>JAESFP010000005.1_pt1 | contig 1510638 bp, 1394 predicted proteins | sample 9266181 | NCBI WGS metagenome assembly JAESFP01 (sample SAMN14502547, study PRJNA617102) | algae metagenome | isolation source: Pegethrix bostrychoides GSE-TBD4-15B and co-occurring heterotrophs from... | place: USA: Grand Staircase-escalante National Monument, Utah | collected 2006-08-15
GCCTGTCCACGATCCTGCCCGTGTCGATGTCCCATTGGCCAGCCCCCAATGAAAAATGCCCCTCAGGCAACGCCTGAAGGGCATATCTCGCGGACTCAACGCAGACTATTTACACAGACTGCTCGGGGCCCGTTTTTCATGGGAGCGCGCATTGCTGATGAGTCAGTCGCCGCCCCCTCCTCCACCGCAGCCGCCGCCACATCCGCCGCCGCCGTCGGACGCGCCGCCGCCATCGCTGGAGCCGCCGTCGCCCCCGCTGCTGCTCGACTCGCTGCCGCCGAACCCGCCGGCATCGCCCGAGCTGCCGCCGTCCGACGACGACGATTCGCCGAAGCTGGTGCCGCACTGCGCATCGGAGCCGATGTAGCGCTCCACCGCCCGGCAGTCGGGCACGTACGTGAAACCGCCGGCAATCGCAAACTTGACGTCCAGCGCAAACAGCAGCGGCAGGCGCGCCGGCTTGCGCGGGTCGATGCTCTCTTCCTTGCAGGCCCAGTACCAGGTGCGGCGCAGGCCGTCGTTGCGCTTGGGGTCGCGGCCGAGCACCTCGGCCGGGCTGTGGTGCAGCATGCCGCCGAAGGCCGCCTTGCACCAGTTCTGGTAGCCCTGCGTGTGCAGGATGAATTCGTGCCAGGCCGTGTCCACCACCTTGGAGGGCATGGCCACGAATTTGCGGTCGCTGCGCAGATGCGCCATGAAGAACTGGCGCAGCCCGCGCAGCACCAGTTCGGCGTCGCGCGTGCTCAGTTGGGGGTGCGCCTCGCGCAGCTTGCCGATCAGGAACCGGGGCATCCGTGCTTCGCGGATGAACTGCCGGCGCAGGCTGGTTTCAAGAAACTTGAGCACCGCCGAGAACAGCATCGCCACCACAATCACGGCCACCACCACGCCCCAGCGGCGCGAGCCCAGGAACACCGCCAGCAGCGCAATGACCGGCACCGCGCGCCGCAGCCACACCAGCGCGCCGATGCGGCGGCGGAAATTCAGCGGCAGAAAGTCGAGGTCCATGCGGCGGAATCCGCGCCTCAGACCACCACCGGCTCCGGCTCCAGCCGGATGCCGAAACGCTCGTACACGCTGGTCTGGATCGCCTTGGCCAGCGTCATCACCTCGCCGCCCGTCACCGGGTTCTCGCTGCCGCCGCGGTTGACCAGCACCAGGGCCTGCTTTTCGTACACGCCCGCGTTGCCGACCGACTTGCCCTTCCAGCCGCAGGCGTCGATGAGCCAGCCCGCCGCCAGCTTGATGCTGCCGTCGTCCATCGGGTAGTGAACGATCTTGGGGTCGCGCGCGATGATGTCGGCGCACTGCTCGGGCGTGACCGTCGGGTTCTTGAAGAAGCTGCCGGCGTTGCCCAGCACACGCCAGTCGGGCAGCTTGGCGCGGCGAATCGCGCAGATCCATTCGAAGATGTCGAGGGCGCTGGGCGTGAAATTGCCGCTTTCCTCCATCTTGCGTTCGAGGTCGAGGTAGCCGACCACGGCCTTCCACGGCTTGGGCAACCTGAAGCGCACCCGCGTGATCACCGCCCGGCCCGCCAAGCCGAAGTCGTTGGGGCCGCTGCGCACGTGCTTGAACACCGAGTCGCGGTAGCCGAAGGCGCATTGCGCGGCGTCGAGCGTGAAGCTGCGGCCGGTTTCCAGGTCGAAGGCGTCGAGCGAGTCGAAGCGGTCTTGCAGCTCGACCCCGTAGGCGCCGATGTTCTGCACCGGCGAACCGCCCACCGTGCCCGGAATGAGCGCCAGGTTTTCGAGCCCCGGGTAGCCGCTGCGCACCATCCATTCGACCGCGTCGTGCCAGATTTCGCCCGCGCCGGCCTCGACGATCCAGGCGCGCGGGGTTTCTTCCACCAGCCGCAGGCCCTTGATCTCGACCTTGAGCACCAGCGGCTTCACGTCGCCCGTGAGCACGATGTTGCTGCCGCCGCCCAGCACGAAACGGGGCGCGTCGCGCCACTGGGCGTCGGCACGCAGCGCGACCAGATCGGCCTCGTCGGTGATGCGCGCAAGATGCTGCGCGCGCGCGACGATGCCGAAGCTGTTGTACGGCTGCAGCGGGACGTTGGACTCCACGATCATGGGAGAATTGTCGCATCCAGCATCAGTGAATTCAGGAGAGAGTCCATGCCGTCCTTCGATACCGTCTGCGAGCCCAACCTGCCCGAAGTGAAGAACGCGGTCGAAAACACCGCCAAGGAAATCGCGACGCGTTTCGATTTCAAGGGCACCGCCGCCTCGGTCGACCTCAAGGACAAGGAGATCACCATGATCGGCGACGCCGAGTTCCAGCTCGTGCAGGTCGAAGACATCCTGCGCAGCAAGCTCACCAAGCGCAGCGTCGACGTGCGCTTCCTCGACAAGGGCGACGTGCAGAAAATGGGCGGCGACAAGGTCAAGCAGGTCATCAAGGTCAAGAGCGGCATCGAGAGCGAGCAGGCCAAGAAAATCACCCGCATCGTCAAGGACAGCAAGCTCAAGGTGCAGGCCGCGATCCAGGGCGACGCGGTGCGCATCACCGGCGCCAAGCGCGACGACCTGCAGGCGGCCATGGCCCTCATCAAGAAGGACGTGCCCGACATGCCGCTGTCCTTCAACAACTTCCGCGACTGACCCTCGCATGAAAGCGCTCCTCGTCGCGGCGCTGTGCGCAGTTGCCGCCGTGGCGCACGCCGCCGGCTCGGTCACCCTGACCGGCACCATCGGCAGCCGCGCGATCCTGATCGTGAACGGCGCCTCACCCAAGACCGTGGCGGTCGGCGAGACCTTCCAGGGCGTGAAGCTCGTGTCGCTGCAGGCCGAGCAGGCCGTGGTCGAGCTCGAGGGCAAGCGCGTCAACCTGCGCATGGACACGCCGGTGAGCATCGGCGGCGGGGGTGGTTCGGGGGGCGGCAACCGCATCGTGCTGCCGGCCGACAGCCGCGGGCACTTCCTGACGCAGGGCAGCATCAACGGCCGGGCCGTGACTTTCATGCTCGACACGGGCGCCACCAACGTGGCCCTGTCGGCGGCCGACGCGCAGCGCATCGGCCTCGACTACACCAAGGGCCAGCCGGTGCAGATCGGCACCGCCAACGGCATGACCCAGGGCTACCGGCTGCGGCTGCAGTCGGTGCGCGTGGGCGACGTGGAGGTGTACGACATCGACGCCGTGGTCTCGCAGCAGCCCATGCCCTTCGTGCTGCTGGGCAACAGCTTCATCAACCGCTTTTCGATGCGGCGTGATTCGGACCAGATGGTCCTGGAGAAGCGGTACTGATTGCTCGCCCGCAGGCCGATCAGGCTTGCGCGGCAGTGACGACGATTTCGATCTTGTAGGCCGAGTTGGCCATCTGAGCCTGCACGGTCGCGCGCGGCGGCGTGTTGCCGGCGGGAATCCATGCGTCCCAGATCTCGTTCATGGCCGCGATGTCGGTGATGTCGGCCAGGAAGATCTGCGTCATGAGGATGCGCGACTTGTCGCTGCCGGCCTCGGCCAGCAGGCGGTCGACCATGCCCAGCACCTGCGCGGTCTGGCCGCGGATGTCCTGCGTGGTGTCGTCGGGCACCTGGCCGGCGAGGTAGACGGTGCCGTTGTGCACGGCGGTTTCAGACAGGCGGGGGCCGACGTGGAAGCGGGTGATGGAAGCCATGGTGTTCTCTTTCAGTTCTGTTTTTTGCTGGAGCCGAGCTTCGACTCCGTGCCGGCCGCGAGCCGGCGGATGTTTTCGCGGTGCCGCCAGATCAGCAGCAGGCTCATGATGATGAGGGCAATCAGCACCGTGCGGTCGAGCGGCCACGCAATGCCGCCGCCGATCAGGTAGTAAGCCGGCGCAAAGAACGCCGCCACCAGCGACGACAGCGACGAATAGCGGAAGAAGATCGCGATGATCAGCCAGGTCGCGCCCGTGGCAAGCCCCAGCCAGGGCGCGATGCCCACCAGCACGCCGGCCGCCGTGGCCACGCCCTTGCCGCCCTGGAAGCCGAAGAACACGGGGTAGAGGTGACCCAGGAAAGCCGCGAGGCCGGCCAGCGCCGCCACGCCCGCGCCCAGCCCCCATTGCGCGCCGAACTGGTGGATCACGAACACCGGCACCCAGCCCTTGAGCGCGTCGAGCAGCAGCGTGGCCAGCGCCGCGCCCTTGTTGCCCGAGCGCAGCACGTTGGTGGCGCCTGGGTTCTTGCTGCCGTAGCTGCGCGGGTCGGCCATGCCGAGCGTCTTGCTCACGATGACGGCGAACGACAGCGAACCGATCAGGTACGACACCACGATGGCGATGAGGGAAGGCAAGGTGAAACTCAAGACGGCACTCCGCGGGAGAAAAGTTGTTCTTATTCGGCGACGACCGCCTGGGCAGGCGATTGGATCACGACATATTGCTTGCGAAACTCGAAACCGCGGTCGGGCCACTGCGTCACGTAGGCGCGCAGCGCCTCGGCGCCGGCCGGCCAGTCTTCGCCGTTGACGCGGCAGTCGGCCTGCACCTCGCCCTGCGCGTCGCGCGCGGCATACAGGCGCACGCCGTACACCGCGTCCGATTCGATCTGCGGCTTGAACGCATCCCAGGTGTTGGTGAACAGGCAGCAGGGGCAGAACGGGTGTTCTTCGTCCGACTCGACTTCAGGGTGGGCCACGCGATGCGCCACGGGCCCGAACAGCACGCGGCGCGCGCGCCCTTCCTGCCAGCTCATCTCCATCGACGTGCAATGCTCCAGCTCCTTGCGCAGCGCGTCCTGGTACACGACCAGGTCCACCTGCGCCCACAGGTCGAAGCCGCGCGTCAGGGTGTCGATGGCCGAGCCGCCGACCGAGTGCTGGAACTCGAAGGTGCCGCCCGGCAGCAACTGCGCGTGCGCGACCTCGATGGTGGTGGAGCTGCTGGCCGTGTCGCCGTCCTTCACCGACAGGCTCAGTATCTGCGGCAGCAGCCACAGTCCGTCGGACAGCACGACCCAGCCGTCCTGCGCCAGCCGGCCTTCGTGGCCGCGCGCGGCGAGCGTCTGGAGCAGCATCGCCGACAGGTCGACGGGCTCCGACCACGCGCGCTCGCCGTCGCGGTAGTTCATCTCGAACGATGCGCCCTCGCCCGGGTTGGCGGCCAGCCGGGAAGGAAAGAAATCGGAAGACGGGGATGTCATGGCGCCGGCTATTCTGCCAGCGCACATTGAACGGGTTTGGCGCCCAGCAGCGCCGTGCACACCTGCGGATCGATGCCGATCAGGTAGCCGCGCCGCCCGCCGTTGAGCACGATCTTCGGCAGCTCGAGGATGGTCGACTCCACATACACCGGCATCTCGCGCCGCGTGCCGAACGGCGAGGTGCCGCCCACCATGTAGCCGCTGTGGCGCTGCGCCACCTCGGGCTTGCAGGGCTCGACCGACTTGGCGCCGATCTGACGCGCAAGGTTCTTGGTCGACACCGTGCGGTTGCCGTGCATCAGCACGATCAGCGGCCTGGCGTCCTGGTCCTGCATCACCAGCGTCTTGATGACGGTGAACGGGTCGAGCCCCAGCATCTCGGCGCCGCGCTGCGCGCCGCCGTGCTCGACGTATTCGTAAGGGTGCTCGGTGAAGACGATCTTGTGCGCGCGCAGCAACTGCGTGGCGGGCGTCTCGGAGGTGTGGGTGCTTTTCTTGGCCATCTGGCTGGCGGCTCGCGGTTCAGGTCTTCTTCAGAAAACTTATTGTTTTACGATAAAAATTTGCTGCATCACATTCAACATCGGCCCAGCCATGCAGCATACGCCAGCCCCGGCGGCCACGCCTTCGTTCTACCTGAAGCGGCACGCGCAAGTCGTGCAGACGCAGGCCCTGGTCGGGGCCGCGTTGCTGCTCGTGCAGCCCGTGCTGCTGCTCACGGCCAGCAACTGGCTCGACCTGTTCGGCATCGGCAGCTTCCTGGGCCTGCCCAACCTGCCGCCCGACGAGGCGGGCCGCTGGCGCACCGCGGTGGTCAGCCTGCTGCCCGTGGGCGGCGGGCTCTATGCGCTGCGGCATCTCTGGCGGCTGTTCGGTGAATACGGCCAGGGCCGCGTGTTCGGCGCCGCCGCGCAAGACGCGCTGGTGCGCTTCGCATGGGCCGTGCTGCTGCTGGCGCTGTTGCTGCCGCTGGCGCGCGGCCTGATGAGCGTGGCGCTCAGCATCGGCAACCCGCCGGGCCACCGCTACCTGGCCATCAGCATCGCGTGGTTCGATTGCCTTCACATCCTGTTCGGCGCCGTGCTCGTGGCCATCGCCCGGGTCATGGCCGAGGCGCGTCGCCTGGCCGACGACAACGCAGGCTTCGTCTGAACACGCCATGCCCATCGTCGTGAACCTCGATGTCATGCTCGCGCGCCGCAAGATGCGCTCGCGCGAGCTGGCGGAACATGTCGGCATCACCGAGCAGAACCTGTCGTTGCTGAAAAGCGGCAAGGTGCGCGGCGTGCGCTTCGACACGCTGGAGCGCATCTGCGAAGCGCTGCAGTGCCAGCCCGGCGACCTGCTCGAGTGGCAGCCATCGCCCGGGGACTGACGATGCGCCGCCCCGCGCTGCCGGCGCTGGTGCTCGCCGTGGCGGCGATGCACGCGGCCGCGCTGTGGCTGCTGATGGTCGCGACGCAGCCGCACAGGTGGGCGGACGCGCCAGCGGCGAGGCGTGTGGTCATGGAGGTGGTGGAGGTGGCGCCGCCTGTCGTGGCGATGAAGGCCGAGCCGCCGGCACCGCGGGCCGCATCGTCAGCACCGCGCCCGATCGCAAGGCGTGCGCCGCTGCCCGCTCGCGGCGATACCGTCTCGGCCCCGAACGCCCCGGCCGCAGCCGCCGAACCACCGCAAGCCGCGAGCCCCGCGCCTGCCCCGCCACCGCTGATCCTTCATTCGGAAAGCACCCGCCGCGCCCTGCGCGACATCGGCCGCGAACGCTCTTTCTCCGATCGCGCCACGCAAGACCTCAACGGCACCCCGCGCTCCGCTTTCGATTCACGGTTGAGCACGGACGTCGCCGGCTCCGCGCGCGGCGACTGCATGAAGGGCCGGTTCAAGGGCAGCGGCATGGGCCTGCTGAGCCTGCCGGCGCTTGCGCTGGCAGCGGCCCAGGGCGACTGCGGCCGCTGAGCCGGGCAGGAAGAAAAGCCTCAGGCCGCGGGGTCGCGAATTTCCCAACGGATCTTGTCGATCTCCGCCAGCACTTCAGGCGACAGCGTGGTGCCATACGCGTTCAAGTCTTCGTCCAGCTGCGCCACCGACGTCACGCCGATGATCGTGCTCGCCACCTGCCACTTCGTGTAGCAGAACGCCAGCGCCAGCTGTGTCGGCGTCAGGCCGTTGTCGCGTGCCAGCTGGTTGTAGCGTTTGGCGGCGCGCAGCGAATCGGGGCGGCCCCAGCGCTGCTTGCGCACCGACTCGTAGCTGGAGATGCGCGCGCCCTTCGGTGCGTCGGGCCCCTCGATGCCGCTCTGGTCGTACTTGCCGGTCAGCAGGCCGAAGGCCAGCGGCGAATACGCCAGCAGCGACACGTTCAGCCGGTGCATCGTCTCGTCCAGCGCGTTCTCGTGGCCGCGGGCAATGAGGCTGTACACGTTCTGCACCGTCGCCACGCGCGGCAGCCCGTGCTGCTCGGCCAGCCGCACGAACTCGTGCACGCCGTAGGGCGTTTCGTTCGACAAACCGATGGCGCGCACCTTGCCGGCCTTCACCAGCTTGCCCAGCGCTTCGAGCTGCTCGAGGATCGGCGTCTTCGAGCTTTCCTTGGCCGGGTCGTAGTACATGTTGCCGAACAGCGGCACATGGCGCTCGGGCCAGTGGATCTGGTACAGGTCGATGACGTCGGTCTTCAGGCGCTTCAGGCTGGCGTTGCACGAGGCCTCGATGTCGGCCGCCGTCATGCCCGATCCTTCGCGCACCCAGGGCATGCCGCGCGAAGGGCCGGCCACCTTGGTGGCCAGCACCAGCTTCTCGCGCGCGCCGGGGTTGGCGTCAAACCAGTTCCCGATGATGGTTTCGGTGACGCTGTAGGTCTCCTTGCGCGTGGGCACCGAGTACATCTCGGCGGTGTCGATGAAGTCGACGCCGCGCTCCAGCGAGCGGCTCAGAATGGCATGCGAAGTGGGTTCGTCGACCTGTTCGCCGAAGGTCATCGTGCCCAGGCAGATCGGGGTGACGTGCAGGTCGCTTTGACCGAGTTGGATCTTTTTCATGCGCGGGATGCTACCGTCCCGCTCCCCAACCCGCTGGCCGCACGGCAAAAACCCGAGCGCCGCCTGTCCTGTGGCGGACTGCGCCGGCGCGGTGGCCTCCTTATCATCGGGCGCCATGTACCAAGCCCTCCGCCCCTCCCGCAGCGAATTCGTGCCCGTGCGCAACCTCAGCTACCACGTGCGCCTCTGGGGCCAGCCCTCCGACACGCGCCCGCCGCTGGTGCTGGTGCACGGCTGGATGGACGTGGCGGCGTCGTGGCAGTTCGTGGTCGACGCCATGGAAGAAAACCGCTTCATCATCGCCCCCGACTGGCGCGGCTTCGGCCTGACCGACGGCGGCGGCGTCGACAACTACTGGCTGGCCGACTACCTGGCCGACCTCGAATGGCTGCTCGACCACTACGCGGGCGAAGGCGATGCGGCAAAGCAGATCGACCTTGTCGGCCACAGCATGGGCGGCAACGTCGCCATGCACTACGCCGGCGTTCGGCCGCAGCGCATTCGCCGCCTCGTCAACCTCGAAGGCTTCGGCATGCCCGCGCGCAAGCCCGACGAGGCCCCCGCGCGCTACGGCCAGTGGATCGACGAACTCAAGCGCCTGCACCGCGGCGAGATGGCGCTGGCCGGCTACTCGGCCGTGGACGGCGTGGCGCGCCGCCTCATGAAGACCAACCCGCGCCTCACGCCCGACAAGGCCAACTGGCTGGCCAGCCACTGGTCGGTGAACCACGCGCAGCCCGACGGCGGCGAGCGCTGGCAGATCCTCGGCGAGGCGGCGCACAAGATCGTCAACGCGCACATCTTCCGGGTCGACGAAACGCTGGCGCTGTATGCGCGCATCACCGCGCCGCTGCTGATGGTCGAGGCTTCCGACGACAGCCTGCACGGCTGGTGGAAGAACCGCTACACGCTCGACGAATTCCACGAGCGCCTGAAGTCGGTCGGCAACGCGCGCATCGAGCGCCTGGAGGACGCGGGCCACATGCTGCACCACGACCAGCCGCAGCGCGTGGCGCGGATGATCGAGGACTTTCTCGCGGGCTGAGCCCGTTCAGGCGGGGGCCGGCTCGCTGTCGAGGCTCGCCATCTGCGCGGCGGCATAGCGGTCGCCGGCGGCAGCGCCCTTGGGCACCGCGCGCTCGATGGCGGCGAGGTCGCCCGCGCCGAGCTTCACGCTCAGCGCACCCAATGCCTCGTCAAGCCGCGTGCGCTGCCGGGCGCCGATCAGCGGCACGATGTCGTTGCCCTGCGCAGCCACCCACGCGATCGCGATCTGCGCCACCGTCACGCCCTTGGCATCGGCAATCCGGCGCAGCGCCTCGACCAGCGCGAGGTTGCGGTCCACGTTTTCGCCCTGGAAGCGCGGGCTGTGCGTGCGGAAATCCTTCGCGCCCGCGCCCTCCTTCTTCCAGTGCCCGCTGATCAGGCCGCGCGACAGCACGCCGTACGCGGTGATGCCGATGCCCAGCTCGCGGCAGGTCGCGAGGATGTCGTCCTCGATGCCGCGCGAGATCAGCGAATACTCGATCTGCAGGTCGACGATCGGGTGCACGGCCGCCGCCTTGCGAAGCGTCTGCGAGCCCACCTCCGACAGCCCGATGTGGCGCACGTAGCCCGCCTTCACCAGCTCGACGATGGCGCCGATGGTCTCTTCGATCGGCACGTTCGGGTCGAGCCGCGCGGGGCGGTAGATGTCGATGTGGTCCACGCCCAGTCGCTGCAGCGAGTAGGTGGCGAAGTTCTTCACCGCCGCCGGCCGCGCGTCGTAGCCGACCCAGCCGCCGGCCGGGTCGCGCATGGCGCCGAACTTCACGCTCACCAGCGCCGCGTCGCGCTGCGCGCCCTTCAGGCCCTTGAGCGCTTCGCCGATCAGCAGCTCGTTGTGGCCGCTGCCGTAGAAGTCGCCGGTGTCCAGCAGCGTGATGCCCGCGTCCATGGCGGCGTGGATGGTGGCGATGCTTTCCGCGCGGTCCGCCGGGCCGTACATGCCCGACATGCCCATGCAGCCGAGGCCGAGCGCGGAGACCTTGGGGCCGGTGGCGCCCAGTTGGAGTGTGTTCATGGTGGCTGTCCTTTCTGAGGGGGCCGCATGCGGTTGCGAGCGGCATGGCGGTAGTCTGGAAGCAAACGCGCCGTTCGATAATCCGTTCAGCGCCGCACGAGTTGTTCGAAAAACCGCACAATCCCGGCCATGACAGACCCCGATCTTTCCGACCTGGGCGCCTTCGTGGCCGTCACGCGGTCGCGCAGCTTTCGTGGCGCGGCGGCCTTGCGGGGCGTGTCGCCCTCCTCGCTCAGCGAGGCCATGCGCCGGCTCGAAGCGCAGCTCGGCGTGCGGCTCTTGAACCGCACCACGCGCAGCGTGACGCCGACCGAAGCCGGCCAGCGCCTGCTCGACCGCATCTCGCCCGCGCTCGACGACATTGCCGGCGCGCTCGACACGCTCAACAGCTTTCGCGACAGCCCCACCGGCACGCTGCGGCTCAATGTGCCCACCATCGTGGCGCAGCGCGTGCTGCCGCCGCTGGCCAGCCGCTTCCTGCGCGCGCACCCCGGCATCACGCTGGAGATCACGACCAACGACACCTTCATCGACGTGCTGGCCGCAGGCTTCGACGCCGGCATCCGCTACGACGAGAGCATTGCGCGCGACATGATCGCCGTGCCGCTGGGCCCGCGCACGCAGCGCTTCGTGGCGGCCGCCTCGCCCGCCTACCTGGCCGCGCACGGCACGCCCAAACACCCGACCGACCTGCTGAAGCACGCCTGCATCGGCCACCGTTTTCCGAGCGGCGTGCTCGCGGCCTGGGGCTTCGTGCGCAAGGGCAAGGCCGTGAAGATCACGCCGAGCGGGCCGCTGGTCGCGTCGATGCTCGACCTCGAGCTGCACGCCGCCGAGTCGGGCCTGGGCGTGATCTACACCTTCGACGAATACCTGCGCCCGTCGATCGACAGCGGCGCGCTGGTGCCGGTGCTCGAAGACTGGTGGCAGGGGTTCTCGGGCCCGTTTTTGTACTACCCGAGCCGCACGCACATGCCCGCGCCGCTGCGTGCGTTCGTCGACTTCCTCAAGAGCGAAGGCCAAGGCCAGCCCGCCTGAGCGATATTTGCCGGGCGGATAACCAAGCGCGCGAATCTTCGTTCGCGCGGCCGGAACCGCGTCCTAGAGTGCGCAGCTCCCTTCAGCCTCCCCGGAGTTGCCTGCCATGCGCCTTTCTTCGCGCGCGCCCTTGCTGGCGCGCTGGTCCGCCCCTGTGTTGAGCGGCCTTGCCCTGAGCCTGCTGCTCCAGTTGTCCGCCCACGCCGCCGACCTGCGCGTGGGCTTCATGCCCGGCCCGTACCGCGACGCCTTCACCCACGGCATCGAGCCCCAGCTCAAGAAGCTGGGCTACACCGTCAAGTACGTCGAATTCAGCCAGGGCGTGCAGCCCAACGACGCGGTCGAGCGCGGGCAGATCGACGCCAACATCTTCCAGCACACGCTGTACCTCAACGCCACCAACAAGCAGCAGGGCTTCGACCTCGTGCCGGTGGTGCATGTGCCGACGCCGCCCATGGGCCTGTACTCGCAGCGCCACAAGTCGCTCGACGCCGTGCCCGACGGCGCCACCGTCACGCTGCCGGCCGACCCCGTGAACGCGGCGCGCGCGCTCAACATCCTCGCGGCCGTCGGCTGGGTCACGCTCAAGCCGGGCGTGAGCCCTCTGAGCGTTTCGGAGCGCGACATCGCCAGCAACCCCAAGCGCCTGAAGCTCGTGCCGCTCGAAGCCGCGCAAGCCCCGCGCTCGCTGGCCGACGCCGACATTGCCGCCGTGCAGGGCAACTTCGCCGTGGCCTCGGGCCTGAAGCTCGTCGAGGCGCTCAAGCTCGAAGACATGACGCTGCCCTACGTGAACGTGGTGGCCGTCAAGCGCGGCAACGAGAACGCCAAGTTCGCGAAAAGCATCGTCGCCGCCTACCAGTCGCCCGAGTTCCAGCAGTTCTTCAAGGCCAACCCCGCGTGGGCCGGCTACCGGTTGCCCGACTACTTCGCCAAGTGATGAGCCTCCCCGATTCGAAGAAAACGCCGCGCCGGCAGCTGCACCTCAACGTCAACATCCTGCACTCGGGCTTCGTGCCTTCGGCCTGGCGCCTGCCGCAGAGCGACCCGTGGGCCTTTGCCGACATCCAGCACTACATCCGCACCGCGCGGATCGCCGAGGCGGCCAAGCTGGACGCGGTGTTCCTCGCGGACAACGCGGCCATCGTCGACCAGATCCACTTTCGCCCGATCACGGCGCTGGAGCCCACCGTGCTGCTGGCTTGCGTGGCCGCCGCGACCACGCACATCGGCCTGATCGCCACGGCATCGACCAGCTACAACGAGCCCTACAACATCGCCCGCCGCTTCGCCACGCTCGACCACGTGAGCAACGGCCGCGCGGGCTGGAACGTGGTGACCACGGCCGACCTGCCGTCGGCACGCAACTTCGGCCTCGACGCCACGCCCGACCACGCCAGGCGCTACGCGCGCGCCTCGGAGTTCACCGACATCGTGAAGGCGCTGTGGGACAGCTGGGAAGACGATGCGTTCGTGGGCGACAAGGCAACCGGCAGCTTCATCGACCCGACCAAGGTGCACGCCATTGCGCACCGCGGCGAACACTTCGCCGTGCAGGGCCCGCTGAACCTGCCGCGCCCGCCGCAGGGCCACCCGGTGCTGGTACAGGCCGGCGCCTCGGCCGACGGCCGCGAGCTGGCCTCGCGCCACGCGGAGGCCGTGTTCTCGGCCTCGCAGTCGTTCGAGGAATCGCTGGCGTACGCGCGCGCATTGAAGACACGCGCGGCCGAACTGGGCCGGGGCCCCGACGCAGTGAAGGTGCTCGCGGGCCTGACCACCATCGTCGGCAGCACCGAGGCCGAAGCGCGCCGGCGCCGCGACGAACTGGTCGACCTGATTCCGTGGGACTACAGCCTGACGCGCGTCGCCGGCACCCTGGGCATCACGCCCGACCGGTTGAAGCTCGACGAGCGCCTGCCCGAAGACCTGCCGCTCCCCGGCAATGGCAACGGCAACCACACCTTCTTCAACGCCGTGGTCGCCGCCGGCCGCACGCACGGCTACACGGTGCGCGAGCTGATTCGCGAGCTGGCGGGCGGTGGCGGTCACCGCGTGATCGTCGGCACGCCGGAGCAGATTGCCGACGACATCGAACACTGGTTCAAGGCCGGCGCGGCCGACGGGTTCAACTTGATGCCCGATGCGCTACCGCATGGGCTGCAGGATTTTGTAGACGGCGTGGTGCCGATCCTGCAGAAGCGCGGACTCTTCCGCACGGAATACGAGGGGCGCACGCTGCGCGATCACCTCGGGTTGGCGCGCCCCGAAGGAAGAGCGGCGCAGCGGCTGACGGCTTAGCGCGTTCGGGGGGCGATCACGCCGACGGCGTGCCTTGCTCCGCGAATGTCCTCCGGCCTGCGGCCTCCCCCTTTATTTCGCTGCGCAAGACACCCCATCGACGTGATCGTTGTCAGCACCGGTCGTTGATCGAGCCGAACAAGCGCTGCGCCTGGTGTGCACAGGGCATCGGGTGCTCCCCGCAGCGAAATAAAGGAGGAGGGGCGAAGCCCCGGGGGACATTCGCGGAGGGGAGTACCCGGTGTCCTGTGCACGCGCCCTGAACGACCCCAGAGGCGCCTACTCGTCAGCGTCGTTCCCAGTCAGAGACAGGACCTCTTCGACAAACGCCTCGAACAAAGGCAGCGAAGCAGGCAAGCCGTCAAAGGCTTCCACCTCCCCCGCGTCAAAGAAATGCGGTTTGTCAGTCGGCAACGAAGCCCATTCGCCGGCTTCCAGCAACAGCCCCAGATAGCCGTCCGCAGTAGGCACATAGAACAGCCCCGCGCTGTCGAGCACGCGCTGCCCCTTCTTCTTGCCTCGCCCCCAGCTCACACCCTGCCCCGCCAGTTTTTCGGTGATCCAGCCGTCGCACACGTGCGTGTCGCACCAGCTTCCTTGGGCATCGAATACGGCCAGAACGGGCATGGGAATGTCCTTTGACTGAGGGAGAGAACGAAAAGAAAGAGTTGCTTACTGCAGGAAGCTGGGCTTCGCGTAGCCCTGGAACTTGCTGTCGACCACCGCCTTGAATTCCTTCGAACGGTAGACCTCGGCAATGTCCTTGGCCCACTGCGTGTTCTTGTCTGCGGTCTTCACGGCCACCACATTCAGGTAGTAGTCGGGCGTCTTCTCGAGCACCACGGCCTCGGTGAGCTTCAGGCCCGACGAGATCGCGAAGTTGCCATTGACGATCGCGTATTCGGTGTCGCCCAGCGAGCGCGGCAGTTGCGCCGCCTCGAGCGGAATGAACTTCAGCTTCTTCGGGTTTTCAGCCACGTCCTTTTCGGTCGAGCGCAGCGCGTCGATGCCCGGCTTGAGCGTGATCAGCTTGTTCTGCTCCAGCAGCACCAGCGCACGGGCCAGGTTGCTCGGGTCGTTCGGCAGCGTCACGCGGTCGCCTTCCTTCGCTTCGGCCAGCGTCTTGCGCTTGGTCGAGTACACGCCCATGGGCGCGATCGGGCCTTGCACCAGCTCGGTGATGTCCAGCTTCTGGTCGGCCGCGAACTTCTTCAGGTAGACCTGGTGCTGGAAGAAATTGGCATCAAGCGAGCCCTGTGCCAGCGCCAGGTTGGGTTGCACGTAGTCGTTGAACTCCACCAGCTTGACCTTGTAGCCCTTCTTTTCGAGCAGCGGCACGATGCCTTGCTTGAGCTGGTCGGCGTTGGAGCCGGCGGTGCCGCCGATCACCAGGTTCTTCTTGGCGGGGTCTTGCGCATGGGCCTGCAGCGACAGGCCGCCCAGAGACAGGACAGACAGCGCGGACAGCGACAGGGCAAGAACGGAACGGCGCAGGAAAACGGTCTTCATGAGATGAAAAGAACTGAGGGGAAAAGAAAGATCAACGCTTGTCGAGCCTGCTTGCCGTGGTGTTGCCCACGAACTGCAGGATCTGTACCAGCACCACGAGCAGCGCCACGGTGAGCACCATCACGTCGGTCTGGAAACGGTAGTAGCCGTAGCGGATGGCCAGGTCGCCGATGCCGCCGCCGCCCACCACGCCGGCCACGGCCGAGTAAGACAGGAAGCTCACGGCCAGCACGGTCAGGGCCAGCACCAGGCCCGAGCGGGCCTCGACCAGCAGCACGCGCCAGACGATCTGCAGCTCGGTCGCGCCCATGGCGTGGGCCGCCTCGATCACGCCGCGCGGCACTTCGCGCAGGCACTGGTCGACCAGCCGGGCCAGGTAGGGAATGGCCGCGAACGACAGCGGCACCGCGGCCGCCAGTGGCCCGATCGACGTGCCCGCGATCACCCGCGTGAACGGCACCAGCGCCACCAGCAGGATGATGAAGGGGAACGAGCGCACCGTGTTCACGATCCAGTTGAGCACCAGGAACGCGGGCTTGTTCTCCAGCGACTGGCCCGGGCCCAGCAGGAACAGCAGGATGCCCAGCGGCCCGCCGATCAGCACGGCCGCCGTGAGGCCGATGGCCAGCATCATGAAAGTCTGGCCCGTGGCAACCCACAGCTCGGGGAGGATGGGGGCGATGTTCTCAAACATAGGCGGGCTCCTTGGCGGCGGCTGCTGCAGCAGCAGTGGCGGCAAGGCCTTGCTGCGCCTGCTCGCGCACGTCGCGCTCGCGCCGGCGCACCAGCTCGTCGATTTCGCGGCCCAGCGCGGTCTTGCGCGGCTCGTTGGGCGCCTCTTCGACCGCGAACTGCTCGATCAGCCGGCCCTTTTCAAGAATGGCCACGTTGCGGCACAGCACCTCGACCACCGACAGCTCGTGCGTCACGATCACGATGGTCACGCCGATCTTCTGGTTGATGTCGCGCAGCGTCTCCAGCAGCGAGCGCGTGGTTTCGGAGTCGAGCGCCGAGGTGGGCTCGTCGCACAGCAGCACCTGCGGGCGCGGCGCCAGCGCGCGGGCGATGGCCACGCGCTGCTTCTGCCCGCCCGACAGTTGCGCCGGGTAGGTGTCGATCTTCTCGGCCAGGCCCACCAGGGCCAGGCATTCGCGCACGCGGGCGTCGATTTCGGCCTTCGAGTGGCGGCCGTGGATCTTCAGCGGGAAGGCCACGTTGTCGAACACCGTGGCGTTCTGCAGCAGGTTGAACTGCTGGAAGATCATGCCGATGTTCTGGCGCGTGTCGCGCAGCTCGCCGCGCGACAGCGTGGTCAGGTCGCGCCCGCCCACGAAGACCTGGCCCGCGTCGGGCCGCTCCAGCAGGTTGATGAGGCGCAGCAGGGTCGACTTGCCGGCGCCGCTCTTGCCGATCAGGCCGAACACGTCGCCCTGCTGGATCTCGAGCGACAGCGAATGCACGGCGTCGAACACCTCGCCGCTGGGCAGTGCGAAAGACTTCTGCACGGATTGAAGTCGGATGACCGGCGCCGCGCTGCCGCGGCCCGCATCGGGCGAAGGATGGCTCATGGGAGAAAAAGGCGGCCAGCGAGGGCGCCGGACGCGAAGGTTCGCGAAAAAGGTGCCGAGTATGAAAACAAAAGCGGCAGAAGGGAACGAAGAAAAAGGATGCTGTTTATATCCTTAAATGCATATGAAATCCGCGTGGCGCGCCATACACGCCATATCGATATGCCTATTCGTTCGTTCCCAATCGCGTGCTGCAGTGCCACATTCGCGCCTTCATTTTTTTGATTTCGCACTGTCATGCACACCACTTTCAGCCGCCGCAGCCTCTTCATCGCCACGCTGGCCGCGGCCCTTTTCGGCGGCAGCGCCGCATTCGCCCAGGACAAGAACACCCTCAAGGTCGGCATTTCGGTCGGCAGCGCCGAGCAGGTGTTCGAAGTGGTCAAGAAGGTCGCCGCCAAGGACGGCCTGACGATCCAGCTGGTGGTGTTCAACGACTACCAGCTGCCCAACGCCGCGCTGGCCTCGGGCGACCTGGACGCCAACGCCTTCCAGCACCAGCCCTTCCTGGACAACCAGAACAAGGCGCGCGGCTTCGACCTCGTGCCCGTGGGCCTGACCATCACGGCCCCGCTGGGCTTCTACTCGCGCAAGATCAAGTCGATCGACCAGTTGCCCGACGGCGCCTCGGTCGGCATCCAGAACGACCCGTCGAACGGCAACCGCGCCTTGCTGCTGCTGCAGCAGGCCGGCCTGATCACGCTCAAGCCCGAAGCCGTGAAGAACAACACCGCCACCCCGCTGGACGTGGTGACCAACCCCAAGAAGCTCAAGCTGATTGCGCTGGACGCCGCCCAACTGCCGCGCTCGCTGGACGACCTGGCCATTGCCGCCATCAACAACGACTACGCCGAGAAGGCCGGCCTGTCGCTGAACAAGGACGCCGTGATCAAGGAAAACGCCAAGAGCCCCTATGCCAACCTGATCGCCGTGCGCCGCGCCGACAAGGACAAGCCGTGGGCCAAGCGCCTGGTGGCGGCCTACCAGTCGCCGGAGGTGAAGAGCTTCATCGAGACGCAGTTCAAGGGGTCGTTGGTTCCCGCCTTCTAACGAGCTTCGCAGCCGCCACGCCGGATTTCGCCTGATATAAACCGAGCCGTTGCGAGCGCAACGGGACATCGGGTCCATCGAGGACAAAACAGGAGAAATCGGGCGATGAGCAAGGCTGTCAATATCACTCTGGCCGTTCTGGCGTTCGGCGCACTCGCCTTTGTCTTGAAGAGCCAGTTCTCGCCCGAGGCTCTGCAGCGCCGCGTCGTGAAGGAAGCCCTGAATGACCCTGAGTCGGCCCAGTTTCGCAACGAATTCAAGGGCGCGCGCGGTGGCAATGTCTGGTGCGGCGAGGTCAACGCGCGCAACCGCCTGGGCGGCTTCGTGGGGTTCACACGGTATATCGCGGTGATCGAAAAAGACCGCTCGATGTCGTTCATGGACGAGGTCCATTTCGATCAAAGCTCCGATGGCGAAGCCGGATTCGCCAGCAAGTGGCGCATCTTCTGCAAGGCCTGAACCACCCCGTCCATCCGGCGGTTGCTGGTATCTCCCGGGCAGATCCGGGGCTGCCGCCGAGCCATGAGAAAATGTCCGGTTTCCCCGAACACAGTCAGGACACCCCATGGACGCAGAACAGATCAACCAAATCAGCGCAATGCTCGCGGACCTGACCGTCCGTACGGTCGATTTACGGAGGTATCTTTGACTACGATGCCAAAGCTGAACGACTGAGGACAGTCAACGCATCGCTCGAAGACCCCAACGTCTGGAACGACCCCAAGAAGGCCCAGGAACTGGGCAAGGAAAAGAAGTCGCTCGACGACGTGGTCGTCACGCTCGACCGGCTCACCAACGGCCTGTCGGACAACACCGAGCTCTTCGAGATGTCGAAGGCCGACGGCGACATGGACGGCCTGCAGGCCATTGCCGATGACGCCTCCGCGCTCGAAGCCGACATCAAGCAGCTCGAATTCCGCCGGATGTTCAACAACCCGGCCGACCCGCTGAACGCTTTTGTCGACATCCAGGCCGGCGCCGGCGGCACCGAGGCCTGCGACTGGGCCAGCATGCTGTTGCGCCAGTACCTGAAGTACGCCGAGCGCAAGGGCTTCAAGACGCAGATCGAAGACGAAACGCCCGGCGACACCGCCGGCATCAAGGGCGCGACCATCAAGGTCGAGGGCGACTACGCCTTCGGCCTGCTGCGCACCGAGACCGGCGTGCACCGCCTGGTGCGCAAGTCGCCGTTCGACTCGTCGGGCGGTCGCCACACCAGCTTTGCCAGCATCTTCGTGTACCCGGAAATCGATGACTCGATCGAGATCGACATCAACCCTTCCGACGTGCGCACCGACACCTTCCGCGCCAGCGGCGCGGGCGGCCAGCACATCAACAAGACCGACTCGGCCGTGCGACTGACGCACATTCCGACCGGCATCGTGGTGCAGTGCCAGGACGGCCGCAGCCAGCACAGCAACCGCGACGTGGCGTGGAAGCGCCTGCGCTCGCGCCTGTACGACCACGAGATGCGCAAGCGCCAGGAAGAGCAACAAAAGCTCGAGGACAGCAAGACCGACGTGGGCTGGGGCCACCAGATCCGCAGCTACGTGCTGGACAACAGCCGCATCAAGGACCTGCGCACCAACGTCGAAGTCTCGGCCACCCAGAAGGTGCTGGACGGCGACCTGGACGTGTTCATCGAAGCCTCTTTGAAGCAAGGCGTGTAATTTTCATGAGCCTGACGAACGGCAAGGTCGAAGCCTTCATCTTCGACATGGACGGCACCATGATCGACTCCATGCCCTGGCATGCGCGGTCGTGGGTCGAATTTGCGCAGAACCACGGCGTGAAGATCGACGTGAGCGAGATCCTTGCGCGCACCACCGGCCGCACCGGCACGGAGAGCATGCGCGAGCTTTTCGAACGCGAGCTGTCCGACGCCGAATGTCAGGCCATGGTGCACGAGAAGGAAGAAATCTACCGCGCCATGTTCCACGACAACTTCACCGAGGTGGCGGGCTTTACCGCCTTTGCCAAGGCGGCGGTTGCGCGTGGACTCAAGGTGGCGGTGGGCACGGCCGGCGACAAGCACAACATCGAGTTCGCGATGTCGCGCCTGAAGATGGACCCGCTGCCGCTGGCCATCGTGGGCGGCGACGAGGGCTTCACCGGCAAGCCCACGCCCGCGATCTTTCTCGAAGCCGCGCGCCGCATCGGCGTGGCGCCCGAGCGCTGCATCGTCTTCGAAGACGCGCCCTTCGGCATCGAGGCCGCGCGCCGCGGCGGCATGCGCGCCGTGGCCGTGTGCAGCACCCATACCGCCGCCGAGCTTGCCGGCCCCCATGTGATTGCCGCGGTTCGCGACTACAACGAACTCGCCCATTCGAATTTTCTGGAGACACTCGATGCTGATGCGTGACGCTCAAGGGCAACCGATTGCCATTCGCCGCGAAGACTATGCCGCACCGGCCTACTGGATCGACACCGTCGACCTCACCTTCGACCTGGACCCCGCCAAGACCCGCGTGCTCAACCGCATGCAGATGCGCCGCAACCCCGAGGTGCCGGTGCAGCCGCTGCGCCTGGACGGCGACGAGCTGAACCTGGCCCGCGTGCTGGTCAACGGCCAGGGCGCGTCGTTCCGCATGGAGGGCGAGCAGCTCGTCATCGACGGCCTGCCCGACGCGTTCGAGCTCGAGCTCTTCACCACCTGCTGCCCCATCAAGAACACCAAGCTGATGGGCCTGTTCGTGAGCGAAGACACCTTCTTCACGCAGTGCGAGGCCGAGGGCTTTCGCCGCATCACCTATTTCCTCGACCGTCCGGACGTGATGGCGATGTACACCGTCACGCTGCGCGCCGCCAAGGCCGCCTACCCGGTGCTGCTGTCGAACGGCAACCTGGTCGAGCAAGGCGAGCTGCCCGAAGGCCGCCACTTCGCCAAGTGGGTCGACCCCTTCAAGAAACCCAGCTACCTGTTCGCCCTGGTGGCGGGCAAGCTGGTGGCGCGCGAGCAGCGCATCAAGGCGCGCAACGGCAAGGAGCACCTGCTGCAGGTGTACGTGCGCGCCGGCGACCTCGACAAGACCGAGCACGCGATGAACTCGCTGATCAACTCGGTGCTGTGGGACGAGTCCCGCTTCGGCCTGCCGCTGGACCTGGACCGCTTCATGATCGTCGCCACCAGCGACTTCAACATGGGCGCCATGGAGAACAAGGGCCTGAACATCTTCAACACGAAGTACGTTCTGGCCAACCAGGCCACCGCCACCGACGCCGACTACAGCAACATCGAAAGCGTGGTCGGCCACGAGTACTTCCACAACTGGAGCGGTGACCGCGTGACCTGCCGCGACTGGTTCCAGCTGTCGCTGAAAGAAGGCCTCACCGTCTTCCGCGACCAGGAATTCAGCCAGGACCTGTGCGCCGACGCCTCGGCCCGCGCCGTCAAGCGCATCGAGGACGTGCGCGTGCTGCGCACCGCCCAGTTCCCCGAAGACGCGGGCCCCATGGCCCACCCGGTGCGGCCCGACAGCTACATCGAGATCAGCAACTTCTACACCGTCACCATCTATGAAAAGGGCGCCGAAGTCGTCCGCATGATGCAGACGCTGGTCGGCCGCAAGGGCTTCGAGAAGGGCATCACCCTGTACTTCGAGCGCCACGACGGCCAGGCCGTGACCTGCGACGACTTCGCCCAGGCCATTGCCGACGCCAATCCCGATTCGGAACTGGCCCGCCTGCTGCCCCAGTTCAAGCGCTGGTACAGCCAGGCCGGCACGCCGCGCCTTGCGGCCCACGGCGTGTACGACCCGGCCAACCGCAGCTACACCCTGAGCGTGGTGCAGAGCTGCCCGCCCACGCCCGGCCAGCCGACCAAGGAACCCTTCGTCATTCCGCTGAACGTGGGCCTGCTCGACGCCAGCGGCCGCGAACTGCCCCTGCAGCTCGAAGGCGAAAGCGACGTGACCCGCGGCACGCGCACCCTGGTGCTGTCGCGCGCCGGCGAGCAGATCACCTTCGTGGGCCTGGACGCCGAGCCCGTGCCTTCGATCTTGCGCGGCTTCAGCGCGCCGGTGATCCTGGACTTCGAGTACACCGACGCCCAGCTGCTGACCCTGCTGGCCAACGACCCCGACCCGTTCAACCGCTGGGAGGCCGGCCAGCGCCTGGGCCTGCGCGCCGCGCTGCAGGGCATTGCCGCCCTGGCCACCGACGCTGGCCCGGTGCTGAACGACGCCTACATCGACGCCATGCGCAGCGTGCTGCGCAACCCGCAGCTCGACGCCGCCTTCAAGGAGCTGGTGCTCACGCTGCCGTCGGAAACCTACATTGCCGAACAGCTCGACGTGGTCGACCCGCAGCGCGTGCACCTGGTGCGCGAAGCCATGCGCGCCCAGCTGGCCACCGCCCTCTTCGCCGATTGGCAATGGGCGTACGAAGAAAACCACGACATCGGCGCCTACAGCCCCGACCCGACCTCGTCGGGCCGCCGCGCGCTGGCCGGCATGGCGCTGAACTTTCTGTGCCTGGCGGCGCGCGCCTCGGGCGACGTGGTGTGGCCGGGCAAGACCCTGCAGCGGTTCAAGGACGCGGGCAACATGACCGACCGCTTCAACGCGCTCAACGCGCTGGTGTCGTCGGGCCACACCCTGGCGGCGCAGGCGCTGGCGCGCTTCCACGCCATCTTCAAGGACGAGGCGCTGGTCATCGACAAGTGGTTCTCGCTGCAGGCCGGTGCCACCGACCGCGGCGGCGACATCCTGCCGCTGGTCAAGCAGCTCATGAAGCACCCCGACTTCTCGCTGAAGAACCCCAACCGCGCGCGCAGCGTGATCTTTGCGTATTGCAGCGCCAACCCCGGCGCGTTCCACCGCCCCGACGCGGCCGGCTATGTGTTCTGGAGCGAACGCGTGATCGAGCTCGACGCCATCAACCCCCAGGTGGCCGCACGCCTTGCGCGCGCGCTCGACCGCTGGAGCAAGCTGGCCGAGCCGTACCGCAGCGCCGCGCGCGAAGCCATTGCCCGCGTGGCCGCCAAGCCCGACCTGAGCAAGGACACCCACGAGGTCGTGACCCGCGCCCTGGCTGGCAACTGAGCCGGCAACCAAGCAAGAAGAGACTGAACAGAAAGCATATGGCTCAACAGAAGATTTCCCTCACCCGCTACCTCGTCGAACAACAGCGCGCCGACGGCCTCATTCCCGGCCAGTTGCGCCTGCTGCTCGAAGTGGTCGCCCGCGCCTGCAAGAGCATCAGCCAGGCCGTGAACAAGGGCGCGCTGGGCGGCGTGCTCGGCACCGCCGAGAGCGAGAACGTGCAGGGCGAGATCCAGAAGAAGCTGGACATCATCGCCAACGAAGTGCTCATCGAGGCCAACGAATGGGGCGGCCACCTCGCGGCCATGGCCAGCGAGGAAATGGAATCCATCCACGTGGTGCCCAACCGCTACCCGCAGGGCGAATACCTGCTCATGTTCGACCCGCTGGACGGCAGCAGCAACATCGACGTGAACGTGAGCATCGGCACCATCTTCAGCGTGCTGAAGAAGCCCGACGACCACCCCGGCGTGCAGGAAGGCGACTTTCTGCAGGCAGGCACCCAGCAGGTGGCGGCCGGCTATTGCATCTACGGCCCGCAGACCACCCTGGTGTTGACCGTGGGCAACGGCGTGGCCATGTTCACGCTCGACCGCGAGCAAGGCAGCTTCGTGCTGACGCAGGAAGACATCCAGATTCCGGCGGACACCAAGGAATTTGCCATCAACATGAGCAACATGCGCCACTGGGACGAGCCCGTGAAGCGCTACATCGACGAGTGCCTGGCCGGCAAGGAAGGCCCGCGCGGCAAGGACTTCAACATGCGCTGGATTGCCAGCATGGTGGCCGACGTGCACCGCATCCTGATGCGCGGCGGCGTCTTCATGTACCCGTGGGACAAGCGCGAGCCCGAGAAGGCCGGCAAGCTGCGCCTGATGTACGAGGCCAACCCCATGAGCTGGCTGGTCGAGCAGGCCGGCGGCGCCGCAACCAACGGCAAGCAGCGCATCCTGGACCTGAAACCCACCAAACTGCACGAGCGCGTGAGCGTGATGTTGGGTTCTCGAAACGAAGTTGAGCGTTTGACCCAATACCACGCCGAGAAGGCATAAAACTGTGGGTATAATCTGAGGCTTCGCCGGTGTAGCTCAGTCGGTAGAGCAGCTCATTCGTAATGAGAAGGTCGGGTGTTCGATTCATCTCTCCGGCACCAAATAAAAGCCCCTGATTCGCAAGAGTCAGGGGCTTTTTGTCTTTTGGCCCCCAACTGGACCCGGATACGAAGTCAGGTTGGCCCAGCAGATTCAAGGCCCCGGAGCTTTTCCTTCAGCGTTGAATTCTTTGTTTGAGCGTGCTCTCCGTAGTGCACCTCCCGATGACACGCTGGGCAAAGCGCCGCAACAAACTGCGGATGATCGGGACCCCCATCCGATACACGCGTGGTGTGGTGCGGCTCCAGGTATGGCAAGCCGTCGCCTCGACGAAAAGGCGCCGGCTCCTCGCAAAGCTCGCATATCCCGGCCGCGCGCTGCAGCACGTAGTTGCGCACGGCACGGCTGCGCTCGTAAATCGTGCGGCTCCCTTTTTTGTTGTCCTGCAAGCCATCAACCTTGGACGCGGCAATCGCTCGTTTTCGGGAGTCCTCAAGCGTCACGTCTTTAGCCGGTACGTCTGCCGGGGCAAGCTCAAACTGCTCTAAGCGCGCGACAGGCACGAGCCGAAAAATGATCGCTTGCCGGGGTTTGCCCTCCACATCAGGCGCCGTAACCCACTCGTGATCCTGATAGACGAACTCGCCAAGATACTTTTGCCCTTTTCCCTTGCCAATGCCGCGAAACAGGTGCAGCGCCTTACCCTGGCTCGAGTGATTCAGAACTGCCAGGTTGCCTCGAGCAAACTCCATGTCGCCCTTTTGCCCTTCACCGAAGTAAAAGAAGGTGCCCTCTTCCTCATCGAAGTGGTCGGCATAGCCATAGCGCTCACCACTTCCCGTGAACAGGAACGTTACCGGGGCTTGCGCAGAGCTAGAGATTCCGCCTTGCCTCCCACCGCCATACACCAGGTGGAGATCCTGTAAACGGCGGTAGATGCGTCCTTGCTCGAAAGCCGGGACTTCTGCATCAACAGAAAAAGCCGGCGACTTTTTACGGTTCGCCATGTCAATTCGCAGCGCAATGGATTTGCGACTCTCGACTCAGCGTCAGCTCTACCGCTTGAGAAAAAACACCCCGAGTCTGTCTTCCGCGAATTGCACAGAAATTGCCGTTCATCACCCGCTCACGTTAACTATTGGTGACATACTTTAACGTCAACCGGTCTGTCGCAGCTAACTCTTGTTTCGCAGACTGGTTGCGTTAAACCCAGGCATCCGCCGTACAGGAAGCCCCATCGCTACTACAAATTCGCTTCACAACTGTGAAATGACGAACGGCGTTGTTCAAAATGATTTCATTCGGTAAACGCACCAATCTCCAATGTGAGCGAAGCCGCTCACCTGCACCACATTTGCAATGGACGTTCGGAGAACCTCAACATGACCGACGCCAGTAAAGCGACGGCTAGGACGGCCCTCGTCGACTTCTCACAACTCTCCGCGCGTTTGGAGCAATTCGCCGTAGAACGCGACTGGGCCCAGTTCCACACCCCCAAGAACTTGGTGATGGCCCTGACCGGCGAAGTCGGCGAACTGAATGAAATCTTTCAGTGGATGCCGGAAGAAGCGTCCAAGACAGCCGGCCAAGACCCGCAAACGGCCCAAGCCGTTCAAGACGAACTCGCAGACGTCCTGCTCTACCTCGTTCGCTTGTCTTCCGTTTTGGGTGTCGATCTCGATGCCGCCGTACGGCAAAAGCTGAAGGCCAACGCCCTGCGCTACCCCGCCGACAAGGTGCGCGGCAGCAGCAAAAAGCACAGCCGGCCTGAAGCTGGCGAATCTGGGAAGGATTGACGTGATCGTCTACGAAGCCGACAAGAAGCAATTTCTCAGCGACAACAACGACCGAGACATCGAAGACGTCATCCTCGCCAAGTACTTCAGCGCCACTGGCCGCAAGGTGCCAGCAGCGGAGAAGAGGTCATGGAAAGAATCGCTTGGGTACATGTCGAAGGTGCTCACCGACTCGGAGATTCCCGACGATCTCGGCGTGGCTGTTGAACTTCACATCCCGCAAAGCTCCAAGCGCATCGACATCAGCCTGACGGGCCGAGGACACGACGACGCGAAGAACGTCGTGATCGTGGAGCTCAAGCAGTGGGACAAGGTGAAGTCGTCGATGAAAGACGCGTTGGTCAGCACCGCACTCGGCGGAGGACAGCGGGAAGTCGTTCACCCCTCGTACCAAGCGTGGTCCTACGCCTCGTTGATGGAAGGCTTCAACGAAGCGGTCTACTCCGGCGGCATCTCGGTTCAGGCCTGCGCGTATCTGCACAACTACGAGCGTGACGGCGTCATCGATTCGGCCCACTACGCCGACTACATTGCAAAGGCCCCGCTCTTCCTGCGCGGAGAAACCGAGCGCGGCTTGCTGCGGACCTTCATCAAGCAGCACATCAAGTTCGGTGACCCGAAGGTGCTCTACGAACTAGCCAACGGCCGCATCCGGCCATCGAAGGCGCTCAGCGACAGCCTTGCGGGCTTGCTGAAGGGCAACGCCGAGTTCGTCTTGATCGACGACCAAAAAGAGGTCTACGAGAACATCCTTGCCGCAGGTCGGTCGGCATCGAGCGCAAACCCCAAGGTGGTGATCGTCGAAGGCGGCCCAGGCACTGGCAAGACGGTTCTCGCCATCAACGCGCTGGTCACCTTGATGGGTGCCGGGCTGAACTGCAAGTACGTTTCGAAGAACGCAGCGCCCCGGCGCGTCTACGAAACCAAGCTGGTCGGCACGATGAAGCGCACACACTACGCCAACCTCTTCACAGGCTCTGGCGGCTTCATCGACACGCCTACGGATCAGTTCGACGTGCTGATTGTCGACGAGGCACATCGCTTGAACGAAAAGAGCGGCTTGTACGGCAACCTCGGCGAAAACCAGGTCAAGGAACTCATCGCCGCCGCCAAGTGCACGGTGTTCTTCATTGACGAAGACCAGCGCGTGACGCTCAGCGACATCGGCACCAAGAAAACCATTCGAGACTTCGGCATTGGCAAGGGCGCAGAGGTCTTGGAGCACGAGTTGGCCTCTCAGTTCAGGTGTAGCGGCTCGGACGGCTACATCGCGTGGCTGGACGACACCCTCGACGTGCGAGAGACCGCCAACAAGACGCTCACATCAGCCGAGTTCGACTTTCAGGTCTTCAGTACGCCCGACGAGCTTCATGCATCCATTGCGGCGAAGAACACGACCGGCACAGCACGCGTGGTCGCCGGCTATTGCTGGCCGTGGACCAGCAAGAAGGACCCGAAGGCCTTCGACATCGTCATTGGCGACTACCGCAAGCGCTGGAACCTCGACGTCGACGGCAGCTTGTGGATCATCGCGCCGAACTCGATCAATGAAGTCGGCTGCATCCACACCTGCCAGGGTCTGGAGGTGGACTACATCGGGGTCATCATCGGGCCGGACCTGATCGTGCGAGACGGTCGCGTCGTCACGGTGCCAGGGGCACGAGACCGATTCGACAAGACGCTGCGCGGCTACAAGACGCGGTTCAACACCAATCCGAAGAAGGCCGCCGCAGAGGCGGACTTGATCATCAAGAACACCTACCGCACGTTGATGACGCGAGGCATGAAAGGGTGCTACGTCTACTGCAGCGACGAAGAAACCGCGAACTACTTTCGCGAGCGGTTGTCGCCGCTTGCGGCACTCACATAGGCGCCGCGTGGTCCGACGCGTTGATCCGCATCAGCACCTGCTGCGAAAGCTCGGCCACCTCATTGGCCAAGTCCGACGCAACCCACATCACGCTGTCCCGATTCACCTTCCCGATTCCGTCGAACCATTCGCTGCAGTCCCCGAAGCAACATTTCAGCAATGCTTGCAATTGGGTGGACTTTTTCTCAAGAAGATCGGCAGCGTCGGAGGGGGCGGCGGCGCTGCGGGATTGGGGCGTGGCTCGCCCGGCGATAATTTGATCAGCCATTTGATGTGCTCGCTTTCGAAGTAGATGCACGTTGAGTGGTCAGACGGCCATGGTGTTAGCGCACCTTGGCCGTCGCCTTTTTTACCTCACATCGACATCGCTACGGTGTGCGCTTCGATGTCCCGCCGTGAGGCACGACGGTCATTGAATGTAAGAAGAGAAGCGCTGCAATAGAAGCTTCAGCGCAGCGAACGAATGCGCATCCGCGCAATTTGCCCGGATCCAGAAACCAAAACCAAATGGCCGTCCGTTGCGACGAGAAATCGACATGCAAGCCCCACTCATCGCCCTGGCCTTCGCACTCGCCGCTTCGCTCGCAACCGCGAAGCCCCTCCCCGACGAACCCGCCATCGTCACGTTGCAAGGCACGCTGCTCTCCGCAGACGGCATGACACCCGACGGCGCGAAGCTCAAGTTCCCCGCGATACGGCTCGCCAAGCCCATCTCCGTTCCAGAAGACGAGCCGCGCGACTGGCCCGCCGAGAAAAACGTGGTGCTGCTGCACATGGCACTCGACGAAAAGAACATGGCGGCGTTCAAGCGTCTCAAGGGACAAACGGTCAAGGTCACCGGCAAGCTCTTCCATTCGGACAACGGCAACCACCAGACAGACGTGCTGATCTTTCCCGCATCGATCACCCCCATCAAGTAAGCATCCCGAATGACAAGCGCACCCACCGCAAGCCAAGCCGCGCATGTTTCATGCGTGGACATCACCACCCCGCCTGCCTACGATCTCCCGCGATGAACATCGAAAAACCCAAAGACGTGCTGCACAGCAGCCACACCTCCACCCGGCGCCGCATGGCGCCCGAGCCCCAGGTTCGCGACGAGTTGCCCGCCGACGCGGCAGCCATCGCGCAGCTGACGGCCGCCGCTTTCGCGAACGCGCCGCACACGAGCCACGCCGAGCAGTTCATCGTCGACGCGCTGCGGCGCGCGGGGCAGCTCACGCTGTCGCTGGTCGCGTTGGAGGGCGAAGACATCGTGGGGCATGTGGCGGTGTCGCCGGTGTCCGTTTCTTCGGGCGCGCGCGGCTGGTACGGGCTGGGGCCGATCTCGGTGGCGCCCGACCGGCAGGGGCAAGGCATCGGGGCAACGCTGATGCGGCGTGCGCTGCAACGTCTGCGCGAAGCCGGCGCGGCAGGCTGCGTGTTGCTGGGCGACCCGGCCTACTACGGGCGCTTCGGGTTCGTGGTGCGGCCGGGGCTGACGTTGCCGGGCGTGCCCGCGGAATACTTTCAGGCGATCTGCTTCAGCGGCGAGTGGGCAACGGGCGATGTGAAGTACCACGAGGCGTTCGACGCCACCGCGTAGCTGCGCGCACGACGCATCGGAACGGCACCGGGCACGACACGACACGACTTTTACCGAACCATCGTCCCGATAGCTCGCGCTCGCCCTCGCGCGCGCCAAGGCGCTAACGCAGCCGGGCGCCTTGCGCCTCGCCCAGCCACTTCGCCACCAGCGCGGGCACGACATCGGTCGCCCTGCCCTGCAGAAACGTGAAGCCGCGCGGCACGTCTTCCATGTCCAGCGCGACCAGCACCTTCTGCGCCTCGCGGTTCGCATACCGCACCAGCGACGCGGCCGGGTTCACGGTGAGCGACGTGCCCACCACCAGCACGCGCGTCGCGCGCTCCACATGCGCCTGGGCCGCCTCGAAGTTCTCGACGGCTTCGCCGAACCACACGATGTCGGGCCGCAGCTGCGTGCCGTCTTCACAGAGCTGTCCGATCTCGATCGGGTTGCCCTCGACGCAATAGCGCCTGGGTTGCGCGCCGGCCGAGCCGCGCACGTACGCGAGCTGGCCGTGCAGGTGCACCACGTGACGCGAGCCCGCACGCTCATGAAGCGCATCAACGTTCTGCGTGACGATGACCACCTCATACGCCTGCTCGAGCGACGCGATGGCGATGTGCGCGGCGTTCGGCTGCGCCTGCCACGCCTTCTGCCGGCGCTCGTTGTAGAAGGCCAGCACCGCCTCGGGGTGCTGGCGCCAGCCTTCGGGGCTGGCGAGCTCCTGCCAGGCGTAGGTGTTCCACAGGCCCTTGGCATCGCGGAACGTCGGCAGGCCGCTTTCGGCGCTCACGCCGGAGCCGGAGAGGACGACGATTTTTTCGGGCTCGAGGCCGAGTTTCATTTCTTCTCCCACGGGTTTGAATCAGAAAGAATTAAGCAACGTACGCATGCGATTCGGGGACGACTTTTGTAGCGCAATCGAGGGCGCGGCGCCTCGTTATATTCGCGCGGGTCCGACGCTTGCGATTCGTTGCAACGCGCCGGCAAATCTCATCGACAACAAGGAGGAACGGATCCATGAAACACCCCAGACATCAACGCACGCTGCAAGCCATTGCCGCCGTCTTGCTCGGCCTTGCGGCCAGCGCCACGCTCGCCGCCGAGCCGGCCAACAAACCCGGCGCCGCCGAGTGCAAGAAGCTCGCGCCTTCGGCCAAGGACATCGGCGGCGACACCAATTTCTCCCACGCGGTGGCCAAGAAAAAAATCGACCTCGTGAAGAAGATGCTGGCCTGCGGCGCCGACGTGAACCTGAAGACGGACGAAGGCTGGTACCCCATCCACACTGCCGCCTACGACGGCTCCGCCGAGCTGATCGACCTGCTCGCCAAACAAGGCGCCAACATCGACGCCAAGGGCGACTTCCAGGGCTGGACACCGCTGCACATGGCGGTGGAAGGCCGCAACCTCGAAGGCGTGAAGGCGCTGCTCGCGCTGGGCGCAAAGCGCGACGCCAAGGACGCCAGCGGCAAGACCGCCTACGAGAACGCGACGCGCAGCAGCGACAGGCAGGAGATCGCGGCGGCGCTCAAGTAAGCCGCCTTCATTCTTCTTCTTCGGCCGGGTTGAACACGCGGCGGTAGGCGTACAGGCCCGGCGCGCCACCGGTCATGACGAACAGCACGTTGGCGCCGGCCGCATAGCGCCCGGCCTTCACATCGGCCAGCAAGCCGCCGAAAGCCTTGCCGGAGTACACGGGGTCGAGCAGCAGGCCTTCGGTTCTGGCGAGCGTCTTCACGGCGTCGATCATCGCGTCGGTCGGAATGCCGTAGCCCGGGCCGCGGTGCGTGCCGTCGACTTCGATGTCGGCATCGCTCAGCGTGGCGTCCAGGCCCAGCAATGCGAGCGTGGCGGCCGTCAGTTCGCGCGTCTTGCCGCGCGCGTCTTCGCCGGCCAGCAGCGTGGAGAAAGAGCGCACGGTCGACGCCGGCCTGCCGAGCGCGCGAAAGCCCGCGGCCAGGCCGGCATGCGTGCCGCTGCTGCCGTTGGCGAGCACGACCTTCGTGAAGTCGAGCCCGCCGAGTGCTTCGGCCTGCTGCACGATTTCGGCGGCGCAGCGCGCATAGCCCAGCGCGCCCACCGCCGTCGAGCCGCCCAGCGGCGCGACGTAGACACGGCGGCCCTTGGCGCGCAACTCGGTGGCGCGCACCTGGGCGGCGGCCATGGTGTCGGCGCCGGACGGTAGCGTGTGCAGGGTCGCGCCGAGGATGTCGTTGAGCAGCATGTTGCCGTTGCGCTCGTAGTCGACGTCGTCGCGCGGCACGGGCCGCCCGAGCACCAGCTCGCAGGCCATGCCGGCGCGCGCGGCGGCGGCCGCCGTGAGGCGTGCGTGGTTCGACTGCAGGCCGCCGACGGTGATGACGGTGTCGGCCTTCTCGCTCGCGGCCTCGCCGAACAGGTACTCGAGCTTGCGCAGCTTGTTGCCGCCGCCACCGAGCGACATGTGGTCGTCACGTTTCACGAAGAGCCGCACGCCGCGCAGCGACGCGCCCAGGTGCGCCTCCAGCCCCGCCATCCGCTGGATGGGCGTGGGCCCGTCGAGCAGGGAGAGCCGGGGAAAGCGGTCGATGTTCAGAATGGAGCGTGAAGACATGGAGGGGTTGCATCAGTGCGTCGTCGGAGAAGAACGCATCGGCGCCATTCGCCGATGACGCGCGACTGTATGGCAAGCCGCGAAGCCGACGCACGCGCGGGGTGTTCCCACGAACGACACGGTGCCCCAAGGCCGGACGGGAGTCGCGCCGGGCAAGACGACCGGTATCGCTTCACGGAACTTCCACATGGACTTCGCCGCGACTTCACCTGGGTCGCGCACACTGCGTCTCGACAGTGGTTCGGCGCTGGTAGAGGTAGAGACCAGGGAGAAAAAAAACCGCTCAGGGGACCGCCTCGATGCCGGCCACTGTCGCCCCCCAACATACACACACACACACGAAGCGCCGGCTCGGCTCGGCCTGGCGCTGGCGGCTCAGCCCTTCGCCGCGTCGTCCGTACCCGGACTGCTCATCTTCTCGAGCAAATAGATGATGGCAACGCGCTCCGCCGGATTGAGGGCGCCGAAGGTCGCTTCACTGATCTGCCGTGCGGAAGGGATCATCCGGTCGACGAGGCGTTGCCCTTCCTTCGTCAGCTGGATCAGGACCTTGCGGCCGTCCTCCGGGTCCGGAGACACCGCCAGCAGCTCGCGAGCCTTCAACCGATCGACCACCCCCCGAGCCGTTGCCTGGTCGATCGCCGTCGCTCGCACGACGTCATTGAGCGAGCACGGAGAGCTGTCGCGCACGGCGCACAGTGCCACGAACTGCGCGGCGGTCAGTTGCGAATCCGGAATCAGCTGCTGGAAGATGGAGACGTGCGCCTGGTACGCGCGCCGCAGCAGGTGGCCGACCTGCGCCGAGAAGTCGTAGTGATCGTCGCGTGGCACGGAGGAAGCGGATTCAGTCACGGCGGTACAGCTTGAAATTTCAAATGGTATCCGCGAATCGGCCGGCCGCCCCCATGGCGGCGAAAGCAAAAGACCGGGCGCCTCAGTCCAGCGCGCGATTGCGCGACTCCACGTCCACCATGCCGATGGTGAACGCGGACACTACCAGGAACGTGGAGAGCAGCAGCAGCGACAGCGTGAAGTGGCTGGCCATGACCGGTGCCACCAGCGCGGGCGCAAAGAGCCCGCCCAGCCGCGCCATCGCGCCGGCCATGCCCATGCCGCTGGCGCGCAGGTCGGTCGGGTAGACCTCCGGCGTGAAGGCATAGAGCGCGCCCCAGGTGCCCAGCAGCGAGAAGCTCATGAGCAGCGTCGAGCCGACCACCACCACCGTCGACTCGCCCAGGCTGTACAGCAGGCAACCGGCCGCGCTGAGAACAAGAAAGCCGATCAGCGTGGGCTTGCGGCCCCAGCGCTCGACACCGTAGGCGGACAGCGCAAAACCCGGCAGCTGCACGACGGCCAGCCAAATGAGAAAGACCTGGCCGCGCATGAACGAGAAGCCCTGCCCGGCCAGCTTCACGGGCAGGTAGACGAACACGCCGTAGTAGGCGATGGAGATGAGCATCCACGCGACCAGCAGGCAGATGCTGCGTCGCCGCAGGCCATGCGAGAACAGTGCGAAGACGGACTTGCGCGGCATCTGCTGCGGCTGCAGCTGGCCGATGCGCGCCGTCACGCCGTTGGCCTTGGCCACGCGCTGCAGCACCGCGCGCGCCTCTTCGGAACGCCCGGCCATGTTGAGGAACATCGGCGACTCGGGCACATAGAAGCGCAGCACCACGCCCACCAGCGCGGGAATGCCGGTGACGAAGAAGATCGTGCGCCATGCGTCGTCGCCGTGCGAAAGCGCGACCAGCGCCAGCACGGCCAGGCAGATGGTGCCCACCGCCCAGAACGACTCGAGCAGCACGAGCCAGCGCCCACGACGGTCGGCGGGCAGAAACTCGGCCATCATGGTGTAGTCGACCGGCAGCGTCCCGCCCACGCCGATGCCCGTGAGAAAGCGGAGCACCAGCAGCCACCCCAGCTCGGGCGCGAAGGACGAGGCCACGCCGCACACGGCGTCGATCACCACCGCGATCATCAGCACGGGCCGCCGCCCGATGCGATCCGCCAGCCGGCCGAAGGCGAACGCGCCGATCAGCATGCCCACGAAGAACAGCGTGCCGGTCTGCAGCGCCTGCGGCACGGTGATGCCGAAGGTCTTGGCGATGGAGGGCGCGGAGAACCCGATCGACAGCACCTGCATCGCGTCCGCGAGCCAGACCAGCCCGAAGATGACGAAGAGCCGGTACTGGAATCGGCCGACACCGGCGTCTCGGATCCCCTGCTCGATGGTGATGGAAGGTGAAGCCATGGTTTGCTTGTCTTGGTTGGAAGCGTTGTTGAGGGGCTGGGCTTGTCCGGCTGCATCCGGTGCAGGCGCGGCCGTGCATGCCGCGGCCCCGCGGCATGCCACCGATGTTCGAAGGAGGAGGCCCGGGTTCAGGCCGCCACGGGCGTCTTCGCGCCGGCATCGACCAGCGGCACGCTGAACACGTCGTAGCCGAAGCACCATGCGGGGTCTTCGTTGGTGCGCAGCCAGGTGTTCTCGTGCGAAATGCGCTGCACCTTGCTGGCGCGCGCCGCGCGGTTCGCCTCGTAGAGCGCAAAGGCCTGCGCGTGGTGCTCCGCGCCCACTTCCTTGAAGCAGCGCACCAGCATCGCGGCGTCCTCGATGGCCATGGCCGCGCCCTGGGCCATGTGCGGCTTCATGGGATGGCAGGCGTCGCCGAGCAACGCCATGCGCCCACGGCTCCACAGCGGAAGCGGGTCGCGCTCCAGCAGCGACCACTTGGTCACCTCGACCGTGCCTTCCACCAGCGCCTGCACGGTGGGGTGCCAGCCCTTGTAGATCTCGCGCATCTCTTCCTTGCTGCTCGGCAGCCAGCGGTCGTTCAGGTTCCATTCGGTGGCGGGCACGCCGGTCACGTAGTAGATCTCGTCCTGCCTGGCCGTAACGAAGTAGGTCATCATGTGGCAGTCTTCGCTCCACCATTTCACGCAGGCGTCGAAGGGCAGCATGCCCGCCTTGACGGCCGGCGTCGGGAACACGGCGCGGTGCGCGAGGTAGCCCGCGTACTTGGGCGGCTCGTGGCCCAGCAGCTCTTCGCGGATGCGCGAGTTGACGCCGTCCGCGCCGATCACGAGGTCGGCCTCTTCGACCGAGCCGTCCGCGAACTCCATTCGCACCACGTGGCCGAGGTCTTCGATTCTGGTGAGGAACTTGCCGAACGCGACGGCCGACGAAGGCAGCGCCTTCATCAGCAGCGCGTGGAAGTCGCCGCGATGCACGGTGAGATAGCTCGCGCCGTATTCCTTCACTGCATGCGCGCCGAGCGGAATGCGGGCCAGCACGTCGCCGGTTTCCCAGTGCCGGCTGTACCAGCACTCGGGGTGCGAGCCCTGCGCGTTCATCACGTCCTCGATGCCGATGCGACGCATGATTTTCATGACATTGGGCCCGACGTGGATGCCGGCGCCCAGGCGGGCGAACGAAGGCGCCTGTTCGTAGACGCGAACGTCGAATCCATCTTGCAGCAGCAGCGCGGCGGCCGACGCGCCGCCCAGGCCTGCGCCGATGACGGCGATACGGGGAGTTTTTGACATCTGATCTGTCCTGTGGGTTGACAAGGTGTTGCAGGCGGAAAAGGGAATGGCCCGGTGACGAGGCGAATTCCCGTGGAATTCGAAGTAGGCATATTTAAAGCGTATACACTTTATTTGTCAACGCAACCACATCCGCCTTCGACCTATCGATTACCCTAACAACACCGATGAATCAGCCACTACAGCTATAGAACACGATTGCCAAGAAGAGAAATCAACCTGTTGCGTGCGTCATCCTCATCGCTTATATTGAGTGCATACGCTTGATATCGCCACTACAGGAGCAACACCGTGACCAAGACCTATCGCATCGGACAGATCGTTCCGAGTTCCAACACCACCATGGAGACCGAGGTGCCCGCCATGCTGCGGGCGCACTCGCGGCTTCGCCCGAACGACCAGTTCACCTTCCACTCCAGCCGCATGCGCATGAAGAAGGTCCAGAAGGAAGAACTGGCCGCCATGGACGCGGAAAGCGACCGGTGCGCGCTCGAACTCAGCGATGCGCGCATGGACGTGCTGGGCTACGCCTGCCTCGTGGCGATCATGGCCATGGGGCACGGCTACCACCGCGTGTCGCAGCAGCGGCTCACGCAGCGCACGGCGTCCAACGATTCCGCCGCGCCCGTCATCACGAGCGCGGGCGCGCTGGTGGATGCGCTCAAGGTCATGAAGGCCCGCAAGATCGCGCTGGTCGCGCCCTACATGATTCCGCTCACGCAGCTGGTGATGGACTACATCGCCAACGAAGGCTTCGAGATCGTCGACTGGCGCGCCCTCGAGATCCCGGACAACCTCGACGTGGGCCGGCACGACCCCGCGAAGCTGCCGGGCATCGTCGCCGGCATGAACTACGCGGATGCCGACGTGATCGTGCTGTCGGCCTGCGTGCAGATGCCTTCGCTGGCGGCCGTGTCGCAGGTCGAGGCGCAGACCGGCAAGCCGGTGCTCACCGCGTCCATCGCCACCACCTACGCCATCCTCGACGCACTGGGCCTGGACCCGGTGGTGCCCGGCGCCGGCGCGCTGCTGTCGGGCGCCTATCCGCGCCAGTCGGCCTGACCCCGGGGGAACGTTCGCCATGCCAACCACTTTCCAGCACGGCCTGCAGCTGCACGCCAACGGCATCCGCCAGCACGTTCTTCGCTACGGCGGCGCGCAGGGCGAGCGCGCCGGCCGCGACGCCGTGATCCTGATCCCCGGCATCACCAGCCCGGCCGCGACCTGGGGCTTCGTGGCCGAACGGCTGGGTCGCCACTTCGACACCTACGTGCTCGACGTGCGCGGACGCGGCCTGTCGTCGTCGGGCCCCGACCTGGACTACGGCCTGGACGCCCAAGCTTCGGACGTGATCGCCGTCGCCCAGGCGCTGGGGCTTTCGCGCTACGCGCTGGTCGGCCACTCGATGGGCGCACGCATCGGCGTGCGGGCGGCGAGTCGCGAACCCTCGGGCCTCACGCGCCTGGTCGCCGTCGATCCGCCGGTGTCCGGCCCGGGCCGCCGCGCCTACCCGGCCAGGCTCCCCTGGTATGTGGACTCGATCCGGCTGGCCACGCGGGGCATGAGCGCGCAAGACATGCGCGCCTTCTGCCCGACCTGGACCGACGCGCAGCTGCAGCTGCGCGCGCAATGGCTGCACACCTGCTTCGAGCCCGCGATCGTGCGCAGCTTCGAGGACTTCGGCAAGGACGACATCCATGCCGACCTGGCCCACGTGCGCACGCCGCTGCTGCTGATGACCGCCGCGCGCGGCGACGTGGTGCGCGACGAGGACGTGGCCGAGTGGCAAGCCCTTGCGCCGCAGACCCTGCACACGCGCGTCGCGGATGCGGGCCACATGATCCCCTGGGACAACGAGCAAGGCTTCCATGAAGCCTTCGGCGATTTCCTGGGCCACGCGCTGGCCTGACGCACGACGCCGCATTCAACGCAAAGGAACATCCCATGTCCGTCAGCGACATCGATCTGATCAAAGCCTGGCGACAGGTCCTGACCCTCTCCCGACTGGAGGCCGGCCAGGTGGTGACCGTGCTGACCGGCGCCGACACCAACGCGCAGACGCTGCGCTGCGCGATTGCCGCGGCAAGCGAATTCGGCGCGCGCGTGAACCGGCTGGACCTGCCGCCGGTGAACGCCGAAAAATCGCTCAGCCGCGACGCCCTTGCCTACCTGGGCACCACGCCTCTCACGGGCAACCCCGCGGCCATTGCCGCGCTCAAGGCCAGCCACCTCGTGCTCGACCTGATGACCTTGCTGTTCTCCCCGGAGCAGCACGAGATTCTGGCGGCGGGCGCCAGGATCCTGCTGGCAGTGGAGCCGCCCGAGGTGCTCTGCCGCCTCGTGCCGACCGAGGCCGATCGCGCGCGGGTCACGGCGGCGTCGAAGCTCATCGAGGCGGCCACGCGCTTCCAGGTCACTTCGGCCGCAGGCACCGACCTGCGCTGCGAGCTCGGCGAATTCCCCGCCATCCGCGAGTACGGCTTCGTCGACGAGCCCGGCCGCTGGGACCACTGGCCCAGCGGCTTCGTGCTGACGTGGCCGAACGAGGGCCGCAGCAACGGCGTTGTCGTGCTCGACCGCGGCGACATCCTGCTGCCCATGAAAGAGTACGTGACCGAACCCATCCGCCTGGAGATCAAGAACGGCTACGTGGTCGCCATCGAAGGCGGCCTGCAGGGCGACCTGCTGAAGGAATACATGGCGTCGTACGAAGACCCCGAGGCCTATGCCGTCTCGCACATCGGCTGGGGGCTGCAACCGCGCGCGCACTGGTCGATGCTCGCGCACTACGACAAGGAAACGCACATCGGCATGGACGCCCGGGCCTTCGAGGGCAACTTCCTCTGGTCGATGGGCCCGAACAACGAAGCCGGCGGTCATCGCACCACCGCCTGCCATATCGACATTCCCATGCGCCGCTGCACCGTCAGACTCGACGGCCAGGCCACGGTGGTCGAAGGCGTCGTGCAAGACGCGCAAGGCCTGGCGCATGCAGCGGCGCGCGGGAGGCTCGCATGACCCATTCGACCACCAATGCCATCGACGCCAGCGACGTCATCGCAACAACGGCCGGCGTGCCGGGCGACATCTCGGCCTACGCCCGGCAGGGCTTCGGCACGCCGCTGCCGCTGAAGGCGCCCTTCGGCCTGCTGATCATCGACTTCGTCAACGGCTTCGCGAACCCGGCGGTGTTCGGCGGCGGCAACATCCCGCAAGCCATCGCCAGGACCACCGAGCTGCTGGCGCATGCACGGGCGTCGAAGTGGCCCGTCGCGCACAGCCGCATCGTGTTTTCGGACGACGATGCCGACAGCAACGTGTTCTGCCTGAAGGTGCCCGGCATGCTCACCCTCAAAGAGGACAGCCATGACAGCGCCATCGTGGCCGAACTGGCGCCCGCGCCCGGCGAATACGTCGTGCGCAAGAGCACGCCGTCGGCCTTCTTCGGCACCATGCTCGCGCCCTGGCTCGCGCAACGCGGCGTGCGGACGCTGGTCGTGGCCGGCTGCGTCACCAGCGGATGCGTGCGCGCCAGCGTGGTCGATGCGATGCAGTCGGGCTTCATGCCGCTGGTGGTTTCGGACTGCGTAGGAGACCGGGCGATCGGACCGCACGATGCGAACCTCTTCGACATGGCGCAGAAATACGCGTCGGTCATGCCGATGCAAGAGGCGATCGCGCGCACCGCGGCGGTGTGACGGCGCGAAGGTGCGGCCGCATGCGGTCGCATCCGGCAGGCGCATCGCCCCCCGTGAGGGCACGGCGACGCGCGGTCACCAGGCGTTCTTGATCCCGCGCGGGCATGCCGGCAGGACAGGGTTTTCCCTATTTGCATACGCATGCAAGGCTTTGACATTGCATTCGTATGCAACGCCAAACCACTGGGAACACCCGATGATCAAATACCTCAAGCGCGGCAAGGACGTGCAAGTCCGAGCCGATGACGATGCCAAGGTGCGTGCCACCGTCGAAGGCATCATCAAGGACGTCGAAGCACGCGGCGACGCCGCCGTGCGCGACTACAGCCGGCAGTTCGACAACTGGAACCCCGCGGACTTCCGGCTCTCCCGCGATGCCATCGAGAAGGCGCGCAAGAGCCTGTCCGCGCGCGAGATCGAGGACATCGCCTTCGCGCAGAAGCAGGTGCGCAACTTTGCGCAGATCCAGCGCGACTCGATGAAAGACGTGGAAGTCGAGACACACCCCGGCGTCATCCTGGGCCATCGCAACATCCCGATGGATGCGGTGGGCTGCTACATCCCCGGCGGAAAGTATCCGCTGCTTGCCTCGGCGCACATGAGCGTGCTGACGGCCAAGGTCGCCGGCGTGAAGCGCGTGGTGGCCACCGCGCCGCCGTACCAGGGCGCGCCCCATCCGGCCATCGTGACCGCCATGGCCATGGCGGGCGCCGACGAGATCCTGGTGCTGGGCGGCGTGCAGGCCGTGGTGGCCATGGCCGTGGGCACCCAGACCATCGCCCCGGTCGACATGCTGGTGGGCCCGGGCAACATGTATGTGGCCGAAGCCAAGCGCCAGCTGTACGGCCGCGTGGGCATCGACCTGTTCGCCGGTCCGACGGAGACGCTGGTGATCGCCGACGACTCCGCCGACGGCGAGATGTGCGCCGTCGACCTGCTGGGGCAAGCCGAGCACGGCCCCACGTCGCCCGCCATCCTGCTGACCACGAGCGAGCAACTCGCGCACGACACCATGGCCGAGATCGAACGCCAGCTGAAGGTGCTGCCCACCGCGGCCATCGCCGCCGTGAGCTGGGCCGAGTACGGCGAGGTGATCGTCTGCGACACCCAGGAAGAAATGCTGGAGAAAGCCAACGAGCTGGCCTTCGAGCACGTGCAGGTGCTCACGCGCGACCCCGACTACTTCCTTGCGCACATGACCAACTACGGCGCGCTGTTCCTCGGACCGCGCACCAACGTGAGCTTCGGCGACAAGGTGATCGGCACCAACCACACGCTGCCCACCAACCGCAACGCGCGCTACACCGGCGGTCTGTGGGTCGGCAAGTTCCTGAAGACCTGCACCTACCAGAAGGTGCTGACCGACGAGGCCAGCGCACTCATGGGCGAGTACTGCTCGCGCCTGTGCCACATGGAGAACTTCGCCGGCCACGGCGAGCAGGCCAATCTGCGCGTGCGCCGCTACGGCACGCGCGCCGAGGTGCCGTGGTACCAGCCGGTGCCGGCGCTGTCGTGATGAACGCGCTGCCCCGCTCTGCGGGCTTCCGGGTCGACGGCCAGCGCGCGCTGGTCACCGGCGCGGGCCGTGGCATCGGCCTGGCCGCGGCGGCCGCGCTGGCGCGTGCCGGCGCCCACGTCACCCTGGCCGCACGCTCGGAGAACGAGCTGCGCGAAGCCTGCGCGCAGATCCGCGCCGAAGGCGGTGCTTGCGACCACCTCGTGCTCGACGTGACCGACTCGGCGGCCGTGACCGCCGCGCTGGGCAAGGTCGCCGCGTTCCAGGTCCTCGTGAACAACGCAGGCCTCAACCGGCCCAAGCTGCTGGTCGACGCGCAGGACGAGGACATCGACGCGGTGTTCGACCTCAACGTGAAGGCCACGCTCTACGTGACGCGCGCAGTGGCGCGCGGCCTGCTCGCGGCGAAGCTGCCGGGCTCGATCATCACCATCTCGTCGCAGATGGGCGTGGTCGGCAGCCCGCGCCGCACGCTCTACTGCGCGAGCAAGCACGCGATCGAGGGCATGACCAAGGCGCTGGCCTGGGAGCTGGGCCCCGCCGACATTCGCGTGAACACCATCTGCCCGACCTTCATCGAGACCGCGATGACGGCCGGCATGTTCGCCGACCCCGCGTTTCGCGGATGGGTCACGCAGCGCATCGCGCTGGGCCGCCTGGGGAAGACGGAAGAGATCATGGGCGCGGTGGTGTTCCTGGCCAGCGAAGCTTCCAGTCTCATGACCGGCAGCGCGTTGATGCTCGACGGCGGCTGGAGCGCGGCATGAGGTCGAACGCCACCGCGCAGGACGTGGCCCGGCTGGCCAACGTGTCGCAGTCGGCCGTGAGCCGCACCTTCACGCCGGGCGCCAGCGTGTCCGAGGACACGCGTTCCCGCGTGATGATCGCGGCCAAGTCGCTGGGCTACCGGCCCAACGCCATGGCGCGCAGCCTGATCACGCGGCGCAGCCGGATCATTGCGCTGGTCATGGGCTACCTGGAGAACCAGTTCTACCCGCTGGTGATCGAGAAGCTGTCGCAGAAGCTGCAAAAGCAGGGCTACCACGTGCTGATGTTCATCAGCGACGGCGACGAGACCGACGGCGTGCTCGACGAGATCCTGCAATACCAGATCGACGGCATCGTCATGGCCTCGGCCATGCTGTCGCCCGACCTCGCGCGCCAGTGCGCCGACTCGGGCGTGCCGGTGGTGCTGTTCAACCGCGTGCCCGACATCAGCGCCTTCGCGCGACACACCACCAGCTCGGTCACCTCGGACAACCGCGAAGGCGGCCGCATGGTGGCGCGGCTGCTGCTCGAGCGCGGCCACAAGCGCATCGCGTTTCTCGCGGGGCTGGAGAAATCGTCGACCAATCTCGAGCGCGAGCGCGGCTTCAACGAGGCGCTCGCGCAGGCCGGCGTTTCGGTGTTCCGCCGCGAAGTCGGGCACTACAGCTTCGAGCGCGCGCGCGACGCGGCGCGTGCCATGTTCGCCGGCGTGCCGGCCACGAAGCGCCCGGACGCCGTGTTCGTCGCCAACGACCACATGGCGATCGCCGTGATGGACGTGCTGCGCCAGGAACTGGGCCTGCGCGTGCCGGACGACGTGAGCGTGGTCGGTTTCGACGACGTGCCGCAGGCGGCCTGGGGCGCGTACCGCCTCACGACCGTGGTGCAGGGCGTGGAGCCGATGGTCGAGGCCACGGTCGAACTGCTGCACGAGCAAATGCAGGACAACGCGCAGCCGCGCAACGTGGTGATTCCCTGCCGCGTGGTCGAGCGCGACTCCGTGCGCGCCGCGCGCCGCAAGACAAGAGTTTCGAAGCCCGCCTGAGCGGGACACATCCCATTCCAATCCCATCCAAGGAGACATCTTCCATGAGCCCCCGAATCCGCCTCACGATGCTGGCGGCGCTGGCCTTCGCCGGCGCAACCGGCATCGCCCACGCGCAGCCCGCCGCCTGGCCCACCAAGCCGATCAAGTACGTGGTGCCTTTTTCTCCCGGCGGCGTGTCCGACGGCGTGGCTCGCCTGGTGGCCCAGCACCTGGGCGAACGGCTGGGCCAGCCGGTGATCATCGACAACCGGCCCGGCGTGTCCGGCATCGTCGGCACGCAGGCCGTCGCGCGCGCGCCGGCGGATGGCTACACCGTGATCGGCGGCACCATCACCACGCACGCGGTCAATCCGTTCTTCAACAAGAACCTGGGCTATGACCCGGTGAAGGACTTCGTGCCGGTCAACCTGGTGGGCATGGTGAGCAACGTGCTCGTGGTGCCCGAGGGCAGCCGCTTCAATTCGGTGGCCCAGGTCATCGCCGAGCTCAAGGCAAAGCCGGACAGCCTCACCTACGGCACCGCCGGCCCTGGCACCTCGCAGCACCTGTCGGGCCAGTTGTTCGAGAACATCACGCACACGCGCATGCGGCAGATCGTCTACAAGGGCGGCTCGCAGGCCATCGTCGATCTCGTCGGCGGCCAGATCGACATGGTGTTCGAGACCGTGGCCGCCGCGCGGCCCATGATCGACGGCAAGCGCGTGAAGGTGCTCGGCGTGACGGCGGCCAAGCGCCTGGCCAGCCTGCCGGGCGTACCCACGCTGGCCGAGGCGGGCGCACCGAACTTCGAGATGCAGTCGTGGCAGGGCGTGTTCGTGCCTGCCAACACGCCCAAGCCCGTGGTCGACCGGCTCGCGCGCGAGATCGCCGCCATCGTTGCAATGCCCGATGTGCAGGAAAAGCTGCGCGGTCTTGGCGTGGAGCCCGACGGCCGCGCGTCGGAGGCCTTCGCGGCGTTCCAGCAATCGGAGATCGCGAAGTGGGGCAAGGTCATCAAGGATGCCGGCATCCAGGCCGAATGAGAAAGACACCATGACACGCACACCCGTGAAACAACTTCGCCGCAAGCTCGTGCTGGCGGCAATCGCCGTCGCCGGCTGCATCGGCAACCTCGCGGCGGCACAGACGGCCGCCGGCCCGGGCGGCTACCCCGCGACCGGCCGCGTCACCATCGTGGTGCCCTTCGCGCCTGGCGGCGCCACCGACATCGTCGCGCGGCTGGTGGCCGAAGAGCTCGGCAAGCGCTGGGGCACGGCCGTGGTGGTCGACAACAAGGCCGGCGCGGGCGGCGGCATCGGCACCGAGTTCGTCGCGCGCGCCAAGCCCGATGGCTACACGCTGCTGCTGGGCACGCAGACCGCGCTGTCGGTCAACCCCACGCTGCTGAAGAAGCTGGGCTACAACGTCGACAAGGACTTCGCGCCCGTGACGCAACTGGCCAGCACGCCGCTCGTGCTGCTGGCGGGCAACAAGTCGGGCGCGACCGATGTGAAGTCGCTCGTTGCGGTCGTCAAGGCGAAGCCCGATGCCGTGTCGTACGGATCGAGCGGCAACGGCACCTCGCAGCACCTCACGGCCCTGATGTTCCTCAACCGCATCGGCGGCAAGGCGGTGCATGTGCCGTACAAGGGCAGCAGCCAGTCGCTGGTCGACCTGGCGGGCAACCAGATCGACATGCAGTTCGACAACATGACCACCGCGCTTGCCTTTGCCAAGAACAACCAGGCCAAGGCGCTGGCCGTGACGAGCGCCACGCGCTCCCCGCTCGCCCCCGACCTGCCGACACTGGCCGAGTCCGGCGTGCCCGGCTTCGAGGCGGCCACCTGGCTGGGTCTGCTCGCGCCGGCCGCGACGCCCGCGCCGGTGGTCACCTGGCTCAACGCCGAAGTGGTCGCGGTGCTGCGCACGCCTTCGGTGGTCGAGCGGCTGGCGGCGCAGGGCTTCACGCCCAAGCCGATGACGCCGCAGGCGTTCCGCCAATTCATCCAGGACGAAACGCTGAAGTTCGCCGAGCTCATCAAGACCAACCACGTGACGCTCGAATGAGCACCGCCGCGTTGAAATCCGTGCTGAGTGCGGAACTGGTCCGCAAGCTGCGCTCGGTCGACACACCCACGATCTGCAATGCGCTCGAACTCGCCATGGGTGGGCGCAGCGCACAAGGCTTCACCCACGGCACGCTGGTGGCCGCACCGCGGCCGATGGCGCCCATGCTGGGCTTTGCGCGCACGGCATGCATCCGGGCCGCGCAGCCTTCCAGTCGCCCCGGCGCCGACATGCGGCAATTGCGCCTCGACTACTACCGCCACGTGGCACCGGTGAACGATGTGCCCACGCTGGTCGTGATGCAGGACCTGGACGAGCGTCCCGGCATCGGCTCGTTCTGGGGCGAAGTCAACTCGGCCGTGCACGAAGGGCTGGGCGTGGCCGGTGTGCTGACCAACGGCTCGGTGCGCGACCTGAGCGACCTGTCACCCGGCTTTCCGATACTGGCCGGCAGCATCGGCCCCTCGCACGCCTTCGTGCACGTCGAGAGCATCGGCACGCCGGTGGAAGTATTCGGACTGCGCGTGGCGCACGACGATCTGATCCACGCCGACCGCCACGGCGCGGTATGCATCCCGCCGCAGTGTCTTCAGGCCCTTCCCGCCTGCATTGACCTCGTGCGGCGCAAGGAAGCACCATTGCTGGCGGCCGCGCGCGCCGCCGGCTTCAGCCTGGCGAAGATCGAGGCCGCCATGCGCGAAGCCGACGACATCCATTGAAGGAAAAAACGAACCATGGACCACCCCCACCACCCGCTGGACACGCGCCTGCCCGCGCTGCTCAAGAGCGGCCAGCGCCTGCGCGGCCTGTTCAATTCGCTGCCGAGCCCGGCCATCGTCGAGATGTGCGGCTACGCGGGCTTCGACTTCGTCATCCTCGACAACGAGCACGGCAGCGCCAACCTCGAGACCACCGAGCACATGCTGCGCGCCGCGCGTTCGAGCGGCATCGTGCCCGTCGTGCGCTGCCTGCGCCACGACATCTCGCGCGTGCTCGACATGGGCGCCAGCGGCGTTCAGATCCCCATGGTGGGCAGTGCCGAGGAGGCACGCGACCTGGTGCAGCAGGTGCGATACCCGCGCGTGGGCAGGCGCGGCAGCGCGTTCAGCCCCCGTGCCGCCGGCTACGGTGCATTCCCCGGCGTGGCGCACACCGAGCGCAGCAACGCGGGCGTGGCACTGATCGTGATGATCGAGACGCCCGAGGCGGTCGAGCAGGCGGCTGCGATCGCGGCGGTCCCCGGCGTGGACGCGGTCTTTATCGGCCCCAACGACCTGTCGCATGCGATGGGCTTCGACAACAACTGGAAGGCGCCCGAAGTCGAGGCGGCGATTCAGCGCGCGCTCTGCGCGATCCGGGACGCAGGCAACTGCGGCGGCGTGATCGCGCTCACCCCGGAAGACGAGGCGAAGTATGCCCAGTGGGGTGCGCGCTATTTCGCGAGCACCACCACGGGCCTGATCACCCAGGCCTTCCAGCAGGCCTCCGGCGCCGGCGGGCGGCGCCCCGGGGCCGCGACGCTCGGCTACTGACTTTTCTTTCGCGACGAAAGCCGTGCGCGCGGGTGCAGGCTTCGAACGAGATGTCCACCCCGCAAGACGTGGATGAAACTCGGCTAGCGCCCGAGGTCTTTCGCGGATACCCCGGCGATGCCCCAGTTCTCCTTGGGCACGTCGTGCAGCCACACGCGCACGTTTTCCTTGGGGGCACCGACGGCTTCGACGATCGCGTTCGTCACCCTCTCGATCAGCGCGCGCTTCTGGTCTTCGGTTCGGCCTTCGATGAGGTAGATCTGTGCAAACGGCATGGCGTGTTTTCCTTCTTTCGTTCTTCAGTTCGTCAGACGAAGCGCAGCCCGACGCTGCCCATGCCCTGCACCTTGAGCGTGACCGAATCCCCCGCCTTCACGGCCACCGCCTCGGTGATGCCGCCCGACAGGATGAGCGTGCCGGCCGGGATCTCCTCGCCGCGCGCGCCCAGGTGGTTGGCCAGCATCGCGATGGCCGCGGCCGGATGGCCCAGCACGGCAGCACCGGCGCCGAAGGCCACGGGCTCGCCGTTCTTCTCCAGCACGATGCCGGTGGTGCGCAGGTCGAGTTCGCCGGCGGACACGGCGCGCCCACCGACCACGAAGCGCGAGGCCGAGGTGTTGTCGGCCACCACGCTCTTCAGGTCGAACTTGAAGTCGCGGTAGCGGCTGTCGATCACCTCGATGCCGGGCAGCACGAAGTCGGTGGCCGCGAGCACGGCGCCGATGTGGCAGCCCGGCCCCTTGAGCGCGCGCTTCGTCACGAAGGCGATCTCGGGTTCCACCTTGGGGTGGATCAGCTCGCTCACCCGGCATTCGCCGCCCTCGGGCACCGCGAAGTTGTCGGCCATGAAGCCGAAGACCGGCGTGGTCACGCCCATCTGCTTCATCTTGGCGTGCGAGGTGAGCCCGGCCTTCAGGCCGATGATGCGGTGGCCCCGTTCGAGCTTGCGTCGACGGATCTCGTTCTGGATGGCGTAGGCGTCATCCCAATCCATGTGCGGATATTCGTCGGTGATCTTGGGGGTGTCGCGCGCCTCGAGTTCGCAGGTTTCCAGGTGCTGCGCGAGAGCGGCGATGGTGGCGGCGTCGAGCTTCATGCGTGTGTCTCCTGTGCGGCCGCGTGGCCGCTGGTTCGCGTGCGGGCCAGCGTGATGGCCGTGTCTTCGATCATGTCTTCCTGCCCGCCGACCATGCCGCGCCGCCCGAGTTCCACCAGGATCTCGCGCGCCGGCACGCCGTATTTCGCCCCGGCCCGCTTGGCGAACAGCAGGAAGCTGGAGTACACGCCCGCGTAGCCGAGCGTGAGCGAGTCGCGGTCCACGCGGATCACGTGGTCCATGATGGGCACCACCCGGTCTTCGGCCACGTCCTGGATGCGGAACACGTCCACACCGGTCTCGATGCCCATGCGCTCGCACACGGCGACGAACACTTCCATCGGCGTGTTGCCCGCGCCGGCGCCCAGGCCCGCGGCGGCGGCGTCGATGCGGTTCGCGCCCGCGGTCACCGCCGCGATTGAGTTCGCCACGCCCATGGCGAGGTTGTGGTGCCCGTGAAAGCCCAATTCGGTCTCGGGCTTGAGCGCGGCGCGCACGGCGCCGATGCGCGCGGTCACGTCGTCGGGCAGCATGTAGCCGGCCGAATCCGTCACGTAGATGCAGTTGGCGCCGTAGCCTTCCATCAGCAGTGCCTGGCTCACCAGCGTCTGCGGCGAAGCCATGTGGGCCATCATGAGGAATCCCACGGTGTCCATGCCGAGCTTGCGTGCCATGGCGATGTGCTGCTCGGACACGTCGGCCTCGGTGCAATGCGTGGCCACGCGCACGGTGTGCACGCCCAGGCCGTGCGCCATGCGCAGGTGGTCGACGGTGCCGATGCCGGGAATGAGCAGCGCCGACACCTTGGCCTGCTTCATCAGCGGAATGACCGTGCCCAGGTACTGCTCGTCGGTGTGGGCCGGAAAGCCATAGTTGACCGAGCTGCCGCCCAGCCCGTCGCCGTGCGTCACTTCGATGAGCGGCACGCCGGCCTCGTCCAGGCCGGTGGCAATGCTGGTCATCTGCTCGAGCGTCATCAGGTGGCGCTTGGGGTGCATGCCGTCGCGCAGCGTCATGTCGTGCACGGTGACGCGGCGGCCCTTCAGGTTCGTTGGGGTCATGGGGTGGTTCCTATGCCACGAGGGCTTCGATCGGCGGGGCGGCGGCGAGCATTGCCTCGGCGAACATCTCGGCGGTGCGCGCGGCGGCGGCGGTCATGATGTCGAGGTTGCCGGCGTACTTGGGCAGGTAGTCGCCCAGGCCTTCGACCTCCAGGTAGATCGACACCCGCTTGCCGTCGAACACCGGGCCGTTCACCAGCCTGTAGCCCGGCACGTACCTGCGCACCTCGGCGAGCATCTCGTGCACCGAGGCGGTGATGCGCGCCTCGTCGGGCGTGTCCTCGGTCAGGCAGTGCACGGTGTCGCGCATGATCAGCGGCGGCTCGGCCGGGTTGACGATGATGATCGCCTTGCCCTTGGCGGCGCCGCCCACGCGCTCGACCGCACCGGCCGTGGTGCGGGTGAACTCGTCGATGTTGCGGCGCGTGCCCGGCCCCACCGAGCGGCTGGACACCGTGGCAACGATCTCGCCGTAGGCCACGGGCTGCACGCGCGAGACGGCCGCCACCATCGGAATGGTGGCCTGCCCGCCGCAGGTGACCATGTTGACGTTCACGGGCCGCTCTCCCGGCCGCGCCATCAGGTCCTTCAGGTTGACGGGCGGCACGCAGAACGGGCCGATGGCCGCCGGCGTGAGGTCGATCATCAGCACGCCGAGCGCATTGAGCCTGGCACTGTTCTCGGCATGCACGTAGGCGCTGGTGGCGTCGAACGCGATCTGCACGCCGTCGGCCTGCACATGCGGCAGGAGGCCGTCCACGCCCTCGGCCGTGGTCTTGAGCCCCATTTCCCTTGCCCGCTTCAAGCCGTCCGACTCGGGGTCGATGCCCACCATCCACACAGGCTCCAGCACGGGGCTGCGCTGCAGCTTGGCGAGCAGGTCGGTGCCGATGTTGCCCGGCCCGATCAGTGCGCACCTGATCTTTTTCGTCATGGGAAGTTTTCCTTTTCTTCAGTGAAAGCGGACCGAGCAACCGCCCAATCCGCCGATGGAGACGCGGAAGTTGTCGCCTGCCTTGGCGGGGAACATGGCCGCGAGCGCGCCCGAGAGAATCACCTCGCCGGCCTTCAGGCCGATGCCCAGCGCCCCCAGCGTGTTGGCCAGCCAGGCCACCGCATTCACGGGCGAGCCGAGCGCCGCGGCCCCTGCGCCGGTGGCGATGATTTCGCCGTTCTTCTCGAGCACCATGCCGCAGGTGGAGAGATCGATGCGGCGCGGGTCCACCGCGCTGTCCCCCAGCACGAAGACGCCGCAGGAGGCGTTGTCGGCCACCGTGTCGGCGATCTTGATCTTCCAGTCGCGGATGCGCGAGTCGACGATCTCGAAGCACGGCATCACGCATTCGGTGGCGGCCAACACGTCGGCGTTGCCGATGCCGGGGCCCATCAGGTCGCGCTTGAGGATGAAGGCGATCTCGCCCTCGGCCTTGGGCTGGATGAGGGTGCTGCTGTCGATGCTCTCGCCCTCGCCGACGATCATGCCGTCGAGCAGATAGCCGAAGTCGGGTTGGTAGACGCCGAGCATGTTCATCACCGCGCGCGAAGTCACGCCGATCTTCTTGCCGACAATGCGCTCGCCGGCCTCGGTGCGGCGCGCGATCAGGCGTTGTTGCACGCCGTAGGCGTCGGCGATGGTGATGCCTTCGTGGCGGCTGGTGAGCGGCTCGACCGCGCTGCGCCCGCGCAGCGCGCCGTACAGCTCGTCGCCGAGTTGGTGGATGAGAGTGGTGTCCATGGGTTTGCTTTTTCTTCAGTGAATCGGTGGATCGGTCTCGGCCAGGAAGTCGCCCACCAGCCGGGCGAAACGCGCGCTGTGCTCGATCTGCGTCCAGTGGCCGCAGCGGCCGAACACGTGCAACTGGCTGCGGGAAATCCACTGCGCCAGCGTGAGCGAGGTGGCCAGCGGAATGACCTGGTCTTCGCGGCCGTGGATCAGCAGCGTTTCGTGCGGCAGCGCGCGAATCGCGGCCTCGGGGCTGGCCATGGCGTCGACCCAGCGCTGGCGCGGCGCGGGGAACATCGCGCCGAACGACTCCTGGAAGCCCGGCCGCATGCTGGCCTCGTAGCGCAACCGCGCGAGTTCGTCGGTGACCAGCGCCCGGTCGAAGGCGAACACGTCCATGATGCGGCGCATGTTCTCGAACGACGGCGTGTAGCCCCATACCGCGTCCAGCCCCGGCGTGATGTCGAAGGGCACGCCGACGCTGCCCATCAGCACCAGCCGGCGCACGCGGTGCGGTGCACGGATGGCCAGCGCCAGGGCCAATGCGCCGCCGAAGGAATTGCCGACCACGTCGGCGCGCTCGATGTCCAGCGCATCGAGCAGGTCGAGCGCCTGCCGCACCCAGGCGTCCATGCTGTATGCCGCGCCGGGCACGCGCTGCGTGTAGCCGAAGCCGGCCATGTCGGGCGCGATCACGCGGCACGTCTTCGCGAGCACCGGCAACACCAGCCGCCAGTTGGCCCACGCGCTCACGCCCGGGCCGGAGCCGTGCATGAGGAGCACCGGCGCGCCCTGCCCCATGTCGTGCACGTTGGTGTCGAAGGCGCCGGTGCGCACGCTGCGGGCGATCTCGGGGTTGTTCACGGCACGCTCCTCACAGCTTGATGCACACATTGCGCAGTTCCGTGTAGAACTCCAGCGAGTGCACCCCGCCTTCGCGGCCGATGCCCGAGGCCTTGGCCCCGCCGAATGCGGTGCGCAGGTCGCGCAGGAACCAGCTGTTGACCCAGCAGATGCCCACCTCGACCTGCCTGGCCACGCGGTGCGCGGTGCCCAGGTTCTGGGTCCACACGGTGGTGGCCAGCCCGTAGTCGGTGGCGTTGGCCAGCGCGACGGCTTCTTCCTCGGTGTCGAAGGGCGCGATGTGGCAGCACGGGCCGAAGATCTCCTCGCGGATCACCGCGGCCGTCTCGGGCAGGCCGGTCCAGATGGTGGGCTGCACCCAATGGCCTTCGGCCAGCGCGCCTTTCATCTGCGGCACGCCGCCGCCGGTGACCACGGTGGCGCCCGCCTCCACCGCCTTGCGGTAGTACGACAGCACCTTCTGCTGGTGTTCGCGCGAGATCAGCGGACCGATGCCGACGCCGGCCTCCTCCGAAGGTCCGGGCTTCATCGCCTCCGCCTTGAGCTTCAGCGCCGCGACGAACTTCTCGAAGATGGGACGCTGCACGTAGACCCGCTCGGTGCCCAGGCACACCTGGCCGCAGTTCTCGAAGGCCGAACGCGCGATGCCGGCCACCGCCTTGTCGAAGTCGGCGTCGGCGAACACCAGCCCCGCGTTCTTGCCGCCCAGCTCGAAGGACACAGGTCGCACGCCCTTGGCGGCGGCCGCCATGATGGCCTCGCCGGTGCGGGTCTCGCCGGTGAATGTGATCCCGTTCACGCCAGGATGCTTCGTGAGGAACTCGCCCGCCGAATCGGGGCCGAAGCCGTGCACCACGTTGTAGACGCCCGGCGGAATGCCCACGGCGTTCATCACCTCGCCGAGCAGCGTGGCGGTGGCCGGGGTTTCCTCCGAAGGCTTCACGATCACGGTATTGCCGCAGGCCAGCGCGGGGCCGACCTTCCAGGTCATCAGGAGCAGCGGCAGGTTCCAGGGGCACACCACGCCGATGACGCCCAGCGGCGAGCGCACCGCGTAGTTGACGGCCTGCCCGCCGTCGGGCGTGGCCATCTCGAAGCTCTCGGTGGGCACGTTCTTCACGATGTCGGCAAACACCTTGAAGTTGGCCGCGCCGCGCGGAATGTCCACGTGCGAGGCCAGCGCATGGGGCTTGCCGGTGTCGGCCATCTCGGCCTGGAGAAAGTCGTCGAAGCGCCGGTTGATCTCGTCGGCCACCGCATGCAGCAGCTCCACGCGGCGCGCCACGCTCATGCGGCCCCATTCGCCGTCCAGCGCCGCGCGGGCCGCGCGCACGGCGGCGTCGACCTCGGCCGCGCCGGCCTCGTGCACCTGGCCGATCAGCCGGTTGTCGACCGGCGCCCGGTTCTCGAAGGTCTTCGAGGTGGCGACGAACTCGCCGCCGATGAAGTTCATGAACTGCTTCATCGCCCGCTCCTCAGGTCAGCACGCTCAGGAAGTTCTCGTTGAGCTTGCGGTCGTGATAGAAGATCGCGCGCCCGAGTTCGTCGTCGGTCCACACCAGCGGCGGCTTGTCCGGGTAGAACACATAGCCGCCGGAGAACACCTCGTTGCGGTTGCCGCTCGGGTCGAAGAAGTAGATGGTTTCGCCGCGCGTGATGCCGTGCCGCGTGGGGCCGATGTCCAGCGACACGCGCTTCCTGGAGATGATGTCCGCCGCCTTCAGCACCTCGCCCCAGTTGTCCAGCAGGAACGAGGCATGGTGGAACTTGTTCTTCTCCGGATGGCGGATGAAGGCGATGTCGTGCGGCTTGGTCGAGCATGAAAGAAAGGCCGCGATGTACATGCGCTCGGGTCCGGCCACCACGCTCTCGGCCAGCTCGAAGCCGAGCACTTCGGTGAAGAGCTTCATGGTGCCGTCCAGGTCGTCGCCGTACAGCAGGCAATGGTCGAAGCGCGAAGGCGCCATGCCCTTGAGGTCTTCGGGGTAGATCTCGGGGTTTTCGTAGGGCATGCCGTTGCCGACCTTTTCTTTCTCGGCGAACAGCTCGATCGAATGGCCGGTGGGCACGGTGAAGCGAAAGCGCTTGCCGGTGCGCAGGTGCTCGCCGGCATCGATCCACTGCATGTCGCCGGCCAGGCCGCTGGCCTCGAGGTCGGCGGCGAGCTTCTCCAGCGTGGCCGGCGAATCGACCCGGAAGCCCATGAAGTCCATGCCGGCCTGGTCGGCCTCGCGCAGCACGACGCTGTGGTGGTCGTGCTCGTCCCAGGCCTTGAGATAGACGCGGCCCTGCGCATCGCGCGCGGTTTCGATCAGGCCGATGACCTGGGTGTAGTGCCGGATGGCGGCAGCCATGTCCAGTACGCGCAGTTGCACGTGTCCGGGACGCAAAACGCCTGTGAGTGCCATGGTGAGTCTCCTTCGGGTGGGGTCAGTTGGTGGTGGGGGAACGGGGTGAAAGACGGCGCTCCAGGCAGCGCGCCAATGCGGCGACGGCCTGCAGCTGCAGATCGCTCTGCGGATAGGCGCGGCAGGCCAGCACGTAGCCCTGCGCCTCTTCGGCAACGCTGACGTGGCTGCGGCTCATGCGCTCGCGGCGCACGGCGCCCGACTCGATGCGCACCTTGCACACGCCGCAGCCGCCGCCGCGGCAGCCGACGGGAATGCCCTTGCGGCCGAGTTGCTCCATGCCGCCCAGCAGGGTCTGGTCGGTGCGGCAGGGGTAGTGCTCCTGCGTGTTGCCGATGGCCACGGAAAAGCTCATGGGGGCTTCCATGTCACAGCGCCTTGAAGAGCGGGCTGCGCGGCGCGGCCGAAGCGGCGTCGGCCGCGGTGAAGAACTTCTCGGTGTAGATGTCGCGCTCGAAGAGGCGGCCCTGCATCAGCGTGGCGATGCAGGCCTCGGTCATCGGCGGCGGTCCGCACAGGTAGGCCTTGTGGCCACGGAAGTCGTTGGCGAAATGGGCCTTGAGCGCCTCGTGGGCGTAGCCGCGCGCGCCGGTCCAGTCGGAACCCTCGGGCGAGTCGGCAAGGTCCGACAACACCGGCAGGTAGGTGAAGTTGGGGTGCCGCTCGGCGAGTTCCTCGAACAGCTCGCGGTAGTACAGCTCGCCGGCGTTGCGCGCGCCCTGCACCAGCGTGATCGGCAGCGTGCAGCCTTCGGCCAGCAGGTCGAGCACCATCGACTTCGGGCTCGACAGCCCCGAGCCGCCGGCCACGAAGATCATGGGCAGTTGCGCCGACTTGCGCACGAAGAAGCGGCCGTTGGGCGCGGTGAAGCGCAGGCGCTCACCCGCCTGCAATTCATCGTGGAGCCAGCCGGTGGCGCGGCCCTGCGGCACACGGCGAACGTGCAGCTCGATGAGATCGGCCCCTGGCGCATTGGCGATCGAGAAGGCGCGCGCGCCGTCCACGCCGGGCACGTGCAGCATCACGTACTGCCCGGCCTGGAACGAGGCCGGCCGGTCGGTGCGCAGCCACAGGCCGCGGATGGTGGGCGTGAGCATGCGCGCCTCGACCAGCTCGGCATGAAAGTCCGCGAGCGGCAGGAACTGCGCGTCGGGGTCTTCGTCGATCTCGGCCTCGATGACCAGGTCGGCCTGCGCCATGGCGCAGCACGCGAGGATCTTGCCCTCGTCGCGCTCGAAGTCCATCAGCGCGAAGTTGGAGGCGTCGCCGTGCTCGAACTCGCCTTCGAGCACCTGCACCTTGCACGTGCCGCACACGCCGTGGCCGCAGGCATGCGGCAGCCATACGCCGGCGCGCAGGCAGGCGTCGAGCACCGTCTGGCCCTCCTGCGCGGCAACGGCCTGGCCGAGCGGCTCGATCATGATCTGGAAGCTCATGGCATTGCTCCTTGAAACAGCCGGGCCTTCAGCTCGACGAGCCCTTGATGCCGTTCAGGCCGGGGGTGCGAAAGCGGATCGCCGACTTGTGCACCAGCCCGTTGTCGGCCAGCGACTTGGCCGCATCGGGCGTGAAGGGCTTGCCGGAGTCGAACCACTGGGTGGTGGCCCAGTCGATCTTTTCGAAGTCGGGGTGGCTGCCGTACACGCCGGGCAGAACGTCGCTCAGCAGCGCGCCGAAGGGCATGGCCGCGGGCAGCGGCAGGCAGACGGGGGAACAGAACAAGAGGTGGTCTTCCCAGCCGATGTACAGCAGGCGGTTGCCATGGAAGCGGTCTTCGCTGTCCGCGACGGTGCCGGTGTAGCCGGGGGCGAGTGCAACAACAGACATGTGTGTCTCCTTGATTCGGGATGTGCTCCGCCCGCGCCGTGCGATCTGCACGGCGGGCGCAAGGGGTGGATGAAGATCAGGCGGCCTTGGGCTGGCTCGACAGGTGCTGGCCGGTCCAGCGTTCCCAGTTCGCCTTGTCCGGCGAGGTGTTGAACTCGCCGTTGTCCGCGCCGGCCTCGATGTGGTAGTAGTCGAGCACCGCGGCCAGCGGGTTGAAGCCTTCTACCGTCGGGTCGGTGCCCTCGGGGAAGCAGTTGCCCTGGTAGATCTGGTGCACCGGCAGCCAGGCCTGCACGTACTTCTCGGGCTCGCCGTCGAAGATGTCCTTGCAGCCGTCGGAACAGAAGTGGTGCTTCATGCCGTGGTAGGTGCTTTCGCGGTAGCAGATCTTCGTGGGGTCGTCGGGCTCGGTGAAGACCATCGGGATCTGGCAGGTCTGGCACAGCATGGGCAGCGTGTTGTTGAACCAGCGCTTGCCCTGCCTCTCCTGTTCGGCCAGCCACTCGAAGCGCGGGCGGTACAGGGTGTCGAAGGTGTCGGGGTACTTTTCGGCGAGCCACTCCATCTCGTCGGGCCGCGGCGCCCACACGTTGATGTTGGCCGCGTGGCCGTAGTTGTTGAAGGTGGCCCACACCTCGTGCGAGAGGCGGCTCTTTTCCTTGGCTGCGACCTCGTGGTACTTGGGCATGCGGATGCCGTAGCGCGAGAGGTCTTCGAACAGCGCGCCGCCGTTCTTCTCGAAGTACATCTCCCAGGCTTCCGACCAGCTCATCACGCGCTTGGGCAGCATGTAGTCCATCATCATGGACACCAGCGCGAGCAGCCGGTAGCCGCGCCAGAACCACTTGTCGACCCACTTCTGCACGATGGGCACGTTGGCCGGGTCCTGCTCGAGGATGAACTTCACCACCTCCAGGCCCAGCGTCATGTGGCGCGACTCGTCGCTCTGCGCCGAGAAGCCGAAGGTGACGGTGGCCATGTCGCCGTTGTAGGCGGCACCGCTCATGAAGGGCATGAACAGCAGGTTGGTGAGCACGTATTCGAACGAGAACGAGATGGCCGTGATGAACTCGAACGGCCCCGCGCTCATCGCGTCCTCGAAGTAGCTCTTGGGCACCGACAGGTACCACACGCGGTCGTGCATGTGCTGCGGATCGTGCATGCCGTTGAAGTACTTGTTGAAGTGGCTGATGGTGTGGAACTGCGTCTGCGCGTGGCGCAGCTCGTCGATCGACTGCATCTGGCAGGCCACGCGCGCGCCGACGCCGCGAAACGACCGCCCGGCCATCGCGTAGCCGCGGTGCGCCGCGTATTCCAGCGGCGACACGCCCGTGAGGAACAGCTTGAGGGTGTTCAGGTAGCGCGGGTCGCTGATGTTGAACTGGCCGTTGTTCTGCTGGAACGCGTCGATGATGGCGTAGAGCTTCTTCTCCTTCTCGCCCTGGAACTTCCAGTAGGCGTCCATGGTGAGGCGGAACGGGTCTTCCCACTTGTCCCAGTCGTGGATCTTGATGCCCTCGAACTTGTCGAAGGGAAACACGTCGTCCATCGACTGGTAGGAGGTCTCCCAGCCGAGGCCGCGCGTCATCATTGCGTAGCGCTCCTTCAGACCGAGGCGCTTGGCGGGGGTACTTGCTGCTGCTTGTTGTGTCATGGCGTTGTCCTTGGCTTGTGCGGGCGCTCAGGCGCCCCAGTGGAGGGTGAATTCGTCGTCGGTCTCCTCGATGCTTCCGGAGAGCGAGATCAGGCTGAGGTGCAGCTCCTGCAGGTCCCAGCGGCGGCCGACCTCCGACTCGACCGACTCGCGGCGGATCACCAGCCGGCCGGGCGCGTCGATCTTCACCATCGCGGGGTATTCGGTGAGCGTGGCCTTCGGGTTGTCGGCCAGGATGGCCGCGACGATGGCGCGCGCGGCCTCGCCGGTCTGCAGCGCGATGAAGACAGGCGGGCGGGACAGTTCTGCGGTGGCGGTTGTCATGGGGTCTCCTTGGTTTCTCGAATCGGGTGAGGGGTCAGGCCGCGATGCCCAGGCGCGCGACGCGCGTGTCGAGCGCCGTGCGCAAGGTCTGCAGCAGCTGCGCACCCTCGTTGCCCAGCGCCAGCGTTGCCAGCGGACCAAGGGCCTCGACGACCTGGCCGCGCCAGCTCGCATACCAGCGCGCCAGCTGCTCGGCGTTGGCCGGCGACTCCTCGGCCGCGGTCTTCAGCGTGGCGTCGACCCAGCGCGCGTTCTCGTCGAACCAGTCGTTCATGAACTCGGTGAGCATGGCCAGCGCATTGCCGGTGGCGCCGCTCCTGGCGTTCACGTAATGGCGGTACACCAGGGGGTACAGCAGACCGTCGAACACCAGGTTCTGCGCCACGAACACCTCGAACCAGTCCTTGGTGACGAAGAGGTTTTCCATCAGCCGGCGCACCTCCTGCCAGGCGGGGAGCGTCATCCACGCCTCTTTGCCGGCGTCGAGCGCGCGGCCCGAATTGCCGTCCAGCTGCAGGCCGATGCGCGAGAGGTACTGGGCGATGCCCAGCCGGTCCATCGCCGCGAAGATGAAGGGCTGGGTGATGGCCGTGCCGTAGCCGTAGCCACAGCAGTAGCTGTGGTTCATGTTGGCGCCCCACTCGTAGTGGCGCAGCGGCACCAGCAATTGCTGCAGCGACTCGCGGGTGGCGGCGTCCGCCTGCGCCAGCAGCTGGCGCTTGTCGGCAAACTCGAATTGCCGGTCGGCGCCTTCCTGCTGGCGGGCGCGCGTGATGGTGTAGACGCCGTAGTAATAGTGGCGCGGGTCTTTGAAGCTGTACCAATCGGCCATGACAATGGCCGTGCGGCGCTTGTCGTACAGCTCATGCTGCGGCTCCCACAGCGGGCGGTAGTGGAAGTTGGCGGTGGGCTGCATGTCCAGCGTGGCTTCCTGGTAGCGCGAGGCCGGCTTGTCGCCGAGCCGCCGCGCCACGTGCGAGAAGGTCTGGCGGATGGGCCGGATGTCGGAGGTCTTGATTTCGACTTGCACGGGATGGTCTCCTTGGGTTTTCTCGGGGGTTTTCAGTGGTCGATGCCGGGCGCGCCGAAGCGCCACTTCATGCGCTCGAAGTCGAGCCGGGCGCCCTCCTCGGTCGTCAGGTGGCGCACCTGGTGGCGCGTGCAGAACTCGCGGAACTGGTCGAACTGCAGCACCAACTCGACCGCGAGTTCGGGGTCGCCGATGGCGAACTCGAACTCCACGAAGCGCGCGGCCCGTGTGCCGGTGACGCGCACGAAACACGGCTGGCCGGTCATCTGTGCAGCGCTGCCGCTGCGGTGCTCTGGCGGTATCGAGGGGATCACTTGTTCAATCCATCAAGGGGTGAACGGCAAAGGCGCCGCCCGGCCTCATAAGGGCAACGGGCGTGCCAGCGCGGCTAAGTGATTGATTTACATGGGCTCGCTGCGCCTGCGAAGCCAAAGCACCGGGAAGTCCCGGATGCTCGTTTGATCATTTGCTGCAGTGCAGCTTGATCAAATGGTGAAAAACCGCCGCCGCTCAGGACGGCGGCAGGCCTTCCCGCTTGAGCCGGTAGGCCAGCTGCGGCCGGGTGATGCCCAGGAGGCGCGCGGCATGCGAGAGATTGCCCTTGGCGCGCTGCATCGCGGTCTGCATGAGCCGGGTCTCCAGCGAGGCAATGTCGATGCCCTGCTCGAGCACGCGGTGGCACAGCGCGTCGAGCTCGTTGCCATCGGCGCCGGTCTCGGGGGCGCTGCTGATCTGTCCCTTCGCGTCGATGCGGCTGTCGGCGGGCGCGCCCGGCGGCTGCATCCACAGGTGGCTGGCTTCGATGTCGCCGAGGTCGGGCGCCAGCAACACGGCGCGCTCGATCACGTTCTCCAGTTCGCGGATGTTGCCGGGCCAGGCATGCTTCTGGATGTCGCGCGCGGCTTTGTCGGTCAGGCCGCGCAGCTTCTTGCCGTAGAGCGCGCTGTACTTCTCCACGAAGCGGGCCACCAGCGCCGGGATGTCGGCGGTGCGCTCGCGCAGCGGCGGAATCGAGATGGGAAAAGTGTTGAGCCGGTAGAACAGGTCGCTGCGAAAACGCCCCGCCTGCAAGGCCTGCTGGAGGTTGACGTTGGTGGCCGCCACGATGCGCACGTCCACCTTGACGGGTTGCTCGGCGCCCAGTCGCTCGACCTCGCCGGTCTGCAGCACGCGCAGCAGCTTGACCTGCGCGGCCAGCGGCAGGTCGCCCACTTCGTCCAGGAAGAGCGTGCCGCCGTGCGCCCGCTCGAAGCGGCCGGCGCGCGCGTGGTGGGCACCGGTGTAGGCCCCTTTCTCCACGCCGAACAGCTCGGCCTCCATCAACTCGGCCGGAATGGCCGCGCAGTTCACCGCGATGAAGGGCTGCTTGGCGCGCGGGCCGTTGTCGTGCAACCAGCGCGCGAACACCTCCTTGCCCACGCCGGTCTCGCCGAGCAGCAACACGGTGATGGCGCTGTCCACCGCGCTGCGCATCAGGTCGAAGGCGGCGCGAAAGCCCGGCGACACGCCCACCAGCTTCTGGTCGTACTCGCGGCGCGGCTGCAGGCGGCGGATGTGCTGCAGGCCGAGGTTGAACTCGATCAGGTTCTCGGCCACGTGGTGGGGGCGGAAATACTCCAGGTAGTGTTCGTCCTGCCACTCCTCGGCCGGGTGGCCCACGATGCGGCAGCGGCTGTCGCCCATGCTGGTGCACTCGACCTCCTTGAACACCACGAAGCGCCCCATGAAGGCGGTGGTATAGCCCGACGCATAGCCGATCTGCGACCAGCACTGCGGGTCTTCGCCGTAGCCGAAGTCGGCCACGTGCGCGTCGCACTCCCACGAGTTGGTCCACAGGAACTCACCGTGGAAATGCTTGGTGGCGATGTCGAGTTCGAGGTGCGTCTTTTCCACCGAGGCGATGCCCTCGATGGAGTGCAGGCGCGGCCCGAGCATGAAGGCATCTTCGGCGCGCATGCCCGCGCGGCGTTCACGCACCGCCACTTCGCCGTCGCGCACGCCCGATGCGAAACCCATGCGCACGAGCAGGCCGCGTGCCCTCTCGATGCCTAGCGAATTGAGCAGCTCCTTGCGAAGTTCGGCCAGCGCCCGCGCGTGCATCAACAGCATGCGCTGTTCGTCCAGCCAGATATGGCCGGATCCGGCGCTAAAGCGCAGGAGAGAAAGAAGTTCTCCCACGTTGTCTCCTGGGTATTTTCAGGATACGCATCTTGCGCCGCGCGAACGCAAAAGTGTTATCGGGCTATCTACCGATGGCCTTTCGACTGCGCTCGGGTTGCGTTTGCCTGGCGCATGCGCGCCAGCCCAGCGGCCTCAGGCAACAACCACGCGCTGCGGGTCGGCCGCCAGCAGGATCTCGGCGCGTCCACCCGCCGGCGGGTAGATCCACTCGGTGTTGATCTGGTGCTTGAGCGCCTTGGCCTGCGCGCCTTCCATCTTGACCTCGCGGTTCCAGCCTTCGGTGTACACCGCGCCCCACGGGCCGAGGTCCAGGCAGGTCACGTACTTGGGCTGGCTGTACGCGATCTGCGGCAGGCCGAGCAGGTCGGCGGCCACGTTGCGGCCGGCCGAACGACCCAGCGCCATGGCGTGCTGGCAGGACATCATGGCGAAGTTGCCGTCGTCGTCCGTGGCGGCCAACGCCGCGTCTCCGGTTGCCAGGACATGCTCGACACCGAGCACATGCAGGTTGCGGTCCACGTGCAGACGGCCCACGGCATCGCGCGTGCCGGGAATCTGCTCGGTCAGCGCGGTGGCGCGCAGGCCGCCGGTCCAGATGACGGTGAGCGCATCGATGCGCTCGCCGCCCGACGTGAGCAATCCCTCGGCGTCGACGCACTCCACGGAAGTACCGAGTTTCAAGGTGACGCCCTGCTCTTTCAGCGCACGCTCGATCACCGGCCGTGGGCCGGCGCCGAGTTCGGGGCCGATCGCCTGCTCGCGTTCGATGACCACGACGCGCACGTCCGCGGCGGCGCCCAGCGCCTGCCTCATTCGCGCGGGCATCTCGGCGGCGGTCTCGATACCGGTGAAGCCGCCCCCGACCACCACCACGGTATTGCGGGCAGGTGTCGAGGGAAGCGCGGCCAGGTTCTTCAGGTGCGCGTCGAGTTGCACCGCCTCGTCGAACTGGTCGACGCTCAACCCGTGCTCGCGCAACCCCGGCACCGGAGGCAGCGCAACCCTGCTGCCCGCGGCCAGCACGAGTCGGTCATACGAGAGCGTCTCGCCGACCCCTTCGGCGGTGACGAAGTCGACTTCTTTCTTGCCGGTACGGATCTGCGTCACCCGGCCCTGCTGGAACCGAACGCCCACGGCGTTGAGCACGTCGGTCAAGGGCGCCTTCATGGCGTCCACGGGCGGCTCGTAGAAGCGCGGGCGGATGTGCAGCGCAGGCTCGGGAGCCACCAGCACGATCTCGACCGAGCCGTCGGCCTTTCCAGCCTGGTCGAGCAGGCGCGCCGCGCCCAATGCGCTCCACATGCCTGCGAAACCGGCACCAATAACCAGAATGCGTTTTGTCATCTCAATGCTTCAGCGTTGTTGAATCCATGAACTGCCCCGCACATTCCCGAGCGCGGGATGCGAATCGGCACGGAACCTTTACTACGACTCTATTTGTCGCAGTAAAGAAAAGCAAGCGCTTCGCGATCCGCTGACGGACTTCAAGGGCATGGATTGACATCGAAACTCGGACAAATAGAATCGTAGTTCAAAAACCGAGGGCCTTCGAATGAAGCATCTACCGACCATGTCCATGAAATTGCTTGCCGCGTCCGTCATGCTGGCGGCGGGTTGCGCCGTTGCCGCCGAACCCGCGGCGCCGCGCGAAACCATCTCGCCTGCGTTCGCGCATGCCATCGCCAACGTGCCCGGCAAGACGATGACCGCGCTGGTCGTCAGCTATGCGCCAGGCGGCAAGACGCCGGCGCATCGCCACGGCAAGGCTTTCGTCGTGGGTTATGTTCTCGAGGGCGCGATCCGCAGCCGTCTGGACAACGGCAAGGAACAGGTCTTTCATGCGGGCGAGAGCTGGACGGAAGCACCTGGTGCCCACCACGCCGTGAGCGACAATGCGAGCACCACCGAACCAGCGAAACTGCTTGCGATCTTCATCGCGGACAGCAACGACAAAGACCTGGTTTCCATCGACAAGAAGTAACGGACTTCAAGCAGGATCCCAGCAAGCCTGCATCCGGACCACGGGGGAATCGATTGAGTCATATCAGCGTTGGCGTCGAATACGGCCTGCATTGCCTGCTTCATCTCTCCGGCCCGCCCACCGGCGTGACTGTCGCCAGCGTGCGTGACCTGGCAGATCTGCAGGGCGTGTCCATCGACTACGTGGCCAAGCTTTTCACCAAGTTGCGCAAGGCCGGCCTGACGGTTGCAAGCGAAGGCAAGAATGGCGGGTTTCGATTGGCCAAGCCGGCTTCCGAGATCAGCGTGCTCGATGTCGTGCATGCGATCGACGGCGTCAAGCCGCTATTCGAATGCCGTGAGGTGCGCGTGCGTTGCGCCGTGTTCGACGGCAACGCACCGCGCTGGGCCGCGCAGGGTGTCTGCTCGATACATGAGGTCATGCTGGAAGCCGAGCAACGCATGCACGAGGCGCTGGCCAGGCAGACACTGGCCGATCTGTCGAGGCGTGTTGACGCAAAGGCGCCCCGCAGCTATGGACCCAGCGTCGTGCGCTGGATGGAGAACCGAAGCGGATCGGCCTGATCGGTGCGATCCGCGCCGGCAAGTCCATCGCCATGGCGCAGATCGGCGAAGGGCCCACAAGAAAAATAGATGGCGCGCGCGGAAGGATTCGAACCTTCAACCGTTGGGTTTGGAGTCCAGTGCTCTGCCAGTTGAGCTACACACGCGAAGAAAAAAGACGAACAAGAAATGCTGGTCTGGGTGGCAGGATTTGAACCTGCAGCCTCCTGCTTCCAAGGCAGGCCGTCTACCAGATTGACAGTACACCCAGAGAAATCCGTTCAAGAAAAATTGGTGCCCCAGGGGAGACTCGAACTCCCAGAATTCCGCTTCTAAGGCGGACACGTCTACCAATTGCGTCACCGGGGCTGATGTATGTGGTGCGAGTGTTCAAAAGAGCAGTCACAAGGCCTTGGCCGTGTGCCGCGCAGCACGATCACTGCGTCGGAAGGTCGTCGAGAAGAAAAAGCAAAAGGCCCGGAACCTTGCGGTGTCCGGGCCTCTTTTGAAGAGAGCTTGGAAGAAAGGCGCCTATGCGCGTCCTCCACCCGGATGCATTCGATCGTCGCTGTCGCACGGCCACAGGTTGGCTTGCGGCTGCGGCACGGAATTGGGGTTCCGCGGCAGTTGCTGCAGCGACGGCAGCAGGCCCAGGGCGACACCGGCATGCGATGCGACGCGCACGAACACGTTGCCCGTTTCGGGGCAGGTGTCGTAGATGCGGATCGTTGCGGTGTTCACGGTGTGTCCTGTTGGCGTCGAGTGGGTTGGACTGTAAATAGTCTTTACTCCACCGTCAACCACTTCGAGCGACTTTTTTTTCAAGTACCGTTGCGGCAACGCATCCTTCCCATTCATCTCCAGGAGCCCGCATGGCGTCTTCGTCTCTCGCAGCCCACCCGCACTACGACCGCCTGATCGCCACCGCGCGCGGCCTGCCGCCGTTGCGCGTGGCGGTGGTTCATCCGGCCAATGCCGTGTCGCTCGAGGCGGCGCTCGCGTCGGCTGCGCTGGGCCTCATTGCCCCCACGCTCGTCGGCCCGCGCGCGAGGATCGAGGCCGCCGCGCAAGAAATCGGCGCCGACCTTTCGCGCATCACCATCGTCGACGCCCCGCACAGCCACGCGGCCGCCGATGCCGCTGTTGCGATGGCCTTGCGCGGCGAGGTCGATGCGTTGATGAAGGGCAGCCTGCACACCGACGAGCTCATGGGCGCGGTGGTGCGCCGCGAAGGCGGCCTGCGCACCTCGCGCCGCATCAGCCATTGCTTCGTGATGGACGTGCCGGGCCATGCGCAGCCGCTGATCATTTCGGACGCGGCCATCAACATCGCGCCCACGCTCGAAGAGAAAGTCGACATCGTGCAGAACGCGATCGACCTGGCGCACGCGCTGCAGATGCCGGCGGTGCGCGTGGCCGTGCTGTCGGCCACCGAGACCGTCAACACCAAGGTGCCCTCCACGCTCGACGCCGCCGTGCTGTGCAAGATGGCCGATCGCGGCCAGATCACCGGTGCGGTGCTCGACGGCCCGCTGGCCATGGACAACGCCATCGACCCCGAGGCCGCGCGCATCAAGGGCATCACCTCGCAGGTGGCGGGCCGCGCCAACGTATTGATCGTGCCCGACCTGGACGCGGGCAACATGCTCGCGAAGAGCCTGACCTTTCTGGGCGGCGCCTACGCGGCGGGCATCGTGCTGGGCACGAAGGTGCCGGTGATCCTCACGAGCCGCGCCGATTTGGAATCGGCGCGGCTCGCCTCGTGCGCGGTCGCGTCCATGCTCGCGAAGGCAGGGCGCGACAAGCTCATCAAGGCGGTAGGCTGAACAGCTTCAGCTACCGCGCGCCGGCCACGATCGCGATGCCGCGGATCTGCCCCGCGCCCACCGTGCGCGCCGGCTTCGGATAGCGCGCCGGCGCAAAGCGGTGCAGCAGCTCCGCCTCCTGCACCTGCGCGGCTTCCAGGTTCCCGAGCTTCACATGGCCGAAGCCGCGAATCGACAGCGGCAGCGCCGCGATGCGCGCGGCCAGCGCCTGGTTGTCGGCCGACAGCTCCGACGCCATCGCATCGAACAGCCCGTCGAAATGCACGATCAGCTCGCGCTCGGCCCGTCGTTCGCCGGTGCGGCCGAAGGGGTCGAACGCGGTGCCGCGCAGCCGCTTGCCGTGCGCGAGCCAGCGCATCGCGGGCAGCATCCAGCTGCCGACGCGGATCTTGGCGGGCGCCTTTCCGTGCGCGCCGCGCGCCACCACCGGCGGCGCCATGTGGAACTCCAGCTTCAGCTCGCCTTCGAACTGCTCCGACAGCTTCTTGAGGAACGCGCCGTCGGTGTAGAGCCGCGCCACCTCGTACTCGTCCTTGTAGCTCATGAGCTTGAGCAGGCTGCGCGCCGCGTTGCGCGTGAACGGCAGGCTCGCATCGCCGCCCTGCAGTGCCGCCTCGCGCGCCTGCAGCCCGCGAATGCGCGTCTCGAAGCGCGCGGCCCACGCTGCATTCTGATAGCCGGTCAGATGGCGGCGCGCATCGGCGATCAGTTGATCCACGGAGCGTTCATCGGCTCGCGCCGACTGCGCATCGGCCGGCGCCGCGCGCAACTGGTCGAGTGCCGCCGGGTCGCCCGCGGCCAAGCGTCCCAGCGAGAACGCCGACTGGTTCGCGGCCACGGCCACGCCGTTGAGTTCGATCGCATGCATCAGCGCCTCCAGGCTCAGCGGCACCAGCCCGCGCTGCCATGCATAGCCGGTCGCCACGATGTTCGCCGCGAGCGTGTCGCCCAGGAACTCTTCCGCCAGGCTCTGCGCATCGAAGGTCTCGACCTGTTCTTCGCCGGCCACGAAGCGCATCTTCTCCAGCAGCAGGTCCACGTGCAGATCCGCGTCGGGGTTGCGCAGCGATTCCGCCACCGGAATCTCGTGGATGTTCGCGAGCACGCGCGTGCGCCCGTGCCGCACGGTCTGCAGCGCATCGGCCGACGCGCCCACCACCACGTCGCAGGCCAGTATCGCGTCGGCCTGCTGCGTGTCGATGCGCACCTGGTTCAGCCGCTCGCGCGAATCGGCGAGCCGCACGAAGCTCAGCACCGAGCCGCCCTTCTGCGCAAAGCCCATGAAGTCGAGCACGCTGGCCGACTTACCTTCCAGGTGCGCGGCCATGGCGATCACCGCGCCGACCGTCACCACGCCGGTGCCGCCCACGCCGGTGACGAGCAGGTCGTACGGCGCGGCCCACGCATGCGCGGCGGGGTGCGGCAACGCGGCCACGCGGTGCAGGAACGCGTCGCGCCCCGCGGCCAACGCACCGCTCTTGCGGCGCAGCTTGCCGCCGGTCACGCCCACGAAGCTGGGGCAGAAGCCCTTGGCGCAGGAATAGTCCTTGTTGCAGCTGGTCTGGTCGATCTTGCGCTTGCGGCCCATCGGCGTTTCGTGCGGCAGCACGGCCACGCAGTTGCTCTGCACGGTGCAGTCGCCGCAGCCTTCGCACACCGCCTCGTTGATAAAGAGGCGCTTGGGCGGGTCGGCCAGCTCGCCCTTCTTGCGGCGGCGGCGCTTCTCGGCCGCGCAGGTCTGCTCGTAGATGAGCACGGTCACGCCCTGCATCTCGCGCAGGCGGCGCTGCACGTCGTCGAGCGCGGCGCGGTCGTGGAACTCGGTGCCTTGCGGAAAGCGGCCCTTGATGTCGTCGTACTTGCCGATGGCGTCGCTCACGACCACCACCTTGCTCACGCCTTCAGACTCGACCTGCCGCGCAATGGCGTCCACGCTGATCACGCCGTCGACCGGCTGGCCGCCGGTCATCGCGACCGCGTCGTTGAACAAAATCTTGTAGGTCAGCGTGGCCTTGGCCGCCACGGCCTGTCGGATGGCAAGGTAGCCCGAGTGGTAGTACGTGCCGTCGCCCAGGTTCTGGAACACGTGAGGCGTCTTGGTGAACATGGCGTGCGAGATCCAGTCGACGCCCTCCCCGCCCATCTGGATCAGCCCCGCCGTGCTGCGGTCCATCCAGTTGGCCATGAAGTGACAGCCGATACCCGCGCGCGCCGTCGAGCCTTCAGGCACCTTGGTGCTGGTGTTGTGCGGGCAGCCCGCGCAGAAGTACGGCAGGCGCTTGACCGCATCGCTGGCGTTGCCCAGCAACTCGGGCGGCGTGAAGTCGCGCACGTGCTGCAGGTGGTCGCCCAAGTCGTGGTTGTCGGGGAAGTGCACGGCCAGCCAGTGCGCCACCAGCTCGATGAGCCGCGACGGCCGCAGTTCGCCGAGCGCCGACACCAGCGGCTGGCCCTCGCGGTCGTGCTTGCCCACGAGCACGGGGCGCGCGTCGGGCGGCGCGTTGTAGAAGATGTCGCGCAGCTGCGTCTCGACCACGGCGCCTTTCTCTTCGACGATGAGGATTTCCTCGAGCCCCCGCGCGAAGGCCTTGATGCGCGTCTGCTCGACAGGAAAGCTCAGCCCGATCTTGTAGAGCCGCACGCCGGCGCGCGCCAGCTGCTCGGGCGACAGCTCGAGGCGGCGCAGCACTTCCATCAGGTCGTGGTGCGCCTTGCCGCAGGTGACGATGCCGACCTTGGCGTGCGCGCTCACGATCACGTCGCGGTCGATGCTGTTGCGCTTCGTGAAGGCGGCCACGGCCGCGAGCTTGTCTTCGAGCCGCGACTCGATGCGCAGCGACGGCAGGTCGGGCCAGCGGTAGTGCAGGCCGTCGGCCGGCGCGCGGTGGCCGGTGGCGCCACGCACGGTGTCGGCGTCTTCCCAGGCCTCGACGCGCGCGTTGATCTCGTCCAGGTCGACCGTGCCGGCGCTCTCGACCACCTCGGACAGCGCGGCCATGCCGACCCACGCGCCCGAATAGCGCGACAGCTCGTAGCCGTAGAGGCCGAACTCCAGGTACTCGGCCACGCACGAAGGCTGCATGACCGGCATGCGCCAGGCCATGAAGGCATGGTCGCTCTGGTGCGGCATCGACGACGACACGCAGCCGTGGTCGTCGCCCGCCACCACCAGCACACCGCCGTGCGGCGACGAGCCGTAGGCGTTGCCGTGCTTGAGCGCGTCGCCCGCGCGGTCGACGCCCGGGCCCTTGCCGTACCACATGGCGAACACGCCTTCGACGGTGCGTTCGGGGTCGGACTCCACGCGCTGCGTGCCCAGCACCTGCGTGGCCGCGAGCTCTTCGTTCACGGCCGGCACGAAGCGGATGCCCGTGTCCTTGAAGCGCTCGCCGGCCTTCCAGATCGCCTGGTCGACCATGCCCAGCGGCGAGCCGCGGTAGCCGCTGACGAAGCCCTGCGTGTGCAGGCCGCGCGCCGTGTCGCGCTGGCCCTGCATCACCAGCACGCGGATCAGCGCCTGCGTGCCGGTGATGAAGACCGAGCCCGAGGGGGCCCAGAGGTTGTCGGAGAGTTGGTAGCCGGGCCGTCTGAGTGCGGCCATGTCGTGGGGAGCGTTCATGCCGGGAATTGTTCTGCGACACACTGCGGAAGTGCTTCTTCAATACACTAGCGCAGACCCTTGTTTTAAGAATAATCTTCTCGGAAATCGCCATGAACGTCGGTTCTGTTTCTCTTGACGAGCATTGCCTCAAGATCCTTTCTGCACTGCAGCACGACGGCCGGCAGACGGTGCAGCAGATTTCCGAGACCGTCGGGCTCTCGCCCACGCCCTGCTGGAAGCGCATCAAGGACATGGAGGCCGCCGGCGTCATTCGCGGCTACACCACCCTGGTCGACCCCGAGCAGGTGGGCCTGCATGTGTCGGCCGTGGCCGAAGTGAACCTCGACCGCCACAGCGAGGCGATGGTGCAGCGCTTCGAGGAGGCCGTGGCCGCGAGCCCGCAGATCATTCGCTGCGTGTCGGCCACCGGGCCGGCGGACTACATCCTGAACGTGACGGTGCCCGACATGAAGCACTACGAGCGTTTCCTGCACGAGGTGCTGTTCAGCCTGCCCGGCGTGACGCACGTGCGCTCGAGCATCGTGCTGCGCGAGATCAAGTCGGAAACCGCGCTGCCGCTGGACCACCTGCTGCCCGGCACGCCGGGCAAGCCCCGCGCCACCACGGGGTCGCGCAGAAGCTAGCCGCGCCGCATGGAGAATGCCCCCATGCCCCTGCCCAAGCCCCTTCTGCTGCAACGCGCCTACCTCCTGCTCATCGCCGTGCTGGTGATCGTCGGCTGCTGGGTCGCGCCCATCGACGCGCCCGCGCGCGCCCAGGTCAACGACGGGCTCAAGCGCGCGCTGACCACCTTTGCCGCGGCGCGCGCGGTGGTGTCGGTGGCGCAGGGCACGCAGGTCGACGCCACGCCGGGCGGCGTCGGCGTGAGCTTTGCGCCGGGGCAGGCGCTCAAGCCGCTGAACGAGCTCATCGAACAGTTCGCGTCGGTGATGCTCGCGGCCAGCGTGTCTTTCGGCATTCAGCTGGTGCTGCTGAACATCGGGGCGCACCAGCTGATGTCGGTGCTGGTCTGCGGCGTGGCGCTGTTGTGGATCGGCTGGCGCTGGCGGCGCGGCAGCTCGCCGCGCTGGCTGCAGTCGGCGCTGATCGGCCTGCTGCTGGTGCGCTTCGCGGTGCCGCTGGCCGCCGTGGCGAACGAGGGCCTGTACCGCGCCTTCATGGCCGACGACTACCAGGTCGCGCTGTCGGGCATCGAGAAGTCGCCCACCGCCGTGGTCGACGCCACGCAGGAAGCGCCCGCCGCGCAAGAAGGCTGGCGCGACCGCGTCGAGCGCTGGCTGCCGAAGCTGCCCAACCTGAAGGCGACCTACGACCAGATCCTGAAGTCGGCCTCCGACTGGGCCGAGCGCATCGTGAAGCTCATTGCGCTGTTCGTGCTGCAGACCGTGGTGCTGCCGCTGGCGTTCCTGTTCGCGGCATGGCGGCTGGCGCGCGCGGCGATACGCGAACCCGCAGGCAAGTAGATCCGCCTGCCAGCCTGTTGTTGTCTCAGCCGCGCGCCGCGCGCGGCGGCATGGGCAGCAGCCGGCCGGGAATCACGGCCGTGAACGCACACCCGCGCCCGCCGGGGCTCTGCGCCAGCTCGATGCTTCCGCCCATGCGCTGGCAGGCCTGCCGCACGATCGCCAGCCCCAGGCCCGTGCCCTGCGTCGATGCGTCCGCGCCGCGATGGAAGCGCTCGAACACCAGCGCCCGGTCGGCTTCGGCAATGCCGGGCCCGCTGTCGACCACGGACAGCACCAGCGCGCCCTCCGCGTGCCGCAGCGTCACCACGACCTGCCCGCACACCTCGACGTACTTCACGGCGTTGTCGAGCAGATTGCGCAGCACCGACTCGAACAGCGGCACCGGCAGGTCGAACAGCAAGCTGTCGGGCGATTCGAGCACCAGTTCCAGCTGCCGCGTGTCGGCGTCCTTCGAGGCTTGCGCGAGGTGCCGGCGCATCAGTTCGGCCACGTCGATGCGCTGGGTCTGGGGGTGCTCGCCGCCGTCCATGGTCGCCAGCTCCAGCAGCTGCTGGATCAGGTGCGAGCCGCGCGCAATGGCATGCGTCAGGTGCTGCGCGGCCTCTTCGCGCTCGCGCGGGTCGTTGGAGCGCGCCAGCACATGGGCCTGCGCGCCGATCACGGCCAGCGGCGTGCGCAGCTCGTGCGCCGCGTCGTTGACGAAGGAGCGCTCGCGCTCGACCTTGCCGCGCAACTGCGCAAGCAGCCCCTCGAGCGCCTTCACCAGCGGCACCAGCTCCGCATAGCGCGGCTCGAAGCCCAGCGGCGACAGGTCTTCGGCGCTGCGCGTGTCGATGCGCTCGCCCAGCACGCGCAGCGGCTTCAGGCCCTGCGCCGCCGCGATCCACACCGGCGCCAGCACGAAGGGGAACGCGATCAGGAACGGCATGAAGAGCGAGCTGCCGATGAACATCAGCACCCACGAGAGCCCGCCGTTCGGCTCGGCCACCCACACCGTCCACCGCGCGCTGCGCCCTTCGTAGAGCCAGTACCGCTGGCCTTTCAAGACCACGTCGACCATGCGGCCGGGCTCTCCGTGCAAGGCATGGCCGGCGATCTGGGGCGACGCGTACAGCAGCTTTCCGTCATGGTCCTGCAGCATGAAGGCCACCTCGCCGGGCAGTTCCGCCTCGGAGGCGCGCATGGCGTTGATCTGCCGCGACAGCGCCTTGACCGTCGCCACGGCGACGTCCTCGCGCTCGACGTCGGCCAGGGTGATGTTGAGCTCGCGGCCCAGGAGCACCACGCCCGAGTCGGTGTGCATGGTCAACCGGAAGCTCACGTACAGGTACACGACCACCGCGAGCCATGCCAGCGTGAAGGCGATCAGCAGCGACAGCGCCACGCGCCGCACCAGGCTGCGGCGAAACAGCCACTTCATGCCGCGAGCATGTAGCCGACGCCGCGCACGGTCTTGATGCGCTCGGCGCCGATCTTGCGGCGCAGGTTCGACACGTGCACCTCGATGGCGCCAAAGTCCACCGGCTCGCCCAGCGGGTCGAGCCGCTGCGACAGCGAGCCCTTCGGAATCACCGCGCCGGGCTCGCGCGCCAGCTCCAGCAGCAGCTGGAACTCGCGCGGCGACAGGTCGAGCGTGGCGCCCGCGAGCTTGACCACGTGGCTGCGTGGCTCGATGTCGAGCGCGCCGAACGACCACACGTCGCTCGCCTGGTGCGCATAGCGCCGGCGCACGGCGTGGATGCGCGCCACCAGCTCGGGCGTGGCAAAGGGCTTGACCACGTAGTCGTCGGCGCCGCCGTCGAGCCCGGCCAGCCGGTCTTCCAGCGCCGAGCGCGCGGTGATGACGACGATCGGCACCGTCACCCCCGCGCGGCGCCAGCGCGACAGCAGCTGCAGGCCCGAGCCGTCGGGCAGGCTCACGTCGAGCAGCACGCAGCCGCAGGCATCGCCCTCGAACGAGCGCGGCGCGTCGGCGATGCGGCGCAGCCATTCGATGCTGAAGCCCTCCGCCTTCAGGGCCTGCGAGAGGGCGCGGCCCAGGTCCAGGTCGTCTTCGATGAGCAGGAGATGCATGGCCCGGATTGTCCACGCCGAAACCTTAAGCATTCCCAAAGGTTGGGTGTCGAACAATGCGGTCTTCTCATTGCACCGACAGCCGCCCGGAACTTCACGGAGTCGCACCGCGTGACCACATTCATCGCCGCCAATTCGCGCCGGGCGCTCCCGGCCATGCTCCTGATCGCCGCACTGCTTTCCGCGTGCGGCGACAACCGCCCCGACGACGGCGGCGGCACGCTGACGGCGGCCGCCGAGCTGCGCCTGCGCGCCGTCTCGGCGGCGGCCCAGGGCCTTGCCCAAGGCGTCGTCGCCGCGGTGGCGGGCCACGTCACCCCCGCGGGCGATGAGCTGGGCGCGGCCGGGCCGGACGGCCCCGGCGGCAAGACGCTCTTTGCCATCGACGCCGACGCCAAGGCGATGACGGCCGTGATCGCGGCCCGCCTGGTCGAGCGCGGCCTGATCCGCTGGGACACCCGCATCGCCGAAGCCCTGCCCGAGCTGCGGCGCGAAATGCTGCCGGCCTACCGCGGCGCGACGCTCGACGACCTGCTCGCGCACCGCGCGGGCCTGCCGCCGTTCACGGCGAGGGAAGAGTTCCGCCGCTTTCTCGGCCTGCTGCCCGCGCACCCCGATGCGCAGCTCGCCAGCGACAGCGGGCGCCGGCTGTTCTTTGCCCGCTGGCTGCTGCAGCAACCGCCCGCGGCCGACACCGGCTTCCTGTATTCGAACGCGGGCTATGCGCTCGCGGCCACCATGCTGGAGCGCGCCAGCGGCCAGAACTACCACGCGCTGTTCGAGCAGGAGGTGGCACGCCCGCTGGGCATCGCGGGCGCGTGGCGCGAAGCCGGCACCGCCGATGCGACCGGCGCCGGCAGCCTGCGCCTCTGGCGCGAGGCGCTGGTGCCGGCCAGCCTGTACGCCACCACGCCCTCGACCTACGCCAGCTGGCTGCGCTGGCACCTGCGCGCCTTGCAGGGCGAGGCCACGCCGCTGCCCTCGGGCTACGTGCGGCGCCTGCGCGACCTGGTGCCGGGCGGCTACGCGTTCGGCTGGACCGGCGCCATGCGCAACGGCCGCCCCGTGCTGCAGCACGCGCGCGGCACCGACAGCGGGCTGGCCGGCGCCCAGGCCGACGCGGTGATCGACGCGGCGGGCCAGAGCGCGAACTTCGCGCTCGCGCGCCTCGCGCAGGGCGGTGACGCAAGCGACGGCGGCTCGCGCGCCTCCGCCCTGCTCGACCGTCTGCTGGCCAGCCGGGACGCCGCCGCGCCCGCGGCCACGGCGGCCGTGCCCTTTCTTGCGCACTGGCGCTGCCGCCTCGCGGGCTGCAGCTTCGTGATGCGGCTGCGCCGCAGCGGCTTGTTCCGCGCGCTGTTGCGCTAGCGGCACTGGGGGCCCGGCCTGCCGCACCTCCCCGGCAAGCAGGAGGAAGTCGTAGCAAACTGTCGGCCGGACAACGGTCCGAAGACGCCGACAAGGAGCCTCCGATGCGCATCCGCGAACTCGCCACCGGCCTGCAGTTTCCCGAAGGCCCGATCGCCATGGACGACGGCTCCGTGCTGCTCGTCGAAATCGCGCGCGGCACGCTCACGCGCGTGCGCGCCGACGGGCTGGTGCAGGTGGTGGCCGACCTGGGCGGCGGCCCCAACGGCGCGGCCATCGGGCCCGACGGCGCCGTCTACGTCTGCAACAACGGCGGCTTCAGGTGGCACACCGAGGCCGACGGCTGCCTGCGCCCCGTGGGCCAGGCCGAGGACTATTCAGGCGGCCGCATCGAGCGCGTGAACCTGGCCACCGGCCGCGCCGAGCGGCTGTACGACACGGTCGAGGGCGGCGCGCTGTGCGGCCCCAACGACATCGTGTTCGACGCGCACGGCGGCTTCTACTTCACCGACCTGGGCAAGGTGCGCGAGCGCGACATGGACCGCGGCGGCCTGTTCTACGGCCATGCCGACGGCGGCGCCGCCGGCGTGATCGCGCGGCCGGTGACCACGCCCAACGGCATCGCGCTGTCGCCCGACGGCGCCACGCTGTACTACGCCGAGACCGAAGGCGCGCGCGTCTGGGCCTTCGACGTCACCGCGCCGGGCCGCGTGCGCAAGGACGGCTGGCCGTCGCCGCACGGCGGGCGCATGCTCTGCGCCTCGCCGGGCGGCCACTACCAGCGCTTCGACTCGATGGCGGTCGACGCGCTGGGCAACCTCTGCGTGGCCACGCTGCTGCACGGCGGCATCAGCATCGTGTCGCCCGACGGCGCCACGGTCGAGCACGTGCCGCTGCCCGACCGCTACACCACCAACATCTGCTTCGGCGGGCGCGAGCGGCGCACGGCCTATGTCACGCTGTCGGGCAGCGGGCGGCTGATTGCCATCGACGACTGGCCCACGCCCGGACTCGCGTTGAACTTCGAGGCCTGAGCGGTCAGGACACCACCTGGTAGTACAGGTTCTGCGGATGCCTGGCCTGTGCAAAAAAGAACCAGCGCTCGGCCAGCAGGCCCGGCGCCTGCACCAGCACCGCGAGCAGCCAGGGCAAGGCAGCCCCGCTCGCCACGCCCCAGGCCGCCAGCAAGGCCGGCAGCACGAAGGCCAGCAGCACGAAGCCGAGCTTCATGTTCCTGAAAGCCGCAAGCGACGCGCCATGAAAGAACTCGCGCGTGTTGAACGAGCCGGCCGACATGCCCATCGACTTCTGCACCAGCTTGTGCGTGCGGATGCCGGTGGCCGACTGCAAGGTCGACTTGTGCCGCAGCCCGGCATTGCGCTTCAACGAACCCGCGCGTGCGGCCCATGCGGCCAGCGTGGCGACCAGCGCCCACGGCCCGAACACCTGCGCGAAGCGCGCCTCGCCCCAGGCCGCCGCCATCGCGCAGGCCAGCACCAGCCCCGACGACAGCCCGATCAGCGTGAAGTTGACGATGGTCAGCGGGTGCGCCCACTCCTGGATGAAGCGCAGGCAGGCGTAGATCATTGCCGTGCAATACCAGAGCAGCGCCGCGCCGTACAGCACCAGCAGCGGCAACAGCCACGACCACGGCGCGCCGATGTCCAGCCGCAGCGACAGCCACCACAGCGCCACCAGCGCGATGAACACCGGCAGCACGATGACCTCGCGCGACATCCACGAGGTGCGCCACATGAGCACCGCGCGCCATGCACGCGTCTTGCGGCCCAGGTGCATGAACGACGCGGCCAGGCCCGCCACCAGCAGCACCTCGGCCAAGCCCAGCGCCATCGACAGGAAGCCCGGCGCCAGCCCGAGCCCGAACAGCGCGGCCAGCGCCAGCGTGAAGACCAGCCCCTGCGCGGCACCGGCCAGCGTGGTGAAGAAAAGAATCGAGAACGCGGGATGCATGGTGCGGCTACTGCTGTGAGTCGGAAGCTTGGGTGATGTGGCGCGGCAGGTACTGGTTGGCCGGGTTGGTTTCCCACTCGGGCATCAACTGGTAGCCGCCGCGTTCGCGGATCGCCTTCGACACGTCGGAGTCCGGGTCCTTCACGTCGCCGAAGATGCGCGCGCCGGTCGGGCAGGCCTTCACGCAGGCGGGCTTGCGGTCTTCCTTGGGCAACTGCTCGTCGTAGATGCGGTCCACGCACAGCGTGCACTTGGTCATGACCTGGCGCTCTTCATCGAGCTCGCGCGCGCCGTAGGGGCAGGCCCATGCGCAGTACTTGCAGCCGATGCACTTGTCGTAGTCGACCAGCACGATGCCGTCTTCCTTGCGCTTGTAGCTCGCGCCCGTGGGGCACACGGGCACGCACGGCGGGTCTTCGCAGTGCAGGCAGCTCTTGGGGAAGTGGATGGTCTCGGTGGCGGGGAACGCGCCGGCCTCGTAGGTCTGCACGCGGTTGAAGAAGGTGCCGGTGGGGTTGGCCGCGTAGGGACGCTCGTCGGCCAGCGGGCCGGCGCTGCCCGAGGTGTTCCACTGCTTGCACGAGGTGACGCAGGCGTGGCAGCCGACACAGACGTTGAGGTCGATGACGAGGGCGAGTTGCTTGGCGAGAGTCTCCCCTTGCACCGCGCGCTTGCTCGTATTCGTATTGCTCCCCCCCCTTCCGGGGGAGGGCTGGGGTGGGGGCACGCCGGCCTTCATCGCAACAAGGCTTCCAGCTCCAGCGCCGCTGCCCCCACCCCAGCCCTCCCCCGGAAGGGGAGGGAGCGATGCCGGGGCCATCAGGTCTTTCAGCCACTGCATCATTTCTTCCCCCTCCCCGCAAAGTAAGTCAACACGCTCGCCGCCTTCCCCAGCACCCCGGGCACCGCCGGCATGCTCGCCATCTGCGGGTAGCTTTCTTCAGGCTCCCCGGGCTCCGCCGGCCGAATGCGCACGCGCACGTCGTACCACCCGGCCTGCCCCGTGATCGGGTCCGAATTGCTGATGGTTCCGCTGGCCGTGCCCTCGCAAGGCAGCTCCTCGCTGATCAGGTGGTTCAGCAGGAAGCCCTTGCGCGCCTCGTCCGCGCCCGGCGCGAGCTGCCACGCGCCGTCGGCCTTGCCGATCGCGTTCCACGTCCACACGGTCCCGGGCTCCACCGCCTCGCTGTAGCGCAGCATGCAGCGCACCTGGCCCCACCGGCTCTCGACCCAGCACCAGCCGCCGTCGGCAATGCCCGCAGCCTGCGCGGTCACGGGGTTCACGTGCAAATAGTTGTGGCTGTGGATCTGCCGCAGCCACGCGTTCTGCGAGTCCCACGAGTGGTACATCGCCATCGGCCGCTGCGTCAGCGCATTGAGCGGATAGGCCTCGAGGTCGGTCGCGGCCTCTTCCAGCGGCGGATACCAGAACGGCAGCGGGTCGAAATACGTGTCGATGCGCTCGCGCAGCGCATCGGGCGGCTGCCGCCCCGGGCTCTTGCCTTGCGCCGCGAGGCGAAAGCTCTGCAGCGTGTCGGAGTACAGCGCCAACTGCACCGGGTCGTTGCGCTGGCGCCAGCCCTTGTCTTTGGCGAAGTCGAGGTACTCCCGGTTCCAGTTGCGCATGTAGTGCATGGTCTCGGGCATGTGGTACTGGAACACGCAGTTGTTCTGCGCATAGGCCTCCCACTGCTTCGGGTTGGGCGCGCCGCGCAGGTGCTCGGTGCCGTCCTTGCCGCGCCAGCCCATGAGGAAACCGATGCCCGGCTGCGGCTCGAAGTTCACGACGAAGTCGGGGTAGCCGCTGTACTTGCGCCCGCCCTCGGGCGTGGTGAAGGCCGGGAACTTGAGCCGCGAGGCCAGCTCGATCAGCACCTCCTGAAAAGGCCTGCACTCCCCCGTCGGCGGCACCACCGGCACGCGCACCGAATCGACCGGCCCGTCGAACTCCGAGATCGGCCGGTCGAGCATCCCCATCACGTCGTGCCGCTCCAGGTATGTGGTGTCGGGCAGCACCAGGTCGGCAAAGGCCACGGTCTCGCTCTGGAAGGCGTCGCACACCACCAGGAACGGGATCATGTGCTCGCCCTTCTCGTCCTTGCGGTTGAGCATCTCGCGCACGCCCATGGTGTTCATGCTCGAGTTCCACGCCATGTTGGCCATGAAGATCAGCAGCGTGTCGATGCGGTAGGGGTCGCCCTTCGCCGCGTTGGTGATCACGTTGTGCATGAGCCCGTGCGCCGACAGCGGGTGCTCCCACGAGAACGCGTGGTCGATGCGGATCGGCGAGCCGTCGGGGTTGATCGCCAGCTCGTCCGGGCTCGCCGGAAAGCCCAGCGGCGCGGCATTGAGCGGCGTATTGGGCTGGATCATTCCGGGGTCGTTGAAGGCGCGGTAGTTCGGCACGATGTGGCGCGGGTACGGTGCCTTGTGGCGAAAGCCCCCGGGCGCGTCGATGGTGCCCAGCACGCTCATCAGCACGGCCAGCGCGCGCACCGTCTGGAAACCGTTGGAGTGCGCCGCCAGCCCGCGCATTGCATGAAAAGCCACGGGGCGCGCCTGCGTGTTCGGGTGCTTCTTGCCCCAGGCATCGGTCCATGGAATCGGCAGCTCGAAGGCCTGCTTCAGCGCCGTCTCGCCCATTTCGCGCGCGAGCTTGCGGATGCGCGCCGCGTCGATGCCGGTGATGGCTTGCGCCCACTCGGGCGTGCAGCCGGCCACGCGCTCGCGCAGCAGCTGGAACGACGGCGCCACGCGCGTGCCGTCGGCCAATGTGTAGTGGCCTTCGAGCGCCGGGTCGCAGCCGTCGGCAATGCCTTCGGGATAGGCGTTCTTCACGCTGCCGCTGGCCTTGTCCCACACCAGCTTGTTGTGCGGGTTGCGGCCGTCGCCGGGCGGGCCGCGCTGCGGGTCGGGGTCGAACGCGAACAGGCCCTGCCGCTCGCAGTCGTTGAGCACCACGAGCTGCGGCGCGTTGGTGAAGCGTTTTAGGAATGCATGGTCCACGAGCTCGTTGCCGATCAGCTCGTGCAGCAGCGCCATGAACAGCGCGCCGTCGGTGCCGGGCTTGATGGGAATCCACTCGTCCGCGATGGCCGAGTAGCCCGTGCGCACCGGGTTGATCGAAATGAAGCGCCCGCCCGCCCGCTTGAACTTGCTGATGGCGATCTTCATCGGGTTGCTGTGGTGGTCTTCGGCCGTGCCGATCATCACGAACAGCTTGGCGCGCTCCAGGTCGGGTCCGCCGAACTCCCAGAAGCTGCCGCCGATGGTGTAGATCATTCCCGCGGCCATGTTGACCGAGCAGAAGCCGCCGTGCGCCGCATAGTTGGGCGTGCCGAACTGCCGCGCGAACAGGCCCGTGAGCGCCTGCATCTGGTCGCGCCCCGTGAACAGCGCGAACTTCTTCGGGTCGGTCGCGCGGATCTTGCCGAGCCGCTCGGTCAGCATGCCGTAGGCGCGCTCCCAGCTGATGGGCTCGAACTCGCCCGCGCCGCGCTCGCTGCCGGCCTTGCGCAGCAGCGGCTGCGTGATGCGCGCGGGCGACACTTGCTTCATGATCCCCGACGAGCCCTTGGCGCAGATCACGCCCTGGTTCAGCGGGTGGTCGGGGTTGCCGTCGATGTAGCGGACCTCGGGGCCCTTCTCGCCTTCGCGCAGATGCACGCGAATGCCGCAGCGGCAGGCGCACATGTAGCAGGTGGTGGTCTTCACGGTGGTGTCGGCCGTGGGCGTGGGCGCATGCAGCGGGTCATGCACGGGCTCGCGGGACAGGAAACTGAACACTGGCGGTCCTTTGTTTTCAAGCGTGGGCCGTGCGATGTTATGCACCCGCTATCAAGCGGAAAAGCAGAGAATATCGCTCACCATGACCGGAAAAACAGATCAGCTCCAGAGCCAGCGGCTGCGCCTGAACCTGCGCCAGCTCGAGGTGTTCGTGGCCACCGCGCGCGAGGGCAGCACCCGCGCGGCGGCCGACCGCGTGGCGCGCTCGCAGTCGGCCGCGAGCAGCGCGCTAGCCGACCTCGAATCGTCCGTCGGCGCCCTGCTGTTCGACCGCATCGGCCGCCGCCTTGCGCTCAACGAGAACGGCCGCGCGCTGCTGCCCAAGGCGCAGGCGCTGCTCGACCAGGCCGCCGAGGTCGAGGCGCTGTTCAGCGGCGAGCACGCGGCGCCGCTGCGCGTGGCGGCCAGCTTCACCATCGGCGAATACCTGCTGCCCGAGAAGATGTCGCAGTGGACGCAGCAGCATCCGCAAAGCCAGGTGCACCTGCACATCGCGAACACGCACGACGTGATCGAGGCGGTCGCGGGCTTCGAGGTGGACGTGGGCTTCATCGAAGGCCCGCAGACCCACCCCGACCTCGTGGTGCGCGCCTGGCGCGACGACGAGCTGGTCATCGTCGCCGCGCCCGGCCACGCGCTGGCGGGCCGCATCGCCACGCACAAGCAGCTGTCGCAGGCCACGTGGGTATTGCGCGAGCACGGCTCGGGCACGCGGCAAGTCACCGACGCGTGGCTGATCCAGAACCTCGAGCAGGTGCGCGTGGGCTTCGAGCTGGGCAGCACTGAGGCCATCAAGCGCGTGGTGGCTGCTGGCACGGGGGTGGCGTGCCTGTCGCGCTACACGGTGGCGCAGGCGCTGGAAGACGGCCATCTCGTCGAGCTGCGCACGCGGCTGCCGGCCGGCATGCGGCGGCTGGCGACCGTGATGCACCGCGACAAGCTGCTGGGCCGCGCCACGGCCGACTTCCTGCGGCATTGCGGCGCGATCGTGCCGCGCGCGGCGGAAGCGCGCTAGCACTTCGCCTGTCGCGCCGGCGGCCTATGCCGGCCGCGACAGCAGGTGCACGTACTCGTAGTGCGCGGTGTTGATGGTCGACACGCGGTACTCCACCGGCTTGTCGCCGAAGGTCAGCGCGGTGCGCCGCACTTCCATCACCGGCGCCCCCGAGGCCACGCCCAGGATGCGCACCACGCCGCGGTCGGCCGTGATCGCCCTCGCCCGCTCGCGCGCCAGCGTCACCGTGATGCCGAACTCGGTCTGGTAGAGGTGGTAGATGGTGCTGGGCCGCTCGCGAAAGCGCTTCTCGGTCAGGCCCTTGAACAGCAGGGCCGGCAGCGTGAGCCGGTCGTGGATCACGGCGCGGCCCTGCAGCAGCAGGCGGTTGTCGATCTGGATCGCGGGCTCGCCGGTCTTCAGCCCCAGCGCCTGCGCGGGCTCCTCGTCCATGCGCACGCGCTCGAAGGCCACCAGCTCCACCTGCGGCGCCTGCCGCAGCCCGTCGCTGCGCTCCACGTGGAAGAACTGGAACATGAAGCGGTCGGCGTTGTGCACCGCAACGAAAGTGCCGCGCCCTTGTCGCCGCACGAGGATGTGCTCGGCCACGAGGTCGTCGGTCGCGTGGCGCAGCGTGCCGATCGACACGCCGAGCGCACCGGCCAGCGCGCTCTCGCTCGGCAGCGCGCTGCCCGCCGCGCAGCGCCCGGATTCGATGGCGCGCAGCAGCGAACGCTTGACGAGCCGGTACAGCGGCGCGCCCGCCGCATCGGGCGGAATCGGCTCGAAGGCAGAGAGCGAAGACAACGGGGTCGATCGGCGCATGGCGCGATGTTGAGGCCGCTCGCCAATTCATTCAAGTCATTCAAATGACTTGTTTGACACCCGGAGAGGCCCGCTCGGACACTGCCCTCGCTGCAAATTTTCAGCGAGTCCAAACAGGAGACAACGATGATTCATTTCGTACTGCACGACGCGAAGGACACGGTCGCGGTCGTGGTGGTGGAAGGCGTGAAAGCCGGCATGTCGCTCAGCGGCTGGATCATGGACGAAGACCGGATGACCAGCGTCGACGCACGCCAGGACATCCCGATCGGCCACAAGGTCGCGCTGCGCGACATGGCGCCCGGCGACACGGTGTGGAAGTACGGCATCGACATGGGCAAGGTGGTCGCGCCCATCAAGGCCGGCGAGCACGCCCACGTGCAGAACATCAAGACCAAGCGCTGGTAGGCGCGCCGCAGCGCAACGCCCCCAGGTCTTTCACCCACGAACCCGAAAGCACAGCATGTCCATCATTTCCAAAGACACCACCTTCCTCGGCTATCGCCGCGAAAACGGCCGCGTCGGCATTCGCAACCACGTCGTCATCCTGCCGCTGGACGACCTGTCCAACGCCGCCGCCGAAGCGGTGGCGCACAACATCAAGGGCGCGCTCGCCATTCCCCACCCCTACGGCCGCCTGCAGTTCGGCGCCGACCTCGACCTGCACTTTCGCACGCTGATCGGCGCGGGCTGCAACCCAAACGTGGCGGCGGTCGTGGTCATCGGCATCGAGGACAGCTGGACGCAGAAGGTGGTCGAGGGCATTGCCGCCACGGGCAAGCCGGTGGTGGGCTTCGGCATCGAGGGCCACGGCGACCACGACACCATCCTGCGCGCGAGCAAGGTGGCGCGCCAGTTCGTGCAGGCCGCCAGCGAGAAGCAGCGCGAGCCCTGCGCCATCCACGAGCTGTGGGTGTCCACCAAGTGCGGCGAGAGCGACACCACCTCGGGCTGCGGCTCCAACCCCACGGTGGGCAACGCCTTCGACAAGCTCTACGAGACCGGCAACACGCTGGTGTTCGGCGAAACCTCGGAGATCACGGGCGGCGAGCGCATCGTGGCCGACCGCTGCCGCACGCCGGAGGTGAAGGAGCGCTTCATGTTCATGTTCGACCGCTACCAGGCCATGATCAACCGCCACAAGACCAGCGACCTGTCGGACTCGCAGCCGACCAAGGGCAACATCGCGGGCGGCCTCACCACCATCGAGGAAAAGGCGCTGGGCAACATCCAGAAGATCGGCAAGAAGTGCCTGGTCGACGGCGTGCTCGACAAGGCCGAGGTGCCGACCGGCTCGGGCCTGTGGTTCATGGATTCTTCGAGCGCGGCGGCCGAGATGGTCACGCTGTGCGCGGCCTCGGGCTATGCGGTGCACTTCTTTCCCACGGGCCAGGGCAATGTGATCGGCAACCCGATTCTTCCGGTCATCAAGATCTGCGCCAACCCGCGCACGGTGCGGCTCATGAGCGAGCACGTCGACGTCGACACCTCGGGCCTGTTGCAGCGCGAGATGACGCTCGACCAGGCCGGCGACCAGTTGCTCGAATGCATGCTGCGCACCGCCAACGGCCGGCTCACGGCGGCCGAGGCGCTGGGGCATCGCGAGTTCGTGATGACGCGCCTGTACGAATCGGCCTGAGCGCGCCATGAAGCGCATCGTCATTGCGGAATTCATGGACGAGGCCGCGGTCGCGCGGCTTCGCGCGCGGCACGACGTGCTGTACGACCCCCGGCTGGTGGACGACGGCGCCCGCCTGCACCGCGAGGCGCCTGGCGCCGACGCGCTCATCGTGCGCAACCGCACGCAGGTGCGCGGCGAACTGCTCGACGCGCTCTCGCGCTGCCGCGCGGTCGGCCGGCTCGGCGTGGGGCTGGACAACATCGACGTGCCGGGCTGCGAGGCCCGCGGCATGCGCGTGATTCCGGCCACCGGCGCCAACGCGCTGAGCGTGGCGGAGTACGTGATCGCGAGCGCGATGCTGCTGCTGCGCGGCGCCTATGCGTCGACGGCCGAGGTGGCAGCGGGCCGCTGGCCGCGCAACGCGCTGTCGAACGGGCGCGAGCTGTCGGGCAAGACGCTCGGGCTGGTGGGCTTCGGCGCCATCGGCCAGCTGACCTCGCGGCTGGCCGGCGCGCTGGGCATGCACGCGGTGGCGTTCGACGCGGCCATGGGCGCGGGCCACCCCGCCTTCGCGCAGCACGGCGTGCGCTGCTGCGCCACGCTCGACGCGCTGCTTGCGCAGGCCGACGTGGTGAGCCTGCACGTGCCGCTGGTCGACACCACGCGCGGGCTCTTCAACGCGGCGCGCATCGCCGCCATGAAGCCCGGCGCCGTGCTGGTCAACAGCGCGCGCGGCGGCATCGTCGACGAGGCGGCCGTGGCGCAGGCGCTGCGCGAGGGCCGGCTCGGCGGCGCGGCGCTCGACGTGTTCGACAGCGAGCCGCTCGCGGCCGCGCCGCACTTCCAGGACTGCCCCAACCTGCTGCTCACGCCGCACATCGCGGGCGTGACGGTCGAGTCGAACGAGCGCGTGAGCGGCCTCGTCGCCGACAGGATCCTGGAGGCCTTGCACTGATGGCCACGCTGCAACTGCAACAGGCGCGCGACGCGGTCGCGCAGGCGCTGCGCACGGCGGGCGCCAACGCCGCGATGGCCGACGCCACGGCACGCGCGCTGGTGCTGGCCGAGGCACAGGGCCTGGGCTCGCACGGCCTGAGCCGCATCGGCCAGTACACCACCCACCTGCGCAACGGCCGCGTCAACGGCAACGCCGTGCCCACGCTGCGCCACGCCAAGGGCGGCGCGGCATTGATCGATGCGCACGAAGGGCTGGCCTTCGCGGCCTGCGAGATGGCGGTCGCCGAGGCGATCACGCGGGCGCGCGACTTCGGCATCAGCATCGCGGGCGTGGCCAACAGCCACCACTGCGGCGTGGTGGTCGACCACCTGCGCGCGGCGGCCGCGGCCGGCATGGTCGGGCTCGGCTTCGCCAACTCGCCGGCCGCGATGCCGGCGGCGGGCGGCCGCCACCCGATCTTCGGCACCAACCCGGTGGCGGCCGTGTTCCCCCGGCGCGACGCCGCGCCGCTGATGATCGACCTGAGCCTTTCCGAAGCGGCGCGCGGCAAGGTCATGGTCGCGGCGAAACAGGGCAAGCCCATTCCCGTGGGCTGGGCGCTCGACAAGGAAGGCCGCCCCACCACCGACGCCCAGGCCGCGCTCGAGGGCTCGATGCTGCCGGTCGGCGCCGCCAGCAGCCCCAAGGGCGCGATGCTCGCGCTGGTGGTGGAGCTGCTGGTGACGGCGCTGGTCGGCGCGCAGTTCGGCTTTGAGGCCTCGAGCTTCTTCGAGGACGCGGGCAACCGGCCGCGCATCGGCCAGGCCTTCATCGTCATCGACCCCGGCGCCCTGGCCGGCTCGGCGAGCTACCTCGACCGCATCGAGGTGCTGGTGACGGAAATGCTGCGCGACGACGGCGTGCGCCTGCCCGGCGCACGACGCGAACGCCTGCGGCTGGACGCGGAGCAGAAAGGAATCGACGTACCCGATGCGCTGCTGACCTGAACCCGGCCGCGCTGATTTCCCCACAACAAAAGGAGACAAGACGATGAGAAGCATGCAACGACGCGAGCTGCTGCGGCACGCGGCAACGGTGGGCGCCATGGGCACGATGGGCGGGCTGGCACCCGCCATGGGTTGGGCGCAGGCGGCCGACTACCCCCGGCCCGATGCGACCCTGCGCTACGTGGTGCCCTTCCTGCCCGGCGGCCTGACCGACGTGATGGCGCGCCAGGTCGGCCAGCAACTCGGCGAGCACTGGAAGGTCAGCGTGGTGGTCGACAACAAGCCTGGCGGCAACGGGCAGATCGGCGCCGACGTGGTGGCCAAGGCCGCGCCCGACGGCAACACGCTGCTGGCGATCACGCTCACGCACGCGGCCAACGTGACGCTGTTTCCCAAGTCGCCCTTCAACTTCCAGAAGGACCTGCGCGCGGTGGCGCTGATGGCCGGCAGCCCGATGCTGATCGTGGTGCCCGCCGCCAGCCCCATCCGCGACCTGAAGGACCTGATGGCGCAGTCGAAGACGCGCAAGCTCAACGCCGGCTCCAGCGGCAGCGGCACGCCACCGCACCTGACGCTCGCGCTGTTCAACGACCTGAACAAGTCGGCCATCCAGCACGTGCCCTACAAGGGCGGCTCGGCGTCGATGACCGACCTGATCGGCGGCCAGCTCGACATCGTGTTCTCCAACTACCCCGAGTCGATTCCGCATGTGAAGGGCGGCAAGCTGCGCGCGCTGGCCATCGCGAGCAAGACGCGCTACCCCACGCTGCCCGACGTGCCGACCACCGCCGAGGCCGGCATGCCCGCGCTGCAGGTCGAGAACTGGACCGGCATGATGGCGCCCGCCGCCATGCCCGATGCGGCGGTGCAGAAGCTCGGGGCCGAGGTGGTGAAGATCATGAACGCGCCCGACATCGTGGAACGCATGCGCCAGCAGGGCTTCAGCGTCGACGCGCGCGGGCCCGACCGTTTCGCGGCCTTTCTCAACGACGAGATCGCGCGCTGGGCGCAGGTCATCAAGTCGGCCGATATCCAGCCGAGCTGAAAGCCGACAGCGCGGCGGCTCAGGCGTGCAGCACGCGCGCCGTGTGCCGCGCAATCACCGACTCTTCATCGGTGCGCAGCACCCAGGCGCTGACGGGGCTGTCGGCCGTGGTGAGGCGCGCGGCGCCTTCGCGGTTGGCGGCCGTGTCGGCGCGCACGCCCAGCCATTCGCAATCGGCCAGGATGCGTTCGCGCAGCGCGACCGAGTTCTCGCCGATGCCGCCCGTGAAGACGATGGCGTCGACACCGCGCAGCGCGGCCGCCAGGCTGCCCATGTGCTGCACCACCTGCTCGACGAAATGCCCGATGGCTTGCGCCGCCGCAGGCTCGGCCGAGGCCTCCAGCGCGCGCATGTCGCTGGACACACCCGAGATGCCGAGCAGGCCCGACTCGCGGAACAGCAGCTTCTCGACCGCGTCGGCCGACATGCCGCGCGAGCGCATCAGGTACAGCACCACGGCCGCGTCGATGTGGCCGCAGCGCGTGCCCATGGTGAGCCCGTCGAGCGGAGAGAACGTCATGGTGGTCGCCACCGAACGGCCATGCCGCATGCCGCACATCGACGCCCCGTTGCCCAGGTGCGCGACGATCACGCGCCGCTGCGCCAGCTCCGGCGCAATGCCGCCGAACTGCGCAACGATCGATTCATAGGAAAGGCCATGGAAGCCATAGCGCCGCACACCCGCGTCATGCAGCTCACGCGGCAATGCAAAGCGGCGGTTGACCTCGGGCTGCACCGCATGAAAGGCCGTGTCGAAGCAGGCCACCTGCGGCACGCCCTCGAAGGCGGCCATGGCGGCGCGCACGCCGGCCAGGTTGTGCGGCTGGTGCAGCGGCGCCAGCGGTTCGAGCCTGGCGAGCGCGTCGAGCAGGGCCGCGTCGATGCGCACCGGCGCCACGAAGTCCGTGCCGCCGTGCACGATGCGGTGCCCCACCGCCGCGATGCGGCTGCCTTCGCCCTGCCCCGCATGCCATTCGAGCAGCGCGGCCAGCGCGCCCTGGTGCGAGGCGTGCGAGGCGCGCGAACCGTCGAGCGCTTCGTCCAGCAGCGTCTTGCCCTGCGCGTCGCGCACCCGCAGCCGCGCCTTCAGGCCCGCGCCCAGCCCGTCGGCCTGGCCCGACCAGCGCGCCGACGGCAACGCGTCGTCGGCGCCGCCCGGGTGTGCCGCATCGAACAATGCGACCTTGATGGACGACGAGCCCGCGTTGAGCGTCAGCAGCGAATCGGTCATGTGGGGTTCAGACGTAGTCCTTGTACTTGTCCAGGAATCGTACCGGCTTGGCCAGCGCGTCGCGGCGGAACGGGTCGCCCAGCTCGCGCGTGCACATGATCTCGATGACGCAGGTCTTGCCTTCGTTCATCTGCATGTCGATGGCCTTCTTGAGCGCCGGGCCCACGTCCTCGAGCTTGTCGACCACGATGCCTTCGGCGCCCATGGCCTTGGCAATGCCCGCGAAGCTTTCGCTCTCGAGTTCGCCGGCCACGAAGCGGCGGTTGTAGAAATCGACCTGGTTCTTCTTCTCCGCGCCCCACTGGCGGTTGTGGAAGACCACGGCCGTCACCGGAATGTCGTGGCGCACGGCGGTCATGATTTCGACCATGCTCATGCCCCAGGCGCCGTCGCCGGCATAGGCCACGGCCGGGCGGTCGGGCGCGGCGCACTTGGCGCCGATCATGGTCGGCAGCGAGTAGCCGCAGTTGCCGAAGCTCATGGGCGCGAAGAAGCTGCGCGGCTCCTCGAAGCGCAGGTAGCTGTTGGCAATGGCGTTGATGTTGCCGATGTCGGTCGAGACCATCACGCGCGGCGGCATGGCCTTCTCGAGTTCGCGCAGCACTTGGCGCGGGTGCAGGTAGCTGCCGCCGGTGGGTGTCTTCTCGCCCTTGGCTTCCTCGATGGCGTCGAGGCTGAACTGGTCGCGCTCGTGCGTCCAGTCGTCGAGCTCTTTCTCCCACGCGGCCTTCTCGGACTTGATCTTGGCGGCGCGCTCGGCCTTGGTGGCGTCGCAGGCCAGCGTCTTGCCCTGCAGGCGCTTGAGCAGTTCCTTGGCCGTGGCCTTGGCGTCGCCGTGGATGCCCACCGTGATCTTCTTCACGAGGCCCAGGTTGGTGTGGTCGGCCTCGACCTGGATGATCTTCGCGTCCTTCGGCCAGTAGTCCATGCCGTGCTGCGGCAGCGTGCCGAACGGGCCCATGCGCGAGCCGAGCGCCAGCACCACGTCGGCCTGCGCAATGAGCTTCATCGCGGCCTTGGAGCCCTGGTAGCCCAACGGGCCGGCCCACAGCGGATGGCTCGCGGGGAACGAGTCGTTGCGCAGGTAGCCGTTGGCCACCGGCGCGCCCAGGCGCTCGGCCAGGGCTTGGCACTCGGCCACCGCGTCGCCCATGACCACGCCGCCGCCCGACAGAATCACCGGGAACTTGGCCGAAGCCAGCAGTTCGACCGCCGCGTTCAGGCTGTTCTCGCCGCCCGCGCCGCGCTCCACGCGCATGGGCTTGGGGATCTCGGTGGTGATCTCGCCGTAGAAGTAGTCGCGCGGAATGTTCAGTTGCGTCGGGCCCATCTCGGAGATGGCGCGGTCGAAGCAGCGCGCCGTGTACTCGGCCATGCGCTTGGGGTTGTTCACGTGGCCCTGGTACTTGGTGAACTCCTGGAACATCGGCAACTGGTTGGCCTCCTGGAAGCCGCCCAGGCCCATGCCCATGGTGCCGGTCTCGGGCGTGATCATCACGACCGGGCTGTGCGCCCAGTAGGCGGCCGCGATGGCCGTCACGCAGTTGCTGATGCCCGGGCCGTTCTGCCCGATGACCAGGCCGTGGCGGCCCGACACGCGCGCATAGCCGTCGGCCATGTGCGCGCCGCCCTGCTCGTGCACCACCGGAATCAGCCGGATGCCGGCGGGCGCGAAGATGTCCATCGCGTCCATGAAGGCCGAGCCCATGATGCCGAAGATGTCGGTCACGCCGTTGGCGACCATGGTCTCGACGAAGGCCTCGGACGGCGTCATCTTCTGCACGCCGGTGACGGCTTCGCGGGTGGGTGCTGCGGGTTGCTTCTGGCTCATGGAAGGCGTCTCCTGAAAGGATGAAGGGCGGTGGGTTGCGCTCTAAAAGTCGGAACGACTTGTTCCGGAAATCATTTCGGCGAAATATAGGACGGCATCGGCGCGGCGTCAAACAATTTACAAAAAACGGAACGCATTGTCTTGTTTTTTGTAAAAAGACTATCATCCGGCCCCATGAAGATCGTCAAAGGGCACATCCCCGACGCGCCGCCGCAGGAGCCCGCGGGCGCCAGCGCGGACTCGCCCACCCTGCGCCTGTTCGCGCTGCTCGAGGTCATGGCCGCGAAAGACCAGCGCTATTCGCTGCAAGGGCTGGTCGAGGAAACCGGCCTGCCCAAGCCCACGCTGCACCGCATGCTGCAGCAGCTCGAAGGCGCGGGCCTGCTGCAGCGCGAAGGCGACGGCCGGCACTACGGCATCGGCACGCGGCTGCGGCGGCTGGCCGAGAACCTGCTGCTCAACGACAGCCTGCACGGCGCGCGCCACACGGTGCTGCGCCAGCTGGTCGAGGAGATCGGCGAGAGCTGCAACCTCACGGCGCTGTCGGGCAGCGAGGTGGTGTACCTCGACCGCGTGGAGACCGCCGCGCCGCTGCGCTTCTACCTGCACTCGGGCTCGCGCGTGCCGGTGCACTGCTCGGCCAGCGGCAAGATCTTTCTCTCGCAGATGAGCGCGGCGCAACGCCGCCGCCTGCTGTCGAACGCGCCGCTGGAGGCCTACACGGCGCGCACGCTCACCGAGCCCGACGCGCTCGAAAAAGAAGTGCAGCGCGTGCGCAAGGACGGCTACGCCATCGACCATGAAGAGTTCTTGCCGGGCCTGCTGTGCATCGCCACGCTGGTGCCTTCGAACGACGACGCGCCCTCCAACCTGTGCATTGCCGTGCAGGCGCCCGTGATGCGGCTCGACGCCGCCAAGGCGAAGGCGCTGCTGCCCGCGCTGCAACGCGCCGCGCAGGCGCTGAGCCGCATCGACGCCGGCGCGGCCTCTGACCGCGCGCAGGCCTGACCCCTTCTCCTTCTTTCAGGAAAGCCCACCGTGACCGACACCGCCGACCTTCGCCCCGACCGGATGCTCAGCGTGCGCGAGGTGTTCGGCATCGACACCGACCTGCGCGTGCCCGCCTTCACCGAACGCGACGACCATGTGCCCGAGGTCGACGCGGTGTACCGCTTCAACCCCGACGTCACGCTCGCCATCCTCGCGGGCTTCACGCGCGACCGGCGCGTGATGGTGCAGGGGCTGCACGGCACCGGCAAGTCGACGCACATCGAGCAGGTGGCGGCGCGGCTGAACTGGCCCTGCGTGCGCCTGAACCTGGACGGCCACATCAGCCGGCTCGACCTGGTGGGCAAGGACGCGGTGGTGCTGCGCGACGGCAAGCAGGTCACCGAGTTCCAGGAAGGCATCGTGCCCTGGGCGCTGCAACGCCCCGTGGCGCTGATCTTCGACGAGTACGACGCAGGCCGCCCCGACGTGATGTTCGTGATCCAGCGCATCCTGGAGCGCGACGGCAAGTTCACGCTGATGGACCAGAACAAGGTGCTGCGGCCGCATCCGTTCTTCCGGCTGTTCGCCACCGCCAACACCGTGGGCCTGGGCAACCTCAACGGGCTGTACCACGGCGCGCAGCGGCTCAACCATGCGCAGATCGACCGCTGGAACATCGTCGCTTCGCTCAACTACCTGCCGGCCGCGGAAGAGATCGCGATCGTGCAGGCGCGCGTGCCGTCGCTGGCCGACGAAGCCGGCACGAAGCTGGTCGCGTCGATGGTGGCCGTGGCCGACCTCACGCGCAAGGGCTTCGCCGCCGGCGACCTGTCGACGCTGATGTCGCCGCGCACCGTCATCACCTGGGCCGAGAACGTCGAGATCTTCAAGGACCCGGCACTGGCGTTTCGCCTGTCCTTCGTCAACAAGTGCGACGACGCCGAACGCCCGCTGGTGGCAGAGTACTTCCAGCGCTGCTTCGACCGCGAGCTGGAAGAGTCGCACCAGCTCGGCTCGCCGGGCCCGCGCGAATGACCGACGCGCCTGCCACCGCCAGCGCCAGCGCCATGCAGCGCAAGGTGCGGCAGGAGGAGCAGGTGGCCGAGCTGTGCGCGGGCGTGGTGCGCGCCTTCAGCGGCGAGCGCGACCTGCACTTTCGCGGGCGCCGGCTGCATCGCGGCCGCGTTGCGCTGCCGTGGTTCGCGCCGCACCTGCACCCCTCGCCCGACACCGACGACTTCGCGTCGTTTCGCGGCGTGGCCGACGGGCTGGCGCTGCGGCTCACCGCATCGGATGCGGCGCTGCATGAAAGCCTTCGGCCGCAGGAGCCCGTCGAACGCATGCTGTTCGAAATGCTCGAGCAGTTCCGCGCCGAGGCCATGGCGCCCGAAACGATGGTGGGCATGCGCCGCAACCTGCGGCACCGGCATGAACAGTGGTCGCTCGCCTTCCACCACTCGGGCCTGACCGACACCGCGCGCGGCCTGCTGCTCTATGCCGTGGCGCAGATCTGCCGCGCCCGCGTGAGCGGCCAGCAGGTGGTGGAAGAAACCGAAGACATGCTCGAGGCCACGCGCTTCGCGCTTGCGCCGCTCATCGGCCATGCGCTGGCGGGCCTGCGCCGCGACCGCGCCGACCAGGCCGCCTATGCCGTGCACGCGCTGGCCATTGCGCGCACCGTCGCCGCGATGCTGCACGAGGCCGGCGAAGAAGGCGGCAGCGCCGCGCGCGACCCGCACGTGGACGACAAGCGCAGCGTGTTCAGCCTCGTCGCCGACATGGACCAGGAGATCGTCGAGCGCTTCACCACCGCCGAGTCGGGCCGCAGCGCGGTGCTCGAGGGCGCGGGTGGCGCCTACCGCGTCTTCACCACGGCCTACGACCGCGAGCACGACGCCGCCACGCTCGCGCGCAAGGAAGTGCTCGCCGGGCACCGCGAAAAGCTCGACCGCCGCATTGCCGCGCAGGGCGTGAACATCGCCCGCCTGGCGCGCGAGCTGCGCGCCCTGCTGGCCGAACCCGCGCGCGACGGCTGGGACGGCGGCCAGGAAGAAGGCCACATCGACGGCCGCCGGCTCGCGCAGCTCGTGGCCTCGCCCACTGAGCGGCGGCTGTTTCGCACCGAACGCATGGAGCCGCTGGCCGATTGCATGGTCACGTTCTTGATCGACTGCTCGGGCTCGATGAAGGAGCACGCCGAATCGGTCGCGATGATGGTCGACGTGTTCGCCCGCGCGCTCGAGCAGGCCGGCGTGACCAGCGAGGTGCTGGGCTTCACCACCGGCGCATGGAACGGCGGGCGACCGCAGCGCGAGTGGGTGCGCGCGGGCCGCCCGCCCCACCCCGGCCGCCTCAACGAGCGCAGCCACCTCGTCTTCAAGAGCGCGGCCACGCCGTGGCGCCGCGCGCGCCCGGCCATGGCCGCGCTGCTGAAGGCCGACCTGTTCCGCGAAGGCGTCGACGGCGAGGCGCTCGACTGGGCCTGCGCGCGGCTGCGCCAGCGCGGCGAGGCGCGCAAGCTGCTGCTGGTCATTTCGGACGGCTCGCCGATGGACAGCGCCACGCACCTGGCCAACGACGCGCACTACCTGGACCACCACCTGCGCGACGTGGTCGCGCGCCAGGAGCAGCGCGGCGACATCGCCATCGCGGGCATCGGCGTGGGGCTGGACCTGAGCCCCTACTACAGCCGCAGCCACGTGCTCGACCTGGCCACGTCGAGCGGCAACGCCATCTTTCGCGAGGTGATCGACCTGATGGCGGGGCGGCACCGCCGCTGAAGCGTTTCGGATTACATCCAAGTCCCTGATTGACAAAGGGCGCCCAGGGTTCTTACATTGCGTTTCACATCCGAGAACGACGTTCCAATATTTGGAACAACCAGGAAGTCTCATGGATTCAACGCTTGCCAAGGGTCTGGCCGCCATCGAGTGGATGGCGCGCCAGCAGCGCGACTGCCGCGTCACCGACCTGGCGCAGGCGTTCGGCATGGCGCGCAGCAACGCGCACCGCACGCTGCAGACGCTGGTCGAGTGCGGCTGGGCCGTGCAAGACCCGGGCACCAGCGCCTACCGGCCGAGCCTGCGCCTGTTCGAACTCGGCGCGCTGGTGGGCGAGGCGGCCGACGTGGGCGCGCTGCTGCGCCCGCACCTGGCGGCGCTGGCCCAGGCCACGGGCGAGACCATCCACTTGGCGGTGCTCGACGGCGCCGAGATCGTCTACCTCGACAAGTTCGACAGCCCCCTGCCCGTGGCCGCCTACTCGCGCGTCGGCGGCCGGGCGGCGGCGTACTGCGTGGCTTCGGGCAAGGCCCTGCTCGCTGCGGCATCGCTCGACGTGCCCACGCTGCGCCAGCGCCTGGGCACGCTGGCGGCCCACACCAAAAACAGCATCACCGACTTCGACACCCTCTTCTCGGAGCTGGAGCGCACACGCGCGCGCGGCTACGCCGAGAACCGCGAGGAATGGCGCCTGGGCGTCTGCGGCCTGGGCGTGCCGGTGTTCAACGCACGCGGCGAGGCGGTCGCGGCCGTCGGCATGAGCGTGCCTTCGATCCGCTTCGCGCGCACGCAGGCACGCGAACTCGCCGACCGCATCACGGCCTGCGCGCGCGACGCGAGCATCACGCTCGGCTACCGCGCAAGCGCCACCGCGCCCATGAACACCACAAAGAGAAGGAGACTTGAATGAACCTGTTCTTCGCCCCCTGGCTGCGCGCGGGGCTGCTGGCCGCCGCCGCGTTGTCGGCCCCTTTTGCCGCGCTGGCTCAGAACGGCGGCGACTACCCGAACAAGCCGATCCGGCTGGTCGTGCCCTACCCGCCCGGCGGCGGCACCGACGTGATCGCGCGCATCGTGCAGGAGCGCTTCTCCTCGCTCCTGGGCCAGCAGGTGCTGATCGACAACCGCGGCGGCGCGGCCGGCTCCATCGGCACCGAGGTGGTGGCCAAGTCGGCGCCCGACGGCTACACGGTGCTGTTCACGCTGTCGTCGCACACCATCAACCCGGCCATCTACCCGAAGCTGGGCTTCGACACCGCGAAAGACTTCGCGCCGGTCGGCATGGTCGCCTCGCTGCCGCAGATCCTGGTGGCCAACACGCACTTTCCCGCCAACACGGTGGCCGAACTGGTCGCAATGGCCAAGGCCAAGCCCGACAGCATTTCTTTCGCGTCGGTGGGCAACGGCTCGCCGGGGCACCTGGCCGGCGAGCTGCTGAAGCTGCGCACCGGCACGCAGATGACGCACATCCCCTACCGCGGCGGCGGCCCGGCCGTGACCGACGTGATGGGCGGGCAGGTGCCGCTGCTGTGGGTGTCGATTCCGGCCGCGGCGCAGTTCGTGAAGGCCGGCAAGCTCAAGGCGCTCGCGGTGTCGACCACCAAGCGCAGCGCCGCCTTCCCCGACGTGCCCACGATGCAGGAGGCCGGCATTGCCGACTTCGACGTCGACTCGTGGTACGCCGTGTTCGTGCCCGCGAAGACGCCGCAGCCCGCCATCGACAAGCTCAACCGCGTGATCAACACGGTGGTGAAGGAGCCCGAGATTCGCGACAAGCTGCTGGCGCAAGGCAGCGAAGGCGTGGGCGGCACGCCCGAGCAGCTCGGCAAGGTCGTGGCGACCGAACTCGTGCGCTGGCAAAAGCTGGCCAAAGAGGCCAGCATCAAGGTCGATTGACCGACAACACAGCAACCCCATGGAACAACCGAACGACTCCCCCATTGCCCAACTGGTGGCGCGCGCGCGCGCCGCGCAGCGCATCTACGAAACCTGGACGCAGGCCCAGGTCGACACCGCCGTGGTCGCGGCGGGCTGGGCCATCATCGAGCCCGCGCGCAACCGCGAACTGGCCGAGCTGGCCGTGGCCGACACCGGCGTGGGCAACGTCGAGGACAAGGTGCGCAAGAACCACCGCAAGACCTTCGGCCTGCTGCGCGACCTGCACGGCGCGCGCTCGGTCGGCGTGATCGCACAAGACCCGGCGCGCGGCATCGTCGAGATCGCGCGGCCCGTGGGCGTGGTGTGCGCCGTCACGCCCTCGACCAACCCGGGCGCCACGCCGGCCAACAAGATCATCAATGCGCTGAAGGGGCGCAATGCGGTCATCGTCGCGCCCTCGCCCAAGGGCTGGTCGACGGCGGCGCGGCTCATCGAGTTCATCCACCAGCAGTTCGACCGCATCGGCGCGCCGCGCGACCTGGTGCAGCTGCTGCCGCAACCGATCAACAAGGCATCGACCGCCGAGCTGATGCGCCTGTGCGACCTGGTGGTGGCCACCGGCTCGCAGGCCAACGTGCGCGCGGCCTATGCCAGCGGCACGCCGGCCTTCGGCGTGGGCGCGGGCAACGTGGCAGGCATCGTCGACGAGACGGCCGACGTGCAGGCGGCGGCCGACCGCATCGTGCGCTCCAAGACCTTCGACAACGCGACCAGCTGCTCGTCGGAGAACAGCCTGGTCATCGTCGATGCGGTGCGCGCGCAGATGCTGTCTGCCTTGAAGGACCGTGGCGCCGTGATGCTCGCGGCCGCGCAGAAGGCCACGCTGCAGGCGCTGATGTGGCCCGGCGGCAAGCTCTCGCCCGCGGTCATCGGCCAGTCGGCGCGCACGATTGCCGGGCGCGCCGCCGAGGTGGACGGCGCCAACCGCGCGGCATGGCAGGCCATTGCCGAGGCCGATCCGCGCATCCTCATGGTCGCGGAAGACGGCGTGGGCCACGAACACCCGTTCTCGGGCGAGAAGCTGAGCCCGGTGCTCGCGGTGTACGCCGCGCGCGACTTCGACGAGGCCGCCGCCACGGTCGAGCGCATCTACGCCTTCGAAGGCGCGGGCCACTCGGTCGGCCTGCACAGCGCGGTGCCCGAGCGCGCGCTGACGCTGGGCCTCACGCTGCCGGTGTCGCGCGTGATCGTCGACCAGGCGCACTGCATCGCCACCGGCGGCAGCTTCGACAACGGGCTGCCGTTCTCGCTGTCGATGGGCTGCGGCACCTGGGGCAAGAACAACTTCTCGGACAACATGAACTACCGCCACTACCTGAACATCACGCGCGTGTCGCGGCCGATTCCGGAAACGGTGCCCAGCGAGGAAGACATCTTCGGCGCCTTCTTCGCCGCGCACGGCGGGAAGTGAGCGCCATGGCAGAGCAAGCGCCGTCCACGGTCCATGCGCTGATCGAGCAGCAGGCCCTGCTGCAGCCGCACGCGGTGTACGCGCGCGCCACCGAGAACGGGCAGCACATCGGCTATGGCGAGCTGGCGCGCGGCTGCCGCCGTGTCGCGGCCGTGCTGCAGGGGCTGGGCGCGCGTCCGGGCGACACGGTGTCCGTCGTCATGCCCAACGGCCTGCAGACGCTGCGGCTGCTGCTGGGTGCCATGCACGGCGGCTACTGCGTCAACCCCGTCAACCTGCTGTCGCAGCCGGCGCAGATGCACCACGTGCTGTCGCACTCCGACTGCCGCGTGGTCTGCGTCGCGCCCGAATGGGAAGCGCGCGTGCGCGACATCCTGCGGGACATCGACCGGCCCGTGACGCTGCTCGTGGTCGACCCCGAGGCCGAGGCGCTGCCGGGCGAAGAAGAAATGGCGGCGGCCGCATTGCCGCCCTCGCCCGACGCCGTGGCGCTGCTGATGTACACCTCGGGCACCACCGGCATGCCCAAGGGCGTGATGCTGTCGCAGCGCGCCCTCGCGGCCAACGCGCACGCCATCAGCGCGGAGCACGCGCTGCGCGCGTCCGACCGCGTGCTCGCGGTGCTGCCGCTGTATCACATCAACGCCTTTGCCGTGACCATGCTCGCGCCGCTTTCGCATGGCGGCAGCCTGGCGATGCCGCCGAAGTTCTCGGCCGGCCGCTTCTGGGAACAGGCCACGCAGACGCAGTGCAGCTGGATCAACGTGGTGCCCACCATGATCTCGTACCTGCTCGAAGGGCCGAAGCCGCCGCTCGCGCAGACGCTGGCCATCCGCTTCTGCCGCTCGGCGTCGGCCGCGTTGCCACCCGAGCACCTGCGCGCCTTCGAGCAGATGTTCGGCATCGGCATCGTCGAGACCATGGGCCTTACCGAAACCGCCGCGCCCTCGTTCTCCAACCCCATGGACCCGGCCGCGCGCAAGCTCGGCTCGGTGGGACGCGCGTCGGGCTGCATCGCGGGCGTGGTCGACACCAGGCTGGCCGCCGTGCCCAACGGCGTGACCGGCGAACTGGTGATTCGCGGCCCCAACGTCATGCTCGGCTACTACAAGAACGAAGAGGCCACGCGCGCCAGCTTCACGCCCGACGGCTGGCTGCGCACCGGCGACCTCGGCCACCGCGACGAAGACGGCTTCTTCTTCGTCACCGGCCGCATCAAGGAGCTGATCATCAAGGGCGGCGAGAACATCGCGCCGCGCGAGATCGACGAGGCCCTGCTGCGCCACCCCGCCGTGCGCGAGGTGGCGGCGGTGGGCGTGCCCGACCGCCACTACGGCCAGGAGATCGGCGTGTGCGTCGTGCTGCGCGAAGGCTGCACCTGCACCGAAGAAGAACTGCGCGCCTTCGGCGCCGAGGTGCTCGGCCGCTACAAGACGCCGGGCCACTACCGCTTCGTGAGCGACCTGCCGCGCGGCCCTTCCGGAAAGGTGCAGCGCCTGAAGCTGTTGCCGCTGTTCGGCGCATGACCGTGGCCGAACTCCTGGTGCCGCCGCTGGCACCGGCCACGCTGGCCTACAGCCTGTGCGTGGTGTTCGCGGCCGGCATCGTGCGCGGCTTCGCGGGCTTCGGCTTCTCGGCCATCACGGTGGCGGGCATGTCGCTGGTGGTGTCGCCCGCGCTGGTGGTGCCCGCGATCTTCATGCTGGAAGTACTCGCGAGCCTGAGCCAGCTGCGCGGCATTGCGCGCGACATCGACATGCCGTGGCTCAGCTGGCTGATGCTGGGCAACCTGATCTGCATTCCCGTCGGCGTGGCGTTGCTCGCGTGGCTGCCCGAGACGCCGCTGCGGCTGCTGATCGGTGCGCTGCTCATGTCGGCCGCGTTGCTGCTGCGCGGCGGCGCGCACGTCACGCTGGTGCCGACGCGCGGCGTGCGGCTGTCGGCGGGGCTGGCGTCGGGCTTCATCAACGGCGTGGCGGCCATCGGCGGCATTGCGATCGCCGTGCTGCTGAGCACCGCGAAGATGGCGCCGGCCACGCTGCGCGCCACCCTGATTGCGCTGCTGCTGTTCAGCGACGTGGTGTCGCTGGCCTGTGCGGCGTTGATGCCGTCGTCGGTGCATGCGTCGGGCAACCTGCTGGGGCCCGACACGCTCAAGTGGGCGCTGTGGCTCGCACCGGCGATGCTCGCGGGCATCTGGTACGGGCAACGCTCGTTCAAGGGCGTGTCGCCGGAGCAGTTCAGGAAGCATGTGCTGAATCTGCTGATTGCACTGGCGACGGTGAGCGTGGTGCGCTCCGTGCTCGGGTTGCTCGGCTGAGTCGTATGGTTGTTGGCGCGCGGTTCTTGCGAACGATTGCTCGATTGGCCGGCCGCGAAGTGCGCGCGGTTCCGCGAACGGGGGCTGCGTCGTGGCACGCTCGATGCCTCCGCGGCGCACCTGCCCGGAGAACGCAGTCATTCGAACAACAGAAAGAACCCCACGATGGACATCACACTCGTCCCCGGCAATTCGCTCATCACCGCCACGCCTGAGGAGGGCCGGCAGCTCGCCATCAAGATGGCCCGCCTGGTCATCAAGGCCACGCAGCCCGACGACGCGGTGCGCGGCAAGCTGCGCGACGTTTATGCGAACAGCGCGTCGGACCTGATCCAGGTCGGGCAAGTGGTGGCGCTGGAGTTTGCGACCATTGCGGCTGCCAACAACTACTGGCGCGGCTGAAGCTCGACCAGGGCCCGGCTCTGATCTCACGGCGGACACCAGGGTGGGCAATCGACGGGTGATCAAACCATTTTTAAAAATCCACTGAGCATGCGATTTTCATTTCACCCACTTGCAATTGAAATTCCATTGCTTTTTGCAATCCTAGCTGGCGTGCAGACGGGACACGCTCAAACCCTCGCCGAAGGGATCTCTCAAAAGCAATCTTCCGGCCTTATAAATGACATTCCATTTTCATTTCCGATCGATGCAGTGAGGAATGTTGAATATGACGGCGATCCAGGCTGGGGCGAAAGATCAAAGGCTGAAATAAAATCCGACGCTCCCAACAAAAACTTCAGAAGCTTGGGATTCAGAATTGACCTTCCAAGCTTCAACGTCATGAAAAACAAAACAAGCTCCGGCGAATCGACCGTTGGAGTCACTTTGACGGCAAACTCATATTACGGGGATGGAAATTTCCTGGAGAGAAGCTTCAAAGAAATGAATCATGACCCTCAATACAGCTACACGGCACAAAAACCCGTTTACGGGCTTCGCCATTTTTCTCTAAAAAAGGATGACAATTCGAAAAAGATTCCCGCGATGAAGAACATTGACATATACGTTCAAACCGCCTCGGACAAGAGGGTTTTGGCTTTTATACGTTGCGGAAATTCTCGTGGCGAAAAATCCCTCTGCAAACACTATTTTCAAATCGATGGATTGAAAACTCGATTGACATTAAATTATGAAAAACGACTTCTACCCGAATGGAGTTCAATTCAGAAAAATTCAATCCTGAGACTGAACGATTTCAGAACTCATTAGAAGAATTCCAAATCTCGTTGCTCCGCCCCACCTTGGTTGTTCCTCCCATGTTGAATCGAGGCGACTCGATCGCCATCGCACATTTGAGGCTGAACAGCAAGACGCCTGGCTCCTAGAACTATCCAGATCGGCCACAGCGGCCACTCGCAACTAATGATGTGATCGAGCGAGCGCCATCGTCCCCGCGTCATAAGCCCCGCAATAGTCCTTCCAATCCGTCTCCACCTGCGCCGCGCACTGATGCGCCGCGTCCATCAAGTCCTTGCGCCACGACTTCGCCGAGCCCCCGAAGTCGATCAGCGCGTCCGCAATGGCCGAGCCCTGCCGCCCCGAGCTTCGCAGTTGCGCCCATGCCATGAGTTGCCCCATTTCATCGATGACGCCGCCGATCTCGCCGAGCGAGGTGCGCTTCACGTCCAGGTTCACGCGGTCTTCGCTGGGCTGCAGGCCGCGCAGCACATAAGAGGTGCCCGAAGAAGCCTTGGCACCGACGATCGGCTGCAGGAACGCCATCGACACAGCCTGCATGCGCCGCTGCAGCCCCACCACCCGATGCGCCTGCGAAGCCCACGCGGGCTGCGCGAGCTTCAGGTGCGGCGCCAGCGAGGACGGCAGCGCCTCCTTGAGGTCGAGCAGGTAGTTGCCGTCGGGCGAACCCTTGCCTTCGACCAGCACGATGTAGCGCTCCACGCCCAGGCTGCCGGTGCCCGCGATGCGCCGCGCCACGTCGAGCACCTTGAAGAAACCCGGCTTGTCCTGTGTCGCGGCGAAGGCGCCGACGAGCTGGGTCACGCGGTCGCGTTGCGCGTCGCTCGCGGCCAGCGCGTGCTTGCCGTCGATGCGGATGACGCGCCCGTGCCCCTTGCGGTCGGTGCGCCGGTCGAGAAAGGCCGGCCTCGTGCGCGCCTTGAGCGTGTCCAGCAGTTGCTGGATCAACCCGTCGGCGGTGTCGCGCTCCACCCACCGCGCCTTGCCGAGCGTCAGCGCGCCGGCGTAGGCATCGAGGAAGGTGTTGCACAGCGCATCGGCATCGGCGGGCGTCGCGCAGAGGCTGTCGCGCGCAACGAGGATGCTCGACAGGAAGCGCACCAATTCCCATGTGACCGGCGCGAGCGCGGCTTCGTCGAAGTCGTTGAGGTCGAAGTACACGAGGCGGTTGTCGCCCTTGTAGCTGCCGAAGTTTTCCAGGTGGGCATCGCCGCACAGCCAGCCCGCCGGAGCCTTGCCGGCGAACAGCGGGTCGTTCGGCAGGCGGTCGTAGAACAGGTGGCAAGTGCCGCGCAGGAACACGAAGGCGTTGGTGCGCAGGTTGGCGTACTTCATCGCCAGGCGCTCGGGGTCGCGGCCGGCGTTGTAGTTGCGGATGGTCTCGTCGACGTTCGGCATGCTTGCATTCCCCTTTCGTGAGCGCGCGGCACGCGCCATGACATGGAGGATTCTGAACCCGGCTTGCTTGATCGGACTAAAGCAGCGCCGTCATCTTCCTGGCCGCCGCCTTCAGCGCATCGATGCGCTTCAACGCATCGTCCATCGACATGCGCGCGGTCGGCGCATGCACGGCCAGCGCGGCGCGCACCGCGCCCTGCGCATCGCACACCGGCACGGCCACCGCCACCAGCCCCGCGATGAACTCTTCGCGGTCGCACGAATAGCCGAGCTTGGCGATCGCGTCGCATTCGGCGCGCATCGCATCGGCGGTGGTGATCGAGTTGGCGGTCATGCGCTCCAGCGGCAGGTTGTCGATCAGCGCATCGCGCGCCTTCTTCGGCATCTGCGCCAGAAACAGCTTGCCGCTGGCCGTGCAGTGCAGCGGCACGTGCGAGCCCACGTCCAGCGTCAGCCGCAGCGGCCATTGCGCCTCCACGCGGTCCAGGTAGAGCACCTGCGCGCCGTCGAGCGTGGTGAGGTTGCAGGTCTCGCCGACCTGGCGCACCAGCTCCGACAGCACCTCGTGCCGCAGCCCGCGCACCACGCCGTGGTTGAGCGTGTCGAAAGCCAGCTTGCGCAGCGCGGGGCCGACGCTGAACGAGCGCTCGTCCACGTCGCGCGCCAGGAAACCGGTGGCCAGCAGTTGCGTGCAGATGCGGTGCGCGGTGCCCTTGGGCAGGCCCAGCTGCGCAGCCAGGTCGGCGAGCGTGAGCGGGCGGCCCTCGTGGGCCAGCAGCGCCAGCAGGCGCAGGCTGCGTTCGGCCGACGAGCCGGAGGCGGATGCGGACTCCGGCTCTTCCGGGGAAATCACGACTGGACTCACTGCAGCGGGCGTGCGCGCGGAACGGGGCATGCGGGTAAACCTTAAAAATGGAACATTGCGTTCCGAAAATCATTAGCCTAGGATGCGGCCGAGCGAAGCGATTGTTCCACTCCCCGAAGCACAGGCGCCCATTGCATGTCTGAAGAAGCGTTCGACTACATCGTCGTCGGTGCCGGCTCGGCCGGCTGCGTGCTGGCCGCCCGGCTCAGCGAAGACCCGGCCACGCGCGTGCTGCTGCTCGAGGCCGGGCCGGCCGACCGCTCGCTGTGGATCCACCTGCCCATCGGCTACGGCAAGACGATGTGGAGCCCCACCTACAACTGGCGCTTCGAGACCGACCCCGACCCGAACATGAACGGCCGGCGCATCTACTGGCCGCGCGGCAAGACGCTGGGCGGCTCCAGCGCGATCAACGGCCTGATCTACATCCGCGGCCAGCGCGAGGACTACGACCACTGGGCCGCGCTCGGCAACGCCGGCTGGGGCTACGACGACGTGCTGCCCTACTTCGTCAAGTCCGAAGGCAACCAGCGCGGCGCCGACGCCTTCCACGGCGGCAACGGGCCGCTGAAGGTGTCGGACATCGCGGCGAAGCACGAGCTGATCGAGGCCTTCATCGGCGGCGCGCAGCAGACCGGCGTGCCGCGCACCGACGACTTCAACGGCGCCGCGCAGGAAGGCGCGGGCTACTACCAGCTGACCACGCACAAGGGCTGGCGCTGCAGCACGGCCAAGGCCTACCTGACGCCCGCGGTGAAGCAGCGGCCCAACCTGCGCATCGAGACCGAGGCCATGGCCGGCAAGCTGGTGTTCGACGGGCGCCGCGCGGTCGGCATCACCTACCGGCAGGGCCACGTGCTCAAGACCGCGCACTGCCGCGCCGAGGTGCTGCTGTCGGCGGGCTCGATCCAGTCGCCGCAGCTGCTGCAGCTGTCGGGCATCGGGCCGCGCGCGCTGCTCGAGCGCTTCGGCATTCCGGTGGTGCACGCGCTGCCCGGCGTGGGCGAGAACCTGCAAGACCACCTGCAGATCCGCCTGGGCTACGAGTGCACCAAGCCCATCACCACCAACGACCAGCTCAACTCCTGGTTCGGCCAGATGGGCATGGGCCTCGAATGGCTGCTGCACCGCACCGGCCCGCTGGCGGTGGGCATCAACCAGGGCGGCTGCTTCATGCGCGCGCTGAAGGACGGCAACGGCCGGCCCGTGGCGGCCACGCCCGACATCCAGTTCCACGTGGCCACGCTCTCGGCCGACATGGCGGGCGGCAAGGTCCACCCCTACTCGGGCTTCACGATGTCGGTGTGCCAGCTGCGGCCGGAGTCGCGCGGCCACATCCGCATCCGCTCGCTCGACGCGGCCGAGCCGCCCGAGATGCAGCCCAACTACCTGGCCACCGAGCTCGACCGCGCCACCACCGTGGCCGGCGTGAAGGCGGCGCGCGCCATTGCCGAATCGCCCGCCATGCGCCCCTACGTGAAGCGCGAAGTGAAGCCCGGCCCCGATGCCGCGAGCGACGCCGAGCTGCTCGAGTTCTGCCGCAACAACGGCGCCACCATCTTCCACCCCACCGGCACCTGCCGCATGGGCGCCGACGCGCTCGCCGTGGTCGATGCGCGGCTGCGCGTGCACGGCGTGGCGGGGCTGCGCGTGATCGACTGCTCGGCCATGCCCACGCTGGTGTCGGGCAACACCAACGCACCCGCCGTGATGATGGCCGAGAAGGCCGTCGACCTGATCAGAGAGGACGCGAAGGCGGCCGCCGCCACCGCGCATTAGCAAGCCCCAGAGACCCCAAGGCCCGCAGAGGCCGCCACGACAACAACCTCATCGGAGACAAACATGAGTGCAAGCGACGAGAAAGCGATTCGCAGGGTGGTGGTGTCGGCGCTGGTGGGCGCCACCATCGAGTGGTACGACTTCTTCCTGTACGGCGTGGTGGCCGGCATCGTGTTCAACAAGCTCTACTTTCCGGGCAGCGACCCGGTGGTGTCGACCTTGCTGGCCTACACCACGTTCGCGGTGGGCTTTGTCACGCGGCCCCTGGGCGGCGTGATCTTCGGCCACTTCGGCGACAAGATCGGGCGCAAGAGCATGCTCATCATCACGCTGATGATCATGGGCGTGGCCACCTTCCTGATCGGGCTGGTGCCCACCTACGCGCAGATCGGCATCGCGGCGCCGCTCCTGCTGTTGCTGCTGCGCGTGGCGCAGGGCATCGGGCTGGGCGGCGAATGGGGCGGCGCGGTGCTCATGGCCTACGAATACGCGCCGAAGGAAAAGCGCGGCTTCTATGCCTCGCTGCCGCAGATCGGGCTGGCCATCGGCCTGTGCCTGGCCTCGGGCGTGGTGGCGCTGCTGTCGTCGCTGCTCACCGACGAGCAGTTCCTGGCGTGGGGCTGGCGCATTGCGTTCCTGATCTCGGGCGCGATGGTGATGGTGGGCATGTACATCCGCCTGCACGTGAAGGAAACGCCGGAGTTCGCGGCCGTGAAGGCGCGCAACGCCGAGCTGCGCATTCCGTTCATGGACATGATCCGACGCTACCCGGGCAACGTGCTCAAGGGCATGGGGGCGCGCTACATCGACGGCGTGTTCTTCAACATCTTCGGCGTGTTCTCGATCAACTACCTCACCAGCACCATCAAGATCAGCCGCACCGAGGCGCTGCTGGGCGTGATGGCCTCGGCGGTGGTGATGTGCTTCGCCATTCCATTCTTCGGGCGCCTGTCGGACCGGCTGGGGCGCCCGCGCGTGTACATGTGGGGGTCGATCATCACGGCCGTGTCGGCGTTTCCGGGCTTCTGGCTCATGACGCACAGCGGCGGCAACGTGATGCTGATCTGGCTGTCGATCATCATTCCCTTCGGCATTCTTTACGCGTCGGTGTACGGGCCGGAGGCGGCGCTGTTCTGCGACCTGTTCGACGCCAAGGTGCGCTACACGGGCATCAGCTTCGTCTACCAGTTCTCGGGCATCTTCGCCTCGGGCATCACGCCGATCATCGCGACGGCGCTGCTGAAGTCGGGCGGCGGCGAGCCGTGGCAGATCTGCCTGTACGTGCTGTTCGCGGGCGTGGTGTCTGCCGTGTGCGCCTGGATGATCGGGCGCAGCGCCTCGCCGGCGGACGCGCCGGTGGCGGTGGCTTCGCGCTGAGCGATACCGGGCGCGCTTTTCAGCGCGTGCCGGGCCTGCCCATGGCGAGGGCGCGCATCACGGCCGCCGTGCGCGTCTCCACGCCCAGCTTCACGTAGACATGCTCCAGGTGCTTGTGCACGGTCCGCGGGCTGATCGCCAGCAAGACGGCGATTTCGGCATCGGTCTTGCCGCACGACAGCCAGTGCATGACGTCGCCCTCGCGAGGCGTGAGGCTGCAGCAGGGCGCACGATTCACGAGCGGCGCATCGGGCAACGCCGCCTCGGCGCGACAGGCCAGCCGATACAGGAAGGCCACGGCCAGCGCATGCTCCAGGCCCACGCGCCGGCAGTAGTCGGCCTGTAGTTCGGCGCGGCGCAATTCGCGCCGGGCCGGCGCCTTGGCAACGTGATGGGGCGCGCGCGATTCATCGTTGCGGACGGCGCGATGCCGCACGGGCGAACGCCCGGACTCCAGCAGCGCCAGCAGACGAAGCGCGCTTGCGCAGTCGTTGCGCGTCAGATGCGTCATGGCATGCCCCTTTCACGGTGCGTACGCATTGCTGCGTATGGCGCCTGCACGCATCGAGACGCAGGATGCGCGCAGGCCCCTTGCCGCAAGTTCAGTATAGGCAGGCATGGGGCGCGCAAGCCGCCTGTCGGCGAAGGGGATACACATGGCCATCGACGAAACACGGCCGAACGCCTTCATGGGTAACTTCGCCCACGGCCTCGATGCCGTGATGCACCGCGCCGGCGAGACCCCCTTCAACCTGATCTTCAACGCCCGTCCCTGAGGACATATTCCAGGAGTTGCCATGTCACGCCAATACATCGACTGCCGCGAGTACCCGAGCACGATGAACTGCAGTGTCGCGCTCTCGGCCGACACCGAGAGCGAACTGCTCGATGCCGCCATCCAGCACGCCGTGGCCGTCCACGGCCACACCGACACGCCGGAATTGCGCAAGCAACTGGCAAGCATGTTCAAGGCCGGCACGCCGCCGCTGCAGACCTCGCCCGCGCAGAAGGTTTCCGCCTGACGATCCCGCGCGCTGCGCGGACCAGGCCGCCGTTTCGCACGGCGAAGACACCCGGGCAGCCCGGTTGAGCGCTGCCGTGCCCGCCAAGCGGGTCAGGGGCCATCGGCCCCATCGGCGTTTTGGAAAACTGAATACTTTGCATCTACCGAGAAACATCCGTTACCTCTGGATGCAGTTGGGTACACCCCCTCCCTCCTTGCTTTTCCCCGCCAGCCGACATCAAAGATCGGCGGCGGCTGCGGGCCTTTTCAGGTCTCTCGCACAGGCCTCGCCACGCCGCGAATCTCCCCCCTCGGGTACCCCTTACCGGGCATATCGCCGGCCTGTACGCGTACTTACATTTTTGGCTTGAAGTTTGAAATCTGCGGCGTGTGGAGGAGCAAGGGAGAGCTTGCTGCTGCATGCGGGCGCCTGCATGAAACAAGCCACTAGGAAGGCCCGGCCATGAACAAGATTTTCCGCACCCTATGGAATCCCACGCTCGGCACCTGGGTGGCCGCGCCTGAAACCTCGCGCGGCCATGCGCGGTCGTCGCGCAAGGGCGGCGACCTGCGCGCGGTTGCCATGGCCGTGCTCGTTCTGGGCGCCGGGCCGGTGCTGGCCGCGGGCGGCGCGGGCGGCCAGCCCGTCGGCGACGCGACGCTGAATGCCGGTGCCGGCGGCAACACCGACAGTGGCGGCAGCGGCGCGTTGAACGACACCTCGGTCAATGCAACCGGCGGCAACGGCGGCGCGTCGACGCCCACCGGCCCCACGGCGGGATCGAACGCGAGCACCGTCAACTTCCCCGGCGCCACGCCGGGCGCGGGCGGCGCGGCCGGCGGCTCCAGCACCCTCGTCGGCCCGGGCGTGCACCAGGGCGCAGACGGTGTCGCGGGCCAGGCGCAGACCGGCGACGCCAGCAATGGCAACGGGTACGGTGGCGGCGGTGGCGGCGGGTTCCAGGGCTTTTCGATCGGCAACAACGTCGCGTCTTCCAGCGACAGCTACACGGGCGGCAAGGGCGGCCTGGGCGGCAACGGCTACTGGGCGGCCGGCGGCGGCGGCGCGGGCGGCTACGGCTCGGTCCTGCTGGCGCCCATCGGCAGCTACGCGGCCTCCGGCTCGTCCACGGGCGGCGCGGGCGGCGCCGGCGGCAGCGCCTTCTCGCAAGCCGGCGGCGGCGGCAGTGGCGGCGGCGGGTTCTACCTGAGCGTGACCACGCCGGGGCTCACCTTCAGCAACACCGGGGCCATCGCGGGCGGCGCGGGCGGTGCCGGCGGAGCCGAGCTGGCAACGCCCCGCGCCAACGCATCGGGCGGCGGCGGCGGCGCCGGCGGCCATGGCGTCACGCTGGCCGGCAGCGCCCTGACGGTGAGCAACACCGGCCAGATGTCCGGTGGCGCGGGGGGCGCCGGCGGTGCGGCCGGCGGCGGCGCGGGCGGCACCGGCACGCCGGGCAGCGGCGGCGACGGCGGCATCGGCCTGTGGTCGACCGCAGCGGGCGTGACGCTCACCAACAGCGGCGCCATCGCGGGCGGCGCCGGTGGCGCGGGCGGGGCCAACAGCAACGGCGGCGCGAACGGCGGCAACGGCGCGGGTGGCGTGGGTGTGCTGGGCGCCAACATGGCCATCACCAACAGCGGCAGCATCGCGGGCGGGCTGGGCGGCGACGGCGTGACGCGCGCGGCGGCGGTCGAGTTCACCGGCGGCGCCAACAGCCTGACCTTGAACACGGGCATGTCGCTGTCGGGCGCCATTGCCATCGACAGCGGCGCCACCGCCAGCGTGATCGCGGGCGCCGACGGCCTGAGCGTGGGCAGCGCCCTGCTGCTGGGCGGCACGGGCACCATCGACACCAACGGCCACAACCTGGGCTGGTCGGGCCCCATCTCGGGCGGCAGCGACCTGGTGAAAAGCGGCGCGGGCACGTTGACGCTGAGCGGCGCCAACACCTACACCGGCGGCACCAACGTCGCGGCCGGCACGCTGGCCGCGGGCGCGGCCAACACCTTCAGCAGCGCCAGCGCCTTCAACGTGGCCTCGGGCGCCACGCTGGACCTGGCGGGCCGCAGCCAGACGGTGGCCTCGCTCACCAACAGCGGCACGGTCTCGCTGGTGGGCAGCGCGCCGGGCACCACGCTCACGGTCAACGGGCCGTGGGTGGGCAACGGCGGCACGCTGCGCCTGGGCACCGCGCTGGGCAACAGCGCCAGCGCGAGCGACCGGCTGATCCTGAGCGGCAACACGGCCATCGCCAGCGGCACGACCAATGTGCAGATCACCAACCTGGGCGGGCTGGGCGCGCTGACCAGCGGCAACGGCATCGAGGTCATCAGCGCGCTGAACGGCGCGACCACCACCGCGCAGACCACCAAGAGCGCCTTCAGCCTGGCGGGCGGCCACGTCGATGCCGGCGCCTACCAGTACCGGCTGTACGCGGCCGATGCCAGCGGCGCGGGCAACAACTGGTACCTGCGCTCCACCGTCACGGTCGATCCGGCCACCGGCGCCGTCGTCGGCGGCGGCGGTGCCGCGGCCGGTGGCGGCGGTGGTGGCGGCACTGGCAGCGGCGGCGTGCTCGTGCCGACCTACCGCGCCGAAGTGCCGCTGTACGCGGCGCTGCCCGAGCAACTGCGCCAGTCCAACCTGATCATGCTGGGCAACCTGCACCAGCGCGTGGGCGACGACGGCCCAGCCGGCGCGCCGCCGGAGCTGGGCTACCGCCAGGCCTGGGCGCGCATCATCAGCGCCGACCGCACCATCGGCCAGGGCGGCACGGTCAGCCCCACCAGCTCGGGGCGGCTCATGGGCTTCCAGGCCGGCACCGACCTGTGGGCCGACGCCCACTGGCGCACCGGCATCTACGTCGGCCAGCTCGACGGCGACATGCGCGTGAACGGCTTCGTCGGCGGCCTGCAGAACTACGCGGCCGGCACCAACAACCTGCGCAGCCAGTACCTGGGCGCCTACGCCACCTGGAAGAACGACAGCGGCCTGTACGTGGACGGCGTGCTGCAGGCCGGGCGCCACCGCTACACCGCGTCGCCCGCGCTGGGCTTCTCGAGCGCGGGCAAGGGCAGCAGCCTGCTTGCGTCGATCGAGGTCGGGCAGGCATTTCCGCTGGGCTCCAACTGGACCATCGAGCCGCAGTTGCAGCTGGTGCATCAGCGCATCCGCCTGGACGACAGCGGCATCGTCGGCGCGCTGGTGCAGCAGAACAACCACAACGGCTGGCTGGTGCGCGCGGGCGTGCGCGTGAAGGGCGAGATCGCCACCAGCGCCGGCGCGCTGCAGCCCTATGTGCGCTTCAACGTCTACCGCAGCGGCAGCGGCACCGACGTCGCCAGCTTCGTCGGGCCGGCCGCCACCACCAACATCGCCACGCGCACCGGCGGCACCAGCAGCGAGCTGGCGGTCGGCGCCACGCTGCAGCTGACACCGAGCACGAGCCTCTATGCGGAAGTGGGCAAGCTGTGGGCCTCGGGCGGCGATACGCGCACGAGGAGCGGCGTGAACGGCACCGTGGGGGTGAAGATCCGCTGGTGATGCGCCGCGGCCGCGCGGGGCCGCTCGTTCAGTGCGGCGCCGCGCCGGCCGCGTTCGCGCGGACCGTTTCGACGACGGACAGCACCGCGTCGATCACCGCCCGCGGGTTGTCGAACTGGATGTCGTGTCCCGCATCGGGCACCAGCACGTGCTTGCTGCGTGAAGACCAGGTCGCCATTTCCGCGTGCAGCTGCGCCCAGATGGCCTGCACCTTCTGGCCCTGCGCCGGCGTGATCTGCATGCCGCGCAGTTCGGCCGCCGTGTAGGGCGCCATGGCCGTCAGCACCACCAGCGGGCGATTGCCCAGGCTTGTGAAGTCGCGCGTCTCGGTGAGCGTGCCGCCGGGGGCGTCCATTGCATCGTTCTCCGCGAGCTGCGTGCGCATCGACAGCGGTGCGAACGCGCGAACCGCCTGCGCGTCGTGCGCCGTCTGGTTCGGCGCGCGCGACATCCGCGCCCAGACCGCCGCACGCAACAGCCCCGACCACGCCAGCGCCACGCCGATGCGCGAGGCAAGCGAGCGCGTCTCGGTCATGAACGCGGCCACGCGCGCGGCCTGGTCGGGGTGCGAGGGATCGACCAGCACCAGCCCCGCCACTTCGGCGCCGAACTGCTTCGTGAAATTGATTGCGTAGAGGCCGCCCATCGACTGCCCGACCAGCACGAACGGCCCGTGCTCTCCTGCCGCCGCCAGCGCCGCGTGCAGGTCTTGCGCGACCTGCTTCGCGCTGTAGGGCGCGGTGGAAGGGTCGCTCCACATCACCCCCGCGCGGCTGTACGCGCAAGCCCGCGTGTGCGCCGCGACTTGCGGTTGCACCGGCGCCCAGCCGAGCGAGCCGTCGAGGCTCAGCCCCGCCTCGAACACGACCGTGGGCGAGCCGCTGCCCCGGCAGTCGAGCTGCAGGCGCCGCCCGCCCCCCACGTCGACCATCTTCCCGGGCGGCGGAAACTCGCGCACGGCGCGGTAGCGGCCGGCCTGCTCGAAGACCACGCCCATGAGGACCATGAAGGCGACGAATGCCGCCACTGCCACCGCGATGCGCATCACCATCCGTTTCAACGAGGGCTTCACTGCAACGGATGGTGCCATTGCCGGCGGCGCGCCGCCACCCTATTTGAGCCGGTAGCTGAGCTTGCGGTTGCCGCTGACCGTGGAGTCGAGCCCCAGCCAGTCGCCCTGCTGCGAATACCAGACGTCGATGGGTTGCGCGTCGGTCGCGATGCGCCAGCGCGTGGCCGCCACCTGCCGGCCGCGCACGTCGACCATGCCGCTGCCGGCCTTGCTGATCTGCACCGGCTCGATCTTGCCGCTCTGCGCATTCAACAGCTTGTCTTGCGTGCGAATGGCGGGGTTCCAGTAGGCGAAGCTCATGACACAGCCATCGACCGACTGCCTGCCCTTGGGCGTGACCACGGCCAGCGCGTTGTCGCCCACGGGTTCGGCGCTCACCTTCTCGGGCGTGCCGTCGTCGTCGGTCTTCGAGCTCAGGCGGCGCAGGCAGTCGCCGTGCCACATCTCGGTGGCCGTGTGCTGGTAGCGGTAGACCGTCACGCCCAGCAGCTTGACCGCGAAACGCGCCTCGCTCACCAGCTTGCGCTCGTTGCCCGTGGTGGCCAGCGCGAAGCGGTGCTCGCCGATGGGCGAATCGTCGAGCAGCACCCGAAAGTCCCATTCACCGCCGGCGGGCCCGGCGGCCGAGGCGGTGGCCGCCCCGCTCGACAGTGCGGCCCACGCGGCCAGCATCAAGACCCAGGAGTGCTTCTTCTTCTTTGCTGCTGTTCTCATGACGCCTTGTGGTTGTTGCTGCCGCTGCTGCTGCGCACGGGCCCCGGCACGAAGGCGTTGGTGCGCGCGATGTAGTCACGGTACGCCGGCCGGCGCTCGCCGATGTCGCCTTCGAGCATGCTGACGCCCGAGACCTTCAGCAGCAGCCAGGTCATGAGCAGCGGCGACACCACGCTCCACGCCCCGCCCCACCCCGCGCCGCCGACGGCCAGCAGCCACAGGCCCCACCAGACGCAGGCCTCGCCGAAGTAGTTGGGGTGGCGCGTGTAGCGCCACAGGCCGCGGTCCATCACCTGGCCCTTGCTGGCCGCATCGGCACGGAAGCGCGCCATCTGCGCGTCGCCGATCGCCTCGAAGAAGATGCCGAACAGCGCCAGCCCGATGCCCAGCACGTCGAGTGCGCCCAGCGGCCGCATCGCCGTCATGCCGGGCAGGAACGGCGCGGAGACGACCCACGCCAGCACCGCCTGCAGCGCGAACACCAGGTACAGGCTCTTGAAGCCGAAGTTCGGCTGGTTGCGCGCGCGAATCGCCTGGTAGCGGCGGTCTTCGCCGTGGCCCCAGTTGCGCCAGGTGATGAACAGGCACAACCGCACCGCCCACGCCGCGCCCAGCACCGCCATGCAAAGCCCGCGCAGCGTCTGCGCCGGCAGCAGCAAGAAATAGACGAGCCCCGCGCCCACGATGCAGACCGGCCACATGCGGTCGATCAGGCTCGCGTCATGGCGAACGAGGCTGGCCACCCAGGTCAGGAAGGCCAGCGATGCCGTCAGGGCCAGGCCCGCGAGCGCAACCTGCGCCCCACTCATGCTGAAAACGCCCCTGCGATTCGGTGGAACACCGTGGAACCGGCTTTGCCGGGCCACTGGTGTTGCCCCCGGTAGGGGGAAGGAGAAGCGACACGAAGTGCGCGAAGCCTGGGGGCGAGCCTCATGACGCGCGGCGCTCGAAGAGATAGTGGCTCACCCACCAACGCTGGCCCTGGTCGAAACCGAACAGCTCCGCCACCGACATGAAGAACAGCCGCCAGCGCGTCCACCACACGTTGGCCTCGGCGCCGTAGGTGGCCTGGAACAGCGGGCGCAGCGTGTCGCGGCGCTCGTCCATGTTGCGCAGCCAGGCCTCGGCCGTGCGCTGGTAGTGGCTGCCTTCCCAGCGCCAGCGACGCAGCAGGCGCAGGTCGTCCTGGCAGTGCAGCGCCAGGTCGTCGCTGGGCATCATGCCGCCCGAGAAGAAGTACTTGCTCATCCAGTCGCTCGGGTCGCGCACCTCGAACGGGTACGGCGCCTCCTTGTGCGCGAACACGTGCATGAAGAAGCGCCCGCCCGGCTGCAGCCAGCGCGCCACGTTGGCAAAGGCCTGCGGCCAGTTGCGCAGGTGCTCGAACATTTCGACGGACACCACGCGGTCGAAGCGCTCGTCGGTGTCGAACACGTTGATGTCGCGCGTCAGCACGCGCACGTTGCGCAGGCCGCGTTGCGCCGCCTGGGCCTCGATGTATTCGCGCTGGGAGTTGGAGTTGGACAGCGCGGTGATGCGGCTGCCCGGGTAGTGCGCGGCCATCCAGAGCGTGAGCGAGCCCCAGCCGCAGCCCAGCTCCAGCACGTCTTGCCCGTCGGCGAGGCCCGCGCGTTCACACGTGGCGGCCAGCGCGGCCGACTCGGCCTCTTCCAGCGTGCGGGTGCCCTCGGGCCAGTAGCAACTGCTGTACTTGCGGTGATTTCCCAGCACTTCGCCGAAGAAGGCGGCGGGGACTTCGTAGTGCTGCTCGTTGGCTTTTTCGGGCAGGGGCGCCAGGTTGGCGGAGCCCATGCGGGCGACGAAGTCTTGCGTCAGGTCGGCCACGGCCAGGGCGTTGCCGGCCTGCAGCTCGGCGAGCCGGTCTTTCAGCAGCCGGCGGATCCCCTGGCGCACCACGGTGTCGGGCACCAGGCCCTTTTCGACCCAGCGGATGGCGAATGCGATGTCCTGCGGCATGGGGTTCTCCTGGAGAAAGGCACGCGGGGGTGCGCGCCGTCAGCGCCTGTACGCAGCAGGTGGGATTTTGGATGAGGGTTTCTGACGAAGGGATTTAAAAGCGATCGGGCTCCGCCGAATGCCGGTCAGCGAGCCAAACGGGCCCACAGGCGCATTCCCCCCATGGCGCGCGCTCAGGGCGCCGTCTGCGCCGCGCCAAGCCCGGTCGGAAAGTGCACCCCCGCGCGCTGGGCCGCCTGCACGATGTGCTGCGCCATCGCCTGCTGCGCGAGCGTGGCGTTGCCCTCGCTCAGCGCCTGGATGATCGCCATGTGCTCCTCGTAGGTGGCATGGCGCGCGCCGCGCTTGTAGAACGGCAGCCGCTGGCTTTCCTGCATCACGTCGGCGCTGTTGCGCAGCACGTCGGCAATGGCCTCGTTGCCCGCGATGCCGATGATCTGCATGTGAAAGTCGAAGTCCAGCTGCGTGGCCTGCGCGAAGTCGGAGGCGTCGATGCATGCACGCATGGCCTGCGCGTTGGCTCGCAGCGCCGCCAGGTCTTCGGCCTCGATGACCAGGCAGGCCAACCGGGCCGCGAAATTCTCCAGGGCAAAGCGCAGTTGATAGACGTCGGTCAACGAGTGCGACCCCGCAAAGCGCCACTGCGATGCCGAGGGCGCCTGCGCGGAGGCTTCGGCCACGTACATGCCCTTGCCCGGATGCGCGCTCACCAGGCCCGTGCCCTGCAGGGTCGACAGCGCCTCGCGCAGCGAGGTCCGGCTGATGCCGAGCTCTTCGGCCAGCTCGCGCTGCGAAGGCAGCAGGCCGCCCGCCGCGTAGGTGCCGTCGGCAATCCGCTGCTGGATCAGGCGGGCTGCGGTGGCGGCAACGGCGGGGGATGTGGACATGGGCTGTGTTCTTCGGGGGTGTTCGCGGCGGCCGGAAATCTTACTGTGGCCGCGCGGCGAGCCCCGTGCAATGGACGCCCCTACTTGTTGACCAGCTTCGCCGGCACGGTGTAGGTCAGGAAGGCGCCGAACAGCAGCACGCCGGCCAGCACGAACAACGCGATGTCGGTGCTCTTGGTCGCGTCCTTGATCAACCCGATCATGTAGGGGCTCACGAAGCCCGCAAGGTTGGCGAAGGAGTTGATCAGCGCAATGCCCGCGGCCGCACCGGCGCTCGAGAGAATCGCCGTCGGCAGGCTCCAGAACAGCGGCGACGTGGCCAGGCTGCCGCCCGCGGCCAGTGCCAGCGCGGCCAGGGACAGGTAGACGTTGTTGCTGAAGATCGCGCTCAGCGTGAGGCCCAGCGCGCCGCAGCAGAACGGCACGATCAGGTGCCAGCGGCGTTCGCGCATGCGGTCGGAGCTGCGGCTGACCAGGAGCATCGAGCAGATGGCCACGGCAAAGGGCACGGCCGTCAGCAGGCCGATGTTCAACGCGCCCGATACGCCCGACTGGCGCACCAGCGTGGGCAGCCAGAAGGTCAGGCCGTACTGGCCCATCACCGTGCAAAAGCAGATCACGGCCATCTTCACGATGCGGCGGTCGGCGAACAGCGCGCGCAGCGACATCGAGGCGCTGTCGGTCTTGGTGGCGTTCTCGGCGGCGATGTTGCGCGCGAGCACGGCCTTTTCCTCGGCCGTGAGCCAGCGCGCGGCCTGGATGCTGTTGTCGAGGTAGACGATCACCGCCAGGCCGATCACCAGCGAGGGCAGCGCCTCGATCAGGAACAGCCACTGCCAGCCGCGCAGCCCGCCCATGCCCTGCATCGCGTCCATGATGAAGCCCGACAACGGGCCGCCCAGCACGCCCGACACCGGAATGGCGCACATGAAGACCGCCACCATCTTCGCGCGGCGGTGCGAGGGAAACCAGTAGGTCAGGTACAGGATCATGCCGGGGTAGAAGCCGGCCTCGGCCGCGCCGAGCAGAAAGCGCAGCACGTAGAACTGCGTGGGCGTGCTCACGAACATCATCGCGGCCGAGATCAGGCTCCACGTGATCATGATGCGCGAGATGGTCGCCTTGGCGCCGATGCGGTGCATCAGCAGGTTGCTGGGCACCTCGAAGAAGAAATAGCCGATGAAGAACAGGCCCGCCCCCAGGCCGTACATCGCCTCGCTGAACTGCAGGTCGTTGAGCATCTGCAGCTTGGCGAAGCCGACGTTCACGCGGTCGAGGTAGGCCGCGACGTAGCAGAGCATCAGGAACGGCATCAGCCGCCATGCCACTTTCTTGTAGAGCGCGTTCTCGATCGCGGCGGACGTGGCGGCCGAGTGCTGCGCCGGATGGAGTGTGGTGGTTGACATGGAAGTCCTCGAAAAATTAGCAACTGGTATTACCAGTAGTACGAAATCACCCGGCGACCTTAATGCCTACTTTCTTCAATGAGATTATCGATTTCCCTAGGGCCGTCGCATTGACCTTGTCTATCCGCAGAAGGCATACTGGTAATACCAGTTGATCCAGACAAAGAACAGGAGCCCCCGTTGACGCTTGACCGTCCCCGTTTCCTGCCTGCCGCGGCGCAGGCGCTCGAGCTGATCGCCCAGCCGCTGACCGCCGATGCATTCGCGGCCTTCGGCGACGTGATCGAGAGCGGGTGCCGGGCTCCCCTGTCGATCAACGCCGGCATGACGCAGCGCCACCACGACCTGGCGCGCGTGGACCTCGGCCCGGACGGCGGCCGCACGCTGGTGAACATCTTCGAGACGCTGCCGTACCCGCTGCCATTGCGCGTGGCCATGCTGGAGCGGCATCCGCTGGGCAGCCAGGCCTTCGTGCCGATGGACGGCAGCAGCTTTCTGGTGGTGGTGGCGCCGGCGGGCGATGCGGTGCGCGTGGAGGATGTGCGCGCCTTCGTCACCAACGGACGACAGGGCGTGAACTATGCGCGCGGCGTGTGGCACCACCCGTTGGTGGTCACGCAACGCCCGGCGAGTTTCGTCGTGGTCGACCGTGGCGGCGCGGGGCACAACTGCGATGAGATCCATTTGCCGCGGGAGACGGCGCTGACTGTGAGCCTGCGCTGAGCCGGGGGGCGGTGCAACGGGTCGAGCACACGCATTGGGTGAAACGCGGCGCCCTGAACTGCGTTGGTCGAACTCATCCCTGGCAGAACTAGTCACGCACCCAGCGCAAGGGCTCTTTTCTCAAATCGTCACTGCTGCCGTCGACAACGTAGACGGACTCGCAGGCCGGGTAATTTTCTGGACAGGCACGAACGCCGATGCCGCCTGAGCCATCCGCCAGAGTCAATGGAACGACAGCACGAAAATGCGCGCTCTTGCCTTCGGGATTTTTCAATCCGAAACGCAGCGATCCATCGGAATTGAAGATGGCAGCGTTACCTGGCGCAGGCAATGAGATGCAACCCTCCTGCACCGGCTTGTCGCCACCAAACAAGACAAGCACGCCGGACTTGTCCGGCAAGATGTGTGCGATTTCATTGGTCGGCAGAGTGACCCTCGAAGTGCCCTCCAGTTCAATGACAGTGCGTAACTTGACCCGAGGCTCTTGCAGCGCGTCGACTGCATCCCATCGATGGGCGCTTCCGCCATCACCGCCTTCGTAGAGGACCTCCGCCAGACAGCCATCACCGCCCCTCCAGACGCCGATCACCTTGCACACTTGGGCGGTCATTCGAGCTCCATATTCATTCAAAAGAAAGGTCCTACGGAAGCACCCACCAACGACTCAAGATTCAGCCCCGGAAAAGCCTCACGCACCGACTGCCGAAAGCAGGACTCATTTGCGAAGTTGTCGACGTCCAGGACCGGCAATGTCTTGGCGCCGACACCACAGGCCACGTAGAAGTGCCCGATGTAGACGACCTTGCCGACAGGTGCCACGAAGGTCCCGTTTCGCGGCAACCCGCGCGCCACATCGACCTGCGGGGAACCCTTGGGCCAACCCTTGGCCGGGGCACGGCGGGCGATCATGCCGGCTTCCAGCGTGTGGCTGTGCAGTCGGTAGCGACCACTGGGAACGACATACGCCACCGGGATGTACGTGAGTGCGGAGGTCTGATGGGCCAAGGCGGCCACCCACCCTGCCGCCATCCTGGCCTTCAACGCCGCCAGTTGAGCTTCACGATCGGCATCGACCCTGGCCGCGCGGATTCGCAGGGTTTTTCCATGATCGTCGACGAAGGTCAGCTCCTGGATGCGCGCGCCGTTGGGCGGCAGGCGATCGGGATTGCACATCTCATAGACGGTCCACTCGATCGAAGCGATGACAACGGCGTTGCCTTGAGCAAGACGCTGCGCCAGTTCGTCGCTTGCGGCTCCGGGGGGAATGAATGTGCCGACCTCGTTCGCATCGTCGGCGGCGTGTGCGAGGGGCAGTGCGAACGGGAGTGTGATGGCGAGAAGAAGCTTCGACAGAAGAAGTGTGCGCATCGGGTCCTAGGCTCGCGCCGATCGGTGCTGGCATCCTAGATGAACGGCCATCGCACTAAGTTGGGCGCCACGACAGACGACCTCCGCTGTGAATATGTGGCGTTGTCGTCGATTAAGGTACAGGGAGAGGAGCATTTGACGACGGCGACGAAGAAGTGGTCAGTGCGTCGTGGGCAACACTCGCTCCTCTCACCCAGCTAGTACCTCAACTGCTCAACCAAACATTTGCTCCAGTGCAGTGCGAAATTGTTCAATCACGCCTGTTTCTGAGTCTCCGGCGAGCGCTGCCGTGGCAAACATCTCGTCTGCCGAGAAGATCAAGGCATCCTGCTTCCAATTGGGAGGATCGCCATTTGTCTGAGGAAATGTAGGTTGCAGCCTGTACGTTTCCAGCCGGTAGACCTTTCCGACAAAAGAAGCCGTGCCCATTTCTCGGAAAATTTCCAGTCGAAACCGGAAAGCATCGCCGTCTCCCGCTTGGAAAGGTTCGACGTCAAGCGTCTTGACTAGCTCGAAGATTTTTTTCATTAGGCAGCCCTAGCTTTTTGAACAAGAACATTGACAGTGTCGTGCGTAACTTCCTGCAGGAGCAGATTGCGTTGCTGCACGCTTGGCCTCAGCGCAGGCATCTGGCTCTGTTTTTCCTCTTGCGCTACCTGTGACTCGGCTTGGTGCTTTTCCGTCAAGCGCTGGATTGATGACTTGCACGTTGCACGAAGCGGTACAAGTCCAACGACCGGATCCCGACATTGCAGATACGCACCAGTCAATTGACTTGGACAACGGCGGCTCGATGTATGGATAGATCAGTGTCCCAGTGGCATAGCCTCCAGCACTTGAAAGGCCCAAAGCGCAGAACACAGGAACCGATGCGCACCCGCTAGCCGCCGCAGGAAGCGCGGGCAACAAAGGCAACGCAACGTCCTCACTCAACCCAAGTGGATCGACCCGGATCAATGGATTCGAGCCCACATACCCAAGGCGATTCCACCCGCCATCCAGCCCAATCGGATCAGGCTGACTGTACCTCCCAGTTCTCGCGTCGTAACTCCTGAAGTAGTTGTAGAACAGCCCCGACTCCTCATCCGCATACTGCCCTGGATATCGCAGGTTGAACTTCACTTCAGAGATGCTCGTGGTGCCAGGGTTCGGCGTGGTCTCCGGGTTCGCAAATCTATTCCTCGCCAGCGTCGGCTTGCCTTCACCGAACGCGCTGTAGCCCCATTGCCAAACCGCTTGCCCGCTCGCGTTGGTGAGCTTTCTGGGCGTGTTCAAGTGATCGCTGTGAATGGCGTAAGTGCTGCCATTGATGTTGACTGCAATCGGCATCGGCCCGTTGCCTGTAGGCAGATAGATGTACTGACTCTGCCCCGCACTGTTCGTCCCCCCGCTACCCACCTCCGCAATCAGCGTGCCTTGCTCGTCGTACACATACGCATAGCCCAACTGCTCCGCCTGCGTGGTACTCGGACTCCACAGCTTCGTAAAGAACGCAATCAAGCTCTGCATGAACCCCGGGTCTGCCGCATTGCCCTGGCTCGGCGGATACAGCGGCTCGGTCTTGAACACCCGCTGCCCCAGCGCGTTGTGCGCATAGCGCGTGGTCGGGCTGACATCGGTTGCGCCGGTGGTCGCAGCAGCCAGCCGCCCTTCGGCGTCGTAGGTGTAGCTGCGCAGGCCATCGCTCACGAGGTCGCCGTTGGCGTTGTAGCCGTAGGTGACGCTGGTGTTGCTCGCCCCGTTGATGGTCTGCGTGAAGCCCGTGAGCTGGTTGCTCGTCGCGCCCACCGTGTACGTGCGGTTGGTGGTCTGCCCGTTCAGCGCCCTGGTGCTGCTGCTGCGGTTGCCATTGGCGTCGTAGCCGAAGCCCGCCGTGTTGCCCATGGCATCGAAGCCGGTGATGCGCCCCACCGCGTTGTAGCCCACGCTCCAGGTCACGTTGGCATTGGCGATCGTGCTGTGCGTCGGGTCGGTGTCGCCGGGCTGGTAGAGGTTCTGCGTCAGGCTGGTGATGCGCCCGGCCGCGTCGTAGACGTAGCTGCTGAACTCGGTGGCGGTGAGCCGGCCCGCGGTGTCGTAGCTGCGACCCGCCGCGATGGCCGGAGACGCGAAGGCCCAGGTCCAGGCGGTGGGCTGGCCCAGCGGGTTCCAGGTGATGCCGGTGACCAGCGGGTTGCCGTTCAGGTTCAGGCCCGTCAGGCGGCCGGTGCTGTCGTACACGTGCGTGAGCAAGCCGCCGCCGTTGGGATAGCCGATGCTGGCCAGCGTGCCGTTGGCGTTGTAGGCGTAGTTGACCTGCTGCACGCTGCCGTTCGCGAGCGTCTGCTTCTTCAGCGTCACGCGGCCGAAGGCGTCGCGGGTGTACTCGGTCGTGCTGCTGCGGTCGACGATCTCCGACAGGTAGCCCTTGCTCGTGGGCGTGAGGTCGTAGCGCAGCGTGGTGGTCTTGCCGTCGGCGAAGACCAGGCCCGTGGGCCGCCCGAGCAGGTCGCGCGTGATGGTGGTGGCCTGGCCGAGCGCGTCGGTGATCTGGCTGGGCAGGCCCAGGGCGTCGTACTGGGTGCTGGCGTTGCCGGTGTCGGCGCTGGCCTCGGTGGTGGCGTTGCCTTGCGCGTCGCGGGTGTAGGCGGTGGCCACGCCCTTGAAGTCCTTGGCTTCGGTGACGGCGTCCAGCGCGTTGTACTTGAGGGTGGCGCTGGCGTTGGCTGCGTCGGTCACGGCCTTGACGCGGCGCAGGTTGTCCAGGCCGTACTGGGTGCTCTGGTTCAGGCCGTTGGTGGTGCGGGTGAGTTCGCCGTTGGCGTCGTAGCCGAAGGTGCTGGTCTGGTTCGGCCCTTCGGTCTTGCCTGAGAGGCGGTTGATGTTGTTGACCGTGCGAGCCACGCTCCATGCGACGTTGCCAGCGCTGTCCTTGATCTGCTCGGCGGTGCGGTTGCCCATGTCATCGAGCGTGTAGGTGCCGCTCTCGCCCCGGTTGTTGCTCCAGCCCGTGAGGCGGTGGGCTGCGTCGTAGGTGTAGGTCAGCACGAGGCCGGTGGGCAGCGTCACCGTCTCGACGGTGCCGAAGGGCTTGTAGGTGAGCGTGGTGGTCTGTTGGCCGCCGACGGTCTGGGTCAGCAGGCGGTCGCGCAGGTCGTAGGTGTAGGTGGTGACATGGCCCAGGGCGTTGGTGGACGTGAGGGCGTTGCCTCGGGTGTCGTAGGTGTAGCTCGTCACCGCGCCGTTGGGTTCGGTGTCTGTGGCGACCAACTGCTGGGCGTTGTAGGTCCATTGCCAGAGCTGGGCCTTGTTGGTGGCCGTGTCGGTGATGGTCTTCGACAGGGTGTTGCCGAAGGCGTCGTAGGTGTAGGCGGTGGTGCGGCCTGATTCTGTCACCAACACGGGCAACGAGAAGGTCGAATGCCACTGCGTGGTTGTTGTCTTGGCGTCTGGTGTGCCGGAGCCGTGGACCACGGCGGTGGGCAGACGACGGGCAACATCCCAAGTCGTCGTCGTGATCACGCCGTTGAAGTCGGTCTCCGAGGTAATCAAACCATTGGCATCCTGCACGCGACTGGCGGCGTCGCTCTTGCCTTCGCCCGAGGGCAACGAGCCTCCAGTGACGGCGAGCTTGCCCTTAGTGGTGCTGTAGTTGTAGGTACGGCTTGTGCCCAGCGGATCGACTACAGCGGCAGAGCCTGTTGACGGATAGCTGACCTGATAACCATCGACGCCGCCTGCGAGTTGAGTGCTGGTTGCACGACCCGTGCTGTCGTATGCGAACGTGCCCCAGCGAACGCCAGCTTCATCGAAGATGCCCGTCAACCCTTGAGGGAACGAAGCGTTCTCGTAGACGAAATTGCGGCCCTTCCCATCGGGGTACAGGACCGATACCAAACGACCTGAGCTGTCGTACGCATAGGCGATGACACGTGCATCTGGCGTCGTAACGGAAATCAACTGACCTGCGCCGTTGTACGCGAACGCGAGGGTGCGCCCGAACCCGTTGGTGACGGAGGCGAGCCGATCATCACTGTTGTAGGTGTAGACCGTGGCCCAGCCGTTGCGGTCCACTTCAGTCTGCAGTTTGCCGGAGCCGTCGAAGCTGAGCGTGGTGTCGTCGTCGGCGCGGTGGTAGCTCCAAGTGCCAGAAGATAGCTGCGTCAGAATGTCCGCGCTGTTGCTGGCAGTCCAGGTGGTAGAGCCTGATATCTTGCCGAAGGTGCGCACATAGCCCTCGCCTGTAGTGATGGCTATACCCAATGGGGCCGCGCTGGGCGTGGCGAACAGCTTGGTATTGAAGTTGTGCGACCAGACTTGGCCGAGTGGACTAGCAGTCCGACTTGAATCACTCGCCCAGTTACTGCGGTAGGTGCGCGTGAAGGGCAGCGCCCCGGGCCCCGAGTCGGACCAATCTATTTCGAAACGGTATTTTTCAGCAGTGGCGGGAAGAACAGGACTACCTTTAACAAGGCCGTCGATGCGCAAGCAAATGTTGACTGACTGAGGAGTGCCCGGAATGCACGAGGTGTTGGTTCCGTCTTCTTGAGTCTTTGAGTCGCAGATGCATGAAGAACCACTGGCTTCACTGTTAGTCGGACATGACATCGAAGTTGAAGCCATCCCCCACGAGGAATACCTAACTCCATTTCCCTTGAAGACCGTACAGCCCCAGAGACCGTTGCCATCAACAACTGGCTCGCCAACACCGGTAAAAGGGCCCAATACCTTATCGGCCTCAGTTGCGTTTTCGTAGACAAATATCGCAGCTGAATCACATGCGTCTTTAGCCGTCGGATATGTACCGTTGAAGCCTCCAATTCCAACGCGCCACCCCGACGGCTGCGGCAAAATTGTTGCCATCGCACCGGAGCAAACACTTAAGCTTCCCAACAACAGTAGAAGGCCCAACCGGAAAAATTTCTCGAGACCAGCGTCACAAACTGAGCGCTTCAGAAGTTGGCCTGATCTTCTGCAATTTATTCTTCCCAACACCCGATCCCAACACACTGCTCTCCACTCCTTCAGTGAAATAATCTGAGTCAAATACGCTAGCTTTTTCAATGGTCTCATTTCACTCCTCCTCATACTTCTCTTTTATGTGTCAGTGATAGCCGCTCTTTGATAGTCCAATAGTCAGCATTTTTTATCTACTCCTCACCCCCTCATTTGACGCGTCACGACCGCGAAAATTACATACTGTTTCAAGATAACAGGAAGTGCACAGGGGAGCAATAAAAGCCCACGAAGTGATACAACGTCAGTAGGATGTTGAAAATCAAAGTACGCAGATTCAGTTGCCGTTGTTGCATGTGAACGACTGGCAAAACAGACGCCCTTCCTGCGAGCGAATCATCAAAGTTTGATTTCCGTCTTAATAGGGAATTCTGAAAATTGACAACTCCCCTCTGTTAGAAATCAAGTCATCTATTGGCCGGCTTACACGCTCAAAGCTACGCGCAATGACTGGATCGTGATGTCAGCCGCTTCAATTCGTCGTTGCAGCTCGTCGTTGACCAAGCCCACCAGCGCACCCAGTTCTGCTCGGCTCGGATAGACCTCTTCCGCATCGTTCACGCGTTGCGGAACGATCAGTTTCTCAAGGCACGCGTAGGCGCGCTGCACCACGCGAAGACTGTCGACGTCATCACAAGCCTGCAGCGCCAGAGACTCAGCACTGAGAGTTTCAGAAGATCCGGGGCGCGAGGGAACATGAGCCATGAATGGCCTCCAAGAGGTGCGGTTTGCTGAAACCGCCGCTCCCGAGACCAATCGGAGGCGGCAGCTCGACGAGTTGGTCTACCGGGCACCTCTTGCGAGAACCGGCCGGGCTCGCGCCCGCCCGTCGAGCCGCCAAAACTGGAGGCACGAACGACAAAGCCGCAGACCCTGCGGGGTGACTGCGGCTTTCGTCGCAGAGATGCTTCAGGAGACCAATCCCGATCACGCCTTTTTTTGACATGACGGCCGCAGTATAGCCACGCGCTTCCCCGCGCCCCGAGGAGAAAAAGCCATCGATGCCCCCTCAAAAAACCCCGAATCCCGAAGCTGGAACAATCCGCCCACTTATGGACGGCCTCGATCTCATCAAAACCTTCCGTGAAGTCGCGTTCCGGCGCAGCTTCTCCCGCGCGGCGATTTCGCTGGGCATGTCGAAAGCCACGGTCAGCCGCTATGTGGCCGAGCTCGAAACCCGCAGCGGCGTGCGCCTGCTGAACCGCTCCACCCGCTCCCTGAGCCTGACCGACGCCGGCCAGGTGCTGCTCGATCGCAGCACCGAGCTGGTGGAGATGGCCGAGAACACGCTGAACGACCTGCAGGCCCACGGCTCGCACCCGCGCGGGCGCCTGCGCATGAGCGCGCCGCACGGGCTCATCGCGGGCTGGCTGTCGGACGTGATCGCGGAGTTCATCAAGGCCTACCCCGACGTCTACGTGAGCCTGATGTTCACCAACGACGACCTCGACCTGATCGAGGAAGGCATCGACATCCACCTCACGGGCGGGCGCATCGACGACATGAACCTGATCGTGCGGCGCCTGGTGCAGTTCGACATGGTGGTGTGCGCCGCGCCCTCCTACTGGGCGCAGCGCGGCATTCCGCAAGTGCCCGAAGACCTGGGCCGGCACGACGTGCTGAGCTACTCGGCGATGCCGACCACGCACCTGCCCTTCGAGACCGACGGCAAGGCGCACGACGTGCCGGTGCACAGCCGCATGGAGGCCAACGACGCGATTGCGCTGATCGAGCTGGCGCTGCGCGGCGTGGGCGTGGCCTATGTGCCGGAGCCGCTGGCGCAGTCGCACCTGGAGCGCGGCGCGCTGGTGCCGGTGCTGCGCGAGCACATGCCGCACGAGCACTGGCTCTACGCCGCGTATTCGCAGCGCCGCCACAACAGCGCGGCGATGCGCGCGATGCTCGACTTTCTCGAGCAGTCGAAGGGCGCGCTGGCCGAAGGCCCGGCCGTGTTGCCGCAGCCGGCCGTGGCGCTGCCTACATGCGCCCTTTCCAGGGCACCAGACGTCGCTCGAGCCACCGCATCAGCAAGTCGAACAGGTAAGCCACCACCCCGATGACGATGATGCCCATGATGACGATGTCGGTACGCAAAAAGTTCGACGCGTTCAGCACCATCTGACCCAGCCCCATGTTGGCCGCGACCATCTCGGCGGCCACGAGCGTGGTCCAGCCGAAGCCGATGGCGATGCGCATGCCCACCAGGATGTCGGGCAGCGCCGACGGCAGGATGACGTGGCGAATCACCTGCATGTAGCTCGCGCCCATCGAGTACGCGGCGTTGATCTGCTCCTGCGACGCGCTGCGCATGCCCGAGCGCGCGGCCAGTGCCAGCGGCGCAAAGCAGCTCAGGAAGATCAGCAGCACCTTCGGCAGCTCGTCGATGCCGAACCAGATGATGATGAGCGGCAGGTATGCCAGCGGCGGCAACGGGCGGTAGAACTCCAGCGGCGGGTCGAAGATGCCGCGCCAGAAGCGGCTCATGCCCATGGCAATGCCCACCGGAATGGCGGTGGCACACGCTAAGAAGAAGGCCGAGAACACGCGGAACATGCTCGCCAGAAAGTGCTGCCACAGCGGCTTGTCGTTGGCCTGCCCGGTGAGGTATTCGTAGAACTGCTGGAACACGGCCTGCGGCGTAGGCAGGAACAGCGGCTTGACCCAGCCCATGTTGGTGACGATGAACCACAGGGCCACCAGCGTCACCACGGTGACGATGCTGATGGTCACGCTGGAGCCTTCGCCCGGCACCTTGAAGGCGCTGGTCTTGAGCTTGGCGCCGGCAGCAGCTGTGCCCGGTGCAACGACCGGCGGCGCGGCGGGCTTGGAAGGCGGTGGCGTCATGGCGACGGGGGATGCGATCGACACCTCAGGCATGGGCAACCTCGCGATGATGAATGATCGACAGCACTTCTTCGCGCATGCGGATGAACTCGGGCTCCGACTTCACCTTGCGTGAATCGCCGTGCGAGAGGTACTGGCGAGAAAACGGCACGTCGTCGTACACGTGGGAAATGCGCCCCGGGCTCGGGCTCATCACGATGAGCCGCGTGGCCAGGAACAGCGCTTCTTCGACAGAGTGGGTGATGAAGAACACCATCTTGTTCGACTTGGACCATGCCTTGAGCAAGATCTCCTGCACCTGTTCGCGCGTGAACGCGTCGAGCGCGCCCATGGGTTCGTCCATCAGCAGCACGGCGGGGTCGCTGGCCAGCGCGCGCGCAATGCCCACGCGCTGCTGCATGCCGCCCGACAGTTCGTACACGGCGCGGTCGGCGTATTTCTGCAGGCCGACGAGGCCGAGCTTTTCTTCGGCGATGCGGTCGCGCTCGGCCTTGCCCACACCGCCCAGCCGCAGGCCCAGCGCCACGTTGTCGCGCACGTTGAGCCAGGGCATGAGCGCATGCTTCTGGAACACCACGCCGCGGTCGGCACCGGGGCCGACCACGGGCTTTCCGTCGAGCAGGATCTCGCCCGTCGAAGGCGGCAGAAAGCCCGCGATGCTGTTGAGCAGCGTGGTCTTGCCGCAGCCCGAGGCGCCCAGCGCCACGACAAAATCTCCGTCGTGCATCGTGAGGTTGACGGGGGCCAGCGCCTGCAAGGTGCCGCCCTTGACGGCATAGTTGACCGTGAGGTCCCGGATGTCTAGCGTGGGCATGTCTGGTTTCCGATAGGTGGATCCGCGCGCTACTTGCCCATCGCCTTGTCGACATAGGCGGTGGTGACGAACGCGCTGTAGTCGGGCTTCACTTCCTGCACGCGCCCCTGCTCCTTCAGGAACGCCGCCGTGTTGGCCATGGCCTTCGCGGCGCCACCGCCCAGCCATGTCGGCGACACCTGCTCGGCCATGGTCGGGAAGGTGTAGAGCGACATCGCCGCGCCCACGTCCTTCGGGTCGGCCTTGGTCCACTTGGCCATGGCCTTGGTTTGGGGCGAGTCGGGCGTCCAGCTCTTGCCGGTGGCCTTGTATTCTTCGTTGGCGCGGTTCAGCGCCTTCACGAACGCGACCATGAAGGGCTCGTTGGCCGCCGCCCACTTGGCGTTGACCACGATGCCCTCGAACGTGGGCGCGCCGCGCTTGCCGATGCCGCCCGACGTGGCAATGGTCTTGCCGTTGGCCTTGATCTTCGAGAGCACCGGGTCCCAGATGAAGGTCGCGTCGATGTCGCCGCGCTCCCAGGCCGCCGCGATCTCGGGCGGGCGCATGTTCATCACGTTCACGCTCTTGGCGTCGACGCCGTCCATCTTCATGCCGGCCATGAGCTGGTAATGCGCGGTCGACACGAAGGGCGTGGCCACTTTCTTGCCGGCCAGGTCCTTGATGCTGTTGATGTTGGTGCCGTTGCGCGCCACCAGCGCCTCGGCGTTGGCAATGTCGGCCGAGATCCAGAACAGCTTGATGTCCTGCCCCTGGCTGGCGGCCGCGGTGAGCGGGCTGGAGCCGGTTTCACCCATCTGCACGTCGCCTGAAGCCATCGCGCGGATCACGTCGCCGCCGCCCGAGAACATGCGCCAGTTGATCTTGTAGCCCGTGGCCTTCTCGACCTCGCCGGACTCCATCACCAGCCGCAGCGGCACCAGCATGTCCTGGTGCGCGAAGGTGACTTCCTTGGTTTGCGCGAGGGCCGCGCCGCTGAGCGTGAACCCGGCCGCAAGGGCCGCTGCGCACTGGAGGGAAAGACGTCGGGACAAGGTCATCTCGGTTTCTCCTGAAGGTGAATCGAAGCGGACTTTGCACCGATCCCCTCCAGCCAGGAAGTACCAGCGCCCCCATGGGCATAGAGCCAGTGGATTGGGACTTACCCTCGTTATGGTGCGCCGCGCACGCGCGAGGTGCAAGCCCCCGAGCATTCCTTGGGCGACATGTAGGCGACGAGGCCATGTCGAAGACTATCTGCACCGATGGGCACTTGAAGCAAGCTAAGCCTCCTGCAAAGGCATATTGACGCGCGCACCTCCGCGATCTCGGCACTAGACTTGTTCCATGTCACCGCTGAACCTTGCCATCGAGCATTTTGACGAACGGGCCGTTGCTTCGCTCCTGGCCTCAGGTGCTGACGCCAATCGCCCCGAGCCCGAACTTGGCGGATGCTCTCCGTTGCAGCACGCCGTCGACATCGAGTGTGAAGAATCCTGCCGGCGTTACGACATGGGCGATCCTGAAGCCAAGCCGCGAGCAACGATCACGCGATTGTTGGTTCATGCCGGAGCACTGCCCGATCTGGCTGACCCGAAGGGGCGAAGCGCCCGATCCGACGCAGAAGAACGCCTGCACCTTGAAGCGCTTCATCTCTTTGACTCAACGCCATAGGCAGAGGCCCCGATGTCCACGGCCTCCGTGGCCAACCACCTGACGTCGATGCGGATCACCGCCGCAGGTTGCCCGCAGCGAAGCGGAGGGACGCAGACAGTGGGGTCGCCTTTTCTTTGCTTACTTTCTTTTGGCGAAGCAAAAGAAAGTGAGTCCGCCGCCGGGCGGATACCCCGGCCCAGGAACACAACAAAACTCAGTGCGTGCGCACCCCGGCAGGCCTCTTCTCGCCACGCGCCAGCGCCAGCTCTTCCACCGCCAACCCCAAGGCCCGGATCCCCGCCGGAATCTGCGAAGCCGCAATCGACGACAGCCGCAGCCGGAAGAAGGGGCACGGGTACGGCGGCTTGGCGAAGAACACGTCGCCCGCCTCGATCAGCACGCCGTGGTTGCGCGCCATCAGGGCCAGCTCGGTCGCGTCCACCCACGTCGGCGCCTGCACCCAGATCGACGCACCGCCCGAAGGCAGCCGGAACTCGAAGTCAGGCAGATGGTCCCGCAGCGCCTGCGCGGCCAGCGCAAGCCGCTCCTGCATGGCGTGGTTCACGCGACGCGCGTGCGACTCGTGGTGGCCCAGCGAAAGAAACAGCGCATACGCATGCTGCAGGAACGCGCTCGGGTGCCGCACCATCGCATGCCGGATCACGCGCAGCTCCTTGATGAGCGCGCGCGGCGCCACGATGAAGCCCAGCCGCAGCGCGGGCGACAGGCTCTTGGACACCGAGCCCACGTAGATCACGCGACCCGTCTTGTCCAGGCTCTTGAGCGCGGGCATCGGCGTGCCTTCGTACAGGTTCTCCGCCTCGTAGTCGTCCTCGATGATCACGAAGTCCTGCAGCTCGGCCTTGCGCAGCAGCCACTGCCGCCGCTCCAGGCTCAGCGTCGCGGTGGTCGGGCTCTGATGTGACGGCGTGACGAACAGGTAGTCGGCGGCGGGCAGCGCGTCGACCACCAACCCGTCTTCGTCGACATCGACCTCGACCCACTTCGGCTGCCGCAGCGAGAAACTGTTGCGCGCATGCGGATGGCCGGGCTCCTCGAGCCCCACGCGCGTCTGCTGGTCGAACAGCGCCTCGGCCAGCAGGTAGTAGGCGTGCTGCGCGCCCATGGTCACCAAAATCTCTTCCTTCAGCGCGAACACGCCGCGCTTGGGCAGCAGCCGCGTGCGGATCTGCTCGATGAGGTCGGGCACGTCGTCGGTCTCGAAGTCCGGCGTCCAGTGCGGCAGCTGCGAGCGCGCCAGGCTGCGCGCGCAGCACTCTCGGAAGTCTTCGGTGGGAAACAACTGCGGGTCGTAGTTGCCGTAGACGAAAGGGTACGGGTAGTCGCGCCAGCGGTCGGGCTTCGACAGCGTGGGCTTGTCGACCAGCGAGCGCAGCACGCGGCCCTGCCAGTCGGGCGGCTGGCTGGCCTGCCCGCTGCGCCCCACCAGCGGCTCGGCATGCGCGGCCGACACCGGCCGTGCGTTGCGCGCCACGAACACGCCGCTGCGCGGACGGGCTTCCAGAAAGCCTTCGTCGATCAGTTGCAGGTACGCCGAGGTCACGGTGTTGCGGCTCAGGCCCAGCAGCGCGGCCAGCTCGCGCGACGACGGCAACGGCGCGCCGGGGCTCAGGTGCTCCTCAAGAATGGCCTGCACCACGGCGGCGCGCAAGCGGGCCTGCAGGGGCAATGCCGGCTGGTCGGGCAGCGCGAAAAGCTGCGCCCATTGGGTGGCTCGCGGGTTGGGCATGGTGCGCCGCAGTTTAGGGCAGGCGGCGCAATTCGTGGCAGCGCGGCCACGTTCTGGCTCGGTCGAATCCTGGCAACTGGCCCTATCGCACCGGCAAGCGGCTGCCTACGCTTGCCGCATCAATTTCCGGAGTCCCGCGTGACCGCACAGCCCTCTTCTCTCTCTTCTTCCGCCGTGACCACCGACACCCTCGCCGCGTTCAGCGACGCCTGGAACCGCCACGACATCGATGCGCTGATGGGTTTCATGACGCCCGACTGCATCTTCCAGACCGCCGCCGGCCCCGACGCCTGCGGCACGCGCCACACCGGCACCGAGGCGGTGCGCAAGGCCTTCGCGGCCGCGTGGGCCACGGTGCCCGACGCGCAGTGGGTCAACGGCCAGCACTTCGTGCACGGCGACTTCGGCACCTCGCAGTGGACCTTCACCGGCACCGCCGCCGACGGCAGCCGCATCGAGACCGACGGCATCGACGTGTTCACCTTCAAGGACGGAAAAATCCACCTGAAGAACGTGTTCCGCAAGGCCCGCCCCAACCTGCCCGCCGCGAAATAAGCCAGCCGCCGGAGGCCTTGGCCTTCTCTCTTTCTTTCGTCTGGAGCCCTTCATGACCATGACAGGCACCGCGCCCTTCACCGCCACGCCCTCCGCCACGCCTTCCGCCAGCGCGGCCATCGACGGCGCCGCGCTCGAGCAGCCGGCGCAATCGCCCTTTCGCCCCTACGACCCGCAGTACGACCCGCTGCACGCCCCCGACCCCGGCGCCGGCCGCGCCTACGCACCGACGTGGTGGGTGGCCAGCGCGGGCACGCCGCCCGAGGACGACGGCCCGCTGGTGCACGACATCGATGTCGACGTGGCCATCATCGGCTCGGGCGCCACCGGCATGTCGACCGCGCTCTACCTCGCGCAGGAGCACGGCATTCGCGCCACCGTGCTCGAAGCCAACCAGGCCGCGTGGGGCTGCTCCAGCCGCAGCGGCGGGCAGGGCCAGAACGCGAGCGGCCGGCTCAAGCGCTCGCAGTGGATCGCGCGCTGGGGCCTGGACACGGCCAAGCGGCTCGACGCGGAGATTCGCGGCGGCTTCGAGAACTTTCGCCACCTCACGACGCAGATCGACTGCGACGCCTACGACGGCGGCCACCTCTACCTGGCGCACCGCGCCGAGAAGCTGCCCATCCTGGACGCCGAGGCGCGCCTGATGCGCGAGAAGTTCGGCTACGCCACCCGCATGATGAGCGCCGAGGAGGTGCGCCGCGACTACTGCGACGAGCGCGAGACCGTGGGCGCGATGTTCGAGGCCGAAGGCATCGGCATCCACCCGCTGAAGTTCACCTTCGGGCTGATGCAGCGGGCCCGCGCTCTGGGCGTGACGGTGCACACCTCGAGCCCGGTGCAGGGCTGGCACACCATCGACGGCGTGCACCATCTGCAGACGCCCGCCGGCGTGGTGCGCGCGCGCCGCGTGGCGGTGTGCACAGGCGGCTACACGGGGCAGGCGCTGAACCCGATGCTGAAGAACCGGATCATGCCGATCCTGTCGAACTCGGTGGTCACGCGCCCGCTCACCGAGGCCGAGCTGCAGGCCACCAACTTCAGGTCGCAGACCTTCCTGACCGACACGCGCACGCTGCGCTTTTATTACCGGCTGCTCAAGGGCAACCGGCTGCAGATCGGCAGCCGCAGCGCGGTGACCGGCGCCGACGCCGAAGACCCGGTGCACCTGAAGCTGCTGACCGACGCCATCGCGCGCAAGTTCCCGCCGCTGGCGGGCATTCGCATCGACTACTCGTGGTGGGGCTGGGTCGACATGAGCCACGACATGATGCCGCGCATCACGCAGCCCGATGCCGACAAGAAGATCTGGTACGCGGTGGGCTACGGCGGCAACGGCGTGTCGTTCTCCACCTGGGCCGGCAAGCGGCTGGCCGAACGCGTGGCTGGCAAGGACGCGGGCAAGGACGTGTTCGAGCTGCCCATCTACCGCTCGCCGCTGCCGTTCCCCAACGTGCTGGGCGTGGTCGAGTCGCGTGCGTTCGCGCCGTTCCGGCGCATCGGCCAACGCATGCTCTACAAGTGGTATTGGCTGCGCGACGAGAAGTAGCCGCCGGTGCGGCGGGCGCGTGCGCATTCACCGAAGTGGCGCACGGTGCGCACTGCCCTGTTGCACAACGGGGCAAACCCGCCCCTTCTGGCCCTGCGAGTCGCGCCGCGTTGGCTCTTCGCCGGCATGCGGCGAGCGCCTATCTTCGACACCAAGGTCTTCGCCTCACGGCGGGCCGAATCCGATTGCCTGTGTCGAACTCTCCGAGGTCCTGTCATGTCGCTTCCCGTTTTCACGCGCCGCACCACCCTGCTCTCCGCCACCTTCGCGGCCGCGGGCACCCTGCTCCCGCTGCCGAGCCTTGCCGCCGATGAGCCCAAGCGCGGCGGCACGCTGGTCATCGGCAGCACGCAGACGCCGCGCCACCTGAACGGCGCGGTGCAGTCGGGCATTGCCACGGCCATGCCCTCGACGCAGATCTTCGCGAGCCCCCTGCGCTTCGACGACAAGTGGAACCCGCAGCCCTACCTGGCCGAGTCGTGGAAGCTGGCGGACGACGGCAAGTCGCTCACGCTCAAGCTGCGCAAGGACGCGCTGTTCCACGACGGCAAGCCCGTGACCTCGGCCGACGTGGCCTTCTCCATCCTGGCCATCAAGGCCAACCACCCGTTCACCACCATGATGGGCCCGGTCGAGAAGGTGGACACGCCCGATGCCTACACCGCCGTCATCCGCATGAGCGTGCCGCACCCGGCCATCGTGCTGGCGATGTCGCCCGCGCTGTGCCCGATTCTTCCCAAGCACATCTACGGCGACGGGCAAGACCTGAAGAACCACCCGCGCAACACCACCGACGTGATCGGCTCGGGCCCGTTCCGCGTGACCGAGTTCAAGCCCTCGCAGCGCATCGTGCTGGAGCGCTTCGACAAGTTCTTCCTGCCCGGCAAGCCCTACCTCGACAAGGTGATCTTCAACGTCACGCCCGACCTGGCCAGCCTGGTGCTGGGCCTGGACCGGGGTGACGTGCAGATGCTGCCGTTCATCACGCTGCCCACCGACCTGAAGCGCCTGGCCAACGACCCCAAGGTTTCGCTCACGTCCAAGGGCTACGACGGCATCGGCCCGCTCAACTGGCTGGCCTTCAACACCGCGAAGAAGCCGCTGTCCGACGTGCAGGTGCGCAAGGCCATCGCCACGTCCATCGACAAGAACTTCATCACCAAGGCGCTGATGGGCGGCTTTGCCACCGTGTCCGACGGCCCGCTGGTGGCCAGCAGCCCGTTTGCCGTGACCGACCTGGTGCGCTACCCGCTCGACCTGAAGAAGGCCGGCGAGATGCTCGACGCCGCGGGCTACAAGGCCGGCGCGGGCGGCGAGCGCTTCAAGCTCACCATCGACTACCTGCCGGGCGGCGACGACCAGCAGAAGAACGTGGCCGAGTACATCCGCGGCCAGCTCAAGAAGGTGGGCATCACGGTGGAGGTGCGCGCTTCGGCCGACTTTCCGGCCTGGGCCAAGCGGCTGGCCTCGCACGACTTCGACATGTCGATGGACGCGGTGTTCAACTGGGGCGACCCGATCATCGGCGTGCACCGCACCTACCTGTCGACCAACATCAAGCCGATCGTCTGGACCAACACGCAGTCGTATGCGAACCCGAAGGTCGACGAGCTGCTGAACACCGCCGGCGGCCTGATCGACGCCACGCAGCGCAAGGCCTACTACGCCACGTTCCAGAAGATCGTGACCGACGAGCTGCCGATCGAGTTCATCAACCAGGTGCCCTACCACACCGTCGCCAGCAAGAAGGTGGGCAACGTGCCGACCAGCATCTGGGGGCCGCTGTCGCCGCTGGACGAGGTGTACTTCAAGTAAGGCGGGCGAGTCATCATGGGCATGCTGCGCTACGCCGCCTCGCGACTGCTCCAGGCCCTGGGCCTGGTGCTCGCGGTGGTGGTGCTCAATTTCGTGCTGGTGCACGCCGCGCCGGGCGACCCGGTGGAAACCATTGCCGGCGCCAGCGGCGGCATGTCGCCCGAACTGATGGCGCAATTGCGCACGCAGTACGGGCTCGACAAGTCGCTGCCGGTGCAACTGGCCGTGTACCTGGGCAAGGTGGCGCGGGGCGACCTGGGCTATTCGTACTTCTTCAACCTGCCGGTGACGCAGATGATTGCCGAGCGCTTGCCAGCCACGCTGCTGCTGGTGCTCAGCTCGGTGCTGCTGGCCTTCTTCGCGGGCACGGCGCTGGGCGTGCTGTCTTCGCGCAAGCCGAACGGGTGGCTGTCGCAGTTCATCACCGTGCTGTCGCTGGTGGGCTTCGCGGCGCCGGTGTTCTGGCTGGGGATCATGCTGGTGATCCTGCTGGCCTCGGTGTTCCCGATTCTTCCGGTCGCGGGCATGCGCGCCATCGACTCGACGGGCACGGGCGGCCTCGCGGACATGCTCGACGTGGCGCAGCACCTGGTGCTGCCCACGCTCACGCTGAGCCTGGTGTACCTGGCGCAATACAGCCGGCTCGCGCGCTCGTCGATGCTCGACGTGCTGGGCTCGGACTTCATTCGCACCGCGCGCGCCAAGGGCCTGGCCGACCGCGTGGTGCTCTACAAGCACGCACTGCGCAATGCACTGCTGCCGGTGGTCACGGTGCTGGGGCTGCAGTTCGGCAACGTGCTGGCGGGCGCCATCCTGGTGGAGACGGTGTTCAACTGGCCCGGCCTGGGCCGGCTGGCCTTCGAGTCGGTGCTGCGGCGCGACTACCCGACCATCCTCGGCGTGCTGCTGTTCTCGTCGGTCGTGGTGGTGGTGATGAACCAGCTCACCGACCTGTGCTACCGCTTCATCGACCCACGGATCAAGGCCTCATGACTAATGTCGTCAAGGTCATCACGATGCCTTCTGTTGCTGCTTCTTCCTCCAAACCCGTTTCCAAGCCAGCGGTGCGCGTCGAGCACCCGGGCATGGAGGCGATGCGCATGTTCCTGCGCAACCCCGCCGCCATCGCCGGCATGGCGATGCTGCTGGTGGTGCTGGTGGTGGCCATTGCCGGCCCGTGGCTCTACCCGGCCGACCCGTTCGAGATCAAGGCCGCGCCGCTGACGCCGCCCTTCAGCGAAGACGCCTGGCTCGGCAGCGACTACCTGGGCCGCGACGTGCTCACTGCGCTCATCTACGGCGGGCGCGCCACGCTGCTGGTGGGCGCGGTGGCGGCGCTGCTGTCGGTGCTGATCGGCATCACGCTGGGCGCGCTGGCGGGCTACTACGGCGGCAAGGTCGATGCCGCGCTGATGAAGCTCACCGAGTTCTTCCAGGTGCTGCCGGCGCTGCTGTTCGCGATGGTGGTGGTGACGCTGTTCTCGCCCACGCTGGTGACGGTGACGCTGGCCATCGGCATCGTGAGCTGGACCGGCACCGCGCGCCTCACGCGCGCCGAGTTCATGAAGTACCGCGGCCTGGAGTTCGTGCGGGCCGAGCGCGCCATTGGCGCGAGCGACGCACGCATCATCTGGAAGGTGATTCTTCCGAACGCGCTGCCGCCGCTGGTGGTGTCGGCCACGCTGGCCATCGGCGCGGCCATCCTGTTCGAGGCGGGGCTGTCGTTCCTGGGGCTGGGCGACCCGAACCAGATGAGCTGGGGACTGATGATCGGCTCCAGCCGGCAGTACGTGCTGTCGTGCTGGTGGGCCGTGGCGTTTCCGGGCGCGGCCATCTTCATCACCGTGCTGGCCGTCAGCCTCATCGGCGACGGCCTGAACGATGCCCTCAACCCCAAACTGAGGGAACGCTGATGGCCATGAACACCAACGAAGCGCTGCTGCGCGTGCAAGACCTGCACGTCGAGTTCAAGACCCGGCGCGGACAGGCGCTGGTGCTCAACGGGGTCGACTTCGAGATCCGCGCCGGCGAAACGCTGTGCGTGGTCGGCGAGTCGGGCTGCGGCAAGAGCATGACGGCGCTGGCGCTGCTGCGGCTCATACCCTCGCCGCCGGGGCGCATTCGCAGCGGGCAGGTGCTGTTCCAGGGCGAAGACCTGGTGCAGGCCAGCGACGCCCGCATGCGCGAGGTGCGCGGCAACCGCATCTCGATGATCTTCCAGGAACCGATGACCTCGCTGAACCCGGTGTTCACCGTGGGCGACCAGATCGGCGAGTCGCTGCGGCTGCACGCGGGCATGAACACGCATGCGGCGCGCGAACGCGCCATCGAGATGCTGCGGCAGGTGGGCATTCCGGCGCCCGAGCGGCGCGTGGACGAGTACCCGCACCAGCTGTCGGGCGGCATGCGCCAGCGCGTGATGATTGCGATGGCGCTGGCCTGCAGGCCCGACATCCTGATTGCCGACGAGCCCACCACCGCGCTCGACGTGACGGTGCAGGCGCAGATCTTCGACCTGCTGCGCGACCTGCAGCGCGAGAAGGGCACGGCCATCATGCTCATCACGCACGACATGGGCGCGGTCGCCGAAATGGCCGACCGCGTGATGGTGATGTACGCCGGCCGCGTCATCGAACAGGGCACGACCGAGCAGGTGCTGTCGGAGCCCGGCCACCCCTACACGCGCGGACTGATCGACTGTCTGCCCGAGCTGGGCAGCAGCGCCGCCTATGGCGACGGCGCGCGCGAAGACCTGGCCGAGATCGCGGGCGTGGTGCCGTCGATCTGGGAGCTGGGCACGGGCTGTGCCTTTCGCGAGCGCTGCCCGCGCGCGCTGCCGCGCTGCGCCGCCGAAGTGCCGCCGATGTTCGCGGTGCATGGCGACGTGGCACCCGGCGTGCCGCACGGCGCGGCCTGCTGGCTGCACGCCGAAGCGCTCGACCAGCGCCAGAAGGAGGCCGCATGACATTCATCGGCAAGGCCGACACGCTGCTGTCGGTCGACGACCTGAAGGTGCACTTTCCGCGCGGCAAGGCCGGCTGGGGCCGCACGCCCGAAGTGGTGAAGGCGGTGGACGGTGTGTCCTTCGACATCCGGCGCGGCACCACGCTGGCGGTGGTCGGCGAGTCGGGCTCGGGCAAGACCACGACCGCGCTGGCGGTGATGCGGCTGTCGCCCGTCACGTCGGGACGCATGCAGCTCGGCGACACCGACCTGGCGGCGCTCAAGGGCGAGCCGCTGCGGCAGGCGCGCACGCGCATGCAGATCATTTTCCAGGACCCGTTCTCGTCGCTGAACCCGCGCGAGCGCGCGGGCGCGGCGGTGCGCGCGCCGCTGGACCTGATGCGCGTCGGCACGCCCGACGAGCGCACGCGCCGCGTGGCCGAGCTGTTCGAGGCGGTGGGCCTGCGGCCCGAGCAGCAGCACCTGTTTCCGCACCAGTTCTCGGGCGGACAGCGCCAGCGCATCAACATCGCGCGGGCGCTGGCCACCAACCCCGAGCTGGTGGTGTGCGACGAGCCGGTGTCGGCGCTGGACATCGCGATTCGCGCGCAGATACTGAACCTGCTGTCGCGGCTGCAGCGCGAGCTGGGGCTGACCTACCTGTTCATCTCGCACGACATGGCGGTGGTGGAGCACATCTGCGACGACATCGCGGTGATGTACCTCGGCCAGATCGTCGAGCGCGCGCCGCGCCGCGCCTTCTTCGCGCGGCCGCTGCACCCCTACAGCGTGGCGTTGATGTCGGCCGTGCCCACGGTGAGCGGCGGACGCCGGCGCGCGGCGAGCCGCATCAAGCTCAGCGGCGACCCGCCCAGCCCCATCAACCCGCCCCAGGGCTGCCGCTTCGCCGGCCGCTGCCCGGTGGCGGAGCCGGCCTGCGCGGCCGAGCTGCCACCGCTGCGCGAAGTCGCGCCCGATCACTGGGTACGCTGCAGGCGCGTCGACATCGTCGACGGCCTGCCGCGCCCGCCTCTTTCGATTCCAGAGTCGCCATGAGCACGAACAACACACACACCGCCCCGCACACCACGGTCTACACCGCCCGCAAGATCATCACCATGAACCCCATGCAGCCGCACGCCACCCACGTGGCGGTGCGCGAAGGCCGCGTGCTCGCGGTGGGCTCGCTCGCGGACATGCAGGCCTGGGGCGCCTTCACGCTCGACGAGCGCTTTGCCGCCAAGGTGCTGATGCCCGGCCTGGTCGAGGGCCACTGCCACCTGAAGGAAGGCAGCATGTGGGACTGGACGTACCTCGGCTGGTTCGACCGCCGCGACCCCGACGGCAAAGTGTGGAGCGGCCTGCGCTCGATGGACGAAGTGGTCGCGCGCCTGTCGCAGGTGGCTGCGCGCATGACGGCCGACGGCGTGCCCGACACCGAGCCTTTGATCGCCTGGGGGTTCGACCCCATCTACTTCGGCGGCGAGCGCATGACGGTGCGCCACGTCGACCGCGCAAGCACCACGCGCCCCATCGTCATCGGCCATGCCAACGGCCACCTGATGAACGTCAACAGCGCGATGCTGCGCATTGCCGAGATCACGCGCGACAACGAGGTCGAGGGCGTGGTCAAGTTCGCCGACGGCCCCGACGAAGGCGAGCCCACCGGCGAGCTGCAGGAGCCGGCCGCCATGTTCCTGGTGCTGCGCAAGGTCGGCAACGCCGGCCTGCTGGCGCCGATGACCGAGGCGGGCATTCGCTCGTTCGCCAAGCTGGCCTGCCTGCAGGGCGTGACCACCGCGACCGACCTCGTCAACAAGCTCGGCGCCGACGACTGCGGCGTGCTCGAGAAAGTGACGCAGGACGAGGGCTTCGGCGTGCGCATCCTGCCGGCGTTCCAGGCCTTTCACGGCACGCACGGCGCGGCGCAGGGCGCGGAGCACGTGAAGAGCCTGCTGCCGCGCAACACCGACCGCCTGCGCTACGGCCTGGTGAAGATGATGCTGGACGGCTCGATCCAGGGCTTCTCGGCGCGGCTGCGCTGGCCGGGGCATTTCAACGGCGCGCCCAACGGCATCTGGGTGACGGCGCCCGCGCAGTACGAGGCCGACTTCGAGACCTACCACCGCGCCGGCCTCACCATTCACACGCACACCAACGGCGACGAGGCCAGCGAGGTGGCCATCGACGCCATCGGCCGCGTGCTCACGCGCGCGCCGCGCCCCGACCACCGCCACACGCTGCAGCACGGCCAGATGATCGACGCGCCGCTGTTCCGCCGCATGGCGTCGCTGGGCCTGTGCGCCAACCTGTTCGCCAACCACATCTGGTACTGGGGCGACCAGCACTACGAGATGACCATGGGCCCCGACCGCGCCAACCGGCTCGACGCCTGCGGCAGCGCGCTGGCCGCGGGCGTGCCGCTGGCCATTCACTCCGACGCGCCGGTGACGCCGCTGGGCCCGCTGTTCACCGCGTGGTGCGCCGTGAACCGCGTCACGCCCAAGGGCCGCCTGCTGGGCGAGGCCGAGCGCATCACGGTGGCGCAGGCGCTGCGCGCCGTCACGCTCGGCGCGGCGTGGACGCTCAAGCTCGACGGCGAGATCGGCAGCATCGAATGCGGCAAGCGCGCCGACTTCTGCGTGCTCGAAGACGACCCGCTCGAGATGGACCCGATGGCGCTGAAGGACGCGCGCGTGTGGGGCACGGTGCTGTCGGGCCGCGTGTTCCAGGCGCAGCGGGGACAAGGCGCGTGACGCTGGAGAAAAAGCGCCTGCCGCTCACCGTCATCGGCGGCTTCCTGGGCGCGGGCAAGACCACGCTGCTCAACCGCTGGCTGCGCGAGGCGAACGGGTTGCGCATGGCGGTGCTGGTGAACGACTTCGGCGCGCTCAACATCGACGCCGACCTGATCGCGGCCACGCACGGCGACACCACCGCGCTGACCAACGGCTGCGTGTGCTGCCAGATCGGCGACGACCTGGGCCGTGCGCTGGTGGACGTGATCGAGGCGCAGACGCCGTTCGACGCGGTGGTGATCGAGGCCAGCGGCGTGTCCGACCCGTGGCGCATCGCGCAGATCGGCATGGCCGCGCCGGAGCTGAGCCTGGAAGGCGTGATCGTGCTGGTCGATGCCAGCGCGGCGGCGCGGCAGGCCGCCGACCCGCTGCTGGCGGACACGCTGGCGCGGCAGGTGAAGTCGGCGGACCTCGTGGTGATGAACAAGGCGGACATCGCGTCCGCCGAGGCGCTGGCGGCGGCGAAGGCCTGGGTCGGCGCGACCGCGCCGGGCACGCCGTGCATCGAGACCGTGGAGGCGGCGGTGCCGCTGGCGTTGCTGGCGGGGGTGCCGCATGCGGCGATCGATGCGTCGCATGCCTGCGGACCTGATTGCCACGACCATCACCATGGTCACGGCGAGCCCGACCACGGCGCGCTGTTCCAGACCTGGAGCGCGCAGCCCGATGCGGTGATTCCGGCCGCCACGCTGCGCGCGCGGCTGCGCGACATGCCGCCCGGCGTGCTGCGCCTGAAGGGCCTGCTGCGCACCGGGCGCGGCGATGCGGGCGACGAATGGTCGGAGGTGCAGTTCGCCGGCCGTCACGGCACGCTGCGCAAGGCCTTGCCGCCGGCAGGGGACGCGGGCGCCGCCGTCGTCGCCATCGGCCTGCGCGGCCAATTGCCTGAAGATGCGCTGAAGGCCTTCCTCGCGCCCTGAACCAAGTCATGTTGCAATCGCAGGCTTTCACGTTTCATTTCTTCAACGTGCAGGCTGCAGACGCATGACGACCACCTCCCCCTCTTCTTCTCTCGTGATCCGCCCTCCAGTGCCGGAAGACTACGCGGCATGGAAGCCGCTCTGGGACGGCTACAACGCCTTCTACGGACGCGAAGGCCCGACGGCTCTGGCCGACGAGATCACGCAGACCACGTGGCAGCGCTTCTTCGATGCCTACGAGCCGGTGCATGCGCTGGTCGCGGAGCGCGACGGGCAACTGGTGGGGCTGACGCACTACCTGTTCCACCGCAGCACCAACCGCATCGAGCCGACCTGCTACCTGCAGGACCTGTTCACGCTGCAGTCGGAGCGCGGCAAGGGCGTCGGCCGCCAACTGATCCACGGCGTGTACGAGCGCGTGAAGCAGGCCGGCGGGCACCGCGTGTACTGGCAGACGCATGTGACCAACACGGCGGGCCGCACGCTCTACGACAAGGTCGCGACGCACGACGGGTTCATCGTCTACGGTACGCTGGTCTGAAGTCTTCGGTGCTTGCTTGATCAGTACTTGATGGTCACGCCGGCCTTCACGCCGTTGTTTGCCTTGCCGTCCGACGACACGCCGCCCGTGAGCGACACGTTGCCGCCCGTGCTCGCGCCCAGCGAATAGGTGGGCCGGGGCGTCGAGGTGTCGGAGCCGACATACGCGCCGCTGCCGTCGGGCCGCTCGACGCCCACCGTCCCGCCCGTGGTGTAGGCGGACTTCTCTGTGGGGTTGACGTTGGGCGCCACGTACACGGTGCCCTTGTCGTCGCTGTCGACAGGCACCTTGACGGGCTCGGCGGTTGCGGTGGCGGCGGCTGCAAACAACGCGGCCACGCCGACGCACGCAAGAATCGATTTGCTCATGGGCCCATGCTCGCGGCTGCGCGGCGCGGGGCCTGTAGGACGAGGCCAAGGACGGCGGCCGGAAATGTAGGCGCGTGTTTCAGGAAGAACCAGACGGAGGTGGGGAGATTCATCGGCAGTTCTGCGCCTTTAAATATCAAAGTCTATGCTTTGATAACAAACACGCAGACCGCATGCCATGACCGCCTCGCCAATGAAATCTTCCGCTGTCGCCGGTCCTTCGCCCGAAGCGCTCGAACGCATGCTGGCTGCCGGCCGCGACGGCGCCTTGCTGCGCATGAGCCTTGCGCTCGCCTACCACCGCAAGGAAGACGCGCAGACCGCGCTCATGCACGTCGGCAAGGCGGTGGAACTGGACCCAGACTTCACCGCGGCCCATCGCCTTCAAGGCTTGATCGCACTGGGCCTGGGCGACAACGCGATGGCCGAGGCGGCGTTCGCGAAAGCGCTCGAAGTGGCGCAGCGCCGTGGCGAGCTTCAGCTGGTGAAGGAACTGACCGTGCGCCTGCGCCGGCTGCGCCCCGCCGCGCCGCCCGCTACAGCTCGCCCAGCGGAATGAAGGGCGCGACCAGCCGCAGCTTGAAACGCTGCCACGCGGTGGTCTCGGGCGGCACGTCGTAGGCGGTTTCCTTGCCGTCGCCGTCTTGCTCGACCCACTCCACATTGCGCCCCGACGCATCGAGCCGCAGGCGGTAGGAGCTGCCCGCGTCCGCGAAGCTCTCGAGCTGCAGCGCCATCTCGGGGCTGTCGATGATCAGGCCCAGTTCGGTGTTGAGCCGGGCCGAGCGCGGGTCGAGGTTCATGGAGCCGAGGAACACCTGCTTGTGGTCGACGATGCCGTTCTTCATGTGCAGCGCGCCCGTGCGGTGGCCGAAGATGCCCAGCTTGCCGCGCTTCACGCTCAAGGTCGGGCTCAGTTCGTAGATGGTCACGCCCGCCTGCAGCAGCTGGTGGATGTGCGGCCAGTAGCCCACGTACACCCAGGGTTCGTCGGTGGAGGCCAGCGAGTTGGTGAGCAGCTCCACGCTCACGCCGGCCTCCTGCGCCTGCGCGAGGCTGGCCACCGACGCATCGGAAGGCACGAAGTACGGCGACACCATCTTGATGTTCTTTCGCGCGGTTCTGAACCACTGGATCACGCCTTCGGTCACCGTGCCCTTGATCGAGTTCTCGCGCTCGTTCAGGCCCTCGGTCTTGGTGAGCGGGTCGAACAGCACGCGCGCGTCGGCCCACAGCAGCGGGCTCAGTTGGCGCTCGGCCAGCTCGAAGGGCAGGTTCAGCATCGGCACCATGTCCAGCGGCACGCGGTCGGGCTCGCCTTCGAGCGCGTTCGCGATCTTGCCGTCCAGCGGAATGCGCGGCGCCTGGGGCGGCCTGGCGGCGGCCGTGCGCGTGTCGAAGTCTTGCCGCAGCTGCGCCGTCGTCAGCGCGCTGTGGGCGATGCGGCCCAGCGGGTAGACCACCTCGCTGTTCCAGTAGTGGTCGAACGCGTCGGACAGCTTGCGCACCACCGGCCCGGCCGCGAAGACGTCCATGTCGACGAAGTTGCTGCCCGCCGCATTCATCACGTACTCGTCCGCCATGTTGCGCCCGCCCGCGACGGCGGCCACGTTGTCGGCCAGGAACAGCTTGTTGTGCATGCGCCGGTTGATGCGATCGAAGTCCAGGCCCGAGCTGATGAAGCGCGTGAGGTCGCTGCCGCGCCCCGCGGGGAACGGGTTGAACAGGCGCACCTGCACGTTCGGGTAGCTGGCCAGCGCCAGCAGCAGGTCGTCTTCGCCCGTGGTGTAGAGGTCGTCGACCAGCAGCCGCACGCGCACGCCGCGCAACGCGGCGTCGCGCAGTTCGCGCATCAGCGCGCGGCCGGTGTTGTCGCCGGCCAGCAGGTAGTACTGCACGTCGAGGCTGCGCGTGGCGAGCCTGGCCAGTTCCACGCGGGTAGCGAAGGAGGTGGGGCCGTAGGGCAGCAGGCGAAAGCCGGAGCGGGCGTCCGGGGGCAGCACCTTCTGCGTGAGTGCGTTCAGCGGCGTTCCGGCGTAGTCGGTGACGGCGCTCACGGGTGTCTGCGGCACCGGGGCCGGCAGGCTGGCGCAGCCGCTCATCGTCAACACCGACAAGAGGCCCACGGCCAGCGCCGCGAACAGCGAACGCCATGCGGCCCCACATGCAGTCATCATTTTCTTGCAGCTCCCGGCACGGTTGACGCCCGAGAGTATTCAGGCTGCAACAAGACCTTGCAAGCGCGGTGAATCCGGGCCGGCTGGCCAAACGCTGCAATACTTGCCGAGCGCCCTCCAGGGCGCCAGCCCCGGACACGACCGATGACGAGAACCCCGCACCACCTCGACGCCCCCACGCACGCGCTCATCGATGCCTGCGCGCAAGCCTCGCTCGCGCTGCTTGAAAGCAATCTGACAGCGCACGGCATCCTCGCCGCCAGCCGCACCGAAGCCGCCGTTGCGCGGCGCTACACGCGCATCTTCGGCCGCGACGCCGCCATCTGCGTGATGGCCATGTGCGGCAGCGGCGTGCCCGCGCTGGAGCAAGGCGCCGTGGCCAGCCTCGACGCGCTCGCTGCGCAGCAGGCGGCCAACGGACAGATTCCCAAGTACGTCGACCCCGAAGGCCAGGACGCCGACTTCTGGTATTTGGGCTGCATCGACGCCACCCTGTGGTGGCTGATTGCGGTGGACCATGTGCGCAGGCACGGCACCGTGGGCCCCACGCATTGGCAGGCCGAGGTCGAGCGCGCGATCCACTGGCTGCTGGCGCAGGAGCACCAGCACTTTCGGCTGCTGCAGCAGAACGAGGCCAGCGACTGGGCCGACATCATGCCGCGCTCGGGCTATGTGCTGTACACCAACGCGCTGTGGTTCGACGTGAAGCGCCGCTTCGCGCTCGCGCATGCCGAAGAGACACAGCACCACTTCAACCACCTGTTCAACCCGTTCCAGCGCGACCTGCCCGAGTACCACCGCGCGCGGCTGCTGCGGCACTACGCGCGGCGCGGACGACGCGACCCCGGCCTGTACCTGAGCTTTGTCAACCTCGCGGTGGTCGGCGACGAAGGCGACGTGTTCGGCAACGTGCTGGCCATACAGAGCGGGCTGGCCGACGCGGCAATGGCAAGCCGCATCGTGCAGACCATCGGCGCGGCGCATGCGTCGCAGCCCTACCCGGTGCGCGTGGTGCTGCACCCGCTGTCGCAGCAGCACGAGCTGTGGCGTGCGTACATGGGGCGGCATCAGCAGAACATCGTGCACCAGTACCACAACGGCGGGATCTGGCCCTTCGTCGGCGGGTTCTGGGTGATGGCGCTGGCGCGGCTGGGCCTGCAGGATCAGGCGTGGACCGAGCTCGGCCGGCTCGCGCAAGTGAACGCACTCGACGACTGGCGGTTCACGGAGTGGTTCCACGGGCGAACGCTCGCGCCGATGGGGATGGCGGGGCAGAGCTGGAATGCGGCGACGTTCTTGTTGGCGCAGCGGGCGTTGACGGGGAGTGAGATGGCTTGGTGAGTCGCCGAGGCTAAGGCTCGACAAGCTCCAACTCCTCCGCGAGGAAATCTCCCAGCCAGACCGTGATGCCATCGACGGCGGAACTCTCCACCACGTACCTGTCGGGCAGGTTCGGTGCCGCAAGGACATCGATCAAGGTTCCGACATCGCCTATCGCGGGTGGACGCTGGTTGACGGCCCAGCCGTCGTAGTTTTCAAGCGGTGCGACGAGACACTTGATACGGACGACGGCGTAGGGTTTCAGAAGCTCGTTCATGGACTCCGGTCACTTCCCGGTGATGCCGTCCGGAACAGGCACGTCCTCACTCGCGTCGTCAGCCGCGACCTCATGAACCACTGCCCACCCGAAGCTCACAGACAACGCCCCCGTTTCAGCGTCCTGCGCAACGCCGAACATGCCCCCCACGAATCGCAACGCCAGCATCGAGCCGCTCGACATGTCGTTGCAACGCACGGGCGCGCTGGCCAGCGCCTGTGGCACGCCTCCGATATTGGGGCCCTCGACAACGGAGGAAAATCCCAGCCCCTCCCGCCGTCCATTCGCGGCGTCGAAATGCGCCTGCCAGTCACGCAGATATTTGTTGGGCCCGAGCGACTCGGTTCTCCAATCGACGATCAGGTAAGGAAACAGCGTCACGATCCAGCCGGTCATCTCCGCAGGGCCCGAACCGCTCTCGTAGCGGAAGAAGGAGCGCCAGAAATCGATGTCGACTTCGCCCGAGGCTGCGCGTTCGATCTTTTCCAGCACGGGGCACAAGGCATCGCTCCACGTCTGGAGCCCGTAGCTCGCGAGCCGCTTCATGCGAGGGATCATGGAAGCCCAGTCTTCCGGTGTACCGAGCAGCGTGATTTCCGGAATGCCGCAACCGATGCTGACCACATAGTCGAAGTAGCCTTGAAACGCGTCCATCAGGCACACGTCGAACGCGGCCGCCTCCGTGGGGGTGGTCGTCGAGAAGCGCGCGCTGACGATGTCTTTCAGCTCACCCACGTGTTCGCCGATCTGCAGCGAGAACGCATCGAAGACTTCGGGCCAGGGATTGGGCTGGCCGAGAACGAAATCGGGCCTTTCGACGAGAAGCGTCTTCTTGCCTTGATGCTCGACAAAGCGAGACCGGAGCGTCTCGACGCTTTCCCGCGCGTCGAGCGTCTCGAACGGCTCGCCCCGTGCCACATCGGAAATGGCGAATTTCTTCATGTCCTTCTCCCTTGCCTGCATGGTTGCAGGTGATCGGCGCATTGTCTCTGGTCGAAATCCGCCGGTGGCTGGCATTGCATGGGTCGGGCCATTTCCACGCGCATGCGTCGGCCGTACCATTGCACCGAAAGCACTCGGTGCTCGGCGAGCTTGCGGATCAGGGCCTCGGGCAAGGGCGCGGTGCGCGGAGATCGCAGCCCTGCCTCCATGAATTGGTCACGCAGCGGCGGCCTCTTCCCTGGCCAGCGCCTCATCCCGCCACACCACCACCCGATTGCGGCCCTGCCGCTTGGCCTGATAAAGCGCCTGGTCGGCCCGCATGTACAGCAATTCAGGCGACAACCGGGCCGCCGCCGTGGCGCGGTGATCGCGTTGCGCTGCCGGCAGCGTGTCGCCGCTGTCCGGCGTCAGCATCGCCAGGCCGACGGACACGGTCAGTGCAAACACCTGATCGTCGGGCAACCGCACCGGGTTGCTGGCCACCGCATGGCAAAGGTAGTTGGCCACGCCGAGCGCGCCGGCCAGGTCGGTGTTCGGCAGCAGCACCGCGAACTCTTCGCCGCCCAATCGGGCAAACACGTCGGCCGACCGCAGGCGCGACTGCACGCGCTTTGCGAAGTCCTGCAGCACCACGTCGCCGCAGTGATGGCCGTGCAAATCGTTGACCCGCTTGAAGTGGTCCAGGTCCAGCAGCAGCAGGGCCAGCGGCTGCGCGCCGCGCTGGCTGCGCGCAACCTCGTGGTTGCGCAGGGGGTCGAAGCTGCGGCGGTTCAGGCACCCCGTCAATGCATCGTGGCTGGCCAGGAACTCCATGCTCCTTGCCGTGCGTTCGAGGCAGGCCAACACAAAGCCCACGCCGCTGCCCAGCAAGGCAAGAAAAGCCAGCAGCACGACGATGCTCTGGCCCAGGCTGGACTGGAAGAAGCCCAGGTACTCCGACGGCATCAGGCCCGCCTGCACCGCGCGCGCCGCATGGGCCATGCTCAACATCAGCATGGTCAGCCCGACGGCGCGCATGGTGCTCTCGGCGTGCCACGCATGCCGAAACACGTGCAGCGCCGGCGCACCGGCCAGCAGCATCATCACCGCCGAAAAAACCATCGAGCGGGTGCTGATCGGCCAGGCCAGCAGCACCGGCGTGGCCAGCACGCCTGCGACCACCAACCATGTCAGCCAGCGCGGCACGGCGCGCTTGCCCACGAACACGTAGACCGCCTGGTTGAAGTACAGCATGCCGCACAGCACCAGCGGATTGCCGACCAGGGCGGCCAGCCATTCCGGCAGAAAGAGCCGCGACAACAGGGCCGCCATGCCCCCGAGCAGGAACACGCAGCCCTTGGTCCACAGTGCCAGTGCGCGATCGGCCAGCAGGCGACGACGCACGAGCACCAGTTGCCATGCGAACAACAGATAACCCAGCCCCAGCGGAAGCATCAGCGAGGGAACATCGAGTTGCATGGGTGGCAGCGGCGGCAGGAGGCAAAAAAGAGCCGCATTCTAGGCAAGCGCTTCCTCGCCCGGCTTGCGACGCCACGCAGGCCCGCCTTAACATGGGCACGAAACCCTGCATGACGATCCTGCCAATATACAAGGACAACCCCATGAAAAAGACAGGTGCGAGTGAAGGCCCGCCGGCATCGGAACTCATCTCCGAAAAAATCGCCTCGCTCGGCGACTGGCGCGGCGCAACGCTCGCCCGGATGCGCAAGCTCATCCATGACGCAGACCCGCAGGTCGTCGAAGAGTGGAAGTGGATGGGCACGCCGGTGTGGTCGCACGACGGCATCCTGTGCACCGGCGAGTCCTACAAGAGCGCGGTGAAACTGACCTTCGCCAAGGGCGCGTCGCTGGCAGACCCGACCGGGCTCTTCAACGCGAGCCTGGACGGCAACATGCGCCGCGCCATCGACATCCATGAAGGCGAAGAAGTGGCCGCCGCCGCCTTCAAGGCGCTGATCCGGGCAGCGATCGCGCACAACGAAGAGAGCAAGGCGAGATCGGCGAAGTCGCCGAAGAAAGCGGCGAAGCCCTGAGGCCGCCGGGCTACCAGAAAGCGTCGTCCTCGCGCGCCTTCACCGCCTGCACGCGCTGCTCGGCGATCTTGCGGATCAGGGCCTCCGGCAAGGGCGCGGTGTACGCCACCTGAAGCATGCCCTTGGTGGTCTTGTGCTTCTCCAGTTCCTTGCGAAACGGCGCCAGCCCTTCCTCGGTCGGCGTGAAGTTGAGATGGGCCTTGTGCGCGGAGAAGGCGAACAGGAACCGGGGTTCCACGAAGAACGGTGTCCCCCACTTGATCGCCTCTTCAGCCTCCGGCGCAACCTGTTGCAAGAGCGCGTACAGCCGGCGCAAGTGCGGCTGACCCGCGGGCGGGGCGGCCTCGATGTATTCGGCGATCGTTGCAGGGCGCGGGCTTGCCATCTCGTTCACCTCCACGGTACGTTCAAAGATCGGGCCAGACCTGGATCAGCCCCACCAGGTGCACCACGCCGAACCCCAGGCAGATCAGCGAGCTCCACACCCAGAAGGCGCTCAGCCGGCGCCGCTCGAAGATGAAGAGCCCCACCACCGCGAGCCCGCGCAGCAGATACACCGCCGTGATCGCCGGCAACGCCCACGCCAGCAGCGGCAGCGGCTGCAACACGCCGGCCCCCGAGAGCGCATAGGCCGACCAGGCACCCAGCACGCAGGCAATGAGCAGCGTGACGATGGGCGGGTACAGGTGCCCCGCCGCCGCGCCCGAGGCCATGCGCTCCCCCGCGCCGAAGAAGCGGTACCACGCGGGGCCGCCGAAGATGATGCAGAGGTGCAGCAGCGCGGCGACGGCGCTCAAGCCCGCGCCGACGATCAGGGGAATGTTGTAGCTCACGAAGTCTCTCAAGGCAGGTGCTTGCGGTCGCGCACGGCCTCGCGTGCCGGGCCGAACGCGCCGAAGCGCACGGGCAGGCCGCTCACCGCCTCGGCATGTTCCACCCAGGCATGCGCGGTGGTGATGGGGTGCGGCTCGTAGATGGGCTCGGCGCCCTGCAGCAGCCGGGTCAATGCGTGCTGGTGATCGAGGTCGCGCACGCCGCCGAGCGGCAGCGAAGCGAGGCGGCCCGTGTCCTCGGTGCGATAGCCGGCGCACCAGCGCAACCGCGCAGCGTCGACCGCGTCGAGGTGGCTCACCACCAGCCCGTCGAGCGTGCCGACGGCATCGAGCGCATAGCGCAGCAGCACCGCATCGGGATGGCCCCGGCGGAACACGCCCTGCCAGCCCTCGTCGGCGTTGTGCGGCTCGGCCAGCCGCGCGTCGAGCGCCGGGTCGTGCGTGGGCAGCGGGCCCACGCCGTGACGCGTGAGGTAGCTGCGCAGCACGCCCAGGTGCTGCACGGGCGCGTCGATGCTCGCGTCATGCAGCACGGCTTCCACCGCCGCCGTCGAGATCGTGCTCCATGTGGTGTGCGGATGAAAGCCGCGCCACTCGTCGAGCAGCACGCCTTGCGCGCCTTCGAAGACCACGGCACCGGGCCGGGCGAGGCGTTCGGCGATGCGGTCCGCGCTCGCGGGCGGCGATTGCTTCAGGCACGGCGCAACGGCGTCGAGCCAGCGTTGTGCGAGCGAGTCGTCGTGGAGCATGGCCAGTTCCTGCGCGGCATCGGCATCGGGATGCGTGGGCGCTGCGTTCGCGAACTCGCGCAGCAGCGCCTTGCGTGACGCCTCCAGCTTGTCGAGCGCAAGTTGCGCATGCGGCAAGTCGCCGTAGTGCAGCGCCTCGTCGGGCGCGGCCAGCGCATGCCGCACCGTTTCGCCGACACCCACGCCGCAGCTGCCGTGCGCGCCCTCCCCGCGCGCCCATTCGCGCAGCCGGCCCGCGGCCTGGTGGAACGGGGTCGTCACGCGGCAGCGCGCGTCGATCAGCAGGCGCGAGAACGCGTCGTGCACGCCCGCCTGCTCAAGCGCCGCCGCCTCGACACGCAGCGCCGTCGGGTGCACCACCACCGGGCTCGCGAGCACCGTGCCCACGCCCGCATGAAAACTGCCGGCGCCGAATTGCGAGAAGGTGTGGTGCCGCCCGTCCGCCAGCACCACGTTGTGCCCGGCCTGCGCGCCGCCGTTGAAGCGCACCACGGTGTGGGCCTGCAGGGCGCCGCACAGGTGATCGGTGAAGAGCCCCTTGCCGCAGTCCCCGAAGCCGAGGCCCAGCAGCGAGACGTAGCGCGTGGCCGAGGCAGTCACCCGACGCTCAGCCGAAGAGCCGCTTCCACCACGAAGAACGCGGGCCCGCCGCGGCCGCCACGCCGGGCGGCGCACGGCGCGACGCGCCGGGGTCGAGCAGCGCGGCGTAGCCGTCCAGCGCGTGCAGCACGCCGCCCACGCGCTCCTTGGCCATGCCGGTGCCGCTCATCACGCCGGCCAGCGCCTCGAGGCTGGGCACGGCCTTTTCGGTGAGCGCGACGATGCCGGCGGCCACGGCGCAGGCGTCGTCGGGCGAGTCCATGCAGATCACGTGATCGCCCAGCAGCTCGCGCCAACGGCCTTCGCAGCGGCGGCGGCGCTGCGCATCGGGAATCAGGAAGAACAGGTGCGTGGTCTCGGCCGCGGCGGCGATGACTTCCTCAATAGGGATGTCCTCGTCGAGCTTTTCGCCGATGAGGCCTTCGATCTGGTGGCGCGACACGGCGGGGTACGGCAGCTCGTCGCCGGTCACGAACAAATAACCGCGCTTCTTGCGCTTGACCCAGCAGTCCATGTCGGTGTGCTGCGCCATGACGTAGAAGGCCAGCTCGTAGCTCTCTTCGCCCGAACCGCCACCGCCGCCCTCGAGGTAGCTCCAGGTGAGCCACTGGTCCATGAGGTTGGCGGTCGACTCGAACTGGCCGACCTGCAGCGGCGCGTGGTCGGAGGTGGCGTCGCCGATGGCCATGAACAGCAGCTGCGGATCCGGCACGCCGCAGTCGGTCAGCAGCTTCATGAAGGTGGGCAGCTCCTTGCGCGCCAGGGTCTGCGGGATGTCGCCCATCGACCCCGTGACGTCGAGCGCGAACACGATGCCCAGCGAATTCGGGTGGTCGGCGTTGTCGCGCGACTCGCGCACCTTGAGCCCCTGCGGGTTCATCAGCGCGTGCGTGGTGCGCTGGGTGAAGACCTCGGCGCCGGGCTTGGCGGCGCGGTCTGCAATGAGGGCCGTGTGGGCGGCATGCGAGTAGTTTCCGTAGCCCATGAAGTGACTCCTTGCTGGATGCGTGAGGTGACGTTACGTGGTGTGAGGCTCAGGCGCCGGCGGTGCGCGGCGCGGGATCGAAATGAACGAACTGCGTCGCGCCGAAGGCCTGGCGCGACGCGGCGGACAGCGATTGCTCGATGCCCTGCGCGCCCAGGCGCTGGCAAGCGGCGGCGTCTTCGCTGCACTGGCGCAGCAGGTCGGCCAGCGGTGCGGGTGTGCGGGCGCCAACGTCGGGCTCGCCGGCCGCGCCGCCGTGCAGCAACGCGCGCACCGTCCAGGCGCTTTGCATCAGGTCGCGTGCGGCGGCCGCCGCGTGGGCCGAACCGCTGGCGTGCTGCGCGCGCGACCAGCCGATCAACAGCACGCCGTGATCGCGCGGATGCACGAGTGCATGCGCGGGCGACAGGTCGCGGTGCGTCCAGCCGGCGCCGTGCACGAAGGCCAGCACCTCGAGCATGCGGCGCCAGATCCACACGGCATGACGCGGGTCGATGCCTTGCGGGTTGGCCTGCACCACGTCCTGCAGGCTGCCCCAGAAACCGGTCGGGTGGCGCAGCACCAGCGCCTGGCGGGCACCGTCGCCCAGCCCTTCGGCCGCGCCGGTGCCCAGCGGCTGGGGCAGCCGGCGCGTGAAGTACGCCGCGCCGGCAATCGACAGGTCTTGCAGCGCCTGCAGCACCGCGGCCTCGCGCAACAGCACGCCGTGGGCGGCGGCGTCGCGCGCCAGCTTCAGCGTGACGCGTTCGGGCAGCGCGCCGAGCCGTTCGGCCAGCAGCACTTCGCTGTGCTCGCCCGTGGCCAGCGGCGCCAGCACGCGGTAGCGCGCACCGCGCCATGTGAGGATGCGGCCGCCCGGCACGTCGGCATTGGCCCGGCGCAGCGCCGCGCGAAAGCTCTCGCGTTCGACGGTTTCCGCGCCGCGCACGACGGTGGCGCCGCAGTAGCTGCAATTGACGGTGCGCCAGCGCGCGGCGCGCGGCAGCGGCGCGGAGCATTGGGGACAGCTCAGGGCAAGCAGCGACAGCATGGCCGCCTTTCTCAGTCTTCGGTGCCGGGCGCCGAGGCGTCGGGCGACGCCAGCACGCGGTCGATGCGGCGGCCTTCGAGCGCGACGATCTCGAAGCACCAGCCGGCGCAGTCGATGTGCTCGCCCACCTCGGGCAGATGGCCCGACACCGACATCAGCAGGCCGGCCACGGTGTTGTAGCGCCCGCGCTCTTCATCGGGCAGCTCGCGAATGCCCAGGCGCGCACGCAGCTCGGACACGGGCATGAGCCCGTCGAGCTCCCACACGCCGTCGGGCCGCTCGCGCGCCCAGGCGTCGGTCTGCATGCCGGGCTGCAGCTCGCCGGTGATGGCTTCGAGCAGGTCGCGCGGGGTCATGAGGCCCTGCACCACGCCGTATTCGTCGACCACGAACACGAGGCGGCCGGCGCGCGCGCGGAACTGCTCCAGCAGCTCCATGCCGGTGAGCGTCTCGGGCACGAACACGGCGGGCGTGGCTTCCTGGCCCAGCACGCCGGCGTGCGCGGCGCCCAGGCGCAGCAGGTGCGCCACGCTGATGACGCCGACCACGTCGTCCAGCGAGTTGCGGCACACCGGGTACCACGAGTGCACGAGGTTGAGCGTGGCCGCGTCGGCCACCTTCTGCAGCGCCTGCTGCACGGTGAACGAAGCGTCGAGCCATTCGATGTCGGCGCGCGGGATCATGAGCGACGACAGGCGCCTGTCATCGAGGTGAAACACATTGCGCACCATCTGGTGCTCGTGCTGCTCGATGACGCCGGCGTCCACGCCCTCTTCGAGGCTGGCCGAGATTTCTTCCTCGGTCACCGAGCGGGCCGCGTTGGCGTCGATGCGCAGCAGCTTCAACGTGGTGGCGGTGGCGCCCGCCAGCAGCCACACGAAGGGCTTGGCGCCCTTGGCCAGCCCGCGCATGGGCCGCGACACGAAGCGCGCCACCGGCTCGGGGTAGAGCTGGCCGATGCGCTTGGGCACCAGCTCGCCGAAGATGATGGTGAAGAAGGTGATGCAGGTCACCACGCAGGCCGTGGACACGATGCTGGCCGTGCCCGCGCCCATGCCGACCGACTCCATCCACACCGCCAGCGGCGCCGCGAAGGCGGCCTCGCCGACGATGCCGCTCAGCATGCCGATGGAGGTGATGCCGATCTGCACCGTCGAGAGGAATTGCGTGGGCGACTCCATCAGCTTGAGCGCGGCGGCCGCGCCGGTGTCCCCCGTTTCGGCCAAGGCCGCGAGGCGGGCGCGGCGGCTGGTGGAAAGGGCCATTTCGGACATTGCGAACGCCGCGTTGAGCGTCGTCAGCAAGGCCAGCAGGAAGACATCCATGAACTGAGGGGGAGAATGAGGGAATGTCACTTTACTTGATTGGCGACCTGCAAGGCTGCGACGCCCCCCTCGGGCGGCTGCTCGACAAGATCGATTTCTCCCCGAGCCGCGACACCATCGTGCTGCTCGGCGACCTGGTGAACCGGGGCCCCGATTCGCTCGCGGTGCTGCGCCGCGTGCAGGGCTACGGCGCTTCGGCGCTGAGCCTGCTGGGCAACCACGACCTGCACCTGCTGGGCGTGGCGCACGGCGCGCGCAAGATGGGCCGCAAGGACACGCTGGCCGGCCTGCTGGCCGCGCCCGACAGCGAGGCGCTGCTCGACTGGGTGCGCAGGCAGCACATGGCGCTGCACATGCGCATCGGCGAAGGCGACCTGCTGATGGTGCATGCGGGCGTACTGCCGCAATGGACGGTGGGCGACACGCTGGCGCTGGCGGCCGAGGTCGAGTCGGTGCTGCGCGGCCCGGCGCTCGGCGACTTCCTGCTGACGATGTACGGCAACGAGCCGGCCGAATGGCACGGCACGCTCACGGGCAACGCCCGCCTGCGCGCCATCGTCAATGCGCTGACGCGGCTGCGCTTTTGCACGCCCGACGGCGTGATGGAGTTCGAGGCCAAGGACAGCGCCGCCACCGCGCCCGAAGGCTACATGCCGTGGTTCGACGTGCCCGGCCGCAAGACCGCCAAGGCCACCGTCGCCTTCGGCCATTGGTCGACCCTGGGCTGGCTCTCGCGGCCCGACCTGCTTTCCACCGACACCGGCTGCGTGTGGGGCGGCTGCCTGAGCGCGGTGCGCATCGGCGCGACGCTGGACGAGCGTGAGCTGATCCAGGTCGAGTGCGAGCAGGCGCAGAAGCCGGGCCAGGGCTAGCGGGAACCCTCAGCCACTGCAAGCGCCGAAGGTCTTCGTCCCGGTGACCGCCATCGCGTTCTCGTTGAAGATCACCGGCACGCCGGCCAGGCCCAGCCGGGAGTTCTGGCGATCCAGCTTCCAGCCATCGATGCGGATGGCTGCATTCTTCGGCGGTTTTCCAGCCTCGTGCGGGACCTCGATCGTGAGCTCCGTCGAAGCGCCAGGCAGCAGGTTCAGGTAGTTGTCACTGTAGAACGCCGGCAAGATCCGGCTGCCCGTCGTGCTGTCGAAAAGCTGCAGATGGAGCATCAATGCAATGGCCGTGCCCGTGTTTGCGACCTGGATGCCGATCCTGCTGGTGACGTCGTCGCTCTGCGCCAGTTGGGCCGCAACCGAAACCGCGGCAGCCGGCATGGCGTCCATGGACGAATAGTCGCCGCCGCTGTAGCCGTCACCAGCGGAGCCGTCGTCCCCGTCTTTCCTGAGCCAATAGAAATTGCTCGAAAGCGGCGCTCCATTGGCGTCGGACATTTTCAGTGAGACGAAGCAGACATCCGTATCGCATTTCTGGATGCTTGCCTTGATATTGCCGACGTCCTGGCAGGAGGCCATGGCGACGCCGGCAAAGCTCTGAACGGCCCTGGCGCTTTCGACGCCGTTCAGGTCGAGCACCCGGACATCGATGCTTCCGCCGATCGCCTTGCCGCCCTGATTGACGACCGTGAGCTCGAAGGTCGCCGCATCCATGACGACGCAAACGGACTCGCAGCCGCGCTTGACGGCAAAGAAGGACGAATGCAGTTCGAGGTCATGGGAGTACATCTGCCAGACAAAACTGGGCTGTGCGGGGTTCGTCATCCACATGACGACGCCGGTGGTCGGAGAGGAAACCCGGCTGCTCGTGACCAGCATCGATGCGGCATAGGACTCGTAGATCGCCTTGATGCATTCGAAATTGGCCAGTTGCGCCTTTCTGACGAAGTCGGCCAGGTTCACGATGGCGCCATAGCGCGCCCCGATCGTGGCGATGTAGCCCGCGCCGCCGCCATTTCCCCCATTGGCATTCACGTCGCGGTCTGCCCAGAAATCGTCGGGGCATTCCCAGCTTGTCCTGGGCAGCATCGACTGGACGAACTCGAGCGTAGGGATCGAATAAGAGCCTATTTCGTTGCGGAACGGCACCGCGTAGCTGCCGATGCCCTTGCTGAAGTTCTGCGACGGCGTCACCCAGTGATAGGGGCCGCCGGACGAAAATCCGTCCGGTTCCGCCGAACCTGTCTTCCCACCGGAGTAGCCCAGGTACAGCCTGTCGGGGTCGAGCGTCTTGATGAGATCTCCCACGCCGTTGTAGATGGCGTCGGGCGGCAGGCCCTCGTTCGCGCCACACCACAGAAGGATGGAGGGATGGTTCCTGTAGTGGACGATGACATCGCGCACGTTGTCGAGATAGCGCGGCACGTTGTCTGCCGGCGGACCTTCCGAAGAGCTGAAGAAATCGTTCCAGACCAGAATGCCGTACGCATCGCAGGCGGCATAGAAATCCTCGTTCGCGTTCTGGCCGGCCCAGTTGCGTATCAGGTTGAGGTTCGCATCCCGGTGCAGCCGCACCTGGTTGAAGATTCTTTGCCTCGGTATGCGCTTGAGGGCCTCATCGAGGCCCCAGTTCCCGCCCTTGATGAAGATCGGGCGGTTGTTGACGACGATGGCGAGCACGTTGCCGCCCGTGCCGGCGCTGGTGTATTCGATCTTGCGAACGCCGAATTTCCGGCTCTGCCGGTCCGAGACAACGCCGTCGATCTCGAAGCCCAGATTCAAGGTATGGAGCGAAGGATCGCCCGAGCCGTTGGGCCACCACAGCTTTGGACCCGCGAGGCTCAATGCGGGAATCGTCTTAGGGTCCAGCGCCACCGTTTGCTTCGCGCCGGCGGGAACGGTGGTGTCGTACCTGAACTGGATGCCGCCGATCTCGCCCGTGACCGTGCCGGTCAATGCCTCGCCGGCGCCGTTGTCCAGCGTGAAGCTGAGGTGAATGTCCGCCCTCGACAGATCCGCGGCGACAACCGTCTGGATGCGCAAGTCCTCTTCGATCCTGACGGGGCCGGTCGTGAACCACGAAACGGGCCGCCACAGGCCGCTCTCGCGGTCGGGGATGGTGGGCAGCCAGTCCCAGCCCGACGAGCAGAAGAAGGCGGGGCCATCGCGCAGGGACTTGCCACTGGGCCCGCCATTGCGGCCACCGCGGGTGACCCCGCTCTGGTAACTGGGCTGCAGGGGATCCTCGCTGTTCGGCGGGGGCGAAATCCGGACCGCCAGATCGCAGCGCTGGCCCGCGGATGCGACTTGGATGCCGGTGACGTCGAAGTAGCCGTGCCGGAAGGCGCCTTCGATCGTGCCCACCTTCGTGCCGTTCAACCAGACCTCGGCGATGTAGTTGATGCCGTCGAATTGAAGCCAGAGGCGTTGCCCTGGCGCGAGCAGGGGAACATCGAATGCCGTCCGATACCAATAGTCGGTCTGCCACAGCGTGTCCGGAATGGCCTTCGTCGTGATCTTTGCGTAGAAGGGCTCCGGACAGGTCTTGTTGTTCACCATGCTGGTGAGCACCGTGCCGGGGACGGTGGCCGGCACCCAGCCCTTGGCGGCATCCGCCACGTAGCCCAGGCGCGATACGTCGGCCGCGGTGTCGGACAGGCCCTTGAGATCGACCAGCGTCCAGTTCGTGTCGAGTTGCCCGGCCGCGAGCGCGGGCTGTGCCGCCACCCCGGGCGGTGCTACCGGGGGTGCGCCGGCATCGGGCGGGTTGCCGCCGCTCGCGGATGGAATGCCCGCGTACAGCCTGTCGCCGCCGCCGCCGCAGGCCGCCAGCACCGTGCTGCCGCACAGTGCCGCGCCTTGCCCGAGAAATTTCCGCCTGTCGCTGTTCTTCATGCAGGTTGCCTCCTTGGTGAATGGCTGCCGACCGGCGTACAGCCTTCCTGCAAGACCCGCTGTTACTTCATATGTCCCGCAGAGAAGTCATTGACCCGCGCCGCGCGAGTCCACGCCGTCAGTCAGATCGCGCACGGCCCACGGGCCGCGCGTGCCTCAGTCTATGAATCGCCATCACGCGCGACCACTCCCAACATCCCGGACGAAACACAGCGCTGGCAGAGAAACAAGAAGCGGGGTCGAGGCCCTGATGGCGCGACGTGACTGACTTCGCGCCACCTGCGGACAGGCCATGAAAAAGCCCGCGCGGGGCGGGCTCGGAAGACGACCCGAAGGTGTCTCGGAAGTTGCTTTCACTGCCCTCGTCAGAGCGGGTGCGTCAGCAAGCTGTGGATGGTGCGCACGCCGCTCACGTAGTTGCCCATGCGCAGGTTCTCGTTGGCCGCGTGCTGGTTGTTGTCGGCGTTCACGAGCGGAATGATCGCGAACGGCACCTGCAGCACGCGCACGATTTCGGCCGTGGGCACGGTGCCGCCCATCATGCGGATGCGCACCGGCGCGGGGCTGCTGCCGAAGCTGTCGGTCAGCGACTTGTAGGCCCACTTGCCCACCACCGAATCGACCGGCGAGCCCGCCGCGTCGGCGCCCTCGCTCTGGTAGGAGAAGCTGGCGAGCTTGTCGTAGCGGGCGCGGTCTTCGTCGGTGGGCGTGCCCTTCACGAGGTGGTAGCCCTGCTTGACGATGTGCTTCTCGATCTGCTGGCCCAGGTACGCCGCGTCGGAGTCGGGCGTGGTGCGCAGGTCGAGCTCGGCCACGGCCTTGTCGGGCACGATGTTCGCCACCTTGTCGCCCACGGCGGCCGAGGCCATGCCGCGCACGTTGAGCGAGGGGTATTGCATCGCCTCCTGGTAGTTGGCGCCGACCTTGTCGGTCTGGGCAATGCCCAGGCGGCGCTTGAGCGCCGCCTCGTCGTCGGGCACGGCGGCCATGATCTTGCGGTCGGCCTCGCCGATCTTCACGTGGCTGTAGTAGCCCGGCACGGTGACGCGGCCCTGCCCGTCCTTCATCGACGCCAGCAACGTGGCCAGCCGCTGCGCCGGGTTGGGCGAGTAGTTGCCGTAGTGCCCGCTGTGCAGCGGCACCTTGGCGCCGTACACGACGAGCTGGGCCTGCGCCGCGCCGCGGTTGCCGAACACCAGCGTGGGCCGGTTGGTGGCATGCATCGGGCCGTCGTGGATCACGATGGCGTCGGTGCGCAGCAAATCGCTGTGCGCCTTCATCACGCCGGTGATGGAGGGCGAGCCTTTTTCTTCCTCGCTGTCCAGGATCACCTTGACGTTCACCGCCGGCTGGCCGCCGCCCGCCTTCAGCGCGTCGATGGCCGCGAGCATCATCATGATCGGGCCCTTGTCGTCGGCCGATGCGCGGCCGAACACGCGCCACTCGGGGTCGAGCGGGCCGCTGAAGAGCGGGGCCGAATCGATCTCTTCCCAGTCGCCCTTGCCGGTCTTGCGCTTGAGCACGGGCGTCCACGGGCTCTTTTGCGCCCATTGCGCGGGAATGACGGGCTGGCCGTCCATGTGCATGTAGAACAGCACGGTCTTGCGCGCGGGGTCGCTGCCCGGGTACTCGGCGTAGAGCATCGGCTTGCCGTCGTTGGGCAGTTGCTGCGTCGTGAAGCCGCGCTTGCGGAACGCCTGCTCCAGCCATTCGACGTTCTTGCGGATGTCTTCCGGCACGATGGCGTCGTTGGGCAGGGACAGCAGCTCGAAGTACTCGCGGTAGGTGGCCTGCGCGTGGCGCTCGGCATCGGCCGGGGAGAGTTCGGCCGCGCCGGCAAGGCCGGCGGCACCGAGCACGAGCACGGGAAGCAGCGCCCGCAGGCTGTGCAGGGCTCGGGGCGAGGAAGTCTGTGGGGCTGCGGACTCGAAGGGCATGTGAAAAGTGGGTTTTGTGACGGTTTCGTGGCAGTCTAGGCACGCGCGACCTTTTGAACAATTGCCGTTTTTCCCGGATATCTTTGCGTTTTGTGCAAAGCACGGCACCGCCACCGCCCGACGCCCCACTCACCTCGCCATGTCATCCCATCGCCTGCAGGAGACCTCCCTGCGCTATTTCCTCGAAGTGGTTCGCAGCGGCTCGCTGACCGAAGCGGCCTCGCGCCTGAACGTCAGCGCCTCGGCCATCAGCCGGCAGGTGGCCATGCTCGAAGAACTGCTGGGCGTGCCGCTGTTCGAGCGCCGCCCGCGCGGCATGGCGCCCAGCGCGGCGGGCGAGCTGCTGGCGGCGCATGCACGGCGCGGGGCGCTGGAGGCCGAGCGCGTGGTGTCCGACATCCAGGGGCTGCAGGGGCTGCGGCGCGGGCGGGTGCGCATCGCCTGCTCGTCGGGCTTTGCCAACGAATTCTTGCCGCAGGCCATCGTGTCGTTCCGGGTGCTGTACCCGGGCATCCAGTTCGACCTGAAGGCCGGCAGCCCCACGGACGTCACCGAGGCCGTGCTGCTCGGCGATGCCGACATCGGCCTGACCTACAGCCGCGCCGCGGTGCAGGGCATTCGCGTGGCGCACCGCCAGGCGGCCTCGGTGTTCGCGATCATGCGGCCCGACCACGCGCTGGCCAGGCTGCGCAGCGTGACGCTGGCGCAGATGCTGCCGTATCCCCTGGCGCTCTCGGGGCCCGACAACACGGTGCGCCAGCTGTTCGACGTGGCCTGCAGCAACCGCGGCCTGGTGTTCGAGCCCGCGCTGGTCAGCAACCGCTTCGAGGCACTGGCCAGCTTCGTGCAGCAAGGCGGCGGGCTCGCGATCGCGGGCGAGATCACGGTGCGCGACCGTGTGCGGCGCGGCGAGCTGCACGCCGCGGAGATCCGCGAGCGCGGCATGCGGGAGCGCGCGGTCGAGCTGCAGACGCTGGCCGACCGCACGCTGCCCGAGGTGGCGCAGACCTTTCTGGAGTTCCTGCGCGAGGCGCTGCCCGGGCCTGCAACACGTTGACCTGCGTTGGCGTGCAGGCCCGGTATCAACCTCAGGACGGCAGCCGGAACTTCTGCAGCGACATGCGCTGGCGCCCCTGCGCGTCGAAGTTCTCCGGCGACAGCCAGCGCTCGAAAGCGGTGCGCAGCGCCGGCCATTCGCTGTCGATGATCGAGAACCACGCCGTGTCGCGGCCCCGGCCCTTGTAGATCACGGCCTGGCGGAACAGCCCTTCGTACTGGAAGCCCAGCCGCGCCGCCGCGCGCTTCGACGGTTCGTTGAAGTTGTCGCACTTCCACTCGTGACGTCGGTAGCCGAGTTCGTCGAAGACGAGCTTCATCAGCAGGTACTGGGCTTCGGTCGACATCGGCGTGTTCTTGAGCAGCGGCGAGAAATTGACGCTGCCGACCTCGATGGCGCCGTTGGCCGGGTCGATGCGCATCAGCGCCAGCGTGCCCACGGCGCGGCCGCTTTGCCGGTCGATGACGGCGAAGTGCATCGGGTCGGGGCTCTGGGCTATGCGCTCGGCATAGGCGCGCGTGGTGCCGAGATCGGCGGGCCGCTCGACGCCCAGGTAGGTCCAGTCGCGGCCGTCGGGCGCCTGCGCGTAGGCCGCGTGCAGGTCGTCGGCGTGCCTTGCGGCGTCGAGCGGCTCGAGCGTGCAGAAGCGGCCTTCGATGGCACGGCGCGGCGGCATGGGGCGCGGGGTCCAGCCCGGCAGGTCGGGGCCGATGGACTGGCCGAAGTCGTTGGGGCGAGGCGTCATGAGAACTCTTTCGGGAAAAAACAGGAAAGGCAAAGCCGAAGCCCGTAAAGTACGCGCAACGTGGCTCCAACGAAAGCGCCACGATGGATTCATTTCATGGTGCCACGACACACCCTCTCCCCCTCTGCCCTGCTCGAATCCCCGCTCGTGAAAGACCGCGACGCCGGCTCGATGCAGCGCCAGCTGTACGACCGGCTCAAGCGCGCCGTCCTCGACGGCAGCCTCGCGCCCGGCAGCCGGCTGCCCGGCTCGCGCGCGCTGGCCGAGGCGCTCGGCATTTCGCGCAACACCGTCACCGCCACCTACGAGCACCTGGCCGCCGAGGGCTACGTGCAGCCCGACCGGCAGGGCACGCGCGTGACCGAGCTGTCGGCGCCCGTGCTGCCGCTGTCGCTGCAGCCCAGGCGCGCGGGCAAGCCGGCCGGCGTGCCGCAGGCCACCGCGCTGCGCCTGGCGCAGATCAAGCCGATCGGCTCGCGCGCCGGCACCGACGCGGCGCTGCGCCCCGGCGTGCCCGCGCTGTCGCACTTTCCGTCGGCGGCATGGCGGCGCGCGCTCGACCGGGCGATTCGCGGCGCGGGCGCATCCGCGCTGGGCTACGGCGACCCGCTCGGCGAGCCGCCGCTGCGCGCGGCCATCGCGCGGCATCTGTCGGTGGCGCGCGGCGTGCGCTGCGAGCCCGAGCAGGTCGTCATTGCCGAGGGCGCGCAAGAGGCCATCTCGCTGTGCGTGAAACTGCTGGCGAACCCCGGCGACACCGGCTGGGTCGAAGACCCGGGCTACCGGGGCGCCAAGACCGCCATGCACGCGGGCGACATGCGCATCGTGCCGATGCGCGTCGACGCCGAAGGCCTGTGCGCGAGCCCGCAAGACTGGCGCAAGCACCCGCCAAGGCTGGTCTACACCACGCCCTCGCACCAGTACCCGGCCGGTGCGGTGCTGGGCATTGCGCGGCGGCTCGACCTGATCGCGCAGGCGCGCGCGCACGGCGCATGGATCATCGAGGACGACTACGACAGCGAGTTCCGCCACACCGGCGACCCCATCGGCGCCATGCAGGGGCTGGTGCCGCAAGCGCCGGTGCTGTACGTCGGCACCTTCAGCAAGACGATGTTTCCGTCGCTGCGGCTCGGCTTCCTGGTGCTGCCCGAGCAACTGGTGCCTGCCGTGCAGGCGCCGCTGGAAGAAATGCTGCGCGGCGGCCACCGCTATGAACAACTGGCCATGGCCGACTTCATCGAGAGCGGCCAGTTCAGCCGGCACCTGGGCCGCATGCGGCGGCTGTACCGCGACCGCCAGCAGGCGCTGCGGCTCGCGCTGCAGAAGCACCTGAAGGTGCCGCACGACATCGACGGCGGCTATTGCGGCCTGCACCTGACGGTGCGGCTGCCCGCGCGATTCGACGACCGGAAAATTGCCACCGAAGCGCTGAAGCACCGCATCGCGCCGTCGCCGCTGTCGGGCTTTGCGATGCAGCCGACGCCGGCGGACAACGGGCTGGTGCTGGGGTACGGCAATACGCCGGCGGAACTGTTCGAGCCGCTGGTGAAGCGGCTGTCGCTGTTGGCGCGGGCGGCGGGCAGCGGCGGCTAACCGCGCGCGCTCACCACATGGTCACGCCGGAAATTGCGCGGCGTACTCCCCACCCATTGGCGAAAGCGCCGGTTGAAATACGCCTCGTCGGTGAAGCCGCACTGGTGCGCAATTTCCCGCACCAGCAATGAGGTGGACGACAGCAGCTCCTTCGCCCGTTCGATGCGCCGCTCGGTCACGAGGTCGGTGAAAGTGCGGTCGGTTTCCTTGCGCAGCAGGTTGGCCAGGTAGTTGGGCGACAGGAAAGCGGCTGCCGCGGCGTCGGTGAGCGACAGCGGCTTGTCGAGGTTGTCGCGCACGTAGCGCACCACGCGTTGCAACGCGTCGCGCTGCGAGGTCTTGCCGTTGTGCTGCAGCGAGAGCCGCATCAGCGCCTGCTCCTGCCGCATGCAGGCCAGCCCGATGATCTGCTGCACGATGCCGCGCATCGCGATCTTGGCGCCGAAGTTGCGGCCCGTGTTCAGCCCGTGCAGCTCGTCGAGCCAGCCGCGGATGCGCGCGAAGTCGGCCTCGTCGAACGCGAAGTCGACGTACTCCTGGAACAGGAAGGGCGCGAGGTCGGGGTAGCGCGCGAGCGACACGTCGTCCAGGTCGAGCGCATCGACCTCGAGCTCGGGCCACAGGAAGCGCTGGTCGAAGTTGACGATGCAGTAGAGCGCCTCGGGCGGATGCGGAATGACGTGCACCCGGTACGGCAGCACGAAGCTCAGGTGGCGCGGGCCGAAGGGGCGCACCTCGCCGCCGATGGCCTGTTGCGAATGCCCTTCGATGCCGATCTGGATCTGGAAGTACGCATGCCGGTGCGGCAGCGTGAGTTCGTTGCGCGCGCCCTGGAAGCGGATGTCGAAGTCGAGATGGTCGGCACGCTCGTGCATGCCGTAGGTGCGAACGGACGTGGAGGGAGAGGGGCGCATCGGGACTGACGGACGAACAGGCGTGGCGGCGGGCTTGCTTCTGCCCGCGAGGGTACGCCAACTCGCGGCCCGATGCGCGGGCCGAACCGGCGGCAGGGTCAGACGACCACGACTTCGAGCGCGCCGACGCCCGCCACGGTGCCGCGCATGCGGTCGCCGCGCTGCACGGCGGCCACGCCGGCGGGGGTGCCGGTGAAGATGAGGTCGCCGGGCTGCAGGGTGAACAGCGTCGAGAGGTAGGCGATGGTGTCGGGCACGTTCCAGATCATGTCGCCCAGGTCGCCGACCTGGCGTTGCGCGCCGTTGACTTCGAGGCGGATCTCGCCGGTGGCGGGGTGGCCGGCCTTGGCCACGGGCACGAGTTCACCGCAAGGGGCGGAGCCGTCGAAGGCCTTGCCGGTGTCCCAGGGGCGGCCCATTTTCTTGGCCTCGCCCTGCAGGTCGCGGCGGGTCATGTCGAGGCCGACGGCGTAGCCGTACACGTGGGCCAGTGCGTCTGCGGCGGCGATGTTCGAGCCGCCGGTCTTGAGCGCGACGACGAGTTCGATCTCGTGATGGACGTCGTTCGAGAGCGTGGGATACGCGAATTCACCGCCGTCCGCAACGATGGCGCTGGCCGGCTTCATGAAGAAGAACGGCGGCTCGCGATCGGGGTTGTGGCCCATTTCGCGGGCGTGTTCGGAGTAGTTGCGGCCGACGCAGAAGATGCGGTTGACCGGAAAGCGTGCGCGCTCGCCCTGGATGGGCAGGGAGCTGACGGGCGCGGGTGCGATGGCGTAGAGGGTGTCGGTGGCGTTGGTCATGCTTTGACTCTATCCAGCGACTGGGCGCGTTCTAGGGACGCGTCTATGCGGCTCTTGGACTCAGTTACGGTTTCTTTCTTTGGCGTGTGCACAGGACACCGGGTACGCCCCTCCGCGAATGTCCCCCGGGCTTCGCCCTCCTCCTTTATTTCGCTGCGGGGAGCACCCGGTGCCCTGTGCACTTGGGCACGCTGCCGGTGCACCGCTGATCAACGACCGCGCCGAATAACGCCCACGTCGGCGGTGTGCTCTGCGCAGCGAAATAAAGGAGGAGGCCGCAGGCCGGGGGACATTCGCGGAGCAGAGCACACCGTCGGCGTGGGCGCACCCCGAACAGCAACGAAAATCGCTAACCAGCCACCCCGAAACCGGTATCGAACGTTCCCTTCACATCAAGCGGTTGCTTGATCAGCCCGACCTGCCGGTAGAAGTCCGCCGTCCCCTGCTGATCGGCAATGACCTGCGCATCGATGGCCACCCACTTCTGCTGGCGCCGTTCGAACTGCAGCTTTGCGGCCTCGGGCGGAATGCCGATGATCCGCGCCAACGCCGCCGAGTAGGCGTCGACGTTGCGATACGACCAGAGCTGTGCCTTCACGACGCGTTGCAGAAAGTCCTGCAGCACCGGCCGCTTGGCTGCGATGGCGCTGTCCGTGGCCGCGAGGTAGCTCAGGCCCGGCAACAGCCCACGTCCGCTGACCAGCACGCGCGCGTGGTGACTCACCTCGGCCAGGGCCGTGTACGGCTCCCACGTGGCCCAGGCGTCGACCGAACCCTGCGTGAGCGCGAGCTTGGCGTCGGCGGGGGCCAGGAAACGGATGTTCACGTCCTCGGGCTTGAGGCCGGCGGAGGTGACGGCCTTGAGCGTGACGTAGTGGCCGATGGAGCCCCGGTTGGTGGCGATGCTCTTGCCCTTGAGGTCGGCCGCGGTCTTCAGCGTCGAGTCGGGGCGCACGAGCACTGCCGTGCCGTAGGAGTCGGAGCGGTTGGCCCCGATGGCCTTCACGCGGGTGCCGGCGGCCAGCGCGAAGATCAGCGGGGCGTCGCCGATGGGGCCGGAATCGACCGCCGCGGCGTTGAGCGCTTCGGCCAACGGCGCGGCGGCCGGGAACTCCGACCACTGGATGTCGTAGCCCAGGCCCTCGAGCCCGCCCGCCGCTTCGAGCAGCGCGCGCAGGCCGCCCTTCTGGTCGCCGGCCTTGAGCACCGGGCGGCCTTGTGCGGAAACGATGCCCGGCGCTGCGGCCACGGCTGCTGTTGCGGCTGCGACCGATGCGCCCTGAACGAGAAACCGGCGGCGTGAACTGTGGAGGGTCATGAAGGTTCGTTGCTTGCTCATGCGAGCGGGTCGAAGGAAACGTGCTCGGCGAAACGCACCGGGTCCGTGCTTTTCTTGAGCACGCCCACGCCACGGAAATCGCGTGCGTAGAACTCCACCTCGTCGCGCAGGTTGCGGCCCAGCGGGTGGTGGTTGTGGGTGAGCGTGCCGAGCAGCGCGCGCAGATCTTCCACCGCCACGTTGGGCGAGTACTTGGCGAACAGCTTGGCCGACTCGTTGGGGTTCTCGGCCACGTAGTCGGAGGCCTGGGCAATGGCGCGCACCAGCGAGGCGACGGTCGCCTTGTCCTTGCGCACGAGCTCGCCGCGCGCGCCGACGATGCAGCAGACCTTGTCCTTGTATTCGCCCGAGAGGTTGCTCGCCACCTCGACGTACGCGCCTTTATTGCGCTTCTCGATCAGGTAGATGTTGGGGTCCCCGTCGGCAATGGCGTGGATCTCGCCCTTCTTCACGGCAATGTCGAGCAGGTCGGCCGGGTACTGGCGCCAGGTGACGTCCTTGTCGGCGTCGATGCCGTGCTTGGTGAGCAGGATCGAGAAGAAGTTCTTGCCCGGGCTCGCGAGGTCGGACACGCCGATGACCTTGCCCTTCAGGCTCGCGATGTCGCTCACACCCGCGCTCCTGGCGCCCACCAGCCGCACGCAGCCGCCGTGCGAGCTGCCGACGATCTTCACGTCGAAGCCCGACTCCAGCGGCTTGAGCCAGCGGTGGATCATGCCCACGGCCGCGTCGGCCTTGGCGGTGGCCAGCGATTCCAGCAACTGGTCGGTCGAGCCCGTGTAGTTGATGAGGTCGACCTGCAGGCCGTTGCGCTCGAAGTAGCCGCGCTCCTGCGCCACCACCACGGGCGAGAGGCAGAAGGCGGCAGCGTTCCATGCAAAGGTGAGCTTGCGCGCCTGCTGCGAGAAAGCCTGCGACGCGATGAGGCCGCCCGAGGCGACCACGGCAGCGGCACCGCCGGCGCGCAGCACGCTGCGGCGCGAAAGAGGCATTGCGTTCGCCATCACAGCAGCAGCTCGGGTTCGGCTTCGACCAGGCCTTCGTACAAGCTGTCGAACGAATGGATCGCGCCTTCGGGTCCGCCGATCTGGCCGTGCGTGTGGCGCGCGGTTTCTTCGTCGATGGGCTGCGGCTTGCCGGCGGTTTCGGCCAGCAATTGCGTGTGGCAGGCGTTGTCCAGCGCGATGTACCACCACGCGGCCGCCTCGACCGTGGGGCCGGCGGTCAGGATGCCGTGGTTCTTGAGGATGGCGCCCTTCCTGTCGCCCAGGGCCTGCGCGATGCGGTCGCCCTCGCTGCTGTCGACCACCATGCCGGTGAAGTCGTCGAACAGCGCCACGTCGTCATGGAACACGCAGCTGTCTTGCGTGAGCGTGTCGAGCTTGCGCCCGAGCGTGGACCAGGCCTTGCCGTAGGTCGAGTGCGTGTGGGCAGCGGCGATGATCTTCGGGTTGTGCTCGTGGATCGCTGCGTGGATGGCGAACGCGGCCTTGTTGAGCGGTTTGTCGCCGATGACGGTCTCGCCCTTGGCGTTGACCAGCAGCAGGTCGGACACCTTGATGCGCGAGAAATGAATGCCCAGCGGGTTGACCCAGAAGTGGTCGGTCAGCTCGGGGTCGCGCGCGGTGATGTGGCCGGCCAGGCCTTGCGCGAAACCGAAGCGCGCGAACAGGCGGAAGGCCCCGGCCAGCCGCTCCTGGCGGTGGCGGCGCTCGGCCTGCACGGTGGGGCGCGGGGGGATGGGGTCGAACCAGTATTTCTGCTGCGAGTTCGGGTTGAGCTTCAGCGGCTGGGGGGTGTTGCGGTCGATGGAAAGAACGGCGCTCATCGGGGGCTCCTGGGTATTGGGTTTTTGCTCCTTCCCCCTCTGGGGGAAGGCCGGGGTGGGGGCTCGACGGCTTCAACATCGCGACAGTCTTCAAGGCCGCGAGCCCCCACCCCTGCCCTCCCCCGGAAGGGGAGGGAGAAATTCATCAAGCGGCCTTGCGGACGGAGGCCGCGCGCTGCGCCACCAATTCGCGCGTGCGCGGAATCAGCTCGCGCCCATAGTCCAGCGCATCCTCCAGCGGGTCGAACCCGCGAATCAGGAAGGTCGTCACGCCCAGGTCGTAGTAGTCCAGCAGCGCATCGGCCACCTGCTGCGGCGTGCCGACCAGCGCGGTGCTGTTCGAGCGACCGCCGATCTCTTGCGCGACCGCGGTCCACAGCCGCTTGTCGATGCGCGGCCCCTTGTCGGCTGCGGCCAGCAACCGCTTGGCCCCTTCGCTCTGCTGCGGCCCGCCCCGGTTGTAGCCCTGCACCACGCGCAGCCGCTTGGTCTCCGCCAGGATGCTCTCGGCACGCGCCCACGCGGCCTCTTCGGTCTCCGCCAGGATCGGCCGGAACGACACCGAGAAGCGCACGCCGCGCCCATGCTTCGCGGCTTCCGCGCGCACGCGCGTCGTCAGCTCGCGCGCCTGGTCGAGCGACTCGCCCCACAGCGCGTACACGTCGGCGTACTTGCCCGCGACCGGAATCGCCGCCTCGGACGCTCCGCCGAAGTACACCGGCACATGCGGCTTGCCGTTGCGCGTCTGCGCCGGCTTCACTTCGGAGAACGCGTTCTGGAAGCGGTAGTGCGCGCCTTCGTGGTCGAAGGGCTTCTCGGCGGTCCATACCTTGTGCAGCACTTCGAGGTATTCGTCGGTGCGGGCGTAGCGCTGGTCGTGGTCGAGCCAGTCGCCGTCGCGGCGCTGCTCTTCGTCGGAGCCGCCCGAGATGTAGTGCACGCCGAGCCGCCCGCCGCTGAACTGGTCGAGCGACGCAAACTGCCGCGCGGCCAGCGTGGGCGCCACGAAGCCGGGGCGGTGCGCGAGCATGAAGTGGATGCGCTCGGTCACCGAGGCCGCATAGGCCACCGTGAGCGTGGCGTCGGGGCTGGTCGAGTGGTGGGGCACCAGCACGCGGTCGAAGCCGGCCTGCTCGTGCGCCTGCGCGAAGGCGCGCACGTAGTCGCGGTCGAGCGAGGGGCCCTTGGCCGCGTGGATCTCCGAGACCTTCTGGCCCTGGATCATGCCGATGAATTCGACGGCGCCGTCTTGCTGTGGCTGGCTCATGTTGTTGTCCTTGTCGGGTGTGGAGGGGGAGGCAATCAAAAAATCAGGCGGCGGGCAGTCGCAGCACGCTCTCGAAGCCGCGGTCCCAGAGCGGCTTGACGTCGGCCGGGCCGTCGAGCACGCCGATCTTCAGAAAGGTGTCGGCCACGTCCTGGTGGCTGCGCACCATGGCGTCGCTGACGGGGCCCAGGCTGTAGTCGCCGCTGCGGCCATTGAAGAGCTCGACGATGTCGCCGACGGGCACGCGCGTCTCGGCCGACTGCGCGCGCGCATAGGTCAGGAAGTTGCCGTTGATCCACGCGAAGGCGCGCTGCAGGCGCTGCAGCAGGTCGGCCAGCGCGGCCCTGCGCAGCGTGTCGTCCAGCGCGCGCGGGTTGGCGTAGATGGGGAAGTTTCCCGACAGGTAGCCCACGCCGGTCTTGATGGTGCGCGCACCGTACTGCGTGCGCGCCAATTGGCCGTTGTAGCCGTAGATGGCCCAGGCGTCGAGGTCGCCGCGCGCAAAGGCCGAGAGGCCGTCCGACGGCGTGAGGCTCACGGCCTGGATGTCGCTGAACGACAGGCCCGCTTCGGCCAGCTGCTTGGCCAGGTAGTAGTGCGAGGTGGTGGCACGCACGTAGCCCACGCGCTTGCCCTTGAAGTCGGCAATGGTGCGGATCGGTGCGTCCTTGCGCGCGAGCGTGGCCTGGTTGTTGAGGTCTTCATGCGTCACGGCCACCAGCTTCACGCTGGACTTCTGCCGCGCCGCGAACACCGGCGGGATCTCGCTGCCCGAGCCCAGGTCGAGCGCGTCACCGTTGATGGCCTCGATGTGCAGTACGCCGTTGTTGAGCTCGCGCCAGTCGATCTTGTAGGGCGTATTGGCCTGGCCCGAAGCCGTGAGCAAGGGCCGCCAGAGCCCCTTGTAGGTGCCTACGCGCAGCGTGACGCCCGAGAGGTCACGCGAGGGCGCCGCAGCCTGCACCCACCCCGCCGTGGCGGCCGTGCCCCACGCGGCGGCGGCCTGCAACAGGCGTCGGCGGTCCAAAGGGAAATCTGGTTTCATGCCCCAGACCGTACCCAGAGGCCCCACGGATGCGAACGCAGAAAAACGAGTTTGCATATGCGGGATGCGTCGTTTTCCGTCGCCGGGCCGCCCGCTACCGTGCGCAGACCATGAGTGCACTCCCCCTGCGACGCCCCCCGGCCACGGCCGAAGAACACCCTTCCACGCCGCTTGCCGCCCCCGAGCTGCTGGCCCAGCTGTCGGCCCGCTTCGCCGCGACCGCCGCCGACCACGACCGCAGCGGCGCCTTTCCGCGCGAGAACTTCGACGCGCTGCAGGCACACGGGCTCATCGGCCTGGTGGCGCCCGCGGCTTACGGCGGCGGCGGCGCCACGCTGCTAACGGCGCGGCACGTGATCGCGGCCGTGGCGCGCGGCGAGCCCGCCACGGCGCTGATCCTCACGATGACCTATCTGCAGCATCACGCGCTGACACGCGGCGACAGCCGCTGGCCCGCGCACCTGCGCGAACGCGTGACGCGCGATGCGGTGGAGCGCGGCGCGCTCATCAACGCGCTGCGCGTGGAACCCGCGCTGGGCTCGCCGGCGCGCGGCGGCCTGCCGGGCACCGTGGCCCGGCGCGACGCCGAGGGCTGGAAGATCGACGGCCACAAGCTCTACACGACCGGTATCGAGGGCCTCTCGTGGCTCGCGGTGTGGGCCCGCACCGACGAGGCCGTGCCGCGCACCGGCGTGTTCCTGGTGCCGCGCCATGCGCCCGGCGTGCGCGTGATCGCCAGCTGGGACCACCTGGGCTTGCGTGCTTCGGGCAGCCACGAGGTGGTGTTCGAGAACGTCGCCATCGACGCCGACCACGCGGTCGACCTGCGCGCGCCGGCCGACTGGGCGCCCGACGCCGGCAGCCAGACCGACATCGACGCCCACGCCACGCAGCAGGCATGGATGACGGTGCTGCTCGGCAGCCTCTACGACGCCGTGGCCACGGCCGCGCGCGACTGGCTGGCGGGCTTCCTGAACCAGCGCGCGCCCGGCAGCCTGGGCGCGCCGCTGGCGAGCCTGCCGCGCGTGCAGGAGCACGTGGGCGAGATCGAGGCGCTGCTGCGCACCAACCGCGTGCTGCTCGACGACGCCACCGCTGCCGTCGACGGCGGCCATGCGCAACCGGCGGCCGACAGCGGCCTGCTCAAGTACACGGTCACGGGCAATGCGGTGCGCGTGGTCGAGCTGGCGCTGCAGCTCAGCGGCAACCACGGCCTGACACGGCACAACCCGTTGGAGCGGCACTATCGCGACGTGCTGTGCAGCCGCATCCACACGCCGCAGAACGACGCGATCCTGGTCGCGGCGGGCAAGCGCGCGCTGCTGGCTTCGGGAGCCGCCGCATGACATCGCTTCTTTTCTCCAGGGCTTCGCGTCGCGATTGGTTGAAGCAAGGCGCCGCGCTGTCGCTGGCCGCCACCGGCTCGCTGCATGCACTGGCACAGCCGCAAACCACGCTCATCCTCGGCGACCAGGCCGGCGGCCTGCGTTCGCTGTTCGAGGCCTCGCGCGCGCTCGACGGCGCGCCCTTCGCCTACCGCTGGGCCAACTTCCAGGGCGCCGCGCCGCTGTTCGAGGCGCAGCGCAGCGCGGCGGTCGACACGGCCATGGCCGGCGACCTGCCGGTGCTGGCGGCGGCCGTGGGCAAGACGCCGCTGAAGATCGTTGCCACGCGCGTCGGCAAGGCCGATTCGCTGGGCATCGTGGTGCAGGCCGACTCGCCATTGCGCAGCGTGGCCGACCTGCGCGGCAAGACGGTGATCGTGTCGTCCGCGCGCGGCAGCATCTCGCAGTACCAGCTGTACGGCGCGCTCGAAGAGGCCGGCGTGCGGCGCGACGAGGTCACGGTGAAGTTCGTGCTGCCGACGGACGCGGCTGCCGCCTTCGCGTCGAAGCAGATCGATGCATGGGCGATCTTCGACCCGTACTACACCATCGCCGTTCAACAGGGCGGGCGCATCCTGCGCGACGGGCGCGGCATCAACACCGCCCTGGGCTTCATCACCGCGAGCGAGCATTCGCTGGCCGACCCGGCCCGGCGCGCGGCCATCGTGCAGTTTCTCGACCGGCTGGGCCGCGCGGGCGACTGGGCGCTGGCCAACCCCGAGGCCTATGCGCAGGCCTACAGCCAGCTCACGCGGCTGCCGATCGAGTCGTCGCGCATCATCACCGCGCGCGCTTCGGTGGCGGGGCGGCCGGTGAGCGAGGCCGACATCGCCGCGCTGCAGGCCGTGGCCGACCGCTCGGCGCGCGACGGCATACTGCCGGTGCGCGTCGACGTGCGCGCGATCACCGACACCCAGGTCTGGAAACGCCCCGCATGATTGCTCCGCTTCGCGAATTCGTCGGCGACTTCGGCCGGCTGCTCGACAGCGCGCCCGACGAGTCCCGCATTCTTTCGGAAGGCGGCGCGCTGCTGCGCACGCTGGTGTCGCGCGACGACTGGCTGCCCGACGCCTTTGCGCAGCCCGACCCGGCGCGCTACCAGCAGTTCCTGCTGCACGCGGACAGCACCGAGCGCTTCTCGGTCGTGAGCTTCGTGTGGGGGCCGGGGCAGGCCACGCCGGTGCACGACCACACCGTGTGGGGCCTGATCGGCATGCTGCGCGGGGCCGAGTACAGCCAGGGCTATGTGTTCGATGCGCAGGGCCATGCGCAGCCGCACGGCGAGCCGGTGCGGCTCGATGTCGGCCATGTGGAGGCGGTGTCGCCCGCCGTCGGCGACCTGCACCGCGTGCACAACGCGCATGCCGACCGGGTGTCGATCAGCATCCACGTGTACGGCGCCAACATCGGCGCGGTGCGCCGTCATACTTACCCGGCGGAGGGCGGACGCAAGCCCTTCGTCTCCGGATATTCCAACGCGCTGCTGCCCAACCTGTGGGACCGCTCCGCCGAACTCAGATCTTCTTTTTCGACTGCCGCATGACGACCGCCACCTTTCCCCTTCTGCCCTTCGCCGCCGTGCGCGAGCGCCTGCTGGCCCGCGACGAAACCGCGCTGCTCGATGTGCGCGAGGAAGACCCGTTCGCGCAGGAGCACCCGCTGTGGGCCGCCAACCTGCCGCTGTCGCGCACCGAGATCGAGGCGTGGCGGCGCATTCCGCGGCGCGACACTTTCATCGTGCTGTACGGCGAGCATGCGGGCACAGACCTCGCGCCGTTGGCCGCGAAGACGCTTGCCTCGCTGGGCTACACCAACGTGCACCTGCTCGAAGGCGGCCTCGAGGGCTGGCGCAAGGCGGGCGGCGAACTGTTCCGCGACGTGAACGTGCCGAGCAAGTCTTTCGGCGAACTGGTCGAGCACGAGCGGCACACGCCCTCGCTCTCGGCCCCCGAGGTGAAGGCACTGGTCGACGCCAAGGCCAACGTGGTGGTGCTCGACGCGCGCCGCTTCGACGAATACCAGACCATGAGCATTCCCTCGGCGACCAGCGTGCCCGGTGCCGAACTGGTGCTGCGGGTGCGCGAGCTGGCGCCCGACCCGTCGACGCAGGTGATCGTGAATTGCGCGGGCCGCACGCGCAGCATCATCGGCACGCAGTCGCTGGTGAACGCGGGCATTCCGAACCCCGTGGCGGCGCTGCGCAACGGCACCATCGGCTGGAAGCTGGCGGGGCAGGTGCTGGACCACGGCGCGGACCGGCAGGCGCCTGCTGCTGTGTCCGACGCGCACCGAACACAAGCCCAGGCCGATGCACGCCGCGTGGCCGATGCGGCCGGCGTGCGGCGCATCGACCTTGCCGCGCTGCGGACGCTCGAAGCGCCGGGGCGCACCGTGTACCGCTTCGACGTGCGCACGCCCGAGGAATACGCGGCCGGCCATCTGCCGGGCTTTGCGAGCGCGCCGGGCGGGCAGCTGGTGCAGGAGACCGACCACCAGGTGCCCGTGCGCGGCGCGCGCATCGTGCTGGCGGACGACGACGGCGTGCGCGCATCGATGAGCGCCTCGTGGCTCGCGCAGATGGGGTGGGAGGTGTACGTGCCGGACGCCGTGCCCGAGGCCGCCGCGTTCAGCGAAAAGGCCGCGCCCTCGCCCGCGCACCCGCCCGTCGCGGCCGTGGTGCCGGAGATCGCGCCGGCCGAGCTGGCGGCGCTGCTGGCGCAGTCGCCGTCGAACACGGCGGTGATCGACGTGACCACCAGCGCTAACTACGTCAAGCGCCACATCCCCGGCGCCTGGTACGCGATCCGCGCGCAGCTCGGGCAGGCGGTGGACAGCGTCATTCCCCCGTCGCCGCGCTACGTGCTGACCTGCGGCAGCAGCCTGCTCGCACGCTACGCCGCGGCCGACCTGCGCGCGCTGCTCGATGCACAGGGCCAGCGCGACGCCCAGGTGCTGGTGCTGACGGGCGGCAATGCCGCGTGGTTTGCCGCGGGCCTGGACGCCGAAACCGGCGAGACACGCCTGGCCACGCCGCGCACCGACCGCTACCGCCGCCCCTACGAAGGCACCGACGCGCCGGCCGAAGCCATGCAGGCCTACCTCGATTGGGAGTACGGCCTGGTGGCGCAGTTGGGCCGCGATGGCACGCACCATTTCAACGTGAGCCAGGGGTCTTGAGGCGGGTTCGCGAAAGCGATCTGAAAGGATGACAACACGGCCGTGACACTGTGTAGGCCGGGTAAAGGCCGTCATCCGGCGATGCCGCGGGGCGTTGGTTGTGCATACCGACACAACAACCCGTTCCAGGAGCTTCGCCATGAGATTCCCTGTCCTTGCCCTCTCGGCCGCCACCCTGCTGGCAGCCACCCTGACCGGCTGCGTGGTCGCGCCGGCTGCCCCGGTGTATTCCGCGCCTCCAGGTGTGGCCTACGTGGCCCCCACGTACGTCTCGCCAGGCGTCGGCTTTGCCTGGGCCTACCACCCGCGCTACGGCTGGGGCTGGCACCACCCCCAATACGGCTGGCATCGCGGCTGGCGGTAACTGAAATGAAAAGCGGCACCCGAGGGCGCCGCTTTTTCGTTTCCGCACCGGACCGTCGGATCAGCTCGGTTCGGCGCTCTTGAACAGCGCGGCGACCTTGCGCTTGCTCTTGATGTTGCTGGAGATGCCGCGTGCGGGTGCGGCCTTCGAGGCGGCTTCCCATGCCGGCGTGGCATCGGGCGCGCCCGGTTCATAGGGCTTGTCGAAGAACGGATCGCGCGGCGCCGAAGGGGCACGGTGCGGGCGTCCGCCGCCGCGGCGTGCGTCGCCGCCGCCGCTCAGGCTGCTGCCGCTTGCGCTGCGTTCGCGCGGCTGGTCGAGCACGTCGCGTGCGTCGCCGGCTTCGCCTTCTTCGCGCCAGTGGCGGCGTCCGTCGTTGATGCGGCCGCGTGGGCGGTCTTCCTCGAACTCGACGGGCTCCAGCTCGATCTTCTTCTTGATCAGCTTCTCGATGTCGGCCACCAGGCGCGCGTCGTTGCCGCCGCTGGCAAAGCTCACGGCCAGGCCCGAGGCGCCGGCACGGCCCGTGCGGCCGATGCGGTGCACGTAGTCTTCGGCGTTGAACGGAATGTCGAAGTTGAAGACGGCGGGCACGTCCTTGATGTCCAGGCCGCGGGCCGCGACGTCGGTGCACACCAGCAGGTCGACTTCGCCGGCCTTGAACGAGGCGAGCGCCTTCAGGCGTTCGTCCTGGCTCTTGTCGCCATGCAGCGCGGTGGTACGCAGACCGTCGCGCTCCAGCGAGCGTGCGAGGCGCGCGCAACCGAGCTTGCTGTTGACGAACACGAAGGCCTGCGTGATGCCGCGCTGCTTGACGATCTGCTTGAGCGCACGGCGCTTGTCGTCGTCGCTGACGCTGTAGAAATGCTGCTCGACGGTGGAGGCCGTTTCGTTCGGCCGCGCCACCTCGATGGTGACGGGGTTCTGCAGGTAGCTGCCGGCCAGGCGCTTGATTTCCGGCGAGAACGTGGCCGAGAACAGCAGCGTGGTGCGCTGCTTGGGCAGGTAGCTCAGGATGCGCTGCAGGTCGGGCAGGAAGCCGATGTCCAGCATGCGGTCGGCCTCGTCGAGCACGACGTATTCGACCTGGTTGAGCACCGCGTTCTTGGCTTCGATGTGATCGAGCAGGCGGCCCGGCGTGGCCACCAGCACTTCGACGCCCTTCTTCAGCTCCAGCGTCTGCGGCTTCATGTCGATGCCGCCGAACACGACCGTGCTGCGCAGGTTGGTGTACTTGGCGTACAGCTTGACCTGTTGCGCGACCTGGTCGGCGAGTTCGCGCGTGGGCAGCAGCACGAGGGCCCGGACCGGGTGCCGCGCGGGCGAGGTCGAGGCGTTTTCGTGCTTGAGCATGCGCTGCAACAACGGGAGCGAAAACGCCGCCGTCTTGCCGGTGCCGGTCTGGGCGGCGCCCATCACATCCTGCCCGGACAGCACGACCGGAATGGCCTGCTCCTGGATGGGTGTCATGGTCTCGTAGCCCATTTCGGCCACGGCGCGCGCCAGCGGTTCCGCCAGCGATAGATTGGAGAAGGAACTTGTCATTGAGCCCGCTATTGTCGCATTGCCGCAAAAAACAGCAGTGACTGCGGCGTGACAACGCCCGTGACGGCGGAATTGCTATTTATTCAATAGCATTCAAGCCAACATTCATGGGCCTTTCGCGCCCATGAACATCAAAGGCTGCGTGCGTTGAACGTGTCGCAGGCCTTGATGTCGCCGCTCTGGTAGCCCGCCCCGAACCACCTTTGGCGCTGCGCGCTGGTGCCGTGCGTGAAGCTGTCGGGCACCACCGCGCGGCCCGCGGAACGCTGCAGGGCGTCGTCGCCGATCTTCTGCGCGGCGTTCATGGCGGACTCGATGTCGCCCGCATCGAGCCACTTCTTCGACTCCTGCGAACGCTGGGCCCACACGCCCGCGAAGCAGTCGGCCTGCAGCTCGACACGCACGCTCATGGCGTTGTTCTGGGTCTGGCTCAGGCGGTTGCGCATGCCGTCGACCTTGGCGGTGATGCCGAGCTCGTCCTGCACGTGATGGCCGACCTCGTGCGCAATGACGTAGGCCTGCGCGAACTCGCCCGGCGCACCGAGCTGGTTCTTGAGCGTGTCGTAGAAGCCGAGGTCGATGTAGACCTTCTGGTCGCCCGGGCAGTAGAACGGCCCCATGGCCGACTGGCCCGTGCCGCAGGCCGTGGGCGTGGCATTGCGGAACAGCACGAGCCGCGGCGGATGGTAGGTGCCGCCGTTCTGCTTGAAGATGTCCGTCCACACCACTTCGGTGTTCTTGAGCACCGTCGAGACGAAGGCCGCTTCGCGGTCGTTCGCGGGCGGCTTGTGCGCCGGGCCCTGGGGTTGTTGCTGCTGCACCTGGGCCGGACCGCCGCCGCTGAGCAGGCCCAGCACGGTGAGCGGGTTGATGCCGAAGACCCAGCCCGCGATCAGCGCGACCGCGATGGTGCCGATGCCGATGCTGCGCCCGCCGATGAAGCCGCCGCCCCCGCCACCACCACCACCACCGCCGTCACGGCGGTCTTCGACGTTGTCCGATTGTTCGTTGCCTTCCCATCTCATCGCGCGCTCCTTACCGGCCTTTTGCAGAAGTTGTCGCCGGCTGTCGCAGGATGGTACTTGCCCCGGAGGGCACCGGGGTAACCGGCCGTCAGCGAAAGACGCGAGCGCGGGTCAGGTTTTGGGCAGCGTCACGCCGCGCTGGCCCTGGTACTTGCCGCCGCGGTCCTTGTAGCTGGTTTCGCAGACCTCGTCGCTCTCGAAGAACAGCACCTGCGCGCAGCCCTCGCCCGCGTAGATCTTGGCGGGCAGCGGCGTGGTGTTGCTGAATTCGAGCGTCACGTAGCCTTCCCATTCGGGCTCGAAGGGCGTGACGTTGACGATGATGCCGCAGCGCGCGTACGTGCTCTTGCCCAGGCAGATGGTCAGCACGTTGCGCGGGATGCGGAAGTACTCGACCGTGCGGGCCAGCGCGAAGCTGTTGGGCGGAATGATGCAGTAGTCGCCGTGCATGTCGACGAAGCTCTTTTCGTCGAAATTCTTGGGATCGACCACGGTGCTGTGGATGTTGGTGAAGACCTTGAACTCAGGCGCGCACCGGATGTCGTAGCCGTAGCTCGAGGTGCCGTAGCTGATGATCTTGTGGCCCGAGGATTCGCGCACCTGGCCCGGTTCGAAGGGATCGATCATTCCTTCGTTCTCGGCCATGCGCCGGATCCATTTGTCGCTCTTGATAGACATTAAAAAAACACCCCAGTCTTCGCGCACTTCGTGTCGCTTCGCCAACCCCTCAAGGGGCAACTCCAGCGGCCCGGCAAAGCCGGTTCCGCGGCGTTTCCCGAAGGCGCGGCGCGGCGCCGCTAGGTCGGCGATTGTGGCATGGGCGGACCGGGCGCCCGGCTCAGCCCGCCTGCGAGATCACCGTGCGCTCGACCAGCCGGTCGTCGCCCAGCACGATCATCGCGAACAGCATTTCTTCCAGCGTGTTCGCGCGCTTCGTCTTGCGCGCCAGGAGCGGCGTGGCCGAGGGGTTGAGCACCAGGAAGTCGGCCTCGCAGCCCGGCTGCAGGTTGCCGATGACGCCATCCAGCCCCAGCGCGCGCGCCGCGCCGCCGGTGTGGCGCCACCACAGCTCCGAGGGCGCGATGCTCAGGCCGGTCTTGGTCTGGCCCTCGCGGCCGACGTAGTAGGCGGCCATCATGGTGTGGAAGGGGCTGAAGCTGGTGCCGCCGCCCACGTCGCTGGCCAGCCCGTAGGGGTAGCCCACGCGGTCGGCCGCGCCGAAGTCGAAGAAGCCGCTGCCCAGGAACAGGTTGCTGGTCGGGCTCACGGCGGCCGCCGTCTTCGTGTCGCGCAGCAGCGCGCGGTCGGTGTCGTCCAGGTAGATGCAGTGGGCGTACACGGCGCGCTCGCGCATCAGGCCGAAGCCGGCGTACACGTCGAGGTAGGAACGCGCCTTGGGGTACAGCTCGCGCACCCAGCTCACCTCGTCGCGGTTCTCGGCCACGTGCGACTGGATCCAGGTGTCGGCGTACTTCGCGGCCAGCTCGCCCGCCCTGCGCATCTGCGCGTCGGTGCTGGCGGGCGCGAAGCGCGGCGTGATGGCATAGCCCAGCCGGCCGACGTTGTGCCACTTGCGGATCAGCGCCTCGGAGTCGATGAGGCTCTGCTCGGTGTCGTCGCGCACGCCGTCGGGCGAGTTGCGGTCCTGCAGCACCTTGCCGGTGATCATGCGCAGGCTGCGGCGCTGCGCGCCCTCGAAGAAGGCATCGACCGAGGCCACGTGCGAGGTCGCGAAGGTCAGCGAGGTGGTGACGCCGTTGCGCAGCAGTTCATCGAAGAACACGTCGGCCACTTCGTTCGAATGCGCGGGGTCGACGAACCGGCTTTCCTCGGGGAAGGTGTAGTTCTCGAGCCAGGGCAGCAGCCCCGGCGAAGGCGAGCCGATGATGTCGGTCTGCGGAAAGTGGATGTGCATGTCCACGAAGCCGGGCGCGAGGATGCGCCCCGGCAGGTGGGTCGTGTGGGCTTCCGGGTGGCGCGGCGCGACGGCGGCGTGGCTGCCGGCGTCGAGCACGCGCTGGCGGCCGGTGCTGTCGGGCGCGACGACCAGCAGGCCGTCTTCATCGAAAACGGGCTGGCCGGCGGCATCGAAGCGCAGGAGGGAGGCGCGGTAGGCTTTTTTCATCGTGGCTGCGGAGGGTAATCCAGCCCCGCGCCGCCGCGATTTCCATGCGTGTATGAGTGCTATACGAGGAAGGCACTCACCGGCGCAGCCCTTCCAGACCGTGCCCTCAGGACCACGCGCGGTACACACGCCCCGTTTGCGGCCCTTCGACGCTGCGCACATAAGCCTGCGCCGCCTTGGCGGCGGACACCGCGTCGAAGCCCGGAAAGAACGGCCCATAAGCCGCCAGCGATTCGGTCAGCACCGTCGGGCTCACGGCATTGATGCGCAGCCCGCGCGGCAGCTCGATCGCGGCGCCGCGCACGAAGCCCTCGACCGCCGCGTTGACCGCCGTGGCGTTGGCGCCCTGCCGGATCGGCTCTTCCGCCACGATGCCCGTGGTCAGCGTGATCGAACCGCCGTCGTTCAGCACGTGCTGGCCCAGAAGCGCGAGCCGCACCTGGCCGAGCAGCTTGTCCTGCAGGCCGACGTTGAAGTCTGCCGGCCGCATCTCGGCCAGCGGGCCGAAGAACAGACCGCCCGCAGCCGACACGATCGCGTCGACCCGCCCGACCGCCGCGTACAGCGCCTGGACGCTGGCATCGCTCGTGATGTCGACCTGGTGATCGCCGCGCGTGCGGCCCACGCGCACCACGGCATGGCCGCGCTCGGCCAGCACCTGCGCCACCGCGCTGCCCACGGCGCCCGTCGCGCCCACAACCAGAACTTTCATGAAAACCTCGGCAAAGTGAATCAAACAAGCCGAGATTGTTTTGCGAACCATCGATTTGATAAATTGCCATCTGGTTCGCCAATTCGAAACTTCTGGTTTTCAATCGCCATGGACAAACTCCGCGCAATGGAAGTCTTCGTCGCCACGGTCGACGCGGGCAGCTTCGCGGCCGCCGCCGAGGCGCTCGACCTGTCGGCCGTGATGGTCGGCAAGCACATCCGGGCACTCGAAGAACAGCTCGGCGCGCGCCTGCTGGAGCGCACCACGCGCCGCCACACGCTCACCGAGATCGGCGCCGCGTACCTGGAGCGTTGCCGCGACGTGCTCGCCAGCGTGCACACCGCCGACGGCGTGGCCGAGTCGCTGCGCGCGGTGCCGCAGGGCTTGTTGCGTGTCACGGCACCGGTCGCGTATGGCTCGCACAGGCTCACGCCGGTGATCGGCGACTACATCGCGGCCTACCCGCGCGTGAAGGTCGAACTGAGCCTGAGCGACCGCGTCGTCGACCTCGCGGAAGAAGGCTTCGACTGCGGCCTGCGCTCGGGCCCGACCTTCGACGACAGCCTCATCGCCCGGCCGCTTGCGCTGACACGCATGTTCGCGGTGGCCAGCCCTGCGTGGGTGGCACGGCACGGACAGCCGAAGCACCCGTCCGACCTGGAAGCCTTCGCGCTGCTGGGCTTCACTTCATGGGGCCCCAACCACGAGTGGCGCTTCACGCGCCAGGGCAAGACCGTGCATGTGCCCGTGCGCGGCCCGCTCACCGCCGACAACGGCCAGGCCCTGCTGGCCGCTGCGATCGCCGGCGTGGGCGTGATCGTGCAGGCCGACGCGCTGCTCGGCCCCGCCCTGGCGTCGGGCCAGGTGGTGCAACTGCTGCCCGACTGGGAACTGCCCACGCGGGCGATGCACCTCATGCGGCTGCCGGAAGCCCGGCCAAGTGCGAAGCTGCGCAGCTTTGTGGACTTCGTGGTCGAGCGGCTGGGCTGAGGGAAAGCAAAGGATCGATGTCTCTCATTCTGGACAAATCGACAGATTTGTCTAATATGAGATACACAATGCCCTCCGCCGCTCCTCCACTCACCGCCACGGCCGATCGTCGCCTGGCCGCATTCGGCCGGCGCATCCACGCACGCCGCAAAGCCCTGAAGGTCAGCGCCACCACGGCCGCCGAAGCGGCGGGCGTGTCCCGCATGACTTTGCACCGCATCGAACGCGGCGAGCCGTCGGTCACGATGGGGGCGTACATGAATGCGCTCGCAGCGCTCGGGCTGGATGTCGACGTCATCGCGACGACCGAGGCCGCGCAGCCCTCCCCGGTTCCGGGCGGTGTGCGGATTGCCGACCATCCCCAGCTGCGCCGCCTCGCCTGGCAACTGGCGCCAGACACGGAACTGACGCCCGAGGAAGCCTGGGCCACCTACGAACGCAACTGGCGCCACGTCGATGCCTCCGCGCTCGACACGCGGGAGCGGCGGTTGCTCGACGAGTTGGCACGCACGCTGGGCAAGAGGCCGCTGCATGTTTGAACGCCCGCACCACCAACGCGTCGCCGAAGCACTCGCAGCACTCGACGCCGACCTGCTCGCCAGGAACCATTGCCTGTTCGATGGCGGAACCGCCATTGCGCTTCGCCACGGCGAATACCGAGAGTCGGTGGACATCGACTTCCTCGTCTCCAGCATCGAAGGCTACCGGCAGTTGCGTCAACTGCTCACGGGCGGCCAGGGACTCGGCGCGATCGCACGCCCGGGCGCGCAAATCCAGCAGGCGGCCGAACTTCGTGCCGACCAATACGGCATACGGTCTGCCGTGCGCGTGGACGGCATCGACATCAAGTTCGAGATCGTGCTCGAAGCGCGCATCGAACTCGAAGCGCCCGGCGTGCAAGACCGTGTGGGCGACATCGCGACGCTCACCCCGCTCGACATGGCGACGAGCAAGCTGTTGGCGAACTCCGACCGCTGGGCGGACGACAGCGTCTTCAGCCGCGACCTCATCGACCTGGCCATGATGGACCCGGGCAAGGCGCTGCTGCGCCAGGCGACAACCAAGGCCCGGCACGCCTACGGCGACAGCATCGATGCCGACCTGCTCAAGGCAGCCGGGACACTGCTGGCGCGCCAGGGTCGACTGGACCGTTGCATGGCCGTGCTGCAAATGACGCCGGCCGTGACACCGGCACTGCTTCGTCAACGCATCAAGGCCTTGTTGCCGCGAGCATCCGCCGCTAGCCGCAAGACCGCCGGCTGAACGCGGCTCAGCGCGTCACCCGCCCCTGCACCCCCTCGACCAGCCAGTTCATCTTCAAGATCTGCTCGTCGCCCAGCTGCGCGCCCTTGGCGATCACCGTGCGCCCTTCGTTGTCCCGCACGTCCGCCGCCGTTGCACGGAACGGCTGCAGCTTGCCGGTCGCGATGTCCTTCTGCCGCGCCAGCACTTCGTCCTGCACGGCCTTGGGCACCTTGGTGCCGAAGTCGCCGACGCGGATCATTCCTTCCTTCACGCCGCCCCAGAGGTTGCCGCTCTTCCAGCTGCCGTCGAGCACGGCCCTGGCGCGCTGCGTGTAGTAGCCGCCCCATTGGTGCGTGACCGCGACGAGCTGCGCGTCGGGCGCGATCTTGCGCATGTCGGAGTGGTAGGCAATGGCCATCTTGCCGCGCTCCTGCGCGGCGGACATCACGGCCGTCGAACCCGTGTGGAAGGCGACCACGTCGGCGTTCTGGTTGAACAGCGCCATCGCCGCGTCGCGCTCCTTCGGCGGATCGAACCACTCGTTGAGCCACACCACATGCACCTTCGCATTCGGGTTCACCGAGCGCATGCCCAGCGTGAAGGCGTTGATGCCCTGCAGCACCTCGGGAATCGGAAAGCCCGCGACGTAGCCCGCTACGTTCGTCCTGGTCATGCGCCCTGCCGCGATGCCCGCGAGGTAGCGGCCCTCGTAGTAGCGCGCATTGGCCGTGGCCACGTTGGGTGCGGTCTTGTAGCCGGTGATCGACTCGAACTTCACGTCGGGGAAGTCCTTCGCGACCTTCAGCGTCGGCTCCATGTAGCCGAAGCTCGGCGTGAAGATGAGCTGGTTGCCCTGCTGCGCGAGGTCGCGGATCACGCGCTCGGCGTCGGCGCCCTCGGCCACGTTCTCGACGTAGGTGGTCTTGACCCTGTCGCCGAGCGCCGCCTCGACGGCCTTGCGGCCCTCTTCATGCTGGCGCACCCAGCCGGCGTCGGTGACCGGCGTGACGTAGACGAAACCGATCTTCAGCGGCGCCCTGGCGGGCTGCGTCGTCTGCGAAAAGGCGGGAGATAAAAAAAAGCACGCGGCCGCCGACGCCAGAACGGCGCGGCCCACGAGGTTTTTGTACATGGTGTTCCTCTACATGGCCCCGGAGATGCAAGAAACCCCGCAGCCGGCCGGGACGCCCGGCTGCGAGGGGAGCAGGATTTTAAGCGGGGCCGTTGTCCGCGGCGCGGCCGGGGCATTGGCCTACTTCAATGTCGGCGCTCGGCCTCAGGCCCAAGGCGCCGGGGTGCGCGAGCCTTGCGGCATCCATCCACCGCGAGAGAAAAGAAACAAAGAAAGAAAGAAAGGCCAGCCACCATGACCGCATCCACCGCCATCAACGACTCGCTGACCCCGCTCGACATTTCGCAAGCCGTGCTCGAAGGCGAAGAGAACCCGAACGTCGCGCGCCCGCTCACGCCGAAGGAACAGGCCGCGCGCGGCGTGGGCAATGAACCGCGCCGCCGCGCGCGCCTGCAGCGTGCGTTGCGCAGCCCGGCCTTTGCCTGGGGCGGCGCGGCCGTCACCGGCCTGGCGGTGGCGATGCTCTATGCGCGGCGCACGCACCGCATCTGAGTTGGACTGAGCGCTTTCGCGATCAGGGCGCGGCGGGGTCGTGCGCGGTGTCGCCGTGCAGGCCCGCGCCGAAACCCAGGCCTGCGCCGCCTTCTCCACCGCCGCTTCTTCCGGACCCACCACCGCCGGCCTTGCCCGCTCCGCCTCCTTCGCGCGAGGCCGCGCCCTTGGCGCGCACCGGCCCCTGCTTGGGAATGCCGAGGTGCGGCGGAATCGGGTCGAGGTCGAGCACGTCGCGAATGAAGAGCCGCAGCGACACCACCAGCGCCGCCGTTTCCACCGGCCTTCCGGCCACCATGTCGTTCGCGGCCTGCGCCGCCAAGCGAACCTGCTCTTGTGTACCCAGCAGGATCACGTCCGACAGCGCCGCTTCGACCGCATCGCGGATGCGCCTGCGCCGGTCCGACGCCACCAGCGCCGCCGCCTGCGCGCCTTCACGCGCGCGCAGTTCGCGCAGATGGCTCGGATCGACCGACAGGTCGCCGGTGAACGAACCGCCCAGCACCTTGTAGGCCGCGATCAGCGTCTTGAGCCGTTCGTTGATCTGCCGGTTCTGCTTCTCGCGCCGCTGCTGCACGCCGTGCATCACCACGAGGCGGATGCCCACCGCCACCAGCGACACCACCACGAGGCCTAGCAGCGTGGTCAGCAAGCCTTGCCAGGAACTGAAGTCGAGTGAGTTGCGCATGGTCTCGAAAGATCATACGGCGCCACCCCACATCACAAGGACCGGACTCAGCCCTGCGCCGCGGCCGTGCGATAGCGCTGCGCCGGCGTGGTGCTCGAAAGCCGGCCCGACATCGCGCGCCGCGCCGCCTCGAAGGCGTCCCACTCGCCCTGGTCGGGCAGCGCCGGGATCGTGACGCGCTCGCCCTGGTCGAGCCCCGCGAGCGCGGCGTCGACCATGTTCTCGGCGGTCATGACGATCTCGCTGGGCAGGTGCTGCACCGGCAGGCCGGCGATGCCCCAGAACTCGGTGGCCGTTGCGCCCGGCAGCACGGCCTGCACGCGCACGCCCTTGTCGGCAAGCTCGTGCTGCAGCGATTGGCTCAACGCCAGCACGAAGGCCTTGCTGCCGCCGTACACGCCGTTGAGCGTTTCCGGCGAAACGGCCACGATCGACGCGATGTTGATCAGCGTGCCCGCGCCGCGCGCCACGAAGCCCGGTACGGCCGCGTAGGTCAGGCGCGTGAGCACGTTCACGTTGAGCGCGATCATCTCGTCCATCTTGTCGATGTCCGAGGCCAGCAGCGGCGCGGTGGCGCCGACACCGGCGTTGTTCACCAGCATGGTGATGCCGCTGCCGGCGCGCAGCACGGCCTCGACGCGCGCGATGTCCTGCCGGTGGGTGAGGTCGGCCACGAGCACGTCGATCTTGCGGCCGGTTTCACCCGCCAGCCTGTCGGCCAGCTTGCGCAGGCGCTCGCCGTTGCGCGCCACCAGGATCAGGTCGAAACCGCGCCGGGCGAGCCGGTCGGCATACACGGCGCCGATGCCCGACGAGGCACCGGTGATGAGGGCTGTGCCCTTGGAGGTCGTAGTCATTGAAGCTTCCTTTGTCGCCACGTCGGTGTGGGCGTGAGGGAAGTTTCCGCCGAAGGTGCTATGGCGTAAATGTCATATAAGCCACTTTTCAGGACATCCGGCGCTTCAGGCCGCCGCGCTTCGGCTCAGGCGGCCATGGCCTGCTGGCGCGCCACGCGGCGCACGCTCTGCGGCGGCTGGCCCAGCGTGCGCAGGAAGGCGCGGCGCATGCGCTCGGGGTCGCCGAAACCCGTTTCCCGCGCCACCACGCCGAGCGCCAGCCGGCCTTCGTCGATCAGCGCGCGCGCCGCTTCCACGCGCAGGTTTTCCACCGCCTGCGCGGGCGACTGGCCGGTCTCGGCCTTGAAGGCGCGGCTGAACTGGCGCGGGCTCAGGTGCGCCACCTCGGCCAGTTCCTCGACCGCCAGCCCTTCGCGCAGATGGGCCCGCGCGTAGGCCAGCGAGAGCTGGATGCGGTCCGACTTGGGCTCCAGCTCCAGCAGCGCCGAGAACTGCGACTGCCCGCCCGCGCGGCGGTGGTAGACGACCAGCTTCTTGGCGATCAGGCGCGCCATGTCGACGCCCAGGTCTTCCTCGACCAGCGCGAGCACGAGGTCGATGCCCGCCGTCATGCCGGCCGAGGTCCACAGCGACTCGTCGTTGATGAAGATGCGGTCGGGCTGCACCTTGGCCAGCGGGTGGCTGCGCTGCAGCTCCTGCGCGAAGGCCCAGTGCGTGGTGACGCGGCGCCCGTCGAGCAGGCCCGCGTCGGCCAGCCCGAAGGCGCCGGTGCAGATGCTCGCCACGCGGCGCGCGTTGCGCCGGCCCGAGCGCAGGATCTTGCACAGCGCCTCGGACGTGGGCGCGATGGTGAGCGAGCCGGTCATCATCAGCGTGTCGAATTTCGAGGCGGTGTAGCGCTTGCTGTCGACCGTCACGCCCGAAGAGCTGGCGACGGGGCCACCCGTTTCGGACAGCATCTCCACGCGGTAGAGCGGCCGCTCCAGGTGCATGTTCGCGAGTTCGAACGCGGCAATGGCGGCCAAGTCGAGGATCTGGAAACCGGGAAAGACGAGCACGCCGATGCGCTTCATGGCGATGTCCTGAAAAGAGGTTTGTCGGGTATTCGGGCCAGAAGGCTACGCGACGGCGCCGCGGCTGCCGGCCTGCGGGGTCATTGCGGGGCGGCCTGCCGTGCCCGGCCTCCGCGAACTGGCCTTCCGGAATATTCGTGAAGAATTTCACGAAACACCCCGCCGTGAGCTGCTTCATCACACCAGCGCCAGAAAGCATCCGTTCACATTTAGATACGTCAAGTTACGATCGTGCAGTCAGGCCCTGGTCAGTCAGACTGCCGGGCCACCCTCCCCCAAGCACAACGAACGGAGTTCCGGTGATTGCTGTCAGCGGCGCATTGCAGCGCGAATTCGAAACGCCCCCCGCCCGGCCGCTGCCGGGCTCGCCGGTGCGCACCATCTGCTGCGTCGTCGCCATGGCGCTGTTCGTGAGCGGCTGCGCCACGGCCAACATCACCTACACGCCGCGCCCCGCCCAGGACACCGCGCAAACGCTGAAGTACACCGACGGCGTGGGCACGCTGACCGAGAAGGACGAGACGCGCGAACTCTTCGTCTACTCGCGCTTCAAGATGCAGGGCGCGAGCCAGCCGACCTTCACGCTGGGCTACGCCAACAACACGGCCGCGCCCGTCAACTTCAGCACCGACAACGTCAAGGCCTACTTCCGCGGCGCGCCGGTGCAGATCTACACCTACACCGAGCGCATTGCCGAGATCCAGTCGGAGAAGCAGGCCAAGCAGGTGGCGCTGGCCATCATCGGCGGGCTGGCGGCCGGTGCGGCGGCCTACGGCGCCTCGCGCCAGACCTACCGGCAGAACTACTCGGGCGCGGTTGTCGGCCGGCGCGGCGTGACCAGCTTCGCGGGCTCGAACACGGTGCGCGTGTACGACCCCGTGGCCGGCATGCTGGCCGGCGCGGCCGTGGGCGGCGCCACGGTGCTGGGCATCCGGCAAATCGAATACAACGCCGAGAACCAGGAGCAGTCGGCCAACTCGATCCTTCAGCTGAACACGGTGGAGCCGCTGCAGATGGTGACCGGCGACCTGGTGCTGAAGAACTGCTGCGACCCGAACATGCAGCCCAACGACGTGATCCGCCTCGAAGTGACGGCCAGCGAAAAGACCTCGGTGTTCGAGTTCATGCGCTCGCAGGTCAAGAACCGCTGAAGAGCCGCTGAAGAACCTCTGAAGGACAAGGCGCGCGCTGGCTACCATGCCGGCGTTCCTCCACCCATTTCCGCCACCGCCCCATGACACCCCTGAGCCTCGACCTCATCCTCACGCCGCTGCCCAACACCCCCGTGCTGGAGAAATGCACGGTCGTGAGCGCGGCGGGCTACCCGTTCTTCACCGACGAGCGGGTCACGCTGGCCTTCGGCACCACGTGCGTGGGCGTGATCGTGGAAGGCCGGGCGCTGGTGGTGGTGCCCTACTTCGAGCTGGCCGAGTTCTCGCTCGGCAACCCCGCGATCACGACGACCGGGCACACCTACCCCGACTACGGCCTGTTCGGCGGGCTGCTCTCGGGCGCATCCACGAACAAGGAGTTCTCCAGCTCCACCACGCAGCCGAGCGCGCAGACCTTCATCTCGCTCGTCACGCACGTGGGGGAACTGCATCTGTTCTACACGGGCCTGGCACCGGTGTTCCTGCGCATGGCGCTGGCCGAGGCCTTCACTGCCTGGCGCCAGAACCAGCCCGAATGGCTCGAGAAGCGGCGCAACGCCGTCGATGCCTACGCCGAGCGCGAAGGGCTCGACGAACAACGGCGCACCGCGCTGAAGGGCCGGCTGCTCATGCCGCTGGTGCCGGTCGCTCCGCCGCCGCCTTCGCCGTCCGACCCGTTCTCCGGCACGGCCATGGCCGGCAATTCCGAGGCGCCCGTGCGCATGGGCGTCTGCCCGTCGTGCAAGTCGGAGATTCCGTTCTTCTGCGAGGAATGCCCCAAGTGCCAGGCCCTGTTCGGGCCCGACTCGGCGTGGCAGGTGCGGCCGCTCTGAAGAACTGAGCCGGCAACGCGGCAACGCGGCAACACCGCTGCAGGGCCTTCCCGCGCGGCGATGGGCCCCGCCGCCAATCGGCAGGCGCGCGATCGGGCATGCCGCCACACAATGGGCGCGCCCCATGACGAACCCCACGACCCCGAACGCCGCCGCAGCCATCGCGGACGCCGGCGCCAACATCCACTGGCAGCGCAACCTCGCCGTGTGCATGTTCGGCTCCTTCACCACCATCATCGCGATGACGCTGCTGCTGCCCTTCCTGCCGCTGTACGTCGAGCAACTGGGCGTGAAGGACCACGCGGCCATCGTGCAGTGGTCGGGCGCGGCCTACGGCGCCACCTTCTTCAGCGCCGCGTTGGTGGCCCCGCTGTGGGGCCGGCTGGCCGACCGCTACGGCCGCAAGCCGATGCTGATCCGCGCGAGCCTGGGCATGGCCGTGGCCATGGCGCTCATCGGCATCGCGGGCAACGTGTGGCAGCTCGTCGGCCTGCGGCTGCTCGCCGGGCTGCTGGGCGGCTACGCCTCGGGCTCGATGGTGCTGGTCGCCACGCAGACGCCCAAGGCGCGCACCGGCTGGGCGCTGGGCACCATGTCGTCGGCCATCATGGCGGGCAACCTCGTGGGCCCGCTGGTGGGCGGCGTGCTGCCGCCGCTGATCGGCATCCGCGCGACCTTCTTCGCGGCGGGCGCGATGATCTTCGTGGCCTTCCTGGCCACGGCGTTCCTGATCCGCGAAGAGAAGAAAGCGCCCGCCGCATCGAAGCAGCGGCACGACACGGCCGACGCCGGCTGGGCCGCCGTGCCCGACAAGCGCCCGCTGGTCGCGATGCTCTTCACCGGCATGCTGCTGATGCTGGCGAACATGTCGATCGAGCCGATCATCACCGTGTACGTGGCCACGCTGGTGGAAGACCCGAACCGCGTGACGATGATGGCCGGCCTCGTGATGTCGGCCGCCGCGCTGGGCAGCATTCTGTCGGCCTCGCGGCTGGGCAAGCTGGCCGACCGCGTGGGCCACTGGAACGTGATCGTCGGCTGCCTGGCGGTGTCGGCCGTGCTGCTGGTGCCGCAGGCCTTCGTCACCTCGGGCTGGCAACTGGTGGTGCTGCGCTTTCTGATGGGGCTGTCGCTCGGCGGGCTGCTGCCGTGCATCGCGAGCGTGATCCGCCACAACGTGCCCGAGCGCGTGGCCGGCAACATGCTCGGCTACTCGACCTCGGCGCAGTACACGGGCCAGGTGGCGGGGCCGCTGCTCGGCGGCTTCGTGGGCGGGCACGTCGGCATGCGCGCCGTGTTCCTCGGCACCTGCGTGCTGATGGCCGCGGGTGCCGGGTGGAACTGGCTGGCGAAGCGGCGCTGAGGCCGCTCGCTTCTTTTTTCTACTCGCTGATCGTGATGCTGCTGTAGGCGGCGTCGGCCTTGATCTGCGCCTCCGAGAACGGCAGCCGCACCCACTGCCCGGCGCTGTAGGCGCGCGTGTAGTCGGCGTGGTGCGGCGAGGCCGGATCGTCCGACAGCGAATACGTGAGGAAGGTGCGCGCCTCGACACCGCCGGCCGGGAAGCGCACCACCTGCATGTAGCTGTTGCCGTTCGGGTTGCCGTCCATGGCGTAGCCGCCCTGTTCGAGCCCGCGCTCCGAGCACAGGACGGTGAAGTACCCCTGCCCGTCGCAGCCGCCCGACAGCGGGATCTTGCGGCCGTTGCGCGTGACGAACAGCGTGTCGCCGCGCACCGCGTCGAGCGCGAAGCCGCTGGCCTGCACATGCAGCACGGCCGCGCCGAAGGCCTGGCGCAGGCTGTCGGCGGCCGATGCCTTCAGCCCGCGCGGCGTGCGCACCGGGTCGTCGGCGCGGAAGGGCACGGCGTAGAGCTTTTCGGGCGGCAGCAGCGCGGCGCGCGACCAGAACTCGTCCCACACATGCGCGCCGCGCGCGCTGGCAACGCCGGTGTTGTTCCATGCCTTCAGCACGGCGCAGGCGGGGCCGGTGGCCACCTGGCGCGGCGGCGAGAATTTCTCGCCGCCCTTCGGGTCGGCCGCCACGGTGATGCGCGGCACGGCGCACACCGTGCGCAGTGCCTCGGCCTTGAACAGCTCGGCCGTGTAGGCGCGGCTGTCGAGCGCGGCACGCGCCACGGCGTCGGCCGTCGCGCCCTGCCCCAGCCGCTGCGCGAGCAGGTGGCCGGCGCGCGTGCGGAAGGTCTGCGCGTCGCTGCCCGTCGCGCCGAAGATGGCCGGGTAGCCGGTGAGCGGCGCCTTGGGGTTGGCCAGCCAGTAGCTGTCGTTCATGTTGGCCACGTAGTCGTCTCGCAGCAGGCTGGGCATGCGCGCGGGGCCGACGGCGCCCTTCTGCACCGAGTCGGCGTCGGTCTGCCAGTCGCAGGCGCTGCGCGAGCCGTCGAACACCGGCACCCGCGGCAACGCGGCCGCCAGCGCCTTGCCGGCCGGCGTGGTGCAGCTGGCCACCTGCTCGGGCGACACATTGGGCACCGCGCCGATGTCGGCATACCAGGCCTTGGCGCTGCCACGGCCCACGGCCGCGGTGTTGACCCAGGGGATGGACGCCTCCTCGCGCTGCACGGCGATGAGCTCGTCGAGCGACTTGGCCTGCCCCCAGCGCAGCCACGTGCGGAAGGTGCGGTAGTTGTCGGCGTTGATGTCGCGGATGGCAAAGGCCGTGCCCTGCGTCCAGGCCAGCGCCGGGTTGAGCGTGCCCAGGTTCACCATCGGCCCATACATCGAGCTGTAGAGCGTGCGCGTGACCGGCTCGACCGCGCCCGACGCCTGCCTGACCTGCACGGTGACGACATCGGCCTGCATCTTCACCGGCTGGCCGTCGCGCAGGTAGGCCGTGGCATCGCCCGGCGCAAGCTGCAGCTGGTACAGGCCGAAGCGCCGCGTCGCCGACACGGTGTGGCTCCACGCGACGTTGTCGTTGAAGCCGATGAGGATCACCGGAATGCCGAGAAACGAGGTGCCGCTCACGTCGAGCTGGCCCGCAATGGTGAGCTGCGCCTGGTAGAAGCGGTCGGGCCCGCGCCAGAACCAGTGCGGGTTGCCCAGCAGCAGCGGGCTCGCGTCGCCGGTGGCGGCCGTGCCGAAGCCGATCATGTTGCTGCCCACGCCCGCGTGGCCGCCGACCTGCATCGCGATCGGCCGGATGGCGCCGCCTTCATCGTTCGCCGACACCTTGTTGCCAGAAGGCGGCACGGCGTTGGCGATGTTCGCGAGAAAGTTGCTGTACCCCGCCGCGAGGTTGGTGGCGTACATGCGGCGGTAGATGTCGTCGGCGGCAATGGGCTGCACCCAGGCCTCGCCGCGGCAGGCCGCGTGCGTGCCGGGGGCGCCGCCGGCCTTCAGCTCGCGCACCTCGCGGTTGTAGCCCGCCGCGAAGCCTTCCACCAGCCGGCGGATGCTGTCGGGTTGCGCCTTGGCCATGGCATCGACCACGGGGGCCGTGATCACATGCTTGTGGAAGAAATCGGAATCGATGTTCTTCGGCTGGCCGATGGTGCTCGCGGCCGGCAACTGCGCCTCGGCGCCGAAGTAGCGCGAGCGTTCGCCGCGGTAGGTCAGGAAGGCGTCGGCCAGGGTGCACAGGTCGTCTTGCGCCTGCGCGTAGCCGTAGCCGTAGCCCGCGCCGCCCCAGTCGTCGGCCTTGATGTGGGGCACGCCCATGGCGGTGCGGCGTATCTCGGCCTTGTAGCCGTCCTGCCGCGCCAGTTGCGTCGATGAGTGGGGGGTACCGGAAGTACCGGCGCAGCCCGCGAGGGCCATCGCAACCGGCACGAGAAAAAGCGGCCAGAGGCCGCCCGAGGGGTTCGCGCGCATTCAGTGTTCCTGTTGTGAGTAAGGAACGCAGCTGCGTGGGCGCTGGGCGTGCGTGGCGCGTTCGCCGCCGATCTTAAGACCGGCGCGGCGGCCGTGGTGTGTCGGCAGCCCGCGCTAGTGCCCCCAGGCATGCGAGGCCTGCTCGTCCGCGGTCACGCGCACCTGGTTCGACAGGAACGACGGCGACAGCCCGAAGTAGCGCTGGAAGGTGCGGCTCATGTGCGGTGCGTCGGTGAAGCCGCTGACCAGCGCCACGTCGGTCAGCGGCCGGTGCGCGGTGAACTGCTGCACCGTGCGCCGCACCTTGGTCCACAGCGCATAGCGCTTGACCGACACGCCCACCTGCTCGGCGAACAGGTGCGTGAGCCGGTCGGGCGACAGGCAGGCCACCACCGACAGTTCGCGCAACTGGATCTGGCCGGCATGTGCGCGAATGGCCTGCAGCACGCGCGCGATGCGGGGGTCGATGGCCGCCCCGGTCTCGGGGAATTCGGTGATGGCCTCGACCAGCTTCACGCTGAGCGCCTGCAGGCGGCTGTCGCAGAGTTCGCCGCGCTGCGCGGGTTCGAAGTCGTCGCGCAGCCGGCCGAAGCGGCGCGCGTCGATCGGCAGGATGCCGTGGCCGCCCATTTGCCGGGCGAGCATGCGGTAGGCGCTGGAGGCGGGGTCGAGGTTCAGCGAGAGCAGCCCGCAGCCGTCGACATCGAGCCGGCGCGACACGTGCGGGCCGATCAGCGCGGCGGTGCAGTGCACGCGCGTGCCGTCGGCCGCCTCCAGCGTGAAGGGGTGGCCGCTGACCGACGCCAGCAGCGTGGCCGACGAACGCGCCGTCAGCCCCGACTGGATGGCGGGCGTGATGTAGAGGAACCTGTCATCCCACAGGTGCAAGAAGTTCTGCGAGGCCATGCCGTCTCACTTTTGTTTTGTTTTGTCTCCAGCGGCGGATTCTCACGCATTGCCCCGCCCCCCCCTGCAAGGGATCGTTCGCGCCCACCCTCAGCATGCCTTCAGTGTGCCGGCGATGCGTCGACCTGCACGTGCTGTCGCACCGCCTCGAGCAGCAGCGTGGCCAGCCGGCTCGCCGGGGCCTCGGCGCGGGCCTGCGCGCGGTAGAGCACCAGCGAAATCTGCGGCAGCGCCGGCAATGAAAGCACCGCGCGGTCGAGCGTGCGCACGTGCGCCGGCAGCCCGAAAGGCGTGCGCACCGTAAGCCCCAGCCCGGCCGAGGTGGCGGCCCACAGCGCCGACAGGCTGGCGCTGGCGAACGAACGGCGCCAGGGCAGGCCCGCGCGATCGAGCGCGGCGATGACGATCTCGCGCAACGGGCACGGCGCGTCGAGCATGACCAGCGGCAGCGGCTCCTTGCTCTTGCGCGCGCCGGGGCCGCGGCGCTCGCGCTCCGTCCACCAGGGCGCATCGACGCGGTCCGGCGCGGTGGGGCCGATCCACAGCAGCGGCAGCCGCGCCACGCGCTCGGCATAAGGCGACAGGGGCTGGTCGCCGGCGTCCCAGGCCAGCGCGAGGTCGAGCTCGCCGAGCTCCAGCCGCTCGCGCAAGTGGGCGCTGCGCGCCACGAAGGCCTCGATGCGCACCTTGGGATGCGCCCGCGCGAAGCGGCCCAGCACGGTGGGCAGCAGCGCCTCGCCGAAGTCTTCCTGCAGGCCCAGCCGCACCGCGCCTTGCAGGTCGACCCCGCGCATGGCCGCGCTGGCCTCGTCGTTGAGCTCGAGCATGCGGTGGGCGTAGCCGAGCAGCGTTTCGCCCGCGTCGGTGAGCTCGAGCCCGCGCCCCACCTTGCGGAACAGCGCCGTGCCGGCCTGCGCCTCGAGCTTCTTGAGCTGCGCGCTCACGGCCGAGGTCGAGCGGCCCAGCTTGTCGGCCGCGCGCGCATAGCTGCCCAGGGCCATGCCGGTGGAAAAGCTGCGCAGCACGTCGAGATCGAACATCACCTGGGACATGGGTCTTCCTTGTTTCGCGTTTCTTGATCGTCCCGTTTTATCGAACGATCAGCCAATTATTTTCTGATTTTCAAAACCTTTGCAACGGCGGACACTGCACCGCAACATGACCTCCACGCCCCTCTCCCCTCCCGTGTTCACGCCGCGCCACCGCTGGAAGGTGCTGGCCGCCGGCGTGGCCGCCAACGCGGCCTTCTCGGTGGCCTTCAGCGGCATTCCGATGACCGCCGTGCTGATGCGCACCGGCTACCAGCTCGACAACGCCACGCTCGGGCTGGTGCTCGGCCTCATGGGCCTGGGCATTGCGGTGAGCGAGCTGCCCTGGGGCCTGCTCACCGACCGCTGGGGCGACCGCCCGGTGCTGCTCATGGGCCTGGGCAGCACGGCCGCCGCGCTGCTGGCGATGGCGCTGTCGGCCGCGCCGAGCGCGGGCCACATTCCCGGCCTGGGCTGGCTGGCCGCCGGGCTGCTGCTGGTCGGCCTGCTGGGCGGCAGCGTGAACGGCGCCAGCGGCCGCGCGGTGATGACGTGGTTCGACGCCAGCGAGCGCGGGCTGGCCATGAGCATCCGCCAGACGGCCGTGCCGCTGGGCGGCGGCATCGGTGCGCTGGTGCTGCCCTACGTGGCGCTGCACTTCGGCTTTGCCGCGCTGTACGGCCTGCTGGCGCTGCTGTGCGCGCTGAGCGCGGCCATGAGCTGGGCCTGGGTGCACGAGCCGCCGATCGCGCCGCGCGGCAAGGCCGGCAGCACGGAAGCCGCGGCACCCAAGAGCGGCCCGCTGCGCGATGCGCGCGTGTGGCGCATCGTGGCGGGCATCGGCATTCTTTGCGCGCCGCAGTTCGCGGTGCTGTCCTTCGGCACGGTGTTCCTGCACGACTTCGGCCACGCGGGCTTCGGGGTGATCACCGCCACCATGGTGTTCACGCAGATCGGCGCGATGGTGATGCGCGTGTGGAGCGGCCGCTGGACCGACCGGCGCCGCAACCGCCCCGCCTACCTGCGCGCCTGCAGCGGCCTCAGCGTGCTGCTGTTCGCGGGCCTGGCGCTGCTGGTGCTGCTCGGCGGCGCGCACGCGGCCGATTCAGTGGCGCTGCGCATCGCGCTGGTCGTGCTGCTGGGCGTGAGCGGGGTGTGCGTGTCGGCCTGGCACGGCGTGGCCTACACCGAGCTGGCCACGCTGGCCGGCGCGGCCCGCGCGGGCACGGCCCTGGGCATGGCCAACACCAGCGTGTTCCTGGTGTGCTTCGTCACGCCCTTCTCCATTCCGCATTTGATGGCGCTGCAGGGCTGGCCGCTGGTCTGGCTGGCGGCCAGCGCCTGCGCGCTGGTGGCAATGCCGCTGCTGGTGCCCCGGCCTGCTGCGCCGGCGAACGATCAGAACGTGGCGAAGACGGCGTTGAGCCGCTCGACGTAGGCGCGCTTGGCCGCGTCGTCGATGAAGCTGCCCTCGAAGCTGTTGGCCGCGAGCTGCCAGGCATGGCGCACGCCGAGCCCGGTGGCCTCGAAGGTCTGCGTGAAGTTCTGGTTCATGTAGCCGCCGAAGTACGCCGGGTCGTCGGAGTTGACGGTGGCCACCAGCCCCGCGTCGAGCAGCGTGCCCAGGTTGTGCTGCGACAGGTCCGGGAACACGCAGAGCTTGAGGTTCGACAGCGGGCACACGGTCAGCGGAATGCGGTCTTGCGCGAGCCGCGCCATCAGCGCCGGGTCTTTCGCGCTCTGCACGCCGTGGTCGACGCGCTCGACCTTCAGCACGTCGAGCGCGCTCCACACGTAGGCCGGCGGGCCTTCCTCGCCCGCATGCGCGACCAGGCGCAGGCCCAGCTCGCGGCAGCGCGCGAACACGCGCGCGAACTTCTCGGGCGGGTGGCCCACTTCGCTGGAATCGAGCCCCACGCCGATGAACTTGTCGCGAAACGGCAGCGCCTGCTCCAGCGTCTCGAAGGCTTCTTCCTCGCTCAGGTGGCGCAGGAAGCACATGATGAGCAGTGCGCTCACGCCCAGCTTGGGCAGCGCGTCGACGCAGGCGCGGTGCAGGCCGTTGACCACCGTTTCCATCGGCACGCCGCGCGCGGTGTGCGTCTGCGGGTCGAAGAACATCTCGGTGTGCACCACGTTGTCGGCGGCGGCGCGCTCCAGGTAGGCCCAGGCCATGTCGTAGAAGTCCTGCTCCTTGAGCAGCACGCTGGCGCCGGCGTAGTAGATGTCCAGGAAGCTCTGCAGGTTGGTGAAGGCGTAGGCCTTGCGCAGCTCTTCGACGCTGGCGTAGGGAATGGACACGCCGTTGCGCTGGGCCAGCGAAAAGATCAGCTCGGGTTCGAGCGAGCCTTCGATGTGCATGTGCAGCTCGGCCTTGGGCATGGCGCGCAGCAGGTCGGGCAGGCGGTCGGTGGCGATGCGGTCGAAGCCGGTGTCGTAGGTGGGGCGGAAATCGGTCATGGTGGGGAACTGCTGCTGCGTTGTGATGCCCCGCAGCATAAAGCCAGCGACCGGCGGCGCGGGCCGGTCGGCGCGCGCAGTCGCGCAGTCGCCCAGGTGCCCGCAACGGCTTGCCATGCCGCGCGCGCGTGCGTCAAATGGCGGGCGTCACCCACAACAGCTTCAGGAGACCCATGCCCATCGACACCCTCGCCACCTGGCACCGGCTCGTCAAGGAACGCGACGCGGCGGGGCTCGACGCCCTGCTCGACGACCAGGCGGTTTTTCATTCGCCGGTGGTGCACAAGCCCCAGGTCGGCAAGGCCATCACGCAGAAGTACCTGGCCGCGGCGTTCCAGGTGTTCTTCAACGAGAGTTTTCGCTATGTGCGCGAGCTCGAGTCGGCGAACGATGCGGTGCTGGAGTTCACGCTCGAGCTGGACGGCATCCAGATCAACGGCGTCGACATGATCAAGTGGAATGACGCAGGCCGGATCACCGAGTTCAAGGTGATGCTGCGCCCGTTGAAGGCGGTGAACCTGATCCATCAGAAGATGGGCGCGCAGCTGCTTCAGGCCGCGCAATAACCGGAGGGGGGCCGAGGCCCCTTTCTTTTTCTTATTCGGCGATGACCTGCAGGCTGCCCTGCTGGCGGTAGGCCCGCACGCACATGCGCGCCAGCTCGACCAGGAAGCGCAGCACGGCCGGCTCGCCCACGCACTCCGGCGTGACGGCCATGATGTCCTTGCGGAACTCCATCAGTTGCACGCCCGAGACGGCCATCTCGGCCGACGAGCCGTAGTAGTACTTCCAGAAGTCCTGCAGCAGCCCGCGCTTGAGCTCGTCGATGACCAGCGAGTAGCCGCTTTCCCAGACGTTCTCGTCCATGGGCAGGCAGGTGACGTCGGGGTCTTCGAGCCGCGCGCCCGGGGGCACGAGGAGCACGCGCCGCGTGTCCATGCCCATGGACAGGCTTCCCGATACAAGGGCGTGGGGATGTGCGATGGTCATGGCATGCGGCATGGAAAGCTGAGCTGTGTTTTTCATGATCTCCTCCTCAGAATTCGGTGATGCAGTTGGCCGGGGGGTTCTTCGGCCGGGTCTCCGCTGCGGATGTGTGACAGGCTTTGGTAGGTGGTTCAGGCCGCGAGCATGCGCAGGCGGCTCTCGTTGGCCTGCAACAGGCTCACGGGTCGGTCCCAGGACCCGTCGGCGTTCAATGTGGTGGTCAGCGCGAAGACGCCGCCGGGGAACGGCAGCTCCAGCGGGTTGTCGATGGCGCTGACGTCGATCACTTCGCCTTCCTCGTAGTCGCCGTAGGCGATGAAGTACTTGGGGTGGGGCGAAAAGCTCAGGTTCTGGCTGGCGCGGGCCTGCACCGCGTACACCGTGCTGCCGCCCATGGTCACGCCCACGGCGGCCGCCGACTTGAGCGGGATCCGGGGCGATTCGGCCAGGTAGAAGCGCGACGGGTCGGGCCCCTTGCCGGGGTCGACGAACTGGTAGGCGCGGTTGTAGTCGAGCGTGATCTTGTTGTTCAGGCCGCCCAGGTCGCAGGTTTCCGTGGCCGTGAACTGCATGCCGGGCGTGAGTTCGCCCGTTTCGGCCCAGGAGAAGCCGGTGTCCACGCCCCACTGGAACTTGATGCGCGAACTCGGACCCGGGTTCGAATACTGGGCGAACCAGGCCAGCGACAGCGCATTCGGCGCCCACTGGGTGGGGTCGTTCTGGAACACCATGAAGCAAGCCGAATGGCTCGCATGGTTGTTGACAGTGACGGAATAGATCTTTCCCATGACGGCGCTTCACACGAAGTGACTGGACTGGCAGCCACTCTAGGGAGCACGGGCGTCAAAAGGAATTACAGACCATTACACGCTGTGACGCTGAAACGCCGAGACGCTTACACACCCCGCGCGCCGCCCTGGATCTCGAACGGGTAGTTGCCGAAGCGCACGTTGCCGCGCCGCCGCTCGATCAGCGGAAGCTCGTCGGCCAGGCGCTCGGGCAGCGCATTGAGGATCTGATGCTTGGCGCGGAAGATCTGGATGTTCACGTACGAAGGCTCCACGCCCAGCATGCGCGACAGCTCGTCCAGCGCGATCCAGCCCTGGCTTTGCGGCGCCAGCCCCCGCTGCGCGTCCTGCTGGCGCACCCGCGCCAGCGTGACCAGGGTGTAGTGGTGGATGCGCTCGCCCAGCGACACCGCCTTGCCGTGCGCCACCACGCTCAGGCTGGTGTGCTCCTCGTTCTGGCTGACGCTGAAATGCAGCGCAATGTCCGCCGCGGCCGGCGCCGGCGGCGTGAGGGGGTTCTCCGACGTCGACTCCAGGTCGTCGCACAGCACGAACTCCCAGGTGCTGTCCGAAGTGCGCACCATGGCGCCGTCGCTCAGTTGCTCGGTGCCGTCGACGTGCTCGAGCAGCCACTGCCCCTCGTGGAAATACACGTTCACTTCGGGCTGCTGCGCGTCGGGCAGCAGGTTGCTGCGCAGGTTCAGGGTCAAGGTGTCGCCATGCCCCTCGCCCGAGAACAGGCAGGTGACCGGCGGCGCCAGGTCGTCCACGGTCCACGCCGACTCGTCGCCCACGCCCATGCGCACTTCGACGCCCAGGGTCAGGGCGGTCCAGCGGCCGGCCGGCAGGCGCTCGCCGTTCATGGTGGTGCCGTTGCGGCTCTGGTCGGCAATTTCCCAGGACTGCCGGTTCCAGCGCACCAGCGCATGGACCTGCGACACGTCGGCCGCCTTCAGCACGGTCTGGCAGGCGGAGGGGCGGCGGCCGAAGGCATGCAGGGGCCGCAGCACGGTGGTGCGGTTGTCGAGCTTGTTTCGGAAGAGGGCCATGGCGCCATTCTCCCTCTGTCGGTCAGACGTACAGCGCTTGGGGGTTGAGGTCGCTCTCGCTGCGCGGAGCGCCGCGCCAGCCCATGGCCACGGGCACGCTGTACAGGCGCGGATTGCCCAGCTCCGGCCAGATGTGGCACAGGCCCGGCACCACCACCTTCACCGTGCGCAGCGGGATGTCGGGGCGCGAGTGGTCGAGCACGATGGTTTCCAGCCCCAGCCCGGCCGCAATGCCGACGCAGCGGCGGATTTCCTCGGCGATGTCGCCCTGCGCCGCCAGCGCATGCGCGGCCGGCGCCAGGAGCGCCGCGCCGCCGCCCTCCTCCATCGGCATGAGGAAGTGCGGCGCGCCGGGGGCGCCGGGCCCGTCCTCGGCCGCCGGCACCCGGAAAGTCTTGCCGGCCGCGATGAGCTGGCTCATCTCGGTCAGTGCGCGCTCGCAGGCCAGCATGCGGTCGGGGCTGCAGCCGAAGCCGATGGCCCATTCGCCCGTCTGGCGGTGGCGGCCGACGGCGGCGGCCACCGGAATGCCGAAATCGTGCGTGATGTCGAGCACCCAGTGCGCCCACTGCGACCCCCAGGTGCGCGACAGGCGCAGGCGGCTTTCCATGGCCATGCCGTCCAGGTCGATGGCCGGCCGGAGGATCTCGCCGTACCACCAGATGGCGGCGGCGTCGCGCTCCACCAGTTCGAGAAAGCCCTGCAGGATCGCTTCTTCCAGCGTGTTTCCGGCCGCGCAGCCGTTCGACGTCCAGGTGACGTGGCACTGGCTCTCGGCGGGCGCGTGGGCATGGCAGAAGGCCAGCGGAAGGTAGCGGCGCGCATCGGCGGTGAGCGACCAGGCGGGCGTCCACCAGGTGGGTTCCACCGGTGTCTCGGGCGGGAGCACGGCATGCGGCGGCTTGTCGGTGTCGAAGCGCGCCTGCTGGCGCTCGCTGAAATGCGCCAGCGCCTGCGGCGCGATGCCGGGCGCGTCGAGCTCCGCGGCCGGCGCGATGACGGTTGCCTCGTCGCCCTGGTAGAAGGCCGCGTACCGCTCGACCGCCTCGCACATGGCGCTGGCGCGCGACTGCGCCGCCGACATGCCCTTGCCCAGGCACACCTGGGCCCAGCCGCCGGGCTCAGGGCTGCCCAGGGTGGCCGGCGTCTTGAAGATCTCGCTGCGGTAGACCGTCAGCGCGTCGCCGGACTCGGCGTTCAGCGGCTTCACCCGCGCGATCACGCCGCTCAGCGGACTCACGTGGCGCGACAGGCGCTCGACCGTGGCCGAGGCCGGCACGGTGCGCCAGCCGCCGTCGGAGCGCGGGCCGTGGCGCCCCGGCGCCAGCACGATGGGCTCGCGCTGCAGCAGCGCCATGAGCCCCGGCGATCCGCAGCGCGGGCATTGCGGGCGCGCGGTCACGGGGTGCGGCTGCGGCGGGTCGAGCGTCCACACCACCTGCGCGTCGGCGGGCTGCGCGAGCAGCTGGCGGGCCTTGGCGAGCAGGCCTTCGAGCCGCTCGACCACCAGGGTGGCGCCGGCGCGCATCGGCGGCGCGCTGGCCCGCGCGCCGTGCCGCGCCTGCCACCAGGCACGCGCCGGCCGGTTGCGCTGCCAGCGGTGCGCCAGGCAATGCCAGCAGGCCGGGGCCTGCCCCGCGCCCGGCGTGAACAGCGGCCCGACCATCGCCTGCTCGCCCGTCGGCTTGACCAGCAGCCATGCGCGCCCCTTCAGGCGCTGCTGCGCGTCGATCGCGGCGAGCCGGGGGTCGAGGTAGTCGTCGCAGTAGACGATGGTGAGGGCCATATTGCCGATATCGCCGATATGACCGGCCTCGCCCGCCTCGGCAAGCCCCGACGCCAGCGCCTGGCCCCAGCGCAACGCGGCGCCACGGCCGACCGCGTCGGTCAGGGTGATGGCATCGACCTGGCCGGCGATCGCCATGCGCGCGGACGGGGCCGAGAAGCCGGGCACGAGGTAGGCCTCGCCACCGCGCATCGCAACGGGCCGCACAAGGCCCTGGCGCAACAGCGCGCCGAGCGCATGCAGCATTTCCGCCAGCAGCGCGCCCGCGCCCGCCTCCCTGCAATAGGTGGACAGGCTCACGCCCTTGCGCAGCACGCGCTCCAGGGCCATGACACCGGGCGAGCCGAGCACCAGCAGCTCGTTTTCGCTCAGCAGCAGCAGGCGGTCCGGCAGCACCGCTGGCGGCAGGTACTTCTCGTGCCATTGGAAGACGTCGCCGAAGAAGTCGGGTGCCGCGGTGCTAGACATCGTCCTGGACTCCCAACGCGAGGCGGACGACGGCATAGGGCCGCGCGCCCGTGGTGGCCTGGAAGGCGGCGTCGAACAGCCGGTGCTGTTCGGAGAATTGGGGATAGAGGTGGTCTTCGGACATCACCCGCATCGACGGATGAATGCGCGCCAGCTGCGCCGCGTCCTTGAAGCCGGACACCACCGGCAGCTGCATACCGCCCACCTGCATGGGAAGCCGCGCGAGCACCGGATGTACCTGGTCGAGCACCACGACGCAGGGCGGCCCGCCATGCGCGAACCGTTCGGCCAGCTGCCGCAGCACGGCCTCCAGCGGCGCCTGCGGCAGATAGGGGCACACGCCCTCCAGCAGCACGAGCACGGGCCGTTCGCCCGGCAGGCCCGCGGCGTCGAGCCACGACGTGTCGAGCACCGAGCAGGCCAGGTTGCTTTCGCTTTCGCCGCTCGCCGCGTACTGCTCGCGCAGGCGAATGGCGTCGGGCAGGTCGATGTTGAGCCAGCGCGCGCCCGGCGCCGTGCCGGCCGCGAGCCGGCTGCGCCGCGTGCACAGGCCCGCGCCCAGCGCGATGCACAGGCCCGACGGGTGCGCCGCGAAAAACTCTGCCGCGAAGCGGTCGAACAGCTGCGCGCGCACGACCACGCTGCGGACGAAGGCCGCGTCCACCGCGTAGGCCGAGAGATCGAAAGGCAGCGCCGCGGCAATGCGGCGCGCCTCGGGATCGAAGAACCCCGGCGCGCTGTCGGTGCCGTCGGCCCCGGCGCGCGCGGCCAACGTCAGCAGCAGCGTGGCCGTGGCGCCTTGCAGCGCCTGCGGTGCCCGCTGCGTGCCGGCGACGGGTTCAGCAGGTGAAGGGATAGGCGCTGCCCGTGTTGTTGTACGAGGTCAGCGCAATCGCCCACATGTCTTCCTCGACCGGTGCGCTCGGGTAGTTCAGCTGGATGCTGTTCTTGATGGCCGAGCCGTCCGGGTTCGTCTGGTTCCAGGCACCGCGTGCCGCGTCCCAGGTGAAGGCCGCGTTGGTCGTGAACCGGATCTCGAAGTTGAACGGGTTGTTGTAGCCCAGCCATTGGCTCAGCACATTGGCCTTGTCGGCGCCGTCGTCGCGGGTCAGGGCCGCGTGGAACTCGGGCGACTGCCATGCCAGCGCGATGGCGCGCAGCACCACGCCGCCGAAGGCCAGCAGCGAATCGGGGCCGCCGCCGGGAATGCCCAGGCCCGTGGGCAGGCCACCGCCCAGCAGGCCGGGCGGAATTTCGGAGGCTTCGAACTGGGCGGAAGAGCCCATGAAGTTGGGGAACTGCTGGTAGTAGGCGGCCAGCGCTTCGGCGGCATGCGAGGTCGGTGCCTGCGGCAGCACGATGCCGAAGGCGTCGTCGGGGCCGATCCAGCCGGCGGTGAGCATGGGCTTCCACTCGGCGCGCTGGCGCGGGTCGGCGCTCTGGTAGAGCGAGATGTCCAGCTGCGGCCACAGCGTGGGCAGGTCGAAGTCGCGGTGCAGCAGCGGCTGGATGTCGCGCTGGGTGAGCAGCTCCTGGCGATAGGCGTCGTCTTGCCACGAGCGGGCAATGCCGCGCAGGTAGGCAAGGCGGAATTCGAGCAACGGATCGGCGTTCTGGCGTTGGGCGGTCATGGTGACTTCATCCTTGGTTCAAGTGATGTGCGCATGCACGGGCGTGCGCACGGACATTTCCGGCCGCAGGGCGGCCAGCTCCTTCAGGCGCCCGGCCACGTCGGGACCGGCGAGTGCCAGTGCCTGCAACGCCACCAGGGCCTCGGTTTCGGTTCGGTGCTTGCCGCTGTCGCGCGCCACTTGCGCGGCCTGCAGGAGGCTGGCTTGCACGGCCGCATTCCCGGCGCCCGACGCCTGCAGGTAGCGGGCCTTCTTGAGGTGCAGCTCGGAGCTGTACAGCCTTTCCTCGAGCTCGTCCGTCAGGCGCAGGCAGTCGTCGATGCGTTCGATGGCTTCGTCCCAGCGCTGGCTGGCGGCCAGCGTCTCGGCGGGAAAGGCGCGGTAGTAGCTCTGGCAGTAGCGGCAGCCCATGCCCCACAGCGCCTGCACCGCGCCGTCGGCGCCCGCGATTTCGTCCACGCTGCCGCTGGCCCAGCAGCGGATGATGGCCGCGTAGCCGGTGAACGCCGGCAGGCCGTAGCGCGCCGTGATGCCGAGCAGCTCGCCCGTGCTCACCAGCGCGCGCGCCTTGTCGCCGCGGGCCTGGTGGCCCAGGCTCTGGTACAGCAGGGCCATGCTGAGCGAGGGAATGTGCGACATCTCGCGGGCCCAGCGCACGGCGTTGGTGGCGTCGGCGCGCGCGGCCTCGTCGTGGCCCGTGAACCAGCGCACCAGCGCGCGCCCGGTGGTGGCCCACACGCGCGTGTCGAAGCCGAACTCGGCCGCGTGGTGCGCATGCGCGACGGGGTCGTAGCGCTCGATGGCGTCGGTCAGCGCCTGCTCGGCGAGGTCGAAGCGGCCGTCGGAATAGTGCGCGAGCCCCAGGTAGGTCTGCGCCGCGACGAGCACGCCCTGGTCCTGGTGCTGCATGGCGTGGTCGTACAGCCGCTGGCTCAGCCGGCGCACCTCGTCGCGGTTGCTCGCGACGTGGTGGAAGGTGATGAGCGTCCACAGGTGCTGCACCTGCTTCTCGGGCGCGACGGTGTCGGTCAGCAGGTCTTGCGACAGGGCGATGCGATCCACCACCTGTTCGTGCGCCCAGCCGTAGGTGTTCATCATGGCCTGCGTGACGTAGCTGTTCACGTCGAGCCGCGCCTCGCGCTGCGCGGCGTCGTCCAGGTGCGCCATCCAGCCGTCGATGTGCCGCGCGTAGGCCACGGTTTCATCGTTGAGCGAGCGGTGCTGGGTGATGCGCAGCTGCTGCACCGCGTGCGCAACGGCCTGTGCGTGGTCGCCCGCGTCGGCCCAGTGCTGGGCCACGCCGCCGGGCTCGGCCTCCACGCGCTGCGGGTAGCTGCTCATCAGCGTCTGCGCCACGTTGCGGTGCTGCTGGCGGCGCTGCGCCACGAGCATGCATTCGTAGGCCGTGTCGCGGATCAATGCGTGGCGGAACATGAAGGCGCCCGCGCCCGCGATCTCGTCGGGCGTGACGAGCCCCGCGTCGCGCAGCACGGCCATGTCGTCTTCCATGGCTTCGCGCGTGCGGCCCGAGCAGGCGCACAGCAGGTCGGCGTCGAACTGCCGCCCGATGGTGGCGGCCAGTTGCAGCAGGTCTTTCACGGGGCCCAGCCGGTCGAAGCGGCTCACCAGCGAGTCGCGCAACGTGACCGGAATGGCGGCCGGCTCGACCGTGTCCCGGAAGCCCCAGACACCGTCCTTTTCCATCAGGTAGGCGTCCAGCAGCATGCGCGCCATTTCCTGGATGAACAGCGGCACGCCGTCGGTGCGCGCGACCACGTTGCCGATCACCGCCGCGGTCACGGCGCGCGGCGCCAGCGCCTGGCGCGCCAACTCGGCGGCCTGGTCGTTTTCCAGGCGCCGCACGTCGATGCACTCGGCCTCCAGCGTCTGCGGCGGCGTCCATTCGGGCCGCGCCGTGAGCACCAGCAGGATGCGGTGCTTCGGCAGTTGCGCGGTCAGTTGCTCGATGAACTCGATGCTCGTGGGGTCGGCCCAGTGCAGGTCCTCGAGCACCAGCAGGAAGGGCTCGGACTCGGCCATGTGCAGCAGCCACTGCGCGGTCGATTGCAGCAGCAGCGCCTTCTGCATCGGCGGAGAAATGCGGCTCGGCTCGCAGCCGCCCAGCGGCAGCGAAAGCCAGGCGCAGAAGATGGGCAGCACCGCGTCCTCGTCGCAACCGGCGGCGCGAAGAATCTCGCGCAGGGTTTCGCGCCGGCCGTCGGGCGAGGTGTCGGGTGCCGCGTCGAGCCGCTGGCGCAGCAGCGTCAGGAACGGGGTCAGCGCGTTGTTGCGATGCTCGGGCTGGCACTGCGCGCCCACGGTGCGCAGGCCTTCGGCCGTGACATGCACGCGCAGCACATCGGCCAGGCACGACTTGCCGATGCCCGGCTCGCCGCGGATCCACACGGCGCAGCCCTTGTCCTGGCGCGCCTGCGCCCATGCCGCGCGCAGCCGCTGCAGTTCGGACTCGCGCCCGATGCACACCGTCTGCATCGCCTGCTCGGCGGAAGGCGCGGACTTCGGCAGCGCCTGCGGCTCCGCGCTCAGGCGGTAGGTCTGGATGCCGGCGGACTGCCCCGGCAGCGCCACGCTGCCGGCCTTGTCGAACGGCGCATGGCGGCCCAGCAGGCGGTGGCTGCTTTCGCTTGCGAGCAGCGTGCCGGTTTCGGCCACGGCCTCCAGCCGCATCGCCACGTTGACCGCGTGGCCCGACGGAATTTCGCCGCCCGCCACCACGGCCATGCCGGTGTGCACGCCCATGCGAATGCCCAGGTGCACGCCGTGCGCCTCCTCGATGGCGGCGGACCGGCGGCGGCTCAGCGCCAGCAGCTCCATCGCCGTCATGCTGGCCTGGCGCGCGTCGGTGTCGCTGGCGTGCGGATAGCCGAACAGCACGATCATGCGATCGCCGAGCGTGCCCGCCAGCAGGCCGCCGCGCCGGGTCGCGGTTTCCGCGAACAGCGCGAGCTCGTCGCGCTGCAGCAGCTCCAGGTCTTCGATGTCGGAGGGCAGCGCGGCGTCCACGCTCTCGCCGTCCGCGTCGGTGTCCGGCCAGACCGAGACGCTGCAGCACAGCACGGTGAGTTGGCGCTTCTCGGAGAAGACGCGCGTGGTGGCCACGGTGCGCGTCAGCGTTTCGTCCTGCACCTGGCGGGTCGAGCGCAGCACGCCCACGAGGTCGTCCAGGCGCATGCGCGTGAGTTCGGCCAGCAGCGCGGCGGCGGAGTCGGACCGCTCCGAGGCCTTCTTCTTCAAGGCCTTGCGCAGCAGCGCGGCCAGCGGGTGCGCTGCAATTTCGGCGGGCAGCGGCACCTCCAGCGGACTGAGCTGCCGGTGCAGGATCTCGGCCGCCGAGACCCCTTGCACGGTGGGCGCGCCGGTCAGGCATTCGAGGAACATCAGGCCCCACGCATAGAGATCGGACCTGACGCTGGGCGGCTCGCCGCGCAGTTGCTCGGGCGCGCTGTAGGCCGGCGTTCCCAGGCTCTCGTCGGTCATGGTGAGCGTGGGGAACTGACCGGCCTTCTGCGAGGGAATGACGGTGCCGATGCCGAAGTCCAGCACCTTGGCGTGCGGGATGGCGCCGGTGAAGGTCACCATCACGTTGTCGGGCTTCAGGTCGCGGTGCACGATGCCCGCGGCGTGCGCGCAGTCGAGCGCGTCGAGCACTTCCGTCATGAGACGGGCGGCCTCGATGGCCGTCAGCGCGCCCTCGCGGCGGATGAGGCTGGTGAGCGTTTCGCCGGGCACGAACTCGAAGACGCCGTAGACGAAATCGCCCTGCTCGCCCTTGTCGAGCAAGCGGACGATGTGGGGGTGGTGCAGCGCGGCGCACAGCTGCGTCTCGCGGTGGAAGCGGGCCACGTGCCGGTTGCCGTCCTGCAGCTTCACGACCTTGATGGCCACCGTCGTTCCCGTGCGCTGATGCAGCGCGCGATAGACGGTGCCATAGCCGCCGGTACCCAATGCGTCCAGTAATTCGTAACCGGAAATCTCCGGCGGATTCGGCGCGGCACGGGACGCTGCGCGCGTGGGGTCGGTGACAGCAACCTGCATTTCAGCCTCGTCTATGGGGGAGCTTCCATTGCCCTCCTGAAGGCGTCCCACCATCGATCTGCCGTCAGGCGCGTCACAGTTGGGACACTAATTGTTACTGTAGCTGAAGAGGGGATTTTTCAAGCGGAAAACCGCTAAAAGAAAACCCGCGCACGCCAGTAAAGCTAGAACTTTTAGCTTCAAAACAACACGTTGCCGGCCACCGTCGTTCCGCTGTTTCAGTTGCAGACCAGCTCGGTCCTGGCCACCGCGCACAGGCGGGCCTTCTCGGGTTCGGACAGCGGCGGCGCCGAGGTCAGGCCGTCGAGCATCAGCACCGCCGGGTACAGCCGCGCATCGTTCGGGTTCTTGCGGTAGGCCTGCATCACGAGCCGCTGGCCGTCCTTCTTGCAGACCTTGCGCTGCATGCGCGTCACTTCCTTGTCGCGCGCGGAGCCGTCGCCGTTGAATTCGCCGGCGAAGTGAAAGCACATGGCGGCGTCTTCGACGGCCTTGCGCAGGGGCTGCTCGTCTTTAGAAAACACCGCCGACGCGGCGTAGGCCGCCAGCGAGACCAGCGCCATGGCCACCACGAAAGAAGTGCGCAGCCCCGCCCCCATCGACGACGTTGAATTCATTCCCCCACCCTCCAGCAACAACCAAACAGACAAAGAAAAAGGCCGCCCTCAGGCGGCCTTCGATTCAACCATGGCTCCCTCCGCGAACACCGAGGAACCGGCTTTGCCGGGCCTCAGGTGTTGCCCCCGGTAGGGGGTAGGAGCAGCGACACGAAGTGCGCGAAGCCTGGGGGCGAGCTTATTTCTTGTCGCCGCCCGGCACCTTGCCTTCCACGCCCTTGACGTAGAAGTTGATGCCCGACAGGAACTTGTCGTCCGCCACGGCGTCCTTGGCCACCAACTCCTTGCCGTCCTGGCCCAGGATCGGGCCCTTCCAGATCACGAAGCTGCCGTCCTTCAGGCCCTTCTTCACTTCGTCGACCTTGGCCTTGGTTTCAGCGGGCACGTCCTCGGCGATCGACACGAGGTCGATGGCGCCTTCCTTCACGCCCCACCAGCTCTGGCCGGTGGTCCACTTGCCGTCCAGGGCTTCCTGGGTGGCCTTGACGTAGTACGGCGTCCAGTTGATCACGGCCGAGGCCAGGTGGGCCTTGGGACCGTAGGCGGTCATGTCGGAGTCCCAGCCGAAGGCGCGCTTGCCCTTCTCTTGCGCGGTCTTGAGCACGGCCGGCGAGTCGGTGTTCTGGAACAGCACGTCGGCGCCGCCGTTGATCAGCGCGGTGGCGGCCTCGGTTTCCTTCGGCGGGCTGAACCACTCGTTGACCCACACGACCTTGGTCGTGATCTTCGGGTTGACCGACTGCGCGCCCAGGGTGAAGCTGTTGATGTTGCGCAGCACTTCGGGAATCGGCACCGAGCCGACCACGCCCAGCGTGTTGCTCTTGGTCATGGCACCGGCAACCACGCCGGCCATGTACGCGCCCTCGTACGTGCGGCTGTCGTAGGTGCGCATGTTTTCCGAGGTCTTGTAGCCGGTGGCGTGCTCGAACTTCACGTCCTTGCTGTCGGCCGCGACCTTGAGCATGGGCTCCATGTAGCCGAAGGTGGTGCCGAAGATCAGCTTGTTGCCCTGGCTCACGAAGTCGCGGAACACGCGCTCGGCGTCGGCGCCCTCGGGCACGCTTTCCACGAAGGTTGTCTTGATCTTGTCGCCGAATTCCTTCTCCAGCGCCTTGCGGGCGTTGTCGTGCGCGAACGACCAGCCGCCATCACCCACGGGACCGACGTATGCGAATGCGATGTTCAGCGGCGCCGTGGTGGTGGGCGCCGGCGCGGCGGCCACGGGAGCCGGGGCCGCGGGTGCGGCGGCCGGTGCTGCGGCTTCTTCTTTCTTGCCGCAGCCGATCAGGGCGGCCGAAGCGACCGCGGTGAAGGCAGCCAGCTTGAGCAGGGAGCGCTTGTTCAGATCATTCATTGTCGGAAATCCTCAAAAAAGGACGGGTTGGCGGAAAAACGAAAAACGCGATTATGAGCCGGGGTAGAACGGTTTCCCAATGGAAGCCGGCATGTTGGCGCGGATGAAAGCCGGGTTGCGCGAGATCAGCGCCAGCACCACGATCGGCGCGATGTACTGCAGCATGCTGAGGAACTGGGGCGGCACGTCGACCCCGCTGCTCTGCAGGTGAAAACCCAGCATCGACACGCCGCCGAACAGGTACGCGCCCAGCAGCACGCGCACCGGCCGCCAGGTGGCGAAGGTGGTGAGCGCCAGCGCGATCCAGCCCCGGCCCGCGACCATGCCCTCGACCCACAGCGGCGTGTACACAGTCGACAGGTACGCGCCCGCCAGCCCGCACAGCGCGCCGCCCGCGATCACCGCCATGAAGCGGATGCGCCGCACCGGGTAGCCCAGCGCGTGCGCCGACTCGGGCGACTCGCCGACCGAGCGCAACACCAGGCCCGCGCGCGTGCGGTACAGGAACCAGATGAGCCCGACGGTCAGCGCCATCGCGACATACACCATCGGGTGATGGCGAAACAGCGCCGGGCCGACGAGCGGAATGTCGCCCAGCACGGGAATGGCATACGACGCGCTTTCGGGCAGCTTGGCCTGCACGAAGTTGATGCCGGCAAAGGCCGAGAAGCCCACGCCGAACAGGCTCAGCGCCAGGCCGGTCGCGTACTGGTTGGTGTTGAGCCAGATCACCAGCACGCCGAAGAAGCCCGCGAGCAGCGCGCCCGCCGCCATGCCGGCCAGGAAGCCGAGCCACGGGTTGTGCGTGGTCACCACCGTCGCGAAGCCCGCGATGGCGGCGCACAGCATGATGCCCTCGGCGCCGAGGTTGACGATGCCGGCCTTCTCGTTGATGAGCAGGCCCAGCGCCGCGATGGCGAGCACGGTGCCCGCGCTCAGCGTCGAGCCGAGCAGGAGTGCGTAGCTTTCCATGTCAGAGGGCTCCCTCGGTCGGGCGCGCGACGGGCGCAGTGATGGGCGTGCTGGCTTGCAGCGAGGCGGTGGTCATGCCGGCGGCCGCGGCCTTGGCGGCCGCCTTGCGCCGGATGCGGTAGGCGATGAGCGTGTCGCAGGCCAGCAGCGTGAACAGCAGCAGGCCCTGGAACACGCCCGTGAGCGACTTCGGCAGGCCGAGGCGCGACTGCGCCAGCTCGCCGCCGATGTAGAACATGCTCATGAGAATCGCCGAGAAGATCATGCCCACCGGGTGCAGCCGCCCGACGAAGGCCACGATGATGGCCGCGAAGCCGTAGCCCGCGGGCACATACGGCGTGAGCTGGCCGAGCGGGCCCGCCACTTCGAGCGCACCGGCCAGGCCGGCCGCGCCGCCCGAGGTCAGCAGCGCGATCCACACCGCGCGCCGCGCCGAGAAGCCCGCGTAGCGCGAGGCCGCCGGGGCCAGCCCGCCGACCTGCTGCGCGAAGCCCGCGCGCGTGCGGAACAGGAACACCCACAGCGCCCCCGCGCCGACCAGCGCGATGACCAGCCCGATGCTCACGCGCGAGCCCTTGAACAGGCGCGGGATCTGCGTCACCGCCTCGAAGGTCTTGGTCTGCGGAAAGTTGTAGCCGTTCGGGTCTTTCCAGGGCCCGAAGACCATGTAGCCCAGCAGCAGCGTGGCCACGTAGACCAGCATCAGGCTCACCAGGATTTCGTTGGCGTTGCACTTGTCGCGCAGGAACGCGACGATGCCCGCCCACACCATGCCGCCCAGGATGCCGGCCGCCAGGATGGCCACGACGATCCACTGGCCCGTGGTCTTGTCGGCCAGCAGCGCCACGCCGCCCGCCGCGATGGCGCCGAACACGAACTGCCCTTCGGCGCCGATGTTCCACACGTTCGAGCGGAAGCACACGGCCAGCCCCAGCGCGATGATGAGCAGCGGCGTGGCCTTGACCATGAGTTCGCCGAGCGCATAGCCGCTCTTGATGGGTTCCCAGAAAAACACCAGCAGGCCCTTGACCGGGTCCTTGCCGAGCGCGGCGAACAGCGCCACGCCGATCAGCACGGTGATCAGCAGCGCCAATATCGGCGAGGCATAGCTCCAGAAGCGCGACAGCTCCGGGCGGGGTTCGAGCTTAAACATGCGCCGCCTCCGAGTCCTTGTGCCCTTGCTGCGCTTGCCACAGCCCGCTCATCCACTCGCCGATCTGCGGCAGCGTGGCCGCCGCGCGATCGATCGACGGCGACAGCCGGCCCTTGGCGATCACGTGCAGCCGGTCGCTGATTTCGAACAGCTCGTCCAGCTCCTCGCTGACCACGAGCACGGCGCAGCCGGCGTCGCGCAGCGCGAGGATCTCGCCGCGAATCAGCGCGGCGGCGCCCACGTCCACGCCCCAGGTCGGCTGCGAGACGATGAAGAGCTTGGGGTTGGCGTCGATCTCGCGGCCGACGATGAATTTCTGCAGGTTGCCGCCCGACAGCGAGCGCGCCGCCGCATGCGGCCCGCCCGCCTTGACGTTGAAGCGCTCGATGATCGAACGCGCATGGCGCTCGAGCGCGCCGGTGCGGATCCAGCCGCCCCGCCCGACCGCGTTGCCGCGCGTCAGCAGCAGGTTGTGCGCCAGGCCCAGCGTGGGCACGGCGCCGCGGCCCAGCCGCTCTTCGGGCACGAAATGCAGGCCGAGCGCCCGGCGCGCGCGGGGCCGCAGCCGGCCGGCGGGCTTGTCGAACACGCGGACCATGGCGGCCTCGGCGCGCACGTCTTCGCCCGAGAGCGTGTAGAGCAGTTCCTTCTGCCCGTTGCCCGACACCCCCGCGATGCCGACCACCTCGCCCGCGCGCACCTCGAACGAGATGCCGTCCAGGTCGACGCCGAACTGGTCCTCGCGCGCCAGCGACAGCTTGTCGACGCGCAGCGCCACCGCGCCAGCGTGCACCGGCCGGTGCTTCAGCGGCGGCGGCTCGCTGCCGATCATCAGCCGCGAGAGCGACTCGTTGCTTTCGTTCTGCGGGTTGCACACGCCCGTCACCTTGCCGCCGCGCAGCACCGTGCAGGCGGTGCACAGCTCGCGGATCTCGTGCAGCTTGTGGCTGATGTACAGGATGCTGCAGCCCTCGGACGACAGCTTCTTCAGCACCTGGAACAGCTTGAGCACCGCCTGCGGCGTGAGCACCGAGGTCGGCTCGTCCAGGATCAGCAGCTTGGGGTTGGTCAGCAGCGCGCGAATGATCTCCACCCGCTGCATCTCGCCCACCGACAGCGTGTGCACCGGGCGCGAGGGGTCGATGTCCAGCCCGTACTCGCTCGCCTTGGCGGTGATGCTGCGCGCCACTTCGGCCAGCTGCAGCGATTTGTCCAGCCCCAGCCACACGTTCTCGGCCACGGTGAGCGTGTCGAACAGGCTGAAGTGCTGGAACACCATGCTGATGCCCAGCGCCCTCGCCTGCTGCGGATTGCGCAGGTTGACGGCCTGGCCGTCGAAGGTGACGGTGCCTTCGTCGGGCTTCACCGACCCGTAGATGATCTTCATCAGGGTCGACTTGCCGGCGCCGTTCTCGCCGAGCACGGCGTGGATTTCGCCGGGCTGCACGGCCATGGAGATGTCGCTGTTGGCCACCACCGCGGGATACCGCTTGGTGATGCTCGCGAGCTGGAGTCTGGGGGTTGTCATGCCGGGTTTCGTGGGTTTTGTCTCGTTCAACAGCAACAAAGCGGGAACAGCTATCAGTTTAATAGCACTGACAGCTGTTGCCGCGACCATCGGCGCCCGACGGCGCTCAGCTCAGTTCATTGTTTCAGTGTCCGCCGACATAGGCGAACTTGAACAAGAACACGGCGGCGATGACCCAGACCATCGCATGCACTTCCCGTGCCCGGCCGGTGCACAGCTTCAGCACCGCGTAGGTGATGAAGCCGAAGGCCAGGCCGTTGGCGATCGAGTAGGTGAAGGGCATGGCCAGCGCGGTCACGGCGGCGGGGATCACCTCGGTGGTGTCTTCCCAGTCGAGCTCGACCAGGTCGCGCAGCATCAGGCAGCCCACGAACAGCAGCGCCGGCGCGGTGGCATAGGCCGGCACCGAGCCCGCCAGCGGCGAGATCATCAGGCAGGCCAGGAACAGCACCGCCACCACCACGGCCGTGAGGCCGGTGCGACCGCCCGCCTGCACGCCCGCCGCGCTTTCCACGTAGGCCGTGGTGCTCGAGGTGCCGAGCAGCGAGCCCGCGAAGATGGCGCCGCTGTCGGCCAGGAGCGCCTTGTTCATGCGCTCCATCTTGCCGGGCACCAGCAGGCCGGCGCGCTTGGCCACGCCCATCAGCGTGCCGGTGGCGTCGAACATCTCGACCAGGAAGAACACCAGCACCACGTTCAGGATGCCGCCCTTGAGCGCGCCCAGGATGTCCAGCTGCATGAAGGTCGGCGCGATGGACGGCGGCGCGTCGAACACGCCGTGGAACTTGTTGCCGCCGAAGAAGAACGACAGCACCGTCACCGTGATGATGCCGATCAATATCGCGCCGCGCACCTTGAGCTTGTCGAGCGTCACGATGATCAGGAAGCCCAGCGTGGCCAGCACCACCGGCGGCGAGTGCAGGTCGCCCAGCGTCACGAAGGTGGCCGGCGATGCCGCGACCACGCCCGCGCCCTTCAGCGCCACCAGCGCCAGGAACATGCCGATGCCTACGGTGATCGCCGTTCGCAAGGACTGCGGTATGCCCTGTATGAAAAGCTCCCGCAACCCGGTGACCGTGACGATCAGGAACAGGCAGCCCGAGATGAACACCGCGCCCAGCGCCACCTGCCACGTGTAGCCCATGCCCAGCACCACCACGTAGGCGAAGTAGGCGTTCAGGCCCATGCCCGGCGCCATGGCGATCGGGTAGTTGGCGTACAGGCCCATGATCAGCGTGCCCAGCGCCGCGATCAGGCAGGTGGCCACGAACACGGCTCCCTTCGGCATGCCCGCGTCCCCCAGGATCGACGGGTTCACGAAGATGATGTAGGCCATCGTCAGGAAGGTGGTGAGCCCCGCGATGACCTCGGTGCGCACCGTGGTGTTGTGCGCGCTGAGCTTGAACACCCGTTCAAGCAGACCCGAGCCGCTTGCGCTGCCCACAGCCGCACGCGGACGCGCGGACTCGACATGCCCCGGCGTGCGGGGCTCGGCGCCTTTCGGCGCCTGTTCAAACGAACTCATTTAGCTTGTCTCCAGCTGTTGTTGTGGCGGTTTTCATCGTTGCCCCGCTCACGACGCCAGTGCGAACGGGGATCTCTCAGGGATCGGATGTCTCAGGGGCGAAGGGCGGACCCGCCGGCGCCATGGAAGGCGGCGGACGCAGCGACGCCGCCACGTCCTTGATGCATTCGCGCAGCCAGCGCGCCGAGCTCGACGAATGGGTGCGTTCGTGCCAGAGCTGGTAGTACATGAGGCGCGGCAGCGCCACCGGGCATTCGAGGATCTTCAGCGGCAGCCGCGCCGCGAAGCGCTCGCAGTACTGGCGCCCGGTGGTCAGCACCAGCAGGCTGGAGGCCACCATGTCGGGAATGAGCCCGAAGTGCGCGCAGCGCGCCGTCACGTTGCGCCGGCGGCCCAGCTCGTCGAGCATCTGGTCGATGATGCCGCGCCCGCCCGGATGCATGGGCGTGGGCGCGATGTGCTCGGCCGCCAGCCAGGTCTCCAGGTCCCAGCCGCGGCGCACCGCCGGATGGTCCTTGTTGACCAGCGACACCACCTCGTCGCCGAAGAGCCGCGCCATGTGCAGGTCTTCCGGCGGCTTGAGCCAGTTGCCGATGACCAGGTCGACCTGGCCGAGCGCCAGGTGGCCGTGGTAGTCGGAGTCGGGCGTGAGCGCATGGATCTCGATCTGGCACAGCGGCGCGTCGCGCTTGACCTGCGCCACCAGCATCGGCAGGAACAGCGGGTCCATGTAGTCGCTGGCGGCAATGCGGAAGGTGGTGGCCGCCGACTGCGGCTCGAACCCCCGCGCGTCGGAGAACAGCATCTCGGCCGCGCGCAGGATGCTGGCCGCCGGCTCGATCATGCGCAGCCCCGCGTCGGTCGGCACCATGCCCGAGCCCGAGCGCACCAGCAGCGGGTCGCCCGACAGTTCGCGCAGTCGCTTCAGCGCGGCCGACACGGCCGGCTGGTACATGCCCAGGCGAATGGCCGCGCGCGAGACGCTGCGGTCGGTCAGCACGGTGTGAAGCACCCGGATCAGATGGAGATCGATCTTGTCGAAAAGCGCTTGGTCTCTCATGGCTGTTCACACCTTTCTTGTCTGTGCGAACAGTTATACAGCGCGACATTGGGGCAGACCGGGGGTGGGAGTGGAGCTCGGACCGTGCGAGCACGGCCCGTGTTCATTCGACCGTTGCCGCCTGCCCCGCCTGCACGGCGGTGACGGCGCGAAGAATCGACTCGCTCGTGGCCGGCGCCTTCAGCGGCGGATCGACCCGGTGCTCGCCCGCCGCCGACACGGCGTCACGGATCGCGAAGAACACCGAGAACGGCAGCAGCAGCGGCGGCTCGCCCACCGCCTTGCTGCGGTGGATGGAGTCCTCGAAGTTCTGGCCTTCGAACAGGCGCACGTTGAACACGGGCGGGCAGTCGTTGGCGGTCGGAATCTTGTAGGTGCTGGGCGCGTGCGTGGTGAGCTTGCCGCTTTGCGGGTGCCACACCAGCTCTTCGGTGGTGAGCCAGCCCATGCCCTGGATGAACGCGCCCTCGACCTGGCCGATGTCCACCGCCGGGTTCAGCGACTTGCCCGCGTCGTGCAGGATGTCGGCGCGCAGCAGCTTCCATTCGCCGGTGAGCGTGTCGACGATCACCTCGCTCACCGCCGCACCGTAGGCGTAGTAGTAGAACGGGCGGCCCTGCATCTTGTCCTTGTCCCAGCTCAGGCCGGGGGTGGCGTAGAAGCCGTCGGACCACAGCTGCTTGCGGTCGAGGTAGGCCTCGCCCACCACGGTGCTGAAGGCCAGCGACTTGCCGTTGACCTCGACCTTGTCGTTCGCAAAGCGCACCGCGCCGGCGGTGCCGCCGTGGCGCTCGGCCGCGCAATCGGCCAGGCGCTCGCGGATCTGGCGGGCCGCGTCCTGCGCGGCCTTGCCGTTCAGGTCGGCGCCGGTCGAGGCCGCCGTGGCCGAGGTGTTGGCCACCTTGGTGGTGTCGGTCGCGGTCACGCGCACGCGCTCGAAGCTCACGCCCAGCTCGTGCGCCACCACCTGCGCCACCTTGGTGTTCAAGCCCTGGCCCATCTCGGTGCCGCCGTGGTTCACCAGGATCGAGCCGTCGGTGTACACGTGCACCAGCGCGCCGGCCTGGTTGAAGTGCTTCACGTTGAACGAAATGCCGAACTTCAGCGGCGCCAGCGCCAGCCCGCGCTTGAGCACCACGCTCTTGCGGTTGAACGCCGCGATGTCCTCGCGCCGCGCGCGGTAGTCGCTGCTGGCCTCCAGCTCGGCCACGAGTTCGTGCACGATGTTGTCGGTCACGGTCTGGCGGTACGGCGTGACGTTGTTTTCGGTCTTGCCGTAGAAGTTGACGCGCCGCACGTCGAGCGGGTCGCACTTCAGTTCGCGCGCCACCGAGTCCATGATGTTCTCGATGGCAATGGCGCCCTGCGGGCCGCCGAAGCCGCGAAAGGCCGTGTTGCTCTGCGTGTTGGTCTTGCCCGAGAAGCCGTGCATCGACACGTTGGGCAGCCAGTAGGCATTGTCGAAGTGGCACAGCGCGCGCGTCATCACCGGGCCCGACAGGTCGGCCGAGTGGCCGGCGCGCGAGACCATGGTGATCTCGGCGCCGAGGATGCGGCCCTCGTCGTCGTAGCCCACTTCGTACTCGTACCAGAAGCAGTGGCGACGGCCCGTGACCATGAAGTCGTCGTCGCGGTCCAGCCGCAGCTTCACCGGGCGCTGCAGCTGGCGCGCCGCAACGGCCGCCACGCAGGCGAACAGCGCCGACTGCGACTCCTTGCCGCCGAAGCCACCGCCCATGCGCCGGCATTCCACATGCACCTCGTTCGACTGCAGGTGCATGGCGTGCGCCACCAGGTGCTGCATTTCGCTGGGGTGCTGCGTCGAGCAGTGGATGTGCAGCGTGCCGCCTTCCTTGGGAATGGCGTAGCTGATCTGGCCTTCGAGGTAGAACTGCTCCTGCCCGCCTACGTCCAGCGTGGACTTGTGGCGGCGCGGCGCCTTGGCGATGGCGGCGCGCACGGCGGCCTCGTCGCCCTCGTTGGCGGCACCGCCGCTGCGCACGATGTGCATCGGCGGCACCACGTACTGGCCGCGCGCGTGCGCGGCCTGCGGCGTGAGCACCGGCGGCTGCGCCTCGATGGTCAGTGCGTCCTTGGCCTTGGCGGCGGCGCGGCGGGCGGCGTCGCGCGTCTCGGCGATCACCGCGAACACCGGCTGGCCGAGGTAGCGGATTTCGCCGCCGTCGTTCACGGGCAGCAGGATCGGGTCGTCGTGGATGATCGAGCCGCAGTCGTTGGTGCCCGGAATGTCGTCGGCCGTGATGACCGCGACCACGCCCGGCATGGCGCGGATGGCGTCCAGCGACAGCGCCGTGACGCGGCCGTTGGCGGCCGGCGACAGGCCCAGCGCGCAGTGCAGCGTGCCGGCGAGTTCGGGAATGTCGTCGATGTAGGTGGCCTCGCCGGCCACGTGCAGGTGCGCCGACTCGTGCGGGCGGCTGATGCCCACGCGCATGCCGCGCTCGTGCGCCAGCGCTTCGGCGCCCACGTCGATGCGGGCGGCGGTGTTGCTCAGGTAGTCGGCAAAGGCCTCGGCGGGCTGCAGCAGGCGGGCGTCGATGGGTTTGTTCATGGTCAGACGCCTTCCGCGGCCTTGGTGACATGGGCCGCGGCATGCGGCATCACGCTCCAGACGCTGGTTTCTTCCAGCGACAGGGCGTCCTCGGCACGGGTTTCGAGCCAGAGGCGCTGGATCAGGTTCTGGGCCACCAGCAGCCGGTAGTCGGCCGAGGCGCGCATGTCCGACAGCGGCTTGAAGTCTTGCGCGAGCGCCAGCTTGGCGTTGCTCACGTTGGCCTGCGTCCAGGGCTTGCCCAGCAGCGCGGCTTCCGCGCTCGCGGCGCGGCGCACGGTGGCGGCCATGCCGCCGAAAGCCAGCCGCACGGCCTTGACCGTGTCGCCGCCCTCTTCGAGTTCGATGGCGAAGCCCGCGCACAGCGCCGAGATGTCGCAGTCGAAGCGCTTGCTGATCTTGTAGGCGCGAATCTGCCGGCGCATGGCGGCCTGCGGAATGGCCAGCCCCTGCACGAACTCGCCGGGCTGCAGCTGGTTCTTCATGTAGTCCAGGTAGAACTCGGGCAGCGGCATGCGGCGCACCACGTCGCCCCGGCGCAGCTCGATCTGCGCGTCCAGCGACATCAGCACCGGCGGCGAATCGCCGATGGGCGAGCCGTTGGCCACGTTGCCGCCCATGGTGCCGGCATGGCGGATCGGCGGCGAGGCAAAGCGCAGCCACACGTCGGACAGGTTGGGCACGCGCGCGACCAGCGCGGCGAAGGCGGATTCGAGCGAGGCGCCGGCGCCGATGTAGAGCTCTCCACCGTTGTCCGGCCGGTCCTCGATGGTCTTCATCTCGGCCACGTCGCCCACGTAGATGATGTCGCCCAGGTCGCGGAACTGCTTGTTGACCCACAGGCCGACGTCGGTCGAGCCGGCCAGCAGCTGCGCGCGGGGCTTCTGCTCGCGCAGGGCGGCGAGCTGGGCCAGCGTCCTGGGGGCGTGGAAGTGGTCGATGCGGGCGCCCAGCGGCGCGGCGTAGTTCAGGTCATGGCCGCCGTTCTGCAGCGCGGTGAGCGCGGCCACCACGGGCCGGGTGTCGAGCCGCACCGAGGGCAGGTCGAACATGCGCTGACCGGCATCCAGGATGGGGCGGTAGCCGGTGCAGCGGCACAGGTTGCCCGAGAGGTCGTCGGCCAGTTGCTGGCGGGTGGGCTGCGTGCCTTCGGACTGGTGGTGCTCGTAGGCGGCCCACAGCGACATCACGAAGCCGGGCGTGCAGAAGCCGCACTGGGAGCCGTGGCAGTCGACCATGGCCTGCTGCACGGGGTGCAGCGTGTGCACGGCGTGCTTGCCGTCCTTGGCCTTCTGCTCGGGCTTGTGGGCCTTCGCCTGGCATTGCGTCTTGAGGTCTTCCACCGTGAACAGCGCCTTGCCGTGCAGCGTGGGGAGAAACTGGATGCAGGCGTTGACGGTCTGCAGGTTCAGCCCGCCGACGGCGCCCGGGGCCTGGGGGTCGGTGGCCAGCTCGCCGATGACGACGGTGCAGGCGCCGCAGTCACCCTCGTTGCAGCCTTCCTTGGTGCCGGTGCAGCGCGCGTCCTCGCGCAGCCAGTCGAGGACCGAACGGGTCGGATGGACGCCGGTGACGTCGACGATTTTTCCGCGATGGAAAAAGCGGATCGGTTGAATCTTGCTGCTGTCGGTGCTCATGCTTCTGGGGCTCGTGGGGGACCCGTTGTGGGTCAGTCATGGACGTTAGCGGCTTGTGCGGTGTCGTGCATACGCAGGTGCCCATAACGCGTATGTAGGGCCCGGTATGCCACGTACGGGGAAACCCTTGCGAGGGCGCTGCAATTCCTGGGCCAAGCCGGGCCGAGCCGGGCCCGGGCAGGGGCCCGGTTCGCGGTCAGCCGTGCGCGATGGCCACCCAGGCCGAGGCGATCAGCGTCGCCCCCGCCGCCGCCAGCAGCCCGCCGACCACCCATTTCAGGGTGCGCGGCTGCAGCTTGTTGGGCAGCCGATGGTGCAGCCGCGTGGCGCCGTAGACCACCGGCACCGCGCATCCCGCCAGCAGCGCCGCGCGCCACGAGAAATGCCCCGTCGGCACCACGATCACCAGCCGCACGAGCGAGTTGAACGCGAACATCAGCAGCAGCGCGCGGCGCACCAGCTCGCGATCCAGCGGCTGGCGGTACATGTGGAACACGATGGGCGGCCCCGAGCTGGAGAACAGCCCGCCCAGCACGCCCGACAACCCGCCGATGACGGCGAAGCTCGGGCGCCCCGACACCACCGGCAGCGGCCGGCCCTGCAGCACCAGCAGCGCGGCGCACCCCAGGATCGACACGCCCAGCAGCCCGCGCAGCCAGTTGACCGCGCCGCCGCTGAGCCAGGTGAGCAGCATGAGCCCCACGATCACGCCGACCGTGCTGCCGTTGAGCGCCGGCTTCATCAGCTGCCAGGGCACCACGCCGGGCCGGGCGCGGAAATAGGTCCAGGCGTTGATGAGCGTGAGCACGGTCGCGGCATTGGCCGCGTCGCTCACGCTGGCGACGTGGAACACCGACACCAGGCCCAGCAGGATCAGGCTGAAGGCAAAGCCCGTGAGGTTCTGCGCATAGGTGGCGAGCGCCACACAGGCCATGAAGACCAGCACGGGGCCGGCCTCGGAAAGAATCGCTTGCACCGGGGAACGTCGTCAGAGGGGAGCGGGAAACGCGAGGCGGGAGCGGAAGGCGAAAGGAAAAACGGGGGGCGAGACGGGGTGCAAAACAGACATTCGGAGCGGATCGGGGTACAGACAAGGCGCCGGTCGGGCGCCCTCCAAGAATACCGCGCGGCCGTGCCCCGAGCGGCGCACAGGGGCAAAGGCGCGCTCAGCGCATCAGGTCCCACCCCATCATCAGGGCCGCGAAGCCCATCAGCGCGGTGCCGCCCCAGCCGAGCCAGCGCGTGCGGCGCCCGGAGGTGAACGCCCCCATCACCTTCTCGCGCGTCACCAGGATCATCATGGCCGCCATGATCGGCACGGCCACCACGCCGTTGATGACCGCGCTCCAGTAGAGCGCCTTCATCGGGTCGATGGGCGTGAAGTCGAGCGCCGTGCCCACCAGCGTGGCCACCGCGATGATTCCGTAGAACTCCTTGGCCTCGCGCCAGTGCCGCTCCAGCCCCTCTTCCCAGCCGAAGGCCTCGGCCACGGCGTAGGCGGCCGAAGACGCCAGCACGGGCACGGCCAGCAGGCCGGTGGCGATGATGCCGCCGGCAAACAGCCAGAAGGCGAAGTCGCCGGCCAGCGGGCGCAGCGCCTCGGCCGCCTGCGCGGCGGAAGTCACGTCGTGCACGCCCGCCGAGAACAGCACCGACGCGCCCACCACCATCACGAAGAACGCGATCAGGTTGGAGAAGGTCATGCCCACCCAGGTGTCCAGCCGCACCCGCCGCAGGTCGTGCCGCACCTCCTGGTCGGTGCCTCGCTGTCCGCCCTTGAGCCGCAGCTCTTCGACCTCCTGCGAGGCCTGCCAGAAGAACAGGTAGGGCGAGATCGTGGTGCCCAGCAGCGCGACGATCATCATCCAGTAGTCGCCGCTCCACTGCAGCCTGGGCACCACCAGGTCGTGCAGCACCCGCCCCCATTCGACCTGCACCACGAACACCGCCGCCACGTAGGCGAACAGCGTGAGCGTCAGCCACTTCAGGATGTGGGCCAGCTTGCGGTACGGCACGAACACCTGCAGCAGCACCGTCACCACGCCGAAGACCAGCGAATGAAAGTGCGCCCCGCCGCCCACCACCAACTGCAGCGCCTCGCCCATGGCGGCGATGTCGGCCGCGATGTTGATGGTGTTGGCCACCACCAGCAGCGCCACCAGCACGATCAGGAAGCCGCGCGGCATGTGCTCGCGCAGGTTGGCCGCCACCCCCTTGCCGGTGACCCGGCCGATGCGCGCCGACACCAGCTGGATCGCCACCATGAACGGCAGCGACAGGAACACCGTCCACAGCAGCCCCGTGCCGAACTGGGCGCCGGCCTGGGTGTAGGTGGCAATGCCCGACGGGTCGTCGTCGGCCGCGCCGGTGACCACGCCGGGGCCGACGTGGCGCAGGAAAGAGGGAATGCGTTTTTTCATGTCAGCCGGATAGTGGCATGGCCAATCTGACCGGGGCATGAACGCCCGGCGGCTGTCGGCAAAAAAGCGTCACGGCGCGCCGTCATGCCCGCTCGGAGAACAGCGCGACGATCACCTGGCGTAGCCAGCGGTTGCCCGGGTCGGCCTCGAAGCGCTTGCTCCAGTGCAGCGACACGCTGAAGTCGCGCAGCGGAAACGTCGGCTCGACGATGGCGTAGCCGCCCTCCCCGGTAAAGCCGCGCGCGATGTTGCGCGGCATCACCACCGCCAGGTCGGTGGCGCGCACGATGGCCGGCAGCACCATGAAGTGCTCGGTCGTCAGGCGCACCCGGTCTTCGAGGTTCAGCAGCTGCAGGATGCGCAGGGTGTCGGCGTGCGTGCGCACGGCCACGTAGTCGAGCTCCTGCAGCGCCTCGAGCAGCGCCTGCCCGCTGCGCCGGCGCTTCACGAAGGGGTGGTCCTTGCGCAGCAGCACGATGTAGCGGTCTTTCAGCAGCAGGGCGCGCTGCGTGTCCTTCACGCGAGGCAGGAAGCCGAAGGCGAAATCGACCTTGCCGCTGTCCAGCGCGGTGGTGATCTCGCCCGCCGCCAGCGGCATGGTCTCCAGGCGCAGGCCCGGCGCCAGCTCGCGCAGCCGCGCCATCAGCGGCGGCAAAAAGCGCCCCTCGCCGATGTCGCTCATGTGGATGCGAAACAGCTTGCGCGAGGCCGCCGGGTCGAAGCGCTCGGGCTCGCTCAGCGCCTGCCTCAGGGTGGCCAGCGCCGACTGCACCGACACCGCCAGCCGCTCGGCGCGCGGCGTCGGCGCCACGCCGCCCGGGGTGCGCGTGAACAGCGCGTCGCCCAGCAGCAGGCGCAGCCGCGTCAGGCCATGGCTGGCCGCCGGCTGGGTCAGGCCCAGGGCCTCGGCCGCGCGGCTCACGTTGCGGGCCCGGTAGACCGCGTCGAAGAGCCGCAGCAGGTTGAGGTCGACCGCGTCGATATGCACCGATTTCATATTGGATAGCTGGCTTATTTTATTGAAGTATGGCGCCCCGCGACCCACACTCCCGTCTTCCTTCTCGAGCCCCCAGAACAAAGAGACACGATGGAAGTTTCATTCAGCAAGGAAGTGGAAATGCTGCGCCTCGGCGCGGGCGACACCTTCCACGGCGAGGGCATCCTCGCGATCACCAAGGGCCTGCTGCAGTCGGGCGTGGCCTATGTCGGCGGCTACCAGGGGGCGCCGGTGTCGCACCTGCTGGACGTGATGGTCCAGGGCAAGGCCTACATGGACGAGCTGGGCGTGCACGTGGAGGCCTGCTCCAACGAAGCCTCGGCCGCGGCCATGCTGGGCGCGTCCATCCACTACCCGCTGCGCGGCGCGGTCACCTGGAAGTCGATCGTCGGCACCAACGTGGCGGCCGATGCGCTGTCCAACCTGTCGTCGCCGGGCGTGACGGGCGGCGTGCTGGTGGTGGTGGGCGAAGACTACGGCGAAGGCGCCAGCGTGATCCAGGAGCGCACCCACGCCTACGCGCTCAAGTCGAGCATGTGCCTGCTCGACCCGCGCCCCGACCTGGGCGTGATGGTGCGCATGGTCGAAGAAGGCTTTCGCCTCTCGGAAAGCTCGAACATGCCCTGCCTGATGGAGCTGCGCATCCGCACCTGCCACGTGCGCGGCAGCTTCGAGTGCAAGGACAACATCGCGCCCGCCGTCTCGACCCGCGCGCTCATGAGCGAGCCGGCCGGCTTCAACTACATGCGGCTCGCGCACCCGCCCGTGACCTTCCGGCACGAGAAGCTCAAGGGCGAGGAGCGCATTCCGGCGGCGCGGCGCTACATCGTCGAGCACGGGCTCAACGAGCTGATCCCCGGCGGGCGCCATGCGGACCTGGGCATCGTGGTGCAGGGCGGCTTGTACAACGCGCTGATTCGCAGCCTGCAGCAGCAGGGGCTGGCCGATGCCTTCGGCGACACGGACATCCCGATCCTGGTGCTCAACGTGACCTACCCGCTGGTGCCCGAGCAGGTGGCCGACTTCTGCGTGGGCAAGCGCGCGGTGCTGGTGGTCGAAGAAGGCCAGCCCGAATACATCGAGCAGGACATCGCCACGCTGCTGCGCCGGCGCGACATCCAGACACCGCTGCACGGCAAGGACATGCTGCCGCCCGCGGGCGAGTACGGCGTCGAGGTGCTGTCGGGCGGCATCGGCGCCTTTGCCGCGAAGTACATCGCGGCGAGCGAGGCTTCTTCGTCCGCGCAGGCCTGGCTGGCCGGCAACCGCGAGCGCCGCGAAGCCGTGGCGCGCCGCCTGAGCGCGCCGCTGCCCAACCGGCCGCCGAGTTTTTGCATCGGCTGCCCGGAGCGGCCGGTGTTCTCGGCGCTGAAACTGGCGCAGCAGGAAACGGGGCCGGTGCACATCGCGGCCGACATCGGCTGCCACGCCTTCGGCACCTTCGAGCCCTTCTCGATGGGCCATTCGATCCTGGGCTACGGCATGAGCCTGGCCAGCCGCGCGGGCGTGGCGCCCATGATGAACCGCCGCACGCTGTCGATCATGGGCGACGGCGGCTTCTGGCACAACGGGCTGCTCACCGGCGTGCAGAGCGCGCTGTTCAACGGCGACGACGCGGTGCTGCTGATCTTCAAGAACGGCTACACCTCGGCCACCGGCACGCAGGACATCATTTCCACGCCCGACGACGACATCAAGGAACGCGCCGTCGACAAGCAGCAGAGCCTGGTCGACAAGAACCAGACCATCGAGGCCACGCTCAAGGGCCTGGGCGTGCAGTGGATGCGCACCGTGACCACCTACGACGTGGAGCGCATGCGCAAGACGCTGACCGAGGCGCTCACCAGCGACTTCAACGGCCTGAAGGTGGTGATCGCCGAGGGCGAATGCCAGCTCGAGCGGCAGCGCCGCATCAAGCCCTGGCTCGCCGCGCTGCTGAAAAAAGGCGAGCGCGTGGTGCGCGTGAAATACGGCGTCGACGAAGACGTGTGCAACGGCGACCACGCCTGCATCCGCCTGTCGGGCTGCCCCACGCTCACGCTCAAGGACAACCCCGACCCGCTGAAGGTGGACCCGGTGGCCACCGTGATCGACGGCTGCGTGGGCTGCGGCCTGTGCGGCGCCAACGCGCACGCGGCCACGCTGTGCCCGAGCTTCTACCGGGCCGAGGTGGTGCAGAACCCGAAGTGGCATGAGCGCCTGCTGCACGGGCTGCGCGGCGCGGTCGTGCGTGCGTTGCAACCGGCATGAAGGGCTGAACGGACATGGACATGGAACAGAACCGCCCCTTGACCCTGCTCGTCTGCGCCCTCGGCGGCGAAGGCGGCGGCGTGCTGACCGAATGGCTGGTCGAGATCGCGCGCCACGCCGGCTACGCGGCGCAGAGCACCTCGATCCCGGGCGTGGCGCAGCGCACCGGCGCCACCACCTATTACCTGGAGGTGTTCCCGGTGCCGCTCGCGCAGCTCGGCGGGCGCCGCCCGGTGTTCAGCCTGAGCCCGGTGCCGGGTGCGCTCGACGCCATCGTGTCGTCGGAGCTGCTGGAGACCGCGCGCCAGATCGGCAACGGCATGAGCGCGCCGCTGCGCACGCTGGTCATCAGCTCGTCGGCGCGCATCCTCACGACGGCCGAGCGCATGGAGCCCGGCGACGGCCGCGCCGACGCGCAGCGCCTCGTCGACGTGGTCCAGGCCTTCAGCCGCGAGCACCATGTGTTCGACATGAACGCGATCGCGCGCGACAGCGGCACCGTGGTCAGCGCGGTGATGCTCGGCGCCATCGCGGGCAGCGGGCTGCTTCCGTTCCCGCGCGAGGCCTACGAGCACGTGGTGCGCGGCGGCGACACCAGCGCGCCCGACAAGCTGAGCAAGATGGCCGCGGCCAGCCTGCGCGGCTTTGCCGCCGCCTTCGACGCCGTGAGCGCGCCGCGCGCGCAGGCTGCCTTCGTGAGCAACGTGCTGGCCGGCGACACCCACGACGCGCCGCCCCCGGCCAGCGCCCTGCCCGCCGACCTGGCACGGCGCTTTCCGCCCGCCGTGCACGACATGCTCACGCTCGGCCATGCCCGCGTGCTCGACTACCAGGACGCCGGCTACGCCACGCTCTACGCCGATCGCCTGGCGCGCGTGCTCGACGCCGAGCGCGCCGCCGACCCGGCCGGCGCCCACGGCTTTGCCATAACGCGCGAGATGGCACGCTGGCTCGCGCTGTGGATGGCCTTCGACGACATCGTGCGCGTGGCCGCGCTCAAGGGCCGCGCGAGCCGTGCGCAGCGCGTGCGGCAAGAGGTGCGCGCCGGCGACGACGACATCGTGAAGGTCTACGACCACTTCAAGCCCGGCGCCGCCGAGTTCGCGGCGCTGCTGCCGCCTTCGTTGTCGCGCCGCGTCACCGCGTGGGACCGGGGCCGCCAGGCGCGCGGCCGCGAGCCGTGGGCGCTGCCGCTGAAGGTGGGCAGCCACTCGGTGTTCGGCATGGCGTCGCTGCGGCTGCTGGCGTCGCTGCGCTGGCTGCGCCGCCGGGGCAGCCGCTTCACCGAGGAGCAGGCGCTGATCGAACGCTGGCTCGCGGCCGTGGAAGCCGGCACGCGCGAAGGCTGGGCACTGGGCCACGAACTGGCGCTGTGCGGGCGGCTCATCAAGGGCTACGGCAGCACCAACGAACGCGGCAAGCACAACCTGCTGCACGTGATCGACGAGCTGGCCGGGCGCACGGCCTTGCCGGTGCAGGCGCGCGCCACCGCGATTGCCGCCGCCCGCGAAGCGGCGCTGGCCGACGAAGGCGGCAAGGCGCTCGACGCCGCGCTGGCCGCGCACGGCGCCGCGCCGCGGCCGGTGCAGGCGCAGCCGATCCGCTGGATGAAGCGCCCGCCGCCGCTGAAGGTTTGACACCAAAAGACCACGGAGACTCTCGATGTTCCACCGCCCTGCCGCCCTTTCCTGGCGACGATGCCTGCTCGGCCTCGCCGTTGCAGCCCTGCTCGCCCCCGCCCACGCCAACAACTGGCCGGCCAAGCCGATCAAGGTGATCGTCAACTTCCCGGCCGGGGGCGCGGCCGACCAGATCGCGCGCGCCATCTCGCAGCCGCTGCAGGAGTCGCTGAAGCAGCCGGTGGTCATCGAGAACCGCGCCGGCGCCAACGGCAATCTCGGCGGCGAGGCCGTGGCGCGCGCGCCGGCCGACGGCTACACGCTGCTCATGAGTTCGGGCGGCATGGTGTCGGTGAACCCGCACCTCTACACGCGCATGAGCTTCGACCCCGCCAAAGACCTGGTGCCCGTGGCCGCCGCCGCGCGCGTGCTGGTGTTCCTGGTCACGCGGCCGTCGTTGCCGCCGACGAACGTGGGCGAATTCATCTCCTACGTGAAGGCCAACCCCGGCAAGCTGTCCTACGGTTCGCCGGGCAGCGGCAGCTCGCCGCACCTGGCCGGCGAAATGTTCAAGACGCAGGCCAGCCTCTTCGCATTGCACGTGCCGTACCGCGGCGCGGCGCCCGCGCTGCAGGACCTGCTGGCCGGCCAGATCGACTACGCCTTCGACCCCGGCATTGCGCTCACGCAGGTGCGCGCGGGCAAGCTGCGGCTGCTGGCCGTGGGCAGCCCCCGGCGCTCCCCGCTGTTCCCCGACGTGCCCACGCTCGACGAGGCCGGCCTGCGCGGCTTCGACGCCGACACCGTGTTCGGCTTCTACGCGCCCGCCGGAACACCGCCGGAGGTGGTGACGCAGCTCAACGCACAGATCAACCGCACGCTCGCGCTGCCGGCCGTGCAGGAGCGCATCGCGTCGCTCGGCGGCGAGGCGCAGCCCGGCTCGCCGGCCGCCTTCCAGCAACGCGCGGCGGCCGACTCGCAGCGCTTCGGCGCGCTGATCCGCGAGCGCCGGATCGTCGCGGACTGACGCCGCCGATGGCCCTTCTCAATGTGGACGACTACCGGCGCCGCGCGCGCCGGGTGCTGCCGCGCCTGGTGTTCGACTATGTCGACGGCGGCGCCGAAGACGAGCGCTGCCTGCGGCGCAACCGCGATGCGATCGAGGCGCTGCCGCTCGTTCCCGAATGCTTGCGCGACACCAGCACGGTGGACATCGGCATCGAGCTCTTCGGCCGCCACTGGCGCGCGCCGTTCGCGGTCGCGCCCATCGGCCTGGCGGGCCTGGTGCGCCCGCGCGCCGATGCACTGATGGCCCGCGCCGCGCAGGCCGCGCGCGTGCCCTTCATTCTTTCGACCGCGTCGAACACCCGCATCGAGGACGTGCGCACCGCCGCGCCCGACGCCACGCTGTGGATGCAGCTGTACGTGATGGGCGAGCGCGCCATTGCCGAACGCATCGTGCGGCGTGCGCGTGCCGCCGGGTTCGAGGCGCTGGTGCTCACGGTCGACGTGCCGGTGAGCGGGCTGCGCGAGCGCGACCTGCGGCACGGCTTTCGCGTGCCGATGCGGCTCACGCCCGGCACGGTGTTCGACATGGCGCGCCACCCCGCGTGGCTGCTGCGCCTGGCGCGCGGCGGCATGCCGCGCTTCGAGAACCTGCTGCCCGACGACGACGGCGCACCCGTCTCCGCGCAGACGCAGGCCGCGCTGCTGTCGCGCACCATGGACCGTTCGCTCACCTGGGACAGCCTGAGCTGGCTGCGCAAGCTCTGGGATGGCCCGCTGCTCGTCAAGGGCCTGCTGGGTGCGCAAGATGCGCGACGCGCCGTGCGCCACGGCGCCGACGGCATCGTGGTCTCCAACCACGGCGGACGCCAGCTCGATGCCGCGCCCGCGAGCATCGCCGCCCTGCCCGCGATTGTCGACGCGGTGAACGGCCGCATCCCCGTCCTCATGGATGGGGGCATGCGGCGCGGAAGCGACATCGTGAAGGCGCTCGCGCTCGGCGCGCGCGGCGTGCTGCTGGGCCGCGCGCCGGTCTACGGAATGGCCTGCGGCGGCGAACAAGGCGCGCTCGCCGTGCTGCGATTGCTCTGTGAAGAAACCGAACGCACCATGACTTTGCTGGGCGCCACGCAGGTGCGCGAACTCGGCCTGCATCACGTGGACCGGCCTTCGTTTCGTTCGCCCACCGAACAAGAAGGCGGATCAACGCACCCCAAGGAAAACACGCACGGGAAACCCTCCATTTACCCCATGCAAGCGACTGCCTAGATTGCTGAACCCCAAACGAACACATAACGAAGGAGACCATGACAATCGCCCACCGCTCCCCTCGCACGCGTCGCACGGCACTGGCCCTGACAGCCGTCGCCGCCGCGCTCGCACTCTGCACGCCCGCCACGCAGGCGCAGGACAAACCCGTGCAGCTCAAGCTGTCCAGCTGGGTGCCCGCGCAGCATCCGCTCAACCCCGCGCTGCAGGCGTGGGCCGACGACATCAAGAAGGAGTCGGGCGGCACCATCACCGCGATCCTGTTTCCGTCGGAGCAGCTGGGCAAGGCCTTCGACCACTACGACATGGCGCGCGACGGCATCGCCGACTTCTCGTACGTGAACCCCGGCTACCAGCCGGGCCGCTTCCCGGTGATGGCCGGTGCGTCGCTGCCCTTCCTGTTCGCCAACGGCAAGGAAGGCTCGGCCGCCATCGACGCCTGGTACCGCAACTACGCGGCCAAGGAAATGAAGGACGTGAAGTACTGCTTCGCGTTCGTGCACGACCCCGGCACCTTCCACGCGCGCAAGAAGATCACCGTGCCCGGTGACGTCAAGGGCCTGAAGGTACGCCCGGCCACCAGCACCGTGGGCCAGCTCATCACCTCGCTGGGCGGCACCAACGTGCAGGCCTCCGCGCCCGAGTCGCGCGACATGCTGGAGCGCGGCGTGGCCGACGCCATCACCTTCCCGTGGGGCTCCATCGGCCTGTTCGGCATCGACAAGGTCGTGAAGTACCACATGGACGTGCCGCTGTACGTCACGCCCTTCGTGTGGGTCATGAACAAGGGCAAGTACGACGCCATGTCCACCGCGCAGAAGAAGGTGATCGACGACCACTGCACCAGCGAATGGGCGCAGAAGGTGGCCGGGCCGTGGGCCGACTTCGAGTTCGCGGGCCACGCCAAGATGGCCGCGCTGCCGGGCCACGAGATCTACAAGCTCACGCCGGAACAGCTCGATGCCTGGCGCAAGGCCGCCGCGCCTTCCGAAGCGCAATGGGCCGAGAGCGTGAAGAAGGTCGGTGAAGACCCGAAGGCCGTGATGGACGCGCTGAAGGCCAGCCTTACAAAGTACAAGTCCGCCCTCTGAACGTTCACGCCCCGCCCCGCCCCGCGCGGGGCGTTTTGCAGGCAAGACAAGAAAGACGCAGAGACATGGCCAACCGGTCTTCCAGTTACATGGACCGCGCGATCAACACGATCGAATGGCTCGCCGCCATTTTCGTGGGCATCGTCGCGCTCAACATCTTCGTGGCCGTGGTGCTGCGCAAGTTCTTCGACACCTCGATTCCCGACGCCTACGACTTCGGTCGCATGCTGCTGGGCATCCTGATCTTCTGGGGCATCGCGGCCACCAGCTATCGCGGCGGCCACATCACGGTCGACCTCGTGTGGACGGCGGCGGGCCCGCGCATGAAGCGCGTGATCGACGTGTTCGCCACGCTGGTGCTGCTGTTCGTGGTGGCCGTGCAGACCGCCATGCTGTTCGACAAGGTGCGCGGCACCTACGTCGACAACGTACAGACCTACGACCTGAACATTCCCACCTGGCCCTTCTACGCCGTGGCCTGGGCCGGCGACGTGTGCGCCGTGCTGCTCATCGCCATTCGCACCTACCGGCTGATCTTCCATCCGGAGCAGCTCGAAGAAATCCACCCCGAACAGAAGGCCGACGAATGAGCCCCGATGCAGTTGCAGTCCTGGGCTTTATCGCCCTCTTCGCGTTGATGCTGTTGCGCGTGCCGGTGGGCATGGCGATGGGGCTGGTGGGTGTAGTGGGCTACAGCTACATCGTCGGCCCCGGGCCCGCGCTGAAGCTGGTCGGCCAGACCTCCATGCGCACCGTGACCGACTACACCTTCGGCGTGATCCCGATGTTCATGCTGATGGGTGCGCTGGTGTCGGTGTCGGGCGTGAGCCGCGAACTCTTCAAGGCCGCCAACTCGATGATCGGCCACCTGCGCGGCGGCCTCGGCGTGGCCACGGTGGTGGCGTGCGGCGGCTTCGCGGCCATCTGCGGCTCGTCGGTGGCCACGGCCGCCACGTTCTCGGCGGTGGCGTATCCGGAGATGCGGCGCTTCAACTACCCGCAGTCGTTCTCGACCGGCGTGATTGCCGCCGGCGGCACGCTGGGCGCGATCCTGCCGCCGTCGACCGTGCTGGCGGTGTACGCCATCCTCACGCAGCAGGACATCGGCAAGCTCTTCATGGCGGGCATCGTGCCCGGCATATTGGCCATGGCGATGTACGTGTTGACCATCGCGATCATCGTGAAGATGCGGCCCGACTGGCTGCCCGGCGGCGAGGTCAAGCCGTGGTCGGAGCGTTTCAAGGACCTGAAGAACGTGTGGGCGCCGCTGGTGCTGTTCGTGTTCGTGATCGGCGGCCTGTACGGCGGCTTCTTCACGCCCACCGAGGCGGGCGGCGTGGGCGCGAGCGGCGCGTTCATCCTCGGGCTGGTGCGGCGCAAGCTCGACGGCCCGAAGATCCGCGAGGCCCTGCTGTCGGCCACGCGCACGGCGGCGGCGGTGTTCACGGTGTTGATCGGCGCGCTGCTGTTCGGGTACTTCCTGACCATCACGCAGAGCCCGCAGAAGCTCACCGAGTTTCTGACCGGCCTGGGCATCGGCCGCTACGGCGTGCTTGCGCTCATCATGCTGATGTACCTGGTGCTCGGCTGCCTGATGGACGCGATGGCGATGATCATCCTGACCGTGCCCATCATCTTCCCGGTGATCGTGCACCTGGGCTTCGACCCCATCTGGTTCGGCGTGATCATCGTGATGACGGTGGAGCTGGGGCTCATACATCCACCGGTGGGCATGAACGTGTTCGTCATCAAGAGCGTGGTGAAGGACGTGAGCTTCACCACCATCTTCAAGGGCGTGCTGCCGTTCATCCTGACCGACATCGTGCGCCTGGTGATCCTGATCGCCTTCCCCATCATTGCCTTGTGGCTGCCGACGAGAATGGGCTGATGAGCAACACCAACACCGACACCACCGCCATCAAGGAAGTCGTCTACACCGTGCGCGTCGAGTTCGGCGACTGCGACCCCGCCGGCATTGTCTGGTTTCCCAATTTCTTCCGCTGGATCGACGCGGCCTCGCGGCACTTCTTCGCCGAGTGCGGCGTGCCGCGCTGGGAAGAAACCACCGAGACGCTGGGCGTGATCGGCACGCCGCTGGTCGACACGCACACACGCTTCGTCAAGGCCGCGAGCTATGGCGACACGCTGCGGATTGCGGTGCGCGTGAAGGAGTGGCGCGAGAAGAGTTTCGTACAGACGTACCGCGTGACGCGCGGTGAAGACCTGATCCTCGAATGCGAGGAGGTGCGGATCTTCGGGGCCAAGCGCGAAGGGGGCGGGATCCGGGCGGTGCAGATTCCGCCTTCGATTCGGGTGCTCTGCGAGTAGGCGTCTTCCTGCCAGCCTCTCGAGATGAAAGTCGGCAAAAAAACCGGCGAAACTCGGGCTTCAAGCATGGAGAGAGGAAGCATGTCTATCAAGACCGTTCTGTTGGCCGTGACCACGGCCGCATTGTGCGGATGCGTGGCGCCGCAAGTCACGCGTGCCCAGCCCGCCGGACCCGACGCCGAGGTCATCCACAAATACCGCATCGTCCCCACGGACATCACGAAGAATCTTCTGCCCGGCGTCGCGCTCAAATACACCATCTCGAAGAACGACGGCCCCGCCGGACCGGAACGGGATTGCCAGATCAACAGCGAAGGCGTCTGCGAGATCAGCCTCTATGTGCCGCTTCGGCTTTTCTCGGGTGGCCCGCCCTATGTTTCTTCCATCGTGTACTTCGCGCGGAAGGACGGTTTCTTCATGGCCGCGGGGCGCGTGTCTTCCAGCTACGGAGGTGCCGTTACGACCGCCGAAGTCGCGCAGAAGCGCATCACGCTTTACCGCGCACCGGACTATCTTTCGCCCGGATTCCTGAACACGTCCACCGATCGCGAATTGCGCGATCAATCGCTGAAGTACGTGGGCTTGCTTGGCGTTGAGAATGAACTGGCCGACGCTGAACTCGTCCCTGGAAGCATTGGCGTCGAGAGCTTCAAGGGCAAGAAGTACCTGCGCGCCGATATCGAGCACCAGCTGCTGTTCAATCGACGACTTCTCACGAAGTACGACATGGGCAAGCGAATCTTTGACGACACGATCCGCAAGATATTGACCCCGCTGAACGACAACTTCAGCAATCCCAAGCTCTTCCACGGATATGACCTGCACGTTGCCGCCGTCATGAGCAACGGCAAGGAGGCTCCCGTGGAACCGATCAGATTCCGGTTCTTGATGCCACAGGATGCCGTCAAGCGCTACAAGAACCAGGACATCTCGGGGCAACAGTTGCTCGACGCGTCGATTCTGCTGATGGACGACGAGCGCATCGACCTGAAGCTCCAATAGATATTGGCGAAAAGCCGAGCACGACGACTGGTTGGCCAGCCTCGATAGGAGGCAGTACGGCGCTGTTGATCGAAGACGATATCTGGCCGTCAGCGGCTTGATGCGTCGTCGGCCCGCAGCTTCGCAAGCAGGCCGTCCACGCCATGGTCGATCAGGTCGAAGACTTCGATGAAGTCCTTCTGCCCGCCGTACCAGGGGTCGGGCACGTCGCCCTCGATGCCTTCCGCGAACTCGGTGAACAGGTGGATCTTGTCTTCTGTTCCAGCGGGGGCGAGCCGGCGCAGCGCGGCGCAATGCTGGGCGGTCATGCCGATGACGATATCGAAGCGCTCGAAGTCGGACTTGCGGACCTGCCGCGCGGCATGGGCGTGCATCGCGATGCCGCGGCGCTTCGCCTCGGCCACTGACCGCGGATCGGGCGGGTTGCCGCGCTCCTCGTCGGAGATGGCGGCGCTGTCCACTTCGACATCGAAGCCGGCCGCGCGGGCCTTGTGCATGAGCAGCACGTGGGCCGTGGGAGAGCGGCAGATGTTGCCGGTGCAAATGAACAGGACAGCAGGGTTCTTCATGGCCCGCATTCTCGTGCCGGTCGCCTGTCGGCGGGCATCCTGGAGAACGTGACGATCGACTGCATGCCGATCGACGACGAGTCGACGATCAGGTCGTCGATCGAACGTCGATTCGGGGGGCCGAGCGATTCCGGGCGTTCAAGCGCCAAACTGCAAAACCCCTTTCACATCGCAGAACACCATCCCAAGGGTTGACGCGTCGCATGCCGCGGTGCAACAATTGGGAATCTTTATTTCGGAGCCCCGTGCGTGGACAGTGCCAGTTGGATCAGTGACAAGACGCGTGCCTCGGCAGGCGTGACACTCCAGGCTCTCTAGCGCAGGCTCCCCCGCGCTGTGTGGCCTGTGTGCACGCAGCGTGACCCTCTTGCCTTTCTCGGCAAGCGGTTCCCCTCTCCCGATACCCCGCTCCCTTCGTCACTGACTTTTTCAGTCAGCTTGGCGTGTCCGTGCGCGAGGCCCTTCACTGCGAAGGAGCCTTGTCATGCGTCATCTCGAACTTCGTCGTCAGCAACCGCTGCAGCAACAGCAGCAGGCGCAGCCACGGACGCTGCACGACGCTCAAGCCCCGGCAGGCTCGTCCGCCGCGCCCCACATCGACGACACGCTCGACCAGGCCGCCGCGCTCTGGACCACGCGCCGCATCCGCAGCTTCCTGATGCTGCTCGACCAGCCCGCCCGCCCAGCGCACCGCTGAAGCAGCCGCGCGCCGTCCACCCGCTCATTCATCCACGCACGCAAACAAACAAAGGAGGCCCCCATGGACCCAGCCCCTCATTTGCGCCCCTGCGCGCCCCGTCCGTTGTTCCGATCGATTGCAAGTTTGAGAGTGCAGCGCGCCGTGCTGCGAAGAGACCCGCCACGCCTGGCTGACTGAGGCGTGCGCCTTTCTTTCCTTCACGGCCCGCCGCGCCGCCGTGAAGGAGAGAAAAAATGAAAACCGTCCTGAAGTCCTTTTTCGAGAGCTTCCTGCGCAGCCGCCACATGCTGCATCACTTCGAGCGCTGGCAGACGCTGCTGGGCTCGAAGCCCACGGCCGCCGGCTCGGTCAGCATGCCGGCCGACATCGCCAAGGCCCTGGCCGCCGCCTCGCGCACCGATGCCGGCGAGATGCTCGTCAAGCTCCACAGCTCGCCGCGCGGCCTGAGCGAAGGCCATGCGCAGGTGCTGCGCAAGCGCCTGGGCAGCAACGAGGTGCGCCACGAGAAGCCGCTGCCCTGGTGGCAGCACCTGTGGCAGTGCTACCGCAACCCGTTCAACCTGCTGTTGACGGTGCTGGCGCTCATCTCCTACATCACCGACGACATGAAGGCCGCGCTGGTCATCGGCAGCATGGTGGTGCTGTCGACGGTGCTGCGCTTCCTGCAGGAGTCGCGCTCCAACAAGGCGGCCGAGCGGCTCAAGGCGATGGTGAGCAACACCTCCACGGTGCTGCGTCCCGCGCCCGGCCACAAGGCGGGCGCGGCCGGCGACGAAGGCTTCGACGCCACGCACGCCGGCACGGTGCGCGTCGAGGTACCGATGCGCGACCTGGTGCCCGGCGACGTGATCGCGCTGTCGGCCGGCGACATGATTCCCGCCGACGGCCGCCTGCTCACCGCCAAGGACCTGTTCATCAGCCAGTCGGCGCTGACGGGCGAGGCCATGCCGGTCGAGAAGTTCGTCGCCGACCGCGGCGACCACGACGCCGGCGTGCTCGAGCGCGAGAACCTGCTCTTCATGGGCACCAACGTGATCAGCGGCACGGCCACCGCGCTGATCGTGCACACCGGCGACCGCACCTTCTTCGGCGCCCTCGCCCAGCGCGTGACCGCCACCGACCGCGGCACCAGCGCGTTCCAGGCCGGCATCAACCGCGTGAGCTGGGTGCTGATCCGCTTCATGCTGGTGATGGCGCCGCTGGTGCTGGTGATCAACGGCGTGGCCAAGGGCGACTGGTGGGAGGCGGCGCTGTTCGCGCTGTCGATCGCGGTCGGCCTCACGCCCGAGATGCTGCCGATGATCGTGACCGCCACGCTGGCCAAGGGCGCGGTGGTGATGTCGCGCCAGAAAGTGATCGTCAAAAGGCTCGAGGCGATCCACAACTTCGGCGCCATGGACGTGCTGTGCACCGACAAGACCGGCACGCTGACGCAGGACCGCATCGTGCTGGAGCGCCACACCAACGCCTGGGGCGAAGGCTCCGACCACGTGCTGCAGCTCGCCTACCTCAACAGCTTTCACCAGACGGGTCTGAAGAACCTGCTCGACAAGGCGGTGCTGAGTCATGCCGAGATGCAGCTGGAGACGCGCCTGCAGACCGGCTACCGCAAGATCGACGAAGTGCCCTTCGACTTCTCGCGCCGCCGCATGTCGGTGGTGGTGGCCAACGGCGGCAGCGAGCACCTGCTGATCTGCAAGGGTGCGCTGGAAGAGATCCTGTCGGTGTGCACGTCGGTCGAGCGCGGCGCCGAAGTGCTGGCGCTCGATAGCGAGGTGCTCGCGCGCATCCACCGCGTGGCCTCGGAGCTCAACGCGCAGGGGCTGCGCGTGGTGGCCGTGGCGAGCCGCGCACTGAAAGTCGAGGCGCAGAAGCCGGCCTATGGCGTGGCCGACGAGTCGGGGCTCACGCTGCTGGGCTACGTGGCTTTTCTCGATCCGCCGAAGGAGTCGACCGCGCCCGCGCTGCGCGCGCTGGCCGAGCATGGCGTGGCCGTGAAGGTGCTGACCGGCGACAACGAACTGGTGACGCGCAAGGTCTGCGCCGACGTGGGTATCGAGGCCGGCCCCATGGTGCTGGGCCGCGAGATCGAGGACCTGGACGACGCCGACCTGCGCGTGCTGGTCGAGCAGCACCAGGTGTTCGCCAAGCTCACGCCGGCGCACAAGGAGCGCATCGTGCAGGCGCTGCATGCCAACGGGCACGTGGTGGGCTTCATGGGCGACGGCATCAACGACGCGCCGGCGCTGCGCGCGGCGGACATCGGCATTTCGGTGGACGGCGCGGTGGACGTGGCGAAGGAGTCGGCCGACATCATCCTGCTCGAAAAAAGCCTGATGGTGCTGGAGCAAGGCGTGATCGAGGGACGCCGCACGTTCGCGAACATGCTCAAGTACATCAAGATCACGGCGAGCTCGAATTTCGGCAACGTGTTCTCGGTGCTGGTAGCAAGCGCGTTTCTTCCGTTCCTGCCGATGCTGCCGCTGCACCTGCTGGTGCAGAACCTGCTGTACGACGTGTCGCAGATCGCGATTCCGTTCGACAACGTGGACGACGAATTCCTGAAGAACCCGCAGCGCTGGAACCCGGCGGACCTGGGACGCTTCATGGTGTTCTTCGGGCCGCTGAGCTCGGTGTTCGACATCCTGACGTTCACCGTGCTGTGGTTCGTGTTCGCGGCGAATTCGGTGGACCACCAGACGCTGTTCCAGTCGGGCTGGTTCGTCGAAGGGCTGCTGTCGCAGACGCTGATCGTGCACCTGATCCGCACCCGCAAGATCCCGTTCCTGCAAAGCCGCGCATCGTGGCCGCTGCTGGCCATGGGGGCGGCGATTGCGGCGGTGGGCATCTGGCTGCCGATGGGGCCGCTGGCGCACTACTTCAAGCTGCAGGCGCTGCCGCTTGCGTACTTCCCCTGGCTGGTGGCGATGCTGGTGGGGTACGCGGTGCTGACGCAGGCGGTGAAGGGGTGGTACGGGCGGCGGTATGGGTGGCAGTGATTTTTTGCAAGCCTCTTTGACACGCATATGACACCCAGGCCCCGCAAACTGCCGGTCGGGACCAGAGGGAAGCCGTGACCCGACTGACCATCGACATCACAACAAACAGAAGAAAGAACACTCTCGATGCAAGCCATTCAAAACTTCAGCCTGCTCTCGCTGCTCAACACCCTCATCTGCGTGACGGCGGCCTTCATCCTCGGCTCGCTGATCGGCCTGGAGCGGCAGATCCGCCAGCGTACGGCGGGCCTGCGCACCAACACGCTGGTGGCGGTGGGCGCGGCCGTGTTCGTCGACCTGGCGAACCGGCTCGACGGCAGCGGGGGCGCGGTGCGGGTGGTGGCCTACGTGGTGTCGGGCATCGGCTTCCTGGGCGCGGGCGCGATCATGAAGGAAGGCGCGAACGTCACGGGGCTCAACACCGCGGCCACGCTGTGGGGCTCGGCGGCGGTGGGCGCGTGCGCGGGCGCGAACCTGCTGGGAGAAGCGCTGATCGCGGCGCTGTTCGTGCTGGCCAGCAACACGCTGCTGCGGCCCGTGGTGAACCGCATCAACCGGCAGCCGATCAGCGAGGAAGCAAGTGAAGCGACGTACGTGGTGCGCGTGATCTGCTCACGCGCGGCGCGGCCCGAGGTGATGGACCAGCTGCTGTTGCTGCTCGAAGCCGCGAACTACCCGGTGCGCGATGTCGACCAGCACCCGTTCGGGCCGGCCGACACCGAGATCGGCGCGACGCTGTATGCGACGGCGGTCGAGCCCGAGGAGCTCGACCGTGTCATCGAGGACCTCGAAGCCCTCGAAGGCGTGCAGCAGGCCTTCTGGAATGCCGCCGCCGAAGAGTGATCGGCGCACGGCACCCAACAAAGACTCAAACGCCCAGGATCGAAACCGCCTTGGTGTTCAGGTAAGCCTCGAGCGCTTCCGGACCGCCTTCCGAACCGTAGCCCGAATCCTTGACGCCGCCGAACGGCATTTCCGGCGACGGGGTGGCGGGCTGATTGATCCACAGCATGCCCAGCTCGAGCTTCTGGCTCAGCAGGTGCGCGCTCTTGATCGACTTGGTGAAGGCATAGCCGGCCAGGCCGAACGGCAGGCGGTTCGATTCGGCGATCGCTTCTTCGAGCGTGTCGAAGCCGCGGATGGCGGCAATGGGGCCGAAGGGTTCGTTGTTGAACACGTCGGCGTCCAGCGGCACGTCGGTCAGCACGGTCGGGGCAAAGAAGTTGCCGGTGTCGCCCACGCGTTCGCCGCCGGCGGCCACGGTGGCGCCCTTCTTGCGCGCGTCTTCCAGCACATGCGCCATGGCCGTGAGGCGGCGGGCGTTGGCCAGCGGGCCGATGGTCGTGCCTTCGGCCAGGCCGTCGCCGAGCTTCAGGCCTTCGGTGTACTTGACCAGCGTGCGCGCGAACTCTTCGCGCAGGCTGTTGTGCACCAGGAAGCGGGTCGGCGAAATGCAGACCTGGCCGGCGTTGCGGAACTTGGCGGCGCCTGCCGCCTTCACGGCCAGCGCCACGTCGGCGTCTTCAGCCACGATCACCGGGGCGTGGCCGCCCAGTTCCATGGTGACGCGCTTCATGTGCGAACCGGCCAGCGCGGCCAGTTGCTTGCCCACCGGGGTCGAGCCGGTGAAGGTGACCTTGCGGATGATCGGGTGGGCAATCAGGTAGTTCGAGATCTCGGCGGGGTTGCCGAACACCAGGCCGACCACGCCGGGCGGAATGCCCGCGTCGACGAAGGCCTGCAGCAGCGCGGCGGGCGATGCCGGGGTTTCCTCGGGCGCCTTCACCAGGAACGAGCAGCCGGTGGCCAGTGCGGCGCCGAGCTTGCGCACGATCTGGTTGATGGGGAAGTTCCACGGCGTGAACGCGGCGACGGGGCCCAGCGGCTCCTTCAGCACGAGCTGCTGCGCGGCCAGGTTGCGCGAGGGCACGATGCGGCCGTACACGCGGCGGCCTTCGTCGGCGAACCACTCGATGATGTCGGCGGCGGCCAGGGTCTCGCCCTTGGCTTCGACCAGCGGCTTGCCCTGCTCTTGCGTCAGCAGCTTGGCGATGTCGCCGGCGCGTTCGCGGATCAGGCCGGCGGCGCGGCGCATGACGGCGGCGCGCTCGTTGGCGGGGGTGTTGCGCCACTTGTCGAAGCCGCGCTGGGCGGCGGCCAGGGCGCGGTCCAGGTCGGCGATGCTGGCGTGCGCCACCTTGCCGATGGCCTTGCCGGTGGCGGGGTTCACGACGTCCAGGGTCTTGCCCCCGGCGGCGTCGACCCATTCGTTGTCGATCAGCAGGCGGGTGTCGGTGTAGGTAGCGGTCATGGCGAGCTTTTCCTTCGAGGACTGGATGATGAAAAGGGGAAATCTGGTGTGTGCGACGCGGCACCCCGAAGGGTGCGCTGGCGACGACGGCAGCCGTGGCTGCCGGGAGGCATAGATTAACCCGAGTTCACGAAGCGCGCCCGCACCGGGCGAACAGCCCCGCCCGGCCCGTTACAACACCAGCAGCGCGCGGAAGTCGTTGACGTTGGTGTGCGACGGCCCGGTGATCAGCAGGTCGCCGATGGCGCCGAAGTAGGTGTAGGCGTCGTTGCGGTCCATGGAATCCGACAGCTTCAGGCCCTTGGCCAGCGCGCGCGCCAGCGTGTCGGGCGTGACGAAGGTGCCGGCGTTGTCTTCCATGCCGTCGATGCCGTCGGTGTCGCCCGCCAGCGCCCAGACGCCCGGCTGCCCCATGAGCGCACCGGCCAGGCCCATGCAGAACTCGCCGCCGCGCCCGCCCCGGCCCTTGGGCTGGCCCGGCTTGCGGGGGCGGATGGTCACGGTGGTCTCGCCGCCCGAAAGGATGACGCAGGGCCTGGCGAAGGGCTGGCCGTGGAGCGCCACCCCGCGCGCGAGCGCGGCATGGACCTTGCCGACTTCGCGCGACTCGCCTTCCATTTCGTCGCTGAGGATGTGCGCGTCGAGGCCGGCCGCGCGCACCACCTGGGCCGCGGCTTCCAGCGACTGCTGGGGTGTGGCGATCACATGGGTCTGGTGGCCCGCGAACACCGGGTCGTTCGGCTTGGGCGTTTCGAGCGCACCGCTTTCGAGCTGCGCGCGCACCGGCGCGGGCACGTCGATGGCGTAGCGCTCGAGAATGGCGAGCGCGTCGGCGCAGGTGGTGGCGTCGGGCACCGTGGGGCCGCTGGCAATCACCGCCGGGTCGTCGCCGGGCACGTCGCTGATGGTCAGCGTGACCACGCGCGCCGGCGCGCAGGCCGCGGCCAGCCGGCCGCCCTTGATGCGCGAGAGGTGCTTGCGCACGCAGTTCATCTCGCCGATGCTCGCGCCGCTTTCGAGCAGCTGCGTGTTGATGCGCTGCTTGTCGGCCAGCGTCAGGCCTTCGGCCGGCAGCACCATCAGCGACGAGCCGCCGCCCGAAATCAGGCACAGCACCAGGTCGTCGGCCGTGAGGCCCTGCGTCAGCGCCAGGATGCGCTCGGCCGCCCGCAGGCCCGCCTCGTCAGGCACCGGGTGCGCGGCCTCGACCAGCTCGATGCGTCGGGGCAGGCCTTCGGGACGCGGCGGAATGTGGTCGTAGCGCGTGACGACCAAGCCCGACAGCGGCGCGTCGGCCGGCCACAGGGCTTCGAGCGCCTGCACCATCGAGCCGCCGGCCTTGCCGCAGCCCAGCACCAGCGTGCGGCCCTTGGGCGGCGGCGGCAGGTGGGGGCCGAGCGTGGACAGCGGCAGCGCGCGGTCGACCGCCACGCGGTAGAGATGTTCGAGAAACGCGCGCGGGTCTTGGCGCGGATCGGGGGCGGGGGCCAGGGACGGGTTCGATGCGGTCATTGCTGTTTGTCTCCAATCCGGCAATTGTGCTGCGGACCAGGCCCCGCCCCTCGCCGGTCAACTTTTCAAAATGCCTAGTTGGTCTTGGCGCCGGCCTGGAACCAGCGGCTGATGAGGGCCCGCTCTTCGTCGGTGATGCCGGTGGCGTTGTTCATCGGCATGATCTTGGTGACCACCACCTGCTGGTAGATCGCCTGCGCATGCGCGGCCACCTGCTCGGGCGAATCGACGCGCACGTTCTTCATCTGCACGGCCGGGCCGTGGCACATGAAGCAGCGCTGCTCCAGCACCTTCTGCACGTCGGAGAACGGCACGGCGGGCGCCGCGGCGGCCGCCACCGTGGGCGCGGCCACGGGCTCGGGCTTCATCCAGACGATGGTCAGGCCCAGCACCACGATGCCGACCATGGCATACGGCAGCGGGTTGCCGGCGTTGCCCAGCTTGAAGCGGTGGCGCACCACGAAGAACTGCCGAATCGCCGCGCCGCCCAGCATGATGAGCAGCAGCACGATCCAGTTGTACTTGTGCGTGTAGGTGAAGCTGTAGTGGTTGCTCAGCATCGCGAACAGCACCGGCAGCGTGAAGTAGGTGTTGTGCACGCTGCGCTGCTTGCCGCGCTGGCCGTGCACCGGGTCGACCGGCCTGCCTTCGCGCAGCGCCGCCACGTTCTTGCGCTGGCCGGGAATGATCCAGAAGAACACGTTGCCGCTCATGGTCGTGGCCATCATGGCGCCCACCAGCAAAAAGGCCGCGCGGCCCGCGAACCAGTGGCAGGCCAGCCAGGTCGCGAAGGCGATGAAGACGGCGATCAGCACGCCCACGATGGTGTCGCCGTGCTTGCGGCGCCCGAAGATCTGGCAGATGCCGTCGTAGACCATCCAGAACACGACGAAGAAGGCCAGCGCCACGGCAATGGCGGCGCCGGGCTGCCAGTCCATCTTGGACTTGTCGATGAGGTAGGTACTCGCGTTCCACAGGTACGACATGGTGAACAGCGAGAAACCCGTGATCCAGGTGCTGTAGCTCTCCCAGTACGACCAGTGCAGGTGGTCCGGCAGCTTCTTGGGCGCCAGCGCGTACTTCTGCATGTTGTAGAAGCCGCCGCCGTGCACGGCCCACTGCTCCCCGCCCACGCCCTTGTCCAGGGACTCGGGGTCTTGCGGCTTCTCGAGGCTGTTGTCCAGCATCACGAAGTAGAAGGAGGCGCCGATCCATGCGATGGCGGTGATGACGTGGACCCAGCGCAGCAGCAGGTTGGCCCAGTCGAGGTAGTAGCTTTCCATGTGCTCTCTCTCAACCCAGTCGGCGCGTGGGGGCGCCGAGAAGGGGTTTCAGCCTGCTCACCACCGCGGGCGCTGTAAGCAGAGAAAGTGCCGCGAACGCAGGCTCCATGGGGAAATGGGCCTCGCTCCGCTGCGGCTTGTTGTGGACCGAAAGTGTATACAGTTTTGGCAAGGGGCGGGATGGTTTTTTAGCGCGTCACCGCCGGGAAAACCCTGTTCAGCCCAGCGATTGCAACAACTGTGCCGCCACCGCCACGGCGATCACCTCGGGCTCCTTGCCGGTGATGCCGGGCACGCCGATCGGGCAGGTGATGCGGGCCAGCTCGTCGGGCGTGAAGCCGCGCGCCTCGAGCCGGTGGCTGAAGGTGGCCCACTTGGTCTTGCTGCCGATCAGGCCGATGTACGGCAGGTCGTTGCGCTCGCGCAGGCGCTTGAGGCAGGCAATGACGATGTCCAGGTCTTCGGCGTGGCTGAAGCTCATGATGAGCACGCGGCTGCCCGGCGCGAGCGCGGCCACGGCGTCCTGCACGGGCTCGGAATGCTCGGTGTCGATCTGCGCGGGGAGTTCGTCCGGGAACACGCCGTCGCGGCTGTCGATCCAGCGCACGCCGAAGGGCAGCGCGGCCAGCAGGCGCGCAAGCGCGGCGCCCACGTGGCCTCCGCCGAACAGCGCCACCGGCTTGAGCTGTGCCACCAGCTCGCGCTGCAGCGCCGGCGCGTCGGCCGCCGTGATGCGCTGGTAGGACAGGAACATCACCCCGCCGCAGCACTGCCCCAGGCTCGGGCCGAGCGGGTAGCGCTGGATGCCGTCGAAGGGCGCGCGCGTGCCGGCCAGCAGCTCGCGCGACTCCTTCGTGGCCTGGAACTCGAGCTGCCCGCCGCCGATGGTGGCCGTGAGCCCGTCGGCCCACACGGCCATCCAGGTGCCGGCCTCGCGCGGCGCCGAGCCCTGCGTGGACTCCACGCGCACCAGCACGCCGTCTTCGCTTCGAAGACGTGCCAGCAGTTGGTCGACCGCGCCGCTCATCGTGCTCGATACCTTCGGTTGCCCGGCCCATGAAGACTCACGGTATAAACCCGGCGATGAATCGCCAGCTTACGCCCCGACGCCTTGCCCTTGCAGCCTCTGTTCTTTCGGCCCTGTGGCTCGCCGGCTGCGGCTCCACCGGGTCGGTGCCCGGCCAGTTGAGCGGGGCCAGCGGCGACGTCGGCGCCGGCCCGGTGCCGCGCGCGTCGAGTGCGTCCACCGCGCGCGACTACCGCCGCGACGCCGCGCGCCACATCTACGAGACCAACCGCTCGCGCATCTACAAGGGCCAGTTGCCGCCGGTGCTCTATGCCGTCGGCACGCTCGAGGTGAACCTCGACACCGGCGGCAAGGTGCGCTCGATGCGCTGGCTGCGCGCGCCCAAGCACGCGCCCGAGGTCATCGCCGAGATCGAGCGCACGGTGCTCAAGGCCTCGCCCTTCCCGCCCGCCAGCCGCCTGGGCACCGTCACGTGGACGGACACCTGGCTGTGGGACGAAAGCGGAAGGTTCCAACTCGACACCCTGACAGAAGGTCAGCAACAAGGGGACTAGGCTCCCCCCCAGTCTTCGCGCACTTCGTGTCGCTTCGCCAACCCCCTTGCAGGGGGCAACACCAGCGGCCCGGCAAAGCCGGTTCCGCGGTGTTCCACGAAAAGACGACACCGACTGCATAGGAACAACGCCGGAGATCAAGAGCCGCGGTACGTGGAGTAGCTCCACGGGCTCACGAGCAGCGGCACGTGGTAGTGCTGGTCGGTGTGCGCCACGCCGAAGTCCAGCGCCACCTTGTTCAGGAAGTTCGGCTCCGGCAGCGTCACGCCGCGGGCCTTGAAGTAGCTCGCCACGTCGAACACCAGCCGGTAGGTGCCGACCTTCAGCGAGTTGTTGTCGTACAGCGGGCCGTCGCTGCGGCCGTCCGAATTCAGCGTGAAGCGTTTCACCAGCGTCGCGGCGTCGCCGTCGGTGGTGTACAGCGCCACCTCCATGCCCGCGGCGGGGCCGCCGTGCATCGTGTCCAGTACGTGAGTGCTCAGGCCCATGGGGCGCTCCTTGAAAGTTCGAATCGCTCGGATCGGGTCGATCCGAGGGGCGGGATATTCCGGTGGACAAAAGTGTATACAGTCCACGGCTTTGGGTCTATCATGAAAAACATGGAGTCCTCCACCACCCGTTCGATCGTCGATGCCCTCACGAAGGCCATCGTCGAGCACCGGCTTCAGCCCGGCACCAAGCTGGCCGAGCAGAAGCTGGCCGACCACTTCGGCGTCTCGCGCACGCTGGTGCGCCAGGCGCTGTTCCAACTCTCGCAGAACAAGCTCATCCGCCTGGAGCCCGCGCGCGGCGCCTTCGTGGCCGCGCCCGCCGTCGACGAGGCCAAGCAGGTGTTCGCCGTGCGCCGCATGCTCGAGGCCGAGATGACGCGCGAGTTCGTGCGCACCGTCACGCCGGCCAAGATCAAGGCGCTGAAGGAGCACGTGGCGCTCGAAAAGTCCGCCGTGTCGGGCGAAGACATCTCGGGCCGCACCGAGCTGCTGGGCGACTTCCACGTGCGCATGGCCGAGCTCATGGGCAACCAGGTGCTGGCGCAGATCCTGGGCGAGCTTATCTCGCGCTGCGCCCTCATCACGCTGATGTACCAGAGCACCAGCGCGGCCGAGCACTCCAACGACGAGCACGCCGACATCGTGAAGGCGCTGGCCGCGCGCGACGAAGAGCGCGCCGTGCGCCTCATGACCGAACACCTCGAGCACGTCGAGGCCAACCTCACGTTCGACCGCAAGGTTCCGACCAACGACATTGCCCTGGCGCTGTCCTGAAAAGCCTATGACCGTCTACGACACCACCCTGCCCTACCCCCGCGACCTGGCCGGCTACGGCCGCAACCCGCCCCATGCCCAATGGCCCGGCGGCGCGCGCGTCGCGGTGCAGTTCGTGCTGAACTACGAAGAAGGCGGCGAGAACGCCACGCTGCACGGCGACGCGGGCTCCGAGCAGTTTCTCTCCGAGATGTTCAACCCGGCGAGCTTCCCCGACCGGCACATCAGCATGGAAGGCATCTACGAGTACGGCTCGCGCGCCGGCGTGTGGCGCATCCTGCGCGAGTTCGAGAAGCGCGGCCTGCCGCTCACCGTGTTCGGCGTGGGCATGGCGCTGCAGCGCTACCCCGAGCTCACGGCCGCCTTCAAGGAACTGGGCCACGAAATCGCCTGCCACGGCTGGCGCTGGATTCACTACCAGAACATCGACGAAGCCACCGAGCGCGAGCACATGCGCCTGGGCATGGAAGCCATCGAGAAGCTCACCGGCGAACGCGCCGTGGGCTGGTACACCGGCCGCGACAGCCCGCGCACGCGCCGCCTCGTGGCCGACTACGGCGGCTTCGAATACGACAGCGACTACTACGGCGACGACCTGCCCTTCTGGATGAAGGTGCAAAAGACCGACGGCACCACCGTGCCGCAGCTCATCGTGCCCTACACGCTCGACGTCAACGACATGCGCTTTGCGCTGCCGCAGGGCTACTCGCACGCCGACCCGTTCTTCCAGTACATGAAGGACACCTTCGACGCGCTGTATGCCGAAGGCGATGCGGCCGGCGACAACAGCCCGAAGATGATGAGCATCGGCATGCACTGCCGCCTGCTCGGACGGCCCGGCCGCATCACCGCGCTGCAACGCTTTCTCGATCACATCGCCAAGCACGACAAGGTCTGGGTCTGCCGCCGTGTCGACATCGCGCGCCACTGGAAGCAGGCGCACCCCTATGCACCCATCTGACGCCGGAGCCGCAGCATGAGCCTCACCCTTGCCCAACTCAACGCGGCCGTGCCGGCCGAAGCCGTCGCGCTGCTCGACGGCGTCTACGAGCACTCGCCGTGGATCGCGCAACGCGCCCTCCCCGCGCGCCCCTTTCGCACGCTCGCGCACCTGAAGCACGCGCTGGTGAAAGCGCTGGCCGCCTCGTCGGCCGACGAGCAGATCGGCCTGATCCGCGCCCACCCGGAGCTTGCTGGCAAGGCCATGGTCAGCAAGACGCTGACGGCCGAGTCGACCAACGAGCAGAGCAAGGCCGGCCTGACCGACTGCACGCCCGAAGAGTTCGCCCGGATCCAGCAACTGAACGCCGACTACAACGCGAAGTTCGGCTTCCCGTTCATCCTGGCCGTGCGCGGCCCGCGCGGCACGGGGCTGGCCAAGCGCGAGATCATCGACACCTTTGCGCGCCGGCTGCACAACCACCCGAGCTTCGAGCTGGGCGAGGCGCTGCGCAACATCCACCGCATTGCAGAGATCCGCCTGAACGACAAGTTCGCCGCCGACATCACGCTCGGCAACGACGTGTGGGACTGGCAGGAAGAGCTCTCGGTGCACACCGACCCGGGCTACGCCGAGAAGGGCCAGCTCACCGTCACCTACCTGACCGACGCGCACCGCGCCTGCGCCGCGCAGATCAGCGCGCTGATGCGCGACGTGGGCTTCGACTCGGTGCACATCGACGCGGTGGGCAACGTGGTGGGCCGCTACGAAGGCGCCACGCCCGACGCGAAGACGCTGCTCACCGGCTCGCACTACGACACCGTGCGCAACGGCGGCAAGTACGACGGGCGCCTGGGCATCTTCGTGCCGATCGCCTGCGTGCGCGAACTCAAGCGCCAGAACCGCCGCCTGCCTTTCGCGTTCGAGGTCGTGGGCTTCGCCGAAGAAGAAGGCCAGCGCTACAAGGCGACCTTCCTGGGCTCGGGCGCGCTCATCGGCCACTTCGATGCGCGCTGGCTCGACCAGAAGGACGCCGACGGCATCACCATGCGCGAGGCCATGCAGCACGCGGGGCTCAACAAAGCCGACATCCCGAAGATCCAGCGCGACCCGGCCCGCTACCTCGGCTTCGTCGAAGTGCACATCGAGCAGGGCCCGGTGCTCACCGAGCTCGACCTGCCGCTGGGCATCGTCACTTCCATCAACGGCAGCGTGCGCTACGTGGGCGAGGTGATCGGCATGGCCAGCCACGCCGGCACCACGCCCATGGACCGCCGGCGCGATGCCGCCGCCGCCGTGGCCGAACTCATCCTGTACACCGAGCAGCGCGCCGCCAAGGACGGCGACTCCGTCGGCACCGTGGGCATGCTCGAAGTGCCCAGCGGCTCGATCAACGTAGTGCCCGGCCGCTGCAAGTTCAGCCTCGACCTGCGCGCGCCCAACAACGCGCAGCGCGATGCGCTGGCCACCGACGTGGTCAACGCGCTGAAGGACATCTGCGAGCGCCGCGGCGTGCGCTACGAACTCGAAGAGACGATGCGCGCCGCCGCCGCGCCCAGCGCGCCGGCCTGGCAGCAGCGCTGGGAGAAGGCGGTCGATGCCCTGGGCATTCCGCTTTTCCGCATGCCCAGCGGCGCCGGCCACGACGCCATGAAGCTGCACGAAGTGATGCCGCAGGCCATGCTCTTCGTGCGCGGCATCAACTCGGGCATCAGCCACAACCCGCTCGAGTCGAGCACCAACGACGACATCCAGCTCTCGGTGCGGGCCTTCCAGCTGCTGCTGGACAACCTCGCCGCCGAACAAGCCCACTGACATTCAGATTCACAGAAGAACAACCATGACCGACTACGCAAAGCTCGACGCCTGGATCGACGCCCACTTCGACGAGGAAGTGAAATTCCTGCAGCAACTGGTGCAGGTGCCCACCGACACGCCGCCCGGCAACAACGCGCCGCACGCCGAGCGCACCGCCGAGCTGCTGAAGGACTTCGGCCTCGACGCCGAGAAGCACGCCGTGCCCGCGCAAGAGGTGAAGGACTACGGCCTCGAGTCGATCACCAACCTGATCGTGCGCCGCAAGTACGGCAACGAAGGCCGCACCGTGGCCCTCAATGCCCACGGCGACGTGGTGCCCCCCGGCGAAGGCTGGACGCACGACCCGTACGGCGGCGAAATCGCGGACGGCAGCCTCTACGGCCGCGCCGCCGCCGTGAGCAAGAGCGACTTCGCCAGCTTCACCTTCGCGCTGCGCGCGCTCGAAGCCGTCGCCAAGCCGACCAAGGGCAGCGTCGAGCTGCACTTCACCTACGACGAAGAGTTCGGCGGCATCCTCGGCCCGGGCTGGCTGCTCGACAAGGGCCTGACCAAGCCCGACCTGATGATCGCGGCCGGCTTCAGCTACGAAGTGGTCACCGCGCACAACGGCTGCCTGCAGATGGAAGTGACCGTGCACGGCAAGATGGCGCACGCCGCCGTGCCCGCCACCGGCATCGACGCACTGCAGGGCGCCACGAAGATCCTCAATGCGCTGTACGCGCAGAACACGCTCTACCAGCAGGTGACGTCGAAGGTCGAGGGCATCACGCACCCGTACCTGAACATCGGCCGCATCGAAGGCGGCACCAACACCAACGTCGTGCCCGGCAAGGTCGTGTTCAAGCTCGACCGCCGCATGATCCCCGAAGAAAACCCGGTCGAGGTCGAGGCCGCGATCCGCAAGGTGATCGCCGATGCCGCCGCCGAGAGCACGGGCATCACGGTCGACATCAAGCGCCTGCTGCTGGCCAATTCGATGAAGCCGCTGGCCGGCAACAAGCCGCTGGTCGACGCGATCCAGAAACACGGGCAGGACGTGTTCGGCGAGCCCGTCAAGGCCATGGGCACGCCGCTGTACACCGACGTGCGCCTGTATGTCGAAGCCGGCATTCCCGGCGTGATCTACGGCGCGGGCCCGCGCACGGTGCTGGAGTCGCACGCCAAGCGCAGCGACGAGCGCGTGGTGCTGGAAGACCTGCGCCGCGCCACCAAGGTGATCGCGCGCACCCTCAGCGACCTGCTGGCCTGATCAGGCGCGGCCGGCAACGACGGCGGCCGTGGGCACGACCCGCGCCGCCGCCCACGCCATCACGTCGCGCAGCGGTGCCGGGCGGGCCAGGTGGTAGCCCTGCACCAGCTTGCAGCCCAGCGCGCGCAGGGCGTCGAGCTCGTCCTGCGTTTCCACGCCCTCGGCCACGACCTGGATGTTCAGCGAGCGCCCGAGCTGGACGATGGAATCGACCAGCACCACGTTGCCCGGCGAGGCCGCCAGCCCGAGGATGAAGCTGCGGTCGATCTTGACCTGCCGCACGTACTCGCTGCGCAGCGACGCCAGCGACGAATAGCCCACCCCGAAGTCGTCCACCACGATCGCGATGCCCGCTGCCGACAGCGCGCTCAGCCGGCTGCGCGTGGCATGGGTGTCGAGCGCGACTTCTTCCGTGATTTCCATCTGCAGCCGGCTGGGCGCGATGCCGCGCGTCTTCAGCATGCCCAGCACGATGTCGTCGACCGCCAGTTGCGCCATCTCGCGCGGCGACACGTTCACGGCAATCGGCACGCCCGCCAGCACCGAGCCCGCGGCTTCCAGCTGGCGCATCGCCAGGCAGACCTCGTCGACCAGGTGGCGCAGGAGCGGCTCGGCCACGCCGGTGTTCGCGGCCGCAAAAATGACTTCTTCAGGGGCGATGTGGCCGTGGCGCGGGTGGTGCCAGCGCATCAGCGCTTCCAGGCTGTGGATGTGGCCGCTGTCGGCGCTCACGATCGGCTGGTACCACACGCCGATCGCGCGTGCCTCGATGGCGTGCAGCAGGTCGCGCTCCACGTCGCGGCGCGTGGCCAGCCGCAGGTTGAGCGCGGCGTCGAAGAACTGGTAGCGGTTGCGCCCCGTGCGCTTGGCTTCGTAGAGCGCCTCGTCGGCGAAGCTGATCATGTCGGCAATGTCCGCGTTGTCGGACACCGAAATGCCGATGCTCACGCCCAGGTGGCCGCCGTAGTGCGCGGTGGCGAAAGAGATCGAGCGGATCAGCGCCTGCGCAATGGCGGCCGGCGCCTCGCGCCCGCCCTGCAGGCTGTAGAGCACCGCGAACTCGTCGCCGCCCCAGCGGCTGAGCACCGCGCGCAGGTCGGTCAGCTCGCGCTGCAGCCAGCCGGCCACGTCCTGCAGCACGCGGTCGCCGACCTTGTGCCCGAAGGCGTCGTTGACCGCCTTGAAGCCGTCCAGGTCGAGCAGCAGCAGGCACTGCTGGCGGCCGGCGGGCGACGCGATGTGCAGCGTTGCCGCCTCGGTGAAGCCTTCGCGGTTGAGCAGGCCCGTGAGCGAGTCGTGCGAGGCCCGGAACGACAGCTGCTGCGTCGCCTCCAGTGACAGCGCATGCACCTGGCGCAACTGCGCGGCCATGGCGGTGGCCTCGTTGCGCAGCCGGCTGCCCTCGCGAAAAGACCGTTCGCTGTGCAGCGCGCTGCGCACCAGCGCCCCGAGGTACAGCAGCACCATCGCGGCCAGGCTCAGGTTGTCGAAGCCGCCCGCGTACGCCAGGCAGCCCACCACCGACAGCAGCGCCGGCGTGATGAAGCTGATCGGCACGAACGCGAAGGCGGTGCCGTAGGTGACCGAGCCCGCGCAGATGCCGCACACCACGGTCAGGTAGAACACCGCCTGCGGGGACGAGTAGCCGTTGCACAGCAGCGGGATCAGCGCCCAGACGCCGCCCGAGGCCGCGGCCAGCACCGCCGCCAGCCGCAGGTGCCATTCGACCGACCGGCCCTTGGGCGAGGTCGCGATGTTGCTGTCGAGCACCGCGCCGCGCATCGGCGCGAAGGCCCAGCGGCAGGCGTAGCTGCGCAGGCCGTTCACCACGAGCGACAGCATCAGCCAGCACAACCCGTCGAATGCGCGGCCCGAGTTCAGCGCCACCAGCGTGGCCGTGAAGCTCAGCACGATGTTGATCGGAATGGCCGCGAGCACGCTGCGGCGAATCACCACCAGCTGGTCGGTGCGCACCATGCGCGAGAGCACCTCACCATCGACGGAAGCAGTGAGCGTGGGGGTGGGCGCGACGGAATTCATGGGAGAGGCCGAGTTTATAGAGCACGCACGGTCGTGCGCTGGCCGATGGCCCTGTTCCGGCGAATTTCGGATGCACGAAGAGTTAACTTTCGTTTCCCTTTCATCGCGGCGTCATGACGGGATTCGAGACTCGGCAGCCCTCTTCGGCGCGCGCGTTTCACGCGGCCGTCATTTTTCCCGAACGCCATGTCCTCCTATTTCTCGACTGTTCCTCCCTTTCGCCGCACGCTCTTTTCCACCCTCGCGCTCGGCACGCTGATGCTGGCCGGCTGCGGCGGCAGCTCCGACGGCCCGGGCTTCCTGCCCCTGCCGCCGCCTCCGGTGGCCGTGGCGCCCGCGCCGCCCGCTCCCGCGCCGGTGCCGGGCCCCACGGCCCGCTGGACCGTCGGCGACCTGCACATCCACACCATGCAGTCGGACGACACCCAGCAGATCTCCACGCTCGACCAGGTGCTGGCCCTGGCCTTCGAGCGCTTCGGGCTCGACTGGGCCGCGCTGTCCGACCACCTGCGCCCCAGCAAATACGACAACAACGGCAACGAGATCGCTCCGGGCCCCATTCCGCTGTCGCTGGGCCTGGCGAAATACCAGGTGCCGCGCATCAAGGCGCTGCAGGCCAGCGGCAAGTACGCCGACAAGACGATCTTCTCGTCCTTCGAATGGGACATGCCCTCGCACGACCACGGCAACGTCGGCCTGCTGACCGACGACCCGATGTCGGCCTCGGCGCTGAAGGCCGCGAACCAGTTCGAATACCTCTTCACCAACCGGGCGGCCTCGGACTTCGCGCCCGAAGACGTCGCGGCCTGGGGCCCGAAGGCCGGCACCGGCTACAACACGCACGCCGAGACGATGGCGGCCATCGCCTGGCTCAAGAAGAACTACCCGGACACCAGCTACCTGCAGATCAACCACCCCTCGCGCAACCCGGGCTCGTACACCATCGACCAGCTGCGCGAGATGAACGACCTCGCGCCGAACATCGTGTTCTCGCTCGAAGGCATGGTCGGCAACCAGATGGAGCCGGACCGTGGCGGCTACGCCAAGGGCACCGCCGACCCGAGCACCAACCCGCTTCGCACCCACGGCGGCGTCGACTACCTCGTCGCCAAGCTCGGCGGCACCTGGGACGCCCTGCTGTCCGAAGGCCGCCACATCTGGAACGTGGCCGACTCCGACTACCACTTCACCACCTCCAAGGGCCTGTACAGCAGCGGCTACGCACCGGGCGAGTACGCCAAGAACCACCTGTGGGGCGACATCAAGGACCCGAAGTCGCTGCTCGCGGCCATGCGCTCGGGCAAGCTCTTCGCGGTGAACGGCGACCTCATCAACGCGCTCGACTTCAAGGTGCAAAGCGCCAAGGGCGCGGGCGAGATGGGCGCCGACGTGGCGGCCAAGGCGGGTGAAGACCTGACGATCACCATCCGTTTCAAGAGCCCCGAGCGCAACAACTTCGAGTACCAGCTGGGCAGCGGCGTGTTCGCCAACGTGAAGCCGGTGGTCGACCACATCGACCTGATCGCCGGCGACGTGACGGGCCTGGAGAAGCCGGGCACGCCGGGCTACTCGCGCGCCACCAACCCGTCGACCCGCGTGGTCAAGCGCTTCACGCGCAACGACTGGAAGCTGGACGCCGACGGCTACTTCGCGGTGAACTACACGGTGAAGGCCGGCGGCAACCAGTACTTCCGCCTGCGCGGCACCAACCTGGGCACCGACGTGCCCAACGAAACGGCGGCGGGCGAGCCGCTGCCCGACGTGAAGACCGACGTGGTCGACAACATCGCGCGCTTCAACGCCATCAACGCGCGCAACTACGCCGACCTGTGGTTCTATTCGAACCCGGTGTTCGTGAAGGTCGCGGCGCTGTAAGCCGCCCGCGCCGCCGGCGTCCGGCGCGCGGGTTGCCCGGCGTCGTTCAGCCAGCCCAACGCTGGCGCGCCATCTCCGCCGCCCGCCGCGCGGCGGAGATCGCGGGCGCACGGCTTTCGAGCACGCGCTTCGTCAGCGCCTGGCCCGCCAGCTCGGGCGTGCCTGCCGCAAAGGGCGGCATCGGGGCGTAGCCGAAGGCCAGTTCCTGCGTGCGCGCCTTGTCGTCGCCGCGCAGCATCGCCGACAGCGTGAGCGCCATGTCGATGCCCGCGGTCACCGCGCCGCCTGTCACCCGGTTGCGATCGATCACCACCCGATCGGCCGAAGGTTCGGCATCGAAGACGGGAAGAATGTCCTGCACGTACCAGTGGGCCGTGGCGCGGTAGCCGCGCAGCAGCCCCGCCGCGCCCAACAGCAGCACGCCGGTGCACACGCCCGTGACCCAGCGCGCCGAGGCGCCGCGCTCGCGCAGGAAGCGCAGCGTTTCTTCGTCCTGCAGCAAGGCGGTGGTGCCCTTCAGGCCGCCGGGCACGAAGAGGATGTCGGGCGCCTTCGGCGCGTCGGCGAAGGTCATGCCCGGCACGAGCTTGAGCCCGCTGTCGGTGGTGACCGGCGACAGGTCTTTCCAGACCATGTGCGTGTCGACGTCGCCCATGGTCGCGAAGACCAGTTGCGGCCCGACCAGGTCCAGCGCGGTCATGTCGGGGTGGACGAGCATCAGCACCTGCAGCCGTTTGGATGCGGGTGCGGCGCCGGCCTGCGGGGTCTGCGCGAAGGCGTCGGCGAGCGATGCGCCGCCGAGGGCGGCCAGGGTGGCCAGTGCGTGGCGTCGTGTGGATGGCATGAAGGAACCTCTTCTGACTGTGTTTGGAATGTCGACGCGGCCACGGCGTGGCCGCGTGAAGACGCCCGCGTGCCGACCGGCACGCGGGCCATTTCGAAAGACCGGATCAGAAGAAGAATGGAGGCCCGCGCGCGGGCAAGGGCGCGGAGGCCACGGCCACGACAGGGCCGGGCGGCAAGGGCTGCGGCGCCAGGGCCTGCGGCTGCCCCACCGGCAGGTCGACAACCGGCGTGACGGGCGGCGCGCCGACCATCGCGCACAGCGGGCAGTCCATGTGGCCGGCGCCCATCTCCTGCGCGCCGTCTTCCGTGTGGACGACAGCCTTGACCGCCCCGCTGCTAGAACAGACCAGCTCCATCGCCTGCGGATGCACGACCGGCGAGGCGATGGCCGCGCCGATGGAAAGCGCGAACCACAGCAGGAACCACCGGGCGATGTGCGCGGGGTTCGGGCGGTAGAGCGCGCGCGGCATCCGGTGCGACAAGCCTTGAACCCTTGCTACCCCTGCAGGCCCACGCGGATCTGCCGGCGCATTTCGTCCGCCAGCGGATGCAGGAGCTCGGCCTTGCGCTCGCCGACGACCCCGTAGCCCAGCCCTTCGTCGGCCCAGGCGTAGCCGGCGTGCGGCCCGTCGATCTGCCTCATCGTCGGCGTGTTCCTGTCGACCGCCATCGGGCGCACGGTCAGCGCGAGCCGCGTGCCGCTGGCATCGTCGTACATGAAGAGGCCGGCGGGCCCGTGCTCGGTCATGACGAGGCGCCCGCCGATGAAGTTGTAGCCCGCGGCCGCGAGGTCCGGCACGGCGACCTTGCGCCCGAGCCGCTCGGAGACCCAGCCGACCAGCTCCGCGCGCTGCGACGGCCCCATCTCGACCGGCCGCGTGGTGTCCGACGCGTAGATCTCGTAGCTGCGCGCGGCCTCGCGGGCCAGCGCGGCAATGCCCGCGTCGCCGCCGGCCGGCGCGCCGCCGCGCAGCGACCACCCCGCCCCGCCGCCCACGCCGAGCGCGAGCACCACGGCCGCCGCCATGCCCCAGGGCCAGCGGCGATGCGGCGCGCGCCGGTCTTCCTGTTCGCGCTGCGCGTGTGCTTGCACCAACCGCGCGAGGTTCAACGCGGGCGGCAGCGGCTCCTCGGCGATCGGCGCCAGGGCCGCGCGCAGGGCCTGCCGGTGCTGCGCATGGGCCTCGACCTCGCGCGCCGCCTCGGGGTGGTGGTCGAGGTAGTCCCGCACCTCGCGGCGGCGCGGCGCGTCGAGCGCGTTGTCGACGTAGGCATGCAGGTCTTCTTCGAGGATGGGACGTCCGTCCATGGGGTCACCGTTCATTTGAGCCTCCGCAGATGGGGGCGTGCCGATTGTCCCGCTTCGGGCGAGGCCGCCGACGGCAGCGGGTCGACGCCGTCGAGCATGCGGTGCAGCCGCTGGCGTGCGCGCGCCAGCCGCGACATCACGGTACCCACGGGAATCTCCAGCGTCTTCGCGGCTTGCGCGTAGGACAGGTCTTCGACCGCGACCAGCAGCAGCACGGCGCGCTGGTCTTCAGGCAGCAGGTCGAGCGCACGCATCAGCTCGTGGTGCCGCACGCGATGCTCCTGCGGCGCCGGCGTGCCCAGCTCGGTCTCGTCGATGTCTTCCATCGCCACGTGCAGGCCGCGGCGCGACTGCTGGCGCAGGCGGTGCATCGCCAGGTTGTGCAGGATGGCAAAGACCCACTGCCGCGTGTCGTTGACATCGCGCCGCTGGCTCCAGCGGCTGATGACGCGTTCCAGGCAGTCCTGCACCAGCTCGTCGGCCGACTCGCGATCGCGCAGCAAGGCGCGCGCATAGCGCCGCAATGCGGGGATCATCGGCTCGACGAGAAGGAGCAGGTCGTTCATCTTCCGGGCATCGCAGCGCGCGGCGGCACGGGCCTCAGAGGGCCTGCACCTGGACCGGCGTTCCGGGCTTGCCGCCCGATTGTGGCGCGATCACGAGGTAGCGCTTGCCGTCGCCGGGCGATGCGCCCTGGATCTGCTGGCGGATCGGGCCGATCGCATTCACGATCGCGGCGCCCGCCGGGTTGGTCATGAAGTTCGCGAGCGGCTGCAGCACGCCGCCGCCGTCCGGCTGCTCCGCCAGCGCGAGCACATAGGGCTGCCTGGGTTCGAGGCCGGTCGCCGAGGCTTGCAGCACCTGCAGCAGCCCCTGGTCGAACAGCGCCACGCTGGTCGGTGCGCTCTCGCCGGCCGCGTGCTTGCGCCCCTGCGGCTGCGGCGCCACCAGCGTCAGGTGCGCGACCTGGCCCGACAGGCCCGGCGCCTGCAGGCCCTGGGTGCCGTCGCCGGCTTCCGCCGGCACGGCGTTGGGCACATAGGCGATGGCCTGCGGTGCCTGCCCCACCGGCACCGTCGCGACCACGGTGTTGGTCGCGGTGTCGATGGCGGTGAGCGCATCGGCGTTCTCCAGGCCCACATACATGCGCTTGCCGTCGCCCGAGGGCCAGATGCCGTGCGGCAGCTTGCCCACTGGAATGGTCGCGACCTGCGAGAAGTCGTCGGTGCGAAACACCTTCACCACGTTGAGCCCGCCGATGGTCACGTAGGCGAAGCTGCCCTTGGCCGTGGTCGCGAAGTTGACGTGGTTGGTGATCGGGCCGGTGTCGAAAGACTTGATGACGGCGAACGGCGGCTTCGCGTCGAACACCATCGTGCGGCCGACGTCCTTCAGCGTGAACCACACCTGCTTGCCGTCGGGCGTCGCGGCGATGTTGGGGCAGAACGGGCTGTCCTGCTTCACGCGGCCGACGGTCTGCTTGGTGGCCGTGTCGATCACCACCGTCTCGGGGTTGAACGAGGAGCACACGTAGCCGTACTTGCCGTCGGGCGAGAAGATCTGCATGCCGGGGCCGTTGGGCGTGGTGATGTGCGTCTTTTCCGTGAAGGTGGCGGCGTCGAGCACCGACACGTAGTTTTCGCCGCGCACCGTCACCCACACCTCCTTGCCGTCGGGCGTGAAGAAGGCTTCGTGCGGCGAGCGGCCGACGTAGGTGGTGTGCTTCACCGCGTTGGTCCCGGTGTCGATGAAGGTCACCGAGTTGGAGCCGATCGACACGATTGCGAGCGTGCGGTGGTCCGGCGAAAAACCCATGCCGTGCACCAGCACCTGGCCCCGGTACAGCGGGCTGAAGTTGCCGGGCGACGGGTCGCCCAGGCGAATCACGCCCAGCAGCTTGTTGTCGACCGGGTCGGTGACCGACACGGTGTTGGAGAACTGCTCGGCCGTGTAGACGCGGTCCCGGTGGCTCATGGGAATGTCGGCATCGGCGGCCGCAAGCGGCGCCTGGCCGGCTTGCGCGCAAGCGGCCGTGGCGGCCAATGCGGTGGCGGCGAGCCAATGGGAGAGGCTGTGATTTTTCATGTTGTCGCTCGGGGTGGTGAAAGGGGTGTGCGAAGGAGAAACGGCTAGCGGCCGGCCTGCGTGGGTGACGCCGTCGACGGCGGCAGCGGCTGCCCGAGCGCCAGGCGCATCGCGGCAATCTCCTGCTGCTGCTCCACGATGATTTCTTGCGCGATGCGGCGCAACTGCTCGTTGCTGCCGTGGCGCAGTTCGGCCAGCGCCATGTCGATCGCGCCCTGGTGGTGGGCGATCATCATCTCGGCGAAGTCGTTGTCGACCTTGCCGGACGGCTTGATGTTCATGCCCGCCATCATCCGGTTCATGGCCGCGTCGTTCTCCGCGGCGAACCCCGCCTCGGCCGGGTCGCTGGTGGTGCAGATGTCCATCAGCCCCATGAGCAAGCCCCCGCGCGCGGCGCCCGGCGGCATGCGCGCCGCGGCGAAGGCGGCCGCGGCACAGGCGAGCGCCGCGGTGCCCAGGGCCAGCATGGCGGGGCGCGGCAAGCGGCGTGGAAATCGGATCTGCATCGGGGCTCCTCTACGTTCACGGCAATGGGCCGTTGCAGAGGTAGACCCCGGAGGCGGCGACTTATTCCAGCGGGTCTGAAAATAATTTCCGCAACGGCGCCGCTCGACCTTCCGAGCACTCGCCACCGGCCTCGTCGGCCGCTCGGTTTCGGCCGCTTTTATAATATGATGACCATAATTTAAAAGGTGCCAGCCATGTCTTCACACACCACGTCAACCATCTTCGTCATCGGCGGAACGGGCGCCCAGGGCATGCCGATCATTCGCGCGCTGGTCGCGGACGGAAAGTACGCCGTGCGGGTGCTCACGCGCGACCTGAACTCCTCGCGGGCCAAGGAGCTGCTGGCGCTCGGCAATGTCTCGCTGCTCGAAGGCTCCTTCGCCGACGAGGCCGTGCTGCGCGAAGGCTTCTGCGGCTGCGACGGCGCCTTCGTCAACATCGACGGCTTCAACACCGGCGAGAAGACCGAGACCTACTGGGCCATTCGCGCGTATGAAATCGCGCTGGAGGTGGGCGTCAGGTTCTTCGTGTACGGCAACCTGGACTACGCGCTGAAGAAGGCCGACTTCGACTCCCGCTTTCGCACCGGCCACTACGACGGCAAGGGCCGCATGGGCGAATGGATCCGCTTCCAGACGCAGTCGAACGGCAAGCGCATGGGCGCGGCGATCTTCACCTCGGGCCCCTACATCGAGATGGCCATCTCCGCGATGACGCCGATGTCGCCGTCGGTGGAAGACGGCGTCGTCACGTGGCGGGTCCCGCTCGGCGAAGGCGCGGTGCCGCACGTGGCGCTGGAAGACTGCGGCTACTACGTGCGCTGGCTGTTCGATCACCCGCAGCTCGCCAACGGCATGGACCTCGAAGTCGCCATCGCGCATGTGGGCTACGCCGAACTCGCGGCCGCGTTCGAGAAGGTGACCGGGCACCCGGCGCGCTACATCGACACGGACCTGGACACCTACTGGAAGGGACCGTTCGGCCGCGTCGGCCACATGCCCGCCGGCTACAACGCCGACCCCGACGACAAGAGCACGATGAACATCCGTGACAACTTCACCGGCTTCTGGAACGTGTGGAAGCACAACGTGGTGAAGCGCAACTACGACCTGCTCGACGAGATCCACCCCCACCGGATCCGGAGCGTCGAAGAATGGCTGCGCAAGGAAGACTTGCGGGGGCAGGAACTCGGCAAGGGCACGCTGTGGGAAAGAGTCCAGGCGGGCAAGATGCAGAAGATTCTCAAGGACACCGAGGACATGCGGCAGGGCAAGCTGTAGAGAATCGGGCACCTCGCCCATTTCCGAACCTGGCGCCGAATGCCGCGCCCACCACCCTACCCTCCCCATGCGCTACTCCAAGGAACACAAGCAGAAAACCCATGCGCAGATCACCGAAGCGGCCTCGGCCCGCTTTCGTGAGCAAGGGATAGACGGCATCGGCGTGGCCGGGCTGATGCAGTCGCTGGGCCTGACCCACGGCGGCTTCTACGCGCACTTCGAGTCGAAGGACGCGCTGGTCGCCGAGTCGGTGGACACGGCCTTCGACCAGACCTTGCAGAGCCTGCGCGCCTACGCCGAAGCCGGGGAGCCCGGCCAGCACCTGGCCCGGCTGGTGGCGGCCTACACGTCCACCACCCACCGCGACTCGCCGGCCCAGGGCTGCATGGCCGCGGCCTTGTCTAGCGAGCTGCGCCGCCAGACCGGCGCCGTCCGCGAAGCGGCGGCACGCCGGCTCGACGACCTGCTTGCGCTGATCGACGACATGGCGCGCGACGACGGCCTGCAAGTGCCCGCGCCCGCCGTGCTGGCGCTGATGGTGGGGGCCGTGTCGCTCTCCAGGATCTCGACGGATGCCGCGCACGGCGAGCCTTATCTCGACGCGGCCAAGGCGGTGTTGCCGCTGATCGGGACGACGGCCGGGCGCTGACGGTCGCGACGCTCGCCCGAGCGCGGCGGGGGCCGGCGCTTCGTCGGCGAAAATCAGCGCCTCCCCGGTTCTCCAAGCGCTCGTGACCCCCACCGAATTCAAGGGCTTCATCCTCACCCGCCACTGGCGGGATGCGCCGGCTGGCACCGAGCTCGAATACTGGCTGGCCACCGATGCGGGGCCGGTGAAAGTGGTCCTGACCTCTCGGACCTCGGTCGCATTCGTCGCGGCCCGGCACCGGGCGGCGCTCGAAGCGCAGCTCGCGGCCATGCCCGGCATGCGGCTGCGCGAACTCGCGCTGAAGAACTTCCATCAGGAACCCGTCGTCGGCGTCTACGCGAAGCACTTCCGCCAGCTCGGGCGATTGGCGCGTGCCCTGCAGCCGCAGGGCATTGCCCTGCTCGAGGCCGACGTGCGCCCGCACGACCGCTACCTCATGGAGCGCTTCATCACGGCGGGCGTGCAGGTGGAAGGCGGCCGGGCGGAGCGCGGCGCCCTCGTCGACTGCAAGCTCAGGCCCGCGCCTGAATTCCGGCCGGTGCTGAAGGTGGTGTCGCTGGACATCGAGACGAGCCAGCACGAAGCGCTCTACTCCATCGCGCTGGACGGCATGCCCGAGCGTGTGGTCTTCATGCTGGGCGAGGCACCACCCGAACCGCCGGTGGCGCCACGCGAGCCCGCGGACTTCTCGCTCGTCTATTGCGCCAGCCGCAAGGCCATGATCGAGCAGCTCAACGACTGGTTCGAGCGGAACGACCCCGACGTCCTCATCGGCTGGAACGTCATCCAGTTCGACCTGCGCGTGCTCCAGAAAACCGCCAACGACAGCGGCGTGCAGCTTCTCCTGGGGCGCGAGCGCCGGCCCATCGAATGGCGCACGCATCCGGGCAAGCAGGGCTACCTGTTCGCGCCCACGCCGGGCCGGGTGATCATCGACGGCATCGACGCGCTCAAGGCGGCGGTGTGGAGCTTTCCGTCCTTCAGCCTGGAGACCGTTTCGCAGTCGCTGCTGGGCGAGGGCAAGGCCATCGGCGACGAGTACGACAAGATGGCCGAGATCGAGCGGCGCTACCAGCACGACAAGCCCGCGCTCGCGCACTACAACATCCGCGACTGCGAGCTGGTGCTGCGCATCTTCGAGAAGGCCAGGCTGCTGCAGTTCGTGATGGAGCGGGCCCACGCCACGGGCCTGCAGGCCGACCACTTCGGCGGCTCGATTGCCGCGTTCAGCCACCACTACCTGCCGCGCATGCATCGCCAGGGCTACGTGGCGCCGAGCGTGGGCGAGATCGCCAGCAAGGCCTACCCCGGCGGCTACGTGATGGACTCGAAGCCGGGCTTCTACGACTCCGTGGTGGTGCTGGACTACAAGAGCCTGTACCCCTCGATCATCCGCACCTTTCTGGTCGACCCGGTGGGCCTTGCCGAAGGCTCGCATGCCGCCGACCCGGCACCGCTGGTCAAGGGCCCGGGCGGCACGCTCTTCTCGCGCGACAGGCATTGCCTGCCTGAAATCGTGACCACGCTCTGGCGCGCGCGGGACGAGGCCAAGCGCGTGAAGAACGAGCCGCTGTCGCAAGCGCTGAAGCTGCTCATGAACTCGTTCGCCGGCGTGCTGGGCGCGGCCGACTGCCGCTTCTTCAACCCGCAGCTGGTGTCGGCCGTCACCCTTCGCGGCCACGAGATGATGAAGCTCACGCGCGAGTTCGTGGAGCAGCGGGGCTACGAGGCTATCTACGGCGACACCGACTCCATCTTCATCTGGCTCAAGCGCACCCACACCAACGAGGAGGCGCACGGCGTCGCGGCAAGCCTGGCCAGCGACATCAACGAATGGTGGACGCGCGCCCTTCGCGAGGAGCAGGGCCTGGAGAACTTCCTGGAGATCGAGTTCGACACCCACTACAAGAAGTTCTTCATGCCCACCATCCGGGGCTCCGACGTGGGCAGCAAGAAGCGCTACGCGGGCCTGAGCGCGGACGCCGCGGGCAAGGAAGAAATGGTCTACCGCGGCCTGGAAATGGCCCGCAGCGACTGGACCCCGCTGGCGCGCCAGTTCCAGGAGGGGCTGCTCTCGCGCATCTTCCAGGGCGAGCCCTACAAGGCCTTCGTGGCCGACTATGCGCGCTCGACGCTGGCCGGCGAAAAAGACGACCTGCTCATCTACCGCAAGCGCCTGCGCCACCGCCTGGACGCCTACCTCGTCAACGTGCCGCCGCAGGTTCGCGCCGCGCGCATTGCCGACGACTACAACGAACGCGTCAACCGGCCGAAGCAATACCAGAACGGCGGCTGGATCCAGTACGTCATGACCCGCAACGGGCCGGAGCCGCTGGAAACCCGCCACGCCCGCATCGACTACGAGCACTACCTGAGCAAGCAGCTGCAGCCGATCGGCGACGCCATCCTCCAGCCGATGGGGGAGAGTTTCATGGCCCTCACGACCTCGCAGCAAGGTCTTTTCTAGCGCGTTGCACGCGGGGGCGGCGCGCTTGCGCCGGCCACCCGCGCATCAGGGAATCTACGGATATATGATTCCCCGAATGGTCTTGATTGCGTGCAGTTTTTGTATACAAATAACGCATCCGAAAAGCCGGCGCGAAATTTGCGTCAAAACGGGTCCCAATCCCTACTCACTCGCACGAGGAAAGAAGACCATGAGCACAGTCGTCAGCCAGGCCCCCGCGGGGGCAAGCGAAGCCGGCATTGCGCCGCACGCGGAATCGAACGCCCTCATCAAGCCCGGCTACCACCCGCGCCTGACCAACGAAGACCTGGCGCCGCTGAAAAAGCAGACCTGGGGCCAATACAACATCTTTGCCTTCTGGATGTCCGACGTGCACAGCGTGGGCGGCTACATCACGGCCGGCAGCCTGTTCGCGCTGGGCCTGTCGAGCTGGCAGGTGCTGGTGTCGCTGCTGGTGGGCATCGTGATCGTGCAGTTCTTCTGCAACCTGGTGGCCAAGCCCAGCCAGGTGACGGGCGTGCCCTACCCCGTGGTGTGCCGCGCGCCCTTCGGCGTGCTGGGCGCCAACATCCCGGCCATCATCCGCGGGCTGATCGCGGTGGCCTGGTACGGCGTGCAGACCTACCTGGCGTCGGCCGCGTTCATGGTGCTGGCGCTGCACATGGCGCCGGGCCTCACGCCCTACGCGGACGTGGCGCAGCACGGCTTCGTCGGCCTGTCGGCCCTGGGCTGGGTCGCGTTCATGGTCATGTGGGTGCTGCAGGCCTTCGTGTTCTGGCACGGCATGGACGCCATCCGCAAGTTCATCGACTGGGCCGGTCCGGCGGTGTACGTGGTCATGGCCATCCTGTGCGGCTGGCTGGTGTGGAAGGCCGGCTGGAGCAAGATCGACCTGAACCTGGGCGGCATCAAGTTCCAGGGCTGGGACGCGCTGCCCGTGATGCTCTCGGCTATTGCGCTGGTGGTGAGCTACTTCAGCGGCCCGATGCTCAACTTCGGCGACTTCTCGCGCTACGGCAAGAGCTTCGACGCGGTGAAGAAGGGCAACTTTTGGGGCCTGCCGATCAACTTCATCTTCTTCTCGCTGCTGACCGTGATCACCACGGCGGCCACGCTGCCCGTGTTTGGTGAACTCATCACCGATCCGGTGCACACCGTGGGCAAGATCGACAGCACCACCGCCGTGGTGCTGGGCGCGCTGACCTTCATGATCGCCACCATCGGCATCAACATCGTGGCCAACTTCGTGTCGCCGGCCTTCGATTTCTCGAACGTGGCGCCGCAGCACATCAGCTGGCGCACGGGCGGCATGATCGCGGCCGTGGGCTCGGTGTTCCTCACGCCGTGGAACCTTTACAACAGCCCCGAGGTCATTCACTACACGCTCGACGTGCTGGGTTCGTTCATCGGCCCGCTGTTCGGCATCCTGATTGCCGACTACTACATCGTGCGCAAGCAGCGCATCGACGTGGACGCCCTCTACACCATGAGCCCCAAGGGCGAGTACTGGTACAGCGGCGGCTACAACCCGAAGGCGATCATGGCGCTGGTGCCGGCGGCACTGGTGCCCATTCTGTGCGTGATGGTGCCGACGCTGCGCGGCGCCGCCAACTATGCGTGGTTCATCGGCATGGGCCTGGGCTTCGTGCTCTACGTGTTTTTGAACCGCAACAACAAGACCTGAAGACCAGAGAAAGAAAGGGACCGCGCCGTGCGCATCAAGATCATCAACCCCAACACCACCTGGAGCATGACCGAGAAGATCGGTGCATGCGCCCGCGCGGTGGCGCACGCCGGCACCGAGATCGTGGCCGTGAGCCCGGCCATGGGGCCGGTCTCCATCGAGAGCCACTACGACGAGGCGCTGGCCGTGCCGGGGTTGCTGCAGGAAATTGCGGCGGGCGAGCGCGACGGCATCGACGGCTACGTGATCGCCTGTTTCGGCGACCCGGGCCTGAAGGCCGCGCGCGAACTGGCAAGCGGTCCCGTGGTCGGCATCGCCGAGGCCGCCATGCACCTGGCCAGCATGGTCGGCAGCCGCTTCAGCGTGGTGACCACGCTGGGCCGCACCATGGGCCAGGCCTGGCACCTGGCCGAGATCTACGGCATGGAGCGCTTCTGCGCCAACGTGCGCGCTTGCGAGCTGCCGGTGCTCGAGCTCGAAGAGCCCGGCTCGCGCGCCCGCGAGCGCATCGTCGACGAATGCCGCCGCGCGCTCGAAGAAGACGGCTCCGACTGCATCGTGCTCGGCTGCGCCGGCATGACCGACCTGTGCGAACACATCGAGCAGCTGCTGGGCGTGCCGGTGATCGACGGCGTGGCCGCGGGCACCAAGCTCATCGAGTCGCTCGTGGCCCTGAAGCTGCGCACCAGCAAGCGCGGCGAGCTGGCAAAGCCCCTGCCCAAGCCCATCATTGGCGCGCTCGAAGGCTTCACGCTCGCGCGCTAGGCCACAATTCGCGCATGCCCCGCGCCAGTTCCAAACCCAACGCCAACACGGTCTCCCCCGCCGCAGCCGCGCCGTCCGATGACGCCGCCGCCCCGGCGGACAAGCAAAGCTCCATCGAAAGCATCGCCAACGACATCGCCACCGCGATCGTCGAAAAGCGCCTGCCGCCCGGCACCTGGCTGCGCGAAGAGGCGCTGGGCCGCGTCTATTCGGTCAGCCGCACCAAGGTGCGCGCCGCGCTGCTGATGCTGTCCAAGGACAAGCTCATCGAGATGATTCCCGACAAGGGCGCCTTCGTGAGCCAGCCCAGCGTCGAAGAAGCGCGCGAGGTGTTCGCGGTGCGCCGCATCCTGGAAAGCGAGGTGGTGCGCATCTTCATCGCCAACGCCCGCCCGCGCGACTACCAGGTGCTGGAGCAGCACATCAAGTTCGAGCGCACCGCGCTGCGCCAGACCACCACCACGGGCACCGTGCGCGAGAAGCTGCTGGGCGACTTCCACGTGGCGCTGGCCGAGGCCACGGGCAACCGCACGCTGGCCGAGCTGGTGCGCGAGCTGGTGGCGCGCAGTTCGCTGATTGCCATGCTGTACCACTCGTCGAACGACCCGCACTGCTCGTCCGACGAGCACGGCGAGTTCCTGCGCCTGTGCCGCAAGGGCAACGTCGAGGCCGCGGTGACCAGCATGACCGAGCACCTGGAGCGCATCGAGGCCAGCCTCGAGCTGGGTATCGACAAGCCCGACCGCCAGCTCGACCTGGTGAAGGCGCTGCTGGCCTGAGGCGGCCCTGGCCCCGCCCGGCAGGCGGGGGCTACACGGCCGGCGGGCCGGTGCGACTGTCACACAACCGCGTCATGCTGCACCCCGGACGGGCTCCGCGTTCCTTTTTTCCGCGGACGCCCCACCGACGAACCACCCAACAGCATGCCCCGGCACATTCGGCCCATCGACATTCCTGCCTCGCATCCCGCGGTCTCCCCGTTCTTCCAGCCCATCGTGGACCTGCGCCAGGGCACGATCTTCGGCCACGAGACCCTGATACGCGGCCCCGCCGGCACCCCGCTGCACAGTCCCCTGGCACTGCTGGCCCAGGCGGCCAGCGAGTCGCGGCTGACCGAGTTCGAGCTGCACTGCGTCGAAGTCATCCTGACCCACTGGGGCCAGTTGGCCGGGCCGGGCCGGCTCTTCGTGAACATGAGCGCCGACGCGCTGGTCGCGGCCATGGGCGGCGTGGGCACCGCGTGCTGGCTCGAACGCACGCTCGCGCGCTGCGACGTGTCGGCGCGCGACGTGACGGTGGAGCTCACCGAGCAGCGCGCCGCCGGCAACCCCGAGGCGCTGCGCCAGGCCGTCAAGGCGCTGCATGCGCTGGGCGCGCGCGTGGCGCTCGACGACTTCGGTGAGGGCCATTCGAACCTGCGGCGCTGGAAAGACCTGCAGCCCGACTTCGTGAAGATCGACAAGCTGCTGACCCAGGGCATCGCGAGCTGCCCGCACGGCGTGGCCATGGTGCGCACCATCGTCGGCCTGGGCCACGCCATGGGCACCGAGCTGGTGGCCGAAGGCGTGGAAGACGCCAAGGACCTGCGCGTGCTGCGCGACCTGGGCATCGCGCACGGACAGGGCTACCTGTTCGGCCGGCCGGCGCCGGCGCTGCAGCCGGTGCTACCCGCGCCCGTGGCGGCCATCATCCAGGACACCCGCATCGCCGTCATGCCGCACGCCGCACAGCCGTCGCAGCCGAACGTGCTGCGCGGCCTGTCGGTGATCCAGGCGCCCGCGCTGAGCCCGATGACGCCGATCGACGAGGTCTCGGCCACCTTCCAGAAGCACCCCGACCTGCATGCGCTGGCCGTGGTCGACCGGGGGCGGCCGGTGGCGCTGATCAACCGGCAGTCGTTCATGAACGACTACGCGCGCATGTACTTTCGCGAGGTGCACGGGCGCCGGCCCTGCCTGTCGTACGGCAGCCTGTCGCCGCGCATCGTGGAGCGCGAGGAGAACGTCGAGAGCCTGCTGGGCATCCTGATGTCGGAAGACCAGCGCTACCTGCGCGAGGGCTTCATCGTGACCGAGCAGAACCGCTACGCCGGCCTGGGCACCGGCGACCAGCTGGTGCGCGCCGTGACCGAGGCGCGCATCGAGGCCGCGCGGCACGCCAACCCGCTGACCTTTCTGCCGGGCAACATCCCCATCAACATCCACATTGCGCGCCTGCTCGAAGGCCGCGCCGATTTTGTCGCCTGCTATGCGGACCTGAACAACTTCAAGGTGTTCAACGACCACTACGGCTACTGGCGCGGCGACGAGATGATCCTGCTGCTGGCGCGCCTTGCGACGCAACACGCCAACCCGCACCGCGACTTTGTTGGCCACATCGGCGGCGACGACTTCCTGGTGCTGTTCCAGAGCCCCGACTGGCGCGAGCGCTGCGCCGCCATGATCGACGACTTCAACCGGCAGGCGCCCGACCTCTACGACGAAGCGGAGCGGCTGGCGGGCGGCGTCGTGGGCGAAGACCGGCAGGGCGTGGTCCGCTTCACGCCGTGCGCCACGCTGTCGATCGGCGCGGTGCGCATCGCGCCGGACATGTTCAGGCACGCGGAAGACGTGGCCAGCGAGGCCGCCATCGCGAAGCACGAGGCCAAGCACACGGCGTCGGGCCTGACGGTGCGCGAGGCCCGGCCTCGGGCCTGAGCCCCCGAAATTCCCCCGGAACGGCCCCGATCGGCTTCGGGTTTTTCCGGGTCAAGATTGTTGCATAAGTTGTATACAGTTTGGCGTACACATTGAGGCGTGCGCCATGGCAGGGCCCTGCCGCTCGCTTCTCCCCTCGCAGCAGCAGGAGACAAAGATGACGGCCGACGACACACTTTCCAAAGTCCATCCCGTGGACCAGCGGCTGCCTTCGGGCAAGCTCGCCGCCCTCGGATTGCAGCATGTGCTGGTGATGTATGCGGGGGCCGTCGCGGTGCCGCTGATCGTCGGGCGCGCGCTCAAGCTCACGCCCGACGAGGTCGCGCTGCTGATCTCGGCCGACCTGTTCTGCTGCGGCATCGCCACGCTCATTCAGGCGCTGGGCGCCACGCAGTGGTTCGGCATCAAGCTGCCGGTGATGATGGGCGTGACCTTCGCGTCGGTCGCGCCGATGGTCGCCATTGCCAACGCCAACCCCGGGCAGAACGGGGCCCAGTTGCTGTTCGGCGCCATCATCGGCGCGGGCGTGGTGTCGATACTGATCGCGCCGCTCGTGAGCCGCATGCTGCGCTTCTTTCCGCCGGTGGTCACGGGCACCATCATTGCCGTCATCGGCATCAGCCTGATGCGCGTGGGCATCAACTGGATCTTCGGCAACCCCGTGGGCCCGACCGCGCCAGCGCTGGTCGACCCGGTGTACGCCAAGTGGCTGGCCGAGGTGACCTCGCCGGGCAGCTCGATCCCGGCCGTGCCCAAGGGCTTCGCGATCATGCCGACCGTGCCCAACCCCAAGTACGCGGACCTCTCGGGCTTCGGCGTGGCCGCGCTGGTGCTGGTGTCGATCCTGTTGATCGTGAAGTACGCCAAGGGCTTCGTCGCCAACATCTCGGTGCTGCTGGGCATCGTGATCGGCGCCGTGGTGGCGTCCGTGACCGGGCTCATGACCTACGAGAAGGTGGGCAAGGCCGCGTGGGTCGACATCGTGCTGCCCTTTCACTTCGGCATGCCGCAGTTCGACCCCATCCTGATCCTCACCATGACGCTGATCATGATCGTGGTGATGATCGAGTCGACCGGCATGTTCCTGGCGCTCGGCGAAATGACCGGCCGCAAGATCGAGCAGAAAGACCTGGCGCGCGGCCTGCGCACCGACGGCCTGGGCACGCTCATCGGCGGCGTGTTCAACACCTTTCCGTACACCAGCTTCTCGCAGAACGTGGGCCTGGTGGCCGTTACCGGCATCCGCAGCCGCTATGTGTGCGTGGCGGGCGGCGTGATCCTCATCGTGCTGGGCCTGCTGCCGAAGATGGCCGCGCTGGTGGAGTCGCTGCCCACGGTGGTGCTCGGCGGCGCGGGCCTGGTCATGTTCGGCATGGTGGCCGCGACCGGCATCCGCATCCTGTCGGGCGTGGACTTCAAGACCAACCGCCACAACGCGATGATCGTCGCGGTGTCGATCGGCATCGGCATGATTCCGCTGATTGCACCCAACTTCAAGCAGTGGATGCCGCACGCGATTCACTCGCTGATCGAGTCGGGCATTCTGCTGGCGTCGATTGCGGCGGTGCTGCTGAACCTGTTCCTCAACGGCGCGAAGCACGACGAGCAGGCCGTCATCGCCGCGGCCAAGCAGGCCGAGGCGCACTGAGTTTCCTTTTCTACTTCAGATCATCGCCAGCGGCGTCTTGCGCCGCGGCGGTGGGTGCAGGCGGTCGAGCTCCTGCAGGGTCGCCGCGTCGAGCTTGAGCTGTGCGGCGGCCAGGTTTTCTTTCAGGTGCGCGCTGCGCACCGCCTTCGGAATCGCCGCCACGCCGGGCCTTGCGATCACCGCGGCCAGCGCCAGTTGCGCGGCGCTCACGCCGAGCTTGCCGGCCAACGCTCCCAGCGCATCGTCATCCGCCAGCGCCCCCTGGTCGATCGGGCTGTAGGCCATCAGCGGCATGGCGCGTTCGCGCTGCCACGGCAGCAGGTCGAACTCGGGGCCACGCTCGCCCAGCGACAGATAGACCTGGTTGGCCGCGCAGCCCGGCCCGTTGCCGGTGAGCGGTTCCAGCTCTTGCATGTCGTCGGTGTCGAAATTGCTCACGCCCCAGTGCGCGATGCGCCCGTCGGCCACCAGCGACTGCATCGCGGCGACGGTGTCGCGCAGCGGATGGTTGCCGCGCCAGTGCAGCAGGTAGAGGTCGATGGCGTCGAGCCCCAGCCGCTTCAGGCTGCGCTCGCAGGCCTCGCGCGTGCCGCGCCGGCTGGCGTTGTGCGGGTACACCTTGCTGACGACGAAGAGCTCGTCGCGCCGCACGTCGCCCGCGCGCAATGCCTCGGCCACGGCCTGCCCCACGACGGTTTCCGCGCCGCCTTCGCCGTACATTTCGGCGGTGTCGATGAGGCGGTAGCCCAGCACGATGGCCTCGCGCACCGCGGCCACTTCGGCCACGCGCCGGCCCGCATCTTCGCCCATGCGCCAGGTGCCCAGGCCGAGTACCGGCATCTTGCCGCCGGTGGGGAGTGAGAGTGTTCGCATGGGCCCATGGTACGGAGGGCCGATGCCCCTGTCAGCCCTGCGACAACGGCAGCCACACGGTGACGAGCAGGCCGCGACCGCCCTCGCCCGCGTCCAGCGCAACCTGCCCCCGGTGCTTCTCCAGCACCGAGCGCACGATGGCCAGCCCCAGCCCGCTGCCCGACTGCGTCTGGTCGGGGTTGCGAAAGAAGCGGTCGAACACGCGCTCGCGCAGCATCGGCGGAATGCCCGGCCCCTGGTCGGCCACGCGCAGCACCGCGCGCGTGCCGTCGCGCCCCACACGCACCGTGACCGTGCCGCCGTCGGGGCTGTACTTGATGGCGTTCTCGACAAGGTTGCTCAGCATCGAGATCAGGCTCTCGCGCTCGCCGAACACGGGCACGGCCCCTTCACAAGCGACGTCGAACCTCACGCCGCGCGCATGCGCCAGCGGCTCGACCAGCGAGACGCGGTCGCGCACCAGCGCGTCGAGCGCCAGGGTCTCGGGCACCGCGTCCTGCGGCATTTCGTCGCTGCGCATCAGCTGCTGCAGCTGCCCCACCAAGCGCGTCGCGCGGTCGTTGCTGCGCAGCAGGTTGGCCATGAGCTCGCGCTGCCCCGCGTCGTGGGTCTGCGCCTTCAGCGCCTCGACGTTCACGCGCATGGCGTCCAGCGGGGTGCGCAGCTCGTTGGCCGCATCGGCAATCAGCCCGCGCTCGCGCGCCGCCCGGTCGCGCACGCTGCGCAGCAGGCCGTTGATGCTGCGCACCATCGGCCGCAGTTCCGTGTGCGGCGGCTCGAACGACAGCGGCGTGAGGTCGGCGGGCCCGCGCTCGGCCGTCTCTCGCGTCACCTGCCGCCAGGGCCGCAGCGCCAGCAGCACGGCCAGCCACGCGGGAAACACCAGGAACGGCAGGCTGATGATCAGCGGCAGCAGGTAGTAGCTGCGGTTCTCGATAGTGAAGTTCAGCCGGAAGTAGTTGGGCTCGGCCAGCATCACGCGGGTGTCGAGCAGCGGCGACGCCATGGTGCGCGCGCGCAGCGACCGGCCGCCGAACCGGATGGTCTCGACCTTGCCGAGCACGCGATTGATGATCGGCGGCACCGACGAGGTCGAGCTGTAGATCAGCTTGCCCCGCTGCCACACCTGCATGACGGGCGCCTTGTCGGACTCGGAAGAGAAGTCGCCCGAGGTTTCGAGCAGCGTCAGGTCGAAGGACTTCAGCGTTTCCTGCTGCCGGTCGGGCGAGGCCGCGAGGTTCTGCGTGGCCGTGATGATGGTGGCGTAGACCGTGTCGTAGCGCACGAGCTCAGGCCTGCTGTTGGAGTCGTGCACGAACAGGCCGATGGCCAAGGCCCACATCAATGCGACCACCAAGACCTGCGCCAGCAGCAGGCGTCGCAGCAGCGAAGGCTGCACCCATCGCTGCCATTGCCGGGCGAGCGCCCGCACGCTCACCGCGCGCCGCTCCGCACGCGCGCGCCGATGCCCGCGCCGTGGCCGGCGTTGTTCTCGACAAGCAAAGGATTCATGGGTCTCCAGGCGGCCCGTCCCCCTCGAGGAAGCCGCGAGCGGGCGGAGTATGTGCCCGGGCGAACCGGCGGAATTCAGAAAACCTTCATGAATTCGCCCCGCCGCGCGGTGGGCCGGCCTGTGCAAGGCGCCTTCAGGCTTCTAATTTTCTGAAGTCAAAGACACTTTCGTGACAGAAAAATCCTGCCATTCCCAAGGAAAGCCCTCCGCAGCGCCTTCTCATTTTGTCAACACTGAGTGGGTGCCAACCCCGAGCCGTGGCACGGCTCGTGCTCCTAGAATTTTTGTGCGGCCTTGCGTCACGAGCGCATGCGCCCCACCGAAACGATTTTTGAACAACAGGTTGAGTCAATGCAGAAAAAGCACAGGATTGCCGTCATTCCCGGAGACGGCATCGGCGTCGAGGTCATGCCCGAAGGTTTGCGCGTGCTCGACGCGGTCGGTCGCCGCTTCGGCATCGACTTTTCTTACGACCACTTCGACTGGGGCTCCGACCACTATGTGCGCACCGGCCTGATGATGCCGGCCGACTGGGCCGACAAGATCCAGGGCCACGACGCCATCTACTTCGGCGCCGTGGGCGCGCCCGACAAGGTGCCCGACCACATTGCCGTGTGGGGCCTCCTGATCAAGATCCGCCGCGACTTCGACCAGTACGTCAACCTGCGCCCCGTGCGCCTGATGCCCGGCGTGCCCGGCCCGCTGGCGCACCGCAAGCCCGGCGACATCGACTTCCTGGTGGTGCGCGAGAACACCGAAGGCGAATACACCTCGGTGGGCGGGCGCCTGTTCGAAGGCACGCCGCGCGAAATGGCCATTCAAGAGGCCGTGTTCACCCGCGTCGGCGTGGACCGCATCATCGAGTACGCGTTCGAGCTGGCCAGCCGCCGCCCGCGCAAGAACCTGGTGGCCGCGACCAAGTCGAACGGCATCTCGGTGACCATGCCCTACTGGGACGAGCGCCTGGCCGAAATCGCCAAGCGCCACCCCGACATCGCGACCAGCAAGTACCACATCGACATTCTGTGCGCGCACTTCGTGCAGCACCCCGACTGGTTCGACGTGGTGGTGGCCTCCAACCTGTTCGGCGACATCCTGTCGGACCTGGGCCCGGCCTGCACCGGCACCATCGGCATCGCGCCGTCGGCCAACCTGAACCCGGAGCGCAAGTTCCCCTCGCTGTTCGAGCCGGTGCACGGCTCGGCGCCCGACATCGCGGGCAAGGGCATCGCCAACCCGATCGGCCAGATCTGGTCGGCCGCGCTCATGCTCGACCACCTGGGCAACAACGACCCGGTGTACGCGCAGGCTTCGGCCGCGGTGATCTCGGCCATCGAGACGGTGCTGAGCGAAGGTCCGCGCACGCGCGACATGGGCGGCACGGCCAACACGGTGGACGTGGGCCGCGCGATTGCCGACTGCATTTCGGCATGACGCTGCCGCGAACCCGCTGCAAGGTTCGACTTCGGGCCGGCCGGCCGGGGCGCGCCCGCGCCGACGGCGTGCCTCAGCTTCAACATAACGCGCGCCGGAGTGACTGAACCATGGGCCTGTTCCTGCTGAAGCGCACGCTGACACTGGTCGGCACGCTGATCGGCGCGTCGATCATCGTCTTCCTGGTGCTGGAGATTCTTCCGGGCAACGCGGCGCAAATGCTGATGGGGCCCGACGCCTCGCCCGAAGCTGTTGCGGCGCTTGCCACCAAGCTGGGCCTGGACCTGCCCGCGTGGACCCGCTACTGGCACTGGATCGGCGGCCTGCTCACCGGCAACCTGGGCGACAGCTACGCCTACAGCTCGCCCGTGCTCGACCTCATCCTCGAACGCCTTGCGCTCACGATGCCGCTTGCGCTGCTGGCGATGTTCTTCACCACGGTGATCGCGCTGCTCGTGGGCGTGACCGCCGCCGCGCGCCACAACAAGCTGGGCGACGTGGGCCTGATGGGCATGGCCCAGGTCGGCATTGCCATTCCGAATTTCTGGTTCGCGATTCTCTTGATCCTCGTGTTCTCGGTGAAGCTGCAGTGGTTCTCGGCCGGCGGCTTCGAGGGCTGGGGCGACGGCTTCTTCTCGGGGGTCAAGTCGCTGCTGCTGCCGGCGTTGTCGCTGGCCGTCGTTCAGGCCGCGATCCTTGCGCGCATCACCCGTTCCGCCGTGCTCGAGGTGATGCGCGAAGACTTCGTGCGCACCGCGCGCGCCAAGGGCGTGTCGCAGCGCATGGTGCTGTGGACCCACGTGCTGCGCAACGCCATGATTCCCGTCATCACCGTGATGGGCATGCAGTTCTCCGAGCTGCTGGCCGGCACCATCGTGGTCGAGAACGTGTTCTATCTTCCCGGCCTCGGCCGCCTCATCTTCCAGGCCATCAGCAACCGCGACCTGATCGTGGTGCGCAACTGCGTGATGCTGCTCGCGGCCATGGTCGTCATCGTGAATTTCGTGGTCGACGTGCTCTACGCCGTGATCGACCCGCGCATCAAGGCCAGCGACATATGAACGCCATCACGGCCCCTGCCCCCAGCGCCGCGGCGCTGAAGCTCCCCGGTTTCTGGCAACGCGCCGTCAAGCACCGCAGCTTCGTCATCGGCGGCGTGCTGGCCGCGCTGCTGCTCGTTGCCGCGCTCGTGTCCTTCGTGTGGACGCCCTGGTCGCCCTATGCCATGGACATGGCCAACAAGATGCAGTCGCCCTCAGGCTCGCACTGGCTGGGCACCGACGCGTTCGGGCGCGACGTGGCCTCGCTGCTGCTGGTGGGCGCGCGCGCGTCCATCCTCGTGGGCGTGATTGCCGTGGGCATCGGCCTGGTGGTCGGCACCGCGCTGGGCCTGCTGGCCGCCGCCAAGCGCGGCTGGGTCGAAGAGGCCGTCATGCGGCTGTCGGACTTCACGCTGGCCTTTCCGGCGATCCTGTCGGCCATCATGATGACGGCCGTGTTCGGCGCGGGCATCGTGAATGCCATCGTGGCCATCGGCATCTACAACATCCCGACCTTCGCGCGCATCACGCGGGCGTCGGCCAACGCCATCTGGTCGCGCGAATACGTGGCGGCCTCGCGCGCCTGCGGCAAGGGCCAGTTCGCCATCACCATGCAGCACGTGCTGCCGAACATCTCGGCCGTGCTGATCGTGCAGATCACCATCCGCTTCGCCATCGCCATCCTGGCAGAGGCCGCGCTGTCGTACCTGGGCCTGGGCACGCAGCCGCCGCAACCCTCGTGGGGCCGCATGCTCAGCGAAGCGCAGACGCTCATGTTCCAGCAGCCGCTGCTGGCGGTCTTTCCCGGCATGGCCATCGCGCTGGCGGTGCTGGGCCTGAACCTGCTGGGCGACGGCCTGCGCGACCTGCTCGATCCGCGCCTCGCACGCGCACGCTGAGACCACGCACGATGCCCCTCCTCGAAGTCAACAACCTCCAGATCGGCCTGCAGACGCAGCGCGGACCGGCCCAGGCCGTGCGCGGCATTTCGTTCTCGCTGGAGCGCGGCGAAACGCTGGGCATCGTCGGCGAATCGGGCTGCGGCAAGTCGATCACCGTGATGTCGCTCATGGGCCTGCTGCCCTCCAGCGCCAAGGTCACGGGCAGCATCAAGCTCGACGGGCAAGAGCTGGTCGGCCTGCCTGAAAAGCAGATGTGCCAGATTCGCGGCAACCGCATCGGCATGATCTTCCAGGAGCCGATGACGGCGCTGAACCCGGTGCACACCATCGCGCGCCAGGTCGGCGAGCCGCTGCAGCTGCACCGCGGCCTGACCAAGGCGCAGGCGCGCAAGGAAGCGCTGAGCCTGCTCGACCGCGTGGGCATTCCCGACGCGGCCTCGCGCCTGGACGCCTACCCGCACCAGTTCTCGGGCGGCCAGCGCCAGCGCATCGGCATTGCCATGGCGCTGGCCTGCGGCCCCGACCTGCTGATTGCCGACGAGCCCACCACCGCGCTCGACGTAACCATCCAGAAGCAGGTGCTCGACCTGATCCAGGGCCTGGTCAAGGAGATGGGCATGGCGCTGATCCTGATCTCGCACGACCTGGGCGTGATCGCCAACAGCGTGAAGCGCATGCTGGTGATGTACGGCGGCAGCGCCGTGGAAAGCGGCCCGACCGACACCGTGTTCGCCGGCCGCGCCCACCCCTACACGCGCGGCCTGTTCGCGGCGCGCCCGGCCATCGGCGCGGTGCGCGCGGGCCGGCTGCCGACCATTCGCGGCAGCGTGCCCGAGCTGGTCGACATGCCGCGCGGCTGCGCCTTCGCGGGCCGCTGCGCCCACACCATCGACCTGTGCCAAAGCACGCGGCCGCAAGCCACGCTGCTGCCCGACGACCACACGGTGCGCTGCCTGCGGCTCGGCGAAATCGCCGCGCTGAACGCCAAGGCCGCCGCCACCGCAGCCCTTACCGCATGAGCCAGCCCACCCCACCCGGCCAGCCCTTGCTGTCCGTGCACAACCTCTACCGCCACTACGCGCTGCCGCGCGAAAAACTCTTCGGCCCGCCGCCGACCGTGAAAGCGCTGAACGGCGTGAGCTTCGACGTGCAGGCCGGCCAGAGCGTGGGCATCGTCGGTGAATCGGGCTCGGGCAAGTCGACCATCGCGCGCCTGGTGATGGCGCTGGACACGCCGACCTCGGGCACCGTGTCGCTCGAAGGCCGCGACCTGCATGCGCTGTCCAAGGCCGACCTGCGCACCGCGCGGCGCGACTTCCAGATGGTGTTCCAGGACCCCTACGGTTCGCTCGACCCGCGCCAGACCGTGGCGCGCATCGTCGCCGAGCCGCTCGAAGCGCTGGCCGAAACCAGCCGCGCCGAGCAGCGCGAGCGCGCATCCGAAGCGCTCGCCGCCGTGGGCCTGCGCACCACCGACATGGACAAGTACCCGCACGAGTTCTCGGGCGGGCAGCGCCAGCGCATCGCGATTGCGCGCGCGCTCATCACGCGCCCCAAGCTCATCGTGGCCGACGAGCCCGTGAGCGCGCTCGACGTGTCGGTGCAGGCCCAGGTGCTGAACTTGATGCAAGACCTGCAGCAGCAGTTCGGCATCAGCTACCTGCTCATCAGCCACGACCTCGCGGTGGTGAACCACCTGTGCGATGAAGTGTGCGTGGTCTTCAAGGGCCGCATCGTGGAGCGCGGCCGCCCGGCCGACCTGTTCGCGCATGCGCAGCACGAGTACACCCGCACCCTGCTTTCCGCCGTGCTGCACACGCCTTCGCGCTGAGCGACGCGGCGCACGCTCTTTTCTTTTCTCACCTCTTTCTCCAGGAACTATCGAATGTTGAAGCGACGCACACTCATGACTTCCGCCATGGCCGCGGCAATCCCGGGTGTCTTCCTGCCCCAGGCGCGCGCGCAGGCCGGCAAGAACACGCTGACGATCGGCATGCCGCTCGAACCGCCGGGCCTGGACCCGACCACGGGCGCGGCATCGGCCATCGCGGAGATCACGCAGTACAACATCTTCGAGACGCTCACCAAGGTGAACGCTGACGGCTCCGTCACGCCGATGCTGGCCGAGAGCTGGTCGTCGTCGCCCGACATGAAGACCTTCGTCTTCAAGCTGCGCAAGGGCGTGAAGTTCGAGAACGGCCAGCCCTTCAACGCGGCGGTGGTGAAGTTCTCGTTCGACCGCGCGGGCGGCGCCAAGAGCACCAACAAGGACAAGCGCTTCTTCAGCGAGATCGGCACCGTGGTGCTCGACGAATACACGGTGGGCGTGAACAGTACGCTGCCCAACCCCGACCTGCCCTTCATGCTGGGCCAGTCGACCGCCTGCCTGGTCGAGCCCAAGAGCGCCGACACCAACGCCACCACGCCCGTGGGCACCGGCCCCTACAAGCTGAGCGCATGGCAGCGCGGCGCCTCGTGCACGCTGGTGAAGTCGCCGACCTACCGCGACCCGAACCTGGCGAAGATCCAGAAGTTCGTGTTCCGCTTCATGTCGGACACGGCCGCGCAGACCGCCTCGCTGATGGCCAGCGACATCGACATCTTCCCGCGCGCGGGCACGCGCTCGGTGGCGCAGTTCAAGGGCAACCCGCGCTTCCAGGTGATCGAGGTCGGCACGCGCGGCAAGGTCATCCTGACGATCAACAACCGCAAGAAACCGCTGGACGACGTGCGCGTGCGCCGCGCCATCCTGGCGGCCATCGACCGCAACGCCATCATCCAGGGCGCGGCGGACGGCTTCGGCAAGCCCATTGGCAGCCACTACGCCATGGGCGCGCCGGGCTTCGTCGACACCACGTCGGTGAACCCCTTCGACATCGAGAAGGCCAAGAAGCTGCTGGCCGAGGCCGGCGTGAAGACGCCACTCGAGTTGCGCCTGCAACTGCCCCCGCCCTCGTATGCACGCCAGGGCGGCGAGATGATCGCGGCGCAGCTGGCGCAGATCGGCATCAACGTGAAGATCCAGAACGTCGAGTGGGCGCAGTGGCTCAGCGGCACCTTCGGCGGCGCGCACGACTTCGACCTGACCATGGTGGCGCACGTGGAGCCCTTCGACCTGGTGAAGTACACCGAGCCCGACTACTACTGGGGCTACGACTCGAAGAAATTCCGCGACCTGTTCGTCACCATCCAGAACGAAGAGAACAAGAAGCGCCGCGCCGACCTGCTGGCCGACGCGCAGCGCATGCTGGCCACCGACGCGGTCAACGGCTTCCTGTACCAGGCAGTGTTCCCGACCATCGCGCGCAAGGAAGTGAAGGGCCTGTGGCCGAGCATGCCGATCGTGGTGAACGACCTGGCCGCGATTTCGTGGGGTTGATGCAATGACCCAAGCCTTGTCTTCCAAGCCCCTGTATGCCCTGAGCGTGCAGGAACTGCACGCGGCCTACGCCACCAAGGAACTGTCGCCGGTGGAAGTGGCGCGCTCGGTGAACGAGCGCATTGCCGCCTGCGAACCCGCGCTGCACGCCACCTGGCTGTTCCGCCCCGAATTGGCGCTGGAGCAGGCCCGCGCCTGCGAAGCGCGCTGGCTGGCCGGCAAGCCGCGCGGCACGCTCGACGGCGTGCCCGTGACCATCAAGGACAACCTCGCGACCGAGGGCGACCCGATGCCGCTGGGCACCGCCGCCTATGCGCTCGTGCCCATGGCGCAAGACTCGCCGCCCGCCGCGCGCCTGAAGGAAGACGGCACGGTGCTGGTCGCCAAGACCACCATGCCCGACCTGGGCATGCTGTCGTCGGGCCTGTCGAGCTTTCATGAACTCTCGCGCAACCCGTGGGACGTGTCTCGCACGCCGGGCGGCTCCAGCGCGGGCGCCGGTGCGGCCGCCGCCGCCGGCTACGGCCCGCTGCACGTGGGCACCGACATCGGCGGCTCGCTGCGCCTGCCGGCCAGTTGGTGCGGCATTTACACACTGAAGCCCAGCTTCGGCCGCATTCCGCTGAGCACGCCCTACATGGGCCGCTGCGCCGGGCCGATGACGCGCACCGTGGCCGACTCGGCGCTGATGATGGCGTCGGTCGCGCAGCCCGACGACCGCGACTATTCGGAGCTGCCCGCCCCCGCCATCGACTGGAACGCCTTCGAGGTCGACCCGTCGTTCCTGAAGGGCAAGCGCGTGGCGCTGCACATGGACGCGGGCTGCGGCCTGCCGCTCGATGCGCAGATTGCGCAGGCCGTTCGCCGCGCCGCGAAGCGCATCGAGGCGGCCGGTGCGCACGTCGAAGAAATCCCGGCCTTCATGACGCCGAAGATGCTGCAGGGCATGGACCACTTCTGGCGCATGCGCTCGTGCCTCGACATGCAGGCCATGACGGCCGAGCAGCGCGCCAAAATCCTGCCGTACATCCGCGAGTGGGCCGAGAGCGCGGCCGGTTTCTCTGGCGCGCACATCTTCGACGCCTACAGCCAGTTCATCGCCACGCGCGCGGCCACGGTCGCGGCCACCAAGGCGTATGACTTCGTGATCTCGCCGGTGTCGCCGAACATGCCCGCGCCCGCCGACCACGCCTCGCCCACCAACGACCCGATGCTGCCGCTGGAGCACATCGGCTTCACGGTGCCGTACAACATGTCGGAGCAGCCGGCCGCGTCGATCAACTGCGGCTACTCGGCCGAGGGCTTGCCCATCGGCTTGCAGATTGCCGGTCGCCGCTTCGACGACCTGGGCGTCCTGCAGTTCAGCCGCGCCTTCGAGCAGATCCGCGAAGAACAGCGCGCCTGGCCGGAACCCCAATAGACAAGGCGGCGTCCAACGACGCCGTTCGCAAGGAGACAACCCAATGACCGCAGCAACCCACTACATCGACGGCCGCCGCGTGGCGTCCGAAGGCAACGCCACCATCGACGTGATCGACCCGAGCGACGGCCAGAAATTCGGCGAGATCGCGCGCGGCACGGCCGCCGACATCGACACCGCCGTGCGCGCCGCGCGCCAGGCCATGGGCGAGAACTTCGACGGCCCCTGGGGCGCCATGACCGCGCTGCAACGCGGCCGGCTGCTGGCCAAGCTGGGCGCCGCCGTGATGGAACACCACGAAGAGCTGGCCCAGCTGGAGGCGCGCGACACCGGCAAGGCACTGCGCGTGGCGCGCAACGACGCCACCGCGCTGGCCCGCTACATGGAGTACTACGCCGGCGCCTGCGACAAGCTGCACGGCGACACCCTGCCCTACGAGCGCGGCTACACCGTGCTGACGGTGCGCAACCCGCACGGCGTGACGGGCCACATCGTTCCCTGGAACTATCCGATGCAGATCGCGGGCCGCAGCGTGGGCGCCTCGCTGGCCGCGGGCAACGCCTGCGTGGTGAAGCCGGCCGAAGACGCCAGCCTGTCGTTGCTGCGGCTGGCAGAAATCGCGACCGAGGTGGGCTTTCCCGCCGGCGCGCTGAACGTGGTGACGGGCTACGGCAAGGAAGCCGGCGCGGCGCTGTGCGCGCACCCGGGCATCGACCACATTTCGTTCACCGGCTCGACCATGACCGGCCGCAGCGTGGGCCTGGCCGCCGCCGAGCGCCACTGCCCGGTGACGCTGGAGCTGGGCGGCAAGTCGCCGCAGATCGTGTTTGCCGACGCCGACCTCGACGCGGCCGAACCGGTGCTGGTGAACGCCATCATCCAGAACGCGGGCCAGACCTGCTCGGCGGGCAGCCGCGTGCTGGTGGAGCAGTCGATCTATGAAGAGCTGGTGCAGCGGCTGGCCAAGCGCTTTGCCGCCGTGCGCGCGGGCACGCCCGCCGAGGACCTGGACATGGGCCCGCTCATCAACGAGAAGCAGTTTCGCCAGGTGCGCGACATGGTCGCCACCGCCGAGGCGAGCGGCATGAAGGTGGCCGCGCGCGGAACGGTGTCGCCCAACGCATCGGCCACCGGTTTTTACCAAGAGGCCGTGCTGTTTCGCGACGTGCCGCACGACAGCGACCTGGCGCAGCGCGAGGTTTTCGGCCCGGTGCTGGCGGTGATGCCTTTTGCCGACGAGGCCGAGGCGGTGCGCCTGGCCAACGGCACGGACTTCGGCCTGGTGGCCGGCGTGTGGACCCGCGACGGCGGGCGCCAGCTGCGCATGGCGCACAAGCTGCACTGCGGCCAGGTCTTCGTGAACAATTACGGTGCGGCGGGTGGTGTAGAACTGCCCTTCGGCGGCGTCAAATCGAGCGGCTTCGGCCGCGAGAAGGGCTTTGAGGCCCTGCTCGGTTTCACGACCCTCAAGACCATCGCAATCAAGCACGGATGACACCCACCCATGACCACCACTGAACAGCAACAACAACAAACCCCGCGCAAAGTCGGCCTCGTCGGCGTCGGCCTGATGGGCCACGGCATTGCCAGCAACATCGTCAAGCACGGTCACCAGCTGACGGTGCTGGAGCACGCGGGCAATCAGCCGATCGACGGCCTGCTGAAGGCGGGCGCCACGTCGGTGAAGGACGTGGCCACGCTGGCCGCGCAGGTCGACGTGCTGATCTTGTGCGTCACGGGCACGCCGCAGGTCGAGGCGGTGATGCTGGGCGACGCCGGCGCGCTGAGCACGCTGCGCCCGGGCACGGTGGTGATCGACTGCTCGACGGCGGTGCCGGCCTCCACCGCCAAGGTGGCCGAGGCGGTGAGCGCCAAGGGCGGCAAGTTCATCGATGCGCCGATGACGCGCACGGCCAAGGAAGCGGCCGAGGGCCGGCTGAACCTGCTGGTGGGCGGCGATGCGGAAGTGCTGGCGTCGTGCCTGCCGCTGCTGCGCTGCTTTGCCGAGAACGTCACGCATGTGGGCGGCATCGGTGCCGGGCATGCGATGAAGTTGTTGCACAACTTCGTGTCGCTGGGGACGGTGGCGTTGCTGTGCGAGGCCGCCGCGTGCGCGCAGCGCGCGGGCGTGGCGCCTGATGTGTTCGTCGACGTGCTGGCCAAGGGCGGCGGCAACGGCGTGGCGCTGGAACGCGTCAAGCCCAAGCTGCTGACGGGCAGCACCGATTCGCTGAAGTTCTCGATGGCGAATGCGAAGAAGGACCTGGGGTACTACAACGACATGGCGGAGCAGTCGTCTGCCGGGCATGGCATTGCACTGGCTGTGGATGCGCTGCTGACGCAAGGGGTCGAGAAGTTTGGTGGGGACCGGATGGTGCTGGATCTGGTTGAGGCGCTGCGCTGAGTTTTCCGGTTCCTTCAGGGCGGGTGCACAGGACACCGGGTACTCCCCTCCGCGAATGTCCCCCGCTTCGCTCCTCCTTTATTTCGCTGCGGGGAGTACCCGGTGCCCTGCGCACGATGAGTGCGGCTGTGGCGCTGGGGATTCGACCGCTGTGGCGAACCGCAGACGGACGTGTGCGAGCGCAGCACTGAGCTTTTGCGAACGACGGGCATGGGCCAAGCAGAGTTCCGAAGCGCTAGCGTCGGGCCATGACTAGACTCTGGCGACATGATCTCAAAACCACCATCCTCAACGCACGTCGTGCACATAAGCTCGACCGGGCGGCGTCCTGCGTACTGGAAACTCGCGGCGCATTTGTGGGGAGCTGACTGCAACGTCGACTCTGACGGGAACAGTCGAACACCGGACGACGAGGAGTGGACCGAACTGACACTGTGCCTTCGCGGCGAGCCCGGGCAACTCGTTTCTGTCGACCCAATCGCTGACGAGCCTTCAACTTTGGCCGTCCGATCTGCCGACCCCGTCTTGGCGCAAAAGGCCGCAGCATTCCTCGCTGGCGGCTACAGGTTGATCGCCCCACCAACCCCGAAGTGACAATACGGACGCTCTGCTGCACCTTTTGTCCGCGACGCTTGCGGAGTTGATGTTGTTTCTGGCGAGGCAGGCCATGAAGGAGTTCTGGTATTCGGCTGCGGCGGTGTTGTACTGGGCCACTAGCGACAGGCAAACCTTGGCGCTGATGCTCCCGGAGAGGGAGACAACCTTCTGGTGTATCGCAACCAAGGTATCGCAACCAAGCTCAAGGGAGTGAGCTACGAATTGAACCGAACATGACACCTGAAGAAAGCCAGAGCAATCAATCGATTCTCGACGGCGTCGAGGCGGTCGGCGGCGGCTACGTGTGGGACGCGGAGATCTTTGTGGTTACCCTCATGGATGTATCTGCGGAGGACGATGAGGTCATTCCGCTTTGCGGCCTGCGAGGCGTCCAGCAAATTGCGCTCGACGCCTCGCGGCTCTCTATGACGACCATCGCGGCGTTGGCAGGCATCGCGGGGTTGCAGACGCTTGTACTCGCGCGACGCGCCTTAACCGAGGGTCAGCGGAGCGAACTCGGCCAATTCGGGCCTGAGATTGTCGAGGTCGACGACTAGGGTTTGTTTGGGCTACCAGCCTGGCATTCCGCGAGCGATGACTCAGGACGTGGTGGACGTCGCCGTAATAGCTTGAGTCATGACGGTCGCCCATGCACCGTCGATGCGCTTCCAGACTTCCACCACCCATAGCCCGCCACTGAAAAAGCGAGTGACGACAAGGTCGCCTTGCTGCTCATATTGCTCACGCTCGCGTGGCGCATAGGGCCGCGACTTCTGCGTTTGAAGATTGCCGATCCGTTCGGCACGAGACATGAACTGGCCGTTCTGCTGGACAGTCGTGAAATCGCTCGCGGTGTACTTTCCCCACTGCGCCGGATCGACGGCATAGAAGGCTTCGTCCCGTGCACGCATGGCGACTTGAAGGTCGGGAGGAAGCATGTTCGTTTCAGTCATGAGAGCACTGTAGCGTTCGCGGCCGAGGTTCGGCATGGGGGCACCTCAACTGCAGTTGTCGACAACAAGTCGACAACAAGTCGACATTCGAGCCATGACAGCAAATGTTCGCTTCAGACGGGGCGCAGCCGCTTAGGCTTGGCACTTGGACACCCGCTGCCACCGGGAACGGATTCATTCACGGTAGCCGACGCCAGAGGACTACTCGTCGTCCGACGGGCCGTAGTCCAGCTCGACCTCAAATCCTTTTAGAGAGTATCTACCGTCAGCGATCTCAATGTCGGTGTTCCAGTCGCTCGATTCGGTTTCCAGATGCACGTCGGAGCAGGTCAAGAAGACCTCGACATCCACCTCTTCCTCAGCGGTGAACTCTTGCGCCCCGAGGCTCAACTCCTCCTTGTCGATAGAGTCCCAGGCAAAGAACTCAACGGACAGGTCAACGTTCGCCCGGACCCGCACCGTCAGTTCGACGATCCACGTGGTGGGCTCACCCTTCACAGACCAGATTCTTGTATCTCCGTCGATGCTGTGCTCGATGGCTGTGGCATCGTAGGTCTCCGGTTCTATCCGGTACGCCGAACCTGTGTACACCTCCGAAGCGTTCCACTGCGCGTTGGCAATGTGTTGATTTATCGCATGCGCGAGGGCGGTATCCAACGGCGAACCGGCGTCCTTGACCGCAGTTGCGATCTTTGTCTTGATGGATTCGGCGTGTTCGTTGGTCGCAGCGAAGAGTGCTGCCAGTTCGTCGATCGAACCAGCGCAGTACAACGTTTCCGACTCGGCCGCGTATTGCTTCCACCCCTTGTCGTCCGATGCGATGATCCCAATGGTGTTGTTGTCATCGGCGTACTGCTCTAGCTGCCACAGGCACATGGCGTCCGGAAACTCTGACTTCTTCTTCTCGCTCAGGCCGAATGGGGGCCTCTGGGCGAAGTAGTCGGCGAACAGGCTTGTCACTGCGTCCGCACCGGCCGTGGGAAGAACGGCGCCTCGGCACTGGGCCGCGTAGTCGTGCACCCGCCGAGTAAACCGCTGAGAGGCTGCCTCAATGGCGTTAAGCTTCTCGACGGAGCCCCGGACCTCCGAGATGTCAATTTTTGTCAGCCTGTGCAGTTCATCGGCTGCACCTTGGAGAAGCTTGTGCGCCTTGTGCACTGACTCCATCTGATGCTTGACGATCTCGCTGACCACGATCTCCGGCAACTGCAGTCCGATCGACTCGGGCAGTTGATTCGGCAGCTGATGTAGCGCACCTCGCGCGAAGTTATAGCCGGCGGCCTGGATGAGATTGGTGTCGATCGAGAAGAACGTAACGTCTTCCCAAGCTTGGGCGGCAGTCGGTAGATCCTTGGGCATGCCGGATTTTCACCTATCGATGCCTCTGGTTGCCGTCGCGGCGTCTCCGGCAGTCTGATCGTGTCGACGTATCGATCTCTTCACCGTCGTAGGTCCTTACTGCTCGCGAGGGAGAGGCGGCAGGAAGAGACGATACCTGTCCTCACTCTGCTCCATGCGTTGAAGGGCCGTTTATCGGACGCCAACGCTCAACTCGATCAGCCATGGCTGGATAGATGCAAGCAACTTGCCTAGCGCTGTGCCAGCATGAAGGTAAAGCTACAGGCTCAGTCTACTCGTCGAAAATTCGTCGCGGATTTGCTCGGAACAAGTCAACATCTATGCGATGCTCGCGTCCAAAATGCTTCTGATGGATGTCGCAAAAATAGTTGTGATAGCCAGCAACCCACGCGTACTTGGACCAGATAGGCGGATTGGCTCGATGTAGCTCCAGCTTTGTCTCAACTGCCGCTTTGTGCAGCAGGAACTCGTCATAGAACGGCCCATGCTCGTCCTCAGCTACAAGAACGCAATCGAGATAGTTTAGAAACCATTGCCCATCGCTGTCGCAAAGGATATCTCTCGCGTGAGGTGCGTGCGCTTGGGAGCCATAGTACTCAAGGTGTTTCTTCGCGGCGTCCACTGCAGTCTTCGTGAGAATGATGCGTGGGTCGCGAGCGATCTTGCTTTCTCCAGCATATGACTGCCAGAGACCATCGCCGAATACTGCAATTTCGTCGATGTACGCTGGAGCCACAGATACGGCCCCTCTAACAAAGTATCCACGGATCGCCATTTCAAATTGGAATGAGCCCAACCGCATGAACGCGCTGCCGAATTCTGCTTCGGCATCAGAATGAACGGGCCAACCTATGACAATGTTGTCAGTGAACGCCTTGAGTGCATGGAAATCCTTCTCGCCGAGAGCACGCATTTCTTCCGGCAGATCCAAGTCTTCAAGCCCTCGTCGGCCTCGCGAAAGTGCTTCGTGAAGGCGCTCGAGTTCGCCCTGCTCGTTTCCGGACTTTTTCGCCTTCTCCATCAAATCCGAGTACCCCAGGATGTCCATGAAAACAAAAACCGATTCTCGCAAGCGAGGCGGCTGACCGTCTGTGACATATGGATTGCGAGACATGTTGAGTGCGGTGTTGGCTAGCTCTTGTTGGAGTCTGTGCAAGTTTGGCATGTGATGCTACCCCGACTTGCCGAAACTTGATCGGGTGGCCAACCAACGAGCTTTCCAAGGGGACCGTCAATCATGCCGGATGAGGCTGTGAATGCTCGAAAAGCGCTGAAATCCAGGCCCTCGACCTTGCTTGCGTGAAGGGCCTCTAACGCAGCGAAGCCGACACCAACTTGGCGTCATCGGTCAACCAAGTCAGTTCGAAGCCACCTTGCGATGCAATGCCCCCAGTTGCTGTACCTGCGCTCAGGACCGACTGTCGCTCCATACGGACCGCAAGATTTGCAGCCCGTCAGACCAGCCGCTAGCTGCCGGCCTCAGCCGCGTTGCTGCTCCGCGCCTTCTCATTCAACTGAAACAACTCCCCCGCCTCCCGAGCCAGCTTCGCCGCAAGCCAAAGCAAGTTGTCCAATTGCCGGGGCCCATCCCCGGTGCACCAGTCGATGCCTTCCCCGTGGCTGACCCACAGCAGGGCTTCGAGGTGGGCGAGTGTGTTTTCGAGGAGGTCCGCCGGGTCTGGGTGGGCGGTTCCGTCGGGGGATACCGGCGTGCGGGGCCGGGCTATAGTCTTGGTAGCCATTTTTGTGCGCTCCTTAGAGGTGGTTGCACGTCTTTGGTTAGACGGCCGGGGTGTTCGCGCACCCTGGCCGTCGCCTTTGATACCTCGCATTCGCATCGCTGCTCTCGCACCGACAACCTGCCGCGAGGCAAGCAGCCTTCAAACATTCAGTGGTGGGTGTTGTGTGCGTAGCGCCTTCCGTGTCCCCTTGTTGGGGTTTTGAGTGGCAGGGGCAACCACTGTAGAGAAGAGCGCAGCGTGGTGCCGGTTTCGTGCCGCACGAAGTCCCAACGAGCGCCAACAAATGCAGCTTCGGCAACGCAACGCGCCGCGCGCAAAGCCTCACGGGCGTCATGCCGTGCCAGTCAGCAGCCGCGCTGAGCGCTCACGTCGATGGGGTGTCTTGCGCAGCGAAATAAAGGAGGAGCGAAGCGGGGGACATTCGCGGAGCAAGGCACCCCGTCGGCGTGGGCGTCGCCCCGAATGACCCCGAACCCGATCCCGAGTCAGGCCCTTAAGGCATCCCCCGCGCCAACAAATGATCGACCAACCGGCGCTGCGGAAAACTCAACGCCTCCTGCCGCGTACACAGATACATGCGCCGTGAAGCCCAGGCGTCCGTCAGATTGATGAAGCGCAACTTCATCTCCTTGCGGTACGTCACCGCCGCCCCCTCGGGCAAGATGCCGACGCCCATGCCCGCCTCGATCATCCGGCACACCGCCTCGAAGCTCTTCACGCGCACACGCAAACGCAGCACCTTGCGCGCGCTCATCGCGGCGTCTTCCATCGTGCGGGAAATGGCCGAGTCGTCTTCGAGCCCCACGAAGTCGAAGTCGAGCAGCTCCTCGAACGACACGTCCCGCCCGCGCCACGGGTGCTTCTGCCGCACGATCGCCACCAGGCGGTCGGTGCGGTACGGAATGAAGTTGAGCGCCGGGTCGGCCGCCTCGCTCGTGATCACGCCCACGTCGGCCTGCCGGTCGCGAATGGCCTGCACGATGTAGACGCTGCGGTGCTCCTCCACGCTCACGCGAATCTCGGGGTAGCGCTGGCGAAAGCTCGCCACGTCGTCGGGCAAGAACTGGCCCATGGCCGACGCGTTGGCGTGCAGCCGCACGCGGCCGGTGGCGCCCTGCGCGTAGTCCGACAGGTCGGCGCGCATGCGGTCGACGTCGCGCAGGATCTGGCGCGCATGCATGGCCAGCGACTCGCCCGCGCCCGTGGGCGTCACGCCCTTCGACGTGCGGTTGAGCAGCGCGACACCCAGGTGCCCTTCCAGAATGGCGAGCCGGCGGCTGGCGGCCGACAGCACCATGTGGCTCTCGGCGGCCGCCTTCGACAGGCTGCCGTGCTCAATGGCGCGCAGGAAAAGCGCCAGCGAATCGAGGTCGGGTCTCATCGGGTTCTCGTCGGGTTCTCTGGTCGTTCAGCGGGGCCGCCATTGTGGGGCCAGCGCGGCGCCGCGCGCCCGCCGAAACCCTTTCGGCCGAATGCGGCTGAAAAAGACAAATCTTCCGGAATACGGGCTGGGTTGCCCAAACGAAGAAGCACTTTCCGCGCGTGCGGCACAAGAATCGTTGCTGTCTCGTCGCCTACCCCGGCGAGGCGTTTCGCGGGCCGGCACCCTACCGGGGCCATGTCCGCATTCCACGAGTCCTACCCGGAGTCTTTTTTCAGTCATGGCAACCCACGAACTGGCCAGCGTAGCGCTGGACGACAAATACACGGCCACCGAAGGCCGGATCTACCTCAGCGGCATCCAGGCACTGGTGCGCCTCATGCTCGTGCAGAAATGGCGCGACCAGCAGGCGGGGCTGAACACCGCGGGCTTCGTCTCGGGCTACCGCGGCTCGCCGCTCGGCGGCCTGGACGAAGCATTGTGGAAGGCGCAGCCGCAGCTCGAAGCCAACGCCGTCAAGTTCTTGCCCGGCGTGAACGAAGAGCTGGCCGCCACCGCCGTGTGGGGCACGCAGCAAGTACACCTGACGGGCGAGAGCGCGGTCGACGGCGTGTTTGCCATGTGGTACGGCAAGGCGCCCGGCGTGGACCGCTGCGGCGACGTGTTCAAGCACATGAGCCACGCGGGCACCTCGCCGCACGGCGGCATCCTGCTGGTGGCGGGCGACGACCACGGCGCGTCTTCGTCCACGCTGCCCAACCAGAGCGACCACCTGTTCGCGGCCTCGATGATCCCGATGCTCTACCCGCAGAGCGTGGAGGAATACATCGAGCTGGGGCTGCACGGCTTCGCGATGTCGCGCTTTGCCGGGCTGCCGGTGGGCTTCAAGGCGCTGGCGGACACGGTGGAGTCGTCGGGCTCCATCGCGGCCGGCGCGCTCGACGTGCACACGCGCCTGCCCTCGGACTTCGTGTTCCCGCCCGGCGGCGTGCACGCGCGGCTGTCGACCGACACGCTCGGCGTGCAGGCGCGCAAGCAGGAAGCGCTGATGCAGGACTACAAGATCTACGCGGCCATCGCCTATGCGCGCGCCAACCGGCTGAACCGCGTGACCATCGATTCGCCCAAAGCGCGGCTGGGCATCGTGGCGTCGGGCAAGTCGTACCGCGACGTGCTCGAGGCGCTGGAAGAACTGGGCATTGACGCGGACGAGGCGGCGCGCATCGGCATCCGGCTGTTCAAGGTGTCGATGCCGTGGCCGCTGGAGCCCGATTCGATCCGCGAGTTCGCCGAAGGGCTCGAAGAGATCCTGGTGGTCGAGGAAAAGCGCCAGATCGTCGAATACCAGCTCAAGGAGCACCTGTACAACTGGCGAGAGAACGTGCGCCCGCGCGTGATCGGCAAGTTCAACGAAGAAGGCGAATGGGGCGCGCACCCGCGCGGCCAGTGGCTGCTGCCGGCCACGGCGGACTTCTCGGTGGCGCAGATCGCGCGGGTGATCGCGGGGCGCGTGGCGCGCTTTCACACCAGCGACCGCATCCGCATGCGGCTGGCGATTCTCGACGCGAAGGACGTGGTGCTCGGCAAGGCCGTGGCCACGCCGTCGCGGCCGGCCTGGTACTGCTCGGGCTGCCCGCACAACACCTCGACCAAGGTGCCCGAAGGCAGCCTGGCGCTGGCCGGCATCGGCTGCCACGTGATGGCCACGGCCATCTACCCCGAGCACAACAAGACGACCACGCACATGGGCGGCGAAGGCGCGCCGTGGCTGGGGCAGGCGTGGTTCTCCAAGCGCAAGCATGTGTTCGCGAACCTGGGCGACGGCACGTACTACCACTCGGGCTCGCTGGCCATTCGCGCGGCGGTGGCGGCGGGCGTGAACATCACCTACAAGATCCTCTACAACGACGCGGTGGCCATGACGGGCGGCCAGCCGGTCGACGGGCCCATCACCGTGCCGCGCATCGCGCACCAGATGGCGGCCGAGGGTGTGAAGCGCCTGGCGCTCGTGGCCGAAGACCCGACGCGCTGGGCCGACCGCGGCGTGCTGCCGCCCGAGCGCGACGGCTTCGTGCTCACCGTGCACCACCGCGACGACATGGACACGGTGCAGCGCGAGCTGCGCGAGTGCGAGGGCGTGTCCGTGCTCATCTACGACCAAGTGTGCGCAGCGGAGAAGCGCCGCCGCCGCAAGAAGGGCGAGTTCCCGCAGGCCGCGCGCCGCGTGTTCATCAACGACGCGGTGTGCGAAGGCTGCGGCGACTGCGGCGAGCAGTCGAACTGCACCGCGCTGCTGCCGAAGCAAACTGAGTTGGGCCTGAAGCGCAGCGTGGACCAGAGCGCGTGCAATGCCGACGAGTCGTGCATCAAGGGCTTCTGCCCGAGCTTCGTGACGGTGGAAGGCGTGAAGCCGCGCAAGCAGGCGCCGGTGGCCGCGAAGGCCGCGGCCGAAGAGCCGCCGCTGCCCGCGCCGCCGCAGCTGGCGCTCGACGGCATGCACAACATCCTGATCACGGGCATCGGCGGCACGGGCGTCATCACCATCGGCGCGCTGATCGGCATGGCGGCGCACCTCGAAGGCAAAGGCGTGAGCGTGCTCGACATGACGGGCATGTCGCAGAAGAACGGCTCGGTGACCTCGCACGTGCGCATTGCACGCGACGCGGCGCAACTGAAGGCACAGCGCATTCCCACCGGCGAGGCCGACCTGATCCTGGGCTGCGACATGCTGACGGCCGGCGCGCCCGACGCCATCGCACGCATGCGGCCGGGGCGCACCTACGCGCTGGTCAACACCTTCGAGCAGCCGACGGGGCACTTCGCGCAGCAGCCCGACTGGGCGTTTCCGGCGACGCAGGTGCGCGCGCTGATCGAGGAATCGGTCGAAGGCCGCGCCGACTTCATCGACGCCACGCAACTGGCGACGCGGCTCATGGGCGACGCCATCGCGGCCAACCTGTTCCTGCTGGGCTTTGCGTTCCAGAAGGGCTTTGTGCCGCTGTCTTCAGAAGCGCTGGACAAGGCCATCGAAATCAACGGCGTGGCCGTCAAGGCCAACCAGGCGGCGTTCCGCTGGGGCCGCAAGGCGGCGCTCGACCTGGCGGCCGTGACGCGCGAGGCCTCGCCGCAGCAGGTCGTGGCGCTGCAGCGGCCGCAAAGCTTCGAGGCGCTGGTGAAGGACCGCACGGCGTTCCTCACCTCGTACCAGAACGCGGCCTATGCGCAGCGCTACGCCGAGCTGGTCGAGCGCGTGCGCGTGCTCGAACAGCGCGCGCACGGCAGCACCGTGCTGGCGAAGGCGGTGGCGTCGGGCCTGTTCAAGCTCATGGCCTACAAGGACGAGTACGAGGTGGCGCGGCTGTACACCGACAAGCGCTTCATGGAAAAGCTGAGCGAGCAGTTCGAAGGCAAGCCCGTGCTGCGCTTCAACCTCGCCCCGCCGGTGCTGGGCCGCCGCGACGCCGAAGGGCGTGCGGTGAAAACCAGCTTCGGGCCGTGGATGATGAACGCGTTTCGCGTGCTCGCCAAGCTGCGCGGCCTGCGCGGCACCGCGTTCGACGTGTTCGGGCGCACGGCCGAGCGGCGCATGGAGCGCCAGCTGATCGACGACTACCGCGCGATGGTCGAGGACGTGCTCGCGCGCTTTGACCGCATCGACTTCGACACCGCGCTGTCGCTCGCGCGGCTGCCGGAGCAGATTCGCGGCTTCGGCCATGTGAAGGAAGAAAGCGTGGTGGCCGCGCGGGTGCGCTGGCAGGCGCTGGCCAGGCAGCTGGACGCCGCGCCGCAACGCGAGAAGGCGCTCAGCGCTGCCGTGTCATGACGACGGGGCCGTGGCGTCGGCGGGGAGCGGTGGCAGTTCGCCGTCGCCCCGCAGCCACGGCCGGTCGGCCATGGCGAGCAGTTCGCGGTCGCCACGGCTGTCGCCGTAGGCGTACATCGCGGCGGGTTGCTCGCCCGCGAGCCACTCGCGCAGGCGCCGCGTTTTTTCGGGGCCCCAGCAGTTGGCGCCGGCCAGCCGGCCCGAGAAAAGGTCGCCGGCAAATTCGAGCTCGGTCGACAGCACGGCGTCGAAGCCGGCCTGCGCCGCCCAGGCCCGCAGGTAGATCGACGGCGACGCGCTGACCAGCACCAGCCGGTGGCCCAGCCGCTTGTGCGCCTGGACGCGCGCGAGCATTTCGGGACGGACCAGCGCCGGCAGTTCGCGGGCCGCGAAGTGCTGCGCGGCCTCTTCCAGTTCTTGCCGCGTCATGCCGCCGAGGGTGGCGGCCAGGAAATGCGCCTTGGCCACGCCACGATCGCAAGCCCCGGTCCACGCGCCCAGCAGCCATGGCGCGGAGCGCACCACGCCGGCTGCGAACCCGCCGCGGCCGACCAGGCCGCCCACGAATTCGCGCAGGCTGTCGCAGGTGGTGATGGTGCCGTCGAAGTCGAAGGCGGCAAGGGTGGGAGCGTCTGGCATCCGGAGGAGAGCGGCCTTGAAGGCGGCCTTGCTGGGGTACTGGCATACCGGGTATCGGGGAGGCAAGTTTAGCGACGCAGGCTGACCAACCGGCCCCCAACGGGATCAAGGCAAAATTCTGCTCGCCGCGCCGGTCGGCCCTTGCCTCCCCTCATGCCGCCCACCACGCCAGAACAGCCCTTGCCCCCGCCACGCCCGCGCCTGCGTTCCCGCACCGTGGCCGCGTGGACGGCCGCTTGCGCGCTGGCGCTGCTGCTGATCGGGCTGGCCGCGCAGTGGGCCGCCATGCGCGAGGCGAACTTTCAGGCCGACTCGATCCGCCGCGCGATGGAAGTCCACGTGCTCGGCCTGCGCGATGCCGCCGGAAAATACAGCTACCTGCCCTTTACCGCCGGCATCCACCCCGAAGTGCTGGCCGCGCTCGCGCATCCGCAGGACGCCGCCGTGAAGCAGCGCGCCAACCTCTACATCGAGGAGGTGAACCGCCAGGCGGGCTCCGACGCGCTCTACCTCATCGACCTGAACGGCCTGACGCTGGCCGCCAGCAACTGGGCCACGCCGCAGAGCTTCGTGGGCGAGTCGTATGCCAACCGGCCCTACTTCATCGACGCGCGCGCGGGCCGCAGCGGGCTGTTCTACGGCGTGGGCCAGACCACCGGCGAGCCCGGGCTCTTCATCTCGGCGCCGATTCGCTCCGACGCGGGGGCGGTGCTGGGCGTGGTGACGGTCAAGGTCAGCCTGCGCCAGCTGCAGGAAGCCTGGACCTTCGTGCGCGACCCGATCTTGCTGACCGACGCGCGCGGCATCGTGTTTCTGAGCTCGGTGCCGTCGTGGCTCTACCAGACCACGCGCGCGCTGGGCGCCGCCGAAGTCGAGGGCGTGCGGCGCGACCAGCAGTACGGCGCGCGCACCGGGTTTCCGCTGCTGCCGTGGAAGGTCGAGCGCGACGAGGGCCAGCCGGGCTACCTGGTGCGCACCAACCTCGAGGGCAAGCCGCGCCGCTTCCTGGCGGTCGACGAGCCCCTGCCCGACCTGGGCTGGACGCTGACGGTGATGGCCGACCACGCCGAAGTCACCCGCGCGCGCGAACGCACCTGGATGCTGGGCCTGCTGGCCGCCGGCGTGCTGCTGCTGGGCGGGCTGTACTGGCAACTGCGCGAGCGCCGCTTCGCCGAGCAGCGCGACGCGCGCCGCGACCTGGAGCTGCGCGTGCGCGAGCGCACCCATGCGCTGGACGAGGCCCACGCCTTTCGCAAGGCGATGGAAGACTCGCTGTTGGTCGGCATGCGCGCACGCGACCTCGAAGGGCGCATCGTCTACGTCAACCCGGCCTTCTGCGAGATGACCGGCTATGACGCCGACGAACTGCTGGGCCGGCTGCCGCCCTACCCCTACTGGCACCCGTCGGACGTGACGGAGCACTGGCGCCACTACGAGGCCATGATGAGCGGCCAGCCCGCGCGCTCGGGCTTCGAGTCGCGGCTGCGGCACCGCGACGGGCACGAGGTGATCACCATGGTCTACACCGCGCCGCTGATCGATGCCGACGGCCGGCACAGCGGCTGGATGAGCTCGGTGGTGGACATCACCGAGCAGAAGCGCGCCGAACTGCGCCAGCGCCAGAACGACGAGCAGCTGCAGCACGCGCAGCGGCTCGCGAGCCTGGGCGAGATGGCTTCGACGCTGGCCCACGAACTGAACCAGCCGCTGATGGCGCTGAGCAATTTCGCGAGCGCGGCCAAGGCCTTTGCCGAACAGGGCAACCAGGCGCTGCTGGTGAGCAGCCTCGACGAGACCATGGCGCAGGCCCAGCGCAGCGCCGAGATCGTGCGGCGCATTCGCGGCTTCGTGCGCCAGCGCACCGTCGGCACCGAAGACTGCGCCGTGGCGGCGCTGGTGGCGAACACGCTCGCGCTGCTGCAGGGCGAGATGCGCCAGCGCGGCGTGCGCGCCGAGGTGCGCGTGCCCGCCACCCTGCCCCCGGTGCGCGGCGACCGCGTGCTGCTGGAGCAGGTGCTGCTGAACCTGCTGTCGAACAGCCTGCAGGCCATGCAGTCCACGCCGCCGGCGCAGCGCGTGGTGGAGATCGAAGCCGAGGTGGTCGACGCGCGCATGCGCATCCGCATCGCCGACCACGGCCCGGGCATCGACGCCGCGCTGGCCGAGCAGGTGTTCGCGCCCTTCTTCACCACCAAGGCCGGCGGGCTGGGGCTGGGCCTGAACATCTGCCGCACCATCGTCGAGGCGCACCGGGGCGACCTCTCTTTTGCCGACCGGCCCGGCGGTGGCACAGTCTTCACACTCGTGCTGGAAATTTCTTCGACGCCATGAACGCTCTTGCCAACAACCTGTGCATCGTGGACGACGACGAGGCCGTGCGCCGCTCGCTGGGCCTGCTGCTGCTGTCGCGCGGCTATGCGGTGCAGACCTTCGAGTCGGGCGAGGCCTTCCTGGCCGGCGCGGACCTGCAGCGCGCGGGCTGCGCGATCCTGGACCTGCGCATGGACGGCATGAGCGGCCTGCAGGTGTTCGACGCGCTGCGCGCGCAAGACAGCCCGCTGGTGGTGATCTTCCTGTCAGGCCACGGCGACATTCCGATGGCGGTCGAGGCGGTGCAGAACGGCGCCTTCGGCTGGCTCGAAAAGCCCTGCAACGACGAACGCCTGCTCGACAGCATTGCCCGCGCGCTGCAGCAGGCCGGCGAGAACGCGGTGCGCCGCCAGGCCCGGCAGGCCGCGCAGGCGCTGTGGGACAAGCTCACGCCGCGCGAGATGCAGGTGGCGCGGCTGGTGGCCGAGGGCAAGCCCAACAAGCAGATCGCGCTGGAGCTGGCGCCGCTGGAGCAGCGCACGGTAGAAACGCACCGGGCGCATGTGTTCGCGAAGCTGGGGCTGTCGAACAGCCATCAGCTGGATCGGTTTCTGCGGGAGCACGGGCTGTAGCCGGTCGGATGATTCAGTCGGCTCGCGACCGGTAGAGCCCGGCGTGCGCCATCGTGTATTCGCGCAGCGGCCCCGCCTTGGCCTGCGCGGCCTTGAAGTGCTCGGGCGCCTTGACGTAGGCGTGAACGGATTTCGCGGCGCCGGCTTGTGCTTGTTCTTCGCCCGAAACGCCTTCCACGTCGATCAGCACGCGGCGGTAGCCGTCCGGCTCGGTCACCCGTTCAAGAACGTCCATGGCGGCCAGCGTGGCGTCGTCCACCTCGAAGAGCTGGCCCACCACCCGCTCGCCTTCGCCGGCCGAAAAAACGAGCCATGGCGAGAACCGCTCCCCGACCAGGTACAGCGGATAGCGCGCCACCGTGACGAAATTCCCCGGAACCCGGGTCCCGCGATTGGTCGCGAAATTCGGGTAGCCCTCTTTCAGGGTTCCGAACACGAAGACGAGGTTTGGCATGAAGCGAATCTGTGGGCGGTGGAAGGCCACGAGCGTATGCGAAATCCGCCGGGGCGACGGGTGCCGTGGTCTTGACTTTCGAAAATCACGCAACATATTATGTTGCATGAAAAAGGAAACCGCCTGATGCCCCCTCCCGTCGACACACAAGCCGTGGCCCGCTTCACCGAAGGGCCGCCAAGATTCATCCCCGGCTACGAAGGCATGCAACGCATGGCGACGCTGCTGCTTGCCGAGCGCGCGCCGGAAGATGCGCGCGTGCTGGTTCTGGGCGCCGGTGGCGGGCTGGAGCTGAAGACGTTTGCGCAAGCGCATCCGGGCTGGGCCTTCGACGGCGTCGATCCGGCGCCCGACATGCTGCGGCTGGCCGAACAGGTGCTGGGGCCGCTCGCCTCGCGCGTGAGGCTGCACCAGGGCTATATCGACGACGCGCCGCCCGGGCCCTTCGATGCCGCCACCTGCCTGCTGACGCTGCACTACCTGCCGCCCGAAGAAAGGCGGCGCACCGTGGCCGAGGTCCATCGCCGCCTCAAGCCGGGGGCGCCTTTCGTGGTCGCGCACTTCAGCATTCCGCAGGGTGAAGGCGAGCGCGCGCTCTGGCTGTCGCGCTACACCGCCTTCGTGCTCGCCTCCGGCGTGCCCCCCGACGGCGCGGCGAACGCGCGCGCGGCCATCGACACCAAGCTGGCCGTTCTCACACCGGCGCAGGACGAAGCGATCCTGCGCGACGCGGGCTTCTCGAACGTCGGCCTGTTCTATGCGGGCTTCACATTCCGGGGCTGGGTGGGCTACGCCTGACGCATCGCATGGGACTTTAGTCCGATGCGCCGCGCGATCTAGCTGCCTAGGATCGCGGCTTTTCATCGCCCGAAGGCCGCTCCATGCCCCCGCGTTTTCTCTTGCACACGCGCGCCCGCGCGCTGTTCGCCGTGCTCGGCCATGGCGCCGCCGTGTTGCGCGGCAAGGTCGCCAAGGCGGGGCTGCTGATGCTCATGGGCGCCGCGCTGGCGAGTTGCGGCGGCGGTGGTGGTGGTGGCAGCAGCGGCGGCGGCATTCCGCTACTGACGGTCGCCGCGTCGCCCGCGCCGCAGCCTCAGCCGCCCGAGCCGCCCGAGCCACTCGCCCCACCTGTGCCGTCCGCGCCGGACCCCATCGCCGCCAGCTACCCGGTCGGCGGCACCGTCACGGGCGTGCGGGGCAGCGGACTGGTGCTGCAGAACAACGCCCGCGACGACCTGCCCATTGCCGCCAATGGCGCGTTCCGCTTCACCTCGCCCGTGGCCGGCGGCGCCGGCTATGCGGTCACGGTCAAGACCCAGCCGCTGTTCCTGGACCAGACATGCACCGTGAGCCGGGGCAGCGGCACGATGGGCTCGGCGGCCGTCACCTCGGTGGCCGTGAACTGCACGTCGGCCGCCGCGCCGGCACGCTTTGCCTATGTGGCCAATCTTCTTTCCGACAGCGTGTCGGCCTTCACCATCGATGCGAACTCGGGGGCGCTGGGTTTTTCGGCAGTGCCGTCGGCCACGACGGAACGCCTTCCCAACTCCCTGGCCGTGGACCCGACGGGGCGCTTCGTCTATGTGGCGAACCAGGGCGCCAACAGCGTGTCGGCCTATGCCATCGATGCCGCCACCGGCGCCCTGAGCCCGCTGGGGGTGCCGACGGTCGCGACGCCGAGCAGTCCTCTTTTCCTCACCGTGGACCCCCTGGGCCGCTTCGTGTACGTGCTGAGCCCGACCACCGGCACCCTGTCGGTCCACGACATCGACAGTCACACGGGAGCGCTGAGCCTGTCGTCGTCGATCGGCGCCACGGGGTATGCCACCGCGCTGGCCGTGGACCCCACGGGGCGCTTTGCCTATCTCTTGAGCCAGGCCGACAACACCGTGCGGTGCTACGCGATCGACACGGGCACGGGCGCATTCAGCCCGCTGCCGGTGCCGGCCGTCGCGGCACAGATCCAGCCCGAGGCCATCGCCATGGACCCCGCGGGGCGCTTCGTCTATGTGACGAACAGGGCCTCCCGCACCGTGTCGGCCTACACCATCGACACGGCCACCGGGGTGCTGAGCTCGGCGCCGGGGCCGGCCGTCGCGACGGGGGACACGCCGGCTTCCCTGGCCGTCGACCCCACGGGGCGCTTCGTCTATGTGGGGAACCTGCTTTCCGACACGGTGGCGCGCTATGCCATCGATGCGGCCACGGGCGCCCTGCGCCTGTCGGGAACGCCGGTGGCGGTGACGGCCCCGCGCTCGGTGGCCGTGGACCCCACGGGGCGTTTCATCTACGTGGCGAACTGGACTTCCCACACCCTGTCGAGCCACGCCCTGGATGCGGACACGGGGGCGATGGGCGCGTCGCCGGTGTCGACCATTGCAACGGGAAACACGCCGCAACAGGTCGCGCTCGCGAAGTAACTGAAGACTTTCTAGGTATTTACCCTTGCGTACCGATACGTAGCCGGCCGGCGGGCGGCTACGGACGACAGCGCGGCGGGGGGCGGACAGACTCGCCGGAACGGCTCCGCGCGGCTTTGCGGTGGGGCCGCAGCCAGAGACAAGGACCCCTTCCATGACCGCCATCACCAGCGCGAGCGCCGGCGCCTCCAGCCCCGACACCGCCGCCGCAGACAACCACACGCCCTACACCTTCGAGGAAAAGCGCAAGCGCATCTTCGCCATCTTCGCCGCCTCGTCCGGCAATCTGGTGGAGTGGTTCGACTTCTACGTCTACGCCTTCTGCGCCATCTATTTCGCGCCGGCCTTCTTCCCCAAGTCGGACCCGACCGTGCAGCTGCTGAACACGGCCGGCGTGTTCGCCGCCGGCTTCCTGATGCGCCCGGTGGGCGGCTGGCTGTTCGGCCGGCTGGCCGACCGCAAGGGCCGCAAGACCTCGATGGTGGTCTCGGTCACGATGATGTGCGTGGGCTCGCTGATCATCGCGTGCCTGCCCACCTACGCGCAGATCGGCGCCGCCGCGCCCGCGCTGCTGCTGGCCGCGCGGCTGCTGCAGGGCCTGTCGGTCGGCGGCGAGTACGGCACCACCGCCACCTACATGAGCGAAGTGGCCATGCGCGGACAGCGCGGCTTCTTCTCGTCGTTCCAGTACGTCACGCTGATCGGCGGCCAGTTGCTGGCCGTGGTGGTCGTGGTGGTGCTGCAGCAGGTGCTGGACGATGCCGAGCTCAAGAGCTGGGGCTGGCGGATTCCGTTCGTGCTGGGCGCCGTGGCGGCCGTGGTCGCGCTGATGCTGCGCCGCACGCTGACCGAAACCGCCAGCAACAAGACCCGCGCCGCCAAGGGCGCCGGCACCATGCGCGAGCTGTTCACGCATCACAAGCGCGCCTTCTTCGTGGTGCTGGGCTACACGGCCGGCGGCTCGCTGATCTTCTACACCTTCACCACGTACATGCAGAAGTACCTGGTGAACTCGGCCGGCATGTCGATCAAGACCGCCAGCAACGTGATGACGGCCTGCCTGTTCATCTACATGTGCATGCAGCCGGTGTTCGGCGCGCTGTCTGACCGCATCGGCCGCCGCACCAACATGCTGCTGTTCGGCGCGCTGGGCGCGCTGATGACGGTGCCGGTGCTGAGCAACCTGCAGAACGTGGGCAGCCCGTTGATGGCCGGCGTGCTGATCACGCTGGCGCTGGCGGTGGTGAGCTTCTACACCTCGATCAGCGGCATCGTGAAGGCCGAGATGTTCCCGCCCGAAGTGCGCGCACTGGGCGTGGGCCTGTCGTACGCGGTGGGCAACGCGATCTTCGGCGGCAGCGCCGAGTACGTGGCGCTGGGGCTGAAGTCGATCGGGCACGAGTCGTACTTCTACTGGTACGTGACCGGGATGATGGGCGTGGCCTTCCTGGTGAGCCTGCTGCTGCCGAAGCAGGCGAGCTACCTGCATCACGACAAGTAAAAAGACCGTGCAGGGCGCCGCCTGAAACGGCGCCACTCCCGGGCAGCAGAGGGCCCGGTCAATACCCTCTGCATAGTTAAAAAGAGCAGCCCGGCCGCCGCGTCGGGCTTGCTCGAGCGGTGGCAACGTCCAGGCCCCTGTCGCCCCGACAGCGCGCCACGCCGCCCTCTCCCATGCGTTTTGAACCTCCGCTTTGACAGCTTGAAAGCTGTCAAAGCGTTGTCACGTCCGCACCTCACCATTCGAGGCATAAATTGCACTTGTGGAGATTTATGTATTTACATGTATCGACCCGAGCGCAACGGATTGCCGGCCGCTGCACGGCTGCCCACGAATTTTTCAAGGAGGTCTTCATGACGAGGAATCAACGGAATCAAGGCGCGACGGGACGCGCCGCATTCGGCGCGGTGCTGCTGCTCGCGCTCACCGCGCTGACGGCGTGCGGAGGCGGTGGCGGCGGTTCGCCCGTGCTGCCGCTCCCGCCCGTGACAGGGCAAAACCCGCCGGCCGACCCCGCGCCCGCCAAGCCGGTCGTTCACTGCGCGCCCTGACACCCCCACCCCGGACATCCACCCCATGACCATCACCAACCCGGGCCGCCGCCACTTCCTGCGCAGCACCGCCACCAATGCCGGCGCGGCCGCCGCCCTGACGATGCTGCCGCCCAGCATCCAGCGCGCGCTCGCCATTCCTCCCAACAACGTGAAGGGCACCATCGAGGACGTCGAGCACGTCGTCATCCTGATGCAGGAGAACCGCTCCTTCGATCACTACTTCGGCACGCTGCAGGGCGTGCGCGGCTTCAGCGACCCGCGCCCGCACCTGCTGCCGAACGGCCGCCCGGTCTGGTACCAGCCGCCGGCCAGCGAAATCACCGGCCGCTACAAGAGCCGCGGCCTGCCTGCCGACGCCAGCTACGTGCTGCCCTTCTACATCGACCCGCGCGCCACCACGGGCCATGCCGGCACGCAGCACGGCTGGAGCGACGCCCACGGCGCGCTGAACAACGGCAAGAACGACCAGTGGGTCAACCAGAAGCAGGACGTGATGACGATGGGCTACCTGCGCCGCAGGGACCTGGACTTTCACTTCGCGCTGGCCGACGCGTTCACCATCTGTGACGCCTACCACTGCTCCGTGCCCGCCGACACCGCGCCCAACCGCATCTTCCTGTGGAGCGGCACGATCGATCCGCGCAACGCCATCGGCCGCAAGCCCAACGGCCCCGGCCTGCAGGAGCGCAGCGGCACCAACGGCTACACCTGGACCACCTACCCCGAGCGGCTGGAGGCCAAGGGCATCAGCTGGAAGCTCTACCAGGGCGGCTCCGAAGGCTACAACGGCCTCACGAACGAGACCGACAACTTCACCGACAACTCGCTGGAGTTCTTCGAGACCTACCAGAGCGCCGGCGTGCTGCGCGACAAGGGCGCGTCCACCCACACGCTGATGGAGTTCGCCAACGACGTGCGCAAGAACACGCTGCCGAAGGTCAGCTGGATCGTGGCGCCGCAGAAGTTCTGCGAGCACTCCAGCGCCACCAGCGTGAACGGCGCGCTCTACACCGAGGCGATCCTGAAGGCCCTGACCTCCAACCCCGAGGTCTGGAGCAAGACGGTGTTCCTGATCAACTACGACGAGAACGACGGGCTGTTCGACCACGTGGTGCCCCCGATGCCGCCGCTGACGAGCGAGCCCAACAAGGGCGGCATGATCTCCAAGGGCCTGGTCGACAGCCTCAAGGACGAGTTCCTCGACCTGGATCTGTACCCCTACGAGAAGGGCTCGCTGGTGCCCAGCGGCGACCCCGGCGGCCTGCAGCCCATCGGCCTGGGAACGCGCGTGCCGATGCTCGTCGTGTCGCCGTGGAGCGCCGGCGGCTGGGTCTGCTCGCAGACCTTCGACCACACCTCGGTGCTGCAGTTTCTGGAGGCGCGTTTCGGCGTGGCCGAGTCGAACATCTCGCAGTGGCGCCGGGCCGTGTGCGGCAACCTCACGTCGGCATTCGACTTCGCCGGCACGCAAGACACGTCGGTGCCGCGCATCGCGCCCGTGGCGTCGATCGTCGTGGGCAACCGCACTGACTACGTGCCGACGCCGCAGGTCATGCCCACGCAAGAGCCCGGTACGCGCAAGGCCCGGCCGCTGCCTTACGAGGTCTTCGTGCACAGCCGCATGGACACGCGCAACGTGCAGCTCTGGCTGGACTTTGCCAACACCGGCGCGGCGGGCGCGGCCTTCTACGTTGCCAACCGCCTGAAGCCCAACGACAACCCGCGCCGCTACACGCTGTCCGCCGGCGACGTGCTCTCGGACTACTGGCTGCTGGCGGACACCAAGGGCGCCTACGACCTGGCCGTGTACGGCCCCAACGGCTACCTGTGCCAGTTCAAGGGCACGCTGGAAGCCGCGTCACCGGGCACGGCGAGCCCCGACGCCAAGGTCTGCTACGACGTCACCAACGGCAACGTGATCCTCACGCTGGCCAACACCGGATCGGCGGCCTGCACGCTGACGGTCGCCAATGCCTACAACAAGGAAGCCGCGCGCACGCACACGCTGGCGGCGGGCGCCACGCTGCAGGACACGTGGGTGCTGACCACCAGCGCGGGCTGGTACGACTTGTCGGTCACGGGGGCGGGCGCGCCGTTTGCGCGGCGCTTCGCAGGCCACGTCGAGACGGGCAAGGCGAGCACGAGCGACCCGGGTCCGGTGAACGCCGGCGCCTGAAGTCCACAGGCCGGCCGCGCACGCGCCGGCCTGCTACCAGCAGCACTCGCCGTGCGCGAGCGGCCCGACACCCAGGTGCCGGGCCAGCGTCTGCCCCAGGTCCGCGAAGCTCTCGCGCACGCCCAGGTTCCGGGCCTCTATTACCCCGGCACCGAAGAACAGCAGCGGCACATGCTCGCGCGTGTGGTCCGACCCCGGCCACGTCGGGTCGCAGCCGTGGTCCGCGCTCAGGGCCAGCAGATCGCCCTCCCCCATGCGGTCGATCAATCGCGGCAGGAACGCGTCGAACGCGCGCAGCGCATCGGCATAGCCTGCGATGTCGCGGCGGTGGCCGTAGAGCATGTCGAAGTCGACGAGGTTCGAGAACACGAGGCCGCCGTCGCCGCACGCGGCCAGCGCCTCCAGCGTGCGCTCGCACAGCGCCGCATTGCCGTCGGCCGGGTAGCTGTGCGTGATGCCGCGCCCCGCGAAGATGTCGCTGATCTTGCCCACCGCATGCACCTCGCGGCCCGCATCGGTCAACACGTCGAGCAGCGTCGGGCCCGGTGGCGGCGTCGTGTAGTCGTGCCTGCCGCCGGTGCGCTTGTAGCTGCCCGGCGCGCCGGCAAAGGGCCGCGCGATGACGCGCGCAATGCCCACTTCATCGAACAGCGGTTTCGCGAGCTCGCAGATGCGGTACAGCCGCTCGAGCCCGAAGTGCTGCTCGTGCGCGGCCACCTGGAACACGCTGTCGCTACTCGTGTAGCAGATGGGCCAGCCCGTGGCGGCGTGCGCTTCGCCGAAACGCTCGAGCACCTCGGTGCCGCTCGCGTGGCGGTTGCAGAGGCTGCCTTCGAGCCCGCACGCGTCGTACCAGCGGCGCATGAGTCCGGCCGGAAAGACCGAGGCCGACGGGTCATCGACGGGCGCGAAGTAGCCCCAGTCGAACGGCACCGGGCAACCCATGAGTTCCCAGTGCCCACTCGGCGTGTCCTTGCCCCGGCTCAGCTCGCGCGCCGCGCCGAATGCGGCCTGCGGCGCCGCGTGTTTGTCCAGCCCCACGGGCCATCGGCCGGTGGCCGCATGGGCCGCCTGAGGCAACCCGAGGCGCGCGAGCGCCGGCAGGTGCAGGGGCCGGCCCGCTTCGGCGCAATGCTGCGCGATATGGCCCAGCGTGTCGGCCCCAACGTCGCCGAAGCGCACCGCGTCGGGCGTCGCGCCCAGGCCGAAGGAATCGAGAATGACGACCAGCGCGCGCGCCATGCCCTCAGTCTTCCAGCCGCTGCAACATGACGGGCGAAGCCGCCACCGGCGTCTGCGCGATGTCGATGATCGCGGCCAGCTTGCGGCGCGCCCTCTCGGCGTCCGCATCGCTGCGCGCGTGCACGTGCGCGAGCACGTCGCCTGCTTCCACGCGCTGGCCGATCGATGCGATGCCGGTGAAGCCCAGGCGCGGGTCGATCACGTCGGTGGCCTGTTGCCGCCCGCCGCCCATCTCGATCAGCAGCAGGCCGACGTCGCGCGTTTCGATGCGCGAGACCCAGCCGCTGCGCTCGGCGAGCACCGGCACGCGCACCGGCGCTTCGGGCAGATAGTGTTCGGGCCGCTCGGTGAAATCGGTCGGCCCACCCAGCGCGGCGACCATGCGCGCCATGCGCTCGAGCGCATGGCCGCTGTCCAGTGCCGCGTCGATCTTGGTCAGCGCCTCTTCAAGGCTGCCCGCGAGCTTGCCCAGCAAGAGCATTTCCGCGCCCAGCATCCGCGTGATCTCGCGCAAGCGCGACTCGACATTGCGGTTGCGCAGCAGGTCGACCGCCTCGACGACTTCGAGCGCGTTGCCGCAGGAGCGGCCCAGCACCTGGTTCATGTCGGTGATCCACACCTGCGTGGGCAGGCCCGCGCCGCGCGCGACGGTGGAGAGCGAACGACCCAGCGTGTCGGCCTGCTCGCGCCCGGCGGCGAAGGCGCCGTTGCCGGTCTTCACGTCCATCACCAGCCCTTGCAGCCCCGCCGCGAGCTTCTTCGACAAGATGCTGGCGGTGATGAGCGGCACCGACTCGACCGTTGCCGTCACGTCGCGCACCGCGTAGAGCCGGCGGTCGGCGGGCGCGAGCTGCGCGGTCTGCCCGACGATGGCGCAGCCCGCCGATTGCACCGCCTGGTGCAACTGCGCGGTCGACGGCGAGGTGCTGTAGCCCGGAATGCTGTCGAGCTTGTCGAGCGTGCCGCCCGTGTGGCCCAGCGCGCGGCCCGAGATCATCGGCACGTAGCCGCCGCAGGCCGCGACCAGGGGCGCCAGCGCCAGGCTGACCTTGTCGCCGACACCGCCGGTCGAATGCTTGTCGAGGATGGGGCCGCCCAGGTGCGCGGCGGCCCAGTCGAGCAGGTCGCCGGAGCGCGTCATCGCGTGCGTGAGCGCCACGGTCTCGGCGGCGCTCATGCCGTTGAGGTAGATCGCCATGGCCATCGACGCGGCCTGCGCCTCGCTCCATGAGGCGTCGACCAGCCCTTGCACGAACGCATCGATGTGCGGGCGTTGGAGTTCGGACTTGTCCCGCTTGAGGCGGATGATTTCTTGCGCGAGCATGGGGGTTCCGTGTGCGTGTCGGACGTTTCAGTAGGCGGCGCGCGGCGCACCCGGCGCCGGGCCGTTGCCGCCGAGGATCGATTCGATGTCGTCGAGCAGGCTGCTCGCGCCGATGCGAAAACGCGCCGGCCCCACGGCCTCGGGGCCGAGCCACTCGCGCTGCAGGCCGATGTACACCGCCGCGTCGCGCACCGTGCGAATGCCGCCCGAGGCCTTGAAGCCGATGCCGCGCGTGGACGACGCGTGGTGCGCGATGCGCTCCAGCATCGTGCGCGCGGCGGCCGGCGTGGCGCTGACCGGAACCTTGCCGGTGCTGGTCTTGAGAAAGTCCGCGCCGGCTGCAATGCACAGGTCCGATGCGGTGGCTATCAGCGCGGGATCGACCAGGCAACCCGTTTCGAGAATGACCTTGAGCTTCAGCGATGCGCAGGCCTTGCGCACGTCGTTCAGCACCGTGGTCACGGTGGCGATGTCGCCCTGCATCAGGCTGTTGTACGGCAGCACCAGGTCGACCTCTTGCGCGCCGGCCTCCACGATCTGCAGCGTGTCCCGCAGGGCGCGCGCCACGTCGGCGCTGCCATCGGGAAAGTTGGCGACCGCGGCCACCGCGATCTCGCGCGGCAGCGACGCGCGTGCCAGCGCGGCAAAGCGCGGCCACACGCACACGGCGGCCACGCGGCCGAAGGGCCCGTCCGCACGGCGGCACAGCCTGGCGATGTCGCCTTCGCTGTCGTTGTCGTTCAGGCTGGTCAGGTCGAGGCTTTGCAGGGCCTGGCGTGCCAGCGCCTGCAGGTTCTTTTCGTCGTTCATTGCTGTGTTCCGGAAGAGTCGGCGGTTGTCAGGTTGCCAGGTTGTCCGGCCCGAAGCTGGACGGCAGCAGCATGCCGAGGGTGAAGAAGCCGCGCAACCGGTGGCGGTCCGCCACCAGCACCACAAGCTCGGGCGACGCGAACTCGCGCAGCTTCTGGCGGCATCCGCCGCACGGCGTGACGGGTGCCTCGCCGTCGCCCACGACCACCACGGCCTGCGCACGGCGCCCACCCGCGAGCACCATCGCGCCCAGCGCGCAGGCCTCGGCGCAAACGCCTTCGGGGTACGCCGCGTTCTCGACGTTGCAACCGGCGTGGATGTGCCCTTCTGCGTCGAGCACCGCCGCGCCGACCAGGAAGCGGGAGTACGGCGCGTAGGCTTTCAGCTGCGCCTCGCGCGCGGCCTGGAGCAAGCGTGCTTGCAGTTCGGGGGTAAGAAAGGCTGGAATGTCGGTCATAGCGCCATGGCCTCGGGTGTGCGTTCGGTATGCCGAGTGTCCGCTTCGGCGCGCAGTGCCAGTGCATTGGCCATGCGCGGCGCGGCGGCCAGCAGCTCGCGGGTGTAGTCGTGCAAGGGACGGTCGAACACATCGTTGCGCGTGCCCTGCTCGACGATCTCGCCATGGTGCATCACGATCACGCGGTCCGCGATCTGCTCGACCACGCCGAGATCATGGCTGATGAACAGGCACGAGAAGCCGTGGCGCGATTGCAGCTGCGCGAACAGTTCCAGGATCTGCGCGCGCACCGTGACGTCGAGCGCCGACACGGGCTCGTCCGCGATGATGAAAGCCGGCCGCCGCACCACCGCGCGCGCGATGGCCACGCGCTGCCGCTGCCCGCCCGACAGTTCGTGCGGGTAGCGCAAGACCACCTCGGCCGGCAGCGACACCTCTTCGAGCACTTCGAGAATGCGGCGCCGACGCTCGGCCGCGCCCAGGCCGGGCATGCCGATCAGCGCCTCGGCTATCGATGCGCCCACGGTCATGCGCGGGTCGAGCGACGAGGCCGGGTCCTGGAACACCATCTGGCATTGCGCCCGGTAGCGCGCCCAGCCCTCGGAGCGCCTGGCGATGCCTTTGCCCTCGAACAGGATGCGCCCGCCGGTCGGCTGCAGCAGCCCGGCGATGGCGCGGCCCAGCGTGGTCTTGCCCGAGCCCGAGCCGCCGACCAGCGCGACCACCTCGCCCGGCGCAATGCGCAGGTCGATGCCCTTGAGCGCGCGCTTGCCGGCGCGCCTGGACAGCAGCCCGCCGCTCGCGGGAAAGTCGAGCACGAGGCCGTCGACTTCGAGGATCGGGTCGGCCCGGGGTATCTCGCGCACCGGGCCGCGATGCGGCATGGCCGCGAGCAGCTTGCGCGTGTAGTCCTCGCGCGGCGCCTTCACCAGTGCCGCCGTGCGGTTGCTCTCGACGATGCGGCCATGGTGCATGACCACCATGCGGTCGGTGTAGCGCGCGACCATGGGCAAGTCGTGGCTGATCATGAGCACGGCCGTGCCATGGTCGCGCGTGAGCTCGACCATGAGGTCCATCACCTCGCGCTGCACGACGGCGTCCAGCGCGGTCGTGGGCTCGTCGGCAATCAGCAGCGCGGGGCGCAGCAGCATCGCGGAGGCCAGCATGATGCGCTGGCGCATGCCGCCCGAGAAGTGATGCGGGTAGGTCGACAGCGCCGCCACCGGGTCTTGGATGCGCACGCGTTCGAGCATTTCGAGAATGCGCGCGCGCCGCTGCGCCGGCGTCAACGCCGTGTGCAGCGCCAGCCCCTCGTCGAGCTGCCGCCCGATGGCCATCGACGGGTTCAGCGACGTCATCGGCTCCTGGAACACCATGCCGATGCGCGAGCCGCGCAGCTTGCGCAAGGCGCCCGGCGACAGCGTGGTCACCTCTTGCCCGTCGAACACGATGGAGCCCGCCGTGCGGCGGATCGCGGGCGGCGCGAGCCCGATCAGCGAGCGCGCCGCCAGCGTCTTGCCGCTGCCCGACTCGCCGACGATGCCGACGATCTCGCCCGGCGCGATGTCGAACGAAATGCCGTGCACCAGCGTCTTGCCGCCAGCCAGCGCCAGCGTGAGGTCCGTGACCCGGAGCAGCGAGGAAGAAAGGGAAGTGTTGTCGTTCTGCATGTCAGGCGTTCCGCATGCGGGGGTCGAGGCGGTCGCGCAGCGCGTCGCCCAGCAGGTTGACGCCCAGCAAGGTCAGCGAGATGCACGCGCCCGGAAACACGGCCAGCCACACGGCCTTGGCGATGAAGGGCCGGCTGCCGGCCAGCATGTTGCCCCAGGTCGGCGCGGGCGGCGGCACGCCCAGGCCAAGGAAGCTCAGCGCGCTTTCCGCGAGCAGCGCCCAGCCGAACATCGAGGTCGCGAGCACCACCAGCGGCGCCACGCAGTTGGGCAGCACGTGGCGCCACACAATGAATAACTCGGAGTTGCCCATGACGCGCGACGCGGCGATGTAGTCCATCTCGCGCAGCGACATGACGGTGCCGCGCACGATGCGCGCGACCGACGGCGCATACGCAATGCCGAGCGCAATGACAATGCCGTATTCGTTGGCCCCCGCCACCGCGAGAAAGCCCAGTGCCAGCAGGATGCCGGGGAACGCGAGCAGCGCGTCGTTGAAGGCCATCAGCACGCGGTCGGTCCAGCCGCGCAGGTAGCCCGACAGCACGCCGACCAGCGTGCCCAACACCACGGCCGTCACCACGGTGAGCACGCTGATGCGCGCGCTGGTGGCCGCGGCCGTCATGAGGCGGCTCAGCACGTCGCGGCCGAACTCGTCGGTGCCCAGCCAGTGCACCGCGTCGGGCGCGGCGAGCCGCCTGGCATAGCCGAGCATCAGCGGATCGAACGGCGTCCAGAACAGGCCGATGCAGGCCGCCAGCGCAATCGCGCCCAGGATCGTGCCGCCGATGACGGCGTTCATGTGTCTCGGTTTCATCATGCTTCGGCCACGCGGGGATCGAACAGGGGGTACAGCAGGTCGACGACGAGGTTGATCAGCACGTAGACGAAGGCCACGAACAGCAGGCAACCTTGAATGACCGGGTAGTCGCGCCCGAAGATCGAATCGACCAGCAGGCGGCCGAGGCCGGGAATGGTGAACACGGTCTCGACCACGGCAATGCCGCCCAGCAGGTTGCCCAGCACCAGACCGATCAGCGTCCAGGTCGGGCCGAAGGCGTTGCGGAAGGTGTGGCGCCACAGCACCGCGCCTTCCGACAGGCCCTTGGAGCGCGCATAGGTGATGTAGTCGAGCCGCAGCACCTCGAGCGTGCTGGCACGCGCCATGCGAATCAGGATGCCGGTCTCGTGCAGCACCAGCGTCGCGACCGGCAGCACCATGTAGGCGAGCGCGGCCACCGGGTCTTCGCCGAAATCGACATAGCCGATCACGGGCAGCCAGCCCAGCGCCAGCCCGAACACATACAGCAGCATCAGCCCGAGCCAGAAACTGGGAATGGACAGCAGCACGGTCGCGGCGCTGACCAGACCGATGTCGAGCTTGCCGTTCTGCCGCCATGCGGCCAGCATGCCGGCGGGCACCGCAATGGCCGCCGCCAGCGCGACCGCGACGAACACGATGCGCGCGCTGACGATGAAGTGGTCGAGCACCAGCGGCAACACCGGCTCGCCGGTGCGGATCGACTGGCCCAGGTCGCCGTGCCACAAGCGCTGCAGCCACAGCATGAACTGCGTCGGCAGCCCCTGGTCCAGGCCCAGGCGGCGGTGCAGGTCGGCAAGGCTGGCGGCATCGGCCTGGTCGCCGAGCAGCAGCGCCGCGGGATCGCCCGGAATCAGGCGGATCAAAAAGAACACGGCCGCGGCGCTGATGAACAGCGTGGGCGCGGCGCCGAGCAGCCTTCGAACGAAGAAGCGAAACATGGAGCGTGTTCGGTCAGCTCAGGCGCCGACGCGCGCGGTCCACAGGCGCAGCTTGCCTTCCCACGGGCTGAAGCCCGCCACGCGCTTGCCGCGGCTCCACACCGTGAGGCCGTTGTAGAGGTTGATGAGCGGCACGTCGGCCAGCGCCATGTCGTGCAGGCGGTCGAAGCTCTTTTGCCGCTCGGCCTTGTCGCTCACCGTGCGGGCGTTTTCGATCAGCGCGATGGCCTCGGGGTTGTCCCACACCTTGCGCGGCTGCTTGGCCTTGTCGCCGGTGAACTGCTCGTAGCTGAGCGCGGGGTCGATGCGCGCCGAGTAAGAGAACGACATCATCTGGTAGTTGCCCGCGTTGTAGCGGTCGAGCTGCGTGGCCCACTCGAGCACCTCGATCTCGACCTTGATGCCGATGGCCTGCAGCATCGCCTGCGTGACCAGCGCGACCTGGAAGCTCGGCATCGGCGAGCGCTTGTTGGCGATGAGCTTGATGGTCTGGCCGCGGTAGCTGCTTTCTTTGAGCAGCGCCTTGGCCTGGTTCAGGTCGGTCTTGAAGCCCTTGCGCTGCACCGCGTCGCTGTAGACCGAGCGCTCGAACACGGCCGAGTTGTTGGGCTTGGAGAGGCCGTCGCTGGCCACGTCGACCAGCTGCCTGTAGTCGAGCGCGGCGGCCACGGCGCGGCGGAACTTCACGTCGGCCATCAATGGGTCCTTGGTCTGGAACAGCAGCGCGTGCTTCGACGAATCGGACTCCGAGGTGGTGACGAGGCTCGGGTCGTTCTTCACTTCCACCACGTCGGACGACAGCAGCTGCGCGATGTCGACCGACTTCGAGGCCATGCCGATCTTCACCGTGGCCGGGTCGGGAATGACCTGCAGCTGCACCACGTCGACGTTCGGCGCCTTCAGGCCGACATAGCCGTCGGCCTTCGCGCCCTCGGGCGACTTGTAGCCGGCAAAGCGCGACAGCGTGAGGCCGCGCCCACGCTTCCAGTCGCTGAACTCGAAGGGGCCGGTGCCGATCGGGCGGTCCCAGGTGCCGTCGGGCTTGACGGAGGCCTTGCTGAGAATCGCGGTCATGCCGCAGTCGGTGCGCGCCAGCGTGTCGAGGAACAGCGCGCTGCGGCGGTTGATGCGCATCACGAAGGTGAGCGGGTCGGGCGTCTCCACCTTCAGCACCTTGAGGTCGTTGCGCCCGTCGAATTCCGCGAGGCAGCGCCACTCGGTCTTCGGGTCCATGTAGCGGTTCCAGCTCCAGAGCACGTCGGCCGCGCTGAGCTTGTCGCCGTTGTGGAAGCGCACGTCGCTGCGCAGCTTGAAGGTGTAGGTCAGGCCGTCCGCCGAGGTCTCGACCGACTTCGCGAGCAGCGGCTTCACGTCGCCGCCCTCCCCGTACCCGACCAGGCCCTCGACCACGTTCAGCATGACGCTGTCGGTGTTGTCGTCGCGGTTCACGCCCGGCGAGCTGCTGCGGATGTCGGCGGGCAGCGCGACCACGATGCGCGTGGCGGCCGTGGCCACGGTTGCCGTTGCGCCGGAGAGCAGAACCGCGAGCAGTGTCGCGCCAGGGAGGTGTTTCATCTTGGATTCGGAGGGCGGGAAAAGAACAAGGGAAAGGCCGGGATGCAGTGGGCGCTAGGCCTGCGACTGGCGCAGCTTCCTCAGCTGCGCCGCGAGGAAAGGCTTGGCGTATTCAATGGCCGGCGCGGCGTCGTGGCCCGCGCCGGGCATGACCTCGTGAGAGACCACGATGCCCTCGAGCGCGAGCGATTCGCGCAGCGTCTCGAGCCGTTCGGGGCGCGACCTGCCGGCCGAATTGGCGCCCGCCATCCAGAAGCGGCCGCCCTCGCGGTGCGTGATCTCGTCGGTCTCGACGTCATCGGATCCGACCAGCAGTTGCACCGGCACGCGGCGCAGCGCCTCGCGGTCCAGCGGCGCGCCGAAGCAGGCCTCGATGTCGCGCGTGCCCACCCACCAGTCGCGCGTGTCGTCGATCACGGTAACGGAGCCCGGTGCGCCCAGCGACGCGGCCCACAGCGCGCCCGGCTGCAGCAGCAGGAAGCGGTTGACGAACTGCGCGCCGCCGGAGAAGCCGAACAGGCCGAACTTGGGCGCGGCAATGGCGAAGCGCGCGCGCACCTCGTCGACGATGTCGAGCAGCACGTGGTCGTAGCGGATGCCGCCCTTCGACAGGTATTTGTAGTCGTCGCCCTTGGCGTCGCCGTCCAGGCCCACGGGGAACAGCGGGCTCACCACGATCACGTCATGCGCCTCGGCGAAGTCGCCGAAGCGGTCTCGGAAATCCATGAAAGTGCGCGGGCTGCCATGCACGGCGACGACGATTTCGCGCGGCGCATCGCCCCGCCCCAGCGCGCTGGGCACGTACAGGCAGTAGCTGAAACGCGGGTCGTTGCGGGACGCGTAGACGGTGGTGGCACCCGTGTCGTAGCGGCCCGGCACGATCTGGCCGAGGTGGGGAATTGGATGATCCAAAATGTGATCCAAAAATAGATCAAATAATTCTAGAGAGTTCAAAGCCGGCGTGCAAGAGCGCAACCACACCGCCCTGCGCCCGCCTGTGGCTTGGCTTTTGGCGCTGCCGATGCAGGGCAAAATCGCGGCCATGAGTGCACACGCCGAGGTCAACATCGAGAAAACCGCCGCCAAGGGCGTGGACGCGGTCGCGGAAGAAATCAGCGCCGACATCGCGTCCGGGCGGCTGATGAACGGCACCTGGCTGAAGCTCATCGACCTGGAAGCGCGCTACGGCTGCACCCGCGCCGCCGCGCGCCGCGCGCTCGAGCGGCTGGCGCTCAAAGGCATCTTGCAGCGCATCCCCGACCGGGGCTTTTATGTGGCGGTGGTCGATGAAAAGCGCCACCGCGAGCTGATGGCGGTGCGCGTGGTGCTCGAGAAGGCGACAGTGCCCGGCATCGTGGCGACGGCCACGCCGGCGGACATTGCCGACCTGCGCGCGCTGGCCACGCGCTTCGAGGGCTTTACCCAGCACGGCGATGCGGCGCAGAAGTTCACCGCCAACCGCGACTTCCATGTGCGCCTGACGCAGTTGTGCCCGAACCAGGAACTGGCGCGGCTGGCGCTGGAGGTGCGCGGCAACATCCCGTCGACGCCGGTCGTGCAATGGTGGACGCAGGCGCGCATCGAACAGTCGGCGCGCGAGCACTTCCAGATGATCGACGCGCTGGAGGCCAAGGACGAGGCGGCGCTGGCGCGGTTGATCGAGCTGCATATCCTGCAGCCGGACCAGCAGCGCGTTTGAGGGCGCGCGGGCGCCGCGAGCAACGCGCCGCTCAGAGCGGCGGACGCACGCGCAGTTCGGCCATCGGGATCGTGTGGAACGCGGTCTGCGCGGTGGGCGCGTCCATCGCGAGCGACAGCCGCTCCAGCTCTTTCACAAGCGATAGCAAGGCGCCAGCTTCCTGCTGGCTGAGCGGCTGCGCATAGCCGGGCGGCGCTGTAGCGGCAGGCGTTGCGGCAGGCGTTGCGGCGCCGGCCGTCCACTTGGCAATCAGGTTCGCATAGCTGGTGGCGTGCGGGCAGTTGGCATCGAGCGCAATGGCCACGGACGGCGCGCGCCCGGCCAGCATCGTCAGCAGCACACCCAGGCGAACGAAGCGCTGCTCGTCCCAGCCTTCGGCCTGCGCCGGTGGCGTGTGCGTCGAGAAGCGCGCGATCAGCTTTTGCGCCGCCACCTCGCCGCGCTGGACGATATTTCGGATGTCGCCGGCCTCCATGTTCAGGTTCAGCCCGCCTTCGGATTTCTTGAGGCGGACGCGCGCGATGCGATCGCGCACGCCCGGCATGCGGGCCAGGCTGTTGTCGTTCCAGTTCTGCATGGTGCCGAGGATGGCCGAGATGAAGCCGCCGAGCTTCTTCGCGCCATCGTCACCGTCGTCGAAATGGTCCCAGCGCTCGCCATAGCCCTCGCGGTAGTTGGAGGGCAGGTAGACCTCGTCCTCCGGCTTGTCGCGCTCCTTGATGACCGGCTCGAGGTTGATGCCGAAGGTGGGCCAGCGCGGCACCAGTCCGTCGAACAGGTGCATCGGAAAATTGGAGCTGATGCCGCCGTCGGAAAACCAGCACTTGCGAAAGTGCCGTTCGCCGGGCGGCGGGCTGTAGTCGATCGACCAGAGCGGCACGGCCGCGAACAGAAACGGAAAGCTCAGGCTCATGCGCGCGGCCAGGATCACCGGAAAGTCCGCGGGCTCGGGCACCTCGATCAAGCCCAGCCGGGTGGCCTCTTCCGTCGAGGGCTCGTGGTCGCCCCGCAAGGGATTGGCGACGTAGCGCCTGCCCTTGCATTTCATCCAGTCCAGCACATCCCCGGGCATGTAGCGGCCCAGTTCCTCGGCCTTGAAGAAAAGCCGCTCGCGGTTCGGAAAGAGCGCCGCGTCGGCATTGCCGTTGCCGTTGTCTTCCGCGAGCGGAAAGATGTACGGGCGGCCATGCCCGAGGTTCGTCGAGAACATCTGCAGGTCGATCGATCGGGGCGGCTTGCGGTTCTGCAGTTCCGACCACACCTGCGGCGCGCCGGGTGCGCGCCACAACTGCCCGAAGGTCAGCGGCTCCCCTGTCTCGATGCCCGCCGTGCGCTGGATCAACTCATGCAGCCACGGCGTGAGCGCGGGGTGCTTCGGATCGGCGGTCAGCCCGGTGCACAGCCCGTACCCGTTGGCGACCACGCGCCCGGTGACGTCGCGGTACAGCAGGAGGCCCACGCCGCCGACGAGCGCCACCAGCAGGAGCAGCACGACGCCGACCCCGTCCAGCCCCAGCCAGCGCGCGAGCACCGCGATGGCAAGGCTTGCGAGGGTCGCCATCCAATAGGCTTTCATCAGCCCCCACACGATCGCGAAGATCCGGTGCCACGTGCCCCCACGGTTGAGCGCCGTGACCAGCACCGAGAAAAGGCGCCGCGTGCCGGGCTGCGGCTGGAACAGGCTCAGCAGCTTGGTGCCGCCGGTACCGGGCACGTCGGCCTGCAGCTGGGCGGGCAGGCCCGAGAGGATGTCGAAGCCGTCGCGGTTGCCGGTGTTGCGCCGGCGGTATTCCGCGGCGGCGGTCACGGCCGCGGCGATGGCGCCCGCGGACGTGCCGCCGATGCTTCTGAAGCGGTACTCCCGCGCCAGGCGGGAGATTGCCTTGGGGTAGACGACACCACTGGTGATGCCGCCCTTCATCACGAGGTCGCAGAAGCGATCGACGGGGGGCTCGACCGTATCGGGGGAATCGCTCATGGGGAGGCTCCTTCGGTGCTGCGGGCGTGGCGGATGGTGGGGCGTTGCCGCGCCGATGGCAATCCCTGAAAAGGGGATTGACGGCCGGACCGCATCGCGCGGCTGCTGGAGCGCCTGCGAAGGACGCCCTCGCCGTCGGCCGCGCGAAAGTGGCGCCTGCAGAAGCCATGGAAAAGGGCCGGACGCTGCTGGCGCACCAGCCCGGGATAACCCTCTGACCTCCCCGAAGTCTTCTTGCCTACATTTCTTGTATGCAAGACAAGGCATTGCTTGCATGCAAAACCTCGACAAGACAGACAGGAGACTCCATGCCTCGCTTTGCGAAATCGCTTTTCGGTCAGGTGGTCATCGCGCTGGTGCTCGGCGTGCTCGCGGGGCTCTTCGCGCCCGAGTACGCCGTCAAGCTCAAGCCGCTCGGTGACGGGTTCATCAAACTGATCAAGATGATCATCCCGGTGCTGGTGTTCTGCGTGGTGGTGCATGGCATCGCCGGCGCGGGAGACTTGAAGCGCGTGGGCCGGGTGGGCGTGAAGTCGCTCATCTACTTCGAAGTGCTGACCACCATCGCGCTGGCGATGGGCCTGGTGCTGGCCTTCGTGTTCCAGCCCGGCGCGGGCATGAACGTCGACCCCGCCAAGCTCGACCCGGCCGCCATGAGCGCCTACGCCTCGAACGCCGACAAGCTCACGAGCGGCGGCACGGTCGAGTTCTTGATGAAGCTGATTCCCACCACGGTGGTCAACGCCTTCGCCACCGGCGACGTGCTGCAGGTGCTGCTGTTCGCGGTGCTGTTCGGCTGCGCGCTCTCGCTGCTGGGCGACCGGGGCAAGCCGGTGGCCGTGGTGGTCGATGCACTCTCGCTGGTGCTGTTCAAGATCATGGGGATCATCATCAAGCTGGCGCCGCTGGGCGTGCTGGGCGCCATTGCGTTCACCGTGGGGCAGTACGGCATCGGCTCGCTCAAGCAGCTGGGCATGCTGGTCGCGCTGTTCTACGGCGCGGTGCTGATCTTCGTGTTCGTGGTGCTCGGGCTGGTGATGCGCATGTCGGGCTTCAGCCTGGTCAAGCTGCTGCGCTACCTGCGTGAAGAGCTGACCATCGTGTTCGCCACCACCTCGTCCGACAGCGTGCTGCCGCAGGTCATGGCCAAGCTGCGCCGCATGGGCATCCGCGACTCGACGGTGGGCCTGGTGATTCCCACGGGCTATTCGTTCAACCTGGACGCGTTCTCGATCTACATCACGCTGGCCGCGGTGTTCATCGCGCAGGCCACCAACACGCCGATCTCGATGGCCGACCTGCTGACCATCCTGGCCATTGCGCTGGTCACGTCGAAGGGCGCGCACGGCGTGCCGGGCTCGGCTATCGTGGTGCTGGCCGCCACGCTGCACGCGATTCCGGCGATTCCCGCCATCGGCTTGGTGCTGGTGCTGTCGGTCGACTGGTTCATGGGCATCGCCCGCGCGCTGGGCAACCTGATCGGCAACTGCGTGGCCACGGTGGCCATCGCGGCCTGGGAAGGCGACATCGACCGCGAGCGCGCGCATGCGGTGCTCGACGGCACCTACGCCCCCGACGACGAGCCGCTGGCCGAAACCGGCGCCGCGCCCGTGGTAAACACAGGCACCGCCACCACCGCCGCACATTGAGACCCATGCCCACCGAAGTCAGCCCCACCGCCATCGCCGAGCGCGTCGTCGAGGCCATCCTCGCGCAGAAGCTCGCGCCGGGCGAGCGGCTGGGCGAGCAGGCGCTGGCCGAGAATTTCTCGGTGAGCCGCACCATGGTGCGCGAGGCGCTGATGCAGTTGCAGGCGCGCGGCTTCGTCGAGGTGCAGTCGCGCCGCGGCTGGTACGTGGTGGAGCCTTCGGCCGAAGAGGCGCGCGACGCCTTCTCGGCCCGCCGCATCGTCGAGGCCGGCATCCTGGCCGCGAGCGAAGGCCGCCCGCTGGGCAAGGTGATCCGCAAGCTGCGCGACCACATCGCCGACGAGCAACGCGCCATCGAAGGCGCCGACGCCGCCACGCGCGCGTTCCTGCTGGCCGACTTCCATGTGTGCCTGGCCGAGCAGATGGGCCACCAGCTGCTGGTCGACGTGCTGCGCGACCTCACGGCGCGCACCACGCTGGCCGCCACGCTCTACCAGTCCAAACACGAGGCCGGGCAGTCGTGCGCGGAGCACGGCGCCATCGTGGCCGCGCTGGAGGCCGGCGACACCGACAAGGCGCGCCGCCTGATGCTCGACCACATCGGCAACGTCGAGCGCGCGCTCGAGGTCGACGCCACCGCCGAGCCCGACGCGCCGAGCCGCCTGCGCGCCACGCTGGCCCCGGTGGCCCTGCCACGCGCCAAGCGCTGAAGCTGTGCATTAGTTCCGGCGAGCGCTATCCCTTCGATAGCAGGCATCTCCCGCCGGGCTGCGGCTCCCGGCTGATCCGGCGGCGAACCGCGCCGCGCTGCACAAGGGCGCGCCCGCTGACATGGACGCGGCTTGCGGCTCGGCTACAGTCCGAGACACCTATGAATTCACCCCAACTCCAGCGCGGCGTGTTCCTCGCCCTTCTCGCCGCTGTGACCGCCGCCTTCATCTGGGTGCTGATGCCGTTCTTCGGCGCGGTGCTCTGGGGCGTGGCGCTGGCGATCCTGTTCACGCCGCTGTTCCGCTGGCTGCTCAGGAAAATGCCCGGCAAGCTCAATGCCGCCGCGCTGCTGACGCTGACCATCTGCCTGTTCATCGTGATCCTTCCGCTGGCCATGGTCGGCGTGTCGCTGGTGCAAGAGGTGGCGCTGGTCACGCAGAACATCCGCTCGGGGCAGATCAACTTTGCGGCCTATTTCCAGCAGATCCTGGACGCCGCGCCGCAGTGGCTGCTGAACCTGGTCGAGCGCTTCAACCTCGGCGACATGGCGGCCTGGCAGGCGCGCATCTCGGCGGCGGCCGGGCAGGCCAGCCAGATCATCGCGAGCCAGGCGCTGGCCATCGGCCAGAACACCTTCGACTTCATCGTCAGCTTCTTCGTGATGCTGTACCTGCTGTACTTCCTGCTGCGCGACGGCGCGGCGCTGTCCAAGCGCATGCGCGACGCCGTGCCGCTGGCCAAGCCGCACACGCACTACCTGCTGAACAAGTTCACCACCGTGATCCGCGCAACGGTCAAGGGCAACGTGGCCGTGGCCATTGCGCAGGGCACGCTGGGCGGGCTGGCCTTCTGGTTCCTGGGCGTGCAGGGCGCGCTGCTGTGGGCCGTGCTCATGGCTTTTCTGTCGCTGCTGCCGGCCGTGGGCGCGGCGCTGATCTGGGGGCCGGTGGCCATCTACTTCCTGGCCACGGGGCACTTCTGGCAAGGCGGCGTGCTGATCTTCGTGGGCGTGTTCGTGATCGGACTGGTCGACAACATCCTGCGCCCGCTGCTGGTGGGCAAGGACACGCAGATGCCCGACTACATCGTGCTGATGTCGACCATCGGCGGCATGGCGATCTTCGGCATCAACGGCTTCGTGATCGGCCCGGTGATCGCGGCGCTGTTCATGGCCGCGTGGAGCCTGTTCGTGGACTCGGGCCACGTGGGCAACGGCCACGACCTGCCGGCCGAAGACGCGCCGGCGCCGCGCGCCGAAGACAAGAAGAAGGCCTGAGGCACGGGCGGGCACCGGCCCGCTCCGTCCCCGCCGCGTGCATTTCGCGCGCGCAATCCGGCATTCCGTCGCATGGCACTGGCCGCCGCGCGGGGCCTGCGAGATCGTCGGGCCCCTTACTTCCGACGAGGCCCCCATGCAACTCCCTGCCCTCTTGCTGCGTCCGTTCGCGCGCGCCCTGTGCGCCGCCGCGATCCTTGCGCCCGCGTGCGCCCTTGCCGCCGACCTGAGCCTGAGCGTCGCCGACGGCCCCGCCGCCGAAGCCACGCTCTATGTCGCGCTCTACGACAGCGCCGCCGGTTATGCCGCCAGCAAGGCCGTGGCCTCGCAGACCGCGCCGATGCAGGCCGGCAAGGCACGGTTCGTGTTCCTGGGCCTGCCGCCGGGGCGCTATGCGCTGCGGGCGTTCGCCGACGAGAACGGCAACGGCAAGCTCGACACCAACCTGGTGGGCATGCCGATCGAGCGCTACGGCTTCTCGAACGACGCCAAGGGCAACCTCGCCGCGCCCGACTTCGAGGCCGCGGCATTCCGTGTCGACGCGGACACGCAGACCGTCATCCACCTGCACTGAGGAGCCCGCGATGGAACGACGTGAACTCCTGCGCCTGCTGGCCTGCGCCGGCGCCCTGCCGCTGCTGTCGCGGTTCGCCCCCTTGGCAAGCGCCGCCGGCACCGAAGACTGGCAAGCCCAGTTCGAGGCCGCCCGCGCGCCCTGGAAGATCGGCTTCGCCACGCCGCCGGGCGACTTGCCTCTCACCCGCGCCACCGTGCGCGGGCGCTTTCCCGATGCCGTGAGCGGCACGCTGTTTCGCATCGGCCCGGCCGGCCACGACCTGGGCGGCGAGCGCTATCACCACTGGTTCGACGGCGACGGCATGGTGCACCGCCTGGCCATCGACGGCACCGACGTGCGCCACCAGGGCCGCTACGTCGCCACGCCCAAGCGCGTGGCGGAAACGCGCGCCGGCCGCCGGCTCTACGAGGCCTTCGGCACGGTGCCGCCGGAGGCCGAGCCGCCGACGTCGGCCGACAGCATCAACGTCGCCAACACCAGCGTGCTGCCGCTGCAGGGCGAGGTGCTGGCGCTGTGGGAAGGCGGCTCGGCCACGCGCATCGACGCGCGCACGCTGGACACGCTGGGCCTGAAGACCTGGCGCGCCGACCTCGCGGGCATGCCGTTCTCGGCCCACCCCAAGGTGGACCCGGACGGCACGATCTGGAACTTCGGCGTCAGCGCCAGCCAGGGCCTGCTAGCGCTGTACGAGATCGGTGCCGACGGCGCGCTGCGCCGCGCGGCGGTGGTGCCGGTGGCCGACATGCCGATGGTCCACGACTTCGCCGTGACCGAGCGGCACCTCGTGTTCCTGATGCCGCCGCTGGTCTTCGACGGCAAGCGCAAGCAGGCCGGCGCGAGCTTTCTCGACGCGCACGTGTGGCGGCCCGAACTCGGCATGCGCGCGCTGGTCGTCGACAAGCAGAACTGGGAGCAGCGCCAGTTGCTGACGCTGCCGGCGGGCTTCCTGTTCCATGTCGGCAATGCCTGGGAAGAAGACACGCCGCGCGGCGCGCGGATCCACATCGACTACGTGCGCTCGGACAACGCCGACGCGGTGTTCACGACCAACCGCGAGGTGATGCGCGGGCGCCGCGTGAAGGGCAACGACCCGCGCCTGACGGTCGCCACGCTGGACCTGGGCACGGGCCAGGCCACGCAGGAGGCGCTGGCGCCGGAGGCCGAGTTTCCGCGCATCGACCCGCGGCGCGTCGGCCTGCGCCACCGCCACGTGGTCCACGCCACGCAGACCCGGCGCGAGCTGCCCGGCTTCGGCGCGGTGGCGCGCACCGACGTCGAGACCGGCCGCAGCCAGCAGTTCAGCCACGGCGCGCAGGCCATCGTGGAAGAGCACGTCTTCGTGCCCGACGGCGCGGGGCCGGGCTGGGTGCTGGGCACCACGCTGGACGTGGGGCGGCGCAAGACCGTGCTGTCGTGCTTCGCGGCCGATCATCTGGCGTCGGGCCCGGTGGCGCAGGCCACGCTGCCGTACGCGCTGCCGCTGGGCCTGCACGGCGCCTTCGTCGCCGCCTGAGGGGAGAGCCCGTGGGTGCGCTCAGCGCGCCCACCAGCCCTCGTCGAAGCGCCCCTGCAGGAAGGCCACGAAGCCCGACACCTTGCCCGGCACCAGCTTGGGCGACGGGAACACGGCGTGGATCTCCTGCTCGGGCAGCGCGTGGTCGGCCAGCACCTCGCGCAGCTTGCCCGCCGCCAATGAGTCGCTGGCCACGTAGCGCGGCATCAGCGCAATGCCCAGCCCGTCGCGCGCGGCGGCCAGCACGGCCGACAGGTTGTTCGAGCGAAAGCGCCCCGACACCGGCACCGTGACCGCATCGCCCTTGGGCGTGTGCATGCGCCAGAACTCGTCGCCCACCACGCTGCTGTAGATCAGCGCCACGTGCGCGCTCAGGTCTTGCGCGCGCCTGGGCGTGCCGTGCTTCTTCAGGTAGGCCGGCGAGGCCACCATGGCCCACGGATTGACGCCCAGGTAGCGCGCGCCCAGCGACGAGTCGGCCAGCTTGCCCATGCGGATGGCCACGTCCACGCCCTGCGCGATCAGGTCGACATAGCGGTCCTCGAAGCTCAGGTCGAGCTGCACCTGCGGATGCCGGCGCATGTACTCCAGCGCCAGCGGCACCACCACGCGCCGCCCGAAGGCCACCGAGGTGCCCACGCGCAGCAGCCCCTGCGCCTGGTTCTGCCGCAGCTGCACGATGCTCTCGGCCTCCTCGGCCTCGCGCACGATGGTCTTGCACTTCTCGTAGTACAGCGCGCCGGGCTCGGTGAGGCTCACGCCCCGCGTGTTGCGGTTGAGCAGCCGCACCTTCAGCCGCGCCTCGGTGGCCGCGACCTGCTTCGTCACGGTAGGCTGGGTGGTGTTGAACTCGCGCGCGGCTTTGGAGAAGCTGCCGGTCTCCACGACACGCACGAACATTTCCATGGCGAGTAAGCGATCCATGGGCCGCATGGTAGCCACTTATTCCGCCGTGGAATAGGTTTTATGGTCCGCAGCCGTCTTCTTCGAATGCGCCCCGCTTCCTACAGTGGGACCACCTCAAGGAGACACTTCATGGCAAAGATGACAGCGGTCCAGGCCGCGGTTCTGGTGATGGAAAAAGAAGGCGTGACGCAGGCCTTCGGCGTGCCGGGCGCGGCAATCAACCCGCTGTACTCGGCGCTGCGCCAGCGCGGCAGCATCGCGCACATCCTCGCGCGCCACGTCGAGGGCGCCTCGCACATGGCCGAGGGCTACACGCGTGCCATCGCCGGCAACATCGGCGTGTGCATCGGCACCTCGGGCCCGGCGGGCACCGACATGATCACGGGCCTGTACTCGGCCTGGGCCGACTCCATTCCGATCCTCTGCATCACGGGCCAGGCGCCGCGCGCCCGGCTCTACAAGGAAGACTTCCAGGCGGTCGACATCGAGTCGATCTCCAAGCCCGTCACCAAGTGGTCGGTCACCGTGCGCGAGCCGGGCCAGGTGCCGCAGGTGTTCCAGCAGGCCTTCCACCTGATGCGTTCGGGCCGCCCGGGCCCGGTGCTGATCGACCTGCCCTTCGACGTGCAGATGGCGCAGATCGAGTTCGACATCGACAGCTACGAGCCGCTCAAGCCCTACAAGCCGGCCGCCACGCGCGCCCAGGCCGAGAAGGCCATTGCCATGCTGAACGCGGCCGAGCGCCCGCTGATCGTGGCCGGCGGCGGCGTCATCAACGCCGACGCGGCCGACCTGCTGGTGCGCTTTGCCGAAGCCACCGGCGTGCCGGTGATTCCCACGCTGATGGCCTGGGGCGCGATTCCCGACGACCACCCGCTGATGGCCGGCATGTGCGGCCTGCAGACCAGCCACCGCTACGGCAACGCGACCATGCTGGCCAGCGACTTCGTGCTGGGCATCGGCAACCGCTGGGCCAACCGCCACACGGGCTCGGTCGAGGTCTACACCAAGGGCCGCACTTTCGTGCACGTGGACATCGAGCCCACGCAGATCGGCCGCGTGTTCACGCCCGACTTCGGCATCGTGTCCGATGCCAAGGCCGCGCTCGAACTGTTCGTCGAAGTGGCCGAGGAGATGAAGGCCGCGGGCAAGCTGCCCAGCCGCGCGCAGTGGGCCGGCGAATGCCGCGACCGCAAGAAGACGATGCTGCGCAAGACCAACTTCGCCGACGTGCCGATGAAGCCGCAGCGCGTGTACCAGTGCATGAACAACCACCTGGACCGCGACACCTGCTACGTGAGCACCATCGGCCTGTCGCAGATCGCGGCGGCGCAGTTCCTGCACGTGTACAACCCGCGCCACTGGATCAACTGTGGCCAGGCCGGCCCGCTGGGCTGGACCATTCCCGCCGCGCTGGGCGTGCGCGCCGCGGACCCGACGCGCAAGGTGGTGGCGCTCTCGGGCGACTACGACTTCCAGTTCATGATCGAAGAGCTGGCCGTGGGCGCGCAGTTCAAGTTGCCGTACCTGCACATCGTGGTCAACAACTCCTACCTCGGGCTGATCCGCCAGGCGCAGCGCGGCTTCGAGATGGACTACTGCGTGCAGCTGGCGTTCGACAACATCAACGCGGCGCCCGACGCGGGCATCGAGAGCAGCTACGGCGTGGACCACATGAAGGTGGTCGAGGGCCTGGGCTGCAAGGCGATCCGCGTGCGCAAGCAGGAAGAGATGGCGCCCGCCATCGAACGCGCCGAGGCGCTCATGGCCGAGTTCCAGGTGCCCGTGGTCATCGAGGTGATGCTGGAGCGCGTGACCAACATCGCGATGGGCACCGAGATCGACGCCATCAACGAATTCGAACCGCTGGCCGAGAGCACGGCCGACGCACCCACGGCCCTGGCCGTGGCGATGCTGGACTGAGAAAGAAAGAAGAGACATGCCCAAGTTCGCAGCCAACCTCACGATGCTCTTCACCGAGCTGCCCTTCATGCAACGCTTCGAAGCCGCCGCCAAGGCGGGCTTCAAGGGCGTGGAGTACCTGTTCCCCTACCCCTTCGACAAGAAGGAGCTGGCCGCCGCCCTGCGCGCCAACGGCCTGCAGCAGGTGCTGCACAACCTGCCGGCCGGCGACTGGGACAAGGGCGAGCGCGGCATCGCCTGCCACCCGGACCGCACGGGCGAGTTCGCCGAAGGCATTGCCATGGCCATCGACTACGCCACCGCGCTGGGCTGCCCGCAGGTGAACTGCCTCATCGGCAAGGTGCCGGCGGGGGCCGACGTCAACGTCGTCAACCGCACGGTCATCGACAACCTGCGCCTGGCCGCGCGCGAGCTGGAAGCGGCGGGCCTGCGCCTGCTGATCGAGCCGATCAACACCTTCGACATTCCGGGCTTCTTCCTGAGCCGCACCGACAAGGCGCTGGCGCTGATCGAGGCGGTGGGCTCGCCGAACCTGCGCGTGCAGTACGACATCTACCACGCGCAGCGCATGGAAGGCGAGCTGGGCAACACGCTCTCCAAGCACCTGGCGCAGATCGGCCACATCCAGCTGGCCGACAACCCGGGGCGCGGCGAGCCGGGCACCGGCGAAATCAACTACCCGTGGCTGTTCAGGCACATCGATTCGCTCGGCTACGACGGCTGGATCGGCTGCGAATACAAGCCCCGCAGCGACACCGTCGACGGCCTCGGCTGGCGCGAGGCGCTCACGCGCAAGCAATGACAGGACTCAAGGAAACAAGCACATGACGACCCAACAAAAAATCGGATTCATCGGCCTCGGCATCATGGGCGCGCCCATGGCGGGCCACCTGCTCGACGCGGGCCACCAGCTGTTCGTGAACACGCACGGCAACACGCCCGAGCCCTTCGTGTCGAAGGCCACCATCTGCGCCTCGGCGGCCGAGGTGGCGCGCCAGGCCGACATCATCTTCATCATGGTGCCCGACACGCCCGACGTGGAGAAGGTGCTGTTCGGCGAGCCCGGCAAGGAAGGCGTGGCCGCGGGCCTGAAAGACTCGCGCAACAAGATCGTGGTCGACTGCAGCTCGATCGATCCGATCGCGACCAAGGACTTCGCGCGCCGCATCGCGGCAGCCGGTGCCGGCTATGTCGACGCGCCGGTCTCCGGCGGCGAGGTGGGCGCCAAGGCCGCGAGCCTGACGATCATGTGCGGCGGCGACGAAGGCACCTTCGAGCGCGTGAAGCCGCTGCTCGACAAGATGGGCAAGAACGTGACGCTGGTGGGCGGCGTGGGCGACGGCCAGGTGTGCAAGGTGGCCAACCAGATCATCGTGGCGCTGAACATCGCGGCGGTGAGCGAGGCGCTGGTGTTCGCGTCGAAGGCCGGCGCCGATCCGGCGCGGGTGCGGCAGGCGCTGATGGGCGGCTTCGCGAGCTCGCGCATCCTCGAAGTGCACGGCGAACGCATGATCAAGCGAACCTTCGCGCCGGGCTTTCGCATCTCGCTGCACCAGAAGGACCTGAACCTGGCGATGCAGAGCGCACGCACGCTGGGCGTGGCGCTGCCGCAAACGGCCGGTGCGGCGCAGCTGATGAACGCCTGTGCCGCGCTGGGCTACGGCCAGCTCGACCACTCGGCGCTGGTGCGCGCGCTCGAAGCGCTGGCCCAGCACACGGTGACGCCGGACTGAGCCTTTTACGGCCGTGTGTTTTCGGGGGGCGAAGAGATCAGCTCTTCGCCGCCTCCAGCGATTCCTTCAGGTTGCGCCGGCGCCATGCCCAGGTCTTCACGGCCTGCGGCAGGATGCCGACGCACGATGCGTAGTACGTCACCTTGAAACCCCAGAAGCGCGGCCCGATCGGCGTGTTGCGGAACAGGTCGCCGGCCAGGATCGACAGCAGCGCCTCCTGCATGCGCCAGATGTTGCGCGGGTGCATGAACAGCCGGCGGATGGCCGGCGAGGTGATGCGGTAGATGAACCACGAGAACATCTTCGGCCCGTGCTTCATGACCTTCTCGTAGTGGCGGAAAGCCTTCTCGGCCTCCTTCGCCTCGCCCTTGAGCCACAGGTCGGCCGCGGCGGCGCCCTCGAAGGCGCTGTTCATCGCCAGGTACACGCCCGACGAGAACATCGGGTCGACGAAAGCGTAGGCGTCGCCGACCATCATGAAGCGGTCGCCGCGGCAGAATTTGGAGTCGTAGGCGTAGTTGCCGGTGGAGGTGGCGCCGCCCATCAGCGTGGCGTTCTTCAGGCGCGCGGCCAGCTTGGGGGCCAGCGCAATGGTTTCCATCAGGAACTCTTCGAGCGTGCCCTTGCGGTTCTTGAAGTAGGCCGGCGAAGCCACCGCGCCCACACTCACCGTGCCGTCTTTCAGCGGGATGTACCAGAACCAGCCGTGATCGAACCAGAACAGCGAAATGTTGCCCTCGAAGCGGCCCGGCCGCCTTTCGGCGTTTTCGAAATGACCGAACAGCGCCGCGCTGGCGTGCTTGCGGTTGCGGCGCTTGGCGTCCAGCTGGTTCGACAGCAGCGTGTCGCGCCCGCTGGCGTCGATCACGAAGCGCGGGCGCCAGGCGGTCTCGGTGCCGTCGTCGGCCTTGACCTTCACCTGCGGGCGGTTGTCGGGCGTGCCCTTGCCGGCGTCCATGTCCACGCCCGTGACGCGCTGACCCTCGAAGGTGCGCGCGCCGCGCTTGCCGGCATGGCGGAACAGCAGCTCGTCGAACTCCGAGCGGCGCACGTGCACCGCGTACGGAAAGCTCTTGTCCATGGCCTGGCCGAAGTCGAAGTGGCTGCTGTGGTCGTGCCACGGCGAGACGAACTCGGCGCCGTGCTTGCGGATGCCGATAGCCTCGACCTCGGTGCGCACACCCAGGCGGTCGAACAGCGGCATGTTCATCGGCAGCAGCGACTCGCCGATGTGAAAGCGCGGATGCTGCGCCTTTTCGATCAGCACCACGTCATGGCCCTGGTCCGCCAGCAGCGCCGCCACGGTCGAGCCCGAAGGGCCGCCGCCGATGACCACCACGTCGGGGTCGGTGCTCGTGAAAGGTCCGGGTGTCATTCGCTCTTGCCCCTCGTTCTGTTTTTGTCTCTGGAGACGCCGACCGGACGGTCCAACCGCCGGTTAACCCTAGTTAACAGTTTCACAGTTTAGCGAAGCGCCCCGCCGGCTTATCCGCCGGAAGATATGGATCCAGGCGTTTTCGGCATTCCCCCTGTAAGAACAAGCCGCGCTTTTGCGGTAGCCTCATTGCCCGTCAGAAACAAGGAGACTTTCATGGCTGCACCCCTTTCCCCCGCAGAAGAAGCACTTCGCGAGGCAGCGCGCGAATACCACCGCTCGCCCGTCAAGGGCAAGATTTCGATCACCCCGACCAAGCCCCTGCTGAACCAGCGCGACCTGTCGCTGGCGTATTCGCCGGGCGTGGCCTATCCCTGTCTCGACATCGCGGCCGACCCGTCGCTGGCGGCCGAATACACGGCCCGCGGCAACCTGGTGGGCGTCATCACCAACGGCACGGCCGTGCTGGGCCTGGGCAACATCGGCCCGCTGGCCTCCAAGCCGGTGATGGAAGGCAAGGGCTGCCTGTTCAAGAAATTCGCCGGCATCGACGTGTTCGACATCGAACTGGCCGAGAACGACCCCGACAAGCTGGTCGAGATCATCGCGGCGCTGGAGCCCACGCTGGGCGGCATCAACCTGGAGGACATCAAGGCGCCCGAGTGCTTCTACATCGAGAAGAAGCTGCGCGAGCGCATGAACATCCCGGTGTTCCACGACGACCAGCACGGCACGGCCATCATCTCGGCCGCCGCGCTCATCAACGGCCTGGAACTGGTCGGCAAGAAGATCGAGGACGTGAAGATCGCCGTGTCGGGCGCCGGCGCCGCCGCCATCGCCTGCCTGGACGTGATGGTCGGCCTGGGCGCCAAGCCCGCCAACATCTACGCCTGCGACTCCAAGGGCCTGATCTACATGGGCCGCGCGGGCGGTTTCGACGAATCCAAGGCGCGCTACGCCCAGAAAGACACCGGCGCCCGCACCCTGGCCGACGTGGTCAAGGACGCCGATGTGTTCCTGGGCTGCTCGGCCCCCGGCGTGATGTCGGCCGAGATGGTCAAGACCATGGGCACGCAGCCCATCATCCTGGCGCTGGCCAACCCCGAGCCTGAAATCCGCCCCGAGCTGGCCAAGGCCGTGCGCCCCGACTGCATCATTGCCACGGGCCGCTCGGACTACCCGAACCAGGTCAACAACGTGCTGTGCTTCCCGTACATCTTCCGCGGCGCGCTCGATTGCGGCGCCAGCAAGATCACGGAAGAAATGAAGCTGGCCTGCGTGCGCGAGATCGCCGAGCTGACCAAGGCCGACATCAGCGAAGAAGTGGCCACCGCCTACGCCGGCCAGGAGCTGGCCTTCGGCCCCGACTACATCATTCCCAAGCCCTTCGACTCGCGCCTGATCCTGCGCATTGCCCCGGCCGTGGCCAAGGCCGCCGCCGCTTCGGGCGTGGCCTCGCGCCCGATCGAGGACATGGAGGCCTACCGCCAGCACCTGACGCGCTTCGTCTACCAGACCGGCATGTTCATGCGCCCGGTGTTCAGCGCCGCCAAGATCGCCACCGCCAAGCGCGTGGCCTATGCCGAAGGCGAAGACGAGCGCGTGCTGCGCGCTGCCCAGTGGGCCGTCGACGAAGGCCTGGCCAAGCCCATCCTGGTGGGCCGCCCCGCCGTGATCGAGGCGCGCATCCAGAAGGCCGGCCTGCACATTCGCGCGGGCGTCGATTTCGAGATCGTCAACCCCGAGGACGATCCGCGCTTTCGCACCTACTGGGAGAGCTTCCACAAGATCATGGGCCGCCGCGGCGTCACGCCCGAGGCCGCCAAGACCATGGTGCGCCGCTCGAACACCACCATCGCCGCGCTGATGATGCACCTGGGCGACGCCGACGCCATGATCTGCGGCCTGGTCGGCCGCTTCGACGTGCACCTGGAGCACATCCGCAACCTGATCGGCCTGAAGCGCGGCGCGCCCGGCTTCGCCACGCTGAACGCGCTCACGCTGGACAAGCGCACCGTCTTCATCACCGACACCAACGTGAACGAAGACCCGAGCGCCGAGCTGCTGGCCAGCATCGCGGTGATGGCCGCCGAGGAAGTGCGCCGCTTCGGCCTGCCGCCGAAGGTGGCCTTCCTGTCGCACTCGAACTACGGCACCTCGAGCCGCGCCTCGGCGCGCAAGATGCGGCTGGCGCGCGACCTGTTCGCGCAGATGGCGCCCGACATCGAATGCGACGGCGAAATGCACGGCGACGCGGCCCTGTCCGAAGACGTGCGCCGCACCGCCCTGCCCGAGACCACGCTGAGCGGCGAAGCCAACCTGCTGGTGTGCCCGAACCTCGACTCGGCGCACATTCTCTACAACGTGCTGAAGATGACCGGCGCCAACGGCATCACGGTGGGCCCGGTGCTGCTGGGCGCCGCGAGCTCGGCGCACGTGCTCACGCCGTCGTCGACGGTGCGCCGCATCATCAACATGACGGCGCTGGCGGTGGCCAAGGTCACGGTCGACAAGTAAGCCGGCGGCGGCTTGCTGCAGCGCGCAGCGGCCGCCTTTTCGGTGCAAGCGCCCCTTGAAACCGAAGGGATTTCCCGCGAACGGTGCGAATTTCAGAGGCGACGCACCGCGCTGACTCACGGGAAGGGTTCGCACCAATCACGTGCGGGCACCGTTTTTGCTTGAATGCCGAAGCATTCACATCCAACGGAACGATCCCGCATGAACAAGCGCCACCTGCTTCAGTCCTTCCTCGCCGCCTCGGCCCTGAGCTTCGGCCTCGCACCGGCCTTTGCACAAGCCCCGACGCCGATCAAGTTCCAGCTCGACTGGCGCTTCGAAGGACCGGCCGCGCTGTTCCTGCACCCCGCCGCCAAGGGCTACTTCAAGGCCTCGGGCCTGGACGTGACCATCGACGCGGGCAACGGCTCGGGCGGCACGGTCACGCGCGTGGCCTCGGGCGCGTACGACATGGGCTTTGCCGACCTCGCGGCGCTCATGGAGTTCCACGCCAACAACCCCGACAGCCCCAACAAGCCGGTCGCGGTGATGATGGTCTACAACAACACGCCGGCCTCGGTCATGACGCTCAAGAAGAGCGGCATCACCAAGCCCGCCGACCTCACGGGCAAGAAGCTCGGCGCGCCGGTGTTCGACGCGGGCCGCCGCGCGTTCCCCATCTTCGCCAAGGCCAACAACATCGGCGCGGTCAACTGGACCGCCATGGACCCGACCCTGCGCGAAACCATGCTGATGCGCGGCGACATCGACGCCATCACGGGCTTCACCTTCACCTCGCTGCTCAACCTCGAAGCGCGCGGCGCCAAGGCGGCCGACGTGGTGATCCTGCCCTACCCCGACTACGGCGTGAAGCTCTACGGCAACGTCATCATCGCGTCGCCCAAGCTCATCAAGGAGCACCCCGAGGCGGTGAAGAAATTCCTCTCGGCCTTCGCCAAGGGCGCGAAGGAAGTCATCGCCAACCCGGCGGTGGCCATCGAGTCGGTGAAGGCGCGCGACGGCATCATCGACAGCAAGCTCGAAACGCGCCGCCTGCAACTGGCCATCGACACCGTCATCAACAGCGCCGACGCGCGCACCGAAGGCTTCGGCGCGGTCAACTCGGGCCGCATGTCGCTCATGGCCTCGCAGGTGTCCGACGCCTTCGGCACCAAGACGCGTGTGAACCCCGACGCGGTGTGGACTTCGGCCATGCTGCCGCCGGCCGCCGAACTCAACGTCCTGACGAAGAAGTGATGGCGGACGCACTGCACCCGCTGCACGCACCGGACACCGCCGCCGCCTTCGTCGATTTCCAGGACGTCTGGCTCGCCTACAACGAGGAGCTGCTGCGCACCAACCACTTCGCGGTCGAGGCCATCGACCTGAAGGTCAAGCGCGGTGAGTTCATTGCCATCGTCGGGCCTTCGGGCTGCGGCAAGTCGACCTTCATGAAGCTCACCACCGGCCTGAAGATGCCGTCGATGGGCAAGATCCGCATCGACGGGCAGCCGGTGACCGGGCCGCTGAAGATCTCGGGCATGGCCTTCCAGGCGCCTTCGCTGCTGCCGTGGCGCACCACGGTCGACAACGTGCTGCTGCCGCTGGAAATCGTCGAGCCCTACCGCTCCAACTTCAAGGCCAGGCGCAAGGAATACGAAGAGCGCGCCCGCAAGCTGCTGCAGAAGGTGGGCCTCGGCGGCTATGAAGACAAGTTTCCGTGGCAGCTTTCGGGCGGCATGCAGCAGCGCGCGAGCATCTGCCGCGCGCTCATTCACGAGCCCAAGATGCTGCTGCTCGACGAGCCCTTCGGCGCGCTCGATGCGTTCACGCGCGAAGAGCTGTGGTGCATCTTGCGCGACCTCTGGACCGAGCAGCAGTTCAACGTGATCCTGGTCACGCACGACCTGCGCGAGTCGGTGTTCCTGGCCGACACGGTGTACGTGATGAGCAAGAGCCCGGGGCGCTTCGTGGTCAAGCGCGACATCGAGCTGCCGCGCCCGCGCGAGCTGGAGCTGACCTACACCAAGGAGTTCACCGACATCGTGCTGGAGCTGCGCGGCCACATCGGCGCCATTCGAAACACCGGCATCGGCGCGGCGCAAACAGTTGCGGCTGCCGCTTCCCACTGAGCAAGTACAGCATGAAGAACACCAAGCAAATCGAACGCTGGTCGCCGTGGCTGCTGCTCGTGGCGGTGCTGCTGCTGTGGCAGGTCATCTGCGCGGGCTTCGAGGTCTCGGACTTCATCTTTCCGAGCCCGCTGCGCATCTGGACGCAGTTCTGGGAATACAAGGAAATCATCGCGGGCCACGCGTGGCGCACCTTCTGGGTCACGATGGCGGGCTTCGGCCTGGCGATCGTGGTGGGCGTGCTGATGGGCTTCGTCATCGGCAGCTCGCGCATCGCGTATGCGGCGATCTACCCGCTCATGACGGCCTTCAACGCGCTGCCCAAGGCAGCCTTCGTGCCGATCCTGGTGGTGTGGTTCGGCATCGGCGTGGGGCCGGCGATTCTCACGGCCTTTTTGATCAGCTTCTTCCCGATCATGGTCAACATCGCGACCGGCCTGGCCACGCTGGAGCCCGAGCTCGAAGACGTGCTGCGCGTGCTCGGCGCCAAGCGCTGGGACGTGCTCATGAAAATCGGCCTGCCGCGCTCCATGCCGTATTTCTTCGGCTCGCTGAAGGTGGCGATCACGCTCGCCTTCGTGGGCACCACGGTGAGCGAAATGACGGCGGCCAACGAGGGCATCGGCTATCTGCTGATCTCGGCCGGCTCGGCCATGCAGATGGGCCTGGCCTTCGCGGGCCTGATGGTGGTGGGCGCGATGGCGATGCTGATGTATGAGCTGTTCAGCGTGATCGAAAAGCACACCACCGGCTGGGCGCACCGCGGGTCGCAGAACCAGTAGCCGGGCCGGCGTTCAGCCCAGCGCGATGGTCTGGCGCAGCAACCCCGACGGCTCGGCACTGGGCCCGACGAGGATCTCGACCTCGCCGGCCTCGAACAGGGGCTGCAGGTCCGGCCCGAGGTAGCGCAACTCAGTGGCCGGCAGCGCCAGGCTCACCGAGCCGGCTTCGCCGGGCTTCAACCGCAGCTTCGCGTAGCCCTTGAGTTCCAGCAGCGGCCGGGTCACGCGGCTGACCTTGCCGCGAATGAACAGGAAGACGGTTTCCTCGGCCTCGCGCGCGCCCACGTTGCGCAGCTTGACGCTGACCGTCAGCGTGTCCTGCTCGCGCACGCGTCGCGGCTCGACCTCAAGCGCGTCGTAGGAGAAGCGGCCGTAGGTCAAGCCGTGGCCGAAGGCATACAGCGGCGCGTTGTCGACGTCCTGGTACCTGCTCGTGAAGTAGTCGCCAGGACTCATCGGCCGGCCGGTGGGACGCTGGCCGAAGTAGATCGGCACCTGCCCGACGGCGCGCGGCCAGCTCATCGGCGTGCGGCCGCCTGGCGTGGCCAGGCCCGTGACCACGTCGGCGATCGCATGGCCCGCATCCACGCCGAGGAACCACGCCGCCAGCAGCGCATCGGCGTGCTCGGCCAGCCAGGGAACGACCAGCGGGCGGCCTGAAAAAAGAATCGCGACGACGGGGATGCCGAGCGCGCGCGCACGTGCCACCACGGCTTCGGCCAGGGCCTGTTGCCGGCCGGGAAGCGCGGGCGTGGCGCGGCTCGCGGCCTCGCCGCTCATCGTGGCGCGCTCGCCCAGGCACAGCAGCACGGCATCGGCGCCGTCGCACAGCGCAATAGCGGCGTCGATGCCGCTGTCGTCGTCGCTTTCGACGGCGACGCCCGGCGCATGGCGTATGTCGGCCTGCGGCAGCGCGGCGCGCAAGCCGGCGAGCACGCTCACGGCCGGCTCGTCGCCGCCGGCGCCCCACCACGGGCCTTTCATCTCGGTGCTGGCGTCGGCCAGCGGGCCGATGACGCACAGGGCCTTCGCCGCAGCAGGCAGGGGCAGCACGTCTTGATCGTTCTTCAGCAGGACGATGGCCTTGCGCGCGGCGTCGCGCGACAGCACGCGCCGCTCGGCGACAGTCTCGGCGGGCTCCGGTGTCGCGCCCCGGCGGTAGGGGTCGTCGAACAGGCCCAGTTGCTCCTTGAGCCGCAACACGCGGCGCACGCTCGCGTCGATTTCCTCGATCGTCACGCGACCCTGCTCCAGCGCCACCGGCAAGCCCTTGCGGTACGCGTCGGCCATCATGTCGATGTCGACGCCGGCCTTCAGCGCCAGCACTGCGGCGTCGACGAGATCGGCCGCCACGCCGTGCTTGATCAGTTCCGCGATCGCGTTGTAGTCGCTGACGATGACGCCGTCCCAGCCCATCTCGCCGCGCAGCCAGTCGCGCAGCAAAGGGATGTGCGCCGTCATCGGCACGCCGTTGAGATCGGTGAAGGCGGGCATCAGCGTCGCGACGCCGGCGCGCACGGCGGCTGCGAAGCCCGGCAGGTGCACCTCGTGCAAGGTGCGCTCGGAGATGTCCGCGGCCGCGTACTCGCGCCCCGCGTTGACGGCGCCGTAGGCGACGAAATGCTTCGCGCAGGCGGCCAGCGAATCGGCCGACGACAGGTCTGCGCCCTGGAAACCTCGCACCTTGGCCCGCGCGATGCGGGCGTTGAGCCAGGGGTCTTCGCCCGGCCCTTCCGCGGTGCGGCCCCAGCGGGGGTCGCGCGACACGTCGAGCATCGGCGCGAAAGTCATCGCCAGGCCTTCGGCGGCGCCTTCGCGCGCGGCCTCGCGTGCCGTGCGCTCCCACAGGGCTTCGTCGAAGGTGCCGGCCTCCGCCAGCGGAATCGGAAAGAGCGTGCGGTGGCCGTGGATGATGTCCAGCCCGATCAGCAGCGGAATGCCCAGCCGCGACTTCTCGACGGCCAGCCGCTGCATCTCGTGGGTGGGACCGGCGCCGACCATGTTCAGCAGGTTGCCGACGCTGCCGTCGATGATCGACTGCGTGGAGTCCCCCGCGAGCACCGGCCCGGTGACCGTGTAGCTGGAGGCTGTCATCGTCAGTTGACCCAGCTTTTCAGCCAGCGTCATCCGGGCCATGAGGGTATCGATGCGACTCATGAGGGATTTCGAATAGAACCCAAGGGCCTTAATGATGGCATGCTGCGGGGGACCGGTGATGCGGTGAAACCAGACGTGACACCAAGACAACGAAAGGACCCATTCGTGTTGAAGGATGACAGGAACCCGAGGGCACTGGCGGCCCTGCCCGACGAAGCCTTGATCGAAGCCGTGCAGCGGCAGACCTTCCGCTATTTCTGGGACGGCGCGGACGCCGCCAGCGGCCTGGCGCTGGACCGCCGCACGCTCGTTGCCGGCACGGGGCAAGACCTGCCCGACGACCGCGTCGCCATCGGCGGCACGGGCTTCGGCATCATGGCCATGATCGTGGCGGTGGAGCGCGGCTGGATCACGCGGGATGCGGCGCTCGAGCGCCTGGGGCGCATGCGCGACGCCCTCTTGCGCGCCAGGCGCTACCACGGCACCTTCCCGCACTTCATGGACGGCGCGAACGGCGAGACCATCCCGATGAGCCCCAAGGACGACGCGGGCGACCTGGTCGAGACCTCGTTCCTGTGCATGGGCCTGCTGTGCGCGCGCCAGTATTTCAGCGAGGACACGGCCGTGGCGCGACAGTTGCGCGCCGACATCGACACGCTGTGGCACGAGGTCGAATGGAACTGGTTCACCCAGGGCGGGCGCGACGTGCTGTACTGGCACTGGAGCCCGAACCACGGCTGGGCCATGAACCACGAGGTGCACGGCTGGAACGAGTGCCTCATCACCTACTTCCTGGCCGCGGCGTCGCCCCGCCATGCAATCGATCCGCGGGTGTACCACCGGGGCTTTGCCTCCGGCCCCGACTTCCTCAACGGCCACACCTACCACGGCATCGAACTGCCGCTGGGCCCGCCGAACGGCGGCCCGCTGTTCTTTGCGCACTACTCGTTCTGCGGCCTCGACCCGCGCGGCCTGAAGGACCGCTATGCGGACTACTGGGAGCTCAACAGCCGCCACGTGCAGGTCAACCGCGCGCACTGCATCGCCAACCCGCGGGGCTTTCCGGGCTACGGCGAATCGTGCTGGGGCCTGACCGCCAGCGACGACCCCGACGGCTACCTCGCGCACGATCCGAACAACGACAACGGCACCATCTCGCCGACGGGCGCGCTGGCCAGCCTGCCGTATGCACCCGCCGAGGTGCTGCGGGTGATGCGGCACTTCCTGACCGCGCATGGCGAGCGCGTGTGGCGGGACTACGGCTTCGTCGACGCGTTCTGCGAGAAGCGCGACTGGTTCGCCGACACCTACCTTGCCATCGACCAGGGCCCGATCGTCGTGATGATGGAAAACCATCGCACGGGCCTTCTGTGGAAGCTGTTCATGAGCGTGCCCGAAGTGCAGGCCGGGCTGCGCCGCCTGGACTTCAGCAGCCCGCATCTCGGGTCGCCCGAACTGTGACTGTCGGCGTTTCGAACCCGCAAGACCCGGCTTTCGAGCGCTGGCTCGAAACGCAGCTGTCCCGTTCGGCGAGCGCGATGCTCCGCAGCATCTCGCCGGTGTCGATCGTCAAGCATCGCGCGGGCTTCGGCCAGACCGTGCGGCCAGTCGTTGGCGCCATCGTCGCTTCGCCCGTGCTCGGCGACTACAACCCGGACCCCGACTACTTCTTTCATTGGTTCCGCGATTCCGCCGTCGTCATCGATGCGCTGCGCCTGCTCTACGCGCAGCGGCGCATCGGCGACGAAGCGCTTGGGCACCTGCGCGACTTCACGCGCTTCAGCCTTGCCGTGAACGGCCTGGACGGCCGCGCGGTGGCCGCGGTGCCGGGCCGCCAGGCGCGCGTGGCCCCCGAGCTCCTGCAGTACCTGCGCGAAGACCATGAACTCGCAAGCGTCCACGGCGATACGGTCTCCGCCGAAACAAGGGTGAACCCCGACGGCACGCTGGACATCCTTAGATGGGCGCGCCCCCAGCACGACGGACCGCCGTTGCGCGCGATGGCGCTGCTGCGCTGGGTGGCCGGCGGGCACCTCGACGCGGCCCTGCAAGCGGAGGTTGCGCCGCTGATCCGTTTCGACATCGACTTCACCCTGCGTCACTGGCGCGAGCCGTCCTACGACATCTGGGAGGAAGACCTCGGCCACCACTACTACACGCTGCGCGTCGCGCAGGCCGCGCTGGCCGAAGGCGCGGCATGGCTGGAAGAGCTGGGCGACACGGCGCTGGCGCAGCGCTGCCGCGACGAATCGCACGCCGTGCGACGCCTGCTCGACGACTACTGGATCGATGAAGGAAGCGAAAGAGATGATCGCGATGCGGCGCGCGGCTACTACCGTTCGCGCGTGCTGACGAGCGGCCAGCCCAGCCCGAAGGCGCTGGACATCGCGGTGATCCTGTCGGCGATCCACGGCCTGGGCGCCGAGGCCGCGCATGGACCGGCCGATCCGCGCATGCAGGCCACGCTGGCGCGCCTGGACGCGCTGTTCGATGCGGCCTACCCGATCAACCACGGCCGTGCCCCGGGCAGAGGCACGGCGATGGGCCGCTACGCGGGCGACGTGTACTGCTCGGGCGGCGCGTATTACTTCTCGACGCTCGGCGCCGCCGAGTTCTGCTTCCGCGCCGCAACATCGGGAGACAAGGCGACGGGCGATGCACGCCATTGGCTCGCGCGCGGCGACGCCTACCTCGCCACCGTGCGCGCGTACACGCCGGCCGGCGGCGAGCTGTCGGAACAGTTCGACCAGAACAGCGGCGCGCAGACCTCGGCGAAGCAACTGGCCTGGAGCCACGCCGCGTTCATTTCGTGCGTCTCGGCGCGCCGCATCGCGGCCGCCGCCTGCCGGGCGCCACGGCAACGATGAGCGCAAGCCCGCAGAACCGCGTCGAGCCGGCCGCAAGGCCGGGGGTCTTCCGCCAGGTCAGCGAGTTGCTCGGCGCCTTGCGCCGGTCCCCGGTTGCGAAACCGCTGGTCGCGCTGATGGCGGCGATCATCGTGGTCGTCGCGCTCACGGCGTATGGGCAGATCGAGCTCAACAGCTGGAACAAGCCCTTCTACGACGCGATCTCGCGCCGCGACCTGAGCGAATTCGTCGTGCAGGTCGGCGTCTTCGCGATCATCGCGGGCGCGCTGCTGGTCTTGAACGTCGCGCAGCGGTGGCTCGGCGAGACCTTGCAGCTGAAGCTGCGCGAGGCCGTGGTCAGCGACCTCGTGGGGCTGTGGCTGCAGCCGCGCCGGGCGTTCTGGCTGCAGGCCAGCGGCCCGATGGGGGCCCACCCGGACCAGCGCATGCACGACGACACGCTGAAGCTGTGCGACCTGTCGGTCACCCTCGGCGTGGGCCTGTTGCAGGCGGCGATGCTGTTCGGCAGCTTCGCGAGCGTGCTGTGGGTCATCTCCAAGGACTTCAGCCTGTTCTTCGACGGCAAGGACCACGTGCTGCCGGGCTTCATGCTGTGGGCGGCAATTGCCTATGCCATTGCCGGCTCGCTGGTCACGTACTGGGTCGGCAACGGCCTGATCTCGCGCAACGCCGAGCGCTACGCGCGCGAGGGCGAATTGCGCTTCTCGCTGACGCGCATCAACGAGCACCTGGACGGCATCTCCCTGGCGGGCGGCGAGGCCGACGAGAAGCGTCGCGTCGCCGCGCACTTCGGCGACGTGCTGCGCGCCACGTCGCGCGTGGTGCTGGGGCTGACCAACCTGACCTGGGTCACGGCCGGCTTCGGCTGGATCACCATCATTGCGCCGACGCTGGTGGCCTCGCCCCTGTACTTCTCGGGGAAGGTGTCATTCGGCGGCTTGATGATGGCGGCCGCGGCCTTCACGCAGGCGCAGTCGTCGCTGCGCTGGTTCGTCGACAACTTCAGCATCATTGCCGACTGGCGCGCCACGCTGCTGCGCGTGTCCGACCTGCGCCGGATGCTCGCCTCCGACCTGGAGACACAGGCAGGCGGCAGCCGCATCGCGTATGAAGAGGGCGAAGCCGGGGCGCTTGCGATCGAATCGCTCGAGGTCCGCTCCTGGAGCGGCCACGACCGGCTGGACACGCCGGGCCTGGTCGTGCACCGCGGCCAGTGCGTGCTGATCCTCGGCACGCCGGGCACCGAAAAGACCTTGCTGTTCCGCGCGCTCGCGGGCCTGTGGCCCTGGGGCGCGGGCACCGTGCGACGGCCCGCCGGCGAGACGATCCACTTCATGCCGCGCGGCACGCCCTACATTCCGCGCGGCACGCTGGCCGAAGTGCTGTCCTACGCAATGGAACCGTCGAGCTACCCCCGGGAAGCCATGGTGGCCGCCTTGGCGAGCATGGGCCTGCAGCGCCTGGAGCCCTTGCTGAACAAGACGGGTCGCTGGGAGAGCGAGCTCAGCATGGACGAGCAGTTGCGCCTGGGCTTTGCCCGCGTGGTGCTGCAGGCGCCGCCCTGGCTGGTAATGGACGAGGCCTTCGGCGCGTTCGACGACGACACGCTCGAGCTCGTCATCAGCGTGCTGGGCAAGCTCACGCACACGGGCATCATCCACATCGGCTCGGCCGGAGAGGCGCACGACCGGCTGTTCACGCAGGTGGTGCACCTGGTCAAGGCGCCGGCCACCGCGCCCGAGGAGCAGCGACCATGAGACGCCCCATGTCGACCGTCAGCCGTGCGCGCCGCGCCCTCATGCGGCTGATGCTGGCGCTGCCCGCATGGGCCGGGGCGGCGGATTTCGGCTTCCGGCCCCCGCTCGACCCCGACGACCCCACCGCGGCGGACCTGCTGCGGGACCTGGCCCAGCGCATCCTGCCGGTGTACCAGGAGGCCGACACCGACGTCTTCCTGGCCAACCTGACCGCCCTGCAGATCGTCAGCGGCGCCTACCGCGCGGCCTACGACAGCAGCACGTCGTTGCGCAACCGCCGTCAAGGCAAGCCGTTCGACGGCCTGGCCGAGCGCGCTGTTCTCGACGGCGTCTATGCACGTGCGCGCGCCCGCGAGGCGGACGAGCGAATCGGCTTTGCCGACGCCTATGCGCGCGCGTTCCGGGAACTGGTGTCGCCGCTGGACAACGCGCAAGCCCAGGCCGTCATGGCGCGGCTCGAGATTCCGCCGGCGGTGTTCAGGGAACCGCTGCAGCAGGCGTTCGACCTCTGGCGCGCCAAGGGCAGCCTTCCGCAGGCCGATGCGCTGGCGCTCGTGCGGACCTGGCTTTCGTACCAGTCGCGCCGCAGCTTCGCTGCGCTGCTGCCCGAACTGTTCGCGGCCGAAAACCGCAACCGCTACGTGACGGAAACCGACGTCAGGATTCCCGTTCGCGGGGGTGTCATCCATGCGAACGTGGTCCGGCCCGGCCGTGCGACCGATGCGGCGAGCGACGCGCTGGCGACGCTGCTGCGCTTCACGCTCGACCCCGCCGAGGACGACGCCCGGCGCACCGCCGCCAGGGGCTACGTCGGCGTCACGGCCTACGTGCGCGGACGCACGGCCGACGGCAAGGGCGCCGTGTGGCCGTTCATTCACGACGGCGAAGACGCCGCCGCCGTCATCGACTGGATCGCCCGGCAGGCGTGGAGCGACGGCCGCGTCTGCATGCTCGGCGACGGTTACTCGGGCTACGCAGCCTGGGCCGCGGCGCGCAGGCGGCCGGCGGCGCTCAAGGCCATTGCCACGATCGCGCCGATGGCGCCGGGCATCGACTTCCCGATGGCCGGACAGATCTTCCGCAACGCCATGGTCCGCTGGGCCCAGGAACACACCAACGCCGAGCCGGACACGGCCTCGCAGGCGCTCGACGACGCGCGCTGGTATCGCGGCAATCGCCCGTACTGGGACATCGACCGCGTCCTGATCGGCAAGCGCAGCCGGCTGATCCGGACCTGGCTGACGCACCCCAGCCACGATCGCTACTGGCAGAAGTTCCTGCCGTCGGCGGAGCAGTTCGCGCGCATCGACATCCCGGTGCTCAGCGTCGCTGGCTACTACGGCGCCGACGCCGGCGCGCTGTACTTTCACCGCGAGCATCTTCGCCACCGGCCGCAGGCCGACACGACGCTGCTGCTCGGCCCCTACGACGCGGCCTCGGTCCGGCTCGGCACCCAGGCCACGCTGCGCGGCTACACGCTCGACCCCGTCGCGCGCGTCGACTTGCCCGAGCTGCGCTACCAATGGCTCGACCACGTGCTGAAGGGCGCGAACAAGCCTGCCCTGCTGACGGAGCGCGTCAACTACCAGCTGATGGGCGCGGACCAGTGGCGCCATGTGCCGGCGCTGGACGCGCCGCAGCACGCCCAGGCCCCGCTGCGCCTGTACCTGGACACCGGCGAGCGCGACGCCCCGCACCGCCTGCTGCCGTCGCCCTCGTCCACCGAAGGCGGCGGCAACGCGCGGCTCTCGGTCGACCTGGCCGATCGGCGCGACGCGCACGTCCCGTGGCCCGACGCGCTGCGCCTGCGGCAAGCGCCGACACGCGACAGCATCAGCTTCGTCAGCGAGCCGCTGACGCAGGACACCGAGCTCTTCGGCAGCCTGCACGGCGTGTTCGACATCACGCCCTCGCGGCAGGACGTGGACTTCAACGTCTCGCTGTACGCGCAGACCGAGAGCGGCGAATACCAGCTGCTGTTCGACCCCTACGACTTCCGCGCCAGCTACGCGGGCCATCGCGTGCGCCGCCGGCTGCTTCGGGCCGGCATGCGCCAGTTGCTTGCGTTCACCGCCGAGCGCGTGACGGGTTGCAGGCTGGCGGCGGGCAGCCGCATCGTGCTGGTGATCGGCATCAACAAGCGCCCCGACCGGCAGGTCAACTACGGCAGCGGCAAGGACGTGAACTCGGAGACCATCGCCGACGCAAGGTGGCCGGTGCGCGTGCGCTGGCATGCCCGCAGCTACATCGAGATCCAGACCGGCCAGGCTTGATTTCTTATCGGGTCGCCGGCGCTTCGCCGTTCACAGTGCCGATGACAACGCCCTCGCAAGGCCCCAGCACCAGGGGCCCTTCGATGACCCCGGCGCGCGCGGGGTCGGTCGATGCCAGCACCGCCGGTTGGCGCGGCATCAACGCCGGCGACACCGGCGCCGGCGTGTCGCCGAAGTTCAGGAACACCACCAGCCGCTGCCCTTCATGGTTGCGCGCGAAGGCGAGCACATCACCCTCGGCCCCGAGCGCTTCGTAGCTGCCCCGGTTCAGCGCGGGCTGTGCGCGGCGCAACGCGATGAGGTGCCGGTACAGCGCCAGCATCGAGCCCGCGTCGCGTGATTGCGCGTCCACGTTGCGCGTGGGCCAGTCGGCCGCCAGGCGCAGCCACGGCGTGCCGGTCGTGAAGCCGGCATGCGCCGCTGCGCTCCACTGCATCGGGGTTCGCTCCGGGTCGCGGCCCAGGCCCATGCCGGGCTTGTTCTTCTCGAACGGGTCCTGCACTTCGTCGGCGGGAATGGGGACGTCCGTCATGCCGATCTCGTCGCCGTAGTAGAGCGTGGGCGTGCCGCGCAACGTGAGCAGCAGCATGGCCGCGAGGCGTGCCATGCGTGGCCCGACGCGGCTCGCGATACGGGCCCTGTCGTGGTTGCCCAGCACCCAGTTCGGCTGGGCGTTGGCGGGCAGCGCCGCTTCGTAGTCGCGCACGAAGCGGTCGATGTGCGCCGCTTTCCACTCGGTGGCGATCAGCTGGAAGTTGAACGGCAGTTGCACGCCTTCGAGCACCCCCTCGGCATTGAGCCCGTAGTAGGCGATCAGGCGCGCGAGCGGCAGGTAGAGCTCGCCGATCAGCACCCGCGACGAGCGCGCGTCGCTGAACGCGTCGACCACGCGGCGCATCTCGGCCACGATGGGCTGCACCTCCGGCAGGTCGGTGTTGTAGAGCATCAGCAACCGCAGAAACGGGTCCTGGTCCGGCGTGAAGTCCGGGTTCGGCGGGTTGTCGCGAAACTGCGCGTCCTTGACGATCTGGGAGAGCACGTCGACGCGAAATCCGTCGACGCCGCGCCGCAGCCAGAAGCGCAGCACCTCGTACATCGCGGCGCGCACTTCGGGGTTGCGCCAGTTGAGGTCGGGCTGCGCCTTCAGGAACGAATGGCCGTAGTACTGGCCGGTGGCCGCGTCGAAAGTCCAGGCCGGGCCGCCGAAATTGCCGAGCCAGTTGTTGGGCGGACCACCGCCCGGCGCCGGGTCGCGCCAGATGTACCAGTCGCGTCGCGGATCGCTGCGCGCGGCGCGGCTTTGCACGAACCACGGATGCCGGTCCGACGTGTGATTGGGCACGAAGTCCAAAATGACCTTGAGCCCTCTGGCGTGGGCCTCCCGCACCAGCGCGTCGAAACTGTCCAGCGTGCCGAAGCGCGGATCGATGCCGCAGAAATCGGAGATGTCGTAGCCGAAGTCGGCCATCGGCGACGGATAGATCGGCGAGATCCAGACGGCATCGACACCCAGCGAAACCAGGTGATCCAGCCGGGCGCGGATGCCGTCGAGGTCCCCGATGCCGTCGCCGTCGCTGTCCTGGAACGAACGCGGATAGACCTGATAGACGATTCCGTACTTCCACCAGTCGTCGGCTGACATCTTGATCCCCTCATGCGCGGTTGCGAGCGGGGTCATTGTCTCCAGAAAGGGGGGCGGTGCGTTCGCCGAACATCTCGGCGGGTGCATGGAAGCGAAGCAATTCCCGGGGCGTATCACCAAGCCCAGCACGCAGGGATTTCCCCGGAAATCACTACTCCCGATAGGACTCGTCGAGACGGTCGAGCAATCGCATCAGCGCCGGCCAGTCGTGCAGTTCGCTGCCGTCCGGCTCCGTGAATTGCCTGGCGACCTTGCTCGCGACTTCGTCGCTGCATTCCCGCAATACAGCGCCCCCCGCTTGCGCCGCGATCTGCGCCTGGCAAGCCCGCTCCAGGTAGAACATCAGGTCGAAGGCCTCGCGCACGGTCTCCCCTGCCGTCAGAAGCCCGTGGTTGCGAAGAATCATGGCCTTGTTCCTGTTTCCCAGGTCCGCCACCAGACGGGGTTGCTCCTCGGGGTCCAGCGCCACGCCCTCGTAGTCGTGATAAGAAAGCGCGCCATGAAAGCGCATGGCGTGCTGGGAAAGCTTGAGCAGCCCGCGCTCTTGCGCGGCCACGCCCATTCCCGCGGCGGTGTGCGTGTGAATCACGCAGTGAAGGCCCGCCCTTGCACGATGGATGCAGCCGTGGATCAGGAACCCGGCGGGGTTGAAGCCGATGCCCGTGGGATCCAGGAGGACACGGCCGTCATGGTCGACCTTGACCAGGCTGGAGGCAGTGATCTCGTCGAACATCAATCCGTAGGGGTTGATGAGAAATTCATCCGAAGCACCTGGAACGCGCGCCGAGACGTGGGTGTAGATCAGGTCGGTCATGCGGTAGTGGGCAAGCAGCCGGTAGCAGGCCGCGAGGTGCACCCGCTGCGTCCATTCGGCTTCGCCGACCGTCGCGCGGACCTGCGGATAGATGTAGCGCTTGTTCATCGTTCGTACCCCAACCCATCAAAAACCGACCGCGATGCCAGCGCGCCGTGAGTCACATTCCACGCAAATGAAAATTTGCACCTATATTTTCATTATTGCGCAAATTGCCGAACGGGTAAACCGGGCTGGGCGCGTCCGCCCGGATGCGTGGTGCGCTTGCGCGGCGCTCAGTACGACGGAGGCGTGACGACCCAGAACAGTTCAGTCACCGCGCTCCCGGGGTTGCGATAGCGATGCGGGGTGCTGCTCGGGAAACTGAAGCTGTCGCCTTCCGCAAGCAGGAAGTGCTGCTCGCCCACCCACAGCTCGAGCGCGCCGCGAAGAACCACGCCGCCTTCGTGGCCGATATGGTCATAGAAGTCGGGGCCGCTCTCCGCGCCGGGCTCCATGGTCGACCAGAGCAGTTCCAACGGGCCATCCAGGTTCGGCGACAGCAGATAGTCGGCAATTCCGGAAGCGAAGGCGAGCCGCCGACGACGCGCCTTTCTCACGACCACGCCGCCATCGGAGGGTTCGGCGGCCGCCCCGTCCGGGAAGAACCAGCTGATCTGCACCTCGAGCGTGTCGGCGATCTGATGCAGGTCGCTGATGGAGGGCGTGCTCATGCCGCGCTCGACCTGGCTCAGAAAACCGATCGACTTGCCGCACGCGCGGCCCAACTCCTGCAACGACAGCCCCTTTGCCTTGCGCAGGCTCTTGATCTCGCGCCCGAGCCACGCCATGGGGTTGGCGCTCTTGGCCTCGCTGCGGGTCGAAGCAACGGGCTGGGCTTTTTTCTGCAGGGGCTTGCGACGCACGGCCACCGCGCGGGGCGCAGCGGGCTGCGTCTTGCTGGAGTTTGTCTTTCTCATTGGCTCGGTTGCCCGGTTGCCGGGCGTATCGACGCTCTTCACGCGACCTGTCACAACACGGGCCGCCATCGTACCCCGCGTCCCATCGCCCGGGACCGCGCAACCCCTTCGATTCGCCGATTCGGCACAAACACAAAATTCATTTACATGAAAAATTTGCACTCAATTTTCATATCGACCATAGAATGGCGTCCTGATCGAGCCCACAGCGCTCGCGTTTTCAACCCTCAGCCCAGGAACCCGCCATGCTCGCGACCCCCGACAAGAACACCGTGCTCGAACAACGCCGCCAGGCGGCTTGCCCACGCGGGGTCGGGGTGCAGACCCGGTCGTTCACTTCTCGTGCTCAGAACGCCGAGCTCTGGGACGTCAACGGAAGGCGGCTCATCGATTTCGGCAGCGGCATCGCCGTGCTGGCAACGGGCCACCGGCATCCGGTCGTCATGGCCGCGGTGCAGCGGCAGCTGCAGGACTTTCATCACACCTGCTTCCAGGTGACCCCGTACGAGAGCTACGTCGAGCTGTGCGAGAAGCTCAACAGCCGGACGCCGGGCAGCTTCACGAAGAAGACGGCGCTGTTCACGACCGGCGCCGAGGCCGTGGAAAACGCCATCAAGGTGGCGAAGGCAGCCACGGGGCGCAGCGCGGTCATCGCCTTTTCCGGAGCCTTCCATGGCCGCACGTTGATGGGCATGGCACTGACCGGCAAGGTGCACCCATACAAGGCGGGGTTCGGGGCGATGCCGCCTGACGTGTGGCACGTTCCCTACCCTTCCGACGCGCTGGGCGTGAGCGTCGAAGAAAGCGTGCTCGCCATCGAACGGCTGTTCAAGGCCGACGTGGACCCCCAGCGGGTGGCGGCCATCATCCTGGAGCCCGTGCAGGGCGAAGGCGGTTTCTACATCGCGTCCACGGCACTGATGCGCAAGCTGCGCGAGATCTGCGACGCGCACGGCATCCTGCTTGTCGTCGATGAAGTGCAAACCGGCTTCGGCCGTACCGGCAAGCTGTTCGCCCTCGAGCACCACGGCGTCGAGTTCGACCTGATGACCATGGCCAAGAGCCTTGCCGGCGGCTTTCCCTTGTCCGCCCTGACGGGCCGCGCGGAGCTGATGGATGCCGCGGCGCCCGGCGGGCTCGGCGGAACCTATGCGGGCCATCCGCTCGCCGTTGCCGCGGCGCTGGCCGTTCTGGACGTCATGGACCGCGAAGCCTTGCCGAACCGCGCCGACGTGCTGGGCGAGCGCCTCGTCGAGAAGCTCGACGAGCTCAGGGAACGCGTGGCGTCGATCACGCAAGTGCGCAGGCTGGGCGCCATGGTCGGCATCGAGTTCCGGGACGAGGCCGGCACGCCGCTGCCCCAGTTCGTCAAACGCGTGCAGGACCTGGCCCTTGCCAAGGGATTGCTGCTGCTCACCTGTGGCGTGCACGGCAACGTGATCCGCTTCCTGTTTCCCCTGACCATCGAGCACGAGGTGTTCGAAGAAGGGCTTGCGCTGCTTGCCGAAGCCTTGCTGGAGGCCTGACGCCATGCCCGTCCTGGCCGTCGCGGGGGCCTTCCTGCACAGCAACACGTCGTTCGCGCAGCAGCTGGAAAAGCGGCTGCCGGACTGGTCCGTCGTCAATTCGACCGACCCGGCGGCGAGCCGGGCGGAAGTGGCCGTCTGCTGGAACCAGCCCCCGGGAACCTGGGAGCACCTGCGCGCGGTGCGCATGGCGCATTCGATCGGCGCCGGGGTCGATCACCTGCTGGACGATCCAACGCTGCCCGACGTGCCGGTGTGCAGGGTCATCGATGACAACCTGGCCCGAAGAATGGCCGAGTACGTTCTGTGGTGCACGCTGTACTACCACCGGGGCTTCGACATTGCAGCCCGAAACCAGCGGGAAAAGATCTGGCGGCGTCCGGCGAACAGGCTCGCGGGCGAAGTGACCGTCGGCGTGATGGGCCTGGGCCAGATCGGCGCGCACCTTGCCACGACGCTGCGCGATGCGGGCTACGACGTGCGTGGCTGGTCGCGTTCGGGCAAGCCGATCGACGGGGTGCGCGTCCATGGCGGCGACGCAGGCTTCGGCGCGTTCCTGAGCGAACTCGAAATCCTGGTGTGCATGCTGCCACTCACGAACGAGACCACGGGCATCCTCGGCCGCAAGCTGTTTGCGCGGCTCAAGCCCGGCGCCAGGCTCATCCAGTGCGGCAGAGGCCCGCAGCTCGACGAGAAAGATCTCGTGGCGGCCCTGGACTCCGGGCAGTTGGGGGGCGCCGTCGTCGATGTCTTCAACCAGGAGCCGCTGCCGGCGGCACACGAACTCTGGGCGCACCCGAAGGTCCTGGTCACGCCGCACATGGCCGCGGTGATGCCCATTCCGGACGTCGTGAACCAGATCGCCGAGAACTGCGAGCGACTGTTGAGCAACGCGCCCTTGCTGCGGGTGGTCGAACGGTCGGCGGGTTACTGAAAGCAACGCCCCGCCCGGCCGGCGGGACACAGGGCGCAAAATCGGCCCCCGGCGTCAATCTTGCTATGCCAACATGCGGCGTTTCCAGACGGGCTCGTTTCAACCGAAGTCAGATCAGTCATCGCGAACTTCGAGTGCGCCATGCCCGTCGACGCTGCCAACCTGACTTTCGATAAAGGCCGGCCCACCTATGTTGCGGTCATTTGAACAACTCTGCCACACGGCCACCGAGAACCTGCTGATCGCGGCCGACGACGGGCATGCCAGCCTGGCCAACAGCGGCGCCTACGCCAAGCCCTGGCATTGGCACGATTGCGTGATGTTCATCCTGCCCAGCCGCGGCGCGATCGAGCTCAAGCACGAAGACCGCCGCGAAGGCACGTGGCTGTCGCACGACCGCTTTGCCGTGGTGCCATCGAACCGGGCGCACAAGACACGGGCAGGCATCGGGGCCAACAGCCATGTCGCCCTTTACGCCACCGGCGCCATGCTGCACCGGCTCGACAACGAGATCGGCTCGTTGAGCGAGTTCCATCGCCGCACCCGCGCCGCCGTGCTGGTGCGCCGCACGTCGACGATACGTGCCCTGCAGGAGCTTTCGCTCAGGAGCGACGACGGAACCTACGGCCATGCCGGGGTCAAGCGGTCGCTGTCGACGGCGCTGCTCGTCCAATGTATCGCCGAGGTCATTGCCGGCGACATGATGCCGAACGTGTCCAAGCGCGAGCACGGCATGGCCCTGGTGGCGGACCTGAAGGAATACCTGACGCTGCACGCCGACGAAGACATTCCGCTCGATGCCTTGGGTGAACGTTTCGGCGTTTCCAGGCGTCACATCACGCGCCTGTTTCGCGACGGCACCGGTTTTTCCGTGGGTGAGTTTCAGCAGCACGTCCGCCTGCAGACAGCGCGCGAGCTCTTGAGCGGAACCGACCTGCCGATCGGAGAGATCGCCTTCCGGGTCGGGTTCGACAGCGGCGCCGCACTCGCCCACGCCATGCGCCGCTCGGACGGCCGCTCGCCGTCCGACATCCGCAAAAGCGCATCCCCGCCCCTCCAGCACCCGAGGGCCACCCGAGCGCGCACCGCGAATTCAGCCGCCATGGGCTGACGCAAGGTTCAAGGCTCAGGCTCTCGCCCCGCCCGGCAAGCGTCGAGGTGGCCGAGTCGCTTTCGCGCCTGCGACAGTGCATCTTTCTTCAGATCCGCCAGCAGCAGGGACGAATGGCGATCGCCACGCGCCAGCATGGCACCGTCGGGAGCGGCCACACAACTGAGCCCTCCGTATGCGAGGCCCGCCTCTTGCCCGCAGAAATTGGCGTAGGCAACGAAGACCTGATTCTCATAGGCGCGGGTCGGGACCAGCTGCCGCGCAACGAAGTCGAACCCCGCCATGTTTGCGGTGGGCACGACGATCAGGTCGGCGCCCAGCAAAGCAAGGCGGCGCGCATTCTCTGGAAACTCCACGTCGTAGCAGATCAGCATGCCGATCTTCCAGCCACGGAAATCGAACGGCGTTTCGTCTGCCGCACCCGCACTGAACATGCCGCGGTCCAGATCGCCGAACAGGTGCGTCTTGCGATAGCCCCCCAGGAGCTGACCGCCCGCGTCCACGCACACGGCCGCGTTGGTGACCGCGCCGCGTCGATCCCGCTCGGGGTGGCCGAAGACGATCGCGATGCCGTGCCGGCGTGCAACGGCCGCGACAGCTTTCACGCGCACGCCATGCGCATCTTCAGCCAGCGCGGCGGCGGCCGCCCCTCCGATGTTGTAGCCCGTCAGGAACATCTCGGGCGTGACGAGCAAGTGCGCGCCCGCGGCCGCGGCTTCCCGGCAGGCGTCGTCGAGCCGCTGCATGTTGACCGCGACATCGCCTGGCCGCGATTCGCATTGCAGCAATGCCAGGCGCAAGTCGCTCATTCGGGCAGCGCCATCGGACCGATGGCTTCGAACACGTCCCCGGGCCCGGGGTTGTCGGCGTGGGTGTGTCCGCCGAAGTGCCGCAGGATGCCCCACACCGCGTTCAGCGATGTCTGCACGGCGCCCTCGACCCACGCCGGTGTCCACGACACGTCGTCGCCCGCGATGAAGATGCCGCGCTCCGCCGCCGGCAGCCCGTCCTGCATGAAGTGCGCGAACATGCGCTGGTTGTAGCGGTAGTGCCCGGGCAGGGCCCCCTTGAACGCGCCGAGGAAATGCGGATCCGCCTCCCACGAGATCGTGATCGGGTCGCCGATGATGTGGCTCGCGATGTCCACCTTCGGATAGATCTTCTTCAGGGCGCCGAGCGCGAGCTTGACGCGTTTTTCGGGAGACTGCGGCAACATCTTCAACGCATCGCCCATCCACGCATACGACAGGCACATCACGCCGGGCTTGCCGGGGCCGTTGTCGAAAAGATAGGTGCCGCGCGTGAGGCGGTCCGTCAGCGTCATGCTCATGACGTCGTGGCCCGTCTCGGGATCCTTGTCCTTCCAGAAAGGCCTGTCGACCATCACGAAGGTCTTGCTCGACTGCATGTAGCGCGTGCGGTCCAGCGCCATCCACATCTTGTGCGAGAACAGGGACTCGTCGCATTCGATCTGCGTGGTGAGCAGCCAGCTCTGGCAGGTCGTCAGCACGGCCGCATAGGCCTGGCGGCCACCCCAGCGATCGATCACGGCCAGGCGACCGTCCGGTTGCCGGCGGATGGCTTCCACGCCCGCGCGGGGCGCGCCCGCATGCAAGCTGGCCAGCGTGGTGCCCGCCGGCCAATGCACGAGCTTCTCCGGTGCGTGCCGCCACAGGCCCAGGGGCACCTGCTCCACGCCTCCGACGATCAGCCGTTGCTCGTCGTCGCAGTTGGTCATCACGACGCGAAGAATCTCCAGCATCGAGTTGGGAAAGTCGGAATCCCATCCGCCGGTGCCGAACCCGACCTGGCCGAACACCTCGCGGTGCTGATACGACAGGCTGGAGAAAGCCTTGGAGGTGGCGACGAAGTCATAGAAGGTGCGGTCGTCCCACAACGGAACCAGCCGGTTCCAGAGTGCCTTCAGGGTCGGCACGTCCCGCGCGCGGATCGCGTCCTGGATCGCGGTGAATGTCGCCCCGTCTTCCAGCGCCTCGCGCCAGGCATCGGCGACTTGCCGGAACATCGGCGGCAGGTCGGCCAGTTTTTCGGCGTAGTGCGTCGCCCCCTCGAGGTCCACCACGGTGCTGGCGGATGCCGGCGTGAGCGGGTTCGGGAAAGGCCGGGTTTCCAGGCCCAACTGGTCGACGTAGTGATAGAACGCCGTCCCCGAGACCGGAAAGCGCATGCCGCCCAGTTCGGCCACAACGCCCTGCCCTCCTTCGAAGGCTTGCGAACGAAGGCGCCCGCCCATCTTCGACGCCTCGTAGATGACCGGCTTCAATCCCAGCTTCATCAGCTCGTAGGCGGCCACCATGCCGGCCATGCCGGCGCCGACGATGGCCACTTCGGCGCCGTGATGCGCCGAAGGCAGCACCCCCAGGCCGGCGGGGTGGCGGATCCAGTCGTCGAACGGAAAGGGAAAGTCAGGACCGAAGACAGTCACTGGCGGCTTGCCCGAGGCGTCCGTGATCGAGGGGGTGAGTGGCATGCTTGGTTGGGGCTGTGCTTAAAAAGAACGGGTGGGTTGCGGGGCGCGGGCTTCGCGCCTGCAGCGGTCAAGCCATCTTTGCAATCGCGTCGAACAGCGCCAGATTGAGGTTCTTGGCCTCATCGACGATGGCGTGGGGCTGCGACGAGAACTTGGCGATGACCATCTCGGCACGCGGATCGACATAGAGCCACTGGCCGTGAATGCCGAGCGCGAAGAAGGCGCCGTTGCCCGTGCCGGTCTGGTACCACTTGTTGCGGTAGCGGCCCTGCGGCAGCCACGACACCGACTCGCTGTCGGCCCAGGCCTTGGCCGATCCGCCGGTGACGGTGTCCTCCACCCAGGCTTGCGAGACGATGCGCCGGCCGTTGGCGGTGCCGCCTTGGCGCAGCATCTCGCCGATGCGGGCGAGGTCGCGCGGTGTCATGTTGATGCCGCCGCCCGTGCGCGGCGTGCCGGCCCGGTCGACCGTCACATAGGCGTCCTGCCTCGCGCCGAGCGGCTGGAACAGTCGCTCCGACGCCAGGTCGGGAAAGCGCCGCCCGGAAGCGCCCTGGATCACCAGCCCCAGCACGTCCGAGTTGGGCGAGGCATAGTGATAGGGGCCGCCATGGTCGCCCTTGCCTTTCTTCAAGCCGGCGATGAACCCGAGCACCGTTTCGGTTTCGCCAGGACGCGAGGGGTCGAGCAGCCCGGCGCGGCGATAGCGGGCATAGGGGCCGTCGGGGTCGTGATAGACCTCCTCGAAATCCAGGCTCACGCGCATGTCGAGAACGTCGCGCACCCGCGCATCGCCATAGGCCGACGACTTGAGCTGCGGCACGTAGTGCGGCACCAGCGCATCGACATCGAGGAGTCCGTCGCCGTGCAGGATCCCGGCGACCACCGAGGTCACCGACTTGCTCGCCGAAAACAGGATGTGTCGGCTTTGCAGGTCGAAGCCGGGCGCGTGAAAGTCGGCGACGATGCGGCCGGCCTTCATGACCACCATGGCGTCGGCCGAGGTCGTTCGAAGCACATCGGCCACCGTGACCTTTTCGCCGCCCAGCGTGAACGGCTCACGCAGCAGGCCGTCGGCACCGACCGCCGGCTCCTCTTTCAAGCCCGGCGTGGCGGCGATACGGGCTGTCGGAATGAACTCCGAAACATTGCGGAATGCCCAGACATTCCAGGGCGCGTCGCGCCAGTTGCCGAGCCCGACCTCGTCGCGGTCGAAACCATGGGTGGCCTTGAAGGCTGACGCATTCATCACGGCTGAAAGCTCCATCGAACAAATAGGGGGCACCCGGCAACGGCAACGCGTGCCGCCGGGGCCATGCATGGAAGGGTTGAGGCGCCTGCCCGGGCCATCGGCTCGGGCAGGCACATCCGGTGGTCTGCGTCAGTGCACGTGCAGCAGGAAATCGCGAAAGCGCTCGCTCGGCGGATCCGCCAGCAGTTCGGTCGGCTTGCCGTCATGGACGAGCTGGCCGCCATCCATGAACAGAAGGCGCGAGCCGACACGCTTGGCAAAGGCCATCTCGTGGGTCACGACGATCATCGTCATGCCCTCGACCGCCAGCGTCTGCATGACCTTGAGCACCTCCTGGCGCAACTCCGGGTCGAGCGCCGACGTCGGCTCGTCGAAGAGCATCAGCTTCGGTCCGACGGCAAGCGCGCGCGCAATGGCAACGCGTTGCTGCTGCCCGCCCGACAGTTGCGACGGGTAGTGGTTCATGCGCTCGGCCAAGCCGACTTTCTGCAGCAGGGCGGAAGCGATGTCGCGCGCCTCGGCCTTGCTCTTTCCGCGCGCGCGGACCGGCCCGAACATCACGTTCTGCAAGGCGGTGAGATGCGGAAACAGATTGAACTGCTGGAAGACCATGCCGGCTTCGAGCCGTATGCGCCGCACATCGTGCGCATTGCCGCGCACGCTGACACCGTCGACCAGGAGATCGCCCTCGCTGATGGTCTCCAGCACGTTGACGCAACGCAACATGGTCGACTTGCCCGACCCCGACGGGCCGATCACCACCGCGACCTCGCCCTGGTCGACCGCCAGGTCGATCGGGTTGAGCACCAGATGCGACCCGAATCGCTTGGTGACTTTCTTGAATTCGACCATGCTCATGGCAACCGTACCGCCCGTTCGATGAATCGGAGACTGAAAGCAAGAATGCTGATGACAGCCAGGTAGATCAGCGCCACGGCGGCCCAGATCTCGACGGCCTTGAAGTTGGCGGCCATGATTTCCTGTCCGCGCCGCGTCAGCTCGCCGACGCCGATGACGAGAAAGATCGACGTGTCCTTGACCACCGCGACAAACTGGTTGCCCATCGCGGGGAGCGCGCGCCGCACTGCAATGGGCGCGATGACATGGGTCAGCACCTTGCGAAAACCCAGCCCCATGGCAAGCCCCGCCTCCCGCAGGCCGTGGGGCACGCTGTTAAGGGCGCCACGCACGATCTCGGCGTTGTACGCCCCGGAGTTGACGATGAGCGTCAATATGCCGGCGCTCGTCGCGCTGATGCGGATATTCAGCAGGATGGGCAGCGCGAAATAGACGAACATCACCTGCACGGTGATGGGCGTGCCCCGGATCAACGCGACGTAGAGCTGCGCCGGCGCCTGCGCCCGCCAGCTGCCATAGGTCAGCGTCACACCGGTCAGCACACCCAGCACGATGCCACCGGCCAGGCCGACGAGCGCGATCCAGAGGGTCAGCTGAAGGCCTTGCATCAGTTCGGGCAAGGCCTCGACGATGGCAGTCCAATCAAAGTTCACTACAGAATTCCGATCAAGTGCGAGGTTGGAGGTTTCGTTGCTCGTTCGTCGCGCTCAATCCGCACCCACGCCAAACCACTTTTCCCGGATCGCCTTCAGGCGGCCGTCGGCTCGCATGGCCGCCAGCACCGCATTGGTCGGCGCAACGAGCGGGCTGCCCTTCTTGAAACCGACGCCGACGTCGAGGCCCTCGAGCGCCGGCTGGACGATGCGGATCTTTCCCTTGCCGGCATTGGCGCCGTAGTACATCAGCACCGGCTTGTCGTAGACCACCGCATCCGTGCGTCCGGCCTCGAGCGCCAGCAGGGCGTTGTTGATGCTCGACAGCTGGGCAATGGTCGCGCCCTTGACGTGCTCCTTGATGAAGTCGACGGCCAGCGTGCCGGTCTCGGTGCCGATCGTTTTTCCGGCGAGGTCGTCCGCCGTGCGGATGGTCGTGTTGTCGACGCGAGTCACCGCGATCAATCCGCTCTTGTAGTAGGGATCGGAAAAGTCGATCACCTTCTGACGTGCCGGCCGGATGAACAGCTGGGACACGATCGCATCGATATTGCCGGTCTGCAGCGCCGGAATAAGCGCGCCGAACTCCATGGATTGCAATCGCCACTTTCGATTGAGACCCTTGGCGACTTCATTGAAGACCTCAAAGTCGAAGCCCGCATAGCGATCGCCGTCCCTGAAACCGAAAGGCGGATTGGTGGCGGCCGAGCCGACGACGAGCTCACCCTCCTGGGCCATCGCCGAATTGGAAAGCATGATCGCGGGGGCCGCGATCAGGCCGAATTGAAGAAGCTCTCTGCGTTGCATCTTTATCTCCTCGTTGATTAAGTGGACGGGCTGTCATCGGCCATCCGGACGGCACCGCCAAGCCAGCAGCCCGCGGGACGCCCGCCGTCGAGCCGGAAGCGGACCGAGATTTCGGACGGGCGCCGCATGGCCCGCCCCTGGCGGATGGTGATCCGGCGCTCCGACGGCTCCACGATCCCGCCCGACAACAGGCCGAAGGCCAGCGCGGAAGCGGCAATGCCGGTGGCGGCATCCTCGGGATACCCCGAAGAGCTCGGAAACTGCCGGGCATCGACGACCTGGGCACCGTGATCGGACACGGCGTACGGATAAAGCCCGGTGGAGCCGATGCGCACGCACAGCGCTTCGATCCGGGAGAAATCGGGACTCAGGCGGTCGAGCACCGACACGCGCTTCAGCGGCACGAGCGTCTTGACACGACTGGTGGCGGCGTTCTGGATCGGCAACGGCGCGAGGTCGTCGGCGTGGATGCCGAGCACCTCCACGATGTCGGCACGGCTCCTGTCGGCATCGGGAAGCGGTTCGACAATGCCGGCGGGCTGCGAAATCTCGATCCGTGCGCCATGCGGCGTGCGTTCGCCGATCCGGGCCTCGACGCGCCCACTGCGGGTCAGAACCGTGAAGCTGTCGCCGGCAAGCCTGCCCATGCGCTCCATCAACCAGAGCGCGCCGACCGTGGCATGCCCACACATCGACATCTCGTGATTGGGTACCCAGAAGCGAAACTCGAAGTCGCAGTCCGAGCCCGCCGGTGCCGCAAACACGAACCCGCTTTCAAGGCCATGGGAGCGGGCAACTTGCTGCATGTCGGCATCGGTCATTCCAGCCGCATCAACGACGATCGGCGCCGGATTCCCGCCATCCGGCCCTGATGAGAACACGCTGACAACTTGAACTCGATGATCCATAACTTCAGTCATTCCTGTCACACGTTCTGCATTGTTCGTCTGCTACCGTATCGCCGGTTTCATCAGCAGAGAGCAACCTGTCATCTGATCCAGCCATCCAATTTCTAGAAACTCATTAACAAGAGCGATGGTTTTTCGAAACCCGGTGCGGTTCGAATCATCCATTCCGATGTACAAAGTTCTCACGCTGGATCGGCTGCGGTGAGTCTATGGCTGCCGAATTTGCGGAACGTGTTCGAACGGGCCCTAGATGTTGATCGGGCGGGCCGCTTGCTTGCTGATGTCATGTCGGGCGGGGAGCCGTGGCCCACCCGCACCCAGGCGAGCGCCTGTCAGGCGATATCCGTCGAGCGGGTCAACCCTTCATTGCCCGTCAAGCTCGCCTGCATCGCGTCGAGCTTGGCGCGCACCAGCCCCAGCGCATCGCTGCCGATCAGCAAGTGCGCCGGCGGCTGCGGCATGTCCACCAGCGTGAGGATCGCTGCCGCGGCCTTGTCTGGATCGCCCAGTTGCTGGCCGCTCTTGTCCACGCGCGCTTGCCTGATCGGATCGAACAGGCCGTCGTAGTCGCTGATGGAGCGCGCGCTGCGCACCATCGAGCGCCCGGCCCAGTCCGTCCTGAAGGATCCCGGGGCCACGGCCGTGACCGCAATGCCGAAGCCCTTGACCTCTTTGGCCAAGGTCTCGGAGATGCCTTCGAGAGCGAACTTGCTGCCGCAGTAGTAAGCGATTCCGGGCATCGTGATGTAGCCGCCCATCGAGGTGATGTTGATGATGTGGCCGCGCCGCCGCTCGCGCATGAAAGGCAGGAACGCCTTGATGAGCGCGACCGGGCCGAACACGTTGACGTCGAACTGGCGGCGCATTGCATCGAGCGGCGATTCCTCCAGGATGCCCTCGTGGCCATAGCCGGCGTTGTTGATCAACACGTCGACCGGGCCGACCTCCGCCTCGACGGCGGCGGCGAGTGGCACGGCGGCATCGAACTGCGCCACGTCGAGCAGTTTCGCGTGCGCCTTGCCGACGAGTTGCCTTTCGAATTCGGCGGCCGCCTGCTCTGTGCGAACCGTTCCGACGACGCGGTGGCCGGCCTGCAGCGCGGCATTCGCGATGGCTCGGCCGAAGCCGCTGCTGACGCCTGTGATGAAGAATGTCTTGGTGTTTTTCATGCCTCGATTCTGGAATCGAGGGCGTCCGGAAGCCATTCCGGAACCTATGAATGGTTTGCCTATTCCTATGAATGAAGGCAGCCTTCAGGCCATTTTTTGCTCGAATTGATGCACATTACGCTGAATGAAAAAACCGCGCGCATCAACCGGCGACTGCACCCGCAGTGCCCGCGAAGAACGCCAGGCCCGCATGGTGGCGCTCCTGAAACAACTGGCACCGAGCGAGGGCTACACGCCGACGCCACTTGCGGGCGTGCGCTTCCTGCGCTCCGATCGCCCGCTGGCCGCGACCCCCGTGCTCTACGAACCCGGCATCGTCATCGTTTGCCAGGGGCGCAAGCGCGGCCTCTGGGCTGATCAGGTCTACCTCTACGACGCCCAGCACTACCTCGCGGTGTCCGTGCCGGTGCCGTTCACCATGGAGACCGACGCGAGCGCCGACGAGCCCCTGCTCGCGATCTACATCAGCCTCGACTTCACCGTGCTGGCCGCCCTGGCGCTGCAACTCGATGAACTCACCGAGAGCGCAAGGGGCGCGCCGGTCGGCATGTTCTCGACACCGATGGACGACGCGCTGGCACAGAGCGTCCTGCGGTTTCTGGAAGCCATGCGTTCGCCCGTGGAGGCCGTGCTGCTCGGGCCGGCGATCGTGCGCGAGATCTACTTCCGCGTGCTCAGCGGGGAACAGGGCGCATCGATGCGCGCGGCGCTCGCCAGCCAGGGGCAGTTCGGAAAGATCGCGAAGGCGGTGCGGCGCATCCACAGCACGTTCGGCGAACGCCTGACCGTCGAGCGCCTGGCCCGCGAGGCGGGCATGAGCATTCCCACGTTTCACGCGCACTTTCGTGCCGTCACCCAGAACTCGCCGATGCAGTACCTCAAGTCGGTACGGCTGCATCAGGCGCGCCTGCTGATGCTGCGAAACGGAAAGACGGCGTCCGCGGCGAGCATCGAGGTGGGGTACGAAAGCGCATCGCAGTTCAGCCGCGAGTTCAAGCGCTTCTTCGGGCTTGCGCCGGGCGACGAGGTTGCGCGCCTGAAGTCGAGCTTCGCGATGCCGCCCGTGCCCGACCATCAAGGATGGGTGACGTCGCACTGACCGACGCGGCCGGTCAGCCGCGAGGGTTCGCGGCCTTGTACGTGGCGAGCTCCGCCTTGTGCTTCTTGTGCATCTGCTGGAAGCCGCTGAACTTGCTGAACAAGGGGGCGCAAGCCGCCATCACGCCGCCGACCAGTTCGTTGTAGAAGACAGCACAGACCGCGCCTCCCACAACCAGGACCAGCATGACGAAAAGACGAAGCCAGTAACCCATCGGAAGAAGTTGCAGTGGCTCGCTGTCTCTGGGGGTCTGATCCGTCATGCGGAATTCCTCGCTGTCTGATGCGCTTGCTTGGTCATGAAAGGTTTCGATGGCCTCGGGCCTTGAAAAACCGAGGCCTGGAGTATGGCCGGCGAACACAGGTTCGGCGTTGTCACCTGCATCGAGCGGGGAGAACCCGCGCACCTTCGGGGCGCGGCACTACGGCTCAACCAAGCAGCAACGAGGCCTCATCCCGCCAGTAAGCCACCGCCCCCAGCCACCCTTCCCACACGCAGCCATTGCAGCCGCGACCGCAGCAGGTCGTGGGCTCGGGCGGCGGCACGCGAAGCGCGATGCTTTGCGCAATGGCTTCGGCCTGCACGCGGGCGATCAGCGCCTGGGCGCTGGCAAGGTCGGTCGGCGGAAAGAGGTCTTGGTCGGCGAGAGGCATGGCGGTCAGCCTTCGATTGTCCCTGCTTCAGCAGCCCTTCAGGCGCCAGGCCGGCGCCGCTCGCAGAATCCTCGCGATGGCCCCTCTTGCAGCGACCTCAGAGCAGCCCCTGCCGCGCATGGCGCATGTCGACCTGCTGCGCGGCGTGCTCGTCGTGTTCGTCGTGCTGCTGCACGCGAACCTGCGCATTCCATTCGGGCCACCGGCGCTGGCGGACATGCTGGGGCCCCGGCTCGGCGGCATCCTGTTTCGCAGCGGCTACTACGCGGTGATCGTGTTCTTCATGGTCTCGGGCTACCTGATCACGAGCGCGTCGATACGGCGCTGGGGCGACCTGTCGCAGGTGCGGCCCCTGGCCTTCTATCGCCTTCGCGCGGCGCGCATCCTGCCGAGCCTGTTGTTGCTGCTGGCGGTGCTGGCCGCGCTGCACCTGGCGGGCAGCGCGTGGTTCGCGCTGGACACATCGAAGGTGCGGCTCTGGCGCGCGCTACTCGCGGCGCTGGGGCTGCATCTCAACTGGCTGGAGGCACAGGTCGGCTACCTGCCGGGGCCGTGGGGCGTGCTGTGGTCGCTGTCGGTGGAAGAGGCCTTCTACCTTTTCTTTCCGCTGCTGTGCGTGCTGGCCGGCAGCGAGCGGCGGCTGGCCTGGCTGCTGGTTGCGCCGATCGTGCTGGGGCCGCTCGCGCGCGGCGGCGTGTTCAGCGGCAACGAGCTGTGGCAGGACCACTCGTACCTCTCGGGCATGGACGGCATCGCGTTCGGCTGCCTGGCCGCGTTGCTCGCGCACCGCGTGCCGCGCATGCCGTCGCCGTCGACACAGTGGCTCGTGCTGCTGGCCGGGCTCGCGCTCGCCGTGCTGGTCTTCGGCTTTCGCAAGGAGGTGTTCCAGTGGGGGCTCACGCGCTTCGGGCTGCAGGTCTCACTGCTGGAACTGGGCGTGGCGCTGCTGCTGGTGGCCACGCATTGGCGCCCGTGGGCCTGGTGCGCCGGCCCGGCTGCCGCGCCGCTGCGCTGGTTCGGGCGCCACAGCTACGAGGTCTACCTCACGCACATGTTCGTGGTGATTCCCGGCGCGTGGCTGTTCCAGCAAACGGGCGCATCGCCCGCGTGGATTCCGCTCTGGTTCGCGCTGGTGGTCACGGCCTCGGGGCTGCTCGGCCAGTGGCTCGCGCAACGCTTTTCGGAGCCCTGCAACCGCGCGCTCAGGCGTCGAGGTTCAGCTCCAGCCGCATCCTCGCCCCGCCCGATTCGCTCGACCCGATCGTGAGCTGCCCGCCGTGCAGGCGCGCCACTTCGGCCACCAGGTGCAGGCCGAGCCCCGCGCCGCGCCCGCGCGGCACCAGCCGGTGGAACGGCGCCACCACGCGCTCGCGGTCGGCCTCCGGAATGCCCGGCCCCGAGTCGAGCACCTCGAAGCCCGAGGGCTCCCACAGCCGCACCTGGATGTCGCAGCCCTGCCCGCCATGCTCGATGGCGTTCTGGATCAGGTTGGTGAGCGCGCGCTCGAGCGAGGGCGCGTCGCCGCGCACCAGCAGCGGACGGGGCGCGTCGACCGACAGCGTGCAGCGGTTCATGATGGCCAGCGGCGCGATGTCGGCTGCCACGCGCTCGCACAGCGGTTTCAGGTCGACCTGCGCATCGTGCGAGGCGATGCGGTCCAGCCGCTGCAGGTCGAGCAGCTGTTCGGCCAGCGTGGCCAGCCGCGCCGAGGCCTGCTTGAGCTTCACCTTCAGCGGGTCGTAGGGCAGCTGCTCCAGGTGGATCTGCAGCGTGGTGATGGGCGTGCGCAGTTCGTGTGCGGCGTCGGCCAGGAAGCGCTCCTGCCGGTCGTAGCCCTCGTTGAGCCGGTCGAAGGCGCGGTTCACGGCGTTGACCAGCGGGCGGATCTCGCTGGCCACGTTGGCCAGCGGCAGCCGCGTGGTGCGCTCGTGCACGTCGATGCTTTCCGCATGCTCGGCGGTGGCCACCACGCCCTTGAGCCCGCGCTTCACCACGAAGGGCGTGGCCAGGATCACGCCCAGGCAGGTCACCAGCGCCATCGGCGCCACCAGGAACAGGAACACGATGCCCGTGCCCTTGAGCGTGTTCTTGACCGTGAGCGGCGCGCCGGTCTGCACCAGCACGTTGACGGGGCCCTTGTCGGTGTCCACGCGCTCGAAGCGGGCCTTGGGCTGGGTGTTGTCCTTGGCCGGCTCGATGGCCGAGCGCGCCATGCCGTCGAGCGTGTTCACCAACTCCACGTACCTCGGCGGTACCTCGCCGTGGCGCACTTCGGAGCCCCTGGTGTCGCGCGCGATGAACCAGAAGGACGGGTCGGTCTGGGCCAGGCGCTGGAACTCGGCGGTCGGCGCGATGGCCAGCCGGCCGTCGGCGCCGTGGGTCAACGCACGCTGGATCACGGCGACGGTCTCCTGCCCGGTCTCGTCGACCACGCGGCCCTGCACCCACGCCAGCCCGAGGAAGCCGCCGAGCACCAGCGAGCCCACCACCACCTGCAGCAGGATCAGGCTCCAGATCAGCCGCCAGCGCAGCGAGAGCAGGCTCAGGCTCATGCGCCGGACGGCGTGGCCGCGCAGATCAGGTAGCCCACGCCGCGGATCGCATGGATCTCGACCTGCGCGCCGGCCTTGTCGAGCTTGGAGCGCAGCCGCGACACGTGCGTGTCGAGCGCGTTGGACTGGATCTCGTCCCTGTCGCCGTACACGCGGTCCTGCATGGCTTCGCGCAGCACGGTGCGGCCGCGGTGTTCGAGCAAAGTCTCCAGCACCAGCAGCTCGCGGCGCGGCAGCGTGAGGTTCACGTCGCCGACCTGGGCCTGCCGCATGTGGTGGTCGAAGCACAACTGCCCCAGCGTCATGGTGAAGTTGGCGCGCACCGCCGGCCGCCGCGCCAGCGCGCGCACGCGGGCCATCAGCTCGTCCATCGAGAAAGGCTTGGCCAGGTAGTCGTCGGCGCCGCCGTCCAGGCTCAGCACGCGCTCGGCCACGTCGGTCATGGCCGTGAGCACCAGCACGGCGGTGGCGATCTGGTTCTGCCGCAGGAAGGCGATGAGCGAGAGGCCGTCGCCGTCGGGCAGGCCGCGGTCGAGCACGATCACGTCGTGCGGCGCGGCCAGCACCGCTTCTTCGGCCTCGCGCAGCGAGCCCGCCACATCGACCACCGCCTGGTTATGACGCAGCGCCGAAGCCAGGGCTTGCGCCAGGTCGACCTCGTCTTCGACAAGCAGGATTCTCATGGGTGGCGATTCGGGGCGTACACGCGAAGAAGGAAGCGCGCCATTCTAAGTAGGGGCGTCTGCCGGACTTCGGGCGGGCATTCGGCGAAGGCGCAATGTTCGCGCAATGCAAGGCCATAAGCTGGACCGCTCCATCCTCCCGAGAGCAGCATCGGTGACAGCACGTTCGGCCATCCCCTCCTCCCAGCCTCGCGCCAGCACGTGGTACGCCGCGCTGGGCCGGCGGATCGCCACGCTCTGGGTGCTCAAGATGATCGGCACCACGCTGGGCATCTCGGGCTTCTTCTTCGTGTACTTCTGGGTGATGCACAACCCGCCGTCGGAACCGACGGTGATGCCGCTCACGCTGCTCGATCATTGGGTGGGCGTGAGCGACGACGCGATGCTGCTCTACGGCTCGCTGTGGTTCTACATCTCGCTGGCACCGGCGCTGGCCAAGGACAAGGTCGAGCTGTGGGTCTGCGCGCGCGACGCGGCCGTGATGGCGGCCATCGGCCTGGTGGTGTTCTGGGTGTTCCCGACCACGGTGCCGGCGTTCGCGGTCGACTGGTCGCAGTACCCGGCGCTGCAATTCCTGAAGTCCACCGACGTGGGCGGCAACGCGTTCCCGTCGCTGCACGTCGCGTTCGCGGTGCTCACCGCTGTGCTGCTGGCGCGGCAGTTGCGCGAGGTGCGCGCGCCGCGCTGGACACTGTGGCTGAACGCGCTGTGGGCCTTCGGCATCGTCTACTCGACGCTGGCCACGCGCCAGCACGTGCTGCTCGACGTGCTGGGCGGCACGCTGCTCGCGGCCGTGGTCAGCTGGGTCGGCACCGCGCGCGACCGGCGGCTGGTGTTGACGGGGGCCTGAGCCTCAGTCGGCGTCCGCGTGCCCGGCCACCGACCTGAACGCGTCCAGGGCCAGGTCGACCTCGCGCTCGCCTGCATGGCGGTGCGTCACGCAGCGCAGCAGCTGCTTGCCCCAGGGGCGCACGAGAATGCCCAGCCCACGAAGCGCCGCTTCCCATCGGTCCGCATCGAGCCCCGACGAAGCCACGTTCACCTGCACGATGTTGGTCTGCGGCGCGTTGGCGGAAAGCCCCTGGATCCGGTTGATGCCGTGCGCGAGCCGTCGCGCGGCCGCGTGGTCGTCCGCGAGCCGATCCACCATGGTGGTGACGGCCACCAGCCCCGCGGCTGCGGCAATGCCCACCTGGCGCTGGCTGCCGCCCAGCAGCTTGCGCAGCCCGCGCGCACGCTGGATCGCGGCCGCGGGCCCTGCGAGCACCGCCCCCATCGGCGCGCTCAGGCCCTTCGACAGGCACAGCGACACGGTGTCGGTGAATGCGGTGATGCGCGAGACCGGCACGCCCAGGGCCACCGCCGCGTTCATCAGCCGCGCGCCGTCGAGGTGGACCGATGCGCCCACGCCCTTGCTCGCCTCGAACGCCGCCTGCATGTGGGCCAGCGGCAGCACCGCGCCGCCGGCGTTGTTGTGGGAGCTTTCCAGGCACACCACGCCCGTGCGCAGCTTGTTGCGCCCCGGCGCCAGGGCCTCTTCGAGCAGGCCCAGGTCCATGGCGCCGTCGACGCCGGCAATGCCTTCGTAGAAAGTGCCCGTGAGCGTGGCCGCGCCGCGCTCGGTCACATAGATGTGCGAAGCCGCTTCGGCCAGCACGATCTCCTGGCGCTGCGCTTGCGCAAGGATGGCCAGCAGGTTGGCCATCGTGGCGCTCGGCACGTACAGCGCCTTCTCCTTGCCCAGCAGTTGCGCGGCGGTGGCTTCCAGCGCCTGCGCGGTCGGGTCGCCGTCGAGCCCGTCGTCGCCGAGCGGTGCCGATGCGATGCGCTCGTACATCTGCGGCGTGGGCCGCGTCACCGTGTCGCTGCGAAGGTCCACGGGCGCGTGGTCGGTCGGGGCGGCCGTCATTCGGCGGTCGCGCCGGACGCTTTCACGACCTGCGCCCATTTCTTGCGCTCGCTGTTCAGGAAGGTGTTGAAGGCTTCGGGCGTTCCGGTGCGCACATAGATGCCGCGCGCCGCCAGGTTGGCCCGCACATCGGGCGCGTCGAGCACGCGATTGATCTCGGTGTTCATCGTGCGCACGATGTTCTCCGGCGTTTTGGCGGGCACCACGACACCGTAGAGCGTGTAGTACTCGAAGCCCTTGAAGCCGCTCTCGATGAAGGTCGGCACGTCGGGCAGCGACGGGTCTCTGGCGCCCGAGGTCACCGCGAGCGCGCGCAGCTTGCGGTCCTTGATGAGCGGCAGCGCGGAGACCAGCGAGGAGATGTAGAAATCGACCTGCCCGCCGAGCATGTCGGTCATGGCCGGGCCGCCGCCCTTGTAGGGCACGTGCAGCAACTGCGCCCCCGTCGTCACGCGCAGGTTCTCGGCCACCAGATGGCCGACGGTGCCGTTGCCGGACGACGCATAAGCCAGCTGCTTCTTCCTGGCGCCCTCCAGCAACGCGGCGAGGCTGTCGTAGGGGCTGTTGGCATTCACCACCAGCACCGACACGCCCGTGCCGACCAGCGCGACCGGCGCCAGGTCTTTGACGGGGTCGAAGTTGAGCTTCTTGTAGAGGAACTGGTTCACCGTGAGGTTGCTGGTTTCGCCCAGCACGGCCGTGTAGCCGTCGGGCGCCGACTTGGCGCCGAACTCCAGGCCGATGTTGTTGCCCGCGCCGGGCTTGGTGTCGACCACGACCTGCCACTTGGCCTGGTCGCCGAGCTTGGCCGCGAGCAGGCGCGACACGGCGTCGGTGCCGCCGCCCGGCGGGCTCGGCGCGATGAGGTGAATGGGCCGCTCGGGCACCCACGCGGCGCCCGCCTGCGCCTGCCATGCGGCGAGCGCGAGCCCCAGCAGGCAAGCAAGTCTTCTGGCGTGCGAGAAAGCGTGGCGTCGGATGTCGTTCATGCAGGAGGTTCCGGTCGGGCGGGTGAAAAAAGATCGGGATGAAACCGAGGAATCAGGCGATCCTAGGCACGCCCTAGAATGAGTAAAGCGATATATCCAAACACCAACTGTGAGGATTTCTCATGAATCTCGGCATGCTGGTGACGCTGCGCACCATCCTCGAGCAAGGCAGCTTCACCGCCGCGGCCGGCGTCGTCGGCTGCAGTCCTAGCGCCGTCAGCTTGCAGGTCAAGCAGCTGGAGCAGTACTTCGGAAAGCCGCTGTTCGACCGCTCGACGCGAGTGGTGGTGCCCACGGCTTTTGCGCGCGAGGTGGTGGGCGCGGTGGGCGACTTCTCGCACCGGCTGCAGGTGCTGCGCTCGCGCCCCGCCGTGGCGGTGGCGGGCCGCATCCGGGTCGGCGTGATCACCAGCATGCAGAGCGACGCGCTGCCGCAGGCGCTGCACGCGCTGCGCCAGCGACACCCGCTGCTCGACGTGGTGGTGCCGCCGCTGAACGACAGCGACGAGCTGGTGTCGGAGCTGAAGGCGGCGCGGCTCGACGTGGCCCTGCTGGTGCGGCCCGACACGGGCGGCTCACGGCGGCTGGTCTGGCGCGAACTGCACCGCCAGCCCTATGTGCTGCTGGCGCCGCCTCGGGCCACGGGCAAGACGCCGCTGCAGTTGCTGCAGGCCTACGACTGGGTGGGGTACGACATGTCGCTGAACGGGGGCCGCGTTGCCGCGCGCTACGTGCGCGGCCTGAAGCCCGACGCGCGCTGCGTGATCGAGCTGCGCTCGATGGACGCGATCGTGGCCATGGTCGCGCAGGGCCTGGGGGTGTCGGTGCTTCCGCAGCCCCGGCGCGCGCTGGTCGAGGCCTACGCGGTGCGCGAGGTCGACCTGGGGAGCCGCGCGCCGCACCGCAAACTGTCGCTCGTGTGGAAGAACTCCGACGACGGCAACCGCAATGTCGAAGCGGTGGCCGAGGCCTTCGGCGCGGCTTTCGGCGCCGCGCCAAAGGCCACCTGACTTACCAGAAGATCCAGAGCGCGAGGCCGCCGAAGATGGCCCACTTCACGAGGTAGTACGCGCGCTTGTCCCAGGCCTTCAGGCGCTTGCCGATCACGCGGATCTGATAGATGTACTTGAACGCGCGGTTGATGCCGCCGGTCTTGTCGCCCGCGTCGTTGGGCGAGCTGGCCGCGGCCAGCAGGTTCTTGGCGAACCAGCGGTTCACCGCGCTGGCCCAGCGGTATTTCAGCGGACGCTCGATGTCGCAGAACAGGATCACGCGGTCGTGGTCGGTGGTGTTCTCGGCGTAGTGGATGAAGGTCTCGTCGAACACCACGGCCTCGCCGTCGCGCCAGTGATAGCGCTGGCCGTCCACGTCGATGTAGCAGCCTTCCACGCCCGGCGTCCACAGGCCCAGGTGGTAGCGCAGCGAGCCCGCGAACGGGTCGCGGTGGCGCACCAGGCGGCTGCCCGGGGGCAGCTCGGCGAACATGGCGGCCTTGATGGTGCCGATGCCCTTGAGCAGTTCGGTGGTGCGCGGGCACAGCACGGCAGCCGAAGGGTGCGCCTCGTCGTACCACTTCAGGTAGAAGCGCTTCCAGCCGCTCTTGAAGAACGAGTTGAAGCCCACGTCGTTGAACTGGCTGGAGGCCTTGATGCTGCCGCCGTTGCGCATGGCCAGCGCTTCCTCGCGGATGACTTCCCAGTTCTCCTCGAGGATGCGCATCTCGGGGAACTGCGCGGGCGACAGGTACGGCGTACCCGGCACCTTCGAGAAAAGGTACATGAAGACGTTCAGCGGGGCGAGGAAGGTCGAGTGATCAGAGAGCTGTCTGAAGAACTTGTGCCGTACCTGGCCGCGAAAATGAACGTAGAGCGCGCTGAGCGCGAAGATGGCAAGAATGACCCACTTCATTGTTGAAAGTGTCCTGTAAACGGCGCCCGGTAGTGTAAATCGTTGCCCCGCGGCGAACCTGACCGGGGGCCTATTGCCCTTTTTGCCCCCTTGACCCTGCCGCGAGCAGGGTTCAGCTGCAGAGCATGGGCTGCGGCGTCTCGGCCATCGCCAGCGGCAGCCGCACCGTCACCAGCAGGCCGCCGTCCGGGGTGGCGCCCAGCGTCACATCGCCGCCGTGCCGGTCGACCACCGACTTCACGATGGCCAGCCCCAGCCCGCTGCCGCTCTGGCTCTGGTCGGGGTTGCGAAAGAAGCGGTCGAACACGCGCTCGCGCAGCGCGGCCGGAATACCCGGGCCCTGGTCGGTCACGGTCAGCAGCGCCTGCTGCCCTTCGTGCCCCACGTGCACCACCACCGTGCCGCCCGCCGGGCTGTACTTGATGGCGTTGTTGATGAGGTTGTCGATCATCGAGACCAGGCTCTCGCGCTCGCCCAGCACCGGCACGCGGTCTTCGCTCACCAGCTCCAGCTCGATGTCGCGGGCGCTGGCCAGGCCCTCGATCATCGCGAGGCGGTCCTGCACCAGCGCGTCGAACGACAGCATCACGGGCAGCGTGGTGTCGGACACCGCGTCGCTGCGCATCAGCTGCAGCAGCTGCCCCACCAGCCGCGCCGCGCGGTCGTTGCTGCGCAGCAGGTTGCCCATGAGTTCGCGCTGGTCTTCGTCGGTGCTCTGCTCCTTCAGCGCCTCGACGTTCACGCGCATGGCGGCCAGCGGGGTTCGCAGCTCGTGCGCGGCGTCGGCGATCAGGCTGCGCTCGCGCGAGGTGCTGTCGCGCACCCGCTGCAACAGGCTGTTGATGCTCTGCACCAGCGGCTTCAGTTCCTTGTGCGGCGGCGTGTACGACAGCGGCGTCAGGTCGGCCGGCCCGCGCTCGGCGGTTTCCTTGCTCACCTGGCGCCAGGGCCGCAGCGCCAGCCGCACCGACAGCCACGCGGGAAAGATCAGGAACGGCAGGCTGATCACCAGCGGCAACAGGTAGTAGCCCCGGTTGATCACCGTGACCGTCAGCCGCCACACGCTGGGCTCGGCCAGCATCACGCGCACGTTCGACGTCGGCGAGGCCAGCGTGCGCGCGCGCCACTCGCGGTTGCCGGCCTTCACGGTCTCGATGAGGTTGGGCGCCGAATTGAGGATCACCGGCACGGCCGCGGTGGAGCGGTAGATGAGCTTGTCGCCCTGCCACACCTGCATGACCGGCGAGGTCTCCGAGGCGGCGTCGCCGTCGCCCACGGTCTCCAGCAGCGCGGCGTCGAAGGAGGCCAGCGTTTCCTGCTGCTTGTCGGGGTGGTCGACCATGTTCTGCGTGATCGACATGATCGTCTGGTAGATCTTGTCGTACTTCAGCAGCTCGGGGTCTTCGTACGAGTCGTACAGCAGCAGCGCGATGGCCATGGTCCACAGCAGGGCGACCACGCCCATCTGCGCCAGCAGCAGGCGGCGCATCAGGGAAGGTTGTTTCCAGTGCTTCCAGCGCTGCGCCAGCGCCTGCATCATTTGGTCGTGCTCCGCACCAGCGATTGCACGTCGATCACGTAGCCGATGCCGCGCACCGTGCGGATGTAGCCCTGGCCGATCTTGCGGCGCAGGTTGGAGATATGCACTTCGAGTGAATTGCTGCCGTTGGCCTGGCCGCCGGGCAGCACCTGTTCTTCCATCACGCGGCGCGTGACCACGCGGCCGGTGCGCTTGAGCAAGAGCGCCAGCAGGTCGAACTCGCAGCGCGACAGCTCGACCGGCTCGCCGTCGACGATCACGCCGCGCGTGGGCTCGTGCAGCGCCAGGCCGCGCATGCGGATGGTCTCGTCGTTGAAGCCGTAGCTGCGGCGCGCGAGCGCGCGCACCCGGGACAGCAGCTCGGCCAGCGCGAAGGGCTTGACCAGGTAGTCGTCGGCGCCGTCGTCCAGGCTGCGCAGCCGGTCGTTCAGCGCGTCGCGCGCGCTCAGCACCAGCACCGGCAATATCTGGCGGTCGCGGCGCAGGCGGAACAGCAGGTCGAGCCCGTCGCCGTCGGGCAGGCCGAGGTCGAGCAGCACCATGTCGAAGGTGCCGCCGTCGAGGGTGCGCAAGGCGTCGTCCAGGCGGCGGACCCACACCACATCCATGCCCTGGTTGGCCAGCGCGATACGCACGCCGTTGCCAAGATCAAGGTCGTCCTCAACAAGCAAAAGATTCATGGGACTCCACGCAAACGAACCCACCCGATTACGGGAACAGGGCCGAAGTATCAGCCAACCGCTCTGGGCGCACTTCAGGAAATCTTCATGAATGCCGAAGCGACCCTTCAGGTACGAAAACGACACTGCAGCGATCCCTCACATTCGGAGCATCGCCGTGAATCGACCCCCTGTATTGCCGAGCCGGCCCCTGCGACCGAACCGCTTCCAGCCCCAGCGCAGGGACATCCTGCGCGCCCTGGCCCTGACCGGCGCCGCCGGGCTGGCGGCCTGCGGCGGCAACAGCCGTGGCAACGCGGGTGCGCCCCCTGGATTGAGCGCCGCCGCCGGCATGGGGCAGGTCTTCGTCACCGACCGCCGCGTGAAAGTGTCCGGCACGCCCGAGGTGTCGCTGCAGGTGCGCGACTGGCAGCGCCCCGGCAACACCGGCCCCACCATTGTGCTGCTGGCCGGCTTGGGCGGCAACGCGCGCTGCTTCGACAGCCTCGCGCCCGCGCTGGCGGCCCGCTCGCGCGTGGTGGCGATCAGCCGGCGCGGCTACGGCCTGTCGGACAAGCCGCGCCCGGTCAAGACCGCCACCAGATACTACGAAGTGGAAACGCTCAGCTCCGACCTGAAGGCCGTGCTCGACGAACTGGGCCTGCTGCGCGTGGTGCTCGGCGGCCACTCCATCGCCGGCAACGAACTCACGCACTTCGCGGGCCACCACCCCGAGCGCGTGCGCGGGCTCATCTACCTGGACACCAGCTTCGACTACACGAAGGACGGTGACCGCGGCGGCGAGGAACTGCCGATGAACCGCCTGCTCGACGAGCCCAAGGCCGGCGCCGCCGACAGCCGCTCGCTGCAGGCCGCCATTGCCTTCAGCCGGCGCAAGACCAAGAACTGGTGGCCCGCGCTCGAGGCCAACCTGCGCGACGCGGTCGAGGTGCGCACCGACGGCAGCGTGCGCATGAACACGCCCGACGACGTGGAGACCGCCGTGGACACCGCCGCCCACGGCTACTCGCCCGACTACAAGGCGGTGCGCGCGCCTTCGCTGGTGGTGACCACGCTGCCCGCCGACAACCGCGACCTGTTTCCCTGGCTCGAGCTGCCGCTCGACGCGAAGACCGAGAAGGACGCGGCCGATTACCTGCGCATCTTCCGCCGCGCCCGCATCACCGATTCCAACCGGCTGGTGGAGGCGCTGCACACGCCCAACCGCCTGACGCTGGACAACTGCTGCCACACCGACTTCCTGATGGAACGCGAGGCCGAGGTGCTGCGCGCGATCCAGTTCATGACATGGGCATGAGCCGTGGCCCCTCGTTGCTAGCGCAGCAGCTTGATCAGCGCCGCCAGTTCTTCCCCGCCGAGCCCCGCCGCGTCGGCCCGCTGGAACAGGCCGGCGGCGAAGGCCGGGAACTCGGTGTTGATGCCCGAGGCCTGTGCCGTCTGCAGGATGCGCTGCGTGGCCTCGACCGAGATGCGCATCGGGCTTTGCGAGATCGCGAAGTCGCCCGACTGGATGACCGCGCCCTCGTGCTGCAGAAAGCCCGCGAAGGTCGGCATGATGCCCGCGACGATGCGGCCGTATTCGGCCACGTCGAAGCCCTCGTGCTCGGCGATGCGCGCGCCGTGCAGAAAGCCGAGCATGGTGCCGTAGATGCTGGACAGCGTGGCCAGGTCCATGGTCGCCGCCGCGCTGGCCTTCTCGCCGAGATGCACGATGCCGCCGGCCAGCACCTGGAGCCACGGCTTCGCCTCGTCGAACACGGTCTGCGCGCCCGACACCAGCAGCGGCGTGTCGGCCAGCCCCATCTGGTCGGGCGCGGCCTGGATCGCGCCTTCGAGGTACGCGGCGCCGTGGCGGTGCGCCCAAGCCTCGGCGTCGCGCGCGTCCTGCGGGCTGCCGGTGGTGAGCTGCACCAGCAGGCGCCCGTCCATCGCGGCGGCCGCGCCTTCGGTGGCAAAGATGGCGTCGGCCGCGCGGTAGTCGTACACGCACATCACGGCCATGCGGCTTGCGCGCAGCGCCTCGCTCGCGCTGCGCGCCAGCACGGCGCCCTTCGCGACCAGCGCGTCGGCCTTGCCGGGCGTGCGGTTCCACACCGTGACCTCGTAGCCTTTGTCCAGATAGAGGCGCGCGATGGCCAGGCCCATCGAGCCCAGGCCCAGGACGGACACTTGCTTTTTGCTGTTGTTGCTCATGACGATTCGATTGCAGGTTGTGAAGGTGCCTGCATCGTAGAAATTTCACTCTCCCATGGTCAAGTACCTACAATAAAGTGAGGTACTTACCAAAACGTATGTATTGGGTTTTCACAAGGCTTGGATCAGGATCACACATGAAATCGAAAAAACCCTACAACTGCGGTATCGGCCCGGCGTTCGACGTCATCGGCGGCAAATGGAAAGCCGTCATCCTCTGGGAGCTGAACGCGCAGGCTTTCCGCTTCGGCGAGCTCAAGCGGCAATTGCCCGATATCAGCGAGAAGATGCTGATCCAGCAATTGCGCGAGCTCGAGGCCGACGGCATCGTCCACCGCGAGGTGTTCCACGAAGTGCCGCCGCGCGTGGAGTACTCGGCCACCAAGCTGGGCGTCACGCTCAACGCGGCGCTCGGGCCGCTGGCGGACTGGGGCGACCGCAACGCCAAGCGCGTGGCCACCGCGCGCGCCAAAGCCGAGGCGGCCAAGTAGCGAAGCAGCGGGTGCGTCAACCGGAACATCGCATGCCTTCATTGCGCAAGATTTCGTCGGCCGTGCTGCTCGCCACCGCGGTCTCGTGGGGCCTGGCACAGGCGCAGCCGCTGTGTGCGCCCTCGCCGATCTACACCGGGCCGCCGATGCGCTCGGCGCCCGACACCGTGTGGCGCAAGGACTTCAAGCGCCCCATCGACGGCGAGCTGCCCGCCGAGCTGCAAGCCACGCTCGGCGCGGCGCTCGACAAGATGCTGCAGCACGTGCCCGCCGCCAGCGTGGCGGTCGCCATTCCGGGCGAAGGCACCTGGACCGCCACGCGCGGGCTGGCGCGCAAGGAGCCGCCGCAAGCCGTGGCGCCCGAGCAGCCCTTCCAGGTGGCGAGCACCGCCAAGACGCTCACGGCCGCCGTGGTGCTGCAGCTCGTGGAAGAAGGCAAGCTCCGTCTCGGCGACACCATCGACCGGTGGTTCCCCGATGCACCCAACGCCGGCGTCACGACCGTGGAGCAGCTGCTGCGCCAGACCAGCGGCCTCGTGAGCTTCAATGCGCTGCCCACCTTCGGCACCGCCTACAGGACACCGGCCGAGATCATCGCGATCGGCACCGCGCAGAAGCCGCAGTTCTGCCCCGGCACGAACTGGAGCTACACCAACACCGGCTACGCGATGCTGGGCGTGATCGTCGAAAAGATCGAGGGCGCGCCACTCGCGGACGTGCTCGCGAAGCGGCTCGTCAAGCCCCTGTCGCTCACGCACACGGTCATGCGCCAGCCGGGCGTTGCGCTGCCCGTGGCCACGGGGCATGTGGCCGGTCGCCCGGTCGATGCGCCGGACCAGTACGCCACGCCCTACGCGGCCGGCGCGCTGGCATCGACGGCCGGCGACCTCGTGCGCTTCTGGCATGCGCTGCTGGCCGGGCAGGTGCTGCCCGAGGCGACCGTGCACCGCATGTTCACCGCCATGCCGCCCATGCTCGGCCCCTATGCGGGCAGCAATGCCTTCTACGGCATGGGCGTGCAGCTCTACGACGTGCCCGACGGCCCCGGCCTGATGCTGGGCCACAGCGGCGGCATCGAGGGCTTCACCAGCGTGGTGGCCTACGTGCCGGCCGACGACGTGTACATCGCCGTGTCGTTCAATGAACGCAACGTGGCGGCCGAAGCGGGCCTGTGGGCGTTGCTGCGCGCGGTGCGCGCGTACCGCGTGCTGCGCTGAGCGGGCTCAGTCGGCCCGGTCGGCTCAGTCGGCCCAGCCGGTCTCGATCTCGGTCTTCACCTCGGTCATGAGCTTGTGCACCGGGCACTTGCCGGCCACGCGCAGCAGCTCGTCGCGCTGCGCTTCGGTCAGCTCGCCGGTCAGGCGCAGGCCCGACTTCAGGCGGTACACGCCCTTGCGCTCCTCGCTGTCGTCGCGGTCGACCACCACTTCGATGTCTTCCACCGGAATGCCCTTGCGGCGCGCGTAGATCAGCACCGTGAGCGCCTTGCACGCCGCGAGCGATGCGTCGTACAGGTCGTGCGGCTCGGCGCCGCCGTCGCTGCCGCCGCCGGCCGGCGAGGCATCGACCGGAATCTCGTGGTTGCGGATCTTGAGGATGTGGCGCGTGCCGGTGGTGCCGTCGCGGCGGATCGAGATGGTCATGCCGTGTCCTTGGTGGGCGTGGAGGTGGGTCGGGTAGAAGACAGCGTCTTCACGTAGAGGATGGTCGTCGATGTAGCCGCAGGTTCGCCGCTCTCGCGGTAGCTGACCGCGGCCTCGGGCGTGAGCTGCGGCAGCCAGGTGCCGGCGAAGGTGTCCTCGAGGATGGCCTTGACGGCATCGAAGTCGTCCAGCCGCCAGGGCCGGATCGTGATGTCGGGAACGTCGTGGTTGGTGCTCATCGGTCCACCGCCAGCGTGAGCGTTTCCTTGATTTCTTCCATCACCACGTAGCTGTGCGACTCGGCCGCCACCGGCAGCTTCTTGAGGATGTCGCCCAGCAGGTGGCGGTACTCGCTCATGCCGCTCAGGCGCGCCTTCACCAGGTAGTCGAAGCTGCCCGACACCAGGTGGCATTCGAGCACCTCGGGCATGTGCAGCAGTTCCTGCTTGACCTTGTCGAACACGTCGCCCGACTTGGCCGACAGCTTGATTTCGACGAACACCAGCAGCGTCTTGCCCAGCGCCTCGGGCGACACCCGCGCGTGGTAGCCGGTGATGACGCCGTCGCGCTCCATGCGCTTCACGCGCTCGGCGCAGGGCGAGGCCGACAGGCCGATGTGCTCGGCCAATTCGGTCATGGACATGCGGCCTTGCCGCTGCAGGACGTCGAGGATCCGGCGGTCGATTCGGTCGAGTTCGGGCATTTCACTTCGCACTCGGCGTTGGGCGATTTTCGGCAGTGTATTCCGCTGCCGAAGCTCTAAAAACAATGGAATCCACTGGATTGTGCACTTTAGATTCCACTCATTCCATCTGAATCAGCGAATACACCATGAAAGTCATCGTTCTCGGCGGCGGCGTGATCGGCACCACCACGGCTTACTACCTCGCGCGCTCCGGCGCCGAGGTCACCCTGCTCGACCGGCAGGACGGCCCCGCGGAAGAAACCAGCTTCGGCAACGCCGGCCAGGTGTCGCCCGGCTACTCCACGCCATGGGCCGCGCCGGGCATTCCGCTGAAGGCGATCAAGTGGATGTTCAAGAAGCACGCGCCGCTGTCGATCCGCCCCGACGGCACGCTGTTCCAGCTGCGCTGGATGGCCGCCATGCTGCGCAACTGCTCGCCCGAGGCGTACGCCGTGAACAAGGAACGCATGATGCGCGTGGCCGAGTACAGCCGCGGTTGCCTGCAGCAGCTGCGCGCCGACACCGGCCTGCAGTACGAGCAGCGCACCGGCGGCACCCTGCAGCTGTTCCGCACGCAGGCGCAGCTCGATGCGGTGCAGCGCGACATCGCGGTGCTCGAAGAGTGCGGCGTGCCCTACCAGTTGCTCGACCGCGACGCGCTCGCCAGCGTCGAGCCCGCGCTGGCCGGCGCGCGCGACCGCCTCACGGGCGGCCTGCGCCTGCCCAACGACGAAACCGGCGACTGCCACCTGTTCACGCGCGGCCTTGCCGAAATCGCGCGCGGCCTGGGCGTGGACTTCCGCTTCGGCCAGACCATCGACGGGCTCGAGACCGACGGCGACCGCATCGCCGGCGTGCGCACCACCACCGGCAAGGTGCTCAAGGCCGACCGCTACGTGATGGCCTTCGGCAGCTACTCGCGCGCCGCCGTGGCCTCGCTGGGCCTGGACATTCCGGTGTACCCGGTCAAGGGCTACTCGCTGACCGTGCCGCTCGTCGACGAATCGCTGGCGCCGCAATCGACCGTGCTCGACGAGACCTACAAGGTCGCCGTGACGCGTTTCGACAATCGCATCCGCGTGGGCGGCATGGCCGAACTCGGCGGCTTCGACCTGCGCCTGAACCCGGCGCGCCGCGCCACGCTCGAAAAGGTGGTGACCGACCTGTTCCCGGGCGGCGACGTGCCGCGCGCCACCTTCTGGACCGGCCTGCGCCCGATGACGCCCGACAGCACGCCCATCGTCGGAGGCACGCGCTACGCCAACCTGTTCCTCAACACCGGCCACGGCACGCTGGGCTGGACCATGGCCTGCGGCTCGGGCAAGCTCATCTCCGACATGGTGACGGGCCAGCGCCCGGAGATCCGCACCGACGGCCTGGCGATGGACCGCTACAGCCCGTCCGCCTCCCCCCGGGCACTGGGCGGCGCGCCGCACGGGGCCTCGGCATGACGCGCCCCGCACGCGCGCTGATCGATCTTGCCGCGCTGCGCCACAACTACGCGCTGGCGCGCCAGCACCATGGCGAGCGCGTGCTCGCCGTCCTCAAGGCCAATGCCTATGGGCACGGCGCGGTGCGATGCGCACAGGCGCTGGCCGACAGCGCCGACGGCTTTGCGGTCGCCTTCCTGGACGAGGCGCTCGTGCTGCGCGAAGCCGGGCTGCAGGCGCCGCTGCTGGTGCTCGAAGGCGCCTTCTCGGTGCGCGAGCTCGAGGCGGTGAGCGCTCGCGACTTGTGGACGGTGGTGCACCACGAAGACCAGGTGCGCATGATCGAACAGGCGCCCGCCTCGGTGAAGGGCCTGCATGTGTGGCTCAAGATCGATTCGGGCATGCACCGCGCGGGCCTGGCGCCGCCAGCGGTGCGCGACGCCCATGCGCGGCTGGTGGCGAGCGACAAGGTCTCGCGCATCACGCTGATGAGCCATTTCGCCTGCGCCGACGAGCCCGACGCCAGGCTCACACACGACCAACTGGCCGTCTTCGATGCCGCGACCAAGGGCTTGCCCGGCGAACGCAGCATCAGCAATTCGGCGGGCGTGCTGGCCTGGCCGGGCGCCAACAGGAACTGGGCCCGCCCCGGGATCCTGCTGTACGGCGCCAACCCCGTGCCCGGCAACCAGGAGGCGCTGCGCCCCGTCATGCGCCTGCAGAGCGAAGTCTTCGCCGAGCGCGTGCTCGAGGCCGGCGACACGCTGGGCTACGGCGCCACCTTCACGGCCGACAAGCGCACGCGCATCGGCCTTGTCGCCATCGGCTATGCCGACGGCTACCCGCGCCGCGCCCAGACGGGCACGCCCGTGGCCGTGGGTGGGCGGATCACGCGCACCGTGGGACGTGTGTCGATGGACATGATGACGGTCGACCTCAGCGACCTGCCCGGCGAGGGCGTCGGCAGCCCGGTCGAGCTGTGGGGCGCGCAGGTGCCGGTCAATGAAGTGGCGACGCACGCGGGAATGATCTCGTACGAACTGCTCTGCAACGTGAAGCGCGTGCCGCTGGTCTATTCCGACGACGCCGCGGCCTGAGGCGGCGGTCGCGGCGCGGGGCCGGGCACCTTTTCGGCGCCCGGCCCCGCGCTTCGATCAGGCCGGCATCGGCGCGCCGACGTGCCGGATCCCCATGGCCTTGAGCGTCTCGCCGATGGCGGCCACGGCGCCCGGAATGCCGGCCTCCCCGAAGTGCCCCATGCAGCCGACGCGGAAGGTCTCGACCTGCGTGAGCTTGCCGGGGTAGAGGATGTAGCCGCGCTTCTTCACCTCCTGGTAGAAGGTCTTGAAGTCGTAGTTCGCGTCGTCGGGCGCGTGGAACGTGATGATGATCGGCGCCTGGATCGACGGCTCCAGAAAGCTGCGCAGCCCCAGCGCGGCCAGGCCTTCGATCAGCGTGTCGCAGTTGCGCGCATAGCGCCCGCCGCGGGCCGCGAGGCCGCCCTCCTCGACGTACTGCGTGATCGCCTCGTCGAGCGCCGCGACCACGTGCGTGGGCGGCGTGAAGCGCCACTGCGTGGTCTTCTCCATGTACACCCACTGGTCGTACAGGTCCATGGCGAGCGAGTGGCAGTTGCCTTCGCACTTCTCCAGCGTGCTGCGCCTGGCCACCACGAAGCCCATGCCCGGCACCCCTTCCAGGCACTTGCCGGAGGCCGCGATCACCGCGTCGAAGGGGGTCTTGCGCGCATCGATCTCGATCGCGCCGAACGAGCTCATGGCGTCGATGATCAGGCCGCGTCCGTGGCGGGCCGCCACGAGCGCGATCTCGTGCAGCGGGTTGAGCACGCCGGCGCCGGTTTCGCAGTGAACCACCGCCACGTGCGTGATGCCGGGGTCGGCGGCCAGGGCGCGCTCCACGTCGGCGGGCTGCACCTGCCGGTCTTCGGTGTAGTCGATGGTCGTGACCTTGCGGCCGAGCACGCGGCAGATCCTGGCCAGGCGCTGACAGTAGGCGCCGTTGCTCGGCACCAGCACATGGCCGTCGCGCGGCACGAGCGTGCCGATGGCCGCCTCGACCGAGAAGGTGCCGCTGCCCTGCATCGGAACGCATTCGTGCGTGCCCTTGCCGTGCACGATGTCCAGCACGCGTTCGCGGATGCGCGCGGTGATCTTGTTGAAGTCGCCGTCCCATGACCCCCAGTCGCGCAGCATCGCGTTGCGGGTGCGATCCGAGGTCGTGAGCGGGCCGGGCGTGAGGAGGATGGGGCTGCGGTTGGAACTCATGGTGTTGTCTCCGGAACAGATGGAATGGTGGGCGAAGGGCTTCAGGCGCGGCCGAGGTGCCGCCAGGCCTGGGTGCGCGACAGCAGCACGCGCGTGAGCAGCGAATAGACGATGCACACGACGACCGAGGTGACGACGATCAGGCTGGCCAGGGCCGCCGCCGGGCCGATGTCGCCCGCGTCGTCCATGTGCATGATCGCGACCGAGGCCAGGATGGTGTCGGGCGTGTACAGGAAGATGGCGCACGACAGGCTGGCCATCGACACCACGAAGAAGTAGCGCCCGATGTCAAGGATCGCGGGCAGGCACACCGGCACCGTCACGCGAAAGAAGGTCTTGATGAACGGCACCTTCAGCGAGGCCGAGACGGCCTCGAATTCGTTGTCGATCTGCTTGAGCGCGGTCACGGCCGTGAGGTGGCTCGAGGTGTAGTAGTGCACGATCATCGAGACGACCAGGATCGTCATCGTCTGGTAGAGAAAGCCCAGCGGGTTGGCCGGATGGTTGAAGAACATCACGTAGCCCAGGCCCAGCACCAGGCCCGGCACGGCCATCGACAGCACCGCCATCATGTGCATCGTGGGCCGCATCATTCCCAGGTTGCGCGTCTTCTCGATCAGGTAGGCCCCCACGAAAACGATGAAGGAGCCGGCCACGGCCGTGACCGCCGCGACGGTCAGGCTGTTGGTGTAGGCCGCCGCCATGTCGCTTTCGAGCAGCACGAAGTGATAGTGCTTCAGCGTGAGCGACAGGTCGTAGGGCCACAGCGTGATCAGCGAGGTGTAGATCGCCATGCCGATGGTGGCCAGCAGCAGCATGCACACCACCGCGCAGAACAGCAGCAGCAACGCATCGGCCAGCTTGCGCGGCTTGGGGCTGTAGGGCACCGAGCGGGCCGTGAGCTGCGCCTTGAGCTTGCGGCGCACCACGTAGTCGATCACGAAGGAAACGACCGACGGCACCAGCAGCAGCATGCCGACCACCGCGCCGATCGAGAAGTTGTGCTGGCCCACCACCTGCTTGAACACGTCGACCGACAGCACGTTGAAGTTGCCGCCGATCACCTTGGGCGCGCCGAAGTCGCTCACCACGTAGGTGAAGACCACCGTCGACGCGCTGATCAGGCCGTACTTGCAGGACGGCAGCGTGATGGTCATGAACTGGCGCATCGGCCGGGTGCGCAGCGCGGTGGCGGCCTCGTACAGCCGGCCGTCGGTCAGCGACATGGCGGTGACGAGGATCATCAGCGCGTGCGGAAAGGTGTTGTAGACCTCGGACAGGATGATGCCGGGCGCGCCGTAGATCGAGATGCCGCCCAACAGGAACTTGAGCGCCCCCTGGTTGCCGAACCACTGCACGAACGAAATGGCCGACAGCAGCGAAGGCGCCAGCAGCGGGATGAGCGCGATGAGCCGAAACACGGCCTTGAGCCAGGTCGGCATGCAGCTGCGCGTGAGCGCGTAGGCGAACACGAAGGCCGTGGGCACCGAAATGGCGACCACCGCGGCCGCGACCCACACCGAGTTCCACACCGCGCGCAGCAGGCTCGGCGTCTGGAAGTAGGTGATGAAGTGCGCCAGGCCGACGAAGCGGCCGTCCTTGTCCTGCACCGCCTGCGCCAGGATCGTGGCCAGCGGGGCCAGCAGGAACACGAACAGCATCGCCAGCACCGCGAGCAGCACCACGCGCGCGATGACCTCGTCCCGGCTCCAGCGCATGCCGGCGCGGCGGGCGATGGAACGGGGTGCCATGGCCGAAGGATGGGCGAGCGCGTTCATGCGGGCGTGCGCGCTGCGAAGGCGCGGATGCGGTTGGCGCGCAGGGCGATCTCGATCGTGTTGCCCTCGCGGATGTCGAGGTCGTGCAATTGGTTCAGCGAGAAGTGCAACCCGAGCGTATGGCCGCGCAGCGCTTCGGCGGTCACCTCGGCAATGCACAGGCCGCCGAGGAACTCGACCTTGCTCACGAGCACGTTCATGCGGTTGGCGGTGTCTTCGCGCAGGTTCTCGGCCATGCGGTCTTCGGGGCGCAGGTAGAGGTTGACCGCGTCGCCCGGCGCGAACGCACCGTCGCAGGCGTCGCACTGCAGTTCGAGGTCGCCGACCTGGAAGCGCTGGTGGCCCAGCGCCACGGCGCGCAGCACGTTGACCTTGCCCACGAAGTCGGCCACGAAGGGGGTGGCCGGCTGCTCGTAGATTTCCATCGGCGTGCCGACCTGCTCGATCACGCCGTGGTTCATGACCACGATGCGGTCGGCCATGGACAGCGCCTCTTCCTGGTCGTGCGTGACCATGATGGTGGTGATGCCCACCTGCTTCTGCAGCCGGCGGATCTCGCCGCGCAGCCGGATGCGTTCGAGCGCATCGAGCGCGGAGAGCGGCTCGTCCAGCAGCAGCAGGCCGGGCCGCGTGGCCAGCGCGCGGGCCAGGGCCACGCGCTGCTGCTGGCCGCCGGAGAGCTGGCTCGGATACTTGTGGCCCGAGGTCGGCAGGCCGACCAGTTTCAGCAGCTCTTCGACGCGCGCCTTGATCTCGGCGCGGCGCGCGCGCGAGTTGACCAGGCCGTAGCCGACGTTGTCGGCGATCGAGAGGTTGGGAAACAGCGCATACGACTGGAACACGATGCCGTAGTCCCGCCGGTCGGGGGGAAGCCACGAGACGTCCTTGCCGTTCTGCAGGATCTGGCCGGAGGTCTGCGTTTCCAGCCCCGCGATGATCCGCAGCAGCGTCGTCTTGCCGCAGCCCGAGGGACCGAGAAAGCACAGCATCTCGCCCGCGTTCACGCGCAGGTGGATGTCGCGCAATGCGCTGAAGGTCTCGAAGTCCTTGCGGATGCCCGTGATCTCCAGGGCCGGAATGGCAGCGTTCTCCTGCTCGGCGATGTACTTGGCAGCGGTCATATCCATGGTTCGTACTCTGCGTTGGCGACCATCAAAGGGTTCAGTCCGGAAACACCGCGGAACCGGCTTTGCCGGGCCGCCGGTGTTGCCCCCGGGCAGGGGGTTGGCGAAGCGACACGAAGTGCGCGAAGACTGGGGGTGCGCTCTATTTCGGTTCAGCCTTGCCTTCGTAGCGCTTGCTCCACTCGGCCAGGATGCGCTCGCGGTTCTTGGCGGCCCACTGGAAATCGTTCTTGGCGAGCAGCTTCTCGAAGTTGTCGGGAATGCCTTCGAGCCTGGATGCCACGCCGGGGTACGCGACCACGGCCCACCAGTTCGAGGTGACCGTGTTGGCCTCCTTGCTGGCCATCCAGTCGGCGAAGCGCTTGGCCTGCTCCATCTTCTTCGTCGTCTTCATGATGCTGGTGGCCTCGATGTCCCAGCCCAGGCCTTCCTTCGGGAAGATCAGGTCGACGGGCGCGCCCGACTTCTTGACCTGGTGCGCGCGAAACTCGAACGAGATGCCGATGGGGAACTCCCCCGCGCCCGCCTGCTTGCAAGGCTTGGAGCCCGAGTGCACGTACTGCGCCACGTTCTGGTGCAGCGCGTCCATGTATTTCCAGCCGTTGGCGTCGCCCATGTTCTGCAGCCACGAGGACACGTCCAGGTAGCCGGTGCCGCTGGAGGCCGGGTGCGGCATGGTGATCGTTCCCTTGTAAATAGGCTTGGCCAGGTCGGCCCAGCTTTCGGGCTTGGGCAGGCCGAGCTTCTTGGCCTCCACGCGGTTGAAGCAGATGGTGGCGGCCCACACGTCCATGCCGACCCAGCTCGGCGGCCGGGCGGCGTCGGAATAGGCGGGGTTGAGCTCCTTGAAGCCCTTGGGCTCGTAGGCCTGGAGCATGCCCTCCTGCTCCAGCAGCGCCAGGCTGCTGGCGGCCAGGCCGGCCACCACGTCGGCCTGCGGGTTGGCTTTTTCGGCCAGCAGCTTGGCGGTGACGATGCCCGTCGAGTCGCGGACCCACTTCACCTCGATGTCGGGGTTGGCCTTCTCGAAGGTGTCCTTGTAGAGCTTCATGGCGTCGGTCTCCAGCGCCGTATAGACCAGCAGCGGCGTGCGCTGCTGGGCCGATGCGAGGCCACTGGCGGCAAGGCCCATGGCTGCGATACAGAGGCCTGTCGCCATGTGGCGGGCGCTTCGAATCATCGTCATCTTCAACTCCTGTTCAGCTGGCTGTCGACCCCTGGGCGGGGTCGGGTTGGCGGGCTCCCGAAAAGCAGTGATGCAGCGTCGGGGTGAAGTCAATGTAGATTGGCGAATGCAGACTGTCAATAAAAGATTGTTGACAGTTTTCAATTCCCAGGGAAAATACGCTCCATGGCCACCAGCAACCACTCCTCCGCCCTCGCCTTTCTCCAGTCCAGCTCGCTGCCGATGCTGATGCAGGAAGAAATCGAGCGTTTGATCATGACCGGCGAGCTCCCCGTGGGCAGCCGCATCAACGAGAGCGAGTTGTCCCAGCGCTTCAACACCAGCCGCGGCCCGATCCGCGAGGCCTTGCGCGCACTGGAAGAAGCAGGGCTGGTGCGCAACGAGAAGAACCGCGGCGTGTTCGTGCGCGAGATCTCGTTCGAGGAGGCCGACGAGATCTATGAGCTGCGCGAAGCGCTCGAAGAAATCATCGGCCGCCGCGTGGCGCTCGCCATCAAGCCCGACGCGATCGAGCGCCTGCGGGCCATGCTCGACGCAATGCGCTCGGCGGCCCAGGCCCAGGACGTGGAGCAGTACGCGCAGCTCAACCTGCAGTTCCACGAAATCCTGCTCGACACGGCCGGCAGCCGCAAGCTCACCGAGACCTACAAGCGGCTCGTGAAGGAGCTGCACCTCTTTCGCATGCGCGCGCTCGACACCGGCGGCGGCCTGCGCGTGTCGGCCGACGAGCACCGCGAAATCGTCGAAGCCATCGCGAGCGGCAACCCCGAGGCGGCCGGCAAGGTCTTGCGCCAGCACGTCGCCGACAGCCGCGCACGCATGCACAAGGCGCTCGGACGCCCCGACGGCGCCGCCACTTCCACCCCGCAGAACAACCTGACCCGCAAGGAGACCTGAGATGACCTTGAAGACGCTTGAAGTGAATGCCCGCAGTTACCGCTGGATGAGCCGACCCGTCGTGGTCGTGTGCGTCGACGGCTGCGAGCCGGCCTACCTGGACGCGGCCATCGCGGCCGGCGTGGCGCCGTATATCGAGCGCATGCGCAACAGCGGCGCCGACCTGCTGGCCGACTGCGTGGTGCCGTCTTTCACCAATCCGAACAACCTGTCGATCGTCACCGGCGCGCCCCCCGCGGTGCACGGCATCTGCGGCAACTACTTCTTCGACCGCGAGCTCGGCCAGGAAGTCATGATGAACGACCCCAAGTACCTGCGCGCGGGCACCGTGCTGGCGGCCTTCGCCGACGCCGGCGCCAAGCTGGCGGTGGTGACGGCCAAGGACAAGCTGCGCAAGCTGCTGGGCCACCGCATGACCGGCATCTGCTTTTCCTCCGAGAAGGCCGACCAGGCCACGGTGGAAGAAAACGGCATCGACGGCGTGGTCCAGATGGTCGGCATGCCGGTGCCGTCGGTGTACAGCGCCGAGCTCTCGGAGTTCGTGTTCGCGGCCGGCGTGAAGCTCATGGAATCGCGCCGCCCCGACCTGATGTACCTGTCGACCACCGACTACGTGCAGCACAAGGCCGCCCCCGGCAGCCCCGCCGCCAACGCCTTCTACGCCATGATGGACGGCTACCTCGCGCAGCTGGACGCGCTCGGCGCCACCATCGTGCTCACGGCCGACCACGGCATGAACGACAAGCACGACGACAGCGGCGCGCCCAAGGTCATCTACCTGCAGGACGTGCTGGACGCCTGGTACGGCAAGGACAAGGCGCGCGTGATCCTGCCCATCACCGACCCCTACGTGGTGCACCACGGCGCGCTCGGCTCCTTTGCCACGGTGTACGCGCCCGACGAGGCCAGCGCTGTGGCCTGGATCGAGCGCATCCGCGGCATCCCCGGCATGGAGCTGGTGCTCTCGCGCAAGGACGCGGCCGCGCGCTTCGAGCTGCCGCCCGACCGCATCGGCGACATCGTGGTGGTCAGCGAGCAAAGCACCGTCATCGGCACCAGCGCCAGCCGCCACGACCTGTCGGCGCTCGAAGTTCCGCTGCGCTCCCACGGCGGCGTGTCGGAGCAGCGCGTGCCGCTGATCTGCAACCGGCCCGTGACGGGCATCGCGGCCGGCCGCCGGCTGCGCAACTTCGACGCCCTCGACCTCGCCCTGAACCACGCACAGTAATCCCCGGAGAACGTCATGAGCCAAGCCATGTTGAAGCCAGGCACCGTCCACAAGGAAGCGTTGCGCATCGCCGGAGAAAAGGTCTATCGCGATCGCACGATCGAGGTGACCTACCCCTACACCGGCGAGGTGATCGCCACCGTGCCCAAGGCCACGCTGGAAGACGTGCGCGTCGCCTACAAGATCGCGCGCGACTACAAGTCGACCCTCACGCGCTACGAGCGCTACAAGATCCTGATGCGCGCGGGCGAGATCATCGCTTCGCGCCTGGACGAGATCTCGCGTGTCATCACGCTCGAATCGGGCCTGTGCCGCAAGGACTCGCTGTACGAGGTGGGGCGCGCTTCGGATGTGCTGCTGTTCGCGGCCAACCAGGCGCTGGTGGACGACGGCCAGGTGTTCTCTTGCGACCTCACGCACCACGGCAAGAGCCGCAAGGTCTACACGCTGCGCGAGCCGCTGCAGGGCGCGATCACCGCCATCACGCCGTTCAACCACCCGCTGAACCAGGTGATCCACAAGGTGGCGCCCTCCATTGCCACCAACAACCGCATGGTGCTCAAGCCCAGCGAGAAGACGCCACTCACGGCCTTCATCCTGGCGGACATCCTGTACGAGGCGGGCCTGCCGCCGCCGATGCTGTCGGTCCTCACGGGCGACCCGCGCGAGATCGCCGACGAGATGCTCACCAGCGCCGACGTCGACCTCGTGACCTTCACCGGCGGCGTGGCCATCGGCAAGTACATCGCGGGCAAGGCCGTGTACAAGCGCCAGATCCTGGAGCTGGGCGGCAACGACCCGATCATCGTGATGGACGACGCCGACATCGAAGAAGCGGCCACGCTCGCGGCCAGCGGCTCCTACAAGAACTCGGGCCAGCGCTGCACCGCCATCAAGCGCATGCTGGTGCAGGAGTCGGTGGCCGACCGCTTCGTGGAACTGCTGGTCGAGAAGACTCGCGCGCTGAAGCACGGCGACCCGATGGACCCGGCCACGGACGTCGGCACCGTGATCGACGAAGCGGCCGCGAAGCACTTCGAGTCGGTGGTCAACGAAGCCGTCGCGGCCGGCGCGCGGCTCTTGCACGGCAATGTGCGCAGCGGCGCGTCGTATTCGCCCACGGTGCTGGACCACGTCGATCCCGAGATGACGGTGGCCAGGCAAGAGACCTTCGGTCCCGTGTCGCCGGTGATCCGCTTCAAGACCATCGCGGACGCGATCCGCATCTCCAACGGCACGGCCTACGGCCTGTCGTCGTCGATCTGCACCAACCGGCTGGACGACATCACGCGCTTCATCCGCGAACTCAACGTGGGCAGCGTCAACGTGCGCGAGGTGCCGGGCTACCGCCTGGAACTCACGCCCTTCGGCGGCATCAAGGACTCGGGCCTGGGCTACAAGGAAGGCGTGCTCGAGGCGATCAAGAGCTTCACCAACACCAAGACCTATTCGCTGCCATGGTAGTTGCCGCTCCCCTGGACATCGCGGGCATCGTGGCGCTGTTCGAGGCCAAGGGCCATGCGCAGTACGACGGCGAGCCCGTCACGCAACTGGAGCACGCGCTGCAGTCGGCGCACCTGGCCGAGCAGGCCGGCGCGTCGAGCGCGCTGGTCACGGCCTGCCTGCTGCACGACCTGGGGCACCTGCTGCACGACATGGACGGCACGCCCACGCAGCAAGGCACGGACGACCTGCACCAGTACCGCAGCCGCGCCTTCCTGAAGCACCTCTTCGGCCCGGCCACGCTCGACCCGATCCGGCTGCACGTGGACGCCAAGCGCTACCTGTGCGCGCGCGAAGCGGGCTACCTGGAAGCGCTGTCGGCCGATTCGCAGCGCAGCCTCGTGCTGCAGGGCGGCGTGTTCGACGACGCGCAGGCCCGGCACTTCGAGGCCCTACCGCACGCGCTCGACGCCGTGCGCCTGCGCCGCTGGGACGACAGCGCCAAATGTGCCGGCGCGAAGACACCCGACCTGATGCACTACGCACGGCACATGGCGCTCGCGACGAAGCAGGCCGCCACGGAGCAAGCGTGAGCCCGGCGCCACCGACCAGGCTGACGCGCCGGCGCGCCACGCCGCAGGACATTCCTTTTCTGCTCGACCTGCGGCAGCGCACCATGAACGGCCACGTCGTGGCCTCGGGCGCCGAAGTCAGCGACGCCCATCACATGGCGCGGCTGATGCACCGCTTCGAATGCGCCGAGCTGCTGCTGCACGAGGGCGCGCCGGTCGGCCTGCTCAAGGTGTCGCGCGACGCGCACGAGTGGGTCGTCATCCAGATCCAGCTGGCGCCCGGCTACCAGGGCGGGGGCATCGGCACCGGCCTGTTGGCCGAGGTGGTCGACGAAGCGGCGAACGCGGGCGTCGACCTCACGCTCAGCGTGCTGCGGGCGAATCCGGCGAAGTCGCTCTACCAGCGCTTCGGATTCGTGGTCGAGCGCGAGACCGAGTTTTCCTTCGAGATGCGGCGCAAGCCCTGACGCCCCCCGGCCCCACCCAACCCACGCAACCCGCGAGACCGACATGCGCCCCTTCTGGATCGAACAGGCCCTGTTCAACGATGGCGATCTGGCCCCCGCGCTGCAGGGCGCGCAGCGGGCCGACGTCTGCATCGTCGGCGGCGGCTTCACCGGCCTGTGGACCGCCATCCAGGCGAAACAGCGCAACCCGGCGCTGGACATCGCCATCGTCGAGAGCGACCTCTGCGGCTCGGGCGCCAGCGGCCGCAACGGCGGCTGCCTGCTCACGTGGTCGGCCAAGTTCTTCACGTTGCGCCGGCTGTTCGGCGAGGCCGAGGCGATCCGCCTCGTCAGGGCATCGGAAGCAGCGGTGCAGCACATCGCCGACTTCTGCCGCGCGCAGGGCATCGACGCCGAACTGCGGCAGGACGGCACGCTCTACACCGCCACCTCGCAGGCCCAGGTCGGCGTGCTCGACCCGGTGATGAAGGGGCTGGAAGACTGCGGCATTCATTCCTACCACCACCTGCCGCCCGAGGAAGTGGCGCGGCGCTCGGGCTCCGCGCGCAACCTGGCCGGCGTGTTCTCGCCCATTGCGGCGACCGTGCACCCGGGCAAGCTGGTGCGCGGGCTGCGGCGCGTGGCGCTGCGCATGGGCATCCGCATCTACGAGCGCAGCCCGATGATCGACTTCACGCAGGGCCACCCGGTCACGGTGCGCACGCCCGCCGGCAGCATCGAGGCGCCGAAGCTGGTGCTCGCGATGAATGCCTGGATGGCCAGCGCCCTGCCCCGCTTCGAGCGCAGCATCGCCATCGTCTCCAGCGACATGGTCATCACCGAGAAGTGCCCCGAACTGCTGCACGCCACGGGCCTGGTCGACGGTGTCTCGGTGCTCGACTCGCGGACCTTCGTGTATTACTACCGCACCACCGCCGACGGCCGCCTCATGCTGGGCAAAGGCGGCAACACCTTCGCCCGGGGCGGGCGCATCGCGCCGGTGTTCGACCAACGCTCGCCTTATGAAGCCGACCTTCAGCGCGCGCTGCACAGCTTCTTTCCCTCGCTGCGCGACGTGCCGGTGACCGCCAGCTGGAACGGGCCGTCGGACCGTTCGGTGACGGGCTTCCCGTTCTTCGGAACGCTCGAGGGCTCGCCGCACATCAGCTACGGCTTCGGTTACTCGGGCAACGGCGTCGGGCCCACCTACATGGGCGGGCAGATCCTGTCCTCGCTGCTGCTGGACGAGGACAACGCGTGGACGCGCAGCCCGATCGTGCAGGGGCCGCTGGGGCAGTTTCCGCCCGAGCCCCTTCGCTACATCGGCTCCATCGTCGTGCGCGATGCCATCCGCCGCAAGGAAGCGGCCGAAGACCGCGACAGCCGGCCCTGGATGGTCGACCGTCTGCTCAGCAAGCTCGCGAATGCGGCGGGCAAGGCGGACAAGGCCTGAGCGCCGGCGGGTTGCTTTTCTCGCTCTTCAGGCGGCCCTTGCAATCGGAATCACGGCGCTGGCCATGCCGCGATGAACCTCCGCCTCGCCGTGCCTGGCCAGCAGCTGCATCAGGTGCTTGCGGATCAGCATGCCGGGCCGGTCGGACTCCATCGAATACTCCACGCCGCGCCGGCGCGTGTCGACCAATGCGTCGGGGTCGGTCGACTCGAGAATGTCCTTGTCCTCGCGCGTCACCGCCTCGTCGAAGTCGATCAGCATCTGCGCCGCGCAGTCGGCCTCGGTGTCGTTGCGGAACAGCCATTGGCACAACTGCATGCGGCCGTCGTCGATGGGCGTGAAGCAGTTGATGATGATGTGGCGCACGCCGCTCGGATACTCGATGTCGAGCCGGCGCGAGAACGGCAGGAAGTAGGCGTTGCGCATATGGCGCGTGGTGATGGGGTCGGTCACGCCGCTGATCGCGTGGAACTTCACCGGGTTGGTGGCCTCGATGACCGTCTCGGCATGGAAGCCCGATTCGTTTTCCACCAGCTCGTACTTGCTCGGCTTCGGGCTCGCGGCCACGCCGAAGGTGGCTCGGTGCACGAAGCTGAAGTGCGAGTTGTCGAACGAGTTTTCGAGCGCGCGCATCGGGCTGGTCTGCCACTCCTCGTAGAACTGGAAGATGGTGCGGTAGCCCGCGTCTTCGAACTCCGGAATGGCGGGAATGTCGGCGATCGGGTCTTCCAGCGCCACCCACGCATAGCCGTAACGCGCGGCGCAGTGGTAGGCCGTGGTGCGGTACTCGGGCGAGATCTTGCGGTCGGGCTCGTACTGCGGAATGCGCACCACCTGGCCGCTGCGGTCATAGGTCCAGCCGTGGTAGCCGCACTGGATGGCGCCGGTGCCGCAGGCCTGGCCTTCGCTGTCCACGCACCAGCCTTTCGACAGTTTCGCGGTGCGGTGGCAGCAGCGGTCGCGCAGCGCGGCGGGCTGGCCGTCGGCGTCGATGAAGAGAACGATGTCTTCGCCCAGCAGCCTGAAGGGCCTGGGGCCGTGGGCCAGTTCGGTGAGAGGCATGACGGCATGCCAGAACTTGCGGAAGACGGGTTGTTGGGTAACGAGCATGCGCGGACTCCTTCTGTGGTCGTGTGGGGACGAACTGAAAGAGCAATTTCCTGCCGTCGACGACGAGGGGCCCGTCGCGCGGCTGAACGCTTCTACTCTGCGCAAGCTGCCATGCAAATTGCGCGCCCGGATTGTGGCGCGGCTTGTTCGCCGATGCACGTTTTCTTTGGCAATGCCCGAGCAAAACCCCTTGGCATGCCTCGTGCATGAACGAGTGCAAGAGTAGAAGCGTTCAGCAGCGCACGCACCAACCACGTGCGCCCGCCCGGAAATTGCTCTTGAAGCGCCTTCCGCTTTTTTGCGGAGGGGATTCAAGACCCGAAGATTCCGAGGCCAGCCCCACATGCAACGTCGATTCTTTCTCGCGGCCAGCACGGCCGCCCTTGCGCCCATCGCCGCGCCTTCCGTGTTCGCACAAAGCGGTGGCAAGCTCACCCCGCTCAAGTTCACGCTCGACTTCCGCATCAACGGACAGACCGCGCCGTTCTTCCTCGCGCTGGCCAAGGGCTACTACAGGGACGAGGGGCTTGATGTGAGCATCGACACCGGCGCCGGCTCGGTCGCGTCCATCACGCGCATCGCCAGCGGCGTTTACCAGCTGGGGCTGGGCGACATCAGCTCGCTGGTCGAGTTCAACGCGCAGAACCCCGGCACGCCGATGGTGCAGGCCGTGTACCAGTACTACAACCGTGCACCGTTCGTGATCATCGGCCGCAAGGACCGTGGCGTGACCGGCGATTTCAGGAGCCTCGCGGGCAAGAAGGTGGCCGCCGCCGCCGTCGAGTCGACCCGCCGCGCCTGGCCGATGGTGGCGCGCAAGCAGGGCATGCGCGGCGACGCCTTCCAGTGGCAGACCACCGACTTCAGCGCGCGCGACAACGTGATGGTGCGCGGCGACGTCGATGCCGCCACCTACTTCCACGACTCGGCCGTGTCGCTGTTCGCGCGCATGAAGCCCGACACGCTGTCGGTGCTCAAGTACGCGGACGCGGGCGTCGAACTGTACGGCAACGCCATCCTCGCGAGCAGCAACCTCGTCGCGCAGAATCCGAAAGTGGTGGCCGCATTTCTGCGCGCGAGCAACCGCGCCATCGTCGAGACCTTTGCCAACCCCGGGCCGAGCATCGCGGCCATGCGCCAGCGGGAACCCATCCTCGACGAGAAGATCGAACTCGAGCGCTGGGGCATCACCGCGCAGTACGTGGGCGCGGCCGACACCCGCGGCCACGGCCTGGGCGACATCCGCAAGCTCACGCTCGAACAGCAGGTCGACGAAGTGGCCGACGTGTTCGGCCTCAAGATCAAGCCGGCGTCCGACGCCATCTTCAACACATCCATGCTCCCATCGCGCAGCGAACGCACCCTCCTCCCCTCCAAGGCATGAACAACTCCAACAGCAGCAGCAACAACAACATCACGTCCTACCCTGCGGAAACCACGCTCGACGAGCGCGACGGCCGCTACCTGCGCAAGGCCATCGTGTGGTCGCACGCGGCGCGGCGCCGGGGCAACCGCCCCTTCGGCTCGGTCATCGTCTCGGCCGCCGGCGAGGTGCTGGCCGAAGCCGGCAACAGCAACGCCGAAACCGGCGACTGCACCGCCCACGCCGAGATCAACGCGCTGCGCGCGCTGCCCGGGCGCAAGCTCACGCGCGAAGAACTCGCGGGCGCCACGCTCTATGCGTCGGGCGAGCCCTGCGTGATGTGCGCGGGCGCCATCTTCTGGTCGAACATCGGCCGCGTGGTGTTCGGCATCGACGCCGAGCGCCTGCGCGTGTTCCGCGGCGAACGGCAGGACCAGCGCGACGCGGAGCTGTCGTGCCGCGATGTGTTTCTCGCGTCGCCGCATGCGATCGAATGCATCGGGCCTGCGTTGATCGACGAGGCGAGTGCCGCGCATGACGGCGCGTGGAAGACCTGAGCGCCGCCCCGGCCCGCACTAGACTCCCCGCATGCCCTGGCACGCCCGTCTCCACCTCGACTACAAACAAGAAGCCGCCCGCACCGTCGCCCGCTTCCGCCATGACGGCCCGCTGCGCATCCTGCAGAGCCTTTATCCCGAAGGCGACACCGTCTGCCACAACGTGCTGGTGCACCCGCCGGGCGGCCTGGTGGGCGGCGACACGCTGGACATCGACATCGAGGCCGCCGACGGCAGCCACGGCCTGATCACCACGCCGGGCGCCTCGCGCTTCTACCGCTCCGAGGGCGAACTGGCGCTGCAGCGCACGCGCATTCGCCTGGCGGCCGGCGCGCGGCTCGAATGGCTGCCGCTCGAAGCCATCTGCTACAGCGGCTGCCAGGCCGAGAACCGCCTGAGCCTCGAGGTGGCGCCCGGCGCCGAGCTGATCGGCTGGGACGTCACCGCGCTCGGCCTGCCCAACGCCAACCAGCCCTTCGAGCGCGGCACCTTCCTGCAGCACATCGAGGCGCCCGGCGTGTGGCTGGAGCGCGGGCGCATCGACGCGGCCGACCAGCGGCTGCTGCAAAGCCCCATCGGCCTGGGCGGGCACCGCTGCATGGCCTCGCTGTTCTTCGTGGCGGGCTCGCCGGTGGCCCGCGCGCGGCGCGACGCGCTGCTCGCGCATGCGCGCACGCTGCTCGAAGCCAGCCCGCTGTTCGACAGCGCCGGCGCCACCAGCCCGCATGCCGAGGTGGTGGTGCTGCGCGTGCTGGCCCCCGTGGTCGAGCCCGCGATGCAGCTGCTGCGCCAGGTGTGGCAGGCATGGCGCGCCGAGCTGTGGCAGCTGCCCCCGGCCACGCCGCGCATCTGGTCGACCTGAGCCCCGGCCGGACCTCGAAGCCGCATTTGTAGGCACTGTCTGACGGACAGCCGCTTTACAAAGGCGCACGCTGGCTCTTTTGCCCAGCGGAACGAGGATCGGCCATGTCCATCGACGACACCCCGGACGCAAGAACGCGGCTTCACCGGCATCTCGCGCACTTCAACGCCGACCGGCTGAAGCTCGGCATCCCCTCGCCCCGGTGGCAGGACGAGCTGGTCCGCGAGTACGACTGCCGCCTGCTCGAAGGCAAATACCTCGAAGCCCTGCGCGCCACGGTGCAGGTCGAGGCCTCGGCCTCTGCGGGCAACGCGGCACATTTCGCTTCCTGGTTCGAGTCGCTGGCGGACACCGGCCCCGGCCAGCGCCACCCGCTGTTCGACTGGCTGGCCCGCGAAGCCACGCTGGCGCAGATGTGCTGGTTCCTCACGCAGGAAGCCGCGGGCGAAGCCGGCTTCGAGGACCTGCTGGCTTACACCCAGGTCAAGCTGCCGCCGCAGCCCAAGCTCGAATGCGCGCGCAACTTCTGGGACGAGATGGGCCACGGCAAGCAAAGCGCCATGCACGGCCAGATGCTCGAGCACATGGTGCGCGAGCTCGACCTGCGCCCCGCCATCGACAGCACGGTGTGGGAGTCGCTGGCGCTGGCCAACACCATGGTCGGCCTGGCGACCACGCGCCGCTACGGCTACCACGCCATCGGCGCGCTGGGCGTCATCGAGCTCACGGCGCCAGGCCGCGTGAAGCAGGTGGCCGCGGGCATGCGCCGGCTGGGGTTGGGCGGCCGGGCGCGCGCCTACTTCGACCTGCACGCGGCGCTGGACATCTCGCACTCGCGCGCGTGGATCCGTGAGGTGATCCGCCCGCTGGTCGACGCCGACCCGGCCTGCGGCCAGTTCATCGCCGAAGGCGCGCTGATGCGCCTGGTCTGCGGCGAGCGCTGCTTCGCGCGCTACACCGCCGAACTGCGGCACGCCGAAGAGGCCCTCGCATGCTGAACGCGGCCGGCGTGCTGCGCCAGGTGGCGGCCACCGGCTACCGCTTCACCACCGTGACGCCGCTCACGCACCAGCGCGTGCTGGCGCGGCGCGGGCGCGAGCCGGGCGCCACGCTGCGCGACGTGTTCGGCTGGAACCTGCCGTTCGAGGCGCGTGCGCTGCCGCCGGCGCTGCTGGCCGCCATGGAACAGGCGGGCCTGGTGCAACGCACGGGCTCGCTGCTGCGCAGCACGGTGCGCATCGCCAGCCTGGGCGACGACCTGTTCTTTCATTCGGCCTACCCCACGGTCGAGGAGAACGCCGTGTTCTTCGGGCCCGACACGCACCGCTTCGCGCGCTTCATCCGCGATGCGCTGGCACGGCGGCGCAAGACATCGCCCGGGCAGCCGGTGCGCGTGCTGGACGTGGGCTGCGGCAGCGGCGCGGGCGGCATCGCGGTGGCGCGCGCGCTGGCCGCCATGGGCGCGGCGGCGACGGTGGTCATGAACGACATCAACCCGCTTGCGCTGCGCTACGCGGCCGTCAACGCCGAAGCGGCCGGCGTGCCGGTGACGCTCGCGCAGGGCGACGCGCTCTCGGCGGTCGAAGGCGCGTTCGACCTCGTCGTGTCGAACCCGCCCTACCTGGACGACGCCGCGCAGCGCGCCTACCGCCACGGCGGCGCGCGGCTCGGGCGGGCGCTCAGCGTGCGCATCGCGGCCGAGGCGCTCAAGCGGCTGGCACCGGGCGGGCAGTTGCTGCTGTACACCGGCGTGGCGATGGTCGACGGCGAAGACCCCTTCCTTGCCGAGCTGCAGCCGCTGCTGGCCGCGCCGGGCTTCGACTGGTCGTACACCGAGATCGACCCCGACGTGTTCGGCGAGGAGCTGGAGCGGCCGGTGTATGCGCACATCGACCGCATCGCCGCCGTCGGTCTCGTCGCCACCCGCGCACCGGAGGCCGCCTGATGGCCGCCGAGCTCGACCTGGACATCGACCTCGGCCCCGACACCGCCCGGCTCGCGGTGGTGCGCGAGTGCAGCGTGCTGGAGCGCATGCCCAAGTGGCTCATCTGCGTGCCGCTGGTGGCGCAGTGGCTGTGGCTGTCGCTGCGCCACGGCGGCGCCACGGTGCCGGCCGCGGCCAACCCGCAGCTCACCACCGGCGGACTGGTGGGCGACGGCAAGCTCGAATACTTCCGCGGCATGGGCCCGCTGGCGCGCTCGCTCACGGCCGACTACTGCGCGGTGCGCAACGACGGCAAGGCCACCGACTACGCCCTGCGCGCGGCCATGGCCGGCAGCGGCCTGGCGTTCCCCGTGGTCGCCAAGCCCGACCTCGGCCTGTGCGGCTACGGTGTGCGCCTGCTGTCCGACATGGCGGCGCTGCGCGCGTACCTGGCGGCCTTTCCGCTGGGCGAGACGGTGGTGCTGCAGCGCTACCTGCCGCAAGAAGGCGAAGCCGGCCTCTTCTACGCACGCGACCCGGTCACGGGCCAGGGCCGCATCATCGGCCTGGCGCTGCGCTACTTTCCGCGCGTGACGGGCGACGGCCGCAGTACGGTAGCCCAGCTCGTGGCCGCCGACGTGCGCGCGCGCCGCATCGCGCGCACGCCGCGCCACCAGTGCAGCGTGCCGCCCGACAGCGTGCCGGCGGCCGGCCAGCAGGTGCGGCTGGCCACCATCGGCTCGACGCGCGTGGGCGGCCTGTACCGCGACGGCGCGGCGCTCGTCACGCCCGAGCTGGTGCAGGCGGTCGACGCCATCGCGCGCGACATGCCCGAGTTTCATTTCGGGCGCTTCGACGTGCGCTACGACAGCCTGCGCGAACTGCGCGCCGGGCGCGGCTTCACCATCATGGAAGTCAACGGCGCGGGCTCCGAGGCCATCGAGGCCTGGGACCCCGACATCGGCGTGGTGCAAGGCTTTCGCATGGTCTTCGCCAAGCAGCGGCTGCTCTTTGCCATCGGCGCCGCGCAACGCAAGAAAGGCGTGCGGCCCATCGGCCTGCTCGCACTCGCACGGCTCAACCGGCGGCAGAACCGGTTGGTCGACCGCTATCCGCCCTCCAACTGAGCCATCGCATGCCCATGCAGACGGAAACCCTCGCCACGCACGCCTTCCCGACACCCGCGCCGCAGCCGGGGCCGCACACGCTGGAAACCCGCTGGGCCACCGACGAGGAGGACGTGCGCGACGCCCAGCGCCTGCGCTTTCGGGTGTTCGCGCAGGAAATGGGCGCACGCCTGACGCCGCCCGCCGGCACGCCGCCCGGCCTGGACGCCGACCGCTTCGACCCCTTCTGCGACCACCTGCTGGTGCGCGCCGTCGACCCGGTGCATGGCCCCGGCCCGCTCATCGGCACCTACCGCGTGCTGACGCCCGAGGCGGCGCGGCGCGCGGGCGGCTTCTACACCGACACCGAATTCGACCTGTCCCCGCTCACGCCGCTGCGCGCGCGGGCGCTGGAGCTGGGCCGCTCGTGCGTCGACGCGCAATGGCGCTCGGGCAGCGTCATCATGGCGCTGTGGACCGCGCTCGGCCAGTACATGGTCGACCACCGGCTCGACACCATGATCGGCTGCGCCAGCATCGGCATGGAAGACCACGGCCTTGCGGCCGCGCGGCTGTGGCACCGGCTGTGCCGCACGCACCTGGTGGAACAACGCTGGCGCGTCGAGCCGCGCGTGGCGCTGCCGCTGGACACCGGCGCGGAGGCCGACGCCGATGCCGACAGCGACGCCGCCCCGCCCGCCGCGCCCCCGCTCATCAAGGGCTACCTGCGCTGCGGCGCGCGCCTGCTCGGGCCGCCCGCGCTCGACCTGGCCTTCAACACCGCCGACCTGCCGATGATGCTGCGCGTGGACGACGTCGCCCCGCGCTACCGCCAGCACTTCTTCGGCGTGTCCGCGTGAGGTTCCGGGCGCGGTCGCGGCGCGCGCTGGTCCCGCTGGTGGCGGCCCAGTTCCTCAGTTCGCTGGCCGACAACGCGCTGCTGATCGTGGCCATCGGCCTGCTCATGCAGCGCCACGCGCCGGGCTGGATGACGCCCGCGCTGCGGCTGTTCTTCTACCTGTCGTACGTGCTGCTCGCCGCCTTCGCGGGCGCCGTGGCCGACGCCGCGCCCAAGGGCCGCGTGCTGATGGCCACCAACCTGCTCAAGCTCGGCGGCTGCGCGCTGCTGATGTGGCAGGTGCAGCCGCTGGTGGCGTATGCGCTGGTGGGGCTGGGCGCGGCGGCGTACTCGCCGGCCAAGTACGGCCTGCTGCCCGAGCTGCTGCCGCAGGACGAGCTGGTGGCCGCCAACGGCTGGGTCGAGGCCGCCACGGTGCTGTCGATCCTGTTCGGGGTGGCGCTGGGCAGCACGCTGGTCGACCGGGGGCTGGCGCTGCCCGCCATCGGCGGGGTGTACCTGCTGGCCGCCGCCTTCACGCTCGCGATCCCGCACAGCCCGGCGCGCGACCGCGCGGCGCTGGCCCACCCGGGCCGGTTGCTGCGCGATTTCGGGCATTCGCTGATGCTGCTGTGGCGCGATGCCGACGCCCGCATTTCGCTGGCCGTCACCAGCCTGTTCTGGGCCGCGTCGGCCACCCTGCAGTTCCTGGTGCTGCGCTGGGCCGCCGAGCGGCTGGGCCTGGCGCTGTCGCAGGGCGCGCTGCTGCAGATCGCCGTGGCCGTCGGCATGGCGGCGGGGGCCGTGGGGGCGGCGCGCTGGTTTCCGCTGGAACGCGCCCGGCGCGCGCTGCCGCTGGGCATGCTGCTGGGCGCGGTGGTCATGGCCATGACGCTGGTCACCCGGCCCGCCGTGGCGGTGCCGATGCTGGTGGCGATCGGGGTGCTGGCCGGGCTGCTGCTGGTGCCGATGAACGCGCTGCTGCAAAGCCGCGGCCTGCTGCGCATGCACCCGGGCCAGTCGATCGCGGTGCAGAACGCCAACGAGAGCACGGCCTCGCTGGCCATGCTCGGCGTGTACGGCGCGCTGATCTACCTCGATGCGCCGCTGCTGCCCACGCTGGCGGGCCTCGGCGGCTTCCTGCTGCTGGCGATGGGGGCGATCCTGCTCTGGTCGCGCCGCCAGCGGGCCCGGCGCGACGCGCTGGCCGCGCAGAACGGCTGACGCGCGGGGGTACGCCGCCCGGGAACAGTCCTGAAATGACCCCTGAACGGCCCTGGCAGGGCTGAAATGTGGCTGAAGACGGCCTGAAAACAGGCAAAGGGTGAGGCACTTCGTATACAGTCCCGCACCTACTGCTTCACGACCAGCCGCCAGAGTGAACTTCAGAAAATCTGCCAACAGCCTGGTCGTTCGTCTGCTCGTGATGGGCCTGGTGATGGCGATCATCGGGACCGCCGCCAGCTACGTCCAGCTCACCCGCTTCCTGCGCGAAGACCTGACCCACTCGGTGGCCGCCCAGCAAAGCGCGCTGGCCGCCTACGTGGCCCGGGACGTCGACAACTACCTGGGCGACCGGCTGTCGTTCCTGGAGCGCCTGGCGGCCACCCTGCCGCCGGCCCTGCTGGCGCAACCCGCGCCACTGCACGCATGGCTGGCCGAGCGCGGCGCCCTGAGCCCCGTCTTCCCGCTCGGCCTGACGGTCGCCGACGCCTCGGGCCGGCGGCTGGACGGCGCGGGGCAACTCGTTACGGACGCTCTGGAATTCACCTCGGCGCTCGCCGGAAAGCCCGCGCTGGGCCGTCCACAGGCCACGGCCTCGCGGCATTCGGTGCTGCCCATGGCGGTGCCCGTGCGCGACGGCAACGGCCGGGTGGCCGCCGTGCTGCTGGGCACGGCCGACTTGTCGGCCGACGGCCTGCTCGACCACCTGCAACGCGGGCGCGTGGGCCAGGCCGGCGGCATCCTGGTGGTGTCGCCGCGCGACCGCATCTTCGTGGCCTCGACGGACGCCTCGATGACGCTCACCCCCACCCCACCCGACGGCGTGAACCTGCTGCACGACCGGGCCATGGCCGGCTTTCGCGGCAGCGGCACCACGCGCAACGCCCGGGGCATCGACGAAATCTCCGCCATCGCCTCGGTGCCCAGCAGCGGCTGGTTCGTGGTGGCGCGGCTGCCCGTCTCGCAAGCGCTGGCCCCGGTGGCGCGCATGCAGACCTTCATCCTGCAGCAGCGCGCGCCCGCCGTGGCCATGGTGCTCGTCGTCATCGGGCTGATCATGGCGTGGCTGCTGCGGCCGCTGCTGCGCGCGGCCGCCCAGGCCGACCGCATGACGCGCGGCGAACTCCCGCTGGCGCCGCTGCGGGTGGTGCGCGACGACGAAATCGGCCACCTCACGCAGGCCTTCAACCGGCTGCTGGCCAAGCTGCTCGACAACCAGCAGGCGCTGGCGCGGCTGGCCCACCACGACAGCCTGACCGGCCTGCCCAACCGCAAGCTGCTCGACGAACGGCTGCAGCAGGCGCTGGTGCGCGCCAAGCGCCATTCACGCCAGGTGGCCGTGCTCTACCTCGACCTGGACGGCTTCAAGCAGCTCAACGACACGCTCGGCCACGAGGCGGGCGACAAGGCGCTGCTGGAAATCGCGCACCGGTTGCAGGCGCTGGTGCGGCAGACCGACACCGTGGCGCGCATCGGCGGCGACGAGTTCGTGCTGCTGGCCGCCGACTTCGAAGGCACCGCCGCACAGGGCGCGACCACGCTGGCACAGCGCTGCATCGACGCCATCTCCAGGCCACTGCAGCTGGACAGGCCGCCCGAGGCGGGGCATTGCGGCGCGGTCATCGGCGTGTCGATCGGCATTGCCCTGGGCAACGGCGACGAAACGCCGCGCGACCTGCTCGCCACGGCCGACACCGCCATGTACCGCGCCAAGCAGAACGGGCGCGGGAGCTACGCGGTGACGCCCGTGCCGGACCCGGCGCCGGCCAGCCCCTGAGCCGGCGTGTCGGTGCGCGGCAGGCGCAACTGCTTCTTCAGCGTCTCGAACACCTGCCGCGTGACCGGGTTCACCACGTGGCTGCGGATGTAGAGGTGGTAGGCCAGGTCGGGCAGGCGCGGCATGCCATCGCCCGCGCCCAGCACGCGCAGGCCCGCGTCCAGCTGCTCCACGCCGCGCGCCGTCACGCCCAGCCCCGCGCGCAACGCGGCCTTGATGCCGATCAGGCTCGACGAGGTGTAGCGCGGCGTCCAGGCCACGCCCGCCGCGTCGAGCGCCTCGTGGCCGATGCGCCGGAAGATGCTCGGCCCGTCGGCCATGATCAGCGGCACCGGCTTGGTCGGGTCGTGCACGTAGCCCGCGGCGCACAGCCACACGGTGGGCGAGTTGCGCAGCACCACGCCCTCGAACTGCGCGTCGGCGCGGTTGGAGATGATCATGTCGACCTCCCCGCTCTTGAGCGACGTCATCAGGTAGGGGCTGCGGCCGATGTGGATGTCCAGCTGCAGCAGCGGCGACGTGCGCGCCACCTCGGCCAGCAGCAGCGGCAGCATGGTCTCGGCCACGTCGTGCGGCGCGCCGATGCGCAGGTTGCCCTCGAGCTGGCCCTGCCGCAGGCTGCGCAGCGCCTCGTCGTTCAGCGCGAGCATGTGGTGCGCGTAGGTGAGCAGCCGTTCGCCGTGCTCGGTCAGGCGCTTCTGGCGGCCCTGCTTCACGAACAGCGGGTGGCCGATCTGCTCTTCGAGCCGCTGCATCTGCTGCGTCACGGCCGACTGCGTGCGCCCCAGGTGAACGGCGGCCGCCGCAAAGCTGTGGTGGCTGACGACAGCGGCAAAGGAGCGCAGGAGTTCAAGGTCGAGCGTGGGCATGCATCAATTTTATTAATGTATTTCGTGCGGCGCTTGGATTGTGGCGTCACGCCGCCGTCACTACAGTGAATGCACATCAAACAGGCAACCCCACTGGAGAAACCGCATGAGCACCCCGTCCGAGCAACGCCAGCAAGCCGTCACCGCGTCCATCAACGCCATGAAGAAAGCCATTGGCGGCGCTGAAGCAACCCGGGACAACCTGGACACCGTGCTCGGCGCGCTGCAAGACCTGGCGGCCCACACCGAGTACTGGGGCGCGGCCGACTTTCCGGCGCCCGAGGCCGGCGAGCACCAGGCCCGCTACCTCATCGCCGAAGACGCGGATCAGAGCTACGCGCTGTACCTGAACGTCATGCGTCCCGGCAAGAAGATCGTGCCGCACAACCACACCACCTGGGCCTGCATCGCGGCCGTGGAAGGCACCGAGCACAACCGCGTGTACGCGCGCACCGACGACGCCAGCGTGCCCGGCGTAGGCAAGCTCGAGCAGACGGCGCTGGTCGTCGTGGCGCCGGGCACGGGCATCGCGCTGATGCCCGAGGACATCCACTCGGTCGAGATCCAGGGCGAGCAGGTCATTCGCCACCTGCACATGTACGGCCGCGCGCTCGAAACGCTGAACCAGCGCACCGCCTACGACCTGGCCGCCGGCACCTACCAGACCATGGGCATCGGCGTGCAGACGCGCCGCTAAGCGCCTCCCCTCTTTCTCCTTCGCTTCGACAACACATGCGGGCCGCTCCGGCGGCCTCGCAGGACTTCGTTCGTTCCAACGACCCGCACCCATGACCTCTTTCATCGACCCGAAGACCCTCAAGACCTGGCTGCACGACGGCGCCGAAATCGCGCTGCTCGACGTGCGCGAGCACGGCCAGTACGGCGAGGCGCACCTGTTCTACGGCATTCCCCTGCCCTTCAGCCGGCTCGAGGTCGACGCCCCGCGCCTCGTGCCGCGCCGCGCCGTGCGCGTGGTGGTCTACGACGAAGGCAATGCCGACGTGGCCGAACGCGCCGCCGCGCAACTGGCCTTGCTGGGCTACACCGACGTGCACGTGCTGCAAGGCGGCGCGCCCGCATGGAAGGCCGCGGGCTACGTGCTCTTCGCGGGCGTCAACCTGCCCTCGAAGACCTTCGGCGAACTGGCCGAGGAGGTCTATCACACGCCCCGCGTCAGCGCCGACCAGCTGGCCGAGATGCTCGCCCGCGACGACAAGGTGGTGGTGCTCGACGGCCGTCCGGTCGGCGAGTTCCACAAGATGAACATCCCCAGCGCCACCTGCTGCCCCAACGGCGAACTGGCCTACCGTGTGCGCCAGCTGGTGCCCGACACCACCACGCCCATCGTCATCAACTGCGCGGGCCGCACGCGCAGCATCATCGGCGCGCAGACGCTCATCAACCTCGGCCTGCCCAACCCCGTCTATGCGCTGGAGAACGGCACGCAGGGCTGGTACCTGGGCGACCACACGCTGGAGCACGGCGGCACGCGCCGCTATGCGCCCGACAGCGGCAACACCGACCTGCGCCCCGCCGCCAAGGCGCTGGCCGCGCGCTTCGACGTGCCCACCGTCAGCGCGCAGGCCGTGCAGCAATGGGCCGCCGACGCGGGCCGCAGCCTGTTCCTGTGCGACGTGCGCACGCCCGAAGAGTTCGCGGCCGGCAGCCTGCCCGGCGCGCAGCACACGCCCGGCGGCCAGCTGATGCAGGCCGGCGACCAGTACTTCGGCGTGCGCGGTGCGCGGCTCGTGCTGTTCGACAACGACGGCGTGCGCGCGCCCACCGTCGCGAGCTGGCTGCGCCAGATGGGGCACGACGCAAGCGTGCTCGAAGGCGGGCTGGCAAGCGGCCTGTCGCTGGCCCCCGCCGCCGCGCCAACCGCGCCTTCGCTGGCCACCATCGACGCGCAAGCACTCGCCGCACGGCTCGAGAAGAACGAGGTCACGCTGGTCGACCTGCGCGGCAGCATGCAGTTCCGCGCCAGCCACATCCCGCAGGCGCGCTGGTCGATTCGCCCGCGCCTGGCCGACGACCTGAAGAACGAAACCCGCCAGCTCGTGCTGGTGGCCGACGACGCCGCGCTCGCCGCGTGGGCCGCCGCGTCCGAACTCGCGGGCCGCTCGCCCGCGCCGCTGCTGCTCCAAGGTGGCATGGCCGCGTGGCGCGCCGCCGGCCTGCCGGTCGAGGCCACGCCCGCGCTGCCCGCCGACGCGGACTGCATCGACTACCTGTTCTTCGTGCACGACCGCCACGACGGCAACAAGGAAGCCGCGCGCCGCTACCTCGCGTGGGAGACCGGCCTGGTCGCGCAGCTCGACGCGCAGGAGCGCGCCGCCTTCCGCCTGCCCGCGCCCGCATCCAACGCAGCGCACACGCCGCACGCCTGAACCTCGGCGCGCGCCCGCCCGCCACCCGCTTTCTGTTGTTCGTCCTTGTCCGTTCCTATTCCAGGAGTCCTGTCATGTCGTCTGTCAGTCGCATCTCGCCGTTCCTTCGCCTCGCCGTTGCAGCCACCTGGCTCGCGGCCCTGGTCATGCACCCCGCCACGGCCGAGCCCATGCCGCAGCGCGGCGGTTTTCCGTCGCAGACCATCAAGTTCGTCTCGCCCTTCCCGCCCGGCGGCGGCAACGACGCGACGGCGCGCCTGGTGACCGCGCGCCTGCCGGAAATCATGGGCCAGGCCGCGGTGGTCGACAACCGCGGAGGCGCGGGCGGCAACATCGGCGCCAAGGCCGTGGCCGACGCCAAGCCCGACGGCTACACCCTGCTCACCTCGCAGGTGTCGATCATGGCCGTCAACCCCACGCTGTACGCATCGGCCGGCTTCGACCCGGTCAAGAACTTCATTCCCATCACGCAGATCAACGCCGCGCCGCTGGCGCTGGTGGTCGACGCCAACTCGCCCCTGAAGAGCTTTGCCGACCTGGCCACCAAGGCCAAGGCCAGCCCCGGCAAGGTGACCTACGCCACGCCCGGCAACGGCACGCTGTCGCACCTGGTGGGCGTGGTGCTGTCGAAGGACAACGGCATCGCCATGACCCACGTGCCCTACAAGGGCGCCGGCCCCGCGCTGACCGACCTGCTCGGCGGTCAGGTCGACGTGCTGGTCACCTCCACCGCGTCGGTCGCGGGGCTGGTGCAGAACGGCAAGCTGCGCGTGCTGGCCGTGACCAGCCCGCGCCGCATCGGCGTGTTCACCAAGGCGCCCACGCTCGAGGAACTGGGCTACGCCGGCGCGCGCTTCGAAGACTGGTACGGCTTCTTCGCGCCGGCCGGCACGCCGCCCGAACGCGTCGCCTATTTGAACGAAGCCATCGTGCGCGCGCTGCACCAGCCCGAAGTGGCCAAGCTCGTGACCGACGGCGGCAGCGAGGTGGTTGCCAACTCGTCGGAAGCCTTTGCGGCGCAACTGCGCCAGGACATCGACCGCTGGTCGCGCATCGTCAAACTTTCCGGCGCCAAGGCCGACTGATTGACGCAACATAGCGGCCTGCCACTTTCTCCCGCCACACCCATCGTCTTTATCGAACCATGTCCGCTTCGCACTCCGACGACCCCGCAGGCCAGGCCATCGACACCCGGCTCACGCGCACCGGCAAGCCCCCTTCGTATGCCGGCGGCGCGCCCGTCAACACGCCGCTGGTGCGCGCCAGCACCGTGCTGTTCGACAGCGTGGGCGACATGCGCGATGCCCGCGCGCGCCGCGACGACGAGCGCATCTTCAGCTACGGCGCGCGCGGCACGCCCACCACCTTCGCACTCGAAGACGCGGTGAGCGAGCTCGAAGGCGCCTACCGCACGCGGCTCTTTCCCACGGGCCTTGCCGCCATCGGCATGGTGCTGCTGTCGTACCTCAAGCCGGGCGACCATGTGCTGATGTCGGACAGCGTGTACGAGCCCACGCGCAACCTCGTGAACTCGTTCCTCGAGCCCTACGGCATTCGCAGCAGCTTCTTCGCGGCGGACGGCAGCGGCATCGAGGAACAGTTCCAGGCCAACACGCGGCTGGTGTACGCCGAATGCCCCGGCTCGCTGGTCTATGAAATGTGCGACCTGCCGAAGCTGGCGGCGCTGGCGCATGCGCGCGGCGCGCTGCTGGCGGCCGACAACACCTGGGGCTCGGGCCTGCAATACCGCCCGCTCGCGCTGGGCGCCGACATCTCGACGATGGCCGCGACCAAGTACCTGTCGGGCCACTCCGACGTGATGATGGGCACCGTTGCGACCACCGAAGCCGCATGGCGCTCGCTCAACGAACGCTGCGACGCCTTCGGCATGACCGTGAGCCCCGACGACGCATGGCTGGTGCTGCGCGGCATGCGCACGTTGTCGGCGCGGCTGCAGGTGCATGAGCGGCACGCGCTCGAAGTCGCGCACTGGCTCGAAGCGCGGCCCGAGGTGGCGACCGTGTTCTGCCCCGCGCTGCCGCAGCACCCGGGGCACGAGCTCTGGAAGCGCGACTGCAAGGGCACCAACGGGCTGCTGTCGATCGAGCTGCAGCCGGGCATCGGCAATGCAGCGGTCGAGCGCTTTGTCGATGCGCTGTCGCTGTTCGGGCGCGGCTCGTCATGGGGTGGCTATGAAAGCCTCGTGGCCTGGACCAACATGCGCGCGGCGCGCAGCGTGAGCGACTGGAGCCAACGCGGCGCGGTCGTGCGGCTGCACGTCGGACTCGAAGCGCCCGAGGACCTCACGGCGGACCTGGCGCGCGGCTTCGCGGCGCTGAACGCGGAAGGCGCGGCCTGAGCGCTTCGGCGCTTGGCTTGCTTACTTCGGGCTCGCGGCGGCAGCATCTTCCTCAGGCCAGCGCTGCGGCACGCGCCGAAGGTTGTCGACCGAATACCCCAGCGTCTTCAACCGAGACACCGCAGCCTCGTACACCGGCTCCGAAATGGTCGGCGTGCGCGCCATGATCCAAGCGTAGTCTCGGCTGCTGCGACCGATGATCGTGAGCTGGTAGTCGCTGTCGACATCGACGATCACGTACTCCGCCTTCACCGGCCAGAAGAACTGCATGCCCCACACCGCATTGCCGGTGTCCGGTACCACGCTGCCGACCGGGTTCATCGTCTTCAGCGGCCCGTCGAACGCGCCCTCGCGGTAGCGAAAGCGCGTGTCGATGCGGCCGTCGGGCTTCAGCGTGTACGACTCCACGGCGTTGAAGGCATTGCGCTCGGGCCGCGTCGGGATGTTGCCGATCACGTACCAGTCGCCCATGAAGCGCTGCAGGTCGACCTGCTTCACCGGCGCAATCGTGGGCGGCGAAGTCGCGCAGCCCGCGACCAGCAGCACGGCCACCGCGCCTGCCGCGATGAGGAAGGGCGGGCTCGTCAGAACGGTTCGCAAGGGTCGCTGCATGGCTGGCGCCTCCGGGGAGTTGAAGGGCGCAGGCTACAGCGCCGGCCGAGGGGGCGGCGTCGGACGGGGCCTTGCGTGACCCGATGCCGCGCTCAGCCGCAGGCGTTCCGCCCCTCCGGCGCGCTGCGCAACCGGTTCAGGAACACCAGTTGCGCCCGCGCACTCTCGCTGCCCTGCGCCGCCGCGCGATGCATCCATGTGCTCGCCTCGCAGCGGTCGGCCTGTACGGCGGAGCCATAGAGCGTAGGCCCCGTCAGCAGCACCATGCCGAGCATTTCCTGCGCCTGCGCATGGCCTTCGTTCGCGGCCTGGCGCAGCATGTCGAGCATGGTGCGGTAATCGCGGTCGGACTGGGCCTCGAGCGCCATCTGGAAGCGTTGCTCCGCCTGCAGTTCGGCATTGGCGTCGTTCGGCTGCGCGGCGCACAACGCCGCCACCAGGCACAACGTGCCCGACAGTGCAATGCGCCAGCGCAAGGACCAGCTGGCGATCTGGTTGAGTTCGGATGACATCGGCAAGCTCCACGAATGAGATGACGCGCATCGTCTCTCCGTGGTGCCGAATGGAAAAGCTGGAATTGGCTCAGCCGGCCTCAGCTTTTGACTGAGGCTTGGCACTCGCTGCGCTCAGAAGATCGCGAGCACCGCCGCGTTCACGAAGTAGCCGCCGATGGTGAGAAACACGAACAGCAGCGCCCCCAGCTTCAACGGTTGCATGCCGGCGCGGCGCAGGCTGCTGGCGCTGGTGCGCAAGCCCATCGCGGCCATGGCGGTGGCCAGGAGCAGCGTGTCGAGCTGCACGAGCCCCGCCACCAGCGCATGCGGCAGCACGTCGAGCGAATGCACGGCGCTCATCACGATGAACAGCACCGCGAACCATGGCACGCGCACCTGCTTGCAGCAGGCCTTGAAGCTGGTCGCGCCCTTGGCCGATGCAGCCGCCTGGAACGACAGCACCATGAGGAAGGGTGCGAGCATCATCACGCGCAGCATCTTCTCGACCACGGCCGCATTGGCGGCTGCGGGGCCGACGGTGTCGCCCACGGCAACGACCTGCGCCACCTCGTGAATGGTCGAGCCCGCGAACAGGCCGAAGGCATGCTCCGACAGCCCCAGGTACGGGAACGCCAGCGGGTACAGCACCATCGACAGCGTGCCGAACACCACCACCGTGGCCACCGCGATCGACACCTTGTGCTCTTCGCCGCGCACCACCGGCTGCGTGGCCATGACGGCGGCGGCGCCGCAAATGGCGCTGCCCGCGCCGATGAGCGCGGCGGTCTGCTTGTCGAGCCCCAGCCAGCGCGTGCCGACGTACACGGCCACGCTGAAGGTCAGCGCCACCATGGCCGCGCCGATCAGCAGGCCGGGCCAGCCGACCGCGCCGATGTCGTGCAGCGAGATGCGAAAGCCGTAGAGCACGATGCCCGCGCGCAGCAAGGTGCTGCGCGCAAAGTCCACGCCCGCCCCGGCGGTCGCGGCCACCGACGGGAACACCGTGTTGCCCGCGACCATGCCCAGCGCAATGGCCAGCGTGAGCGCGCTCAGGCCCAACTGCACCATCACGCCCCACTGCGACATCAGCGCGGCGGCGGCGGCGAGCAACGCGGCCAGCAGCAAGCCGGGCCCGCGGGTGCGAACAAAGGAGAAACCGGGAAACGAAGCGAGGGAGGCAACAAGGGATTGCATGGACTCAAGGTTAGAAACTGGCGCTCCATGAGTCAAAGACATAAACTTCACCAATGCATGAATTCAAGTTATGGCAATGAACCTGCACCTGCTGCGCCTCTTCGTCGCCGTGGCGGAGGCGGGCAGCTTTTCTCGCGCGGCCGAGGGCCTGTGGATCAGCCAGCCGGCGGTGTCCAAGGGCATTCGCGAGCTGGAGCACCAGCTCGACCTGACGCTGATCGAGCGCGGCACGGGCAAGGGCTTTCGGCTGACCGAAGCGGGCGCGTCGCTGCTCACGCATGCACGCGGCATCTTCGCGATGGAGCGTGCGGCGCTCGACGACGTGCGCGCGCGCGTCGGCGTGCAGCGCGGCAGCCTGACCATCGGCGCCAGCACCACGGTCGCGAGCTACTGGCTGCCGCCGTATGTGGCGGCCTTCTGCGCGGCCTACCCGGCGGTGGTGCCGCGCGTGACGGTGGGCAACACGCAGTGGGTGTGCGAGCAGCTGCTCGAATGCCGCATCGACATGGCGCTGGTCGAAGGCCGCGTGGACGAAGAGCGCATCGAGGTCAGCGAGTGGAAGGCCGACCCGCTGACCCTGGTGGTGGCCACGGGCTCCGAGCTGCCGCGCCGCGCGGTGACGGCCGAGGTGCTGGGCCGGCAGAACTGGATCTTGCGCGAGCCGGGCTCGGGCACGCGGCAGGCCACCGAGGCGCTGTGCGCGGCCAACGGCATCGCCGCCCTGCCCTGGATGGAAATGGCGAGCAACGAGGCCATTGCGCGCACCGTGGCCAGCGGTGTCGGCATCTCGATGCTGCCGCGCGTGGTGGTGGCCGACATGCTGGCGCTGGGCACGCTGCGCGAGCTGAAGCTGGCGGGCGGCGCGGCGCTGTCGCGGCCGCTGTACCGGCTGGCCTTGAAGAACAGGCCGCTCGCGCCGGCGGCCCTCAAGATGGCCGGGTTGCTGGAACGCAAGGGGCCGGCCTCTTCGGCCCGCGCGCTCCGTGGCTAGACGCGGTCAAGCCGGCCACCTCACGCCCCCCTAACAGCAGCGCCCCTTGCCCGCCCCGTATCGCGCCTCCAGCCGCTCGCGGAAAAAGACTTCGTAGCTCATGGGCGGCTGGTCGGGGTGCGTGGCCGCCATGTGGGTCAGGTAGGCGTCGTAGTCTGGCAGGCCGACCATGAGCCGCAGCGACTGCTTGAGCGAGCGCGCAAAGTAGCGCCCCGCTTCCGGCAATGCGAGACCCATGGCGTCAGCGCGCGGCCGAGGCGGCGGCCAGCGGCTCGAACGGCGTCTCGTGCGTGGTCGGCCGGTTGGCCGCGCGTGCGGCCAGGCAGGCCTTGATGCTGTACACCAGCACGCTCAGCACCACGAAGATGAACAGCGCGCACAGCGCCGCGTCGAGGCGGTCGTTGAACACGATGCGCGACATGGCCTCGGGCGTCTTGGCCGGCGCCACCAGCACGCCGTTGGCAATGCCTTCGGTGTACCTGGCCGCATGCGAGAGGAAGCCGATCTTCGGGTCGGCCGAGAAGATCTTCTGCCAGCCCGCCGTGAGCGTGCAGGCCAGCAGCCACGCCGCCGGTGCAATCGCCACCCACGCGTAGCGCTCGCGCTTCATGCGGAACAGCACCACCACGCCCAGCATCAGCGCCACGGCGGCCAGCATCTGGTTGGAGATGCCGAACAGCGGCCACAGCGTGTTGATGCCGCCCAGCGGATCGACCACGCCCTGGTACAGGAAGTAGCCCCAGGCCGCCACGCACAGCGCCGTGGCCACGAGGTTGGCCGGCAGCGAGTCGGTGCGCTTGAGCGCGGGCACGAAGCTGCCCAGCAGGTCCTGCAGCATGAAGCGGCCGGCGCGCGTGCCGGCGTCCACCGCCGTGAGGATGAACAGCGCCTCGAACAGGATCGCGAAGTGGTACCAGAAGGCCATCATGGCCTGCCCGCCGATCACCTGGTGCAGGATGTGGGCCATGCCCACGGCCAGCGTCGGCGCACCGCCCGCGCGGCCCAGGATGGTGGTCTCGCCCACGTCCTTGGCGGTCTGCAGCAGCATTTCGGGCGTGATCACGAAGCCCCAGCTCGACACCGTGGTCGCCACCTGCTGCGCGGTCGTGCCGACCAGCGCGCCGGGGCTGTTCATCGCGAAGTAGATGCCCGGCTCGATGCACGAGGCCGCCACCAGCGCCATCACCGCCACGAACGACTCGGCCAGCATGCCGCCGTAGCCGATGAAGCGCGCATGGCGTTCGTTGTCGAGCATCTTGGGCGTGGTGCCCGAAGAAATCAGCGCATGAAAGCCCGAGACGGCGCCGCACGCGATGGTGATGAACAGGAACGGGAACAGGCTGCCCGACCACACCGGGCCGTTGCCCTGCGCGAACTGCGTGATGGACGGCATCTGCAGCGTGGGCATCACGAACACGATGCCGATGGCCAGCGCGATGATGGTGCCGATCTTCAGGAAGGTGGACAGGTAGTCGCGCGGCGCCAGCAGCAGCCACACCGGCAGGCTCGCGGCCACGAAGCCGTAGCCCACCAGCATCCACGTGAGCGCCTTGCCGTCGAAGGTGAAGAGCGGTGCCCACTCGGGGTTCTGGCTCACGGCCTGGCCGCCGAAGATGGCCAGCATCAGCAGCACGAAGCCGATCAGCGACACCTCGCCGATGCGCCCCGGGCGGATGTAGCGCAGGTACACGCCCATGAACAGCGCCACCGGAATGGTCGCGGCCACCGTGAAGGTGCCCCACGGCGATTCGGCCAGCGCCTTCACCACGATCAGCGCCAGCACCGCCAGGATGATGATCATGATCATGAAGGTGCCGAACAGCGCGATCATGCCGGGCACCACGCCCATCTCCTGCTTGACGAGGTCGCCCAGCGAGCGGCCGTCGCGCCGCGTGGAGATGAACAGGATGATGAAGTCCTGCACCGCGCCGGCGAACACCACGCCGGCCAGGATCCACAGCAGCCCGGGCAGGTAGCCCATCTGCGCCGCGAGCACCGGGCCCACCAGCGGGCCGGCGCCGGCGATGGCCGCGAAGTGGTGGCCGAACAGCACGTTCTTGTCGGTCGGCACGTAGTCCAGGCCGTCGTTGTGGCGGTGCGCGGGCGTCTTGCGGTTGCCGTCCAGGCCCAGCACCTTGTCGGCGATGAACAGGCTGTAGTAGCGGTAGGCGATCAGGTAGGTGCAGATCGCGGCGGCCACCACCCAGAGGGCGTTGACGCTTTCACCTCGGGTCAGGGCCACGGTGCCGAGCGCGAAAGCGCCGACCACGGCCACGACCAGCCACACCAGGTGGCGTCGGATGCTGTGCATGGGGATGTCTCCAATATTGAACCCGTGGAGTCTTCCCGGGCCGGGGCCGGCGCGCATCCGTCGGACTGCGTGGGCCGGGTGCGTGGCTTTGCGTAATGGAAAACCCGGATACGTCGCCCGCCGGGCCGCAGTGCAATGCCTGCGGACCTACACGCACGAACCGGGCCCGGCCGGAACAATAGGGGTCTGCCTTCCAACAGCGAGCCAGCCGATTGATCGACGCCATGGACGCACTGTCCGCCTCCACCCCACCAGCCCAGGCACAGGTGCGCTGTTGCATCGCGGGCGGCGGCCCCGCCGGCATGGTGCTCGGCCTGCTGCTCGCACGCGCCGGCGTGCCGGTGGTGGTGCTGGAGAAGCACCTCGACTTTCTGCGCGACTTTCGCGGCGACACCGTGCACCCGTCGACGCTGGAGATATTGCACGAGCTGGGCCTGCTCGACGCGTTCCTGCAACGGCCGCACGACCGCGTGGAAGAGTTGCGCGCCACCTTCGAGGGCACGAGCTTCCCCGTGGCCGACTTCACCCACCTGCCCTCGCACAGCAAGTTCCTGGTGCTGATGCCGCAGTGGGAGTTCCTGGACTTCATGTGCGACGAGGCGCGGCGCTACCCGGGCTTCGAGCTGTGGACCGACGCCGAGGCCGTGGGCCTGCTGCAGGACAAGGGCCGCGTCAACGGCGTGAAGGTGCGGCGCGGGCGCCGCGCCGGGCAGCCGCAAGACGTCGAACTGCACGCCTCGCTGGTGGTCGCGAGCGACGGCCGGCACTCCGCGCTGCGCGATGCCGCCGCGCTGCCGCACATCAGCTACGGCGCGCCGATCGACGTGCTGTGGATGCGCATCCCCAAGGAAAAAGGCGACCCCGAGTCGACCGCCGGGCACATCGCGGGCGGGCACTTCCTGGTGACGCTGAACCGGGGCGACTACTGGCAGTGCGCGTTCGTCATTCCCAAGGGCGGGCACGACGCGCTGCAGGCCAGGGGCATCGACGCATTCCATGCCGAGATCGCGAAGATCGCGCCCTTCTTCGCGCAGCGGCTGCCGCAGGCCCTGCCCGACTGGAACGCGGTGAAGCTGCTCGAGGTGACGGTCGACCGGCTGGAGTCGTGGTCGTGCAAGGGCATGCTGTGCATCGGCGACGCGGCGCATGCCATGTCGCCCGTGGGCGGCGTGGGCATCAACCTGGCCGTGCAAGACGCGGTGGCCGCGGCCAACCTGCTGGCCCCGATGCTGGCCGGCACCGCGACCGACAAGCAGATCGACGACACGCTGCCCCAGCTCCAGCGGCGGCGCGAATGGCCCGTGCGCGTGACGCAGGCGGCGCAGCGCATGGTGCAAGACCGCGTGCTGATGCCCGTGCTCGGCGGCAAGGTGACGAACGCGGCGGGACACGTGCCGTGGCCGCTGCGCATGCTCTCGCGCTGGCCGATGCTGCGCCGGCTGCCGGCACGCGCCGTGGGCCTGGGCGTGCGGCCGGAGCACGTGGCGCCGCCGCCCGCGTCTTTATGACTTTTTTACGCGCGCGCATCGGCATTCGATGCCGTTTTTATGCGCGCCTTTCGATACTCCATCCACTCCAAGACAAGAGTGAACAATGGACATCGTTGGGTTGGCCGCCATCGCGGCTTTGTGGATCGTTTCGGCCGAGACCTGGGTGTGGTTCCATCGGCTCGCCAGGCCGCGCAAGCGCGCGTGAGGCCGGCCATGACGTTGAACGCAACGCTCTGGTATCGCGCGGCCGCCTGGGCCCTACGGGCACGGTCGCGGCCCGACATGACGCTCTACTGGTCGTGCTGCGGCACGCCCGCGCTCGGCGAGCAGACCCTGCTCGGCCACCATGGCACGGGCAATGTTCTCGTGGCATCGTGCAGCCATTGCGGCGCCCGCTGGATGAGCATCTCGCGGGCGGAAGCGCCGACCGACTGGCGGCCCCTGAACACGCGCGACGCCATCGCCATCCGCAAGGCCGGCGACATCACGCGCACGGCGCTGCTCACGGCCTGGGCCCACGACAACCACGCGCGCACCCACGAGCAGACCGCGTGGCACCGCAGAAAGCGGCGCGACGCCGAAGACTGAAGCGGCCGGCTCAGGGCCGCCGTGCCTGCGTCGACTGGCGCGACCAGTACACGCCGTCCAGCCGGTCGAGCCGCACCTCGCCGCCCGACGAAGGCGCATGCACGAAGCGCCCGCCGCCGACGTAGATGCCGGCATGCGTGGGCGTGGATGAGCCGAACAGCACGAGGTCGCCCGTGCGCAGGTCCGACATCGGCACCGGCTGCCCGAACACCGACATGCGCGCGACCGTGCGCGGCGGCGATTGCCCCACGCTGTTCAGGTACACGTAGCCGATGAGCCCGCTGCAGTCGAAGCCGCCGTCCGGCGTGTTGCCGCCGTAGCGGTACGGTGTGCCGACCAGCCCCAGCGCGTGAATGGCGATGCTGTTCGACTGCTCGTCGGTGAGCGGCGTGCTGGCCGGAATCGATGGAAGGCTGCCCCGGCCCGTGCGCGGACCCGGTGGGCTTGCGCAGCCCACCATCACGAGGCAGGCGCCGATGACAAGAATCTGGGAGAGCCGCCGATGCGGCAGCGTGCGGGACCGTGGCGTTGACACAGGTGCTTCGGACATGTCGGATGGCTGAGCCAGCTTGTGAACGTGCACGGACTCTAGCGCGTAACGCGTCCGCTTCCTGAAGAAGAGGCCACGCCCTCCGGGGTCAGCACTGCGGCGCCGATGCCGCGGAGGGAAAAGATGCGGGCAGATGGCGGGATTTGCACCCCGCTTGCCCGCGAGTTTGCGGACTTGGTTGCCTGCTTGCTTACTTGGCGACGACGTTGACCGCGTCCTTCAGCGCCTTGCCGGCGGTGAACTTGGGCGCCTTGCTGGCCTTGATGGTCATCGGTTCGCCGGTCGACGGGTTGCGGCCCGTGCGCTCGGGACGGCTCGCCACGGCGAAGGTGCCGAAGCCGATCAGTTGCACCGTGTCGCCGGCGGCCAGGGCACGCGACAGGTTGTCGATGGCGGCGTCCAGGGCGCGGCCGGCGTCGGCCTTGCTGAGGTTCGTGTCAGTGGCGATGGCGGCGATGAGTTCGGTCTTGTTCAAAACAGGAGGTTCTTTCTTGGTCAAACGGTTGGGAAAAAGTCCGTAGCGCAAAAGCGCTACCGGGGACGAACTTTAAACGCCCCGCAGGGGGAGGGAGAAACACATGCGTTTCAAAAGTGAAACAGCGTGATCGATGACCGCCTAATGGCAGTTCATGAAGCGGCGCCACGTCGAATGCGAGGCCCCAACCGGCGCAGCACGTCGTCGGTGTAGAACAGCCGTGGGTCGCTGGAGTCTACTTTCGTTGGATGCATGCGTACGCGCAGGATCACCAGCTTCGAGGCCGTGCGTGCGTCGCGCGCCTCCGCAGACTCGATGTAGATCGGGATGCCGATCGACGAACCCTTGACACGGCGCATGGTGCCGCCGGTACTCTGCGCGTCGACGACTGCCGACGAACCGGGGAGATTGCCGATCGAAAAAACATCGTCGCCGTCCAGCAGCGAGCGATCGGCCGGTCCGCGCTCCACCGTGAACGCGGCCATGTTGAGCGTACTGGCCAACTCGGCCGCCCTGAAGAGCGCGAAAGCCCTCGCGGTTCGCTCCGGGGTCTTGGCGGATCCGAGGAAGTCGACGCGAAACACCAAGTCGCCCAGCGACTCCGTGGCATAGCCGAAAGGCGCACCTTCTTGCATCGGGCGATAAGGCGTTGACGTCGGCGTCGTACAGGCGCTCAAGAGCGCGGCGAGCAGGAGGCTGGCAAGAAATGTTCTGGGGATCACGGAAAACTGCCGGACAGAGCGACTTGCGATGATATGCAGCCGAGCGCCCCTGATTCATTGCCGTGGCTACCGGGTGCAGTCGACCAAAGCTGAACAAGGACACATCCGCAATGACACTGGCAGAACGCCTGAGAAACTGGCAAGCAACGCAACACTGGCGTCGCCTTGCCTGCGAGCGCGCCGCAGCCGAGTTTTCACGGACGCACACAGAGAGGGCGATGGGTGCGCATGTGTTGCGGCTCGATGCGAACGAAGCGGTGGTGCGCGTGATGTACATGAACGGGCGCGTCCCGCTTGATCGTTGTTGGTATGCCGTTCAGCGGAATGGCGGGGCGATCCAGGTACTGTCGTTCGACGAGGTCGCGCCAATGGAATCGCCCTGGCGCTGATGTCGACGCGCGTGCTTTGGAAGGACGGCTGATACAGCGAGCCAGGACACGCAGAGCCTCCTCACTGAAAGGAAATGCCGAGCCCACTCGAGGCCAAAAGGCGATTCGGTTCGCCCTTGCAGGTAAGCCGCTGCATCGAGAGTCCCGCTTCCGCAAGATGCGCCACGCGCCACCATGCACCATCCGGATCTGCGTAGAAATCGACATTGCTCTCCTTCATCGTGGGCCCGAGATCGGGCTTGGAAAACGAGCGGAGACGTCGTTGTATTTCAGTCGGTTCGGGTGATTCCTGATAAGCCACACGATTCGAAAGTAGTCATCGATGGACAACTCAGCAGCATCGGGTAGCGGGTAAGGGCCTTGGAGTTTTCTTCGACGCTCAACGGCCCAAGGCGGCGCGATCCCTTTTTCGATGCACTCATAAAGCCCGATCCATCCTTCCGGCTCCGGCCATTCGGTCCGATACCTGCTGCGGCCCTGTACATCGAGACCCAGGTAAAAGCCCTGCCACTGAGCCCAGTAGGCCTCTCCCTCACCCATGCGCCATCCAATGCTGCCCCATGGAATATCGGGGTACTCGATCCATAGAGGGTTCATCAGAATTTCTTCCTGCAGACAAAGCGGCCTTTTGAAAATTCTCAAAGGCAAAAATGGGCGAGAGGTTTCGAGGGACCGAAGAAGGCCTGACCCTGCAATCTGCGTCCCACACCGACACTCAATTGATCGCATCCGGCTTGCGCGCCTGTTCCGCTGCGACCTCCCGGGCCAATTCCACCGCATCCCCTGCCAGATCAGACGCAAGCCCCATGAGGTTCTTCCGGTGTTTCTGCCCTGTCCCTCCAAGCCATTCATCGCTGCTGCCAATACAGAAGAGCAGCGAGTTCAGTTGCATCAGCTTGCCTTCGAGAGCCTCCGTTGCACTGACGACAATCTCACCGTGAGCTTCCGGTCGGGCGACTCGACCGATGATTCGTTTGGACATTTGACGCGCTCTCTTTTTAAAGTTGTGCACTTGATCTTTCGGAACGCCGAGAGAGCCGCGCTCCGTGACCTCCGCGTCTCACGCTTGCGTCTTTCTCCTGCACCGCTGAATCCGATCAGAGGTCATTCACTTTAAAGAAGGCCAAGCCCCGACAAAGGCCATTCGCGCCATGAAATCTCCCCCGGCGCGGAAAAATTCTCGCTTGCGCAAGCGCAAAAATCCGGCCGCAGCGTAGTTCAGCGCCGCCCGAACTCCGTCGCGTGCTCCACCGCATACTTGATCAGCTCCGCCTGCCCCTCGATGCCCAGCCTGCGCTTGATGCTCTGGCGGTGCGCCTCGACCGTGCGCACGCTCAGCCCCAGGTCGCGCGCGATCTGCTTGCTCGACTCGCCTCGCCCCAGCGCCGAAAGAATCTCGCTCTCGCGCGGCGTGAGCAGCGGCCTCGGTTCCTGGGTGCGAAACAGTTTTTTCGACACGGCCGGGCTCAGGAAGGTGCCGCCCGCCGACACGGCCTCGATGGCCGCGACGATCTCCGCCGCCGGCGCGTCTTTCAGCACATAGCCGCGCGCGCCCACCTGCAAGGCCTTCTGCACGTACTCGGGGTTGTCGTACATGCTGAGCATCACCACGTGCGGCGCGTTCTGGCGTTGCAGCAGCAGCGCCGCGAGCTCGATGCCGTTCATGTCCTTCATGCCGACGTCCATCAGCATCAGGTCGGGCCGCACGCTGTCGACCTGCGCCAGCGCCTCGGCCGCGCTGCCCGCCTCGCCGACGATCTCCAGGTTGGGCATGGAGCCCAGCCGCGCGCGCAGGCCGTCGCGCACCAGCGGGTGGTCGTCGACGAGAAAAAGGCGAACGGTCTTCGTCGTCATGCGGTGGATGCGTCCGATGCGGCCGTGTCGGCCTTCGCGCTGCGGGCCGGCACCACGGCCTCGATGGAGGTGCGCCCGGCGTTGGAACACATCACGAGCTTGCCGCCGATCGACTCCATGCGCTCGCGCATGTTGCGCAGGCCGATGCCTCGGCGCGGGTCGAGCTGCACGGCCTCGATGTCGAAGCCCGTGCCGTCGTCGCTCACCTCGAGCCGCACGCCCGCCTCGTCGTCGAAGCCCAGCGCAATGTGAACATGCTGCGCGTTCGCGTGCTTGCGCACGTTGGTCAGCGCCTCTTGCGTGAGGCGGAACAGCGCGGTCTTCACCTCGGGCTGCAGCTCGAAGGCCTCACCCCCGATCATCATCGACGCGTCGACGGCGCCCTCTTCGCGGAATTCGTCGACCAGCCGCTCCAGCGCGGCGGGCAGGCCCAGCGTGTCGAGCAGCGCGGGGCGCAGCCGGTGCGAGATGCGGCGCACCTCGATCAGCGAATCGTTCAGCCGCTGCAGCGCCTTGGGCAGCGCGGGCGGCGTGCCCTGATGCTGGCGCTCGAGCGACTCCACGGCCGACTCGATCAGCAGCTTGGCCGACACCAGCGTCTGGCTGGTGCCGTCGTGCAGTTCGCGCGCCAGGTGGCCGCGCTCTTCTTCCTGCGACTGCACCACGCGCCGCGCGAGCAGCCGCAGCTTGGCCTCGGCCGTGCGGTGTTCGCTCAGGTTCAGCAGCAGCCCGGCCGCGCTGACCACGCCCAGGCACAACGCGGCAATGCCCGCGATCCACAGCAGCGTGGCGGTGACGTTGGCGTTCATCTGCCGGTCGAGCGTGTCCATGGTCGACTGGATGTCATCCAGGTACAGGCCGGTGCCCACCATCCAGTTCCAGCGCGGCATGGCCGTGACGTAGCCGAGCTTGGGCGCCATCTGCGCACTCGAGGGCTTGCGCCATTCGTACTCGACGTAGCCGCCGCCGTGGTCCTTCGCGCCCTTGATCAGCTCCTGGATGGTGTAGCGCCCGTGCGAGTCGCGCAGGCCCCAGAGGTTCTGGCCCACCAGCTCGGGCTGGCGCGAGTGCATGAGCGAGTTGCCTTCGAGGTCGTAGACGAAGAAGTAGCCGTCGTCGCCGTAGTTGAGCGCGGCCAGCCGGCGCAGCGCCTCGTTGCGGGTGGCCTCGTCGTCCTGGCCCGACTCGTACAGCGGCAGCAGGTTGCTCACGGCCAGGTCGACGTAGCTGCGCAGCTCGCTGCGGCGCTGGGCCATGTAGCTGCGCTCGATGAGGGCGCGCTCGCGCTGGGCCAGGTCGTGCTCCTGGTGGCGCACCGCGAGCGCCACCAGCACCAGTGCGACGAGCAAGGGTGCCACGGCCAGGGCAACGATCTTGGTGCGGAGATTCATCGGGCGGCAAGACTACCACCGGGGCGTCCCGGGGGGCGCCGCAGGCGTTTGTCAGGTATCGGTGGGCACGTGGTCCCAGGTCTTGCCGTAGCCGGTCATCCAGCTGAGCGCGTAGCGGCGCTCCATGACGATGCCGGCATCGAGGCCCGCTGGCATGGGCTGACGGCGCAACTGGGCATCGCGCACATGCCAGTGCTCGTCGTACAGGCGCATTTCCTCGTCGCGCACGTCGTCGGCCGGACGCAGGCGGGCACCGGCGATGAAGTCGGCCGGGGACTGCAGCGCGTGCCGCACCAAAGGAAGCTTCCAGATGTCGGCGCGTTCGTCCGACGGCGGCAAGGCGTCGATGCCGCCCAGGGCCCAGATCATCGGCAGCATGGCCTCGGCGCGCCAACCGAGCTGGATGAGGTCGTGCTGCGGCGGACGCTGGTCGACGACGAAGGCCTTCTCAGCTTCGGAGAAGAACGCGTCGATGCCATGCGTTCGCGCCCAGGCGATGCCCTTGTGCGCGATGTCTTCGCTCTCGTTGGCGCGCCACACGACGGCGGCGAGCGCGAGCAGGCGCTGCGCAACTTGTTCGGCCGTGCGCGCAGGCGCTTCTTCGTCTTCGCTCTCTTCGCCTTCGACGTCGATGACGGGGTTCAGGAAGAGGTCGAGCGAACGCGCGATGAGCGCATCCCGCTCGGCCGGGCGTTCGCGGCATTGCCAGTACAGCAGGTAGATGCCCCAGCGCCGCTTCTGCCCGTCGCCGTCGGTCCACGCGATGGCCGCCTCTTTCTGGTCGCCGTACCAGACGGCGCGGGCGCGCACGCGGGTCGCGCCAGGAAGCGTGCGCTTCACCTCGGCAATGCACAGCGCGCTGAGCGCAAGCACGCCTTTCTTGACGGCGTCGCGTTCGTTCTGTCGGTCCCACCATCGGCGAAGGATGTTCATGGGGCGGAGTGTATTTCGGCGGCTGCGCCCAGCCCCGCACACGTTGCTCCGGGGTTTCGAGAACAACTGCCATGCGCGTGACTTTGGGTGACAGTGTGCGAAGCCGAATCGGCCTACAACACGCTTCACAACCACACCGAACAGGGAGAAGCCGACATGGGCAAGAAAACACAACACCCGGTGCCCGCGCCGCGAATCGGCTTCGAGAAATGGAAGGTGGCGGCTTTGCTGGCACTCGCAGCCACGAGCCACGCCATGGCCGAGGCACCATTCACGGGCGCCTTCAGCGGCACGGGCCGGGCGTGCTCGGGCGGCTTGTTCGTTCGCACCCGGACCATCGAATGGAATTCGAGCTTCAGCATCTGCAAGCCTGCGCGCTATGAAGTGCTCGACAGGGAAGGCCTTGCGAGCGATCAGGGCCGGATCGCATTCCGCCTCAAGGCGCGCAGCCGACGATGCCTCTACGAGGTCGTCGAGGCACAACAGGTCAGCCGCTACGGCTGGGACATACGCGGCTACCAGTCGCTGGAGTCTTACCGAAAGCGCGACTTGCCCGACTGGAACAACTCGCCCCTGGACGACCGAATGATCTTGTCGTGTCCGATGACGCGTCTGGAGTGACAGATTCCGCGCATATGGGCGGCAAGCAAGTAACCCGGCCCATCGGGCTTGCCCTGCTCATGCTTGCCGCTACAGTGGCCGCCGCTGAAGCGCATTTCACCGGGGTGTTCGCGGGAACCGGCCGGGCTTGCCACGGCACACTGCGGGTTCACGGCAAAACCATCGAATGGAACTCCAGCTTCAGCCGGTGCGAGGCGAGCCGCTACGAAGTGCTGGAACATCAACTCGACGGCAGCGGGCAACGCATCGTCTTTCGCATCGAAGCTCGCGGAAGTCGCTGCCTGTATGAAGTGTTTTCGCTGGAACAGGTCGATGGCTCCGACTGGACGGCGGACGGCTACCCGTCGCTCGAGGCGTTCCGCAACCGCGACTTGCCGGACTGGCGCGACTCACCCTTGCAGGAGCGGCTCGTGCTGGAATGCCCGATGACGCGGCTGAAGTAAGGCCGCGGCCAAGCGGCCCGTCTTCAGCGGACCGCGCCCGCAGCCACTGCAGCCACCGAAGCCCGCCGAAACTCCGTCGCGTAATACAGCAGCGCCAGCAACACATACCCGCCGCCCAGCAGGCACAACCCGGTCCACCCGTGGAAGGCATACACCGCCGCCGCGATGCCCGAGGCCACCGCCGCGCAGATGAAGATGAAGGTCATGAACAGCCCGTTGAGCCGCCCGCGCAGTTCGGGTGCCAGCATGAAGAGGCTGCGGAAGTTCAGCACCTGGCACAGCTGCACCGCGCCGTCGAGCAGGATGCCCGCCGCCACAAGCCCGGACAGCGAATGGAAGTGCATGGACACCGCGCCCAGCACGAACGACAGCAGCGCCACCGCAATGGCAATGCCCGTGGCCGGGCGGGTCAGCCCCCGGTCGGCCAGCCGCCCCGCCACCGGCGCGAGCAGCGCACCCGCCGCGCCGGCCAGGGCGAACAGTGCGATGCCGCCCTGCCCCATGCCGAACTCGTGCGCCAGCGCCAGCGGCACCGCCGTCCAGAAGGCCTGGAAGCCCGAGAACATCATCCCCTGGTAGAAGCCGCGCCGGCGCAGCAGCGGCGTGTTCCACACGATACCGGGCAGCGACGCCATGGTGCGCGCATAGCCCACCGACGCATGCGGCCTGCGCTGCGGCAGCGCGCGCCACAGCACGGCGATGAGCACGGCCATCAGCACGGCCGACACCCAGAACACGGCGCGCCACCCCAGCGCCGACGCCACCACGCTCGCAAAGGGTCGCGCCAGCATGATGCCGCCCAGCAAGCCGGCCATGATGTTGCCGACCACCTTGCCGCGCGTGGCCTCGGGCGCCAGGTGCGAGGCAAAGGGCAGCAGCACCTGCGCGGCGACGGCGCACGCGCCCACCACGAACGAAGCCGCCAGGAAGGTGACGGCCGAATCCGACAGCGCAATGCCCACCAGCCCGATCACCGCGCCCACGAGCGCGCCGAGGATGAGCCGCCGGTTCTCGACCACGTCGGCCAGCGGCACCAGCAGCAGCAGGCCGGCGCCGTAGCCCAGTTGCGTGAGCGTCATGATCAGCCCGGCCAACCCGGCGTGCAGCTGCAGCGTGTCGGAGATGGGGCCGATCAGCGGCTGGGCGTAGTAGATGTTGGCCACGCACAGGCCGCAGGCCACGGCGAAGACGAGCGTCAGCGCGGGCGTGAGACCGGCCGGCGCGTGGGGCGCGTTGGAAGAAGCGGAAGAGGCGGAAGAAGACACGAGGAATCCCGGTTCGAGAGGGCAACCACTGGGGTTAACCCGAAGCCGGGGGACCATAGCACGCGGAGCCGATTTCTGCAGGCAGCCGCCGTGGCAACCCCCAGCCTCAATCCACGCTGGTCGGCCGGCCCGAGGCCACCCAGGCGTCGAGCCCGCCGGTCAGCGGCAGCGCCCGGCGCGCGCCCCTTGCGAGCAGCACGCGCGCGGCCTGCGCGGCCGACACCTCGTTGGGGCAGTTGCAGTACAGCACCACGTCGCGGCCGGTGGCGTGCGACAGGTCGAGCCCGCGCTGCTGCAGCGCCTTGAGCGTGTACGACTGCGCCCCCGGAATGCGGCGCGGATCGACCTGCACGCCGGCCTTGCCGCGCACGTCGATGACCAGCGGCGGCTCTTCGCCGCTCAGCAGTTCGTGCAACTCGTCGACCGAGATGCGCGGCATGCCCGTGAGCCGCATGAAGGCGCGGCGGCGCCAGTAGCGCACCACGAGGATCACGACCAGCAGCACCGCCAGCGCGGCCGTGGCAATGCCGCCGGCCTGCGCCATGACGGCCAGCACTTCCTGGATCTGGTTGCGGAACACCCAGCCCAGCCCGAGGAACAGCCCGGTCCAGACCAGCGCGGCGCCCACGTCGAAGCCGATGAAGCGCCGCACCGACATGCCCAGCGCCCCCGCCATCGGCGGCGCAACCACCGACACGCCCGGCACGAACTTGGCGGCCACCAGCGACAGGCCGCCCCAGTCGGTGATGAGCGACTCGCCGCGCCGCACGCAGGTGTCGGGCGACAGCGAGATGCGGCACAGCAGGCGCATGAAGCGGTAGCCGAAGCGCCGCCCCGCATAGAACCACGCCCCGTCGCCCAGCAGGTTGGCGGCGACGGCGGCCAGCACCACGCCGACCACCGAGACATCGCCCGCCGCCAGCAGCGCGCCCGTGAGCACCAGCACCGCGGCCGCCGGCACCGGCAAGCCCAGGCGCGCGGCAAAGCTGGCGGCAAACACCACCAGGATCGCGTTCTGCACCAGCAGCGACATCAGCTGCGCCATGCGGACTTTCGGGAAAGGGTGGCGACGGATCGCCGGAGGTGGGAGGGGTTCATGCCACCCGCGATTCTCCGGCATGGCCCAAGAACGTACCGGGCCCGGGCCATTGGCGGGCGGCTGTCGCCGGCTTTTTTCAGGCGGCGCGCGACACGCTGAAGCCGAAGGTATTCACGCCCTCGGCGCTCGACGCGCACACCTGTCCGCCGTGCATGCTGGCCACCGCCTTCACGATGGCCAGCCCCAGGCCGTGGCCGTGGTGCTCGCCCCGGTCGTTGCGCGCGGCGTCGACGCGGTAGAAGCGGTCGAACAGGTGCTGCAGGTGCTGGTCGTCGATGGGCGCGCCGGGGTTCGACACGGTGATCCAGGTGTCGGCGGCCTCTTCGCGCAGCGTGACCGTGATGCACGCGCCCGGTTTCGAATGCTCGATGGCGTTCTGCAGCAGGTTCGACATGGCGCGGCGGAACAGCGCGCTCTCGAGCCGGGCCTCGGTGCGCACCTCGCCCTCGATGGCGACATGGGCACGGGTCTCGTCGAGCACGAACTCGAAGAACTCGATGGTCTTGCGCACCTCCTGCGCCACGGGCGTGAGCACCAGCCCGGTGGCCACTTCGCCCCGGTCGGCGCGCGCCAGGAAGAGCATGTCGTTGATGATGGAGCGCAGCCGCTCCAGGTCTTCGAGGTTGGCCTGCAGCACCTCCTGGAACTCGCCCGCGCTGCGCTGGCGCGACAGTGCCACCTGCGTGCTGCCGATGAGGTTGGCCAGCGGCGTGCGCAGCTCGTGCGCCACGTCGGCATTGAAGGACTCGAGCTGGCCGTAGGCCTCCTCGAGCCGGTGCAGCGCGCCGTTGAAGGCTTCGGCCAGCGCCGACAGCTCGACCGGCAAGGGCTCGGAGCGCAGCCGGTGCGACAGCGTCTTGGGCCGCAATGCCTGCGCCTCGGCCGACAACCGTTCCAGCGGCCGCAGCCCCACGCGCGCGATCCAGTAGCCCATGAATGCCACCACCAGCATCGCCCCCGACCCGAGCGCGACCAGCGCGGTGAGAAAGGCTTGCCGCGTGCGCGCATAGGGCTCGGTATTGCGCCCGACGATCAGGCGCACGGCTGGCCGCTGTTCGAAGGCGTCGATGTGCACGGACAGCGTGCGAAACGGCTTCTCTTGTCCCGGCAGGACGATGGCGCTGGTGTGGCCGTTGGCCTCCCGCGTGAGGCCGTCGATCTCGGCGAGGCCCTTGCCGTACTGGAAGCGCGGATCGTCGCTGAGCACCCAGAAGCGCACGCTGCCGTCTTCCGGCGTGAGGGTGTCCATGCGCGCCTGCACACGGGCCCAGCGCTCGGGGCTGCCGATGGCGTGGATCCAGAACTGCAGGCTCTTGAGGGTGGTGTCGAGCTCTTCGTACTGGTGCCGCTCCAGCTCGCGCGCCAGCACGTTGTGCAGCACGAAGCCGGCCAGCGCGAAGGTCGCGAGCGCCACGGCCGCGAACATGAGCACCAGCCGCGCGGTGATCGAGCGCCTCACAGGCCCTGGCCCTCGCCCTGCATGTCGCGCAGCTCCATCACGTAGCCCATGCCGCGGATGGTGTGCAGCAGCTTCGGCGCGAAGGGCACGTCGATCTTGTCGCGCAGCCGCTTGATGGCGACCTCGACCACGTTGGTGTTGCTGTCGAAGTTCATGTCCCACACCAGCTCGGCAATGGCCGTCTTCGACAGGATCTCGCCCTGGCGCCGCGCCAGCACGGCCAGCAGCGCGAATTCCTTGGCCGTGAGGTCGATGCGGGTGCTGCCCCGGAAAGCCTTGCGCGCCAGCAGGTCGATCTGCAGGTCGGCAATGCGCAGCTGCATCGGCTCCTGCTTGCGGCCGCGCCGGTTCAGCGCCTGCAGCCGCGCCAGCAGCTCCAGGAACGAGAAGGGCTTGATCAGGTAGTCGTCGGCGCCCTCGTGCAGGCCCTTGATGCGGTCTTCGACCCGGTCGCGCGCGGTGAGCATGATGACCGGCGTCTGCTTCACGGCGCGCAGCTCGCGCAACACCGCGAAGCCGTCCTGCCCCGGCAGCATCACGTCGAGCACGATCACGTCGTAGTCGTGCGTGAGCGCCAGGTGCTGGCCGTCGATGCCGTTGTGCGCCATGTCGACCGCGCAGCCCTGCTCCGTCAGCCCCTTGGAGAGGTAGTCGGCGGTTCTCAGTTCGTCTTCGACAATCAGGATCTTCATGGCATTGGCATTGCTGCGCTTGTGCTGTATCAACCGGCGCTCGTCATCCATGCACCTCGGCGGGCACCGGCGCCTTGCCTTCCCTGGCGGCCTTGCGGGCCTTGCGCGCTTCCTTGCGGCGCAGGTACCAGTAGTGGCCGCGATCGAGGTACAGGTACACCACCGGGGTCGTGAACAGGGTGAGCGCCTGCGAGAGTATCAGCCCGCCGACCATGGCATAGCCCAGCGGCCGGCGCAGCTCGGAGCCCGAGCCGTGGCCCAGCATCAGCGGCAGGCCCGAGAGCAGCGCGCACATGGTGGTCATCATGATCGGGCGAAAACGCAGCAGGCAGGCCTGGTAGATGGCGTCGTGCGGCGTCATGCCCTGCTCGCGCTCGGCCTTGAGCGCGAAATCGATCATCATGATGCCGTTCTTCTTCACGATGCCGATCAGCAAGATGATGCCGATCAGCGCGATCACGCTCAGGTCGTAGCCCCCCGCCATCAGGATCAGCAGCGCCCCCACGCCGGCCGAGGGCAGCGTCGACAGAATCGTGAGCGGATGGATGTAGCTCTCATACAGCAGGCCCAGCACGATGTACACCGCCACCAGCGCCGCGGCAATCAGGTAGGGCTGCGAGGCCAGCGAGTCTTGAAACGCCTGTGCCGTGCCCTGGAACGAACCGGTCAGCGACTGCGGCAGCCCCATGTCGGCCTGCGCCTTGTTGATGGCGTTCACCGCGTCGCCCAGCGCCGTGCCGGGCGCCAGGTTGAACGAGATCGTCACGGCCGGGAACTGCCCCTGGTGGCTGATCGACAGGTAGGCAGTCTTGCTGGTGTCCACCTTCACGAAGCTGGACAGCGGCACCTGCTGCCCGTTGAGCGGCGACGTCAGGTACAGCTTGCTGAACAGCGCCGGGTCCTGCTGCATGGCGGGCGTTACCTCCAGCACCACGTGGTAGCTGTTGAGCTGCGTGAAGTACTGCGCCACCTGGCGCTGGCCGATGGCGTCGTACAGCGTGGCGTCGATGGTGGCCGGCGAGATGCCGAAGCTCGACGCGCGATCGCGGTCGATGGTCAGCACGGCCGAGGCCGCGGCGTTCTGCTGGTCGGTGGCCAGGTCGGTCAGCTCCGGCAACTGCTTGAAGCGCGCGAGCAGCTTCGGCGCCCAGGTGTTGAGCTCGTCCAGGTTGGCGTCGGTCACCGTGTACTGGTACTGGGTGCGCGAGGCGCGCCCGCCCACGCGGATGTCCTGCCCGGCCTGCAGGAACAGGTTCACGCCCTGCACCTTGGCCAGTTGCGGACGCAGCCGCGTGATGATCTCGTCGGCGGAGGCTGTGCGGCCTTCATCCTTGGGCTTCAGGCTGATGTAGAAGTTGCCGGTGTTGTAGGTGGACGAGCTGCCGTTCATGCCGAAGCCGGTCACGTCGGGGTCCTTGCGCACCACGTCGGCCAGCTCGATCATGCGGGCGTTCATCGACGCGAACGACGCATCCTGCGCCGACTCGGCAAAGCCCGAGATGAAGCCCGTGTCCTGCTGCGGGAAGAAGCCCTTGGGAATCACCGCGAACAGCACGCCCGTGGCCGCCACCGTGGCGATGAAGACGATGAGCGTGGTGAACTGGTGGTCGAGCACCACGTGCAGCCCGCGCTTGTAGCCGCTCAGCATGGCGTCGAAGCCGCGCTCGAACAGCTGGTAGAGCCGCCCGTGCTGGCGCCCGTGCTCGTTCTTCAGGAAACGCGAGCACAGCATGGGCGTCAGCGTGAGCGAGATGATCACCGACACCACGATGGTCAGCGTGACCGTCACCGCGAACTCGCGGAACAGCCGGCCCACGATGCCGCCCATCAGCAGCAGCGGAATGAACACCGCCACCAGCGACACCGAGATCGAGATGATGGTGAAGCCGATTTCGCTGGCCCCCTTGTAGGCCGCCTCCACCGCCGACATGCCCTCTTCGACGTAGCGGTAGATGTTCTCCAGCATCACGATGGCGTCGTCCACCACGAAGCCCACGGCGATGGTCAGCGCCATGAGCGAGAGGTTGTCCAGGCTGTAGCCCAGCAGGTACATCACGGCCACCGTGCCCAGCAGCGCGAGCGGCACGGTCACGCTGGGAATGAGCGTGGCGGGCACGTTGCGCAGGAACACGAAGATCACCGCCACCACCAGCGCGATGGTCAGCAGCAGCGTGAACTCCACGTCCTTCACCGAGGCGCGGATGGTCTGCGTGCGGTCGATGATGGCGTTGACGTCCACCGTCGGCGGAATCGACGCCTTCAGGCGCGGCAGCGCGGCGTTGATGCGGTCGACCGTCTCGATGACGTTGGCGCCGGGCTGCTTGGTGATGGCCAGCACGATGGAGCGGCCGTTCTGCACGGTGCTGCCCTCGGGCGCGGCGGCGCCGGCGTAGGCCCAGCCGGCGATCTTGGCGTTCTCGGGGCCGTCGACCGCCACGCCCAGGTCGCGCACGCGAATCGGGGCGCCGTTGCGGTAGGCCAGCACCACGTCGTTCCAGGGCTGCGCCTTCAGCAGCTGGTCGTTGGTGTAGACGGTGAAGCTCTGGTTCGCCCCGTCGATCGTGCCCTTGGGCGCGTTGACGGTGGTCGACGCCAGCACGGTGCGCACGTCTTCCAGGCTCAGGCCCAGCGCCGCGAGCTTGGCCGGGTCGACCTGGATGCGCACGGCCGGCTTCTGCACGCCGCCGATGTTGACCAGGCCCACGCCGGAGATCTGCGAGATCTGCTGCGCAAGGATGTTGTCGGCGTAGTCGTTCACCTCGGTCAGCGGCAGCGTCTTGGACTGCACCGACAGGATGAGGATGGGCGCGTCGGCCGGGTTCACCTTGCGAAAGGTCGGCGGGCTCGGCAGGTTGGCGGGCAACTGGCCGGTCGATGCGTTGATGGCCGCCTGCACGTCGAGCGCGGCGGCGTCGATGCTGCGGTCCAGGTCGAACTGCAGCGTGATCTGCGTGGAGCCCAGGCCGCTGGTCGAGGTCATCTGCGACAGCCCCGCGATCAGCGAGAACTGCCGCTCCAGCGGCTGCGCCACGTTGGAGGCCATGGTCTCCGGACTGGCGCCCGGCAGGTTGGCCGACACCTGGATGGTCGGAAAGTCGACCTGCGGCAGCGGCGCCACCGGCAGCAGCGGAAACACCGCCGCGCCGACCAGCAGAATGGCCAGCGCCAGCAGCGTGGTGCCGATGGGGCGCTTGATGAAGGCGGCGGAAATGCTCAATTGCTGCTCCCGCTGGCGGGCTTCTTGCCGTCGGTGCCGGCCGTGCCTTTTTCTTTCTGCTGCGCGGGCGGCGGCTCGACGATGGTCACGCCGGGCTTGAGCTTGTACTGGCCGTCGACCACCACGCGCTGGTCGGCGGCAAGGCCCTGGTCGATCACGGCCGTGCCGTCGGCGATCTGCACCACGTGCACCGGCACGTTGCTGGCCTTGTTCTCGGCGTCGATCACCCAGACGTAGGTGTTGTCCTGGCCGCGCTGCACGGCGGCGGCGGGCACGGTCAGCGAGTTGGGCCGGCGCTCGAGCTGCAGCCGCACGTTGACGTACTGGCCGGGCCACAGCGTGTGCTGCGGGTTGGCGAAGCTGCCCTTGAGCTGCACCGTGCCGCTGGTGGTGTCGATCTGGTTGTTCAGCAGGATGAGCTTGCCGGTGCCGAGCATCTGCGTGCCCGCGCGGTCATAGGCCACCACCGCGAGCGGCTGCGCGCTTTGCTGCTGCACGCGGTTGATGTCCTGCACCGCGTCCTCGGGCAGCGAGAACTGCACGGCAATGGGGTCGATCTGGTTGATGACGACCAGTCCGTTGGCATCGGCCGCGTGCACGATGTTGCCGGGATCCACCAGCCGCGCGCCGACGCGGCCGTTCATCGGCGACGAGATGCGCGTGAAGCTCAGTTGCACCTCGGCGTACTGCACCTGCGCGGCGTCGTTCTGCACTGAGGCTTCGAGCTGGTTGACGAGCGCCTTCTGCGTATCGACCTGCTGCTGCGTGGCCGCGTCCTGGCCCAGCAGCGTGGTGTAGCGCTTGAGGTCGGCACGCGCATTCGCGAGCGTGGCCTGGTCCTTGGCCTTGGTGGCCTGCGCCTGCGCGAGCTGCGCCTGCAGCGTGCGCGGGTCGAGCTGCGCGAGCAACTGACCGGCCTTCACGTCCTGCCCTTCGACGAAGCCGACCTTGTCGAGCTGGCCGTCGATGCGGGCCTTGACGGTGACCGTGGCCATCGAGGCGACGGTGCCGATGCCCGAGCGGTAGACCTGCACCTCCTGCTGCTTGACGCGCGCGGTCGTCACCTGCACCGGCGGCGTCTTCGGGGCTTCGGGCTTGGCGGCGTTCGCGGCCTGGTGGGTGAGCGCCCAGGCGCCGCCGCCCAGCACGACCACGAGCGTGGCGGTGGCGAGCCAGGTGGATCGGCGCTGGAACAGCGAATACGGCGGGGGCGTGGTGGCGGTGGTCGTCGTCATGGCATCAATTTCCGGAAGTCTTGTCGGCGCTGGCGGTGGCGGTGGGGTCGGCGGCGTTCCAGCCGCCGCCCGTGGCCGCGATCAGCGACACGCTGGCGGCCAACTGGCGGCCCAGCACCTGCGCGGCGGTGCGCTGGTTGGTGAGCGACAGCGTCTGCGCCGTCACCACGCTCAGGTAGGTGGCGGTGCCGGCGCGGTACTGGCTCAGGGCCAGCCGCTCGGCCAGTTGCGCGGCGCGCACGGCGTCGGCCTGCAGGGTCGATTCGTTGTCGAGCACGCGCAGGGTGGCGAGGTTGTCTTCCACCTGCTGGAAGCCGCCGAGCACGGTCTGCTTGTATTGCGCGACCGAGGCGTCGTACACGGCCACGGCCTGGTCGGTGTGGGCCTTGCGCAGGCCGCCGTCGAACACGGTCTGCGCCAGCGCGGCACCGAGCGACCACACGCGGCTGGGTGTGTTGAACAGCGTGGCCAGGCTGGCCGCGCTGAAGCCGCCGCTGGCGCTCAGCACGATCTGCGGAAAGTACGCGGCCTTGGCCACGCCGATGTTGGCGTTGGCGGCCTGCACGCGGCGCTCGGCGCCGGCGATGTCGGGCCGGCGCTCGAGCAGCTCCGACGGCAGGCCGGCGGGCGAGACCGGGAGCCGCACATGCAGCGCCGAGGCCGACGACAGCGATTCGGGCGTCTGCGGCTGGCCCGACGCTTCGAACGCCGGCAGCGAGAACGTCGACGGCGCCTGCCCCGTCAGCACCGCGATGGCGTGCTCGAGCTGGGCGCGCTGCGCCTCGAGGTCGACCGCCTGCGCCTGCGCGGTCTTCAGCTGGCTCTCGGCCAGCGCCACGTCGGAGCGCAGCACGGTGCCGGCGGCGTACTGGTGCTGTGTGAGTTCGAGCGCCTTGGCATAGGCGGCGGTGGTGCTGGCGTAGAGGTCGCGCTGCAGGTCGATGACGCGGATCTGCAAGTAGTCTTGCGCGAGCGTGGTCTGGATGCTCAGGCGCGCGCCGGCCAGGTCGTCGGCGCTGGCCTGCGCACTCGCGTTGCCCGCCTCGACCGAGCGGCGCACCGCGCCCCACAGGTCGGGCTCCCAGCTCGCGGCAAGGCCCAGGGTGTCGTTGGTGCCGAGCTTGACCGCGCCGGTGCTGTTGGTCTGCGCCCGGGTGGCGCCGGCGTTGAGCCCGACGGTCGGGAAGAAGTTGGCCCGCGCCGCGGCGGTGATGGCCTGCGCCTGCCGGTACTGGGCTTCGGCGACGCGGATGTTCTGGTTGGCCGCATTGGCCTGCACGATCAGCGCGCCGAGGGTGCTGTCGCCGTAGGCGTCCCACCAGGGGTGATCGGCGTCGATCGTTTGCGGGGCGGCGGTCTTCCAGGGACCGCCGGTTTCCTTGAAGGCCGCCGGCACTTCCATTTGCGGGCGGACGTAGTCGGGGCCGACGGCGCAGCCCGCGAGGAGCAACGCGGCAAGCGCGAGGGCCGCGCGGGACAGAGGAGGTGCGTCGAGGAGAACCATGATGAAGGCACTCTAGGAGCCCCCCTCAAACCCCTCGCTGTCGACTAACTGACAGTTCTGACAGTTTCGGTTTTTCTCCCTCCCCTTCCGGGGGAGGGCTGGGGTGGGGGCACGGCGGCGTCGAACGAAACGCTGGCGTGAATGCCGGTGCAGCCCCCATCCCGGCCTTCCCCCGGAAGGGGAAGGAGCAATACCTCCAGACTCAGCGCGGAGCGTCGCCCTTGCGGTACTCGGCGGTCAGCTCGTCGAGCTTCTGCTTGAGCGCCGGGTCGAGCTTGTATTCGGCCGCCGCCAAGGTCGCGTCGAGCTGGTCGGGCCGGCTGGCACCGAGCAGCGGCGCGGTGATCAGCGGGTTCGCCATCACCCACGCCACGGCCAGCGTGGCCAGCGGCACGCCGGCCTCGTCCGCCAGCTTGTGCAGCTGTGTCACGGTGTTGAAACTGCGCTCGTTCCAGTAGCGGTCTTGGTACATGTTGCCCGCGGTGCCGAGCGTGAAGCGCGTGTTGTCCTCGGGCTTGGCGCCGGCCTTGTACTTGCCGGTCAAGAGGCCGCCGGCCAGCGGGTTGTAGGGAATCACGCCCAGGCCCTCTTCGCCCGCCAGCGGCAGCAGCTCGCGCTCGATCTCGCGGAACAGCAGGCTGTAGCGCGGCTGCACCGACACATAGCGCGTGAGCTTGTGCAGCTCGGCCTTGCCGAGCGCGCGCGCCAGCCGGTAGGCCAGGAAGTTCGACACGCCGATGTAGCGCGCGCGGCCCGACTTCACGATGACGTCGAGCGCCTCCAGGCTTTCTTCGAGCGGCGTCTCGCGGTCGTCGCTGTGCAGCTGGTACAGGTCGACGTGGTCGGTCTGCAGCCGCTTGAGCGAGGCGTCGATGGCGTCCAGCAGGTGCTTGCGCGACGCGCCCTGGTCCCAGCTGTTGGGGCCGACCTTGCCGACCGCCTTGGTGGCGACGACGAAACGGCGACGGCCCGTGGGGCCCTGCTTCTGCAGCCAGCGGCCGATGATTTCCTCGGTGCGGCCGGTGGTCTCGACGGTGCCGCCGAGCGGGTACACGTCGGCGGTGTCGAGAAAGTTGATGCCGCCGTCGGCCGCCTTGTCCAGGATCTGGTGCGACACGGTCTCGTCGGTCTGCAGGCCGAAGGTCATGGTACCGAGCGCGAGGCGGGACACGGTCAGGCCGGTGCGGCCGAGCCGCGTGGTGGGAATGCTCATGGGGGTTGGCTCCTGTGAAGCGAAAGGGCCGCGCACACACGCGCGGCCCGCGGAACCATCATAGGCAAGGCGCCGCGAACGCGCAGGTCAGGGTGCAATGACCGTCACGCGCGCCGTCATGTAGGCATGCACGGAGCAGACGTAGTCGTGCACGCCGGGCTTGTCGAAGGTCTGGGCGAAAGTCTTGCCGGGCAGCAGCAGGTCGATGCCGGTGGTGCCGTCCTTGAAGGCCACGCCGTGCGGCGCGCCGTCGTCGTTGCGCCATGTGACGGTCTGGCCGGCCTTGACGGTGATCTGCGCCGGCTCGAAGGCGAAGTTGCGGATGGTCACGTGCGCGGAGCCGGCAGCGTGCGCGGGTTGCGCCGTGCGCTGCACCGCCACCTTGCGCGGCGCATTGCCCACCGCCACCGTGTGCGTCGGCCCGCCGGCCAGGTCGACCACGCTGACGTCGTTCGAGCCTTCGTTGCTGACCCACAGCTTGCGGCCGTCGGCCGACAGGTCGAGCCAGTGCGGCTGCTTGCCCACTGGAATGCTGCGCACCGCCGTGCGCGCGGCGGGGTCGAACAGCATCACCTCGCCCGGCCCCTGCACCACCACCACGCCGCTGGCCATGCCCGCGAAATGCTGCGCGATGTGCGGCGACACGCCCGTGGGAACCGGCGCGCCCCACTGGTTGGTGGCCGCGTCGAGCACCTGCACCGCGGACACGCCGGCCAGCGTGAGGTACAGCGTCTTGCCGTCATGGTCGAACTCCAGGTCGCGCGGCGGCTTGTCCAGCGGGATCTGCGTGACCACCGCGCGGGTCGCCATGTCGATCACGACCAACGCGAAGTGCCCCGGCTCCTGCGAGGCCACATACGCCTGCTTGCCGTCGGGCCGGATGGCGATGGTGTGCGGCTTGGGCACCGGCACGGTCGCGCTCACGCCATGCGCCGAGGTGTCGACGAAGGCCACGCGGTCGTCGCCGTTGACGGCCACCAGCAGCCACTTGCCGTCCGCCGTCATCGCCAGGCCCTGCGGGCCCTTGCCGACGTCGATGCCGCGCGTCACGCGGTCGGTCGCGGTGTCGATCTCGCTCACGGCCGCCGCGCCGGAGCCGCTCACGAACACGCTGCGGCCGTCGGGCGCGATGAGGATGCCGTCGGGCCCCGCCGCCACCGGCAGCGTGGCGACGACCTTTTCGGAGCCGGTGTCGATCACGCTGACCGTGCTGTCCTTGAAATTGCCGACATAAGCCTTGGGGCCGGCGGCGAGCGCGGGGCCCGCCGAAGCCGCCAGCGCGGCGAGAACGACGAAGATGCGCGCAAAGCCGGGTATCGCGATCATGGTGAAAACCTCCTGAGGAAAAAAGCCGAAGCAAGCAGAATCCGCAGAGGGCATGACGCATGGCATGCCCTGCTTATTCCACAGGGGTTGCAAAAAAAGATGGAATAAAGCGCCGGGCCGCCCCGTCATGCAGGAAGAAGGAGCCCCTTGAACCTGTCGACCGACCGCACACGCCAGTTCGAAGCCGCCGCGCTGCCGCACCTCGATGCGGCATGGAACCTTGCGCGCTGGCTGCTGCGCGACGACCAGTTGGCCGACGACGCGGTGCAGGAGGCGTACCTGCGCGCGTTCCGGTTCTTCGAGGGGCTGCGCGGCGAGAGCGCGCGGCCGTGGCTGCTGGGCATCGTGCGCAACGCCTGCTACGACTGGATGCGGCAGAACCGGCAGTTGGCCGACCAGGTCGAGTTCGACGAACTGCGCGACAGCGAAGCCGCCTCGGCCTCGGTGTCGGCCGATGCCGGCGACCCGGCGCGGCAGTGGGAGCAGCGCGTGCAGGGCGAGCGCGTCAACGCCGCCATCGACGCGCTGCCGCCGGTGTACCGCGAGGTGATCGTGCTGCGCGAGCTGGAAGAGATGCGCTACGAAGACATCGCGCGCATCGCGGGCGTGCCGCTGGGCACCGTCATGTCGCGACTGTCGCGCGCGCGGGCGATGCTGCGCGAGAGCCTGCGCGACGAACGTCCCGGCGACGCGGGAGAAAGGACGACACACCATGGCCATGTCTGACGACGAACTGGGAATGCTGGTCCGGCGCCACGCGGCGCGGCATGCGCCGCCCGAGGGGTTGGCCGGGCGCATCGGGCGGGCCGTGCGGGCCGAGGCGGTTGCCGTGCCTGCGTCAGTTCAACCGGCTCGGCCCGGTCGGAGCCCGCGCGGCATCTGGCAGGCGCTGGCCTGGTTCGGCACGGGCGCGGCGACCGCCTGGGGCCTGGCGCTGGTGCTGCTGGCCACGCCGGTGCCGCCATTGGACGTGCTCGCCGAAGGCGTCACCGCGAACCACGTGCGCTCGCTGATGGCCTCGCACCTGGCCGACGTGGCCTCCGCCGACCAGCACACGGTGAAGCCGTGGTTCGCCGGCAAGCTCGACTTTTCGCCGCCCGTGGTCGACCTCGCCGCGGAAGGCTTTCCGCTGACGGGCGGGCGGCTCGACTACCTGGACGGGCGCACCGTGGCGGCGCTGGTCTACCGCTCGGGGCCGCATGTGATCAATCTGTTCGTATGGCCGGCGTCGGATGCCGGGGCGCAGGCCCCGGTGCTTTCCACGCGGCAGGGCTACCAGCTGGTGCGCTGGAGCCAAGGCGGCATGCAGGCGTGGGCGGTGTCCGACCTGAATGCCGCCGAGCTGCAGACCTTTGCGGCGCTGCTGCGGGAGCGCAGCGCGCCGCGCACGCCCTGATCGATCGTCGCGCCGGTCAGCAGGCGACGGCGGCGGGCGGCTGCTGCGCGTCGGCGCGCGCGCTGGCGATCGCCCAGCCGAAGATGCCCAGGCCCGCCAGCGCGAGCAGCGCGCCGACCCAGCCGGTCGAGGTCCAGCCCAGGCCCGCGGCAATCGCCACGCCGCCGAGCCATGCGCCCAGCGCGTTGGCCATGTTGAAAGCCGAGTGGTTGAGCGCGGCCGCCAGCGTCTGCGCGTCGCCGGCCACGTCCATGAGGCGGATCTGCAGCGCCGGCCCGATGGCCACGGTCGTGCCGATCAGGAACACGTTGATCGACGCCGCCACCACGTTGTGCGCGGAGAAGGTAAAGACCGCGAGCACCAGCGCCGCATAGGCCATCACGCCGCCGATGGTGCGCATCAGCGACTTGTCGGCCAGCCGCGAGCCGACCAGGTTGCCCACCACCATGCCCAGGCCGAACAGCGCGAGCACGAAAGGCACGCCGCCCAGCGGCAGGCCGGCCACCTCGATCAGCGTGGGCTTGATGTAGCTGAACACCGAGAACATGCCGCCGAAGCCGATGGCCGCGATGCCGAGCGTGAACCACACCTGCTTGCGCTTGAGCGCGCCGAGTTCGCGCCAGGGACTGGCGCCGGGCGCGGGCGCGATGTTCGGAATGTCGCGGCGCACCAGCACGATGGCCAGCAGCGCGATCAAGCCGACGAAGACGAAGGCCGCGCGCCAGCCGAAGACCTGGCCGAGCCACGCCGCGATGGGCACGCCGACCAGCGTGGCCCCCGTGAGCCCCAGCATCACGAGCCCCACGGCACGCGCGCGGCGGTCGGGCGGCGACAGCGCGGCTGCCACCAGCGCGGCCACGCCGAAGTAGGTGCCGTGCGGCAGCCCGGTGGCAAAGCGCAGCAGGTTCAGCGAGAGGTAGTCGGGTGCAAGGGCGCTGGCGAAGTTGCCGAGCGCGAACACGGCCATCAGCGCGATCAGCAGGGTGCGGCGGCCCCACCCTGCCGCGAGCACGGCCAGCACCGGCGCGCCGATGACGACGCCGAGCGCATAGGCGCTGATGACGTGGCCGGCTTGCGGGATGGTTATGTCGATGTCCTTCGCGACCTCGGGCAGCAGGCCCATGATCACGAATTCGCCGGTGCCGATGGCGAAGCCGCCGACGCCGAGCGCGAACAATGCACGGCCGAAATGGGCCGTGGGGGTGGTAGCGGTAACAGCAGAGGCTTCCGCGCTGCTGAGCGTGGGTGGGGTGGCGTTCAAGACCGGGGGCTCCTGGCGGGAGATCGCCCGGCGTGCGCGGGCAAAGCGCGATTTTAGGGTAAACCCTGAATTCTTGCTTGCAGTTGCGTCAGATTGCGACCAGTTGGCGCACGCCCTGCGCTTCCATGTCCTTGCCGAGCCCGCGCGCGATGACTTCGCCGCGCTCCATCACGAGGTAGTCGTCGGCCAGTTCCTGGGCGAAGTCGTAGTACTGCTCGCACAGCACGATGGCCATGTCGCCCCGGTCGGCCAGCATGCGGATGACGCGGCCGATGTCCTTGATGATGCTCGGCTGGATGCCCTCGGTGGGCTCGTCGAGGATCAGCAGGCGCGGCTTGGGCGCGAGTGCCCGCGCGATGGCGAGCTGCTGCTGCTGGCCGCCGGAGAGATCGCCGCCCCGGCGGTTGATCATCTGCTTGAGCACGGGGAACAGCTCGAACAGCTCGGCCGGAACAGGTGTGCTGCCGCTCTTGTAGGCAAGGCCCATGCGCAGGTTTTCTTCGACGGTGAGCCGGGCGAAGATTTCGCGGCCCTGGGGAACGAAGCCGATGCCGGCCCGAGCCCTGTCATAAGGCATCGCCTTGTGGATCGGCTTGCCTTCGAGCTCGATGCTGCCGCTCTTGATCGGCACGAGGCCCATGAGCGACTTGAGCAGCGTGGTCTTGCCCACGCCGTTGCGGCCCAGCAGCACGGTGACCTTGCCGAGCTTCGCCTCGAAGCTCACGTCCCGCAGGATGTGGGAGCCGCCGTAGTACTGGTGGATGTTCTTGACTGTCAGCATTTTCAGCCGTCCTTTTGTTCTATCGGAAGCGCCCGGTACGCGGCACGGCGCGGTCGGCCCTCACCCCAGCCCTCTCCCGGAGGGAGAGGGAGGAATTCAAGGGATGCACAGCAGCTCTGTCCACGGCGGCGGGGGCTGTGCCCTTGGGCGGCCGTTGAGGCACCGCCGAGCAGCGCAGCGACGGGCGGATCAGGGCTCGCCCTTGTTTGAGCGAAGCGAGTTTGGGCGAGACCCCGCCCGGCGCGAGCAGCGCAGGGAAGCCGCGCAGCGGCCGGTGACGTCGGCCGCCCAAGGGCGCAGCCCCCGCCGCCGAGCCCCTGACAACGACCGCGATCAGGTCAACGCCCAAGGTAAACCTCGATCACGCGTTCGTCGGCCTGCACTTCGTCGAGCGTGCCCTGCGCCAGCACCGAGCCGTCGCACAGCACGGTCACGATCTCGGAGATGGTGCGGATGAAGCTCATGTCGTGCTCCACCACCATCAGCGAATGCTTGCCCTTGAGCGTGAGGAACAGCTCGGCCGTGCGCGCGGTTTCCTCGTCGGTCATGCCGGCCACGGGCTCGTCGAGCAGCAGCAGCTTCGGGTCCTGCATCAGCAGCATTCCGATTTCGAGCCACTGCTTCTGGCCATGGCTCAGGTTGCCGGCCAGGCGCGAGACGCTGTCGGCCAGGTGGATGGTTGCCAGCACTTCGGCCAGGCGGTCGCTCTGCGCCGAGTCGAGCCTGAACAGCATCGACGCGCGCACGCCCTTGTCGGTCTTGAGCGCGAGCTCGAGGTTCTCGAACACGGTCAGGTGCTCGAACACCGTCGGCTTCTGGAACTTGCGGCCGATGCCCAGTTGCGCGATGTCGGCCTCGCGGTGGCGCAGCAGGTCGATGGTGCTGCCGAAGAACACGGTGCCCGAGTCGGGCCGGGTCTTGCCGGTGATGATGTCCATCATCGTGGTCTTGCCCGCGCCGTTCGGGCCGATGATGCAGCGCAGCTCGCCGGGGGCGATGTCGAGCGACAGGTTGTTGATGGCCTTGAAGCCGTCGAAGCTCACGCTCACGTCTTCGAGATAGAGAATGCGGCCGTGCGTGACGTCGACCTCGCCCGGCGTGACGTGGCGGCCGAAGTCGGCGGCCCGGCCACCCGACTCGGTGCTGCCGCTCGCGTAGGGCATGCCGTGGGCGCGTGCCACGCGCTCGGCGCCGGCTTCCATCAGGTCGGGCGTCATGCGCGGGCTCCCTTCGCGTCGACGGGCAGCGATGCAAGCGCGTCGGGCTCGACGCCCTGCTCCGCCGCGACGGCGCGGCGTGCCTCCTGCACGGGCGCCGCTTCCGCCGGCGCGGCCTTATTCTTCTCCCGCGACAGCCACTTGCGCACCAAGCCCACGATGCCGTTCGGCAAGAAGAGCGTGACAGCAATGAACAAGGCACCCAGGAAGTACAGCCAGTACTCCGGATACGCCACCGTGAGCCAGCTCTTCGCGCCGTTGACGATGAACGCGCCGATGATCGGCCCGATCAGCGTCGCGCGCCCGCCCACCGCGGCCCAGATCGCGATCTCGATGGAGTTGGCCGCGCTCATCTCGCCGGGGTTGATGATGCCGACCTGCGGCACGTACAGAGCCCCCGCCACGCCGCACATGACGGCCGAGATCACCCAGATCGTGAGCTTGTACGGCAGCGGGTTGTAGCCCGAGAACATCACGCGCGTTTCGGCGTCGCGAATGGCCTGCAGCACGCGGCCGAACTTGCTGCCGATGAGCCACTTGGCGAACAGGAAGAAGCCCAGCAGCGTGGCGCCCGTGAGCGCGAACAGCGTCATGCGCATCTCCTGCGTGGCGATCGGGATGTTCAGGATGCGCTTGAAGTCGGTAAAACCGTTGTTGCCGCCGAAGCCCGTCTCGTTGCGGAAGAACAGCAGCATGGCCGCGAAGGTCATGGCCTGCGTGATGATCGAGAAGTACACGCCCTTGATGCGCGAGCGGAAGGCGAAGAAGCCGAACACGAAGGCGATGATGCCGGGCACCGCGACGATCATCACCAGCGTCATCACGAAGCTGCCGCTGAAGGTCCAGTGCCAGGGCAGTTCCTTCCAGTCGAGGAACACCATGAAGTCGGGCAGGTCGCTCTTGTAGTTGCCGTCGCGGCCGATCTGGCGCATGAGGTACATGCCCATCATGTAGCCGCCCAGTGCGAAGAACAGGCCGTGGCCCAGCGACAGGATGCCGGTGTAGCCCCAGATCAGGTCCATGGCCAGCGCGCAGATGGCGTAGCACATGATCTTGCCGACCAGCGCCACCGCGTAGTCGCTCATGTGCAGCGGGCTGCCGACGGGCACCCACATGTTGAGCACGGGCGCCACGGCGCACACCACGATGAGTGCGACGAAGAAGGCCGTCCAGCCCTTGCCGCTCAGCAGCGGGCCCTTGGTGGGAAGTACGACCTTGCTCATGCCTCGGCGCTCCGGCCTTTCATCGCGAAGATGCCTTGCGGGCGCTTCTGGATGAAGATGATGATGAAAACGAGCACCGCGATCTTCGCGAGCACCGCGCCCGCCCAGCCTTCGATGAACTTGTTGAGAATGCCCAGCCCCAGCGCCGCGTACACGGTGCCCGCGAGCTGGCCCACGCCGCCCATCACGACCACCATGAAGCTGTCGACGATGTAGCTCTGGCCCAGGTCGGGGCCGACGTTGCCGATCTGGCTCAGCGCGCAGCCCGCCAGGCCCGCGATGCCGGAGCCCAGCGCAAACGCATAGGTGTCGATGCGCGCGGTGTTCACGCCCATGCACGAGGCAATCGGGCGGTTTTGCGTGACGCCGCGCACGAACAGGCCCAGCCGCGTGCGGCCGATGAGCCAGCCCATGGCCAGCAGCACCAGCGCCGCGAAGATGACGATGCAGATGCGGTTCCACGGCAGCGTGACGTTGCTCAGCATGGTGAAGCCGCCGCTCATCCAGCCGGGGTTCTCGACGCCGACGTTCTGCGCGCCGAACAGCGAACGCACGAGCTGCTGCAGCATCAGGCTGATGCCCCAGGTGGCGAGCAGCGTCTCGAGCGGACGGCCGTAAAGAAAGCGGATCACGCCGCGTTCGAGAATGGCGCCGACCAATGCCGACGCCAGGAACGACACGGGAATGGCCGCCACCAGGTACCAGCCGAACATCGACTCGGGCATGTACTTCTGGAACAGGCCCTGCATCACGTAGGTGGCGTAGGCGCCGATCATCATCAGCTCGCCGTGCGCCATGTTGATGACGCCCATCAGCCCGTAGGTGATGGCCAGGCCCAGGGCGGCGAGCAGCAGCACAGAGCCCAGGCTGATGCCGCTGAACACGGCGTTGATGCGGTCGCCCCAGACCAGCGAACCGTCGATGCTGGCAATGGACGCGACGATGGCCGCCTTGACGTCGGCCTCGGTCTCGTCGGCCAGGCGCTGGTTGAGCAGCAGCTTGGTGTCGGGGTTGCGGTTGTTGCCCAGCTCTTTCGCGGCAACGAGGCGCTTGGCCTTGTCGGCGCTGGTGAGCATGCTGGCGGCGCGCACCAGTTCGAGCTGCGCCTTGATCTTCGGATTGGTCTCGGCGGCCAGCGCCTTCTCGACCATGGGCACGCGCGATTCGTCGGGCTCCTTGAACAACGCCTGCGCGGCTTCGGCGCGCACCGCATCGTCCTTGCTCGTGAGCTTGAGCGCGGCCTGCGCGGCATCGAGCGCGCCGCGCATGAGGTTGTTGTTGACGACGTCCTCGGCGGTGTCGGGCACCTTCAGCTCGGCGCCGGTGACGGGGTCATGCCCTTTGTCGTCCTTCATCACGAAGACCTTGTCCTCGGTGTACTTGACCGCGTCGTCGGACATGGCCTGGATGAAGGCTGCTGTTTTCTCGTCGGCCGTGAGCACGGCCTTGTTGAGCGCGGCAATGCGGGCTTCGGACTCGCCCGAGGCGATGGCCTGGGCTTCGTCGGCGGTCAGCGCATGGGCGGCCGATGCCACGAGGAGCATGGCGGCGAAAGCGCAGTGAAGTGTTCGTCGAAGCATCATGAAACTGGAAGTTGGATTGGCTCCCTCCCCTTCCGGGGGAGGGTTGGGGTGGGGGCACGCGGCGCCTGAACAAGCGCAGTGCTCGACTCGACCGCCGTCAGCCCCCACCCCTGCCCTCCCCCAGGGGGGAGGGAGAAACACAGTTACATCGACTTGCCAGCCGGGTAGTCCGGCTTCTTGTCATTGCCTTCGATGTACGGGCTCCACGGCTTCGCCTTCACCGGGCCCGGCGTCTTCCACACCACGTTGAACTGGCCGTCGGCCTTGATCTCGCCGATGAACACGCTCTTGTGCAGGTGGTGGTTCTTCTCGTCCATCTTCGACACGATGCCCGAGGGCGCCGTGAAGGTCTGGCCGGCCATGGCGGCAATCACCTTGTCGGTGTCGGTCGACTTGGCCTTCTCGACCGCCTGCTTCCACATGTGGATGCCGATCCAGGTGGCCTCCATCGGGTCGTTGGTCAGCGGCTTGTCCATGTGGCCGGGGATCTTCTTGGCCTTGGCGTAGTCGCTCCACTCCTTGATGAACGCCGTGTTGGTCGGGTTCTTCAGGCTCATGAAGTAGTTCCAGGCGGCCAGGTGGCCGACCAGCGGCTTGGTGTCGACACCGCGCAGTTCTTCCTCCCCGACCGAGAAGGCGACCACGGGCACGTCCTTGGCCTTCAGGCCTGCGTTGCCGAGTTCCTTGTAGAAGGGCACGTTGGAGTCGCCGTTGATGGTCGACACCACGGCCGTCTTGCCGCCGGCCGAGAACTTCTTGATGTCGGCGACGATGGTCTGGTAGTCGCTGTGGCCGAAGGGGGTGTACTTCTCGTCGATGTCCTTGTCGGCCACGCCCTTGCTCTTGAGGTAGGCACGCAGGATCTTGTTGGTGGTGCGCGGGTACACGTAGTCGGTGCCCAGCAGCACCCAGCGCTTGGCGCCGCCGCCTTCCTTGCTCATCAGGTAGTCGACGGCCGGAATGGCTTGCTGGTTGGGCGCGGCGCCCGTGTAGAACACGTTCTTGGAGAGCTCTTCACCCTCGTATTGCACGGGGTAGAACAGCAGGCCGTTCATTTCCTCGACCACCGGCAGCACCGACTTGCGCGACACCGAGGTCCAGCAACCGAAGATCACCGAGACCTTGTCCTGGCCGAGCAGCTGCTTGGTCTTCTCGGCGAACAGGGGCCAGTTGGAGGCCGGGTCGACCACCACGGGCTCGAGCTGCTTGCCCAGCACGCCGCCCTTCTTGTTGATGTCGTCGATGGCCATCAGCACCGTGTCTTTCAACACGGTTTCCGAGATGGCCATCGTGCCCGACAGCGAGTGCAGCACGCCGACCTTGATGGTGTCGGCGGCGAAAGCGGGGGCAGCAGAAATGCTGGCCAGCGCGACGGCGGCGGTGAGCGCCTTGAGTGTGAAACGACGTTGCATGTGGACTCCTGCTCCGGGGTTGGTTGAACCTTGTCGACAGCGCGGGGCTGGCGTGGAGAGGAGTCTGCGGAATGCACCACGAAGGTGAAATACGCCGGGTGGCGTACACGGAGGTATTCAGGCCGGCGGAGGGGCCGGGTACTTGCGGGCGTTGACCAGCATCTTGCTTCTGGCCGCCTCGATCACGTCGATGTCGAGCTTGTCGGCGAGCTGCAGCAGGTAGAGGAACACGTCGGCAATTTCAGTGCCGATCTCGGCGCGCTTCTCGGGCGGAAGGGACCGGCTCTGGGCTTCGGTGAGCCACTGGAAATGTTCGAGCAGCTCGGCGGCTTCGACCGAGAGCGCGGAGGCGAGGTTCTTGGGGGAGTGGAATTGCTCCCAGTTGCGGGCCTGGGCGAAGTCGCGCAGGGCTTGAGTGAGCGAAGTCAGATCGGATTCCATGGCACACCTGTCGTTGGGCGGCGAGTGTGGCATGGGGTCCGGGAAGAAACCCAATCTGGGCATGCACATGCCCAGATTGGGCAAGGTCCGATCTGCGGCTCAGGCCTTCGCAACCGTCTTGAACTGCGCAGTCGCAAAAGCCCAAGCCATCCGCGTCGCATCAGGCCCCGCCGGGTCGCTGAACAGCAGCCCCGACGCCCCGCCACTCCACGAGTGCCCCAGCCCCGCGATCTCGCACAGCGTGACCAGCGTGCGCCCCTTGCGTTTGAAGTCGGTCACACGCATCGGCCGGCGCTTGCCGCGTTGCACGTCGCGTGGCAGGCCGGGCCGCGCGCCCATGGCCGTGGCCCACACGGCCGCGCTGCTGACGGCGTTGCTGGGCGCAACCACCGCGTCTGCATCGCCGTGCAGCACCAGCATCGGCGGCAGCGTAGTGAAGACGGCCGCGGCGCCCATCGCCTTGCCGACGGCCGTGACGGGCATGGGCGGCACGTTCTGCCCGCGCATGGCGCCGAGCGCGGTAGCCGACGACTTCGCCGCGCCGGGCGCGACACCCGAGTGCATGACGACGGCGCGGAAACGGTTCGGGTAGCGCGTCGCGAGCAGGGCCGCCATGCTGGCACCGGCCGACAGCCCGGCCAGCGCCACGCGCTCGCGGTCCACGGGGTAGAGCACGCAGGCCTGATCGACGGCGGCCATCAGCGTCGCGGCTTCGGCGTCGGCCTTGCCGGAGCGGCGCTCGTACCAGTTCCAGCAGCCTTGCGGATGCGCGAGCCGGTCTTGTTCGGGGTAGAGCACGAGAAAACGCTGGCGCACGGCCAGCGCGTTCATGCGCGTGCTGGCCGCGAAGTCGCGCCCGGTCTGGCCGCAGCCGTGCAGCATGACCATCAGCGGCAGCTTCTCGCCGGGCTGCAGTTGCAGGCCGGCCGGCCTGAACAGGTGATAGCCCCGCGCACCGCCGGCCCCCACGGCCATGCCGCTGAGCCAGTCGCCGCGCCCCGGCGGCGGCTTGAGCCGCTGGGCGGTCGCGCGCTGCACCTGCCCCGCGATGCGCTTGCTGTTGCTCAGCGTGACCTTGGTGAGCGCACGCAGGTTGCGCTCGTACGCGCGGGCAAAGACGGAAGCAGTGGAGCGACGGGCCATGGCGCGCAGTGTGAACGCAAAGCGTCCACCCACCAAGCAACGGCCCTCGCCGCCCGATGCCTCTTCAGTAGATCTCCGGCACGATCATGTTCGCCGGCACCGGCTGGCGCAGGTAGTCGTCATGCCGCACGCGCGAAGGCAGCTCGACCGGCGGATGCGCCACCTCCTGGTAAGGCAGTTGGCCCAGCAAGTGGCTGATGCAGTTCAGGCGCGCCTTCTTCTTGTCGACGGCCTGCACCACCCACCACGGCGCCTCGGCGATGTGGGTGCGCTCCAGCATGATTTCCTTCGCCTTGGTGTATTCCTCCCAGCGGCGGCGGCTCTCCAGGTCCATCGGGCTCAGCTTCCATTGCTTGAGCGGATCGTGGATGCGGCCGAGAAAGCGCATGTGCTGCTCGTCGTCGGTGATGGAGAACCAGTACTTGATGAGCTTGATGCCCGAGCGCACGAGCATCTTCTCGAACTCGGGCACGGTGCGAAAGAACTCCTCGTACTCGTCGTCGGAGCAAAAGCCCATCACGCGCTCGACGCCGGCGCGGTTGTACCAGCTGCGGTCGAACAGCACCATCTCGCCGGCGGCCGGCAGGTGCGCGGCATAGCGCTGGAAATACCACTGCGTGCGTTCGCGGTCGTTGGGCGCAGGCAGCGCGGCCACGCGGGCCACGCGCGGATTCAGGCGCTGGGTGATCCGCTTGATCACGCCGCCCTTGCCCGCCGCGTCGCGGCCTTCGAACAGGATGACGACTTTCTGCTTGCTGTGCTGCACCCAGTCCTGCAGCTTGACCAGTTCGCCCTGCAGGCGGAACAGCTCCTTGAAATAAGCCTGGCGCGCGGCCTTGTCGGTCGAGGCGTTGGCCGTCGGGTCGAGGCCGTCGATGTTGCGGTCCTCGATTTCCAGCTCGAGCTCTTCGTCGTAGCTGTCGATCAGGTCGCGGGCGATGCGTTGCATCAGTTCTTCGTGGTCGGGAAGTGCGCTCGTCAGCATGGTGGGAAGAAGGAGTGATGGGGGTCGGGAAAAAGCATGCTGCCCGCCCCATGTGACGACGGCGTGACGGTTTTCAGGGCCCTGACACGGCGTTGTCACACGGCGCGAACACCATCCAGAGCCACTCCAACACGAAAAAAGCGCCCATGAACACGCTCGCTGCCCCGAACGCAGACATGTCGCACGGCACCGCTTCGGCCGCCCATCGGCCCAAGCTCGACGCCAAGCCCGGTCCGATCACGCTGATTACTTTCGTCGGACTGCTGGCCGCCGGCCTGCTGTTCACGGCCTGGAGCCTGGTGGGCGACGTCACCGCCTCCGGCGCGCCGGTCACCACCTGGGTGCCCTACATTCTTCTGGGCGTGGCGCTGCTGATTGCGCTGGGCTTCGAGTTCGTCAACGGCTTCCACGACACGGCCAACGCCGTGGCCACCGTCATCTACACGCACTCGCTGCCGCCCAACTTCGCGGTGGTGTGGTCGGGCTTCTTCAACTTCCTGGGCGTGCTGGTGTCCAGCGGCGCGGTGGCCTTCGGCATCATCGCGCTGCTGCCGGTGGAACTGATCCTGCAAGTGGGTTCGGGCGCCGGCTTTGCCATGGTGTTCGCGCTCCTGATCGCGGCCATCATCTGGAACCTGGGCACGTGGTGGCTCGGGCTGCCGGCCTCTTCGTCGCACACGCTGATCGGCTCGATCATCGGCGTGGGCGTGGCCAATGCGCTGATGCACGGGCGCGACGGCACCAGCGGTGTCGACTGGGGCCAGGCCACCAAGGTGGGCTACTCGCTGCTGCTGTCGCCGATGGTCGGCTTCGGCTGCGCTGCCCTGCTGCTGCTGGCGCTGCGCGCCTTCGTGAAGAACCGCGCACTGTATGAAGAGCCCAAGGGCAGCGAGCCGCCGCCGTGGTGGATCCGCGGCCTGCTGATCCTGACCTGCACGGGCGTGTCGTTCGCGCACGGCTCGAACGACGGTCAAAAGGGCATGGGCCTGATCATGCTGATCCTGGTGGGCACGGTGCCGATGGCCTATGCGCTGAACCGCGCGATGCCCGCCAACGAGACCATCAAGTTCGTCGCGGTGGCCGAAATGGCGCAGACCGCGCTGAACCGCAGCGTGCCGACTTCGCTGCCCGCGCTGCAGCCCGCCGCCGCGCGTGACGCGCTCTCGACCTATGTGCGCACCCGCGAGTTCAACGCCTCGGTGGTGCCGGCGCTGGCCGTGGCCGCCGGCAGCATCGCCGAGCAGGTCAAGGCCCACGGCTCGCTGGCCGGCGTGCCCGCCGACGCCGTCGCCAACGTGCGCAACGACATGTACCTGGCCTCCGAAGCCATTCGCCACCTCGACAAGAGCGGCGCGGCGAAGTTCGACGACGAGACCAAGCTGCGCGTCGGCACCTTCCGCCAGGAGCTGGACGCGGCCACGCGCTTCATTCCGCTGTGGGTCAAGATCGCCGTGGCCATCGCGCTGGGCCTGGGCACCATGATCGGCTGGAAGCGCATCGTGGTGACCGTGGGCGAGAAGATCGGCAAGACGCACCTGAGCTACGCGCAAGGCGCCTCGGCCGAGGTGGTGGCCATGATCACCATCGGCGCGGCCGACATGTACGGCCTGCCGGTGTCGACCACGCACGTGCTGTCTTCCGGCGTCGCCGGCACCATGACGGCCAGCGGCTCGGGCCTGCAGATGTCCACGCTGCGCAACCTCGCGCTGGCCTGGGTGCTGACGCTGCCGGTCGCCATGCTGCTGTCGGGTTCGCTCTACTGGCTTTTCACCCGCATTTTCTGAATCACGCATCTTGTCGGCATTTCATGACCTCGCCGCCCAGTCCTATGGCGGCGACGAAGCCGGGCTGATTTCCGGCTACCTGTTCGACGCATCGGCGCCGGAGCCCGCGCGGGCCATCGACTCGGCGCAGGCCGCGGCATGGCTGGCCGAGGAGCGCGACCGTGAATGCACGCAAGAAGATGCGGCCTACGTCTGGCTGCATTTCAACCTGAGCCACGCGCATGCCGAGCGCTGGCTGGTGCGGCACGCGAACCTGTCCGACACCTTCTACGAAACGCTGCACGAAGGCCTGCCCTCCACGCGCATCGAACGCGCCGACGACTCGCTGATCGCGGTCATCAACGACGTGCATTTCGAGTTCAGCTTCGAGCCGTCGGACATTTCCACGCTGTGGATCAGCGTGGGCCCGCGCCTCGTGGTCACGGCGCGCACCAAGCCGCTGCGCTCGGTCGACGCGCTGCGCACGGCCGTGAAGGCGGGCGACGCACCGCGCTCGAGCACGGAGCTGCTCGAGCACCTGCTGCGCGCGCAGGCCGACGTGCTGGTGAAGATCGTGCGCGGCGTGACCTCGCGCATCGACCGTATCGAAGACGAACTGCTGGCCGGCCGCCTCGACCACAAGCGCGCGCGGCTGGGCGTGCTGCGCCGGCTGCTGGTGCGGCTGCAGCGGCTGCTGGCGCCCGAGCCGGCCGCGCTGTTCCGCCTGCTGCAGGGCCCGCCGGCCTGGATGGCCGAACCCGACGTGCAGGAACTGCGCGGCTCGACCGAGGAGTTCTCGGTGGTGCTGCGCGACATGCAGGCGCTGCAGGAACGCATCAAGCTGCTGCAGGAAGAAATTGCCGCCAATGTCAACGAAGACAACAACCGCAGCCTGTTCGTGCTGACAGTTGTTACCGTGCTGGCGCTGCCGATCAATATCCTGGCCGGCCTGTTCGGCATGAACGTGGGCGGCATTCCGCTCGCAGACCACAAACATGGTTTCTGGATTGTTGTCGCCATAGTGGCAAGCTTCACCGCAGTGGCGGCCTGGGCGGCTTTCCGCAAGAAGCGCTGAGCCGCATGCAGCGGGCCAGTAATGCTATTTATTTAGTAGCGCCGTGCGCAGCATCCATGCGCCCGCACCGATGTTCCAGACCACCTAGAATGGCGGGGTGTCCTCCATTCTCAATGCCGATCTTCACTGCCACTCCGTGGTCTCCGACGGCACACTGACGCCCGAAGAACTGGCCGCGCGCGCGGCCGGCAACGGCGTCGAACTCTGGGCCCTCACCGACCACGACGAAATCGGCGGCCAGCACCGGGCCGCCGCCGCAGCCCGCGCCAACGGCATGCGCTACCTCACCGGCACCGAGATTTCGGTGACCTTTGCAAACGAGACCGTGCATATCGTCGGCCTGGGCTTCGACCCCGACGACGCCGCCATGCTGCAGGGCCTGTACGACACGCGCGGCGGCCGCGGCAAGCGCGCGCAGGAAATGTCCGAGGGGCTGGCCAAGGTCGGCATCCACGGCGCCTATGAAGGCGCGCTCAGGTTCGTGGGCAACCCCGAGCTCATCTCGCGCACGCACTTCGCGCGCTTCCTGGTCGAGCAGGGCCACTGCCGCGACACGCCCGAGGTGTTTCGCAAGTTCCTCACCGAAGGCAAGCCGGGCTACGTGCCGCACCGCTGGGCCACGCTGAAGGATGCGGTCGGCTGGATCACCGCCGCCAAGGGCATGGCCGTGATCGCGCACCCGGGCCGCTACAAGTTCACGGCCAACGAAGAGTACGCGCTGTTCCTCGAATTCAAGGCGCACGGCGGCCAGGCGATCGAGGTCGTCACCGGCAGCCACACGCCGGCCGAATATGTCGAGTACGCCGACAAGGCGCTCGAGTTCGATTTCGCCGCCTCGCGCGGCAGCGATTTCCACAGCCCCGACGAGAGCCACTGCGACCTCGGCAAGCTGCCGCCGTTGCCCGGCGCGCTCACTCCTGTGTGGGAACTGCTCGGCCACCGCGTCCAGCAGTGAGCCAGAGCCCCGGGCCCGGCATCGACAACGCGGCAACCGTTGCGCTGGCGAATGCCCGCGCAGCGGCGCAGCGAAGCCGCGGCACCGAGTCGGAACGCATCCTCGCGGGCATCGGCCTGGTGCTGATGGCCGTGGCCTGCTTTGCCACGCTCGACACCGCCACCAAGTTCTCCACCCTGGGCGTGCCGATTCTCATGGGCGTGTGGTTCCGCTATGCGTTCCAGGCGGTGGCCACCACGCTGGTGCTGCTGCCGCTGCACGGCCCCGCGCTGCTGCGCACCCGGCATCCGCGCTACCAGGCGTTGCGCGGCGCGCTGCTGCTGTCGTCGAGCATCTTCGCGTTCCTGAGCCTGCGCTACATGCCGCTGGCGGAGTTCACGTCGATCGTGCTCATTGCGCCGCTGGTCATCACGCTGCTGGCGGCCACCACGCTCAAGGAGCATGTGTCGCCGCTGCGCTGGACGCTGGTGGCGGGCGGCTTCCTGGGCACGCTGGTGATCCTGCGCCCGGGCGGCGGCGCGTTCAGCTGGGCCATTCTTCTGCCGCTGGGCCTGGTGCTGACCAACGCGTGGTTCCAGGTGCTCACCAGCAAGCTCGCGCAGACCGAGAACCCGCTGACCATGCACTTCTATACCGGCTGGGTCGGCACGCTGATCGCGTCGCTGGTGGTGCCCTTCGTGTGGACCGCCCTGCCCTCGTGGGAATGGTGGGCGCTGCTGTGCCTCATGGGGTTCATGGGCACGGTGGGGCACTTCATGCTGATCCTGGCCTACCAGCGCGCGCCGGCCTCCACCCTCACGCCGTACCTTTATGCACAGATCGCCTTTGCGATGCTGGGCGGCTGGCTTATCTTTTCCCATGTGCCCGACCGCTTCTCGCTCATCGGCATGGCAATGATCGCCGTGTGCGGCGCGGCCGGCGCATGGCTCACCGTGCGCGAACGGCGCGTGCCGATCGAACCCGCGGAATCCTGATCAGGAGACATCTTTCATGGCCCAGTACTTCGAAGTCCACCCCGAGAACCCGCAGCAGCGCCTGCTGAAGCAGGCCGTCACGCTGCTGGAGCGCGGCGAGATCGTGGCCGTGCCCACCGACTCCAGCTACGCGCTGGCCTGCCACCTCGACGACAAGGACGCGGTCGACCAGTTGCGCCGCATCCGCCAGGTCGACGAGAAGCACCACCTCACGCTGCTGTGCCGCGACCTGAGCGAGCTGGCCAACTACGCGCGCGTCGACAACAAGCAATACCGGCTGCTGAAGGCCGCCACGCCCGGCCCCTACACCTTCCTGCTCGAAGCCACCAAGGAAGTGCCGCGCCGCGTGAGCCATCCGCAGCGCAAGACCATCGGCTTGCGCGTGCCCGACCACAAGGTGCTGCTGGAGCTGCTCGCGCTGCACGGCGCGCCGCTGCTGGCCACCACGCTCATCGCGCCCGGCGAGACCGAGGCGCTGAACGACGCGCAGACCATCCGCGAGCGTTTCGAGAAACAGATCGGCGCGGTCATCGACGCCGGCGCCTGCCCTTCGCAGCCCACCACGGTGGTCGACCTCACGCCCATGGGCACGGGCGACGACCCGGTGGTGGTGCGCCACGGGCGCGGTGCATTGGCCGTGCTCGGCCTCTGAAATCGGGCTGTTTTGCACGTTCCGTCTGACACAATCGCCCGGTGGATATTTCCAATCTGATACAGAACGTACTGATCCTTGCGCTACCGGTGATCTTTGGCATCACCGTGCCCGCAGCGATCAGAGGTCGCGTGGCGAATCGTTTCGGCGACTCCACAGCAAAACTCATGGGACGGATATCGCTCAATCCGCTCAAACATATCGATCCCATCGGCACGCTGCTAATACCTGCTGTGCTCTACATCCTGAGTTCGGGAGCTTTCCTATTCGGCTATGCCAAGCCGGTTCCTCTTGACCCACGCAACCTACGCAATCCGAAGCGCGACATCATCTGGGTTTCGCTTGCCGCGCCGCTAACCAATTTCGCGATGGCCGCAGCGTGGTTTGTTTTGCTTATCCTGCTTCGTGCCTTGGGTGTTGAGGAAACTTTCTTCTTAAAGATGGCTGCGGCTGGTATTCAGTTCAATCTAGTGATGTGGGCGCTGAATCTATTTCCACTGCCCCCGTTTGATGGCGGTCACGTACTTATGGCGATGTTGCCGCGCGGACCCATGCAGAACTTCATCTACCGTATCGAGCCTTACGGTTTCTTTATCGTGATGGGCCTGATGGTTGCTGGTCTTTTCACCCCCTTCTGGCTGCGGCCACTGGTGAGCGTCGGCGCTTCGGTTCTCGATCTGATTTTTACGCCGCTCATGCTTCTGGTGAGCTAAGTTTTCATTCATGGCTTCGTCTTCTCCTTCTACCCTGCGCGTCCTGACCGGCATCACGCCGTCGGGCACGCCCCACCTCGGCAACTACGTCGGCTCGATCCGCCATTCGGTGCGGCAAAGCGTCGCGCCGGGTGTGCAGAGCTTCTTCTTCCTGGCCGACTACCACGCGCTCATCAAGGTCCAGGACCCGGCGCTGATCCAGCGCTCCACGCTCGAGATCGCCGCCAGCTGGCTGGCCTGCGGACTCGACCCCGAGCACGTCACTTTCTACCGCCAGTCCGACATTCCCGAGATTCCCGAGCTGACCTGGTTCCTGACCTGCGTCACCGGCAAGGGCGTGCTCAACCGCGCGCATGCCTACAAGGCGCAGCTCGACAAGAACGTCGCCAAGGGCGAAGACCCCGACGCCGACGTGACGGCGGGCCTGTTCATGTACCCGGTGCTCATGGGCGCCGACATCCTGATGTTCAACGCGCACAAGGTGCCCGTGGGCCGCGACCAGGTGCAGCACATCGAGATGGCGCGCGACATGGCGCAGCGCTTCAACCACCAGTACGGCGAGCACTTCACGCTGCCCGACGCCGAGATCGACGACGCCGTCGCCACGCTGCCCGGCCTGGACGGCCGCAAGATGAGCAAGAGCTACGGCAACACGATCCCGCTGTTCGCGCCGCGCGCGTACCTGCGCAAGCAGATCACCAGCATCGTGACCGACTCGCGCGCGCCCGGCGAGCCCAAGGACACCGAGGGCTCGGCCTTGTTCCAGATCTACCAGGCCTTTGCCGACGCCGAAGAAACCGAGATGCTGCGCAAGGCCTACGCCGACGGCATCGGCTGGGGCGACGCCAAGCAGCTGCTGTTCGAGCGCATCGACATCGAGGTGGCGCCGCTGCGCGAGCGCTACGACGCGCTCATGAGCAACCCGGCCGAGATCGAGCGCCTGCTGCTCATCGGCGCCGAGAAGGCGCGCGCGCTGTCCAAGCCCTTCCTGGTCAAGCTGCGCCACGCGGTGGGCCTGCGCAACCTGGCGGCCGGCAAGGACAAGGGCGGTGCCAAGGCGGCCAAGGTGGCAAAGCCCAGCTTCAAGCAATACCGGGAAAAGGCCGACGGCCTCTTCTATTTCAAGCTGCTCGACGCCCGCGGCGAAACCCTGCTCCAGAGCCGTGGATTCACATCGCCGCAAGAGGCGGGCCGTACCATCGCGGTCTTGCAGGCCGAGCGCGGCGCGGCACTGGCCACGCTGGGCGAGCAGCTCGAGCCGATCGACACAGAAGGAACACGCGCCGTCACCGAGGCGCTGGAGGCACTGGCGGAGGCAACGCCCACGAACCAAGGGAGTTGATCCGGCTGAACCCGCCGGCCTACCCGCCGGTGAGCAGGAAGAGAGAAGACGGTGCGATCACAAAGGAAGAAAACATGAGCATTTATGTCATCGACGACCACCCCCTGATGCGCGACGCGATCGTGATGGTCTTGCGGCGCCTGCGCCCGGCCGAGAACATCGTCGAGCTCGAGCGCCTCGACAAGCTCGCGGGCTCCGTGCAGCAGCGCGGCGCCCCCACCCTCTTCTGCCTGGACCTGAAGCTCCCGGACACCAATGGCGTGTCGGGCGTGATCGCGGTCAAGCAGGTCTATCCGAACGTGCCGATCGCCGTCTATTCGGCGGCACCGGCGGCCGACATGGAAGACGCCTGCATCGAGGCTGGAGCCGACACCTACATCGAGAAGTCGGCCAGCTCCAACGAGCTGGCGGCGGCCCTGCGCGGCCTGCTGATGGCGGGCTCGGAAGAAGAGACCGACGAGATGCCGGCCGCCAACAGCGGCAAGCTGTCGAAGCGCCAGACGCAGCTGATCGCCATGCTCGACAAGGGCATGAGCAACCGCGACATCGCCACCGACCTGGAGATCAGCGAACACACGGTGAAGGTTCACCTGTGGCGCCTGTTCCGCCGGCTGGGGGTGAAGAGCCGCACGCAGGCGCTGCACTACGCGCGTACGAACGGGTTGCTGTCGGGTTGACTGAGAAAGAGGGCTGGCTGCTTCGGCAGTGCCCTTTCGGTCCCCAAAAAAGAACCGCGCCTTGAGCGCGGTTTTTTCATGGACCGTCTTCGGCGTTCAACCGCCGGACGCACTCACCCGCGCCTGCGCCACCGCCTCGTCGGCATCGTGCAGCGCCACGCGGAACACGCTGCCGCTGCCCAGCCGCGAACGCACGCTGACCGGATGCCCCAACACATGCGACAGCCGCGCGACGATGGCCAGGCCCAGGCCGAAGCCGTCGGACGTGCCCGCATGGTCCGCCACCTTGTAGAACTCCAGGAACACGTCGCGCAGGTGCTCGGGCGCAATGCCGATGCCCGTGTCCCACACCTCCACGCGCAGGCCCTCGCGCGTTTGTCGCGCCGACAGCAGCACGCCGCCTTCGGTCGTGTACTTGATCGCGTTGGCCAGCAGGTTGCCGATCATGCGGCGCACGCGAATCGGGTCGGTCAGGAACGAGCCCTCGCACACATGCACCCGGAAATCCAGCCCGCGGCTCTCGGCCACCGGGCGGTATTGCAACTCGAGGTCGTGCAGCAGCTCGGGCACGTCGACGCGCTCGACGTGCAGGCGCACCTGGCCCGAGTCGATGCGCGCCAGGTCGAACATCGAGTCGAACAGCGCATTCACCGCGTGCGTGGCGCGCACGATCTTCGGGGCCAGCTCCAGCACCAGCTCGGGCTCGTTGCGCAGCCAATCGGCGTACAGCGACAACGCCAGCACCGGCTGGCGCATGTCGTGCGCTGCGCTGGCCAGGAAGCGGTTCTTCATGGCCACGGCCGACACCGCCGCCTGCCGCTGCTGCGTGAGCGACTTGATCAGGATGTGGTTGTGGAACAGCAGCTCCAGGCTGTTGCGCGCCGTCTCGTGGATGTGCCGCCCGGCCCGCAGCAGCAAAAACCAATGCAGGATCGGCAAGATCGGCATCAGGTAGCTGTACTGGAACTGCGGGTGCTGCAACATGATCCCCGACAGGCGGATCACCACCGCGCCCAGCATCGTGATGAACAGCGTGTTGACGTAGCGCTTGAGCAGCGGCGGATGCAGCGCCAGCCCGTTGAGCGGGAAGGTGCCCACGCCGGCCACGATGAGCCAGCTCATGAACTGGTTGACCGGCGGCGTGCGCTCGAAGAACAGCAACACCGAGAAGCCCCACACCACCGCGCTGGTGCTCCAGACGAAGCCGTAGCGCTCGGTGAACTGCTGCTGCGCCGCGGAGCTGCGCCCGGCATAGCGCACTGCATAGACCCGTGCGCCCCAGGCACGGCAGGCCGTGGCAATGAGACCGGCCACCAGCCAGGTCAGCAGCTCCCAGCGCGGCACATAGGCCCAGTTGAGGCCGACCATGGCCGGCATCAGCGCGGCCGACACGAAGTAGGAGCCGCGCGCGGAGCGCATCAGGCTGCGTATGAGCTCGCCGCGCACCCACGATTCAGCCTCGTCGGCCGAAGCCGGGGCGGGAGTCAAGCTCGCGATCGACGCATTGGCCATATGGTGATGACCCTTGTTATCCGGCCACAAAAAAAGCACCCTCTGTACGGGCACGAAGAGTTGGCGATCTTAACGGCCTGTCGCCCATTGTTTCTCGGCGTAACAACAGAAAACAATCCACATAATCATCTGCCCGACCTCAGGAGGAGCCTTCCCAATGCTGTCCCATGTCTTCGTCGGCGTGACCGACTTCGAGCGCGCATTTGCCTTCTATTCGGCGCTGTTGAAAACGCTCGATCTCCAGCTGCGGTTTCGGGAAGACGCCATGCCGTGGGCCGGCTGGCAGAGCCCGAACGCGCCGCGCCCGCTCTTCCTGGTGGGCGTGCCTTACGACGGCAACCCCGCCGCGCCCGGCAACGGCCAGATGGTGGCCCTGCTGGCCGCCGACCGCGCCACCGTGGACCGCGCGCACGCCACCGCCCTGGCGCAAGGCGGCGTGTGCGAAGGGCCGCCCGGGCTGCGGCCGCACTATCACCCGGACTACTACGGCGCCTACTTCCGCGACCCGGACGGCAACAAGCTCTGCGTCTGCTGCCATACCCCGGTCGCGGATTGAGCGCCCTCGCCGCTCACCACTCGTAGCCGACCGCCATCCCCAGGCTGCGCTGCTGGCTGGTGAAGGCCCCGTTCACCTTGTAGATCCACTTGCCGTCGGTCGAGCGCTGCGAGAACCCGAAGGCCACCGCGCTGTAGCCGGCGTAGTAGCCCGTGCCGAGCGAGACCAGGCTCTTGCCCGGCGTCATGGCCTGCGGCAGCGTGCTCATGGCCGTGGCCAGCGCCACGCCCGAGTAGGCGATGCGCGACACGTTCTGCACCTGCCCCAGCAGTTGGCCCTGCATGTTCTGCAGCTGGCTCATGTTGGCCGCGTCGGTCGGCAACACGCCCGGCGCGACGTTCGAGATGCGCGTGCCGTTGGGCGCCTGGCCGTTGCCCAGCGTCACCTGGTTGTAGTTGACCGAGCCGTCGGGATTGGCCGCGTACTGCACGCTCCCGGCAGCCACCGCATTGGCTGCCGCCCGCAGCTGCGCCACGTTGGTCGCGTCGCTGTCGGCGGTGCCCGCCGCCACGCCCGTGACCTGCCGGAACTGGCCGCCGGCCGCGTTGCCGACCGACACCGCCGCCTGCGTGCTGGTGGTGGCCTGGACGGCCGCGGCCTGCGCGGCGGTCGCGCCGGCCGGCACGTAGCCGGCCACGCCGGCCCCCGTCGACGCGACCGAACCCGAGCCCAAAGCCACCCCGCTGCTTTGCTGCACCACCGCGCCGAAGCCGATGGCCGTGCCCTTGGAGACGCCCTGCGCCTGGCTCAGCGGCGTGCCGCCCGCGTCGGCCCCGTCGCCCAGCGCCACGCCGGCACCGCCCGCTCGCGCATTGAGACCGAAAGCCTCCGAGCCCGTGGCCAGGGCCCCGGCACCGATGGCGATGGCATTGGCCCCCGTGGCCTGCGCGCCGAAGCCCACCGCGATCGCATTGGTCGCCGTCGCCTGCGCACCGTTGCCCGCCGCGATCGCGTTGCTGCCGCTGGCCACGGCCTGCGGGCCGATCGCCACCGAGTCGCTGCCACTCGCCGTTGCCGCGGCGGCTGTCGAATTCGTCTGGAGGTACTTCGTGCCCTGGTTGTAGATGCTGCCCACGGCCGTGCTCAGGCTGCTCACGTTGCCGCTGACCACGTTCAAGCCGGTCGAGAGGCTGCCGATGCCCGTCGAGGCCGAGGCCGACAGGCTGACCAGATTGCTGTTCGTCGAACTCAGGCCGGTGGACAGGCTGCCGACGCTGCTGGTGAGCGTGCCGAGCCCCGTGGAAGTCGAGGCCGAGAGGCTGCCGATGCCACTGGTGACGGTGCTCAGGCCGGATGAGGTGGAGGTCGACAGGCTGCCGATGCTGCTTGTTGCGGTGCTCAGGCCTGACGATGTCGAGGTCGACAGGCTGCTGATGTTGCTCGTGGCAGTGCTCAGGCCCGACGAGGTCGAGGTCGACAAACTGTCGATGCCGCTCGTCACGGTGCTCAGCCCTGTGGACGTGGAAGACGACAGGCTGCTGACGCTGCTTGTCGTGGTGCTCAAGCCCGACGAGGTCGAGGTCGAAAGACTGTTGATGTTGCTGGTTGCCGTGCTCAGGCCCGACGACGTCGAGGTCGACAGGCTGTTGACGCTGCTTGTTGCCGTGCTCACCCCGGAAGACATCGAAGTCGACAAGCTGTCGATGCCGCTGGTCACGGTGCTCAGTCCGGTCGAGGTGGACGACGACAGGCTGCTGATGCCGCTCGATGTCGAGGTCGACAGGCTGTTGATGTTGCTGGTAGCCGTGCTCAAGCCAGAAGAGGTCGATGTCGACAGGCTGCCGATGCCACTCGTCACGGTGCTCAGCCCCGACGACGTAGAAGACGACAGGCTGCTGACGCTGCTCGCCGCAGTACTCAAACCAGACGACGTCGAGGTCGACAAGCTGTTGATGCCGCTGGTGGCGGTACTCAAGCCCGATGAAGTCGACGTAGACAAACTGTCGATACCGCTCGTCACCGTGCTCAGCCCTGTCGACGTGGAGGACGACAAGCTGCTGATGCCGCTGGTAGCAGTGCTCAAGCCGGACGACGTCGAGGTCGACAAGCTGTTGATGCCGCTGGTGGCGGTACTCAAGCCCGATGAAGTCGACGTAGACAAACTGTCGATACCGCTCGTCACCGTGCTCAGCCCTGTCGACGTGGAAGACGACAGGCTGCTGATGCCGCTGGTAGCCGTACTCAAGCCAGACGATGTCGATGTCGACAGGCTGTTGATTCCACTGGTGGCGGTGCTCAGCCCCGACGAAGTCGACGTTGACAAACTGTCGATGCCACTCGTCACGGTGCTCAGCCCTGTGGACGTGGAAGACGACAGGCTGCTGACGCTGCTTGCTGCAGTGCTCAGGCCAGACGATGTCGAGGTCGAAAGACTGTTGATGTTGCTGGTAGCCGTGCTCAACCCCGAGGACGTCGAAGTCGACAGACTGCTGATGCCGCTGGTGGCGGTGCTCAAACCGGACGAGGTCGAAGTCGAAAGACTGTTGATGCCGCTGGTGGCCGTGCTCAAACCGGACGAGGTCGAAGTCGAAAGACTGTTGATGCCGCTGGTGGCGGTGCTCAACCCCGAGGAAGTCGATGTCGACAAACTGTCGATGCTGCTAGTGGCGGTGCTCAAACCGGAGGACGTCGAAGTCGAAAGACTGTTGATGCCGCTGGTGGCGGTGCTCAACCCGGACGATGTCGAAGTCGACAGACTGCTGATACCGCTGGTAGCCGTACTCAACCCCGACGAGGTCGATGCCGACAAACTGCTGATACCGCTCGTAGCCGTACTCAACCCAGACGAAGTCGAAGTCGACAAGCTGCTGATCCCACTCGTCGCCGTACTCAACCCCGAAGAAGTGGATGTCGACAAACTGTCCACGCTGCCGGACACAGCACTCAACCCGGTAGATGCCGAAGTACTCAGCGACTGCAGCTGCCCGAAAGTCGCCGCATCCGTCGCCGCGGTTCCGTTAGCCAGGCTGACGATCTTGTTGCCGTTCAGCGATGTGATGCCATTGAGCGAAATGCCCGAGGGCCCGTACAAGGTGATGCTCCCCGCAGCGCTGTTGCCCGTGCCGCCGACCCACATGTAGGCCGACGTACCGGCGAGCCCCCCACCCCCGGCAAGATCGCTCTCCGCAAGGATGACGCCCTGCTTGGAGCCCGAACAGTTGTTCTCTCCCTGCGTGGCATTGGAATACTGCCAACCCACGCCATTGCCCGACGAAAAACTGCCGTTGAGGCTCCAGGTACTCGAGGTGCCGGTGGTGTAGCAAAGCGTGATCCGGCTGGCCCATGCGCCATTGGCGTTGAGCCCCAGGACAAGACAAACCACGGCGCCGGAAATCGGCGTGCCGACGAACCTGCGCCTCGCCTTGCGGGCCTGCGGCGCACCAACGGACTGACTCGCCGATCTGCCACCGGCGCCGTTCGTCATGGCCGCTTCGGAAGCGACGACCCACGCCATGCGCACCTTGCTCCAGACCACCCTGTAGAACTTGTTCATGATCAAACTCCCTGGTTGTTTGCTTGCGAGATTTCGCCGATGCCGTGGCCGGCGAGCTAAGACACGCTCCCGGCTATGCAGGCTGGGAGTCGATCCCGTGGTGGGATTCGGGGTGAAGAGGCGCCACCGCGTTCAGCTGGTATCCGCGCCCGTAGACGGCTTGCAGGCTCAGGTTGTTCTTGGCCTGCAGCCCCAGCTTTCTGCGCACATGCGACGCGCAAACGTCCAGGGTGCGCGAGTGCGCGCCGGGCATGCGCCCCCACAACGCGCTGGACAACCGCTCTCGCGTCATCAGCCGCCCCATGTTCCGGAACAGCTCGAGGGCCAGGTCGAATTCGCGCGGCTTCAGTTGCACCGGGCTGTCGCGAAAGAAGGCGACGCGGTTGCCGACGCAGAACCTGTAGTCGCCCCAGGTCAGGTCGCCCTGGGGCCGGAAGGGCGCGCCGCGCAGTGCCAGCAGCCGCAGCCGCGACTTGAGTTCGCGCGGATCGATGGGCGCCAGCACGAAATCGATGCCCTCCAGATCCGAGAGGGCCTCACCCACCGGCAGCAGCATGTGGAGCTGCTCGCGCGGCAGCACGAACAGGGTCGGTGCCTCGGAGAAACGGCGAATCGCGAGCAGGCGCGTCATGTCGACGTCGGCCGGCAAAGTCACCAGCAGCATGTCGAAGTACACGCCGCCTTGCAGCGCCTGGATCAAGCCGTCCAGCGTCGCGAAGGCGCGCGAACCGTGGTCCATCAGGTCGACGTACTGGCACAGCGTCACGGAACCTTCGGTGTCCGCAGCCACCACGGCGACCAATGTTGCGGCGGGTCGTGGGGGGGCGAAGGTGGTGACGTAAGAACTGGATATCTGCATGTGCGCGCCCCAAGATTGAATGTGAGCGCGCTTGCATTCAGAAATGAAAATTCGCGCTCGTTGCTGCTTCAGCGGCGCGAATTTAGGAGGGCAACGTCATTGGAGCAATGACGAAAAATGACGATCAACTCAGCCGTCTGACTGCATGAATTGATAGAAAACTAGCAGATTTCGTTAGGTGTGCCGATGCCCTTCGGCAAACATGCAAACCAACCTATGCGGATGTATATGCCGTCACATAAAGCCACATTTGTTAATGACGCTTTTTGACGTTAAGTGCCGCAATTGCAAACCGGCAATTAAATTTTGAGCTGTCGATTAATTCACACTCGTTGCATGCTGCGGAGACGCTCAAGGGGTTATCGCGGCGCCGGCAGGGCGTGTCGGCGCCACGCCGGAATTCGGTGCGCCGAGCGGCAGCGACAGGCGAAACACCGTGCCGCGCGCATCGCTGGACAGCAGCACCACGTCGCCTCCGTGCTGCCGCGCGATGGTGCGCGAGATGTGCAGGCCCAGCCCCGAACCGGAAATGCGCGAAGACTGCACGCCGCGAAAGTAGCGCTCGAACAGGCTGCCCTGCTCGCTCCGGGGAATGGGCCTTCCCGCATTCATGACGTCGACGGCCAGCCGCCCGTCGAGCAGATGGCACCGCACCTCGACCACCCTGTTGCGATCCGAGTACTTCACCGCGTTCTGCACGATGTTGCGCAGCGCCATCTCGATGCGCGCCCGGTTGCCCGCGAAGAACAGCGGCGCATCGGGCACGTTGACGAGCAGCCGCGAATCTTCGTCGGGCGAGCCCAAGCTGCCCACGCCTTCGATCAGTTCCTTCAGGTCGAAGAAGTCCTTGCCCGCCTGCGTCGCGTTCATTTCGAGCGCGTCGTCGAGCAGGATGTTCTCGATGAGGGCCGACAGGCGGTGCACTGCCTTGCCGACCTTGCCCATGCTGGTCTTGACCCGCTCGTCCTGGCCTGAAGGCGACACCGCCAGCGCATGGGACACCGCCCCGATGACGGCCAGCGGCGTGCGGAACTCATGCGAGATCACCGCCACGAACTCCTGCTGGCGGGTCCGCTCTTCCAGTGCCTTCTCGGCGATCTTCAGGGCGCTCAGCGCATTCTGTTGTTCATGCTTGAGCTGCAGTTCGATCTGGATGGCGCGGGCGGCCACGGCGATGCTCAGCAAGACCAGGTTGATGATCTGGAAGAACTGCACCAGCGCGCCCTCCGACGTCCAGTGCTGCAGGTGGATGAACCCGAGATTGACGCCGCCGTAAAAGATCCAGGACGTATTGACCAGGAAGAACGCCGTCGCCGAGAACGCGTGCTGGTAGGCCCTGCACCTGAAGATGATCCAGGCGATGAAGAAGTTGTTGAAGATCGTCAGCAACACGCCCAGGGTCTCGACCCACCAGATGGCCTGCCCGATCTCGCCCATCATGATCAGCGGAATGGGTGCGGCGAAGACCACGGCCGACACATCCAGCAGCCGCGCGACCGCCGGCGAATAGGTCTCGTACTCGAACAACCGGCTCACGAACAGCGCGGCGGTCGACATGAAGACGCACGCCGCGATATCGGTGAAGCGGTCCGCCCACACTGCGCTGTCCGGAAAGAACAGCGAGCTGCCGTACCCCTGGAAGGCAAAGAGCGCCGACGAAATGCCGAGCAGGAAAACGGCGTACAGGAAATAGATCACACCCCGGATCCATGCCCAGAACACCAGGGCCATGAGCACCATCACGCCCACGCCGCCCGAGAAGACCAGGTAGAAGATCGTTCGCTCGGCCTCGTTCTTTTCCAGGCCCGGCTTCTGCCAGGCGTTCAGCAGCAACGGAACGGGCCCGTGCGTCTTGATCCGTAGGTAGTAAGTTTGCGGCGCGTCGCCCAAGGTCACCGGAAAGGCCAACTGGCTGATCTTCACGGCGCGCGCCGAGAAAGGATGAAGGTCCCCGACTTCCGCGAGCAGGCGGCCCCGCCCCGAATCGCCGCTGTACACCTTCACGTCGTCGAGCCAGTTCGGCGACACCTTCACCACCCAGTCGTCGGGGCCGCCACGGGCGCGCTGCAACGAGAAGCGCACCCAGATGGCGGCGTGGGTGTAGCCCGTGAACGACTCCACGTCGCCGGCCTTGAAGCCGGCCTCGGCCGGCGCCGCCAGGATCTTTTCGATCGTCAGCGCGTTCGACGCGTCGAACAGGTACTCGACCTGCGCCGACAGCCTGACGGGCTGCGCCAGCCCGTCGCCCGCGGCAAGCACGAAGGCGTCGGCCCGCAGGCTGAGCAGGAACAGCAGCGGCCCCAGCAACATTGCCAAAGCCAGCGACCGAAATTTGGTTTTCATGCCGATGCCGCGCGCGGCTTCCCGTGGAACGACGCACCTAGAATTCCGTACCCCCACGAGGCTGGATGCCAGGAACACCATGGACGACCTGAAACCGACAGCCGGCAAGGAACTGAGCGTCTACCTGATCGAAGACGAAGAGGATTTGCAGGAAGCACTGGTCTACAGCCTCAATCAAATGGGTTTCAAGGCCTCCGGCTTCGGAAGCGCTTCCGCCTTTTACCGCGCATTCGCCGTCTCGCGTTGCGACATCGTCGTGATCGATGTCGAACTCCCCGGCGAAGACGGCTTCTCCGTCGCCAGCCACCTGCGCTCCGCCAGCGATGTCGGCATCGTATTCGCCACGGCACGCGGCACGCTGGACGACCGCGTGCGCGGCATGCGCGGCGGCGCCGACGCTTATCTCGTCAAGCCCGTGCACCCCGAAGAGCTGGCCGCCACGCTGGAAGCCGTGCATCGCCGCATGGGCCTGGCGGACGCCAGCGCGCCCGACAAGGCGCCGCAGGCCGCGCCCGCCGGCACCGGACATTGGGCGCTGACCGAAGGCAACTGGCTGCTGTGCGACCCCAAGGGCCAGCACATCCGCCTCACGACCTCGGAGCGCGCCGTGATGACGCTGCTGTTCAAGCAGAAGAGCCGGCCCGTGGACCGCGCCCGCCTGGCCTCGGCGCTGGGCGACGAGTCGGCGCATGTCGACCTGCAGCGCGTGGACGCCATCGTCAGCCGGCTGCGGCGCAAGGCGCTGGCCGCGGGCATTCCGCTGCCGCTGCACGCGGTCAGGGGAACGGGCTACGAGTTCCAGGGCTGAGCGCGCCCCCCAAAGCCGGGCACGGATAATGACCAGCCCCTTTTCACGAATCGCGAGCTTTCAGAGATGCTGAACAACCTGGCCCCCTTCCTCATCCACTGGGCCATCACGGCCATATCGCTCTGGGTGGCGAGCCACCTGTTTCGCGGGATCAAGTTCGACAGCACCGGCGCGCTCGTGGTGTCGGCGCTGCTGCTGGGCCTGGCCAACGCCATCGTCAAGCCGCTGCTGATCGTGCTCACGCTGCCGCTGACGCTGGTCACGCTCGGCCTGTTCCTGCTGGTCATCAATGCGCTGATGATCTTGCTGGTGGCCGCGCTGGTGAAGGGCTTTCGCGTGTCCGGCTTCTGGACCGCGCTGTTCGCGAGCATCTTCATCTCGATCCTGAGCGTGGTCATCGGCTCGTTCGTGACGAGCGACGACCCGGCCGAGAAGGTGCAGATGCCGCAAAGCGGCAACTGGCTCTGACCTTGCGCCGCGTTCGTTAGGCAAGCACGGCGCCGCCGCGCACCAGCGCCTCGCGCAGCGCCGGCACCTTCACCGCGCGCACCTGCGCGCCCATGCCGCCCTCGGCCGCCCTGGCGGCCATTGCAGCCGCAATGCCGGCCGCCTGCCCGACCGCCATCGAGATCGTCATCACACGGATCGCGGCCAGCGCCTCGTGGCTGGCCGAGATGCCGCGGCCGATGCCCAGCGCGTTGTCGAGCATGCTCGGAATCAGGCTGCGGTACGGGATCTGATACGCGTGGTCGGCATCCATCGGCACGTAGTGCAGCGCGCCGCCCGTCGCCGGGTGGATGTCGATGGGGTACGCGCCCGCCGCAATCGCATCGCTGAACTGCACGGGCTCCAGCAGCTCTTGCGCGGTCAGCACGTGGTCGCCTTCCAGCCGCCGCGTCTCGCGCACGCCGACCTGCGTGGCAAAGGCGCGCAGCCGGCCCTTCTCGCAGCCGGGCACCGCGTTCGCGAGAAACCACGCCGCCTTCCATGCTTGCCGCCGCCCTTCGATCTCGGCGGCGCCCAGCGCCATCGGGTCGGTGGCGTCGATGCCCAGCCGGCTGATGTTGAACCAGCCGTCGTCCGAATACGGATCGCGGCTCGAATGCAGCGCCGCGCGCGCCAGCTGCCCCTGCGCATAGCCCTGCGCCGCGAACGCGGACAGCTCGGCCTTCGACAGCGCGCCGAAGCGCTCGAAGTCGATGGGCCCAAAGCGGAACATCATCGTCGCCGGCTGCAGCGCCTCGCCGTCGCCCAGCTCGAGAAAGCGCGCGCCGGCCTGCTTCAGCGCGTCCATGTCGCCCGATGCGTCGACGAACACGCCCGCGCGCAGAAGCAGCACGCCGCCCTTGGTCAGCACGCGAATGCCGTCGATATGCCGGCCGTCGCTTGCCACGTCGAGCAGGGTCGTGTGCAACAGTGGTCGCACGCCGGCTTCGGCCACCATGTCGTCGAGCACCAGCTTGAGCACCTCGGGCGCGTACTCCACGCGGTCCATGTGGTGGCCGGTGGACATCATGAAACGCTCGTGCGCGCGCGCCGCGCCATAGAGGCGCAGCCGCGCGACCACCTCGTCGGCCAGGCCCGCCACCACCGTGCGGCCGTTGCCGGTCTGCCAGCTGTTGAACTGCGCCACCGCGCCCGCCGTCGCATTGCCGCCGAGAAAGCCGTAGCGCTCCACCAGCACGACCGACGCGCCCTGCCTTGCCGCCGCCACCGCGGCCATCGTGCCGGCGACGCCGCCGCCGCAGACCACCACGTCGGCCTCGACCGTGCGGCTGCTGGCGTGGCCCATGCCCGTGCTGTCGTCCATGTTCAGTTCTCCAGGTGGATGCCGCGGGTCTTCACCACCTCGCCCCAGCGGCTGCCTTCGGTCTTCAGGTACTGCGCCGTGGCTTCGCGCCCGCTCGTGAATGTTTCCAGGCTCAGCGCGCTGAAGCGCTTCTTCACCACGTCGGACTGCAGCGCCGCGGCCAGCAGCTTCTCGAGCCGGGCCAGCCCTTCGGATGGAATCGTGCCCTTGGGCGCGACCAGCGTGGCCCAGCCCTCGACCTCCAGGCTCTGCAGCTTCAGGCTGCGAAAGGTCGGCACGTTGGGCAGCTCGGCCACCGGCTGCGCCGACGACACGGCCAGCGCGCGCAGGCGGCCCGAGCGGATGTGGACGATCACGCTCGGCAAATTGAGGAAGCCCATCGACACCAGCCCCGAGATCAGGTCGGGCATCAGCGCGCTCTCGCCCTTGTAGGGCACGCTCACGAGCGAAGTGCCCGTCTCCTGCGCGAACAGCTCGGCCGTCAGGTGCGCCAGCGTGCCGGTGCCGCTGTTGCCCGCGCTGAGCTTGCCCGGCTGCGCCTTGGCCTGCGCGATGAGGTCGGCGACGTTCATCGCCTTCGATTCGGCCGGCACCACCAGCACCAGCGGCTGCTGCGAGACCATGCCGATGGCGTCGAAGTCGCGTGCCACGTCGTAGGTGAGCTTGGGGTTGAGCACCGGGTTGATCACCATGCTGTTGCTGCCCATCAGCAGCGTGTGGCCATCGCGGCTTTGCAGCGCCGCCGCCACGCCGATGGCGCTGCCAGCGCCCGGCTTGTTCTCCACGATCACCGCCTGCCCCAGCTGCGGCGCCAGCACCTCGGCCAGCACGCGCGCCGAGCCGTCGGCCCCGCCGCCCGGCGCGAACGGCACGATGATGCGCAGCGGCTTGCTGGGCCAGGCTTCCGTCGCCGTGGCGCGGCGCCACGGGCCGGCGGCCAGGAGGGTGCCGGCGACGCCGAGCGCCATGACCGAGAGAACGCTTCTGCGTGTGACGCCGGGTGCCTGCGCACCCCGACCCGCGACCGGACGGTGGACCATGTCTTGCTTGCCTCTGCTTGTGGTTTTGATTGAATGAACGGGCCGATCCTAGAAAGACCGGGCGCGGCCGGCAAATACCAACACGTCGCAAGCCCATAACATCGCGTTATCTCCCAACGCCGAAGCGCGAGGCCAAGTCATGAACCTGCGACAGATCGAAGTCTTCCGTGCCGTCATGCTGGCCGGCTCCGTCACCGATGCCGCGCGCTCGCTGCATGTGTCGCAGCCGGGCATCAGCCGCATGCTGTCGCACATCGAGCTGCAGCTGGGGCTGCGCCTGTTCGAGCGCCGCAAGGGCAAGCTGCAGGCCACCCCCGAAGCGCAGGCGCTGTTCGCCGAGGTCGAGCAGGTGTACCGCGGCGTGGCGCGCATCGAAGACTGCGCACAGGCTCTCAAGAGCGGCCAGATGCTCACGCTGCGCGTGCTGTGCAGCCCCAGCACCGGGCTCGACATGGTGCCGCGCGCGCTCACCGCACTGGGCCGCGAGTTCCCGGCCGCGCGCTTCTATGTCGAGGTGGTGCTGGCGCGCGACATGGTCAAGCGGCTGGCCGCGCACGAGGCCGACGTGGCCATTTCCACGCTGGCCATCGACGACCCGCTGCTCAACGCGCGCCCCATCGGCCAGTGGACGCTGGCCGGCGTGTTCCCCAAGGGCCACGCGCTGGAGGCGCGGCGCACGCTGCGGCCGGCCGACATCCTGCGCGAACGCATGATCGCCTTCAGCCCCGATACGCCGCAGGGCCGCATCATTGCCGACTGGTGCCGCGCGCACGGCTGCCAGCCCGACGCGCAGACCGAGGTGCGCGCCGGCCAGACCGCCTGTGCGCTGGCGGCGGCCGGCGCGGGCGTGGCCATCGTCGACGACCTCACGGCGCGCGGCTGCATGACCGACCGGCTGAGCTTCCGGCCGATCCTCAAGGCGCCGTCATTCGACGTGTTCGCCGTGACCAACGACAACTTCGCGCCCTCGCTGCTGGCCGGGCGCTTCGTCGCGCACGCCGAGGCGGCGCTGCGGCAGTTGAAAAAAGAGCGCGGCTGACTGCGCTGGCCGCGCCGCCTACTTGCCCCAGACCGTCTTGTACTGCGTGCGGTAGCCGTTGTCGGGGTCGAACACGTTCTTCGGCCCGCCGTCCTTGCCCACGTTGCCCACCGTGACGAGGTGCACCTTGGGCACGTAGCCCGACCACTTCTCCTTGGCGAAGGCGCGGTTGAGCTCGTCGACGATCTGCCAGCCCTGCATGTTCAGCGGCTCGGGCACGGTGCCGGCCTGGAAGCGCTGCGTGCGGATGCGCTGGTACGCGGCCTCGGAGCCGTCGCCCGCCGACACGGCCTTGGGCGAGCCGTCGCCCTTCTTGCCGGCCGCCGTGAGCGAGGGGCCCATGAAGTCGAAGTACAGGTCGTTGATGGCCAGCGAGTGCGTCCACTTGTCGCCGAAGCGCTGCAGCAGCGAAGTAGTGAGCTGCGGCATGCGCGTGGAGCTTTCGGCGATGGGGCTGTCCTCGAAGCTCAGCACGGTGCAGCCGCCGCACTTCTTGATGACGGCCTCCATGGCGCGCGCCTTGTAGAGCGCAATGGCGTACTGCGAGTCGGTGAAGATCACCACGCCGGCCTTGCCGTTCGAATCGGCCACCACCCACGAGGCGGCGACATCGGCCACGTCGTCAGTCACCGTGGTCACGTTGGCGAACAGACCCGCCTTGTCGTTCGGCCCCGGCTGCTCGCCCGAATGCCAGCCGACCAGCGGAATGCCCGACTTGGCGGCGCCCGAGAACGCGGCCTTCTGCTCGGTGGTGTCGAAGCCGCCGACCACGATGCCCGCCGGCTTGACGGCCAGCGCCTGGTTGAGCGCGGCCGTGCGCCCGCTCACCGTGCCCTGCCCGTCGATGACGCGCACCGTCCAGCCGATGGCGCGCGCGGCTTCCTCCACGCCCTTGCTCACGCCGACGATGCCGCCGTTCTTCATGTCGCCCGCGACGAAGACGATGGTCTTGCCGGCCACGGCCTTGGGGCCGGTGGTGGGGCCGTCCCACTTTTCCTTGGTCATGGTCGCGACCTCGACCTTCTTCCTGGCGGCGTCCAGGAAGTCGTCGGCCAGGGCCTTGTGCGGCGCCAGCGTGGCGGCGCACAGGGCCAGCACGGCGGCGGCCGTGCGCGCGTGAACAGTCTTTTTCTTCATGCGTTGTCTCCGTTGGTTGTGAGGGGAACAGGCGCTGCGTGATCGGCGTGGTCGGCGTGGTCGGCGTGGTCGAGCTGCCGCTGCGCGATGCGCCGCTTGATCGAGCGGTTGCGCCGCTGCTGTGCCCAGCCCGCGATGCCGATCGACACCAGCAGCGTCAGCCCGTTGAACAGCGGCTCCACGTAGAAGGCCCCGCCGAACTGCTGGATGCCCGAGATGCCGATGGCCAGGATGGCCACGCCCACCAGCGTGCCCCACACGTTCACGCGGCCGGGCCGGATGGTGGTGGAGCCCAGGAACGCGCCGACCAGCGCCGGCAGCAGGAATTCGAGCCCCACGCTGGCCTGCCCGATCTGCAGCCGCGAAGCCAGCAGCACGCCCGCGAAGCCCGACAGCAGCCCCGACGCGACGAACGCGCCCATCACGTGCCTGCGCACCGAGATGCCGTTGAGCTGCGCCGCCTTCGGGTTCGCGCCGATCACGTAGAGCGCGCGGCCCAGCGGCGTGAACTCGGTCACCACCCACAGCGTGACGCTCACCACCAGCACATAGAACGCGCCGACGGGTAGCCCCAGCAGGTTGCCGCCCGCGATGCCCACGAAGCCGTCGGGCAGCTCGCCCACCACCTGCCGCCCGCCGCTGTGCCACATGGCCACCGCGTAGATCACGGTGCCGGTGCCCAGGGTGGCAATGAACGAGTCGATCTGCGCAAGCTCGACGAGCAGGCCGTTGAGCACGCCGAACAGCGCCGCGCACAGCAGCACCACCAGCACCGCCACCGGCCACGGCAGCCCGAGCTGCGTCTGCAGGCTGATCGCGAGGATGTGCCACAGCACGATGCCGTAGCCCACCGTGAGGTCGATCTTGCCGGTGATCATGGGAATGGTCGCGGCCAGCGCCAGCAGCGCGATCACCGACTTGTCGGCCAGGATCGCGCGCAGGTTGAACAGCGTGGGAAAGGTGTCGGGCAGCAGCAACGAGAACAGCAGCGCCAGCGCCACCATCAGCACCACGAGCCCGTACACGGGCATCGCGCGGCCGATGCTCTGTGCAAGCGAAAGGGCCTCGCCGTCGAGGGACTTGTCGGGCTCCAGCGCCGTGGACTTGATCGAACTGCTCATGCGGGAATTTCCTCGCGCGTTGCCGCGCCTGCTGCCAATGCCAGAAGCCTCTCGACGGTGATGGCGTCGCCCGCGAGTTCGGCCGCGATGAGCCCGTCGCGGAACACGAGCACGCGGGTGCACACCGTCGCGATTTCCTCGAAGTCGGTCGACACGACCACCAGCGCCGTGCCCGCCTCGGCGCGCTCGCGCAGCACGCCGTAGATCTGCCGCTTGGCGCCCACGTCGACACCTGCGGTCGGCTCTTCGAGCACCACCAGGGGTTTGTCGAGGTGGAACCAGCGCGCCAGCACCACCTTCTGCTGGTTGCCGCCGGAAAGCTGCTGCACCTCGGCCGAGGGCGCGGGCGGATTGATGTCGAAGCGCCGGATGAGCGCGAGCGCGTGGTCGGTCTCGCGCTTCGGCCGGTCGAACGCCAGGCCGCGGTCGCCGTGCAGCGCCGCGTTGGGAAAGAGGTTTTCGAGCACCGTCATCGAGCCCGCGAGGTTTTCTTCGAGCCGCTCGCCGGCCACGTAGGCCACGCCCGCGCGAATGGCATCGGCCGGGCAGGTGAAGCCGCAGGGCTTGCCCAACAGCTGCATGCGGCCGGCCGACAGCGGCTCGCGCCCGAAGATCGCGCGGCTGATGGCCTCGTGCCCCGCACCGCGCAGGCCCACGAGCCCGAGCACTTCGCCGCGATGCACCGCCAGGCTCAACGGCCCCGCATTGCCGCTGGCCGCGCCGTCGAGTTGCAGCACGGGCTCGCGCGCGGCGGGCACACTCGCCTTTGGCACCGAGGCCGACAGCGCCTTGCCGACGATCAGCCCGACCAGCTCGCCCTCGTTCGTCTGCGCGGTGGTCTTCACCGCGACCAGCTTGCCGTCTCGCATCACGGCCGCTCGGTCGGAGATGGCCATCACCTCGTCGAGCCGGTGCGACACGTACAGCATCGCCATGCCCTGGCGCCGCAGTTCGCGCAGCACGCCGAACATGCGCTCCACGTCGCTCATCGGCAGGCTGGCCGAAGGCTCGTCGAGCACCAGCAGCCGCGCCTTCACTTCGAGCGCGCGGCCGATGGCGAGCAACGACTTTTCAGCGCGCGTGAGCGAGAACACGCGGCGACCGGGGTCGATGTCGCAGCCCACGCGCGCCATCACGCGGCGCGCCGTGTCGTTGGCGGCCGACCAGTCGATCAGGCCGAAGCGGCGCGGGTAGCCCGTGCCCAGGCCCACGTTCTCGGCCACCGTCATCCATTCGACGAGCCCCAGGTCTTGATGGATAAACGCCACGGGTTGCTCGCGCCGGTCGCTGCGGCGCCACGCGGCCTGCGGCTGGCCGTCGAAGAAGATCTCGCCCTGGTCCAGCGGGTGGATGCCCGCGAGCAGCTTGATGAGCGTGGACTTGCCCGCGCCGTTCTCGCCGAGCAGCGCGAGGATTTCTCCGGCGTTCACGTCGAGCGTGACGTCGTCCACGGCCTGCGTGCCGCCGAAGCGCTTGCCGACCGACTGGAACCGCAGCAGTGATGAGGTGCGCATGGGCCGGAGTCTGGCATTCAATGTGATACCGGTAACTTAGGCTTTTCCCGTACACCGGAAGATGCCGTTTTCACTCTTGATCGCATGCGAACGGCTGTATGCTTTCTTTTATCGAATCATCGATTCAAAGGGTATCGGTACCGCGACGCGGGTCGCATATCCTCCCTCGACCCCGACGACATCCAGAGACCGCACACCTTGCCCGCGCCCAAAGCCCCCGCCCCCCTGCTGTCCCGCCCGGCAACGATGGCCGACGTCGCCGCGCGCGTCGGCGTGTCGAAGATGACGGTGTCGCGCGCGCTCAATCGCGAAGCCAGCAGCGACCGCGTCACATCCGAGGCGCTGCGCCAGCGCATCCTGCAGGCCTGCGAGGAGATGGGCTACGTCATCGACCAGACCGCGCGCACCTTCTCGAGCAAGCGCTCGGGCTTCATCGCGGTGCTGATTCCGTCGCTCAACAATTCCAACTTCTCAGAGACCGCGCAGGGCATCACCGCGGCCGTCGAGGCACGCGGCCTGCAACTGCTGCTGGGCTACACCGACTACCGCGTCGAGAACGAAGAGCGCCTGCTGCGCGCCATGCTCGCGCGCCGGCCCGAAGGCGTGATCCTCACGGGCGGCGCCCACACGCCCGCCGCGCGCGCCATGCTGCAGGCCGCCGGCGTGCCGGTGGTCGAGACCTGGGACTTGCCGGCCCAGCCCATCGAGCACACGGTCGGTTTCTCGAACGCCGAAGCGGCGGCAACGATGGTGCGGCACCTGCACGGCAAGGGCTACCGGCGCATCGCCTTCATCGGCGGCACGTCGAACCGCGACACGCGCGGCGCCGACCGCCAGCGCGGCTATGCCGAAGCGATCCGCGAGCTGGGGCTGCCCGACGGCCGCGTCATCAGCTTCGGCCAGCCGCCGATCTCGATGGCGCAAGGCGGCGAAGCGGTCGCGCAGCTCATACGCCAGTGGCCCGATGTGGACGCGGTGATCTGCGTGTCCGACCTCTCGGCCTTCGGCGCGCTGATGGAATGCCAGCGGCGCGGCTGGGACGTGCCGGGCCGCATCGCGATCGCAGGCTTCGGCGACTTCGAAGTGGCACGCGCCTGCCACCCGCGCATCACCACCGTGGCGATGGACTGCGTGGGTCTTGGCAAGGCGGCCGGAGACCTGCTGCTGCGCGTGATCGACGGCGCGCGTGAAGGGCATCGGCCACCGGCGGAGACGGTGCTGATTCCGTTTCATATCGAGCAGCGGGAGAGTTCCTAGGGCGGGTGGCGGCTTGTCGGGCGCTATGCTTTGCCGCACATGCACATCCGCCGCCTCACCCCTGAAGACGTATCACCGGTTCGCGCACTCCGTTTGTCGGCGCTGCTCGAGGAGCCGACCGCGTTCGGCTCCAGCCACGAAGAAGAAGCGGCCTTTCCCCCCGAAGTGTTTGCGGATCGCCTCACGGAACATCCGGACCAGGGCCTCTTCGGCGCGTTCGACAACGCAAGACTGATCGGCATGGTGTCGCTCCGGCGCGAGCGCATGCACAAGCTGCGACACAAGGGAATGATCTTCGGCATGTACGTCGCGCCGGAAGCACGGGGCGCGGGCGTCGGTCGTGAACTGCTGTTGCATGCCCTGGCACTGGCGCGCTCGGTGCCCGGGCTGCTGCAGGTGAACCTGAGCGTCAATGCCGGCAACGTTCCCGCCATTGCGTTGTACGAATCGCTGGGGTTCAAACGGTTCGGGCAGGAACCGGGCGCCATGAAGATCGGCGAGGTCCTGCATGATGAACTGCATATGTTCTGGCGGCCCGATGGAGCTGTGCAATCCAATGAAATTTGAATGGCATGCAGACGCCATCACCCGGGCCAGCAGGGTCGCATGGGTGAGGTGACGGACGAGCCGCCCCCATCCACGAGGAACATCTTGACCCATCGCATTCGCTCGATCTTCATGGCCTGCGCCTTGGGCGCCACAGTGTTGCTCGCCTCGGCGCAAGTAAAAATCGGCTTCATCGGCACGCTGTCCGGACCGGGCGCGGCGCTCGGGCAGGAACAGTACGACGGCTTCATGCTGGCGGTCGAACAACGGCAGGGCATGCTCGGCGGCGTTCCGGTGGCGGTCCTCAAGGAAGACGACCAGCACGATCCCGAGCTCGGCGCGCAGCTGGCGCAGAACCTGATCGACAAGGAAAAGGTCAGCTTCATCACCGGCGTGACCTTCTCCGACGTGATGATGGCCATGGCCAAGCCGATGGCCAGGTCGGGCATGCTGTTCGTCGGCTCGAATGCCGGCCCCGCAGCGATCGCGGGCAAGCAGTGCAACAACAAGTTCGTCTTCGCTTCTTCTCAGGACGAATACCAGGCCGGAATCGTGGGGCGGTATGCGGTCGACCGCGGCTACTGGAAGACGCTGTTCATTGCGCCCGACGACGCGCCGGGCCAGGACCAGTTGCGCGGCTTCAAGCGCTACTACTCGGGCGAGGTCGTCAGCGAGATCAAGGTCCGGCCGCGCCAGACCGACTACTCGGCGGATCTGGCGCAGATCCAGCGTGTCGCGCCCGATGCGGTGGTCGCGTTCCTGCCGGGCGACATGGGCGTCGACTTCATCCGGCAGATGAAGCGCTCGGGCCTGCTGGACAAGGTGCCCCTGCTGACCGTCGGCACGGTGGACGGCACGACGCTGCCGTTGCTCAAGGACGACGCGCTCCATGTGCTGACCGGCGCGGTCTGGGGCCCCGACCTGCCGAGCCCCACGAGCCAGGCCTTCGTCGTCGCCTTCGAAAAGAGATACGGGCGCATCCCGTCGCAATACGCCGCGCAAGGCTTCGATGCGGCGCTGCTGATCGACAGCGCACTGACGCAGACGAACGGCTCCGCCACCGACCGCGCCGGCCTGCGCAACGCACTCAACGCGGCAAGATTCCAGTCTGTGCGCAGCGGCTTCAAGTTCTTGCGCAACGGGTTCCCGGTTCAGGACGGACACATCTTCACCGTCGCCAAGGACGCGCAAGGCCGCGTGTCGCTCAAGCGGACGGCCATGCCGCTCGAAGCGAGCCCCGACGGGTACTGGAACGACTGCCGATAGCGCCTTCAGCGGACCCGGCCTCTCGCAGGCTGGCACTCGGGTCCAAAAAAAACCCCTGCCGTCCGACCAACGGACGACAGGGGCAAGTACCGCATCAGCGCTTCAGCCGAGCACCTCGGTCACGATGCCCGCGCCGACGGTCCTTCCGCCTTCGCGCATCGCGAAGCGCATGCCGTTCTCGATGGCCACGGGCTTGTTCAGCTCGAAGCCGATCTGCGCCTGCGCGCCCGGCTCGACCATGCCGGTCTCGGTGTCGACGCGAATGACACCCGTCACGTCGGTCGTGCCGAAGAAGAACTGCGGCTGGTAGCCGGAACCGAACGGCGTGTGGCGGCCACCCTCGTCCTTGCCGAGGACGAAGATCTGCGCACGCCCCGTGCGGTACGGCTTCAGCGCGCCGGGCTTCACCACGACCTGGCCCCGCACGACACCGTCGCGCTTGACCCCGCGCAGCAGCAGGCCGACGTTCATGCCCGCGCGTGCCTCGGCCACATCCTTGTGGAACGACTGCACGCCGGTCACGACCACCGGCTCGTCCGCGTCCGGACTGAGCCCGACGATCTCCAGGCTGTCGCCGACGCGGATCACGCCGCGCTCGACGCGGCCGCTGACCACCGTGCCACGGCCGGTGATGGTGTGCACGCCTTCGACGGGCATCATGAACGGCGCGCCGTAGTCGCGCACCGGATCGGGAATGCACGAGTCCAACGCGTTCACGAGCGCGACGATGCATTGCACGTCGGCGCCTTCGAGGTCGCCGCGCTCGGCGGCGGCCAGGGCCTTCAGCGCACTGCCGAAGACGAAGCGGGCATCGTCGTAGCCGTGCGCCGCCAGCAGCGCGCCGATCTCCATCTCGATCAGTTGCTCGATGTCCGAACGGTCGCTCTCGCCGACGAGGTCCATCTTGTTCACGAACACCACCATGTGGCCGACGTTCACCTGGCGCGCCAGCAGCACGTGCTCGATGGTCTGGCGCGCGGCGCCTTCGGTGCCGTCGACCAGCAGGATCGCGCCGTCCATCTGCGAGGCGCCGGTGATCATGTTCTTGATGTAGTCGGCATGCCCGGGGCAGTCGATGTGTGCGTAGTGGCGGCTGTCCGATTCGTACTCGACGTGCGAGGTGTTGATCGTGATGCCGCGCTCGCGCTCTTCCTTCGCGTTGTCGATCTGCCCATAGGACAGCGCTCGGCCGCCGATGCGGGCAGCCTGCACGAAGGTAAGAGCAGCCGTCAGCGTCGTCTTGCCATGGTCGACATGACCGATGGTTCCGACATTCACATGAACCTTGTTCATTTTGGTTTCTCCAGTTGAGAGTAAAAAAGCCGATCCGCTTCACTGGCCAGGCGAAGCATCCGGCGGGTTGTCGGCGCGCGCGCCAAACTCACGGTGCCCGCGATGCGGGCGAAAAAAAGCCTGCCGGGTGGACCACCCGACAGGCTTCTTTCAAAGGCCTGAGGGATGGCCCCCCAGGCGCACGAGTGCCTGGAGGCTCTACACGAACCACTCCACCACGGAGCCGACGCACGGCACCGCGCTGGCAGCGCGTGCGGCGAAAAAAAGGTCTCGTTCGGTGCTCATGTCCAAATCTCCGATGAAGCAGGCGGAAAACAAAAAACCCGGTGGCTTGGGGCCTACCGGGTCTTGTGGAACTCAGGAGGCCGAGCCTCCGGGTGGAAAGGCTCTAGGAAAGCAATTCGGCGCCAAAGGCGCGCAGCGAAGCCGCCGCGGCGGTGCGGGTCTTCAGTGCGTCTTGCGCGGTCAGGAATTGCTTCATGGGTCTCGGGTGCGGCCGGCTGTCGGCCGCGTTGCGATGGTTGATCTTCAGGGGCGCGAAGGCTAACACCGCCATCGCGATCGGGCAACAGGAGCGTTGCATGCACGCCGCAACGGCGCATGGCCTTTCGTCGCGCATGCCGGTGCGGCCGGACCGCGGGAGCCGGCGGTATCCTTCGTCCCTATGGCAACTTCGATCTGGGCGGGCATCGGCATGAGCCTTGTCGCAACGCTCGCCGGCGCCACGGCCGGAGTGCAAGTGGAAAAGATACCGCGCAACCTGCCGGCGGGCGTGGCACTCCCGGCGCCGGAAGCGGTTCTTCCGGCCAGTGCCGCGGCCAGCACGCCGGAGGCGCAGGCCGCCTGGCTCGCCAATCGAAGGGCCCTGGCCGTTCGCGCGCAATGGCCCATCGAAGACGAATCGCTGCGGCGCGTGATCCTGCACTGGGCTTCCGCCGTGGGCATCGAGGTGCGCTGGGACAGCACCCGCGACTACACGATCACACCCGAGGCACGCGCCGGCAACTTCACGGGCACCTTCAAGGACGCACTGTTTCAACTCGCGCAGAAGTACCAGATGCTGGACGCGCCGCTGGCGCTCGAGTTCTCGGAGGACGGCACCGTTCTTCATGTGCGCGATCAGGACAACACCCGGTAGAAACGGCCCGCCGCCGCGCAGACCACGGGGCTTTCGCGATCAGGCCGCCACGGCCCCCGCCCCCACATCCGCAAAGTCGATCAGCACCTTCATCGCCTGCTTGCGGTCGCTCGCCAGTTCGAACGCCTGCCGCGCCTGCAGCATCGGAAAGGTGTGCGTCACCACGGGCGACAGATCCACCCGCCCTTCGTTGATGAGCTTCACCGCCAGCGCGAATTCGGCGTGGAAACGGAACGAGCCGCAGATGCTCAGCTCCTTCGCCACCACCATGTTCTGCGGAATGCTCACGTCGCCGCCCAGGCCGAGCTGCACGACCACGCCGCGCGGGCGCATCACTTCGAGCCCGTCGCGCAGCGCGCGCTCGTTGCCCGAACATTCGAGCATCACGTCGAAGGTGCCCTTGTCGGCCGAATAGCGCGACACCCAGCCCTTGTCCTGCGCGACGTTGATCACATAGTCGGCGCCCATGGCATGCGCAATGCCCAGCGGCTCGTCGACCACGTCGGTGGCCGTGATCTCGGCCGCGCCGTGTGCGCGCGCCGCCGCGATGGCCAGCACGCCGATGGGTCCGCAGCCCGACACCAGCACGCGCTTGCCCAGCAACGGCCCCGCGCGCGACACGCCATGCAGCCCCACCGAGAACGGCTCGGCCAGCGCGGCCAGGCGCAACGGCACATGCTCGGCCACCTTCACGCATTGCGTGGCTTCGCACAGCAGCATGTTGCGGAAGGCGCCCTGCACGTGCGGCGTGCGCATGGCGCTGCCGTAGAAGCGCATGTCCAGGCACTGGTTGGGCAGCCCCTCGAGGCAGAACTTGCAGGCGCCGCAGGGGCGGCTCGGGTTGATGGCGACCTTGTCGCCGATGCGCACGCTCTCGACGCCCGGGGCCACCGCCACCACGGTGCCGGCCACCTCGTGGCCCAGCACCATCGGCTCCTTGATGCGCACGGTGCCGAAGCCGCCGTTGTGAAAGTAGTGCAGGTCGGAGCCGCAGATGCCGCCCATGCCGACCTTCACCAGCACCTGGCCGGGGCCGATTTCCCCGGCGTCCTGTTCGTCCAGCCGCAAGTCGTCGGGGGCGTGGATCACGAGGCACATGCAACGCAGACGCATGATGATTTTTCCTTCTTCAGGCAACGGGAGTGACAAGGGGCTGGCCCGCGAAGTGGGCCTCGAGGTTGCGGCGCACCAGCTCGCCCATGGCGCGGCGCGTCTGCTCGGTGCCGCTGCCGTGGTGCGGGTGCAGCACGACGTTGCCGAGCGCGGCAAAGCGCGGGTCGATGCGCGGCTCGTTCAGGAACACGTCGAGCGCCGCGCCGGCAATGCCGCGTGTCTCCAGCGCCTGCAGCAACGCTCCTTCGTCGACGGTGGTGCCGCGCGACACGTTCACCAGCCAGCCCTTCGGGCCCAGCGCCCGCAGCACGTCGGCATTGACGATGCCGCGCGTGGCCTCGCCGCCCGGCAGGATGACGATGAGCACGTCGCACCAGTCGGCCATGGCGGCCAGGCTCGCGAAGTGCCGGTGCGGGCTGTCGGTCCTGGCCGTCCGGCTGAAGTAGCCCAGCTCCACGTCGAAGCCCGAGAGCCGCCGCGCGATGGTGCCGCCGATGCGCCCGAACCCGGCAATGCCGATGCGCTGGCCGAACACGCGCGTGGTCAGCGGCATGCCGCCCTGCGCCCACGCGCCGCTGCGCACGAACTGGTCGCCGGCCGCGATGCGCCGCTGCAGCGCCAGCGTGAGCCCCACGGCAAGGTCGGCCACGTCGCCGTTGAGCACGTCGGGCGTGTTGCTCACGCGAATGCCGCGCGCGCGGCAGGCGGCCAGGTCGATGCCGTCGGTGCCCACGCCGTAGCAGGCGATCAGCTCCAGCTTCGGCAGCGCGGCGATGAGCTCGGCGTTGGCGCCCAGTTCGCCGCGCGTGGCCACGGCGCGGATGTCGGGCGCATGCGCGGCGATGAAGGCCTGCCGGTCGGGCGCCTCCCACAGGCGGTGCAGCGTGTAGGCCGCCTGCATCGGCGCCATGTCCCATTCGGGGTAGGTGCCCGGCATCAGCACGTGCGGCGAGGTGGCGGTAGCGGTCAAGCGGCGGTCTCCTGCTTCATCAAAGATACCGGTAACTTTAATCATCTAAAGGATAAAGGCCAAGCGAGGGGCTTCACCCATTGACTGCACTCAAAGATACCGGTAACTTTCTCGCGCTGTCACACCTCAACGGCGCCTTTCCCATGCCGTCCTCCAGGAGCTTTTCTTGAAACTGTTCGATCTCTCCGGGCGCACCGCCCTCGTCACCGGCTCCAGCAAGGGCATCGGCTTTGCGCTGGCCACGGCACTGGGCCAGGCCGGCGCACGCGTCGTGCTCAATGCGCGCGACGCCGCATCGCTCGGCGCCGCGCGCGACGCCTTGCGCGCCCAGGGCATCGCGGCCGAAGCCGCGGCCTTCGACGTGACCGACGCCGCCGCCGTCGAAGCCGGCGTGGCCGCGGTCGAGGCCGACATCGGCGCCATCGACATCCTGGTCAACAACGCCGGCATGCAGCATCGCGGTCCGTTCGCCGAATTCCCGATCGACGCCTGGCACAAGATCACCACCACCAACATCGACAGCGTGTTCCTCGTGGGCCGCTTCGTGGCGCAACGCATGATCGAGCGCAAGCGCGGCAAGATCATCAACGTGTGCTCGGTGCAAAGCGAGCTGGGCCGCCCGGGCATCGCGCCCTACGCCGCCACCAAGGGCGCGGTGAAGATGCTCACCAAGGGCATGGCGATCGATCTGGGCAAATACGGCATCCAGGTCAACGGCCTGGGCCCGGGCTACTTCAAGACCGAACTCACGCAGGCGCTGGTGGCCGACGAGGCCTTCACCGGATGGCTGTCGGGCCGCACGCCCGCCGGCCGCTGGGGCGATGTCGAAGAACTCGGCGGCGCGGCCATCTTCCTGGCTTCGGACGCCTCGAGCTTCGTCAACGGCCACATCCTGTATGTGGACGGCGGCATCACCGCGAGCCTGTAGCCCCATGGGCCAGCAGCAGCCGCAACTGCAGCCGCAACCACGGCCGCAACGCCTGTGCGTGGTGGTGATGGGCGTGTCGGGCACCGGCAAGAGCAGCGTGGCGGCCGGGCTGGCGCGCGTGCTCGGCGTGCCGTGGGTCGATGCCGACAGCCTGCACGTGCCCGAAGCCGTGGCGCGCATGCGGGCCGGCGAGCCGCTCGGCGACCAGGACCGCTGGCCCTGGCTCGACCGCGTGGGCGACTGCCTGGCCGACCGCACGGCCGCGCCGCAGGGCATGGTGGTCGCCTGCTCCGCGCTGCGGCGCGCCTACCGCGACCGGCTGCGCGCCGCGTCGCCCGGCCTGCTGTTCGTGTTTCTCGACGGGCCCGCCGCGCTCATCCGCCAGCGGCTGGAGCAGCGCACCGGCCACTACATGCCGTCCACCCTGCTCGACAGCCAGTTGCAGACGCTCGAAAAGCCGGACGCGAGCGAGCCCGATGCGTGGCACGCCGCCATCGACACGCCGGTGGCGCTGCTCGTGGCCGACATCGGCGCCCGGCTCCTCCAACGCGCAAAAGACGCGACCGACGCGACCGACGCGTCCCTGAAAGCCCCCGCATGACGACAGTTCCCTCCCAGCGCGTGGCCGTGATCGGCGTCGGCATCATGGGTTCGGCCATCACGCGCCGGCTGCTCGAATGCGGCCACCGCGTGCACGTGTTCGACCTCGACACGGAAAAAGTGGCCGCGCTCGTGGCGCTGGGCGCGCAGGCCGCCGGCACCGCGCAAGCGGCCGCGGCGGCCAGCGACTTCGTCATCACCAGCCTCAATTCGGCGGCGGTGGTGGAGCGCGCGATCTTCGGCGAGGCCGGCATCGCCGCCGCGCCCGCCGATGCCCGCCGGCTGCTGATCGACATGTCGTCCATCGACCCGCCTTCCACGCGCCGGCTTGCGCAGTCGCTGCGCGAACGCACGGGCATGGGCTTCGTCGATGCGCCGCTGTCGGGCGGCGCGCCCAAGGCGCTGCTCGGCCAGCTCACCGTGATGGCCGGCGGCAGCGAACACGACGTGGCCCGCGCGCGCGCCGTGATGGACAGCCTGTGCGCCAACTACACCCGCATGGGCGAGAACGGCGCGGGCCAGGCCACCAAGCTCGTCAACCAGCTGCTGTGCGCCATCGGCTTCCAGGCCGTGGCCGAGGCGGTGCGGCTGGCGGAGGCCGGCGGTGTCGATGCGTCGAAGCTGCCCGCCGCGCTGGCCGGCGGCCGCGCCGACAGCCAGATCCTGCGCGAGTTCGGCCCGAAGATGGCCGCGCGCGACTTCACGCCGACCGGGCGCATCGACAACATGCTCAAGGACCTGGAGGCGGTGCAGGCCTTTGCGCAGGGCGAGCGCCTGCCGCTGCCGCTCGCCGGTGCCGTGTCGGAGCTGCACCGCACCTTCGTCGCGGCCGGGCTCGGGGCCGAGGACACGGCGGCCATGATGCGGCAGTTCAGCGGCTACGCGCGCGACTGAAGCGGCCGCGCATCACCCGCCGATTTTTCATTCAAACCACAGGAAGCAAGAGACATGTTCATCCGCTGCGCGTTCTTCAGGGGCCGGGTCAAGCCCGGCATGGAAGAGGCTTTCGATCGCCATGTGCACGAGCGGCTCGTGCCGCTGTGGACCCGCTTTCCCGGCGCGCTCGAAGTGCGCGTGCTGCGCCAGCTCGAAAGCGACGTGGCCGACCCCGAGCTGGCGATGGTGCTGTCCATCCGCTACGCGAGCCGCGAAGACATCGCCCGCGCGCTCGACTCGCCCGTGCGCTACGAAAGCCGCGAGGTCTCGAAGACGCTGTTCGAGATGTTCGACGGCACGGTCTTCCACACGGTGTTCAGCGCCGAGGAGTTCGCGCTCGCGGCCGCTTGAGCGGCGCCTTCGCTTGCGCTTTCGCCTTCGCCTTTGATCTCGCCTTCTTCTTCGCCGGCGCCTTGCCGTCGAGGTCCGCCAGCTCCCACACGCCCCCCGCCGCCGACACCAGCGCATGCGCGCTGTTGATCAGCCCGATGTGCGAGAACGCCTGCGGAAAATTGCCCAGCTGCCGCCGGCCGACCGGGTCGTATTCCTCCGCGAACAGGCCCAGGTCGTTGCCCAGCGCCAGCAGCCGCTTGAACAGCGCGCGCGCCTTGCGCACCTTGCCCATGGCCACGTACACGTTCGACAGCCAGAAGCTGCACGCCAGGAACGCGCCCTCCCCGCCTTCGAGGCCGTCCACGCCTTTCTCGGTGCGGTAGCGGTACACCAGCCCGTTGAAGATCAGCTCCTTCTCGATGCGCGCGATGGTGCCCTGCACGCGCGCATCGTGGATCGGCAAGAAGCCGATCAGCGGCATCCACAGCAGCGCCGCGTCCACCGCGTCGGCGCCGTAGTACTGCACGAACGAATTGCTCGCCGCGTCGTAGCCGCGCGCGCAGACCTCGGCATGGATCTCGGCGCGCGCCGCGCGCCAGTGCTCGACCGGCCCCTCGAGGCCGAACTCTTCCGCGCTCGCGATCATGCGGTCGAAGGCGAGCCAGCACATCATCTTGGAGTGCACGAAGTGGCGCGCCTCGCCGCGCACTTCCCACAGGCTGCAGTCGGTCTCCCGCCACAGCACCATCAACTGCTTGGCGATGGCGCGCTCCAGCGGCCACACCTTGTCCATGTCCGCCAGGCCCGCCTTGCGCGCCGCATGAAAGGCCGCGATGACCGAGCCGTACACGTCGAGCTGGCGCTGCCCGTGCGCGCCGTTGCCGATGCGCACCGGGCGGCTGTCGTCATAGCCGCGCAGCCAGCCCAGTTCCAGTTCGGTGAGCGAGCGTTCGCCGTGCAGACCGTACATCACCTGCAGCTCTTCGGGCGAGCCGCCCACCGCGCGCCGCAGCCACCAGCGCCAGGCGCTGGCCTCTTCGACGTAGCCCGAGCCGATCAGCGCATAGAGCGTGAGCGCGGCGTCGCGCAGCCAGCAGAAGCGGTAGTCCCAGTTGCGCTCGCCGCCCGGCAGCTCGGGCAGCGAGGTGCTCGGCGCCGCGACGATGCCGCCGGTAGGCTCGTAGGTCAACGCCTTGAGCGTGAGCAGCGAGCGCATCACGGGCTCGCGGAACTCGCCGTGGTAGCCGCAGCGTTCGGTCCATGCGTTCCATTCGGCCGCCGTGTGGGCCAGCAGCGCATTGGCGTCGCGCGTGACGGGCGGCTTCTCGTGCGAGGGAAACCAGTCGAGCACGAAGGCGATCGACTGGCCGGCCGACACGCTGAAGTCGGCGTGGCTTGCGAAGTTCTCGTTGGTCAGCGGCACGCCGGAGCTGAGCCGCACCGCGTCGGGCCCGGCCACGGCGTACACGGCGCCGTTGCGCCGCTCGACCCACGGGCACCACTCGCCGTAGTTGAAGCGGATGCGCAGCTCGGTGTGCATGGCCACCGAGCCGCGCACGCCCTGCACGATGCGCACCACCTCGTGCGTGCCGTCGGGCGCGGGGCGCGGCATGAAGTCGGTGACGGTGGCCGTGCCCTTGGGCGTGGAGATGGTGGTTTCGAGCACCACGGTGCCGGGCAGGTAGCGCCGCGTGATGCGCGCCTTGGCGTTCTTCGCGCGCATCGTCCAGTGGCCGTTGCCCTCGTCGCCAAGCAGGCTCGCGAACATGGCGGCGGAGTCGAAGCGCGGCAGGCACAGCCATTCGATGTCGCCGCCGCGATGCACCAGCGCCGCGCTGTGGGTCGAGCCGATCAGCGCGTAGTCGGCAATCGGGCGTGCGGCGGCGCGCCGCGGAAGTGGGAGTGTGGGGCTGGGCGTCTGTGACAAGCGCCCGAGCTTGGGCTCCCGGCGCGGCGCCGCGCGCCGGAGGGCGGCGCGAAACGCTGACGGACAACGCCCCATGCGCCCTCGGGCGGCGAACGGGCCTGGCCCCTACAGCACGTCCTTCAGCTTCGCGCGCAGCCGGCTGATCGCCTGGCTGTGCAGCTGGCACACCCGCGACTGGCTCACTTCGAGCACGGCGCCGATTTCGCGCAGGTTCAGTTCTTCCTCGTAGTAGAGGTTCAGCAGCAGCTGGTCTCGCTCCGGCAGCGCCGAGATGGCGTCCACCAGCTGGTGGCGGAACCCGCTCTCGAGCAGTTGCTCCAGCGGGTCGTCGCCGCCGCGCCGGTCGCGGCGCGACTCCTGCGAATGCATCTCGAGGAAGGGGTTGTCGGGGTCGTCCTTCGCGAAGTCCTCGACGTAGAGCAGCTGGCAGCCCTGGATCTCCTGCAGCATGGATTGGTAGGCCTCCAGGTCCATCTTCAGTTCCTTGGCGATCTCGCCCTCGGTCGGCGCGCGGCCGAGGCGGTGGCCCAGCGCGTGAATGGCTTTCTCGATGCCGCGCGCCGACTGGCGCAGGCCGCGCGAGCCCCAGTCGTTGGCGCGCAGTTCGTCGAGCATGGCGCCGCGGATGCGCTGGCTGACGAAGGTCTCGAACTGCGCGCCGCGGTTGTCCTGGTAGCGGCTGGACGCGTCGAGCAGGCCCAGCATGCCGGCCTGGATCAGGTCGTCCAGCTCGACGCTGGCGGGCAGCTTGGCCATCATCTGCAACGCGATGCGGCGCACCAGCGGCTGGTGCTGCGCCAGCAGGTGCGATTTCTCGATGGTTCCCTGTGCGGTGTACACGGACGTCCTTTTGCGGTTGTCTGGGTGACCGGCTCAGGCGGCCACGGGCGCGGCGGCGGGCGTGCCGGTGCGCCAGGGCCAGCGCCCCATGTCGTCGGCCACGCGACGGAAATCGACCGCGGCGGCGCTCGCCGGAAAAGCCTCGACCACGGTCTGCTTCAGCCGCCACGCGTCGGCGATGCGCTCGTCGAAGCGCGCCCAGCCGGCCGCCTGCAGCGACAGCGCGAGGTAGCGGCTGCCGGCGTTGGCCAGGTTGCTCATGATCTGTTGCGCCGCCTCGATCTCGGCCACGCCGTTGACGAGAAAGCGCAGCTGCTTCAGTCCGTGCGCGTAGTGCAGGCGCTTGATGCCCGCGTAGGCGGTGGTGATGGACGCGGGCTGCGGTTGCAGCACCAGCAGCAGCTCGTCGGCGCCCTGCGCCAGCGGCGACAGGCGGCCTTCGCTGTCCAGCGCGGCGTCGACGATGACCACGCCGTCGCGCCACAGCGCGCGCGGGTCGGTCGCGACGTCGGCCACGCCCGGCGGCGCGGGCAGCACATGCACGCCGCAGCCGGCGCGCACGGCAGCGCCATCGAGCGTGAGCCGGCGGCCGGCCACGTCGGCCAGGCTGCCCAGCGGATCGATGGCCCAGACCTCGCAGGCCGAGCCGACCTTGGGGCAGTGCTCGTCCAGCAGCAGCACGTTCTTGCCCTGCTGGACCAGGGCGGCGCCCAGGTTCATGGCGGCGGTGGTGGCGCCCGCGCCGTGGCCCATGCCCGCGACGGCGACGACGCGCGTCTGCGTCTGCGCCAGCAGGCGCCGCAGCCCGTCCGCCTGGTCCGCGACCGTCTTGCTCATTGCAATCTCCTCAACCCAGCTGCTCCACGGCACGGGGTGCCTGCACGGGCGCGGTCGACTCGGTGCCCAGCGCCTCCAGCAACAGGAAGAGCTTGCCCACGCCCGCGTACAGCGCGCTGCCGCTCATGAGCCGGCCGTTGCGCGCCGGACGCGCCGTCAGCTGGCCCAGCAGCGCGCGCGTGCGGTCGGCCCACTCGCCTTCGGCCTGCAGCAGGCGCCACACGGTGGTGGTCATCTGGCCCGCGATCAGCAGCCGCTTCATGATGTCGGGGTCGCCCAGCTCGCCGATGCCGCCGACCAGCTGCACGCCGTCGCGCAGCAGGCGGAAGCAGGGCTCGGCGTCCTGCGCCCAGCCTTGCCACTGCGCGAGCTGGCGGGTCGGCACTTCCGCGCCGATGTTCGACAGCGCATAACTGTGCGCCAGCACGTTGCCGCTGCGCGCGTCGAGCATGCGCGTGGCCACGCAGCGCAGCGCGGGCATGGCGTCGCGCTCGACGCCCGCCGCCACGGCGGCCGCGTTGAAGCGCAGCACCACGTCGGCATGCGCCTCGCAGCGCAGCGCCGCCTTGCCGCGAAAGCGCACGGGCTGGCCTTCGCTGAATTCGAGGTCCAGGCGCGCGAGCGTGTCGGGCGCGCCGGTGCGCGTGTCGATCACCGCCGTCGAGCCCGGTGCGCGTGCCAGCCAGCGCTGGCCCGCGGCCTGCCACTGCAGCATGGCCTCCAGGCCGGGCAAGCGCGTGAGCACGTGCACCAGCGGCTTGCTGCCGAAATCTTGCTGGCGCAGCCACGGCACCTGGCGCGCGCCCGGCTTGCGGGCGACGTCCTTCATGCCGCGCGTGGCGGCGGTCGACAGCCACTGGTTGGGCGCGGCCAGCGGCAGGCCGGTGCGGTCCGACAGCAGCAGGCTGCCGTGGCATTCGTAGGCGTCGCCGCCTTCGTTCGAGCGCAGGCCGACCTGGCCGCACAGCGCGAGCACATGGGTCTCGCAGCCCGCGGCCACTTCGCTGCGCGCGTGCACCATCAGGTCCTGCAGCACGGCCTTCTGGCCGACGCCTTCGTCGCTCGCCTGGCGCCACAGGCCGCGCGCGCGCTCGAAGCCGATCTGCGCGCCGGCCAGCGCGCTGGCGGCGGTGGCGAGTTCTTGCGCGTCGTGCGCCATGGCGCGAATCAGGTTCTGGTACTTCAGCCGCAGGCGGTCGGTCTCGCCCTGGGCCTGTACCACCTGCGCGGACGGGCCGGCACCGGCGGGCTCTTCCTGCAGGTCGCTCTCGGCGGGCACGAACAAGGGGTTGTGCTGGCGCGGCTGGAACACGCTGTCCACCAGCTGCGCGCGGTCGGCCTGCATCAGGTTCTCGGGCACCTTCTGGCCGCTGGAGATGTAGTGCACCGGCAGGCGGTGGCGAATGACGGTGTCGATCAGCGCGCCCGGGTGCGTGGCCTCGTCGACCTTGGTGAAGATGCAGCCCGTGAGGTCGTTGCCGTTGCGGTAGGCGTGCACCACTTCGTTGAGCGTGTCGCCGTGGCTGGTGGCGTTGAGCAGCAGCAGCCGCTTCACCGGGCGCTGGCTCTGGCCCAGCATGGCGATTTGCTCGGACACGGCGCGGTCGCGCTGGCTCATGCCGACGGTGTCGATCAGCACCATGTGCTTGTCGCGCAGGTCCTGCAGCACCAGGTGCAGGTCGGCCGCGTCCTTCACGGCGTACACCGGCACGTTGAGGATCTGGCCGTAGATGCGCAGCTGCTCGTAGGCGCCGATACGGTAGCTGTCGGTGGTCACCAGCGCGAGCTTGTCGGCGCCGAAGCGCATCACGCAGCGCGCGGCCAGCTTGGCGGTGGTGGTGGTCTTGCCGACGCCGGTCGGCCCCATCAGCGCATACACGCCGCCCTGCGCGAACAGCGCGTCTTCGTCTTCATGCACGGGCACGGCGCGGATCAGCTCGGCGCGCACGTAGGCCATGCCCTCGGCATAGGTCTGGCCGGTGGGCAGCTTCTCGAGCATGGCCTTCGACAGGCGCGCGCTGAAGCCGGCGCCGAGCAAGGTGCGCAGCAGGCGGCCGCGCACGGGGTCGCGGCGCTGCTTGTCGTTCCAGACCACGCTGGCGAGCTGTTCCTCGATCATGCCGCGCATGGAGTGGAGTTCGTTGAGCACGGTGTCGCCGGCGGCGGGTACCGCGGATACCACGGGTGCCACGGGCTGCGGTGCCGCCTGCACGACAGGCGCGGGGCGCATGACCGGTGCCGCATGTGCGGCAGGCGCAACGGGTGCAGCGGCCACGACCGGCGCGGGCACAGGCACTGGTGCCGGCACAACCGCCACCGGGGCCGCCTTGTCGGCCACCCCCTGCACATCGCTCTCCACCATGGCGACGATCTCGACGCCCTCGGCGGTGGCACGGTGGGTCAGCACGATGGCGTCGGCGCCCAGCGCCTCGCGCACCAGTCTCAGGGCTTCGCGGCTGGTGGCCGCGACGAATTTGCGTGCGGTGGTGCGCACGTCGTTCTGCTGGGAATTCAACCTCGTCCTCCAATGGCGGCGGTGATCTTGATGGTGCGGGAATCAGGGATTTCCGCGTGCGAAAGAACCTTCAGCTGCGGCAGGCTGCGCCGCAGGAAACGCGAGAGCAGCACGCGCAGCGAGTGCTGCACGACGAGCACGGGCGCCAGCCCCATCTGCTCCTGCCGGTGAATGGCGGCCTGCGCCTGCTGCAGCAGGTTGTCGGCAATGCCGGGCTCGATGCCGCTGCTGTTGCTCAGTGCCTGCTGGAGCACGCCGTCGAGCGAACCGTCCAGGCCGATCACCTGCATTTCGGAGTCGCCCGGGAACAGCTGCTGCGTGATCGCGCGGCCCAGCGCCAGGCGCGTGAGCGTGGTGAGTTCAGTCGGGTCCTTGATGGTCGGCGCGTGCTCGGCCATCACATCCAGGATGGTGCGCATGTCGCGGATCGGCACCTCTTCGTCCAGCAGGTTCTGCAGCACCTTGTGCAGCGCGCTGAGCGACAGCACCTTGGGCACCAGGTCTTCCGTGAGCTTGGGCGCGGTCTTGGCGATCTGGTCGAGCAGCTGCTGCACTTCCTGGCGGCCCAGCAGTTCGGCGGCGTGCGTCTGGATCAGGTGGTTCAGGTGCGTGGCCATCACCGTGCAGGCATCGACCACCGTGTAGCCGTAGATCTGCGCCTGCTGGCGCTGGCTCGCGTCGATCCACACGGCGGGCAGGCCGAAGGCCGGGTCGTGCGTGGGCGCGCCGGGCAGCGAGCCCGTCACCTGGCCGGGGTTGATGGCCATCCACTGGTTGGGGAAGGCCTCGCCGCGGCCGATCTCCACGTCCTTTAGGCTGATGACGTAGGTGTTGGGCTTGATCTCGAGGTTGTCGCGGATGTGCACCACCGGCACCAGGAAGCCGATCTCCTGCGCGATCTTCTTGCGGATGCTCTTGATGCGGCCCAGCAGCTCGCCCTGCTGCGACTGGTCCACCAGCGGAATGAGCCGGTAGCCGACCTGCATGCCCAGCGGGTCGACCATGGCCACGTCGTCCCAGGTGGCCTCGGCCGTATCGCTCTGCGGCGCCAGGCTCGCGGCCTGTTCGGCGGCGGCGGCCTGCTGCGCGGCTTCGCGCGGCTTGCGCATCATCAGGCGGCGGCCCAGCCACACCAGCCCGCCCGCGATCAGCAGGAACGCCAGGTTGGGCATGCCCGGGATCATGCCCAGCAGGCCGACGATGCCGGCCGTGAGAAACAGCACCTGCGGGTTCGAGAAGAGCTGGCCCGTGAGCTGGCTGCCGACGTCTTCGTCCGTGGTCACGCGCGAGACGATCACGCCGGCCGCGGTCGAGATCACCAGCGCCGGAATCTGCGCCACCAGGCCGTCGCCGATGGCCAGCAGCGTGTAGGTCTTGCCGGCGGTCGAGAAATCGAGCCCGTGCTGCAGCATGCCCACCACCAGCCCGCCGATGATGTTGATCACCATGATCAGCAGGCCCGCGATGGCGTCGCCGCGCACGAACTTGCTGGCACCGTCCATCGAGCCGTAGAAGTCGGCCTCCTGCGCCACTTCCTGGCGGCGCTTGCGGGCCACGTCCTCGCCGATCAGGCCGGCGTTGAGGTCGGCGTCGATCGCCATCTGCTTGCCCGGCATCGCGTCGAGCATGAAGCGCGCGCCCACCTCGGCAATGCGGCCCGCGCCCTTGGTGATCACCATGAAGTTGATCAGCACGAGGATGATGAACACCATCACGCCCACGGCGAAGTTGCCGCCCACCAGGAAGTGGCCGAAGGCCTCGATCACCTTGCCCGCGGCGTCGGGGCCGGTGTGGCCGTTCATCAGCACCACGCGCGTGGAAGCCACGTTCAGCGACAGGCGCAGCAGCGTCGAGAACAGCAGCACCGCTGGGAAGGCCGCGAAGTCCAGCGCCTTCATGGTGTACATGCTCACCAGCAGCACCATCACCGACACGGCGATGTTGAAGGTGAACAGCAAATCGAGCAGAAACGGCGGCAGCGGCAGCACCATCATGCTCAGGATGAGGATGATGAGGATCGGCCCCGCCAGTCCCTTGAACTGCGTTCCGGAGAACATCTGCGTCGGCAGACGCAGCAGGTTGGTCATCGCGTTCATGCGGCTTTCACTGTGTATTCGAGTTCTTCGGGCACCTGCACGTCGGTGGGCGTGCGCGGGGCGTCGCCGCCCTCGCTCTTCCAGCGGCGCAGCTGGTAGACCCAGGCCAGCACTTCGGCCACGGCCGTGTACAGGCCGGCCGGGATCTCATCGCCCAGCCGGGTGTGCTTGTAGAGCGAGCGCGTGAGCGGCGGCGCTTCGAGAATGGCCACGTTGTGCTCCTTGGCCAGCTCGCGGATGCGCGCGGCCACCAGGTCGGTGCCCTTGGCCACCACGCGCGGCGCGCGCATGCCGCTGTCCTGGTACTTCAGGGCCACCGCGAAGTGCGTGGGGTTGGTCAGCACGATGTCGGCCTTGGGCACCTCGGACATCATCCGGCGCTTGGCGATCTGCTGTTGCTGGCGGCGGATCTGCGCCTTGATGTGCGGATCGCCTTCGCTTTCCTTGTGCTCCTGGCGCAGGTCTTCGCGCGACATGCGCAGCTTGCGGTAGTAGCTCCACAGCTGGAACGGCACGTCGACCAGCGCCACCAGGAACAGCGTGGCCGCGATCAGCGCGCAGTGCTTGGCCACCAGCACCATGGCGTGCGGCAGCGCGTAGTGCGCGGGCTGCGCCATCAGCGCCATCACGGCCTCGATGTCGCCCTTGATCACCCACCACGCCACGCCGCCGATCAGCGCCGACTTGGCCAGCGCCTTGAACAGCTCGGCCAGCGACTGCGCCGAGAACATGCGGGCAATGCCCGACAGCGGATTGAGCTTGCTGAACTTGGGCGCGACGGCCGCGCCGGAGAACATCCAGCCGCCCAGCATCAGCGGCGCGGCCACGGCCGCCACCATCATCATCGCGAACAGCGGGCCGATGGCCATCAGCGTCTGCAGCGCCATGAGCCCGGTCTGCGACAGCATGTGCGCGGGGTCGAAGGCGCTGGCGCGGTCGAACTGCAGGCCGTGGCGCAGCGAGCCGTTCATGCTCTCGCTGAGCAGGCCCGAGGTGAACCACAGGCCCGCGCTCGCGGTGCCCAGCATCACAAAGGTGGTGAGCTCCCGCGAACGGGCCACGTTGCCTTCCTCGCGCGCCTTTTCCAGGCGCCGCTCGGAGGCGGGTTCCGTTTTTTCGAGATCGCTTTCCTCAGCCATTCATGCTCCGAACCGGCACTGGCGACGTACGCCTTGCCCAGAACCAAATTATTGAATTCGGTCGGTCGGAACAATCTGCCGATCAGGGCCCTTAACGCCCTGCTATTCGGACAATGAAGGCTAGAAGCCCAGGCTCTCCAGCAGGTCGTCGACCTGCGCCTGGTCGGTCACGGCGTCGGGGTTGCCGGGCTTGATCTGCGGGCCGTTCTGCAGGCTCTGCGTGGCCTCCTGGCGCTTCTCGGGCGGGGAGTTGTCGATCAGCACCTGGAGCAGCTGCGTCTCCACGTCGTTGACCACTTCCATCATCTTCTTGATGACCTGGCCGGTCAGGTCCTGGAAGTCCTGCGCCATCAGGATTTCCATCAGCTGCGAGTTGATGGCGCTGGCGCGGTCGGGCACCTCGCTCAGGTAGCCGCGCGTGTCCAGCACCAGCTCGCGCGCATGGTCCAGCTCGATGGGGTTCTCGAACCACTGGTCCCAGCGCTTGCTCAGGCCCTTGGCGTCGCTGGCCAGCGCTTCCTGCAGCGGCTGCGCCACGTCGATGGCGTTGAGCGCGCGGTGCGCCGCGCGCTCGGTGGTGGCCGCCACGTAGCTCAGGCGGTCGCGCGCGTCCGGAATGGCCTGCGCGGCCTTGGCCACCTGCTTGTCCAGGCCCAGCTCGCGCAGGCCTTCGCGCAGCTGGCGCGTGAGCTGGCCGATGCGGCCCAGCAGCTGTTCCGCGGTGTTGGCGGGGTCCGCGATTCCCGAAGCGTCCTGGCTCATGTCACGCAGCCTCTTTGGCGAGTTTCTCGAAGATCTTGGTGATCTTCTCTTCGAGCGTGGCGGCCGTGAAAGGCTTCACCACGTAGCCGTTGGCGCCCGCCTGCGCGGCCGCCACGATGTTTTCCTTCTTGGCTTCGGCCGTGACCATCAGCACCGGCAGCTTCTTGAGCTCGGGGTCGGCGCGGATGGTCTGCAACATGGTCAGGCCGTCCATGTTGGGCATGTTCCAGTCGGACACCACGAAGCCGAAGTTGCCGCCGCGCAGCTTCTCGATGCCCGCCGCGCCGTCCTCGGCCTCGTCGACATTGAGGAACTCCAGTTCCTTCAGCAGGTTGCGCACGATGCGGCGCATGGTCGGGAAGTCGTCCACAACCAGGATTTTGATGCTCTTGTCGATCACGATATTTCCAACTCCAACAGGTCGATTTTCAAACTCGGTTCGTACGTTCGCCGAACGTACGCAGGTGCGCCAGAACCCGGCGACTCACTTCACTCAAGGGGGACACGTCGTCCACCGCGCCCAGCGCGATGGCTTCGCGCGGCATGCCGAAGACCACGCAGCTGGCCTCGTCCTGCGCCAGCGTGTGGGCGCCCGCGCGCTTCATGCGCAGCAGGCCCTCGGCGCCGTCCTTGCCCATGCCGGTCAGGATGATGCCGATGGCGTTCTTGCCCGCGTACTTGGCCGCCGAATCGAACAGCACGTCGATCGACGGGCGGTGGCGGTTCACCGGCGGCTCCTGGTCCAGGTGCGCCACGTAGTTGGCGCCGCTGCGGCCCAGCGACAGGTGAAAGCCGCCCGGCGCGATGTAGGCATAGCCCGGCAGCACGCGCTCGCCGTGCTCGGCCTCCTTCACGTTGATGCGGCACAGGCCGTCCAGGCGCTGCGCGAACGAGCGCGTGAAGCCGGCCGGCATGTGCTGCGCGATCAGCACCGCGGGCGAGTCGGGCGGCAGCGGCTGCAGCACCTCGCGGATGGCCTCGGTGCCGCCGGTGGAGGCGCCGATGATGATCAGCTTTTCGGTACTCAGCAGCGGGCTGCGCAGCAGCGACTCCTGCGGTGCGTCGGGCGTTGCCTTGGCCGACGCAGCATGGCGGCCCGGCTGGATGCGCGCGCTGGCCGCCGTGCGGATCTTGCCGGCGATCAGCTCGGTGTAGTTGAGCAGGCCGTCGCGCACGCCCAGGCGCGGCTTGGTCACGAAGTCGATGGCGCCCAGCTCGAGCGCGCGCAGCGCGATCTCCGAGCCGCGCTCGGTCAGCGACGACACCATCACCACGGGCATGGGGCGCAGGCGCATGAGCTTCTCGAGGAACTCGAGCCCGTCCATGCGCGGCATTTCGACGTCCAGCGTGAGCACGTCGGGGTTCGTGACCTTGATGAGGTCGCGCGCCACCAGCGGATCGGCCGCCGTGCCCACCACGGTCATGTCGCTCTGGCTGTTGATGATCTCGGTCATCACGCTGCGGATGAGTGCCGAGTCGTCGACGCACAGCACTTTGATTTTCTTGATGCTCACCGGTTTCCTTTGATGGCCGCCACCGGCGCCACGCGGGCGGCCTGGGCACTGCTTGTTCTTTCGAGGTCGGGCACCGCGCGGTGGCTGGACAACTTGCGCAGCAGCTCGCCCTCTTCGTGCTGGATCAGCCGCACTTCGGTCTGCGCGCGCAGCTTGCGCACGATCGCCTTGCCGGTGGCCGGCACGAAGTACACGCGCCGCGCATGCGGCCCGCGCAGGTCTTGCGCGGCGACCTCGATGCGCTCGGTGCGCAAGTAGCGCAGCACGAAGTCCGCGTTGCGGTCGCCGATGTTCAGCGTGGTCATGTTGGCCAGCACCGCGCCGCCGCCGAACACCTTGGCCTGCAGCCGGTCGCGCCGCGCGCCCGCGCGCACCAGCTCGCGGATGAGCGTGTCCATGGCGTAGGTGCCGTAGCGCATCGATTCGGAGGGGTCGCGCGTGCCGGGCTCGCTGTCGTCGGGCAGCATGAAGTGGTTCATGCCGGCCACGCCGGCCTCGGCGTCGTGCAGGCACGCCGCGACGCACGAGCCGAGCACCGTGCTCAGCACGGTGTCGCCCGCCGTCACGTAGTACTCGGAGGGCAGCAGCTTCACGGCCATCTGGCCGACGTCGCGGTCGAAATAGTGATGGCTCGCCACCGAGTCCGGCGCGGCCATGTGCGACGTGCTCGGGGGAAGCATGGGAATCGGGGGCGTCGGCGCACTCATGGCACACCCGATGCGCGCACGCGCTGCAGCTCGTACACCGTCTGCCCCAGCGACTTGAATGCCGGATTGACGAGCGACGCGTTCTCCGAATGCCCGGCGAACAGCAGGCCGTTCGGCTTGAGCAGCGGCATGAAGCGGTCGAGCACCTTCTTCTGCGTCGGCTTGTCGAAGTAGATCATCACGTTGCGGCAGAAGATCGCGTCCACCGGCTCCTTCACCGCCCACGCGCTGTCCAGCAGGTTGAGCCGCGAGAACTTCACCAGCGCCGCCACCTCGGGGCGGATGCGCACCTTGCCCGCGTTGGCGCCCGTGCCCTTGTTGAAGAAGCGGCGCAGCCGCTCGGGCGACAGCCGCTCGACCTGCTCGGTCGTGAACACGCCGGCCGCGGCCTTGGCGAGCACAGCCGTGTCGATGTCGGTCGAAATGACGCGGGCCGAGGCCGCCGCCTTCTCGCCGAGCGCCTCCATCAGCGTGATGGCGATCGAATAGGGCTCCTCGCCCGTCGAGGCCGCGGCGCACCACACGGTGATGGGCTGCGGCATCTTGCGCACATGCGCGGCCAGCGCCGGAAAGTGATGCGCCTCGCGAAAGAACGACGTGAGGTTGGTGGTGAGCGAGTTGATGAACAACTGCCACTCGCCGCCGTCGCCGCTGGACTCCAGCCAGTCGAGGTACGTGGAGAACTCCGGGAGCTGAAGCTCCCGCAGGCGACGCGAGAGCCGGCTGTACACCATCTGCCGCTTCTGGTCGCCCAGGGCGATGCCCGCCCGGCGATGGATCAGCGTCCGGATTCTGGAGAAGTCGCTATCGGTAAAAAGGAACTCGTTATTCACAGCCACCCTGGAAGCATGGCTTTCAATGTACATAGCGCGCACCGGTTGCAATGGGTCGATGAGATGCACAAAAGCCCTGCACTTCCGGGGTCATGTTCACGGGGCGGTCGCGGCGGGGCCCGCGTCCTGCGACCACACCAGCGCCGACAGCTGCGCCGCGTTGACCTGCGCCGCGCTCAGGAACAGCGCCTCCGACAGGCGCGAGGCCTGGCCGTCGTCGAGCTCGCAGCTTTCGGCCAGCGCCACGAAAGGCCCGTAGAGGCCGCTGCGCGACAGGATGGCCTGCTGCACCGACTCGGTGAGCTGCACCTTGCGCAGCACGCCTTCCATCGACACGCCCAGCAACTGGTCCAGCAGCGAGAACATGCCCGCCACGAACAGGTTGTCCGACTCGCTGGGCGGCAGCATGCCCTGCCCCATCAGCTCGACGAAACGCCCGCGCAGGATGGCCTTCTTCATCATGAAGGGCGAGCTGGCCTTGTTGCTGGTGGCCAGCAGAAGCGACAGCCAGCGGTACAGCGGCGAGTAGCCCAGCATGGCCACCGCATGGCGCAGCGAATGGATTTCCACCGCCATGCCCACCGACGGCGAGTTGATGTAGCGCAGCAGCCGGTACGTGAGCGCCGCGTCGTGCTTGAGCGCGGCCTCGATGGCGCGCACGTCCTCGTTGCGCTGGATCATCTGCATCAGCTTGACGATCAGCAGCGACTCGGGCTGCAGTGCGTCGTCGGCGTCCTTCACCGGCGGGTTGCGGAACGCTCCGTCGATGAACACGTTCACCCGGCGCGCGGCGCAGGCGTCGAAGTCTTTCCAGTTGGCCACGCGGGGCGCGACCAGCTCGATCGGCATCTGGCACTGCTGCGCCTCCTGGCGCACGCGCACCACGACGTCGGCGTCGCGCGCGTCCACCTCGAAGTGCGTGACGATGGCGCGCACCTCGGGGTCGCCCGGAAGCCCCGCGGCGCCGCACAGCATGAAGCCGAAGCCCTGCTCGCGCAGGAACAGCAGGATGGAGCGCAGGTCGGCATCGCGCAGGTCTTCCTCGCTCATGCACAGCACCACGCTTTGCGGCGGCAGCGACTGCAGCTCGCTCTGGAACAGCGCGTCGACCGTCACGTCCACGAACAGCAGCATCGAACCCAGCTGCCAGCCCGCGCCCTCGGGGTTCAGGTGCAGGGCCACGGTGTCCATCAGGGCCTTGACGCCGGCCCCCGCATGGGCGCCGGCCTGCGCGTTCGCCGGCCGCCAGGCCAGGCGGTAGCCGATGACGCGGCGCTGCGCGTCGAGCAGCATGGCATAGGCCACGTGGCCGTTGGCACCGGCGTCCTGCGCGCGCAAGGCATCGGCGCCGTCGGCGCCCGCGGCGTCGTCGCCGTGGCGTCGGAAGAAATCAAAACGCATTCAGCGGTCTCCGTGGGGCTCAGAGTGCAATGGCGTCCGTCCTCCGTGCGGCGCCCGCCAGGGCGGTCGCGCTCGCGGCCTGCGCGCGCTGTATGCGCGGCATGGCGCCGACATCGATGATGAAGGCCACGCTGCCGTCGCCCAGGATGGTGGCGGCCGAAATGCCCGGCACCTTGCGGTAGTTGGTCTCCAGGTTCTTCACCACCACCTGGTGCTGGCCCAGCAGCTCGTCGACCAGCAGCGCGAAGCGGCTGTCGTCAGCCTGCACGATCACCAGGATGCCCTGCGTCGGGTGCGTCTGCGCGCCCGACACGTCGAACACGCGGTGCAGCTCGATCAGCGGCAGGTACTCGCCGCGCACGCGGATCACGTGGCCGTCGGCGGTGATGGAATGCAGGTGCTCCGGCAGCGGCTGCAGCGACTCGATGACATAGCTCAGCGGCAGGATGTAGGCCTCTTCGCCCACCTTCACCGACATGCCGTTCAGGATGGCCAGCGTGAGCGGCAGCACGATGCGGGTGGTGGTGCCCTGCCCGCCGCGCGAATGGATCTCGACGTGGCCGCCCATTTCCTGGATGTTGCGCTTGACCACGTCCATGCCCACGCCGCGGCCCGAGATGTCGGTGATCTGCTCGGCGGTGGAAAAGCCCGGCGCGAAGATCAGCTGCCACACCTCTTCGTCGGGCATGGTCTCGCTCACGGCCATGCCTTGCTGCATGGCCTTGGCCAGGATGCGCTCGCGGTTCAGGCCCGCGCCGTCGTCGCTCACCTCGATCACGATGTTGCCGCCGTGGTGCTGCGCCGACAGCAGCAGCTGGCCGGTGGCGTCCTTGCCCTTGGCCAGGCGCACCTCGGGCGTCTCGATGCCGTGGTCCAGGCTGTTGCGCACCAGGTGCGTGAGCGGGTCGACGATGCGTTCGATCAGGCCCTTGTCGAGCTCGGTTTCCTTGCCGTAGGTGTCCAGGCGCACCTGCTTGCCCAGCTTGGCGCTCACGTCGCGGATCACGCGCGGGAAACGGCTGAACACGTAGTCCATCGGCATCATGCGGATCGACATGACCGATTCCTGCAGGTCGCGCGCGTTGCGCTCCAGGTGGCCCAGGCCGCTGAGGAAGCGCTCGTAGGCCACGGGGTCGAGCATGGTCGCGGCCTGCGTGAGCATCGACTGCGTGATGACGAGCTCGCCCACGAGGTTGATGAGCTGGTCGACCTTCTCGACGTCGACGCGGATGGAGCTCGACTCCTTGGCGCCGGCCGGCGCGGGCGCGGCGGCGGCCGATGCCGCCTGCGGCTTGGCGGCCACTTCGGCAACGGCAACGGCGACAGGTTCGGGCACGGCCACGGGCGCCGGTGCGGCTTCCACGGCGGCTTCGGCCACGTCCGCCACGGCGGCGGCCTCGCGCGTGATGTCGATCTGCGACTCGTCGATGACGAAGCAGCACACGGCCACGATGTCGTCGGGGTCGCAGGTGGTCTCCAGCATCACGGTCAGCTGGTCGTTGCTGCGCGTGCGCGACAGCACCTTGCCCAGGTTCGAGAGCTCGCCGGCGAGCAGCTCGCATTCGCTGTCGGACAGGCGCGCGAAGCGGATGCGCAGCGCGCCGTCGCCGGCGGGAGCGGCGGCAGCGGCGGCTTGCACGGGGGCTGCAACCACGGGCGCGGGCGCGGGGGCCGGCGGCGCGACGTGCGCCACGACGCTGTCGTCGCCGCTTTCCAGCGCGAGTTGCTGAAGCACGCCGCAGATGTGCGCGACCATGTCGGCGTCCGGCTCCTTGCCGGCCTGGTAGGCGGTGAGTTGTTCTTGCAAGGCGTCCTTCGTTTCCAGAAATGCATCGATCATTCGACCGTTCAGGCTCAGCTGCCCATGGCGGGCGCGGTCCAGAAGCGTTTCGAGCACGTGCGTGGTGTTGGTCAAGGCGGTGAAACCGAACGTGGCCGCGCCGCCCTTGATGGAGTGCGCGGCGCGGAAGATGGCGTTGAGCTGCTCGCTGTCCGGCGCCTCGACGTCGAGCTCCAGCAGCAGTTGCTCCATCTCCGCGAGAAGCTCGATGGCCTCGACGAAGAATGCCTGGGTGAATTGACTGAGGTCCATCTCGTTGCTCCGGGCCGGCGCGCTGGCGCCGTCCCATGGGTTGCTTGTAGTTGTCTTGTTATTGCGTTGCCACGGCGGTCCTGGGGGCGGCGGGCGCAACGCTCGCCACCGGCACCGGCACCTTGCCCACGCGCATGCCGCCGTCGCTGCCGTTCTCGCGCTCGATGCGCTCCTGGGTGCGGTGGTTGAGCAGGATGATGCTGATGCGCCGGTTGATGGGGTTGCGCGGGTCGGCGCGGTCCAGGTGCATGCTGTCGGCCAGGCCGATCACGCGCAGCACCTTGTCCTCGGCCATGCCGCCGAACATGAGCTCGCGGCGCGAGGCGTTGGCGCGGTCGGCCGACAGCTCCCAGTTGCCGTACGACCTGTCGTTGGTGTAGACGATGGCGTCGGTGTGGCCCGACAGCGTGATCTTGTTGGGCAAGCCGTTCAGCGCCGGCGCCAGCTCGCGCAGGATGGCGCGCATGTGCGGCACCACGCGGGCGCTGGCCAGCTCGAACATCGGGCGGTTCTCGGTGTCGACGATCTGCAGCCGCAGCCCTTCGGTCGTGATGTCGATCAGGATCTGCGAGCGGAACTGGCGGAACACCGGGCTCTTCTCGATCAGCTCGTCGAGCTTCTGCTTCATTTCGGCCAGGCGCGTGGCGTCGGCCTGCTCCTCGGCGTCGGCCTGCTTGACCTCGCCCTCCAGGTGCATCGGGTCGGCGCCGCCGCCGGGAATCATGCTGGTGCTCAGGCTGGCCTTGTCACCGCCCGACAGCGCCACGCGCAGCGGCATGCGGAAGTGCTCGGCAATGCCTTCGCGCTGCTTCGGGCTGGAGATCGACAGCAGCCACATGACCAGGAAGAAGGCCATCATGGCCGTCATGAAGTCGGCGTAGGCGATCTTCCAGCCGCCGCCCGCGTGCCCGCCGCCGTGCTTGCCCTTGTGGACATGCTTGATGATGATCTGGGGCTTGCCTTCGCTCATGGTCGCTCGCTCGTTCGCTCTTCTGTCGGCAGGGCGTCAGCGCGCCTTGACTTCCCGAACGTGGTCATCCAGTTCGGTGAAGGACGGGCGCTCGGTCGAGAACAGCACCTTGCGGCCGAACTCCACCGCCAGTTGCGGCGCGTAGCCGTTCAGGCTGGCCAGCAGCGTGACCTTGGCGCACTGGTAGATCTTCATGCCCTCTTCCACCTTCTGCTCGATCAGCGAGGCCAGCGGCGACACGAAGCCGTAGGCCAGCAGCACGCCAAGGAAAGTGCCGACCATGGCGTGCGCGATGAGCGCGCCCATTTCCGAAGGCGGCAGGTTGGCGGAACCGAGCGCGTGCACCACGCCCATCACGGCCGCGACGATGCCCAGCGCGGGCAAGGCGTCGCCCACGCGCGAGAGGCTGTGGCCGGGCACGGCGGCCTCGTGGCGCAGGGTCTCGATCTCGTGGTCCATGAGCGCTTCGATCTCGTGCGCGTCGGTGTTGCCGCTGATGACCAGGCGCAGGTAGTCGCACAGGAAGATCGTGATGCCTTCGTGCGCCATGATGCTCGGGTAGCGCTGGAAGATCTCGCTGGAGGTCGGGTCCTCGACGTCGGACTCCAGCTTCATCATGCCTTCCTTGCGGGCCTTGGCGAGCAGCTCGTACAGCAGCGCCAGCAGGTCCATGTAGAGCTGGCGGTTGTGCTTGGAGGAGCGCAGCAGCAGCGGCAGCTCCTTGATGGTCGCCTTGATGGTCTTGCCGTTGTTGCCGGCAATGAAGGCACCCAGCGCGGAGCCGCCGATCATGAGCAACTCCACTGGCTGGAACAGGACGCCGAAGTGCCCGCCCATGAGGCCGTAGCCCCCGAACACGGCACCGATCACCACGATATATCCAACCAGAACCAGCACGCGCTTCCCCTATCGCCCTCGGGCATCAAACCAAAAACCCCTCGCCGTGGCGCGGGGCGCTTACCTAGACCGCGGCGCCGCCGATATCGAGCACGGGCGCAACGGCGATCAATCCGCCCCGGCGCACCTCGGCGACCTTGGGCTTTCGTGCCTTGCCCGCGCGCGAAGGCGGTCGGCACAGAACACACACATAACCGTTCTTGTTGTCGTGGGCATGCGCCACGAAATGACCGCCGCACCGGCAGCAGGTGCTCAGCTGCAGCATGTCGCTGTCGAAGAAGCGCACCATCGTCTCGGCGCGGGTGAAGTCGAGCACCACCTCGCCGCCTTGCGACTCGACCTGCTCGGTGTACAGGCGGTAGGCCTTGATGAGCGCGGGCAGTTCGCTTTCGTCCGCCTCGTCCAGCATGAAGCGGTAGATGTTGTAGAACATCGACGAGTGGATGTTGGCCAGCCACGTCATGTACCAGTCGGTCGAGAACGGCAGCAGGCCCTTGGGCGGCGAAACGCCCTTGAGTTCCTTGTACAGGCGGATCAGGCGTTCCCGGCTCAGCGCAACGGCGGCTTCCAGGAACTGCAGTCGGGCCCCGAGCCCGATCAGCTCGACCGCGAGCTGAACCTGCCGCACCTCGCCCAGGACGCTCTTGCGGGTCATGCCGCCGCCGCTCCCGGCTCGCGCATCTGCGACGGGGCCTGCGCCTGCGCCTGTCGGGCGGCCATCAGGATCGACATGTGCGCCTGCTGCAGCGCGGGCTCCTTGCCCTCGCCGACCACCGCGAACATCGGGCGGTCGTCCAGCCTGAAGCTGCACAACAGGAAGTTGGATGCCGCCAGTTTCACGATCTGGCTGAGCGACATGTTCGCCAGCAGATCGGCGAGCTCGCGCCCCACGCCCAGGCGAAACATGGCCTCTGCCCGGTCCTGCTTGACCAGCTTCTGGGCAAGCAGCATATAGGCCAGATTAATCTCGCCGATTTCTCTCGAAATCACACCGTTTGCACTGATATTGCAATTTTCCATGTCTATTTCCATTTCCGATTTCACGTCCACTTCGTGCTCCAATCAATCGTGTATACATTATATACACAAAGTTTTACACTTTGAAGTATCTGCTAAGAGTCTCGGCAAAAAATGTAGGAAAAATCTGACAAGAGGGTGGGGTCTCTCCCTCTGACAGAGAGAGATCCCGGTTCGATGCAAGTGATTTTCAATCGTGAAACCACTTGTTACCAGTGGGTATTCCTGCCAATAATTTATTCATCTCGCTTATGGAATTGATAAAGACTATTACACGGTGTAACAACGCGGAAAACGTTAATTACCCGGGTGCAATAGAGTTTCATGAGTTTGAATAGATCGACGATCCAATTAATGTCCGGAATGTGACTCGACCTGCCCTTCGAGCCCGTAGATCCACGCCATCACTTCGGCGACCGCGCGGTACAGCTGCGGAGGGATCTGCTGGTCGAGGTTGACCTGCATGAGGAGCTTCACGAGGTCGGCCGACGCGTGCACATACAGCCCGTTCTCGCGCGCCTCGCGCATGATCGATTCGGCGACCACACCGTAGCCCTTGGCCACGACGACGGGCGCGCGGGTCTTGTCGGCATACGACAGCGCGACCGCGCTGTTCCGGTTGTCGGGTGCGGCTGCGCTGTTCATGCGTGCGCCTCTTTGGCCGTGACCTGCAACTGCTGCAACTGGAGGCCGGCGGCCTCGAAGCGCCGGGTCAGCCGGCCGGCGTCGCCGCGCAGGCGCGCCATGGTGTCGGCGTCGCGGGCCGACAGGTGCGCCTGCACGCCCGGGCCGGCCAGGCTCAGCCGCAGGTCGACCTCGCCCAGGCGCGGCAGCACCAGCGACACGGTGGTCGACCAGCGGCGCGTGGACTCGTCCTGCGCTTCGGCGTCGCCGCGTGCGCCGGACTGGCGTTGTTCTTCCTCGATCGACCACGACATCGGCACGCCGGGCCAGGCCTGGCCGCTCCAGCGGAAGGTGGCGCTGGCCAGCAGGTCGAGCTGCTGGTGCACGAGCGTCACGGCCTGCGGGTGGATCACTTCGGCGCCGCTCGCGCCGCGCGAGACAGGCGAGGCGGCCGGGCTGTCGGACGGGCGCGCGGCGTCGGCCAGGGCCAGGGCCTGGGCCGCGCGGTGCGCCTGCAGCGCGTCGGGCGCACTGGCGGCGTCGGACTGCCGATAGGCGGCCTGCATGCGCGCGGCATCGGTCGAAGGCGTTGCATCGGCGGGCGAAGCGTCGGCCATACCAGACACTGCGGAACCTTCTGGTGCGCCGCCGGCGGCGGGCGCGGCCTGTGCGGCGGACGCATTCGGCGCGCGCTGCGCTGCGCCTTCGGGCAGCGGTACCGGCAACAGGGTAGCCGCCGCCATGGTTGCCGCCGTGGTCGCTGCGGTGGTCGCTGCGGTGGTCGCCGTCGAAGCCGCAAGCGCGGCTTCCGGCAGGTCCGCCAGCGCGGACGCCTGGACCAGCGCCTGCGCCACGACCGCCGCGGCAGCCGGTCTTGCGGCGGCCGTCGACGCGGGCCACTTCGCCTGCGGCTCCTGCGCCATCTGCGCCAGGGTGCGGCCGCCGGCCGCGAACTGCGCCAGGTGCGATTCGTAGAACATCCCGCTGTCCGACACCGTCTGCGCCAGCGTGCCGGCCAGCGCCGTGGCCGCCGGTGGCTGGCCCGCGCCGAGCATCGGCGCAGCGCCGCGCACCGGTCCCGGTGCCGCGCCGAGGTCGGCCAGCACCGCGCTGATGACGCGCGCCGCCATCGACAGCTGCGTCTGCGCCGAGGGCGAGCCGCCCGCGCCGCCCGAGGCACCGCCGGACGTGCCCGCCGGAATCAGCCGGTCGAGCGCCGCGTTGGACGGCAGCCGCACGTCGTTCGCCACCTTGTCCACGCCGATGACCGCGCCCGGCGCACCAATGGCGGCTTCGCCCTTGATGCCCAGCACATCGAGGCGCGGCGCCAGCCTTGCGGCGAGCAGCGCGTCGAGCAGTCCGGCGATGACAGTCATGGTGCGTGCGTTCCGTGGACGGTCAGTGCGTCATCACGCCGTAGGCACGGTCGAGACTCTTCTGCTGGTTCAGGTAGCCCATCCGGCGCACGAGGTCGTCCAGCTGGGGCTTCACCAAGCCCGACAGCTCGGCCTGTTCGGCGCGGATGCGGTCCAGCAGGTGCAGCGCGTGTTCCAGCTGCGACTCGTCCAGCGACGTGAGGGGTTCGATTTCCCTCAGCCTCGCGACGATGGTGCAGCAGCGGGCTTCCAGTTCCGGAAGCCGCCCCCACTCCTTTGCACGCGCCAGCTCCAGCATCAAAGAAATACTGGACGCAAGTTGCTCGTAGCAATGAACGATCTCACTCCGGACTGCCATCTTTTCCCTGTCTTTTTTCTGTGTGTTGCCGCGCTTCAACCGCGCGACTGGCTGTCGATCTCCCGCCAGGCGGAAGCGATGGTTTCGAGCAAACGGTCGGCCTCGTCCAGCGAGCCGACGTCGTTGCGCACGTTGGCCAGCAGCAGCAGCCGCACGACGTAGTCGTACAGGGCCGAGAGGTTGCTCACGAGTTCGCCACCGGCTTCGCCGGCGGCCTGCGCATCGAGGCTGGCCTTCAGGCCGTTGTCGACGATGTTGATGGCCCGGGAGATCGCGCTGCCCTTCGGTGCGATCTCGCCCGCGCCCATGTGGTGGCGGGCCGCGCCGATGGCGGTCTTGGCGCCGTCGAACAGCATCATGATCAGCTGCAGCGGCGTGGCGCTCATGGCCGTGGACTCCACGCCCACGCGCGCATAGGCGCCCGCGCCGGTCCGGAATTGGTGAGGTGTGTACATCGGAATCTCCTGGGTCCCCGCGATCAGCTCTTGGTCCCGTTGATCGCGTTGAACTGCTGCGTGAGGTAGGCCTTGGTGTTGTTCATGCTGTTGATCATCACGTCCAGCTGGTTGAACTGGGCCTTGTAGCGGGCCACCGTCGAGTCCACGCGCACCTGCATGGCGTCGTACTGGGTGTCGAGTTGCTTGATGGTGGAGGTCACGCCGTCGCTGGCCACCTTCAGGGCGCCGGTGTTCAGGTCGGTCACGATCGCGTCGATCTGCTTGCCGTAGCCGCCCGTGCTGCCGGTGGCGCTGGAGAACAGGTTGGCCACGGCCTTCAGGTTGGTGGACAGCGCCTTGTCGAGCTTGGTCGAATCCACGGCCAGGGTGCCGTCCTTCTGGAACGCCACGCCGATCTCGGTGAGCACCTTCATGTCGCCGCCGGACTGCGGCGTGGTGAGCGCCTGGCGAATGCGCGTCTGCAGGTTGCGCAGCGTCGAGTCGCCGGTCAGCGCCGAGGAGGTCTTGGTGGTGGCGTCGTAGGCGGTCAGCGACTTGGCGGTGCTCTGCAGCGCGTTGTAGGCGTTCACGAAATCGGTGATGGCCGTCTTCACGCTCGCGGTGTTTTCCTTCAGCGACAGGCCGGTCTTGCCGGTGTTCACCAGCGTGAGCGTGGCGCCCTGGATGGCTTCCTTGACGGTATTGGTCGAGCTCGTGACGTCGATGCCGTTCACGTTCAGCAGGGCGTTCTGCGCCACCGAGGTCTGCTTCAGGTTCTGCGTGCCGGCCGGGTCGTTGTTCAGCAGGCCCTGCAGCGGGGCGTCGCCGTCGACCGAGATGCGCATGCTCGACTTCTCGCCGGTCGTCGAAGACGTCAGCACCAGGCGGTTGGGCGTGCCGCTGCCGTCGTTCACGATGCTGGCCGTCACGCCGGCCTTGGCGTTGTTGATGGCGGTGCGAATGCCTTCCAGCGTGTTGTTGGTCGGATCGATGGTGATCGACTTGGCGGGCTGGCTCGCGTCGGCGGTGAAGGTGGCGCCGGTGTACTTGCCGGTGGCGGGATCGAGCGTGCCGCCCGTGATCTGGCCGAAGTCGATGGTGATCTTGCCGTTGCCGATCGCGGTCTTGCTGTCGGCCTGGCCCGCGCTGATGACGGTCTGCGGCTGCGCCAGTCGCGACACATCGATGGTGTAGTTGCCCGCGGCGCTCGCGTCGGTGGCCGATGCGGCCAGGATGCCGCTGACGGTCGGCGTGCCGGTCACGTTCTGGAACAGCGCCGGGTCGCCCAGCTTCTTGGCGGCCGTCTGCAGCGTGCTGAGCGCGCTCTGGATCGTGCCGTAGGCCGACAGCTTGGTCGTGTAGCTCTTGGCCTTGGCCTGCAGTGCCACGAGCGGCTGGCTCTCGGCGGTCTGGAGTTGCGTGAGCAAGGTGGCGAGGTCGAGGTTGGAGCCGACGCCGAGACTGCTGATCGTTGCCATGTGAATGTGTTCCTGAATGAGTGCTGCTGCTGCAGATGAGTAATCGGGTGCGGCCTCAGGCCGCGTGGTCCACCAGCAGACCGTTGCCGTCGCTCATCAGCTTCGCGATGCGCAGGACGTCTTCGTTGGGAATCTGGCGAATGACCTCGCCGCTGGTGCTGTCGACCACCTTGACGATGAGCTTGTCGGTGTCCTTGTCGACCTCGAAGCGCACGCCGACCTCGCGCAGCGAGAGCGCCGTGTTCACGTGGTGCACCGCCTGCTCGACCTGCACCGGTGTCGCCTCGTCCCTGGCCTCGCCCTTGGCTGCGGCGGCCAGCCCGCGCGCGCCCACGCCCGCGGCGCCGCCGACGAGCAGCTGCGTCCACGGGTTGTCCTTCGCGAGGGTTGCTGGCACGGGGTTCGACATCATTTCCACCTTGTTCGTTGTGTTCGCTGTCCTCTGCGGCCTCGCGCCATCGGGAGATGGCGCATGGCCGCAGAGAGCAGCGCAGGCAGACCCGACATGTTCGGGAGGCCTGCACCGGCCTGACCCCACCCTTGTCGGGTGGGGCCCGGCATTGCTTTGCTTCTAGCTAGCCGTTGTCGATCAACGCAGGAGCGACAGCACGCCTTGCGTGGTCTGGTTGGCTTGCGACAGCACCGAGGTACCGGCTTGCTGCAGGATCTGCGCGCGGGTCATGTTCGACACTTCCACGGCGTAGTCAGCGTCTTCGATGCGCGAACGCGACGACGACAGGTTGGTCACCGTGGTGCCCAGGTTGGCGATCACCGAGTCGAAACGGTTCTGCACCGCACCCAGCGAGCTGCGCAGCTTGTCGACCTTGGACAGGGCGTCGTCCAGTGCCTTCAGCGGGTCGGCCGTTGCCGTCACGTTGCTGACTGCGTTGGTCGTCAGCTTGCCGGGCTTGGACGAGTCGGCGTACACGACGTTGGCGTTCGCGTCGGTCACGGTGCCATTGCTGTGCAGGTTCAGGGTCTGGGCAGCCGTGGTGGTCAGCGCGCCGCTGACGTCCACGAACACTTGCGTACCTTGGGCAACAGCGCCGGTCGCGGCAGCCACCGTGTAGGCAGCCGTGGCGCCACCGCCGTCGATGTCGATCGTGGAAGCAACACCCGAGTTCACCAGGGCAGCGACAGCCGAAGCCGAAGCGGGTTCCTTGGTGACGTCCAGGGCGCCGGCGGTGGCCGTGCCGGTGAAGGTCGTGCCCGTTGCGCCGATGCGGATCGTGTCGCCGGTGGCCATGGCCGTGGTGACGTTGCTGACGTTGGCGGCGGCAGCGGTACCGCCGGTGTTGGTCTTCGTCAGGTTCTTCGAAGCGTCCAGGAACAGCGCCGAGCCGTCGGCAGCGTCGGTCATTGCACCGTTGCTGTCGATCTTGACGTCCATCGACTTCGTGCCGAGCGTGACGGTCGCGGTCGTGGTCGTGCCGGCGGGCGGGGTCAGCGAGCTCGTCAGGGCAGCGCCCGTGCGACCCGTTTCAGCAGCCGTGTAGCTCTTGCTTGCGGCGCTGTAGGTGTAGGTGGCGTTGCCAACCACGACCGTGCCCTTGTCCTGCATCTTGCCCAGGACGTCGTCGGCCTTGGCGCCGTTGTTGGCGGCCGTCAGCGTCTTGGTGTAAGGCGTCGTGCCGTTCACGGTCGGCTGTGCAGCCCAGCCGTCGACCAGCAGGTCGGCAGCGGTAGCGCCCTTGTTGGCGGCGCCCTTGCCGTTCACGTTGAAGCTGTCCAGACCCAGGGTCTTGGCGCTGATTTCCTGCAGGTTGATGTCGATGGTTTCGCCGTCGTTGGCACCGACTTGAACGGTCAGCTTGCCGGCGTCAGCCGACAGAACCTTCACGCCGTTGAACTGGGTCTGGGTCGACACGCGATTGATTTCGTCCAGGCGCTGGCCGATTTCCGACTGGATCGAGTCCAGGTCGGTCGACGAGTTCGTGCCCGTGGCGGCTTGCACCGACAGTTCGCGGATGCGTTGCAGGTTGTTGTTGACTTCGGTCAGCGCGCCTTCAGTCGTCTGAGCGATCGAGATGCCGTCGTTGGCGTTGCGCGTTGCTTGCGTCAGGCCCTTGATGTTGGCGGTGAAGCGGTTGGCGATGGCCTGGCCGGCGGCATCGTCCTTGGCGCTGTTGATGCGCAGGCCCGACGACAGGCGCTGGATCGCCGTGTTCAACGCCGATTGCGACTTGGTCAGGTTGTTCTGCGTGAGCAGGGAAAGAGAATTGGTGTTAATGACTGATGCCATTTTCGACTCCTGGTATACGAAGGTTGTGGAAACCGGCACGAGGCCGTAACGCTGGACCCGCTCCTGCTGTCAGACTCAAGCCATCGTTGATTTGGTTATCGGCCACGTCTTTCAAACATTTAGGCCGGCGTACAAAAAAGTTCCACGAACCATCCGCGACACAACCCGCCGCCCTCAGGCCTGCATGTTCATGACTTCCTGATAGGCGGTGACCAGGCGGTTGCGCACCTGCAGGCCGGTCTGGAACGCCACGTTGGCCTTCTGCAGGTCGACCATCACGTCGTTCAGGGCGACGCCGGGCTTGCCCAGCTCGAAGGACTCGGCCTGCGCATAGGCGCTTTGCTGGGCGCCGTTGATATTCGCAATGGAGCGCTTGAGCTCGGCGGCAAAGCCGCCGGCCTCGGCGGGCGCGGCGCCCGTGGGCGCGATGCCTGTGTTGAGCGCGGTGACGCGCATCTGCTGCAGGACGGATTCGATGGCGCTGATCGACATGGGGTTCTTCCTCTTTGAACACTTCTGCGTGACTTGACAAGGAGGGTCCAGAGCCCCTCCACCTGCATGCAGCGTATCAAGGGAAGACCCCGATTCAAGCGCCCAACTGAGGGCAAAAACCCCGGCTGTTCGACCGATCGAATTCCTTGCGTCTGTTGACAATCGTTCGCGAAACGAACAGGCCGCGGACGACATCACCGGCCCTCCGGAATGACATCTCAACACCGAATCCCCTCTCTCACCATGGCACTCGACCCCCGCGGCCGCCCGGCCATGACCAAGGTGCCCGCATGAGCACCACGGCACCCGCCGGCGAGCTGCCGGCGGCCGGCAACGGCCTGCCACCGATCCTGGAGCGACTGCGCGCCCAACCCAAGCTGCCGATGATCATCGGCGGCGCGGCGCTGGTGGCCGCGGCCGCCGCGTTCATGCTGTGGAGCCGCGCGCCCGACTACAAGGTGCTCTATACCAATGTGTCGGACCGCGACGGCGGCGCGATCATCGCGTCGCTGCAGCAGATGAACGTGCCCTACAAGTTCGCCGAAGGCGGCGGCGCGATCCTGATCGCGGGCGACAAGGTGGCCGAGACGCGCCTGAAGCTCGCGGCCCAGGGCCTGCCCAAGGCCGGCGGCGTCGGCTTCGAACTGATGGACAACCAGAAGTTCGGCACCAGCCAGTTCGCCGAGCAGATCAATTACCAGCGCGGCCTCGAAGGCGAGCTGGCGCGCTCCATCGAGTCGATCGGCACCATCGAGTCGGCCCGCGTGCACCTGGCGCTGCCCAAGCCGTCGCTGTTCGTGCGCGACCAGAAGAAGCCCTCGGCCTCCGTGGTGCTGAACCTGATGCGCGGGCGCAGCATCGACGAAGGCCAGGTCAGCGCCATCGTGCACATGGTCTCCAGCAGCGTGCCCGACCTGGACGCCAAGAGCGTGACGGTGGTCGACCAGCGCGGCAACCTGCTGTCTTCCGCGCGCGGCGCCGACCGCGGGCTGGACGTGAGCCAGCTCAAATATGCGCAGGAAATAGAACAGAACTACATCCGCCGCATCGAGGCCATCCTGCAGCCCATCGTGGGCGCGAGCAACGTGCGCGCGCAGGTGGCGGCCGAGATCGACTTCGCGGTGGTCGAGCACACCGACGAAAAGTACAAGCCCAACCAGGACCCGACGCAGGCCGCCGTGCGCAGCCAGCAGTCCAGCGAATCGGCGCAGCACAACGGCGGGCCGCCCGGCGGCGTGCCGGGCGCGCTGTCGAACCAGCCGCCGGTGAACCCGAGCGCGCCCATCGTCGGCCCCCGCGCGCCCAACGCGCCGGGCACGCCGCCGCCGGGTACGCCGGGTACGCCGGGTGCCCCCGGCACGCCGGGAGCGCCTGGCGCGACCACTGCCTCCACAGCCAGCGCATCTGCCGGCCCGAGCAGCACGCGCAAGGACACCACCACCAACTACGAACTCGACCGCACCATCCGCCACGTGCAGCAAGCCGCCGGCGGCGTGAAGCGCCTGTCGGTGGCCGTGGTGGTGAACAACCGCGACGCGACCGATGCGGCCGGCAAGACCTCGAGCCGCGCGCTCACGCCGGCCGAGCTGGAACAGATCCGCAACCTCGCCAAGGAGGCCATGGGCTTCAGCCAGGAACGCGGCGACTCGCTCAACGTGGTCAACAGCGCCTTCGCCCGCGACGCCGACAGCGGCCCCGCGCCTGAAGTGCCGTTCTGGCGCGACCGCGAGAACATCGAGATCGGCAAGACGCTGGGCCAGTACCTCTTCTTCGCCCTGCTCGCGCTGTTCGCCTGGCTGGCCGTGCTGCGGCCGCTCATGCGCCGCCATGCGCCCGCCGCGCCGGCGCCCGCCCCGGTGGCCGCCTTCGAGCCGGTGGCGGAACCCGACGTCAACACGCCGTCGGCCGAGGAGAGCCTGCGCGAACGCGAGGCCACCCGCAAGAAGGCCGACATGGACTACGCCCACCAGATCGCCGACAAGGATCCGAAGCTGGTGGCCACCCTGATCCAGCACTGGATGAACACCGATGACTAGCGAACTGGGTACCCGCAAGAGCGCCATCTTGCTGATGGCGCTGGGCGAAGACCGCGCCGCCGCCGCGCTGCACCAGCTGCCCACCCCCGAGGTGCAGGCGCTGGGCCTGGCGATGTCCAAGCTGAGCTCCGTCTCCAAGGAAGAGCTGGCCGCCGTGCTGGCCGAGTTCCGCGAGGAGACCGAGCAGCTGTCGGCCCTGCACCTGGGCTCGACCAGCTACATCCGCGCGGTGTTGAAGAAAGCGCTGGGCGAGGACCGCGCCAGCAACCTGCTGGAAGACATCCTGCAGCCCGACGAGCCGCACGGCGGCATCGAGCGGCTCAACGAGCTGGAGGCCAGCGAAGTGGCCGAGCTCATCCGCGACGAGCATCCGCAGATCCTGGCCACCCTGCTCATCCACCTGGACCGCATGAAGGCCTCGGAAGTGCTGGAGAAGCTGCCCGCGCGCCTGCGCCACGACGTGATCATGCGCGTGGCCACCTTCGGCGGCGTGCAGCCCACCGCGCTGCACGAGCTGACCGACGTGCTCACCGAGATGCTCGCGGGCCAGGGCCTGCGCCGCAGCCGTCTGGGCGGCGTGCGCACCGCGGCCGAGATCGTCAACCTGATGAGCACCGCGGTCGAGGAAGAAGCCATTGCCCATGTGCGCGAACAGGACGAGGCGCTGGCCCAGCGCATCGTCGACGAGATGTTCGTGTTCGAGAACCTGCTCGGCCTGGAAGACCGCAGCATCCAGCGCCTGCTCAAGGACATCGAGAGCGACTCGCTCATCATCGCGCTCAAGGGCGCGCCGATGGAGCTGCGCGACAAGTTCCTCAACAACATGTCGCAACGCGCCGCCGAAACGCTGCGCGAGGACATGGAGCTGCGCGGTCCCGTGCGCGTGTCGCAAGTGGAGACCGAACAGAAGGCCATCCTGCAGGTCGCCCGCCGTCTGGCGGAGGCCGGCGAGATCGTGATTGCGGCGCCTGGCACCGATGACTTCGTCTGACACCGGCGCCTTCGGCGACTCCCGCGCGCGCATTGCCGCCATCCACGCCGCCGCGCGCCACGCGGCGGTGGGCGATGCCAAGCCCCAACCCAAGACCAAGCCCGCCCTCTCCGCCTGGGAACGGTGGGAGATGGGCACGCTCGACGGCAAGGCGCCCGGCGGCGCCGCGTCGGCCACGCTGGCCGCGCGCAAGGCCGCCGAACGCCACAGCACCCCCACCCCGCCGCCGCCGCCGCCCGCGCCCAAGATCGACCTGGCCGAGCTGGCCCGCATCCGCAAGGACGCACGTGCCGCCGGTGAAGCCGAGGGCCGCGCCGCCGGCCTGGCCGAAGGCCGCAAGGTCGGCCACACCGAAGGCCTGGCCACCGGCCTGGCCGCCGCCAGCGTGCATGCCGAGCGGCTGCGCGCGCTGACGCTGTCACTGCCCGACGCCCTGCAGCGCGCCGAAGGCGAGCTGACCGAGGCCGTGCTCGCGCTGGCGCTCGACGTGGCGCGCCAGGTGGTGCACCGCACGCTCAAGACCGAACCCGAATGGGTCGTACCGGTGGTGCGCGACCTGCTCAACACCGACCCCGCCCTGCGCGGCGACCCGCGCCTGCTGCTGCACCCCGACGACGTGGGCCTGGTCAAGAACAGCCTGGGCAGCGAGATCGAGGCCGCCGGCTGGCAAGTGCGCGCCGACGAGCACATCGAGCGCGGCGGCTGCCGCGTGCAGTCGGCCAACGGCGAACTCGACGGCACCCTGCAGACCCGCTGGAAGCGCGTGGCCGCCGCCGTGCGCGGCACGGCCGACGACGGCGAGGCCGAAGCCTTCTGAGCGCCATGCAGACCGCCACCGTTCCCAACCCCCATCTGCAGTCGGTGCAGGCCGCGCTGGAAAAAGCGCGCGGCCATGTCGCGCGCTGCGAGACCACCACCGCCTCGGGCCGCCTCACGCGCGCCGTCGGGCTGGTGCTCGAAGCGGTCGGCCTGCAACTGCCCGTGGGCAGCGACTGCCTGATCGAGCTGCCGCCCGGCAACGCGCAACGCCATGCCGAAGCCGAAGTGGTGGGCTTCGCGGGCGACCGCCTCTTCCTGATGTCGCAGACCGAAGTGGCGGGCCTGCTGCCCGGCGCGCGCGTGTTCGCGCGGCCCGGTTCGCTGGAGCCCGGCGCCAGCGGCGACGCCCACACCAAGCGCCTGCCCGTGGGCGAAGGCATGCTCGGCCGCGTGGTCGATGCGGCCGGCCGCCCGCTCGACGGGCTCGGCCCGCTGGACATCTCGCGCAAGGTGCCGCTGAGCTCGCCGCCCATCAACCCGCTGTCGCGCGCGCCGATCGACTCGGTGCTCGACGTGGGCGTGCGCGCCATCAACGCCATGCTCACCGTGGGCCGTGGCCAGCGCATGGGCCTGTTCGCGGGCTCGGGCGTGGGCAAGAGCGTGCTGCTGGGCATGATGGCCCGCTACACCAGCGCCGAAGTCATCGTGGTCGGCCTGATCGGCGAGCGCGGCCGCGAAGTGAAGGACTTCATCGAGAACACGCTGGGCGAGGAAGGCCTGGCGCGCGCCGTGGTGGTGGCCGCGCCGGCCGACAACTCGCCGCTGCTGCGCCTGCAAGGCGCGGCCTATGCCACCTGCCTGGCCGAGTACTTCCGCGACCGGGGCAAGGACGTGCTGCTCATCATGGACTCGCTCACCCGCTACGCCATGGCGCAGCGCGAGATCGCATTGGCCGTGGGCGAGCCGCCCGCCACCAAGGGCTACCCGCCTTCGGTGTTCGCGCGGCTGCCCGCGCTGGTGGAGCGTGCCGGCAACGGCGCGCGCGACGCGCAGGGGCGCGGCGGCTCCATCACCGCCTTCTACACGGTGCTGTCCGAAGGCGACGACCAGCAGGACCCGATCGCCGATTCGGCGCGCGCCATTCTCGACGGCCACGTGGTGCTCTCGCGCACGCTGGCTGAGGCCGGGCACTACCCGGCCATCGACATCGAGGCGTCCATCAGCCGCGCCATGACCGCGCTGATTCCGCCGTCGCAGTTCGACAGCGTGCGCCGCTTCAAGCAGATGCTGTCGCGCTACCAGCGCAACCGCGACCTGATCAGCGTGGGCGCCTACGCGCCCGGCCACGACCTGCAGCTGGACAAGGCGATTGCGATGTACCCGCGCATCGAGGCCTTCCTGCAGCAGTCGATGGAAGAGCGCACGGGCTACGAGGAAGCGATCGCGCAGCTCGACAGCCTGTTCGAGCCGGAGGCCCAGGCCGGCTTCGATCCCAGGACATCCAACACCCGGAGATTCCAGACATGACACGCAAGCTCCCCCTCGGCATGCTGATCGACCTGGCGCACACGCAGACCGACGACGCCGCGCGCCGCCTGGGCGCGCTGCAGAGCGCGCACCTGAACGCCAACCAGAAGCTGGACCTGCTGCTGCAGTACCGCCAGGACTACCACGACCAGCTCGACACGCTGATGCGCAGCGGCCTGCCCTCGTCGCAGTGGCGCAACTACCGCAACTTTCTGGGCACGCTGGACGGCGCCATCGAGCAGCAGCGCGCCATCGCCGCGCAGACCGAGACCCGGCTGGACAACGGCCGCATCGACTGGCAGCACCAGAAGCGCCGCCTCAGCTCTTTCGACACCCTGGCCGAGCGCGTGCGCCTGCAGGAGCTGACGGCCGAGGCCAAGCGCGAGCAGCGCGACAGCGACGAGCGCGCCGCGCGCAAGTTCTTCGACCGCACGTCGCACCCGACCCTCTGAATATCCAGGAACCGACATGCCTCCCATGATCTCGCCCACCGTCGTCGCCAACGGCGCTTCGGCCCCCTCGTCCGCCGCGCAGGCCGGCCCGCGCGGCCGTGGCACCGACGAAGCACAGGGCCGCGGCTTCGGCGCCGCGCTCGAGCGCTCGCGCGCCGGCGCCGGCAAGGCCGCCAATGCACAGGACGGCGCCGCGCCGGCCACCGACATCGCCGCCGCCGACCGCAAGCCCGTGCGCAAGCCGGGCGCGGAAGAAGACAGCACCGACGCCGCGCTGCCGGCCGACCCGAACCTCGCGTTCCTGGCACCGCTGAACACGCCGCTGCACGCGCTGACGCTCGCCGGCCGTGCCAGCGCGCAGGCCGCGCAGGACAGCGACGCCGCCGGCGTCGCCCGGACCGCCGGCGCCAAGGACATTCCGCTGGACACCGGCGTGCAAGATCCGCTGCTGGCCAAGCCCGCCGCCGACGCCGCGCCCCTGAGCGCCGACGCCAAGGCCCTGGCCGATGCCGCCAGGAGCGCGGACGGCGACGCCGCAGCCAAGGACGCCGCAGCGAAACCCGCCGCGCCCACCGCGGCCAACACCCCGCTCGCGGCCGACGACACACCCGCCACCGCGCTGCACGACGCCGCGCGCGCCGCCATCGCCGCACAGACCATGGCCGTCGGCATGCCCAGGCCCGCCGGCACACCGGGCGGCGCGCCCGTCGGCACCGCGGCTTCGGGCCGCGCCGCATCGCCGCGCACCACCGTGAGCGCCACCACGGCCGAGCAGCTCGCGAGCGCCGCGCAGCCCAAGGCCACGGCCCCGGCCGATGACGCAAAGGCCGCCGCAACCCCCACCGCCGTGCCGGCCACCGCCGCGGGCGACGGCACCGACGCGCAGAACCCCGCCACCCCCTTCGCCGTGCAGCAGGCGGCCGCCGTCACGGCCTCGGCCGAACGCAGCGGCGACGCGCAGGCCACGCGCCCGGCCGTGCACACCATCGCGCCGGAAGTCGGCAGCGAGAAGTGGGGCCCGGCCCTGGGCCAGCAACTGGCGCGCATGAGCACCAGCGGCCACCACACGGCCGAGTTGAACCTCAACCCCGCCGGCCTCGGCCCGCTGAAGGTCACGCTCTCGATCGGCGACAACCAGGCGCAGGCCATGTTCGTGTCGGCCCACGAGAGCGTGCGCAAGGCCGTGGAGGCCGCGCTGCCGCAGTTGCGCACGTCGCTGTCGGAGCAAGGCATCACGCTGGGCCAGACCTCGGTCGGCGCGGACACCCGCCAGCCCTTCGGGCAGGACGCCGCGTTCGCCCAGCAGCAGCAACAACAGCAGCAGAACGCCTCGCGGCAAGGCGCCCCGGCCTACCCGGGCACCGGCCGCGCCGCCAGCGTGGCCACGGCACCCGTGGCCCCCGCGCGCACCGCCGCTCCCGTCAACGCGGGCCCGGGAGTCGACACCTTCGCCTGACGCCGCGCCCCCTCGCCCCTTGCTCCCGCGCGGGCCCTCCCGGCACCGCGCAATGAACGGATGTGAAGCGTCTTTGCGCGCTTGTTCGGCCGTTCATCCGCAAGGGACTTCGCAAAGAATAGACCGCACAAGTTCAACGCTTCAACATGGCTACCTCCTCTTCCGCCGCCGCCGTTCCCGCCTCGGCCCCCCGCCGCTCCTCGAAGCTGCTGATCGGGCTGCTGATCGCCGTCGGCCTGGCCGCCGCCGGCGCGGCCGCCTATGTGCTGGTGCCCCGCTTCATGGGCACGCATTCCGCCGAGGCGCCCAAGGCGCCGGTGCCCGAGAAGCCGATCTTCCTGATGCTCGAGCCGCTGACCGTCAACCTGCAGTCCGAAGGGCGCGGGCGCTTCCTGCAGATCGGCATGGCGCTGCGCGTGCGCGACGAACAGACCAAGGCCCAGCTCGTCGAGTTCATGCCCGAAGTGCGCAGCCGCCTGCTGCTGCTGCTGTCCAACCGCGCGCCCGACTCGATCGTGTCGCCGGAAGACAAGGCCAAGCTGGCCGAGGAAATCCGCAAGGCGCTGAGCGCGCCGCTGGGCGCGGGCACGCCCGAGCTGGACATCTCCAGCGTTTCGTTCAACACGTTCGTCGTGCAGTGACAACCACCTCCTCCAGACAAGCGACCCATGGCGTATGAACAGGTGCTTTCCCAGGACGAGGTCGATGCGCTCCTGCAAGGCGTCACCGGCGGGGACATCGACCAATCGACCGCGCCCCCGCCGCCCAAGGACGGCCTGCCGGCCTACGACCTCGGCGCGCCCGACCGCGTGGTGCGCAACCGCATGCACACGCTGGAGGTCATCAACGACCGCTTCGCGCGCGGCCTGCGCGGCGCGCTGCTGAACTTCATGCGCCGCAGCCCCGACATCTCGGTGGGGCCGGTCCAGATCCAGCAGTACGGCGAGTTCGTGCGGCACCTGCCGGTGCCCGCGAACATCAACATGATCCACATGAAGCCGCTGCGCGGCACCGCCCTCTTCGTGTTCGACCCGAAGCTGGTGTTCCTCGTGGTGGACAACCTCTTCGGCAGCGACGGGCGCTACCACGTGCGCGTGGAAGGCCGCGACTTCACGCGCACCGAGCAGCGCATCATCAAGCGCCTGCTGGACATCTCGCTGCAGTGCTACGGCGAGGCGTGGCAGCCGGTGTTCCCGCTCGATTTCGACTACGTGCGCGCCGAAATGCACGGCAAGCTCGCCAACATCGTGGCGCCCAACGAGGTGGTGATCAACACCACGCTGCAGATCGAGTTCGGCCCCATCGGCGGCTTCCTGCACGTGTGCCTGCCCTACTCGATGATCGAGCCGATCCGCGACCTGCTGTCCAACCCGATCCAGGACGAGGTCGAGATCGACAAGCGCTGGGTCACGCAGATGTCGCGCCAGATGCAGGCCGCCGACGTCGAGCTGGTGGCCGACTTCGTGACCATGCCCTCCACGCTGGGCGAGGTGATGAAGCTGAACATCGGCGACGTCATCCCCATCGAGCTGCCCGAGACCGTCGTCGCCAAGGTCGGCGGCGTGCCGGTGATGGAGTGCGGCTACGGCACCTCCAACGAGCGCTACGCCCTGCGCGTGCAACACATGATCTCCCACCAAGACAGCGATTTGAAGAACGACCATGACTGACAACACCTCTTCCGCCAGCAGCGACGCGGACGACTGGGCTGCCGCCCTGGCCGAACAGACGGCCGCCACCGCGCCCGTGCCGGCCCCCGAACCCGCCGCCGCCGTGGCCCCGGCCACCGCGCAGGTCTTCCAGCAGATCCAGGACACGCCGGCAGCCGCCCCCTCCAGCGCCGGCCCCGTGGACATCGCGCGCGTGCTCGACGTGCCGGTGCAACTGACCGCCGAGATCGGCCGCACCCGCATCACCATCAAGAGCCTGCTGCAGCTGTCGCAGGGCTCGGTGGTCGAGCTCGACGGCCTGGCCGGCCAGCCGCTGGACGTGCTGATCAACGGCTACCTCATCGCGCAAGGCGAAGTGGTGGTGGTGAACGAGAAATACGGCATTCGCCTGACCGACATCGTCACCCCCTCCGAGCGCATGCAGAAGCTCGCGCGTTCATGAACCTGCGCCGGCATCTGCTCGCCAAGGGCGCGGCGCTGCCGGCCCTGCTGCTGTCCTGCACGCACGCGGCGCTGGCCGCGCTGCCCACCGTGCCCACGCCGGTGCACGAAGCCCCCGCACCCTCGGCCGTCGGCGCCGGCGGCCTGCTGCAGGCCGGCTTCGGCATGGCCCTGGTCGTGGGCCTGATCTTTCTGTGCGCCTGGCTGGCGCGCCGCTTCGGGCTCCAGCGCCTCGGCGGCGGCCAGCACGTGAAGGTGGTGTCCAGCGCCATGGTCGGCCAGCGCGAACGCGTGGTCGTGGTCGAAGTGGCCGACACCTGGCTGGTGCTGGGCGTCACGTCGAGCCAGGTCAACATGCTGCACACGCTGCCGGCCCGGGCCCCTCATCACGCGGACACCCATGCCGCAGCCGGCGCGCCCAACGGCGCGCGCGGCCCCGTCGAACTCTTTGCCCGCAAGCTGCGCGAATCCCTCTCGGGCAAGGCGCAGCACCCCGCTCCATGACGCACCCCGCATTGCGCCGCGGCCTGCGCGCCGCGTTGCTGCTGCTCGCCGCCACGCTGCCCGTCGCCGCCTGGACCCAAGGCCTGCCCGGCATCACCAGCACCCCCGGCCCCGGCGGCAGCCAGACCTGGTCGCTGAGCGTGCAGACCATGGTGCTGCTGACCTCGCTCACCTTCCTGCCCGCGCTGCTGCTGTCGATGACCAGCTTCACGCGCATCCTGATCGTGCTGGGCCTGCTGCGCACCGCCATCGGCACGCAGACCTCGCCGCCCAACCAGATCCTGGTCGGGTTGTCGCTGTTCCTGACCTTCTTCGTGATGTCGCCGGTGTTCGACAAGGTCTACACCGACGCCTACCAGCCCTTCTCCGAGAACAAGATCAGCGCCGAGAAGGCCATGGAGCGCGGCATCGCCCCCTTCAAGACCTTCATGCTCAAGCAGACCCGCGAGACCGACCTGGCCCTGTTCGCGCGGCTCGCCAAGGTGCCCGACATGCAGGGGCCCGAAGACGTGCCGCTGCGCATCCTGCTGCCGTCCTTCGTCATCAGCGAGCTGAAGACGGCGTTCCAGATCGGCTTCACCATCTTCATACCGTTCCTCATCATCGACCTCGTGGTGGCCAGCGTGCTCATGTCGATGGGCATGATGATGGTGCCGCCCGCGTCCATCGCGCTGCCGTTCAAGCTGATGCTCTTCGTGCTGGCCGACGGCTGGCAGCTGATGATCGGCGCGCTGACGCAGAGCTTCTACCTTTAGGCGAGACCCGCGCATGACTCCCGAATCCGTCATGACCATGGGCCACCGGGCCATGGAGATCTCGCTGCTGCTGGGCGCGCCGCTGCTGCTGGTGGCGCTGGTCATCGGCCTGATCGTCAGCATCTTCCAGGCGGCCACGCAAATCAACGAGGCCACGCTGTCCTTCATTCCCAAGCTGCTCGCCGTGTTCGCGACGCTGGTCATCGCCGGGCCGTGGATGCTCGACCGCATGCTCGACTACATGCGCGCGCTGTTCGCCAGCATTCCGCAACTGCTGGCGTGACGCCTTCGATTTTCTCGGTCACTTCGGGCCAGCTCGAGGCCTGGATGGTCGCGTTCCTGTGGCCCTTCGTCCGCATGCTCGCGCTGGTGAGCACCGCGCCGGTCTTCGGCGAGCCGTGGGTGCCGCGCCAGGTCAAGGTCGGCATTGCCGCCATGCTGGCGCTGGTGCTCTCGCCCACGCTGGGGGCTTTTCCGCAGGTGCCGGTGGTGTCCGCCGGCGGCCTGTGGATCGTCATCCAGCAGGTGCTCATCGGCGTGGCCATGGGCTTCAGCATGCGGCTGATATTCACCGCCGTGCTCGCGGCGGGCGAGTACATCGGCCTGCAGATGGGCCTGTCGTTCGCGTCCTTCTTCGACCCCATGAGCCACGGCAGCACCATGGTGGTGTCGCGCTTGCTGAACATGCTGGCGATGCTGATCTTTCTGGCCCTGGACGGTCACCTGCTGATGGTGAACGCGCTGGCCGACAGCTTTCGGACCCTGCCGATTTCGGGCGGTCCACTGGCCGCGGGCGGCTGGATGTTCCTGGTGCTGGCGGGCGGCGACATCTTCGCCAGCGGGCTGATGCTGGCGCTGCCGCTGATCACCGCGCTGCTCACGCTGAACCTGGCCATGGGCATCCTGAACCGCGCGTCGCCGCAGTTCAGCATCTTCGCGGTGGGGTTCCCGCTGACGCTGCTGGCGGGGATCTTCATGCTGCAGCTGCTGATGCCGAACCTGGCGGCGTTTCTGGAGCCCCGGTTCGCCGAAGCCATTGCGAACATGCTGCGGTTCACGCAGGGGCTGCGGCCCTGACCTGCAGCCCCCGCGCAAGCTCTGCGCGCGAGGCGCGCGGACCTGGCTTCTAGAAAGGCCAGGCGGGTGTGGGCGCCGTCATGTCGATCTTGCGCACGGTGCTGTGATCCGCGGACGATCTGTTGGCATAGAACAGCGCGGCTTCCTTCGCGAAGCCATAACTGGCCACCTGGGCCGCCGCTTCAGGCGAGTACGTCACGCCCCACAGATCGAAGGTCGGGCGCTGGTCGCGCTCGGTCATCCACGACAGCGCGATCAGCAGGTTGTCGTTGCCGTTGACTTCGGGGCGCGCCGCGTAGTTGCCGTAGCCCAGCTTCGCTCTGTTCCTGGCCCAGTCACCCTTTTCGAACAGCCGCTGATGCAGGTACAGCTGGGTGATGAGCTCCCACCCGCGCGTCTGGTCGCCCGTGCGCTGTTCCCAGTAGTGGACCCACTGGATGTAGAACGCCATGCGCTCCCCGTTCTGGACCGCATAGGCGTCCGAACCCCAGATGCGGTTGTACGCGCCCTTGACCGGGTCCGCCTCGGCACGCGCCGCCATGATCATGTCGAAGGCCGATCTGTAGGCGAGCTTGCTGTTGTCGTCCGCATCGACGACGTTCAACTCCCGGAATATTCGCCACTTCTTGTGAAGCGGAAAGATGTTGTTCGACACCTCGCCGCTGCGGCCCCCGTAGATGTTGAACATGCCCTTTTGCAGGTTGTGGCCCAGTTCATGGCTCTCGCCCCAGCCGCGCGGACCGACACCCCACGACAGGTCGATGGGGTTGCCGGAGCAGCCGGAGCCGCAGTGGGCATAGAGATCGGCGTTGATGTGCTGGACGCTCGGCACGCTGTGCAGGGCCGTGTCGGTGCAATCCCAGCCCTGCGCCTTGCAGAAATCCAGCACGCCGGTCGTCGGCGGATGACCCGCCATGGCAAACCCCGCCAGCTGGTACGCATCCTCGAAGATCAGCGAGCGAAGCTCCGTGAGGTAGCGGGCCATGTCGGTGCCGTAGTTGCCCTCTTTCAGCGCCTCCTTCATCTTGTCGATCCGCGTGTGGATCTCGGCGCCGGGGAGCTTGATCTCGGCCCAGTCGAAAGGCGTGTTCTGGATGCTCTGCGCGAACGCCGCCATGTCCCCGCCGTTGCCCATGTCGAGGAAGGGATGCTGCGCGACGCCGCGAACCCGCAGTCGGACGCTCGTTCCTGGCGTGGCACCCGCGTACGACAACAGCACCGTTCCGCCGTACGGGCTCACGACCTGCATCGAAGCCTGCGCACTCAACGCGATCTCGGGACTCGCCAGGAAGCGCGGGCGGTCGTAGCCGTTGTCGGACCACAGCCGCGTCGAACCCGTGCGCTGCGTGTTGATGCGCAGCGACAGCGTCGCGCCGCCCGCATCGATCACCTGCACGGCCACGGCTTTGCCGGGAATCGCAAAACGGCCCATCGTGGTGAATCCGCTCGCCGACGGCAATGGAAGGGTGATGACTTCGTCCGTCGACGACACGGCGAACCGTGACGCGGCGCCGTTCATGAAGGTGCCCAGATCCGGCTGCGCACCGCCCTTGGGCCGCACATAGGCGATCAGGCTGTCGGCCACCGCTGCCTGCTGGAGCGGACCGGCCTGGGTCGCCTTGTCCATCGGGTACTTGATGTTCAGGCGCGCCGCATCGCCCCACAGCGCCAGCAATCGGTACAGCGTGGTGCCCGGCTCGGTAAAGAGCGAACGACCGGCGCTGGTGTAGCCATCGATCTTGTTGCGCAACGTCTCGGCAGGCGTCAGTACGTCGGCCTGGAGGTCGGGAACGTTGTCGCAGCTGTTGTTGGCGCACGCGCTCCAGTCGTAGTTGGTGCGCCAATCGCCGGCGGCCATTCGCCGCAGCAGCGGCATGAGCTTCGCGAGCTGTGACAGTGCCACGCTGTTGGCCGCCACGGAGCGCCCGGCGGCCACGCCGTCTTCGCCGAAGTAGTTGCCGCCATAGCCGCCGAGCACCATGCCCATGGCCGCCAGCATCTTGCGGCTGGCCTCGTTCGTCCCCCAACCCGTGGTGTGCAGATAAAGAATCGGCTTTCCGGATGCCAGCATCTTTGCCACACGCGCCTCGAGCGCCGGGTCGTCCGGCACACCCGAGCCGAGGACGAGAAGCTGGGCCCCGTTGTCGCAGCCGTCGGGCGCCGAAAAATCGCACGCCGTTGCAACGACCTTCATGCCGGCTTTGACGAACCCTGCGGAAACGGATCTGGCATCGATGCCCGAGAAGCTCACGCTGACCGACTCGGGAAGGGCTTTGCCGGCATCGCCTTGCAGCAGCCAGCTCTGCAGCCTGCGAAACGCCGGTGCATGGGCGATGTTCCCATCGTCGCGGAACCAATCGAGGATGTCGGTGCCATAGGCGGCGCTGCGGCCATTGGCCGCCGTGCTCACGCTGGCAAGCACCGAGCCCTTGTCGCCGACGACGAACGGCTGGCTGGTCTCGATGTTTGCGGGCATGACGAACTGGCTGCTCTTGCCCGGGATGTACGCGCTGCTCTCGTTGCCGTACAGCGCAAGAGGCAATGCCTCCTGCCGGGCCGAGAGCTTGGTCGCGAAGTCGCTGGCGCACCTGGCAATGGCGGGCGCATCGCTCAGGCCCGTGGAGTCTCCTGTCTGCAGCGCGGCATCGATGTCGGCCCGGCAGAACACTGGCACCGGCTGCGCGGGTGGAACCTCGACTGCGGGCGGTTGCGATGCGGGCGGCAGCCCGGCCGTTTCGGTTCGCGGTGCTTCGGCGTCCGGTGCGGTGGCTGCGGCTGGTGCGGTTGTTCCGGTGAACGCAAATGGCAACGCGCCCGAATTGCCACCGCTTCCGCCATCGCAGGCGGAGAGCGCCACAACACAACAAGCGACAAACCAATAACGAAAGGTCGACAAATGTAAAAACGACAATTTTGGAAATTTCTGCTCTCTTGCAATAAGAACGAAATTTCTGGCGGCTTTCAGAGGAGAAGCCGGAAAAATGAAATTGGAATGCTTGAAGTTCGAATACCAGAAACGAACCGGCGTTTGCATTGTTGTAATGATGATTGTTCTCCAAATGTATGCGGCATGAATTCCCGCCATCGCGCCGGTGAATCACGCGGCGCCATTGCCTCACGCAGCAAGGCATAGATGAAGAATGATTGCAGATATTTATCGAGATTTCCGAGGGTCTTAATTCATCTTTTAAAGGACCAACGGAATTCTTCACAGTCACCCGCGGCACCTTTTGCGACGGGGCTGAGGCCGCGATCTGCGTCACGCTATACGCGCCCGCGCTTCATCGCCTCCATCCGGGCCGGCCTTTCCGCCCCTTCCCCCACGCCTGTCCACTCTCCGAATACTTAATCCTGGGGATGGGCAAGAGTCATGCAATTTACAAAAATAAACAATCAGAACCCTTTCGAACCTGGGCTCGAGCGGTTTCTTTTTTTGCAATGCCAATGAATTCGACGAGGAGACGAGGATGGTGTTGGGTCAAGTGAGTTTCTACGGACGCTGCGGCGCCGTGGCCGGAGCGATCGCGCTGCTGGCCTCTTGTGGTGGTGGTGGCGGCGGCGGAAACAACGACGGGGGCTTCTTCTTTCCGCCCGTGGCCCCGGCGGTTGTCGTCGAAAAGCATGTGATCGGCGGCACCGTGACCGGCCTGGTCGGCAGCCTCGTGCTGCAGAACAACGCGGGTGACGACCTGACGCTCACGGCCGATGGCAAGTTCAGCTTTGCCACCAGCATCGCCACGGGGTCGGCCTATGCGGTCAGCGTGCGCAGCCAGCCCTACTGGCAGTTCTGCACCGTGACCAAGGGCAGCGGCACCGTCACGGCCGACGTCGGCGACGTGGCTGTGACTTGCGCGCAGGCTGCGGCGCAGGTGTCGAAACTCACCGGCTCCGGCGCTTCCGGCTCGGCGAACGGCAACAGCGACACCGCGTCGTTCGCCGACCCCTTCGGCATCCTCATCGACAAGAACGGCGAACTGATCGTGTCCGAGGTCGCGGGCAATCGCGTGCGCAAGATCACGGCCAGCGGCGACGTCACCACCTTTGCCGGCAACGGCGGCGCCGCAGACACGGTCAACGGCAACGGAACGGCAGCGTCGTTCAACGGACTGACCGCCATCGGCCTTGCGCCGTCGGGCGATCTCTATGCGGCGGAATTCATCGGCAACGTGATCCGCAAGATCACCCCCACGGCCGATGTGAGCGAATTCGCGGGTCAGAAAGCCACCCCCGGCACGGTGGACGCCAACGGCGCGGCCGCCAGATTCACCGGCCCCATCGCGATGACCATCGACGGTGCGGGCACCATCTTCCTGGCCGAACTCAACACCGCCCTCATCCGCAAGATCACGCCTGCCGGTGACGTCGTCACGCTGGCCGGCTCGGGCCCCGGCTTTGCCAATGGCGTCGGCGGCGCGGCGAAGTTCCGCCTCCCGTATGGCATCGCGGTCGACGCAGCCGGCAACCTCTTCGTGGCGGACAGCGAAAACAACTTGATCCGCCAGGTCGCGCCAAACGGCGAGGTCACGACCTTCGCGGGCAACGGAACGGCCGGCGCACAGGACGGCCCGGGCGACAGCGCAACGTTCCTGCGCCCCGGCGGCTTGGCCTTCGACGCGCTGGGCAACCTCTACGTGGCCGACACGGGCAACAGCCTGTTGCGCAAGATCACGCCGGCGCGCGTGGTGTCCACCGTTGCAGGCAAGGCCTTGGAGATGGGCAAGCAAAACGGCATCGGCAATGCCGCGAGGTTCAGCCAACCGTACGGCTTGACCATCGGTGCCGACGGCACGATCTACGTGGCCGATACCTTGAACAACCAGATCCGCAAGGTCGTGCCGGTGGCGGCGCCCTGAGCTGCGCGCGCGTCGAAGCCGAGGAAGGGACGGCGGCTCTACTGCTCGCCCAGCTCCCGGCAAACCTCCAGCACCACCCCACGCAACCACCGGTGCGCGGGATCCCGATCAAGACGCGGATGCCACATCTGCGACACGGTGATCTGCGCCGTCGGCATCGGCAGCGCGAACGCGCGCAGCGTGCCGCGCTCCCGCAGGTGTTCGAAGTAGGAGGACGGTATCAACGCCACCAGGTCGGTCTCGGCCGCGACCGACAAGGCGGTGCTGAAGCTGGGCACCACGACCGCGGTGTTGCGCACCAGGCCCATCGCCGTGAGCGCGTCGTCCACCGGCCCGACCGTGCGGCCGTGGCGTGACGTGACCACGTGGTCGCAGGCGGCGTAGCGCTCGGCGGTGATCTCGGGGCCGGCGAGCAGGGGGTGCCCCTCGCGCACGACCGCGATGAACCGGTCGCGAAACAGCGCCTGCACGCGCACCTCCGGCCCGGCCGACTCGCCGAGCACGCCGACGTCCAGGTCGAGCAGGCCCTCGCGCAGCGGGCGCACGTCCTTGTCGGGCTTGGGCGCGAAGCGCAGGCGCACGCCGGGCGCCTCGCGTGCGGCGCGGGCCACCAGCTGATGCGCGAAGGCCTCGATGAAGCCGTCGTTGGCGCGGATGGTGAACAGCTGCCGCAGCGTGCGCGGGTCCATGCTCGCGCCGGCGGGCTGGAGCACCGCGCGCGACTCCTGCACCAGTTCCCGCACACGGTCACGCAGTGCCAGCGCATGCGGCGTGAGCACCATGGCGCGGCCCGCGCGCACCAGGAGCTGGTCTCCGGTGGATTCGCGCAGCCGCGCGAGCGACCGGCTCATGGCCGACTCGCTCAGGCCCAGGCGCTCGGCGGCCTTCGCGACGCTGCCCTCGGAGAGCAGCGCGTTCAACGCAAACAGCTGGTTCAGGTCGGCTTCTGGCGGCATGCCCGAAGCTAGCACGGCCGCACGGGTTTCGACAGGCGCCGCGTGCAGGAACAAGCTGCGCGCCACGCGCTGTGCAAGCCCGGCACGCCGTCCTAAGTTGACCTGGCGCGATAGAGCGTGCCTCTTCCAGTCGTCACATCATGCTGTCATCCACGCTTCGAACCACCCCGTCTTCCAACCTCACCCGCGCCGCCGAAACCCCGGAGGCGAACGCGGCGCATGACACCGACGGCCTGCCTTTGCCAAGGCGCCTCGCGGCCGTCGCCGCGATCCTGGGCGCGGGCGTGCTGGTGGTGCTCGACGGCGCCATCGCCAACATCGCGCTGCCGGGCATTGCCCGGCAGTTGCAGGCGTCGCCCGCCGATGCGGTCTGGATCATCACGGCCTACCAGCTGGCCGTGGTCATGTTCCTGTTGCCCGCCTCCGCCGTCGGCGAAAGGTTCGGGTACCGGCGCGTGTTCGCGGGCGGCGTCGCGCTGTTCACCGCGGCGTCGGTGCTGTGCGCGGTGTCGCCGTCGCTGCCGTGGCTCGTGGCCGCCAGGTGCCTTCAGGGCCTGGGCAGCGCGGCCGTGATGCCGCTGGGCCTGGCGTTGCTGCGCTTCACCTATCCGCGCCGGTTGCTGGCGCGTTCGATCGCCTGGAACGCGCTGGCCGTCGCGGCCGCTTCGGCGGCGGGCCCCACGCTGGGCGCGCTCATCCTCTCGGCGGCGAGCTGGCCTTGGCTCTTCGCAGTGAACCTGCCGATCGGCCTGCTCGTGCTCGTCGCCTGCGCAGGGTTGCCGACACCGCCGCGCTCGCAGCGCCCCATCGACGCGGGGAGCATCGCGCTCAACGCGGTCATGTTCGCTTCCTTCGTGCTGGGGGGCGACCGGGTGGTGGCGCATCCGTTGCAAGGCGGCGCGTTGCTCGCGTTGTCGGCCGTGTGCATGGTGCTGCTGGTGCGGCGCGAGATGCCGAAGGCGGCGCCCTTGATTCCGCTCGACCTGCTGCGCGTGCATTCATTCCGGGTCTCGGTCATTGCCTCGGTGTGCTGCTTCACCGGGCAGATGGCCAGCCTGGTGGCGCTGCCGTTCTACATCCAGCACGAGCTCGGGCAGAGCGCCGTGACTGCCGGCCTCCTGATGACGCCCTGGCCGCTGGCGGTGATGCTGGCCGCGCCGCTGTCGGCGCGCCTGGCCCAGCGCGTGCCGGGCGCATGGCTGTGCGCGGCAGGCAGCGCATGCTTCGCGACGGGCCTGGCGCTTTGCGCGTTGTGGCCGATGCATGGCGACACGGTGCTGCCGATCGCGCTGTTCACGGGCCTGGCCGGCCTGGGCTTCGGCTTCTTCCAGACGCCGAACAACCAGAACATGCTGCTGTCGGCGCCCAAGGAACGCAGCGGCGCGGCCGGTGGCGCGCAAGGCACCGCGCGGCTCACGGGGTTGACGCTGGGCAGCCTGCTGATGAGCCTGATGTTCGCGCTGCTGCCGGCGCACGGCGCCGTGCACTGGGGGCTGGGGATGGCGGCGCTGGCTGCGTTGGGCGGGAGCGTGGCGAGCTTGCTCAGGAGTCCGGCAAGGGGCGGGGCCGCACCTTCGGCAGCGGCGGGCGAGGCGCCCGCCCTCGCCCCGGGCCTCGTCAAATAAGCCCTCGGGTCGCCGCCTTCAACGTCGCGGCGGCGCGCGTCGAACACTCGAGCTTGAGGAACACGCGTTCGACATGCGTTCGCACCGTGCGCGGGCTGATGCCCAGCGCACGGGCCACCTCCTTGGTGTTCTCGCCCCGGCTGATGCAGCGCAGCACCTCCAGTTCGCGCTCCGACAAAGACTGCTCGCCGCGCGTCGGCGCCACCGCCTTCGCGGGCGCATGCGACAGCGCGCTGGCGAGCAACGCTTCGACCACGTCGGGGTCGAAGCGGCCGGCCTCGACCTCTTGCTTCATGCGCTCCAGCGCCTCCGCTTCGGTGAGCGCCTCGCGCCACGGACGGCGGGTGCGAAACGACACCCACTGCTCGGCGGCGGCGACGATCTGCCCTTCGCGCGGCATCGCCGCGCCCGACCGGCCCCGGAAATAGCCGGAGCCGTCACGCCGCTCGAAGGCGAAGGACGCGATCTCCGCCTCCATCGCAAGCCCGTCGATCTGCCCGGCCGCGCGCGAGGTCCAGTACGGCACGAGCCGCAGGCGCTCCAGCGACGAGGCCGGCAGCGGGTCGGGCGCGTTCCAGATGGCGTTGGGCACCGACGCCCGCCCGATGCCGTGGATCAACCCGGCCTTGTACGCGCGACGGCATGAGGCCTCGTCCTGCCCCGCATGCGCGCTGCCATCGCGCGCCAGCTGGGCCACGCGGCGCGAGTAGCCCGTCATCCAGGGCAGCTTGAGATCGATCACGTCGCCCACCAGCTCCAGCCCGACGCGCCGAAGCATCGACGCGGGCTGGTCGGCCACGTCGGTCCACGGCGGCGCGGCGGCGTCCAGCGCCTTCATCCACGTCGAGACCCACGGTGCGCTGGCATCGACCAGAAAGCCGGGGTAGACGCTGTCCGCGCGCCCACGGGCCAGCGCGAGCGCTTCATCGAGCCCGTACAGGCGGCTGAAGATTTCGAGGTCGCTCGCCAGGGCCACGACATAGGTGGCCAGCGGCACCTCGTCGCCCTGGAGCAGGCCGGGCACGCCGCCGCCGTCGTAGGCCTCGAAGATCGCGCGCAGCGCGGCTTCGGTGTCGGCGCCCAGGCCCAGCGTGCTCGCGATGTCGCCGGCGATCTCGCAATGGATGTGGGCCATGGCCAGCATGCCCTCGGGAAGGGGCGAGCCGCCAGGCGCCTGCTGCTGCAGCTTCTGTCGCGGCTTCTGCGATGCGAGGAGCGCGCTGCGCCCTTGCACATCGTCTTCCAGGAAGTCCGCGAACTCCTGGGCATTGGCCGTGCAGCCCGACCAGCGCAGCAGCGCGACATGCCGGGCGGCCTCGACCTGCGACGGGTCGCAGCGGGCTTGCGTCGCGATCGCGCCGGCCAGCCACGCGGTGCGCAGCGAATGGTCGGTCGGCTGGCCCATGCTCAGGTCGCCGATGAAGGCGAGCGCGCGGACCGCGTCGAAAACGGCAATGGTCGTGTCGTCGGACATGGAATGTCGAAAAGGGGGCGAAGGCAAAAGCCCAGCATCGCACAGTCGCGGTTTTTCAGGGCCTGTCGGTCATTCGACCGATACCGCGCCAGGGACGGCCGAAACAGAATTTCCCGCACCGGCCCCGCTCGAGGGGCTGCGACCTTTCTACCTCTTTGATCTCGCGGTCCTTGCCGTCATTGCCATGTCCAACACTCACCTCTCCCCTCTTCAGCGCGCCGCGTGGCTGCGCAAGCTCTACTTCGTTCGCGCCGCCTTTTCCTTCGCGTGGGTCGCGCTGGCGTTCACCGCGGCCAAGGGGTCGCCCGCGCTCGCGACCGCGTTGCTGGTCGTCTACCCCGCATGGGACGCGCTGGCCAACCTGGCGGACGCCCGGATGACGGGAGGCGCCAAGGCCAACCCCACGCAGATCCTGAATGCGTGGATGAGCGGACTGGTCACGGTGGCCGTGATCGTGTCGTTCGTGCTCAAGCTGCAGATCGCCCTGGTGATCTTCGGCGGCTGGGCCATCGCCTCGGGGCTGCTTCAGCTGGCGACGGCCATCCGTCGCCGCAAGGGCGATCGGGGGCAGTGGGCGATGATGCTGAGCGGCGCGCAGTCCGCATTGGCCGGGGGCTTCTTCGTCGCGCAGCAAGGCAGCGCGGCGCCCGTCGTGCAGACACTGGCCGGCTACGCGGCGGTCGGGGCCGTGTACTTCCTGATTTCGGGACTCGTCATCCTGTTGCGGCGGGCTAAAGGTGAAGCCGGCGGCCTGGCTGCCGAAAAGGCTTGATGTCGGGGCCTCGGCCCCTCGACCCTTTGGCCCTTTGGCTCGTACTGCCCCGCTACACCCGAAACCAGATCCTCAGCGTCACGTACAACGCATAGCCGAGGGCCAGCACGACCCACGCCAGGAAGAACATGTTGCCCCAGTACTCGCCGGCATGGGCTGCCAGGGTGTAGACCTGCATCTTGCAACCCTTGCCGACGCAGGGCACCTCGCCCCGCACCAGCGCGCGCAGCAACGCGAACAGCAGGTAGCACGCCACGCCGGCCGTGACGACGAATCCCACCGGCCCCACGAATCCTTCGGTGCGCTGGTCGTTCTCGTCGCGATACCCTTTTCGCAGCAGGTTCTGCCCGAGCTTGTACCAGGCGAATCCGAGCAGGAGCATCAGCAGGTAGTAGATGGCGATCATCGATTCGTCGGGCCGTGAGGGGGAAGGAAATGCGTCGGGGGGATGGTAGCCGAGCCATGCGCGCGCGGCGCCACCTCCAAGAACGCCCCGGCAAATGACTGCCGGGGCGCCCTCGCATCCTCACAGGTAGTTGAACAACGAAATGCTGTTCAGCTTGGCAAACGTCATCTGCGTTGCCTGCAGCGAAGTCTGCCGCTGATAGAACTCCGAGATCGCGCTGTACGGGTCCAGGTCCTCGATCGACGAAAGATAGGCGTCTTCCTGCAGCTTGCGCGCGGCGCCGCCCGAATCCAGCGCGTCGATTTCGGTCTGCCGCGAGCCCACCGACGACAGCACCGTCAGCACGTTGTCGTGCGCGTTCGTCACCTTCACGTTGGCCGTGCTCAGCGCGTTCAGCAGCTTGGCTTGCGCCGCGGCGCCGCCACCGGTCAGCGGCGTGCGCAGCGCGCTCACCAGCTGGTTGATGGATGCGAACACGTCGGTGCCGGCGTTCTGCGCGGTCGACACGTCGAAGCTGTCGCCGTCGGCCGGCGCGCCCGAGATCTTGATCTGCAAGCCGCCGAACGAGATCGGCGTGTCGGCCGCGAACACGCCGGTCGCGGCCACCACGGGCGGGGTGTCCTTGGTCGTCACGGTGTAGTTGCCGGCGGCGAAGCTGATGGTGAAGTCCTTGCCGTAGTTCGCCGCGGTCGCGTCGTTGATGCCGACGGAGCCGAAGACGCCGGTGCCGGTGTTGCCCGCCGCGCCCGAAGTCACGTAACCCGCGCCGCCCTGCACCGACTGGAAGATGCTGCGGCCGTCGTCCGAGGTGGACATCTGGCGCGCCACGTCGATCTGCATCAGGCGCTGGCCCTGGTCGCCCACGTACTGCACCGCGCCGCCCGCGCCCGTCACGAAGGGCGGGCTGCCGCTCTTGAAGCCCGCGAACAGGAACTGGCCGTTGCCGTCGTCGGAGTTGGCCACGCCCACGAGCTGGTCGAGCGCGCTCTGGATGGTGGTGGCCAGCGAGCCGCGGTCGGCGTCCGACAGCGTGGGGTTGCCGGCGGCCACGGTCAGCGTCTTGATGTTCTGCAGGATGGAGGTCACCGAGTCCAGCGCGTTCTCTTCGGTCGACAGCGACAGGCTGGCGCGCTGGCGGCTGGTGGCGAACTGCGCGTTTTCCGCCAGCGTCTGGCTCACGCCGAGCGCGCGCGCCGCGCCCACCGGGTCGTCGCCGGCCGACAGGAACTTGGAGTTGGTCGCCAGCTGCTGCTGGACCCTGAACAGCTTCTGCTGCTGCAGGCCCATGGCGTTGACGTTCTGTTCGTAGAAGGAGGAGGTGCTGATGCGCATCGCGGGTCCTGGTGTCTGTGCTGCTGTAGCTGCGGTGTCGGCGGCAAGGGGCTCAGCTGCGGATGCCGAGAATCGCGTCGAACATGGTCGAGGCGGTCTGGATCACCTTGGCATTGGCCTGGTACATCTGCTGGAACATCAGCAGGTTGGCGGTTTCCTCGTCCTGGACCACGCCCGAGATGGCTTGCTGGCTGGTCTTGATCTGGCCGGTCACGCTGTCTTGCGTGGTGGCCGCGACCTTCACGGCCATGGCGCGGTTGCCGACGTCGCTGACCAGCTGCGAGTAGGCGCCGTTGAAGGTCGCCGTGCCGTTGGCCATCGTGGTCTTGCGCTGCAATGCGCCCATCAGCAACGCATTGCCGCCGTCGGACACGCCCGAGGTGTTGTTCTTGATGGTGAAGGTGTCGCCCTGGGCGGGCGCGCCGGTCATGCTGACGGTCAGGCCGCCGAAGCTCATCTTCGCGCCGGCGGTGTAGGGCACGGGGGCGCCGGCCGCGTAGGTGGTGGAGCTGCCGTCGGCCAGCGTCACGGTCACGGCCGACGTGGCGGGAAAGCCCGACAGGCTGCCCGTGGCGGCGTCGAAGGTCAGCGTGACGGGGCCGGCCAGCGGCGTTGCCGGGTACGAGGCATCGACGGCCGCCGCGCCCAGTGCGCCGCTGCCCTTGTTGCCCGCGGTATTGCCGCTGATGACGGGCGACGCGGCCGCCACCTTGGCGGGGTCGCGCACCAGCACGTCCAGGTCGCGCGCGCCGGTGCGAGTCGGTTGCACCAGGAACGAGTCGCCGGCCTGCGCCGTGCCGCTGGTGGCGTTGATGCTCACGCCGTCGAAGGTGATCGGGAAGGTCGTGAAGCTGCCCATCGACGTCTTGTCGGACAGGCGTGTGACCGAATAGGTGAGCGTGCCCGCCACGTTGGTGACGCTGACGTCGTAGTCGCTCGTGGTGAGCTTGGAAGCATCGGTCAGCGTGGCGCCGAACTCGAGGTTGCCTGTGTTCTTTGCGTTGTTGATCACGCCCGGCACCGCCTGGTTGAAGAAATTCTGTCCCAGCGCGCCGTTCAGGTCGACGCCGAGTTTGTGCTGCGCATTGACCGCGTCGGACACCGACATGGCGAGCCGGCCGATCGAGTTCTGCGTGGGGATGAGGGTTTCGCGGCGAAAGGTCATGAGGCCGCCGAGCACGCCGCCCTTGAGCGTGGTGTCGTCCAGCTCGCTGGTGGCGCCGCTGAAGCCCACCAGCGCCACCGCCTTGCGGGTGGGGTCGGCGGACGAGTTCACGGCGGCCATCTGCGAGGCGTAGTCGCCCACCACCAGCGACTGGCCGGTGGCGATGAACACGTTGTACTTGCCGTTGTCCTGCTGCAGCACCTTGACGTCGACCACCTGGCTGAGCTGGCTCACGAGCAGGTCGCGCTGGTCGAGCAGGTCGTTGGGCGGCTGGCCGCTGGCCATGGCGGTGGCCTGGCTGATCTGCTGGTTGAGGCTGGCGATCTTGGTGGCGTAGGTGTTGATCTGCTCGACGCTGCCCGAGATCTGCTCGTTGACCGACGTGTTCAGGTCCGACAGGTACTGGTCGGTCGAGCGGAACTTGTTGGCCAGCGCCTGCGCGGAGCTGATCATCTGCTGGCGCGCGGCCGGGTCGGCCGGCGTGTTGGCCACGCCCTGGATGCTGGTGAAAAAGCTCTGCATCAGCGGCGCGATGCCCGAGGTCTTGTCGGCCAGCAGGGTGTCGATGCGGTTGATCTGCGTGCCGTTGGTGGCCAGCGCGGCCGAGGCCGACTGCGCGCTGGACAGCTGCGCGGTCAGGTAGCGGTCGTAGCTGCGCGAGATGGTCGTGACGTTGGCGCCCGAGCCGATATAGCCCGAGCCGCTGGAAATGGCGCCGCTGGTGGCCATTTCGGCCACCTGGCGGCTGTAGCCCGGCGTGTACACATTGGCGGTGTTGTGGGCCGTGGTCATCAGCGCGGTGCGAGCGACGCCGAGACCGCTCAGACCCGTGTAGAACATGCTTCCGGACATAAGGCTTTACCTGTCAATTGGAGAGAGTGGCTGGCACCGCAACGGTGCCTCTTGCTTGGTTATCGGCAGCGCGGCCCGAAACTTGAGGGCCGCGCGTCATCATCAGAACTCGGTCCAGTCGCCCTTGGCGTCGCCGGCCATGGCCAGCTGCGGCGCCGGGCGGGTGCCCGGCTCGCGGCGCGCGGGGAGTGCCTTGGCGGGGCGCTTGGGCGCCGGCTTCGCCGGCCTGGGAATCGGGGTGACGCGGGTGAAGACCGGGCGGGTGGTGGCCACGGCGTTGGCGTCGAGCTTGAAGATGCTCACGGCCTGCACCAGGCTGCTGGCCTGCTCCTGCAGCGACTGGGCCGCTGCAGAGGCTTCTTCGACCAGCGCGGCGTTCTGCTGCGTGACCTGGTCCATCTGCGTGATCGCCTGGTTGATCTGCTCGATGCCCGAGGTCTGTTCCTGGCTTGCGGCCGTGATCTCGCCCATGATGTCCGTCACGCGGCGCACGCTGCCGACGATCTCGTCCATGGTGCGGCCGGCCTCTTCGACCTGCTTGCTGCCCTCTTCGACCTTCTCCACGGAGTCGCCGATGAGGGTCTTGATTTCTTTCGCTGCTGCAGCCGAGCGCTGCGCCAGGCTGCGAACTTCCGAGGCGACGACCGCGAAGCCACGGCCTTGCTCGCCAGCACGCGCGGCTTCCACTGCCGCATTCAGCGCCAGGATGTTGGTCTGGAATGCGATGCCGTCGATGACACCGATGATGTCCACGATCTTCTTGGAAGACGCATTGATCGAGCCCATCGTGTCCACGACCTGCGACACCACACTGCCGCCGCGCACCGCCACCTCGGACGCCGACACGGCCAGCTGATTGGCCTGGCGCGCGTTGTCCGCGTTCTGCTTCACGGTGCTCGTGAGTTCTTCCATCGAGGCCGCGGTCTGCTCCAGCGAGCTGGCCTGCTCCTCGGTGCGCGACGACAGGTCTTCATTGCCCGAGGCGATCTGCCCCGACGCCGTGGCGATCGTCTCGGTGCCCGTGCGCACTTCGCCCACCACCTTGGCCAGGCTGGCGTTCATGTCCTTCAGCGCCTGCATCAGCTGGCCCGCTTCGTCGCGGCTTTCCACGCGGATGGTCGCGCTCAGGTCGCCGCCGGCCACCGTTTCCGCAACCGCCACCGCATGGCCCAGCGGGCGCACGATGCCCACGCTCAGGCGCCATGCGAACAGCGCGCCCAGCACCAGCGCAATGGCGGACAGCACCATCAGCGTGGTCTGGCCGGCCGAGTAGTCGGCCGCGATGCCCTGCGCCACCACGTCGATCTTGTCGCGCTGGTGCGCCGCGAGGTTGGCCACGGCGTTCTCGTAGACCACCAGGCCGGCCGCGAACTTGGTGTCCGCCAGTTCCATGGCCGCGGCGCTCTGGCCGTCGGCCTTGAGCTTGTTGATCTTCTCGATGATCTCCAGCACGACGGCGCGCGCATCGGCCACGTCGCCGTAGAGCTTCTTCTCTTCGGGCGAGGTCAGCATTTCCTCGAGCTTCTTCTGCACCGGGTTGATCAGCGCCGAGCTGTCCGCGCGGGCCTTGCCGAAGTAGGCCACCACGGCGGGGTCGGTCGCCTTGACCATGGCGAAGGAGCGCACGATCGTCGGGCCCAGCAGGTTGGACCACTGGTTGGCCAGGCGCTCCTTGACCAGCGCCTGCTTCATCATGTTGTCCGTGGCGCTGCCCACGTTGGCAAGCCGCAGCATGCCGGTGCCGGCAATGACCGCGATCAACACAAGCATGGCCGCGAAGCCGAGGCCCAGGCGGGTGCCGATTTTCAGATTCTTCAAACTCATTTCGTTTTCTTCTTTCAGAACTGGAGCGAATCTCGCCGCGAGATACGGCGTTGTCGATTCGTTATCGGCACGGGCCCGCCGGTCTTGAGACCCCGGGAATCAAAATTCCGTCCAGTCGCCTTTCGCGTCGCCGGCCATGGCGAGTTGGGGCGCGGCGCTGGAAGCGGCCGCGCGGCGCGTGGGGAGTGCCTTGGCCGGTGCCTTGGGCGCCGGCTTGGCGGGCTTCGAGATGGGCGTGAGGCGCGTGAAGCTGGTGCGCGGGGCCGTGGCGTGGCCGTCGAGCTTGAAGATGCTCACGGCTTGCACGAGGCTGCCGGCTTGCTCCTGCAGCGACTGCGCGGCAGCGGATGCCTCTTCGACCAGTGCGGCGTTCTGCTGCGTGACCTGGTCCATCTGCGTGATGGCCTGGTTGATCTGTTCGATGCCCGACGTTTGCTCCTGGCTCGCTGCGGTGATCTCGCCCATGATGTCCGTCACGCGGCGCACGCTGCCGACGATCTCGTCCATCGTGCGGCCCGCTTCGGCGACTTGCTTGCTGCCCTCTTCGACCTTGTCGACGGAGTCGCCGATGAGGGTCTTGATTTCTTTCGCTGCTGCAGCCGAGCGCTGCGCCAGGCTGCGAACTTCCGAGGCGACGACTGCGAAGCCACGGCCTTGCTCGCCTGCACGCGCAGCTTCAACTGCCGCATTCAGCGCCAGGATGTTGGTCTGGAACGCGATGCCATCGATGACACCGATGATGTCGACGATCTTCTTGGACGACGCATTGATGGAGCCCATCGTGTCCACGACTTGCGAGACCACGCTGCCGCCGCGCACCGCCACCTCGGACGCCGACACGGCCAGCTGATTGGCCTGCCGCGCGTTGTCTGCGTTCTGCTTCACCGTCGAAGTCAGCTCTTCCATCGACGCTGCAGTCTGCTCCAGCGAACTCGCCTGCTCTTCGGTGCGCGAAGACAAGTCCTGGTTGCCCGAGGCGATCTGTCCCGACGCCGTCGCGATCGTGTCCGTGCCCGTGCGCACTTCACTCACGATTTTCACGAGGCTGTCGTTCATGCCCTTCAGCGCCTCGAGCAGCATGCCGGTCTCGTCGGTCGTGCGCGCCTCGATGCGGCTGGTCAGGTCGCCCCCGGCCACCGACTGCGCCACCTTCACCGCTTCCGACAGCGGCCGCGAAACGATGCGGGCGATCCACAGCGCCAGCACCAGGCCCAGCGCCACGCTGACCACCAGCAGGCCCAGCACCCAGACGCGGGCCTCGCCGTACACCGTGTCGGCCGTTTCGCCGGCGCGGACGGCGCCCTTCACATTCACCTCGGTCAGTTTGTCGAGCGTGCCCGAGATCTCGCGGCTCAACTGCAGCGACTTGCCGCGGATCAGCGTGGTCGCCTGATCGCTGTCCTGCGTGTGCGACATGGCGATGATCTTGTTGTGCTCCAGCGCGTACTGGTCCAGCAGCTTCGGCAGCGCCGGGTAGATCTCGCGCTCCTCGGGCTCGGAGATGAGCTTCTCGTAGTCCTCGCGGCTCTTCTGCAGGTTCTTCCAGGTCTCGTCCATCGACTTCTCGTAGACGGCCATCTCGTCGTACGAGCCCGACAGGACGTGCTGCAGCTCCTGCGTGCGGTAGCGCGACACCAGGTTCTTCATCTCCAGCAGCGAGCGCGTGGCCGGCATCCAGTTGGTCGCCAGGTCGGTGGACATGTCGTGCACCTTGCCCAGCTGCATCACCGAGAGAACGCCGACACAGGCCGTCAGCACAAGGACGGCAAGAAACGACACAAGCAGCTTGGTCGCGATTTTGAGGTTGTAGAAAGTTTTAATGATTTTTCCTTGTGGCCCGAAGGCCGGTACCGAGTCGTCGGGTTCGGCGCGGTCCTCAGAACTCGCGCCAGTCGCCGGCGCCGGCCACCGCGAGCTGCGGTGTGGCGGGCAACGATGGCTTGTTGTTGTCGTGTGGGTCCGGCAACGCCGGCGCACGTGCGTGGGACGCGGCCTCGTGGCCCGTGTCCAGCTTGAAAATGCTCACGGCCTGCACGAGGCTGCCGGCTTGTTCCTGCAGCGACTGCGCGGCGGCGGAGGCTTCCTCCACCAGCGCGGCGTTCTGCTGCGTCGCCTGGTCCATCTGCGTGATGGCCTGGTTGATCTGTTCGATGCCCGAGGTCTGTTCCTGGCTTGCGGCGGTGATCTCGCCCATGATGTCCGTCACGCGCTTCACGCTGCCGACGATTTCGTCCATGGTGCGGCCGGCTTCGGCGACCTGCTTGCTGCCCTCTTCGACCTTTTCCACGGAGTCGCCGATGAGGGTTTTGATTTCCTTGGCGGCGGCTGCGGAACGTTGTGCGAGGCTGCGCACTTCCGATGCAACCACTGCAAAGCCACGGCCTTGCTCACCCGCGCGCGCCGCTTCCACTGCCGCATTCAGCGCCAGGATGTTGGTCTGGAATGCGATGCCGTCGATGACACCGATGATGTCCACGATCTTCTTGGAAGACGCGTTGATCGAGCCCATCGTGCCCACCACCTGCGAGACCACGCTGCCGCCCTTCACCGCCACTTCGGAAGCCGACACGGCGAGCTGGTTGGCCTGGCGTGCGTTGTCCGCGTTCTGCTTCACCGTCGAGGTCAGTTCTTCCATCGAGGCCGCCGTCTGCTCCAGCGAGCTGGCCTGCTGTTCCGTGCGCGAAGACAAGTCCTGGTTGCCCGAGGCGATCTGGTTCGATGCCGTGGCGATGGTTTCGCTCGACGCCTTGATCTTTCCGACGATCGAGGTCAGCTGCGCCTGCATTCGCTGGATGGAGCGCAGCAGGCTGGCGTCGTGCGCGGCGTCGGCCTCCACGGCCAGCGACAGGTCGCCGTCGGCGATGCGGCCGACCACGTCGGCGGCGTATTGCGGCTCGCCGCCGAGCTGCCGGCCGATCAGGCGCGCCACCACCACGCCCAGCCCGATACTGACCGCGATGCCGGCCAGCGCCATCACCAGCATCATCAGCCGGGAGGTCTTGTAGGTTCCATCGGCCTCTTCGGCACGCACGCGCGCAAGGTCCTTGCTGTAGACGACCATGCCGTTGAGCACTTCTTCCACACCGCGCGATTCCTTCAGCAGGCGCGCGCTGTCCTCGCTCACCTGGTTTTCGAACTGCGTACTGTCCAGCGGCTGCTTTTTCAACAGCGCCACGAAGTCATTCATGTGCGTCTTCAGCGGACCGACCAGCGTTTCGAATTGACTGAAGAGCTTCGTGCCTTGCTCGGTCTCGCCGAAGAAGGACTTGACCTCGGCGGCGCGCGCCGACAGGTTCTCGATGGACGCCTTGAGTTCGTCCGCGCCTGCATTGCGCTCGCCGAGCGTGCCGGCCGACAACAACGTCATCTGGGCGCGGCTGGCGTACAGCAGGCGGATGTTGGCTTCCTGCACGGCCTGCAGGGCGCGAAGCTCGTTGGCATAGAGCGCTTCCGTGGAGGCGCTGATGCGCCCCATGTGAAAGATGCCGAGCGCGCTCATGGCCGCGCCGATCGCCGCCACGACGAGAAAACTGAGGATCAGCCGGATGGTGACGCGAAGATTCTGGAACCACTGCATTGTTTTTCCCCGTTCAGACCGCTGATGCAGTGAATGCCAACTGATGTGCCGTGCCGACGGCGCGGCCGCCTTCCAGACGGAACACGCCGACCACGCGCGACAGGCTGCCCGCCTGTTCCTGCAGCGACTGCGCGGCGGCCGAGGCCTCTTCGACCAGCGCGGCGTTCTGCTGCGTCACCTGGTCCATCTGCGTGATGGCCTGGTTGATCTGTTCGATGCCCGAGGTCTGCTCCTGGCTCGCAGCGGTGATCTCGCCCATGATGTCGGTCACGCGCTTCACGCTGCCCACGATTTCGTCCATGGTGCGGCCCGCCTCTTCGACCTGCTTGCTGCCCTCTTCGACCTTCTCCACGGAGTCGCCGATGAGGGTCTTGATTTCTTTCGCTGCTGCGGCCGAGCGCTGCGCCAGGCTGCGAACTTCCGATGCGACCACTGCGAAGCCACGGCCTTGCTCACCCGCTCGAGCTGCTTCCACTGCCGCGTTCAGCGCCAGGATGTTGGTCTGGAAAGCGATGCCGTCGATCACACCGATGATGTCGACGATCTTCTTGGACGACGCATTGATGGAGCCCATCGTGTCGACCACTTGGGACACGACACTGCCGCCCTTGACCGCGACTTCCGACGCCGACACGGCCAACTGATTCGCTTGCCGCGCGTTGTCCGCGTTCTGCTTCACGGTCGAGGTCAGCTCCTCCATCGAAGCCGCCGTCTGCTCCAGCGAACTGGCCTGCTGTTCGGTGCGCGAAGACAAGTCCTGGTTGCCCGAGGCGATCTGGCTCGACGCCGTCGCGATCGTGTCCGTGCCCGTTCGCACCTCGCCCACCACCTTGGCCAGGCTGGCGTTCATGTCCTTCAGCGCCTGCATCAACTGGCCTGTTTCGTCGCGGCTCTCCACGCGGATGTCGGCGCTCAGGTCGCCGGCGGCCACCGTTTCCGCCACTTCCACGGCCCGCGTCAGCGGACGCACGATGCTGCGCGAAATGAAGTACGCGAAGATCGCGCCGATCACCACCGTCGCCATCGTCAGGAAAAGCCGCAGGTTGAAGCTGCGCCCGTTCGCCGCGTCGATCGCGGCGCTCATGTCGTCGATCGCCTTGCGCTCGATGGCCAGCAGTTCGAGCACGCGGCCCTCGTACGCCTTGGCGGCGGGCTGGAAGGTGTCCTTGAAAACGCGCGCCGTTTCTTCCGCATTGCCGCTCGCCTTGGCCTTGCCCACTTCATCCTTGGCCGTCTGGTACTTGGCGCGCAGCGCGACGATGGACTTGAAGGTTTCCTTCTCCTCGTCCGTCACCAGCAGCTTCTCGACCTTCGCCATGGTCTCGGAGCCCTTCTTCACGCTGTCGGAAATGACGTCTGCGAACGTCACCGGCAGTGTGTCGTCGGTGGTGCGCGCGATCATCGAGGTGCGCGCAATGGCCGAGTAGGTCAGCACGTACCAGTCGGCAATGAGCCGCTCCTTCGCCAGCGGGCTCTGCATCATGACCCGCGTGGCTTCCGCGTTGTTGCGCGCGGAGACCAGGGCGAAGGCGGTGGAGATCACCACCAGGCCCAGGACGACGGAAAAGGCCACGGCGAGCCGCATGCCGATGCGAAGGTTCGAGAAGAAGTTCATGGTGCAGGCCTTGAAGGCGAAAGGAAGGAGACCGGCCCCGGCCTTGCGACCGCGGCGCCGGCAAAGGTCAGGCGGTGGCGGCTGCCTCGATGAGGCCCATTTCCTGGCTCGACATGAGCCGGTCGATGTCCACCAGGATCAGCATCCGCTCGTCCAGCGTGCCCAGCCCGATCAGGTAGTCCGCGTCCAGCACCGAGCCCATCTCCGGCGCCGGCTTGATCTGCTCGGCCGTCAAGGTGATCACGTCCGACACGCTGTCCACCACCATCCCCACCACGCGCCCGCCGATGTTCAGCACGATCACCACCGTGAACTGGTCGTACGTCGGGTCGCCCAGCTTGAACTTGATGCGCATGTCGATGATCGGCACGATGATCCCGCGCAGGTTCACCACACCCTTGATGTATTCCGGCGCATTCGCAATGCGCGTCACCGCGTCGTAGCCGCGCAGCTCCTGCACCTTCTGGATGTCGATCCCGTATTCCTCTTCGCCCAGCTTGAAGGTCACCACCTCCAGGCGGTTGCCGCCCGTGGAGGGGGACGGCGCCGAGGCGGCTTGTTGCAAGGGGTCTTTTGCCTTGGTCAGCATCTGTTCTTCTCCGGTTTGAAATTAGTGGATCTCGGCGGGCTCGGCGCGAAACACGCGCACGGCCTTCACCAGGCCGTCGGCCTGTTCCTGCAGCGACTGGGCCGTGGCCGAAGCCTCTTCGACCAGCGCCGCGTTCTGCTGCGTGACCTGGTCCATCTGCGCGATGGCCTGGTTGATCTGCTCGATGCCCGAGGTCTGCTCCTGGCTGGCGGTCGTGATCTCGCCCATGATGTCGGTCACGCGGCGCACGCTGCCCACGATCTCTTCCATCGTGCGGCCCGCTTCGGCGACCTGCTTGCTGCCGGCTTCGACCTTCTGGACCGAGTCGCCGATCAGCGTCTTGATTTCCTTGGCGGCGGACGCGGAGCGCTGCGCGAGGCTGCGGACTTCCGACGCGACGACGGCGAAGCCCTTGCCCTGTTCGCCTGCGCGGGCTGCTTCGACAGCGGCATTGAGCGCCAGGATGTTGGTCTGGAACGCGATGCCGTCGATGACACCGATGATGTCCACGATCTTTTTCGAGGACGCGTTGATCGAGCCCATGGTGTCGACCACTTGCGACACGACACTGCCACCCTTCACCGCGACTTCCGAAGCCGACACCGCCAGTTGATTGGCCTGCCGCGCGTTGTCCGCGTTCTGCTTGACGGTCGAAGTCAGCTCTTCCATCGAAGCCGCCGTCTGCTCCAGTGAGCTGGCCTGCTGCTCCGTGCGCGAGGACAGGTCGTGGTTGCCCGAAGCGATCTGGCTCGACGCCGACATCACGCCCGCCACGTTGGCGCCCACATCCGCGACGATCGCGAAGAGGTTGGCACTCATCTGGTTCAGCGCGCGCAGCAGCCCCGTGATCTCGTCGCCGGGCCGGATCTCGAACTTGGCGAGGTCGCCGCCCGCGATGGCGCGCGCCACATGCAGCGCCTCGTCGAGCGGACGAAACACCGTGCGGCCCAGGAACTGGCCCAACCCCAGCCACGCGAGCGCAAGGCCCACGCCGCCCGCGGCCGCCGCGCCGGGCAGCCAGCTGTGCGCGCCGGCGGACGCGGCCAGCCGGCTTGCCTCCGTCCAGCCCGCCGCGCCCAGCCCGAGCGACAGCAGCGCGGCCACGCTGGTCGCGCCGAACACGCGCTGGCGCACCGGAATGCGGCGCAGTTGCGCCAGCGGGTTCATCCAGCCGCGCTGGACCACCTGGCCCTGCTGCAGCGCGATGCCCTTGGCGTCGCCTTCGCGCATGCGGCGATACAGCGCGTCGGCTTCGGCCACTTCGGCGCGGCCGGGCCGGCTGCGCACCGACATGTAGCCCTGCACGCGGCCGTCGCGGCGGATCGGCGTGACGTTGGCCAGCACCCAGTAGAAGTCGCCGTTGTTGCGGCGGTTCTTGATGAGGCCGGTCCAGGGCAGGCCCTGGCCCAGCGTTTCCCACAGGTCGGCGAAGGCCTCGGGCGGCACATCGGGGTGGCGCACGATGTTGTGCGCCTTGCCCATGAGTTCGGCCACCGTGTAGCCGCTGGCCTCGACAAAGGCGGGATTGACGTAGGTGATGCGACCCTTCAGGTCGGTGCGGGACACCAGGGCGGCGTCCTTCGGGAGTTCGTACTCGTTGGCGGTGACGGGCAAATTGACGCGCATGGTCCTGTCGCCGTTCTCAGGCCAGGGCCAGCTGGTTGCGGCCGAGGCGGAACACGCCGACGACCTGCGAAAGGCTGCCCGCCTGCTCTTGCAGCGACTGCGCGGCGGCCGAAGCCTCTTCGACCAGCGCGGCGTTCTGCTGCGTCACCTGGTCCATCTGCGTGATCGCCTGGTTGATCTGCTCGATGCCCGAGGTCTGCTCCTGGCTCGCAGCGGTGATCTCGCCCATGATGTCGGTCACGCGCTTCACGCTGCCCACGATCTCGTCCATGGTGCGGCCGGCTTCGGCGACCTGCTTGCTGCCTTCCTCGACCTTGTCGACGGAGTCGCCGATCAACGTCTTGATTTCTTTTGCCGCTGCGGCCGAGCGTTGCGCCAGGCTGCGAACTTCCGATGCGACGACCGCGAAGCCACGGCCTTGCTCACCCGCTCGAGCTGCTTCCACTGCCGCATTCAGCGCCAGGATGTTGGTCTGGAAAGCGATGCCGTCGATCACGCCGATGATGTCCACGATCTTCTTGGAAGACGCGTTGATCGAGCCCATCGTGTCCACGACCTGCGAGACCACGCTGCCGCCCTTCACCGCGACTTCCGAGGCCGACACCGCCAGTTGATTGGCTTGCCGTGCGTTGTCCGCGTTCTGCTTCACGGTCGAGGTCAGCTCTTCCATCGAAGCCGCCGTCTGCTCCAGCGAACTCGCCTGCTCTTCGGTGCGCGAAGACAGGTCCTGGTTGCCCGACGCGATCTGGCTCGACGCCGTAGCGATCGTGTCCGTGCCCGTGCGCACCTCGCCCACCACCTTGGCCAGGCTCTCGTTCATGTTCTTCAGTGCCTGCATCAGCTGGCCCGCCTCGTCGCGGCTTTCCACGCGGATGTCGGCGCTCAGGTCGCCGGCCGCCACGGTCTCCGCCACTTCCAGCGCATGCCCCAGCGGACGCACGATGCCCACGCTCAGGCGCCACGCAAACAGCGCGCCCAGCACCACGGCAATGGCCGACAGCGCCACCAGCGTGGTGCGGCCGGCCACGTAGTCGCTGCCGATGCCCTGCGCGGCGGCGTCGATCTTCTCGCGCTGGTGATTGGCCAGCGCCTCGACGGCGCCGCCGTAGACGCCCAGCGCGTCGGTGAATTTGGTGTCGACCAGCGTGTTGGCTTCGGCGAGCTGGCCGCTGTCCTTGAGCTTGTTGAGGGTGCCCACCGTTTCGAGCACCACGGCGCGCGCGGCGGCGACCTTGGCGTACAGCGCCTTTTCTTCCGGCGTGCTCAGCATCGATTCGAGCTTCTTCTGCGCCGGGCTGATGCGCGCCGAGCCGGCCGCCTGGATCTTGGAGAAATAGGCCGCAATGACCGGGTCGGTGGTCTTGACCATCGCGAAGTTGGCCACGGTGTTCGACTTCAGGTTGCTCAGCCACTCGCTCGCGAGCCGCTCCTTCACCAGCGCCTGCTCCACCATCTCGTCGGTGGCATGGCCGACGTTGGTCAGCCGCAGCACGCCGGTGCCGGCAATGAAAGCCATCAGCAGCAGCATCACCGCGAAGCCGAGCCCCAGGCGCGTGCCTATTTTCAGATCCTTCAAACGCATTGCTCTCTTCCTTCAATAACGGGGGACGGCTCCCGTTGCGCGCGACGCGGCAACGCCGTCACTCTGTTATCGGCATCAGGTCGCCAGACTTGAGTCCTTTCTTCTCAAAATTCCGTCCAGTCGCCTTTGGCGTCGCTGGCCATGGCGAGTTGCGGCGCCGGGCGGGTGCCCGGCTCGCGACGCGCCGGCAGCACCTTGGCAGGCGGCCTGGCCACTAGCTTGACCGTCGGCCTGTAGATCGGCGTGACGCGGGTGAAGCCGGGGCGCGGGGGGGCCACGGCGTTGGCGTCGAGCTTGAAGATGCTCACGGCCTGCACCAGGCTGCTGGCCTGCTCCTGCAGCGACTGGGCGGCGGCCGAAGCCTCCTCCACCAGCGCGGCGTTCTGTTGCGTGACCTGGTCCATCTGCGTGATGGCCTGATTGATCTGCTCGATGCCCGAGGTCTGCTCCTGGCTTGCGGCCGTGATCTCGCCCATGATGTCGGTCACGCGCTTCACGCTGCCCACGATCTGTTCCATGGTGCGACCGGCTTCCGCGACCTGCTTGCTGCCTTCCTCGACCTTCCCCACCGAGTCGCCGATCAGCGTCTTGATTTCTTTCGCTGCGGCTGCGGAACGCTGCGCCAGGCTGCGAACTTCCGACGCGACGACCGCGAAACCACGGCCCTGCTCGCCAGCGCGCGCAGCTTCCACCGCCGCATTCAGCGCCAGGATGTTGGTCTGGAAAGCGATGCCGTCGATCACGCCGATGATGTCCACGATCTTCTTGGACGATGCGTCGATGGAGCCCATGGTGTCCACCACTTGCGAGACCACGCTGCCGCCCTTGACCGCCACCTCCGACGCCGACACGGCCAGCTGGTTGGCTTGGCGCGCGTTGTCTGCGTTCTGCTTCACGGTCGACGTCAGTTCTTCCATCGAAGCCGCCGTCTGCTCCAGCGAGCTGGCTTGCTCCTCGGTGCGCGAAGACAGGTCCTGGTTGCCCGAGGCGATCTGCCCCGACGCCGTGGCGATCGTCTCGGTGCCCGTGCGCACTTCGCGCACGATCCGCACCAGGCTTTCGTTCATGGCCTTGAGCGCGCCCATGAGCCGGCCGGTCTCGTCCTTCGAGCGCACGTCGATGCGCGAGGAGATGTCGCCCGCCGCCACTTTCTCGGCCACCTGCACGGCCTCGCCGATCGGCCGCGTGATCGAACGCGTGATGAGCCACGCCATGGCCGCGCCGGCCAGGATCGCGAAGACGCCCAGCGCCAGCATCAGGTTGCGCGAACGCGCATAGCCTTCGGCCGCCTCCCGGCTGGCCGTTTCGGAGCGCTTGCTCTCGCGGATGTCCATCACGCCGAGTTCCTTGAGGACGACCTGCACGGCCGGCTGGAACTTCGTGATGAAGATCTGCGTCGCCTCTTCGTTCTTGTTCTGCAGCGCCAGCTCGGAGAGCTGGCCGTTGAGCGGCACGAGCACGCCCACCTTCTCGTCGACGGTCGCCAGCAGGCCCTTGCCCGTGGCCGTGAGCAGCAGCTTGGCCAGCGCGTTGCGGGCTTCGGTGTAGCGCTCGCGGGCGGCAACGATCTTCCGGGCCTCTTCGCGCATGGCCGCCTCGTCGCTCAGCAGGATCAGGTTGCCGTCGAGGATGGCGATGTCGCGGATGGCGTCGCCCATCGCGTTGATCGCCTCCACCCGGACGTTGTTGCCGTTGACGATGCCTTCGAGCCGCGACTGCACGTCGGTCATGGCCTGCAGGCCGAGCCCGATCGCGCCGGCCAGCATCAGCAGCACGGCGGCAAAGCCCAGGCCCAGGCGGGTGCCGATCTGGAGGTTGAGAAATGAGCGCATGGGTGTGTCAGGAATCCCTGCCGTTGACATGTTGAAAAACCCGGTCCAGCCTTTCGGCGACCTTTGCCGCGTCGTCGCTGGAGCGGGCGAATGAATGCTTGATGTTCCAGACGACGGCCACGGCCACGAGCAGCAGCACCGCCCCCAGCATCAGCACCGCGCGGCACGCCCATTCGGAGCCGGCGCCGGCGCGAAAGCCGATGACGACCGCCAGCGCCAGCAGCAGGAACAAGGCGGCGAAGGCCGCGCCCAGGCGCAGGGCGAACGTCGGGGACAGGCGCGCGCGCACGGCTGCGTCAGGCCGCCACGGCCTCGTCGGCGTCGAGCTTGAAGGTGCTCACCGCCCTGACGAGGTTGTCGGCCTGCTCCTGCAGCGACTGGGCGGCGGCCGAAGCCTCTTCCACCAGCGCGGCGTTCTGCTGCGTGACCTGGTCCATCTGCGTGATGGCCTGGTTGATCTGTTCGATGCCCGACGTTTGTTCCTGGCTCGCGGCGGTGATCTCGCCCATGATGTCCGTCACGCGGCGCACGCTGCCCACGATCTCTTCCATGGTGCGGCCCGCCTCGCTCACCTGCTTGCTGCCCTCTTCGACCTTCTCCACGGAGTCGCCGATGAGGGTCTTGATTTCCTTGGCCGCCGATGCCGAGCGCTGCGCAAGGCTGCGCACCTCCGAAGCGACGACGGCAAAGCCCTTGCCCTGCTCGCCGGCGCGGGCGGCTTCCACCGCCGCATTGAGCGCCAGGATGTTGGTCTGGAACGCAATGCCGTCGATCACGCCGATGATGTCGACGATCTTGCGGGACGACGCATTGATCGAGCCCATGGTGTCGACCACTTGCGACACCACGCTGCCGCCCTTCACCGCCACCGCCGAAGCCGACACCGCCAGCTGGTTGGCCTGGCGTGCGTTGTCGGCGTTCTGCTTCACGGTGCTCGTGAGTTCTTCCATCGAGGCCGCCGTCTGCTCCAGCGAACTGGCCTGCTGTTCGGTGCGCGAGGACAAGTCCTGGTTGCCGGCCGCGATCTGCCGCGAGGCCACCGCGATCGAATCGCTCGAGGCCTTGATGCGCGTCACGAGGTCAGTGAGCGTGTCTTCCATCTCGCCCATGCCGCGCAGCAGGCGGCCGAAGTCGCCGCCGCGCTCGGTCTCGAACTCCTGGCTCAGGTCGCCGGCCGCCACGGTCTCGGCAATCAGCAGCGCCTCGCCGATCGGCTGCACGATGCTGCGCGCGAGCAGCCATGCGATCACCGCGCCCAGCACCAGCGCCAACACGGCCAGCGCAATGATGTAGGTGCGGCCCGCGTGGTAGCGCGCGTCGATGTCGCCGGCCGTGCGGTCGATTTCCTGCTGCTGGTGCGCCACCATGGCGCGGATGCTCGCGTCGTAGCCGTCCAGCGCGGACAGCAGTTGCGAGTCGGTCAGCTTCGTCGCCTCGTCCGCGCGGCCTTCGGCCTTGAGCTTGAGGATCTGGTTGCGCAGCTCGACGTAGTCGCCGCGCTTTTTCTTGATGTCGGCGCTCAGCGCCAGCTCGGCGGGCGCGCTCAGCATGGCCTCGAGCTTCTTCTGCGTCTCGGTGATGGCGGTGCTGGTGCTGGTGATGTTCTTCTGCAGGTAGGCCTGCACCGCGGGGTCGTTGCTCTTGAGCAGCGAGAAGGTGCGCACGCTGTTGGTGTTGGTGCCCAGTTGCCAGGCGGCGGCCAGCCGCTCCTTCACCAGCGCGTTGCGGGCCATGTCCTGCGTGGCCTCGCCCACGCCCTGCAGGCGCAGCACGCCGATGCCGGCGATGAGCACCATCAGCGCGAGCACGGCCGCGAAGCCGGCGCCCAGGCGCTGGCTCGTATTCCAATTCTTCATGTTGTTCTCCTCTCGGACCCTCTGTGTCTTTGTTCTGCGGCGGCCGGAGGAAACTCAGGCCGCCATCTTCTCGATCAGGCCCATTTCGTCGCTGGACATGAGCCGGTCGATGTCCACCAGGATCAGCATCCGCTCGTCCAGCGTGCCCAGGCCGATCAGGTAGTCCGCGTCCAGCACCGAGCCCATCTCCGGCGCCGGCTTGATCTGCTCGGCCGTCAGCGTGATCACGTCCGACACGCTGTCCACCACCATCCCCACCACGCGCCCGCCGATGTTCAGCACGATCACCACCGTGAACTGGTCGTACGTCGGGTCGCCCAGCTTGAACTTGATGCGCATGTCGATGATCGGCACGATGATCCCGCGCAGGTTCACCACACCCTTGATGTATTCCGGCGCATTCGCAATGCGCGTCACCGCGTCGTAGCCGCGCAGCTCCTGCACCTTCTGGATGTCGATCCCGTATTCCTCTTCGCCCAGCTTGAAGGTCACCACCTCCAGGCGGTTGCCGCCCGTGGAGGCGGCGGCCTGCGGCTGCCTGTGTTGAATGCCTGCGAGCTCTGCCATGGGTGTTCCTGTGTGTGCCTGTGTCGGGGAGGAAAAGAGGAAGAAAAAAGAGGCCCGCCGCGCGTGCGGCGGCCGGTGCCGGGCCGTGCGCGGCTCAGCCGAACTTCTGCATGATGCGAACCAGCTTCTCGCCGTACTTCGGGTCGGTGGCGTAGCCCGCGCGCTGCAGGCCGTGCGCCGCTTCGTGCGGGTCGTCGGTGGCCAGCACGTTGGCGTAGCGCGGGTTGCGCGTGATGAAGCGCGCGTAGTCGGTGAAGGCTTCGTCGTACGAGGCATAGGCCCGGAACTTGGCACGTACCTTCTGCGGCTCGCCGTCGACGTATTCGGTGGTCGTGGTCTCGACCGTCGGGCCCTTCCAGCTGCGGTCGGCCTTGATGCCGAACAGGTTGAAGCTCTGCGTGCCGTCGTCGGCGCGGATCTCGCGCTTGCCCCAGCCCGACTCCAGCGCGGCCTGCGCCAGGATGAGCGGCGCGGGCACGCCGCTGGCCGTGCTGGCCACCTGCGCGGAGGCGCCCATGCGGCCCACGAATTCGTCGACCTGCCCTTGCAGCGAGGCGTTCGCGCCCGGTGCGCGGCGGTCGCTGTTGTTCTGGTACACGCTCAGGTCGGCCGGCATGCCGAAGCGGCTGCTCGGCGCCGAGCCGATGGGAATGCCCGCGCGCGGCGACATCGGCAGGCCGCCCGGACGCGGCTCCAGCAGCATCGGCTTGACGCCGATCTGCGCTTCCGCCTCGGGGTCGATCGGGCTCGACGGCAAGGTGCGGCGCAATTGCTCGAGCATGGCTTCGGCCAGCCCCACGCCGCGCCCCGAGAGGTTCTGCGTGAGCTGCTGGTCGAACATCGACTGGTAGACCTTCTGGCTCTGGCTGTCGAACATGCCGCTGGAGGGCGTGGCCTCGCGCATGCTCTTGAGCACCATGTTCATGAACAGAGCTTCGAACTGGCGCGAGACCTGTTGCAGCCCCTCTTCGGGCGAAGCGCGCACGGTGCGGCGCAGCGCGTCGACGCCCTGCACGTCGAGCGCGAAGCGCTGGTCGAGCGCACCGGCGCGGCTGGCCGCGTCGGAGGTGTTCCATGCGCCGACGCCGGCGCTCGTGTTCGAGACGGTCATGCGCGCGGCCTCAGATGATTTCCAGCTCGGCGCTCAGCGCGCCGGCCGACTTCATGGCCTGCAGGATCGACACCAGGTCCTGCGGATTCGCGCCCAGGCTGTTCAGCCCCTTGACCACGTCCGCCAGCGAGGCGCCGCCGCGCACCATCTGCATCGCGCCGCCGCCCTGGTTGACCGAGATCTGCGAGGTCTGCGCCACCACCGTGGAGCCGCCCGACAGCGCGCCCGGCTGGGTGATGACGGGTTCGGTGTTGATGACCACCGACAGGTTGCCGTGGGCCACCGCGCAGTCCTTCACGCGCACCGCCTGGTTCATGACCACCGAGCCGGTGCGTGCATTGACCACCACGCGCGCGCCGGCCTGCGTCGGCGTCACTTCGAGGTCTTCGAGCCGCGCGAGAAAGCTCACGCGTTGCTGCGGCTCGGGTGCCCGCACGCGGATCACCCGCGCGTCGATGGCCTCGGCCGAGCCCGGACCGAACTGCCGGTTGATGGCATCGACCGCGCGCTGCGTGGTGCCGAAGTCGGAGCGGTTCAGTTCCAGCGTGAACGTGCCTTCGCCGCCCACCGGCGCCTCGACCGTGCGCTCCACCAGCGCGCCGCCCGGGATGCGACCCGAGCTCAGCTGGTTGACCTGCACCTTGCTCCCGTTGGCCGACGCGCCCGCGCCGCCCACCACCATGTTGCCCTGCGCCACCGCGTAGGTCGAACCGTCGACGCCCTTCAGCGGCGTCATCAGCAGCGTGCCGCCGCGCAGGCTCTTCGCATTGCCCATGGACGACACCGTCACGTCGATGTTCTGCCCCGGCCGCGCGAACGAAGGCAGCGTGGCCGTGACCATCACCGCCGCCACGTTCTTCAGCTGCATGTTCACGCCTTGCGGAATCGTGATGCCCAGCTGCTGCAGCATGTTGTTCAGGCTCTGCGTGGTGAACGGCGTCTGCATGGTCTGGTCGCCCGTGCCGTCCAGGCCCACCATCAGCCCATACCCGATCAGCGGGTTGTCCCGCACGCCCTGGATGCTGGCCAGTTCCTTGAGCCGCTCCGCATGCGCAGGAACGAAAAGGAGAGAAGCAAACACCGCAGCCGCCGCGATGCGCCAGCGAGCCCGAAAGTTCGGGAGATGCCGCGGAACCGGCTTCGCCGGGCCGCAGGCATCGCCCCCTGCAAGGGGGAAGGAGAAGCGACACGAAGTGCGCGAAGCCTGGGGGTTTTTCATAGTCAAAATGGCATGACGTTGAGGAAGATGCGCTGCATCCAACCCATCGTCTGGGCCTCGTCGATGTAGCCCTTGGCCGAGTACTCGATGCGCGCATCGGCCACCAGCGTCGAAGGCACGGTGTTGTTGCCCGACACGGTGCGCGGGTTCACCACGCCAGAGAAGCGGATGAACTCCGTGCCCTGGTTGATGCCCATCTGCTTCTCGCCGCTCACCAGCAGGTTGCCGTTGCCCATCACGTCCGTCACCGTGACCGTGATCACGCCGTTGAAGGTGTTGTTGGCATTGGCGCCGCCCTTGGCGGTGAGCGAGTTGGTGCCGCTGAGCTTTGAATCCTGCCCGTCGAGCAGGCCGCCCAGCAGCTTCGGAATGGCGGCGAACACGCTCGTGGTGTTGCCCGCGCGGCTGGCGTTGGCGCCGGAGTTCTTGGTCGCGTTGACCTTCTCGCTGATCACGATGGTCAGGATGTCGCCGACGTTGCGCGGACGCCGGTCCTCGAACAGCGCATTCGCGCCCGGGCCGTCCTGGAAGATCGCGCCGGGCGAGCGCCGCGGCTGCAACTGCGCATAGCTCTCGGCGCGCGCCGTCATCGGCTGGTGCACCAGCGGTTCGCGCGGCAGTTGCGCGCAGCCCGTGGCCAGCACGGCGACGAGCACCGCCCACGGCAGCCTCGCTGCCGCGGCGCCGCCCCGATGATGAAGACGCACGCCCCGCATCACATCTGCGCCAGGCGCTGCAGCATCTGGTCCGAAGTCTGGACGGCCTTGCTGTTGATTTCGTACGAACGCTGGGTCGCGATCATGTTCACCAGCTCTTCCACCACGTTCACGTTCGAAGCCTCGACATAGCCCTGGCTCAGCGTGCCCGCGCCGTCGACGCCGGGGTTCACCTGGTTGGGCGCGCCCGAGGAATCGGTCTCGGCATACAGGTTCTCGCCCTTGCTTTCCAGGCCCGTCGGGTTGACGAAGGTCGCCAGCTGCAGCTGGCCGATCTGCACGGTGTTCGTGCTGCCGGCCTGGATCACCGACACGATGCCGTCGCGCCCCACGGTGATGCTGGTGGCGTTGGCCGGCACGGTGATGGCGGGCTGCACCGGGAAGCCGCTGGCCGTGACGAGCTGGCCGTCGCGGTCCTTCTGGAACGAGCCGTCGCGCGTGTATGAGGTGGTGCCGTCGGGCATCAGCACCTGGAAGAAGCCGCTGCCGCTGATGGCCACGTCGGTGGGCTTGTCGGTCTTGGTGAGGTTGCCTTGCGAGTGGATGCGCTCGGTGGCCACCACGTGCACGCCGGTGCCGACCTGCAGGCCCGAAGGCAGGCGGGTCTGGTCGGACGACTGGCCGCCGCTCTGGCGCAGGTTCTGGTAGACCAGGTCTTCGAACACGGCGCGGCTGCGCTTGAAGCCGGTGGTGCCGACGTTGGCCAGGTTGTTCGACACGACGTCCAGCTGCGTCTGCTGCGCATCGAGGCCGGTCTTGGCGATGTAGAGGGAACGAATCATTTCTTGAAAATCCTGCGTGTGTTGCGGGCGGGGTGCCGGTGGCGGCGTATCAGCCGTAGGCCAGCAGCTTGTTGGCCGCCTGCGCGTTGATGTCGGCGGTCTGCAGCGACTTCATCTGCATCTCGAAGCTGCGCGCGTTGGAAATCATGGCCACCATGGCCTCGACCGGGTTCACGTTGCTGCCCTCGACCACGCCGCTGACGACCGTGACGGCCTCGTCGGCCTCGGCCGGCGGCAGGCCCTGGCGCATGCGAAAGAGGCCGTCGTCGCCGCGCACGAGGTCGGCGGTCGGCGGGTTGACCAGCTTCAGGCGGCCCACCTCGGCAATGCCGGTGAGCGTGCCCGAGGCGGGGTCGCGCGCGCCGACCAGGCCGTTGGAGGCAATGGCCACCTGCGAGCCGGGCGGCACGGTCATGGCGCCGTTGTCGCCCATCACCGCGCGTCCGCCCATGGTGGTGATCTGGCCGTCGGCGCCCACCTGCAGGTTGCCCACGCGGGTGTAGGCCTCGCCGCCGTCGGGCGCCTGCACCACCATCCAGCCTTCGCCGCTGACGGCCACGTCGAGCGCGCGGCCGGTCTCGGTGAGCGGGCCGTGCGTGAAGTCGGCGCCGGGGGTGGTGGCCGCCACGAAGGCGCGCGTGGGCGACTCCTGGCCGACCACGGGCACCGCGCGGAAATTGGCGATCTGCGCGCGGAAGCCCGGCGTCGACACGTTCGCCATGTTGTTGGCCACGACGGCCTGCTGTTCCATGGCCTGCTTGGCGCCGCTCATCGCGACATACAACATTCGATCCACTGGGTGCTCCTGGTGTCAGTCTTGGGGCCGCGCGTCAGCGGATGTTCATCAGCGTCTGCATGACCTGGTCCTGCGTCTTCACGGTCTGCGCGTTGGCCTGGTAATTGCGCTGCGCGACGATGAGGTTGACGAGTTCGGAGGTCAGGTCGACGTTGGACGACTCCAGCGCGCCCGCCTGCAGCGAGCCGAGCTTGGTGCCTTCGCCCGGGGTGCCGGTGAGCGCGTTGCCCGAGGCCAGCGTCTCGGCCCACACGTTGTTGCCCTTGGGCTCCAGGCCGTTGGGGTTGGCGAACGACGACAGCACGACCTGGCCCAGCAGCTTGGTCTGCTCGTTGGAGAACTTGCCGGTGATGGTGCCGTCGGGGTTGATCGAGAACGAGGTCAGCTCGCCCGAGCGGTAGCCGTCCTGGCTGAGCTTGCTCATGCCGTTGGCCGCGCCGAACTGCGAGGTGCCCGACAGGTCGATCGACGCCGTCAGCGGCGCCGCGCCGTTGGTGAAGGTGATGGCGCCGGTGGTCAGCTTGCCGCCGACCGGCGCGGTCATCTTGCCGGCGGAGTCGAAGGTGAGCGTGCTCATGGCCGCGCCGGCGTTCAGCGGCGCGCCGTCGGCGGTGCCGTACACGTTCCAGGTGTTGGCCGGGGTGGCGGCCTTCACGAAGTACACGGCCACGTCGTGCGGGTTGCCCAGCGAGTCGTAGATCGGGCCCACGGCGTTCGAGTAGTTGAAGGTGCCCGAGTCGGTGGGGTTGAACGGCGTCTTGGTCGGCGGCACGAGGCGCGCGTCCAGGTTGAACTGCGCGTTGATGTTGCCGGTCGGGTTGGGCGTCATCGACGCGGTCGGGATCTGGATCGGCGACGGCGTGCCGCCGTTGATGCCGCCGCTGGCGTTCACGCCGTAGCCCGTCAGGCGCAGGCCCGACGAGTTGACGATGAAGCCGTCCTTGTCGCGCGTGAACTGGCCGTTGCGCGAGTACATGACTTCGCCGGTGGCGCTGCTCAGGCGGTAGAAGCCGTCGCCGTTCAGGATGGCCACGTCCAGCGGGCGGCTGCTCGACTGCGTCACGCCCTGCGTGAAGTTCTGCACCACGCCCGACACCGAGGCGCCCAGGCCGACGCGCGAACCGGCGTACACGTCCTGGAAGGTGGCGGCGGCGGACTTGTAGCCCACGGTGCCCGAGTTGGCGATGTTGTTGCCGATGACGTCGAGGTTGGCGGCGGCCACGCCGAGCCCGCTGATGCCCTGGGAAAAACTCATGATGGATTCCTTACTTCAATGCGTTCAGTGCTGCGATGGAAAAGAGAGAAAGCGCGCTGCTCGCGCCTCAGAGGAACAGGCGCACGTCGGACAGGCCGATGCTGGCGCCCGAGGCCAGCTCGAGCGTGACGCCGCTGGCGCCCTGCTTGACGGCGGCCACCTGCGAGAAGGTCAGCGAGGTGGGCGTGACGGCCACGCCGCCGTTGGTGGCGTCGACCGTGAAGCGGTAGGCGCCCGCGGGCACCACGGCGCCGTTGTCGTCCTTGCCGTCCCAGGTGACGGCGTTGACGCCTTCCTTCATGGAGCCGGCGTCGATGGTGCGCACCACGTTGCCCTTGTCGTCGAGGATCTTGATCTGCACGTCGGCGGCGGTGCCCGGCAACTGCACGGCGAAGGCCTGCGTGGCGGGGTCCTTGCCGTCCTCGGGCTTCTTGGTGGTGAGCATGTCGCCGGGCGACAGCACGTTGTAGCCGATGAGCGAGGCCGCCTGCAGCACCTGGTTGGAGCCGGTCTGGTTCACCAGGCCCGAGAGCGTGGTGTTGAGCTTCTCGATGCCGGTGACGGTGCTCATCTGCGCCAGCTGCGAGGTGAGCTCGGCGTTCTGCATCGGGTTGAGCGGGTCCTGGTTGTTCAGCTGCGTGACCAGCAGCTTGAGGAAGCGCTGCTCGTTGTCCTGGCTCGAAACGTTGTTGCTGGTCGCGCTCGATGCGTTCTGACCGGAGATGGAAGAGGTGTCGGAGATGGCCATGAAGTCTTGGTGTGAAGGGGGTTGTCTTACTGGCCGATGGACAGCGTCTTGACCATCAGCGTCTTGGCGGTGTTGAGCACTTCGACGTTGGCCTGGTAGCTGCGCGAGGCCGAGATCATGTTGGTCATCTCTTCGACCACGTTGACGTTGGGCATCGCGACATAGCCTTCGGGGTTGGCGTGCGGGCTCTTCGGGTCGAACACCATGCGCGGCGGCGACGGGTCCTCGACGACGCCCGAGACCTTCACGCCGCCGATGTCCTGGCGGCCCGAGGGCGCGACCTCGAACACCACCTGCTTGGCGCGGTAGGGCATGCCGTCGGGGCCGGCCACGCTCTCGGCGTTGGCCAGGTTGCTGGCGGTCACGTTCATGCGCTGCGATTGCGCGGTCATGGCGGAGCCCGCCACGCTGAAGATGCTCATGGAAGAAGGCATGGCTCTGTTACTGCTGTACCGCCGAGAGCAGCGACTTGATCTTGGCGTTGATGATGGTGAGGTTGGACTCGTAGCGCAGCGCGTTGTCGGCGAAGGCGATGCGCTCGACGTCCATCTCCACGGTGTTGCCGTCGATGCTCGACTGGTTGGGCGTGCGGTAGAGCAGGTCCTTGTCGGGCATGGCCTGCGCCTGGCCCGCGAGATGGCGCGCCGAGGTGGTGGCCAGCGACATCGATTGCGACGCGCGGCCGCGCTCGACGGCCTCGTTCAGCCGGCTGCTGAAGTCGAAGTCGCGCGCCTTGTAGTTGGGCGTGTCGGCGTGCGCGATATTGGCCGCGAGCACCTCCTGGCGCTCGGCCCGGAGGTTGAGGGCTTCGCGGTTGAAACGAAGCGCCGCATCCAGCTTGTCGATCATCTTTTTTCCATCCGTTGTGGCGTCGCCAATGCGCGGGGCGCGGCGGCAGATGGAAAGCGAGTCTATGCATGCATCGCGTTTGCAATCGCCCGAACAAAGGGGGTTTTCGCCTGCTGCTCGCACCTTCGATCCGGGGCCGGATTTCTAGAATTGCCCGGCGTCGGTGTGTGTCCGTGGACTCCGGCGCCGCACGTTTCCATGCCCTTCCCCTGATGCCGCCGATGAACCCTCTACCGCTTTGGAGCCTCCTGTCGCGCACCGTGCTGCCGGCGCTGCTGGCGGCCGTGTGTGCGTTGCCCGCGTGGGCCCAGACCCCGGCCCAGGCCCAACCCCAGACTCAGGTTCAGGCCGGCGATGCCGCCGGCGCGGCCATCGCCAAATACCTGCAGGTGCAGACCGCCGGCCTGCCGGGCAAGGTCAGCATCCGCCTCGAAGGCCGCGGCACCGAGGCGCTGCCGCCCTGCGACGCGCCCGAAGCCTTTCTGCCGCCCGGCGCCCGGCCCTGGGGCCGCGTGTCGGTCGGGGTGCGCTGCCAGGCCGAACGGCCGTGGACGCGCTTCGTGCAGGCCCATGTGTCGGTGGAAGGCAGCTATTTCGTGGCCGCGCGCGCCATCGAGACCGGCCGGCCGCTGGGTGCCGGCGACGTCACCGAGCGCACCGGCGACCTCACCCGGCTGCCGCGTTCCCTCATCACCAGCGCGGCCGAACTGGTCGGCGTGGTGGCGGCCAACCGCATCGGGCCGGGCGCGCCGCTGCGCAAGGAGTCGGTGCGCGGCGTGACGGTCATCCAGCAGGGCCAGGCGGTCAAGCTGGTGGCCCAGGGCGAGGGATTCGTGGTCAGCACCGAGGGCAAAGCCCTGAGCGGGGCCAAGGTCGGCGCGGTGGTGCAGGCCAAGACCCTGGACGGGCGGCTGGTCAGCGGCGTGGCCAACGAGGAAGGGCAGATCCAGCTGGCGCAGTAGCGCCCTGGCGCCCGTTTCAACCTTCGTGCACGCAATTCCTAAAGTTCTTGCCCGGGCTGCCGATATACGGGTCAGCCCCTGAGGAATCACCTTGAAAATCGATCCACCCGCCCCTTCTTCGGCCACGCCCCTCCATCGATCGCCCGCCACGGGCACGGCCCCGATGACGGGCGCCGACGCACCCGAGCGCACCAAGGAAGCCAAGGAAGCGGCGCAACAGGCCTCCGCGCACGTCCACGCGCTGCCCACGGCCGCCGGCGGCAGCGACTTCGACGCCGCCCGCGTGGCCGCGATCCGCGAGGACATCCGCGCCGGGCGCTACCAGATCCGCCCGGAACGCATCGCCGACGGCCTGCTGGCCAGCGTGCGCGACCTGCTCGACAAGAAAGACGGCCAGCAATGAACGGCGCCAAGGCCCTGCTCGCCCAGTTGCGCACGGAGGCGGCCTGCATCGAGGAGTTCCTGGCCGTGCTGGACCGGGAAGCCAAAGCCATGTCCGCCGGCGTGTTCAACGACCTCGCGGCCATCGCCGGCGAGAAAACCCGCCTGCTCGACCGCATGGCCGAGCTGGACCGGGAGCGCGAAGCCATGCAGGCGGCGCTGGGCTACGAGCCCGGCCGCGCGGGCGCGGATGCGGCCGCGGCCGCCGGCGGCCCGGAAGTCGGGCAGGCCTGGGCGGAACTGCTGGTGCTGGCCGTGCAGGCCCGCAGCCACAACATGCGCAACGGCTCGCTGGTGTACGCGCACCTGGACTTCACGCAGCAGGCCCTGCACTTCCTGCAGGCCAGCGCGCAACTCTTCTACGGCCCGGACGGCGTTCGCAAGACCCAGTCGGGCAGCGGCACCCGGCTTGCGCTGGGCTGAGCGCATGCGGGGCGACGTGCTGTCCGTGGTCTGCGTGCTGGTGGTGGCGATGCACGCCATGGCCGGCGCCGCCGACGGCGTGCGCGACCCCGACTTCGGGCGGCTCGCCTACTCGGGCACGGCCATGGCCCCAGCCATGTCGGGCGCCGGGGTGCCGGCGGCCTGGGTCGGTGAAAAGACCGTGGGCCTGGCCAGCGGCGGCGGCTACCGGGGCTATGCCCCGGCCGGCTTCAGCGCGAAGGCCCCGTCCGGCGACGGCCAGGCCGTCTGGGGCATGGGCGCCGCCTCCACCGGGCGCGACCGGGTCCGCTACGCCAGCGTCGGCTGGAAGCTGCCGCGCGCGGCCGGCGACTGAGCCGCGGCGCCGCCGCATTCCCTCCAACCTCCCAGCACCATCGCATCGAAACTATGGACACGAACAACGCTCAGGGCTCACGCCAGGTGGCCATGGTGGGCTGCGACGACGCCCAGGCCAAGGCCTGGGGCCATCGGCTGCAATTGCTGGGCTGCACGCCCGTGCGGTTCGAAAGCAGTTCCGACTTCCTGATGGCCGTGACGCACGGCGCCCCGTTCGACCTGCTGCTGGTCGTGCTGAAGGACGAAGGCGCATGGCCGGTGCTCACCGCCATGTGCAAGGCGCTGCGCATTCCGATCTTCCTGGTGGCCAATGCGCTGCAGCGCGACCTGCTGACCGAGGTGCTGGCCGCCGCGGGCAACGAGTCGCCGGGCGCCAGCATCGACTTCGCGGTGCTGCCGGTCGACGACTTCGAGGTGGAGCTGCGCGTGCGCGAGGCGCTGCGCCGCAACGACACGCTGCTGCACCCGCAGTCGGTGAGCGCGCTGTTCGGCGACTACCAGTTCCTGGGCAGCCGCAAGGTCGTGGTGCACAGGGGCAGCGAGATCCGGCTGAAGCCGCGCGAGTTCGAGCTGGCGCTGCTGCTGTTCCGCAATGCGGGACGGCTGCTGGAACGCGAGTGGCTGCTGGCTTCGCTGTGGGTCGATTCGCGCATCGAGCGCAAGAGCCGCGTGCTCGACTGCTGCGTGGCGAACATCCGCCGCAAGCTGTCGCTGCACAAGGAGAGCGAGTTCGTGCTGCACTCGGTGTACGGGCGCGGCTACGAGCTGCGCCACCTGCCGGGGTCGGCGTCGGCCTCGTCGTCTTCGCTGATGGTCGACGACGGCTTTCCGGACACCTCGAACGAGCCGACCTGGCTCGAGGAAACCGAGCGCGCCCGGGCCTGATCCGCGACCTGGAGCGCACCGAAAAATGCGCTTCGGTGTTGTCCCCGCCGATTGGGGACAACACTGGGGAAAACCGGGCGGACTTCGGACGAGATCGTTGCCTGGCGCGGCCTGCAACACGGTGCCTGCGAAATGAGCAGCGTGGAAAACTCCGGTTTTTGCGCCGGGTCGGGGCGCTTTTCCTACACCCGATAGTCGCCGTTTTGCGGCCGGGTCAACCATTCGTCCACGAAATACCTGGCGCGAAACCTCACGCGTTCGAGCGCCGCTTCGCGCGAGGGCTGCTGGGCCAGCACGAACACGCAGCGCTGCTCCCTGCCCTGGCGCAGTTCGGCCTTGCCCGCGTAGGTGCCTTCCGGGGCCTCCTTGAGGTCCACCCAGCAGGTCCAGCCTTCGGGAAGGTCGAAGTCGGGGAGGTCGGAGGAAGTCATCGCAAGACGAAGCGTAGTTCTCCGGCTGCCCGCGCTCAATGCCGTGACAACCTGGCGCAAGGGCCTTTTGACAGTTGACCGAGAAAGCCGCGGGGCCTGGGCTCGGTCAACGAGGAAATATGACGACCTTCGGCCTCGAGGAACTGCTCGCATGAACAGGTGCCGTAGCGACCTCTACCAACGCCGGAAGACCGTCGACTCGAGTATCGACGGCCAACCTTAAGCCGAACTGAATTGGGCGCTTCTTTACGCGCCCTGCTCGCGCCCTATTCGCTGACCACCGCGCTGCTGTACGCCGCGTCACCCGTGATCTCCGACTCCGAGAACGGCACCTTCAGCCACTGCTTGGCGCTGTAGGCGCGCGTGTAGTCGCTGCTGTGCGGCGATGCGGGATCGTCCGACAGCGAGTAGGTCAGGAAGGTGCTGGCGTCCACGCCGCCGGCCGGGAAGCGCACGACCTGCATGTAGCTGTTGGCAACGACGGTATCAGAATCCATCGTGTAGCCGCCCTGGTCGAGGTGGTTGAGCGAACAGGTCGTGGTGAAGTAGCCCGTGAAGTCACTGCAGCCGCCGAAGAGCGGGATCTTCTGGCCGTTGCGGGTGACGAACAGGTAGTCGCCGCGCGGCGCGTCGACCGCGTAGGGGCTCGCGTTGACGCGCATCAGCGCCGCGCCGAAAGCCTGGCGCAGCACGTTGGTGGCGCTGGCCTTCAGGTCGCGCGGCGTGTTCAGCGGGTCGGCGGGCGAGAACGGCACGTTGTAGAGGTCGGCGGCGGGCAGGTTCTCCACGCGGGTCCAGAACTCGTCCCACACATGCGCGCCGCGCGCCTCGACGTTGCCTGTGTTGTCCCAGGCACGCAGCGCCGCGCAGGCCGCGGTGGTCTGCACGGTGCCGGCCGGCGTGGCGCCCATGTAGATGTCGTTGTAGGCGACCGCGTTGATGGTGGGCACGGCGCAGACCAGGTCCAGCGCGCTCGTCTTGAAGCGTTCGGCGGTGTAGGAACGGCTGTCGAGCACCATCTGCCGCACGGTCTGCGCGGTGGCGCCCTTGCCCGCATAGCCGTCGGTGCCGTCGATGCGTGCCTGCGCCATCAGGATGCCCAGGCGGGCGCGGGTGGTGAAGCCCGTGTCGACCGTGCCGAAGATGGGCGCAAAGCCGGTCAGCGGCTCCTGCGGGTTGGTGAACCAGGCGCTGTTGTTCATGTTCGCCACGAAGTCGTCGCGCAGCAGGCTGGGCATGCGCGACGCGCCGATGGCGCCCTGCTGCACCGAGTCGGCATCGGTCTGCCAGTCGCAGGCGCTGCGCGAGCCGTCGAAGACCGGCGCGGGCGCCACGCTGCCGCGCAAGGCCATGCCCACGGGGCTGGTGCTCGCGCAGTTCGTGAGCTGGTCCGCCGACACGTTGGGCACCGCGCCGATGTCCGCATACCAGGCCTTGGGGCTGCCACGGCCCACTGCCACGGTGTTGACCCAGGGCACGGCCGATTCCTCGCGCTGGATGGCGGTGAACTCGTCGAGCGACTTCGCCTGGTTCCAGCGCAGCCAGTTGCGGAAGCTGCGGTAGTTGTCGGCGTTGATGTCGCGGATCGTGAAGGCGGTGGACGCGTCCCACTGATTGATGAGCGGGCCATATTCCGACTTGTAGAGCGTGCGCGTCACCGATGCGAGCGTGCCGTTGCCCTGCTTCACCTTCACGGTGATCTCGCTCGGCTGCATCTTCACCGCGCGGCCGTCGCGCATGTAGCTGGTCGCATCGCCCGCGGCGAGCTTGAGTTCGTAGAAGCCGAAGCGCCGGGCCGTCGACACGGTGTGGCTCCATGCCACGTTGTCGTTGAAGCCGATCTGCACCACCGGCACGCCCAGGAACGACGCGCCGCTGACGTTGAGCTTGCCCGGAATGGTGAGTTGCGCCTGGTAGAAGCGGTCGGGCCCGCGCCAGTACCAGTGCGGATTGCCGAACAGCAGCGGGCTCGAGTCGCCCGTGCCCGCGGTGCCGAAGCCGTACATGTTGCTGCCCACGCCGCCCTTGCCGCCGACCCGCACCTCTTGCCGCCGAAGGTCGAGCGCGGCGAGCTGCAGCGCCTGCTGCCTCTTCTTGCCACGCACCGCCACCTTCGACAGCGCCACCGGCGCGGGCGGCGCCGCATTGGCGATCTGCGACAGGAAGTTGACATAACCGCCCACGATGTTGGCCGCGTACATGCGGCGGTAGATGTCGTCGGTGGTGATGGGCTGCACCCATGCCTCGGTGCGGCAGGCGGCGTTGGCCGCACCGGCCCCGCCGGCGCCCGCCTTCGCGTCGCGCACGTAGCGGTTGTAGCCCGCGGTGAAGCCCGCGACCAGTTGCTTCATGTCGTCGGACTGCGCATCGACCATCTTCTTGAGCACGTCGCCCGAGATCGTGTGGCGGTGGAAGAAGTCGGCGTCGATGTTCTTCTGCGCGCCGAGCGTGCCCGGGTATGCGAGCGGCGTGTCGGCGCCGAAGTACTGCGAGCGCTCTCCCCGGTAGGTAAGGAACGAGTCGGCCATGGTGCAGAGGTTGTCCTGTGCCTGCGCGTAGCCGTAGCCATAGCCCGCGCCGCCCCAGGTGTCGGCCTTGATGTGCGGCACGCCCATCGACGTGCGCCGGATCTCGGCCTTGTAGGTGGCATCGGCCGGCGGGTTGGCGGAGTTGCCGGGCAAGGGAATAAAGGCGAATCCGTCGCCTCCTCCACCGCCGCCGCACGCGGTCAGGGTGGTAGCGGCGACGAGCGCGAGCAGGGACAGCGGCATGCCGCCGCGACGTGGGATCTGTTTCATGAAGTCTCCAGTTATTGCTCTCTTCACGGAGCAACGAGGAGCTTAGGCAGAGGCTTCATCGAACTCTTGAACGAAGCCGCTGTGATGATCCGTCTTTACGCTGATGTCATTCGATTGGCTCTGGCAGGCCATCCAATGCAAATGCCTTTTTCTTCAGCAACCCTTCATGAAAGAAAAAGGCGCACGCGGATCGCACTGCAATGTGCAACCCGCGTGCGCCGCCTGAACGAAGCCGCTGCGTGACTTCTAGCGTTTGCTCGCCCCTTCCCGCACGGCGTTTCCGATCGCCTTGTCGAGCAGCTCCAGGCCCAGGTCGATCTCGCTGTCGCTGATCGTCAGCGGCGGCGCGATGCGAAAGACACCGCCCATCGAAGGCAGCTTCACGATGTTCATGCTCAGCCCGAGCTTCATGCATTCGCGCGTGATGGCCTCGCCGAGTTCGGACGCGGGCTTGCGCGTCTGGCGGTCGGTGACGAGCTCCAGCCCCAGCAGCAGGCCGCGTCCGCGCACGTCGCCGATGCATTCGTGGCGCGACTGCAGCTTGTGCAGGCCCTGCACCATTCGTTCGCCCGCGGTGCGCGCGCGTTCGACGAGCCCGTCGCGCTCCACCACTTCGAGCACCTTGAGCCCGACCGCCGCGGGGAGCGGGTCGGAGACGTGCGTGGTGTAGAACAGGAAGCCGCGCGCATGGGCCTCTTCCTCGATGGCGGCGGTCGTGACCATCGCCGCCAGCGGCAGGCCCGCGCCCAGGGTCTTGGAGAGCGTGAGGATGTCGGGCGCCACGCCGTCGCGCTCGCACGCGAACATCAGGCCGGTGCGGCCGACGCCGGTCTGCGCCTCGTCGACGATCAGCAGCATGCCGCGCTCGGCGCACTTCTGCTTCAACGCGGCCATGTAGCCCGGTGGCAATTCGAGGATGCCGCCGCTGCTGAGAATAGGCTCGGCAATGAACGCGGCGAGCGCGCCGGTCGACTGCCGGTCGACCTGCTCGAAGCCGTCGTCGAGTTCGCGGCGCCAGTCGAGTTCGCCTTCCGGCGTGGTGAAGCGGGGCCGGTAGGCGTTCGGTGCCGGAATGGCGAACGAGCCCGCGGCCGCGGGGCCATAGCCCTTGCGGCCCGCGCTGTAGGTGGCGGCGGCCGCGCTGCCGGTCATGCCGTGCCACGACTGCGTGAAGGCCACCACCTCGTGGCGGCCCGTGACCAGCTTGGCCATGCGCAGCGCCGCCTCGTTCGACTCGGCGCCCGTGCTCAGCAGCAGGCACCGCTCCAGCTCGCCCGGCGCGTGCCGCGCGATCTCCGCGGCCAGCGCCACCACCGGTCGCGACAGCATGCCGCTGAACAGGTGATCGAGCGTGCGCGCGTACTGCGAGACCACGGCCACGATGTCCGGATGCGAGTGGCCCAGCAGCGCGCTCATTTGTCCCGACGTGAAGTCCAGAATGCCCCGGCCATCGGCGTCGTAGACGAAGCTGCCCTGCGCGCGCTCGATGATCAGCGGCTCGAAGCTGCCGCCGTAGCGCACCAGATGCCGGCGGGCCTGCGCCCAGAACTTGGAGTCGTCGTTCCTGCTCATGTCGATGCTTCCGATCAAAATGCAGCACATTACGCAGCGGCGTCCACACCGGGAAGCGAATAGTTTTGAACCCAGGTATCAGGAGAACTCATGCCGTGAGCCAGTCCCTCGACATCGACCTGCTTCGCAGCTTCGTGGCCATTGCCGAGACGGGCGCGCTGGGCCGGGCCGCCACGCGCGTGGGGCGCACGCAGTCGGCACTCAGCATGCAGATGCAGAAGCTCGAGGGCATCGTCGAGCAGCCGCTGCTGTATCGCACCGGGCGCGGCGTGACGCTCACGGCCACCGGCGAGCGGCTGCTCGTGCGCGCGGGCGAGCTGCTGCGCAAGCACGACGAAGCCCTGGCCGAGCTGCGCGGCGAGCAACTGAGCGGCGTGCTGCGCTTCAGCTGCCCCGACGACTATGCCGCCGTGTTCCTGCCGCACCTGCTGCAAGGCTTTGCCAGCCTGCATCCACGGGTGCAACTGGAAGTGATGTGCGGGCCCACGCCGCGACTGCACGAGCTGCTGGCCCGCCATGCGGTCGACCTGGCGCTGGTGTCGGTGGCGGGCGACGGTGTCGGCGCCGACGTGATCCGGCGCGAGCAACTGGTCTGGGTGGCGCAGCGTGGCGGCGCGGCTGCGTTGCTCGACCCGCTGCCGTTGGCGCTGGGCGCGCCCGACGCGCTGGACCACCTGTTGCCAAAGCAGGCCCTGGAGGCCGCGGGCCGCGCGTACCGGCTCGCCTACGCCAGCAGCAGCTTCGCCGGCCTGGTCGCGATGGCGCGGTCCGGGCAGGCCGTGATCGTGCTGACGCGCACGGCCGTGCCCGACGACCTGGAGATCCTGACGCCGGAACAGGGCCTGCCCGAGCTGCCCAGCGTCGGGATCACGCTCGCGTTCGACCGCGAGCCGCCGACGGCGCTGACGGCCGCATTCGCGGCGCACGTGCGGAAGTTTCTTCCCGTGGCTTGAACGGCGGCGCCGGCTTTCGCCTCGACAGACCGAAATGGTTGCATACAGACCAAATCGGTAGAATAATGGAATCGCCCGCCCGGCCGGGAGAGCATCGGCCCGTTCATCAGCGCATGGCCGGGTCGCTCGCATACACATTCCAAGGAAAACGCCATGCCCTTCTTGCTGAACGCGCTCTCGGTGATCAGGCAGGAACTGAAGGCGATCGTCGTCCTCGGCGCCGTCGCCTGGGGGCTCTACACGGTGACCACGGCCGTCATGGCGGCCATGCCCGACGTCCGCATTTCGATCAGCATGGGGCACGGGGTGCTGGCCCCCAAATTGATCAGTTTTGTCGGGGGCTTATGGGTGGCGCCGGTTTCGCGGAAACCGGCAACGCCCTCAACGCACCCGCTTTGATTTTTTTTCGCGGTGGCCGAGGCCGTCCATCGCGGCCGCGATGATTTCGCTGCGCCACTGCGCTTTCAGGCCCATGCGGGTGGCCAGCAGCGCCGTGATTCCGAGGCCGGTGAATGCGCTCGTGATGCGCACGATCCGCTCCGGCGTGGTCGCCAGCAGATCGGTGCCGAGCACCTGGTAGACCAGCATGCCCATCTCCGTCAGTTTCGGGTCGACGTTCTCGTCGTTGCTCGCCAGCCGGTTGGCAAACGCCGACACGCCCGGCCAGTCGAAGGTGAAGTCGACGGAAGCCTCGACCACGGCCCTGTCGCGCTCGATGCCGGGAGGAAGCGCTTCGACGCTGGCCAGCAGCGCATGCAGATGGTCGAAGCTGGCCTTGAAGCCCGCCTCGTAGATCGCTTTCTTGCTCGGGTAGTGGTGCAGCAACCCGGCCTTGGAATAGTTGACGGCATCCGCGATCTGCTGGAGCGACGTGTTCTCGAAACCATGTCTGGCGAACAGGCCGGCAGCGCGGTCGATGATCTCCGCATCGATTTGAGATTTGGTCGGCCTTGGCATCGGGGCAGTCTAACGCAGGCTTCTACCGAAATGGTCCGTCTTCGAGTGGATTGGTTGGTAAAGAAACGCTGCATCCGGTCATCGGACGGACGCTCCATTTAGCGTGCATTTGCCGTTCACTATTGACTGATGGTGTCGCAAACCGCCAACGTTACCGCGCCAATGAGCATGCCGTCGCCTTGGCAAAGCATGCGGAGCTTCTGCCCCTTGGTAAGAGCCCCAGCCGCATCAGCGGCAGGAACGACCTTCATCGAGATGACTTTGGCACTGTTTTCCATACCGGTGATCACCGCAACGGTCTTGTCCAGACGTGCGCTGTTGGGCATGAATCGGTTGTCGGAACGCAGCATGACCACGATGTTGCCAAACGCATCCTTGCGCACGGAATCGACCGTCGCTCTCACGAAGAGGTACTTGCCCTTGTACTTGCCGTCCGCCGCGACCTCATTCGCGCGGTACTCGCTGCCGAGTGAAACGCTGTCCACCTGGGCCAACTTCTTTGCATCAAGATCGGCAGTCAGGCGGCGGACAAATTTTTCCGTCTCCGGCGAATCGAACGCAGTCTTATCGGCGGCAAGGGCGGAAGATGCAACGCAAAGCGCCGCGAGCGTGGCGAGGATGGGACGGTATCTAACGGTCATCATGAATCGAGACTGGGCCGCGATGGCCGGAGTGGATGAAGCGGACTTGGGTAAACGGCCGCAGCGCAGGCGTCACGGGGCATCGGAACTCGTCAGCGATCGACCTTTTTCCGCGATGGCCGCGAGATCGCAAATACGCTGAAAAATCGATGAAGTGGCCAAGGAAAGAAACGGCCAAGCTATGAACTGCACATGGCTTTGGGCGTGAAACAGGCAAAAAAATAGCCCCTTGCGGGGCCATTCTTGGAGGAGAGGGAGGGATTCGAACCCTCGGTACTATCGCTAGTACGCCTGATTTCGAGTCAGGTACATTCGACCACTCTGCCACCTCTCCGGTGTCTGTCGAGCCTTCGATTATACGGGTAATTTCGGGCGTTTCGACAAAAAGTATCAGGCGCGCAAAACTTCGACGCCGCCGATGTACGGACGCAACGCCGCCGGCACGTTGATCGAGCCGTCTTCGTTCTGGTGGTTCTCCAGCACGGCCACCAGCGCGCGGCCCACGGCCAGGCCGGAACCGTTGAGCGTGTGCACGAGTTCGTTCTTGCCCTGCGCGTTCTTGAAACGGGCCTGCAAGCGGCGCGCCTGGAAGGCTTCGCAGTTCGACACCGAGCTGATCTCGCGGTAGGTGTCCTGCGCGGGCAGCCACACTTCCAGGTCGTAGGTCTTGGCGGCGGTGAAGCCCATGTCGCCGCTGCACAGCAGCACCACGCGGTACGGCAGCTCCAGCGCCTGCAGCACGGCCTCGGCGTGGCCGGTCATCTGCTCGAGCGCGTCGTAGCTCTTCTCGGGGTGCACGACCTGCACCATCTCGACCTTGTCGAACTGGTGCTGGCGGATCATGCCGCGCGTGTCGCGGCCCGCGCTGCCGGCTTCGGAGCGGAAGCACGGCGTGTGGGCCGTGACCTTGATCGGCAGTTGCGACTCGGCCACCACCTCGTCGCGCACGAAGTTGGTCAGCGGCACTTCGCTGGTCGGAATGAGGTACAGCGCCGAATGGTCGGGCACGGCCTCGCCGTCCTGGCCGCCCTTCTTGGCGGCGAACAGGTCGCCCTCGAACTTGGGCAGTTGGCCGGTGCCGCTGAGCGTGGCGGCGTTGACGATGTAGGGCACGTAGCACTCGGTGTAGCCGTGCTTCTCGGTCTGCAGGTCGAGCATGAACTGCGCGAGCGCGCGGTGCAGGCGGGCAATCGGGCCCTTCATGACGGTGAAGCGCGAGCCCGACAGCTTGGCGCCCATCTCGAAGTCCAGGCCCAGCGGGCCGCCCAGGTCGACGTGGTCCTTGGGCGTGAAGCCCAGCGGCACGGCGTTGGCGCCCGCGCCGCCCTTCGGGCTCCAGCGGCGCATTTCGAGGTTGCCGGCCTCGTCCTCGCCCAGCGGCACGCTGGCGTGCGGCAGGTTGGGCACGGCCAGCAGCAGGGTCTGCAGCTCGGGCTGGATTTCTTCGAGGCGCTTGGACTGCGACTCCTGCTCGGCCTTGAGCGCGTTGACTTCGGTCATCAGCGCGTCGACCGATTCGCCCTTGGCCTTGAGCGGGCCGATCTGCTTGTTCAGCGTGTTGCGGCGCGCCTGGATTTCCTCGGTGCGGGTTTGCAGCGTCTTGCGCTCGGCCTCGAGCGCGGTGAACGCCGACACGTCGAGGTACGGCTGGTTCTTCTTGCGTTTTTCGAGGCCGGCCACGGCGGAGGCCAGGTCTTTGCGGAGCAGGGTGATGTCGAGCATGGAGAGATTTTAGGGAAACAGCGCCCGCGTTCAGGCGACCGTGGCGGGGTCGACATTCGCCCCGCAGATGATCAGGCACACCTTCTCGCCCGCGCGCGGCACATACGCCCCGCTCTGCAGCGCCGCCAGCGGCAGCGCGGCGGCCGGCTCCACGGCCAGCTTCAGCTCTTTCCACAGCCACTGCTGGGCGGCGCGGATGGACTCGTCGGACAGCAGCAGCGCCTGCGCGACCTGCTTTTGCGTGATGTCCCAGGCAATGGCGCCGATGCGGCGCGCGCCCAGCGAGTCGGCCGCGATGCCGCCCACGTCGACGTCGACCGGCTCGCCGGCTTCGCGGGCGCGGAACAGCGTGGGGGCTTTTTCAGGCTCGAGCGCGACCACGCGGGCGCGCTGCTCGAACCAGCCGGCCAGGCCGCCGATCAGGCCGCCGCCGCCCACGCTCACGAGCACGGCGTCGGGCAGGCCGCCCTGCCGTTCGATTTCGCGGCCCAGCGTGCCGGCGCCGGCCACCACTTCGGGCTGGTCGTAGGCGTGCGTGAGCAAGGCGCCCGATTCCTTCTGGCGCGCAAGGCAGGCCGCGAGCGCGTCGGGGTACAGCTGGCCGACCACGACCACCTCTGCGCCCAGCGCGCGCAGCCGCGCCCGCTTGGCCTCGGGCGACACGCCCGGCAGGAACACCTGGCACGGCACGCCGAGCGCGCCGGCGGCAGCCGCCGTGGCAATGCCCGCGTTGCCGCCCGACGCCACGACCACGCCGCTTTCGGGAATGTCGTTGGCCAGCAGCCGGTTCATCATGCCGCGGGCCTTGAAGCTGCCGCTGACCTGCATGTGCTCCAGCTTGAGCCAGATTTCAGCGCCCGGCGCCTCGACGCCGAAGGCCGACGTCGGCAGCTTCCACAGCGGGGTTTCGCGCAGGAAATGGCCGGCGCGTTCGCCCAGCCTGCGGGCGGCGCTATCGATTTCGGAGCGCCAGTCGGTATTTTTCGTGTCGTTCAAGAGATGTGTCCTGGAGGCGGAATGTCGTCGAGCTTGAGGCCCTTGGGGAGCGGAAACTTGATGGTTTCCTCGATGCCGTCCATCTTGCGGACCGACACCGCGCCGAACGCGCGCACGCGGTCGATCACCTCGCGCACCAGCACTTCGGGGGCCGAGGCGCCGGCGGTGAGGCCGATGCGCGTCTTGCCCTCGAACCACTCGGGCTTGAGTTCTTCGGCCGAATCGACCATGTAGCTCTCGGTGCCCAGGCGCTGCGCCAGCTCGCGCAGGCGGTTGCTGTTGGAGCTGGTGGGGCTGCCGACCACGATGACGAGGTCGACCTGCGGGCTCATGATCTTCACCGCGTCCTGGCGGTTCTGGGTGGCGTAGCAGATGTCCTGCTGCTTGGGCTCGCGCACGGCCGGAAAGCGCGCGCGCACGGCGGCGGCGATTTCAGCGGCGTCGTCCACGCTCAGCGTGGTCTGCGTGACCACGGCGAGCTTTTCGGTTTGAAGGGGCGCCACGCGCGCCACGTCGGCAACGTCTTCGACCAGGTGGATGCCGCTGGAAAGCTGGCCCATCGTGCCCTCGACCTCGGGGTGCCCCTTGTGGCCGATCATGATGAATTCGTAGCCCTCTTTCGCGAGCTTGGCCACCTCGACGTGCACCTTGGTCACCAGCGGGCAGGTGGCGTCGAAGATCTCGAAGCCGCGGTCGCGCGCCTCCTGCTCCACCGCCTTGCTCACGCCGTGCGCGCTGAACACCAGCGTGGCGCCGGGCGGCACGTCGGACAGCTCCTCGATGAAGATCGCGCCCTTGGCCTTGAGCTCGTTCACCACGTAGGTGTTGTGCACGATCTCGTGGCGCACGTAGATCGGCGCGCCGAACTTGGCGATGGCGCGCTCGACGATCTCGATGGCGCGGTCGACCCCCGCGCAGAAACCGCGCGGTTCGGCCAGCAGGACTTCCGAGATGTCGGAGTTCATAGCACCCCGATCAGCTTCACTTCGAAGGTGACGGGCTGGCCCGCCAGCGGGTGGTTGAAGTCGAAGCGCACGCCGGTCTCGTTCGACTCGATGACCGCGCCGGCGTAGCTGCCGGTGCCGTCGGGCGTGGGGAACTGCACCACGTCGCCGACGGCGTACTGCTCGTCGGGGTCGCCCATCTGCGCGAGCAGCTTGCGGGCCACCCACTGCTGCATCTCGGGGTTGCGGTCGCCGAAAGCCTCGCCGGCGGGCAGCTCGAAGGTGGCGTGCGTGCCCTCTTCCAGGCCCATCAGGCGCTGCTCCATGGCGGGAGAAAGCTCGCCGGTGCCCAGCGACAGGGTCGCGGGCTTGTCGGCGAACGTATTGATGATGTCGCCTGCCGGTCCGGCCAGCCGGTAGTGCAGGGTCAGGAAGGAGCCGGAAGTCACGACTTGGGACATGGAGGCATCAGAGGTGGGCAAAGACAAGGTGGGTGTCCCGATAAACTGGCCCTCATTTTAAGGATCGGGGCTTCCACCCCGTTCCGCCAAGGTTTCACCCCAGGGTTTCATGGCATTCAAGGATCTCCCTCTCGACGCCCGGCCGCGCGAAAAACTCATCTCGCGGGGCGCGGCCGCGCTGGCGGACGCCGAGCTGCTGGCCCTGCTGCTGCGCACCGGCGTGGCGGGCAAGAACGTGCTGCAGCTGGCGCAGCAGCTGCTCGAACGCTTCGGTGGCCTGTCGGGCCTGCTGCACACGGGCGCCGACGACCTCAAGTCCGTCAAGGGCATGGGCGGCAGCGCCAAGCGCTCCGAACTGATCGCGGTGCTCGAGCTGGCGCGCCGCGCCATGGGCGAAAAGCTCAAGGAGCGCGCCGTGTTCGACTCGCCCGACGCGGTCAAGCAGTACCTGCAGCTGCACATCGGCTCGCGCCCCCACGAGGTGTTCGTGGTGGTGTTCCTCGACGTGCAGCATCGGCTCATCGCGCTGGAAGAAATGTTTCGCGGCACGCTGACGCAGACCAGCGTCTACCCGCGCGAGGTCGTCACGCGCGCCATCCACCACCAGGCCGCGGCCGTGCTGCTGGCCCACAACCACCCGAGCGGCAGCATCGAGCCCTCGCGCGCCGACGAGTCGCTCACGCAGACGCTGCGCGCCGCGCTCGGGCTGATCGACGTGCGCGTGCTCGACCACGTCATCGTGAGCCCCGGCCAGAGCTTCTCGATGGCCGAGAAAGGACTGCTCTGATGGCCTCGCGTCCGCCTTCCCTGAAGAACCTGGCCGACCTCAAGCAGGTGCAGCGCGTGATCGCCGAAACCCGCGAGCGCGAAGCCGCCGAGGCGGCGGCCAAGGCTGCGGCCGATCGCAAGCGCGCCGCCGAAAAAGACCTGTTCACGCGCGCCATCGGCGCCACCGAGCCGCTGCGCCGCAAGGCCTCGGTGCCGCTCGCGCCCGAGCCGCCCGCGCCCATCCCCGTGCAGCACCAGCTCGACGAGCAGCGCGTGCTGCGCGAGTCGCTGTCGGACGAGTTCGACGTGACCACGCTGCTCGACGTGGACGACGCCATGAGCTTTCGCCGGCCCGGCATCGGCACCGACATCACGGCGCGGCTGCGCAAGGGCGACTGGGCCATCCAGGCCCAGGTCGACCTGCACGGGCTGCGCAGCGACGAGGCCCGCGAGGCGCTCGGCGGATTCATCCGCACGGCCCACAAGCAGGGCCTGCGCTGCGTGCGCGTGGTGCACGGCAAGGGCCTGGGCTCGCCGGGCAAGCAGCCGGTGCTCAAGACCAAGACGCAGCGCTGGCTGATCCAGAAGAACGAAGTCATCGCCTTCGTGCAGGCCAAGCCGGCCGAAGGCGGCGCCGGCGCGCTGGTGGTGTTGCTGGCGCCCGTGCGGCGCTGAGCCGCACGGGCACCGGCCTCACTTCTTTCAGTTGTTCAGGTCGAGCTTGTAGACCGAGCGGCCCTTGCCGCTGCCGTCGTCCGCCGTCAGCAGCGAGACGTTGGCCAGGCCCGCGTCGGCCGCCGCGCCCAGTTGCCCCTGCCCCGACGTGAACACCACGTTGCCCGCCGTCGCCACCTTGGTGAAGCGCCAGCTGCGCGAGGCGCCGTTCGCGACGCGCGTGATTGTCTTCTTTGCCTTGATGTAGGCGATCAGCACGTCGCGGTTCGCATCGGGCGAGGGATAGATCGTCGCACGGCCGTCCAGCGCGGGAATGAAGCTCGCGCCGCTCGTTGCACGGTAGTTGTTCGTTGCAATGACGAACTCCTTCGCCGGGTCGATCGCCGTGCCCATGTACATCAGGTTCTTGATGCGGCTGCCTTCGCTTTGCGTCACGTCGATCTCGTACTGCACATCCGGCGTGGTGAACATGTCGAAGTTGTAGCCCGGGAAGGTGCTGATCAGTTGCTGGTCGGTGGTCAGCGCCGGGTTGATCTTGTTGAAGCGCTTGGCCGCTGCCTCGAGCCAGCTCTTGATCTCCGCGCCCGTGACCTTGACCGCGTACACCGTGTTCGGGTACAGGTACAGGTCGGCCGCGTTGAAGATCGCGAGGTTGCCCACGGCCACGTCCGTGTAGTCGCGCCCGCCTTCATAGCCCGACTTGAACGGCGCGCTCACCGACAGCACCGGCAGGCTCGCGTACTGCGGCAGGCTGGCCTGGATGTAGGTCTTCACGTAGTCGGCCTGCGCCTCGTTCACGATCTGGATCGCGCCCGGGTCGCCCACGTCCGCGAAGTAGGTGCTCATGCGGAAGTCGGTGCTGCCGATGGGCGTCTTCACGTAGGTGATCGCGGCCTGGTGCTGCGTCTCGATCTGCGGGGCGACGGCCGGGTCGGCGTCGACGTAGATCGCCTTGCCCGCGCCGTCCTTGCCGGTCTGCGTGGAGCGCGCATCGACGAAGGTCTTGCTCTTGTCCACGCTCCAGGCCTTGCCGTCGTACACCAGCTCGAGCTTGATGAGGCCCAGTGCCTTGCCCCACGAGCTGGCCATCACGGCGGGCACGCCGTTCACGGTGCCGGCCGCGTTGTCCACGCCGGCCTGCGTGTAGCCGGGCTTGGCGCCGCGGTCGGGGAACACGCCGTGCTGGTGGCCCATCATGAGCGCGTCGATGCCCGCCACCTTCGACAGGTAGAGGCCGGGGCTTTCCATCGTCGGCGAGTACGGCGACGCATCGAGGCCGCCGTGCTGCAGCGCGACCACGATGTCCACGCCCTTGGCGCGCAGCTCGGGAATGTATTTGGTGGCCGCCTCGACCGCGCCTTCGGTGCGCACCTTGCCTTCGAGAAAGCGCTTGTCCCAGTTCAGGATGCCGGGCGTGGTGAAGCCGATCACGCCCACCCTCACCGGCACCGTCACGGCCTTGCCGTCGGGCCCGGTGGCGGTGAACTGCTTCGTCACGATGGTGTAGGGCGCCAGCAGCGGCTTGCCGCTCTTCACGCTCTGCACGTTGGCCAGCACCATCGGGAAGGTCGGGCCGGCGCACTTCTTCGTGCCGTCGACACCTTCCACGTCGAGCCCGCCGCCGAGCACCTGGTTGAGAAAGTCCAGGCCGTAGTTGAACTCGTGGTTGCCCAGCGTGCCGGCGTCGTAGCCGGTGGTGTTCATGACCTTGTAGACCGACAGCGGCTGCGTGCACGGAATGCGGCTCACCTGCGCTTCGTAGTCGGCCAGCGCCGTGCCCTGGATGGTGTCGCCGTTGTCGAACAGCATCGTGTTCGCGAATTCCTTGCGCGCCGCGTTGATCAGCGTGGCGGTGCGCTCGTAGCCGTACGACTTGTCTTCGGCGAGCTTGAAGTAGTCGTAGCTGCGCACGTTGAAGTGCAGGTCGGTGGTTTCGAGCAAGGCCACCGTGGCGCGCGTGCCGGCGGCCACGGGCGTGACGGCGGGCGGCGCGGGGTTGACCGGCGGAAAGACGATGCCGCCGCCACCGCCGCTCCCGCCACCGCAAGCGGTGAGCGCGGCGGCCAGCACGACGGCGCAAGTGGACATGGGGGCGAGGCGCAAGAACGGCGCAGTCGCTGCTGCATTCTTCATCGAGGGGTCTCCCTGCAAACGTGAGGAAGACCAGTCTCTGAAAGCGAAGTGACAGGCTGGTGAATCCAGCCTGACTGCAGCGCGCCCGCGACAGTTGCTGAACGGCAGGTTAAGACAGGTGGTTCTTCAGCGGCACCGACGCATCGGCCACCGCCGCCGCGTCGGGGCTGCGGCCGGCTTCGAGCAGCTTGCGGCTCATCATGTGGTCGACCGGCGCATTGACCGACTCGACGCACACCAGTTGCCCGTCGACATAGTGGAACAGCGAGAACGCTTCGGGCTTCGGCCCTGGGCGGCGCACGCTGCTCAGGCCCGGCGTGCCTTCGGCCGGCATCAGGCCCGCCATCTGCAGGCGCATGCTGCCCTGGTCGGACCAGAACCACGCAACCGCGTCGTGGTCGCGCGCCGTGCCGGTGAGCGTGGCCACGGCCGTGCGGGCCTGGTCGTTCGCGTTCTGCACCGACTCCAGCCGCAGCGCGCAGCCCGCGCGGCGGTCGGGAAAGCGCGTGCAGTCGCCCACCGCGAGCACGCCGGCCGCGCTGGTCTGCATCTGCGCATCGACCACGATGCCGTCGGCGCACTCGATGCCGGCGGCCTGCGCAAGCGCAGTCTCGGGCACCGCGCCGATGCCCAGCAGCAGCAGGTCGACCGGCTGCTTCACGCCGCTGACCTGCACCGACACCAGCCGGTCGCCTTCGACCTCGAACGCACCGGTCTGCGCGCCGAGCACGATGTCGATGCCGGCCGCGCGGTGCGTGGCCAGCACGTGCGCCGACAGCTCCGGCGACACGGCGCGGCCCAGCAGGCGCGGCGCGCTTTCGATCACCTGCACCGACTTGCCCAGCGCCTTGGCCGTGGCCGCCACTTCGAGCCCGATGAAACCGCCGCCCAGCACGGTGACCTTCTCGGCCGATGCGAGGCGCGAACGCAGGCGATGCGCCTCGTCGGCGGCGCGCAGGCTCGCGACGTTTTCCAGGCCCGGCTTCAGGTCGGGCATCTGGCGCGCGCGCGTGCCGGTGGCCAGCACCAGCTGTTCCCACGGCAGCACCGCGCCCGAACGCAGCGTGACGGTGTGCGCCTCGCGGTCGATGGCCACGGCCGCGTCGCCCAGGTGCAGCGTGATGCCCGCTTCGCGGTACCAGTCGGCGGCCTTGTGCGGCTGCGTCGTCTCTTCCGCGCTCTTGAGGAAAGCCTTGGACAGCGGCGGACGGTGGTACGGCTCGCAAGCCTCCTCGCAGACGAGGTGAACGCGCGCGCCCTGCCCCGCTTCCGCAAGGCCGGCGCAGAGCTGGGCCGCGGCGTGGCCGCCGCCGATGATGACGATGGAATTCATGATGAGAGAAACGTCTTTCGGAATCGTTGTGTGGTCGGTCTGGCAGTCAGTCACTCACCGCGGTTGCGCATCCAGTCGGCGGTCTTGAAGAAGGAGTCGCGCAGCCTGGCGCGCAGGTCTTCGGCCACGCCCGTCTCGCCCATCGCCTGGTCCATGCAGGCCAGCCACTGGTCGCGTTCCTTGATGCCGATGCTGTGCCCGCCGATGCTCTGCGGCAGGTGCCGCGCACGCAGCATCGGGTGGCCGAAGCGGTCGGTGTAGTGCTGCGGGCCGCCCAGCCATCCGCACAGGAACCAGAACAGGCGCTGGCGTGCGTTGTCGAGGCTGGTGCCGTGCACCGCGCGCAATTGCGCGTAGGCGGGCTCGAGGTCCATCAGGTCGTAGAAGCGCTCGACCAGCGCCTCCACTTTCGGTTCGCCGCCGATCCAGTCGAACGGCGTGCCGGCGGGCGGCTTTTCTTGAATCTGCATGGGCGGGAGTATCCCTCCAGGGTCTCGTCAGGCCTGCACGAGGTTCGGAATTCCCACATCGGGGTTCACCTCGGCCTCGTAGTCCACGCCCTCCACCGCAAAGCCGAAGAGCCGCAGGAACTCGGTCTTGTAGCCCGCGAAATCGCTGATCGCATCGAGGTTCTCGTTGGTCACCTGCGGCCACAGCTCCTGCACGCGCGACTGCACCTGCGGCGCCAGTTCCTTGTAGTCGGCGCGCAGGCGGCCTTCGTCGTCGAGGTGCGGCGCGCTGCCGTAGAGGCTGTCGGCATAGAGGCCGTGAACCTGCTCGATGCAGCCTTCGTGCGTGCCTTGCTCCTTCATCACCTTGAACAGCAGCGACAGGTACAGCGGCATCATCGGAATGGCCGAGCTGGCCTGCGTGACCACCGCCTTCAGCACCGACACGCGCGCGTCGCCGCCCTTCGCGGCCAGTTGCGCGCGAATGCCCAGCACCTTCTCGTCCAGGTCTTTCTTGGCGGCGCCGATGGAGCCGTTCCAGTAGATGTCGTGCGTGATCTGCTCGCCCAGGTAGGTGAAGGCCGTGGTCTTGGCGCCGTCGGCCAGCACGCCGGCCTGCTGCAGCGCGTCGATCCACATCTGCCAGTCTTCGCCGCCCATCACGGCCACGGTGTTGTCGATCTCTTCCTGCGTGGCGGGCTCGAGCACCGACTCCTTCACCACTTCGTTGTCGGTGTCCAGACCGCGCAGGTTCACCGACTTGCCGATGGGCTTGAGCACCGAGTTGAAGACCTGCCCCGTCTTCGGGTGCGTGCGGCGCGGCGCGGCCAGGCTGTAGACCACGAGGTCGACCTGCCCGAGGTCGGCGCGAATGGCGTCGATGGTCAGTTGCTTGACTTCGTCCGAGAAGCCGTCGCCGTTGATGCTCCTGGCATAGCGGCCTTCGGCCGTGGCCGCGCGGTGGAAGGCGGCGGTGTTGTACCAGCCGGGCGAGCCCGGGCGGCTCTCGGTGCCCGCGCGCTCGAAGAACACGCCGAGCGTGTCGGCGCCGCAGCCGAAGGCGGCGGTGATGCGCGCGGCCAGGCCGTAGCCGGTCGATGCGCCGATGACCAGCACCTTCTTCGGGCCGCCCGCGATGGGCGGCCGGGCCTTGACGTAGTCGATCTGTTGCTGGACGTTGGCTTCGCAACCGGTGGGATGGGTCGTGACGCAGATGAAGCCACGCACGCGGGGTTTGATGATCATGGAGATCTCGCTGAATGAGATACGGGAGAGAAGTCGCGCAAGAACGGTCGAAGCGCGTTTTCGCGCCGCGAATTTAACCCAGCCCGCGAGCGGGACCCTCAGCAGCCACAAAGGCAGAATGCCACCGGCGTAGCCGCCGAAGCGGCGAACCAAGTCATTTTCTGGATCTGTCCGCGAGTGGAGGTGAGGGTATGGGAAGCTATTCGGAGCTGTACTTTTCGGACGTCAAGACCCCGCCGGGACGCGGGGAGCTTTCGGAGGCATCCCCCTACCTGCTCGCCAGGCATCACGTCCCGATCCTCTGGTTGGCCTTGTTCCATGCGGGAGACATCCACGATGTCCCCGATCCGGACGATCCGGATGACCTGAACGGTCCATGGCCCTACATGGTGGCGCAAAGAGCCAGAGCCATTGCCGCGCTCGCAGCGAGGCGCGCCCTGCTGTCATCGCGGTTCCCGGACATGGACCCGGTCTGGCTGGTTCAGTTCGGCTGGATGCTGGAGCAGGCATCGTTCGAATACGTGCACCTCGACACCGCATCGGTCGGCTCGATGATCGGCACTGGCCCCGAGTGGCGGCAATCACTTGAAACGCTGCTGTGCATCTTCGAGACCGACCCCGGCCTCGAGCAACAGGGATGGCACCTGTTCAACGCGCACTACGTCGGCGCCTATCGAGGAGAGGCCGGCAAGAAGCCATGGACCTATTGCGGAAGCAGCGGCACTGACCAACCCATGTCATGGGAACCACCCGGATCGACCACGCCCCGCTCATAGCCGCACACACATGTCGATATATGAATTCACCATTTAATGATCTGAAGTTTTATTGATATGGTCATGCCCTGCTTTCACCGAAGGAGAAGAACATGCGCTTGAACCTGATTGCCGCGGCCGTCGCCGCATCCACGCTGCTGCTGGGCACGCTCGCCCACGCCGACCAGTTGGCGGACATCAAGAAGAAGGGCGAGCTGGTCGTCGGCGTGCTCGGCACCGACGAGCCCGCCACCTTCGTCGACCCGAAGACGCGCCAGATCGTCGGCTACGAGGTCGACCTGGTCAACGCCGTCGCCAAGAAGATCGGCGTGAAGCCGGTGCTCAAGCAGATCGCCGTGGCCGCGCGCATTCCCGAGCTGCAGCAGGGCCATGTCGACCTGGTGGCCGCCGGCCTCACGCACAACAAGGAGCGCGAGGCGCAGATCGACTTCTCGCTCACCACCTTCGTGACCGGCCAGAAGGCCATCGTGAAGAAGGACAGCGGCATCAACGAAGTGCCGCAGCTCGCGGGCAAGAAGGTGCTGACCATCCGCGGCGGCACGCAGGAGCCGAACATCCGCAAGGCCGTGCCCAACGTCGAGGTCGTGACCTTCGACACGAGCCAGCAGGCCTTCCAGGCGCTGCAGCAGGGCAAGGGCGTGGGCTACGTGGACGACGAGGCCGCGCTGCTGCGCAGCTACGCCAAGCTGGGCCCGCAGAAGGCGCAGTACGTGGTGCTCAAGCAGAACCTGAGCACCGAGGCGCTGGCCATCGGCATCAAGAAGGGCGAGAGCAGCCTGAAGGCCGTGGTGGACGACACGCTGCGCGAGCTCGAGAAGTCGGGCGAAGCCGAGAAGATCTTCATCAAGTGGTACGGCCCGAACACGGCCTCGGGCTTCCAGACGCGCGACTTCAAGCTCGACAGCGACAAGATCGACTGAGCCTTGCCTTTCTCCTTCCCCCGCTGGGGGAAGGCCGGGATGGGGGCAAGCGGCCTCCGCACAGGCAGTGACGCACCGATCGCCGCCGAGCCCCCACCCCAACCCTCCCCCGACGCGGGAGGGAGCAAATTCCCCACGCGACGGTGATACTGTCGCCCCCCATGCCTTTGTTCGACTATTCCTTGCTGCTCACCGGCAAGTACCACGACATGCTGGTCGCGGGCCTGCTGCTGTCGCTGCAGCTGCTCGCGGCCGCGCTGGTGCTGGCGTTGCCCATCGCGCTGGTGGTGGCGCTCCTGCGGCTGTCGCCGTTCGCGCCGCTGCGCTGGCTCGGCTTTGCGTACGTGGAGTCGATCCGCAACATCCCGCTGCTCGCGCACATGCTCTTCTGGTATTTCGGCGCGCCCGAGTTGCTGCCCGAGGGCATCAAGCAGTGGCTCTACGCGGGGCACATCGAGGCCTTCAGCGCGGTGATCGCGCTGGCGCTGTACACGGCGGCCTTCATGGCCGAGGACATCCGCAGCGGCATCCGCGCGATTCCCACCGTGCAGTTCGAGGCCGGGCGCGCCATGGGCTTCAGCTACCTCGCGACCATGCGCCGCGTGGTGCTGCCGCAGGCGCTGCGCGTGACCGTTCCGCCGCTGATCTCGCAGACGCTGAGCCTGTGGAAGAACACCTCCATCGCCACCGTCATCGGCGTGGCCGAGCTGATGTACCAGGCCGGCCAGGTCGAGAGCGCGACCTTCCGCAGCTTCGAGTCGTTCGCGTTCGCGAGCGCGGCGTATCTCACGGTGTCGCTGGCCATCACGGGGCTGGCGACCTGGTACCACCACCGCTTCCCGGTGCGAACCATCTGAAGGCGGCGCACCGATGCTAGAGATCATCAACGACTACTGGGTCTACTTCCTCATCGGGCAGTACCCGAACGGCCCGCTCGGCGGGCTGGTGCTCACGCTGCTGCTGGCCTCGTGCGGGCTGGTGCTGGCGCTGCCGCTGGGCATCGTGCTGGGCCTGGCGCGCGTGAGCCCGTGGCGCTGGCTGCGCTGGCCGGTCACGGCCTTCGTGTTCGTGGTGCGCGGGCTGCCGCTTCTGATGGTGATCTTCTGGGCCTACTTCTTCCTGCCCAGCGTCACCGGCATCAAGACCGACCAGTTCACCACCATGCTGATCGCGCTGGTGGTGTTCGACGCGGCCTACCTCGCCGAGATCGTGCGCGCCGGCATCCAGGGCCTGCCGCGCGGGCAGATGGAAACCGCCCGCGCGCTGGGCCTGGGCTACGGCCGCGCGATGCGGCTGGTGGTGCTGCCGCAGGCGCTGCGCAGCATGCTGCCCTCGCTGGTGAACCAGTTCGTCTCGACCATCAAGGAGACCTCGCTGGGCTACATCATCGGGCTGGCCGAGGTGTCGTTCATCGCCACGCAGATCAACACGCAGGTGTTCACCAAGCCCGCGCAGATCTACCTGATCCTGGGCGGCACGTATTTCATTCTCTGCTTCGGCCTGTCGCGCTTCGCCTACTGGCTCGAACGCCGGCTCGCGCGCCGCGGCATCTCCACCGTCGGCCCCAAGGTGTCCGCATGATCGAACTCGAAAAAGTCAACAAGTGGTACGGCAGCTATCACGCGCTGGTCGACATCACCGAAACCATCCACAAGGGCGAGGTTGTCGTGGTGTGCGGGCCCTCGGGCTCGGGCAAGTCGACGCTGATCCGTACCTTCAACCGGCTGGAGCCCATCCAGTCGGGCCGCATCATGGTGAACGGGCAGGACATCCACGCGGCGGGGCTCGACGTGAACGCGTTCCGCTCGCGCATCGGCTTCGTGTTCCAGCAGTTCAACCTGTTCCCGCACCTCACGGTGCTGCAGAACTGCACCATGGCGCCGATGCAGCTGCGCGGCCTCTCGCGCAAGGAAGCCGACGAACGCGCGATGGCGCTGCTGCACCGCGTGGGCCTGTCGAACAAGGCCAATGCGTGGCCCAGCGAGCTGTCGGGCGGCCAGCAGCAGCGCGTGGCCATTGCGCGCGCGCTGGCCATGCAGCCGCCGCTGATGCTGTTCGACGAGCCCACCAGCGCGCTCGACCCCGAGATGGTCGGCGAGGTGCTGCTGGTGATGCGCGACCTCACGCGCGACGGCATGACCATGGTCTGCGTGACGCACGAGATGGGCTTTGCGCGCGAGGTGGCCGACCGCGTGCTGTTCATGGACGAGGGCAAGGTGCTGGAGCGCGCCACGCCCGACGACTTCTTCAACCGCCCGCAGCATCCGCGCGCGCAGCAGTTCTTGTCCGACATCCGATCCCCTTTCTCGAGAGACGCATGACCGACGCATCCCTTCCCCTCATCGACGTTTCGGCGCTGGTTGCCGGCACCGCCGGGCGCGACGCCGTCGCCGCGCAGATCGGCGACGCCTGCCGCGCGCACGGCTTTTTCTACGTGACCGGCCACGGCGTCGACGCCGCGCTGGTCAAGCGGCTCGAAGACCTGAGCCACCGCTTCTTCGAACTGCCCGAAGAAACGAAGATGCAGTGGCGCATGGCGCTGGGCGGGCGCGCGTGGCGCGGCTTCTTTCCGCTGGGCGGCGAGCTGACCTCGGGCCGCCCCGACTGGAAGGAAGGCCTCTACCTGGGCACCGAGCTGCCCGCCACGCACCCGCTGGTGCAGGCGAAGACGCCGGTGCACGGGCCCAACCTGTTCCCCGACGTGCCGGGCTTTCGCGAGACCATCCTCGACTACATGGCGGCCGTCACGCAACTGGGCCACCGGCTCATGGAAGGCATTGCGCTGAGCCTGGGCCTGCCGGCCGGCTACTTCGCCGAGCGCTACACGGGCGACCCGCTGATTCTGTTCCGGCTGTTCAACTACCCGTCGCAGGCCGTGCCCGAAGGGCTCGACGTGCAATGGGGCGTGGGCGAGCACACCGACTACGGGCTGCTCACCATCCTGCACCAGGACCACATCGGCGGCCTGGCGGTGCACACGCCCGGCGGCTGGATCGACGCGCCGCCCGTGGCGGGCTCGTTCGTCTGCAACATCGGCGACATGCTCGACCGCATGACCGGCGGGCTCTACAAGTCGACGCCGCACCGCGTGAAGCGCAACACCTCGGGGCACGACCGGCTGTCGTTCCCGCTGTTCTTCGATCCGAACTTCGAAGCGCGCGTGCAGCGCATCGAGGGGCTGGCGGGCGCCGAGGCGCTCGACGACAGCGCCGAGCGCTGGGACCGCGCCAACGTGCACGCCTTCAGCGGGCGCTACGGCGACTACCTGCTCGCAAAGGTGTCGAAGGTGTTCCCGCAGTTGCGCGACGAAGTGCTCTGAGCCGCTGGGGTCGGCTCGTCGAGGAAGGCGTCTTCCCAGCGCTCGATGTCCGCGTCGGGGTCGGAGATGGGCACGAGCTTGTCGCTGCGGCAATAGAAGGTCCAGCCCTCGAACAGCACGTCGTAGTACGTGCCGGGCAGGTAGCGCTCGCTCGGCGCTTCATAGGGCGGCGAGACCACTTCGACGATCCGCCCGACCGCACGCTCCGTGAAGGGCGACGCCAGGCAGCTGTCGACCACATGGCAGAGCGTGCCGATCTTGATCATGCGGGCTTTTCGACGGGCACCGGCGGAAACCAGCGCGGCAAATGCGGCACCGCGTCGTGCAGCGACTCGAGCACATGGAACGCGCGCCCGACGATGGCCTCGGGCGGGTGCTTGAGGTCGGGCACCACCACCACGCGCAGGCCCGCCGCGAGCGCGGACTTGGCGCCGTTCTCGCTGTCTTCGAAGGCGATGCAGTCGGCCGGGGCCACGCCCAGCCGCTCGGCCGCGAGCAGGTAGAGCGCGGGGTCGGGCTTGGCGCGCGCCACTTCGTCACCGCCCGCGAAGGCCGAGAAATGGTGCAGCAGGCCGAGGCTGCCGAGGCAAGCCTGAATTTGCCGGCTGGTGGACGACGAGGCCACGGCGCAGCGGATGCCGCGCTCACGCAACGCGCTCAGGAATTCGGCCGCGCCGGGCTTGATGGGAAACAGTGGCGCGCCGTCCGAGCGCTCCAGTTGCAGGTACTGGCGCACATGCTCGATGGCGTGGCGGTAGGCGTCGGGTCCGCCCAGCAGCGACGCCAGGATGTGCTCGGACTCCACCGTGGAGAGCCCCACGACCTGCAGGTACTGGCTGTGCGAAAGCTCGATGTCGAGCGTGCGGGCGGCCTCGATCCAGGCGGCCATGATGGGGCGCTCCGAGTCGATGAGCAGCCCGTCCATGTCGAAAATTGCGGCGGCGAACATGGGTGCATCCTAATGAAAAAGAAAAAGGGGCCGACAGGCCCCTTTTGAAAGAACGGCGGCGGTGGTTGCCGCCGGTTTTCTTGTCAGTCGCGCGCCAGCGCCCGGTTCAGGCCCAGCGCGGCCAGCGTGGCGATGGCGCCGGACAGCAGGTAGATGCTGACATAGGCCAGGCCGAAGTGAGCCGACAGGCCCAGGGCGACCAGCGGCGCGAACGCCGCGCCGATCAGCCAGGCCACGTCGGCCGTCAGGGCGGCGCCCACGTAGCGGTACTTGGGCGCGAAGTTCGAGGTCACGGCGCCGGCCGCCTGGCCGTACGACAGGCCCAGGATCACGAAGCCCACCAGAATGAAGATGTCCTGGCCGACACGGCCGCCGTCGAGCAGCGTGGGCGCGAAGCCGCTGAAGGCCGCGATCACCGCCGCCAGGCCGCCCAGCGTGAAGCGGCGGCCGATGCGGTCGGCCAGCAGGCCCGAGGCCACGATGCCGGCGGCGCCCAGCACCGCGCCGATCATCTGCACCACCAGGAATTCGGTGACCGACTGGTCGGAGTACAGCGTGATCCACGACAGCGGGAACACGGTGATCAGGTGGAACAGCGCGTAGCTGGCCAGCGCGGCGAACGCGCCGATCAGGATGTTGGCGCCCTGCGAGCTGACCAGTTCGGTCGCGCTGGTGGGCTCCAGTTCGCGCTCTTCGAGCAGGCGCGAGTAGTCGTCGGTGGCCACCAGGCGCAGGCGGGCGAACAGCGCCACCACGTTGATGGCGAAGGCCACGTAGAAGGTGTAGCGCCAGCCCCAGTCGAGGAAGTCCTCGGACGGCAGGCTCGAATACAGGTAGGCGAACAGCGCACTGGCAAGGAAGAAGCCGATGGGCGCGCCCAGCTGGCCCAGCATGGCGTACCAGCCGCGGCGGTTGGCCGGTGCGTTCAGCGCCAGCAGCGACGGCAGGCCGTCCCACGAACCGCCCAGCGCCAGGCCCTGGCTGAAGCGGAACACCGACAGCAGCACGATGGCCGTGAAGCCCAGGCTCGCATAGCCCGGCAGGAAGGCGATGCCGGCGGTCGACGTGCCGAGCACGAACAGCGCCAGCGTGAGCTTGGCCTCGCGCCCGAATCGTCGCTGGATGATCATCGAGATGACAGTTCCGAACGGACGCGCGATGAAGGCGAAGGAAAAGATCAGGAACGAGTACAGAACACCTTCAAGGTGTTGCTCGAAGGGGAAGAAAACCGCCGGAAACACCAGCACCGAAGCGATGCCGTAGACAAAGAAGTCGAAATATTCGGAGGCGCGGCCGATGATCACGCCGACCGCGATTTCGCCGGGGGCGATGTGCGAGTGGTCGTCGCCACCTTGCCGGGCGCCACGTTCGGGCGAGTGCGGCAGCGGGTGGTCACCTTGCGTGCTGATGCTGGACGTCGTCATTGCTTGCTGTAATTCGGGTGTCACGTCGCGACGTGACACATAGGAAGGACCATTGGACACCCTGTAGCGTCTCACTGAAACACATTTACCGCCATAGGACAAAACGTCCAATAGGCGAAACCCGTCTTCAGGCGTAGATTGTGGGGTCTTTTTGCGTCGCCCCCGCACCTCTTTTCCCCCGGCATGCACATCCTCAAGAACCTTCGCCGATCGCTCCTGCTGCTTCCCGCCATGCTCCTGGCGGGCTGCAACACGGTGCTGATGAACCCCTCCGGCGACATCGCCAATCAGCAGGGACGCCTCATCGTCGTCTCTACCGTGCTGATGCTGATCATCATCATCCCGGTGATCGCGCTGACCATCTTCTTTGCCTGGCGTTACCGCCAGTCGAACAAGGAGGCCACCTACAGCCCCGACTGGGACCACTCGACGCAACTCGAGCTGGCCATCTGGGCGGCGCCGCTGCTGATCATCATCGCGCTGGGCGCGATCACCTGGATCAGCACCCACGTGCTCGACCCCTACCAGCCGCTGCGCCGCCTCGACGCGCAGCGCCCGATCCCCGCGGACACCAAGCCGCTGGTGGTCGAAGTGGTGGCGCTCGACTGGAAGTGGCTGTTCATCTACCCCGAGCAAGGCATTGCCACGGTGAACGAGCTGGCCGCCCCGGTGGACCGCCCGATCAGCTTCAAGATCACGGCCTCGTCGGTCATGAACTCGTTCTTCATCCCCGCGCTGGCCGGCCAGATCTACGCCATGCCGGGCATGGAGACCAAGCTGCACGCGGTGATCAACAAGCCGGGTGAGTTCGATGGCTTCTCCGCCAACTACAGCGGCGCCGGCTTCTCGGGCATGCGCTTCAAGTTCCACGGCCTGAGCGACGGCGACTTCGACCAGTGGGTCCAGAAGGTCAAGGCCGGCAAGGAAGGCGAGCTGACCCGCGAGCAGTACAAGAAGCTCGAAGTGCCCAGCGAGCGCGAGCCCGTGCGCCACTACGCCGCCGTGGACCCTGCCCTGTACGACGCCATCCTGAACCTGTGCGTCGACCGCAACAAGATGTGCATGAAGGAAATGATGGCCATCGACGCCGATGGCGGCATGGGCAAGCCCGGCGCGTTCAACGTCGCCACCAAGCAGGCCTGGCTGGACGACACCCTCACTTCTCCCAAGCGCAAGTACGTCACCGCGATGTGCACCACCGAAGAATAACGATGCTCCAGAACCTTGACCTGACGAAGTTGATCTTCGGTCGCCTCACGTGGGAGGCGATTCCTTTCCACGAGCCCATCCTGCTCGTGACCTTCATCGCAGTCGTGCTCGGCGGCATCGCACTGCTGGGCGCCATCACCTACTTCAAGGTGTGGGGCACGCTGTGGCGCGACTGGATCACCAGCATCGACCACAAGAAGATCGGCATCATGTACATCATCCTGGGCCTGGTGATGCTGCTGCGCGGCTTCTCCGACGCCCTGATGATGCGGGCCCAGCAGGCCTTCGCCTTCGGCGACAACGCGGGCTTCCTGCCGCCGCACCACTACGACCAGGTCTTCACCGCCCACGGCGTGATCATGATCTTCTTCGTGGCGATGCCGCTGGTCACGGGCCTCATGAACTTCGTGGTGCCGCTTCAGATCGGCGCGCGCGACGTGGCCTTCCCGTTCCTGAACAACTTCAGCTTCTGGATGACCACCTTCGGCGCCGGCCTCGTGATGGCGTCGCTGTTCGTCGGTGAGTTCGCCAAGACCGGCTGGCTGGCCTACCCGCCGCTGTCGGGCATTCTCTACAGCCCCGACGTGGGGGTCGACTACTACATATGGTCGCTGCAGATCGCGGGGGTGGGCACACTGCTTTCCGGCGTGAATTTGCTGGCCACCATCGTGAAGATGCGCGCGCCCGGCATGACCATGATGAAGATGCCCGTCTTCACCTGGACCGCCCTGTGCACCAACGTGCTGATCGTCGCCGCCTTCCCGGTGCTGACCGCCGTGCTGGCCCTGCTGTCGCTCGATCGCTACGCAGGCACCAACTTCTTCACGAACGACATGGGCGGCAACGCTATGATGTACGTGAACCTGATCTGGATCTGGGGCCACCCCGAGGTGTACATCCTGATCCTTCCGGCCTTCGGCATCTTCTCGGAAGTGGTCTCCACCTTCTCGGGCAAGCGCCTGTTCGGCTACGCCTCGATGGTGTACGCCACGGTCGTGATCACCATCCTGTCGTACCTCGTGTGGCTGCACCACTTCTTCACCATGGGCTCCGGCGCCAGCGTGAATTCGTTCTTCGGCATCACGACGATGATCATCTCGATCCCGACAGGGGCGAAGATCTTCAACTGGCTCTTCACCATGTACCGCGGCCGCATCCGTTTCGAGCTGCCCATGATGTGGACCATCGGCTTCATGATCACCTTCGTGATCGGCGGCATGACCGGCGTGCTGCTGGCCGTTCCCCCGGCCGACTTCGTGCTGCACAACAGCCTGTTCCTGATCGCCCACTTCCACAACGTGATCATCGGCGGCGTGCTGTTCGGCATGCTGGCGGGCATCACCTACTGGTTCCCCAAGGCCTTCGGCTACAAGCTCGACCCGTTCTGGGGCAAGTGCTCGTTCTGGTTCTGGATCGTCGGCTTCTGGTTCGCCTTCATGCCGCTGTACATCCTGGGCCTGATGGGCGTCACCCGCCGCATGAGCCACTTCCAGGACATGTCGCTGCAGATCTGGTTCCAGATCGCCGCCTTCGGCGCCGTGCTGATCGCCCTGGGTATCGCCTCATTCATCATCCAGCTGGTGGTGAGCTTCATCCGCCGCGAATCGCTGCGCGACACCACGGGCGACCCGTGGAACGGCCGCACCCTGGAATGGTCGACCTCGTCGCCCCCGCCGGCCTACAACTTCGCGTTCACGCCCCGCGTGCACGACAACGACGCCTGGTCGGACATGAAGGCTCGCGGCTACCAGCGTCCGCTGGACGGCTTCAGCCCGATCCACATGCCCAAGAACACGGCCGCCGGCTTCATCATCGCGGCCCTGGCTGCGGCATGCGGCTTCGCGCTGATCTGGCAGATGTGGCTCGTGGCCGGCCTCGGCTTCGTCGCCATGCTCGCCGCCGTGATCATTCACACCTTCAACTACAAGCGCGACTATCACATCCCCACGGAAGAAGTCGTTAGCACCGAAGACGCGCGCACGCGCCTCCTGGCTGCCCATGTCTAACAGTACCGCCCTCCCCTCCCACACGAACACCGGCGGCAACGCCGCGAGCGTGCCGACCTTCGAGCTGTTCAACGTCCGCAACGAAGACCACCATCCGGAGAACGGAACCCTGCTGGGGTTCTGGCTCTACCTGATGAGCGACTGCCTGGTGTTCGCCTGCCTGTTCGCGGTGTACGGCGTGCTGGGCCGCAGCTACGCGGCCGGCCCCTCGGGCGCCGACCTGTTCGACCTGCCGCTGGTGGCGATCAACACCTCGCTGCTGCTGCTGTCGTCGATCACCTACGGCTTCGCCATGCTCGAGATGCAGCGCAAGCGCATGGGCGGCGTGCTGGTCTGGCTGGCCATCACCGGCCTGCTGGGCGCGGGCTTCATCGGCCTGGAACTGTATGAATTCGCGCACCTGCTGCACGAAGGCGCCGGCCCGCAGCGCAGCGCGTTCCTGTCGTCGTTCTTCGCGCTGGTGGGCACCCACGGCCTGCACGTGACCTTCGGCATCGTCTGGCTCATCGTGCTGATGGTGCAGCTGCCCAAGCACGGCTTCACCGCCGCCAACCGCCGCCGCCTGATGTGCCTGTCGATGTTCTGGCACTTTCTGGACGTGGTCTGGATCGGCGTCTTCACCTTCGTGTACCTGATGGGATCGCTGCAATGAGCGCGCATATCGAAACCGCCGGCCATGGCGCACATGGCCATGACAGCCACGGCGACCACCACGACGATGGTCCCGTGAGCCACAGCACCTTCAAGGGCTACATGACCGGCTTCGTGCTGGCCGTGATCCTCACCGCCATTCCGTTCTGGGTCGTGATGGCCAAGGTGTTCGACAAGCCGAACACCACCGCCCTCGTCATCCTGGCCTTCGCCGTGGTGCAGATCGTCGTGCACATGATCTATTTCCTGCACATGGACGCCAAGTCCGAAGGCGGCTGGAACATGCTGGCGCTGATCTTCACGCTCGTGGTCGTGGTCATCACGCTGGCCGGCTCGTTGTGGGTCATGTATCACATGAACACCAACATGATGCCGGTCATGATGCACGACATGAAGAACATGCCCTGATGGCGCCGGCAGTTCGCCAGCGCTCCACCGCCGCGCGGGTGGCGCTGGCGGTCTGCGCCGTCATCGCCTTCGCCGGCTTCATCGCGCTGGGGACCTGGCAGGTCGAGCGCAGGGCCTGGAAGCTCGATCTCATCGCACGCGTCGACCATCGCGTGCATGCCCCGGCCACCACGGCCCCCGGGCGAAACGAATGGCCCACCGTCAACGCGGCCAACGACGAATACCGGCACATCCGCCTTGCCGGCACTTTCCTCCACGACAAGGAAACGCTGGTGCAGGCCAGCACCAAGCTCGGCGCCGGCTTCTGGGTGCTGACCCCGCTGCGCGCGGCCGACGGCACCGTGGTGCTGGTCAACCGGGGCTTCGTGCCCCCTGAAGCACGCGAGCGCCCGGCCCGCACCGCGGCCGAGCCCCAGGGCGAGGCCACCGTGGCCGGCCTGCTGCGCCTGACCGAGCCCAAGGGCGGCTTCCTGCGCACCAACGACCCGGCCGCCGACCGCTGGTTCTCGCGTGACGTGCAGGCCATTGCCGCCGCGCGCGGCCTGACGAACGTCGCGCCCTACTTCATCGACGCCGAGGCAGCGCCCGCGCAACCCGGCGCCGCCACCGACACGCCCGCCTGGCCCGCCGCCGGCCTGACCGTCATCGCCTTTCCCAACAGCCACCTGGTCTACGCCCTGACCTGGTATGGCCTGGCGCTGATGGTGCTGATCGCCGCCTGGTTCGTGCGGCGCAGCGAAAATGCGGCGAATGCCGACACCCGCCACGCCCAAGATGCCCGCCGCGACTGAGTCGGTCGCGGTCGCGGGGGAGCTGCACGCCCCGCGCGCCGGGGTCGCGAGCCTGGACAACGCCACCGGCCACCAGAACATGCAGCAGCTGATCCAGCTGCGCTGGTTCGCCGTGGTCGGGCAGGTCGTCACCATCCTGGTGGTGCACTACGGCTTTGCCATCCGGCTGCCGCTGGACCACATGCTGCAGGTGCTGACCTGCCTGGCCCTGTTCAACATGGTGAGCCTGCTGCGCTCGCGCAGCCACCGGCGCGTGACCAACGGCGAACTGTTCCTCGCGCTGCTGGTCGACGTGGCCACGCTCACGGCGCAGCTGTACCTGAGCGGCGGCGCCACCAACCCCTTCGTGTTCCTGTTTTTGCTGCAGGTGACGCTGGGCGCGGTGCTGCTGAAGCCCTGGTCGACCTGGACCATCGTGGTCATCACCAGCATCTGCTTTGCCGGGCTCGCGCTGTTCTCGCGCCCGCTGGCGCTGCCGCTGGACCACAACCGCGGCCTGTGGAGCCCCTACATCCAGGGCATGCTGGTGTGCTTTGCGCTCAATGCCGCGCTGCTGGTGATCTTCATCACCCGCATCAGCCGCAACCTGCGCGCGCGCGATGCGCGGCTGGCCGACATGCGCCAGCGCGCCTCGGAAGAAGAACACATCGTGCGCATGGGCCTGCTGGCCTCGGGCGCGGCGCACGAGCTGGGCACGCCGCTGGCCACGCTGGCCGTGATTCTGGGCGACTGGCGCCGGCTGCCGCACTTCAGCTCCGACCCCGAGCTCCTGACCGAGGTGGCCGAGATGGAACTGCAGATCCAGCGCTGCAAGAGCATCGTGAGCGGCATCCTGCTGTCGGCCGGCGAGGCGCGCGGCGAATCGTCGGAAGAAACCACCGTCAGCACCTTCCTCGATGACCTGATCGAAGAGTGGCGCACCACCCGCCCCATCGAGGACTTCGAGTACGACAACCACTTTGGCCGGGACCTGCCCATGGTTTCCGACTCGGCCCTCAAGCAGATGATCTGCAACGTGCTGGACAATGCCCTGGAGGCGTCGCCGCACTGGCTTCGCCTGGAGGCGGCGAACGACGCCGACGCGCTGACGATCACGGTCACCGACGCGGGCCCCGGCTTCCTGCCGGCCATCCTGAAGGAGTTCGGCAAACCCTACCAGTCGAGCAAGGGCCGCCCTGGCGGCGGGCTGGGGCTGTTCCTGGTCGTGAACGTGGCGCGCACGGTCGGCGGCCGGGTCGCGGCGGGCAACCGCCCCGAGGGTGGCGCCATCGTGAAGATCACGCTGCCGCTCGCGGCCATCGTGCTGGAAGAAGAGGAAGACGAGGACAGCGACGACGGCCAGGCCGCCGAAACCCTCGGCAACGCGACCACCGAAACACAAGGCCATGACCGAAACCGAAGCTGAGCGCCAGTTGCTGATCGTCGAGGACGACGATGCCTTCGCGCGCGCGCTCGGCCGCTCGTTCGAGCGCCGCGGCTATGCCGTGACGCATGCGAGCAACCTCGACGAGGTCGAGGCCCTGCTCGAAACCCAGTCGCCCGGCTATGCCGTGGTCGACCTCAAGCTCAACGGCGAGGCCTCGGGCCTGGCCTGCGTGCAGATCCTGCACCGTCACAACGCCAAGATGCTGATCGTGGTGCTGACAGGCTTTGCCAGCATTGCCACGGCGGTGGAGGCCATCAAGCTCGGCGCTTGCCACTACCTGGCCAAGCCGTCGAACACCGACGACATCGAGGCCGCCTTCGGGCGCGCCGCGGGCACCACCGAGGTCGAGCTGACCAACCGCTCGACCTCGATCAAGACGCTCGAATGGGAGCGCATCCACGAGACGCTGGCCGAGACCGGCTTCAACATCTCGGAGACCGCGCGCAGGCTCGGCATGCACCGGCGCACGCTGGCACGCAAGCTGGGCAAGCAGCAGGTCAAGTAAGGTAGCGGCTCGGGCCGGCAAGGTGCGGATCTTGCAGGCTCGCCATGACACCCCTTCCGCATGAGGTTTCGATGACTTCCAGTTCACAGACGCACCCCTCGCCCCGCGCCCCGGTACTCGCAGCGCGCGACCAGACCGCGATGGAAGAGCTCTTCAATGCACTGAGCCACGGGCTGGGCCTGGCGCTGGCCATTGCCGCGCTGCCCATCCTGGTCTACAGCGCGGCGCAGAAGGGTCAGGCCGCGGGCGTTGTCGGCGCCTGCCTGTTCGCGGGCACGGCCATCGTGCTGTACCTGATCTCCACGCTGTACCACGCGCTGCCGATGGGCCGCGCCAAGGCCTGGTTCAACCGGCTGGACCACGCGGCCATCTACCTGTTCATCGCGGGCAGCTACATGCCCTTCGTGTTCGGCGTGCTGCGCGGCCCCCTGGGCTGGACGCTGTTCGGCGCCATCTGCGCGGCGGCCGTGCTGGGCGTGAGCGCCAAGCTGTTCAACCGGCTGCAGCACCCGCTGTGGTCGACCGGGCTGTACGTGGCCATGGGCTGGATGGCGCTGATGGCCGCCGTGCCGCTGTACGAGCGCATGTCGGCCGCCGGGCTGGGCTGGCTGGTGGCCGGCGGGCTGTTCTACACGGCCGGCGCCGTGGTGTTTCTGTTCGACAACAAGATCCGCTTCGCCCACTCGGTGTGGCACCTGTTCGTGCTGGCCGGCAGCACCTGCCACTTCTTCGCCGTCCTTTGGCACGCACACGGGTAACTCCCCCAGGCTTCGCGCACTTCGTGTCGCTTCTCCTTCCCCCTCGCCGGGGGCGACACCCGTGGCCCGGCAAAGCCGGTTCCACGGTGTCCCTTGAAGGGCCCTCGATCTTTTCAGTAGTGCGGCGGTAGCTCGTCGCGCGGGTTGCGGGCCGCGCCGTCCTGCGACGCGTTCTGGCTCTGCTCGCGCAGTTGGGTGACCTGCAGGATCAGCCGGTCGATCTGCTGCTGTTGGCGGTAGATCGTCATGTTCAGCTGGTCCAGCAGGTCTTCGGCGTAGCTCGACTTGATTTCGAGCTCGGTCACGCGCTCTGCAAGTTCGTTCGGTTGGTTTTCCATGGTGCCGCTATTGGACAGGAAGACCGGCCACGCTTTTGTGACGCCCCGCTCAGCGCCTGACCTTGGCCTCCAGCAGGTCGCCCATGCCGATGCGCTTGGCGAATTCGATGCGCACGCGCTCCGACACCTCGAACACCTGCGCCGCGCCGTCGCCCACGAAGTCGATCAGCGAGCGCATCGGCCGCGTGCCGGCGGGCAGGCCCACGATGCGCACGATCTCGTCGGCCACGGCCTGCGGGTCGGCGTTGTCGGGCATGAGGGCCGAAAGGCGCGCGCCGATCTGGTCCATCACGCCGTCGTAGCGGCCGTAGGCGGCGGCGGTGGCCGCATCGGCCGGCTTGCCCGCGCTCGGGAAGTGGTCGGTGCCCTTGGTGAAGGCGCCGGGCACGACGATCGAGGTCTCGATGCCGAAGCGCGCGATCTCGTAGGCCAGCGTCACGGCCAGCGAATCCATCGCCGCCTTGGCCGCGCCGTACGGCCCCATGAACGGCGGAAAGCCGCCCTTGGTGGTGGTGCTGCTGATCCACAGCATCAGCCCCGACTCCTGCTTGCGCAGGTGCGGCAGCACCGCGCGGTTCACGCGCTGCGCGCCGAGCACGTTGGTGTCGAACACCTTCGTGATTTCCTCGGGCGTGAAGGCCTCGGTCGGGCCGACCACCAGATGGCCTGCGTTCTGCATCACCACGTCGAGGTGGCCCTGCTCCCGCACGATGGTGGCGGCGGCGGCATCGGCCGATGCTTGCGAGAGCACGTCGAGTTCGAGCGGGTGCAGCTGGATGTTCTTCGCCACGGCGAGTGCGCGCAGCTCGGCGGCGCGTGCGTTGTTGCGCCCCCCGATGTCGCGCATCGAGGCGTAGACGACGTGGCCCGCTTCGGCGAGGGACTGCGCGGTGAGCTTGCCGATGCCGGTGCCGGCCCCGGTGACGAGGATGACGGATTGCATGGTGGAACTCCTGGAATGAATGAATGAATGAAATGGGGGGATCGGAAGGCGCGTCTTCTCTTCAATGCACGCGGCGCTGCAGCGCATGCGCCGCCCACGCAGCCACCGACCCGAGAGCGACCGCGCCGCCCAAGGTGCCGAACAGCGCAAGCGAAGGCGGCTGGTGGATCGCGAAGAAGGCGATCAGCCCGAGGAAGTAGCACAGCAGGTTGTTCAAGCGCGGCACGCCGCGCATCGACACCACGACCAGCGCGACGACCAGCACCACCAGCGGCAGCGCCATGGCGCCCACGACGGGGCTCAGCGCACCGATGGCCACGGCCGCGGCCTTGCCGATCAGCACGCCCAGGCTCACGCAGGCGAGGTTGAACACGCCGTCGCGCGCCGTGACGCCGCGCGTGTAGAAGGCCACCCAGCCGACGAACATCGCCCAGACGGGCAGTTCGAGGACAAGGGCCAGCCCCGAGGCGGCAGCGGCGACCACCGCGGCGGCGAGCGAGAAGGCCGAATAGGCCACGCTGAAGAAACGCGGGGCTGCGGCGGACGGAGTCGGTCGGCTCATGATGATTTCTCCTGGAACGTGGCCACGGGCGCTCAGGCCACGCCGCCGTTGGCGCGCAGGACCTGGCCGTTGACCCAGCCCGCATCGGGGCCGGCGAGGAACGAGACCACGGAGGCGATGTCCCCGGGCTGGCCCAGGCGCTGCAGCGGCGGCATCTTGGCGAAGGCCTGGATCTGCTCCTCGGTCTTGCCATCGAGGAACAGCGAGGTGGCAATGGGGCCCGGCGCCACGGCGTTCACCGTGATCTCGCGGCCGCGCAGTTCCTTGGCGAACACATGCGTGAAGGCCTCGACCGCCGCCTTGGTGGCGTTGTAGATCGCATAGCCGGGCATGTTCAGCGCCAGCGTGGTGCTCGAGAAATTGACGATGCGCCCGCCCGCGTTCAGGCGCGTGGCGGCCTCGCGCAGCGTGTTGAAGGTGCCGCGCACATTGATGTCGAAGGTCTGGTCGTAGAGCGCGTCGGTGTGCTCGGCCAGGGGCACGGTCTTGAGCACGCCGGCGTTGTTGACGAGCACGTCGACCTTGCCGAGTTGCGCTTCGACCGCGTCGAACATGGCGCGCACTTCGCCGGCGCTGGCCACGTCGGCCTTGACCGCGAAGGCCTTGCCGCCGGCCGCCCGCAGTTCGGCGACGAGCGCGTCGGCCTGCGCCGGGCTCGATGCGTAGTTGACGGCGACGGCAAAGCCGTCCTTGGCGAGGCGCTGCGCGACGGCGGCGCCGATGCCGCGCGATGCGCCGGTGACGAGGGCGACTTTGGGTTGGGTGGACTGGTTCATGGCGTGTTTCCTTGCTGGGTTGGTTGGTGAGACGGATGATCGATCGTTCCACCCAAAAGATAATCAGCACTAGATCGCCATTACCATTCCATTTACTTCAACAATCCAGCACAGGGCCCCCATGGACCGCTTCCAGGAAATGCAGGCCTTCGTGCGCATCGCCGAGCGCCAGAGCTTCACGCAGGCCTCCGAAGACCTGCAGATTCCGCGCGCCACCGTCACCAACCTGATCAAGCGCATCGAGCAGCGCGTCGGCACGCGGCTGCTGGAGCGCACCACCCGCACCGTGCGCCTCACGCAGGACGGCGAGGCCTACTACCGCCGCTGCGTGCGCCTGCTGGCCGACGTGGAAGAGGCCGAGGGCCTGTTCCGCGGCGAGGCGCCCAAGGGCCTGTTGCGCGTGAATCTGCAGGGCACGCTGGCAAAGCACTTCGTGGTGCCGGCGCTGCCGGACTTCCTGGCGCGCTACCCCGAGCTGGCGCTGCACATCGGCGAGGACGACCGGCTGGTCGACCTGGTGCGCGAGGGCGTCGACTGCGTGCTGCGCGCGGGCACGCTGCAAGACTCGTCGATGGTCGGGCGGCGCGTGGCGCTGCTGCCGCAGGTGACGGTCGCGAGCCCCGCCTACATCGCGGCGCACGGCGAGCCTCAGAGCGTGGAGGCGCTGGCCGCGCACCGCGCCATCAACTACATCTCCAGCGCCACGGGCAAGGCGGTGCCGCTGGAGTTCACGGTCGACGGCCGCGTGACCACCGTGCAGCTCGGCGGCATCGTCTCGGTGACGGGCACCGACCTGTACACGGGTTCGGCCATCGCGGGCCTGGGGCTGGTGCAGGTGCCGCGCTACCGCGTGGCGGCCGAGCTGGCGGACGGGCGGCTCCAGGTGCTGCTGCCCGACTTCGCGCCGCCGCCGATGCCCGTGTCGGTGCTGTATTCGCAGAACCGGCAGCTGTCGTCACGCGTGCGCATGTTCACGCAGTGGCTGCGCGACATCTTCGAGGCGGCCAGCACCTGAGGCCCCCGTCCTTCAACAGGCCGGTGACTCCAACGCCACGCCCGCCACCTCCTCCTGCGTCTCCCCTCGCAGGAACGCAAACACCACCAGCGCCGTGACCACCGTCACCCCCGCCAGCACGCACAGCAGCGTGCTGAACGCCGCGCCATACGCGTGCAACAGCCCCGCGCGGTCCACCCCCGGCAGCAACGCCATTGCCTGCGCCAAGTCCCCCGTCGTCATCCGCTGCGCCGCCTGCGACGCGGCCGCCGCATGCCCCAGTTGCAGCGTCACCAGCGCCGTCAGCCCCGCGCCCACCAGCGCCAGCGCGATGCCCTCGCCCGCCACGCGCACGGTGTTGAAGATGCCCGACGCCATGCCCGCGCGCTCGCGCGGCACCACGCTCACGGCCAGCCCGTCCATCAGCCCCCACGGCAGGCCGATGCCCGCGCCGATCAGCAGCAGCGCCCACACCAGCTCCTGCAGCGGCGCCCCCGGCGTGCAGCGGCTGAGCCAGAACAGCCCCGCCGCGCACACCAGCAGCCCCACCGCCGAGATCACGCCCGCCGAGAAGCGGTGCGCAAGCCACGCCGCCAGCGTCGGCACCACCAGGATCGGGCCCGACAGCGCGAACATGAAGCCGCCCGCCTCCAGCGCGCTGCGGCCTTCCAGCCCGATGAAGCGGATCGGCAGCAGCACCAGCAGCACCACGAACCCATAGGCCGGCGCCGCGGCGAGCAATTGCACGCCGACGAAGCGCGGAAAGCGAAACAGCGACAGGTCGAGCATCGGATGCGCCACGCGTCGCTCGACGGCAATGAAGGCCGCGCCCATCAGCACCGCCCCCGCCAGCGCGCCCAGCACCCAGGGGCTGCCCCAGCCGCTGTCGGGCGCCTGCAGCACGCCCAGCGTCAGCAGGCTCAGCGCGGCGGTGAAAGTGAGCGTGCCCTGCACGTCGAGCCCCATCGCATTCGGGTTGCGCGACTCGCGCATGGCGGGCGCGGCGATGCACAGCGCCAGCAGGCTCACCGCGCCGGGGCTCAGCATCACCGCCTGCCAGCCGAAGCGCTCCGCGAGCCAGCCCGAAAGAATGGCGCCGCACGACAGCCCCACGCCGAACGACGTGCCGATCAGGCTGAAGGCCCGCGTGCGCGCCGCGCCGTCGAACACCTGCGCCAGCGCCGCCGTGCCCGCCGCAAAAGCCGCCGCCGAGCCCAGCCCCTGCAGTGCCCGCGCGAGGTCGAAGCCGACGATGCCGGGCGCCAGCGTCAGCAGCGAACTGCTCAGCGCCACCACCGCCAGCCCCTGCAGGAACACGCGCTTGCGGCCATAGGCGTCGGCCAGCGCGCCGGCCGCCATCAGCGTGGCGCCGAAGCTCAGCATGAAGGCGTTGGTCACCCAGTTGAGTTGCACGGGGCTGCCGCCGAGCGCGTCGCGGATCGCGGGCAGCACCACCGCCGGGCCGGTGAAGCTCAGCGGCATGCCCAGCGCCGCGAGGCAGACGGCGGCCAGCAGCCAGTTCTTGGACGAGGAAGACGAGGACATCGGAAAAAGGCTTTCGCACGGAAAAGACGAGGGAGAGAAGATAGAAAGGAATCAATGAAATAAAAATGGCACCATTGATCCTCAGACCCCCAACCCAAGGTTGCGAATCAATCCATGGACAGCTTCAGCGGACTCGAATCTTTCGTGCGGGCGGCCGACCAGCTCAGCTTTGCCAAGGCCGGGCGGCAGCTCGGCATTTCGGCCTCGGCGGTGGGCAAGAACGTGGCGCGGCTCGAGCAGCAGCTGGGCGTGCGGCTCTTCAACCGCACCACGCGCCACACGCGGCTCACGCAGGAAGGCGCGCTGTTCCACGAGCGCTGCCGCCGCATCCTCGACGAGCTGGACGACGCGCGGGCCATGATGCAGGACGCCGTCGCCGCGCCGCGCGGCCGGCTGCGCGTGAGCCTGCCGACCATCGGCTACCGCTTCCTGCTGCCGATCCTGCCGGCGTTCAAGGCCGCCTACCCCGAGATCGAGCTCGACCTCGACTTCAACGACCGGCTGGTCGACGTGATCGCCGAGGGTGTCGACGTGGCCATCCGCAGCGGCGACCTCGTCGACTCGCAGCTGGTGGCCCGGCGGCTGGGCCCGTTCCAGTTCGTGCTCGTGGCCTCGCCCGCCTACCTGGCGCGCCACGGCGTGCCGCAGGTGCCGGCCGATCTCGCGAACCACGCCTGCCTGCGCTACAAGTTCGTCACCGGCGGGAAGATCGAGGAATGGGACTTGCCCGGCCTGCCCGAGCAACTGCCCGCCAGCCTGCTGTGCAACAACATGGAGGCCATGCTGGGCGCCGCCGTCGCCGGCCTCGGCGTGGCCTACATGCCCGACTTTCTCGCCCGCGATTCGCTGGGGCGCGGGGAGCTGCAATGCGTGCTCTGCGGGCACATTGCGCGACAGGGGCAGTTTTCGGCGTTGTGGCCGTCGAGCCGGCAGTTGTCGCCGAAGGTGCGGGCGTTCGTGGACTTTGCGGGGGAGCGGATGTTCAGGGAGGGAGATGAAGTCCTGCTATCTGCGATGGCGGCATCGGCCCCGCCAACCGCTGGCGTTCAGGCGCCCGTCTCGCCCCTTCCCTGAGACAGGCCGCCTGCGGACGATCAGCCTGGCTCGACCTGTTCGGCGACTGCCTCGACGGGTGCGGGAGTGGCAGCCGCAGCCACGACAACAGGCGGCGTTTCTGCTGGTGCAGCGGCCGCGACGACAGGCGCCACTTCCGCAGGCTTGACGCTCTCCACAGCTTCCGCTTTCACGGGCTCCGGCTTCATCGGTGCTGGTGCTTCAGCGGGCGCCGCAACCGGCGCAACCGCTGCGACAGGCGCTGCCTCGACAGGCTTCTCGCTCTGTGCGACCGCCGCCTTCACGGGCTCCGGTTTCGCCGGCGCAGGCGCAGGCACAGCAGCCGGTGCGGCCTCGGCAACAGGTGCCACCTCGATGGGCTTCGCAGGCTCCACCTTCACCGGCGCTGGTGCCGCGACAGGCGCCGGCGCAACGGCGGGCGCAGCAACAGCAGGCGCCACCACCTCCGCAGCCTTGGCCGCCTTGGCAGGCTTCGCGCCCTCCGCAGCCACCTTGGCGGCAGCCGCCGGCTTCGTCGCCTCAGCCTTCACAGCCGCCGCCACGGGCTTCACGGCCTCCACCTTCGCCGGCTCGCTCTGCGCAACCCGGCTCAGCGCCAGCGCGGCCTTCAGCGGGAACAGCGTGCGCTCATCCCCTTGCGCCGTGTTGCTCACCGTCGTGCCATGGGTCTCGTCCAGGCTGGCGGTGCGCACCGCGTCGAGGCGGTGCGTGGGCACCATGAACGGCGAGTGCGTGGTGTAGATGATCTGGTTGCCGAAGTCTTTCTCGAAGTGCGCCAGCAGGTCGGCCTGCGAGTGGGCGTGCAGGTGCAGGCCGGGCTCGTCGAGCAGCAGGATGGCGTCTTCCGCGCGGCCGCCCTGGGTGTCTGCGAAGAACGCGACATAGAACGAGAAAAACCACTGGAAGCCGCGGCTGCGCTCTTCCAGGTTCACCTCGACTTCGTAGGCGCCGTTCGGGTCGGACACCAGCGTGTCGAGGTACTGGCCGTCGAGGCTGAAGCGCACCTTCAGCGGGCGGTCGTTCCACAGGCGGCGGATCTCGGCGGTCACCACCGAGCCCGCGCGGTTGGCGAGCTGGTTGCGCGTGGCCTGGTCGTTCTTCTCGAGCAGGTTCTGCAGTTGCTGCGGGTCGAGCCCCGCCACCTTGCACAGCTTGCCGAAGCTCTGCTGCTCGGGCGTGAGCTGGCCCCAGCCCTGGCGGCCCAGGTATTCGGCGATGTTCTGGCGGCCGGGCAGCGCCGAGTATTCGTCCACGTACACGAAGCGCGGCAGGTGTTCCAGCACCCAGGCGCGGGCGCGGGCCAGCGCGGGCTCGTCGTTGGCGATGGCGCGGGCCATGTCTTCCAGCTCGGCCAGCATCTGCTCCTGCTTGTCGCTGAGCTCGGCGTCGGCCGCGGCCAGCGCCTTGCGCAGCGCCTGCATGGCCTTGACGGCGCCGTCGGACCACTTGACGTAGTCGGGGCTCATGATCATGGCCGCGTCGAAGGTGTCGGACTCCTGCTCGAGCAGCGCGCGCGATTCCTCGGCGACCTTCTCGGCGGCGGCCTTGACGGCCGGCACGATCTTGCGGACCTTGGCCTTGATGTCGCCGACGTCGAGCGACAGCGCGCTCAGGCCTTCGAGCCCGGACCAGCGCGTGGTGCCATAGCCGCGACCGGCCGTGACATGGCGCACGCCGGCGGCGCGCGGCAGGATCTCGGCCAGCGCGGCCTGCTCGGCCTCGTCGAGCGCCCAGCGGGTTTCGACGACGGGCGTGTCGGCGGTGCATTCCTCGAGCCGGCGGTGGCGCGGAAAGTCCTTGATGGGGCTGAGTTCGACCAGGCCTTCGGCCGGGTTCAGGCTGTGGAGCGCGCGCAGCAGGTTCGATTTGCCGCTGTCATTTCGACCAAGGATCGCCGTGATCTGTGTGGAATCGATGGAGCCGCTGTCGTTGATCGAGCGAAAGTTGGTGATCTGGAATGACGCCAAGCGCATGTGAGGGGGTTCACTTCGGAAATGGATACGGGGCCGGGGAATGTATTGCATTCCCCGGCCCCGCCCGGCCCGTGGCCAAAGAAAAATATTGCTACGCGGGGGCTACCCGGGGCTACTCCGCCGCGCGCCGCAGCGTGTCGACCACCGGGCGGCGCAGCACGTCGCGCAGGCCCCACCAGCCCGCGCCCAGCGCCAGCACCGCGCCGGCCAGCGCGCCGGCAATCGGCACCACGGGCGAGGCGGTCCAGGTGAACTCGAACACATAGCGCGCCAACGCCCAGCCGATCACCGAGGCCACGATGCTCGCCAGGAAACCCGCGAGCAGCCCGACGCCCGCCAGCTCCGCGCGCTGCACCTGCCGCAGCAGGCTGGCGCGCGCGCCCACCGCGCGCATCACCGCGAACTCGCGCGCCCGCTCCTCGCGTGTGGCCGTGACCGCCGCGAACAGCACCACCAGCCCCGCCGCCAGCGTGAAGCCGAACAGGAATTCGACCGCGCGGATCACCTGGTCGAGCACGCGCTGCAGCTGGTTGATGGTGGCGCTCATGTCGACGTTGGTCACGTTCGGGTAGCTGCGCACCAGCGCGTTGTCGAAGCCGCGCGTCTCGGGCGCGCGGAAGGCGCCCATGTAGGTCACGGGCACGTCGGCCAGCGAGGCCACCGTGTACATCACGAAGAAGTTGGCGTGCAGCGAGCCCCAGTCGACCTTGCGCAGCGAGGTGATGCGCGCGTCGTTCTGCATGCCGCCGATGTCGAAGCGCAGCGTGTCGCCCAGCTTCAGGCCCAGCGTCTCGGCCAGGCCCTCTTCGACGCTCACTTCGTTCTTGGCGTCGGGCGTCCACTTGCCCGACGTGATGCTGTTGTGCGCGGGCGCTTGCACGCTGTTGCTGAGATTGAACTCGCGGTCGACCAGGCGCTTGGCGCGGTCTTCGGCGTAGTCGTCGGGCGTCACGGGCTTGTCGTTGATGGCGACGAGGCGGCCGCGGATCATCGGGTACCAGTCGAACTTGCCCACGCCCGCGTCGCGCAGCGACTTCTGGAAGGCCTCGCTCTGGTCGGGCATGACGTTGATGACGAAGCGGTTGGGCGCGTCGGGCGGCGTGGCCTGGCGCCAGCTCGCGACCAGGTCGGTGCGCAGCAGCACCAGCAGCACCAGCGCCAGCAGGCCCACGGCCAGCGCGCTGACCTGCACCACCGCATAGGCCGGCCGCGCCGAGATCTGCCGCGTGGCCAGCACCAGCCAGCGCGGCGCGGTCGTCTCGTTGACGCTGCGGCGCAGCACCTTCACCGCGAGCCAGCTCAGCAGCGCGAACACCGCCACCGCGCCCGCGAAGCCGCCGACCGCGATCAGGCCCAGCTTGATGTCGCTGCTGGCCGCCATCAACAGCGCCGCGAAGCCCGCCACGCCCACGCCCAGCACCGCGAGCGACGCGGGCTTGAGGCCGCCCACGTCGCGCCGGATCACGCGCAGCGGCGGCACGCGCGCCAGTTGCAGCACCGGCGGCAGGCCGAAGGCGAACAGCAGCGTGAGCCCCATGCCCAGGCCGAAGGCCACGGGCCACAGCGTGGCCGACGGCAGCGCGGTTTCGACCAAGCCGGCCAGCAGCAGCACGAACACGTAGTGGACCGCGAAGCCGACGGCCACGCCCAGCCCGCTGGCGACCACGCCGATGACCGCGAACTCGAAGGTGTAGGCCGCGGCGATGGTGCGCTGGCACTGGCCGAGCACGCGCAGCATGGCGCAGTCGTCCAGGTGGCTGGCCGCGAAGCCGCGCGCGGCCAGCGCCACGGCCACGGCCGACAGCAGCGCCGCGAGCAGCGCGACCAGGCTGAGGAATTTCTCGGCGCGGTCCAGCGTCTGGCGCATCTCGGGCCGGCCGCTTTCGAAGGAGTCGAGCCGCACGCCGCGCAGCTCGCCCTTCTTGAGCGTGGCGTCGGCCCAGTCGCTGAAGCGCTTCACGGCCGCGTCGTTGCCGGCCACGGCGTAGCGGTAGCCCACGCGGCTGGCCGGCTGCACGAGCGCGGTGCGCGCCACGTCGGCCTGGTTGAGCATCACGCGCGGAGAAAAGCTCATGAAGCCGGCGCCGCGATCGGGCTCCAGCGTGATGACGCGGCCCACGCGCAGGCCGGCGTCGCCCAGCAGCAGGGTGTCGCCGATCTTCAGGCCCAGCGAGTCGAGCAGCGAGGCGTCGACCCAGACTTCGCCGGGCGGCGGGATGTCGCGCGTGACGGCGCCCGCGCCGTCGAGCGTGGCCGAGGTCTGCAGGCTGCCGCGCAGCGGGTAGCCGGCGGTGACGGCCTTCAGCGCCACCAGCTTGCTGGCGCCGCCCTGCGCGTCTTCGGCGCGGGCCATGGTGGGGAAGCCGTAGGTGCCGGTGCCTTCCAGGCCCAGCGATTTCGCCTGCGCCACGAAGGCGTCGGGCGTCGGGTTGTCGCTCACGATCACCGCGTCGCCGCCCAGCAGCTGGCGCGCGTCGCGCTGCAGGCCGCCCTGCAAACGGTCGGCGAAGAAGCCGACGGCCGTGAGCGCGGCCACGGCCAGCAGCACGGCGACGATCAACAGGCGCAGCTCGCCGGCGCGCAGGTCGCGCCAGAGCGTGCGCCAACCCAGGCGGAGGGAGGCATTCATGGCCGCGACGATAGCCGAGAGCCCCGCGCACGGCCGGATTCAAGGGTTATTGCCGGCTTTGGCCTACTTGCCCGCACCATGGCCCTGTCGCATGATGCGACAAACACCCCACCGCGCTGATCGGGCATTTACTGCAAGCGGCGGCGGGGCAGATAAAAACATTCCACTATCTGGCCATCCTTTCCCCGAAGGAGTGTCGATGTCGCGATGTCAGCACCTGCCAACCCTGGGCCTCTGCCTGGCCCTCGGCGTGCTGTTGAGTGCCTGTGACCCCAAGCCCACGGCCGGCACGGCAGCAGCCCCCTCGGCCCCGGCACCTTCGGGCGCCAGCCCCGGCGGCATCAAGCCCGCCGATTCAGCCGACCCCGTCGACGCCAACGCATCCCACAAAGGCCCCTCCGAAGGCGGCACCGCCATCGGCGGCATGAGCGGCCCGAACGGCGGCAACGCGTCCGGCGGCGCGCCGCCCGCGCCCAGCGGCGGCGACGGCACCGCGCCCAAGTAAGAAGCAAAGAAGCAGCGCCCAGTTTCCCCAGCAAAAAAGAAGACCACGATGAAACACCCCACTTCACCGCAGCAGGAGGTTCCGTCATGGACATGAACCGCCGGCAATTCTTCCGCGTCAGCAGCGCGGGGCTGGTCGGCTCCAGCATCGTGGCGCTCGGCTTCTCGCCGACCGCCGCGCTGGCCGAGGCCCGCAACTTCAAGCTCGCGCGCACCACCGAGACGCGCAACACCTGCCCCTACTGCTCGGTGGGCTGCGGGCTCATCATGTACAGCCTGGGCGACAAGGCCAAGAACGTGGTGTCCGACATCCTCCACATCGAGGGCGATGCCGACCACCCCGTGAACCGCGGCACGCTGTGCCCCAAGGGCGCGGGCCTGCTCGACTTCGTGCACAGCCCCAACCGCCTGAAGTACCCCGAGGTGCGCGAGGCCGGCGGCACCGAGTGGAAGCGCATCGGCTGGGACGAAGCGCTCGACCGCATCGCCAAGCTGCTCAAGGCCGACCGCGACGCCAACTTCCAGGCCACCAACGCCGACGGCAAGACCGTGAACCGCTGGATCAGCAGCGGCATGCTCTGCGCCTCGGCCTCGTCCAACGAAACCGGCTACATCACGCACAAGGCATTCCGCTCGACCGGGATGCTGGTGTTCGACAACCAGGCACGCGTCTGACACGGACCCACGGTGGCCAGTCTGGCCCCGACGTTCGGCAGAGGCGCAATGACCAACCACTGGCAGGACATCCAGAACGCGGACGTCGTGCTGATCATGGGCGGCAACGCGGCGGAGGCGCACCCGTGCGGCTTCAAGTGGGTGATCGAGGCCAAGAAGCAGAACAAGGCGCGGCTGGTGGTGGTCGACCCGCGCTTCACGCGCTCGGCCGCCATGGCCGACTACTACGCGCCGGTGCGGGCGGGCTCGGACATCGCGTTCCTGTCGGGGGTCATCAACTACCTCCTGAGCCACGAGAAGATCCAGACGGAGTACGTGCGCAACTACACCAACGCCACGTTCATCGTCGGGTCCGACTACAAGTTCGAGGACGGCATCTTCAGCGGCTACAACGCCGAGAAGCGCAACTACGACCCCAAGTCGTGGAACTACGCGCTCGACGAGCAGGGCATGGCCAAGGTCGACATGACCATGCAGGACCCGCAGTGCGTGCTGCAGGTCATGAAGCGGCACTACGCGCGCTACACGCCCGAGATGGTGAGCCGCATCACCGGCACCCCGCAGGACAAGTTCCTGAAGGTGTGCGAGTACATCGCCAGCACCAGCACGTCCACGCGCACCATGACCATCATGTACGCGCTGGGCTGGACGCAGCACAGCCAGGGCTCGCAGATGATCCGCACCGGCGCCATCGTGCAGCTGCTGCTGGGCAACATCGGCGTGGCGGGCGGCGGCATGAACGCGCTGCGCGGGCACAGCAACATCCAGGGCCTCACGGACCTGGGGCTGCTGTCGAACTCGCTCACGGGCTACATGTCGCTGGCGCGTGACAGCGAACAGACGCTGGACGACTACTACAAGACCCGCGCGCTCAAGCCGCTGCGGCCCAACCAGATGAGCTACTGGCAGAACTACCCGAAGTTCTTCGTCAGCATGCAGAAGTCGTGGTGGGGCGACGCGGCCACGGCCGACAACGACTGGGCCTTTCACTACCTGCCCAAGATCGACAAGCTCTACGACGTGCTGCAGGCCTTCGAGCTCATGAACCAGGGCAAGCTCAACGGCTACATCTGCCAGGGCTTCAACCCGGTGGGCTCGTTCCCCGACAAGAAAAAGATCGTCGACGGCCTCTCCAGGCTCAAGTTCCTCGTCACCATCGATCCGCTGATAACGGAGACCAGCGAGTTCTGGCGCAACTTCGGCGAGTTCAACGACGTCAAGACCGCCGAGATCCAGACCACGGTGTTCCGCCTGCCGTCGACCTGCTTCGCGGAGGAAGACGGCTCGCTCACCAACTCCAGCCGCTGGCTGCAGTGGCACTGGAAGGGCGCGGAGCCGCCGGGCGAGGCCAAGGGCGACATCGAGATCGTGGCGGGCATCTTCAACCGCATGCGCCAGGCCTACATCAAGGACGGCGGCGCCTTCCCCGACCCGATCGTCAAGCTGACGTGGCCCTACAAGATCGCGCATTCGCCGTCCGCCCAGGAGCTGGCGATGGAATACAACGGCCGCGCGCTCACCGACCTGCTCGACCCGAAAGACCCGACCAAGCCGCCCATGGCCAAGGCCGGCGAACAGCTCTCGGGCTTCGGCCTGCTGCGCGACGACGGCAGCACCGCCAGCGGCTGCTGGATCTACGCCGGTGCGTGGACCCAGGCCGGCAACCAGATGGCACGGCGCGACAACGCCGACCCGTACGGCATCGGCATGGTGCAGAACTGGGCATGGGCGTGGCCGGCCAACCGGCGCATCCTGTACAACGGCGCCTCGACCGACCCGACCACCGGCAAGCCGTGGATCGCCAGGCGCACCCTCGTCGCATGGAACGGCAAGCAGTGGACCGGCGCGGACGTTCCGGACATCCGGCCCGACGCCAACCCGATGGAAGCCGAGGCGGTGCGCCCGTTCATCATGACGGCCGAGGGCGTGGCGCGGCTCTTCGCGCCCACGGGCATGGCCGAAGGGCCGCTGCCCGAGCACTACGAGCCCTTCGAGTCGCCGCTGGTCAACAACCTGATGCACCCGAACAACGCGGTGGCGCGCGCCAACCCGGCGGCGCGCATCTTCAAGGGCGACCTCGAGCGGCTCGGCGTGCCGAAGGACTTTCCGTACGTGGCCACCAGCTACCGCCTGACCGAGCACTTCCACTACTGGACCAAGAACGTGCGCACCTCGGCCATCATCCAGCCGCAGCAGTTCGTCGAGATCGGCGAAGAGTTGGCGAAGGAGAAAGGCATTGCGCACGGCGACACGGTGAAGGTGTCGAGCAAGCGCGGCTACATCAAGGCCGTGGCGGTGGTGACCAAGCGCATCGTCGGGCTGCAGGTCGACGGGCGCACCGTGCACACGGTGGGGCTGCCGAACCACTGGGGCTTCGTCGGCATCGCGAAGCCGGGCTACCTGGTGAACACGCTGACGCCGTTCGTGGGGGACGCGAACACGCAGACGCCGGAGTACAAGTCGTTCACGGTGAATATCGAGAAGGCATGACATGAAGCACGCACGCGACGATGTCCATGCCTTTCTCCCTCCCCTTCCGGGGGAGGGCCGGGGTGGGGGCACGACGGCCTCACCCACAACGCAGCGCTTCATCGAAGGCCTGCCCCCATCCCGACCTTCCCCCGGAAGGGGAAGGGGCAAGACAGAAGACCGGAGCCGCTGATGTCCTCCCTCCAAACCCTCGACATCGCCGCCCGCTCGGCCACCACCACGCCCTCCCCCGAGATCCGCCACCGCCCGCAGGTGCAGCAGGTGGCCAAGCTCATCGACGTGTCGACCTGCATCGGCTGCAAGGCCTGCCAGGTCGCGTGCATGCAGTGGAACGACCTGCGCGACGAGGTCGGTACCAACCACGGCACCTACGACAACCCGGTCGACCTCACGCCGTCTTCCTGGACGGTGATGAAGTTCTCCGAGGTCGAGCCCGAGGCCGGCAAGCTCGAGTGGCTGATCCGCAAGGACGGCTGCATGCACTGCGACGACCCCGGCTGCCTGAAGTCGTGCCCCTCGCCGGGCGCCATCGTCAAGTACGCCAACGGCATCGTCGACTTCATCAGCGAGCACTGCGTGGGCTGCGGCAACTGCGTCACCGGTTGCCCGTTCGACGTGCCGCGCATCAGCAAGGTCGACAACAAGGCCTACAAGTGCTCGCTGTGCTCCGACCGCGTGGGCGTGGGCCTGGAGCCGGCCTGTGTGAAGGCCTGCCCCACGGGCGCGCTGCACTTCGGCACCAAGGAAGACATGCACGAGTACGCGTCGGAGCGCATCGTCGACCTGAAGGAGCGCGGTTTTGCCAACGCCGGCGTGTACGACCCCGCCGGCGTGGGCGGCACGCACGTGATGTACGTGCTGCAGCACGCCGACCGGCCGGGCCTGTACGCCGACCTGCCCAAGGACCCGCACATCAGCCCGCTGGTGTCGCTGTGGAAGGGCGTGGCCAAGCCGCTGGCCATGGTGGCCATGATCGGCGCGGTGGTCGGCAGCTTCTTCCACTACATGAAGACCGGCCCCATCGAGCCCAAGGACGACCACCCCGATGCCGACCGCGACGGCCACCCCGACGACGTGGTGGTGATCGAGGAACCGCCCCGCGACGCAGCACCCCGAGCCTGAGGAGAACGCGATGACACGCTACTACCTTCGCCGCTACAGAGACGCCACGCGCATGAACCACTGGTTCGTGGCGATCATGTTCTTCGCGGCCGCGCTGTCGGGGCTGGCCTTCTTCCACCCCGCGCTCTTCTTCCTGAGCACGCTGTTCGGCGGCGGGCCGTGGACGCGCATCCTGCACCCTTTCATGGGCCTGTTGATGGTGCTGGGCTTCGTGTTCCTGTTCTTCACGATGTGGCGCGAGAACGTCTTCGACCGCGTCGACCGCGAATGGATCGCCAACGCGCCGAAGATGCTCAAGGGCGACAAGTCGAGCATGCCGCCGGTGGGCAAATACAACGCCGGGCAGAAGCTGGTGTTCTGGGCCTTCGGCATCAGCCTGCTGCTGCTGCTGGTCACCGGCTTCATGTTCTGGAGCCCGTGGTTCGTCGGGTTCTTCCCGATCCTCGTGCGGCGCATCGCGGTGGTGGTGCATGCAGTGTCTGCGGTGGTGCTGATCCTGTCGGTCATCACGCACATCTATGCGGCGATCTGGGTCAAGGGCACGATGCGCGCAATGACGCGCGGCACGGTCACCGAGGGGTGGGCCAAGCTCAACCATCCGCTGTGGCACCGGAAGATGACGCGCGGTGAGTAGCGCACCCGTCGTCTTTCTCCCTCCCCTCCCGGGGGAAGGTCGGGGTGGGGGCACGACGGCCTCGACCGCTCAATGGCGCTCATTGGGCGCGGCCCCCATCCAAACCTTCCCCCGTAAGGGGAAGGAGCAAGACAACCCCGCCCCGTGGCTGTAGAGTGGACGCAATGAGCAGCCCTCCTCCGATGCGGACCACGCGCGTTCTCGATCCCGAGCAGATCGCGATGCAGGCCGGGCGGCAGATGCCGTTCCTGCGCCTGCCGGTTCGCGCGCTTGCCTTCTCCGACCGGCAACTGCGACTGCGCCAGCTCGCGGCCTCGCACCCGATGCGCGAGTACCTGATCTTCATCGCCGATCTCGCACAGGCGCAGCACCAGGTGCTGCAGGACTACGCCACCGTCGCACTGCCCGCGTCCGATGAACTCGAAGCCGCGTCGAAGGTGCTCAAGCCGCCGATGCCCGCCTTCGGCTGGACGCGCGACGCCGTGTGGCTCGGTGAACTGCGCCGTCTGCTCGCCCTGTTCCGCACGCGCGTGCCCGAAGGCCCCGCGCGCGACACGCTCGACCGCGTGGTGGCCGCCGACGACGCATGGATCGACCAGCAGGCCGACCGCCTCTCGCGCCGCCTCATGTTCGGGCTCGACCTCGCGGCCGCGCCCTTGATCGCCGCCGGCCTGCAGGCCTACTGGACGCAGCTCGTGCTGCAGGTGGCCGAGCGCCACGGCGAGAACATCTTCGGCCGTACCGACCCCGGCACCGAGTGCCCCTGCTGCGGCAGCGCGCCGACCGTGAGCATCACGCGCATCGGCGCCGACGAAGCGGGCTTTCGCTACCTGCACTGCTCGCTGTGCGGCACCGAGTGGCACTACGTGCGCATCAAGTGCACGCATTGCGAGAGCACCAAGGGCATTCACTTCGAATCGCTGTCGCCGCAGCCCGGCATCGAACCGCCGCCCACCGGCGCGCGCGAAGGCGCGGTCAAGGCCGAGTGCTGCGACAGCTGCGGCCACTACCTCAAGCAGGTCGCGATGGAAAAAGACCCCGAGGTCGAGCCCGTTGCCGACGACCTCGCGAGCGTCACGCTCGACCTGCTGGTGTCCGAAGCCGGCCACCAGCGCAGCGGCCACAACCTGATGCTGCTGTTCGGCGACCCCGAGATTCCCGACGACGGCGGAGGCGGCTGATGGCGACGCCCGAAGAGTCCGTGGTCCACGGCTCGACGGCAAGGCCCCAGGATCTGCCTTCTGTCGATCAACTGCTGCGCCTCGCCGTGCCGGGCGCCCTGCTGGCCGAGCACGGCCATACGCTGGTGGTGAAGGAAGCGCGTGCGCTGCTCGACGCGCTTCGCGCGCAGGCCGTCGCCGGCAAGCTGCCATCGGCCGAGGTGCGGCACGAAGCGCTCGGCCATGCACTCGCCGCGCGCGTGCAGGCCCGCCTTGCGCCGCGCATGCGTGCCGTGCTCAACCTCACCGGCACCGTCATCCACACCAACCTGGGCCGCGCATTGCTCGCCGATGCTGCGCTGCAGCGGCTGCTCGCGGTGATGACCTCGCCCAACAACCTCGAATACGACCTGGCCACCGGCAGCCGCGGCGACCGCGACTCGCTGGTCGAAGAGTTGCTGTGCAACATCACCGGCGCGGAAGCCGCCACGGTGGTGAACAACAACGCGGCCGCCGTGCTGCTGACCATCGCGGCGCTGGCGCGCGACCGCGAGGTGATCGTCTCGCGCGGCGAACTGGTCGAGATCGGCGGCGCCTTCCGCATGCCCGACGTCATGGCCAGCGCCGGCGCGCGCATGGTCGAGGTCGGCACCACCAACCGCACGCACCCGCAGGACTACGAGCGCGCCATCAACGAGCACACCGGGCTGGTGATGAAGGTGCACACCAGCAACTACGCGGTGCAGGGCTTCACCGCCGCCGTCGACGAAGCCACGCTCGCCGGCATCGCGCATGCGCGCGGCGTGCCGCTGGCCACCGACCTGGGCAGCGGCTCGCTGGTCGACCTGGCGCACTACGGCCTGCCGCGCGAGCCGCTGCCGCAGGAGATGCTGGCGGCCGGCTGCGATGTCGTCACCTTCTCGGGCGACAAGCTGCTGGGCGGCCCGCAGGCTGGTCTCATCGTCGGCAGCAAGGCCGCCGTGGGCCGCATCCGCAAGTTCCCGATGAAGCGCGCGCTGCGCATGAGCAAGCTGCCGCTGGCGGCGCTGGAAGCCACGCTGTCGCTGTACCTGCGGCCTGAGCGGCTCGCGCAAGACCTGCCGACGCTGCGCCTGCTCACGCGGCCGGCCGAGGCGATCCGCGAGATGGCGGAGGCATTGCGGGCACCGGTGCAGGCGGCCGTGTCGCCGCGCTTCACGGTCGAGGTGGTGCCGCTGCTGGGCCAGATCGGCTCCGGCTCGCTGCCCGTCGAACGGCTGCCCTCGGCGGGGCTGGCGCTCGCGCCGGCCGGCACGTCGAAGAAGGGCCTGGGCACGGCGCTCGATGCGCTGGGCGCCGCGTTGCGCGGCCTGCCCTTGCCCGTGATCGGACGCATCGCCGAAGACCGCCTGCTGCTCGACCTGCGCTGCCTGGAAGACAGCACCGGGTTCGTCGCGCAACTGCCGCTGCTGCGCGAACGCCTGCAATGACCCCCACCGCCCTCGCCCCCCGCTTTCCTCCCTCCCCCGCTGGGGGAGGGCCGGGGTGGGGGCACGACGGCCTCGACCACAACGCGGCGCGGCATCGAAAGCCCGCCCCCATCCCAGCCTTCCCCCCGAGGGGGAAGGCGCAACACTGCACGCCATGATCATCGGCACCGCGGGCCACATCGACCACGGCAAGACCACGCTGGTGCGCGCGCTCACGGGCGTCGACACCGACCGGCTGCCCGAGGAAAAGCGGCGCGGCATTTCCATCGAACTGGGCTACGCGTACCTGCACGCGCCCGACGGCGTGTCGCTCGGCTTCGTCGACGTGCCGGGGCATGAACGGCTGCTGCACACCATGCTGGCCGGCGCCACGGGCATCGACCATGCGCTGCTGGTGGTGGCCGCCGACGACGGCGTGATGCCGCAGACGCGCGAGCACCTGGCGGTGGTGGCGCTGCTGGGCGTGCGCGAGGCGACGGTGGCCATCACCAAGATCGACCGCATCGACGAGGCCGTGCGCGAAGCGCGGCTTGCCGATGTGCGCTCGGACATCGCCGCGCTGCTCGCGCCCACGCCGCTTGCCGGCGCGCCGATGTTCGCGATTTCGGCGACGACCGGCGAAGGCATCGACGCATTGCGCGACCGGCTGCTCGACGCGGCGCGCAAGGAGCATTCGCGCGACGAAGACCTGGCGTTCCGCCTCGCGGTCGATCGCGCGTTCACGCTGTCGGGCGTGGGCACCGTCGTCACCGGCACGGTCTTCAGCGGCACGGTGCGCGTCGGCGACGAACTGCGCGTGGTGCCCGGCGAGCGCACGGTGCGCGTGCGCGGCATCCATGCGCAGAACCAGAAGGCCGAGTCCGCGCATGCGGGGCAGCGTTGCGCGCTGGCGCTGGCCGGCGTCACGAAGGACGAGATGCACCGCGGCGACTGGGTCTGCACGCCGGCCATCGCGCTCGCGACGGACCGCATCGACGTGCTGCTCACGCTGTGGCCCGACGAGGCCAAGCCGCTGCGCTCGGGCGCGACCGTGCACGCGCACCTCGGCGCGAGCGACGTGATGGCGTCGCTCGCGCTGCTCGACCGCGACGCGCTCGCGCCCGGTGAAACCGCCCTTGCCCAGCTGGTGCCGAGAGAAAGCCTCGGCGCATGGCACGGCGACCGCGGCGTGCTGCGCGATGCCTCGGCCACGCGCACCGTGGCCGGCGTGCGCGTGCTCGACCCGTTCGCGCCCGTGCGCTACCGCCGCACGCCCGAGCGCCTGCGCACGCTGGCGGCATGGTCCATCGACGACCGCGCCGCGCGCGTGGCCGCGCTGCTGTACAACGCGCCGCTGGGCATCGACACCGCGCGGCTGGCGCGGGCGCTCTCGCTGCCGGACCCATCGGCGCTGCCGCTGCCCGGCGATGCGGTGCGCATCGACCACACGGCCATCGCGCAAGCGCATCTGGACACGCTGGAAGAACAGATCACCGAACGCCTTGCCGACTTCCATCGCACGGCGCCCGACGAGGTCGGCCCCGACGCGCGCCGCCTCAAGCGCCTGGCCGCGCCGCGCACCGACGATGCGCTGTGGCGCCATGCGCTCGATGCGCTGCTCGCGCGCGGCGCGCTGGTGCGCAGCGGCACCTGGCTGCATCTGCCGGACCACGCGGCGCGCCTGGACGAAGCGGAGCAGAAGCTCGCGCAGAAACTGCTGCCGCTGCTGCTCGACGGCGGCTTCGATCCGCCATGGGTGCGCGACCTTGCGAAGGACTGCGCGATCAGCGAGCCGATGGTGCGGCAGACGCTCGCAAGCCTCGCACGGCGCGGCGAGGCCTTCCAGGTGGTGAAGGACTTGTACTATCCGCTGGCGACCATCGAACGGCTCGCGGCCCTTGCGCGCGACTGCCTCGACGGCCCGGAAGGCCTGCAGGCCGCGAGCTTCAGGGATGCGACAGGGCTGGGCCGCAAGCGCGCGATCCAGCTGCTGGAGTTTTTCGACCGTGTGGGGCTGACGCGGCGCGTGAAGGACACGCACCTGCTGCGGCCCGACACCTCGTTGTTCGGGGCGAGGCCGTGAACGACGATGCAGACGAGAGTCATGGGAGGGGATCGTCCCTGGTGGGGCGGCCGGGCTTCAAACCCGGTGGGTGGCGCCAGTCGTCGCCGGGAGGGTTCGACTCCCTCCCCTTTCCGCCGTATTTGCCCTTGTCTTGCGCCTTCCCCTTTCGGGGGAAGGTTGGGATGGGGGCAAGCGGCGCTGGTCTTGCCACGGTGCTATGTCGAGCGCCGCTTGCCCCCACCCCGGCCCTCCCCCGGGAGGGGAGGGAGAAACGCGGGGACTCAGGGCACCACGCGCAGCGAGGGCTCGCCGGCCTCGACGCGGCCGATGACCGCAGCCTGCGCAAAGCCCTCGTCGCGGAAGATCTTCAACACGCCGTCGACTGCTTCGGGCGCGCAGCTCACCAGCAGTCCGCCCGATGTCTGCGGATCGCTCAGCAGATTCTGCGCGGTGGCATGCAGCCCGGGGGCCAGCGTCACGTCGGCGCCATAGCCGGCCCAGTTGCGCCCCGAGGCGCCGGTGACCATGCCCTCGGCGGCCATCACCACCACGTTGTCCAGCAGCGGCACCTTCGACCATTCGATCACCGCCGTCAGCTTGGCGCCGCGCGCCAGTTCGAGCGTGTGGCCGGCCAGGCCGAAGCCCGTCACGTCGGTCAGCGCATGCACGCCGTCGAGCGCCGACAGCGCGATGCCGGGCGTGTTGAGCTTCGTGGCGTTCTCGATCAGCTGGCGGTAGCCGGTGACGGACAGCTGCTCCTTCTTGAGCGCCGCCGACAGCACGCCCACGCCCAGCGGCTTGCCCAGCACCAGCACGTCGCCCGCCTTGGCGTCGGCATTGCGCCGCACGCGCTTCGGGTGCACCAGCCCCATCGCGACGAGGCCGTAGATGGGCTCGACCGAATCGATGGTGTGGCCACCCGCGATCGGAATGCCCGCCGCGCGGCACACGTCCTGCCCGCCGCGCACGATTTCTGCGATGACCTCCACGGGCAGCTGGTTGATCGGCATGGCCACCAGTGCCAGCGCCATGATCGGCCGGCCGCCCATCGCGTACACGTCGCTGATGGCGTTGGTCGCGGCGATGCGGCCGAACTCGTAGGGGTCGTCCACGATGGGCATGAAGAAGTCGGTGGTCGCGATCAGCGCCTGCTCGTCGTTGAGCTTGTAGACGGCCGCGTCGTCGGCGGTCTCGATGCCGACCATGAGTTCGGGCGGGATCATGCCGCCCGCGTGGTTCTTCAGGATCTGCGACAGCACGCCGGGCGCGATCTTGCAGCCGCAGCCGCCGCCATGCGAAAAACTCGTGAGGCGCAGCGGCGCGAGCGGATTCATGAGCGTAGGTGAATTCATGGGCCGATTATCGAAGCGGCCCCGCTTTCTACAATCCCGTCCTTTCCTAACCCGCACGTCCTCGAGGCACATCCATGAAGAAGACTCTCACCCGCATGGCGCTCGCGCTGGCCTTTTCCGCCGCGAGCTTCGGCGCCTTCGCCCAGGGCGTGCTGCGCGTCTCGGCCATTCCCGACGAGGCGCCCACCGAGCTGCAGCGCAAGTTCACGCCGCTGGGCGACTACCTGAAGAAGGAAACCGGCATGGACGTGCAGTTTACGCCCGTGACCGACTACGCCGCCGTGGTCGAGGGCCTGGCCACCCACAAGATCGACCTGGCCTGGCTCGGCGGCTTCACCTTCGTGCAGGCGCGCATCCGCACCAACGGCGGCGCGGTGCCGATCGTGCAGCGCGCCGAAGACGAGGTGTTCACCAGCAAGTTCATCGTGCCCCTCGACAGCCCCGCCAAGACGCTGGCCGACCTGAAGGGCAAGACTTTCGCGTTCGGCGCGCCCTCCTCGACCTCGGGCAGCCTGATGCCGCGCTACTTCCTGTTGCAGGCGGGCATCAACCCCGAGAAGGACTTCAAGACCGTCGCGTTCTCGGGCGCGCACGACGCCACCGTGGCCTTCGTGGCCGCGTCGCGCGCCGAAGCCGGCGTGCTCAATGCGTCGGTGTGGGACAAGCTGGTCGAGGCCAAGAACCCCAACGCCGCCAAGGTGCGCGTGCTGGCGACCACGCCGACCTACTACGACTACAACTGGACCGTGCGCCCGGGCATGGACCCCGCGCTGCAGAAGAAGCTGACCGATGCGTTCCTGAAGCTCGACCCGGCCAACCCGGCGCAGAAGGAAATCATGGCGCTGCAACGCGCGAGCAAGTTCATTCCGACGAAGTCGTCGAACTACGACGGGATCGAGACGGCGGGCAAATCGGCAGGCTTGATCAAGTGAGCCTGCGCGGATGAGTTTTTCGCTGGAAGGCGTCGGCGTGGTCCACCCCAACGGCCACCGCGCCCTGAACAACGTGGCGCTGGCCGCGCGCGACGGCGAGCGCATCGCCGTCATCGGGCCTTCGGGTGCCGGCAAGACCACGCTGCTGCGCGTGCTCGGCGCCGCGTTGCGCCCCGTCGAAGGCGAAGCGCGGGTGCTCGGCACAACGCCCTGGCAACTGCCGGCCGCCGCGCTGAAAAAACTGCGTGCCCGCATCGGCACCGTGCACCAGTCGCCGCCCATCGCGCCGCGCCTGCGCGTGGTCACCGCCGTGCTCGCGGGCCGGCTCGGCGAATGGTCGACGCTGCGCGCGCTGGGCTCGCTGTTCCATCCCTCGGACATTGCCGGCGCGCATGAAGCGCTCTCGCGGCTGGCCATGGAAGACCGCCTGTTCGACCGCTGCGACCGCCTCTCGGGCGGCCAGCTGCAGCGCGTGGGCATCGCGCGGGCCCTGTACCAGCGCCCCGCCCTGCTGCTGGCCGACGAGCCCGTGTCCGCGCTCGACCCCACGCTGGCCGACGCCGCCATCGGCCAGCTCGTTGCACAGAGCGACACCACCGGCGCCACGCTCGTGGCCTCGCTGCACGCGGTCGATCTGGCGCTGCGCTGGTTCCCGCGCGTCGTCGGCATGCGCGGCGGACAGGTGATGTTCGACCTGCCCGCCACGCAAGTGACGACCGCGATGCTCGACGCGCTCTACGCCAGCGAAGGCGGCATCGCGGCGCAGCGGCCGCAGGCGTTCGCAGCGCCAGGGGCGATGGAAATGCCCTTCCACAAGCCGGACTGCCCGTGAGCCCGAACGCCGTCGCCCTGCGCGATCCGCATGCGTCGCGCCGCCTGGCCGCATGGCTGCTCGCGCTGGTCGTCGCGTGGCCGATGCTCGCGCTCTCCGAGTTCAAGCCGTGGGCGCTGTTCGAAGGCGGCAACCTCGCGGTGATCGGCGGTTTTCTCGCGGGCTTCTTCCCGCCCGACGGCTCACCCGCCTTTCTCGCGCTGCTCTTCAAGGCCACGCTCGAAACACTGGCCATGGCCACCGCCGGCACCGCGCTCGCGCTGCTCATCGGCGCGCCGCTGGGTTTCGTGACCACGCGCGCGCTCTCGATCTCGCGCATCGGCCCGGGCCCCGGCCGCGTGCAGGCGGGCGTCGTGCGGCAGGCCGCGCGCTGGCTGCTGATGGTGCTGCGCGCCATTCCCGAAATCGTCTGGGCGCTGCTGTTCGTGCGCGCGCTCGGCCTCGGACCCGCGTCGGGTGTGCTCGCGCTGGCCATCACCTACGGCGGCATGCTCGGCAAGGTCTACGCCGAGATCCTCGAATCGACCGACACCCGCCCCGCGCGCGCCCTGCTCGAAAGCGGCAGCGGCCGCCTCGCGGCGCTGTGCTACGGCCTGCTGCCCAACACCGCGCAGGAGCTGGCCTCGTACACCGTGTACCGCTGGGAATGCGCCGTGCGCGCGTCGGTGGTGATGGGTTTCGTCGGTGCGGGCGGGCTGGGCCAGTTGATGGACCAGTCGATGAAGATGCTCAACGGCGGCGAGGCCAGCAGCATCCTGCTGGTGTTCCTCGCGCTGGTGCTGCTGGCCGATGTGCTGAGCAATGCGCTGCGGAGGCTGCTCGCATGACCACGACAACGCTGCCCCCGCGCCCGCCGCCGTGCTGGCGCTGCCGCATCGCGCTGCTGCTGATCGGCGTGGCGGTGGTCGCCAGCTTCGTCTACCTCGGCATCGACTACCGCGCGCTCGGATCGCCCGAGTCGCTGCGGCTCATGGCCAGGTTCATCGCCGAGTTCTTCCCGCCCGACCTGTCGCCGGACTTCATCGCCAAGGTCGGCCACGGCGCCTTGCAGACGCTGGCGGTATCGGCCCTGGGCACCGTGCTGGCCGCCATTGCGGGTGCGGTGCTCGCCCTGCCCGCGTCGGGCCGCGCCGGCTGGCTGCCGCGCCATGTCGCGCGCTTCGCGCTCAACTTCCTGCGCAGCGTGCCCGAGCTGGTCTGGGCCGCGCTGATGGTGCTGGCCGCCGGCATCGGCCCGTTCGCCGGCGCGCTCGCGCTGTCGCTGCACACCACCGGCGTGCTGGGCCGCCTGTTCGCCGAAGCACTGGAAAACGCCCCGCGCGACCCCGAGCACGCGCTGACCCAGGCCGGCGCCAACCCCGTCACCGCCTTCAGCTACGCGAGCCTGCCCATCGTGTTGCCGCAGTGGGTGGCCTACACGCTCTACCGCTGGGAAATGAACATCCGCATGGCGGCGGTGCTGGGCTTCGTGGGTGGGGGCGGCCTGGGCCAGTTGCTGTACTTCCACCTGTCGATATTCCAGCAACAGCAGGCGATGACCGTGCTGATCGCGATGTTCGTGCTGGTCACGTTCGTGGATTTCGCCAGTGCCCGTTTGCGCAAGGGGCTGGGGCCTGCGTACGCCTAGTGCCTCTTCGGATTCGCAGTTCTTGAGGGCACGCTCCCTCCGGCAGCGTGCCCAGGTGCCCTGTGCACACGCCCTGAACGGAGCCCCCCGAACAAAGCCGACAATCAGCACATGAGGTTCCTCCCATGAGTCATCGCCAGCCCGTGCGGGTCGCCGACCGCCACGCCTTCGACGCGCTGATCGACGCCCGCTCCCCCGCCGAGTTCGCGCTCGACCATATTCCCGGTGCCATCAACTGCCCGGTGCTCAACGACGAAGAGCGCCACATCGTCGGCACCGTCTACGTGCAGACCGGCGCCTTCGAGGCACGCCGCATCGGCGGCGCCATGGTGGCCGCCAACATCGCGACGCATCTGCGCGACACCCTGGCCGACCGCCCCGAGAACTGGAAGCCGCTCGTCTACTGCTGGCGCGGCGGCATGCGCAGCGGGTCGATGGTCACGTGGCTGCGGCTCGTGGGCTGGGACGCGCAGCAGCTCGCGGGCGGCTACAAGAGCTTCCGGCGGCACGTGATCTCGCAAATCGACACGCTGACACCGCAGCTCGACCTGCGCGTCATCTGCGGCGCCACCGGCAGCGCCAAGACCCGCGTGCTGCATGCACTGGCCGCGCGCGGCGCGCAGGTGCTCGACCTCGAGGACTTCGCCAACCACAAGGGCTCGCTGCTGGGGTCGCTGCCCGGCGTGCCGCAGCCTTCGCAAAAGCATTTCGAAACGCGCATCGCAGCCGTGCTCGAAACCCTCGACCTGAAGCGCCCGCTGTATGTCGAGGGTGAGAGCATCCGCATCGGGCGACTGTCGCTGCCCCTGTCGCTGGTCGCGCGCATGCGCGCCGCGCCGTGCATCGAAGTCGCCGCGACGCCCGAGGCGCGGCTGGCCTACCTGCTGCGCGACTATGCCTACCTGGGCGACGACCGCAATGCGCTGGCCGACAAGATGGGCGTGCTCAAGGAAATGCAGGGCAAGGAAACCGTCACGCGCTGGCAGCAGTGGGCCCACGAAGCCGACCTGCCGCACCTGTTCGCCGAACTGATGTCGCTGCACTACGACCCGCACTACGAAAAGTCGCAGTCACTGCACTTTCGCACCTGGGCACAGCGCCAGCGCGTGGAAGCGCCCGACCTGTCGGATCAGGGCATCGAGGCGGTGGCTGACGCGGTGCTGGCGTTGGCCGAACCGTCGAGCCCGTCGGTATAGAGCACGCCGCGCGGCGCGCGGCACAGGCCCCAGAAACGCAGGCCGCTGAGCTCGGCCATGCGCACGCCCATCGAGGTCGGCGCCGAAATGGTGGCCATCGCCGCAATACCCAGGCGCGCGCACTTGCGCACCAGCTCGTGGCTGCCCCGGCTGGACATCAGCACGAAGCCCGGCTCCCGCAGCCGGTTCGCCATCGCGAGCTTGCCCAGCAGCTTGTCGAGCGCGTTGTGGCGGCCGACGTCTTCCATCAGGTCCGTGAGTTCGCCGTCGACCGTGGCCCACGCGGCGGCGTGGATCGCACCGGCTTCGGCGTTGAGCACCTGGCGCGGCTGCATCGCCGCGAAGGCGCGCAGCACGGTCGCCAGGTCGATGCGCTCGATCCACTCGCGCGGCGGCACGCGCTGCGGCGTGAGGTCCAGCCCCGCGAAGCTTTCGACACCGCACACCCCGCAGCCGGTGCGGCCCGCGAGGCTGCGGCGGCGGTCTTTCAAGCGCTCGAAGCTGCGCGTGGAAATCTCGAGCTGCACCTCGATGCCGGGCATGCCTTCGGGTAGGCCCGCGTCGGTGGCGTCGATGGCCTGCACGTCGATGCCGCGGCAATCGGCGGCAGTGTCGAGGATGCCTTCGCTGAGCGCAAAGCCCAGCGCGAAGGCTTCCAGGTCTTGGGGCGTGGCCATCATCACGGCATGCGAGACGCCGTTGAACACCAGCGCCACCGGCACTTCGGCCGCCAGCGTGTCATCGCGCACCACGCCTTCGGGCGCGAGGCCGCGCTCGCCGAAGACATGCACCGCGTGCCGCGAAAGGGGCGGCAGGGTGTCGTCGGATTCGGGCGTCGTGGGGTCGTGTTGCATGGCCGCGGCCATTGTCCGCTCAGCCGGGGTTTTCGTCAGCAGGCAGCGCCTCGACCCAGGCGCGGCCGGCGTCGGTCAGGTGCGCGACCCAGCGGTCGTCCAGCTGCACCACGCGCACCCAGCCGGGCCCGCGCACGCCGCCGATGGCGGCATCGCCCATCAGCGTGAGCTGGCGCATGACCACGCTCGCACCCTGGCCGAGCCGCTTGCCCAGGCGCGGCAGCGACATGCCGCCCTCCCCGGGCGCTTCGGCGAGTGCGCGCAGGATGGCGACGGAGAAAGCGTCGGTGTCGAAGGACGAAGGCGTGGCGGCGGTCATGCCGCCACGGCATCAGCGTCGGCCGGCGCCGGTGCTGGCGCCGCGTGCAGCGACAGCACCACGGGAATGGATTTGGAAGTCGGCGTCCCCGCGTTCTCCGCCACCGACGACAGCGGCACCAGCGGGTTCGTCTCGGGGTAGTAGGCCGCGAGGTTGCCGCGCGGAATGTCGTAGGCCACCAGCTTGAAGCGGTCGGCGCGGCGCTCCTGGCCGTCGCTCCACACGGTCTGGATGTCGACCCAGTCGCCGTCCTTCATGCCCAGCTTGCGGATGTCTTCCTGGTGGATGAAGACCACGCGGCGCTGGCCGAACACGCCGCGGTAGCGGTCGTCCATGCCGTAGATGGTGGTGTTGTACTGGTCGTGCGAACGCGTGGTCAGCAGCGTGAAGACGATGGTGTCGCCCTTCTTCGCGAAGCGCGCGCGGGCGCGGTGCGAGTGCGTGTCCAGCGGCACGGCGTGCGTGAAGAACACGGCCTTCTTCGAGGCGGTGTTCCACACGCGCTCGCTCGCCGTGTTGCGCAGGCGAAAGCCGCCGGGGTGCGCCACGCGGGTGTTGAAGTCCTTGAAGTCGTCGAACACGGCTTCGATCTTGTCGCGGATGCGCGCGTAGTCTTCGATGAGCCACAGCCACGGCGTCTTGCTGCGCGCGCCGATGGTGGCCGCCGCCAGGCGCGCCACGATGGCGGGCTCCGACAGCAGGTGCTCCGACGCGGGCGGGTTGATGCCCATCGAGATGTGCACCATGCTCATCGAGTCTTCGACCGTCACGCCCTGCGGGCCGTTGGCCTGCATGTCGATTTCGGTGCGGCCCAGGCACGGAAGAATGATCGCCTCGCGCCCGTGGATCACGTGGCTGCGGTTGAGCTTGGTGGTCACGTGCACCGTGAGGTCGCACTTGCGCAGGCCCTTCCAGGTCTGGTAGGTGTCGGGCGTGGCGGCCGCGAAATTGCCGCCCAGCGCGAAGAACACCTTGCCGCCGCCGTCGAGCATGAGCCGGATGGCCTCGACCGTGTCGACGCCGTTCTGGCGCGGCGGCTCGAAGCCGAACACCTTCTGCAGCCGGTCGAGCAGCGCCGCGGGCGGCTTCTCCCAGATGCCCATGGTGCGGTCGCCCTGCACGTTGCTGTGGCCGCGCACCGGGCAGGCGCCCGCGCCTTCGCGGCCCATGTGGCCGCACAGCATGAGCCAGTTGCCGATCATCTGGATGGTGGCCACCGAATGCTGGTGCTGCGTGATGCCCATGCCCCAGCAGGCGATGACCCGCTTGGCGCCCAGGTACACGTCGGCCGCGGCGCGGATCTGTTCTTCGCTCAGGCCCGACTCGCGCACCAGGATGTCCCACGACTCGGCGCGCAGGTCGGCCGCCAGCGACTCGAAGCCGGTGGTGTGCGTGGCGATGAATTCATGGTCGAGCACCGAAGGCTCGCCGCGCGCCACGGCCGCGTCTTCGCGCTCGATGACGTGCTTCATCATCCCCTTGACGGCGGAGAAGTCGCCACCCACGCGCAGCTGGAAGTAGTGCGTGCTGATGGGCGTGGAGCCCATGGTGGCCATCTCGAGCTTGTCCTGCGGGTCGGCAAAGCGCTCCAGGCCGCGCTCGCGCAGCGGGTTGAAGCTCACGATGCGCGCGCCGCGCTTGGAAGCCGCGCGCAGCTCGCCCAGCATGCGCGGGTGGTTGGTGCCCGGGTTCTGGCCGAAGATGAAGATGGCGTCGGCCTTCTCGAAGTCGTCGAGCGTGACCGTACCCTTGCCCACGCCGAGCTGCGGGCGCATGCCGCTGCCGCTGGGCTCGTGGCACATGTTCGAGCAGTCGGGGAAATTGTTAGTGCCGTACTCGCGCACGAACAGCTGGTACAAGAACGCGGCCTCGTTGCTCGCGCGGCCCGAGGTGTAGAAGATCGCCTGGTTCGGGTCGGGCAGCGCGTTCAGGTGCCCGGCAATGCGCGCAAAGGCGTCGTCCCACTCGATCGGCACGTACTTGTCGCTGGCCGCGTCGTAGGCCATGGGGTGCGTCAGGCGTCCCTGGTCTTCGAGCCAGAAGTCGCTCTGCTCGGCCAGTTGGGCCACCGTGTGCTTGGCAAAAAGCTCGGGGCCGGCGCGGCGCGCGGTGGCCTCGGCGGCCACGGCCTTGACGCCGTTCTCGCAGAACTCGAAGGTCGAGGCGTGGTTGCGGTCGGGCCAGGCGCAGCCCGGGCAGTCGAAGCCGTCGGGCTGGTTGGCCGAAAGCAGCGTCTTGGCGCCCTTGATGGGAATGTCCTGCCGCAGCAGCGCATTCGTGACGCTGCGCAAAGCCCCCCAACCACCGGCGGGGCCCTTGTAAAACTCGATCTTCTGCTCGCTCATGGCGGGAGTGTTCGCCCACGAGGGGCCGCCGTCAAATTGGATCGGCATATGCGTCGATTCAAAATGGAAATGAAGGGGGCTTTGCGAAGGCCCGGACCCGACTCGCTACAGTGACCCGGATGAACCTGGAAGAACAACGCGCCCACATGCTTTCGGGCGCCGTCTACAACGACCTGACCCCTGAGCTGCTGGCCGCGCGCGAGGCCGCCGTGCTGCGCACCACCGAATACAACCAGAGCTTCGGCCGCCCGGCGCCGGAGCGCCTGGCGCTGCTGCGCCGGTTGCTGAAAGCGGTGGGCGACGGCGCGTATTTCGAGCCCACCTTCCGCTGCGAATTCGGCTTCAACATCTCGGTGGGCAAGGCCTTCTATGCCAACTTCGACTGCGTGATGCTCGACGGCGGCGGGATCGACATCGGCGACCACGTGCTGTTCGGGCCGCGCGTGGGCATCTACACCTCGAACCACGCGCTGGACGCCGGCGAGCGCGCCGCGGGCGCCTGCCAGGCCCGGCCGGTGCGCATCGGCCACCGCGTGTGGGTGGGCGCGGGCGTGCACATCAACCCGGGCGTGACCATCGGCGACAACGCGGTGATCGGTTCGGGGAGCGTGGTGACGAAGGACGTGCCGGCGAACGTGCTGGCGGCGGGGGTGCCGTGCCGGGTGCTGCGGGAAATCACGGCGCAGGACCGGACGGGCTTCCGCCCATAGCCGGAAGGCGTCAGGCGCCGCGCGCGTCCTGCATCAACAAGCCGCGCAACCTGCTGCGCAGCGGCGTGTCTTCAACGTCCTGCACGCCGGCAATATCGCGCAGCGCAAAGTCTCGGCTCTGCGCGTTGTGCAGGTCGATCTCGCGCACCACCTGCCCGTCCTTGTAGACGAAGGCAACATCGGCGAGCGCGAGCACGTCTTCGATGTCGTGCGTGATCATCAGCACGGGAATGCCCCATTGCTTGCGCACCTGCGCGAGTTCGTTGCGCAGCTCGGCGCGCAGCATCGGGTTGAGCGCGGCAAAGGGTTCGTCGAGCAGCAGCACCTGCGGCTCGCAGGCCAGCGCGCGCGCGAGCGCCACGCGCTGTTGCTGCCCGCCTGACAGGTTGCGCGGCCGGCTGTCGGCCAGCGCGGCCAGGCCAAAGCTCTCCAGCAGCGCCTGCACGCGCTCGGCGTCTTTCGCGGCCGGCTTGCGGCGGTGCCAGGCGGTGAGCCCGAACGACACGTTCTCACGCACCGACAGGTGCGGGAACAGCGCGTAGTCCTGGAACAAGTAGCCCACGCGGCGCGCCGGCGCGGGCACGTCGATGCGCTGGGCCGAGTCGTACAGCGTGCGGCCGTCGAGCCGCACGTGGCCCGAGGCGGGATGCAGCAGGCCGGCAATGGCCTGCAAGGTCAGCGATTTGCCCGCGCCCGACGGGCCGTAGAGCGCGGCAAAGGGCACGTCCGTCGCGAAACGCACCGCCAGGTCGAAGCGCCGACGGCCGTCCACGACGGAGAGCTTCAGATCGACGTCGATCATTCTTTGGGCTCCATTGCGGGGACGGGTGATTCTGGGGGAGTGCCCAGGACACCGGGTACTCCCCTCCGCGAATGTCCCCCGGGGCTTCGCCCCTCCTCCTTTATTTCGCTGCGGGGAGTACCCAGTGCCCTGCGCACCTGGGCACGCTGCTGGTGTTCGCCGATGAACAACTGCTCTGAATAACGCTCACGTCGATGGTGTGCTCTGCGTAGCGAAATAAAGGAGGAGGCCGCAGGCCGGGGGACATTCGCGGAGCAGAGCACACCGTCGGCGGGAGCGCGCCCCGAAGAACGGCACACCTCACGCTCAGCACGGTGAACAGAAAAGCAGGGCGTCATCTCAACAACAAGAATCAGGGCTTGCCGAACCCGTAGCGCGTGAGCACTTCCTGCGCGGCAGGCGTCGACAGGAACGCAATGAAATCCCCGGCCAGCGCCTTCTGCTTGCTTTCCGCCACGACGGCGATCGGGTACGTCACAGGCGTGTGGCCGGTCGGCGTGAAGGCGATCTTGACCTTGTCGCCGGCCACCGCCGCGTCGGTGCGGTAGACGAAGCCTGCCTCGACCTCGCCACGGCTCACGTAGTCGAGCACCTGGCGCACGCTGTCGGCCTGCACGAACTTCGGTTCCAGCGACGTCCACAGGTTCGCGCCGTCCAGCACCTGCTTGGTGTAGCGGCCGACCGGCACCGTCGCGACCTTGCCCACGGCGATCTTCTTCACGCTGGCGCCGCTCAGGTCCTGCAGCGTCTTCACGCCCACGGCGTCCTTCGTCGGCTCGATCAGCACCAGGCTGTTGGTGACGAAGTCCTTGCGCGTCGGCACGTCGATCAGCTTCTGCTCGACGCCGCGGTTCATGGTGTCCTGATCGGCGCTGGCGAACACGTCCACCGGTGCGCCCTGGCCGATCTGCTGCAGCAGCACGCCCGAGGCGGCGAAGTTGAAGCGCACCGTCGCGCCCGACTTGGCGGCCTCGAACTTGGGACCGATTTCCTTGAAGGCGTCGGTCAGGCTCGCGGCGGCGGACACGGTGACCTGCTGGGCGGCCGCGGCCAGCGGCAAGGCCAGCGCAACGACGAGGGACAAGAGGCGGAACGAACGCATGACAACTCCTTATAAGAATGAATGAAGCACGAAATCAGCGAAGCGAGAAAAAGCGGTTCGACACCACCAGCACCGTGATCGACAGCACCGAGGTCACGATCACCAGCAGCAGCGCGAGGTCGTCATGCCCCGCCTGCACCGCGTCGTAGATGGCCATCGACAGCGTCTGGGTCTGCTTGGGAATGGAACCCGCCACCATCAGCGAGGCACCGAACTCGCCCATGGCGCGCGCGAACGCGAGCAGCGTGCCCGCCAGGATGCCGGGCCACGCCAGCGGCAGCGTGACGCGCAGGAACACCGAGAACGGCGACTGGCGCAGCGTGCTGGCCGCGGCTTCGAGCGAGCGGTCGACGTTGGCGAACGCGGCGCTGGCCGACTTGAGCACCAGCGGCAGCGCCACCACGGCCGAGGCCACCACGGCGCCGTGCCAGCTGAAGATGATGGTGTAGTCGAGGTGCTCGCGCAGCCACGCGCCCAGCGGGCTGCGGCGCCCCGCCGCCACCAGGATGGCGTAGCCGATGACCGTGGGCGGCAGCACCAGCGGCAGCATGAACACGGCCTCGAGCACGCTGCGGCCGAAGAAGCGCTTGCGCGCGAACACCCAGCCCAGCGCCACGCCCACGACCAGCGCGAGCACGGTGGCCACCGCGGCCACCTTGAGCGACAGCACCAGCGGAAACCAGTCGGTCGAAGCGATGAGCGAATTCGTCGTGTTCATGAAAATACGGCGGGATTGTTACACGGTGGGGCCTAAGGTTCTCACGGGGATGCGCAAACCGATGAGTCTTCATATACTGCGGTATACAGCGTTGGACACCCCCACCATGCGCCCCTCCGCCCTCGACACCGTTGTCCGCTCGATCTCCGGCAGGCCGGAACTGCGTCATGTGACGCAGGTGCAGGAGTGGCGCATCGAGCGCGCCATGGACGCCGCCGGGTTCGTGCTGTCCATCACCGCGCCCGACGGCGAAAGCCAGTCGTTCCTGGTGGCCGAAACCGACGCCAACGACATCGGCGAAGTCTTGCGCCGCACGGCGGTGTACGCCGAGCGCAGGGGCCAGTGACTGGCGCGACCGGCGTGCCCCGCACGACCCGCATGCTGCGGCACATGACGGGTGCGGAACGCATCCTCGAGGTCTTGCTGACGCGCCGCTCGGTGTCGCCGCGCCGGCTGCAGCCGCCCGCCCCCACCCCCGACGAGCTCGACGGCATCTTGCAGGCGGGCCTGCGCGCGCCCGACCACGGCGGGCTGCACCCGTGGCGCGTGATCGAGTTCCGCCCGCAGAACCGCGAGGCGCTGGCCCGGTGCTTCGAGCAGGAGAAACTGCGGCGCGACCCGCTCGCCACCCCGGCCGACCTGAAGAAGGCGCGCGAACACGCCACGCGCCCGCCGCTGCTGCTGGGCTTCGTGGTGTCGCCGCGCGAACGCAGCAAGATCCCGGCGCGCGAGCAGTGGCTGAGCGCCGGCGCCGCGCTGGGCAACATGCTGAGCGCCGCGCACCAGCTGGGCTACGGCGCCATCGTGCTGAGCGGCGAGCGCTGCTTCGACGAGACGCTGGCGCGGCAGGTGGGCGTGCTGCCGGGCGAATACCTGGCGGGGTTCATCAGCGTGGGCAGCATCAAGGAGACGCCGCCGGCCGCGCGCGAGCTGCTGTCGCAGAGCGTGTGGTCGTGCTGGCAGGGCAGCGACGCCCTGCCGCCCGGTCAGCCCATCCTGCCGTCGGAGCGGATGCCCGGCAGCTGATCGAGCCGGTCGCCGAACCAGCCGACGCGCCCGGTCTCGCGCACGTCGAACTTCGGCACGTAGGGCTTGATGTCGAGCACGGGCGTGCCGTCCATCATGTCGTTGCCGCTGAAATGCAGCGTGGTGCCGTCCACCGACAGCAGCCGCACGATCGACAGGCCCAGCCGGTTGGGCCGCGCCGGCGCCCGGGTGGCGAACACGCCGTGCGACGTGTTGTCGAGAAAGGGCACCACCTCCAGCCGCTCGTGCGCGCACTGGTGCAGGTGGGTCACGAGGATCAGGTAGTCGAAGCCCTCGATGTCGCGCAGGCCCGGCGCGAACTCGGCGAACACCTCGAGGCGGCCCGCCTCGTCGGGCGCGCCGGCGGTCTGGATCGGCATGCCGGTGGCTTCGGCGAAGCGGCTGCGCACGACGCCGAGCGGACGGCAGACGACGGTGTCGGGTGTCCCCGGCGTCATGGCGCGAGCAGGCGGGTCAGCGCGCGGATGTCGGCCGCCGTGGCAAGGCGCGCGGCGTTTTCGATGGCGCGGTAGTGCTTGACGATTTCCTCGCCCACCGGCGTGAGCGCGGTGCCGCCGCCGCGCGAGCCGCCGGCGGCGGTGTTCACGGCCGGCGAGGCCAGCGCCTGGTTCATCTCGTCGATCAGCATCCAGGCACGGCGGTACGACATGCCCAGCAGCCGGGCCGCCGCGGAGATCGAGCCGGTCTCGGCCACGGCTTCGAGCACGGCGATCTTGCCGGGGCCGATGGCGATGGTGTCGTCCCGGTAGATGCGCAGGCGGAACTGGACTTTGGATTTCATGTTGGCGCGAAGCGTAAACCAATGCGGGCCGCCATTGTCCGCCCACGGGGGGCCACCATCGTCATGCAAGAATGAATACGACGCCCCACCCTGGGAAAACGAGGAGTCCACGTGAAAGACCGCACCCTGTTCCTGCCCGTGCATTGGCTTGGCCGCGCCGCTGTCGCCGTCGCGGCAGTCGCCGTGCTGGGCGGCTGCGCCGGCAACCCACCCTCGGTCTCGGCCTCGACGTCGGCGATGGCGCCTCATGCCGCGCACGCCCCGGCCGGGGCCAGCGAAGGCATCTCGCCGTCGTCCTTCACCGTCTCGGGCGCCGTCGGCAAGCGCGCCAGCTTCGACCTCGCCGCGCTGCAGGCCCTGCCCGCCGTCACGCAGACGGTCGGCGGCAACACCTACACCGGCGTGAGCCTGTGGGCGCTGCTGAACGATGCGTCGGTGGGCCTGAAGCCCGACACCGCGGTGCGCAACCCGGTGCTGTCGATGTATGCGGTGCTGGTCGGCAGCGACGGCTACCGCGCGGTGGTCTCGCTGGCGGAGATCGCACCCGAATCGGGCAACCGCGTGGCGCTGGTTGCCTACAGCCTGAACGGCGCGCCGCTGGGTCGCAACGGCATGGCCCGGCTGGTGATGGCCGGCGACGTGAAGCCGGGCCGTTCGGTGGCCCGGCTGGCCGCGATCGAAATCTTCGCGGCGCAGCCTTCGGGCCGTTGACCGGTCAGGCCAACTTCAGGCGAAGAACTTCGCCGCGCTCACCAGCGTCTTGTAGACGCCCCACGCCAGCGGAATGCCCACGGCCACCCAGGCCAGCGCCACCACCAGCGGGCTCACCGCGTCGGCGCGGCCCGAGCCGCTGCCCACTTCGGCCGCCGAGGCTTTTTCGTGCGCCAGCTTCTTCTCGACGGCCAGTTCGGCGTCGGTCATGAAGTGCTTGTCGGCCACCGGGCGCACCAGCAGGTTGGCGATGAAGCCGATCACCAGCATGCCCACCAGGATGTACATGGTCTGGTTGTAGACCTGCTCGCGCGGCAGGCCCATGCCCAGCTGGTACTCGCGCATGTAGTTCACCACCACCGGGCCCAGGATGCCGGCCGTGGCCCACGCGGTGAGCAGGCGGCCGTGGATGGCGCCCACGAACTGCGTGCCGAACAGGTCGGCCAGGTAGGCCGGCACCGTGGCAAAGCCGCCGCCGTACATCGACACGATCACGCAGCAGGCGCCCACGAACAGCAGCTTGCTGCCCGCGCCGGCCGACGACGGAATGCTCGCGTACAGCACGGCGCCGAGCACGAAGAACACCGTGTAGGTGAGCTTGCGGCCCAGCTTGTCCGACAGGCTGGCCCACACGAAGCGCCCGCCGATGTTGAACAGCGACAGCAGCGCCGTGAAGCCGCCCGCCACCACGGCGATGGCCGCGAGTTGGGTCTTGTCGAGCTGGCCGTACTTGGCCGGCAGGTCGATCAGCGCGCCGCCGAACACTTCCTGCAGCATCGGCGAGGCCATGCCGATCACGCCGATGCCGGCGCTCACGTTCATGCACAGCACCAGCCACACGAGCCAGAACTGCGGAATGCCCCAGACCTTTTTCACGTGCACGTGGCGCTGCGTGATCATGGTGTTGCTGGTTTGCGCCGGGGGCGGCGTCCAGCCTTCGGGCTTCCAGCCCGAGGGCGGCACGCGGTAGCCCAGCGCGCCGGCCATCATGAAGACGAAGTAGCCCAGCGCCATCACGACGAAGGTCTGCATCACGCCCACGTCGGTGGCGGTGCTGAAGCGCTTCATCAGGTCCACAGCCAGCGGCGAGCCGATCATCGCGCCGCCGCCGAAGCCCATGATGGCCATGCCGGTGGCCATGCCGCGGCGGTCGGGGAACCACTTGATCAGCGTGCTCACCGGCGAGATGTAGCCCAGGCCCAGCCCGATGCCGCCGATCACGCCCGAGCCGAGGATCATCAGCCAGAACTGGTGCAGGTGAATGCCCAGCGCCGACAGCAGCATGCCGCCGCACCAGCACGCGGCCGACACCACGCCGGCCTTGCGCGGGCCGGCCCGCTCGAGCCAGCCGCCCCACAGGGCCGCCGAGCAGCCCAGGAAGACGAAGAACAGCGTGTACATCCAGCCCAGCGTGGCCACGCGCCAGTCGCAGTTCGTGGCGAAGAGCTCCGCGAAGAAGCTCATGTCCTTGGCGCAGGCCTGCGCGCCGGTGCCGGCCGTGCCCAGCGCCTTGGACAGCGGCAGCCAGAACACCGAGAAGCCGTAGGCCATGCCGATGCACAGGTGAATGGCCAGTGCGGCCGGGGGTACCAGCCAGCGGTTGAAACCGGGGCCCGCGATGATGCGTTCTTTGTCCAGGAAGCCGGGTTGCTGTTGCTGCAATCCGCCTCCGCCAATGCGTTCTCCCTCGAGAACGCCCGCAGATGAGCCTGCCATATTTCTCCTTGTTCGCCGGATGTGTAATTTGTTGCCGAATCCGGGTCGCGGAGTGTGAGTGAGCGCTTCATGCGCCGTCAAATTCGATCAGCGCATGACCCGATTCAAGATCTGAATGAAGCGACCCGGCCCGGTATGTCGGTGTGTCTATGCGACGAGCGCCCCGCTGTGTTGCTGCACCTGCGCCTGCCACTCGGGCGTCTGCAGGAACGCGAGCGCGGCGTCGAGCGCGCGCGAGCTTCGCACGCCGTCCTGCGTCATGAAGCCGATGGCCGTGCGCACCTCGGGCGCCACCAGCGGCAGCGCCTCCAGCTCGCGGTGGCTGCGCACGGCGGCCACCATCGCGCCCGGCAGCACGCTGCTGACGGTGCCCACGCTCACGGCCAGCGCCAGCGTGAGCACCGAGTTGGTCTCGATGGCCGGCACCACCGGCACGCCGGCCTCGCGCAGGGCCTGGTCGATGATGGCGCGGTTGTGCATATCGGGCGTGAGCAGGCACAGCGGCAGCTTGCCCGCCTCGGCCCAGGTCATGGGCTTGCCGATGCGCAGCTGGTCCGCCGAAGCCCTCTTCGCACGGCGCAGCAGGAAGTAGTGTTCGATGCTCTGCGGCCACGCCTTGAGCTTGATGCCCGGCAGGTGCATGCGCTCGGTGTAGCCCAACGCAAGATCGATCGCCAGGCTTTCGAGACCCGTCTCCAGGTCTTGCGAGCTCATCGACAGCACGGCCGGCATGATGCCCTGATGCCGCTGTTGCAGCATGGCCGCGAAGCGCGAGAGCATCGGCATGGCCGTGGGCACCGCCGCCATGCGAAGCCGCCCGTGGGGGTCGCCGGCGTCGCTGCGCAGTTCCTGCAGCAGCACTTCGTTGTCGCGCAGCATGCGCTGCGCCGTGGCCAGCACGCGTTCGCCCTCGTGCGTGAGGCCGACGTACACGCGGGCCCGCTTGACGATGACGACGCCGAACTCGCTCTCCAGTGCGCGCAGTGCGTTGGACAGGGCCGGCTGCGTGATGTGGCAGGCCTGCGCGGCGCGGCCGAAATGCTTGTGCTCGCTGAGCGCGACGAGATAGCGCATCGAGGCGAGCAGGTTCATGCCTCGGGCTCCGTCGCCTGCCGCTTCTGTTCTTGCCCAGGACGTGTGCGCAGGCCACCGCCGGCGGGAGCGCGCCCCGGCCAGCAGCGCCCCTCCCGCACAACGCGGCGAACGAAGAAGCGGGGCTTCATCCCCTATGTGTTCTTGCTGATCGAGATGGTCGGGAACTTCGACGAGAAGTCCTTGGCCTTCTCGGCAATGCCGACCGCCACGCGGCGCGCCACGGCCTTGTAGATGCCGGACACATCGCCTTCGGGGTCGGACACCACGGTCGGCGCCCCGCTGTCGGCCTGCAGGCGGATCTTGATGTCCAGCGGCAGCGCGCCCAGGTATTCCATCTGGTATTCGGCCGCCATGTTCTTGCCGCCGTCGGCGCCGAAGATGTGCTCCGCGTGGCCGCAGTTCGAGCAGATGTGCACCGCCATGTTTTCCACGATGCCCAGGATCGGCACGCCGACCTTCTCGAACATCTTGATGCCCTTCTTGGCGTCCAGCAGCGCGATGTCCTGCGGCGTGGTGACGATCACCGCGCCCGTCATCGGCACGCGCTGGCTCAGCGTGAGCTGGATGTCGCCGGTGCCCGGGGGCATGTCGACGATCAGGTAGTCCAGGTCTTTCCAGTTGGTCTGGCGCAGCAGCTGCTCCAGCGCCTGCGTGGCCATGGGGCCGCGCCAGATCATGGCCTGGTCCTGGTCGACCAGGAAACCGATCGACATCACCTGCACGCCGTGGCGCTCCATGGGCTCCATGGTCTTGCCGTCGGCGCTGTCGGGGCGGCCTTCGATGCCCATCATCATGGGCTGGCTCGGGCCGTAGATGTCGGCGTCGAGCAGGCCCACGGTGGCACCTTCGGCGGCCAGCGCCAGCGCCAGGTTGGCGGCGGTGGTGCTCTTGCCCACGCCGCCCTTGCCCGAGGCCACGGCGATGATGTTCTTGACGTTGGGCATCAGCTGCACGCCGCGCTGCACCGCATGGCTGATGACCTTGGTGACGATGTTGACCGACACGTTCTGCACGCCCGCCACCGCCTTGGCGGCCGTCACCAGCGCCTTGCGGATGGCCGCGTGCTGGCTCCTGGCCGGGTAGCCGAGCTCGAGGTCGAAGGACACGTCGCCCTCTGAGATCTGCAGGTTTTTGAGCGACCGGCTCGCCACGAATTCTTTGCCGGTGTTAGGGTCTGCGACGGCCTTGAGCGCGTCCATGAGCCCTTCTGGGGTGAGTGCCATTGATCAAACTCCTGAATGGCCGGTAGTCTAAGGCGCTCTCCAAGCCCTCGTCGCACGGCCTCCCAATAAGCCTGAACGCGCCCGAACACGTCCGAACCGCCACACGACAACCAAAAATGCCCGAGACAAGCCCCGCCACCGGCCTCCTGCTCACCGGAGGCGGCGCCCGGGCCGCCTACCAGGTGGGCGTGCTGGAAGCCATTGCCGAGATCCGGCGCGCCGCCGGCCCCGCCGCCGGCAGCGGCAACCCCTTCGACGTCATCACCGGCACCTCGGCCGGCGCCATCAACGCGGCCGCGCTGGCCTGCGGCGCCGACAACTTCGACCGCGTGGTGGCGCACATCGCCGAGGTCTGGAGCCAGTTCCACGCCGACCAGGTCTACAAGGCCGATTCGCTTTCGGTCATCGGCAGCGGCGCGCGCTGGCGCATGCTGCTCGGCCTCGGGCGCTTCGCGGCCAACTGGATGCGCGTCAAGCCCCGCTCGCTGCTGGACAACTCGCCGCTGGCCGACCTGCTGCAGCGCATGGTGCCGCTGGACCGCCTGCCGCAACTCATGAAGGACGGCCACGTGCAGGCGCTGGCCGTGACGGCGTCGAGCTACAGCTCGGGCGAGCACGTCACCTTCTTCGAGGCTGCCGTGCCGATGGAGCCCTGGGTGCGTTCGCAGCGCATCTCGGTGCGCGACCGCATCTCGCACCAGCACCTGCTGGCCTCGTCGGCCATTCCGTTCGTGTTCCCGGCCGCGGCGCTGCCGATGCTGCAGGGCCACACCGAGTATTTCGGCGACGGCTCGATGCGCCAGTCAGCCCCCATCGCGGCGGCCATTCACCTGGGGGCGCAGCGCATCGTGGTGATCGGCGCGGGCCGCATGCACGAGCCGCGCGAAGTGCCGGGGCCCAACACGCACAGCGGCTACCCGACGATGGCGCAGATCGCGGGCCATGCGCTGTCGAGCATTTTTCTCGACGCGCTGGCGGTCGACATCGAGCGGCTGCACCGCGTCAACCATACGCTGAGCCTCATCCCCGAAGAGGCGCGGGCAACGAGCGGTCTGCGTCCACTCGACCTGCTGGTGATCTCGCCGTCGGAGCGGCTCGACGTGATCGCGGCGCGCCACGTCGACGCCCTGCCCGGCGCGGTGCGCTACCTGCTGGGCGGCTCGAAGGTGGCGGCCGACGTGAAGGGCGGCGCGCTCGCGAGCTACCTGCTGTTCGAGTCGGGCTACACGCGCGAGCTGATGGCGCTGGGGCGCTCGGACGCCATGAAGCAGCGCGACGAGGTGCTGCGCTTCTTCGGCTGGGATGCATGAATGAGCGCTTCTGCTTTTTTTCATGCATTGAAAAACAAGATCGAACTTCCGACCCGCTGGCTACACTAATCGCCGTCATGCCAGGCCGCCGCCCCCTCCACCGCTGCTTGACCGCGTTCCTCGTGGTCCTGTCGCTGCTGTTCTCGCAGCTGGCGTTGGCGAGCTATGTCTGCCCCGGCGTGCCGGGCATGGAGGCCATGGCCGAGATGACGGCCACGGGCGAGCCCTGCGAAGGCATGGACACCGCCCAGCCCGTGCTCTGCCACGCGTACTCGGCCGACGCCTCGCTGTCGTTCGAACCGGTGAAGGTCGCGACCCCGTCGCTGCCGGCCATCGTGCAGGTGGTGGTGATGCCGCTGGCGCTCGCCACGCCAGGCGAAACGCTGCCGGCGCAGGCCCGTCCCGAGCGGCAACGCCCGCCCCCCGACCCCGTCTTCCTGGCCACGCGCAGACTGCGCGTCTGAAATTTCCACTGACTGACCGGTGCTGGTGCGGCGCGTCCGCGCACCAGCGATTGCCTCGTTTGTCCGTGGAGTTTTCATGTCCATTCCTTTCCCGCGCGCGGCCGTCCTGGCTGCCGCGCTGTTGCCGTTCGTCGCAACGGCGGCGCCCTTGTCCCTGGAGGCGGCGCTCCGGCTCGCCGTCCAGCGTTCCGAAACGGCGCGAGCCGCCCGCGCCTCGGTACTGAGCGCGACCGAGGCGGCGCATTCGGCGGCGCAGCTTCCAGACCCCACGCTGCGCGTCGGCATCGACAACCTGCCCGCGACCGGGCCCGACCGCTTCCACACCGCGCGCGACTCGATGACGATGAAGCGCATCGGCATCAGCCAGGAGTGGCTGTCGGCCGACAAGCGCGCCGCGCGGCAAGCAGCCGCCGATGCCGCCGTCGGCCGCGAAGCGGTGCAGGTACAGGTCGCCGCCGCCGACACGCGGCTGCGGACCGCGCTGGCGTATGCCGACGCTTTCTACGCCGACGAGAGCCTCGCGCTCGCGACGCTCATGACGCACCACGCCGCCGAAGAGCTCGACGCGTCGCGCGCGCGCCTGGCCTCGGCCACGGGCGGCAGCCAGGACGTGCTGGCGCTGGCCGGCGCCAGCGGCGTGTCGGAAGACGAAGCCGACGACATGCGCCAGCAACGCAACGCCGCGCGGGTTGCTTTCGAGCGCTGGGTCGGCCAGCCACCCGACGCGTTGATGCCGCTCGCGGCCATGGAGCTGCCCTCGGAAGCGGCCTACGTCGCGGCCCACCCCACGGTCGCGGCGATGCAGCGCGACGTGGACGTGGCCCGGCAGGCCGCCGCCGTGACCGCGTCGAACCGCAAGCCCAACTGGACCTGGGAGGTGGCCTACGGCCAGCGCACCGGCTACGCCGACATGGTGTCGGTCGGCGTGAACATTCCGCTGGCCGTGGCGCCGGGCGAGCGGCAAGACCGCGACACCGCCGCCAAGCTCGCACTCGTCGAGAAGGCCGAGGCCGACCTCGCCGAGGCCACCCGCGCGGCCACCGCCGAGTACCGCACCCTGCTCGGCGACACGCAGCGCCTGCGGCAGCGCATCGAGCGCTACCGCGCCGGCGTGGCCACCACCGCATGGCAGCGCACGGCCGCCGCCACGGCGACCTACCGCTCCGGCCAAGGCAGCCTCGCCGCCGTGTTCGAAGCACGCCACGCCGACGTCGAGGCGCAGCGCAAGCTGCTGGCGCTGCAGCGCGACCTGGCCAAGACCCTGATCCAACTGGCCTTCCGGCCCCTGACCGCCGAGGTGGCGCAATGACGAAGACAAGCACACGCACGATCGCCGTATCGCTGCTGGGCGCCCTGCTGCTCGCGGCCGGCGCCTTCTACCTGGGCCACCGCATGGGCGGCTCGCCGCAGGCGGCCTCCGCCGCTGCGGGCGACGGCCGCAAGGTCCTCTACTGGCACGACCCGATGGTGCCCGGCCAACGCTTCGACAAGCCCGGCAAGTCGCCGTTCATGGACATGCAGCTCGTGCCCATGTACGCCGACAGCGGCACGGGCGCGGGCGGCGATGACGGCGGCGTGAAGATCAGCCCCACGGTGCGGCAGAACCTGGGCATCCGCCAGGTCGCCGTGCGGCGCGCGGAGATCGCCGCCTCGTTCGACGCGGTGGGCACCGTGCAGTTCGACGAACGCCTCAGCGTCGCGGTGCAGACGCGCGTGGCCGGGTACGTCGAGCAGTTGTCGGTGCGCGCGCCGATGGAACGCGTGCGCAAGGGCCAGGCACTGGCCACCGTGTTCGCGCCCGAATGGCTGGCGCCGCAGAACGAGTTGCTCGCGCTCCAGCGCGCCAACGTGGCGCCCGACCTGATTGCGGCGGCGCGCGAGCGCATGCGCGCCATGTCGATTCCCGCCGAACTGGTGCGGCGCAGCGAGGCCGCGGGCACCGCGCAAGCGCGCTACGTGCTCGTGGCGCCGGCCGACGGCGTGGTGGCCGAGCTGGGCGTGCGCGAAGGCGTGGCCGTCACGCCCGGCATGACGCTGTTCCGCATCGCGGGGCTGCGCAAGGTCTGGGCGGTGGCCGAGATTCCCGAGGCGCAGGCGGTGCGCCTGGCGCGAGGGCAGAAGGTCAAGGCCTTGCTGCAGGCCGACGCGAGCCAGTCGTTCGACGGCACGCTCGACGAGATCCTGCCGCAGATCGACGCCGCCACGCGCACGCTGAAGGCCCGCTTCGAGGTCGACAACGCGAACGCGCGGCTCACGCCCGGCATGCTGCTGCGGCTGCAGGTGAGCGGCGCCAGCGGCACGCGGCTGCTGGTGCCCTCGGAAGCGCTCATCCGCACGGGCAAGCGAACCGTGGTCATCGTGCGCAAGGACAGCGGCGCCTTCGAGCCGCGCGAGGTGTCGGTGGGCCAGGACCTCGGCGACGACGCGGAAGTGCTGTCGGGCCTGGACGACGGCGACCAGGTGGTGGCCAGCGGTCAGTTCCTGATCGACTCCGAGGCCCGGCTGCGCGCGGTGCTGGACAACATGGCTGCGCCGGCTCCGGCCCCCGCTTCCGCTCCGGCCGCGCAACTGCACACGGGCGAAGGCAAGGTCGAGAGCGTCACGCCCGACGGCATCACCATCTCGCACGGCCCCGTCGCCACGCTCAAGTGGCCGGCCATGACCATGGGCTTCGCCAAGCCGTCGCCGGGCGACTACCCGCAAGTGAAGCCCGGCGACCGCGTGCGCTTCACCTTTCGCGAGGGCGGCCCCACGGGCTACGGGCTGGCCTCGGTGCAGCGCGTGCAACCGGGCGCCAAGCCATGATCGCGGCGCTCATCCGCTGGTCGGTCGGCAACCGCTTCCTGGTGCTGATCGCGACCGTGTTCCTGGTGGCCGCGGGCCTGTGGTCCGTCGCGCGCACGCCGCTCGATGCCTTGCCCGATTTGTCGGACACGCAGGTCATCATCCGCACGCCCTTCCCCGGCAAGGCGCCGCAGGTGGTCGAGGACCTGGTCACGTATCCGCTGACCACCACCATGCTCAGCGTGCCCGGTGCCAAGACCGTGCGCGGCTATTCGTTCTTCGGCGACTCGTTCGTGTACGTGCTGTTCGACGACAAGACCGACCCGTACTGGGCCCGCTCGCGCGTGGTCGAGTACCTCAACCAGGTGCAGAGCCGGCTGCCCGCGGGCGCCAATGCCTCGCTGGGCCCCGACGCCACCGGCGTGGGCTGGGTCTACGAGTACGCGCTGGTCGACCGCACCGGGCAACGCGACATCGCGCAGCTGCGCGCGCTGAACGACTGGTTCCTGAAGTTCGAGCTCAAGACCGTGCCCGACGTGGCCGAGGTCGCGAGCATCGGCGGCATGGTGCGCCAGTACCAGGTGGTGCTCGACCCCGAGCGCATGCGCGCGCTCGGCATCGCGCAGTCGACCGTCGTGCAGGCGCTGCAGAAGGCCAACCAGGCCTCGGGCGGCTCGGTCGTCGAGTTTGCCGAGGCCGAGTACATGGTGCGTTCGCGCGGCTACCTGCGCTCACTCGACGACTTCCGCGCCATTCCGCTGGCCGTGTCGGGCGCCACGCCGGTGCTGCTGCGCGACGTGGCCACCGTGCAACTCGGCCCCGAGATGCGGCGCGGCATTGCGGAGCTCGACGGCGAAGGCGAAGTGGCCGGCGGCGTGATCGTCATGCGCTCGGGCAAGAACGCGCGCACCACCATCGAGGCCGTGAAGGCGAAGCTCGACACGCTCAAGCCGAGCCTGCCGCCGGGCGTGGAGATCGTGCCCGCCTACGACCGCTCGCTGCTGATCGACCGCGCCGTGGAGAACCTGCGCGGCAAGCTGGTCGAGGAGTTCGTCGTGGTGGCGCTGGTGTGCGCGGTCTTCCTGTTCCACCTGCGCTCGGCGCTGGTGGCGGTGGTGGCGCTGCCCATCGGCGTGCTGGCCGCGTTCGTGGTCATGCACTGGCAAGGCGTCAACGCCAACATCATGTCGCTGGGCGGCATCGCGATCGCCATCGGCGCGATGGTGGACGGCGCCATCGTGATGGTCGAGAACGTGCACAAGCACGTCGAGGCCTTCGAGACGGCGCACGCCGGGCAGCCCACGGCGGCGCAGCGCTGGCGGTTGGTTGCCGATGCGTCGGTGGAGGTGGGGCCGGCGCTGTTCTTCTCGCTGCTGGTGATCACGCTGTCGTTCGTGCCGGTGTTCTCGCTCGAGGCGCAAGAGGGACGGCTGTTCGCGCCGCTGGCCTTCACCAAGACCTACGCCATGGCCGCGGCGGCGGGCCTGTCGGTGACGCTGATCCCGGTGCTCATGGGCTACCTGGTGCGCGGGCGCATCCCGCACGAGGCGGCCAACCCGGTGAACCGTTTTCTCATGGCGGCGTACCGGCCCGCGCTGGAACTGGTGCTGCGCTTTCCCAAGGGCACGCTGGCCATGGCCGCGGTGCTGCTCGCGTTGACGGCGGTGCCGCTGATGCGACTGGGCGGCGAGTTCATGCCGCCGCTGGACGAGGGCGACCTGCTCTACATGCCCTCGGCGCTGCCCGGGCTGTCGGTGTCGAAGGCGTCCGAGCTGCTGCAGCAGACCGACCGCCTCATCAAGACCGTTCCCGAGGTGGCGCGCGTGTTCGGCAAGGCGGGCCGCGCGGACACGGCCACCGACCCCGCGCCGCTGGAGATGTTCGAGACCACCGTCCAGTTCAAGCCCAAGTCGCAATGGCGCGCGGGCATGACGGCCGACAAGCTGGTCGAGGAACTGGATCGCACGGTCAAGGTGCCGGGCCTGACCAACGTGTGGGTGCCGCCCATCCGCAACCGCATCGACATGCTGGCCACGGGCATCAAGAGCCCCGTGGGCATCAAGGTGGCGGGCGCGGACCTGGCCACCATCGACGCGCTGACCACGCAGATCGAGGCGGCGGTGAAGCGGGTGCCCGGCGTGTCGTCGGCGCTGGCCGAGCGGCTCACCGGCGGGCGCTACATCGACGTGGACGTCGACCGGCTGGCGGCGGCGCGCCACGGGCTTTCGGTGGCCGACGTGCAGGCCGTGGTGTCCACCGCCATCGGCGGCGACAACGTCGGCGAGGTCATCCAGGGCCGCGAGCGCTACCCGATCAACGTGCGCTACCCGCGCGAGGTTCGCGACACGCTCGAGCGGCTGCGGCAGCTGCCCTTCGTGACCGACAAGGGCGCGCAGCTGCTGCTGGGCGACGTCGCGCGCATCGCCATCCAGGACGGCCCGCCGATGCTGCGCAGCGAGAACGCGCGGCTCTCGGGCTGGGTCTACGTGGACGTGCGCGGACGCGACCTGCGCTCCGCCGTCAACGACATGCAGGCCGCCGTCGACAAGGCCGTGAAGATGCCCGCGGGCTATGCCGTGTCGTGGTCGGGCCAGTTCGAGTACCTGGAGCGCGCGACCGAGCGGCTGAAGCTGGTGGTGCCGGTCACGCTGGCGGTCATCTTCGTGCTGCTGTATCTGCTCTTCCGCTCGTTCGCCGATGCGGCGCTGGTGATGGCGGCGGTGCCGTTCTCGCTCATCGGCGGCTTCTGGCTGATCTGGGCGCTGGGCCATTCGATCTCGGTGGCCACGGCCGTGGGCTTCATTGCGCTGGCCGGCGTGGCGGCCGAGTTCGGCGTGGTGATGCTGGTCTACCTGAAGAACGCGCTGGCGCGGCGCCTGGAAGCCGGCGAGCCGATGAACGACGCCACGCTGCTGGCCGCGATCCGCGAAGGCGCCGTGCTGCGCGTGCGGCCCAAGGCCATGACCGTGGCCGTCGTCATGGCCGGGCTGCTGCCCATCCTGTGGGGCAGCGGCACCGGCTCGGAGGTGATGACCCGCATTGCCGCGCCGATGGTGGGCGGCATGGTCACCGCGCCGCTGCTGAGCATGCTCGTCGTTCCCGCCGCCTGGTACCTGCTGCGCCGGCGCGGCCGTGCCGCGCCCTCCCCTTTGCCTGCTGTTTCCACTCAACCCACTGAAGGAGTTCTCCAATGAAAGTCTTGCATCCCCTCGCACCCGTGTTGCTCGTGCTGTTCGCGGCCTCGGCCCAGGCCCAGGCGCCGAAGGACGCGATGTCGTCCATGCAGATGTCCGCGCCGAGCCGGCAAGCCACCGGCGCGCTGACCGACGCGGTCGTGCAGAAGGTCGACACCGCGGGCGGCCTGCTCGTGCTCAAGCACGGCGACATTCCCAACCTCGGCATGCCGGGCATGACCATGGGCTTCGACGTGGCCGACCGGAAGATGCTCCAGGCGGTCAAGGCCGGCGACAAGGTGCGCTTTCATGTGGAGATCATGAAAGGCAAGCCGACCGTGACGCAGCTGGAAGCGGCCCGCTGACCGCAAGCCGCTAGACGTGCAGCGCAGCCAGCACGCCCACCACGAGGCCCGCGGCCGCCACGCCGAACATCGCGCGTTCCAGCCATTTCTTCTTCGTGAGAAGGGCGATGGCCGCGAGCGCGATCGACACCTGCAGCACCGTGGTCGCCTGGGCCCAGCGGTGGTGCTGGTGCATCTGCTCTTCGGACTGGGCGTCCCAGCGGCTGGCTTCGTCTTCCAGCTTGCGGGCCGCCGACTGGATCTCGGTCTTTTCCTGCTCGTAGCGGCTGACCTTGGTCTGCCAGCCGGCGCGCTTGTCGTCCGTCGCGGTGTCGCGCGCGAACTCGGCCAGCGCCTGCTTGGTGCTCTTCGACTGGAAGTAATTCCACTGGTTCGACGCCTCGGTCTTCTTGATCGCGGCGTTGTTCTTGTAGAGCCCGGCGTTGGCCTGCGTGGCCCCGCCCATGTACGCGAAGATGGCGCCGACGGTGGCGATCACCGCGGTGCACACCGCGATCTTGCTGGTCATGCTCATGCCGCCGGAGGCGGTGTCCGTTGCGTCGCCATGGCCGTTGCCGTGGCCGCCGGATGCGGCGTGTTCCAGCTCGTGGTCGTGCGGGCCGTGCACGTGAAAACCGTGTCCTGACATGAGATCCTTGTTGAAGTGACGTGGGTGGAGGGCGCGCGAGTATGCACGCCCCTCCATGACAGTCACATCAACGCACCGACCGGCGCTTGCGCCTACCGCCGCGCGTGCAGCAGCCATTGCTGCTGCGCCGCCACGACTTCTTCGCCCGAACGCCCGGTGATCGCGCGGTAGACGCCGGGCGCCGTCGCGCCTTCGGTGCTGATCAGCAGCACGCGCGCCTCGGGGCCCAGGCCTGCGGCCCGGCGTGCCTCGGGGTCGCCCGCCAGCACCTGCAGCGCGGCCAGGCCGGCCGCGCCGGACTCGCCGCTGAGCACCGGCGTGTCGCCCGCCTCCCCGGTCGCCAGCGTGCGCATCGCGTGCTCGGCCTGCGCGTCGCTCACGGTCATGAACGCATCGACGGCGGGCTGCAGGAAGCGCCACGCGAGCGGCGAGGCTTCTCCGCAGGCCAGCCCCGCCATCACCGAATCGACCGAGCCCGTGGCGCGGGCCGGACGGCCGCTGCGCGCGCTCTGCAAGAGGCAATCGGCCTGCTCGGGCTCGACGACGATGAAGGCCGGGCGCGCGGCGCCGTAGCGCTCCCAGAAGTGGCTCGCCACGCCCGCGGCCAGCCCGCCCACACCGCCCTGCAGGACGACATGGGTGAACGGGCAAGGCGCATCGGCGGCGGTGTGCTCGAGCAGCTCGTCGGCCAGGATGCCGTAGCCCTGCATGACGTCGCGCGGCACCTCTTCGTAGCCGTCGTAGGATGTGTCGGAAACCACCTCCCAGCCGTTGGCCCTGGCCAGCCGCGCGGCCTCTTCGACCGACTCGTCGTAGTTGCCGGTGATGCGGACGATCTCTGCGCCCAGTGCCGCGATGGGTGTTTCACGCTCTTCGCTCACCTGTGCATGCAGCACGATCACGCAGCGGCAGCCGATGCTCTGCGCGGCGGCGGCCAACGCGCGGCCGTGATTGCCGTCCGTGGCGCTGATGACCACGAAGTCGCGCAACTGCGCCGCATGCTTGCCCGCGAACAGATCGGCGGGCGTCCAGTCACGATCGGGCCAGCGGCGCAGCACCAGCCGCAGCAGCGCCACCGGCGCGCCGAGCACCTTGAAGCTGCCCAGCGCCGAGCGCTTCGACTCGTCTTTCACGGTGAGCTGGCCGATGCCCAGCTGCTTCGCGAGCAGGGGCAACGACCATGCCGGCGTCGGCTGCGGCGCGAGCCGGTTCCAGCTCGACAGCCACTGCCGGCTCTGCCGGCCGCGCGCGATGCTCATCACCTCGCGCAAGGATTCGTCGTAGGCGCGCCGACGCGCCTGGGGGTTCGTGAAAAGCATGTCGATCAATTGCCGGTGCCGGTCGATGCCGGAAGACGCAAGCGGACGATTTCCGCGAAATAACGCGCGCCCGTCGCGAGCACCTCGTCGTTGAAGTCGTAGCTGCTGTTGTGCAAAGGCGTGCCGCCAGGCTCGCCGTCGGCGCCGTTGCCCAGGAACACGAAAGCGCCCGGCACCTTCTGCAAAAACGCGCCGAAGTCCTCCGACGCCATCAGCGGCGTCACGTCGGCATCAACGTTCTGCGCGCCCACCACGGCCGTGGCGGCAGCCACCGCGACGGGCACGCACTCGGCCCAGTTCACGGTGGGCGCGAACTCGTGCGTGTAGCTGAAGTCGCAGTCGGCGCCGTTCATGCGGCAAAGACCCTCGCTGATCTCGCGCATGCGCGTGGCCAGCATCCGCTGCACCGCAGGGTCGTAGCTGCGCGTGTCGCCCTTGATGACCACGTTCGACGGAATCGCGTTGCGGATGCCGTCGGTGATGAACTCGGTGCACGACACCACCGCCTGCGCGCCGGGGTCCAGCGAGCGCGACACCACGGTCTGCAGCGCGAGCACGATCTGCGCGCCGATCACGATCGGGTCGACGCCCATGTGCGGCCGCGCGGCATGCGTGCCCCGGCCCTTCACGTGGATCACGAAGTTGTCTTCGCTCGCCATCACGCCGCCCACGCGCGTGGCGATGGTGCCAGCGCGCATGCCGGGCATGTTGTGCAGGCCGTAGATCTCGTCGACCGGGAAGCGCTCGAACAGGCCGTCGTCCATCATGGCCTTGGCGCCCCGGCCGTGCTCCTCGGCGGGCTGGAAGATGAAGCGCACGGTGCCGTCGAAGTCGCGCCGCTCGCGCAGCAGGCGCGCCGCGCCGAGCACGATCGACATGTGGCCGTCGTGGCCGCAGGCGTGCATCTTGCCGGGCGTGGTGGAGGCATGCGCGCGGTCGGTGGGCAGCTCGGTGATGTTGAGCGCGTCCATCTCGGCGCGCAGGCCGATCACGCCCTTGCCGTTGCCCACCTTCAGGTTGGCGACGAGACCGGTGCCGCCGATGCCGGTGTGCACCTCGAGCCCGAGCGCCTTCAGCACGCGGATCACGAAGGCCGAGGTCCTGGCTTCCTCGAAGCCGGTCTCGGGCATGGCATGCAGCTGGCGGCGCCAGCCGGTGAGTTCGTCGCGCAGGGGCGTGTCGGTCGCGTTCATGGCGAGATGCTATTGACAATGCGGCGATACGGGCACGCAAAATCGGGCCATTCGACGCAACGTTTTTGCGTTACCCCACCCTTTGCATGACGCCTCTCGACGCCCTCGACCTTCGCCTGCTCGACCTCATCCAGGCCAACAGCCGCATGCCGCAAAGCGAGTTGGGCGAGCGGGTGCACCTGTCGACGGCGGCGGTCAACCGGCGCCTGAAGCGCATGCTCGACGAGGGCGTGATCCAGCGCTACGGCGCGGTGCTGTCGCCCACCGCGCTGGGCCACCCGCTGACCATCGTGGCCGAGGTGGAAACCGAGAGCGAGCAGATCGAGCTGCTCGACGCCATGAAGCAGAGCTTTCGCGACTGCCCGCAGGTGCAGCAGTGCTACTACGTGACGGGCGAGTGGGACTTCATCCTCGTGTTCGTGGTGCGCGACATGGCGCAGTACACGGCGCTGAGCCGCCAGCTTTTCTTCCAGAGCAACAACGTCAAGCGATTTCGCACGCTGGTGACGATGGACCCGGTGAAGCTGAGCCTGGACGTGCCGGTCGCCTCTTCATAGGCGTGATCGGCTCGGTCCAAACAGCACCCGCATGCCCGCGACGAGTGCGCAGTCGTCAGCGCACGGAAGTGGCCGGCTGGGCCGGCAGCATCGAACGCAACAGCAGCAGCACCGCGCAGACGATGGGCGCCAGCGCGAGCAGCCGGCCGGGCTCGAAGGCCAGCCCCGCGATCGCGCCGACAAAGCAGCCGGCCTTGATCCAGGACGCCACCGCGTCCCAGCCGCGCCGGTGCGCCACGGCGAAACCGGCCAGCGCGACCCAGCCGAACAGCCCGCCGAACACCGACAACACCCAGCTCAGCAGGTAGAAGGCCGAGTCGGCATCGCGGAACGCGAGCGCCGTGCCCAGGCCGCGCCACGTGTGCCACCAGCCATCGAACAAGAGGAAGCCGGTGGCCGAGGCGGCCCACCAGAAGAATGCGTACAGGCTGGCCACGCCGGCCAGCGCCGCGAGCCAGGCGAGCATCCGGCGGGTGATGTCGTCGAAAGGCATGTGATCGCGCCAGGTGGCGATGTGTCCGTTGTCCATGTCCCGTGCTCCATGAAGAGTTGGCGATGGGCACGAAGTTAGACACCCGATGCGCGGGCTGCGTGAAGCCCGTGTGAAGTGCCGGAATCAGTTCGTTTCCGAAGAAGAAATGCCCAGCTCGGAGCACACGCGCCCGAGCAGCGCCTTGAGCGACGCCACCTCGGTTTCGAGCCGCGCCACGTTGGCCTTGAGCGCCGCGACTTCGCCGAGCGACACGTCGTTGGCCGTGTACGCCGCCCCATCGGACGACGCGCTGCCGGGCCCCGCGACCTCTTCCGCCGGCGCGCCGCTCAGCAGGTGCGCCCAGCGGCTCTCGCGCGCGCCGGGCAGCCGTGCCAGCTTGACGACCAGCGCGCCGGCCTGGCGTTCCGCGAGTTCGTTGAGAAAGCCCTCGACCGACGAGATGTCGGCGAAGTTGTGCATGCGGTCGCAGGCGATGCGCAGCTCGCCGGCCGTCTGCGGGCCGCGCAGCATCAGCACGGTCAGCAGAATGACCGACTGCGACGGAATGCGCAGCACGCGGTCGACGTTGTGCTCGTAGCGGAAGGCGCGCCCGCCGCTGGTCTCGGCGACCAGGCTGTAGCCCTTCAGGCTGTCGATGGCGGCCTGCACCTGCGACTCGGTGAGTTCGAGCACGGGGTTGCGGCTGGTCTTCTGGTTGCAGCCCGACACCAGCGAATTGAGCGTGAGCGGGTAGCTGTCGGGCACGGTGCGCTGCTTTTCGGCCAGCACGCCGAGGACACGGGTTTCAAGAAGGGAAAGAACGGGCAGCGGTGTGGACATGGCTCAACAGGATTCAAGAAAGAAACACAAGAAGCGGGATCAGGGCGACGCGATGCCGAGCATAGGCCCCAACTCGCGCACGAAGTCGCTGCGGTGCAGCGCGGTCGAATGCAGGGCCGAGACCGTGCCGTCGAGGTAGAGCGCGTCGCGGCAGTGGAGCACATCGCGAAAGTAGAGCGCGAACTCGTAGAAGTTCACCGGTTGATTGCTGATGACGAAAAGCGCCGTGTGGCCGATCACGCCCACGCCGTTGCGGATCTTGCGCGAATCGGAATGCGGAATGAACGCCGGGTGCACCACGCCGTGGCGCAGCAGCAGCGGGCCCGATTGCGTGGCCAGGCGCACGCCTGTGGCCAGCGCCGCCAGCGCCGGATATTCGGACGACTCGACGACACGCGGCCCCGCATCCGACACGAGGAACACGCCGTTTGGCTTGAGGAAGAAATTGCCCTCGCCTGACGAGAGATTGAGCGGCGCCTCTTCATGGCCGTCGCGCACCAGCAGGCCGACCGGCGAAAAGTCCTCGTGGTACATGCCGGCGTTCACCGCGAAGCTCAACTGCCGGTGGCGCGCCTTCAGCCATGCGTCGAGCCGGTCGAAGCGCTTGAAGGGCTCGCCCGCGTCGTCGCGCAGGAACAGCGCGAGCCGCTCGGTGCGAAGGTCGACCTTCACCACCGTGTAGCGCGGGTCGGCGGCCGCCGCGAGCTTCGCGAACAGCAGCAGGGCGCCCAGGAGCAGCAGAAGCCTCTTCATGCAGCGCCCGCGAGCCCCACCCTGCCGCTCAACCGCCGTGGATGCGGCTGACCAGCGCCTTCGTGAACGCCGCCGTGCCCGCCGTGCCGCCCAGGTCGCCGGTGCGCACCTTGTCGATGTTCAGCGTCTCGTCGATGGCCTTGCGCAGGCGCGTGCCCAGTTCGGGCAGCTTGACGTGGTCGAGCATCAGCGCGGCGGCCAGCAGCAGCGCGGTCGGGTTGGCGATGCCCTTGCCCGCGATGTCGGGCGCGGAGCCGTGCACGGCCTCGAAGATCGCGGCGTCGGTGCCGATGTTGGCGCCGGGCGCCATGCCCAGGCCGCCGACCAGGCCCGCCACCAGGTCGGACAGGATGTCGCCGAACAGGTTGGTCGTGACCAGCATGTCGAACTGCCACGGGTTGAGCACCAGCTTCATCGCGCAGGCGTCGATGATGACCGTGTCGAGCTCGAACTTGCCCTTGTACTTCTTCTCGTACAGGTCCAGGCCGGTCTCCAGGAAGATGCCCGTGAGCGCCTTCATGATGTTGGCCTTGTGCACCAGCGTGACCTTCTTGCGGCCCGTGGCCACGGCCGTGTCGAAGGCGTATTCGAGCAGGCGGCGGCTGCCCTGGCGGGTGTTGATGCCGGTGGCCATGGCCACGGCATGCGGGTCGCCGTCGATCGGCACGTAGTGCTCGTGGCCGATGTACAGGCCCTCGAGGTTCTCGCGCACGACCACCAGGTCGATCTTGTCGAAGCGCCCGCCCGGAATGATGGTGAGCGCGGGGCGCAGGTTGGCGTACAGCTGGAACTCTTCGCGCAGCCGCACGTTCGATGAGCGGTAGCCGCCGCCCGACGGCGTTTCCAGCGGGCCCTTCAGCGCCAGGCGGGTGCGGCGGATGCTGTCCAGCGTGGCCAGGGGCAGCGGGTCGCCGGCGGCCACCACGCCGCCGAGGCCGGCGATCTGGCGGTCCCACTCGAAGGGCGCGTTCAGCGCGTCGAGCGCGGCCAGCGTGGCATCGACGATCTCGGGGCCGATGCCATCACCGGGGATCAGGGTTGCGGGAATGCGGGTGGAGGTCATCGGCTGCGTCTCACTTTCTGTATCAGGGGCTGCAGCATACGTCGCGCGCGAGACAGCGCCGGGCGTCCCCGTGCTCAAGGCACTGCTTGCCTGAGGTGTTTGTGGTACGCGAAGGTGCCGATCACCCCCTGCACGTAGAAATAAAGGAAGAGCAGCGAAGTGAACACGTTGCCGCCACTGATGCCGCCGCTGCGCATCATCAGAAACTTGGAATAGACGAAGTAGATCAACATCAGCACCGCGCAGACCCGGCTCTTCTTGTAGATGCCGAAGGACAGCCCCAGGATCACCGCAACGTCCAGCAGTTGCGCAAGACCAAAGCCGAGCAGGCTCGTCCCCGAGACCGCAACCAGGACAAAGATGAGCGTCACCGCCGCCGACACCAGGCCGGCGCTCCAGGCAAGGCGGATCTTCTTGTGGATGGCGGCGGGCACCGGCGGCGCGACGTCGGGCATCGACACTTCCGCGGTCGGCGGGGCAAAGCGATCGTCGGACATGGTCCTCTTCCTCCCGGTTTGTGGCCGCGACTTTATCGGCCAGGCAGTTCCTCGTCCACCAGCGCCGCGCGGCCGACGACGCGGCCCGGCGCCAGCAGCGCCCCGGGCGCGATCACGGCATTGGCGCCGATGCGCACGCCGTCGCCCACCAGCGCGCCGAACTTCTCGCAACCCGTGCCCTGCAGCGCCCCGCCCTCCCCGCTGCGCACGAAGACCTGCTTGTCCGCCCGCTCGTTGCGGTGGTTGCAGACGATGCTCCCCGCTTCCATGTTGACGCCCGCGCCCAGCACCGAATCGCCGACGAAGTTGAAGTGCGCGAGCGCCGTGCCCGCGAACACGAAGGACGATTTCAGCTCCACGCCCGGTCCGATGCTGCAGCGCGCGTCGACCCAGTTGCCGCCGCGCAGGTACGCGCCGGCGGCCACGAAACAGCCCGGCCCCAGGATCAGCGGCCCCTTGAGCACCGCGCCCGGCTCGACCGTGGCGCTGCGGTGAATGGCCACTTCGCCGTCGATGGCGTAGTCGCCCGCCGGCAGCCCGGCCAGCAGCCGGCGGACGATTTCGGGGGCGCGCGGCGGCAGTTCCCACGGGAGCAAGTCGGCCCAGGGCGCGAGGGGAGACGCGGCGAATCCCGCGACATGGCTGGCAAGTTCGACGTGGTGCGGCATGGGGTCGATGCTGCCATCAAACCCCTGGGCGGACGCGGCCACCTAAAATGCCCGGTTCCCCGTCAGCCACTCCGAAAGCGCCCTTCCCGATGTCCGCCCCGCGCAAGCTCTTCGTCACCACCGCCCTGCCGTACGCCAACGGCAAGTTCCATATCGGCCACATGATGGAATACATCCAGGCCGACATCTGGGTGCGGAACCAGCGAATGAATGGCGCCGAGGTCAACTTCGTGTGCGCCGACGACGCGCACGGCGCGGCCATCACCATCGCGGCCGACAAGGCCGGCGTGACGCCACAGGCCTTCGTGGCCGAGATCGCCGCGGGCCGCAAGCCCTACCTGGACGGCTACTACATCTCCTTCGACAACTGGCACTCGACCGATGCGCCCGAGAACCACCAGCTCGCGCAGGACATCTACCGCGACCTGCGCGCCAACGGGCTCATCAGCACCAAGAGCGTCGAGCAGTTCTACGACCCTGAAAAGGGCATGTTCCTGGCCGACCGCTTCATCAAGGGCGAGTGCCCCAACTGCCACTCGAAGGACCAGTACGGCGACAACTGCGAGGTGTGCGGCGCCGTGTACGCGCCCACCGAGCTGATCAACCCCTACTCGGCCCTGTCGGGCGCCAAGCCCGAGCTGCGCAGTTCGGATCACTTCTTCTTCAAGCTGTCGGACCCGCGCTGCGAGGCCTACCTGAAGGAGTGGACGGCCGCCCCCGGCCACGTGCAGAGCGAGGTGCAGAACAAGATCCGCGAATGGCTCTACAAGGACGACGAAGGCAAGGGCGGCCTGGGCGACTGGGACATCAGCCGCGACGCGCCCTACTTCGGCATCGAGATCCCCGATGCGCCGGGCAAGTACTTCTACGTGTGGCTGGACGCGCCCGTGGGCTACCTGGCGTCGCTGAAGAACCTGCTGGACAAGCGCTGCATCGAACTGGGCGGCGACGGCATTTCGTACACCGAGTACATGGCCGACCCCGACCTGGAGCAAGTGCACTTCATCGGCAAGGACATCATCACCTTCCACACCCTGTTCTGGCCCGCCATGCTGCACTTCAGCGGCCGCAAGGCGCCCGACGCGGTGTACGTGCACGGCCACCTCACGGTGAGCGGCGAGAAGATGAGCAAGAGCCGCGGCACCGGCATCGACCCGCTCAAGTACCTGTCGATCGGGCTGGACCCCGAGTGGCTGCGCTACTACATCGCGGCCAAGCTCAACGGCCGCAACGAAGACATCGACTTCAACCCCGAGGACTTCGTGGCGCGCGTGAACAGCGACCTCGTGGGCAAGTACATCAACATCGCCAGCCGCGCGGCGGGCTTCATCGGCAAGCGCTTCGGCGGCCAGCTGGGCGAGGTGTCGGCCGACGGCGACGCGCTGCTGTTCGCGCTGCGCGACGCGGCCGGCCAGATCCATTCGCTGTACGACGGGCGCGACTACGCCCGCGCGCTGCGCGAGGTGATGGCGCTGGCCGACAAGGTGAACGAGTACGTCGACCAGAACAAGCCCTGGGAACTGGCCAAGAAGGAAGGCGCCGAGGCGCGGCTGCACGACGTGTGCACCGTGTGCATCGAGGCCTTCCGCCTGCTCACGCTGTACCTGAAGCCGGTGCTGCCGGCGCTGGCGCTGAACGTCGAGGCCTTCCTGAAGATCTCGCCGCTGGTCTGGGGCGACGCGGCGCAGCCGCTGCCCGTGGGCCACGCCATCCGCGACTACAAGCACCTGATGCAGCGCGCCGACCCCAAGCAGGTCGACAAGCTGTTCGACGCGCCCGAGCCGGCTGCCGCAGCCCCCGCCGCCGCCGAAGCCCAGGCGCTGCCGGGCGGCGAGGCCATCGCGCCCACCATCACCATCGACGACTTCGCGAAGATCGACCTGCGCATCGCGAAGATCGTGGCCTGCGAGAAGGTCGAGGGCTCGACCAAGCTGCTGCGCCTGACGCTCGACGCGGGCGAGGGAAAGACGCGCAACGTGTTCAGCGGCATCGCCTCGGCCTACCAGCCCGAGCAGCTCGTGGGCAAGCTCACGGTGCTGGTCGCCAACCTCGCGCCGCGCAAGATGAAGTTCGGCGTCAGCGAAGGCATGGTGCTGGCCGCGAGCCACGGCGACGAAAAGGCCCACCCCGGCATCCACGTGCTGGAACCGTGGCCGGGCGCGACGCCGGGCATGCGCGTTCGCTGATCCACCACGCCAAGGACTGCACCATGACGACCACGCTGCTGCATCGCGCCCTTCTGCTGGTGTCGCTCTCGGCCCTGCTGAGCGGCTGTGCGGTGGTGGCGGTGGCCGACACCGCTGTCAGCGTGGGTGTGGGCGCGGTGGGGCTGGCGGCCGATGCGGCCATCGGCACCGCGCGCATCGCCGGCAAGGCCGTGGGCGCGACGGCCGACGCGGTGATTCCCGACAGCAAATAAATAAAAAGCGCGGGAGACGGCTTCAGTCCGCCAGGCCCAACCGGGCCACGTGCGGCGGCGTGTGCAGCGCCTTTTCTTTTCGCACGAAGGCCGAGCGGAGCGCGGCATGCGGCTCGGCCGGGTCGAAGAAATTGCGGCGCATGTGGGCCAGCTCTTCGTCGCGGTACTGCTGCAGCGGCTTGACCGCCTCGTGCGCGGCGCGCGTCGCCTTCTTCTTCGCGATGCGCGCGGCCAGGTCCGGCGATGCCGCCAGTTGCATCGCCAGCCGCAACACCTCGTCTCCCAGCTCCTCGGGCGCGGCCTGCAGCACGCGCTGCGCCATGCCGAGCGCGACCGCGCGCTTCGCGCTCACCGGCAGCGCCGCTTGCGTGAGCCTTTGCGCCTCGGCTTCGCCCACGCGGCGCGGCAGCGTGTAGGTCCAGTATTCGGAGCCGTACAGGCCCATCAGCGTGTAGTGCGGGTTGAGCACCGCGCCGTCGCGGCACCACACTTCGTCGGCCGCCAGCGCGAGCATCACGCCGCCCGCTGCCGCGTTGCCGCCCAGCGCCGACACCGTGAGCCGGTCGGTGGTGGTGAGCACCGCGTGGACGAGGTCGTTCATGGCGTTGATGTTGGCCCACGACTCCTCGGCCGGGTTCGCGGCCGCCTCGATCACGTGGAGATGGATGCCGTTCGAGAAGAAGTCGCGCACGCCGCCCAGCACCAGCACCGAGGTCGGCCGCGTGCAGGCGAAGCGGTAGGCCTCCAGCAGGCGGCGGCACTGCACGGTGCTCATCGCGCCGCCGGGGAAAGAGAAGTTGAGCACGCCCACGCCACCGGTGCCGCCGGTCTCGCCGCGTTCGCTGTAGCGGATGTCGGTCCAGGTGCGCCGGCCGGCCGGCAGTTGCAGCGGCGCCGGCACCTCGGGCACCCCGGGCGGCAGCAGCGCGCCGAGCGCCTGGGCGGCCGGCAGCTTGTAGCTGGGCTGGCCCGAGCCGGGCGCGCGCCAGGGCCGCAGCTGCGGGATCCACACCGCGCCGTCGACGGTGGCGCGGCAGATGGCGCCGGCGCGCGTGGCGATCAGCTCGCCGGGCGCGCCGCGCAGTTCGTCCTCGGGATGGCCTCCGTGCAAATACCACTGCGCGCCGAACAGCTCGCCCAGCACGCCGGGCTGCGAATCGGCGGCGCGCAACTGGCGCAGCACCGACGCGGTCGTGTCCGCCTGCCAGTCGATGCGCCGCTGGGCCTGCTTCATGAACGGGCGCCAGCCGGCGGCCAGGTCTTCGGCCTTCTGCTGCTGCGGCTTGTGCCTGCCCGAGGCGAAGCGCTCCACCGCGAGCAGCACCGCGTCGACGGCGGCGTCGGCCACCTCGCCCCGGTAGAGATCGCTCTTGCCCGCCAGCGCCGGCACCTTGAGCGGCGACCACGCCCAGACGTCGCCCGCGTCCATCTCGGCCACGGCCTCGAGCACCGTGACGCCCCAGCTTTCGGTGCCGCCGTGCAGCGTCCAGTCGAGCGACGAAGGGCCACGGTCGCCCGGCGGGCCGGGGTGCACGATCAGGCAGGTGTGGGCGCGCCAGACGTCCTCGGGGATCGCGGTGGTGAGCATGGGCGCCACGATCAGTCCGGGTGCGTGCCGCCGCACGGCCTCGCGCAGCGCGTCGTCATTGCCGAGGGCCAGTTCCACGCCGACCGTGTGGCCACGGTCCTGGAGTTCGGCGAGAACCCGTTGCGTCAGGCTGTTGAACGCGCTTGCGACAAGCAGGATGTGCATCGGACGCCCTCGGTAATGGTGGTGTCTAAATGTCAATTAGTGTCAAAAATGTATCTGGATCCTTTGTTCCGGATAAGTCGGGCAAAAGTTCGCATCGGGAGAAATCCCCTGTTGCCGCGCGGCTTCCGGGGGTGCCGCTTCGTCAATACTCGTTGCATGCGCAATTCACCCCAGCGGCTGGCCCTGCTGCGCCGCCTCGCCCTTCTGGACACGTCACCGCAGCGTGTGTTCGACGACCTCACGCGGACCCTCTCGCACAGCTTCGGCGTGCCGGTGTCGATGGTGAATCTGCTCGACGAGCAGCGCGACTGGTTCCTGTCCTGCGTCGGCCTGCACATGACCGAATCGCCCGCCGCGACCTCGTTCTGCGAAGTCTTCTTTCGCACCGACGAAGACTTCCTGGTGGCGGAAGACACGGCGCTGCACCCCGCCTTCGCGGACCACCCGCTGGTGAAGGGCCCGCCGCATGTGCGCTTCTACGCCGCGAGCCGGCTGGTGCTGAACGGGCAGACGGTCGGCACGCTGTGCGCCTACGACTTCGCGCCCCGGCGGTTGCCGCCAGGCAAGCTCGACGAGCTGCGCATGCTGGCCGCCGCGGCCATGGACCTGCTGCAGCGGCGCTTCGACGAACAGGCCGCGCAAGACAGCGGCGACCCGGCGCGCCGATAGCCCCGCGCCGCGGGGGCGGTGGACAATGCACGGCCCATGCATTTGCCGTCGAACCTCACCCGCTTCCGTCCCCGCCTGATGGAGGCCCTTGCGGACTACGACCGCGAACGTTTCTTCAAGGACCTGGGCGCGGGCGCGATGGTCGGCATCGTGGCCCTGCCGCTGGCCATGGCCTTCGCCATCGCGTCGGGACTCAGGCCCGAGGCCGGCATCTGGACGGCGATCGTCGCGGGCTTCCTGATCTCGCTGCTGGGCGGCTCGGCGGTGCAGGTCGGCGGGCCGGCGGCGGTGTTCATCGTGATCGCCTACGGCATCGTCGAGCGCTATGGCGTGGCCAACCTGCTGATCTCCACGGCCTGTGCGGGCGTGCTGCTGTTCATGGCGGGGCTGTTCGGGCTGGGGCGGCTGGTGCGCTTCGTGCCGATGTCGATCGTGGTGGGCTTCACCACCGGCATCGCGGTGCTGATCCTGCTGTCGCAGCTGAAAGACCTGCTGGGCCTGGCGGTCGCGAAGATGCCGGCCGACGCGTTCTTGCAGCTGCACGCGATGGCGCTGCGGATCGACACCTTCAACCCGTATGCGTTCGTGCTCGGCATTGCATGCGTGGCCGGCCTGCTGCTGTGGCCGCGGCTGCTGCGCGCCGAGTCGAGAGTCGGCGCCGCCGTGCTGCGCGTCGGCGGGCGCGTGGCGCGCACGCGGGCCGTGCAGATGGCCGCGCGCACGCCGGGCCCCGTCGTCGCGCTGGTCACGCTCACGCTGTTGTCGTGGAGCCTGGCGTTGCCGGTCGAGACCATCGGCACGCGCTTCGGCGGCTTTTCCGAAGGCGGGCCGGCCTTCGCGCTGCCCGACTTTTCCTGGGAAACGGTGAAGCAGCTCGTGGCCCCGACGCTGACCCTCGCGCTGCTCGGCGCCATCGAGTCGCTGCTGTGCGCGCGCGTGTCGGACCAGGTCAGCGGACAGCCCCGGCACGACCCGAACCAGGAGCTGATGGCGCAGGGCATCGCGAACGTGGTCGTGCCCTTCTTCGGCGGCATGCCGGCCGCGGGCACCATCGCGCGCACGGTCGCCAACATCCGCTCGGGCGGCACCTCGCCCATCGCGGGCATCGTGCATGCGTTGACGCTGTTGCTCGTGGTGCTGCTGGCCGCGCCGCTCGCGCGCCACGTGCCGCTCGCGGTGCTGGCGGGCATTCTGGTGTTCGTGGCGCTGAACATGGGCGAGTGGCGCGAGTTCATGCCCACCCAACTGCGGCAGCTGGGCCGCCATTACCGGCTGCTGATGCTCGGCACTTTCTTCCTCACCGTGGTGTTCGACCTGACGGTGGCGATGCAGGCGGGCCTCGTGCTGGCCTGCGTGCTGTTCCTGCTGCGCATGAGCGGCCTGTTCAGCCTGGAGCTGGTGACGCTGCAGCCGCCGGTGCTGACGTACCGCATCTACGGCGCGTTGTTCTTCGGCGCGGCGGCCAAGCTCGACGAGGCGGTGAACGCCGCCGAGCGCGCGCCGCGCGGCATGACGGTGGTGCTCGACGCCACGCACCTGATCTACCTGGACGCCGCCGGCATCGACGCGCTGCGGCAATTGCACCGCGCGGTGCTGGCGCGCGGCGGGCTGCTGCGCGTGGAGTCGCTGCAACCGCAGCCGCGCGAGCTGATCGAGCGCTCGGGCTTTGCGGAGGAACTGGCGTCGGGCCGGCCCGACGCGGGGTACGGCGCCTGAAGACTACGGCGCCTCGGTGCCCCGGTCGGGCGACGAGCCGCTGCGCACCACGCGCTGGTCGTCGTTCAGCGTGGCGGTGAACACCATCGACGAATTCGGCGGCTGCACCCAGCGCCATTCCCATTCGGTCTCGCGCTTGAGCGCATAGGGCGTGACCTTGGCGGGCTTGCCGAGCAGCTTGCGCAGGTCTTCCATCATCATGCCGGGCTGCACCCTGGCGAAGTTCTCGGGCGTCAGCACCTGGCGCAGCGCGCTCATCTTGCCGTCCGCGCCGATGGTGATCATGTAGTTCTTCTGGCCCGCCGGCTGGCGGTTGTATTCGAAGATGCGCCCCCGGGCCGGGGCGTCCCAGATGTTCTCGGGCTCGCCGAAACGGGCGCGCACGTCGGCCTCGGTGGAGACGCCTTCCTCGAGCTCGCTGATGTTCTTCGTATCGCAGCCCGCGAGCCCCAACAGGGTCGCCAGCAACACCGTTGCCATGCCGATCTGCCACCCTTGCCGATGCTTCATGCCGTCCCCGGTAAAATTCGCGCCATAAAGGTCCAGTCTATGTCCATCTTCCGCCGCCCCCACTACTCTTCAGAGATCACCAACTTCATCGAGGAGATGAAGGAAAAGAAGCCGACGCTGGAAGCCGAACAGCGCGCCGGCCGCGCCCTCCTCTGGGACAAGCACCTCGACCGCAGCCTGCTCGAGGAATACAGCGAAGCCCGCATCCCGATGCAGCCCTACGTCTACCAGACGCAATCCAAGTAATTTCGTTGATGCCGAATTGGCAGCACACGCCCGTCCGCATTGCGCCGGTCGCTATTAAAAGCATAGCGACCTGCCAATGAACGGAGACGAGGACAACGGCACGCTCGTGGTCGACATGCCCGACGTGGTCGACCAGGTCGCGCTCGCGAGGCTCTATGGCGAGCCGCTGTTCGCGATGCCGAAAGACCTGTACATCCCGCCCGAGGCGTTGCAGGTGTTCCTCGAGGCCTTCGAAGGCCCGCTGGACTTGCTGCTCTACCTGATCCGCAAGCAGAACTTCAACATCCTCGACATCCCGATGGCGGGGCTCACGCGGCAGTACCTGAGCTACGTCGACGAGATCCGCCAGACCAACCTCGAACTGGCGGCCGAGTATCTGCTCATGGCCGCGATGCTGATCGAGATCAAGTCGCGCATGCTGCTGCCGCCCAAGAAGGTGGCCGACGGCGAAGAAGCCGAAGACCCGCGCGCCGAACTCGTGCGCCGCCTGCTCGAGTACGAGCAGACCAAGCTGCAGGCCGCCGCCATCAGCGCCATGCCGACCTACGGCCGCGACTTCTGGAAAGGGCAGGTCTACATCGAGCAGTCGCTGAAGCCGCGCTTTCCCGACGTCGACGTGGCCGAGCTGCGCGACGCCTGGGCCGACATCATGAAGCGCGCCAAGCTCGTGCAGCACCACAAGATCTCGCGCGAGGAGCTCAACGTGCGCGAGCACATGAGCATCGTGCTGCGCCACCTGCAGGGGCAGCGCTTCGTGGAGTTCGAAAAGCTGTTCGACGTGTCGCGCGGCGCGCCGGTGCTGATCGTCACTTTCATCGCGATGCTCGAGCTCGCGAAGGAAACGCTGATCGACATCACGCAGGCCGAGGCCTTTGCACCCATCTACGTCCGGCTGGCCTACTCGCCGGCCTGACCCCACCGATTGCCGCCTTGTGAACTCCGCCGTGCGTGACTTCGATGTACTGATCGTCGGCAGCGGCCTGGCCGGCCTGTCGGCCGCGTTGCACCTGGCCCCCACGCACCGCGTGGCCGTGCTGACCAAGCGCGCGCTGAACGACGGCTCCAGCGCCTGGGCACAGGGCGGCATCGCGGCGGTGCTGGCGGCGGGCGACAGCTTCGACGCCCACGTCGAAGACACGCTGGTGGCCGGCGCCGGCCTGTGCGACCCCGAGGCCACGCGCTTCGTGGTCGAGCACGCGCCCGAGGCCATCGGCTGGCTGCGCGAGCTGGGCGTGCCCTTCTCCGAAGAAGATGGCGACCTGCACCTGACGCGCGAAGGCGGCCACAGCCAGCGCCGCATCGTGCACGTGACCGACGCCACCGGCGCGGCCGTGCAGCAGGTGCTGATCGAGCGCGTGCGCCGCACGCCGAACATCACGCTGTTCGAGCACCACACGCTGGTCGACCTGATCACCGCCCGCAAGCTCGGCCAGCCAGACCCGGCCTGCCTGGGCCTGTACGCGCTCGACGACGAGACCGACGAGGTGCTGGCCTTTCGCGCGCCGCACACCATCCTGGCGACGGGCGGCGCGGGCAAGGTGTACCTGTACACGACCAACCCCGACACGGCCACCGGCGACGGCATTGCCGCCGCGTGGCGCGCGGGCTGCCGGGTGTCGAACATGGAGTTCATCCAGTTCCACCCGACCTGCCTGTACCACCCGCACGCCAAGTCGTTCCTGATCAGCGAGGCGGTGCGCGGCGAAGGCGGGCTGCTGAAGTTGCCTGAGTCGGCTGGAGGCACGCGCTTCATGCCGAAGCACGACGAGCGCGCCGAACTCGCGCCGCGCGACGTGGTGGCCCGCGCCATCGACTTCGAGATGAAGAAGCACGGGCTCGATTGCGTGTACCTCGACATCTCGCACCAGCCGGCGGCGTTCCTCAAGGAACACTTCCCCAACATCCTCGCGCGCTGCGCGGAGCTGGGCATCGACATCACGCGCGAGCCCATTCCCGTGGTGCCGGCCGCGCACTACACCTGCGGCGGCGTGCTCAGCGACCTGCGCGGGCGCACCGACATCCCCGGCCTGTACGCCATCGGCGAGACCGCCTGCACCGGCCTGCACGGCGCCAACCGGCTGGCCAGCAACTCGCTGGTCGAGTGCATGGTGTTCGCGCGCGCGGCCGCCGGCGCCATCCTCGAGGCGCCCGTGCGCGAGCGCGCCGAGCTGCCCGCCTGGGACGACAGCCGCGTCACCGACGCCGACGAAGCCGTGGTCATCTCGCACAACTGGGACGAGCTGCGCCGCTTCATGTGGGACTACGTCGGCATCGTGCGCACCAACAAGCGCCTGGAGCGCGCGAGCCACCGCATCGCGCTGCTGCAGGCCGAGATCCACGAGTTCTACGCGAACTTCCACGTCACGCGCGACCTGCTCGAACTGCGCAACCTGGTGCAGGTGGCCGAGCTGATCGTGCGTTCCGCGCAGGCCCGCCACGAAAGCCGTGGCCTGCATTTCAGCCGCGACTACCCTTCGCTCGCCGAGCCCACCGCACCCACGGTGCTGGTGCCGCCGGTCGACTGACCCGCCCCACCCGTCTCGTTGTCTTCACTCAAGGATGCCCGGCCACCGACGCCCGCAGGGAGAAACCCAACCATGTCGAACACCCCCACCCCGCCCACCGAAACACCCTCGGCCTCGCCCTACGGCACGCTGCCGCCGGCATCGCAGCCCGCGGCGCGCAAGCCCGTGAGCCTGCCGCGCCTGGCCGACATGCAAGCGCGCGGCGAGAAGATCGCGATGCTCACGGCCTACGACGCCACCTTCGCGGCCATGGCCGACGCGGCGGGCATCGACTGCCTGTTGGTCGGCGATTCGCTCGGCATGGTCTGCCAGGGCCTGAACAGCACGGTGGGCGTGAGCCTGGAGGCCATGCGCTATCACACCGACAGCGTCTCGCGCGGCCTGCGCCGCGTGCAGGGCACGGCCTGGCTGATTGCCGACCTGCCCTTCGGCAGCTACCAGGCATCGCGCGAGCAGGCGCTCGCCAGCGCCACGGTGCTGATGCAGGCCGGCGCGCACATGGTCAAGCTCGAAGGCGGCGGCTGGACCACCGAGACGGTGCGCTTCCTGGTCGAGCGCGGCATTCCCGTGTGCGCCCACCTGGGCCTGACGCCGCAGACGGTGCATGCGCTGGGCGGCTACCGCGTGCAGGGCAAGGGCGACAGCGCCGGTGCGCTGCTCAAGCAGCAGGCCCATGCGCTGCAGGACGCGGGCGCGGCCATGCTGGTGCTGGAGATGGTGCCGGCCGCGCTGGCCGCCGAACTCACGGCCGAGCTCGCGCACTGCGCCACCATCGGCATCGGCGCGGGCAAGGCCACCGCCGGCCAGGTGCTGGTGTTGCACGACATGCTGGGCATCAACCTCGGGAAGATGCCGAAGTTCGTGCGCAATTTCATGGCCGACGCGCCGGGCGTGCTGCCCGCGCTGAAGGCCTATGTGCAGGCCGTCAAGGACGGCAGCTTTCCCGACGACCGGCTCCACGCCTGGTAAAGACACAAAGGAACCCGCTCCCATGTACATCGCACACACCATCGAAGAACTGCGCGGCCGCCTGTCGGCCAGCAAGCGCCCCGCCTTCGTGCCCACCATGGGCAACCTGCACGACGGCCACATCGCGCTCGTGAAGCAGGCCAAGCCGCTGGGCGACGCCACGGTGGCCAGCATCTTCGTGAACCGGCTGCAGTTCCTGCCGCACGAAGACTTCGACACCTACCCGCGCACCTGGGACAGCGACTGCGAGAAGCTGCGCGCGGCCGGCTGCGACGTGCTGTTCGCGCCCACCGAGAAGGTGCTCTACCCCGAGCCCCAGACCTGCAAGGTACACCCCGACCCGGCGCTGGCGGACATTCTCGAAGGGCACTTCCGCCCCGGCTTCTTCATCGGCGTGTGCACGGTGGTGATGAAGCTCTTTCAATGCGTGCAGCCGCGCGTGGCCGTGTTCGGCAAGAAGGACTACCAGCAGCTGATGATGATCCGCCACATGGTGCGGCAGTTCGCGCTGCCCATCGAGATCGTGGGCGGCGAGACCTTCCGCGCCGACGACGGGCTGGCGCTGTCGTCGCGCAACGGCTACCTGAGCAAGGACGAGCGTGCCGAGGCGGTGCAACTGTCGAAGGCGCTCAAGGCCATGGCCGAGGCGGTGCGCGCGGGCGAGCGCGACCTGGCCGCGATCGAAGCGCGGGCCATGCAGTCGCTGGCACAGCGCGGCTGGCAACCGGACTACCTGGTGCTGCGTCGGCGCTCCGACCTGCAGGCCCCTGAAGCCGGGGAACCGCTCGTGGCGCTGGCCGCCGCGCGCCTGGGCAACACGCGGCTGATCGACAACCTGGAGATCGAGGCTCTCCCCGCCTTATGAGCTACAGCGTCAAGGAAATCTTCTACACCCTGCAGGGCGAAGGCGGCCAGGCCGGCATGCCGGCCGTGTTCTGCCGCTTTGCCGGGTGCAACCTCTGGAGCGGCCGCGAGAGCGACCGCGAGACCGCCGTCTGCCGTTTCTGCGACACCGATTTCGTGGGCACCGACGGCACGCTGGGCGGCAAGTTCAAGACCGCCGACCTGCTGGCCGACACCATCGCCGCGCAATGGCCGGCCGGCGACGCCGACCACCGGCTGGTGGTGCTGACCGGCGGCGAGCCGCTGCTGCAGGTGGACGCGGCGCTGGTCGACGCGCTGCATGCGCGGCGCTTTCGCATCGCCGTGGAAAGCAACGGCACGGTCGAGGCGCCCGAGGGCATCGACTGGCTGTGCATCAGCCCCAAGGCCGGCGCGCCGTGGGTGCAGCAGCGCGGCCAGGAGCTGAAGCTGGTGTGGCCGCAAACCGAATTCGACCTGGACACGATGGCGCGCACGGGCGAGTTCACGCACCGCTTCCTGCAGCCGATGGACGGGCCCGACCGGCTCGCGAACACCGAGCTGTGCATTGCCGAATGCATGAAGCAACCGGCCTGGCGCCTGAGCGTGCAGACGCACAAGATCACCGGCATCCGCTGAAGCGGTCGCCCTTTTTCCCCCGAGTTTTTTGACGATGCGATTCACCATCAGCCAACGCTTTTTCTTCGACGCCGCCCACACGCTGAAGCGCGAGATCGAAGTCGAAGGCAGCCGCCGTATCCACGGCCACACGTACCACGCCGAGGTGTGGCTGGCGGGGGAGCGCGACCCGGTGACGGGGATGGTGATCGACCTGGGGTTGCTGCGGCGGCGGCTGGAAGATGTGCGCGAGCAACTCGACCATCATCTGCTGGACGACGTGCCGGGGCTGCATCCGCCGACGCTGGAGAATTTGTGCGTGTTCATTGCGCAGGCGCTGCCGGATCTGCGGGCTTCATTGGCGCGTGTGAAGGTGTGGCGCGAGGCGTTGGGCGACAGCTGCACGGTGGAGTTCTAGGCATTTCTCCCTCCCCTTCCGGGGGAGGGTCGGGGTGGGGGCCAGCGGCGTTTCCACTGGGCACGCCCTGCCGGCCCTCATCCCAGCCTTCCCCCAGAGGGGGAAGGAGCCAAACGGTTCAGGCCGCGCCGATGCCCGCCACCAGGCTCCCCGCCGCCTGCCCATTCTTCAACCCCGCCGTGAACGCCAGCATCCGGTCGATCGGCACCCGCGCCCGCACGCCCAGCGCCGGGTCGACATGGATCTCTCCCGCGCCCGTTTCCAGCGCGTTCGCCAGCTCCACCAGCCCGTTCATCGCCATCCACGGGCAATGCGCGCAGCTCTTGCAGGTGCCGCCGTTGCCGGCGGTCGGCGCCTCGATGAAGGTCTTGCCGGGGTTCAGCGTGCGCAGCTTGTGCAGCATGCCGGTGTCGGTCGCGACGATGAATTCGCTCGCGTCCATGCCCCGCGCGGCGTTCAGGATGGCCGAGGTGGAGCCCACCGCGTCCGCCAGCGCGATCACATCCGCCGGCGACTCCGGGTGCACCAGCACCTTGGCCTTCGGATGCTCCTTCATGAGCAGTTCGAGCTCCAGCGCCTTGAACTCGTCGTGCACGATGCAGGCGCCGTTCCAGCTGACCATGTCGGCGCCGGTCTGGCGCTGGATGTAGTCGCCCAGGTGGCGGTCGGGGCCCCAGAGAATCTTTTGCCCGGCCGCGTGCAGCGCGCCCACCACGTCGAGCGCGCAGCTCGAGGTGACGAGCCAGTCGGCGCGCGCCTTCACGGCCGCGCTTGTGTTGGCGTAGACCACCACCGTGCGGTCGGGGTGCTGGTCGCAGAAGGCGCTGAACTGTTCCACCGGGCAACCCAGGTCGAGCGAGCAGTTCGCGTCGAGGTCGGGCATCAGCACGCGCTTTTCGGGTGACAGGATCTTCGAGGTCTCGCCCATGAAGCGCACGCCCGACACCACCAGCGTCTGCGCGGCGTGGTCGCGGCCGAAGCGCGCCATTTCGAGCGAATCGCTCACGATGCCGCCGGTTTCCTCGGCCAGGTCCTGCAGGTCGGGGTGCACGTAGAAGTGCGACACCATCACGGCGTTGCGCTCGCGCAGCAGGCGGCGAATGCGCGCCTTCAATGCGATGCGTTCGTCGGGGGAAGGCTCGGGGGGCACGCGGGCCCAGGCGTGGCGCGTGTCGCAAACGGCGCCGGCCGATTCGGTGGGCTGCTCGTAGTCGACGTCGATGACGGAAGCGGTCGTCATGGGGAGATTGGTTCTTTTACAGGAAGCGCATCGAGTAATCGATGGCCTTCACGTCTTTGGTCAACGCGCCAACCGAAATACGGTCGACACCGGTCTCGGCCAGGGCCCGCAGTCCGTCGAGCGTGACCCCGCCGGAGATTTCGAGCACGGCCTTGCGGTCGTCGCCCACGGCGTCGTTGATGCGAACGGCTTCGCGCAGCGTGGGCAGGTCCATGTTGTCGAGCAGCACCATGCGCGCGCCGGCTTCCAGCGCTTCGTGCAGTTGGGCCAGCGTTTCGACCTCGACCTCGACGAAAGCCGCTTGCGAGGCCACCGGCGCCACGGCGCGCAGCGCGGCCGCCACGCCACCGGCCGCGGCAATGTGGTTTTCCTTGATGAGCACCGCGTCGTACAGCCCGATGCGGTGGTTCAGGCCGCCGCCGGTGCGCACGGCGTACTTCTGCGCCAGGCGCAGGCCGGGAATGGTCTTGCGCGTGTCGACGATGCGCGCGCGGGTGCCGCGCACGGCGTCGGCATACAGGGCAGTCTTGGTGGCGACCGCGCTCAGCAGCTGCAGGAAGTTGAGCGCGGTGCGCTCCGCCGTCAGCAGCGCGCGGGCGGCGCCTTCGATCTCGAGCACGGTCTGGTCGGCGGCGCAACGCTCGCCTTCGGCGCAGAGCCAATGGATGCGCACCTCGGGGTCGAGCTGCCGCAGCGTGGCCTCGACCCAGGGCGCGCCGCACACCACGGCGGATTCGCGCGCCAGCACGCGGGCACGGGCGGTGCGGGCCGGGTCGACCAGCGATGCGGTGAGGTCGCCGTCGGCAACGTCTTCCTGCAGGGCGCGGGTGGCGTCCGACAGGGCCAGCGCGGCCACGGCCGACGCTGAAAAATCAAAGCGAAGGCTCATGGCTCTTTGTCTTTTCGTTTTTAAGAGGGGTGACGGGGCGTGGTTGCGCCAGCACCGGGCGCCACGACGGATTCCGGCACCGGGTCGCGGCCGGTCAGGGCGGCCACGGCGTCCTGCGGGCTCACGCGGCCGTCGAGCAGCGCAACCACGCCTTCGGCGATCGGCATTTCGATGCCCAGGCCGCGCGCGCGCTGCACCACGGTGCGGGCGCAGTACACGCCTTCGGCCACATGGCCCAACGACGCCACGGCCTGCGCCAGCGTGCGGCCCTGGGCCAGCAGCAGCCCGACCTTGCGGTTGCGCGACAGGTCGCCGGTGGCGGTCAGCACCAGGTCGCCCAGGCCGGAAAGGCCCATGAAGGTTTCGGCGCGGGCGCCCAGCGCCAGGCCGAAGCGTGTCATTTCAGCCAGGCCGCGCGTGATCAGCGCCGCGCGGGCATTCAGCCCGAGCGCCAGGCCGTCGCACAGCCCGGTGGCGATGGCCAGCACGTTCTTGACCGCGCCGCCCACTTCCACGCCCACGATGTCCTCGTTGGCATAGACGCGCAGCGCCGGTCCGTGGAAAGCCTCGACCAGCGCGTCGCGCACGGTGGCGTGCGGGCTGGCGGCCACCAGCGCGGTCGGCCGCCCTTCGGCGACTTCCTGCGCGAAGCTGGGGCCGCTGAGCACGCCGCCCTTCAGCTCGGGCGCGACCTGCGCCCAGATTTCGTGGGCGAGCAGGCCGAAGGATGCGGGGGAGGTGTCGAGCGCAGGCTCGACGCCCTTGCACAGCCACGCCACTTGCGCGCTCGTGCCGCGCAGGGCCACGAGCTGTTCGCGCAGGGCGGCCATGGGGGTGGCCACGATGACGAGGTCGGCACCGGCCTGGGCCTGGCCGATTTCGCCCGCGCGCACGGCGAGCGAGGCTGGCAGGGCCAGCCCGGGCAGGTAGCGGGTGTTTTCACGCGCGGCCGACATGGCGTCGGCCTGGCCCGCGTCGCGGGCCCAGAGCGTGACCTCGTGGCGGGCCGCCGCGTTGACCGCGACAGCCGTGCCCCAGGCACCGGCGCCATGAACGCAGATCTTCATCGGCGTTGGCGGCGTCGTGCCGGTTTACTGTGCGAGGGTGGGCGCGGCCTGGCCGGCGGCCTGTGCCTGCTGCTGCTCGTACATCGCCTGGAAGTTGATTTCGGCGAGGTGCACGGGCGGGAAGCCGCCGCGCTGGATCACGTCGGCGACGTTGCCGCGCAGGTACGGGTACACGATCTGCGGGCAGGCGATGCCCAGGATGGCGCCCATCTGCTCTTCGGGCAGGTGGCGGATCTCGAAGATGCCGGCTTGCTTGGCTTCGACCAGGAACACGGTCTTGTCGCCGATCTTGGTCTGCACGGTGGCCGACACGGTGATCTCGAAGATGCCTTCGGCCACGGGCTGGGCGTCCACGCCGAGCTGGATGTCGACGGTGGGCTGCTCCTGCTCCAGCAGGATGGCGGGCGAATTGGGTTGTTCGAGCGACAGGTCCTTGAGGTAGACGCGCTGGATCTGGAACACGGGATCTTGGGCTTGCTGGTCGGCCATGGCTGAACTTTCGAGGATCAAAACAATGCCCGCCGGGGAGAGGTTCCCGCAGCGGGCTGCAGATGAATGAGCGAACGATTATCGCCCGACGGCCGGGCCGCTTTTCGCGGCGCCGGTTGCTTTCTGTTTCAGGCGCCCTGCAGCAGGGGCACGAGGCCGCCGCGGCCGTCCAGGGCCATCAGGTCGTCGCAGCCGCCCACATGGGTGTCGCCGATGAAGATCTGCGGCACCGTGCGGCGCTGGGTGATTTCCATCATGGTGTTGCGGGCCTGGGGGTCGGTGTCGATGCGGATCTCTTCGATCTGCTCGACGCCCTTGGCCTTGAGTATTTGCTTCGCACGCGTGCAGTAGGGGCAAACGGCGGTGGTGTACATCTTGACTGCTTGCATGCTCTTTACCTTGGGAAGACTCAGGCTTTTTCAACCGGCAGGTTAGCGTCTTTCCAGGCCTTGAGCCCGCCCGCGACCGCTTGGGCCTGCTCGTAACCGAGCTTCTTGGCCATGGCCACGCCGCGCTGGGCGCGGGCGCCGGTGGCGCAGACCAGCAGCAGCGGCACGGTCTTGTTCTTGACCGCACCGGTCAGCTTCTCTTCGAGCTGGTTCAAGGGCACGTTCTTGGCGCCGATCATGTGGCCGGTGGCAAATTCCTCGGGCTCGCGCACGTCGACCAGCACGGCGCGTTCGCGGTTGATGAGCTGCACGGCGCCCTGCGCGGTGAGCGTTCCGCCGCCCGCTCCCCGCACCAGCGGCCAGGCCAGCATGGCACCCGAGCTGAGCGCGATCAGGATCAGCATCCAGTTCGCGGTGACGAATTCGATCAATTTCACGGAGGTTCCTTGAATGGCAAACCGGGGATTTTAGAATGCGAGGTTTCGCAAGCGCAGCCAAAGGCCTCCTACATGCACAAACTGGTATTGATCCGTCACGGCGAATCCACCTGGAATCTCGAAAACCGCTTCACGGGTTGGACGGACGTCGACCTGACCGAAACCGGCGTGGAGCAGGCCAAGCAGGCCGGCCGGCTGCTCAAGGCCGAGGGCTACGACTTCGACGTGGCCTACACGAGCGTGCTCAAGCGCGCCACCCGCACCCTGTGGCACACGCTCGACGAACTCGACCGCACCTGGCTGCCCGTGGTGCATTCCTGGCGCCTGAACGAGCGCCACTACGGCGGCCTGCAGGGCCTGAACAAGGCCGAAACCGCCAAGAAATACGGTGACGAGCAGGTGCTGGTCTGGCGCCGCAGCTACGGCACCCCGCCGCCGCCGCTGGAAGCCGACGACCCGCGCAGCGAGCGCTCGGACGTGCGCTACGCCAAGCTGGCGCAAGAGCAGATCCCGCTGACCGAATGCCTGAAGGACACGGTCGCCCGCGTGCTGCCGTTCTGGAACGAATCGATGGCGCCGGCCATCCGCACCGGCCGCCGGCTGGTGGTCGCGGCCCACGGCAACTCGATCCGCGCTCTCGTGAAGTACCTGGACGGCATCTCCGACGACGCGATCGTCGGGTTGAACATCCCGAACGGCATTCCGCTGGTGTACGAGCTGGACGACGACCTCAAGCCCCTGCGCCACTACTACCTGGGCGATGCCGCCGCCGCCGAAAAAGCCGCCGCCGCGGTGGCCTCGCAGGGCAAAGGCTGAAGAAACCCTCTTCTGCCGGCCCATTCGTGGAACCCCGGCAGGCAATTTGCTTCCAAGCTGTGTATATTGGTTTGACAGCCGCCGACAAGGACAACCACTCATGATGGGCCAGAAACTGAAGATCACCGGCTGGGTCGCCGCCGGCGCCGTTGCAGGCGTCCTGACCACCGTCTCGTTGCAGACAGTCGCACGCGGTTCGCTTGCGCCACTGCCGCTCGAGGAATTGCAGCAGCTTGCTGCCGTCTTCGGCATGGTCAAGAGCGACTACGTCGAGCCGGTCGACGAGAAAAAGCTCATCTCCGACGCCATTTCGGGCATGGTCGCCGGGCTCGATCCGCATTCCCAGTACTTCGACAAGAAGTCCTTCAAGGAATTCCGCGAGGGCACCACCGGCCGTTTCGTCGGCGTGGGCATCGAGATTTCGCAGGAAGACGGCCTCATCAAGGTCGTTTCCCCCATCGAAGGCTCCCCGGCCTTCCGCGCCGGCCTGAAGCCCAATGACCTGATTACCAAGATCGACGACACCGCCGTGCGCGGCCTGTCGCTGAACGAAGCGGTCAAGCGCATGCGCGGCGAAGCCAACACCAAGGTGCTGCTGACCATCTTCCGCAAGGACGAGAGCCGCACCTTCCCGGTCACGATCACGCGCGAGGAAATTCGCACGCAGTCGGTGCGCGGCAAGATCATCGAACCCGGCTACGGCTGGATCCGCCTGTCGCAGTTCCAGGAACGCACCGTCGACGACTTCGTCAAGAAGATCGACGAGATGTACAAGGAAGACCCGAACCTCAAGGGCCTGGTGCTCGACCTGCGCAACGACCCGGGCGGCCTGCTCGACGCGGCGGTGGCGGTGTCTTCGGCCTTCCTGCCCGAGAACGTCACGGTGGTCACCACCGACGGCCAGCTGGCGGAAAGCAAGTCGGTCTACAAGGCGGCGCCGGAGTACTACCAGCGCCGTTCGGGCAGCGACCCACTGCGCAGCCTGCCGGCCGCGCTGAAGACCGTGCCGCTGGTGGTGCTGGTGAACGAAGGCTCGGCCTCGGCCAGCGAAATCGTGGCCGGCGCCCTGCAGGACCACAAGCGCGGCATCGTCATGGGCAGCCAGACCTTCGGCAAGGGCTCGGTGCAGACCGTGCGCCCGCTGGGTCCGGACACCGGCCTGAAGATCACCACGGCGCGCTACTACACGCCCAGCGGCACGTCCATCCAGGCCAAGGGCATCGTGCCCAACGTGCTGGTCGACGAAAGCGCCGAGGGCAGCCCCTTCGCCGCCCTGCGCATGCGCGAGGCCGACCTCGAGAAGCACCTGGCCAGCGGCCAGGGCCCCGAAGTCAAGGACCCGGAACGCGAAAAGGCCCGTGACGAAGCCCGCAAGCGCCTCGAGGAAGAAGCCAAGAAGCCGCCGCAGGACCGCAAGGTGCCCGAGTTCGGCACCGACAAGGACTTCCCGCTGGTGCAGGCGCTGAACCGCCTGAAGGGCCAGCCGGTGCTGGTCAGCAAGACGCAGGTCATCGTCGACAACAAGGAAGAGAAGAAAGAAAACTGAGCTGAACAAGCCAGGTTTTCTTTCAGGAATACCGCGGAACCGGCTTGGCCGGGCCGCCGGTATTGCCCCCGGCAGGGGGTGGGCGGCCACACGAAGCGGGCAAGCCTGGGGGCGAGCATGAACGATCACGAACTGCTGCGCTACTCGCGCCACATCCTTCTGGAAGAGTTTGGCATCGACGGGCAGGAGCGCGTCAGTGCCGGGCGGGTTCTGGTCATCGGCGCCGGCGGGCTGGGCTCGCCGGTTGCGCTGTATCTCGCCGCGGCGGGCGTCGGCCACATCGTGCTGGTCGACGACGACGAGGTCGACCTCACCAATCTTCAGCGACAGGTCGCCCACACGCACGCGCGGGTGGGGCTTGCCAAGGTCGAATCCGCCGCGCAGGCCATGCGCGACATCAACCCCGACATTGCCATCCAGACGCACGCCGTGCGAGCCGACGAGGCGCTGCTGCCCCGCCTTGTCGCCGAAGCGGATGTGGTGGTCGACTGCTGCGACAACTTCGCCACCCGGCAACTCGTCAACCGCATCTGCGTGGCCCATGCCAAGCCGCTGGTGGCGGGCGCGGCAATTCGCTTCGACGGCCAGTTGAGCGTCTACGACACACGCGACGCCGCGTCCCCCTGCTACGCCTGCCTGTTCCCGCCCGACGCCGCCTTCGAGGAGACGCGCTGCGCGGTGCTGGGCGTGTTCGGCCCCGTGGTCGGGACCATCGGCACGCTGCAGGCCAGCGAGGCGCTCAAGCTGCTCGCGGGCATCGGCCCGTCGCTGGCGGGCAAGCTGCTGATGTTCGACGGGCGCAGCACCGGTTTCGACACACTGCGCGTGGCACGCGACCCGCACTGCAGCGTCTGCGCGCAGCGCCCCGCCGCCTAGCGCTTCAAGGCTGCTTCGCCGGCACCGGCGTCGTCGCTGGCGCAGGCACTGGCACCGGCTGTTTGGCCCCCTTCGCCCGGGCCGCACCGTTGGCCGCCGCACCGGCCGTCGGCTTGTTCGCATCGGCCAGCACGCCCTTGCAATCCGAATCTTCGCCCGGCCCGGTCTCGATGGTCGCGGCCAGCGCCAGCAGCGGATTGATGGCGCCCAGCGCCAGCGCGGCCAGGCCACGTTCGGCCAACGGCGCCACCTGCAGGCCGCCCTTCGGCGCGCCGAAGGTGCCGCCCACCACCAGCGGTGTGCGAATCGACAGGATGTTCTTGCTCTTGGGCTCCGGCCGCACCACGAAGTCGAGCCCCTCGGTCGCGAGGTTGGCCTGGCCGGTGGCGGTGAACACGGCATTGGTGGTGTCCACCACGAGCGTGCGCCCGCTCATCAGCCCCTTGTTGACGTCGAAGGCCAGGGCCGCGCAACGCAGCTCCACGTTGCGGTCGCCGCGCAGCAGGAACTTGATGATGTCGCCGCCCACCAGCGTCGCGAACACCGGCAGCAGGTTGCCGAACTGGCCGCGCCCCGAAATCACCGCCACGTCGCCCGACACCCCGCCCAGCCAGTTGGCCACGGTGCTGCCCGAGCCCGACAGGTTGATGCGCCCATCGAGCCGCCCCACGCTGTTGCCCGTGGTCTCGAGCTTTGGGAACAGGCGGGCCAGCTGCATGGCGCGCACGTCGAGCGAGGCGCGGATGTCGGCCGGGTTCTTCGAGGCGTCGATGCGGATCGCGCCGCCCAGCTTGCCGCCGGCCACGCCCAGGTCGAGCGGGTCGAGCGTGAGCACGCCGGTGTCCAGCTTCACCTGCACGCTGCCGCGGTCGAGCGGAATGTCGCGCACGTTCTGGATGCGGTCGGCGGTGTATTTGACGTCGGCGTTCATGGCGCGCAGGCGCTCGAAGTCCAGCGGCGCGGTGGGCAGCACCTTGCCGCCCGGGCGCTTGACCTGCGTCACGGTCGGCGGCGGCGCCACGCCCTCCACCGTGTTGGCGGTGCGCGCGGTGGGCGGCAGGCCAATCAGCGGGCCCAGGTCGTCCATGTCCATCACGCGCGAGCGCAGGTTGCCCGACAGGTGCGGCAGCGTGCCCGCCTGGTCGAACTTCATGTCGCCGGCAATATCCGACAAGCCCAGCTTGCCCTTGAGCCCGGCCACGCCCCACAGCTTGCCGCGCTTGCTGAGGTCGCCGCTCAGCGCGTAGGGCGAGGTCTGCGGCAGCGCGATGCCCAGCAGCGGGAACAGCGCGCCCAGCGTCTGCCCCTTCAGCTCGAACTTGGCGTCGATGCCGTCGAGCCCCGACAGCTCGGCCACGGTGCCGGCGGCCTTCAGCTGGGTCTGGCCGGCCGCGGCGTTGATCTCCATCGGAAACGGCGGCGCGCCCGCGGCGTTGATCTGCAGCACGTTGCCGGTGCGGCCGCTGGCGGTCAACGGCTGGCCCTTGTAGCGGCCCTTGATGCGATAGTCGAGCGGCATCTCGCCGCGACGGGTGTCGTAGCTCAGGTCGGCATGCAGGTCCACGCCCAGGTGCTTGGCCAGGAAGTCGACCGCTCCGGTGTCGACCTGCAGCAGGCCGATGCTGGGCACCGTGCCCGAGTCGGAGGTGTCCTTGCCCAGGGCCCAGGTGCGGCGCCCGTCCGCCTCCATCTGCAGGCCCACGGTGGGCGAGAACAGCGCCAGGCGCGGAATGACCACCTTGCTGCCGACCAGCGGCCAGATGCGGATGTCGAACTCGGCGCGGTCCGCCTTGACCAGGTAGGGGTCGCGCGCCCAGTCGGGGTTGGCGAACTCGATGCCGTCGAATTTCACGGTGGCCTGCCGCCAGCCGAGGTTCACGTCGAGCCGGCGCGTGATCTCGAATTTGCGACCGGTCTTTTCGCTGACGTAGCGGTTGACCGGCTCGCGCAGCACGTCCCACGGGAAGAAAGCCAGCACGAGCACCAGCAAGCCCAGCAGCAGCACGATGGAGGCCAGCAGCTTCTGCCACAGCGGCCGGGTGCGAAAGATGTTCGTTGCCATGATCGATGGAATACCTCAAGCGGCGGGCGCGCAGGGTCGGCTGCGGACCGCAGAAACCGTGCGGCATTGCCTACGACGGCGATTTACCAACGCTTCGTCGGAACCCGCCTACAACACCCGGTCCACGAAGCTTGCATGATGCGCGACAAGGAGGCCTCAATGTCCACATGCAGGCATTCCCGCAGGCGGGGTCGCTTCGGATGTGCCTGCCAACGTCAGAGGAAGCGTGGCTCGGCATGGATCCCAGATTGCAGACATACGTCGTCGAAGACAACCTCACGATCCGTGAAAACCTCATTGGCACGCTGGAAGAACTTACCTGCGCCACGGTCGTGGGCTTTGCCGAGACCGAAGGCCACGCCCGCGAATGGCTGCTCGGCCATGCCGGCGAGTGGGACCTCGCCATCGTCGATCTCTTTCTCAAGCAGGGCAGCGGCCTGGGTGTGCTGCAGGCCTGCCAGGCACGCAAGCCGGCCCAGAAGGTGGTGGTGCTCAGCAACTACGCGACGCCGGACATCCGCCGTCGCTGCGCCGAATTCGGGGTCGACGCGGTGTTCGACAAGTCGAACGAAATCGAGGCGCTGGTCGACTTCTGCCTCGTGCAGGCGAGCGCGTTGCGCGCCGCGCCCGGAACCGCGGGTTGAGGCCGCCTTGCGCGCCCTCCCCGCTCCCGTGCCGGTCTCAGTCGATCAGCTTGTTCTTCAGCGCGTAGTACGTCAGGTCGCTGTTGGAGGACAGGTTCATCTTCTCCATCAGGCGCGTGCGGTAGGTGCTCACGGTCTTCACGGACAGCGACAGCGTCTTGGCGATGTCGCCGGCGGTCTCGCCCTTGGCCAGCTTCAGGAACACCTGGAACTCGCGCTCCGAGAGCTGCTCGTGCGGCGCGGCGTCGTCCTTGCGGTCGAGCTGGCGGGCCAGCAGTTCGGCCACGGCGGGCGTGATGTAGCGCCGGCCCAGCGAGATGGTGCGGATGGCGTTGACGATCTCGATCGGATCGCATTCCTTGTTCAGGTAGCCGCTCGCGCCCTGACGGATCAGGTTCATCGCATAGTGTTCTTCGGGATAGCCGCTCAGGATGAGGATGCCCACGTCCGGCGCCTTGGCGCGGATCATGGCGAGCGCGTCGATCCCGCTCTGTCCCGGCATCGAAAGGTCCATGACCAGCACGTCCAGCTCCGTGGTGCGCACCAGTTCGATGGCTTCGCGCCCGCTGGCCGCTTCACCCGCCACGCGCAGGTCCACGTGCTCGGAGAAGAACTGCCGGAGGCCCGATCGCACGATGGCGTGGTCGTCCACAATTCCAATTTTGATCATCTGCTACTTTCGTCGTTGTGTTGCGCGCATGCGGGCCGCAACATGCCGGGTCCCTGATTGTTGTCAATTATTCACGAACTTGCGTAGTACGCAGCCTTGAAAGTTTCATGCACTGGTTAGCCCCTCCAAAAATGGCCGTGAGCCTGCTGCTCGCGGCGCTGGCTGCGCTGGCCCTCGTCGGCATCAACGAGGCCGGCTACCGGCAGTCCAGCCGCGCCCTGGCCGACATCAACGAGGCGCAGCAGGTGCGCGGCACGCTCAACCAGATCCTGCAGAACATGCTGGACGCCGAGACCGGCCAGCGCGGCTACCTGCTGACCGGCGAGGCCAGCTACCGGCAACCCTACGACAACGCGGTCAAGCAGGTCGACGGCAACCTCGCGACCCTGCGCCAACTGTACGCCGATCGGCCGGCCGAACTCACCCAATTGGCCGAGCTCTCGAAGCACGTGCTGCGCAAGGTCGCCGAAATGGACATGAGCGTGCGGCTGCGCCAGGACGGCAAGGAAGACGCCTGGAAGTTCGTCATCACGACCGACGTGGGCCGCGAGGAAATGGACGCGATCCGCGCCACCGCCGGCGAACTGGTCAAGATCAGCAACGGCACCCTGCAGCAAAGCCAGACGCAGGTGCTCAAGTCGCTGCAGCTGGCCCGCATCGGCACCGCCATCGTGGCGCTGGCCGCGTTGCTGGCCTTCTTCCTGTATCTGCGGCAGACGCACGCGCTGCGCTCCATCGGCGAGCGCCAGCAGGAGGCCCTGCAGCGCGAGCGCAATGCGCTGGAAGACGAGGTGCGCGAGCGCACCGCCTCGCTGGCCGAACTGGCCACCCACCTGCAGGACGTGCGCGAAACCGAGCGTGGCTACCTCGCGCGCGAGTTGCACGACGAGCTAGGCTCGCTGCTCACCGCCGCCAAGCTCGACGTGGCGCGCCTCAAATCCCGGCTGGCGGACTCGCCCGACGCCATTCAGCGGCTGCAGCATCTGACCGAGCTGCTCAACAGCGGCATCGCGCTGAAGCGCCGCATCATCGAAGACTTGCGGCCCTCGTCGCTGTCGAACCTGGGGCTGGTGGCGTCGCTGGAAATCCTGGGCCGCGAGTTCGCCGAGCGCTCCGGCCTGCAGATCGAGATGGCGCTGGAGCCCGTGACCATGGACGAGTCGCGCCAGCTCACCATCTACCGCATGGTGCAGGAGAGCCTGACCAACATCGGCAAGTATGCCGAGGCCAGCGAGGCCACCATCGTGCTGAAGAACTACGAGAACCACGTGATCGTGGAAGTGGCCGACAACGGCAAGGGCTTCGACACACAGCGCATGCGCCCGTCGACGCACGGCCTGGCGGGCATGCGCCACCGCGTGGAGGCGGCGCGCGGCAAGCTCACGGTCTCGTCCACCCCCGGCAAGGGCACGCGCCTGAGCGCGATGCTGCCGGTGGTGCGGCCGACCTGAGGCCGTGCCCGGCCGTATTCGGCGCACTCGGCCATCTCCTACGCACCCCGCCCCCGACCGCTGACAGGTCCGGCGCGGGCGGCCACTTAAGGTTGCTCCTGTGCCATCCGATGCTTCCTCCAGAAGCGCCGGATGCGCAGTTTTCAACACAACGAGGCAAGCCTCGAAGGAGTTCCACATGCTGCATTACGCCGTGGTTTTTCTGGTCATTGCACTGATCGCCGCCCTGTTCGGTTTCGGGGGCATCGCCGCCAGCGCGGTGGGTATCGCCAAGATCCTTTTCGTGATCTTCGCCATCCTTGCGATCGCGAGCTTCCTTGCCGGCTTGCTCCGACGCAACTAGCGTAGTTACGATCCACAGGCCTTCGCATTTCATCTTCCCGGAAAGGACTTTCACATGAACACGACCAAGACTCCCTCGCAACTCGCCGACGACGCGCGCCAGACCGCCAACGAAGCGGTCGAATCGACCCGCGCCTATGCACAGAACGCGGTGAATGCGGCGGGCGAAAAGGTCCGCGAACTGCGCCGCGACGCCGAGCCGGCCGTCGAGCAACTGGCAGCACGTGTGCAGCAAGCCGTTCAGCGCGGCCTGGACGCGGCATCCACCACGAGCGCGCGCGCACAGCGCCGCATCGAGCGGGCCGCGGACGTCACGGGCCGCTACATCTCCGACCAGCCCGTGCGCTCGGTGCTGATCGCCGCGGCCGCCGGCGCCGCCATCACGGCACTCATCGTGCTGGCCAGCCGCCGCAGCCGGGACGACTACTGATCCGCTGAACCTTCGTTCCACCGATTCCCGGCACCATGCTTCATCCGATTTTCTCCACGGTGCTCGGGCATCCGGAACTCGTCGCTGAACACCTCGCCAACTACGCCGCCCTCGTCCGCCAGGAAACTGCGCAGGCGGGGCGCGGCCTCGTCGCCCGCATCGTCGCGGGGGTGCTGGCCGCGGCCAGCGCCATGCTGGCCCTCGGGCTGATCGGCGTGGCCGTGCTGCTCGGCGTGCTGCATGGCAGCTTTCACTGGGTGCTGGTCATCGTGCCGGGCGTGGCCGTGGTCATCGCGGCCATCTGCGCCTGGTACGCCACGCGCCCCAGCCCGAGCTACGGTTTCGACGACCTGCGCTCCCAACTCGAGGCCGACCTGCAGGCCTTGCACAACGCCGGAGCCCACCATGGCCAGCGCTGAACGCCCTCCCCTGACGCCGCAGCAGCGCCTGGCGCTCTCGCGCCGCGCGCTGGTCCGCGAACTGAACGGCGGCGAAGAGCCGGCCCGCGCCCCGCGCTACGCGACGGCCCAGGAGCCGGACGACGACCTGGAATACGCCCACCACGACGCGCCGGACGCGCTCGCGCACGAACCCCGCTCACGGGGCCGGGCCGGCAACAACGTCTGGCTCTCGATGGGCCGCAGCGTGGTGGAGCGCTGGTGGCGCCGCCACCCCGCGCACGCGGTCGGCCAACTGGCCCGCCCCCTGCTCGAGAACTACGCGCGCAAGCAGCCCGCCAAGCTGATGGCCGCCGCTGCGGCGACCGGCGCGGTGCTGGTGCTCGTCAAGCCGTGGCGCCTGCTGTCGGTCACGGCCGTGCTGGCGGCGGTACTGAAGACATCCGACGTGGCTGACATCGTCAACACGTTGATGCAGAAGACCCAAAGCCCCCCACGAAAGGACCCTCCATGAAAGCCGATGTTTCCTCATCTCCCAAGGCCTCCGGACACAAGCACCTGGTGCTGGACCAGGGCGGCCTGGACGCCGCGCGCAAGAGCCTGGACGACGGCGCCGTCACGCCCAGCTACGGCCCCTGGCGCGACGACGTGGTCAAGCTGCTGAACGACGCGCTGGCCACCGAACTGGTCTGCGTGCTGCGCTACAAGCGCCACTACTTCACGGCCAACGGCGTGGAATCGCCCGCCATCGCCGACGAGTTCCTGGTGCACGCCAATGAAGAGTCGGGCCATGCCGACCGCATTGCCGAGCGCATCGTGCAACTGGGCGGCGAACCCGATTTCGCGCCCTCGCACCTGCTGGACCGCAGCCATGCGGCCTACGACGAGTCGACCGACCTGCAGGCCATGGTGCGCGCCAACCTGATCGCCGAACGCATCGCCGTGGAGTCGTACCGCCAGATGATCGCCCTGATCGGCGACAAGGACCCGACCACCCGCCGCATGCTCGAAGACATCCTCTCCGACGAGGAAGAACATGCCGACGAGCTGAAGGACTGGCTCGGCCACTGAGCCCGATGCGACCGGGGCCCGAGTGGCCCCGCCGAAGAAGCCAAAGAAGCCAAAGAAAAAGCCCGGACTCTCCGGGCTTTCTCTTTGGCGGTTGATCGCCTGTTGCTGATCGCGGCCGGTCAGCCCTTCACTTCGAGCTGGTTGTCCACCGAGGTCACGCCCTGCACGCCCTTGGCGATTTCTTCCGCGCGCGCCTTGGCGGCGGCGGTGGGGGCCGGGCCCTTCAGGCTCACGGCGCCGGCCTTGGTGTCGACGTTGATCTTGATCGCGCTCAGGTCCGGGTCCTTCGCAAGGCCGGCGGACACCGAGGCCGTGATGGCCGCGTCGTCGACCGTCGCACTCACTGCGGCGCCGGCGTCCTTGACCGCTTCCTTCACGTTGGCCATGCCTTCCTTCACCTCGGTGGTGGTGCCGGACGCATCGACCTTGGCCTTGGCTTCCTTGACCGCTTCGCCGGTCTTGGCGGCGGCGGTGTCGGCGGCCTTTTCGGTCTTCGCCACGGCGCTGTCGAGCTTCTCGCCCGCCGTGCGGTTGTCCGACTTGTCGCAGGCGGCCAGCGTCAAGGCGGCGCCGGCCACGAGCACGGCGAGCCACGCGCGCGAATGCGGCATGGCCATGGATTGGTTGGGTTTGTTCATTTGAATTCCTCCTGTCGCGTATCGCGCTGTGCGATGAAAAGAGGGTTGCACGCCTCGTGCGCGCAACCCCGTCCAGCCGGTCAGAGCTTGTCGGCGCCCGACTTGATGGCGTCCTTGGCCTTTTCCTTCACGTCGCCGTAGGTCTTCTGCACCTTGCCAGCAGCCTGGTCGGCCACGCCTTCGCCCTGGAGCTTTTCGTTGCCGACGACCTTGCCGGTCACTTCCTTGATCTTGCCCTTGGCTTCTTCGACGCGTCCTGCCACTTGGTCCTTGTTCATGTCGCTTCCTTCCTGTGAGGGGTGAAATACCGTGGGCCGGTATGACCCACTGCCTTCAATCTAGGCGCCGGCGCGCGGCCACGAATGCCGCCGGGAGCCCGAAGCGGTGTAGGACAACAAGGCTCAGGCGGTGACGATCCATCCTTCAAGCGGATCGAAAACCTCGGGCAGGCCGTGGCCCGGACCCCGGCTGGCGGCGCGCAGCAGGCCCCAAGCGGCCTGCAGCAGGCACAGCACGGCGTCGAGGTCGTCACCGCACCCGTCGGCCAGCAATTCGGCGCGCCGCGCCGCCGTGACGACCAACCGCAGGCCGAGCCGCGACGTGCCGGCTTCGAGCCCCGCCAGCAGGTCGGTGCGCGCGGCCAGGCGCTCGGGCGTCTGCTTGCGCCGGTCGTCGCTCTTGTAGCTGCGCCGCCCGATCAGCTCGCGCGCCAGCAGGCCCGGATAGGCCTCCAGCGCGATGCGCCCGGCATGCGTGCCCGCGTGCAGCCCGGGAATGCGCGCGCCGGCCGCCAGCAGGCGGGGCACGCCGGCATGCAGCATGTAGGCCACCGGCGGGTTGACCCATTTCATCGACGGGCTCGATCCCGCGGGCACGTCGGTCGCCCGGTGCGCGAACTTGCCGCCAACGGGGCGGGCCGCGCAGAAGGCGGCGAAAGTGTCGCGGATCTGTGCGCGGCTCAGGCCGGCGTAGTGGTGCATCAGCGCCTCCCACTGCGTGGGCCAGCCCAGGTGCTCGACCAGCTCGCGTGGCAGGCCGAACGGAAAGTCGAAGCCGCCGACCCATGCGGGCGTGGCGCGCAGCCAGTCGCCCCATTCGTCGAGCGAAGCGAAGCGATGCAGGCCGGTCAACGTCACGCGGTTCTTCTCGGCCGCTTGGCCGAGTGCCACCACGATGGGCTTGCGCGCGGTGGGCGCGCTGGAAAAATCGCAGCCGAAGAGCACCACGGCCTCAGCCCAGTGCGAGCGCCACCACGCCGGCGGCGATGAGCACCGCGCCGAACAGCCGCAGCAGCCGGTCGCCTTCGCGCAGCAGGTGGCCGCCGATGAGCGCGGCGAACAGCATCGACACTTCGCGCGCCGGCGCCACGTGCGAGATCGGCGCCTGCTGCACCGCGTACAGCACGAGCACATACGACACGGGGCTGAACGCCGCCACCAGCAGCGCGTACTTCCACTGCGAGCGCCACAGGCGCGCGGTCGTCGCGCGGTCCCTCAGCGCGACCGGCAGCAGCAGCACGATGCGCACGAGGTTGCCGAAATAGTCGAGCAGGATCGGCGACATGACGAGGAACTTGACCGCATAGCTGTCGACCACCGTGTAGGCCGCGATGAAGCCGCCCGTCAGCACGCCGTAGCGAATGCCCTTGTGCACCCGTTCACGCTGCACCGGGTCGTGCGCCTTGCGCCACAGCTTCGGGCCGCCCGCCACGAGGAACACGCCGAGCACCACGCCCACGATGCCGGCCACGCCGAAGAGGCTGATCTTCTCGCCGAGAAAAAGCACCGCCACCAGCGACGACAGCAACGGCCCGGAGCCGCGCGCGAGCGGATAGACCACGGTCAGGTCCGAGCGGCGGTAGCCGCGCAGCAGCACGACGAAATAGAAGACATGCAGCACGCCGCTGAGCACGACGAAGCCCCACTCGGCCCTGCCCCAGCCCGGCACCACGTTCCAGCCCAGCGTGATGCCCACGGGCGCCCAGACGAGCATGTTGAACACGCTGGTCTGGAAGCTGAAGCGCGCGTCGCCGTTCGCCTTCTTGGCAACGATGTTCCAGCCGGCATGGATGATCCCGGCCAGCAGGATCAGTGCGAATGCGGAGAGCGGCACCTCGAGCTACGCGAGACCGAGCGCCGCCGGGCCGCCCCAGGGCGCGAGCGGCCCCCTCGGGTGGCAGCGAGGAGACGAAGTGCCGAGCGCGGGGGCCACGTGCTCAGTGGCGGCCGACGATGGCGGCGGTGGCCATCAATTCTTCGAGCAGCGCCAGCGAGACCTTGCCCGACACCGCGTACGGGTTGAGCTCGGGTTTTTCGGAATACTTCAGCAGCGTCGAGGCGTTGAGCTTCGACAGGTTGACCTGCCCCATCGTCCAGCCGCCGAAACGGCGCTCGGAGATTTCTTCGTAGTGCAGCAGCACCACGTCCTTGTGGCGTGCGTCGCGCTGGATGTGGCCATAGAGCTCGCTGATGGCCATGCGGCCACCCTCGATGGCCTGCAGGAAGGTGCCGGCACCGTAGCAGAGGATGCCGGTGATGCCGCAGGTCGTGTTGTGCGTGCGCGATTGCGCAAGGATCGATTCGATTGCTGCCGGGCTGGTGTCGACGGCACGGCTGGCGTAGAGAAGTCGGACCAGCATGGCTCAGCTCTTTCTTGGCAGGAGAGACAAAAATTCGCGGCGCAGGCTCGGATCCTTGAGGAACACGCCGCGCATCACGGAGTTGATCATCTTGCTGTCCATTTCCTTCACGCCGCGCCAGGCCATGCAGAAATGCTCGGCTTCCATGACCAGTGCCAGGCCGTCGGGCTGCGTCTTTTCCTGGATCAGGTCGGCCAGCTGCACCACGGCTTCTTCCTGGATCTGCGGGCGGCCCATGACCCATTCGGCCAGGCGCGCGTACTTCGACAGGCCGATCACGTTGGTGTGCTCGTTGGGCATCACTCCGATCCAGAGCTTGCCGATGATCGGGCAGAAGTGGTGGGAGCAGGCGCTGCGCACGGTGATCGGGCCGACGATCATCAGCTCGTTCAGGTGCTCGGCGTTGGGGAATTCGGTGAGCGGGGGCGGCGGCACATAGCGGCCGCGGAACACCTCGTTCAGGTACATCTTGGCGACGCGGCGCGCGGTGTTGTCGGTGTTGTGGTCGTTCTCGACGTCGATGACGAGGCTTTCGAGCACCCCCTTCATCTTGACCTCGACCTCGTCGAGCAAAGTCTCCAGCTCGCCGGGCTGAATGAACTCGGCGATGTTGTCGTTGGCGTTGAAGCGCTTGCGCGCGGCGGTGATGCGCTCGCGGATCTTGACGGAGACGGGCGTACCCTCGTCGTCGTCTTTTCGATCGGGAAGGGGTTCGACGTCGGTTTTCCTCAGCATCCGCGCATGGTAGCAGCGATCATTTTTCGATGCCCCTGAAGGGAAACACCGCGGAACCGGCTTCGCCGGGCCGCAGGGGGCGAGCTCAGACCAGCGAGAAATCGGCCACCAGGGGCAGATGGTCGGACATGCGGGCCCAGATGGGGCCGCGTGGCACCGCACAGGCCAGCGGCTCCAGCTTGCGCCCGTAGACGAAGTCGAGCTGCGCCACCGGCAGGCGCGAGGGATAGGTGAGCGTGCGCGGGCCGCGCAGGTCGCTGGTGTCGCGCAGGCCCATGGCGTTCATGGCGTAGCGCATGCGCGCGCCCCAGTCGTTGAAGTCGCCCGCGACCACCACGGCCTCGTCGGGCGGCACCTCGCGGTCGATGAACTCGCGCAGGCGGGCAATCTGCCGCACCCGGCTGCCTTTGATGAGCCCCAGGTGCACCACGATGGCATGCACCGGCCGGCCCTCGACCTCGATCACCGCGTGCAGCAGGCCGCGCTGCTCGAAGCGGTGGTCGGAAATGTCCTGGTGGCTGGTGCGGATCACCGGCCAGCGCGTGAGCAGCGCGTTGCCGTGCTCGCCGTGGCGCGTCACGGCGTTGGTCTCGTAGACGGCGGTGTAACCCTCGGGCGCGAGGAAGTCGGCCTGCGGCAGCTCGGGCCAGCGCGCGAAGCGGGCGGCGGCCTGGCGGTTCATCTTGCGCACTTCCTGCAGGCAGACGATGTCGGCATCGAGCTGCTCGATGGCGTGGCCGAGGTTGTGGATCTCGAGCCGGCGCGCGGGCCCGATGCCCTGCACACCCTTGTGGATGTTGTAGGTCGCGACCCGGAGGTTGTGCGCTGCGGCTGTCGTCGTTGCTGCTGGTGCGGCCGGCTGGTTCATCGCGCAAATTCTGGCAGCAACAGAATGGCTTCGGCGTTTGACGGGGAAAAACAGGCGTCGGCCGCCTCCCGGTAGGGCAGCCATTTCCAGTCGGTGTGCTCGCGGGGCTCGAGCTTCGGCGTCAGGCGCTCGGGCACGCACAGGCCGAACAGGTGCTCGGTGTTGTGCGTGACGCCGGGTGCATAGCGGGCGCGCCAGCGGGGGTAGATTTCGTAGACGTTGCGCAACTGCCAGTCGACCAGCTGCGAAGCCAGCGCGGTGCCCTCGCCGCACTGGATGCCGGTTTCCTCGGCCACCTCGCGCGCCGCCGTGAGCGCGAGCGGCTCGTCGGCCAGGTCCTTGCTGCCGGTGACGGACTGCCAGAAGTCGGTCTCGGCGTCGGCGCGCCGGATCAGCAGCACGTCGAGGGCGGGCGTGTGGATCACGACCAGCACCGACTCCGGGATCTTCCAGGGTCGGGGGCTGGTCGTCATGGCGACTTCAGGCCGCCTGAGGCGTGTTCCGCAGCTTGATGTGCAGTTCGCGCAGCTGCTTCTCGTCGACCGGGCTCGGGGCCTGCGTCAGCAGGTCTTGGGCGCGCTGGGTCTTGGGGAAGGCGATCACGTCGCGGATCGACTCGGCGCCGGTCATGAGCATGACCAGGCGGTCCAGGCCGATGGCGATGCCGCCGTGCGGGGGCGCGCCGTACTGCAGCGCGTCCAGCAGGAAGCCGAACTTGAGCTGTGCGTCCTCGGCGCTGATCTTCAGCGCGCGGAACACCTTGCTCTGCACTTCCTCGCGGTGGATACGCACCGAACCGCCGCCCATCTCGATGCCGTTGAGCACCATGTCGTAGGCCTTGGCAATGCACTTCTCGGGCGCGGTGTCCATGAGGTCTTCATGGCCGTCCTTGGGTGCCGTGAACGGGTGGTGCACGGCGCTCCAGCGCTGGCCTTCCTCGTCGAACTCGAACATCGGGAAGTCCACCACCCACAGCGGTGCCCAGCGGTCGTCGAACAGGCCGGTCTTCTTGCCGAAGGCGCTGTGGCCGATCTTCACGCGCAGCGCGCCGATGGCGTCGTTGACGACCTTTTCCTTGTCGGCGCCGAAGAACAGGATGTCGCCGTTGCGGGCGCCCGTGCGGGCGATGATCTCGGCCAGCGTGTTGTCGTCCAGGTTCTTCACGATCGGGCTCTGCAGGCCGTCGCGGCCGGCTGCCGCGTCGTTGACCTTGATGTAGGCCAGGCCCTTGGCACCGTAGATCTTGACGAACTCTTGATAGGCGTCGATTTCACCGCGCGACATGCCGCCTTCGGCACCGCCGCCGGGCACGCGCAGTGCCACGACACGGCCGCCGGCCATGGTGGCGGCGTTCGAGAACACCTTGAACTCGACGCGCTTCATCAGCTCGGTGAGTTCGGTGAATTCGAGCTTCACGCGCAGGTCGGGCTTGTCCGAGCCGTACTTGAACATCGCGTCGCCGTACGTCATGGTCGGGAACACCGGCAGGTCGATGCCCGCGGCGTTGCGGAACACGTTGCGGATCATGCCTTCGAACATCTCGCGGATTTCTTCTTCGGCGAGGAACGAGGTCTCGATGTCGATCTGCGTGAATTCGGGCTGGCGGTCGGCGCGCAGGTCTTCGTCGCGGAAGCACTTCACGATCTGGTAGTAGCGGTCGTAGCCGGCCACCATCAGCAGCTGCTTGAACAGCTGGGGCGACTGCGGCAGCGCGAAGAAGCTGCCGTCGTGCACGCGGCTGGGCACGAGGTAGTCGCGCGCGCCTTCGGGCGTGGACTTGCCGAGCATCGGCGTCTCGATGTCGATGAAGCCGTTGGCGTCGAGGAACTTGCGCGTTTCCATCGTCACCTTGTAGCGCAGCATCATGTTGCGCTGCATGGCCGGGCGGCGCAGGTCGAGCACGCGGTGCGTGAGGCGGGTGGTTTCCGACAGGTTGTCGTCGTCCAGCAGGAACGGGGGCGTGACCGAGGGGTTCAGCACCTTCAGCTCGTGGCACAGCACTTCGATCTTGCCGCTCTTGAGCTGGTCGTTGGTGGTGCCTTCGGGGCGCGAACGCACCAGGCCCGTGATCTGCACGCAGAACTCGTTGCGCAGGTTCTCGGCCACGGCGAAGGTGGAGGCGCGATCGGGGTCGCACACCACCTGCACATAACCTTCGCGGTCGCGCACGTCGACGAAGATCACGCCGCCGTGGTCGCGGCGACGGTTGACCCAGCCGCACAGGGTAACGGTTTGGCCCATCAGGGCTTCGGTCACGAGACCGCAATAGTGAGTACGCATGGCCATAGAGAGGACTTCCGGCGCCTTGACGGCGCGTTCGTTTTTATGAGTTGGATGGCTTGGTCGCCAGCACGGCGGGGCCGCCAGGGACGACCACCCCCATCGAGACGATGTACTTGAGCGCTTCGTCCACGCTCATCTTGAGTTCGATGCAGTCGCTGCGCTTGAGCATCACGAAGTAGCCGCCCGTGGGGTTGGGCGTGGTCGGCACGTAGACGCTGAGGAATTCCTCGGTGCCCAGGTGCGCGGCCACCTCGTTGCCCGGCGCGCCGGTCACGAAGGCGATGGTCCAGACGTTTTCGCGCGGCCACTGGATCAGCACGGCCGTGCGGAAGGCATTGCCGTTCTCGGAGAACAGCGTGTCCGACACCTGTTTGACGCTGGAATAGATGGAGCGCACCACCGGAATGCGGCGCACCACGGCGTCGCCCCAGCCGAGCAGGCGCTTGCCCACGAAATTGCTCGCGATGGCGCCGACCACCAGCAGGATGGCCAGCGTGAGCAACACGCCCAGCCCGCGGATGTTGTTCTCGAACAGCCAGCGCTGCCAGGCGCCCGGGAGCACCCAGAGCGTCTGGTCCAGCGTGTCGATGATCCACTTCAGCACCGCGAGGGTGATGAACAGCGGAACGATCACCAGCAAGCCGGAGAACAACCATTTGCGCAGGGCGAGCATGGCGAGGGTCTCAGTCGCCGCTCTTGGCGGTGGCGGCAGCGGGTGCGGGGGCCGCAGCGGGTGCCGGGGCGGGGCTGGGCGCGGCGCTGGAAGAAGACTCGCCGGACTTGGCGGCGTCGCTCGAGGCGGGCGCCGTGGCCGGTTCGGACTTCTTGCCGCCGCCGTCGCGGAAATCGGTCACGTACCAGCCCGAGCCCTTGAGCTGGAAGCCGGCGGCCGTAACCTGTTTTTCGAAAGCGCTCGCGCCGCACGCCGGACACACCGTGAGGGGCGCGTCGGACATCTTCTGCAAAGCGTCTTTGGCAAAGCCGCAGGCGCTGCACTTGTAGGCGTAGATGGGCATGGAGATTCGGGAGGGGGTCGAAAAAGCGGCGCAGCTGCCGCTCGCAAAGCCCTCAATTATAGGCGCTACCCTCCCGCCAACGCCGCCTGCCCCTGCTTGTACCGGCGCCGCTCGCGTGCGGCGATCAGGTAGCTGGAGGCCACCACGAAGATCGCCGCCAACACGATCACCACCGTGGCCAGGGCATTGACAGTCGGGTCGAGCCCCAGCCGAGCGCGCGAGAAGATCACCAGCGGCAGGGTGGTGGAGCCGGGACCGGAAAGGAAGGCCGACATCACCACGTCGTCGAGCGAGAGCGTAAAGCTCAGCAACCAGGCTGCCAACAGCGACTCGGCGATCATCGGTAGCGTCACCAGGAAGAACACCTGCAGCGGTCGCGCCCCGAGGTCCTGGGCCGCCTCCTCGTACTGCGGGTTCAGATCGCGCAGGCGTGCACCGATCACCACCGTGGCATAGGCCATGCCGACCAGCATGTGCCCGAGCCAGATGGTTGTGAGCCCGCGCTCCGGGAAGCCGAAGAGGCGCTGGGCCGAGACCAGCATCAGCAGCAGCGACAGCCCCACGATGACCTCGGGCATCACCAGCGGCGCGCTGACCATGCCCGCGAAGGCCGTGCGCCCCCGGAACCGAGGAAAGCGCTCCAGCGCGAAGGCGGCCAGTGTTCCCAGCAGCACGGCGCCGGTGGCGGTGCCCGCAGCGATGCGCAGCGAGACGAACAGGCCCTCGCGGATCTCGTCGTCGCCGACCAGCTTGTGGTACCAGCGCAGGCTGAAACCGGCCCAGACATTGGGCACCGGCGAATCCGTGAAGCTGAAGACGATCAGCGCCACGATCGGGAGGTAGAGGAAGGCGAAGCCCAGCAACAGCCAGATGCGGCTGGTCCAGCGGCCGGCAGGGGTGGCGATCATGTCCCCAGCCCTTTCGATTTGGCCTTGGCCCGCGCCTGGCTGCTGTTGAGCAGTGCCAGCGGCACGATGATGAGCAGCACCATCACCACCGCCACGCTGGAGGCCATCGGCCAATCGTTGTTGGAGAAGAACTCGTCCCACAGCACGCGGCCGATCATCAGCGTTTGCGGACCGCCCAGCAGCTCCGGAATGACGTATTCGCCCACGCAGGGAATGAAGACCAGCATCGCGCCCGCGACGATGCCGCTGCGCGACAGCGGCACCGTGACGCGCCAGAAGGCTTGCCAGGCAGTCGCACCGAGATCCTGCGCCGCCTCGAGCAGCCGCAAGTCCATCTTGGAGAGCGTGGCGTACAGCGGCAACACCATGAACGGCAGGTAGGTGTAGACCATGCCCAGCACCAGCGAGAACGGGCTGTACATGAACTGCCCGGCCGAGGAGATGAGGCCCAGCGGCAGCAGGACCTGGTCGACGTGCAGGTAAGCCAGCGCCTGCCCGACCCAGCCGGTCTGCGCGTCGAGCAAGCCCTTCCAGGCGTAGACGCGCAGCAGGAAGCTGGTCCAGAACGGCAGCATCACGCCCATCAGCAACAGCGGCTGCAAACCGGCCGCTGCGCGCGCCATGAAGTAAGCGAAGGGGTAGCCGATGCACAGGCAGATCAGGGTGGTAACCGCCGCGTAGACCAGCGAATAGCCGTAGGTCGCGAAGTACAGGTCGTCCTGGAACAGCGTGATGTAGTTTTGCAGCTTGAGCGTGATCGACAGTTGCTGGTCGGCCCAGCCGATCAGGTCGCTGATCTTCGCGCCGTCCATCTCGGAGAAGCTGATGCGCAGGACGATCAGAAACGGCAGCAGGAAGAAAACCAGCAGCCACAGGTAGGGCACGCCGATCACGAACTGGCGACCCTGCAGGCGGCAGGACCGGTTGCTCTTTCCCCCGGTGGTGGAAGCCATGGGCGCCTCCCCGCTCACTGCGTCAGGACGACCTGCGAGGTCGGCAGCCAATGGGCCCAGACGGCATCGCCCTGCACAGGCAGGCCGTCGCGGTGCCGGGTCTCGTTCTCGACGTTGACCTTGAGCACGCCGCCGCTCGCCAGCCGTAGGTGGTAGACGGTGTAGAGGCCGAAATAGGACGAGGCCTCGACGGTGCCCCGTACCTTGTTGTGCGCGTCCTCGGGCTCGCCCGGGCTCAGGTGGATCTTCTCGGGTCGCACCGCCACCGTGACGGTCTGCCCCTCGTAGCCGGTGATGCCGTGGCCGACGCGGTGCAGCACGTCGGCGCACTGGATGTCGACATGGTCCGCCTCGTCGGCCACCACGCTGCCTTCCATCAGGTTGACGTTGCCGATGAAGTCGGCAACGAAGCGCGTGGCTGGGGTCTCGTAGACATCGGCCGGCGCGCCGACCTGCAGGAAGCGCCCCTCGCTCATGACGGCGATGCGCGAGGCCATGGTCATGGCCTCTTCCTGGTCGTGCGTGACCATCACGCAGGTCACGCCGACCTGCCGGATGATGTTGACCAGTTCGATCTGCGTGGCCTCGCGCAGCTTCTTGTCGAGCGCGCCCAGCGGCTCGTCGAGCAGCAGCAGCTTCGGCCGCTTGGCCAGGCTTCGCGCCAGCGCCACGCGCTGCTGTTGCCCGCCCGAGAGCTGGTGTGGCTTGCGCTTGGCGAATGCCGTGAGCTGCACCAGCCGCAGCATCTCGTCGACGCGAGCCGCGATCTCGGCCTTGGGCAGCTTGTCGCGGCGCAGGCCGAAGGCGATGTTGTCCCAGACCGTGAGGTGCGGAAACAGCGCATACGACTGGAACATCATGTTCACCGGCCGCTTGTAGGGCGGCAGCCCAGCGAGGTCGTTGCCGTCGAGCACCACGCGCCCTGACGAGGGCAATTCGAAGCCGGCCAACATGCGCAGCAGCGTGCTCTTGCCGCAGCCCGACGAACCGAGCAGCGCGAAGATCTCGCCGCGCGCCACGTCCAGGCTGACTTCGTTGACCGCGCGAAAGTCACCGAAATCCTTGGTGACGGCCTCGATGCGCAGGAAGGCGCCGGCCTCGTTGGGAATACTCATGACGACTCTGCCAGTGCGCTCAGCGGTTGGCCTTGAAATTGGTGAAGGTGCGCGTGATCAGCCGCAACGTGGCCTGGTCGGGCGTGTCCGGCGAAATCATCGTGGCGAGCGCAGCCTCGGACGGGAACACCGCCTTGTCCTTGGCCAGCGCCGGGTTGACGAACTTCATCGCCGCCTTGTTGGGGTTGGCATAGAACACCTTGTTGGTGAGCGATGCATGCACCTCGGGCCGCAGGATGTAGTTGATCCACTTGTAGGCGTTCTCCGGATGCTTGGCATCCTTGGGAATGGCCATGGTGTCGAAGAAGAGCAGGCCGCCGGTCTTGGGCACCAGCGCCTCGAGGTTCTGCGGATTCTTCGCCTTGGCCGACTTGTCCTTGGCGATCATGATGTCGCCCGACCAGCCGATCACCGCGCAGAGCTGACCCTTGGCCATCTGGTCGATGTAGTCGGAACCCGAGCCGGAAAAACGCGTCACGCTGGGCCGCACGGCCTTGAGCATGTCGCCCGCGGCCTTGTAGTCGGCCGGGTCCTTGCTGCGCGGATCCTTGCCGATGTACTTCAGCGCGATCGGCAGGATCTCGGAGGCAGTATCGAGGAAGGAGATGCCACAGCCCTTGAGCTTGGAGGCGTACTCGGGCTTGAACACCAGGTCCCAGGCGTTGTCCGGCATGGGCATGGCGCCCAGCGCGGCGTTCACCTTGTCGGCGTTGATGCCCACCGTGGTGTAGCCCCAGAGCCAGTCGACGATGTAGTCGTTGCCCGGGTCCATCTTGGCCAGTTGGGCCTGGATCGCCGGGTCGAGGTTCGCGAGATTGGGGATCTTCGACTTGTCCAGCTTCTGCAGCAGGCCGGCCTGGATCTGCATCTTGGCGAAGTGCGAGCCGGGCACGACGATGTCGTAGCCGCTCATGCCCGCGACCAGCTTGGCATGCAGCGCCTCGTTGCTGTCGAACAGGTCATAGCGGACCTTGATCCCCGTTTCCTTTTCGAAGTTCGCGACCGTGTCGGCGGCGATGTAGTCGCCCCAGTTGTAGATGTTGAGGACTTTCTCTTCCTCGGCACGGACAGCGGCCGAGCCGAGCAAGGCGGCGGCCACGGCCAGCGCACCGAGAGCCCGGCCGGGACGCAGCGACATCGATTTCATGGGACTTATCCTCCGGAAAAAATTAAGCGCGATGGGTGGATGGATGGGCCGGCACCTAGAACAAGCGCACCCGCACCAGCAATTGCATGGCGAGCAACCCCAATACAAAACCTATGCCACCGTAGACGATGGTCTGCAGCAACCGGTTGGTGCGCTTCTGCTCGGCCAGCAGCTCGAGCAGTTCACGCCGGTTGTCGGCGGGGCGATTTTCCAGGAAATCGTGCAAAAGTCGCGGAAATTGAGGAAGCAATTTGGCGTACCGCGGCGCCTCGGCCTTGAGTTGCTGCAGCAGCTTCTTCGGGCCGATCTGGTCGACCATCCACTTCTCCAGGAAGGGTTTGGCCGTGGCCCACAGGTCGAGATCGGGGTCGATGTTGCGGCCCAGGCCCTCGATGTTGAGCAGCGTCTTCTGCAGCAGCACCAGCTGCGGCTGGATCTCGACGTGGAAGCGGCGCGAGGTCTGGAACAGGCGCATCAGCACCATGCCCAGCGACAGTTCCTTCAGCGGCCGGTCGAAGTACGGCTCGCACACCGTGCGGATGGCCGCCTCGAGCTCGTCGATGCGCGTGCCCACCGGCACCCAGCCGCTTTCCAGGTGCAGCTCGGCCACGCGCTTGTAGTCGCGCCGGAAGAAGGCCACGAAGTTCTGCGCGAGGTATTCCTTGTCCGACTCGGTGAGCGTGCCGATGATCCCGAAGTCCAGCGAGATGTAGCGCCCGAAGGTCTCGGGCGCCAGGCTCACCTGGATGTTGCCGGGGTGCATGTCGGCGTGGAAGAAGCCGTCGCGAAAGACCTGCGTGAAGAAGATCGTGACGCCGTCGCGCGCCAGCTTGGGAATGTCGACGCCGGCCGCGCGCAGGCGCTCCATCTGCGCAATGGGCACGCCCTTCATGCGCTCCATCACGATGACCTCGGGGTGGCAGAAGTCCCAGAACATCTCGGGGATCAGCACCAGGTCGAGCTCGGCCATGTTGCGGCGCAGCTGGGCCGCGTTGGCGGCCTCGCGCACCAGGTCGAGCTCGTCGTGCAGGTACTTGTCGAACTCGCCGACCACCTCGCGCGGCTTCAGGCGCTTGCCGTCGGCCGACAGGCCCTCGACCCAGCCGGCCATCATGGCCATGAGCGCCAGGTCTTTCTCGATCACGCCGCGCATGTTGGGGCGCAGCACCTTGACCGCGACCTCGCGCACCTCGCCCGCGTTGGTGCGGATGGTCGCGAAGTGCACCTGCGCGATCGATGCGCTGGCAATGGGCGTTTCGTCGAACTGGATGAACACGTCGCTCACCGGACGGCGGAACGCGCGCTCGATGGTCGCGATGGCCACGGCCGAGGGAAACGGCGGCACGCGGTCCTGCAGGAACGCGAGCTCGTCGGCGATGTCGGGCGGCAGCAGGTCGCGCCGGGTCGACAGCACCTGGCCGAACTTGACGAAGATGGGGCCGAGCCGCTCGAGCGCCTCGCGCAGCCGCTGGCCGCGCGGCGCGTCGAGGTTGCGCCCGAAGGACACGATGCGCGCCACCACGCGCAGCCAGGGCTTCTGGAAGCTCGTGAGCACGAGCTCGTCGAGACCGTAGCGCAGCGCGACCCAGACGATGAACAGGCCGCGGTAGAAGCGCCTCATTCGAAGGTGCCCGCCGAACCGCCGGCCTTGCCGGCCGCGCGGTTGCCGACGAACTGGCGCAGCGCGCCGGCAACGCGCCGCACGGCGTTGCCGAGGGTGTGCGCGGGCACGTCGCCGATCACGCGGGCCAGGTCGTCCTCGATGTCCCAGCGCACGTGGTCGACCAGCCAGTTGACCTCGGCCGCCAGTTGCACGTCGCCGACGATCTGCACCGAGGGCTTGTCGCCGCGCAGCGTGGCGCGGGCGATGTCGAAGGGGGATTCGTCGGTGACGGTGAGCGTGAGCTCGGGCTCCGCGCCTTCAGGGGCCAGGTCGAGCAGGCCGGCCGGCGTGGACACCAGCTGCATGGTCACGAAGCGCCACTGGAAGCGCACCACCCTGCCCTGCTGGCGCAGCAACCGCTGCTGGGCCTCGGGCTCCTGCTGCAGCACGTGGTTCAGGAACAGGACCGCGCGGTGCTGGATCTCGTGGACTGCCCAATCCGGGGGCTGGAGGCGTTCGCCGATGCGATTGAAAAGGTCGCCGAGAAAAGAAAAAGGGGACGATGGTGTGGCCATAGTCCCCATTATCCCGTCTGTGTCGCGGCCGGGCGCCGGCCGCGACCCGGTTTTTACTGTAGTGCCTGCACGCCGGCGACGAGCCAGCCGCTGGTGCCGCTGGTCGGCTTGGTCATGTTCCAGACTTCGCGGAACGGGCCCGGGCCCGCCGAGGCGTCTTCGCGGATCATGCCGGAGAACTCCACGCTGGCCATGTAGGCGTCGGGCAGCTCTTCGATGCCCAGCAGCTTGGCGTCGAGCATGACCACTTCGGTCTTGTTCGAGGCGCCACCCGTGTGGCTGGCGCGGTCGGCCAGCTGCGAGCGGATTTCGTCGACCATGCTGTCGGTCATCATCGAGCGCAGCATCGACACGTCGGCGCGGTCCCATGCGTCCTGCAGGGTCACGAAGTTGCGCTTGGCCGCACCGAGGAAGCCCTCGACGTCGAAGCCGGCGGGAATGCCCCACGACTGCGAACCACCGAGTGCCGAGCCGATCATGCTGCCGCCGGCTGCCGCGCCGGCCGCCGAGAGGCTGCTGCCGTGACGGTCGCCTTCAGCAGGCGTTGCGTCGAACGAGGTCGCGCTGCGTTCCCACGGGCGGGCCGATGCGTCGTTGCCCACGTTGGCCGGGCTGTACTGCGCCGGTGCGGTGGCATTGCTCGGGCTGGCGCCCGCGCCCTGGAACGCGAAGCCGCCCTGGCGGTTGGCACCCGAGGCTTGCTGCGAGCGCGCCTTGATCATGCGCCACACCACCACGCCGGCCAGCACGAGCAGGCCGATCAGCAGGATGTTGCCGAAGCCGGCACCCAGGCCCAGCGAATGCGCGAGCCATGCGAGGCCCAGGCCGGCCGCGAGGCCGCCGAGCATCGCGCCCCATGGACGCTTCGGTGCCGCTGCCGCCGGAGCGGCCGCCCCCGGCTTGGCCGCTGCCGCGCTCGACGCGTTCTGCTGCGCGGGTGCGCCGGGCGCTGCCGGCGGCGTGGCCTGGCGTTGCGTCACGTTGGAGGACTGGCGCCCCACCGACTTGCCGCCGCCCATGCGGGCAGCCTCGGCCTGGACACTGCCCAGCACCAACGCGACCGCCAAAAACAAAGAACCCAAACTCTTCATGTCGTCTCCTCTTGAGCGAAAGATTCGCCTCATCAACACTTGATTCCAACATGGAGGGCAGCGATTCCCCCCGTCATGTTGTGATAGTCCACATGTCCGAAACCGCCCTCTTTCATGAGGGTCTTGAGTTCCTCTTGCGAGGGGTGCATCCGGATGGATTCGGCCAGGTAGCGATAGCTCGCGTCGTCACCGGCCACGAGCTTGCCAAGGCGCGGCAGCACGTTGAAGGAGTACCAGTCGTAGGCCTTGGCGAGCGGCTTGGCGACCTTCGAGAACTCAAGCACGAGCAGCTTGCCGCGCGGCTTGATCACGCGGTTCATTTCCTTGAGCGCGATGTCCTTGTGCGTCATGTTGCGCAGGCCGAAGGCCACCGTGACCACGTCGAAGTGGTTGTCGGGAAAGGGCAGCTTCTCGGCGTCGCAGACCATGGTGGGCAGCGACACGCCGGCGTCCAGCAGACGATCGCGGCCGGTGCGCAGCATGGCTTCGTTGATGTCGGTGTGCACCACCTGGCCGGTGGCGCCGACCTTCTTGGCGAAGGCCAGTGCGAGGTCGCCGGTGCCGCCCGCGATGTCGAGCACGCGCGACCCTTCGCCCACGTTCGCGACCATCACGGTGTACGCCTTCCAGGCGCGGTGCAGGCCCGCCGACATCAGGTCGTTCATGATGTCGTAGCGCGAGGCAACCGAATCGAAGACGCCGCGAACGCGTTGCGCCTTCTCGGTTTCGTCGACTGTTTCGAAGCCGAAGTGTGTGGTACTCATGCAACCGATGTTAGGCCGGAAGCCTTCACATCAAGCCGACGACCCCGCGCACACGGCGGACATTTGTTGCTTTTTTCGCGCGCCCTTCCTGGGCGTAGGGCTATGTTTTCAGGAGCACCGCGCGGATTTTCGGGTGCCTGCCGCGGGCCTCAGTGGCTGCTGCAGCCGTGACCGCCGGCTTCGACCATCGGCGTGTCGCGATCGACGCCCGCCTCGGCCAGGCGGTGCTCGTACGTGGCCCACAGTTCGGCCTGCTTCGCACCCAGTTCGTAGAGCAGGTCCCACGAGTAGATGCCGGTGTTGTGGCCGTCGCTGAAGGTCGGCTGCACGGCGTAGTTGCCGACGGCCTCGAGGTCGACGAGATCGACGTTGCGCTTGCCGGTCTGCAGGATTTCCTGGCCCGGGCCGTGGCCCTGCACTTCGGCCGAGGGCGAATAGATGCGCATCAGCTCGAAGGGAATCCGAAAGCTCGCGCCGTCCGAGAAGCCCACTTCGAGCACCCGCGACTGGCCGTGCACGGTGATCGATTGCGGCGTCGGTGCGCCCGGTTTCAAGCCTGCCATCAGAAACTCCTGTTGCCCAAGCGTTCGATCATCGCAGCCTCGGCGGCCGGCAGGCGCGCAGTGGTTTCTGCCTCGCGCGCGGCGCTGCGTTCGCGTTGAACGGCACCCCACACCGAGCCCGGAAAGTGGCTGTCATCGGCGAAGCGCGCGATCACGTGCCAGTGCAGGTGCGCCACCATGTTGCCGAGCGCGGCGATGTTCATCTTCGTGGGCGTCAGGTGTTCACGCATGCACTGCTCGACGATGGCCACCGCCTCCATGCACAGCACGCGATCGGCCGCGTCAAGATCGGAAAACTCCGCCGCATGCTCGCGCCAGATCACGCGGTAGAAGGCCGGAAAGCCCGCCTCTTGCGCATGGATGACGCGCAGCTTCGCGCCCTCGAACACGAGGCGACCGCCCGCGCCCTCGCACAGCACGCAGCCTTGCTGCATCGCGGCCGTCACACCAGCACCCGCTCGATCCCGCCCTGGTTGGCGGCGGCCACGTAGGTCGGCATCCAGTCGGCGCCGAGGATCTTGTTGGCCATCTCGACCACGATGTAGTCGGCCTCGAGCAGGCCGTTGTTCAGGTCGTTGCCGTAGCGCGAGAGGCCTTGCAGGCAGCTCGGGCAGCTGGTGAGGATCTTCACGTTGTCCTTTTCGCCGACCTTGCCGCTGTCGCGCAATGCGGCCTCGCCCTTCTTCAGCTCCTCTTCCTTGCGAAAACGGATCTGCGTCGAGATGTCGGGCCGCGACACGCCCAGCGTGCCCGACTCGCCGCAGCAGCGGTCGTTCTTGAGCACGTTGTCGCCGACCAGCGCCTTCACCGTCTTCATCGGGTCCTGCTGTTTCATCGGCGAGTGGCAGGGGTCGTGGTACAGGTAGCCGCCACCGCCCGCATCGGCCAGCGTGATGCCCTTTTCGAGCAGGTACTCGTGGATGTCGATGATGCGGCAGCCAGGGAAGATCTTGTCGAACTGGTAGCCCTGCAGCTGGTCGTAGCAGGTGCCGCAGCTCACCACCACCGTCTTGATGTCGAGGTAGTTCAGCGTGTTGGCCACGCGGTGGAAGAGCACCCGGTTGTCGGTGATCATCTTCTCGGCCTTGTCGAACTGGCCGCTGCCGCGTTGCGGATAGCCGCAGCACAGGTAGCCCGGCGGCAGCACGGTCTGCACGCCCGCATGCCACAGCATGGCCTGCGTCGCCAGGCCCACTTGCGAGAACAGCCGCTCCGAACCGCAGCCCGGAAAGTAGAAGACCGCCTCGGTTTCGGGCGTGGTCGCCTTCGGATTGCGGATGATCGGCACGTAGTCGGCATCCTCGATGTCCAGCAGCGCGCGCGCCGTCTGCTTGGGCAGGCCGCCCGGCATCTTCTTGTTGATGAAGTGGACCACCTGCTCCTTGATCGGCGCCACGCCCAGCGAGGCCGGCGGCGCCGCGGTCTGCTTCTTCGCCAGGCCGCGCAGCAGGTCGTTGGCCAGGCGCTGCGCCTTGAAGCCCACGCCCACCATGCCCGCGCGCATCGTCTTGATGGTCTGCGGGTTGGTCGCGTTCAGGAAGAACATCGCGGCCGCGTTGCCGGGGCGGAAGCTCTTCTGGCCCATCTTGCGCAACAGGTTGCGCATGTTCATCGACACGTCGCCGAAGTCGATCTTCACCGGGCACGGCGTGAGGCACTTGTGGCACACGGTGCAGTGGTCGGCCACGTCCTCGAACTCTTCCCAGTGCTTGATGCTGATGCCGCGCCGCGTCTGCTCTTCGTAGAGGAAGGCCTCCACCAACAGCGAGGTCGCGAGGATCTTGTTGCGCGGGCTGTAGAGCAGGTTGGCGCGCGGCACGTGGGTGGCGCACACGGGCTTGCACTTGCCGCAGCGCAGGCAGTCCTTCACGCTGTCGGCAATGGCGCCGATGTCGCTCTGCTGCATGATCAGCGACTCGTGGCCCATGAGCCCGAAGCTCGGCGTGTAGGCGTTGGTCAGGTCGGCGTGCAGCGTCTCGGGCTTGCCTGCCGGCGCGCGCAGCAGCTTGCCCTTGTTGAAGCGGCCTTCGGGGTCGACCTTGGCCTTGTACTCGGTGAACGGGCGCAGCTCTTCGTCGCTGAGGAATTCGAGCTTGGTGATGCCAATGCCGTGCTCGCCCGAGATCACGCCGTCGAGGCTGCGCGCCAGCGCCATGATGCGCACCACCGCGGCATGCGCGGTCTGCAGCATGTCGTAGTTGTCGCTGTTCACGGGAATGTTGGTATGCACGTTGCCGTCGCCCGCGTGCATGTGCAGCGCGACCCACACGCGGCCCTTGAGCACGCGCTTGTGGATGGCCGTGCACTCGGCCAGGATGGGCGCGAACTCGGCGCCCGAGAAAATCTCCTGCAGCGGCTGGCGCAGTTGCGTCTTCCAGCTCGCGCGCAGCGTGTGGTCCTGCAGCTGTGCGAACTGCGCGTCGACATTGCGCAGCCAGCCGGCCCACAGCGCGCGCACCTCGTGCACCAGCGCCACGGCCTGCGTCACGCGGTCTTCGAGCAGCTCGGCCGCCGGGATTTCGTGCGCGTCGTCGGTCTTGCCCAGCGGCAGGTTGCCGCGCGTGAGGAAGGCTTCGAGCTCGTCGGTCAGCGCGAGCTTGTTCTGCAGCGACAGCTCGATGTTGATGCGCTCGATGCCGTCGCTGTACTCGGCCATGCGCGGCAGCGGAATCACCACGTCTTCATTGATCTTGAAGGCGTTGGTGTGCTTGCTGATGGCAGCGGTGCGCTTGCGGTCGAGCCAGAATTTCTTGCGCGCCTCGGGGCTGATGGCAATGAAGCCTTCGCCGCTGCGCGAGTTGGCGATGCGCACCACTTCCGAGGTGATGCGCGCCACGTCGTCGGCGTTGTCGCCCGCGATGTCGCCGAACAACACCATCTTCGGCAGGCCGCCGTGCTTCTTCGACTTGGTGGCGTAGCCCACGGCCTTCAGGTAGCGGTCGTCCAGGTGTTCGAGGCCGGCCAGCAGCACGCCCGAGCGCTTCTGCTCGGCGAACATGAAGTCCTTGATCTCGACGATGCTGGGCACCGCGTCCTTGGCGTTGCCGAAGAATTCGAGGCACACGGTGCGCGTGTGCGCCGGCATGCGGTGCACCACCCAGCGGCAGCTGGTGATGAGGCCGTCGCAGCCCTCTTTCTGGATGCCCGGCAGGCCCGAGAGGAACTTGTCGGTCACGTCCTTGCCCAGGCCTTCCTTGCGGAAGGTACGGCCCGGAATATCCAGGCGCTCGGTGCGCAGCCTGGTCTTGCCGTCGGCGGCGTAGTACTGCAGCTCGAACACGGCGCTTTCGGCGTCGTGGATCTTGCCCAGGTTGTGGCCGATGCGCGTGACCTCGAGCCATTCGGCCTGCGGCGTCACCATGCGCCACGAGGCGAGGTTGTCCAGCGCCGTGCCCCACAGCACGGCCTTCTTGCCGCCCGCGTTCATGGCCACGTTGCCGCCCACGCACGAGGCCTCGGCCGAGGTCGGGTCGACCGCGAACACGAAGCCTGCACGCTCGGCCGCGTCGGCCACGCGCTGCGTGACCACGCCGGCTTCGGTCCAGATGGTGGGCACGGGGTCGGCCAGGCCGGGCAGCGGCATGTGCTCGACCTCGGTCATCGCCTCGAGCTTCTCGGTGTTGATGACCACGCTGTTCCAGGTCAGCGGAATGGCGCCGCCGGTGTAGCCGGTGCCGCCCCCGCGCGGAATGATGGTCAGGCCCAGCTCGATGCAGCCCTTCACCAGCAGCGCCATCTCGGCCTCGGTGTCGGGGCACAGCACCACGAAGGGGTACTCCACGCGCCAGTCGGTGGCGTCGGTCACGTGCGACACGCGCGACAGGCCGTCGAACTTGATGTTGTCCTTGGCCGTGAGCCGGCGCAGCACGCGCGTGGCCTTGCGGCGCAGCGCCGCCACGTCGCGGAACTTGGTGTCGAAGGCCGCCACTGCATCGCCCACCAGGCCGGTGAGCTCGCCCACGAGCTGGTCGCGCGGCAGGTCGCTGTCGGGGGTGCGGCGCTTCTGGACTTCGCTCAGGCGGTGCTTCAGCGCATCGACCAGCTGGCCGCGGCGGCGCGGGTTGTCGAGCAGGTCGTCGACCAGGTAGGGGTTGCGCTGCACCACCCAGATGTCGCCCAGCACCTCGTAGAGCATGCGGGCCGATCGGCCGGTGCGGCGCTCGGCGCGCAGGGTCTGCAGCAGGTCCCAGCCGCGTTCGCCCAGCAGGCGAATCACGATCTCGCGGTCGGAGAAGCTGGTGTAGTTGTACGGGATCTCGCGCAGTCGCACGGGCTCTGCGGCCTGTGACAACAGCGTGTTCAACGCGGTCGGAGCATTCATCGGGGGTGGCGCCACGGCCAGGCGCTGCGCGCCCATTCAGCCGGGCTGGGGATTTTAGGTCAGCGCCTGGGGTCTTGCCTCGTGGCGCCTGCTACGGCCTTGTGCTAAGCGCGGCGGTGGTGGGGGCGCCCCGGGCCCCACACCCCCGGAAAACCCGGTTCAGAACAGCACGCGGCTGCGGATGGTGCCGTTCACCTTGGCCAGCTTTTCCAGCGCCAGGTCGGACGAGGCGGCGTCGATGTCCATCACCACGTAGCCGACCTTCTCGTTGGTCTGCAGGTACTGCGAGGCGATGTTGATGTTGTTGTCCGAGAAGATCTTGTTGATTTCGGACAGCACGCCCGGCACGTTCTTGTGGATGTGCAGCAGCCGGTGCTTGCCGTGGTGCGCGGGCAGCGCCACCTCGGGGAAGTTGACTGACGAGATGGAGGTGCCGTTGTCGCTGTACTTGACCAGCTTCTCGGCCACCTCGCCGCCGATGTTGGCCTGCGCCTCCATGGTGGAGCCGCCGATGTGCGGGGTCAGGATCACGTTGTCCAGGCCGCGCAGCGCCGAAACGAACTCGTCCTTGTTGCTGCCCGGCTCGACCGGGAACACGTCGATCGCGGCGCCCCAGAGCTTCTTGGCCTTGATGGCATTGGCCAGCGCCTCGATCTCGACCACGGTGCCGCGCGCGGCGTTGATCAGGATGCCGCCCGGCTTCATGGCGGCGATTTCGGCCTCGCCGATCATCCACTTGGTGGACGGCAGCTCGGGCACGTGCAGGGTCACGATGTCGCTCTGGGCCAGCAGGTCGTGCAGCTTGGGCACCTGCCGGGCGTTGCCCAGCGGCAGCTTGCTGACCACGTCGTAGAAGGCCACGTGCATGCCCAGCGCCTCGGCCAATACCGACAGTTGCGTGCCGATGGAGCCATAACCCACGATGCCCAGCGTTTTTCCGCGAATTTCGTGCGAATTGACGGCCGACTTGAGCCAGCCGCCGCGGTGCGCCAGCGCGTTCTTCTCGGGAATGCCGCGCAGCAGCAGGATGGCCTCGGCCAGCACCAGCTCGGCCACCGAGCGGGTATTCGAATAGGGGGCGTTGAACACCGCCACGCCGCGCTCGCGGGCCGCGTCCAGGTCGACCTGGTTGGTGCCGATGCAGAAGCACCCCACCGCCACCAGCTTGGGCGCGGCCGACAGCACGTCGGCCGTGAGCTGGCTCTGCGAACGGATGCCCAGGAAATGCACGTCGGCCAGCTTGGCCTTGAGCTCCTCGCCCTGCAGGGCCTTGGGCAGGGTCTCGATCTGCGAGTACCCGGCACCCCGGATCACCTCGATGGCCGAAGGATGGACGCCTTCAAGAAGAAGGAACTTGATCTTGCTTTTGTCGAGAGAGGTTTTGCTCATGACCGAAGGCTAGCATGGTGCAGCGCAGCAAGCGGCGCACCAAACGGGAGCGCGGACGGTCAAAAGGGTTTCCCCGGTTTGAGCTAAATCGCGTTCATGCGAAAACAACCGCCGCGAAACGTTCACATTCGTAACCTAATATCGCGGGTCTCAAATCCCCCTCTCAGGAGTCTTTTTCATGCGCTTCAAGACGCTCGCCATCGCCTCCGCGCTGGCCGCTACCCTGGCCGTGCCAGTTCTCGCCCAGGCCCAGACGGAAATCCAGTGGTGGCACTCGATGGACGGTGCCCTGAACGACTGGGTCAACGACCTCGCCAAGCAATTCAACGAGAGCCAGAAAGAGTACAAGGTCGTGCCCACCTACAAGGGTGAATACGACCAGTCGATGGCCGCCGGCATTGCCGCCTACCGCTCGGGCAACGCGCCCGACATCCTGCAGGTGTTCGAAGTGGGCACCGCCACCATGATGTACTCCAAGGGCGCCATCAAGCCCGTGGCCGACGTCATGAAGGAAGGCGGCCAGAAGTTCGACCCCAAGGCCTACATCCCCGCCGTGGCCGGCTACTACACGGCCCCCAACGGCCAGATGCTGTCGTTCCCGTTCAACAGCTCGACGACGGTTTTCTACTACAACAAGGACGCCTTCAAGACCGCCGGCCTGGACCCCGAAAAGGCGCCCGCCACCTGGCCTGAAGTCGTCTCGGCCGCCGCCAAGCTCAAGGCCAGCGGCAACCAGTGCCCGTTCACCACCTCGTGGATGAGCTGGGCCCAGCTGGAGAGCTTCTCGGCTTGGCACAACACCTCGTACGCGACCAAGAACAACGGCTTCGGCGGCCTGGACGCCCGCCTGGAATTCAACTCGCCGCTGCACGTTCGCCACTTCGAGAACCTGTCGAACATGGCCAAGCAAGGCCTGTTCGTCTACAAGGGCCGCGCCAGCAAGCCGATCACGTCGTTCACCTCGGGTGAATGCGCGATGTTCATCGGCTCGTCGGGCAGCTACGCCAGCGTGAAGCGCGACGCCAAGTTCAAGTTCGCCGAGTCGGCGCTGCCCTACTACCCGGACGTGCAGGGCGCGCCGCAGAACACCATCGTCGGCGGCGCCAGCCTGTGGGTGATGTCGGGCAAGTCGGCCGACCACTACAAGGGCGTGGCCCAGTTCTTCACCTTCCTGTCGAGCCCCAAGGTGCAGTCGGAAAGCCACATGCGCACCGGCTACCTGCCGATCACCATGGCCTCGTATGAGCTGACCGAAAAGGCCGGCTTCTACAAGGAAAACCCGGGCACCGACGTGGCCGTGAACCAGATGATCAAGAAGACCACCGACAAGTCGCGCGGCGTGCGCCTGGGCAACCTGCCCCAGATCCGCGCCATCGAGGACGAGGAAACCGAACTGATCTGGACCGGCAAGAAGACCCCGAAGGAAGCCCTGGACAGCGCCGTGAAGCGCGGCAACGAACTTTTGGTGAAATTCCAGGCCGCAAACAAGTAAGCTCTGCACCCGGCCAACCGGCGCGAACGAATGTTCGTTTCGGTTCGTTTTAAGATCGCAAGCCAGCCTGCCTCGCGCAGTGCTGGCTCTTTGCTTATGTGTCTGTTGACCTGAACGCCCCCCCATGGAAAAACGCGTCCTTTTTCGCTCGAGCTGGCTGCCCTGGGCATTGCTCGCTCCCCAGCTGATCATCGTCGGCGTCTTCTTCTTCTGGCCCGCCGGTCAGGCGCTGGTGCAATCGTTGCAGCAGCAGGATGCCTTCGGCAACTCGGTCACCTGGGTGGGCTTCGACAATTTCGTGGCGCTGTGGAACGACAGCACCTACATGGCCTCGTTCCAGACCACGCTGATCTTCTCGACGCTGGTCACCGTGCTGGGCCTGGGCATCGCGCTGGTGCTGGCCGTGTTCGCCGACCGCGTGGTGCGCGGCTCGCGCTTCTATCGCAGCGTGCTGATCCTGCCGTACGCGGTGGCGCCGGTGGTGACCGGCCTGCTGTGGTCGTTCATGTTCTCGTCGTCGATCGGCATCGTCGCCTATTGGCTCAAGAAGATGGGCTTCAGCTGGAACCACCTGCTGAACGGCGGCGACGCGATGGCGCTGGTCGTCATGGCGGCCGTGTGGAAGCAGATTTCCTACAACTTCCTGTTTTTCCTGGCGGGCCTGCAGTCGATCCCGAAGTCGCTGATCGAGGCCGCCGCCATCGACGGCGCGCGCCCGATGCGCCGCTTCTGGACCATCCAGTTCCCGCTGCTCACCCCCACCACCTTCTTCCTGCTGGTGATCAACATGGTGTACGCCTTCTTCGACACCTTCGCGATCATCGACGCCACCACGCAGGGCGGCCCCGGCAAGGACACCGCCACGCTGGTGTACCGCGTGTACTTCGACGGCTTCCGTGGCATGGACTTCGGCGGCGCCGCCGCGCAGTCCGTGGTGCTGATGGCCATCGTCATCTGCCTCACGGTGCTGCAGTTCCGCTACGTCGAAAAGAAGGTCCAGTACTGATGACCTCCGCACTCATGCAATTCAACTCCACCACCACGGAGGCCCGCCATGGTTGAGCGACGCGCCTCACTCGGCATCCTCGCGCACGCGATCATGATCTTCGGCGTGCTGCTGGTGGTCTTCCCGATCTACCTGGCGTTCGTGGCCTCCACGCACACGCCGCAGGAAATCATGCAGGCGCCGATGCCGATCCTGCCCGGCGGCAACTTCTGGGAAACCTACAAGGCCGCGCTCACGGGCGGCGGGCGCACCAGCACCAACGTGTCGGTGGCCCGCATGATCTGGGTCAGCACGGTCATCACCTTCATCATCACCTTCGGCAAGATCAGCATCTCGCTGCTGTCGGCGTTCGCGGTGGTGTACTTCCGCTTCCCGCTGCGCAGCCTGTGCTTCTGGCTGATCTTCATCACGCTGATGCTGCCGGTGGAAGTGCGCATCGGCCCGACGTACCAGGTGGTGGCCAGCCTGGGCATGATCAACACCTTCGCCGGGCTCTCGGTGCCGCTGATCGCCTCGGCCACGGCCACCTTCCTGTTCCGCCAGTTCTTCCTGACGGTGCCCGACGAGCTGGTGGAAGCCGCGCGCGTCGACGGCGCGGGCGCCATGCGCTTCTTCAAGGACATCCTGCTGCCGCTGTCCAAGACCAGCATCGCGGCGCTGTTCGTGATCCAGTTCATCTATGGCTGGAACCAGTACCTCTGGCCGCTGATCGCCGCCACGAGCGAGAACATGTACCCGATCGTGGTGGGCATCAAGGCCATGACCGGCAACGGCGAATCGCCGGTGGACTGGAACGTGGTCATGGCCACCGCCGTGCTGGCCATGCTGCCCCCGGGCATCGTGGTGGTGCTGATGCAGAAGTGGTTCGTCAAGGGCCTGGTCGATACCGACAAATAAACGCAGAACGAACGAAAAATGGCTGCTCTCTCTCTACGCAACGTCATCAAGCGCTACGGCCACGGGCCGAAAGCCAACCAGGTCATTCACGGCGTGAGCGCCGAAATCGCCGACCATGAGTTCATCGTCATCGTCGGGCCCTCGGGCTGCGGCAAGTCGACGCTGCTGCGCATGGTGGCCGGCCTGGAGGAAGTCTCGGCCGGCGAAATCTGCATCGGCGATCGCGTGGTGAACAACCTCGAGCCCTCCGAGCGCGACATCGCGATGGTGTTCCAGAACTACGCGCTCTACCCGCACATGACGGTCTTCGACAACATGGCCTACGGCCTGAAGATCCTCAAGGTGCCGGTGCCCGAGATCAAGACGCGCGTCGACAAGGCCGCCAAGATCCTCGAGCTGGGCCACCTGCTCGCGCGCAAGCCGCGCGAACTGTCGGGCGGCCAGCGCCAGCGCGTGGCCATGGGCCGCGCCATCGTGCGCCAGCCCAAGGTGTTCCTGTTCGACGAGCCGCTGTCCAACCTGGACGCCAAGCTGCGCGCGCAGACCCGCCTCGAAATCCAGAAGCTGCACCGCGAGCTCGGCATCACCTCGCTGTTCGTCACGCACGACCAGGTCGAGGCCATGACGCTGGCGCAGCGCATCATCGTGATGAACGGCGGCGTGATGGACCAGTTCGCCACGCCCGAGGAGGTGTACACGCGCCCCGCCACCACCTTCGTGGCGAGCTTCATCGGCTCGCCGCCGATGAACCTGCTCAAGCACGCACCGGGCGTGCGCCCGGGCCAGATCCTGGGCATCCGCCCCGAGCACATGAAGCTCGACGAAAGCGGCTGGACGGTGCAGGTCGAGCAGGTCGAGCTGCTGGGCGCCGAGCGCCTGGTGTACGGCCGCATCGGCGACGAGCAGATCATCATGCGCACCGACGAAGGCGACCGCCCGCCGGTGGCCGGCGACACGGTGAAGATCGCCGCGCGCGAAGACAAGCTGCACTGGTTCGACGCCGGCTCCGGCAAGCGCGTGGACTGATCATGCTCGCCCCCAGGCTGCGCGCACTTCGTGTCGCTTCGCCAACCCCCTACCGGGGGCGACACCAGCGGCCCGGCAAAGCCGGTTCCGCGGTGTCTCGCGAAAAAGCCGGGAGCACACCCGAAAGATGACCATGAATTCCTGGCCCTACCCCCGCTGGGTCGCGCACCGCGGCGCCGGCAAGCTGGCGCCCGAGAACACGCTCGCGGCCTTCAAGCTCGGCGCGGCGCACGGCTACCGCATGTTCGAGTGCGACGCCAAGCTCAGTACCGACGGCGTGCCTTTCCTCATGCACGACGCCAAGCTCGACCGCACCACCAGCGGCAAGGGCATCGGCGGCGAGCAGCCGTGGCAGGCGCTGTCGCAGCTCGACGCGGGCGGCTGGCATTCGCGTGCCTTCGCGGGCGAGCCGCTGCCCACGCTGGAGAACATCGCGCGCTTCTGCCTGGCCAACGGCCACCTGCTGAACATCGAGATCAAGCCCACGCCCGGCGTGGAGCGCGAAACCGGCGAAGTGGTGGCGCGCGAAGCCGCGCGCCTGTGGCAGGGCGCGGCCGTGCCGCCGCTGCTCACGTCGTTCCAGGTCGATTCGCTCAAGGGCGCGCAAGCCGTGCAGCCCGAACTGCCGCGCGGCCTGCTGCTCGACGCGCTGCGCAAGGACTGGCTCGAAACCGCCGTGCAACTGGGTTGCGTGGCCGTGGTCTGCAACCACGCGCTATGGGACGCCGGCGTGGTCGCGCAGGTGCACGGCGCGGGCATGCGCGCGCTGAGCTACACCGTGAACGACGAATGGGCCGCGCAGCGCCTCATCGACCTGGGCACCGACGGCATCATCACCGACCGCGTCGACCTCTTCAGCCCTGCCGGCTGAGGCGCACGTTTCTTACAGGCCCTTACTTCATGGCCGCTTCTATGATGCGGCCATGAAACGGACCTCTCGCCTGGCGAGCTACTGCCTCGCCATCCTGCTGGCCCTGTCGACGTGCGGCGTCGCGCTCGCGCAGCCCGATGCCAGCATGAACGCCGGCAACGGCGGCAACCCCAACAACAGCGCCAACACCGCCGCCGCGCCGGCCCCGGCACCCACGGTGGCCGAGCTGCGCACGCAGTTCAACAAGATCGCGGCCGCAACGGCCAGCAGCCCCGACGACGACCCGCGCAAGCAGCTCGCGCAGATCAGCGACATCGGCGCGCAGGCCGACAAGTTCGTGGCCGCGCGCACCGGTGACCTCGCCGACCTCAACGCCCGCCTCGGCGAACTCGGCAACCCGCCGGCCGCCGGCGCCACCGAAGACCCCGACATCACGCGCCAGCGCGCGCGCCTGACCAAGGAGCGCAACGCGCTCGACGCCGACATCCGCCTGGCGAAGCTGCTGTCGATCGACGTGCGCCAGCGCGGCGCCGATCTGCTGTCGCAGCGGCGCGAGATGTTCGAGGCCCAGCTCACCGAGCGCGCGGCCTCGCCGCTGACGGGCGCCTTCTGGACCGACCTGCAGGACGCCTGGCCCGACGACCTCGAGCGGCTGCAGGCCATGGGGTCGGCACTGAACGACGGCTTCGAGCAGGCGCTGGCGCCGGCGTCGCGCACGCTGGTGATCGCGGCGCTGATCGGCGCGCTGCTGCTGGCGTTCCTGGGCGTCTGGGGTGCCGAGCGCGTGCTCGCGCGGCTCGCGACGCGGCTGCTGCCGGCCGGACGGCTGCGGCGCTCGCTGCTGGTGATTGCCATCGTGGGCAGCCACGTGCTGCTGGTGGCGGTGGCCGCGCACGGCTTCGTGGAAGTGCTCAAGGCCCACGCCACCTGGGACCCGCAGGCGCGCAAGGCGCTGCAATCGGCGGCGCAGGCGCTGACTTTCATGGCCTTCGTCATCGGCCTGGGCCGCGCGCTGCTGGCCACCTCGCGCCCGTCATGGCGGCTGCCGCCGATTCCCGACGCCACGGCCGGCAAGCTCGCCGCCCTGCCCTGGCTGGTGGCGCTGGTGGCCGCGCTGGCGTGGACGCCGGCCGAAGTCAATGCGCTGATCGACGCCAGCTTCGCGGCCGTGGTGGCCACGCACGTGCTGACGGCGCTGGTGCTGACCGCGCTGGTCGGCACCGTGATCTACCGGCTCAAGGCGCTGCGCGCCGACGCGCCCGAGGCCGGCCTGCCCGAGCGGCCGATGTGGGTCGGCCTGCTGGTGGCGCTGATCGGCGCGCTGATGATCGCCATCTGGGTGCTGGTGGCGCTGGGCTACGTGGCGCTGGGCAGCTTCCTGGCCTCGCAGCTCACGTGGACCGGCATCGTGGCCGCCGCGTTCTACGTGCTGTTCAAGTTTGCCGACGACGTGTTCATGGCCATCGTGTCATCGCGCAGCACCTTCGGCCAGAGGCTGCAGAAGAGCTTCGGCCTGGCGCCGCAGACGCTCGACCAGGCGGCCACGGTGCTGTCGGGCATCAGCCGCGTGGCGCTGTTCGTCTACATGCTGATTGCGCTGGCCGCGCCGCTGGGCACCTCGCCGGGCGAGGTGTTCCAGCGCAGCGGCAAGCTGGGCACCGGCGTGAAGGTGGGCGAGTTCCAGCTGGTGCCGGGCGCGATTTTGAGCGCGCTGAGCGTGGCGGTGGTGGGCTTCATCCTGCTGCGGGTGTTCAAGCGCTGGCTCACGCGCAGCTACCTGCCGAACACGCAATTCGAGCCGGGCATGCAGAGCTCGATCACCACCTTGCTGGGCTACGTGGGCGGGATCCTGGTGATCGCGTTCACGCTGTCGGCGCTGGGCATCGGCATCGAGCGCATCGCGTGGGTGGCGAGCGCGCTGTCGGTGGGTATCGGCTTCGGCCTGCAGGCCATCGTGCAGAACTTCATCTCGGGGCTGATTTTGTTGGCGGAGCAGCCGGTGAAGGTGGGCGACTGGGTGGTGCTGGGCACGGCCGAGGGCGACGTGCGGCGCATCAACGTACGCGCCACCGAGATCCAGCTGGGCGACCGCTCGACGCTGATCGTGCCGAACTCGGAGTTCATCACCAAGACCGTGCGCAACATGACGCTGGCCAACGCCGAGGGCCGCGTGCTGATCCGCCTGCCGATGCCGCTGACCACCGACGCGCAGCGCGTGCGCGACCTGATCCTGGCGGCCTGCAAGGCGCATGAGGGCGTGCTGGAGACACCGGCGCCTTCGCTCACGCTCGAAGGCATCGAGAACGGGCTGCTGATCTTCCAGGCCATCGCCTACGTGGCGAGCCCCCGGCTCGCGGGCGGCGTGCGCAGCGACCTGCTGTTCGTGATCCTCGACGAGCTGAAGAAGGCCTCGCTGCCGCTGGCGGTGCCGACGATGGTGATGGCCGCGGCCGCCACGCCGGAGCCGCTTCCCACGCCCGCGGTGCCCTCGTCGCCCGCCTCGCCGATTCCGGGCATGCCGGGCTGACGCCCCGTCGTCACTCCAGCGGCAAGGCCGTGGTGAACTTGATCTCGTTCAGGCACACGCTGGAGCGCACCGCCGACACGCCCGGCATGTGCATCAGCGTGTGCATCAGGAACTGCGAGAGCGACTCCAAGTCTTGCGCCACGACCTTGAGCACGTAGTCGAAGTCGCCCGTCACCGAGTAGCACTCCAGGATCTGCTTCATGTCGGAGATCAGGTCCTGGAACTTGGGCAGTTCGTCGACATGGCCTCGCGCCATGGTCACGTGAATGAAGGCGATCACGCCCAGCCCCACGCGGCGCGCGTTCAGCCGCGCCGCATAGCCGTGGATGAGGCCCAGTTCCTCCAGCCGCCGGTGGCGCCGCAGGCACTGCGCGGGCGAAAGGTTGGCCGCTTCGGCCAGTTCCAGGTTCGACGTGCGGCCGTGCACCTGCAAGTGCTCCAGAATCCGCCGATCGATCCGGTCGAGTTCGATCTCATGCAATTTCGTCTCCCAATGCACCAATCAGATGCAATTTTATGGCGCAAAGCGGGGTAAGTCCGGGCCTTTGATGCACCTTAATTGTGCAAAGTACGATCTAGACTCCAAAGCTGCCGGAACTGCACGCTGCAATTCCGGCCCGCTGGATCTCAGGCCCCGGCTCCGTCGGCGGCTTCACTCAGACCTCAGACACATCCATTCCTCTCCGGAGACCCTCACGTGAAAAACGCTTTGCTTCGCACTCCCTTCAGCGCAGTGGCCCTGGCCCTCGGCATGCTGGCCGCCGCGCCTTCGTTCGCGGCCGACACCAAGTCGGTGGCCGTGACGGCCATCGTGGAGCACCCGGCGCTGGACGCCGTGCGCGACGGCGTGAAGGCCGAGCTGAAGGCTTCCGGCTACGAAGAAGGCAAGAACCTCAAGTTCACCTACCAGAGCGCACAGGGCAACGTCGGCACCGCCGCGCAGATCGCGCGCAAGTACGTGGGCGATGCGCCCGACGTGATCGTGGCCATCGCCACGCCGTCGGCGCAGGCCGTGGTGGCCTCCACCAAGACCATTCCGGTCGTGTACTCGGCCATCACCGACCCGGTGGCCGCCAAGCTGGTGAAGAACTGGGACGCCACCGGCACCAACGTGACCGGCGTGTCGGACCTGTCGCCGCTGGAAAAGCACATCGCCCTCATCAAGCAGGTGGTGCCCAACGCCAAGCGCATCGGCGTGATCTACAGCCCCGGTGAAGCCAACTCGGTGGCCATCGTCGACTCGCTGAAGAAGGCCGCTTCGGCCGCCGGCATGACCGTGGTCGAAGCCGCCGCCGCCCGCACGGTCGACGTGCCCACCGCCGCCCAGAGCCTGGTCGGCAAGGCCGACGTGATCTACACGCCCACCGACAACAACGTGGTCTCGGCCTTCGAAGGCATCGTGAAGGTCGCCCAGCAAGCCAAGCTGCCCGTGGTGGCGGCCGACACGGCCACCGTCGAGCGCGGCGCCGTGGCGGCCCTGGGCCTGAACTACAGCGACATCGGCCGCCAGACCGGCAAGATCGTGGTGCGCATCCTCAAGGGCGAGAAGCCCGGCACCATCGCCTCGCAGACCAGCACCAACTTCGAGCTGGTGGTGAACCCCGGCGCGGCCAAGCTGCAAGGCGTGACGCTGTCCGACGAGCTGCTGAAGACGGCGAAGGTCGTGAGCACCAAGTAATTCCCCGACGGGACCGCGCCCCGGTGGCCTCCACCGGGGCGCGCCCGTTTCTGCCTCGCCGCCTGCCGGAAGCCTCCCCACATGTCCCTCATCGCCTCGCTGGGCGCCATCGAGATCGGTCTGATATTCGGACTGGTCGCGCTGGGCGTCTTCATGTCGTTTCGCATCATCAACTTTCCCGACCTCACGGTGGACGGCAGCTTTCCGCTGGGCGCCGCCGTGGCCGCGACGCTGATCGTCGCCGGCTGGAACCCCGCCGCCGCCACCGCGGTGGCCTGCGTGGCCGGCGCCGCCTCGGGCTGGGTCACGGCCTGGCTCAACGTCAAGCTGAAGATCATGCAATTGCTTGCGAGCATCCTGGTGATGATCGCGCTGTACTCCGTCAACCTGCGCGTGATGGGCAAGCCCAACGTGGCGCTCATCACCGAACCCACCGTGTTCAGCATGGTCGACTTCGGCGGCATGCCCGAGCAGTGGGCCAAGCCGCTGTTGCTGCTCTTGATCGTGATCGTCGCCAAGATCCTGGTCGACATGTTCTTTGCCTCGGAAGCCGGGCTGGCGATGCGCGCCACCGGCGGCAACGCACGCATGGCGCGGGCCCAGGGCATTTCGACCGACTTCCACACCATGGCGGGCCTGGCGCTGTCGAACGCGCTGGTGGCGCTGGCCGGCGCGCTGTTCGCGCAGAGCCAGGGCACGGCCGACATCTCGATGGGCGTGGGCACGATCGTGATCGGCCTGGCCGCGGTGATCATCGGCGAGACGCTGCTGCCCGCGCGCAGCATGATCATCACCACGCTGGCCTGCGTGCTGGGCGCGCTGCTGTACCGCTTTTTCATCGCGATGGCGCTGAACACCGACTTCATGGGCCTGCAGGCGCAGGACCTGAACCTGGTGACCGCCGTGCTGGTGGCCGTGGCGCTGCTGGTGCCCGCCTACAAGCGCAAGCTGCGCGGACTCTTCAAGGGGAAGAACTGATGTTGCGCGCCCAACAACTCGAGATGACCTTCAACCCGGGCACGCCGATCGAGAACCGCGTGCTGCGCGGCCTCAGCCTGGAGATTCCCACCGGCCAGTTCGTCACCGTGATCGGCTCGAACGGCGCGGGCAAGTCGACTTTCCTCAATGCGGTGAGCGGCGACCTGATCGTCGACAAGGGCAGCATCGAGATCGACGGCAAGGACGTGACACGCATGAACGCCTGGCAGCGCTCGGGCATGGTCGCCCGCGTGTTCCAGGACCCGATGGCCGGCACCTGCGAGGCGCTGACCATCGAGGAGAACATGGCGCTGGCGTGGAAGCGCGGCGAGCGCCGCAGCTTCGGCTTTGCGCTCAACCGCAACCTGCGCGAGCTGTTCCGCGAGAAGCTGTCGATCCTGAAGCTGGGGCTGGAGAACCGGCTGGCCGACCGCATCGGGCTGCTGTCGGGCGGGCAGCGGCAGGCGGTGAGCCTGCTGATGGCGTCGCTGAGGCCCTCGCGCATCCTGCTGCTCGACGAACACACGGCCGCGCTCGACCCGAAGACCGCCGCCTTCGTGCTGGAGCTGACGGCCAAGATCGTCGAAGGCAGCCAGCTGACCGCGATGATGGTCACGCACAGCATGCGCCAGGCGCTGGACTACGGCTCGCGCACGGTGATGCTGCACGAGGGCCAGGTGATTCTCGACGTGGCCGGACCGCAGCGCGCGGGCCTGGACGTGCCCGACCTGCTGCGCATGTTCGAGCAGACGCGCGGCGAAAAGCTCGACGACGACAAGCTGCTGCTGGCCTGATGCCTCCCGCCAGCGCCCTCCTCGTGCGCGCGATGCGCGCCGACGACCTCGATGCCGTGCTCGCGATCCAGCTCGCCTGCTACGGCGCGGGGTTCGTGGAGGACGGCGCGCTGATCGCGCGGCGGCTCGCGAGCGCGCCGCACACCGGCTGGGTGGCCGAGCATGGCGGCGGCGTGCGGGCCTATCTGGCGGGGTATCCGTCGGTGGTCGGCAAGCTGACGCCGTTGCACGGCGAATTCGAGGTGGCCGCGCGGGCCGATGCGCTGTACCTGCACGACCTGGCGGTACACCCCGACGCCTCGGGGCTGGGCCTGGGTCCGCGGCTGGTGCGCCATGGCTGGGCCCACGCGGTGCAGGCCGGATGGCGGCATTCGACGCTGGTGTCGGTGCAGTCCTCGGTCGGTTTCTGGGAGCGCCAGGGCTACACGGCGACACAGCCTGTGGGCCCTGAGCAACAGGCCCGGCTCGCCACCTACCCCGGCGAATCGGTCTACATGCGCCGCGGGCTGGACCTGGATCTGGGCTGACCGGCCTTCAGCGGCGCCAGCCGCGCATCGCCAGCCACTGGACGGTGCCGCAGACCACCACGAGCGCGGCATAGGTCGCCATCATGCCGTCGCGCCCGGACACCACGAGGCCGATCACCGAAACCCCCACGCCGGCCAGGAAGGTCAGCGCCCACTGCAGCCACCAGCGCGGCACGCCCGCGCGCCGGCCGCCCAGGTAACGGCCCGCGAACACCAGCACCAGCGCCATGAAGGCCGCCGGGGCGACGAAGTTGAGCAGGTGGTTGAAAAGGTCCAGCAGGTCCATCGGAAGGGGCCGCGCTTGTGTCGGCCGGGGTCATGCGGCGGAGGATATGACTGTCATAGGGAAAGCCATTTGCCCCTCGGCCCACCCGGTGCGGCTGCTGATTTTATAATCACGGGAATGTCTGTCTGGGCTCTTGGCTTGAACCACACGACCGCGCCGCTCGATCTGCGCGGTCGTTTCGCGTTCGCGCTCGACCAGATCGCCCCGACGCTGCAGAGCCTGCGCAGTTCGTTCAGCACCGGCCGGCACCCGCAGGTCGAGGCCGCGATCATCTCCACCTGCAACCGCACCGAGATCTATTGCGCCTCCGAGCAGGTCGCGCTCGACCACACCTTCGGCTGGCTGGCCCAGAGCGGCGGCGTGGCCCCTGCTCTGCTGCGCTCGCATGCCTACACCCTGCACGGCGACGAAGCCGCCCGCCACGCCTTCCGCGTGGCCAGCGGGCTCGACTCGATGGTGCTGGGCGAGCCCCAGATCCTCGGGCAGATGAAAGACGCCGTGCGCGCGGCCGAAACCGCCGGCGCGCTCGGCAGCACGCTCAACCAGTTGTTCCAGCGCTCCTTCGCCGTGGCGAAGGAAGTGCGCACCGCCACCGAGATCGGCGCGCATTCCATCAGCATGGCGGCCGCCGCCGTGCGACTGGCCGGCCAACTCTTCGAAGACCTGCGCAAGACGCGCGTGCTGTTCGTGGGCGCGGGCGAAATGATCGACCTTGCCGCCACGCACTTCGCGGCCAAGGAGCCCAAGTCGATCGGCATTGCCAACCGCACGCTGGAGCGCGGCGAAAAACTGGCCTCGCGCTTCGGCGGCGAGGCCATGCGCCTGGCCGACCTGCCGTCGCGGCTGGCCGAATTCGACATCATCGTGAGCTGCACCGCGAGCACGCTGCCGATCATCGGCCTGGGCGCCGTCGAGCGCGCGCTCAAGGCGCGCAAGCACCGCCCGATGTTCATGGTCGACCTGGCCGTGCCGCGCGACATCGAGCCTGAAGTGAAGGCGCTCGAAGACGTGTACCTCTACACCGTCGACGACCTCGCGCAAGTGGTGCAACAGGGCCAGGCCAACCGCCAGGCCGCCGTGGCGCAGGCCGAAGTGATCATCGATGCCGGCGTGCAGAGCTTCATGCACTGGCTGGGCCAGCGCGGCACCGTGCCGCTGATCCAGCAGCTCAACGCGCAGGCCGACGAATGGCGCGCCGCCGAAATGGCGCGCGCGCGCAAGCTGCTGGCCAAGGGCGAGTCGGTCGATGCGGTGCTCGAGGCGCTGTCGCGCGGGCTCACCCAGAAGATGATGCACGGCGCCATGGCCGAGCTGCACTCGGGCGATGCCAGTGCGCGCGAGCAGACGGCGCAGACCATCTCGCGCCTGTTCCTGCGCAAAGAGCGTTAGCGACGCTGGTCGGTGGCCCGGCGTGCCCGGGCCGCGCTCCTTCATGCGCCCTGCCGCTGCATCGCGGCTTTCCCCTCCCATTTTTCCGAGCCCCCTTCGCCGTGAAATCCTTTCTGCGCCATCAACTCGAACGCTATGCCCAGCGCCTGGGCGAGCTCGACTTCCTGCTTTCGCGCGAAGACATCATGAGCGACATGGCGCAGTACCGCACCATCTCGCGCGAGCACGCCGAGGTCACGCAGATCGCGGGCCGCTACGAGCGCTATCGGCAGCGCGAGGCCGACATCGCCGGCGCCAGGGAAATGCTCGACGACCCCGACATGGCCGAGATGGCGCGCGAGGAAATCGCGGGCGCCGAGGCCGAGCTGGTGCAGCTCGAGGAAGAGCTGCAGCGCCTGCTGCTGCCCAAGGACCCGGACGACGCGCGCAACGCTTTTCTCGAAATCCGCGCGGGCACGGGCGGCGACGAATCGGCGCTGTTCGCGGGCGACCTGCTGCGCATGTACACGCGCTACTGCGAGCGCGCCGGCTGGCGCTGCGAAGTGGTGAGCGAAAGCGAAAGCGAGCTCGGCGGCTACAAGGAAGTGGTGGTGCGCATCTCGGGCGACGAGGTGTTCGGCCACCTGCGCTTCGAGTCGGGCGGCCACCGCGTGCAGCGCGTGCCGGCCACCGAGACGCAGGGCCGCATCCACACCAGCGCCTGCACGGTCGCCGTGCTGGCCGAGCCCGACGAGGCCGTGGCCGTGCAGATCAACCCGGCCGACCTGCGCATCGACACGTACCGTGCGAGCGGCGCTGGCGGGCAGCACATCAACAAGACCGACTCGGCCGTGCGCATCACGCACATTCCGACCGGCATCGTGGCCGAGTGCCAGGACGACCGCAGCCAGCACCGCAACAAGGCCAAGGCACTGCAGGTGCTGTCCGCGCGCATCCAGGAAAAAGACCGCAGCGAGCGCGCGGCCAAGGACGCGGCCATGCGCAAGGGCCTGATCGGCAGCGGCGACCGCTCGGACCGCATCCGCACGTACAACTTTCCGCAGGGCCGGCTCACCGACCACCGCATCAATCTCACGCTCTACAAGCTGCTGGCCATCATGGAAGGCGATCTGGGCGACGTGCTCGGCGCCTTGCGCGCCGCGCGCGAGGCCGAGCAACTGGCCGAGCTGGAATCGAGCCTGCCCGCGTGATGACCACCGACAACCCGAAGCCGAGCACCGTGGCGCAGGCGCTGGCCGCCGCCGTCGCGCTGGGCGTCGACCGGCTCGATGCGCAGTTGCTGCTGCTACACGCGCTGGGCCGCGCCGCGCATGACCGCGCGTGGCTGCTGGCGCACGACACCGATGCGATGCCGGACGCGGCGTGGTCCGCGCTCTCGGCGCAACTGTCGCGCCGCCTGGCGGGCGAGCCGGTGGCCTACCTGCTCGGCGAGAAAGAATTCCACGGCCTCGACCTGCGGGTCGACGCACGCGTGCTGGTGCCGCGCCCCGACACCGAGACGCTGGTCGAATGGGCGCTGGAGTGCCTCGAAGGCCATGCCACCCCGCGCGTGCTCGACCTCGGCACGGGCAGCGGCGCGATCGCGCTGGCCCTGCAGCACGCGCGCCGCGATGCGCGGGTCGATGCGGTCGACGCCAGCGCCGACGCATTGGCGGTCGCCCAGGCCAACGCGCAGCGCCTGGGCCTGCCGGTGCGCTTCGCTCACGCGAGCTGGCTCGACGGCGCCGACAGCGGCTACATGGTCATCGCCAGCAACCCGCCGTACATTGCCGCCGGCGACCCGCATCTGCCGGCCCTGCGGCACGAACCCGTTGCCGCGCTGGTCGCGGGCACCGACGGGCTCGACGATATTCGCCAGATCGTCCAGAACGCCCCCGCGCACCTCGCGCAAGGCGGCTGGCTACTGCTCGAACACGGCCACGACCAGGCCGCGGCCGTGCGCCAACTGCTCGCCGAACGCGGTTTCGCCGAAGTGCAAAGCCGCGACGACCTCGCCGGCATCCAGCGCTGCTCCGGCGGAATCTGGCGCACGGTGAAATAATCCCTTCAGCCCACTTTTCAGGAGTCCCCATGTCCGACGCTCAACAACGCATCGACGACCTCGTCAAAACCAACGACCTCGTGCTCTTCATGAAGGGCAATGCCAGCTTCCCGATGTGCGGCTTCTCGGGCCGTGCGATCCAGATCCTGAAGGCGGTCGGCGTCGACACCAAGGCGCTGAAGACCGTCAACGTGCTCGAAGACGACGGCATCCGCCAGGGCATCAAGGAATACAGCAACTGGCCCACGATTCCCCAGCTCTACGTGAAGGGCGAATTCGTCGGCGGCTCGGACATCATGATGGAGATGTACGAATCGGGCGAGCTGCAGCAAGTCATCGGCGGCGGCGCTTCGGCCTGATTCCAGGGGCCCCGCGATGAGCCACGATCACGACAAGGATCACGGCCATTCGCACGAGGCCGGCTCGGCCGAACCGGCCTGGAAACACGACGGCGTGCGCGTGGTCGCGGCCAACCAGCTCGACGTCAACACCGCGCAGACGCCCGGCATGAACCGGGCGGCCGCCATCAACTTCGCGCGCGTCGGCGCGCAGAAGCTGTGGGCCGGCACCGTCACCATCCACGCCGACGCCAAGACCGGCGCCCACCACCACGGGCACCTCGAATCGGTGATCTACGTCGTGCGCGGCCGGGCTCGCATGCGCTGGGGCGAAAAGCTCGAGTTCACGGCCGAGGCCGGACCGGGCGACTTCATCTACGTGCCGCCCTATGTGCCGCACCAGGAAATCAACGCCAGTGCGACCGAGCCGCTCGAATGCGTGCTGTGCCGCAGCGACGGCGAAGCGGTGGCCGTGAACCTCGACATCGAGCCCGTCGAAAAGCCCGAATCGGTGTTGTGGGTCGATCCCACGCACCCGCACGGCGGCGTCTGAGCGTTTTTCGCGGGCCGAGTCATGGCACCATGGCATTCTTCGCCGTGCCACCATGACCCTGACCCAAAGCCTGCTCATCATCGCCTTGCTGATTGCGATGAGCGCGTTCTTCTCCCTCGCCGAAATCACCCTGGCCGCCTCGCGCCGCCTGCGCCTGCGCCAGATGGCCGACGAAGGCGACCCCCGCGCGGAAAAAGTGCTGCGGGTGCAGGAGCAGCCGGGCCACTACTTCACCGTGGTGCAGATCGGGCTGAATGCCGTGGCCATTCTGGGCGGCGTGGTCGGTGAGGGCTCGCTCAGCCCGTACTTCGCGGTGTTCTTCGAGCGCTGGTTCAGCGTCGAGGCCTCGGCCAACATCGCGTTCCTGTGCTCGTTCGTGATCGTCATCGCGGTGTTCCTGGTGTTCGCCGACCTGTTCCCCAAGCGGCTGGGCATGAGCAACCCCGAACAGCTCGCGGTGCGCATGGTCGGGCCGATGCAGGTGCTGATCACCACCTTCAAGCCGCTGGTGTGGTTCTTCACGCGCTGCACCGACCTGCTGTTCAAAGTGCTGGGCATGCCGATGGCGCGCGACGACAAGATCACCTCGGCCGACATCCTGGCCATGACCGAGGCCGGCGCGCGGGCCGGCGTGCTCGCGGTGCGCGAGCAGCAGGTGATCGCCAACGTGTTCGAGCTCGAAACGCGCCTCGTCAGCAGCGTGATGACGGCGCGCGAAAGCATCGCCTGGTTCCTGCACGACGACCCCGAGACGGTGCTGCGCGCGCGCATCGTGGCCGAACCCTTCTCGGCCTACCCCGTGTGCGACGGCGACATCGACCATGTGCTGGGCTATGTCGACGCGAAAGACATGTTCCAGCGCGTGCTCAGCGGCCAGCCGCTGGCCTTCGACCAGGGCCTGCCGCTGCACAAGGCGCTCGTCATTCCCGACCGGCTCTCGCTGACCGAGGTGCTCGAGCAGTTCCAGCAGGCGCACGAAGACTTCGCGATCATCGTCAACGAATACAGCCTGGTGGTGGGCGTGATCACGCTGAACGACGTGATGAGCACGGTGATGGGCGACCTCGTCTCCATGCCCGACGAGGAGCAGATCGTGCAGCGCGACGAGAACTCGTGGCTCATCGACGGCATCACGCCGATCCAGGACGTGCAGCGCGCGCTGCACATCGACGAGCTGCCGCATTCGGAAGAGTACGAAACGCTGGCGGGCTTCCTGATGGTGATGCTGCGCCGCGTGCCCAAGCGCACCGACAACGTGACCTGGGGCGGCTACACCTTCGAGGTGATGGACGTCGACAGCTACCGCATCGACCAGGTGATGGTCACGAAGGGCTCGGGCACCGCGAAGGCGCCGGCCAGCTGAGGGTTTTCAGGCCGCCGAGCGGTCGCGCTCGCGGTCCCTGTCGTTGAACACCCAGAGCCGCTGGTTCGCGAACACGGCGTTGGGGTACGGCGACTTGCCCCGGCTGCCGTTGTAGCGGCCGAGCGTCATGTAGAGGTCGCCGTTTTCGCGGTCGAGGTAGTGACGCAGGATCACGCAGCCGAAGCGCAGGTTGGTCTGCATGTGGAACAGCTTGGCCGGGTCGGCGTCGCCGATCACGCGGGTCCAGAACGGCATGACCTGCATGTAGCCGCGCGCACCGGCGCTCGACACGGCGAACTTGCGGAAGTTGCTCTCGACCTGAACCAGCCCCAGCACCAGGCTCACGTCCAGCCCCGAGCGCTTGGACTCGTACCAGACGGTCTGCAGGAATTCCTTGCGCGACGGCCAATCGGGAATTTTCTTCTTGAGCCGCTCGCTCATTTCGCCGAGCCAGCGCAGGTAGACCAGCCGGGCCTCGGTGTTCCCGAACTCGGGCACCGGCGGCGCCTTGTTGTGAATGGCCGAACTCAGCGCGGTGCGCACCGAGTCGATCAAAGGCTCCTCGATCTGCGCGCCGGCCTGGGCGGTCTGCGGCAGCGACAGCATGGTGAGGGCGCCTGCGGTCACGGCGCCGCCCACGCACTGGCGCCGCGAGAGGCCGCCCTCCACGCTCATTTCGCGAGCTTGCCGGTGATGAACTCGGCGATGCCGGCGGCCGGCACCTTGGTGGCCGCGGTGTCGCGCCGGCCCTGGTATTCGAGCTGGCCTTCCTTCAGGCCACGGTCGGAAATGACCACGCGGTGCGGCACGCCGATGAGTTCCCAATCGGCGAACATCGCGCCGGGGCGCTCGCCACGGTCGTCCAGCAGCACGTCGACGCCGGCCGCGAGCAGTTGCTCGTAGAGGGCTTCGGCCGCGACCTTGACCTCGGGGCTGCGGTCCATGCCGATCGGGCAGACCACCACGGTGAACGGTGCCAGCGCGTCGGGCCAGATGATGCCGCGCTCGTCGTGGTTCTGTTCGATGGCGGCGGCCGGCAGGCGCGTGATGCCGATGCCGTAGCAGCCCATCTCGAGGAACTGCGGCTTGCCGCCTTCGTCGAGGTAGGTGGCGTTCATGTCCTTGCTGTACTTGGTGCCGAGCACGAAGACGTGGCCCACCTCGATGCCGCGTTCGATGGCCAGCACGCCCTTGCCGTCGGGCGAGGCGTCGCCCGCGACCACGTTGCGGATGTCGGCAATGAAGTCGGGCTCGGGCAGGTCGCGGCCCCAGTTGACGCCGGTCATGTGGAAGTCGACCTCGTTGGCGCCGGTGATCCAGTCGGCCAGCACGGCGGCGTCGCGGTCGGCCACGAGCTTGACGGGCTTCTTGAGGTTCAGCGGCCCGAGGTAGCCGGGCTTGCAGCCGAAGTGCTCGTCGATCTCGGCCAGGGTCGCGAAGCGGAAGCCCTGGTCCAGGCCGGGCAGCTTGCCGACCTTGATCTCGTTCATGTCATGGTCGCCGCGCAGCAGCAGCAGCCAGACCTGCGAACCCTTGATGTTGCCGGCCGCGTCGACGATGTCGGTGGCCAGCACCAGCGACTTGATGGTCGTCGCGAGCGGCACGCCCAGCAGCTCGGCCACGTCGGCGCAGGTGCTCTTGCCGGGGGTCGGCGTCTTCTCGAGCGGCTTGGCGGCGGCGGGGCGCGGGCCGGCCGGGGCCAGGGCCTCGGCCTTTTCCATGTTGGCGGCGTAGCTGCTGTCGGGGCAGTAGACGATGGCGTCCTCGCCGGTGGCGGCGATCACCTGGAACTCTTCGCTCAGGTCGCCGCCGATGGCGCCGCTGTCGGCCGCCACGGCGCGGTAACGCAGGCCGAAGCGGTCGAAGATGTTGCGGTAGGCTTGCGCCATGACCTGGTAGCTGGCCTTGGCCGCGTCGAGGTCGCGGTCGAAGCTGTAGGCGTCCTTCATAATGAATTCGCGCCCGCGCATCAGGCCGAAGCGCGGACGGCGCTCGTCACGGAACTTGGTCTGGATCTGGTAGAAATTCTTCGGCAGCTGCTTGTAGCTGCGGATTTCCTGGCGCGCGATGTCGGTCACGACCTCTTCGCTGGTAGGCTGGATCACGAAGTCGCGGTCGTGCCGGTCCTTGATGCGCAGCAGCTCGGGGCCCATCTTCTCGAAGCGGCCGGTCTCCTGCCAGAACTCGGCCGGCTGCACGACGGGCATCGCCATCTCGACGGCGCCGGCGCGGTTCATTTCCTCGCGCACGATGGCCTCGACCTTGCGGATCACGCGCAGGCCCATGGGCATGTAGGTGTAGATGCCCGTGCCGAGCTTCTTGATCATGCCGGCCCGCATCATGAGCCGGTGGCTCGCGACCTCTGCGTCAGCGGGCGCTTCCTTGAGGGTGGAGACAAAAAATCGGGAAGCTTTCATCGGGATCGCGGTGATGGAATCGCTGGATTCGAAGTTGGGAAGTGGGGGACTGCTCCCCCGGAGAGACCCTGAGAGCCTGCATCGCAGCTTGCCGAGGGCAACCCGGCATGCATAATCGACTCAGTTCAAAAATTGGGGTTTGATTATGCTCGACCGGGACGGCTTCAGGCCCAACGTCGGCATCATCCTGCTCAACCAGAGAAACCAGGTTTTCTGGGGCAAGCGCATACGCACGCATTCCTGGCAGTTTCCGCAAGGCGGCATAGACCGCGGCGAAAGTCCCGAGCAAGCCATGTTCCGGGAACTGCACGAGGAAGTGGGGCTCCATCCGGAGCATGTGCGCATCGTGGCCCGTACCCGCGACTGGTTGCGCTACGAGGTGCCGGATCGGTTCATCCGCCGTGACGCACGGGGCCACTACAAAGGCCAGAAACAAATCTGGTATCTACTGCAACTCGTCGGCCACGATTGGGATCTCAACCTGCGTGCAACCGACCATCCCGAATTCGACGCCTGGCGCTGGCATGACTATTGGGTGCCGCTCGACGTTGTCGTCGAGTTCAAGCGCGGCGTCTACGAGATGGCGCTCACCGAGCTTGCTCGCTACCTGCCACGGCAGGATTTTCGCAACCGCTTCCTGCGCAGCAACGTGCGCGCCCGAGAATTCGAGCGCCATTCGCTGGACGCCGGCGCGCCTCCCGGACTGGACCTGCCGCCGGGCGGCAGCTTCGATCCGCATCCCGACATTCCTTCAGTGAGCGATGAACCTTCTCCCAACCACAACGCGCCCTTCCTTCCGACGCAACGCTGAACGCGCCCTGCTGCTCGCCTGTTTCGCCGTTCTTGCCGGCTGCGCCTCGGGCAATCACGACACCGACAACGCCGACTGGGCCCAGTCCGGCATGCCGCCGCCGCCCAAGCGCTCTGAGACGGACAAGGAGTGGGCGGAAACCGCCGTTCCGCCGCCGCCGGCCTTCAGCGAGAGCCGCCTGCTGCCGATCGAGATGCCGCCGTACATGAGCCTGCAGTTCGGCGTCGACCCGAACACGATCGCCATCACAGGCGACGGCATCGTGCGCTACGTGGTGGTCGCGCACAACCGCGCGGGCGGCGCCGTCAATGCCTTCTACGAAGGCGTGCGCTGCTCGACCTCGGAAATGAAGAGCTATGCCCGCTACAACAGCGGCTCCTGGCAGGAAACGCCCAAGCCGGAGTGGAAGCGCTTCTACGACCTGAACTCCAACTACACCAAGGCGCTGGCCACCCAGGGCCTGTGTCGCGGCAATGCGCCGCGCGGCTCGGTCGGCGAAATGGTCCAGAACATCCGGAATCCGGTGCGGGAAGTGCAGTAAGCACAATGACAAACGGGGCCTTGCGCCCCGTTGTCGTTTTCAGCTCGGCATGAGCACCATGTTGTCGCGGTGAACCATTTCCGGCTCCGCGACATAGCCCAGCAGACGCTCGAACTCGGACGAGGGCTTGCGGCACAGCAGGCGCGCTTCCACGCTCGAGTAGTTGGCCAGGCCTCGGGCCAGCTCCACGCCGTCGACATCGCGCACCGCGATCACGTCGCCGCGCGAGAACTCGCCCGAAACACTCGTCATGCCGATCGGCAGCAGGCTCTTGCCCTCGGCCCGCACCTTGGCGGCCGCCCCGGCATCGACGACGACGGCGCCGCGCAACTGCAGGTGGTCGGCCATCCAGCGCTTGCGGGCCTGGTGCTTGGCGGTCTGCGCCACCAGCAGCGTGCCGATCGATTCACCACGCGTCAGCCGCAGCAGGGCATCGGATTCGCGGCCCCAGGCGATGACCGTGGAGGCACCCGAGCCGGCGGCGCGCTTGGCCGCCAGGATCTTGGTGATCATGCCGCCGCGACCGATGCTGGAGCCCGCGCCGCCCGCCATCGCCTCGAGTGCCGGGTCGCCCGCGGCAGCTTCGTGCACGAACTTCGCTTCCGGGTCCTTGCGCGGGTCGGCCGTGTAGAGGCCCTTCTGGTCCGTGAGGATGACCAACGCATCGGCCTCGACGAGGTTGGCCACGAGCGCGCCGAGCGTGTCGTTGTCGCCGAACTTGATCTCGTCGTTGACGACCGTGTCGTTCTCGTTGATGACCGGGACCACGCCCAGGCGAAGCAGCGTGACGAGGGTCGAGCGCGCATTGAGATAACGCTCGCGGTCAGCCAGGTCGGCGTGGGTCAGCAGCACCTGGGCGCTGCCGATGTGGTTTTCGCGCAGCTTGGTCTCGTACATCTGGGCCAGGCCCATCTGGCCGACGGCCGCTGCTGCCTGCAGCTCATGGATTTCGTGCGGGCGGGTGCGCCAGCCGAGGCGCTTCATGCCCTCGGCGATGGCGCCGCTGGACACCATCACCACCTCTCGGCCGTCGCGCACGAGTTCCGCGAGCTGGCGGCACCATTCGCCGATGGCGCCTTCATCGAGACCGCGCCCCTCGTTGGTCACGAGGCTGGAGCCCACCTTGACGACGATACGGCGGGCGTCCCGCAAGGCGGTGGATCCAGAATTCGAAGTCATGTCGGCTGTAGCGGGTCGTGAATGCTGCGTTGATTTTCTCAGTCTGTCGCGCGGCACCGGGAGATGCCGCGCCGGCCGCCCGTCAGGCGCTTTCGGGCGGCAGGTCGATGAAGCGCGGATCGATCTCGACCGGCGCATGCTCGGCCACTTGCTGCGCCTTGACCTGCTGGTAGACAGCCTGCACCAGGTGCTCGCAGCCTTCGCGCGTGAGCGCCGAGATTTCGAACACCGGGCCCTTGAAGCGCAGGCGCTTCACGAAGTCCTTGACGCGCGCCGCGCGCTCTTCGGCGGGCACCATGTCGAGCTTGTTGAGCACCAGCCAACGCGGCTTCTCGTGGAGCGCGGCGTCGTATTTCTTCAGCTCGCCGACGATGGCCTTGGCCTGGGCGACCGGGTCGACCGCATCGTCGAACGGCGCCATGTCGACCACGTGCAGCAGCAGACGCGTGCGCTGCAGGTGACGCAGGAACAGGTGGCCGAGGCCGGCGCCTTCGGCCGCGCCTTCGATCAGGCCGGGCAGGTCGGCCACCACGAAGCTCTGCTCGGGGCCGACGCGCACGACACCGAGATTGGGGTGCAGCGTGGTGAAGGGGTAGTCCGCGATGCGCGGGCGGGCGTTCGAGATGGCGCTGATCAGCGTCGATTTGCCGGCGTTCGGCATGCCCAGCAGGCCGACGTCGGCCAGCACCTTGAGCTCGAGCTTGACGCTGCGCTTCTCGCCGGGCCAGCCCGGGGTCTTCTGGCGCGGAGCTCGGTTGATGGCGCTCTTGAAGCGCATGTTGCCGAAGCCGCCGTCGCCGCCCTTGGCGATGGTGATGACCTCGCCTTCGGTCAGCAGCTCGAACAGCACCTCGCCGGTTTCGGCGTCGGAGATGATGGTGCCGACCGGCATCTTGAGCGTGATGTCGTCGCCGGCGGCGCCGAACATGTCGGAGCCCATGCCGTGCTCGCCGCGCTTGGCCTCGTGGCGGCGCGAGTAGCGAAAGTCGACCAGCGTGTTGAGGTTCGAGTCGGCCACCGCGAAGACGTGGCCGCCACGGCCGCCGTCACCGCCGTTGGGGCCGCCGAATTCCTTGTACTTCTCATGACGGAACGACACGCAGCCGTTGCCGCCATCGCCCGCGGCGATGTCGATGAAGGCTTCGTCGACGAACTTCATGGGATGTCCAGTTTACAAATGAAGAAGCCCCGGCAAAGCGGGGCCTCGGGAGGTCGAAGTGACTCGAGGCTTACGCCGCGGGCGTCACGTTGACCGTGTGCTTGTTCAGCGCACCCTTTTGACCGAACGACACGTGGCCGTCGACCAGGGCGAAGAGCGTGTGGTCCTTGCCCACGCCGACGTTCACGCCAGGGTGGAACTGGGTGCCGCGCTGGCGCACGATGATCGAGCCTGCGCTGATCAGTTCACCGCCGAAGGCCTTCACGCCGAGCATCTTGGGCTTGGAATCGCGCCCGTTTCGCGTTGAGCCGCCGCCTTTTTTCTGTGCCATGGAATGTGCTCCTTAGCCGGCGATCGCGCCGATTTGCAGTTCGGTGAACTGCTGGCGATGGCCTTGACGTTTCTGATAGTGCTTGCGACGGCGCATCTTGAAGATGCCGACCTTGTCGTGCTTGCCGTGCGACAGTACCGTGACTGTCACCGTTGCGCCGGACACCAGGGGCGTGCCAACCTTGATTTCAGCGCCGTTTCCGACGGCCAGAACCTGGTCGATCACGATTTCCTGGCCTACGTCCGCAGCAATCTGTTCTACTTTAATTTTTTCGCCGGAAGCAACGCGATACTGCTTGCCGCCGGTTTTTATGACCGCGTACATGTAAACCTCTTAGAAATTGAGTCTCCGCAGCGAATTCCGCAGAGCCCAAGATTATAGCGCGGTTTGTGTTCGCTAACCAGCCCCTGCCCCGCAGGCTCCTCGCGGAACGTAACGGCTCCCTATAATTTGCGCGTCCCGGCCCCTGGGCCGCCCCTACCTTCCAGCAGCGCCCCGCGCCTTCGCCTTGCCAGTTCCCGCCGCCGACACCTCCCCCACCGCCACCGTGCTGGACCTGATTGCCGGCGACATGGTCGAAGTCGACCGCGTGATCGCCCGTCGCCTCGACACGGGCGTGCCGCTGGTCAGCCAGGTTTCCAAGTACATCATCTCGGCGGGCGGCAAACGCCTGCGACCGGCGCTGCTGCTCCTCATGTCGGGCGCGCTGAACTACACGGGCGAACAGCGCTTCAATCTGGCCGCCGTGGTGGAGTTCATTCATACGGCCACACTGCTGCACGACGACGTGGTCGACGAATCGACCCTGCGGCGCGGGCGCGCAACGGCCAACGAGTCGTTCGGCAACCCGGCGAGCGTGCTGGTCGGCGACTTCCTCTACTCGCGCGCTTTCCAGATGATGTTGGATGCCAACAACATGCGCATCATGCAGATCCTGGCCGAAGCGACCAACGTGATCGCCGAGGGCGAAGTGCTCCAGCTGATGAACATGCACGACGCATCGCTGGACGAAGCCGCCTATCTGCGCGTCATCCGCTCGAAGACCGCCAAGCTCTTCGAAGCCAGCACCCGGCTCGCGGCCGTGCTGGCGGGCGCCGCGCCCGAAGTCGAGGAAGCCTGCGCCACTTACGGACAAGCCCTCGGCACCGCATTCCAGGTGATCGACGACGTGCTGGACTACGCAGGCGATGCCAACGAGCTGGGCAAGAACGTCGGCGACGACCTGCGCGAAGGCAAGACCACGCTGCCGCTCATCTTCGCGATGCAGCGCGGAACGTCGGCGCAGAGCCAACTGGTGCGTGCGGCCATTGAGGCCGGAGACACCTCTCAACTGGCCAATGTCGTCCAGATCGTTCGCGAAACCGGGGCGCTCGACGCGTCTCGCGAAGCCGCCGCAGCGGAAGCTCAGCGCGCAATTAATGCATTAGATGGCTTTCCATCCAATTTGCACGCTTCAGGTTTGCTACAATTGGCGGCTCAGTTGCTTGAGCGACGTACCTGAACACCTCTCGTGAGTTGGCATCTAGGACGACTTCTTTTTCTTGCAACCAATCGGGGTGTAGCTTAGCCTGGTAGAGCGCTACGTTCGGGACGTAGAGGCCGGAGGTTCGAATCCTCTCACCCCGACCAGCCTTTGGCTGGCATAAATAAATGGCCATGCCTGTTGCTGTGTAGCGATTTACAGCACAGGAGTGTTCAGCGATGATCGTGAAGCACTTTTTCACATCTTTTGCATTCGCTGAATGGCCGCTGCCGAACTTCCAGTCAAAGAATCCGCGCAGATAGCGCTTCCCGGGCTTGCGCGTGCCCTGGTTTCGGCCGGCAAGCTTCCAGCCAAGACGGCGGAAGACATCTATCAGAAATCGCTGAGCGGCCGCACCAGCTTCATCGCGGAGCTGACCGGCACCGGTGCCGTGTCGGCCGCCGACCTCGCCCACACCCTCTCCAGCGCCTTCGGCGCCCCGCTGCTCGACCTCGACGCCATCGATCACCAGCGCCTGCCCAAGGACCTGCTCGACCCGAAGCTGTGCCACGCCTACCGCATCGTCGTTCTCAGCAAGCGCAATAACCGGCTGATCGTTGCCACGGCCGACCCTTCCGACCAGCAGGCGGTGGAGAAGATCAAGTTCGCCTCCCAGATGGGTGTCGACTGGGTCATCGCCGAATACGACAAGCTGTCGCGCATGATCGAAGCCGCCGCCGTGAGCGCGGCGGAGACCATCAACAGCATCGTCGGCAGCGAGTTCGAATTCGACGAGGTCACCGCCGATACCTCGGGCGATGCCAATGAGCAGGCCATCGCCGAAGTCGAAGACGCACCGGTCGTGCGCTTCCTCCACAAGATGCTGCTCGACGCTGTCGGCATGCGCGCCTCGGACATCCACTTCGAGCCCTACGAGCACCACTATCGCGTGCGCTTCCGTGTCGACGGCGAGTTGCGCGAGATCGCCAGCCCGCCCACGGTCATCAAGGACAAGCTCGCCTCCCGCATCAAGGTCATTTCCCGGCTCGACATCTCCGAGAAACGCGTGCCGCAAGACGGCCGCATGAAGCTCAAGATCGGGCCCGACCGCGTGATCGACTTTCGCGTGAGCACGCTGCCCACGCTGTTCGGCGAGAAGATCGTCGTTCGTATTCTCGACCCCAGCAGCGCCCGCCTGGGCATCGATGCGCTGGGCTACGACGCCGACGAGAAGGCGCGACTGCTGCACGCCATCGGACGCCCCTACGGCATGGTGCTGGTGACCGGCCCGACGGGTTCGGGCAAGACGGTGTCGCTCTACACCTGCCTGAACCTGCTGAACCAGCCGGGCGTGAACATCGCCACGGCGGAAGACCCGTCGGAAATCAACCTGCCGGGCGTCAACCAGGTCAACGTCAACGAGCGTGCGGGCCTGACTTTCGCGGCGGCGCTGCGCGCCTTCCTGCGGCAGGATCCCGACATCATCATGGTCGGCGAAATCCGCGACCTCGAGACGGCCGACATTTCGATCAAGGCCGCGCAAACGGGCCACCTGGTGCTCTCGACGCTGCACACCAACGACGCGCCGACCACGCTCACGCGCATGCGCAACATGGGCATCGCGCCGTTCAATATCGCCTCGAGCGTGATCCTGATCACCGCGCAGCGCCTGGCGCGGCGGCTGTGCACCGTCTGCCGCGCGCCGGCCGACATGCCACGCGAGGCATTGCTCGACGCCGGCTTCAGCGAAGAACAACTGGACGGCACCTGGAAGCCTTACCGACCCGTCGGCTGCTCCGCCTGCAGCGGCGGCTACAAGGGCCGCGTCGGCATCTACCAGGTGATGCCGATCACCGAAGCCATCCAGGAAATCATCCTGCGCGATGGCAGCGCACTCGACATCGCGCAGCAGTCCGAACGGGAAGGCGTACGCTCGCTGCGCCAGTCGGGCCTGCGAAAAGTCATGCAAGGTCTCACTTCGCTGGAAGAAGTGGTGGCCTGCACCAACGAATAACGCACACACTGAATACCGGAGATCGAATGGCAACAGTGGCATCCTCCCGCTCCCAGCCCACGCACAAGGAATTTGTCTTCGAGTGGGAAGGCAAGGACCGCAACGGCAAGCTGGTGCGTGGCGAACTTCGGGCCGCCGGAGAAAACCAGGTGCAGGCCGCACTGCGCCGACAGGGCGTGCTCGCTTCGAAGATCAAGAAGCGGCGGATGCGCTCGGGCAAGAAGATCAAGCCCAAGGACATCGCGATCTTCACGCGCCAACTGGCAACGATGATGAAAGCCGGCGTGCCGCTGATGCAGTCCTTCGACATCGTCGGGCGCGGCAATGCGAACGCGAGCGTGGCCAAGCTGCTGAACGACATTCGCAGCGACGTGGAGACCGGTACGTCGCTGTCGGCTGCGTTTCGCAAATTTCCCAAGTACTTCGACACCCTGTACTGCAATCTGGTGGAAGCCGGTGAGGCCGCCGGTATCCTGGAAGACCTGCTGGACCGGCTGGCCACCTACATGGAAAAAACCGAGGCGATCAAGTCGAAGATCAAGTCGGCGCTGATGTACCCGACCTCGGTGGTCGTGGTGGCCTTCGTGGTCGTGGCCATCATCATGATCTTCGTGATCCCTGCGTTCAAACAGGTGTTCACGTCGTTCGGCGCCGATCTGCCCGCACCCACGCTGTTCGTCATGGCGATGAGTGAATACTTCGTCTCGTACTGGTGGCTGATCTTCGGCGGCATCGGAGGTGGGATCTACTTCTTCCTGCAGGCCTGGAAACGCAACGAGCGCTTCCAGAAGGTCATGGACCGCCTGCTGCTGCGCATCCCGATCTTCGGCGCGCTGATCGAGAAATCCTGCGTAGCCCGCTGGACCCGTACGTTGGCAACCATGTTCGCGGCCGGTGTACCGCTGGTCGAAGCCCTGGATTCGGTGGGCGGCGCCTCGGGCAATTCCGTCTACGGTGATGCCACGGCCAAGATCCAGCAGGAAGTGTCGACCGGCACCAGCCTTACCACGGCCATGACCAATGCCAACCTGTTCCCGTCGATGGTGATCCAGATGACGTCCATCGGCGAGGAGTCCGGCTCCATCGACCACATGCTGGGCAAGGCCGCCGACTTCTACGAATCGGAAGTGGACGACATGGTCGCCGGCCTGTCGAGCCTGATGGAGCCCATCATTATCGTGTTCCTGGGCACCATCATCGGCGGCATCGTGGTGTCGATGTACCTGCCCATCTTCAAGCTGGGTCAGGTCGTCTGATGCTCGTGTCGAGGGAGTTCGACACCGCGTTCGCCGGTGTCCTGGGGCTATTGATCGGCAGCTTCCTGAACGTGGTCATCTACCGCACGCCGGTCATGATGTACCGGGGCTGGCTGGCCGACGCCGTCGTCAACCTCATGTCGTCCAAGGACGCGCCTTCGCTGTGGTCGCTGGTCTTCGGTCCGAAGGCTGTGCCCCCGGCAGGGCTCGAAGCGGCGGCCGACAAGGCGGCGGTGGCCATCGAGGCCCTGCCCCCCTTCGATCTCACGCGGCCCGCATCGCGCTGCGGAAACTGCGGTCACAAGATCCGCTGGTACCAGAACATCCCGGTGCTGAGCTACCTGCTGCTGCGCGGCCGCTGCGGCGCGTGCAAGACGGCCATCAGCCCGCGCTATCCCCTGGTCGAGCTGATCACGGGCGGCCTCTTCGCCTTGTGCGCGTACCGGTTCGGCATCACCCCTGCCGGGGCCTTGTGGGCCGCGTTCGGGGCCTTGCTGATCTGCCAGTTCCTGATCGACTTCGACACCCAGTTCCTGCCCGATTCGCTCAACTACCCGCTGCTCTGGCTCGGCCTCATCGGCGCGGCCGCGGGCTGGACCGGCGTCTCGCTGAATGCCTCCGTCTGGGGAGCCGTGTTCGGCTACCTGAGCCTCTGGCTTGTGTACCATGGCTTTCGCCTGATCACGGGCAAGGAAGGCATGGGCTATGGCGACTTCAAACTGCTCGCCGCGCTGGGCGCGTGGCTGGGGGCCGACTATCTCATCGCGATCATCCTCGTCTCTTCGCTGGTGGGCGCGGTGATCGGCCTGACACTGCGCTTTGCCGGCAAGCTGGCGCACAAGGACATTCCGATCGCCTTCGGCCCCTTCCTGGCCGGCGCGGGCCTGATCTGCCTCGTGGCGGGTCCGGACCTCGTGAGGCAGTGGATTCCGTTCGCGTTCCCCCTGGGCGCGCTGGTCCGTTGATCCACGCCATGGTGCGGCGCATCGGATTGACCGGCGGCATCGGCAGCGGCAAGAGCACGGTGGCCTCGCTGCTGGTGGCGCGGGGGGCCGTGCTGGTCGACACCGACGCCATCGCCCGCGCGATCGCGCTACCGGGCGGCATTGCCATGCCAGCCCTTGAGGCGGCGTTCGGTCCCGGCATCCTCGGGCCCGACGGCGGTCTCGACCGGGCTGCCATGCGGCAGCTCGTGTTCACCGACGCGGGGGCCAAGGCCCGCCTCGAATCCATCCTGCATCCGCTGATCGGCACGGAAACCCAGCGCCAGGCGGCTGCTGCAGGTCCCGATGCCATCGTGGTGTTCGACGTCCCCCTGCTGGTCGAATCGGGGCGCTGGCGCGCCATCGTGGACCGCGTGCTGGTGGTCGACGCCACCGAAGAAACCCAGCTGAAACGCGTCGTTGCCCGCTCGGGCTGGACACCCGAAGCCGTGCAGGCCGTGATCGCCCAGCAGGCCCCTCGCAAGGCTCGCCGGGCCGCCGCGGACACGGTGCTTTACAACGAGTCCCTGAGCCTCGAGGAACTCGATGAACAGGTGTGGGGTCTCTGGAAACGGTGGGTTCCGGCGAGCACGCGATAATTTGGGATTGACGCCGCGACGGCTACACGACGATCACGTCAAACGGCGCACGCCTCAGCGCCCTTCACGATGCTTTTCAATTCGTACCCTTTCATCTTCGTATTCTTCCCGCTCGTCCTGATCGGCTTCTTCCTGATCGGTGCGCGCAGCCCCCGGGCGGCGGCGGGTTTCCTGGCACTGGCTTCGCTCTTCTTCTACGGCTGGTGGAGCGTCAAGGCGCTGCCCCTGCTGCTGGGGTCGATCTGCATCAACTACTGGTTCGGACTTCGGCTCACGCCCTCCCCGGGCCGGGAAGACAAGCACCGCAAGGCCCTGCTGATCATTGCGCTGGTGATCAATCTCGGGGTGCTGGCCGTCTTCAAGTACGCCAACTTCTTCCTGGAAAACATCGATGCCGGCCTGGCCGCGGCCGGCTTCGCGCAGATCGACCTGGTGCACATCGTGCTGCCGATCGGCATCTCGTTCTACACGTTCACGCAGATCGCCTTCCTGGTCGACTGCTGGCAGGGCAAGGTGCACGAGCGCAGCTTCATCCACTATGCGCTGTTCGTGACCTACTTCCCGCACCTGATCGCTGGGCCCGTGCTGCATCACGCGCAGATGATGCCGCAGTTCAACAACCCGGCCACCTACAGGATCAACGCCAACAACCTGGCGCTCGGGCTGGGCATCTTCGTCTTCGGCCTGGCCAAGAAGATGCTGATCGCCGACCCGCTGGGGCAGTACGCGGACATGATGTTCAAGGGGGTGCACGAAGGCGTCATGCCCTCGCTGTACACGGCCTGGTTCGGGGTGCTGGCCTATACGCTGCAGATCTACTTCGATTTCTCGGGCTACTCCGACATGGCCGTCGGCCTGTCGCTGTGCGTGGGCGTGCAGTTGCCGCTGAATTTCAGGTCGCCCTACAAGTCGACCAACATGATCGAGTTCTGGCGCCGCTGGCACATCTCGCTGTCGACCTTCCTGCGCGACTACCTCTACGTGCCGCTGGGCGGCAACCGCAAGGGCCCGGCGCGCCGATACATCAACCTGTTCCTCACGATGCTGCTGGGCGGCCTGTGGCACGGTGCCGCATGGACTTTCGTGATCTGGGGCGCGCTGCACGGCGCCTACCTCATGGTCAACCACTTCTGGAATGCCAAGGTGCGCCGCGGCAACACCAGGACCACGTGGTACGGCCGCGTGATCGGCTGGTTCATCACCTTCGTCTGCGTCATGGTCGCGTGGGTGGTCTTCCGCGCCGACAGCATGACGGCCGCCATCGAGATCTACAAGGGCATGCTGGGCATGCACGGCTCGCCCGTGTCGGCCTTCAGCGAGTTCAAGGTCCCGTTTCGCAAGCCCGAGTTCTTCCAGACCCTGTTCGTCGGCCTGCTGATCTGCCTGGCGCTGCCGCCCACCATCACGCTCGACCGCTGGATCCCGGGTGTCGCGAGCCTGGCCGGCCGGCCGCGCCTGCAGCGCCTGGCGACCTGGGTCACCGGGCTGGGCTGCATCTATCTTTTTGGCCTGTGCGTGTCGAAGTTCGGCAGCTACAGCCCGTTCCTCTATTTCCAGTTCTGACATGGAAGACACGAAATCGGCCAGAACCTGGCTTCGCATCTTCGCCGCGGGCTACCTGGTGTGCTGCGCCCTGCTGCTCATCAGCCTCTTCACGCCTATTCCCTATGGCGACCTGACCCGCATCGGGCGCATCTCGGAGCGCGAGTTCGGCTGGCACACGCCGCCGCCTCCCATTCCGGACGCCGACGTCAAGACCTGGCCGATCAACGAGTCCGACGTCCTGGTCATCGGCGACAGCTTTTCGGTGCGCTACGCATGGCAGGCGTCGCTGGTCGGCGCGGGCTACAAGATGACGACCACCCACTGGGACAACCTTGGCGGCGTGGTGTGCGGGGACTTCTCGAGCTGGCTTGAAAAGTCCGGCTTCAAGGGCAAGGTCGTCATCATCGAGAGCATCGAGCGCCTGCTCGAATACCGGATCCAGCAGTCCGAGTCCTGCGGGACGATGAAGCACGCCTTCAATCCGACGCCACCGCCGTTCGAGAACCCGGCCAAGCCCGCGCCGGGCTTCCAGATCAACTGGGACGCCCAGTTGCTCAGCGGCTGGCTCACCTACCAGAACACCAAGGCCATCCTGCGCTCCGACAGCTGGACCAACACGCCCGACCACTGGGGCCCGCTGATCGACGCGCGCAACGTGCCCGACGGCTGCAAGCAATTCAGCCATCGCGCCTGCGGCAAGCTGCTGATGACCGCCGAAGACCGCGTGAACGATCCCCTGTCGGTCAAGTCGGCGCAGTTCATGAAGAACTTCGAGGCCACGGCCGCGCCCTACAAGGTCGTGTGGATGGTCGTGCCGAACAAGACCACGGTCTATTTGCAACAAGATCATGCCGACGCGTTCCGCGCCGCATTCAACCCGCAAAATATCGGACCCGACCTGTTCGCCGTGGCGGCCGAGAACCGCTACAAGGTCATGGACCTTTTCCCCGCCAACGAAACCCATGTCTCGACCCGCGGATACATTCTTTTCGGTCAGCGTATGCTGGAGGCTGTGCGCCAGGTGCTGCCGCCCCCGGCCGCCAAGTCGCAGTGAGCTCGAACCTGACGTGAAAAAACGATACGCGTGATCCTTTACGAGTACCCCTTCAACGAGCGCATCCGCACCTACCTGCGGCTGGAGCACCTGTTTCGCCGGCTCGGCGAACTGGTGCCCTCTGAATCGCCCCTGTCCCATCACTACGCCCTGATCACGATCTTCGAGATCATGGACGTGGCCGCGCGGGCCGACCTCAAGGCCGATGTGCTGCGCGACCTCGACAAGCACAAGAACGTCTTCAACGGCTACCGCGGCAACCCGGCCATCGCCGAAGCCGTGCTCGACCAGGTCGTCGGCCAGCTCGAGCGCAACTTCACGACCCTCAACGGCGTGGCCGGCAAGGCCGGACAGGCGCTGACGGAAAACGAGTGGCTCATGAGCATCCGCAGCCGCGCCGGCATCCCTGGCGGCACCTGCGAGTTCGACCTGCCCGCCTACTACGCCTGGCAGCACCGCCCGCCGGCCAGCCGCCGCGCCGACCTGGAGCGCTGGTCCAACACCCTGTCGCCGCTGGCCTCGTCGATCTACCTGCTGCTCAAGCTGCTGCGCGACGCCGACGTGCCCTACAAGGTGATCGCCACCCACGGCCAGTTCCAGCAGAACCTGCCGCAGGGCCGCAGCTTCCAGCTGCTGCGCCTGCGCATCGACCCCAAGCTGGGCCTCGTTCCTGAAATCAGCGGCAACCGCCTCATGGTCTCGGTGCGCCTGATGCGCCACGAGGCCGACGACCGCCTGCACCAGAGCTCGGACGACGCGCCCTTCGAGCTCACCCTCTGCGCATGACCCGCGTGAACAGCAAAGGCGAGCGGATCGTCCGCTGCCCCTCGTGCGGCGGCGACAGCATCTACGCGCCCGGCAATGCCTATCGGCCGTTCTGCAGCGCGCGCTGCAAGGGCATCGACCTCGGCGCCTGGGCCAGCGAGGAATTCCGGATGCCGGCCGAAGCGCCGCCCGACGAAGAGCCTTTCGGCGACCCCAAGATCCAATAGCCGCAACAGCCGCGCGCGCGGGCTACTTGGCGGCGCCGGCGCCCTCGTCCAGCAAGGCCGGGTCGATATAGGTCGCAAAGCTGCGCGTGTACCTGGGCCGGAGGTGGCCGATGTCCTTGTAGGCCGGCGAATCGTCGTCCGGCATGCTCCGGATGCAAGCGCCCGAGGCGCAAAGGCTGGCAAAGGGCTCGATCACCTGCGCGCCATTCGCCAAGGCCACCTGTTTGAGCCTGGCATTGAGTTGCGCCTGATCCTGCGGCACGGGTGCCGTGAGCCGCCCGGCCGATGCCGTCATCGTCCCCAGGCGGCTGCCCTGGATCTGCCGCAGCGGGTCAAAGTCCATGCCGACCGGATTGCCCAGCACCAGGTAGACCTTCTTGTGGGCCGACAGGCGCTTCAACACCTCGCCCAGCGACTGCAACGACAGGTCGATGCCATCCCCGTTCACGAACGGATGCACGGCCTTCTTGTCATCGACGAAGTAGTTCACGACAGGACCGGCCCCCGTGAAATAGCAACTCCAGCATGCCCCCAGAACGACCGTATCGATCTGGGGTTGCAGCGCCAGATCGAGCACCGCCGTTCGCCGCTCGTCGCAATCGGCGCCGGCATCGAGGCGGGAGAACAGGCCCGGCACGGGCGGGCACGAGCCCTTTGTGGCGAAGTACACCGTGCGCGCCCTGGCCGGCTCGGTGCGCGCCAGTTCCAATGCGCGCGGTGCGTATTGCTCGACGTGGCTGTCGCCGATCAGCACCACGTTGTGCTTTCCCTGGCCGGTGCGATAGACGAACTGGCCGCCCAGCGCGTCCTCCTGGAAGCCATCGTAGTAGTTGTCTTCCTGCGTGGCATCCGCCACGGCCTGCAATGCCTGGCTGGCGTTGCGGGGCGGCGGCATGCCGAAAAACACCAGCACGCCAACCAGCGCGAGCGCCGCACCGCCCGCCGCCAGACCGCGCAACAGCGCCTGCGAAAGGTGCAGCTTGACGAAGCGCTCGACGAACCGGTAAGTGCCCCAGGCCAGCACGACGGCCGCCACGACGAGCACCACGCGCACCTGGAGCGACGGCTCGCCCCCTTCGACGATGCGCGCATACGACAACAGCGGCCAGTGCCACAGGTAGAGCGGATAGCTGATCAGCCCGACCCACACCATGACCCGGTTCGACAGCAGATAGCGATTGAGCACGCCATTCGGTCCCGCGGCAATGCAGCTCACCGCGCCCAGCACTGGCAACAGCGCCCACCAGCCCGGAAACGCCTTCGTGCTGCGCGTCATGAACAGGCCGAGCACGATCAGCGCGACCCCGACGATCGACTGCACATGCTTGGTCAGCGGCCGCGAGTTCGCCGAACCGTCCGCGGTCGCTTGCAGGCGCATCGCGGCCAGCAGCCCGCCGGCCATCAGCTCCCAGGCACGCGACAGCGGCGAATAGAACGCCGCCGCGCGATGCGGCTGCACGGTGATGACGTTGACCAGGAACGAAATCACGGCCACCGCCAGGGTCACGCGCAGGATCGGCCAGCGCTTGCGCCAGGCCAGCCCCAGCAACAGGGGCCAGAAGATGTAGAACTGCTCCTCGATGCCCAGCGACCACAAATGCAGCAGCGGCTTGGTCTCAGCAGTGGCATCGAAATAACCCGACTCACCAAGAAACACCAGGTTGGCAAAGAAAGCCGCCCCACCCGTGGTCTGCTTGCCCAGTTGAGAGAACTCGCCAGGCAGCAGCACGTACCAGCCGAAAGCCAGCGTCGCGAGCAGCACGAGCACCAGCGCCGGAAAAATGCGCCGGATACGCCGTGCGTAGAAGTCGCGGTAGCTGAAATCCCCCGCGGCCAGACTCTGCAGCAGGATGGTCGTGATCAGGAAACCCGAGATCACGAAGAAGATGTCGACCCCGATGAAGCCCCCGGGCAACAGGCTCGGAAAAGCGTGATAGGCCAGCACGGAGCCCACGGCGACTGCGCGCAGTCCGTCGATGTCCGGTCGGTATTTGGGGTGCATCGTGCGGTCTCGGTCTTCGGCTACTTGGCGGACGGCGTCGTCTCGCTCTTGCGCATCACGCGATCGATGTAGTTCGCGTGGTCTCGCGTGAACTCCAGCCGGAGGTGATCGCCGTCCTTGTACGACGGATTTCCATCGGGCATGACACGCTGGCACGCATTGTCCTTGCACAGGCTGGCCACGGCGTCGATCGGCTCGGCACCGCTCGCCGCGGCGATGGCCAGCAACCGGTCATTGAGCTGCCTCTGGTTGGCCGGCAGCTGCGCCGTCGGTGTCGTCGGTGCGGCGGTGATGTGCGCCAGCCTGTTGCCCTGAATCAGGCGTCGTGGCGTGAAGTCCGCCCCGCCCGGGTTGTCGAGCAGCAGATACACCTTCTTTTTCTGCGACAGGTCGCGCAGCAGTGCTTCCAGCGAGGCGAGCGAGCGGGCGATGCCGTCCCCGTTCTGGAAAGGATGGACCACGCCGTCCGGTCCGCGGAAGTAGTAGTCGACCGCGCCGGAGTCGAGGAAATAGCAATTCCAGCATCCACCGATGACGACTGTCTTGACCTGGGGGGAATAGGCAATGGCCAGCGTCTTGTCGCGGCGTTCCGGGCAGTCGACGTTCTTGTCCGCGAAGACACCGGGCACCGGTGGGCACGAACCCAGGGTCGCGAAATATGCGGTGCGTGTGTCTTCGGGAAAGGCCCGCGCCACTTCCAGCGCGCGAGGCGCGTACTGCTGCACGTGGCTGTCACCGACGAAGAAAGTATCGGCCGCGCCGGCACCCACCTTGTAGACCCGCTGGTCGCCGACCATGTCGCGCTCCAGACCTTCGTAGTAGTCGCCATCGACCGCGGCATTCGCCACGCCCTGGAGCGCCGCATTGCTGTTGCGCGGCAAGGGAATGCCGAACGACACCACCGCGCCCACGGCCGCCAGCACCGCCATCGACACCACCAGGGCACGCAGCACGCCCGGCGTCGGCCGATGCCGGGCGAAGCGTTCCACGAACCGGTACGTGGCCCAGGCCAGCAGCACGCTCGCGGCCACCGCGCAGACACGGGCGGTCACCGAGTGGTGCACGGGGTCGTTCTCGACGAGGCGCACATACACCAGCAGCGGCCAGTGCCAGAGATACAGCGGATAGCTGATGAGCCCGATCCACACCATCACCCGGTTCGACAGCAGGTACTTGTTCAGCACGCCCGTCGGCCCCGCCGCGATGCAGCTCATCGCGCCCAGCGTGGGCAACAGCGCCCACCAGCCCGGAAACGCCTTGATGGCCCGGATCATCACCAGCCCGAGCACGATGAGCCCGATGCCGAGCACGGATTGCAGGTGGCTGCGCCACGGGTTGGGGTTCGGCGGCCGCAACCGCATGCAGGCGAGGATGCCCCCGACCATCAATTCCCAGAAACGGGAGGCCGGCGAATAGAACGACGCCGTCGGAAAGGGATGGACCGTCGCCACGTTGACCAGCAGCGACACCGCCGCGATCGCCAGCACCAGCCGGACGATCGGCCACTTCCGGTGCCAGGCGAAACCCAGCAACAGCGGCCAGAAAATATAGAACTGCTCCTCGATGCCCAGCGACCACAGGTGCAGCAGCGGCTTGGCCTCGGCCGCGGTGTCGAAGTAGCCTGCCTCGCCCCAGAAGACCAGGTTGGCGACGAACGCGGCGCCGCCCACGGTCTGCTTGCCGAGTTCGGCGAACTCGTCCGACAGCAGCAGGTACCAGCCGGCGCACAGCGTGACCAGCAGCACCAGCACCAGCGCCGGAAAGATCCGCCGCACACGCCGTACGTAGAAATCCTTGAAGCTGAAATCGCCCGCCGCCAGGCTCTGCAAAATGATGGTCGTGATCAGGAACCCTGAAATCACGAAGAAGATATCGACCCCGATGAAGCCCCCGGGCAGCAGGCTCGGGAAGGCGTGATAGAGCACCACGGAGGCTACCGCGACGGCGCGCAGGCCGTCGATGTCGGGGCGGTACTTGGGGTGCATCAATCAGTCGATCGGTCGTGGGACATCAGGTTGCCACGCCGCCCTCTTTCAGATCCGAAAGAAGCCTGGACACGCCTGACGCGTGCCCTATGCCGCAGCCTGCGGCGCGAACGGCAGCCCGCGCTCCTCCGACAGCCACTGCAACACAGGCAGCGCCCCCGGCAACACCGGCGTCACATCCAGCGGCAGTTGCTGCCACGCCATCTGCTGGCCTTCGCGCATCTCGAATTCACCGGTCCACGCCGTCACCTTGCACCAGTGCAGGCGCACCAGCGCATGCGGGTAGTCGTGCTCGGTGATCTTCCAGACCTCGGCGCCGTCGATGGTGATGCCGAGCTCTTCCTGCAGCTCGCGCCGCAGCGCCTGCTCGACCGTTTCGCCCGCCTCGATCTTGCCGCCCGGAAACTCCCAGTAGCCCGCATAGGCCTTGCCTTCAGGCCGGGTCGAGAGCAGCAGCGCGCCATCGGCCAGGCGAATCAACACGCCGACCGCGACCTCGGTGTGCTTGCGCGCTTCGTTGCTCACGCGTTGGCCCGCCCTGCGTAATCGCGCGCGAACTGATAAGCCACGCGGCCGCTGCGCGAACCGCGTTCCAGCGCCCAGACCAGCGCCTCGGGCCGTGCCGCTGTAATGGCGGCGGCATCGACGCCGAACGACGAGAGCCATTGCCCCACGATCGTCAGATATTCGTTCTGGCTGAACGGATAGAAACTCACCCAGAGGCCGAAGCGCTCCGACAGCGAGATCTTTTCCTCGATCACTTCACCGGGGTGCACTTCACCGTCGTCGGTGTGCGTGTACGTGAGGTTTTCCTTCATGTACTCGGGCAGCAGGTGGCGCCGGTTGCTGGTCGCGTAGATCAGCACGTTGGGCGTCGACGCGGCAATCGAGCCGTCGAGGATCGACTTCAGCGCCTTGTAGCCCGGCTCGCCCTCGTCGAAGCTCAGGTCGTCGCTGAACACAATGAATTTTTCGGGCCGCTGCGAGACCACCTCGACGATGTCGGGCAGGTCGGTCAGCTCGGCCTTGTCGACCTCGATCAGGCGCAGCCCCTGCGGCGCATAGGCCTGCAGGCACGCACGGATCAGCGACGACTTGCCGGTGCCCCGCGCGCCCGTCAGCAGCACGTTGTTGGCCGGCTTGCCTTCGACGAACTGGCGCGTGTTGCGCTCGATCTTTTCCTTCTGGACGTCGATTTCCTTCAGCGAATCGAGCGCCATCGTGGCCACGTGCTTGACCGGCTCGAGCACGCCGTGGCCCGAGTTGCGGCGGCGGTAGCGCCAGGCGATGGACGCGTTCCAGTCGGGCGGTGCCGCCAGCGGCTGCGGCAGGATCGATTCGATGCGGCCAATGAGTTGCTCGGCGCGCTCGATCAGTTTCTGAAACTGCTCGTTCATGACCGGTAGTCGGCGTTGATGGTCACGTAGTCGTGGCTCAGGTCGCAGGTCCACACGGTCTCGCTGGCGTTGCCGCGGCCCAGGCCGATGCGCACCGTGATCTCGCTCTGCTTCATGACGCGCTGGCCGTCTTCCTCGCGGTACGACGGGTTGCGCCCGCCCTTGACCGCCACGTGCACGTCGTCCAGGAACAGGTCGATGCCGGTCTGGTCGAGGTCGCCGATGCCCGCATAGCCCACTGCCGCGAGGATGCGGCCCAGGTTCGGGTCGCTGGCGAAGAAGGCGGTCTTGACCAGCGGCGAATGCGCCACGGCATAGGCCACCTGCTTGCACTCGGCCGCATCCTTGCCGCCCTCGACCTGGATGGTGATGAACTTGGTCGCGCCCTCGCCGTCGCGCACGATGGCCTGCGCCAACTGGCGGGCCACGTTCTGCATGGCGGCCACGAGCGCCTTGCCTTCGGCCGAGTCGAGCGAGGTGATGACGGCGTTGGCCGCCTTCTGCGTCGCGATGACCACGAACGAGTCGTTGGTGGAGGTGTCGCCGTCGATGGTCACGCGGTTGAACGAGGCGTCGGCCAGCAGCTTGGCCAGCGGCTGGATCAGCGACGCGTCGATCTTCGCGTCGGTCGCCATGAAGCCGAGCATGGTCGCCATGTTCGGGCGGATCATGCCGGCGCCCTTGCTGATGCCGGTGACGGTGACGGTGGCGCCGCCGACCTGCGCCCGCTGGCTGAAGGCCTTCGGGATCGTGTCGGTGGTCATGATGCCCTCGGCCGCGCGCGCCCAGTGGTTGGCGTCGGCATCGGCCAGCGCGGCCGGCAGGCCCGCTTCGATGCGATCGACCGGCAGCGGCTCCATGATCACACCAGTGGAGAACGGCAGGATCTGCTCGGGCGAGATTTCCAGCTTGCGCGCCAGCGCGATGCAGGTCGAGCGCGTGCGCATCAGCCCGTCTTCGCCCGTGCCGGCGTTCGCGTTGCCGGTGTTGATCACCATCGCGCGAATGCCGTGGTTGGCCGCCAGGTGTTCGCGGCAGACCTGCACCGGCGCCGCGCAGAAGCGGTTCTGGGTGAACACGCCGCCGACCGCGGCGCCCTCGTCGATCAGCACGACGGTCAGGTCCTTGCGATTGGCCTTGCGCACGCCGGCTTCGGCCACGCCGATGCGGACGCCGGGCACCGCGAACAAGGCGGCGGGATCAGGGGCAGACAGGTTCACGGGCATGGAGGTTTCTCTTCTCGAGGGTTTCGTTCAGGTCAGCTGAGCTTGCCGTGGCATTGCTTGTATTTCTTGCCGCTGCCGCAAGGGCATGGGTCGTTGCGGCCGACACGGGCAAAGGCCAGGGCTTCGGCGCTCAGCGCGCCGGCACCCGCCGCCGCCAGGCGACGCTGGCTTTCCTCGTCGACGCGCACCTCGACCTCGCCGGTTTCGGTCGGCGCGGTGTAGGTGATGTTGGCAAGGTTCTCGCCGCGGCTCTCGAGCGCTTCGGCGGCTTCCTCGAGCTGTTCGCCCGACTGCACGCGCACCGTCATCAGCTGGCGCGTGACTTCGTTCTTGACCGAGTCGAGCAACTGGCCGAAGAGCTCGAAGGCTTCGCGCTTGTATTCCTGCTTGGGCTGCTTTTGCGCATAGCCGCGCAGGTGGATGCCCTGGCGCAGGTAGTCGAGCGAGGCCAGGTGTTCGCGCCAGTGGGTGTCGATGCTCTGCAGCAGCACCATGCGCTCGAACTGCGTAAAGTTCTCCTGGCCGATCAGCGCCAGCTTGGCGTCGAAGGTGTCGTTGGCGCCCTTGAGCACCTTCTCGACGATTTCCTCGTCGGAGATGGCGTCCGCCGCCTCGACTTCCTTCTTGAGCGGCATGTCCAGGCCCCACTCGGTGAAGAGCGTCTTCTCGAGGGCGTCGAGCTCCCACTGCTCCTCGACCGATTCGCGCGGCACGTACTGGCGCACGAGGTCGGTGAAGCAGCCTTCGCGCAGCCCGGCGATCTGCGCCGTGAGGTCGCCCGCGTCGAGGATGTCGTTGCGCTGCTGGTAGATCACCTTGCGCTGGTCGTTCGACACGTCGTCGTACTCGAGCAGCTGCTTGCGGATGTCGAAGTTGCGCGCCTCGACCTTGCGCTGCGCGCTCTCGATGCTGCGCGTGACGATGCCCGCCTCGATGGCTTCGCCGTCGGGCATCTTCAGGCGGTCCATGATCGCCTTCACGCGGTCGCCCGCGAAGATGCGCATCAGCGGATCGTCCAGGCTCAGGTAGAAACGCGACGAACCCGGGTCGCCCTGGCGGCCCGAACGCCCGCGCAGCTGGTTGTCGATGCGGCGCGACTCATGGCGCTCGGTGGCAATGATGCGCAGGCCACCCAGCGACTTCACGAATTCGTGGTCCTTGGACCATTCGGCGCGCACGTGCTCGATGTCGGCCTGCTTGGTGGCTTCGTCGCGGCCTTCGTCGGCCTCGATCGCCTCGATCATCTTCTCGATGTTGCCGCCCAGCACGATGTCGGTGCCGCGACCGGCCATGTTGGTCGCGATGGTGATCATCTTCGTGCGGCCGGCCTGCGCCACGATGTCGGCTTCGCGTGCGTGCTGCTTGGCGTTCAGCACCTGGTGCGGCAGGCCCGCCTTCTCGAGCAGGCCGTCGATGATTTCCGAGTTCTCGATGGACGAGGTGCCCACCAGCACCGGCTGGCCGCGCTCGTAGCACTCGCGGATGTCCTGGATGGCCGCTTCGTACTTCTCGCGCGTCGTCTTGTAGACGCGGTCCAGCTGGTCTTCGCGCTTGCTGATGCGGTTGGGCGGAATGATCGTGGTCTCGAGACCGTAGATTTCCTGGAATTCGTAGGCCTCGGTGTCGGCCGTGCCGGTCATGCCGGCCAGCTTGCCGTACAGGCGGAAGTAGTTCTGGAAGGTGATCGAGGCCAGCGTCTGGTTCTCGGCCTGGATCTCCACGCCTTCCTTGGCTTCCACGGCCTGGTGCAGGCCGTCGCTCCAGCGGCGGCCCGTCATAAGGCGGCCGGTGAACTCGTCGACGATGACCACTTCGCCCTGCTGCACCACGTAGTGCTGGTCGCGGTGGTACAAGTGACGGGCGCGCAGCGCCGCGTTCAGGTGGTGCATCAGCGTGATGTTGGCCGGGTCGTACAGCGACGCACCTTCGGGCAGCAGCTTGAACTCGCCCAGGATGCGCTCGGCGTTCTCGTGGCCGTCTTCGGTCAGGAACACCTGGTGCGTCTTCTCGTCGACCGTGAAGTCGCCGGGCACCGTGACGCCCTCGCCCGTGCGCGGGTCGGCTTCGCCTTCCTGCTTGGTCAGCAGCGGCACCACCTTGTTGATGGCCAGGTAGAGGTCGGTGTGGTCTTCGGCCTGGCCGCTGATGATCAGCGGCGTGCGGGCCTCGTCGATCAGGATCGAGTCCACTTCGTCGACGATGGCGAAATTCAGCCCGCGCTGAACCCGGTCGCCGGGCTCGTAGACCATGTTGTCGCGCAGGTAGTCGAAGCCGTACTCGTTGTTGGTGCCGTACGTGATGTCGCTGCCGTAGGCCTGCTGCTTTTCCTCGCGCGGCATCTGGGGCAGGTTGATGCCCACCGACAGCCCGAGGAAGTTGTACAGCCGGCCCATCCAGCGCGCGTCGCGGCTGGCGAGGTAGTCGTTCACCGTGACCACGTGCACGCCCTTGCCGGACAGCGCGTTCAGGTACACCGGCAGCGTGGCGGTCAGCGTTTTGCCTTCGCCCGTGCGCATTTCGGAAATCTTGCCGTTGTGCAGCGCCATGCCGCCCAGCAGCTGCACGTCGAAGTGGCGCATCTTCATGATGCGCTTGGAGCCTTCGCGCACCGTGGCAAAAGCCTCCGGCAGCAGCGCATCGAGGGTCTCGCCCTTGGCGATGCGGTCCTTGAACTCCTGCGTCTTGGCGCGCAGCCCGTCGTCGCTGAGCTTCTCGAACTCGGGTTCGAGCGCATTGATGCGTTCCACCGTCTTGCGATACTGCTTGAGGAGCCGATCGTTGCGACTGCCGAAAATCTGGGTCAGGAAGTTGGTTGCCATGGGTGGAGATGGGCGGGCACCTGAGACGACAGGCACTTCGACCGGATTCCCTAAGATATGGTGAAAGCAGTTGGGCGCGCTTCCCATTAAAGCAAGCGGCCTTTTTTCCGGCGCGAACGTCGGCAAACCGGGCATTTTAGCTGTCTTGTTTCTAACCCCTGGATTACCCATGTATCGCCGCACGCCACCTCCGATTTCGCTGCAGCAAGCCGCGGAAGGCTCGCCCACCCTGGGCAGCCTGATGGCGCGCGCCCGCGACACGGCGGAGCGGCTGAAAGCCGTGGAAGGCCTGATTCCACCCGCCATGCGCGGGGCCATTCAGGCCGGTCCGGCGGAGGGCGACGTGTGGTGCCTGCTGGTCAAGGGCAGCGCCGCCGCCGCCAAGCTGCGCCAGCTGGCGCCGATGCTGGTCACGCGGCTCAAGAACCGGGGCTGGGAGGTGGCGAGCATCCGCATCAAGGTGCAGACGGGACGCTGACCGGAATCGCCGAAGTCGATATTTTTGATTTTTCGTCTGAATATAGATAATATTTCCAGATGAATGCATCACCGTCGCCCGCCGACGCCCAACTCCTTCTGCTCGACAAGCACCAGGTCGACGCCCTTCTCTCCCCCGACGACGTGCGCCAGGCCGTGCGCGAAGCCTTCGTGCTGCACAGCGACCGCGAGGGCCGTGTGTTCCCGGTCGTGCGCGAGCCGCTGAAAACCGGCGGCGTGTTCGGCATCAAGTCGGGCGATGTGCAGGCCCAGGGCCTGCTCGGCTTCAAGGCCGCCGGCTTCTGGCCCGCCAACCGGCAGCGCGGCGGCGAGCCCCACCAGGCGACGATCCTGCTGATCGACCCCGCCACGGGACGGCCGCAGTGCGTCATCGACGGCAACGCGGTCACGACCGTGCGCACCGGCGCGGCCGGCGGGCTCGGCCTCCAGCAGCTTGCGCGCCCCGGCAGCACGCGGCTGTGCGTTTTCGGCACCGGCGTGCAGGCGCGCATCCAGCTCGACTTCGCGCTGCGCCTGCTGCCCACGCTGCAAGACGTTCTCTATATGAGTGCCGACGGCCAGCGCAACACCGCCTTCGAGGCCGCCTTCGCCGGGCGCTGCCACATCGCTCCCGCCGGCGACCGCAACGCGGCCGTCGCCCGGAGCGACATCGTGATCACCGCCACACCAGGCGGCGGCGCGCTGTTCGACCTGGACGCCGTGCAGCCCGGCACGCACTTGAACTGCGTCGGGGCCGACACGCGGGGCAAGCGCGAACTTCCCGAGGGCCTGCTGCCGCGCGCCCGCCTGTTCGTGGACGACCGCATGCAAGCCCGGCAGATCGGCGAAACCCAGTGGGCTCCCGACACGGCCTGCACCGAACTCGGCGACCTGCTGAGCGGCAAGGCGCCCTTCGAGCGCGCGCCCGCCGACATCACCGTGTTCGACATGACCGGCCTGGCCTTGCAGGACCTGACCGTCGCGCGCCTGCTGCAAGCGCGCGCGGCCGAGACCGGCACGGGCACACGCATCGCGTGGCCCTGGTGAACCCGTTCAGGCGGCAGCGGTGGTGCCGCCGAACACCTCGGTCATGAACTGCGTGGACTTCAGCCCGGTCCCGGTCAGCAGCGCGACCGTGGTCTCGCCGGGCTGGATCTCGCCGCGCTGCGCCAGCACCTCGATGGCCGCCGCGGCCGAGGCCGACGTGGGCTCGGTGTACAGCCCGCTCGCCGCCAGCTGACGCACCGCCTCGGCAATCTGCGCCTCGGTCAGCGCCACCGTGCGGCCGTTCGTCTCGCGCAGCGCTTGCAGGATTTCCTTCAACCGCACGGGCCGCTTGATCGCCGTGCCTTCGGCAATGGTCGGCAGCACGGCGCGCTCCACCAGCGTGTCGACACCGGCCGTGAAGCACGCGTCGATCGGCGAGCAGTTCAGCGGCTGCGCCACGAAGAGGCGCGGCAGCTTTTTGATCTGCCCCGCCGCCAGCAGCTCCTTGAAGCCGATCCAGCAGCCCAGCACATTGCTGCCCGCGCCGGCCGGAATCACCACGTTGTCGGGCGCCGCAAAGCCCAGGTCTTCCCACAGCTCATAGGCCAGCGTCTTCGTGCCCTGCAGGAAGAACGGGTGCCAGTTGTGGCTCGCGTAGAAAACCGATTCCGACTGGCGCACCGCCTCGTGTTCCGACGCCTCGCGCGGCCCTGGCACCAGTTGCACCTCGGCCCCGAAGGCGCGGATCTGCGCCACCTTCGGCGCCGGCGTGTAGCTGGGCGCCAGCACCTTTACGCGCATGCCCGCCGCCGCGCCCGCCGCGGCAATGGCGGCGCCGCCGTTGCCCGAGCTGTCTTCCAGCACCGCGTCGACGCCGATCTGGCGCAGGAACGACATCATCACGGCCGCGCCGCGGTCCTTGAAGCTGCAGGTCGGGTTGAACCACTCGAGCTTGAAGTACGGCTCGAGACCGCCCCAGCGCTTTTGCACCAGCGGCGTACAGCCCTCGCCCATGCTCGCGGGCTTGTCGATGCCCACGGGCAGCGCCGCCCGATAGCGCCACAGCGAACGGGTGCGCGAATCGATGTCGTCGCGCGAAATGCCCGGCAGCGGCGTGACCATCATCGGGTTGCCGTCGTCCGAACGCCAGCGGCGCTCGGCCAGGTCGTAGTGCTTGCCGGTGCGCGGATCGACGTAGCGCGCGCGTTCTTTCGAGGTCATTCGCGACTCCATGGACAAAATTGGATAATACATCCAACTCTATACTTTTTGTATAAACTAGATTATTCGTCCAGCGCTGGATACATTCCATGCCATGAAAAAGAAGTCGAACAAGCACGTGCTCGAAATGCTGCGCAACATGGCCGAGGGCCTGGGCGAAACCTTCGCGCCCTTCTGCGAAGTGGTGGTGCACGACCTGAGCAACCCGAAGAACGCGATCTACGCCATCGAGAACAGCCTGAGCGGCCGGGAAGTCGGCCAGTCGGTCACCGAGCTGGGCCTGGCGCGCATCCGCGACCCCGAATTTCCGGCGGTGATCGCCAACTACGCCAACACCTTTCCCGACGGGCGCAAGGTCAAGAGCACGTCGATCGGCATCAAGGACGAGAGCGGCGAGTACGTGGCGGCGCTGTGCCTGAACGTCGACCTCACGCTGTTCCAGAGCTTCCAGGGTGCGATCTCGCAGTTCACGCGCATCGAGGACAAGGAAGTGCATGAACACCTGGAAGCCGGCGGCAACCACGCCGACCGCATCCACGCGCGCATTGACGAGTTCGCGGCCACGCGCGCGACCACCTCGCGCTCGCTCAAGCCCGCCGACCGCAGGCAGCTGGTACAGGAACTGAAGAAGGCCGGCCTGCTGGAAGTGCGGCGCGGCGCCGAAATTGCGGCAGCGCACATGGGCGTGTCGCGCGCCACGGTCTACAGCGACGCGAAGTAGAAAGAAGACAGGAAGGACGCTCGTCGGCTATTGCGGTTGCAGGCCGATCTCGTGCGCGGCCTTCTGCCAGCGCTCGGCCTCGGCGCGCAGGAACGCACGCAGTTCCAGCGGCGTCGAGCCCTTCATCTGCACACCCAGCACCGACAGCCGCTCTTTCACCGACGGATGCTCCAGCGCGGCAATGGCTTCGCGCCGCAGCTTCTCGATCACGTCGAGCGGCGTGGTGGCGGGCGCGACCATGGCCCACCACTGGTCGATCTCCAGGCCCTTGAGGTTGTTCTCGGCCAGTGCGGGCACGCTCTGCAGGCCCGGAATGTTCACGCGCTGCGTGCTCGTCACCAGCAGCGGGCGGATGCGGTTGGCGCCCAGCAAGCTCGAGCCGCTGGCCAGCGTGGCGAAGTGGCCCGCCACCGTGCCCGCCGCCACGTCGGTGAGCGCGGGTGCCGAGCCCCGGTACGGGACCATGTTGAAGCGGATCTTCGTGCGGCTCGCGAGCAGCTCGGCCGCCAGGTGGCTCACCGTGCCCGCGCCGCTGTGCGCGATGGCCGGCGGCGCGGCCTTGGCGGCGGCCGTGCGGATGAAGGTCTTGAAGTCCTTGCTGTCGTCGTCCATGCCCGCGAAGAACACCAGCGGCGAGGTGCCGATCATGGTCACGGGCGTGAAGTCGCGCAGCAGGTCGTACGGCAGCTTGGCCGTCACCGCCGGCGCAATGGCGTGCGGCAGTTCGACGATGGCGATGGTGTAGCCGTCGGGCGCGGCCTTGGCGGCTGCGTCGGTGCCGATCATGCCGGCCGCGCCGGGCCGGTTGTCCACGATCACCGGGCTGCCGAGGGTCTGGCTCATGCGCTGCGCCATCGCCCGCGCGATGGCATCGGTGCTGCCGCCCGCCGCCCAGGGCACGATGAGCTTGACGGGCCTGTCGGGGTAGGCGGCCCAGGCGGGCAGGCTGGCGGCGAGCAGGGCTGCAGGGCCGGCGGCCAGAACGGCCCGGCGATTCATCGTCGGCATGGCGGATTCCTTTGGGTTCAGACGGGGCGGTCGGGCCAGCTCGGGTCGCTCGACGCGTTGGCCGTGAGCATCAGCACCACATGGGCATCGGCCGCGATGGCATTGCTTTCGCGCAGCTGCTTCAGCGCGGCCAGGCCGCCGGCCGCGCACAGCTCGGCGCTCACGCCGGCCGCGGTGAGCAGCCGCCGCGCCGCGCGGGCCTGCTCGTCGTCCACCACCACGGCGCCGCCGCCCGTGGCGGTTGCCGCCTGCCATTGCAGGTAAGTGACGGTGGCGCCGGCGGTCGAGAACTGATCGGTGTGGCCCGGATAGCTGCCGTTGATGGCGCCGCCCGCCAGCACGCGCGACAGCCGCGCGAAGGGCTCCACCAGCCACAACTTGGGCAGGCGCGCGATGCGCCCCGCCGCCAGCAGGTCGCGAAAGCCCGCATAGATGCCCCAGGCGAGGTCGCCGCGCGCGGTCGGGATCACGATGTGATCGGGCAGGCCGCCGTCGGTCACGCATTCGAGCGCGATGGGCTTGTAGCCCTCGATCGCCAGCGGCGCGCTCCCCAGCGCGGGCAGGCGGTAGTTGGTCAGCGCGAAGTAGCCGGGGTACTGCGAGCGCTCGCGCACGAAGGCCCAGCGGCCCGCGTTGTCGGCGAACACATAGCGCCGCGCGCCCAGCGCGTCGAGTTGCCGCGCGAAGGTGGCGGGCATGCCTTCGTAGGTGGCGACCTCGCAGCCCAGGCCCGCGGCCCAAGCGTAGTGCGCCGCCGAGACGGCCGCGTTGCCCGACGAGGCCAGCACCAGCGTGTGGGCGTCGAAGTCGAGCGCCTGCGCCACGCCCACGGCCGTCATGCGGTCCTTGTGCGAGCCGGTGGGGTTGCACGACTCGTCCTTGATGGCCAGCCGGGCCACGCCGAACTGCTGCGCCAGCTCGGGCATCTGCTGCAGCGGCGTGCCGCCCTCCCCCAGCGCGAAGCCCGACGCATAAGGCATGGGCATCGTGTCGGCCGGGCTGTCGGGCAGGTAGCTGGCACGCAGCGCGACATGAATGCCCGCGCGCTTGCAGGCCGGGCAGCCGTCGTGCGTGAGCGTGATCGGGTAGAGCGCGTCGCACCGCAGGCACTGCAGGCCGCGCAGGCGCGGGTTGCGCGCGGGCTTCGGCGTGCGGTCCCGGACCATCGCCGGAGACTCCCCGGACGGGGAGGCCAAGGGGTCCGCGGGCGATGCGGCGAACTTGAAATCCAGGACTGGCGATGTCGTCACGAGGGTCATGCGTTGGAGGTCGTGCCCAAATCTTATGCAATCGGAAATAAAATTACGCAGCCCCAGATACTCAACCGATAAAAAAACTTATCGATGCGCTTCGCCGAAATCGAGACCTTCCGAGCGCTGATGCGCGGCAGCTCCACCCGCAAGGCAGCCGCCCTGCTGCATGTGACGCAGCCCGCCATCAGCCAGTCGCTCAAGCGCCTGGAGGCGCAGGCCGGCATGCTGCTGTTCCAGCGCACGGGCGGCCGGCTGGTGCCCACGCCCGAGGCGCGCGCGCTGTGGATCGAGGTCGAGCGCGTGTTCATCGGCATGGACGCCATCGAGCACCGCGTGCGCAGCCTGCGCGACTTCGGCGTGAGCCAGCTCGAGCTGTGCTGCTTTCCGGCCTACGGCCTGGGCTTCATGCCGCGCGCGCTGGCGCGGCTGAAGGCGCACCGCGGCGCGAGTCCGTGGCCACAGGTGTCGCTGCAGGTGCTGAGCTCGAAAGACGTGCGCGACCGCGTGGCCATGGGCATTTCCGACTTCGGGCTGATGGCCGACGAGCTCTCGCTCGAGGGCATCGAGCACTCGACCTTCGCGCGCTTTCCCGGCGTGGTGGTGATGCCGGCGGACCATGCGCTGGCCCGCTTCAAGACCATCAAGCCCGAGCAGTTGGCCGAGGCGCCCTTTCTCTCGCTGAACCCCGAAGACCCGTCCCATCAGCGGCTCGAGGCCGCATTGGCGCCGCACGGTGTGGCGCTGCGCGTGCTGGTGCAGACGCCCTATGCGGCCAGCGTGTGCGAGATGGCGCTGCGCGGCCTGGGCGTGGGCCTGGTCAACCCGATCACCGCGCTCGACTACGCCGAGCGCGGGCTGGTGGTGCGCAAGTTCTCGGTCGACGTGTTCTTCACCTGCCTGCTGGCCATGCCGGCGGGCAAGGTGCTGTCGGCCACCGCGCGCGACTTCATCTCGCTGATGCGCCAGCAACTGGCCGAAGACGAAAAACGGATCCAGCGCTACCTGCGCTGATGCCGCGGCTGGCGGTTCACTTCCAGGTGAACTCGTGGTTCAGCCCGATCACGAAGCCGCGCACGCCCTGCGGCCCGGTGCGCGAGGCGCTGACGTCCACGCTGATCAGCGGCGTCAGGCTGAAGCGCCCGCCCACACGCGAGGTCCACACGCCCGCCGCGCGGTTGCGCTCCGCGATCAGCACCGTGTCGTTCAGCGCCCATTCGACCGCCGCCCCGCCGCGCGGCGTGCGAACACCGGTGCCCAGCGCCCAATCGGCGCCCAGGTTCACATGCACCTGCAGGCTGCTGGCCGGTCGCCAGGTCATCGGCACGACCAGTTGCCCGCCCATGCGCCCGCCGCGCTTCAGGTCGGACACGGTGCTGGCGGACACGGCAACGCTGAACGGCGCGTCGGGCGCCTGCCCCAGAAAATTCCATTTGACCTGCGGCCCGCCCGTGACCGAATGAACGCCCGCCACCGAGGTGCGGTCGAAGTTCAGGCCCAGCTCCACCGGCCCGACCCGGCAGGCCGGCCCGAAGTGAAAGCCCGTGACCGGCTCCGTGCCCGTGCGGCCCCACCAGGTTTCGTACTGGCACTGGCCGGGGTCGAGCGTGCCCGCGTCGTCGACGTCGAAATGGCCCGCGGCCTGCGCGCCCAGGCTCGCGAACGCGCAGGACACGACAAGCGCCCAGCCGGGCGCCGGCGGTCGGGTGGTTGTTCCTTGCCTGTTGTTCTTCATCGCGAGCATCCCTCGGGCCCTGGAAACATTCTAGGGATGCCGGAAGTCGGCGCCATGACGCGGCGCCGCAGCGCTTTTTCGCGGAGCGCTCAGATCTCGAACTGTGGCTGCAGCTCGCGGATGCGCTTGATGGCCACGCCGGCGGCGGCCGTGCGCGTCTCGACGCCCAGCTTGACGTACACCCGCTCCAGGTGCTTCTTGGCCGTGGCCGGGCTGCTGCCCAGGATTTCGCCGATGTCCTTGTTGGTCTTGCCCTTGACCACCCAGTACAGCACCTCGGCCTCGCGCGCCGTGAGCTTCAGGCTCAGGCTCATGGCCTCGATCACGCCGGTGTCGGACACCTCGCGCATGATGATCATCCACTCGTCGCCGTCGTCGTCGCTGCTGGTCTGCTGGTGCAGCCGCAGCGTGAGGCTGCTGGCGCCCTGCGCGATCGACAGCACCGGCGGCTCGATGCCGCGCTGCCGCGCGTCGGGCGTGTGCTTGCGCAGCCAGTCGAGCACCGCGGGCGGCGTCTCGGGCGCGCGGGTTTCGCAGTAGCGCAGCAGCAGGTCGCGCGCCAGCGCGGTCTGCCAGATCAGCCGGCCCTCGGGCAGGCGCACGGTGATGCTCGCATAGCCGAAGGCGTCGAGCGCGTTGCGCGCCTGGCCGGCCTGCTGCGCGTCCTGCCGCGCGCGGCGGGCGCCCTGCAGGTGCACGTTCATGCGCGCCAGCACTTCCTTCGGCTTGATGGGCTTGGTGACGTAGTCGACACCGCCCGCCTCCAGCGCGGCCACGAGGTGCTCGGTCTCGGTCAGGCCCGTCATGAACACGATGGGAATGTGCGCCGTGGCGGCATCGGCCTTGAGCCGGCGCGCCACCTCGAAGCCGTCGATGCCCGGCATCATCGCGTCGAGCAGCACGATGTCGGGCCGGGCCTGCGCGGCGCGCTGCAGCGCCTGTTCGCCGTTGGTGGCGATGAGCACGGTGTAGCCCGACTCGTCGAGCGCGTCGTGCAGCACGGCGAGGTTGTCGGGCACGTCGTCGACGATCAGCACGAGGTCGCTGTTGGCGCCCTGCTGTTCGCGCAGGGTTCGGGCCAGCGGCGACGTGTCGATGGCAATGGGCGGGGTCTGGGTCATGCGGCGCTTTCAACGGCTTCGGCGAGCGCGCGGCTCATCGCTTCGAACTGGAACTGGCGGGCCAGCACGCGCTGGGCTTCGGACCAGCCAGCGCACTCGGGCTGCGCCGCGTCGATGGCGTCGAGCTGGTTCATGATGCCGCGGAAATAGCCGAGGCTCACGGCCTCTTCGAGCGCGCGCAGGCGCGGCAGCGACGGGGCCTGCAAGGTGCGCGGCGCCACGGGGGCGGGCTTGGCGGCGGTGTCGGTCCATTGCAGCCCGAGGCGGCGCTCCAGCCAGTCGAGCAGCTCGGTGTGGCGCACCGGCTTGACGAAGAAGTCTTCGGGCGCAATGCCCACGTCGTTGTCGAGCCCCTTGTCGAAGGCGTTGGCCGAGACGATGGCCACCGACGCCCCGTTCAGCCCGAGCTTGCGCGCGCGCCGGATGGTTTCCCAGCCGTCGATGCCCGGCATCGCGAGGTCGACGAACATCGCGTCGGGCCGGTAGCCGGCGGCGATCAGGTCCAGCGCGTCGTGGCCGCTGGCCGCGCTGCGCAGCTCGAAGCCCAGCGGCGCGAGCACATGTCCCAGCAGGTCGCGGTCGGCCTCTTCGTTGTCGACCACCAGCAGGCGCCTGCGCGGTCCTTCGTAGCCGCGCCGCGCGCGCTGCACGGGCACCGGGCGGCCGGTGCCGGCCACCGTGTCGTGCACGCGCGGCAGGAAGAGGCGCACGCAGAACAGCGAGCCTTCGCCCGGCGTGCTGCGCACCTTCATCTCGCCGCCCATCAGGTCGGTCAGCATCTTCGCGATGGTGAGCCCCAGGCCCGCGCCCGGCGCCGCCGACGCGCCCGCCGCGTTGCCGCGCGCAAAGGGCTCGAAGATGCGCTCGATGTCCCCGGCCGGCATGCCCGGGCCGGTGTCCTCGATCTCGATCGACGCGAACTCGCGCGCATAGGCCAGCCGCAGCGTGACCTGCCCCGCCGCCGTGAACTTGATCGCGTTGCCCAGCAGGTTGATGAGGATCTGCAGCACGCGCTTTTCATCGGCGCGCACCACCTCGGGCAAGGGCCCCGCCGCCTCGAAGCGGAACTGCAGCCCCTTCTCGGCCGCCTGCAGCTCGAACATGTCGGCCAGCTCGCGCAGCGTGTCGGCAAAACGCATCGGCCGCGCGTGCAGCGTGAGCTTGCCGGCCTCGATGTGCGCAATGGCCAGCGTGCCTTCGATCAGCGACAGCAGATGCTCGCCGCCGCGCTTGATGACGGCCACCGCCTGCTGACGGTGCGGCGGCACCGACGGGTCTTCGCCCATCAGCTGCGCGTAGCCCAGGATGCTGTTGAGCGGCGTGCGCAGCTCGTGGCTGATGGCGCTGATGTAGCGGCTCTTGGCCTGGTTGGCCTGGTCGGCCGCCTGCTTGGCGAGCTCGGCCGCGAGCTTGGCCTGTTCCGCGATCTCGCGGGCCTCGTCGGCAGTCTGCTTGGCGGCTTGCAGCGCACGGTCGGTCTCGCGGTGCAGCGCGATCTCGCGCACCAGCAGGTGGGTCTGGCGGTTCGATTCTTCCTGCGCCACCTTGCGGCTCTGGTGCGCCAGCACCAGCCACCACGCCACGATGCCCGCGATGACCAGCAGCGCCATGTAGGCCTTGAGAAAACCCGAGCGCAGCGAAGACTGCTGCACGCCCGCCAGCGCCGCCGCCACGTCGGCCTGCGAGGCCAGCGCCAGCGCGCCTTCGCCGAACGCGCGCAGCTCCTGCTGATAGAGCACGCCGAACACCACCGCCAGCAGCGGCACGATGACCAGCATCAGCAGCAGGAAGTGGCCGAGCCCCGTGTCCAGGTAGCGCCAGCTGCGCCGCGGCAGCAGCCAGCGCAGCACCGCCGACCACTGCGCCGACAGGCTCGCATGCGGCTTGCACAGGTCGCCGCAGCGCGCGTCGAGCGTGCAGCACAGCGAGCAGATCGCGCCCTGGTAGGCGGGGCAATGGGCCATGTCGGGCCCTTCGTACTCGCGCTCGCAGATCACGCAGTGCTGCACCTTCAGGCGGCGGTAGCTGCCCTCGCCGCCGTTGCCGTAATCATCGTGTTCGACCTTCGCCCAGCGCACCGCGCGCGGTCCCGGCGCGGGCGCGAACGCCACGGCGCCCTGCGCCCACGAGCCGCGCGCCAGGTAGTACTTGCCGCCCGTCGCCCACGCCAGCAGCGGCGAGGCGACCAGCGCCGTGCCCAGCGCGATCAGCGCCGAGAACGCCTGCGCCAGCGGCCCGAACACGCCCAGGTGCGCCGTGATCGACAGCCCCGAGGCCAGCGCCATCGCCCCCACGCCCACCGGGTTGATGTCCCACAGGTGCGCGCGCTTGAACTCGATGCCCGGCGGCGACAGCCCCAGCGGCTTGTTGATGACCAGGTCGGCCACTACCGCCATCATCCAGGCGATGGCGATGTTGGCGAACAGCCCGAGCACGTCGCCCAGCGCCTCGAACACGTTCATCTCCATCAGCATGAAGGCGATCAGCGCGTTGAACACCACCCACACCACGCGCCCCGGGTGGCTGTGCGCCACGCGCGAGAAGAAGTTGCTCCACGCCAGCGAGCCCGCATAGGCGTTGGTCACATTGATCTTGAGCTGCGAGATCACCACGAACAGCGCCGTGGCCGCCACCGCCCAGCCGTAGTTGGGAAAAACGTACTCGTAGGCCGCGAGGTACATCTGGTTCGGGTCGACCGCGCGCTCGGCCGGCACCATGTGCTGGATGGCAAGGTAGGCCAGCAGCGCCCCGCCCAGCATCTTGAACACCCCCAGCACCACCCAGCCCGGCCCGCCCGCCAGCACCCCGGCCCACCAACGGCGCGCCGTGGCCGCGGTGCGCGCGGGCATGAAGCGCAGGTAGTCGGCCTGCTCGCCCATCTGGGTGATGAGCGCAATGCCGACCGTGAGGGCAGCGCCAAAGAGGTGCAGATCGAAGCCCTTGGTGGCCGTTCGAACCCCGTTGTAGTGCACGATGCCCGCGAACGCACCAGGATCGCGCACCAGCACGTAGCCGAAGGGCACGACCAGCATCAGCAGCCACAGCGGCTGGGTCCACAGCTGCAGTCGGCTGATGGCCGACACCCCGTGCGTGACCAGCGGAATCACCACCAGCGCGCACACCAGGTAGCCCCAGACCGGCGGAATGCCCAGCGCCAGTTCCAGCGCATAGGCCATCACCGCCGCCTCGAGCGCGAAGAAGATGAAGGTGAAGCTCGCGTAGATCAGCGAGGTGAGCGTCGAGCCGATGTAGCCGAAGCCCGCGCCGCGCGTGAGCAGGTCCATGTCGACGCCGTAGCGCGCCGCGTACACGCTGATCGGCAGGCCCGCCAGGAAGATGATCAGCCCCGTCGCCAGGATCGCCCAGAAGGCGTTGGCAAAGCCGTACTGCACCAGCAGCGTGGCCCCCACCGCCTCGAGGATCAGGAACGACGCCGCGCCGAACGCCGTGTTGGCCACCCGCCATTCGGACCATTTGCGAAAGCGCTGCGGGGTGTAGCGCAGGGCGTAGTCTTCCAGCGTTTCGCTGGCGACCCAGCTGTTGTAGTCGCGCCGCACCTTGACGATGCGCTGGGGCGCGTCGTCGGGGGTGGTGGGGGCTTCGGTGGGGTTCACACCGTTTCGGTGCATCTTTCGTGCCATCGGCACGGGTGCCCCCCGGGGATCAGGGGAGTTTGGCGAGGAGTCTGTCGAGGCGGGTGGGCGGGAGCTGGATGGCGCCGTCGTCGAGGGAGGTGTCGTAGATCAGCCAATCGTCCGTCCAGAGCAACGCGACGCCGTGCTCCGTGTAGACGCGTTCCGCAAGCAGCGTTGAGTCGCCCGTGCGGTAAAGCCTCAGCAGAACGGTCTCACGGCCAATGAACGTGGACTTGGCCGTGTAAGCCCCCTGCTGGATGTCCGAAACCTCGATCGTCCATCGGTGGGGGGACTCGCCGGCATGCACACGGGCCTTCACCTCGACGCAATACTTGATGCCGAAGAGAACGATGACGATGCCCAAGGTCCACTGGAGAAATCGGCCGCTTCGGCGGAACACGCCACGAAAATCAGGCATCAGAAAACCACCGTGATCGGCGTGTCGAGCTTCACCACCAGCGTGTCGGTGTAGATGATGAAGTCGCCGCCCTGGTTGTGCTTCAGTTGCCACGCACGAAAGTCCGAGTTCTTCACCGGATAGAGCACAGCGTCCTTGGCATAGACATCGCCTTGCGTCACCGCATAGTCGAGCCACCCGATGTTCGCGAGCGCCGCAGCCTCGTGAAGGGGAACGATGGCCACATGACTTCGATTCCAATGCCCGAGGTACTGCGAGGCGTGCCCCGCTTCGTCCGTGAACGTGAAGTTGTCTCTCACATAGACCGCGATGTGGGTCACCGTCGCCGATTTGTTCTTCTGATTGAAGTCGGCGCGCGAGATCGCCGCGTAAAGGACGAAGGAGCCCAGTGCGCAAGTCAGGTCGTCCGGAACCCCCTCATTGACAAGGGATTGAGTGACAAACTGGTTCAGTTTCTGGCTAAGGCTGCCCTCGACCGAGGCACGCTGAAACTGAAACTCCTTGTGAAACCGCACGATGTCGCCGCCGCATTCCAGCCAGGCGCGAATGTCCGGCCGATTGCGGTACGACAGCAACTTCTTGGCGATCGCCTCGCGTGCCCGTGCCGTTCCAAGGATGGACATCAGATCGGCCAGTCCTTTTTTGGCCCGGGAAAAGCTCAACACCCACTGGACCTTGACGGAGGTGGTGTCGATCATGCTCGGCGGATAAGGCGCCCCGCTCTGATTGAGACCATCGCGCTCGTCCTCCGGCGTGGGCGAGTAGTTCAGCGGCCCCGCAAACCACTTGTCCATCAACTGAGCGCCCATCGGCGCGCCGATCTTGCGCATGGCTCCGGGGATTTCCTGAATGTCGAAAGGCGGGACCGCCTTGACGGGTTCTGTCTTTTCCTTCGCCTGCGTCGGAGGCGACTTCAGCCACCGCTGAACCCCGTCCACCGCACCGGACACCGCCGCCGCGACCTTGATCGCGCCGAGCACCGTGTTGACGTACGGATCCTCCTTGGCCGCCTTCCTGGCGGGCACCTCGACGGACGCCCGCGCGGCGGGCGCGGCGCTGGAACCGCCGCGCCGCGACGGCGGAGCCCGTCCCATCGACAACGCGACGTCCACGTCGCAGATCTCCCCCGTCTGCGGCGCCCATGACCGCATGAAATTGCTCGACTTGTGAAAGTCGACCTTCCCGCCAGCTTGCGACTGCATGTTCCAGCCCTCCCATTTTTCTTTGTGCATCCGAACGCGCCCAAAGTAGCACCGAGCCCCCGTTTCCAGCCCCCATCGCACAGCACCCAACCCCCACTTCCGTGCAATCCGTACGACTTTTGGCGAACACGGCACGACTGTTGCAAAGGAGTCGCTTTGCCCATAATGGCCGACTCTCCCAGCCACCCGATGCCGCTCCCATGGAACTGACCCCGCGCGAAAAAGACAAGCTGCTGATCTTCACCGCGGCGCTGCTCGCCGAACGCCGCAAGGCGCGCGGGCTGAAGCTCAACTACCCCGAAGCCATCGCGCTGATTTCCGCCGCCGTGATGGAAGGCGCGCGCGACGGCAAGAGCGTGGCCGAGCTCATGAGCGACGGGCGCGGCGTGCTGACCCGCGCCGACGTGATGGACGGCATCGCCGAGATGATTCCGGACATCCAGATCGAAGCCACCTTCTCCGACGGCACCAAGCTCGTGACCGTTCACCAGCCCATCGTCTGACGCCAGACGGAACGAAACAGAACACAGAACAAGAAGGACGCTTTCTCCATGCGCAAGACCACCGCCTCCAGGACCCTCGCACTGCTCGCCGCATTGCTCCCGTTCGCAGCCAGCGCCCACGTCGGTGTCGACGGCGGCATGCACCACGGCTTCAGCACCGGCTTCCTGCACCCGTTGACCGGCGCCGACCACCTGGCCGCCATGGTCGCGGTCGGCTTCTGGAGCGCCCTGGCCGCGCGCCGCGCCTGGCCCGACCTGCTGTGGGCGCCGCTGGCCTTCGCCGGCATGCTGCTGGTGGGCGCGCTGATGGGCCTGGCCGGCGTGCAGTTGCCGGCGGTCGAGCCGATGATCGCGGCCTCGCTGCTGGTGCTGGGCCTGCTGGTGGTCACGCGCGTGCACCTGCCAGCCGCGGTCGCCATGGTAGTGGTCGGCGTGTTCGCCGTCTTCCACGGCGTGGCGCACGGCTACGAGCTCGCGAGCGAGCAAGGCGCAGCCCTCACGCTGGCCGGCATGGTCAGCGCGACCGTGCTGCTGCATGTCGCGGGCATCGCGGTGGGCTGGGCGCTGCGCAACGCCAACGCATGGCTGCCGCGCGTGGCGGGCGCCGCCGTGGTGGTGCTGGGTGCGTCGCTGCTGGCACAGGCCGTCTGAGCATCGCCATGACGCCCGGCGAACTCCTCACCGACGACGGCGAGCACACGCTCAACCCCGGCCGCCGCACCCTCACGCTGGTGGTGCGGAACACCGCCGACCGGCCGATCCAGGTCGGCTCGCACTACCACTTCGCCGAGACCAACGGCGCGCTGGGCTTCGACCGCGAGGCCGCGCGCGGCATGCGGCTGAACATCGCCTCGGGCGCCGCGGTGCGCTTCGAGCCGGGGCAGCAGCGCACGGTCGAACTGGTCGATTTCTCCGGCGATCGCATCGTCTACGGCTTTCGCGGCCTGGTTCAAGGGAAACTGGAATGACCCCCAGTCTTCGCGCACTTCGTGTCGCTACGCCAACCCCCTTCCAGGGGGCGACGCCAGCGGCCCGGCAAAGCCGGTTCCGCGGCATCCCACGAAAAGAGGAACGCTGAGATGGCGACCATCGCAAGGCGTGCATACGCAGAAATCTTCGGCCCCACCGTGGGCGACCGGGTCCGCCTCGCCGACACCGACCTGCTGATCGAGGTCGAGGCCGACTACACGCTGCGCGCCGGCGGCTACGGCGAAGAGGTGAAGTTCGGCGGCGGCAAGACGATCCGCGACGGCATGGCGCAGTCGCAGCGCACCCGCGCGCAAGGTGCCGTCGACACGGTGCTGACCAACGCATTGATCCTCGATCACTGGGGCATCGTCAAGGCCGACATCGGCCTGAAGGACGGGCGCATCGCCGCCATCGGCAAGGCCGGCAACCCCGACGTGCAGCCGGGCGTGGACATCGTCATCGGCCCGGGCACCGAGATCATCAGCTGCGAGGGCAACATCGTCACCGCCGGCGGCATCGACAGCCACATCCACTTCATCTGCCCGCAGCAGATCGAAGAGGCGCTGTCTTCCGGCGTCACCACCATGCTCGGCGGCGGCACCGGCCCCGCCACCGGCACCTTCGCCACCACCGCCACGCCCGGCCCCTGGCACATCGAGCGCATGCTGCAGGCGGCCGACGCGTTCCCCATGAACCTCGGTTTCCTCGGCAAGGGCAACGCCAGCCTGCCGCACGCGTTGCACGAACAGATCGAGGCCGGCGTCATCGGCCTGAAGCTGCACGAAGACTGGGGCACCACGCCCGCGGCCATCAGCAACTGCCTGGACGTGGCCGACGCCACCGACACGCAGGTGGCCATTCACAGCGACACGCTCAACGAATCGGGCTTCGTCGAGAACACGATTGCCGCCGTGGGCGGGCGCGCCATCTGCGCCTTCCACACCGAAGGCGCGGGCGGCGGCCATGCGCCCGACATCCTGCGCGTGGTGGGCGAGGACAACTTTTTGCCCTCGTCGACCAACCCCACGATGCCCTACACCGTGAACACGCTCGACGAGCACGTCGACATGCTCATGGTGTGCCACCACCTGGACGCCGGCATCGCCGAAGACCTGGCCTTTGCCGAGTCGCGCATCCGCAAGGAAACCATTGCCGCCGAAGACGTGCTGCACGACCTGGGCGCCATCAGCATGTTCAGCTCCGACAGCCAGGCCATGGGCCGCGTCGGCGAGGTCATCATCCGCACCTGGCAGACCGCGCACAAGATGAAGCTGCAGCGCGGCAAGCTGCCCGAGGACAACGAGCGCAACGACAACTTCCGCGCCAGGCGCTTCGTCGCCAAGTACACGATCAACCCGGCCATCGCGCACGGCATCGCGCACGAGGTCGGTTCGCTCGAAGTCGGCAAGTGGGCCGACATCGTGATCTGGAAGCCGGCCTTCTTCGGCGTGAAGCCCTTCACTATCCTGAAGGGGGGCACCATCGCGATGGCGGCCATGGGCGACCCGAACGCGTCGATCCCCACGCCGCAGCCGGTGCACTTCCGGCCGATGTTCGGCGCCTACGGCGGCTCGCTCGCCAGGAGCTCGCTGACCTTCGTTTCGCAAGCCGGGCTGGCGTCGGGCATCAAGGAGCGCTACGGACTGTCCAAGCACCTGAGCGCGGTGAAGAACATCCGCAACGTGCGCAAGAAAGACCTGATCCACAACGGCTACGCGCCGAAGATGGAGATCGATGCGCAGACCTACGCGGTGCGCGCCGACGGGCACCTGCTGACCTGCGAGCCGGCGAAGCTGCTGCCGATGGCGCAGCGGTATTTCCTGTTCTGACGCGGGGGCGAGCGCCTGCTTGACAGGCTGCGTATCCTCGAAGGTATTCACGCAGTCCACGGGCGCTTCGGCGTCCACCAGCCTCATTCGCATCACCATGCTCACCGCCAACAAACTCATGCCCCAGGGCCGCGGCCTCGCGCCCGTGTTGCTCAAGCGCGCCGCCACCATCGAACTCGACTGGGACATCCGCCAGAAGAGCCGTTTCGACGCCACCGATTCCCAAGGGCGCCAGATCGGCGTGTTCCTGCCGCGCGGCACGGCCGTGCGGGGTGGCGACGTGCTGGTGGCCGAAGACGGTTCGCTGGTCCGGGTGATCGCGGCGCCGCAGCCGGTGCTGCGAATCACGCACTGCACGGCCCACGGCACGCCGTTCGACCTGACGCGCGCGGCCTATCACCTGGGCAACCGGCATGTGCCGATCGAGCTCAAGCCCGACCACTTGAAGATCGAGCCCGACCATGTGCTGGCCGACATGCTGCGCTCGATGCACCTGATCGTCGTCGCGGTCGAGGAGGCCTTCGAGCCCGAGGGCGGCGCCTACGGTTCGCACGAACATTCGCACGGCGGTGGTGGCCACAGCCATGACCACGCGCACGGCAGCAGCAACAGCAAGGGCCCGAAGCCGCTCGTGCTGGCGCCGGAACTGCTCGACGACCATGACCATCCGCACGGTCATGATCACGGACACGATCACGGGCACCACGGTCATTCCCACTGAAATGAGGCTCTGCTGCTCGGTCCGTGGCGTTCGCTGTTCTTCGGGGCGCGAGCGTCATGCGCAGCGGTCGTTGATCGGCGAGCACCAGCCGCGTGCCCAAGTGCACAGGGCATCGGGTGTCTCCCGCAGCGAAATAAAGGAGGAGGGGCGAAGCCCCGGGGGACATTCGCGGAGGGAGATACCCGGTGTCCTGTGCACACGCCTCGAACAGAAGCGCACGCCAGAAAACTGACATGCCCACCCCCCAAAGCCTCCTGCAGCTCATCTGGCTGGCCTCCCCCGCCCTGCCGGTCGGCGGCTTCTCGTATTCCGAAGGCGTCGAGGCGGCGGTCGAATGGGCCGGCATCGGCTCCGAGGCACGCGCCGCCGAATGGCTGTCGGACCAGTTGCACCTGAGCTTCGCGCGCGGCGACCTCGCGTTGACCGCGCAAGCCATCGAGGCCTGGCGCGCCGACGACACGCCACGCATCCGCGCGCTCAACGAATGGGTGATGGTCACCCGCGAATCCGCCGAATTCTTCCTGCAGACCGAGCAAATGGGCCGCTCCTTCGTCGAGTGGCTCAAGCTGCACCACGCCGACACGGCCGAAGTTTTTGCCGACCTGCCCGCCACCTACCCCATCGCCTTTGCCTTCGCGGCCAGCCGCACCGGCGCCAGCGTGCACGACGGCTGCCTGGCCTTTGCCTTCGGCTGGGCCGAGAACATGGTCGCCGCCGCCGTCAAGGCCGTGCCACTGGGCCAGAGCGCGGGCCAGCGCATCCTCGGGCGGCTGGCGCAGGAAATTCCCGATGCCGTCACCCGCGCCATGGCCCTGGGCGACGACGAGCGCCAGGCCTTCGCGCCCCTGCTGGCGGTGTTGTCGGCCCGTCATGAAACACAATATTCCCGCCTCTTCCGAAGCTGAACCGGACACCCCTTCCCCATGACCTCCGCCCTGCACCACATTCCCCACCGCACCAAGAAACTGCCGCCCCTGCGCGTGGGCATCGGCGGGCCGGTCGGCTCGGGCAAGACCACCCTGCTCGAAATGCTCTGCAAGGCGATGCGCGACAAGTACGACCTGGTCGCCATCACCAACGACATCTACACCAAGGAAGACCAGCGCCTGCTGACCGTGGCCGGCGCGCTGCCGGCCGAGCGCATCATGGGCGTGGAAACGGGCGGCTGCCCGCACACCGCCATCCGCGAAGACGCGTCGATCAACCTCGAGGCCATCGACCGCATGCTCGAGGACTTTCCCGATGCCGACATCGTGTTCGTCGAGTCGGGTGGCGACAACCTCGCGGCCACTTTCAGCCCCGAGCTGTCGGACCTCACGATCTACGTGATCGACGTGGCGGCCGGCGAAAAAATCCCGCGCAAGGGCGGCCCCGGCATCACCAAGAGCGACCTGTTCGTCATCAACAAGACCGACCTCGCGCCCTACGTGGGCGCCAACCTCGACGTGATGGAGCAAGACACCCAACGCATGCGCCGCCAGCGCCCCTACGTCATGACCAACCTCAAGACGCTCACGGGCGTGGCCGAGGTGGTGGCGTTCATCGAAGCGCGCGGCATGCTCATCGACGCCGCCTGAGCGACACGAGCCGGGCCACGCCGCCTGGGCGTTCGTTGGCGCTCAGGGCAGGCCCAGGTACACCCGCAGGTCGTCCTTCAGCGTGCCGGCCGACGCCACGGCCGTGCGCAGCCGCACCTCGCTCACACCGAACCATTTCGTCCAGTAGTCGACCTCTTTCAGGTCGGTGACATCGATCCGGTCATCGTCCTGCGGAATGCGGATCTCGCTGCTGTCTGGCATCGTCGTCTCCAGTTGGATAGCTCGTTCATCAAGGGATGGGGAATCGGGAGTTTCCCCAGCGCCGCGCGTCCGGCAGCCGGACGGTTCCTGATTGCCTTGCAGGACAAATCCCATGCGCCCGCCCGCGCCGCGCGAAGGGATGGCCGCTGACAGATGCTCGGCCATTTTTCCGGCGTCGTCCTGCATCCGCGCCCCGGGTTCGCATGATTGAATTTGGTATCTGAATTTTTCATGGAGCAGAACAATGGAGCCGAACACCCGTGGGCTTCTGAGCATCGGGGTCCCCGGGCTCGACGACGTGCTGGGCGGCGGCCTGGAGCCGCACCGCCTCTACCTCGTGGAAGGAACGCCCGGCGCGGGCAAGACGACGATCGCACTGCAGTTCCTGCTCGAGGGCGCGCGCCAGGGCGAGTCGGTGCTGTACGTCACGCTGTCCGAGACCGAGACCGAGCTGCACGGCGTGGCCGCCTCGCACGGCTGGGACATCTCCCCCATCCACATGCGCGAGATGCTCCCCACGCAAGACAGCCTGCAGCCCGAGGAGCAGTACACGATGTTCCACCCGTCCGAGGTCGAGCTCAGCGAAACCACGCTGCGCATCCTCAGCGACGTGGAGGCGCTGAAGCCCTCGCGCATCGTGTTCGATTCGCTGTCGGAGCTGCGGCTGCTGTCGGGCACGTCGCTGCGCTACCGGCGGCAGATCCTGGCGCTCAAGCAGTTCTTCGCGGGCCGCCAGTGCACGGTGCTGCTGCTGGACGACATGACCGCCACCGAACACGACCTGCAGGTGCAGAGCATCGCGCACGCGGTGCTGCGGCTGGAGCAGTCCAACTCCGACTACGGCGCGGCGCGGCGCCGGCTGCTGGTGGTCAAGTTCCGCGGCCAGGCCTTTCGCGGCGGCTACCACGACTACCGCATCAACCGCGGCGGGCTGCAGGTGTTTCCGCGGCTGGTGGCGGCGGAGCACACCAACGACACCGCCCAGACCAAGCTGCCCAGCGGCATCGACGCGCTCGACGCGCTGCTCGGCGGCGGCCTGGAGAAAGGCACCAGCACGCTGTTCGTCGGCGCGCCCGGCACCGGCAAGTCGTCGGTCGCGGTGCAGTTCGCCATCGCGGCGGCCAAGCGCGGCGAGCGCGCCGCGCTGTTCATCTTCGACGAGAGCATCAACACGCTGCGCACGCGCTGCGCGGGGCTGGGCCTGGGGCTGGACCCGTTCCTTCAGTCGGGCAGCATCCGCATCAAGCAGGTCGACCCCGCCGAGCTTTCGCCCGGCGAGCTGGTGCACGAGATACGGCTGGCCGTGACCGAGCAGGCGGCCACGGTCATCGTGATCGACAGCCTCAACGGCTACCTCAACGCCATGCCCGACGAGCGCTTTCTGATCGTGCAGCTGCACGAGCTGCTGACCTACCTGGGGCAGTCCGGCGTGGCCACGCTGCTGGTGGGCGCGCAGCACGGCCTGATCGGCATGCAGATGCAGACGCCAGTCGATGCCAGCTACCTGGCCGACGCGGTGGTGCTGCTGCGCTACTTCGAGGCCGAAGGCGAGGTGCGCCAGGCGATCTCGGTGCTCAAGAAACGCGGCGGCATGCATGAGCGCACGATCCGCGCGTTCTCGATGGACGAGCGCGGGCTGAACGTCGGCGAGCCGCTGCGCCACTTCCGCGGCATCCTGACCGGGGTGCCCGTGCCGGTCGACGGCGTTTCGGCGGTCCCGCCGTGACGCCAACCGCCCCCGCCGAAGACCCGCAACTGCGCGTGCTGCTGCGACCCGCCACATCGCGCGACGCCGTCATGTCGACCGCCGTGCTGGCGCGCGCCGGCATCGCCACCGAGGTCTGCCCCACGCTGGACGAGCTGGTGCGCGAGATCGATCGCGGCGCGGGCGCCTTGCTGGTGTCGGAAGAAATGCTGTCGGGCGACGGCGCCGAGGCCCTGGCCCGCGCCGTCTCGGCGCAGCCGCCCTGGTCCGACCTGCCGGTGCTGATCCTCGCGCGGCAGGGCGCCGACTCGCGCGCCATCGCCTCCGCCATGGAAGGCATGGCCAACGTCACCGTGCTGGAGCGGCCGATCCGCGTGGCCTCGCTGGTGAGCGCGCTGCGCAGCGCCCTGCGCGCGCGGCGGCGCCAGTACGAGCTGCGCAAGATCCTCGAAGACCTGAACGAAGCCGACAAGCGCAAGACCGAATTCCTCGCGACGCTGGCGCACGAGCTGCGCAACCCGATGGCCCCGCTGAGCACGGCGCTCGCCATCCTCACGCGCAAGCACCTGCAGCCCGAGGCCGCGCTGCCCTACTACCAGCTCATGGAGCGCCAGGTGGCGCACATGGTGCGGCTCGTGAACGACCTGATGGAGGTGTCGCGCATCACGCGCGGCAAGATCGAGCTGCAACTGGACGAACTCGCGCTGGAGCAGGTGATCCTTGGCGCGGTCGAGCTGAGCCGGCCGCTGATGGACGCCGGCAGGCACACGCTCGGCGTGCACATGCCCGACGCCTCGCTGGCCGTGGAAGGCGACAGCGTGCGCCTCACGCAGGTGTTTTCCAACCTGCTGAACAACGCCGCCAAGTACACGCCCGAAGGCGGGCGCATCGACGTGTCGGTGGCGCGCGACGAGAGCGGCCATGCGGTGGTGCGCATCAAGGACAGCGGCGCGGGCATTCCCAAGGCGATGCTCGGCGCCATCTTCGACATGTTCGTGCAGGTGAGCGGCACGGCCCGCGCGGCGCAAGGCGGGCTCGGCATCGGCCTCACCCTGGTGAAGAGCCTGGTGGAGCTGCACGGCGGCAGCGTCGGCGCGCACAGCGAGGGGCCGAACCTGGGCAGCGAGTTCGTCGTGTCGCTGCCGCTGCTCGACCACGGCGTGCGGGCCGGTGCGCACACGCAAGCCACGCAGGGCGCCATCGCCGAGCAGCAGCGCATCCTGGTGGTCGACGACAACCGCGACGCGGCCGAGTCGCTCGCGGCCCTGCTCGGGCTGCTGGGCGCGCAGACCGCCGTGGCCTTCAGCGGTGCCGACGCGCTGCGGCAGGCCGACGGCTTTCAGCCGACCCTGGCCATCCTGGACATCGGCATGCCGGGCATGGACGGTTGCGAACTGGCGCGGCGCTTTCGCGCGCATCCGCGGTACCACGGCATCGGGTTGATCGCGCTCACGGGCTGGGGGCAACCCGACGACCGCGCGCGCATTGCGCAGGCCGGCTTCGACCACCATCTGCTGAAGCCGGTCGACGTGGAAGAACTGTCCGCCCGGCTGCGCAATCTGGGGCGGCGCGGCATGACGTGAAGGCGCCCGCTCAGAGCTCGCTGCCGTCGCGCAACTGCCGCGCCTTGTAGACCAGCCGCACGCTCGCGCGGCGCGGGTCGCTGACCTGCTGCACGTAGACGTCGGTGTCGTTGCTCACCCAGGCGGCATAGGCGCTGCCGGGGTCGCGCGAGGCCAGCTCGTTGCCGAACGCCGCGCGCCCCCATTGCACCAGTGCCGAGAAAGCCGCCGCGCCGTTGTCGGCCTCGCCCTGCGCGGTGGCCACGTACTCGACGCGCTGCAGCTGCGAGGCCGCGAAATAGAACGTGGGTTCGAACAGCAGCCCCGCCATCTGCACGGGGGCCGCGCGCCAGCTGCCGAGCAGGCCGCCGGTCATGCGCTGCGGCCGCTGCACGCGCTCGGCGGCGGGCAGGGCCGCATGGAGTTCATCGGCCGTCATGCCCAGCCGCACGCCGGGCGGCAGGGCCTGCGCATGCAGCGCGCCGGCGGCGAACAAAAGGGCGCTTGCGGCAAGCGCCCGGAAAAACATCGGGAAGGCAGTGGATCGCACGTTTGGCATCGGGGAAGGCAGCAACGGCACCGTGGGACCGCGAGTATGACGCGGAGTTCCGCAACGGCGCGGCGGCCGCCTCCCCGGGGCCTTCCCGGGGCCTTCCCGGGGCCTCAGTCTTCCACGAAGGCCTCTTCGCGCTTGGCCTTCACCGAAGGCAGCAGCACCACGATCAGCAGCAGCGCGGCAGCGGCCAGCAGGCCCGCCGACAGCGGCCGCATGACGAACACGCTCCAGTCGCCGCGCGACAGCAGCAATGCGCGCCGCAGGTTCTCTTCCATCATCGGCCCGAGGATGAAGCCCAGCAGCAGCGGCGCGGGCTCGCATTTCAGCTTCAGGAAGGCATAGCCCACGATGCCGAAGATCGCGACCATCCACACGTCGAAGGTATTGTTGTTCTCCGAGTACACGCCCACCGCGCAGAACAGCACGATCGACGGGAACAGCCACTTGTAGGGAATCGTCAGCAGCTTGATCCAGATGCCGATCATCGGCAGGTTCAGCACGATCAGCATCAGGTTGCCGATCCACATCGAGGCGATCAGCCCCCAGAACAGCTCGGGGTTGCTGGTCATCACCTGCGGGCCCGGCTGGATGTTGTGGATGGTCATCGCGCCCACCATCAGCGCCATCACCGCGTTGGGCGGAATGCCCAGCGTCAGCAGCGGAATGAAGGAGGTCTGTGCACCCGCGTTGTTGGCCGACTCGGGGCCCGCCACGCCGCGGATGTTGCCCTTGCCGAAGGCGATCTCGCCCTTCTTGAGCTTGATCTTCTTCTCGATGGTGTAGGCCGCGAAGGCCGACAGCAGCGCGCCGCCGCCCGGCAGGATGCCCAGGGCCGAGCCCAGCGCCGTGCCGCGCAGCACCGCCGGCGTCATGTCCTTGAAGTCCTGCTTGGTGGGCCACAGGCCCTTCACCTTGGCGGTGAACACTTCGCGCTCATGCTCGGGCACGGCCAGGTTGGCGATGATTTCGCCGTAGCCGAACACACCCATGGCGATGGCGATGAAGCCGATGCCGTCGGTCAGTTCCGGAATGTCGAAGCTGTAGCGCGCCACGCCCGAGTTCACGTCGGTGCCGACCAGGCCCAGTGCCAGGCCCAGCAGGATCATGGTGATGGCCTTGAGCAGCGAGCCCGAAGCCAGCACCACGGCGCCGATCAGGCCCAGGATCATCAGCGAGAAGTATTCGGCCGGGCCGAACTTGAACGCGAGTTCGGTCAGCGGCGGCGCGAAGGCGGCCAGGATGAGCGTGCCCACGCAGCCCGCGAAGAACGAGCCCAGGCCGGCAGCGGCAAGTGCTGGCCCGGCCCTGCCTTTTCGCGCCATCTGGTAGCCGTCGATCACGGTCACCACCGACGACGATTCGCCCGGCAGGTTCACCAGGATCGCGGTGGTGGAGCCGCCGTACTGCGCGCCGTAGTAAATGCCGGCCAGCATGATCAGCGCCGACACCGGCGGCAGCGCATAGGTCGCGGGCAGCAGCATCGCGATGGTCGCCACGGGGCCGATGCCCGGCAGCACGCCGATCAGCGTGCCCAGCAAACAGCCCACGAAGGCATAGACGAGGTTCTGCGCCGTGAAGGCGACGCCGAAGCCGATCGAGAGATTGGTAATCAGGTCCATTTTTTCTTGTCTGGTCTTGTTCTTCTGGAGGAATCAGCCGGCGATGAAGGTCGGCCACACCTGGAACTGCAGCTTCAGCGCCACCACGAAGGCCAGGTAGCTGCCCAGCGCGAGGATGGTCGCGAGCACGGTCACGCCCTTCCAGCCGAAGTTGTCGCCCGCCAGGCTGGCGATGAAGGTCAGTGCGTAGATGGCGACGATCAGCCCCATCGACGGCAGGCCGATGCTCGGCAGGCCGCCCAGCAGCACGCCGAACATCAGGTTCGCGCCGATGATGAACACCAGCGGCTTCCACGCGATGCGGCCGACGGGCTCGCCGTCTTCCGTTTCCACGCTGAGCGCCTTGAGCGTGATCAGCACGCCCATGAACGCAATGAGGATGCCCACGATCAGGGGAAAGTAGCCCGGGCCCATGCGGGCGCCGCTGCCGACGTTGTAGGTCGTGGCGCCCCATGCGAAGGCCACGCCGAAGGCGCTGAAAAGTACGCCCGAGCAGAAGTCTCTCTGACTCTTGATTCTCACCGTTGATGTCTCCTGGAACTGCATTGATCGGCACAAGACGTGCGCAGTCGATCCTAGGAATTCAGGAGCCCGGTGTGTATGAACAAAACATTGCCGTTCGGCAATGTGGGGAACCGCGAGCGTTCAGTCGTCGGCCATGGGCAGGTCGATGCACACGCGCAGGCCCGGGCGCGCATCGCCCAACTGCAGCCGCCCGCCGTGCAGCGCCACCACCGCCTGCACACTGGCCAGCCCCAGGCCGTGCCCCGGCGTGCTGCGGTCCAGCCGGTGAAAGCGCACGCCGATGCGCTCGAACTCGGCCGCCGGCACGCCCGGCCCGTTGTCCTGCACGAAGAGCTGCGCGCGGCCGTCCACCGTGTGCGTGCCGATGCGCACCGTGGCGCCCGTGCCCGCGTACTTGAGCGCGTTGTCGAGCAGGTTGGCGGCCGCGCCCGCCAGCAGGTCGCGGTCGCCCAGCGCCATGGCGATGTCGGCCGGCTCGCGCAGCAGCGCGATGCCCTGCATCTCAGCCACCGCTTCGTACAGCTCCGCCACGTCGTCGGCGATCACATGCAGCGCCACCGGCGCGAACTGCTGGCGCCGCGCGCCGGCCTCGACCTCGGCGATCTGCAGCAGCTTCTCGAACACCACGGCCAGTTCTTCCAGCTCGCGGATCGCCGTGGCCACGGCCTCGCGCTGCGGGTCTTCGGTGGTCAGTCCCTGCTCCACCGCGCGCAGCCGCACCAGCACGCGCGTGAGCGGCGTGCGCAGGTTGTGCGCGATGGTGTTCGACACATGCCGCACGCCGTCCATCAGCGACTGGATGCGGTCGAGCATCGCGTTGATGTCGTGCTCCAGCAGCGCGAACTCGTCTTCCTCGCCCGAGGGCTCGACGCGCTCCTGCAGTTCGCCCGCCGCGATGCGCGCGGCCGTGCGCCGCACCGCGCCCACGCTGCGCTCCAGCTCCTGGCGGAACACGAAGGTGCCGCCGATCAGCAGCAGCACCGCCACGATGCCCGCCGCCGCGCTCGCGCTGGCGACCAGCGACTCGATCGACTCCTGGTCGCGCAGGTCGTGCCCCACCACCAGCAGGCCGCCGTCGGGCAGGTGCTTCATCACGATGTAGCCGATGGCGCTCTGGCCCGAGCGCACCACGCGCCGGTGCACGCCGTCGCCGGCATCGGGCGCCAGCGACGGCGTCTGGTCGAGGTTGCCCGCGAGCTTGCGGCCCTCGCGGTCGGTGAGCAGGTAGATCTCGTTGTCGGAGTTGCGCCCGTCCGCCAGCGCGTAGCCGATTTCCCCGGCCACGCCGTCGGCGCCGCGCGCGTCGTAGCGCACCATCAGCTGCTGCATGCTGGCCGACACCTGCCGCACCATGCGCTGCTGCAGCACGCCCACCGTCTGCATGTAGACGATGGCCAGCGCCGCGAGCATGGTGATCGCCACCAGCAGCCCGTAGTAGAAGGCCAGCCGGAACCCGACCGAGCGCCACAGCTGGCGCAGCGCGCGCGTCATTGCGGCGGCGCCAGCGTGTAGCCCACGCCGCGCACGGTGTGGATCAGCGTCGGCGCGCCGCCCGCATCGAGCTTGCCGCGCAGCCGGCTCACCTGCACGTCGATCACGTTGGTCTGCGGGTCGAACTGGTAGTCCCACACGGCTTCGAGCAGCATGGTGCGCGTGACCACTTGGCCCGGATGCATCATCAAGTAAGCCAGCAGCCGGAACTCGCGCGGCTGCAGCGCGATGGGCCGGCCCGCGCGCTCGACGTGGCGGCGCGCGAGGTCGAGCGTGAGGTCGGCCAGCTGCAGCAGGCGGATCTCGGGGCCGGTGCGCGAGCGCCGCACCAGTGCCTCGGCGCGCGCCGCGAGCTCGGAGAAAGCAAAGGGCTTGGCCAGGTAGTCGTCACCGCCGGCCTTGAGCCCGCGCACGCGCTCGTCGAGCGCGCTCAATGCGCTGAGCACCAGCACCGGCGTCTTCTTGCCGAGCGCGCGCATCGTCGAAAGAATCGAGAGGCCGTCGACCTCGTTGGGCAGCATGCGGTCGAGGATCACCAGGTCCCACGACTCGCCCGTGGCGCGCGCCAAGGCGTCGGTGCCGTCGCGGCTGATCACGGCCACGTGGCCGAGCGAGCGGAAGCCGTCGGCTATGTAGCGGGCGTTGTCGGCGTCGTCCTCGACGATGAGGCAGCGCCACATGGCGGTCGACCCGATCACGCCGGCGCCGCGCCTTCATGCAAGGCGCCAGCCGGCCGGGCCGTGGACAGAAAGAAAAGATCGGGGAGTGGCTGCGTTGGGATGCTCATGGCGATGGAGTCGGCCGGCCGCCCGTCCATCCGGGCGCCGCCGGCGGCCATCCTAGCCGCCATTCAACCAGAGAAAGCGCCGCCCCTTCATTACCGTTTGTCCATGATTGGCGGGTTCGCCGGCAGCAGCGGCAGGCGCAGCGTGAGGCCCAGCACGCCGCCCGCATGGGGCGCCGGATAGATGCGCCCGCCATGCCGCGCGGCAATGAGCGCGCAGACCTTCGCGCCGGCTCCGGAGAGCGCGGCCAGGCTGTTGTCGAAGAACATCGCAAGCGGCGGGCGCACGTCGGCCGCGTCGAGGTCGCGCCAGTGCACCACGGCCTGCCGGCCTTCGGTGCGCGCGCTGACCTGCAGCCTGGCGCCGGCCCGCATCACGCGCGCCGCGTGCGCCGCGACCTGGGCGAGCAGCTCGCGCAGTTCGGTCTCGACGGCGAGCACGGGCACCGGCTCGTCGGGCACCTGGATGTCCAGGCGCAGGCCTTCGCAATGCGACGCCGCGCCGAGCAGCATCGGCCGCAGGTCGTGCGCGTGGCGCGCGGGATCGTCCTTTTGCATTCGCGTGCTCCTTTCTTTCTTCAGCGCGGCCCTGCCGGGCGGAACTCGAGCGCACCCGAAGGCGCGCGCTCGCAGCTGCCCGCGATGGCATCCGCGCGCGGACCGGGCACGGCCGGACGCGCGCCTTCGGGCTGGCCGTCGCACATGTTCCAGCGCGGCATCGGCGGCCTGCGGGCGTCGGGCGGCATCGGCGGGGCTTCGTCGCCGGGAAAGCGCGGCGGCGGGTTGTGGAAAAGCACGGGCGGCGGCAGCACGATGCAGCCCGCCGTCAACGCGGTCGCGGCCAGCAGCAGGCCGGCCCCCGCGGCGTGTCGGATCTTTGCGAGTGTCATTTTTTCCTGGGAAGGTCTGCGGTTCTCCTCTTCGCCCGGACGGCCAGCCGCGTGCGGCGGGGCATGCGCCCCACCGCACCGGCCGCGCGGGCGCCCCGGGGTCAGAACGCGTGGCGGATGCCGAAGTCGTAGCCGGTCGACGAGCGCGGCAGGCTCGTGAAGCCCACGCCGGTGCTGCCGTAGCCCGTGGTGCTCGCCGAGATCAGGCTGCCCGTGTAGGCCGGGTCGTTGCGGTTGTTCACGCGCGCCACCGTGGCGTAGAGCGCCGTGCGCTTGGACAGGTTGTGCACGTAGCCGATCGCGAACTTGTTGACGCGCGGGTCTTCGCCGGTGAGGCCCGCCACGCCTTCGTTGTAGCGCACCGTCGAGTAGGACGCGCGGATCAGGCCCGCGCCCACCGGCATGCTGGCGCCGAGCAGGTAGCCCTTGTAGCTGTCGTGCGAGTTGGCCAACGCGGTGTCGAACTTGTTCTGCACGTTCGAGATTTCGCCGAACAGCTTGACGGGACCCAGGTCGTACGACGCGCCGAGGTTGATGGTCTGCACCTTGCGCGTGAGCGAGGTGGTGTCGACCGCCACGTTCTGCCCCACCGCCAGCGCGACGTCGAGCGGTCCGTTGGCGTAGCCGAAGCGTCCGCCGATGTAGCGGCCCGCGTTGCTGCTGGTGCTGGGCGTGAGCGCCGTGCCGCTGGTGCTGGCGTTCTCGTTGAAGCTGTACTGCAGCTGGCCGTAGAAGCCGCCGAGGTTGGGCGGCAGGAAGTAGCCGACCATGTTGCTGGCGCGCGCGTAGTTGCTGTTGCCGATGCCGGCACTCCCGCCGACGGTGCTGATCACGTTGGTGCCCGAGCCGTTGGTGCCGAACGGATCGAACACGGTGTCGTTCCAGAAGGTCGAGGTGTAGTCGCGGCCGAGCCGCACTTCACCGAAGTTGCCCGACAGGCTGACGGTCGACCGGCGATTGAAGCTGGCGATGCCGGTGGCGCCGTCGTCGTTGGTGATCGGCGCTTCGAGCCAGAAGCTCGCGGCCAGCCCGCCGCCGAGGTCTTCGGTGCCCCTGAAGCCGATGCGGCTGGAGTTGTAGCCCGAGTTGGCAAGGCTCCATTGGCTTTGCTTGCTCGTGAGGCCGGTGACGGGATCGCGCGAAGTCGCGGACTGGTAGCTCACGCCGGCGTCGACGACGCCGAACAAGGTAACGGACGATTGGGCGGAAGCCAGGCCGGTGACGGCCAGCGCGGCGAGTGCCGTGAGGGATTTTTTCATTCAGGTTTCTCCAGTTTCAGCAGCTCTTCATCGAGCCGCCGGGATCGATGGTCTTGTTCAAATTTGGAGGAATCTGGTGGAAGGCTTTTGCTTTGCACGCACTGTTGTTTTGTGCGCACGCCGGTTTTTTTGTTTGCTGCCTTCGGGGTGCGTTGATGGAGGTTGTGTCCCGGAGCGGCCGACGTCACCGGCCGCTCCGGGACACAACCCCCATCAACGTGGGCAGCGCCGTGGTGTGTTTTGCTCCCTCTCCCTCCGGGAGAGGGTTGGGGTGAGGGCATCGGCCTCGACACACCGACAAGCTCGACGTGCGGTGCGGCGCACACGGCCCCTCTGCGCCGCTGAGGAGCGCAGCTTTCCGCGGATCAGGGCCCGCAGCTGTTTGAGCGAAGCGAGTTCTGCGGGACCCCGCGGAAAGCGAGCACCGCAAGGAAGCCCGAAGGGCCGGCGTAGTGGGGCCGTGTGCGCCGCACCGCATGTCGGGCTCTCACCAAAGGAAGCCGAACAAACCCCACGTCGTACTAAAAGTCTCCCAAAAGCCAAGCAATGCTCACCTCCTCGAAGGAGCCCAACATGACCATCGCATTGCAAAGCACCATCGCCGCGTCACTGGGTGTGCAGCAGCTCGCCAGCGCATTCAGTCCCGCCTTCTCTCACCTGCGCATACTTCGCAACCTCGTCATTCCCATGCCCGAGGGCTGCATCGTCCGCACCGCGCGCATCGACGCCGTGCTCGTGTGCGAGACCGGCGTCTATCTGTTCGAGATCAAGGCCTGGCGCAACGCCTTCGTCTACCGCAAGAAATCCGACGAAGCCCCGCCGCGCTGGTTCCTGCGCCTGAACGGCTGCACCAGGGCACGCGAAGTGAAAGACCCCGCGTGGCAAGGCGGGCGCAAGACCACGCAGTTGCGCAGCCTGCTGCCCGAAGACCTGCGGCTTCAATATTTCGTCCTGTTACCTTGCGAAGGCGTCGAGCTCGAAGGCGTCATGCCCGCGGCCGTCATCACGCAGCAAGACCTGCCCTACATCGCGCGCCTCGTGCGCAACAACGGCCGCACCGCGCGCACCTACCCGCTGCTCGATGCGCAAGCCGTCGACCGCACCGTGCAGCGCCTGCTCGACATCCAGGGCGACCTGTCGATCGAAGACCACATGCAGAACTGCCGCCGTACCACCGAGCATTACGCGGGCCGCCTGACCGTCGCCGGCCCCATGGGCCTTCAATAGGCTTTGCACGGCGGTTGCAGGTTGTCCCAAATTTCTCCGACATTGCTGAAGACCATGCGGCGATGAAACCAACCAAGCCCATCGCAACCCTTGCCGCACTGCTGTCTTCATTCATCGCGCTGTCGGCCTGGGCCGCCGACCCGTTCACGGTCGGGGACATCCGGCTCGAAGGCCTGCAACGGGTCGAGCCCGGCACCATCTTCGCCACGCTGGGCCTGAAGGCCGGCGACACCTACAGCGACGAGCGCGGCGGCGCGGCCATTCGCGCGCTGTTCGCGCTCGGCCTGTTCAAGGACGTGCGCATCGACGTGAACGGCAACGTGCTGGTGGTCGTGGTGGAAGAGCGCCCCACCATCGCCGACGTCGACTTCGCGGGCACCAAGGAGTTCGACAAGGCGGCGCTACAGAAGGCCCTGCGCGAAGTCGGCCTGGCCGAAGGCCGCCCCTTCGACAAGGCACTCGCCGACCGCGCCGAGCAGGAGCTCAAGCAGCAGTACATCGGCCGCAGTCTTTACAACGCGCAGGTCGTGACCACCGTCACGCCGCTGGAGCACAACCGCGTGAACCTCACGTTCACCGTGACCGAGGGCGAGCCGGCGCGCATCAAGAATGTGCACGTCACAGGCAACCAGGCCTTCAGCGAAAGCACGCTGCTCGACCTGTTCGACCAGGACAGCGGCGGCTGGCTCGCGTGGTACACCAAGTCGAACCAGTACTCACGCAGCAAGCTCGACGCCGACCTGGAGACGCTGCGCTCCTACTACATCACGCGCGGCTACCTGGAGTTCCGCATCGAGTCCACGCAGGTGGCCATCTCGCCGGACCGGCAGGCCATCACCCTGAACGTCAACATCTCCGAAGGGCGCAAGTTCGGGGTGGCCGGCGTGAAGCTGGCGGGCGACTACCTGGGCCACGAGGACGAGTTCAAGAGCCTCGTCACCATCCGCTCGGGCGCACCCTACAACGGCGAAGCCGTGGCCGCCACCACCAAGGCCTTCACCGACTACTTCGGCACCTTCGGCTACGCCTTTGCGCGCGTGAAGGCCGAGCCCGAGATCGACCGCGAACACAACCTCGTCACGCTGGTGCTGAAGGCCGAGCCGTCGCGCCGCGTGTACGTGCGGCGCCTGAACATCGGCGGCAACGCGAAGACGCGCGACGAAGTGATCCGCCGCGAATTCCGCCAGTACGAAGGCGCCTGGTACGACGGCAACAAGATCAAGGCCTCGCGCGACCGCGTCGACCGGCTGGGCTTTTTCACCGACGTGAACGTCGAGACGGTCGAGGTGCCGGGCTCGCCCGACGAGGTCGACCTGTCGGTGAGCCTGACCGAAAAGCCCACGGGCTCGCTGCAGCTGGGCGCGGGCTATTCGTCGACCGACAAGATCTCGCTGACCTTCGGCATCACGCAGGAGAACGTGTTCGGCAGCGGCAACTACCTGGGGCTGCAGGTGAACACCAGTTCGTACAACCGCACCATCTCGCTGTCGGCCACCGACCCGTACTTCACCAAGGACGGCATCTCGCGCACGCTGAGCGTGTTCCACACCACCACGCGGCCCTACTACCAGGCCGACGGCAACTACAAGCTCGCGAGCGACGGCGGCTCGGTGCGCTTCGGGGTGCCGGTGGGCGAGCTGGACACGGTGTACCTGGGCATCGGCGTGGAGCGCTATTCGTTCACGCCCGGCTCCAACGGGGCCTATGCGCTGGTCGACGGCTCCCTCGTCTACACGGCCGCGCCGCAGGCCTACCTCGACTACTTCCATTGCACAGGCACCGCGCCCAGCGTGGTGTGCGCCAACCCGAACGTGGTGGGCATTCCGGCCACCATGGGCTGGTCGCGCGACGACCGCGACAGCGCGCTGGTGCCCACGCGCGGCCGCCTGCAGCGCGCCAACCTCGAGCTGGGCGTGGGCAGCGAGCTGCGCTACCTCAAGACCAACTACCAGTACCAGCAGTACTTCGCCTTGTCCAAGCAATACACGCTGGCCGTCAACGGCGAGCTCGGCTACGCGAAGGCTCTGGGCGGCTCGACCTTCCCGATCTTCAAGAACTTCTATGCGGGCGGCCTGGGCTCGATCCGCGGCTTCGAGCAGAACTCGCTCGGCCCGGTGGATGCGGTGACGGGCGGCGCGCTCGGCGGCACGCGCAAGGCGATCTTCAACATGGAGTTCAGCACGCCCTTCCCCGGCGCGGGCAACGACCGGTCGCTGCGGCTCTACACATTTTTCGACGCGGGCAACGTGTTCGCCGAGCGCACGGCCAGCATGACCGACGCGCAATGGAAGGCGCAGAACAAGCTGCGCGCCTCGACCGGCGTGGGCATCAGCTGGATCTCGCCGCTGGGGCCGCTGCGGCTGGCCTATGCGGTGCCGCTGCTCTACCAGAAGGCCGACACGGCCAACAACATCACGGCGGACCGCACGCAGCGTTTCCAGTTCCAGATCGGCACCTCTTTCTGACATGGAGGCACCGCGCATGAGCGCCGCGCCGGGCCGCCCCAAGCAAGCTCGCACCGCAGTGCGCAGCACAAAGGAACCCTTATGAGCCGCATCCTGCTGGTGGAAGACGGGCGCGACAGCAGCGCCCCGGTGTTGCTGGGCCATCTGCACGACGCCGGCCACGAGGTCGAGCAGATCGACGACGGCGCCGCCGCGCTCGACCGCATCCTGACCGCGCCGCCGGCGCTCACGCTGCTGGACGTGGCGCTGCGGCGCATCGACGGCCTGCGGGTGCTGGAGAAGGTGCGCTCGCACAGCGACCACCCCATCATCATGCTGACGGCCCGCGCACGCGAGGCCGACCGGCTGCTGGGCCTGGACATGGGCGCCGACGACTACGTGTGCAAGCCCTTCTCGCCGCGCGAGGTGGTGGCGCGCGTCAACACCGTGCTGCGCCGCCATGCGCAGCGCCGCCATGCCGCGCAGCCCTCGGCGGCCGTGAGCTTTGCCGACCCGCGCGGCGGCGCGCGGCTGGAGGGCCGGCCGCTGACGCTCACGCGCCGTGAGCTGTTGCTGCTGCGCACGCTGTCGCGCGACCCGGGCCGGGTGTTCACGCGCTCGAAGCTGCTCGAGGCCGCGTTCCCCGAAGCGCTGGACGTGAACGAGCGCGCGGTCGACGGGCACATCAAGAACCTGCGCCGCAAGCTGTCGGGCGCCGTGCCTTCGCACGACTGGATCCGCTCGATCTACGGCGTGGGCTTCAGCTTCGCGGAGCGGCCCGCGGGCGCGTGCGTGGCGGGCTGACCGGGCTGGTACTGGGCGGGCTGGTACTGGGCGGGCTGGTACAGGGCGGGCTGGTACAGGCACGCCAGCGCGCCGCGCCGCGCGTGGGCCGGCGGCGCCGTGTCATGCGAACCGGGCGAGCCGGGCGCCGGGCTCATGATCGGCGCGAGCGTGGACATGTGGGGGCTGCGCGCCGCGCCGCCGGCATGCGCCGGGCATTCGTCGCGCACGGCGATGACGGCGCTCACGGCGAAGCCGCACAACGCCAGCAGGCCGGCAAGGTGCCGGGCCAGCGCGAACCGGCCCCTGTCGAGACAACCCTGGATCTGCATCTGCATCGGGACCTGCAACGCTCAGCCTTCCGCGCGCGGCGGCACCAGCGCCTTCAGGCGGACCGCGCCGTCCAGCGCGCGCGGCCGCAGCAACGGCGATGGCGACGGCGGCGGCCGGCCGCCGCCGGACGGCATCGCACCCAGCGGCGGGGGCGGCGACGGCCGGTCGACCACGGGGTTCGCGGCCGGGTCGACCACCAGCGCGAGCGTCGCGACATAGCGCCGCCGTTCCTCGCGCACCGCGCCGAGCACGGTGTCGCCGGCCTTCAGCGCAATGCCGTCGGCGCTGTTGAGCGTGTCGCGCAGCCGCGAGCGCTGGTAGCCCGACACCTGCGTGTAGAGGAACTCGCTGAGCGCATCGGGCAGGAAGAACTGCGAGGTGAGCACGGCGCGCGCGCCGTTCAGCACCTTGAAATGGATGTGCGTGGTGCGCCCCGCGTACCAGCCCGGGTACACGGTGGTGAAGGCCACGGCGCCGTCGCGGTCGGTGTGCTGGCTGCCGCGCAGGAAGGCCTGGCCCTCGAACGTCAGCGCGCGGTCGTCGCCCTGCCCGCCGAAGCCCGAGTAGCGGCCCTGCGCGTCGCAGTGCCACAGGTCGACGCGCAGCTTCGGCAGCGGGCGGCCGGTGGTGTCGCTCACGGTGAAGCGCACTTCGAGCGGCACGCCGTCGAGGCCTTCGGTGATGTCGGCGCGCAGCTTCGCCACGTCGAGGTAGTACGGCCCTTCGGTGGTCTGCGCGGTCAGCGGCAGCTTGCGCGCAGCGGGCCGTGCCGGACGGGCAGGATGCGCCGAGGCGGCGAGCCCTGCGGCGCCGAGGGCGGCCAGCAGGCCGCGGCGCCCGAGGGCGGGTGGCCGGGGCGGTGTTCGAGGGAATGTCATGGCGTCTTCTGCTCCTTTGCGTTCGGCCCCGCCCCGGGCACGGGCACGGGCCGCGTGGCGCAGTCTTCCGCCCAGAAGACGAACAGCGCCCACGCCTGGGTCAGCAGCCAGAAAAACACCGTGATCGCCAGCAGCAGCGGCAGGTCCATAGGGGGGTTCATGGGGCCATGGTGCGTTTTCAATCGGGAGAAATATGGGAGAACACTTCTCCCAGATTCCTCCCCATTTGGGCGGCATGATCGACGGCTTGCCCATGAAGACCGCCCGCCCGCCACGCATGCCGCAGAATGCGCGCATGCCCCTTACGAGCCCATGCCGAGACTGACCCTTTCCCGGAAGATCTTCCTGGCGCTGGCGGCCTTGCTGATCGTGCTGCTGCTCAGTTTCGCGGGCCTGTCGATCCTGGCCCTGCAGCGGGGGCTGGGCTCCTACGTGGCCGAGATCGAGATCCGGCGCATGGACTGGCTCTCGCAGCTGGTGCTCAAGCACTACGCCGCCAATGGCGACTGGAAGAGCCTGCGCAACAACGACGAAGCCTGGCACCGCCTGCAGATGGGCCGGCTGGCCGCCGCGCTGGACAACGCCGGCGGCACCGACGAACGCCGCCTGCCGCCCTGGTACGAGTACCGCGCCCGGCGCGTGGCCCCAACCGACGGCGGTGCCACCGACAACAACAACGAGCCGCCGCCCATTCCTCCGCCGGCCCCGCCGGCCTCGCCGCAGCTCGACCTGCTGCCGCGCCGGCTGCCGAACATGCCGCCGCCGTGGTTCTTTCCCGACCCGCGCGAGATGGCCGATTCCATCTACCAGCGGCTGGCCGTGCTCGACGCGCAGGGCGTGCGCGTGGTCGGCGCCCAGGTCGACCTCGAAAACGCCGCGCGCACGCCGCTGCGGCGCGGCCGCACGGTGGTGGGCTACCTCGCGCTTGCGCCGGTGCAGGGCCTGGAGAGCGAGGCCGACCGCGCCTTTCTCGCGCGGCAGTCGGGCGTGATCGTGCTGACCGGGCTGTGCGGCCTGGCCTTTGCGCTGGTGCTGTCGTGGCTGCTGGCGCGGCGCTGGTTCAAGCCCATCGACGAACTCACGCAAGCCGCGCAAGATGTGGCGCGCGGCCGGCTGTCGACCCGCGTGGCGGTGCAGGGCTCCGACGAACTCGCGCTGCTGGGCAAGACCTTCAACGACATGGCGCAGCGGCTGGACACGGTCGAGGCCTCGCGCCGCGCGTGGCTGGCCGACGCGGCGCACGAGCTGCGCACGCCGCTGGCCGCCATGCGCGCCGAGATCGAGGCGCTGCAGGACGGCGTGCGCACCTTCGACGAGCGCACCGCGCTGCGCCTGCACCGCCAGGTGATCCGCCTGGGCCAGCTGGTCGACGACCTGCGCAGCAGCATGCGCGAGCCGCAGAGCGACCTGCTCACCACCACGGTGTTCCCGCTGTCGCTGCTGAAAGAGGCGCTCGACCACACGCGCGAGCGCTTCGCCCGGCGCGGCATCGCGGTCGACCGCCGCGCCATCGACCTTGTCGCCGCGTCCGCCCAGCCCACCATCGACGGCGACGCGCACCGGCTGCACCAGGTCTTCATGAACCTGCTGGAGAACACGCTGGCCTATACCGACGAGGGAGGCGAACTGCGCATCGACGTCACGGTCGAGGGCGCGTGGACCGGCAACTGCCTCACGCTGGTGTTCGACGACAGCGCGCCCGGCGTGCCCGAAGACGAGCTGCCGCGCCTGTTCGACCGCCTGTTCCGCGGCGAGACCTCGCGCAGCCGCGAGCACGGCGGCTCGGGGCTGGGCCTGTCGATCTGCCGCACCACCATCGAGGCGCACGGCGGCAGCATCGACGCCGCGCCCTCGCCGCTCGGCGGCCTGCGCCTGACCGTCACCCTGCCACTGGCCGCATCCGCATGACACGCATCGTCATCGTCGAGGACGAGATCGACATCGCCTCCGTGGTGCAGGACTACCTGCGCCACGCGGGCTACGAGACCGCGCATTTCGCCGACGGGCAGAGCGCGCTGCAGAGCATTCTTGCGGCGCCGCCCGACCTCACGCTGCTCGACATCATGCTGCCGCGCATGGACGGCATCGAGGTGCTGCGCCGCGCGCGCGAGCACACGGCGCACCCGATCATCATGCTGACCGCGCGCATCGAGGAGGTCGACCGGCTGCTGGGCCTGGAGCTGGGCGCCGACGACTACGTGTGCAAGCCTTTTTCGCCGCGCGAGATGGTGGCGCGCGTGCGCGCCGTGCTGCGGCGCACCGCGCCGGGCCTGGCGCCGGGGCATCAGGCCTCGCAGGGCGAAGCGCCCGGGCTGGTGCTGGACGACGTGCACTGGCGCGCGTCGCTCGAAGGCACGCCGCTGAACCTCACGCGGCGCGAGTTCGGGCTGCTGCAGGTGCTGTCGCGGCACCCGGGGCGCATCTTCTCGCGCGCGCGGCTGCTCGAGCTGGCCTACGACGACACCGTGGACGTGACCGAGCGCGCCATCGACAGCCACGTGAAGAACCTACGCCGCAAGCTCGGCGCGGTGACGCCGGGGCACGACTGGATACGGTCGGTGTACGGCGTGGGCTTTGCGTGGGAAGCGCCGGTGCCGGGCTGAGCGCCGGCCACCCCACGGCAAATTCCCTGCTAATCGAACACCACCACCTGCCGGATCGCCCGCCCGGCATGCAGCAGGTCGAAGGCTTCGTTGATGTCGTCCAGCTTCAGCCGGTGCGTCAGCAGCTTGTCGACCGGCAGCCGGCCCTGCTTGTACAGATCGATGAAGCGTGGAATGTCGCGCGAAGGCACGCAGGTGCCGATGTAGCTGCCCTTGAGCGTGCGCTCTTCCGCCACCAGGCTGACCGCAGGCAAGGCGAAGCTCGCCGTCGAAGTGGGCAGGCCCGCCGTCACGGTCATGCCGCCGCGCCGTGTCGCGTCGTAGGCCAACGACAGTGCCCGGATGGCGCCGGCGAACTCGAACACATAGTCGGCCCCGCCCGAGGTGATGTCGCGGATCTGCGCCTTGGCGTCGTCGCTGCCCGCGTTCACGGTGTGCGTGGCGCCCAGGGCGCGTGCCTGCGCCAGCTTGTCTTCCGACAGGTCGACCGCCACGATGTGGCGCGCACCCGCCGCACGCGCGCCGATCAGCGCCGCCAGCCCCACGCCGCCGAGCCCCACCACCGCCACCGAGGCCCCCACGCGCACCTGCGCCGTGTTCACCACCGCACCCACGCCGGTCAGCACCGCGCAGCCGAACAGCGCCGCTTCGTCGAGCGGCACGTCCGGGTCGATTTTCACCAGCGAGCGGCGGGACACCGTGGCGTACTCCGCGAAGACGGAGCAACCGAGGTGGTGGTTCAGCGGCGCGCCATGGTCGCTGAGCCGGCGCGCGCCCGACAGCAGCGTGCCGGCGCTGTTGGCGGCCGCGCCAGGCTCGCACATCGCGGGGCGGCCCTCAGCGCAGGGCGCGCAGTGTCCGCAACTGGGCACGAAGACCACCACCACGTGGTCGCCACGTTGCAGGTCGTGCACGTGCGCGCCGACCTCTTCGACCACGCCGGCCGCCTCGTGACCCAATGCCATCGGCATGGGCCGCGGACGGTCGCCGTTGATGACCGACAGGTCGGAGTGACAAAGGCCCGCCGCGCCCACGCGGATCAACACCTCCCCCGGCCCAGGCGGCGTCAACTCGACAGTGCGAATGGCAAGGGGACGGCTGTCGGCGTACGGCGGGGCCGCGCCCATGCGCTCAAGTACGGCTGCTCTGACTTTCATGCCGGTGCTCCTTGACGCGCTCAGAGCGCGATGCCGATGGACTTGACCTCGGTGTACTGCGCGATCGCCTCGTAGCCCATCTCGCGGCCCCAGCCCGACTGCTTGAAACCGCCGAACGGCAGCGCCACGTCGACCACGTGGTGCGTGTTGATGCCGATGGTGCCGGCCTTCAGCCGCTTGGCCACGCGATGCGCCACGCTCACGTCGCGGGTGTAGAGGCTGGCGGCCAGCCCGTAGACGGAGTCGTTGGCCTGGCGCACCACGCTGTCGATGTCGTCGTCGTCGAAGACCATGGCGCACAGCACCGGCCCGAAGATTTCTTCGCGCACCACGCTCATGCCCGCGTTCGTGTTGGCCAGCACCGTGGGCTGCAGGAAGTAGCCCGCGCTGCCCACGGAGCCGCCGCCGGTCAGCACCTGCGCGCCGGCCTTGCGGCCCTGCTCGATGTAGTCCGCGACGCGGTCGCGCTGCTCGGCCGAGATCAGCGGGCCGATGCGCGTGGCAGGGTCCAGCCCGTGGCCGATGGTCAGTGCCGAGGCCTCGCGCACGATGCCCTCCATCACCTTGTCATAGACCTTGCGGTGCACATAGAGGCGCGAGCCCGCGGTGCAGGTCTGGCCATTGTTGTAGAAGATGGCACTCGACGCGCCGGCCACGGCCTGTTCGATGTCGGCGTCGCCGAACACAATCACGGGCGACTTGCCGCCGAGCTCCAGCGCCACCTTCTTCAGGTTGCCGGTGGCGGCCTTCAGGATCAGCCGGCCCACTTCGGTGGAGCCGGTGAAGGCGACCTTGTCGATGTCGGGGTGCGCGGCAATGGCGGCGCCCGCGGTCTCGCCGAAGCCGGTAACCACGTTGAACACGCCCGGCGGAAAGCCCGCCTCCTGCACCAGCTCCGCCAGCCGCAGCGCCGACAGCGGCGTCTGCTCGGCCGGCTTCAGGATCACCGTGCAACCGGCGGCCAGCGCGGGCGCCACCTTCCACACGGCCATCATCAACGGGAAGTTCCACGGCACGATCTGCCCGACCACGCCCACCGGCTCGCGCAGCGTGTAGGCATGGAACTCGGCCGGATTCGACAGCGGAATGGTCTGGCCCAGGATCTTGTTCGACCAGCCCGCCATGTAGCGCAGCAGCTCGATGGAGAAGGCCACGTCCACGCCGCGTGCGTCGGTCACGGGCTTGCCGTTGTCCAGCGCCTCGAGTTGCGCGAGCTCGTCGGCGTTGGCCTCCAGCAGGTCGGCCAGACGCCACACCAGCTTGCCGCGCTCGGAAGGGTTGAGCCGGGACCACGGGCCGTTGTCGAAGGCCTCGCGCGCGGCCGCCACGGCCAGGTCCACGTCCTTCGCGTCACCGGCCGGCACAGTGCAGATGCGCGTGCCCAGCGCGGGGTCGAAGACCTCGAGCGTCTTGCCGTTGACGGGGTCGCGCCACTGGCCGCCGATGAAGAGCTTCTTGGGGCGGGCGACGAAGGCGCGCACGTCGTCGCGCAGCAGGTTCCAGGGGTTGGCGGGTGCGTTCATCAGGATCTCCTTGGGATAAGAAACAAAAGGGAAGAAAGCGAAGGAAGGGCTGGCGTCAGGCAACGCCGACGCAGACGTACTTGCGTTCCATGTAGTCGTCCATGCCGTACTTCGAGCCTTCGCGGCCGGTGCCTGATTGCTTGACGCCGCCGAATGGCGCCTCGGCCGTGGAGATCAGGCCGGTGTTGATGCCCACCATGCCGGCCTCCAGCCGCTCGGCCACGCGCCACGAGCGCTTCAGGTCGGCGGTGTAGAAATAAGAGGCCAGGCCGAACTCGGTGTCGTTGGCCAGCCGCACGACTTCGTCCTCGGTGTCGAAGCCGATCAGCGGCGCGAGCGGGCCGAAGGTTTCTTCTTCGCTCACCTGCATGGCACGGGTCACGCCCGTGAGCACGGCCGGCGACAGGAAGTTGCCGCCCAGCCGCTGGCCGCCCACGCGCAGGGTCGCGCCCTTGGCCGTGGCATCGGCAATGTGCGCCTCGACCTTGGCAACGGCGCGTTCGTCGATCAGCGGGCCGACCTGCACGCCCGCCTCCACGCCGTTGCCCACGCGCAGCGCGGCCACGCGGCGCGACAGCCTGTCGGCGAAGACGTCGTACACGCCGCGCTGCACGTAGATGCGGTTGGCGCACACACAGGTCTGGCCGTTGTTGCGAAACTTGGCGACCATGGCGCCGTCCACCGCGGCGTCGATGTCGGCATCGTCAAACACGATGAAGGGTGCGTTGCCACCCAGTTCGAGCGACAGCTTCTTGATGCTGTCGGCGCACGCGCGCATCAGGCCGCGGCCAATTTCGGTCGAGCCCGTGAAGCTGCTCTTGCGCACCACGGGGTTGGCGCACAGCTGGCCGGCAATTTCCGCCGCGCCGCCCGTCAGCACATTGATCACGCCCGGCGGAATGCCGGCGCGCTCGGCCAGCACCGCCATCGCGAGCGCGGAGAACGGCGTCTGCGACGCCGGCTTGACCACCATGGTGCAGCCCGCCGCGAGCGCGGGGCCGAGCTTGCGCGCCAGCATCGCATTGGGAAAGTTCCAAGGCGTGATGGCCGCGCACACGCCCACCGGCTGGCGCAGCACCACGATGCGGTGGCCCGTCTGCGTGGCCGGAATCACGTCGCCGTAACCACGCCGAGCCTCTTCGGCGAACCACTCGATGAAGCTCGCGCCGTAGGCGATCTCGCCGCGCGCTTCGGCCAGCGGCTTGCCCTGCTCGGTCGTCATGATCAGGGCCAGGTCGTCCTGCGCGGCGATCATGAGTTCGTACCAGCGGCGCAGCAGGTCGGCGCGCCGCTTCACCGACAACGCCGCCCACGCGGGAAAGGCCTGCGACGCGGCCCGCACCGCGCGCGCGGTTTCCGCCGCACCCATGCGCGGCACCGTGCCGACCTGCTCGCCGGTCGCGGGGTTGAGCACGCGCAGCGTGGCGCCGGTGTCGGCGGCGGCCCATTCACCGCCGATCAGTGCGCGGTCTGTGAACAGGGTCGGGTCTTTCAACGCAAGCATGGCGTGTCCTCGAGGCAAAGTTGGAAAGTGGGGAGTGCGGTCAGCGCAAGGCGGCGTGGGCGGCCGCGATCTGCGCGCGCATGAAGGCCAGCGCCTTGCGCGCGGTGTCGTCCGAGTCGTGCCAGGGCTCGCGCCACAGCGCGATCAGGCCGGCCAGATCGGGGCCGAGCACGGAGGGCGAGAAAGACTCGAACAGGATCGGCCCGTCGTAGCCTGCCTGCGCGAGCGCACCGAAGAACGCGGGAAAGTCCAGGTTGCCCTCGCCGAGGCGGCCGCGGTGGCTGTCCGCCACGTGCACATAGCCCAGCAGGTCGCGCACGTCGAGCACGGCCTGCGCCAGCCGCTCTTCCTCGATGCACATGTGAAAGAGATCGGCATGCACGAACATCGCGTCGGAGCCGACCTGGCGAATCAGCGCGGCGGCCTGGCCCAGTGTGTTGATGAAGTTGCTCTCGTAACGGTTGAGCGCCTCCAGGCCCAGGCGCATGCCCGCGCTCTTCGCCTGTCCCGCCAGCCGCCGGTAGGCTTCCACCGCCCGCTCGCGCGCCATCTCCGAAGGCTGCACGGCATAGCGGTGCACCGCGGAAAACGAAGGGCCGCCCAGCAGCGGCGACCCCATGTCGCGCGCCACCGCGATGGCCTTGGCCACCAAGGCCTCGCCGCGCCCGGCGATCACCGGGTCGGGGTTCGACAGGTCGGCGCTGAGCTTGCCGCACATGGTGGCCATCACGCCCAGGCCGTGCTGTTCGGCCAGACGCGCGGTCATCCGGGCGTCGACGGTGTCGGGGTCGAAGATCAGCACCTCGACGAAGTCGTAGCCGATGTCGGCGGCGCGCTCGAACACGCGGCGCGCGCTGGCTTCGTCCCACTGCGGGGTGTAGACGAACATGTGGATGCCGAGCTTGTTCATTGCGCGCTCCCCTGCAGCGCCGCCACCGGTGCCTTGGCAAAGCGGCCGAAGACCGCAGCGCTGAGCCGCCCGCGCCAGATGTCCACCCCCACGGCCAGCAGGATGATGCCGCCGATGGTGATGCTCTGCAGCGAGGTCGACACGGCGTTGAGGTTCAGCCCGTTCTGCACCACCACGATGATCAGAACGCCGATCAACGTGTTGAGCACGTGGCCGCGCCCGCCCGCCAGGCTGGCGCCGCCCACCACCGCCGCCGCGATCGCCTGCAGCTCGATCAGCGAACCGTAGTTGGGCGAGCCCGAATTGAGCCGCGCGGCCAGCAGCACCGCGCCGATGCCGGCGCAAGCCCCTGCGATCACGAAGGCCAGCATGCGCACGCGCGGCACATGAATGCCCGACAGCCGCGCCGCCGACTCATTGCCGCCCACGGCATAGATCTCGCGGCCGAAGCGCGAGTGGTTCAGCACCATCGTGGCAAAGGCGTAGAGGCCGACCATGTAGTAGAACGGCAGCGGCACGCCCAGCAGCTCGCCGTAGAACAGCTGCCCGAGGTCGGGCGACAGCGAGAACACCGGCGTGCCTCCACCCACCGTGAGCGCGATGCCCTTGAAGGCGCTGAGCCCCGCCAGCGTGACGATGAAGGCCGGTATGCGCACATAGGCCACCAGCACGCCGTTGACCAGCCCCAGCACGCCGCCGAGCGCAATGGCCGCGGGCACCGCGACCCACAGGCTCACGCCGTTGAGCTTGACCATCACGGCCAGCACCATCGTGAGGTACGCGATCATCGAGCCCGGGCTCAGGTCGATGCCGCCCGTCAGGATGACCACGGTGGCGCCGATGGCAACGATCGACAGCACCGCCACCTGCAGCGCGATGTTGCGGAAGTTCTCCGCGGCCAGGAAGCTGGGCGTGGTCACCGCGACCACCGCCATGATCAGCAGCAGCGCGGCCATCGGGCCTGCGAACTGGCTGAGGACGGAACGTTTCATGTCGTCACTCCTTCAGGGATGAGGGGGTCGGCCGGCGCTTCGCGCTGCGCCTGCGAGGCACTGACCAGGTCCGCGTGCCGCACGTCGGCCGCGTCGCACACCGCCGTCACGCGGCCGTGCTGCACGATGGCGATGCGGTCGCTCATGGCAATCAGCTCGTTGTGGTCCGAGCTGATCAGCACGATCGACTTGCCGGCCGCGGTCAGCCGGTTGATGAGCCGGTACACGGCCAGCTTGGCGCCCACGTCGATGCCTTGCGTCGGCTCGTCCAGGATCAGCACGCGCGAACGCGCAAACAGCCAGCGCGCGATCAGCACCTTCTGCTGGTTGCCGCCCGAGATCTGGTTCACCGGCTTGTGCTGCGCCAGCGGCGTGATCTCCAGCTCGCGGATGTAGCCGGCCGTCACCCGGGCTTCTTGCGCATGGTCGAGCCGGGGGCCGTGCATCACGCCGCCCAGGTTAGCCATGGTCACGTTCGGTCCCGCGAAGAAGTTGAAGAACAGGCCGTCGAACTTGCGGTTCTCCGGCACCAGCGCAATGCCCGCGCGGATGGCGTCGGCCGGGCCGTGCAGGCGCAGCACGCGCCCGTCGAGCCGGACCTCGCCGGCCTCCAGCAGGTCGGCGCCGAACAGCGCGCGGGCGATCTCGGTGCGCCCCGCGCCGATCACACCGCCGAGCCCCAGCACCTCGCCGCGGCGCAGGTCGAAGCTCGCGCCGCGCACGCGGCTGGCGGTGCGCAAGCCCCGGGCCTGCAGCACCACTTCCGTGGTGGCGTGGCGCTCCTTCGGGTAGTGCTCACCGAGGTTGCCGCCCACCATGCGCGAGACGATCGCGTGCACGTCGAGCCGCGTCTCGCCCGAACGGCTGGCCACCTCGCCGTCCTTCAGGATCGTGACGGCATCGACCAGCTCACACACTTCGTCGAGGCGGTGCGAGATGTACAGGATGGCCACGCCGCGCGTCTTCATGCGCCGCAGCAGGCGGTGCAGCACGGCGATCTCGTCCAGGCCCAGCGCGGTGGTCGGCTCGTCCAGGATCAGCAGTTGCGCATCCTGGGACAGCGCCTTGGCGATTTCCACCAGCTGCTGCTCGGCCACCGACAGATCGGCCACGCGCGCGGCGGGGTCGATGGGAATGTCGAGCTGCGCCAGGATGTCGCGCGCGCCCCGCGCAATGGCCGGCCAGTCGACGCGCAGGCCGCCCCACTTCGACGGATGGCGGCCCAGAAAGATGTTCTCGGCCACGCTGAGCTGCGGCACCAGCGAGAACTCCTGGAACACCGTGGCCACGCCGTATGCGCGCGCCTGCGTCGGGTCGGCCAGGCGCACCGGTAGGCCGCGGTGCAGGATGGCGCCCGCGTCGGGCTGGATCACGCCCGACAGCAGCTTGATCAGCGTCGACTTGCCGCAGCCGTTCTCGCCGAGCAGCCCGTGGATCTCGCCCGCGTGCAGCTCGAGCGACACGCGGTCGTTCGCCTTCACGCCGGGAAAGGACTTGCAAAGACCCTGCAGCGCCCAGAGCGGCGTGCCTCGCGTGGGCGACGCGGGCATGACCGGTGTGCCGTCGTTCATGGCGTGCGTGCCCGCGGCTCAGTAAGCCTTGGAAGGCTTGGGGAACAGGTCGGCCGGCTGCCTGAGCACCGCCTGCACGTTGCCCTTGTGCACGATTTGTGTCGGCACGCCGACATAGCCACCGGCCGACTTCTTGTTGAGCAGGTCGAGCGCGAACAGCGCCGCCATGCGGCCCATGCCTACCGGCGAGGTGTTGGTGGTGGCCGTGACGCCGCCGCCATTGGCAATGTCTTCCAGCGCGCCGGTATCGCCGTCGTAGCCGAAGATGGAAATGTTGGTGCGGCCCAGGCTCTTGGCCGCCAACGCCGCGCCGAGCGCCATGTAGTCGCTCGAGGCGTAGATCGCATTGATGCCGGGGTTGGCCTGCAGCAGGTCCATGGCCGCGGTGTTGCCCTTCTCGACGCTCCAGCCGCCGTTGACGCGCGTGGCCAGCTTCCAGTTGCTGTCCTTGAGCCCGTCGAGAAAGCCGCCCGCGCGCTCGGTCGCGATGTAGCTGGGTTCGCCGTCGAGCACGCCCACCGACTTGGGTGCGTCCTTGGCCTGCGCGTGCGCCCACTCGGCGAGCGCGCGGTTGGCGTTGCGCTGGTTGACGCCGACCACGCCATGCACCGGCGTCGGGAAGTTGGGGATGTCGGAGTTGACGACCACCACCACCTTGCCGGCGTCGACCGCCTTCTTGATGAGCGGCGCGAGCGAGTGCTCGTCGAAGCTGATGATCAGGATCGCGTCCACGTCCTTGCGCGAAGTCACGTCCTGCAGCATGCCCATCTGGCCGGCCTGGTCGGAGCCCGCGTAGGGAGACAGCATGAACGACTTGATGCCGGGCACCGACTTGATGCCCTCGTACAGCGCCACGTGGTAGTTGTACTCGGTGCCCATCGGCAGGTAGGCGATGGTGGGCGTGCCGCCCTTGAAGCTCAGCTTGTCGAGCGTGGCCTGGGCGCCGGGCCCCAGCGGCCTGGGTGCGGGGTAGGCCGTGGTCTGGGCGGTGGCATGCGCCACCACCAGCGCGGCGGCCAGTGTCATCAGGGCCTTGAGGCCGGTCTTCGGCAGGTTCATCGTTGTCTCCATCGGGTTGTGATCGGGCACGCCGCGACGCCACTGCGTGCGGATGCATCGCAGCCCGGAGCGGTCGGGGCAAAAAGGGCGGTGGGCTAGAACACCGTTCGCACGATGCCGCCGTCCACGCGCATCGCCGAACCGTTGATGGCGCTGGCGCGTGCGCTGCACACGAAGGCCACCGTGTCGGCGATCTCGTGGGGGTCGATCAGCCGCGCGATCAGCGAGGTCGAGCGGTTCTCGCGCATGAAACGGGCCTCGGCCTCTTCATAGGGCAGCGCGGGAAACAGGTCTTGCACGAAGGCCCGTACGCCTTCGGTGCGGGTGGAGCCCGGCAGCACTGCGTTGACGGTGACGCCGGTGCCCTTGGTCAGCTCGGCCAGCGTGCGCGAGATGGCCAGCTCCATAGTCTTGGTCGCGCTGTAGTGCGGCAGTTCTGGTGCGGGCGAGACGCCCGATTCGCTGGAGATGAACACGATGCGCCCCTTGCCGCGTTCGAGCATGCCGCGGATGCAGTGCCGCGACAGGCGCACGCCGCTCATGATGTTGACCTCGAACAGGCGCAGCCAAGCCTCGTCGCTCACGTCGCAGAACGACATGGCCTCGTAGATGCCGAGGTTGTTGACGAGGATGTCGAGCGATCCCACCTGCGCGATGGTGGCCTCGCAACCAGCGGCCGTTCCGTTGTCGGCCACGAGGGCCTCGAGCCGGGCCTGCGGCACCGAGGCGGCGATGTCGTCCATCGCCGCCTGCACCACGGCCTGCGTGCGACCGTTGACGATCACATGCGCGCCTTCGCGTGCCAGCACGCGGGCGATCTCGCGCCCGATGCCGCCGCTGGAGGCCGTGACCAGGGCACGTTGACCCTTGAGTTGCAGATCCATCTTGTCTCCTGTCTTTTTTTAGGGGATGGGCGCGGGCGGGTGGGTCAGCCCAGGTTCGGCGAGCGCTTCCAGTCGCGCAGCGCGTACACGGTGCCGGGGCGTTTCTGCTCGGGGTTCGGGTTCTCGATGCGGCGGCGCAGGCTGTGAATGGGCGTGGCCTTGGCGTCAGTGCGGATCTCGATCACCGACGGGCCCGGGTGCGCGAAGGCCTCGTCCAGCGCGGCCTCGATCTGGTCAGGCCGATCGACCACGATGCCCTTCAGGCCGAGACCGGCGGCGGCAGCGGCGTAGTTGGGCTTGGCATGCTCGGACTGCAGGTCCACCGACAGCCGCGTGTTGTTGTAGAAGATCTGCTCCCACATGCGCAGCCAGCCCAGCTCGCCGTTGTTGAACACGATGTTGATGACCGGCATGTTGTAGCAAGCCTGCGTGGCCAGTTCGCCGATGGAGAACGAGAAGCCGCCATCACCGGCCACGGTGATCACGCGCTTGCCGGGCTTGACCATGCTCGCCCCCAGCGAGGCCGGCACCGCGTAGCCCAGGCTGCCCTGCCCCCGCGCATAGAGGAAGCGGCGCGCGGCCTTGAGCGCCGGCAGGTACTGACCGATCCAGCCCGAGGCAAAGCTGGCGTCACTGATCACCACGTCGTCGGCATCGAGCCGCGCGGCGAGCGACTTGAGCACGCGGCCCGGATGAATGGGCACGGCCTCCGACGCATGGTCGGCCGCGATCACGGCGGCCTGCTCGGCCTTCACTTCGTTCACGCGGCTGTCCCAGGCTTCGACGCGATGGGCCTTGAGCAACGGGTTCAGCTCGTCAAGCACTTCACGGATGTCGCCGAACAGCGCCACTGTGGGGCGGAAGGTGCGGCCGTGCTCCTGCGGGTCGTCGTCGATGGTGATGGTGGCTTGCTGCGGCGTCGGCAGCGTCCAGTTGCTGGCGGTGTTCTGGCTGGCCTTGCAGCCGCACCAGATGATCAGGTCGGCCTCGGGCGCGAGCGCCAGCGCGGCCTTCGAGCCCATCGGGTTGAGCACGCCCACCGAGCGCTCCGACACTTCGGAGATCACACCCTTGCCCGACAGCGAGGTCGCCACGTAGGCGCAGCTGCGGTCGGCCAGCGCCTGCAGCTGCGCGTAGGCGCCCGACATGTGCACGCCGCCGCCGGCCACGATGAGCGGGCGGCGGGCCTTGGCGATCAGTGCCGCGGCCTCGGCCAGGTGTTGCTTCATGGCGCGCGCGCGGTGGGCCGGTGCGCGGATGTAGCGGTCGTCGGCGAGCGCGGGGGCCGTGGCCGGGTCCCACTCGGCGTCCATCACGTCGTGCGGCACGATGATGGCCACGGGGCCGGGACGCGGCGAGGTCGCGACGCGAAACGCGGTACGGATGATTTCCTGGAACGAGCTCGCCGTGGGCACCATGAAGGTTTCCTTGGTGATCGACTTCAGGAAGCTCAACTGGTCGAAGCCCTGCGAGGCCACGCCCTTGGCCTTCAGCGGCAGCCAGTCGCGCGGCAGTTCGCCGACGATGGCGACCAGCGGGATCGAGGCATTGAGCGCCTCCACCAGCCCGTCGGTGAGCTTGGTGGCGCCGGGGCCGACCGTCACGTCGCACACACCGGGCTTGCCGGTGAGGCGCGCATAGGCATCGGCTGCGTAGACGCCGTTGCGCTCATCGCGCACCAACACGTGCTTGATGCGGTCCTGGCGCTGCGCGATGCCTTCATAGAGGCCCGAGGTCTGGCCTCCGGGCATGCCGAAGACCACTTCGACGCCGTACTCGATCAACATTTCCGTCAGCATGTCTCCGCAATGGGCCATGGTTCATCTCCTGGGTAGGTGTGTTCAAAAAAAGGGAATAAGGGAGGCGCGCGTTCAGACCAGGTACTTCCAGTCCTTCCTGGCTTTCTCGTAAGGGGCGGGCCACGCGATCTCGGCGCCCAGGACGCGCGCGGCGTGCAGCGGGTAGTACGGGTCGCGCAGGAACTGGCGGCCGACCGCGACCACGTCGGCCCGGCCGTTCTTCAGTACTTCTTCGGCCAGCAGCGGGTGGTCGAGCATGCCGACCGCCGCGCTGGGCACGCCGGCCTCGCGGCGGATGGCTTCGGCGAACGGCACCTGATAGCTGGGAAAGGCGTCGAAGCGGATGCCGCTGGTCGGCGCCATGGCGCCCGAGCTGGCAATGACCAGGTCGACGTACTCGCGCAGGCCAGCCACGCGGGCCACCACTTCGTCTTGCTGTGCGCCACCTTCGTCGCGCTCGATGGTCGAGACCTTCATGAAGATCGGCTTGTGGCGCGGCCAGGTCTCGCGCAGGGCCTGCAGCACATCGCGCAGGAAACGCAGCCGATCGGTGCCGTAGGCGTCGTCGCGCCGGTTGCTCAGCGGCGAGCTGAATTGGTTGACGAGGTAGCCATGCGCTGCATGCAGCTCGATGTAGTCGAAGCCGGCTTCGTTGGCGCGCCGCGCGGCCTGCGCGTAGCTGTCGACCAGCGCCGCGACCTCGGCCTGCGTGAGCTCATGGGGCAGTGGCCACTTGTCGGCAAAGGCGATGCGCGACGGCGCCACCAGCCCCTGGTCGAAGAACTCGCCCTTGCGGCCGGCGTGGCCCAGTTGCACACCGACCTTGGCGCCGTGCTGCTGGCAGCCCTGCGCGATGCTGCGCAGGCCCGGCACGTGCTCGTCCTTCCAGATGCCCAGGCACCCGGGCGTGATGCGGCCGAGCGGATGCACCGCCGTCATCTCCAGCGAGATGAGCCCGGCCTGCCCGACCGCGCGGCTCGCGTAGTGGGTGCGGTGCCAGTCGTTGGCAAAGCCGTCGACGGCCACGTACTGGCACATCGCGGACATCATGAGGCGGTTGCGCGCCTGCACGTCGCGAAACGCGATGGGGGTGAAAAGCATGGGCGTGGACATGGGCCTGTTCCCTTTCAGCGCACGTAGCCGCCGACCACGCCGCCGTCGACCGTGAGGGCCGCGCCGTTGATGACGGCGCTGTCGTCGCAGCACAGGAACAGCACCGCCTTGGCGACCTCTTCCGGCGTGATGCTGACCTTGAGCGCGTTGCGCTGGCGATAGAAGTCCTCGAGCTGCTCGGGCGCCACGCCGTGGCGCTTGGCGGCGTTGATGCGCTGCTCGGGCGTGAAGATGCCGGTGCCGCGGATCACGCCGTCGGGCAGCACCATGTTCACGCGGATGCCAAAGGGGCCGCCCTCTTCCGCCAGGCAGCGCCCCAAGTGCAACTGTGCCGCCTTGGCCGCGCTGTACGCCGTGGCCTTGGGCGTGGCCGCCACCGCCGACTTGCTGGTTACGAACACCAGTTGCCCGCCGGTGCCGCGGCGCTTCCACTCGCGAAAGGCCTGCTGGCTCACGAGGAAGGAACCGCCGGCATGGGTGTCGAGCATCAGGCGCCACTGCTCGACGCTGGTGTCCTCGATGGCGGCGCCGAAGTGCGAACCCGCATTGCTCACCACGATGTCAAAGCCGCCGAAGCGCGCGCGCACCTGGTCGAAGGCGGCGGCCACGCTCTCGGGAATGCGCACGTCGGCCTGCACCGCCAGGCAGCGGTCGGCACCGCCGAGCGGCCGCAGCAGCGCCAGGGTTTCGGCCAGCCGCTCGGCGCCGCGCGCCAGGATCGCGACCGAGGCGCCCTCTTGCGCCAGGCGCAGCGCGGTGGCGCGGCCAATGCCATAGGAGCCCCCTGTGACCACGGCCACGCGGCCAGCGAGCTTTCCTTCAGACATGAACGTCTCCTTTGACGGGATTCATCGATGCGGAAATCTTATGCATGGAATTACTTTCTGTCAATTTAAATACGGAAGGAATTTACTTCCAAATTCAGGGCAAGCATGGGCGCTGCGGATGAAGACCGCGAAAATCAGTGCGTGCGCAGGCCCGCGGTTGCCAGCTTGTCGAACACGCCCTGGTTGCTCGCGAGCATGTCCAGGTAGGCCTCGGCCATGTCGTCGTACAGCGGCCTGAGCGCGGCGTTGGGTTCGATCGGATCGCCCTTGGTGCGGTTCATCTGCTGCGACGCGGTGGCCAGGTCGCTGTACAGGCCCACGGCCTTGCCGGCGACGAGCGCGGCGCCCAGCGTGCCGAACTCCTCGCGGTCGAGCGTGCGGTACGGCAGCCCCAGGATGTCGGCCTTCACCTGCTTGAACACCTGGCTGCGCGCCCCGCCGCCGATGCCTATGACATGGCTGGCATGGAAGCCGGGCACCAGCGCCTCGACGCTCTTCAGGTAGGCCCGGTACTCGTAGCCGATGCCTTCCAGGATCGCGCGGTACAGGTGCTTGCGCTTGTGCGCCCAGTTGAGCCCGACGAACGCGCCGCGCATGGTCGTGTTGTTGGGGCACACGCGCCCGCCCAGGTGCGGCAGGAACAGCAGTTTGTCGGCGCCCGGGGGCGCCTTCTCGGCCATGCGGCCCAGACGCTGGTAAACGCTCTCGTCGTCCAGCTCGCAGATGGCTTTCTCGAGCTGCGAGAACTCGTCGCGGAACCAGCGCAGGTTGAGCCCGCCGCCGTTGACGTAGGCCATGGCGAAGTACAGCCCCGGAATCACGTGCGGGCAGGAGAACAGCATGCCGTCGCCCTCGTCGGCCACGTAGCGGTCGACCACGATCGACAGGCAAGCGGCCGTGCCCGCCACGTCGAACACCATGCCCGGCTGCACGATGCCCGCGCCCAGCACGTTGGCCGTGGCGTCGCCGCAGCCGGCGGCAATGGGCGTGCCTTCGCGCAGGCCGGTGAGCGCGGCGGCGCGGCTGTCGACGCGGCCCACGATGTCGGTCGGATCGACGATGCGCGGCAGCTTGCTGTCGTCCAGGCCGAACTCGGCCAGCAACTCCTTGTTCCAGCGGCTGCGCGCGGTGTCCGCGAAGTTGCTGAACGGCAGGTAGGTGCGGTCGATGAAGGCGTCGCCGCCGCGCAGGCCCGCCATGCGGCCGGCCACGTAGGCCGAGGGCACGACGAACTTGCTGATGCGGCCGTACACCTCGGGGTGCTCGTTCTTCCAGTAGAGCATCTTGGCGCCATGCGAGAACGAGGGCGGCCCGCCGGCCGAGCGGATGATCTCGCCGCGGCAACGCTTGAGCTGCTCGATGTAGGGCGCGCAGCGCGTGTCGAGCCACGAGTCGTACACCGTGGGCGCATTGCCCTCGGTGTCGACCGTGCCCACGCCGGCCATCTGGCCATCGCAGGCGATGCCCGCGATGTCGCGTGGGTTCACGCCCGAGCGGCTGATGCACGCCTTGATGGTGTTCATCGCCGCGCCGTAAATGTCGTCGGGCAGTTGCTCGACGGCGCCGGGCGCCGGGTACAGCAGCTTCGACTCTTCGAACGCGTCCGCCACGAGGTGGCCGGCTTCGTCGTAGAGCGCCGTCTTCGTGCCCATGGTGCCGATATCGACCCCGATCAGGTAAGCCATGTCTTTGTCTCCGTCTTTCTTGTCGTCTCGTCTTGTCGTCTTCTCACGCCGTCTTCTCACGCCGCCAGGCCCTGCCTGCGCCGGCGCAGCGCCGTCAGCCCGTCGAGCACCACCACCAGGCTCAGGATGGCGCCCAGTGCCACGCCCTGCCATTGCGGCGCCACCTCGACCAGGTTGAAGCCATTCTTGAGCAACGCCATGAAAAGCGCACCCAGCGCCGCGCAAAGCACCGAGCCGCGCCCGCCCGCCAGCACCGCGCCGCCGATCAGGCAGGCGATGATCACTTCCATCTCCGCGCCGACACCCAGGTAGCGGTTGGCCATGCCCACGCGCGCCGTGGCCATCAGCCCGGCCAGCGCGGCCAGCCCGCCCGTGAGCACGAACACGCCGAAGGTCGCGCTACGCACCGGCAGCCCCAGCAGCCGCGCCGAAGCCGTGTTGCCGCCGATCAGGTAGAGCTGCCGCAGCCGGGGCCAGCGCGCCAGGCCCCAGTCGGCCGCCACCACCAGCAGCAGCCCGACCCACACCACCGCGTAGAGCCCCCCCAGCTTGGCATTGCCCAGCGCCACGAAATCGGCCGGCATCGAGGTGAAGCCCGCCACGCCGAGCCCGCGCACCAGCCACTCGATCACGCCGCGCACGATGGCCAGCATCGCCAGCGTGGCGATCAGCGGATTGATGCCCAGCACCGCCACCAGCAAGCCGTTGAGCGCGCCCACCAGCAGGCCGCAGCCCATTGCCAGTGCACAGGCCGTGACCACGCCCAGCCCGGCGTTCATGGCAATCGCGGCCACGATGCCCGACAGCCCCATCACTGCGCCAATGGACAGGTCGAAGTTGCCCACGACGAACAGCAGCGTCATGCCGACCACCAGGATGAGCATCGGCCCGACGATGGTCTGCAGCGAGTCGAGGTTGTTGATGTCGCCGAAGGCGTCGCTGCCGAACGCCAGCACGGCAAGCGCCAGCAGCACCAACCCGGCGGGAATGCGCAGCGAACGAAGGATGAAATTGACCATGGGGTTGCTCCTTGCTCCTTTTGCCTCAGCGGCGGCGCATTTCGAGGCGCCGGTCCAGCGCCACCGCCACGATCAGCAGCACGCCCACCACCAGCGACTGCAACGCGGGCTCGACATCGAAGGCCACCATGCCGTTGACCACCACCGACAGGAAGGCCAGCCCCAGGAAGGCGCCCGCCAGCGTGCCCTTGCCGCCCGCCAGGCTGGCGCCGCCCAGCACCGCCGCCGTGACCAGCGTGAACTCGAGCCCGTCGCCGAGCTGCGCGTCGGCATGGGTGACGCGCGAGGCCGCCACCAGCCCGGCCGCGCCGGCCGCCAGCGCGCTGCAGGCGAAGGCTGCGATCTTGATGCGGTCGACGCGCAGCCCATACAGCACCGCGGTGGCCGCGCTCTCGCCGGCCAGGTACAGGCGCCGGAACATGGCGGTGCGCCGCTCCAGCACGCTGAAGACCACCAGCATGGCCAGCGCAACGATCACGATCAGGTGCACGCCGCCCACCTGCAGCCGCGCGAGCTGCCGGAACTGCGAAGAGAAGGTCTCGCCCACGAGCAGGGTGTTGAGCACGCCGCTGAGCCCGCGGATCAGCACCATGGTGCCGATGGTGAGCATCAGCGAGTTGAGCCGCAGCTTCACGGTAAGCAGCCCGTTGACCACGCCGAAGAGCAGCGCGCCCCCCAGGGACAGCAGCGCCGCCGCGCCGAACGACAGGTCCATCTGCATCAGAAAGCCCGCGAAGGCCCCTGTGAAGCCGTACACAGCGCCTGCCGACAGATCGATCTCGCCGGTGGCCATCACGTAGACGAAGCCGCTCACGGCCAGCGTCTGCAGCGACAGGTCGAGCAAGATCGCGTAGAGGTTGCCGGCCTGCGCGAAGCGCGGATGCGCCAGGCCCAGCAGCAGCGTGGCGGCCACCACCATCAGGGCAATGGGCACAACCTGGCGGTCGACCGCCGAGAGTGTGTGGTGGCGCGCCGCCGGCGACGGGTTTTGCAATGCGAGGGGTTTCATGCGGGCACTCCCTGTTCCTGTGCCACGGGCGCGTGGCCGGCGGCATGGGTCATGATGGTTTCGGCGTCCATCTGCTTTTGCGCGAGCGCGCAGTCGCCGACGATGCGGCGCGAGCGCATCACCACGATGCGGTCGCACAGCGCGAGAAGTTCGGGCAGCTCCGACGACATCACGAGCAGGCCCTTGCCGGCGCGCGCGAGGCCGCGCAGGTGGCGATGAATGTCGGCCTTGGCGGCCACGTCCACGCCGCGCGTGGGCTCGTTGATGAGCACGACTTGCGGGTCGTCGGCCAGCGCGGCGGCCAGCATCACCTTCTGCTGGTTGCCGCCGCTCAGGTCGCAAGGCGGCGTATCGGGGCCCGAGGCCTTGATCGAGAAGCGCTGCATGTAGCCGCGCGCGAACGCCACGGCCTCCTGCCCACGCAGCCAGCCCGCCAAGCCGCTGAAGTTCGACAGCACCGGCGCCGAAATATTGGCTGCGATGCTGCTGCGCATGAAGAGCCCCGCGTCCTTGCGGTTGGTGTTGACGAAGCCCACGCCATGGCGCCGCAGTTCGTGCGGCAGCAGGCGCGGCACCTCTTGCCCGCGCACCCTCAACCGGCCCGTGGCCACGTGCAGGCCGAAGAGTGCGGGCGCCACCTCGCTGCTGCCCGAGCCTTCGAGGCCAAACAGGCCCACCACCTCGCCCGCGCGCAGCGACAGGCTCACGCCGTCGAGGCGGCCTGGGACGCGCAGGTCGCGCACGTCGAGCACGACTTCGCCGGTTGCCGGGCTCGCCGTGCGCGCCGCCGTGTCGAGCACCAGCTCGCGCCCGGCCATGCGGTTGACCAACTCGGCCTCGGTGGCATGACGGCAGTCGAAGGTCTCGATGTAGCGGCCGTCGCGCAGCACGCTCACCGCGTCGCAGGCGCCGAGAATCTCGGGGATGCGGTGGCTGATGAAGAGAATGGTCTCGCCGCCGTCGGCCAGCTTGCGCAGGATGCGCATGAGCCGGTCGGCCTCGGCGCTCGACAGGCCCGAAGTGGGCTCGTCGAGGATCAGCAGCTTGCGCGGCTGGTTGAGCGCCCGCAGGATCTCGATCAGTTGCTTCTGGCCCAGCGTGAGCTGCGCCATCGACGTGTCGGGATGCAGCGCGAAGTCGAAGCTCGCGAGCGCGCGCCGCGCTTCGGCGCGCAGGCGGGGCGCATCGATCAGCCCGCCGCGCAAGAAGCGGCGCAGGTCGGGAAAGATGTTCTCGGCCACCGAGAGGTTGTCGAACACCGCGAGCTCCTGGTGCACCATGATCACGCCCAGGCGCCGGGTGTAGGCCGTCTCGTAGCGTTCATAGACGCGGCCGTCGAGCGCGATGGTGCCGCGGTCGGGCGCCACCTCGCCCTTGATGACCTTCATCAGCGTGCTCTTGCCCGCGCCGTTTTCGCCGAGCACGGCGTGGATGGTGCCGCGCCGCACGCTGAAGGACACGTCCTGCAGCGCGCGTACCGCCCCGTAGGACTTGGACACGCCGTCGATCTTGAGGCTGCAATCGTCTGTCATGGCGACGCTCAGCTGCGGTACTGCGGGATCTTCTGGTGGTTGAACAGGTCCACCGTTTCGCGCGTGATCAGCTCGGTGCCCATGAGCACCTGCTGCGGCGCGGGCATGGCGCCCGCGGCCTTGTTGTCGGCTGCGATGGGCACGCCTGCCAGGCCGTTGGGGCTGTTCCAGGCCTCGAGCATCTGCACCGCGCTGTAGCACTGCAGTGCCGTCTTGTTGATGATGGAGCCCTTGATGAGTCCCTTCTTGATGAACTCCAGCACCGGCGATTCGCGGTCGTGCACGACCACGGTGATCTTGCCCAGGTCCACGCCCATCTCCTCGGCTGCCAGCGCGATGCCGCTGCCCGAACTGGAGTCGAGCCCGACCACCGCGTTGAGCCCCTTGTAGGTGTTGAACATCGCCTTCGACGAGGCAATGGCGGCTTCGGTGCTGGCCTTGTCGTCGACGCGCCCGACCATCTCCCACTCGCTGTTGGCCTTGAGGTAGTCGGACAGGCCCTTGACCTTGGCGTCGGTGTTCGAGGCGCCCCAGTTGCCACTGGCGACGTACTTGCCCTTCTTGCCCGCGAACTTGATCAGTGCCTTGGCGGTGTCGGCGCCGCAGGCGTAGTTGTCCATGCCGATGAAGCTCAACGCGCCGCTGTCGGGCACGTTGGCCTCGATCACCACCACCGGAATGCCTTGCGACATCGCGCGGCGAATGGCCGGCACCGCGCCGGGCTCCCACAGGCTGGTGATGATGCCGGCCGGCTTCTTGGCGATGGCCTGCTCGACGGCGGCGGCATGGCCCACCGGGTCCCAGCCCTGCGGGCCGACTGTGCGGATGTCGGCGCCGAAGGCCTTGGCCGCATAGCGCATGCCGAGGTGGCAATCCAGCAGGTAAGGATGGCCGAGCAGCTGCGAGGCGTAGTAGTAGGTACGGCCCTTGGCTGGGGCCTGCGCATGGACCGAGGCGCTGCCGGTCATGAGCGCGGCGCCGGCGCCGAGCACGGACGCGCCGAAGGCACGGCGCCGGGGAATGAAGCGGGTGGATGTCATGGTCTTGTCTCCGGGGTGAAGTCTTTGTCGATCGGGGGAACGCGGGCTATCGCAGGTAGGCGGCGCCGAGGCCGCCGTCTACGCACAGGGCGGCGCCGGTGATGCTGGCGCTGCGCGCCTGGTCGCACAGGAACAGCACGGCGCGCGCCACGTCGTCGGGGCCGATGGCGGCCTTCAGTGCGTTGCGCTGCGCGTAGTAGTGCTCCAGCGCCTCGGGCGCCACGCCGTGCCGGCGTGCATTGGCAGTGCGCTGGTCGGCGTCGAAGATGCCGGTGCCGCGGATCACACCGTCGGGCAGCACGCTGTTGACGCGAATGCCGTGCGGGCCGCCCTCTTCCGCGAGGCAGCGCGCCAGGTGCAACTGCGCCGCCTTGGCGCAGGCATAGGCCGACGCGCCCGGGCTCGCGGCCACGGCCGCCTTGCTGGCGACGAACACCAGGCAGCCGCCGGTGCCCCGGCGCTTCCAGTGCGCGAAGGCGGCACGGCTGAACAGGAAGGCGCCGCCCAGGTGGGTGTCGAACACCGAGCGCCAGGTGCCGGGCGAGACGTTCTCGATGACGTCGGCGTGGTGAAAGCCCGCATTGCTGACCACAATGTCGATGGCGCCGAAGCTCTGTTCGACATCGGCCATGAAGCGCTCGACGTCCGCAGGCTCCCCGACATCGCCGGGCGCCACCATCCACGGCGCATCGGTCTCGCGCAACGCCTGCAGCTGCGCGTCGTCGCGGGCCAGCACCGCGATGCGCGCGCCCTGCGACGCCAGCAGCCCGGCAATGGCCAGCCCGATGCCCGAGCTTGCGCCGGTGACGACGGCCACGCGCCCGGCGAGCGGGCCGCCCTGTTGCGGGGCCTGGCGCGGGCGTTCGGAAGCGGCGGGTTGAAAGGGCTGTTGCATGTCCGTGATCGGTTGTCGTGGAATTTAATACCGCGATATTTTTGATGCAAGGAAATTCCTTCCATCGTTTTCCCCCACGGGAAAACCCGAACATCATTCGCTGCAGCAGGATCTGCAGGAGGCTGGCGCGCAAGGGCCGCTACCATGGAGGAAAATTTCTTCCATTGCCACAGGAGGCCCGAAAAATGACCACTCAGCTTGACCGGACCGGCGTGCTGAACACGATCCGCCAGGCGCAGGGCCAACTGAACCCCGCGTTGAAGCGCATCGCGAACTACGTGCTCAAGCACCCGGACATCGTCAAGACGCAGTCCATCAAGGACCTGGCGGAGGTGTGCGAGGTGTCGGAGTCGACCATCACGCGCTTCGTGCAGGCGCTCGACGTGCCGAGCTACCAGCAGCTCAAGATCGGTATCGCCGAAGCGCTGTCGACCCACGGCAAGGCGACACCCGCGGCGCACGAGGCCTTTGTCTACGACGACATTTCAGCCTCGGACACCAATGCGCAGATCATCAAGAAGATCCTGTTTCGCAACATCAGCGCGCTCGAAGACACGGCGCAGCGGCTCGACCTGAAGCTGCTCGACAAGGTGGCCGCCGCCATCGACAAGGCCGACTCGCTGGCCTTCTTCGCCATGGGCTCGTCCACGCTGGCGGCCGAGAACGCGGTGATGCGCTTCATGCGCGTGGGCAAGCGCTGCATCTTCTACAAGGACCAGGGGGTGCAGCAGATTTCGGCCGCCACGCTGGGCAAGAGCTCGGTGGCCTTTGCTATCAGCAACTCGGGCCGCACCATTCCGGTGGTGGAGGCGCTGCGCACGGCGCAAAAGCGCGGCGCGACCACGGTGGCCATCACTTCGTACCCCGATTCACCGCTGGCGCAGAGCGCACACCTCACGCTGCTGACGAACACCACCGATGCGGCCGTGGGCTCGGCGCCGTACCACGAGGCGATGCTGTCGAAGATGGCGCAGCTGCTGGTGACGGACGTCGTGTATTCGCGCTACGCAGTGAAGCACGTCGACAAATCGATTGCCGCCATCAAGGACACCAACACTGTGACCGAGGGCAGCCGCTACCGCTAGCCGCCTAGCGGCGTCCGGCGGCGCGGATCTGCGTCGCCGTCTTCGCCCACGTCTTCTCGAGCATGCGCGACAGGTACGAGCTCGACTCCCACCCCACCTGCAGCGCAATGGACAGCACCGAGTCGCGCGTGTTCTCCAGCAGGTACACGGCCCGCTCCATGCGCCGGCGCTGCAGGTAGGCCAGCGGCGAAACGCCGTGCTTCATGCGGAAGATGCGCTCCACCTGCCGGCGCGACAGCCGGTGCTGCTGCGCGAAGGCGTCGAGCGACAGCGGCTGCGCCAGGTCGCCCTCGATGGCCTCGGCCAGCAGCTCGGCCACGAGCAGCCCCGAGGCCGGGTCACCGTCCGACAGCGGGTTGCCGCTGAGCCGCGCGGCCTCCATGACGAGCGCGCCGCACAGCGCGTAGTTCTGCCCGTCGCCGGCCTTCGCCGACTCGAACATGCGCTGCGACAGCGCGCGCAGCGCGGTGCTGCCCGCGCGCATGCCCTGCGCCGGCCGCTCCACGCCCTGCGCCTGCAGCGCCGTGGCCCACAGCGCGGGATCGACATAGACCGCGACGTGGGTCTGCCCGCCGGTCAACGTGGTGGTCGAGTGCGCGCTGCCCGCCGCGAACCACACGAAGTGGCCGGGGCCCAGGCGCTGCGCCTGGCCGCGCGCGTCGCCGATGCTGAAACGCCCCGCGATGGGCACGAACAGCATGTCGCAGTCGTGCACATGGGGATCGGTGACGTAGCGGTCGCTGGCGTTCGCCACCATGGTGGCGTGGTGTGACAGCCGCTCGACAAACAGCGATTGGCGGGGTGCCGTCGGGCGGGTGTTCGCGTGCATGGCCACTCCTTGTCGCATATGAATCAGCGGATGTCGCAATCGGTCGTGCGCGTTTGCGCACGCTCAACAGAATCGGGAAACACCACTCCTGCAAGCAAAAAGCATGACACATCCACCTCTGCGCCGCGCGCTACTGGGCCTGGCGGCCGCCGGCCTTCTCTGCGGACCCGCCGCCTCCTGGGCGGCCACCGACGCGGCCTACCCGACGAAGCCGGTCACCATCATCGTACCGTTCCCCGCCGGCGGCGGCACCGACGTGATTTTCCGCTCGGTGCAGATCCGGCTGCAAGCCGCGCTGGGCGTCTCGGTGATCATCGACAACCGCGCGGGCGCGGGCGGCACCGTGGGCACCGGCTTCGGCGCCAAGGCCACGCCGGACGGCTACACGCTGGTGGCCGCCACCACGACCACCATCGCCTCGGCCGAAGCGGTGTACCCCAAGCTGCCCTACGACCCGCTGAAAGACCTCGCGCCCGTCGGCACCATCGGCACCACGCCCTTCGTGCTGGTGGTGACGCCCGCGCTGGCCGCGCGCGACCTGAAGGGTTTCGTCGACTACGCCAAGGCCAACCCCAAGGCGCTGAACTACGGCAGCATCGGCAACGGCAGCCTGAGCCACCTGACGGGCGAGCTGTTCAAGCAGCGCACCGGCATCGAGATGACGCACGTGCCCTATCGCGGCGCGGCGCCCGCGCAGTCCGACCTGATGGGCGGCCAGATCCAGGCGCTGTTCGACAACCCGCCCGCGCTGATGGCGCAGGTGCGCGGCGGCCGCATGCGGGCACTGGCCATCAGCGAACCCTCGGCCGGCTTCACCGACGTGCCGACCTTCGAGCAGTCCGGCATCAAGGACTTCAAGCCGCAGCTCTGGTATGGCCTCATGGCGCCGGCCGCCACGCCGCCGCCGGTGTTGCAGCGCCTGCGCACCGCGCTCGACAAGGTGATGCACGACCCGGCGCTGCGCGCCGACATGCTCTCCAAGGGCGTGACGCCGTGGAACGTGCCGCCCGAGACCTTCGCGGCGCAGATCCGCGGCGACATCAAGCTCTGGGGCGGCATCGCGCGCTCGGTCAACGCGAAGGCCGACTGACGATGGCCCTGAGCGTTCACAACATCCACGTCTTCGTGGGCGCCGACCCGAGCGTCGGCGGCAACCCCGCGCCGGTCTGGCTGGAGGCCGACGCGCTCTCCAGCGCGCAGATGCAGGAACACACGCGGCGCAGCGGGCACGAATCGGTCTTCGTGCTGCAGCCCGCGAACCGCGCGCAGCACCAGCTGCGCATGCGCTACTTCGTGCCGAACCACGAAATGGAAATGTGCGGCCACGCCACCGTCGGCGCGCTGTGGCTGCTGCACCGGCGCGGTGAATGGAACGGCACGCCCGTCGCCATCGAAACGCTGAGCGGCCCCGTGACGGGGCGCCGCGTCGACGGCACCGTGCAAATCAGCCAGCCGCGCGCGGTGGTCGAAGAAGTCACGCAGCGCGCACTGGTCGAAGAAATAGCGCAGTGCCTGGGCATCGACGCCGCGCAGATCGCGGGGCCGGTGCTCAACGCCGCCACCAGCCGCGTGAAGACCCTGGTGCGGCTGGCCGACACCGCGCAGCTGCATGCGCTGCGCGTCGACTTTTCGCGCGTGCAGTCGCTGTGCGAGCGCCTGGGCTCCACCGGGCTGTATCCGTATGCGATGTCGCGGGACGAGGCCGACACGGTCAGCGCGCGGCAGTTTCCGAAGTCGTCCGGCTACCCGGAAGACGCGGCCACCGGCATTGCCGCCGCCGCGCTCGCGTGGGGCCTGCGCCGGCTCGGCCTGGTCGGCGACGACGCGGTGTCGGTCACGGTGCGCCAGGGCGAGGCCATGGGCTCGCCTTCGGCGATCAAGGTCGGCTTGCCGCCGGAGGCGATGGCGCACGAAGGCTGCTGGGTCGGCGGCGAGGCCTGCGAAGGCTCGCCGGCGGACCTGCGCCTCGATTTGCTGTGCCCGCCCGAAGTGGCGCGCGCCAAGCCGTCGGGCGCCTACGCCACCTTCTCGAAGGCCGGCAACCTGCTGCATTCGAGCGGCGTGGTCGGTCGCGAGAACAGCGAGGCGATCACGGGGCAGTTGCGTAGCGCCGACGATGTGCCGCGCGGCCAGCGCGCCGCCGTGGCCGCCGTGGGCGCCCTGCTGCGCGCCGCGCGGGAAGAACTGGGCAGCCTCTCGCGCGTGGCCCGCGTGGTCGCGCTGAACGGCTACCTGCAGGCCTCGAGCGATTTCACGGACCACGTGCCGGTGATGGACGCGGCCTCCGAGGTGCTGCGCCAGCTGTTCCCGCACACCGCGCTGCCGGCCCGCACCACCGTGGGCGTGGCGTCGCTGCCGCGCGGCGGCGTGGCCGAGGTCTCGCTGGTGCTCGAGCTGCGCGACTGAACAGGCCGCGCGAGGGCCGATGCGACTCAAGGGCGTCGGCGTGGCTCTGGGTGTGGCTTCGCGGGGCGTGCCTATTTTTCAGGCAGAGGGCCTGGCGTGCTCGTCACCACCGCAGACGTCGCCGGCCGCGCGAGCCCCAGCGCGCCTTCGAGCATGCGCATGATGGTCTCGCGCGCCAGGTCGAAGTCGGCCGGCTCCAATGCCTTCTTGCCGAGCAGCATGCGCATCTGCCACGCGAAGTCGGCATAGGTCTGCGTCATGGCCCACAGCGTGAACAGCAGGTGCGCCACGGGCAGCGGCGCGACGTCGCCGTTGCCCATCCAGCGATGCAGCACGGCGGCTTCGGCGCGGAAGGCGGGCACGAGCTTGGCCTCGATGTCGTCACCGCACTGCGGCGCCTGCGAAATGATTTCCTGCGCGAACAGGCGCGAGCCCGAGGGATGGTCGTACGAGAACTGGAGCTTTTGCGTCACGTAGCGCTCCAGCGCCGCGTGCGGCTCCAGGTCGGCGGCGGCCAGGCTGTCGAGGTTGGACAGCCACGAGTCGAGCACGTCGTTGAACACGCGCCGGTACAGCGCCTTCTTCGAGGGGAAGTAGTACAGCAGGCTCTGCTTCGAGATGCCGGCCTCGGCCGCGATGTCGTCGATGGAGACACCGCCATAACCCTGCAGCGCGAAGCGCTCCTGCGCGACCGCGAGGATGGCGCTCTCCAGGTTCTGGCGGCGGGCCTGGCGCTTGACCGCCGGTGGGCGCGCGGTGCTCATGGGTTCCTCATCCGCGCGAGAAAGCGCACCAGCCGCTCGTCGCCGCACTGCGTGACGTTGAAGCGATACCACGCGAAGGGCTGCGGCGTGCCGCCGAAGTCGCTTGCCGCCGCGAGCGGCAGGCCCTGCTTGCGCGCCTCCTGCAGCACCGCGTCGGTCGTCGGCCTCGGCTCGCTGCCGGGCGGCCAGCCCGCGCAAAGAAAGGGGCCGCCGTCGGGCGCGTACAGCGCCTGCAGGCCCGCGCCGGTCAGCAGCGACAGCGTGCGCTCGCCCGCGATCTTCAAGGCCGTGTTGAGCTTCTGCAGAAAGCGCGGGTAGCCCGCGTCGGACAGCACCTCGCAAGCCACGCGCTCCTCGAACTCGCTGGGCCCGAGCGTGGTGTGCAGGCAGCGCAGCGCGGCGTCGTCGGTCCAGCGTTGCGGCAGCAGCACATGCGCCAGCCGCAGCCGAGCCGACAGCGTGGTCGACACGCCGCCGATCTGCGCCACGCGCTGCAGGCCGTCCATGGCCGCCAGGCTCGGCGCCTGCAGCGGCGACAGGCCGCGCCAGGTGTCGAGCTCGATCACGCGCAGGTCGTGCCGCTCGGCGGCCTGCAGCGCCTGGTGCGCGCCCTGCGGGCTCATGCAGATGCCCAGCGGGTTCGACACGGCGGTCGACACGAACAGCAAGCGCCGATGCGCTTCGGCAGGCAGCTGCGATGCGAGCCCGTCGAGCGCGGCGATGTCCAGGCTGCCGCCGCGCCGTGGCACTTCGAGAATGCGACGCCCCAGCGTGAGCACGAGGTTGCGCAACTGGCGCGACGCGGGCGACTCGACCAGCACGGCGTCGCCGGGTGCGGTCCACGCCTGCAGCAGGCACATGGTGGCACCGAGGCTGCCCGCGGCCGTCATCACCTGCTGCGGCGCCAGCGCGGGCAGCTCGGCGTGATGGCGCGCCGCGATCAGCTCGCGCAGGCGCGGCAGGCCGAAGCCGGGCCGCGCGCCGCCGTCCCACTCGGGCGCGGCGCGCGCCACGCGGCGCATGGCTTCGCGCACGAGGTCGTCGCCGCGGTATTCGGCCGGCGGCGGGCGGTCGTTGCCCGAGGGCTGCTCGGCGATGCGCGGCACCGCATCGGCTTCGTCGGCCACGCGCGCGGGCCGGTGCAGCACGTAGTAGCCGCTGCCCGGCCGCGAGGCCAGCACCGAGCGCGCACGCAGCGCGCTGTACGACTCGGTGACGGTGAAGGTGCTGATGCCGAGCTTGCCCGCCAGCGCGCGCACCGACGGCATCTTGGTGCCCGGCGCGAGGCGCCCGTCGATGACGCGCAACTCGACGCCCACCACCAGGCGCTGCGCGAGCCCCAGGCCGGGCGCGGCCTCGTCCATCTCGCCCATCAGGCCCTGCATCCATCCGGCGCCGGCCTGCGCCGGCCTGCGCTGCGCCGAGGCGCCGCCGTGTGAACCCTGCATTGCTGTGTCTCCTTGGAAACCCATGTGCCGCCGGTGCGGCATCCATGCGGAATGCGGCGGTGCAAGAAAGGGTTTGCCCTTGGGAACCGTGCTGGGCAGTGGGCCAAACAGCCCGCCCGGCGACGGCAAACACTTTCTTGCTTGCCGCTCCAACTGTGTATGGGCGGCACCCGTCGTTTGCTGAATCATCGCGACATTCGACCACTTGGTCAAACTTCATGAGGGCTCGCTCCCTTGTGTCGAAACAGATCCCCACCACGATCCTGGAGCCCGAACGCCCATGAGCAGCACGATGAATCCCGTCGCTCCCACCGCACATCTTGCGTCCGATGTGCGCGCGGGCCGCCTCAACCCCGAGCAGTACGCCAAGAACTTCTGCGACGCCCATCCGCCCCTGAACGTGGTGCAGGCCAACATCGAGGCCGAGCGTTGCTACTACTGCTACGACGCACCGTGCCAGACGGCCTGCCCCACGGGCATCGACATTCCGACCTTCATCCGCCGCATCGCCGACGGCAACCTGCGCGGCGCCGCGCGCACCATCCTCGAAGAGAACCCCCTGGGCGGCATGTGCGCCCGCGTCTGCCCGACCGAGGTGCTGTGCGAGCAGGCCTGCGTGCGCAACACCAACGAGAGCAAGCCGGTCGAGATCGGCCTGCTGCAGCGGCACGCGACCGACGCCTTCTTCGACAAGCCCGGTGCGCCGCTGTTCGTGCGCGCGGCCGACACCGGCCGCCGCGTGGCGGTGGTCGGCGCGGGCCCGGCGGGCCTGGCCTGCGCGCACCGGCTCGCGGTGCTGGGCCACCGGGTAGTGCTGTTCGACGCGCGCCCCAAGCTCGGCGGCCTGAACGAATACGGCCTGGCCAGCTACAAGACGGTGGACGGCTTCGCGCAGCGCGAGATCGAGTGGCTGCTGTCGGTCGGCGGCATCGAGGTGCGCAACAACCACGCGCTGGGCCGCGAGCTGCACCTCGATGCACTCGCGGCGGAATACGACGCCGTGTTCCTCGGGCTCGGCCTGGCCGGCGTGAACACGCTGGGCCTGGGCGAGCAGGCCGGCGTGCGCGACGCGGTCGACTTCATCGCCGAGCTGCGGCAGGCCGCGTCGCCGGCCGACGTGGCCATCGGCCGCCACGTGGTGGTGATCGGCGGCGGCATGACGGCCGTCGATGCCGCCGTGCAGTCGCGCAAGCTCGGCGCGGAAGACGTGAGCATCGTCTACCGCCGCGGCGAGGAGAGCATGGGCGCCTCGGTCGACGAGCAGAGCTGGGCCAAGGAGAACGGCGTGCGCATCATCCACTGGGCCGCGCCGAAGGCCTTGCGCGCCAAGGGCGGCGTGCTGCGCGGCATCGACTTCGCGCGCACCGCGCTGGTCGACGGCAAGCTGGTGGAAACCGGCGAAGGCCTCGCGCTGCAGGCCGACATGGTGCTGTGCGCCATCGGCCAGAGCTTCGTGGCCACGGCCCTGGAAGACAGCGGCGTGCAACTGCAGGGCGGGCGCATCGGCACCGATGCGGAATGCCGCAGCTCGCGGCCCAAGGTGTGGGCCGGCGGCGACGCGCGCTTCGGCGGGCGCGACCTCACGGTCGAGGCGGTGGAAGACGGCAAGCAGGCCGCGCTGTCCATCGACCGGCACCTGCGCGCCGCCTGACGCGGCTTCGCCTTTCTCGCACCCCATTCATCCAGCGTCGCGCATGGCCGCGACAGGAGCACTTCACATGGCAGACCTGAGCATCGACTTCGTGGGCATCCGCAGCCCCAACCCCTTCTGGCTCGCTTCGGCGCCGCCGACCGACAAGGAGATCAACGTGGTCCGCGCCTTCGAGGCCGGCTGGGGCGGCGTGGTCTGGAAGACCGTGGGCGAAGACCCAAACGTGGTCAACGTGCACGGCCCGCGCTACGCCGTGTCCTACGCGGCCGACCGGCGCGTGACAGGCTTCAACAACATCGAGCTGATTTCCGACCGGCCGCTGCGCACCAACCTCGAGGAGATGACGCGCGTCAAGCGCAACTGGCCCGACCGCGCGCTGGTGGCCTCGGTGATGGTGCCGTGCACCGAAGAGTCGTGGAAGAACATCCTGCCGATGATCGAAGACACCGGCTGCGACGGCCTGGAACTGAACTTCGGCTGCCCGCACGGCATGAGCGAGCGCGGCATGGGCGCGGCCGTGGGCCAGGTGCCCGAGTACATCCAGATGGTGGCCGAGTGGTGCAAGCACTACTCCAGGCTGCCGCTGATCGTGAAGCTCACGCCCAACGTGGCCGACATCCGCCCCGCCGCGCGCGCCGCGAAGAAAGGCGGGGCCGACGCGGTGAGCCTGATCAACACCATCAACTCGATCATGGGCGTGGACCTGGACGCCATGGCCATGTTCCCCAACACCGGCGGCATGGGCTCGCACGGCGGCTACTGCGGCCCCGGCGCCAAGCCCATCGCGCTGCACATGGTGGCCGAGATCGCGCGCGACCCGCAGACGGCGGGGCTGCCCATCTCGGGCATCGGCGGGGTCTCGACCTGGCGCGACGCGGCGGAGTTCATCGCGCTGGGCAGCGGCTCGGTGCAGGTGTGCACGGCCGCCATGGTGTACGGCTTCAAGATCGTGCAGGACCTGTGCGACGGCCTCTCCAACTTCATGGACGAGAAGGGCTACCAGAGCCTGGAGCAGCTGCGCGGGCGCGCCGTCGGCAGCATCACCGACTGGAAGGAGCTGAACCTCAACCACGTCGACAAGGCCGTGATCCACCAGGACCTGTGCATCCAGTGCGGCCGCTGCCACGTGGTGTGCGAGGACACCTCGCACCAGGCCATCACCGCCACCAAGGACGGCATGCGCTTCTTCGAGGTGAAGGAAGAAGAGTGCGTGGGCTGCAACTTGTGCGTGTCGATCTGCCCGGTGCCCGGCGCGCTGTCGATGCGCACGCTCAAGCCCGGCGAGGTCGACGCGCGCACCGGCCATCCGGTGGTCGCGCAGTACGCCAACTGGACCACGCACCCGAACAACCCGATGCGCACGGACAGCACCCATGCCTGAGCGACCGATCGAGTGACAAGCAAGCCCGGCGCAGACCGGGTGGCGGCAGGAGGGGAACGACAACACGGCCAAGAACACAACACACGTGCAGGAGACAACCCACATGACGACCCCATCGCAGCACGGCGGCGCGCCCGCCGCCAATCTCTGGAACGAGGACCTCGCGCCCACCACCCTGGCGCAGCGAACGTGGCGCTGGTACCACTTCGCGGCCTTGTGGGTGGGCATGGTGATGTGCATTCCGGCCTACACGCTGGCGGCCAGCCTGATCGAGGGCGGCATGTCGTGGAGCCAGGCCGTGCTCACGGTGTTCCTGGGCAACGCGATCGTGCTGGTGCCGATGCTGCTCATCGGCCACGCGGGCGCGAAGTACGGCATTCCCTACGCGGTGATGGCGCGCGCCTCGTTCGGCACGCGCGGCGCGCGGCTGCCCGCGTTGCTGCGCGCCATCGTGGCCTGCGGCTGGTACGGCATCCAGACCTGGTTCGGCGGCGAGATGATCTACACGCTGGTCGGCGTGCTCATGGGCCAGCCGCTGGGCGGCGACAAGCTGCCGGTGCTGGGCATCAACGGCGCGCAGCTGGTGTGCTTCCTGATCTTCTGGGCGATCCAGCTGTACTTCGTGGTGCACGGCATCGAGTCGATCCGCCGACTCGAGACCTACACCGCGCCGCTGAAGATCATCGTGTGCATCGCGCTGCTCTACTGGGCGGTGCAGCGCGCGGGCGGGCTCGGCCCGATCTTCGAGCAGCCTTCGCAGTTCGAGCCCGGCGGCAAGAAGGCCGGGCTCTTCTGGGCGGTGTTCTGGCCGTCATTGACGGCCATGGTCGGCTTCTGGGCCACGCTGGCGCTGAACATTCCCGACTTCACGCGCTTCTCGCGTTCGCAGCGCGACCAGGTGGTGGGCCAGGTCATCGGCCTGCCCGCGCCGATGGGCCTGCTCGCGATGATGGCGGTGATGGTCACCTCGGCCACCGTGGTGATCTACGGCAAGGCGCTGTGGGACCCGGTGGACCTGGCCAGCCGCATGACGGGCGCGGCGGTGCTGATCGCGCTGATCATCTTGCTGATCGACACGGTGAGCGTGAACCTCGCGGCCAACCTGGTGGGGCCGGCCTACGACTTCTCGGCCCTCAACCCCGAGAAGATCTCGTACCGCAAGGGCGGCTACATCACGGCCGGCATCGCCATCGTGATGATGCCGTGGAAGGTGCTGGAGACCACGCAGGGCTACATCTTCACCTGGCTCATCGGCTACTCGGCGCTGCTGGGTCCGGTGGCGGGCATCCTGATCGCCGACTACTACCTGATTCGCCGCAAGGAGCTCGACGTCGACGCGCTCTACCGCGGCACCGGCCCCTACAGCTACGGCAACGGCTGGAACACGGCGGCCATCGTGGCCTTCGTCGTCGGCGTGCTGCCGAACATTCCGGGCTTCCTGAACGCGGCCTTTCCAGCGGCCGTGCCGTCGATGCCCGAACTCTTCAAGACTGTCTACACCTACGCATGGTTCGTGGGTGTGGTGCTCTCGGCCGTGGTGTACCTCGGCCTCATGAAAGCGCGCGCGCCGCAGCTGCAGAGCGTGGCCGCGCCGCTCAAGAACCCCAGCTAGAAAAGGAATTCAAGCCATGACCGTACTCATTCGCGGTGGCACGGTGGTCAACGCCGATGCCGAACAACGGGCCGACGTGCTCTGCGAGGGCGACAAGGTGGTGCAGGTCGGCGCCGGCCTGCAGGCCCCGGCCGGCGCGCAGGTGATCGACGCCGGCGGCGCCTACGTGATGCCCGGCGGCATCGACCCGCACACGCACATGCAACTGCCCTTCATGGGCACGGTCGCGGCCGACGACTTCTTCAGTGGCACCGCAGCGGGCCTGGCCGGCGGCACCACCAGCATCATCGACTTCGTGATTCCCGACCCGCAGCAGCCGCTGATGGACGCGTTTCGCATGTGGCGCGGCTGGGCCGAGAAGTCGGCCGGCGACTACAGCTTTCACGTGGCCGTGACCTGGTGGAACGACAGCGTGCACAAGGACATGGGCGAGCTGGTGCACGAGCACGGCGTGAACAGCTTCAAGCACTTCATGGCCTACAAGAACGCGATCATGGCCGACGACGAGATCCTGGTGAAGAGCTTCCAGCGTTCGCTCGAACTCGGCGCCATGCCCACGGTGCATGCGGAGAACGGCGAGCTGGTCGCGATGCTGCAGCAGCAGTTGCTGGCGCAGGGCATTCGCGGGCCCGAGGGCCATCCGCTGTCGCGCCCGCCGATGGTGGAGGCCGAGGCGGCGAACCGTGCCATTGCCATCGCCGACGTGCTGGGCGTGCCGATCTACGTGGTGCACGTGTCGTGCGGCGAAGCGCTCGAGGCCATCACCCGTGCCCGCGCGCGCGGCCAGCGCGTGTACGGCGAAGTGCTGGCCGGCCACCTGGTGGTCGACGAGACCGCCTACCGCGACCCCGACTTCGCGCGCGCCGCCGCCCACGTGATGAGCCCGCCCTTCCGCTCGCGCGAGAACCAGGCCATGCTGTGGCGCGGCCTGCAGGGCGGCAACCTGCACACCACCGCCACCGACCACTGCACCTTCTGCGCCGAGCAGAAAGCGGCGGGCCGCGACGACTTCACCAAGATCCCCAACGGCTGCGGCGGCGTGGAAGAGCGCATGGCCGTGCTGTGGGACGCGGGCGTGAACGCGGGCCGGCTCACGCCGTCGGAGTTCGTGCGCGTGACCTCGACCAACGCGGCGCAGCTGTTCAACCTGTACCCGCGCAAGGGCGTGATCCAGCCGGGCGCCGACGCCGACATCGTGGTGTGGGACCCGAAGGCCACCAGGACACTGTCGGTGAAGACGCAGCACTCGAAGAGCGACTTCAACATCTTCGAGGGCCGCGAAGTCATGGGCGTGCCCAGGCACACCCTGAGCGCGGGCCGCTGGGTCTGGCGCGACGGCGACCTGCGCGCCGAGCCCGGCACCGGCCGCTACCTCAAGCGCCCGGCCTTCGCGCCCATGTTCACCGCGCTGGAGCGCTTCAAGAGCCAGCACGCGCCCACGGCCGTGGCGCGCTGAATTCCCAAGGAGTCATACAGATGAATGCAGTAGTGGACAAGCAGGTGCTGACGATCAACGGCGAGCGCCTGTGGAACGCGCTGATGGAACTGGCGCGCATCGGCGCCACGCCCAAGGGCGGCGTGAAGCGGCTCGCGCTGACCGACCTGGACAAGCAGGGGCGCGACCTCGTGGTGTCGTGGGGCAAGGAGGCGGGGCTGTCGATCACGGTCGACAAGATCGGCAACGTCTTCATGCGCCGCGAGGGCACCAACCCGGCGCTGCCGCCCATCGTGTCGGGCAGCCACATCGACACGCAGCCGACCGGCGGCAAGTTCGACGGCAACTACGGCGTGCTCTCGGCGCTGGAAGTGGTGCGCACGCTGAACGACCAGGGCATCCGCACCGAAGCCCCGATCGAGGTCGCGTTCTGGACCAACGAGGAAGGCTCGCGCTTCGTGCCGGTGATGATGGGCTCGGGCGTGTTCTGCGGCGCCTTCAGCCTGGAGCACGCCTACGCCGCGAAGGACACCGAGGGCAAGACGGTGCGCGAAGAACTGGAGCGCATCGGCTACGTGGGTGCGCAGACGCCGGGCGACCACCCCATCGGCGCGTACTTCGAGGCGCACATCGAGCAGGGCCCGGTGCTGGAAGACGCGGGCAAGGTGATCGGCGTGGTGCCGGCGGTGCTCGGCCTGTCGTGGTACGACTGCGTGGTGACCGGCATGGAGGCCCATGCGGGCCCTACGCCCATGCACCTGCGCCGCGACGCGCTGCAGGTGGCCACGCGGATCATGCAGGAGGTGGTGGCCATCGCCTACAGCTACCAGCCCTACGGCCGGGGCACGGTGGGCATGGTGCAGGTGCACCCGAACAGCCGCAACGTGATTCCGGGGCAGGTGAAGTTCTCGATCGACCTGCGCAACGTGAACGACGAGCTGCTCGACCGCATGCACGCCGAGATCCTTGCGTTCGTGGAGCGCACCGGCCGCGAGACCGGGCTGGGCGTGACCATCGAGCGGGTGTCGTACATCCCGCCCTGCCCGTTCCACCCCGACTGCGTCGACGCGGTGCGCCGCGCGACCGACACGCTGGGCTACTCGACCATGGACGTGGTGTCGGGCGCGGGGCACGACGCGATCTACGCGGCGCGGCTGGCGCCGGCCGGCATGATCTTCGTGCCCTGCAAGGACGGCATCAGCCACAACGAGATCGAGGACGCGCAGCCCGAGCACCTGACGGCCGGCTGCAACGTGCTGCTGCACGCGATGCTGGAGCGAGCCAAGCGCGTTCTCTAATTCACCCCCCAGTCTTCGCGCACTTCGTGTCGCTTCGCCAACCCCCTTCCGGGGGCAACACCTGCGGCCCGGCAAAGCCGGTTCCGCGGTGTTCCGCGACTTTCATGCGCGCGAACCACGACACAGGCTTCACATATACGCCGCCAGCTCGTGCTTGGCGATCGCGTTGCGGTGGACCTCGTCGGGGCCGTCGGCCACGCGCAGGTGGCGCTCGTAGGCGTAGAAGTGCGTGAGCAGCGTGTCCTGGCTCAGGCCCATGGCGCCGAAGGCCTGCATGGCCCAGTCGATCACCTTCACGCAGTTGTTGGGCGTGAGCACCTTGATCATCGCGATCTCCTTCGCGGCGACCTTGTTGCCCACGGTGTCCATGCGGTAGGCGGCATTGAGCACCATCCAGCGCGACTGCTCGATGAGCATGCGCGACTCGGCAATGCGCTCGCGCCACACGCCCTGCTCGGACAGCGGCTTGTGGAAGGCGGTGCGCGAGACGAGGCGCTCGCACATCATTTCCAGCGCCGACTCGGCCATGCCGATGGCGCGCATGCAGTGGTGGATGCGCCCGGGGCCCAGGCGCCCTTGCGCGATCTCGAAGCCGCGGCCTTCGCCCAGCAAGATGTTCTCCACCGGCACGCGCACGTTCTCGAACACGATCTCGGGGTGGCCGAAGGGCGGGTCGTACATGCCGAGCAGCTGCATGTCGCGCACGATGGTCACGCCGGGCGTGTCCTTGGGCACGAGGATCATCGACTGCTGCTTGTGGCGGTCGGCGTTGTCGGGGTCGGTCTTGCCCATGAGGATGAAGATCTCGCAGCGCTCGTTCATCGCGCCGGTGATGTACCACTTGCGGCCGTTGATGACGTACTCGTCGCCCTCGCGGCGGATGCTGCAGCGGATGTTGGTGGCGTCGCTCGACGCCACCTCGGGCTCGGTCATCGCGAACGACGAGCGGATCTCGCCGGCCAGCAGCGGCGTGAGCCAGCGCGCCTGCTGGGCCTTGGTGCCGTAGCGCGCCAGCACTTCCATGTTGCCGGTGTCGGGCGCCGAGCAGTTGAAGATTTCGGCGCACCAGTAGCGCCGGCCCATGATCTCGCACAGCGGCGCGTACTCGACGTTGGTCAGGCCCGGGCCGTGCTCGGCCTCGGGCAGGAACAGGTTCCACAGGCCGCGCTCACGCGCCTTGGCCTTCAGGCCGGCCATCATCGGCAGTTCGGCATAGGGGCGGCCGGCGCGGGCGTTGGCGGCCAGTTCCTCTTCGCGGCGCTTTTCGTTCGGGTAGACGAACTCGTCCATGAACTTGAGCAACTCGTCGCGCAGCGCGATCACCTTGGGTGTGAATTCGAAATGCATGGTGCGTCCTTCAACAAAGTGCGTTCGAAGTTAAGCGGCACGCGGCGTTTCGCACGGTCCTTCGCGCGACAGGCAGGCCGTGCGGCTGTCACCTGCGCGCCAGCCACGGGCCGGCCGGCCGGCGCGAGAATGACGGCCCATGAACACGCATGACAAAGAGCCCCGCGAGACCCCGGAAAAACCCGCAGCGCGCCCCGTGCGCAACGCGGCCACGCTCATCGTGCTGCGCGACGGCACGCGCGGTCTCGAGGTGCTGATGCTGCGCCGCGCCGAGAAGGCCAACGACCAGAACAGCGGCGCCAGCGTGTTCCCGGGCGGCGTGATCGACGCGCACGACCGCGGCCTGCACCAGCGCACGACCGGCCTGGACGACGCCGCCGCCAGCGCGCGCCTCGGGGTGGCCGAGGGCGGGCTCGACTACTACGCCGCCGCCATCCGCGAATGCTTCGAGGAGGCGGGCCTGCTGTTCGCGGCCGATGTCCACGGCGCGCCGGTCGCGCTCGACAGCCTGCCGCCCGAACAGCTCGCGGCCATGCGCCACGCGGCCGAACAGGGCACCGACGCATTGCTCGCGCTGTGCGATGCGCACGGCTGGCGGCTCGCGGCCGACCGGCTCGCCTACTTCACCCACTGGCTCACGCCGCCGGGCATGCCGCGCCGCTTCGACACGCGCTTCTTTCTGGCGCTGATGCCGGGTGCGCAGACCGTGCGGCCCGACGGGCGCGAGACGGTCGAGCACATGTGGCTGCGGCCCGCCGAGGCCGTCGACCCGGCGCGCGGGCTCAAGCTCATGAACGTGACGCGGCGCATTCTCGAAGAGCTTGCGCGGTTTGCGAGCGCGCAGGAGCTCATGACGCATGCGCGCGCTCTGGCGCACATTCCGCGTGTCATGCCCCGGCTCGCCGATGGCCCCAAGGGCCGGCGGCCGGTGAACATGGAAGAGCCGGCGTATGAAGAGGTCGGCCACGTCGACCCGGACGGCGAAGGCGGCGGGCGCTATGCGCACGAGGCCGGGCTGGTGATGCGGCTGTCGGCGCGGGTCTGGCGGGTCACGGGGGCGGCCGATGCAGCGGGCGCGTTGCCGCACAGCTATTTCGCGGGTGTCGAGGGCGGCGACTGCGTGCTGATCGACCCCTCGCCCGCGAGCCCCGAACACATCGCGGCGCTGCGCGGTGCGGCGCCCGGTCGGGTGCGGTGGATCTGGTCGACGCAAGCGTTGCCAGTCGACAGCGCCGTGCGCGAAGCCTGGCCCGACGCATCCGTCTCGCCCCCCGCGCCGGGCCAACGACTCGACCTCGGCGGCGCCACGCTGCATGTGCTGAACGCACAGGCAGGCCCGCAATTCCTGCTGCCCGAAGACAGCACGCTGTTCACCGGCGCCGCCTCCCCCGCCACCGACAACGCGGACTGGATCGCCCCGCGCCACGGATTCCTGCGCCGCCACGCCATGCCGTAGAAATTCCGTGGCATGCATCGTGCAAGATCGCACCATGCTTCCCCTGTCTCCCGACGCGCTGCGCCAGCGGCTGCGGTCCTTTGCTTCCCGCGCGCAGCCCGTGCGCATCCTGCTCACGCTCGGCAGCCTCATGGCGCTGTGCGGCTTCACCGGCCATGCCGATGCGGTGATTCCCCTGTTCCTCGGCGCCATCGCCAGCGCGCTCGCCGAAACCGACGACAGCTGGCGCGGCCGACTGCGCGCGCAGGTCGTCACGCTGGCCTGCTTCGCGGCCATCGCGTTCGCAATCGAGGCGCTGTTCGGCCTGCCGTGGCTGTTCATCACCGGGCTTGCGCTCGCGGCCTTCTGCCTCACGATGCTGGGCGCGGTCGAGGCGCGCTACAAGGCGATTGCCTACGCCACGCTGATCCTGGCGATGTACACCACGCTGGGCATCGAGGGCATGGCCTCGCACGGCGGCGCGGCCGCACGGGGGCGCGAGCCGCTGCTGCTGCTGGCGGGCGCGGCGTGGTACGGCGTGTTCTCGGTGCTGTGGTGCGCCGTCTTCCCCGCGCAGCCGGTGCAGGCGCGGCTGGTGACGCTGTTCGAGGTGCTGGGCAACTTCGTGCGCTTCAAGGCTTCGCTGTTCGAGCCGCTGCGCGGCGTGGACATCGAGCGCAAGCGGCTCGCGCTCGCGCAGCTCAATGCCCAGGTGGTGAGCGAGCTCAACGCGGCCAAGGAAAGCATCTTCCGGCGCATCGGCGCGCGCGCGCCGACCGGGCGCATCTCGCGCTACCGGGGCCTGTACCTCATTGCGCAGGATGTGCACGAGCGCGCCAGTTCCTCGCACGACGACTACAACGCGCTGGCCGACGCCTTCTTCCACAGCGACCTGCTGTACCGCTGCCAGCGCGTGCTCGGCCTGCAGGGGCTGGCGTGCCTGCGGCTGTCGGCATCGATCGCGCGGCGCGAGCCCTTCGACACCGGCACCGAGACCGTGCTGGCGCTGGCCGACCTGCGCAGCGCCATCGAGCACGAGCGCGCGCGGGCCGTCACGCCCGAGCGGCTGGTGCTGCTGGCGTCGGTGGAGGCGCTGGCGCGCAACCTCGCGCAACTCGACGGGCAACTGGCGGGCGCGAGCCAGCCGTCGGCGCGCGCCGGCCGTACCGAGATGGGCCTGTTCGACCGCTCGCCGCGTTCGTGGCGCGACGCGGTCGAGCGCGTGCGGCGGCAGCTCACGGTGCGCTCGCCGCTGTTTCGCCACGCGCTGCGGCTGTCGCTGGCGCTGGTGGCGGGCTACGGCGTGATGCAGGTCATCCACCCCGCGCAGGGCTACTGGATCCTGCTGACCACGCTGTTCGTCTGCCAGCAGAGCTATGGCGACACCATCGCGCGCATGGGCCAGCGCATCGCGGGCACGGCGCTGGGCGTGGTGGCGGGCTGGGCGCTGCTGCAGCTGTTTCCGCAGCCGCTGGTGCAGTCGGTGATCGCGGTGGTGGCGGGCGTGCTGTTCTTCGCGACGCGCACCACGCGCTACCTGCTGGCCACCGCGTCGATGACGCTGCTGGTGCTGATGTGCTTCAACCAGGTGGGCGACAGCGGCGTGCTGCTGGTGCCGCGGCTGGTCGACACCGCCATCGGCAGCGCCATCGCCGGGCTGGCGGTGCTGCTGGTGCTGCCGCATTGGCAGGCGCGCCGCATCAACGAGCTGGCGGCCACGGCCATGCGCGGGCACGCGGGCTACCTGCGGCAGATCGTCGAGCAGTACCGCACCGGCGCACGCGACCACCTCGACTACCGGCTGGCGCGGCGCAACGACCACAACGCCGACGCGGCGCTGTCCACCGCCGTGTCCGACATGTTCCGCGAGCCGGGCTTCGTGCGGCCGCGCGCGGGCGTGGCGCTGCGCTTCCTGATCCGCTCGCACACGCTGCTGAGCTACCTGTCGGCGCTGGGCGCGCACCGCGCGGCGCTGCCCGACTCGGCGCAGATGGCGGTGCTGCGCGGCGCGGCCGAAGGCGCCATCGCGGCGCTGGAAGCACTGGCGGCGGGCCTGGACAGCGGCTCGGTCGACGGCCCGCGCGACACCGGGGCAGAGCTGGCGGCGCGCGCCGCGCTGGCCCAGGCAGCCGCCGCCAGCGCCGAGCCCGACCCGCAGGCGCGAACTTTTCACACCGAACTCGGTCTGATCTGGCTGCAGATCGACGCCTTGCGCACCCACGCAAGCGAGTGGCTGCAGCCCGCCGGCAGCGACACACCGACCGCGCCCGCCTGAGCGAGCATCCGTGCGATCCGGTCGGTTGAAAGTGGCTGCGCCGGACACCCCCCGGCGCGGCAGGTAAAATTACCCCTTCATGTCCCGCTGGTTTGCCGCTACTGTCCTTGCCATCATGTTGTCCTGCTACGGCTTTGCCGTGCTCGCGCACAACATGATCGGTGCTGGCCATTCGCACGACCCGTCGGCCCAGGCCACCGCCCAGACGACCACCGTCACGGCCGTGTCGCTGGCCGACGTGCTGGCGGACACCAAGGTCGCCGATGCCGATTCGGCATCCGACGATGCCAATTCCGTCGATGAAGCCGGCTCCGAACACGCCGAGCTGGTCGACGCACGCAACGACACCCCGCTGCCGCTCCTTCTCTCGGAGCAGCCACCCAAGCTCGGCCTGACCACCACGGTCTCGCCGTTCCTCGCCCGGCCCAAGCGGCCACCCCGCGCCGCGACCCTCGTCGCCTGAGGCCGCAAGGCCTCTGCGCGACCGGGTGCCGCCAGGCGCCCGCCTCCCTCCGATCCGGGCCTGCCGGCCATTCGGCGGCATCCCGCATCGCCCAGACCCGCTTTTTCTCTCGCTTTTTCTCGTTTTCTTACGGCCGCTCCGCCTTCGGCACGTGCCGTATCCGGAGCCAACAAGGAATCAACACAATGAACAACAGCCCTACCGCTTACAACGCCAGCCTCGACCTGCCGCTGGCCTCGCCCCAGGAACGCAACCGCGTCCTGCGCAACACCTACTGGCTGCTCGCGCTGTCGATGGTGCCCACCGTGCTGGGCGCCTGGATCGGCGTGAGCACCGGCTTCTCGCGCGCGATGTCGCCGGGCATCGGCCTGATGGTCTTCCTGGGCGGCGCCTTCGGCTTCATGTACGCCATCGAGAAGACCAAGGAATCGGCCGCCGGCGTACCCGTGCTGCTGGCCTTCACCTTCTTCATGGGCCTGATGCTGTCGCGCCTGGTCGGCACGGTGCTCGGCCTGCAGAACGGCGCCAGCCTGGTCATGACGGCCTTTGCCGGCACGGGCGCGATCTTCTTCGGCATGGCCACGCTGTCGTCGGTCATCAAGCGCGACCTGACGTCGATGGGCAAGTGGCTCTTCATCGGCGCCATCCTGCTGCTGGTGGCGGGCATCGCCAACTTCTTCATCCAGTCGAGCGCGCTGATGATGACGCTGTCGGTCGCGGCCATCGGCATTTTCTCGGCCTTCATCCTGCACGACCTCAAGCGCGTGAAGGACGGCCTGGAGACCAACTACATCTCCGCCACGCTGGGCGTGTACCTCAGCATCTACAACGTGTTCCAGTCGCTGCTGGCCCTGCTGGGCATCGCCGGCGGCCGGGACGAGTAACTCTCCAGGAAGGAAGGAAACTCCCATGCGCCTCACCACCAAAGGCCGCTTCGCGGTCACGGCGATGATCGACATCGCCCTGCACGGACGTTCGGGTCCGGTCACGCTGGCTTCCATCAGCCTGCGCCAGCGCGTGTCGCTGTCCTACCTGGAGTTGCTGTTCGGCAAGCTGCGCCGCAACGACCTGGTCGAATCGACACGCGGCCCCGGCGGCGGGTATTCTCTGAGCCGGAAGGCGGCGGATATTTCCGTGGCCGACATCGTCCTCTCGATCGAGGAACACGATGCCGATTCCAACCGCCAGCGCGGCGCCGACGCGCCTGGCGAACCCGGCCGCTGCGAAATCGACGAGCTCTGGGCCACCGTGAACCTGCGGGCGGTCGAGTTCCTCAAGTCGATCTCGCTGCAAAGCCTGGTCGACGAACAGAAGGCCAAGGGCGTGCAAGCCGCCGTTCGCAGCGACAGCCGTCGCTCGCCGAGCGGTCAGCCCGTCACGCGCAAGCCTTTCGTCGTCGACGCGCCGAACTCGGTGTTCGCACTGGGACGGCGTCAGCAAAGCGCCAGCTAGCTCCGAGCCAGCCAACGCATCGCGGCCCATGCGGCAGGGCCCGCCGCCACGGATCGACGTGGCGGCGGGCGCTTGCCTGCGTGGGCCTTTTTCGTTGGTCTTGCCTCTGGCAAGTCTCAGGAATCCTTCATGTTGCGACGCAGCACGACAGGCAAAATGCACCATCACGGTGCAAAAACAAAGTGCGCGACCCGGACAATTCCGGCTCGCGCCGCACCGCGTTTCCCAACGGCAACGGCCATGACTTTCAACAAGCTCCTGCTCCCCCTCTCGCTGCTCTCCCTGCTGGCGCTCGCCGCCTGCGGTGCCAAGCAGCCTCCCGCCGCCGACGCGGCGCCGCCCGAAGTCGGCGTGCTCACCCTGCACGCCGGCGACGTGCCGGTGCGCACCGAACTGCCGGGCCGCACGGTCGCGTTCCGCGTGTCGGAAGTGCGGCCGCAAGTGAACGGCATCGTGCGCAAGCGCCTGTTCGAGGAAGGCAGCATGGTCCGCGCGGGCCAGGTGCTGTACGAGATCGAGCCCGGCCCCTTCGAGGCCGCGCACGAGCAGGCGCAGGCCGCGCTCGCCACCTCGCAAGCCAACATCGCCAGCCTGCGCGGCAAGGCCGGGCGCTTCGGCGAACTGGTCAAGGCCAACGCCGTGAGCCGCCAGGAGCATGAAGAGGCGCAAGCCGCGCTGGTGCAGGCCGAGGCCGGCGTGAAGGCCGCGCAGGCGGCGCTGAAGGCGGCGCGCATCAACCTCGAGTTCACGCGCATCGCCGCGCCCATCGGCGGGCGCATCGGGCGCTCGAGCGTGACCGAGGGCGCGCTGGTGGCGCCGGGCCAGGCCCTGGCGCTGGCGACCATCCAGCGGCTGGACCCGATCTACGTGGACGTGGTGCAGTCCAGCCTGGAGCTCACGCGGCTCAAGCGCCGCTTCATCTTGGGCGACATGGCGCCCGCGAGCACGCAGGTCGGCCTGCGCATGGAAGACGGCGTGCCCTACCCGCACGCGGGCACGATGAAGTTCTCGGAAGTGGGCGTCGACGCGGCCACCGGCTCGGTCACGCTGCGCGCGGAGTTTCCGAACCCGCAGGGGCTGCTGCTGCCCGGCATGTACGTGCGCGCGCAGGTCGAGTCGGGCGTGGAACGGCAGGCTGTGCTCGCGCCGCAGCGCGGCGTGGCGCGCAACGAGAAGGGCGAGCCGACCGCGCTGGTGGTGGGCGCGGGCGACAAGGTCGAGCTGCGCGCGCTCGAAGTGCGCAGCGCCGTGGGCGACCAGTGGGTCGTGACCCAGGGGCTGCGCGACGGCGACCGCCTGGTGGTCGACGGGCTGCAGCGCGCGCACGCGGGCGAGAAGGTCAAGCCGGTGCCCGTGACGGCGGCGGCCCAGGCCACGCCCCCCACCACGACCACCGCCACCACCTCCTCGGCGGATTGAGAAGCACACCGTGATCGCGAACTTCTTTATCCAGCGGCCCGTGTTCGCATGGGTCATCGCCATCCTCATCATGCTGGCCGGCGGCGTGGCCATTCGCACGCTGCCGGTGTCGCAGTACCCGGACATCGCGCCGCCCACCGTGGTGGTCTCGGCCAACTACCCCGGCGCCTCGGCGCAGGCGGTGGAGACCAGCGTGACGCAGGTGCTCGAGCAGCAGCTCAAGGGCATCGACGGCCTGCTGTATTTCAAGTCGACCAGCAGCTCGGCCGGCTACGCCGAGATCGGCATCACCTTCCGCCAGGGCATCGACCCCGACACCGCGCAGGTGCAGGTGCAGAACAAGGTCAGCCAGGCCACCAGCCGCCTGCCGCAGGCGGTGCAGCAGCAGGGCGTGACGGTGGCCAAGTCGCAGAACAACTTCCTGCTGATCGTGGCGCTGTACGACGAGACCGACCGCCGCACCGACACCGACGTGGCCGACTGGATGGCCAGCAACCTGCGCGACCCCGTGAGCCGTGTCGACGGCGTGGGCTCGGTGCAGGCCTTCGGCGCGTCGTACGCGATGCGCATCTGGCTCGACCCGCATCGCCTGGCCAGCTACCAGCTGATGCCCTCGGACATCACGGCCGCCATTGCCGCGCAGAACACGCAGGTGTCGGTCGGCGAAATCGGCGCGCGGCCGTCGTCGCCCAGGCAGCAGCTCAACGCCACCGTCACCGCGCTCTCGCGGCTGCAGACGCCCGAGCAGTTCCGCGGCATCGTGCTCAAGACGCAGGCCGACGGCGCCGTGGTGCGGCTGGGCGATGTGGCGCGCGTGGAAATCGGCAGCGAGTCGTACACGGAAACCACGCGCCTGAACGGCCACCCCGCCGCCGGCGCGGCCATCATGCTGGCGCCCGGCGCCAACGCGCTGACCACCGCCAACGCGGTGAAGGCGCGCATCGCCGAGATGGAGCCCTCGCTGCCCGCCGGCCTGCGCGTGGCCTACGCCGAAGACACGACGCGCTTCGTGAAGATCTCGATCCAGTCGGTCATCAAGACGCTGCTGGAGGCCATCGCGCTGGTGGTGGTCGTGATGTTCCTGTTCCTGCAGAACTGGCGCGCCACGGTGATCCCGGCCATCACCGTGCCGGTGGTGCTGCTGGGCACCTTCGGCGTACTCGCGGCCTTCGGCTATTCGATCAACGTGCTCACGCTGTTCGGCATGGTGCTGGCCATCGGCCTGCTGGTGGACGACGCCATCGTGGTGGTGGAGAACGTCGAGCGCGTCATGCACGAAGAGGGGCTGGACCCGAAGGCCGCCACCATCAAGTCGATGAAGGAAATCACCGGCGCGCTGATCGGCATTGCCGTGGTGGTGTCGGCGGTGTTCCTGCCGATGACCTTCTTCGGCGGCTCGGTGGGCGTGATCTACCGGCAGTTCTCGGTGACCATCATCGCGTCGATGGCGCTGTCGGTGGTGGTGGCCATCGTGCTGATTCCGGCGCTGTGCGCGCGCTTCCTGAAGCCGGGCGTGCCGCCGCGCACGCGCGGTTTCCTGGGGGCGTTCAACCGCCACTTCGACGCCTCGCAGGGCCGCTACGTGGGGCTGTTGGGCCGCATCCTGCGCAAGCCGCTGCGCTTCACGGCGGTGTACGTGGCCATCGTGGCGGGCATGGGCCTGCTGTACGTCGGCCTGCCCGGCGGCTTCCTGCCCGAGGAAGACCAGGGCAGCGTGATGGTGCAGATCTCGCTGCCGGCCGGCGCCACGCAAAGCCGCACCGACGCGGTGAACCTGGCGGTCGAGAAGCACTTCCTGGAAACCGAGAAGGACACCACCGACACCATCTTCACGCTCGCGGGCTGGAGCTACGGCGGCTCGGGCCAGCACACGGGCATGGCCTTCGTCTCGCTGAAAGACTGGGCGCAACGCAAGGACGCGAGCCAGCGCGCGCAGGCCATCGTCGAGCGCGCCAGCGCGGCGCTGTCGAAGCAGCAGCGCGACGCCGAGGTCTACGGCATGGTGCCGCCGCCCATCGAGGGCCTGGGCCAGTCGAACGGCTTCGAGTTCTGGCTGCAGGACACCTCGGGCATGGGCTCCGACAAGCTGGTGCAAAAGCGCGAGGCGCTGGTGCGCGACGCCAACAAGGACAAGCGCCTGCAGTCGGTGCGCGCCAACAGCATCGCCAACACGCCGCAGCTGCGGGTCGACATCGACCAGGTCAAGGCGTCGGCGCTGCGGCTGTCGCTGGACGACGTGAACACCACGCTGGGCATTGCCTGGGGCGGCAGCTACGTCAACGACTTCATCGACCGCGGCCGCGTGAAGCGCGTGTACGTGCAGGCCGACGCGCCCTACCGCTCGGCGCCCGACGACATGCGCCAGTGGTTCGTGCGCGGCAGCACCGGCGCGATGACGCCCTTCTCGGCCTTCGCGACCACGCAGTGGTCGCAGGGCGCGTCGCAGCTGGAGCGCTACAACGGCGTGCCGGCGGTGCAGATCCAGGGCTCGGCCGCGCACGGCACCAGCTCGGGCACGGCCATGGCGGCGGTCGAGTCGGTCGCGAAGAAGCAAAGCGGCACGGGCTACGCATGGAGCGGTCTGTCCTACCAGGAGCGGCTGTCGGGCGGGCAGGCGCCGCTGCTGTTCGCGCTGTCGATCCTGGTGGTGTTCCTGTGCCTGGCCGCGCTGTACGAAAGCTGGTCGGTGCCGTTCTCGGTGATGCTGGTGATCCCGCTGGGCGTGCTGGGCGCGGTGATTGCCGCGTCGCTGCGCGGGCTGTCGAACGACATCTACTTCCAGGTCGGCCTGCTCGCGACCATCGGGCTGTCGGCCAAGAACGCGATCCTGATCATCGAGTTCGCCGAAGCGGCGCTGCGCCGCGGCGTGCCGCTGCTGGACGCGGTGGCCGAGGGCGCGCGCCTGCGGCTGCGGCCCATCCTGATGACCTCGCTGGCCTTCCTGGCGGGTGTGATTCCGCTGGCGCTGGCCACGGGCGCGGGTTCGGCGAGCCAGATCGCCATCGGCACCGGGGTGTTCGGCGGCGTGCTGGCCGCGACGGCGCTGGGGATCTTCTTCGTGCCGCTGTTCTACCTGCTGGTGAAGCGGCTGGCGGGGCGTTGGGGTGGGAGCAGGCTGGGGATGGAACAGGCGGCCTGAGCGGCCGCGTTCCGGCCAGGGCCTACTGCCCAGTGCCCTTGGCCGGCACGTCGAAGCTCAGCGTCGCCGTGTGCCGCACTTCGTCGTATTTCTTGCCGTCGATGGTCACCGCGCCGTTCACGCGCGCCGTCACTTCCAGCACGTAGAGGCCGGGGAACGGCGTGCCCAGCGTCACGGTGCCGTCCTTGGCGGGACGCAGCACGCGGCGCCAGCCTTCGGCGGTGTCGACATTGACCTGCGTGGCCGGCACGGTGCTGCCCTTCCACACCAGCTTGAAGGTGTTGCCGCCGGGTTCGGTGGGCACCAGTTCCAGGTCATTCACGGCCTTGGTTTCCGCGCGGCCCCAGCGTGCCTGGTACTGCGTGAGCGTGGCCTTGCCACCCTCCTCGGCGGCACGGCTTGCGACGGCGCGCAGGTCGGCACCCGCCGCCGCAGGGATGACGACGCGATCGGGCTCGACAGTCAGCGGCAGGTCCTTGCCGTCGGCCAGGAACGCACGCGGCGCGCTCACGGCGGCCGCCGGCTGCGGCTTCCTGTCGAGCTCGCCCAGGCGCGCCGTGGCGGCATCGCCATCGCGCGCGAGCCAGAGGTAGTCGGCCTGCGCGGCGCCGGTGACGGCAAGGCAGGCGACGGCCAGGAACAAGGGGCGAAGACGAAAGAAAGAAGACGGCATGTGTGACAGGAACAGAGGGTTGAGAAAAAAACGGAAAGGCCATGCCGGTCAGAGCATCGCCCCGGCCAGCGCGGCGCCACCCGCCACGGCGGCGATGCCCGCGAGCCATGCGGCCGCGCGCGGCCGGTAGGGCAGCATCAGCGCCAACGGCAACGCACCGGCCGACAGGAAACCGAGCCACGCGACCGGCCCGACGGTAGCGCCCCACGCGATCACGCAGGGCACGGCGGCCGCGACAAGCAGCACCGCACCACCAACACGCAGCAGCACGCGATGGCGCGGCGGCGTTTCACGCGAACGCGTCAGCTGTTCATAGTGCCGGTCCATGGCAAAGCCCAGGCCCGCCATGCCGGCATAGGCCAGCGCAAGGCTCAGCAGCGAAGCGTACGAGGTCGTCATGCCGCGGGCTCCGAGGCAGCGCGCAAGGCGGCGTGCGGCGTCTTCCTTTTGTGCGCGCCGCGCAGATGGCACAACGCCCCGAGCGCGGCGATGCCGAAGGCCATCGCGACCAGCGCCACGCCCGTGCTTTCCCAGTCGCCGCGCAGCACCTGCGCGGGCAGGTGGTCGCCGGTGGTCAGCAGGTCGAGCACCGGCAGCAGCAGGCACAGCGCCGCGAGCGCGCCCAGTTGCTCGCGCCAGGCCCGCGCCGGCGAGCGAATGAAGGCATGCGCCAGCGTCAGCACCCACACGGCGAAGAAGGCGCGCAGCTCCCAGTCGGCGCGCTGCGCGACGTCCACCGGAATCAGCCGGTTGGCCCACAGGTAGCCCATGCACGCCACGGCGAGCCCCGCGATGGCCGCGACGTTCAGCGCCTCGACCAGCCTGTAGACCCGCGCGGTCGCGCCGCCGAATTCGCCGAGATGCTTCTGCCTGCGCTTCACGATGAACAGGATGGCGCCCGTGCCCATCATCGCGGTGCCCGCGAGCCCGCACAAAAAGTACAGCCACTTCATGCCCCAGCCACCGAAGGTGGCCATGTGCAGCCCGCCCATGGTCGACTGCGCGAGCATGGCGGCCCCGCCCTCCGACGCGCCCGGCAGGCGCATGCGCTGCAGCTCGCCCGTGGCGGCCGAGAACATCGCCATGCCGGTGTTGGCGTTGATGCGGCGCAGCGATTCGTCGTCGCCGTTCCAGCCGTAGACGCCGATGCGCGCGCCGGCGTCGCCGGGGTGGTCGATCACCACCGCGCGCACGGGCTGGCCCGTGAGCTGCTGGCCGCGCGCGGCAAAGGGTTCGAGCTCGGGCAGCGGCATCGCGCGGCCGGTGCGCGCGGGCCTGGCGCCTTCGCCCAGCTCCGACGCGAACCGGGCCTGCGCCGCGCTGCCCGTGCCGTAGTGCAGCATCTTGCCGGCCGGCATGAAGGTGCTGCCCGAGATCACGAGACCGGTGTAGGCGATCATGAATTGAAAAGGCAGCGTCAGCACCGCGACCGCGTTGTGCGCGTCGAGCCAGCTGCGCTGCCCCTTCTTCGGGCGGAAGGTGAAGAAGTCCTTGAAGATGCGCTTGTGCGTGACGACGCCCGACACCAGCGCGATCAGCATCGCCAGCGCGGCGATGCCGACGATCCACAGGCCGACGGTGCCCGCGTGCAGCTCGTAGTGGAAGTCGACGAAGTGATGGCCGCCGAGGGTGGCGCGCACCGTGTGCTCGCCGGCTGCGGCGACGGCGCCCAACGGCCGCCCGGTGGCGGGGTCGAGGCTGGCCGAGGCGTACTGGTTGTTGGCGTCGAACCAGTAGACGGTGAGGCCGCCGCCGCCGTTCGCATCGGAAGGCCACAGCTCCCACATCTTCGCGGCGGGGTGGTGCTCGGCCATGTAGGCCACGCCCCAGGCCAGGCGCTGCGCGCGGTCGGCGCCGGCGGCCGCGGCAGACTTGGGCGCCGCGGCCTCGGCGGCTTCTTCGGCGCGGTGCTCCGGCGTCATCCAGTGCGTGAGGGGGTCGTCGAACACCGCGATCGTGCCGGTGAGGAACACCGCGAACAGCAGCCACGAGAACCACAGCCCGCACCACGTGTGCAGCCACGCCTGCGCCTGGCGGAAACCGCCCTGCCGCCGTTGGTCCTTCCCGCTCATGCGCCCGCTCCGCGCAGCGCCCAACCCAGCCCCGCCAGCGCCACGGCCGGCAAAAGCAGCCCCGCCCACACGCGAGACAACGCCACCGGAGAGAACGCCCAGACCACCGCCAGCGCGTGCACGGCAAAGCTGAACTGCATGCCGCCGACGACGGCTTCGGCGCGGCCCGTGGGCAGCACCGCCGCGAGGAACAGCGCCACGGCCGCGGCCAGCGCATAGCCGCCGAACACGGCGGCCGCGACGCGGCCGAGCAGCAGCAGGCCCGGGGAAGGGGAAGAAAGGCGGGATGTCATGGTGGGGAAAAAAAACGGGGCGCGGAAATTCGCGCCCCTCTCCCTACATGACAAACGAAACCGCAAAAAGGGTCAGGCCGGCCCTCAGAACTTGTAAGTGAGCGTTGCCACCGCGTTGCGCGGCGTGCCCTGATAGCCCTGCCCGTCGATGTTGTTGTAGTACTTCTTGTTGAAGAGGTTGTCGATGTTCAGTTGCAGCGTGAGCTTCGGGTTGAACGCGTAGCGCGCCATCAGGCCCACCACGGCCACCGAGTTCTGCTGGTAGCGCAGCGCGACGTCGCCGACGCTGTAGCCGTAATAAGTGCGGTTCTGCCAGTTCACGCCGCCGCCGAGCGTGAGCTGCTGCCAGCGGCCCGGCAGCCGGTAGGTGGTGAACACGTTGATCAGCGTGCTCGGCATCGCGGTGTTGATCGGCTTGCCGCTGCCCTCGCGGCCCAGCGTGCGCGCGATGCCGGCGCTGAGGTTCCACCCGCTCGCGAGCTCGCCCGACACCTGCGCCTCGAAGCCCTTGGTGGTCACGCCCTTGGCGCCGTAGTAGGCGCTGTCGGTCGAGTTGGGCACGAGCCGCGTGCCGTCGCGCTGCCCCACGTTTTCCTGGCGCGAGCGGAAGACGGCGAACGAGGTGTTGAGCTTGCCGCCCAGGTGCTCGCCCTTGATGCCCAGCTCGTAGTTCTTGCCCGTGACCGGGTCGAGGTACGCGCCGGCGGCGTCGCGGTAGTCCTGCGGCAGGAAGATGTCGGTGTAGCTCGCATAGAGCGAGTAGCTGGCGTTCAGGTCGTACACCAGCCCGGCGTAGGGCGTGAACACCTCGTGGCTGCGCGCGGCCGTGGCGTTGCGCGTGCGCCAGCTGTTCTGCCGCCCGCCCACGATGAGCTTGAGCGGGTCGGCCAGCGACAGGCGCAGCGCGCCGTAGTAGCCGGTCTGGCGGGTCTTGTCGATCTGCGACACCTCGAGCGCGCCCCAGGTCGGCTCGGGGTACGAGCCGTTCCATTCGTAGAAGTTGCCGGTGCCGGCCGCCGTGTTGGTCAGCGGGTGCTTGGCCTGCAGGTAGCGCGACTGCGAATGGCTCAGGCCCGCCACCAGTTCGTGCTTGCGGCCCAGCAGCTCGAAGGGGCCGGTGGCCTGGAGGTCGACGCTGCTCTGGCGGTACGCATGCTCGAAGAAGCCGGGCAGCGTGCGCAGCCCGGTGCCGGTGAAGCGGTCGAGGTCGCCGGACAGGTACAGCAGCTTGGCGTTCTGCTCGCTCTTGCGGTACGACAGGTTGGCCTTGAGCTTCCAGTCGTTGTCGAGGCGGTGCACGAGGTTCGCGAAGACGGTGGTGTTGGTCGTGTCCCAGTGCGTCCACGGCGTGCCCACGGTCTTGCCACGGCGCCAATCGGTCGGCGTGCCGTCGCCGAACACCAGCGGCAGGCCACCCCAGGTCGAGCCGGTCGGTCGGTTGGCCTGGTAGTCGATGCCCACGCTCAGCGACGTGGCGGGCGTGAGGTCGGCGTCGATCACGCCGTACAGCACCTGCTTGCGGCCGTGGTACATGTCGATGAACGAGTCGCGCTGCTCGGCCATGCCGATCAGCCGCGCGCGCACGCGGCCGTCTTCGGTGAGCGGGGTCGACAGGTCGACCGAGCCGCGGCGCAGGTTCCACGAACCCAGGGCCAGCGACGCCGAACCCGCGAACACCTTGCTGTCCGCGTGCTTCCGCACGAGGTTGATCGACGCCGACGGGTTGCCCGCGCCCGTGAGCAGCCCCGTTGCGCCGCGCACGATCTCGATGCGGTCGTACAGCAGCGGGTCGCTGTTGGAGGCGCCGAAGAAGTCGGTGGTGACGGTGGTGGGCACGCCGTCGTACTGGTAGTTGTCGATGTAGAAGCCGCGCGCATAGAGGTCGGTGCGGTCGGTGTCGGAGCTGACCGCGAAGACGCCGGTGACGCTCTTCATCGCCTGGCCGAGCGAGAGCATGTTCTGGTCTTCGATCTGCTGGCGCGTGAGCACGGTGACCGACTGCGGCGTGTCGCGCGGCGCCAGCGCCAGGCCGGTGGCCGCGGCCGTGGCGCGCGTGGTGTAGGCGCCCGTGCCTTCGGTGGTGCCGCTGCGGTCGGCCTCGGCCGTGACGGTGACGGGTGCGAGCATGTCGACGCCGGTCGCGCGCCCCGCGCTTGCATCGGCTTCGCGGCGGCCCAGCGTGTAGCTGCCGTCGGTGCGGCCCACCACCTGCAGGCCGCTGCCCGCGAGCAGCCGCGTGACGGCTTCGCGCGCGGTGTAGCGGCCCGAGAGCGCGGGGCCGGTGCGGCCTTCGGTCAGCGCGGGGTCGAAGGACAGCGCGATGCCGCTGTGCACCGCAAAGGCCGCGAGCGTGCGGCCGAGCGGGCCGGCGGGAATGTCGTACGCGCGAAGCGCGGCCGCGTCCAGCGAGCTCGCCTCCGCGGCAAAGGCCGTGGGCACGGCGGCACCGGCCAGGCCTCCGAGGGCCAGCACCAGCAGGGCCTGGCGAAGGGCGGTGTTCAGGCGACGCTCTGCGTGCGAAAACGGCAGGGCGGACGGGCGTGATGCGGACATGGAAACGGGGCCTTTCGTTTGGGCAATGGAGGGGTGTTCACCTCCCTTGCCAGCCGAAACGAAAAAAAGTCTCACCCCTTGGCGGAAATATTTTTCGGTGTGCCGCCGGCATCGGCATCTGCGTTGGCACCTGCGTCGGCGTCCACGCGCGGCACCAGCGTGACCCAGTAGCCGCGCAGCCGCGTCACCGCGTCGACCGGGTAGGTCGACACCAGCATGCCCAGCACGCGGTCGGTGTCGGCGACGGGGAACGCGCCCGACACGCGCAGGTCGGCCACCGCCGCGTCGCAATGCAGCGCGCCGGGCCGGTAGCGCGACAGCTCGGCTGCAAAGTCGGCCAGCCGCATGCGGTCGGCCAGCAGCATGCCCTGCGTCCACGCCACGTCGGCTTCATCGGCCGGCGTGAAGGCGCCGTCGATGCCGCCGGCGCCGAAGCGCCCCTGCTGCCCCGCCGGCAGCACGCGCGGCGCGGCGCCGCCGGCGGGCGAAATGCGCACTGCGCCTTCGAGCACGGCGATGCGGGTGGCGCCGCCGTCTCCGTCTTCCTGTCGCACGCTGAAGCGCGTGCCCAGCGCTTCCATGGTGCCGCTGCCAGACTGGACACGGAACGGGCGGTGCGCGGCGGCGGTGTCGGGCGCGGTGGCCACGAGGATCTCGCCGGCGCGCAACACCACGAGGCGCTGCGCAGCGTCGAAGCGCACGTCGATCGCGCTCGCGGTGTTCAGCGTGACGCGGGTGCCGTCGGACAGCAGGAGTTCGCGGCGCTCGCCGGTGGAGGTGTGGTGCTGCGCGGTCCAGCCGTGCGCGTGAACGAAGCGCCAGCCGAGCCATGCGGCGGGCACTGTCGCGAGCAGCGCGGCCAGCCGCGCAACGGCCGCGCGCCGGCTGGTGCGCGCGGGCCGCGAGAGCGACGGCATCGCCAGCGCCGACGGCAGGCCGCCGAGCTTGTTCATCAGTAGTTCGGCGCGTGCCCAGGCGCGCGCGTTGTCGGGGTGGCGCTGGCGCCAGCGCTCGCAGGCGCGGCGGTCGTCGTCGGTGGCGGCGCTGTCGTGCAGGCGCATGAGCCACTCGGCGGCCTCGTCGAGCACATGGGGGGCGAGCGCGCCGGACGGCGACGCCTCGAAGGCCAGCGGCTTCATCGTCACGCCGCCGCTCAGTCCATCAGCGCCAGGCAGCCGCGAAAGCCCTGCTGCATGTAGCGCTTGACGGTGACCAGCGCCACGCCGAGTTCGCGCGCGATGTCCTCGTACTTCATGCCCTCGATCTGCGAGAGCAGGAAGGCGCGCCGCGCCTGCGGCTTGAGCGCGTCGAGCATGGCGTCGATCTCGTGCAGCGTCTGCAGGATCAGCAGGCGCTGCTCGGGCGACGGTGCCTCGGGCTCGGGCATGACGGCCAGCGCCTCGAGGTAGGCGCGCTCCAGCGCCTGGCGCTGGTACCAGTTGACGAGGATGTTCTTGGCAACGCTCGTCAGGTAGGCGCGCGGCTGCGCGATGACTTCGGGGTTGCGCGCCGTGAGCAGGCGCGTGAAGGTGTCCTGCGCAAGGTCGGCCGCGTCGCAGGAGTTGCCGAGCTTCTTGCGCAGCCACGACTGGAGCCAGCCGTGGTGGTCGCTGTAGAGGGTGTGGACTTGCTGGAAAGCGGCTTCGGCGGCGGGCATGAAAGGACGGCACGGCGGCCGGACTGCCGCTCGCAAACAAGAATAATTCTCATTTTAGAACAAAGGCAGTCCGCGCCCGTGTCCGTGTCCGCGCCTGCCCTCCCCTTACAGCTTCGGCGTGTACTTCACCGTGAACATCACGTTGCGCGGGTCGCCGTAGTTGTTGTTGCCGTTGGTCTCGTTGAACGCCGGGATGTAGTAGCGCTTGTCGAAGATGTTGTTGATGTTCACCGCCAGGCTCACTTCCGGCGTGGCCTGGTACGCCAGGCGCGCGCTCCACACCGTGAAGCCCGGCACCTTGAACGAACGGTCGTAGCCCAGCGTGCTGCTCTGGATGGTGAAGCCGCCGCCCACGCTGAGCCGGTTCCACGTGCCCGGCAGCTGGTAGCTGCTCCACACGCGCAGCATGTGCTTGGGTGTCCACTGGCTGAAGACCTGGCCCTTGTTGTCGGGGTCGTCGAGGAACTTGGTGGTGTTGTAGGTGTAGCCGGCCGTGAGCTGCAGGCGCGGCGCGACCTCGCCGCTGAGCTCGGCCTCGAAGCCTTCGCTGCGCACCTTGCCCGACGACTTGTAGCAGTACCAGTCGGCGCAGGCATAACCGCTGTCGTAGTCGGTCACGGCGCGGTTCTTGTGGTCGTAGCGGAACACGGCCACCGAGGCGTTCAGGCGCCCGTCCATCAGCTCGCCCTTCAGGCCCAGCTCGTGGTTGCGCCCGGTGATGGGCTGGAGCGGCTGGTTGTCGAGCGCGACCTCGGTCTGCGGCTCGAACACCTGGGTGACGCTGCCGTAGGCCGACCACTGCTTGTTCAGCGCATACACCAGGCCGACGTAGGGCGTGATCTTGCCGTTGATGGTCACGGTGCTGCGGGTGTCGCGGGTGCGGTCGGCATAGAGGTAGTCGTACCAGCTCGCGCGCGCGCCGACGATGGCCGTCAGCGGCTCCGCCAGCTTGGCGCGCCAGCTGCCGTACAGGCCCGACTGGCTGATGTCGTAGTAGGTATGGCTCTTGGTGCCGCCGGCCGCCAGGATGGTGTCGTAGCTCTGCGCCGGGCGGTAGTGGTCGATGGCGAAGATGTTGCCGCCGCCGGTGAAGCGGCGCGCGAAGCGGTCCGCCGAGGTGTACTTGGAATAGTTCGCGCCCACCGTCACGTCGTGTTCCATCGACAGCGCCTCGAAGCGCCCGTTCAGGTACACGTCGAGCCCGGCCTTCTTCGAATCGAAGAGGTTGTCCCAGTCGGCGAAGCTCAGGCCGCTGCCGTCGGGCTGCACGTCGCCGTGCATGCGCTGGTGCTGCGAGGTGTTCTTCTCGTTCATGCCCAGCACCGAGGCCTTGAGCTTCCAGCGCGCGTTGAAGCGGTGCTCCAGGTCGGCGTACACCGTGGTCTGGTCGGTCTCGTGGTGGTTCCACAAGGCGCCGGTGTACACCGAGCGCGGCAGGCCGATGTCGGTGCCGTCCGGAAAGCGCGCAAAGCCGCGCAGCATGGGCCGCCCGCGCCCCTCGACGCGGCTCACGCCGAAGCCCACGGTGGTGTCGGGCGAGATGTCGTAGTCGATGGCGCCGTACAGGGTGCGCGTCCTGCTCCACACGAAGTCGGTGAACGAACGGCTGCGGTCCTCGTCGATCACCACGCGCCCGCGCAGCGTGCCTTCGGCGTTGAGCGGGCCGCCGGCGTCCAGCTGCACGCCGTAGTGGTCCCACGAGCCGGCCTTGCCGGTGAGCGTGAGCGTCTTGTCGGCCTGGCCGCGCTTGCGCACCAGGTTGACCGCGCCGCCGGGGCTGCCCGAGCCCTGCAGCAGGCCGGCCGCGCCGCGCAGCACCTCGAGCCGGTCGTAGATCACCAGGTTCTCGGTGGCCCAGTTGCCCAGCGAATACCAGTTGCGCGGCACCGGCACGCCGTCGTACTGCCACGCGTCGATCTGGAAGCCGCGCGACGACAGCACCGTGCCCGGCCCCACGCCCTTCACGCCGACCAGCCCGGTGACGATGTTGGCCGCGTCGCGCAGGTCGACCAGGCCCTGGTCGTCCAGCCGCTGGCGCGTGAGCACGCTGACCGATTGCGGAATGTCCTTCATCGACTGCTCGCCCTTGCCCAGCGTCAGCGCGCGCGCGGTGTACGAGCGCGTGCCCTCGGTGGTGGCGCTGCGCTCGGCCTCGGCCGTCACGGTGACGGGGGCGAGCGTGGTGCTGTCGGCGCCGCTCTCGCCGCCGATGCCGGAGGGGCGCAGCACGTAGGCGCCGCCCGCGCCGCCGGCCGCTTCGAGGCCCGAGCCCCCGAGCAGGCGCGCGAAGCCTTCGCGCACCGCGTGGCTGCCCTGCAGACCCGGCGACTTGCGGCCCTGCACGAGCGCGGAAGGCATCGTGATGCTCACGCCGGCGGAGGCGGCAAAGGTGGAGAGCGCATCGTCGAGCGCGCCGGGCGCGATGCTGTAGAGCTTGCGTGCGCCGGCCTGTGCGGCCGAGGCATCGGCGCCGGCGGGCGGTGTCTGCGCGCTGGCACTGCCGGCCGCGCAGGCCATGGCGAGCAGCGCGCCCTGCACTGCGCGCGTGATCTGTGAATCGAAGGGAAGCGGTCGGCGACGGGCCATGAAGTGATCTCTCGCAAAGGGTGTGAAGTTGCTGTTCCTCAAGGCTTCACACGCGAGAAAACAAAAAGGGACACGGCGCGGCAAAAAAAATCTGCACGGGCCGCCGTCGGCCGTGCGCAACGCGATGCTCAAGCGCCCGGCGCCACCACCGTCACCCAGTAGCGCGTGCGGTAGAGCACGTCCACCGGCAGCGCCTGCGGCAGGCTGTCGAGCACCGGGCTGGTGTCGCCGAGCTGGAACACGCCCGACACGCGCAGGTCGGCCACCGCCGCGTCGCAGCGCAGCACGCCGGGCCGGTAGCGGCCGAGTTCGGAGAGAAAGTCTTGCAGCCGCATGTTCCTGGCGCGCAGCACGCCGCGCGACCAGTCGTCGGCGTCCGGGCCCACGGCCGCGACGGCATCGACCGCCGAGGCCGAGAAGCCCGCCTGCTCGCCCGCGCGCACCACCACTGCCAGGCCGCGCGCATCGTCGGGCCGCACCTGCACCGCGCCTTCGAGCACCGCGACGTGGCTGCGCCGGTCTTCGAGCTGCCGCGCCACGAAGCGCGTGCCCAGCGCCTTCAGCCGGCCTTGCGCGGTCTCGACCACGAAGGGGCGGTAGGCCGGGTCGCCCGAGGCCACGCTGTCGGGCGCGGTGTCGATCCATACCTCGCCCGCGCGCAGCCGCACGAGGCGCAGCTTTGTGTCGTAGGCCACGTCGATGGCGGTCGCGGTGTTGAGCTGGATGCGCGTGCCGTCCGGCAGCCGCAGCTCGCGGCGCTCGCCGGTGGCGGTGCGGTGGTCGGCCAGCCATTCGCGCGCCGGCGAGGCACGCCATGCGAGCCAGCCCGCGGGCGCGGCGGTGAGCAGCAGCGCCAGCGTCTTGACGGCCGCGCGGCGGTCGGCGCGCACCGTGCGGCCCAGCGCGGGCATCGACAGGCCACCGGGCAGCATGCCGAACTTGCGGCTCACCTGCTCGGCGCGTTGCCACGCCGCTTCGTGCGACGGATCGGCCTCGCGCCATTGCGTCCAGCGCGAGCGCTCGGCCGCCGTGGCCTCGCCCGACTGGATCAGGAAGAACCACTGCGCCGCCTGCATGGCGACGCCTTCGTCCACCGACACGGCCTGCCGCGCGCTCATGCCGTCAGCAGGATGCAGCGCGCCATCGCCTCGGCCATGTAGCGCTTGACGGTGCGCTCGCTCACGGCCAGCTTCGTCGCGATTTCCGCGTAGCCCAGCCCTTCGAGCTGCGCCATCAGGAAGGCCTGCCGCACCGGCGCGGCCAGCCCGTCGAGCATCGCGTCGATCTCCTGCAGGGTCTCCAGGATGATGGCCTGCTGCTCGGGCGACGGCGCCTGCGGCTCGGGCAATGCGCTCAGCGCGTCGAGGTAGGCCTGCTCCAGCGAACGGCGGCGGTACAGGTTGGCCAGCAGCCGCTTGGCCACGACCGTGAGGTAGGCGCGCGGCTCGCGCAGTTGCCAGTCGGCCTGCTTTTCAGGGGTGCCGTCGGGCGCGGCGAGGATGCGAAGGAAGGTGTCCTGCGCGAGGTCCGCCGCGTCGAAGGCGTTGCCGAGCTTCTTGCGCAGCCAGCCCTGCAGCCACCCGTGGTGGTCGCAGTAGAGCGTCTGGATGTGCGGATGATGAAGAACGGAATCGGCGGCCATGGCGGACGGGCGTGGCGGCCACGGCCGCTTCAGATAAGAATAATTCTCATTTTAATGGCAGTCTGGGAGCCTGCCGCGCCAGGCCGGGCAAGGGCCACCCGAAAGTCATGCCCGCCGCCGCAATCAGGATGGCCGCCGCGCCCGCCAGCTGCAGCGCGCTCAGCCGCCGGTCGAACACGAAGAAATCGACCACGAACACCACCAGCGGATAGATGAACGACAGCGCCCCCGCCACCGGCGTCGACAGCTTCTGCAGCGCGCTGTACAGCAGCGTGAACACCAGCCCGGTGTAGATCACGCCCATGGCCAGGTGCATGCCCCACGTGCCCGGGTCGGTGGGCAGCGCGCGCAGATGCGCGAACGGCGCGAGCAGCACGATGCCGACGCACACCTGCACCAGCGCAATGACGTGCGGCGCCATGCCGTCGAGCTTCTTCGCGATGATCGCGGCCACGGCGTAGCAGAAGGCCGCGCCCAGCGCCATCAGCACGCCGACGAGGTAGCCGGCGCCGTCCCCATCGCCGCCGCCATTCCTGGCCTGCGCCACCAGCACCACGCCCGCGAACGCGACGCAGAGCCAGCCCACCTTCGTCGCGGTCAGCCGCTCCGACAGCACCAGCGCGCCGAGCGCGACCAGCATGAAGGGCTGCGTGTTGTAGACCGCCGTGGCGATCGAGATCGACGTGTACGAGAAGGCCGCGAAGATCAGCACCCAGTTGACCACCAGCGCCACCCCGCCGGCCGCCGCGAGCGCCAGGCTGCGCCGGGGCATGCCGCGCCGCAGCAGGCCCAGCGCGAGGCACACGACCAGCAGCGTGGCCGCGCCGAACACGCAGCGCCAGAACAGCAGGTCGACCACCGGCAGGTCGGCGCGCACGACGAACCAGCCGATGGTTCCGGAGATCGCCATGGATGCGCTCATTTCCAGCGCGCCGCGCAGTCGGGTCTGCATGTGCTTGTGTCGTGGGGTGAATCGGTATGCTCGAAGAAAGAACATCTTCGCCGATGAAAGACCTGCCCATGACCTCTCCACCGAATACATCGCCGGCCACGAGCGCCGAAGCGCCGGGCGACATGCCCCTCATCGAGTGGAGCGATTTCGCCAAGGTCGAGCTGCGCGTGGGCCGCGTGCTTGCGGCCGAGCCGCTGCCGAAGGCGCGCAAGCCGGCCTATGTGCTGCAGGTCGACTTCGGGCCGCTGGGGGTCAGGAAATCCAGCGCGCAGATCACCGACCTCTATCAGCCCGCCGAACTGGTCGGCAAGCTCGTGGTGGCCGTGGTGAATTTTCCGAAGAAGCAGATCGGCTCGCTGATGTCCGAATGCCTGGTGACGGGCTTCCACAACGAAGACGGCCACGTGGCGCTGTGCGTGCCCGATCGCGACGTGCCGCCGGGCACGAAGCTGTTCTGACGCGATAGCCGATCGCGCGGACTCAATCGCGCGGCTTGCGCAGCGCCTCGCCGGGCTCCGGGCCCAGCTCGGGCGCGTTGCCCGTCATCATCTGGCTCAGCAGGCCCGACAGCACATCGCGCTGCCCGTCGTCGAACATGCGCAGCAGATGCAGCTCGGCCGCCGCGTGTCGGGGCATGGCCTCGTCGGCCAGGCGAATGCCCTTGGCCGTGAGCTTGACCAGCACGCCGCGCCCGTCGTTGGGGTCGATGGAGCGCTTGATCCAGCCCTCTTTCTCCAGCCGCTTGAGCAGGTTCGACAAGCCGCCCGAAGTGAAGAGCAGCGTGCTCTGCAGCCGCGACGGCGACAGGCGGTAGGGCGCGCCCGCCACGCGCAGGGTGGCGAGCACCGCGTACTCCTGGTACTTCATGCCGAAGGGCTCCAGCACCTGGTTCAGCGTGCGCAGCACCACTTCTTCAAGACGCAGCAGCCGGCCCACCACCGACTTGCCGCTGCTGTCGATGTCGGGCCGCTCGCGCTGCCACTGCCGGATGCCGCGCGCGACCAGGTCGCCGCCCTCGGCCGGTGCCTCGTCGACCGGGGGACGCAGGTCTTCCGGCGCTTCGCGGCCCTTGGCATCGCCTTGGGGCGGACGTCGATTCGATGCTTCCTTTTTGTGCGGCATGACCTTCTCTCCATCAACGTTGGGGCCTTTTCGCTGCCATTGTGGTGCAGCGCCGTGGCGCGGGTTCGTCCCTATCTTAAATGCCTTGCATTTATCTTTTGCGAAAGATAAAGTGAATTCCAACGCGGCCTTCAGGCCTTCGCCTTCCAGGAGTTCACGATGAAAACCACGTTCTCGCGCTGTCTCGTCCCCGGCCTCGCGGCCGCCCTGCTGGCCGGCGCCGCGCACGTTGCGCAGGCCGAAGAGCTGGTGGTCGGCATCTTCGGCGGCTCCTTCGCCGAAGACTCCAAGACCTGCCACATCGCCGCCTTCGAGAAGAAGACCGGCGCCAAGGTCGCGCTCAAGCTCGGCAGCTCGTCGCAGTTCGCGGCGTCGATCCGCGCGACCGGCGGCAAGTCGGACTTCGACGTGGTCTACATCGACAACTCGCTCGCCTCGCAGCTCAAGAACGAGAAGCTGCTGGAGACCATCGACAAGAGCAAGCTCGCGAACGCGGCCGAGGTGTCGCCGCGCGCCCTCGACAAGGACGGCCAGTACGTGGTGTTCATGACCGGCGCCACCGTCATCGTGTACGACACCAAGCAGGTCAAGACACCGCCCACCTCGTGGGCCGACCTTGCCAAGCCCGAGTTCGACGGCAAGCTCGCCATCGGCGACATCAGCGGCACTTCGGGCTCGCAGTTCCTCATGGCGCTGAACCGCATGAAGGGCGGCACGCTGGCGAACATGGACGCGGGCTTCGCGGCCATCAAGCCCATCGCCAAGTCGTCGGTCACGCTCTACACGCAGGCCGACCAGATCGTCTCGCTGTTCGAGCGGCAGGAAATCGCCGCCGCCGTGTGGTACCCCGACCGCGCGGGCTCGGCCATCGACAAGGGCCTGCCGCTGGCCATCGTCTATCCGAAGGAAGGCGCGGTCGGCATCCTGCCCGCGCTGGTGATTCCGAAGGGCGCCAAGTCGCCGGCGCTGGCGCTCAAGTACATCGACGAGGTGCTGTCAAAGGAGGGCCAGACCTGCTTCGCCGAGCGCAAGTACGCGGGGCCCGTGAACACGCAGATCAAGCTCAGCGACAAGGCCGCGAAGATCGTTCCCTACAAGGAGACCTTCGACAACCTCTGGCTGCCCGACCCCGAGGCCGTGGCGAAGTCGCTGCCCGACTGGACCAAGCGCTGGCAGCGCGAAGTCGCCCGCTGAACGCCCCCTCTTCCATCCCCAGGACCCGACCGCCATGCCGGCACTCACGCTCGACCGTCTCGAGAAACGCTACCCGGGCCACACGGCCGCATCGTCGGTTTCGCTTTCGGTGCACGACGGCGAATTCATCTCGCTGCTCGGCCCCTCGGGCTGCGGCAAGACCACCGTGCTGCGCATGGTGGCGGGCCTGATCGAGCCGACCGGCGGGCGCATCCTGGTCGACGGCCGCGACATCACGGCGCTGCCGACCAACCGCCGCAACATCGGGCTGGTGTTCCAGTCGTATGCGCTGTTCCCGCACATGAGCGTGTTCGAGAACGTCGCCTTCGGCCTGCGCCGCCAGGGCATGCAGAGCAGCGAGCTGAAGCAGCGCGTCGACCAGGCGCTGGCCAGCGTGCGCCTGTCCGCGCTCGGCGACCGCATGCCCAAACAGCTCTCGGGCGGCCAGCAGCAGCGCGTGGCGGTGGCGCGTTCGATTGCGCCGCGCCCGAGCATCCTGCTGTTCGACGAGCCGCTGTCCAACCTCGACGCCTCGTTGCGCGACGAGATGCAGATCGAGCTCAAGCGCCTGCAGCGCGAGGTCGGCATCACCACGCTGTTCGTCACGCACGACCAGGGCGAGGCGATGTCGATGTCCGACCGCGTGTGCGTGCTCGCGCACGGCGTGGTGCAGCAGTTCGACACGCCCGAGGCCATCTACCACCGCCCCGCCACCGGCTTCGTCGCGAGCTTCATCGGCCGGCCCAACCGGCTCACGGGCCGCGTGGTGCGCGCCACCGGCGCCGCCGCCGCGGTGCAGCTGGACAACGGCCCGATGCTGCCCGCCTCGGCCGCCGAAGGCATGGCGCAGGGCGCGGCGGTCGACGTGGTGATCCGCCAGGAAGACATCCGCTTCGCCGATGCGCCCTCGCCCGGCGCGGCCACGCTCGCGGGCCGCGTCGCCATGCGCTCCTTCGTCGGCGCGCGCGTGCAGTACCTGCTCGCGTTCGGCGGCACCGAGTTCATTGCCGAGGCCGTCACCAACGGCCCGCACGCCGGCCTGGACGTCGATGCGCCGGTGCGCGTGGCCATCGCGCCGCAGCACGTGTACGTCACCGCGCGCGCGGTGCAGGCCGCCGCCGCATGAACCCGCGCAAGCTCACCGGCATGCTGCTGGCGTCGCCCCTGCTGCTGCTGTTGCTGCTGGCCTTCGTTGCGCCGGTGCTGCTGATGGTGCCGCTGAGCCTGCACCCCTACGAGCCAGGCACCGGCATCTCCGCCGGCTGGACACTGGCCAACTACACCAGCATCGTCACCGACGAGTACTACCGCGAGGTGGTGGTGCGCACGCTGGTGCTGGGCTTCGGCGTGACGGCCATCTGCCTGCTGCTGGGCTACCCGCTGGCTTACTACATCGCCAACGCGGGGCCGAAGATGCGGCTGGCGCTCACCATGCTCGTGATCTTCCCGATGCTGCTGAACCTGGTGGTGCGCTCCTTCGGCTGGATCGCGCTGCTCGCCAACCGGGGCCTCGTGAACAACCTCCTGATGGACGTCGGCCTGATCGAGCGGCCCATCAAGATGATGTTCAACCTGTTCGGCCTGCTGGTGGGCATGTCGCACATCTTCCTGCCGTTCATGGTGCTGATGCTGGTGCCGGCCATCCAGGCGATCTCCAAGGACGTGCAGGCCGCCGCGTACACGCTGGCCGCGAGCCGGCTGCGCGTGTTCTGGTCGATCACGCTGCCGATGAGCGCGCCGGGCATCCTGTCGGGCTCCATCCTCGTGTTCGTGCTGACCATCAGCGCGCTGGTCACGCCGCGCATGCTGGGCGGGCCGACCTACAAGGTGATGGCCACGCTGATCTACGACGACTTTTTGCAAACGCTCGACTGGCCCGCCGGCGCGGCCATGTCGTTCGCGCTCACCGCGCTCACGCTGGTGGTCATCGGGCTGTCCAGCCGCGTGCTGCGGCGCTGGGGAGGCAACGCATGAACGCCGACGGCAAGAAGACGCCCGTGCTCGCGGCCACGGCCATCGCGGTGGTGGTGTTCCTGCAGATCCCGGTGCTGGTGGTGGTGCTCGCGGCCTTCAGCAAGACGGCCTACCTCACGATCCCGCCGAAGGGCCTGACCTTCCACTGGTTCGAGGTGGTGCTGCGCGATCCCGAATACCTGAGCGCCGCATGGACCAGCCTGTGGCTGGCCGCCGCGTCCACCGCCGCCGCGCTGGTGCTCGGGCTCATCGCGGCCTACGCCATCCACCGCCGCATGGTGCCGGGCGCGGGCGCGCTCACCTCGCTGTTCATGGCGCCGCTGATCCTGCCTTCGGTGGTGCTCGGCGTGGCGCTGCTGCAGTACTACACGATGACCGGGCTGCGCGGCAACTCGCTAGGCCTGTGGCTCGCGCACGTGGTCATCACCATGCCGTATGTGGTGCGGGCCAGCCTGGGCAGCCTCTCGTCGGTCGACGAGTCGCTGGAAGACGCGGCGCGGGTGCTCGGCGCGGACGGCTTCACGAGCTTTCGCCTCGTCACGCTGCCGCTCGTGAAGCCCGGGCTGGTGGCCGGCGGCCTCTTCGCCTTCATCACCTCGCTGGACAACGTGCCGGTGTCGGTGTTCCTGCTGTCCGCGAGCCAGACCACGCTGCCCGTGAAGATCTTCACGTCGGTCGAGCAGGGCGTGGACCCGAGCGTGGCCGCCGTGTCGACCCTGCTCATCGTGACCACCGGCGTCGTGCTGCTGCTGGCCGAGCGCTGGACGGGCTTTCACAAGCACGTCTGACCGAACCACACCCTTCCCCCGATTTCGCCAAGGAGTTTCCTGATGCCGACCACGAGCAAAGGCTTTCCGCTCATGCTGACCTTCGACCTCGACGCGGAGACCATGTGGACCGGCCGCGACCCGGCCAACGCCCAACGGCCCATTTTGATGTCGCAGGGCGCCTACGGCTGGAAGGTCGGCATGCCGCGCATCCTCGCGCTGCTGGCGCGCTACGGCATCGGCGCCACCTTCTTCATTCCCGGCGAGGTGGCCGACAAGCACCCCGACCTCGTGCGCGAAGTGGTCGACAAGGGCCACGAGGTGGCGCACCACAGCTACAGCCACCGCTGGATCGTCAACCTCAGCCCGGCCGAGGAACGCGAGGAAATGGACCGCGGCATGGAAGCCCTGACGCGCCTGGCCGGCACGCGCCCGCGCGGCTGGCGTTCGCCGGCGGCGGAGTTCAGCAGCATCACGCTCGACCTGCTCAAGGAGTACGGCTTCAGCTACTCGTCGAACTTCTTCGACGACGACTCGCCCTACCTGCTCGAAATCGGCGGCGAGCGCACCGACATCGTCGAGCTGCCGTTTCGCTGGGTGCTCGACGACGCGCCTTTCTTCCAGTACTCGATCACGCTGCCGGGCCGAACGCTGCAGGCACCCTCTGCCGTGCTCGAAGCGTGGACCAGCGAGTTCGACATGCTCCATGCCGAAGACCGGATGATGATGGTCGGCATGCACCCGCAGATCATCGGCCAGCCTTCGCGGCTCAAGGTGCTCGAAGGGCTGATCGAGCATGCGCTCGCGCACTCGGATGTGTGGATCGACCGCTGCGACCGCATCTCCGACGACATGCGGCCGCGCCTGCAGGCGGCCGTCGCGGCATGACGACCGCCGCAGCCTCCACCGGCCTGCGCTTCGTCGTGAGCGGCGGCGCGAGCGGCATCGGCCTGTCGGTGGCGCGGCTCGCGGTGGAACGCGGCGCGCGCGTGGCGCTGCTCGACCGCGATGCGGCCGGCCTTGCGACAGCCTGCGCCGCGCTCGGCGATTCCGCGTTGCCGCTCGTGTGCGACGTGGCCGACGCACAAGCCGTGCAGGCCGCCGTCGACACCGCCGCACGGTGGCTCGGCGGCGTCGACGCGCTCGTGAACTCGGCCGGCATCGATTCGCTCAAGCCGCTGGAGCAGACCGACGACGCCGAATGGGCGCGCATGCTCGCCGTCAACCTCACGGGCCCGATGCTGCTGTGCCGCGCGGCAATGCCGCACCTGCGCGCGGCCGGCGGCGGCAGCATCGTGAACATCTCCTCGGGCGCCGGCCTGCGCCCGCTGCCGAACCGCACCGCGTACTGCGCGACCAAGGCGGCCGTCATCATGTTCGGCAAGGCGCTGTCGATCGAGGCCGCGGCCGACGGCATCCGCGTGAACGCGGTGTGCCCCGGCGCCATCGACACGCCGCTGTTCCGTACCAGCTACGAGCACAGCGACGACCCCGAGCGCACGCTCGACGAGATCCGCCAGCGCTATGCCCTGGGCCGCGTCGCCGCGCCCGAGGAAGTGGCCGAGGCCGTGCTCTACCTGAGCGGCCCGGGCGCGAGCTACATCACCGGCACCGCGCTCGCCGTCGACGGCGGGCGCACCTTTCACTGAAGGAGCGACAAGCCATGGCCTTCGACCAACGCGTTGCGGTCGTCACCGGCGGCGGCCAGGGTATCGGCGCCGCCACCGTGCTCGACTTTCTGGCACAAGGCGCGCGCGTGGCCGTGCTCGACCTCGACTGCGCGCCGCTGCGCCGGCAGCTCGACGCCCTGCCGCGCGACGCCGCCGCGCGCTGCCTGTGCGTGGCGGGCGACTGCACCGACGCCGGCGTGGCCGCCACCTTCTTCGACAGCGCCGAAGCCGAGCTCGGCCCGGTCGACATCCTGTTCAACAACGTGGGCCAGAGCGCGCGCGAACGCGGCGGGCTCTTCACCGAATCCGACGAGGCCGTGTGGCGCTTCGTCATCGAGGTGTCTTTGCTGACCACCCTGCGCGCTTCGCGCCGTGTCGCGCCCGGCATGAAGGCGCGCGGCTTCGGCCGCATCGTCAACATGAGCACCGACGCGGCCTTTGCCGGCGACGTGGGCCTGGCCGACTACGCGGCCGCCAAGATGGGCGTGGTCGGCTTCACGCGCTCGCTGGCGCGCGAACTGGCACCGCACGGCGTCACGGTGAACGCGGTGTGCCCCGGCGCCATTCGCACGCGCGCGCACGACAAGCTGCGCCCCGAGGTGCTCGAGAAGATCGTGGCCGACACGCCCGCCGGCTTTGTCGGCGCGCCCGAAGACGTGGCCGCCACCGTGCGCTTCCTGGCGAGCGACGAGGCACGCTTCATCACCGGCCAGACGCTGCTGGTCGACGGCGGGCGCTGGATGCTCTGACCCCTGCTCCTCCTTCTTCTTTCAAGGACACGACCATGGACCTGATGGACCACAGCGCGCGCGAACTCGCCGCGCTGATCCGGAACAAGGAAGCCTCGCCCGTGGAGGCCGTGCAGGCGGCGCTGTCGCGCATCGAGGCGCGGCGCGAGCTCAATGCCTTCATCACCGTGACCGGCGAGCAGGCGCTCGACGCCGCGCGCCGCGCCGAAGCCGCCGTGATGGCCGGCGATGCGCTCGGCCCGCTGCATGGCGTGCCCTATTCGGTGAAAGACCTGACGCTGACGGCCGGCGTGCGCACCACCATGGGCTCGGCCATCCATGAAGACTTCGTGCCGAAAGAAGACGCCGTGGCGGTGGCGCGCGCCAAGGCCGCGGGCGCCATCCTCATCGGCAAGACGACCACGCCCGAGTTCGGCCACAAGCAGGGGGCGACCGCGCCGATCTTCGGCCGCACGCTGAACCCGATCGACGCGCGCTACACGCCCGGCGCGTCGAGCAGCGGCGCGGCCGTGGCGGTGGCGGCGGGCCTGGGCTCGCTGGCGCTGGGTACCGACGGCGGCGGCTCCATCCGCATTCCGGCTTCGTGCTGCGGCATCGTCGGGCTCAAGGCCACGCTGGGCGTGGTGCCGAACCTGCAGGCGCCCGACCTGTACTCGGCCAACTCGTTCACCGGCCCGATGGCCCGCGACGTGGCCGACACGCAGCTGCTGTTCGACACCCTCAAGGGCTTCGATGCGCGCGACCCCTACGGACTGGGCGCGCCGATGCCGCAGCGCGCCGCGCCTGCTTCGCTGCGCGGCCTGCGCGTGGCGTGGCTGCCCACGGCCGGCAACCCGATCGATGCCGAGGTCGAGGCCGTGACCACCGCCGCGGTGAAGGCGATGGAGCGCGAGGGCGCCGTCGTCGAGACGGTGCTGCTCAACTTCGTCGCGCTGGAGCGCCACTTCCTGGTGGTGCTGCAGTCGATGCTCGCGGCGCGCGTGGGCGCAAACCTCGAGCGCTTCGGCGACCGGCTCGATGCCACGCTGATCGATGCCGTGCGCAAGGGCCGCCGCCACAGCGCGGTCGACCTGCACGAAGCCACCTTCGCCAAGACCCGCTGCTTCACCGAACTGCAGGCGCTGTTCGGCCGCTTCGACGTGCTGGTGTCGCCCACCGTCTCCGCGCCGCCGCTGCCCATCGACATGGACGTGAGCGGCGAGGTCGAGATCGGCGGCCGGCCCGCCGGCACCATTCGCGGCGCCTGGTATCCGTACACCTACCCGATGAACCTCACGGGCCATCCCGCGCTGTCGATGCCCTGCGGCAAGAGCGCGATCGGCCTGCCCATCGGGCTGCAGCTCGCGGGTCGCTGGTACGACGACGACTACCTGCTGGGCATCGCACGGCTGGTCGAGCAGGCGCTCGGCTGAGCGTCCATTCATTCATTCATTTCGAAGCACCGAGGTTTTCCATGCGCCCGTTCGCCCGCTCTCTTTTCGCCGCCGCAGCATTCACGCTGGCCGCGCTCCCCTCGGCGCACGCCGAACTGCCGCCGGGCCTGGCGGGCGGCAACCTCAAGATCGTCGTGGGCTACGCGGCCGGCGGCGCGGCCGACACGGTCGCGCGCCTGTATGCCGAACAGCTCAAGGACGCGGGCTTCGGCAGCGTGCTGGTCGACAACAAGCCCGGCGCCTCGGCGCGGCTTGCGTGGGACGTGGTGAAGAAGTCGAAGCCCGACGGCCTCACGCTGTACCTTGCGCCGTCACCGCTGCTCACCATCCTGCCGCTGACCTACAAGACGCCCGGCTACGACGCCGAGAAAGACCTGACGCCGGTCGCGCTGCTGGTGGAGATCCCGACCGCCGTCGTCACCGGCGCGTCGCAGCCCTACAGCAGCATGAAGCAGTACGTGGAATGGGCGAAGAAGAACCCGAAGAAGGCCACGCTGGGCCTGGCGACCATCGGCAGCTCGGGGCACCTGGGTGCGTTCGCGCTGGCCAAGGCGCAGGGCTTCGAGCTCACGCCCGTGGCGTACCGAGGTGCATCGCCGATGTTGATCGACGTGGTCGGCGGCGAGCTCTCGATGGGCTGGGATGCCGCCGCCAGCATGCTGCCGCTGTACAAGGGCGGCAAGATCAAGTTCCTGGGCCTGAGCGGCGACAAGCGGCTCGCGGCCCTGCCCGACGTGCCGACCGCCAAGGAGCAGGGTTTTGCCGAGTTCGTTCCCGCAACGAGCTGGTACGCCGTGTACGCGCCCGCCGGCACACCGCCCGCCACATTGGCCGCCATGGAGCGCAGCTTCCTGGCGGCGGCGGCCAAGCCCGAACTGGCGCGCAGCCTGGAGGCTGCCGGGCTCGTGGCCCATTCGGAAGGCCGGGCCGAGCTGGCGCAGCGCGCGCAACGCGAGCGTGCCAACTGGGCGCCGATCGTCAAGGCGGCCGGCATCGTGGTCGATGAATGAATGAATGATTGAAGAAAGCCGCACCGCCATGTCCGACGAATCCCTGTGCTTCACGCCCGCGACCGAACTCGCGGGCCTGCTGCAATCCCGCAAGCTCTCCCCGGTCGAGCTGATGACCGCCGTGCTTGCGCGCGCCGAGCGCCTGCAGCCGGTGCTGAACTGCTTCATCACCCTCACGGCCGAGCGCGCCGTGGCCGAAGCCCGCCGCGCCGAGGCCGACATCGCGGCGGGCCGCCCGCTCGGCAAGCTGCACGGCATTCCGTTCACGGTGAAGGACCTCGTCAACACCGAGGGCGTGCCCACCACTTTCGGCGCGGTCGTGTACCGCGACAACGTGCCCACCGAAGACGCGGTGAGCGTGGCGCGGCTGCGGGCCGAAGGCGCCATCCTCATCGGCAAGACGACCACGCCCGAGTTCGGCTCGGGCCCGATGACCAACTCGCCCCTCTTCGGCAGCACGCGCAACCCGTGGAACCTGTCGCGCACCAGCGGCGGCTCCAGCGGCGGCGCGGCCGCGGCCACCGCCGCGGGCATCGCGCCGCTGGCCGTTGCCACCGACGGCGGCGGCTCCACGCGCATTCCGGCCGCCTGCAACGGCGTGGTGGGCCTGAAGCAATCGAACGGCGTGATCCCGCACAGCCAGGCGCAAGACCTGTTCGGCAACCAGACCTACGTGACGCCGACCACGCGCACGGTGGCCGACACCGCGCTGATGCTGCAGGCGATGGCCGGACCTTCGGCCGTGGACCCGTGGTCGATCGGCCTGCGCGCGCACGACTACGTCAAGGAAGCGGTGCCCGAGGGCGACCTGCGCGGCAAGCACGTGCTGTACTGCATCACGCCGTCGGGCCGGCCGGTGTCGCGCGATGTGGCCGAGGGCTTTTCGGCCGCGCTGCAAACGCTGGCGTCGCTGGGCGCGACGCTGGAGCCTTTCGACGCCAGCGGCTTCGACGTCGAGCCGATCTGGCGCGCCATCAACCACACCGTGTGGCGCGCGCGCTTCGCGCCGCTGGTCGAGAAGCACCCCGACAGCTTCAGCGACACCTTCAAGCGGCAGATCGCGTCGGCCGCCAGCGTGAGCGGCGTCGAGTACCAGGAGGCGATGTTCGCGCGCTCGGCACTGTTCAAGCGCGTGCAGGGCCTGTTCGAGAAGGCCGACCTGCTGGCCATGCCCACGCTCACGCGTTCGGCGCTGCCGCTCGCGCAGGACCTGTTCGGCAGCATCGACATCGACGGCCAGCGCTTCGACAACGTGCGCGCGCACTGGTACCCGTGGACCATGCTGTTCAACATGACCGGGCACCCCGCGATCAGCCTGCCGAGCGGCTTCGGCAGCGACGCGATGCCGCTGGGCCTGCAACTGGTGGGCCGCTTCCAGGGCGATGCGGCGCTGCTGCAGGCGGCGAGCCAGTTCGAGGCGGCGACGAACTTCGCGGCGCACCGGCCGCCGCTCTGAGTACCAGTCAGCGCTGGCGCGGGCCGAGCGAGGCCTGCGCCGCGATCAGGTCGTAGAGCGCCTGCGCCGCCGGCGACAGCCGTGCGGTCTTGCGCGTCATGAGCACCAGCGTGCGCGACACCTTCGGCTCCGTGAGTTCGACGACACGCAGCGTCGGGTAAGCGCCCTTCTGCAGCGCCAGCCGGGGCACCACGGCCGCCGCCACGCGCTCGGCGACCAGCCCCACCGCCGTCGAACTGCGCTGCACTTCATAAAAGGCCTGCAGGCTCGCGGTGGTCGCGCCCAGGGCGAGGTCGAGCAGCGGCCGGTTCTCGCTCGCGTGGCCCGCGAAGATCAACGGATGCGGCGCCAGTTGCCGCCATGCGATGCGCTTGCGGTGCGCGAGCGGATGCGCCTCGTGGCAGATCAGCACGTACTCGTCTTCGATCAGCGGCACGCTCTGCAGCTCGGGCGAGTGCGCGCCGGCCATGCCGATGCCGAACTCCACCTCGCGGTGCAGCACCGCGTGCGCCACGGCCGACGACGAGTGGTCCAGGATCTTGATGCGGTTGTGCGGGTGCTTCGCCGAGTAGGCCTGCATGATGCGCGGCAGGAACTGCACGCCCGCCGTGGGCACGCAGGCCATCGACACGTCGCCGCGCTCGGCCTTGCCGGTCTCGCGGATCTCGAGCAGCGAATCGGCCAGTTCCACCAGCAGCCGCCGCGCGCGGCACGAAGTCGCGGCCGATGGTGGTGAGCGCCACGGTGCGCGTGGTGCGCTCGACCAGCGCCACGCCCAGGAACTCTTCGAGCTTGCGCAGCCGCTGCGTGATGGCCGTCTGCGTGACATTGAGCGCGCCGGCCGCCGCCTGGAAGCTGCCTTCGTCGGCAATGGCCACGAACGCCTGAATGCCGAGGATGTCGATCTTCATCAGTTTTGTGAATCAATGGCCAGAATAAATTCATTTTACGGAGAAGGCCTTGCTCGGCAAGCTTCGCGCCAGAACAGCAACGAAGGACCCCCGCGATGACCTGGTCAGCCAAGCAATATTCAGCGTTCGAGGAAGAACGCACCCGCCCCGTGCGCGACCTCGTGGCAGCACTGCCCGCACGCGAAGTGCGCACCGCCGTCGACCTGGGCTGCGGCCCCGGCAACTCCACCGAAGTGCTGGCGCAGCGCTTTCCGGGTGCGCTGGTGAGCGGCATGGACAGCTCCGACGACATGATCGCGGCGGCGCGCCAACGCATGCCCGGTGTGAACTTCGACGTGGCCGACATCGCCACCTGGCAGCCCGCCCGACCGGTCGACGTGATCCTTGCGAACGCATCGTTGCAATGGCTGCCCGATCACGCGATGCTCTACCCCCGGCTGGCACGGCAGTTGGCGCCCGGCGGCAGCCTCGCGATCCAGACGCCCGACAACCTCGAAGAGCCCGCGCACCGCCTCGCACGCGAGACCGCCAAGGATCCGCGCTGGGCCGAGCGCATCGGCGACGTACGCCACCCGGCGCGGCACGGCGCCATCGACTACTACGAGATGCTGCGCCCGCACTGCAGCCGTGTCGACGTGTGGCGCACTACCTACTACCACCCGCTCGCAGGCGGCGCGCCTGCGGTGGTCGAGTGGTTCAAGGGCTCGGCGCTTCGGCCGTACCTTGCGCTGCTCGATGCCGGACAGCAGGCGGGCTTTCTGGCGAGCTACCTCGCCGCCATCGCCAAGGCCTATCCCGCGCTGAAGGACGGCAGCGTGCTGCTGCCGTTCCCCCGGCTGTTCATCGTCGCCACGCGCTGAACAGCAGCGGCGGCCTCAGCCGCCGCGCCAGCCCTTGGCCGCGGCCCGGGCCAGGTTCGAACGCACCACGAGCCGGTGAAACGGCGAGATCACGAACAGGTAGAGGCGGCCGAATGCGTTGTGGCAATGCACGGCGGTGGTCGCGACCAGCTCGCGCGGCTCGCCGTTGGCCGCGCGGCGCAGCAGCACCGAGGCCCTGAAGTCCAGGTGCTTGTCGTCGTCGCCGACGATCAGCTCGTCGGGCAGGCGGTCCACGATGGGGAGAAAGTCGATGTGCGTCGACACATCGGTGCCCAGCTCGCGCCGCAGCTGCCCCGAGGTCTTCACGCCGAAGGGCCGCACGATGGCGTCCCGGCAAGCCAGCAGCGCGCGAAACCATGGCGCCGGGTCGCTGAACACGGCCCGGGCCAACGCCTCCACGTCCTGCGGCGCGCCGGCCGGCAGCGTCACCGCGAACGCATCCGCAAGGTGGGCATCGCCGAACAGGTGGGCAATCGTGCTTTCCGCCGGCAACGCAACGGCCCGGACGCTGTGTGTGTTCATGGCCCCATTGTGCGACGGGGCCATGAAGCCGGTCGGCAACCGGCCAGGCGTCGTCAGGGCTTGGCGATGCCGGGCATCGGCACGAAGCCTGGCAGGCGCTTCATGCGTTCGATCCACGCCAGCACGTTCGGGTACGGCGCCAGGTCGATGCCGCCTTCGCCGGCCAGCGCCGTGTAGGGGAAGCAGGCGATGTCGGCAATGGTCGGATGGCCGAGCTCAAGGAACTCGCGGCTCGCCAGGTGCGCGTCCATGATGGCGAACACGCGGTTGGCGCCGGCGTGCAGTTTGTCGAGGTCGAGCGGGTAATTCAGCACCTTCACGAGCCGCGCGCCCGCGGCGTTCATGATCTCGCCGCCGCCTGTCGACAGCCACTGCGCGATCTGGCCTTGCGACTTCGCGTCTTCGGGGAACCAACTGCCCGACTTGTCGTACTTGCGCGCGAGGTAGATCAGGATGGCTTGCGCATCGCGCAGGCGCAGTTCGCCGTCTTCGAAGATCGGGATCTCGCCGAAGGGGTTCAGCGCGAGGTAGGGCGCGGTCTTGTGTTCCTTGTTGACGAAGTCGACGGGCACCGCGTCGTAGGACACGTCCAGGATGTTGAGGAACAGGCGAATCTTGTAGCAGCTGCCGGAGATGTCGCAGTCATAGAGCTTGGGCATGGTGTCTTCTTTCTTTGGTAAATGTCAGGAGGGTTGAAAAAGAATGCGGTGGTGATGCTTCAGGTGGTCGGCCATGAAGCTCTGGATGAAGTAGTAGCCGTGGTCGTAGCCCACGTGCCGGCGCAGTTCGAGCGGCTGGCCCACGGCCTTGCATGCGGCCTCGAAGAGATGCGGATGCAATTGCTCCGCAAGAAACTTGTCTTCGAGCCCCTGGTCGATCAGCAGCCCTTGCGGGAACGGCGCCGCCTTCTGCCGCGCCATGAGGCTCGCGGCGTCGTGTTCGGCCCAGTGCCCGGTGTCCGCGCCCAGGTAGCCCGCGAACGCCTTGCGGCCCCACGGGCACTGCGTGGGCGCGCACACGGGCGCGAATGCCGACACCGACCTGAAGCGCCCCGGGTGCCGCAGCGCCAGCGTGAGCGCGCCGTGGCCGCCCATCGAATGGCCGCTGAGGCCGAGCCGCGCGATGTCGATCGGCAGGCTCTCGCCGAGCAACGGCAACAGCTCGTTGAGCAGGTAGCTTTCCATGCGCCAGTGCGCGGACCATGGCGCGCGCGCCGCGTCGAGATAAAAGCCCGCGCCGACGCCGAAGTCCCAGCTCTCGGCCTCGCCCGGCGCATCGGCGCCGCGCGGGCTGGTGTCGGGCGCCACCAGCGCCATGCCGAGCTCAGCCGCGAGCCGCTGCGCGCCGGCCTTCACGGCGAAGGTCTCTTCGTTGCAGGTGAGCCCCGCGAGGTAAACCAGCGCGGGCACCTTCGCGAGCGCTGCCTGCGGCGGCAGGAACACCGCAAAGCGCATCGGCAGCCCGACTTCGCGCGAGTCGTGTTCGATGAAACGCTGGATGCCGCCGAAGCAGCCGTGCTCCGACAGCGTCCTGAGCTGTGCCGCCATCAGTACAGCACCACGCCGCGAATCGACTCGCCGCGCTTCATCAAATCGAAGCCCTTGTTGATGTCTTCCAGCGGCATGGTGTGCGTGATCAGGCTGTCGATGTCGATCTTGCCTTCCATGTACCAGTCGACGATCTTCGGCACGTCGGTGCGACCGCGCGCGCCGCCGAAGGCCGAGCCTTCCCACTTGCGGCCCGTGACCAGCTGGAACGGCCGCGTGCTGATTTCCGCGCCCGCCTCGGCCACGCCGATGATGATGCTGCGGCCCCAGCCCTTGTGCGTGCACTCCAGCGCCTGGCGCATCACCTTGGTGTTGCCGATGCACTCGAAGCTGTAGTCGGCGCCGCCGTCGGTCAGTTGCACGATCGCGTCGACGACGTTCTCGGTGTCCTTGGGGTTGATGAAGTGCGTCATGCCGAACTGGCGGGCCATGGCCTCGCGCTCGGGGTTGAGGTCGACGCCGATGATCTTGTCCGCACCGACCATCTTGGCGCCTTGAATGACGTTCAGGCCGATGCCGCCCAGGCCGAACACCACCACGCTCGCGCCGGCTTCGACCTTGGCCGTGAAGATCACCGCGCCGATGCCGGTGGTCACGCCGCAGCCGATGTAGCAGACCTTGTCGAAGGGCGCGTCTTCGCGGATCTTGGCGAGCGAGATTTCAGGAGCAACCGTGTAGTTGCTGAACGTGCTCGTGCCCATGTAGTGAAAGATCGGCTTGCCGTCCATGCTGAAGCGCGAGGTCGCATCAGGCATCAGCCCCTTGCCCTGCGTGCCTCGGATCAGCTGGCACAGGTTGGTCTTGCGGCTCAGGCAGAACTTGCACTGGCGGCACTCGGGCGTGTACAGCGGAATGACGTGGTCGCCCTTTTTCAGGGTAGTGACGCCGGGGCCGACGTCGACCACGATGCCCGCGCCTTCATGGCCCAGGATCACGGGGAAGATGCCTTCGGGGTCGGCGCCCGAGAGCGTGTAGTAGTCGGTGTGGCAGATGCCGGTGGCCTTGATCTCGACCAGCACTTCGCCGAGCCTGGGACCGTCCAGGTCCACGGTTTCGATGGTGAGCGGGGCTCCGGATTTCCACGCGACGGCGGCTTTGGTTTTCATGGGTTCTCAGTAGCTCTGTGAAAGAAATGGGGGTTATGAGAAAAGAGATTCAGATGCCGTGCAGGAACCAGCCGCCGTCCACCAGCAGGTCGGCGCCGGTCACGTAGCTCGCCATGGGCGAGGCCAGGAACAGCACCGTGCTGGCGATCTCGTGCGGCTCGGCCTGGCGGCGCAGCGGAATGTTGTCGAGCACGCCGCTGGCCTGCAGCTGGCGGAACAGCTCGGGCTTGAGGTTGCCGGGCGTGGCTGTCAGCCCCGGCGACACCGAGTTCACGCGAATACCGTGCGGCGCGAGCGCGGTGGCCAGGTTGCGCGTCATCGCGAGCACCGCGCCCTTCGATGCGTCGTAGGCGCAGTGGTTGGCCATGGGCTTGTGCCCGCAGATCGACGACAGGTTGACGATGGCGCCGCCCTGCCCCTGCGCCTTCATGCGTTGGCCGGCCGCGCGCGCGCCGAAGAACATGGCCTTGCAGTTGACCGCGAACATGCGGTCCCAGAAGTCGCCATCGATCTCGTCCACGGCGCGCAGCGGGTAGATGCCCGCGTTGTTCACGAACACATCGACGGCGCCATGCGCGTTCACGGTCGCATCGAGCAGGGTCTCCAGCTCGCGCGCCACGGTCACGTCGGTGCGCACGTACAGCACATCGAAACCTTCGTCCGCGAGTTCACCGCTGCGGCCCGGCTGGATGTCGCCGACGACCACGCGCGCGCCCGCTTCCGCGAGGCGGCGCGCAATGGCCAGCCCGATGCCCTCGCCGCCGCCCGTGACCACGGCAGTCTTGCCGCGCAAGTCGAGCAGGCCCGCGAACGGCGCGTAGGGCCGCGCCTGGTAGGAAGGTGTGCCGTCCATCGCTCAGTAGATCGAGCGGACGATGCCGCCGTCCACGCGCAGCGCGGCGCCGTTGATGGCGCTGGCGCGCTGGCTGCACACGAAGGCCACGAGGTCGGCCACTTCGGCCGGGTCGATGAGCCGCGCGATGATCGACGTGCTGCGGTTCTCGGCGACGAAGTGCCGCTCGGCCTCTTCGTAGGGCAGCGCGGGGAACAGGCCCTGCACGAAGGCGCGAACGCCCTCGGTGCGCGTGGAGCCCGGCACCACGGCGTTGACCGTCACGGCCGTGCCCTTGGTCAGCTCCGCCAGCGTGCGCGAGACAGCCAGCGTCATCGACTTCGACGCGCTGTAGTGCGGCAGCTCGGGCGCGGGCGCGATGGCGGCCTCGCTCGAGAGAAACACGATGCGCCCGCTGCGCCGCGCCAGCATGCCCTGCAGGTAGTGGCGGCCGAGCCGCACACCGCTCATGACGTTCACCTCGAAGGCTTCCTGCCATTGCGCGTCGGTGGTCTCGGTGAAAGGCACGGCCTCGTAGATGCCGAGGTTGTTCACGAGCACGTCGACATCGGGCAACAGCGCGACGGTTTCCTCGCAGCCCTGCGCGTTGGCGTTGTTCGCGACGAGCCCTTCGAGCCGCGCGCCGGGCACGCTGGCGCGAATGTCGGCCAGCGCGGCATCGACCGCCTGCGCGCTGCGGCCGTTGATGTACACGGTGGCGCCTTCGCGCGCCAGGCTGCGGGCAATTTCGCGGCCGATGCCGCCGGTGGACGCTGTCACCAGCGCACGCGAGCCCTTGAGTCCGAGGTCCATGGGGTTCTTTCTTGAGTGTGTTTGGGGGAAGACAGGTGCGGCGTGCTCAGCCGTCGAAGCGCGGCGCGCCGTTGTGCGCCGTGAGGCCGCCGTCCACCGGCAAATTCACGCCGCTGATGAAGGAGGCGTCGTCCGATGCGAGGAAAGCCACGGCCGCGGCCACCTCGGCAGGCTCCGCGATGCGGCCCATCGGGTAGGCGGTGGCAAAGGCCTGCGCCACCTTGGCGGGGTCGAGCTTGGCGATGGCCGCGTCGAACATCGGCGTGCGCACGGAGCCCGGGCACACCGCGTTCACGCGGATGCCGAACTTGGCGAGGTCCAGCGCCATGCTGCGCGTGAGGTGCGTCACCGCGCCCTTGCTGGTGGCGTAGGCGGCCTGGCCGAAGTCGCCACCAAGGCCCGAGATGGACGACAGGTTGACGATCGCCGTCGGCCGGCCCGCGGCCTTGAGCAGCGGCAGCGCGGCCAGCGACAGGCCCATGGTGCCTTCGACATTGACCGCCATCAGCTGGCGCCACTGCGCCATGTCGGTGTCCTCGAAGCTGCCGCCGTGGTGAATGCCGGCGTTGTTGACGAGCGCGTCGAGGTGGCCGTGGCGCTGCGCGATCTGTGCGACAACGGCGCGAATGTCTTCCTCGCGCGTGACGTCCAGCGCGGCAGGCGAGACGGCATGACCCTCGGCCGCCAGCGCCGCGGCCACCGCGCCCGCCGCATTCGGGTCGCGGTCCGCGACGATCACGGCAGCGCCCTCCCCGGCCAGCCTGGCGGCAATGGCCGCGCCGATGCCCGAGCCCGCGCCGGTCACAAGCGCCACGCGTCGGCTAAAGCGTTGCATGGGGTCGGCCTTCATACGAACTTGGTCACGCCGCCGTTCACCGCCAGTTCCACGCCGCTGATGAAGTCGGCGGGGTCCGACGCGAGGAACAGCACGGCGGCCGCCACGTCTTCCGGCTTGCCGAGCCGGCCCGAGGGAATGTTGGCGGTCTTCAGGAAGATGTCGACCGCCTCCTCGCGACCCGAACCGTACTTGGCCGCCAGCGAATCGAGAAAGCCGCCCGGCCGGTCCCACAGCGCGGTGCGCACGTGCGCGGGCGACACCACGTTGGAGCGCACGCCCTGCCCCGTGAACTCGATCGAGAGGATCTTCGACAGCATCAGGATCGCCGCCTTCGACACGCTGTAGTCGGGCAGCAGCGGGTGCGGAATGCGCCCCGTCTCCGACGCGCAATGCACGATGGCGCCGCGCTTGCGCTCCAGCATGTGCGGCAGCACCGCGCGGCTCATGCGCACGTAGCCCATCAGGTTGAGGTTGAAGGTGGCTTGCCAGTCTTCATCGCGGATGCTCAGGAAGCCGTCGCGCGCGGTGGCCACGCCCGCGTTGTTGAAAAGAATGTCGATCTGGCCGAAGCGCCCGATGGCTTCGCGCGCCAGCAGTTGCGCCGCCTCGGCGTCGCGCATGTCGGCCTTGACAGGGTGCAGCGCGTCGCAGGCCAGCGCCTGCAGCGCCGAAGTGTCGAGGTCGGCCGCGACCACGCGCGCGCCGGCCGCCAGGAACTGCCGCGTGGTCTCCAGGCCGATGCCGGCGCCCGCGCCGGTGACGATGGCGACGCGGCCTTCGAGGTTGTTGTTGTTCATGGTTTGGCTCCGTTCTTCGTGTGTTGTCAGGGAATGATTCGTTCGTGGCGCAGCTGGTCGAACAGGTCGAGGAACGAGCGCTCCGTGTCCTGGAAGCCCGTGAAGCCGAAGCGCCGGCTTTTGTTCATGTCGTTCACGCACTCCATCGGGCGGCCCAGGTCGAGGTCGGTGTGCCAGGCGGAGGCCAGCTCGTCGAGCCGATGCGGCTGCAGGCGGTGCGCCTGCACGAGGCCGTCCCACAGCGGCGCCATGTCGGCCATCTGCTGCTGCAGCGGCACGGGCTCGCCGGGGTACGGCGCGGGCGCCAGGCCGAAGTAGCCGGCGATCACGCCCCACAGCCGCTGCCAGCGGAACACGTCGCCGTTGGCCACGTTGAAGGCCTCGTTGCGCGCGGCCGGCGTCACGGCCGCCCAGGCGATGTGGCGCGCAAGCAGGCGTGCGTCGGTCACGTCGGTCAGGCCCGCGTACTGCACGGGCGCCCCCGGGAACACGAAGGGCCGGTCGTGCGCCTTGCAGACCGAGGCATGCACCGCGAGCGTCACGCCGATGTTCATGGCGTTGCCCACCGCGTAGCCCACGATGGTGTGCGGCCGGTGCACGCTCCACGACCAGCCGTGGCGCGCCGCGAACTCGAACACCACGTCTTCCTGCACGTAGTAGAAGTTGTCGATGGGCAGGCGCGGATGGTCTTCGCGAAACGGTGTCTCGGGCTTGTTGCGCGCGTACATGTCGAACGGGCCGAGGTAGTTCTTGGTGCCCGTGACCAGCGCCACATGCTTCACCGATGCCTGGCCCGGCCCGCTGACCGCGTCGAGCACGTGGCGCACCATGGCGCCGTTGACGCGGCAGTTGTCGGCCTCGGTCGTCATGCGGGTCCAGGTGCAGAAGAAGACGTGCGTCGGCTTCACCTCGGCCAGCGCGCGCTGGGTGGCCGCGGGGTCGAGCACATCGACGGCAACGTGTTTGACGCGAGAGAGTCCGGCGGGTGGTTTGCGCGAAATGCCGAACACCTCCCAGCCGCCTTCGGCCAGCAGCTGGCGCGCGAGGTTGTTGCCGACGATGCCGGTGACACCGACGATGAGTGCGCGTTTGTCGAACATGGGGTTTCCTTCGAGGATGAGAAAAAGGGAACGCGGCGGTGCCGATCAGGCGGACTGCCTGCGGCTGTAGAGGCCGACCATGACGACGATGACGAGCCCGTAGCAGATCTGCTTGACGGCCTCGGGCACGTGCATGAGCGACAGCATGCTGCTCATCAGCGTGATCAGCAGCACGCCGGCCACCGTGCCGCCGTAGCGGCCGCGCCCGCCCAGGATGCTGGTGCCGCCCACCACCACCGCCGCGATGCCGGGCAGCAGAAACGGGTCGCCCATGCGCTGGTACGACTGCCCCGCGTAGCCCGCCAGCAGCAGCCCCGCGATGGCACTGCACACACCCGAGGCCACGAACGCGCCGAGGATCACGCGGCGCGTGTCGATGCCCGACATGTGCGCCGCAATCTCCCGCGTGCCCACCGCATAGATGTAGCGGCCCATCAGCGTGCGGCGCAGCATCCACACCACGGCCACCGACACCACCACCCACACCAGCACCGCGTTGGGCAGCACGCCGAAGCTGCGGCCCGCGCCCAGGTAGGCCATGAACGGCGAGGGCTCGCTCGAGATGACGGTGTTGCCCGCGTAGAACGCCACTGCGCCCAGCAGGATGGTGTTGACCGCCAGCGTCCAGATCAACGAGGGAATGCGCAGGTACGCCACGCCCACGCCGTTGAGCAGGCCCACGGCGGCACCGGCCGCGATGCCGGCCAGCGGGCCCAGTTCGGCCCAGGCACCGCCGTGGGCACGCGTGACGGCCGTGCCCACGGTGGCCGCGACGGTCAGGGTCCACGGCACCGACAGGTCGATGTGACCCAGCAGAATGACCAGCGTCGCGCCCGCGGCGATCACGCCCAGGAAGGCTCCGCTCTGCAGCTGCAGCAGCAGGTAGGTCGGCGAGAAGAACTGGCTGTTGAGGGCCCCGCCCAGCAGCAACAGGGCCGCGAGCGCCAGCAGCACGGCGCCGGTCGGGGTCTTGAGTTGGGTGCGCAGATGGGTGCTGAGTGCCAGCGAGCTCATTTGAAAATCTCCAGTCGGTTTCGGATGCGCAGCAGGCGGGTGGCACCGAGGGCGACGGCGCAGATCAGCACCAGCCCCTCGAACAGCGGCTGCGCAAGGGGCGGCACGCCGGTGAAGAACATCAGGCTGCCGATGGTGCGCAGCATGAAAGCGCCGGCGATGGTGCCCAGCACGCTGGCCACGCCGCCGCTGAGCGCGGTGCCGCCAAGCACCACGGCCGCAACCGAGTTGAGCGTGTAAGGCAGGCCGATGGCGGCGTCGCCGCTGGCGGTCTGGAAGCCCAGGAACAGGCCGGCCAGCGCAGCGAACAGCCCGGCCGTGGCGTACGCCACGATCTTGGCGCGGTCGACCGACAGGCCTGACATGTAGGCCGCCTGCTCGGCCGAACCCAGCGCGAACAGCGTGCGCCCGGTGAGCGAGCGCCGCAGCGGCTCCCACACCACCAGCACCACCACCGACAGCAGCACCAGCGAGGTCGGCACCAGGTCGCCCAGCGTGCCGGTCATGGCGTCGCTCAGGCCCGCGTTCACCTCGCCGCCGGGCGTGGGTCGCACCAGCAGCGCGACACCGGTGTAGATGGTGCCGGTGGCCAGCGTGGCGACGATGGGCTGGATGCGGGCGTACACGATGATCATGCCGTTCACCACGCCGCACAGCGTGCCGACCAGCAGCACCGCGGCCACGCCGAACGCCACCTGCGCGGGCTCGCCCTGCACCAGCTCGGAGGCCACGCAGTTGCACAGCGCCATGATGGCGCCGATGGAAATATCGATGCCGCTGGTCAGCACAACCAGCGTCTGGCCTATGGCCACCAGCGCGAGCGCCACGCCCTGGTTCGACCAGGCGGTGAGCACGGCCGCCGACACCCCGCGCGGATGAATGGCCAGGAAGGCGACCAGCAGCAGCGCCAGCAGGCCCAGCGCCAGCAAGGTGCGCGCGTGATGGCGCAGATGAAGGGTGGCGGATTTCATGCGGCGTACCCCCACTTGGTCGTGTGCACCGTGCTGTCGTTGGCCGGCGGATCGGCGCGGCCGAGGTTCATCGCGTTCATGAGGATCTGTTCTTCGGTGAGCGTCGCGCCCGCGAGCGATGCGCGGACCTTGCCGTCGTACATCACCAGCACGCGGTCGCACAGGCCGATGAGTTCGTCGCAGTCGGTGGAATAGAAAAGAATGGCCAGGCCCTTGGCGGCCAGGTCGCGAAAGAGCCGGTAGATCTCCTGCTTGGTGCCGACATCGACGCCGCGCGTCGGGTCCATCAGCAGCAGCAGGCGCGGCTGCGTGGCCAGCCACTTGGCCAGCACCACCTTCTGTTGGTTGCCGCCCGACAGCGTGGACACGGCCACGCCGGTGTCCGGCGCCTTGATCTGCAGCGTCTTCACCAACTCGGCGATGAGCCCGCGCTCTTTCTGCAGGTCGACCACGCCCCAGCGGCTGATGCGGTCGAGCGCCGAGACGCCGAGGTTGTCGTGCACCGACTGGCCCAGCATCAGGCCCTCGGTCTTGCGGTCTTCGGGAATCAGCGCCATGCGGTAGGCCTCGCGCTTGCCGCCGCGCGGGCCCCTCGGCGCATTGCGCTGCTCGCCCACGCGGATGTCTCCGCGCGCGTCGCGCAGCAGGCCCGCCAGCGCCAGCATCAGCTCGCGCTGGCCCTGTCCGTCGAGGCCGCCGAGCCCGACGATCTCGCCGGGCCGCACCGCGAGGTCGACGCCCTTGAGTTGCGTGCCCGAGCGCAGGCCGCTCACTTCGAGGTACGGCCTGACGGTGGCCGCTACCAGCGCCGGCTTGGGCGGGTACACCTGCGCGATGGGCCGGCCGATCATGAGCTTCACGATTTCCTCGTGCGGCTTGGTGCCCGCCGGAAAGGTGCACACATGCTCGCCGTTGCGAAACACCGAACAGGTGTCGGCCAGCGCGTCGACCTCGTGCATGCGGTGCGAGATGAAGAGCACGCAGGTGCCCTCGTCGCGCAGGCGGCGCAGCAGCCGCATGACCTTGTCGACGTCTTCCGCCGTGAGCGCGGAGGTGGCCTCGTCGAGGATCAGCACGCGCGGCCGGCGGATCACGGCCTTGGCGATTTCCACGATCTGGCGCTGCGACAGCGGCAGGTCGATGCAGCGCTCGCGCAGGTCGATCTGCCGGTCGCAGCCGATCTGTGCGAGCGCCTCGCGCGCCATCTCGTTCTGGCGCCGCTCGTCGATCAGGCCCAGGCGGTTGCGCGGCGGGTTGGCCAGGCAGATGTTGGCGGCCACGCTCAGGTGCGGCACCAGCGACAGCTCCTGGAAGATGCAGACGATGCCCTCGGCCAGCGCCTGCGCGGGGCCGTTCATGCGCAGGCTCTGGCCATCGAGGCGCACCTCGCCGGCGTCGGGGCGCACCACGCCGGCCAGTGTCTTCATGAGCGTGCTCTTGCCCGCGCCGTTCTCGCCCAGGATGGCGTGAATCGAGCCGTTCGCCGCGCGAAAAGACACGTCGCTGAGCGCGGCGATGCCCCCGTAGCGCTTGCTGACGCCGATCAGCCGCAGGTAGTCGTTGTTCACTGGTGTCTCCACGAACGCGCCCCGTTCAGTTGTTGTCGGGGTTGAATTTGTTGATCTCGTCGGGCGTGAAGGTGATGCCGCAGCCCGCGTAGCTCGACACCGTTTCGTAGCTGTCGGGCAGGTTGGGGAAGTAGTTGACGTCGGCCTTCATGTCTTTCGTCAGCACGTGCGGCGTGGGCAGGTTCACCAGCGACGGCAGCGTCTTGCCCTCCAGCAACGCCAGGGCCGCGTTCATGGCCACCGGCCCCTGTCCCGGCGAGGTGGAGACCGAGATGCCCGGGATCTTCTGGTCGATCAGCGCCTTGACGAAGCCGTTCTCGGCGTCGCCGCCCACCGGCACCGGCGGATGGCCGGCCGCCTTCATGGCGCTGGTGACGCCGCGGCAGCCGTGCTGGCACACCACCGCGTCGAACTTGCCGTTGACGGCAATGGCGTCGGCCACCACCTTCTGCACCGTGCCGGTGTCCCAGTTGCCGGTGACCTCGACCACCGAGATGTCCTTGTACTTGTCGAGGATCTTGCGCACGCCGGCGTGGCGGTCGCGGTCGGTGGAGTTGCCGGGCAGGCCGCGCACCTCGAGCAGCTTGCCCTTCTTCACCGGCATGAGGTCGACCACGGCCTGAGTCTTGATGTCGCCCTCGAACTCGACCCACTCGGGCGTGATGCGCAGCACGTCGGGGCTGTCGACCGGGTTGTCGAAGGACACCAGCACCGTGCCCGCCTTCTTGGCGCGGCGGATCACGGCGTCGAAGGCCTTCGGGTTGACGGCGATGAACGCGATGGCGTCGTAGCCGGCCTGGATGAAGTTGTCGATGGCGGCGATCTGGCTCGCCACGTCGGCGCCGGTGCTCACCACCTTCAGTTCCTTGATGTCCTTGGCCACGTCGGGCCGCGCGGCCCAGGCGCGCGTCTGCTGGATCATCTGCATGCGCCATGGAATGCCGGTGTGGCCGTTGACCAGCGCCACGCGGTACGGGCCCTTGCGCGCCGGATAGCTCACGGTGGTGGACACGCCCGCGGCGGGCTTGTAGCAGGCCGGCATGAAAGTGTCGGCGGCGTTGGCCATTGACATGGCGGTGGCGGACGCGGCAAGGGCCAGCAATGGCAGCGCGCGGCGAAGGCAGCGGTCGAGCGTGGGGGTCATGGTTTGTCTCCGGTTTCTGTTGTGGGAAAAGTGATGAAGGCAAGGCGCGGCTAGGCGACCTCGTGGGCGGGAAAGTTCATTTCGATCGTCACGCCCGAGGGGTCCTCGAAGAAGACCTGGTGCAGCCGCAGGTCGGGCACGGTGCGTTCGCGAAAGGCCACGCCTTCGCGCGCCAGGCACTGGCGGAACTCCGCCACGCGGGTGGCGATGAAGGCCAGGTGGTCGAGCGAGCCGGTGCCCGCGGCCAGGGCCTTGTCGCCGAGGTAGTCGCGCAGGCCCGACGGGTCGCTCGCGTCCACGCCGATCAGGTGGACCACGCCGAAATCGGCCTCGTCGTCGCCGTTGTAGAGCCAGGCGCCGGGGAAGTTGAACGCCGGGCGAAAGCCCTGGCGCAAGCCGAGCACCTGCGTATAGAACCGCACGGAAGCCTCCAGGTGGGCCGTGCGTACCGAGTAGTGACCGAGCCGCGAGATGGGCATTTCCTGCATCCTTTAATGATCGATTGATCAATAGTAGATCGCAAGAAATGCCGGCCGTCCTCTCGTTTTCCCTAGGTCGGGTCGACAAACCCGCGCGCACGGCCCCTTCGAACGGGTGCGTGCCACGGGTATGGCACCGCCCCAATGCACGATGGCCAAGGGCCCAAAGCACGCGTGCTCCACAGGGGCGCGGCGATCCCCTAACATGCGATGGATGGCGGCGGACAACCGATGCTCCCCGCGCCCTCCAGAATATCGTTACTTAATGTTCAATCGATAATTAAAATACCGAATGAAAGCAGCAAGCCCATGCGCATGACGAGTGCCGCGACACCGGCGCACGAGACGGCCGCGCCCGCCGTTCGCCGCCGCCTGGCACCGGAAGACCGCGAGCACCAGATCGTGCAGAAGGCCATCGCCTTCTATGCGAGCCACGGCTTCGAGGCCAGCACGCGCGACCTCGCGAAGGAGCTGGGCATCACGCAGCCGCTGCTCTACCGCTACTTCCCCACCAAGGACGCGCTGGTGGAGCGGGTGTACGAAGAGATCTTCGTGCGCCGCTGGAACCCCGAGTGGGAAGAGTGGCTGGCCGACCGCGCGGTGCCGCTGGCTGATCGGCTCAAGCGTTACCTGCGCGACTACGCGCGCTTCATCCTGCGCAGCGAATGGGTGCGCATCTTCATGTTCGCCGGGCTCACGCGCGGCGGCATCAACCAGAAATACCTGAGCCGCCTGCGCGAGCGCCACTTCAAGGTCATCGCCAGCGAGATGCGGCACAGCTTCGGCATTCCCGACCCCAAGACGCCGCAGGAAGAAGAAGACGAGCTGGAGCTGGTGTGGGCCATGCACTCGAGCGTGTTCTACATCGGCGTGCGCAAGTGGGTCTACGAACAGCCGGTGCCGAAGGACCTCGACCGCGCGATCGACTTCAGGGTCGACGCCTTTCTGGCCGGAACGCCGGCGGTGCTGAAGGGCGCGCGCGGCGCATGAAGCCCTGCGTCACGCCTGGAGCGTGACGCGCTCGTAGAGAAAGTCGAGCACCGCGCGCACGCGCGCCGGCAACTCCTTGCCCGGCCCGATGAACACCGCGTGCACGGCGTCGGTGTCGCCGGGGTTGAAGTCTTCCAGCACCGGCACCAGCCGCCCTTCGGCGATGTCCGGCCCCACGTGGAAGCGCGCGAGCCGCGCCAGGCCCACGCCCTCGAGCGCCAGCACGCGCATGGTCTCGCCGTCGCTCACGTGCATGTTGCCGCGCGGCGCGATCTGCACGCGGCCGCCGGCCGCATCGACGAAAGGCCAGGCCTGCGTGTGGCGCACGAAGCCGAAGCCCAGGCAGTTGTGCTGTGCGAGCGCCGCCGGATCGGCCGGCGCCCCGTGGCGCGCCAGGTAGGCCGGCGCCGCGACCACGACGAAGCGGCTCGCGCCGAGCTCGCGGCTCACCAGGCCCGAGTCGCGCAGCGGACCGGTACGGATGGCGATGTCGGTCTTTTCCTCGCGCACGTTCACGACCTGGTCGGTCAGCACGAGGTCGATGAACACCTCGGGGTAGCGCGCCAGGAACTCGGCCATCAGCGGCAGCAGGCAATGCCGGCCGAAGGGCACGTTGGCGTTCACGCGCACCCGCCCGCGCGGCGCCGAGGCCTGCGACACCTCGCGTTCGGCCTCGGCCATCGACGCCAGGATGCCGCGCGCCCGCGCGTGGAAGCCCGCGCCTTCGGGCGTGAGGTGCAGCCCGCGCGTGGAGCGCACCAGCAGACGCGCGCCCAGCCGCGCCTCAAGCCGCGCCACCAGCTTGCTCACCGCCGAAGGCGTGAGCGACAGGTGCCGCGCCGCCGCGGAGAAGCTTTGCGAGTCGACCACCTGCGCAAAGACTTCCATCTCGCCGGAGCGATTGATCTCGGGTCGGGTCATGCGAATCTATTTCACAACTGTTGTGCCAGCTGTGAGTCTAGTTCACTGGCCGCATGCCTCCTAGAGTCGAAGCCATCGTTCACCGAAGGAGCCCCGCGATGCTGTTCACCCCCCACCAATTCGGCCGCCTGAGCCTGTCCAACCGGGTCGTCATGGCCCCCATGACGCGCTCGCGCGCCGACCAGCCCGGCGACGTGCCCAACGACCTGATGGCGACCTACTACGCCCAGCGCGCGGGCGCCGGCCTGATCATCACCGAGGGCACGCCGATCTCCGAAGTGGGCCGCGGCTACTCGCTCACGCCCGGCATCTACTCGCCGGCGCAGGTGGCCGGCTGGAAGAAGGTGACCGACGCGGTGCACCGCGAAGGCGGCAGGATCTTCGTGCAGCTGTGGCACGTGGGCCGCCGCTCGCACGCATCGATCTCCGGCTTCACGCCGGTGTCGGCCTCGGCCGCGAAAGACCCGGACAAGGTCTACGGCCCGCTGCCCGAAGGCGGCTTCGGCATGATCGAGACCGGCGTGCCCCGCGCCATGTCGCTGGCCGACATCGAAGCCACCATCGGCGACTTCGTCATTGCCGCCCGCAACGCGATCGAGGCCGGCTTCGACGGCGTGGAGCTGCATGCCGCGCACGGCTACCTGATCGACCAGTTCATGCGCCTGGGCAGCAACACGCGCGACGACGCCTACGGCGGCAGCGCCGACAAGCGCATCCGCCTGCTGCTCGAAGTGACGCGGGCCGTGGCGGACGCGGTGGGCGCGGACAAGGTCGGCATTCGCGTGTCGCCTTTCGTGACCGAGGGCTATGCCGAGGAAGACCCCGAAATTCCGGCCGTCACGCTGAAGGCGCTGGAGGCGCTGGCGCCGCTGCGGCTGGCCTATGTGCACTTCTCGGAGAACATCTCGCGCTACACGGCCATGCCCGCGTCGTACCGCGAGCAGGTGCGCGCCGTGTACCCGCACCCGATCATGGTGGCGGGCAAGTACACCAAGGAAAGCGCACAGGAAATCCTGGGCAAGGGCCTGGCCGACCTGGTGGCCTTCGGGCAGCCCTTCATCACCAACCCGGATTTCGTTGCGCGCATCTCGAACGGCCATGCGCTCACGCCGGTCAACTACGACGCGCACGCGACGTTCTACGGCGGCGACGGCAAGGGCTACACCGACTACCCGGCCCACGCGGAGGCGGTGTGACCGCCGCGCTGGAACGCCTGCTCGCGGGCGGCTTCAGCGTCGGACTGGAACTGCCGCTGGACAACGACTGGTGCGCGGCGGGCGAAGCGGCCCGCGGCGCGGCCGGCCGGCTGCGCGGCGAGCCCGACATCGCGCGCCACGCGCTGCACGCCCAACTCGCCGACCGCGTGGGCTTTCGCGCACTGTGGGTGCGCGACGTGCCGCTGTACGACCCGGCCTTCGGCGACGCGGCGCAGGTCTTCGAGGTGTTCACCTACCTCGGCTTCCTTGCGGGCATGACGCGCGACATCCTGCTGGGCACCGCCGCCGTGGTGCTGCCGCTGCGCGAGCCCGCGCTGACCATGAAGGCCGCGGCCACGGCCGATCTGCTGAGCGGCGGGCGCCTGCTGCTCGGCGTGGCCAGTGGCGACCGCCCCGTGGAATACCCCGTGTTCGGGCGCGCCTTCGACACGCGGGGTGACGCCTTTCGCGAACAGGTCGGCATGCTGCGCGGCTGGCGCAGCAACGCATGGCCCGAGGGGTTGCAACTGCTGCCCCGGCCGGCGCAGCCGCTGCCGCTGCTGGTGGCCGGGCTCGCGCAGCAATCGATGGACTGGGTCGGCGCGCACATGGACGGCCTGCTGGCCTACCCGCGCACGCCCGCCGAACACCGGCCGCGCACGCAGGCGTGGCGCGAGGCCGCGGACCCGCGCAAGCCCTATGTGAGCTTCGTTCACCTCGACCTGCTCGCGCAGCCCGACGCACCGGTGCAGCGGCATCACTTCGGCCTGGCGACCGGACGCCACGGGCTGGTCGGCGAACTCGAGGCGATGCGCGAAGCCGGCGTGCAGCACATCGGCCTGCACCTGCGGCGCTGCCAGCGGCCCGTGGCCGAGGTGTTGGAGGAAATCGGGCGCTTCGTGCTGCCGCGCGTTCAGGCGCCGGCCGCGTGAATCGCAGCCGGGAACGCGAGTGCCATCGGCCTCAGGGCGCGAACCCCGAGCGCCGCACCACCGGCTCCCACTGCTGGCGATAGGCCTTGAGCATCTGCACCGTCTCGGCCGTGCTGCTGACGACCGGCGTGATGTAGGCCGCCTCGGCCGCCTTCTGCAGCCCCGGGTCGCGCATGGTGTCGCGGATCGCGTTGGCCAGCAGTTGCACCTTGGCGGCCGGCATGGTGCTCGGTGCGAAGAAGGTGTTCCAGCCGTCGGCGTCGATCTTCATGCCGGCCTCGCGGAAGGTCGGAATGGTGGGCGCGAAGCTCGCGCGCTTCTTGCCCGACACCGCCAGGATGCGGACCTTGCCGGCCAGGTGCTGCGCGTAGAGCGAGTCCAGCGTGTCGATGGCGATCGGCAGCGTGCCGCCGATCAGGTCGGCCGACAGCGGCGCCGAGCCGCCGTAGCCCTTGATCTGCGGCTGCACGCTCAGCGCGTCGCCCACCATCAGGCCGAAGAAGTGGGGCAGGCTGCCGGTCGCGGGCACGCCGAACACGGCCTCTTCCGGGTGCGCCCAGAGCCGGCCCACCAGGAACATCGCGCGGTCGAGCTGCAGCTTGTTGCCCACGGCCAGCGCGAAGTCGTAGCTGCTGACCTGCGACACGGGCACGAAGTCCTTGTCGGGGTCGTAGCCCGCGTCCTTGATGACCAGCGGCGCGACCACCATCACGGCGGGGTTGCCGAGCATCAGCACGTTCTGTCCCGCCGGCGTGCGCTTGACCTCCTTGGCCGCCAGCCGTCCGCCTTCGCCGGGCTTGTTCTCGACCGTCACCGCCACGCCGAGCTTGGGGCCCAGCCGTTCGGCGAGCAGCCGCGCGATGCGGTCGGTGGTGCCGCCCGCCGCGTAGCCGACCACCAGCGTGAGCGGGCCGTCCAGGCTCTGCTGCGGTTGGGCGTGAGCAACGGGAGCGCAGGCGGCGAGCGCGAGGCTCCACGTCATGAGCTTGCGCCGGGAAAAGAATGCGACCATCGGGTTCCTGCGAGCCGCTGCGGCCCGGTGCCTGTGCAAATTTGTAAGCGGTTTATACGCAGGTAACAAACAGTTGATCTAATCCATCACCCGCTTTCCGAGGCCGGCGAACCACACCGTCCGCCGGCGTTAATCCATCCGTATGCAAGCCTTTCCCGACGCCTGCGCACTGCGCGCGCCCCGCTCTCTCGACGACCTGTTGCTGTACCGGTTGTCGCGCGCGATGCGCACCAGCAGCGGCATGGCCACGCGCATGGTCGAGGGCGGCTTCGGCATCACGCGGCGCGAGTGGGGAATGATCGCCACGCTCGCGCAATCGGGGGAAATGACCTCGTCGGCGCTGGCCGAGCACCTGCACCTGGACCGCGTGCGCACCTCGCGCGGGCTGCGCAGCCTGGTCGACAAGAAACTGGTGACGCGCCGCCAGGACTCCGAAGACCGGCGCGAAGTGCACGTGCGCCTGAGCGCGTCGGGCGAGCAGCTGTTCGGCAAGCTGTTCCCGCGCATCGCGGGGCTCAACGTCGAACTGCTCGAAGGCATCGCACCCGCGCACCTGGAGATTTTTCTGCAGTGCCTGCAGCACCTGGAGCAGCGCGGCAACGAACTGAGCGCGCAGGGCGTGGTGATGGAAAAAGCCGACCGCCGCTCGGGCGGCACGCGGCACCGCTGGCCGGAGCGCGAAGGCTAGCGCGGCGCGGCGTAGGCCGCGCCGGCGCGGTGGCGCCTCAGGCCTCGACGTCGATCACACCGCCGATCGGCACGCCGTTCGCGTTGGTGCGCAGGCCGCCCGAGTTGGCCCGGCCCGTTTTCGTCGCGGAAGCCGCTTTCTCGATCGACGCCGCGGCGCTCTTCTGGATCTCGGCCGCGTTCGCCACGCTCATCTGCTGTTGCAGCATGACGAGCTGCGCCGCCAGCGCCTGCAATTGCTGCTGGAGCAGCTTGCGCGTGTCCGCGTCGGGAGCGCTGACCAACAGGCCCTGCGTGTCGTTGATCTGCTTCTGGGTCGCGGTGATCTGGCGCTGGATCTTCGCGATCGCGCTCCCGCCGTCGCTGCTGCTGCCGCCTGCCGCGGCGCCCGTGGCGCTGATGACTGTGGTCATGCTGATCCTCTGTCTTGTTGTATCGATAGAAGACTATCGGCAGCGCGGCGGAAAAATGAAGGGTGCGAATGCGGCCCTGTTTGCACGCGTTGTCCCGAAATGGAACACCCGCGCCGTTCGCCCCATATCCGGAATGTGCGATGTATTCTTTGAAGCACAACGCAACCCCGGCGAGCCCTCGCCCCGAACAGGAGACGACAGACATGCGCGACCAGCTGAAGTTCTACATCGACGGCCAATGGGTCGACCCGGCCCAGCCCCGAAGCATCGACGTGATCAACCCGGCCACCGAGAAGTCGGCCGGCCGCATCTCGATGGGCACGGCCGCCGACGTCGACCGCGCGGTGAAGGCCGCGCGCACAGCCTTCGCCAGCTACTCGCAGACCAGCGTGCAGGAGCGCATCGCGCTGCTCGAACGCGTGCTGGCCGAATACAAGAAGCGCTATGCCGACATGGCAGCCGCCATCACCGAGGAAATGGGCGCGCCGGCCGCGCTGGCCCGCGACGCGCAGGCCGCCATGGGCCTGGCCCATCTGCAGACGGCGCTCGAAGTGCTCAAGAACTACAGGTTCAGCGAAGCGCGCGGCAGCACGCTGCTGGTCAAGGAGCCGATCGGCGTGTGCGCCTTCATCACGCCGTGGAACTGGCCGGTCAACCAGATTTCCTGCAAGGTGGCGCCGGCGCTGGCCGTGGGCTGCACCATGGTGCTCAAGCCCTCGGAAATCGCGCCCTTCTCGGCGGTGGTCTGGACCGAGATCATGGACGCGGCCCAGGTGCCGGCGGGGGTATTCAACCTCGTCAACGGCGACGGGCCGACGGTGGGCGCGGCGCTCTCCAGCCACCCCGAAGTCGACATGGTGTCGTTCACCGGCTCCACGCGCGCGGGCATCGAGGTGGCGCGCAACGCGGCGCCCACGGTGAAGCGGGTGCACCAGGAGCTGGGCGGCAAGTCGCCCAACATCATCCTGGCAGACGCCGACTTCGCGCACGCGGTCACGGCCGGCGTGCGCGGCGTGATGGGCAACTCCGGCCAGTCGTGCAACGCGCCCACGCGCATGCTGGTGCCCAACGCGCGCATGGCCGAAGCGCTGGCCATTGCGAAGGCAGCGGCCGAAGCCACGACCGTGGGCGACCCGGTCAGCAGCGGCGCCGCGCTCGGCCCGGTGGTCTCGGCCGCGCAGTGGGACAAGATCCAGACGCTGATCCACAAGGGCATCGAGGAAGGCGCCACCGTGGTGGCCGGCGGCCCGGGCAAGCCGGCGGGGCTGGAGACCGGCTACTACGTCAAGCCCACGGTGCTGGGCAACGTGAACAACCAGATGACGGTGGCGCGCGAAGAGATCTTCGGCCCCGTGCTGGCGATCCTGGGCTACGACACGGTCGACGAGGCCGTGGCCATCGGCAACGACACGCCCTACGGCCTGGCCGCGTACGTGTCGGGCACCGACCCGGAGGCCACGCGCAAGGTGGCCTCGCGGCTGCGCGCCGGGCAGGTGAACATCAACAGCGTGCCGCTGGACCTGAGCGCGCCCTTCGGCGGCTTCAAGCAGTCGGGCAACGGGCGCGAATGGGGCGACCACGCCTTCGGCGAGTTCCTCGAAGTCAAGGCCGTGCTGGGCTTCGCGCCGAAGGCCGCGGCCTGAGGGCGGGCGCCGGCCTCAGAGCATCCGCACCGCCACCTGCGACAAGCCCCGCAGGTGGCGCGGCCCCAGGCGCTCGTCGTTGGCCGAGATCAGGCAGATCGCACCCAGGTGCGCATCGAGCGCCTTGCCGTTCTTCTCGTACAGCACCAGCACCTTCTGGCCGATGCTGCTGTTGTAGAGCTCGTTCCAGCTGAAGACGGCCTGGTAGCCGTCGTTGCCGCGCGCCACGACGACGCAGCGCTTGAGCTCAGAGCGCGGCCGCTCCGACAGGCCGCAGGCATCGAGCAGATCGACGAGCCGCGCGCCCACATAGCTGTCGACCTGCGCCACGGGCCGGCCCGAAAAGCACAGCACCTGCGTGGGCCCGAGGTCGTGCCTGCCGAGCTGCTCGAGCGCCTCGCGGGTGAAGGCGTCGGGCCGTGGCACCAGGCCCATGATTTCCAGCATGGCGCGTCCTTTTTTCAGCCGTTGCGCCGGCAGATCGGGCCGTCCGCCGCCGGGGCCGATGCATTCGCTTCGTCGGCGGGCGGGCTGGAAAAAGCCGCCGCGAAGCAGCCGATGCCGGCGCTGCGCAAGGGCACGTAGCGCACCTGCTGGCGCACGCAGACGCGCTTGAGGTTGTCGACCGATTCGTGGTCGATGCAGTCGACCGGAAACACCACCACATCGGCCCACGACACCGCGGACGCCAGCAGCCCCGAGCGGTCTTCGAGCCGGCCGCCGTGGCGCTGGAACTCGCCCCCGTGCCGCAGCACGAGGTCGCGGATGGCGGGCATCGAACTGGGCCGGCCGCCCACATAGAGAATGCGCCGGCCTTGCAACTGGCTGTCGAGGTAGGCGCTGGGCGCGGCCTCGCCGGCATTGCGTTTCAACTGGGCCTCGGCCGCCGCGAGTTCGCGGCCCAGCGCGATGGCGTGCTCGCGCAGGTGCGCCAGCTCTTGCGCCAGCCGGTCGGCCTCGGCCACCGCCGCTACCGCGGCCTGCTCGGCGCGCTCGCGCCGACCGGTCTGCACGGCGATCAACGAGGCGGCGCGCTCGCTTTCTTCCTGCCTGGCGCGCGCGGCCATTTCAGGCTCGTCGGGCTCGTCGGGCGAAAGCGGCACGGCCCTGGCGTTCGCGGCGCTGTGAATCAGCGCCTGCGCCAGCTTGGCGGCCGCGCCGTCGCGCTCCTCGGTGAGTTCGTGCGAACGGACCTGCTGGCGCTCCAGCCGCTCGCGCAGTTCGGCGTTCTCGCGCTCGAGCGCGACCAGGCGCCGGATGTCGGCCCGGTTGGCCGCGCCCACCCGATGCGACAGCATGTGCACGTCGCCGAACACCCGCTGCCGCAACTCGGCCGTGGCCTTGCGGTGCATGAGCACGGCCCAGTAGGCGCCGGGGATCTCGCCCTGGCGCAGCGCCTCTTCCCAGAACGCGGCCAGTTCCGCCGCCGCATGGATCTTCGAGGCCCGCTGGATGACCGGGGCGTGCCGGTGGTCCAGCGCTTTCTGCAGGCTCCTGGCGACGCCGGCGTTGTGCGCGGCGAGCTGCACGGCGTCGTGATGGATGTCCAGGTCGCTCGCATCGGGCGCGACGCCGTGCCGGGCCATCAGCTTGCGCAGCTCGGAGGTCGCCAGGCAAGTGCCGATGACCGAGCAGAAGAAGTTCGTGTCCAGGTCGAAGAGCCGGACACGGCCGTCGGGCACGGCGCCCTGCGCGCTGTCCACCGGTTCTTCCGCCGGCTCGCAGCACGCGGCGACGGCGCGAAAAACCGGGCGATTCATTTCCGGACCAGCGGTCTGGCCCGACACGAGGCGTTTGAATGGCGGGTTGAGCATGGCGAAGTGGGCGCGGTGACCTGGGCAAAAGGCCGCGGCGCGGTACGGAACGTCGTATTTCATAGAATATAGCGAAGTTGCCACCGTGCGTACCGGTCACGGCCTTTGCGCAACACAGTCTCTGATCGGATGTGCACGAGATGGTGATCAACCAATTCCAATGCCTGGAGGCCCTGGGCCAGGCGCAGGACTTCGCACGCGCGGCGCGCGCCTGCGATGTCTCCGTCTTCGAACTTGTGGAAGCCATTCGCGGCCTGGAAAGGCAGTACGGGCATCCCATCCTGCAGCCGGGCCTGCGCTTCGGCGGCTTCACGCCCCAGGGAGAGAAAGTGCTGGCCTGGGCGCGCGCGTTCTCCACCGAATGCACGAACCTGCGCCAGGACCTGAAAGCGGGCAAGAACGAAGCGTCCATTGCCACCCTGCTGGAGCGGCGCTCCGTGTCGCCCAAGCGGCTGCGCGCGCCGGGGCCGGGGTCGGAAGACATCGACATGATCCTGCAGGCCGCATTGCGCGCGCCCGACCACGGCGGCCTGCACCCCTGGCGCGTGATCGAGTTCCGCGCGGAGCAGCGCGCCGCGCTGGCCGACAGGTTCGAACAGGAGAAGCTGCGCCGCGACCCATTGGCCTCCGCCACCGACCGCCGCCTGGCCCGCGAACACGCCACGCGGGCGCCCGCGCTGCTGGCCTTCGTGGTCACGCCCCGTGCGCGCAGCAAGGTGCCGGCCCGGGAGCAGTGGCTGGCGGCCGGTGCCGCGCTGGGCAACCTGCTGAACGCGGTGCATCAGCTGGGCTTCGGCGCGATCATCCTGAGCGGCGAGCGCTGCTTCGACCCGGAGCTGACGACGCAGCTGGGCATCCGGCCCGAAGAGTTCCTCGCTGGGTTCATCAGCCTGGGCACGGTCAGCGAGATGCCGCCGTCGAAGAAGCACACCCTGCCCGGCGAAGTCTGGACCTGCTGGACACCGCCGGCGGAGCACAAGGCCGCCGCCGGCGCCGGCGCCGCGCACCCCGCCGAATCGGCGATCAAGTGATCCGGCGCGGGGTTCGCCTCAGCCGAAGGTGAACGCGAAAGCCTCCGCGCCCGGGTCGAGAAATTCGATCTCGAAGCGCCGGTCGGCCACCGCGCCGTGCTGGCGCACCAGTTGGTAGAGGCGCTGGCCGCTGACGGTGCCCAGGCCCTGCGCATCGACGTCCATGCCGTGGTCTTCGCCGGGCGGCTTGCCGTCGATCGTCACCTTGATGCGCACCGGGCGTCCGTCGGCCGCGGCGCCCAGCACCAGGTGCAGGTCGCGCGCATGGAAGCGGTAGGCGATGCGCCCCTGCGCCTTGCCCAGCACCGCGCTCTGCCCGCCCACGGTCCAGTCGCCGCCCAGCGCCCACTGGTTGGCCGCGAGCTGGCCCGGCACGGTGTACGCATGCGGCTTGCCCTGCACCAGGCCACCGGCCGACGCGAAGTTTTCGGCGCGCTCGTAGCCGATGTAGGTCTCGGGCGACTTGACGTTGGCGCTGTCGGCGGCGGCCTGCGCGCCTTGCGCGTCGACCTTGACCAGGTCGCCCGGCGTCGATGCCTGCCCCGCCTCGGCCAACAGTTGCTGGATGACCTGCTCCGACTTGTCGTACGCGCCCTCGCCGAAGTGGTGATGGCGGATGCGCCCCTGCGCATCGATGAAGTAGTGCGCGGGCCAGTACTCGTTCTTGAACGCGCGCCAGATCGCGTAGTTGTTGTCGACGGCCACGGGGTAGTCGACCTTCAGGTCTTTCACGGCCTGGCGCACGTTGCCGATGTCTTTCTCGAACGCGAACTCGGGCGCGTGCACGCCGATGACCACCAGGCCCTTGTCCTGGTACTTCTTCGCCCACGCTTGCACATAGGGCAGCGCGCGCAGGCAGTTGATGCAGGAGTAGGTCCAGAAGTCGATCAGCACGACCTTGCCGCGCAGCGCCTCCATGGTGAGCGGCGGCGAGTTGAGCCACTGCACGGCGCCGTCGAGCGACGGGCCCTGGCCTTCGACGGGCAATGCCGATGCGCCTTTGTCTGATGCGGCAGCCATCATGGCGTTCGATCCCGCCATCATCACCGTCGAGTCGGGCCCGGTCGTCACCACGGGTGCGTCGGCCACGCTGTCGGCCGGCTTCTTCAGGCGCACCTTGTCGATCAGCGCCTGCTCCACCGACGAGGTGCCCGATGACGACAGCTGCGCGAGCACGCCCGTGTCCAGCCCCAGCGCGATGGCGGCCACGCCGCACAGCAGCGCCACGCCGATGCCGCGGCGGATCCACTCGCCGGCGCCGAGCGACTTCTTCATGGCCTTGAACAGCCGCCCGCCGATCAGCAGCGCGCCCGCCAGCGAAGTCGCGGCGCCCGCCGCATAGGCCAGCAGCAGCAGCGAGGTCTGCGCGCTCGCGCCGCCCAGCGCCGCGCCCGTCAGCACGAGGCCCAGGATCGGGCCGGCGCACGGCGCCCACAGCAGGCCCGTGGCCACGCCCAGCAGGACCGAGGTGATGAAGGACGAACGCCCGCTCCCCGCCTCGCCCTCGCCCTCGCCCTTCCCGCCGGCCGACGCCGACAGCCGCTCGCCCCAGCTCACCAGCGGCCGCGTCAGGCGCTGCGCAAGCTGCGGAAACAGCAGCGTGACACCGAACAGCGCCATCAGCACGATCGCCACGAGGCGCCCGTACTGGTTGGCCTGCACGGCCCAGCCGCCGCCCACCGCGGCCAGCGACGCCACGCCGGCAAAGGTCAGCGCCATGCCCAGCAGCAGCGGCAGGCCGCTCTTGAGGAACGGCTGGTCGCCGCGCGCGAACACGAACGGCAGGACCGGAAGAATGCAGGGGCTGAGGATGGTCAGCACCCCACCCAGGTAGGCGACGACGAACAGAAGCATGATGGTGTGGAGCCGGGCTTTGCGGGTGGAAGGGTCAGGCGGCGCCCGGGGTGAATTTCATGGCCAGGCCGTTCATGCAGTAGCGCAGCCCGGTCGGCTTCGGGCCGTCGTCGAACACATGGCCCAGGTGGCCGCCGCAGCGGCGGCAGTGCACTTCGGTGCGCGTCATGCCGGCGGAGGTGTCGACCTTCTGCGCCACGGCGTTCGGCAGCGGCTGCCAGAAGCTGGGCCAGCCGGTCTTGCTGTCGAACTTGGTCTTCGACGAGAACGCGTCGAGCGCGCAGCCCGCGCAGGCGAACCTGCCTTCGCGGTGCTCGTCGTTCAGGGGGCTGGTGTAGGGGCGCTCCGTGCCCTCTTCGCGCAACACCGCGTACTGGTTGGGCGTGAGCAGCTTGCGCCACTCGGCCTCGGTGCGGGTGATCTCGAACTTGCCGGGCTCGGCGGCATGCGCCAGGCGGGCACTCCAGCCGAAGGCGTTGAAAAGGGCCAGCCCGAGTGTCGAGGTCCCGGCCTTGAGAACGAAACGGCGTGCGTGGTGGTTCATGGCAAATCCTTGGAGTGATGACCTGTGAATACGCAGCATCTCTATATACGGATGTATATAGCGAAAGACGCACCGGCCGAACCGATATGCGCGTTCGCGTCCCACGCCGGGTAGTTCGGGCGCTTCGGCGCGAAGGTTACGCCGCTTCGCCGGCCGCCAAGAAAAAAGAACGCCGGCGGGGGTGACTTTCGGCACTGGCACGCCGGTGCGCCCCGCGCCACAGTCGACGTGCCGGCACCGCCTTTCAATTTCGCGACCACCATGACGAGCACCGTCGAACTGCGCATCGCCCTGTCCCGCCACATCCGGCAGGCCGATCTCCTGTCGGTGGGGCGCTTCCTGCAGGCGCACCGCAACGGGCTGGCCGCGGTGCTCGATGCCGGCGGCGACGGCCTGGAGCCCGCGCTCGTGCAGGCGGCCGGCCGGCCCCGGCACGCCATGGCCATGGTGGTGCAGCTGCTGGAGGCCGGCGCGCCCGTCGACCGGCCCGACGCCGACGGCGAAACCGCCCTGTTCCGCGCGCTGTCGCTGCGCCACCTGCCCGTGGCCCAGCGGCTGCTCGATGCCGGCGCGTCGCCCCATGCCGCCAACGCCCACGGCGTGCGCGTGTTCGACAAGGTGCTCGCCACCGGCGACATGGCCTGGGTGCGGCGCTTTCTGGACGACGGCCACCGGCTGGACGCGGTGAGCCGCGACGGCGACACCTGCCTTCACTGGGCCGCCCGCTCGAACAACCCCGCGCTGTACGACCTGGTGCGCGAACGCACTGGCCTGCGGCCCGACCAGCCCACGCGCGGCGGCCGCCGCCCGGTCGATCTGGTGACCAGCGCGGCGCTGCTGGCGCACATGCGGCGCCCGCACGGCGCGGACATGCGCTGGAACGTGGTCTTCGAGAACCGCGACCACAGCCTGCACGCCTACGCCGGCAACGGCGCGGCCGACATCGTGCGCGAGCTGCTGGCCCACGGCGTGGCGCCCAACGTGCCGGGCGAGCACCGCGACAGCCCCCTGCACCGCGCCGTGGCGAGCCGCAGCCTGGCCACGGTCCAGGCGCTGCTGGCGGGCGGCGCCAAGGTGAACGTCCACAACGCCGCCGGCGCCGCGCCGCTGCATTGGGCGGCCGAGCTGGGCCTGCCGGACATCGTGCATTGCCTGCTGGCGAACAAGGCCCGGGTCGACGCCAGGGTCAGCGTGCGGGCGCCGCTCGAGGGCTGAGGGCTTCGGTCCTGAAGCGCGCCGCCGGCGCTAGGGCGTGGCCTGCACGCCGATGCCGACGCCGCTTTCGCCGTCGCTCGCGCGGCGCAGCCAGCCGAGCGTGCCGCCCGCCACCGTCCAGCGACCGTCGGCCGCATCGAGCGCCAGGCGGGCCCGGCTTTCGCCGAACGGGCCGGGGTTCTGCTGGACGATCTCGATGTCCGTCGCCCCGACGTCCGCGACGATCGCCACATGCCCATAGGGGTTGAGCAGCGTGGGCTTGAACACGATCAGGTCTTCCACCCGCGGCTTGTCGGCCTGCGCGTTGCGGTACTGGCGCAGTCCGCGCTTGGCGTTCAGCGCGCCGTGCGCGGTGTCCCGGTCGTAGTAGTCCTTGGCGTTGCCGTAGGCGTCGGGCATGCGGTGGCCGAAGCGCTCGAAGTAGTAGCGCTTGATGAACTCCACGCACTGGTACTTGATGCCCAGGTTGTAGCCGTCGCGCGACAGCATGCGGCCGTCGGAATGGTTGACGCCGCCGTTGTAGTAGACCTTCACGCCGTTGAACTCGTCGAGCACGGCGCCCACTTCGCGGGCCGGGTTCAGGTTGAGGTGGGTCGCGCCCCAGTAGCCGGCCGCGGCCAGCACGGCGGCGGCGGGCACCGAGGCAAGAAGAAGGGCAAGGGTGCGGCGGCGAATCGTCGTTCTTTCGAAGGGGGTTGCCGCGAGTCTAGGGGAACGCCGGCGCCGGGCGTCATGTCATGGCCTCGTGCCCGTGGCGACCACCGGCGCGATCAGCACCATCGCCCCGTCCTGCCCGCGCCGGATGCGCAGCCGCGTGCCGTCCAGCAGGCGCTCCAGCGCCGCGTCGGCCGCGAGCTTGCCCTTGACGCCGCGCGTGGACAGGTCCTTGACGTCCTCCACCTTGTAGATGAGCTGCACGCCCGACTGTGCGATGTAGGCGTCCAGCGCGGGCTTGAGCTCGCCGCCGCCGACGTCGAACTCCCGGGCGTTGGCCCACGTCAGGCCCGCCATCAGCGCGCACGCCATCCCGGCGGCGATGCGCCAGCCCGCTGCGGCGCGCGGGGCGGGGTTCTTCCTCCCGATTCGATTCATGTAGGTGTGTTTCCAGCGAGATGTTTTTTCTTGTACCCCCTGTGAGACGAGCGCGGGCCCGCTTTCCGGTAACGGTGCGCCCCATTTCGGGGCTCCTAGAATCCACGCCGCAGCGCCGGCGCCACTTTTATTTGCCGGCATCCGCACCGCGCGTTACCGGAAATCTTCTGGCCGTTCGTCTCTATGTCTGTCGCCAATCCCGGCGGCGAGCCGTACCCCATCCGGCCATTTCCAGGAGCGCTTTTTGGTTCTCAGTGACTTGGACAACTGGTTCGTCAGCGAAGTGCTGCCGATGGAGGCGGCGCTCACGCGTTTCCTTCGGCGCAACTGGCGCGACGAAGCCGAAGTACCCGACCTGCGCCAGGATGTTTATGTGCGCATCTATGAATCCGCCGCCAAAGCCGTGCCCGAACTGGTGAAGCCCTTTGTCTTCGCCACGGCGCGCAACCTGCTGATCGACCGCGCGCGGCGCGCGCAGATCGTGTCGATCGAGATCATTGCCGACCTCGACGCGCTCGATTTCTCGGCCGACGAACTCACGCCCGAGCGCCATGCCGCCGGGCGCGGCGAGCTGCGCCTGCTGCAGACGGCGCTCGACGCCCTGCCGACCAAGTGCCGCCGCGTGGTGGAGATGCGCAAGATCGACGGCCTCTCGCAGCGCGAGGTGGCCACGCAGCTGGGCATCACCGAAGACACGGTCGAGCGCCAGGTGTCGCGCGGCGTGCGCGCGCTGGCGGACGCGCTGTTCTCCAGCGGCGTGCAGCTGGACACCAAGGCCTTCGGCCGGGTCCAGAACGACAAGAGGCTCTCGCCATGACTGAAGCCGAACGCATCGAATCCGTCGCCGCCGACTGGCTGGCGCGCCGCGACAGCGGCACCTGGACCGACACCGACCAGCGCACGCTGGACGCCTGGATCGCCGAGTCGATCGCGCACCGCGTGGCCTGGCTGCGGCTGGCCAGCGCCTGGCAGCGCGGCGACCGGCTGAGCGTGCTGCGCGCGCCGCCGGCCATGACGCCCGCGCCGTCGCAGGCGCCGGCAACCGCGCCCGCCGCATCGACCGGCGTCATTCCCATTCCGCTGCCCACGTCGGCGGGCCCGCGCGCCTCGGCGCACGCGACGCGGCCCTCGCGCTTGCCGCGCTTCTCCACGCAGCGCATCGCGGCCGGCCTGCTGATGGCGGCGGCCGGCTGCAGCTGGCTCGGCTGGAAGTACACGCAAGACTGGCAAAGCGAGCACTACGCCACCGCCGTGGGCGCGCGCCAGTCGGTGTCGCTGCCCGACGGCTCGGTGCTCACGCTGAACACCGCCACGCACCTGCGCACCGTGGTGAACGCCAACGGGCGCAAGGTGTGGCTGGACGACGGCGAGGCCTACTTCGACATCGCGCACGACAAGGCCCACCCCTTCGTCGTGATGGCGGGCGACCGCCGCATCACCGTGCTCGGCACGCGCTTCCTGGTGCGGCGCCAGGGCGACCAGGTGAACGTGGTGGTGGAAGAAGGTCGCGTGCAGATTGCGTCGACCCAAAGTGAAAAAGGGGTCGAGCCCACGGTGATCACGCGCAACCAGGCGGCGGTGGCCCACGCGAACAACGTGCTGGTGATGTCGAAGGCGCCCAAGCAGATCGACGACGAACTGAGCTGGCGCCAGGGCAAGCTGGTGTTCGACCAGACCTCGCTGGGCGACGCGGCCGCGCAGTTCAACCGCTACAACGAACGCAAGCTGGTGATCGCCGATCCGGCGCTCGCGCGCATCCGCATCGGCGGCAGCTTCGACGCCAACAACATGGGCGGCTTCGTCGCGCTGCTCAAACAGGGCTTCGGCCTCGTGGCTCAAGAAAATGGAAACGAAATAAGGATTTCAAACTAGCTTATTACCGGAATGTGACCGGGCATTCGTCTCACTCAGTGGGTACCAGAACAAAACCACGGAGAAGACAAACATGAATCGAGTCAAGCAAAGCCCCGGTCCGTTGAGCATGAAGAAGCGACGATGGAAGGCCCTTCGGCCCTGGGTCGTCGGCGGCACATGGGCACTGATGGGCGGCCTGTCGATGCAGGCCCACGCACAGGCCCCGCAAGCCCAAGCCCCGGCACAGGTTTTCGACGTCGGCGGCGGCGACCTGAAGACCGCGCTGGACGCCTACATCGCGCAAAGCGGCGTGCAGCTGCTCTACAAGGTCGACGACGTGAAGGGCATGGCCACGCGCGGCGTGAAGGGCGCGCTGTCGCCGCAAGACGCGCTGCAGCACCTGCTCGCGGGCACGCCGCTGCTCACGCGCCGCGGCGACGACGGCGCCATCGTGATCTACACCGCCGCGGCCGTGGCGGCCAAGCCGACGACCGACGAGCCGCAGTCGCTGGACAGCGTCACCGTCACGGCCACGCGCCGCCGCGAGCCGGTGCGCGAAGTGCCGATGCAGGTCAACGTGATGAAGGCCGAGACGCTGGAGCGCGCCGGCGCCAAGAACCTGGCCGACTACGTGGCCGAGCAGCCGGGCGTGACCATGACCAGCAGCGGCAGCGTGGGCGGCATCCTGACCATGCGCGGGCTGACCACCGGCCCGGTGCAGGGCATCGCGACCGTCGGCGTGTATGTCGACGACGTGGCCACGGGCCTGAGCTCGTCCGGCGCGCTCGCGGGCTTCACGCCGCTGGACATGGGCCTGCTCGACCTGCACCACATCGAGGTGCTGCGCGGCCCGCAGGGCACGCTGTACGGCGCCGGCGCCATGAGCGGCGTGCTCAAGTACGTGACGAACCAGCCCGACACCATGGAGTTCGCGGGCTCGGTGAAGTTCGGCACCTCGTGGACGCAAGGCGGCGGGCCGGGCTTCACGACCGCCGCGCTGCTCAACGTGCCGATCAAGGAAGACGTGGCCGCCGTGCGCTTCGCCGCCTTCACCGACCAGCTCGGCGGCAGCTACGACGCCGCCGGTCCGGTACGGGGCCGCAACATCGACCGCGGCCATACCGACGGCGGCCGGGTCTCGCTGCTGCTGACGCCCACCAAGGAACTGACGGTGCGCCTGACGGGCGCGGTGCAGGACGTCAAGCGCCAGGGCCTGGGCTTCGAGGACATCGACAAGCGGACCCTGCGCCCCTGGGGGCTGGACCGCACGCGCCAGCTGTCTTCCCGCGAGCCCTACACCAACAAGACGCAGCTGTTCGGCCTGGACGTGGAATACGACTTCGGCTGGGCGCGCCTGAACTCGATCACCTCCGCGCAGGACGTGAAGATTTCCAATTCCGTCGACCTCACCGCCCTCTACGCGCCCTCGCTGGCCGCGCTGCGCCTGTCGGCGTCCTCGGCGCCGCTGGCCAGCACCGTGGAGCAGCACCGTGTCAGCCAGGAGTTCCGCCTGACCTCGCGCTCGGGCACCACCATCGAGTGGCTGGCCGGCATCTACCTGAACCGCGAACGCGGCCAGAACGACGGCACCCTCAGCGCCAACCTGAACGGCGGCCTGGGCAACAAGACCTTCCTGACGTCGACACAGTCCTCGCGCTACCGTGAGGAGGCCCTCTATGGCGACGTCACCTGGAACGTGACGCCCGCGCTGTCGTTCACCGGCGGCGTGCGGCTGGCGCGCAACAACCAGCGCTACGACAGCAAGCAGTCCGGCTCGCTGGTCGGCCCGGTCGACTCCAACGCCGCCGGCACCTCGTCGGAAAGCCCCACCACCTACCTCGCGGCGGCCAAGTACACGCTGTCGGAGAGCAGCAACGTCTACTTCCGCGCGGCGAGCGGCTACCGCCCCGGCGGCCCGAACGTGCTGAAGGCCGACACCGACCGGAACATCGTGCAGCCGATGTACAAGTCCGACTCGCTGTGGAGCTACGAGCTCGGCTACAAGGCCGACCTGCTGGACCGCAAGCTGTCGCTGGAGGCCGCGCTCTACGACATCGAATGGCGCGACGTGCAGCAGCCCACCAAGAGCGGCGGCTTCGTGTTCGTCACCAACGCCGGCGGCGCCCGCATCAAGGGCGGCGAGCTCACGCTCAACTGGAAACCCAGCAAGGAGTGGCGCTTCACGGCCAACGCCTCGCTCATCGATGCACGCCTGACCGAGGACGCCAAGGGCCTGGACGCCAAGGCGGGCACCCGGCTGCCGCAGACGCCGCGCTTCGCGACCACGCTGGGCGTGACGCGCAACTTCAGCATTGCCGATCACCCGGCCTACTTCGGCATCAGCGCGCGCTACACCGGCAAGCGCGACGCGGGCTACGCGGGCAGCGCGACCATCCCGAGCATCAAGATGCCGGCCTATACGCTGGTCGACCTGCAGGCGGGCATCGACTTCCAGCGCTTCAGCCTCTCGGCCTACGTGCGCAACCTGGCGAACAAGCGCGGCATCCTGTCGATCGACACCGGCCTGGCGGCGAACCCGAACCTGGTGCAGGCGGCGCTGGCGCCGTCGCGCACCGTCGGCCTGAGCGTCAACGTTCCGTTCTGAGATGTCGAGTCTCAATCCGATGGCGGCCGCGTTGCCGCCGGATGCGGCGAGCCCCGCCGCACGCGAAACGACGACCAGAAAGGCACCGGCCAGCGCCTGGTACGCGCTGGCGGTGCTGGTCATCGCGACCGTGCTGGGCTCGATCGACAAGGTCATCCTCACGCTGCTGACGGAGCCGATGCGCATCACGCTGTCGCTCTCCGACACGCAGCTGGGGCTGCTGCAGGGCGCGGGCATCGTGCTGTTCACCGGCATTGCCACGCTGCCCCTGGGCTGGCTGAGCGACCGCTACGACCGGCGCGTGGTGCTGGCGGCCTGCGTGGTGCTGTGGAGCGCCGCCACCGCCATGCGCGGCACCGCCATGGACTACGGCGTGCTGTTCATCGCCTCCATCGGGCTGGGGGTGGGCGAAGCCGGCCTCGGGCCCATCACCAACAGCATGATCCCCGACCTGTTCCCGCGCACGCAGCGGGTGCTGGCCAACGCGGTGTTCGCGCTGTCGGCCATCTTCGGCAGCGCGCTGGGCGCCCTGCTGGGGGGCACGGTGGTGCACCTGACGGACGACCTGCGGCACTGGCTGCCCGCCTCGATGCAGCAGATGGAGACATGGCGGCTGGCCTTCTTCGTGATGGCGTCGGCGGGCATACCGGTGGCGCTGCTGGTGCTGTCGATTCGCCGGACCCGGCGCGGCGGCGCGCAGCCGGCCCCGCCCGGCGAAGCGGCGGCGGCCGGGGCGAAGCCTGAAGCCGCGCCTTCCGCCCACGCACTGACGCAGGCCGATGCCGATGCCGACGACGTCGTCAGCACCATCAGCTTTCGCGACCACCTGCGCGAGCACTGGCGCACCTTCGCGGGCCTGGTGGTCGGCGCGGGCCTGGCGAGCATCGGCATGAGCTCGATCGGCACCTGGCTGCCGATCATGGCGGCGCGCCAGTACGGCGTCACGCCGGCGCAGATGGGACAGGGCATGGGAATCGCCTTTCTGTGCGGCACGGTGATCGGCGGCCTGCTGGGCGTGGCGGCAATGCGCTACGTGCAGCCCCGCATGGGGCCGGCCGCCGCGCTGCGCATCATCATGCTGGGCAATCTGACGGCGGCGCTGTTGTCGTCGCTGCTGCTCTTCACGCGTTCGGCGACCGACGCGTTCACGCTGCTGGCCCTGCTGGTCATTCCCCTCATCAGCGGCGCGGTGCTGCTGCCCAACGTGCTGCAGGACGCGGCGCCGCCGCACCTGCGCGCACGCACCATCGCGCTGCTCTCCGTGGCCGGCCTGCCGTTCGGCGTGGTGGGGCCGCTGCTGGTGGGCATGTTGTCGGACGCCCTGAAGTCCGTGCCCAACGGGCTGGCCATGTCCATCGTTGCCGCGACGCTGATCGGCGGCGTCCTCGGCGCCATGGTGCTGCGCGCCACCGAAGGCCCGTTCGTGCGCCTGATGCGTTCGGCCCGGCCCACCTGAAGCCACCCGATTCCTTCTCGTTCCTCCCACCCTCTTGCGTTGTCCTTCCATGTCACAACAACCCTCGCCTTCACGACCCGACACTCCCCCCTCTTCACCCGCCGCCGCCGAGGCTGCCGCGCTGGCCGCCATCGACGCGCTGGTGGCGCCCCTGAACCGCGGCGACGCGCCCGGCCTGGTGCTGGGCATCGCGCAGCACGGCCGCCTGCTGTATCGCCGCGCCGTCGGCATGGCCAGCCTGGAGATGGGCGTGGCCCTCACGCCGACCACGCGCATGCGCATCGCCTCCACCAGCAAGCACTTCACGGCGATGGCCGTGCTGCTGCTGGCCGAAGACGGCCTGCTCGACGTGGAAGACCCGGTGCAGAAATACCTGCCCGAGCTGCCCCGGCTCAGCGCCAACGGCCCCACGCTGCGCCACCTGCTCACGCACACCAGCGGCTGGCGCGGCCATGACGAGCTGTGGGCCATTGCGCACGGCCTCACGTTCACGCTGCCCGGCCCGGGCCTGCCGGCCATGGCGCGCCAGAGCGCGCTGAACTTCGAGCCCGGCACGCACATGGTCTACAGCAACGGCGGCTACTTCCTGCTGGCGAAGATCGTCGAGCGCGTGAGTGGCCAGAGCTTCAACGACTTCCTGAAGGCGCGCCTGTTCGCCCCGCTGGGCATGCACCACACCCTGTCGGTGCAGACCGACCTCGACGTGGTCCCCGGCATGGCCGGCCTGTACATGCCCGCGCCCGGCGGCGGCTGGCGCCGCGGCCTGTACCCGTGCGAACTGGACGGCGGCGGCTCGCTGGTGTCGACGGCGGACGACATGCTGCGCTGGCTCGCGCACATGCACGGCAGCGAAAAGATCGTGGGCAGCGCCAGGAGCTGGGCGCTGCTGTCGGCGCCCACCACGCTGTCGTCGGGCTCCCAGGTGAACTACGGCTTCGGCCTCGCGCGCCACCCGTACCGCGGCGTCGAGATCGTCCACCACGCGGGCGCCGTGCTCGGCGCGCAGTCGCAGATGATCAGCGTGCCCAGCCACGGGCTGGACATCATCGCCATGGTGAACGGCGCGCCCGTGTCGCCGGCGGCGCTGGCCCTCAAGGTGATCGAGCTGCTGCTGGGCGACGCGCTCGCGGCGCCCGAAGCGCGCCCGCTGGCCAGCGCCTTCCCCGCGCTGCCCGGCCAGCGCTACCACGCCCCCTCCACGGGCTGCCTGCTGGGCTTTGCGGACGTGGCCGGCAAGCTGGCGATGTCGTGGCAGGCCGGCGAGGCCAGGCCCATGAACCAGGGCGACGGCAAGCTGTGGCTGGGCCTGCAGGACCTGCCGACGAACGACCTCGTGCTCGACACCAGCGACATCGACCCGCAACGCGCGCCCGATGCACTCGTGCTGCACGAAGGCGGCCAGCCGCGCCGCTTCGAGCGCCTGCCCGAGACCGCGCCCGATGCCGCGTCGCTCGCCGACCAGCTGTGCGGCGACTACACCAGCCCCGACCTGGACGCCACCGCGCACATGGCGCTGGTGGACGGCAAGCTGCTGCTCACGGTGCAGGGCCGGCACGGCCAGCACGTGTGCGTGCTGACGCCGCTGTCGGCCGACGTGATGACGCTCGCCTCGGTCGACCCGGTGCTGGCCCAGCTGGGCAAATCGATTCTCAACGTGAAGCGCAAGGACGGCCGGGTCGTGGGACTGCAGTTCGCCACCACGCGCTCGCGAAACATCCACCTTGCCCGCCAGGAGCCCCGCGCATGAAGTTCTTCACCACCCTGTTCGCCACCGAAACCAACACCTTCGTCTCGGCCCCCACCGGCCTGGGCAGCTACGAGGAATACGGCATCTTCCGCGGCGATGCGAGCACGCGCGACGCGACCGGCTACGGCCTGTACGCGGTGGAAGTGCGCAGGCAACTGGCCGCCGAAGGCCATGAAACGGTCGAAAGCCTGCTGGCCTTTGCGCAGCCGCTGGGGCGCACCGTGCGCAGCGTGTACGAACGCCTGCGCGACGAGATCCTGGACGATCTGCGCAAGGCCGGCCCGGTCGACGGCGTGATCCTCGTGCTGCACGGCGCGATGGTGGCCGACGGCTACGACGACTGCGAAGGCGACGTGATCTCGCGCGTGCGCGACATCGTCGGGCCGAACGTGCCCATCGGCGTGTCGCTCGACCTGCACTGCCACTTCACGCAAAAGATGCTGGACGCGGCGGACGCGATCATTTGCTACAAGGAATATCCGCACACCGACGCGTTCGAGCGCCTGACCGAGCTGATCCGCATCGTGGTCGACACCGCGCAGGGCCGCGTGCGGCCCGTGACGGCCGTGCACGACTGCCGCATGGTCGGCAAGTGGCACACCACGCGCGAACCGATGGCCGGCTTCGTGCGCCGCATGCAGGAGGCCGAGAAGCTGCCGGGCGTGCTCTCGGTATCGCTGGGCCACGGCTTCCCCTGGGCCGACGTGCCCGAGTCGGGCGCCAAGCTGTGGGTGGTGACCGACAACGAACCCGCGCTCGCCGCGAAGCTCGCCGAAGAACTGGGCCGCGGCTTCTGGGACCTGCGCCACGAGACCGGCGTGCCCTCGCTCTCGATCGAGGAGACGCTCGCGCAGGCCATGGCCACGCCGGACGGCCCCGTGGTCATTGCCGACACCGCCGACAACCCCGGCGGCGGCGCCACCAGCGACAGCACCTTCATGCTGCGCGCGGTGGTCGAGCGCGGCATCGGCGACGTGGCTTTCGGCGGCGTGTGGGACCTGGGCGCGGTGCAGCTGTGCCGCGACGCGGGCGAGGGCGCGAGCTTCGAGCTGCGCCTGGGCGGCAAGTGCGGCCCGGCCTCGGGTGACCCGATCGACCTGCACGTGACCGTCAAGCGCGTGGTGGAGGCGCATTCGCAGGGCGGCCTCTCGGGCGTGCGCACGCCCATGGGCCCGTGCGTGTGGGTGCAGGCGGCCGACGGCGTGGACATCGTGCTCATCAGCAAGCGCAACCAGGTCATCGGCGCCGACCTCTTCACGGGCCTGGGCATCGACCTGGCGGCCAAGAAGCTGGTCATCGTGAAGTCGGCGCAGCACTTCCATGCGGAGTTCGGCCCCATCGCCAAGTCGGTGCTGTACGTGTCGACGCCGGCCTCGCTGAGCACCGACTTCGCCAACCTGCCGTACCGCGTGCGCGACCTGGACTACTGGCCGCGCGTGGAACAGCCCAAGCGCGCCGCGCGTGCATTGCCGGCGTCGGTGGACGGGCGCGGCATGCCCGCGCCCGGCGAGCTGTACACCGTCGACGGACGCAAGATGCACCTGCAGCGCAGCGGCCCCGCGCCGGCCGGCGCGCTGTCTCCCACGCTGGTGCTCGAAGCCGGCGGCGGCTGCGCCTCGCCGATCTTCGCGCGCCTGCAGCAGGCGCTGTCGACCAAGTACCCGGTGATCAGCTACGACCGCGCGGGCATGGGCTGGAGCGAAGCCGACGACGCGCCCTTCGACGGAAAGCGCAACGCGCAGCATCTGCATGCGCTGCTGGCCGCGGCCGGCGTGACCGGGCCGATCGTGCTGATCGGCCATTCGCTGGGCGGCCTGCTGAACCGCATCTACACCGGCCTGTATCCGGAGCAGGTGGTCGGGGTCGTGATGCTCGACGCCAGCCATCCGGAGCAGTTCGAGGTGTTCAAGGGCCTGCCGGCGGAGCAGCTGGCGCCCGAGCGCAAGAAGCGCGCGGAGTTCCAGGCCGGCGGTCTGCCGCCGCCGGACTTCGCGCCGGTACAGGCCATCTTTGCCGACATGCCCCACGTGCTGCGGCAGATGGCCGCGAACTACACGCCGCAAACCGTCGACACGATGGTGAAGGAACACGAAGGCCTGCAGCAAGTCGCGCGGCAGGCCGGCGCGTCGCCGGACCTGGGCGTGCGGCCGCTGTCGGTGCTGTCGGCCACGGTCATGCAGAAGCTGCCGCCGGGTGCCGAGGAAGGCGCCGAAGTGCAACGCCGCTGGCCCGAATACCAGGAGGCGCACACGGCGCTGTCGAAGCGAAGCCGCCTGCATCGCATCGAAGGCGCGGAGCACATGACGCTGATCGTGCTGCCGCCTTTCGTGAGCCGCATTGCCGAGGAAGTCGACTGGGTGATGGCGGAGCTCGGATGCGCCCGGTGATGCCGCCCGTGCACACACCGCTCGCACACACGCCGCTGGCCGAACTGAGCACGCCCGCGCTGCTGCTCGACAGCACCGTGCTGGAACGCAACTGCGACGCGATGGCGCGGCGCGCGGCACGCCACGGCGTGGCGCTGCGCCCGCACCTGAAGACCTCCAAGTCGGCCGAGGTGGCGCGCCTGGCCACGCGCGGGCACGGCGGCGCGATCACGGTGTCCACCGTGGCCGAGGCCGACTACTTCGCGCGTTACGGCTTCCTGGACCTGACCTACGCGGTGGGCATCAGCGCCGGCAAGATCGACGCGCTGCATCGCGTGCAGCACGTGCACGGCGCCCGCGTGAACCTGCTCGCGGACGGCGTCGAGGCGGTGCGGGCGGCAGCGGCGCGGGCGCGCGCCCTCGGTGCGCGCTTCGGCCTGCTGATCGAGGTCGACACCGGCGGCGGACGCGGCGGTGTCGCGCCCGACGATGAACAAGCGCTGCGGGTCGTCGCGGCCGAAGTGCAACGCAGCGAATCGCTGACGCTGGCCGGCGTGCTGACCCACGCCGGCCACAGCTACCACGCCGAGGGGCTGGACGCGATCCGCGCCATCGCGGAAGCCGAGCGCGCCGGCGCGGTGCGCGCGGCCGGGTGCCTGCGCGCGGCCGGCTTCGCGGTGGATGTCGTCAGCGTGGGCGCCACGCCGACCGCGGTGTGCGCCGAGCGGCTGGACGGCGTCACCGAAATACGCCCCGGCGTCTACACCTTCTTCGACCTGGACCAGGCGGCGCGCGGCATCTGCGGCATCGAGGACATCGCACTGTCGGTGCTGGCCACGGTGATCGGCCACAACCCGCGCTCGCGCCGCGTGCTCATCGACGCCGGCGCGCTGGCGCTGTCGAAGGACGAGTCGGCCGCCGAGTTTCGCGGCGGCCTGGGCTTCGGCCTGGTCTGCCGCGCGGACGGCACCACGCCGTTGCCCGGCCTGCGCGTGGCCGAGCTGCACCAGGAGCACGGCCTGATCGCCATCGAAGGCGACGGCGACGACGACCTGCGGGCCATGTTCGACGCACTGCCCGTCGGCAGCCGCGTGCGCATTCTTCCGCATCACGCCTGCATGACCGCGGCCCCCTACGACCGCTACCACGTCGTGCGCGGCGCCGGTACGGGCGTGCACGCCGTGTGGGGCAAGGCCCTTGGCTGGCGCCCGGCCTGACCGGGCGCCCCGATCGCCCCCGCATCGCCCCCGTTTTGTTTTTTGGAGTCACTCATGATGAAGACCTTTTTCGCCAAGCTGATGGCCGTGGCCGCGCCGCTCGCCCTGTCGCTTTCCCTGGGCGCCGCGCCGCACGCCGCCAACGCGCAGGCCATGCCGGAGCCCGCATCCGCTGTCGCTCCCAATACCGCTCCCAACACCGCCCCCACCACCGCACCTGCCGCCGTATCTGCCGCCGTATCTGCCGCCGCGCCTGCAGCCACGGCGCCAGCCCCGGTGCCCGCACCGGCCGCGGCCAAGGTCGACAACCCCTACGGCATCGGCGCACTCTGGGCCCAGAGCGACCTGGTGGCCAAGGCCGTGCTGTTCATCCTCGCGGTCATGTCGATGGGCAGCTGGTACGTCATCGTCACCAAGCTGCTCGAGCAGATGCGCATGGGCCGGCAGGCCCGCGAGGTCGACAACGAGTTCTGGAAGGAAGGCACCGTGCAGGCCGGCACCGCGCGCCTGGCCGAGGGCAGCCCCTTCCGCTTCATCGCCGATGCCGGCGTGCACGCCACGCAGAAGCACCACGGCCTGCGCGGCAAGGTCGACTTCGCCGAGTTCGTCGACCTGTGCATCCACCGCGCCACCGAACGCGTGCAGCGCCGGCTGGGCAACGGCATGTCGCTGCTCGCCACCGTGGGCTCGACCGCGCCTTTCGTGGGCCTGTTCGGCACGGTCTGGGGCATCTACCACGCGCTCACCGCCATCGGCATTGCGGGGCAGGCGTCGATCGACAAGGTGGCCGGCCCCGTGGGCGAGTCGCTCATCATGACGGCCATCGGCCTGGCCGTGGCCGTGCCGGCGGTGCTGGGCTACAACTGGCTGCTTCGCCGCAACATCACCGTGATGGACGACGTGCGCGAGTTCAGCGGCGAGCTGCACTCGGTGATCCTGGCCGGCAGCGCCACCGCCTGAGCGCCTTGGCACCCACACCGCACGCAAGGCGAGCCACACCATGGCGATGAACATTCCCTCCGGCGGGGGCGACGAGGAACAGGCGATTGCCGCCATCAACACCACGCCGCTGGTCGACGTGATGCTGGTGCTGCTGATCATCTTCCTCATCACCATCCCGGTGGTCAATTACTCGGTGCCCGTGGAGGTGCCGAAGGAACGCAACGAGGTGCGCGAAAGCAAGCCGGACACCGTTGTGCTGTCGGTGGATTCGGCCGGCCGCATCTACTGGTACGACACCCCCGTGCGCGACGTGGACACGCTCGCCGGCAAGCTGAAGAAGGTGGCCGCCCTCACCCCGCAGCCCGAGGTGCACATCCGCGGCGACTGGCACTCCGACTACGAGCCCGTGGGCAAGATCATCTACGCGTGCCAGTCGGCCGGCATCGTCAAGGTCGGCTTCATCACCGAGCCGCCCGCGCGCAACTGAGAACACACAGCCATGCGAAAAGAAAAACAGGGGCGCCGCAGCGGCACCCCGTCCGACGAACCCATGATGGACATCAACACCACGCCGCTGATCGACGTGATGCTGGTGCTGCTGATCATGCTGATCATCACCATCCCGATCCAGCTGCATTCGGTGAACCTGAACATGCCCAACGGCAACCCGCCGCCGAACGACATCAAGCCCGAGGTGCTGCGCGTGGACATCGACGAGCGCAGCACGGTGCTGTGGAACGGCGAGGCCGTGGCCGAGCTGGCCGAGGTCGAGCGGCGCTTCGAGCAGGTGGCCGCGCAACCGGTGCAGCCCGAAGTGCACCTGCGCCCCGACAAGCATGCCAAGTACAACGTGGTGGCCGGCGTGATGGCCTCGGCGCAGCGCTCGGGCCTGACCAAGCTGGGCATCATGGGCTCGGAGCAGTTCATCCCATGAGGCGCGCCAACGACTTCGACCCCAAGTCGCGCTTCGGCCCTGTGGGCATCGGCGTGATGGTGCTGTTCCATGTGCTGGTGGGCTACGCGCTCGTCTCGGGCCTGGCGCGCAAGACCATCGAGATGATCAAGAAGCCGATGGACGCGACCATCATCGCCGAGGTGAAGGTGCCGCCACCGCCGCCCCCTCCCCCGCCGCCTCCACCGAAGAAGATCGTCCGGCAAGAGGTGCCGAAGGCCCCGCCGCCGCCGCGTCCGGCCTACGTGCCGCCGCCCGAGGTGACACCGCCGCCGAGTTCGGCGCCCGCGGTCACCGCGGTGCAGAGCACCTTGCCAGTGGCACCGCCGCCGGCAGCCCCGCCGGCACCGCCCGCGCCTCCCGCGCCGCCGCAGGCGGTGTCCACCGACATCGCGGTGGCCTGCCCCCGGCAGGTCAAGCCCGAGATGCCGCGCAAGGCGCTCGATGAAGGCATCAGCGGCGTCGTGAAGGCGGAGGTGCGCATCAAGGGCGGCCACGTGACCGAAGTGCGCTTCCTGTCGGGCCCCAAGGTCTACCAGTCGGCGGTGCGTTCGGCGGTGATGCGCTACGAATGCCAGACGACGGGCGACGCCGAGGTCGTGGCCACGCAGGAGTTCGTGTTCCGCATCGAGTGAGGCGGGCGCCGCGCGGTCGATCGATCAGTCGATCCGTCGATCAACCGCTCAGCGCCGGTACCAGCCGTAGCGCGGGTGGTACCAGCCCCAGCCGCCATGGGCGCGGTAGTGCCACAGGTACCCCGGCGCCGGCATCGCGTAGGTCGGCCTGACATACACGACGCCCGCCGGGACGACGTAGGCCGGGCGCTCCACGATGACTCTCGGGCGCACGACATGGGCCGGCCGCACGATCACCACCGGCGGCGGGCCGACGACCACCGGTTGGGCCCGCGCCGACACGGTGGTCAGCAGCGCGCCGGCGCATGCGAGAAAGAGCGTGCCGAGCCCCAGCAAGGTCGAACCACGTGATTTCATGAGAGTTACCTTTCGGCCAGCGGCCGGATGAAAAAAACGAAGCGGAAGGCGGGCCGGCGTCAGTGCCAGCCGCGATGCCAGCCATAGACGGGGTGATGCCAGCCCCAGCCGTAGCGGGCGTGGTACTGCCACACGAAGCCCGGGCCCGGCACCGCATAGGTCGGCCCGACGTAGGCCACGCCGGCGGGCGCCACATAGGCCGGCCGCACGACCGCCGGCGCGACCACGCAGCCGGACAGCACGAGGGCGGACAGGGTCGCCACGGCAAGCGACGAACGAACGATCATTGAAAAACTCCCGAGACCGCTGGATCAGCGTGGGAGTTAAACGCGCGGTACCGGCGGAATCCGTCGCGCGGCCGGAAAAGTTTTTTGCCCCGCCATAATCGGGGCTGCACTTCAACGGCAAACGGGTCCCGGTCCGGCGCAGCAAGTATCTCGCCCATGTCCGCAGGGTCCAAAGTCCCGACGCCACCCCACAAGGGTCGAGCGAAGGGGCACCCAAGGTTTTTCGTCAGAGAAATTCACAAAGGTTGACCATGCAAATCTCCCCTGCCGGGCATCCCCCGGCCGCCGCCGCATTGCCGGCTGGCACATTCCCTCCTCCTGCCCTGTCTCCTTGCGAGACCCTCGAAGCACAGGCGTTGACGGGCTCCGAAGTCCTGATCCGCTGCCTGCAGGCCGAAGACGTCGCGTACGTCTGGGGCTACCCGGGCGGCGCCGTCCTGCACGTGTACGACGCGCTGCACAGGCAGCGCACCGTGCAGCACGTGCTGGTGCGCCACGAACAGTCGGCCGTGCATGCGGCCGACGGCTATGCCCGGGCCACCGGCAAGGTCGGCGTGGTGCTCGTCACCTCCGGACCCGGGCTCACGAATGCGGTCACCGGCATCGCCACCGCGTACATGGACTCGATTCCGCTGGTGGTCATCAGCGGGCAGGTGTCCACCGAGGCGATCGGGCAGGACGCCTTCCAAGAGTGCGACACGGTGGGCATCACGCGCCCCATCGTCAAGCACAGCTTCCTCGTCAAAGACCCGCGCGAGATCGCACGGACCCTGAAGAAGGCCTTCCACATCGCCCGCAGCGGTCGCCCCGGTCCCGTGGTGGTGGACTTTCCCATCGATGTGTCGCGCACCGAGGTCGCCTACACCGGCTACCCCGACACCGTGTCGATGCGCGCGCCCTCGCAGCCGCCAGAGGCCGACGGCCAGCGCGAGCAGATCCGCCAGGCGCTCACGCTGCTGCTGGCGGCCGAGCGCCCCTGCGTCTTCGCCGGCGGCGGCGTGGTGATGGGCAACGCCGCGCGGGAGCTGCGCACGCTGGTCGACCTGCTGGGTTGCCCCGTCACCACCACGCTCATGGGCCTGGGCGCCTACCCGGCCTCGGACCCGAAGTTCCTCGGCATGCCCGGCATGCACGGCACCTGGGAAGCCAACAACGCCATGCAGCACTGCGACGTGCTGCTGGCCATTGGCGCGCGCTTCGACGACCGGGTGATCGGCAACGTCGCGCACTTCGCGCGCAGCCAGCGCAAGATCATCCACGTCGACATCGACCCGTCGAGCATCGCCAAGCGCGTGAAGGTCGACCTGCCCATCGTGGGCGACGTCGGGCAGGTGCTGACGGCGCTCGTCGCGCTGCTCGGCGAGTCGGCGCTGCGCCGGCCCGACCCGCGGGAGATGGCCGCGTGGTGGCGCAGCATCGCCACCTGGCGCGCGCGCGACAGCCTGCGCTACGACCGCGACAACACCGACGTGATCAAGCCGCAGCGCGTGATCGAGACGCTGTGCGAGATGACCCGCGGCGACGACGTGTACATCACCTCCGACGTCGGCCAACACCAGATGTGGACGGCGCAGTACTTCGGCTTCGACGCGCCGCGCCGCTGGATCAACTCCGGGGGCTTCGGCACCATGGGCGTGGGCATTCCGTATGCCATCGGCGTGAAGATGGGCAGGCCCGACAGCGAGGTGTTCTGCATCACCGGCGACGGCTCGGTGCAGATGAGCACCAAGGAGCTGTCGACCTGCCTGCAGTACGACGCGCCGATCCAGATCGTGCTGCTCAACAACCGCTACCTCGGGATGGTGCGCCAGCAGCAGCTGATCGGCTATGACGGCCGCTACAGCCACAGCTACCTCGACGCCCTGCCCGACTTCGTCAAGCTGGCCGAGGCCTACGGCCACGTCGGCATGCGGGTCGAACGGCCGGCCGACGTCGGGCCCGCGCTGCGCGAGGCGCGTGGCCACCGGGACCGCACGGTGCTGATCGATTTCCGCATCGATCCGACCGAGAACGTGTTTCCCACGGTCAAGGACGGGCAAGGCATGACCGAGATGCTGCTGGGCAGCGAAGACCTGTAGGCGCGCCGGCCTGAGGGGCACGGCTGCGGCGGCCGTGCTCCTCGTGGATTCCCGCTACTTTTCGCCTGTTGAAAACTTCGATTTTTTCGATTGCGGCGGCCCGGGCCCGATGAAAAGATGCCGGCTCTCGTGGAAGTCGTCTCGGGCCCCGTGTCATGCGAAGGATCGGACGCTTCTTCTTTTTGCGTACCGGAATCCAACGCCGCATGAGTTCTTCGCCCCCGTTCCAGCTGGCCCGCCGTGCCCAGCGCATCCAGCCGTCGATCATCCGGGAGATCCTCAATCTCGCGGCCCGGCCCGGGGTGATCTCGCTGGCGGGGGGACTGCCCTCGCCCGATGCGTTTCCGCTGTCCACGGTGCGCGAGGCGACACAGCACGTGCTGCGGCAGTCGCCGCGCGAGGCCTTGCAATACGCCTCGACGGAAGGCTTCGCGCCCTTGCGCGAATGGGTGGCGCAAGACCTGGCCGCGCAGGGCCTGAACATCGGCGCCGGCGACGTGCTGATCACCAACGGCTCGCAGCAGGGCCTGGACCTGGTCGGCAAGGTGCTGCTCGACCCCGGCAGCGTGGTGGCCGTCGAGTCGCCGACCTATGTGGGCGCGCTGCAGGCCTTCAACCCCTACGAGGCCGGCTACCTCGGCATCGCGAACGACGACGAAGGCCCGCTGCCCGAGGCGTTGGCGCAGGCCGACGGCGCGCGCTTCCTGTACCTGGTGCCGAATTTCCAGAACCCGACGGGGCGCTCCATCAGCGCGCCGCGTCGCGCGCAACTGGCCGCGCAGGCACGTCGCATGGGCCTGCCGCTGGTCGAGGACAACCCCTACGGCGACCTCTGGTTCGACGCGCCCGCGCCGGCCTCGCTGGCCTCGCACTGGCCGGAGGGCAGCGTGTACCTGGGCTCGTTCTCGAAGGTGCTGGCGCCGGGCCTGCGCCTGGGCTACCTGGTGGCGCCCCCGTCGTTGATGCCCAAGCTGGTCCAGGCCAAGCAGGCGGCCGACCTGCACACGCCGATCTTCAACCAGCAGGTGGTCTACCAGATCGTGCGCGACGGCTTCCTGGCGCAGCACGTGCCGCTGGTCCGCGCGCGCTACCGCGATCACCGCGACGCCATGCAGGCCGCGCTGCTGCGCCACATGCCCGCGGGCTGCCGCTGGCGCGTGCCGGCCGGCGGCATGTTCTTCTGGGTCGAGCTGCCCGAGGGCGTCGATGCCATGGCGCTGCTGGCGCACGCGGTCGAGCTCGGCGTGGCGTACGTGCCCGGCTTCGCATTCTTTGCCGACCGCTCGCGCCACAACCTGCTGCGCCTGTCCTTCGTGACCGCGCCGCCCGCGCAGATCGACCGGGGCATCGAACTGCTGGCGCAGGCGCTGCACACGGCACCGGGCCAGACACACACAAGACTAGGAGACACCCCATGATGAAACGCCGCCACTTCTCGATGTCGCTCGCCCTCGCGGCGGCCGCCTCGCCCCTGCCGCAGGCATGGGCGCAAGACAACACGCCCACGCGCATCCTGGTGGGCTTTCCGCCCGGCGGCGGCGTGGACGCGGTCGCGCGCCTGCTGGCGGACAAGCTGCGCGTTTCGCTCAACACCAACGTGCTGGTGGAGAACCGGCCCGGCGCGGCCGGGCGCATCGCGCTCAGCGAGCTGCGGCGCTCGCGGCCCGACGGCCGCACGCTGGCCATTGCCCCGGGCGGCGCGCTCACCATCCTGCCGTGGCTCTACCCGACCAGCCTGGGCTACGACCCGGTGAAGGACTTCACACCGGTGTCGCGCCTGACCACGCTGGACCTGGCCGTGTCCGTCGGCCCGGCCGTGCCGCCCGGCGACGTGAAGGCGATGTTCGCGTGGATGAAGGCCCACCCCGCGCAGGCCACCTACGCCACGTCTGGTGCGGGCTCGGTGCCGCATTTCGCGGGCCTGGTGATCGCGCAGGCAACCGGCGTGCCGCTGCTGCACGTGCCCTACCGGGGCGGCGCGCCGGCCATACAAGACCTGATCGGCGGCCAGGTGCCGCTGATGATCGACAGCCCGGCCGAAGTGGTGGAGATGCACCGCAACGGCAAGCTGCGCGTGCTGGCCGTGACCGGCGCCCAGCGCACGCCCGCGCTGCCCGACGTGCCGACGCTGCGCGAGTCGGGCATCGACGTGGTGGTCGACAACTTCTTCGGCCTCTACGGGCCCGCCAACATGCCGGCCGCCGTCACCGAGCGCATCGACAAGGCCGTGGCGCAGGCGCTCGCGTTGCCCGACGTGCGCGAGAAGCTGCTCAACCTGGCAATGGTGGCCGACCACGGCGGCTCGCAGCTCCTCGCGAGCACGCAGGCCTCCCAGTACAAGCGCTGGGAAGACCCCATCAAACGTTCCGGCTTCAAGGCCGAGTGAAGAGACAACGCACGAACAGCACCATGACAGACACCACCACACCCGCCCCCCTGAAGCTCAACCCGCCGCCGCACCCCAACCCCAGCCGGCCCGCCTACCGGCTGCCGCCCGGCGCCTGCGACGCGCACTGCCACGTGTTCGGCCCCGGCGCGCGCTTTCCGTATTCGCCCAAGCGCACCTACGAGCCGACCGACGCACCGGCGGCGCAACTGCGCGCGCTGCATGCGCTGCTGGGCATCGAGCGCGTGGTGCTGGTGCAGGCCAGCATTCACGGCCACGACAACAGCGCGATGCTCGATGCCATCGCGCAGTCGCCGGACACCTACCGCGGCGTGGCGATGGCCCCCGCGTCGATCGACGACGCCGGGCTGCGCGCGCTGCACGAAGGCGGCGTGCGCTCGCTGCGCTTCAACTTCGTGCGGCGCCTGGGCGGCGCGCCCGACCTGGACGCCATCCGCAGCCTGGCCCACCGCGTGAAGACACTGGGCTGGCACCTGGTGCTGCACTTCGACCCACAAGACCTGCCGGTGTACCGCCAGTTCCTCGACGCGCTGCCGCTGCCCTACGTGATCGACCACATGGGCCGCGTGCTCGCCGAGAGCGGCCCGCAGCAGGAGCCCTTCGACGCGCTGCTCGACCTCATGAAGGACGAGCGCTGCTGGGTCAAGGTGAGCGGCGCGGAGCGCACCTCGCACCTGCTGTCTGCCGGCCCCGGCCTGCCTTTCGAAGACGCCGTGCCCTTTGCGCGCCGGCTGATCGAGGCCGCGCCCGACCGCGTGCTCTGGGGCACCGACTGGCCGCACCCCAGCGTGCGCGAGATGCCCGACGACGGCAAGCTGGTCGACCTGCTGCCGCTGTTTTCCGACGACCCCGCCGTGCTGCACAAGCTGCTGGTGGACAACCCCACGCGCCTCTACTGGCAAGACTGAATCGCACTGAACCGGCACGGGAGCCATACGCATGAACCACACCGAAAAACTCGCGCTTCGCCAGGCGCTCGAGGCGCTGGCCGTCGACTACTGGTACGAGGTCGACTTCAACTGGGGCCGGAACGCCGACGCCTACTACACCGACGACGCGGTGTTCACCACCAGCCAGAAGTCGCGCACCGGCCGCGCGGCCATTGCCGACTTCTACAACGCGCGGCAGGCGCGCGGCGCGCGCACCTCGCTGCACGTGGTGCAGAACTTTCGCGCGGTGCCGGTGTCGCCGGACCGCGTGGACTGCAACTACGTGATGAGCCTGTACGCCGCCGACGGCGAAGGCGTGCTGCCCTCCAGGCCCGCGATCATGATCGCCGACGTGCGCGAGACGGTCGTGCGCCAGGCCGACGGCGGCTGGCTCTATGCGCTGCGCACGCTGCGGCCGCTGTTCCGCGACGACACGCCGACCACGGGCTGAAGCGCAGGAAAGCACGAAGGAAAGAAGAAGCCCCCATGCTGTTCATCGACCCCGACAACACCCCCAACTTCAAGCGCACGCTCTTCAACGCCATCGTGGCGCCCCGGCCCATCGGCTGGATCAGCACGATGAGCCCCGAGGGCCGGGTCAACCTCGCGCCGTTCTCGCACTTCAACCTGGTCTCGACGGCGCCGCCGGTGGTCATTTTTTCCTGCAACGCGCCGGCCGACCGGCATGAGAAGGACACCATCACCAACGTGCGCGCGACCGGCGAGTTCGTCACCAACCTCGTGACCTGGGAGCTGCGCGACCCGATGAACATCAGCTCGCTCGACGCGCCCTACGGCACCGACGAGTTCGAGCTGGCCGGGCTGGAAAAAGCGCCGAGCCAGAAGGTGCGGCCGCCGCGCGTGGCGCGCTCGCCCGCGAGCATGGAATGCAAGCTGCTGCGCATCGTGGAGATCGAGCCGCAGGGCCCGGGCGACACGGTCAGCAACGTGGTGTTCGGCCGCGTGGTCGGCATTCACCTCGACCCCGAATTCATCGAGCCGGGCGGCCGCTTCGACGTGGCGCGCACGCTGCCGCTCACGCGGCTGGGCGGCAACCAGTACGCATCGGTCGGCCCGCTGGTGGAGCTGTCGCGGCCGAGCCCGCGGCGCGACTGAGCATCTCGACAGACAAGACAACGAAAGAAAACACGATGACGAACACCACAGCCGAAACCGGCGTGCGCAGCGCCGCGGTCCACGAACTCCCGCCGGGCTCGGTGGCGCGCGGACAGAACTTCCAGGTGCAATGGATCGAGGGCGCCGCCCCGGTCGAAGCCGCCAGCTTCAGCGAGATGCTGCTGCTGTTGCCCGACGGCGGCGCCACCGTGCATGCCGGCGCCGAGGTGCGCGACGTGCCGGGCCGCAGCGTCTGCGTGCTGCCGGCGGGCAGCGTCACGGTGCGCCTGGCGGGCGCGGGCCGCGCCGCGCTGGTCGCTTCGTCGCGCCCCGACCTGGCGCCAGGCGTGGCGCGCAACGAAGCCGACTACACCGTGCCCGACGCGCGCCTGCGCCCCGTCGGCAACGACTACCAGCGCCGCGCGGCATCGACGTCATCGACGTCATCGGCGCCGCCGGCCATCAAGGTCATGGAGGTCGACACCATCCAGCCGCCGGCCGACAAGCCGCGCCTGAAGATGTTCCAGACCGACACGCTGAGCATCAACTGGGTCGAGTACCAGGGCCCGCGCGACCGCACGCAGCTGAGCCCGCACAACCACGCCGACTTCGAGCAGGGCTCCCTGGCGATGGCGGGCGACTTCGTGCACCACCTGCGCGTGAACTGGGGCGGCAACGCCGACCAGTGGCGCGACGACGAGCACCTGCACGCGCCCTCGCCTTCGATGATCACGGTGCCGGCGCTGCTGGTGCACACCACCGAAGGCGTCGGCCCGGGGCGCCATCTGCTGATCGACGTGTTCTCGCCGCCGCGCCACGACTTCATCGACAAGGGCTGGGTCGCCAACGCGGGCGACTACGAGCGGCGCAGGGCCGATTGACGCGCGGCAGGTGCGCGGTCGGCGCGGCCTAAACTGCGCCCTCCATGGCATCCTTCACTCCCATTCGCGCCGTCGAGCGCGCCGTCGACGTGCTGGCCGCGCTCAACCGCGCGCCCGTCTCCACGCTCGACGTGCTGCACCGCCAGACCGGCATTCCCAAGCCCACGCTGATCCGCCTGCTCGAGACGCTGCAGGGCAAGGGGTTGGTGGTGCGCGCGCCGCAGTACGGCGCCTACAGCCTGACCTCGGGCGTGCGCCAGCTGTCTTCGGGCTACCACGGCGAGCCCCGCCTCGTCGAGGCCGCGATACGGCCGATGGACGACCTGACGCGCAAGCTGAAGTGGCCCATTGCGCTGGCGGTGCCCGACTACGACGCGGTCGTGATCCGCTACAGCACCATTCCCAGCTCGCCGCTGTCGCTGCTGCACTCCAGCATCAACATGCGCCTGAGCCTGATGACCCGCGCGCTCGGGCGGGTCTACCTCGCGGCCTGCACGGCGCAGGAGTGCCGCGCGCTGCTCGACATCCTCAAGGTCTCGGGCGACCCGGAAGACGCGGTGGCCGGGCAGCCGCGCACCGTGCAGGCAATGCTGCGGCAGATCCGCCAGCAGGGCTATGCGCTGCGCGTGCCCGGCGTCAAGCCGGTCTCGAACACGCTGGCCGTGCCCATCTTCGAAGGGCGCCGGGCCGTGGCCAGCGCCGGGCTCACGTGGATCGCCTCGGCCGTCAGCGAAGAGCAGGCGGTGAAGAAATTCCTGCCGCCGATGCAGGAGATGGCGCAGCGCATCTCCGAACGGCTCAGCGCGCTCTAGACGCCTTGGGCGGCCCGGCAAAAGCCTGCACCGCCTGCCGCAGCAAGGTCTGGTCGGACGAGACCACGAACCAGTTGGCGCCCTCGGCCATGAACTGGTCGCGCTCGGGCGCGCCGCCCACGTGCATGCCGGCGAGCTTGCCCGCGCGCGTGGCGGCATGCAGCGCAACCTGCGTGGCCTGCAGCACCTCGGGCGCGCGCGGGTCTTCCAGCCCCATCGACAACGCCAGGTCGGCGCGGCCCACGAACAGGCCGGCCACGCCGGGCACGTCGGCAATGGCCTGGGCTTCGTCGACGGCTTGCGCGCTCTCGATCTGGCAGATGATCTGCGCCTGGTCGCCGAGGCGCAGCGCCTCGGCCATGCCCAGGCTCGCGTAGCTCGCGAAACGCGGGCCGCCCGAGTAGCCGCGCCGCCCGCCCCGGTAGCGCGCCATGGCCACCACCTCGCGCGCCTGCTCGGCGGTATCGACGTGCGGCACCAGCAGGCCGGCGGCGCCGATGTCGAGGCACGACAGGATCACCGCCGGGTTGATCTCGGGGATGCGGATGAACACCGGAATGCGCGCGGCGCGGCCGCCCATCACCATCAGGTCGAGCAGGCCGCGGTCGAAGGGGGCGTGCTCGGCGTCCACCACGACGAAGTCGAGCCCGGTGGTGCCGAGCACCTCGACCGTTTGCGGCGAGCCGGTCTTGACGAAGGTGCCGAGTTGCGCGGCGGTTGTGCTGTTGCTGCTGCTGTTCATGGGAATGCGCCTGCCTTTGTTCTTCAGTCGAGCTTGATCTGCGCTGTCTTGATCACGCGCTGCCACTTCTGGCCGTCGGCCTTGATGCGCTGGCGCAGCAATTCGGGCGCGCCGCTGGCGACCACGCCGCCGTACTGCTGCAGCTTGCTCTTGCCTTGCGGCGACTCGAGCAGCTTGTTGATTTCCGCGTTCAGCCGCTGGACCATGGGCGCCGGCATGCCGGCCGGCCCGACCATCGCGAACCACACGGTGGCCGTCTGGTCGATGCCCTGCTCCTTCGCGGTCGGCACGTCGGGCAGGCCCGGAAAGCGCGTCTGAGACGTCACGGCCAGCCCGCGCAGCTTGCCGGCCTGGATGTTCGGAATGAAGGTGGAAACAGGCGCGGAAATGGCCTGCACCACGCCGCCCAGCAGGTCGGTGAGCGCGGGGGTGTCGCCGCGGTACGGCACGTCCTGCAGCTTGACGCCGGTGGTCAGTGACAGGTCGGCCAGCGCCAGGTGGCCGATGGTGCCGTTGCCGGGCGTGGCCACCGCGAACGCGGCGGGCTTGGCCCGCGCCGCGTCGATGAACTCCTTGAGGTTGCGCACCTTCAGCTGGTCGGGGTTGCTCACAAAGACCATCGGGATCTCGCAGACCAGCGCGATCGGCGCCAGGTCCTTGTCGGCATCGAAGGGCATCGACGGGTAGAGGAACTTGTTGTTCACCAGCGGCCCCGAGGTGACCAGGCCGATGGTGTAGCCGTCGGGCGACGCCTTGGCCACCGCGTCGGTGCCGATGTTGCCGGCCGCGCCGGCGCGGTTGTCGACGATCACGGGCGCGCCCAGCTTTTCGCCCAGGCCTTGCGCCAGGTAGCGCGCCACCATGTCGGTGCTGCCGCCGGCCGGAAAGGGCACGACCATGCGGATCGGCCGGTTCGGCCATGCGCTGCCCGCGGCCCATGCGGCCACCGGCGAAAGGGTGGCGGCCACGCCGGCGGCGCACAGGCTCGCGCGGAGCCAATGTCTCCTGTTCATTCTCGAAGTCTCCTGAGGTTTTCTAAAGGGATGCCTTGCGGGCCGTTTCCAGGCGCTGCAGCAACTGCGGCATGCGGGCCTGCGCCTGTTCGCGCAACTGGTCGTAGAGGCTGTTGCCGTGCGCGTCGATCGCCACCGTGGCCGGGCCGAGCGAAGCCACGTTCAAGGTCAGCAACCGGAATTGGGAGATGTACTCGTTCCAGTGCGACGACACCACGCGGCGCAACCCGCGCGACAGCAGGGGCGCACCGCCGCCGAGGAAGGAAAGATACACGCAGCCGGTGTCCCGCAGCGCCTGCACCGAGGCCGCGTCGAGCCCGCCCTTGCCGCCGGTGAGCCGCAGGTCGAGCCCGCGCACCAGCGTCGGCATCCAGGCGATGTAGCGCGTGCTGGTGCTCGGATTCATGTACAGCGGCACCGGGCCTTCAGCGCTCTCGCGCACGAAGGTGCTCAGGTGGAAGAAGGCGCCGCCGCGCAGGTCGACCGGCAGCGGCTGGCCGTCGGCCACGGCCTGCGCCATGCGCTGGTGCGTCGGCAGGCCGATGCTGACGGTGATGTCGCCGTCCAGCGTGACCATGTCGCCCACCGCGAGTTCGCGCACCTTGTCGCGTGTCAGGGGAAGTTGGAGCGTGTGGAGCATGGCACGGCCTACCAGTTCAGGTCTTCGACGCGGCCGTCGTTGTAGATGCGCGCCGCCGTGCGGCGGTTGATCCAGCAGTTGAAGCACACGGCCACCGGCACGAAGCCGTGGCTGGCCGCGTAGTCGATGTGTACCGCCATCGCGCTGGCGTCGCCGCCGGTGCCCATGGGGCCGAAGCCCATGGCGTTGATGGCGTCCAGCAGGCGCTTTTCCATGGCCGCGAGGATGGGCTCGGGGTTGGTGCGGCCGAAGGGGCGCAGCACCGATTCCTTGGCCAACCGCGCCGCGTAGTCGAAGGTGCCGCCGATGCCCACGCCCACCACGATGGGCAGGCAGGGCTGCGAGCCTGCGCGCAGCACGGTGTCGAGCACGAACTTCTCGATCTGCTCGAGCGTCGGGTAGACGAAGGCGTCGATGGCTTCCCAGCGCCCGGTGCCCATGGCCTTGGGCGCGCAGACGATCTCCATGTAGTCGACGTCGTCGATCACGTCGAAGCTCAGCAGCGGCATGTCCTTGCCCGCGTAGCTGCGCGCATGCGTGAGCGGGTTGGTCACCATCTTGAGGATCGGCGGGTCGATGTGTTGCACCAGGTCGGCGAAGCCGCGCACGACGGCCTCGCGCACGGGGCCGTCGAACTGCACGCGCGTACCGATCTTGATGCTGTAGGTGGGAATGCCGACGTCGGTGCACACCAGCTCGTCGCCCTGCCGCGCGGCGTCGGCGCTTTGCAGCATGATCTTCAGCGTGTGCCTGCCGGTGGCGCCGGTCTCGGCGCTTTCGGCGCGCTGCAGCGCGGCCCGCGTGTCGTCGGGAATTTTCTTCAGGGAGCGCTCGTAGAGCTGCGCCGTCACTCGTTGAAGAGTGGCACTGTCGATGGCCATGTTTACGTGGGTTCGCTTGTCTCGATGGCCCGTACGATGCGCCGTCGCAGGCAAGTGTTCAAGCGCATTCTTCGAAGTTTTCACCTGTAGAAAAGTCTGAACGTTTCGTTTGCGGCGATGCCATCGCTTCTCCAACAATGCGCTCCCCAACTTACATGGAGGAGACAAGCGATGAAGAGTTTTGCGATGGGCCTTGCCGCCATCGGCCTCGCCGGTACGGCCTGCGCCCAGTCGTCGGTCACGCTGTTCGGCGTGGTCGATGCGGGCATCAGCGGTTATTCGAACCGGTCGGAGGACGCGAAGTCGGCCACGCCGGCCAATCCGTTCTACCGCAACCAGGGCAGCCGCACCGTCAGCCAGCGCGTGCTGTCGAACTCGGGCCTGGCGTCCAGCCGCGTCGGCTTTCGCGGCACCGAGGACCTGGGCGGCGGACTGGCCGCGAGCTTCTGGCTCGAGTCGTCGATCACGAACGACTCGGGGCAGGAAGGCATCCAGAGTTTCGCGCGCCGCTCGACCGTCAGCCTGTCCGGCGGCTTCGGCGAGATCCGGCTGGGCCGCGACATCAACGCGACCTTCACCAACGACTTCGTGTTCGACCCGCTGGGCGTGAACGGCGTGGGCGTGAGCCTGCTCTACCGCGCCGGCACGGCCATGAGCAAGATGGGTGTGCCGCAGGCACCGCAGGTGCCGGGCAACCCGCCCGTGTCCGCCGTGCTGACGAATGCCTATGCGCGCAGCAGCAACATGGTGGCGTACTTCCTGCCGGCGAACCTGGGCGGTTTCTACGGGCAGGTGCAGTACGCCTTCAACGAGAAGAACCGCACGTCGCCCGGCGTGCTGACGCCCGCCGCGACCGACACGCGCTCGGGCCGCTTCATGGGCGGGCGCTTCGGCTACGAACAGGGGCCGCTGAACGTGGCCGTGGCCTTCAGCCGCAACACGCTGCTGAGCGACTACCTCGCGGGGAGCACGCTGCGGCAAGACACCCTCAACCTCGGCGCCTCTTACGACCTGGGCATGGCGAAGCTCTTCGGCGAAGTGACGCGCATCAAGAACCGGACGATCGTGACCGGCCTGGCGTCGTCCACGTCCGCCACGTCGTCGGATGTGGATCTCACGGGTGCGCTGTTCGGCGTCAACGTGCCGGTGGGGCCGGGCGTGATCCGCGGCTCGTATGCCAGGGTGCGCTACGACTACAACCGCCCGTTCAACAGCACGCCGGACCCGAAGGCGAGCCAGCTCGCGCTGAGCTACGTGCACCACCTGTCGAAGCGCACCGCGCTGTATGCGAGCGTGGCGCGCATCGACAACAAGAACGGCGCGTCGCTGTCGGTGGGCGGGCCGGCCTATGTCACGGGGGCCTTCACGCCGAAGCGATCGACGGGCTACGACTTCGGCCTGCGCCATGCCTTCTGAGGCCATGCCGGCTTCGCTTCGGATTGCGGTCGTCGGCGCGGGCGCCATCGGCGGCCACTTCGCCGCGCGGCTGGCCGAGGCGGGCCACTCGGTCAGCCTGCTGGCGCGCGGTGCCACGCTCGATGCGCTGCGAACGCACGGCCTGCGCTATACGAGCGGCACGGGGCCGCAGCGCAGCATCGCGGTCCATGCCACCGCGTCGCCGCTGGAGATGGAATCGCCCGACCTCGTGGTGCTCGCACTCAAGTCGCAGGCGCTGCCGGCCGTGGCGCCCGCGCTGGCACCGCTGCTCGCGGGCGGCGCCACGGTGCTGCCGGTCGGCAACGGCCTGCCGTGGTGGTACTTCATGGTGCCCGGCCAGCCGCTGTCGGGCCTGCGCCTGCGCAGTGTCGACCCCGGCGGTGCGATCGAGCACGCCATCGATCTGGCGCAGGTGCTCGGCGGCAGCGTGATGGCCTCCTGCCATTGCCCGGCGCCGGGCGTGGTGGTGCACAGTGCCGGCGGGCGCGTGGTGATCGGGGAGCCTGCGGGCGGGCGCTCCGCGCGCGCCGAGCGCTGGGCCGCCGTGCTGGCCGATGCCGGCCTGGGCGCGGTCGTGAGCGAGGACATGCGCGCCGAGCTGTGGCTCAAGCTGCTGGGCAATGCCTGCGCCAACCCGCTGAGCCTGCTGACCGGCGTGACCACCGACCGCATGCTGGACGACCCCGGCATGCACCGGCTCTTTGCGCGCGTGATGGACGAGTGCATCGCGCTGGGCCGGCGCCTGGGCCTCGCGCTGGACATCGACACCGCGCAACGCATGGCGCAGACACGCAAGCTCGGCGCGATCAAGACCTCGATGCTGCAGGACTTCGAGGCCGGCCGCTGCGTGGAGCTCGATGCGATCCTGGGCGCCACGCTCGAATGCGCGTCGGCCTTGCAGCAGCCGGTGCCGCAGATGGAAAGCGTCTTCGCGCTGGCGGGCATGCGGGCGCAACAGGCGGGGCTGTACGCCGTGCCCGGCTAGACCTTGGCGTCGTCCCAGTTCGTGGCGACCTGCCGGAGCTTGCGCAGGCACTCTCCTTCGGGAAAACCAAGCACCTTCCATCGCGGCGCGGCAAAGGCCAGGCGTTCGAGCAGATGGCTCGCATGCTCGACGAAGTGGGCCCAAGAGACCATCGTGGGCTCGCCTTCGGCGGATTCGCTGAGAACGATCAGGTCGGCCTCGGGCAACCAGGTGTCCACGCCCTTGGGCAGCACGGCATAGCTCAGGAACGCGCCGTCGCTGTTGCGCTGGATCAGCGTGTGCGCGGCCACGAACACGTCGATGCCCGCGGCCTCGTGCGCCTTCTCGAGCGCCGCCTTCTGCTCGGCGTAGTCGGCCATGCGGTCTTCGCGCTGCAGTTGCGCCAGCGCGCCACCGGCCTCGCCTTGCGGGCTCCACGGGGTCCACGCGTTGCCGCGCAGCCTGAACATCTCGCTGCTCAGCGGCCGCGACTGCTCGCGCAGGATCTGCCGCGCCCTGCCCACCATGTCGGCCAGCGCGGCCGGGTCGTCGGCGCCGCACAGCAGCAGGCAGACCCTGTTGGGCATCATCGCCACGGGCTCCCCCGCCAGGGGCAGTTGCCAGGCGAGTTCCTGCAGCAGGACGCGCGCGGCGTCGTAGTAGTCGCCGTAATGCGACATGTAGAGGCCGGGGCTGACCTGCGTGAAAGCCGGGGCCGCCTTGTGGCGCAGGTTGTCCACCGCGATGGCGAACGCCTCGTCGAACGTGATGCCCCATCGCTCGAGGTCGGGCCGCCCCACCTGCGCGATGGAATGTTCGCTGTCGATTGCCACGGCCACGCCCAGCGCGGGAGAGAACGGACGCCAGATCATCTTCGGCGTGTGCGGCTTGGCCAGGTCTTCGTTCGGGATCCACAGCAGGTCCAGGCCGGCCAGGTAGCGCAGCACGGGCAGCAGGCGCGGCCTTGCGGCCTCGAGATCGTCGGGATGCTCGCCGCTTCCGACGACGCCGAGCACGAAACGCGCGATCTCTTCGCTTCGGCGCGACGGCGCCGCCTGGCAGTAGTCGCGGTAGATGTTGTTGAGGTAGATCACGCCGTTGCCGGTGCGGCGGATCAGGTATTGCGCCGGGTCGAACACCAGGGTCTCGCCGGGCAACTGCTGCTGCAATCTGCCGAGGACGAGCGAGGCGACGCGAGCGGCGTCGGGCTGCCTCTGGAACAGGCGACGAATGAATGACAGCATGCAACTCCCCTCCGCATTTCAGTATAGCGAGGGCATGCGTCGCAGGGCCGCCGGTCACCGGGGGCGCTGGCGCATGACACGCACGCGCGCGCGGGCGGAGCGGCTCCTGCGTGCGGGATTCCACCAAGCCCACACGTCCGCCCACGCGGCGCATACTCGCGAAACAGCCACTCGCCGGCCCCTCCGGGGCTCCAGGCGACAGCCAGGAGATATGCGTTGCAGCGAACGAATATTGCCAACCCGGCCTATTTCCACAAGGTCGTCGATTGCCAGTACGCCTGCCCGGCGCACACGCCCGTACCTGAATACATACGCATGATCGCGCAGCGCCGCTACAGCGACGCCTACATGATCAACTGGGCCTCCAACGTCTTTCCCGGCATCCTGGGGCGCACTTGCGACCGGCCGTGCGAGCCGGCCTGCCGGCGCGGGCGGGTGGAAGAAAGCAACGCGGAAGCGCCCGAACCGGTGGCGATCTGCCGGCTCAAGCGCGTGGCCGCCGACATGAAGGACGACGTGCATGCGCGCATGCCCGAGGTCGCGCCCAGGAACGGCAAGCGCATCGCCTGCGTGGGCGCGGGGCCTGCGTCACTGACCGTCGCGCGTGACCTCGCGCCGCTGGGCTACGAAGTCACGGTGTTCGACGGCGAAGCCAAGGCCGGCGGCTTCATCCGCACCCAGATACCGCGCTTTCGCCTGCCCGAGTCGGTGATCGACGAAGAGACGGGCTACGTGCTCGACTTGGGCGTGGAGTTCCGCAGCGGCGAGCGCATCGACTCCATGACGGCCCTGATGGCGCAAGGGTGGGACGCGATCTTCGTCGGCTGCGGCGCGCCGCGCGGACGCGACCTCGACATTCCCGGCCGGCAGGAAGCGGCGGCGAGCATCCACATCGGCATCGACTGGCTCAACTCCGTGTCCTTCGGGCACGTGAGCAGCATCGGCCGGCGCGTGATCGTGCTGGGCGGCGGCAACACCGCCATGGACTGCTGCCGCTCGGCACGCCGCCTGGGCGGCACCGACGTGAAGGTGGTCGTGCGCAGCGGCTTCGAGGAGATGAAGGCCTCGCCCTGGGAGAAGGAAGACGCCGCGCACGAAGGCATCCCGATCATCAACTTCCATGTGCCCAAGGCCTTCGTGCATGAAGACGGCGAGCTGGTGGGCATGCGCTTCGAGGTCGTGCGCGCCGTGTACGACGACAAGGGCCGCCGCTCGCTGGAGCCCACCGGCGAGCCCGAGGCGTATTTCGAATGCGACGAAGTGCTGGTGGCCGTGGGCCAGGAAAACGCCTTCCCCTGGATCGAGCGCGACTGCGGCCTCGACTTCGACAAGTGGGGCCTGCCGGTGCTCGACAAGGACACCTTCCAGTCGAACGTGCCGAACATCTTCTTCGGCGGCGACGCGGCCTTCGGACCCAAGAACATCATCACCGCCGTGGCCCATGGCCATGAGGCCGCCGTGTCGATCGACAAGCTGCTGCGCGCCGAGCCGGTCTATGTGCGCCCCGCGCCCATGACCAACCTGGTGTCGCAGAAGATGGGCATCCACGAGTGGAGCTACGACAACGACACCTCCAACGACCTGCGCTACAAGGTGCCGTGGGCCAAGGCCGAGACGGCGCTGGCCAGCATTCGCGTGGAGGTGGAGCTGGGCTTCGATGCCGCCACCGCCTTCAAGGAGGCCGAGCGCTGCCTGAACTGCGACGTGCAGACCGTGTTCACCGAGGCCGCCTGCATCGAGTGCGACGCCTGCGTGGACATCTGCCCGATGGACTGCATCAACTTCGTCGACAACGCCGACGAGGCCGAACTGCGGCCCCGCCTGAAGGCGCCCGCATTGAACCTGGCGCAAGACCTGTACGTGTCGGGCGGGCTCAAGACGGGCCGCGTGATGGTCAAGGACGAAGACGTGTGCCTGCACTGCGGCCTGTGCGCCGAGCGCTGCCCCACCGGCGCGTGGGACATGCAGAAGTTCTTGCTGAAGATGACGCCGGCCGGGCAGGGAGTGGCCGCATGAAGCAGATCGAAGCGGTCAACGATTTCGTCATCAAGTTCGCCAACGTCAACGGCTCGGGCTCGGCCTCGGCCAACGAGCTGTTCGCCAAGGCCATCCTGCGCATGGGCGTGCCGGTGAGCCCGCGCAACATCTTCCCGAGCAACATCCAGGGCCTGCCGACCTGGTACGAGGTGCGCGTGACCGAAGAGGGGCACCTGGGCCGGCGCGGCGGCACCGACATGATGGTGGCGATGAACCCGCAGACCTGGGACGCCGACGTGGCCGAGCTGGCACCGGGCGGCTACCTGTTCTACGACAGCACGCGGCCGCTGCCGCCATCGAAGTTTCGCGACGACATCCGCGTCATCGGCATGCCGCTGACCGAGATCTGCAACGCCGTCTATCAAGACCCGCGCCAGCGCCAGCTGTTCAAGAACATCGTGTACGTGGGGGCGCTGGCCATTCTGCTGGGCATCGAGCCCGAGGTGGTCGAGAAGCTGTTCGGCGAACAGTACAAGGGCAAGGAGAAGCTGCTGGCCTCCAACGTGCAGGCGCTGCACCTGGGCTGCGACTTCGCGCGCGAGAACCTGCGCGACCCCGTGGGCCTGCAGGTGCGGCGCGCCGACCGGGTGGGCGAACGCATCTTCGTGGACGGCAACAGCGCGGCGGCGCTGGGCTGCGTGTACGGCGGCGCGACGGTCGCGGCCTGGTACCCGATCACGCCCTCCTCCTCGGTGGCCGAGGCCTTCCAGAAGTACTGCACCAAGTTCCGCGTCGATGCGTCCACCGGCCAGCACCGCTTTGCCATCGTGCAGGCGGAAGACGAGTTGGCCTCCATCGGCATGGTGGTGGGCGCGGGCTGGAACGGCGCGCGCGCCTTCACCGCGACCTCGGGGCCGGGCATTTCGCTGATGGCCGAGTTCATCGGGCTGGCCTACTTCGCGGAGATTCCGGTCACGCTCATCAACGTGCAGCGCGGCGGCCCCTCGACCGGCATGCCGACGCGCACGCAGCAGGCCGACATCCTGGCCTGCGCCTATGCCTCGCACGGCGACACCAAGCACGTGCTGCTGTTCCCCGAAGACCCGCACGAGTGCTTCGCGCACGCGGCGGCGGCGCTGGACCTGGCCGACCGGCTGCAGACGCCGGTGTTCCTGATGACCGACCTGGACATCGGCATGAACCAGCGCCTGTGCGAGCCCTTTGCCTGGGACGACAGCGCGGCCTACGACCGCGGCAAGGTCATGAGCGCCGAAGAGCTGGAAGCCGGCCGCGACTTCGGCCGCTACAAGGACGTGGACGGCGACGGCATTCCCTGGCGCACGCTGCCGGGCACGCACCCGAGCAAGGGCAGCTACTTCACGCGCGGCACCACGCGCGACGCCTATGCGCGGTACTCGGAGCGCGGGCCCGACTACATCTACAACATGGAGCGGCTGCTGAAGAAGTTCGCGACCGCGGCCACGCTGGTGCCGCAACCGGTGCTGCGCCCCGCCGCCGAAGAGACCTCGCTGGGCGTGCTCTATTTCGGCTCGACCAGCCCGTCGATGCACGAGGCGCTGGACGCGCTGGAAGCACGCGGCACCCACCTCGACGCGATGCGGCTGCGCGCCTTTCCGTTTCCGCACAGCGTGATGGAATTCATCGCGCAGCATGACAAGGTCTTCGTGGTCGAGCAGAACCGCGACGCGCAGATGCGCAGCCTGCTGGTCAACGAGCTCGATGCCGACCCGGCAAAGCTGATTCGCGTGCTGCATTTCGACGGCACGCCCATTACCGCGCGCTTCATCGTGCAGGCGATCGACGCGCATGTTCATCCGACGAAGGAGGCGGCATGACCTACCTCGCCAAGCCCCGGCTGCGCCACCCCACGCTGGCCACCAACAAGGTCGGCTACACGCGGCGCGACTACGAGGGCAAGATCTCGACGCTGTGCGCCGGCTGCGGGCACGACTCGATCTCGGCCGCCATCATCGAGGCCTGCTGGGAGCTCGACATCGAACCGCACCGCGTGGCCAAGCTGTCGGGCATCGGCTGCAGTTCCAAGACGCCTGACTACTTCCTGGGCGCCTCGCACGGCTTCAACACCGTGCACGGCCGCATGCCCAGCGTGCTCACGGGCGCCAACCTGGCCAACCGCAGCCTGCTGTACCTGGGCGTGTCGGGCGACGGCGACTCGGCCTCCATCGGCCTGGGCCAGTTCGCGCACGCCATGCGGCGCGGCGTGCGCATGGCCTACATCGTGGAGAACAACGGCGTGTACGGCCTGACCAAGGGCCAGTTCTCGGCCACGGCCGACCAGGGCTCCAAGAGCAAGAAGGGCGTGGTCAACACCGACAGCCCGGTCGACCTCGTGGCCATGGCGCTGCAGCTGGGCGCCAGCTACGTGGGGCGTGGCTTCTCGGGCAACAAGGCGCAGCTGGTGCCGCTCATCAAGGGCGCGATCAGCCACGGCGGCTCGGCCTTCATCGACGTCATCAGCCCCTGCGTGGCCTTCAACAACCACCCCGGCAGCACGAAAAGTTACGACTATGTGCGCGAGCACAACGAGGCCGTGAGCCGCATCGACTTCATCAGCGGGCGCGACGAGATCACCGTCGACATGGGCCCGGGCGAAGTGGTCGACGTGCGCCAGCACGACGGCACGCTGCTGCGCCTGCGCAGCCTGCACCCCGACTACAACCCCGGCGACCGCTACGCCGCCATGGCCTACATGCAGCGGCACCAGGAAATGGGCGAGGTGGTGACCGGGCTGCTCTATGTCGACCCGCTGGCCACCGACCTGCACACGGCGCTCAACACCAGCGACCGGCCGCTCAATGCGCTGGGGGCGACGGAGCTGTGTCCGGGCGCGGGCGCGCTGGCGCGGCTCAACGACTCCTTGCGCTGAGCGGCGGCCAGCGGCAACATAGACGGCTCTTCTGGAGGGCGCACCATGGCCGAGCGCACCGTTTTTCAATCGATCTCGCGCACGCATGTGATCACCCTGGCCCCGCAGGCCAGCGTGCGCGATGCCGCCTGCGTGATGACGCGCGCCAACTGCGGCAGCGTGCTCGTCATGGAGCTGCCCGACATCCTGCTGGGCATCCTGACCGAGCGCGACCTGATGACCCGCGTGCTGGCCCGGGGGCTCGACCCCGATCGCACGGCGGTGCGGGAAGTCATGACCCCGAACCCGATCTGCGTGCCACCGGAGACGCTGGTGTCCGACGCCGTGGTGCTCATGCTCGAGCGGGGTTTTCGTCATCTGCCGCTGGTGGCGGGAACGAAGATCCTCGGCGTGTTCTCGGTGCGCGACGCGCTGCCGCGGGAGATCGGCGCGGCGGTCAGCTTGACCGAGTTTCGCGAGCAGGTGAACGACGCGCTGGGTTAGCAGCCTGGGCCTGTGCGCGTGCAGGGCAGGTCAAACGCTGTCCGCGCTCGTTCGCCTTGAGCCACGCCGCTCGCTCGGCCCCTTCGGCATCGCCCGCGAGCAGCGCCCGGGCCAGCGGCCGGTGCTGCTCGATGATGCCCGGAATGCCATGCAAGGCGCCCTGTCGGTCGCAGACGCCCGCGCCAAGCGCACAGCCGAGTGTTCCTTGGCGGAACGTCGCTACTCAGGTTGCCGTCGCAACACGCGCGCACTCCAGGAAGGGCTTGATGAGCGGACTGTCCCAGTCGCTGCGCCAGCATGCCGCGATGTCCATCCTTGCGTCGACGCCGCGAAAAGGCCGGAACACCACGCCCGGCGGTCGGCCAATCTGTGCACACGCCGGCAGGATGGCCACGCCCTTGCCCGCCAGGACAAGCGCCAATGCCGACACCGTGGTCTCGACGCGCTGCACGACTGGCATGCTGATGCCGAACCGCCGCAGCATCGACGTGACAACAGACTTGTCGACGTCGCCTTCCGGTAGCGGAAGACCGATCAACGGCATGCCTGAGAGCCGCGAAGGCGCAATGCTGCTCATCCGCGCCAACGGCGAGTCCGATCGCACGGCCAGCAGTAGCGGCTGGGTGCCGATGCGCTCGACGGTGATGCCCGCCTGGACTATCGGCGGGATGCAGATCGCGACCGACACGTCGGAGCTCACAAGGGCGGAGACGTTGTTGACGGCATTCAACTCGACGTACTGAATCTCCACGTCCGGCAGCCGGCGTCGAAGCTCGTTTTCAAGCCGCGGCAGCACAAGGTACGACAACACCACCATGGTGCCAACCGTGAGCCGCCCCCGCGTACCCGCTCCAATGGCGCGAGCTGCATCGAACCCTTCGTTTGCGAGCAGCAGCACTTCCTTGGCCCGTTGGAAGAGGGCATTGCCTGCATCGGTGATGTCCATGCCCCGCGCCGTCCTGCGAAAAAGCGGCGCGCCCACGGCGGCCTCCAAGTTCTTGATGTGAACCGACAGCGGAGGTTGTGCCATGTTGAGCCGCCGCGCGGCCTTTCCGACGCTGCGTTCTTCGGCGACGGCCACGAAATAACGAAGGGATCGAAGATCAGGTAGAGCCATACGCAGTGCATATGCCTTTGTAGGAAAACAGTATTGGACGCGATATTGCGACGCATCAATCATCTGCGCCATGAAAAACTTTCCTCGCCTCCCGACGTCAGAGATCTGCGCGATGTCCGCGTCGACGATGCGCACGCTGATCGCGCAACGCACGCTTTCTCCGGTCGAGGTCGTCGAAGAAGTATTGCGCCGTGCCGACGCGCTGCAGCCGCATCTAAACTGTTTCATCACCCTTTGCCACGAGGAGGCGATCGCACAGGCCCGAAAAGCCGAGCAAGCGCTCATGAAAGGCGAGACCCTGGGTGCCCTGCATGGCGTCCCGTTCACGGTGAAGGACATCGTCGACACAGCCAACGTGAGAACCACCTATGGTTCGCTGTTGCATCGTGAGCACGTGCCCGCCCACGACGCCGTTGCCGTGGCGCGCCTGAGGCAGGCAGGCGCCATCCTTATCGGCAAGACCACTTCCTCGGAGTTCGGCGCCAAGTGTCTGACCGACGCGCCGCTCTTCGGCTGCACCCGCAACGCGTGGAACCCGACGCGCACCAGCGGCGGCTCCAGCGGAGGAGCTGCTGCGTCCATGGCGGCAGGCATCGCGCCATTGGCCATCGCCACCGACGGCGGAGGCTCGACCCGGATTCCGGCGTCGTGCAACGGCGTGGTCGGATTGAAGCAGAGCCTGGGCGTGGTCCCGCACAGTCAAGTGCAGGATGCCTTCGGCAACTACACCTACGTGACACCCACCACGCGCAATGTGCCGGACACGGCGCTCATGCTGCAGACCATGACGGGCGCCGACGGCTCGGACCCATGGTCGCTCGGCGTGCCAGCCCAGCGCTACTTCGACGACCTGCAGCCATGCGGCGACCTGCGGGGCAAGCGCATCCATTTTTGCGCAACTCCGGCGGGACGACCGATTGCCGCCGACGTCGCAAGTGCGTTCGCAAGCGCCCTTGCGACCTTGCGCGCGATGGGTGCTCAGGTGGAGGAGATGTCGGGCGAAGGCTATGACGTCGAGTCGGTGTGGCGCGTGATCAATCACACGAGTTGGCGCGGCCGGTTCGCACCACTGGCCCAAGCCCATGCCGACCAGCTGAGCCCCTCGCTGCTGCAACAGCTAGCGCTGGCCGAACACGTAGACGGCGTCGCCTTTCAACAGGCCATGTTCGCGAGGACTGCCCTGTTTCGAAGGATCCAGGCGCAGTTGGAAACGCACGACTTCATCTTCACGCCGACACTCTCACGCTCGGCGCTGCCGATCGATCAGGACCTCTTCGGAAGCATCGACATCGACGGCCAGTCCTTCCCGGAGGTCCGGTCCAACTGGTTTCCCTGGACGATGCCGTTCAACCTCACCGGACATCCCGCCATCAGCCTGCCGTGCGGCGCGGGCCAAGACGCAATGCCCATCGGCATGCAGCTTGTCGGCCGGTTCCGCGAAGACTTGCAACTTCTGCAGGCCGCGGCAGCCTTCGAAGCCTCACATCGACCGGCGAGACCACTGCCCGCGCTGGCGTTCTGAGCACGCCCTGCCTTGCCGCTTCCCGAGTTTCTTCAACCTCGCAGGTACTTGCCATGACCTCGCTTCCCAAGACATTCATGCTCGGTGCGTTGATCGCCCTGGGCGCAGGCTTCGCGCACGCCGACAGCAACGCACCCATCCGGCTGATCGTGGGATTTCCGCCAGGCGGTGCACTCGACAACCTGGCGCGCGCCATGGCGGAGGAACTGCGCACGACGCTCAAGGAACCCGTGCTGGTGGAGAACAGACCCGGTGCATCTACCCGCATTTCCATCGAAGCCGTCAAGACCTCTCGCCCTGACGGGCGCACGATACTGATTGGCGCGACGCCCGCGTTTGTGTTCTTCCCACTGACCTATGCGCGGCTGAACTACGACGTCGACAAGGACTTCATCCCCCTTGCGCACTTGGCCAATGTGCCGAGCATCGTCTCTACCGGCGCCACTCAGCCGTACAAGACGATCCCCGAGTACATCACGTGGATCAAAAAGAACCCCGATCAGGCAAGCGTGGGCATGACCAATCTGGGAGGCGGACTTCACTTCAGCGTGCTGCAGCTGTCCAAGGCGATCGGCGTCCCTCTCACGGCCGTCACCTACCGCGGCGGCGCGCCGCTGGCAACCGACATCATCGGAGACCACGTGCCGATCGGCACCGATGCATTGGCCAGCCAGCTCGAGCTGCACCGATCCGGCAAGCTGCGCATCCTGGGCGTCGCGGGTACTCGGCGGCTGAGTTGGCTGCCCGACGTTCCGACCATCAAGGAGGCGGGTTACGACGCCTTCGACAGGGCCAACGCGGCTTATGCCGCGTTCGTACCGGCAAGCACGCCGAAGGACATCGTGACGAAACTGGAGGATGCGTTCCTGGCTGCGGCGCGCAGCCCACGGGTGCGCACGCAACTCGATCGCATGGGCCTTGAGCCGACCGGGCTTCCCGGCACTGAAGTGACGCGGGTCATGAAGGAAGATCGCGAGTATTGGCGCCCTATCGTCAAAGCCTCGGGCTTCAAGAGCGAAGACTGAACCGGTGGCAGCCGCATCCGTCCAACATCCGCCCGCTGGGCCAGCCATCGATGACGAAGACAGAGCCGGATGGGCAGTGCTCATCATGGCTTGCCTCGGTGCACTGCTGTGCTTTCTGAATCTCAGCGCACTCAACGTGGCGCTTCCCGCCGTCGGGCGTGGCCTTCAGGCGTCGCCGGCGCAAGCAAGCTGGATTCTGCTGTCCTACATGCTCGTTAGCACGGTTTGCATCCTGAGCTTCGGCAGGCTGGCCGACCTGTGGGGCCGGCGGCGACTGTTTCTTGCCGGACTGAGCCTCTTCGTGATCGCCTGCGCGGCCTGCGCTGCGGCAACCAGTGCCGAGGCGATGCTCGTCTCCCGGGTCTTCCAGGCCGTGGGCGCCGCGGGCGTCATGGCGAACACAAGCGCCCTGGTCGGTGACGCATTCGGCCGCCGCAGAATGGGGCTCGCCCTCGGGGTGCTCGCCATGGTTGCCGCGTTGGCCCAGGTCGTCGGGCCACTGGCGGGGGGCTTCATCGTCTCGTGGTGGGGATGGCGAACGCTCTTTCTGCTCAATGTGCCCGCAGGCCTCTGCATACTCGCGTGGTCGTGGCGGATCTTGCCCAAGACGGCCATGGCGCGGGTCGAACGCTTCGACGCAGTGGGTGCCGTGCTGTCCTTCGCGGGTCTGGGCGGTGTGACCTACGCACTTTCGATAGCGGGCAGCAGCGGCTGGACCAGCCTGCCCATGTGGACCTTTCTGCTCAGCGGCCTCTCAGCCATTGCGGTGTTCGTCAGGACTCAACGGCGCGCGGCCAGTCCATTGGTCGACCCCGAGCTCTTCGAGGACCCCGCACGCCGCACCGCTTACATCTGCATCCTGCTTCTCTCGATGACGCAGGCTGCGCCCCTGCTGCTGATTGCGCTGTACCTGCAGGCCTGCACGCCGCTTGCTACTTCGGAGGTCGGGCTTCGCATCGCGCCAGTCGCGCTCGGCATGTTGATGGCCGCGCCCGCTTCCGGCAGCCTGCTCCAACGCTTCCGGCCGGAATCGATCTGCGCGGCGGCGATGCTGCTGGCCGGATGTGCGCTGGCGCTCCTTGGCGCCTTATTGCAGCCGGCCATGAACCCCGGCCAACTCGCCGCCGCGCTCCTTGTGCTCGGATGGGGCATCGGTAGCTTCGTGACGCCCAACAACGCCTTGATCCTGCAGAGCGTTCGCCCCCAGCGCCGAGGCATTGCCAACGGCGTGCGCGCCACGCTTCAGAACACCGGCATCATGGTGGGAACCGCGTTGACGTTGAGTGTGGCCGTGGCGCGGTTGCCCGCAAGCTCGCAGCACATCGTGCTTGGACAAGGGGGTCCGGACCTCTCCGCACTGGACGTCGCGCTGTTCACCCGAGGAGCCAGCTGCGCGCTGTTCATGCTCGCTTTTTCATGCCTGGCGGGGGCGGCCTTTGTCACGAAGACATTGCTTCGTCCTGATCGAGGCGCCGAGACCCGTTGGCCGACGACACATCCGCCCTCCTCGCGCTAGGCGATGGACTGCTTGACGCATTCGATGAATGACGCAATCAACGGACTGTTCATGTCGCTGCGCCAGCAGACCGCGACATCGAAGGCATCGCCGCCATCGACCAGTGGCTTGAACCTGATGCCGGGCGGGCCACCAAGAGCCGCGCACGCGGGAACAATGGCCAGTCCTTCGCCGGCCAGCACGAGCGCCAGCGCAGAGTGAACTGTGCCGACCCTGTGCGTGACTTTCATCGTGACATGGTGACGACGCAGGAAGCTTGCGACGACAGAGGAGTCAGCACCTTCGGTGTACGTCGGCAAGCCGATCAACGGCTGCCCCTGCAGCGCCAGCGGGTCGATGACCCGCACCCGTGCGAACGGGGAAGACACCGGCACAGCCACCCTCAATGACTGCCGGCCAACCATGGCGGTCGCGATCCCTTCTCTGTGGATAGGAGGCATGCAGATCCCGGCGGTGACCTTGCGCTCTTCGATCAGCCGCTCGTACGTCAGCGCGCTCATCTCGAGGAACTGAAGGTCCACGTCAGGCATGGCACGCCGCAACCCGGGAACGAGCCTTGGCAGCATCGCATAGCCCAGTGCGAACATGTAGCCCACGGTGAGGCGCCCTACGCGCCCGGCGGCCACGGCACGCGCCGCCTCGACACCATCGTGGGCCAGCGCCAAGGACTCCCTGGCCCGCGCAAGCAACGCGGTGCCTGCGTCCGTCAGTGCCATGCCGCTGGGCACACGATGAAAGAGGGGCGTGCCCACCTGCGCTTCGAAATTGCGGATCTGCACCGACAGCGGAGGCTGTGCCATGTGCAACTGCGTGGCCGCCTTGCCCACGCTGCCCGCCTCGGCGACGGCCACAAAAAGACGCAGGCTTCGAAGGTCCATCAGCCCATATTAGTGACGTATGGGCGTGTTGCATATCGGTATTGGACCTGCCGAAACAGGCGTGGGAAGCTTCCTTTCGTCCATCAACAAGGAGACAAGAATGAATCACCCCGCATCTATTTCCGACGCTACGAGGAAGGGTCTTGCAGGCATGACCTCGCACGAGTGGCGCCTGCGCTGCGAGCTGGCTGCCTGCTTTCAGCTCACGGACCTGTACGGCATGTCAGACGTTGCATCGACGCATATCTCCGCGGCCCTCCCTGGCCCGGAGCATCACTTCCTGGTCAATCCACTGGGCGTGCTGTTCGACGAGATGACCGCCTCGGATCTGCTGAAGGTCGACATGAACGGTCGGCTTGTCAGTGGTGGCGATCCGTCGCTGCTCAACCCTGCAGGATTTGTCATCCACAGCGCGATTCACCTGGCGCAGACCGACATCGTGTGTGTGATGCACTCGCACACCGAAGCGAACAACGCGGTGGCCATGCAAGCCGGCGGCCTTCTGCCCTTGAGCCAGAAGGCGACGGTGATGCTCGACTTTCTCGGCTATCACGACTATGAGGGCGCGGCGCTCGATGAAGACGAGCGGGAACGACTCGTGCGCGACCTGGGGCCGCAAGGTCGCGTGCTGATTCTGCGCAACCATGGCGCGCTGACGGCGGGCCGCAGCGTCGGCGAGGCTTTCTGCTGGATGCTGCGGCTGGAGACGGCCTGCAAATACCAGATCGGCGGCTTGGCTGGTCAGGTCGAACTCAACGCGTTGTCCGATGCGACGATTGCGCACACGCGCGCGCAAGGCCGCAAGATGCTTGGAAGCGGCGGCTTCCTGGAAGTCGGTCGCTTCGAGTGGCCGGGGCTGCTGCGAAAGCTCGAGCGCGAGCGCGGCCCTTCCTATCGCACCTGATCTGGCTGGTCCGCCCCGGGCCTGCGCTCGAGGGCTGCCAGGCGCGCCAGCGTGGCCGGGGCGCGCACCGATGCCTCGTAGGCGGCGCGACCCGCCGACTCCGTCCACTCGCCAGCGGCGATCTGGTCGATGTGCGCCTTCATCGAACGCATCGCAGGCCCATCGCAGTCGAGCATCGATCGCACGTAGTCATCGACCTTGGCCTGCAATGCATCGGGCGCGACCAGCTCGTTGAGGTAGCCGATGCGCAGCAACTCTTCGGCATCGAGAGACTGTGCGGTGAGGAAGATCTTCTTGGTGGCCACGGGCCCGATCCGCATGACAAAGCGGCGCAGGCCACCCGGATAGTAGTGAAGGCCGAACTTCGCTGCCGGCATGAACAGACGGCTGCCTTGCACGCCAATCCGGAAATCGCAGCACATGGCCAGGTCGGTTCCGCCACCATAGGCACTGCCATTCATGGCGCAGATCGTGGGGATCGGCACGCGCTCCACGCGGTCGAGCATGCTCTCGAAACTGGCGTCGAGCCGTGACTTGATCTGGCCCAGTGTGTAGCCCGAGCAGAAGGTCTTGTGCTGCGTCCCGGTGATGACCAGGACCGACACGTCGCGGCGCTGCGAGATCTCATCGAGATGACCAGTGATGACTGCCGGATCATCGGGGTCGATGCGGTTGTGTTCCCGCGGCCTGCGCAGCGTGATGGTGGCCACGGGGCCTTCGATCTGCAGGCTCGGCGATTGCGACATCGTCATGCGCTGGCATCCGTCGTTGCCGATTGCGCCGCAGCGCCATCCGCCAGCAGTGCGTCGATGTCGCTCGGGCTGCAACCGAACTCTTGCAGCACCTCTCGGGTGTGCTGACCGAGCAGCGGCGGCGCCCTGCGGATCGAGCCGCCTTGCATCGCATCGAGCTTGATCGGCGAACCGACCTGGCGGATCGTGCCCAGCTCGGGGTGCTCGACCTCTTCGACAAAGTGGCTATGCCGCACCTGTGCGTCGTTGAAGACATCGGCGAGGTCGTTGATCGGGCCGGCGGGAATTTCAGCCTCGATGAGCCGGCGCGTCCACGCCTCGCGCGTGTTGCCCTTCAGCTTGTCCTCGATGAGCTGTTTGAGCTCCTGCCGGCGCTGGACACGCTCGGCATTGGTCGCAAAGCGCGGATCGCCGACCAGATGGCCGAGACCGAGCAACGTACAGAGATTCTGCCACATCTCGGTGGTGGCAGGTGCGATGTTCAACGGCCCGTCCGCCGCTTCGAAGACACCGTAGGGCGAGATCACCGGATGGACATTGCCCGCCAACCTGGGCACTTCGCCCAGGCTCAGATAGCGCTGCCCCTGCACGCTGAGCAGGCCTATCAGGCCGCCAAGCAGCGAGGTCTCCACGCGTTGGCCCTGCCCGGTGCGCTGGCGCTCGTTCAGTGCCGCAAGCACACCGATCGCGCACCACATGCCGGCCGTCTGGTCACCGATCGCCACGCCCACGCGCATCGGTCCGGACTCCTCGGAACCCGTCACGCTCATCAGGCCCGAATAGCCCTGCGCGATCTGGTCGAAGCCCGGCCGCTGCCCCGCTGGGCCGGTGCGCCCGAAGCCGGTGATGCTCGCGTAGATGAGCCCGGGGTTGCGCTCGCACAGCACCTCGTACGGCAGGCCCATGGCCTCCATCGCGCCAGGACGGAAGTTCTCCGCCACGACGTCGCATTGCGAAGCCATTTCGGCAAGAAGGCGGATCGCGCGGGGATCGCGAAAGTTGAGCGCCACGCCACGCTTGTTGCGATTACCGCTCAGGTAGTACGCGCTCGTGCCGCGGTCGAACGGTCCCCACTCACGGATCATGTCGCCGCCGATGGGCTCGACCTTGATGACGTCCGCGCCCAGGTCTGCCAGGACCATCGTGCAGAAGGGCCCGGCCAGTGCGCGCGTCAGGTCGAGCACCCGAATGCCGGCCAGTGGAAGCTCTGAATTTGCCATTGTTGTCTCCAAAAAAGCTTGTACATCAATGCTTCGGACTATATATTGCATACAACGGTTATGCAATTTGAGATCAACCAACGGAGACATCGATGAAAAAACCCAACATCCTTTTGATCATGGCGGACCAGCTTTCCGCGCCGGTTTTGCCCTTCCACGGCAATGCGGCAGTGAAGACGCCGCACCTTCAGGCGCTGGCCGAACAGTCGGTCGTGTTCGACAACGCCTACTGCAACTTCCCGCTGTGCGCGCCGGCGCGCTTCTCGCTGCTAGCCGGCCAGTTCGCCACCGAGATCGGCGCCTTCGACAATGCATGCGAGTTCGAGGCGTCGACGCCCACGCTGCCCTACTACCTCGGGCGCGAGGGCTACAAGACCATCCTCAGCGGCAAGATGCACTTCGTGGGCCCGGACCAGAAGCACGGCTTCCAGGAACGGCTGACCACCGACATCTACCCGGCCGACTTCGGCTGGTCCGCAGACTGGAAGGAAGGCGAGTTCAGCTTCTATTCGCCGGGACACAACCTCAGCACAGTCGACGAGAGCGGCGAGTGTTTTCGCAGCCTGCAGCTGGACTACGACGAAGAGGTGGAGACCAAGTCGATCCAGCGCCTGTACGACCTGGCGCGCGACGACGAACAGCCCTTCTTCATGTGCGTGTCGTACACACACCCACACCCGCCGTTCCATATCCTGCCGGAGTACCTCGCCCGCTACGACCGCGCCGAGATCAACCTGCCCAATGTGCGCGACATTCCCATGGAGGAGCGCGACATGCTGAGCCAATGGATCCAGTACTCGCACGGCCTCGACAAGCAGACGGCGAGCGACGAACAGATCCTGCGCGCGCGCCACGCCTACTACGCGATGGTCAGCTACATCGACGACAAGGTCGGCAACCTGCTCAAGACGCTCGAGCGCACGGGCTTCGACAAGAACACCATCGTCGTCTTCACCTCGGATCACGGCGACATGCTGGGCGAGCGCGGCATGTGGTTCAAGCGCGTGTTCTTCGACTGGTCGGCCAAGGTGCCGCTGCTGTTCAAGCCGCCGGGGGTGAGCACGCCGCGCCGCATCGCGGAACCCGCATCACACGTCGACATCCTGCCCACGCTGATGGCCTTCGCCACCGGAACCGAATCCTCGGAATGGGTGGAGCCCGTTGACGGCCGCTCGCTCAAGCCCGTCATCGAAGGCGCCGCCGAACACGAAGACGCCACGGCCTTTGTGGAATACACGGCAGAGGGCGTGACCGGCCCGTGCTGCATGCTGCGCAAAGGGCAGTACAAGTACGTCTACACGCACGGCTATCCCGAACAGCTCTACGACCTCGGAGCCGACCCCGACGAACTGCGCAACGTGGCGGCCCAACTGCCCGACGTGCTCGCCGCGCTGAAAGCCGAGGTTCATTCACGCTGGGATGCGGACGAGATCAAGTCGCGCGTGCTGCACAGCCAGGCCCGCCGCAAGTTCATCAAGGACTTGCCAGATGCGATCCAGCCGGTGTGGGACTACCAGGCCAGCGTCGACGACACCAAGCGCTATGTCCGGCGCGGCAGCGCGCGGATCATCAAGGTCAAGAAGCGCTGGCCCGTGGTTGCCGACGTCAAGAGCTGAGCGCGCTCCCGCCAGAAAGACAGATCATGCAACACACCATCGAACGCGAAATCGATCCCATGCGGCTCGCACGCACGCTCAGCGGGGTCAACCTCATTGGCGGCAGGCTCGTGCCGTCGCATTCGGGCAGGACATTGCCCGTGGTCAACCCGGCCACCGGAGCCGCGATCGGCTCCGCGCCGGCCAGCGATGCGAGCGACGTCGCCAGCGCCGTCGAGGCGGCGCATGCCGCGCAGCCCGCGTGGGCCGCGATGGCCGCGCGCAAGCGCGGCACCCTCGTCGCGGACTGCGCGCGCCTGCTCGGCGCGCACGTCGAGGAACTCGGCCGGCTCGTGGCGCTGGAGACCGGCAAGGCGCTCAGGACGGAGAGCCGTGTGGAGGCCTCCGTCGTTGCCGACGCGCTGCAGTTCTACGGCGGCCTGGGCTCGGAACTGAAAGGCGAGTCGGTGCCCTTCAGCCCCGACATGCTGACGGTGACCACGCGCGAGCCCGTCGGTGTCGTTGGCGTGATCATTCCGTGGAATGCCCCCATGATGCTGATGGCGCTGAAGATCGCGCCGGCGCTGGTCGCGGGCAACTGCGTGGTCGTGAAGTCCGCAGAAGAAGCGCCACTGGCCGTGCTGCGCGTGTGCCAGATCCTCAATCAACTCCTCCCGCCGGGCGTGCTCAACATCGTCTCGGGCTTCGGACCCGACTGCGGCGCACCGCTGGTCGCGCATCCCAAGGTGCGCAAGGTGACCTTCACAGGCTCCGTCGAGACGGGAAAGATCGTCGCCAAGGCTGCCGGAGAGAAGCTCATTCCCGTGACGCTGGAGCTCGGCGGCAAGAGCCCGATGATCGTCATGGACGATGCGGACCTCGACAAGGCAGTTGCAGGCGCTGTAGCCGGCATGCGTTTCACGCGCCAGGGCCAGAGCTGCACGGCGGCCAGCCGGATCTTCGTGCACGAAAGCATCCACGACGAGTTCGTCGCCAAGGTCAAGGCCCGGGTGGATGCGATGAAGATGGGCGACCCGCTGGACGAAGCCACCGACATCGGCACCATCATTTCCAAGGACCAGCACGACAAGGTGAAGTCGTACATCGAGGTGGGCCGCCGCACGCCGGGCGCGACGTGCCACGAATGCTCCGCGTTGCCCACCGGGGCCGACCTGGGCAAGGGACTCTTCGTTCGGCCCGTCATTTTTACCGGCCTGGACAACGACAGCCGCCTGGCGCGCGAAGAGATCTTCGGTCCGGTCACCTGCGTCATCAGGTTCTCGCACTACGAAGACGCACTCGCACAGGCCAACGACAGCGAGTACGGCCTGGCCGCAACGATCTGGACGCGCGACCTCAAGACCGCGCTGGACGCCAGCCGCAGGCTCGAAGCGGGCTTCGTGCAGATCAACCAGAACATCGTCGTGCAGCCGGGCCTGTCCTACGGCGGCGTCAAGCAGTCCGGCCTGGGCCGCGAAGCGTCGCTGGAGGCCATGCTGGACCACTTCACACACAAGAAGACCGTGATCTTCAGCCTGGCTTGAAGCGCCCACACGAAATGAAAGGAGACCAACCATGTCAGTGATCGGATTCATCGGACTGGGCAACATGGGAATGCCCATGGCCGTCAACCTGCGCAGCGCGGGCCACGAAGTGAAGTGCTTCGACATGAGTCAAGCCGCGATGGCGCAGGCCACGAAGCGCGGCATGTGGCCGCAAGGCAGCGTCGCCGCCGCCATCGAGGGCGCGGATGTCGTCGTCTCGATGCTGCCCAGCGGCAAGCACGTGCTCGAGGTCATGGCGAACGAAGGCATTGCGTATCCGCGCGACTGCGTGGCAATCGACTGCTCGACCATCGACATTGCGTCGTGTGCCGGGTTTCATCAGGCGCTGTCCGAGCGCGGTGTCCTCTCGCTCGACGCGCCCGTGTCGGGTGGCGTGGGCGGCGCCGCGGCCGGCACGCTGACCTTCATGGTGGGCGGATCGGACGATGCTTTTGCCCGGGGATTGCCCGTGCTACGCGCGATGGGCAAGAACATCATCCATGCCGGCAAAGCCGGCTCTGGCCAAGCCGCGAAGATCTGCAACAACATGATCACGGGCATCTCGATGGTCGCCGTGTCGGAAGCGCTCAATCTCGCGCGCAACCTCGAGCTCGACCTGCAGAAGTTCTTCGAGATCGCATCGACTTCGTCAGGCCAGTGCTGGTCGCTGACGGCCTATTCGCCGGAACCCGGCCTCGTGCCCACATCGCCGTCGAATCGGGACTATGAAGGCGGCTTCGCGTCCGAACTGATGCTGAAGGACCTGCGATTGGCCGAGCAGGCCGCGATGGCCTCCAACTCGCCGGCGCTGCTCGGTGCCGCGGCGGCATCGCTCTATGCGATGCACTGTCACGGCGGCCAGGGGCGGCTCGACTTCTCCTCCGTCATCCAGATGATGAGGAAGCGCTGACGGACCTTTCTGCTTCAGGACATTCAAAAATGATGGAGACAAAAAATGAAGAGCGTATTGACTGCGATGTTCAGGTTTCTGGTGCTCCTCGGAGCGATGCATTGGGCGGTCGCGGGCGCGGCGCCGACGGTCGGCAAGATCATCGTCGGCTACCCGCCGGGACAATCGGTCGACAGCGTCGGCCGCCTGCTGGCCGAGCGGCTCGGCAAGACAACGAATCGCACTTGGATCGTCGAGAACATGCCGGGCCAGTCGGGCAGCATCGCGCTGGCGGCGGTGGCCAAGCTGCCGGCCGACGGCAGCGTGCTCACACTGTCGGCTTCGGCGGCGTTGGCCGGCAATCCGTTCCTTTTCACCAACGTGCGCTATGACCCGCTCAAGGACTTCGAGCCGATCGGCCTGATCTACGACGCACCGCTGCTCTTGCTGGTCAACAGCGCATTGCCCGTGAAATCGTTGCCCGAGTTGCTGACCTACCTGCGCGCCAACCCCGGTAAGCTCAGTTTCTCGTCGCCTGGCAACGGCTCTGTTTCTCACCTTGCCATGGCGGAGTTGCTTCGGCGCAGCGGCACGAAGATGGAGCACATCCCCTATCAAGGCGCGTCGAAGTCGCTGTCGGACCTGGCGGGCGGTCAGGTCCAGGTCTCGTTCGACGCCATTGCGCCGGCGCTGCCTCTGATCACCGCCGGAAAGATTCGCGCCATCGCGATCAGCTCGAAGGAGCGCTCCACGCTGCTGCCAGACGTTCCCACTATCTCAGAAGACGGCATCGAGGGCTTCGATCTGGTCCCCTGGGTCGGCCTGCTCGCGCCTGCGGGCACGCCCAAGGAAGTGGTTGAAAAGCTCGGCGCAGACCTCGCGCAGATCGTTCGCTCCGAGGATTTCTCCAAGCAGATCATCATGCTTGGTGGCCGTCCGCGCGCATCTTCCGCCAGCGAGTTCAAGAGCTTTCTGCGTGCCGAAGTGGAACGCTGGTCGGCCGTCATCAAGCGCTCCGGCGCCAAGCTGGAGTAACGCGCGATGCTGATCGGTACGGCAAAGCGCGCGAAGGCATCGCGTCACTTCAGGGTATTGCCCAGCGGATTCGAATTCCACCGGAGCGAGTGGATGGACGGAGGCCAGGACCCGGCAGGGTCTCCGACCGTCTTCCTCGTCGAACAGCCCCCTGGCTCGACTCTGGCCTCGCACTTTCATACGCAAAACCAGTTCCAGTTGGTGATGGCTGGCACAGGAACGCTCGGCGCGCACGAAGTGCGTCAAGGCTCCGTGCACTACGCCGGCGCGTACACCGGTTACGGCCCCGTCGTAGCCGGTCCGCAAGGACTGAGCTATTTCACGATCCGCGCGGTGTTCGAGACCGGCGCGAACTTCATCGCCAGCGCGCGCGACAAAATGATGCGAGGCCCCAAGCGCCATGTACAGGGACCGCCGCTCGATGCCTTGCCCGAAGCCGACCTTGCGCGACTGACGCAGCCCTGTGCCACGCACCTGATCCCGCCGCAGCCCGATCTTCTTGAAGCCTGTGTGTGGTACCTGCCGCCGGACGCACACATCAAGGCGCCGGTGCCGGCTCCGTGCGGCCAGTTCCAGTTCGCGATGGCTGGCCGCATGCGTCACGAGGACCGATGGCTCACGGCGTGGGAAAGCCGGTATGTGGCGGCGGGTGAAGCCGCAGGGTTGATCCAAGCAGGGGCCCAAGGCCTGCAGGTGCTGCTGCTGCAAATGCCTGCGAAGGCCCCTGAATATTTCAGGGCGCGCCCCGGCGAATGCTGAAACTGACGCGGGACCGCTGCGGTATAACCTCGGGCATGAATGAGCCAAGGTCCCAACCTCGCACGAAGCGGGAATCGCCGACCTTGTCGGCGGAACAAGTCTGCGCTCGGATCCGAAATTCCATCTTGACCGGTGAACTCAAGCCGGGCGACAAGTTGACCGAACAGGATCTCGCCGCCGAGTACTCTGTCAGCCGTACGCCCGTGCGTGAAGCCATTCGTCAGCTGGAAGTGGAACGGCTGGTATCTCGCACGCCCTTTGTTGGCGTCACGGTGGCCCAGCTCAAGCCTTCGGAGATTATCGAACTGCTCGACATCCGAGAGGTTCTGGAGGGCCTCGTCGCCCGTCGCGCGGCCAAGGAGATCAAACCCGAACAGAGAACTCGCCTGCGAAAGATCCTCGAGCGCATGGCCAAATCCGAGGAAGCGCACGACGTGCCGAAATACCTGGACGCGGCGCTCGAATTTCGCCGAACGTTGGCCGAATGCTCTCGCAGCGAGACGCTCATCCAGTACGTGATGGCGATCGAGAATCGCCTTCGCCTGATGGGCAATCGCACCGCGCTGATTCCTGGACGAATGGCGGCTGCCATCGTCGAGCACGGAAAGCTCATGAAGGCCATCGAGGCTGGGGACCCCGTCGCAGCCGAGCAGCTCAACAGGGAGCGCATCCAGCACATCCGAGCGGACGTCGAGCGATCGTTCTCCTTCGCAATTCTCTAAGCGGAGACGCCCAATCGCATAGATTCAGATGCGCAGCAAGATCGGGAACGTCCCGACACGACGCGTGGGGAACTTCTGGGTCGCTCGTCGTCGCGCTATTGCGGCGTGATGTTTCCAGTCTTCTTCCATTCAGCAATGCGCGTCATGTGATGCTGCAGATAGAGAACGCTGAAGAAAAAGAGCATGACGCCGGAAAGCTGCAACCCGATCGGTTCGACCTTGTTGAAGTAGTCGATCATCGAGCGCCTCATCGAGTAGTACCCGCAGTAGAAGAGGACATACGACGCGAGCTGAAGCAAGACTCCGAGCCCCTGCGTTGCGGACGAATCCGCTTCGCCCATGACTGCGCCGACGACCGCCAGAGCCACGTAGCCAATCAGGTAATTGGTGGCATTGGACTGGGGGTTTATCTTGCGCACCCAGGTCGACTGCACGAACGCCCAGACCGCGATAAAAATACCGAAGCTCAGCACGCCGAAGAGCAATACCAACGCCCAATGCAGCTTGGGCGGTGATTGCAATTGCATATCCGGCACCGCCGTTTGGTTTGCGTACGAGGATCGCGGGGCTTCGAACCCGGGAACGGGCGGCGCTTGGCGGGGCGGCACCGGATGGGGAGGCGCAATGGGAGGCGCAACCGACGGGATGGGGCGTTCACCGAACAACTGCCTGGCCGTTTGCCACTCGGTCATTCCGTCGTGCCAGACCAGATCCGTTGCCGCAATATTTCCTCGCGCGTACAACGATTTGGCTTCGTTCGCCTCGTAAGGCCCGAAACCCTGGCCATTCCGATTGACGTGGATATCCATATTTGAGCGCCCCTCTGTTTTTTTGAAGTTGGATCGACCGAGTATTCCATGACCGTTGCATTCGGGCCATCTCCTGCGCCGCGGGCGTGCGCACGGCCGTCACGTTCTCGTTGTCGCCGGGCCAGGCGCACGATGCGACCCGAAGGTCGCGCGTGCTCGGGCGTTCGGGTGCACCGAATGTGAACTTACTTTAGTCACTTTCGCCCGACGACTCATGAACCTAACATGCGCATCATGAGCCCTCCTGCGTCGACTCGATCGTCATCCATCCTGATCGTGGACGATCATGACCTTGTGCGCTTGGGTGTGCGAGCCCTGCTTCAGGCGCAAGCCTCGCCCAATGGGCTTGCGGTCGAGGTGTTCGAGGCCAACAGCCTGGAGCAGGCGATGGCGATATACGAGCGCTTTCAGACGAGCATCGGGTTGGTATTGCTCGACCTGGCACTCCCTGACACCAAGGGTCTCAGCGGCGTGTCCGCCTTCCTTGGGCGTTATCCCGCGGCCCGTGTCGTCGCGTTGTCGGGCGCCGGAACCACGTCGTTGGTTCAAAGCGTCATTGCGCAGAGTGTGTTGGCTCTCGGCGCCAGCGCGTTCTTGCCAAAGTCGGCAAACCTCAAGGAGGTCGTGAGCTTCATCCGTGCCTGCGGCTTGCTCGGGAGTGACGTTGTCGATGGCCTTTCAGACACATCCAAGTGGGTCTCCAAGGCTCCACGCCGTTCCTACACCAGTGCCTTGGGCTCGCTCACGGGAAGCCAGACGCGCGTGCTCCAGATGATTCTGGAAGGCAAGACCAACAAGGAAATCGCACAACTGGCCGAGTTGAGCGAAGGCACGGTGAAGAACTATGTCTCGACGATTCTCCTGTTGTTCGGCGTGCGATCGCGGGCGCAATTGATTACGAGCCTGCGGTGAGCCACGAGAGAAGGGCTCAATTCATGAGTGACGCTGCCCGATCCATGCATCAGACCGCGGTCGCCGCCGACCTGGACAATCGAGTGCTTCGCGAACACGTTGCCTCGGTCTATGTCGGGTACACGACGGCCATATGTGCGCACATGGGATTTGCCATTGCCATCGGCATCTTCGGGTACTTCAACATCGATCCGACCCACCACCTGCTGGTGATTGGCATGGTCGCTGCCGTCGTATTGGTGAACGTGTATGCGTTGTTTGCTCCGCGGTGGAAGCCGAACGCTCCCTTGTCCGAAAGCCACTACTGGGCGCGCCGGTACACATGCATCGTCACGCTGATCAGCATGACAACGGCACTGCCGTGCGCCTTGTTCCTTGTGCTCATCCAGAACCCGGAGCTGACGACCCTCGTGATCGTCGTGATCATGGTCAGCTGGACCCGGGCCGTTCAGGCGCGTTGGCCGATCAAGGCGGCCATGTTCGGCTGCGGCATCCCCATCATGAGCGGGCTGATCCTCGCATTGATCTGGCACGGTGGCACGCTGCACTGGTTCCTGGCGTTTTTCAGTTTTGCCAATCTCATGCTGACGCTGCACGAGGGAGTGAAGCAGAACAGGCGGTTGACAGCTTCGCTGATACAGAAGTTCGAGAACGAAGCGCTGGCTGCCCGGCTGCGCGAGCAGATCGCCGCCGTGGAGAGCGCCAGCGCTGAAAAGACCCGCTTTCTTGCCGCGGCCAGCCACGACTTGCGCCAGCCGATGCATGCCATCGCGCTTTTCGGCGCGGCCATGGAGAACGCACTGCACGACCACCCTGAAAAGGAGAATGCCGCGCGCCTGATGCGTGCCGTCGACGCGCTGGGCTCGTCGCTGGACACGATGCTCGATGTTTCGCATCTTGATGCAGGCGTGGTCGTGTCCGAACCGCACGCGCTGGAACTCGACGCATTGCTTCTTGTCCTGAATCAGACCTTTGCCCCGCATGCCGAACAGAAGGGCTTGCAGCTGCGCATACGTGCCAGCGGCATGTGGGTACGCAGCGACCTCCAACTGCTGTATCGCCTGCTGTCCAACCTGGTAGACAACGCTTTGAAGTACACCCATCAGGGTGGCGTGAGCGTGGCCGCGCGGCGGCGAGGAGACGAGGTGTGGCTGGAGGTTCGCGACACTGGCATCGGCATTGCACCCGAACAGCTGAGTCGCATCTTCGAGGAGTTCTATCAGGTCGACAACCCCGGCCGTGACCGGGTGCGTGGACTCGGGATCGGGCTGTCGATCGTCAAACGCCTGGCGCACCTGATGTCCCACCCGCTCGTGGTGCACTCGCGTCCGGGACGCGGCACGCATTTCCGGATTGTCCTGCCGGAGGCCGAGCCGGCCCTGACGGCGCCCACCGAACTGCTCCTGGCGGAATTGGATGCCCCCGGGGAGCACCACCTTGCCGTGCCGAACCTGCGCGGGCCGGTGCTGCTGATCGACGACGAGGCGGATATTCGCGTGGGCATGACGGCGCTGCTGCGCGCGCACTCGGTCGATGTCGTGACCGTGAGCGACGAGTCCCATGCGGTCGAAGTGTTGACGCATCAGGATGCGAAGAGCAGTCCTTTCTCGATGTTGCTGTGCGACTACCGGCTTGCCGGCGGGGAGGACGGACTGGCGGTGGGCCTGCGCCTGCTCGAGCGCTTTCAGCTCGGCATTCCCCTGCTTCTGATTACCGGAGAGACCGCCCCGCAACGGCTGCGGCGTGCACAGACATCAGGGGTGCCGATGCTGTTCAAGCCGGTGAGCGCAGCCACCCTGCTGCAAGCGATGTCGGAATTGGCATCGACAAAGGAGCATGCAAGGAACTTCTCTCCAACGAATCGATACCTCGGCCAACCCGTGACGTAGCCACGCGCGCAGGCTTGTAACGAAGAGGCGGAACTTGACTTTGGTCACTAGCCGCCATGCCGGGCGCTCCCTAGCATTCCCTCCGACAGAGCTTCCTCAGGGGCCGCTCTGCGTTTTGACTTTAAGAACGGAGGGAATCTTATGAAGACGAAATTCTTTTTGGCACTCATGACCGTGGCGCTTACCTTGAGCGCGTGCGGCGGTGGAAGCGGTGGTGGCGGCGTTGGAATCCCCGTGGGATCTTCCGGACCCGGGACAGGCGACCCGGGAGCGCAAGGTCCCGGAACGCAAGGTCCTGGAACTCAGGGACCCGGAACGCAGCAACCGGGAACACAGGAACCCGGAACACCTGCGCCAGCACAATACGAGACCCTTCCGTCCGCATGGAACGGTGACAAGGACTCTTACATCGCTTCGGTGCCGGCCGTCGTGCAGCAGTTGAACGACCAGGGCGCCAAGGGCAGCGTCCGGCTGCGCACCGTTGGGAGCAACTCTCTCTACGTCAACCCGCAAGCTGCCAGCGACAAGTACAGCTACAAGGAATTCACGCTCGTATTCTCCGGTCGCGATGGCTGGGACCAGGCCAGCACCGCGCTGCTGCAACGGCTGGAAGCCGAGGGCGCGGACGGCTATGTGCTGCACAACCTGGTCGGGGAAACACAAACCCTGGACGACTCTCTCAACGCGATCCGCAAGGCCAGCTTCATCCTGGTCAAGAACGAGAGTCAACCGGCCACCTACACCTATCGAAAATTCAGTTTCGACCAGATGATGCCCGCGGACCTCATCGCCCAACTGAACACATTGGGACAGGAGGGCTATCGCTTCCTGAACACCGAGTGGGGTCTCAGCCCGAGCGTGAATGCGATCGTCGTCAAGAGCTCTGCATCGGCAGGGACGATCTACAGCTACGCGTTCGATCCGGTCGTCTCCGATCCCAAGCCGCAACTCGGCAGCCGCGGCCAATCGGGGTTCCGCTACAAAGGCTACTTCGAGTATTTCGCCAACCGCAGTGGACTGCCCGTTCGAGGCGTCTTCAATGCCTACGAGCTCGACAGCAGCCGCCCCGCGGCGATCGCCTATCGCTTCTCCGATGAAATCCCTGGAGGTCCGGTCGATATCAACACACCCGAAGGACTCGCCCGGCTCAACGACCAAGCGAGTCAAGGATTCTTCTACTCGGGCTTGACCATTCCGACCAGTGCGAGCGGAGGTGCCGCGATGACCTTCGCGGAATATGCGGTCTATGTTCAGGGCGTATTGCTTGCGGACCTGAACCGCGGAGGCGCTGTTCTTTTGCCCTAGAGTCGCCTGGAACTCGCGCGAGCGGAACGCCGGGCCGTTGTCCGTCCTGAGTCGATTGGATGTTTGGCGACTTCCAGTCGCTCAAACCCAATCCGGATGAACACCGGATACAACCTATTGGAGCTTCGCAGCTAGGGGTGGTCTATCGCAGATCGCGTCGGACTCAAAAGGATGCCCCCCCAAATGAAAAAGTCCCGTCGCAGGGACTGCGCGGGACTTTCAAAAACTGCCAGAGATTGATTCTGGCGGAGAGTGTGTCCCCAAGTAATGCCCGTTTCACGGCACCTGCAGCCACGCCGCCACATCCTACCGGCCATCGAACCGGCCAAAAAAAAGCGGGTCTGCCCGTGCACATAATGGCCGACCTACAAGGACGCATATGGCGATTAAAGGTCTGACCCGGTCGGAGTTTGAAGCCGTGATGGCGGCGTATGTACGTCCCTCAGACGCCATTGATAGCTTCGAGCATTTGGTGGGACGTGGCCCACAGCTTGAGCGTATAGAAGAGGCAGTCGTCTCGCCCGGGAAGCATGTGTTCATCTACGGCGATAGAGGCGCAGGGAAAACATCGCTGGCACAGACGATTGCACACGCCCACAACCCCTCATCGTCGACGCCGGTGCTCGTCGCTTGCGGCAAGAAGACGACCTTCTCGTCGATTGTCTACGACGTCGCTGCTCAGCTCGTCGGCCGATCAAGATTTTCGGTCGCCGAGACAAGCCGCGCACAAACCGTACAACTGTCACTTGGCCCCTTTTCTGGCATCAGTAGCGCCATCAGCGGCGGTGCGACGGAGAAACTCTCGGAGAGACTGATCGACGTTGTCGACCTGAACGCAGCCTCCGCTCTGCTCAGCGAAGCAGCGAACTTTCGCGGCGGCCGATCGATAGTGGTGATCGACGAGTTCGAAAACCTTCCCGCCCTCGAAGATCGGCAACTTTTTGCGGAACTCATAAAACAACTCTCTGATCGCAAAGTACCTGTGACCTTGGTCTTCTGCGGGATCGGAAAATCCTTGGATGACCTCCTTCACGGCCATGCATCGTCACACCGGTACCTGCACGAAGAAAAACTACCGACACCGCCTTTGAATTTTGGCCAGCAGTGGGAGATCGTCGACGCAGCGGCTGCCAGGTTGGGGCTCAGCGTAAATAGCGATTCTCGGCTGCGCATAGCGCAAGTCTCAGACGGCTTTCCCCACTATGTGCACCTTATCTGTGAGAAGCTTTTTTGGCGGGCGTTTCGAGCCGACGAGGAGATCGAAGAACTGAGTCCGGAGGACTACATGGCCGCGGTGCAAACGGCCTTGAACTCGGTAGAGGCGCGCCTGAGAGCGGCATACGACTTAGCGGTCAAGAAAGACCTAGATCAATATCAAGAGGTTCTGTGGGCTGTCGCTGACCACTATGAACTAAGCCGCAATACCCAAAGTATCTATTCAAATTCGTACGAGCGAATCATGGAGGCCAGGGGCCGGACCCCTTTAGCTCAGAAGACGTTCATGACGCGGCTTACAGCGCTCAAGAGTCCTCGTCACGGCTCGATTTTGACCGGGGATCGCCGAGGTTGGATTCGCTTCTCTGAGAACCTAATTCGAGGTTACGTGCGTCTTGTCGCTGAAGCCAGCGGGGTGCGCCTTGCGCTCGAACATGAACCGGCGCCGCCTCCAAAGGTCCTGACCGCCAACACCGGACGACGCGGCATCGACCCCGCGGCCCCACGACGCAGCTACGGCTCATGGGGCAAAGGCATCTGAACGGGATTCAGAGGACCACGTCATGCGCAATCACAGTCCCGCTCAGCGCCGCCCCTAACTTGCAGCATTGAAACGAGGTTGAGTTTCCGATCAAGACGTATCAATTGACCTGAAACCCGCGCTAGACGCGGCCTTCCCTCCGACATGACCGAGGCATGGCCCCAATTCTGCCACCCGCTGCCAGCTCGGTACGCGCAGGTCGGTCGGCTGATATCGGCTTGAGCGAGGCGCATTCCAGAAATCGCGGAAGTCTGGTGTGCCCAAAACGTTTGCGCTGTCATATGGCTTGGACAAAAATGCTGCTATTCAGCTTCCATTTTCCAATGCATTAATTCATGAATGCAGCTGTCAAGGCAAATCAACAACAACCAATCAGCTTTTGTGCAAGTTTTAGTCCGTCACCGCTATAGATGCGTCGTTCCCTACTGGGGACCCTTTCGACTGGACTGTCACACGATCTTTTCCATCCAATTTGCTGAGCTCTGCTGCTGCGTCGGCGTTTTCAAATGCACGACCTAGCTCATCTGCACTCTCGCAATCGGTGACGCCAGCGCTTACTGAAATTGAGAATTCAACAATATCGCCTTTTGCGCTTACCCAACGAACGGGTGTATTACGAAGTTTCATCAAGACTCGATTGAGTAGTCCGCCGGCCTCTTCGGCGCTGTAGTCAAAAAAGAGGACTGCAAACTCGTCGCCGCCTACTCGATAAACCCGATCACTTTCTCGCACCTTACGCTGAAGTATTGATGCGACGTGTTTAATTGCTTCATCACCCGCATTGTGTCCGTACGCGGTATTGACCGATTTGAAGTTGTCAAGATCCAGCCGTGCGCATGCAAGCGGGTACGCCACGGTTCGACCGGACGATATTTCACCCAAGTCTTGTTTGTAGGCGCCCTGATTATTTAATCCAGTCAACGCATCGAACCGGTGACTTTGACCGGGGGTCGGCTTCGAAATCAATTCACGAACCGGACCTGGGCGACAGAAGCAAGGAAGCATCTGACAGTGGTTGCAGACGCCTGGATAAGCTTTCCAGAGAACGTCGCTTGCGAGCAAGACTTCATGGCCCAGATTCACGCGAACGCAAGATAATAACGCAAACCACCAAGCAAAAAAGTCTGCTAGTTCATTGTCAAAATTATCAGGATAGAGATGATGAAACCTCACCGCTTCAGCCACCTCAGCCAACTCTTCGGTCATTCGTATGTAAACATAACGAACTGGATCTTGCTCAGAGGTGCGGCTCCAAGACTCTTCATATATCTCCCTAAACATTCTTTGAAATTCGTTAACACTCCGCTTAACCCCTGGAGTATTTCGAAGAAATAACCGTTCAACCTGAGCGGAGTCTAAAGTTGGTTTCTCTCCCCGCCAACATTCACAGGGCCGTCCACCACAATAAGGGCATCCACAAGGAAACTTGCGGAGAATCAGGTCTTCCAAATTATTCTCTCGCGGGTTGACCTTCTTCAAAAGAGCCACCGCCCAAGCAAATATTTTGGGCAAAAACTCAGCTGCTTTTACGCTGTCGTTTTTCTTGAACTGATGTTTTGCAAATCCTCCGCACACCTCCATCAAATGAGAATGAATTTCATACTGACTTTTGCTGTAGTTTTGTGTGCTGGAATAAAGTGAATCAAGCATGTCTGCCCATTCATTCAATCGCTGCTCTGGATAAAACATATTCCCCTCTATGACGCCGCTGTTTGCGGCGCTTTCTACATCTGGTCCGAAGTGTTTCGATGGCGTGGCCGGACGGCAGCAGCCGACTGTAACCGTTCGTGTCGAACTTTTCTCGACGCGGCCGATAGCCGGAAGTCGCTCAGGCTCAGGCCACATAACTAGAGAGGATCCCGTAAAAACGCGTAGACAAACGCCCCCTCGCTAGGCGCTCGGCGCGCCAAGCTTTGCGCGGCTCTGCACTACACCGACCGGGTCGTAGAAATCACTACCCGAAGCGAGCAGGCTCGGTGGGGGTTAGACCGCGCGCCGGGGGGTGGGGGCGGGCCGCCGGCCCATGATGGGGGTGGGTCGGCGCAGGGGGGCACCGCCGAGGCCGCTGGCAGTCCCGTGGACGCACCGAGAGGCGCAAGGCAGGGCGCGGAGACACTAGGACGAAAAAAAGGGCGCTATGCGCGCCCTTGGGTCTGTGCAGCGTGCGGTCTTGGACCGCGCTGGCCTATTCAGGCGCGTCGATGAGTCGCGGGTTGCACTGACCGTGCTGAAGAAGGTCTTCAGCCAACGTGGCTCGGCCCGAAAGGAGGGAGCGCTCAGTCGTGGGCTTGCTCCTAACGACCGAGCTATCGTGCCGGCTGTACTCTCAGAACTTGTATCCACAGGGTGGATTCGCAAAGAGGATTCCGGTACTAACGTCCTCTACGTGGGATCCAAACATCGACGCAAAGAGGCCCTCCGCGCACTGGAGGCGCCTACTGAGTTCCGTCTTCAATAGGCAAAGCTGGCCGCGTAGGCCCAACGTCTGCTTTGGCTCGTGCGCGCCGCTGTTCTCCGGCCTCTTCCTCTCGCCGCTCAACCTCATCTTGGGCGCGCTTGCGCTGCGCCAACCGCCGCGCTGACGATCATGCACAACTCAGCCATGTGAGTCACCCATAGTGCTTCTCGCGGTGGCAGTTCGGGCACAGTGCTTCCGTGTTTTCAAGCTCGTCCCAACCTCCTTTAGAAAGTTGGATTTTGTGATGAACCTCCAAATACGGCGTCCCTCTACCTTTGTCTCTAAGAAACGGCGCAGGATTGCCGCATTTTTCGCATCGACCATTCGCGATTTCAAGGCGTTCTGCCACCACGTAAGGACTTCTTACGTGATATGCGACCTGTCTGGTTTTAACAGCTGGAACGCCGGAAGTTGCATCAATCTTTTTCTTTCGCTCCGCCTTCGATAGTTTTCTCGCTTCTTCTACGCTTTCCCGAAACTCATCCAAAATTTCGTTTTCGAAATAGATTTCATTTTTCAGCGCAAAACCGAAATGCTCGCGATTTCGAAATGAGGCCAAGAAATTTTCCAGGTCAGCATCCATGCTTCCCGGGAAAATTTTGAATATTTCAATGTCACGAGTTTCAACGCCATAAACCTCGATTGAGGCAAATTTTTTACGCCCCGTCACGACGACGTAGCCTTCCTTCCTTGAATTGAACCGGTACTGGACAACCTGGGCGGTGTCGATATATCCGTCATTCGACCCCGTATATAGAGCTGAAAGCAAGTCTTTTGCAGCCATGAAGATAGCACCAGCTTCTTTGTTATCCAGCAGCCATTTTTTGGCTTTGGGCTTGGCGTCGAGATCGGGCGATCTGGAGAACATGGGATTTCCTCAAGCAATCTGAAAAGGATTGACCAAACTGACTGAGAGCAGGCGGCCAACCGCTGCAGCCACTTTCACGACCGGCACGGCCGGGTGATGCTTCACCTTCGCGATCTTCTCTGGCTTGGGCAGCAACTTGTCGAGGTGGCCCCGCCAAGCGGCCGGGTTCTCCCCTTGGCGATGGCCGCGCGTCTTCGCCCAATCGAGTACCTGCTCAATCCGGCCGCGCAGCCGACTGGCTGTTTCGGTCTTGGTGCGCCAGATCGGATCGAGCACACGCAACACCTCGTCCTAGCCAATAGCCGAAACGTCGAGCTGCCCGATCACCGGCTCGGCGTAAGTCTCCAGTGTGTTTTCCCACTGCTGCCGGTGCTTCGGGTTACGCCATTCAGACTCTTTGACCGCGATGAAGCGCTCGCATGCAACCTTGAAAGTCAGCGCCCGAGCTTGGGAAGCCACAGCGGCTTTTTTGAGAGCGTCGCGCGCTTCGATCGGGTCTACCCCTTCATCGAGCAGCTTGTGCGCCTCCCTCGCTCGTTCTCGAGCCTGCGCGAGCGGCACAGCCGGGAAGCTGCCAAGGCCCATGCGTCGCCGTCGTGCTCCGAACTTGAAGCGAAGGATCCACGAGCGCGAACCGTCGAAGATCTGGAGATACAGGCCGGGGATGCCGCCGACGTTGTGATCGCCTTCTTCCCTCAGGCGCCCCACCTCCATGGCAGACAGTTCACGAGATCGCTTGGGCATTGCTTCCTACCGGCCATCCCCCAAACACTTTCACGGCGCGTTACGGCTGCTTGGGGCGGCCAAGTATAGGCACTCTCCCAATGAAAAACGCGCCCTGAGGCGCGTTTCGGCATGTTGAAAAAGCTGTTCCTTGCGGAGAGTGTGAGATTCGAACTCACGGACGCTTTCACGTCGGCAGTTTTCAAGACTGCTGGTTTAAACCACTCACCCAACTCTCCGGAACCGCCGATTTTAAGCTGACAGCCGCGCCCTACTCCGTGTCCGGCAGGAACATCGCCTGCAGGTCGCTCAGAAAGTCCAGCCCGCGCTCGGTCGGCCACACCCGGAACAGGTCGCGCGCCACGAGCCCCTTGCGCTCGGCCTCTTCCAGGCCGCGCTGGATCGACGTCATCGCCAGCCCTGTGCGTTCGCTGAACTGCGGCAGCGTGAAGCCCGCCTTCAGCCGCAGCGCGTTGAGCATGAACTCGAACGGCAGGTCGGCCAGCGCCACTTCGTCGCTCTGCGACACGGCCGCGCCGGCGCGCGCGTTCTCCATGTACAGCCGCGGCTCCCGGTAGCGCACCTGGCGCACGATGCGGTGCGCGAAGCTCAGCTTGCTGTGCGCGCCCGCGCCAATGCCCAGGTAGTCACCGAACTCCCAGTAGTTGAGGTTGTGCGCGCAGCCGTGCCCCTCGCGGGCATAGGCCGACACCTCGTAGCGCGACATGCCGATGGCGCCCGTGCGCTCGGTGATGCGGTCGAGCATCGCGTAGGCGATGTCGTCCTCGGGCAGCGTCGGCGGAAACTTGGCGAACCAGGTGTTGGGTTCGATGGTCAGGTGGTACACCGACAGGTGCGGCGGCGCGAGCGACAGCGCCTGCGACAGGTCGGCGTCGAGGCCCTCGAGCGTCTGGCCCGGTAGCGCATACATCAGGTCGAGGTTGAATGTGTCGAAGGCACTCGCGGCCTCTTCCACGGCGGCAATGGCCTGCGCGCGGTCGTGCACGCGGCCCAGCGCCTTCAGGTGTTCGTCGTTGAAGCTCTGCACGCCCACCGACAGGCGCGTGACGCCCGCCGAGCGATACGCGCGAAAGCGGTTGCGCTCGAAGGTGCCGGGGTTGGCCTCGAGGGTGATCTCGCAATCGGGCGCGAGCTTCAGGCGCGCGCGCACGTCGCCCAGCAGGCGGTCGATGGCCTGCGGCGAGAACAGGCTCGGCGTGCCGCCGCCGATGAAGACGGTGTGGACGGTGCGGCCCCAGATGAGCGGCAGCGCGGCGTCGAGGTCGGCAATCAGCGCATCGAGGTACGCCTGCTCGGGAATGCCGTCGATGTCGGCTTCGCTGGTGGCGCGCCACTCGTGCGAGTTGAAGTCGCAGTACGGGCACTTGCGCAGGCACCACGGCAGGTGGATGTACAGCGACAGCGGCGGCAGCGCGCTGAGCTGCAGCGGGCCGGGCCGCATCCAGTGCAGCACGTCGTTGGCCTGCGGCGCGCCCGTGGGCTGCGCCGGCTGAATCGGAAAGACAGTGGCCATTACGGGAGCCAGCGTTCGCGCATCAGCGCCAGCATGGCCTGCGCCGCGCGGCCGCGGTGGCTGTTGGCGTTCTTGACCTCGGGCGTCAGCTGGGCAAAGGTCTTGCCGAAGCTCGGCAGGTACATCACGGGGTCGAAGCCGAAGCCGTTGTCGCCCACGGGCGCGGGCGCGATCTCGCCGACGACGCGGCCCACGGCAATGAGCGGCTCGGGGTCGTCGTGGCTGCGCAGCGCGACCAGGGTGCTGACCAGCGCGGCGCGCCGGTTGACGACGCCGTCGAGCTGCTCGAGCAGCGCCTTCACGTTGTTGGCGTCGCCCTTGGCGTAGCCGAATTGGGTGGCGTAGTAGGCGGTGTCGACGCCCGGCAGGCCGCCGAAGGCATCGACGCACAGACCGGCGTCGTCGGCAATGGCCGGCAGGCCGGTGGCGGCGCTGGCGTGGCGTGCCTTGGTCAGCGCGTTCTCTACAAAGGTGCGAAAGGGTTCTTCAGCCTCGCCCACGCCCAGCGACGATTGCGGCACGAGCGTGACGGACAGCTCCGCGAACAGTTGCTGGAGTTCGGCGAGCTTGCCTGCGTTGTTGGAAGCCAGAACCAGTTTCATAGAAAGTCAAAGTGGCTGTGGCGCCCGCCCTGAAAGCAGGCGCCAGTAGCTGGAGATGGTCAGTTCGAGGCGGCGAGTGCCTGCTTCTGCAGGGTCACGAGTTCGCCGATGCCCTTTTCGGCCAGGCCGAGCAGGATGTTCATTTCGTCGCGCGTGAAGGCCACGCCTTCGGCGGTGCCCTGCACTTCGACGAAGTGGCCGGCGCCGGTCATGACGACGTTCATGTCGGTGTCGCAAGCCGAGTCTTCGGTGTATTCGAGGTCGAGCAGCGGCGCGCCTTCAACGATGCCCACCGAGATGGCGGCCACGTGGCCCTTGATGGGCGAGGCCTTGAGGGTGCCGGCGGCGATGAGCTTGTTGACGGCGTCCTGCGCGGCCACGAAGGCACCGGTGATGGCCGCGGTGCGCGTGCCGCCGTCGGCCTGCAGCACGTCGCAGTCGAGGTGGATGGTGCGCTCGCCGAGTGCGGCCAGGTCGAACACGGCGCGCATCGAGCGGCCGATGAGGCGCTGGATTTCTTGCGTGCGGCCGGTCTGCTTGCCCTTGGCGGCTTCGCGGCTGCTGCGGGTGTGGGTGGCGCGCGGCAGCATGCCGTATTCGGCCGTGACCCAGCCTTCGCCGCTGCCCTTCTTGTGCGGCGGCACTTTTTCTTCGACCGACGCGGTGCACAGCACGCGGGTCTGGCCGAACTCGATGAGCACGGAGCCTTCGGCGTGAATGGTGAAACCACGGGTGATGCGCACCGGGCGCAGCTGGTCGGCGGCACGGCCGCCGCTTCGTGTGAAAGCAGTCATTGTTGGAGACTCGAAAGAGGGAAAAAAGGAAACGGTCGGCGCGCTCAGGTCTTGCGCGCGGCCGAGCGGCGAATGGCTTCGTTGATCTCGGCGATGGAGCGCTCGATGGCGTCTTCGTCGAGGTCGTCGATCTCGTTGTCCGACGGCATGCCCGCCTGGATGGTCGAGGCGAACACACCGTCTTCGATGGTCTCGGTCGACACGCCGCTGCGGTCGTCGCCCGCGGTGCTGTCGGGCATTTCCCATTCGAGGGCGATGAGCGTCACGTTGTCGCTGTGGGCGCCGCCCTTGCGCAGCGCCATCTCGGCCAGGTCGGGGGCGGCGTCGGACACGGGCTTGCCCGACGAGAGCGTGTGCACGATGAGCGCGTCGTCGAGCACGCCCCACACGCCGTCGGAGCACAGCATGAGGCGGTCGCCGCGCTGCAGCTGCAGCGGGTTCGACACGTCGAACAGCGGCGTGGTCGGCGAGCCCAGGCAGGTCAGCAACAGGTTGCGGTTGACGGGCGTGTCGGAGCCGTGCGGCTTGGGCCGCTCGGCGTGGGAATGGTCGCGCGTGCGCACCAGCAGCCGGCCGTCGCGCACCACGTACAGGCGCGAGTCGCCGCAGTGCATCCAGGTGGCGGTGGTGCCCTGCAGCACGGCCGCGACGACGGTGGTGCGGGGCGTGTCGAGCATGGCCTTGTGGCTGGCGTAGCGCATGATCTGCTGATGCGCGGCCATGGCCGATTCGGCCAGGAAAGACTTCACGTCTTTCACGATCGGGCGCGCTTCGCGCTGGTAGAGCGCGGCGATGGTCTGCAGGGCCAGTTGCGCGGCCACTTCGCCTTCCGGATGGCCGCCCATGCCGTCGGCCAGCACGAAAAGGCCCGACTCCCGCGTGTAGCAATAGCCCATGCGGTCTTCGTTCTTGAGACGACCGCCCTTGCGGCTGACCTGGAAGACGGAGAATTTCATGATGTCATGCGGGGCGCGTGGTGGGCGCAGCAGCCTTGGGCAGACTCTTCTTGTCGAAGGAGCGGATGTTGTCGATCGACAGGCGCACCTTCTCGCCCACCGTGAGCTTGGTGTAGCGGCGCTCGCCTTCGCGGCTGAGTTCTTTCTGCAGCGCGAACACCGACTGCGGACGCGACAGCGGATCGAGCGACATGCACCACTCGACGACCTCGATGAGGTTGTCGGAATACACGCCGCGCAGGCGCGACAGCGACAGGCTGAGGCGGTCTTTCTCGATGCGCCGCGGCGCGTCGTTGGGCGGGTAGCCCTGCATGCAGGCGTAGATGCAGGCACCGATGGCGTAGATGTCGGTCCACGGGCCCATCGACGAGTCGCGCCGGTACATCTCGGGGGCCGCGAAGCCGGGGGTGTACATGGGGCGGATGAAGATGCCCTCCTTGCTGAGCACTTCGCGCGCGGCGCCGAAGTCGATCAGCACGGCGCGGTCGTCGTCGGTGACGAAGATGTTGGCGGGCTTGATGTCCAGATGCAGCATCTTGTACTGGTGGACGATGCGCAGGCCGCGCAGGATTTCGTCGAACAGCGACCGGATGGTGGATTCGCGGAAGACCTTCTGCTTCTTGAGGTCGCGCGCCGTGACCACGAAATCCTGCAGGGTCGCGCCCTCCAGGTAGTTCATGACCATGTAGACGGTCTCGTTCTCGCGAAAGAAATTGAGCACGCTGACCACCGAGGCATGCGAGATTTGCGCGAGCGAGCGGCCTTCTTCGAAGAAACTCTTGAGGCCCAGCCGGTAAAGAGACAACTTCTCGGGCGGCACCTGGGGCGCCAGCTCGTCGGGGCCCCGGGTGGCGAGCGACGAGGGCAGATATTCCTTGATGGCGACCTGCTGGCCGGCAGGGTCGATGGCGAGATAGACGACACCGAAACCACCCGCGGAAAGCCGGCGTACAACGCGGTATCCGCCGATGACCGTATCGGGCAACAGGGGCGAAGGCTTGACCTTTGACATAATCCGGGAGTTTCGCCCGAAGGCGATGGTGCGGCAAGCGAACGCCGTGCCGACGCCTCGGTGCTTGCAAGCAAAACCACAGTGAGGCGCAATGCCAGTTTACAGCATGACCGGCTACGCCAGCGGCCAAAATGGGTCCGCAGGCAGCCACTCCGAAGCCGAGGCACGGCCCTCCGCCGCGGGCCGGCTCGGGGTCGAAATCCGCTCGGTCAACAGCCGCTTCCTCGATCTCACCTTCAAGTTGCCGGAGGAACTGCGCCAGCATGAAACCGCGCTGCGCGAGTTGCTCACGGGCAAGCTCAAGCGCGGCAAGGTCGAGGTGCGGGCAGCGATCGAGAACACCGCCCAGGCGGGCGTCGTCGAGCCCTCCGTCAAGCTGCTCCAGCGGCTCAACGGGGTGCAGGACAGCATCAAGGCCTGGCTGCCCAGCGCCCGCGAGCTGAGCGTGGCCGACGTGCTGCGCCTGGCCGGTGGCGACAGCGCCGCCCGCGGCGATTGGGGCCCCGACCTGCTCGAGGTGAGCGGCAAGGCCCTTGACGGCCTGATGTCGGCCCGCCAGCGCGAAGGCGCCCGGCTCGCCAAGATGCTCGAAGCCCACCTGGCCCAGCTACGCACCCTGGTGCAGCAGGCCGGCCCGCTGGTGCCGCAGCTGGTCGAACAGCAGCGCACCCGCTTCCTGGAGCGCTGGAAAGAGGCCATGGGCCTGACCGAAAGCACCGGCGGCACCCTGCCCGAGGCCGCCCAGGACCGCGCGCTGACCGAGGCCACGGCCTTCGCGATCCGCATCGACGTGGCCGAGGAGCTGACCCGCCTGAACTCGCACCTCGACGAGATCGAGCGCCTGCTCAAGAAGGGCGGCGAGATCGGCAAGCGCCTGGACTTCCTGATCCAGGAGCTGCACCGCGAGGCCAACACCCTGGGCTCCAAGTCGGCGGCGCTGGAACTCACGCGCATCGGCGTGGACATGAAGGTCCTGATCGAGCAGATGCGCGAGCAGGTCCAGAACATCGAATGACGACGACGAACAGCAGCATGGACTACCCTGGCAACATCTTCGTGGTGGCGGCGCCCAGCGGCGCCGGCAAATCGAGCCTGGTCAAGGCGCTGATGGAACTCGATTCGGCCGTCCAGCCCTCGGTTTCCCACACCACGCGCTCACCGCGCGGACAGGAAAAACACGGCCGCGAGTACTTTTTTGCCTCGCCGACGGAGTTCGACGCGCTGATCGCGGCCGACGGCTTCGTGGAATGGGCGCATGTGCACGGCCACCGCTACGGCACCTCCAAGCGCGCCATCGAGGAGCGGATCGCCCAGGGTGCGGACGTGATTCTCGAAATCGACTTCCAGGGCGCCCTGCAGATCCGCAAGACCTTCGCCAACGCGGTCATGATCTTCATCCTGCCGCCCAGCTGGGAAGAGCTGCGCTCCCGCCTCGAGCGGCGCGGCGAAGACAGCGCCTCGGTGATCGAATTGCGACTGAAAAACGCCGCCGAAGAGATGGCCCGGGCGGGGGAATTCGACTTCGTTATAATCAACGAGGTATTTGAGCGCGCGCTTTTCGATCTCAAGGCGATCGTCCACGCTCAGCGGCTTCGGTATTCCGCACAGCGCCGTGCGCGTGCCGACACATTCGCCGCACTGAACATCCCCTGATATCCGAGCCCCGCGCTCACCGACAGAAAGCTTCTCATCATGGCCCGCATCACCGTCGAAGATTGTCTGCTGCAGATCCCGAACCGCTTCCAGCTCGTGCTGGCCGCCACGTACCGCGCGCGCATGCTGAGCCAAGGCCACGCGCCCAAGATCGAGAGCAAGAACAAGCCCGCCGTGACCGCCCTGCGCGAAATCGCCGAAGGCAAGATCGGCATCGAAATGCTCAAGAAGGTTCCGGGCTGATCTGACGCAGCCCTGCAACGAAAAGGCACCGCCAAGCGGTGCTTTTTTTATGTCCGGACGCGTCCATACAGCGGTCACGCTAAAGTGGTAGCCATGAGCGCGGTAGCCAAACATCAGTCCCATGCCCCCAAAGGCACGCCGAAGCCGAGCCCGGCGGCGCTGAACGCGGCCGCGGCAAGCTTTGCCGCATTGACGGCACGGCTCGATTACCTGAGCGCCGAAGACACCGAGCTGGTGCGGCGCGCCTACCGTTTCGCCGACGAAGCCCATCTGGGCCAGCTGCGCAACAGCGGCGAGCCGTACATCACGCACCCGATCGCCGTGGCGGCGCAATGCGCCGAGTGGAAGCTCGATGCGCAAGCCCTGATGGCCGCCCTGCTGCACGACGCCATCGAAGACTGCGGCGTGACCAAGCCCGAACTCATCGAGCGTTTCGGCGCGCCGGTGGCCGAACTGGTCGACGGGCTCACCAAGCTCGACAAGCTGCAGTTCAACACGCGCGAAGAAAACCAGGCCGAGTCGTTCCGCAAGATGCTGCTGGCCATGGCGCGCGACGTGCGCGTCATCCTGGTCAAGCTGGCGGACCGCACGCACAACATGCGCACGCTGACCGATGCGCCGCGTGAAAAATGGGCCCGCATTTCGCGCGAAACGCTCGAGATCTACGCGCCCATCGCGCACCGGCTCGGGCTCAACCAGACCTACCGCGAGCTGCAGGAGCTGTCGTTCCGCCATTTGAAACCGTGGCGCTACGCCACGCTGTCCAAGGCCGTCGCCAAGGCCCGCGGCCGACGACGGGACTTGATTCAAAAAGTACAGAAAGAGGTCGAGACCGCCTTCTCGGCCGCCGGCATGACGCTGCGGATCGCCGGACGCGAGAAAACGCTCTACTCCATCTACCGCAAGATGGAAGAAAAACACCTGAGCTTCGCCCAGGTGACCGACATCTACGGCTTTCGCCTGATCGTGCCGAACGTGATCGCCTGCTACACCGGCCTGGGCATCCTGCACCAGATGTACAAGCCGCTGCCGGGCAAGTTCAAGGACCACATCGCGATCTCCAAGCTCAACGGCTACCAGTCGCTGCACACCACGCTGGTGGGCCCGGCGGGCGTGAGCGTCGAGTTCCAGCTGCGCACCGAAGCCATGCACGTGGTGGCCGAATCCGGCGTGGCCGCGCACTGGCTCTACAAGGCCGCCGAGCCGAACGCGGCCAGCAACGACCGACTGGGCACCAAGTGGCTGCAGTCGCTGCTCGACATCCAGGACGAAACCCGCGACGCCGCTGAGTTCTGGGACCACGTCAAGGTCGACCTGTTCCCCGACGCGGTCTACGTGTTCACGCCCAAGAGCCAGATCATGGCGCTGCCGCGCGGCGCCACGGTGGTCGACTTTGCCTACGCCATTCACAGCAACATCGGCGACCACACCTCGGCCGCCCGCATCAACGGCGACCAGGTGCCGCTGCGCACCGAGCTCAAGAACGGCGACGTGGTCGAGGTCATCACCGCGCCCGTGTCGACGCCCAACCCCGCGTGGCTCGGCTTCGTGCGCACGGGCCGGGCCCGCTCCAAGATCCGCCACTACCTCAAGACGCTGGCGCATGCCGAGTCCGAGGGCCTGGGCGAAAAGCTGCTCGCGCAGGCGCTGCGCGCCGAGGGCCTGAGCAAGCTGCCCGACGAAGACGAAGAGCACCAGGCGCTGTGGGAAAAGCTGCTGCGCTTCACCGGCAACCGCACCCGCGCCGAACTGCTGACCGACATCGGCTTGGGCAAGCGCATTGCCAGCATCGTCGCCAAGCGGCTCGTGGCCATGCTCTCGGAGCTGGGCGAACGGCCCGACGCACTGCTGCTGAGCCGCGAGCGCTTCATCTCGCACGAAACCGTGTCGCAAGGCGCGGTCACGCTCGACGGCAGCGAGAACTCATCGGTGCGCTTCGCGCTGTGCTGCCGGCCGATTCCGGGCGACCAGATCGTCGGCTACCTCGGACACGGCGAAGGCCTGGTGGTGCACACCGAAGAATGCGGCGTCGGCCAGCGCCTGCGCCACAAGGACAGCGAACGCTTCTTCGCCGTCGAGTGGGCGGACGAGCCCACGCGTGCGTTCGAAACCGGCGTGGTCATTACCGTGCGCAACGACAAGGGCGTGCTGGCAAGGGTTGCCGCCACGCTGGCCGATGCCGAAGCCGACATCACGCATGTCGAAATGGCCGACGAGACGCCGCAGGACTCGACCGACCTGCGCTTCGTGATCGCGGTGCGCGACCGCGCGCATCTCGATGCCGTGTTGCGCGCGGCACGCCGGACCGCTTCGGTGCTGACGGCCTCCAGGACCGTGCCGATTCCCTGACGGGACTCTGTGCAGCGCTACGCTGCAGCCGGGCGCGGCGCCGGATAGCTCACCGACAGAATCTCGACCTCGTGCGCGCCGCCCGGCGTCACGAGCTTCACCACATCGCCCTCGCGCGCCTTGAGCAGCGCCCGTGCGATCGGCGAGATCCAGCTGACCTGCGCCTTCGCGCTTTCCGCCTCGTCGATGCCGAGGATCGTGACGCTGCGCTCATCGCCCGCCTCGTCGGCATAGCGCACAGTGGCGCCAAAGAAGACCTGGTCACGCCCATGGTGCACCGACGGGTCCGTGATCTCGGCGATTTCGAGGCGCTTGGTGAGAAAGCGGATGCGTCGATCGATTTCGCGCAGGCGCTTCTTGCCGTAGAGGTAGTCGCCGTTCTCGGAGCGGTCGCCGTTCTTGGCCGCCCAGTGGACGGTCTCGACGATCTTCGGGCGCTCTTCGTCCATCAGCTGCAGCAGTTCGTCGCGCAGCCGCGCGTAGCCGTCGGGGGTGATGTAGTTCTTGCCGCCGGCGGGCAGCGGAGGCAACGCGCCATCGGCGCCGTCGTCGTCTCCGTCCGCATCGGTTTCCTTGGTGAATGCCTTGCTCACGCAGATCCTCCAAATGAAAAAAGCCCGCAACTTTCGTTGCGGGCTTTCCTTGTAGTGGTGCGGCTGGCAGGAATTGAACCCACGACCCCTTGGTTCGTAGCCAAGTACTCTATCCAACTGAGCTACAGCCGCACAGCTTGCAATTATAGCCTGCCTTTTTCAGTCATTTCCGGATTTACCGGAGAGAACACCAACGCAAGGACCGGCAGGACCCAAGAAAAAAGCCCGGAAGACGAATCTTCCGGGCTTTTCAACAGTTGGTGCGGCTGGCAGGAATTGAACCCACGACCCCTTGGTTCGTAGCCAAGTACTCTATCCAACTGAGCTACAGCCGCTGAGCTCTCGATTATAGCGTGTTTTTTCGGGCACCCGCCAGTGCGGAAGATCGACGCGAAACGCCCTTGCCTTCGCTGACCCCTTTCGCGCTGTCGACAAAGCCCTGGATCAGCCTCAGCCGGGGCGACGCGCGCAGCCACAGCACGCCGAAGCGCCGGGTCTCCGAAGGCAGCGGCAGCGCGATCTTGGTCACGCGCTGGCCTTCCAGCAGCGGCGACGCGATGTCCGGCACGATCGACACGCCGAGCCCCCGGTCGACCATCATCGCGATGGCCAGCAGCGAGCTGAGCTCGAAGCGCTCCTGCGGCACGATGCCCGCCGCGCGCAGATAGCGGTCGGCCTGCTTGCCGCCGCCCAGGTTGCGGTCGTAGCGGATCAGCGGCGACGTGCGCAGCAGCTCGTGCGGATCGCGCCGCGCAAGGCGGCTGGGCGCGAGCAGCACCAGCGGCTCTTCGCGCAGCAACGACCAGTCGAAGGTCTTCGGAAGCGCGAAGGTCGGGTACAGGCACACGGCCGCGTCGAGTTCGCCCTGCTGCAGCGCCCGGTACAGCGTGGCGGTCGTGCCCGACTGCAGGAACACCTTGACGCCCGGATGCGTCTTCACGAAGTGCGCGAGGATGTCCGGCAGCAGGCTGTGGATGGCGGTGTTGATGGTGCCCACCAGCAGTTCGCCGCCCGCGGCATCGCTGCCGAGCAGCGCCTTGATGTCGCTGACCTCCCTGAGCAGGTTGCGCGCGCGCTGCACCAGCTGGTGCCCCGCCTCGGTGGGCTGCACCGTGCGGCCGGCGCGCGCGAGCAGCGGCGCGTTGAGTTCGCGCTCCAGCGTGCGGATCTGCTGCGCCACGGCGGCGGGCGTGAGGTCGAGCCGGCGCGCAGCCTCCGACATCGAGCCGGATTCCACCACCAGGAGAAAGCTGTGCAGGTAGGCGGTTTCCATGAAGATAGATTTTCTATCATCTGATCATAGAGAGCATGTGTTTTTCTAAGCTCATGGACTGCCGACACTGCGGGCATGAGAAGCAAACTCTTTGTTCCCGGCACACGCCCCGAGCTGTTCGCCAAGGCGCTGGACAGCGCGGCCGACGGCATTTGTCTCGACCTGGAAGACGCGGTGTCCGAAGCCCGCAAGGACGAGGCGCGCGACACCGTTCGCCAGTTGCTGGCGGGCGCCGATGTTGCCGCCACGCGCAAGACGCTGATCGTGCGCGTCAACGCCATGGACACGCCGCACTTCGAGCGTGACGTGGCCGCGGTGGCGCTGCCTGGCGTGCACCTCATCAACCTGCCCAAGCCGCAGAGCGCGGCGCATGTGCGCGCCGCCGCCGAAGCCGTCGAGAAAGCCGAACGCGCCCACGGCGTGGTGGCGCCCATCGGCCTGCTGCTGAACATCGAGGCGCCCGCCGCGCTGCGCATGGCGGCCGAGCTTGCACTCGCGCATCCACGCGTCAAGGGGCTCCAGCTGGGCCTGGGCGACCTGTTCGAGCCCCTGGGCATTGCGCGGCGCGCGCCGCAGGCCATCCAGCAGGCGATGTTCGCGATGCGCATGGCGGCGGGCGAAGCCGGCCTCTATGCCTACGACAGCGCCTTCGCCGACATCCGCGACGCCGAGGGCTTTCGCGCCGAGGCCATGCTGTCGCGCAACCTCGGCTTTCTCGGCAAGACCTGCATCCATCCGAGCCAGGTCGCCATCGCGAACGAGGTGTTCCGCCCCACCGACGAAGAGATCGCGCACGCCCTCAAGGTGGTGGACGCCGCGCGCGAGGCCGACGCCAAGGGCGTGGGCGCCTATGTGGTGGACGGAAAAATGATCGACATCCCCTTCGTGATCCGCGCGCGCGACATCGTCGAGAGCGCGCGCGGACTCGGCCTGCTGCCCGGCTGAACGCAGCGGCACGCCACACGGCACCCTACAAAAAAACCAGGAGACAAGACACATGCGTATTCCATCGATCCTTCGCCCACGGGCTCTGGCAGCCGCTGCATTGGCCTGCGCCTGCCTGCCGGGCGGCGCGGCGTTCGCGCAGGCGGCCTATCCGGCCAAGGCCATCACGATCGTGGTGCCCTACCCCGCGGGCGGCTCGAACGACACCTTCGCGCGCCAGGTCGCCAAGGAACTCGGCGACGAACTCAAGCAGCCCGTGATCATCGACAACCGGCCCGGCGCGAGCGGCAACACCGGCACCGCGCAGGTCGCGCGCGCCACGCCCGACGGCTACACGCTGGTGGCCGTGTCGTCCAGCATGACCACCAACGCCGCCGTGCAGTCGAAGCTGCCCTTCGACCCGGTGAAGGGCCTTGCGCCCGTGGCCATGTTCGCCAAGGGGCCCTTCATCGTCGCGGTCAACAACGAGTTCCCCGCGAAGACGCCGGCCGAGCTGATCGCCGCCATCAAGGCCAAGCCGGGCCAGTACAACTACGCCTCCTCGGGCTCGGGCAGCGTCAACCAGTTCGGCACCGAGTTGCTCAAGGCCAAGGTGGGCGACCTGCAGATCGCGCACATCCCCTACAAGGGCATGGGCCCGGCCGTGACGGACCTGATCGGCAACCAGACGCAACTGCTGATCTCCAGCGGCCCGTCGCTGCTGCCGATGGTGCGCGCGGGCAAGCTGCGCGCCGTCGGCATCACGAGCCTGAAGCCCAGCCCCATTGCGCCCGAGCTCACGCCGATGGCGGCCGCCGTGCCGGGCTATGAATTCGAACTCTGGTGGGGCCTGCTGGCACCGGCGGGCACGCCGCCCGAGGTGGTCGGCAAGCTCAACCAGGCCGTCAACCAGATCTTGGCCAAGTCCGCGATCGCGGCCAACTTCCTGCGCGAAGGCGCCATTGCATTGCCGCTCACGCCCGCCCAGTTCGGCACCGTGATCGCCGACGACGTGGAACGCTGGAAAAAGCTGGCCAGGCAGCAGAACATCACCGCCGACTGAGAAAGAAAAGACCCATGAGCCTCGCCCCTTCCCACGATGCCGGCCACTCCGCGCCGCCGCCGGCGCGCAGCGGCCCCGCGGGCCCGCTGAGCGGCCTGCGCGTGCTCGACCTGAGCGCCTACATCGCCGGCCCCTACGGCTGCTCGCTGCTGGCCGACCAGGGCGCGGAGGTCATCAAGATCGAGCCGCCCACCGGCGACAACCTGCGCAAGTACCCCTCGACGCTGGAAGCCGAGAGCCGCGCCTTCGTCGGCGTGAACCGCAGCAAGCTCGGCGTGGTGCTCGACCTGAAGAACCCGCGCGACCTGGCCGCGCTGATGACGCTGGTGGCCACCGCCGACGTGCTGGTGCACAACTTCAGGCCCAGCGTGCCCCCGCGCCTGGGCATTGCGTACGAGCAGTTGAAGGAACTGAACCCGCGGCTGATCTACTGCGCCGTCACCGGTTACGGCGACACCGGGCCGATGCGCGAGAAGGCCGGCTACGACCAGGTGCTGCAGACCATGACCGGCATGTGCACGCTGCAGGGCCAGCGCGGCGGTCCGCCCGAAATTTTGTACGGCTCGGTGGTCGACTACTACGCGGCCTCGCTGGTGGCCGCGGGCGTGGCCTCGGCGCTGTACGAGCGCGAGAAGAGCGGCGTCGGCCAGTATGTGGGCGTGTCGCTGCTGCGCGCCGCGCTCACCATGCAGTCGGCCCGCATGGTCTGGGCCGAGGGCGAGCCCAAGGACGTGGGGCGCGACATGCGCTCGGGCGGCATCACCGGCCTGCACCCCACGCGCGAGGGTCATCTCTACATCTCGGCCAACACGCCGCATTTCTGGCAAGCACTGTGCGCCAAGGTCGGCCTGCCCGAACTCGCGGCCGACGAGCGCTACGACTCGGTGCGCAAGCGCGCGCAGCACGCCGCGGAAATCGTGCCCCGGCTGCGCGCGGCGCTGGCCGAACGCAGCGCGCTCGAGTGGGAAGAACGCTTCGGCGAAGACGTGCCCTGCGCCGCCGCCCGCACCGTGGAGGACATGTTCGACAACCCGCAGGTGCTGGCCGAGGACATGGTGGCGCAGTTCTCGCACCCCACGCTGGGCACCTACCGCGGCTTCACGCGGCCCGTGCGCTTCGGCCGCACGCCGGGGCCCGAGCCCTTCGCGGCGCCGACGCTGGGGCAGCACACCCATGCCGTGCTGCCCGCGCGCGCCAAGGGAACGGACCAGGCGTCCGGTTGAGCCATGCACCCCGAGACGGCCTGCCCCAACAGCAGCGGCACCCGCAAGCCGGCCGACAGCGCGCCGGCCGGCGCCTGCGACGCGCACATGCACGTCTACGACCGCCGCTTCGCGCTGCATGCGCCGCCCGATGCCATGGTCGACAAGGCCACGGCCGACGACTACCGCCTGCTGCAGCGGCGCATCGGCACGCAGCGCACGGTCGTCATGCAGCCGCGCGTCCACGGCACCGACAACCGCGTGACGCTGGCGGCCATTCGCGCGCTCGGCGCCGAATGCACGCGCGGCGTGGCGGTGGTGCGGCCCGAGGTGAGCGAGGTCGAGCTCGCGCAACTGCATGCGGGCGGCATCCGCGGCATCCGGTTCACGCTCTACACGCCGACCCACGCGGCCACCGATTTCTCGATGGTCGAGCCGCTCGCGCACCGCGTGCACGCGCTCGGCTGGCACCTGCAATTGCACTGGAACGCCGACCAGATCGCCGAACACGCAACCCTGCTGGAGCGCCTGCCCTGCCCCATCGTGCTCGACCACCTCGCGCGGCTGCCGTTGCCATTGCCGCAAGCACAGGCGCACCCCGCCTTCGCGGTCGTGTGTCGGCTGCTCGACAACGGCCGCACCTGGATCAAGCTGTCGGGCGCCTACCTCGACTCGAAGCAGGGCGCCGAAGGCGGCTACGCCGACACCGTCGGCCTTGCGCAGGCCTGGGTGCGGCATGCGCCCGAACGCCTGGTGTGGGGCAGCGACTGGCCCCATTCCACCGAGCGCGACGCCAAGCCCGACGACGCCCGGCTGTTCGACCTGCTGGGCCGCTGGGTGCCCGACGCGGCCGTGCGCACGCGCGTGCTGGTCGACAACCCGGCGCGGCTCTACGACTTTTCCTGAACCACAAGAACCTCGAGACATCGGCATGAAGAAGACACATCGCGTCCTGAAGACGATTGCGGCGCTGGCCGCCTGCACCGTGCCCCTGCTGGGCTGGGCCGCATGGCCCGAGAAGCCGATCCGCATGGTCGTGCCCTACGCGGCCGGCGGCGGCGCGGACAACACCGCGCGCATCGTCGCGCAGCAGATGAGCGCGGCGCTGGGCCAGCAGATCGTGATCGACAACAAGCCCGGCGCGGGCGGCGTGATCGGCGCCGACAACGTGTCCAAGGCGGCGGGCGACGGCTACACCGTGCTCTACGACGCCTCTGCGTTCTCGGTGAACCCGTCGCTGCGCAAGCTGCCTTTCGACGCCGCGAAAGACTTCATCCCGGTGTCGCTGGTGGCCACCGCGCCGCAGATCCTGGTGGTGCCCGAGAACGCGCCCTACAAGACGGTGGCCGAGTTCCTGGACTTCGCGCGCAAGAACCCCGGCAAGCTGAGCTTCGCATCGGCCGGCGGCGGCACCGGCTCGCACCTGGCGGGCGAGGCGCTGAACGAGCAGGCCAAGGTCAACCTGATGCACGTGCCCTACAAGGGCGGCGCGCCCGCGCTGACCGACCTGATGGGCGGGCAGGTGTCGGCGTACTTCGGCAACGTGGCGTCCACGCTGGGCTACGTCAAGTCCGGCAAGCTGCGCGCGCTGGCCGTGAGCTCGGCCCGACGCGTACCCGGGTTGCCCGACACGCCCACGCTCGCCGAGTCGGGCCTGCCGGGCTACGACGTGGTCGAGTGGAACGGCGTGTTCCTGCCGAAGGGCACGCCGGCCGACATCGTGCAGAAGCTCGGCAAGGCCGTGCAGGCGGCGGTCAACGACCCCACGGTGCACCAGAAGCTGCTGCAGCTGGGGCTGGAGCCCGCGGGCAGCACGCCCGAGGCCTTCTCGAAGTTCGTGCGGGACGAAACGGGCCGCGTGAGCGCGCTGGTGCGGGCACGCAACATCCGGGTCGACTGAAAGAAAAGCCGGCGCCGCGTCACACGGCGCGCGCGGAAGCGGGCACGCGCGAGCCGCCGTCCGCCACCAGCGCGATGCCCGTGATGAACGACGACTCGTCGCTCGCCAGGAACAGGCAGGCATCGGCCATCTCGCCCGGCGTGGCCATGCGCCCCAGCGCGATGCGCTCCACCGTGCGCTCGCGCGCCTGCGCGGCCGTGAGGCCCGTCTTCAACGCCAGGTCGTCCATCTCCTTCGCGGACATCGGCGTGTCGACCCAGCCCGGGCACAGCGCGTTCACGCGCACGCCCCGCGGCCCGTGCGCCTGCGCCGCGGCGCGCGTCAGGGCGACGAGCCCGGCCTTGCTTGCCGCATAGCTCGCGGCATCCGCGCCGGCATTGAACGCCGCCACCGAGGCGATGTTGACGATCGCGCCCGACCGGCGCGCCAGCATGCCCGGCAGCACCGCGCGCATGGCACGCATCGCGCCGCCCAGGTTGATGTCGTGCATGCGCGCCCACTGCGCGTCGTCGATGGTGGCCGCCGTGTCGTTCGCGATGACGCCGGCCGCGTTCACCAGCACGTCGATGCGGCCCTGCGTGGCCAGCGTGGTGCGCACCAGCGACAGGATCTGCGCGTCGTCCCGCACGTCGCACGGCAGCGGCTGCAGCCCCGCCTCGTGCAGCAACGGGTCGGGCCGCTCATGCCCCAACCCCGCGGCCACCACCGCCGCCCCTTCGCGCGCGAAGCGCACGGCCACAGCTGCGCCGATGCCGCTGGCCGCGCCCAGCACCAGGGCCACCTTGCCGGCCAGGCGGCTCATGGCTGCTCCTGGAACATGGGGCTTTCCGGCAGCGTGGAGCCGCCGTCGACCACCAGGGTCTGACCGGTGACGTAGCGCGCCGCCTCGCTCGCGAGGAAGCTCATGGCGTAGGCGATGTCCTCGGGCCGCCCCAGTTCACCGGCCGGAATGTAGCGCGCGATGCGCGCCGCGCGCGCGGGGTCCGACAGCAGCGAGCCGCCCTGCTTGGCGATGTAGCCGGGCTCCACGCCGTTCACCGTGACATGCCGCGCCGCCAGCTCCAGCGCCGCGCTGCGGATGAAGCCGTTGACGCCCGCCTTGCTCGCCGCGTAGTGCGCGCAGCCGGGCATCGCCACGCGCGGCCCGGTGACCGACGAGGTGACGAGCATGCGCCCGCCGCCGCGCGCCTGCCAATGCGGCAGCGCGGCCTGCGCGAGCCAGAAGCAGGCCTCGAGGTTGACGGCCAGCGTCTCGCGCAGCGCCGGCTCGCCCAACGCCTCGATGCGGGCCCAGGGGTTGATGGCCGCGTTGTGCACCACGATGTCGAGCGCGCCGAAGCGTTGCACCGCCTCGGCCACCGCCCTTGCCGCCTCTTCGCGCCGGCCGACGTCGACGCCGATGGCCTGCGCCGTGCCGCCCGCCGCGCGGATCGACGCGGCCACGGCATCGCCGGCCTCGGGCGTGCGGTTGGCGATCAGCACGCGCGCGCCGGCCTGCGCGAACACCGAGGCAATCGCCGCGCCGATGCCGCGCCCGCCCCCCGTGACCAGCGCGACCTTGCCCGTGAGCGCAAAGACTTGCGGCGTCATGCGCACAGCGCTCCCACGAACGCGTCGAACACCGCGTTGTGCCGGTCCACGTCGTCGGTCGTGGTGCCGGGGCAGCACAGCATCATGTTGTGGAAGGGCGTGATCAGCACGCCGCGGTTCATCAGGTACAGGTGCAGCAGGCCCTCGAGCGCGCCGTCGCGAAAGTGCCGCATGTCCGACGCGTTGCGCGGCTCTTCGGCGCAGAACAGCGTCTCGACCCGCGCCCCCACGCGCGCGGCGTGCCACGGCAGGCCGCGCCGCGCGATGCTGTCGTCAACACCCTGCTGCAGCCGCTGCGACAGCGCCAGCATGCGCTCGAAGGCCTCGTCCGTCAGCACCTGCGAGAGCACCGCGCGCATGGCCGCCACCGTGAGCGCGTTGCCGGCCAGCGTGCCGCCGAAGCCCGCGTGCGCGCTCTGGCGCACCGTGGGCGGCACCGGCGGCAGCACCTCCCACACGCGCTCCGCCGTGGCCTGGCTCAGCCCGAACGCCGCCGCCGGCACGCCGCCTGCGATGGCCTTGCCGACCACGAACATGTCGGGCTCCAGCCCGTGCGCGCGGGTGTAGCCGCCCGGCCCGCTGGAGAGCGTGTGCGTCTCGTCGATCACGAGCACGGTGCCGGTCTCGCGCGTCAGACGCCGCAGCGCCTCGTGAAAGCCGGGCTGCGGCGAGATCATTCCGTAGTTGGTCATGACGGGCTCGGCGAGCACGCACGCCACGTCGCCCGCGCGCAGCGCCGCCGCGAGTGCCGGCACGTCGTTGAACTCGACCACGCGCGACAGCTCCGCATGCGGAAAGGCATTCGGGTGAATGCCGTTGCGCAGCCGCACATCGCCTTCGCTCAGCTCGACGTGGGCCTCCTCCACGCTGCCGTGATAGCAGCCCGAGAACACCAGCACGCGCGGCCGGCCGGTGATCATGCGGGCCAGCCGGATGCAGGCCCGGTTGGCGTCCGACGCCGAGGTCGTGAGGTTCCAGTACGGCAGGCCGAAGCGGCGCTTGAGTTCGTCGCCGACCCACTGCGCATCGCCGGTCGGCAGCATCAGCGAACTGCCCACGCGCGCCTGCCGCGCCAGCGCCTCGACCACGGCGGGATGCCCGTGGCCGCACATGCCGCCGGTGTCGCCCAGGCAGAAGTCGACGTAGTCGTTGCCGTCCACGTCGGAAAAGCGCACGCCGTAGTCGCGCGGCGCGTCCTGCACGTAGATGGGCCAGCCGCCGATCCAGCGGCGCATCCAGTGCGAGGGCGCGCCGTAGAGCCAGCTGCCCTTGCCCTCCTTGTAGAGCGCGCCGGAGCGGGCGTGGGTGGCCGCGTAGCGCGCCTGCTCGGCGCGCATCAGTTCTTCGACGCGCGCGGCGTTCACGGCGGTGTTCGTGGTTTCAGTCATCTGCGTTCAGTCCGGGGTTCGATGCGCCATGGGCGCGATGCCAAGGAGGTCGAGCGCGCGGCGGTACGAGGCGGCGGGCTGCTTCACGTCGAAGTGCACCACCTGCATGCCCGCGCGCTCGGCGCCGTCGATGTTGCGGCGCTGGTCGTCCACGAAGACGCAGGCGCCGGGCGGCAGGCCGAGCTGGTCGGTGCACAGCTGGTAGGCCCGCGCATCGGGCTTGAGGATCTTCGTGTGGGTGGCGTCGACCACCACGTCGAAGGCGGCGAGCAACGGCAGCTGCCTGCGGAAGTCTTCGCCGTAGAACAGGTCGAGCTCGTTCGACAGCACGGCCAGCCGGCATCCCGCCGCCTTGGCGGCCTCGATGGCGGCCACGGCCTCGGGGCGGATCACCGAGGCCACGTCGGCGCCGCGCGCGCGCCGCACGAAGGTCTCCATGCGGTCCCACTCCTCGCCGACCAGGCGGCCGACCTCGCGGGTGCGCGCCATCCAGTAGTCGCGCTCGCTGATGCGGTCGGCTTCCATGTCGCGCCAGAGCGCATCGGCCGCCGGATCGAAGGGCCCGCGCCAACTCAACGTGCCCGGCGCGAGCCCCAGCGCCTGCTCGCTCAGCGCATGCGTCTCGAACAGCGTGCGGCTGATCACGCCGCCAAAGTCCAGCACCAGCGCGCGCGTCATGGGCGGGCTCCGGCGGCAATGAGGCCGTCGCTCACCCACGCGTCGAACACCGCCATCGCGGCATCGGCGAACACGTCGTCGTTGATGTGCGCGTCGAGCTCCACCAACCGCACGTTGGCGGGCGCGCAGGCGCGCATCTCGTCGACGAAGGCGGCCAGGCCTTCGGGGTCGTGCAGCGGCTGGCCGGGGCGGTCCCATTCCTCGATGCCGCCCAGTGGCAGCAGCAGGCAGGTGGGCCCGGTCGCCGCGCCCAGGCGCCGGCCGATGCCGCGCGCCACCTCGCGCCGCATCTCGGGCGCGGTGCTGGCCGAAGCGATCAGGCGGTTGTGCGCATGCTGCGGCCTGTCGGCATAGCGCGCCGGCACGGCCTGCCAGGCCTGGAAGTCGACCATGTCCACCGCGCCGGGCGCCACGATCTGCGGCACGCCCGCGCGCCCCGCGCCCAGCAGGCGGTCGGGCCCGGCCGTCACGCAGGAGCCGGCCACATGGTTGGCCACCTCCTGCAGGCTGAAGTCCATGACCGCGACGAAGCCGCGCTGCGCCGCGATCGACTCGAAGGCCCGCCCGCCCATGCCCGTGGTGTGGAACACGGCCAGTTCGTAGCCGCGCGCCTCCAGCGCCGGCTTGAGCCTGCGCATGTAGCGCAGCCCGCTGGTGCCCAGCGAGGTCATGCCGACCAGCGGCCGCTCGCGGCGCGGTGCCTCGGCGCCGCGGCACGCGCCGACGACGGCGCCCGCGGCCTGCGCCAGCGACGAGCGGCACAGGCTGTTCAGCCCGTACAGGCCGCCGGCCCACAGCGCCATGATGAGGTCGGGCGCCACGCGCTCGGGCGGAATGAGGTGCGAATACGCAATGGTCGACAGCACCAGCTTGGGCACGCCCAGCGGCAGTGCCTCGGCCACGTCGAGCGCCAGGTCGGTGCCCATGGTGCCGCCCAGCGCGAGCATGCCGTCGATGCGGCCCGCCGCATGCAGTTGCGCCGCGAGCACGCTGGCGCCGCGCGCCATGACGGTCATCGCGCGGTTCTCGTCGCCGCAGTCGCGCACGGCCTCCAGCGCGGTGCCGGCGGCCTCGGCCACGGCGTCGTTGCGGATGTCAGGGGTGCAGCGCCCGGGCGCGAGCACGCCCACGTCCATGAACAGCACCCGGCCGCCGGCCGCGGCAATGCGCTCGCGGATGAACAGCAGCTCGTCGCTCTTGGTGTCGGCCGTGCCGATGAGCAGGATGGTCGGTGTCGCGCGCATCTCGCCTCACTGCGCGCCGGCCTGCACTTCGGCGAACGACGCCTCCAGGATGTCGACGAGATGGTCGACCTCCTCGCGCGTGATCACCAGCGGCGGCGACAGAATCATGTTCGGTCCCGAGATGCGCACCATCGCGCCGCGCCGGTAGGCCGCCCGCGCCACGCGCGCCGGAATGTCGCTGCCGCGCGGCTGCGGAATGCGCGCGGCCTTGTCCGCCACCATCTCGATGCCCGCCATGAGCCCGAGCCCACGCACGTCGCCCACCAGCGCGAAGCGCTCGACGAAGCCGCGCAGACGCTGCTGGAAATGCGCGCCCACCTCGGCCACGTGGCCGGGAATGTCCAACGCCTCGATCTCGTCGAAGGTGGCCAGCGCCGCGGCCGCGGCCACCGGGTGCGCGCTGTAGGTGTAGCCGTGCGCCACGGTGCCCGCACCGCTGGCGTCGGCCTCGAACACTTCGGCCACCTTGCGGCCGATGGCCGTTGCGCCCAGCGGCACGTAGCCCGACGAGATGCCCTTGGCCAGGCACCAGATGTCGGCGTTGACGCCCCACAGCCGCGTGCCGAACAGCTGCCCGCTGCGCCCGAAGCCGGTGACCACCTCGTCGGCGATCAGCAGCACGCCGTGCCGCTCGCAGATCTCGCGCACGCGCGGCCAGTAGTTGGGCGGCGGCACGATCACGCCGCCCGAACCCTGGATGGGCTCGGCGATGAAAGCGGCCACGCTGTCGGGCCCCTGGAACTGGATCTCGCGCTCCAGCAGGTTGGCGCAAATTTCGCCGAGCTCGTGCGGGTCCTGGCTGTAGGGGTTGTGATAGAGCCAGGGCGTGTCGATCACCGAGCAGCCGCCGAGCAGCGGCTCGTAGGGCCGGCGAAAGCTGGTGCTGCCGTTGACCGAGATGCCGCCGAAATGCACGCCGTGGTAGCCCTGCTTGAGGCTCACGAACTTGGTGCGGTCGTGCTGGCCGCGCAGGCGGTGGTACTGGCGCGCGAGCTTGAGCGCGCTTTCCACCGCGTCGGAGCCGCCGTTGCTGAACATCACGGCGCTCACCTGCTCGGGCGCCATCATGCCGACCAGCCGCTTCGACAGCTCGATGGCGCGCACGTGCGTGGTGCCGCGAAAGGTGTTGTAGAAGGGCAGCTCGTCGAGCTGCGCCACGATCGCGTCGCGCACGCGGCGGTTGCTGTGGCCCAGGTTGGAGCACCACAGGCCGCCCACGCCGTCGATCATCCTGTGGCCGTCGACATCCCAGATCCAGCAGCCCTCGCCGCGCGCGATGATGTCGGGCCGATCGGCTTCCATGGCCCGCGGATGGGCCATGGGGTGCCAGATGAATTTTGCGTTGTCGTGCTTGAGCGTGTCGATGGATGTCATGGAAATGCTTCGCTTCTTCAGTTCGGTGTGCCGACGATGACGGTCTTGATTTCTGTGTAGGCCAGCAGGCCCTCGGCGCCCATCTCGTGCCCGTGGCCGCTTTCCTTCCAGCCGCCGAAGGGCATCTCGGGCTGCGAGACGCCGAAGTGGTTGATGCCGACCATGCCGGCCTCGATCTCCTCGCCCAGCCGGTGCGCCACCTGCAGGTCGCGCGTGAAGGCGTAGGCGCCCAACCCGTAGCGCGAGTCGTTGGCCCTGGCGATGGCGTCGTCCAACGCATCGAAGGGCTCGATGGTGGCAATGGGGCCGAAGGGCTCCTCGCGCGCCAGCAGGCAACCGGGCGGCACGTCGGTGAAGGCCGTGGCCTCGAAGAAGAAGCCCGGCCGCGCGATGCGATGGCCGCCGCACAGCAGGCGCGCGCCCTGCGCGCAGGCGTCGTCGACAAAGCGCTCCATGTCCTCGATGCGCCGCGCATGGGCCAGCGGGCCCATCTGCGTCTGCGCGTCGAGCCCCGGGCCGATGCGCAGCGCCGACGCGGCCCGTGCAAAGCCAGCGGCCCAGTCGTCGAAGTGGCGGCGGTGCACGTAGAAGCGGATCGGCGACGCGCACACCTGGCCCGCGTTGCGGTACTTGGCAAGCACCGCGCTCTTGAGCGAGAAGCCGAAGTCGGCGTCTTCGCAGACGATCACCGGCGCATGCCCGCCCAGCTCCGGCGTGTAGCGCTTCACGCCTTGCGCGGCCAGCACGCCGAGCTGCTTGCCCACCGCGACCGAGCCGGTGAACGACACCTTGCGTATCGCCTCATGGCCGATGAGAAACGACGACACCCGCGCCGGGTCTCCGCACACGAGGTTGACGGCATCGGGCGGCACGCCGGCGTCGAGCAGCGCCTGCACCAGCGCAATGCAGGTGCCCGGCGTTTCTTCCGCGGGCTTGACGACCACGCTGCAGCCGGCGGCCAGTGCGCTGCCCAGCTTGCGTGCCGGCAGGTTCATCGGAAAGTTCCACGGCGTGAACGCGGCCACCGGCCCCACCGGCTGGCGCGTCACGGTCTGGCTCAGGATGCCGGGCACGCGCGGCGGCACGGTGCGGCCGTAGAGCCGCTTGGCCTCTTCCGCCTGGAAGTCGATGATGTCGGCCGACAACACGACCTCGCGCAGCGCTTCGGCCAGCGGCTTGCCCTGCTCCAGCGTGAGCGTTCGCGCAATCGACGGTGCGCGCTCGCGCAGCAGTTCGGCGGCGCGGCGCAGCACGCCGAAGCGCTCGTGCGCGCTGCGTTTGCGCCACTGCGCGAAGCCGCGCCGAGCCGACTCGGCGGCGGCCTGCAGCTCGCTCGCGCCGGCCAGCGGCAGCTGCGCGAGCGTCGACCCGTCGGCCGGATTGACCACGGCGCGCTCGCCGCCCGAAGCCTGCGAGAGCCATCGGCCGGCGACATGCAGGGCGGGAGGCGGATACTGGAAGTCGTTCATGCAATGGGTGTCGGTGTGTGACGTGGCTAGTCTCTCCAGCGGGGCACCGGACCGTTATCGAAAACGCGCACGATTGAAGTGCGGCATGCACACGCGGCGCTTGATGCGTCCGTTCATGCAAGGCGCGTCGATATACTTTTTTTCGCGCGACAGGCGCGTTCACACACGGAGTCGATGCATGCCCCGCACCACCGTCCCTCGCCAGGCTTCCGCGCCCAGGAAACGCAAGCTGCCCACGCGACGCCCCGCACCGGCATTCGACCTCGAGGCCTTCCTGCCCTTCCAGCTGTCGGTGGTGGCCAACCGGCTGAGCCAGTCAGTCGGCCGCGCGATCTCGCAGCGCTTCTCGCTGCAGATTCCGGAGTGGCGCATCGTGGTGGTGCTCGGCAAGTACGGGCCGCTGTCGGCCCTGGAGATCGCGCGCAAGACCAGCATGGACAAGGCCCGCGTGAGCCGCGCGCAGCACCGGCTGGTCGACCTCGGGCTGGCGAACATGCAGCCCGACGAGGGTGATCGCCGCAAGGTCATCGTGTCGCTGGGGCCGCAGGGCCTTCGCATCTACCGCGAGATGGTGCCGCTGGCGGTTGAAACGGCACGGCAATTGCTTGCCGGCATCACGCCGCAGCGGCTCGAATTTCTGGAGGACATCATGGGCGACCTGTTCGCCAGCACCGCGGGGTTCGAGCCCGACGGCAGCGACGAAGAACCCGCCTGAACGCCTGCCACAGCCCTTGCGCAACAGACGCGGCAGCGGCGACAGCGGGTAAACACGAGCCCGAATTCGTTGTCGATGAAACTAATATCAGCGCAGCGGGCCGGTCAAACGCTACCGGCTGTCTCTGCGGAATGGCATCCATGGTCCCTGCAATGCAGTCCCCTCGCCTCGCGCCGGCCCATGGCCAGGCCTGGGGTCACTTCGTCGAAACCGACGACATCGACGCGCACGCCGCCTCGCAGCCCGACTGGGTCTTGCGCTACGAGCAACTCTCGGCCGGCAGCTTCCATGGCGCGGTGCGCCACCTGCAATTGCCCGGCCTGCGGCTGGTGCACGAAAGCGCGAGCCAGGCCATGCGCCAGCGCGGCCAGTTGGGGCAAGGCCGCTACGGCTTCGCAATGGCGCTGGACCTGCCCGAGGCCGCCTTCTTCAACGGCCAGCGGCTCGATGCCGATGCCGTCATGGCCGGCCGCGCCGACGACCTCGACCTGTGCAGCCCGGCGCTGTTCAGCATGATCGGCGTGGTGGTCAACGCCGACCTGCTCAACCCGCTGTGGGAACGCATCTACCAGACACCGCTGGCCCCCTGGCTCGACAAGCAGACCGTGCTGCCGGTGCCCGCCGACACCGCGCGCACGCTGAAGGCGCTGCACCTGGGCGCGCTGGCCACGCTGGGCACGCCGATGGCGCCCAGCGCCGCGCTGACGCAGTTGCGCGACGCCGTGCTGATGGAGTGGATCGAGGCACTGCCCGCGGAGGTCAACACGACGGACCTGAAAACCTCGGCCGCGCGCAAGCGCGTGGTCGACCGCGCCTGCGACCTGATGCTCTCGCAGACCGACGAGCCGCTGTCGATCCTGCAGCTGTGCAGCCGCATCGGCGCGAGCCGCCGCAAGCTGAACTACTGCTTCCAGGACGTGCTGGGCATCACGCCCGTGAAGTACCTGCGCGCCGTGCGGCTCAACGGCGTGCGCCGCGAACTCAAGGCCGTGCAGGACATGCGCACCGGCGTGCAGGACGTCGCGGCGCGCTGGGGCTTCTGGCACCTGGGCCAGTTCTCGCTGGACTACAAGCGTCAGTTCGGCGAGCTGCCCTCGGCCACGCTGCGCACCGCGCGCGGCGGCTGAAGCTCGCCTGATCGCATCGCGGCTGACGTCGGCGGCACGCGCCGCACCGACAGGCCGCGCCAGCCCCACCGCGCCTGCAGCGTGCCCCACAGGCCGCGCGGCGCGAGCACGCTGACCACCATCGCCACCGCGCCCATGCCGATCAGGTACCAGCCGCCCGGCAGCCCCAGCCAGGTGGCCAGCAGCTCGCGCAACGCGAACCAGATCAGCACGCCGATCACCGGCCCTTCGATGGTGCCGACGCCGCCGATGAGCGTGGCGAACATCATCATCACGACCCAGTTCACGTCGAAGGCGGAGTCGGGCGAGACGAACATCGCGCCCATGTAGTAGGCCGCGCCGGCCAGCGCGCAGCTGAAGCCTGAGGCGACGAAGGCCGGAAAGCGCACGCGCCACACGTCCACGCCCACGCTGCGCGCGGCCAGTTCGTTGTCGCGCACGGTCATGAGCGCCAGGCCCAGGCGCGAGCGCATGAGCGCGTACACGCCGACCAGCGCGCCGATGCCGATGGCGCAGGCCAGCCAGAAGGCGACCGACTGGAAGGACTCCGGGTCCGCCACGTTCGACAGGTCGAGCGCGCGCCCCGAGGTGGAGCCCAGCGCCTTGGTCTTCGACACCACGAGGTAGACGATCTCGGAGAACACCCACAGGCCGATCGAGAAGTGCGCCTCGCGCAGGCGGAACAAGGCCGGCGCCATCAGCGCGGCGGCGGCGGCGCCCGCGAGCCCGGCCAGCGGCAAGGCCCAGTACGGCGGCAGCGACAGCCGCTGCGAGGCCTCGAAGAGCGTGTAGGCCCCCACGCCCACGAACAGCTGGTGGCCCAGCGAGAACAGCCCCGTGTAGCCGGCGAGCAGGTTCCACATCTGCGCCATGCAGATGGCCAGCAGGATCTCGGCGCACAGGCGCAACGCGCCCGCGTCGGCAAAGCTCGGCGCCAGCGCCGCCATGCCCGCGAGCACCACGGCGGCCAGGCAGGCGGCCAGTGCCTTGCCCCCGCTCACCGGCGTGCTCCCGCCAGGCCCCTGGGCAACAGCACCAGCGTGAGCACGAACAGCAGGTGCGCATACAGCGAGCCCGCGTTGGAATCGAGCTTCTGCCCCACCAGCTGCGCGATGCCCAGCGCAATGCCGCCGAGCAGCGCGCCCCAGAACGAGCCGAGCCCGCCGATGATCACCACCTCGAAGGCCACCAGCATGCGTTCGGCGCCCGAGAACGGCGTGAACGACGTGCGCTGCGCGAGCAGGAAGCCCGCCACAGCGGCAAAGGCCAGCGACAGCCCCATCACCTTGTTGAACACCCGTCCCGGCGCCACGCCCATGAGCCGTGCCACGCGCGGTGCGTCGGCCGTTGCGCGCACCACGCGGCCGAACTCGGTGCGGTGCAAGAGCCACTGCAGGCCGCCGAAGAGCGCCACGCCCAGGCCGAGCACCAGCAGCGGGTACACGCCGATGCGCAGGCCCATGACGTCGAAGCCCGCGCTGGTGAGCGCGCCGCCGTCGATGGCGCGCGAGTCCGCGCCGAACAGCTCGACCATCACGTTGCGCAGGATCACCGAGAGGCCGAAGGTCAGCATCAGCGGCGTGAGCGGGTCGCCCGTGCGCACCGCGAAATTCACGACACCGGCCTGCAGCAGCCAGCCCGCCGCATAACCGGCCAGCGCCACCGGCACCACCATCAGCCACGGCGGCACCTGCGGCATCGAGGCCACCAGGAACACGCCCAGGTAGGCCCCCATCACGATGAACTCCCCGTGCGAGAGATTCACCACGCGCATCACGCCGAACACCAGCGCCAGCCCGAGCCCGAACAGGCCGTAGAGCCCGCCGAGCAACGCACCGTTGACCACCGTCGATACCCAGTCCATGGTTTCTTCACTCCCCGAAATATGCGGCGGCAATGCGCTGGTGCGACACGCCCGCCACGGCGCCCGCCAGGGTGACGCGGCCCTTGAGCAGGCACAGCATGCTGTCGGACACGGCGCAGGCGCGCGCCACGTCCTGCTCGACCAGCACGATGGCCATGCCGTCGGCGCGGATGCGCTCGAAGGCGCGGTAGATTTCCTCGACCACCAGCGGCGCGAGGCCCAGCGAGAGCTCGTCGCACAGCAGCAGCCGCGGGTTGGACATCAGCGCGCGCCCCACCGCCACCATCTGCTGCTGGCCGCCCGACAGGCTGGTCGCGGGCCGCTGGCTGAGGCCGCGCAGCATGGGGAACAGCGCATACACCGAGGCCAGGTTCCACGGGCCGCCGCGCCGCGTGAGCGCGCCCATGCGCAGGTTCTCTTCCACGGTGAGCGAGGGAAACAGCAGGCGGCCCTCGGGCACCATCGCGATGCCGAGCGCGGCGATGCGCTCGGCCGGCATGCCGCCCAGCGCTTGGCCGTCGAAGCGCACGCTGCCGGCGCGCGCCGGCAGCAGGCCGACGATGGCGTTCAGCAGCGTCGACTTGCCCGCGCCGTTGGCGCCGATCAGCGCCAGCGCCTCGCCGCCGGCGACCGCGAGCGACACGCCGAACACCGCCTGCAGGTCGCCGTGGAACACGTCGAGCGTGTCGATTTCAAGCAGCGGCATCGGCGGGTATTCCCATGTAGATTTCCCGCACCACGGCGCTTTCCATGGCCGCGTGCGGCGTGTCCTCGAGCAGCTTGCGGCCGAAGTGCAGCACCAGCACGCGGTCGGCCACCGCCTTGAGCGCATGCGCGATGTGCTCGATCCAGATCACCGCATACGAGCGCTTGAGCTCCAGCACCAGCTCCACCATCGCCTGCACCTCGCGCTCGGTGAGGCCGCCGGCCACTTCGTCGAGCAGCAGCAGCCGCGGGTGGCCCGCGATGCCCTTGGCCACTTCGAGCCGCTTGCGGTCCAGCAGCGGCAGCGCGCCGGCGGCCGTGGCCCAGTGCCCCTTCAAGCCGCTGCGCTCCAGCGCCGCCATGGCCGATTCGGCCGCGGCCGCGCCATGCAGCCCCGCGCCGAAGGTGGCGGCGGCCAGCACGTTCTCGTAGACCGTGAGGTTCGCGAACGGCTGCGGGATCTGGAACGCGCGCGCGATGCCCAGCCGCGCGCGGCGGTGCGCCGGCAGGCCCACCAGCTCGTGCCCGTCCAGCCGGATGCTGCCGCGGTCGGGCGACGCCACGCCGGTGAGCAGGTTGAAGAGCGAGCTCTTGCCGGCGCCGTTCGGCCCGATCACGCCCAGGCATTCGCCGTGCGCCAGCGAGAAGCCCACGTCGTCGGCCACCACGATCTCGCCGTAGGCCTTGCACAGGCCGCTGACCGCCAGCACCATGGCGCCGCTCACTTCAGCTGCGACAGCAGCTTGAGTTCGCCGTCCACCGGAATGTGCCGGGCGGTCGGGTTGCCCACCACCTGCAGTTCGAACGGAAAGCGCGAGCCGTCGGCCGCGCGGCGCCACTGGCCGCCGACCAGCGCGGTCTTGGCCACGCTCTTGATCGGGCTGTTCTTGAAGTCGACCTTGCCGATGATGGTGTCCAGCGACATGCCGCGGATGGCGTCGCGCACCGACTTGCGGTCCAGCGGGTCGGCCGCGCCCTTCAGCGCCGCGATGCCGGTCTCCCACAGCGCGTGGGCATAGCCCAGCGGCTGCGTCCACTGGTTGCCGGTGGACTTCTCCCAGTCGGCGGCGAACTCCCTGGCCGACTGGCCGGTGAGCGAGGACTTGAACGGAAAGGCCGGCGTCCACCAGACCTCGGTCGACATGCCGTTGCCCGCGCTGCCCAGCGCCTTCAGCGCGCTCGGGAACAGGAAGGCCGCGGCCATGGTGCAGGCCTCGGGCCGGTAGCCCGCCTGCTGCGCCTGCTTCCAGAAGGTGGCGAAGTTGCTCTCGAACATGAAGCCGGTGGCGATCTGCGCGTTCTTGGCCTTGAAGGCCGCGACCTGGTTGGAGAAGTCGTCGGTGGCGATCTTGAAGAAGCCGGCCGGCACCTCCTGGTAGCCCGCGCCGCGCAGGCCCGGCGGCATGCCGCGCTGCGGGTCGGCGAAGGCCTGGCCCGGCGGGTTGTCGATGAACAGCGTGCCCACGGTCTTGTTGGTCTTGATGCCGTCCCACATCGAGACGAAGTTCTTCACCACGTCGTCGGCGCCCCAGAAGAAGGTGAAGGAAAACGGAAAGCCCTTCTCGACCGTGCCGTTGCGCGAGAACAAGAAGGCCTGCCACGGCGCCATGGTGCAGATCATCGGGATGCCGTGCACGTCGCACAGCTGGCCGGCGGGTGCGGACGCGTCGCCGTCCTGCACCAGCATCAGGTCGACCTTGTCGCGCAGCACGAGGTCGCTGGCGACCTGCTGGGAACGGTTGGGGTCGGACTGGTTGTCCTTCATGACGATCTCGACCGCGTGGCGCTTGCCGTTGATCTCCAGGCCGTTCTTGAGCATGTCGCGCATGCGCGCGAGGTGCCATTCGTCTGCCACGCCGAACGGTGCGCGCACGCCCGACAGCGCGGTGATGTAGCCGATCTTGATGGGCCGCGACTGCGCCAGCGCGAAGCCGGGAAAGGCCACCGCCGCGGCCGCCAGCGCCATCGAGCGGCGGCGCCCCAGGTCGACGGATGCGGCGCTGCCGGACAGGGACAGGGGGGCTTGTGCGGTGTCAGTCATGGTGAAGCGCTCCGTGGGGTGTGAGGGGCTGCGCGGCGGGCAGGCGCACGCCGGCGAATTGCTGGAAGGTGCGCGCGATCTCGTCGTACGCGATGTCGCGCGTGATGAACACGAGACGCGTGCGGCGGTCGGCCGACGGCCACGCCGGCAGCCGGCGCGGCGGGTGGAACACATGCTGCACGCCGTGCACCACCAGCGGCTCGTCGGGCCGCTCGGCCACCTGCACCAGGCCCTTCACGCGCAGCAGCTTCTCGCCGCGCATGGCGGCCATCAGGTCGAGCCAGTGAAGGAACGCGGCCTCCTGCAGCGGCGCGTCGAGCACGATGCAGTGCGCGCGGATGTGGTCGTCGTGGCGGTTCACGTCGTGGTGATGGTGATGATGGTCATGCGAATGGTCATGCGCATGCCGGTGCCCGGCGCGGTGCGCCTCCTGCGCCAGCCACGCGCGCACGTCGGCCGACTTCAGCAGCGGGTCGCATTGCTCGGCGCCCAGCACGTCGCCCGGCACGACGTCGCCGTCGATCACGCAGCGGATGCGCGCGGTGGGGTTGAGCGCCACCAGGCGCGCCGCCAGCGCGTCGACGGCGGCGGCGGTCACGAGGTCGGTCTTGGTCAGCAGCAGGCGGTCGGCCACGGCGGCCTGCTTCACGGCCTCGGCATGGTGGTCGAGCGTGGCCGCGCCGTTGACGGCGTCCACCGTGGTCACCACGCCGTCCAGGCGGTAGCGCGGCGTGACGGCGGGGTCGACCATCAGGGTGTGCAGCACCGGCGCCGGATCGGCCAGGCCCGTGGTCTCGATGACGACGCGCGCGAACGCCGCGATCTCGCCGCGCTCGCGGCGCGCGTCGAGGTCTCGCAGCGTGTCGATCAGGTCGCCGCGCACGGTGCAGCACAGGCAGCCGCTGTTGAGCACGCGCAGGTTCTCGCCCACCTGCTCGACCAGCAGGTGGTCGATGCCGATCTCGCCGAACTCGTTGATGATCACCGCCGTGTCGGCCAGCTCGGGCCGGTGCAGCAGGTGGTTGAGCACCGTGGTCTTGCCGCTGCCGAGAAAGCCGGTCAGCAGGGTCACGGGAATGCGCGGGTCCACGGCGTTCGTCATGCTTCGGCCTCGTGGACGACAACGCCTTCGAAGTAGGTCGCGAGCACGCGCGTGGCCGCCAGTTCTTCGCTCGGAATGCGGAACAGGTGCCGGTCGAGCACGATCAGGTCGGCCGACTTGCCCACCTCGAGCGAGCCGGTCTCGTGGGCCATGCCCATCGCGCGCGCCGGGTTCAGCGTGTAGGCCTGCAGCACCGTGGCCAGGTCGAGCGCCTGCTCGGGCCACAGCGCGCCGGGGAACATGCCCGTGGGGTCGCGCCGCGTGACCATGCCCTGGATGCCGACCCACGGGTTGGGGTCGGACACCACGGGCCAGTCGGAGCCGCCCGCGATGAGCGCGCCCGATTCGTGCAGGTCGCGGTTGGGCCAGAAGCGGTCGACGCGCTTTTCCGGCACGGTGGTGCGGATCGCCTCCACGATGACGCCAGGAAACCAGAGCATCGGCGACAGGTCGGCCGCCACGTTGAGCGCGGCGAAGCGCGGCACGTCGGCCGGGTCGATGAAGCTCGCATGCGCGATCTGGTGCAGCAGCCCCGGTCCGTTGAAGCTGCGCACCACCTCCACCGCGTCGAGCGCCGAGCGCACCGCGCCGTCGCCCGCGCAGTGGATCTTGACGGCGATGCCGCGCGCCTCGCAGTCGGCCAGCGCGCGCGCCAGTTGCGGCACCGTCAGCGTGGTGCTGCCGCGAAAGCAGCAGCCGTGCAGCGTGTCGGGCAGGTAGGGCTCCAGCATGGCCGAGGTGCGCGAGGTCGGCACGCCATCGAGGAACACCTTGCCGGCGTCGGGGCGGAAGTGCCGCGTGCGGTAGCTGTCGCGCAGCGCGAACAGGGTCTCGCCCCATTCGCCCGGCGCCAGCGCGGCCTCGACCACCGGCAGCGAGCCGACCACCCACGCGGTGAGCCGGCCCGCGTCGTCGAGCGCCTTGATCGCGTTCATCACCGAGCGCGTGGTCAGGGCCTCTTGCGAGCCGGTGATGCCGCAGGCGTTGAGCCGCCGGATCGCGTGCACGCCTGCATCGAAGTCGCGCTGCGGCGACAGCGCCATCGCCTTGCCCACGGCGATTTCCGCGAGCGCCGAAGCGGACTCCATGAGCAGCCCGGTCGGCTCGCCGGTGGCGGGGTCGCGCACGATCTCGCCGTTGAGCGGGTCGGGCGTGCCGGCGTCGATGCCGGCCAGGCGCAGGGCCGCGGTGCTGACCCAGCGGTTGTGGTGGGAGTCGTCGCGCAGCATCACCGGCCGTCCGCCGGCGGCTTCGTCGAGCAGCGTGCGCGCTTCTCTCGTGAGTTCGCCGAACAGGCCGCTGCCCCAGATGCCGCCGACGATCCAGCCGTCGGCGGGCTCCTTGGCCGCGGCCTCGCGCACGCGCTCCAGCACTTGCGCCAGGGACAGTGTGGGCGCGAAGTTCGTCTCGTACAGCTCCGCCTGGCCCGCCCACAGGAAGTGGTTGTGCACGTCGATGATGCCGGGCATGACCATGCGGCCCCGCAGGTCGACGGTGCGGGTGGCGCTCGGCACGGCGGCGCACGCCTCGTCCTCGGTGCCCACGGCGACGATGCGGCCGTCGCGGACCGCGAGCGCGTCGGCCCAGGGGCGCGCGGGGTCCATGGTGTAGATGGCGCCGTTGCGCAGCAACAGCGTGGTGCCGGCGGCGGCGGAAGCTTCTGTCATTCGCGGTTCACTTTCGGGGAAAGGGTGCGGGATCGGCTCGGCAACGAACGTCCTGCGTTGGCCGTGACCGAAGACTAGGGTTCGCGGTGCCCCGGGCGTTATCAAAATTCGGCAATCTTTGCCGCAGGGGCCCGGGCGCCATCGCGCCGCGAAGGCGTCAGGCGCGGCCGAGCCCCCGGCGCGCGGCGCCTGAAGCGCGCGCGCGGGTGCCGGACAAGGCGCCCGGCCGTGTGCGGTGGTTCAAGCCGCGGGGGCGGCTATTTGGTCGGCCTTGGCACTGCGCCGCGGGCCTTTCCGCTTCGCGGCAGCCAGTACGCCAGCGTTCCCGCCGCGGCAAAGGCGATGAGCCCGGTCACGGCGATGCCCGCGGCCAGCGACAGGCTGGCGGCCAGGAAGGACAGCAATGCAGGGCCGCATGAAGACCCGATGTCGGACATCAGGCGCCACACGCCGAGGAAGTGCGCGCGCCCGTGGCGGGGCGAGTGATCGGCGCCGATCGTCATGATCATTCCCGAGCCGATGCCGTTGCCGAAACCGATGGCCAGCGCCGCCAGCAGCAGCGTGAAGACGCCGGTCGTCAGCGGCATGAGCAGCATCGCCACCCCCATGATCAGCATCGAGGGCACCGCGACCCAGCGCCTTCCCTTCTGGTCCATCACCTTGCCGGCCGGATAGAACACCAGCATGTCGATGCCCCCGGCCAGGCCGTAGATCAGCGAGGCCACCGACGGCGCCAGCGCGAGATGGTCGGCCCACAGCGGAATCACGGCCTGGCGCGACGCGCGCACCGCGCTCACCAGCACCACGCCGATGCCCAGCGTGAGGAACACGTGCCGGTAGTCGCGCAGGGTGGAGACGATGGTCGGCGCGGCGGGCGGCTCCTGCCCGTGCGGCACGGGCGGCGCCTCCAGGTCGGGAATGCGCGCGCCGAGCGCCGCCGCCCCCAGCACCGCCACGATGCCGAGGACGTAGGCCGCCGACAGCCCGAACGCATGCACCGCGCCCGCCGCGAGAAAAGGCCCCGCGAACATGCCGATGCGCATGACGCCGCCCAGCGTCGACAGCGCGCGCGCCCGGTATTCGACGGGCACGGCCTCGGTCATGTAGCTCTGCCGCGCAAGGTTGTAGACCGACTGCGACATGCCCACCATGAAGCAGCCCGCGGCGAACAGGCCCAGGTGCGAGGTCCACACGCACAGGGCCATGCCCAGGCCGCTCCAGATGCCCGCCGCGACGATCGCCCAGCGCTCGCCCCAGCGCATGGTGATCAGCGAGGCGGGGATGTTGTTGAACAGCGAACCGATGCCGATCAGCGCGACCATCAAGGCGGCGATGGGCACCGAGGCGCCCAGCTCGCGCGCGGTGAGCGGCACGATGGGCAGGATGGCGCCCTCGCCCAGGCCGAACAGCAGGGACGGTCCGAACGCGGGGACGGCGATGCGCCGCAGGGAGAACGAAGACGAGGGGGTCGGGGCGGTGGGCGGGGAGGACATGCGCGGAGAGGGGCGGGTTGGTGGCCTCGGCCCTGCAGGGCGCTTGAAGGCCTGGGGATTCTCCTGCTGATGGGGGATGTCTGCACGGGGGCGGGATTGGGGCGACTTTCTGCATGCGCCAAAAGGCAAAAAGCCCGCTATCCATTTGACAACGGGCTTTCAGTGACCGGCGACCGGCGACAGCTATCGAACTTTCTGCTTTGGCAGAGGCGCCATGCGTCCCCTCACCATGCATACCCCGCCTGCACCCGCGCCGCCACCCGGCTCCCGTTCCCGCTGCTCGTTGCCGTCGAGAGCCCTGCGCCCAGGTTCAGGTTGTCGTTGACCTGATAGCCGAAGGCGATGCCCACGCCAGACGCGCCCGCGTAGTTGCCGACGGCCGCGCCCACCCACTTCCTGCCTGTCGGCAGCATCGGCATCGACGGCATGGCCAGCGCCGCCGCGACGCCCTGCGCGGCGAAAGCGTTGGCCTGGCTGGTCGCGTTGGCCACGACCTGCTGCAGCTGGTTGACGTTGACGGCGTCAGTGCCCAGCACGCCGGGGGCGACATTCGTGATGCCGCGCAACTGGTTGGTGGCGGCGTTGCCCACCGACACCGTGTTGTCGCGATCGGCCACCGAGCCCTGGCCCAGCGCCACCGCGTTGTTGCCGCTGGCCAGCGTGTTGGCGCCCAGCGCGACGGCGTTGTTGCCGCTGGCGATGGCGTTGTTGCCCACGGCGGTGGTGGGATCGGCCAGCGCCTTCGCGCCCGCGCCGATGGCGACCGAGCCCGCGTGATCGGCCCGCGCGCCGTTACCGACGGCCACGGTGTTGTCTCCGTTGGCCTGCGCATTGGTGCCCATCGAGGTGCTGCCCGCGCCGCTCGCGCCAGCGCCCGGGCCGCAGGCCACGGAGCCGCCCGCGTTCACCGCGCACACGCCGCTGGACAGGGCCTGGTTCATCAGCGCCTGCAGCGCGTTGACCTGCTGCACGGTGAAGTTGTTCGCGGTGGTGACGGCCGTCTGCTGTGCCTGCTGTACCTGGCCGACGTTGGCCGCGTCGGTGCTGGCCTGTCCGGCGGCCACGTTGCTGATGGTGGTGCCCGCGCCGCCGTTGGCGTTGAGCTGCAGCGAGGTGCCGCCCGCGCCGTACTGCGCCGAGTTCTGCGCAAGGCCCAGGGCCGTGTTGGACGTCTGCTGCACCGTGTAGAGCTGGCTGCCGTTGACGGCATCGGTGCTGGTGGCGTTCACCGCGCCTGCGCTGACGTTGACGAGCATGCGCGTCTGGCCCGCCGAGCCGAAGGAAACGGTGTTCGCCGCCGTGGCGACCGCGTTGGCGCCGATGGCCACGCTGTTGGTCGCGCCGCTCGCGACCTGGCTGCCGGAGCCGACGGCCACGCCGCCCGTGGCCAGCGCCGATGCGCCGGCCGATCCGTTGTACGCGCCGCCGATCGCGGTGCTGCCATTGCCCGACGCCACCGCGCCCTGAGTAGTGCCCGAGGCGCTGCCGAGAGCGATGGCCGAGGTGCCCGACGCCTGGGCGCCGCTGCCGCCGGTCTGGCCGCCGAAGCCGCAGCAGCCGTCGCCGCCCCTGCCGCCCGCGCCGACGGCGATGGCACCGCTGGCCGAGGCGCTGGCTCCGCTGCCGCCTGTGCCTCCGGTGCCGCCGGCCGCTCCCTGGGCGCCGGTTCCACCACCGCCGATGGCGGTTGCGCCGCTCGCTGTGGCGCTGGCGCCGGCGCCGCCCACGCCGCCGGTTCCACCGGAGTCACCGATGCCGCCGTTGCCGCCGGCGCCCACCGCGGTCGCGCCATCGGCGGTGACTGTCGCGGCGGCGCCACCAGCATTGCCCGTACCCCCGGGGTTCGGCACCCCCGCGCTTCCGCCCGTTCCGCCGGCGAAGCCATCGGCAAAGGCGCTGCCCGCGGCGAGCAGGGCGATGGCGGACAAGCACCGGAGCGTGCGCCGCAACCGCAGCCGCCGCCGCCCCCCGGTGACTTCGGACGGGGCGCCGCTGGCATCGGCCTGAATGAGCATGGTGTTTCCTGCGATGAAGAGCGAGAAGCGGACGGCGAGCAATCCGGACGCGGGCGAGCGTATCGTTGCGTCTCCAGCGGGGCCATACCCGAAAACAAGTAAATCGGAGGCCGGCTGTACCTGCCTTGTTCAAATGGCTACCGCGACAAGACCGACAACGACTTCAAGATGCGGAACACGCAGCGCGTGAAGGCGATCAGGGACCGCCGTTGGGAACTTCAGGGCCAGCTCCTACCTAGGTCTACTTGGCACCGAATGGATTCGTGACGATCAAGTTCCACGCTACCGTCAGCGGCTACAGCGAAGCCGCGATCCGATCAGAGATCAAAGAGGGTGTGTGGATCGCAGGCTGGGAGTATGTGCATGCGCCCGACGGTCACGTGTTTGTAGATTGCGAGGGCGTGCAGCGCTGGCTCGTCAAAGGCTCGTGATGAGCCCGACCGTCGACATGTGCGGCGCGGCCGATTTGATGAAGGTGCATCAGAAGACAGTGCTCGACCTGATCGGCACCGGAGCGCTACCCGCTGAGCGCGTCGCCGCGCCTACGTGCTGCTCACCACGGATGTCCTCGTCTACATCAAGCAGGTCATGTGCGAGACACCATCGAAAGAACGACGATACCGGGTGGCAGCTGCGAAGAGCGTCACGGCTCAGGTAAGGCCGCGCGCGACTCAAGCTTCTCGCGTGGACTCGCCGCTATCGCGTCCCAAGGAAGGGAGATTCGTTCCGCTTGGCAATTCTTCAGCGTGCGCCTGGGTCTGCCAAACTATTTCAGCGATCTCGCGAATTCGATCAACGATGGGCTTAGCGTTCGTGCCGAACTTGCCCATCGCGACGCCAGCATCTCCGACAAGTCCCCAAAAACGATCAAGGTCTGCAACTTTCTTGTGGAGTTCGCCCTGGAGCCTTTCCAAACGCTTCAACAGCCGACGTTGGTGATCCGGCTCGAAGTAGGTTGCGCTTCCAATTTGCTCGCGAAGCTCATTTATGAGAGTCTGAACTCTATTGAGATCGCCTTGCGAAAATTCGTACGCAAAAGAACCACCCAAGTGGGACCTGAAACGAGCCCGAGCTATGGCGACGGCGTCCTTAGTCTGCAAAGAAAGCAAGGAGGCGCGCGCTGCGTCAAGATACTCGTTTATCGCCGTGCAATCCTGACTGAGACTGACTCCCAAGTCCGGAGAATAAGTGTCGAGATTCAATAGTTTGGCGCTTTGCATTTCCTCTAGTAATGCAAATACCTCCGTCAGGACGTGCAAATCACCCTCGGTCCACTCGCGGGACCTGACCAACGAAGACCGGGCGCGATCAATAGCGGTGATTGCACACTGCACCGGATCTGAACTGACCTCACTCAGAAACGCGTCATCGAAGAGCATGGATTCCCCCCGCGCCTTCATAGGCGCCTACACAGCTTCTTATCAAAAACGGCCCGCTATAAAATATATAGCAGGCCGCCCAATACAGAGAACGATTTGTGGTGGTAGGCCGTGATGGGCTTGAACCATCGACCAACGGATTATGAGTCCGCTGCTCTAACCAACTGAGCTAACGGCCCACGCGGCACGATTCTATATTCGCGCGGCGCCGCCTATTTGCGATGGCTCAGCGCATTGCTCACCAGGCGCGACGTGATGTCGACGATCTGGATCATGCGGTCGTAGGGCATGCGCGTCGGCCCGATCACGCCCAGCGTGCCCACGACCTGCCCGTCGACCTCGTAGTTGGCGCTGACGATCGACAGCTCCTCGAACGGCACCACCTGGCTTTCGCCGCCGATGAAGATGCGCACGCCCTCGGCCTTGCTCGACACGTCGAGCAGCCGCATGAGCTGCGCCTTCTGCTCGAAGAGTTCGAAGGCCCGGCGCAGTTGCCCCATGTCGCTGGAGAAATCGGTCACGGCCAGCAGGTTGCGCTCGCCGGAAATCACGACGTCGTCTTCCTGCGCCTCGGTCAACACCTCGGAGCTGACGTTCACCGCGGCCTGCATCAGCGCCGCGATCTCGCCGCGCAGTTTTTCGACCTCGGACTGCAACCGGTCGCGCACCTGCTCGATGGTCAGGCCCGCGTAGTTGGCGTTGATGTAGTTCGACGCCTCGACCAGTTGCGACTGCGAGTAGTCGGCCTCCGGAAAGATCACCCTGTTCTGCACATCGCCGTCGGGCGACACGATGATCACCAGCAGCCGCCGGTCGGACAGCCGCAGGAACTCGATCTGCTTGAACACCGACGCGCGGCGCGGCGCCATCACCACGCCCACGAACTGCGACAGGTTCGACAGCAGGTTCGCCGCGTTGGCAATCACCTTCTGCGGCTGGTCGTGCGCCAGTGCCGGCGGGCTCATCTGCTCGCGCTGAGCGGTCAGCATGGTGTCGACGAACAGGCGGTAGCCGCGGTGCGTGGGGATGCGTCCGGCCGAGGTGTGCGGGCTGGCAATCAGCCCCAGCGCCTCGAGGTCGGACATGACATTGCGGATGGTCGCGGGCGACAGATCCAGCCCCGAAGAACGCGAGAGCGTGCGGGAGCCGACGGGTTGCCCGTCGGCGATGTAGCGCTCGACGAGCGTCTTGAGCAGCAACTTGGCACGGTCGTCCAGCATTGCAAGATTTTAGTGTTGTAATTTGTGAGATATGACCTCTCGCTTCCGTCACGTCGCCTTGATTGGCAAATACCAGGCTTCCGGCGCCCGCGCGCAGGCGGATGCGCGCGACGGCGTGATGGAAGGCATCGGCACCTTCCTCGAATCGCAGGGCTGCACGGTGTTTGTCGAGCGCTCGACCTGCGAAGACGAAGAGGCCGACGCCGGCGCCAATTCGCGCTACGAAGCCCTGTCGGTCGAGGAAATCGGCCAGCGCTGCGACCTCGGTCTGGTGGTCGGCGGCGACGGCACCATGCTGGGCATCGGCCGGCAGCTCGCAAGCTACGGCATTCCGCTGATCGGCATCAACCGCGGCCGGCTCGGCTTCATCACCGACATCCCGCTGGACAACTACCAGGCCACGCTGATTCCGATGCTGGCCGGCGAATACGAGGAAGACCACCGCAGCCTGATGCACGCGCAGGTCATGCGCGACGGCGCCTCGGTGTTCGACGCGCTGGCCATGAACGACGTGGTGGTCAACCGCGGCGCCACCTCGGGCATGGTCGAGTTGCGCGTGTCGGTGGGCCGCCACTTCGTGGCCAACCAGCGCGCCGACGGCCTGATCATCGCCACGCCCACGGGCTCGACCGCCTACGCGCTGTCGGCCGGCGGGCCGCTGCTCCACCCGGCGGTGCCGGGCTGGGTGCTGGTGCCGATCGCGCCGCACACGCTGTCGAACCGCCCGGTGCTGCTGCCCGATGCCGACGAGATCGTCATCGAGCTGGTGGGCGGGCGCGACGCCAGCGCCAATTTCGACATGCAGTCACTGGCCACGCTCGCGATCGGCGATCGCGTGGTGGTGCGCCGCTCCGACTTTCGCGTGCGCTTTTTGCATCCGCGCGGCTGGAGCTATTTCGACACGCTGCGCAAGAAACTTCACTGGAACGAAGGGGGCTCCTGAAATGGCGCTGCGACGCATCGCACTGCGCGACTTCGTGATCGTGCGATCACTCGAACTCGACCTGTCCGGCGGCTTCACGGTACTCACCGGCGAAACCGGCGCGGGCAAATCCATATTGATCGACGCGCTGCAACTGGCGCTGGGCAACCGCGCCGACGCGGGCGCGGTGCGCGAAGGCGCCGAGCGGCTGGACGTGAGCGCCGAGTTCGATGCCGACCCGGCGCTGGAAAGCTGGCTCGACGAAGGCGGCTTCGAGCCCGGCGACGCGCTGCTGCTGCGCCGCACTGTCGACCTGCAGGGCCGCAGCCGCGGCTGGATCAACGGCAGCCCGGCCACGGCCACGCAACTGCGCGAACTCGGCGACCGCCTGCTCGACATCCACGGCCAGCACGCCTGGCAGAGCCTGACGCGGCCCGAGGCCGTGCGCGGCCTGCTCGACGCCTACGCGGGCGTGCGCACCGACGCACTCGACGCCGCCTGGCAAGGCTGGCGGCAGGCGCTCTCCGCGCTCGAACATGCGCGCTCGGCGCAAGACTCGCTGCAACGCGAACGCGAGCGGCTGCAGTGGCAGATTTCCGAAGTCGCCAAGCTCGCACCGGGCGTCGACGAGTGGGAAGAACTGTCGACCAACCACTCGCGCATCTCCAACGCACAGGCGCTGATCGATGCCGCGCAAGGCGCCAGCCAGGCGCTCGAAGACGACGACAACGGCGCGCTGTCCGCGCTCACGCGCGCGGCCACGCTGCTGCAGAACTGCGAGCACATCGAGCCCGAGTTCCGCAACCTGGGCGAAGTGCTCGCGTCCTGCGTGGCGCAGGCCTCCGACGCGGCCCATTCGTTGCACGGCTACCTGCGCGACGCCGAAGCCGATCCGCAAAGCCTGGCCGAACTCGACGAGCGCATGGGTTCGTGGATGTCGCTCGCGCGCCGCTACAAGCGCACGCCGGCCGACCTGCCGGCGCTGCTGGCCGGCTGGCAGGCCGAGCTGCAGGCACTCGACGCGCAAAGCGACCTCGAAGGCCTGGAGCGCGCCGAACAGAACGCGCAGCAGGCCTACATGAAGGAAGCGAAGGCGCTCGGCAAGTCGCGCAAGCAGGCGGCGCCGCGCCTGGCCCAAGCCGTCACTGAAGCGATGCAGGGCCTGGGCATGCAGGGCGGCCGCTTCGAAGTCGAACTGCAGCCGCTGGCGCAGCCCGGCCGCGCCGGCCTCGAAGACGTGGCCTTCCTCGTGGCCGGCCACACGGGCAGCACGCCGCGCGCCATCGGCAAGGTGGCGTCGGGCGGCGAGCTGTCGCGCATCGCACTGGCCATCGCCGTGACGACCAGCCAGCTCGGCGCCGCGCAGACGCTGATCTTCGACGAGGTGGACGCCGGTGTCGGCGGCGCCGTCGCCGAAACGGTCGGCCGCCTGATGAAGCAGCTCGGCCGCGACCGCCAGGTGCTGGCCGTGACCCACCTGCCGCAGGTGGCCGCGTGCGCCGACCACCACCTCGTGGTGGCCAAGCGCCAGACCGCGGCGGCCGGCAAGGAAGGCCCACGCACCGAGAGCGGCGTGTCGCGCCTGGACGACGACAGCCGCGCCCGGGAAATCGCCCGCATGCTGGGCGGCGAAAAGGTCTCGCAGACTTCGCTTGCGCACGCACGCGAGATGCTCGGCCACCAGACCGCTTCGGCGACCGCGCCATGAGCCTGGACCTCGTACTCATCACGGGCATGTCGGGCTCCGGCAAGTCGGTGGCCCTGCACGCGCTGGAAGACGCGGGCTACTACTGCGTCGACAACCTGCCGCCCGAGCTGCTGACGTCGTTCATCGCCCTGCAGCACGAGCAGCAGGCCACGCGCGTGGCCATTGCGATGGACGTGCGCAGCGGTGTGTCGCTGCCGATCGTCCCGCAGCAGCTGGAGGCGCTGCGGCGCGACGGCGACATTTCTCTGCGCTCGCTGTTCCTCGACGCGACCACCGACGCGCTGCTGCGCCGCTACTCTGAAACGCGCCGCCGCCATCCGCTCTCGCGCCAGGAGGGCCGCACCGACGTGCCCGAGCAGCACCGCGTGCTGATGCAGGCCATCGAGCTGGAGCGCGAGTTGCTGGCCGACCTGCGCGACGGCGCCGACGTGATCGACACCAGCCTGATCCGGCCGGCGCAGTTGCAGAGCTACATCAAGTCGCTGATCTCGGCGCCGCAGAGCGCGCTGACGCTGGTGTTCGAGTCGTTCGCGTTCAAGCGCGGCGTGCCGCTCGATGCCGACTACGTGTTCGACGTGCGCATGCTGCCCAACCCGCATTACGTGCCCGCGCTGCGCCCGCTCACGGGCCGCGACGAACCGGTGATCGAATGGCTGCGCGAACACGACGACGTGGCGCGCATGTACGACGACATCGAACAGTTCCTGTCGCACTGGCTCGACGCGCTGGCACGCGACCATCGCAGCTACGTGACGGTGGCCATCGGCTGCACCGGCGGGCAGCACCGCTCGGTGTTCCTGGTCGAGCAGCTGGCGCGGTTGTTCGGCGCCCGCTGGGGTGCGCTCAAGCGGCACCGCGAGCTCGACGCGACCTGACGAGACTTACGGCGCCTCGCTGCTCTCCAGCAGCTTGCGCACCGGCGCCGGCAGGCCCAGCCGGCCCCATTCCTGCGCGTCGACCCAGCGCGCCCCCTCGCCTTGCGGCTGGGCGCCTTCGAGCAGCACCGGGTGCAGGTGCAGATCCTTGTGGGTCAGCACGTGCACGAAAGCCGGCAGGTCTTTCACGCCGCGTTGCGCCTTCGGCGGCAGCGCGGCGAGCAGGTCGTCGCGGCTGTCGAACACCGGCAGGCAATAGAGCCCCGCCCAGATGCCCTTGGCCGGCCGCTTCTCCAGCCACACACGGCCTTGCGCATCGCGCGCCAGCAGCAGCCAGAGCGACTGCGCGCTGCGCTTGAGCTTGCGGGTCTTGACGGGGTAGCGCTCGGGCGCGCCTTCGCGCAGGCCCACGCAGGTCTTGTCGACCGGGCAGATCATGCAGCTCGGCTTGCGCGGCAGGCAGACCGTGGCGCCCAGGTCCATGAGCCCCTGCGTGTAGTGCGCAATGGCTTCGCGCTGCTCGGCGGGCGGCAGCAATTGCGTTGCCAGGTCCCACAGCGCGCGCTCCTGCGCCGACGACGACATGTCGCCGGCAAAGCCGAGCACGCGCGTCAGAACGCGCTTCACGTTGCCGTCGAGGATGGCGACGCGTTCGCCGAAGCAGAAGGCGGCAATCGCCGCGGCCGTGGAGCGGCCGATGCCGGGCAAGGTCACCAGCTCTTCGGCCGTGCGCGGAAACTCGCCGCCGAAGCGCGCGACCACGTCCTGCGCGCAGCGGTGCATGTTGCGCGCGCGGCTGTAGTAGCCCAGGCCGCTCCAGAGGCCGAACACCTCATCTTCGGTGCCGGCGGCCAGCGCCTTCACATCCGGAAATCGTTCGAGAAAGCGCGCGAAGTAGCCGAGCACCGTCGTCACTTGCGTCTGCTGGAGCATCACCTCCGACAGCCACACGCGGTACGGGTCGCGGGTGTTCTGCCACGGCAGCTGGCTGCGGCCGTGGCTGCGTTGCCAGGCCACGACCTGCGCGGCGAAGTCGGGGGGCAATCGAAGGGTCGCCGCCGCCGTGGAGGCGGAACGCTCAGGCCGCACGCAGTTCGCCGACAGCCGCAGCAGCGTCCTGCGGCTTGCCCTGCTGCGTGATGAGCGTGGTGAACTCGCGCAGGCGCAGATGCAGCTCGGCCAGGTTGCTCTCCTGCGCGGCCAACTCGAGCAGCCGCTCGTCGAGGTTGCCCGCCGCGCTCTGGATGCGCTCGATCGCTTCGATGCGCTTGCTGAAATTGCGACGCCGCTCCTTGAGCTGCGCATCGATCTGCGCGCTCGCGCCCTTGCTCCAGCGCTCGACCTCGGTCATGGCGGCCTCGTTCACGAGCCGCAGCCGGCTGGCCAGCGCGCGCACCAGCTTGTCGCAGAAGTCGGCCTGTGCAAGCTTCAGCAGGTTGCCCACGCCCAGGTAGTGGATGTGGCTGCGTTCGATCTGGCTCAGCTCCTGCTCGAAGCCCGTGAGGTCGGGCTCGGCCGGCGCCTGCAAGGTAAAGCCCTGCTCGGCGTTGAGCTGGCGGAAGGTGGCGTGCAGCATCGACTGGATCTCGGCCGTGGTCGCCTGCACTTCGCGCAGGTTGTTGCGCAGCGAGTCGAAGGTCTCGGCGTACACCTTGCGCACATTGAACTTGACGCCGGGGCGCTTGAGCGCCGCCGACAGCCGCACCATGTCGGCCTTGAGCGCGGTGCGCCCGAGCACGGCATACACCTCGCGCAGCAGCTTGCCCTGCACCGAACGCAGCGCCAGGATGCGCGTGTTGCTGCCTTCGAACTCGGCGTGCTCCTGGTCGATGCGCGCGCGCATGTGGCGGATCACCGAAACGTTCTTGCCGCGCAGCCCCTGCAGTTCGAGCGCCTGCTCGGACAGGTCGCGCTGCCGCACTTTGAGGATGCGTTCGGCCTCGGTGCGCAGCGAGGTCATGCCGGCATCGACCGCGAGCCGCAGCATAGTCTCGCGCTTGCCGAGCACGCCTTCGCCCAGCAGGGCTTCGAGCGCCGGCAGGCGGCTGGCCTCGAGCAGCGGCACGTCGCGCTGGATCTTGGCCTGCAGGCCCTTCTGCGCCGACACCGGCAGCACCTGCGCCAGCGGCACTTCGAGCAGGCGGGCCGCGCTGTCGCGCTGGCGCTCGATCTGCTGTGCGATCTGCGCGGGCGTGCTCAGCGTGTCCCACATGGTGTCAATCTTGTTGAGCACCACGAAGCGCGTGTTGTTGCCCTCGTCCTCGGTAATGAGGTGTTCGCGCCAGATCGACAGGTCGGAGCGCGTGACGCCGGTTTCGGCGCCCAGGATGAAGACGACCGCGTGCGCCTGCGGAATCAGGCTCACCGTGAGCTCGGGCTCGGCGCCAATCGCGTTCAGGCCCGGGGTGTCGAGAATCACCAGCCCCTGCTCCAGCAGCGGGTGCGGCATGTTCAGCACCGCATGGCGCCAGCGCGGAATCTCGACGCGGCCCTCGGTGTCCTGCACCGGGTTGTCGTCGGGCGTTTCGTCGTTCCAGAAACCCAGCGTGCGGGCTTCGTCCTTGGCGACCCAGCGCACCTCGGCCACCTTGCCCATGGCCTGCGCCAGTTGCTCGGCGTTGCTCACGTCGATGGCGATCTCGGTCCAGCGCGAAGGCTTCTCGCGCCAGTGGGCGAGCGAGTGCGGCTCCAGGCGGGTCTCGATGGGCAGCAGGCGCAGCTTCGGCGACAGGGCGGGGTCGTAGCCCAGCTCGGTCGGGCACATCGTCGTGCGGCCCGCGCTCGCGGGCATGATGCGCCGCCCGTAGCCGGCAAAGAAGATGGCGTTGATCAGCTCCGACTTGCCGCGCGAGAACTCCGCGACGAAGGCGACCATGACCTTGCTGGTGCGGATCTGCGTTTCGAGGCCGCGCAGGCGCTCGGCCACCGCCTGGTCGAGCAGCTCGTTCTCTGTCAGCCAGCGGGACAGCCACTGCAGCCGGCGGGCGAAGTTGCTCCGCCAGGCACCGTGCTGATCGAGTTGTTGGTTGAAAGAGCGGCTCAAGGGAAATATGTAAGGATTAGCTTACAAATATAGCATCGGGAGGCGTGCAACAACCGTTTCCGGGGCATTCCATTCGCGGCGCGGGACGGCTACTTCTGGCAATTGGGGCAGTAGTAGGTGGAGCGCTGGCCCTGCTTGAGCAGGCGAATCGGCGTTGCACAAACCCGACAAGGCTCGCCGGCCCGGCCGTAGACGGTCGCCTCGAGCTGGAAATAACCGTTCTGGCCGTCGATGTTCGAGAAGTCGCGCAGCGTGCTGCCGCCCTTCTCGACCGCGCGCGCCAGGATCTCGCGCACCGCCGCATGCAGCTTGGCCGCACGCGGCCGGCTGATGCGCGCCGCCGACAGCGTGGGCCGGATGCCGGCCTGGAACAGCGCCTCCGACGCATAGATGTTGCCCACGCCCACCACCACGTCGCCCGCCAGCAGCACCTGCTTGACGGCCGTCTTGCGCTTCTTGAGGCCGGCATGAAAAACGTCGAGGTCGAAGTCCTCGCCCAGCGGCTCCATGCCCAGGCCGCCGAGCAGCTTGATGGCCCAGGGCTCGTCTTCGTTCTCCACATAGACCACGGCGCCGAAGCGGCGCGGGTCGTTCAGCCGCAGGGTGCCGAGGTCGGTCACGAGGTCGAAGTGGTCGTGCGCGCCGGGCGGCGGCAGCACCTTGTCGAAACGCAGGCTGCCCGACATGCCCAGGTGCAGCAACAGGATGCCGCGGTCCAGGTCGATCAGCAGGTATTTGCCGCGCCGGCGCACCTGCAGCACGCGCCTGCCCACCAGCGCTTCGGGCAGCACCATCAGGGCCCAGCGCAAGGGTTTGCCGATGCGCACCGCGTCGATGCGCGCGCCCGCGATGCGGTCGGCAATGCCGCGCCGGGTGACTTCGACTTCGGGTAATTCGGGCATGAAAAGTAAATCTCCGGCAAATGCGAACGGCGACGAAGCCCCACGCGGCGCACGTTCAAAAGCCTGGATTATTATGGTCGGATGAACCTTCCGCCCCGCCGACACCGCCTTGCGGCGGCCGCGTCTTTAGTCTTGCTGGCCTGCGCGGTTCACGCGCAAACCACCGATCCCGCAGCGCCCACCAGCCCCGCACCCGTCATCGAACGGTCCGCCCCGGCCAAGCCCGCAATCCGGCCGCGCGCCGTGGCCGCCAAGGCCGCCGCCGAGCCCGCGCCGCAGCCGTCGGCGCTCACCGCCGACCTGTTCTACGAAATCCTGATGGGCGAGATGACCACTCGCTCCGGCGACCCCGGCTCCGGCTACGCGCTGGTGCTCGACGCCGCACGCCGGCTGCGCGACGGCAAGCTGTTCCAGCGCGCGGTCGAGATCGCGCTGCAATCGCGCTCCGGCGACGCGGCGCTGGCGGCAGCCCGTGCCTGGCAGGAAACGCTGCCCGCCTCGCGCGACGCGCGGCGCATCGAACTGCAGATCCTGATCGCGCTCAACCGCATCGGCGAAACGGTCGAGCCGCTGCGCGCCGAAGTCGCGGCCACCTCGCAGATCGAACGCCCGCTGCTGATGGCCGTGATCGCGCGCAACTACTCGCGCGCCACGGACAAGAAGCTGGCCGCGTCGGTGGTCGAGCAGGCGCTGTCCGACGAACTGAAGAACCCGGTCACCGGCGGCCTGGCGTGGGCCACCGTCGGCCGGCTGCGCCTGAACGCGGGCGATGCCTCCGGCGCGCTGGAAGCCGCGCGCAAGGGCCAGGACATCGATCCGGCGTCCGACGCCCCTGCCGCGCTGGCGCTCGAGATGATCGACCCCGGCCAGCCGCTGGCCGAGCCCATCGTCACGCGCTTCCTGAACAACAACCCCAAGGCCGCGCCCGACCTGCGCATCGCCTATGCGCGCGTGCTGGTCGAGAACCGGCGTTTTGCCGACGCGGCCACGCAGCTGCAGGCGCTGACCACGCAGCGCCCCGAACTGCCCGAGCCCTGGCTGCTGCTCGGCAGCCTGCAGATGCAGGCCAAGCAGGACGCGGCCGCCGAGACTTCGCTCAAGCGCTTCATCGAACTCACGGCCAGCCCGGCCAAGGACGCCGGCGATGCGGTCGACCGCAAGCGCACCGTGTCGCAGGCCTACTTCGCGCTGTCGCAACTGGCGGAGCGCCGCAAGGATTTCACGGCGGCCGAGCGCTGGCTCTCGCGCGTCGACGGCGCCGATGAAATCGTGGCCGCGCAGACCCGCCGCGCGGCCCTGCTCGCACGCCAGGGCAAGCTGCCGCAGGCGCGCGAACTCATCCGCGCCCTGCCCGAGCGCACCGCCGACGACAAGAAGCAGAAGTTCCTCGCCGAGGTGCAGCTGCTGCGCGACGCCAAGCAGTACCAGGCCGCCTACGACATGCTGGCGCAAGCCTCGGCCGCCGCGCCGGACGACGCCGACCTCGTCTATGACCAGTCGATGGTCGCCGAGAAGCTCAACCGCCTCGACGACATGGAGCGCCTGCTGCGTCGGCTCATCGAGCTCAAGCCCGACAACCAGAACGCCTACAACGCACTGGGCTACTCGTTCGCCGATCGCAAGATCCGGCTCGACGAGGCGCGCACGCTGATCCAGAAGGCGGTGCAGCTGGCACCGGACGATCCGTTCATTGCCGACAGCCTGGGCTGGGTCGAGTTCCGCCTCGGCAACACGAACGAGGCGATCCGCATCCTCGAAGCGGCCTACAAGACGCGCCCCGATCCCGAGATCGGCGCGCACTTCGGCGAAGTGCTGTGGAGCACCGGCCAGAAAGACCGCGCGATCACGATCTGGAAGGAAGCCCTGCTGAGCGACGCCGAGAACGAAACGCTGCAGGAGACGCTCAAGCGCCTGCGCGTGAAGCCCTGAACATGGCGCTGGCACGGGCACGGGCGCTTTCGCCGCAACACATCGACCTCGGCCGTCGCACGCTGCTGGCGGCGGGCGGCGCCGCGCTGCTTGTCATGACGGGCTGCGCGCAGCTGTCGGGCGGCGGCGCCAAGGCGCCCGCGACCTCGGACAGCTGGAGCGGCCGCATGTCGCTTCGCATCGAGAGCGAGCCGGTGCAGACCTTTGCCGCGCTGTTCGAGTTGCGCGGTTCCGCCGAAGCCGGCGACCTCACCTTGACCACGCCCATCGGCAGCACGCTCGCGCAGCTTCACTGGGCACCGGGCGAAGCGCTGCTGAAAGACGGCAGCCACACACGGCGCTTCGACTCGGTCGACGCGCTGATCGAAGCGGCCACCGGCGCCGCCATTCCGGTGGGCGCATTGTTCGGCTGGCTGGCGGGCCGCAACGAGTCCGTGCCCGGCTGGAAGCCCGACCTCGGGCAGCTCGCCAACGGCCGGCTGGCGGCGGTTCGCGAATCGCCGAGCCCGCGGGCCGACCTGCGCATCGTGTTCGAACGGTCATGAAGGCGATCTACGACCTTCCCGCGCCGGCCAAGCTCAACCTCTTCCTGCACATCACCGGCCGCCGCGACGACGGCTACCACCTGCTGCAATCGGTCTTCATGCTGATCGACTGGTGCGACACGTTGCACGTCGAACTGCGCCGCGACGGCCAACTGAGCCGCGAAGACCTGACGACCGAACTGCCGGCCGACGACCTGGTCATTCGCGCCGCGCGCGCCCTGCAGGCATTCGCGGCTCCGGGCCAGGGCGCGCACATCGGCGTGGCCAAGCACGTGCCGGCGCAGGCGGGCATGGGCGGCGGCTCATCGGACGCCGCCACCTGCCTGCTCGCGCTGAACCGCCTGTGGGGGCTGAACCTGCCGCTGTCGCGCCTGGCCCACATCGGGCTGAAGCTCGGTGCCGACGTTCCTTTCTTCCTCGGTGGCCACAATGCGTGGGTCGAGGGCGTCGGGGAGCTGCTGACACCGGTTACACTCCCTCCCGCGCATTTCGCGGTGGTCAAACCACCCGAGGGGCTCGATACCCGATTAATTTTTTCAGCAACAGATCTTGAACGTTCAACTCCTGTTGCTATAATCACAGGCTTTGCTGCACAGAGCGAATCGCTCGAAGCGACAAGCCAGAGAATCTCGGTTTTGAGCGACTCGGTTTTCGACTTCGGTCGCAACGACCTGCAGCCGGTTGCACAGCGGCTTTGCCCCGCGGTCACCGACGCCATCGAATGGCTCGGCGCCCAAGGGTTGAAGGCACGAATGACCGGCTCCGGAAGTTCGGTGTTCGCGAAACTGCCGCAAGCGCCGCACGAAGCGGAACTGCCGCAAGCCCCCGAGGGCTGGCAGGTTCGTCAATGCGGCAACCTGGAAGTTCATCCACTGTGTGGGTGGGCAACCTGAAGATGGTCGGATCGTTCATTCGGTTCGACGCGACATATATCGGTTGATGGTGAAAACCATCGACCTGTGTAGGGGAGTCGCCAAGCTGGTTAAGGCACTGGATTTTGATTCCAGCATGCAAAGGTTCGAATCCTTTCTCCCCTGCCAAATCTTCAAAGACTGCGGCCCAACGGCCGCAGTCTTCGTTTGCAGCCCACCCGCTGCAATAATCGGCGACCCACCGGTCGCCACGCATCACAAACCTTTTGGCGGCTTTCTCAGCCAATTCGCACTGCCGGGACGCGCTCATGCAGGCCAACCACCCTGATTTCATGGTTTTCACCGGCAACGCCAATCCTGGCCTTGCCGCGGAAATCGCGCACAACCTCGGCACGTCGCTGGGCGCCGCCCGCGTCGGCCGTTTCTCCGATGGTGAAGTCACCGTCGAGATCAACCAGAACGTCCGGGCCCGCGATGTGTTCGTCGTGCAGTCGACCTGCGCGCCGACCAACGAAAACCTGATGGAACTGCTGATCATGGTCGACGCGCTCAAGCGCGCTTCGGCCGAACGCATCAGCGCCGTGATCCCCTACTTCGGCTATGCCCGCCAGGACCGCCGCCCGCGCTCCAGCCGCGTGCCGATCTCGGCCAAGGTCGTGGCCAACCTGCTGGAAACCGTCGGCGTCGAGCGCGTGCTCACGATGGACCTGCACGCCGACCAGATCCAGGGCTTCTTCGACATTCCGGTCGACAACATCTACGCCTCGCCGGTTCTGCTGGGCGACCTGCGCGCCAAGAACTACGAAGACCTGATCGTGGTCTCGCCCGACGTCGGCGGCGTGGTTCGTGCCCGCGCGCTGGCCAAGCAACTGAACTGCGACCTCGCCATCATCGACAAGCGCCGCCCGAAGGCCAACGTCAGCGAAGTCATGAACGTCATCGGCGAGATCGACGGCCGCAACTGCGTGATCATGGACGACATGATCGACACGGCCGGCACGCTGGTCAAAGCGGCCGAAGTGCTGAAAGAGCGCGGCGCCAAGAGCGTCTACGCCTACTGCACGCACCCGATCTTCTCGGGCCCGGCCATCGAGCGCATCACGCAGGGCTCGGCCCTGGACGAAGTGGTCGTGACCAACACCATTCCTCTTTCCGATGCGGCCCTGGCCTGCGGAAAGATCCGCCAGCTCTCCGTGGCACCGTTGATCGCCGAAACGATCCAGCGCATTGCCAAGGGCGAGTCGGTGATGAGTTTGTTCTCGGACCAGGACAACCTGTTCTGATCTGAGCAAAAAGCGGGCGCCTCTCCAGTTTCGGACAGGCGCCCTTGTTGAACCGGAGTCTCACTGGTCGCGGTGGACTCTCACAGGAGCTAACTATGAAATTCGTCGCTTTTGAGCGCGCAAAGCAGGGCACGGGTGCGAGCCGCCGTCTCCGCATCTCGGGCAAGACCCCCGGTATCGTCTACGGTGGCGACACCCAGCCGCAACTGATCGAGATCGATCACAACGCGCTGTGGCACGCCCTGAAGAAGGAAGCCTTCCACGCGAGCGTGCTCGAGATGGAAATCGACGGCGCTGTCAGCAAGGTCCTGCTGCGCGACGTGCAATACCACCCGTTCCGCCAACTGGTGCAACACATCGACTTCCAACGCGTCGATGCCAAGACCCGCATGACCATGAAGGTGCCGCTGCACTTCAAGGGTGAAGAAGAATCCGAAGCCGTCAAGATCGACCTGAACCTGGTCAACCACGTGACGACCGAACTCGAGCTGAACTGCCTGCCGAGCGATCTGCCCGAGTTCATCGAAGTCGACCTGTCGGGCCTGAAGAAGAACGGCACCGTCACGCTGAAGGACATCAAGCTGCCCAAGGGCGTGAAGTGGGTCAGCCACGGCAAGGTCAACCCGGTGCTGGCTTCGGCCGTGTCGCCGGCGGCTGAAGAAGTCGACGCTCCCGCCGAAGGCGCTGCCGATGCAGCCGCCGCCGCACCGGCCGGCAAGGGTGGCAAGGCTGCTCCGGCTGCCAAGACCCCCGCCGCGAAGACTGCCAAGAAGTAATCTTCTTTCGCATCCGCTGCTGCAGAAGGCCCGCCCCGTGCGGGCCTTCTGCTTTTTCGGGGCGAGATAATCCCAACCATGATCAAGCTGTTCGTCGGCCTCGGAAACCCGGGCCCAGAGTACGAAGCCACGCGGCACAACGCGGGCTTCTGGTGGATCGACGCCCTGGCGCGCGACTGGAAACTCAACCTCGTGCCCGAGCGCGGCTACCACGGCCTCGCGGCGCGCGCCAGCATCGGCGGCCAGAGCATCTGGCTGCTGGAGCCGCAGACCTTCATGAACCTGTCGGGCAAGTCGGTGGCCGCGCTCGCGCGCTTCTTCAAGATCGCGCCCGAAGAAATCCTCGTGGTGCACGACGAGCTCGACGTGGTGCCCGGCCAGGCCAAGCTCAAGTTCGGCGGCAGCCACGCCGGCCACAACGGCCTGCGCGACATCCACGCGCAACTCGGCACCGGCGACTACTGGCGACTGCGCCTGGGCATCGGCCACCCCGGCGTGAAGTCGGAGGTGGTCAACTGGGTGCTCAAGAAGCCGCTGAAGGAACAACGCGAAGCCATCGAGGACGCGATCGTCCGCACGCTGCATGCGACACCCGCGCTGGTCGCGGGCGAGATGGAAAAGGCAACGCTGCTGATTCACACGAGCAAACCGCCACGGCCCAAACCGCCGCGGCGGGAGCCCGGCGACGAGGGCGCGCCTGCCGCCACCTAGCCGGCCACTGGAGCGCAGGGAGGGAGAGAAACAAAAATGAGAAAGACGAGAACAAGAACAGGCGCCTGGAAGATCGGGATTGCTATATTTTCAATAGCAACCTGCATCCATTCCACAGGCGTTCTCGCGCAGGAAGGCTCAGGCAAGACCTGGCGTTGCGGCAACAGCTACACCGACCGCCCCTGCGAAGGCGGCAAGACGGTGCGGGTGGACGACAGCCGCAGCACGCAGGACCGGCAGGCCGCCGACGCCGCCACGCGCAGCGTCAGAACCCAGGCCGACCAGATGGAGCGCAGCCGCCTGGCGCAGGAAAAAGCCGCCTACGACCGCGACCAGCGCGCGGCGCGCGAAGGCCGGAGCGCCGCCCTTGCCGAACGGCGGCTCGCGCTGGCCGAGCAAAGAGAACAGGAGCACGCCCGCAAGTCGGCCGCGGAACCGCGCAAGCCCAGCGCGAGCTTCAAGGGCGCCCCGGCCGACAAGCTGGCCAGCGACGCGCCCAAGAAGAGAAAGAAGCGAAAGTCCGCCGGCTCAGACGCCGCTTGATGCAGCAGCGGCCGTCGTCACCTTGATGGCCGTGAGACGCTGGTACTTCTGCATCAGCGTCTCGCGGCTTTCCACATGCTCGGGGTTCAGCGGAATGCAGGCCACCGGGCAGATCTGCACGCACTGCGGCTCGTCGAAGTGGCCGACGCATTCGGTGCACTTGTGCGGGTCGATCTCGTAGAACGCCTCGCCCATGTAGATCGCATCGTTCGGGCACTCGGGCTCGCAGACATCGCAGTTGATGCATTCGTCGGTGATCATGAGGGCCATCCCCCGATTATCGCGGGACCGCGCGGGCAAGCCGCCGGTGAATGACAAAGGCCACATTCAGGGCACACTTGTTGCAGGAGTCAGTTATGCTGCGCCCCGCCCCATGAGCCTGTTTCTACTAAAGCGCCTTGCCACGCTGATCGGCACCTTGATCGGCGCCTCGGTCATCGTCTTCCTCGTCCTGGAGATCCTGCCCGGCAACGCCGCGCAGATGCTCATGGGCCCCGATGCTTCGCCCGACGCGGTGGCCGCCCTTGCCACCAAGCTGGGTCTCGACCAGCCCGCATGGACGCGCTACTGGCACTGGATCGGCGGCCTGCTCACCGGCAACCTCGGCGACAGCTACGCCTACAGCTCGCCCGTGCTCGACCTGATACTCGAACGCCTCGCGCTGACCGTGCCGCTGGCCCTGCTCGCCATGGCCATCACGACCGTGCTCGCGCTTCTGGTGGGCGTGACGGCGGCCGCGCGCCACAACAAGCTCGGCGACGTGGGCCTCATGGGCATGGCCCAAGTCGGTATCGCCATTCCGAATTTCTGGTTCGCGATTCTGCTGATCCTGGTGTTCTCGGTGCAGTTGCAGTGGTTCTCGGCCGGCGGCTTCGAGGGCTGGGGCGACGGCTTCTTCGCGGGCATCAAGTCGCTGCTGCTGCCCGCCCTTTCGCTGGCCGTGGTGCAGGCCGCGATCCTGGCGCGCATCACCCGTTCCGCCGTGCTCGAGGTGATGCGCGAAGACTTCGTGCGCACCGCGCGCGCCAAGGGCGTGTCGCAGCGCATGGTGCTGTGGACCCACGTGCTGCGCAACGCCATGATCCCCGTCATCACGGTGATGGGCATGCAGTTTTCCGAGCTGCTCGCGGGCACCATCGTGGTCGAAAACGTGTTCTACCTGCCCGGCCTAGGCCGCCTCATCTTCCAGGCCATCAGCAACCGCGACCTGATCGTGGTGCGCAACTGCGTGATGCTGCTCGCCGCGCTCGTGGTCATCGTGAACTTCGTGGTCGACGTGCTCTACGCCGTGATCGATCCGCGCATCAAGGCGAGCGACATATGAGCACCGTCACCGCCCCCAGCGCCGCCGCGCTCACGGTGCCGGGCTTCTGGCGCCGCGCGCTGCACCACCGCAGCTTCGTGCTGGGCGGCGTGCTGACGCTGCTGCTGCTGCTGGCCGCCGCCGTCTCGCTCGTATGGACGCCTTGGTCGCCCTACGACATGGACATGGCCAACAAGCTCAAGCCGCCGTCGGGCTCGCACTGGCTGGGCACCGACACCTACGGGCGCGACGTGGCCTCGCTGCTGCTGGTGGGCGCGCGCGCGTCGATCCTCGTGGGCGTCATTGCCGTGGGCATCGGCCTCGTGGTCGGCACCGCGCTGGGCCTGCTCGCGGCCGCCAGGCGCGGCTGGGTCGAGGAAGCCATCATGCGGCTCACCGACTTCTCGCTCGCGTTCCCTGCCATCCTGTCGGCCATCATGATGACGGCCGTGTTCGGCGCGGGCATCGTCAACGCGATCATCGCGATCGGCATCTACAACATTCCCACGTTCGCGCGCATCACGCGCGCATCGGCCAATGCCATCTGGTCGCGCGAATACGTGGCCGCCGCGCGCGCCTGCGGCAAGGGCCAGTTCGCCATCACCATGCAGCACGTGCTGCCGAACATCTCGGCCGTGTTGATCGTGCAGATCACCATCCGCTTCGCCATCGCCATCCTCGCGGAAGCCGCGCTGTCTTACCTCGGCCTGGGCACGCAGCCGCCGCAGCCGTCGTGGGGCCGCATGCTCAGCGAGGCGCAGACGATGATGTTCCAGTCGCCCCTGCTCGCGGTGTTCCCCGGCATGGCGATCGCGTTCGCGGTGCTCGGCCTGAACCTGCTGGGCGACGGCCTGCGCGACTTGCTCGACCCGCGCCTTGCGCGCGCAAGGTAAGCCCATGCCCCTTCTCGAAGTCAACAACCTCCACATCGGCCTGCAGACCCAGCGCGGGCCGGCGCAGGCCGTGCGCGGCGTGTCGTTCTCGCTGGAGCGCGGCGAAACGCTGGGCATCGTCGGCGAGTCGGGCTGCGGCAAGTCGATCACCGTGATGTCACTGATGGGCCTGCTGCCCGCCAGCGCCGACGTCACGGGCAGCATCAAGTTCGATGGCACCGAGCTGGTCGGCCGCGACGAAAAATCCATGTGCCAGATCCGTGGCAACCGCATCGGCATGATCTTCCAGGAGCCGATGACGGCGCTGAACCCGGTGCACACCATCGCGCGCCAGGTCGGCGAGCCGCTGCGGCTGCATCGCGGCCTGTCGAAGGCCGAAGCGCGCAAGGAAGTGCTCGCGCTGCTCGAGCGCGTGGGCATTCCCGACGCCGCATCGCGCCTGGACGCCTACCCGCACCAATTCTCGGGCGGCCAGCGCCAGCGCATCGGCATTGCCATGGCGCTGGCTTGCGGCCCCGACCTGCTGATTGCCGACGAGCCCACGACCGCGCTCGACGTCACCATCCAGAAGCAGATCCTCGAACTCATCCAGGGCCTCGTGGCCGAGCGCGGCATGGCGCTGATCCTGATCTCGCACGACCTGGGCGTGATCGCACAGACCGTCTCGAAGATGCTCGTGATGTACGGCGGCAGCGTGGTCGAGAGCGGGCCGACCGAGGCCGTGTTCGCGCGCCGCGCCCACCCCTACACGCAGGGCCTGTTCGCCGCGCGCCCCGCCATCGGCGCGCCGCGCGGCCTGCGCCTGGCCACCATCAAGGGCAGCGTGCCCGAGCTGGTCGACCTGCCCAAGGGGTGCCCGTTCGCGGGCCGCTGCAGCTACACCGTCGACGCCTGCCACACCACGCGGCCACCGGCCACGATGCTGCCGCACGACCACGCGGTGCGCTGCATCCGGCTCGAAGAAATCGCGACCGAAGTCGCTACTGCTTCATGAGCGAGAACACCACCGCCGCGCCGCTGCTGCAGGTCACCGACCTCGTGCGGCACTACGCGTTGCCGCGCGAAAAACTCTTCGGCCCGCCGCCGACCGTGAAGGCGCTGAACGGCGTGAGCTTCGAGGTGCAGGCCGGCCAGAGCATGGGCATCGTCGGCGAATCGGGCTCGGGCAAGTCGACCATCGCGCGCCTCGTGATGGCGCTCGACGTGCCGACTTCGGGCAGCGTGCGCCTCGAAGGCCGCGACCTGCACACGCTGCCCAGGGCCGAACTGCGCAATGCGCGGCGCGACTTCCAGATGGTGTTCCAGGACCCCTACGGTTCGCTCGACCCGCGCCAGACCGTGGCGCGCATCGTCGCCGAGCCGCTCGAAGCGCTGGCCGAAACCAGCCGCGCCGAGCAGCGCGAGCGCGCATCCGAAGCGCTCGCCGCCGTCGGCCTGCGCACCACCGACATGGACAAGTACCCGCACGAGTTCTCGGGCGGGCAGCGCCAGCGCATCGCCATTGCGCGCGCGCTCATCACGCGGCCCAAGCTCATCGTGGCCGACGAGCCCGTGAGCGCGCTCGACGTGTCGGTGCAGGCGCAGGTGCTCAACCTCATGCAGGACCTGCAGCAGCAATTCGGCATCAGCTACCTGCTCATCAGCCACGACCTCGCGGTGGTCAACCACCTGTGCGACGACGTGTGCGTGGTGTGGAAGGGCAAGATCGTCGAGCAGGGCCCGCCGGCCGAACTCTTCCAGCACGCGCAGCACCCCTACACGCGCACGCTGCTCGAAGCCGTGCCGCGCACGCCCGCCGGCGGCACGCTGCTGCCGGCCTGACATCGGCGTGCCGCGGGCCGCGCCTAGGATGAGTAGGTCATAAGCATCTGGTTGCGCCAAGGCCATCACCTCGCGGATGATGCTTGCCCCTTGTTCCGTGGACTTTGCTTCATGCTCAAACGACGCACCCTGCTCGCCACCGGCGCCGCCGCCCTCGCACCGCTGGTGCTGCCGACCCATGCGCTCGCGCAAAGAAAAAAAGACGCACTGGTGATCGGCCTCACGCTCGAGCCCACGGGCCTGGACCCCACGGCCAAGGCCGGCGCCGAGATTGCCGAGGTGGTGCTCTACACGGTGTTCGAAACGCTCACCAAGATCAACGCCGACAGCAGCGTCACGCCCTTGCTGGCCGAGAGCTGGGAGATCTCCCCCGACCTGAAGACCTACACCTTCAGGCTCAAGCGCGGCGTCAAGTTCCAGAACGGCGAGCCCTTCAACGCGCAAAGCGTGAAGTTCTCGTTCGAGCGCGCGGCCGCGGCCAACAGCACCAACAAGGACAAGCGCACCTTCACCAACATCGCGGTGCAGGTGCTCGACGATCACACCGTGGTGCTCATCAACAAGGAGGTCGAGCCCGACCTGCTGTTCCTGCTGGGCCAGGCCTCCGCCATCCTGGTCGAGCCGAAGACCGTCGAGACCAATGCCACCAAACCCGTGGGCACCGGCCCCTACAGGCTCGACAACTGGGCCAAGGGCTCGAGCATCGTGCTGGCCAAGTGGGACGGCTTTCGCAATGCCGACGCGGTGCAGATCCGCAAGGCCAGCTTCCGCTTCATCTCGGAGCCGGCCGCGCAGACCGCCGCGCTGCTGTCGAACGACATCGACCTGTTCCCGCACGCCTCGGTGTCGCGCAGCCTGTCGCAGTTCCAGAACGACAAGCGCTTCCAGATCGTGTTCAACGCCTCGCTCGGCAAGACCATCCTGGCCATCAACAACAAGCGCAAGCCGCTGGACGACGTGCGCGTGCGCCGTGCCATCTCGGCGGCCATCGACCGCAAGGCCGTGATCGAGGCGGCGGTGGACGGGCGCGGCGTGCCCATCGGCAGCCACTACGTGCCGGGCTTGCCGGGCTATGTCGACACCACCGGCGTGAACCCGTACAACATCGAGAAGGCGAAGAAACTGCTGGCCGAGGCCGGCGTGAAGACACCGCTCGAACTCGAGCTGGTGCTGCCGCCCCCGCCCTACGCGCGGCAAGGCGGCGAGCTGATCGCGGCGCAGCTGGCCAAGGTCGGCATCGTCGCGAAGATCCAGAACGTCGAGTGGGCGCAGTGGATCAGCGGCACCTACGGCAACAAGAACTACGACCTCTCGCTGATCCTGCACGTCGAGCCCTTCGACCTGGTGAACTACACCAAGCCGGAGTACTACTGGGGCTACCAGTCGGCCAGGTTCAACGAGACCTTCGACAAGGCGCGCAACGCCGCGCGCCCCGCCGACCGCCTGCGCTACCTCGGCGACGCGCAGCGGCTGCTGGCGGAAGACGCGGCCAACGTGTTCCTGTTCCAGCCGCAGTTCATCACCGTTGCCTCGCGCAACCTGCGCGGGCTGTGGAAGGACGCGCCGATCTTCGTGAACGACATCGCGGCGCTGTCCTGGGCCTGAGCCGGCAGGCGCGACAAGGCCCCCGGCATACGGGAACGTCCCGAGGAAAAACCGCCCCGCGGGCCGCGCACCGGCGTTCCCGCTGCGAGAGAATGACCGGCTGCGCACGTGGCATCTTTCGTGCTGCGTGTCGTGTCTTTCGCGGCGTCGCGCCTCCCTTCGGGGCACGGCGCACGCCGAAGCAGTCATTCGAACCTGGCTTGTTTTTCCGGAGATCACACGTATGTTGAACCGCCGCACCCTCCTTACCACCGCTGGCGCCACCGTCGCGCTGGCCACCCCGCTCGCCGGCATGGCGCAGGGCAGGAAGGACGCCATCGTGATCGGCATGGCGCTGGAGCCGCCGGGGCTCGACCCGACCAGCGGCGCCGCCGCCGCCATCGCGGAAGTGGTGCAGTACAACATCCTGGAGACGCTCACCAAGATCAATTCCGACGGCAGCGTCACGCCCCTGCTGGCCGAGTCCTGGGAAATCTCGCCCGACCTGAAGACCTACACCTTCAAGCTCCGGCGCGGCGTGAAGTACCAGAACGGCGAGCCCTTCAACGCGGCCGCCGTCAAGTTCTCGTTCGACCGCGCCGGCGGCGAGAAGAGCACCAACAAGGACAAGCGCACCTTCTCCGCCCTCAGCACGCAGGTGGTCGATGACTACACCGTGGTGGTCATCAACAAGGAGATCGACCCCGACCTGCCCTTCGTGCTGGGCCAGGCCACGGCCGTGATCGTCGAGCCCAAGAGCGCCGAGGGCAACGCCACCAAGCCGGTGGGCACCGGCCCCTACAAGCTGGACAACTGGGCCAAGGGCTCGTCGATCACGCTGAGCAAGTGGGAGGGCTTTCGCAGCCCCGCCACCGCGAAGATCAACAAGGTCACGTTCCGCTTCATCTCCGACACCGCCGCGCAGGCCGCGGCCGTGCTGTCGGGCGACATCGACGTGTTCCCGCGCATCGGCACGCGCGTGGTGCCGCAGTTCAAGATGAACCCGCAGTTCCAGGTGATCCTGGCCGGCTCGCGCGCCAAGACCATCCTGGCGATCAACAACCGCAAGAAGCCGCTGGACGACGTGCGCGTGCGCCGCGCCATCCTCGCGGCCATCGACCGCAAGGCCGTGATCGAAGGCGCGGCCGACGGCTTCGGCGTGCCCATCGGCAGCCACTACGTGCCGGGCGCGGCGGGCTATGTCGACACCACCGCCATCAACCCCTTCGACATCGAGAAGGCCAAGAAGCTGCTGGCCGAAGCCGGCGTGAAGACGCCGCTCGAGCTCAAGATGACCTTGCCCCCGCCGCCGTACGCGCGTCAGGGCGGCGAGGTGATCGTGGCCGAGCTGGCCAAGATCGGCATCGTGGTGAAGGTGCAGAACGTCGAGTGGGCGCAGTGGCTCAGCGGCACCTACGGCAACAAGGACTACGACCTGTCGATCGTCTCGCACGTCGAGCCCTTCGACCTGGGCAACTACGCCAAGTCGGACTACTACTGGGGCTACCAGTCGAAGCCCTTCGACACGCTGTTCGACAAGATCAAGAGCACAGCCAACGCCGCCGAGCGCAACAAGCTGCTCGGCGACGCGCAGAAGATGCTGGCCACCGACGCGGCCAACGGCTTTTTGTACCAGCCGCAGTTCCCGACCGTGGCCAAGAAGAACGTCAAGGGCATCTGGAAAGAGAACCCGATCTTCGTGAACGACCTGTCGGCGCTCTCGTGGGGCTGAACGAACTGAGCGCGCAGGAGCTTGCCGCGGCCTACCGCGACCGCAAGCTCTCGCCGGTGGAGGTCACGCAGGCCGTCATCGCGCAGATCGAAAGCTGGGAGCCGCACCTGCAGGCCACCTGGCTCTTCAGGCCCGAGGCCGCGCTCGAGCAGGCGCGTGCATCGGAGGCGCGCTGGCAGCGCGGCGACGCACGCGGCCCGCTCGACGGCGTGCCCGCGACCATCAAGGAAAACATCGCCACGCGCGGCGACCCGCTGCCCGCGGGCACCGCCGCCGTCGACCTCAAGCCCGCCACCGCCGACGCACCGCCGGCCGCGCGCCTGAAGGAAGCCGGCGCGGTGATCGTCAGCAAGACCACCATGCCCGACTACGGCATGTTGTCGTCGGGCCTGTCGAGTTTTCACACGCTCGCGCGCAACCCGTGGGACCTGCGGCTCACGCCGGGCGGCTCCAGCGCGGGGGCGGGCGCCGCCGCGGCGGCAGGCTACGGCCCGCTGCACCTGGGCACCGACATCGGCGGCTCGCTGCGCCTGCCCGCGAGCTGGTGCGGCGTCTTCACGCTCAAGCCGAGCCTGGGGCGCATTCCGATCGATCCGCCCTACATGGGCCGCGCCGCGGGCCCGATGACGCGCACCGTCGGCGATGCCGCGCTGGTGATGCAGGCGCTGGCCAAGCCCGATGCGCGCGACAGCATGGCGCTGCCCGCGCAGGACATCGACTGGGCCGCCTTCGACGTGTCGCCCGACCACTTGCGCGGCCTGCGCATCGGACTGCTGCTCGACGCGGGCTGCGGCCTGGCGGTCGAGCCCGAGATCCAGACGGCGGTCGAGCACGCGGCCCGCCTGTTCGAGAAGGCCGGCGCGGTCGTCGAGGTCATGCAGCCGTTCATGTCGCAGGCCATGCTCGACGGCATGGACCATCTGTGGCGCATGCGCTCGCTGGTGGACATGAAGGGGCTGCGCGCGGACCAGCGCTCGAAGGTGCTGCCCTACATCCGTGAGTGGGCCGAGAGCGCGGCCGAGTTCAGCGGCGAGCATGTGTTCCGCAGCTTCAGCCAGTTCCACGCCACGCGCGTGGCGGCCGTCAATGCGTGCGCACGCTTCGACTACGTGATCTCGCCGGTGTCGCCGAACATGCCGGCCGCGGCCGAACTGCCTTCGCCGACCAACGACCCCTTGCGCCCGCTGGAGCACATCGGGTTCACCGTGCCGTTCAACATGTCGGAGCAGCCGGCTTCGTCGGTGAACTGCGGCTACTCGGCGGGCGGACTGCCGATCGGGCTGCAGATCGCGGGGCAGCGCTTCGACGATCTGGGCGTGCTGCGCGTCTCGCGCGCCTTCGAGCAGATTCGCGAAGTGCAGCGGCCCTGGCCCGTCGTGCCTCGCGTGAGCAAGTAAGCGGCCAAGGCCTTCAAGAACGGGCGAACCTGCCGATAAAGAAGATTGCCCGGACATCGGGCGTCTTCTTTCTCAACAGGAGCCCGGATTGATCGTCAACCCGACCACTGCCAGCCCCCTCGTAACGTCCGGCGGCACGACCGCCTGGCGCACGAACAGCCCCGCCACCCCCACGGACACCGCCACCACGGCCACGACGGCCGTTTCAGTGAGCCTCGGGCAGGCCACCCCATCGGCCAACGCCCAGACCTACGCCATGCCCGGCCGCGCGGTCGCGGCATCGACGTGGGAGCAGAGCCCCGACGACGCAGTCTCCTCGCGCATGGCGGGCAACCTCGTCTACACCTCGCTGGCAACGCGGTTCAACGGACTGGGCGCGGCCATGCTCAAGCAGTTCGCCACGAACGCCGGCGACTTCTCGCAGTCGGTGGCGATCGGCGTGCAGGGCGCGAGCGCAACGGGCCTGCATGGCGGCGCCGACAACCAGATCACGCTGTCGGTCCGCACCGCCAGCGGCGCCACCGTCGCGCTGAGCCTGGGCAGCCAGAACGACGGCCTGGCGGTGCAGGTCAAGGTGTCGGGCGGCGAACTCAACGACGCCGAGCGCAAGGCGCTGGTGCAGCTTTCGGGCGCGTTCCAAAACGCCATCGACGGCCTGAGCGCGGTGCCGCCGACCCTGGCGCTCGGCGGCCTCGCCAACTTCGATTCGTCGGTGCTGTCGTCGGTCGATCTCAAGGCCGCCATCAAGTCCGACGGCAAGGGCGCCATCAACACGCTCGAGTTCCATGCCGACGCCAAGTCGCGCTCCGTGAACGCAAGCGGCCCGTCCGGCGCGGTGAAGGTCGACGTCGATCTGTCGAACCCAGCCATCCTCGGAAATTCCGCGCAGCAGGCGCAGGCCATGGCGCGCTACCTGCGGCAGGTCGATGCGGCGGGCAGCAAGGGCCAGGGCGACGCCGCGCTGGTGTCGATGTTCAAGGACGCCTTCTCCCAGTTGAACAGCAACTACGGCGTGAACGCCCCCATCGCGGGCCGCGAGGCGCCGGGCGTGATCGCGCTGAACGCCGGGGACCACAGCCTGCTGAGTGGCCTGGCCGACTTCAAGGCGTCGATGGTGCAGACCCCGAGTTCCTCGAACCCGATGCGGCCCGAGGAAGTCGACAGCTTCTCGTACAGGCTCTCGCAGGACACCAGCGTGACGGGCAAGGACCCGCTGAACCGCAACATCCACCAGGACCAGCAGGCGCAACTGAGCGCCAGCTTCCACCGCGCGCTGTCGCCGGGGGTGTCGCTCTTTCTCACGGCGGCGAAGGAGTCGCAGTTCTACGAATACGTGCGGGTCGACGACGAGGCCAAGGCGTCCGCGAACATCAGCTACAAGGACGGCGTGCGCACCGAGGCATCGGTCGAGCAGTCCGCGCATCAGTCGACGCGTGTGGAGCGCTACCTCATGGGCAAGCTGGAGTCCGACACCACCACGCCGCTGGAGCGCAAGCGTGTGTCGGACGTGCGCCAGTTGCTGGCCACCGTCGAGAAGGCGGAAAGGTCGCACGACCCCGAAGACGCGCTGCGCCGCGACCAGGCGCTGGCCGTGGCCGCATCGCTGGCCGTGCTGCCGGACGGGCCGACGGCGCTGCCGCAGGACCATCGCCTGGCGGCGCGCTGATCGCCGTCACAGCAGCAACTGCCGCTTCTGTGGCAGCATCCGGCCAGTTCGGACATCCACCCTGACGCGAGGCTGCTCGGGTCAGGGCGCTGTCCATCGATAGCAACCAGGCCAGGGAGACATGCATGCGCCAGCCGTTCAGCACACCCCTTCTTGCCGCGGCGAAAAACTGGGACGCTGCCCCGGTCGCGGCGATCCGGGCCCAGGCGCCGGAACTGGCGGTCGACATCGCACGGGCACGGCGCCGGGCATGAGCATGCCGATGGAGGCGCCTGCGCTGCGGGGCCGCCGCTCCCGGCGCCGGAAGGCCGGGCTCATCGTCGCGACCGCCCTCCTGCTCCTGATCGCCGGCAGCTTCGCGTTCACCGCGGCGATCCGCATGAAGAACCCGCTATTCCTGCTGCGCTTTCTGTTCACGCCCAGGTCCGAAGTAGAGACGCTCTACGACACCCGCATGGTCGCGGCCTCGTCCCTGCCCCGGCCCATTCCCGAACAGCTGCGGCCCCTTTCGAGGACCGTCCCCTGGAAGGGCAGGAACGAAGACATCGTGCGCGTGCTGCAGCAGACCGAGACCCACGTGCTCCTGGTCATGTGCCGCGGAACCCTGGTGAACGCGTGGTACCGCGACGCCGGCAAGAAGACGGCGCGCGAGTCCTCGTGGTCCATCGCCAAGTCTGTCGTGGGCCTGCTCGTCGGGCAACTGATCGACGAGGGCAAGCTGTCCGAGGACACGAAGCTCGTCGCGGTGCTGCCCGAGTTTTCCGCGGGCGGCAAGTTCGACGACATCACCGTGCGCGACCTGCTCGACATGAAGAGCGGCATCGACGTGACCGAGGACTACTCGGAGTACAAGCCCTTCACCGGCGTCGCCGGCATGCAGGTGACGACCGACCTGCCCGGCTACATGATGAAGAACCGCGCGCTCGCCTTCGCACCGGGCACGCGCTCGGACTACCGGAGCATCGACGCGCAGTACCTGTCGATGATCGTGGCGCGCGTGGAAGGCGAGCCGCTGGCGAAGGTATTGCAACGCCGGCTGTGGGGCCCGCTCGGCGCCGAGGACATCGCAACCTGGAACCTCGACCACGCGGACGGCCTGGAGCGCGGCTTCGGCAACCTGAACGCCACGCCGCGCGACTTCGCCAAGCTCGGCCTGCTGGCGCTGGCCGGCGGCAAGGTGGGCGAGCGCACACTGATCTCGCCCGCGTGGATGGCCCGCATCACCACGCCGGTGGCCGAGGCGGAGCCGGGCTGGATGTACGCCGCGCTGTGGTGGCACCCGCCCGGCCACGAAAGGCATGGCGACTACAGCGCGATCGGGGTCTACGGCCAGTATGTCTACGTCAACCCCCGGCACCACACCGTCGTGGTGAAGCTCAGCGACTACGGCTCGCAGCAGGACGAGGCGGAAACGATCGATGTGTTTCGTGCGGTGGCCGAAGGGTGCCAATGAGCTCGGCGTGAGCCCGGCTTTCAGCCTGCCGCCGCGTCGTCGTTTTTCTGAAGCTGTTGCTCGATGGCAGCCTTGTCGATGACTGACCACACCGCCACGATCTTTCCGCCCTTGAATTCGTAGAACACGTTCTCGGCGAACGAGACCCTTTGTCCGTTCACCTGCAGTCCGAGAAAACTGCCTTTGGGCGCGCAGTGGAACTGCAGCCGGCTGGCCACGCGGGGCGGCTCGGCGACGAGCAGCTCGATACGGAAGAAGAGGTCCGGAATCGCCTCGAAGTCTTGCACCAGCATTTCTCGGTAGCCCGACAAGCCGAGCGGCCGGCCGTTGTGCTTCACGTCGTCATGCACGAACCTGCCCAGGCTCGGCCAGTCCTGTGCATTGAGACAGGCGATGTAGTTCCGGTAGACGCTGGCGAGGTCGGTCGTGGTCATGGCTGCGGCTCCTTCGCGTGAACGATAGCGCCTCACACGAGGTGGGAAGCCAGCAGCTCGCGGGCCCGGGTCACGAACGCGGTTTCTCCCCGTCGCGCCGGCAGGAACTGGAACACGACCCGTGGCAGCGCCGGCAGCCCGTGCGGCGTCGCGAGCCGCGACACGCCCTCGCTGATCGCGGACTCGTTGAGGCAGGCCACCCCCAGCCCCGCCGCCAGCGCCGACTGCAGCCCCGCCACGCCCGACGCCACATGCGCGAGCGTGTAGGCCACGCGGCGACGGCGGAGCAGCGCGACGGTGAACTGGTGCAGCGAGCAGGTGTCCGGCAGCACCAGCAGCCGCACCGGCTCGCCGCGCGCAAGCCGCATGCCGGTCGCGCCCAGCCACACCAGCGACTCGCGCCGCAGCACCGACGCGCGCGGCTGTGCGGCCGACACGCCGGTGATGTTCATCCCCAGCGCCACGTCGAAATCCCCGCGCGCATAGGCGGCACGCAGATCGTCGCTCTTCAGGATGCTGACGTGCAGGCGCACCCGCGGGTAGCTCTCGCCGAGGCGCCCCAGCAGCCGCGTCAGGTCGGCGGGCCGGAAATAGTCGGTGACGGCCAGGCGCAGTTCCCCCTGCAGCGTCTCGCCGTGCAGGTCGCGAAAGGCCTCGTCGCTGAGTGCCAGGATGCGCCGCGCATAGGCCAGCAGCCGCGTGCCCGCCTCGGTCGGCGCCACGCCGGCCTTGCTGCGCGTGAGCAGCGACTGCCCCGCCCGCTCCTCCAGCTTGCGGATCTGCTCGCTGACCGACGACTGCGAAAGAAACACGCGCGGCGCGGCGGCGGTGAGGCTGCCCGCGTCGATCACCGCGGCCAGGGTGCGAAGCTGTTCGAGGTCGAAGCCTTGCATGGTCAATCCATCCGTTTGTCCGATGGATTTCATCATATCTTCCCGCTTTTTCGATGGCTAGCCGGATCCCACAATCACCCCATCGACCACGCATCCACACAGGAGTCCACCATGCCCCACATCGTTGTCCACCTCTCCGGCGAACCCGACGCCGCCCTCACCCGCAAGACCGTCGACGTGGTCGCCGAGCTCACGCAGAGCGTGCTGGGCAAGCAATTGCCGGTCATCGCCATCACGGTGCAGTACATCGCCGCCGACGCCTGGTTCATCGGCGGGCAGTCGCTGGCGGCGCTCGGCAAGTCGGCGTTCCACCTGGACATCAGCGTCACCGACGAGACCAACACCAAGGCCGAGAAGGCACGCTACCTGCGCGAGGTGCATGCGGCCATGGCGAAGATCCGGCCCGACCTGCACGAGGTGTCCTACATCCACGTGATCGACGCGCGCGGCGCGGCCTACGGCTACGGCGGCAAGACACAGGAGTACCGCCACCAGCAGGCCGGCGTCTGAGCCGGGGCAAGGTGCCGGGCCGTTGAAGCGACGCCGGGGGCGTGGCACCATGTGCCATGTCTTCCGGAACCGCTTCCCCGAACAACACCCCGCGCCCGGCCGACAGCCTCGGCAACCCGCTCACCCTGGACGACGCCGCCAGCCTGCCGCTGGTCGACGACTTCGTGATGGGCTTCATCTCGACCGAGGCGCGCGCGGTCAACCTCATTGCGCTGGCCGAGAGCGATGCGAGCCCCATCGTGCAAGCGTATTGCGCCACGCTGCACCTGTTCGCCGAGTCGCGTGAGGCCGTGGCCAATGCGCGGCCCTTCCTCGACAAGGCGCTGGCCGGTGCCGCGCGCGCCACGCCGCGCGAGCGGCGCTACATCGCGGCCATCGAGGCCTGGGCGCAGGGCGACATCGCCCGCGCCATCGCGCTGCACGCCGAGCAGGCGCGCGAGCATCCGCGCGACCTGGTGTCGGTCAAGCTGGGCCAGTACCACTGCTTCAACACCGGCGACTGCCCCGGCATGCTGCGGCTGGCGCTGGCCGCGCTGCCGCACGCGGCCGACGTGCCCTATGTGCACGGCATGGCCGCCTTCGGCTACGAGCAGTGCCACCTGATGCGCGAGGCCGAGGCCAGCGCGCGCCGCGCCATCGGCATGTGCCGCAAGGAGCCGTGGGCGCACCACGCGCTGGCGCACGTGATGCTCACCGAAGGCCGGCTCGCCGAAGGGCTGGATTTCATGCGGGGCGTGAGCGACACCTGGACCGGACTCAACTCGTTCATGGTCACGCACAACTGGTGGCACGTGGCGCTGTTCCTGATCGACCTGGGCCACGACGCCGAGGCGCTCGCGGTGTACGACGAGCATGCGTGGGGCGTGGTGAAGGACTATTCGCAGGACCAGATCGGCGCCGTCTCGTTGCTGGCGCGGCTGGAGCTGGCGGGCATCGACGTCGGCGTGCGCTGGAACGACGTGGCGGGCTACCTGCTGCAGCGGCAGGCCGACCACGTGCTGCCCTTTCTCGACCTGCAGTACCTCTACGGCCTGGCGCGCGCCGGCCGGTCCGAGGCCGACGCGCTGCTGCGCAACATCGAGGCCTTTGCGCCGAACGCGCCGCCGTCGACGCGCGCCGCCTGGCAGCGTGTGTGCGTGCCGGCCGCGCACGGGCTGGTGGCGCATGCGCGCGGCGAGCTCGCGGCGGCCATCGAGGGGCTGGGCACGGCCCTGCCGCGCATGATCGACATCGGCGGCAGCCACGCGCAACGCGACCTGTTCGAGCAGCTGTACCTGGCCGCGCTGGTGCGCACCGGCACCGAGGCTTCGCTGACGGGCGCGCAGGGCATCCTGCAGCAGCAGCTCAACGCTCAGCCCGAGTCGCTGCGGCTGCGCCGGCAGGCGGCCGCGGTCTACGAGCGGCTGGGGCTGGGCGCGCTGCTGCGCGGCTGAACCCGTAGCGAGCTCAGTCCTTGTTCTTCAGGTGCCGCGTCTGGTCGTAGGTCGGCTGCGGCGGCAGGTCGGCCAGGTGCCGCGTGTCGGCCCAGTCGACGATCTCGATGTCTTCGGGCTTGGCCGGGTCGGCGATGCGGATGCGGTTGAAACCTGCGTTGGGAATGTCGCTGCGGCGCGGGCCGCTCAGGCTCAGGCCCCTGGCGGTGCGCCACACCATGTCGAGCACGCCGCCGTGCGTGACCACGATCAGGTGCTGCCCCTGGTGCGCGGCCGCGATGACGCCCAGCGCCGCGATGATGCGGGTGTGGAACTCGCGCGCCGTTTCGCCTTCGGGCATGGCGTGGTCTTCGCGGAACTCCAGCCACTCTTCCCATGCACGCGGGTGCTGGCTCTGGATTTCGTCGGAACGCAGGCCCTCGGCCACGCCGAAGAACTGCTCGCGCAACGACGCCGACGTGACCACCGGCAGCGACAGCTGCTGCGCGCCCGGCGCGGCGGTCTGCTGCGCGCGCATGAGGTCGCTGCTCAGGATGTGCTGCACCGCGGTTTCGCTGGCCAGGCGCAGGCCGAGGCGGCGGGCCTGCTCGTGCCCGATGTCGTTGAGCGGCACGTCGGCATGGCCCTGGAAGCGCAGCTCGCGGTTCCAGGCGGTTTCGCCGTGGCGGATGAGGATCAGGTCGGTGGTGGAGTCGGGTTTGGGCGTTGGCATTGCCGCCCATTTTCCACGCTCGGCATGACGCTCAGGTTTTTGCCGCAACCAGTTGTTGCAGGACCGCCACCGCGTCGGCCGGCAAGGCCATGCCCAGGCGCACCGGCGACGGCGTGAACAGCGCCAGCACCCACCCGATGATGAAGCCGCCCACGATGGCGCAGACCACCACCACGGCCGTGTACGGCACGGCCTTGTCGGGCGGACAGCGCATGAGCACCGGCAGCCCGGTGTAGAGCAGGTAGACGCCGTACAGCGCCGCCAGCGCGCCCACCACCGACAGCGAAGGCACCAGGCTGAAGACGCCGCCGACGAAGGCCGCCGTGCTGGCATAGGCCGACAGCTTGAGCGCGCCGATCTGGCTGCGCGTGCCCTCGAAGGTCGGCGCCATGGCGTCGATGATGAGCGCGAGCACGAACACCATCACCAGCGACAGCACGTAGCCCACCACCATGTGCGCGAAGCCCGAGACGATGGGCACGCGAAAGCGCATGCCGAAGACGCCGATGCCGATCAGCGACAGGCCGACGAAGCTCGCCACCGCCGGAATCAGCGCGAGGATCATCACGTAATTCTTGTAGAGCGATGCGGGGTCGGCCGGCTCGGCATCGATCACCGGCCAGGTCGCCCTGGGCTTGAGCAGGATGGCCTGCACGCGTTCGACCAGGTTCATCGAGAGGGTTCCAGACATGGTCCGCGAAGTATGTCGGCAGCGCCTCGCGATGGCTGCTGGCCAGGAGGCCTATGACATTACGCAGGTTGCCGCGATCGCGCAAAATCCGCTCATGCCCAATCTAGTCCTGCTGCCCGGCCTCGCCTGCGACGAGCGCATCTGGGAAGCCCAATTGCCCGCCCTCCCCCGCGCCTTCAACGTCCGCGTGAGCGACGCCCAGCGCCACAACCCCACCATCGAAGGCATGGCCGCCGCCGTGCTGCGCGACAACGACGGGCCGCTGGTGCTGTGCGGCGCCTCGATGGGCGGCATGGTCGCCATGGAAGCGGCCCGCCAGGCCCCCGAACGCATCGCCGGCCTGGCCCTGCTGGGCACCAGCGCGCGGCCCGAGACGCCCGAGATGTTCACGCTGCGCGAGGGCGCCATCGAATACTTCGAGCGCGGCGAGCTGCGCGACGTGATCGAACCCAACGTCTACTTCGCCTTCCACCCCGCGCAAGCGGACGACCCGGTGCTGGTGCAGCGCTACCTGGACATCGTGCTCGGCGCGGGCGCGCAGCAGCTCATCAGCCAGAACCGCGCGGTGATGCGCCGGCCCGATGCGCGGCTGCACCTGGCCTCGGTGCGCGCGCCGGTGCTGCTGGTGTGCGGCGACGATGACAAGCTCGCGCCGCCCGAGCACACGCGCGAGATGGCCGCGCTGCTGCCGCAGGCCGAGGTGGTGTGGGTGCCGGCATGCGGCCACATGCTGACGATGGAAAAGCCCGGCTTCGTCAACACCACGCTGAACGACTGGCTGGCCAGGCAGTTCGCCTGACAGCGCAAGCGGCGGGCCGCCCTAGCGCCGGGCGGCCCTGCCGCCGAACTTGGCGACGGCGAACTCGACGAACGCCGAGACCGACTTCTGCACCTGCTGGCGGCTCGGATACAGCAGCGACACGCTGACCGAAGGCTGACCGTACGCGGGCAGCACGCGCTGCAGCAGCCCCGCGTCCAGCTCGTCGCGGATCAGCATCTCGGGCAGCAGCGCAATGCCCAGCCCTTCGACCGCCGCGTCGCGCAGCAGCCCCATGGCGCTCGCGCTGAAGCGGCTCTGCACTTCCAGCCGGACCTCGCCGTCCGGGCCCTCGACGCGCCATTCGCGATGGCTCTGGCCCGGCGAGCAGCGCAGCGTGAGGCCGTCGTGCAGGGCCAGGTCTTCCGGGCTGCGCGGCGTGCCGCGCAGCGACAGGTAGGCCGCGCTCGCCACCAGGAACACCGAGGTCGTCGTCAGCAGGATCGCGATCAGGCGCGAGTTCTCGAGCTTGCCGGCGCGAAAGGCGATGTCGATGCCGTCGCCGATCACGTCGACCAGCGTGTCCTGCGCGAAGATTTCCAGCCGCACCTTCGGGTGCATGGCACGGAACTCCCGGATCCAGCTCAGCGGGAACCAGTCGAAGAAGTCGGAGGGCGTGGCGATGCGCAAGGTGCCGCTCACCACGCCCACGCCGTCCAGCACCTCGCGCGTGACGTCGCCGATGGCGCTGAAGTGCGCCTCGCAGCGCTGCACCAGCAGCTTGCCGGCCTCCGTCAGCACGAGGCGCCGCGTGGAGCGCTGCATGAGCCGCACGCCGAGCTGGTGCTCGATGTTCTGGACCTGGCGGCTCACGGTGCTGGCGGGCATGCCCAGCGCCTTGCCCGCCTGGGCGAAGCTCCCGAGGCGGGCCACCTGCAGAAAAAGAGCCAACTCGTTGAGGTCCACGAACGACCGTCTGCCAAAACTCAGCAAGCTCAATTTCGAATTTCCGGAAAGAACGACAAGGGGCCGACATCATCGACAGAACGGCTTGCGCGTCCAGCGGAGCACGGGCGACCCGCCCTCGATCTTCGGCGGAGCGCCCGCCCTGCAACGCCGGACATTCACAGTCTTTGTGGAAGTCAGCCATGCAAAAGATCCTCTAATCCGCGGGCCCGCTGTTGCCGATAGGAAACAGGTCATGCGCTGTACCCGAAGGCGAGAGCCTTCCAGCGCGCTGGAAAAACCTTCATCGTCAACCTCTCTCCGCTAACGTGAAAAATCTCAAAATCAGTGCGCGACTGAGCCTCGTGTTCGGGCTGCTGCTGCTCCTGCTGGCCGTCATTTCCCTCGTGGGCATCAACCGCCTGCACTCGCTGGACGCAACGACCACGCGCATCACCGCCAACACCTCGCCCAAGATCGAGGCCGCGCGCGAGATGTCCTACCAGGCGGTCGATGCCACGCGGCTGACACGCAACCTCATCCTGGAGCGCGACGACGCCATCCGGAAGACCCATCGGGCCAACCTGGAGCAGTCCAGGGCCGGCACCGACAAGCAGATGGCCGTGCTCGACAGGCTGGTCGACTCCGACCGCGAGCGCGCCCTGCTGGCCGCGTCGAAGGCCGCGCTGGCGGACTACCGGGGCTTCACCAACGCCGTGGCCGAGTTCGCCATGAGCAACCGCCCGGAAGAGGCCACGCAGACGCTCTTCGGCGAACGCAACAAGACCCAGGCCGCCTACCTGGCCACCTTGAGGGAGCTGGTCGAGTTCATGAGCCAGCAGATGCGCGAGGCGGCGGTGGCGGCGCACGAGGCCGCGACCACGGCCATCGAGATCATGATGACCGCCGCGTTGCTGGCCGTGGTGCTGGGCGTGGTGTCCGCGTGGCTGATCACGCGTTCCATCACGCGGCCGCTCAACGCAGCCATCGTGGCGGCCGATCGCGTGGCGCGGGGCGACCTTGCCGAAGCGATCGAGGTGAAGTCGACCGACGAGACCGGCCGCATGCTCACGGCGCTGCAGCGCATGCAGGAAAGCCTGGCGCGCACCGTAGGCCTGGTGCGCGGCAACGCGGAAGGCGTGGCCACCGCCAGCGCGCAGATCTCGCAGGGCAACGAAGACCTGTCCTCGCGCACCGAGGAGCAGGCCAGCTCGCTCGAGCAGACTGCGGCGTCGATGGAAGAGCTGACCTCCACGGTCAAGCAGAACGCGGACAACGCGCGCCAGGCCAACCAGCTGGCGGTGTCGGCCTCGGACGTGGCGCTCAAGGGCGGCCAGGTGGTGGGCAAGGTGGTCGAGACCATGGCCTCGATCGATGCGTCGTCGCGCAAGATCGTCGAGATCATCGGCGTCATCGACGGCATTGCGTTCCAGACCAACATCCTGGCGCTCAACGCGGCGGTGGAAGCCGCGCGCGCGGGCGAGCAGGGCCGCGGCTTCGCAGTGGTCGCGGCCGAAGTGCGCAACCTGGCGCAGCGCTCGGCCGCGGCGGCCAAGGAGATCAAGGACCTGATCGGCGACTCGGTGAGCAAGGTGGACGCCGGCACCACGCTCGTCGGCAAAGCGGGCCGCACCATGGACGACATCGTGGGCAGCGTGCGCCGCGTGACGGACATCATGGGCGAGATCACGGCCGCGAGCCAGGAGCAGACCTCGGGCATCGAGCAGATCAACCAGGCTATTTCACAGATGGACCAGGTCACGCAACAAAACGCGGCACTGGTGGAAGAAGCCGCTGCCGCCGCGGCATCGCTGCGGGACCAGGCGGGCGGCCTGCTGCAGGCCGTGAGCGTGTTCAAGCTGGCGCAAGGCCGGCAGGCCACGGTGATCGCGGCGCCGGCCAGGGCCACGAAGGTCAAGGCGGTGGCGGTGTCCGCACCCCTTCCCGCGCGCCCGCGCACGAAGACCGTCGCGGCCGCGCCCAGGCTGGCGATCACCGAAGGCGAGTGGGAGCGGTTCTGAGCGGCCCGGCGGCGCGGCTCAGTGCAGCTGCCCGCCCGTTTCGGCGATGTCGTGCGTCACCGCGAGCGCGGTGCTCACGCTGATGCGCAAGGCCTTGACCAGCGTCTCGAGCGACATGCTCGGCGCGCCCGCGAAGCGCGCCGCCTGTTCGGGCAGGTACGGAATGTGGATGAAGCCGCCGCGCACGCCCGGCAGCGGGTGCGTCGCGATGCGGTGCATCAGGCCGTAGAAGATGTGGTTGCACACGAAGGTGCCCGCGCTGTTCGACACCGAGGCCGGCACGCCGGCCGCGCGCAGCTCGCGCACGATGGCCTTGACGGGCAAGGTCGAGAAATACGCATCGGGCCCGCCGCGCACCACCGGCACGTCGATCGGCTGATGGCCCGCGTTGTCGGGCACGCGGAAGTCGTCGACGTTGATCGCGATGCGCTCCGGCGTGAACTCGGCGCGGCCGCCGGCCTGGCCGATGCACAGCACGAGCTGCGGCTGAAGCTCGTCCATCGCATGGGCCAGCGCATCGATGGCCTCGCCGAGCACGCATGGCACCTGGCGCGCATGCACGGTGGCGCGGCCGACCTTCCAGCCGTCGAGCGAGCGCACGGCCTCCCATGAAGGGTTGAGGACTTCGCCCTCGAACGGGTCGAAGCCGGTCAGCAGCACGCGCAACGGCGCGCGGGGCGATGGCGACTTGGGCTTTGGCGTGGGCTTCGTCATGGCAACTTCGGACGGAAACCCGAAGTTACCGCAAGACGAAACTCCCTGCCGGCGGCTACTTCCTGGGCGCCAGGTCGAGCGGGCTGGCGGGCAGGTCGGTGCGCACGGGCTCGGGCTTCTGCACGATCTTGCAATCGGCGTCCTTGAACGGGCCCGTCTGTTTCACCCAGTCGGGGCTGATGGGGTTCTGCGCACAGACCTGCTGGCCGCTCGCCTTGTTCTTGAACAGATGGAAGCCGCCGCTGGGCTGCGCCGCGGCGACCCCGCAGAGCGCCACGCCGACGGCGAGCAGGAAGAACTTGGATTTCATGGTCTGGATCCTGACTGAACGATTAAAGCGCGGATGACGCCGACAGGCTCTTCGCCAGCGCGATCACCAGGTTGCGGGCCTGCGCCACGATGGCGTCGCGCCGCCCCTCGAAGGTTGCGTCGGTGATCTTTGCGTCGCTGCCGCTGCCGAATTGCGTCATGACCGGCGTGTGGATATGGCCCGCCGGAATGCTCAGCTTGAACGTGTCGCGCATCAAGGTGTTGCGGTACGCGCTGGCGTTCGAGAGATAGTTGCCGCCGCCGCCCGTCTGGGCGCAGTTGGTCTCGATCGGGCTCGGCGTGCCCGCGGCATTGAGGGCAGTGATCGCATCGAAATACTTCTGAGCCGCCGCCGCCTTGTCCGCGGCGGCGGCCGCCTGGTACGCAGCGAACGCGGCATCGACCGCCGCCTGGGCCGTCTTCTGGGCCGCTGCGGTATCGCCAGCCTCCTTGGTGCACGGCATGACCGAATAGGTGTCGTGCCGCACGACGGCCCAGCCACCGGTGGCACCCGTGTCCCTGTTGATGACGCCGACACCCGTGTTGGCGTCGATCAGCTTCTGGAACGGAAGCGTCGCCACCGTGAACTGTGGCGGCGTGTCGCGCATCCACGGCTTGGCCGCATAGCCCAGCCAGCGCTCCGGCGGAGAGATGTCGCAGTCGAGCGACGCGGGAAAGCTCCCACCGTCGGCGCACGGTGGATTCAGGTTGTCGTTGCCCGGGAAGTCCGCGAAGTGGTAGCGGCCGTTGTAGTGCTCCAGGTCGAACTCTCCCGCGCCCTGGCTCATGCTCACGGACGCATCGACGCGCTTGGTGCCGGGCTTGAACCACGGGCCGAGCGTGTCTTCCTGCATGCCCTGGATGAACGGCCCGTAGTTGACCGGCAGGATGAAGGTGCGGATCACGGCGGTGGTGCCGTCGTCCAGCGCCACGGTGTTGCCGTCCAGCGAAAGAATGGTCGCGCCCGAGGGATTGCCGATGCGGATGCTGGGGTCGCCGTCCCGGCCCGCCTGCCCCAGCGTGAACGGATCGAAGCCGCTCACCAGCACACGCTTGTACTTCGGCCCTTCCGGAAAATCGATGGCGTACTGCCCGCGCGAGGCACGCTCGAACTCGTTCTGCAGCGCCGCGCGCTGGTCGTCCGTGAGCGGAAAGTCGGGCTTCCACTGACGCAGCGCCAGCGTCATCGTGAGACGGGCCCAATAAAGCATGCGGTCGTCGCTCCTGGGCAGGCTGCCCTGCACCACGCGCCCCTGCACACGGTCCAGCGCGGCTTGCCAGAGCTTCCGGCCTTCGGTGTGCAGCAGCGTCACCGCGTCGTCGTAGGTCGATGCGCCGGCCAGGCCATTGCTGCACAGCGTGGCGGCGAAGTCGGGGCCGAAGTGGTCGAAGCCGCTGGCCTGCAACAGCTGCTGCGAGAAGCTCTGCGCATCGCTGCCCGAGAGCTTGTTGGGCAGCCGCTGCTCCTCGTACGAGGCGGCCACGGTCGTGTCCATGGCGCACTTGGCCTGGATGGCGGGGGGCGCGGGAGTCACGGGTGGCTGCGCCGCGGTCGGCGGAGCCGTACCGCCTGAAGGGCCTGCCAGAGCCGCTGCAATGGCCGCCGCGGTGGCGGGATCGACCCCGCCGCCGCCTCCCCCGCCGCCGCAGCCGGCGAGCGCCAGCGTGCAGACACCGAGCGCCGCGCCACGCTTGAATCGCCGCGTTGCCGTCATACGTTTCATCCTTGCTCCTTCTCCTGTGGGTGACATGAAAGCCTCGGTGCGCCCGCGTCCTGGCACGACTCCTGCAGACGGTGTCTGGGTCGGGTTGCACCTCTGTGCGTGTGTGACGGCTTTATGAAAACATGGGCCTCCGGCGGCTGTCGAACGAGTTTTTGTTGGAGAAGCCGATAACAAAAATTCAAGTGCCGCCGGAGTCCAGGGAGAGGCAGATCCAATGAACACACGATTCCTCGAGACGCTGGTCATGCTCGACCGTCTCAAGAGCTTTCGCCAGGCGGCGCAGGCGCTTTGCACCACGCAGGCCGCGGTTTCCAAGCGCATCGAGGCGCTCGAAGAAGAGCTGGGCGTGCTGCTCGTCGACCGCACGCAGCGCGTCTTCAAGCTCACCATCATCGGAGAGCGGGTGGTGGCGCAGGCCGAGCAAATGCTCACGTTGGAGCGCCAGCTGAAGCTGTCGGTGCACCCCGATGCGCCGCCTTCGGGGCGGGTGCGCATCGGCGTCATCGAGACCGTGGTCCACACCTGGCTCACACAGCTGATCCACACGCTGAGCGAGCGGCTGCCGGCCATCGAGCCCGACATCACGGTCGACACGGCGCACAACCTGCGCGATCAGTTCCAGCACCGCAAGTTCGACCTGCTGGTGCAGAACGACGACATTACCGAGGTGGCCAGCAACGGCGACTCCACAGTGACGCCGCTGTGCCGCTTTCCGATGCAATGGATCGCCCGCCCCGCGATGCTGCCCACCGGACGCACGCTGCGGCTGGAGGATCTGGAGCGCGTGCCGGTGCTCACGTTCTCGCGCACGTCGGGGCCGCGCGCGCATGTTCGCGCGCTGTTCGCGGGCCGCCCCGAGGAGCCGCGCGTGTGCAGCTTTCCGTCGGTGCAGTCGATCATCCAGCTGACGAAGGGCGGCTTCGGCGTGGCGGCGATCCCGCCGATCTTCGTGCGCGGCGAGCTGTCGGAGGGTTACCTCGAAGTGCGCGACGGGCCGGCGCTGCCGCCGATGGTGATCACGGTGGCCCACCTGCGCGACACGGCGCCGGCCGTGCACGCGGTCGCCAAGCTGACGCAGGCCATCGTGGCGGACTATTGCGCCGAGGCGGGAGACCGCTGGGTCAGCGCGCTATAGCGCAGGCTCAGGCCCGGACCGCGATGCCTTCGGCCTGCAGCCGCTCGCGAATGCGCCGCGCAAAGGCCAGCGCGTGCGCGCCGTCGCCGTGCAGGCACACGGTCTGCGCATTCACGGGCACGACGCTGCCGTCGATGGCCGTCACGCGGTGGTCGCGCACCAGCGAGAGCGTCTGCGCGATCGATTGCTCTTCGCTCTCGATGAGCGCGCCGGGCTGGCTGCGCGGCACGAGGCTGCCGTCGGGCATGTAGCCGCGGTCGGCGAACACCTCTTCCACGGGCTCGAGCCCCGCGTGGCGGGCCGCGTCGATCATGCGGCTGCCCGCGAGGCCGAAGAACTTGAGCGTGGGGTCGAAGCGGCGCACAGCCTCGCACAGCGCGGCGGCGAGTTCGGGCTCCTTCACGGCCTGGTTGTAGAGCTGGCCATGGGCCTTCACGTGCACGAGCTTGCCGCCCTCGGCCTTGACGATGGCCGCCAGCGCGCCGACCTGGTAGAGCACGTTGGCCACGATCTCGTCGGGCGGCAGGTGCATGGTGCTGCGGCCGAAGTTCTCGCGGTCGGGAAAGCTCGGGTGCGCGCCGATGGCCACGCCGTGCCGCAGGGCCCAGCGCACGCACTGCTGCATGGTCTTGGCATCGCCCGCGTGCCAGCCGCAGGCGATGTTGGCGGAGCTCACGAGCGCGAGCAGTTCTTCGTCGCTGCCGGCGCCTTCGCCGAGGTCCGCATTGAGGTCGATGTGCATGGGGCGTTTCCTTTTTGCAAAGTCTATGCCTTGGCCGGCCAGCCTGCAGCCGCCAGCCCCTGCGCCACCTGCGACAGGTAGCGCTGCTGCGCCGCCCAGGCGGCCAGCGCCTGCGGCTGGTCGACCTGCACGAGCCGCAGCTTGCCGTTGAGCGGCGCCTGCGCGAGCTTCCAGAGGTCGGCGCGGATGACCACGCCGATGCGCGGGTAGCCGCCGGTGGTCTGCGCGTCGCCCATCAGGATGATCGGCTGGCCCGAAGGCGGCACCTGGATCGTGCCGGGAATGACGCCCGACGAAAGCATGTCGCCGCTGCGCTTGCGCTTGAGTTCGGCGCCCGCGAGGCGGCTGCCCATGCGGTTGCTCTGCGGCGTGATGCGCCAGCGCTCGCCCCACAGCAGGTCGCGCGCGGCCAGCGTGAACAGCTCGAACTCGGGGCCGGGCAGCACGCGCAGGGCAATGGCGCCGTCGTCTTCGTGCGCGCCCCAGTCGGGGCCGCGCACGCCGAAGGCGCGGCGCTCGCGCTGCGCGGCGTCGAGCGGCGAAACGCCCGTCGGGAGCCGGTCGCCCTTGCGCAGCGGACGGCCTTCGTGGCCGCCGAAGCCGGCCTTGAGGTCGGTGCTGCGCGAGCCGAGGATCTGCGGCACGTCGATGCCGCCCGCCACCGCGAGCCAGCTGCGCAGGCCGGCCTTCTTCACGCCGGGTGCGTTGGCGCCGGCCAGCCGGAGCGTCTGGCCGGCCGCGACCGGCACGCTCCAGCAGGGCCAGAGCGGCGTGCCGTCGAGGGTGGCGCCGAAGTCGTCGCCGGTCAGGGCGATGCGCGTGTCGGCCTCGAATTGCAGCTCGCAGCCGCCCATGGTGAGTTCGAGGCCCGCCGCGCCGTCGGCATTGCCCGCGAGGCGGTTGGCCAGCGTGAGCGACAGCACGTCGAGCGCGCCGCCGGGGCACACGCCGAGCTGGCGCAGGCCGTGGCGGCCCAGGTCTTGCACCGAAGCGAGCACGCCGGGTTTGCGGATGACGATCATGCCTGCACGCTCTGCGCAACAAAGCGCACGCGGTCGCCGGGACGCAGCAGCGTGGGCGGCTCGGCCAGGGGGTCGAACAGCGCGAGCGGCGTCTGCCCGATCAGTTGCCAGCCCCCCGGCGACACCAACGGATAGATGCCGGTCTGCTCACCGCCGATGCCGACCGAGCGCGCGGGCACGGCCAGGCGCGGTTCGGCCCGGCGCGGCGTGGCGAGTTCGGGCGGCAGCCCGCCCATGAAGCTGAAGCCCGGCAGGAAGCCGAGCAGGTAGACGACGTAATCGGCGGCGGTGTGGCGGCGCACCACTTCGGCCGGCGTGAGCCCGGTGTGGGCGGCGACGTCGGCCAGGTCGGGGCCGTATTCGCCGCCGTAGTGCACCGGAATCTCGACCAGCCGGCCCGTGACGCCACCGGACGGCAGCTTCGGCCAGGCCTGCAGCACCTGCGCCGTGAGGGTGTCCAGGTCGATCGCGGTGGGGTCGAAGGTGAGCGTGAGGTTGTTCATGCCCGGCAGCGTTTCGCCGACGCCGGGCCACTCGCGCGCGCGCTCGGCGAGCGCCCAGATGCGCTGCTGCTGCGCCAGCGTGGCGGGCGCGGGCAGCTCGCACAAGAGCGCCGCATCGCCCAGAAGATGCAGCCGGGGCGGCGGGATGCCGCTCATCGCGGCTTATTCACGGCCGAGGCTGCGGACTTTGGCGGCCAGTTGCTGCTCCACGTTGGGCGAGACGAACTTGTGGACTTCGCCGCCGAGCATGGCGATCTCGCGCACGAAGGTGCTGGAGATGAACTGGTACTTGTCGCTGGGGGTCAGGAACACGGTCTCGACGTCGGGCATCAGCGAGCGGTTCATGCCCGCGAGCTGGAACTCGTAGTCGAAGTCGGTCACGGCGCGCAGGCCGCGCACCATGGCCTTGCCGCCGCGCGCGACGACGAAGTCGCGCAGCAGGCCCGAGAAGCTCTCGACAGTGACCTGGTCGCTGTAGGGCTTCACGGCCTCGCGGGCCATGTCCATGCGTTCGGAGAGCGTGAAGAGCGCCTTCTTGTGGTGGCCCGCCGCGACGGCGACGATCACCTTGGAAAAGAGCTGGGTTGCACGCCGCACCACGTCCTCGTGACCGAGGGTGATGGGGTCGAAAGTGCCGGGATAAACCGCGATCACGTTGCTGGCCATGGTTGCTTCTTCCTCATGCTGCCGATGCGGCTTGTTCGGCGGATTATGCAGCCCCCTCCGAGGCCTGCCGCAGCAGATGGGCATGCACGGCGCCGGCCTTCAGATAACGGAAGCCGACCAGGCCGAAGGCGGCGAGCTCTTCGTCGCTCCAGCGGCGCGGCGCCTCCAGGTACACCGAGCCCCCGGCGCGCAGCGCGCGGGCGGCGGCGCGCAGGGCCGGTTCGTAGAGCGCGGTGCTGTCGAAAGGTGGGTCGAGGAACACGGCGTCGAGGCTTCCGGCGGGCGTGCGCTCGAGCGCGGTCACGCCGTTGCCGCGCTCGATGCGCACGGCCTCGGCCGACAGCTTGGCCTTGGCGGCCTGCAGCTGCGCGACCAGCGCGGCGTCCTGCTCGCACAGCAGCACGTTGGCGGCACCACGGGAGGCGGCTTCGAGGCCGAGCGCGCCGGTGCCCGCGAAGGCATCGACGCAGTGCCAGCCCGGCAGATCGCCGCCGCCGGCACCGGCCAAGCTCGCGAGCCAGTTGAAGAGGGTTTCGCGCACGCGGTCGGGCGTGGGGCGCAGGCCGGGCTTGTCGGCCACGGCCAGGCGGGTGCGCTTCCATTCGCCGCCGATGATGCGGACCTCGCTGGGCTTCGAGGGGCGCTTGGGCGCGGCGGGACGGGGGGCCGGAACGGCTTTCTTCTGGGGCATGCGGCGAGCTTAACGCCGCCGCCTGCGCCCCCTCAGAGCGCGCTGAACCCGGTGAGGGCGCGGTGCGCCAGCATGGCCGCCAGCAGCAGCATGGTGCCGCCGATGAGCCCGTCGAGCATCTGCCAGGCGCGCGGCCGCGCGAACACCGGTGCGAGCAGCCGCGCGCCGAAGCCCAGCGAGGTGAACCACAGCGCGCTGGCCGTGGTGGCGCCCGCCACGAACCACAGCTTGAGCATGCCCGCGTACTGCGCGCCGGCGCTGCCCACGAGCAGCACGGTGTCCAGGTAGACATGCGGGTTCAGCAGCGTGAAGCCGGCCGCTTGCGCGACCACCGCCACGCGCGACAGCGACGTGCCCTGCGCCGAGGCCTGCAACGCGGCGGGCTGGCGCGAGCGCCACAGCGCCTTCAGGCCGTAGATGCAAAGAAAGGCCGCGCCGAACGCCGCGAGCACCGTCGCCAGCATCGGCCGGCCCTTCAGCGCCTGCGCCATGCCGGCCACGCCGGCGCCGATCAGCACCGCGTCGCTGGCGGCGCAGAACAGCACCACCGCGCCCACGTGCTCGCGCCGCAGGCCCTGGCGCAGCACATAGGCGTTCTGCGCGCCGATGGCAACGATGAGGACCAGGCTCATGAAGAGCCCGTTGAGGAAGGCGGGGGTGACGTGTACGGCTTGCATGGCTGCGAGCTTGCCGCCTGCGCGCGATTAATTCAAACTAAACTTCCTAACGCCAATTCAGTTTTACTTCATTGACACCATGCTCGACTACGCCGCCCTGAACGCCCTTGCCGCCGTGGTGCGCGAAGGCAGCTTCGAACGCGCGGCGCGCGCGCTCCACGTCACGCCGTCGGCGGTGTCGCAACGCATCAAGCAACTGGAAGAGCGCACCGGCGGCGCCCTGCTGGTGCGCGGCCAGCCCTGCGTGGCCACGGAAGCGGGTCTGCAGCTGTGCCGGCACGTCGAGCGCGTCGGCATGCTGGAGCACGAGTTGCGCGACGCCCTGCCCGCCCTCGGCATGGGCAGCGGCGAGGCCGGCGACGAGCGCCTCACGGTGCGCGTGGCCGTCAATGCCGACAGCCTGGTGACCTGGTTCATCGGCGCAGCGGCGGCCTTCGCGACGCAGGAGCAGGCGGTGCTGCTCGACCTCACGGTGGACGACCAGGACCACACGGCCGAGCGGCTGCGCAGCGGTGCGGTGCTGGCGGCCGTCACCGCGCTCGCGCAGCCCGTGGCGGGCTGCAACAGCGAAGCGCTGGGCACGATGCACTACGTGGCGGCCGCGAGCCCCGCGTTCGTGCGCGACCATTTCGCCAAGGGCGTGGGCGCGCGCACGCTGGCGAATGCGCCCAGCCTGGTGTTCGACCGCAAAGACCGGCTGCAGGCGCGCTGGGTGCGCCGCATCTGCCACCGCAATGTCGAGACGCCGCGGCACTGGGTGCCCTCGCCCACCGCCTTCGTCGAGGCGGCGTGCGCGGGCATGGGCTGGGGCATGCACCCGACCAGCATGGTGGCCGATGCACTGCGCGAAGGGCGGCTGGTGGAGCTGGTGCCCGGCTCGACGCTGCCGGTGCCGCTTTACTGGCAGCAGGCGCGCGCGGCGCCGCGACTGCTCGAAAGGCTGGGGGCCGCGGTGCGTGCCGCCGCCAGCCAGGGGCCGCACGCCCTGGACTGAGCCAGGACGGCGGCGCCCGCGCCTACTGCGGCGCCTTGGCCGCGGCAGCCTGGGCCTGTGCCGGCTTGCCGCCCACCACCACCGTCACCATGCGCTCGGGTTGCAGCTTGCGCTGGAACGCGGCCTTGATCTCGGCGGTGGTGACCGCGTTCATGCGCGCGGTCCAGGTGTCGAGGTAGTCCAGCGGCAGGTCGTGCCACGCGATGTTGGCCACGTTGCCGATCAGCTTGCGGTTGCTGTCCAGCAGCAGCGGAAAGCCGCCGATCACGTTGTCCTTCGCGGCCTTGAGCTCGCTGGCGGTCGGGCCTTCGGCCACGAACTTCGCGAGCACTTCGCGCGACACCTTCACCGCGTCCTCGGCCTGGTCGGGCCGGGTCTGGAAGCCGATGCGGAACGCGCCCGCCTCGAGCCCCGGCGCAAAGCCGCTGTAGATGCTGTAGGTGAGCCCGCGCTTCTCGCGCACCTGGTCGGTCAGGCGCGACACGAAGCCGCCGCCGCCCAGCACGTAGTTGCCCAGCGTGAGCGCGAAGTGGTCGGGGTCCTTGCGCGGGTAGCCGGGCTGGCCGATGAAGACGTGGGCCTGCGCCGAGTCGAACGCAATGCGCTCGTCCTTGGCCGCCGTCAGCGCCGCCACGGGGGCGACGGCGGGCAGCGGCGTGCAGGCCTCGGGGCCGGGCAGGCGCGACAGCAGCGTGGTGGCCAGCGTCTCGGCCTCGGCGCGCGTGACGGCGCCCACGATGCTGAGCTTGGCGCGGCACGGCACGATCAGCTGCTGGTAGCGCTGGCGCATGGTGGCGGTGTCGATGCGCGCCAGCGTTTCCTCGGTCACTTCCTGGCCGTAGGGGTGCGTGCCGTACACCGCCTGCGCGAAGGCGCGGCCCGCGATGGTCGCGGGCTTGGTGTTGGCCTCCTTGATGGCGGCGTTGATGCGCTCGCGCTCGCGCTGCCACACGTCGTCGGGGAAGGCCGGCTCGCCGATCTCGCGCGAGGCCAGCGCCACCGCCTTGTTCAGCAGCGCCGGATCGGACAGCGTGCGCAGCGAGTAGCTGGTGCGGTCGGTGCCGGCGCTCACGTCGAAGCTGGCGCCCAGGTCGGCCCAGGCTTCGCCCAGGGCGTTCTGGTCGAGCGCGGGCTCGCCGTTCTTGCCGGCGCGCACGCCCTTCTCGACCATGGCCGAGGTGGTGCTGGCCAGCCCGGCCTGCGGCGCGGGGTCGCGGCGGCTGCCGGCGTCGAAGTCGACCTGCACGTCGACGATCGGCAGCGCGTTGGTCGACACCAGGTAGATCTTGGCGCCGTTGGCCAGCGTCCAGTGCTGGATGGGCAGCGCGGCGTGCGCGGTGGTCATGCCCGCGAGGGCCGTGGCGCCTGCAAGCAGAAGGGACTGCGCGGTTTTCTTGAGAGTGTTCGTCATGGAATCGGGACCTTTCAGCGCAGCTCGCCCGCGGGTGCCGCGAAGCCGCGACCGCGCTTGGCTTCAGGCGGCAGGGGCCGCAGCGTGGCGACCGTGAGCTGGTCGTCGCCGAAATACCTGGCGGCCACGGCCTGCACCTGCGCGGCCGTGACGGATTGCAGCCGGGCGACGATGCGCTCGCTGGCGTCCAGCGGCAGGCCCTCGATCCAGTTGCTGCCGAGTTCGCGCGCCTGCGCCATCACCGAGTCGCGCTTGTAGGTTTCGCTGGCCACCCATTGCGTCTTCACGCGGGCCAGTTCGGCTTCGCCCACGCCGTCCTTGGCGATGCGCGCGACCTGGGCGCGCAGGGCGGCCTCGACCACCTCGGCGCTCTTGCCGGCCGCCGGCACGCCTTCGAGCACGAAGAGCTGCGGGCCGCGGCCGATGAAGCCCGCGTAGGCGCCGGCCGAATCGGCGACGCGGTCGGGGCCTTGGGTGAGCGCGCGGTCGAGCCGGGCGCCGGCATAGCCGTCGAGCACGGCGGACAGCACCACCAGCGCCCAGGCGTCGCTGTTCACGTCGTCGATGCTGGCGATCTGCGGCACGCGGTAGGCCAGCGACACGTAGGCCTGCTCGGCGGGCGCCTTGAATTCGATGCGGCGGATGCCGCGCTGCACCGGCTCCACGCGCGGCTTGCGCACGGGCACGGCGCGCGAGAGGATGCGGCCGTAATACTTCTCGGCCATCGCGCGGACCTGGGCCACGTCGACGTCGCCGGCCACCACCAGCACGGCGTTGGCGGGCACGTACCAGCGCTGATGGAAGTCGCGCACGTCGCCGGGGGTCATGGCGTCGAGGTCGCTCATCCAGCCGACCACGGGGCGGTGGTAGGGCGAGGCGATGAAGACGGCGGCATTCTGCTGCTCGCCGAGCAGCGCGCGCGGCTGGTCCTCGGTGCGCAGGCGGCGCTCTTCCTTGACGACCTCGATCTCGCGCTTGAACTCGTCGTCGGGCCACTGGTTGTTGGCGAAGCGGTCGGACTCGAGCTTCATCACCTGCTCGAGGCTGCCGACCGGAATCTGCTGGTAGTAGCCGGTGTAGTCGCGGGTGGTGAAGGCGTTTTCCTGGCCGCCCAGCGCCGCCACGCGGCGCGAGAACTCGCCGGGCTTGATGTCCTTGGTGCCCTTGAACATCATGTGTTCGAGCGCATGTGCGACACCGGACGTGCCGTCGACCTCGTCCATGGAGCCGACCCGGACCCAGACCATCTGCACCGCCGTGGGCGAGCGCCGGTCGGGCTGGACGATCAGCGTCATGCCGTTGGCCAACGTGAATTGCTGGGGGCCGGGCGCCGCGGCTGCGGCGGCGGAAGGCAGAGTGGTCTGGGCCTGCGCAGGCATGGCCCACGGCGCCAGAAGCGCCATCGCCAGCACCGCACCAGACGCAGCACGGCGTGGCGGGAGGTGTTTCATAGAATGGGTCGGATTGTAAAAAGCTCCTGATGTTCAGTTTCTTCAAGAAAAAACCGCCTGCCGATGCCCCGGTCGCGCCGGCGCCCCCTCCGGCGGCTGCGCCAGCGCCCGCCCCGGAGCCCGCGCCGACGCGCTCGGTGTTCTCGCCTTCGAGCTGGTTCGGCTCGAAGCCGGCGGTCGAGGAAGCGCCGGCCGTTGCGGCGCCCGCGCCCGCACCGGTCCCGACGCCAGCACCAGCACCAGCACCGGTGCCCGCTCCCGCGCCAGTGGTGCCGCCGCCGGTCGTCCCAGCACCGGCGCCCGTCGTGGCCCCGCCGCCGCCTCCCGCACCGCCCCCCGCCTTCGTTGCGCCGCCCCCGCCGGCCCCGGTGCCCGCGCCTGCGCCCGCCCCTGTCGTCGCGGCCCCCGTCGCCCCCGAGCGCAAGAGCTGGCTCGACAAGCTCAAGACCGGCCTGCGCAAGACCGGCACCGGCATCCAGGCCGTGTTCGTCAACGCGCAGATCGACGACGCGCTCTATGAAGAGCTCGAATCCGCGCTGCTGATGGCCGACACCGGCGTCAAGGCGACCGAATACCTGCTCGACGACCTGCGCGGCCGCGTCAAGCGCCAGATGGCCACCGACGCCGCCCAGGTCAAGGTGCTGCTGGCCGAGGCCGTGGCCGACCTGCTCAAGCCGCTCGAAAAGCCGCTGGTCATCGGCCAGTACACGCCCACCGTCATCATGGTGGCCGGCGTGAACGGCGCGGGCAAGACCACCTCCATCGGCAAGCTCACCAAGCACCTGGCCAACGAAGGCGCCTCGGTGCTGCTGGCCGCGGCCGACACCTTCCGGGCGGCGGCGCGCGAGCAGTTGCTGGTCTGGGCCGACCGCAACACGGTCGAGATCGTGAGCCAGGAAGGCGGCGACCCCTCGGCCGTGAGCTTCGACGCGGTGAACGCCGGCAAGGCGCGCGGCAAGGACGTGGTGCTGGTCGACACGGCCGGCCGCCTGCCGACCCAGCTGCACCTGATGGACGAGCTCAAGAAGATCAAGCGCGTGGTCACCAAGGCCGACGCCACCGCGCCACACGAGGTGCTGCTGGTGATCGACGGCAACACCGGCCAGAACGCGCTCGCGCAGGTCAAGGCCTTCGACGAGACACTGGGCCTCACCGGCCTGGTCGTGACCAAGCTCGACGGCACGGCCAAGGGCGGCGTGCTGTGCGCCATTGCGCGCGAGCGGCCGATTCCGGTGTACTTCATCGGCGTGGGCGAAAAGCTCGAAGACCTCGAGACCTTCAGCGCCCGCGAGTTCGCTCAGGCACTGCTCGGGTAGGCAGAAGAAACAGAAGCAACGCCACGGGCCGCGCTGACTTCGGCCATCGCCTGCAGCAGCGCATCGGCCACCACGGGCTTGAACAGCACCGGAACGCCGGACTCCCTGACCCGCTGCAGCCGCTCGGGCGAAGTCTCGCCGGTCACCAGCAGCAACGGCGTCGCGGCCGAGCCGTCGTCCGGGCCGCTGCGGCTGAGCCGCAGGCCCGCGTCGAGCCCGTCGGCGCCGTCGGCCAGCCGGTAGTCGCACAGCAGCAGGTCGAAGGGCCGGCCCTGACGCCGGGCGTCCTGCAAGGCGGCCGCCGCATCGGCCTCGTCCACCACGGCATGGGCGTCGATGGCATGGGAGCGCAGCAGGCCCGTCATGGCCTCGCGGATCTCGAGTTCGTCGTCCAGCAGCAGCACGCGCCCCGGCAACGCCGGCCCGGCGCGGCCCGACCTGTCGGATGAGCCGGCCATGGCGGCCGCGTACTGTCTGGCCGGCGGCACGCGCGCCGGCGCGGCGATGGACGGCAGCACCACGCGAAAGTGCGTGCCACGCCCCGGGCGCGAATGCATCTGCACCGGATGCCCCAGCAGGCGCGACAGCCGCTGCACGATCGACAGGCCGATGCCCAGCCCCCGCGAGCGGTCGCGGCCCGGGTTGTCGACCTGGTAGAACTCCTCGAAGATCCGGCTCGACTGCTCGGGTGCAATGCCGATGCCGCTGTCGCGCACCTCGATCCACACGGCGTCGCCGCGCTCGCGCGCCGTCACGGTCACGCCGCCGCGCCCGGTGTACTTGAGCGCGTTGTCCATCAGGTTCGACAGCATGCGGTGCAGCAACTGCGGGTCGCTGTGCACCCACAGGCCGCTGGCGCGCACGCGCAGCTGCAGCTGCTTCTGTTCGGCGCGCGCCGCGAAGGTGTGGTTGAGCGGCAGGAACAGCGCGTCGAGCTGCACCGGCTGCAGCACCGGGGTGATCACGCCGGCGTCCAGGCGCGAGATGTCGAGCATGGTGTCCAGCGACGCGCCCAGCGCGTTCACGGCGCGCATCAGGCGCTCGGCATTGCGGCCTTCGGGGCGGCCGCGCAGCTCGTTCTCCAGCGCCGCGCCGAACAGCGCGATGGCGTGCAGCGGCTGGCGCAGGTCGTGGCTGGCGGTGCCGAGGAAGCGGGTCTTTTCTTCGCTGGCGCGCTCGGTGGCGGCGATCTGCTCGCCCAGCCGGGCGGCGAGCGCCTCGTTCTCGAAGCGCAGCATGAGCGACTCGGTCAGCAGCCTGTGCTGGCCGACGCCGGCGTGCAGCGTCAGCAGCAGGTAGGCCGCGCCGGCGGCCGCCAGGAACAGGTGCAGCCCGTCGCCCTGCCACGCCAGTGCGGTGATCATGCCCAGCGACATCGGCATGGTGTAGCCGAACAGCGCCGACTTCAGCGGCCAGAGCGACTGCGCCGCCCGCGCGCCGCTGCCGACGATGACGGCCATCAGCAACGAGGTCATGGGCAGGTTGTCGTGCGGCACGATGAGCCAGGGCACCACCGCCGTGACCATGCTCACGAGCGTGACCATGCGCGAGATCTTGCGCGCCCAGTAGGCGCTTTCGCGCGCGGGCCTGGCCGGCGTCCAGCGCGGCGTGAGGAGCACGTAGACGTCCGCCGTCAGCAGCCCGGCCAGCCAGAACAGCAGGCTCGGGTCTTTCAGCTGCGAATAGATGATGGCGCCGAACACCACCACGAACGCCATGTGCGTGAGCGTCGAGGGGATGTAGGTGCTGTAGACCGAGGCGACGTGCTCGCGCAGCACGCGCTGGCCGAGCGCGAGGTCGGCGGACGGATCTTTCGACGCCTGGCCCGGCACGTTCGTTCAGTTCAATGCAGGGTGCTGATGAGCTGGGCGCGCGAGCGCATGCCGAACAGCAGCAGGATGGTCGAGACGTGGTTCTTCACCGTGCCTTCGCTGAGGTTGGCGAGCTGGGCGATTTCCTTGTTGGCCTTGCCTTCGAGCACCCACTGCAGCACCTGCATCTGGCGCGGCGTGAGCTCCTGCCAGGCGCTGGCGTGCGCGAACTCCGCATAGCCCGAGAGCGAGCGCGACGCCGCGGACGGCGGGGGCATTTCGCCCGCGCCGGGCGTGCCGGGGTCGAGCAGCCCGCAGGCGCGGATGAAGCTCACCACCTCTTTCAGGTCGGCCGATTTCGGCAGGAAGGCGCTGGCGCCCAGCGCGAGCACGCCCTGCGCCAGCGTGCTGTTGCCGGTGCCCGAGAGCACCACGATGCGGGCGGCGGGAAAGCGCTGGCGGAAGTCGGAAAGGCCGCTCAGGCCGCGCGTGTCGGGCAGCGCGAGGTCGAGCAGCACGAGGCCGATCGAGGCCTGGTGGGTTTCGTACAGGGTGAGCGCCTCGGCGACGGTGCCGGCCTCGAACACCTCGATGTTCGCGCCGGACGAGCTCGCCTGCGCCTGCACCAGCGCGCAGACGCCCAGGCGCAGCAGGTCGTGGTCGTCCACGACGAGGATCGCGGTGGGTGCGCGGGCGGGAGCGCCAGCCTCGGCGGCCGGGCGCAGGGGCGTGGGTGAGGAGTCGAAGGAAGCCACGCGTTTGATCTTAGCGGCGCAACGGCGCGCCGACAGTGCCCAAAGTCATGCATTGCCGCGTGCCTGTAGCTCTTTATGCTGCATTTTTGATAGCAAACCTGCATGGGAGCCGCGCTTGCCATCGGGCTTTTCTGTGGGCACCATCGAAGTTCCGCCGCATCGAACGGCGCCCACGGAGACACGCCATGACGCACACCGCCGCCGCCCCGCTCGAAACGAGCGACCGCAAGGTCGACCGGCTGCTCGCCCACTACGAGGAAAGCCACCGCAACCCGACCAACGAGCTGATCCATTTCGTGGCCATTCCGGCCATCATGCTGAGCATCGTCGGGCTGCTGTTCGCCCTGCACCCCTGGGTGGCGTACGCTTTCGTGGGCGCCAGCCTCGTGTACTACGCCCTGCTGCGGGCGCCGGCCTTCCTGCTGGCCATGGCCGTGCTGACCGCCATGGCCCTGGCGCTGGTACATGCGATGGGCGGCCTTGTATTGCCGGTTTCAGCCGCTATCTTTGTAGTGGCCTGGGTCTTTCAGTTCGTGGGCCACAAGCTGGAAGGCAAGAAGCCTTCGTTCTTCGAAGACATCCAATATCTCTGGGTCGGCCCGCTGTTCGTTCTGTCGAAGCTGTTTCTAAGGCTAGGCCTGCGTTGGTAGCCTGAAGCTATCATCGCGATAGAAACTCAAGGGAACCCTTGGTTTAGCACTCCCTCTAACCGAGTGCTAATATGGCCAACACAAAGGAGTTTCCCCTGATGACAACGCTGTCTGGAGTCTCTGCGAACCAGCTGGCCGTCGCCAACCCATGGTCGATGGTCCCCCCGCTGGGTAACCTGGATGCCTACATTTCGGCCGCCAACCGCCTGCCGCTGCTCACGCTCGAAGAAGAGCAGGGCTTCGCACGCAAGCTGCGCGACCAGAACGACCTCGAATCCGCCGGCGCGCTGGTGCTGTCGCACCTGCGCCTCGTGGTTTCCATTTCCCGCCAGTACCTGGGCTACGGGCTGCCGCACGGCGACCTGATCCAGGAAGGCAACGTCGGCCTCATGAAGGCCGTGAAGCGTTTCGACCCCGACCAGGGCGTGCGGCTCGTGAGCTACGCCATGCACTGGATCAAGGCCGAGATTCACGAGTACATCCTGAAGAACTGGCGCATGGTCAAGGTCGCGACGACCAAGGCCCAGCGCAAGCTGTTCTTCAACCTGCGCTCGATGAAGCAAGGCTTCAAGGCCGACTCGGCCGCGGCCGACAACGGCACGCACCGCGACACGCTGAGCCCCGACGAAGTCTCGCAAATGGCGACCCGGCTCAACGTCAAGCCCGAGGAAGTGCTCGAGATGGAAACCCGCCTGTCGGGCGGCGACGTCATGCTCGACCCGGGCCCGTCGGACGACGGCGAAGAAGCCTTCGGCCCGATCGCCTACCTGGCCGACGCCACGCAGGAACCGACCGCCCTGCTCGAATCGCAGCAGCGCGACCGCCTGTCGAGCGACGGCATCGCCACGGCGCTCGAAGCGCTGGACGACCGCAGCCGCCGCATCGTCGAAGAGCGCTGGCTCAAGGTCAACGACGACGGTTCGGGCGGCATGACGCTGCACGACCTGGCGGCCGTGTACGGCGTGAGCGCCGAGCGCATTCGCCAGATCGAGGTCGCGGCCATGAAGAAGATGAAGAAGGCGCTGGCGGACTACGCGTAAGCCTTCCTTCCGCCGCCCCAGCAAAAAAGCCCGGTCATCCGGGCTTTTTTCATTTGGAGAGCGTACGCATCGCCCGCTTGGCGATGTAGCGGGTCTCTGGCGTGTCCGACTCGGCCAGCCAGCGCGCGCAGAGCCTGTCGACCCACTCGCCCTGGCTCTTGCTCGCGTCGTTGAGCCAGTTGGCCACCGAGTTCTGCACGTAGCGGCTCGGGTCGGCACGCAGCGGCTCCAGCAGCGGCAGCGCGCGCCAGGGCTCGGTCTTGAGCGCCTCGATCTGCGCGCACCACACGCCGCGCGGGCGCGTGAGTTCGCTGGCGAAGCGGCGGATGTTGGGGTCGGCGTCGAACACCCAGGGCTGCAGCAGCGCCAGGGCTTCGTCGAGCGAGGCGATGACCGCGTCGCGCACCGCCATCCATGCGATTTCGCGCACGCCGAAATGCGGGTCGGCGGCAAAGCGGCGCACGGCCTCCAGTTGTTGCGGCAGCGGCAGGCCCGAGAGCGTGACCCATTGCGCGGCCCAGCAGCGCGCCACGTCGCTCGCGTGCGTGGCCAGCTTGTGGGCGACGGCGTCGCGCTCGTCGTGCAGCGCGGCAAGGTCGTAGAGAGCGCGCGCGATGTGCCCGTGCCGCTGCATCGGCTTGAACGCCGCGAGCATGGCGAGCGTGTCGACCAGCCGTTCGCTCCCGGCATCCAGGCCGATGTGCCCCGCCACGCTGCGCGCCAGCTGCGGCAGCTCCAGCGCCATGAATTCGTTGAGGTTGACGGTCTCGAGCAGCCCATCGTTCAGGGCGCGCAGCACCTCGGGCGGAATCAGCGCGATACGGAAGGCGCCCTTGCGTCCCTTCAGGTGCTCGACCGAACCTGCGACCGCTACCACTGCGTCCATGCGACGGCTCCCGTCAGGCAGCGAGCAATGTCTTCAGGTCGGCCACCATCGACGGCACGCCCGCACCGTAGCGCGCGTACAGCCGCAGGCGGCCCTGCGTGTCGTACACATAGCTCGCGGCCGAGTGGTCCATCGAATAGCTGGTCGGCGTCTTGCCGTCGACCTTCTTGTAGTAGACCTTGTAGTCCTTGGCGAGCGCGACCAGTTCGTCGGCCGTGGGAATCAGCGCGACGAAGCTCGGGTCGAACGCGCCCATGTAGGCCTTGAGCACCTCGGCCGTGTCGCGCGCCGGGTCGACCGTGACGAACAGCACCTGCAGCTTGTCGCCGTCCTTGCCCAGCTGCTGCTTGACCTGCGCCATTTCGGTCATGGTGGTGGGGCAGACGTCGGGGCACTGCGCGTAGCCGAAGAACATCACGACCACCTTGCCCTTGAAGTCGGCCATGGTGCGGACCTTGCCGTCGGCGTCCTTCAGCGAGAAGTCCTTGGCGTAGTCGGCGCCGGTGATGTCGACGGCGGTGAAGTTCTGCTTGGTCTCGCCGCAGGCCGAAAGGCCCAGGCCCAGCGCCGCGGTCATGCCGACCCAGCCGGCGCCCGTGGCCATCAATCGAAGAGCGTTGCGCTTGTTCATGGAGACGTGTTCAGTGAAGGTAGTGGTCGACCAGCAGCGCCAGGAACAGCACGCTCAGGTGGATCAGCGAAAAGCGGAAGGTCTTGCGCGCCAGCGTGTCCGAGTAGTTGCGCCACAGTGCAAAGGCATAGCCCGTGAAGCCGACGCTCACGGCCACGGCCACCGCCAGGTACAGCCAGCCGCTCATGCCGTAGATGAAGGGCATCAGGCAGGCCGCGAACAGAATGAAGGTGTACAGCAGCACCTGCAGCCGCGTGAACTCGTTGCCGTGCGTCACGGGCAGCATCGGCAGGCCGGCCTTGCGGTAGTCCTCGACGCGGTACAGCGCCAGCGCCCAGAAATGCGGCGGGGTCCACAGGAAGATGATGAGGAAAAGAATCAGCGCCTCGGGGCCCACGTCGCCCGTCATCGCGGCCCAGCCCAGCACCGGCGGCATGGCGCCCGAGGCCCCGCCGATCACGATGTTCTGCGGCGTCAGCGGCTTGAGGATCACGGTGTAGATCACCGCGTAGCCGACAAAGGTGGCGAAGGTCAGCCACATGGTCAGCGGGTTGACGGTGAACCACAGCAGCACCGAGCCGGCCGCGCACAGCAGCGCCGAAAAAACCAGCGCCTGCAGGTCGCTGAGCTCGCCGCGTGCCGTGGGACGCCACGCGGTGCGCTTCATCTTCGCGTCGATGCCCTTCTCGACCAGGCAATTGAACGCCGCCGCCGCCCCCGCCACCAGCCAGATGCCGATGCAGGCCAGCACGCCGCGCTGCACGTCGGCCCACGAAGGCAGGCCGGGCACGGCCAGCACCATGCCGATGAGTGCGCAGAACACGATCAGCTGCACCACGCGCGGCTTGGTCAGCGCGTAGAACTGGCGCAGCACGTTCGCGGTGCTGGTGTGCTGAACGGGGATCGGGGTACTCACGCGGCGGCCTTCCTCTGGGTGTTGTTGTTGTGACCGCCTGCATTGTCACTGGCCCGCGCGGTCTGTGCCGCGGGGCCCCGCCGGCTTTCGCAGAGCGCCCAGGTCAGCACCACGGCCAGCGCTGCCGCGCCGCCGGTGTGGAGCACGGCGGCGGCCAGCGGCCAGCCGAGCAGCACGTTGCCCAGGCCGGTGGCCAGTTGCAGCAGCGCCAGGCCGGCAAGCCAGCGGGCCTGCGACTTCAGCGCGTCGATGCGGCGCAGGCGCCACGCCAGCACGCCGAGCGCGACGAACACGGCATAGGCCATGAGCCGGTGCACGTAATGAATGGCGGTGAGCGCCGAGAAATCGAGCGGCTGACCTTCGCCGGTCACGCCCAGGTGGCGCCAGATCTCAAAGCCCTGCGCGAAATTCATCGCCGGCCACCAGCTGTCCTGGCAGGTCGGGAACTGGGTGCAGGCCAGCACCGCGTAGTTGGTGCTGACCCAGCCGCCGAGCGCGATCTGCAGCACCAGCAGCACGGTCGTTGCAATGAGCCCGTTGCGCAGCGCCGGCGACACCGGCGTGGGCAGCCGCTGCGCCGCCGCCTGGCGGTAGTGCACGGCCTGGATGCAGAGCAGCGCCAGCAGCACCACCGCGCCCAGCAGGTGCAGCGTGACGATGGCGGGAAAGAGCTTCCAGGTCACCGTGAGCGCGCCGAACGCGCCCTGCAGGCAGACCCAGACCAGCGTGAAGGCCGGCCACCACGCGCTGAGCGTGGCGTGGTGATGGTCGCCCTCCTTGGAAGACGAAGGCAGCGGCGCGCGGCGCTGGCGGCGGCGCACGATCCAGGTCGCGCCCGCGAGCGTGAGGATCAGCACGCCGACACCCGTGGCCAGGTAGCGGTGAACCATCTCGACCCAGGCCTTGCTGTGCGTGACCGGGCCGGTCGGCTGCGCGGCCTGCGCCATCGCGATTTCATGGCGCGCGCCGGACGGGCTGGCATTGCCGTAGCAGCCGGGCCAGTCGGGGCAGCCCAGGCCCGAATCGGTGAGCCGCGTGAAGGCGCCGAACAAGGTCAGGTCGAAGGTCAGGAACAGCGTGAGCACGGTCAGCGCGTGCAGCCGCCGCGCCGGGCCCGCGCCCGCGTTGCGCCGCCACACCCACAGCAGCGGGCCGAGCGCGATCAGCACGCCGGCGGCCATGAGCCAGGCGATGGGCGTCAGATCGTAGAGCGAGCTCGTCGTGTCCATGCGGTGTGTGTCCGTCGCTTCAGCGGTCCGGCTTGTCCCACGACGCCGAGGCGCGCAGCAGCCGGTCGAGGTCGCGCTTGGCGCGGCTGGCGCCGGCGGCGTCCATGCGCGCCGGGAAACGCATCATCCAGTGGCCCATCGGATCGACCACGTAGAGGTGTTCGGCCAGCGTGTGGCCCGAGACGGGCGCCAGCCACTTGGCCAGTTCGTCGGCCGGCACGCGCAGCACGGTCGCGCCGTGCAGGCCGTTGTTCAGCCGCTCGGGCACGGGCGCGGCGTCGCTCACGAACCAGACGCGGTCCATGCGGTCTTTTTCGCGCCCCAGGCTTTCGCGCAGTTGGCGCTGCAGGTAGAGCTGCTGCTCGCACAGCGCGTTGCACGCCGCATCGCCCACCGCCACCAGCAGCCACTGCCCCTTGAGCGTGGCCAGGTCGACCGGCGCGCCGTCGCGGTCGGCGGCAATGAACTTCGGCAGCTCGCGCTGCGGATCGATCAGCTCGCCGTAGACGCTGCGGCCTTCGGGCCGGATCACGTAGTAGGTGAAGTACGAGGCAATGACGGGCGCCGCGCACATCAGCATCACGGCGATCATCTTCCAGCGTCCGACGACCGTGCGCCGGCCCTCCGCGCCGTCGAGCGCCTGGTTGGGCGACGGCATCGAATGCACCGTCAGGCCCAGCGGCTCGTCAGAAGCGGCCATCGCGTGCGCGGCGACGCGCGCGGCGGAAGGGGGAGATGAATTGGAACCAGACATAGAGGATGACGACGAGGGCCGACAGGCCGAACCACTGGAATGCGTAACCGTAGTGCCTCTCGAGGCCCAGCGCCGGGGCCGGCCAGTCGCGCTGCAGCCCCTCGGAGGCCGGCCCTGTCTGCTGCAGCGACACGTCGGTACGCAGCGGCATCTTGGTTTCGGCGCGGAAGGCCTCCAGGTCGAGATTTTGCCGGATGGGCGAATACCCTTCGGCGGCCGGTGTCGGGGCGGCCGGCGCGGCGGCTTCGGGCGTCGCGCCCGCGGGCGCCGGCGCGCCGTTGGCGGGTGGCGTAGCGGCTGGCGGCACCGGCGCGGGAGCGGCCGTGCCCAGCTCCAGCAAATGGCTCGGCGGCGGCTCGATCAGGCCCGTGACCTCGACGATGCCGGCCGGCGTCTCGACCGCGCCGAGCTTGGTGCGATCGACGAAATTGCGCTGCACCCAGCCGCGCTGGACCATCACGGTCTGCTCGGTGCCCTCGAGCGCGAACGGCGTCAGCACGTAGAAGCCGGGCACGCCGTGCATCTGCCGGTTGTCCAGGTACACGGTCTGCGGCGTGAGCCAGAGGCCGCGCAGGCGCACCGGGCGGTGCAGTTCGTCGGAAGGCTGGGGGAGCGCCAGGAACTCGGCCTGCGTGAGCGGCGGCTTCACTTTCTGGGCTTCGATGCTGGCCTGCAGCGCCTCTTTCTGCGCGGCGCGCGACAGCTGCCAGCGGCCCAATGAAACGGTGGCGCCCAAGGTCAGGACGGCGGCGACGGTGATCAGCCAGAAGCGACCGGGACGGCGCCGGTCTTCGGAGTACAGGGGTTCAGGAGTCACTGGAGGAAGCGGGGCGTGCGGCCGATAATGCGGGTCATGAAATATTTCGTCGCCCTGGTGTTCGTGGGCATCTTCGCGAGCCTCGCGTTTGCCCTGTTCTTCATGCTGAAGGACGGGCGCAACGGGCGCGCCAAGAGCGGCGGCATGGCGCGCGCCCTCACCTTTCGGATCGGCCTGTCGGTGTTTTTGTTCCTCTGCATGCTCCTCGCCTGGAAACTCGGTTACATCCAGCCCACCGGACTCCCGCTCGGCAAGTAGATGGTGCTCGTTCCACGAGAACCATGAAAAAGGCGCCTTACGGCGCCTTTTTTCTGGAATGCCGCGAGGTGCTTCGCTCAAAGCCAGTAGACCAGCATGTAGAGGCCGAGCCAGACCACGTCCACGAAGTGCCAGTACCAGGCCGCGCCCTCGAAGCCGAAGTGGCGCTCCGGCGTGAAGTGGCCCTTTTGCAGGCGCAGCGTGATGAACAGCAGCATCAGCATGCCGATGAACACGTGCAGGCCGTGGAAGCCGGTCAGCATGAAGAAGGTCGAACCGTAGGTGCCCGAGCTGAGCTTGAGGTTCAGTTCGGTGTACAGGTGGTGGTATTCGTAGCCCTGCACGCCCAGGAAGATCATGCCCAGCAGCACGGTCATCCACATGAAGCGGATGGTCTGCGCGCGGTGGCCGGCACGCAGCGCGTGGTGGGCGATGGTGAGGGTCACGCCCGAGCTCAGCAGCAGCGCGGTGTTGATCGTGGGCAGCCAGAACGGGCCGACGGTCTGGAAGGGCTCGACGATGCCGGCCGGCGAACCGGTGGCGCCGGCCGCGACGCTGGGCCACACGGCCTTGAAGTCGGGCCAGAGGATCGCGTTGTCCAGGCTGCCGAGCGTCGGCAGCGCGTGGGTGCGGGCCCACCACAGCGCGGTGAAGAAGGCGCCGAAGAACATCACTTCGGAGAAGATGAACCAGCTCATGCTCCAGCGGAACGAGAGGTCGACCTTGTGGCCGTACTGGCCGCTTTCGCTCTCGCCGATGGCGGCGCGGAACCACACGAAGAGCGTGCCGAGCCAGATCACCATGCCCGCCAGCAGCGACCAGGCGCCCCAGGCGTGGCCGTTGATCCACTGCGCGGCGCCCAGGATGACGAAGAACAGGCCGATTGCCGCCGAGACCGGGTAGGCCGACGGTCCGGGCACGAAGTAGTAGGGCGTGGTGCCGTGGGTGGTTGAACTCATATCAGCTGCTCCTGGCTTTCTTTCTTCTCTCGATTCAGTGGATTCTGCTTGTCGTGGGTTGCTGCTTCTTCGCCGCCATCATCATCGCTGTGTTCCCGGCCTTTACGCCGCGGCCACATGGCGCACCAGCAGCACCAGGGCGACCACGAAGACGATCACCGCCACGAACGCCACCGCAATGATGTGCAGCGGGTTCAGCTTGCCCAGGTCTTCCTGGTAGGCGCTGTTCTTGCGAACGCCGAAGAACGACCAGCCCACCGCCTTCACCGTGTCCCACAGCGAGGCCTTGGGCCGGGGCGACGGCTCGGTCACGAACGCGGCTCATTGGCGGCATTCGAAACGGCGGCCACCGGCGCCGCGGGCGTCTTGCCGCCCACCTCGAAGAAGGTGTACGACAGCGTGATGGTCTTCACGTCCTTGGAAATCTTGGGGTCGATCACGAACGCGACCGGCCACTGCTTCTTCTCGCCCGGGTCGAGCGTGTACTGGTTGAAGCAGAAGCACTCGAGCTTGTTGAAGTACGGCGCGGCCTGCTGCGGCGCGTAGCTCGGAATGGCCTGCGCGGCCATGCGGCGGTTCTGCACGTTCTGGAACTCGTACATCACCGTGTTGAGCTGGCCCGGGTGCACCTGGATGGTCCGCTCCGCGGGCTTGAAGTCCCACAGGCCGCCGCGCACGTTGGAGTCGAACTCGACCGTGATGGTGCGGGTCATGTCGACCTGCGTGTTGTCGGGCGCGTTCACGGCCTTGCCGCCGCTGGCACCGCCCGGTACCTGCAGCTCGGACAGCGCGAGGATGTTGATGCCCGTCATCTCGCAGATGGCGCGGTACATCGGCACCAGGGCATAGCCGAAGGCGAACATGCCGCAGGCCACGACGGCCAGCTTGCCGACCATGCGGACATTGGCGCGGCGGATGCGTTGACCGATGCTCATGATGCTGCTTCCGTTCGGTGGCGTGCGTGATGAAGTGCGCGTGTGGCGGTCGGGTTCAGCGTGCGCCGAACCAGACCATGCGCACGATGAAACCGATGAAGAACACCACGGCGATGGAGGCCAGCGTGAGCCCCATGCGCCGGTTGCTGCGTTTCTGTTCGGGTGTCATCGCGTGGGGGCCGCTGCTGCCAGTGCCGGGGCAAGGCCGGTCAACCGATCACCTTGGTGGCGGTCGCGTCGAGCTTGGGCGGGGTCTCGAAGGTGTGGAACGGCGCCGGCGACGGCACTTCCCACTCGAGGCCTTCGGCGCCTTCCCATGGCTTCTGCGGGGCCTTCTCGCCCTTGCCGCGCATGGTCGGGAACACGACGAACAGGAAGAAGTACACCTGCGCGAAGCCGAAGAAGAACGCACCGACCGACGCCACGGCGTTGAAGTCGGCGAACTGCATCGGGTAGTCGGCGTAGCGTCGCGGCATGCCGGCCAGGCCCAGGAAGTGCATCGGGAAGAAGGTCACGTTGAACGAGATCAGCGACCACCAGAAGTGGACCTTGCCGCGCGTTTCGTTGTACATCACGCCGGTCCACTTGGGCACCCAGTAGTAGAAGCCCGAGAACATGGCGAACAGCGAGCCGGCCACCAGCACGTAGTGGAAGTGGGCCACCACGTAGTAGGTGTCCTGCAGCTGCGTGTCGATGGGCGCCACGGCCAGGATCAGGCCGGTGAAGCCGCCCATCGTGAACACGAAGATGAAGCCGACCGCGAACAGCATGGGCGTCTCGAAGGTCATCGAGCCCTGCCACATGGTGGCGATCCAGTTGAAGATCTTCACGGCCGTGGGCACCGCGATCAGCATGGTCGCGTACATGAAGAACAGCTGGCCCGTGAGCGGCATGCCGGTCGTGAACATGTGGTGCGCCCACACGATGAACGACAGGATGGCGATCGACGAGGTGGCGTACACCATCGAGGCATAGCCGAACAGCTTCTTGCGCGCGAAGGCCGGAACCACCTGGCTGATGATGCCGAAGGCCGGCAAGATCATGATGTAGACCTCGGGGTGGCCGAAGAACCAGAAGATGTGCTGGTACATCACCGGGTCGCCGCCGCCGGCGGGGTTGAAGAAGCTGGTGCCGAAGTGGCGGTCGGTCAGCGTCATGGTGATGGCGCCGGCCAGCACGGGCATCACGGCGATCAGCAGGTACGCGGTGATGAGCCAGGTCCAGCAGAACATCGGCATCTTCATCAGCGTCATGCCGGGAGCGCGCATGTTCAGGATGGTGACGATGATGTTGATCGAGCCCATGATCGACGAGGCGCCCATGATGTGCATCGCGAAGATGCCGGCGTCCATCGAGGGGCCCATCTGCAGCGTGAGCGGTGCGTACAGCGTCCAGCCCGCGGCGGGTGCGCCGCCGGGCATGAAGAACGAGCCCACCAGCATCAGCGCCGCCGGGATCAGCAGCCAGAAGCTGAAGTTGTTCATGCGCGCGAACGCCATGTCGGAGGCGCCCACCTGCAGCGGGATCATCCAGTTCGCGAAGCCCACGAAGGCCGGCATGATGGCGCCGAACACCATGATCAGGCCGTGCATGGTGGTGAACTGGTTGAACAGCTCGGGGTTCACCAGCTGCAGGCCGGGCTGGAACAGCTCGGCGCGGATCAGCAGCGCGAGCACGCCGCCCACCATCAGCATCGTGAAGCTGAACAGCAGGTAGAGCGTGCCGATGTCCTTGTGGTTGGTCGCGAACACCCAGCGACGCCAGCCGGTGGGCGCGTGGTGGTCGTGATGCTCGTCGTGCGCGTGGTCGCCGGGGACTGCGTGACCGTGGGGGTCGAGGACTGCACTCATTTCGTTGTTCCTTGCAATTTCTTCGTCGCGGGGCGCTGCCCGGTCACTTGCCGCGCAGGGCGAGCACTTCGGCCGGCTGCACCAGTTGGCCGGTCTTGTTCGACCAGCTGTTCTTGGTGTAGGTGGCCACGGCCGCGAGGTCGGTATCGCTCAGTTGCTTCCACGACGGCATAGCGCCGTTGTTCTGGCCGTTGAGCAGCACATGCAGCTGCACCGAGTGGTCGGCGTCGAGCACCTTCGGGTCGCCGTCCAGGGCCTTGATCGGGCCCGCGCCCTTGCCGTTGGCCTGGTGGCAGGCGGCGCAGTTGGCGGCGTAGACCTTCTCGCCGCGCACCAGCATGTCGGGCAGGGTCCAGACCTTGGTCGGGTCGTCGAGCTTGGCGGCGGCGATCTTGCGCTGGTCGGTCACCCAGGCGGTGTAGTCGGCGGCCGAGACCACCTTCACCTGGATCGGCATGAAGGCATGTTCCTTGCCGCACAGTTCCTGGCACTGGCCGTAGTAGGTGCCGATGGTCTCGGCGCGGAACCAGGTGTCGCGCACGAAGCCGGGAATCGCGTCCTGCTTGAGGCCCAGCTGCGGCACCGCGAAGGCGTGGATCACGTCGTTGGCGGTGGTGATGATGCGGATCTTCTTGTTGACCGGCACCACCAGCGGGTTGTCGACCTTGAGCAGGTAGTCGTCGGGCATGGCGCCCTTGGCACCGGCGTCGGACATGGCGCGCTGCGAGCTGTCCAGCGTGGAGATGAAGGCCAGGCCCTCGCCTTCGCCGTTCAGGTAGTCGTAGCCCCACTTCCACTGGTAGCCCGTGGTCTTGATCGTGAGGTCGGCGTTGGTGGTGTCCTTCTGGGCCACCAGCACCTTGGTGGCGGGCAGCGCCATCACGATCACGATGAGGAAGGGCACGATGGTCCAGATGACCTCGACCACCACCGATTCATGGAAGTTGGCCGCCTTGTGGCCCACCGACTTGCGGTGCTTCCAGATCGAATAGAACATGACCGCGAACACGGCGACGAAGATGACCGTGCACAGGATCATCATGATCGTGTGGAGCAGATGCTGCTCCTGCGCGATCTTGGTCACCCCGACCGGAAGATTCAGCTGGCGCACCGAAGGGCCGCCGGGCAGATCGTTGACTGCGTGCGCCGCGCTGCTGAAAGCCGCGCCGGCCGCCAGCAACAGATTCGCCGGCCTGTACTTGTTGCGCCAAATGCTCTTCATCGTGTTCACGTTTCTTCAATTTTTCGACAAACCCAAGCGTGCAGCACTGCGCGCGCCCCCTCAGGCGCCGCGCAACGCCATGCGAATCTCGCGGGCCAAGGCCGCACGCAACTCCGGGCGTACATAGCGCCCCACCCTGACCGATCGACCCTGACCCGAAACCTCGATCAGCGAACGATCGCCGGTCTGCGGTTCGATCCGCACCTGGTGCGGAAGAAATTCCGTGCGCTCGTAGTGCCCGCCGTTCTCGAGCTCGACGACGAGGCGTCCCTCCTGCAGCGCGATCTTCTCGCCATCGGTCGCATGCCGTGCGTAAACCATGAACGCAAACCCGACAGCGGCCAGTTCGAGCCAGGCAAAAGGCAACACCAGGGGCGCACCGTGCAGCCAGAACAGGGTGCCGATGCCGAGCGATACCACGCACAGCGAGGCGTAGAGCCAGCCCAGCTGGCTCGGCGTCACCGAGCAATTTCGCTTCAGGAACCAGTGGATGCTCTGGCCTGAAACGGTGGCAAATCGAAACACGGAATTCGACACGGGCGAGTTCAGCAAATCGGTGCGTCGACGGTGGCCAAACCCCTCGTACAAACAGGATCCGACACCCCTCGATCGCGGGACAATACCCGCGAGTTTCACGCAACGGCGGATTGTAGCGGGTAGATATCGGCGCCCGAGTGCCCTGTGGGACGCCTACGGGTCACTACTAGTAGGCAAAAAACGGCCTGTGCGACAGGCGTTCTGGCCGCGCCGGCGGCCGCCGGTCAGGCGCCCGGACGGCCCCGTTGCAGCATCGAGCGCATCTCGCGCAGCGACACCGCGCTTTCGGCCGACAGCGACACGCGCGGCGCCGGCTTGAACGCATGGCCGTAGATGACCTCGAAGGTCAGCGCGATGCGCCCGCCGCCTTCTTCGGCCGGCGCCAGGTCGGGCAGCGCCTTCTTCAGCGACTGCAGCCACGCCTTGCCGCGCAGCGCCGCAAAGCGCCCCGGGTGCAGGTTGCGGCCCAGCGTGCGCAGCTCGGCCAGCGCCGCCTCGGGCGTGGCCCAGGTCAGCACGATGCGCTCCATGTCCATCACCGGCTCGGCAAAGCCGGCGTGCACCAGCATGTCGCCCCAGTCGTGCATGTCGGTGTACTCGTGGCCGGCGGCGGGCCAGCCCAGGCGCGCATGCAGCGCGCGCAGCTCGCGCACCGTGTCGGGCCCCAGGCAGGAGAACATCAGGAAGCCGTCGGTCGCCACCAGCTTGTGCCAGTGCGCGATGAGGGCTTCGGGGTCGGCCGCCATGTGCAGCGACATGTTGGCCCAGAGCAGGTCGACGCCGTCTTCGGGCGGCGCGTCGAAGCGCGCCTTGCCGCCTTGCCAGCGGCGCGCGCTCCACCACGGGGCGGACAGCGCCTGGCCGGTCGCGGCCGCAAGCGCGGGCTCGGCCTCGATGACGAAAGAGGCGGCGTCCTTGTAGCGGCGCGCAACCAGTTCGTGCGCTTCGAGGCCGCCGCGCAGCGGGGCCCAGTCGGCCCAGGTGCGGGGCTGGGCCTTGATCCATTGCAGCCGGTCTTCCATCCGGCGGCCGATTTCTTCATGCAGCCAGGGAGAGCCGTCGGCAGGCGCAAGCTGGCGCCAGCGGGCCGCCGCCGTGGCATCGATGGTCGGCGGTCGTCGTGAGGGGTCGGTGGCCATGGGGCAGTGAGTATATTGAGCGATGTTCAGCCAGTGGGGCCTGAGGCCTTTCAGCTCATTGCTCGCGCGGCTGCCCAGCCAGTGCGCGGTCTGCCATGCCTGGCCGTCGCGCCCGGTGTGCGATGCCTGCGTGGCCCGTTTCGCCCCGCCGGCGGCGCGTTGCGGCGGTTGCGCCCTGCCCGTGCCCGAGGGCGTAGCCCGCTGCGGCGAATGCGTCCGGCACCCGCCGCCGCTGGACGCCTGCCTTGCCGCCTGCACCTACGCCTGGCCATGGCCGGACACCATCGCCGGCTTCAAGTTTCGCGGCGACGCCGGCTGGGCCGGCCCCTTCGCCACGCTGATGCGCAGCGCACCCTGGGTCGAGCCCGCGCTGGAGCAGTGCGACCTCGTGCTGCCGATGCCGCTCGCCCCTGGCCGCCTGCGCGAACGCGGTTTCAACCAGGCGCACGAGCTCGCGCGGCGGCTCGCGCCTGCAAAGGCCGACGCCACCCTGCTGCTGCGCACCCGCGAAACACCGGCCCAGAGCGGCCTGGCGCGCGCCGAGCGCTTGCGCAACCTGCGCGGCGCCTTCGCCGTGGAACCATTGCGCGCGGAAAAGCTGCGCGGCCGGCGCCTCGTGCTGGTCGACGACGTGATGACCAGCGGCGCTTCGCTCTTCGCGGCGGCCGAGGCGCTGCGGCTGGCCGGCGCGGCGCACATCACGGCGGTCGTGCTGGCGCGGACCGATCCGCCGCGCTGACCTGGCTGACCCCGCGGGTCCCGCCGGTGCAGAGGCACGCCCGGCCCGCCGACAATCGGCGCATGTTCCATATCGTCCTGGTCCACCCAGAAATTCCGCCGAACACCGGCAACGTGATCCGGCTGGCCGCCAACACCGGCTGCGCGCTGCACCTGGTCGAGCCGCTCGGCTTCTCGATGGACGACCGCCTGCTGCGCCGCGCCGGCCTCGACTATCACGAGTACGCCGAGGTCAAGCGCCATGCCGACTGGCAGGCCCTGCTCGACACCGAGCGCCCGGCGCCCGAGCGCATGTTCGCCCTCACCACGCGCGGCACGCGAGCCGTGCACGACGTGCGCTTCCAGTCCGGCGACTGGCTGGTGTTCGGCTCGGAAACCAGCGGCCTGCCGCCCGCCGTGCGCGACGGTTTTGCCGAAGCCCAGCGCCTGCGGCTGCCGATGCGCGAAGGGCAGCGCAGCCTGAACCTCTCCAACGCGGTGGCCGTCACCGTGTTCGAGGCCTGGCGGCAGAACGGCTTCGGCTGACACAAAGAAACAAAGTAGCAGGCCCTTGGCAAGGCAGGGCCGCATCCGAACGGCAAGGCCCCCCGTATGGAAAGACATGCCGGGCGCGAAGCGAACCGGCATTCGGTCCCTTCAATGCCTTGCCACCAGGAGTCTTGCCATGAACGCCAAGTCGATTGCCTTTGCCGCCTTCGCCACGCTCGCCCTCGCCGGCGGCGCCCAAGCCTTCCAGGGCGAGCAGAACCCGCTGCCGCCCGCGCCCTTCCAGTCGACGCTGTCGCGCGCGCAGGTGCAGGCCGACGCACGCCAGCCGTTCAGGGTCACCAATGGCGGCACCGGCGCGCTGCAGGCCCGCAACGGCAGCACCGACCGCAGCGCCGTGCGCCAGAGCGCGCTGAGCATCACGCGCCAGGGCGCGGCCACCTACGGCGAAGTGACCGACCGCCGGATGTAGGAAAAAACAGGTGGGTCAGCGGTAGCGCCGCGCCACCGACTCGGCCACGCACGCCGGCTTGGCCGCGCCTTCGAGCTCGATGGTGGTCTCCCAGGTCATCTGGAAGCCGTCGTCGGCAATCGGCTCCGAACTCAGCAGCTTCATGCGCGCGCGCAGCCGCTTGCCCACGGGCACCGGCGACATGAAGCGCACCCGGTTCATGCCGTAGTTCACGCCCATGCGCGACTCCACCACGTCGATTGCCGCCTCGAAGAATTTCGGCAGCAGCGACAGCGTGAGAAAGCCGTGCGCGATCGGCGCGCCGAAGGGGCCGGCCTTGGCCCGCTCGACATCGACGTGGATCCACTGGTGGTCGCCCGTCGCCTCGGCGAACAGGTTGACCTGCTCCTGCGTGATGGTGATCCAGTCGCTCACGGCGACTTCCTGGCCGACGCAGGCGCAGAGATCCTGAAGGGTCTGGAATGTCTTTTTGGTCATGCGGGGCATTCTGGTGCCAAGGGCACGGGGCCGGCTGTCGGGCTCGCGACAACCGCGCTCAGGGAAAAACCGAAGGGTGCGGCCGTCAGGCGTCGAGCCATTGGCAGATGGGCTGCCACTGCTCCAGGTCGCGCTGCACGCGGCCCGGCGCGATGTCGAACACCGTGAGCCCGCGCGCCGCGAGCTGCACGTAGTTCTGGGTGTCGCGCAGTTCGCCGATCACCGGCACGCCCAGCCCCGCGATGAACTCGTGCAGCCGGTCGGCCGCCAGCGTGCGGGCGTTCACGCGCATGCCGACGAGGCCGATCTGCGTTTTCTCGGCGCGGCGCTGCTCCTTGAGCCGGTCCAGAAAGTCCCGCGTCGCGTAGATGTCGAAAATGCTCGGCTGCAGCGGCACGATCACCCGGTCGGCCAGCGTCAGCACCTCCTTGAAGCGCCAGCCGTGCAGGCCGGCGGGCGTGTCGAGCACCGCGTGGGTGGTGCCGCGCGGCGGCCGCACCACGGTGCTTTCGCCGGTCGCCTCCCAGGTCGAGATCGGCCGGGCCTGCGGCGGACGCAGCCCGAGCCACAGCCGGGACGACTGCTGGCGATCCACGTCGCCCAGCATCACGGCGTGCCCGCGGCTTGCGAAGTAGCCCGCGACGTTGGTCGCGATCGTCGATTTGCCTACGCCACCCTTGGGATTGGCGACCAGAACCACCGGCATAAACGCTCTCCTCCAGAACTGGGACAGCCGACATGGTAGTGGCTGGCGCGTTTTGCCCGGCGGAGCGGCCCCGACTGCGCTATGTTCTCGCCCATGACGACAACAACATCCATGGGAACACCCGCCGCCGGTTCCGGCGGCGTCTACGTGCTGGCGGCCCACCCGCACTGGCGCGATTCGCGCGTCAACCGCCGCATGCTCGCCGCCGCGCGCGGCGTGCCCGGCATCGACGTGAACGACCTCTACGGCAGCTACCCCGACTTCGCCCTGGACATCGAGGCCGAACAGGCCCGGCTCGCCAAGGCCCAGCTGGTGGTGCTGCTGCACCCGATCCAGTGGTATTCCATGCCCGCGCTGCAGAAGCTGTGGCTCGACGACGTGCTCACCTACGGCTGGGCCTACGGCCCCAGCGGCGTCGCGTTGCAGGGCAAGGACCTCTGGCTGGTGGCCACCACCGGCAGCCCCGAGGCCAGTTACCACCCGCAGAACTACCACCGCTATTTCTTCGACGCCTTCCTGCCGCCCTACGAGCAGACCGCCGCGCTGTGCGGCATGCGCTTTCTGCCGCCGCTGATCTTCCACGGCGCGCGCAGCGCCCCCGAGGCCGACGTGGCCGCGCACGTCGAGACCTTCGCGCAGCGCCTGGGCAGCTACCCCGACTGGCCTGAAATCGAAGAGATCGACGCCTGCGTCGCCTGCCCCGTGCCCGAGACCGACCGCCCGGCCGACCCCGACGACATCAGCAAAGTCGTGTCCAGCGCCTTCCACGCCGCCATGACGCGCGGCCTGGCGGCCGCCACGGCAAGCAAGGCGGCCTGAATGGAACACGCACCCGCCTGGCTGACCAACAGCCTGATCTACCTGAGCGCCGCCGTATTGGTGGTGCCGCTGTCCAAGGCCCTGGGCCTGGGCTCGATCATCGGCTACCTCGTGGCCGGCATCGCCATCGGCCCCTGGGGGCTGGGCCTCGTGTCCAGCGTCCAGGACGTGCTGCATTTCGCCGAGTTCGGCGTGGTGCTGATGCTGTTCCTGGTGGGCCTCGAACTGGAGCCCAAGCGCCTGTGGAACCTGCGCCGCCCCATCTTCGGCTGGGGCACCGCGCAGGTGCTCAGTTGCGCCGCCGTGCTGTTCGCGGCGGGCTGGGCCGTGGGCGCCGAATGGCGCGTGGCGCTGGTGGCCTCGCTGGGGCTGGCGCTGTCGTCCACCGCCATCGCGCTGCAGGTGTTCGGCGAACGCAACCTGCTGAAAACGCCCAGCGGGCAGGCCGGCTTCTCGATCCTGCTGTTCCAGGACGTGGCCGCCATTCCCATCCTGGCGCTGCTGCCGCTGCTGGCCGGTGCCAGCGCGGCCGAGCCGTCCATCGACGGCCTGCACCGCGCGCTCGAAGCCGCCAAGATCATCGGCGTGATCGGCGGCATCATCCTCGGCGGCCGGCTGCTGCTGCGCCCCGTGCTGCGCTGGATCGCGCGCAGCAACACGCCCGAGATCTTCACCGCCGCCGCGCTGCTGCTGGTGGTGGCCATCGCGGCGCTGATGCAGCTGGTGGGCCTGTCGATGGCGCTGGGCGCCTTCCTGGCCGGCGTGCTGCTGGCGGAAAGCGAATACCGGCGCGAGCTGGAAACCGACATCGAGCCCTTCAAGGGCCTGCTGCTGGGCCTGTTCTTCATTGCCGTGGGCATGTCGATCAACTTCGGCGTGCTCGTCGCGAGCCCCTGGGTCATGGCGGCGCTGGTGGTCGGCTTCATGGTCATCAAGCTGGTGGTGATCTACACGCTCGCCAAGGCCATGGGCCTGGCCTACCAGGAGCGGCCCGTGTTCACGCTGCTTTTGGCGCAGGGCGGCGAGTTTGCGTTCGTGGTGTTCCAGGCCGCCGGCCCGGACGTGCTGCCGCCTGAAATTACCTCGCTGCTGATCGGCGCCGTGGCGCTGTCGATGCTGCTGTCGCCGCTGCTCCTGGTGCTGCTCGACAAGTTCGTGCTGCCGCGCTACAGCCGCAACCAGGGCCCGCAGCTGGAAGAGATTTCGGAGCAGCAGGACGCCAAGGTGCTGATCTGCGGCTTCGGCCGCTACGGCCAGATCGTCGGGCGCATGCTCATGTCGCAGGGCCTGCGCGTGACCGTGCTCGACCACGACGCCGACACTGTCGAAGGCCTGCGCCAGTTCGGTTTTCGCGTGTTCTACGGCGACGCCACGCGGCTGGACCTGCTGCGCACCGCGGGCGCCGGCACGGCCAAGGCCATCGTGGTGGCGGTGGACGACATCGAGCAGTCGCTGGAAATCGTCGACCTCGTGAAGGAGAACTTCCCGCAGGCCCGCATCATCGCGCGGGCGCGCAACGTGACGCACCTGTTCCAGCTGCGCGACCGCGGCGTGACCGACGTGGAGCGCGAGGTGTTCGAGTCGTCGCTGCGCAGCGCGCGCTCGGTGCTCGAGGCGCTGAACTGGCCGGCGCACGAGGCGCGCGAATCGACCATGCGCTTTCGCATGCGCAACCTCCGGCTCACCGACGAGATCTACCCGCACTACAAGGACCGCGCCAAGCTGATCGCGGCCAACAAGGAAGGCCGCCAGCAGTTCGAGGAACAGATGGCGCGCGAGCGCGAGGAGCGGCAGCGCCGCTCGGGGCTCGACTGGGACCGGCTCGCGGAAGAAGAGCCGCAGCAGCCTCCCGCCTAGATCGCCACGGTCAGGTAGACACCCTCGCGCCCCACCAGCGGCGCGCGGGTCGGCATGAAGATGGTGCAGTCGTCGCAGGGCGAACGAATTTCGTTGCCCGCGTCGACGGCGATCAGCTCGCCTTTCTGGAAAACCTCGAAGCCCAGCACCGGCCGCACGAAGGCGAAGCTTTCGGTCTTGACCATGTGCACTTCGAGCAGGCGAAAACGCCGCGCGGGCGCGCGCTGGGCCGCGCTCGGCGGTGCGTCGACCAGCCCCAGGTGCGCCAGAAAGCGCAGGCTCACGTCGGTCGCCAGCTCGGCCGCCGAGCGGCTGAAATGCTGGCCGCACTCGACCACCACCGCCCCGCCTTCCATGCCTGGCTCGCCGTGACGGCCGTAGCCCGTCACGCCCGTGCCGTGGCCCACACCCACCGGCATCACCAGGTGCACCAGCGGATTGCCCACGGCCGTTGCCAGCCGCGCGTTGCGCTCGAACTCCGGGTACACCCAGAAGGGCTGCACCGGCGCGCGCGTCGAATGGATGTCCAGCACATAGTCGGCCGCGTCCAGCACCGGCCGCAGCTCGCGCGCGCGGCGCAGCTCGGGGCTCTGCTCGGTGCCGTCCAGCTGGGCCTTCGACCAGATGCGGTTGAGGTTGTGTACCAGCTGGCGGTTCTCATAGGGCCGCTCGATGTCGAAGGCGTTGTAGGCCTCCACGTGCGCGAAGCTCACCGTGAGCGTGCCGATCTTCGGGCGCACGTTGTTGTCGAGCAGGTGCGTGGCCGCGACCATGCCGCAAATTTCGTTGCCGTGCGTCAGCGCGTTCACGAGCACGTGCGGCCCCGGCTTGCCCGACGCGAAGCGGTGCACGTAGTCGATGCCCGTGTTGCCCTGCCGGTAGGCCGAGATGTCGCGCGGCAGCACCTCCAGCGGCGCCGTGTCGGGCACGAAGGACGATGTGTCGGTCATGTCGCCGCGCCCCCTCACTCGCCGCGAATGCCGGCGCGCTTGACCATCTCGCCGTAGACCGCGAGCCGCTCCGACATCATCGCGGTGAACTGCGCGGGCGTCTGCACCTCGGGCACCAGCGAGCCGCGCGACTGCAGCGCCTCGACCATGACCGGCTGGTCGGCCACCGAGCGCACGGCCTTGTGCAGCGCGGCGACCACTTCGGGCGGCGTCTTCGCGGGCGCGGCCAGGCCGATCCACGACGTGGTGTTCAGCACCGGGTAGCCCAGCTCCGCGAAGGTCGGCACGTCGGGCAGCGCCGCCACGCGCGTGGGCGCGGCCACCGCCAGCGCGCGCAGCTTGCCGGCCTGGATGTGCGGCAGAAAGGGCGCGAGGTTGTCGAGCCCGAACTGCACCTCGTTCGAGATCAGCGCCGTCACCAGCGGGCCGCCGCCGCGGTACGGCACGTGCGTGGCATTGAGCTGCAGCTGCGACTTCATCAGCTCGACGTTGAGCTGCCCCATGCTGCCCGGCCCCGCGCTGCAGAAGTTGAGCTCGCCCGGGCGCGCCTTCACCAGCGCCACGAATTCCTTGAAGGTCTTCGCGGGCACGGCGGGGTTCACCAGCAGCACGTTGATCGAGCGCGCCAGCTGCGTGATCGACACGAAGTCCTTGATCGGGTCGTAGCCCGGGTTGGCCTGCGTCAGCGGGTTGGCCAGGTGCGAGCTTTGCGACGACACCACCAGCGTGTAGCCGTCGGGCTTGGCGCGCGCCACCTGTGCGCTGGCGATGGAGCCGCCCGCACCGCCCCGGTTGTCGATGATCACCGAGGTGCCCAGCGCCTTCGCGAGCGGGTCGGCATAGAGCCGCGCGATCAGGTCCACCGAACCGCCCGCCGGGAACGGTACCACCAGCGTGATCGGCCGCGAAGGCCAGTCCTGCGCGCGCGCCGCCAGCGGCAGCATCGAAGCCAGGCCGGCGCCGAGGATCTCGCGGCGGCGCAACGCCGCAGCGGTGAAGAGGGGGTTCATGGAGCGTCCTGTAGCGGTGGATTAAAAAGTGCGCGCATTGTTGCAAGATGATTTCAATTTTGCAATGACCATTGCAAAATTAGGGCCGGCACCACTCCGCATGCAGAATGCGCGCGACCATGAATCTGAACCAACGCATCTCGGGCTACGGCAGGAAACTCACCAAGAGCGAGCAGCGCCTGATCGACGAGCTGCAAACGCGCTACCCCCAGGGCCTGCTCGAATCTGCAACGAGCCTTGCAAAGAAGGTGGGCACCAGCGCCTCCACCGTGGTGCGGCTGCTGGCCAAGCTGGGCTACCCCAGCTACGCCGAGGCGCAGCTGGAAGCCCGCTCCGAGGTCACGGCGCGGCTGTCTTCACCGGCCACGCGCGCGGACGCCGTCATCCAGGACGACGCCTCGGTGCGCACCTGCCTGGCCAATGCGCTGCTGCACGACCAGCACAACCTGGCCTCGACCTTCGCGGCGCTCGACGTCGCGGCCTTCGAGGGCGCGGTGCGCCTGCTCACGCAGCGCAAGGCGCGCGTGCACGTGACCGGGCAACGGCACGCCGCGGCGCTGGCCGGCCACCTCTCGCTGCACCTGAACCTGTGCCTGCCCGACGTGCGCCCCATGGCCAGCGCCGGCCCGCTGCTCATGGAAGACCAGCTGCTGTGGATCGGCGAACAAGACGTACTGCTGGCCGTCACCTTCAGGCGCCACGCGCTGGCCACCGCGCGCGCGGCGAAGTACTTCAAGGAAAAGGGCGCCAAGGTCATCGTCATCACCGACGGCCCCTCGGTGCCCGCGGCCCTCTCGGCCGACCACGTGATGCTGGTGCGCACGTCGAGCGCGTCGCCGTTCGACTCGTACACGGCGGCGTTCTCGCTGTGCAACGCGCTCGTTACCGCCGTGGTGCAGCGGCGCAAGAAGGAGCTGGGCGAGGCGCTCGAGCGCGGCGACGCGCTGTGGGAGCAGCACTGGAACGACACCACGGCGGCGCAGCCTTCGTCACAGAAGGCCGCCCGCCCGGCGAAGAAGAAAGCCTCAGGCCGCTGAGGCCGCCGAGGCCGCGCCGAGCCGCAGCAAGCGCACCGCGTTGCCCTTCAGGATGCCGGGCATCACCTCGGGCTTGAAGCCCGCGGCCTCGAAGTCGCGCATCCAGCGGTCGGGCGTGATCAGCGGGTAGTCGCTGCCGAACAAAATGCGGTCTTTCAGCAGCGTGTTGGCGTACTGCACCAGCTGCTTCGGAAAATACTTGGGGCTCCAGCCCGACAGGTCGATCCACACGTTGGGCTTGTGCGTGGCCACGCTCAGCGCCTCGTCCTGCCACGGAAAGCTGGGGTGCGCCATCACGATCTGCATGTCGGGGAAGTCGATGGCCACGTCGTCCAGGTGCATCGGGTTGCTGTACTCCAGCCGCAGGCCGCCGCCGCAGCGCATGCCCGAGCCGATGCCGCTGTGCCCGGTGTGGAAGATGGCCGGCAGCCCGTACTCGGCAATCACCTCGTAGATCGGCCAGGCCATCTTGTCGTAGGGGTGGTAGCCCTGCACCGTCGGGTGGAACTTGAAGCCCTTCACGCCGTGCTCCTCGATGAGCCGACGCGCCTCGCGCGCGCCCATCTTTCCCTTGTGCGGATCGATGCTGCCGAAGGCAATCATGATGTCGCTGTTCTGCCGGGCCGCCTCCGCGATTTCCTCGTTCGGAATGCGACGGCGGCCCATGTTCGACTCCGCGTCGACCATGAACATCACCAGCCCGATCTTTCTTTCACGGTAGTACGCCACGCTCTCGGCAATGGTGGGCCGGCCGCTGGAGCCGAAGTACTTGTCGGCGGCGCGGTCGTATTCCTCGCCGTAGTTGTCGAAAGGGTTCCAGCAACTCACTTCGGCGTGGGTGTGGATGTCGATCGCAATCAGGTTCTCGTGGTCCATGTGTTTGTCTCCAGTGCGGGTAAGTCCCTAGCGTCAGGTGGGCTCGAATGCCTTGAATTGATTATTTCTCATAACCATAATCCAACGCAACCCCGGACACCTTTCATGACCAACCCAGACCTCCACCTCGACATCCGCGACGAAGTCGCCATCGTCCGCCTGACGCGCGGCGCCAAGCGCAACGCACTGTCCGACGGCCTCATCCTGGCACTGCGCGACACCTTCGAGAAGCTGCCGGGCACCGTGCGCGCCGCGGTGATCGACGGCGAAGGCCCGCATTTCTGCGCCGGCCTCGACCTGAGCGAACTCAAGGAGCGCGACGCCGGCCAGGGCATGCAGCACTCGCGCCTGTGGCACGGCGCGCTCGACCTGATCCAGCACGGCCCGGTGCCGGTGATCGCGGCGCTGCACGGCGCGGTGGTCGGCGGCGGGCTCGAGCTGGCCAGCGCCTGCCACATCCGCGTGGCCGACCGCTCCACCTTCTACGCGCTGCCCGAAGGCTCGCGCGGCATCTTCGTGGGCGGCGGCGGCTCGGTGCGCATTCCCAAGCTGATCGGCGTGGCCCGCATGACCGACATGATGATGACCGGCCGCGTCTACAACGCCGAGGACGGCGAGCGCGCCAACTTCGCGCAGTACCTGGTCGACGAGGGCACGGCCTTCGACAAGGCCTTCGAACTCGCTAAACGCGTGGCCACCAACGCGCCGCTGACCAACTACGCGCTGATGCACGCGCTGCCGCGCATCGCCGAGCAGTCGGCCGACCACGGCTTCTTCACCGAGGCGCTGATCTCCGGCATCACCCAGGCCGCGCCCGAGGCCAAGCAACGCGTGCGCGACTTCCTCGAAGGCCGCGGCGCCAAGGTGAGCAAGGGATGAGCGCCGCCCCTGCCGTGCGCTATCGACCGCTGGCCTTCGGCGTGACGCGCGCCGTGCTGCGCGAAGGCGCACCCGGCACGCGCTACCTGCAGGCCGAGACGCAGCTGGGCGACTACCGCGAGCGCATGACCGACCGCCTCGCGCACTGGGCCGAGCACGCGCCCGACCGCACCTTCATCGCGCGCCGCGAGCGGCTGGCCGACGGCAGCACCGGCGACTGGCTGCGCGTGAGCTACGCGCAGGCGCTGGAAGAAGCACGCGGCATCGGCCAGGCCCTGCTGGAGCGCGGCCTGAGCGCCGAGCGCCCGGTGGCCATCCTCAGCGAGAACGGCATCGAGCACGCGCTGCTCGCGCTGGGCTGCCTCTACGCGGGCGTGCCCTACTGCCCGGTGTCGCCGCCCTACTCGCTGGTGAGCCAGGACTTCGAGAAGCTGCGCCATGTGTTCGACACGCTCACGCCGGGCCTGGTGTTCGCGAGCGACGCCGCGCGCTTCGCCAAGGCCATCGCGGCCGTCGTTCCGGCCGACACCGAGGTGGTGCTGGCCCAGGGCACGCTCGAAGGCCGCGCCACCACCGCGTTCGGCGCCCTGGCCGCCACGCCGGCCACGCCCGCTGTCGATGCGGCCATGCGCGCGACCGGGCCCGACACCATCACCAAGTTCCTCTTCACCTCGGGCTCGACCAAGATGCCCAAGGCCGTGATCAACACGCACCGCATGTGGTGCGCCAACCAGCAGCAGCTGCGCCAGTCGATTCCCGCCCTGGGCGACGAACCGCCGGTGCTGGTCGACTGGCTGCCCTGGAACCACACCTTCGGCGGCAACCACAACGTGGGCATCGTGCTGGACAACGGCGGCACGCTCTACGTGGACGACGGCAAGCCCACGCCCGCCGGCATGGCCGAGACGCTGCGCAACCTGCGCGAGGTGGCGCCCACCATCTACTTCAACGTGCCCACCGGCTTCGAGGCCATCGCGCAGGCGATGGAAACCGACGCCGTGCTGCGCCGCAACCTGCTGTCGCGCGTGAAGATGTTCTTCTACTCGGGCGCCGCGCTGTCGCAGCCCGTGTGGGACAGCCTGCACCGCACGCAGGAGTCGGAAGTGGGCGAGCGCATCGTCATGGGCACCGGCCTGGGCATGACCGAGTCGGGCCCGTTCGCGCTGTACGTGACCGGCCCCGACGTGAAGTCGGGCGACGTGGGCCTGCCCGCGCCGGGCATCGAGCTGAAGCTGATCGAGGTCGACGGCAAGACCGAGGTGCGCTACCGCGGCCCCAACATCACGCCCGGCTACTGGCGCGCGCCCGACGCCACGGCCGAGGCCTTCGACGACGAGGGCTTCTTCTCCACCGGCGACGCGGTGAAGTGGATCGACGACGCCGACATCCACCGCGGCCTGCGCTTCGACGGCCGCATCGCCGAAGACTTCAAGCTGGCCACCGGCACCTTCGTGAGCGTGGGGCCGATGCGCGCGAAGATCATCGCGGCCGGCGCGCCCTACGTGCAGGACGCGGTGCTGACCGGCATCAACCTGAAGGAAGTCGGCGCGCTGATCTTCCCGACGCAGAAGGTGCGGCAACTGGCCGGCCTGTCCGCCGACGCCACGATGCAGCAGGTGCTCGAGAGCGCACCCGTGCAGGCGCATTTCCAGCAGGTCGCCGACACGCTGGCCGCGAGCGCCACCGGCAGCGCCAACCGTATCGCGCGGCTGCACCTGATGGCCGAGCCGCCGTCCATCGACAAGGGCGAAGTGACCGACAAGGGCTCCATCAACCAGCGCGCCGTGCTCAAGCACCGCGCAGCGCTGGCCGATGCGATGCACGGCGGCACGCTGCCCTTCACCCTGCAGCCCCACTCCACCTGAACACGAGAGACACACCATGAAGATCGAAGGACAAGCCGCACTCGTCACCGGCGGCGCATCGGGCCTGGGCGAAGCCACCGCGCGCGAACTCGCGCGCCTGGGCGCCAAGGTCGCGGTGCTCGACCGCAACGCCGCATTGGCCGAAAAGGTGGCCGCCGAGATCGGCGGCATTGCCTGCGCCTGCGACATCACCGACACCGACAGCGTGAACGCCGCGCTCGACAAGGCCGAGGCCGCGCACGGCCCCGCGCGCATCCTCATGAACGTGGCCGGCATCGGCAGCGCCAAGCGCATCGTCGGCAAGGACGGCAACCCCGCGCCGCTCGAAGACTTCGTGCGCGTGGTCAACATCAACCTCGTGGGCGGCTACAACATGGCCCGCCTGTTCGCGGCGCGCTGCGCCAGGCTGGCCGCGCTGGACAACGGCGAGAAGGGCGTGATGCTCTTCACCGCGTCGGTGGCGGCCTTCGACGGCCAGGTGGGCCAGCAGGCCTACAGCGCGTCCAAGGGCGGCCTGGTGGGCATGACGCTGCCGATGGCGCGCGACCTGGCGCAGCACGCCATTCGCGTGTGCACCGTGGCGCCGGGCCTGTTCGCGACGCCGCTCTTGATGGAGCTGCCCGAGCCGGTGCAACAGTCGCTGGCCGCATCGATTCCGTTCCCGCCGCGCCTGGGCAAGCCTTCGGAGTTTGCCGAGCTGGCCTGCCACATCGTCACCAACGGCCACCTCAACGGCGAGGTGATCCGCCTGGACGGCGCGCTGCGCATGGCGCCGCGCTGAGCACGGCGCCACCCTCTTTCGCGTTCCCGGGTTCCCCGCTTCCTTCATAACGTATCAGGAGACATCGATGACCTTCAAGAAGACCACCCTCGCCGCCGTGCTGGCGCTCATGGCTGCGGGCCTGGCCCACGCCGACATCACCATCGGCGTGGTGCAGCCGCTGACCGGCCCGGCCTCGGGCCTGGGCATTCCGGTGAAGAACGGCATCGCGATCTGGCCCAAGACCATCGCGGGCGAGACGCTCAAGGTGGTGGTGCTCGACGACGCGACCGACCCGACCACGGGCGTGAAGGACGCGCAGCGCCTGGTCACGGAAGACAAGGCCGACGTCATCGTCGGCTCCAGCGCCACGCCGGTCGCCATTCCCATGGCCGACGTGACGGCCGAAGCCGGCACGCCGCAGCTGTCGACCGCGCCGGCGGGCCTGCCGCCGGGCAAGGACAAGTGGTTCTTCCGCCTGCCGCAGTCGAACGACGTGATGGCCTTCGCGGTGGTCGCGCACATGAAGAAGCAGAACGTGAAGACGGTCGGTTTCCTGGGCTACACCGACGCCTACGGCGAGCTGTGGCTCAAGGCGCTGACCGCCGAAGCGGCCAAGAACGGCATCAAGATCGTCGCCACCGAGCGCTTCGCGCGCGCCGACACCAGCGTGACGGGCCAGGTGCTCAAGCTCACTTCGGCCAACCCCGATGCAATCCTGATCGTGGCCTCGGGCAGCGGCGCCGGCATGCCGCAGAAGGCTGTGATGGAGCGCGGCTACAAGGGCAAGGTCTACCAGACGCACGCCGCCGCCACGCAAGACCTGATGCGCACCGCCGGCAAGGACGCCGAAGGCACCTTCGTGGTGTCGGGCCCCGCCACGGTGGCCGAGCAGTTGCCCGACAGCCATCCGTCGAAGGCCGCCGCCGTGGCCTTCGTGCAGGGCTACGAGAAGGCCTACGGCCCCGGCTCGCGCAACCAGTTCGCGGGCCACGCGGCCGACGCGCTCACGGTGCTCGAAAAAGCCGTGCCGGTGGCGCTGAAGAAGGCCAAGCCCGGCACGCCCGAATTCCGCGCCGCGCTGCGCGACGCGCTCGAAGGCATGGGCCGCACGGTGCTCGCGCACGGCGTGCTCAACTGGACGGCGCAGGACCACTGGGGCTACACGACCGAGACCGGCGTGATGCTCAAGGTGGTGAACGGCGCGTTCAAGGTCGAGCAGTAATCCCTTTCTTCAGCCGCACCGCACACACGCCATGGATTTCTCGATCGCCAGCATCCTGGCGCTGGACGGCCTCACCAACGGCGCGATCTATGCCCTGCTGGGCATGGGCATCGTGCTCGTCTTCACGGTGACCCGCGTCATCTTCATCCCGCAGGGCGAATTCGTGGCGTACGGCGCGCTGACGCTGGCGATCTTCCAGACCGGCAAGACGCCGGGCACGGTGTGGCTGCTGCTCATCCTGGCGGGCGTTGCCGCGCTGATGGACCTGGTCACCACCTGGCGCCACAGCGGCAGCGCGGCGGCCGGGCTGAAGGCGGCGCTGCGCACCGCGGCGCTGCCCGCCGTCATCTGCGCGGTGTCGGCCTGGGCCGGGCCGCGCAACCTGCCGATCGGCGTGCAGGCGCTGCTCACGGTGTTCATCGTCACGGCCTTCGGGCCGCTGGTGTACCGCGTGGCCTACCAGTCGCTGGCGGGCGCGAGCTCGCTGGTGCTGCTGATCGTCTCGGTCGGCGTGCACTTCGCGATGACGGGGCTGGGGCTGCTGTTCTTCGGCGCCGAGGGTTTTCGCAACCCGCCGTTCTGGGACGAGCGCATGGCGCTGGGCCCGCTGAACGTGAGCGGCCAGGCGCTGATCATCTTCGGCATGTCGGCCGCGCTGATCGTGCTGCTGTGGCTCTTCTTCGAGCGCAGCCTGTACGGCAAGGCGCTGCGCGCCACGGCCGTGAACCGGCTGGGCGCGCGGCTGATGGGCATCTCGACGCAGGCGGCCGGGCAGCTCACCTTCGCGATGGCGGCGCTGATCGGCGCGCTCTCGGGCCTGCTGATCGGGCCGACCACCACCGTGTTCTACGACTCGGGTTTTCTCATCGGCCTGAAGGGCTTCGTGGCCGGCGTGATCGGCGGGCTCGCGAGCTACCCCGGCGCGCTGCTCGGCGCATTGGCCGTGGGCGTGATCGAGGCCTTCGGCTCGTTCTGGGCCAGCTCGTTCAAGGAAGTGATCGTGTTCACCATCATCCTGCCGGTGCTGCTGTGGCGCTCGCTCAAGAGCGGCCATTCGGACGAGGAGCATTGACACCATGGAAGCCCTGCTGAAGAATCCTTCCGCTCCCGCGCCCGACAGGAGCCTGCTGCGCACCTGGGGGCCGCTCGCGCTGATCCTCGTGCTGGTGGCGCTGCCGCTGTTGCCGCTGCCCGACTTCTGGATCATCCAGCTCAACTACATCGGCATCTACACGCTGCCGGTGCTGGGCCTCGTGCTGCTCACCGGCGTGGGCGGCCTCACCTCCTTCGGACAGGCCGCCTTCGTGGGCATCGGCGCGTACACCACGGCCTACCTCACGGTGAACACGGGGCTGTCGCCGTGGGTCACGCTGTTCATCGGCCTGGCGCTCACCGGCGCCAGCGCCGCGATCATCGGCGCGATCACGCTGCGCATGTCGGGGCACTACCTGCCGCTGGCCACCATCGCGTGGGCGCTGTCGCTGTACTACCTCATGGGCAACCTCGATGCGCTCGGCAAGTACGACGGCATCCTGGGCGTGAAGGGGCTGTCGCTGTTCGGCTTCGAGTTCGGCCAGCAGCGCATGTTCTATGCGGTGGTGTGGATCTTCGCGCTGCTCGCGGCCTTCGCGGTGATACGGCTGCTCGACTCGCGCAGCGGCCGCGCCATCCGCTCGCTGGCCGGCGGCTCGCAGATGGCCGAGGCCATGGGCGTGAACACGCTGCGCTTCAAGATCGGCATCTTCGTGCTGGCGGCCATGCTGGCCTCGATCTCGGGCTGGCTGTTCGCGCACTTCCAGCGCACGGTGAACCCTTCGCCCTTCGGGCTGAAGATGGGCATCGAATACCTGTTCATGGCCGTGCTCGGCGGCGCGGCCCACGTGTGGGGCGCCATTGCCGGCTCGGGCGTGGTCAAGCTGCTCGAAGACCAGTTGCAGGTGCTGCTGCCCAGGCTCATCGGCACGGCCGGCAGCTACGAGCTGATCGTGTTCGGCATCATGATCGTGCTGGTGCTCAAGTACCTGCCCGAAGGCCTCTGGGCCTTTGTCGACCGGCGCCTGCCGCGCCCGCGCCGCACCGTCGACTGGCAGCACGCGAGCGACCTGCCCGCGCGCGCCAAGCCGGCCGCCGGCGAGGTGGTGCTCGACGTGCAGGCCATCCGCAAGACCTTCGGCGGGCTGGTGGCGGTGAACGACATCAGCTTCCAGACGCGTGCCGGCCAGATCGTCGGCCTGATCGGGCCCAACGGCGCGGGCAAGTCCACCACCTTCAACCTGGTGACCGGTGTGCTGGGCCTGTCGGGCGGCGCCGTGCGTTTCCGCGGCGAGGCCATCGGCGGCCTGGGCGCGCGGCAGATCGCGCAGCGCGGCGTGTCGCGCACCTTCCAGCACGTGAAGATGGTGGCCGACATGACGGTGCTCGAGAACGTGGCGCTGGGCGCGCACCTGCGCGGCCGCAAGGGCGCCATCGCCGCGATGCTGCGCATCGACCGCCACGAAGAGCGCGCGCTGTTCCGCGAGGCCGAGCGCCAGCTGCAGCGCGTGGGCATGGGCGCCTTGCTGCACGAGCTCGCGGGCAACCTGGCGATGGGCCAGCAGCGCCTGCTCGAGATTGCGCGCGCGCTGTGCGCCGACCCCGCCCTGCTGCTGCTCGACGAGCCCGCGGCCGGCCTGCGCCACAAGGAAAAGGAAGCGCTGGGCAAGGTGCTTCGGCAACTGCGCGGCGAGGGCATGAGCATCCTGCTGGTCGAGCACGACATGGGGCTGGTGATGGACATCTGCGACCACATCGTGGTGATGGAGTTCGGCACGCACCTCATGGAGGGCACGCCCGCCGAGGTGCAGAACAGCGACAAGGTGCGCGCGGCTTATCTGGGGACGGAGCACTAGGATGCGGCGCGCGTTTTTGTCTTGTCGCCTGGGTTGTCGTTGTTCTTCAGGGCGCGCTCACGCCGACGGTGTGCTCTGCTCCGCGAATGTCCCCCGCCCTTCGGGCTCCTCCTTTATTTCGCTGCGCAGAGCACACCATCAGCGTGAGCGTTATTCGCAGCAGTCGTTGATCGGCGAGCACCAGCAGCGTGCCCAGGTGCACAGGGCACCGGGTACTCCCCGCAGCGAAATAAAGGAGGAGGGGCGCAGCCCCGGGGGACATTCGCGGAGGGGAGTACCCGGTGTCCTTTGCGCCCGCCAAGAACAAGCACCCCAGCAACACAAACAACGCCCGGCAAAACACTGACATGACGCAACCGACTCCCTTGCTCCGCATCCGCGACCTGCACGCCGGCTACGGCCGCGCCGAAGTTCTGCACGGCATCGACCTGAAGGCCGAACAGGGCAGCGTGGTCACGGTGATCGGCCCGAACGGGGCCGGCAAGTCGACGCTGCTCAACGCGCTGATGGGCGTGCTGCCGTCCAAAGGTGTCATCGAGTTCAAGGGCCAGCCGATTGCCGCGCTGTCGCTCGAGGAACGCGTGATGCTCGGCATTGCGCTGGTGCCCGAGAAGCGCGAGCTGTTCGGCACCATGCCGGTCGAAGACAACCTCGTGCTCGGCGCGTTCCGCCAGGTGCGGCTGCGCAACAAGCAGTGGCACGACCGCATCGACGAGGTGTACACGCTCTTTCCGCGTCTGAAGGAACGGCGCGCGCAACTGGCCGGCACGCTCTCGGGCGGCGAGCGGCAGATGTTGGCGGTGGGCCGCGCGCTGATGTCGCGCCCCACGCTGCTGATGCTCGACGAGCCCAGCCTGGGGCTGGCGCCGCTGGTGGTGCAGGAGATCTTTCGCACGGTCGACGCGCTGCGCGCCACGGGTGTGACCATCCTGCTGGTGGAGCAGAACGCGCGCGCCGCGCTCGAAGTGGCCGACCACGGCTACGTGCTCGAGATGGGCAGCGTGAGCCTCGAGGGCGAAGCGCAAAAGCTCGCGGTCGATTCCCGCGTGATCGACACCTACCTGGGCGCCGCGCGCAAGGCCGCCTGACGCGACGAGTGAATGGAATGCCGCGAGCCGCGCGGCAAGGAGACCACGACATGACGAGACAGCGCCACCTTCCCCTCGGCCTGTGCGCGAGCGCGCTCGGCGTTGCCGCGCTGCTCGCGGCTTGCGCCACGCGCGTTCCCGCACCACACGCGCCGCTGGCCGCCGCGCGGCCCGGCACGCTGCAGGCCTGCACCGACCTGGCCACGCGCGCCGCATTGCCGGGCACGGTCTACACGTCCGTCACCGACGTGCCGGCCGGCAGCGTCACGGTCGGCGGCATCGCGATGGCCGCGCCCGCGCACTGCCTGGTGCAAGGCCGCATGAACGAACGCACGAGCCCCGTCGACAACCAGCGCTACGCCGTCGGCTTCGAGATGCGGCTGCCGGTGGCCTGGAACGGGCGCTTCTTCTACCAGGCCAACGGCGGGCTCGACGGCGTGGTACTGCCCGCGCTCGGCGGCATCGGCGGTGGCGGCCCGCGCAGCAGCGCGTTGCAGATGGGCTTTGCCGTCATCAGCTCCGACGCGGGCCATGCGGGCTCGATGGGCCCGCGCTTCGGGCTCGACCCCCAGGCGCGGCTCGACTACGGCTACAACGCCGTCGCGCAGCTCACGCCGATGGCCAGGAACCTGATCGCCAAGGCCTATGGGCGCGGCCCCGACCGCTCTTATTTCGGCGGCTGCTCCAACGGCGGGCGGCATGCGATGGTGGCGGCCGTGCGCTCGGCGCAGCAGTACGACGGCATCCTCGCGGGCGACCCCGGCTTCAACCTGCCGAAGGCGGCCGTGGCGCAGCTCTACGGCGCGCAGCAGTACGCGGCCGTGGCCAGCGCGAGGACACCCGCCGGCCTGCCCGACCTGCAGAGCGCCTTCACGCCGGCCGAGATGAGGCTGGTGGCCGACAAGGTGCTGCAGCACTGCGATGCGCTCGACGGCCTGGCCGACGGGATCGTGTCGAACGTGCAGGCCTGCAGGACGCGCTTCGACATCCAGGCCGACGTGCCCACCTGCGCCGCCGGCACGCGCGACGGCAGTTGCCTGAGCGCACCGCAAAAGAATGCGCTCGCCAACGTGTTCAAGGGCGCGCGCAACAGCGCGGGCCAGCCGATCTACAGCAGCTTCCCGTTCGACGCGGGCGTGAGCGGCAGCAACTGGCGCGAGTGGAAGTTCGCGAGCCCGCCGACGCGCGACGCAGGCGCCGTGGCCTTCATCTTCAGCACGCCGCCGCTGGCCGAGCGGCCGCAGGGCCTGCCGTTCGCGCTGGGCTTCGACATGGACCGCGACGCGCCGCGCATCGCCGCGGCGGACGGCGTGTTCCGCGAGTCGGCGCTGTCGTTCATGACGCCGCCCGACGCGGCCAACCTGGGCGCGCTGCGCGACCGGGGCGGCCGCATGATCGTCTATCACGGCACCAGCGACCCGGTGTTCTCGTCGGACGACACGGCCGCCTGGTACGCGCGCGTGCAGGCCGCGAACGGCGGCGACGCTTCTTCTTTCGCGCGCTACTTCCCGGTGCCCGGCATGAACCACTGCGCGGGCGGCCCGGCCACCGACCAGTTCGACATGCTGGGCGCGCTGGTCGACTGGGTCGAGCAGGGCAAGGCGCCCGCATCGATCACCGCCTCGGCGCGCGGTGCGGGCACGCCCGTGCCCAACGCCGAAGTGCCGGCCGACTGGGCGCCCCAACGCACGCGGCCGCTGTGCCCCTACCCGCAAGTCGCCGCCTACACCGGCGGCGACACCGAGCGCGCAAGCAGCTTCGCCTGCAAGCCGCCTTCCCCCTAGATTGCCGAGCCCCCGATGGATTACCAGCCCCGCCCCGAAGACGTCCGATTCCTGCTGAACGCGGTGCTCGACGCACCCGCCCGCCTGCGCGCGCTGGCGCCCTTCGCCGAAGTCGACGAGGCATTGCAGTCGCAGGTGCTCGAAGAGGCGGGCCGCTTCGTCGGCGAGGTGGTCGCGCCGATCAACCGGGGCGGCGACGAAATCGGCTGCCGCTTCGCCGACGGCGAGGTCGTCTCGCCGCCGGGCTTTCGCGATGCGTATCGAGCCTTCGTCGACGGCGGATGGCCCGCGCTCTCGGCCGCGCCCGAAGACGGCGGCCAGGGCCTGCCCGCCGTGCTCGAGGCCGTGCTCTACGAATGGCTGGCCGCCGCCAACCACGGCCTCACGATGGCGCCCGGCCTGCTGCACGGCGCCTATGCCTGCCTCAAGCACCACGGCAGCGACGAACTGAAGCAGCGCTACCTGCCGAAGATCGCAACGGGCGAATGGCTCGCCACCATGTGCCTGACCGAAGCGCATGCGGGCAGCGACCTGGGCCAGGTGCGCACGCGCGCCGTGCCGCAGGCCGACGGCAGCCTGCGGGTGAACGGCGGCAAGATCTTCATCTCGGGCGGCGAGCACGACCTGACGCCGAACATCGTGCACCTGGTGCTGTGCCGCCTGCCCGATGCGCCGGCCGGACCCAAGGGCCTGTCGCTGGTGCTCGTGCCCAAGCTGCTGCCCGACGGCGCGCGCAACGCGGTGCACTGCGAACGCATCGAGGAAAAGATGGGCCTGCACGGCAGCCCGACCTGCACCATGCGCTTCGACGACGCCACCGGCTGGCTGGTCGGCGAGCCGGGGCGCGGTTTGGCCGCGATGTTCGTGATGATGAATTCGGCGCGCCTGCATGTGGCGCTGCAGGGCATCGGCCTGCTCGACGCCGCCTGGCAGAAGGCCGACGCCTACGCGGCCGAGCGCCGCCAGATGCGCGCGCCCGGCCCCGTGCCCGCCAGCCGTGGCGGCGAGGCGGCCGACCTCATTGCCGAGCACCCCGCCGTGCGCCGCATGCTCGACACGCAACGCGCCTGGATCGACGGCGCGCGCACCCTGGCCTACCGCAGCGCGCTGATGCTCGACGTGGCCGCGCACGACGCCGACCCCAAGGCCCGCGAGCGCGCGCAGCGCTGGTGCTCGTTCGTCACGCCGGTGCTCAAGGCCGCGTGCACGCAGCAGGCCTTCCAGGGCGCGAGCGAATGCCTGCAGGTGTTCGGCGGCCACGGCTATGTGCGCGAATGGGGCATCGAGCAGATCGTGCGCGACGCGCGCGTGACCATGATCTACGAGGGCACCAACGAGATCCAGGCCATCGACCTGCTGGTGCGCAAGGTGCTGCCCGACGGCGGCGCCGGCATGTCGGCCGTGCTGCTCGAGTTGCGCGACACGCTCGACGCCTCGCGCGAGGCCGATGCCGACGTGCAGCGCCGGCTCGCGCAGTTGCGCTACCTGGGCACCACCGTGGCAATGGCGGCGCATGCCAACCCGGTGCTGCCCTACGAAGTGGCCGACGACTACCTGCGCGTGACGATGCTCACGCTGCTGGCCTGGGCCTGGGCGCGCATCGAGGCGGCGGCGCCGCAGGATGCGGCCAGGGCCCGCGTGGCCACGGCCTTGCGCCGCTGGGTGCTGCCCGAGTTCGAGATGCGCATGGGCATCGTCAAGCGCGCCTGCGAAACCGTGGCGCTCACGCATGCGGCGCAGGCCTGAGGTGTCGCGCACCGGGCACGCCATGGCCTGCGGGGCGGTTACGCTCTGCCCATGCCTTCCCCTTCGAAATCCGCCCCCACGAAAGGCGAGCCGGCCGTGACGCCGCAGGGCAAGCCGGACCGGCTCGACGCGCGCATGCTCGAAACCCTGGTCGGCTACAACGCCCGCCGCGCGTGGCTCATCGTCAGCGACTTCTTCGCCGAACGCATGGCGCCCTACGGGCTCAAGCAGATCGACTTCTCGGTGCTTTCATTGCTGGCGCACAACCCCGGCGCCACGTCGCGCCAGCTGTGCAGCACGCTCGACATCCTGCCGCCCAACCTCGTGAGCCTGGTGGCCACGCTCGACAGCCGGGGGCTCATCGAACGCCGCCCGCATCCGCACGACGGCCGCGCGGTGGGCCTGCACCTCACGCCGGCCGGCGAGGTGCTGATCCATGAGGCCGAGCAGGCCGTGATGCAGCTCGAGGCCGATGCCAGCGCCAAGCTCACGCCGCGCGAGCGCGAGACGCTGATCCGCCTGCTGCAGAAGATCTATCTCTAGGGTCTATCTCTAGGGGCCCGAGGGCTTCTACAGCCCGCGTTCGACCATGTCGATGAGGCGCTGGCCCAGCGCATGGAGGTCGGCGGGCGGCATGGCGCGCAGCGGCCCGTCGATGATGAGCAGCGCCAGCCCGTGCACCGACGACCACGCGAGGTATTCGGCATTGGGGCGCCGCGCCGCATCGAGCACGCCCGCGTCCACCAGCCGGTCGATGGCCTTGCCCAGCAACTGGAACGGGTCGAGCCCGCTCGCGCCGGCCTTGGCGGGGCCGAGCTGGCCGTCGCCCTCGGCGGACACCACGAACGCGGTGCGGAACAGGCCGGGCTCGGCCTGCGCGAACCGCAGGTAGGCGGTGCCGATGGCGCGTACCTGCGCGCGCGCGAAATCGGCGGGCGGCTGGTCGCAGGGCAGCACGGCCAGTTCTTTTTCCATCGCCCCGGCCGCCGCGGCCAGGGCCGCTTCGCGCACGGCCCACAACAGCGCCTGCCGGCTGCCGAAGTGCCGGTAGGCCGCGTTGGGCACCACCCCGGCACGCCGCGTGGCTTCGCGCAGCACCACGGCATCGGGGCCGCCGTCGCGCGCCAGCTCGATGCCCGCGTCCAGCAGCGCCCGTCGCAGGTCCCCATGGCGGTAAGTGCTGCGGGCGGGCGGCAGGCTTTCGGGGACGTTGTTGAGCTTCATTGCACTTCCATGTGGACACCGTCCATTATCCCTGTTATTCTTTGTGGACGGTGTACACAAAGTAATCCGATGGTTTGCGGCCCATGACACCGGGGGCCTCCAACCCACCTGTTCAGTCTTTCAAAGGAATTGCCATGAAAGTCCAGTCTTACCTCTCGTTCGAAGGCCGCTGCGACGAAGCGCTCGGCTTCTACAAGAAGGCGCTCGGCGCCGAAGTGACGCAGCTCATGCGCTACGCCGACGCACCGGCGCCGGTCGGTTCGGCGCCCCCCGACGCCGGCTGCGCGGGCGGCATGCCCGCGCCCGAGAAGGTGATGCACGCGGTGTTCCGCATCGGCGAAACCGAGCTCATGGCCTCCGACGGCCGCTGCTCGGGCGAGCCGAAGTTCGACGGCATCATGCTGGCGCTCACCGCCACCACCGACACCGAGGTCGTCAAGTGGTTCAACGCGCTGGCCGAGGGCGGCCAGGTGATGCAGCCGCTGACGCCGACCTTCTTCACCTCGAACTTCGGCATGCTGACCGACCGCTTCGGCGTGGCCTGGCTGCTGGTCGTCGCACATCCGGCCTGACCGCGCTCCTCACTCAACGACAAGAAGCTTTTCCCATGCTCAAGACCATTGCCCTTGCCATCGTGGCTGCCATCGCGGCGCTGCTGATCTTCGCGGCCACCCGGCCCGACAACTTCCGCGTGGAGCGCACCGCGCGCATCAACGCGCCGGCCGAGAAGATCTTTCCGCTGATCGACGACTTCCACCGCTGGGGCACGTGGTCGCCCTACGAAAAGCTCGACCCCGACATGCAGCGCAGCTTCGGCGGCAGCGCCAGCGGCAAGGGCGCCACCTACGCCTGGGAGAGCAAGGGCAAGGCGGGCGCGGGGCGCATGGAAATCACCGAGTCGACGCCCGCGTCGAAGGTAGCGATCAAGCTCGACTTCACCCAGCCCATGGAAGGGCACAACGTGGCCGAGTTCACGCTGCAGCCGCAAGAGGGCGCTACACAGGTCACGTGGTCCATGCACGGCCCGAGCCCCTACATCGCCAAGCTCATGGGCATCTTCTTCAACATGGACCAGATGATCGGCAAGGACTTCGAAGCGGGCCTTGCCAACCTCAAGACAGCCACTGAAAAGTAACCAAGGAAACCTCATGTCTCCCATTCATGCTTACCTCACGTTCGACGGCAACGCAGCCGAGGCCATGCGCTTCTACGAGAAGACGCTCGGCGGCAAGATCCAGATGATGATGACCATGGGCGAGGCGCCCGGCGCCGAGCAGTTCCCGCCCGGCGCGGCCGGCCGCATCATGCACGCCGCGCTGGCCTACGGCGACGGCCTGCTCATGGCTTCCGACAGCATGCCCGGCATGCCGTACGAAGGCATGAAGGGCTTCGGCGTGGCGCTCACGCTGGACACCGTGCCCGAAGCGCGCCGCGTGTTCGACGCCTTCGCCGCCGGCGGCCAGGTCACCATGCCCTTCGGCCCGACCTTCTGGGTCGAGGGCTTCGGCATGGTGACCGACCGCTTCGGCACGCCCTGGCTCATCAACGGCGGCAAGCCCCTGGTGTGACGCGCATGACAGCGGACACGACACTCGACAGCCGCAAGCGCTGGCTCGCGTTGATGGTGCTGTGCCTGGGCGTTCTGATGATCGTGCTGGACACCACCATCGTGAACGTGGCGCTGCCCTCGATTCGCACCGACCTGGGCTTCACCGAGACCTCGCTGGTCTGGGTGGTGAACGCCTACATGCTGACCTTCGGCGGCTTCCTGCTGCTGGGCGGTCGGCTCGGCGACCTGTACGGCCACCGCAAGGTCTTCCTTGTCGGGCTGGTGCTGTTCACGCTGGCCTCGCTGGCCTGCGGCGTCTCCAACTCGCAGGTGCTGCTGGTGGCGGCGCGCGCGGTGCAGGGGCTGGGCGGCGCGGTGGTGTCGGCCGTGTCGCTCTCGCTGATCATGAACCTGTTCACCGAGCCGGCCGAGCGCGCCAAGGCCATGGGCGTGTACGGCTTCGTGTGCGCGGGCGGCGGCAGCATCGGCGTGCTGCTGGGCGGCCTGCTCACCAGCACGCTGAGCTGGCACTGGATCTTCCTGGTGAACCTGCCCATCGGCGTGGCGGTGTACGCGCTGTGCGTGGCGCTGCTGCCCAACGCGCGCGGCCATGCGCACGGCGAAAAGCTCGACGTGGCCGGCGCGGTCACGGTCACGCTGTCGCTCATGCTGGCGGTGTACGGCGTGGTCAACGGCAACGAGGCCGGCTGGGGTTCGACGCAAACCGTGGGCCTGCTGGGCGCGGCCGTGGTGCTGCTGGCGGTGTTCATCGCCATCGAGGCGCGCGTGGAGCACCCGCTGATGCCGCTGGGCCTGTTCAGGCTGCGCAGCGTATCGGTGGCCAACGTGGTGGGCGTGCTGTGGGCGGCGGCCATGTTCGCGTGGTTCTTCATTTCCGCGCTCTACATGCAGCTGGTGCTGAACTACACGCCGATGCAGATCGGCCTGGCCTTCCTGCCGGCCAACATCATCATGGCGGTGTTCTCGCTGGGCCTGTCCGCCAAGATCGTGATGCGCTTCGGCATCCGCAAGCCGCTGGCGGTGGGGCTGTGGCTCGCGGCCATCGGGCTGGCGCTGTTCGCGCGCGCGCCGGTCAACGGCAGCTTCGTGGTCGACGTGCTGCCCGGCATGATGCTGCTGGGCCTGGGCGCGGGCATGGCCTTCAACCCGGTGCTGCTGGCGGCCATGAGCGAGGTGAGCCCGTCCGACTCGGGCCTGGCCTCGGGCGTGGTCAACACCGCCTTCATGATGGGCGGCGCGCTGGGCCTGGCCGTGCTGGCCAGCGCCGCGGCCGCGCGCACCGCGTCGATGGACGCCGCCGGCGCGCAGATGCCGCTGGCGCTGACCGGTGGCTACAACCTTGCGTTTCTCGTCGGTGCCGTGTTCGCGGCGGCGGCGGGCTTGATCGGGGCCTTGCTGCTTCGCACCGCCATGCCGGGGCAAATGCAGAACAACGAAGAGGCGGCACCCCGGGGGACGGCGGCATCGTGAGGCGCCACACGCCATGCAACCGCCGGTATTTTTTCTTCAACGGTTCCACTCTTTGTTCAGGAGAACTTCCATGGCTCGTTATGTAGACGGCTTCATCGTCGCCATTCCCACCGCCAACGTCGAGGCCTACCGCAAGCTGGCGCGCAAGGCCGGCAAGGTCTGGATGGAATATGGCGCCATCGAATACGTGGAGTGCATTGCCGACGACGTGAAGCCCGGCAAGCTGACCTCGTTTCCGCAGAGCGTGAAGCAGAAGGCCGACGAGACCGTGGCCTTCTCGTGGATCACCTACAAATCGCGCAAGCACCGCGACGCGGTGAACGCCAAGGTGATGGCCGACCCGCGCATTGCGTCGATGGACCCGAAGACCATGCCCTTCGATGCGAAGCGGATGATCTTCGGCGGCTTCAAGAGCATCGTCGAACTCTGATGCGCCGCGCGGGGCTCAGGCGATGAATCCGTCGTACACCAGCTTGAGCCCCGTGAGCGCCATCCCGAGGTACACGAAGCGATAGAACCACGTCGCGTCGATGCGCCGCGCAATGCGGATGCCGACCCACACGCCGAACGGCGCGATCGGCATCAGCACGAGCGAGGTGGCCAGCGTGCGAAAGTCGAGCAGGCCGAGCCATGCGTAGGGGATCCACTTGCTGAGGTTCACCACGAAGAAGAAGTAAGCCATGGTGGCCGTGAAGATCACCGGCTTGAGCCGCAGCGGAATCACGTAGGCATTGATGGGCGGGCCGCCCGCGTGCGCAATGAAGCTGGTGAAGCCCGACACCGTGGTCAGCACCGCGCCCACGCCGCGCGAGGGCAGCGGATCATTCGGTTTGGGCGGAAACAGCAGGCGCTGCGCCAGGAACAGCAGCGTGAACACGCCGACGATGCCCGCCACCGTGTGCGCCGACAGCATGCGAAACAGCAGCGTGCCGACCACCGTGCCCAGCAGGCCGAACGGAATCAAAAACTTGAGCAGCGAGCGGTCGAAGTCGCGCCGGAAGGCCGCCAGGCCCAGCACGTCCATCAGCAGCAGCAGCGGCATCAGGATGGCGGCCGCCTGCGGCACGGTGACGGCCAGCGCCATCATCGGCACGGCGAGCGAGCCGAAGCCGGCGCCGAAGCCGCTCTTGCTGATGCCGAGCAGCAGCACGGCGGGAATGGCGACCGCATAGAAATGCGGGTCGGTGATGACGGGAAAGACCATGGACGGAAGGCAAAAGAAAACCCGCCATGCGGGCGGGCCTTCCGAGGGTAGCAGGATGGCGCCGAACGCGCCGGGCGCCCCGCCGTCGATGCCTAGCGTTCGAGTTCGCCGCCCGCCAGCCAGCGGGCGCCGCGCGCATACAGCGCCTCCACCGCCGGGCCCTTGAGCATCGGCATGTCCAGCTTCACCGTGTAGCCGATGCGCTGCTGGATGTAGGTCAGGTGGCGGTAGCCCTCGGGCAGGTCGGCCAGCACTTGGGCATCGAGGTGCACCGTGGCGGCGGGGTCGACCGGGTCGATGCGGTCCTTCTCGTAGATCGGCTGGCGGTGCAGCAGCTTCCACTCGCCGCCGTGCCTGACCACGAAGTCGTAGAAGCGGCCGGTGCACAGCACGTCGCACAGCACGCCCTCGACCATGCCGCGCTGCGAGATGGTCATCTTGGTCTGCGCGATGGCGCGCTCGCCCGCCACCTCGATGGCCGAGCCGCCCAGGAAGTGCAGGATGCTCACGCCCTTGGCCCAGCCCTCCTGCGTGACGCGGATGAACTCGGTGTAGGGGCCCTGGAACCACGTGGCCATCATCATGCCCTCGGGGTGCCACACGGTGGCAAAGCGCTCCCAGTCGCCGGCGTCGCGCCACACGGCCCAGCGTTCGATCATCTGGCGGATCAGCAGCTCCTGCTGCAAGGTGTCGGTCATTCTTTCCATCTCCGGGAGGGGTTCAGGCGGGTTGCTTCAAGGGGTTGAGCACGAAGTCGAAGTCGAGGCGCCAGCGGCCGTTGTCCTGCTTCTTCCACGGCGCGACCAGCGACTGGCGCACCGCGAACACGGCGTCGGAGTCGAGCCACTCGTCGCCTTCGCGGAACACATGGGTGATGAGCCGCTCGTAGCCCGGCGCCTCGATCTTGAAATGCAGGTGCGCGGGCCGCCACGGGTGGCGCCTGGTGGCGCGCAGCAGGTCGCCCACGGGGCCGTCGACCGGAATCGGGTAGGCCACGGCCACCACGCTGCGAAAGTGCAGGCCGCCGTCGGGGCCGGTGCGCAGCGTGCCGCGGTTCTCGGCGTGGTCGAGGCCGGCGTGTTGCACGTCGTAGTGGCCGCCGGCATCGGCCTGCCACACGTCGACCAGCGCGTTGGCCACCGGCTCGCCGTCGAGCCCGCGCACCGTGGCGAACACGTCGCAGGGCTCGCCCTCGGCGCCGTTGGCCACGTCGTCGCCGTGCGCGTACTCAGGCGCGCCGTCGAAGTAGAAGGGGCCGAACACGGTGGCCTCGGTGCAACCCGCGGGCTTGTCGTTGTTCATGGCAATGGTGAGCATCGACAGGCCCAGCACGTCCGACAGCAGGATGAACTCCTGGCGCTTGTCGTCGCACTTCTGGCCGGTGGCCGTGAGGTACTGGATGCCCTGGAACCACTCGTCCTCGGTGAGCTTCACCTCGCGCGTGAAGGCGTGCAGGTGCTGCACGAGGCTGGTCAGTATTTCGCGCAGGCGCGGATCGGGGGTGTCGGCAAAGCGCGCGAGCACGGCCTGCGTGATGTTGTCCTGGTTAAGGTTGCGCATCGTGGCTGTCTCCATGTTGTCTGTCTCGACGGTACGGCGCACTGTAGGCCGCGCGCGCCTTGCCTGAAAGCACCCGGGGCGCAAATGATTTTTCCGCCCAGCGGAACGGTCGCGCCCTGCCCTGCGCCAAAATCCCCCGTCTCGACAAAAGACAACAAGCCACCGGAGACACGCCCCATGGACCGCTGGACCGAAATCGCCCTGCTCGTGCAGATCGCCGATGCCGGCAGCCTGAGCCGCGCCGCCGAGGCGCTGGGCCTGTCGAACGCCGCCGCGAGCCGGCACCTGAGCGCGCTCGAGGCCCGGCTGGGCGCGCGGCTGGTGGAGCGCAACACGCGCCGCCTCTACCTGACCGACACCGGCCGCGAGTTCTGCGGCCGTGCCCGCACCATCCTGGCCGACCTGTCGGACGCCGAATCGACGGTCAACGCCACCGCGCTCAACCCGACCGGCACGCTGCGCGTGACGGCGTCGCTGTCTTTCTCGATCCACCACATCGCGCCGCTGCTGCGCGAGTACACGCAGCGCTATCCCGGCGTGACGGTGCACGTGGAGGCGGCCAACCGCTACTTCGACCTGATCGACAACAACATCGACGTGGCGATCCGCACCCGCGAATACGAGCCCGACTCGAACGTGACGATCCGCCGGCTCGGCGAGACGCGGCGCATTCTGGCGGCGTCGCCGCGCTACTTCGCGCAGCACGGCTTTCCGAAGACGCTGGACGACCTCGCGCGGCACAAGCTGCTGATCTACACCCACGCCAACAATCCGAACGAGCTGCGCTTTACCCGCCAGGGCCAGACGCGCACGGTGTCGGTCACGGGGCTGCTGGAGTCGAACGACGGCCAGGTGCTGCGCGCCGCCGCGCTCGACGGCATGGGCATCCTGGTGCAGCCGACCTACATCGTCTACGAGGACATCGTGGCCGGCCGGCTGGTGCCCACGCTGGACGACTGGGACCTGCCGCACCTGACCATCAACCTGGCGTACCCGAGCCGCAAGCACCTGTCGGCCAAGGTGCGCAGCTTCATCGACTTCATGGCGGCGCATTTCGCCAAGATGGACTACGAACGCAAGTGGACCGGCCACTTCGGGGTCCGCTGAGCGGGCTTTCCGGCAAAACATGTGCGTTTACGCACATCCCGCTTTCAGGCCCCCTGCGCACACTGGAACCGCAACCGCCGCATTCCGCGGCGGACCCACCGTTTTTCCAAGCAAGGATCGCCATGAACACCCAGGCCACAGCCGCCAACACCCCGCGTGCGCCGATCGCCGCGTCGTCGCTGTCGAACATTTCCCCCGCCACGCTGGACGACGCCGGCAAGCTGCTGATCCGCGTGACGGTCGGCTTCCTCGTGCTGCTGCACGGCATCTTCAAGCTGTCGGCCGGCGTGGGCTTCATCGGCGGCATGCTGGCCAAGGCCGGGCTGCCTGGCGGGCTGGCCTACCTGGTGTACGTGGGCGAAATCGTCGCGCCGCTGATGATGATCGCGGGCGTCTTCACGCGCGGCGCCGCCGCCGTGGTGGTGATCAACATGCTGGTGGCCTTCGGCCTCGTGCACATGGCCGACCTGTTCGCGCTGGGCAAGCAAGGCGGCTGGGCGCTCGAACTGCAGGGCCTGTACCTGTTCGGCGCGCTGACCGTGGTGCTGCTGGGCGCGGGCCGCTTCAGCGTGGGCGGCAAGAACGGCCGCTGGAACTGACCCGGCCTGACCTGGCCCGCCGGTTCAGCCGGCGTCGCCCCGCACCTGCGAGACCATGCGCTCCAGGCGGGCGACGTCGGCCACCAGCAGGGCCTTGTCGTCCTTGCGCAGCACGCCGCCGCGCACCAGCACATTGAGCTCGCGGGTCACCTGCTCGCGGTTGGTGCTGATCTGGCTGGCCAGCGCCGCATGCTTGGGCGCGGGGTCCAAGCGGGCCTGGTTGGCGTCGCCGCCGTGCGCGCCGGCGGCGCGGGCCAGGCGCAGCAGCTCGGCATGCAGCCGGTTCTGCACGCCCAGGGTGCTCAGGTCGATGACACGCTCCGACAGCTGCCGCACCAGTGACGCCAGCCGGTGCATCACCCGCTCGGCCACCAGCGGCTCGTCGCGCAGCAGGGCCATGAAGGCGGCGCGGTCCAGGCTGGCCACCACGCTGGGCTCCAGCGTGACCACGTCGGCGGAGCGCGGCCCGCCGTCGATGGCGGCGATGTCGCCGAAGTGCTCCCCGGCCTCGGAGTCGCGGAAGGTCACCTGCCGGCCGTTGGCCGAATAGGTCGTCACCCGCACCCGGCCCGAGACCAGCAGGAACACCTCGCCCTGCTGCTCGGCGCGCAGCAGCAGGGGCTTGCCGGTTTCCACGCTGTGCCACAGGCATTGCTGGGCCAGCAGGGCAAGCCGCTGGTCGGAGAGGCCTTCGAGCAGCGCGATCTGGCGCAGCGCAAGGCTGGAGCGGGGGGTAGGTTCGGGTTTGGCCATGCCGGGGTCTATGGTCAAGGGGATGGGCGCGCGGATTATGCTCGGGTGCCGCTTCGAACCCGTTCATGGACAGACGTTCCCCCCACTCCCCTTTTTCCCTGAGACCGCCGACACGGCGCAATCTCCGCTGGGCGAGCGGGCTGGTGCTGATGGCCTACATCACGGCCCACCTGCTGAACCATTCGCTGGGCATCTATTCGTTCGCCGCGGCCGAGACCGTGCTGCGCGGCGTGCAGAAGTTCTGGCACAGCCTGCCCGGCACCGTGCTGCTGTACGGCGCGGCGGCCGCGCACCTGGCGCTGGCCGTCATCGCCTTGTGGGAGCGCCGCACCCTGCGCATGCCGCCGCTCGAAGGCCTGCGCGTGCTGCTGGGCTTTGCGCTGCCGCTGCTGCTGGCCACCCACCTCACCGCCATGCGCGGCGCCTACCTGGCCTACGGCATCGAGGGCTCGTACGTGCGCGTGGTCTGGGGCCTGTGGGACTGGCAAGGCGCCGCCGCGCAGCTGGTGATGATGCTGGCCGCCTGGACCCACGGCTGCCTCGGCCTGCACTTCGCGCTGCGGGCGCAGCCGCTGTACCGCCGCTTCTCTTACCTGCTGCTGGCCGTGGCGGTGGTACTGCCGCTCACGGCGGCCATGGGCTTCGTGTCGATGGGGCGCGAGTTCCAGTGGAACGGCGTGCCGCCGGTGGTGCTGCCGACGCCCGAGCGGGGCAAGGCGCTGAGCACGGCCGAAGGCAGCATCAAGTGGTTCTACGGGCTGGCGCTGGTGCTGCTGCTGGCGGCGCGCTGGGGCCGCAACGGCTTTGCGCGCTGGTCGCGCCAGCCGTCGGTCACGCTGCGCTACCCCGACCGCACGGTGCAGGTGCCGCGCGGCTGGAGCGTGCTGGAAGCCAGCCGCTCGCACGGCATCGCGCATGTGTCGATCTGCGGTGGGCGCGCGCGCTGCTCGACCTGCCGCGTGCGCGTGGCCGGCCCGGCCGGGCACATCGGCGAGCCGGGCCGCGACGAGCAGCGCACGCTGGAGCGCGTGCGCGCCCCGGCCGACGTGCGGCTGGCCTGCCAGCTGCGCCCGCGCGGCGACATCGAGGTGACGCCGCTGTTCGCGCCGCTGCCCAACGAGGGCCGGCCCGCGCCGGTCGGCAGCTTCGGGCGCGAGCGCGACGTGGCCATCCTGTTCGTCGACCTGCGGCGCTGGTCGGGCCTGTCGGAGCGGCAGTGGCCCTTCGACCTGGCCTATGTGCTGGACCGGTACTTCGCCACCGTGGGCGCGGCCGTGCGCGAGAGCGGCGGCGTGCCCAACCAGTTCATCGGCGACAGCGTGATGGCCATCTTCGGGCTCGACTGCGACCTGCCCACGGCATGCAGGCAGGCCCTGCGCGCGACCGCGTTGATCGGCGAGCGCATGGACGCCTGGAGCGAAGGCTTCGAGGCGCAGTTCGGCCAGCGGCTGGAGTTCGGCATGGGCCTGCACGCGGGCCGCGCGGCGGTGGGCGAAGTAGGCTACCTGGAGACCACCACCTTCACCGCCATCGGCGAAGTGGTGAACACCGCGAGCCGGCTGCAGGACCATTCGAAGCTGGCGGCATCGCGCCTCGTGGTGTCGCTGTTCGCGGCCGAGCAGGCCGGTGTGGCGGACGCGATGGGCGCCGTTGAAACGCTCACGGTGCGCGGCCGTTCCGAACCGCTTTCGGTGCTCTGCGCGCCGCACGCGACGGCCGCCCTGTAGTTGCCCAAAGCGGTGCGCAAACGCACAGCGCCGCGCGCGTCGCGGTTTCACACTGCATGCGTGGCAACGACGAATGTCCGCCGCCCACACCGACACTCGAAGGGACTCGCACCATGAACTCCAAGCAACGCATCGCTCTTTCCGCCATCGCATTCGCCATGCTGGGCGCCGCGGGCGCGGTACACGCCGAAACCTACGAAGGCGTGCATCCGGTCACCGCTTCCGCCAGCCGCGCCGACGTGCGCGCCGAAGCCGTGGCCGCCGCGCACGCCGACAACCCCTATGCCGACGGCGCCAACGCCGGCCCCGCTTCGGTCGTCGCTTCGTCGACCAGCCGCGCCGCCGTGCGCGCCGAGGCCGTGGCCGCCGCGCACAGCGACAACCCCTATGCCGAAGCCGCTTCGTCGGGCACGGCGCCGATGGTGGCCAGCACGATCGATCGCGCCACCGTGCGTGCCGCCGCCCGCGCCGCGGCCCGTGGCGACGCACTGCCGCTGTAATCGGCACGCCGCGCCTGTCTCGCCTCGGCGAGCGTCCACGCCCAAGCCGGCCCTTGCGAAAGCAGGGGCCGGTTTTTTCATGTGCGGCAATGCGTGAAAGCGGTGCGCAAACGCACAGCGCCCATCACGCCGTGGTTTCACACTTCATGTTGTGGCAACGACGAATGTCCGCCGCCCACACCGTGAACCAAAGGGACTCTTCATCATGAACACCAAGCAACGCATCGCCGCCTCCGTCTTCGCCACCGCCTTCGCACTGCTCGGCGCCGCCGCCGCGCACGCGGAAAGCTATGACGGCGTGCACGCCATCACCTCGGCCGCCAGCCGCACCGACGTGAACGCCGAAGCCGTGGTCGCCACGCGCGCGGGCAATGCCTACTCGGACGCCGCCGCCGAAGGCACCGTCGCAGTCAACTCCACGCTCGACCGCGCCGCCGTGCGCGAGCAGGCCGTGGCCGCCGCGAACAACCCGCTGCAAAGCCTGGACCGCCGCGCGTTCTACCGCGACGAAGTGCCCGCCGCGTACAAGAAGCCGTCGGTGTCGTTCACGCGCCGCGCCGGCCTGTAAGCAGCGGCGCAACGCGGCCCCGGGCGTTCAGGGCCGCACGCCTTCCCACGCGTTCTGCAACAGGGCGCGGATCGCGTCCCGCGCCAGCGGACGCGGATTGGGATACTGGTTCTTCAGCGCGTGCGCGCAGGCCAGCTCGAGATCGGACTCCTTCATGCCGATGTCGCGCAGCGCGACCGGCGCGCCGTTGTCGCGCGCCAGGTCGTACACGGCCTGCGCGGCGCTGCTGCCCCCCAGAGCCTTGACGATGCGTGCCATCGCTTGCGGCGCCGCCTCGGCGTTGTAGGCCAGCGCGTGCGGCAGCACGATGGTGTGGGTCTCCGCATGCGGCAGGTTGAAGCTGCCGCCCAGCGTGTGGCACAGCTTGTGGTGCAGTGCCATGCCGACATTGCCCAGCACCGTGCCGCACAGCCACGCGCCGTAGAGCGCATCGCTGCGCGCGCCCGCGTCTTTCGGCGTCGCGCGGATGGCGGGCAACGCACGGCCCAGCGCGGCAATGCCCTCTTGCGCCATCAAATCCATGATCGGGTTCGAGTCGACCGCGTAGAGCCCTTCGGCCGCGTGCGCGATGGCGTTGATGCCGCTCGTCACGCTCATGCCCACGGGCAGGCTCAGCGACAGCTCGGGGTCGTAGATCACGGTGCGCGGCAGCACCTTGGAGTCCTTGCCCGTCTTCTTCATGCCGGCTTCGGTGATGCCGTAGATCGGCGTCATCTCGGAGCCCGCGTAGGTGGTCGGGATCGCAAGGATCGGCAGGCCCGAGTCGAGCGCGATGGCCTTGCCCAGCCCCGTGGTCGAGCCGCCGCCGATGGCCACGGCGCAGTCGGCACCCAGGCGCTGCGCCACTTCGCGCGCCTCGCGCGCGGTCTCGATGGGCACGTGCATCACGGCGCGGTCGAACACGCCGGCCGCATGGCCGCCGAGCATGTCGGCCACGCGCTCGGCCTGCGGGCGCTGCTCGGGCGTGGACAGCACCAATGCGCGGCGCGCGCCGAGCGCATCGATCTCGCGCGCCAGGTGCCGCAGCGAACCGGCGCCGAACACCACGCGCTGGGGCACGCTGTTGTAGACGAACGAAGGGGTGGTCATGGCTTTCCTGTCTCTTTCAGAATGTTCATGAAGCGTCGGTGTGGCTGATGCGGCCCTTGATGAAGACGCCCAGCATCGCCAGCACGGCGGGCACGATCAGCACCGTGAGCACCTGCTCGAAGTTCCAGCCCAGGCCCAGCAGCGCCGCCCCGAGCCAGGCGCCCAGCACCGCGCCGAAGCGCCCGATGCCGAGCATCCACGAAACGCCCGTGGCGCGCACGTGGGTCGGGTAATAGCGCGCCGCCAGCGAGGGCATGGCCGACTGCGCGCCGTTGATGCACATGCCCGCGAACAGCACCAGCAGCACGAGCGCCAGCCCGCTGCCCATGCTGTGGCCCACCGCCACCGCGAGCACCCCGGCCAGCAGGTAGCAGAGGCCGATCACCTTGTGCGGGTTGCCGCGGTCCATGGCCCAGCCCACGCCCACCGCGCTCAGCACGCCGCCGAACTGGAACAGCGCGCCCACCACGGCCGACTGCGTCATCGACGCGCCGCTCTCGCGCATCAGCGTCGGCAGCCAGCTCGTGAGCAGGTAGATGATGATCAGCCCCATGAAGTTGGTGCCCCACAGCAGCAGCGTGCCCGGGCCCAGGCCACCGGTGAACATGCGCGCCAGCACCGGGCCGCGCGGCCCCTTGCCGCCGGCCTGCTGGCCCGGAATGGTGAACGCCTCGACGCCCGCCAGCGACTCGCGCGCCACCGGCTGCAGCACCTTGCGGATGCGCTCGACCGGCTGCCCCCGAACCACCATGAAGCGCGCCGACTCCGGCAGCCAGAACAGCAGCACGGGCAACAACAGCATCGGCACGATGCCCCCGATCAACAGCAGGCTGTGCCAGCCCCAGAGTGGAATGATCGCGGCCGACAGAAACCCGCCGCCGGCCATGCCCAGGTTGAAGCCGCAGAACATGGTCGTCACCAGCAGCGACTTGACCTTCTCGGGCGTGTACTCCGACAGCAGCGTGGTCGCGTTCGGCATGCCCGCGCCCAGCCCGATGCCGGTCAGGAAGCGCAGCACCACCAGCTGGTCGATGCCGGTCGCGAAGGCCGACCACAGCGAGAAGCCGCCGAACACCGCCACCGACACGCACAGCACCGCCTTGCGCCCGAAGCGGTCGGCCAGCGGGCCCGAGCCCAGCGCGCCGAAGATCATGCCGGCCAGCGCCGCGCTCATCACCGGGCCGAGCGAGGCGCTGGGCACGCCCCAGTCGCGCACCAGCGCCGGCGCGATGAAGCCCATGGCGGCGGTGTCCAGGCCGTCGAGCAGCACGATCAGGAAGCACATCGCCACGATGCCCCACTGGTAGCGCGACAAGGGACGGGCGTTGATGAGCCACTGCACGTCGACGGTGCGGCGCGTGGCGATTGAACCTGTATCGGTCATGGCGTTGTCTTGTCTCCATCGCTGGTTTGCGATGGGCGCGAGTGTCCCGCCGGCCCGCGACCGGTTCAACGACGCGAGCGGAAAGCAGTTTTCCGCTCAGCCGGGGGCGCCGGCCCGGCGCTGGCCGGCCGGCGCGTGGACGATCAGCAGCAGGAAACCGCCGACCATGGCCACGTTCTTCAGGAAATTGTTGAGCTGCCCCGCGAACTGCGCCGCGTCGGCCGACCAGAAAGCGTGCGCGGTGAAGGCCGTGGCCAGCGTGAACAGCGCGAGCGCCGAGGCCACCCACCGCACGCGCCAGCCGGCAATCAGCAGCAACCCGCCGCCCACCTCGAGCGCGATGGTCAGCGGCAGCACCATGTCGGCCAGCGGAATGCCCAGCTTGCCGAAGTAGCCGAGCGTGGCGCCGTAGGTCATGAGCTTGCGCACGCCTGCGACCAGGAAGATCACCGCCATCAGCACGCGCGCGGCCAGGGCCCCGCCGCGTGAGGAATCGTTCGTCGTCATTCGTTCTCTCCAGGATGTGCGGGCGCCGCCGTGGCGCCCGTGAATTTCAGTCGCCCCATGCACAGCACCATCAGGCACGACAGCAGCGCCGGCACGGCCGCCGCGATGAAGAGCGCGCTGTGGCTCCAGTGCAGGCCGATGAGCCAGCCCGCCAGCACCGGCCCCACGATGGAGCCCGCGCGGCCGATGCCCAGGCTCCAGCCCATGCCGGTGGCGCGCACCGTCGTCGGGTACACGCCCGACGCCAGCGCGATGAGCGCGGGCTGCGCCCCCACCACGCAGAAGCCGCTGACCATGACCACCGCGAGCAGCAGGGCCAGCGGCAGCGCCGGCTGGCCGATGACCGCGATGGTCACCACCGCCACCGCGAACACCGGCACCAGCACGCGGTAGAAGCCGATGCGGTCGATCAGCGGCCCCATGGCCACCGTGCCCACCACGCCGCCCACCTGCAGCAGCGTGCCCACCAGCACCGCCACGCGGCCGCTGTAGCCGGCCTCGGTCGCGATGGTCGGCAGCCAGTTCGCCAGGAAGAACAGGTTCAGCAGGTTCATGAAGTTGATGCCCCACAGCAGCAGCGTGGCGGGCCCGCGCCCGGCGCGGAACAGCTCGACCACGGGCGCACCGTCTTGCTTCGCCTCATGCACCACATAGCGCGTGCCGGGGCCCACGCGCACCTCGGGCGCGATGCGGCCCAGCCACTGCTGCACGCGATCGAGCTTGCGCCCGCGCAGCACCAGGAACTGCATCGACTCGGGCATGTAGCGCCCCATGAGCGCGGCGATCACCAGCGGCACGATGCCGCCGAAGACGAACACCGCCTGCCAGCCGCCCCACGGAATGAGCACGGCCGAGATCAGCCCGCCCAGCACCGCGCCGCCGGTGAAGCCGCACGACACCCACATCATCAGCGTCACGCGCCGGCGCCGCGGGCTGTACTCGCTGGCCAGCGCGCTGGCGTTGGCCATGATGCCGCCCAGGCCGATGCCGGTGATGAAGCGCATCGCGAGCAGCTCGTTGAGCGTGTGCGTGAACGCGGTCGCCAGCATGCACAGCGCGAAGAACACCGTGGCGCCGATCAGCACCGGCCGGCGGCCGATGCGGTCGGCGCACACGCTCAGCACCAGCGAGCCGACCAGCATGCCGAACAGGCCCGCGCCGAACACCGGGCCCAGCGCCGCCTTCTCGATGCCCCAGGCATGCACGATGGCCGGCGCCACGAAGCCCATGGCCTGCACGTCGAAGCCGTCCATCACGACCGCGCAGCCCACCAGCAGCAGGATCCATTTCTGGAAGGCGCCGACGGGGTGGCTGTCGATCAGCGCGGGGATGTCGACGGCGGCTTCGGCCGCAGCCGGGCCACCGCCCGCGTCCAGAGAATGCGGCAGGATCTTCACGCGACGTCCCCGGCCAGGCAGTTCGCGGCGGTCCAGCCGTAGAGCCACTCGAGCGCGTCGTAGAAGCGCTCCTGCGGGCGGCCGGTCCACATGCCGTTGCGCACCAGCCGCTCGACGCCCTTGGCGTGGTAGATGCGGCCCATCTCGCGCGCCGACAGCACCACGCGCGCGGTGCGCGCCACGCGGGAGCGCTCGTACAGCGCGAGCGCGCGCGGCCAGTCGCCGCCTTCGCGGCGCAGGGCCAGGCCCAGCGTCACCGCGTCTTCGCAGGCCGTGCAGGCGCCTTGCGCCAGGTACTGCACCATCGGGTGCGCCGCGTCGCCCAGCAGCGTGGCGCGCCCGAAGGTCCATTGTTCGATGGGGTTGCGGTCGGCGGTGGAATAGCGCTTCCATGCCTTCGGAATGCGCAGCAGTTGTTGCACCTGCTCGCAGGTCGAACGGAAGTAGCGCTGCACCTCGGCCGGGTCGCCGTCCATCGAGCCCCACGCCTCGGGCTGGTCGCTGTGGAAGGTGACGGCCAGGTTGAACTTGTCGCCGCCCTTCAGCGGGTAGTGCACCAGGTGGCAGTTGGGCCCGACCCAGATGCACGGTGCGGTGAAGCGCAGCGCCTCGGGGAAGTCGGCCGTGTCGATCACCGCGCGAAACACCACGTGGCCCGACACGCGGATGCTGTCGCCCACGTACTGCTGGCGCACCGCCGAACGCACGCCGTCGCAGCCGATCACGGCCTGCCCTTGATGCCGGCCGCCCTGCGCGTCGATCAGCGTCACGCCGTGGTCGTCCTGCTCGATGTGCACGACCCTGGTCGAGGTCAGGAACTCGATGCCCTCCGTGGTGGCCTTCACGCCTTCGAGCAGCGCGCCGTGGATGTCGGCGCGGTGGATCACCGCATACGGGTTGCCGAAGCGCTCGCGAAAACGCTGCGACAGCGAAATGCCCGCCACGCGCTGCGCGTCGATGGCGTCGAACATCACCATCTCTTCGGTGTAGACCGCCTTGGCGCGCAGGCGCTCGCCCACGCCCAGCGCGTCGCAGGCGGCAAAGGCGTTGGGGCTGAGCTGGATGCCGGCGCCGATCTCGCCGATCTGCCCGGCCTGCTCGATCACCTTCACGCGGTAGCCCTCGCGCACCAGCGCCAGCGCGGCAGCCAGGCCGCCGATGCCGCCGCCGGCCACGAGCACGGGGCGGGTGTCTTTGGATCTATTCATCGACCTTCCTCAGGGATTTGCGCAGGAGTTCCTTCCAGGAACACCGCGGAACCGGCTTTGCCGGGCCGCCGGTGTTGCCCCCTGCAAGGGGGTTGGCGTAGCGACACGAAGTGCGCGAAGACTGGGGGTGAGCTCATACCAATCCGAACAGCTTGCGCGCGTTGTCGCGGCCGATTTTCTGACGGTCGTTTTCGCTGATCTCGCACGTGTCGAACCAGCGGGCCGCGTCCTCGTGCTTCTCGAACGGGTAGTCGACCGAATACATGATGCGGTCCGAACCCACCTCGAGCAGGGTCGACAGCAGCGTGGGCGTGCGGAAGTTGCCGCTGGTCGTGATGTGCACGTTGCTGCGCAGGTAGTCGCCGATCTCTCTGTCGCAGGGCATGCCGCGGCGGCCCTTGCGCAGGATGTGGTCGACGCGCCAGATGTTGAACGGCAGGCCCTCGCCGAAGTGGCCCAGGATCATCTGCAGCTCGGGGTGGCGGTCGAACAGGCCGCTGGACATGATGCGAAGCGCATGCAGGCCGGTCTCCACCGCGAAGGCCCAGGTCGGGCCGGTGAGCCAGTGCGCGCCCTCGTAGATGGGCTCGCGGCTGAGCAGCGGGTCGCGCGGGTGCATGTAGAAGGGCTTCTTCAGCGCGGCCGCCACGGCCCAGAAATCGGCGAAGCGCGGGTCGTCGTAATAGACCACCGTGTGCTCGTCGCCGACCTGCGAGAAGCCGTTGACCAGGAAGCCGTGAAAACCCAGTTCGTTCACGCAGCGTGTCAGCTCGCGCGCGGCGGCTTCGGGGTCTTGCAAAGGCAGCGCGGCAAACCCGCCGAAGCGCGTGGGGTGGCGCTTTACCTGTTCGGCCAGCACGTCGTTGGCGCGGCGGGCCACCTCGACGGCACGCTTCGCGTCGGGAATGCCCTGCACCGCCGGCGAGTTCAGCGAGAGGATCGACATCTCGGTGCCCCACGCGTCCATCTGCTCGATGCGCTGCTGCTCGAAGTCGAGCAGGTTGTTCTTCAGGCCCTGCCACACCTCGGGGCGGGCATACACCTGCGAGTCGGCAATGGTGAGGTCAATCGCAAAGTGCTCTTCGAGCGCAATCTTGTTCTTCATGGGTGAATCACTCCGGTTTGATATTGAGCTTGTCCAGCACGTCCTGCCAGACCTTGCGGTCGTCGGCGATGTAGCGCGCCAGCTGTTCGGGGGTGCCCGGCCGTGGGTAGGTGCCGAGCTCGCGCGACTTGGCCACCACGTCGGGCAGCAGCAGCGCTTCGTTCATGTCCTTGTTGAGCCTGGCGAGCACGAGTGGGTCGACGCCCTTCTTCGCGATGACCGCGAACCAGCCGTGCGCCACCGCGCCGGGCACCGTCTTGCTCGCGAGCGGGAACGGCTCCAGCCCCGCTTCCACGCGGTCGCCCATGCTCGCGAGGATGCGCATGCGACCGCCCTGCACGTTGCCGGCGACCACGTTGTAGGTCTCGACCATCATCTGCGTCTGGCCGCCCAGCGTGCCCTGCATGGCCTGCGCGCCGCCGGTGTAGTGCACCTCCAGGAACTGCGTGCCCGACTGCAGCCCCAGCAGCGCCGAGGCCAGGTGCGGCGCGGTGCCGCGCCCGTTGTCGGCCACCTCGATGCCCTGCGGCTTGGTGCGCGCGGCGGCAAGAAAGTCGGCCAGCGTCTTGTAGGGCGAGTTGGCCGGCACCGCGAGCATGAAGGGCGCCACGGCCGCGAGCGTGACCGGCACGAAGTCGCGGTTGAAGTCGTAGTTGACGCCCTTGATGATGCTGGGCGCCACCGAGATCGCCGAGCCCTGAACGAAGCCGAAGGTGTAGCCGTCGGCCGATGCCGAGAGGATGCTGTTCATGCCGATCACGCCGCTGCCGCCGGGCTTGTTGTCGACGATCACCGCCTGCCCCCACTTGTCGCCCAGCTTGGCGCCCACCTGGCGCACCAGCACGTCGGGCGCGGAGCCCGCCGGAAACGGAACGATGAAGCGCACCGCCTGCTGCGGCCACTTGGCCGCAGCACTCTGCGCATGGGCCAGCGGCAACGCCGACAGAAGAGAAAGCGCCACCGCGATGGCACCCCGACGGGAAGGGCTCAGGTTCATGGTCGTCTCCGTTTTTGCTTGATTATTCAAGTAATTGCGGCGGACTATATACTTGATTGTTCAAGCATGTCTACATGAAAACCCTGTCTCGCGATCACGACCTGGAGAAGGCCATTCCGTTCCTTCTGGCGCGCGCCGGCGCGCGCATGGGCAACGCCTTTGCGAAGGCGCTGAAGCCCTACGGACTCAGCCTCAGCGAGTGGCGCGTGTGCGCGTCGCTGCAGCACACGCCACGGCAAACGCTGTCGGAACTGGCCACGCATGCCTCGACCGACCTGTCGGCGCTGTCGCGCATCGTCGACCGGCTGGTGGCGCAGGAACTGGTGGCGCGCGAGAAGTGCGACACCGACAAGCGCGCGGTGCGCATCGCGCTCACGGAACGCGGGCTGGCGCTGACCTGCGAACTGATTCCGCGCGCGCAGCACTATGAGGCCGTGGCGACCTCGGACTTCACCGCAGCCGAGGTGAAGACACTGCGCGCGATGCTGCTGCGCCTGTACGCCAACGCGACGCCGCTCGCCTGAGCGAGCGGGTCTTTTCTCTCTCTACTTCAGGCCGGAGAGACCTGCACCGTGCAAGCCTCGCTGCGCTCGGTGATGGCGAAGCGCACCGGCAGGAAGCGCTCGATCACCGCGCAGTTGGTGCGCGTGTGCTCGGTCACCTCGCTGCAGGTGAAGGCCGCGGCCTTGTGGCCCTGCCACGCCGCGAGCGCGAGCAGCAGTGCCAGCTGGTCCGCCAGGTGCGGGCCGACGGCTGCCTCGCTCTTCTGGAACGCACGCAGTTCCTTGACAAGGCCATGCGCCACCTGCTCCGCGCTCATCGACTTCTCGCCGAAGACCGTGAAGACCTCGGTGATGTGCTCGTAGGCCAGCGTGGCCAGCAGCGCATTGCCGGGGCCTTCGTTCTGCCGCACGGCGCCCAGGCGCAGTTGCTCGCCGGACCAGCCCATGGCGCCGCCCAGCGTGTCGAGCTCGCGCGTCGGCACATGGCGCGGCAGGCCGGGCGCCAGGCATTCGGCATGGCTCGACTGGTGCGCGCCGCGCGCCATCAGGTCGAATGACTGCAGCGCGCCCACGGCCGGCACGATGATCGCCTCGACCTCGCCGCCGCCGGCCGGGTAGAAGCCGCAGCGGCGCAGCGTCAGTTGCAGGTCCGCGCCCAGGCGGCGCACCAGCGGCGCGAACGCGCGCTCCAGGAAGTGGAACGGCGGTGCCATCGGGTTGTGCGTGCCGCCGCTGAGCTGCACGCGGCTGCTCGCGCCGGCCAGCAGCAACGGCGGCAGCACGGTCTGCAGCACCAGCATGCAGCTGCCGGCGCTGGCGATCGAGAAGCGGTAGTCGCCCGCGCGCACCGCGCCCGGCACGAAGCGCAGCGACTGCGAGCCGAGCTCGGCGCCCTCGACCTGCGCACCGCTGATTTCGGCGGCGGCGTTCACGCACGCCAGGTGCTGGCGCATCAGGCCCGGCTTGGCGCGGCCCGCGCGGATCTTCTCGATGGCCAGCGGCTGGCCCGTGACCACCGACAGCGCGAGGCTGGTGCGCAGGATCTGCCCGCCGCCCTCGCCTTGCGAGCCGTCCAGCGCGATCGTTTCTTTGTCCTTGTTCGTCATCATCTTGTTCTTCTTGCAATGCGCCGGCCGCTACATGAAGTCGGCGCGTATCTTGTCCAGCTCGAAAGGCGTGATCCCCTGACGCACGCCGAACACCGTCTCGGCCTCCCCGGCCGTTTCCATCAACTGCCCGCGCGCCCGCGCATGCAGCATGAAGAGCGTGTGGAGATCGGGCTTGGCCAGTTCCACCAGCGAGCGCAGCATCAGCGACACGCCCGCGAGATTGTTCTGCACGTTGTTCCACAGCGGATACCGCTTCAGCGCGATGTCCGCCCAGATCACCTCGCGCGCCTGGAGATCGAAGATCGCCGGCAGGCAGATCGTCGTGTTCGCCGCCACGTCGACCTTGTCGATCACCGTGGACGGCTCGAAGATCTCGCCCGAGCCCGCGGACTCGCGCGCCATCCAGCCCGCGAAGCACTCGGGCAGGTCGCAGAAGGCCTGCGAGGTGTAGCTGTTGATCGAGCTCACCACGTAGCGCACGCCCTTCTCGCGCAGCAGCGCGATGTCGAGGTCGATGAACTCCGCCGCTCCCTTCGGCGCATCGACGATGTCGCCGCTGTGCACGCCGCCGTAGCTCTTCAGGTTGTAGTACGCGAGCACGTCCAGGTACTTGTAGCGTGCGTCGAAGAGCGCCGCCGACAGGTCGATGTCCGTGCGTTCGCGGCCGTTCTTCCACCAGAGGAAGAGGCGCACGATGTTGCCAGCCGGCATCGGCAAACGGCTGCCGCGCACCAGCGTGCGCAGCGCCTTCGAGGCCGAGCGCTGCGAGAACGGCACGAGGTAGTTGCGCAGGTCCGCGTCGACATGGCAGCGGCCGAGCGACGGAAGCTGCGCAAAGCGCCGCAGCAGCGCGGCTTCGCACAAGGCCGCGGCCTCCCCGGCCACGCCTTGCGGCAAGGGCGCGCGCGTGTCCTCGATGGCGAAGACATTGGCTGTCTCGCCCTTGGGAAAGAAACTGCGCAGCGCGTGTTCGCCACGCCGGCAGAACTGCACCATCGCCTGCAACAGCACGGCCGTCGATGCCTGGTCCGCGACGGCCTCGAAGCGCGCCAGCACATCGGCCGGTTGCGGCGCCACGCGCAGCACGTGGTCCAGACGGCGCGCGAATTCACCGGGCCGCGTCGGCAGCAACGCCAACGCGTCGTCGATGGCGCGCATTTCCAGCTGCCGCTCGATGTGGTGGTTGAAGCCCTGCGGCCGCACACCGTTGCGCACGCCTTCGAACGCAGCCGCCGCGGCCGGGAAACGCTTGGCGTATTCGCCGGGATGCAGCACCTCGCCCAGCCGCTTGAACACCTCGGGGCGGCGCGCCATGTCTTCGGCCACGCTGCCGCAGCGGTCCATCATCGCGATGAGCCAGCGGCGCATCGGGCGCTTCATGCGCGCGAACTTCGTCGGCTCGGCGAGCGACACGTCGCCCTTGCTCCACGCCACGGCCAGCCGCAGCACATCGGTCGCGGTCTGCAGATGCGCCTCGAGAAAAGGCAACGCACCCGGCTCTTCCGCGCGCAGCAGCGCACCGCCGAGCGTGGCGAGGTTTTCCTTCGACACGAACTGCGCCGGCATCCAGGCGTACACCTTGCCGCCGTACTGGCGCACGAACCAGTCGAGGTCGTCCTTGTCCTGCGGCGAGAGTGAACTGCGCGCGCCGGCCAGCTGCGTGAAGATCTGTTCGAAGTCTTGCTGCGTTCCGATGTCGATGGTGCGCAAGTGCGCGCGGCGCGCGGCTTCGCCCAGGTCGCGGCGGGGCGAAGCCGTTTCGTCGGGCCGCCAGGTTCCGAAGCTCGCGTAGTGCCGCACCGCGTTGAGAAACAGCTCGGCCGCGCTGGCCCGCACGACCTGCGCGGGAAAGTCCGGGTAGAGCGGGCGCCACGTGTGGTGCACGCCCTTCATCTCCCGGATGTCCTTGAGCAGCGCCTTGTAGAACACCTCGAAAGGCTGTGCCTCCCACGTGCCCAGGCAGGCGTCCAGCGCCGGCGACAGCGTGAAGCCGAGCGCCTCGAGCTCCTTGTAGAGCGTCGCCAGGTAGGCCGGCGCCAGCACCGCGCGGCCGGGCTGGGCCAGCACACGCGAACGTCGGCGCAGGTAGATCTGGCCGTTCATTGCATGACCTGCGCAAGCGCCGGTGCGAAGGCACGGCGCACGAAAAAAAGAGCGGAAAGCGCAGACCCTGGATTCAGTGGATGGAAGAAGGAAGGACCCACATAGCCGCTCACGAACATCATACGACCTCCATGGCCGCGCCATCGAAGCGCAGCACCGTTTCATGCAGGAATGCATCGAGCCCGGAGCCATCGGCCGAAGGCAGCGGCGTGATGGGCTCGGCCGCGTTGGCGGCCAGCTCGGCTTCGATGAACGCGTGGATGCCGGGCCAGTGCGGGCTGGTCGCGGCTTCGCCGGCGCGCATCTTCACCTCGAGCAGTGCGTTGATCTCGGCGATCAGCGCGGCGTCGCGCACCGCGTCGAGCGTGTGCTGCGCCAGGTCGGCAAAGCGCATCGGCGGCACGCCGGGCCGCGCGCGGATCCAGCGCGCGGCCAGCAGCGGGCGCAGCACATAGAGGTACTTCTTGTAGCGCACCTCGTCGGCCTGCAGGTGCTCGCGAAAGTTCTTCTTCGCCATCGAGGTGTAGTGATGCCAGCCGCGCGCGTTGGAGAACACCGCCTCCGACAGCGCGCGAAAACGCGGCATCGCCACCGCGTCGTCGCGGTAGACGATGGGCGAACGCAGCCATTCGAGCAGCGTCGGGTTCGACTCGCGCATCAGGCCCAGCGCCTTGCGCAGGTCCCAGCCGTTGATGTCGAGGTCGCCGCTGATCGGCAGTTCGATCACGTCGCGACGCGGCGCCACCGTGAGGTACCACGGCAGGCGGTTCACGTAGATGAAGCGCACGTCGTAGTCGCTGTCGGGCGAAGCGAAGCCCCAGCCGCGGCTGCCGGATTCACAGGCGAAGAGCACGGTGACGTCGTGCGCGGCTTCGATGCCGCGCAGGGCCTCCACGATCTGTGCGCGCATGGCGGGGTCGATCGGGTGGGCGGAGCGCAGGAATTCTTCTTTCTCGGTGCTCATTTCTTCTTTTTCCTCCTTCAAGCTCGGGTGACGGCTACATGGCCGGCACTGTCGAGTTCATAAACATCCAGGTCGTTGGCCAGGAACGCATTGCCGCTGTAGTGCGCCTTCGTCTCCGCCATCAATGCGGCCATGCCCTCGTCGTTCTGGTGGCGCGCGCTGAAATGCGTGAGGACCAGGTTGGGCAATTCGGCCGTTTGCGCGAACTCGGCGAGCAGGCGCGCGGAACTGTGCATCGGCCCGGGGCCGACCTTGTCGAGCGCGTCTTGCGTGAAGGTGGCTTCGTGCACCAACAACTGCGCGCCCTTGCAGGCGTCGAGCAGCAACGCGGGCTCGGCGTTGTCGCCGCCCAGCACGGCGGTGGCCGTGTCGACCTGCGTGTCGGTGTAGTCGGCGCTGCGCAGAACACCGCCATTGAAAGGCACGTCTTCGCCGGTCTGCAGCGCGCGCCATGCGGGGCCGGGCGACAGGCCGATGGCGCGCAGTGCGTCGGCTTTCAATCGCGAACGGCGCGTTTCGACCTGCACGCGGAAGGCGTGGCTGGGCACGCGATGGCGCAACACATGGCACTCGATGCGAACGCCGGGTGCAGCATGCACCAGCGCACGGTCTTCGAGATCGACGTGCTCGATTTCATAGGGCAGATGCAGGTCTGTCAAGTCACGCGTGGCCTGGAACCACTGCCACACCGGCAGCGGCGCGATCAGCTTCAGCGGCTTGGTGCGCTTGTTCATGCCCGCACTCGCGAGCAGGCCCGGCAGTCCGTAGCAATGGTCGCCGTGCACATGCGTGATGCAGACGGCGGCCAGGTCGTTCAGCGACAGCGGCGTTTGCAGCACGCGATGCTGCGTGCCTTCGCCGCAGTCGACCAGGAACCAGTCGGCGCCCAGCACCGTCTGCACGGCGAGCCCGGAGACGTTGCGGTGGCGCGTGGGGGTGCCGGAAGAGGTCCCCAGGAAAGTCAGTTTCATCATCTCGTCGATCACTCTCTGCGCATCAGTGCGCTCCAGGCGGCGTCCGCAGCGACGCGCTCCCAACCGAAGTATCGGCGCCCGTACTCCGGGCGGCCCGACACAAATGCCTCGAGCCTTTCAATGTTCGCCTCGCCTCCCCAGCGCCCCATCGTCTGGATCGCGATGACGCGCAGGCTCCACCATTTGCTCTGAAGCGCGGCCTCCACCTCGGCAATGGCCTGCGCGTTCGGTTCCGTTGCGCCCAGCGCGCGAAGATGCGCCCCTTGATCGCGCAGAAGATTGGCGCCTGGACCTGCCTGCTGCAAACGCTCACGACGCGCGCGTCGGCATGCAAGACAGCGCACGGCGCGACTCTCGATATGGGCGTGCATCACCTCGTACCACCACTTCTGCTGCTTTGCGGTCCACACCTCTTCAGCACCGCAATCGCAGCAAGTGAAGGGGCGTGCCATGTAGAACCCCGGCAGCTCGCCGTAGGTGTTGTTGTAGCGCAGGAGCACCGCGCGGTCTGCCGGCTCCTGACCCAGGGAATAGCCCCAGACCCACGGCTTCATGGTTCCCTGAGCGCTGCGTCGCGCGGCCAGCATGGCGGCACGTTCAAGGCGCCGCCCCTTGATCTCGGCACGCCGCTGCTTGTTGCTTTTCATTTTCTTCCCACCTTCGCAATACGTCGCTACGAAGGCCGGTCGTTCTCCCGAAAACCTTCTATAGCGCTTCCACTGTCACGATACCTTCGCCCGCGGCAAGTTGAACGATGCAGCCCAACACCTGCCGCGCGAAGTTGCTGTTCGCAAGCAGGCAGACGACGAAGCCATCTGCCTCGATGCTCACCGAGACCTGCGCCCATTCAGAGGGCGAGGACGGCGGCGCGGGATAGAAATCCGCACGCGCGCCGTCCATGCGCAGGTGGCAGCCGATGCCCGCCTTCCTGCACATGCCCTCCGCCACGGCGCGCGACGGCAACGTGACCTTGACGCGATATTCCACGCCCACGTTCAACCCTTCACGCACACGACCTGCTTGAGCGTGTAAACCACCTCCACCAGGTCCTTCTGCGCATCCATCACCGCGTCGATGTCCTTGTAGGCCATCGGAATCTCGTCGATCACGTCGGCGTCTTTTCGGCATTCCACGCCTTGCGTCGCGGCGATCTGGTCGGCGATGGTGAAGAGCTTCTTCGCCTTGGTACGGCTCATCTTTCGACCGGCGCCGTGGCTGCAGCTCATGAAGCTCTCGGGGTTGCCCTTTCCGCGCACGATGAAGCTCTTGGCGCCCATGCTGCCGGGAATGATCCCCAGCTCGCCGGCCTTGGCGCTCACCGCGCCCTTGCGGGTCACGAGCACGTCTTCACCGAAGTGCGTTTCGCGGCTCACGTAGTTGTGGTGGCAGTTCACCGCCTCCACATGCGCCTCGAAAGGCTTGGTGATTACCTTGCGCGCGGCCGCGACCACGCGCTGCATCATCACTTCGCGGTTCGCACGCGCGAACTTCTGGGCCCAACCCACCGCGCGCACGTAGTCGCCGAAGTACTGGGCGCCTTCCTCGAAGTACGCCAGGTCCTGATCGGGCAGGTTGCGCTGGTGCAGTTCCGCGTCCTTCTTGGCCAGCTCGATGAAGTGCGTGCCGATGGCGTTACCCACTCCGCGCGAACCCGAGTGCAGCATGAACCACACGGCTCCCGCTTCGTCCAGGCACACCTCGATGAAGTGGTTGCCCGTACCCAGCGTTCCCAGGTGCTTGTGGTTATTGGTGTTCTTCAGGCGCGGGTAGTCCTCGCAGATGAGGTCGAACTCGTTCACCAGCTGGGCCCAGGCCGCATCGGTTTCGTCAGGCGGCGTTTCCCACGAACCCTTGTCGCGGCCCATGCGCTTGGGGTTGCTTCCGTGTGGCACGGCCTTCTCGATGGCCGAGCGCAGCGGGCCCAGGTTGTCGGGCAGGTCGCGCGCGTTGAGCGTGGTCTTGCACGCCATCATTCCGCAACCGATGTCCACGCCCACCGCGGCCGGGATGATGGCCTTGAAGGTCGGGATCACCGAACCCACGGTCGCGCCGATGCCGTAGTGCACGTCGGGCATGGCCGCGATGTGCTTGAACACGATGGGCAGGCGCGCGGCGTTTTCCAGCTGCTTCTGCGCCTCGGCTTCCACGGGCACGCCGCGGGTCCACATCTTCACGGGCACGCCGTTCTCGACTTCGTGCAGGTTGTAGTTCGTTTGTTCTGCGTTCATCTTCGTCCTCTTCTGTTCTCTTCTTCGTTCGTTCCGTGTCGCCTCAGGTCATCGCGCGCTTGTGCAGCGCGATCGACAGGCGTTCGTAGTCCTGCAGCGGGAAGTCGTGCTCGACCCACATCTCGCGGTATCGCTGCGGCCCCACGTCATCGTGAATGCGCCGCAGGATCGCATGGATGTTGCCGACCAGCCCGGCACGCCCGATCTCGCCGCGCGCCACCACCTCGTGGTCTTCGAGCGCGACGATGCCCCAGCTGGCCCAGTCACGGTACTGGCGCAGCTCGTACTGCAAGGTGTTTCCGGCGCCCGAGACCACGAGAATCGCCTCGCCCGGCTCGTCCATGAACACCGCCTCGGCGCGCGCGGCGCCCTTCTGCAGGGCAAGGCCCATGCGTGCCAGGTCGCCGAGCGAATCGTGCAGGTAAGACACCGCAAAGCCCAATCGCCCGGGGGCTGCACGGAGCCGCATCTCGGCCCAGCCCGCATCGTGCAAGTGGTAGGCGATGAGCTCGTCTTGCGACTGCAATTCTTCTTCGGTCATTCTCTTCTTCCCTTCTCTCTCTGTCTCTCTCGAATGCGCGACTCAAGGGGCGTTCGGCCGCAGCGTCACCAACCCGTTGAGCACCTGGTCCAGACCGCCGATCACGGAGATCTTGTCGATGCGCTCGGCCACGCGTTCCAGCGTTTCGAGCTCCTTCATCCGCAACGCGACGGGGTTGCCCTCCATCACCTTGGCGGTGTTCAGCAGCGAGCGCGTGGCCGCGGTTTCCTCGCGGCGGCGGATCACGTTGGCCTGCGCCGACTTCTCCGCCTCCACCACCTGGGCGAGGATGGTCTTCATCTCGCCGGGCAGGATGATGTCCTTCACGCCCACGCTTTCCAGCGCGATGCCGGTGCCCTGCAAACGCTCGCGCACTTGCGCCAGCACCGTCTGGTCGATGGCCGACTTGTTCTCCAGCAGCGCATCGAGCGTCTGCTCGCCCACGGCGGCGCGCAGCCCGAACTGCAGCTCGCGGTACACGTGGTCGGCCGGCTTCGGCATCTGCGCCATGGCCTGCCGCACGTCGGTGAAGCGCCACACCGCCGACATGTTCAAGCGCAGGCCCACCTTGTCGCGGGTCAGGATTTCCTGGCCGCTCACTTCGGCGATCTGCGAACGCAGATCCACGCAGGTCACGGCCACCTGCCGGTTGAAGCGCCAGAAACCATGGTTGCCCGGCGCCAGCAGTTCCTGCATCTGGCCCTGGAGCGTCAGCACGCCGACATGGAACTCCGGCACCTGCACCAGCAGCACACCGTCCAGGCCCGCCACCGCACGCGGACGCAGGGCCACGCTCTGCAGCTTGGACACCAGCTCGGCCGGCAGGCGTGCGTCGCTTGCCACGTCGATCACATCGACGCGCTGCGCACGCAGGCCGCGCCAATACAGCTTGCGCGTGGCGGGCGGCAGGATCTGCACCAGCACGCCGTCTTCCAGCCGCAGGCCGACTTCGGTTTCGCCGAGCGACACATGCACGAACTCGCGCTCCACCAGCGCGGGCTCCTGCGCCAGAAAGTAGTCGGTCAGTTCGTGCTCGAACGCGGGCTGGGTCAGCGCGAAGCGCTCCAGTTGCACCTTGTCGAGGCCGGAGAACACCCAGTGCTTGCCGGCGTCCAGCAGTTGCTCGAAATCGCCGTTGCGCAGCAGCAGCGCGCGTTCGTTCTTCTTGATCGTGATTCGGTTGAAACCCAGCATTTTTGTACTCCCGTTCTTTCTTCGTTCAGTGTTCGTTCGTCGTCATTCAGTGCCCGGTAAGGGCAGGCGGCGGGCACTGCGGTTCGCAAGGTTCGCGATGCAGCGGTCGCCGGGGCGGGAAGCCTGCGCCGCCCCGTGGGCGACGCCGTCTCTGTCCTCTCCGTCGATGGCTGCACGCGGTTCCTTGCGGAACGCACGGTGCACAAGCCGCCTGCACTGGCACGGTGTCGCGCGCCGCAGGGCATTGGTTTGCCCTGCGCCATCGCTCCGGTGTGCCGGGGCGGTGGGGCTTTCGCCCCCATCAGATGGCGGTGCAAGCACCGCCGTGGTTTTTCGCGGGAATCGAACCCGCAACGCCATGTGGTCAACACGGTGCTCAACCATGAGCAAAACTGAATCGAGTTCAGTTGCCAGACAGCTCAACCGCGGCATACGGCAAACCCAAGGAAGGACCTGGCTTGCGGCACCGGACCGCTTTCATGCGGAACCTGCGAGTGGATGAACTGCGTCTTGACGGGAGATGTATTGCAGCCGGCGTGCCAGCTTTGCATTCGGCAATCTCGTCTTCCATGCAAGTCATTGATGTGAAAGGAAAAAATCTTTCCGCGGCCTGGTTGCACGGGACTTCACCATCGCTAGAATTCGATCATCCCTATAAATTCAGCTAGTTTTATATCCATGAAGCCAACCGTCGTCATCGGCTTCCTCGGCACCCAGCTCGACGCCGGCCAGGGCGCGGGCCGCTGGAACAAGTGGCGCCCCACCGTCTCGCTCGCGCAGCACGAGGACATGGTCGTCTCGCGCATGGAGTTGCTCTACACGCTGCGCCACAAGGCGCTGGCCGAGATCGTGAAGGCCGACATCACCAGCGTGTCGCCCGAGACCACCGTCAACCTCGTGCCGTTCGACCTCGCGGACCCGTGGGACTTCGGCGAGGTCTACACGCGCCTGTACGACTGGGCACGCGGCTACAGCTTCGACACCGAGCGCGAGCAGTACTGGACGCACATCACCACGGGCACGCACGTCGCGCAGATCTGCATGTTCCTGCTGTCGGAGTCGCGCGTGGTGCCGGGCGTGCTGGCGCAGACCTCGCCGCCCAAGAGGCAGCGCCAGGGCGATGCCGGCAAGTGCACGCTGATCGACCTCGACCTGTCGCGCTACGACGTGATCGCGCGGCGCTTCGACGCGGAGCAGCGCGACGCGGTCGCGTTCTTGAAGAGCGGCATCGCCACGCGCAACGCGCGCTTCAATGCGCTGATCGACGAGATCGAGCGCGTGGCGGTGCGCTCGCGCGCGCCGATATTGCTGGTCGGCCCGACCGGCGCGGGCAAGTCCTTTCTCGCGCGGCGCATGTTCGAGCTGAAGCAGGCGCGGCACCAGGTGACAGGCCCCTTCGTCGAAGTGAACTGCGCCACGCTGCGCGGGGACGGCGCCGCGTCCACGTTGTTCGGCCACAAGAAGGGCGCGTTCACCGGCGCCGCGAGCGACCGCGCGGGCCTGCTGCGCACGGCGCACCAGGGCGCCCTCTTCCTCGACGAAATCGGCGAGCTCGGGCTCGACGAGCAGGCGATGCTGCTGAAGGCGATCGAAGAAAAGCGCTTCTTCCCCGTGGGCGCCGACAAGGAAGTGGAAAGCGACTTCCAATTGATCGCCGGCACCAACCGCGACCTGCGCAGCGACGTGGCCGAGGGGCGCTTTCGCGAAGACCTGTTCGCGCGCATCAACCTCTGGACCTACGACCTGCCCGGCCTGGCGCAGCGGCCCGAGGACATCGAGCCCAACGTCGACCACCTGCTGGCCATTCACGCGGCCGAGAACCACCGCGTGGTGCGCTTCAACGCCGAAGCGCGCGCGGCCTACCTGCGCTTTGCGCAGAGCGGCGAGGCGGTCTGGAGCGGCAACTTCCGCGACCTGTCGGCCAGCGTGACGCGGCTGGCCACGCTGGCCGACGGCGGGCGCATTCCGGTGGCACTGGTCGAGGCCGAGATCGCGCGGCTGCGATGGCTGTGGAAGCATGCGGGGCCGATGCCCGCGGCGCGCGGCGACATCGATCTGGATGCGCTGCTCGGCGAAGAGCGCGCGGCGGCGCTCGATCTTTTCGACAGGCTTCAGCTCGAAGCAGTGGTGCGCGTGTGTCGCCAGTCGCGCAGCCTGTCGGATGCGGGACGGCAACTGTTCCAGGCCTCGCGCGCGCAGCGCAGCGTGGTGAACGATGCGGACCGGCTGCGCAAGTACCTGGCCAAGCTGGGGCTGGACTGGGCGCGCGTTTCCGCTGCTTTCTAGAGCGCGCGATGCAGGAGCCCGCCTCAGGCATCGATGGGCTATCCTCCGCCCCGATGGCCATCTCCGCATTCGTCGTGAAGGTTCCCGCCGCCGAGCCCATGGCCGGTGACCTGCGCCGCCGCTACGACGCCACCGTGGCACTCGGCGTGCCCGCGCACATCACGTTGCTCGTGCCCTTCATGGACCCGGCGCTGATCACGCCCGAGGTACTGGCGCGTGCGCGGCAAGTGCTTATGCAAACGCCCGCGTTCGCGTTTTCGCTGGGCAAGGTCGGGCGGTTTCCCGAGACCGCGTACCTGGCGCCCGAGCCGTCCGCGCCCTTCATCGAAATGACACTGGCGCTGGCAAAGATGTTCCCCGGGTTCCCGCCTTATGGCGGCGAACACGCCGACGTCGTTCCGCACCTGTCGGTCGCGCACGGCAACGCGAGTGACGCGGAAGAAGCCGCCGCCGAGCTGCGCACGCGCCTGCTCGCATCGGGCACCGTGCATGCACGCTGCACCGAGGTCACGCTGATCGAGAACGCATCGGGGCGCTGGCAGGACATGCATGCCTTCCCCTTGCCCGAGGCCCCCTGAACACTTCTTCATGCCCAAAGAACCACCGACCACGACACCCGTGCGCAACGTGCTCTTCATCCGCAGCCGCAACCAGTGGCGCAGCCCGACCGCCGAGCAGGTCTGGCGCCGGCATCCGCTGGTTTCCGCGCGTTCCGCCGGCGTCGAAAAACTCGAGCGGTCGGTTGCTTGCATCCTGGACATCGAGTGAACGACATTCTTTCCCAGCTCCGCACGCTCACGCGGCTCGACCTCGACTGCGCCTGCTTCGCGGCGAAGTCGCACTGGTACGACCTGAACCCACCGCTCGCCGAGGAAGAAGTCGCGCGGATGGAGGCCAAACACCAGTGCCGTTTTCCGTCAGAGTACCGACGGTTCATCACCGAGATCGGCAATGGGGGCGCCGGCCCGTCCTATGGCGTGTTTCCTCTCGGCCAGCATGACCACGGCCATGATCTCTCGCGCTGGGAAGACGGCTACGGGCTCGTCGGCGATCTGTCGAAACCGTTTCCGCTGACAAACGCCTGGAACCTGCCGGACACGTTCTGGCAGCAGGAGCCAGACCCGCCCGAAGGCACGCCAGTCGACGAAGAAGACCAGTTGTGGGAAGCCTGGAACGCGAGGCTCGAGAACGAGTACTACGCAACGCACCTCACGGACGGCGCCATTCCCATCTGCCACGAGGGCTGCGCGTTGCGCAACTGGCTGGTGGTCACGGGGCCGCTGGCCGGCACCGTGTGGCGCGACTTGCGCGCCGACAACGGCGGCATCCACCCGTTCCTCAACGCGGATGGAACCTTCATGGGTTTCAACGACTGGTACCTCGACTGGCTGCGAAAGAACATCGCGCAAGTCACGGCCTCGCATGCGCAGAGCCGCTTTGCCCAGGCCTACACGGCGCGGCTCGAAAGCCTTTCGGACAAGAAGCAGATGGCCTTCGCGGCTTTTTGCGCGCAGGCGATCCAGCCGAATCTCGCGGCGTATGCCAAAGCCATCGGCGTCGAAGAGGCGCGCATTCCACAGGACATGCTGGACCATTGGCTGTGGCGCCGATTGCTGGAGCGGCGAGCGGATTTTCCCAGGGAGTGCCACGAGATGGTGGACGACTTCCTTGATCTCTGGCACGACCTGAGGCGCCATCTGCAGTCGCAGAAAAAAACGGGGCCCGACGATGCCGCCATGAAGGCGGCGATCTTCTCTCGCATTGCCGCATTCGCGTTCTGGTACAGCAAAGGCAGCGTGGCGCAACTGCTGGCCGTCGTGCAGGGCGCGGCCGACGCCACGCCCGTGCCCGCGGAAGCCGAGGCGGAACTGCAGTGGGCACTGGCACAACTGGAAAGCGAGCCGTCGGAATGGGCATCTCACGGCGTCCTCGAAAGCCTCGCGGACCGCGCCCGCACGAGCGGGAAATTCCTGCAATCCCCCATCGAATCGCCGCAGGCGCCTCCCGTCGATCCGTCGGCACAAGGCCCGTGGTGGAAGCGCCTGTTTCAGGCCAACACAAGTTAACCGGGCTTGCAGCCTTGCTGCGGCCCTTGCAATCATTCAACTCATGTCAGAAATCTACATCAGCACCGACGTCGAATCCGATGGCCCCATTCCGGGGCCGCATTCGATGCTCAGCTTCGGCTCGGCCGCCTACACGGCCGACAAGCAACTCGTCTCCACCTTCAGCGCCAACCTGCACACCCTGCCCGGCGCCGAGGCCGACCCGAAAACCGCCGCCTGGTGGCAGACCCAGCCCGAAGCCTGGGCCGCTTGCCGCAGCGACCTGCAGGACCCCGCGCACGCCATGAAGAACTACGTGGCCTGGCTCAAGGGCCTGTCGGCGCGGCCGGTGTTCGTGGCGTACCCGGCCGGCTACGACTTCCTGTTCGTCTACTGGTACCTGATGCGCTTCGCGGGCGAGAGCCCGTTCAGCCACTCGGCGCTGGACGTCAAGTCGTACGCGATGGCGATGCTCAAGCTCGACTACCGCGACAGCACCAAACGCGCCATGCCGCGCCGCTGGTTCGACCGCGGGCTGCCGCACACGCATGTGGCGCTGGACGACGCCATCGAGCAGGGCGCCCTGTTCTGCAACATGCTCGCGGAGAACCGCGCGGCCACGAAAGATACAAAGGGCGCGCAACCATGACCGGCAGCAGCGGCATCCGCAGATGGTGCAAGCGGCTCGCGCTGTGCGCGCTGCCGCTGATGCTCGCGGGCTGCGTGCAGTCGATGTTCTATTACCCCGACAGCGTGCGCTACGAAACGCCCGACGTGCTGGGCATGCGCTACGAGGCCGTGCAGTTCACCAGCGCCGACGGCACGCGCCTGAGCGGCTGGTTCCTGCCCGCCGCCGGCCGCGAGAACCCGAAGGAAGCCAAAGGCACGGTGGTGCACTTCCACGGCAACGCGCAGAACATGAGCACGCACTGGCGCTTCGTGGCGTGGCTGCCCAAGCAGGACTACAACGTGTTCGTCTTCGACTACCGGGGCTACGGCCAGTCCGAAGGCAAGCCCGAACCCAAGGGCGTGTTCGAAGATTCCAATGCCGCGCTGAACTACGTGCGCTCGCGCGCCGACGTCGACCCCGAGCGGCTGTTCGTCTTCGGCCAGAGCCTGGGCGGCACCAACGCGATCGCGGTGGTGGGCTCGGGCAACCGGGCGGGCGTTAAGGCCGCGGCCATTGAGTCGACCTTCTACTCGTACTCGTCGATTGCCAACGACAAGCTCAAGGGCGCGGGCCTGCTGGTGAGCGACGACTATGCGGCGTCGAAATACGTGGCCGCCGTGTCGCCGATTCCGCTGCTGTTCATTCACGGCACGGCCGACCAGGTGATTCCACTGGCGCATTCGAAGCGCCTGCTGGCCGACGCGCGCGAGCCCAAGCGGCTGATCGAGGTGCCGGGCGCCGGCCACCTCGAGCCGATGACGGCGCTGCGCTTCGGGCACGCCTACCGGAAAGCGCTGACGGCGTTCTTCGAATCTTCCATGCATCCGCTGCAGCAATGAAACACTTCGACGAAGCCGCCACCCGCGCACCCCTGACCTTCGAGCGGCTGGTGCCCGCGCTGCACGCCGCTTTCGCGGCCGAGGCGCAAGTGCCGCCGCGCCACGTGCACGGCATCGAGACAGCCGGCGGCAAGGGCACGGTGCTCATCATGCCGGCATGGAGCGACGCGGGTTTCCTGGGCATCAAGACCATCAACATCTTTCCCGGCAACAGCGCGCGCGGCCTGCCCGGCCTGCATGCGACCTACGTGCTGTACGACGCGCACACCGGCGTGCCGTTGGCCCTGATGGACGGCAACGAGATCACCGCGCGCCGCACGGCCGCCGCGTCAGCGCTGGGCGCGTCGTTTCTCGCGCGCAAGAACGCGCGCCGCCTGCTGGTGCTGGGCACCGGCCGCGTCGCACGCATGCTGCCGGCCGCGCATGCGAGCGTGCGGCCCATCGACGAGGTGTGGGTGTGGAACCACCGCACCGAAGGCGCCGAAGCGCTGGCCGCGCAATGGCGCGCCGATGGCTGGAACGCACATGCCGCCACCGACCTGGAGACGGCCGTGCGCCAGGCCGACATCGTGAGCTGCGCCACGCTGGCCACCGCGCCGCTGGTGCGCGGCGACTGGCTCGCGGCGGGCTCGCACCTGGACCTGATCGGCAGCTTCACGCCCGCGATGCGCGAGGCCGACGTGCACTGCTTCGCGGGCGCGCGCACCTTCGTCGACACCGACGAGGCGCTGCGGAAGTCGGGCGACCTGCTCGACGCCATGGCCGCCGGCACGCTGCGCGCCGACGACATCCAGGGCACGCTCGCCACTTTGTGCCACGACGAGCAGCGCGCGGGCCGCGCCAGCGACGAAGAACGCACCGTGTTCAAGGCCGTGGGCAGCGCGCTCGAAGACCTGACGGCCGCCACGCTGGTGTGGCGCGCGGCCGGCTCGACATAAGACTTTTGGCTTAGCACCGGTACTGGAAACCGGTGCCGGCGGGCTTTTGCCTGCCTCCGCATACGTCGTGCAGCCGATGGCGGCGTTCACGCCTTGTTGCTATCGTGTTGTACACGACAGACACAGGAGGCTTCGCATGCTCAGCATCCAACACATGGCCAACATCCTGCGCAAGGCCGGTTACGACGTGCCGGCCTGTCCGATCGCCCACGACGCGGCGGTGCCGTACCCCGCCAGCCTGCCGGCCGACACGGTCCACCAGACGCCGCAGGCCTGGGGCAAGGCGATCGAAACGCTGTACGTGTCCTACGCGGCGGCCCGCGCCGCCAAGAGCCTGCGCGACGCCGAAGAAGCACGCATGCTGGCCATGCTGCAGCTGCGGCCGGCCAAGGCTTACGCCTGAGCCCGGTCGCGCAGGTAGGCCAGGATCAGCCGCACGAGTTCGGTCCGCAGCGCCGTGGCGCCGAGATCGCCACGGCCCGCCGCCGAATGCACGACCCCTTCGACCGCTGACGAGAGCATCCGCGCCGCCACGCCGTCATCATCGTCGTCGTCTTCATCGCTGCGGCCACCGCTCGATGCGAGCAGCGCCCGGTAGCGGCGCTGGTATTGCGCTTCGAAGGCGCCATGGCTGGAGCGCGCGCTCAGCGGCACTTCGTCGACCAGCACGTGGTGCAGCGCTTGGTCGATCGAATGGGCGGCAATGACGCCGTCGACGAATTGCGCGACACGCTGGTCGAGCGCGAGGGCTGCGTCCTCGTCCTGCCCGTCCGCGCCGGACAGCACCAGCAGCACTTCGCCCAGGTGCCGCTCGCGGATCGCCTCGGCAATGGCCAGCTTGTCCGGAAAGTACTGGTAGAGCGAACCCACGCTGACACCCGCGACCGCCGCGATCTCGTTCGTCGTGAAGCGCGCCCATCCGCGCCGGGCCAGAACGCGAGCAGCGGCCTCGACGATCACGTCCACCGTGGCGCGCGAACGCTGCTGGCGCGGCGCTTTGCGCATGGTCTTGCGTTGCGAGGGAATGCGAGTACCCAAGTTCGAGGCTCCACTCAAGAATAAGACCGCACACCCGCAGTCGGCCCATGAGGGCGAAGTGTGCCGTTTTAATTCAAGGGAGCCACGATGAGTACGCAGACGCTTTTGACTTCACTGTTTCGCTACAAGGCCTGGGCGGACGAAGGGCTGCTCGCGGGCCTGGCCGAATTGGCCGAAAAGGCGCCGGAGGCCGAGTACCGCGCGGCGGTGCGCGTTTTCAACCACGCGTGCATCGTCGACCGCATCTTCGTCGCGAACCTGCAGCAAGTGGCGCACGGCTGCACCGCCACCGGATCGGACGTGGCACCGCCGCTGCCCGAGCTGGCCGAAGCCGTCAGGGCAACGGATCGCTGGTACATCGACTACGCCGCCAGCGTGGGCGCGAACGCGCTGGCGGAAAGCATCGGCTTCACCTTCACCGACGGCGCGGCCGGGCGCATGTCGCGCGAAGAAATGCTGGGGCACGTGGTGACCCATGCCGGCTACCACCGGGGCGAAGTCGGCCGGATCATGTGGCGGCTCATGGGCGCGTCGCCGCCCGACACCTTCACCGGCTTTCTGCACGCCACCGAACCCGCGCGCCGCCTGCGCACGTGATCGACGGCTGTTGCTGCTGCTGTTGTTGTTGTTGCTTACTTGCCCTGCGCGGACTTCAGCACGGGGTTCTCCATGGTGGAGATCACCCGGCTGTTGACGCGCGAGCCGCCGGTCACGTTCTGGTCGGGCGCGGCGGCCGTGGCCATGGCTTCCTGGAGGACTTGTGCCGGGTCGCGGGTCGAGGTGAACGGATCGGCGCCGCGCGAACCGCGGGTCACGTTCTGGTTCGGCGCATGGGCCGTGTCGACGGCTTGCTTGTACATGGCTTCGGGGTCGGCCGTGGACGTGAACGGATCGGCACCGCGCGAGCCGCGCGTGACGTTCTGGTTCGGCGCATGGGCGGCGGCAACGGCTTCGGCTTCGACGGATTCGCGGGTGCGCTGTTGCGCATTGGCGGAAGCGACGGCGAGCACGGCGAGTGCTGCAACGAGGGCGAGTCGGGTGGTCTTCATGGTTCGGTCTTTTCTGTGAGTTGTCTGTTTGGATGGCGTCGGCCCGTGGATGCGGGAAAACCCTGAGCAAGACTAGTCAGCGCAAAAGTCGGATCCGTGACGGCCCCGAGCGGCGGACCGGGCTCTTTCGCGGGCGCTGCAGCGTCGGCGAAGTTCTGGTAACGCACGCCTCCCGCCCCGGGGTTTGCAGGTCACAGCCCGCTGCTACCCGCTGCCCCCTTTGCCTTCGAATAATGCGGCGACGGTTGCCGCGAACGCGCGCGCACCGCGTTCCACCCACCTCATTCGAAGGAGACAAATCAAATGGCTCGCAAGATCCTGATGCTCTGCGGCGACTACGCCGAAGACTACGAAACCATGGTGCCTTTCCAGACCCTGCTGGCCGTGGGCCACACGGTGCACGCGGTGGCACCCGACAAGAAGGCCGGCGACTGGGTGCACACCGCCATCCACGACTTCGAGGGCGCGCAGACCTACAGCGAGAAGCCGGGCCACCGCTTCACCCTCAACGCCAACTTCGACGACGTGCGCCCCGAGGCCTACGACGCGCTCGTCATTCCCGGCGGCCGCGCGCCCGAGTACCTGCGCATGCACGCCCGCGTGGTCGAGATCGCCAAGCACTTCCTGGCTGCCGACAAGCCCGTGGCGGCGGTGTGCCACGGCGCGCAGCTGCTCGCGGCCACGGGGCTCATCAAGGGCCGCAAGGTGTCGGCCTACCCGGCCTGCCAGGTCGAGGTGGAGCTGGCAGGCGCCGAGTACATGGGCATTCCGGTCGACCAGGCCGTGACCGACCGCAACCTGGTCACCGCGCCCGCGTGGCCCGCGCATCCGGCGTGGCTCGCGCAGTTCCTGGTGGTGCTGGGCACGCGCATCACGCACTGATTGATTGATTTCACGGCGGGCGGCGCTACAGTGCGTGCGTCCGCCCCACCGTCCACCCACCCCGCAAAGGAGACAGCCCATGTGCGAGGTCTTCATCAGCGCCGACCCGCAGAGCTACGACGCGCGCACGCGCTCGGTGCGGCTGCACGGCGTGGTCACCAGCATCCGGCTCGAGAACCTGTTCTGGCAAGTGCTCGAGGAAATCGCGCAGCGCGACGGCATGGTCGTGGTGCAGCTCATCGAGCGGCTCTACGACGAGCTGGTGGCCGCGCGCGGCGAGGTCGGCAACTTCGCGTCGTTCCTGCGGGTCTGCGCCTTGCGCTACGAGGCGATGGTGGCGCAGGGGCGCATACCGGCGGACACGTCGGTGGCGATCCGCTCGCTGGATGCGAAGGCGGTGCTGCATGAACTGCCGCGGGGGTGGGGACGGCCGTCGCCGGAGGCGCTACAGCCTGACCAGCAGACTCGGGTACGCACGCTGCATGTGGCTGCAAGGCGGCACGCTTGGTAGCGTTACACGTCTGCCGCCCGCGCGCGCTGAATCTGCCGCTTTGTCTTGGCGTCGGGCGCCTTGTAGGTCGGTGACAAGCGGCGCTTGACGGACTTGATGGCGTTCGCTCGCGCGGCGTCGACATCGGCCCCAGGCACTTCGAGCTTCTGCAGCCATGCAAGCGCCTGCGCCGTCGGGGCGCCGCGAGCCGCCCAGAGGCAAAGGCTCTTCAGGAAGGGCTCGGGCGTGGCGTCGAAGGCCGTGATGACGACACGCAGCAGATCATCCATCACCGCTTGCTCGACCCTCACACCGTCGTCGAAACTCAGCAGCAGGTTCAGCGCCGACAGGGCCTTCCATTCCGCATGCGTCACATCGGGCGATTGCCAGCCGGCGGACGCGCAAAAGCCAAGCAACACCTGAACGCTCTGCGCGGTCTTCACCTCTTGCAGGACGCCGATGGCAAAGCTCGCAAGCTCTGGGTCGGCCAGCAGCAGGCGCAGCGCGGCGACACCGCCGCGCCCGAAGGCCGCGCAAGCTTGCGCCCACAGGGCGAACGGCACGACGCGCGTGCCGTCTTCCAGCAAGGCGTTGCGCAGCCAGCCGTGCTGCGCGCAGAGGCGCTCGATCTCGTCCGCGCCTCCAGCGCCATGGACCAAGGCGAAGCGGATCATGTCCTCGACATTCATTGCGCCGCCACGGGCCGACGGTGCCGAGCCTTTCGATGCCTTGCGGGCCAGTGCGTTCAGGTTCATTCGTTCATTGGCAGGCGTATGGAAATTGCTCGGCACCCGGCGCTCAAGGCTTCGCGCCTCTCAGTCCAGCGACACGTTCGCCTTGCGGATCACGTCGGTGAACCGCGTCGTCTCGTTCGCCACGAACTGGTCGAACTGCGGGCGCGTGGTCGGGAACGGCTCGTAGCCGAAACTCTTGAACTTCTCCAGCACGTCGGGTTCGGCCAGGCCCTTCTCGATGTCGCGCTTGATCTTCTCGGTGACCGACGGCGGCAGGCCCTTCGGCACGGCGATGGCGTTCCAGCCGATGACCTCGAAGCCCTTGGGCCCGCCCGATTCGCTGACGGTCGGCACGTCGGGGAACGCGGCCACGCGCTGCGGCGCGGCGGCCGCCAGGAAGCGCAGCTTGTTCGCGCGCTGCAGCGGGCCGGCGGTGGCGCTGCTGCCCAATGCAAAGGCCAGCTCGCCCGTGGCCACCGAGGTGTAGAGCTGCGTGGTCTCCTTGTAGACGATGTGCTCCATCTGCGTGCCGGTGGCCGACTCGAACAGCTCCGAGCCCAGGTGCACCGGGTTGCCGATCGACCACGAGCCGTAGTCGAGCTTGCCGGGGTTGGCCTTGGCGTCGGCGATCAGGTCGCCGATGGTCTTGTACTTGCTGTTGGTGGCCACGGTGAAGAAGAAGTAGGTCTTGAACAGCGGCAGCAGCGCGTCGAAGTCCTTGGCCGTGTCGTAGGGCAGCTTCTTGAACAGCGCGGGGTACGCGGCCAGGTGCACGTTGTCGAGCACGATGATGTCGTGCCCGTCCTTGGCGCCGCGCTTGAACGCGTCGATGGCGATGAAGCCGTTGCCGCCCGGGCGGTTCTCGACCACCACGGGCTGGCCCCAGGCGCGCGAGAGTTTGTCGGCCACCAGGCGCGCCACGCCGTCGGGGCCACCGCCCACCGGGAACGGCGTGATGATGCGCACGGGCTTGGTGGGAAAGGCCGGCTGCTGCGCCGATGCGGCGGCGGGCAGCAGCGCCGCGGTGGCCAGCGCCAGCGCGGCCAGGCCGGCGGTGCGGCGCGTGGTCTTCGTGTTCTTCATCCTCTGATCCTCTTCTTTCGATCCTCTTTGATTGAAAAAAAGCCATCGGGCCGCTCTGTGTGCGGCTTCCGATGGCTTGTTCGCTTGCTTCTTGTGGTTGTTATGTATTTGTTCCCGCCGATCCGGCGATGGCGGCGGCGGCGGTGGCGTCAGACGCGCTCGAGAATCACCGCGATGCCCTGGCCCACGCCGATGCACATGGTGCACAGCGCATAGCGGCCGCCGCCCTTGTGCAGCTGGTTCACGGCCGTGGTGGCCAGGCGCGCACCGCTGGCGCCCAGCGGGTGGCCCAGCGCAATGGCGCCGCCGTTGATGTTCACGCGGGCGTCGTCGTCCTTCAGGCCCAGCAGGCGCAGCACGGCCAGGCCTTGCGCGGCAAAGGCTTCGTTGAGCTCGATCACGTCGATCTGGTCGAGCGTGAGGCCGGTCAGCGCCAGCACCTTCTGCGTGGCCGGCGCGGGGCCGATGCCCATCACGCGCGGCGCGACGCCGGCGGTGGCCATGCCGACCACGCGGGCGCGCGGCGTGAGGCCGTGCTTCGCGGCGCTGGCTTCGTCGGCCAGCAGCAGCGCGCAGGCGCCGTCGTTCACGCCGCTGGCATTGCCTGCCGTCACGGTGCCGTCGGGGCGCACCACGCCCTTGAGCTTGGCCAGCGACTCGAGGCTGGTCTCGCGCGGATGCTCGTCCTTGTTGACGATGAGGGCGTCGCCCTTTTTCTGGGGCACGCTCACGGGCACGATCTCGGCGTCGAAGAAGCCCGACTTCTGCGAAGCCACGGCGCGCAGCTGCGAGTTCAGCGCCATCAGGTCTTGCGCTTCGCGCTCGATCTTGTAGTCGGTGGCCACGTTCTCGGCCGTCTCGGGCATGGAGTCGACGCCGTACTGCGCCTTCATGAGCTTGTTGACGAAGCGCCAGCCGATGGTGGTGTCGTACACCGCGTTGTTGCGGCTGAAGGCGCTCTCGGCCTTGGGCATGACGAAGGGCGCGCGGCTCATGCTTTCCACGCCGCCGGCGATCATCAGGCCGGCTTCACCGGCGCGGATGGCGCGCGCGGCGGTGCCCACGGCGTCCAGGCCCGAACCGCACAGGCGGTTGATGGTGCCCCCGCCGATTTCGAGCGGCAGGCCCGCCAGCAGCGCCGACATGCGCGCGACGTTGCGGTTGTCCTCGCCAGCCTGGTTGGCGCAGCCGTAGAGCACGTCGCTCACGGCCTGCCAGTCGACGTTCTTGTTGCGTTCCATCAGCGCGCGCAGGGGCACGGCGCCCAGGTCGTCGGTGCGCACGCTGCTGAGCGAACCGCCGTAGCGGCCGAAGGGGGTGCGAACGGCGTCGCAGATGAAGGCTTGGTGGGTCATGGAACTGTCTCTCTTTGAATGCGGTGAATGCGTGAAAAAGGGAATCAGGCGGCGATCGGCAGGCCGACCAGCGTCTCGAGTTCTTCGCGGCCGAGGCCGTCGACCAGGTCGATGAGCTTCAGCCCCTGCGGCGTGCATTCGAGCGTGGCGAGGTCGGAGTACACGCGCTTGACGCAGGCGATGCCGGTCAGCGGGTAGGTGCACGCCTTGACCAGCTTGCTCGCGCCCTGCTTGGTCAGCAGGTCCATCATGACCCAGGTCTGCTTGGCGCCGATGGCCAGGTCCATGGCGCCGCCGACGGCGGGAATGGCGTCTTTCTCGCCGGTGTGCCAGTTGGCGAGGTCGCCGGTGGCCGACACCTGGAACGCGCCGAGCACGCAGATGTCCAGGTGGCCGCCGCGCATCATCGCGAAGCTGTCGGCGTGGTGGAAGAACGCGCCGCCCGGCAGCAGCGTGACGGGCTGCTTGCCGGCGTTGATGAGGTCGTAGTCTTCCTCGCCGGCCTCGGGCGCGGGGCCCATGCCCAGGATGCCGTTCTCGCTTTGCAGGATGACTTCGCGGCCCTTGGGCAGGTGGTTGGCCACCAGCGTGGGCTGGCCGATGCCCAGGTTGACGACGGCGCCGTCGAAGATGTCCTGTGCCACTCGCGCTGCGAGCTGGTCCTTGGTGCGACGTGTGTAGCTCATGGTCATGCTGCCTTCTTGAAGCCGCCGGCCTGCGTGGCCACGCGTTCGATGCGCACCACCTGGTGCACGAAGATGCCCGGGGTGACGATGGTCTCGGGGTCGAGGGTGCCGAGCTCGGCGATGTCGTGCACGGTGGCGATGGTCTTCTTCGCGGCCATGGCCATCACCGGGCCGAAGTTGCGCGCGGCCTTGCGGTACACCAGGTTGCCCCAGCGGTCGCCGCGCTCGGCCTTGATGAGCGCCACGTCGCCGTGGATGGGGTACTCCAGCACGTACTGCTTGCCGTCGATCTCGCGGGTCTCGCGGTTGCCCGCGAGCTGCGTGCCGTAGCCCGTGGGGCAGAAGAAGGCGCCGATGCCCGCGCCCGCCGCGCGGATGCGCTCGGCCAGGTTGCCCTGGGGCACCAGTTCCAGTTCGAGCTTGCCGCTGCGGTAGAGCCCGTCGAACACCTGGCTGTCGGCCTGGCGCGGAAAGCTGCAGATGATCTTGCGCACGCGGCCGGCCTTGAGCAGCGCCGCAAGGCCGGTCTCGCCGTTGCCCGCGTTGTTGTTGACGACCGTGAGGTCCTTGGCGCCCTGCTCGACGAGGCCGTCGATGAGTTCGCCGGGAATGCCGGCGGTGCCGAAGCCGCCGATGAGAACCGTGGCGCCGTCCTGGATGCCCGCCAGGGCATCGGCGACCGAGCGCGCGATCTTGTTGATCATGAAGCCTGTCTCCGGAAGTGAAGAAAGAAACCGAACGGTGTGAACGATCCGGTCGATTCTGCGAACCGCCGATTTGTTCGTCTAAAGAACTTTTGTTCGTATAATGAATTTTAAAGAGGATCGCTCACCATGGCAACCCACAGCACACAACCCGTCACACCTGCCCCCGGCGACAGCTACGTGCAGTCTTTCGCGCGCGGCCTGCAGGTGATCCGCTCGTTCAGCGCGAGCGCGCCGCACCAGACGCTCAGCGAGGTGGCGGCCGGCAGCGGGCTCACGCGCGCGGGGGCCCGGCGCATCCTGCTCACGCTGCAGACGCTGGGCTACGTGGTGACCGACGGCAAGCTGTTCACGCTCACGCCGCGCATCCTCGACCTGGGCTTTGCGTACCTGTCGTCAATGCCCATCTGGAACCGCGCCGAGCCGGTGATGGAAGCGCTGGTGCAGCAGGTGCAGGAGTCGTGCTCGGCCGCCGTGCTGGACGCGACCGACATCGTCTACGTGCTGCGCGTGCCCACGCAGAAGATCATGCGCATCAGCCTGGGGGTGGGCTCGCGGCTGCCGGCGTATTGCACGTCGCTGGGCCGGCTGCTGCTGGCCGACCTGGACGACGACGAGGTGCGCGCGCGGCTCGAGGCCTCCGACATCGAGGCGCTGACCAAGCACACCGTGACCGACATCGACGCGCTCATGGCCAAGGTGGCGCAGGCGCGCAGGCAGCAGTGGTGCCTGGTGAACCAGGAGCTGGAAGAAGGCCTGATCTCGGTGGCCGCGCCCATCGTCAACCGGCAGGGGCGCATGGTGGCCGCGCTGAACATCAGCGGCCAGGCCAACCGCACCAGCGCGAAGGTGATGCAGGAAACGATGCTGCCCGCGCTGGTGGAAGCGGCCAGGCGGGTGTCGCAGCTGCTCTGAGCCCGCGCGCCGCGCAGGGCCGGCCAGGGTCTCAGGCGTCCGAGTGGATGCCCTTCATGATGATCACGCCGCCCAGGCGCGTGGTGTCGGCGCGCATGCGCTTGGCCAGCGTGTCGGGCGAACCGGGCTGCGCCTGCCATCCGGTCTTGAGCAAGGCCTCGCTCACCTCGGGCATCGCGAGCACTTCGACCAGCGCGGCATTGAGCTTGGCCACGGCGGCGGGCTTCATGCCCGCGGGCGCGGCCAGCGCGGTCCAGATCTCCAGGTCGGCGCCGCGCACATCGGCGTCGCGGATGGTCGGCAGGTCGGGCGCCAGCGCGCTGCGCTCGGGCGAGGTCACGCCGATTGCCTTGAGCTTGCCCGACTTGATGTGCGGCTGCGCCAGGCCCGGCGGCAGCAGCGCCAGCTGGATCTCGTTGGCCAGCAGGCCCGCGATGACCTGCGGGTTGCCGGTGTAGGGCTTGTGCTGCGCGGTGATGGCCGCGCGGCTCTTGATGAGTTCCATGCCCAGGTGGCCCACGGTGCCCACGCCCGGCGTGCCGTACTTGCCGCCGCTGCCCAGGTTGCGCACCCACAGCAGCTGCTCGGCCGAGGTCTTGCCCGTGGCATTGCCCGACACCGCCAGCACCAGCGGCGCGGTGCCGATCAGGCCGACGGGCGCGAAGTCTTTCTCGGGGTCGAAGGGCAGCGACGGATTGAGCAGCTTGGCAATCGTGAGGTTGCCGTTGATCAGCGCGCCGATGGTGTGGTCGTCGGTGGCCTTGGCCACCAGGTCGGCCACGATGTTGCCGCTGGCGCCGGGCTTGTTCTCGACGGTGACCGGCTGGCGCAGGATCTTCGACAGGGGTTCGGCGATGGCGCGGGTCGCGAGGTCGGGCGACGCACCGGCGGGGAAGCCCACCAGGATGCGGACGGGCTTGGTGGGCCAGGCGGCGTCGCCACCGGCGTTGCGCTGCTGCGCCCAGGAAGCCTTCGCAAGCAGCGAGGCGGCGACAGCGGCCGCGCCGCCTTCGAGCAGGCGGCGTTTGGTGATCGTCACGGTAACTCCAGAGGGGGTGGGGATCAGGGAAAGCTCCAAGATGAAGCTTACACAACGTTACAGGATGGCGCTTCATTAGGCAAGCCTGACGGCACTGTGCGCAGGGGCTTTAGCATGGGGCGCGACGGCGCTTCGCCCCGATGCCGCCGCCAACCAACGACAGGGAGAACTCTGGCCATGATCGAATTTTTCCGGACCAAGGAGCGCATCCGCTTTCTGCTCTACGTGGGCGCCATCGCGCTGCCGCTGCTGCTGATCAGCGCCTGGGTCGTGAGCAGCATGGAAGACGCATCGGCCGCCAACGGCGAGCCCGACGGGCAAGGCGGCCTGCACTACCGCATCAAGGAAAAGAGCGGCGCCAAGACCTTGCCCGCGCCGCTGGCCTCGCTGCTCTCGGTGCCGCCGAACACCGCGATGACCGACGTGAACGTGAGCGCCGACGGCAACGCCCGCGTGACCAGCGCCATGGTCAAGGCCTTCAGCACCGACGACTTCAAGACCGTCGCGGCCTTCCACAAGCCCACGCTGTCGCCCGTGACCTACGAGACGCCGACGCAGCTCTGGGGCGTGCGCAATGGCTACGAGATCAAGATCTCGCAGCAGCAGAGGATCTTCGACGACGACCCGTACAAGGACCGCACCAAGGTCGAGTACTACATCAGCCCCGCGCAGAAGCCTTAGAAGCACCCGCGGGCCGGGGCAGCAGCTTGCGCTGCGTGGGAAACAGCGACCAGCCCCAGCGCTGCTGCGCGTAGCCCCACAGCCCCTGCTTGAAGAACAGCGTGACCACGATCGCCAGCAGCCCCAGGCCCAGCAGGTACCACGTGCCGTAGTCGCTCAGGAACTTGTTGAGCGCCCAGAAGATGAGCGCGCCCACCAGCGGCCCTTCGATGCGGCCGATGCCGCCGATCACCACCATGAAGATGGCGAAGGCCGTCCAGTTGACGCTGAAGGCCGCGTCGGGGCTGATGCGCAGGTTGCCCACGAAGTACAGCGCCCCCGCGAGTCCCGCGCCGAAGGCCGCGACCACGTACACCGCGAGCTTCATGCGCGCCACCGGCACGCCCTGCGATTCGGCCGCCACCTCGTTGTCGCGGATGGCCAGCAGCGCAAGGCCGCGCTTGCTGCGCAGGAAAAGGTACACCAGCGCAATGGCCGCGACCACGCAGGCCAGCGCCATCCAGTAGGTGGTGCTCTCGCGCGTGGCCTTATCGATGCCGCGCAGCGCCGTGAGCGTGGTGCCCGAGCCGCCACCCACCGCCGACATGTTGGCAAAGCTCAGGCGGAACACCTCGGCGATCACCCAGGTGCCGATGGCGAAGTAGCCGCCCGACAGGCGAAAAGCCACGAAGGACACGGGCATCGCAACGAGCCCCGCGGCCAGCGCGCCCAGCGGTATCGCCACGAACGGATTGACGCCCGCGAAGTTGCCGAGCATCAGCATCACGTAGCCGCCGAAGCCGAAGAAGGCCTGTTGCCCGATGCTCACCATGCCGCCGTAGCCGGCGAGCAGGTTCCACATCATCGCGAAGATGAAGTAGCAGGCGATCTCGACGAATTCGCGCATCCAGCTCGACTCGCCCCACCACGGGAGGCTGGCTGCAATCAGCACGAGCGCGACACCCACGAAGAGCGCGACGCGGCTCGCGGCGGTGGCGCGCTCGACGGCGATGAGGGGTGGTGGCATGTTGGTCATTCGCTTCATCCACGCGTCTTGGGAAAGAGCCCCTGCGGCCGCAGCACCAGCACGAGCAGGAACACGATGTGCCCGGCCCAGATGCCCCAACCCGGGTCGAGCCGGAAGCCGATCTGCTGCGTGACGCCCAGGATCATCGCGCCGGCCAGCGTGCCCCAGAACGAGCCCATGCCGCCGATGATCACGGCCTCGAACGCGAAGAGCAGCAGCAGCGGGCCGTCCGACGGGGACACGGTGGTGCGCATGCCCTGCAGCGCGCCCGCGATGGCGATCAGCACGAAGGCGATGGCGGTCGCGAAAGCGTAGACCTTCTTCGCGTTCAGCCCCATCAGCTCGGCGATCTCGCGGTCGTCCGACACGGCGCGAAACGACCGGCCCAGCGCCGTGCGCGCGAACAGCCACTGCAGCGCGCCCGTCGCCACGAGCGCGACGGCCAGCACGATCAGCGGCAGCACGCCCAGCGACATCGCATCGCCCAGCGCGATGCCCTGCGTGTTGAGCCCGCCGGTCTCGATGGCGCGCGGGTCGGCCGAGAACAGCTCGAGCAGCAGGTTCTGGATGACGATCGACAGGCCGAAGGTGACGACCAGCGACGGCAGCGGGTCCTTGCCGAGCGTGCCGTTGAGCACATAGCGCTGCAGCGCATAGCCGAAGCCGAAGGCCACCGGCAGCACCGCGAGCGCCACCAGCCACGGCGCCACCGAATCGTTGCCCAGCGACACGCCCGCGATGACCGCGAACGCGCCGAGGATGATGAAGTCACCCTGCGCCGTGTTGGTCAGCCGCATGACGCCGAACATCAGCGACTGGCCCAGCGCGAACAGCGTGTAGAGCCCGCCGAGCAGCACGCCTTGCACGAGGGTTTCAAGCATGGGCCGCCTCCGTGGCAATGCCGAAGTAGGCCTGCGAGATCTGCTCGCGCGTGAGGTCGCTTGAATCGCCTTCGAGCGACACCCGGCCTTCCTGGAAGCAGTAGATGCGCCGCGAGACCTGGCGCGCCATCGTCACGTCCTGCTCGACGATGACGACCGTCATGCCCTCGCCGGTGATGGTGGGCATGGCCGCGTAGATCTCGCGGATGACGATGGGCGCAAGGCCCAGCGAGAGTTCGTCGCACAGCAGCACGTCGGGGTTGCTCATGAGCGCGCGGCCCAGCGCCACCATCTGCTGCTGGCCGCCCGACAGCGAGGTGCCGGGCTGGTGGCGCTTCTCCGCGAGGATGGGGAACAGCGCATACAGCCGCTGCAGGTTCCACGGCCCCTTGCGCGCGGCGGTGGCGCCCATGCGCAGGTTCTCCTCGACGCTGAGGCTGGGGAACAGGCGCCGCCCCTCGGGGACCATGGCAAGGCCCTGGCGGACGATATCGCCGGGCGGCAGGCCGCCGATGGGACGGCCCTTGAAATGGATGGCGTCGCGCGGTGCGCGCACCAGGCCGGTCAGGCTCTTGAGGAAGGTCGACTTGCCCGCGCCGTTGGCGCCGATGATGGCGACGAGCTCGCCCTGCACCAGAGAGAAGTCGATGCCGAAGAGGGCCTGGGCGTCGCCGTAGAAGGCTTGCAGGGCGTGGGTGGAGAGCAGGGCGTTCATGGTCTTTGCTCCCTCCCCTTCCGGGGGAGGGTTGGGGTGGGGGCAAGCGGAGGTCGATGAGGCGCGGTAGGGGAGCAGGCTCCGTCGTGCCCCCATCCCAACCTTCCCCCGGAGGGGGAAGGAGCCATGCAAGCGCCCGGCGCGCTCATGCCTCCATCCCCATATAAACCCGCCGCACCTCCGCATCGTTCATCACCCCCCGCGGCTCCCCTTCCGCCAGCCGCTGCCCGAAGTTGATGACAAACAACCGGTCCGCCAGCGACAGCAGCGCATGCACCACGTGCTCGATCCAGATCATCGTCACGCCCCGCGCCTTGATGCGCTTGAGTTCCGCAACAAGCACCGCCGCCTCCGGCTCCGTCAGCCCACCCGCGATCTCGTCGAGCAGCAGCAAGCGCGGCCGCGTCGCCAACGCGCGCGCCAGCTCCAGCCGCTTGCGGTCGAGCAGCGTCAGCCCGCCCGCCGGCTTGTTCGCATGCGGCATCAGCCCGGTCTGCGACAGCACCTCGTGCGCCGTGTGCCACGCCTCGCGCTCCGCCTGCTGCCCGCCGAAGCAGGCGGCCGTCACGAGGTTCTCGAACACGCTCATGTTGCCGAAGGGCTGCGGTACCTGGTAGCTGCGGCCGATGCCCGCGTGGCAGCGCTGGTGCGGCTTGAGCCGCGTCACGTCGCGACCCGCGTACTCGACACGGCCCGCATCGACGCGCACGTCGCCCGAGATCAGGTTGAAGAGCGTGGTCTTCCCCGCGCCGTTCGGCCCGAGGATGCCCAGCGTCTCGCCCTCGGCCACCGACAGCGTGATGTCGTCCGTGACTTTGAGCGCGCCGTAAGACTTGCTCACGGCATGCAGTGCCAGCAGCGCCATGGCGTTCTTCTTCAGAGCAGCCGCAGCGTGCCGCCGGTGGGAATGTTCGTCGCGGCCTCGTTGTTCACGATGGTCAGCTCCACCTTGTACTTCTTGCCCTTGCCCCACTGGCCGAGCACCAGCGGTGTCTTGCTGACGTTCTTGAACGGGCCCTGCCCGCCCCACTTCACCGGGCCGACCACGGAGTTGATCGAGGTCGAGGCCACGGCGTCGCGCACGTCGCCCGCCTTCAGCGACTTCGCGCGGCCGAGCGCGTTCGCGGCCACCTCGAACAGCGCGTGCGCAAAGCCGATCGGCTGCGTCCACTGCTTCTTCGTGCCGGCTTCGTACGCATCGGCCAGCGCCTTCGCGCTCTGCTGCGTGAGGCTGGAGGTGAACGGGTGCGACGGGCTCCACCACACCTCGGTCGACAGGCCGTCGCCCAGGTCGCCCAGCGCCTCGATGGCGCCGGGGAACAGCAGCGCCTTGCCCAGCGTGATGACCTTCGGCTTGAAGCCCTGCTGCCGCGCCTGGGTGAGAAAGGTCTTGGCGTCGGGCGGGATCACCACGCCGGTGACGATCTCGACGCCCGCGCTCTTGAACGCCGCGATCTGCGCGCTGAAATCCTGCGTGCCGTTCTGGAAGCGGCCCGGGTCTGTGAGCGTGAAGCCCATGGCCGCGAGCGGCTTCGGAAAACCCAGCTCTTTGTCGCCCCATGCGTTGCCGTCGCCGTCGTTCGGGAACAGGCCGCCCACTTTCTTGTTGGTGTTCAGCGTCTTCCAGCCGTTGGTGAAATTGGCGATGACGTCTTCCAGGCCCCAGAACATGTGGTACGTCCAGTTGAAGCCCTTCGCCGGGTCGCCCTTGCGACCGAAGAACCACGGCTGCCACGGCACCACGGTCGAGATGCAGGGCACCTCGTTGAGCTCGCAGGCATCGCTCACGGGGTTGGCGGTTTCGGGCGTGCCGGCGGTGAGCACCAGCGCGACCTTGTCCTTCAGGATCAGGTCGTTCGCGACCTCGCCCGCGCGGTTGGGGTTCGACTGGCTGTCTTTCAGCACGATCTGCACCGCGTACTTCTTGCCGCCGACGCTGATGCCGTCCTTGAAGGCCGTCTTCATCTGGTCGATGACCCACTTGTCGGCCTCGCCGAAGGGCGCGAGCGGGCCGGTCTGCGGCGACACGTAGCCGATCTTCAGCGTGTCGGCCGCGAACACCAGCGGTGCCGCGCCCGAAGCCACCAGCGCGGCCGTGGCCTGCGTGAACTGTCTGCGATTGAATGCCATGGTTGTCTCCGTCTCTTGTGTTCGTGTTGCCGCAAAGGGGCCGGGGTCAGCGCGCGAAGTGCGGCGGTATCTGCGCGTCGACGTTCACCCACACGCTCTTGACCTGCGTGTATTCGCGCATCGCGTCGAAGCCCATCTCGCGGCCGTAGCCGCTCTGGCCCACGCCGCCGAAGGGCGAGCCGGGGTTCACGCGCTTGTAGCTGTTGATCCACACCATGCCGGCGTGCAGGTCGCGCGCGACCTTGTGGGCGCGCTGCAGGTCGCGGGTCCACAGGCCGCTGCCCAGGCCGTAGTCGGTGCCGTTGGCGATCTGCATCGCCTCTTCGTCATTCTTGAAAGTCAGCACGGTGACGAAGGGGCCGAAGACTTCCTCCTGTGCCACGCGGTCCTTGTACGACTTGGCGCGCATCACGGTGGGCTCGACGTAGCAGCCGTTGGCAAGATCGCCCCCCGGCGACTTGCCGCCCGCGAGCAGTTCGCCGCCCTCGCCCTGCGCGATTTCCACATAGCTCAGCACGCGTTCGCGATGCTGCGCACTCGTGAGCGGGCCCATCTCGGTGTTCTCGTCCAGCGGGTTGCCCAGGCGGATCGACCTGGCGAGCGGAATGAACTGCTCGAGGAACGCATCGGCGATCTTCTCGTGCAGCATCAGCCGCGAGCCCGCGATGCAGGCCTGCCCCTGGTTGTGGAAGATGGCCCACGCGCTGCCGTTGACGGCGGCCTGCAGGTTCGCGTCCTCGAACACGATGTTGGGGCCCTTGCCGCCCAGCTCGAGCTGCACCTTCTTCAGGTTGCCCGCGCTGGCCTGCACGATGCGCCGGCCCGTGGCGGTGCTGCCGGTGAAGGCGATCTTGGCGATCTCCGGGTGCTCGGCGATGTACTGGCCCGCCACGCTGCCCAGGCCCGGCAGCATGTTGACCACGCCGGGCGGCAGGCCCGCCTCGGCCATGAGCTCGGCGATGCGCAGCGAACTCAGCGGCGTGATCTCGGCGGGCTTCATGACGATGCAGTTGCCGGCCGCGAGCGCGGGCGCCATCTTCCAGCTGGTGAACATCAGCGGGAAGTTCCACGGCACCACCTGGCCGACGATGCCGACGGGCTCGCGCAGCGTGTAGTTCAAGAAGCCCTCTTCCACCGGAATGGTCTCGCCCTGGAACTTGTCGGCCATGCCGCCGAAGTAGCGAAAGCACGCGGCCGTGCGCGGCACGTCGAGCCGGCGCGAGTCGCGGATGGGGTGGCCGGTGTCCAGCGATTCGAGGCGTGCGAGCTCTTCGCCGTTGGCCTCGATGAGGTCGGCGAGTTTGAGCAGGATGCGGCCGCGGTCGGCGGCGGCCATGCGGGCCCATCTGGGGAACGCGCGCTTCGCGGCGGCCACGGCCTTGTCGACGTCGGCCTTGCCGGCGAGCGCGACGCGCGCGATGGGCGTGTTGTCGTGCGGGTTGAGCGTGGCGAGGGTCTCGCCGGACTCGGCGTCGACGAAGCGGCCGTCGATGAAGAGTTGGTGGCGGATGGAAGAAAAAGGCATGAGCGTTCCTCTCCCTCCCCCTTTGGGGGAGGGTTGGGGTGGGGGCATCTTCAAAGAGGGCGCGGGCTTGAAGAGCCCCCACCCCGGCCCTCCCCCGGAAGGGGAGGGAGAAAGTCAGTTCAGAACTGCACGGGAATCTCTGGCGACTCGCCCTTCTGGATCTCGTACACCAGGCTCGGCGAGCCGTTCTCCCACACCAGCAGCATCGAGCGCTTCGGGCTGAAGCCCTGGTGGCGGCAGTAGGCGGGCATGGCGGCCATGTCGCCCGCCTTCATGATCACGCGGGCCATCGGCTTGCCGGTGTTCTTGTCGCCGCAGTCCCAGTGGATCTCGTCGGTCATCTGGAAGAACCACTCGACGCGGTCGTTGCCGTGGATGATCGGCAGGATGTGCTCCTCGGTCGTCGGGCACATGTAGCTGTGCTTGACCACCGAAGTGAAGCTCGGGTTCCACGTGACCTGCGAACGGCTCAGGAAGCCGAAGAGATTGAAGGCGTGCACCTCGTTCTCGAAGCCGGGCTCGGGATGCAGCTCGGGCTGCGCCTGCGGCACATCCACGAAGGCGCGGTTGACGGGCGCGCCGCGTTCGTCGCTGCGCAGGTCGAGGTCGCCCTTCAGGCCCACGCAGCGCTTGGCCAGCTCGCGCGCCCGGGTGATCTTGGCGGTGTTGTTGCCGCTCTTGCGGCCGTAGGGCGAGCCGGTTTCCTGCGGCGCGGCGAAGGGGTCGAAGCTCTCGTTGGTCCAGTCGTCGAGCATGGCCTCGAAGGTGGCGCGGATCTGCGCCGTGGGAAAGTTCTCGAGCAGGTCGATGCCCGCGTCCTTCATGGTGCCGTTGAAGCTGCCGGCGTACAGGTCGACCGACTCGTAGTGGTTGACGGTACCGAACACGTCGTCGAAGTTGACCCAGCCGTAGAAGAAGCCCCAGGCCACGTCGCGCATCAGCGCGCGCAGGTAGCTGCCGGCGTCCATGGTGTGGCTCATGGGGCGGCCGTCGCGCGTCTTCCAGCCGATGTGCACGAAGTATTCGTCGCGCCGGAAGCTGAAGCTGCCGAGAGAAAAGTCCTTGTAGCCGAGCGTGGCGTCGGGCTGCGACGCGATCACGCGGGCGAGTTCTGCGGGGGCGTTCATGAAATGGCTCCTGTGTTCGATGCGATCAGTGCGACTGGCAGATGTCGGCCCACTTCTCTACCGAGAGGTCGCCCTTGCAGCTCTGCAGCACGATCACGCCCGGCTCGCCGGGGGTGCGGAACTGGTAGGCCGTGTTCTTGGGCAGCAGGCCCTGGTGACCGCGCGACAGCTTCATCCAGCCCATCTTCTTGCCCCGGGGTTCGCCCTTGACCAGCACGGCACCGTTCTTCTCCGTGTCGGCCACCGCCTGCGCGGCGTCGAGCTGCACCAGGTGCACTTCGACGTCGCCGTCCATCACCAGCGCGAACTCGTCGTGCGCGCAGGTGAACCAGGGCGAGGTGCCTTCGGCGCGCAGCGTCTCCAGCACGTAGATCTGGTTCTGGCCGAACACGACCTTCTCGTAGGGCTTGCTGAGGCTCGCGATTTCGAAGCAGTTGGAAAACGCGTAGTGGCGCACGTCGTCGTCGATCGGCTCGACGTGGCCCTTGTCGAATTTCTTGAGCGACCCGAAGCGGGTCTGGTAGGCGGTGGCGGTCATGGCGGTGCTGTCTCCTTGCGTCTCTGAGAGTCATCTTGGGATGAGCGAACTCTAGGAGCCCGGCGCCGCCGCCGGTAGGGACCAGTTTGGAAGAGGATTATTCGGAGTCTCCGAATAATCGCGCGGGTTTTCCCGCTAGCCGCTGCTCCGGCTGAACTCGATGAGCTCCGCCGGAATCAGGCCGCGCTCGATCAGCGTGGCGTCCCACGGCGGCACGCGCGTGAAGCGCGTGGCGATGTGCTCGATGAACAGCCGCAGCTTGAGCGCGTTGCGCGAGGTGCCCGCGTACACCGCGCTCAGCGAGAACGACGACAGCTGGTGCTCGGCCAGCACCACGCACAGCTCGCCGCGCGCAATGGCGTCGCCCGCCACCAGCGTCGGCAGGCAGACGATGCCCGCGTGCTCCAGCGCGTATTCGCGCAGCAGGTGCACGCTGTTGGTCAGCAGCGCGGCGGCCAGGTAGATGGTGGTCTGCTCGCCCTGGTGGTGAAAGGTCCAGCGGTCGCGCGTGGGGTAGCCCGAGTACAGCCCGAGCTTGTGGCGGTGCAGCTCGCGCGGCGTGGCGGGCGTGCCGTGCGCCTCCAGGTAGGCCGGCGTGGCGCAGAGCACGCGCCGCACCGGGAACAGCGGGCGCGACACCAGCTCCTGCGAGGCCGCGGGAAAGATCTGCAGCGCGCAGTCGACGCCGGCCTTCACGGGGTCGGCCACCGCGTCGCTCACGATCAGCTCCAGGTGGATGTCGGGGTAGGTGGTCTGGAATTCGCGCAGCAGCGAGGCGAAGCGGCCCAGCACCATGCCCGTGAGCGCATGCACGCGCAGCGTGCCCGAGGGCGTGCCGCGCGCGTCGCGCATCTGGTCGACGATGTCGTTGGCGCGGCCGACCAGCTCGGTGCAGTCGCGCAGGAAGGCCTGGCCCATGTCGCTGAGCCGCACCACGCGCGTGCTGCGGTGGAACAGCGGCGCGCCCAGGAACTCTTCGAGCTGCTTGACCCGCGTGGTGACGACCGAATTGGCCACCCGCAGCTGGCGCGCCGCTTCCGCGAAGCTCTGGGTCTGCGCGACGCGAACGAAAGTTTCAATGCTTTGGAGGCGATCCACGGCGGCACTGTACTGCGGCACCGGGCGCCGCGCGCGTTGCGGGCACGCCGAAAGACCGTCATCGCTGTATCGGGGGGTTACCTGCCCCACTTACAATCCCTGCCGCATCACCCACCCCTACGAGGTCTTGTCCGCAATGCCCAAGAGCCCCCGGCCACGCGCCCGTTTCAGCTTCTCCCCCACCGTGCGCGCCCTCTTCCTGGCCGCTGCAACCTGTGGCGTGGCGCTTCCCGCGCTGGCCGCCGTCGAGCATGAGGAAGTCGACAAGCTCATGCAGGCCGGCAAGCTCGACGAGGCCATGACCAAGGCCGACGCCTTCCTGAAAGACAAGCCCCGCGACCCGCAGATGCGCTTCCTGAAGGGCGTGATCCAGCTGGACACCGGCAAGCGCGCCGAGGCCATCGCCGCCTTCACGCAGCTCACGCAGGACGCCCCCGAGCTGCCCGAGCCGTACAACAACCTGGCCGTGATCTACGCGGGCCAGAACCAGTTCGACAAGGCGCGCGCCGCGCTCGAAAGCGCGATTCGCACCAACCCCAGCTACGCCACCGCCCAGGAAAACCTCGGCGACGTGTATGCACGGCTGGCGAGCCAGGCCTACAGCAAGGCGCTGCAGCTCGACCAGAACAACACGGCCGTGCAGCCCAAGCTGGCGGTGATTCGCACGCTCTTCACGCCCACACCGGCCGGCGGCAAGTCGTCGACGCTGGTGGCGTCGGCCGCGCCAGCGCCCGCACCGGCTCCGGCTCCCGTGGCGAAGGCGCCCGCGCCTGCCCCCGCACCCGCTCCGGTCGCACCGCCGCCGGCCAAGGTCACGGCCGCGCCGGCACCGGTGGCTGCCGCGCCCAAGGCGCCCGAGGCCGCACCGGCCCCGGCACCCGCTCCCGCGCCGGCCGCCAGCACCGCGTCCAACGCCGAGGTCGAATCGGCCGTGCGCGCCTGGGCTTCGGCCTGGGCCAGCCAGGACATGGACCGCTATCTCGCGGCCTACGGCAGCGACTTCGTGCCCGGTGGCGGCCAGAACCGCAAGAACTGGGAACAAGACCGCCGCGCCCGCATCGTCGGCAAGTCCAGCATCAGCGTGAACATCGAGAACCTCGTCATCAAGGTCGACGGCGACGCGGCCACGGCCAAGTTCCGCCAGATCTACCGCGCCGACAACCTCAACGTCTCGAGCCGCAAGACGCTGGACATGCAGCGCTCCGGCAATCAATGGCACATTCGCAAGGAAAGCGTCGGCGGCTAGTGACAGACATCGTCCGGCTGGGCCGGCTTCAGAATCCCCCGTTTCGTCTGCGCAGCGGACACCTGCTCGCAGCGCTGATGACCGCATCGGCGCTGATGCTCGCGGCACCCGGTGCCGCGCTGGCGTCGGGCACGGCCCCGGCCAAGCACGGCAACAACGCCAAGTCCGGCGGCAACAGCAGCAGCAACACCTCCAAGTCGAAGGCCAAGGCGGCAAGCGGCAACAACAGCCGCTCGCCGGCCGCAGCCGCCGCGCATGGCACGCGTGCGTCCGTCAAGGAAGCCAAGGGCGGCAAGAAGGCGGCGGCCACGGCCGCCGAAGCGAAGACGGCTAAAGCGGTGAAAACGGCCGCCCGCAAACCCGCGCGCGCCGCGGCCCCGCTGCAGGAAGCCAGCAACGCCGAGGCACGACTCATCGCGGTCTACGAGATGTTCGGCCGCGGCCAGGCCCGCCCCGCGCTGGCCAAGGCCCGCGACCTGGTGCGTGACTACCCGAATTTCCAGCTCGCGCAGCTCGTGTACGGCGACCTGCTCGCGGCCCAGGTGCCGCCGTCCAACGCCCTGCCCGACACCGCCAGCATCGCCAAGATGCGCGGCAACCCGGCCATGGCCGAACTGCACGAAGAGTCGCGCCGCCGCCTGCAGGCCCTGCGCGACCGGCCGCCGCCCAACACCGTGCCTTCGCAGTTCCTGGCGCTCTCCACGCGCAGCCGCTACGCCATTGCCGTCGACGCCTCGCGCTCGCGGCTGTACCTGTTCGAGAACAGCGACAAGGGCCTGAAGCTCACGGCCGACTACTACATCTCGGTCGGCAAGTCGGGCACCGACAAGGCCACCGAGGGCGACGCGCGCACCCCGCTGGGCGTGTACTACATCACCAGCAGCCTCGACCCGAAGTCGCTGAAAGACTTCTACGGCGCGGGCGCCCTGCCCATCAATTACCCCAACCCGTACGACGTGCGGCGCGGCAAGACCGGCGGCGGCATCTGGCTGCACGGCACCCCGCCCCAGCAGTTCGCGCGGGCACCCCTGGCCAGCGACGGCTGCGTGGTCATGGCCAACCCCGACTTGAAGCAGCTTTTGCGAAAAGTGCAAATCGGCGCCACCCCGGTGGTGACGGCGCGCAGCCTGCAATGGATTTCGCAACCGCAGGCCGAAAAAGAATCGCAATCGATTACCGGCGCAATCAATGGCTGGAAAGATGCGCGCGCCAATGGCAATGAAGCGCAATTGAAGAAATTCTATTTGCCCGATTTCCAGCGCATCAGCAAGAAATCGACCGAAGGTATTTCAGCCGTCGACGACGAGGTGAAATACGCGCAGGGCAAGCGCGTGCAACTCAAGGACATGTCGTACCTCCACTGGCGGGACGGTGACGACACCATGGTGGTTACCTTCGGTGAAGTGTTCGAAGGCGACAGGAGCGGACGCTCCCGGCGCCAATACTGGCTGCGTCAGGGCAGCGACTGGAAGCTCTTCTACGAAGAAATCCTGGGCTGAAGCCCTCTCGGCGACGCGGTCACGGGCCTGAACCCGTGACTTTTTGCTCACGCGTTTCGCCTTTTTTGAGTGTTACATCTGGCCGTTTGTGGCCCCGTGCTACGTAACACGTAACGGGTTTGCCCCCGTAACGCCGCCCTTTCGCGCGTTCCCGAGCGCCGTAACGTCGCCTCCCCACTTCATGGGAGGTCGCATGTCGTTCTCAGAGGGAAAAATACGTTTCCAAAGTGTTAACCGGTCGATCGTCCTCCACCTGGACCCGACCGGAAGAAGGCTGGCCGCTATCCTGCTTTACTCCTTTCGGCTAGCACACCTAGAGCTGAAGTCTTGCGGGTTTCTCTTGTTGATACACGGAGTTACGCTGTATAACATCCACCTCGTCAGCGTTTGTTAACACTTACTGAAAGGCAAATCATGCTCGGCTCAATTACCCGTTTTCTGCGCGATGAAGAAGGTGCAACTGCAATTGAATATGGAATTATTGCGGGGCTGATGGCAACAATTCTTGTTGCGGTTTTTGGCACCGACACCAGTTCTGGCGTCGGCAAAATCCTGAACGACATCTTCACTGCCGTAGGCACCAAGGCAACGCCCAAATAAGCCAAGCTGGGATGCTCCATTTGTCGCTGATGTGGCTACTGTTGATCACGGTTTATGACGCGCGACAACGCCGCGTCCCCAACTGGCTCGTGCTTGGGGGCGCAGCGGCTGCAATCGGGGCTCTTGTCGTGAATGCACAGCCTTTCGGCATCGGATGGTCCGACGCGATCTTCGGATGCATCATCGGTTTTGGATTTCTTCTGCTTTTCCATGTCACCGGCTTGATGGGTGCTGGCGACGTCAAATTCGCTGGCGCGCTCGGCCTTTGGGTCGGCATATCGCCGCTGCTGCCGATCTGGATCGGCGCCAGCCTCCTGGCTGGCGTACATGGTCTGCTCCTGCTGGCATTGCAGCGTTTCGCATGCTTCCCCGGGCTTGCATTGATGCTCTCGGGAAGGCCTCGGGACGACGCTACTTCGGGTTCGCGTACGCAGACCCGCCCTATTCCTTTCGCGGCCTACCTCGCGTTGGCCTCGGCGATCTGGATGGTTTGGGGTCGACAGAGCTAGCCCGCGCTGCTCGTCACCGTGGGCCTTCTTTCAACTCCTCGATCGCCTGCCCGATTCCTTCATCCGCCGCCCATGATCCACCTCACCAAAATCATCGCCGCCGTCCTGGTGCTCCTGGCCATTGCTCTCGGGGGATATGCATGGGTTCTCAGCCGGCAGCCAGTCACACCTGCACCCGTCGCCGCAACACCTGCGACAACCTCTTCGAGGACGGCACAGGTTCCGACATTTGCGGTGGTCGTGGCAAGCAAGCCGCTACAGGCGGGGCAGGCGATCCCACTTGATGCCCTGCGCGTGGAACAGCTGCCCATCAACCCGGCTGGCGCGTTCAAGGAAGCAGCAGCAGTCGTCGGTCGCGTTCCGGTTTTCGATCTCGGAGAGGGCACGCCGCTGCTGGAAGGCCAACTCGCCTCAGGATTGGCTTCGCGGATCGAAGAGGGTGAACGTGCGGTTGCCATCAAGGCCGACGAAGTCATGGGCGTAGGCAACAAAGTCCAGCCTGGCGATTTCGTCGACGTCTTCGTGATGCTCAAGTCCGACAGCAAGGACATCGACCGCAGCCAGGCGCGTCTGCTTCTTCCGCGTAAACGCGTGCTTGCGTTCGGCGGCGCCTCGATCGACGGGCTGGCCTCAAAGAATGCCGACGGCCGCGGCAACGCGAGTTCCGGTGCTCAGCAACAACAGCGTGGCGACACCGCCCGTACGGCAGTGCTTGCAGTGCCGGTCGAAGACATCAATCGCCTCACGCTCGGCGAATCCGCAGGCCGTTTGTTGCTGGCGTTGCGAAACCCCCTGGACACCACGCTTCCTGACCCCAAGCTGCTGGCGGAATTGCCCACCGCACTACAGCCAGCCGTGCAGCGGCGCGGCGAACCCGTTCGCCCTCCGCTTGAAGGCCTTGATCTCGCTCAGGCAGGTCTCACGACGGTCGACCTTGTATCTGGTGGCAGTGGTCGCCGGCCAGCAATCGAACCTCGAGCGAGCGCGAAACCTGCGTCTTCGACTCCCCGCGCCCCCGGCACCGGCGGCCGATCGAGCCTGGAAGTCGAAATGATTCGTGGCGACCGTAGCGAGACAGTGCGCTACTGATTTGCCCAGCCATGACAGCCCCCGCCAAAGAAAGTAAATCCATGCCGGATCTGCACTGTGCGATGAAGACGCCCGCCTCTTACCCCAGCACGCGGCCGCGTCTGCTGCGCCTCTCGCTGCTTGTCCTTTGCATGATGGCCCCTGCCACCTGGCCCGTCGCATCGTCGGCGCCAGCCACGGCCACGCAATCTCCATCTCTTTTCACTGTTGCTGCGGGTTCGCAGCGTGAGTTGCTGATCGACAAGGGGGTGGATCGCATCGCCCTTGCCGACGAAACCGTCGCAGGCGTGACCGTCACGCGCAAGACTACGGGCTCGCCCGCCGCGCGGCTCATCGTTACCGGCAAGCAGCCGGGCCGCACGACCTTGATGGTGTGGGAAAAAGGGCAGACCTCAGCCACCACATACACGCTGGCAGTACAAAGATCGGCCGCCTCGGTGACCGGCACGACGGACAGTCTTCCCGCCTATCAACAGGCTCGCGACGCAGCATTGGCGACAGCGGCAGAGAAAGCACCGGTCAGCGACACGGCAACTGTGAATGTCCGCAGCCACACCGTGCAGGTTGCAGTGAAGGTCGTGGAATTCAATCGCAGCGTCCTCAAGCAAGCGGGCTTGAATATCTTCAGCACCAGAGCCAATTCGAGCGGGTTCAGCTTCGGCGTGTTCACCCCGACGTCGCTGACCAAATCCACATTCGGTAGCGATGGATCCATCGCCACCGAGGCCAACAACCCGCTTGCGCAAGCCTTCAGTCTTCTGCTGAATTTCGGCAAGGCCGGCGTGGGCCTGAACGTAGGCTTTCTCGAAGGCAATGGCATGGCCCGTGTGCTTGCCGAACCGACGCTGCTGGCCATGTCCGGGCAGAGTGCCAGCTTCTTGTCCGGAGGAGAACTGCCCGTTCCGGTCCCCCAGGGGTTGGGCACCACGGCCATCGAGTACAAGCCATTCGGCATTGGTCTGACGTTGACGCCCACCGTGCTCTCGAACGAGCGAATCGTTCTCAAGGTCGCCCCTGAAGCGAGCGATCTCGACTACACGAATTCGCTGAGTCTCGGCGGCGTCGCGGTGCCTGCGATCACGACCCGCCGCGCCGATACCACCGTCGAACTCGGCGATGGCGAGAGTTTCATCATCGGGGGCCTCGTCAGCCGCACCACCACGTCCAACGCCGACAAGATTCCGTTGCTCGGCGACTTGCCCATCCTCGGTACGTTCTTCAAGCAGAGCAAATACCAGATGAATGAGAAGGAACTGGTGATCGTGGTCACGCCACACCTTGTCAAGCCCATCGCTCGCGACACAGACCTCACACCCTACATGCCCGGCAGCGCAGAGCAACGCGATGGCGCTGTATGGCGCTCCATCTTTCTCGGTGGTGCCTCGAACACGGCACTCCCGGGCTTCTCGCGCTGATGCGCCCCCATCGGACCATGTACCACGGGCCGACACCATGAACGCTCCACGAGACAGCATTCCGGACATGGGGGCCGAGACTTATCTTTTTGCATCGAGCAACGGTACCCACGTCACCTGGTTGACAGACGCTCTCGGTCGCTTGGGTTCGGTGGTGGTCCTCGCACCAGATACGAAGTCGATCGACGAACGGATTGCCCTGCTGGGACCGGTAGCCGTGTTCATCGACTTCTCGCCGGATCAGATCGCAGAGGCCAATCAGCTTCACCAACGCCTCAAGCGGGACTGGCCCACACTGCCAGTGCTTGCGGCAGGGGTCTCCGCGGAGCCGACAGCCATGCTGGCGGCGCTGCGAGCGGGTGTGGATGACTTCATCGACATCTCGGCCCCACCGGGCGAAGCCGTCAACATCCTGCGCGCCTTGCTTGAGAAACGCAGCTCGCTCCACGGAGGTACTCGCGGTTGCACCCTGGCACTCCTTGGTGCACGCGCGGGCCTTGGCGTCACCACGCTTGCAACCAGTCTGGCATTGACGCTGAACGACCAACTGTCGCAAGCACCAGCACGTCCCCAGAGTCGAGTCACGCGCCATGGCGTGGCCTTGCTCGACCTGGGTCTGCCCGCGCGCGACGGCCTGCTCTACCTCGATACGCAAAGCGGTTTCAGCTTCGTCGACGGCGTGCGCAACCTGCGCCGGCTCGACCAGACGCTGTTGCACACAGCACTCGCGCACCACACCAGCGGCGTGGCCGTCCTTCCGCTGCCCGCGAGCCTCGCGCAGGTCCGGGAAATCTCGCATGCCGACTCGGTCGCACTGATCAAGCGACTGGCGGACTTCTTCGACTTCCAGATCGCCGACCTCGGCGGCTTCTCAACCATCGACTTCATGGCGCAGACGGTGCGCGAAGCGCAACAGACCTGGGTCGTGTGCGACCAGAGCATTGGCGGCATCGTGTCCACCGCCAACATGCTCAAGGAGTTGCGCACGCGCGGCGTCGAAACCGAACGCCTGTCGCTGGTGGTGAACAAGTTCGACAGCCACGTAGGCCTGTCGGCCAAGGACATCGCCGAACGGCTCGAACTGCCGCTGCGCCATGTGTTGCCTTCGCGGAGCCCACAACTGCTCGCCGCTGCCAGCCGGGGCGAGATGCTGGTGCGCACTGCACGCAGCGACCCCTACTCGCAGGCCGTAGGCGGACTCGCCCGCAGCCTCCACCAAGAATACATGTCTGCCACGGGCCAACCTCCGGCCAAGGATCCACGCTGGGTTGCGCTCATGTCGCAAGTCACCGGCCTCTGGAAGAGTTCACACGAAGGCTGATCCCATGTCCACCGATATCGAATTCGCCGACGACGACCAGGCGTTCATCAACTCCCAGCAGTTCCAGGACATCAAGAGCTGGACGCACGACCACCTGCTCAGTCGCATCGAGGAACTGGGCGCGGAGTTCGGCCGCTGGTCGCGCGCCTCGATCCAGCAGTTCGTGGAACTGGAGGTCGACAGCTTCGTGCGCCTGCGCCGCGTGCCGATCAACGACCGCGAGATGCAGCTCATCTCCGATGCGCTCACGAAGGAGCTCGCGGGCTTCGGGCCTCTGGAAGACCTGCTCAACGACCCCGCCGTCGAGGACATCCTGATCAACGGCTACCAGAACGTCTACGTGTCGCGGCACGGCGTGCTAGAACGGGAAACGCTGCGCTTTGCCGACTCCGAACATGTGATGCGCATCGTGCGGCGCATTCTTGCGCCCCTCGGCCGTCGACTGGATGAAGCCAATCCGATGGTCGATGCACGCCTGCCAGACGGCGGACGCATCAACGTGATCATTGAACCGCTGGCCATCGACGGCCTGTCGGTATCGATCCGCAAATTCCGCAAGGAGCCTCTCACGCCGGCAGACCTTGTGAAGCTCGGCACCTTCGACGCGGGCATGGCGCAGTTGCTGGAGATCGCTGTGCGTGCGCGCTGCAACATCCTCGTGAGCGGAGGCACCAGCTCAGGCAAGACTTCGCTTCTGAACGCGCTGGCGAGCTTCATTCCACATGCCGAGCGCGTCATCACCATCGAAGACACGGCCGAACTCTCGCTGGGCCATACCCACGTAGTTCGACTGGAAAGCCGTCCGGGCGGCTTCGACGGCCAGGGCGTGGTGTCTATCCGCGACCTTTTGCGCAACAGCCTGCGCATGCGGCCCGACCGCATCATCGTGGGTGAGGTGCGCGGTGCCGAGGTGATCGAGATGATGCAGGCGATGAACACCGGCCATGAAGGCTCCATGGGCACGATCCATGCGAGCTCGCCACGCGAATGCCTCTATCGCCTGGAGATGCTCGCTGGTTTCGCCGGCTACCAGGGCAGCGAAAACAGTCTGCGCCGGCAGATCGCGAATGCCATCGATTTCATCGTTCAGATCGGCCGCTTGTCCGGTGGCCAACGCCGGATTCTTTCCCTCAGCGAAGTGACCGGCGTCAACGACAACGTGGTAGCCATGCAGGAGCTCTACCGCTACGAGCCGGTCGTCTCCCCCGATGGCGAGGAGCGTGATCGCTGGGTTTCGCTTGGCATTGCCCCTCACTCGCCCAAGATCACGCGCTTCCGCCAGACCTTGGCTCGCACCACCGGAGGAGGAGAGCGCCGTGGCTGAGAGACTGCTCGTCTTGGGTTGCATCGCACTCCTGCTGACAGCCGCGGGACTGCTGATGTGGCGCTGGGCATCGAACCGCCAGGTACGCCAGATCACGGAAGAACACCTGAAGCAGCAGATCGAGGCGACCATAAAGCCGGCAGCCACTGCCTTGCCTCCACTTCGCGACAATCCCGCAACCGGTGCGATCGAAACACCCTTGGCCGATCCCTGGGGACCGGCTGCGTCGGGTGAAGCCGCCGCGAAACCGAATGCCGGTCGAATGGACTCCCTGATTCCAGCCTGGCTCGAGGGTGTAGTGGGGCCGCCGATACTCATTCTGGGCGCCGGGACCATCGCCGTACTCACCATTGCGGCGGCCCTGCTCGGTGGCTGGCCAGCCGCACTGGGGGTGTTCCTGTTTTCGGTGTTGCTGGCGGTGTTCGGTCTGTGGCTCAAGCTGCAGAAATTCCGTCGCCAACTCGTGAACCAGTTGCCCGCCTACATCGACGCGATGGTGCGCCTGATCACCATCGGAAACTCGACTCAGGCAGCCTTCCAACTCGCCATCGCGACCACGCGCGCACCACTGCGTGGTTATCTTGATCGCGCCGGCAGCCTGGTACGTGCCGGCGTCGATCTCGATCGCGCGCTGTACCAGATGGCCTCGCGCGTGCACATCGAAGAATTGTTCCTATTGGCTTCCATCCTCGGATTGGGTGTGCGCTACGGCGGCCGCGCAGACCTGCTGCTGGAACGCGTAGGAAACTTCATGCGCGATCGTGAGCAAGCAGAACACGAGCTCGTGGCACTTTCGGCAGAGACACGCCTGTCTGCCTGGGTCCTTGGTCTGCTACCAGTATGTGTGGGCGCCATGATCATCACGCTCAATCCCGCCTATTTCCTGCGGATGTGGCATGACGGAACCGGACAGTACATGGTCTACGGCGCTGTCGGACTGCAGATCGCCGGCGCATTTCTTCTCTATCGGCTGGCGAGGTTCGCATGACGTTCACGCCTTCCCAGTTCGGCATCATGAGCTTGTCGCTGCTTGCTCTTGGATTGCTTGCAGTCGCCGGCCTCCTGATTGGAGGCGAGCTTCGACGCGCACGCCGCGGGGAGGTCCTGGGCCGCGCCATCCGCCGAGGCTCCGAAGACGCCGCTGCGAACACGGCCATCACATCAACCGGCGAAGACGTGCCAATGCAGACGGACGTCGAGCTTCCCTTCCACTGGCTGGACACCCGGGTAGGCCGTCTGCTGGTGGCGGACGAAGATCGCAAGCTCATTGATCAGTGTGGCTTTCCTTCGCTGCGAACCCAGTTGATATTTCTCGTCTCTCGTATCGTGCTCGCAATTCTGTTGCCCTTCCTCGCATATTTCATTTGGGGTTCGGAGCATCCGGAAAGACAGGTATTTGCCGTACTCGTTGGCGCGTTCGTGGTCGGTTTCATGACACCAAAGTGGCTACTTGCAAGACGAGCCGCGACGCGGCGCGATCGCGTCGCGCATGAACTCCCACTATTTGTCGACCTGCTGAAGCTGCTGCAAGGCGTGGGACTCAGCCTCGACCAGAGCCTGCAGATCATGGCAACCGACTTCTCTCATGTGCTCCGTGTATTGGGTTACGAACTCGCCATCGCCAACCGGCAATACAGCCAAGGCAGAACGCGAGAGCATTCATTGCTGCGGCTTGCCACGCTGCACAACAACGAAAACCTCGCCGGACTCGTCGCGCTGCTCGTACAGGTGGACCGGCACGGCGGCGCGGTGCAGGAGCCGCTGCGCCAGTACAGCGAACGCTTGCGAGAGCATCGTCGAGCGGAGCTGAAGGAGCGCATCGGCAAGATCACCGTGAAGATGACCGGCGTCATGGTGATCACGCTGCTTCCAGCGCTGATCATCGTTACGGCCGGTCCCGGCTTCCTCGCCGTCTTCCGTTCGTTGGGAGCCCTAGCCAAATGAAAATTGATGCAAGCATCTCTCTCACGGGCAGTCGCATCCTCGGCGCCTTGACTCTTGCGGTGTCGCTCGCATCCGCGGGCTGCGCCGGCATGAAGGACGCCTATCCTGCGGCTGCTGAAGCGCAACAGCGGCAAGCCGCCGAAGAAAACGTGAGCACGCGTGCAAGCGCGAATATCGACACACAAGCCACATACCTGAAACTGGTCGACCAGATGCAACAAGAGGGGTTGTGGTTTGCATCACTCGCGCACATCGATGCGCTCGAGCAACGCTGGGGCGTATCTCCCGATTCGACACGTGCACGCGCCGAAGCCTTGCGCCATGCCGGACAGCCCGTGCAGAGCGAGGCTGCTTATCGGCGGTTGCTCGGTACGCCGCTCGAAGCGGCGGGTTATCGCGGCTTGGGCCTTCTGGCCGGTGCGCGTGGCGACTATCCCGAAGCCGTTCGCATGCTGAAGCAGGCCCAGGTACGCAATCCGACCGATGCGCTGCTGCTGAATGATCTGGGCTACGCAAGCCTGCGCGCAGGCCTTGTCGACGATGCACGACTGCCATTGATGCAGGCCCTGCAACTCAAACCCGACAACCCGCAGGCGCAAGCCAATCTGGCGATGTACCTCGAGGTCACACAGCAGCGCGAACAGGCAACCGCGTTGATGGACGCCAACAAGATTCCCGCCAACACGCGGGCAGCAATTCAGGACGCCGCGAGACAAGTGGTGGCGTCAACACGAACCGGTGCTGCCTTGCCTGTCACCGATGCCCTCCTTCCGAGCGACAGCGCAGTGCCGCTGACATTGAAAGCCTCGCGTTCCACCACGCCGGTGTCGACCGGCCCGACCTCAAGAGGTGCGCCATGAAAAAGATCCATCCCCAATGCAATTTCATCAACAGTACTCTGGCACTTGCATTCACGCTTGTGTCGTTCGCTCCAGTGGCTCTCGCACAGGCTACGGCGGAGTCGTCCGTCAAAGCAACCGCCTCCATTCCCGTCGAGCAACCGATGGAAGAAGCAAATGCGGAACCGCTGCAAGTCGGGGATGCAACTCAAGTCTTGCTGGCCTGGCAGCGCTCCGGTGAAATTGCATCGAGCACGCCGCGCCCTATTGCCGGTGAAGTTGTGGCCCGGAGCTATGCGCGCTATCTGAAGAGCTTCGAATACCCCATCCCCGAGCGCTTTACATCGTCGGTGAAGAAGGCTTCGAGCAGTACCGGGACTCAGTAGACGGCACCTCTGAATTGTCCGCACGCCGTACTGTCATGAAGTGCCTCACGCACAGCCGCTCTGTCCACGCACAGCGCGGCTCTTATGCGGTCGAGTTCTCCATCGTGTTCCTCTTCGTGTTCACGCTGCTCTATGCCATCGTCTGTTATGCCATCGTTTTCACACTGAGATTCGGCTTGCAGAATGCGGCAGAGGACGGAGCGAGGGCCGCTTTGCGCTATCAAGTCAACTGGGACGCACGCAAGGCCGAGGCGATCCGCGTGGCCCAGGCGCAGATTCCCCTGACACTTCCGACGCCCCCCGTCGTTACAGCGCAGCGTTGCCAAGTACTGTCCACCGGAGCGAGCAACTGCGACACGCCGAATTGCGGTACGACCTGGGACTTGCGCTGCCAGGTGGTCGTAACGGTCACAGCGACGAGCATGAGCAGCCTGCTCCCGCCCTTGCCCCGGTTTGCGGTACCCGACACGATTGCCGGACAGGCCAGCATGCTTCTCGACGGGAGGTCGATGTGACTGCATCTGCCTTGTTGCGTACAACACGCCGCGCCCCTATTCGACGCCAGCGTGGGATCGCCGCCATCGAATTCGCATTCGTGTTCATGGCGCTCTTTTTCGTGATCTACGGACTCGCGACGTTCGGCGCGGTGTTCTATACACAGCAAGTGGTTTCCAGAGCAGCGGAGGATGGGGCCCGGGCCGTCCCGATGCTGTTCTATCCCGTCATCGTTACAGACGATGCGAGGGTCAAGGCCACGGTCTACGACTCGCTTGCGGCTGCACTGATCGTTCCTGCGGCAAACAGCGCGACATCAAGCAGCAAGCGCAGCTGGATCGCCTCGAACACAACGGTGGCGATCACACTCAGCGGAGCGGCTGGCACCAACCCCAACACGACGGCAGTTGTCACGGTGACCTACCCGTACAGTGCAAACCCTCTGCTCCCATCGTTGCCCGTTCTCGATACCAGCCGCTGGATGCCCAACACCTTGCGCAGCCAGGCCACGGTCGCGATTCCTTCCTGAAGGAGTACGTGCATGAACGCAATACGCGACACCAAGCAGCGTCACCGGCCTCTCGCAAGGCCCCGCCATCCAGTCTCCGCCAGCATGCGAGGATCGGTCGTGGTGAATGCGATCATTGCAATGTCGCTCGTCCTGATCGTCCTCATCGGCACGGAACTCGGCTACCTTTTCTACATGAAGAGAGAGCTCCAGAAAGTCGCCGACCTGGCTGCACTGGCGGGAACGCAAGTCCTTCAACCCGGAAACTGCGCATCGGCATCGGCGGCGGTCTCCGCGAACGCCGCCAGCAACCTTTCGCTTCCGGCGAGCCAATACACGTTGACCTCGACCTGCGGGGTATGGGATCCGGTGGCCAACGCATCCACTCCGCAGCATTTCAGCACTGCCGGCACCGGGACGATCAATGCGCTCCACGTCAACATCGTGGGGCGGCCTTCCCTCCTATTCCCGGCCCTTCCGGGCAATGCGGTGCGGACTGTGGTCGTGGACGCATATGCAGCCAAGGACGATCCTTTGGCTGTGTTCTCCGTGGGATCCAAACTCATAGACGTCAATTCGAACGCGCCATTGATCTCGATCCTGAAGTTCGCGGGCGCCGATATTTCCGGGACGTGTGTCGGGTGCTACACGGGCCTTGCTGGCGTCAAGATCACGCCCGGCGGACTGCTGGCACAGCTTGGCATTCCCGTTACCACTGACCTGACCGTCGCGGGCCTCAATGCTTTGCTTGCGGCAAAGAAGGTGACTCTGGGGCAGTTGCTGGATGCCATTGCCGTTGTCGCCGGCCAGAGCGGCCTGCTGTCGGCCAATGCAAGCCTGATCAGCTCGCTCATCAATGCCGGCGTGAGTGTAGACAGCCTGCTTGTGCAGCTCGGCACCGACCCTGTGAGCGGTGTGCGCGGGTTATTCGCCCAGATCACGGCCCCCACCAGCGGTTCCGCACTCGACGTGAAGATCGATGCCCTTGACCTCTTGACGACGGCGGTGGGCGTGGGTACCTCGGATCACGCCGTGAACGTCAACACCGGCGTGAACCTGCTGGGTGTCACGCTACAGGCGAAAGTCATCGAACCACCTTCCATCGGGATCGGAGGCATCGGCACGACAGCCTACAACTCGCAAGTCCGCGTGTTCCTCAACATCGACTCCACGGGGTCCATTCTGAGCGGGCTTCTCGGCGCGCTGGGCACATCGATTCAACTGCCGATAGCGATTGATGTGGTGAATGCACTCGGCACACTGAAGAGCTATGACTGCACCGCAACGCCGCATACGGCCACCATCAGTGTGGATGCCCCTATCCTGAATGCCTGCATCGGGTCCATTTCCCAAACCGCACTCTGGTCGAAGTCAAACGTTTGCGCCACGGACCTGGGATCAATGTCCTTCGTCCAGCTTCTTGGTATTCCCCTACTGCAAGGGCAAGTGGCAATTCCAGCGCTCCCTGGAAAAGAGGACTTGACGCTCGCCGTCGGAGAAACCAAATCAACGACGCGCAATCCACTGGTAATCGGTGACACAGTCGCAGCGCTGCTCAACCAGTTGCTCAAACTGGTCCTGGGATCAGGGGCTGTCAGTGGAACACCTGCGAACAGAGCCACCACTCCTGACCTCGCAGCCAAGCTCGCCGACTACTACCTGACAAAGGGGGGCGGGAACGTAGACACCGTAAAGGGATTGCTCACAAACGATGGCCTCACCTGGAATCGACCAGGCGGTCTCATGGGCCTCTTCTCGACCACCATGCCCAACGAGTGGAAAGCCATCGTGGGATCGCTTCCGTTGGCCGGAGGCTGCACGCCGCTTTTCGGTACTCCTACGAATGCTTGCATTCGCAGCACGCTCATCAACTCGCTGCAATCGGCCAATCAGGACGGCCTGGTCTCGGGCCTCCTGAAAGTAGTTCTGGACTTGGTGTCCGGCCTACTAAACCTCAACCCGGACGGGACAGGCACACCCCTCTTGTCCGTGGTTCTGGGCCCCATCATCCAATTGCTTCAGCCCATTCTGAACTCCGTCGGAACCCTCATCTCCAACCTGCTGGGTAGCACGCTAGGCCTGGAGCTCGGCCGCACCGATGTCCACCTGCAATCGCTCAGTTGCCAGAACGCAAAACTGGTGTATTGACGTCTCGCCTTTCTCCGATGAATTCCCCCGCCGCCAATTTCGACGAACTCGACCTCTTTGTCTGGGAGGGCAAAGCCGACATCCTCGACCGCATCGCGCGGTGCATGGCGAGCTTCGACGTGGAGGTCATCCGGGCCGACGGCCTGCCCACGCCCGAGCCCGATCGCGGTGTCGCGTTGCGCCCCTCGGTCGCGATCATCAGCGTCACCGTCATCGACGGCGGCGGCCTTGCGCACGCAACCGAGCGGCTGCAGGGCATGCCGGTGATCTGGGTCGCCGCGGGCTCGCGCGAGCGCGACTCGCGCACCTATCCGCCCGAGTACCTGCACGTGCTGCCCTACGACTTCACCTGCGCCGAGTTGCGCACGATGGTCGCGAAGCTGGTGCGTCAGCTGCGCGCGCGCGACGTGGCGCCGCAGGCGCCCGACGTGCTGGTGGCGCATTCGGAAGCGATGAAGTCGCTGCTGGCCGAAGTAGGCGCTTTTGCCGACTGCAACCACAGCGTGCTGGTGCGCGGCGAAACCGGCGTGGGCAAGGAACGCATTGCGCAGCAGTTGCACCTAGGTCACCAACACTACAGCAAGGGCGCGTTCGTGGCGGTGAACTGCGGCGCGATTCCCGACGGGCTGTTCGAGTCGCTGTTTTTCGGCCACACGAAGGGCTCGTTCACGGGCGCGGTTCACGCGCACCGCGGCTACTTCGAGCAGGCCACGGGCGGCACGCTGTTCCTCGACGAAATCGGCGACCTGCCGCGCTATCAGCAGGTCAAGCTGCTGCGCGTGCTCGAAGACAGTGCGGTGACGCGGCTGGGCGCGACGTCGCCGGTGCGCGTCGACTTCCGGCTCGTGGCTGCCACCAACCGCAACCTGCGCGAGATGGTGGCGAGCGGCGAGTTTCGCGCCGACCTGTTCTACCGACTCGCAGTGATCGAGCTGCACGTGCCCAGCCTCGAAGAGCGCGGCGAGGTCGACAAGATCGCGATCTTCAAGGCGCTGCTGAGCAACGTGCTCGGCGACGAGCTCGAGGCGCTCGGCGAAACGCCGCACTGGCTCAGCGACGCGGTGGCCGAGACTTACTTCCCCGGCAACGTGCGGCAACTGCGCAATCTCGCGGAGCGCGTGGGCGTGATCGCGCGGCAGCTGCACAGCTGGGACCAGAACCTGATCCAGCGCGCGATCGCGTTGACGCGCGGCACGCCGGCGCCGGCGATTTCCGCGGAGCGCAACGGCGCGGGCGGCAACGGCGGCATGGCGCTCGACGGCAGCAGCGAGCGCAAGGGCTGGAACAGCGGCGAGCGCAACCGCATCATCGCGGCGCTGGAGATCAACGACTGGAAGCGCCAGGACACCGCGCAGCACCTGGGCATCAGCCGCAAGGTGCTGTGGGAGAAGATGCGCAAATACCAGATCCTCGACGGCGAGCCAGGCATCCCCGAGGACGCCTGACCTTCGCCCCGTCAGGGCAGCGAGAGGCGCGCCGTCCTGCGCAGCTGCGGGGTCGCCGAGGCGGGGCCCGTCGCACGCTCGACCACCGGCTCGCTCGCGCATGCGGTGTTGCTCGAAATGCAGAGCGCGCCCAGCAATCCGTCTTCGGTCAACGCGGGCCGGCTCGGTGCGCCGAAGAGCCGGTCGATCCAGCCGTTCGGGCTCGCGGGGTCGATGCGCAGTTCGCCGGTGGTGCGCGCCAGGCGCAGCTCCGAAATGCGCAGGTCGAACACGCCGTCGACGTAGTCGAACAGCAGCGTGTAGTAGTCGAGCTGCGCATCGAGCACCTTGGGCAAGGTCTCGCGGCCGAACTCCATGAGGCGGCGGCGGCCGCGGAAGGCCTGGCCCGACGTGCTCACGGCCTCCATCAGCTGGCGCTCGCGTTCGCGGCCGGACACGGTGCGTGCCCATGACGCGGACGTGAGTTCGAACAGGTTGAGCTTCACGCCTTCGAGCTTGGATTCCTGGCTGGCGACTTCCGCCAGCGCGGACTTCAGCCGCAGTTGCCGGTCGAAGCCGTTGCCGAAGTTCCAGTTGAGCTCGAAGGCCGCACGCGTCGGGTCTTGCGGCGACACGCCGCGCGGGTCCTTGCTCTTCACGACCACGGCGTCCAGGGTCGGGTAGAGGCTTGCGTCCTGCTGGTCGGCCAGGGCCCTGGCGCGGTCGATGCGGCCCTGGGCCTCTGCGATCTCGGTGCTGCGCGACTCGGCGCGGCGCAGCGCCTCTTCCTGCGAACCGATGCGCCATTGCGCCGGCGCGGCAAGCACGGGCAGCGACTCGGCGTTGGGCGAGAACTTGTAGTAGTTGCGGAACTTGGCCAGCGCCTCGTCGCGCTGGGCCTCGAAGTCGGACTCGCGCGCGGCCACCAGCGCGCGGCGCGACGCGGCCATGTTGAGGTCGTTGTCGCCGGTCACGCCCAATGCCACGCGGCGCGCCTCGGCCTTGGAAAGCTCGGCCACCACCTCGGTGGCCTTGTGCGCGATCTGCTTCTTGAGGTCGAAGCGCTGCACCTGCAGGTAGGCGGTCAGCGCGTCGAGCACGACCTTCTGCGAGGTGGTGGCCACGGCCTCGTCGTCGGCCTGGTTGCCGGCCTCGGCGGCGCGCTGCGCGGCGCTCATGACGCCGCCGTCGAGCAGGCTCACGCGCGCCTCGGCGGTGAGCACGGTGTAGCTCTGCGTCTTGGCGTTGGTCGCGCCGCTGTTGTAGTTGCCCGACGAGGTGCCCAGCTTGAAGCGCGGGTAGCGCGCCTGCCTGGCGGCGTCGACACCGTAGCTGCTGGTGTTGGCGGTCGCCTGGGCGGTCTGCACTTCGGGGTAGTCCTGCGACAGCGCGATCAGTGCCTGCTTGACCTGCTGCGCGTAGCTGGCGGCGCCGAGCGACGGCGGCGACAAGCGGCGCGCGAGCATCAGCGGGGGCGCTGCTTCCAGCGACTGCGATGGCGCCTGTTGGGGCTCCTGCGGCTGCGCCTGTGCAAAGGCGGCCGGCGGCAGCGCGAAGCTCACGCACAGTGCCGCGCACACGACACCGGGGCCCGTGCGGCGCCGGCTGTTCGAGATGTGGACCTTCATGGTTCGCGGAAGGCTTCGCGCCGCAGCTTGAGCACGGGTCGCAGGATGTACCAGATGAACGGGTCGGTGCCGACACGCAGGTCGACCTCCGACTCCATGCCGGCGGTGATGCGGTTCTCGTCGCGCCCCACGTGCGACTGCGCCATGCTGATGAGCAGCCGGTAGTAAGGCGCGCCGTTCGAGATGGCGGGGTCGCGGTCGGCGTCGGCCGCCACCAGCTTGACCTTGCCGTCGACGGCGCCGTAGCGCAGGTAGTCGTAGGCGGTGATCTTCACGCGCGCGGTCTGCCCCACCTCGATGAAGCCGCGGTCGTTGGGGTTGAGCCGCGCCTCGACCATGATCTCGTCTTCGTCGGGCACCACTTCGAGGATCGATTCGCCGGGCTTCACGACCCAGCCGGGGCTGGAGTTGCGCAGGCCCTTGACGATGCCGTCCGACGGCGCCTTCACCACCGTGCGCGAGCGCTGGGTGCGGGCACGCGCCAGGTCTTCGCTCAGGCTGGCGAACTGGCGCTCGACCGTGGCCAGCTCGTCCGACGCGCGGCGGCGGTAGCGGCCTTCGGCCTCGGCCATCTTGGCCTGCGCCTCGGTGATGGCGGCGTCGGCCGAGACCACGCCCTGGCGCGCCACCGCGAGTTCGCTGCGCACGCTCTCGGCCTGGCGGCGCTTTTCGAGCACCTCGACCTGGCCCACGAGTTTTTCGCTGAGCAATTGCTCGGAAATCTCCAGTTCCTTCTGCATCAGTTCGAGCCGGTCGCCCAGGCCCTTGACCTTGGCCTGCTGCTCCAGCTTCTTGCTGCGCGCCTGCTCCAGGCCCGACACCGCGCCGGCCATCACGCCGCGCTGCTCGAGCGCGCGCGCCTGGTAGGCGCCGGTCTCGCCTTCGAACACGCCTTCGTCGATGTCTTTCGCGAACGAGTCGCGCTTGAGCGGCTGGCCCCGGCTCTCGGCCATGAGCCGCACGCGCGTGGCCTGCGTGGCCGCGTAGCGGGCCGTGAGTTCTTCCAGGTTGAGGCCGCTGCCGCCCAGGTCGATCTCGACCAGCGACTGGCCCGCCTTGACCTTGTCGCCCTCCTTCACCAGCACGTTGCTGACGATGCCGCCTTCCAGATGCTGGATCGACTTGACGCGGTCGGACGGAATGACGCGGCCCGGCGCCACCACCACGGTCTCCATCGGAAAGCCCAGGCCGACCAGTGCCAGCACGGCAACCGCGCCACCGATGATCCATTGCCGCCGTCGTCCCTGCGGCGATGTCTGCGCCGCGCGCTTGTCTTGCTCGTCCTGAAGTATCTGCGGCAGATCTGATTTCAAAATTTGCGGCCCCCGTCGCTCGTCTTCATGTTTACGCCATGGAGCGGGTGGCCGCGGCCCCCGCGCTGTCTTCGCTGTCGCCCACCGCCACCAGCGGCTTCTTGACGCCGAACAGCTTGGGCACCATGACCGCCGCGCTGCCCTGCTCGACATTGCCCTGCCCCGTCACGTGGTAGACCACGGTGGCCGCCGACACGATGCGCAGCGAATGCGTGACCACCACCACGGTGCGCACCTTGGCCACCGCGAGCATGGTGGCGAGCAGGTTGCGCTCGCTTTGAAAGTCCAGGTCGTTGCTGGGCTCGTCGAGCACCAGCACCGAGGGCTTGCGCAGGAAGCTCATGGCCAGCGCGAGCTTGCGCCGCTCGCCCACCGAGAAGCCGGTGCCGCCCTCGCCCACCACGGTGCGGTAGCCGTCGGGCAGGCGCGAGATGAAGTCGTGCGCGCCCGAGAGCTTGCAGGCCGCGACGATCTGCTCGTCGCTCTGGCCCGGCGCGCCGCGGCGCATGGTGTCGACCAGCGCGCCGCCGAACCAGTAGACCTCTTGCGACAAGTAGCTGATCCAGCGCGACAGCTCTTCGCGGCCGAACTGCGACAGGTCGTACTCGCCGATGCTCACGGTGCCGCGCGTGGGCGTGTACAGGCCCGACACCAGCTTCACGAGCGTCGACTTGCCCGCGCCGTTGCGCCCGACGATCACGTGCAGGCCGCCGGGGCCGATGTCGAGGTCGACGTTTTCCAGCACCGGCTGCTGCGAGCCCTGCGTGAAGCTGAAGCTCACGTCGCGCAGCGTGACGCGTCCCAGCGGCTGCGGCAGCACCATGCCCGTGGGCGGCTTCTCGACCGGCTCGCTCAGCACGGTCTCCAGGCGCTTGGCGGCTTCCTTGGCGGTGGCCAGCGAGCGCCAGTTCGACACCAGCCCGGCCACCGGCTGCAGCGCCTTGAGCGCGAGCATGTTGGAGGCGACGAGACCGCCGACCGTCATCCACTGCTCCATGACGGAGACAGCGCCCACGGTGACGACGATGACCGAGAACACGGTGAGCAGCACGGTGGTGCCGTCGCGCGCGGTTTCGATCTGGCCGTTCTTGCTGAAGCTCTCGCTGAGCCAGGCGTTGTAGGTCTGGCGCCACATCTCGATGGTGGGGCCGTCGTTGGCCTGCGTCTTGAGCGTTTCGCGCGCATGGCAGATCTCGGAGGTGACGCGGTCCAGGCCGCGCCCGCGCTGCACTTCCTCGACGCGGCCGGTGCGCACTTCGTCGGCCCACCACCAGGCCAGGAACGACATGATGGCCAGGAACACGGCCACCACCGGCAACACCGGCAGCGCCACGATGCCGATCACCACCAACGCGAAGATGGCCATGGGCAGGTCGAAGATCGATTGCGCCAGGCCGCCGGTGACGGTGCCGCGCACCGAACCCACGTCGCGAAAGTACAGCTGCCACGACGACGCGGGCCGCGACTCCAGCGCGCGCAGCGGGCGTGCCAGCATCGAGTTGAGCAAGGCGCCCGACACCCCGTGGTCGATGATGGCGCCCGCGTTGCGCAGCAGGCGCGAGCGCCGCGTGCGCAGCCAGAACTCGATGCACAGGAAGAAGAAGATGCCGCTCACCAGCGCGGCGAGCGTCGAGGTGCCGCTGCGCGACAGCACGCGGTCGTACACCTGCAGCAGGAAGATGGAAGGCAGCAGCCCGAACAGGCTGATCGGCAGCGAACGCCACGCCGCGCCCTTGACCAGCGGATAGGCCGCGCGAAATGCTTCATGCATTGCGCCCGCATAGGGGCTGGCACCAGGTTCGTCTGGCGTGTCGGCAACCAACTGGCTGGGCAAGAGGAACTTGATCATGGGAAAAAGCCGATCCGTCGTGCAATGACGCCTGCGTCATTATCAACTGTTACCAGACCGTTACAAGGCAAAAATTCACTCTCCGCGCGGCTCAGCACACAAGCACGCGCCCCTTTGCCAGACCGGCGTTCCCGCTGTGCTCCGGACCCGGTTGCGCGGCGCTTCCCTTGACCGCGCAACCGGCCGGACTCCCTGACGTGACAGCTTTCGTATGTACGGGCAAACCCTCTGCGAACACCAGCGCGATGTTGGCGCACAGCAGCATGCACAGCACCCATGCGCACAGCAGCTGGAGCCAGCCCAGCCACCAGCGGCGCGGCGCCGGCGCCTCGTGTTCGAAGGGCGAATGAAGGAGCGTGTTCCATCTGGTCATGGCAATGCTTTCAGGACCCGGGCGAGCCGGGAAAGACCGACGCCCGCCGAGCTCTTGGCCAACACCCAGTCACCGGGTTGCAAGAGGCCGCCGAGCGCGGTCGACAGATCCGACACATCGACGAACCAGTGCGAGCGGACCTTGGTCCGGATGCGCGCATGCAGCGCGCGCATCAGCGGGCCGCACAGCAGCACGCGATCGGGTTGCGAAGCCAGCAGCTCCGCCTCGAGGTCCAGGTGATGGCGCTGGGCCGCCGGGCCGAGCTCCTGCATGTCGCCGAGGATCGCCACGCGGCGGGCCGGCTCGCAGGGCGCTTGCGACAGCATCTCGAGCGCGGCACGCATCGAGCTCGGGTTGGCGTCGTAGGTTTCGTCGATCAGCTTGAAGCTGCCGCCGCCGATGTGAATGGTGTGCAGCGCGCCGCGTCCGCCCGGCGGCTCGAAGTGCGCGAAGGGCTCCACCGCCGCGGCCAGCGGCAGGCGCAGCGCCTGCAGGGCCGCGAGCGCGGCGATGGCGCTCACGCCCATGTGGCGGCCCGGCGCATTCAGCCGCAGCTGGAAGGGCTCGCCCGCCACCAGCGCCTGCACCTCGCCGTGGTCGAAGGCGAGCAGGCGCACGTCGGCGTCCTTGTGCTCGCCGAAGGTCACGATCTGCAGCTGGTGCGCCATCGCGGCTTCGGCGAAGGTCGGGAACTCGGGCATGTCGCGGTTCAGCACCACGCTGTCGCCGGGGGTCATGGCCTGGAAGATGCGCGCGTCCAGCCGCGCGGCCGCTTCCGAGGGGCCGCGATGCTTCTGCGACGCGGCCGACAGCCCCGTCACCACGATGAGCGAAGGCCGCACCAGCTGCGCCGACGCCGGCATGTGCGAGGTGCCCATCTCCATCACCCAGTAGGCCGCGTGGCGCGGCATGCAGGTCATGTTCCAGGCAATGCCCGAGGGCAGGCTGATGTTGCCTTCGGGCTGCGCCACTTCACCCCACACGGTGAGCGCGCCGGCCAGCATGGCGGCCACGGTGCCGCTGCCCGCGCCGCTGCCCAGCACGCCGCACACGCGGCCGTTGAACTCGCAGCGCGCGTGGTCGCCCAGTTGCAGCACGGCCTGCAGCACGTTCTGCACCTTGAGCACGGGCACGCGCTTGTCCAGGTGCGGCTTGGGGTCGGTGCACAGCACGGCGGCGGCCGGCTGCAGCACGCCCTTGAGCGTGACCGCCGCCAGCGGTGTCTTCGAGGGACGCGTCTGGTGGTCGAACACCACGCGGCCCTTGCGCATGAAGGAGCGCTGCGTCACGCCGCTGGCGCGCCAGCCGTCTTCGGGCCGCACCACCCATTCGCCGCCGGTGACGCGCGCCATTTCGCTCGCGGTCCAGGCCGGGCCGTCGTCCTTCGGGCCGCTGCCGACGCCGCCTGAACCGCCCGAGCCACCCGTGCCGCCGATGGCGCCGATGGCGCTTTGCGCGCGGCGCTCCAGCAGGTAGCGGTGGTAGGCCGCGAAGCCCGACACGTACTGCTCCACGTCGTCGATGCGCACGCGAAACGAGTGATGGCGGATGAAGAAGGCGCCCACCACCGTCGACGGACGGCGGAAGTACATCGCCATCTCGGGCCAGAAGAAGCCGTTGAGCAGGTAGTGCGCGCGGTAGTCGAGCGCGCGGTAGAACTTCTCGGTGTCGAGCTCGTCGAGCAGGTGCCGCATCGCGGGCATGCCTTCCAGGCGCTGCAGCATCTGCTGCGCGGCCAGCATGAGTTCGAGCAGCGTCGGAAAGGTGGTCTTGCGGTCGAGCACGAAGTCGAGGTACCCCGCCACGTTCTGCAAGCCGAAGCGGAAGTACTTTTCCTGCGGGCTCCAGTAGGTGAGCTCGTTCACGCAGCAGCTCAGCCAGTGGTCATGCGCTTGCCAGTGCTGGCTGGCAATGAAATGGTCGAAGGCCTTCTCGACCACGGCCAGCCACTGCGGGTCGCGCGTGAGGCTGTACAGGCGCATGAGGCCGTAGGCCGCTTCGCCGTCGTAGTAGATGATGCGCGAGGCCTGCTTGACCGAGAGGTCGGTCGCATGCAGCACGTGGTTGAAGCGGCCCGTGGCCGGGTCCTGCAGCGACGCGATGCCCAGCGCGAGCTTGTCGAGCAACGGCAGCCAGCGGCGCGTGTCCATCAGCTCGCAGTACTTCACCAGCGTGAGCACGCAGGCGGCGTTGCCGCCGAGCTTGATCTCGCCGCCGGTGTCGACCAGGAACGCCGCGGCGCGCCCGTCGGCCAGCGTGTAGTCGCGGATCAGCCAGTTGGTCAGATGGTCGAGCGCGCGGTCGATGGCCGAGCGCAGCGTTTCGTCGCGCGTGAGCTCCCACGCCTCGAGCATGGCGTAGACCGCGCTCGCATGGCGCATGGCGTCGTAGGTCGGAATACGGCGGTCGAAGCACGGGAAATAGCCGTACACGAAGAGCCCGTCGCTCTGCACCTGGCGCGCCAGGTAAGACGAGCCGCTGCGCACCAGGTCCAGCACCGACTGCGGGTTGAGCGCCGGCAGTTGCCGGCGGCCCGCGTCGAGCCCCGTGCCCACCAGCTTGTGCACCACGCCGTCGGGCTGGCAGAACACGCCCACGGTCGCGAGCAGGTAGACCGGTTGCTCCGCCGCCATGTCCAGCGGCGGCACGCGTTCGAAGCGGGCCTGGCCGTAGACCTCGAAGTTGCGCGGGTTCACCACCGAGTGCGCGATGGTCGAGTCGCCGCACAGCATGGCGTTGGCGTTGAGCTCCTGCTCGGTGAAGGCCAGCTCGAAGTCCTGGTCGAAGGCCAGGCCGAGGCGAAAGTAGTTGCGCTTGACGGCCGTGAGCTGGGTCTTGAACTGCACCCACTCCATCGGGCTCGCGCCCTCGACCCAGTCGATGCGCAGCCACGGCGACACGATGCCGCGCTCGCGCACCCAGCGCTCGACGAGCCCCGAGCCTTCGCGCCAGGCGGTTTCGAAATCGGCGGCGCGCGCATGCACCACGTGGGCACGTTGCGAGCCGTCGCTGACGGAGAAGAACAGCGTGAACGCCGGGTACGGGGCAGGGAGTGCCGCGCACACCGACACCAGGCGTTCGTGGCAGGCGTGGAGCTGGTCTGGGAAGGACATCATGCGGCCCCGATCGAATGCGGGAGACCGGCCGCGCCCGTCATCTGCTCTCGCTTTGATGACGTGTGCGCGAACCGAAGACAACCGTCGTCGATGAAGTCATCGCGGTGATCCGGCTTCAGCGGTAGCTGAATTCGGCACGGCGATTGAGCTGATAGCCCTCCTCGGTGGTTGCAAGCGACGCGGGCTTTTCCGTGCCCCAGCTGATGGCCTCGATGCGCTCGGCCGGCACGCCCAGTTGCGTGAGCGCGCGCTGCACCGCGTCGGCGCGGCGCTGGCCGAGTGCCAGGTTGTACTCGCGGCCGCCGCGCTGGTCGGTGTTGCCTTCGATCACGACCCGGCTCGACGGCCGGTTGCGCATGAAGCTCGCGTGCGCCTCGACGATGTTGCGGTCGCCGGGCCTGATGTTGTATTTGTCGAAGTCGAAGTAGACGATCTTCGAGACGCCCGCCGGCCCGTTCTGCACCGGCGGCGGCGCGGGCGGTTCCACCTTCGCCACAGCGCTTGCGCCCTTGTTGGAGTAGTAGTAGGTCGCGTCGTCGCGACCGCTCTTGGGGGCCGCACAGCCGACCAGGGTTGCCCCGAGCGCGACGATGGCCAGTATCCGGAAATTCTTTTTCATATCAATCCTTTCGCGGGACAGGCCGGTGGTGGCCTGTCCCTGGTGCTGCAGCTCCCTCGCCCCTCCTTCGCTGTTCTTGTGGATCAGCCCAGCAGGCCGTGCAGGATGTTGGTGACCGGCGTAAGGGCCGTGCCGACCGGGCTGTGCTCGACCATGCTGGTGATCGGGGTGACGACATCGGTCACCAGCGGGGCGACTGCGTGCTGCACGCTGCTCACCACGTCGGTCACCGGAGACGCCGCGCCCGAGCCGGCCAGGATGTCGGTCACCGGCGAGAGCGCTTCGGACACTGTGCTCGTCAGGCTCGACACCACCGGCGTGACCACATCGCCCGGGGCCGCGTCGGCCGCCAGGATGTTGGCTGCCGGGGCGCTGCCACCGGTCAGTCCGCCGAGCAGGCTGCCGACCAGGCCGTCGTGGCCCAGCAGGCTGCCCACGAGGCCGTCGTTGCCGAGCACACCGTCCAGCACGCCGCCGGTGCCGCCACCGGTCACGCCGTTGAGCAGGCCGCCCACGAGGCCATCACTGCCCAGGACGCCGCCGAGCAAGCCGCCTTCGCTGCCGCCGAGGAGGCCACCCACCAGGCCGTCGTTGCCGAGAACGCCATCCAGCACGCCGCCGGTGCCGCCACCGGTCACGCCGTTGAGCAGGCCACCCACGAGGCCATCACTGCCCAGGACGCCGCCGGTGCCGCCACCGGTCACGCCGTTGAGCAGGCCACCCACGAGGCCATCACTGCCCAGGACGCCGCCGAGCAGGCCGCCTTCGCTGCCGCCGAGGAGGCCACCCACCAGGCCGTCGTTGCCGAGGACACCGCCGAGCACGCCGCCGTCGCTGCCGCCGAGGACACCGCCCAGCACGCCGTGGTCACCCAGCACGCCGCCGAGCAAGCCGCCGTCAGTGCCGCCGAGGACGCCACCCAGCAGGCCGTCGCTACCGAGGACGCCGCCGAGCACGCCGCCTTCGCTGCCGCCGAGAACGCCGCCCAGCAGGCCGTCGCTGCCGAGGACGCCGCCGAGCAAACCGCCGTCGGTCCCGCCGAGGACACCGCCCAGCACGCCGTTGTCGCCAAGCACGCCGCCGAGGAGGCCGCCGTCACCGCCGAGCACGCCGCCCAACAGGCCGTTGTCACCCAGCACGCCGCCGAGCAGTCCGCCGTCACCGCCGAGCACGCCGCCCAGCAGACCGTCGTTACCCAGCACGCCACCGAGGAGGCCACCGTCACCGCCGAGCACGCCACCCAGCAAGCCGTTGTCACCCAGCACACCGCCGAGCAGACCGCCGTCGCCGCCGAGCACACCGCCCAGCAGGCCGTTGTCACCCAACACGCCACCGAGCAGGCCGCCGTCACCGCCGAGCACGCCGCCCAGCAGACCGTCGTCACCCAGCACGCCACCGAGCAGGCCACCGTCGCCGCCGAGCACACCGCCCAGCAGGCCGTTGTCACCCAGCACGCCACCGAGCAGGCCGCCGTCACCGCCGAGCACGCCGCCCAGCAGACCGTCGTCACCCAGCACCCCACCGAGCAGGCCGCCGTCGCCGCCGAGCACACCGCCCAGCAAGCCACCGCCTGCGCCGCCGAGCACGCCACCCAGCAGGCCGCCGCCGTCCAGCAGGTTCGCCACGCCGTCGGTGAGGTAGTCCACTTGCGTATCGACAGCGTGCAGCACGGCATTCGTCGTGCCGGCGCCGAGCAGTTGGTCGGTCAGCGGGCTCAGCAGGCCGCCGACGCCGTCGGTCACCTGGTTCACCACGCCGTCGACCGGGTCGAGCACATTGGGGTTGTTGGCGCTGAAGCTGGTGCCCAGCACCGGGCCGAGCAGGCCGTCGACGGTGTCCGTCAGGCTGTCCGTGAGGCCGGCCACCGGTGCGAGCACGTCGCCCAGGCCGAGGTCGCCGAGCACGCCGTGGTTCAGGCCGCTGGTCAGGCTGCCGACCGCGCTGTCGACCGGGTCGAGCAGCGCCGCGCCGGTGCCCGGGGTGCCGCCGTTGCCGATGCCGCCCAGCACACCGCCGAGCACGCCACCCAGCAGGCCGTCGTTGCCCAGCAGGCCACCGACCAGACCGTTGTCGCCCAACAGGCCGCCGGCCAGGCCGTCCGGCCCGAGCAGGCCGCCGCCGAGGCCGTCGCCGCCGAGCACGCCGCCCAGGCCGCCGTCGCCCAGCAGACCGCCGAGCAGGCCGTCATTGCCGAGCAGGCCGCCCACGGGGCCTTCGCCGCCCAGCAGGCCGCCGACCAGGCCGTTGTCGCCCAGCACGCCGCCCAGGAGACCGTCGTTGCCGAGCAGGCCACCCACCAGGCCGTCATTGCCCAGCACGCCGCCGAGCAGGCCGTCGCCGCCCAGCAGGCCGCCCACCGGGCCGTTGTCGCCGAGCAGACCGCCGAGCAGGCCGTCGTTGCTGAGCAGGCCGCCCAGTGCACCGTTGTCACCCAGCAGGCCGCCGACCAGGCCGTTGTCGCCGAGCAGGCCGCCAGCGACACCGCCCAGCAGACCGTTGTCGCCACCGAGCAGGCCGCCCAGCGGGCTGTCGGTGATCAGGCCACCCACCACGCCGTTTTCGCCGAGCAGGCTGTCGACCAGGCCGCCGTGGCCCAGCAGTTGGCCGGTGAGGCCGTCGCTGCCCAGCACGTTGGCCAGGGTGCCGTTGCCGCCGAGCAGACCGCCGACCAGGCCGTCGTCGCCGAGCAGGCCACCGACCGCGCTGCCGTCGCCGAGCAGACCGCCCAGCAGGCCTTGTTCACCCAGCAGGCCGCCGGTGAGGCCGCCGACCGCGCCCTTGTCGCCGAGCAGGCCGCCCACCAGGCCGTCCTGGCCCAGCACTTCGCCGAGCAGGCCACCCACGACACCCTTGTCGCCGAGCAGGCCGCCGACCACGCCGTCCTGGCCGAGCAAGCCGCCGACCAGGCCCTTGTCGCCGAGCAGGCCGGCCACGAGGCTGCCTTCGCCCAGCACGTTGCCCAGCACGTCTCCGACGACGCCGTCCTTGCCCAGCAGCTGGTCGGTCACGCCGCCCAGGCCGAGGGCGCCCGTCAGGCCGGTCACGATGCCCTTGTCGCCGAGCAGGTTCTCCAGGCCGTTGTGCAGCGCGTCGGTCAGGTAGTCGACCTGCTGGTTCAGCGAGCCGAGGATCTGGTTCGTGGCGCCGGCGCCCAGCAGGCCGTCGAGCGCGGGGCTCAGCGCGCCGCCCAGCAGGTGGGTGACGCTGGCGACGGTGTTGTCGACCGGGTCGAACTCGTTGGGGTTGTTGGGCTTGAAGTTGGTGCCGAGCACCGGAGCCAGCACGTCGTCCAGGACGTCGGTCAGGCCGTCGACCGCGTGGGCCACGGGGGCGAGCGCAGTGCCGAGGCCGAGCGCGCCGCCGGCGCCGTCGAGGACGTGGCCGACGAGGCCGTCGCCCGGATCGAGGAGGTGGTCGCCATCGGCGTCTGCATCTGCATCTGCATCTGCATCTGCATCTGCATCTGCGTCTGCGTCTGCGTCTGCGTCGGCGTCGGCGTCGGCGTCGGCGTCGGCGTCTGCGTCGGCATCGGCATCGGCATCGGCGTCGGCATCCGCGTCAGCGTCAGCGTCAGCGTCAGCATCGGCATCGGCATCCGCATCGGCATCCGCATCGGCATCGGCATCCGCATCCGCATCCGCATCGGCATCGGCATCGGCATCGGCGTCAGCATCCGCGTCTGCATCCCCATCAGCATCGGCATCCGCGTCCGCATCGGAGTCCGCGTCCGCGTCCGATTCGCCGCCGGGGTTGCCCGAACCCACGAGCAGCGGGAAGGCGCTGTCGCTGCCGCCGCCGCCACCACCGCTGAGCGCGGCGCCCAGTGCCGCGGCACCCAGCGCGCCCAGCGCGAATTCGCCCAAGCCGATGCCGCTGCCGGCGGCCAGCTTCTTGGTCACGGCCAGCGCGGCCGCGTCGGCGTCGCTGTCGGGCGGGGTCACTTGCAGGTCGCCTTGGGCGACATCCACATTCACTTGTTCGAGGCCGCCGGGCAGCTTGGTCGAGCCGATGGTGGCGTCGGTGCCGCCGGTGAAGACACCGGACAGCGGCGCCTTGTTGGTGGCCGAGCCGGGGAACATGACGTTGGCGTGGCCGTCTTGCGGCACGATCACGCGGTCACCGGCAACCAGGGTCTGATTGCCATCGACCGGAATGCGGACACCGTCGCGCATCACTGCGACGCCCGGCGTGGCATTCGATAATGTGCCGATGCTGGCGGGGCCAGTCGCGGCGGCAGGGGCCGCCGAACTCAACGCGCCGGGGGTACCGAGCGGAGTGACGGTGGCTTGTGCAATGACGACAGGAGCTGCGCCAGCGGCGGCAAGTCCTTCGGTCGAAACGGTCGATGCTTGTGGAGCGTTCATGGCAGCCTCTGTGACAAAAGATGCCTACTCAGGGGCAACTAGCGTGCCGCTTTTGTCCAGGTCCATGCCAAGGCGCCCGCAAACGCCGCAAGCCTTTGATTTACATGGATATTTTTCTTTTTCGCAGCCTGCCCGGCGGGTGTGGAAACAGCTCGTAAGAAGGTCATTTCGCGATTCGTTACGTAACGATGTAACGCCGTGTACCCGGAACGCCGGCCACATCGAGCCCCCGTAAATGCATTCTTTCGGCTGACCTTTTCTTCTCTTTTTTCTTCGCTCTTATCTATATATGTTCAATCCCTCCCAGGAAGACGTGCGCCGCTTCTTCTGCGACGTGTACGCCAAGCACCGGCAGGGCTTGCCGATGGAAGCGCTCGAGACCATCGCCGCCGGCTGGATCGACCAGCACCCCGAGTACCACGAGGACCTGGCCGACGCCGACGCGGCGGTGGCGCGGGTCTACGACGGATCGAACGGGCGCGAGAACCCGTTCCTGCATCTGTCGATGCACCTGTCGATCAGCGAGCAATGCTCGATCGACCAGCCGCGCGGCATCCGCCAGGCGGTCGAGCTGCTGGCCGCGCGCCGCGGCTCGCTGCTGCATGCGCACCACGAGGCGATGGACTGCCTGGGCCAGATGATGTGGGAGAGCCAGCGCGCCGGCCGCCCGCCGGACGGCGAGGGCTACGTGGCCTGCGTGCAGCGCCGGGCGACGAAGGACTGACTGACTGGCTAGCTAGCTCTAGGAAGCCCGGGGCTTGCGCCTGGGCGCCGCCTGCGCCGCGCCCTGCTGCTTGGCCACCTCGCGCAACAGCGCGGCCATGACGCCGCGCAGGGCCGAAGGCTCGGCATCGCTGCGCTGCAGCAAACCGACCGGCTCCTCGGTGCCGGCGGTCTCGATGCGCAGCCGCGCGAGCCGCCCGTCGGCCAGTTCGCCGCGCGCCGCGCCCAGCGGCGTGATCCACACCGCGTCGGACACTGCCACCAGCGCGCGCGCCACCGCCACGTCGAGCGTCTGCAGCGCATGGGTCGGCAGCACGAGGCCGCGCGCCGACAGAAAGCTCTCGGTGTTGTGGCGCGGGATCGTGCCTTCGCCGTACACCACCAGCGGGTAACCGAGCACCGCCTGCACCGACACCGCCTTCGAGGCCCCCTTCGACACCAGCGGGTGCCCCGCGCGCACCGCGAACACCAGCGGCTCGGTGTGCAGCAGCTCGAAGCTCAGGCCGCCCATCAGCCGCGGATCGCTCATGCGCCCGACCACCAGGTCGAGCTCGCCGGCGCGCAGCTCGTCGAGCAAGGCGGCGTTGGCGGCGCTCTTCACCACGATCTGCACCGTGGGCCGGCTGTCGCGCAGCCGCGCCAGCGCCACTGGCAGCAGCGCCGGCGCCACGCTGGGCAGCGCGCCGATGCGCAGCCGCTCGACGCGCCCGCCGGCCGCCGGCGCCACGGCCTGCGCGCTGGCGTCGAGCGCCTCGAGCACGCGCAGCGCATGCGCCAGCAACTGCTCGCCGGCAGCCGTGAGCCCCTGCACGCCGCGCCGGCCGGCCTTGCTGCGCTCGACCAGCCGCGTGCCGACGATGGCCTCCAGCTCCGACAGCGTCTTCGACACCGCCGGCTGGCTCAGCGCCAGCCGCTCGGCGGCGCGCGCGAGGTGGCGCTCCTGCGCCACGGCCACGAGGCAGCGCAGGTGCCGCAACTGCACGTTGCGCACGAAGTCCTGGCGAAGGTCGGCGGGGGTTTTCAAGGCGGGGCTTTCAATGCCTGCTGGTTATTGAGAACGGAGCAATCTTCAATTTACATCATCGAACGGCGATTCCAGAATCTGGGTTTCCGGATTCGTCCCACGACAGGAGACAACATTCATGTTGACCAAGACAAAGGGCCCGTCGCCCATCCTCACCCCGCGCGACTGGGAAGCCCACCCCAGCTACGTCTACCCCGGCTACAAGTCGACCGTGAAGCGCGGTCCGCAGAAGCCGCTGATTCCGCTGAAGGCCTCGCTCGGCGAGCTGCAGCAGCCGGTGTACGGCCACGACAGCATCGGCGAGTTCGACCACGACCTCACGCGCAACGCGCGCAAGAACGGCGAGCCGCTGGGCGAACGCATGATCCTTACCGGCCAGGTGCTGGACGAGCGCCGCCGCCCCGTGGCCAACACCCTGGTCGAGCTGTGGCAGGCCAACGCCTCGGGCCGCTACGTGCACAAGGTCGACCAGCACGACGCGCCGCTGGACCCCAACTTCCTGGGCGCGGGGCGCTGCCTGACCGACAGCGAAGGCCGCTACCGCTTCCTCACCATCAAGCCCGGCGCCTACCCCTGGGGCAACCACCCGAACGCCTGGCGTCCGCAGCACATCCACCTGTCGCTGTTCGGCCAGAGCTTTGCGAGCCGCCTGGTCACGCAGATGTACTTCCCCGGCGACCCGCTGATGCAGTACGACCCGATGATCACCGGCACGCCCGAGCGCTACCGCAACCGGCTGATCGCCGACTTCAGCCTCGACATCACCGAAGAGGGCTACGCGCTGGGCTACCAGTTCGACATCGTGCTGCGCGGCGCCGACGAGACGCCGTTCGAGAACCGCTGAGCCAGGAGACACACGCCATGTCATTGATGACCGCACAGGAAGCCGACTTCGGCCAGACCCCCTCGCAGACCGTGGGCCCCTACTTCGCCTACGGCCTGACCGCCACGCAGTACGGCTACGACTTCGACCAGCCCTTCGACGCCGTGCTGGCGCTCGACAAGGCCGCCGGCCAGCGCATCCGCCTGGAAGGCCGCGTGATCGACGGCGACGGCAACCCGATCAACGACGCGCTGGTCGAGATCAGCCAGCCCGACGGCGAAGGCCGCTACCCGCAGACGCCCGACGAGGCGCGCGCCATCGGCTTTCGCGCCTTCGGCCGCGTGGGCACGGGCACCGGCGAGGGCAACCGCTTCGTGTTCCACACCGTGAAGCCGGGCGCGCAGGCACCGGGCGAGGCACCGCACATCAACGTGATCGTGCTGATGCGCGGCCTGCTGCTGCATGCGTTCACGCGCGTGTATTTCAGCGACGAGGCCGAGGCCAACGCGAAAGACGCGGTGCTCGCCAGCGTGCCGGCCGAACGCCGCCACACGCTCATCGCCGAGCGCGTGGAGCACGGCGGCGCGGTGACCTACCGCTTCGACATCCGCATGCAGGGCGCCGACGAAACGGCCTTCTTCGACGTCTGACACCCAGGTAGATCGGCAGCGTCGCCGAGCACCCGCATCTCTTTTTCCGCGAAGCGCGGCAGCCTGGGGCTGTCGCGCTTTTTCTTCGTCGCGCATCCAGAACCATTCCTACATCGGAGCAACGCATGCAACAGACCACCGGCTCGCTGGACGTCCAGTCCTTCCTCGACCGACACCCCTTCTCGGCCTTCCAGTGGCGCATCTTCGCGCTGACTTTTCTCGTGGTGCTGCTGGACGGGTTCGACACCTCGGCCATCGGCTACATCGCGCCGTCGCTGGCCGGTGAATGGGGCGCCAGCAAGATGGCGCTCGCGCCGGTGCTGAGCGCGGCGCTGTTCGGCCTGGCCTTCGGCGCGCTGGCGGCCGGTCCGCTGGCCGACAAGCTGGGGCGCAAGCGCGTGCTGGTGGGGGCGGTGCTGGTGTTCGGCCTGGGTTGCCTGGCCTCGGCGTTCTCGGGCAGCCTGTCGGAGCTGGTGGGCCTGCGCTTTGTCACCGGCCTGGGCCTGGGCGCCGCCATGCCCAACGCCGTGACGCTCACGAGCGAGTACTGCCCCGAGCATCGCCGCGCGACCATCACCAACACCATGTTCTGCGGCTTCCCGCTGGGCGCGGCCTGCGGCGGCTTTCTCGCGGCGTGGATGATCCCGCACCTGGGCTGGCGCAGCGTGCTGGTGCTGGGCGGCGTGGCCCCGCTGGTGCTGGTGGTGCTCATGGTGGTGCTGCTGCCGGAGTCGGTGCGCTACATGGTCGCGAAGAAGTTCAGCCCCGAGCGCATTCGCGCGGTGCTGCGCCGCATTTCGCAGAGCGCCGCGCAGGCCACCTCGTTCAGCATGACCGAGAAGAACCAGGCAGGCCCCGCGCCGCAAGCCGCCAGCGGCATCGGCGTGGTGCTCTCGCCCGCCTACATCGTGGGCTCGGTGATGCTGTGGATCGCCTACTTCATGGGGCTGGTGATCTTCTACGCCATGATCAACTGGATGCCGATCCTGTTTCGCGAGGCCAACGTGCCACCGCAGACGGCCACGGTCATCTCGGCGCTGTTCTCGCTGGGCGGCGTGGGCGCCATCGCCTTCGGCTGGCTCATGGACCGCTACAACGCCAACAAGATCATCGCGACCGGCTACGCGCTGACCGCCGTCACCGTGTACCTCATCGGCCAGGCGCTGGGCAACGTGGGCGCGCTGGTGGTGGCGGTGTTCGTGGGCGGCACGCTGATGAACACGGCGCAGTCGTCCATGCCCGCGCTGGCCGCGGCCTTCTACCCGACGCAGGGCCGTGCGACCGGCATCGCATGGATGCTGGGCCTGGGCCGCTTCGGCGGCATCGCGGGCTCGTACCTCGTGGCCGAGCTGGCGACGCGGCACCTGGGCTTCGGCCAGATCTTCGCGGTGCTGGCGGTGCCCGCGCTCATTGCGGCGGCCGCGCTGGTGGTCAAGCAGATGGTGCACCCGCACAGCGGGCAGGCCGTGGTGCGCGGCGGCGTGGCGAGCCACTGAACCCGACCGGATCCTTGCTTGCGCCAAAGAAAAAGCCCGCTGAGCGGGCTTTTTTCTTGGGGAAAACGTGGAGGCTTTTTTTATTCGGCGCCGTGGTGAATGCGCGACTCCGGCACCGTCTTCAGTTCGCCGGGCAGCGAGCTGATGTAGGTGGCCAGCGTCTTGAGCTCGGCCGTGGTGAACTTCTTCTCTTCGACCTGCTGGCCCATGACCGCGTTCGAGCGGCCCAGGTGCGGGTTGTTCTTCACGCGGTACGACTTGAGCGCGACGAACAGGTAGTCGGCGTGCTGGCCGGCCAGCTTGGGCACGGTGCCGTCGTTAGGCGTGTTGAAGTTGGCGCCGTGGCACTTGGTGCAGCTGTTGTCGGCGTTGCGGGTGATGAGCGCCTCGACGTTGGCGGGCGTGGCCTTGGCCAGCGTGGCGGGCGGTGCGCCGCCGTCCTTCAGGCCGAGCTGGCTGTAGTAGGCGGCGAGGTCGGCAATGTCCTGCTCGGTGAGCGTGTCGGCAATGGCACGCATGGTCGGGTGCTTGCGGTCGCCGCCCTTGTACGCGGTGAGCGCGGACGTGATGTACGTGGCGCTCTGGCCCGCGATCATGGGCACCTTGTGAATCTCCGGGAAGCTGGCCTGGTAGCCGATGATGCCGTGGCAACCCACGCACATGGCAACCTTCTTTGCGCCGTCCTGGGCCTTGCCAGTGACTTGCTGGGCTTCAGCCGAGACCGTCACGCAAGCGACAGCAAGGGCAAACATCGTGGTCAACAACTTGTTCATTTTGCGCGCACAATCTCGTGGAGAGTACAGTTTTTCGAATCAACATTCGATTATATGCAGGGGTCTCCAAGAACCCTGTGCAGGCCAACCCTAGGCTGCACAACGCGTGTCGAGTGTGTTCTTTTCTCCACCCCAGCTTCCTTCGTCTCACTCATGAAATTCCAGGGCTCAGACAATTACGTCGCCACGCAGGACCTGATGCTCGCGGTCAATGCGGCCATCACGCTCAAACGCCCGCTGCTCGTCAAGGGCGAGCCCGGCACCGGCAAGACCATGCTGGCCGAGGAAGTGGCCCAGTCGCTCGGCCTGCCGCTGCTGCAGTGGCACATCAAGTCGACCACCAAGGCCCAGCAGGGCCTGTATGAATACGACGCCGTGAGCCGCCTGCGCGACTCGCAACTCAAGGACGTCGACGGCGGCGAGCGCGTCAAGGACATCCAGAACTACATCGTCAAGGGCGTGCTGTGGCAGGCCTTCACGGCCGACGAGCCGGTGGCGCTCCTGATCGACGAGATCGACAAGGCCGACATTGAATTCCCGAACGACCTGCTGCGCGAAATCGACCGCATGGAGTTCTACTGCTACGAGACGCGCGAACTCATCCGCGCCAAGCACCGGCCGGTGGTGTTCATCACCTCCAACAACGAGAAGGAACTGCCCGACGCGTTCCTGCGCCGCTGCTTCTTCCACTACATCAAGTTCCCCGATGCCGAGACGATGAAGCACATCGTCGCCGTGCACTTCCCGGGCCTGAAGCAGGAGCTGCTCACGGCCGCCATGAAGACCTTCTACGACGTGCGCAACCTGCCCGGCCTGAAGAAGAAGCCCTCGACCTCCGAACTGCTCGACTGGCTCAAGCTGCTGGTGGCCGAAGACATTCCGCTCGAGGCGCTGCAGAGCAAGGACGACAAGGTGGCGGTGCCGCCGCTGGTGGGCGCGCTGCTCAAGAACGAGCAAGACGTGACGCTCTTCGAGAAGCTCGTCTTCATGCAACGCAACAACCGCTGAACCCATGAGCGGACAACGTCACTCCACCCGGCAACTGATGAAGCTGGGCATTGCCCAGGCCGTGCTGTTCGTGGTGGGCGCCATGCTCGGCCGCGGGCTCGGGCTGCTGCTCGGGCTCGACGCCTTCGGCTCGGGCGAATACAGCAAGCGCGAGATCATCGGCATTGCGCTGGTGGGCCTGGGCGGCGGCGCCGGGGCGCAGGCGGCGCGTGTCTGGTACGTGCGCAAGTACGGCGACCCGCGCGGCTGAACAAGAGACAGAGTCGGAGAAAAGATGGCGTTCGTCGAACCAGTCACGCTGAAGGCCCGCGACTTGGCGCTGGTGCCGCTGTCGCTCGCGCATGAAGACGGCCTGCGCGCCGCGGCCGCCGACGGCGAGCTGTGGAAGCTGCGCGTCACCTCCGTGCCCGAGCCCCAGGACACGCGCGCCTACATCGAGACCGCGCTCAAGACCGCCGACCGCTTTGCCTTCGCGGTGACCGAGGCCGCCACCGGCACCGTGCTGGGCAGCACGAGCTTCCACGACATCCTGCCGGGCGTGAAGCGCGTGGAGATCGGCTACACGTGGTACGCCGCGCGCTGCCAGCGCACGCACGTCAACACCACCTGCAAGCTGCTGATGCTCACGCATGCGTTCGACACGCTGGGCTGCAACGTGGTGGGCTGGCGCACCGACAACTTCAACTTTGCGTCGCAGCGCGCCATCGAGCGGCTGGGCGCCAGAAAAGACGGCGTGATCCGCGGCCACGCGATGCGCCGCGACGGCACCATCCGCGACACCGTCATGTACAGCCTGCGCGCGGGCGAATGGCCCGAGGTGAAGGCGCAGCTGGCGTACCTGCTGGACAAGCCGCGCGGCTGATCGAACACCCCGGAACACCCGGCCCCACAAGGAGCGCCCCATGCTCATCGACTTCTTCTACACCCTGCGCTCGGCCAAGCTGCCCGTGTCGGTCAAGGAATACCTCACGCTGCTCGAAGCCCTGCAGGCCGACGTGGTGGGGCCCAACTCCGACGGCGCCTACGGCATCGACGATTTCTACTACCTCTCGCGCACCGCGCTGGTGAAGGACGAGAAGCACTACGACAAGTTCGACCGCGCCTTCGCCGCCTACTTCAAGGGCGTCGAAATGCTCACCGACTTCACCAAGGAAGTGCCGCTCGACTGGCTCAAGAAGACGCTGGAGCGCGAGTTCACGGCCGAGGAAAAAGCCAAGATCGAGAAGATGGGCTGGGACGAGCTCATGGAAACGCTCAAGAAGCGCTTCGAGGAGCAGAAGGAGCGCCACGAGGGCGGCAGCAAGTGGATCGGCACCGGCGGCACCTCGCCCTTCGGCAACGGCGGCTACAACCCGCAGGGCATTCGCATCGGCGGCGCGGGCAAGAACAAGAGCGCCGTGAAGGTGTGGGACCAGCGCGCCTACAAGGACTACGACGACACGCAGGAGCTGGGCACGCGCAACATCAAGGTCGCGCTGCGCCGGCTGCGCAAGTTCGCGCGTGAAGGCAACGTGGAAGAGCTGGACCTGGACGACACCATCCACTCGACCGCGGCCAACGCCGGCTACCTCGACATCAAGATGCGGCCCGAGCGCCACAACAACGTCAAGGTGCTGCTGCTGATGGACGTGGGCGGCACCATGGACGAGCACATCCAGCGCGTCGAAGAGCTGTTCTCGGCCGTGAAGACCGAGTTCAAGCACCTCGAATTCTTCTACTTCCACAACTGCGTGTACGACTTCATGTGGAAGAACAACAAGCGCCGCTTCTCCGAGAAGTTCGCGACCTGGGACATCCTGCGCAAGTACAACAAGGACTACAAGCTCATCTTCGTCGGCGATGCGACCATGAGCCCCTACGAGATCCTGCAGCCCGGCGGCAGCGTCGAGTACAACAACGAAGAGGCCGGCGCCGAGTGGATCCAGCGCCTCACGCACACCTTTCCCAAGTTCGCGTGGATCAACCCCGAGCCGCAGGGCGTGTGGCAGTACCGCCAGAGCATTGCGGTGATGCAGCAGCTCATGTCCAACCGCATGTACCCCCTGACCTTGCGGGGCCTTGAAGAGGCCATGCGCATGCTTTCCAAGTAATTTGCCAGCGTGGGCGGGTAGGACGAGGCCGCCTGTGGCCGGCCTCTTCAGTAACCGCCCGGCCTTGCTGTCAGAATCCGCCCATGGTCAGGGTGGTTTCAGTTTCCTTGCCGGCGTGGTGGCCGGCTTTGCTTTTTTCAGGCGTCCTGCTTCTGCAAGGCTGCAGCTTGCTGCCGAAGAAAGACGAGACCGAGGGCAAGCCCGTGGCCGGCCTCGTGCGCGGCGGCAGCACTGCCGACACCGCCAAGGGTGACGACGACAAGAAGGAAAAGACCGACAAGCGCGACGCCTTCACCGTCGACGTGCGCGGCCCCGAGGCCGTGCGCGACTACCTCAAGCTGCACCTGGAAATCCAGCGCTACCGCGAGCTCGACGACCTGGGCGCCACCGAGATCTCCCGCCTCATGGTGGCCGCCGAGGCCAATGCCCGCGAGCTGCTCGGCACCCTCGGCTACTTCACGCCCACGCTGACGCTCGAACTCAACGAAACGCCGAACAGCGACAAAGCCCCGCGCGAGATCGTCATCACCGTCGCGCCCGGCGAGCTCACCACGGTGAGCAACGTGCAGATCAGCTACGGCGGCGCCATTGCCGACGACGCCACCGCCGAAGCGCAGCGCGACTCCATCCGCACCGCCTGGGCCTTGCGCGCGGGCCAGCCCTTCACCCAGCAGGCCTGGGACGAGGCCAAGACCACCGCGCTGCGCAGCCTCACGGCCAAGCGCTTTCCCACGGGCAACATCGAGATCAGCCGCGCCGAGGTCGACGCCGACCGCCACGAGGCGCGCCTGAGCGTCACCTATCAGTCGGGGCCGGCCTACAAGTTCGGCCCGCTGGTGCTGAACGGCATCAAACGCTACGACCCCGACGGTGCGCGCCGCATCGCGCGCCTGCCCAGCGGGCAGGACTACGACCAGCAGAAGCTGCTCGACGCGCAACAGCGCCTGGCCAGCAGCGGCTACTACGACTCGGTGTTCCTCACGCTCGACACCGACAGCGGCAACCCGCTGGCCGCGCCCGTCATCGCGCAGCTGCGCGAAGCGCCGCTGCAGAAGGTGGTGCTGGGCGCCGGCTTCACCACCGACAACGGCCCGCGCCTGTCGGTCGACCACATCCACAACCAGGTGCCGCTGCTGGGCTGGCGCGCGGTGTCGCGCCTGTCGGTGGACAGCGACATCAAGTCGCTGGGCACCGAGCTCAACGCCATTCCCGACGACCACGGCTGGCGCTGGTTCGCGGGCGCCGAGCTCAAGAGCGAGCAGTCGGGCAGCTATGTGGTCGACAGCGGCCGGCTGCGCGGCGGGCGCAACAAGTCGAGCGACCACATCGACCGCAGCTACTTCCTGCAGTACGACTACGCGCAGAACCGCGGCATCAACGCGCCGCCCTCGGCCTCGGCCGTGACCGCCAACTGGGGCTGGACCGGGCGCTACTTCGACAACAACTCTGCGCCCTCGCGCGGCTTCGGCCTGGCGCTCGAAGTGGCCGCGGGCTACACGCTCACCGGCGAGCAGACGCCCTTCACCCGCACCTACGCGCGCTGGCTCGGCGTGGTGCCGCTGGGCGCGAGCGACGATAAGGAAACCAACGCGCGCCGCAGCCGCCTGCAACTGCGGGTGGAAGCCGGCGCCGTGTCGGCCAAGGACAGCGCACAGATCCCGTCCACGCTGATGTTCCTGACCGGCGGCGACACCACCGTGCGCGGCTACAGCTACAAGCAGATCGGCACCGTGCGCGCCGACGGCCAGACCGTGGCCGGCCGCTACCTGGGCGTACTGAGCGCCGAATGGCAGCGCCCCTTCGTCTACAACAACAAGCTCACCGACTGGGAGAGCGTGGTGTTCGTCGATGCCGGCGCCGTGGCCGACAAGCCCGCCGAGCTCAAGCCCAAGGTGGGCCTGGGTGTAGGCGCGCGCTGGCGCAGCCCGGTCGGGCCGGTGCAGGCCGACCTGGCCTACGGCGTGGACAGCAAGAGATTCCGCCTGCACTTTCGCCTCGGCTTCACCTTCTGATGGCCCGCTGATGCAGACCGACGCAGACACCACCACCCCGGCGAACGCACCCCTGCCGCCGGCAGTAGTCAAGCGCTCGCGCACACGCCGCGCGCTGCGCGCATTCGCCTGGACCGTGCTCGGCCTGTTCGTGGCCGTGCTGCTGCTGGGCGCGGGCGCGTGGTGGTGGCTGGGCTCGAACAAGTCGCTGGCCTTTGCGCTCGCACAGGCCGCGCAGCGCCTGCCCGCCGGCCAGACGCTGGAAAGCCGCAACGTCACCGGCTCGCTGCGCACCGGCGGCCACATCGGCTGGCTCAAGTACCAGAGCGAGAGCATTGCCGTGGAGGTGAACGACGCCACCATCGGCTGGCAGCTCGCGCCGCTGTTCCAGCGCAAGGTGCAGCTCGGTGAAGTGCATGCCAGGCAGGTGCTGATAGAAAAGCGCGGCCCGCCGAGCGACAAGCCCACCGAGCCGCTGCAGCAGCTGGCGCTGCCGGTCGATGTCGACGTGCCCTTTCGCATCGACGAAGTGCGCTGGGCCGGCCCGCCCGCGCTGCAGGCGCTCAACCTGTCGGGCAGCTACAGCTACAAGGCGGCGGAGCACGCGCTCGAGGTCAAGGGCGTGGACATTGCCGACGGCCACTACAGCGCGCGCGTCAAGCTGCAGGGCCCCGCGCCCATGGCCATCGACGCCTCGCTCGACGGCCGCGTGAAAGCGCCGCTGGCCGAGGACCACGACATCGACGTGCTGGCCGAAGCCACCGTCAAGGGCACGCTCGCGGGCACCGAGGCGCGCCTGCAGGTGGCCGCCGAACTCAAGCCCGCCGAAGAAAACGCCGACGCGCCCATGGAGGCCAGGCTGCAGGCGCAGATCGCCCCGTGGCTGCCGCAGCCGGTGATCGACGCCAAGGCCGACCTGCGCAACGTCGATGCATCGAGCCTGTGGCCCGGCGCACCCGAGACGCGGCTCACCGGCACCGTCGAGCTCACGCCCGACGCCGACACCGGCCCGGCCGCATGGAAGGCCTCGGCCGACATCCGCAACAGCGTGGCCGGCCCGTGGGACCAGGAAAAGCTGCCGGTCGAACAGGTGCAGGCCCGCGTGGGCTTCGACGGCACCCACTGGACCATTCCCGAAGCCACCGTGCGCGCGGGCGGCGGGCGCATCGACGCGGCCGGCAAGTGGAGCCCCGCGCCCTCGCCCTGGCAGATCCAGGCCACCGTGCGCGGCGTGCGGCCCGGCGCGCTGTACACCGAGCTGTCGGGCGCGCCCGTGAACGGCCAGCTCAAGGCCGAGCAGCGCGAAGACACCATCGCCTTCGACGCCGCATTGCGCGCCGAAGGCGGCGCCGGCAGCAAGGCGCTGCCGGGCTTTGCGCTGGACCGCGCGCTGGCCCAGGGCCAGTGGAAAAACCAGGTGCTCGACCTGCGCACGCTGCGCATCGAGGCCCAGCGCGCCAGCATCGACGGCAAGCTGCAGATTCGCGTGGCCGACCAGGCCGGCAGCGGCAAGCTCAACCTCGTGCTGCCGGGCGGCAGCGCGCAGGTCGAAGGCCGCATCGCGCCCACCACCGGCAGCGGCGACATCAAGGCCAGCATCGACGACGCCGACGCCGTGCAGCGCTGGGTGCAAGGCCTGCCGGGCCTGTCGAAGGTGTTCGCGAGCGCCAGTGCCAAGGGCTCGGCCAAGCTCGACGCCAGCTGGCAAGGCGGCTGGCAGACCATCCAGCGCCGCCTGCAGAACGCAGGAGCGCCGGCACAGCGCGGCGTGGCCGAGCCCACGCTCAAGGCCATGCTCGGCGTGCCCCGCCTCGACCTGAACCTGCCCGCCGAGCAGCCCGGCGCGCCCGCCACCAGCGTGCAGCTGAACGGCCTGCGCGCCGAACTCGCGGGCAGCCTGGCGCAAGCCAGCCTCACGCTGCAGGGCGAAGCCACCACCGGCACCCAGAAGATCACCATCGACACCCGCGCCAGCGGCGGCCTGGCGGGCACCGACCAGTGGCGCGCCGCGCTCGCCAGCCTGCGCCTGCAAGCCCAGGACACCGCGCGCCCCGGCGACGCCCCTTGGGTGCTGGAGCTGAGCCGCGAAGTGACGGCCACCATCCGCAGCACCAGCGGCAACGCGGCCCGGCTGGACGTCGAAGCCTCAGCCGCCGCGGCCACCCTGCGCGGCCCCGTGCCCGGCACCGTGCGCATCGACTGGCAGCCGCTGCGCTTCAGCCAGAGCGGCGCGGCACCCAACCGCGTGTTCCGCGTGCAGTCGAAGGGCGAGCTCAAGGGCCTGCCCATGGCCTGGGCCGGCGCACTGGGCGCCAACACCACGCTGGGCGAATACGGCATCAGCGGCGACCTGATGTTCGACGGCGACTGGGACATCGACGCCGGCGACACGCTGCGCGCCAAGGCCCGCATCGCGCGCCAGAGCGGCGACATTCGCGTGCAGGCCGGCGAAGCCGCGCTGGTCACGCGCATCGTGAGCACCGGCACGGGCACCGCCAGCGAACGCACCATGAACTCCGCCACCGCGCCCAACGGCGTGGAAGCCCCCAGCACCCCCGCCGGCCTGCGCCAGGCCGAACTGCGGCTCGACGCGCAGGGCGATGCCGTGCGCGCCACCCTGGCGTGGGACAGCGAGCGCGCCGGCAAGATCAACGCCGACATCGACACCCGCGTGCAGCAGCGCGCCGGCGGCTGGCAGTGGGCGCCCGACGCGCCGCTGGGCGGCACCATCAAGGCCAGCCTGCCCAACCTGGGCGTGTGGTCAATGCTCGCGCCGCCGGGTTGGCGCATTGCCGGCACGCTGGATGCCAGCGCCACCCTCTCGGGCAACCGCGCCGTGCCGCGCTGGAACGGCACCCTGGGCGCCGACAAGCTCGCGCTGCGCGCGCCCGTCGAAGGGCTCGACCTGCGCGATGGGCGGCTGCGCGCCACCCTGAGCGGCGACAGCGTGCAGATCACCGAATTCACCCTCAAGGGCGGCGCCGGCAGCTCCGCGCGCATCGCGGGCCAGAGCGGCAACCGCAGCACCGCGGCCAGCGAGGCACGGTCCGACGGCGGCACCCTGTCGGCCAGCGGCGACCTCCGCTGGGGCCCCGCCAGCGGCGCCGCGACGGGCATTCGCATGGCCATGCAGGGCCAGCTGCGCGCGCTGCGCGTGCTGGTGCGCACCGACCGGCAAGTCACGCTCTCGGGCGACCTGCAGGCCAAGCTCGACGACGGCCAGTTCAGCGTGCGCGGCAAGCTCAAGACCGACCGCGCCGTCATCATCCTGCCCGACGAAACCGCGCCCAGTCTGGGCAGCGACGTCGTCGTGCGTTCCGCCGCCAAGGACCGCGAGGCGGCCGAGGCGGCGCAGCGCGAATCGGCCCGCGCCGATGCGCAGGCGGCCGCGCAGGCCTCGCCGTCGAAGCCGCAGACCGCCAAGCCGCCGGACATCGTCGTCAACTTCGACCTGGGCGACGACTTTGCCGTGCAGGGCCGCGGCATCACCACGCGGCTGGAAGGCGACCTGGAGATTCGCAGCACCCGGCTCAATGCCCCGCCGCGCATCACTGGCGAGGTGAAGACCGTGAAGGGCCAGTACCGCGCCTACGGCCAGCAGCTCGACGTGGAAACCGGCGTGGCGCGCTTCAACGGGCCGTTCGACAACCCGGCGCTGGACATCCTGGCCATTCGCCCGAACCTGTCGCAGCGTGCGGGCGTGCAGATCACCGGCACCGCGCAGTCGCCGCGCGTGAAGCTGTACTCGGAGCCCGCGCTGTCGGACGCCGAAACGCTGTCATGGGTCATCCTGGGCCGCGCCTCGGCCACGAGCGGCGGCGAGTCGGCGCTGCTGCAGCAAGCCGCGCTGTCGCTGCTCGGCAAGATCGGCGGCAGCGGCACCGGCGGCAGCCTGGCCAGCCGCTTCGGGCTGGACGAGCTGGGCTTCAAGGGCCCGGGCAGCGGCGGCGACCTGCGCGAGTCGGCGGTGACGCTGGGCAAGCGGCTGTCGAAGGACTTCTACATCACGTACGAACGCAGCATCGGCGGGACCTTCGGCACGCTTTTCATCTTCTATGACCTGACGACGAAGCTGACGCTGCGGGGGCAGGCGGGGCAGACGAGCGGGTTGGATCTGATCTATACGGTGAAGTACGACTGAGCCATACAAGCTGGTAAAGTGCGGGCCGCTATCCGTCTTCGTAGTTCAATGGATAGAACGGGGTCCTCCTAAGACTCAGATACAGGTTCGATTCCTGTCGAAGGCACCAGAAACCTGTTGATTTTCAGCAGGTTTTTTTCTTCCCGAACAAGTTCGAGGGCCGAGGGAGAGCATGGAAACGGCCTCATCCCATCCTCTGCGCAAACAGGCTCGATAACTCAGTCTCTTAGGGACTTGTCGAGCAGCCATCTCACTATGAAGTGAATGCTGCTGGCGCCAACAATGGTCAGCCCTTTGTGGCCTGCACCGCGCAAGCGCACTTGCTCAAGCAAACCGAGAACTACTGGGCATTTCCATTTCCCATGGCGCCCCGTTCCTCTCTAAAGTGAATGCCCTCATCCCCCAACGCCCCGCTACGTGGGCAAGGAGCGCATCACCCCTCGATCCCCTGAACGCATGAACCGCCCGCCTCGCAGCGGGTCATCGGCGCACAGCCGCACCGATGCAAATGCGAGGTATCAAAAGGCGACGGCCAGGGTGTTCTAGCACCCCAGCCGTCTAACCAAGTGAAGTGCCCAACCTCGAAAAGGAAGCACCCCAAATGGCTACCGAGACTATAGCCCGCGCCTGCGCGCCCTCCCCTCACACCGGGACCACACCCGACCCCGCAACGCTTCTGGAAGAAAAGAGCACGCAGCTCTATTCGCTGCTCTGCTATTGCCACGGCAACGGCCCTCCGCAGCAGGAAGACGCAGGCCCCGTCCATCGAGGCAACGTGTTCTGGCTGGCCTCCGTGCTGGCGAAAGACGTGATGGACCTGATTCAGGTCTGCATGCCGCGAGAACGCTGAGCGAGCAAGGGCAGAGCCCTCACCGGCGCACGTAGCTCTTCGCGCCGCTGTCGCTCAAGCAGTACTGCCCGCCGCGCGGCCCGGTGCAGATGCGCCCCGATCTGCAAGCGCAATCACCAGGGCCAGCGCCCGCACCGGCGGGCGGCTGCGGTGCGAGCAAGTTGCGCACCGCACCACCTCCGGCGCCCTGCGGCCCCGTGCAGACCTTCTTCGATCCGCTGATCGAACCGTCATTGCAGACGAACAACTCGCCCGAGCAATGCGACACGCCGCCCTTGCTTCCCGAGCATGGGTAGTTCGCGGCCGCAGCGTTGAACGTCAACGCCAAGATACCGAGCACAAGTAACAACGCGGCGCGAAGCAACAGACAGGCTCTCATGATGATTTCCCCATGGCGCGGCGGACGCCACTCAGAGTGCAGAACCTGGGTCGAACATGTCCTCCCGCAAGACGAAACTAGCGCCCGTTGAAGCGTTCCGTTTCCAGCACCAGCGCCGTGGCCTGCTCGGCCGCGCTCGCCGCCAGGCAATCCGCGTTCAGCGCGGCGGCGACTTTTTCCGGCGTCAGCTGCAGCTCGGCGATGTCGCGCTCGCCGACGCAATAGCCTTCGAGGCGAACGTAGATGCGGTTGAAGTCGCCCCCCAGCGCCCGCGCCACGTCGCGCAGGGCGTCGGCCAGGGTCACGAAGCCGCTGCTGCTGTACGAACTGGGCGGAATCACGCCCTTGGAGCGGGGCGCGCGAACGGAGTAAGCGTACGAGGCGCCCTCCTTGCGGAGTTCCACCACGGGCTGGAGGCGGCGCGGAGCTTCCTTCGTTCTTTGCATGGCCGCAGTGTAGTGCGGCGCGTGCGCTCACTGCGCGGAGTGCAGCCTCCCGGCAACAAGGTCGGTCAGCAGGGCCAGCACGATCGCGCCGCAACCCAGGGCAAAGAGCAGCGCGTAGTCGCCGCCCGAATGCCCGAGCAGCCACGACATGCCGTAGGCCGCGCTGGCCTGCAGCACCGCGAAGCCGGTGGTCGCCCGGCTCCAGGCGGCCTTCTGCATCGACGGGTGATGGGCCAGCAGCTCCTGCACGCGGCCCAGCACCAGCGGCACGATGCCCGGCGTGAACGCGCCGACGATCACGCTGGAAACGATGAGGCCGCCGTGTCCGATGACCCCTGCGGCGGGCAGCACCAGCGCCACGGCCTGCACGGCAAACGCGATGCGCAGCGCGGGGCCGAAGCCGGCGCGGTCTGCCAGGTGGCCGCTGAGCACCGGCCCGACGATGGCGCCCAGGCCGAACACCACCCAGTACTGCGCCCCGGCCGCCAAGCCCTGCCCGAGCCCGCGCGCGACGAAGTCGACAAGAAAGATCATGTGCGGCACCAGGCCCACCGCATTCAGCGCATACGAAATGGTCAGCGCCCACAGTGCCCCGGTTGCAACGCGCGGCCGCACGGCAGCGGCATGCGTGGTGCTCGCGACATGCACCGGCGCGGCCGCCGGCCAGCCGCGCCATGCCACGCCCGTGAGCACCAGCGCGAGCACGGCCAGCCCGATCCATGTCGCCGCCAACCCCTGGTGCAGCAGCAGCGGCACGAGCGTGCCTGAAGCCGCAATGCCCAGCCCGACGCCCGCGAACACCAGCCCGCTCGCCAGGCCGCGCTGCCTGGGGGGCACATGCGCGAGCACGGTGGGCGCGGCCAGCACCATCAGCGCGCCACCCGCAATGCCCGAGACGATGCGCCAGGCGAAGAACCAGGCAAAGTCGATCGGCCATGCGCAGGCGAGCAGCGACACGGCGGTTGCCAGCATCATCGCGCGCAGCACGCCGCGCACCGGCCAGCGCGCCGACATCGGCCCGCCGAGCAACGCGCCCGCCAGGTAGCCCATGAGGTTGGCCGCGCCGAGGTACGTGGCAGCGGAGGCGCCGAACCAGTGCGCGTCGATGATGGCCGGCAGCAGCGGCGTGTAGGCAAAGCGCGCCAGCCCCAGGCCGACCAGCGTGGCGCAGAAGCCCGCAAGAATGGCCCGCCACATCGGCGTGGCGGGAGCAGCGGAAGAAGAAGCAGCCGCCGCGTTGGCAACGGCGGCGGTGCGAGAGGTCGCGGACATCAAGGAAAGCCTCCGGCGAATCGAGGTTTCCATCCTATGAATTGCCGGTGCGCGAGTGAATCCCTATGCTCGGGCATTCAGTATTTCGCAGCAAGGAAGAATCGTGGACCGCATCGATGCCATGAAGGTCTTCGTCGCCGCGCTGGACGAGGGCAGCCTTGCCGGCGCGGGGCGCAAGCTGGGCAGGTCGCCCGCCGCGGTGAGCCGCGCCATCGCGTTCCTCGAAACGCATGTGGGCGCCGAGCTGCTGCACCGCACGACGCGCTCCATTCGCCTGAGCGAAGCGGGCGAGCGCTATGCGGTGGCGTGCCGGCGCATCCTCACCGATCTCGAAGAAGCCGACATTGCCGCTGCCGGCGAACGCTCCGCGCCTCGCGGGCGGCTCACCGTCACGGCGGCCGTGGCCGTCGGCGAGAGCCTGCTGAGGCCCATCCTCGACGAGTTCATGAACGCGCACCCCACGGTGTCGGTGCGCCTGCACCTGCTCGACCGGCCGGCCAACCTGATCGACGAGGGCATCGACGTCGCGCTGCGCATCGCGCACCTGGCCGACTCCACGCTGGTGGCGCTGCCCGTGGGCGAGGTGCGCCGGGTGACCACCGCGTCGCCGCGCTACCTGGCCAAGCACCCGCGCATCACGCAGCCGGGCGACCTTGCGGAGCACCAGGTGGTGGCCATGACGCACTTCGGCATCGACTCGTGGAGCTTTCCGCCGCAGGCCGGCTCGGCGATGCCGCGCACGGTGCAGTTCGCGCCGCGCTTCATCGTCAACAGCCTGCGCGCGGCGGTGGCGTCGGCGGTCGAGGGGCGCGGCGTGCTGCGCTCGTTCTCCTACCATGTGGCCGACGAAGTGGCGCAGGGGCGGCTGCGCATCATCCTCGCGGAAGACGAAGTGCCGCCGCTGCCGGTGCACCTGGTGGTGCCGCACGGGCGGCTGTCGGTGCCCAAGGTGCGGGCCTTCGTCGACTTTGCGCTGCCCAAGCTGCGCGCGGGTTTCGACGAATGGTGCAAGGCGTGCACGCCCAAGGCCGAGGCGCCGGCGCAGCGCAAAGCCAGGCCGAAGCGGGGCTGATTATTGCAATTCAGGGAAGAGTGTTCGCCGAACATCGGCTATTCACTCTTCACGCGGTCGAATCCACACTTCCCCTCACGACGGCGCCGCATACCGCGGCGCCTCTGAACCGGAAGGAAATTCATCATGACCGTGAAGAGCAACACCGGCGGCAAGACCGCCATCGTCACCGGCGCCAGCAGCGGCATCGGTTTTGCCATTGCCCGCCGCCTGCTGGGTGAAGGCTGGAACGTGGTCGGCAATGCGCGCACCGACGCGCGGCTGGTCGAGGCCGCCAACCGCTTCGGCGCGGGAGACCGGTTCACCGGCGTCGCGGGCGACGTGGCCGACCCGCGCACCGCGCAGGCGCTGGTGGACCAGGCGGTGGCGCGCTTCGGCGCGGTGGACGCGCTGGTCAACAACGCGGGCATCTTCCTGCCCAAGCCCTTCATCGACTTCACGCCCGAAGAGATCGAGCAGCAGATCGCCACCAACGTGAAGGGCACGATCTTCGCCTCGCAGGCCGCGGCGCGCCACATGATCGGGCGGGGTGCGGGTGCCATCGTGAACATCACGGCATCGATCGCGCTGCAGCCGCGCAGCAACGTGCCGGCGTTCATGGCGGTGCTGCTCAAGGGCGGCCTCAATGCCGCGACGCGCGCGCTGGCGCTCGAACTCGCGCCGCACGGCGTGCGCGTGAACGCCGTGGCGCCGGGGATCATCGACAGCGAGATGCACTCGCCCGAGTCGCACGGCTTCTTGAAGACGCTGCAGCCGACCGGCCGCCTCGGCACGGTCGACGAGATTGCCGACGCGGTGCTCTACCTCGTGGGCGCGGGCTTCACCAGCGGCGTGGTGCTGCCGGTCGACGGCGCGGCGAGCGCGGGCAACTTCAGCTGAGCGCCGACCGGCACAGACTGGCACAGGAACGAAGGAGAACACCATGCCTTATGTCAACGTTCGCATCACGCGCGACGGCGTCACGCGCGAGCAGAAAGCCACCGTGATCGCGGAGATCACCGACACGCTGCAGCGCGTGCTCGGCAAGAAGCCCGAGCTCACGCATGTGGTGATCGACGAGATCAACACCGACGACTGGGGGTTCGCGGGAGAGACGACGACGGTGATCCGCGCGCGGGAAGCCGCGCGCTGAAGCGGCGGCGCAACCGCCTCAGGCGGCGCGGCGGGGCGCGGCCCAGTCTGCCAGGATGCGCACCGCCTCCTCGTCCATCTTCTGCTCCGCCGGCAGGCGCCGCAGCTCGAGCGGCGCGCCCGCCTCGGCGCGCAGCGCATCCACGTCGATCGGATGCCGCGCCTGCACCGTCACGCCCTTGAACGCCTCGCCCGACTGCGCGAGCGACGCCGCGTAGTACAGCCTGGCGATGCCCGCGATGTGCATCGCCGCCGCGCACATGGCGCAGGGCTCGCACGAGGTGTAGAGCTCGCAACCCGACAGGTCGACGGTGCCCAGCCTGCGGCATGCATCGCGAATGGCCTCCACCTCGCCGTGCGAGGTCGGGTCGGAGTGCGCGACCGAATGGTTGAAGCCTTCGCCGACGATCGCGCCGTCTTTCACGACGACGGCGCCGAAGGGCTCGGTGCCGGGTTCCGTCAACGCCAGCGCCGACAGGGCCAGCGCCCGTTGCATGAATTCGTGGTGGTACATGGGGTGTTCAGACCTTTCCTGTTCTTGCGCCGTCGAGCGCGGGGAGTGCGCCGGGGCGCGGCGCCGCCCGGGCGTCGAACAGCCCGGCCATGGCCGCCGCGTAGCGACGCGGATCGAAGCGCAGCATGAGCGGCAGCAGCACCGCGACGACGGCGGCCAGATACGCCCACGCCATCGTGAAGCCGCCGGTGTGCTCGCGCACCCAGCCGGTGACGAAGGGCGCGAGCGCCGCGATCATGAAGCCCACGCCCTGCATGAAGCCCGCGAGCGCGCCGGCCTGCGCCGGGTCGGGCAGATGGTCGAGCGCCAGCACCATGCACAGCGCGAACGCGCCGCCCAGGCCGAAGCCCAGCACGACCGCGACGGCCACGACCGGCACGGGCAGCTCGAACAGCAACGCGCAAAAGCCCGCGAGCTGCGCCACCAGCGTCAGCACCAGCCAGGGCCGCAGGTCGCGGCCACGGCTGCGCGCCAACGCGGGCATGGCGAGCGCGGCAACCACCTGCGCGGCGGTCATCAGCGCGAGCACCGATCCGCCCTCTTGCGCGGTCCATCCGCGTTGCGCGTAGAAATGCGGCAGCCACGCGACAAGGCTGGTGTAGCCGCCGTTGATGAGGCCGAAGCACACGGCCAGCAGCCATGCACGCCGGTTGCCGAAGCAGCGCAGCCACGACAGGTCCTGGCGCGGCGCGGCCACTGCGGCGGGCTCTTCTTGCCGCTGCCGCATCGACAGCCACGACAGCAACGCGACGGTCGCGAGCACGGCCCACATCGCCAGGCCCGCGTGCCAGTCGGCATGCGCGTCGCTGCCCAGCGTGCGCGCCACCCACGGACTGGCCATGGCGCCGAGCCCGCCGCCGCCCATGATGGCCGCCGAATACAGCCCGGTCATCACGCCGATGCGCGCCGGGTAGTTCTGCTTGACCACGCCCGGCATCAGCGCCTGTACCAGCCCGACACCGGCGCCCGCGAGCGCGGCGCTGCACAGCAACGCGCCCGCGCCGCCCGCCACATAGCGGCTGGCGCAGGCCACCGCGATGGCCGCCAGGCCGAGCGCGATGCCGCCCCGCGCGCCGATGCGCTGGCCAACCGCCGCGCCGACCAGCGACATCGCGCCCATAGCGAACATCGGCAGCACGGTGAGCAGCGCCACCGCATGAAAGCTGATGCCCGTCGCCAGGCGGATGGCCTCGAGCAAGGGGCTGCTCGACGTGAGAAAGGCGCGCAGGTTCAGCGCGACCAGCACGATGACGAACGCGAAGGCCGCGCCCGCGCCCCGGTCGCGGGCCTGCCGCGTCACAACGCAGCCACGTCGGCCTGCAGCACGCCGTGGCGCGCCACGATGCGGCCGCCCGAGACCACGAGCCTGCGCACGGGCCGCGACACCACCGCCTGCGCGACGGTCTGCGCATCGACCAGCACCAGGTCGGCGCGGTTGCCGGGCACGAGACCGTAGGCCTCGAAGCCGCAGCCGCGCGCACCGGCATGCGTGACGGTGTCCAGCGCCACTTCGATCTCGTCGTCGCGGCGCAGGTTGTAGCGCAGGCCGATGATCATGGCGCGCTCGAGCATGTCGGGATTGCCATAGGGCGACCAGGTGTCGCGAATGCCGTCATTGCCGCCGAGCACGGTCACGCCCGCCTGCCGGCAGGCCATGAGCGGGGGCACGGTGCGCGACGGCGGCGCGCTGGTGACGAGCACCACGCCCAGCCTGGCCATGCGCGCGAGCAGCGCGTCGCGCTCGCGTTCGCTCACGTCGCCCAGGCAGAAGCCGTGGCTGATCGCGACCTTGCCCTGCATGCCCAGTGCCTCGGTGCGCTGCAGGATCAGGTCGAGCGAAAACGCGCCCATGGCGCCGGGCTCGTGCAGGTGGATGTCGACCGGGCGCTGGTGCTTGTGGGCAATGCCGAACAGCACGTCGAGCGACTTCACCGGGTCGCCGTCGATGGCGCAGGGGTCGAGCCCGCCCAGCACGTCGGCGCCCATGGCCAGCGACTGGTCGAGCAGCTCGGCCGTGCCCGGCCGGCCCAGCAGGCCCGACTGTGGGAACGCGACCACCTGGATCTGCTGCACCTCGCGCAGCGCCTCGCGCGTGCGCAGCGTGCCTTCGAGGTGGCGCAGGCCGGCCTGCGTGTCGACGTCGACGTGCGTGCGCAGCCGCGTGGTGCCCAGCGCCAGAAAGGCCTTGGCCAGCACCAGCGACTGCGCGGCCGCGTCGTGCCCGCTTTCGTGGCGGAAGGCGCGCTCGTTCTCGATCTTGTCGGTGAGGTGGGTGCCGACCTCGTTGCGATACCAGTCCAGGCCCCACATCGTCTTGTCCAAGTGGGTGTGGCCTTCGACGAGGCCGGGCAGCAGCAAGGCGCCGCCGCCCTCTTCCACGGGGGTGCCGGCCGGTGCGGCAAGTGCGGCGCCGAGTTCGGCGATGCGGCCGTCCTGCACGCGCACGTCGGTGGCCAGGCCGCCCATGGGGCGCACGTTGCGGATCAGGAGCGAGGACATGGGGTCGGGTTCTTTCAAAAGCATCAGGCGGGTTGCGCGGCCACGTGGCGCGGTGCGATGCGCGGGGTGAAGAGCGCCACGATCACGAACACCAGCGCATTGGTCGCCAGCGCCACCAGCCCGGTGTTGAGCGACTTGAAGGCCAGCGGCGCGGCAGGGAACAGCGTACCCAGGTTCGAGCCCGTGGTCATCATGAAACCGAGCACGGCGCCGCCCGCCAGGATGCCCGCGAAAGCCGCGTGCTTGTTGCCGAAGGGCTTCTTCATGAGGCTGAACAAGAGCGAGGGCAGCAGCTGCGTGAGCAGGCTCGACGCGAAGATGGCCACGGCCACGATGGTGGTGCCGCCGCGCAGCACGAAGTACACCGCCACCAGCGCAAACACCGGCAGCACGCCGCGCGCCACGCGCGACACCTGCTTGTCGGTGGCGTGCGGCGCGAAGCCTTCCTTGTAGACGTTCTTGCCGATCACGGTCGATGCGGTCAGCAGGATCATCGAGCCCGGCACCAGCGCGGTGAGCACGCCCGTGCCGCCGATGACGCCGACGAACCACGGATCGAAGGTGTGCTTGACCAGGCCGAACAGCGCCAGGTCGACCTCGGAGCCCTTGAGCCCCGGCACCTGCAGGATGGCCGCGAAGCCCACCAGGAACAGGAAGGCGATGACCACCTGGTACAGCGGCATCAGGATGGTGTTGCGGCGCACCGCGCTCGCGCTCCTGGCGGCATACACCGACGTGAGGTTGAACGGGTACAGGTAGTAGCCCAGCGCCGTGAGCAGGATGGTCGAGTTGTACCAGGTGAGGTTCAGGCCCTCCTTGGGGAACTCGAAGAAGCCGGGGTTGGCCGCGTGGATGGCGGTGAACATGGGTGTGACGCCGCCGTAGTAGTGCCACGGCAGGTAGATGCCGAGAAACACCGCGAGCGCCAGGATCAGCACGTCTTTCACGATGGCGATGCTGGCCGAGCCGTGGATGCCCGAGAACAGGATGTAGCTCACCATGACCACGGTGCCGATCCAGATCGCCACCTGCGGCGCGATGGAGCCGTACGAGGCTTCCGACACGATGATGCCGAGCCCGCGCAGCTGGATGGTCAGCAGCGCCACCATGCCCATGAGCGCCACGATGGACACCAGCACGCCGAGCGGGCGGCTGTCGTACTTGTGCGCGAAGAAGTCCGAGAACGACACCAGCTTGTGCGTGGTCGCGTAGCGCCACACGGCCGGCAGCATCCAGAAGGCCATGAGATAGGCCAGCCCGCCGTAGGCCAGGATGTAGAAGGCCGGCGTGCCCTTGCTGTAGGACCAGCCGCTGGCGCCCAGGAAGGTGAAGGTGGAGAACGACTCGCCCGCCATCAGCAGGAACACCATGATGGCGCCCAGCCCGCGCCCGCCGAGCGCCCATTGCTCCAGGCTCATGGTGCGGCCGCGGCGCGCGAGCACCGCCAGGCCCAGCGCGCCGACCACGAACAGCGCGATCACGGCCAATGCGGCGTTCATCGCGCGTCTCCGGCGGCCGTGGAGGCCGTGGCGGACGGTGCGTCGATGTCGCCTTCGGCGCGGTCGATGACCACCATGATCAGCGAGGTCAGCACCAGCCAGCTCACGTTCCACACCATCAGGAAGGGCATGCCGAGCACGAAGGTGGGCGCGACGGACGACAGCCATCCCCCGCTGAAGAAAGCGACGACCGGCAGCGCGGCCAGCCATTTGGCGGATTTCATCGGATGCCTCGATTCATGGTTCTGGTTGAGAATGACGATTCATTTTGGTTGACCATATTTATTTAATTTGGTTAACCAAACGAGGCGAATGGTACGGAGCCGGGGCGGGCGCGTCAATCCGGGGGATTTCCCGGACGCGACGGGGCGCGGGCAATAATCGGCACGCCTATGCCTTCCACCGCACGCAAATCCCCCGCCCTTGCCACCGCTTCGGAACCCGAGGAAGCCGACGACGCCAACGTGGACGAGCGCGTCTACGCCGCCGTGTCGAAGGCGCTGCTGAGCGGCAAGCTGCGCCCCGGCACGCCCCTGCGCGAGCGCGCGCTGGCCGAGGCGCTGGGCTGCACGCGCGGCGCGGTGCGCAAGGTGCTGGCGCGGCTGGGTTCCGAAAAGCGGCTGGTGCTGGAGCACAACCGCGGCGCCTTCGTGCCCAACCCGTCGATCGACGACATGCGCGGCATCTACCGCGCGCGCCGCATCGTGGAGGCGGGGCTCATCACCACGCTGTTCGGCACGCTCGCGCGCGAGCAGGTGGCCGCGCTGCGCAAGCACGTGCAGGCGGAGCAGAAGGCCTTCAGGGAGGGCCGGCGCGAAGACGCGATACGGCTGGCCGGCGACTTCCACCTGCTGCTGGCGCAGATGGCGGGCAGCGACGAGCTGCTGTCGTACATCCAGCGGCTGATTTCGAACACCGAGCTGTACAAGGCGCTGTATGACTCGGCCGAGGCCGCGAGCTGCGCGCCGCGCGAGCACGAACAGATCATCGACGCGCTGACCACCGGCAAGTCGCTCGACAAGGCGCTGGCCGTGGCGATGGAGCACCTCGACGAGCTGGAGCAGCGCGTGATCGCGGGTGCGGCGGCGGAGCAGGAGGTCGACCTGGCGACGCTGCTGAATGGCGGCGCCGCCAAGCCGCACGCGCACACCCATTCGCACGAGCACTGAACAGCTGCCACGCTTCGCCCGCGGGCGAAGTGTCGGCGCGCCGGCCTCGGGATGATCGGCGCACCATGCACACACCGACACGCTCCCTCGCCGACAAACCTCACGCGCAAGCCAACCTCGCGTTCGAATGGGCGCTGCTCGCGCTGCTCGCCACCTGCTGGGGCGCTTCGTACACCTTCATCAAGATCGGCGTGGCGACGATCCCGCCCGTCACGCTGATCGCGGCGCGCACGCTCATCGCCGGCCTGCTGCTGCTCGCGGTGCTTCGCATGCGCGGCGTGAAGCTGCCGACAGAGCCCGCCGTGTGGCGGCGCTTCGTGGTGCAGGCCTGCCTGAACAGCGTGCTGCCGTTCACGCTCATCGCATGGGCCGAACGCAGCGTGGACGCGGGCCTGGCGACCATCCTCAACTCGACCTCGCCGATCTTCATCTTCCTGCTCGGGCTGGGCCTGGGCGGCGCGGAGAAGCCGACGCTGCGGCGCTTCTTCGGCGTGGGCGCGGGGCTGGCGGGCATCTGCCTGATCGTCGGCTTCGAGGCCTTCAACGGGCTCGGGCATTCGCTTCTTGCACAACTCGCGCTGGTGGCGGCAGCGGTGTGCTACGGCTGCGCCGCCATGTTCGGCCGCGTGTTCAAGGGCCTGGACCCGATGGTGCCGGCCGCCGGCTCGCTGCTGAGCGGCGCGGTGATGCTGCTGCCCGCGAGCCTGCTCATCGACCGGCCCTGGACGCTCGCGCCCTCCGCGCCGTCGATGCTCGCCGTGCTCGCGCTCGCGGTGCTGTCGACCGCGCTCGCCTTCAGCATCTACTTCCGGCTCATCAAGACGCTGGGGCCGATGTCGACCTCCGCGCAAGCCTATTTGCGCGTGCCCATCGGCGTGCTGATCGGCATGGTGTTTCTCGGCGAAACGCTGGCGTCGACCGCATGGGTGGGCCTGGCCTGCGTGGTGGCCGGCGTCGTCGCCATGACGAAGCCTGCCGGTCCTACTCGGCCTTGATGTTCCCCTTGGTGACGATCGCACCGAACTTGGTCTCCTCCTGCCGGAGGAAAGCAGCGAACTCCTTCGGGCCCGCGCCGATCGGCGTGACCCCGCCGTCCTCGAAGTTCTTTCGCACGCCGGGGTTCGTCAGCACCTGGCCCAGCGCAACGTTCAACTGCTCCACGATCTGCGGCGGTGTTCCCTTGGGCACGAAGACGCCCTGCCACACGGACACGTCCGCGCCGCGCCAGGCCGGCACGCTCGCCAGGGGCAGCGCCTCGGGCATGGCCGTGGACGGCGCCTGCGACATCACGCCGTACACGCGCAGTTTTCCCGCCCGCGCCTGCTGCATCACCATGGACAGCGGCAGGACGGCCAAGTCCAGCTGGTTGCCGCTCAGGTCGTTCACGATCTGCGTGCCGGTGCGGTAAGGCACGTGGACGACATCGACGCCGCCCTGCTGCTTGAGCAACTCGCCGCCCAGGTGCAGGGAGGTGCCCACGCCCGAGCTGGCGTAGCTGTACTTGCCGGGTGCCGACTTCAGCTCGGCATACAGCGCTTGCGCCGTCTTCGACGGCATCGCGGGCTTTCCCACCAGCGCCAGGGGCTGCGAGCCCAGCAGCGTGACGGGCACCAGGTCGGCAAGCCCGTCGTAGCGGACGGTGGAGGGCGTCACCATCTTCGCGATGACGATGGTGCTTTCCACCGACAGCAGCAAGGTGTAGCCGTCGGGCCTGGCGCGCACCGCCTTCTCGGTGCCGATGACGCCGCCGGCGCCCGAGACGTTCTCGATGATGACCGGCTGCCCGAGGCGCGCGGACAGCTCGGGGCCGATCCATCGCGCCATGACATCCACGTTGCCGCCCGCAGCGTACGGCACGATGAGCGTGATCGCCCGCGCGGGCCAAGCACCTTCGGCCATGCCCGGGAGCGCCGTGGACGCCAGGGCCGCGAAGGTCAGCGCCGCAAGCAGTTGCCGGCGACAGGTTCGTGCAGGGGATGCGAGTCGCATGGTGGGTCCTTGTTTGGGGCTTCGGTGGATGTCGGCGGGCGTCAGTCCATGGACGCCATCTCGTTGTCGAGCAATGCGATCTCGCGCTCGAACTCCTGGCGCAGGCTCTGCCTGGCCTGCTCGTCGAGCCAGCATGCGTCCACGCCCGCAAGGCTGAAGGCGCGCGCCTGCGCCCACCCCCAGTTGCAGCCCTCCAGCACGGTGGCGTAGGTGTGCGCGAGATCGGTGTGGAACATCGCCGGGTCGTCGGTGTTGAGGCTGACCTTCAGGCCCGCATCGACCATGCGCCGCACGCCGTCGATGCGCTGGCGCTGGCGCCGCGCCACGCTGGTGACGCCGCAGACGCAGAAATAAACGCCGCGCTCGCGCGCGCGGCACAAGGCGTCCTCGCTTGCCAGCAGGTTGTAGCCGTGGTCGAGGCGGTCGCAGCCCAGGAGCTCGATGCACGCGTCCACGTTGGAAGGCGGCGCTTCTTCCAGCGTCTGGTTGTCTTCGCAGACATGGGCCGTGCGCCGCAGCCCGGCGCGCCCGGCACGCTGGAAGAGCGCCGCGAACTTTGCTGGCGGGCCTTCGCGCTCCGGGCCGTCCAGCCCCACGCCCACGACCAGGTCGCAGCGCTGGCCGACGATGTCGTCCATGGCTTGCCCGGCGCTGTCGAGCGGCAGGCCGCGGTCGAGCGAGGCGATCAGCAGGCCGGAGCAGCCGAAGTCTTGCCGTGCCGCGCGAAGGCCGGCGGCCAGGCCCTCGACCTGCACGCGGTATGCCACGCCGGTGGGCATGAAGTACTGGGGGTTGAAGGACATCTCGACATGGCGCGCGTTGCTGCTGCGCACCGCGTCCTCCACGGCCTCGTAGGCCACCCTTTCGAAATCCGCGCTGACGCGTATCGCCTGCGCGGCGATGCGCAGCACGTCGATGAAGTCATAGAAATCGCGGTACGTGTACAGCGTCTCGAGCGGCCTGGGCAGGGGCAGGTCGTACTTGCGGGCGAGCGCGGCGAGCGTCGCGGGGCGCAGGGTGCCGGCCATGTGGAAGTGCAGGTCTACCTTGGGGAGCCGGGCCAGCAGGCCGGCGGGCACGTACGCGGGAGAAGCTGCGTCGGACACCGGGTGGCTTTGGGATGGGGGTTGGCTGGAGGACATGCCGCCACCTTATCCAGCGCCGCAGGCGGCGCCCAGCGCCGCGATGTGCAGTGGGTTATGACGCCGCTGTCATGACCTCGGGCGCTGGGCCAGTTCCCGGGCGGCGGCCATCAGTTCGCCGCGCATCCAGCTCATGGCCTGGTTCTTGTGCGTGCGCTCGTGCCAGACCAGGCGGTAGCGGTGCGGCTTGATCTTCGCGGGGAACGGCACGAGCGCGAGCGGATACTGCTCGGCAAAGTCCTCGGCCAGCAGCCGGCCGGTCGAGAAGATCAGGTCGGAGCGCGCAAGAACGGCGGGCGCCACGCCGAGGAACTGGGTGCGCATCGCCGTGTGCACCGAGACGCCGAGTTCCGCGAGTTGCGCATCCAGGATGGTGCCCTGCCCCGGCACATGCTCCAGCGAGGACAAGTGCCGCGCCCGGCGGTAGTCGTCGAGCGTCAACGGCCGGCTCGCCAGCGGATGGTCCTTGCGCATCAGGCACACCATGGGCTCGGTCAGCAGGCTGGCCGCGCGCAGATGCCCCGGCAGCTCGGGCCAGATGGTGATGATCATGTCCACCTCGCCGTCCGCGAGCTGGCGGTAGTGCTCGAAGCGCGAGCCCAGGCCGCGGATGACCACGTCGCACTCGGGAGCCTGCCGGGCCACGCGCTCGACGATGTCCGCGAAGAAGCGACGCGGCAGGAAGTCGTAGGTCGCGATGCGAAAGCTCTGGCGCAACTCGCCGGGCTCGACGGGCTGGGCCTCCGAGGTGAGCAGCGACATGTCGGCCAGGATGCGCCGGGTCGGCGCCACAAGGGACTGGGCGCGGTCCGTGAGCACCATGCGGTTGCCCACCCGTATCAGCAGCTCGTCGCCCGTCAGCTGGCGCAGCACCTTGAGGTGGCGGCTGAGCGCGGATTGGGCCACGCCCAGTTTCGCCGCCGCCTGCGAAACGCTGGCCTCGGCAAGCAGCGCATGGAGCGATCGCAACAGCGATTCGTCCAGCCGGCGGTCATGTTCGCCAATTTCCAGGGACACGGTGTTCACGCGGAGGAAGTGATGGTTGGACGCCCTTCCCGACAAGGCGGGCGCTGTTGAGCAGCGCTCGATTCTGCCCGCAAGCGGCGGCCGGGCGGCGGCGCTTGCGGGCAGTCGGGTGGAATCTTCGGCCCGGTGCTTTCGGATTTTTTGCGCCGCGCCCTGCAATCTTTACGCGGTTTTGAGACCCCGCCTCCTACGCTCCCGATCTCCTCAATTCGTGCGCTTTCCAAAGCCATTCTTCGATGAACAGAACGATCCGCGCCATGCCCCCGGCGCTTGCTTTTGCCGCCGTGCTCGCGCTTCCGTGCGCGGCATCCGCGCAGGCAGCACCCGACGCCTCTGCGATCACCGCCAACATCTCCCTGACGACGAACTACAAGTTCCGCGGGCAAGACCAGGACATGCTGGGCAAGAACGACTACGCCAAGACCAGGGCATTCAAGCCCGCCGTCCAGGGCGGTTTCGACTACGCCTTCGGCGGCAGCGGCTTCTACGTGGGCAACTGGAACTCCAGCGTCAACTGGCTCAAGGGCAACAGCATCGAGAGCGACATCTACGGCGGCTACAAGTTCAAGGCCGGTCCGCTGGACATGGACGTGGGTGCGCTCACCTACCTTTATCCGGGCAATTCGTCGGGCAATACGACGGAGGTCTACGGCGCCGCCGGCTACACCGACGAGACCATCGGCGCCTTCACGCTGAAGTATTCGCACACGGTGTCCAAGGACTACTTCGGCTACGCCGGCAACAAGGCCGGCTCGGGCCTGAAGGGCACCAACACCGGCTACCTGAACCTGGCCTACAGCAAGGAGATCTTCCCCAAGGTCACGCTGAAGGCGGCTGTTGGCTACACCCACATGTCCAGCGACATCCGCAGCCTGGGCTACAAGAGCTATGTCGACTACAACGTGGGCGCCAGCTACGACTTCGGCAACGGCTTGTCATTGGCCGGCTCGGTGCAGGGCGCGAACAAGCAGAACGCGTACCTCTCGGTGAGCAACCCGGGTGTGGACCTCGGCTTCGGCGCGTTCGGCAAGCAGACCTACTCGCCGAACAAGGCCCGCTTCATCCTGACGCTGACGAAGACTTTGTAGGCCGCGTTGTCAGGGCGCGCACACGCCGACGGCGTGCGTTGTGCGGTGTGGTCGTTGATCGCGCCGCACAAGCGCTGCGCCCAGTGTGCGCGGGGCATCGGGTGCTCCCCGCAGCGAAATAAAGGAGGAGGGGCGCAGCCCCGGGGGACATTCGCGGAGGGGAGTACCCGGTGTCCTGTGCACGCGCCCCGAACACGCGCCCTGCATGAACCCGTCAGTCGATGCTGATGTTCGCGGCCTTGGCCACCTCGGCCCACTTCACGCGATTGGCGTGCACCGTCTTCTTGAACTGCGCCGGCGTCTCGATGCGCACCGTATTGCCCTGGCTCTCGAAGCGCTCGCGAATCTCCGGCGTCTCGAGCACTGTCTTCACGGCGGCGTTGAGCTTGTCGACGATCTGCGGGTCCGTGCCCTTGGGCGCGAAGATGCCGAACCAGATCGAGCTGTCGAAACCCTTGGTGCCCGGCAGCCCGCTCGACGCGATGGTGGGCACCTCCTTCACCGCCGGCACCGGCGTGGCCGTCGTCACGCCCAGCAGCCGCACCTTGCCCGCCTTGTAGTGCGGCAGCACCGTCTGCACCTGGTTCATGATGCAGCAGGTTTCCCCGCGCACCACCGACGTGATCGCCTCCGGCCCGCCCTTGTAGGGCACGTGGACCATGTTCAGCCCCAGGCGCGAATTGAACTCGGCGAACGCCATGTGCGTGCCCGCGCCGTTGCCGGTCGACGCGTAGTTGTACTTGCCCGGGTTGGCCTTGACCAGCTCGACGAACTCTTTCAGCGTCTTGACGTTGATGACGTCAGGGTTGATGGTCAGCACGTTCGACACGTCGAGCACCGGCGCCACCGGAATGAAGTCGGCCTCCACGTCGAACGGCAGTTTCTTGTAGAGCGCGGCATTGCTGCCGTGCGTGGCCGCCGTGCCGAACGACAGCGTGTAGCCGTCGGGCTTGGCGTGGGCCACGTACTCGCTGGCGATGTTGCCGGCCGCGCCCGACTTGTAGTCGATGATGACCGGGCGGCCGAGCTGCTTTGCCAGCGGCTCCTGGATGGTGCGGGCGACCACGTCGACGCCCGAGCCGGCCGGGAAACCCATGATCAATGTGACGGGTTGTTGCGGCCAGTCGGTCTGGGCAGTCGCCGCGGGTGACGCGGCGGCGGTGACGAGCGTGGCGGTTGCCAGCAGCAGTGCGCGGCGTGAAAAGGGAGAATGGGCCATGACTGTCTTTCTTCGAGGCAAGCGGTGCAAGCGCGAATTGTGGCGCGGCGCTCATGTCTGAATCCCTATGAGCTTATGCGCGACATGCGCGCAAGGCACCGGCTCCCCATAATCCCCCCATGGTCCGTACCACCCAACAAATTTATCCCGCACGCGAGCCCGCGCCCGTGCGCGCGGCCGCCACCGTGCTGCTGCTGCGCGACACCGCCGCCGGCATCGAAGTGCTGATGACGCGCCGCTCGGCCACCGCCAGCTTCGCGCCCGGCGCCTACGTGTTTCCCGGCGGCCACATCGACGCGGCCGACGAAGCCGCCAAGCGCATCGCCACCCGCCGCCCCACGCAAAGCCGCGTGCAGCGCACGCAGGCCATCGCGGCCATTCGCGAGGCCTTCGAAGAGCTGGGCATCCTGCTGGCGCACCACGCCGACGGCCGCCCCGTGAGCGCCGAAGACATCGCCGCGATGGACCGCAACGACACGGCCGGCACCGCCTTCGCCGACCAGTGCGCGGCACGCGGGCTGGTGCTCGATTCCGACCAGGTGTTCACCTTCGCGCACTGGATCACCGACCGCGACCTGCCCAAGCGCTTCGACGTGCCTTTTCTCGTCGCGCGCATGCCCGAAGGCCAGACGCCCACGGCCGACGAGAGCGAGCAGTTCGAGCCCTGCTGGGTGCGCCCCGCCGACGCGCTGGCGCGCCACGCGGCCGGCACCTTCTTCATGATCTTCCCGACCGTGCGCACGCTGCAGCGCATGGCGGTGTACGCGACGGTCGACGCGGTGCTCGCGGCCTGCGCGCCCAGTGGCGCCGGAGAGGCCCCGCTGTGGACCAGCTGCCCGCGCGCCGGCCTGCTGAAAGGCGAAGACGCGCGCTACATGGAACATGAGTCGCCTTATGGCGAACTCGCGCTGGTGTGCCCCGACGGCCAGATCGAGCACGCGCTCGACTGGCAGAGCGAACAGCCCGTGGCGCTGCTGAAGAACGTGATGCGCCTCACCGCGCCCAACCCCAGCGCCATGACCGGCCCCGGCACCAACAGCTACATCGTGGGCGACGCGGCCACGGGCTACATCGTCATCGACCCGGGTCCGAACGACTTCGACCACATCGGCCGCCTGTGGCGCGCCACGCATGGCGACATCCGCATGATCGTGTGCACGCACTCGCATGCCGACCATTCGCCGGGCGCCGCGCCGCTGCAGGCGCTGTGCAAGGGCAACAAGCCGCCGATCCTGGGCCTGGCCTCCAAGCCGACCGCGCGCGCCACAGCACGCTTCACGCCCGAGCGCGAGCTGGCCGACGGCGAGCGGCTGGTGCTCTCGGGCACCACGCCCGAAGGCGATGCCGTCACGCACACGCTGCGCGTGATCCACACGCCCGGCCACGCGGCCAACCACCTGTGCCTGGTGCTCGAGGAAGACGGCCTGCTGCTCTCGGGCGACCACATCCTCAACGGCAGCACCACGGTGGTCGACCCGCCCGACGGCGACATGACGGCGTATCTCGATTCGCTCGACAACCTCGACGCGGCCTGCGAAGCCGGCGGCGTCGAGTTCATCCTGCCCGCGCACGGCTACGTGATCGGCTTTGCGCGCACCGCCATCGCCATGCTCAAGGCGCACCGCCTCAAGCGCGAGGCCAAGATCGCCGCCGCCATGCAGAAGCTGCCCGACGGCACGCCCGAGCAATGGCTTCCCATCGCCTACGACGACGTGCCCGAGCGCATGTGGCCGGTGGCGGCACGCTCGCTGGCCGCGCATGTGGCGCGCATCCGGCAACTGACTGCGGCCCAATGAACAGAAACTCCCCCGACAAAGACAATGACGAAGGCATCCGCCTGGCCAAGCGCGTGGCCGCGATGGCCGGCGTGTCGCGCCGCGAAGCCGAACTGCTGATCGAGAACGGCGCCGTGCGCGTCGACGGCGTGCCGCAGATGCTGCCGCAGTCGCGCGTGCTGCCCGGGCAGCAGGTCGAGATCGCGGCGGGCGCCAGGCCCGAGCCCATCGTGCCGGTCACCCTGCTGCTGAACAAGCCCGCGGGCATGCCGACCGACAACGCGCACCGCCTGCTGGTGGCCGCGAACCACCACGAGCCCGAGCGCGAAGGCATGCGCTTCCTGCCGGCGCACGTGAAGGGACAGCACTGCATGACGCCGCTCGAAACCGGCGCCAGCGGGCTGGTGGCGTACACGCAGGAGTTCCGCATCGAACGCAAGCTGCAGGAAGACGCGGGCATCCTCGAGCACGAGGTGATGGTCGACGTGGCCGGCCCGGTGAGCCCCGAGGTGCTGGCGCGGCTGGAGCGCTCGCCCGCGCGCGTGAGCATCGGCCGCCAGAGCGACGAGCAAACGGGCCTGCGCTTTGCGCTCAAGGGCGCGCGGCCGGGGCAGATTGCCAACATCTGCGACAGCGTGGAACTGCGCATCCTGGGCATGCGGCGCATCCGCATCGGCCGCGTGCCGCTGGCGGGGCTGCAGCCGGGCCAGTGGCGCTACCTTGCACCGCACGAACGCTTCTGAAGAAACACGACGGGGCCGGCGGCCCCGCGCCGCCGACAGGGAGACCGAACCGAATGAAATCCAACACACAGGGCGCCGCCCTGGCCTGCGCCGTGTCGCTGGCGCTGCTTTCGGGCTGCGCCACCACCACCTCGCCCTCCGCGCCCCGGCAGGCGACAAGAACGACGACGGCGCCGCCGCCGACCGTGATCTCCAGGGACGGGCTCGCCCTGATCACCGAGGCCCAGGTGGCGCGCATCCGCGAAGCGATCGGCGGCAAGGCGCCGACCTCCGCCATCGGCCAGGCGATCGCCGGCGCCGCGCCGACCATCGAGGCCTTCCTGCAGGCCGAAGGCTGCATCACCGCGCGCAACGGCGCCATGCTCAATGCCTTCGCGGTGTACGGCCGCCCGTTCGACGGCGCGGCCTTCCAGGGCGGGCCGATGTCAGGCATGGAATACCAGGACAAGACGGCCTGCGTGACCGTCGAGCGCATCCAGAACTGGCAACTGGCCTCGCCGACGCTGCTGCGCTTCGAGGTGGTCTACGTGGGCGACGACGGCGAGGAGCGCGCCCTGCGCCGGCACGAGCTGGTGCGCGAGCCCAAGGGCAACTGGCTCTTCACGCGCTGAGCGTTTTCTTCGTGTGCTGGCGGCACGAGCTCGAAGGCCGTGCGTTTCCGCACACTTCCAGGCCCTGCGCGCCTGAAGGATTGTTGCGTCAAGCGTAACAACATGTACGATCCCTGCCGGCCGAAAGGTGGCAGACCTTGGCCAAGGTTTCATCGCTGCGGACATCCGCAAAAAAAACGGGGCCCGGCGATGCATTCGAATCACTTGTCCGAGGGAGAAACCCATGTTTGCTTTTCGCAGCGCCGCGATCCCGGTGTTGGCATCGTTCGTCTTCGCCGGTTGCACGCACCTTCCGGCTACGCAGCCGGTCAAACCTGAAGTCCTGGGCGCTCTCCAGCCCGTCGAAGTGAAAGTCGGCGTCACGCAGACCGAGCTGTATGCGGCCTTCGTCCGATCGACCGCGGCCGCATCCGGCGCCGCAGCCTGCGGAGCCGTTCCAGGCCTGGGCATTCTGCTGGCCGCGGCCTGCGGCGGCGCAATGGGCGCGGTGGATGCGAGCGTCAATGCCGCACGCGCCAAGACGGCGGAAGAAAGCGTTCGCCCGCTCAAGGACGAAATCGTCGACCTGAACTTCGACCAGCTCATGCGCGATTCGCTGACGCAGTCGCTGCAATCGGTGCCCGGCATGCAACTGGCGAGCCTGGATGTCACCAAGACCGTGACCACCGATGCGTACGAAAAGACATTCAAGGCGTCAACATCGAACGCGGTGATGTTCATCAATCTCGACTACCACCTGTCGGTCGATTTTTCGACGCTGGAAGTCTCCGCCCGAGGCTTGATCTATCCACGCGGCACCGCGGCGCGCACGGCGGCCAAGCTGCCGCCCGCACCACCGGCAACATCGTCGGAGCCCGCGCTGGCGCTGCAGAACGCGGCGTACCGCAGCAGCATCGTCTACAGCGCGAAGCATCCGGGCGCGAGCGATGACGCCATCAAGAACATCGCGGCCTGGAAAGCAGACAACGCACGCATGCTGAAGGCAGCACTGCACGACGGCATCGCCCAATCCGCGGCCCTGCTGGCCTCCGACCTGCAGAGCAAGCATCCGGTCTATTCGGCGGCCACAGCCAAGGTCGACGTTCCCCCGAGCCTGAAAGCCAACCTGGTGTCGCAAGGCAATACCGGTCGACTGCTTCGCTACCCCGACGGCTCGCTCCACTTCGACGCGGCACTGACCAGCGTCGTGGCGCTTGCACAGGCCGCGGCACCTGCAGCCGATACGGCGGCGACGGCGGCGACTGCAGCGATGTCCGCAGCCCAGGCCACGACGGAGGTGGCCCCGAAGTGATCCGCCGGGTTTGGCGGGCTGCCGCCTGCTGTGCCCTGGCGGCGCCGCTGTTTCTGACCGGTTGCGCGTCGGACAGGGTGGCAGGCGTGCAGCGCCGGGGCGCTTCAACCGCTGCGCAGGGGCACGCGCCCCCGGGCTGCGCATTCAGCCTCGGCAACATCGACGACCGGCGCGACGCGCAGAGTCTTGGTCAGATGGGCCGCACCAACGTCGACGGCGCGGGGTTCGACGAGTGGCTCCGCAGCGGCATCGCATCGATACCCGGCTACACGCGCGATGCAAGCGCACCGGCGATCCGGGTCACGGTGCTCAAAGCCTACATTCACGGGCTCTACAGCCTGAAGTCGGCCAACCTGGTCGTGCGCGTGCAGTTTCCATCCGAAGGCGCCGGCGAAACAACGAAGACCTACCGCGGCTTCGACGACTCGATGAACTGGTCCACATCCGAGAGCGAAATCCAGGAGGCCTTCAACAAGGCGCTGGACGGTCTGATCGCGCAGATTGGCACGGACCTGAAGAAACGCTGCAAGGGCTGAACTCAGTCCATGGCCCCGCGGGCTCTTTGCGCGCGCAGCGCCACCCCGAACGACAGCTGCGCCACGATGCCCGCCCCCGCCAGCACGATGGCCGAGGCCAGCGCGGGGTTGCGGTGGCCCATGCCCGCCAGTGCCGTGCACAGCGCGCCCACGGCCATCTGCGTGAAGCCGTAGAGGCCCGAGGCCGAGCCGATGACCTGCGGGTTCACGCTGATCGCCTGCGTGAGCGCGGCCGGCGAGGCCATGCCCGCGCCCACCGTGAACAGGAACATGCAGGCCACGATGAGCGGTATCGAGAGGTGGTCGCTCAGCGCCGCGCCCAGCAGCACGAAGGCCGCGGCCACGCTCAGCGCGTTCGAGCGGATCATGAGCCGGTCGACGCGCACGCGCGAGATCAGGTGGCTGGTGAGAAAGCTGCCGAGCCACACGCCCGACACCAAAATGGCCAGGTAGATACCCGCCTCGTGCGCGGGCCGGTGCAACTGGTCAACGAAGATGAAAGGCGCCGACGCAATGAAGGCGTACATCGACGTGGTGGCGCAGCCGCCGCCCACCGAAAAGCCCAGGAACGCCGGCGAGGCCAGCAGGCGCTTGTAGTTGCGCGCCAGGTCGCGCGCGTTCACGGCGGCGCCGGGCGCGCCCGTCTCGGGCAGCATGCGCCAGGTGAACAGGAAGCCGACCACGCCGAGCGCGAACAGCGCATGGAAGATCGAGCGCCAGCCCAGCGCGGTGGCCAATGCGCCGCCGATGAGCGGCGCCAGGCTCGGGCCGATGGTGACCATGAGGTTCATCAGCGCGAGGCGGCGCGTGGCCTCCTGCGGCTCGGCCGTGTCGCGCACGATGCTGCGGCCCAGCACGAGGCCGGCGCAACCGCCGATGGCCTGGAACAGCCGCGCGGTGATGAGCGCATGCACTTCGGGCGCGAGCGCGGCGGCAAGCCCCGCCACACAGTAGATGGCGAGGCCGCACAGCAGCACGGGGCGCCGCCCGAAGCGGTCGGCCAGCGGGCCGTACACCAGCTGCCCCACGGCCAGCCCGAAGATGTAGAGGCTCACCGTCATCTGCATGGCGCCGATGCCGGCGCCCAGGTTCGCGGCGGCAATGGGCAGCGCGGGCACGAAGATGTGCATGGCCAGCGTGCCGCTGAAGGTCACCAGCGCAAGCAGCCACAGCGGCGCGTGGGGCCGGCGTGCGGGCGCGGCGGTGTGCTCGGTCATTGCTTGGCGGTGGTGGCGGGGGCCGCGCCTTGCGCGAGGCTGGCGTTGTTGTCGTCCGGCTCCCAGCCGCCGCCCAGCGCCATGAAAAGCACCACCTGGTCGTCGGACAGCTGCGCCTCGCTGGCCGCGAGCGCGGCTTCGCTGGCGGCCAGCGCGCGCTCGGCGTCGAGCGCGTCGAGGTAGGCGGTGCGGCCGTTCTGGTAGAGCTGGCGCGCCTGCGCGGCGACCTTCGCGCTCTCGTCGCGCGAGGCCTGCAGCGCGGCGCGGCGGTCGAGTTCGCGGGCGTAGGTGGCAAGCGCGGTTTCGGTTTCGCGCAGCGCGGTGAGCACGGTGCCGTCGAACCTGGCGAGCGCTGCGCGCGTGCCAGCTTCGGCCTGCGCGATGTGCGACTGCACGACGCCGGTGTTCGGCAAGGTCCACGAGATCAGCGGGCCCAGGCTCCACGCGAAGGTGTCCTTGCGGCCGAAGCCGTCGGCGTGGCCGACGGACGAGCCCGACAGGCCCAGCGTGATCTTCGGATAGAGGTCGGCCGTGGCCACGCCGATGCGCGCGGTCGACGCGGCCAGGTTGCGTTCGGCCTGGCGGATGTCGGGCCGGCGGCGCAGCAGCGCGGCGCCGTCGCCCACCGGCAGCGTGCCGGCCACGCGCGGCGCCGCGGTGCAGTCGGCCACCTCGCGCGGAAAGTCTTGCGGCAATGCGCCGGTCAGCGTGGCCAGTCGGTAGAGCGCGCCCTGGCGCTCGGCCTTCAGAGGCGGCAGCGCGGCATTGAGCTGCTGCAGCTGCGCGCGCGCACGGCCCGCGTCGATGGCGCCGGCGCGGCCCGCGCGCTGCAGGCGGTCGGTGACGTTCACCGCGTCCTGCTGCAGCGACACCGACTTCTGCGCGATCTGCAGGCGCAGACCCGTCGAGCAGGCTTCGGCATAGGCGCGCGCGGTGCCGGCGGCGACGTTCACGCGCACGAGGTCGAGCGCGGCCTCGGCCGATTGCGTGCTGGCCTGCGAGGCCTCGATGGCGCGGCGGATCTGGCCGAACAGGTCGACCTGGTAGGACAGCGAGGCACCCGCGCTGTAGTTGAAGGTGCTCGGCGGCTCGTAGCCCTTCTGCAGCAGCGACAGGCCCGACACGTGGCCGAACGACGGCCCGCCGTTCACGCCGATGGTGGGGTACCTGGCGCCGGCCACTTCGTCTTCGATGGCGCGTTCGCGCTCGAGGTTGGCCACGGCCTGGCGCAGGTCGGTGTTGTGCGCGAGCGCCTGCTCGACGAGCTTGTCGAGCAGCGGGTCGTGGTACAGGCGCCACCAGTGCGGGGGCAGCGGCGCGGCATTGGCGGGCGCCTCGGCGAAGGGCTTTCCGGCGGCGGCCTGGCTGGCAAGCGCTTCGGGCGGCTGCTTGTAGTCGGGGCCGACCGCCGCGCAGGCCGCGAGCGCGGCGGCTGCGGCCAGCGATGCAAGGCGGAACGCGAAGCGGGTCATGTCGTTCATCCCTTCTGCGGCGTGGCCGCTGCGGCGCTTTGCGCCGGCTTGTTCTCCAGTACCTGCACCGTCACGGTCTGGCCCGCGACGAGGCGCGCGCCCTGCGGCAGCGGGTCGAGCTTGATGCGCACCGGAATGCGCTGCGCGAGACGCACCCAGTTGAAGGTCGGGTTCACGCTGGGCAGCAGGTTGGCGCTGGTGGAGCGGTCGTGGTCGGCAATGCCGGCGGCCACGCTGTCGACCGCGCCCTGGAGCACCGCGCCGCCGCCCATGGGCGTGACGCGCACGCGGTCGCCCAGGTGGATGCGCGGCAGCTTGGTTTCCTCGAAATAGCCTTCGACATAGAACGACTGCGCATCGACCAGCGCCAGCACCGGGCGGCCCGCCGCGGCGTAGCTGCCCTGGCGCAGGTCCAGGTTGGTGACCAGGCCGTCGGTGGGCGCGCGCACTTCGGCGCGCTGCAGGTTCAGGCGGGCCGAGTCGAGCGCCACTTCGGCCTGCGCGACGGCGGCCTGCATCTGCTCGACGCGCGAGCGGGTCTGTTCGCGCGACTCCTTCGACACCAGGTCGTCGAGGCCGGCATTGCGCGTGTTCTCGCGCTGCACCTGCGCGCTCATGGCGCGCTGCGCGGAAAGCGCGGCCTGGGCCTGGCGCACGGCGAGGTCGTAGCGCGCACGGTCCACCTCGAACAGCAGCGTGCCGGCGGCCACGGACTGGTTGTCGCGAATGGGCACGGCCGTGACGAGGCCCGACACGTCGGGCGCGATCTGCACGACGTTGGCGCGCACGCGGCCGTCGCGCGTCCACGGCGCGAGCTCGTAGTGGTCCCACAGGCGCAGGCCGGCCGACACGGCGGCGGCCACCACCACCACGGTCAGGAGAACACGCCCGAGGCGCTGGGCCCAGGGGTTGTCGGAGGAAGGACTGGCTTTCATGGGAATCCCGGTAATTTATTTATTGGAAGTAGGAGGTCGCGCGGCTCAGCGCGTAGAGCAGCAGCAGGTACAGCGCCATGTCGAACAGCGCCGGGTGCCACACCCAGCGGTAGGCGCCGGTGGCCGCGAGCAGGCGGCGCACGGCCCACAGGGCCAGCAGCGCGCCGAGGGCCAGCACCATGATCCAGGGCAGGTACAGGCCGTAGAAACTGGCTTCGCCGATCATGCGGAAGCTCCTTGAATGGGTGCCGCGCCGGCCCGCATGGGCGGCGCGTCGGGGAACAGGTTGCGGCGCAGGCCGACCAGCGCGGTGACGGCCGAGCGCGAGGCCGCGGAAGAAGCCGTGTCGCGCGCGGCGAGCACGGCGGCCAGCGCCTCGTCGATCTGCGGCAGCAAGTCGGCCGGGCGCGGGTTCATGCGGCCTTCGCCGCGCTGGCGGAAAAAGCGTGCGATGCCGCCCAGCAGCGCGGCCGAGGTGGCCAGTGGCAACTGCGCGCGCACGCGCTGCAACACGGCGATGTCGGCGCCCATGCGCAGGTCACGCAGCGCGTCGTTGGCGGCCACGCCCTCGACGGTGCCGCCGGCCTGCGCGATGCGCGGCGCGAGCAGGCCGATGCGGTCGAGCATGCGCACGGCGTAGGCGTCGCTTTGCGCGTACTGCGGCTGCGAGCTGGCGGCCATGTCGCCCAGTTCGCGCCAGGTGGCGCGCTGGATGCGCCGCGCGCTCCAGTCGGCGCCGACCGAACGCACGAGCCGCGTCACGCGCGCCGCGACGACCACGCCGACGACCTGGCCGATCATGCTGTTGATGAAGCTCACGAGGTCGGAGCTGGCGGTGTCGTGCAGCGCGAGCGTGCCGGCCACGCCGAAGATCATGGCCATGGCCGGCATGAAGTGCGTGGGGCGCGGCAGGTAGAAACCCAGCACCAGGAACAGCGGCGCGCAGATGAGCACCAGCATGCCGAAGTCCTGCACCGTGGGCATGAGCACCAGCACGTAGAGCGCGGAAATCGGAATGGACCACAGCGTCCACTTCAGGAAGCCGTGGATCGCGGGCACGGGGTCGTCCATGGTCGCGAAGAAGCAGCAGAAGACGGCGGCCATCATGGTCGCGGCCGAGCCCATGGGCCAGCCCGTGAGGATCCAGAACGCGCCGCACAGGCAGATGGCGATGACGGCGGCCAGCGCCGACAGCAGCGCCATGCCGTAGTCGCGGTGCAACACGCGGCTGCCCAGCGCGGCGGTGCGGCGCAGCGGCGCGGCGCCCTTGAGGCCTTCGTCGATGTCCTGGCGCAGTTGGGCGCAGGCGGTCCAGCCGTCGACGAGTTCTTCGAGGCGGCCGGCCAGGCCGATGCGCAGGGCGCGGCCCCAGGCGGTCGTCGGCGCTTGCTGTTGTTGTTGCGCCTCGTGCAGCGTGCCGATGGAACGGCGCAGCGCCTGCAGGCGTTCGGCGCGGCTCGGCATATCGCCGGCCGGCTCGGCCTCTTCGCGCAGCCACTGCGCGGCCTGGGCGAGCACGGCGGTCACGTCGGGCGCGAGCCGGCCTTCGGCCTGCACCAGCGCCTGCAGCCGGTCTTCGACGGCGGACAGCGCGGGCGTGAGCGCGGCCACGCGGTCCTGCATGGCGCGGATGGCGCCGGCGGTCCAGCGCAGGTGCGTGGTGTCGAAGGGCACGTGGGTGGAGAGCAGGCGCAGCTGCGTGATGTCGCCGGCCAGGCGGCGGCGGTCGTCGTCGAGGCGCCCGGGGGTGGCGTCGCCCGTGCGGCCGGCCGGTTGCAGCAGGTCGCCGAGCCACTTGCGCGCGTCGAGCAAGGTGCGGTCGAGCAGGCCCAGCACGGTCGACGCGAGCCCCGCGGGCAGCACGAGGCTGTGGACCAGCGTGGCGCAGAAGATGCCCAGGCCGATTTCTTCGACGCGCGCCACGGCGGTGTCGAACAGCGCAAGCGGCGTCTGCACCGACGGAAAGCCGATCAGCGCCGCCGTGTAGCCCGCGAGCATGAACACGTACGAGCGCGGCGTGCGGTCGAGCAGCGAAATGCACAGGCACAGGCCGACCCACAGCGCGAGCACCAGCGTGAGCAGCTCCGGCGCGTTCGACAGCGCGGGCACCAGCAGCACGGTGGCGGTGCTGCCGATCAGCGTGCCGCAGAAGCGGTACACCGCCTTCGAGCGCACGGCACCGGCCAGCGGGTGCGCAACGACGTAGGTGGTCATGAGTGCCCAGAACGGGCGCGGCAGGCCGGCGCGGCTGGCCAGGTACATCGCCAGCATGGCGGCGGCAAAGCTCTTGCCGGAAAACAGAAGCTCCGCGCGGCTGAAGCGCGGAAGAGAGAAGCCGGCCATTTACTTGCGGCCTTCCTGTGCGTGTGCGTGTGCGTGCGGCTGTGGCGCGGGCGGCATCAGGACGGGGCGGCCCAGGCGCTCCTCGAGCACGGCGAACACGCGCTCGCAGGCGGCGATGTCTTCGTCGGGCACGCCCTCGAACAGCGCGGCGCGCATCAGGTTCAGCGCGCCTTCGATGGGCGCGCACGCGGCCTTGCCGGCTTCGGTCAGGTGCAGGGTCTTGGCGCGGCGGTCGGCCGGGTCTTCGCGGCGCTCGACGAACCCGGCCTCCACCAGCTGGTCGAGCGAGCGCACCAGCGACGGGCCTTCGATGCCCAGCGCCTCGGCCAGCACGCCCTGGCGCACCTCGCCGTTCATGCGGCCCAGCATCACGATCGGCCAGGCCAGCGTTTGCGACACGCCGACGTGCGCCACCGATTTGTCGGCCGCGGCGCGGTAGCCGCGCTGCAGCACCGACAGCGACATGCCGAGCCGCATCAGCGCGTATTCGCGCGCCTGGGGGGAAAGGGCCGGGTCGGTCACGATAGCTGCCTATTAATTAGCATGCTATCTATTGTACGGGTAACTACCAATCCGTGCAGGCGGCGACGCGGCGGCCCGCCTTCAAGGCCCCGGGGCCCTGAACGCGAAAAACAAAAAAGGGGAAAGAAAAGTGTGAAGCCCGCCGATAAGCCGGATTCTGTGCATCGAAGGCCTCTTGCGAAACCTTCGACGTGACCGCCATTACTCTGGGCCGTTTGTCGCCAAACGGCTCGGTGCCACCTACCCGCCAGCTCAGCGGAACCACCTCAATACTGGCCTACTTGGTGTTGCTGCGCGCAGAGATTGCCCGTTTCACCCGAACTGAATCGGCTCGTCTCTGTTGCTCTGATCCTCACCTCACGGTGGAGAGTCGTTAACTCCTGCGCTGTCCTGTGCAGTCCGGACGTTCCTCCAGTGCGCTCTTTCGAGACTTGCACCAGCGGCGGTCTGGCGTGCTTCACGAGGTGGATTATCGCCTCATGAACGCAGCAAGCCGGGCAGCGGCTGCGAGAACGTGCCGCCGGGCACCGTCGGGAACAGCGCTTTGGCGACCCGCGCGGGCTCGACGCCGAAGCATTCGCCCGTTGCCGTGGCAATGACGGCCGACAGGCTGGTGGTCGGCCGCAGGTCGCGCCCTTCGTACAGCGCATTGGCCGCCAGGCCGGGCCAGTCGCCGAGCACGCGGCCGCCCTGCACCGCGCCGCCCAGCAGCATGGCGACCGAGCCGGTGCCGTGGTCGGTGCCGCCGGTGCCGTTGGCGGCGGCGGTGCGGCCGAACTCGGTGGCCACCAGCACCACGGTCTGCGCCCAGGTGTCGCCCATGCCCTCTTTCAGCGCGGCCAGCAGCGCATCGAGCGACTTGAGCTGGTTGGCCATGCGCGGCGTCTGCGCGCTGTGCGTGTCCCAGCCGCCGGTTTCGAGCATCGCGATGCGCGGCCCCGCGGGCTGCATCAGAAAGCGCGCCGCCAGCTTGCCCAGCTCGGCCGGGCTCTGCCGCGTCGCCGGCCCGGCCATGCCGCGCGCCTCCATGGCCGACGACCACATGGCTTCGAGCTGCGGGTCTTGCGCATAGAGCTGCTCAAAGCGCTGCAGCATGTCGTCGGTCGTGCGCGCCGACGCGGCGGGCGCATAGGAGCTCACCTCCGCCGGGCCGCGCAGCGCCAGCGGCACGGTGCTGCTGATGGCAATGGCTTCGGGCCCGTGCCGGGGCAGCAGCGCCACCAGCCGGTTGAGCCAGCCGTCCTTCAGCTGATACGGCGCGATGCCGCCCGACTCGAGCACGTTCTGCCCGTCGAAGTGCGAGCGGTCGCGGTACGGCGAGGCCACGGCGTGAATGAACAGCGCCTCTTTCGCGGTGTAGAGCCCGGCCGTTTGCACCAGCGAAGGGTGCAGCGCGAAGGTGCCGTCGAGCCGCGTGGCCGCCGAGGTGGCCGACGCATCGACCGCCAACGCGCCGCGCAGCCGCGCATAGCCGGGGTCGGCATACGGCACGAGGGTCTCGAGCCCGTCGGCCGCGCCGCGCTGGATGATGAAGACGAAGCGGCGGTCGGTGGCGGCGCTGGCCAGCACCATGCGCGGCGCCACCAGCAGCCCCGCCGTGGCCAGCGCGCCGGCCTGCAGGAAGCCGCGGCGCGAGGGCGCATGCATCGCGTGGGTCGTGCGTGAAGAAGTCATCGGTTCATCTCCTGAGGAATTCGGGCGAGGCCAGCAGCAGGGCCAGCGCGGCTTCGGGGCTTTCGGCACGCGCCACGGCGGTGGCCGTGGCCTCGCCGAGCCCGCCGGGCAGCAGGCGTGGGCCGAGCGCGCGCGCATCGATCGGCCCGGCCTTGGCGGCCAGGCGCTGCGCCGTCTCGACGCGGCGCATCAGCGCGTCGGGCGCGAGCCAGCTTTCGGCCACGTCGTCGTAGCCCGCGGGCGAGCCGGGGCGCCAGACGGCTTGGCCGGCCTGCGCGAGCAGCGGGGCCATCTGCTCGCCGCCGGTGTCGCGCCAGCCCAGCCCGCGCAGCGACGACACGGCCCACTCCCACGGCGTCTTGAACTTGGGCGGCGGCGCGTTCCAGGCTTCGCTGGATTCGATCAGCGCGCGGTACACCGTCGGCAGGTCGCCCCCGCTGCGCTGGAACGCGTTCGACAGCCGCGCCACCACCGCTTCGGGCGGTGTGTCGCCGACGAAGTGCCGCGCCAGCTTCTGCGCGATGTGGCGCGCGGTGGCCGGCTGCACGGTCAGATGGTGCAGCACGGCGGCGGCCTGTGCCTCGCCGGCCTGCTCGTAGCGCTGCCCCAGCACCTGGCGCGCGCCGGGCTCGTGCATGGCCGGCCGAAAGACGAAGGCGCCGGGCGTGCCACCGCCCTTGCGCGGCACGCCGGGCACGCCCGTGACGCTCCAGCCCGTGAGCGCGCGCGCGAACTCGGTCACGTCCTGCTGGTCGTAACCGGCGCGCACGCCCAGCGTGTGCAGCTCCATGATCTCGCGCGCCAGGTTTTCATTGAGGCCGCGCGGGCGCGCCGCGCGCATCGCGGCTTCGCTGTCGGCGCCCATGGAGCGCGCCTGGTCGAGAAACAGCAGCATCGCCGGATGGCGCTCCACCGCCAGCAGCATGTCCTCGAAGCGGCCGAAGACGTGCGGGCGGATCGCCTCGGCCTCGAAGGCGCCCGCGAGCACGCCCAGCGGCATCTTGTCGACCGACACGGCGAAGTGGTTCGACCAGAAATGCACCAGCCGCTCGGCCATGGGCGCGGGCGTGACCAGCGCGGCCTGCACGCGCGCATTCACCGCCGCGCGGTAGGTGTCCTGCACCTGCCCGCGCAGTTTCTTGCGCAGGTCTTGCGCGTTGCCGGCGCCGGCCTGGCGCACTTCTTTCTGGGCGTCGACGTAGCCGTCGATCAGCGTGGCGCTCGACGGCAGCGCGGACCACGCGGGCGGCGCCGGTTCGTAGCGCGCGAACTGGTCGAGCAGCCAGCGGCGCGGATCGCCCGTGGGCAAGGGCTCGTCGGGGCGTGCGCCGAGGCCGAAGCGGTTCACCGCGACGGCGACCTGGGACATCTCTGATGCGGCCATGCAGTCTTCTCCGTTGTGAGAGGCGGGGCGCGTGCTCGCCCCTGTGCCTGTTGAACGGTGCCGGCGCCAAAACCCGTCGCGGGTGGGCCGGCCGCCTACGGTTTTTTAGGCTTGGGCGTGGCGGTCGACGGCGCCAGGGGGCTGCGGGTCAGGCCGCGCGCCAGCGTCTCGCGGTCTTCGGGCGACAGGCTCTCGGCGAAGTCGACCACGCTGGCCTCGATGCGCGCGCGCACCGCGATGTCGGCGCTGCGCGTGGCGGCCAGCGCGGCGGCCAGCGCGTCGCGGTCGAAGGTGGGCGCGGCGATCTGCCGCAGCACTTCCTTGCGGCCCGCCTGCGCGGCCTGGATCGACGGTGCGACCTCGCGCCGCGCGACGCGCACGCCGGCCAGGAAGGTGCGCCGCTGCTCGGCGCTCAGGCCGTCGGCGGCAAAGCGCAGGCCGCGCGGCTGGTGCGCGGCGGCGGCGACGGCCGCGGCGCGCTCGGTCGACCACCAGTGCCAGCCGCCGCCCGCGATGGCGCAGACCAGAAACAGGTTCAGCGCCAGCGATGCCAGCAGCCAGCGCCTTGGCTTGGCTTGTTCGTTCATTCCTGGCTCCAGTCTGAATAAAGTTCGGTGAAGGCCGAGCCGTGCACGGGCCACTCGCCGGTGTCGGGCGGGGCGATGTACTTCAGCGCGATCGACACCGCGAACGCGCCGGCCAGCGAGCCCGCGAGCCCCGCGCCGGCCAGCCCCGCCACGGGCCACAGCGCATGCCAGCGCGAGCGCAGCCGCGTCCAGGCGCTGCCGCCCCTGGCAGGCAGGGCCTTCGGCGCGGGCGCCGCCGCCAGGATGCGCGCGGCCAGCGCGTCGCCCGGTGCCGGCACGGCATAGGCGTCGAGCCAGCCGTCGAGCTCGGTGGACGCGTCCAGCGCGGGGCCGAGGCCGGCTTCGGCCAGCGCCAGCGCGGCCTGGCGCTCGGCTTCGGGCCAGCGGCGCGGGTCGCTGCCGTAGCTGTCGAGCAGTTCGGTGAATCGCTCAGGGGTCATGGCTTTTCGTTCCTTAAGTCGCCGCCCGGTTGCAGTTGCGCGCGCAGGGCACGGCGCGCACGCGAGAGCAGGCTTTCGAGGGCTTCGACTGTGACGCCCATCACGGTCGCGGCCTCCTGGTTGGACAGTTCCTGGTAGTACTGCAGCACCAGGGCTTCGCGTTGCCGCGTCGGCAGGGCCTTCAGAGCGGCCGCCAGTCTTGCGCCGCGCTGCGCGGCCTGCAAGGCCTCGTCGGGCGCCGGGCCGGGGTCGGGCGCGTCGTCCAGGGCGTCGTCCGTGGCCTCGTCGTGCCGGCTTCGCAGCCGGTCGTAGCACAGGTTCATCGCCACCCGGTGCAGCCAGGTGTCGAAGCGGGCCTGCCCGGGCTGCCAGTCGGCGGCCTGCTTCCACACGCGCAGGAAGACCTCTTGCGCCACTTCTTCCGCCTCGCTGCGCCGGCCCAGAAAACGCACGCCGAGCGCCACCATCCGCGGCAGCTTGCGCGCGACCATCTCCCGCATCGCCTGCGGCTCGCCGCGCCCCACGCGCACGAGCAGCGCGTCGTCGGAGTCAGAGGAGTCTGTTGTCAATGGCCACCATCGCTGCTGTCGCGCCTTCGCAATGCCCCGGACCGGGGTTCCAGGGCATTAAACGGCGGTGGCGCGGAAATCCGTCGCGGGTATTTCTGGCGACGCGCTCAGCCGGCAATGCCGCAGAACTCGCGCCGGTACTGCTCGGGCGTGGTGCCGGCCTCGCGCTGGAACATGGCGATGAAGGCCGACGCGGTGCTGTAGCCCAGGTCGAACGCGATTTCCTGCACCGTGTGGCCGGCCTCCAGCGCGTCGATGGCGCGCAGGAAGCGCAGCCGCTGGCGCCAGTCGCCGAAGGACATGCCCAGCTCGCGCTGGCACTGCCGCGCCAGCGTGCGCTCGGTCATGTGCACGCGGCTGGCCCATTCGGCCAGCGAGCGGTGGTCGCCGGGCTCGGCCTGCAGCGCGTCGAGCACGCCCCCAAGCGCGGGCGACGCGGCCGCCGGCAGGTAGCAGCGCTGCACTTCGGCCAGCGCGAGCTGGTCGACCACCACATGCGCCAGCCGCAGGTCGGCCTCGGTCTGCGGCACGTGCAGGTCGCGCGCGGCAAAGTCGGCCAGCACGCTCTTGATGATCGGGCTGATGCGCACGGTGCAGGGCTCGGCGGGCAGGCGCTCGCACAGATCGCGCGCGATGTAGATCGAGCGGTAGACGATGGCGTGGCGCAGCGTGCAGCTGTGCACCACCTTCGGCGGGATCCACACCGCGTACTGCGGCGGCGAAAGAAAGCGCAGGCCCTCGGTGTCCATCTGCATGGTGCCGTGGGCGGCGTAGTTCAGGTGGCCCCAGGTGTGGCTGTGCGGCGCGGCATGCGTGTCGGCGCCGATGTCGTCGTAGCGGAAATAGAAAGGGCCCGCCATGCCCTCCACGTCCTGGATGGCGAGCAAGCGCAGCCTGTCGGCCATGTTCCCGGCTCCTTCCGAAGAGAAAGCGTCCGGATCGACGGACTGAATGTCCTGATCGAGCTATATGCCGCAGGACGGACGACCCGATGATAGCCCCGCACTCTCAAGAAAGCCCCCTGTCATGTGGCAATACGCCTTCCCCCTGCTCGCCGTGGTCATCTGGTCGGGCAACACCGTCGTCAGCAAGATGGCGGCCGGCACCATCGCGCCGGCCGAGATCAGCTTCTACCGCTGGCTGCTGGCCGCCCTGCTCTTCACGCCGCTGGCGCTGCGGCCGGTGCTGCGCAACTGGCCGGCCATTCGCCCGCAGCTGGGCCGCATCGCGGTGCTCGGCCTGTTGGGCATGGTGGTCTACCAGAGCCTGGCCTACTACGCGGCCTACCTGACCACGGCCACGCACATGGGCATCATCGGCTCGCTCACGCCGATGATGGTGCTGGCGCTGTCGATCCTGCTGCTGGGCCAGCGGCTCACGGCGGGCGCGGTGGCGGGCTCGCTGGTGTCGATCGTCGGGGTGCTGGTGGTGGTGTCGTCGGGCGACCTGGGCACACTGCTGAAAAGCGGCGCCAACATGGGCGACGGGCTCATGCTGCTGGCCATGCTGGCCTATGCCATCTACGTGATCCTGCTCAAGCGCTGGGGCATGAAGGGCGTGCCCGCGCTGCAGTTGCTCTACCTGCAGATCGTGGTGGCCGTGGTCGCGCTGCTGCCGCTGTACCTGCTCACGCCCAGGGTGGGCCTGTCGGCCGCGAACCTGCCGCTCGTGGCCTTCGCGGGGCTGGGCGCGTCGATGCTCGCGCCGCTGGTGTGGATGCACACGGTGACGCACATCGGCCCGAGCCGCGCGAGCATGTTCTTCAACCTGATTCCGCTGTTCACCGCGCTGATCGCGGCGGTGGTCATCGGCGAATCGCTGGCGGCGTACCACGCGGTCGGCGGCGTGCTGACGGTGGCGGGCGTGCTGCTGGCGGAGCTGTGGAAGGCGCCGCTGGGGCGCCGCCGGGTGCTGGTGGGCTGATCAGGGCGTTCAAGGGGCCGTGGCCGAGAACACCTCGATCGCGATCACCTTCGACACCGAGCGCCCCTGCTTCACCTCGCCCGGCACGATCAGCCGCGCGAAACCGTCGCTCGTCAGGTCGACGCTGTTGGCCTGGTACGCGATCATCGCGGCTTTGTTGCCGAAGCCCGGGTCGATCTCGCCCAGCGACAGCGTGGCCCGGTAGCCGTCGCTGCCGGTGACCACGGCGTACATGCCGAGCGTCGCGTTCTTCGGCGTGGTCGGCAGGCCCAGGCCGCTGAGCAGCGTGAAGAGGTTGACGCCGCGGTACACGTTGGCGCCAATGGTCAGGTCCGGCGCCGCGAGCATGCCCTTGAGGTCCGCGGCGTTGAAGCTCCTCGGCCCGGTCACCTTGCCCGACACGGCGAACGACGCCGACGGCGCGCCGCCGGTGCCCGCCGCCGTCGCGGGCGCGGCCACGACGTCGAGCCGCGTGAGGTTCGACACGTAGCGCCCGCCCTTCACGTCGCCCGGCGCGATCACGCGGAAGGGCCCGTCGGTGGTGCCCAGCGGCGCCGAAACGCCCGCCGTGGTCTCGGCATAGGCCACGGTGGCGGCCTTGTTGCCGAAGTCGGGGTTCAGCTCGCCGAGCGCGAACACCACCTTGTAGCCGTCGGCGCCGGTGGCCAGCAGGTAGCGGCTGAGCACGTCGTTCTTGACCGCGCCGTCGACCTGGATGCCGGCATCGCCCAGCAGCGACCAGAGGTTGGCGCCGGTGTAGGTGTGCGTCTGCGGCCCGCTGCCGCTGGAGAAGCTGTAGGTGGCGGTGACCGGCGCGCGCGCCGCGAGGTCGGCCTGGGTGAAGGCCGCCGGCCGGTCGACGGCCCCGCCCAGTTGCACGGCCGGTGCCGGCGGCGGTGGTGGTGGTGGTGGTGGCGGCGCGGGAACCGGCGCGGGCGCCGGCACGAGCGGCACGAACACCCCGCCGCCGTCGCCGCCCCCACCGCACCCCGCGAGCAGCAACGCCGCGACGCCCGAAACCACACCCGTTGACCAACGCATGACAGAAGTCTCCTTGTTCGATGTATTCGCTGCGGCACAGCGGCGGTCGCGCGAGCCGCTGTAACCCGGCGGCCCGTTCGCCCGAACTACCAGGCGCGACACAGCCATCGGCCGGCCGGCCGCCCTCTTACGGCCAACCGGCGAATGTACATCGCTGTATTTGCACGAATATATCGAAAACGATATTCCGCCCACCATCGAACGAAGGCATGTCATGACGCACAACACCGGACGCCGCTTCGCCATTGCCGCCGGCACCTCGACCCTGGGGCTGGCCATCGCCAACGCCATGGGCTGGTTCTCGCGGCCCGCGCAGGCGGCCGAGAACGAGAAGTTCGAGGTCACGCACACCGAGGCCGAGTGGCGCAAGCTGCTCGACGCCAACCAGTTCTCGGTGCTGCGCCAGGAAGGCACCGAGCGGCCCTACACCAGCCCGCTGAACGACGAGCACCGCGCGGGCCGCTTCAGCTGCGCGGGCTGCGCGCTGGAGCTGTTCTCGTCGAAGACCAAGTTCGACAGCCGCACCGGCTGGCCCAGCTTCTGGCAGCCGCTGGACAAGGCCGTGGGCGAGCACAAGGACCGCTCGTTCGGCATGACCCGCACCGAGGTGCACTGCAGCCGCTGCGGCGGCCACCTGGGCCACGTGTTCGACGACGGCCCCAGGCCCACCGGGCTGCGCTACTGCATGAACGGCGTGGCGATGAAGTTCGCGCCGGGCGCCGCCTAGGCGCCCTGCACGCCCTGGTCCCCTGACGCCGCCCGCCGGAAGCGCCCCGGCGTGACGCCCGCATGCCGCGTGAACGCGCGGTTGAACGCGGCCTCCGAGCGATAACCCACCGCCTCGCCCACGCTGGCCGTGTCCTGCCCGCCTTGCGCCAGCAGCCGCGACGCCAGTTCCATGCGCAGCGTGGTCAGCAGCTCCAGCGGGCCGGTGCCCACGCGCCGCGCGAACTCGCGCGCGAAGGTGGCGCGCGACAGGTGGCAGCGGTCGGCCAGCGAGGCCACCGTCCATGCCTTCCCGGGATGCTGCAACATGGCTTGCAGGCCGGCCGCCAGCCGCGGGCTGGCCATGAGGCCGAGCACGCCCGACAGCGCGGGCCGCGTCTCCAGGTACGCGCGCACCGCGAGCGTGAACAGCGTGCCCGACAGCTGCGCCACGATGGCCGCCGCGCCGGGGCGCTGCTGCTCGATCTCGTGCGCCATGAGCCGCACCAGCCCTTCGAGCCACACGTACTCGGGGTGCTGCGCGAACGGGATCACCATGGGCTCGGGCAGCGCCTCGAGCAGCATGCTGCGGCGCCGGCCGGGAAACTCGAACTCGCCGCAGAGGATGTCGGTGTCGGCCTTGCCGGGGCGCGGCAGGTTCGTCTTCAGGTCGAGCAGCTCGCCCGGCTTCAGGCGGATGGCGCGCCCCTCCCCTTCGAGCCCCGCCGTGCGCAGCACATGCGCCGAGCCGCGCGGCAGGATCACGAGGCTGCCCTCTTCCAGAGGCACCAGCGTGCGGCTTTCGGGCAGCCACAGCTCGCAGCGCCCGCGCAGCAGGATATGGAACGGCGCGCGCCACGGGCCGATGGGGTCGTGCGGCGCGGCCCAGTCCTGCCCGAACAGGCAGCGCAGGTCCATGCGGCCGCGCGGGTCGAGCCATCGGACGAGTTCGCTCAAGGGGTCCATGCGTGAGACGTTGGAGCAATTTATGCAGACATTCTGGCATTCAAAACCGCATCGCGCCGGCCTAAAGTTCATTCACCCGATGATTTCCACGAGGTGAACCGAATGACTGCTTCTCCATCCGACCGCACACCGATTCCCGCTTCCTTCTTCGGCATCGCCGTGGGCGTGCTGGCGCTGGGCAATGCCTGGCGCGTGGCCGCGCCGCTGTGGCAGCTGCCGCAGGACATTGCCCGTTTCGTGACCTGGAGCGGCATTGCCGTGTGGCTCGCGGTGCTGGCGCTGTACGCGCACAAGTGGCTGCGCCACGGCGCCGACGCGCGCGCCGAGATGGCCCACCCGGTGCAATCGTCGTTCACCGCCCTGGGCCCCGTGGCCAGCATGCTCGCGGCGATGGCGCTGCTGCCGTATTCGCGGCCGCTGGCGCTGGCCGTGTTCGCGCTGGCGGTCACCGGGCAGCTCGCGCTCGGCCTCTGGCTCTACGGCCGCATGTGGCAAGGCGGGCGCAAGCCCGAGCTGGTGACGCCGGCCGCCTACCTGCCGGCCGTGGCGCAGAACTTCGTGGCCGGCACCGCCGCCGCCGCCTTCGGCTGGCCGCACCTGGGCATGCTGTTCTTCGGCGCGGGGCTGTTCTCGTGGCTCGCGCTCGAATCGCTGATCCTGGGCCGCGCGGCCACGCAGGAGCCGCTGCCCGACGCGCAGCGCCCGCTGCTGGGCATCCAGCTCGCACCGGCCGTGGTGGGCGGCGTCACCTACATGAGCCTGAACGGCGGCGTGCCCGACTTGTTCGCGCAGATCCTGCTGGGCTACGGCCTGTACCAGGGGCTGCTGCTCCTGCGCCTGCTGCCGTGGATCGCGCGGCAGCCCTTCGCGCCCTCGTACTGGGCCTTCAGCTTCGGCGTGGCCGCGCTGCCCGCGCTGGCCATGCGCCTGCTCGCGGCCGGCGCGACGGGCCCGGTCGAATGGCTCGCCCCGGCGCTGTTCGTGGCGGCCAACGTGCTCATCGGCCTGCTGGTGCTCAAGACCCTCGGCCTGCTGCTGCAAGGGCGCCTGTTGCCCGCCGCAACACCCTCGCGCTGAAAGCGCCACGGGCTGGTCTCACAATGCGCGCTGTCCGTCCGACAAACGCATCGATCCAAGGAGATTCCATGAAGGCCCAGAACATCCTCCAGACCATCGGCAACACGCCGCACATTCGCATCAACCGCCTGTTCGGCAATGCGAAGCAGCAGGTCTGGGTCAAGTCGGAGCGCGCCAACCCCGGCGGCTCCATCAAGGACCGCATCGCGCTCGCGATGGTCGAAGACGCCGAGAAGAGCGGCGCGCTGAAGCCCGGCGGCACCATCGTCGAGCCGACCTCGGGCAACACCGGCATCGGGCTGGCCATGGTGGCGGCCGTCAAGGGCTACAAGCTGATCCTGGTGATGCCCGACAGCATGTCGGTCGAGCGCCGCCGCCTGATGCTGGCCTACGGCGCCAGCTTCGACCTGACGCCGCGCGCCGGCGGCATGAAGGCCTCCATTGCCCGCGCCGAGGAAATCGTGGCCGGCACGCCCGGCGCGTGGATGCCGCAGCAGTTCAACAACCCCGCCAACGTCGACGTGCACGTGCGCACCACGGCCGAGGAAATCGCGGCCGACTTTCCGGACGGCGTCGACGTGATCATCACCGGCGTGGGCACGGGCGGCCACATCACCGGCGTGGCGAAGGTGCTCAAGAAGAAGTGGCCCAAGCTGCAGGTGTTCGCGGTGGAGCCGGTGGCCTCACCCGTGATCTCCGGCGGCGCGCCGGCGCCGCACCCCATTCAGGGCATCGGCGCGGGCTTCATTCCGAAGAACCTCGACACCTCGCTGCTCGACGGCGTGCTGCAGGTCGACGCCGAGCCGGCGCGCGAAATGGCGCGCCGCTGCGCGGTCGAGGAAGGCATGCTGGTCGGCATTTCGTCGGGCGCCACGCTCGCGGCCATCGCGCAGAAACTGCCATCGCTGGCGCCCGACGCGGTGGTGCTGGGCTTCAACTACGACACCGGCGAGCGCTACCTGTCGGTCGAGGGCTTCCTGCCCGCCTGATCCAGCTATCGCTTTCATAGCGCCTTCGGCGCTTAAAATGCGCGGTCTGCTTGATAACCACAAGCCACCACGACATGCTGAGAATCTCCGAACTCAAACTTCCGCTCGACCACGCGCCCGAGGCGCTGGCCGCACTGATCGCCAGAACGCTCGACGTTCCGCTCGACGCGATCGCCTCCCACACCGTCTACAAGCGCAGCTTCGACGCGCGCAAGGTCGACCTGCTCACGGTCTACATCTGCGACGTGCAACTGGCCGACGCCAAGCTCGAAGCCGCGCTGCTGGCAAAGCATGCCGGCCACCCGCACATCCAGAGCGCCCCCGACATGGTCTACGTGCCGCCGGCCAACGCAGCCGAAGGCACGGCGCGGCCGGTGGTCATCGGCTTCGGCCCCTGCGGCATCTTCGCGGCGCTGATGCTCGCGAAGATGGGCTTTCGGCCCATCGTGCTCGAACGCGGCAAGACCGTGCGCCAGCGCACCCGCGACACCTGGGGCCTGTGGCGCAAGAGCGTGCTCAACCCCGAGTCGAACGTGCAGTTCGGCGAAGGCGGCGCGGGCACCTTCTCCGACGGCAAGCTCTACAGCCAGATCAAGGACCCGCGCTTCCTCGGCCGCAAGGTGATGGAAGAGTTCGTGAAGGCCGGCGCGCCGCCCGAAATCCTTTACGTCGCGCATCCGCACATCGGCACCTTCAAGCTGGTGAAGGTGGTCGAGAACATCCGCGAGCAGATCGTGGCGCTGGGCGGCGAGATCCGCTTCGAGCAGCGCGTGACCGACGTGCACATCGAAGACGGCCACCTGCGCGGCCTCACCGTGCTCGACCAGACGACGGGCCAGCGCAGCGAGCTGCGCGCCGACCACGTCGTGATGGCGCTGGGCCACAGCTCGCGCGACACCTTCGAGATGCTGCACGCACGCGGCGTGCACATCGAGGCCAAGCCCTTCTCGATCGGCTTTCGCGTGGAGCACCCGCAGGGCCTGATCGACCGCGCGCGCTGGGGCCGCCATGCGGGCCACCCGCTGCTGGGCGCGGCCGACTACAAGCTGGTGCACCACGCCAGCAACGGCCGCTCGGTCTACAGCTTCTGCATGTGCCCCGGCGGCACCGTGGTCGCGGCCACCAGCGAGCCGGGCCGCGTGGTCACCAACGGCATGAGCCAGTATTCGCGCAACGAACGCAACGCCAACGCGGGCATCGTGGTGGGAATCGACCCGAAAGACTTTCCGGGCGATGCGCTCGCGGGCATCGCGCTGCAACGCCAGCTCGAGAGCAACGCCTATGTGCTCGGCGGCAGCAACTACCACGCGCCCGGCCAGCTGGTGGGCGACTTCGTGGCGGGCAAGCCCTCGACCGCGCTCGGCAGCGTGACGCCGTCGTACAAGCCCGGCGTGACGCCCACCGACCTGCACCAGGCCCTGCCCGCCTACGCCATCGAGGCCATGCGCGAGGCCTTCCCCGCCTTCGGCCGCAAGATCAAGGGCTTCGACCTGCACGACGCGGTGCTCACCGGCGTGGAAACGCGCACCTCGTCGCCGATTCGCATCACGCGCGGCGACGACTTCCAGAGCCTGAACGTGCGCGGCCTGTACCCGGCCGGCGAAGGCGCGAGCTACGCGGGCGGCATCCTGTCGGCCGGCGTGGACGGCATCAAGGTGGCCGAGGCCGTGGCGCACGCCGTGCTGGCCGAAGCCGAACAGGCCCGAACGGCCAACGCCTGATGCAGTCCGCGACCCCACCGCTGCACTTCGCGCGGCCGACCGTCGGCCAGCTGGGCATTGCCACGCTGGCCATGGCGGCCGTGGTGCTGGCCTCCAACATCCTCGTGCAGTTCGCCATCAACGACTGGCTGACCTGGGGCGCCTTCACCTACCCGGTGGCGTACCTGGTGAGCGACCTGGTCAACCGGCGCTTCGGTCCCGGCATGGCGCGGCGCGTGGCCTGGGTCGGCTTTGCCGTGGCGGTGGCGGTGTCGCTGCTGCTCGCGCCGGCACGCATCGCGGCCGCCTCGGGGCTGGCCTTCATTGCCTCGCAGCTGCTGGACATCGGCATCTTCAACCGGCTGCGCCAGGGCCTGTGGTGGCGCGCGCCGCTGGTGGCCACGGTGATCGCGGCGGTGCTCGACAGCATCGTGTTCTGGGGCATCGCCTTCGCGGGCACCGACGGCCCCTGGCTCACCTGGGCGCTCGGCGACCTCGCGGTGAAGCTGGGCGTGGGCGTGCTGATGCTGCTGCCGTTCCGGCTGCTGATCGGCCGGCAGGCCGCGCGCGCCTCGGCCCTGAGCCACTGAAAGCCACCATGTCCGGCATCGACGACTTCCACTTCTACGAGCCCGCGCAGGGCCACGGCCTGCCGCACGACCCGTTCAACGCGATGGTCGGCCCGCGCCCCATCGGCTGGATCTCGTCGCAGGACGAACACGGCGTGCTCAACCTGGCGCCCTACAGTTTCTTCAACGCCTTCAACTACACGCCGCCGATCGTCGGCTTCGCCAGCATCGGCGCCAAGGACAGCCTGCACAACATCCGCCAGACGCGGGCGTTCGGCTGGAACCTGGCGACCCGGCCGCTGGCCGAGCAGATGAACCGCTCGTGCGCCGCCGTGCCGCCCGAGGTGAACGAGTTCGAGCTCGCGGGCCTCACGCCCGTGGCCTCGCGCAACATCGCCGTGCCGCGCGTGGCCGAAAGCCCCGTGTCCTTCGAATGCAGGCTCACGCAGATCCTGCAGCTGGAGGGCGTGGACGGCGTGCCCGTGCCGACCTGGCTGATCCTGGGCGAAGTGGTGGGCGTGCACATCGCGCGCCACCTGCTGAACAACGGCATCTACGACACCGCGGCGGCGCAGCCCATCCTGCGCGGCGGCGGCCCGGCCGACTACTTCGAGATCAGCCCCGACAATATGTTCAAGATGTTCCGCCCGCGCTGAGCGCGAGCGAGCCTTGTTTTCTTTCCTGACTGCCGTCCACCTGACACACCGATCGATGACCGATAACGCCACCTCACAAGAAATCCAGGAAGTCCGCGAAGTCCAGGCAGACACCGGCGCCTCCCAGCCGCAACAGACGCAACAGACACAAGACGCGCAGCAAGAGCAGCAGCAACCCCGCCAGCGACAGTCGCGCGGCGGCCGGGGCCGCGGTGGTTCGCGGCGCGGCGGTGGCGGACAGCCGCAGAAGGCACAGCAGCCCGAGCAGCAGGCGCAGCAAGGCAACAACAACGGCAACAAGCAGCAGCAGCAGGCCCAGCGCACGCCGCGCAAGGTGCACCCCGCGCTCGAGAAGCTGTTCGCGCTGTACCCGAAGATGTTCGGCGCGCACTTCCTGCCGCTCAAGCTCGGCGTCTACCAGGACCTGCTGGCGCTGCACCCCGACGACTTCAAGAAGGAAGACCTGAAGGTCGCGCTCGGCCTGCACGCGCGCTCCACCCGCTACCTCGAAGCGGTGGCCGCCGGCCACCAGCGCCATGACCTCAACGCCGAGCCCGTGGAGCCGGTGGCACCCGAGCACGTACACCACGCGATCCTGGAGGTGTTCAAGCGCCGCCAGGCGCGCGCCAACGAAGACCTGCGCCCCAAGGTGGTCGCGCGCATCATCGCCGCCATCGAGGCCTCGGGCCTGACCCGCGATGCCTACGCCGAGCGCGTGCGCACGCAGGACGAAGTCAACAACGCCCTGCTCGACGAAGCCGTGGCCGAACTGGGCCGCCAGGCCGCCAAGCGCGAGGCGCTGATGCGCGCCTTCACCGCCAGCGGCCGCGGCGAAGCCGAGTTCGCGGAGATGTACGGCATGGACCCCGAAGAAGTCACGCAGGTGCTGGCCCGCGTGCGCGCGGACGAAGCCCTGGCGGCCGAAGCAGCCGCTGCGGCTGCGGCCGCCGCTGCAACGGCCAGCGAAGCCGGCGCGACCGAAGAACAAGCGCCCGCGCCCAGCGCCGCCTGAGCCCGACGCGCTCGACAATGAAAAAAGGGGCTGGTCGATCGACCAGCCCCTTTTTGTTTGGCGCGAACGGTGCGCCCGATGATGTGCTCAACGCTGCGCGTTCTGCAGCGCCGCAATGCGCTCTTCGATCGGCGGGTGCGTGGCAAACAGCTTGCCCATGCCGCCCGTGATGCCCATGGCTTCGACCGCCTTCGGCAGTTCGCCGGCCGGCAGGCCGCCCAGGCGCGCGAGCGCGTTGATCATCGGCTGCTTCTGGCCCATGAGCGCGGCGGCGCCGGCGTCGGCGCGGAACTCGCGCTGGCGCGAGAACCAGGCCACCACCATCGCGGCGGCAAAGCCCAGCACGATGTCCAGCACGATGGTGCTCACGTAGTAGCCGATGCCGGGGCCCGAGCTGCGGTCGTCCCCGCGGCGCAGGAAGCTGTCGACCGCATAGCCGATCACGCGCGACAGGAACACGACGAAGGTGTTCATCACGCCCTGGATCAGCGTCATGGTCACCATGTCGCCGTTGGCGATGTGGGCCACCTCGTGGCCGATGACGGCCTCGACCTCTTCGCGCGTCATGTTCTGCAGCAGGCCGGTAGAGACCGCCACCAGCGACGAGTTCTTGAACGCGCCGGTGGCGAAGGCATTGGGCTCGCCCTCGAAGATGCCGACCTCGGGCATGCCGATGCCCGCCTTGTCGGCGAACTTGCGAACCGTGCCGACGATCCAGGCCTCGTCGGGCGACTGGGGGTTGTCGATCATGCGCAGGCCGGCCGTCCACTTGGCCATGGGCTTGCTGATGAGCAGCGAGATGATCGCGCCGCCGAAACCCATCACCAGCGCAAAGCCGAGCAGCGCCGTGAGGTTGAGCCCGTTGGCCGTGAGGAAGCGATTGACGCCGAGCAGGCTGGCGACCACGCCGAGCACCGCGACGACCATCACATTGGTCAGGACGAACAGAAGGATACGTTTCAAGTTGAATTCTCCGTGGGGAACGCTTCCATGCAGATAGGGCCCGATGGGCTCACTTCAACCCGCGCGCTGCATGGAGGCGGAGACCATGATAGGAGTAAAAGTTCTAGCGCCCGTGTATTCCCCGATCCGGCAAAGGCCTGAAAACCTGCGGATCGGCATAGAACGAAGGGGCCTCGTTGCCCGGCCACCAGCCGGGCACGCCCAGCACCGGCAGCGGCACGAAGGGCTTGCACGCCAGCCGCGCGGGGTCCAGCGCGCGCGCCATGCGCGCGTCGTCGAAGGCCACGCCGCCCGCCGCCTCGTGCGTCAGCAGCACGTGCGCGGTGATCGGCTTGCGCGGCGCGGCGAGTTTTTCGAGCAGCGCATGGCCGAACACCAGCAGCCGCGCCTGCGCCCACAGGCCGCGCCGCGCCACGAACAGCGCGTGCCAGTCGCGCGCGATCAGCGCCTGCCACAGCGCGGGCGGCGCATCGAGCAGCGCGCCGTTCTCGTCGAACAGCGTGAGCGCATCGCGCAGCGGGCCGCGCACGGGGGCGACGCCGTGGCGCGCGATCTCGGCGGCCTGCAGTTCGTTGAGGCGGCGCTTGGCCTGCGGGAACGCGAGCCACACCAGGCCGTTGAACAGGTCGTGCAAGTTGTCGCGCGTCGGCACCGTGCGGGTCTGGAAGATGTGCGCTTCGTAGGCCTGCCCGGCGGGCAGCGCGTGTTGCCCCACGAAGTCGGGCACCGGGGCGGGCTTGACGGCTTGCAGCGCGGCGGCGACCGAGCCCTTGTGCGAAACGGCCTGCGCCACCGCTTCGCCGTGGGCGCGATAAGGCGCGAGCCAGGGCTGCGCCCAGTCGACCGCCGGCAGGGTCAAGGCGCGGGCGCGTCCGTCCAGCGGATGCGGTCGGGGTGCTGCATCACCGCGAATTCGGCGGTGAGCTTGTCGAACAGCTTGAGCGAGCTGCCGTGCTTGCCGAGCAGCCCCACCGCGCGCAGGGCCTGCGCCACGTCGTTCAGCGGCACGTCCTTGCCGCTGCGCAGCGCGGGCACGGCCTGCAGGATGAACTCGGCCGCCTCGGAGCTCCGCGGTTCGGGCGGCGGCGGCGGGGGCGCGGCCTTGGCGGCCTTGGTGCTCTTGCGCGCCGCCGTCTTGGTCGCGGTCTTCTTGGCGGCGGGCGCGGCCTTGGCGCGCGTGGTCTTCGTCGCGGGCGCCGACTTGGCGGCCGGCGCCTTCTTCGCGGCGGCGGTGCGGGCCGCAGGCTTGGCGCCGCCGCCGTGGTGCGCCAGGTCCATGAACGCGTCGTAGATGCCGACCGTCTCTTCGCCCGTCTTGCCCTGCTGGCCGATGCCGCACACGCGGCAGCCCTTTTCGCGCAGGCGGATCACCAGCGGCGCGAAGTCGGAGTCGGACGACACCAGCACCACCACGTCGGGCCGCTCGTCGATGACGAGGTCGATGGCGTCGACCGCGAGCGCGATGTCGGTGCTGTTCTTGCCGGTCGAGAGATTGACCATCGGGCGCACCGACAGCCGCTTGAACATCGCCTGCCGGTTCACGGCCATCTCGGCGTTGCAGTAGGCGCGGCGCACGTGGATGGCGCCGTACTCGTCCATGGTGCGCTGCACGGCCTGCTCGATCACGTCGGCCGAGACGTTGTCGGCGTCGATCAGCAGCATCACGCGCGGCGTGGGCGTCATGCGAGTTTCCAGTTCATCGTTTCGCCGCCGCGCAAGGGCTTGAGCGTGGCTTCGCCGTAGGGCACCGTTTCCGGCACGGTCCAGCTTTCGCGCCGGAGCGTGATGGTGTCGGTGTGGCGCGGCAGGTTGTAGAAGTCGGGGCCGTTGAAGCTCGCGAAGCCCTCGAGCTTGTCGAGCGCGTTCACGCTGTCGAAGGCCTCGGCGTACAGCTCGATGGCCGTGAGCGCGGTGTAGCAGCCCGCGCAGCCCAGCGCGTGTTCCTTCAGGTGCGCCGGGTGCGGCGCGCTGTCGGTGCCCAAGAAGAAGCGGTCGCTGCCGCTGGTGGCGGCTTCGACCAGCGCCACGCGGTGCGTCTCGCGCTTGAGCACGGGCAGGCAGTAGTAGTGCGGGCGGATGCCGCCGGTGAAGATGGCGTTGCGGTTGTACAGCAGGTGGTGCGCCGTGATGGTGGCGGCGGTGAAGCGGCCGGCGTCGCGCACGTAGTGGGCGCCTTCCTTGGTGGTCAGGTGCTCGAACACCACCTTCAGTTCGGGGAAGTCGCGGCGCAGCGGAATCATCACGCGGTCGACGAACACGGCTTCGCGGTCGAACAGGTCGATGGCGGGGTCGGTCACTTCGCCGTGCACCAGCAGCAGCAGGCCGTGCTTCTGCATGGCCTCCAGCGTCTTGTAGGTGTGGCGGATGTCGGTCACGCCGGCATCGCTGTTGGTGGTGGCGCCGGCCGGGTAGAGCTTGAGCGCGCGCACGCCGGCTTCGGCGGCCAGCGCGATTTCCTCGGGCGGCAGCTTGTCGGTCAGGTAGAGCGACATCACGGGCTCGAAGGCCACGCCCTGGGGCACGGCGGCGCGGATGCGGTCGCGATAGGCCACGGCCTGCGCGGCGGTGGTCACGGGGGGGCGAAGGTTCGGCATGATCAGCGCGCGGCCGAACTGGCGCGCGCTGTGGGGAACGACGGCTTCGAGGGCGGCGCCGTCGCGCACGTGCAGGTGCCAGTCGTCGGGGCGGGTGATCGTGAGGGTGTCTGTCATGGCGGTGGCATTGTCGCATCGGCCCCCAGCAGGTACTCGCGCACCAGCGTGCGCGCACGGTGCAGCCGGCTCTTGACGGCGCCCGCCGGCTCGCCGAGCCGTTCGGCGATCTCGGCGATGGTCAGTTCCTCGAAATCTCGCAACAGCACCACTTCGAGGTAGTGCGCGGGCAGCGACTCCAGCGCGTGCGTGAGGTCGATGCGCAGGGCGCCGTCGGCGCGGCTGGCCAGTTGCCGCTCGGCGGTGTCGTCGTCGAGCGGGTCGTGGCGGAACATTGCCCGCTGCAGCTTCAGGCATTCGCGCCGGATCACCGTGAACAGCCACGACGAGAACGCCGCGGCCGCCTTCAGCCCCCGCACCTTGCGCGAGATGACCAGCAGCGACTCCTGCACCGCGTCGTCGACGTCGCTGGCCTGGCAATGCCGCCAGGCGTAGCGGCGCGCGTCGGCCTGGCAGACCGCCAGCAGGCCGGCAATGGCGGCCGCGTCGCCGGTCTGGGCCGCGTGGATCAGGTCGGCGCGGTCGATGCCGGCGGCCACGGCTCAGCGCCCCTTGGCGGGTTTGCGCCCGACCATGGCGCACATCGGGCAGAAGCCGAACAGGCCGGTCAGGGCCAGCATGGCGCCCATCAGGCCGGCGCCCACCGCCAGCGGGGCACTGCCCCAGTTCATGGCGGCGACGGCGAGGCCGGCGAGCCCCATGACGATGCGCAGCGCGCGTTCCCAGCCGGGCACATTCTTGACGTAGAGCATGGACATAGCGATTCCTTCGGTCCTTTGGTGTTCGAGGAAGACCCTCGGACACAAGGAGGCGGCGAACCCGGCGAACGGTTCGCGGGACGCGCGAATTTTCTTGTTATTTCTGGAACACGCGGCAGGTGCGCGACCCCGCGGCCTGCATCCACTTGAAGAAGTTGACCGAAGCGCGCGCGCCCTTGCCCGGCGGCCACGGGTCGAAGATGCGCAGCGTGGTGCCGCGTCCGCTGGGGTCGTCGTCGCCGCGCATGCCCGCGACGACCACCATGTGGCCCGGCCGGCCGAAGGCGTCCGCCTGGCCCTTGGGGCCCCAGAGCATGTCGAACATCAGCGGGCCGGCGTGCAGCGCGGCGCGCAGGGCCTTGGGCGTCCAGGGCGCCGGCGCGCGGGCGGTCAGCCCGTGCGCTGCGGCGAAGCGCCGGCTGCCTTCCATCTGCTCGTCGTGCAGGTCGAGAAAGTCGTTCAGCCCGCCGTCCGCGGCGAGCAGGTCGGCCGGCGTGCGCGCCAGCACCGCCGGCACGGTGGCGCGCGTAGCCATCGCCGTGGCGGCGGCCCAGCACAGCGCGGGCCCCGGCTGCGGGATCAGCGCGACCGGGTGCAGCACTGGCGCATGGCACTCGCCGTCGAAGGCGATGTTCTGCGTGCACGGGCCGGCCTCGCCGTCTTCCGCCAGCCAGTGCGCGGCCTGCAGGCGCAGCACGGCGGCGCGGGTGCGGGGCCCGTAGTCTCCGTCGGGCACGAGGCACGGGCTGGGCTGCAGCTTGCGGTTCAGCGCCTCCTGCAGCCGGCGGACGTCGGCCCCGCGCCAGCCCTGTTTCAGCGTGTTCATCGGCGTGCTCCCTTGGGGCAAATGGAAACGCGGATTCCGGGGTGCGAATTGTGAAAAGCAGGCGTGGCGGCGTCTATCCGCCGGATGGCGTAGCCGGGATGGCGGTGCCCGGCACGCCATCACCACGTCGGCGAGCCACCCCGGTCGGCCGGCGTTCGGCGGGCCGCCCGGCGCCGCGCGTTGCACGGCGCCCGCACCTTGGCTACGCTTCGCCCCTCATGACCGAATCCGCCGCCCTCGCCGCCCCGTCCACCACGGACACGGCGCAACACCCATTGATTTCCGCCGCCCTCGCTGAAGGCCCGCTGGCCGCCAGGTTCAACACGCCCGAGGGTGTGCCCGCCTTCGCCGTGCGCTGGCACGGCGGCGTGTACGCCTACGTCAATCAGTGCCCTCACGCGGGTGGACCGCTGGACTTCGAAGGGCAGATCATCGAAAGCTCGGGCCGCTACCTGATGTGCGCGCGGCACGGCGCGATCTTCGAGCCCGACACCGGCAAGTGCGTCGGCGGCCCGTGCCGCGGCGCGCGACTCACCCCGCTGGCCGTGCACGAGACCGCCGACGGCAGCGTCTGGCTGGGCCCGGCCGGCCAATGAAGACATCACCGTTTCAAGGAGCTTCCATGCGCAACCGACTTCCCACCCTCGCCGCCCCCGTGGCCGCACCCGTAGCAGCGCTCGCACTGGCCGGCCTGCTGGCGGGCTGCGCCGGCATGTCGCCGGGCACCACCGGCCCCGGCGGCAAGCCCTTCACCGGCATCCGGGTCACGTCCACCGCCTTCGCCGACAACGCGCCGATTCCGGCCGAGCATGCGGGCGTGGGCGACTGCGGCGGCAAGAACGTGTCGCTGCCCGTGGCGTGGAGCAACCTGCCGGCCAAGGCGAAGTCGGTCGCGGTGCTGCTGTCCGACCCCGACGGCGCGGCCGGCCTGGGCGTGTCGCACTGGGTGGCCTACAACATCGCGGCCGAGCGCGGCCAGCTCAAGGCCGGCGAGGCGCAACCGGGCGCCGATTTCACGATGGGCCCGAACGTCGCCGGCGTCACCGCCTACCGCGGCATGTGCCCGCCGGTCGGCGACCGGCCGCACCACTACACGCTGACCGTGGTCGCGTCCGACCTGGCGCCCGGCGCGCTGCCGGCCGGCCTGAACCGCGACGCGCTGCTGGCCGCGCTCAAGGGCCACGCGCTCGGCGGCCAGAGCGTGGTGGGCCTCTACAGCCGCTAAAGCCCTCATCGCCGGCCGGTAATAATTAAGCTCCCAATCCGCCGGCGCCCGCCAGCCATGGCGGCCGCCGTTTCCCCGAAAGCCCATCGATGGCCCTGACCGCCGCCGCGTCCGACGTTTCCCCGTCCACCGACCTCGACGCCATGTTCGACCTGGCGCCCGTCTCCCTCTGGATCGAAGACTACGGCGACCTCAAGCGCAAGCTCGACGGCTGGCGCGCCGAGGGTGTCACCGACCTGGTGGCGCACCTGTCCGAAGACCCGCGCCGCGTGGCCGACTGCATGGCGCTCTTGAAGGTGCTGCGCGTCAACCAGCACACGCTGAAGCTCTTCGCCGCCGACAGCCAGGAGACCCTGCTGGGCGCGCTCGACCGCGTGTTTCGCGGCGACATGTCGGCCACCGTGGTGCACGAGCTCGACCAGCTGTGGCGCGGCCAGCTCACCTTCGAGAGCGAGACCGTCAACTACGCGCTGGACGGCCGCCGGCTCGACGTGCGCGTGCGCGCCCGCGTGCTGCCCGGCCACGAGGCCACCTGGGACCGCGTGCTGGTGTCGCTGGACGACGTCACCGAGCGCGTGGCCGCGCAGCGCCTGCGCGACGAAAGCGCCGCCTACGCGCGCAGCCTGTTCGAGCGCTCGCCGGTGTCGCTGTGGGTGGAAGACTTCAGCACCGTGCGCACCCTGCTGGAGAGCATCCGCGCGCGCGGCATCACCGACTTCGCCACCTTCATCAAGGTGCACCCCGAGTTCGTGATGCGCTGCATGCAGGAGATCCGCGTCATCGACGTGAACCGCGAAACCCTGCGCATGTTCGGCGCGTCCGACCTGCAGACCCTGCTGGGCAGCCTGTCGCGCATCTTCCGCGACGAAATGCGCGAGTCCTTCGCCGAGCAGCTGCAGGACCTGTGGAACGGCAAGACCGTGCAGCACCGCGAGGTGCTCAACTATTCGCTGTCGGGCGAGGTGCTGAACATCCACATGCAGTTCGCGGTGCAGGACGACCGGCTCGACACCTGGGACCTGGTGCTGGTGTCGCTGGTCGACATCACCGCGCGCAAGAAGGCCGAGGCCTACCTCGAATACCTGGGCAAGCACGACGTGCTCACGCAGCTGTGCAACCGCACCTACTTCACCGAAGAGCTCAACCGCCTCGCGCGCAAGGGCCCGTGGCCGGTGTCGATCGTGGCCATCGACCTGAACGGCCTGAAGCAGCTCAACGACCAGGAAGGCCACGCCGCCGGCGACTCGCTGCTGCGCCGCATGGGCGAGGTGCTCGACAAGGCCGTCGACCCGCCGGCCTGGCCCGCGCGCATCGGCGGCGACGAGTTCGCGGTGCTGCTGCCCATGACCGACGAGCGCGGCGCCGAAGCCATGCGCGAGCGCATCCTGGCGCTGCTCGAAATGAACAACCAGTTCCACGCGGGCCAGAGCGGTCACGCGCTGAGCCTGGCCATCGGCCTGGCCACATGCCATGCGGGCGAGGCGCTGGAAAGCGCGCTGCAGCGCGCCGACCGGGCGATGTATGTGGACAAGGCGCGGCACTACGAAGGCACGCCGGGCGACCGGCGCCGGGTGTAGCGCGTCAGCCCGGGTCGCCGGCCATGGGCCCCCGCACCCGCTCCAGCACGAAGTCGATGAACGTCCGGATCGCCCGCGTGTGCTGGCGGTTCGGCATGTACAGCATGAACATCTGCGTGCCGAAGATGCTCAGGCGCCAGTCGTCCAGCGTGGTCACCACGTCGCCCTTGCGCACGTCTTCCTGCACCACGTAGTCGGGCACCAGCCCGATGCCCAGCCCCGCGAGGATGGCCTGGCGCAGGAACAAAAAGTTTTCTGAAATCAGCGTCGGCTCCAGGATCACCTCGCGCCGTGTCTCGCCCTGGTAGGCCGACACGCGCAACTGCCGGCCGATGACGGCGGCCGTGACCACCGGCGCGCCCTGCAGCGCGTCGAGTTGCACCGGCAGCGGGTGCCTGGCCGCGTAGTCGGTCGACGCGCAGGCCACGTAGCGCACCGGGCCCATCTCGCGCGCCACCAGGTTCTGCGGCGGCTCGGGGATCACGCGGATGGCGATGTCGACCTCGTCGCGCAGCAAGTCCTCGATGCGGTTCTCGAACACCACGTCGAGCACGATGCCGGGGTATTGCCGCTTGAAGTCGAGCAGCCATTCGGCCATGACCAGTTGCCCGTAGCCGCTGGGCACGCTCAGCCGCACGCGGCCCTGCAGGCCCTGCCCGAGCGTGGTCACCGACTCGCGCGCCGCCAGCAGCTCGCCCTGGATGGCCACGCCGTGCTGGTAGAGCCGCAGGCCGATCTCGGTCGGCTCGGCGCGCCGGGTGGTGCGCCGCACCAGCTGCGCGCCCACCGAGCGCTCCAGCTGGTTCAGGTGGTAGCTGACGTTGGCACGGCTCATCTTGAGCCGGCGGGCCGCCGCGCTCAGGTTGCCGGCATCGAGGATTTCCACCAGCAGGGTGAGCGATTGCAGGTCCATGTGACGATTGTGTCAAAAATTCTTTGACAGTCTGTCAACCATCTATGCAATTGTCAAAGCCGCGGTGCGGACGAAGAATGCGGGGTTCACCCCCCAGAGCCTCGAGCCCGCACGGCTCGCAACGCAAGAGACAAGCAAGCACATGGCCACCACCACCCCGAGCCCCTCCACGTCCACCGGTCCCGTCACCTTCGAGCGTCGAGGCGACGTGTTCGTGGTGACCATCGACAACCCGCCCGTCAACGCCCTGGGCGTGGATGTGCGCCGCGGCCTCGTGGCCGCCATCGACGCAGCCGAAGCCGACGGCGCCGCCAAGGCCGTGCTGATCGTCGGCGCGGGCCGCAACTTCATTGCCGGCGCCGACATCCGCGAGTTCGGCCAGACGCCGCAGCCGCCGTCGCTGCCCGAGGTCTGCCTGAAGATCGAGAACAGCACGAAGCCGGTGGTTGCCGCCATTCACGGCGCGGCGCTCGGCGGCGGGCTCGAAGTGGCACTGTCTGCGCACTACCGCCTGGCCTCGCCCACCGCCAAGCTGGGCCTGCCCGAAGTGGCGCTCGGCCTGCTGCCCGGCTCGGGCGGCACGCAGCGCGCGCCGCGCCTGATCGGCGTGAAGCCCGCGCTCGAACTGATGCTCAGCGGCCGCCATGCGGGCGCGAAGGAAGCGCTGTCGCTCGGCCTCGTCGACCGCGTGGGCAGCGACGCCGATGCGCAGGCGGAAGGCCTGGCCTACGCGCGGGAACTCGTCGCCGCCAACGCCCCGGTGCGCCGCACGCGCGAAGCCGGCGCGCTGGCCGACAAGGCCGCCAGCCGCGCCGCGCTCGAAGCCGCGCGCGCCGACACCGCCAAGAAGAGCCGCGGCCTGTTCTCGCCGATGAAGATCATCGAAGCCGTCGAGGCCGCGCTCACGCTGCCCTTCGACGAAGGCATGGCGCTGGAACGCAAGCTGTTCCTGCAGTGCATCGACAGCCCGCAGCGCGCGGGCCTGATCCACGCCTTCTTCGCCGAGCGCGAAGTGCTGAAGGCGCCCGAGACCAAGTCGGCCAAGCCGCGCGCGCTCGAAGCGGCCGGCATCGTCGGCGGCGGCACCATGGGCGCGGGCATTGCCGTGGCCATGCTCGACGCGGGCATGCCCGTGACCATGATCGAGCGCGACGAGCCCAGCCTGGCGCGCGGTCGCCAGCACGTGGAGAAGGTGTACGACGGCCTCATCAAGAAGGGCCGCATGACGCCCGAGGCCAAGGCCGCCGTGATGGCGCGCTTCTCGGGTTCCACGTCCTACGACGCGCTTGCGCAGGTCGACATCGTGGTCGAGGCCGTGTTCGAGGACATGGGCGTCAAGAAGGCCGTGTTCGCCGAGCTCGACCGCGTGTGCAAGCGCGGCGCGGTGCTGGCCACCAACACCTCGTACCTGGACATCGACGAAATCGCCGCCAGCATCTCGCGTCCGCAGGACGTGGTGGGCCTGCACTTCTTCTCGCCCGCCAACATCATGAAGCTGCTGGAGATCGTGGTGCCCGCCAAGGTGAGCGCGGACGTGGTCGCCACCGGCTTCGAGCTGGCCAAGAAGCTCAAGAAGGTGCCCGTGCGCGCCGGCGTGTGCGACGGCTTCATCGGCAACCGCATCCTGGCGGTGTACCGCCAGGCGGCCGACCACATGATGGAAGACGGCGCCTCGCCCTACCAGATCGACGAGGCCGTGCGCAACTTCGGCTACCCGATGGGCCCGTTCCAGGTGTCCGACCTGGCCGGCGGCGACATCGGCTGGGCCACGCGCAAGCGCAAGGCCGCCACGCGCGACCCGCAGGCGCGCTACGTGCAGGTGGCCGACCGCATCTGCGAGCGCGGCTGGTTCGGCCAGAAGACGCAGCGCGGCTACTACCTGTACCCCGAAGGCGCGCGCACCGGCGTGCCCGACCCCGAGGTGCTGGCCATCATCGACGCCGAGCGCGAACGCGCGGGCGTCAAGCCGCGCGCCTTCACCGAAGAAGAAATCATGCGCCGCTACATGGCCGCGATGGTCAACGAAGGCGCCAACGTGGTGCTGCAGCGCATTGCGCTGCGCCCGCTGGACGTGGACGTGACCTTTCTCTACGGCTACGGCTTTCCGCGCCACCGCGGCGGCCCGATGAAGTACGCCGACACCGTGGGCCTGCCGAAGGTGCTGGCCGACATCCGCGAGTTCGCCAAGGAAGACCCGATCTTCTGGAAGCCGTCGCCGCTGCTGGTGCAGTTGGTCGAACGCGGCGCCGATTTCGCCAGCCTCAACCAATCCGAGTAATCAGAGTCAGCCGTACAGGAGCCATTCCCATGCGTGAAGCCGTCATCGTTTCCACCGCCCGCACCCCGCTCACCAAGGCGCACCGCGGCGAATTCAACATCACCCCCGGCGCCACGCTGGCCTCCTTCGCGGTGAAGGCCGCGGTCGAGCGCTCGGGCCTGGACCCGGCCCTGATCGAGGACGCGATCCTGGGCTGCGGCTACCCCGAAGGCACCACTGGCCGCAACATCGCGCGCCAGGCCATCATCCGCTCGGGCCTGCCGATCAGCATCGCCGGCACCACGGTGAACCGCTTCTGCGCCTCGGGCCTGCAGGCGATTGCCATGGCGGCCGGGCGCATCGTGGTGGACGGCGCGCCCGCCATGATCGCGGGCGGCGTGGAAAGCATCTCGCAGATCCGTGGCCGCAGCCCCGGCGACGGCGGCGACCTCAGCCTGGACCCGTGGATCGTGCAGCACAAGCCCGAGCTGTACATGGCGATGATCGACACCGCCGACATCGTGGCCCAGCGCTACAACATCAGCCGCGAGGCGCAAGACCGCTTCTCGGCCGAGAGCCAGCGCAAGACCGAAGAGGCGCAACTGGCCGGCCGCTACAAGGACGAGATCGTGGCCTGCACCACCACCATGGCCGTGACCGACAAGGAGACCAAGGAAGTCACCCACCGCGAAGTCACCGCCACCGAAGACAACTGCAACCGCCGCGGCACCACCTACGAGGCGCTGGCCAAGCTCAAGCCCGTGATGGGCGAAGACAAGTTCATCACCGCCGGCAACGCCTCGCAGCTGTCCGACGGCGCCTCGGCCTGCGTGATGATGGAAGCCCGGGACGCCGAGCGCGCCAACCTCAAGCCGCTGGGCGCGTTCCGCGGCCTGGCGCTGGCCGGCTGCGAACCCGACGAGATGGGCATCGGCCCGGTCTTCGCGGTGCCCAAGCTGCTCGCGCGCCACGGCCTGAAGGTGCAGGACATCGACCTGTGGGAGCTCAACGAAGCCTTCGCCTCGCAGTCGATCTACTGCCAGGACAAGCTGGGCATTCCGTCGGAGCGCCTGAACGTGAACGGCGGCGCCATCTCCATCGGCCACCCCTTCGGCATGACCGGCGCGCGCCTGACGGGCCACGTGCTGATCGAAGGCAAGCGCCGCGGCGCCAAGTACGCCGTGGTCACGATGTGCATCGCCGGCGGCATGGGCGCGGCCGGCCTGTTCGAAATCTACTGAGGAGCCCGCGATGGACCTGAACTTCACGACCGAAGAAGAAGCCTTTCGCGGCGAAGTGCGCGCCTTCCTGGCGGCCAAGCTGCCGGTGCGGCTGTCCGAGAAAGTGCGCAGCGGCAAGATCCTCGAGAAGGCCGACATGCAGGAATGGCACGCCATCCTGAACGAGCGCGGCTGGCTCGCCAACCACTGGCCCGAGCAGTACGGCGGACCCGGCTGGACGGCGGTCGAGAAGTTCATCTTCGAGCACGAATGCGCGCTGGCGTTTTCGCCGCGCATCGTGCCCTTCGGCGTGAACATGCTGGGTCCGGTGCTCATCAAGTACGGCAACGAGGCACAGAAGCAGCACTGGCTGCCGCGCATCCTGAACGGCGACGACTGGTGGTGCCAGGGCTATTCGGAACCCGGCGCGGGCTCCGACCTGGCGGCGGTGAAGACCTCGGCCGTGCGCGGCATCGACGCGCAGGGCGACCACTACATCGTGAACGGCCAGAAGACCTGGACCACGCTGGGCCAGCACGCCAACATGATCTTCTGCCTGGTGCGCACCAACCGCGAGGCGAAGAAGCAGGAGGGCATCAGCTTCCTCTTGATCGACATGACATCGCCCGGCGTGGAAGTGCGCCCGATCATCACGCTCGACGGCGAGCATGAAGTGAACGAGGTGTTCTTCTCCGACGTGCGCGTGCCGGCAGAGAACCTCGTGGGCGAAGAGAACAAGGGCTGGACCTGCGCCAAGTACCTGCTGACCTACGAGCGCACGAACATCGCGGGCGTGGGCTTCTCGGTGGCCGCGCTCGAACAGCTCAAGGGCATTGCCGCCACGCAGACCAAGAACGGCAAGCCGCTGGCCGACGACCCGGCCTTTGCCGCGCGCATGGCGCGCGTGGAGATCGACCTGGAGAACATGAAGACCACCAACCTGCGCGTGATCGCGGCGGTGGCCGGTGGCGGCGTGCCGGGCGCGGAGAGCTCGATGCTCAAGATCCGCGGCACCGAGATCCGCCAGGAAATCTCTTCGCTGGCCCGCCGCGCGATGGGCCCGTATGGCCGACCCTTCATCGCCGAGGCATTGAAGGACGGCTACGAAGGCGAGACCTTCGGGCCCGACTATGCGTCGGCCGCCGCGTCGCGCTATTTCAACAACCGCAAGCTGTCGATCTTCGGCGGCTCGAACGAAATCCAGAAGAACATCATCTCCAAGATGATCCTCGGGCTGTAAAGGAGACACGCACATGAACTTCGCACACACCGAAGACCGGCGCATGCTCGCCGACAGCCTGAACCGCTTCATCAGCGAGCAGTACGCGTTCGACGCGCGCAACCGCATCGCGCAATCGCAGCACGGGTTCAGCAAGGAAATCTTCCAGCAGTTCGCCGAGCTCGGCGTGATCGGCGCGCTGTTCAGCGAGGCCGACGGCGGCTTCGGCGGCGGCGGCTTCGACATTGCCGTGGTCTTCGAGGCCCTGGGCCGCGGGCTCGTAGTCGAGCCGCTGCTGGGCACGGTCATGGTCGGCGAGGCGCTGAGCGCCGCCGGCACCGACGCACAGAAAGAAAAGCTCGGCGACATCATCAACGGCGTGGCCGTGGCGGCCTTTGCGCACGACGAGGCCGACACGCACTACGAACGCACGCGTGTCTCGACCCGTGCCGAGCGCAGCGGCGACGGCTGGGTGCTTCACGGCGCGAAAGCCGTCGTGCCGCAAGGCGAGCAGGCCGACCTGTTCCTGGTCTCGGCGCGCACCTCGGGCGCGGTGGACGACGAAGCCGGCATCTCGCTGTTCCTGGTGCCCGCGAAGACCGCCGGCCTCACGGTGCGCGGCTGCCCCGCCATCGACGGCGGCCGCGTCGCCGAACTCGCGCTCGACGGCGTGAAGCTCGGCGCCGACGCGCTGCTCGGCGCTGAAGGCCAGGGCCACGCCACGCTGGAGCGCGCCATCGGCCGCGGCGTGCTGGCGCTGTGCGCCGAAGCACTGGGCGCGATGGAAGCGGCCAAGACCGCGACCCTGGAATACCTGCGCACGCGCAAGCAGTTCGGCATCCTGATCGGCAGCTTCCAGGCGCTGCAGCACCGCATGGCCGACCTGCTGCTCGAAATCGAACAGGCCCGCTCGGCCGTCATCAACGCGGCTGCCGCCATCGACACCGGCGACCGCGTGACGCGCGAGCGCGCGCTGTCGGCCGCCAAGTTCAGCATCGGCCGCATCGGCGCGCTGGTGGCCGAAGAAAGCATCCAGATGCACGGCGGCATCGGCATGACGTGGGAGCTGCCGCTGCCGCACTACGCCAAGCGCCTCGTGATGATCGACCACCAGCTGGGCGACGAAGACCACCACCTGCAGCGCTACATCTCGCTCGGCAAGGAGCTGGCGGCATGAGCGACAGCAACAAGACCGTGCTGATCTCGCAGGAAGGCGCCGTGCGCATCCTGACCAACAGCAACCCCGCCGCGCGCAACGCGATCACGCCGACGCTGTACGCCGAGCTGCGGGCCGCGCTGGCCGACGCCGAGAACGACCCGGGCGTGGGCGCCGTGGTGTTCACCGGCGCGGGCGATTTCTTCTGCTCGGGCGGCGACCTCAACCTGCTGGCCAAGCGCCGCGAGCTGCCCGCCTCGGAGCGCCGCGAAAAGCTCGAAGGCCTGCACGACCTGGTCCGCGCGCTGCGCGACTGCGGCAAGCCCGTGATCGCGGCCGTCGAAGGCGGCGCGGCGGGCGCGGGCCTGTCGATGGCGCTGGCCTGCGACATGCTGGTGTCGGCGCGCGACGCGTTCTACACCGTGGCCTACATCAAGGTCGGCCTCACGCCCGACGGCGGCGCCACCGCCTTCCTTGCGGAGTTCGTCTCGCGCCAGGTGCTGACCGAGATGTGCCTGACCGGCGACCGCATGCCGGCCGAGCGCCTGCACGCGCTGGGCGCCGTCAACCGCCTGACCGACAAGGGCGCCGCGCTGGCCGAGGCCGTCGCGCTCGCGGCCAAGGTAGCGGGCGGCCCGCAGCGCGCGAGCGCGCGCATCAAGACGCTGTGCCGCCAGGCGCACCGCAGCACGCTCGAAGCGCAGCTGGACGCCGAGGCCGTGTTCATGGTCGAGTCGCAGGCCGACGCCGAAGCGGCCGAAGGCATCGGCGCCTTCCTGGGCAAGCGCAAGCCCGACTTCGCGGCGCTGCGCCACGCCGGCAAGGCACAAGCGTCCTGACGCCGGCCCTGCCCTCCCCCCGTGCCAGGCCCTTCGCCTGCCCCCGGGGGTTTTCGTTTTTCCTGGAGTTGCCCTCATGTCCTCGCTGAATTCCTCGCTGCCGCTTGCCGGCGTGCGCGTCCTCGATCTGTCCCGCATCCTGGCGGGCCCCTGGTGCGGCATGGTGCTGGCCGACATGGGCGCCGAGGTCATCAAGGTCGAGCACCCGGGCCGCGGCGACGACACGCGCGACTGGGGCCTGCGCGTGGGCAAGACCGAGACCGCCTACTTCAACAGCGTGAACCGCAACAAGCGCTCGGTCACGCTCGACCTGCAGACGCCCGAAGGCCAGCAACTGGCGCGCGACCTCGCCAAACAGTGCGACGTGGTGATCCAGAACTTCAAGTTCGGCGGCATCGACAAGCTGGGCCTGGGCTACGAGCAGCTCAGCAAGGAGCAGCCGGGCCTGATCTACTGCTCGATCTCGGGCTACGACCGCACCGGCCCCGAAGCCGCGCGCCCGGGCTACGACCTCGTGGTGCAGGGCGAAGCCGGCCTGATGGCGCTGAACGGCGAGGCCAACCAGCCGCCGCTGAAGTTCGGCGTGGCCGCGGTCGACCTGTTCACCGGCATGTACTCGGCGCAGGCCATCCTGGCGGCGCTGTACCAGCGCGAGAAGACCGGCAAGGGCCGGCACGTGGAAATGGCGCTGTTCGACTGCGGCCTCATGATCACCGCCTACTACGGCCTGGAAGCGCTGCTGATGGGCGAAGACCCGCCGCGCTACGGCAACTCGCACCCGTCGATCGTTCCCTATGGCGTGTTCGACGCGGCCGACGGCCCGCTGGTGATCACCGTGGGCAACAACGCGCAGTTCGCGCGCTTCTGCACCGACGTGATCGAGCGGCCCGACCTCGCGGCCGACGAGCGCTTCAAGACCAACATCCTGCGCTCGGCCAACCGCGCCGTGCTGCTGCCCGAGCTGCACGCCGAGCTGGCCAAGCGCCAGCGCGCCGACCTGCTGGCCAGGCTCACCGCCTCGGGCATTCCGTGCGGCGAGGTGCTGGGCCTGCTGGAGGCGCTGCAATCGAAGCGCGCGAGCGATGCCGGCCTCGTCACCACGCAGCCGCACCCGGTGGCCGGCACGGTGAACGTGCTGGCACCCCCCTACCGTTTCGACGGCGAGCGCCTGCCCGTGCGCAGCGCGCCGCCGACCCTGGGCGAAGGCACGCACGACGTGCTGCAGTCCCTCCTTGGCCTGTCGGACGAAAAGCTGGCAGCGCTGAAAACGAGTGGCGTCGTCTGAACACGACGCCCGTATTGACCCAAGCAGACAAGACCCAATGGCTTCCCTTTCCATCCTTCGCAACCCCGTTCGCCGCGCCCTCATCGCCCTCGCCCTGCCCCTGGTGGCAGGCGCCGCCTTCGCGCAAGCCTGGCCCGCCAAGCCGATCACGCTGATCGTGCCCTTCCCGCCCGGCGGCCCGACCGACGTGGCCTCGCGCATCGTGGCGCAGAAGATGTCGGTGGCGCTCAAGCAGAACATCGTGATCGACAACCGCAGCGGCGCCTCGGGCACCGTGGGCGCCGCCGCCGCCTCGCGCGCCGCGCCCGACGGCTACACCTTCGTGATGCTGGCCACGCCCACGCTGCTGGCCTCGCACCTGTACGGCCCGACCGGCTACGACATCTTCAAGAACTTCACGCCCGTGGGCTCGGTGTACGACCTGCCGATCGTGCTGGTGGTCAACCCCAAGTCGCTGCCCGACGTGAACGGCGTGCAGGACCTCATCGCCAAGGCCAAGGCCGAGGGCGGCAAGCTCAACTACACGACGGCCGGCGCCGGCAGCTTCGGCCACCTGACGACCGAGCAGCTCAAGACCATTGGCAAGTTCGACATGCAGCACGTGCCCTATCGCGGCAGCGCGCCGGCCGTGACCGACCTGATCGGCGGCCAGGTGCCCGCCATGTTCTCGGACCTGGTGGGCGTGCTGCCGCACATCAAGGCCGGCAAGCTGCGCGCCATCGCGGTCGGCTCTGGCAAGCGCGTGAGCCTGCTGCCCGACGTGAAGACGGTGGCCGAGCAGGGCTTCCCCGGTTTCGACGCCACCTCGTGGGGCGGCCTGCTGGCACCGGCCGGCACGCCCAAGGACGTGATCGACCGCATGAGCGCCGAGCTGAAGACCGCCCTGGCCGACAAGCAGGTGCAGGAGAAGCTGGAGAGCGTCGGCTCCTTCGCGGCCTACCGCACGCCGGCGCAGACCGGCGTGCGCATGCGCGAGGACTTCGAACGCTGGGGCAAGGTCATTCGCGACAACCACATCACGAACCAGTAAAACAGCCGGGCCGGCAGGGCGACGACACCACCAAGGAGACAGACATGACTGACACGCACCAGAACAACTACAAGACGCCGGTCGGCGCACCGTTTCGCCCCGCCCACCCCGTTCGCAGCCTCGCGGACATCCGCAAGCTCGAAGAAACGCCGCTGGCGCAGGCGCTCACGGTGCGCAGCACCTACGAGATCTTTCGCAACGCGGGCCATGCCTTCGGCGAGAAGACCGCGCTGACCTTCCTGCGCACCGGCAACCCGGCCGACGCGCCGATCCGCTGGTCTTACGCCGAGCTGCTCGCGCGCATCCACCAGACCGCCAACCTGCTGCACACGCTGGGCGTGGGGCCGGACGACGCGGTGGCGGTGCTGCTGCCCGGTTGCCTCGAATACCACCTGGCACTGTGGGGCGGCGAGGCGGCCGGCATCGTGCAGCCGCTGAACCCGCTGCTGACCGACGAGAAGCTGGTGGCGCTGATGACGGCCGCGCGCGCCAAGGTGCTGATCGCCTACGGCTCGGACAGCGAATCGGGCATGTGGTCGAAGGCCATGCGCCTGCGCGGCCAGGTGCCGACGCTGACCACCGTGCTGCGCGTGGCGCCGCATGACGAAGCCCCCAACGCCGCGGGCGCATTGCCCGAGGGCGTGGCCGAGTTCGACGTGCTGCGCGCCGCGCAGCCGAACGACCGGCTCGTGAGCGGCCGCGACATCGCGCCCGGCGACATCGCCGCGTACTTTCACACCGGCGGCACCACGGGTGCGCCGAAGCTCGCACGCCACAGCCACGGCGCGCAGGTGTTCACCGCCTGGGCCAGCGTGCAGGTCGCGGGCATGAACGAGAACGGCATCTCCATCAACGGCTATCCGCTGTTCCATGTGGCGGGCGTGCTGCCGGCCTCGCTGTCGTCGCTGTCGGCGGGGGTGGAGGTGATCATTCCCACGCCCTCGCTGCTGCGCAACAAGGAGGTGCTGGCCAACTACTGGAAGCTGGTGGCGAAGTACCGGCCGACCTCGCTGTCGGCCGTGCCCACCGTGCTCGCCGCGCTGGCCAACGTGCCGCTGGACGGCGCGGACATTTCATCGATCACCTATTGCCGCACCGGCGCCGCCGTGCTCGCGCCCGAACTGGCCGCGCGCTTCGAGCGGCTGTTCGGCCTGCACGTGCACGAAAGCCTGGGCATGACCGAGATGGCCGGCATCTCGACCATCACGCCGCCGGGCGTGAGCGGGCCCGCGGGCTGCGTCGGCTTTCGGCTGCCGTACATGCAGATGCGCGTGGTGGCGCTCGACGAGAACGGCAACGCCAGCGACCGCGAGATGCCTGCCGGCGAACAGGGCATGGTGCTGTTCAAGTCGCCCAACGTGTTCTCGGGCTTCGTGGACCCGGCCGACAACGCCAAGGCCTTCACCGCCAACGGCTGGCTGGCCACCGGCGACCTGGGCTGGATCGACGGCGAAGAGCGGCTCAACCTCACGGGCCGCTCGAAGGACCTGATCATTCGCAGCGGCCACAACATCGACCCCAAGACCATCGAGGACGCGCTGGGTGCGCACCCCGCCGTGCAGCTGTGCGCGGCCGTGGGCGCGCCCGATGCCTACGCGGGCGAACTGCCCGTGATCTTCGCGACGCTGGTGCCCGGCGCCTCGGCCACCGAAGAAGAACTGCTGGCCTTCACCGCCGCGCGCGTTGACGAAGCGCCGGCGCGGCCCAAGTGGGTGTCGGTGATCGACACCATGCCGATGACCAACGTCGGAAAGATCTACAAGCCCGAGCTGCGCGCCATGGCCGCGCGCCACGTGGTGGCCGCGGCGGTGGCCGAGGCGTGCGCCGAACTCGGCGTGCCCGAGGTCGCGCGCCCTGTCGTCAAGACCGAAGGCGAGAGCCTCGTGCAGGTGCTGATCGACAGCGCCGCCGCCGGCACGCTGGCCGCGCCGCTGCGGGAGCGGCTGCACAAGGCGCTGGAGCCCCTGCCCTTCAAGACGCGCATCGCGGCGCAATGATTTTTGAAACCTGAACCAAGACCGAGAGACAGAGACAACCGATGACCTTCCGCCTTCCGACCCGCCGCGCCCTGCTGTGCGCCACCGCCTCTGTCGCCACGCTGTGCGCGCTGCCCCATGCGCAGGCCCAGAACACCTACCCGAACAAGCCGATCCGCATGGTCGTGCCGTTCGCGGCCGGCGGCGCCACCGACGTGCTCGCGCGTGTGCTGGGCCAGAAGATGGCGGCCGGCCTGGGCCAGCCCGTGATCGTCGACAACAAGCCCGGCGCGGCCGGCATCATCGGCACCGACGCGGTGGCCAAGGCCGCGCCGGACGGCTACACCATCGTGCTGGGCCTGAGCAATTCGCTGATGACCAACGAGTTCCTCTACGAGAAGCTGCCCTACGACACGCAGAAAGACCTCACGCTGGTCTACCAGATCGCGATGGCGCCGCTGGTGCTGGTGGTGCACCCCAGCGTGCCCGCCAAGACCGGCGCCGAGGTGCTGAAGTACGTCACCGCCAACAAGGGCAAGGTGGCCTACGGTTCATACGGCGTGGGCGCCTACCCGCACCTGGCCGGCGCGCACATGAGCCTGGCAATGCAGTCCGACATGAGCCACGTCGCCTACAAGGGCGAGGCGCCGATGGTGCAGGACCTGATCGGCGGCCAGATCCAGATGGCCTATGCCAGCGCGCTGGTGGCCAAGCCGCACATCGATTCCGGAAAGATCCGCGCCATCGGCGTGAGCGGCGAGCGCCGCATGAGCACGCTGCCCAACGTGCCCACGCTGGCCGAGCAGGGCCTGAAGGACGAGGCCTACCGCGTGACCGGCTGGCTCGCCATTGCCGTGCCCGCCAAGACGCCCAAGCCCATCGTGGACCGCATTGCCGAAGAAGTGCGCAAGGCCACGCAGCAGCCCGACGTGCGCGATCGCGTGGCGGCCATGGGCTTCGAGATCAAGGACAGCTCGCCCGAGCTCTTCGCCACCGCCTGGAAGGCCGAGCGCCCGGTGTGGGAGCGCCTGATCAAGCAGTCGGGCGCACGGCTCGAGTAATTCATTTTTTTTCGTCATTCAAAGGAACAGCCATGAAGGTTCTGGTGCCTGTCAAACGGGTCGTCGATTACAACGTCAAGGTGCGCGTGAAGAGCGACGGCACCGGGGTGGACATTGCCAACGTCAAGATGAGCATGAACCCCTTCGACGAGATCGCGGTCGAAGAAGCGGTTCGCCTCAAAGAGAAGGGTGTGGTCACTGAAGTGATCGCCGTCTCTTGCGGTGATGCCAAGTGCCAGGAAACGCTGCGCACTGCCATGGCCATCGGCGCCGATCGCGGCATCCTGGTCGAGACCACCGAAGAGCTGCAGCCGCTGGCCGTGGCCAAGCTGCTCAAGGCGCTGGTCGACAAGGAACAACCGTCGCTGATCATCCTGGGCAAGCAAGCCATCGACGACGACGCCAACCAGACCGGCCAGATGCTGGCTGCACTGGCCGACCTGCCGCAAGCCACCTTCGCCTCCAAGGTCGAAGTCGCAGGCGACAAGGCAACCGTCTCTCGCGAAGTGGACGGCGGCATGGAAACGCTGACGCTCACGCTGCCGGCGGTCATCACGACCGACCTGCGCCTGAACGAGCCGCGCTACGTGACGCTGCCCAACATCATGAAGGCCAAGAAGAAGCAGCTGGACACCTTCAAGCCCGAAGACCTGGGCGTGGACGTGAAGCCGCGCCTGAAGACCCTGAAGGTCTCGGAGCCGCCGAAGCGCGGCGCCGGCATCAAGGTGCCTGATGTTGCAACGCTGGTGGACAAACTGAAGAACGAAGCGAAGGTGATCTGAACATGACCGCACTTGTTATTGCCGAACACGACCACGCCAGCATCAAGCCGGCGACCCTCAATACCGTGACTGCCGCGCTGGCTTGCGGTGGCGACGTCCATGTGCTGGTGGCAGGCGCGAACGCTGCCGAAGCCGCCAAGGCTGCAGCCCAGATCGCTGGCGTGAGCAAGGTCATTGCAGCCGACAGCCCGAGCCTCGCCGAGAACCTCGCTGAGAACGTCGCCGCCCAAGTGCTGGCCATCGCCGGCAACTACAGCCACATCCTGTTCCCCTCGACCGCCAACGGCAAGAACGTGGCTCCTCGCGTGGCCGCCAAGCTCGACGTCGCTCAAATCAGCGACATCACCAAGGTCGACAGCCCCGACACCTTCGAGCGCCCGATCTACGCCGGCAACGCGATTGCTACCGTGCAGAGCAGCGACGCCACCAAGGTCATCACCGTCCGCACGACCGGTTTTGACGCCGCAGCCGCCACCGGTGGCAGCGCAGCGGTCGAAACGGCTGAAGGCGTTGCAGACAGCGGAAAGAGCGCCTTCGTGGGCCGTGAAGTCACGAAGAGCGAACGCCCCGAACTGACGGCTGCCAAGATCATCGTCTCGGGCGGCCGAGCCCTGGGCAGTGCCGAGAAGTTCACCGAAGTGATGGCCCCGCTGGCCGACAAGCTGAACGCCGGCCTGGGTGCCAGCCGCGCAGCCGTGGACGCAGGCTACGCCCCGAACGACTGGCAAGTGGGCCAGACGGGCAAGATCGTTGCCCCTCAGCTGTACATCGCAGCGGGCATCTCGGGCGCGATCCAGCACTTGGCCGGCATGAAGGACTCGAAGGTCATCGTGGCGATCAACAAGGACGAAGAAGCGCCGATCTTCTCGGTGGCCGACTACGGCCTCGTGGCCGACTTGTTCACGGCCGTGCCGGAACTGGTGAAGGCGCTGTAAGCCGGAGGCGACGACAGAGATGAAGACCCGCATCACCGAACTGCTCGGCATCCGCTACCCCATCATCCAGGGCGGCATGCAATGGGTGGGCCGCGCCGAGCTGGCCGCGGCCGTGTCGAACGCCGGCGGCCTGGGCATCGTCACCGCGCTCACGCAGCCCACGCCCGACGACCTGCGCAATGAAATCGCGCGCACGCGCACGCTCACCGACAAGCCCTTCGGCGTGAACCTCACGATCCTGCCGGCGGTGAAGCCGCCGCCGTATGCCGAGTACGTGCAGGCCATCATCGACAGCGGCGTGAAGATCGTGGAGACCGCGGGCAACAGTCCGAAGGACTTCATCGAAGCGCTGAAGCGCCACGACGTGAAGATCGTGCACAAGTGCACCTCGGTGCGCCATGCGCTGTCGGCGGAACGCAATGGCGTGGACGCGGTGTCGGTCGACGGCTTCGAGTGCGCGGGCCATCCGGGCGAAGACGATGTGCCCGGCCTCGTGCTGCTGCCGATTGCTGCGCGCAAGCTGCGCATTCCGATCATCGCGTCGGGCGGCATCGCCGACGGGCGCGGCATGGCCGCCGCGCTGGCGCTGGGCGCCGAGGGCGTCAACATGGGCACACGCTTCTGCGTGACCCAGGAGGCGCCCATTCACGACAACATCAAGCAGGCGCTGGTCGATGCGAGCGAGCGCGACACCAAGCTGATGTTCCGCACCATGCGCAACACCGCGCGCGTGTTCCGCAACGCCATCTCCGAAGAGGTGGTGACCATGGAGAACCGCCCCGGCGGTTGCGAGTTCGAAGAAGTGCGCCCGCTGGTGGCCGGCGCGCGCGGCCGCGCGGCGCTGGCGTCGGGCGAGGTGCAGAACGGCGTGGTGTCGGCGGGCCAGTGCATCGGGCTGATCGACGACATTCCGACTTGTGCCGAGCTGCTGCAACGCATGGTGCGCGAGTGCCGTGAGCACCTGGACCGGGCGCGGTCCTGGATGGACTGAGTCTTTCGACTCGCCTTCGGGGGGCGTTCAGAGCCGCTGCGGACCGGCACGGCTCGATGCCCACGAGGCCCGCGCGCGGTGCAGTGCGGAAGCTGCATTTGTTGGCGGTCGCCGGGACTTCGTGCCGCATGAAGCGCCTACTTCGCCTGCTTCTTCTCTAAAGTGAATGCCCCTGTCACTCCACACCCCGCCAAGGGAAGAAGAAAGGCGCAACACACCCACCACCACTGCAATGTTTGAAGGCTGCTTGCCTCGCGGCAGGTCGTCGGTGCGAAAGCAGCGATGCGGATGCGAGGTATCAAAAGGCGACGGCCGGGGCGTTACAAGCACCCCAGCCGTCTAACCAAGTTCGTGCACACCCCTAGAAGGAACCGCACAAAAATGGCTACCAAGACTATAGCCCGGCCTCGCACGCCGGCAGCTCCCGAAGACAACGCCCAAGACCCGGCGGATCTTCTCGAAAACACCCTCTCTCAACTCGAAGCCCTCCTGTGGGTCTGCCACGGGGAAGACATCGACTGGTGCAGCGGGAATGGGCCTCGACAACTGGACAACCTGCTTTGGCTCGCGGCTGAAATGGCTCGCAAGGCGGGGGAGCTGTTTCAGGTGAGCGAGAAGGCGCGGCGTGGGGCGCCTGAGGCTGGCGGGTAGCGGGTAGCGGGTAGCGGGTAGCGGCACTGCGAGCATCCGCTTCTTGCTGGTGAACGGCCCTTCAACGCGGCTGCTCCAACGACCCACGCGAAGAAAAGCTGGCCACAAAAGCCGGGGCGATTCAGCTCGCCCCGTGCTGTTAGCCTTGCATGGTCGGCAGGGCCTCTGCCACGTCAACTCCGACCATCGTGCCCCATCTTTGAAAGCGAATTCACCATGACCAGCCCGCTGTACAACGCCTCCGTTCCCGTCATGCAGCAGATGCTGCGCGCTCTGTCCGACGTGCTCAAAAAGGCCGAAGACCACGCGACGCAGAAAAACATCGATCCGAATGCGCTGTTGCAGGCGCGGCTGTTTCCCGACATGTTTCCGCTGGTGCGTCAGGTGCAGATCGCCGCGGACTTCTCCAAGGGCATTGCCTCCCGCCTGGCTGATGCCGAGGTGCCGTCCTGGCCCGACACCGAGGTCAGCTTCGCCGACCTGCAAGCGCTGATCGCCAAGGCTTTGGCCCATATCGGCTCCTTCAAGTCCGAGCAATTTGATTCAAGCGAGAGTCGCGAGATCGTATTGCGCCCCGGCACTCCGAAGGAAAAGAAGCTGAACGCAAGCGCATACCTTCTGCACTACGGACTGCCGCAGTTCTTCTTCCACGTGACCACCACCTATGCCATCTTGCGCCACAACGGTATTGAGATCGGCAAGCGCGACTACATGGGTGCCTACTAAGCCAAGACAGACAAGAGGTCGGCCACTCCGGCCACTGCCGCTCGATAGCAACCAGAGCCTCCGTCACTGCGCGATTTCAGCTGACTGTGGATGGAGGCTTTATCCACCTTGATTTGCTTGGCGCGTGGGCAAGAATGGCCAGATGTCTGCTGCGCTAGCCTGTGAATCACACAGTCGACCCGTTGCGGGCGTTCGACGTTGGTCTGCTGATGGCGGCTTTGCGGTGGGAGCCGTCGCATTCAGCGAATGAGGCCGGCAGGAAGAATCGGCCAGAACCAGCCATTCCCACCTGCCTCTCAATCGGCCTGCGATGATGCGACCATGAGCCTTCCGAAGTCACCCCCGAACGAACAGGCGCCGATCGACTTGGTCGTCCGCCCTCGTGTCGAAAGGTCAGCTCGCCTCGCGTTTATGGCAAGGCCAAGGCTTATCGCCAAAGCGAACGAATTCTTTGAAACCTGCGACGGGTCTGATGCTTCCTTTGGCGCGTTCACCAACACGCACAGCCGATTCGTCCTTGCTGTCCGCCATCAAGAGCCGGACGGCGAGTCGCTCGGCATTTCTTTCGTGACTTGCCTATACCTCGCCGGCCCCACCGCCTGGACCAACCTGCAGCTTCGCTGCTCGTTCGTCGAGGATGCGGACGGTGCGCTCTTGTACGAAGTTGCAGACAGAGCAGTTGGTTTTATTGTGCGGTGCGACACCATCGTTGTTCCCACCCACGACCTGACTTTCGCGCACGAATAGCACCGCACACTCAAGGACTAAATTCAGCCATGACCAGCCGCTCACCGATGACCGCTTCGGTGCTCCCCCGCTGCACGGACGGTATGCGTCTTGGTAGCTTCCAAGGAACTTGGATTGCACGCACGGGGCACTTCAACACTTCGCAGTTGGACCCTCGTATCCTTCAAGCTACAAGAGGCAATTTAGGGGATAGGGAATGAGTGGATTGTCGGCCGGCGTCACGGCGACGGAGCGACTTCTAGCGGAGTTCTGCGAGCGGTCGTTCCTGAAGCTCTGGACCTATCCGAATCCACACAAGGATGACGGACATGAGTTGTGCGACCTGCTCGCGGTCTTCGACGACACCCTATTCATCTTCTTTGACCGCGAGAACAAGCTTCCCGATGTTCCCGACAAGGATCCGCAAGTCCTGTGGGACCGCTGGAAGCGCAACGTCATCGATCGCCAAGTCAGGACCGCGCATGGGGCGGAGCGCTACATCCGCAGCGGCAGACCGATCTTTGTTGACGCAAAGCGCGAGAAGCCACTCCCAGTGCCATTCGACAGGGATAAGGCGGCTATCCACAAGATCATCGTCGCTCACGGGGCGAGGGAGGCCTGCGAACGGGCATCGTCGCAAAACGTCTACGGGAGCCTTGCGATCACCTACAAGGAGACCGACGGAGGGCCGACCAGTCCTTTCCATATCGAGATCGACAGGCACAACCCGGTTCATGTCCTCGACAGCCACAACATGCCCATCGTGCTGCGCGAACTGGATACGGTCAGCGACTTCTCGGCATATCTCGACGAGAAGGTCCGCGCAGCCGCTGCTCTCGAATATCTTAGCTACTGCGGCGAGGAAGACCTCCTCGGTCACTACCTCTTGAATTACGATGCCGCAACCAAGCGCCATGTCATCGGGCCGAAGGGCAACGACCGGGGCAAGATCAACGGTGTGATGATCGGCGAAGGTGAGTGGCGCGACTTCATCCAGACCGGTGTTTACAAGAACACCAAGAACGAAGACCGCATCTCGTACTTCTGGGACCAGTTGATCCAACGGACCTGCCAGAACAGTTTGGAGGGGACGCTCAGCGGCAACTCGAACATCGCGCGCGGCGAAAGTGCGATCTATGAAATGGTGAAGGAGCCGCGCTTTATGCGCCGGGGCCTCTCCGAAAAGATGCTCACCGCCGTTGATCGATTCCCGGATACGGGTTCGTTCACGCGGCAGGTGACTTTCCTGCCATCGTTTGAGCCCAATGTCGGCTACGTCCTCCTGCAATTGCGAGTTCCGGAGGAGTTCCGTGCGGAGCCTGATCTCCGCGAGAAGCGGCAGACGCTGCTGGAGATCGCCTGCGGCGCGGCGAAGAATAAGTTCCCGAACCTGGTAAAGGTGATTGGCATTGGCATCGAGGCGCCGAAGTTCTCGGACGGCACGGTGGCCGAGGACTTCATCCTGATGCCCTGCGAGATATGGCCAGAGGAGCGGAAGATCTACTACGAGGAGCTAAATCGTGAGTGGAATTTCTTCGGGACGCCAGCGCTGAAGCAGTTTAGGGATACCGTCACACAGTTCGTGCAGCCGGCGCGTCCGTTGAAGCTAGCTAAGTCCGGAAAGACCGGGCGCAATGATCCATGCCCATGCGGCTCGGGCAAGAAGTTCAAGAAGTGCCACGGCGGATAGCGTCGAGCGTTGCATAACAATTTATTGCACGCAAGGCTATCGACATGGTGAGCCTGTTCGGTTTCAAGCCTCGCGGTGCGCCTCGATGCTGCGGTTGAAGCGCCGGCCACATCGTAGAGTAGCAACCGGTCTGCTGGCGACACCTACCAACCTCAAGTTTTAGGTGACCGTTTTGGAGCCTCGTATTCGTGAGCCGCGACCGGCAGCTCAGGGCCCGTTGCCGACTTTCGATCGCCGCGATTGGTCGCCAGTAAGCCGACATTCGCTGCAGCAGACGCTACGCCGATCAACCAGCTTTTGGGTACGGATCTTGGTCGGAGGATCGATGCCAGCGTGCATCCGTCGCCCGCGCCAACTCCTTCAAGTATTTCGCCTGCAGCGACGAGATTTCATCGTCATTGAGTCGGCCCCGATCGCCGGTCATGTCTGAACCACTGCGGACAAAGAGGTAAAGCGCAGCCAGCTCTTCGAGACGAGCCGACGTGCACTCCACTTGAAACACGTTGGCATCTTCGTCGGTCGCGACGATCGTGACGGGTGGTTCGGCCCCTGTTCGATCAGCGACGTACAGGTAGGTCCAGGTCCGACTATTCACTGGTTGTGAGTCCCCGTCCGTATCTACGTTCCAGTCGGGGCCGTGCAGCAGGTCAATAAAGACTCTGAAATCCGGGCGCGCTCGATCAATCGTCACGAAATGCATTGTTGGATTGTCCCTAAGTGCGCGCCTGAAGCGGCCGTTGGTGGAGGACTGCTCTTGGCCGCTTGCCGTCTCAAATGCGGTCTTCTATCAAGGCTTCCCATAGAGCCAGCGCTTCCGCAGGACTTCCGACTGAAAGCGTTCTGCGCTCAAGCTCTGTGGTCATGTCGGAGTCCGAGTACTTGACGTATTCAGCGCGCCCGCTTTGGTAGACAGAGACAACATCCAAGCTCCCTTCGTCACTTCCGCTGCGAAGCCAGCAGTCAGGATGCTCATCGTCTCGTTTAGAGGAAAAAAGCTCGTCCAGGACCGCCAGCATCTGACTTCGACTAGGTGACCGAATGTCGTTTCCCATGCGGCCGGTAAGAATTTTCCACTTGTGCATTCTTGTTCCTCTTGACTCTTGGGCAAGCGTCCGGCTCTAGCCGACCAAGGTCTGCGTACCCACTCGGCGCGCTACTGTGACTCCAAACGGCCAACTTCTCTGGCTGCTCGTTCGAGCAACGTCTCGGCGTCTCGAAGCTCTCGAATGGCGCGGGCAATATTGGCCTCGCCCGGCGCCGCCTCTGCGGCCCTCCTCAAGGCACGCAAAGCATCTTCCACTGCACTGAGAGCATCTTTGACTTTTCGCTTGGCTGACATTGAGCCTCCTAAGACTGCTATCGAGCGAATTCTGCCTTGAAGCAATATGGCCGGTCTTGGCCGTTCCCGGCCTTAAAGGGTCAGCGCGCTCCGAACATGACATCGGAGCGCAGCGCGTATTTGATGCCCTTCAGAACCTCGGCACCCTCGTGTATCAGACCATGTTCAAAGACCAAGGCTTGCCCCATATTGCCCATGACCTTTACACCTTCGAATCGGGTCGCGCCTCCTGCGTAGCCGGAGTTCAGATAAACCATGAATGTTAGAAGGCTGATATCCCCGTTCGGCCGATGAAATGGAGCGTCTGAGTGCCATTTGAAGCGCTGACCCGGGCTGTAGCGATAGAGGCGAAATCGTTCATTTAGACCGACCGCTTTGCGCCCGTTTATCGTGCCGGGAATCATGCCTCGGGCACGCTGCCAGAGCGACTCTGAGAGCGCCGAATCATCAAAGACGTAGCGGTCGTTGTCTCGTGTCGCGGTGTCCACCTGCGTGCCGCGAGCCGTGATGATGGGGGCCGCCTCGAACCCATTTTCTTCACCTCGCCGAACAAGCGCCTCGCATTCGGCCAGGTCGACCAACCGGTCGATTACGAAAATCCCACTGGCTATATCGATTCGGTTCATGCGATACGTCGAGGTTTGAGAGCATGTGAATGCTGCCACAAAGGCGGATGACCGCTTCTGGCCGACTGTAGCCGGTCGCGCGTTGCATTGTGGAGGGCTCACACCCGTCATCGTCGAGGGTGTGAAACGGTCACTCGAATCCTTGGATGACAGATCCAACCTTCGGATGGTTGTCCGGCTGACGCAGCCGGAATTCGTATGTATCCGCCACGATGTATGCGAAGCTAGATGCATTTCATCCCTTTGAGGGCGCAATGGTCAAGAAGACAGCCGAACAGAAGAATGCAGAGGAACGCCGCTACGTTGCCGCCAGTGGTGCAGCGAATGCAGTTGAGCTGGAGCCCTTTCTGACTGACCCGAACCAATCTATACGCGCCACAGCGGCCATGAACCCGGATGCAGACGCAGAGATTCTGGATCGTTTCGCGAATGACAAGTTCTGGGGCGTTCGAATGGAAGTTGTGAGCAATGCCAACGTCAGCCAGACCACCCTGCGCAGGCTGCTGGAGTCCGATATGCGCAAACGTGGCGTAGTGCACCACGCAGCGCGCGCGAAGCTGGAAGAGCGCGGCGTGGAATTTGGTGCCGATGGCATGCCGGAAGATGCAGCGTAGGAAATAACGTCGCGTTTCCCGAGCCTCCCTGGCTGTCAACTGCTGACCTCAACCAACTCGGCGTGAACTTGCTTGCGGCTTAAAGAATCCGCAGCACCTCAAACTGCTGTCGGATTGGAGCGAGCTGTATCAACACCTCGTCACCCTCGCATTTACCCAGCATGGCCCTGGCCAAAGGGGCTTCGCTGCTGATGACCTGAACGAGCTGAGCGCCGCTGACCAACTTCATGCTGCCCCCATCCGGGCCGAGAAAGAGCTGTTGCTGCCTGTCTTCGGAATCGACCAGGCAGACCAGCGAGCCGAGCTGTATGCCTTTGATCGCGTCGTAGGGACGCGGGCGGAATCGGCGCCAATTGGCTATCGCCTGGCGTATGGCTTCGGCGCGCCGAGCTTGGCCGGTGGCCAGGTAGGCGGCTTCGAGTCCCAAAGTGTCGTATTTGTTTTCGGCGATGTTTTCTTCGTGAGTCGCCGTTTCATGGGCGGCCCGCACTGCCAGCTCGGCTTGCAGCAGGTCTTCGGCGAGCCGTTCCAGCACCTGCTGTTGCAGCAAGAATTTATCCATGACGAAAGGTCGGCATCTCGAACAAGCGGGGGTAGGTTTTGGTCATGAAGGGCTCTGGAACCCTTCGACGCTTCTGTTGGCTGCAGGTTGACTTCAAAGTCGACCGCGGCCGACAGCAGCCCCCGGATTCTTGCTTATCCACTGCCCGCCCCCCAAAAGTCCCCCTCCCAAGCCAGCCGGCTAAGGAAACCCCCGATACATGAGTGGTCATCGACCACCTAGCATCGGTAACAGTTTCCCTGTCGAGGTGTACGGAACGCGTCCCGGCGTCCGCCCGGTGACATGGCGTTTGCCTCACTGACCTTCCCCGCGATGACAACTCCACCCGAGTCCGGCCCCACGCTGGACGCCGCCAGCCCCCTCCCCCCCGACATTCCAGCCGCCGACGAACCCACCAAGGTCCCGCTCGCCATCGAGGACTGGCTCACGGTCATCATCATGGGCTCGCTGGCGCTCATCACTTTCGCCAACGTGCTGGTGCGCTACTTCACCGACTCGTCCTTTGCGTGGACGGAAGAGTTCTCGGTGTTCCTCATGATCATGCTGGCCATGGTCGCGGGCTGCGGCGCGGTGGCACGCGACCGGCACATCCGCATCGAGTACTTCTCCGAAAGCGGCTCGATGGCGCGGCGCAAGCGGCTCGCGCAGTTCGGCGCGTTGATGATCGCCCTGCTCTTCACGCTGATCGGCACGCTCAGCCTGCGCATGGTGTGGGACGACTACCGTTTTGAAGAAACGACGCCGGGCATCGGGCTGCCGGCGTGGTGGTATTCGATCTGGCTGCCGATCGTGTCGTTCGCCATCGCGCTGCGCGCGGTGGGCCTCATGATCCGGCGCGGCCGCAAGACCACCTACGGCACCGACAAGAAGAACAACAACAGCAGCAGCAAAGGTGACGCACAGTGATCGCCACGCTTCTCTTCGTCGCCTTCGTCGTGATGATGCTGGTGGGCGTGCCCATCGGCGCCGCACTGGGCCTGGCGGGCGCTGCCTGCATCGCGCTGGCCAACGGCGACGCGCAATGGTTCGGCCTCCTGGCCGTGCCGCAGAACTTCTACGCGGGCCTGGGCAAGTACCCGCTGCTGGCCATTCCGATGTTCGTGCTGGTCGGCTCCATCTTCGACCGTTCGGGCGTGGCGCTGCGGCTCGTCAACTTCGCGATTGCCATCGTGGGGCGCGGGCCCGGCATGCTGCCGCTGGTGACCATCGCGGTGGCGATGTTCATGGGCGGCATCTCGGGCTCGGGGCCCGCCACGGCCGCCGCGGTGGGCGGCGTGATGATCGCGGCGATGGCGCGCGCGGGCTACCCCAAGCCCTTCGCGGCCAGCGTGGTGGGCGCCGCCGCGGCCACCGACATCCTGATTCCGCCTTCGGTGGCGTTCATCGTCTATTCGGTGCTGGTGCCCAATGCCTCGGTGCCCGCGCTCTTCGCGGCCGGCATGATCCCCGGCATCCTGGCCGGCCTGGCGCTCATGGTCCCGGCCGTGTGGCTGGCGCGCAAGCACCACATGGGCACGCTCGAAGCCGCGCTGCCGCGCCCGCCGTTCTGGAAGAGCCTGCGTGAAGCCAGCTGGGGCCTGGCGGCGCCGGTGCTCATTCTCGGGGGCATGCGCCTGGGCTGGTTCACGCCCACCGAGGCGGCCGTGGTGGCGGTGTTCTACGGGCTGTTCGTGGGCATGGTGGTGCACCGCACGATCAAGGTCCGCGACCTGTTCGTGATCCTGCGCGAGTCGGGCGAACTGTCGGCGGTGATCCTGATCGTGGTGTCGCTCGCGGGCATCTTCGCGTACTCGCTGTCGACGCTGGGCGTGATCGATCCGGTGGCCCACGCCATCGTGAACTCGGGCCTGGGCGAATACGGCGTGCTGGCGCTGCTGATCCTGCTGCTGATCACGGTGGGCATGTTCCTGGACGGCGTGTCGATCTTCCTGATCTTCGTGCCGCTGCTGTGGCCGATCGTGCAGTACTACAAGTGGGACCCGGTGTGGTTCGGCGTGATCCTCACGCTGAAGGTGGCGCTGGGCCAGTTCACGCCGCCGCTCGCGGTGAACCTGATGGTGTCGTGCCGCATCGCCGGCGTGCGCATGGAAGAGACCGTGCGCTGGGTCGGCTGGCTGCTGTTCTCGATGTTCGTGGTGATGGTGCTGGTCATCGCCTTCCCCGAGCTGGCTTTGTGGCTGCCGCACAAGCTGGGCTACTGATCCGTTTCTGTCCATTCCGCAAAACCACAAGGAGACCTCTCATGAAATTCCGCCGCACCCTGCTCGGCCTGGCCGCTGCCGCAACCGCCCTGGGCATGTTCTCTTCAGGCGCCATGGCGCAGGCCGCCTACAAGCCCGAGTACAAGATGTCGCTGGTGCTCGGCCCGCCCACACCCTGGGGCCAGGCCGGAAAGATCTGGGCCGACCTCGTGAAGGAGCGCACCCAGGGCCGCATCAACATCAAGCTGTACCCCGGCGTGTCGCTCATCCAGGGCGACCAGACGCGCGAGTTCAGCGCGCTGCGCCAGGGCGTGATCGACATGGCCGTGGGCTCGACCATCAACTGGTCGCCCCAGGTCAAGCAGCTCAACCTGTTCTCGATGCCCTTCCTGATGCCCGACTACGCGGCCATCGACGCGCTCACGCAGGGCGAGGTCGGCAAGGACATGTTCAAGACGCTCGACAAGGCCGGCGTGGTGCCGCTCGCATGGGGCGAGAACGGGTTTCGCGAAATCACCAACTCCAAGCGGCCGATCAAGTCGCCGGCCGACGTCAAGGGCATGAAGATCCGCGTGGTGGGCTCGCCCATCTACTCCGACATGTTCACCGCGCTGGGCGCCAACCCCACGCAGATGAGCTGGGCCGACGCACAACCCGCGCTCGCCAGCGGCGCGGTCGACGGCCAGGAGAACCCGCTGTTCCTGTTCACGGTGCTGAAGATGCAGAACGTGGGCCAGAAGTTCGTGACCACCTGGGGCTACGTGGCCGACCCGCTGGTGTTCGTGGTGAACAAGGAAATCTGGGCCTCGTGGACGCCGGCCGACCAGGCCATCGTGCGCCAGGCCGCCGTCGACGCGGGCAAGGAAGAAATCGCCATCGCGCGCAAGGGCCTGGTCGAAGCCGACAAGCCCGTGCTGAAAGACATCGCGGGCATGGGCGTGACCGTGACGAGCCTGACCCCGGCCGAACGTGAAGCCTTCGTGAAGGCGACGCGGCCGGTGTACGACAAGTGGAAATCGACCGTGGGCGCCGACCTCGTGGCGAAGGCCGAGCAGGCGATTGCCGCGCGCAAGAAGTAAGCGCCTCTTCGCAGTCGCACAGGAGCCCCGCATGCGGGGCTCTTTCATTTGCGGCATGCGGTGCTCGCCGCAAACACGCATTGCATCGGCACCCCGTCGCGGGTATCTTCTCGCCGCGCCGCAGAGCTGCACACCAGCCGCCGGCGGCGAGAAGCAAGCAGTCAAACAAACAAACGAGCAAGCAACGAGGGAGAGAGCAATGCTGAATCCATGGAAGAGCGCCGCCGCGGCAGCGCTGGCTACGCTGTTGATTTCCTGCGGAGGCGGGGGAGGTGGTGGAGGAGGCGGCGGAGCAGGTATCGGACTGCTGCCCCCGCCGACGTCGGGCACGCCGGCGCCGACGCCGCAGCCGGAACCGGTCGCGTCGACGTACACGACGTTCGCGCTGCTGCCTTACAGGTCCGTGGTCGTGTCGTTCTCCAAGCCCAACCCGGGGCCCGGCGAGAGCGTCGAGATGCGAACGCTCAACGCGTTCAAGAACGCCGGGGGCGTCGGGCGCGACATGGCCTACGACGCCAAGCGCGACCGGCTGTACATCTCGATGGGCACCCGCATCCTGATGATCCCCAAGGCCAGCCAGGCATCGGGCGACGTCACGAAGGCGCAGTACGACGTGCTGTCCTCCGGACTCGGCTCGTTCAGCACGATGGTGCTGGACGCCGAACGCGACGAGCTCTGGCTGGGCGGCCCCATGTCCCGCCTGCATGGCGCGCTGGTGAAGATCAGCAACATCAGCGCCGCATACGGCCAGATCCGCACGCTCGAATCGATCGGGCCCCAGGAGACGCGACCTGTCGCGTCCTACCAGGTCTGGTATATCCGCTCCTCGATGCTCATGCGCTTCGCGATCGATCCGACCCGCTCGCTCGTCTATACCTCCGACGGCATCGGCGGCGTGTTCGATCTTGCAACGCTCACGCCCGCGCGCAAGGAGCCGACCGGCGATCCAGTCTACGAAGAGTTGGTCGCGGAAAGAAACGCACCGGTGCGTATGCTGTTCAACGGCACCAACATGTTTGCCACCGACGTGGCCCTGGACGTTGCACGCAACAGGCTGTATGTGCTGGGAGGCGACGGGCGCGAGATCATCACGATCAATGGCGCCAGCACCGCCAATTCACCGGGCACCTTCAGCCGGCTCCCACTGTCCACGGTGAACAGTTCCATCGCCGTCGATGCGAAGAACGACCGCCTCTATGTGGGCGGCGTCGACAACAACGCCTACATCTTCAACAACGCGAGCACGATCACGGCGGGCACGGTCGTGCCCGGCACCAGCGTGCTGGGCGCACCGGAAAGCGTGGCGGGCAAGGGCGTGGTCTGGGGCATTTCGTTCCCCTGACCTGACCCGCCGGGGCGCACCCGGGCGCTTCGTCAAGTGCGATAGCGGCTCGGGTTCGCCCCCGCGATCTTCTTCATCAGGCGCCGCAGCGCGGTGGCGTCCTGGTAGCCCACGGCGCCGGCCACCTGCTCGACCGTCATGCGGCTGGTTTCGAGCAGCGCGCGGGCGCGCCGCAGCCGCACGCCCTGCACCAGCGCCTGCGTGCTCTTGCCGGTGGCTTTCTGGATGTGGCGCGACAGCGTGCGCTGCGACATGCAGAACTCTTGCGCCAGCACGCTCACGGCCGGCGCATCGGGCAGCGCCGACTCGACCCGCGCGGCCAGCCGCGCCACCAGGTCGTTGCCGTTGGCCAGCAGCTCCGGCACGATGAACGGCGACTGCGCCTGGCGACCGTCGATCAGCAGCATGCGCGAGACCAGGTCGGTGAGCGCGCTGCCGCAGCGCTCGCGCAGCAGGTGCAGCATCAGGTCGGTCTGCGCGAACGCGGCGCCCGCCGTGACCACGGGGCCGTCGGCGCACACCATGCGGTCGGCGTCGACGGTGCAGCCCGGCGCCATGCGCGCAAGCAGCGGCGCGTACCACCACGAGGTGGTTGCGCGGCGGCCCTGCAGCAGCCCCGCCGCGTTCAGCAGGAACACCGCCGAGCACGAGCCCGCGACCTGCCCGCCCGCCTTGGCATGCCGCACGAGGCCCGCGACGGCCGTGGCAGCATCGCCGCTCTCCAGGCAGCGGCGGATGTCGCCCGGCGTGTTGAGCCCGAGCCCCGGCACCACCCAGGTCGAGCGGTCGTCGCGCGGCCTGGCGGGCAAGCGCGCGGTGTCGATGGTCATGCCGGCCTGCAGCCGCACGGAGCCGCCCTGCACCGAGCACAGCCGCCAGCGCGGCGGCGCCACGCCGGCACGCGGGGCCACGGCCCGCGCGGCGCCGAGGATGTCGAGCGTGACCGCGACGCTGGAGTTGAAGGCGCCGGGCAGCACCAGGATCGTGAAGTCGTGCATTTCCGTGGTTGTCTGATTCAGCCCTTAAACAGTCAAATTGGACACTGCCATTCTGGCGGCGCGAACGGCCCAATACAAGCCTCGTCCACGCACATCCCCAGCCCTCATGACCAGCACGCGCACCGCCCGCCCCCTGACCGAAGACGACCCGCTCGACGACTTCACCGCGCGCCAGATCACCCTGGACGGCGTCCAGAAGAAGGTCTACCTGACGGGCACGGGCCCGGCCGTGATCGTGATGACCGAGATGCCCGGCATCAGCCCGCACGTGGCGCGCTTCGCCCGCTGGGTGCGCGACGCGGGCTTCACGGTCTACATGCCGTCGCTGTTCGGCCGCGACGGCGCGGTGCCCGGCGCGGAAGAAGGCGTGGCCGTCTTCAAGCGCGCCTGCGTGAGCGCGGAGTTCCGCGCCTTCGCGGCCAACGCGTCGAGCCCGGTCACGCAGTGGCTGCGCGCGCTGGCGCGGCTTGCGCATGCCGAATGCGGCGGCCCCGGCGTGGGCGCGATCGGCATGTGCTTCACCGGCAACTTCGCGCTGTCGATGATGCTGGAGCCCGCGATGCTCGCGCCGGTGATGTGCCAGCCCTCGCTGCCCATGGACCAGCCCGCCGCCATGAACGTGGCGCCCGACGAACTGGCCGCGGTGCGCGCCCGCATGGAGCGCGAGGACCTGACGGTCATGGCCTACCGCTTCGAGGGCGACAGGCATTGCAAGGCGCAGCGCTTCGCGGCCTTTGCCGAGGCGCTGGGCGAGCGCTTCGTGGCGCGCGTGCTGCCCGACAGCGCCGCCAGCACCGACACTGCGCCCTTCTTCGCGCAAGTGGTCGCCAGCCCGCACAGCGTGGTGACGGCGCACCTGATCGACGAAGCGGGCCAGCCGACGGTGGCGGCGCGCGACGAGATCCTGGCGTTCTTCGCGCGGCGATTGAAGGGCTGAGTGGCGCTCGCGCTCTGGCAGACTCGCGCGGCAGGGGCGCGCCGTCAGCGCCCGCCAGGAGCCTCTTTCATGCCGCAGCCTCATCCCGCAGACACCGCAGACACCGCCGTCCACACGCTCGTCATCGACACCGACCCCGGCGCCGACGACGTCATCGCGCTGCTCTTCGCCATGGCCGCGCCCGAGCGGCTGAAGCTCCAGGCGCTGACCACGGTGGCCGGCAATGTGCAACTGGCCAAGACCTCGCGCAACGCGCGCCTGGCCTGCGAGTGGGCCGGGCGGCCCGACATTCCGGTGTACGCGGGCGCGCTGCGCCCCCTGAAGCGCACGCCGATCTACGCGGCCAACATCCACGGCAAGGAAGGCCTCACCGGCGTCGACGTGTACGAGCCCGCCGCGCCGCTCGCCGAAGGCCACGCGGTCGACTACCTGGTCCGCATGCTGCGCGCCGCGCCCGAAAAGAGCGTGACGCTGGCCATGCTCGGCCCGCAGACCAACCTCGCGCTGGCGCTCGAACAGGCGCCCGACATCGCGCGCGGCCTGCGCGAGCTGGTGCTGATGGCCGGCGCGCATTTCAACGGCGGCAACATCACGCCGACGGCCGAGTTCAACGTGTTTGCCGACCCGCACGCGGCCGAGGCGGTGCTGCTGCGCAGCGGCGTGCCGATCACCATGCTGCCGCTGGACGTGACGCACAAGATCCTCACGAGCGAGGTGCGCATCGCGCGGCTGCGCGCGCTGGGCAACCGGGCCGGCGCGATCGTCGCGGACATCCTCGACGCCTATGCGCCGCAGGAAATGAAGCACTACGACATGCCCGGCGGCCCGGTGCACGACGCCACGGTCACGGCCTACCTGCTGCAGCCTTCGCTTTTCAGGGGCAAGCGCATCCACGTGGAGATCGACAGCCGCGAAGGCATGAGCTTCGGCCAGACGGTGGCCGACTGGTACGGCAGCCTGCGCCGGCCGGCCAACGTGAACTGGATCGTCGACGGCGACGCGCAGGGGTTCTTCGACCTGCTGACGGCGCACATTGCCCGCCTGCCCTGAGTTCGCCGCGAGACGCGCCGCCGCAGGGTACCGTTGACGGGAGCGGCATGTGCGACCACCATGGTGGCCGCTTCGGGGAGGCCGTTCGCAGCTGGCTGTCCAGGAGGTCCCATGGCTGAAAGCGACAAGGTGTTCGCGGGTTCGATCCCGAAGTTCTACGACACGCTGATGGTCCCGCTGATCTTCGCGGGCTACGCCACCGACATGGCGGCGCTCGTCGCGGCCTCATCGCCCGGCGCGGTGCTCGAAACGGCCGCCGGCAGCGGCGTGGTCACGCGGGCGCTGGCCCCGCTGCTCGGCGCCGGCGCGCGCTACGTGGTGAGCGACCTCAACCAGCCCATGCTCGACTACGCCGCCACCCGGCTGGGGCCGGACAGCCGCATCGAATGGCGGCAGGCCGACGCGCTGGCGCTGCCGTTCGAGGACGCGTCGTTCGACGTGGTGTGCTGCCAGTTCGGCGCCATGTTCTTCCCCGACCGGGTGGCCGGCTACGCCGAGGCGCGCCGCGTGCTCAGGCCCGGCGGGCGCTTTACCTTCAGTGTCTGGGACCGCATCGAGGAGAACGCCTTCGCCGACGAGATCACCCGCGCGGTGGCCACGGTGTTTCCGCAAGACCCGCCGCGCTTCCTGGCCCGCACGCCGCACGGCTACCACGACGTCGCCCTGATCCGCGACGAACTGAGCCGCGCGGGCTTCACCGCCATCGAGGTCCGGACGCACGCCAAGGTGAGCCACGCCGCGTCGGCGCGCGAGGTCGCCACCGCCTATTGCCAGGGCACGCCGCTGCGCAGCGAGATCGAGGCGCGCGACGCCAGCCTGCTCCCGCTCGCCACGCAGCGCGCGACGCAGGCGATCGCCCAAAACCACGGCGAAGGCCCGGTGAGCGGCAAGATCTCGGCGCACGTGATCGTGGCGGCGGGGTAGAGAAGACGGCGCCACCGCCGGGCGCGCATGAAAAAAGCCACGCTGCGGAAACAGCGTGGCTTTTTTTTCCTGTGCGCGGCAGCCGGTTCAGTGCTGCAGGATCTTGTTGAGGAAGTCCTTGGTGCGCGGCTGGCGGTTCTCGGGGTGGTTGAAGAACTCGTCCTTCGGGCAGTCTTCCAGGATGCGGCCGCCCACGTCGATGAAGATCACGCGGCTGGCGACCTTGCGGGCAAAGGCCATTTCGTGCGTGACCACCATCATGGTCATGCCTTCCTTGGCCAGGCTCACCATCACGTCGAGCACTTCGCCGACCATTTCGGGGTCGAGTGCCGAGGTGGGTTCGTCGAACAGCATCACGATCGGGTCCATCGACAGCGCGCGGGCAATCGCCACGCGCTGCTGCTGGCCGCCCGACAGCTGGCCCGGGAACTTGTCCTTGTGCGCCATCAGGCCGACGCGGTCGAGCATCTTCAGGCCGCGGGTCTTGGCTTCGTCGGCCGAACGGCCCAGCACCTTGATCTGCGCGATCGTGAGGTTCTCGGTCACCGACAGGTGGGGGAACAGCTCGAAGTGCTGGAACACCATGCCGACCTTGGAGCGCAGCTTGGGCAGGTTGGTCTTGGGGTCGTGCAGCGGAATGCCGTTGACGGTGATCTCGCCCTTCTGGAAGGGCTCGAGCGCGTTCACGGTCTTGATGAGCGTGGACTTGCCGGAACCCGACGGGCCGCACACCACCACCACGTCGCCCTTGGAGATGCTCACGTTGCAGTCGTTGAGCACCTGCACCGGGCCGTACCACTTGGAGACGTTCTTGATTTCAATCATTTTTTCGGACATTTCTTTCTCTCCGGTTCAGCCACTCAATCAGCGAATGATGGCGATTTTCTTGTGCAGGCGTTTCACCAGCCAAGAAAGGGCGTAGCACATGACGAAGTAAACGACAGCCGCCAGCAGGTAGGCCTCGATGGGGCGGCCGAAGTTCTTGCCGGCCGTCTCGAAGCCCTTGAGCATGTCGTAGGCGCCGATGGCATACACCAGCGACGTATCCTGGAACAGGATGATGGTCTGCGTGAGCAGCACCGGCAGCATGTTGCGGAAGGCCTGCGGCAGCACCACCAGGCGCATGTTCTGGCCGTAGGTCATGCCCACGGCCTGGCCGGCGTTCACCTGGCCGCGCGGGATCGACTGGATGCCCGCGCGCATGATCTCGCTGAAGTAGGCCGCCTCGAACGCGACGAAGGTGATCACGGCCGAGATTTCGGAGCGGTAGTTGGAGCCCACCGAGCCGAACAGCGAATAGAACGACGCCGGCACGAGCAGGAAGAACCACAGGATCACCATCACCAGCGGGATGCTTCGCATGCCGTTGACGTACAGGGCCGCGGGCGCATCGAGCCACTTCTTGCCCGACAGGCGCATGAGCGCCAGCAGGGTGCCGAAGATCACGCCGCCGATCGTGGCCACCACCGTCAGCATGATGCTGAAGTAGAAGCCCTTGACGACGAAGTTGCTGATGACGTCCCAGTTGTAGAAGGACAGGTCGAGATTCATCATGTCAGTGTCCTCCGCCGCCGCTGCTGGCCGAGACGATGAAGCCCGGCACGCGGGTCTTCTTCTCGATGAACGCCATGAGGCGGTTGATCGCCAGGGCCGACACCACGTAGCACGCCGTCACCGCGAGGTAGACCTCGATGCCGCGCGAGGTTTCTTCCTGCGCCTGCATGGCGAACATGGTGAGTTCGGTGACCGACACGGCGAACGCGACGGACGAATTCTTGAAAATATTCATCGTCTCGCTCGTGAGCGGCGGGATGATGATGCGATAGGCCATCGGCAAGATGACGTAGCGGTAGTACTGCGCGGTGGTGAAGCCCACCGCCATGCCCGCGTAGCGCTGGCCCTTGGGCAGCGCCTGGATGCCCGAGCGCACCTGCTCGGCGATACGCGCCGAGGTGAAGAAGCCCAATGCCAGCACCACGAGGATGAAGCTCGGCACGCCCTTCATGACGGGAATGAGCGCCGGAATCACGTGGTACCACAGGAAGATCTGCACCAGCAGCGGAATGTTGCGGAACAGCTCGACCCACGCATTGCCCAGGCGCACGAGCCACGGGCTGTCAGGCAGCGTGCGGATGATCCCGACCAGCGAGCCCAGCACCAACGCGACGATCAGCGCCAGCAGCGCGACCGACACCGTCCAGCCCCAGGCCGACAGCATCCACTGCAGGTAGGTCGGATAGTCCCCCCCGGGGTCTTGCAGGAAGACCTGCCAATCCCAGTTGCCCATTTTCTTACTCCTTCACCATCTTCAAAAAACCAGTCCCTTGAAAAGAAACGCCCACCGCGAAAGGTGGGCGTCATTCGCGCAGCGACGCGACGCTTATTCCTTGGTGACGTAGTCTTCCGCGGGCTTGTCGTTCGGGTTCGCCCAGGCGTTCTTGGTGGCTTCGCCCAGCGGCAGGTTGATGGTCACGCCTGCGGGCGGGATCGGCTTCATGAACCACTTGTCATAGAGCTTGGCCAGCTCGCCCGACTTGGCCTGTGCCTTGATGCTGTCGTCCACGGCCTTCTTGAAGGCGGGGTCGTCCTTGCGGATCATGATGCCGATGGGTTCGACGGCCAGCACGTCGTTCAGGATCTTGTAGTCCTTGGGCGACTTCGACTTGGCGGCCAGGGCGGCCAGGATCGAGCCGTCCATCACGAAGGCATCGGCACGGCCGGTCTCCAGCAGCAGGAAGCTGTCGGAGTGGTCCTTGCCGTAGACCTCCTTGAAGGTCAGGTTTTCAGCACGCTTTTGCTTGCGCACGGTCTGCAGGGGCGTGGTGCCGGTGGTGGTGGCAACCGTCTTGTCCTTCAGGTCGGCCAGCGAGTTGATGCCCGAGTTCGCCTTGACGACGATCTTGGTTTCCTCGACGTAGGTGGTCACGCCGAAGGCCACGTCCTTCTGGCGGGTGGCGTTGTTGGTGGTCGAGCCGCACTCGATGTCCACGGTGCCGTTCTGCACCAGGGGAATGCGGTTTTGCGAGGTCACGGGCTGGTACTTGACTTCGAGCTTCTTGCCGGCGGCCTTCTCGAGGTCCTTGATGATGTTGGCGCAGACGTCGTAGTGAAAGCCGGTGTACTGGCCGTTGCCCAGGGTATAGGAGAGACCGGAGGATTCGCGCACACCTTCGGTGATGACGCCGGAAGCCTTGATCTTGGCCAGGGTGTCATTGGCCTGCGCCATCGCGCCACCGGCGGCCAGTGCCGCGATTGCCAATGCCAATACTTGTTTTTTCATAAAGGAAAACTCCTGAGGGTGACTGAAACAGATACAACGAAATTCTAGACATTCACATTTTGCGTGATACCCGGACCAACCCGGTGCATCGATGCACGCATTGCACCGGCCGCGCGCATCGGGGCGCCAGCCTGGTGCGATCCTGCCTCCTGGCATTGTCCGACTTTCACTAAGCAGCCTTTGTGCCCGAAGGCTCGGCGGCCGGCGGAACCGGCGCCGCCGTCAGGCGAACCGGCTGCGTGAGATTCTCGGGCACGAGCAGTGCCTCCATTTCGGCGCGGGTCATGATGCCCAGCGACTCGGCCACCAGGTCGATCGGCCCGCCGGTGGCCAGCGCGGTCTTGGCGATGAGCGCGGCCTTCTCGTAGCCGATGAGCGGGTTGAGCGCCGTGACCAGCGTGACCGACTCGCGCACCCGCCTGGCCAGGAACTCGCGGTTGGCCTCGATGCCCTCGACGCAGTTCTTCTGCAGCGTGTTGCAGGCCTTGCCCAGGTGCTGGATGCTCTTGAACAGGCTCCAGCCCATGATCGGCTCGAAGGCATTGAGCTGCAGCTGGCCGGCCTCGGAGGCCATGGTCACGGTGATGTCGTTGCCGATGACCTCGAAGGCCACCTGGTTCATGACTTCCGGAATCACCGGGTTGACCTTGCCCGGCATGATCGACGAGCCCGCCTGGCGCGCCGGCAGCCGGATCTCGCCGAAGCCGGCCTGCGGGCCGCTGGACAGCAGGCGCAGGTCGTTGCAGGTCTTGCTGAGCTTGGTGGCCACGCGCTTGAGCACGCCCGACAGCTGCACGAAAGCGCCGGTGTCCTGCGTGGCCTCGATGAGGTTGGCCGCCTGCTTGAGCGGCACGCCGGTCTGCTCGGCCAGGTACTGGCAGGCCAGGTTGGCGTAGCCGTGCGGCGCGTTGATGCCGGTGCCGATGGCGGTGGCGCCGAGGTTGATTTCCTCGATGAGGGCGCGCGCTTCGTTCAGGCGGGCCTCGTCTTCCCCGATCATGATGGCGTAGGTCAGGAACTCCTGGCCCAGCGTCATGGGCACGGCGTCCTGCAGCTGGGTGCGGCCGATCTTCAGGATGTCCTTGAACTCCAGCGCCTTGGCCTCGAAGCTGCGGCGCAGCGAGGCCATGGCCTCCAGCAGCCGGCCAATGGCGAACCACAGCGCCAGCCGCACGGCCGTGGGGTACACGTCGTTGGTGCTCTGCGAGGCGTTGACGTGGTCGTTGGGGTGCAGCACGTCGTAGCGCGCCTTCTCGTGGCCCAGCTTTTCCAGCGCGAGGTTGCAGATGACCTCGTTGGCGTTCATGTTGGTCGAGGTGCCCGCGCCGCCCTGGATGACGTCGACCACGAACTCGTCGAGCAGCTTGCCGTCGATGATGTCGTCGCAGGCCAGGATGATGGCGGCGGCGCGGTCGCGGTCGATGGCGCCCAGGTCGGCGTTGGCGCGCGTGGCCGCCTTCTTGACGTAGGCCAGCGCCCGGATCAGGTCGGGCATGGCCGAGATGCGGGTGCCCGAGATGGCGAAGTTCTCGACCGCCCGCGCGGTGTGTACGCCCCAATAGGCGACGGCAGGGATCTGCTTCTCGCCGAGGAAGTCGTGTTCGGTCCTGAAATTGGCGCTCATACAGGTTCCTCGGCTAAAAAAAAGCACGCGTGTGGCGCGTGCCGGATGGTGCTTGTGACAGCGGCGTCAAAAAACTGCCGCGACTGTAGTGGCCCCCGCGCCGCCGTGCCAATGCCGTTTGCGGGGAGGCTCATGCGCGGCATTTATAGATTGTGCAGTGCACAAATAATGATCAGCGCGGCGGCTGCGTACCGACCAGGTACGACCACAGCGCGTCGGCCGTGCGCTTGGGCTGCAGGCCATCGGGGATCGCCGCCTTGGCGGCGCGGCCGGTGCCGCTCTTGACCGGCGCGGGCGCGGTCGGCCGCTCGCGGTAGGCGCGGATTTCCATCGTTGCCTCCAGGCTGTCGATCTCGGGCGGCAGCGCGCTCACCAGCTTGCGCGCCTTGATCTCCTTGCGCACCGCGCTCTGCGGCAAGAAGGCGATGCCGTGGCCTTCGAGCGCCATCACCTTCAGGCCTTCGGCCATGTCGGTCTCGTAGACGCGGTCGAGGTGAATGGCCGTGCCCGACTCTTTGAGCAGCTGGTCGACCACACGGCCCAGGTAGGCGCCCGGCGCATAGCCCAGGTAGGGCAGCGGCTGGCCCGGACGGCCGGGCAGCCGGTAGCGCGGCGCGCCGTCGGCGTCGGCCTTGACCCAGGGGGCCACGGTTTCCTCGCCGAGGCTGACCATCTCGTACTTGTTGGCGTCCAGCTGCAGCGGCTGCGAGGGGTGGTGGTAGGCAATCAGCAGGTCGCAGCTGCCCTCGACCAGCCGCAGCACCGCGTCGTGCACGTTGAGCGCGATGAGGCGGCTCTTCATGGGGCCGAAGTGCTCGCGCAGGGTCGTGACCCAGGCCGGGAAGAAGGTGAAGGCCAGCGTGTGCGGCACGGCGAACTCGATCACGTCCTGCCCGGCGGCCGAGTGGCCGCGCAGCATGGCGCGCGTGCTCTGCAGCGACTGCAGCATCTCGATGGCCTGGCTGTAGAGCGTCTGCCCCGCGGGCGTCAGGCGTGTCGGGTACGAGCTGCGGTCGACCAGGTCGGTGCCGGCCCAACCTTCGAGCGCCTGGATGCGGCGCGAGAACGCCGGCTGGGTTACATGCCTCAACTGGGCCGAGCGGCTGAAGCTGCGCGTTTCCGCCAGGCTGATGAAGTCTTCGAGCCACTTTGTTTCCATACGCGGCGATTATGTCCGCCCCCCGGCTTTTCACTTCGCTTCGCTGCGTGTAACTCGCCCCCCCGAGGGGGAGGCGCGGCCGCCTTGGGGCGGCCCGGCGGCGGCCTCCGGCACATACTGTCAGCCCATTCGCTCCACCCCGCACTTGCCATGCCCTCAGACGCCCTGCTCGACCTCAGCGCCACCGAACTGTCCCGCCGCATCGCCGCGCGCGACGTGTCCTGCCACGAAGTCATGGCCGCCTCGCTGGCGCGCATCGAGGCGCTGAACCCGAAATTCAACGCCGTCGTCTCGCTGCGCGACCCCGCGCAGCTGCTGGCCGAGGCCGCCGCGCACGACGCCGAACTGGCGCGCGGCGAACGGCGCGGCTGGATGCACGGCTTTCCGCTCGCGGTCAAAGACCTGAGCCACGCCAGCGGCCTGCCGACCTCGATGGGCTCGCCGCTGTCGCCGCGCTCGCCGGCGCGCACCGACAGCCTGCACGTGGCCCGCGCCAAGGCGGCCGGCGCCATCGTCATCGGCAAGACCAACACGCCCGAGTTCGGGCTGGGCTCGCACACCTACAACCCGGTGTTCGGCATCACGCGCAACGCCTATGCGCCCGACCGCAGCGCGGGCGGCAGCAGCGGCGGCGCGGCCGTGGCGCTGGCCCTGGGCATGGTGCCGGTGGCCGACGGCAGCGACATGATGGGGTCGCTGCGCAACCCCGCCGCCTTCAACAACGTGATCGGCATGCGGCCTTCGCGCGGGCGCGTGCCCGGCGACCCCGAGCAGGAACTGTTCTTCCAGCAGCTGGGCTGCGACGGCCCGATGGCGCGCACCGTGGAAGACGCGGCGCGCCTGCTGGCGGTGCAGTCGGGCTTCGACGGCCGCGTGCCGCTGTCGTCGCCGCACGCCCTGCCCTCGCCCGACACGCTGCAGCTCGAGGGCGACGGCAAGGGCCTGCGCATCGGCTGGCTCGGCAGCATCTGGCCCGACCTGCCGCTGGCGCCGGGCGTGCGCGAACTCGGCGAGAAGGCGCTCGGCACCTTCCGCGACATCGGCTGCACGGTCGAGCCCTGCACGCTGGACGTGCCGCGCGAGCACAACTGGAGCGCGTGGCTGCGGCTGCGGCAACTGCTGGTGGGCGGCAAGCTGGGCGCGTACCTGAGCGACCCCCAACTGTTCGCGCAGCTCAAGCCCGAGGCGCAATGGGAAATCGAGCAGAGCCGGCACCTCGATGCGGCCTCGCTGTACCAGGCGTCGATGTACCGCTCGAACGTGTACCGCGCGTTCCTGCAACTCTTCGAGAAGTTCGACTTCGTGGTGGCGCCGACCGCGCAGGTGTTTCCGTTCGACGCCGAGCTGCATTGGCCGGCCGAAGTCGCCGGGGTGAAGAGCGACACGTACCACCGCTGGATGGAAATCGTCACGCCGTTCACGCTGGCCGGGCTGCCGACGCTGAATGTGCGCGCGGGCTTCGGCGAGGGCGGGTTGCCGATGGGGTTGCAGCTGGCGGGGCCGATCCATGCCGACCTGGAGGTGCTGCGGCTGGGGCATGCGTACGACCAGGCGTGCGGCTGGGCGTCTCACCGCCCCCCGGTGTTGGGCTGACTCCCTCCCCTTCCGGGGGAGGGTGGGGGTGGGGGCAAGCGGCGCTCATCAAGGGCGCCCTGCCCGCCCCCATCCCGGCCTTCCCCCGGAGGGGGAAGGAGCAAGACATCAGATGGGCGTGAGCACACCGCGCCCCGCAAAGTGCCCTGCGGCATTCGCCAAAAAGTGGTCCACCGACTTCTGCGTGGCTTCCGGCGACCAGCCCGCCATGTGCGGCGTCAGCAGCACGTTGTCGAGCCCGATCAGTTGCTCGGGCCGCTTCGGCTCGCTCTCGTACACGTCCAGCCCCGCGCCTGCGATGCGGTTCTCGCGCAGCGCCGCCGCCAGCGCCTCGGTGTCGACCACGCTGCCGCGCCCGATGCTCACGAGGTAGCCTTGCGGCCCCAGCGCATCGAGCACCTGCGCATTCACCAGGTGCTTGGTGGCCGGGCCGCCCGGCGCGGCCAGCACCAAAAAGTCGGCCCATGCCGCCAGCGACTTCAAGTCGCCGAAGTAACGCTGCGTGGCGCCCTCACGCGGCTTGCGGTTGTGATAGCCGACTTCCATGTCGAACGCCGCCGCGCGCTTGGCGATCTTCTGGCCGATGGTGCCCAGCCCGAGGATGCCCAGCTTCTTGCCCGACACGTTCGGCGGCTGCGGAATCGCCTCGCGCCACACGCCTTCGCGGCACAGCCGGTCGAGCTTGCGGAACTCGCGCACGATGCCGATCAGCAGGCCGAAGGCGTGGTCGGCCACGCAGTCGTCATTCGTGCCCGCGCCGTTGGCCGTGGCAATGCCGCGCGCCCGTGTCACCTCGAGCGGCACGCCTTCGTAGCCCGCGCCCAGGCAGCAGATCAGTTCCACCGCCGGCATGGCCGCGATCTCCTCGGGCGTGATGCCGATCACGCCGATGGTCAGCACCGCGCGAAACTTCTTGCCGTGCTCGGCGATGGCGGCCGCGCGCCGGGCGGGGTCGAAGGCGTAGGTCACGTCGTAGACCTCGGCAATCTGGGCCTGGTGGGCGCTCGACAGGCTGTTGAGCACCAGCAGGGGAATCTTGGTCGACACGTATGAACTCCTGGAATCGATGAAAAGGTAATGAATGATCGCGCTACAGCATCGGAACCGCTTCGCTCTTCTGCAAAGCCCACATCTGTGCGTAGCGGCCGTTGCGGGCCAGCAGCTCGGCATGCGTGCCGCGCTCGACGATCACGCCGCTTTCGAGCACCAGGATCTCGTGCGCGTCGACCACGGTCGACAGGCGGTGCGCGATGACCAGCGTGGTCTTGTCCTGCGCGGCGCTCTTGAGTTCCGACTGGATCGCGCGCTCGTTGGCCGAGTCGAGCGCCGAGGTGGCTTCGTCGAAGATCACGATCGGCGGGTTCTTCAGCAACGTGCGCGCAATGGCCACGCGCTGCTTCTCGCCGCCCGAGAGCTTCAGGCCGCGCTCGCCCACGGTGGTCTCGTAGCCCTTGGGCGTGGCCGAGATGAAGTCGTGGATGCGCGCGGCGCGCGCCGCGCCTTCGACCTCTTCGCGCGTGGCGCCGGGGCGGCCGTAGGCAATGTTGTATTCGACCGTGTCGTTGAACAGCACGGTGTCCTGCGGCACGATGCCGATGGCGCGGCGCACGCTCGACTGCGTCACCTCGCGGATGTCTTCCCCGCCGATGGTGATGCGGCCCTGCTGCACGTCGTAGAAGCGGTACAAGAGCCGCGCGAGCGTGGACTTGCCCGAGCCCGAGGGCCCGACCACCGCCACCGTCTTGCCCGCCGGGATCTCGAAGCTCACGTGCTTGAGGATCGGCCGCGCGGGCTCGTAGGCAAAGCTCACGTCGTCGAAGCGGATGGTCGAGTCGGTGCCGGCCAGCGGCTGCGCGCCGGGTGCGTCGCGCACCTCGCGCTCCTTTTCCATCAGCACGAACATCTTGTCCAGGTCGGTCAGGCTCTGCTTGATCTCGCGGTAGATCACGCCCAGGAAATTGAGCGGAATGTACAGCTGGATCATGAAGGCGTTGACCATCACCAGGTCGCCCAGCGTCATGCGCCCGTCGACCACGCCCGAGGTGGCGCGCCACAGCATCAGCACCAGGCTCACGGCAATCAGCAGCTGCTGGCCGGTGTTGAGCATGCTCAGCGTGCGCTGGCTCTTGATGGCCGCCTTGCGGTAGCGGTCGAGGCTGGCGTCGTAGCGCCTGGCCTCGAACTCCTCGTTGTTGAAGTACTTGACGGTTTCGTAGTTCAGCAGCGAGTCGACCGCGCGGCTCTGGGCCATGGAGTCGAGCTCGTTCATGGTCTTGCGGAACTGCGTGCGCCACTCGGTCACCGTCACGGTGAACGTGATGTACAGCACCAGCGCCGCCACGGTGATCCACACGAACAGCGAATCGAACTTCACGCCCAGGATGGTCAGCACCAGCACCAGCTCGATGAGGGTGGGCACGATGCTGTAGAGCGACATCGAGATCAGCGAATGCACGCCGCGCGTGCCGCGCTCGATGTCGCGCGTCATGCCGCCGGTCTGGCGCTCCAGGTGGAAGCGCAGGCTCAGCGAATGCAGGTGGCCGAACACCTCCAGCGCGATCTGCCGCGCCGTGCCCTCGGTGGCCTTGGCGAAGATCAGCTCGCGCAGCTCGCCGAACAGCGCCGTCGAAAAGCGCAGCAGCCCGTAGGCCAGCAGCAGCCCGATGGGCACGATCAGGAGCGCCTGCGCCATGTCGGGCTTGGGCGTCATCGTGTCGATCAGGTTCTTCAGCAGCACCGGCACGCCCACGTTGGCCACCTTGGCGCCCACCATGAAGCTCAGCGCCGCGATGACGCGCCATTTGTACTGCCAGAGGTAGGGAAACAGCCGGCGCAGCGTCGCCCAGTCGGAACGGTCGCTGCGCGCCGGCGGGTGGCCGGACACGGTAGGGGTGGGGGGAAGGGCTTCGCCGCTGCGGCGCATGGAGGACAATCGTGGTTGCTTGTTTGTTCCAGATTGTGCCCATGTCAGATACTTCCAGTGCCGCCGCCGCTGCCACCCTCAAGAGCCTGCCCACCGACATGGAGCTGGTGCTCAAGGTCATTCCGATGCCGGCCGACTGCAACGCCAACGGCGACATCTTCGGCGGCTGGGTCATGGCGCAGTGCGACCTGGCCGGCTCGGTGATTCCCGCGCGCTACGCCAAGGGCCGCCAGGCCACGGTGGCGGTCAACGAATTCATCTTCAAGCAGCCGGTGCGGCTGGGCGACATCCTGTCGTTCTATTCGAAGCTGGTGCGCATCGGGCGCACCTCGGTCACGGTGACGGTCGAGGTGTTCGCCGAGCGCTTTCGCGCGCAGGGCGAGTACATCAAGGTGACGCAGGCCACCTTCACCTACGTGGCCATCGACGACAACGGCCGCCCGCGCCCCATCGAACAGCAGCCCTGACCGGGCGGGCGCATCGTCACACGCCCGGGTCGCGCACGCGCTCGAAGCGCTCGAACTCGCGATTCACCCAGCGCCCGTCGCGGCGCTCCACGCGGCGGATGTAGACGGTCTGCACGATGTCCCGCGTGTGGGCGTCGATTTCGACCGGCCCGCGCGGGCTGTCGAGCTTCAGGCCGCGAAACGCATCCACCAGCCGCTCCCCGCTCACCCCGCCGCGCGCGGCCGGCGAGCTCATGGCCGCGTCGATGGCCGCCAGCGCATCGTGCGCCGCCACCGCGAAATAGCCCGGCCGCAGGTGGCTGCCGTACTCGGTCTCGAAGACGCCCGTGAAGCGGCGGTTGGCCGGCGACTCGTGCGCGAACGAATAGTGGTGGCTGGTGACGAGCCCGTCGGCCAGTTCGCCCACACCCTGCAGGTAGTTGTCGTCGGTGGCGTCGCCGGTCGACAGCAGGCGGATGCCGGTGTCGGCCATGCCGCGGTCGCGCCAGAACTTGAGAAAGCTCGCCGGCATCTGCCCCGACGGCAAAAAGAAGAACACCGCCTGCGGCTTGAGCTCGCGCAGCCGCAGCATGTAGGCCGAGTAGTCGAGCGTGGCCAGCGGCACGCGCAGCATCGCGCCGACCCGCCCGCCGCCGGCGGTGATGCCCGAGACAAAAGCGCTCTCGGCATCCACGCCCGAGGCGTAGTCGGCCACCACGGTGCACACGTCGCGCAGCCCCTGCTGCAGCGCCCAGCGCGCCAGCGGCACCGTGACCTGCGCAATGGTGAACGACACCCGCACCGCGAACGGGCAGCGCGCCGGAATGCCCGACGACGCCGCGTTCATCACCACCAGGGGAATCTTCGCCTGCGCGGCGACGGCGCCCACGGCGTAGGCGTTGGAGCTGAAGTCGAGCCCGCTCAGCAGGTCGACCCTTTCGCTTTCCACCAGCTCTTGCGCATGGCGCCGCGCCAGGTCGGGCGCGCTGCCGGGCACGTCGCGCCGCACCAGTTCGACCGGCCGGCCCGCGATGTGCTGGTTGTGCGCGGCCAGCCAGACCGCCATGCCGGCGTCGAACTGCCGCCCGCCGCCCGCATAAGGGCCCGACCACGAACCGATGACGCCGATGCGCAGCGGGCGAACCCGCGCCAGCACCAGCGAAGGCGCCGCGAGCGCGCCCGCAAGCCAACCCAAAGTACGCCGGCGCACCGGCTGGAATGCTACTTTTTCAGTAGCATCATTCGCCCGCTGGACGGGCTTTGCGAGAGTTCTTGTCTCTGAAACTTGCACGCGGGACAGTGTACGCGCGCAAGCCTGGCGTGCCGCCGCTCAGACCTTCGAGAAATCGGGCTTGCGCTTCTCCATGAACGCGCCGAAGGCCTCGCGCGCGGCCGGCTCGCGCAGCATGCGGCCGAAGCTCGCGCCCTCTTCGCCCATGCGCTCGAGCACGGCGGGCATCTGCGCCTTCTTGAGCAGGCGCTTGGTCTCGACCAGCGCGCTCAACGGCTTGGCCGCGAGTTTGCGGGCCTGGGTCTGCGCGATGGCGTTGGCTTCGGTCGGCGGCACCACGCGGTTGACCAGGCCCACTTCGAGCGCGGCCTCGGCCATGAAGGGCTCGCCCAGCAGCAGCGCCTCGGCCGCGCGGTGGTAGCCCAGCATCTGCGGCACCAGCAGGCTGGAGGCCGCTTCGGGGCACAGGCCCAGGTTCACGAAGGGCATCGAGAACGCGGCGTTGTCGCCCGCGTAGACCAGGTCGCAGTGGAACAGCATCGTGGTGCCGATGCCCACGGCCGGGCCGCAGACGGCCGCCACGATGGGCTTGGGGAAAGTCGCGATGCCGCGCAGGAAGCGGAACACCGGCGACTCTTGCGTCGACGGCGGGCCGTTGAGGAAGTCGCCGATGTCGTTGCCGGCGCTGAAGATCGTCGGGTCGCCCTGGATCAGCACGCAGCGCACGGCCGCTTCGCTCTCGGCCGTGGCCAGCGCGTCGGCCAGTTCGGCGTACATGCTGCTGGTGATCGAGTTCTTCTTGTCGACGCGGTTGAAGGTGATGGTCATCACACCGGCTTCGGTGTGGACGAGGATGTCGCTCATGAAAGATCCTTGAAGAGAACGGATGGTGTTGTGGTTGCCGCAGCCGTCAGGCGGCGGTCAATGCTTCGCGTACGAAATCGAGCCGGTCCTGGCCCCAGAACATTTCGTCGCCGACGAACATGGTGGGCGCGCCGAACACGCCGCGCGCCACCGCTTCCTGCGTGACGGCCCTGAGCCGGTCCTTCACTTCCTGCGCGCCCGCCAGCGCGAGCAGCGCGGTCGCGTCGAAGCCCGCATTCTGCAAGACCGCGCCGACCGTTGCCGGGTCGTTGAGATTCCTGGGCTCCACCCACATGGCGTGGTAGACCGCATCGACATACGCATCGAAGCGCGCGGGCTCCTTCATCTGGATGCCGGTGGCGCCGCGCATCAGCAGCAGCGTGTTGATGGGGAAGAACGGGTTGTGCGCGTAGGGCACGCCGTAGCGCTTCGCAAAACGGTTCAGGTCGACCGTCATGTACGGGCCCTTGGGCTTGATCTCGGCCGGCGAATGGTTGCCCGTGGCCTGGAACACGCCGCCCAACAGCATGGGCTTCCACACCAGTTCGGCGCCGGTGTCGGCGCACACGTGCGGCAGCTGTGTCGCGGCCAGGTAGGCGGCGGGGCTGCCGAAGTCGAAATAGAAGTCGACGGATTTCTTCATTGCCTTGTCTCCTTGTTCGTTGCCTGGCGCGGGCGGCCGCTAGAACTTCTCGGACCAGGGACGCAGGTCGAGCTCGTGCGTCCATGCATCGCGCGGCTGCGCGTGCAGCATCCAGTAGCTGTCGGCGATGTGGTCGGGGTTCAGGATGCCGTCGCTGTCCTTCAGCGCATAGCGCTCGGGGAAATTGCTGCGGATGAACTCGGTGTCGATGGCGCCGTCGACCACCACGTGCGCCACGTGAATGCCCTGCGGGCCGAGTTCGCGCGCCATCGACTGGGCCAATGCGCGCAGCGCCATCTTGGCGCCCGAGAACGCGCCGAAATTGGCCGCGCCGCGCAACGACGCCGTGGCGCCCGTGAAGATGATCGTGCCGCGATGGCCGCCTTCGGGCATGGCGCGCGCCATCATCCGCCTGGCCACCTCGCGGCCGTTGAGGAAGCCCGAGAAGCAGGCCATCTCCCACACCTTGAAATACTTGCGCGCCGTCTCGTTCAGGATGCTCTCGGGCACGTTGGCGCCGATGTTGAACACCATCACCTCGATCGGGCCGACGGTGGCTTCGATCTGCTCGATGAGCGCAACCACTTCCTCTTCCTTGCGCGCGTCGCAGGCAAAGGCGTGCGCCTGGCCGCCGTCGGCCTCTATCTGCGCGACCAGCGGCTGCAGCTTGTCCAGGCTGCGCCGCGTGACGCAGGTCGCGAAGCCCTCGCGGGCGAAGCGGCGGGCAATGGCGCCGCCGGTGGCATCGCCGGCGCCGACGATGAGTGCGGCCTTGGTGAGCGCCATGGTGCTATTCCTTGTAGTAGACGATCTGGTTCGACGTCGCGAGCAGCCTGCCGCCCTCGCTCCACAGCTGCGCGGCCTGGTCGAAGAAGCCGTTGCTGAACTGCTGGCCCGTGGCGCTGCCGAGCAGGTAGCCCGTGCCGACCTCGGCGAGCTGCGCCGCGTTGGCATGGAAGTAGGTGGTGATCGACACCGTGCCGGCCGGCACGCGCGTCGCGCGGCGCAGCCACACGCGCGGATAGAACAGGTCGCTCATGGCCGCGAGCGAAACGAAGTCGAGCGGGCGCGGTTGCGCGTCGCGCAGCCAGAGCCGGCTCTCGCTGTGGTGGCCGCTGCCGTCCCACTTGTCGGGAATGCTGCCGCTGATGGGGCGCATCTCGTACTGGCCGATCCACGCCACGCCCTGCGGGCCGATGCTCATGCGCTCGACCGCTTCGGGCCTGGGCACTTCGGGCATGGGCAGGTCGTTCTCGCCCCAGGTCTCGCGGCGCACGGCCGTCACCACGGTGGCGGTGGTCGTCATGTTCGGTTCGCCGCCGGCGCCTGCCTGCGTGATCTGCACGGTCCAGTGCTGTGTCGAGCGGTTGGTACGCACGGCCGTGGCCTGGATGTCGAACGCGCCGGCTTCCAGTGCGGCCGCGTAGTTGACCGTGAGCGCGATGGGCGCGCCGAGCAGGTCGGGATGTTGCAACACCGACTGCAGCGCGAGCGCCGCCGTGGTGCCGCCGAAGGGCCCGACCATGTTCCAGTAGTCGGGGCTGGTGGTGCCCGTGAACTGCCCCACGCGAAGGTCGCTGTGGTGGATCGTCAGGGCCTTGTCGAAGGGGTGCGTGGGCGTCGTCATGGCTGGCAGTGTGCCTGCGGTGAGTGCGCTCACGCAGTCGTGTGCGGGACGCCGGCGTGCTGCACCGCGGCATGCTCGGTGAGGGCAGCCAGCCGGTGGAGCTTGTCGAGCGTGCTGGGCCACAGGCTCTGGCTGAACTGCTCGCGGAAAAAGCCGAAGTGGCCGATGCGCCGGGCCTGCACGTCGGCCGGTGCAATGCGCTCGACCGCGCTCGGCGCGCCGGCATAGAAGCTCACGAGGCTGCGGGTGCCGGCGAGCGTCATGAGTTCGTCGTCGGTCATCGACAGCGCGAGCACCGGGAAGCGCACGCGGCCGTAGCTCTGCAGCGCCGCATCGCCTTCCGCGCCCACGCTGTAGCGCGGGTGGAGGCACCAGCGGCGCCATTGCAGGATCACGCCGCGCGGCAGGTCGCCCACCTTCTTCAGCTTGCGGCCCGGAAAGTAGCCGCACAGCCGCGTGACCAGCGGCACCAGCACGAACCAGAAATACAGGATGCTGCGCTTGAGCTTCGGCGCGTTCTCGCGCCAGTAGCCGCTGCCCGCCGCGATGCTGACGAGGCCGTCGACCTGCCCGGGCCGTTGCAGAAAGCCCGGCAGTTGCGCGCCGAGGCTGTGGCCCAGCAGGTAGAGCGGTTGCGCGGGGAGCGCGGCCTTGGCGGCGTCGATCACGGCTTCGTAGTCGCGGGCCCAGTCGAACAGGTCGGCCTCGAAGCCGCGCAGCGGCGCGTCGCCGCGCGAGTCGCCCGAGCCTCGGTAGTCAAAGGTCCAGACGCGCAGGCCCTGCTGCGAGAGCCACTGCGCGAAGGGTTCGTAGAACGACTGGCGCACGCCCATCGCGCCGCCGATCACGATGCTGGCGCGCGGCGCGCCGGCAGGCTCGTAGCGGCGCACCGCCACTTGCATGCCGCTCCCGACCTTCAGAACTTCATGTTGCATGCCCGTTTCTCCCAGACGGTCAGAAATCCATTCGCGAGACACCGCGGAACCGGCTTTGCCGGGCCGCAGGTGTTGCCCCCTGCAAGGGGGTTGGCGCAGCGACGCGAAGTGCGCGAAGCCTGGGGGTTTGCCTAAACCCTTTCGAAGATCCCCGCCGCGCCCTGGCCCATGCCCACGCACATCGTGACCATGCCGTACTTGAGGTTCTCGCGGCGCAGCGCATGCACCACGGTCGCCGAGCGGATGGCGCCCGTTGCGCCGAGCGGATGGCCCAGCGCAATCGCGCCGCCCATCGGGTTGACCTTCGACGGATCGAGGCCCAGCGTGTTGATGACCGCGAGCGACTGCGCGGCGAAGGCTTCGTTGAGCTCGAACCAGTCGATGTCCTCGTGCTTCAGGCCCGCATAGCGCAGCGCGGCCGGAATGGCCTCGATGGGGCCGATGCCCATGATGTGCGGCGGCACGCCCTTGCTCGCGAAGCTCACGAAGCGCGCGAGCGGCGTGAGGCCGTACTGCTTCACGGCTTTTTCGCTCGCCAGGATCAGCGCGCCCGCGCCGTCGGAGGTCTGCGAGCTGTTGCCCGCCGTGACCGTGCCGCGCGCGGCGAACACGGTGCGCAGCTTGGCCAGGCCTTCGAGGCTGGTGTCGGGGCGCGCGCCTTCGTCGAGATTGACGGTGCGCGTCTTCGCGATCGACTCGCCGGTCTCCAGGTCGGGCGCGCGGTCGGTCACTTCGATGGGCGTGATCTCGTCGGCGAACTTGCCGGCCTTCTGCGCGGCCAGTGCCTTCTGGTGCGAGGCGAGCGCGAATTCGTCCTGCGCCTCGCGGCTCACTTTCCATTGCTGCGCGACCTTCTCGGCCGTCAGGCCCATGCCGTAGGCAATGCCCACGTCGCCTTCGCGCTCGAAGATCGAGGGCGACAGCGAGGGCGCGTTGCCCATCATCGGCACCATGCTCATGCTCTCGACACCGGCCGCGATCATCACGTCGGCCTCGCCGACGCGGATGCGGTCCGCCGCCATCTGCACGGCCGACAGGCCCGAGGCGCAGAAGCGGTTGACGGTGATCCCGCCCACGCTGGTCGGCAGGCCGGCCAGCACCGCGCCGATGCGCGCGACGTTCAGGCCCTGCTGCGATTCGGGAATCGCGCAACCGCAGATGATGTCTTCGATGGCCTTGGGGTCGAGGCTGGGCACGGCCGCGAGCGCGGCGCGCAGCGTGGTGGCGAGCAGGTCGTCAGGGCGGTAGTTGCGGAAGTAGCCGCGGTGGGACTTGCCGATGGGGGTGCGGGTGGCGGAGACGATGTAGGCGTCTTGGACTTGTTTGCTGCTCATGAGGAAGCTCCTGAATTTTCTTGCTCCTTCCCCCTCCGGGGGAAGGCTGGGATGGGGGCCGGCGGCGTCAATTCGGCAAGCCGGTTGGCAATGGCCTGGCGCACCCCATCGAGATTGATGAACGGTTCGTTCGATGCAAAGCGCAATACATCGAAGCCTTGCGCATGAAAAAAGGCGTCGCGCCTCGCGTCGTAGCCTTGTTGGGCCTGATGCTGGGATCCGTCGAGTTCGACGATCAGCTTCGGGTCCAGGCACGCGAAGTCCGCGATGTAGTTGCCCAGCGGGTGCTGGCGCCGGAATTTCACGCCCAGTTGCTCCGAGCGCAGCCCACCCCAGAGCTTGCGCTCCGACTCGGTCATCTCCCGGCGAAGCACTTGCGCATTCGCTCGGGCGTTGGGTGTGGACTGGTTTCGCATCGTGCTTGGTTGAAGAGCCCCCATCCCGGCCTTCCCCCGGAAGGGGAAGGAGGAATGCGGGATCAGTTCCGTACCGGCTTCCCCGTACTCAACATCCCCATGATCCGCTCCTGCGTCTTCGGATGCACGATCAGCGAGCAGAACGCCTTGCGTTCCAGCGTCATCATGTATTCCTCGGTCACGAGCGACCCCGCGTCCACGTCGCCGCCCGTCACCACATGGGCGATCAGGCTTGCAATGTGGAAGTCGTGCGCGCTGATGAACCCGCCGTCGCGCATGTTCACCAATTGGCCCTTGATCGTCGCGGCGCCGCTGCGGCCCGCCACGCGGAAGGTGCGGCGCAGCGGCGGGCGGTAGCCGGCGTCGGCCATGGCCTTGGCCTGCTGCAGCGCCACGTACAGCAGCTCGTCCTTGTTCGGCACGATCACGTCGCTGTCGAGCAGGTAGCCCAGCTTCTTCGAGTCGAGCGCGCCCGTGCCCACCTTCGCCATCGCGGCGGCGGTGAAGCCTTCGGTCAGGAACGGCAGCAGGTCGGTGCCCGTCGAGGCCGAGGCGTTCTCCGCCGCGCGGCGCGCGATGTACGTCAGGCCGCCCGCGCCGGGGATCAGGCCCACGCCGACTTCGACCAGGCCGATGTAGCTTTCCATCGCCGCCACGCGCCTGGCCGAATGCACGGCCAGTTCGCAGCCGCCGCCCAGCGCCATGCCGCGCACGGCCGAGATCACCGGCACGTTGGCATAGCGGATCTTGAGCATCACGTTCTGCAGCTCTTCTTCCGCGCCTTCGACCGCGCCGATGCCTGCGACCACGAAGGCCGGCAGCATCGCCTGCAGGTCGGCGCCGACCGAGAACACCTCGTCGGGCGACCAGATCACCAGGCCCTTGTATTCGGCCTCTGCCAGGTCGACCGCCGCGCCGAGGGCTTCCGCCACGTCGGGGCTGATGGCGTGCATCTTCGAATGGATGCTGGCGATCAATACGCCCTCGAATCCTTCCTTGTCGAGCGTCCACACGCGCACGTCGCCTTCGTCGCTGATCGTGGTGCCGGCCGTGTTGGCATCAGGCGCGTTCGCGCCCAGCACGCTCTCGGGGAACAGCTGGCGGTCATGCACGGGCAGCTTGCGCTGCGGCACGAACTTGTTCTGCGAAGCGCTCCACGAGCCTTCGGGCGTGTGCACGCCGCCGGCTTGCGCCACCGGGCCTTCGAACACCCATTTCGGAAGCGGCGCGCTGCTCAGCGCCTTGCCCGCGTCGATGTCTTCCTGCACCCACTTGGCGACCTGCGCCCAGCCGGCTTCCTGCCACAGCTCGAACGGGCCCTGCTTCATGCCGAAGCCCCAGCGCATCGCGAAGTCGATGTCGCGCGCGCTCTCGGCAATATCGGCCAGGTGCACGGCGGCGTAATGGAAACCGTCGCGCAGGATGGCCCAGAGGAACTGGCCCTGCGGCCCTTCGCTTTCGCGCAGCAGCTTCAGGCGCTCGCCCGCGGGCTTCTTCAGCATGCGGCCGTACACCTCGTCGGCCTTGGCGCCGGCGGGCACGTAGTCGCCGCTCTTCAGGTCGAAGCGCAGGATGTCGCGGCCGACCTTCTTGAAGAAGCCGGCCTTGGCCTTCTGGCCCAGGTTGCCCAGCTCCAGCAGCTTGGCGAGCACCGGCGGCGTCGCGAAGTTGGCGTAGAACGGATCGGTCTCGGCGTTCAGGTTGTCCTGCAGCGTCTTCACCACGTGGGCCATCGTGTCGAGGCCCACCACGTCGGCAGTGCGGAAGGTGCCCGAGCTCGCGCGGCCCAGCTTCTTGCCGGTGAGATCGTCCACCACGTCGGGCGTCAGGCCGAACTTCTCGACTTCCTTCAGCGTGGCCAGCATGCCGGCGATGCCGACGCGGTTGGCAATGAAGTTGGGCGTGTCGTGCGCGCGCACCACGCCCTTGCCCAGCGTGCTGGTGACGAAGGCCTCGAGGTCGTCGAGCACCTGCGGCTGCGTGGTGGGCGTGTTGATCAGTTCCACCAGGAACATGTAGCGCGGCGGGTTGAAGAAGTGAATGCCGCAAAAGCGCGGCTTCAGTGCTTCGGGCAATGCTTCGCTGAGCTTGGTGATCGACAGGCCCGAGGTGTTCGAGGCCAGGATCGAATGCTTGGCCACGTGCGGCGCGATCTTCTTGTACAGATCGAGCTTCCAGTCCATGCGCTCGGCAATGGCCTCGATGACGAGGTCGCACTCGCCGAGCTTGGCCAGGTCGTCTTCATAGTTGGCCTGCTCGATCAGCACGGCGTCGGCCACGTCGCCCAGCGGCGCGGGCTTGAGCTTCTTGAGGTTGTCGATGGCGCGCGTGACGATGCCGTTCTTCGGGCCTTCCTTGGCCGCCAGGTCGAACAGCACCACCGGCACGCGCACGTTGACGAGGTGGGCCGCAATCTGCGCGCCCATCACGCCGGCGCCGAGCACGGCGACCTTCTTCACTTGAAATCGGGACATGTTGCTTGGTATTTCTTGGATTGGTTGCGTGCGGCAGGCCTATGGCTTACTGCACGCGGTTCCAGGTTTGCGTACGCCAGAACGGGCCGAGATAGCCGCGCACTTCCAGCTTCTTGCCGCCCTCGATGGGCGTGAAGCTCGCGCGGTATTCCTTGCCGTTCTCGGGGTCGAGGATCTTTCCGCCTTCCCAGACGTCCTTGCTTTCGGCCTTCTTGCCGCCGCGGATGATGTCCAGGCCGACCATGGGCTTGTCCTTGCGGTCGTCGCTGCATTCCGCGCAGACCGCGCCGGGCTTGGCGTTCTTGCCCAGCGCCTTCTCGATGCGCCCGGACAGGCCGCCGCTGGTCTCCGCGATGCTGATCTCGGCCTTGACCTCGCCGGTCTTGTCGTCCACGTTGCGCCACAGGCCCACCGGTGTGCTCTGGGCCATGGCCGAGGCGGCGGTGACAGCGAACAAGAGGGCTGCGAGTGTTGTTTTCATGATCGGCGGCTCCTGGAGTTGAGGAAAGACGGGGACGGTACTACCGACCGCTCAGGCCAGCGCGGCGTCGGTGTCCATGAGCACCTTGCTGCCGGCGCGCGCGGTGCGCATCAGCGTCGCGGTCTCGGGGAACAGCTTGGCGAAGTAGAAGCGCGCGGTCTGCAGCTTGGCAACGTAGAACGGGTCGGTGTTGCCGGCGGCGATTTCGCGCAGCGCCACCTGCGCCATGCGGGCGAACAGGTAGCCGAACACGAAGTGGCCGGCCACGCGCAGGTAGTCGACGGCGGCGGCGCCCACCTCGTCGGGGTTCTGGAAGCCCTTGAAGCCGATCTCGGTGGTGAACTTGGTGAGCTGGTCGCCCAGGCCCGCGATCGGGTTGATGAACTCGGCCATCTTCTCGTTCACGCCCTCTTCTTCCACCAGCTTGCCCACGAGCTTGCCGAACTTCTTCAGCGACGCGCCGTTGTTGCCCAGGATCTTGCGGCCCAGCAGGTCCAGCGACTGGATGGTGTTGGTGCCTTCATAGATCATGTTGATGCGGTTGTCGCGCACGAACTGCTCCATGCCCCATTCCTTGATGAAGCCGTGGCCGCCGAACACCTGCATGCAGGCGTTGGTCGCGGTGTGGCCGTTGTCGGTGATGAAGGCCTTGACGATGGGGGTCAGCAGCGCGACCAGTTCGCCCGAGTCCTTGCGCACCTTCTCGTCGGGGTGGTTGTGCTCCTTGTCGAGCAGCAGCGTGCAGAAGATCTGCAGCGCGCGGCCGCCTTCGGCATACGCCTTGGCCGTGAGCAGCATCTTGCGCACGTCGGGGTGCACGATGATCGGGTCGGCTTCCTTGTCCTTGGCCTTCACGCCCGAGAGCGAGCGCATCTGCAGGCGGTCCTTGGCGTAGGCCAGCGCGTTCTGGTAGGCCACTTCGGTCAGGCCCAGCGACTGGTTGCCCACGCCCAGGCGCGCGGCGTTCATCATCACGAACATGGCCGCCAGGCCCTTGTTGGGCTCGCCCACCAGCGTGCCGGTGGCGCCTTCGATCACGATCTGCGCGGTGGCGTTGCCGTGGATACCCATCTTGTGCTCCAGGCCGGCGCAGAAGATCGGGTTGCGCGCGCCCAGCGAGCCGTCGGCCTTGACGTGGAACTTCGGCACCACGAACAGGCTGATGCCCTTGCTGCCCTTGGGCGCGTCCGGCAGGCGGGCCAGCACCAGGTGAATGATGTTGTCCGTCATGTCGTGCTCGCCGGCCGAGATGAAGATCTTGCTGCCGGTGATGCGGTAGGTGCCGTCGGCCTGCGGCTCGGCCTTGGTGCGCAGCAGGCCCAGGTCGGTGCCGCAATGGGGTTCGGTCAGGCACATGGTGCCGGTCCACTCGCCGCTCGTGAGCTTGGGCAGGTAGGTCTTCTTCTGCGCTTCGGTGCCGTGGGCGGCCAGCGCTTCGTACGCGCCGTGCGACAGGCCCGGGTACATGGTCCAGGCCTGGTTGGCGCTGTTGAGCATTTCGAACAGGCACTGGTTCACCACGAACGGCAGGCCCTGGCCGCCGAAGGCCGGGTCGCACGACAACGCGGGCCAGCCGCCTTCGACGTACTTGGCGTAGGCGTCCTTGAAGCCCTTGGGCGTCTTGACTTCGTGCGTGGCCTTGTCGAGCGTGCAGCCCTCTTCGTCGCCGCTGATGTTCAGCGGAAAGGTCACTTCGGAGGCGAACTTGCCGGCCTCTTCGATCACGGCGTTGATGGTGTCGGCATCGGTCTCGGCATGGGCCGGCAGCGCCTTGAGTTCCTCGGTGACGTTGAGCACTTCGTGCAGCACGAACTGCATGTCACGCACGGGCGGGTTGTAGATAGGCATCCGGAACTCTCCTGATCGAAGCTAGATAGAAAAAAGAAAAGGGGGAAAAACGAAAAGCGAAAACGGGAACGCGCGCGCGTCTGTCTTTTTCAGCGCACGGTCTTGAGGCGGCGGCCGGCCGGTGCGGCCCCGGGGGCCGGGTCGGCCTTGGGTGCGTCGGGCGTGGCGCTGCGCGCGAGGATGTTGTCGAAGCCGGTGTTGGCGCGGCCGATGGAGCCGGGCACCTGCAGGAAGCGCGCTTCATAGTGCAGCGCGAGGATCAGGCCGTGGATCTCGAACGCCACCTGGCGCTCGTCGGCGTCGGCGCGCAGATGGCCTTCGCTCTGCGACTGCACGATGGCGCGCAGCACGGCGGCCTGCCAGATGCTGACCGACTCGACCAGCGCGTCGCGCACCGGGCCCGGACGGTCATCGAATTCGGAAGCGCCGCTGATGTAGATGCAGCCCGAGTCGATTTCGGTCGACGTGCGCTTCATCCAGTTGGCGAACATGGCGCGCAGGCGCGGCAGGCCGCGCGGCGCCTTCAGCGCGGGGAAGAACACCTCCTGCTCGAAGCGCGCGTGGTATTCGCGCACCACCGAGATCTGCAGTTCCTCGCGCGAGCCGAAGTGGGCGAACACGCCCGACTTGCTCATCTTGGTGATTTCGGCCACGGCCCCGATCGACAGGCCCTCCAGCCCGATCTGCGCGGCCAGCGCCAGCGCGGCGTCGACGATGACGGCCTTGGTCTGCTGGCCCTTCTGGGCGGCACGGGCGGGCTTGGCGGGGACGGCTGTGGCGGACATCGTGGAATTCCCAAACAAAAACGAACGGTCGTTCTATTTTGCAGGGGCTTTGCACTTTTGGCTGCCAAAACCTTCAGTTATTGAAGGTTAATTGATACGGGGAAGGGCCGCCATCGGGCCCTCCCCCTTGACGCGGCTGGGCCGGTCATGCCGGCCCGCCCGCTCAGAACTCCTGCGACACCGGCCGCAGCACCACTTCATTGATGTCCACGTTCGCCGGCTGCTCCACCGCGTAGACCACCGCGCGCGCCACCGAGTCCGCCGGGATCTGGTTCGCGTCGTAGAAGGCCTTCACGCCGGCCGCGCTCTCGGCGTCGCTGCTGCCGAACTTCAGCTCCGACTCCACCGCGCCGGGCGACACCACGGTCACGCGCACGCCGCTGTTGCCCATTTCCACGCGCAGGCCTTCGGAGATGGCGCGCACCGCGTGCTTGGTCGCGCTGTAGACGGTGCCGATGGGCGTGAACACCTTCAGCCCGGCGATCGACGCGACGTTGACGATGTGCCCGCTGCCCTGCGCCTGCATGCGCGGCAACACGGCGGCAATGCCGTAGAGCACGCCCTTGATGTTGACGTCGATGGTGCGGTCCCACTCGTCGACCTTGAGCTTGTCGATGGGCGACAGCGGCATCACGCCCGCGTTGTTGACCAGCACGTCGATGCGGCCGAAGGCCTCCACCGTGGCGGCCGCGAGCTTGTCGAGGTCGGCGCGCTTGGACACATCGGTGGCCACGGCGATGGCCTCGCCGCCGGCTTCGCGGATCTCGGCCACGACCTTCTGGAGCCGGTCGGTGCGGCGGGCCGCGAGCACCACCCTGGCGCCGCGCGCCGCCAGGTGGCGCGCGGTCGATTCGCCGAGCCCGCTGCTCGCGCCGGTGACGATGGCGACCTTGCCCTTGATGTTGTCTTGAACGGATGTCATGGAAATGTTCCTTTGCGGTGTTGAAGAAGTGCATGCAGTGTGGAAAATCCACGTGTTCCCGTAAATGAAACTCTGGCGACTTCACAATTCCGAAATCAGGAACACTCCAGCACCCCATGTCCAACCGACTCGAAGCCCTGCGCGTGTTCTGCGCCGCCGCCGATGCCGCCAACTTCCGCGACGCGGCCGTGCGCCTGTCGGTGTCGCCGCAGGTGGTGACGCGCGCGGTTCGCGAACTCGAGGACGAGCTGGGCGAGCCGCTGTTCCACCGCAGCACGCGCGGCGTGCAGCTCACCGACTTCGGCCGCCAGCTCGCGGAACGCGCCCGCATCGCCGTGGGCGGCGTGGACGAGCTGTTCCACCGCACCGACCGGCGCGCGGCGTCGCAGCATGCGGGCACGGTGCGGGTCACGGCGCCGGGCATCTTCGGGCGGCGGCTGATTCCGCAGGCGCTGGCGCCCATGCTCGCGGCGCACCCGGGCCTGGTGCTCGACCTGCGCGTGTCGGAAGAGCATGCCGACGTGGTCGACCAGCAGATCGACATCGGCGTGCGCGTGGGGCCGCTACGCGACGCGCGCTTCGTGGCGCGGCCGGTGGGCAAGATGGCGCTGCACGTGGTGGCCGCGCCCGCGCTCGTCGCGCGCACCGGCGTGCCGAAGAAGATCGACGCGCTCGAGGGCCTGCCGCTCACCGCGCTGATCGATCGCATGTCGGGCCGGCCGTGGCCGATGGTCTTCAGCAAGGGCCGGCAGGTGGTGCCGACGGCGCCGACCTTCGTCACCGACGACTTCGACACCGAATGCGCCGCGGTGCTGTCGGGCCTGGGCTTCGCGCAGCTCATCGGCGCGCTGGCCGAGCCGTGGATGAAGACCGGCGCGCTGGTGCCAGTGCTCGAGGCCGACGCGCCCGAGCCGTGGCCGATCTACGTGTACCGCTCGCAGCGCGCGCCGGTGCCGGCGCGCGTGCGGCTGGTGTACGACGAGCTGATCCGCGTGCTGCGCTGAGCCGCGCGCTCAGTCGTACTTCTGGCCCGTGCGCATCAGCTCGGGCGTGCCGATCACCTCGTTGAGCGCATCGAAGTCGAGCATCTGCGGGCGCCACGGCTGCGTGGTGCGGTGCCGGTGCAGGCTCGCGTAGTAGCCCTGCAGCGTGTGCACGACCGCGCGCGCGGTGCCGCCCGGGAAGATGGCGATGCGAAAGCCGTGCTGCTGCAGCGCGTCGGCGTCCTGGATCGGCGTCTTGCCGCCTTCGACCATGTTGGCCAGCAGCGGCACGCGGTGCGCAAAGCGGCTGCAGGCGGCGTCCATCTGCTCGGGCGAGCGCAGCGCCTCGATGAAGAGCGCGTCCACGCCGCAGGCCAGGTAGGCCTCGGCGCGGTCGAGCGCGGCGTCGAGCCCCTCGACCGCCACCGCGTCGGTGCGCGCGAGGATCAGCGTGTCGCTGGAGGCGCGCGCGTCCAGCGCCGCCTTGAGCTTGCCGACCATCTCGCGCTCGGGCACCACGGCCTTGCCGTCGAGGTGGCCGCAGCGCTTGGGAAAGGTCTGGTCCTCGATCTGCACCATGGCCGCGCCCGCGCGCTCGAAGCCGCGCACGGTGCGCTGCGTGTTCAGCGCGTTGCCGAAGCCGGTGTCGGCATCGACGATCACGGGCAGGCTCACGCGCTCGGTGATGCGCGCCAGCGTGTCGGCCACCTCGGTGAAGGTGGTCAGGCCGATGTCGGAGCGGCCCAGGCGCGTGTAGGCGATGGACGCGCCCGAGAGGTACAGCGCCTCGAAGCCGGCCTGCTCGGCCACCAGCGCGCTCAGCGCGTCGTACACGCCGGGCGCCAGCACCACGTCGGGTCGCGCCAGGCGGGTCTTGAGGTTGTGGGTCGTCATGCGGACGCCTCCTTGTGTTGAACGAGTGCGGCGGCGGTGTGCGCCGCGATGTAGCCGCCGGCCACGGCGCTCAGCAGGCCGTTGCCGGAGAGATAGCCCCACACCGCGTCGCCCGACACGCCGCCGGCCGCGCCGCCCGCCGCCAGCAGGTTGGCAAAGGGTGCGCCGTCCTGGCGCAGCACGCGCATGTCGGGCGCGGTGTCCAGGCCGCCCTGGGTGTGGAAGAGCGCGCCGGTCACCTTGACGGCGAAGTACGGCGCGTCGAGGCCGCGCGCGAACACGCGGCCGTCGGGCGCGGCCGCGCCGGTGCGCATGGTGTCCAGCGTGGCCTGCAGCGCGGCCGGCTCGCAGCCGATGCAGTCCGCCAGCGCGGCCACCGATTCGCAGCGCCGCAGCGCGCCGGCCGCCTCGGCGTCGCAAAAGTCGGGAAAGCCTCGCGCCAGCGCGAGCAGCGGCGTGTCGAACACGTTCCACGCCACGCCGCCCGGCTGCGCGAGCACGTGCACCGCGGCCTCCGAGTAGCCCTGCGTCTCGTCGTGGAAGCGCCGGCCTTCGCGGTTGAGCTGCACGCCGCCTTCCATCATCACGGCCCACGACATGAGCGCGCCTTGCGGCGTGACCCACGAGCCGTGCCCCTGGTAGCCGCCCAGGTCGCGCAAGCGCGCACCCAGCGCCTCGCCCCAGAGGATGGCGCTGCCGTCGTTGCCCACGTGCCCGCCGAAGGCGGCGTCGGCCATGTCGGGCAGCAGCGTGCGCACCATCGGCGCATTGCCGCCGAAGCCGTTGCAGGCCAGCAGCAGCGCGTCGCATGCGAGCGTTTCGTGCCGGCCGTCGGGCCGCAGGTAGTCGATGCCGACCATGCGGTCGTGCGCATCGAGCACCAGCGTGTCGACCACGGCCTGCGTCAGCACGGCAATGCCCGCGGCTTCGGCGGCGGCCTGCAGCGCGGCCATCAGCGCCGCGCCCGTCTTCTGCGGCAGCGCGTGCATGCGGTGCACGCTGTGGCCCGGGTAGAGAAAGCCGTCGAGCAGCGTCCACGCCAGTCCGTGGCGCGCCTGCAGGGCATCGAGCGCGGGGCCGATGGCACCGGCATACGCCTCGACCAGCGCGGGCGCCGCGCGGCCGTGCGCCTTGGCCTGGATGTCGGCCGCGAAGCGCGCGGCGCTGTCGTCGGCCACGCCATGGGCGCGCTGCACGCGCGTGCCCGGCGCGGGAATGAAGCCCGACGACAGCGCGGTCGACCCGCTCGGCAGCGCGTCGCGTTCGAGCACCACGCAGTCGACGCCCGCATCGGCCAGCATCAACGCCGCCGTGAGGCCGCAGGCACCGCCGCCGACGATGGCCACCGCCACATGCGCCTCGGCCTCGAACGCGCCCGGGGCAACGCGGCGAATGCTTCGCACCGGCTGCGTCATGCGATGGCGTCGATGAAGGGCTGGCACGCCGTGACCTCGGCCACGTTGCGCATGTCGGCCAGCGAGGTGCTGTGCCGCTCGTCGCCGAAGGCCGCACAGCCGTCGGACAGCACCAGCGTGCGGTAGTCGCGCATGTGGGCGTCGCGCACCGTGCTGGCCACGCCGCCGTTGGTGACGATGCCGCAGACGGCCACGGTGTCGATGCCCGCGCGGCGCAGCACCCAGTCGAGCTGCGTGTTGAAGAAAGCCGAGTACGCGACCTTGCTGACCGTCACGTCGACCAGGCCCGAGAGCGCGTCGACGTTGGCCTGGCCCCAGCTGCCGGGCGCGAAGTCGCCCTTGGCCAGATAGGGGCGCAGCGCCTTCAGGTGCGGCGAGACCATCGGCTCGCCCTTGGCGTCGGGCCACAGCGTGAACTGGCTCGCGACCACCAGCCCGCCCGCGGCCTTGAGCGCGCGCGCCACGGCGGCCACGCGCGCCGGCAGCAGCAGCGCCGGCGGGTTGGTGTCGCCGCCGCGCGCGTAGGCGCCCCTGGCGTCGAGAAAGTCGTTCTGCAGGTCGATGACGACCAGCGCGGTCTTCGGCGCGACGATCTTCGCGGCTTCGCTCATGACGGCCTCACCAGCAGGTTGCCGTGCGCGTCGACCTCGGCGTGGAAGCCGGGCTCCAGCCACACGGTGGTGTCGGCCTGCTCGAGGATGGCGGGGCCGTCGATGCGCGCGGCCACCGGCAGCTCGAGCCGCGCGTAGCGCACCGCGTCATGCCACCGGCCCTGATGGAACACGCGCTGCGTGCCCAGCGGCGCGGTGCTGCCCTCGCCTTCAGGCGCCAGCACCTTCAGGTCGAACTTGGGCCGCACGCCGATGCGCGCATAGCGCAGGTTCATCACGCGAATGGCGATGCCGTCGAGCACGCGGCCGAAGGCAGCGGTGTAGGCGGCTTCGAAGGCGGCGCGAATCGAGGCGGCCGTGAGCGGGGCCTGGCCCGCATCGGCCAGCACCACCGGCAGCGTGTGCGTCTGGCCGGCATAGAGCATGTCGAGCGCGACCACTTCGCGCACCGCGTCGAAGCGCACGCCCGAGGAGTCCAGGCGCTGCTGGCAGCTGGCGGCCAGTTCGTCGATGCGGCGCTGCACGTCGGCCACGTCGAGGTCGGACAGCGGCTTGTTGATGGTCTGCACCGCGTCGTGGCGCATGTCGGCGATCACGCAGCCCAGCGCCGAAGTAACGCCGGGGTAGCGCGGCACGATGCCCGTGGCCACGCCCACCTCGCGCATCATGGCGCACACATGCAGCGCACCGCCGCCGCCGAAGGGCATGTAGGCGAAGCGGCGCGGGTCGTGGCCGCGCTCGATCGACACGAGGCGAATCGCGCCGGCCATGCGCGCATTGGCCACGGTCAGGATGGCTTCGGCGGCCGCGTGCACGTCCAGGCCCAGCGGGCGCGCGACGTGCTCCTCGATGGCCTGGCGCGACTTCCCGGCGTCCAGCGCGGCCAGCAGGCCGCCGCCCAGCGGACGGTCGGCCGCGATGCGGCCCAGCAGCACGTTGGCGTCGGTCACGGTCGGGCGCATGTTGCCGCGGCCGTAGCAGGCCGGGCCCGGCACGCTGCCCGCGGATTCGGGGCCGACCTGCAGCATGCCGCTCGCGTCCACCGAGGCGATGGAGCCGCCGCCCGCGCCGATGGTCTCGATCTGGATCATCGGCGAGCGGATCACCATGCCGAACTCGATGGCCGTCTGCGCCGCCAGCGCGGCCTCGCCGTGGGCCACCAGCGACACGTCGAAAGACGTGCCGCCCATGTCGCCCGTGATCGCGTTCGGAAAACCCGCCGCGCGCGCAATGGCCGCGCAGGCGATCACGCCCGCCGCCGGCCCCGACAGCGCGGTGCGCACCGGCAGGTCGCTCGCGGTCTGGCGCGACATCACGCCGCCGTTGCTCTGCACCACCAGCAGCTCGCCGCCGAAGCCCTGCGCGCGCAGGTCGCTCTCGAGCCGGCCGAGGTAGCTGCCCACCACCGGCTGCAGCGCGGCATTGAGCGTGGCCGTGGAGCAGCGCTCGAACTCGCGGATCTCGGGCAGCACCTCGCTGGCCGAGGTGACGTGCGGGTTGGGCCACAGTTCGCGCACCGCCGCCACGGCCAGGCGCTCGTTTTCGGGGTTGGCGTAGGTGTTGATGAAGAACACGCACACCGCCTCGCAACCCGCTTCGAGCAGCGCGTTGGCTTCGGCGCGCACCTGCGCCAGGTCGACCGGCGTGTGCAGCGTGCCGTCTGCCAGCACGCGCTCGTCCACCTCGCGGCGCAGGTCGCGCGGCACCACGGGCAGGAAGCTGCCGCGCAGGCCCCAGGTCTGCGGGCGGTCGCGCCGGCGCATCTCGAGCACGTCGCGAAAACCGCGCGTGGTGATGATGCCGGTGCGCGCCACCTTGCGCTCCAGCAGCGCGTTGGTGCCCACGGTGGTGCCGTGCACGATGGTGGCGATGGCCGCGGCCGAATCGGCCACGCGCGCCACGCCGTTCATGAAGCCGCGCGCTTCCTCTCCGCGCGTGGAAGGCACCTTGACGATGCGCGCGGTGCCGTGCGCTTCGTCGAGCACGAACAGGTCGGTGAAGGTGCCGCCGACATCGACGCCGACGACCAGGGATTTGCCAGGGGAAGTCATTCGGATGCTTTCTTTGTCGTGTCGCTGCTCACATAGCCCATGGCCACGTCGGCCTGGCGCTGCGCCGGCGCGCGTTCGGCGGCGGGGCCCCAGCCGCCGCCGCCGGGGGTTTCCAGGCGCACGCGCTCGCCGCGCGCCAGCGTGATGCCGCGCATCTTCGAGACCATGGGCGGCACATGCCACTCGCCCGCGTTCTCGTAGCTGAACACGTTGACCGCGCCCGCGCCGCCGCCCGCGATGCCCTTGGGCGGCGAGGTGCCGCGCTCGCCGAAGACGAACACCTCGGCGTCTTTTTCGAGCAGTTCGATTTCGTAGACGGCGCCCAGGCCGCCGCGGTGCTGGCCGTCGCCGCCGGAGTCGGCGCGCAGCGACCATTCGGTGAAGCGCACCGGGTACGCGGCTTCGAGGATCTCGAGCGGCGGAATGGTCGCGGTCGAGATCGGTGCGTTGCCGTGCGCCATGCCGTCGCCGCCCGAGTGGCCGCCGTGGCCGCCGCCGAAGAAGCTGAACATCACCCAGCGCTGGCCTTCGCGGCCCTTGTCGCTGCGGTGGCCCGCGATCGACAGCGCATTGATGGTGCCGTAGGCCTGCGCCACGGCGCGCGTGGGGTCGGCCTGCGCGGCGGCGCTGAAGATCACGTCGATCATGCGCAGGATGGTCTCGGTGTAGCCGCCCACCGGACGCGGGCGCTCGGCGCTGATCACCAGCCGCTCGGGAATGACGAAGTCCACCGCGTCCAGCACGCCGGCGTTCGCGGGCACGTCGGGAAACAGGTGCTTGAGCGCGACATAGCAGGCCGCCACGGCGGTGGCGCGCGAGATGTTCACCGGCCCCGCGCATTGCGGCGAGGTGCGCGAGAAATCGAGCGTGAGCCGGTCGCCCGCCACCGTCATGTCCAGCGCGATGGTCAGCGGCTCGTTGACGATGCCGTCGTTGTCCAGCACGTCCTCGAAGCTGTAGCGGCCGTCGGGCAGCGACGCGATGTGCGAGCGCATCAGGCGCAGCGCGCGGCCGCGCAGCTCGCCCAGCGCGGCCAGCACCAGGTCGTCGCCGTATTCGTCGAGCAGGCCGTTCAGCCGCTTGGCGCCGAGCTCCAGCGCGGCGAGTTGGCCGTTCAGGTCGCCCCACAGGCTGTCGGGCAGGCGCGTGTTGGCCTGCAGGATCGCCAGCACGTCGGGGTCGAGCACGCCGCCCCGCACGATGCGCACCGGCGGAATCTGCACCGCCTCCTGCCAGCACTCGGTGGCCGCGGGGTTGTAGTTGCCCGGCACCGCGCCGCCCACGTCGTGCCAGTGCGCGGCCGAGGCCATATGGCAGTAGAGCCTGCCGTTGCGAAAGAAGGGCTTGACCAGCTTGAAGTCGTTGGCGTGCGTGCCGCCATCGTAGGCGTCGTTGCTGATCCAGATGTCGCCGTCCTGCATGCCGCCGCGCGCCTCGGCCGCCTTGGCGGTGGCGCGCACCGCGAAAGCCATGGCGCCCACGAACACCGGCAGGCCCGACTTGCCCTGCACCAGCGTGTCGCCGGTGGCGGCGTCGTACAGGCCGTGGCAGGCATCGTGCGCCTCGGCAATGATGGGGTTGAACGCGCTGCGGTAGAGCGTGGCGTCCATCTCGTCGGCCACCTGTTCGAGGCGGCCGCGCAGCACGGCGAGCGTGACGGGGTCGAGTGTGTCGTTCATGGTTCAGTCCACCTTGGCGCCGCTGGTCTTCACGACCTTGGCCCATTTGTCGATTTCCTTCTTCACATGCGCGGCGAATTCCGCCTGCGTGGAGCCGACCGGCTCGGCGCCCAGCGCGGCGAGCTTCTCGCGCACATCGGGCAGCTTCAGGATGCGCTGCACCTCGGCCGAGAGCTTGTCGACCACGGGTTGCGGCGTGCCCTTGAGCGCGAACAGGCCCGACCACGCGTCGGCATAGAAGCCCGGGTACGTTTCGGCGATGGTCGGCAGCTCGGGCAGCGTGGGCGCGCGGTGCAGGCTGGTGAGCGCAATGGCGCGCAGCTTGCCGGCCTTGATGTGCGGCAGCGCCGACGGCAGGCCGTCGACCATCATCTGCACCTGGCCCGCGAGCAGGTCGGACACGGCCGGCGCGCTGCCCTTGTAGGGCACGTGCGTGATGTCGACGCCGGCCTCGGACTTGAGCATTTCCATGCCCAGGTGCGCGGCCGTGCCGTTGCCCAGCGACGCATAGTTGAGCTTGCCCGGCTCCTTCTTGGCGAGCGCCATCAGCTCGGCCAGGTTCTTCGCGGGCACCGACGGATGCACCACCAGCACGTTGGGCACCACGGCCACCTGGCTGATGGCGACGAAGTCGGCCACCGGGTCGTAGGGCATCTTGCTGTACAGCGAGGTGTTGATGGCGTGCGAGCCGGTCACGCCCATCACCAGCGTGTAGCCGTCGGCCGGCGCCTTGGCCACCAGGTCGGAGCCCACGTTGCCGCCCGCGCCCGCGCGGTTGTCGACCAGCACGGGCTGGCCCCAGTGCTCGCCCATCTTCACCGCGACCAGCCGCGCCGCCGCGTCGGTGGCGCCGCCCGGAGGGAACGGCACGACGATGCGGATGGCCTTGTTCGGAAAGTCGCTCGCCTGGGCGGCGGCGACGAGCGGCAGGCAGACAAGGAGCGTGCTTGCGAGGTAGCGCAGGAGTTTCATGGGGAGTGGGCCGTGGGAGTGGAATGAATCAGGCGGCGAGCCGTTGCCACAGCGTGCCGAGCGGGGTGGCGGCGGGCGCGTCGAGCACGCCTTCGCAAAAGTGCATGGCGCTTGCGCGTTCGACGCCGTGCGCGGTGCACAGCGCGGCGTACTGCGTGAACTTGGCCGCCAGCGCCGCGCGGTCCAGCGGATGGGCGGCATCGCCGGCAATGGTGCCGACGCTGTGTTCGTGCGTGCCGCCGTCGCCGTCGAGCGTCACCGTGAGCGTGGCGCCGCGCTGCTGGCGGGCCGTCAGGTCGGCATCGGCCTGCAGCTCGACCAGTGCCTCGAGCCGCCGCAGCTCGGCGTCGTCGAAGCGAGGCGCGGCATACACGGAAGGGTCGACGTCGCCGAAGCGCAGCATCGCGGCCACGCCGAACGACAGGCTGAACTGCGCCTGGATGGGCGTGCGCGGCGCGCGGTTGCCGCAGTAGACGATGGCCTCGTCGTAGACCCTGAGCACGATGCGGCGGATGCCTGAGGTGTCGTCGGCCAGCCGCGCGCGGATGTGGCGCGCGGCGGTCGCGCCATAGTGCACGTGACGCACGGCCGCGAAGGGCTTGAGGTACGCATCGCCCAGCAGCAGCGTCGCCGCATCGGGCAGCGGCTGCGCGGCGGCGGCCGCGTGCGTGGCCGCGTAGTGCGCCAGCGCGCCGGCCGGGGCATCGACGCCGGCCGCGCTGGCAAAGGCCGCCTGCAGCCCGAGCGAGGCGCTGTGGCCCAGGTAGGTGTTGCGCGCGGTGCGGCCTTGCGCCACCGGCAGGTAGAGGCTGGTCGCAAGCTGGCAGGCCGCGATGTCGATGGCCTGCACGATGCCCTCGACCCCGAGGCCGAGCAGCCGCGCCACGCCCGCCGCCACGCCCAGCGCGGGCCAGTTGGCGTCCACGTGCATGCCGGGGCGGATGCGCAGCCACGCACCGCAGCGCGCGCCCACCTCGTAGCCGAGCACGAAGGCATCGACGAACTCGCCCAGGCTCGCGCCCCGCTTCAGCGCCAGCGGCAGCAGCGCCGCCACCAGCGGCACGCCGGGCCGGCCGTGCGCGAGGGCATGGCCTTCGCAGGCCTCGTCCCAGGTGGCGGCCATGGCCAGCACCTGCGCGCCCGCCTGCACACCCAGCGGCGGGCCGCCGGGGAAGGAAAAGTCGCCGGGCTCGCAGGCGCCGAGCATCGCTTCGAGCCGCCGCACTTCGTCCGCGTGCCGGCCCGCCAGCGCGCAGCCGACCGTGTCGACCAGCAGGCGCCGCGCCTGCGCATCGGCCTCAAAGGCGGCCGGTTGCGCCGCGTGCAAGGCCACCGTGGCCTGCAGCACCGCGCGCTGCGTGTCGGGTGGGCGCTGCGCGTCAGTGGGCATCGGTTGCTTTCTTCGCGGCCAGCCGGCGGCGCAGCAGTTGCAGCAGCCCGCCCGCCTCGACCATGTCCGTCAGGAAGGCGGGCACCGGCTCGCAGGCCAGCGTGCGCGCGTCGGCGGTGTGCACCGCGGGGGCCCGCGTGTCGAGCGCGATGCGGTCGCCGTCCCGCAGCGACTCGGCCTCGGCGCAGGTCAACAGCAGCAGCCCGACGTTGAAGGCGTTGCGAAAGTACAGCCCGCTGTACGACGGCGCGATCACCGCCGCCACGCCCAGCTGCACGAGCACCGCCGCGGCCTGCTCGCGCGAGGAGCCGATGCCGAAATTGGGGCCGGCCACGATCACGTCGCCGGGCCGCACGTCGCGCGCGAACTCGGGGCGGATGGCTTCGAGGCAGTGTCTGGCGATGATGTCGATGCCGTGCTTCATCGCATGGCCGGGCGCGAGCGCGTCGGTGTCGATGTCGGCGCCCAGGCGCCATACGCGATGCGTGACAGGGGTGGTGGGGGTGTTCATGCCAGCACCTCGCGCGGATCGGTCACGCAGCCGCGCAGCGCGGCGGCCGCCACGGTGTAGGGCGAGCCCAGGTACACCCGCGCGGTGGGCGAGCCCATGCGGCCCTTGAAGTTGCGCGCCGTGGTCGAGATGACGGTGATGTCGTCCCCCATCGGGTCGCCATAGCCCGAGCAGGCGCCGCATGCGGTGGGGAACAGCTCGGCGCCCGCGTCCATCAGCACCTGCAGCACGCCCTCGGCGCGCGCCTGCTCCTGGTCCTGGATGCTCGCGGGCGCGACGATCAGGCGGATGCCCCGCGCCACCTTGTGCCCGCGCAGCACCTGCGCCGCGGCGCGCAGGTCGTCGAGCTTGGCGCCGGTGCAGGCACCGATGTAGGCCACGTCGACGTGCGTGCCCGCGTGGCGGCTCACGCCGTGCGCGTTGGCCGGGCTGTGCGGCGCGGCCACGTGCGGCTCGAGCGTGGAAGCATCGAAACGGTGGTGCGTGTAGCCGGCGTCTTCGTCGGTGAACCACGGCGCCATGTCGACCGGCGGCGCGCCGGCCTGCGCCAGGAACGCGGCGGTGGTTGCGTCGGGCGCGATGAGCCCGGCCTGCGCGCCCAGCTCGGCGCTCATGTTCGACAGCGTCATGCGCTCCTGCATCGACAGCGCCCGCACCGCGGGGCCCGCGAACTCCACCGCCTGGTAGCGCCCGCCGTTCATGCCGAAGCGCCCGATCATGTGCAGCATCATGTCCTTGGCGGTCACGCCCGCGGGCAGCGCACCGTCCCACCACATCCGCAGGGTCTCGGGCACGCGCAGCCAGATTTCGCCGGTGACGACCACGCCCAGCATCTCGGTGCTGCCCACGCCGAACATGTACGCGCCGAACGCGCCGCCGGTGGGCGAGTGCGAGTCGCCGCCCACGCACAGCATGCCGGGGCGGATGTGGCCGTGCTGCGGCACCACCACGTGGCAGATGCCCTGGCTGTCGTACACGTGGGGCAGCTGCTGGTCGCGCGCCCAGTCGCGCGCGATGCGCACGATGCGGCGCGAGTCGTCATCGCGCTCCGGCACGTAGTGGTCCATCACGAGCACGATGCGCGAGCGGTCCCAGATCTGCGCGCCCAGTTCCTCGAGCATGGGCTTCAGCCGCCTGGGGCCCGAGGAGTCGTGGAACATGGCCAGGTCGACGCCGCAGGTCACGATCTCGCCCACCGCCACATGCTCGCGGCCGCTGGCGCGCGCAATGAGCTTCTGCGCCAGCGTCTGCGGCGGCGTGCGGTGCGCGGTGCTGGAAATGCGGGAGCTCATTCCGGCTTGGCTCCGGAGAACTTGACGACCTTGGCCCAGCGCGGGATCTCGCTGCGCACGAACTCCGAGAACTGCGCGGGCGAGTTGCCCACGGGAATGGCGCCTTCGGTGTCCAGCCGCTTGCGCATGTCGGGCTGCTGCAGCGCGTGGCGCGCCGCGTCGCTGAGCTTGCGCACGACCTCGGCGGACATGCGGGCCGGCCCGAACAGGCCGAACCACGCGCTCGATTCGTAGCCGGGCAAGGTCTCGGCAATGGCCGGCACCTCAGGGAACCCGGGCAGGCGTTTGGCGGTGGTCACGCCCAGCGCCCGGAGCTTGCCGGCCTGGATGTGCGCCTTGACGTTGCCCACCGCCGCGAACATCAGCTGCACCTGGCCGGCCAGCAAATCTTGCACGGCGGGCGCGGTGCCCTTGTACGGAATGTTCACGATGTCCACGCCCGACTGCATCTTGAAGGCCTCGCCCGCCATGTGCAGCGACGAGCCCACCGCGCCGATCGCGAAGTTCAGCTGGCCCGGCTTTGCCTTGGCCAGCGCGATGAGCTCGCGCACGTCCTTCACCGGCAGCGACGGGTTGGCCACCAGGATCGACGGCGAAGTGGCCACGCAGGTGAGCGCGGTGAAGTCGGCCACCGGGTCAAAGGGCAGCGTGGGGTACAGCGTGGCGTTGATGGCATGGCTGGTGAAGCTCATCAGCAGCGTGTTGCCGTCGGGCGCGGCCTTGGCGACCGTGTCGGCGGCGATGTTGCCGCCGGCGCCGGGCCGGTTCTCGACGATGACGGTGCGGCCCAGCGCGGGGCCCATGCTCACGGCCAGCGAACGGGCCAGCGTGTCGGTCGAGCCGCCGGCGGGCGCGCCGACGAGGATGCGCACGGGCGCGTTGCCGACCTGCGCGCGGGCACTCGCGGCGAAGGCCAGCGCGGCGGGGGCGATGAGGATGTCTCGGCGTTTCATCATGGGAAGGCTCCTTCTTCTTGCGGGGTCACAGCCCCAGGTACGCGCGCCGCAGTTCGTCGCTGCCCAGCAGCGCGTCGGGCTTGCCGCAGAAGCGCACGCTGCCGTTCTCCAGCACGTAGGCGCGGTCGGCGATTTCGAGCGACTGGCCCACGTTCTGCTCGACCAGCAGCACCGCCAGGCCGCCGTCGCGCAGCTCGCGGATCAGCGTGAACATTTCTTCCACCAGCAACGGCGACAGGCCGAGCGACGGTTCGTCCAGGATCAGCAGCACCGGCTCGGCCATGAGCCCGCGCGCGATGGCCAGCATCTGCTGCTCGCCGCCGCTCATGGTGCCGGCGTGCTGCGCCATGCGCTCGCGCAGGCGCGGGAAGATGTGGAACATCTTCTCGACATTGGCCGCGCGCCGTTCGCGGGCGCGGGTGAACGAGCCGAGCTCCAGGTTCTCGAGCACGCTGAGGTTGGGGAACACCTTGCGCCCCTCGGGCACCTGGATGAGGCCGGCCTTGACCACGTCGCGGTAGTGCGCGCCGGTGAGGTCCTTGCCGTCGAAGCGCACGCTGCCGCTCCAGGCCGGCGTGAGGCCGCAGACCATCTTGTTGAGGGTCGACTTGCCCGCGCCGTTGCTGCCGAGCAGCGCGACCATTTCGCCGGCGTTCACCTGCAGGTCGACGCCGCGCAGCACCTCGACGCGGCCGTAGCCGCCGCGCAGGCCATGAATGTCCAGCAGCGCGGTCATGCGGCAGCTCCCTGTGCCGCCGCGGCCGCTGCCGCCGCCTTGCGCAAGCGCGCCGCCGTGCCGTGGCCCAGGTAGGCCTCGACGACGCGGTCGTCGGAAGTGACCTGCGCCGGGCTGCCCTCGGCGATCAGCTGGCCCTGCGCCAGCACCCACACATGGCCGGCCAGGTTCATCACGGCCTGCATCACGTGTTCGATCATCAGCACGGTCACGCCGCTGTCGGCAATGCCGCGCACCACCGGCATCATCTCGGCGATCTCCTGGGGGTTGAGGCCCGCGAGCACTTCGTCGAGCAGCAGCAGGCGGGGCCGCGTGGCCAGCGCGCGGGCGAGTTCGAGCCGCTTGCGCCCGGCCACGGTGAGGTCGGACGCGGGCTTGTCGAGCTGCGGCGCCAGGCCCACGCGCAGCGCGACGGCCTCGGCGCTGGCCAGTGCCTCGGCGCGGTTGCGCACATGCAGGTGCGCGCCCACGGCGATGTTCTCGCGCACGGTCTGCGCGGCGAAGGGCTTCACGATCTGGAAGGTGCGCGTCATGCCGAGCACCGCGTTGCGGTGCGGCTCGCGGCCGGTGATGTCCTGCCCGGCGAAGCGCACGGTGCCCGTGTCGGGCTTCAGGAAGCCCGACATGAGCGCGAACAGCGTGGTCTTGCCCGCGCCGTTCGGGCCGATCAGCGCGGTGAGGCTTCCCTCCTGTACCGCAAGGCTCACGTTCTGCACGGCCTTGAGGCCGCCGAACGAGCGCGAGATGCCGTCCAGCTTCAGCAGCGGCTCAGTCATGCCTGCCTCCCCGGGCGTTCCACAGCTGCCGCACCGACAGCCCCAGCCCCGCGACGCCGCGCGGCAGGAAGATGACGATCAGCACCAGCACCGTGCCGTAGATGACCATGTTGATGCCCGGCAGCTCGCCGAACAGGTTGCGCGTGAGGTCCGACAGCAGGTGCAGCACGGCGGCCCCGAGCACCGGCCCCCACAGCGTGCCCATGCCGCCCACGATGGCCGCGACCAGCGCCTCGACCGAGGTGACCGAGCCGTAGGCGATGCCAGCGTCGATGTACTGGAACACCTGCACGTAGAACGCACCCGCCGCGCCCATGAAGGCGGCCGACAGGCCGATGGCCGCGAGCTTGACGCGAAACGGGTTCACGCCCACGGCGCGCGCGGCGTCCTCGTTGTCGCGCACGGCCTGCAGGTAGGCGCCGAAGCGGCCGTTGCGCAGCCACCAGGTCACGAGCAGCGCGACGACCACCATCGCCAGCACCACCCACAGGTAGCCGGCGCGCGAGGCGAACTGCATGTTGGCCGCCGATTCGCGCAGCGGCACCATCAGCCCGACGCCGCCGCCGGTGAAGGACACCGACGTCGCGACGATGCGGAACACCTCGGCAAAGGCCAGCGTGACGAGCGCGAAGTACGAGCCCTTGAGCCCGTAGCGGAACGTGAGCCCGCCGACGAACAGCCCCACCAGCGCGCTGCCCGCCACCGCCAGCGGCAACGCCGCCCAGGGGTTGATGCCGCCCTGCAATTGCGCGATGGCCTGGATGTAGGCCCCGGTGCCGAAGAACAGCGCGTGCCCGAACGAGAACTGCCCGCCGAAGCCGCCGAGGATGTTCCAGGCCTGCGCGATGAGCGTGGCGTAGAGCGCCATCATCACGAAGTTGAGCATCACGCCCGACCGGGTCATGAAGGGCACGCAGCCGATGACCACCGCGAAGAGCGCGATGCCCACGAGTTGCCTGTATCCCTGGTTCATACCTGCGCTCATGCCTTGGCTCCGAACATGCCCTGCGGGCGGAACAGCACGACGCCGATGAAGATCGCGAAGATGCCGATCTGCCCGAGCGACTCGCCCAGGTACAGCCCGCCCAGCGACTCGACCACTCCCACCAGGAAGCCGCCGATGAGCGCGCCCACGAAGCTGCCCATGCCGCCGAGCACGACGATGGTGAAGGCCACCAGCACGAAGCCACTGCCCACCTGCGGATTGACGTAGTACGCGGGCAGCAGGAAGCAGGCCGCCGCGCCCAGGCAGGCCAGGCCGATGCCGAAGCTCATGGCGTAGACGTGGTCCACGTCGATGCCCATGAGCTTGGCGCCCTCCTTCTCCTTGGCGACGGCGCGGATGGCGCGGCCCAGGTCGGTGCGCCCCATGATCCAGAACAGGATGCCCGACACCACCAGGGCGCCCGCGAAGGCCACGAGCTTGGGCACGGCGATCATGGCCGGTCCGATGGCCACGGTGCTCAGCGAGTAGGCGGTGTCGATGCTGCGCGTGTCCGACTTGAAGAACAGCAGCGCGAGGTTCTCCATGACGATGGCGATGCCCAGCGTGGCGAGCAGGATGTTCTCGTCCTTGCCGTGGCCCGCCCGGTTGATGACGATGCGCTGCAGCGCGTAGCCGAGCGCGAACATGCCCACGACGGCAATGGGCAGCGCCATGTAGGGGTCGATGCCCCAGCGCTCCTTGAGGAAGTACACGGCATACAGCGCCAGCATCAGGCTGGCGCCGTGCGCGAAGTTGATGATGTGCAGCACGCCGTAGATCAGCGTCAGCCCCACGGCGATCAGGGCGTACACGGCGCCCGTCGTCAGGCCGTTGAGGACCGACGGAAAGAGAATGTTGATGTCCGGCATGTGGCGCGCTGGTGCCTCGGGCTCAGGCCTTGAGCGGGAAGACCGGATCCACTTCGCGGTAGTCGCGCGGGATGATGACCTTGATGTCGTTCTTGACCACCTGCGTCATCAGCGGCTGCGCGCCCTCGTTCTGCCCGTTGACGAAGCGCGTGGGGCCGTACGGCATGATGTGGTTCGAGAAGGTGCTCTTCTCCAGCGCGTCGATGATGGCGGCGCGCTCCGTCGACCTGGCGCGCTCGATGGCGTCGGCCAGCAGCCACATCGAGGTGTAGGTCATGAAGACCTCGTAGCTGAAGAACTGGCCCTTGGCCTCCACGCGCTTGCGCAGCTCCTGCGAGCGCTTGTCCTTCGGATTGAACCAGTGGTTGCAATCGATGATGCCGTTGGCCGCCTCCGGAAACTCCTTGACGAACTTGTAGCTCGACGCCGCGCCGCCCAGCACCGAGAAGATGGCCTTGGGCACCACCTTCTGCTGCTGCATGGTGCGCACCAGCAGCGCGTACTCGTTGTAGTAGTTGGCGGGAATCACGATGTCGGGGTTGACCGACTTCATGCGCAGCACGATGTTGTTGAAGTCGCGCGTGGGGTTGGCGTGCTTCACCACTTCCTTCACCTCGAAGCCGTAGCCGGGCAGCTCGCGCGAGAGCAGTTGCGCGGTGCCGGCGCCGAACAGCGACTCCTCGTGGATGATCATCACCGTCTTGGCCGGGCTGCCCGCGGCCTTGTTGAGCACCAGCAGGTTGGCCATGGCCACCTCGGTCGACTTCTTGTAGCCGGGGCCGAAGCGGAAGGTGTTCTTCAGCCCGCGCTCGACGATCTGGTCGGCCACGCCCACGTCGACCACGTGCGGCAGGTTGTACTTGGCCGCGGCCTGCGTGGTGGCCAGGCAGATGGCCGAGGCGAAGGCGCCCACGATGGCCGAGACGCCGGCCTCGTTCATCTTCTCGACCTCCGCCGCGCCGGCCTGCGGCTGCGACTGCGCGTCGCCCAGCAGGGCCTCGAGCTTCGCGCCGCCCAGCGACTTGATGCCGCCCGCGGCGTTGATGTCCTCGATGGCCATCAGCGCCCCGAGGCGGCACTGCTGGCCCGAATAGGCCAGGGCCCCCGTGACCGGATGCAGCACGCCGACCTTGACGGCCTTGGGCTGCGCGCCGGCCACGAGCGGGAAGGCCACGGCGGTGGCCAGGGCGGCGGACTGCGAGACGAAACTGCGGCGGTTCTGCATGGGACTTTCCTTTTTTCTCTTCAGTTGAACTGGGCTGACACGTCTTTGCTGACCCACACCTTGGCGTCGATGCTGCCCACGCGGGAGAGCTGCATTTCGTAGGTGTAGCGGTCGGGCCGGTAGAAGCCGTGCAGCCACTGCACGGGCCGCTCGTCCTCGTCGTAGATCAGGCGGCGCACCGCCAGCAGGGCCGAGCCGACCGACACGTCCAGGTGCTGCGCGAGCACGTTGTCGGCCAGCCGCGCGGAGATGGTCTGGTGCGCGCGCCCCACCTTCACGCCCGACTCCTCCAGCAGCACCAGGATGGGCTTCTTCGACAGCTCGCGCCGGCCGAAGCGCCGCGCGATGGTGTCGGGCACGTAGGTGGTGATGTGCGAGAGCGGGCCTTCCTTGGTGGAGCGCACGCGCACCGCCTTCTGCACCGGGTCGCCGAGCGTGAGCGCCAGTGCCTCGGCCACTTGCGTGGAAGCGGTGATGGTCGCGACCTCGATCACCTTGACCGAGGTGTGCAGACCCATGGTGACGAGGTTCTCGAGCAGGCCGCGCAGATTGGCACGCTCCATGCTCTTGCCGGTGGGCCCGTCGACGGCCGAAGGGGGCGGCAGTGCGCGCGTGCGGCGCCCGGGGTTGCGCGCGATCAGGCCTTCGGAGGCCAGCTGCTCGAGCGCGCGCCGCACCGTGACGCGCGCCACGTTGAACTGCGCCATCAGCGCGAGTTCGCCGGGCAGCCCTTCCGCGAAACGCCCTTCGTGCAGTTGCTCACGCAGGACCAGATAGATCTGGTGGTATTTCGGCAAAGGCATTTGCGACATGCCTTTGATGTTTTTGCAGTTTCAATGTTCTGTCAATGGGACATTTAAAACCCGCCACCCACGCCGCGCTGCCATGCGCCGGGCGTGAAACCGAACTGGCGCCCGAAGATGCGCGTCATGTGGCTCTGGTCGGCGAAGCCGCTGGCGGCGGCCGCATCGGCAAGGCTCGCGCCGCGGCGGATGAGCGCGCGTGCGCGTTCGGCGCGCTGCAGCAGCAGCCACGCGTGCGGCGGCACGCCGTAGGCTTTTTCGAAGCGGCGCAGCGCCTGGTATTTGCTCAGGCCCGCCATGGCCGCAAGCTCGTCGAGCGAAGGCGCTGCGTGCAGGTCGTCGGCGAGGCGCTCGCGCAGCAAGCGCATGTCGCCGCCGATCTCGCGAACCGGCAGTGCGGTCGAATGGGCATCGAGCAGCAGGCCGCAGACCTCGGCGAGCGATTCCTCGCAGGCCAGTGCCTCGACACCGCGGGCACCCGGCGCGGTGCGCCAGCCGTCGAGCCGCGCGAACAGCCGCCGCAGCGTGCCGCCCAGCCGCGCGTCGCGGATGACGGGGCGCACCAGTTCCACGTCGGCGGCCATGCCCACGCCCATGCCCGTTGCGTCGCCCTGCATGCCGGCGATCACGGCCGGCTCCAGGTACACCATGCGCCAGCGCCGCGACGGGCCGCCGAGCGGCCGCCCGTCGTGCACTTCGCCGGGGTTGGTGGCGATCAGGTCGCCGGCATAGGCGTCGACCGTGCCGCGCCCGCTGGCCGAACTTTGCGCGCCGTGCTCCAGCAGGCCCAGGCCGTAGGTGGCATGCCAGTGCCGGCCGTAGTGGCGGGCGCTGTCGATCCAGGTGCCGTGAACGCCGTCCCATGGCGATCCGAAGACCTGGCTGCGATGGTCCGGGGGCGTCTTCATCGGCCGCATGATCGCAGACAAGCGCTCGCTTGCCCCACCGCCCCCCTGCCCCCCTGCCCCGCCGCCGTTCAGTGCATGCCGGGCTTCAGCAGTTCGCGGATCTTCTCGTAGTCGCCGGGCCGCGCCTGCAGGTCGGCGGGCGACACGGCCTTGGCCGCCGCTTCCATGAAGGCCTGCCGGTCGGGGCGGATGACCTTGATGCCGGTTTCGCCGAGCTTGCCCTCGGCCACGAGCTCGCGCGCGATGATCTGCACGCTGGCCCACACGGCGTCCTTGCGGATGATGTCGTTCACGATCACCCGGTCGCCTTCGTTCATGCGCTGCAGCGCGGCGGGCGAGATCACGATGCCGAGCATGTCGTACATGTGGCCGGTGAGCGTGACGCTCTTTTGCACCTCGTAGAACTTCTTCGCGAGGATGGTCGGCAGCGGGTTCTCCTGCGCGTCGATCTCGCCGCTCTTGAGCGCGTCGTACACCTTGGCGAAGGGCATCGGCGTGGCGACCGCGCCCATGCTCCTGGCAAAGAGCTTGTAGCTGGGCGCATCGGGCACGCGCAGCTTCAGGCCCTGCATGTCTCGAGGGGAATTGATCGGCTTGTTCGACGTGACGTGCCGCGCGCCATAGTAGATGGCCGCCATCAGGTGGTTGCGGCTTTGCGCCTCGTAGCCCTTGCGCAGTTCGTCGAACACCGGGCTCACGAGGAAACGCCGCACGTGGTCGGGATCGGAGAACAGGAACGGAAAGCCCACCACGCCCAGCGGCGCGTAGTCGCGCGAGAGCACGTTGATGCCGATGTAGGCGATGTCGATGTCGCCCGACGCGAGCTTCTTGCTGTACTCGGCTTCAGCGCCCAGCGCGCTCGCCGGAAAAACCTGGATCTCGACGCGCCCCGCCGTGGCCGCCTTGATCTTCTGCGCCATCGCCTCGGCCTGCGTATGGAACGGCTCGCTGGTTTCGTAGCCGTGCGCCCACTTGAGCGTGACCGGCGCGGCCTGCGCACCCACGCCCGCGCCCAGCAGCAACCCGGCGCCCAGCAGGAGCGCCTTCATGAACTGTCTCATTGTTTGTCCCCACCACGCTGTTATTGAAATTCTTCGGGAGGGGCGCGGCGCACCGCCGGGTGCGCCGCGCCGTCAGACAACGTCCGGCGTCAGAGCTTGAACGGAATCACTTCCTGGCGTTGTTCGCCCAGGCCTTCGATGCCCAGCGTCATCACGTCGCCCTTCTTGAGGAACAGCGGCGGCTTCATGCCCATGCCCACGCCGGGCGGCGTGCCGGTGGTGATGACGTCGCCGGGCATCAGCGTCATGAACTGGCTCACGTAGCTCACGATCTTGGCCACGCTGAAGATCATGGTCTTGGTGCTGCCGGTCTGCACGCGCTGGCCGTTCAGGTCGAGCCACATCGCGAGCTTCTGCGGGTTGGGCACTTCGTCGCGCGTCACGAGCCAGGGGCCCAGGGGGCCGAAGGTGTCGCAACCCTTGCCCTTGTCCCAGGTGCCGCCGCGCTCGATCTGGTATTCGCGCTCGCTGATGTCGTTGATGGTGCAGTAGCCGGCCACGTAGTCCAGCGCACTCTTTTGCGACACGTAGCGTGCGCGCGTGCCGATGACCACGCCCAGCTCGACTTCCCAGTCGGTCTTGACCGAGCCCTTGGGCAGCATCACGGGGTCGTTCGGGCCCTGGACGCAGCTGTTGGCCTTGGTGAACACCACGGGCTCCTTGGGCACCGGCAGGCCGGACTCGGCCGCGTGGTCCGCGTAGTTCAGGCCGATGGCGATGAACTTGCCGACGTTGGCCACGGGGCTGCCGAAGCGCGGCTTGCCCTTGACCAGCGGCAGCTTGTCGACCTTCTGCTTGCGCAGCTTGGCAATGGCGGCGTCGCCCAGTTGCTCGGGGCCGATGTCGCCGACCACCGCGCTCAGGTCGCGCAGCTGGCCGTTGTCATCGATGAGGCCGGGTTTTTCCTTGCCGGGGTTGCCATAGCGGACGAGTTTCATGCTTTCCTTTCAGTGCATTGAATGGGTTGATTAATACGTGGAGCGGCCACCGGAGAGGTCGAACACCGCGCCGGTGGAAAAAGAACAATCTTCGGTGCAAAGCCAGGCGACCATCGCGGCCACCTCCTGCACCGTGCCGAAGCGGCCCATGGGAATCTTCGAACGCATGAAGGCGATGTGCTCGGGCGTCATCTGCTCGAAGATGGCCGTCTGCACCGCCGCGGGCGTCACGCAGTTCACGCGGATGCCGGTGTCGGCCAGCTCCTTGCCCAGCGACTTGGTCAGGCCGATGACGGCCGCCTTGCTCGCGCTGTAGGCGCTGGCGTTGGGGTTGCCGTCTTTCCCCGCCACAGAAGCGATGTTGACGATGCGGCCGAACCCCTGCGCGCCCTGCTTGCGCATTTGCGCGACCACCTCGCGGCAGCACAGGAACACGCCGTTGACGTTGACCTCCATCACCTGGCGCCAGTCGTCCACCGGGTAGTCCCACAGCTTGACGTTGGGGCCGGTGATGCCGGCGCTGTTGACCAGCGCGTCGATGCGCGGCGCCCGCGCCAGCGTGGCCGCCACGGCCTTGGCCACCGACGGCTGCTGCGACACGTCGACCTTCAGCGCGAAGGCCTTGTCGCCCAGCGATGCGGCGGCCTTGAGCGCGGCTTCCTCGTCGCGGTCCCACAGCGTGACGCTGCCGCCCGAGGCCACCAGCCGCTGCGCGATACCGAAGCCCAGGCCCGTGGCCCCGCCGGTGACCACCGCATGGCGCCCCGCGAAGTCGAGCTGGTTCATATGGTGATGCCGCCGTCGACGGTGAAGGCCTGCCCGGTGGCGAACACCGATTCGTCGCTGGCCAGGAACACCACCACCGGCGCGATTTCCTCGGCCTGCGCGAGCCGGCCCATGGGCTGGCGCGCGATGAAGGCCTTGCGCGCCGCATCGGGGTCGGCATTGGCGTTGATGCGGTCGCCCAGCGAGGGCGTGTCGACCGTGCCGGGGCACACCGCATTGCAGCGGATGCCGCGGGCCACGTAGTCGGCCGCCACGCTCTTGGTGAGGCCCAGCACCGCCGCCTTGGTGGTGCCGTACACGAAGCGGTTGGGCAGCCCCTTCATGCTCGAGCACACGCTCGCCATGTTGATGATGCTGCCGCGCCCGGCCGCGAGCATGCCGGGCAGCACGGCCTGGATGGTCCACATCTGGGCGCGCACGTTGAGGCTGAAGGCGAACAGCAGATCGTCGTCGGTGGCCTGCTCGATGGTGCCGTTGTGCACCACGCCCGCGCAGTTGAAAAGAATGTCGAGTGCGGGCAGCTGGCCCACCAGCGCGCCGATGGCGGCCTTGTCGAGCACGTCGAGCTTGAGCGCGGTGACGTTGGGCACGCCGGCGTAGCGCGCCAGCAGCGCCTCGTTGACGTCGGTGGCCCAGACCCGCGCACCCTCGGCGGCCATGGCGAGCACGCTCGCGTGGCCGATGCCCTGGCCCGCGGCGGTGACCAGCGCGGTCTTTCCCTTCAATCTCATCGGAGGCTCCTCGGCTCTGTCTCGGGGTTAAGCCCGATGGTGGCCCGGGCGGTATATCGTATTCTGAATTGGCCTTACCACTTGGCCAATTCAGGACAACCCTTAACCCCTTCCCCGATCCCGTGCCGCTCCAGACCCTCGAACCCCAGCGCCTTTACCGCCAGATTGCCGACCAGCTCCGTGGGCTGATTTCCAAGGGCGAGTTCGATGTCGGCGCGCGCATTCCCGCCGAGCGCGACCTCGCCAAGCAACTGGGCGTGAGCCGCCCCTCGGTGCGCGAGGCGCTGATTGCGCTGGAGGTGGAGGGCTGGGTCGAGATCCGCACCGGCTCGGGCGTGTACGTGCTCGACCGCTCGCACCGCACGAACGTGCCCACGGCGGGCACCGAATGGGGGCCGCTCGAAATCATCCGCGCGCGCCGCATGGTCGAGGGCGAGACCGCCGCCACCGCCGCGCAGCACGGCAAGCGCAAGGACGTGGACGCCATGCGCCGCGCGATCCAGACGATGCGCGAGATGGCCGCGCGCAACGAAGTGCCGCACGAAGGCGACCGCGCCTTTCACCTGGCCATCGTCAACGCCTGCGGCAACGTGGTGCTGACCGAAACAGTGCAGGGCTTCTGGGAGTCGCGGCACGGGCCGATCTTCGCCCGGATGATCGATTACTTCGAGACCATGGACTCATGGCAGGCCGCCATCGGCGAGCACGAGGCCATTCTCGACGCGGTCGCCGCGCGCGACCCCGCCGCGGCGCGCGACGCCATGCACCAGCACATGGACAAGTTCCACCAGAGATTCAGCGCGAGCTGGCGCCGCGCGAAGGCCACCTGAAAACACGCGACCGAACAAGCAAGCAAGCAAACGCCAGCAGACCCCCACCATGACCCCTTACATCAGACTCCATCCCGCCGACGACGTCGTCATCGCGCGCTCCCAATTGCTCGGCGGCGCCACCGTCGAAAACGTGGCCGTGCGCGGCCTCATTCCGCCGGGCCACAAGATCGCGATGCGCGACATCGCGCCCGGCGAACCGGTGCGCCGCTACAACCAGATCATCGGTTTCGCGAGCCGCCCCATTGCGGCCGGCGAGCACGTGCACACGCAGAACCTCGACATGGGCCCCGACAAGGGCGACTTCGAGCGCGACTACGCCTTCGGCGCCGACGTGAAGCCCGCGCCCGCCAAACGCGAGGCCACCTTCATGGGCATCAAGCGCAAAGACGGCCGCGTGGCCACGCGCAACTACATCGGCGTGCTGACCAGCGTGAACTGCTCGGCCACGGCCGCGCGCGCCATTGCCGACCACTTCTCGCGCAAGACCAACCCGCAGGCGCTGGCCGCGTTCCCGAACGTCGACGGCATCGTCGCGCTCACGCACGGCACGGGCTGCGGCATGGACACCGAGGGCATGGGCATGCAGATCCTGGAGCGCACGCTCACGGGCTACGCCACGCACGCCAACTTCGCGGCGGTGCTGGTGGTGGGCCTGGGCTGCGAAGCCAACCAGATCAACGCCTGGCTCACGACCGGCCACCTGGCCGAGGGCGAGAACTTCCGCACCTTCAACATCCAGGACACGGGCGGCACGCGCAAGACGGTCGAGAAGGGCGTGGCGCTCATCAACGAGATGCTGCCGCGCGCCAACGCGGTGAAGCGCGAGCCGTGCAGCGCGGCGCACATCACCATCGGGCTGCAGTGCGGCGGCTCCGACGGCTACTCGGGCATCAGCGCCAACCCGGCGCTGGGCGCGGCGGTCGACCTGCTGGTGGCGCACGGCGGCACGGCCATCCTCAGCGAAACGCCCGAGGTGTACGGCGCCGAGCATCTGCTCACGCGCCGCGCGGTGAAGCGCGAGGTCGGCCAGAAGCTGGTGGACCGCATCAAGTGGTGGGAGCACTACACCGAGATCAACGAGGGCGAGATGAACAACAACCCCTCGCCGGGCAACAAGGCGGGCGGGCTCACCACCATCCTGGAGAAGTCGCTGGGCGCGGTCGCCAAGGGCGGCACCAGCAACCTGGAGGCGGTGTACGAATACGCGGAGCCCGTGAGCGCGCACGGCTTCGTCTACATGGACACGCCGGGCTACGACCCGGTAAGCGCCACGGGCCAGGTGGCCGGCGGCGCCAACCTGATCTGCTTCACCACGGGGCGCGGCTCTGCCTACGGCTGCGCGCCCTCGCCTTCGCTGAAGCTCGCGACCAACTCGGCGCTGTGGCAGCGGCAGGAAGAAGACATGGACATCAACTGCGGCGAGATCGTCGACGGCACCGCCTCCATCCAGGAGATGGGCCAGCGCATCTTCGAGCTGGTGCTGGCCACCGCCTCGGGCGCGCACTCCAAGAGCGAGCAGCACGGCTACGGCCAGAACGAGTTCGTTCCGTGGCAGGTCGGCGCGGTGATGTAGCCCGCGGCGCAACAGATTCCCCCCGCCCGGACGCCGCGCGCTGACCCGCGCGGCATCGCACACGGGCCCCTGCAAGGAGACATCCGGCGCCGGGACAGCGGCGACGGTCAACGAAGAAGGTCAAGAACCATGAAGAAGATCCGCCTCTCATCTTCCGCGCTGGCCGCGGCCCTCGCACTGGGCGCCGCCGCCGTCGCCCACGTTCCCGCCGCAAACGCGGCCGACACCAAGGCCAAGAAGATCGCGCTGTCGAACAACTTCGCGGGCAACTCGTGGCGACAGGCCATGCTCAAGAGCTGGGACAAGGTGACGAAGGACGCGGTGGCCAAGGGCGTGGTCGGGCAAGCCCCGAGCTTCACCACGTCGGAGAACCAGGCCACCGAGCAGGCCGCGCAGATCCAGAACATGATCCTGCAGGGCTTCGACGCCATCGTCATCAACTCGGCTTCGCCCACGGCGCTGAACGGCGCGATCAAGCAGGCCTGCGACGCGGGCATCGTGGTGGTGTCGTTCGACGGGGTGGTGACCGAGCCTTGCGCCTACCGCATCGCGGTGGACTTCAAGCAGCTGGGGCAGATGCAGATCGACTACTTCGCAAGCCGGGGCCTGAAGGGCAACCTGCTCGAGGTGCGCGGCATCGCGGGGGTGTTCGTGGACGACGAGATCCACCAGGGCATCACCGGCGCGGTGGCCAAGCGGCCCGAATACAAGATCGTCGGCTCGGTGCACGGCAACTGGACGCAGACGGTGGCGCAGAAGGAGGTGTCGGCGATTCTCTCGACGCTGCCGCCGGTGACGGCGGTGGCCACGCAGGGCGGCGACGGCTATGGCGTGGCGCAGGCCTTCAAGGCGGCGGGCCGGCCGACGCCGGTGATCTTCATGGGCAACCGCCAGGACGAGCTCGCGTGGTGGAAGGAACAGCGCGACGCCAACAAGTACCAGACGATGTCGGCCAGCATCGCGCCGGGTGCGTCGACCTTTGCGTTCTGGGTGGCGCAGCAGATTCTCTCGGGCGCCAAGGTGCCGAAAGACCTGAAGCTGCCGATCAGCGTCGTGACGCAGGACACGCTCGACGCGGCGGTGAAGAACACCGAAGTGGGCGGCGTGGTGAACGTGGAGTATTCGCAGAAGGACGTTGTCGATTTCCTGGCCAAGGCGAAGTGATGGGCGAGGTCCTCGTCGAGGCACGCGGCACCGCACGGTCCTTCGGGGCCGTGCAGGCGCTGCGCGGGGTCGACCTGCAATTGCGGCGCGGCGAGTGCGTGGGGCTGGTGGGGCACAACGGCGCGGGCAAGTCGACGCTGGTCAACGTGCTGTGCGGCGCGCTGGCGCCCGACCGGGGCGCGCTGCGCTTTGCCAACCGGCTGCCGGACGCGCCGGCCTGGAGCCTGCGCGAAGCGCGGCGCTGGGGGCTGCGCTGCGTGTTCCAGGAACTGTCGCTGTGCGACAACCTCACGCTCGCGGAGAACCTGCGCATCGCGCAACCGCAGTCGGCCGAATGGTCGTGGCGCAAGCGCGCGGGCGCACAGCTGATGGCCTCGCTCGACCGCATCTTTCCGGGACACGGGTTGCGGCCCGACGACGTGGCGGGCGAGCTGCCCATCGGCAAGCGGCAGATCGTCGAGATCGCGCGGGCGTTCACGCCGGGCTCGCAGCCGCTGGAGCTGATGATCCTCGACGAGCCCACGTCGTCGCTCGACGGACAGGCCGCCTCGCAGCTGCTGGCGTACATCCGCAGCTTCGTGGCCGAGGGCAAGACCTGCGTGCTGATCACGCACAAGCTGCGTGAAATTTTCGCGGTGACCGACCGGCTGGTGGTGATGCGCGACGGGCAGGTGGTGCAGACCACGCCGACCGCGGAGACCGACCGTGACCGCCTCGTGGCGACGATGGGGCAAGCCCTGGAGAAAGACGAAGAAGCACCGGCCGCCGCGGCAACCGCAAGGCCGCGCGATGCGAGCGGCGCCGCGCGGACCGTCGTGCAGGTGCAAGCGTCACCGCAGCGCGGCCTGCCGATGCACGCGACGCGCGGCGAAGTGATCGGCCTTGCTGGCCTGGCCGGACACGGCCAGACCGCGATGCTGCTCGCGCTGCAAGAGGCCTCGCAGCGCAGGGCCACCGATGCAATGCGCGTCGAGGGCGCGACCGCCTTCGTCGCGGGCGACCGGCAGACCGACGGCGTGTTCACCCTCTGGTCGATCGCCCGCAACATGACGGTGGGCTGGCTCGCCGAGCTGCGTTCGCGCGGCCCGCTGATCGACCTGAAGCGCGAGCAGCAGCAGGCCGACCAGTGGCGCCAGCGCCTGGGGCTGGTCACGCCCGACATGGCGCTGCCGATCGGCACGCTCTCGGGCGGCAACCAGCAGAAGGTGCTGTTCGCACGCGCGCTCGGCGCGTCGGCGCCGGTGATCCTGATGGACGACCCGATGCGCGGCGTCGACGTGGGCACCAAGCGCGACGTGTACGCGCTGATCCGCGAAGAGGCGCGCAACGGCCGCACCTTCGTCTGGTACACGACCGAGTTCGACGAACTGCACCACTGCGACCGCGTCTACGTGTTCAGCAACGGGCGCGTGGTCGGCGAACTGGCCGGCGACGACATCAGCGAGGAGCGCGTGGTCGCCCTCTCTTTCGAGGAGGCAGCGGCATGAGCGGCATGGCAATGACCTCGACTGGCGCACGCGGTGCGCCGGCCAACGCCGCGCGGCGCGTGGCGATGCTGCATGCGCTGCTGCCGGCGGTGGCGCTGGCTTTGCTGCTGGCGGCGGTGTTCCTGAAGCAGCCGCGCGCGATGTCCTACTTCGGCATCAACCTGTTGCTGAACCTGGCCATTCCGGTGATGTTCGCGACGCTCGCGCAGATGATGGTGCTGGCGGTGAGCGACCTCGATTTGTCGATCGGCCCGTTCGTGTCGCTGGTGGCCTGCATCGGCGCGACGCTGATGCCCACGCAGCCGCTGCTCGCGGTGGCGGCGCTGGCCGCCGCCGTGGCGGTGTACGCGCTGGCGGGCGCGGTGATCGAGGCGCGGCAGTTGCCGTCGATCGTGGTCACGCTGGGGCTGTCGTTCGTGTGGCTGGGCTGCGCGGTGCTGCTGCTGCCCACGCCGGGCGGCACGGCGCCCGACTGGCTGCGCGGCGCCATGAGCTGGCGCACGCCGCTCATGCCGATGCCGATCTGGATGGCGATCGTCGCGGCCATCGGCGGGCACCTGCTGATCACGCGCAGCGCGTTCGGCACGCTGGTGCGCGGGCTCGGCGGCAACCCCGGCGCGATTGCGCGCGCGGGCTGGAACATGGTGCGCGTGCGCGCCGGCGTGTACGCGATTGCCGGCGTCTTCGGCGTGTGCTCGGGGCTGATGCTGGTGGGGCAGGCCACGTCGGCCGACGCCAACATCGCCTCGCGCTACACGCTGGTGGCCATTGCGGCGGCCATTCTGGGCGGGGCCGAGTTCGCGGGCGGCAAGGTGTCGCCGGTGGGCGCGGTGATCGGTGCGCTCACGGTGACGCTGGCGGCTTCGTTCCTCACTTTCCTCAATATCGCGCCGGACTGGCAGGTGGGCATGCAGGGGCTGATCCTGGTGGCCGTGCTCGGCCTGCGCGCGGCCATCGACCTGCTGGGAGGCAAGCGATGAGCGCCGCCGACAACAGCATGGCCGCGCCCGTGCCCGTTCCCGCCGCCGTGGCCACGGCGCCGCGCTGGAAGCGCCTCGTGCGCAACCGCCCGTGGCTGGGCTCGTGCGTGGCCGCGGTGCTGGCCTGGGCCGCCACGGTGTGGACCGGGCACGGCCAGGGCTCGGGCGAGCTGCTGGCCGCGGCGCTCGCGTTCTCGGCGTTCACGGTGCTGGTGTCGCTGGGGCAGATGCTGGTGATCAGCGTCGGGCCGGGCAACGCCGACCTGTCGATTCCGTCGACCATCGCGCTGTCGGGCGCGGCCGCGATGGTGGTGATGGACGGCAACAACGCCATGCTGCTGCCGGGCCTGCTGGTGGCCACGGCGGTGGGCGCGGGCGTGGGCCTGTTCAACTTCGGGCTGATCCGGCTGCTGCGCATTCCGCCGATCATCGCCACGCTGGCGGCCTCGCTGATCGTGATGTCGGTGGCCATCAACTTCGGGCGCGGGCTCAAGGTGAAGCCGCCGGCGCTGTTCTCGGACCTGATGGCGCAGCGCATCCTGGGCGTGCCGCTGGTGGCGCTCCTGGCCATTGCGGTCACGCTGCTGGTGGCGCTGATGCTGGAGCGCACGGCGCTCGGCCGCTCGATTGCGGCGGTGGGCCAGAACCGGCGCGCGGCCCAGCTCGCGGGGCTGCGCGTGGAGCGCACGCGGCTGCTGGCCTACGTGATCTGCGCCGCGCTCGCGGGCCTCACGGGCGCGCTGATCGCGGGCTTTTCGGGCGGCAACTCGCTCGACCAGGGGCAGGAGTACCTGCTGATGACCATCGCGGTGGTCGTCATCGGCGGCACCGCCGTGGCGGGCGGCCGGCCGAGCGTGCCGGGCATCTGGGGCGCGGCCATGTTCATGTTCCTGCTGGTGGCGCTGCTCAATGCCGTCGGCGCCGGGCCGGGGCTGCGCATGCTGCTGACCGGCCTGATCATCATCGCCGTCATCGTGCTGGCGAGTTCGCGGCCCGGGCGCTGAAGCCGCCGCACATCCCATTCAAGCAAAGAAGGAAGACACCATGGCCACTCATCCCTACGGCGTGCTGGACGGCGCCGGCTTCGAACACCTGGACCCGCGCTTCAAGGCCTGCATTCCCGGCCCCGAGCGACTGGAGCGCCTGTGGACCGGCGCGCGCTGGTGCGAAGGCCCCGCGTGGTTCGGCGCGCACCGCACGCTGGTGTGGTCGGACATTCCGAACAACCGCATGCTGCGCTACGACGAAGTGAACGGCACCGTGGGCGTGTTCCGCGAGCCTGCAAACAACACCAACGGCCACACGGTCGACCGCCAAGGCCGACTCGTGAGCTGCGAGCACCTGACGCGGCGCGTGACGCGCACCGAGCACGACGGCAGCATCACCGTGCTGGCCTCGCACTGGCAGGGCAAGCGGCTCAATTCGCCGAACGACGTGGTGGTGCATTCGGACGGCGGCGTGTGGTTCACCGACCCGAGCTACGGCATCCTGTCGGACTACGAAGGCATGAAGGCCGACAGCGAGATCGGCGCCTGCCACGTCTACCGCGCCGACCCCGCCAGCGGCGAGGTGCAGCGTATGACCGACGACTTCGTGAAGCCCAACGGGCTGGCGTTCTCGCCCGACGAATCGCTGCTGTACATCGCCGACACCGGCGCGAGCCACGCGGTGGACGGGCCGCGGCACCTGCGCCGCTTCAAGGTGGGCGCGGACGGCCGCACGCTCAGCGGCGGCGAGGTGTTCGCCGAATGCACCAACGGCCTGTTCGACGGCTTCCGGCTCGACACCGAAGGCCGCATCTGGACCAGCGCGGGTGACGGCGTGCACGCCTACGCCGCCGACGGCACATTGCTGGGCAAGATACTGGTGCCCGAGCGCGTGGCCAACGTGTGCTTCGGCGGACCCAAGCGCAACCGGCTGTTCATCTGCGCCACCACATCCCTCTATGCCATCACGCTGAACGCGAAAGGAGCCTGACCCCATGCCAAGAACACTGCCGGCCGACGACCTGCAAGCCACCGTCGCCCGCATCCTGGAGGCCGCGGGCAGCGCGCCCGCCGAGGCGCGGCAGGTGGCCGCCAACCTCGTGCTGGCCAACCTCAGCGGCCACGACTCGCACGGCGTGGGCATGATGCCGCGTTACGTCGACGCGGTGGCCGAGGGCGGGCTGAAGCCGAACACGGCCGTGAAGATCAACCTGGACATCGGCACCCTGATGGGCCTGGACGGCCAGCACGGCTACGGGCAGATCGTCGGCGTGCAGGCCATGGAGCTGGGCATCGCGCGCGCGAAGCAGCACGGCAGCTGCATCTTCACGCTCTCGCATGCGCACCACCTGGGGCGCATCGGGCACTTCGCGGAAATGGCGACGGCGCAGGGGCTGGTGTCGATGCACTTCGTCAACGTGCTGTCGCGGCCCGTGGTCGCGCCCTGGGGCGGTGGCGACGGGCGCTTCGGCACCAACCCGTGCTGCATCGGCGTGCCGCTAGCGGGGGCGGAGCCCTTCGTGCTCGACTACGCCACCAGCCGCGTGGCCCAGGGCAAGATGCGCGTGGCCCACAACAAGGGCGAGCGCGTGCCCGACGGCTACCTGATCGACGAGAACGGCGCGCCCACCAACGACCCCGGCGTGGTGGTGGTGCCGCAGGGCAACGGCCTGTTCGGCGCGCTGATGACCTTCGGCGAGCACAAGGGCTACGGCATGGCCGTGGCCTGCGAGCTGCTGGGCGGCGCGCTCACGGGCGGCGGCACCTGGCACCGGCCGGCGGACACGTCGCGCACCGTGCTCAACGGCATGCTGACGGTGCTGATCGATCCGGCGCGGCTGGGCACGCAGAAGTCGTTCGACGAAGAAGCGCGCGAGTTCGTGCAGTGGCTGCGGCAAAGTCCGGCGGGACAAGGCTTCGACGGCGTGCAGCTGGCGGGCGAGCCGGAGCGCAAGGCACGCGCGCAGAGGCGGCAGGACGGGATCTGGATCGACGACGCGACGTGGGGAGAGATCGTCGCGGCGGGGGCCAGGTTGGGCGTGCCCGTGGTCGCGTAGCAAACCGGGATCGGCGCCGGCTAGCGGCGCGCGCTTCGCGACTTCTGGCTCAGCACGAGCGCAATGCCGCCCAGAATCGCCACGGAGGCGACCGCCAGCCGCGGCGTGATCGTCTCCGACAGGAACAGCACGCCGCCGAACGAAGCCAGCAGCGGCACCGACAACTGCACGGTGGCCGCGCGCAGCGCCGACAGGCGGCCCAGCGCCGCATACCAGACCACATAGCCCAGACCCGAGGTCAGCGCGCCGGAGGCCACGGCCAGTGCCACGCCGGTCGCGTCCGCATGCGCGCTGGCCACGAAAGCCAGGCTCAGCGCCAGCGCGAGCGGCACCGCCCGCGTGAAGTTGCGCGCGGTGGCGGCCAGCGGGTCGGCCACGCCGCGGCCACGCAATGAATACACGCCCCATGCCACGCCCGCGACCGCCATCAGCACCGCGCCGACCGGCGGCGGCGCGGCAATGCCCGGGGACACCAGGTACACGAGCCCGACCACCGCCAGCGCGAAGCCGAACCATGCGACAGGCCCGAAGCGCTCGCCGGCGCCCAGGCCCGCGCCCAGCATCGTGAGCTGAACCGCACCGAACAGGATCAGCGCGCCCGTTCCCGCGGACAGGCTGAGGTAGGCGAAGGAAAAGAATGCAACATAGGCAAACAGCATGACGGCGGCAAGCCAGCCGGCATGGCCGGGCGAAGACGGCCTGGCCCTGAGCCGCACGACGAGGGCGAGCGTGATCGCCCCGGACACCAGCCGGATGCCGCCGAAGCTGGCGGGGTCGATGCCCCGTTGCTGCAGCGCGAGCCTGCACAGCAGCGAATTGGCCGCGAACGCGAGCATGGCCGTGGCAACGAGGGCGATGGTCCGGAGCGCGGTCCGGTCGCCGCGCGCTTCAGACATGCATGGCCACCAGCCAGACGGCCCAGCCCAGCAGCGCGACCCCGAGCGGCGCGCTGAGGCGACGCCCCCAGGGCACGTTCTTTTCTACCGCCATGACGGCCGCGAGCAGGAGCATCCAGCCGAGGCTGCCGGTGCCGAGCGCGAACATCAACAGCATCAGCGCCCAGCAGCAGCCGACGCAGAACAGGCCGTGGTGCGCGCCCAGCGCGAACGCATGGCGGGCTTGCGCCTGTCCCCGCCAGTGCTCGATGACGAAGCTGAGCGGCGTGCGGCATTTCTCCAGGCACCGGTGCTTGAGGCTGCTGAACTGGAATGCGCCGGCCAGCGCAATGGTGGCGGCGCCGATGACCCAGCCATGCCAGGCCAGCGTCGGCGCGCTGGCCAGCAGGGCCAGCACCGCGCTGTGCAGCCCGTGCGCCAGCAGCCCGAAGGCACCCCACACAGCCATGTAGCCCAGCCCCAGCAGCATGAGAAGGCGCCGATGGTCCGCGCGCGCGGCGGTCAGCCGGTCGAAGGCATTGAACAGCGGCAGCGTGGTCGGCAGCATCATGGCCGCCGTCATGAGAATCCACGAAGCCGCGTAGAGCACCATGGGCACGACCACGCCGCCGGCGGGAACGACCCGGCACACGAACGCGGCCGGCCCCGACGCGGTCCAGTCGTCGTGCTCGAGGTAGCGCCCATAAGGACTGCGCGACCACGCCCACAACGCGACCCACGCCAGCGCGACCAGCGCGGCGAGCACCGGCACGAACACCCGGCGGTGACGCGAGACGTTGCGCGGCGGCCAGCCAGCCGCCGTGCTCATGCGTCGAAGACGAAGGTGCTCTGCAGCGCGTTGTGGTTCTTGATGTCGAGGTCGATGCCCAGCGCGGCATTCTTCGACCGGTAGGTCGGGGCCTTGCCGACGAACACCGGCGCGCCCGGCACCGTCGAGAACACGGTGTCGGCAAGGACGGTCTGGCCGCCGGTCGCGCCGCGGTAAGGCTCGAGCTCGGCGTAGTAGTCCTTGCCGATTTCCAGCTCGCCCTTGCCGTTGTTCACGGTGAAGCGGATCGGCGCCCTCTCGACCGACACGACCTGGCCGATGAGCTTGGCCAGGTCGGCGATCGGGCCGCCGGCCTGTCCGGTGTAGACCCTCAGCAGCGCTTCTTCCTGGGCCTTGGAGGCCTGGTCGCCGACGAAGATCGCCGCCGTCCAGTTGCCTTCCAGGATGTTGCCGGGCACATGCGCCACGGCCGCGATGGTGTTGCCGTCGACATCGACGCCGTCGATCGTTCCCTTGTCGATGTGCCATGCGACGATGGTGTCGCAGGTGCCGTTGTCAGGGTCCTCGCCGATCCAGCAGGGACAAAGGACGTTGCAGTTGCAGACCTCGAGCAGGCGACCTTCCAGGTGATAGCTCATACGAACCTCCGTTCAAAGAAGCCACACGAACATGGACTTGTCGCCGCGACTGGGCGGCAAGGGCGCACCGATCCTACGCCCCGTGATGGGCCCCGTCGAGCGAGTCGCCCGGCAGCGGGGTACCCTGTCCTCAGCCCGAATCGGCACGGCTGCAGGGCTCGCGGCGGGAGGGCCGCAAGGCCCCGCCCTGCTCAGACGATCAGGGCGATCGTGGCCTCGAGATGTTCGGAAGGCGCGCGGCGAAAGCCCGAGCGTGCAAAGCGCTGCAGCTGCCCGACCACGAAGGCCGTGAGCGCCGCGGCGCGCACCTGCGCGTCGACGCTGGGCGTGGCCGAGCCCTCGGCATTGGCGGCGCCGCGCAGCACCTGGCGCAGCGTGGCCTCGATCTTGTCGAAGAACTGGTTCATGCGCTGTTGCAGGCGCTCGTTCTCGAACACCAGCGCGTCGCCCACCATGACGCGCGTCATGCCGGGGTTGCGCTCGGCGAACTGCACGAGCAGCGTGAGGATGCGCGCGGCCTGCTGGGCACCGGTGGCGCCCTCGCGCTCGAGGATCTGGTTGACCAGCGTGAACACGCTCTGCTCGATGAAATCGATCAGGCCCTCGAACATCTGGGCCTTGCTCGCGAAGTGGCGGTACAGCGCCGCCTCGCTCACCTCGAGCCGGGCGGCCAGGGCGGCGGTGGTCACGCGCTCGGCGCCGGGCTGCTCGAGCATGGCGGCCAGCGCCTGCAGGATCTGCACGCGCCGCTCGCCCGGCTTCGGACGCTTGCGCGCCGGGGGGGTGGGCGTTTCCGCCGGGCTTTCTACGCCGGGAGCACCTGTCGTCGTCTCTTCGTTCTGCATGGGAGCGCGTGCAAAGATGTAATCAATTGATTCTCGCACAGCGCAGTGAGCGTGCGCCCACCCCGCGCATCCGGGGCTCAGCGGGCGCGGATCATCGTGCCGTAGGCCTGGTCGGTCAGGATCTCGAGCAGCATCGCGTGCGGCACGCGCCCGTCGATGATGTGCACCGCGTTCACGCCGCTCTTGGCCGCGTCCAGCGCGCCTTCGATCTTGGGCAGCATGCCGCCCGAGATGGTGCCGTCGGCGAACAGGTCGTCGATTTCGCGCGCGCTCAGGTTGGTGAGCAGCTTGCCGTCCTTGTCGAGCACGCCGGGCGTGTTGGTCAGCAGCATGAGCTTCTCGGCCTTGAGCACGGTGGCCAGCTTGCCGGCCACGACGTCGGCGTTGATGTTGTAGCTCTCGTTGTCCTCGCCGAAGCCGATCGGGCTGACCACGGGAATGAAGGCGTCGTCCTGCAGCGCCTTGACCACGCTGGGGTCGATGGAAACGATGTCGCCGACCTGGCCCACGTCGTGGTGCAGGTTCGGGTCGGTGCGGTCGGCCAGCTTGAGCTTTTGCGCGCGGATCAGGCCGCCGTCGCGCCCGGTCAGGCCCACGGCCTTGCCGCCGGCCTGGTTGATCAGGCCCACGATGTCCTGCTGCACCTCGCCGGCCAGCACCCATTCGACGACTTCCATGGTCTCGGCGTCGGTCACGCGCATGCCCTGGATGAAGCTGCCCTTCTTGCCGAGCTTGTTGAGCGCCGCCTCGATCTGCGGGCCGCCGCCGTGCACCACCACCGGGTTCATGCCCACCAGCTTGAGCAGCACCACGTCTTCGGCGAAGTCGGCCTGCAGGGCCGGGTCGGTCATGGCGTTGCCGCCGTACTTGATGACGATGGTCTTGCCGTGGAACTTGCGGATGTACGGCAGCGCCTGGGCCAGGATCTCGGCCTTGTCGCGCGGGGGGATGTTGAGGACGGGGTCGGTCATGGGCGGTCAGGCTCCGGGACGGTGGTCGAAGAAAAAGCGGATTCTCGCAAAGACGCGGGCGGCTGCGTTCAGGGCCGCAGCCAGCGCGGCACCTTGAAGCGCACGATCATCAGGTACGCCCCGACGTAGGTCGTGACGAACAGAAGACAGAAGAACATCAGCACGTAGGTGTTGTTCCAGAACAGCACCGCCGGCACCACCGACAGCGCCGCGAACATCCACAGGTACGGCGAGGTGCGGTTGTTGCGCGCCAGCAGCTGGCGGGCCTCGTCGTCCGCGAAGGCCACGCGCACGATGCGCCGGAAGATCAGCTGGTGGAAGTGCAGCGCGTCGGCCGTGCCGGGCGACTGCCCGCGCGCCAGCTTGCGGTAGATGGAAAACAGCGTTTCCCACACCGGGTATATCAGCAGCAGCATCGGGAACCAGGGCGACACCACGCGGTGCCGCTGCACCAGCGTGACCACGGCCACCGCGATGACCATGCCCCAGACGTAGGCCCCGCCGTCGCCGGCGAAGATCTTGCCGCGCGGGTAGTTCCACACCAGGAAGCCGAAAGTGGCGCCGACCAGGCACACCACCATGGCGGCCAGCTGGCGGTCGCCGACCTGCAGCGCCACGTGCGAGATGGCCAGGCAGACCAGCACGGCCACCGTGCCCGCGAGCCCGTTGTAGCCGTCGATGATGTTGAAGGCGTGCGGCAGGCCGCCGATGGCCAGCGCCGCGAACAGCACGGTGGCGAACGGAATCGCCACCAGCCAGCCGTCGACCGTCTCGAAACCGGTGCGCGACACGCCCAGCCCCAGCAGCCAGCACACCAGCAGCGCCGAGCCGATGGTCAACCCGAGCCGGTAGCGCACCTTCACGCGCTGGGTGACGTCTTCGACGATGCCGCCCAGCACGGCCGGCAGGATGCACAGCAGCGTGAGCATCGAGGTCTGCACGGGCCAGGAGACGTTGAACGGGTCGGTGCCGGTGATGCCGGCGGCCAGCCAGGCCACGCCCATGCCCACCAGGATGCCCGCACCGCCCAGGCGCGGCACGTGGCCCTTGTGGAAGCGTTGGGGCATGTCGGCGCCGTAGCTGCGGGCATGCCTGCGCGCGCGGCGCATGAACACCTGAACCGAGAAGGCGGCGACGAAGAAACTGATGACGATCAGAGCAATCATGTGTGGGGGTTGGGGAACCCTAGAATTCCCGAGCGAAATTAGACCATGCCAACACCCCCCTCCCCCCGCCCCCCGATCACCATTTCAATCGTGAGCCACGGCCAGCTCGCGCTGGTGCTGCCGCTGCTCGACCAGCTGGACCGCCACAGCCGCGCGTCGACCGCCAAGGTGGTGCTCACCTTGAACATTCCCGAGCCCGACCTGCTCGCGGGCCGGACCTGGGGCTTCGAGGTGGAAAGAATCGAGAACGCGAGCCCCAAGGGTTTCGGTGCCAATCACAACCAGGCGTTCGAGCGCTGCGGCACGCCCTGGTTCCTGGTGCTGAACCCGGACATTCGCTTCGACAGCGACGTGCTGGCGCCCCTGCTCGCGCAGGCCGCGCCCGACGCCGGCCTGCTGACGCCGCGCATCCTGGAGCCGGGCAAGAACACGCCGGAGCCGCACCGGGCCCTGCTCACGCCCTTCGAGATCGTCGGGCGCAAGAAGCCCGGCTACGTGCGGCCCCGGGTACCGGCGTGGATTCCGGGGCTTTTCATGCTGTTTCGCAGCGAGGCCTACCGCAAGGTCGGCGGCTTCGATGAACGTTTCTTCATGTACGGGGAAGACTTCGACATCTGCGCGCGCACCGGGCTCGCGGGCTGGAAGCTGCAGGTCGGCGAAGACCTTGTCGCCCGGCACGACGCGCAGCGCGAGAGTCACCGCAGCAAGAAATACCTCTACTGGCACGTGAGCAGCCTGCTGAAGGTGTGGCTGTCAGGGTCTTTCTGGCGGTATCGGCGGCTCGGGGCGAAGACGCCGGCACGCTGACCGGCTTTTTCCTGCTCAGCCGCGCTCGAGCAGGTCCTGCGCGATGGCGTGGCCGCCGCGGCCGAAGCGGGCGTAGCGGCCCCTGGCCGCCTCGATGAGGATGGGCAGGGCGCGCAGCGGGCGTGCCTTCGGCAGCTCGGCCCGGAAGCGCTGATGGGCCACCTTGGCGCGCTGCTCGTCCAGGTAGGCGGCCGGCACGCGGTCACCCAGTTGCAGTAGGCGCTTCAGCAGCGCATCGGCGCGGCGCCACCGCGCCACATGCTTGTCGCCGCGCACCACGAAAGCCTTGCCGATCTTTTCGGAGAGCGTGAGCCGACGGGCACCGATCTGGTTGTTGCCGTGCTGGCGGTAGTCGATGGTCGGCTCGGGCAGCACGTCCATGCGGCCGATGGCCGCGGCAATGGCGGCCAGCCACTCGTCATGCACCCACTCCGGGGCGAACGGGAGCGCCGCGTCGAGCAGGGTCTTGCGGAACATCGTGGTGGCGCCGGTGACGAGGTTGCGCCGCAGCAGCACGCCGAACGCCTGGCCGCTGGCGATGGCCGCCAGTTCGGCGGGCTGCACTTCGAGCGCGTGGAAGAGCGTGGAGCCCAAGGGCTTCAGTTCGCCGTCGACGAGGCGCGCGTCGGTGTGCAGCAGCAGCAGGTCGGGGCGCGACTCGAATTGCGCCACCATGCGCGCGAGGCGACCGGGGTGCCAGACATCGTCCTGGTCGCAAAGCGCGATGAGCTCGTGGCTGCAGGCGCGGGCCGCCTGCTCGAAGTTGCGCGTGACGCCCAGGGGCGGGGTGTTGCTGAAGACGCGCAGGGCGATCTGGTCCGTCATGCCGCATTGGGCGAGGGTGTCGCGGACGACGGCCAGCGTGTCGTCTGTCGAGCCGTCGTCGGACACGACGATCTCGCGCGGCAAGGGCACCTGCGAGCAGATGCTGCGGATCTGCTCGGGGAGGTAGCGCGCGCCGTTGCGGGTGCAGAGGGCGACGGAGACTTCGAGGGGCATCAGATGGGGAGGGTGCGGGGGGGCCAGGCGTAGCTGAAGTCTTCCGGCGTCAGCATGAGATTCGGGCTGTAGGCCGGGTCGTTCTGCAACAGGGCGCCCCAACGCTGCTTCATATGGGCCACGTCCTGGAGATAGGCCCCGCTGGCTTGCGCGCCGCGTTTTGCCGTGCCGCCCGCGGGCACATGGTGGACCAGCTCGGCATAGGGCGTCCACACGGTGCGCAGGCCGAGCTCACCCAGGCGCAGGCAGAAATCGACGTCGGCGAATGCTTCTTTCAGATGATCCGCATCGAAGCCGCCCGCCTGCTGGTAGTGCGCCTTGCGAATCACGAGGCACGCGCCCGTCACGGCCGAGAGCGACTGGATCAGCGCGGCGCGCCCTGCGTAGCCTTCACGGCCGCCCGGCATGCCCTGGTGCGAGAAGCCCGCCACGCCGTCCGGCCCCAGGCCCAGGATGATGCCGGCGTGCTGCAGCGTCCTGCTGGGGTGCCACAGCCGCGCACCGACCGCGCCCACGCCGGGCTGCAGCGCGAGGCTCACCATTTCGGACAGCCATTCGGGCGTGGTGACTTCCAGCGTGTCGTCGAGCAGCGCGACGACCTCGCCCTGCGCGGCCTCGACCGCGCTGTTCTTCAGCGCACCGTCGTCCAGCACCTGTTCGTGCCGCAGCACGCGAATGTTCTGCATCTGCGCCACCGCCTGGTAGTAGTCGCGCGTGGCGGTGTCGTCCGACGCGTTGTCGGCGATGACGATCTCGAAACGGGCGTAGGTGGTGTTCCCGATGATCGAATTCACGCAGCGGCGCAGCGACGCCGCCGCGTTGCGCGTCGAAATGACCAGCGACACCAGCGGCAAGGGCTCCGGCAGTGCGTAGCGCACCCGATAGCCGAAGCCGAGATATTCCGCCGTCGCGCGAACCTGCGTGCGTTCGAAATGCTCGTTGAGCGCCCGCTCCCCGGCCAGCGCGGCATAGGGCTTGGCGTTCATCGACTTGGCCGTGCTTTCCGCGTGCACGCGCCAGTGGTAGAGCACGCGCGGGATGTGGCGTATCTGGCGAGCCTCGACATGCTCCATGCAGCGCAGCACCAGGTCCCAGTCCTGCGAACCCTCCAGGCCCTGGCGGAAGCCGCCGACGGCGCGCACGAGGTCCGTGGACAGCACGCCCAAGTGGCTGAACATGTTCTGCGAGCGGAAAAGGTCGATGTTCCAGTCGGACTTGAAGTACGGCCCCGAGCGGTTGCCGGCCTCGTCGACCTTGTCCTCGTCGGAATAGATCAAACGCACATCGGGGTGCTTGGCGATGCAGTCGGCGACCCAGAACAGCGCGTCCACCGGCAGGAGGTCGTCGTGGTCCATGAGCGCGATCCAGGTGCCGGACGCGACTTCCAGCGCGCTGTTCGATGCCGCCGAGATATGGCCGTTCTTTGGACGGAACACCACCTTGATGCGCGGATCGGACTCGGTGTACGACTGCAGCACCGCGCGCACCTCGGGCGAGGGCGAGGCGTCGTCGGCAATGCACAGCTCCCAGTTCGGGTAGATCTGCGCGCGCACCGACTCGATGGCTTCGCGCAGCCAGGCCGGATTGGGGTTGTAGGCCGGCATGACCACCGAGATCAGCGGGCGGTTCTGCATCGCCGCCACGCGCTGGGCGACCTTGTCCCTGCGCTCGGGGGTGGGCGTGTCGTAGTCGCGGACCCAGCGCACGTAGTCGTTGTGCCCGGCAATGCGCCGGCCCAGTTCCCACTTCATGCCGCGCCAGCCCGCCTTGCGGAAGACCCGCCAGGCGCGCTGGACACGGCCGGCGACGCCCGGGCTTTTCCAGAGCACTGTCCAATAGAAGTCGAGGAGCCGAGATACAGATTTCATAGACGAGCCGTCGGCCGGGACGGGCGAGGGGAACTTTTTCTTGGGTTGCACGCCGAATGGGCTGCTGCGGACGGGAGGCGCAGGACTGAAGGCCCGCAAGACGGCAATTATCTTCGCTTGGCCCGCGCCTCCCCGCGCGGTGCATGGAACGCCTGGCCAAACCACGCCCGGGCTCTCTCCCTTCCCTGCCCGGTAAAATCGTTCAGATCACACAAAGGACAAGAAATGAGGCCGCTCTCCGACGCCGTTGACGAGGCATCCATGCCCGCCAAGGTAGAGTCCGGAGGCTCTTCGGGCGAAGACGCTTGCGTTTTCCGCACCGCAGACTCGTATCGACGCACATGAGCCAAGTTCATTCCAACCTTCACCGCAGCGCGCTGGCCGACTGGTGGGGAGGCACACGCCGCACGGACATCTGGTGGACCCTCGCATGGTTCGACATCGTTCTGCGCTACAGGCGCTCGATGCTGGGACCGCTGTGGCTCACGCTGAGCATGGGCGTGATGATCGGCGGCATGGGTCCGCTGTATGCCTCGCTCTTCGGCACCCATCTGGACAAGTTCTTCCCGCACCTGGCGCTTGGCGTGATCTTCTGGAGTCTCTTCTCCACCGTGGTCACAGACGCCTGCAATGCCTTCGTCGGCTCGTCCAACTATCTGAAGCAGGGTTACTTTCCGATCAGCCTGTTCGTATGGCGAGGCTTGGCGCGCAACCTGATCCAGTTCGCCCACCAGATCGTGCTGTACATCCCCGTTGCCCTCTGGGCCGGCGTCTCGCTGTCGTGGTCGGCCTTGTTGATCATTCCGGCGTTCCTGATCCTTATCGTCAACGCGCATGCGCTCGGCCTGCTGCTGGGCCTCATTTGCACCCGCTACCGCGACGTGACTCAGATCGTCACCAGCATCATGCAGATGCTGATGTTCCTCACGCCCGTCTTCTGGCTGCCCGAGAACCTTCCGGGCCGCGCCAAGTACGTGCTGTGGAACCCCTTCGCACAAATGCTCGACCTGCTGCGCACACCGCTGATGGGTGGCGTCGCCCACATCCACAGCTGGATCGGCATCGGCGTGTGGACGGTGTTGTGCCTGACGCTCGCGAGCGTGCTGTTCGTCAAATACCGCCGCCGCGTCGTCTACTGGCTCTGATCCATGGCATCCATTTCACTCAAGAACGTTTCAGTCAGCTTTCCCATCTACGGCGCTGGCTCGGCCTCCCTCAAGAAGACGCTGGCGGCTTCGGTCACCGGCGGGCGCTTCGGCAAGGAAACCGGGGTCACCGTGGTGCAGGCGCTCAGCGGCCTCAACCTCGAGCTCAAGAGCGGCGACCGGCTGGGCCTGATCGGCCACAACGGCGCGGGCAAGTCCACGCTGCTGCGCACGCTGGCGGGCGTCTACGAGCCGTCCTCGGGCGAATTCACGCGCCAGGGTTCAGTGGCCAGCCTGATCGATCCCGCGCTGGGCATCGAGATGGACGCCACCGGCGTCGAGAACATCATGCTGCGCGGCCTCGTGATGGGCATGAGCAAGAAGGAAGTCGACCGGCTCACGCCCGAGATCTGCGAGTTCAGCGGGCTGGGCGAATACGTCAACATGCCGGTTCGCACCTACTCGACCGGCATGATGATGCGCCTCGCGTTCTCGATCTCGACCAGCGTCGAAGCCGACATCCTGTTGATGGACGAATGGCTGTCGGTGGGCGATGCGGCCTTTACCGAAAAGGCCGAGAAGCGGATGCGCGACGTGGTGTCGAAGTCGGGGATTCTGGTGCTGGCGTCGCACTCGCCTGAGCTGATTGCCAAGGAGTGCAACCGGGTGATCCACCTGGAACACGGGCGGATCGTCGAGCGCTAGTAGCTAGTCGGCTGGCGAGTTGTCGAAGTTCAGCCGTTCACGCTCCACGACCAGGGGACGCTTCATGACGTGCGTCAGGATCGCCCCTACATATTCGCCCAAAAGGCCGATGAAGAAGAGCTGAACCGATGCGAAGAAGAACATCCCGATGAGGATGGGCGCGGTACCGGCTGAAAATTCGCTCCAGAACAAGATCTTCAGAAAGAAATAGAGCAGCGACACCACAAGGCTCAGCCCCGACAACGCAAAACCCGCCATCGTCGCGATGCGCAACGGCACGCGGGAGTGCGAAGTGATGCCCAACATGGCAATGTCGTAGAGGGTGTAGAAGTTGTTCTTGGTGATCCCGCGCTTGCGGCGCGGCTGGTTGTAGGGCACCTGTACTGCTTCGAAGCCCACCTCCGACACCAGGCCACGCAGATACGGATATGGATCGTCGATGCGGCGGAGTTCTTCCAACACCTTTCGGTCGTAGAGACCGAAGCCCGTGAAATTCTGGATCAGCTTCACGTCAGCAATGCGCGTCACCGTGCGGTAGTAGGCGCGGCGGATTGCAAACATCAGGCCGGATTCGTCGGCCGTGGGTTTGACACCCACCACCAGCTTGGCGCCATTGCGCCAGTGCTCGACGAAGGCCTTCATCAGCTCGGGCGGGTCTTGCAGGTCGGCGACCAGCAGAATCGCGGCGTCGCCCCACGCCTGCAACAGGCCGTAGTACGGGGAACGGATGTGCCCGAAATTTCGGGCATTGAAGATCACCTTCACCTTGGGATCGGCCGCGGCCATGGCGCGCAGCAGCTCGGGGGTGCGGTCGGACGAAAAGTTGTCGATGAACAGATGCTCGTACGTCACGCCCTCGATCGACTCGAGGACCGCGCGCGCCTGCCTGTGAATCTCCTCGACGTTCTCTTCCTCGTTGTAGCAGGGGGTGACGACGGTGATGTGTTTCATGGAGAGGCAAAGACAAAGCGGCGCTGCAGCACGAAGGCCACCAACGCCAAGGGAAGAAGGACTGCCGCGTTCGCCAGGTACACATTGAGGCCGAGGCGCAGCAAGAGCGCGACCGACCCGACATTGAGCAGATAGACGACACCGTACACGGCCACGAAGCGGCCGAGCTGCGACAGGGGCGCGCCACCAAAGACAAGTCGCCCCGTACTCTGGAAGTTGAAGGCGACTCCGAGAACAGTGGCCAACGCGATGGCCACCGGATAGGGCAGGCCCGCCCAGACGAACCCCGCGAACAGCGCATAGCCGACGGCGGTGTTCAGCCCTCCGACCAGCAGGAAACGCAGCAGCTGCGAACTCAGCACCTCAAGACGCCTTCCACTTCGCGACGAATGGCGCCACGCGTTCACGCACCGATGCCAGGTCGAGCCCGTGCTCGCGAAGGGCGTGCGCATAGGATCCGCAGGTCTCGGAGAAGCGCTCGCCCACGCCGATGCGCAGCAACGGCACAGGGCAAGTCTCGGAAATGCTCTCCAGAACGGCCGCGCCGAGCCCGCCCGCAACCGAATGCTCCTCGAGCGTCACGAAGGCCTTGGTCCGCGAGGCCAGCGCACCTAGTTGCGCCGCGTCCAGCGGCTTGATCCAGGGCGCACTCCACACGGGCACATCGAGTTCTTCGCCCAACGCGCACGCCGCCTTGACCATCGAGCCCGTGGCAATCAGGCTTACCGCATGCCCACCGGGGCGAACCGGGATCAGCGCACCGCGATGCAGATCGGGCATCGCCTCATGAACGGCGCCCAGGTCCGCCTTGCCCATGCGCAGGTACACCGGGCCGGCCTGCCGCAGCGCGGTTGCCATGCATGCGGTGAGTTCATGCGCATCACAAGGCGACATGATGTCGATGTGCGGCACGGCGCGCAGGCAGGCAACGTCCTCGAAACTCTGATGGCTCGTGCCCAGCGTGCTGTACACGAGTCCGGCACCGTCGCCAGTGAAGATGACAGACAATTTCTCGTAGCAGACATCGATCTTGATCTGCTCGACCACCCGCACCGGCACAAACGCACTCAGCCCATAGACGATGGGCCTGAAGCCGGCCTTGGCCAACCCCGCGGCCACGCCCACCATGTTCTGCTCGGCGATCCCTGCGTTGATGTACTGCCCGGGGCAGCGCTTGCGGAATTCGTCGAACAGCGCGTAACCGTGATCTCCCGTGAGGAGCACGACACGCTCGTCGCGGGTCGCGGCCTCGACGAGGGCGGCGGAAAACGCGGCCCTCATGCCACAGCTCCGTCGAGTTCACGCAGTGCCTGCGCGTAGAGATCGGCGTTAAGGCGCGAGTAGTGCCAAGCGTTGACATTCTCCATGTAGGACACCCCCTTGCCCTTGACCGTCTTTGCGACCAGCGCCTTCGGACGGCCATTCCGCCCCGCCTCCAGCTCGCCGACGGCCCTGGAGATTGCATCCATGTCATGACCGTCGACCGCCAGCACGTCGAACCCGAAGGCCGAGAACTTGGCGTTGAGATCGCCCAGTTGCATCACTTCGTCGGTGGTGCCCATGGCCTGAAAACCGTTTGCGTCCACGATGACCATGAGGTTGTCGAGCTTCGCATGCGCGGCGAACAGCATCGCCTCCCAGATCGGCCCCTCGTTGATTTCGCCGTCGCCGATCACGGCATAGCATTTCTGCCCGGTCTTCCGGCGCGAGGCGGCCAATGCCAGCCCCACGCCGACCGAAAGCCCATGCCCCAGCGTGCCCGAGGTGACCTCGCAGCCGGGCACGTGCGCATCGGACAACCCCTTGAGCCGCGAACCGTCGTGGAAGTAGTTGTCGATGTCCGAGCGATCGAGCCATCCGAGTTCATACAGGCACGCGTACTGCGCCATCACGCCGTGTCCCTTGCTCAAAACGAGGTAGTCGCGCATCGGGTCGGCGGCGTCGAGTTTGTCGTAGCGCATGTGGCGCCCGTACAGGCACGACAGCAACTCGATGATCGAGAAGGCACACCCCAGGTGAACGGCGTTGCCCGCATAGGCCATCTCGACCACTGTCTTGCGCAGGGAGGAAGGATCGAATTGAGATTTCATGCTGAAAAAAGAAAGATGATTTGCATCAATCGAGCGGCGCGTGCCACGACAGCGTTCTGCGGATGCCCTCTTCGAGGTCGACCGCATTGACCAGGCCGAGCTCTTGCGCGGCGCGCCGCAGCGAAGGCACGTAGCGCGGCCCCGCGAGTCCTGGCGTTGGCTGCCCGACGACATGCACTGGGATGCCCGTGCCGGCCGCACGCGTCACCTCATCGGCAAGCTGCGCGATCGTCACTTCAGCATCGCCACCGACGTTGTAGGCGCGCCCCGGCTTGCCCAGCACCAAGCAGCACAGGAGCCAGCGCGCCATGTCGCTCGCGTATTGGTAGGAACGGACGGCCTCGCCCGTCCCCTGCACGACGATGCCTTGGCCGCGCGCCGCCTGTTCCACGAACTGGGCCGCGGCGGCACCGCTCGCGCCTTGCAGGCAAGGGCCGAGAAAAGCGAAGCAGCGCGCAATCACCACACCGAACGGCCAGCCTTCGGCGACAACGCTTTCAGCACCGCGCTTGGCGCGGGTGTATGCATTGGCACTCTCCGCTTCGCTCCACGGTTGGTCTTCGGCGAATGCCTCGACGCCGATGGCGCTGCCGTATACCGCGCCCGAACTGACATGCAGAAACCTGCGCGCACCACTTGCCGCGGCAAGCTCGCAGGCCCGACGGGCCCCTGCCATAGCCAGCCGCTCAAGATCCTTGGCCATCGATTGCACAGGCGCGACGGGCAATGCCGCATGAATGACCGAGGAGAACGGCCTGCGAGGAAAAGCGAAGTCGGCGATGTCACCCTTCAGCAATTCCACGGCCGCGGCATTTGCCAGATGCGGGCTGCCTTGCGCGAACCGGTCCGGCTCGCGGGTCAGCACGGTCAGTGTCAGCCCGAGCTTCAGCACATGCTCGGCATGCAGCAGGCATTCGAGCAGCCACTTGCCCACGAAGCCGGTGCCACCGGTCAGGAACATCGATTGACCGCGAAGCTCCGCCCAAACCTCCGGTGCGGTCAGCCGCAAGACTTCATCGAGTTCCGCGACCGGAACGGGACGGACCAGGTCAGTCAAAACGCAGGCCGAGATAGGTCTCGATGCTGGCGACGGAATGGTCGAGCATGGCCTCGGTCAGGCCGGGGTACACGCCGATCCAGAATGTGTCGCTCATGATCCGGTCGGTGTTCTTCAGCTCGCCAACCACCCTGTAGTTGCGCCCGACCATGTAGGGCTGGCGCAGCAGGTTGCCTGCGAACAGAAGCCGCGTGCCGACCTTCTGCTGGTCGAGATAGGTCAGCAGATCGACGCGCCGGGTGTTCGCCGCTTCGCGCAGCGTGATCGGGAAACCGAACCACGATGGCTCGGAGCCGGGCGTGGGCTCGGGCAACTCCAGGAATTCTTCACAGCTGCTCAGGCGGTCCTTGAGGTAGGCGAAATTCTTCTTGCGCGCCGCGACGAACCCGTCGAGCCGGTCGAGTTGCGCCAATGCGCATGCGGCCTGCATATCGGTGATCTTGAGGTTGTAGCCCAGATGGGAATACGTGTACTTGTGGTCGTAGCCTTCGGGCAGGTCGCCGAGCTTCCAGCAGAAACGCTTGCCGCAGGTGTTGTCCTTGCCAGGCGGGCAATAGCAGTCGCGACCCCAGTCCCGGATGGACTCGGCAATCAGCCGCAGTTCGTCGTTGTTGGTGAACACCGCGCCGCCTTCGCCCATGGTGATGTGGTGGGCGGGGTAGAAGCTCAGCGTGCCGATGTCGCCGAAGGTGCCGACCATCTGCCCCTCGTAGCGGGCACCGAGTGCATCGCAGCAGTCCTCCACCAGCCAGAGCCCGTGCTTTTCGCAGGCCGCCTTGACGACCTTCAGGTTGTACGGATTGCCCAGTGTGTGCGCGAGCATGATCGCCTTGGTGCGCGGTCCGATCGCGGCCTCCAGTTGATCCGCATCGATGTTGTAGGTGGGAATATGCACGTCGACGAACACCGGGACAGCGCCGCATTGCAGGATCGGATTCACCGTGGTGGGGAACCCCGCCGCCACGCCGATGACTTCGTCACCGGGCCGGATGGCCCGATCACCGAGCTTGGGGGACGTCAGCGCGGAGAACGCAACCAGATTGGCCGACGATCCTGAATTCACGGTCATCAGGTGCTTCACGCCCAGATATTGCGCCAGGCGGCTTTCGAAAAGCGTGTTGAAACGCCCGGTGGTCAGCCACGCATCCAGCGAGGCATCGACCATCAATTGCATTTCCGGTGCGCCCACGACTTTGCCCGAAGGCGGGATCAAGGTCTCGCCTGGAACAAAGGAGGCGGGAGCGCTGGCCAATTCGCCGTATTCGGCCACGAGCGCAAGGATTTTCTTGCGCAGTTCATTTTTCTGGAAAGAGATTTCAGTCATCGGTGGGAGTGCTTTCGTATTTTTCGATTTGTGCGAGCGTGAATGCGGTCATGTCGCGACCGTCAAGCCAGGCGCGCTGCCAGTCGACGATCACGCCGAGGCTCCGGCCAAGATTCCAGCGGGGGAGCCAGCCCAAGGTCTGGCGCGCCTTGGAGCAATCGAGCTTGAGCCAATTGGCTTCATGCGGCTGCCCCTGCCCCGTCTGCGAGTCGGTATGCCAACGCGCACCGTCGCCCCAAAGCCCCACCAACTGGTCCGCGATCCAGGAGACAGGACGGGCGTCGGCATCGGCCGGGCCGAAGTTCCAAGGCTGCGCCCACACAGGCCCTTGCGTGAACAAGCGCTCCGCCAACATCATGTAGCCGTGCAATGGCTCCAGCACATGCTGCCACGGGCGTATCGCATGAGGATTCCGGATGTCCGCCGTGCGCCCTTCGCCGAAAGCCCGCAGCAAATCCGGCACCAAGCGGTCAGCAGACCAATCGCCGCCGCCAATCACATTGCCCGCGCGGGCAGTTGCAAGAGCGACACCGTGCTCGCCATGGCGCGCTTCGTTGAAAAAGGAAGAGCGATACGACGCCACCACGAGCTCGGCACACCCTTTGCTGTTGCTGTAGGGGTCATACCCGCCCATCGGCTCGTTCTCACGGTAGCCCCATGGCCACTCACGGTTCTCATAGCACTTGTCACTGGTCACGACCACGACCGCTTTGACGCTGCCGCAGGCGCGCACGGCCTCCAGCAGATTGACGGTGCCCATCACGTTGGTGGAATAGGTTTCCACCGGGTCTGCATAGGAATGCCGCACAAGGGGCTGCGCCGCCAGATGAAAGACGACATCCGGACGGCACTCCTGCAGGGCCGACCGAAGCTTGGGAAGGTCACGGATATCGGCAATCACGGAATTGACGACCGAACGGCCCGATGCCAGCGCATGCAGACTGGGCTGCGTGGACGACTCCAGCGCATAGCCTGTGACAACCGCGCCGAGCTTTTCAAGCCAAAGCGCAAGCCAACCGCCCTTGAAGCCGGTGTGCCCCGTCAGGAATACCCGCTTGCCGCGCCAAAAAGAAGCGGTCATTTCCAGACCTTCCATGGCGCGTTGGCTCCCGCCCAGAGCTCCTCGAGATGTGTCTTGTCGCGCAGGGTGTCCATCGGCTGCCAGAAGCCGCTGTGCTTGAATGCGGCGAGTTGTCCCTGGGCCGCCAGACGCTCTAGCGGTTCGTGCTCCCATACGGTGGTGTCGTCCTTGATGTAGTCCAGCACTGCGGGAGAGAGCACGAAAAATCCGCCGTTGATCATGGCGCCATCCCCCTTGGGCTTCTCCTTGAAGCTGCGGACCTTGTCGCCTTCGAAATCAAGCGCACCGAATCGGCCTGGCGGCAGAGCCGCAGTGAGTGTGGCACTGACTTTCTGGGCCTTGTGGAACGCAATGAGGGCCGTGATGTCGACGTCGGCCACGCCGTCGCCATACGTGAAGCAGAAGTGCTCTTCGTCCTGCACGTAGGGCGCGACACGCTTGAGGCGCCCCCCGGTCATGGTGTTCTCGCCTGTATCAATGAGCGTCACCCGCCAAGGCTCGGCGTTTCGCTGATGAACTTCCATGGAATTTCCCAGCATGTCGAAAGTGACATCGGACATGTGAAGAAAGTAATTGGCGAAATATTCCTTTATTACATAGCCTTTATAGCCACAGCAAATCACAAAATCGTTAACGCCGTGCGCGGCATAGATTTTCATGATGTGCCAGAGAATCGGCTTTCCGCCAACTTCAATCATGGGCTTCGGCTTGACGCCGGTCTCCTCGGAAATTCGTGTTCCCAAGCCCCCTGCCAGAATTACCGCCTTCATTCACCCTCCTTGCGCATTTAAACTTCAATCACACCGAGATCGATCGATCTTTACCACTCAAAGTCACTCCACTCAACAGTCAACACTGTTTTTCAATCGACGCAGAGATTGCCGTTTACTGTTATTTTTAGATTTGATAATTATCTGCCGCGAAAGCGGCCCACGACATCCATGCCACCGCTCTTGCAGGCACACCCGATTACAGCATCATTTTTCAGGGGTCAAAAACTTCACATGGCGCGCAGGCGACCCCACCACCAGAGAGAACGGCTCTACGTCGCGGGTAACGACAGCCCCTGCGGCTATCATTGCACCTCGCCCAATGGTCAAGCCAGGCGTCAAAACAGCCCCCGCACCGATCGATGCCCCCTGGCAGACGGTGGTGCGCAGGAAGGCAGCCGGATAAACCTTTGACCTCGGATACATGTCGTTGGTGAATCGGACACCAGGACCTACAAAAACATTGTCCTCAAGGGTAATTCCATCCCACAAATAAACACCCGATTTCAGGGTGACGTTGCTTCCAACAATAACATCACTCTCTATGAAACAATGCGCAGATATGTTGCAATTACTACCGATGCGCGCACCCGCAAGCACCACGTTAAATTGCCATATCTTGGTTTCCGCGCCAATATCCGTGGCCTGAACGTCGGCCAGAGGGTGAATGAAAGCTGCATTATTTGAAGTCATTGTGTAAAAAATTCGTTATTTCGTCGCGGAAACCAGATCATTTGAATCAGACTGCAACACACAGAGCTCTGCCATGAAAAAAATTCGCTCTCTGATACTGCGCGCCCTCTCATTGACCGGCGTCGTGGATGACAAATATTATAAACAAAAATACCGTGACGTCGCAATGTCGGGGCTCGATTGCAACTATCACTATTTCAGATACGGAATAGTCGAAGGAAGACATCCGAACCTCACACTGGAGAAATTCTCGATCTGGCGCTGGAACACCACGACAAAATGGCTGATCAGGCTTTTTCTCGATGAGAACTTTTATCTAAACTCATATCAGGACGTTAAAAGTGAAGGCCTGTCCGCAGCGGACCACTACACACTGAAAGGCCGAAAAGAAAAAAGAAATCTCAACCAGCTGGCGGCAAGCATTGAAGATCTTTTATTTTTCCTCAAATTGGAGATCAAACTCCGGACCCAAGGAAAATCCATTCAAGAGTCGACGCTGGAAAACTATAAATACATGATTTTCGAGGCGGCACGGCAAGGCCGCGTCGCAAAGCTCAAGGCAAAAGCGATCTCTCGGCAACTCAATGCCCGGGATTCGGGAGAGAACATTCTCCTGAAAAAATTCGCGACCATCGATTTTTCGGGCCTGCCGAAGGTCGGCCAATCACTCGAAGAAATAGAATCCCCTTTTCCGATGACCTTTCACGAACCGGAAGTCATCGGATCGAGACAGGAGCGTCCTCTCAGGACCGTCGAGGTACCTCAAAAATGGATCGCCTCCATCGACAACGCAACGGTTGTCGGCGGATTCCAGGTGCTGGCGAACAATCGGCTGGTCATTTACGAGCCAGCAGCCAATCCGCACCGGGGCTTTGTTGCCGGCATTTGGCAGTACATCGTTTCTCTCGATCAGAAGAGCGAAATCCTTTTGTGGTTTCGCTATAAGAAAGAAGTCGCTCTTCCATCGGCAATTTTGCTGAGTGGCCGCTGCAGTCCGAACTATTACCACTGGCTCGTCGAATATCTGGGAAGGTGCTACATCCTGGCAAAAAAAGAGACGCTTCAGAATATCCCACTGATCGTCGACGACGGCATGTTTCCCCAAGAATTCGACTCCCTGCAAGCCATGCTTCCAGATTGGCCCATATATCGACTGGATAACTCGACGCTGCTGAAAGTCAAAAAACTTTATGTGCCGTCGACGTGCACCAACCTCGCCGACAACCTGCGAGAACCCATGTGGAAGTGTTCGGCCATCTGCTTTCGCACACTGGCTCACATGCAAGCCACGGTCTTCAGGAAATTCGGAATCGACCCTGCGCAGACAGGGCGTCGAAAGATCTTTCTGGCGCGCCGAAGCGGAAGAAACATCACGAATACGGCGGAACTGGAAGAGGTATTGACCTCGTTCGGCTACGAGATCGTCGACACGGGGCAGCTGTCGTTCGAGCAGCAAGTGCGCCTTTTCTCCGAGGCGGGCGCGATCGTCGGAGCGATGGGGGCGGCATTCACCAACCTGATTTTCTGTCGCCCTGGAACCAAGGTCCTGGCACTGTCTTCCCCCTATACCCAGCTCTTTTGCTCACAGTCCAACATGGCGCTGTTTGCCGGCTGCCAGTATCGAATCCTGACGGGCGAACATCCGTTATTCAACCCGGGCGATGAGCACACAGTGTCCGACCCCAGCCTGTTTCTCGACAGCTACACCATCGATGCGACAAAGCTCGCCAGTGCACTGGCAGACATCGAGGCCCTGGCAGCTTGAAATCACCCGATGAGACATTGCGATGACCTTGCCTCATGGACTCAAGAAGCCGGAACCCGACCTTTCCAGATGCGGATTCGCTGCTCGCCATATGGATAAGTCGCTTCACCGCAGTAGCGAAAAGCAGATGGAAAGTCGGCCAGTTGCGACGGGAACGCGGGAAGGCTTCCGTCTGCATTCATCTTGACCGCGATCGCCGCCTCGTTGACGACGGAAGGCACACGCGCCAGCACCGCCTCGGCCTGGGCAACGTTGTTGAGCCAGGGTGTGATGGCCGGCACGGCATTCAATGCCAATGCCGCACCCGGGATGTTGTAGAGCCCCAGGAACGGGGTTCCAGCCGTGATGCCGCAGCGTGCTGCTGCCGCGTCCATGTCATGCACGAACTGCTTCGTCGGCGCATCGACGCGAACAAGCCCCAACGCACCGATGGAAACCGGCAGATCCTGTTCGCGCATGCTCGAACTCATGTTGTAGGGCAGCTTCGACTGATAGACCAGAATTTGCGTGCTCGTCATGAGCACGAAACCCGCAAGAAGGGCAAGAGAAACGAAACGCTCCTGGAAGGCACTTTTCCGGGCGTAGGCGGCCAGTGCGGCAAGGCCGCCCCATGGAGCCAGCGAAACGATGACCTGGCTGAATAGCGCATTGCCCGTGCCCATCGCGACGCTGTACGGCAAAAGAACAAGACCGGCGGCGAGCCACCGCTCACGCACCGAAAGCGACGTCCAACCGCTCAGCACCAACAGCGCAAGCAGTATCAGCGCGTGCTGCATGTACTTGATGTATTGGTCGGCGCCGTAGGCAAAGTAGTCCGCACTGACGATCACGTGTCCGAGCGCGACCACAACCAGAACCGCCGACGCCCAACGACGCCAGACAGCGTGAACGACCACCGCCCCAATGAGGAACGCGTGAACCTTCAACGCGGCGACCGTGTGAACGGAGAATTCGACGGCGTAACGCCAAAGCCGCGTCAGGATCGGCTCGCCCTGGACCATGCGAAACAAATCCATGCCCCCCACGAAAGCCTCGAGCGCCGCGTCCGGGGTCGTCTGAAGCAGAAGGAGCACAGCCACACACGCTGCGGCACCTGCCCCGAGGAATATCACAGCCGACCAGCGCGGGCGCGCAGCACCATCAAGCAGCGCAGCGCAGACGGCAACGAGCAGCCAGGTGGCCACCCCCGCGGACGGCTTGCATACGAACTCCACACCGACAGCCGCCCCTGCGGCGATCAACGATGCGAAGCGCAACATGCCCGAAGGCTGCCCACATGCAATCAGCATCCACCCAAAGGCAGCGTATGCGCCCGCAGATGCCAACAGGTTGTAGCTGGGCGAGACATTGATGGTGATCGCGTAGAGCAAGCCGCAAATGACGGAGACACTCAAGACCGACAGGCGTTGAGGCCACGAGCCGCGGTTAGCGGTCATCCGGAGAATGCCCAGGCCCAGCACCGCCGAACTCCCGATCAGCACCACGAGACCGGCGGCCCTGAAAGTTGTCAGGCTGCCGGTGATGTCCCAGAGCGGGCTCATGGCCCATTGCTGCGCGCTGATGTAGAGCCGCGTCGCGTCGGGATACATGGCCAGCAGCAGGTAATAGGCCTCGTCGGTGATCTCGAAGCCCCGGTTCAGCGACCATCCGCAGTAGAGCAGCACAGCGGCCAGCGCGACCGACGCGAACACCGCAACACCGCGATCCGTCAGTGCGTTTGCGCGCCGGCTCGGCTCGCGCACGGCGTCACTCACTGACCCACCTCTCGCTCGGCCCGCAGCGACCACAGCTTTGCCGACAGAAAATTGAAGACCACGATCACCGGGATCAACAGCATCTGCCCGTAGAAAGGCGGAATGCGGGTTCTTGAAGTCAGCAGATGCAGAAGCACGACATTCAACCCCACGGAGACGAGCCCCGCGGCAATGTACTTGGCGAAACGCGCGCCGAACGTGATTCGTTCGCTCGGCTTGAACACCCAGAAATAGTTGAGGGTGTATGTGAGGCACATGCCGATGAGCGCGACGATGACCAATGCAATCAGATGATTGACATGCAGTACGACGACGCCCAGGTAGAAGAGAACCAACGTGAAAACGAAGTTCAGCGCCCCGATGACGGTGAACTTCGAAAACTGCTTCGTGAGGGCCGGAAGACTCACCGCAAGGCCGGGCTCAGAGCCTGTCCCTGATCACGTAGTTCGGCCGCTTGCGCACTTCCTCGTTGATGCGCCACACGTACTCGCCCACCACGCCGAGCATCACCATGATCAACCCGCCCACCAGCAGGATGGCAATCATGATGGGAGCCCAGCCGTTGAACGGCGTGTCGCCCCGCATCCATGCAAACACGATACTGAGGCTGTACAACACACCGAGTGCGGATGTCACGAGGCCGACGAGCGAAATGAAGCGAATCGGCAGATACGATGCATCGAGCATCGCATCCAGAAAATTCTTGAGCTTCTTGGCGAAGTTGTATTGCGACTTCCCGATGGTTCGCTTCTGCCGTTCATAGGGAATGAAACTCGTCCGGTAGCCCGTCCACAGCAGGTCGCCCTGGAAGAAACGGTGGCGCACGTCGATGGCATTGAACTCGTCCATCACCCGGCGGTCCATCAGCACGAAGTCGAAGCCGCCCGCGGGCATTTGCGGAATGGCCATGCGAAGCATCCCATAGGCCATGCGGGAATAGGTTTTGGCGAGCCAGCTGTCTTCACGCTCGATGCGATGACAAATGACGATTTCCGAGCCGGCCAGCCACTGATCGACCATCTGGGGGATCAGCGTCACAGGGTCCTGCAGATCAGCCGAGATGTTGATGACCGCGTCTCCCGAGGCCTCCTTGAAGCCCGCCAGCATGGCGGCCATCTGGCCGAAGTTGCGCGTGAAGGTCAGTCCCTTCACGTTCGGATCGGCCGCGCAAAGCTGGCGTATCTCCGCGAGAGACCCATCGGTCGAGCCGTCGTCCACGAAGATGACTTCGTAGGCATGCGCCGCCAGTTGATCGGCGAACACGCCCCTGATCTTCTCGAAGGTCTTGGAGATCGCGCCTTCGTTCTGATAGACGGCGACAACGAACGAGACCTTCATTTGCTCGGTCCCCGTTCACACATCAGGAAGATGCTGGAGCAAAGATCGGGATAGACCTGCCCGAGCTGATAGCAGCCCTCGAGGTACTCCTTCGAGATGATGTCGGTCGCCAGCAGGCGGTCCCACTGGAAGTTCGCGAGCGCCTTGAAGAAGATGCCGCTGCGATGCACGACACGCAGTCCGGCGGCCACGGCATCACGCTCCAGCGTATCGAGCGAATAGGTGCAGCGGTGACCATGCTGGTCTTCCGCCGGCGTGACGGCCGCGTTGTGCGTGATGAGCCCCATCTTCACGGCGATCTGCCGCGAAGGCGCGTTGGCATTCGGGCAGACCAGGAAGAAGCGCCCGCCATCCGCCAGCCATTCGTCGTTGATGCGCTTGAGCAGGCCGACGGGGTCGTCCAGATGCTCCAGCACATGGGTGAGCACGATGTTGTCGTACCGGCGCGGCAGCTTGGCCGTTTCGAATCGCGAATGGATGAACTCGATCTTGTCGCCCAGCTTGCGCTTCGCTTCCGTCAGGGCGACATCCGATGCTTCCACGCAGGTAATGTCGTTGAAGTAGCCGGTCAATCGCCGCGTGAAATCGCCCTTGAAGCTGCCCAGCTCCAGCACGCTGCCCGCACGGTTCATGAACGGCTCGAAGGACCGCAGCATGTAGGGGTGCATCACGTCGAAGTCGAAGCCATAGGCGTATTGATGGTCCGCCGTGTCAGCGATTTCTGCGTCGTAGTTGCGTTCAGTGTTCATCTGTTCCTCCGCTCACCGCGGGTCGTTGCATGTGTATCTGGTCGCCCGTCCGGGATTCGGGCTCGAAGCCCATCCTGGCGTACAGGCGGACAGCCGCCTCGCTGTTGCCGTTGACTTCGAGCCTGAAGCGCTTGAGCCCCTGTGCATCCAGGCGGGCAAAGCAAAGCTGAAACAGCCGCTGCGCCAGCCCCGCCCCGCGGCACGTCGGTGCTACGCTGACATTGGTCACAAACAGGTCCGGCCCCGTATTTTCGTACACGGCCACAAGCCCGACGAGGCGGCCATCGGGGCTCCAGGCTTCGAAGCGAACCGCCTTGTCGGCAATCTTGGCGCTGTACGCCCCGATGTCGACGCGAGCGGCCAGGGGCGGCTCGAAACTGTCGCTGCACTCCAGGAGATGCCCGGCGATCTCTGCAGGCGACGCCCGATTGACCGCGAGTTCGAACTGGCCGCAGGTCATTCGAGCACTGCGAGTCCGAAGCCATGGCGCCCGAACTCGTTGCCATTGTAAAGAAGGTAGGTCTTGCCCCGGAACGTGAAGGCATGCGGATAGCACTGCATGTCGGAGTCCCACTCGCCCTCCGGCACCGCGAGACCAGGCTCGTCGTCGTTCCGGACCCAATTCTGAAGATCGTCCGAATAGGCGTGGCCGATTGCATAGCCCCGCCCCTTGGTCTGGCGAAAATCGAAAGATTGGCGGTAGCAGAAGAACATGTGGAACCGGCTGCCCACCTTGACCACCGTCGGCAACGCCTGGCTCTCGTCGGGGCCCAGGCGATCCGGAATGATCTGTTTCGCCTCTTCCTTCGTCCAGTTGACGCGGTCCGTCGACGTGGCGTGGCCGATCTTGTAGGTACGGTCGGGGGCCGCGCCGTCCTGATACTGCTTCCAGCCGGTACCGAAGATGTACCACATGTGAAACACGCCATCGATGGGCAGGACGAACGCATCGCCCACCAAGCAAGGCTCGTGCAAAGACGCGCCCATGACCGGCCCATGACCGAGCTTGGAGAAAGTCAGCCCGTTGTCGCTGCTTTGCGCCAATCCGACGGCCGTATCGACCGAGACCGACACCCGGCGGTTCCAGCCGCAAGTGAAGGCGAAGATATCGCCGTCGTGGCGAACGATGTTGATCGGGAAGATGCCGTGCTCGTCGAAGCAGCCGAGTTCGCCGAGCGGAATCACCGGCTTGTCGGACACGCGAATGACCGTGCGCAGGTCGGCAGCCATGTCGACGAACGCCACGTGGCTCAGGAACTTGCCGTTCCTGGGATCGACGGCGCGCGTAGAGAAATAGATGCGCACGAAGTCGTCGAAGACCAGCGTCTGCGGCGATTGGGCGAACTGCACACAGCCGTTGGGCAGCGCGTGCGCCGTCGGGTCGAAGATCTTCCCGAGTCTTTTCCATTGCTTCGTCATGTCTTACTCCAGCCTTCCGTCCAGCAGGGCCAGGCCGAAGCCCTCACGACCCACGCCGTTGCCCAGATAAGCCATGTAGGTGCTTCCATCGACCTCGAAGACATGCGGATAGCTCACCATCTCCGAATCCCAACCCGTTTCCGAGACATCGATTCCCGCCTTGCTGTCGTCTCGCGTCCAGTGAAGCAGGTCCTCGCTGGAGGCATAGCCGATCCGATAGCCGAAGGTCTTTCCACGATAGCCCGCGCTGTAGCGGTAGCAGAAGAACATGTGGTACTTCCCGTTGGCATGAAACACGTCGGGGCTGGCTTGGGCCTCGTCTTCCTCGATGCGGCTCTCGATGAGATCGCGGTCTTCCTTGCGCCACGTGGTCCCGTCGTCCGAGGTGGCCATGCGGATCTTGTAGACAGGCTCGGCCCGGCCGTCGACCATTTTCCATTTGCGTCCGGCGATGTACCAGAGGTACCACTTGCCGTTGAAGCGCCGGATCTTGGGCCCGCTCATCACGAAAGGTTCGTTGGGCGAGTAGCCGATCACGGGCCCCGCGCCCAATTTGGTGAATGTTTCGCCGTTGTCGCGGCTGACCGCGCAACCGATGGCCACGTTGAAAGGCACCGACTCGCAGCGCGTCCATCCGGCGTAGTAGGCGCGAACCTCGTCTCCGCTCCTTGCGACCGACACGGGATAGATACCGAACTCGTCGAACGCACCCAATGGGCCCAACGGCAGGATCGGGTTCTGGCTGATGTTCACGACCTTGCGAAGATCGCGGCGATCCAGATCGAGAAACGCCGAGTAGCTGACGTATTGGCCCTTCGCGTCCGCCTTCGGACGGCACGAGAAGTACACCCGCACGAAATCGTCGAACAAAAGCGTCGCGGGCGCCTGTGCGAATTCGTTCATCCATTCGCGGCCATGCTGTTCGCCGGGGCTGAAAATCTTGCCCCATTTTTTCCAGGTGAACATCTTCAAATCAATTCGTATTGGGTTAACAACGAGCCCTTGATCTCGTCGACGGGGTTGAACATGATGACGTCGATCATCGACAACCAAGGCACGAAGGGCGCACCGAACTGCCTGTATTCGAACGGCTTGGAGCGAATGAACTGCAACGCGATGTTCTGGCCCGCGAAGCGCTCGCGCGAATAGAGCTCCAAGCCTCCGATGGTGTTGATGTAGGTGTCCGCGTTGCAAGCCGTGCAGATCGACAGCACGCGATCTTCGCCCTTCAGCTCGTGGTCGGCAGGCACATGCGAAGAGATCTCGATGCGCGTTCCGATGCCGAGGTACTTGCAGGTTGCCACGATCGATGCATAAAGATAGCGAAACAGGTTCGTCTCGTCGCTCATCACGATTTCGCGGGCCAGTTCGATGCCTTGCTCGAAATACGGCGCCCCCCGGTACGAGCCGATGAACTGGTTGAGCAATTTCTGCCTGTTGAAGTCCGCCGACAGTTCGCGCTCCCGAACGTCCAGCACATCGGAATCTTTTTTTAGCGGCAGCGAGAACACCGCGTCCGCGCCGTTCTGCAGCAGCCGGTTGCGGTTGATCCAGCCCTTCTTCGTGTATTTGATGTTGTCGTACACCACGAAGAGATCCACGGCCGCAATCAGCTGGAAGTACCCGATGTACGGCAGAAGGTAGGGCTGCATGATCCCGACTTTCATCGTTGCTCGCTCCAGTTCGGCCGCAGTGCTCATGCGGCCGCGATCAGACTGACGATCCGCTCGACCTGCGACATCTCGAGGTCCGGATAGATCGGCAGGCAAAGAATGCGCTCCGCCGCGCGGCTGGCATTCGGCAAGTGATCACGGCTTGCCGTGGGCAGGCCCCGGTACATCGGGAACTCGGAAATGAGCGGATAGAAATACCGGCGCGGGTGAATGCCGTTTGCCTTGAGATGCTCATAGAGCCCATCGCGCGACAGGCGGAATTCGGGGCCCACGAGAATCGGGAAGTAGGCGTAGTTGGCCACCGTCTCACCGGCGTCCGCCAGGCACACGATGCCTGGCACGTCTTGCAGCAATCGCCGATATGCGGCGTCGATGGCGCACCTCAGGTCCAGTGCCTTGTGCAGATGTTTCAACTGCAGCAATCCGAGCGCGGCATTGAACTCGCTCATCTTTCCGTTGATGCCCGGCGCGACGACCGTCACCTCCCCGACGTGACCAAAATTCTTCAACTGGTCGATGCGAGTCTTGGTGATCGCATCCTTGCAGATGATTGCGCCGCCCTCAAAGGTATTGAACACCTTCGTGGCATGGAAGCTCAAGACCGACATGTCGCCGTGATTGAGGATGCTGCCGCTTTCGTCCTGCACGCCGAACGCATGCGCCGCGTCGTAGATCACCCGCAGGTTGTAGTTGTCCGCAATCGCCTGGATGGCGCGCGTGTCGCAGGGATGCCCGTAGCAATGCACCGGCATGATCGCTGTCGTCTGCGGCGTAATGAGCGCTTCGATCCGCTTCGGGTCCAGATTCAGCGTATGCGGATCGACGTCTGCGAACACCGGCTTGATGCCGTTCCACAGCAGTGAGTGCGATGTGGCAACGAACGAGTACGGCGTGGTGATCACCTCGCCAGTGATCCGCAACGACTGCAGCGCCGTGACCAATGCGATGGTCCCGTTGGTGAAAAGCGCGATGTGCTCGACCCCCAGGTACTCGCAAAGCGCCTTTTCCAGCTCCTGATGGAACGGCCCGCCATTCGTCAGGATCTTGTTGTCCCAGATCTGCTGCAGGTAAGGCAGGAATTCGTCCAGCGGCGGCAGGTACGGCTGGGTGACGTAAAGAGGCTTGTTCATGGGGTTTCTGGTTTCTGAGCGTCAGGATTGCAGCATCTGGTGCACCTTGGCGTGCACCTTGGCGGCGGAAACAACGTAGTCGGAATGCTTGAAGTCTGTGCTCTCCACAGCCTCGCCCTCAAGAAATTCGGGCTGAAACCCGAGATCGAGCATCGGCCCCAGCCAGCCGCCCCAGTTGAAGCTGTTTTGCTGCCCCAGGATCAACGCCTTGACCTCTGGCGCAGCGAAGATGAGGCTGTTCAGCGCGGAGCCGTTCGGCGCCACGACGAATTCGGCTTCGCCGAAGGTGCGGACTTGCTGCTCGAAATCGAGTTCTTCCATGAAGACCGTCTCGAATCCCATCGACTGCAAATCTTCAATGAGTTCGCTTTCGTTGCGCAGCAGCCGCCAGCTGCTGTTCTTTCGCGAAAGAAACAAGCGGCGCGAGCGCTGGCCGGGAAGCTTCCAACGCTCGGCGATCCTGTCCTTGATGTATTGCATGGACTCGGCGCTCCACGAGGCCTGATGCTCCGGCGGAACACCATGATCCCTGAACAATTCCACGGGGAAGAACGTGGTCGTCGGCGCGACATGGAGGCACCCTACTTCCAGTACCTGGCCACTTTCGATGCGATGCAACGAGTTGCCGACAAGCGCAGCCAAAAAGTCGAAATGCGACTGCGGCATGGCGGCATCGACAATGATCGGCAACTGCGCGAAGCGCGGACTTCTTTCAAAGTAGCGCAGCTTCGGAAGAAACTCGGCAAACCAGTGGCCATAGGCATTGCTGGCAAGTCCAGAGAGCATGATTCCTTCGTCCAGCCTGTTGCTGGCACCCAGCGGCGCAAGCAACAGGGCGTCGGGCCGCTGCGCAATGACGGTCTTGTCGTAGGCAAGACTGACCTGCTCACCGTAATGCGGATGCGACAGCACATCCGACAACACATCAGTCTCTCCGGCGTAGATGAGGCTCGAGTTACCCACGATCCTCGCATTGCGTACTTCGGCAATGTACGGCGCACTGCCCAGCACATGCTTCTCCTGGGGGTCACGGCTGTACGTCTCCGTTGGCGTGACCAGCCGAATCGACACCGGCTCGCCCAGGCTCACATAGCTCTCACCATGTGCGAGTGCCCAGTCCTGCACAGCACGAACGCGGCGGAAAGACGCCTTCGACTCCCCCGCCTCTTCTGCCCCGCTCAGCAAGGCGATCAGATCGGCATCGCGCCGCCAGAAGAACAGGAACTTCAACACCAGCGGATCGGGGAGCTTGCCCTCGGCATGAAGCTTGTCGAAAAGCGCCGAGAGCGCCACCCCTTCTTCGGCCTCCCGCATCGGCAGCGCAATATCCATGGCCGCCTCGAAGGGCTCGACGACCGATGCGGCCTCCAGGGTGCAGCAGGTCATGTACCTGACGAGCGCTTCTCGCGGATGGCCCAAGGCTTTCTCGGCCTGAGCGAGCAGCAGATTGGCGTAGAAGTCGCCGGCGTTCAGTGCCACGGCCGGGATGAGATGCCGCTGCGCTTCAGCGGGCCTTCCGCTTTGGAAATAGGCGTAGCCCAGGAACAGCGACGCCACGAAGCTCGTCTCGGGCTTCTTGATGGTCGAAAGACAAAGTTCGATGGCGCCATCGAAATCACGTTGCCCCGCCAGCGCCATCCATTTGGCGTGCTCTGCATAAATGTCGATCGGGGGCGATGCCACTACCGCCTCACTGACCGGCACGATCGGGGCCGGCTCGGCACCGGCACTCACGGGCGCCGGCGCTCCACCTCTAAGCCTGCGTGCGACGGTTTGAATTATTCTAGACAGCATCGGAAAGGATCTATTCCTGAGTTGGGGAGGCCCGGTGCGCCATCGATGCCGGCGCTGCATGAATGCAGGGAGCGATCCAGGGCTTGCCGAGGTTGGATTTCTGCAAAGAGGCAAGATTTCTTCGCTGGACCGATGAATCCCTGCGAGCACCGCGAAGGCACCGAACTGCCTTCAATCCGACGGATTCATGCTGGCGCAGAGTGCATCCGCATTCACGAGAATCGGGCAAATTTTACGATTGTCACAAAGATTTCTGGGCCAATCGGTTGAGATTCAGGCCCAGGCGGCTTGCCTTTGCCACGAAAGACGGATCCTCGGCCAATGCGATGGCGTACTCGAGGCCTGCCATGCGCAGTTCGTCCCGAGGATGCGACAGAAGCAGGCTGGCCTTGTCGAACAGGGTCAATGGCACCGAACTGTCAGGCACGGGCTCGAAGAAATAGGGGAAAGCACGTCGAAGCTCCTCCGGCATGCCAGTGTCGAGCAAGGTCTTGATGACTGGAATCGTTTCCGCGGCCGAAGCCAGGCTTCCGCCCTGCAAGGACAGGTTGCCAGAGTGGCGGCGGTACCGAACCACACGAGGCCCCAATTCGGCAAGACTCAAACCGGCCGCCGCGGCTCTCAACCAGTAGTCGTAGTCCTGCAGTTGCACGAGCCCCGGGCGAAAAACGCCCAAACTCTGCACAGCCTCTCGGCGCATGAAGGCCGTCGGCGCGCACAGGAAGTTGCCCTGCAAAACCAACGCCCGCAACATCGACGGAACCGGCGAATTGTTGAAGAACACCGGAAAACTCGCATCGGCCATTGGTTCCCCGACTTCGTCGATCAGGAACGGCTTGGAAAAGACGATGTCATGCGGCGTCGTGCGCATGATTTCCAGTTGCACCTCGATCCGGTCTTCAACGCAGAGGTCATCCCCTCCGAGCAGCGCAACGAAAGAGCCGGCGGCCGCGGCCAAGCCGGTGTTGATGGCGGCTGAAGGCCCCGCATTCTTCTGTCGCAGCAGAACGATCTGCTCGCCAAACTCAGCTTCAAGAAGTTCCGGCCCGTTGTCCGTAGACCCATCGTCCACGACGATGACCTGCAGATTCCGATAGGTCTGCCGAACGGCGCTGCCCACTGTCTCAACAACAAACTTGGCTTGGTTGAAGATGGGGATGACGACACTGACCAGCGGCAAGGGCATTGACGTGGCGTGACCTATGCGAAGAACTTGCGAATCTGCGCCACCACCGCGTCGACCTGCTCGGGCTGCATTTGCGGCCAGATCGGCAGAGACAAGGTTTCGTTGGCTGCAGCCGTTGCCAAGGGAAGGCTGTCCGCGGGCAAGCCGAGCTCGGCATAGGCTCCTTGCACGTGCGGCGGAATGGGGTAGTGAACCAACGTCTGGATACCTTGCGCCGTCAGGTGCGCTGACAGTTCGGCACGACGGCCGGTGCTGATCACATAGAGGTGGTACACGTGCGTGCTGTCGCTCGGCACGTGCGGAATGCGGATGTCGCCCACCCCGCGGAGTCCTTCGGAATAGCGCGCCGCCAGCGCACGACGCTGCTCATTCCAGGCATCGAGCCGGCCAAGCTTCGTGCGCAAGAGCGCAGCCTGCAGTTCGTCGAGCCGGGAATTCACGCCCGCTACCTCATGCACGTACTTCTGGCTCGAGCCGTAGTTGCGCAACATGCGCAGTTCGGCAGCGAGTTCATCGTCGTTGGTGACAACGGCACCGGCGTCGCCCATGGCGCCCAGATTCTTGGTCGGATAGAAGCTGAAAGCGGCCGCATCGCCAAGGACGCCGGTCCGCTTGCCGTTGTGCGTGGCGCCGTGGGCCTGTGCCGCGTCTTCGAACACGAAGATGCCGAGCGGGCGGGCAATCTCATTGATCGCGTCCATTGCAGCGGGCAGCCCGTACAGGTGCACCGGAATGACCGCCTTGGTCCGGCTGGTCAACTTCTCCTTGATGCGCGCGGGATCAAGAAGGTAGGTTGCCGGATCGATCTCGACCGGGACAGGCGTTGCGCCCACCATCGAGACACCCAGCCATGTCGCGATGAAGGTCTGCGAAGGCACGAGCACCTCGTCACCGGCCTTGATGCCGCGCGCGCGCAGCGTCAACGCGAGCGCGTCGAGACCGTTGCCCACGCCAATGCAATGCTTCGCGCCACAGTAGGCAGCGAATTCATTTTCGAAGGCGACGAGTTCGCCACCCATGATCACATGGCCGCTCTTCATGACCTTCGAAAAGGCCTGCGTGAAATCGTCGGCCATTTCGGCATGGCCAGCGTGAATATCAAAAAACGGAATCATGGGTTTATCCTTTTCGCGCAACAGAAATGAAATCTTCGTAATTTCGGATGTAGTCGGACTCTTCGTATTTCATGGATGCCAGCACCAGACAGACCGCACCCGAAGAAAAATTGTTCAACTCCCGCCAGACGAGGGATTTCATCAGAATCCCTTGAAAAGGACGATTGCAGGTAACGGTTTTTCTTTCAAAGCCATTGTCCAAAATGACATCAAAACTCCCCGCCACCGCAATGATCAATTGCTGCAGGTTATGGTGCGCATGCCCTCCACGGGCTTCGCCCGCTGGAACATCGTACAAATAGTACACACGCTGGACATCAAAGGGAATATGTCGACCACCCTCGATGAAAGTCAAATTTCCTCTTGGATCACTCAAGCGCTCCAAGTCAATCAATTCAACCGCATCAGACAGGGATGTCCCGGATTTTTTAATCTCTTTCATCATCGTTCCCTTGCTCATTATCTTATTCGCGAGATGGCCTCGATCACGGCATCTTCGTCGACATAATAATCATCGTGTAAGCTGTAAATATCGTCTCGCGCGTTCGCACGGGGTCCCTGCAAAACCGTCACCGCCGCGGCGGACACCCGCCCCAGGAGCTCCCAGAAGTAAAGCTGGTGACTTGGATGATCTGAAGCCAGCACAAGCACACGAGTGCCCGGCCGACACCAAACCATATTGCTCATCTGCGCGCCCGTGGGGCCCACAACCATTTCGGCGTCCTGGAATATTCGAATTTGCTCTTCGAGATTCAATTCATCAGGGCATATGATCTCGAAGCCGTTTTCCAGCAAGCGATTTTCAATCTGCTTTTGATTCAATAAATTTCGGTAACTTCCGTTGCGACTGGCAAAAATCTTTCGCCTTCCACTGCCGGGAGCAATGGGGAAGAACTGTTTGCAACGATCAATGGCGATGCTGATGCGCCCCACGTCAAGACCAGTTTGCCGAGCCGCACGGCCGCCCTCGTAGGCATCAATGACCGACGTGAGGTCGGAGGGATAGTACATCTCCTCCACGCGATACAGCGTCCCCTTCTCCAGGGCAATGACGGGCCTGCGCGCTGTATTTGAAATATCGAAAAGCTTCGCGATATTGGGATGAAGATCGCCAGTCAAGAGAAATGGCACCATCGGCGGAACCCCCGCTTCTTCCGCGAGAACCATTCGCGGTAATGTTTCCGCGATGAAATGAAAATAATTATTTTCATATTCATGCATGACATTCAATCCCGACTCGACCCAGGCACCCTGACGCAGCATTGCCTCTATGTTCAACCGACCGGGAACCGCCGAGCGGGTAGCCTTTTTGTATTTGATAGCGACATCCGGCTGCGCGAGAAAATATGCATTCTCGTCATGCAGCAACGCTCCAGAAGGAGCAACAAGATAGCGCGTGCCAGCAAGCAGAATCGATTTCTCCAAGCGCGCAACGTAGGCACTCATCGGGTAGTCCGGCGCACCATCCACCCCTTCGCAGAACCCTCTGGCCACCTGGAAAGTATCGTGGGCGTCATACCCTCCGCTCAAGTCCTCCGAGGACCGCACGGCGCGCACTGGCAGCTCGACCGAACAAGGTACAGCCGACAGCGCAGGAGGCAATTCCGCCAGAAAACTCGAGAGCGCCGTCCAGGAATCGAAATGCACGGGCCGCTTGGGGAGGCGCCCTTCGGCAGCGCCAAATCTCAAGAAGTGCGCCAGAGGGCTTGCTCTTGTCGCGGCAACATCGGGGTATTTTTCGAGGTACCACTTCGGATCGAATTTGGGACTCGGTGGATCACCGGCGCGCTCGCCTACTTCGAAATAATGAACGAAAGGATTTTTTCGGCCCGAGCGCAATTCAGGATGCCGCGCCACATACCACGCCGTATCGAACATGGGGTTGGGGTCCCCCGTCATGAATCCGACCTTCAGGTAATGGTCGAGGGGATTCTCGAGGACGGCTTTTTTTCCAAGCCCCTTTGCATACCAGCCCGCGTCAAAAAGCAGCGCAAGGGACGGCACCTTTCTTGGTACTCGCTTGCGGAATGCGCTCCTGGCAGCCCTGTAGAGGTGCCTGGCTTGTTCCTTGATTGGCAAACTGCTCACGAACTGCCGCCTTCAGACGCTGGCGAGACTCTTCAGAAACAGCGAACCCCAGAGGCACTTGCGCCCGATGGGTGCGGCAGAGTCAAGGCGTTTCGTCATTTCTTGGGGATTCTCAAAAGTGGGCAAGCACTGATGCTTGCTCGAGCATCAGGAATTCAAACCGTCGTCGGGTGGCTACCTAGTCGCCCAGATCGGCCGAGGCAAAAGTGGGCGCCGCAGCATCCTTCGTTGACAGCTTGGGTGCTACGCCGATATCGGGCCAGGCAATCGACAATGTCTTGTCGTCCCATGCGATGCACCGCTCATGCTTTGGCGCATAGTAGTCCGTCGTCTTGTAGAGAAAGTCCGCGGATTCACTGAGTACCAGGAAACCGTGAGCCAACCCTGGAGGAACCCACAGTTGCGTGTGATTCTCTTCAGACAGCTCGCTTCCAACCCATTGGCCGAAAGTGGGCGATGACCTGCGGATGTCCACGGCAACATCGAAAACCGCACCACGCACCACGCGCACCAGCTTGCCCTGCGGCTGTTGCACCTGATAGTGCAACCCACGCAGCACCCCTTTGGCCGAGCGCGAATGATTGTCCTGAACGAACTCGACATGCGCGCCGACCGCATCGTCGAACGCCTTCTGATTGAAGCTCTCGAAGAAGAAGCCCCGGGCATCACCGAAAACAGTGGGCTCGATCAACAGCACATCAGCAATGGCCGTCCGCGTGACCTTCATGAACGCACTCCCTCGGCCAACAGGTGGTTGAGGTATTTGCCGTAGCCGTTTTTCTGAAGCGGCGCGGCGAGCTTGGCAAGCTGCTCGCTATCGATGAACCCGTGACGCCACGCAATTTCCTCAGGGCAGGCGATCTTGAGCCCCTGTCGATGCTCCAGCGTTGCGATGAACTGCCCCGCTTCCAACAGGCTCTCGTGCGTGCCCGTATCGAGCCATGCGTAACCGCGCTGCATGATCTGGACATTGAGCCGGCCAAGATCAAGGTAGGCTTGATTGACTGCGGTGATTTCGAGTTCACCGCGCGCGCTGGGCTTCACCGCCTTGGCAATATCGACGACCTGGTTGTCGTAGAAATACAGCCCCGTCACCGCGTAATTGCTCTTGGGCTTCAACGGCTTTTCCTCGATGCTGCTGGCCTTGCCCTGTGCATCGAAAGCCACCACGCCATAGCGCTCGGGATCATGGACGTGATACGCAAACACGGTTGCTCCGACCTTCTGCTCGTCGGCATCGCCGAGCAATTGAACGAAGTCGTGCCCATAGAAAATGTTGTCGCCAAGCACAAGCGCACTGGGCGCATTGCCGACGAACTTGTCGCCGATGATGAACGCCTGCGCCAGGCCATCGGGACTCGGCTGAACGGCATACTGCAGATTGATGCCCCACTGGCTACCGTCGCCCAGCAGCTGCTGAAAGCGAGGGGTGTCCTGCGGGGTACTGATGATCAGGATGTCGCGCATGCCGCCGAGCATCAGCGTGCTCAGCGGGTAATAGATCATCGGTTTGTCGTACACCGGGAGCAGTTGCTTGCTCATGGCAAGCGTCGCGGGATGCAGCCGGGTGCCCGAGCCGCCGGCGAGGATGATGCCTTTGCGTTGCGTCATATTTGTTCTTTGCGAGTGAGTCAGAGCGTTTCGCGCAGCATGCGCGCAACGCCGTTTTGCCAAGGAGGCATGGTCAGATCGAAAGTGGTTTCCAGCTTCGCGGTGTCGAGGCGCGAGTTGTGCGGCCGCGTCGCGGGCGTTGGAAATGCGCTCGTCGGAACGGCCTCCACGGCCTCGGCCTGCGCCTTGAGCTCCACGCCGGCCTGACGGGCCTCCTCGAGAACGAAACGCGCATAGCCGTGCCAGGTGGTTTCCCCGCTCGCCACCGCGTGGTAGATACCAGCCTTGGCAGGGTCCTTCAACGTGGCCCGGATGGCATGCGCAGTGATATCGGCAAGCAATTCGGCGCCCGTAGGCGCACCAAACTGATCGTTGATGACCGTGAGGCGGTCGCGCTCTTTGGCAAGCCGCAGCATGGTCTTGGCAAAGTTTCCGCCTCGCGCCGCATAAACCCAGCTCGTTCGAAAAATAAGGTGCCTTGCGCAGTTGCCGGCGACCAATTGCTCACCTTCGAGCTTGGTACGGCCGTAGACGCTAAGGGGGCCCGTGGCATCGGCCTCTTTCCAGGGCGCGCTGCCGCTGCCATCGAACACGTAGTCGGTGGAGTAATGCACGATCAGCGCGCCAACGCGCTGCGCGGCCTCGGCAAGAACACCGGGGGCCGTGGCATTGAGCTTTCGAGCGAGCTCAGGCTCGCTTTCGGCCTTGTCGACTGCGGTGTGAGCCGCGGCATTGACGATGACGTCAGGCCGCAGCTTCATCACGGTATCCGCCAGTTGCGCCGGGCTGCTGAAATCGGCATGAAAATCGGTGCTCGCAGAGCCGAGCGCAATCAGCTCGCCCAGCGGAGCCAGGCTGCGCTGCAGCTCCCATCCAACCTGTCCGCCTTTGCCCAGCAGCAGCAACTTCATGCCGCGGCCTTCGCGTCGTACTGCTTCTCCACCCACTCGCGGTACGCGCCGCTTTGCACGTTGCTCACCCAATCGCCGTTGGCCAGGTACCACTCGACGGTCTTGCGAATGCCAGTGTCAAAAGTCTCGGCCGGCTTCCAACCGAGTTCGCGCTCGAGCTTGCGCGCATCGATCGCGTAGCGACGGTCATGGCCCGGGCGGTCGGTGACGTAGCTGATCTGTTCCTTGTACGGCTTGCCGTCGGCGCGGGGGCGCAGTTCGTCGAGCAGCGCACAGACCGTGTTCACGATCTCGATGTTCGGCTTCTCGTTCCAGCCGCCCACGTTGTAGGTCTCGCCCAGGCGGCCAGCCTCCAGCACGCGGCGGATGGCGCTGCAGTGGTCCTTCACATAGAGCCAGTCGCGCACCTGCATGCCATCGCCGTACACGGGCAGGTTCTTGCCAGCCAGCGCGTTGACGATCATCAAGGGAATGAGCTTCTCGGGAAAATGGAACGGGCCGTAGTTGTTCGAGCAATTGGTGGTGACCACCGGCAGGCCGTAGGTGTGGTGCCAGGCGCGCACCAAGTGGTCGCTGGCGGCCTTGCTGGCCGAGTACGGGCTGTTCGGCTCGTACTTGTTCTCTTCGGTGAAGGCGGGGTCGGTCTTCGACAGCGAGCCATAGACCTCGTCGGTCGACACGTGCAAAAAGCGGAAGGCGGCCTTCTGGTCGGCCGGCAGCGCGCTCCAGAAACCTCGCACCGATTCGAGCAGGCGGAAGGTGCCGAGCACGTTGGTCTGCACGAAGTCTTCCGGGCCATGGATCGAGCGGTCGACGTGCGATTCCGCCGCGAAGTTCACCACGGCGCGCGGCTTGTGTTCGGCCAGGAGGCGGTCGATCAGCGCGCTGTCACCGATATCGCCTTGCACGAAGATATGCTTCGGGTTGCCCTTGAGCGACGCGAGGGTCTCCAGGTTGCCGGCGTAGGTGAGTTTGTCGAGATTGACGACCGGCTCGTCGTTCCGAGCGATCCAGTCGAGTACGAAATTGGCGCCAATGAAGCCTGCGCCGCCGGTTACCAGAATCATGGGGTCTCCCGCGAAATGTCTTGTCTGTTGACCGCCTTATGACAGTCTTCCGGGCATTATCCCATCGGCCATGTGTTTCAAGACGCGTCCAGAACCGGGCTTCATGACGAGGTTGTGAAGGACTTGGCGCCCACCAAACCCGCGCCTACAATCCTCCCAATGCAGGAGAGCGGGCCACCCAGGTGGCCCCACCGAAGGCGCAAACTCCCATAAACGCTCAGGTCGGCCCGAACAAGGGGTCTGTACTGCATCAATTGAAACGAAAGCCGTCTGGAGAGCCATCACACCGCCCAACGTGGTCGTCGTGATGCACCGAAGGAGCAAACCCTCTGCGGGCGCAGCGGGTGAATCTCTCAGGTACCGAGGACAGGGGGAGCGGCAACTTGGACAGCGGTCGTCCGGTTGCCTGCTATTGAAAAAGTAGCATTAAAACCACACCCGCCGTTCAAGCGCTGCACCTCAAAGGTACTTGAAATGCGCGTGATCGTTCTTGGCGCCGGCCTGCTCGGCGTGACTTCGGCTTATTACCTCCAGCAACTCGGCCACGATGTGACCGTGATCGACCGGCAGGCCACCCCCGCCGCCGAAACCAGCTTCGCCAACGGCGGGCAGATCTCGGTCAGCCATGCCGAGCCCTGGGCCAACCCCAGCGCGCCGCTCAAGGTGCTGCAATGGCTGGGCAAGGAAGACGCCCCGCTGCTCTTTCGCATCCGCGCCGACATGCGCCAGTGGCTCTGGGGCCTGCAATTTCTGCGCGAATGCACACCGTCGCGTACGCGCCACAACATCGAACAGATCGTTCGTTTGGGCACATACAGCCGCGAGATGTTGCAGCAATTGCGCCGCGACACCAATCTGGCCTACGACCAGCGCACCCAGGGCATCCTGCACTTCTATACGACGCAGAAAGAATTCGACGGCGCCCTCGCGCCCGCCGAGCAGATGCGCGCGCTGGGCTGCGAGCGCCAGGTCATCTCGGCCGACGAGGCCGTGAAGATCGAGCCCGCCCTCGCCCACATCCGTCCGAAGCTGGCCGGCGCCACCTACACGGCCGAGGACGAGTCGGGCGACGCCAACCGCTTTGCGCGCGAGCTGTCCCGCCTCGCGGCCGAGGCCGGCGTGAAGTTCCTGATGAGCCACACCATCACCGCCCTGCGCGAAGCGGGCGGCAGCATCGACCACGTCGAGGTCACCGACAGCGAAGGCCGTTTCCAGCGCATCCGCGGCGACGCCTTCGTGATGGCGATGGGTTCGCTGAGCCCGCTGCTCGCGGCGCCGCTGGGCATCCGCCTGCCGATCTACCCGGCCAAGGGTTACTCGGTGACGCTGCCCGTCAAGGACGCCTCGAAGGCCCACCAGGTCTCGCTGACCGATGACGAGTTCAAGCTGGTGTTCTCCCGCTACACCTCGGAGTCGGGTGACCGCCTGCGCATCGCCGGCACCGCCGAGCTCAACGGCTACGACCGCGACCTGAACCAGGTGCGCTGCGAAGCCATCGTGCGCCGTGTCGAAGAATTGTTCCCCGGCGCCGGCGACACCACGCGGGCCCAGTTCTGGACCGGCCTGCGCCCCGCCACGCCGAGCAACGTGCCGCTGATCGGCAAAACCAAACTGCCGAACCTGTTCCTGAACACCGGCCACGGCACACTCGGCTGGACGCACGCCTGCGGCTCGGGCAAGTCGATCGCGCGGATCGTGAGCGGACTGGCACCGGAAGTCGATTTCGCATTCACCGGCATGCCGGCGCCGCAGCCGCGCGTGCTGCAACCGGCCTGAACGACCGGCGCGGCGCCGGGCCGTTCGCTCAGTCGTTGCCGGTAAACACCGTCAACACCCCCGTATACCCATACAGGTGGTGCCGAGCGATTTCCCCGGCGGCAAAAAAACCGACCAGCGGCACGTCGCCCAGCGCGTGCCGCACGATCTGCAATTCGGCGCCCGGCGCGCCGAAGTGCGGACCGCCGCGCCCCGAGCAGCTCACGTACACCGCCCCGGCAATGCGCCGCGCCGGGTGCGGCGCCGCCTCGGCCTCGCCCGCCGCCACGGCGCGCGCGGTGGCCAGCGTCTGCTCTTCGGGTTCCAGCTCTTCGCGGATCTCGGCGCAGATGCGCATCAGGTCGGCCCGCGCGGCCTGCGCATTGCGCCGGCAGAAGGTCAGCCGCATGCCGGCCTCTGCGGTGTCCGCGATGGCGATGCCGCGCCGCGTCGGGTCGAGCCCGATGATGTGGCGCACCAGCACGTCCGCGCCCAGGTCGCCGGTGCGGCGGATGCCGTCGCTGCCCGCGTCGGCCAGCCCGACCAGCGTGTTGCGCACGGCGTCGATGGCTTCCTGCGGCCGCTCGAGCGACACCTGCAGGTCGGCCAGCAGCACGTCGAGCGCGGGCTCGCCGTCGAGCTTGAGCAGCAGGTTGCCGTCGGCCTCGGTGATCTCGCGCTCGCGCACCGCGCCCGAGCGCAGCGGCTGGCAGCCCTGGGTGACGCGCGACACCAGCCGCACGCCCTCGCCGAACACCACGCCCGATAGGCCGCCTGAAAACACGCCGCCCGCGGCGCCCTGGCCGCGGATGTTGCCGTTGCCGCCGACCGCGAACTGCAGCGCGCTGCCGCGGCCCGACGACAACCCGCCGAACAGGTAGCCGGTGTCGGTGCGGCCCGCCATCTCGGCGATCAGCTCGGTCAAATCGGGCGTGGCCGGGTCGGCGTGCACGAGGGCGGTGTGCGCCTCGAAACCGCTCATTTCGGAGTTGCCCAGCGGCGCCACGCCCGAGAACACGCGGTACTGGTCGCTCGGCAGCGCGCAGAGCATCAGGGTCATGCCCGGCTCGTCGAAATATTCGGCGTTGTTGGCCGACACGCCGACGCCGACGGTGCCCGACCAGTCGGTCACCTCAGGAAGCTCGGCGCTCAGGTGATCGAGGATGTCCTGCGCCTCGGAGGCGTAGTGGTCGGTGATGTAGAGCAGCCCGAGCGTCGGCGCCGACGCGTAGTCGGGCAGCGCCATCTGTGCGCGCAACTGGGCCAGCACGAGGCCGGCGGCCATGCGCCATTGCGGGTGGGTGGCATGGCCGGAGGGAAACAGTTTCATGATGCGTGCCAACCCGTTCTCTTCCAAAAATATAGGGGTATGACGTCAGCGCCGGCCGGAGGTTCGCTTGCGCGCGGCGGCGGTGGTCGACGTCTTCTTCTTGGCGGCCGGGGCCGCCGTTCTCTTTGTTGCGGCGGGCGCCTTCCGGGCGGCGGCCGGCTTGCCGGCCATCACTTTGCCGACCGCGTCGGCCAGCGGCTGGGCCATGGCCGGCACTTTCAGCTGCGCCGCGTCCTGCAGCGCCGAGCTGGCGATCTGCTGGAACTGCTCGGTCAGCGAGCCCCACCACTGCATCGGGTCGACCACGCCGTCGGCGGCCTTCGATTTGGCCGAGGCGGTCTTGCCGCGCGGCTTCTTCGGCGCCGGCGCTTCCCCGACGGGCGCCTCGTCTTCGTCCTCGACCTCTTCAGGCTCGGGTTCGGGCGCCGCCGCAGCAGCGGCGGGCGCGGGGGCCGCTGCAGCGGGCGCCATCGCCGCCGCCTGCTTGGTGAACGCGCTGGCGATGTCTTCCATCCGCACGTTCATGCCGCGCAGCGTCGACAGCGTCATCTTCTGCACCTCGAGCGCCTGGATGGTCGCCTTGAGCGCATGGCCGTTCTGCTCGAGCCAGTACTGCACCGTCTTGAGCTCCTGGATGCGCTTGTCGACCTCCTCCACGCTCAGCGTGGGCGCGACCCAGCTCGCAAGGCTCGGAATGCCGGGCACGGCGCCGGCACCCGAACCGGCGGCACCGCCGGCCAGGTTCTTCAGGAAGTCGAATCCGGGGACGAACTGGCTGAAGTCGAAGGGCTTGCTGGCGTTGCTCATGCGGGAGGTCTCCTGGGAGGGTTTTCTTGTGTTCCCAGCTTACTCCAAGCCTTTGCCGTTCGAGCCGGCCAGCACGGGGATTTACCTGCGGTCAGAGCTCGCCGCGGACCTTGCTGAAAACCTTCCAGAACGTGGCGTCCTGCGAGGTCGCGAAGTTGATGCGCATCATGGTGCTCGGCGGCCGGCGCGCATGGAACAGCGAGCCCGGCGCCAGCAGGTAGCCCTGGTCGAGCATGCGCTGCGTGAGCGCGTCGGTGTCCACGCCGGTGTCGACCCAGCCGAACAGCCCCGCCGGCTCCGACGCGAAGGTGCAGCCGTGCGACATGGCCAGCTTCACCGCCCGCCCGCGCGCCCCGTCGAGCCGGATGCGCACGCGCTCCGAATGCCGGCGCAGCTGCCCCTGGTCGATGCACCACGACAGCGCCCGCTCGAACAGCGTGGGCGAGGTCAGCGTGGCCAGCAGCTTGGTCTCCAGCAGCCGCTCCTTCAGCGCCGGCGGCGCGGCCAGGAAGCCGATGCGCCAGTTGGGCGCCAGGATCTTGGCGAAGCCGCTCACGTAGATGGTGCGCTGCAGTCCGTCGAGCGCGCTGAGCCGCGTGGCGTGCTCGGGCGCGAGGTGGCTGTAGGTGTCGTCCTCGACGATGTGGAAGTCGTGCTCGTTGGCCAGCTGCAGCACGCGGTGCGCGCTGCCCGGCGTGAGGCTGTAGCCGGTCGGGTTGTGCAGCACGCTCACGCTCACGAACAGCTTGGGGCTGTGCAGCTTGCAGTACTGCGCCATCACCTCCAGGTCGGGCCCGTCGGCGCGGCGCGGCACCGGCAGGATGCGCATGCCCAACGCCTCGAGCCGCGCGAATTCGAGCGCCCAGCCCGGCTCCTCGACCATCACCGGGTCGCCCGCGCGCAACAGCGTGCGACTCACGATGTCCAGCGCATGCGTGGCGCCGATGGTGGTCACGATCTGGTCGGGCGAGGCCGGCACGTTGATGCCCACCAGCTTCTGCGACAGGCTGCGCCGCAGGCTCATGTCGCCGGCCGGCTCGCCGTACTGGAGCGACAGCTCCTGCAGCGCGGCTGTACTGGTCATGCGCCGCACGGCGGTGGGCATGAAGGTCGACGACATCCAGTCGGGCGGGAACACGCCCATGCCCGGCTGCGGCTTGTCGCTCGGCCGGTGGAACATGCTGCGGATCAGCGAACTGGCGTCGGCCGGTACACGCGAGGCCATCATCTGCACAGCGATTGCCGCAGGCATGCCGCTCACGCCGTTGGCGTCGGTGCCGTGGGCCGGGCGGCCGTCCTGTACTGGCGCCGAATCGCGCACGTAGAAGCCGCGCTGCCGGCGGGCCTCGACCAGCCCCTGCGCCAGCAGCTGGTCGTAGGCCGCCACCACCGTATAGGGGCTCACCCCCTGCTGGCGCGCGCATTCGCGCACCGAAGGCAGCCGGGCGCCGGGCGGCAGCAGCCGGGTGCGGATGCGCTCGGCCAGGCGGTCGGCCAGCTGGCCGGTGAGCGACTGGGTGGAGGTTCTTGTCAGCATGCGTGAGCGCCCCAGAAGAGCCGCAGGGGCTCTGTGCCGAAGGATTGACCAATACAGATTGCCCGTTTGTTCGACCATCTGTACTGGCACTGTAATGGTCCCGAGTTTAGAGTGTGTGTCATGAACTGGCAAGAATTCACCGCGCTGCTGGTGCTGGCCACGGCGATGAGCTTCTCGCCCGGTCCCAACACCACGCTCTCGACCGCCCTGGCGGCCAACGGCGGCCTGCCGCGCGCGATGCGCTTCGTGGTCGCGGTGCCGGTCGGCTGGACGCTGCTGCTGGTGCTGTGCGCCGCCGGCATCGGCGCGCTGGTGGTGGCGGTGCCGCCGCTGCGCGTGGCCATCAAGGCGCTGGGCATCGGCTACCTGCTGTGGCTGGCCTACAAGTTGAGCGGCAGCGCCACGCTCGGCAGGGCCGACAGCGCCAATCTCTCGGTCGGCTTCGGCCAGGGCGTGATGCTGCAGTTCGTCAACATCAAGGCCTGGCTGCTGGCGCTCACGCTCGTGGCCGGCTGGATCGCCGGACAGCCCGACGCGCTGCGCCGCTTCGCCATCGTGGCGCCGGTGATGCTGTTCTTCGCCTTCACCAGCAACTTCGCCTATGCACTGGTCGGCGCGCTGCTGCGCGAGTGGCTCTCCAAGGGCAAGCGGCTGCTGTGGTTCAACCGCGCGATGGGCCTGGTGCTGGTGCTCACGGCGTGGTGGATGGTGAGCGTATGAAGCCGGGCATCAAGGACGAGACGCTGGGCATGTGGCTCGGCGTGATCGGCGTGGCGCTGTTCGCGGTCACGCTGCCGATGACGCGGCTGGCCACCGGCACGCAGGCCGCGCCGCAGCTGTCGCCGTGGTTCGTCACGCTCGGGCGCGCGGCGCTGGCCGGCGTGCTGTCGGCCGTGTTCCTGCTGGTCACGCGCTCGCCGCGCCCCGCCGCGCACCAGTGGCGGCCGCTGGGCATGGCGGTGCTGGGCAACGTCGTCGGCTATCCGCTGCTGCTGGGCTATGCGCTGCGCGTGGTCACGGCCAGCCATGCGGCGGTGGTGACGGCGCTGCTGCCGCTGGTGACCGCGGCCGTGGCGGCCTGGGTGCTGCACCAGCGCGCGCGGCTCGGCTTCTGGCTCTGCGCCGTGGCGGGCAGCCTGCTGGTGGTGGCGTTCTCGGTGCTGCGCGCCAGCCAGACCGGGCACGGCTTCGGCTTCGAGTGGGCCGACCTGCTGCTGGTCGGCGCGGTCATCGCGGCCTCGTTCGGCTACATCTACGGCGCGCAGGTCACGCCGTCGCTGGGCGCCGAGCGCGTGATCTGCTGGGTCTGCGTGATGGCGCTGCCCGTCACGCTGCCGGCCACGCTGGCGCTGTGGCCACGGCAACCCATCGCCACCTCGGCCTGGCTGGGCTTCGTCTACGTCGGCATGTTCTCGATGTGGATCGGCTTCTTCGCCTGGTACCGCGGCCTGGCGCTGGGCGGCGCGCTGCGTGTGAGCCAGACGCAACTGCTGCAACCGTTCCTGTCGATCCTCGTGTCGATCCCGCTGCTGGGCGAGCCGCTGGACGTGGTGACGCTGGGCTTCGCCATCGCGGTGGTGGCCACGGTGGTCGTCGGCAAGCGGCTGTCGCAGCCGCAACAGGCCGCACCTGCGGCACCGGCCGCCGTGCTTCCCGCTGGCGCCGCCAGGCCCGGGAGAAGCTGATGTTCTGCCATGTCACCGCCGGGCCTGCGCCCACGCTGCGGCCAGGGCCATTACCGTTACCGCGCTTACCCGCGCGCCCCGGACGGCAACAAAATCCACGCTGTGCACGGTCGCGACACCGCGCCCCCTATTGCTTGACTTGAATCACCTCACCGACTGAAAGAAGACCCCATGAACTGGAAACTCGCCGCACGCGCCGCAAAGATGAACCCCTCGGTGCTGCGTGAAATCCTCAAGGTCACCGAGCGCCCCGGCATCATCAGCCTGGCCGGCGGCCTGCCCTCGCCCAAGACCTTCCCGATCCAGGCCTTCGCCGACGCCTGCGCCGAAGTGCTGCACAACGACGGCCAGGCCGCGCTGCAGTACGCCGCCAGCGAAGGCTACGCGCCGCTGCGCCAGGCCGTGGCCGACATGCTGCCGTGGAACGTCGACCCCTCGCAGGTGCTCATCACCACCGGCTCGCAGCAGGGCCTGGACCTGGTGGCCAAGGTGCTGATCGACCCGGGCAGCAAGGTGCTGGTCGAAACGCCCACCTACCTGGGCGCGCTGCAGGCCTTCGGCCCGATGGAGCCCAACCCGGTTGGCGTGGCCAGCGACGACGAAGGCGTGGTGGTCGAAGACCTCGTGGCCAAGGCCAAGGACGCGCGCTTCGTCTACCTGCTGCCCAACTTCCAGAACCCCACCGGCCGCACCATGACCGAGGCGCGCCGCGTGGCCGTGTCGGCCGCCGCCGCGGCGGCGGACCTGCCCATCGTCGAGGACAACCCCTACGGCGAACTCTGGTTCGACGAAGCCCCGCCGCTGCCGCTGGCCGCGCGCAACCCCGAGGGCGTGATCTACCTGGGCTCGTTCTCCAAGGTGCTGGCCCCCGGCCTGCGCCTGGGCTTCCTGGTGGCGCCCAAGTCGATCTACCCGAAGCTGCTGCAGGCCAAGCAGGCCGTCGACCTGCACACGCCGATCTTCACGCAGCGCATGGTCTCGGCCGTCATGAAGGACGGCTTCCTGGAGCGCCACGTGCCCACCATCCGCGCCCTGTACAAGCGCCAGCGCGACGCGATGATCGCCGCGCTGCAGCGCGAGATGAAGGGCCTGGACGTGAAGTTCAACGCGCCCAAGGGCGGCATGTTCCTGTGGGCGCGCCTGCCCGAGGGCATCGACACCGTGACACTGCTGCCCAAGGCGGTGGAGCGCAACGTGGCCTTCGTGCCCGGCGCGCCGTTCTATGCGGGCCAGGGCGATCCGCGCACGCTGCGCCTGTCGTTCGTGACGGCCAGCGTCGAGGAGATCGACACCGCCATCGCCGCGCTCGCGCAGACGCTGCGCGAAGAGCTCGCGCTGGTCGGCGACAAGAAGCTCGCCGCCGCGCAGATCTGAGCCGCGCCATGCACGTCGCCATCCTCACCTTCGACGGCTTCAACGAGCTCGACTCGCTGATCGCGCTCGGGGTGCTCAACCGCATCAAGACACCCGGCTGGCGCGTGACGCTGGCCTCGCCCAGCGCCACGGTCACCTCGATGAACGGGGTGACGGTGCATGCCACCTCCACGCTCGAAGCCGCCTGCGACGCGGACGCCGTGCTCGTGGGCAGCGGCATCCGCACGCGCGAGATCGCGAACGACGCCGCCATCATGGGCGTGCTGCGCAAGCTCGACGCCTCGCGCCAGCTGATCGGCGCACAGTGCTCGGGCACGCTGCTGCTCGCCAAGCTCGGCCTGCTGGGCACGGTGCCCGCGTGCACCGACCTCACGACCAAGCCGTGGGTGCAGGAGGCCGGCATCGAGGTGCTCAACCAGCCCTTCTTTGCCAGGGGCAACGTGGCCACCGCCGGCGGCTGCCTGTCGGCGCCCTACCTCGCGGCGTGGTTCATCGCGCGCAGCGAAGGCATCGAGGCGGCGAAGAGCGCGCTGCACTACGTCGCGCCGGTCGGCGAGAAAGACGACTACGTGACGCGCGCCCTCGGCAACATCGAACCGTACCTGCAACCGGCCGTGGCCGACGCCGCCTGAGCCGGAACGCAACGCGCCCCCACCACCCAAAGACCTGACCATGATCGGCCTCGCAACCCTTTCGCTGTTCCTGCTGGCGGTGCTGGCGCTGTTCCTGTCGCCCGGCCCGAACATGGCCTTCGTGCTCTCGCACGGCGTGGCGCACGGGCCGCGCGGCGGGTTCGCGGCGGCGCTCGGCATCACGGCGGCCGACCTGGTGCACACGCTGTTCGCCGCCACCGGCGTCACCGCGCTGGTGGCCGCGTGGCCGCCCTCGTTCGACCTGCTGCGCTATGCGGGCGCGTTGTACCTGGTGTGGCTCGCGGTGCAGGCCCTGCGTAGCGGCAGTGGCGGCGGTCTTCGCGTCGGCACGCAGGCGCGGCCGGCCGGCTTCGGGCGCATCGTGCGCATGGCGCTGCTGAACAACCTGGTCAACCCGAAGGCGCTGCTGTTCTTCATGGTGTTCCTGCCGCAGTTCGTCGATCCGGCGCGCGGCAGCGTGCCGCTGCAACTGGTGCAGCTGGGCGTGGTGCTGTCGATGGCCGCGTTGGCCTTCAACACGCTGCTGGGCGCCTGCAGCGGACAGGTCGGGCGCTGGCTGCACAGCCGCCCCGGCGCGGCGCGTTTCCAGAGCGGCCTGCTGGCGGCCGTGATGCTGGGGCTGGCCGTGCGCCTGCTCTTCCTCGACCGCCCTTCACCCCGCTGAAAAGGCGCCCATGAACGTCCTGAAAATCGCGGCCTTCTCCGATGGCGAGACGGGCGGCAACCCCGCCGGCGTCGTCATCGCGCACGCCCTGCCCAGTGCGGCGCAAATGCAGGCCACCGCCGCGGAAGTCGGCTTCTCGGAAACCGCGTTCGCCGCCCGCACGGACGACGGCCGCTGGCGCGTGCGCTATTTCGCGCCGCAGTCCGAAGTGCCCTTCTGCGGCCACGCGACCATCGCGCTGGGCGCGGCGCTGGCCATGCAGCACGGCGACGGCGTGTACCCGCTCACCCTCAACCACGCGCAGATCACGGTCGAGGGCCGGCGCGAAGGCGGCGTGGTCGCGGCGGCGCTGCAGTCGCCGCCCACGCGCAGCGCCGCGGCATCGCCCGACATGAGCGCCGCCGCCATGGCCCTGTTCGACCTGAGCCCCGACGACCTCGACCCGCGCATTCCCGTCGCGCTGATCCACGGCGGGGCCGACCACGTGGTGCTGGCGCTGAAAAGCCGCGCCCGGCTGGCCGCCATGGCCTACGACTTCGAGGCCGGCCGCAAGCTCATGGCCGGTGCCGGGCTCGCCACCATGGTCCTCGTTCACGCCGAGGCGCCCCGGCTCTTTCACACGCGCAACCTCTTCGCGTCCGGCGGCGTCTATGAAGACCCCGCGACCGGCGCCGCCACCGCCGCGCTGGCCGGCTACCTGCGCGACCTCGCATGGCCGCACGGCGGCGCCATCGACGTGGTGCAGGGCGAAGACATGGGCATGCTGTCGAAGCTGCATGCCGACATTCCGCCCGCGCCGGGCAGCTCGATCCGCGTGTCCGGCACCGCGCGCGTCATGCCGGCGTGAGCCATCGACCGAATCAGGAAAGAAAAGGAAAACCGTTCATGCTCAATATCTGGGGCCGCATCAGCTCGATCAACGTCCGCAAAGTGGTGTGGTGCGCACAGGAACTCGGGCTCGACTTCCGGCGCACCGAGGCCGGCGGCAAGTTCGGCGTGGTGCAAACGCCCGAATACCTCGCGCTCAACCCGAACGCGATGGTGCCCACCATCGACGACGGCGAAGGCGCCGAGCGCGTGACGCTGTGGGAGTCGAACGTGATCGTTCGCTATCTCTGCGCCAGGCACTCGCACGGCACCTTCTACCCGAGCGAGCTGCCCGCGCGCTTCGACGCCGAGCGCTGGATGGACTGGCAGCAGACCACGCTCAACCGCGCGAGCCGCGACGCCTTCATCCAGTGGGTGCGCACGCCGCCGTCGGAGCGCCAGCCCGCGCTGATCGAGGCCTCGGTGCGCGAAAGCGAAGCGCTGTTCGCCATGCTCGACGCGCACCTCGCCACGCGCGCCTTCCTGGGCGGCGACAGCTTCACCATGGCCGACATTCCGGTCGGCTGCGAAGCGCACCGCTGGTTCGGCCTGCCGGCCGCGGAATACCGCCGGCCCAACTGGCCGAACGTCGAGCGCTGGTACGCCGACCTCTTATCCCGCCCGGGCACGCGCGGCGTGCTCGACCTGAGCCTGGAATGACCCCCAGTCTTCGCGCACTTCGTGTCGCTTCGCCAACCCCCTTCCAGGGGGCAACACCAGTGGCCCGGCAAAGCCGGTTCCACGGTGTTCCCTCGACAGACATTGCTCTCTGACCCGATCCTCTCGAGTTACCCATGAAATCCCGCCCCTTCAAGCAAGTCGACGTCTTCACCGCCACGGCCTATCGCGGCAATCCGCTCGCCGTGGTCATCGACGGCAGCGGCCTGGACGACGCCGCGATGCAACGCTTCGCGCAGTGGACCAACCTGTCCGAGACCACCTTCCTGCTGCCCCCGACCGAGCCCACCGCCGACTACCGCGTGCGCATCTTCACGCCCGGCGGCGAGCTGCCCTTTGCCGGCCACCCGACCATCGGCACCTGCCACGCGTGGCTGCAGGCCGGCGGCAAGCCCAAGGCGGCCGGCCGCGTGGTGCAGCAGTGCGGCGCCGGCCTGGTGCCGCTGCGCCGCGAGGGCGAGCGCCTGGCCTTTGCCGCGCCGCCGCTCAAGCGCAGCGCGCCCAGCCCCTCGCTGCTGGCCAAGGTGGCCGGCGCGCTGGGCCTGAAGGCGCAGCAGATCATCGCGGCGCAGGTGCTGGACAACGGCCCGGTCTGGTTCGGCCTGCTGGTCAACGACGCCGACGCCGTGCTGGCGCTCACGCCCGACCACCGCGCGCTCAAGGAACTGGGCGTGAAGGCCGGCGTGGCGGGCGTGCCCACGGCCGTCGACACCTCGCCGCTGATCGGCCGCTCCAACCGCGAGGCCCGCGCCTTCGGCAACCGCCCGGCCGCCGAGTACAACGACGGCGCCAAGATCGACCTGGAGGTGCGCGCCTTCGCCGAGCCCGTGGGCGTGCAGGAAGACCCCGTCACCGGCAGCCTCAACGCGAGCCTGGCCGAATGGCTGATCGCCGACGGCCACATGCCCGATCGTTATCTCGCCGCGCAGGGCCAGTGCCTCGGCCGCGCCGGGCGCGTGTACATCGAGCGCGACGCCGACGGCACGATCTGGGTCGGCGGCGACGCCGTGACCTGCATCGACGGCCAGGTCACGCTGTAGTCGACGAAACGCCCGCCATGCTCGCGCAGCTCGACCACCTCGTGATCGCCGCCGCCTCGCTCGACGAGGGCGTGGCGTGGTGCGAAGCCACCCTGGGCGTCGTGCCCGGGCCGGGCGGCACGCATCCGCTGATGGGCACGCACAACCGGCTGCTCAACATCGCGAGCGACGCGTTCCCGGCGGCCTACCTGGAGATCATCGCGATCGAGCCGGGCAAACGGCCCTCGCGGCCCAAGACGCACCGCTGGTTCGACCTCGACGATGCCGCGCTGCAGGCCGGGCTTGCGCAGCACGGCCCGCGGCTGATCCATTTCGTCGCGCGCGTGCCCGATGCCCACGCGGCCACGCGCGCACTGGCGCATGAAGAACATGCGCACATCGATCGCGGCCAGCTGCTCGAGGCCTCGCGCGACACGCCGGCCGGCCGGCTCGAGTGGCGCATCACCGTGCGCGACGACGGCCAGCGGCTGTTCTACGGCGCATTGCCCACGCTGATCCAGTGGGGGCCCGTGCACCCGACCGACGCCATGCCGAAGTCGGGCCTCGCGATGCGCGCGCTGCGCGCCGTGCACCCGCGCGCGCCCGCCCTCGCGGCCGCCTTGTCGGCCGTCGGCATGCAGGGCATGGCCGTCGATGCCGGCCCGCCCAATCTCATCGCCGTGCTCGACACGCCGCGCGGCCCCGTGACGCTCGAATCCAAAGGACTCTGACGACCATGCTGACCCTCACCGAAATCGCCTGGTTCGCCCTCGCCTCGCTGCTGCTGGCGCTCACGCCGGGGCCGAACATGATCTATTGCGTCTCGCGCACGCTGATCCAGGGGCGCCGCGCCGGGCTCATCTCGCTGGGCGGCGTGCTGGCGGCCTTCCTGGTGCACCTGTTCGCGGCGGCGCTCGGCCTCACGGCGCTGCTGCTGGCCGTGCCGCTCGCGTTCGATGCGATCCGCCTGGCCGGCGCGGCGTACCTGCTGTGGCTCGCGTGGCAGGCCGTCAAGCCCGGCGGCAACGCACCCTTCGAGGCGCGCGTGCTGCCGGCCGATCCGCCGGCCAAGCTGTTTCGCATGGGCTTTCTCACGAACCTGCTGAACCCGAAGGTGGCAATGTTCTACCTGTCGTTCTTTCCGCAGTTCATTCACCCCGAGCGCGGCTCGGTGCTGGTGCAGAGCATGCAGCTGGGCATGGCGCAGATGGCGAGCAGCGCGGTGGTCAACACGGTGATGATCGTCGGCGCCGCAAGCATCACGGCCGTGCTGTCGCAAAGCGCGGGCTGGCTGCGCGCGCAGCGCTACATCATGGGCAGCGTGCTCGCCGCGCTGGCCGTGCGCGTGGCGCTGACCGAACGCAAGTAACCGAGCAAACAAGCAAGCCCGTCAACAAGCCAAAGGACACGCCGTGAGGTTCACCCGCGAAGAGATCGAAGCTGCCCAGCGCACCGTGCACGCCGCCATGCCGCCCACGCCGCAGTACGCCTGGCCGCTGCTCGCGCAGCGCCTGGGCGCCACGGTGTGGGCCAAGCACGAGAACCACACGCCGGCCGGCGCGTTCAAGATCCGCGGCGGGCTGACGTACTTCGAAACGCTGGCGCGCGAGCAGCCCGAGGTGCGCCACGCCATCAGCGCGACACGCGGCAACCACGGCCAGTCGGTCGGCTTCGCGACGCGGCGCCACGGGCTGGCCGCGACCATCGTGGTGCCGCGCGGCAACTCGACCGAGAAGAACGCCGCGATGCGCGCGCTCGGTGTCACGCTGATCGAGCACGGCGACGATTTCCAGGCCGCCTCCGAGCACGCGGCGGTGCTGGCTGAGCGCGACGGGCTGCACCGCGTGCCGTCGTTCCATCGTGAGTTGGTGCGCGGGGTGTCGACGGCGTATGTCGAGTTCTTCAGCGCGCTGTCGCCAACGCCGCCCGACGTGCTGTTCGTGCCCATCGGCCTGGGTTCGGGCTTCGCGGCTGCGGCAGCGGCACGCGCGCATTGCGGCGTGTCGACCCAGCTCATCGGCGTGGTGTCGGCGCACGCCACCGCGTACCGCGATTCCTTCCGCGCCGGCAAACCGGTGGACTCGCCCGTGACGACGCGGCTGGCCGACGGCATGGCCTGCCGCACGCCGGTGCCCGAGTCGGTCGAGGTGATCCTGCGCGAGGCCGACGACGTGATCACGGTGACCGACGACGAGATCGCCGAAGCCATGCGCATTCTTTTCAGCGACACGCACAACGTGGCCGAGGGCGCGGGTGCGGCGGCGTTGGCAGCGGCGCTTCAGCAGCAGGAGCGGTGGCGGGGCAAGACGGTGGGGATCAGCGTGAGCGGGGGCAATGTCGACTCGGACATGTTCGCGGGGGTACTTGCAGGTTCGGCTTCCTGATTGGGCGTTGTTGTTCAGGGCGTGTGCACAGGACACCGGGTATCTCCCTCCGCGAATGTCCCCCGGGCTTCGCCCTCCTCCTTTATTTCGCTGCGGGAGACACCCGATGCCCTATGCACGTGGGCACGCTGTCGGTGTGCGGCCGATCAACCAGTGCTCTGAAAACGCTCACGTCGGCGGTGTGCTCTGCGCAGCGAAATAAAGGAGGAGCCCGAAGGGCGGGGGACATTCGCGGAGCAGAGCACACCGTCGGCGTGAGCGCCCCACGAACCAAGCCTTCACGTCACGGCAGCGGCGCCGTATTCGCCGTGCTCAACGGCAACCTGGACACCTCGGCCAACAGCAAAGCCAACTGCTGCGCGGCCGCATCGATCACCGCCTGGCCATTGGCCGCGGTCGCCGCGGACGCATTGCCCGCCGCACCGTGCGCGTTGTAGTCCTCCATCGCCCAGCCGAGCTTGGCGCTCTTGCCGTTGCCGAGGATCGCGTAGTCAGCTGAACGCTGCTGCGACGTCGAGTCGAAGTTCCGCGCCTCGCCCATGCGCACGAGTTGCGGCGTGAGCGCCAGCATCATCGATGTCTCGATCTCGCCCGCGTGCACGCCGAAGCGGTGTTCGTGCGCGCTGAACCGCGCGCCCGCATCGCCCAACGGCAGGTTGAACCAGCTCACGCTGTAGACGATGAGCCCGTGCGCCGCGCGCAGCTCGCGCGCCACGATGTCCATCGCACCCACATGGCCGCCGTGCGCGTTGAACAGCACCAGCTTCTTCACGCCCGCGCGCGCCACGCCCGCGCCGATTTCGTTCCACATGCGGATCAGCGTCTCGGCCGACAGCGTGAGCGTGCCCGCGAAGCGTGCGTGCTCGGGGCTCAGGCCGATCTGTTGCGTGGGCAGGAACAGCACGGGCAGTTCAGGCGGCAGCAGCGGCAGCGACGCGGCCACGATGCCGTCGGCCAGCACCGTGTCCACGCCCAGGGGCAAATGCGGGCCGTGCTGCTCGGTCGCGCCCAGCGGCAATACCGCGACGGTGGCCGCCGCGTCGAGCCCCGCGAAATCGCGCGTGGTGAGCTGGGACCAGAAACGGGGCAACGAGGAGGCCGAAGGTGCATTCATCACGTGATCTTAGGCCGGGCGAGCCCCTGTTTCGAAGCGCCGTTGTCTGACAAAACTTGTCGAATGCAGCGCGAAAAACGCCAATCTGTTCACGTTTATAACCATTTCCTGGCACTTAAGTTTGCCTTTGTTAACACTTCTATCTAGAGTCGTTTCCAGAGTCAATTTTTATAGAGCCACCTGCCCGGCATGTCCGGGCCGGCGGCTCGGCTTTTGTCGCGGCGGCGGGCTGCACAAGAGGCGCATTCCAAGGGAGCAGAGTGTTCATCCAGAAAAAAGCTGGAGGCACTGTCACGGCTGGGCGTCCATCGGCGCTCGCCTGTGCTTTGTCTCGTCACCTCGAACATGCGGCACGAGGATTTCCACCGATCGTTTGCGCCCTGGTACTGGGTACCTCGGCCACGGCTTTTGCGCAGGCGCCTGTTGCAGTTGTCACACCCGCCGCGAACCCGGTGGTTACCTACGACGCGCAGCAGCACGACGCGCTGATCGTCGCGCGCCGCGCCGGCCGCATCGACGCCGCGCAGGCGCTGCAGCAACTGAAGGACTGGCTCGCGGGGCCGCTGGCCGATGCCGATCGCCGGCGCGTGGCGTCCGACGCTGTTGCCATCGCCGCGGCCGACAGCCAGTTCGCCGAAGCCGTCGCGCTGGCCCGCCAGGCGCCGCTCGCCACGCTGAACGACTACGCGCTGGGCCCGCTCGCACTGGCCGCGCGCCGCACGCACGACCTCGCCTTGCAGGGCGAGGCCATCGCGCTGTGGCGCGCGCGCCAGCCGAACGCCCGCGAGCCGCGCATCCATGAAGTCTTCTGGCGCCTCGACAGCGGCGACGTGGCGGGTGCGAAGGCCATCTACGAAACCCTGGCCCGACAGCCCGCGCCGCAGATCGAAGACCGCGTGGCCCTGCTCGAACTGCGCGCCGCCGTGGCGCGCGCCGAGAAGCAACCGCTGCAAGCCTTCGCCGCCTACACCGAGGCCCGCGCGCTGCGGCCCGACCGCCCCGACCTGCGCCGCGAAGCCGACTTTCTGCTCGCCGACAGCGGCGCCGCATCGACCGCGTTCGAGGACGCCGATGCCGCCGAGCGCGCGCGGCCCGGCAGCTTTTCGCCGCTGGCCTTGTCCACGCTGCAGCAGCAGGCGCTGGCACAGCGGCTGCGCTGGGCCATCCAGGAGCGCGACCAGCGCCTGGGCGCGGCGCGCGTGGCGGCGCTCGACCGTGTGCTCGCCGACCAGGAAAGCGCACTGACCCGGCTCGACGCATCCGCCGCCAAGGCCGCGCCGCAAGACGCCGACGCCTGGCGCGCCCTGCGCGTGCGGTTGCTGTCCGACCGCATGCTGGCGCTGGTCGAACGCGGCCGGCCCGCCGATGCCATTGCCCTTTACGACACGCTGCACGCGGCGGGCGCCGACCTGCCCTTCTACGGCCTGGGCGCCGCGGCCCGCGCGTTCGCGCAGGAGCGCCGCTCGATCGATGCCGTGCCGCTGTACGAAGCGGCCGTGGCCAAGGGCGGCGCCGACCTGCCGATGCCCGACGACATCTATTTCGGCCTGATCTACGCCTACCAGGACACCGGCCGCTTCGAGGACGCCGAAGCGCTGCTGAAGCGCCTCGAAGAGGCCACGCCCGCGCTGATGCGCCTCACGCCCGAAGCCGGCCGGCCCAACGGCCAGTACACCGACGTGAGCGGCATGCGCGGCCTGCTGCAGCTCTACACCGACCGCGCGGCGCTGGCACAGCAGAGCTTCTCGACGCTCACGCGCGAGGCGCCGCTGAACGCCGGCTACGCCTACGGCGCGGGCCAGACCGAGCGGCTGCGCGAACACCCCGAGGCCGCCGTGGCGCGCTTCGAGGCGCAGGCGGCCGACCAGCCCTACGACATCAGCGCGCGCGCCGGCCACATCGAAGCCCTGCTCGACGCCGGCGAATTCCGCCAGGCCCGCGAGCGCGCCGAGTCGCTCGCGGCCGACGTGCCCGAGACCGCCGAGCTGCGCGACGTGCAGCGCAAGCGGCGCGCCATCACGGGGCCCCGGCTCGATGTCGAGGCCGAAGCCTCGTCGGGCGGCGCCGCCATTGCCAACCACGAATGGCGCATCGACAGCCGGCTCAGCTCCGGCCTCATCGACGACCGGTGGCGCGTGTTCTACGACCAGACGCTGGGCCGTGGCACCACCGACATCGGCAACGCCAACTGGGCGCGCGGCGGCCTGGGCCTGAGCTGGCAGCAAGGCCGCTGGCTGGCCGAAGGCGTGCTGCAGCACGCCAACAGCGGCCCCTACCGCAACAGCGTGGCCGGCCGCATCGACTACCGCGTAAGCGACGCGTGGCGGCTGTCGGCCACCTACGACGGCGACAGCAAGGAGCTGCCGTGGAAGGCCCGCGTGACCGGCGTCGGCGCACACGAGACCGGCGCCGGCGTGGGCTACGTGGTGAACGAATCGCGCCGCTTCGACCTGCAGTGGCAGCGCCTGGACTTCAGCGACGGCAACCAGCGCAACGGCCTGGAGCTGGGCTGGCGCGAACGCTGGGTGAGCACGCCGCGCTTCCAGCTCGAGACGCGGCTGGGCGCCGGCACCAGCCGGGGCCGGGACATCGACACGCCCTACTTCAACCCCTCGAGCGACACCACCGTGCAGCTCGCGGTGCGCGCGCAGTGGCTCAACTGGAAGCGCGACGACCGCCAGTTCTTCCAGGCCGTGGAACTCACCGGCGGCAACTACCGCCAGGCCGGCTTCGGCAGCGGCCCGCTGTGGAGCCTTCGCTACGAACACCGCTGGGACCTGGGCCCCAAGTTCACGCTGCGCTACGGCCTGAGCATTTCCGGCCATCCCTACGACGGCGCACGCGAACGGCAGCGCGGCGTCTTCCTGAACCTCTCGATGCCCCTGCAGTGATGCGAACGACGACAACGACAACCAACACCCCCGCGGCCTTCCTGCGCGCGGCCCTGCTGTGGCTGCTGCCGGCGCTGGCGCTTTCTCTGCTGCTGGCGCATTCCGCCTTCGCGCAGCCGTTGCCGCCGGCCGATGCCGATGACGGCGTGACGTTTCGCGTGCTGTCGTTCCACGACGTGCGCACCGGCGTGCGCGCCAGCTTCGAGCACTCGCCCGACGAAACCGCCATCGACGACAGCACGCTGGCCGACGTGTTCGCCTGGCTGCAATACAACGGCTACCACCCGGTGAGCCTGCAGCAGATCGTCGATGCGCGCGCCGGCGGCAAGCCGCTGCCCGCGCAACCCGTGCTGCTGACCTTCGACGACGGCTACCGCAGCGCCTACACCAAGGTCTTTCCGCTGCTCAAGCGCTACAACTATCCCGCGCTGTTCGCGCTGGTGACGAGCTGGCTCGACGTGCCCGAAGGCCAGCTGGTGCACTGGGGCGACAAGCCCGCGCCGCGCGAGAACTTCCTGCTGTGGCCCGAAGTCGCCGAGATGGCGCGCTCGGGCCTGGTCGAGTTCGCGAGCCACACCGACGCGATGCACACCGGCGTGCTCGCCAACCCGCAGGGCAACATGCTGCCGTCGGCGGCCACGCACCGCTACGACGCGAAGACCGGCCGCTACGAAGACGACGCCACCTACGTGCGCCGCATCGAGACCGACCTGCGCCGCAGCCGCGAGATCATCGAAGCGCGCACCGGCGCCAAGGTGCGCGCCACCGTGTGGCCCTACGGCGCCTACAACACGGCCGCGCTGGAAGCCTCGAAGCGCGCGGGCATGCCCATCACCTTCACGCTCGACGACGGCGCCAACACGGGTGCCGTGCCGCTCACGCGCATCCGCCGCGCGCTGGCCGCCTACGACAACCAGGCACCCGACTACGCGCAGCTGCTGCGCAGCCCGGTGGGCGGCGAGGTGCGGCCGGTCAACCGCGTGATGCACGTCGACCTCGACTACGTGTACGACCCCGACCCGGCCCAGCAGGAGCGCAACCTGTCGGCGCTGATCGACCGCGTGGCCGCCGTGCGTCCGCGCTCGGTGTTCCTGCAGGCCTATGCCGATCCCGACGGCGACGGCGTGGCCGACGCGATGTACTTTCCCAACCGCCACCTGCCGATGCGCGCCGACCTGTTCGGCCGCGCCGCGTGGCAGCTGCGCACACGCACCGGCGTGAAGGTCTACGCGTGGATGCCGGTCACGGCCTTCCGCCTGCCGGCATCGAACCCGCTGGCCACGCACACGGTGGTGGCGCAGGGCGGCAAGACGCCGGCCGACCGCTACCACCGCCTCACGCCCTTCGACCCCGCGGTGCGCGCGCTGGTCGGCGACATCTACGAAGACCTGGGCCGCCACACCTTCTTCGAGGGCGTGCTGTTCCACGACGACGCGACGCTGTCCGACGACGAGGACGCGAGCCCCGCCGCACTGGCCACTTACGCGCAGTGGGGCCTGCCGCCCGACGTGGCCGCGATCCGCGCCGACCCCGCGCTGACGGCGCGCTGGACCGCCGCCAAGACGCGCTACCTGATCGACTTCACGCACGAGCTGGCGGCGCGCGTGGGCGCCTGGCGGCCCGCGCTGGAAACCGCGCGCAACCTCTATGCGCGCCCGGTGCTCGAGCCGCAGGCCGAGCAGTGGTTCGCGCAGAACTACGAGGCCTCGCTCGCGGCCTACGACTACGTCGGGCTGATGGCCATGCCGCGCATGGAGCAGGAAGCCGATGGCGACGCGTGGCTCAAGCGCCTGGCGCGCCGCGCGGCCGACACGCCGCGCGGCCTCGACGGCACCGTGTTCGAACTGCAGGCGCGCGACTGGCGCACCGGCAAGCCCGTGGCCGATGCCGAACTGGCGCGCCAATGGACGCTGCTGCAGCGCGCCGGCGTGCGCCACCTGGGCTACTACCCCGATGACTTCCTGAACAACCAGCCCTCGCTCGACGTGGTGCGCCGGGCCATCTCGGTGCGCACCGTGCTGCCGCGCGCGCTGCAATCGTCGGCGGCCGCCTCGGCCAAGGCCGAGACCCCATCGCAAACGCCGACACCGCAAACGCCCCCGGCGCAAGGAGAACGGTCGCCATGACCACCAGCCACTTCCTCGCGCAGACGCTGCCGTCGCTGCTGTTCGGCTTCGTCTTCTACTACCCCTTCTTCATGGCCTACGTGTGGATGGCCGGGGGCCTTTCGCATGCGTGGGTGTTCGAGCGCAAGCGCGACGTCGACGTCAACCCGCTCGATCTGCTGCCCTCGCGCCCGCTGGTAACGGTGGTGGTGCCTTGCTTCAACGAGGTGCCGCACCTGCGCGAAGTGATCGAGCAGCTGATGCGCACGCGCTATCCGAACTACGAGGTGATTGCCGTGAACGACGGCAGCACCGACGGTACCGGCGAGCTGCTCGACCTGATGACCCAGGAGTACAGCCGCCTGCGCGTGATCCACAACGCCAGCAACCAGGGCAAGGCCGTGGGCCTGAACACCGCCTGCCAGCTCGCGCGCGGCGAATACATCCTGGGCATCGACGGCGACGCGCTGATCGACGAAGACGCCATTGCGTGGATGCTCCAGTCCATGCTGGCGTCGGAGCGCATCGGCGCGGTCACGGGCAACCCGCGCATCCGCACCCGCACCACGCTGCTGGGGCGCATGCAGGTGGGCGAGTTCTCTTCGATCATCGGGCTCATCAAGCGCTCGCAGCAGCTGGTGGGCACGCTCTTCACGGTGTCGGGCGTGATCGCGATGTTCCGCCGGCGCGCGGTGATCGACGTGGGCTTCTGGAGCCCCGACGTGCTGACCGAGGACATCGACATGAGCTGGAAGCTGCAGCTCGGCGGCTGGCAGCTGCGCTTCGAGCCGCGCGCGCTGTGCTGGATCCTGATGCCCGAGACCTTGCGCGGTCTCTGGAAGCAGCGCCAGCGCTGGGCCATCGGCGGCATCCAGACCATGCTGCGCAACACCACGCGCATTCTCCAGCCGCGCCACTGGCGCATGTGGCTGATCTACGTGGAGTACATGACGAGCGTGGTGTGGGCCTATGCGATGGCGGTGGTGCTCGTCATCAGCCTGGTGCGGCCTTTCTTGCCGACCGAGTCGGCCTGGCACTCGGCGCTGCTGCCGCATTGGCAGGGCACGCTGCTGGCCATGACCTGCATCCTGCAGATGCTGCTGAGCCTGTGGATCGATCGCCGCTACGACCGCGACCTGATGCGCTATTTCGCCGGAACGATCTGGTACCCGATCGCGTTCTGGACCATCACGATGGCGACCACCGTCATCGCCCTTCCCAAAGCCCTGATACGCCGGCGCGGCAAGCGCGCGGTGTGGACGAGCCCTGACCGAGGAGTTTCCGATGCCCCATGAGAAGACCCCCGTCTCCCACAGCCGCTTTCCCGAAGTGCACGACGACACGCCGCCGCCGAGCCGCCGCCGCTCCTGGGGACAGCCCGAGGTGGAAGAACCGATCATCGATGCCGCGCGCATCTCGCTGCGCGCCTTCGGCAACGGCCGTTCGCCGCAGCGCACGATGGCCATGTATTTGTGGCTGCGCGTGCTGCGCCCGGCCGTCACCATCGCCATCTGGTTCTGCGCCATCTGGTATGCGTGGCCCTACGTGCTGGGCGCGCGCTCGCAGCCCGAGGTGCTTCACCTGCTGGGCCTGTACGCGGTGGTGATCGGGGTGATCCTGGTGTCGATGCTGGTGATGGCGCCGTGGCGCCGCCGCCAGCAGAAGCGCGAGGCGCCGCCGGACCAGGAACAGTCGTCGCTGTTCGCGCTGGCCTCGTACATCGAGGTGCCGCCCGCGCGCCTGTCGACCTGGCAGCGCACGCGCCAGCTGCTGGTGCACCACGACCACGACGGCCACCTGCGCGACGCGACCGACACCGCGCCAGGCACGCTGGAGCCCGAGCCGCTGCAGCGCGCGGCTGCGCGGCGCTGACCGAGCACTCAAGAGGGCCGCGTACCGGCGCTTACGGCCGCGTCCGTGCAGGGGTTTGGCGGCGGTGCTTCAATCGCCGCCATACCCCAACCACTCAGGACCCTCTCATGGACCTCCAACTCCAGGACCAGCACGTACTCATCACCGGCGGCAGCAAGGGCATCGGCCTGGCCTGCGCGCTCGGCTTCCTGCGCGAAGGCGCGCGCGTGAGCCTCGTCTCGCGCGATCTGCGCAACCTGGAGCAGGCGCAGAAGTCTCTCGCCGAATCGTTCGCGCAGGCCGAGGGGCGCGTGTCGGTGCATGCCGCCGACCTCAAGGACCCGGCCAGCGCCGAGGCCGCGCTCGACGCGGCCGAGCAAGTGTTCGGCCCGGTCGACGTGCTCGTCAACTCGGCCGGCGCCGCGCGCCGCACCCCGCCCGACGACCTGACCGCCGCGTCGTGGCACGACGCGATGGACGCCAAGTACTTCACCTACGTCCACATGATCCACCCCGTGGTCAAGCGCATGGGCCAGCGCGGGCGCGGCGCCATCGTCAACGTGATCGGCCAGGGCGGCAAGGTCGCGAACCCGGTGCACATGGCGGGCGGCGCGGCCAACGCGGCGCTGATGCTGGTGAGCGCGGGCATGGCCGCGGCCTATGCCGGCAAGGGCGTGCGCGTGAACGCGGTGAACCCCGGCCTCACGCTGACCGAGCGGCTGCAGGAAGGCATGAAGGCCGACGCGAAGATCCAGGGCATCGACACCGACGAGGCGCTGGCGCGCGCCAAGGCGCGGCTGCCGCTGGGCCGCATCGCCACGCCGGAAGAAATCGCCAACACCGTGCTGTTCCTGGCGTCGGCCAAGGCCAGCTACGTGACGGGCGCCATCGTGGCGATGGACGGCGCCGTGACGCCGATGATCTGACCGGTTAGCCAGCCAACTAGCTGGCCGTGAGGGCCTCGAACTTCATGGCCAGGAAATCGACGAACGCCCGCACGCGCGCGGGCACGAAGCGCCCGCTCGGCAGCAGCGCGTGCAGCGGGTACGGCTCGGTGTCCCAGTCGGGCAGCAGCCGCACCAGCCGGCCTTCGCGGATGTCGTTGCGCACGTCGAGCACCGACTTCAGCGAAATGCCGTGGCCCGCCACCGTCCACTCGCGCGCGAGCGAGGCGTCGTCCACGCTGCGGTTGCCGTTCACGCGCACCTCGGTCCACTGGCCGTGCTGCGCGAAGCGCCAGATGCGGTGGCGCTGGCCGCTGCGGTTGAAGATCAGGCAGTTGTGGTGCACCAGGTCTTGCGGCACCTTCGGCGCGGCGTGGCGGCGCAGGTAGTCGGGCGAGGCGGTCAGCACCGGGTTGGTCAACGCGAAGGGCCGCGCCACCAGCCGCGAGTCGGCCAGCGCGCCATAGCGCAGCGCCACGTCGACCTCGTCGCGCATCACGTCCAGCGGACGGTCGCCGACCGACAGCGACAGCTGCACGCCGGGGTGCAGCGCCAGGAACTCGTCGAACCACGGCAGCAGCGTGCTGCGCGTGAGGTCCGAGGGCGAGGCCACGCGCAGCGTGCCCACCAGTTCGCCGCGGTCGGCCGTGACCAGCGACTCGCCCTCGTCCAGCAGCTCGAAAGCGCGCACCGCGTAGTCCAGCAGCGTCTGGCCCTGCGGCGTGAGGCGCATCGCGCGCGTCGAGCGCTCGAACAGCCGCGCGCCGAGCTGCGCCTCCAGCCGCTTGAGCGTGGCGCTGGCCGCCGCCGGCGTGATGCCCAGCGCATGCGCCGCCGCCGTGAGCGTGCCGCCGCGCGCCGTCTGCACCAGCACCCGCAGGTCGGCGATATTTTCAATCTTCATTTGAAAGTGTTGCTGGTTCAGGCCGCCTTATCAATTCGGCCTTGCGATCCTACATTCGAGGCATCGTCACTGAAAGGTCCCTTGCCATGAAAGCCGTCGGCTACTACCAGCCCCTTCCCATCGACAACCCCGAATCGCTGCAGGACATCGAGCTGCCCGCCCCCGTGGCCCGCGCGCGCGACCTGCTGGTGCGCGTGAAGGCCGTGTCGGTCAACCCGGTCGACACCAAGGTCCGCAAGAACGCCGCGCCCGAGGCCGGCCAGGCCAAGGTGCTGGGCTGGGACGCCGTCGGCACCGTCGAGGCCGTCGGCGGCGGCGTGAAGAACTTCAAGGTGGGCGACCGCGTGTACTACGCGGGCTCGATCATCCGCCCGGGCGCCAACGCCGAGCTGCACGCGGTGGACGAGCGCATCGCCGCCCTTGCGCCCAAGAGCCTCGACGACGCGCAGGCCGCCGCGCTGCCGCTGACCACCATCACCGCCTACGAGTTGCTGTTCGACCGCCTGCGCGTGCCCAAGGGCGGCGGCGAAGGCCAGACGCTGCTGATCACCGGCGGCGCGGGCGGCGTGGGCTCCATCCTCATCCAGCTCGCGCGGCAACTGACGAAGCTGCGCGTCGTCGCCACCGCCTCGCGCGCCGAGACGCGCGAATGGTGCCTGGCGCTGGGCGCGCACACCGTCATCGACCACTCGAAGCCGCTCGCGGCCGAGCTCGAGGCGGCGGGCATCGCCGAGGTCGACATGGTCGCCAGCCTCACGCAGACCGAGCAGCACTACGCGCAGATCATCGAAAGCCTCAAGCCCCAGGGCCAGCTCGCGGTGATCGACGACATGAAGCTGCTCGACGCGATGCCGCTGAAGACCAAGTGCATTTCGCTGCACTGGGAAATGATGTTCGCGCGCTCGCGCTTCGAAACGCCCGACATCGCCGAGCAAGGCGCGCTGCTGGCCGAAGTGGCGGCGCTGGTCGACGCGGGCCGCGTGCGCACCACGGCGAACGCGAGCTTCGGCACGATCAACGCGGCGAACCTGCGCAAGGCGCATGCGCTGATCGAGAGCGGGAAGGCGCAGGGGAAGGTGGTGCTGGCGGGGTTCTGACACCACGCGGGGCGGCAACAGAAATCGCCTCGCACCGCGAACAACTGCCATATGTGCGGTTGGAGACAGTTTGGAGTGACCTTGGTTGACAGTGTGATCGACCGCATCGGCCTACAACGCAGGAATCTCAACTGCTTGTACCGGAGCGCGAATGGCCACTGCCAACCGACGACACCCTGCGTTGCCCGCGCCCACAAAACCACCGCCGAATACCGAGAGGACGGACGGCGGCCCGGAGTCCGCATGCAGGTAGCGAGGCCGCTCGGGCTCTGCTTGTTGGCCCTCGCGTCGGCAACATCCATGGCGGCCGACGTTCCCTTCACGGCCGCCTTCAGCGGCACGGGACGAGCCTGCTCCGGAGGCTTCTTCGTCCGGGCCCGCACCATCGAGTGGAACGCGACCTACAGCGTCTGCAAGCCCCAGCGCTACACGGTGCTGGAAGACGCCCTGGATCGAGAGCCGAAGCGCATCGTCTATCGCATCGAGGGGCACGGCCGGCAGTGCCCGTACCGGGTGGTGGAGGTCGAGCAGGCGACCGCCCACGGCTGGAACGTCAGCGGCTACCGGTCGCCCGAGGCGTACCGCAACAGGGACCAACCGGCTTGGCGCAATTCGCCGCTGCCCGAGCGTTTTGTCCTCTCGTGCCTGATGACGCGGCTGGAGTGAACGCAGGCTACGGCGACTGCCACGGCAGCCCGCGCATCCGCTCCCGCTTCTCTTCTTCATCGAAGTGCGCCAGCGACGGCTTGATGAGGTCGCTGCGCGCCACGATGCCCGCGAGCACCAGCGACTGCGCGTCCTTCACCACCGGCATGCGCTCCAGCCGGTGGCGCGCGAGCCGGGTCGCGACGGCGCGGCAGTTCTCGCCGGGCAGCGCGTAGTACAGCGGCGCATCGGCGCAGGCGTCGCCCACGGTCGCGATCGGGTCGCGCGTGCCGCGCGCCGCCAGCATCGCGCGATCGGCCACGCCGATCACCGCGCCGTTGCGCAGCACCGGGAACGCGCGGTGCGCCTGGCCTTCGCCGAAGTAGTCGGCCAGCGCGCGCGTCACCGGCAGCGCCGCGTCGATGCTGCGCACGTCGCGCGTCATCACCTCTTCCACCGAATGCCGCTCCAGCGGGTCGATGCCGTACTCGCGGTAGATGTGATAGCCGCGGCGCGCGATCTTCTCGGTGAGGATCGAGCGGCGCATGGTCAGCACGGTGAAGCCGTAGGCCACGGCCGAGGTGGTGAGCAGCGGCAGCAGCGCGTTGCTGTCGTGCGTGAGCCCGAAGGCGAAGATGGTGGCGGTGAGCGGCGCGCGCATCACGCCGCCCAGCGTGGCCGCCATGCAGACCAGCGGCCACAGCATGGGGTCGTTGCCGGGCAGCACGTGCGACAGCACCACGCCCAGGCCCGCGCCCATCATGAGCAGCGGCGCGAGCACGCCGCCCGACGTGCCCGAGCCCAGCGCGATGACCCAGATGACGGCCTTCACCGCCAGCAGCGCGAGCACCACGCCGAGCGCCAGGTGGTTGTGCAGCAGGTCGCCGATGACGTCGTAGCCCACGCCCAGCGCGCGCGGCTGCAGGTAGCCGCCGATGCCGACCGCCAGGCCGCCGATGGCCGGCCACCACATCCAGTGCAGCGGCAGCTTGCCGAACCAGTCTTCCACCTTGTAGAGCGAGAGCGACAGCGAGGCCGACAGCGCGCCGCACAGCACGCCCGCGATCACGCACGACAGCATGGCCAGCGGGCCGGGCACGGCCGTCTGCAGCGGGAACAGCGGGCCGGCGTCCATCAGCAGCGGCCGCGTGAAGCCCGCGACCGCGCAGGCCACGGCCACCGGCAGCAGGCTGCGCGGGCGCAGCTCGAACAGCAGCAGCTCGACGGCCAGCAGCACGGCAGCCACCGGCGTGCCGAACACGGCCGTCATGCCGGCCGTGGCGCCGGCCACCAGCAGCGCCTTGCGCTCGGCCGCGGTGAGATGAAAGTGCTGCGCGATCAGCGAGCCGATGGCGCCGCCGGTCATGATGATCGGCCCCTCGGCGCCGAACGGCCCGCCGCTGCCGATGACGATGCCCGACGACAGCGGCTTGAGCAGCGCGACCTTCGGCGACATCTTGCTCTTGCCGAAAAGAATCGCCTCGATGGCTTCGGGAATGCCGTGGCCGCGAATCTTGTCGGAGCCGTAGCGCGCGACCACGCCCACGATGAGCCCGCCGATCACCGGCACCGCGATGACCCACAGGCCCAGCGTGTTGGCTGCCGGCGAGCGGTCGGCCAGCGAGAAGGTCTGGAAGAAGAACAGGTTGGTGAAAAAGCGGATCAGGTCGAGCAGCACGCGCGCGGCCCCGGTGCTGATGGCGCCGATGACGGCGGCCATGACGGTGATGCGCATGAGCCGCGTGTTGAGCGCGAAGTCGCCGCGCGGCGGATGGGAAGAGGTCTTGGCGGTCATGGGGTGTGGTCGGGGAGATCGATCTGCGGCACGTCGAACACGCCCTTGAGCGAGCGCAGTTCGGCGCGGTGGAGTTCGGCCAGGCGCAGCAGCAGTTGCTCGCCCTGGGGCAGCAGGTGCACCTCGACCTGGCGGCGGTCGGTTTCGCTGGGCCGGCGCTGCACGAGTTCGAGCGCCTCGCAGCGCGTGACGAGCGCGACCGCGCCGTGCGGCTGCAGCTGCAGGCGCTCGGCGATCTCGCCCACCGAGGCCCAGTCGCGGCCGGGCACGCCCTTGATGTGAAGCAACACCAGGTACTGCTGCGGCGTCAGGCCTTCGGCCTGCGCGGCACGCTCCGAGAAGCGCTCGAAGCGGCGCATCTGGTAGCGGAACTGGGAGAGCGCCTCGAAGTCTTTCTTGGCGAGCTTGCGCGCGGAAGTGGCCATGGCTGGGGGAGAAACGGGAACGACCGCGAATATATCACGACGTGATATATATCCGCTGCGACACAATGGGCGGCATGACCGCCGACCTCATCGAATTCGACACCCCCCGCCTGCGCCTGCGCCCCTGGCGCGAGAGCGACCTCGCCCCCTTCGCCGAACTGGCCGCCGACCCGCTCGTCATGGAATTCCTGCTGCCGCTGCCGACGCGGGCCGACAGCGACGCGATGGTCGCGAGCTTCCAGGCGCGCTTCGCCAAAAACGGCTGGGGCCTCTGGGTCGTGGAGCACAAGGCGTCGGGCGCGTTCATGGGCTTCACCGGGCTGAACTCGCCGGCGGTCGACCTGCCGTTTTCGCCGTGCGTGGAAATCGGCTGGCGCTTTGCACGCCGGTGGTGGGGCCAGGGCTTCGCGAGCGAAGCGGCGCGCGCCGCGCTCGACGTGGGCTTCGAGCGGCTCGGGCTCGAGGAGATCGTCGCGTTCACCGCATGGAACAACACGCGCTCCAGCGCGGTGATGGAACGCATCGGCATGCGCGAGGACGTGGCCGGCGCATTCGACCATCCGCTGGTGCCCGAGGGGCACGCGCTGCGCCGGCACAAGCTGTACCGGCTGAACCGCGCGGCCTGGCAAGCCGCGCCCGGCGCTTTGACCTCTTCAGAATGAATGCAGCAGCAACGCCGCGCCCGACACGATCGCGAACACCTGCACGAAGATGCGCAGCACGCGCCCGTTGACGTGGCGATGCACCACGCGGCTGAGCACGGCCCCCACCACCAGTGCGGGCAACAACTGGGCCGCTGCGTAGAGCTGTGAGCCGCCGATGCGGCCGGCCACCATCAGCGTGACCAGCGACACCAGCTCGCCGACCAGAAAGCACAGCGCGATGGTCGAGCGCATGGTGGGCGCCCGCTGGTGCTGATAGACCAGCGCCAGCGGCGGCCCGCCGATGCCGGTCGCGGTTTCGGTGATGCCGGTGACGAGCCCGGCCCCCACGAAGGCGCCGCGCCCCGGAGAGAAGGCCGGCATCATCAACGTGACCAGCGCCGCCGCGATGGTCGATGCGCCGACGAACAGCGACAGGTGGCTCGCACTCAACGCCGCCAGCACCCAGAGGCCGCCGGCGGTGCCGAGCAGGCGCCCGCCCGTGATCCAGCGGGCGCCGACACGGTCGATCGCGCCGCGTTCGCGCCACATCACGTAGAAGTTGAGCGGCAGCATCAGCACCAGCACGCACACCGGCAGCAGGTCGGGCCGCACGATGCCGATCACCGGCGCCGCGATCAGCGCAAAGCCGACGCCGGTCGCGCCTTGCACGAAGGCGGCGAACAGCACGGCGACAGAGACAAGAAGAAGGTGCTGCGCGCTCAATGCGAACCCCCGGCACCGGTGGTGGCGCGGGCCTGCGACAGGCGCCGGTGTCCGGCCGCCGTGGGGTGGAGGCGCACGATGGGTGCGCGCTCCATCGCCGCATGGGCGACGCGCGCGAGCCGGTGCTGCAAGGCCCGCGCATCCCAGTCGGGCGGCCAGCCCTCCCACAGGCGCAGCCGCCCGTCGACGAACACGGCGGTGATCTGGTCGCGGTTGCCCAGGCGCACCAGGTCCCAGGTGAGATCGACGGACGTGCACATCTCGGGCGTGTCGACGTCGACGACCAGGAAGTCGGCCGCCTTGCCGACGGCGATCTCGCCGGTCAGGTGGCCCAGGCCCACGGCGCGCGCGCCTTCGTGCGTCGCATGGTCGAACCAGGTCCAGCCGCCGCCGCTGGACGCATCGCCGATGGCCAGGCCGAAGGCCAGCTTCTGCGCCGCCTCGGCCGCATCCATGAGGCGGAAGGCGTCGCTGCGCGTGGCGTCGGTGCCCAGCCCGAAGCGGATGCCCAGGGCCGCCATCAGGTTCGCGGGCGCCACGGCGTTGCCCTTCCATTGGCTGGCGACGGGGTTGTAGCTCACGGCGGTGTCGGTGTCGCGCAGCAGCATCAGCTCCGAAGGCGTGACGAGCGTGCCGTGCGCAATGAGCACCTGCGGGCCGAGCGCGCCCAACTGCGCCAGCAGTTCGAGCGGCCGCTTGCCGCGCTGCACCACCGAACGCTCGACCGACGCGAGGTGTTCGTTGACGTGCGTCTGGAAGACGGCCAGCGCTTCGGCGCACAGGGCCGAGACGCCCGCCAGCATCTCGTCGGAAGCCGCCTCGGGCACCGAGATGGCGAGCGACGGATGCACCAGCCGCGCACCCGACCACTGCCGCACGAAGCGCTCGGCGTGCGCCCGGATGGCCTGGCGCTCGGCCGGGGTGCTGTCGTTGCCGCCGTCGTTGCAGATCAGGCCCAGCACGCAGCGCAGCCCGGCCTCCTGCACCGCGGACGCCACGGCGCCGATGTCGCCGGGCGCGCGGGTGCCTGCGTCGCAGACCGTCGTGAAGCCGCCGCGCAACGATTCGAGCGCCGCGAGCTTGGACGCCATGTAGACGAACTCGTCGTCCAGGCTCGACTCCAGCGGCACCCACACGCGGCGGAAGATCTCGGACGGCTCGCCATAAGCCAGCGACTTTCCGAAGGACTGCGTGAGGTGGTGGTGCGCATCGATCATTCCCGGCATCAGCAACTTGCCGGGCAGCGGCAGCGGCGTGAGATGAGGGTGGCGCGCCGCCAGCGCGTCGGCGGGCCCGACGTCGCGGAACACGCCGCCCGCGACGTACACGGCATGGCCGGTCGCGGGGCCGGTGCGCAGCATCAGGTGGTCGGGCGCGAGCAACAGCTCGTCGGCCGCGAAGAGCGCGGCATCGAGTTCAGGAGACATGGTGAAAAGAAGCAGGAACGAGAAAGGAAAAGAGAAGAAGCGAGCCCCGGCGTGCCGTGCAACGCTTCATTGCGACGCCGGCGCCAGTTCGGCGCGCTCCGCGCGGATGCTGTTGAAGACCATGTTGAGCACCACGGCCGTGAGCGAGCCCATCGCCAGGCCGTTGCCCAGCACGAGCTGCAGCATGTCGGGAAAGCGGCTGTACAGGCCCGGCACGACGATGGGCAGCAGGCCCATGGTCAGCGCGCCGGCCAGCACGAACATGTTGCCGCGCTCGTGCAGGTCGACCTTGCGCAGCATGTCGATGCCCATGGTGCCGATGATCGCGAACACCACCATCGCGGTGCCGCCGACCACGGCGGAAGGAATGGCGCTGGCCAGCCGGCCCAGCGGCGCCGACAGCGCGATGAGGATCAGGATCACCCCGGCCGCCGCCGTGACGTAGCGCGAGCGCACGTTGGTGGCGCGCACGATGCCGATGTTCTCGCCGCTGGTGATGATCATCGACGTGCCGAACAGCCCGCCCGCCAGCGACATCAGCGCATCGCCGCGAATGGTGCGCGGCACCGCGTCGCGCGGGTCGATCTTGCGGCCCACCACCTCGGCCACCGCCACGGTCTGGCCGGTGGCCTCGACCATCGAGATGACGCTGAAGATCAGCAGCGGAACGGCGGCCACGAGGTCGAAGCGCGGCATGCCGAAGGGCAGCAGCGTGGGCGCGCTCCAGAAGGGCCCGGCCGCCACGCCGCTCACGTCCATCAGCCCGCAGGACGCCGCGAGCACCGTGCCCGCCAGCAATCCCAGCAGCACCGCGAGCTGGCCGAGCGTGCCCTTGAACAGGCGCGCGAACAGCACCGTGAAGCCGATGGTCGCCAGAGCCAGCCCGATGTTCACCGGGTCGGCGAAGGTGGGCGTGCCGGCCTTGCCCGCGATGATGCCGCCGTACACCTTCACGAGGTTGATGGACACCAGCAGCAGCAAGGTGCCGATGACGATCTTCGGAAAGTAGCGCAGGCAGCGCGCGAACACCGGCAGCACCAGGAAATAGAACAGCGCCGTGAGGATCACCGCGCCCGACGCCGTCTGCAGGTCGCGCTGCTGGGCGATGGTCACGAACATCACGATGGGCGCGCCGCCCGGCACCATCACGAAGGGCAGCCGCGCGCCGAACTTCCACGGCCCGAACGACTGCAGCAGGGTGCCCATGCCGCACAACAGGAAGGTCGCGCTGATCAGGTTCACCGTGAGCGCGGACGGCAGGCCCAGCGCCTTCGCCACCAGGAACACGGACGTGATGGGCACCGCCGCCATCACCAGCACATGCTGCAGGCCGAACAGGAGCAGTTGCGAAACGGGCAGCACAGCATCGACGGCGGGGACGTCGCAAGCACGGGACATGATCGAATCCTTTGGCTGGATTCACGCCCAAATCGATTTGGGCGCGCTGGCAAAAAAAGCCGCCGAGGCGGGTGAAGTACATTCCGGGACAGGTCGCCCAAAACGATTTGGGAATTGAATCACCGGTTTTTGAAAAGGTCAACGGGATGAGTACCGATCCATCGCCGCGGGCGAACATCAAGGACGTGGCGCGCGAGGCGGGCGTCTCGCCCACCACCGTGTCCCATGCGCTCAACGCGCGGGGGCAGGTGGATGCGGAAACCCGCGCACGCGTCGAGAAGGCGGCCCTGAAACTGGGCTACCGGCCGAACCGCAATGCGCAGCGGCTGCGCACGGGCGAGGCCCACATGATCGTGCTGCTGTCGTCGATGCCGTTCGCGGTGGCCGGCGGCCCGTCGCGGCTCGGCTTCCTGATGGAGGTCGCGGCGGTGGCGGCCGCCGCCGCGCTCGACCGCAGCCTGGCGCTGGTGCTGGCGCCCCCCATGGAAACCGGGCGGGTGCCGATGGAACTGCTGGACGTGGACGGCGCGCTGGTCATCGAGCCTTCCGCCAACGATCCGAACATGGACTACCTGCTGCGGCGCGGCCTGCCGGTGGTCGCCATCGGCAAGCCGGCCGAAGGGGATGCGGGCGATGCGGGCGACGCGGCGATGCCGCCCTATGTCGACATCCATTCGGGCCACACCACCCATCTGCTGCTCGAACACCTGCATGCGCAGGGCGCGCGCAGGATCGCGACGATCCTGGGCGCGGCGCAGCGCAATTCCTATGTGGAAGGCCAGGCGGCCTACCTGGCGTTCGCCGCCGCGCGCGGCCAGGCACCGCTGCTGTCGCGGGTCGACGAGGTCAAGGGCGAGAACGGCGGCCGGGACGCCGCGCGGGCGCTGCTGGCGGCCCACCCCGACATCGACGCTTTCTGCGTGCCGGTGGACGCCTTCGCCACGGGCGCGGTCGCCGCGATCCTGGAGTCGGGCCGGCGCATCCCCGAAGACGTGATGGTCGCGACGCGCTACGACGGCCTGCGCGCCCGCACCTGCGTGCCGCCGCTCACGGCCGTGGACCTGCACCTGGACGAGGTGGCGCAGCAGGCCATTGCATTGCTTTTCGATCACCTGCGCGGGGACACGGGCAGGCGCCGTGTCGACGGGCCGATGGCGCAGCTGGTGCCGCGGCTGTCGACCGCACGCCGGCCGTGACCCAGGAGGCGGTGCAGGCGCAGAACGCGCCGGCTACTTCGCCTTCGACACCCGCCACACGGCATTGCCCACGTCGTCTGCCACGATCAGCGCGCCGCCCTTGTCGAGCGCCACGCCCACCGGGCGGCCCTGGGCCTTTTCGTCGGCGCTGAGAAAGCCGGTCAGCACATCGACCGGCGGCCCGCTGGGCTTGCCGCCGATGAAGGGCACGAACACCACCTTGTAGCCCGACTTGGGCTTGCGGTTCCACGAGCCGTGCTCGCCGATGAACACGCCGCTGGCGAACTGCTCGGGCATGCCGCCCGGGCGCGAGAAGGCCATGCCGAGCGGGGCCACGTGCGCGCCCAGCGCGTAGTCGGGCGCGATGGCCTTGGCGGCCATCTCGGGGTTCTGCGGCGTCACGCGCGCATCGACGATGCCGCCGTAGTAGCTCCAGGGCCAGCCGTAGAAGGCGCCGTCCTTCACCGAGGTGAGGTAGTCGGGCACGAGGTCGCTGCCGATCTCGTCGCGTTCGTTCACCACGGTCCACAGCGCCTTGGTGTCGGGGTCCCAGCCCATGCCGTTGGGGTTGCGCAGGCCGCTGGCGAACATGCGCTTCTCGCCCGTCTTGGTGTCGACCTCCCAGATGGCGGCGCGGCCCTCTTCGGCGGCCAGGCCGTTCTCGCCGATGTTGCTGTTGGAGCCGACCGTCACGTAGAGCTTGCTGCCGTCGGCATTGGCGATCACGTTCTTGGTCCAGTGGTGGTTGATGCCGGCGGGCAGCGGCGTCACCAGCGTGGGGTTGGCGCTGATGGAGGTCTGGCCCTCGGTGTAGGGTACCTTCACCAGCGCGTCGGCGTTGGCGATGAAGAGTTCGTTGCCCACCAGCACCATGCCGTAGGGCGACATCAGGTTGGTCATGAAGACCTGCCGGACTTCGGCCAGGCCGTCGCCGTCGGCATCGCGCAGCAGGGTGATGCGGTTGGCGCTGGGCACGCCGGCGCCGGCGCGGCCCATGACCTTGCCCATGACCCAGTTGCGCACCTTGGCGACCACGCCGTCGCCGCCGTCGCTGGCGCCGCCGCCGGGCTTGGGCGGCTTGTTGCTCTCGGCCACCAGCACGTCGCCGTTGGGCAGGGTGTAGACCCAGCGCGGATGGTCGAGCCCGCGCGCCAGCGCCGTGACCTTCAGGCCCTCGGCGGGAGTGGGCGTGGCGGTGTCGGTCCAGCCGACGGCGGGCGCGACGTTCACGGTGGGAATCAGCGTCTTGTTCGGCTCGGCCAGTTGCGGGCGCGGGCCGACCGTGACTTCGGGCGACAGCTTGGCGGCCTCGCCGCAGCCGGCGAGAACCACTACGGCGCCGAGGGCCACCCCGGCCAGGGCGGGGAATGCGATGCGGGTGGGTACTTGCTGCGGTGCCTTCATGCGTGTTCCTTGAGCGGCCCGGTGCCGCATGCCGGGCGGATCATCGCCCGGCGGCGGTGGCGGGCGTTGTCGGTCGTGGGCGCTTTATGGCGTGGGCGCACCCCATTCGCGCATCGCCGCTACCATCGCCGGATGACCGACGACCTGTTCCGCGCCGACGCCTACCTGCGCACCTGTGACGCCCGCATCCTGCGCATCGACGAGACCGGCATCGTGCTGGACCGCACGGTGTTCTACCCGCTGGGCGGCGGACAGGCTGGCGACGCCGGCGTGCTGGCGCTGGCCGACGGGCGCGAACTGGTCATTGCCGACACCCGCAAGGCGAAAAACGAAGAGGGCCAGCCGACGAACGAATTCGTCCATGTGCCCGCCCCCGAACAGGCCGAGCTGCTGGCCGCACTGAAGCCCGGCGACGCCGTCACGGCCCGCCTCGACTGGGAGCGCCGCCACCGGCTGATGCGCTTTCACACCGCCTCCCACCTGCTGTGCCACCTCGTGCCGGTGCCGGTGAACGGCTGCTCGATCACGCCGGAATACGCGCGCATCGACTTCCACATGACCGACCCGCTCGACAAGGAAGCGCTGACCGCCGGGCTGGCGAAGCTGGTCGAGGCGGCGCACCCGCTCACGGTGGGCGCCATCACCGACGAAGAACTCGACGCCAATCCGGCGCTGGTCAAGAGCATGAGCGTGCAGCCGCCGCGCGGCTCGGGCACGGTGCGCACCATCCGCATCGGCGGTGCCGACGGCGCGCAGATCGACTTCCAGCCCTGCGGCGGCACGCACGTGGCGAACACCGCCGAAATCGGCGCGGTGATCGTCACCAAGATCGAGAAGAAGAGCGCCAACAGCCGGCGCGTGGTGCTGGGCTGGGCCCCGCCGGCCGCCGTGGCCGCCTGAAACGCCCGGAACTTCGCCCCCACAGAATGCTCCGACTGACGGCATGATCTTTTCGCGCATCCATTTCGCTACGCTTCTGATAGCAACCGCCGCAGCCAGCATGCCGGCTGCCGCGCAATTGGCTTCCAAGCCTGGCGCCGTGGTGACGACCCCGCACGTGCGGGCCGAACTGATCGCCCACGCGCCCGACGGCGTGTCGCCCGGCAGCCCCGTGTGGCTGGGCCTGCAGATCACGCACCAGCCCGAGTGGCACACCTACTGGAAGAACGCCGGCGATTCGGGCCTGCCCACCGAGATGACGTGGACGCTGCCGGCCGGCGTGTCGACAGGCGAAATCGCGTGGCCGGTGCCCGAGAAGATTCCGGTCGGCAACCTCGCCAACTACGGCTATGAAAACACCGTGCTGCTGCCGGTGCCGCTGGAGGTGTCGACGCTCTACAAGCCGCCGATGGCGCTGGGCGGCGGCACGCCGGCCATGGACGTCCAGCTCAAGGCCTCCTGGCTGGTCTGCCGCAAGGAGTGCATTCCCGAGGAAGGCACGTTCTCGCTGTCGCTGCCGCTGCAGGGCTCGACCGCCCTGCACAAGGCCGAGTTCGACACCGCGCAGGCCGCGCAGCCGCAAGCGCTGGCCAAGCCTGGCACGGTGGAAGTCGATGGCCACAACCTCAAGGTGCGCCTCGAAGGCCTGCCCGCCGCCGCGCAGGGCAAGACCCTGGGCTTCTTCCCCGAGACCCCCGAGGTGCTGCGCACCGCGGCCGTTTCCGGCAAGGACTGGACCCAATCCTGGCAAGGCGGCACCTGGACCGCGACCCTGCCGCTGGCCGACCAGCGCAGCGCCAGCCCCACGGTGATGCCGGTGGTGGTGGCGCTGGCCGAGTCCGACCGCCAGGCCGGCCAGCCGATCGCCTGGCGCGCCGAGGCCCCCGTCACCGGCACCTGGCCCACCACGCCGGCGCCGCGCGCCGAGGTGTCGCCGGCGCTGCAGGCCGCGCTGGCCGCCAACGCGGCCAATGCCACCAGCGCCGCGGCGGCGGGCGCCGAGCTCCCCGCGCCTTCGTCCACCACCTTCATGGCCGCCCTGCTGGGCGCCCTGTTTGGCGGCCTGCTGCTCAACCTGATGCCCTGCGTGTTCCCGATCCTCGCGATCAAGGTGCTGGGCTTCGCGCGGCAGGCGGGCAACGCCAGCGCGCACCGCAAGGCCGGGCTGGCCTACACGGGCGGCGTGATGCTGTCGTTCCTTGCGCTGGGCGGCGCCATGCTGGCGCTGCGCGCGGCCGGCGCCGGGCTGGGCTGGGGCTTCCAGCTGCAGTCGCCGGGCGTGGTCGCGGCGCTGGCGGCGCTGTTCACGCTGATCGGGCTCAACCTCGTGGGCGTGTTCGAGTTCGGCCGCGCGGCGCCGTCGTCGGTGTGCAGCGCGCAGGCCAAGCATCCGCTGGTCAACGACTTTCTTTCCGGCGTGCTGGCCGTGGTCATTGCCTCGCCGTGCACCGCGCCGTTCATGGGCGTGTCGCTGGGCTTTGCCATCGGGCTGCCGGCCGCGCAGGCGCTGCTGCTGTTCGCGGCACTGGGCTTCGGGCTCGCGCTGCCTTACCTGCTGGCCGGCTTCGTGCCCGCCGTGGCGCGGCTGCTGCCCAAGCCCGGGCCGTGGATGCACACGCTGCGCCGCCTGCTGGCGTTCCCGATGTTCGCCACCGTGGCGTGGCTGGTGTGGGTGCTGGGCCAGCAAAGCGGCATCGACGGCGCCGGCACGCTGCTGGCGCTCTTGGTGTGCATGGCCGCCATCGTCTGGGCGCTCACGCTGCAGGGCCGCACACGCGTGGTGATCGCCACCGTGATGATCGCTTTCACGGCCGTGCTGGCCGGCGCCATCGGGCGCAATGTGTTGCAAGTCGTGGAGCCGGCCAAGCTGGCATCGGCAAGTGGCGTGGGCCAGCGTTGGCAGCCGTGGTCGGCCGAGCGCGTGGCCGAGTTGTCGGGCGCGGGGCAGCCGGTGTTCATCGACTTCACCGCCGCCTGGTGCGTGACCTGCCAGTACAACAAGAAGAGCACCCTGTCCGACACGCAGGTGCTGGCCGACTTCGACGCCAAGAAAGTCGCCATGCTGCGCGCCGACTGGACCCGGCGCGACCCCGCCATCACCGCCGCGCTCACCGCGCTGGGCCGCAGCGGCGTGCCGGTGTACGTGTTGCAGGCGCCGGGCAAGCCCCCGGTCGTGCTGACGGAGATATTGGGCAAGGACGAAGTCCGCGCCGCGCTCGCCGCACTTTGACCACCGGCGTGACATGGGTTGTCACATGCACTTGAAGAAACCGTTCTAAGCTGCAGTTGTTGTTTGGAATTTTGTTTTGGAGTTCAAGCTGGCCATGTCTCTTTCGCCAACCACAGACTCGCGTTCCCTGCGCGCCGCGCGCCATGCCCGCGCCGCCCTGAGCCGGGCCTCCCGCCGCGCCGTCGTTGCCGCCGCCGTGGCGCTGGGCGCCACCTTCCTGATGGGCACCAACGCCGCCGCCGCGCCCGCCGTGGGCCAGCAGGCGCCCGACTTCGTGGCCGTCGACACCAGCGGCGCCAAGCACAAGCTGTCCGATTTCGCGGGCAAGTTCGTGGTGCTCGAGTGGACCAACCCCGGCTGCCCCTTCGTGCGCAAGCACTACGGCAGCGGCAACATGCCCGCCACGCAGAAGGCCGCGACCGACAAGGGCGTGGTGTGGCTGGCCATCAACTCCACCGAGCGCGCCGCCAGCGACTACCTCAAGCCCGACGCGCTCGACGCCTGGATGAAGTCGCAAAAAGCAGCGCCCACCGCCGTGCTGATGGACGAAGACGGCCTGATCGGCCAGGTCTACGGCGCGCGCACCACGCCGCACATCTTCATCATCGACCCCAAGGGCACGCTGGTGTACGCGGGCGGCATCGACAGCATCGCGTCGGCGCGGCCCGACGACATCAAGACCGCGACCAACTACGTCAGCCAGGCGCTGGGCGAAGCCTTCGGCGGCAAGCCGATATCGGCGGCATCGACGCGGCCCTATGGCTGTTCGATCAAGTACAAGACCTGACGGCGACCCGCCACGCCCGATGACGCAGGTCCCGGGAACGGCCGGCTACGGCGCCAATGCCGCGGCCCTTGCGCAGCAGTACGAAACCCTGCGCTTCGCCGACGTCCACCGCGAAGTGCTGCACCTGTTTCCCGCCGCGCCGAGCCGCGTGCTCGACATCGGCGCGGGCGCCGGGCGCGACGCCGCCGCGCTGGCGGCGCTCGGCCACCGCGTGGTGGCGGTCGAGCCCACGCCCGAACTGCGCGCCGAAGGCATGGCCCGCCACGCCGCGCTGCCCATCGAATGGATCGACGACCACCTGCCCGAACTCACCCGCATGCGCGCGCTCGGCATCCGGCACGACCTGGTCCTGCTGACCGCCGTGTGGATGCACCTGGACGCCGACGAGCGGCGCACCGCCATGGCCGCGCTCGCCGAACTGGTGGCCGAGGGCGGGCAGGTCGTGATGTCGCTGCGCCATGGCCCCGTGCCGCCGGGCCGGCGCATGTTCGACGTGTCGGCCGGGGAAACCTGCGAACTTGCCGCCGCGCACGGCCTGCAGCGGCGCTTTCTCGGCGAACGCGAAGACATGCTCGACCGCAAGGACGTGACATGGAGCTTCGTCGTGCTGCAGCGGCCGCAACGCCCACCCGCCGCGTGACAGGTACCTGACCGGCGCAGTCAGGCAGCGGTCGGGGAGCGCGCCCTACCCTTGGCATCCACACACGCCACAGGGGACAACAACATGAGCACCGCGCCCTCCACAGCGCCGCAAGGCGCGTCCGCACACGCTGCTTCCGGCACGGCTTCCTCCTCCTCGAAATTCGCCACCGTCCTGCGCGTGACCGGCGGCAACTTCATGGAGATGTTCGACTTCTTCCTGTTCGGCTTCTACGCCACGCAGATCTCGAAGGCGTTCTTCCCGGCCGGCAACGAGTTCGCCTCGCTGATGCTGACCTTCATGACCTTCGGCGCCGGCTTCCTGATGCGTCCGCTGGGCGCGATTTTCCTGGGCGCATACGTCGACCGCGTCGGCCGCCGCCAGGGCCTGATCGTCACGCTCGCGCTGATGGCCGTCGGCACCCTGCTGATCGCCTGCGTGCCTTCCTACGCCACCATCGGCCTCGTCGCGCCGCTGCTGGTGCTGGTCGGGCGGCTGCTGCAGGGCTTCTCGGCCGGCGTGGAGCTGGGCGGCGTGTCGGTCTACCTGTCGGAAATGGCCACGCCGGGCCACAAGGGCTTCTACGTGAGCTGGCAATCGGCCAGCCAGCAGGTGGCCATCATCGTGGCGGCCGCGCTCGGCTACTGGCTCAACGTGACCTTCACCTCGCAGGAGATCGGCGACTTCTACTGGCGCGTGCCCTTCTTCGTGGGCTGCCTGATCGTGCCGGTGCTGTTCATCATCCGCCGCTCGCTGCAGGAGACCGAGGAGTTCATGGCGCGCAAGCACCGCCCCGACGCGCGCGAGATCTTCCAGTCGATGGTCGCCAACTGGGGCCTCGTGGTCGCCGGGATGATGCTGGTGTCGATGACCACCGTGTCGTTCTACCTGATCACCGTCTACACGCCCACCTTCGGCAAGGCCGTGCTGCACCTGAGCACCACCGACGCGCTGGTCGTCACGCTGTGCGTGGCCGTCTCCAACTTCATCTGGCTGCCGATCATGGGCGCGCTGTCCGACCGCGTGGGCCGCAAGCCGCTGCTGATCTTCTTCACCGTGCTGACCATCCTCACGGCCTACCCGTCGCTGAAGTGGCTGGTCGGCGCGCCGAGCTTCGCGCGCATGCTCGAAGTCGAGCTGTGGCTGTCGTTCCTCTATGCCAGCTACAACGGCGCGATGGTGGTGGCGCTCACCGAGGTGATGCCCGTGAGCGTGCGCACCGCCGGCTTCTCGCTGGCCTACAGCCTGGCCACCGCGCTGTTCGGCGGCTTCACGCCGGCCATTGCGACCGGGCTGATCGAGATGACCGGCGACAAGGGCGCGCCGGGCCTGTGGATGACGGCCGCCGCCGTGTGCGGGCTGGTCGCCACGCTGGTGCTGTACCGGCGCAACGTGGACCCGGCCGACGCGCGGCGCGTGCCGGTGGTCTGAGCCCCCGCACACGCGCGCCGATTGACCCAGCGCGCACCGCGTGTTGACCGCGAGCGCAGCGGCCAACGTGCCCCGGGTGGAAACACCGATGATATCGCGCCCCCGCATGCCTATCCTGCGGAAGCGCTCCAGGGCGCCTTCCACGGAACCCACGGCATGAACGCACACCACTTCAGCACGCTGCTCGAACACCCCGCCGACCGGCAGGCCTGCTGGGGCCGGATCAACACCTCGTACTTCGGCGCGCTGCGCGTGCAGTGCCTGGACAGCGGCACCTTCGACGCGCGCATGGACGCCTACGAACTCGGGCCGCTGGGCATGTTCATGATCGAGGCGCCCTCGCACCGCGTGGCGCGGCCCGACACGCACAAGGAGATCGCGCTCGACGAGCACTACAAGCTGGTGCTGCAGCTCGAAGGCCACGGCCACATCTCGCAGCGCGACCGCGAGTTCCACCTGCACCCCGGCGACTGGAGCCTGTACGACCCGCGCGTGCCCTACGCCATCACCAACCCCGAGCGCTCGCGCCTGCTGGCCATCACCATTCCGCGCCAGCAGTTCAAGGGCATGAAGATCCCCGACCTGCACACCTGCGAGGCGCACACGCCGGCCATGCAGGGGCTTTATGCGGTGCTGGGCTCGTTCCTCACCTCGCTGGCCGACCAGTTGCCCTCGCTGCCCAACGCGGTCGGCCGCTCGGTCAGCGACACCGTGCTGGGCCTGCTGGCCTCCACGCTGGCCACGCACTCCGACGAGCAGTTCGGCGCGCACCCGGTGCCCGGCGTGCTCAAGGCGCGCGTGAAGCAGTTCGTGCATGCGCACCTGGCCGACCCGGCCCTGTCGCTGGACCTCATCGCGCAGCAGCTGCGCTGCTCCAAGCGCTACCTGCACCGCGTGTTCGAGGACGAAGACCAGACGCTGGACCGCTTCATCTGGCAGATGCGGCTGGAGCGTTGCAGCGAGGCGCTGCGCAACGCGGCGGGGCGGCGCGCGTCGGTGTCGGAAATCGCCTTTGCCTGGGGCTTCAACAGCAGCGCGCATTTCTGCCGCGTGTTCAAGGCGCAGTACGGGGTGTCGCCGCGCGAGTTCCAGCGGCGCGAGGCCGAGCGGGCGGCGGCTTCGGCGATGCTGACGCACTAGGCCTTCGGGCTCCCGAACTCGCGAAAGTACGCCTTCAGCAGCCTGACGAATTCCTCCGCGATGGCAGAGGGCGCCGACTGCGGCGAAAAGGCCAGCGAAACCTCGACCGGGCAGCGCGGCAACAAGGGAAGCACCTTCAGGTCGCGCGCGAACACCGAGGCGACATAAGGGTTGACGATGCCGATGCCCGTGCCCTGCGCGGCCATCATGCAGATCGTGACCGAATAGGTCGTCTCGACCGTCGCCGCCGCTTCGACGCGATGCCGCTGCAGGGTTTCCAGGAACTGCTGGTGGATCTCGTCGTCGGCATTGAGGGTAAGCAGCACCTGGCCCTTCAGGTCACGCACATGCAGGCCGGCGCGACCCGCCAACGGATGTTCGGGGTGCACCACGCACACCGCGTTGGCGCGATGCAGCGAAACCGCCTCGATCTGCGGATCATTGATCTCGGAGGTGGTCAGCGCGACATCGTGCAGCCCGTAGAGCAGCCCTTCGCGCAACGGGTGCGAGCCGACCGTCTGCAGGTTGACATGCACCTCCGGATGCAATTTGGAGAACGCGTGAATGACCTTGGGCATGACGCTCAGGCCGAGCGCCGGCGTGCAGCCCACGCGCAGCGAGCCCGTTCCAGACTTGCGCATGACCGCCACGTTCTGCTCGATGCGGTCGAGCCCGAGGAAATGCCGCTGCACCGTGTCGAAAAGCTGCCGCGCCTCTTGCGTGGGCCGAAGCCGCCCCTTGTGGATGTCGAACAGCTTGAGCTGCGTGGCGTTCTGGATCTGCGCGAGCAGGCGGCTCACCGAAGGCTGCGTGGTGTGGAGCATGGCCGCGGCCGCCGTGGTGGTGCCGGTCTGCATGACCGCGCGGAACGCCTCGATCTGGCGGAAGTTCAATGGTCGCGACATTCACGGGCTCCTGGAATTGCGCGGTGCGCGCTTTCGCGAGGGCATATCGTTTCTGCATACCCTGGCGACAAAACTGAATTTTCCAGAATGATGCCGCGTTCCTAGACTGCGCCCATACCGAATCTTCCAACGCATCCATCCAGCCCTCGAGGGCGCAGCAAGGAACACGCATGAAACAGCAATGGCCGCGCCGGGCCTTCGGACTCGGCATTCTCGGATTGGCCCTGGGCCTCGCCCCGGCGGCGTCGCAGGCGTCGGAGCCGAACGCCTACCCCGAGCGGATGATCCGTCTCGTGGTCCCGTTCACCGCCGGAGGCAGCTCCGACGTGCAGGCCCGCATGCTCGCCGACCGACTGGGCAAGCTCTACAAGCAGCCGGTGGTGGTCGAGAACCGCCCCGGGGCCGGCGGGCACATCGGTGGCAAGTTCGTCGCCGATGCGCCGGCCGACGGCTACACGCTGCTGCTCGGATCGGTCGGCCTGCACGCGACCTACGGCGTCTTCGGAAAGCTGAACTACGACCCCGCCAAAGACCTGAAGGTGGTCACGGTGCTCGCCGAGATGCAGCACGTGGTGGTGGCCAATCCTTCGCTGCCGGCGAACGACCTGAAGCAACTGGTGGCTCTGGCGCGCAAGGCACCGGACACCATCAACTTCGGCTCCGCCGGCGTGGGCTCGTCCGTGCACATGATCGGCGAGCTGTTCCGCATCACCGCCGACGCACCGATCACGCACGTGCCCTACAAGGGCAGCTCGGCCGCCCTGAACGACCTGCTGGCCGGCCAGATCCAGCTGATGTTCGAGAACCCGCCGACGACGCTGGCCCACATCCGCGGCGGCAAGCTCAAGGCGCTGGCCGTGACGGGCAAGACCCGCCTGCCGGCACTGCCCGACGTGCCGACCGCGATCGAGGCCGGCTTCCCCGCGTTCGAGGCCACCTCGTGGACCACCGTGGCGATGAGCGCCAAGGTGCCCGACGCCGTGGCCGACAAGCTCAACGCGGACATCCGCAAGATCGTCCTGTCGCCGGAGTTCCGCCAGGGGCTGGCCGACCAGGGCATGACCCCGGTGGCCAACTCGCGGGAGGCGGCGACCCGCTTCGTCGCGGCCGAGAAGGTGCGCTGGGACAAGGTGATCCGGCAAGGCCGCATCGTCGCGGAGTAAGCCGATGTCCGAGCCACTTTTCGCGAACACCCGCCCCGCCTCCTGCCGCCGCGTGGGAACGGACGACCAGCAGCATCACTTCTTCGGCTACTACAACAAGAGCACCTGGGACCGCAGCGGACGCTACCTGCTGGCACAGCAGGTGCCCTGGATGGACACCGTGCTCCAGCCGGCGTCCACCGCCCGCATCGGATATTTCGACCTGCACGACAACGACCGCTTCCACGTGCTGGACAGCACCACGGCGTGGAACTGGCAGATGGGCAGCCAGCTGCAGTGGCTCGACGGCGCGCCCGGCCGTCAGCTGATCTACAACTGCCGCACCGGTGATGCCGGCGCGTTCTACCCCGGCTTCGCAGCCACCATCCTCGACGTGGACACCGGTGTCAGGCGCGAGTTGCCGATGCCGGTCTACGTGGTCGCACCCGACAGCGGTTATGCATTGAGCGTGGACTACCGCCGCCTCTACGTCACGCACCGGACCATCGGCTACAGCGAGGACAGGGGCCCGTTCGAATTGCCGCTCGCGCCGCACGACGACGGCATCCACGCCATCGACCTGAAAACGGGGAACACGCGCCTCGTCGTGAGCTACCAGGACCTTCGCCAGCTCGATCCCCGCGAGTCGATGGACAAGGCGCTGCACTGGGTCAGCCACATCGAGATCAACCCGTCGTCCTCGCGCGTGCTGTTCCTGCATCGCTGGACCGAGCGCGTCGAGGACGAGACCTGCTTCCTGCACCGGCTCATCACGATGAATCCGGACGGCTCCGACCTGCGCCTGCTGGAGTGCTCGGACCACCCGTTGCCGCAACTCGCACAAGACTTCGACCCCGGCGCCGTCGGCACCTTCGACTACGAGAAGTCCGAGTACCAGATATCGCATCCGCTGTGGCGAGACGACGAGCACATCATCGTCTGGAGCCCCCACGCCGGGAAGATCCGCTACCACCTGTACCACGACCGCATCGGCGGTGCGGTGGAAGCGATCGGCGAAGGCGTCCTGGTGGAGAACGGCCACATGACCTTCTCGCCCGTGAACAAGCGCTGGCTGCTGAGCGACACCTACCCCGATCCGCGAACGCACGAGCGCATCCTGTTCCTGTTCGACATGGAAACCGGCAAGCGCCACGACCTGGGCAGCTTCTATGCCACGCCCGGGCTGAGCAAGGAGAACCGCTGCGATCTGCATCCACGATGGAGCCGCGACGGCCGGCAGGTCTGCATCGACTCGGTGCACGAGTCGCAGCGGCAGATGTACATCGTCGACGTGTCCGGGATCGTGTGAAGAAGCAGGCAGGCAGGCAGGGGCCGAGGCACGGAAGCCCGCATGACGAAAGCGTAATCGCGGTGTCGGCCTGCCGTGCAGGCTGCCTTTCTAGAGTCGGTCTCACCACTCCAAGGAAAGGACCGCTTCATGAAACGCCCCCTGCTCGCCCTCGGCAGCCTCGTCTTCTTCTCCACCGCCTTCGCTCAGCAGCCGCACGCCCACAGCGCCGAAGCCGAGGCCGACTTCGACAGCAAGCCGCAGGCCGCGGCCGAGGCCCGCAAGGACGGCAAGCAAGCCGGCACCGTCAGCATCAAGGACGGCGGCACCGCGCGCGGCGAGGGCTCGGCCGTGACGAAGCCGAGCAAGACCGAACGCGCCGGCCAGGGCCGCGCCGATGCGCGCGAAGCCAAGCCGCACGAAGTGCCGCGCCAGGGCGGCACGCCGAAGTAGCGCGCTCGCGCCTCAGGCCGCCGCGAGGTAGCTGCTGTGCAGGATCTCGGGCCGGCCGCGCAGTTCTTCCGACGAGCCCGCGAAGGCCATGCGCCCGCGCTCCAGCACATAGGCGCGGCTCGACACCGCGAGCGCGACGGTGGTGAACTGCTCGATCAGCAGCACGCCGACGCCTTCGCGCGCCACCTGCTGCACCACCTCCACCAGCCGCTTGACCACCGTGGGCGCAAGCCCCAGCGACAGTTCGTCGATGGCCAGGTAGCGCGGCTTGCCGATGAGCGCCTGCGCGATGCAGACCATCTGCTTCTGGCCGCCCGACAGCGAACGCGCGGGCAGCGCGAGCTTCACGCGCAGCTCGGGAAACACGGCGAGCACCTGTTCCACCGCATCGGCCACGCGCGCCGCCGGCAATGCCGTGGCGGCCGCGCGCAGGTTGTCGAGCACCGACAGGTCGCCGAGCACGCGGTGCCCCTCGGGCACCACCGCCACGCCCAACGCCCGCACGCGCTCGGGCCGCTGGCCGTGCAGCGCATGGCCCTCGACTTCGATGCGCCCGCCGGTCAGCGGCAGCGCGCCGCCGATGGCCATCACCGTGCTCGACTTGCCCGCGCCGTTGGCGCCCAGCAGCGCCGTCACTTCGCCGGGCGGCACCTGCAGGTCGATGCCGTGCAGCACGGCCTTGCCGCCGCGCTGCAGGCGCAGATCGTTCACGCTCAACATGGGGTCGTCACTCCGTTCCGAGGTAGGCCTTGCGCACGGCCGGGTCGTCGAGCACTTCGCGCGTCGCACCGAGCGCGAGGCGGCGGCCGAAGTCGAGCACCAGAGTCTGCGTGCAGGTGGCCGCGATCAGGTCGACGTCGTGGTCGATCAGCAGCACCTGCGCGCCGCAGAAAGCATGCACCGAGCCGATCACGCGGCGCAGCGCGCCCGCCTCCTGCTCGGTAAGGCCCGCGCCCGGCTCGTCGAGCAGCAGCAGCTTGGGCGCGCCGACCAGCGACTTCGCGATCTCGAGCATGCGGCGCTGGAACAGGTTGAGCCGATGGCCCAGCACCGTGGCCGCGTCGAGCAGCCCCGTGTGCGCCAGCGCGCGCGTGACCTGCGCCACCGCGTCGCCGCGCGCATGCGGCACGTGGTCGAGCAGGGCGCGCACGTTGTCCCACACGCTGAGGTCTTCCACCACCTGCTCGGTCTGGAACGAGCGGCGCAGGCCGAAGCGCACGCGCTCGATGGGCTTCAGGCCCAGCAGGTCGGCGCCGTCCACCGCCACGCTGCCGGTGCGCGGCAGCACGAGGCCGCTGAGCACGTTGACCAGCGTGGTCTTGCCCGCGCCGTTGGGGCCGATGAGGCCGCACACGGGCGCCTCGAGTTCGGCGCTCAGCGCGTCGATGGCCTTGACGCCGCCGAAGGCCACCGTGAGGTCGGTGATGCGGATCATGGCGCGGCGTCCTGGTTGTCCTTGTGGCCGTTGCCGCGCCCGAGCCGCCGGCGAACCGCGTCGATCACGCCCGCCACTTGCCCCGCGATGCCGCTCGGTGCGGTGATGAGCGCATGCAGCAGCGCAACGCCGAAGAAGATCATCGCGAGGTAGCCGTTCACGCCGAAGTCCGTGAGCAGTGCCGGCACCGCGCGCAGCAGCAACCCCGCGATCAACGCGCCGGCCCAGTTGTAGACGCCGCCCACCACGGTGAGCGCGAACAGCATCACCGAATCGCCCGCGGTGAACGCGCGCCCGTCGAGCTGGCCCACGCCGCCCGCGAGCAGCGCGCCCGCCACGCCGGCGCAGAAGCCCGCCAGGCCGAAGGCCCAGGTCTGGTAGCGCAGGATGTTCACGCCGGCCGCCACCGCCGCCGCCTCGCCGCGACGAATGAGCGCCCACGAGCGCCCGGCGCGCGTGCGGCGGTGCAGCTCGATCAGCGCCAGCACCGCCGCGAGCCACACGGCCACGTAGCGGAAGTACGCCGCATCGGACAGCGCCAGCGCGGGCCGGGGCATCATCAGCCGCTCGCTGCCGAACACGCGCCCCAGCCAGCCGGCGCCGCCGTCGGGAAAGCCCATGACGTTGATCACCACCTGGAAGCCGCCCGCCATCATCATGGTGACGAGCGCCAGGTACAGCCCCTTCAGGCGCAGCGCGGGCAGCCCCGCGAGCATGCCCACCCCGCACGACAGCAGCCCGCCCGCGAGCACCGACAGCTCGAAGGGCCAGCCCAGCCCGTGCCCCGCGCGCAGCGCGATCCAGCCGCCCACGCCGAGCAGCGCGTACTGGCACAGCGACACCAGCCCGAGCTGCCCGTAGAGCAGCGCCACGCCGGCCGCCGCGATCGACAGCGCGAGCGACGAGGTGAGCGTCTTGATCCAGTACGCATTGGCCAGCCACGGCACCACGAGGCCGATGAGCAGCACGCAGCCCAACATCACGGCCAGGGAAATGCGCGCGCGGCGCGACGCCTGCGCGAGCGCGGCGGGCGGCGCCTGCGTGTGCGGAACCGGCACCGCGCCGGCAAGGGTCGATGAAGCGCTCATGCCTGCCGCGTCCCCGTGCGATAGAACACGATCATGGCCAGCGCGATCAGGAACGGCGTGGCCGTGCGGAAAGACGCGAAGCCCGGCACCGTGATCGCCAGCGCCTCGAGCACGCCGATCGCGATGCCGCCCGCCACCGTGGCCGGCAGCGAATGCAGCCGCCCGATGATGGCCGCGGCAAATGCCGGAATCACCAGGAAGGTCAGCAGCGTGGCCTGCAGCCGCACGATGTTCGCCAGCAGCAGCCCGCACACGCCGGCGAAGGCGCCGCTCAGTATCCAGGCCACCGTGTCGACGCCCAGCACGCGAATGCCCAGCAGCGCGCTCAGGTCGCGGTCGTTGGCCAGCGCGCGCATCTTCAGGCCCACGCGCGTCTTCGACAGCAGCAGGCCCACGCCGCCCATCATCAGCACGGCCAGTGCGAGCCCCAGGGCGCGCGTGTGCGTGAGCCGCACCTCGACCTCGCCGAGCACGAAGTCGATCGCGCCCGCATCGGTCGGCAGCACCAGGCGGCGCGGCTGCTCGCCCCAGTACCACTCGGTGAAGCCGACCACCACCAGCGCGAAGCCCAGCGTGGCGATGCTGCGGATGGTCGGGTCGCGGTGCGACAGGCGCGGCGCCAGCAGCCGCCCGTAGGCCAGCGACAGCAGCATCGACGTGACGACGGCCGCGCTCCATGCGAGCGCCTGCGGCCAGTCGGCCTGGAGCATCGACCAGGCCACGTAGGCACCGATCGCGCCGATGGCGCCGAACGCGAAGTTCAGCACGCCCGACGAGCGGTAGAGCACCACCAGCCCCACGCCCGAGAGCGCGTAGACCGCGCCCAGGCCCAGGCCCGAGATGACGAAAGGCAGGTAGTCCTCCATGGCCGGGCGCGCTTACTTCAGGCCCATCTTCTGCTCGTCGGCGCGGATGTCGACCAGCTCCGGGTCGTCCGCCGTCAGGCAGCCGCCGGGCGCGAAGCGCCAGCCGTTGCCGTCGGGGCTGGCGACCGGGCCGCTGTTGTTGGCGTTGTGGCGGTTGCCGTTGCCCACGTAGAAGGGCTTGCAGAGAATGTCGCTCTTGAAGTCGCTGACCTTGCGCAGCGCGTCGGTCACGCCGGCGCGGTCGATCTTCTTCGGGTCCATCTTCAGCAGCGCCTGCGTCACGATGCGCGCGGCCACGTAGCCGCCCTGCGAGAAGGTGTCGCGCGGGTCGCTCTTGGCGCCGTACTTGTCCATCACCGCGAGCCAGTTCTTGTTGTCGGGCCCGGCCGACTCGAGCGGGTTGAACTCGAGGTTGACGTCGAAGTTGCCCTTCCAGTAGGGGCCGATGGCCTTGGGCACGTCGGTGTTGTAGGCCGGCGCGGCCGACACGAAGTGGATCTTCCTGCCGATGTTCTGCTGCTCGGCCGCGGCCAGCATGGGCACCAGGATGCCCTTGGGCACGTTCATGATGATGGTGTCGGGCTTCTTGGCGGCGGCCTGCAGCATGGTCGAGGTGGCGTCGGCCGAGCCGGGGTCGATGGCGATGGTCTCGACCTCCACGCCGTTCTTCTTGCCCCACTCCTTCGGGCCCTCGCAGGCCCAGTTGCCCAGGCTCGGGATGTTCGGAATGATGCAGACCATCTTCTTCGCCTTGTACTTCTGCGCGGCGTACATGGCGGCGATGGTGGCCGACACGCGCGGCCCTGCGTTCACGGGCACGTAGTTGCGCGCGTTGAAGCATTCGCGCGGCACGCCGGTGCCGGCGATGACCATCACGCCCTCGTCGGCGTACATCTTGGCGTTGGCGCCGCACTCGACGAAGCTGGTGCTGCCCGCGAGCGCGACCACCTTGCGGTCCTTCACGAGCTTGGACGCCACCTGCGCGGCGGTCTCGGGGTTCCACTGGTCGTCGAGCACGATGTAGTCGACCGGCCGGCCGTTGATGCCGCCGTTGGCGTTCACGCACTTGAAGTACGCGGCGGCGGCCTGCCCCGAGGCGCTGAAGTCGTCGGGCCCGGTCTTGCCGACCACCGCGCCGACGGGAATGGGCTCGCCCGTGGCGGGCTTGCCGGTGTTCAGGCCGCAGTCGGGGCCGGCCTGCGCCCATGCGCCGCCCGCGCCCGCCAGGCCCATGGCGCCGGCCGCGAAGGACAGCGCGATCTTCTTGTGAATCTTCTTCATGATGGATGTCTCCTTTTCTTGTGATCGGAACCGTGCGGCTACACCGCCATGCACACGCTCTTGAGCTCGGTGAAGCTCTCGACCGCCGCGCGCCCCAGGTCGCGCCCGCAGCCCGACTGCTTCACGCCGCCCAGCGGCAGCGCGTTGTCGAGCACGTTGTGCGCGTTGACCCAGACCACGCCCGCCTGCAGGCGCGGCACGATGCGGTGCACGGCCGACAGGCTGTTCGACCACACGCTGGCGGCCAGGCCGTAGGCGCTGTCGTTGGCCAGGCGGATCGCGTCTTCGACGTCGTCGAAGGGCACGACCGTGGCGACCGGGCCGAACACCTCCTCGCGCACGATGCGCATCGACGGCTGCGCGTCGACGAACACGGTCGGCAGCACGAAGCAGCCGCCGTCGAACGCGCGGGCGCCGCCGGTGACCAGCGTCGCGCCCTCGGCCACCGCGCCGTCGATGTGCGCCATCACGCGGTCCATGTGGCGCTTGGACACCAGCGGGCCGAACTGCGTCTTCGCGTCGAAGCCCGAGCCGATGTGCAGGCCCTCGGCCGCCCGCGCGAGCTGCGCCACCACCTGGTCGAAGATGCCGCGCTGCACGTACACGCGCGAGCCCGCGGTGCATACCTGGCCCTGGTGGAAGAAGATGCCGTTGGCCGCGCCCTGCGCCGCCGCCACCGGGTCGGCATCGTCGAGCACGATCAGCGGCGACTTGCCGCCCAGCTCGAGCGTGAAGCGCGCCATGTTGTCGACCGCCGCATGGCCGATCTGCCGGCCCACCGCGGTCGAGCCGGTGAAGCTGATCTTGCGGATGTCGGGGTGCTGCGCCAGTGCCGCGCCGGCCGTGGCGCCGCGCCCGCACACCACGTTGAGCGCGCCCGGCGGAAAGCCCGCCTCGATGGCCAGCTCGGCCAGCCGCAGCGCGGTGAGCGGCGTTTCTTCCGACGGCTTGAGCACCACGGTGCAGCCGGCCGCGAGCGCGGGCGCGACCTTCCACAGCGCAATGGCGAGCGGAAAGTTCCACGGCACGATGGCCGCCACCACGCCCACCGGTTCGCGCCGCGTGTAGGTCACCCATTGCGGGCCCGGAATGCCGATGGAGTTGTCCAGCGTCTGGCCTTCGAGCTTGGTGGCCCAGCCCGCCATGTAGCGCACGAACTCCGCGCCCGCGCCCACGTCGACCATGCGCGCGATGCCGCGCAGCTTGCCGCTTTGCAGCGTCTCGAGCGCACTGAGTTCGTCGGCGTGCGCCTCGATGAGGGTCGACAGCGTGTACAGCATGCGCTCGCGGTCGGCCGGGCGCAGCGAGCGCCACGCGGCGCTTTCGAAGGTGCGGCGCGCGCTGGCCACGGCCGCGTTCACGTCGGCCGCGTCGCTGTCGGGCGCTTCGGCCACGGTCATCTCGGTGGCGGGGTCGACCACGGGCAGGTAGCTGCCGCCGGCGGGCGGCGTCTCGCGGCCGTCGATGTGGTTGCCGCGCCGGCGCTGCGCGAGCAGGCCCACCTGGCCGAGGTGTTCGATCGACAGGTCTCGCAGATTCATGAAAGGGCTCCGGGGCAATGCGTTGCGTTGAAGAAGAAAGTGCCGCTGTCGTTCAGGGCATGGCGCGCGCGACGAGCAGCGTGTCGGTGAACTGCTCGAAGCGGCGCACCTTGCCGCCCTGCACCTGCCACACATGCGCGACGCGTGCGTGCATGGTCTTGCCGGTGGCGCGGTTGCGGCCGTGGTAGTCGCCGATGCCGACCACGGTGTCGCCGCCGTCGACCAGCCGTTCGAGCACGAAGTGGTAGCCCTCCCACTCGGCGCCCAGCGCCTTGAAGACTTTCTCGATCACCTGCGCCGGGCCGACGTGCGTGCCGGCGCACGGGAAGCCGGCCATCTCGGTCCACCGCACGTCGTCGGCCACCTCGGCGAACATGGCGTCGAGGTCTTGCCGGTCGGAGGCGGCGTAGTGATCGGCAACGATCTGGTGGGGCGTGCGCATGAAGGAAAGCTCCTGGGTGTGACAGCGAAAAAGGAAAGAGAAAAGAGCGGGATCAGACCGGCCCGAACTCGGGCGGGTAGAAGGTCTGCGAGGCCTTGCGCATGAAGGCGCCGGCGGGGTTGTTGGCGACTTCGCCGGCACCGGTGACGCCGAGGAACTTGCCGGTCGAGCGGCCGCGCGCAAAGTCGAAGAAGAACACCGACGCCACCGGAATCAGGAACTCGCGGAAGGTGAAGACGTACTGCTCATCGTCGAACTTCCAGTAGCTCGCAAGGTCGACGTCGCCGTGGCCGCGCTGCACGCCGACCAGGCATTGCCAGGCGTAGCGCTCGGCGCTCAGGTAGATGTGCTCGTAGGTGTGGTTGGGGCTGTAGATCTGCCAGGTGCGCAGGCCGATGAGGTCGCGCGTGGCGTGCGGCACGGGGCCCGTGGCGGCACCACCAATGACGCCGCCGCCTTCGAGCGTGCCGGGCCAGAAGTCCTGCGGCACGCGCGGCTGGCCCGCGGCTTCTTCGGCGCTCACGATGCGGCAGCGAATGGCGAGCACGCGGCGCGTGCGCGCGTTGAACACCACGGTGAGCGCCTCGGTGGGGCGGCTGGCCTGCGTGATGTCGAGGAAGAAGGTGTCGGGCGCGACTTCGATGGCTTCGTACCAGTCGCCCTGCCCTTGTCCGTTGCGCGCGCCTTCTTCGTGCCAGTCGAGCGTGTGCTGCGCGCGCGGCTTCAGCGTGAGGCGAAAGTCGGGCAGGGCCAGCACCAGCGTCTGGCCCGAGAGCGCGTCGGTGGGCGGCAGGCGGTTGGTGGCGATGCCGAGGGCGAACTGGTCGTAGGTCTTCCAGTCGGCGGGCTTGGTGGTTGCGTTGTCCGTGCTCATGGCGTCTTCTTTCTCAGGCGTCGTGCGCGAAGGCGATGGTGGGAAGGTCCACGGCGCAGGCGCCGCCGTCGACCATCAGCGAGCTGCCGGAGACCATCGCGGCCAGCGGCGAGGCCAGGAACAGCACGGCGTTCGCCACGTCCTCGGGGCTGGCGGCGCGGCCCATGGGCACGTCGCGCGTGACGAGGTCGTAGGCCGCGTCGGCATCGGCCAGGCGGTACTTGTCGACGAGCACCTGCATCTGCTCGTCGGCCATCTCGGTGCGCACCCAGCCGGGGCACACCGCGTTCACGCGCACGCCCTGCTTGCCGTAGTCGCGCGCCAGCGAACGCACGAGGCCGATGAGCGCGTGCTTCATCGTCACGTAGCCGATCACGCCCGGCCCCGCGAAGTGGCCCGCGAGCGAAGACAGCACGACGATGTTGCCGCGCCGCTCGATCAGCTCGGGCAGCAGCTCGCGCGCGCAGACAAAAGCGGTGTCCAGGTTCAGGCGCGTCGACAGCGCCCACGAGGCGTCGTCGGTGGACAGCGCGTCGCCCACGCCGTGGCCGCCCGCGTTGGCCACGAGCACGTCGACGCGGCCGAATTTTTCTTTCGCTTCTGCCAGTGCGCGGCGCACGTCGGCGGTGCTGGCGGCATCGCCCGCCACGGCGAGGCCGTCGAGCTTCGACGCGACGGCTTCGAGCTGCGCAAGGCGCCGCCCCATCAACACCACGCGACCGCCCGCCGCGACGAACTGCGCGGCCACCGCCGCGCCGATGCCGGTGCCGCCGCCCGTGATGAACGCGACCTTGCCGGCCATGGAACCTGTGGAACTCATTCGCTCTGTCTCCTTGTGTCTTTTGTCTTGATCGACTCTAGGTTCGAGCGCGCACTTGCGATTGACCGAACGCGCAGCATCAGTTGTCCGACAGCGCGAAGTCGGCGCAGCGCTCGGCCAGCATCACGGTCGGCGCGTTGGTGTTGCCGCTGACCAGCGAGGGCATCACCGAGGCGTCGCACACGCGCAGTCCGGCCACGCCGTGCACGCGCATGCGCGCATCGACCACGGCCATGCCGTCGCCGCCTTCGCGGCCCATGCGGCAGGTGCCGCTCGGGTGGTAGACGGTCTTGGCGCGCTGGCGCACGTAGGCCTCGATGGCGTCGTCGGCCATGTCTTCGGCGGCGCAAGGCGCAAGCTCCTCGGACACCAGCTCGCGCAGCGCCGGCGCGCGCAGGATCCGGCGCGCGAGCTTCACGCCGCGCACCAGCGTGGCGACGTCCTCGGGCGCCTGCAGGTAGCCGCCGTCGAACAGGATCGGCGCCATCGGGTCGGCGCTGCGCAGCCGCACGCTGCCGCGCGACTTCGGCCGCAGGAAGCAGGGGTTGATCGACAGGCCGTGGCCCGCCAGCGGCTCGCGGTCAACGTCGCCCACCAGCACGGGCAGCACATGGAACTGCAGGTCGGGCCGGCCTTCGCCGGTGGTGTCGACGAAGCCGCCGCTTTCGACCACGTTCGAGGTGAGCAGGCCGGTGTTGAAGAGCGTCCACTGCAGGCCGTGCTTGAGCGCGGTGAGGCCGCGGTCGTTGCCCAGCAGGCTGATCGGCTCGCGCGTGCGGCCGTAGACCGACACCTCCAGGTGGTCCTGGAAGTTCTCGCCCACGCCGGGCAGGTCGCGCGCCACCTGGATGCCGAGCGACTGCAGCTGCGCGCCGGGGCCGATGCCCGACAGCATCAGCAGCTTGGGCGAGGCGAGCGCGCCGGCCGACAGGATCACCTCCTGCCGCGCGGTGGCCACGATGTCTTCGCCGGTGGCGCCCGGGCCCGTGCGATAGGCCACGCCGGTGGCGGCGCCGTCCTGCGTCAGCACGCGCATCACGTGCGCGCCGGTGACCACCGTGAGCTTCGGGTTGCCGCGCACGGCCGCAAGGTAGGTGGCGGCGGTGCTCGCGCGCCGGCCCTCGAAGGTGGTCGTCTGGTAGAAGCCCACGCCCGCCTGCTCGGCGCCGTTGAAGTCGTCGTTGTAGGCCAGGCCGCTTTGCTGCGCGGCGCGCAGAAAGGCCAGGCTCAGCGGGTGGCGATAGCGCGTGTCGCTCACCTTCAGCGGGCCGCCGGTGCCGTGCAGGCCGCAGGCGAAGCGCGCGTTCGACTCGGCCTTGCGGAACCACGGCAGCACGTCGCGCCAACCCCAGCCTTCGCAGCCCTGCGCCTGCCAGCCGTCGTAGTCGGCGGGCGTGCCGCGGATGTAGACCATGGCGTTGACCGAGCTGCCGCCGCCCAGCGTGCGGCCCTGCGGCACGAACATCCTGCGGCCGCCGGCGGCGGGTTGCGGCTCGCTCTCGTAGGCCCAGGTGCGCTCGGTGCCGATCACGCGCACGAAGGTGGCGGGCATGTGGATGAAGCGGTCGTTGTCGGGCGGGCCGGCCTCCAGCAGCAGCACGCTGCGCCCCGCCAGCACCAGCCGGTGCGCCAGCACGCAGCCGGCCGAGCCGGCCCCCACCACCACGAAGTCGAAAACCTGTTGCACCATGTTCGTTGTCCCGCATCCGCCGAAGTTGTTGTCGCAGCGGATGCTCGCGGCTGCGGCGCGCCGTGGATCACCGGGGCGGGTTGGTGCTACTCAAAATGCGCTGTCGGTCAATGCGGGGGGCCCTGCGACAATGGGGCATGCCTTTCGCCCCATTGCAAAACGACACATTCCTGCGGGCCTGCTGGCGCCAGGCCACCGATCACACGCCCGTCTGGCTGATGCGCCAGGCCGGCCGCTACCTGCCCGAATACGTGGCCACGCGCGCCAAGGCCGGCAGCTTCATGGGGCTGGCCACCAACACCGACTACGCGACCGAGGTCACGCTGCAGCCGCTGGCGCGCTACCCGCTGGACGCGGCCATTCTTTTCTCCGACATCCTGACGGTGCCCGACGCCATGGGCCTGGGCCTGTCGTTCGAGGCCGGCGAAGGCCCGCGCTTCGCGCGCCCGGTGCGCGACGAGGCCGCCGTGGCCGCGCTCGAAGTGCCCGACATGCAGAAGCTGCGCTACGTGTTCGACGCGGTGGCCTCGATCCGCAAGGCGCTCGACGGCCGCGTGCCGCTGATCGGCTTCTCGGGCAGCCCGTGGACGCTGGCCTGCTACATGGTCGAAGGCGCGGGCTCCAGCGACTACCGCCTCGTGAAGGGCATGCTCTACAGCCGCCCCGACCTCATGCACCGCGTGCTGGCCGTGAATGCCGATTCGGTGGCCACTTACCTCAACGCCCAGATCGACGCCGGCGCGCAGGCCGTGATGGTGTTCGACAGCTGGGGCGGCGTGCTGGCCGACGGCGCGTTCCAGGAATTCAGCCTGGCCTACACCGCCCGCGTGCTGGCCGGCCTGAAGCGCACCGGCGCCGACGGCCAACCGGTGCCGCGCATCGTGTTCACCAAGGGCGGCGGGCTGTGGCTCGACGCCATGCGCGAACTCGACTGCGAAGTGCTGGGCGTGGACTGGACCGTGAACCTGGGCGCCGCGCGCAAGCAGGTGGCCGAGGGCGCCGACGGCAAGGCCAAGGCGCTGCAGGGCAACATCGACCCCAACGTGCTGTTCGCGCCGCCCGCGCAAATCGAGGCCGAGGTGGCGAAGGTGCTGAATGCCTTCGGCAAGCCCCACGCCGACCGCACGGCCCCGGGCCCGACCCACATCTTCAACCTGGGCCACGGCATCAGCCAGTTCACGCCGCCGGACCACGTGGCGGCGCTGGTGCAGGCGGTGCACGCACAGTCGCGCGCGCTGCGCGGTTAAAACTGTTGCAGGCGGGCCGCTCGGACGCAGGCGCCGACGGCCCCAAAACCCGGTCCCTTGCTGTTTGTCAAGCGCAAAAACGGCATATCGGTCTGACTTATGCACAAAACCCGTGCTGCACTGCGCAAGATTGTCCGGGGGGTCACCTTGTTTGCTCCCAAAGCGATAGCGACGCTAAGTTGTTGATTTATATAGGATTTGAATTTTGCTTTTTTTCCGGGCAATCCAGCGAGAGCCTTGATTTTCAAGGCTCGCCAGCGTGTCGAGCCCTGTTGTCAACAAAGTTATCCACAGAAACTCTGGATGGCTTCCAAAGCGCTGAAAAATCAACGACTTAAGTGCAGTTGTTCAAAGTCGCATTAACAAACCGTGCCAAGAAGGACCCTCATCACCACCGCCGCCCTGCCCCTCGACGAGCCCGGCCAACCGACGAACGGTAGTCCACCGGTCCTGCCCTGGCGGCTCGACGTCGCCGTGCAGACGCCCGCGCACGCCGCGCTGGGCGACCTGCTGAGCTACGCCAGCGCCGAGCCGATGCCGCCCGGCACGCTGGTGCGGGTGCCGCTGGGCAAGCGCGAGGTGCTGGGCGTGGTGTGGAACGCGCCGGTGTCGCTGGACGGCGCCGCGCCCGACATGGCGCTCAAGCCCGTGGGCGCCGCGCTCGACGCGCTGGCCCCGCTGGGCGAGGCCTGGCGCGACCTGGTGGCCTTTGCCGGGCGCTACTACCAGCGCTCGATCGGCGAGATCGCGCTGGCCGCGCTGCCGCCGCAGCTGCGCGACCTGAGCACCACGCAGCTGGCGCGCCGGCTCAAGCGCAAGACCACGGCCGGGCCGGTGGCGCCGACGGCCGAGTCCGCCAACCTGATCGCGCTGAGCGCCGAGCAGACCGCCGCGCTGGCCCGCATCGAGGCCGAGAGCGGCACGTTTTTGCTGGTCGGCAGCACCGGCAGCGGCAAGACCGAGGTCTACCTGCGCTGCGTGGCCGACCTGCTGGCGCGCGATGCCCAGGCACAGGCGCTGGTGATGGTGCCCGAGATCAACCTCACGCCGCAGCTCGAGGCCCGCTTCAAGGCCCGCTTCGGCGACGAGGCCGTGGTGTCGCTGCACAGCGGCATGACCAACCCGCAGCGCCTGGCGAGCTGGCTGGCGGCGCACAGCGGCGCGGCGCGCATCGTGCTGGGCACGCGCATGGCGGTGTTCGCGTCGATTCCGGGGCTCCAGCTCATCGTGGTCGACGAGGAGCACGACCCCAGCTACAAGCAGCAAGAGGGCGCGCGCTATTCGGCGCGCGACCTCGCGGTGTGGCGCGGCCAGCGCGAAAAGGCCAAGGTGATCCTCGGCTCGGCCACGCCCTCTTTCGAGAGCTGGCACCAGAGCCGGCCCGCCGAGGGCGACGACCCGGGCGGGCGCTACGTGCGGCTGGCCATGCCTTCGCGCATCGGCGCGGGCGAGCTGCCGGCCGTGCGGCTGGTCGACATGAACCTGCAGCCCGCGAAGACGGTGATTTCGGGCGCGCTGCTCGACGCCATCGGCCAGCGCATCGCGCGCGGCGAGCAGAGCATGATCTTCCTGAACCGGCGCGGCTACGCACCGGTGCTGGCCTGCGGCGACTGCGGCTGGAAAAGCGAATGCCCGCACTGCAGCGCCTACCGCGTGTTCCACAAGATCGACCGCACGCTGCGCTGCCACCACTGCGGCTTCACCGAGCGCGTGCCGCGCGCCTGCCCGGCCTGCGGCAACCCCGACATCGCGCCCGTGGGCCGCGGCACCGAGCGGCTCGAAGAGCACCTGGCCGAGCTGTTCGCCGAGGTGAAGCGGCCCGACGGCGGCGCGGTGCGCATCGCGCGCATCGACGCCGACAGCACCAAGAAACAGGGCGCGCTCGAATCGCAGCTGGCGGCCGTGCATTCGGGCGAGGTCGACGTGCTGGTGGGCACGCAGATGATCGCCAAGGGCCACGACTTCCGGCGCATCACGCTGGTGGCCGCGGTGAACCCCGACGGCGCGCTGTTCTCCAGCGACTTCCGCGCGCCCGAGCGGCTGTTCAGCCTGCTGATGCAGTCGGCCGGCCGCGCGGGCCGCGACGCCGCCTACCTGGCCTCGCAGGGCGCCACGGCCGAGATGTGGATCCAGACGCACCATGCGCAGCACCCGCTGTTCATGGCGCTGCGCCAGCACGACTACGCGGTGTTCGCGCAGCAGCAGCTCGACGAGCGCCGCGCTGCCGGCATGCCGCCGTTCGCGTTCCAGGCGCTGCTGCGGGCCGACGCGCGCGAGCAGTCGGTGGCGCAGGGCTTCCTGAACACGGCGGCCGACAAGGCCGAGGCGCTGCCGGGCGCGGACCTCGTCACGCGCTACCCGGCGGTGCCGCTCGCGATCCAGCGCGTGGCCAACGTGGAGCGCGCGCAGATGCTGATCGAAAGCCCCTCGCGCGGCGCGCTGCAGAAGCTGCTCGCGGGCTGGCAGCCGCTGCTGCACGAATTGCGCCGCACGCCCGAAGGAAAAGGCGTGATCCGCTGGCTGGTCGACGTGGATCCGCACAGCATCTGAGCGGTTTGTCCTGCAAGGCAGCCTCGCGCAGCCCGCGAAGGTGGTTTGCATGAACACCTCATTCGCCCCCACGGCCACGGCCCGCCGCGCGCCGCTGTCGTTGCTGCTGGCCGCTGCGCTCGTGCTGGCCCCCGCCGTGGCGCCGGCCCAGCAGGCACAACCCGCGCCGGCCGACGGCGCACCCGCCTTGCGCGGCAAGCTCCAGGCATTGGCGCCGCAGCTGGCGCGCAACGCCTTCAAGCGCCCGCTGACGCTCGAATCGAACGAGGCGCCCGACCGCCTGAGCGGCGACGTCTACGCGCTGGTCGACCACCCCTTCAACAGCGTGAGCGGCGCCCTGCGCGAACCGGCCGCGTGGTGCCAGGTGCTGATGCTGCACCTGAACACCAAGCACTGTGCCGTGCAAAGCGGCGGCAGCGGGCTCGCGGTGGCGGTCGGGCGCAAGTTCGACCAGCCGCTGTCGGACGCGCAGACCATTGACTTCGCCTACAAGCTCGGCAAGGCCGACGCCAACTACCTCAACGTGCGCCTGAGCGCGGCCAGCGGGCCGCTGTCGACGCGCGACTACAGCATCGTGCTGGAGGCCACGCCGGCCGACGCGGGCAAGACCGCCATTCACCTGAGCTACGCCTACGCCTACGGCACCGCCGCGCGGCTCGCGATGAAGGGCTACCTGGCCACGATGGGCAGCGACAAGGTGGGCTTCACGCCCAAGGGGCAAGGCGGCTACATCGGCGGCGTGCGCGGCGTGGTCGAGCGCAACACCATGCGCTACTACCTGGCGATCGACAGCTACCTGGACGCACCCGCGACGGGGCAGCTCGACCAGCGCCTGGGTGCGTGGTTCGACGCGACGGAGCAGTACGCGCGGCAGCTGCACGAAGTGGACCGCGACGACTACCTCGCGATGAAGCACCGCGAGTTCGAGCGGCTGCGCCAGGCGTCGTCCTGAAGCGCCGGACGTCCCCCAAAACCGCGATTGTCAGTGGTAGCCCGTGGGCTCCTTGCCCATGTCGACGTAGCGCAGCTCGTTGTGCCGGCGCCGCGCGATGCTGGCGGGCCATGCGAACACCACCAGGCTCAACGCCGCGAGCGCAATGGCGGTGGCGGTGCCGAACTTGCCGGCATGCCAGAGCCAGCCGACGCCGGCGAGCCAGACCAACCACAACAGGATGCGAGCCAGTATTGCCATTGCGCGCCCCACATTCACATCTTTGACTTGCGACCACTGTAGCAGTGCTTCTGCAAACTCAAGCATTCAACTGAAGCAGTAGCAGCCGCTATGTCTTACGGCCAGCCCTGGCCTACCCGAAAATTTGTGAAAAAACAGTTGACGGCGCGGGGCCGCGCTGCACAAGCTGTAACAGCGGGCGAACTCTTCGCGGGTTTGCGCGTTCCAAACAAGCTCGCTCGTCTCAAGGGTCGTCGTGAAACCACCATCTGTCTCTGGTTGGGTTCTCTCATTCGCGTGCCTCGCCGGGGGCCTGGGTCCGCCCATGGCATCCGCGGCCGAGCTGGAGGTGCAGGGCAGCCGGCTGGTGGTGTCGGGCATGCTCGACGGCAGCGCGATCAAGGAATTCATCGAGCAGCTGGGCAGCGGCGCGGTCCGTACCGTGGTCTTCGAAGACTCGTTCGGCGGCACCGCCGAAGCGGCCGGCGCCTTTGCCGACGCCATCCGCGCGAGCGGCGTGCAGACGGAAGTTCGCGGCCAGTGCATGGCCGCCTGCGCCTACGCCTTCCTGGCGGGCAAGACCCACCGCTTCGGCTACGGGCTGCAGGTCAACGGCATCATGCTGCCGGTGGCGAGCCGGCCCACGGCCGCCGAGCTGGCGGTGCGCTGGCGCGGCGACGAGGCCCACAAGACGCTGGCCGACTTCACGCCCGCGCCGGTGTCGACGACTTCCGCCGCTGGTTCTGGTCCTGCTTCTTCCGCCACGGTGGTGGCCGTGGCCGCGACCACCCCCGCAGCGCCGGTGGAAGCCGGCGCCCCACCGCCCACCAGGGACAACTGGCAGCCCGAGCACGGCGTGCTCTTCACCGCCAGCCCGTCGCTGTTCGGGCGCATCTACAACACCTACTACTGCGACGGCACGCAGGGCCGCGACTTCTCGAAGTGCGAGCGCCTGCCCGACGCCGACCCCTACAAGCTCGGCGTGCTGACGCCGTAGCGGGTCAGCGCAGCAGCCCGACCGCCAGCGGAAAACTGAAGAACGCCACCACCGTCGTCCACAGGATGATGCGTGCGATGCGCCCGTTGTCGGCGCCGAAGCGCTCGGCCAGCATCGACACATTGCTTGCGCTCGGCAGCGCCGCGACCAGCACCATCACCGTCAGCGCCGACGGTGCCAGCGGCAGCCCGAGCGCGATGGCGCCGAGCCCCAGGCCCCAGATCAGCAGCGGATGCGCCAGCAGCTTCACGGCCACCACCGGCAGCACGTCGCCCCACGGCGCCTTGGGCGCGATCGGGGCTGCCGTGCCCATGGCCTGCGCCACGGCCGCGCTGGCCACGTGCTCGCGCGCCAGCAGCGCCGAGCGGGCCAGCACCGCGCCGATGGTGAAGAGCGCCACCGGCGACGCCGCGTCGGCCAGCATGGCCACGGTGCGCTCCAGCGGCCCCGGCAACTGCCAGCGCGCGGCCGACAGCAGCACGCCCAGCAGGATCGACCAGGGCATCGGATTCACCAGAATGCCGCGCAGCGCCTTGCGCGCCGCCTGCCCGGCCGAGCCCTTGCCGCCCGCACCGCCGGCCACGTCGAGCCGCGACAGCCCGATGCACAGCGACGAGGTCACGACCATGTCGATCGCGATCGCGATGATCATCGGCCCCGCCGCCTGCGCCCCCAGGATGGCCACCAGCAGCGGCACGCCCATGAAACCGGTGTTGGGAAACGCCGCCACCAGCGCGCCGAAGGCGCCGTCGTTCCAGCCGATGCGGGCGTTGCGCGTGAACGTCACCACGCCCGCCACCACGGCCATCGCGCCGATGCCCCAAACCAGTGCCACGCTGCCGTCGAGCAGTTGCCCGATGGGCGTGCCCGCGCCGAAGCGCAGCAGCATGCAGGGCAGCGCGAAATACAGCACGAAGCTGTTGAGGCCGGGAATGGCGTCCAGCGGCAGGATGCGGGCGCGGGCGGCGCCGTAGCCGGCGGCGATTAACGCGAAGAAAGGGAAAGTAACAAGGAATACAGGCAGCACCGCCCGATTGTCGTCGCCCGCCCCCGGGCGTGCAGAAGGTCACCGGGGAGCGCCCCGCCTACATCGCCCGACAGGGCCGGCCCCGTATCATTGACCGCTTTGCGCATGCCGTTCCCCACGGCGCTTTCCGGTTCCTTTTCTCCCCCATGTCCCACGGTCTCAATCTCGCGCAGCAAGAAGCGGTCAACTACATGTACGGTCCCTGCCTGGTGCTTGCCGGCGCAGGCTCGGGCAAGACGCGGGTGATCACCCACAAGATCGGCCGCCTCATCCAGTCGGGCCTGGAGCCCCAGCGCATCGCGGCCATCACCTTCACCAACAAGGCGGCCGCGGAAATGCGCGAACGCGCCAAGGACCTGATCGGCAAGGACGCGCGCAAGGTCGTGGTCTGCACCTTCCACGCGCTGGGCGTGCGCATGATGCGCGAGGACGGCGCGGTGCTCGGCCTGAAGAAGGCCTTCAGCATCCTGGATGCCGACGACGTCACCAAGATCCTGAAAGACGCCGGCGGCACCGCCGACCTCGCCACCGCGCGCATCTGGCAGTGGACCATCAGCAAGTGGAAGAACATGGGCCTGAACGCCAAGCAGGCGGAGGCCGCGGCGGTGGACGACAACGAGCGCATCACCGCGCGCATCATGGCCCACTACGAAGAGCGGCTGCAGGCCTACCAGAGCGTCGACTTCGACGACCTGATCGGCATGCCGCTGAAGCTGCTCTACGAATTTCCCGAAGTGCGCGCCAAGTGGCAGGCCGCGCTGGGCCACATCCTGGTGGACGAATACCAGGACACCAACGCCACGCAGTACGCGGTGCTCAAGGCGCTGGCCGGCGAGCGCGGCCACTTCACCGCCGTGGGCGACGACGACCAGTCGATCTACGGCTGGCGCGGCGCCACGCTGGACAACCTGCGCAAGCTGCCGGTCGACTACCCGACGCTCAAGGTCATCAAGCTGGAGCAGAACTACCGCTCCACCAGCGCCATCCTGCGCGCGGCCAACAACGTGATCGGGCCCAACCCCAAGCTGTTCCCCAAGACGCTGTTCTCCGAACTCGGCGAAGGCGAGCCGGTGCGCATCGTCGATGCCGACTCCGAGCTGCACGAGGCCGAGCGCGCCGTGGCGCGCATCGTGAGCCTGCGCGCGGGCGACGCCACCACGCAGGGCAAGCAGTACAAGGAGTTCCGCGACTTCGCCATCCTGTACCGCGCCAACCACCAGGCGCGCGTGTTCGAGCAGGCGCTGCGCAAGGCGCAGATTCCCTACAAGGTGTCGGGCGGCCAGAGCTTCTTCGACCGCGCCGAGATCAAGGACCTGTGCGGCTGGTTCCGCCTGTGGGTCAACAACGACGACGACCCCGCGTTCCTGCGCGCCATCACCACGCCCAAGCGCGGCATCGGCCACACCACGCTGGCCAGCTTGGGCACCTTCGCGAGCCAGTACAAGCTGAGCCTGTTCGAGGCGCTGTTCAGCCCGTCGCTGCCCAGCGTGATGCCCAAGCGCACGCTGGAGGGCATCCACGAGTTCGGCCGCTACATCAACGACCTCGAATACCGCGCGCGCCGCACCATGGGCGCCGAAGACTCGCGCACCTTCATGCTCGACTGGCTGAAGGAAATCGACTACGAGAAGCACCTCTACGACGGCGAGGACAGCGAGTCGGCCGCGGCCTCGCGCTGGAGCAACGTGCTGGAGTTCGTCGACTGGATGTCGCAGCGCGCCGGCGGCACCCTGGACGACACCTCGGGCGCCGACAACACCATCGAGACCGAGCGCAAGAGCCTGCTCGAGGTGGCGCAGACCATCTCGCTGCTGTCCACCATCAGCGAGCGCCAGCAGGACCAGGACGTGGTCACGCTCTCCACCCTGCACGCGTCCAAGGGCCTCGAATGGCCGCACGTGATGCTGATCGGCGTGAGCGAGGGCCTGCTGCCCTTCAAGCTGGACGATGACAGCGGCCGCCAGCAGAAGGTCAGCGAAGACACGCTGCAGAAGCTGCAGGAAGAGCGCCGCCTGATGTACGTGGGCATCACCCGCGCGCAGCGCAGCCTGGCCGTGAGCTGGACCAAGAAGCGCAAGCAGGGCCGCGAAATGGTGCCCTGCATTCCGAGCCGCTTCATCGCCGAGATGGGCCTGGACAAGGAAACCACCAAGGAAGACCCGCGCGAAAAACTCAAGGCGCTGCGCGCCGAGTTCGCGCGCAAGGCACAGGACAGCGCGGCCAAGGCCGCCGCGGCCTCATGACCATGAAGACGACGACGACAACAACGACGAACCTCCGGCGCGCGCTGCCGGCCCTGTTGCTGGCCGGCGCCGTGCTCGCGCTGTCGGGCTGCGCCGTCGGGCGCGGCAACCCCGACTGCCCCACCGACGCGCGCGACCTGCCCTTGCAATCGCTCTACGGCCGCTGGGAAGCCCGCTTCGACGGCCTGCCCGCCGTGGCCCGGGTGCAGCTGGGCAAGCACCCCGACTACGACGGCGTGCGCGGCACCATCACGCGAAGCGGCGCCAACGCGGGCCAGGCGCGCGTCGCGCAACTGGCGGGCGACGTCGACGACGAAGGCGCGCTCTCCATCGACGAATCGCAAGACGGCCGCGCCATCAGCGGCGTCTGGTCGGGCAAGCTGCAGAAGGGCTCGTGCGGCCGCGAATTCCGCGGCACATGGCGCGACGCTGCCGACGAAAGCACGCACCCGTTCGTGCTCAGCAAGACCGCCACGGCGGAGGAAGGAAAGCCATGACGATCACACGACCCCGCACCCGGCTGCGCACGCTGGCCGCGCTGGCCGCCTGCCTGGGCGGCGCCGCCGGCGCGCAGGCGCAGGCTGTCGACAAGCCCGCGAGCCCGCTGGCCGATTCGCAGCTCACCTGGCAGCAGTGCGCCGCGCTCGGCGCCAACAACGATGCGCGCCTGGCCTGCTTCGACCGCTGGGCGCAGCAGCAGACGCTGCCCTCGGCGGCGGTGCCCGCCGCGCCGCCGGTGCTGGCGAGCACGCAGCCGCCGGTGGACGGCACGATCCCGGCCACGCGCGTGGTCTCGGTCGCCACCACCGAAGGCTGCCGCGACCGCCAGTACTCGGCGCTGTCGCGCTTCTGGGAACTCGAGAACGCCACCGACTGCGGCACCTTCGGCTTTCGTGGCTACCGGCCGCTCAACGTGTCGGTCTCGGCCGCCACGCAGCGCCCGCAGACGCCCACCTCGCCCTCGCCCGACCACACGGGCGACCCCATCGCCTACCAGGCCAACGAAATGCGCATCGGCCTGTCGGTGCGCACCAAGCTCGCCCAGGGCCTGCTCACGCAGGGCGACCCGGTCAAGAAAGACTCGCTGTGGTTCGCCTACTCGCAGCAGTCGACCTGGCAGCTGTTCAACGGCGCCATCTCGCGGCCCTTCCGCACCACCGACCACGAACCCGAGCTGATGTACGTCTACCCGACCGACTTCAAGCTGCCGGGCGGCTGGCGCTGGCGCTACTCGGGCCTGGGCATCGTGCACCAGTCGAACGGCCAGAGCCTGCCGCTGTCGCGCAGCTGGAACCGCGTCTACCTGATGGGCGGTGCCGAGCTGGACGACCGCTTCACCATCACCGGCCGCATCTGGAAGCGCATTTCCGAAAGCGCGGCCAACGACGACAACCCCGACATCGCCGACTACATCGGCCGCGCCGAAGTCACGGGCCGCTGGAACCTGAACCGCGACAACCAGCTGGCCGTGACCGTGCGCAACAACCTGCGCGACAGCGGCCGCGGCTCGGTCCGCCTCGAATGGCTCAAGGCCATCGGCGATCCGGCCAAGAGCAACCTGCGCTTTCACACGCAGCTGTTCTCGGGCTACGGCGACACGCTGGTGGACTACAACCGCAAGCGCACCGTGCTCAGCATCGGCCTGAGCCTGGTGGACTTCTGACCCTCTTCACACACGCCGCCACACCATGAGTGCAGACCTCACCCCCGTCGACGCCACGCAGCGCGAGATCATCGCGGCGCTGCATGTCGCGCCCGCGTTCGACGCCGCAGCCGAGCTGGAACGCCGCGTCGACTTTCTCGCGAGCTACCTCAAGCAGACCGGCCTGAAGACGCTGGTGCTGGGCATCAGCGGCGGCGTCGATTCGCTGACCGCCGGCTGCCTGGCGCAGCGCGCCGTCGAAAAGCTGCGCGCCGAAGGCCGCGACGCCACCTTCATCGCCATGCGCCTGCCCTACGGCGTGCAGAAGGACGAAGCCGAGGCGCAGGCCTCGCTCGCCGTCATCCGACCCGACCGCACGATCACCGTCGACATCCGCCCCGCGGCCGACGGCATGCTCGCCGCGCTCAAGCAGGGCGACCTGAAATTCCGCGACGCGGCGCACGAAGACTTCGTGCTCGGCAACATCAAGGCGCGCGAGCGCATGGTGGCCCAGTTCGCGGTGGCCGGCGCGCACGACGGCATCGTCATCGGCACCGACCACGCGGCCGAGGCGCTGATGGGCTTCTTCACCAAGTTCGGCGACGGCGCGGCCGACATCACGCCGCTCACCGGCCTGAACAAGCGCCGCGTGCGCGCGGTGGCGCAGCTGCTGGGCGCGCCCGACGCGCTGGTCTACAAGGTGCCCACGGCCGACCTCGAGTCGCTGGTGCCGGGCAAGCCCGACGAGGACGCCTTCGGCGTGAGCTACGAGCAGATCGACGATTTCCTCGAAGGCAAGCCGGTGTCGGCCGCCGCGCGCGAGATCATCCTGTCCACCCACCGCAAGAGCGCCCACAAGCGCGCGCTACCGGTCGAGCCACCGCCGCCCGCCGCGCTCGGCTGATGAAGCAAGTGACCACTCGGTTGCGGGGCCGCGCGCTGCGGGGCCCGGTGTAGACTGCTAGGTTTTCGATTTGACGGTAATGGTGCAAGTGACACGGCGCACAGGTTTCACCGGCTCGCCGCTCGTTCGCTTGCTCTCCCGGCTGACCGACGGCGACGTCGCTCAACCCCGGCAAACCACCGCGGAACGGCTGAGCCAGTGGTTCGGCTGGACCGACGACATCTCGCTGTCCGCGGCGCTGAACGGCGGCCCGGCGAGCTCGCTCTCCAGTGCAAGAAACAAGGTTTCCGCGACGGCCGAAGAGGCCGAATGCGCTCGCGTGCGCGCCGCGCTCACCAAGACCGTTTCGTCGGACAGCGCCGCCTTGCGCACCGCCCCCAACGACACGGCCGCCGACTTCGCGCCGCTGCGCCAGCGCTACCTGGCCCGGCAACAGGCCATGGAAGTCGCCATCGCCCCGCTGCGCAGCCGCCTGCGGACCACGCTGGCGGGCCGCTCGCAGGCCATGGCCAAGCTGGCGGCGGTGGACGTGGTGATGGAGCAGGTGCTGGCCGTGCAGGAGCGCAGCCTGCTGTCGGGCGTGCCCGCGCTGCTCGAAAAGCATTTCAAGCGCCTGCGGCAGGTGGCACTGGAAGCCCAGGCCGAAGCCGAGGCTGCTGCAGCGGCTGCAGCGACAGAGACACCCACGGCGCCCGACGCGCCCGGCAACACCGCCGCCCCGCTCGCGTGGCAGGACGTGTTCCACAAAGACCTCCAGGACGTGCTGCTGGCCGAACTGGACTTTCGATTTCAACCGGTCGAAGGGCTGCTCGAAGCCCTTCGCATGAAGCAACCAGGCTGACATGACCAGATTTCTTCCTCACGCTGTCTTCGTCGCGGGCTTGGCCGTCGTCGGCTGGGTCGGCTTCGGCTACGTGGGCACCCACCCGCTGGCGCTGGCCGTCACCGCGCTCGTCGCCGCGTTCTACGTGATGGGCGCGCTCGAGTTGCGGCGCTTCCAGCAGGGCACCGCCGCCCTGTCGCGGGCCGTGGCCGAACTCACCGACGCCCCCGCGAGCCTCGGCGCGTGGCTGGCGCAACTGCCGACCTCGCTGCAGAACGCGGTGCGCCTGCGCATCGAGGGTGAACGCGTCGGCCTGCCCGGCCCCGCCCTCACACCCTACCTGGCCGGCTTTCTCGTGCTGCTGGGCATGCTCGGAACCTTCCTGGGCATGGTCGTCACGCTCAACGGCACCGGCCTGGCGCTCGACAGCGCCACCGACCTGCAGGCCGTGCGCTCGTCGCTCTCTGCGCCCGTCAAGGGCCTGGGGCTGGCGTTCGGCACCTCGGTGGCAGGCGTGGCCGCGTCGGCGATGCTGGGGCTGATGTCGGCCCTGTGCCGGCGCGAACGGCTGCAGGCCGGCCAACTGCTCGACAGCAAGATCGCCACCACGCTGCGCGTGTTCTCGCAGGTGCACCAGCGCGAAGAGTCGTTCAAGCTGCTGCAGCAGCAGGCGCTGGCCATGCCCGAACTGGTCGGCCAGCTGCAGGCCATGATGGCCGCGCTGGCGCAGCAGAGCCAGGCGCAGAACGACCGGCTCATCAGCAGCCAGGACAGCTTCCACGGCAGGACCGAGGCGGTGTACACGGGCCTGGCCACCTCCGTCGACCAGTCGCTGCGCCAGAGCCTGACCGAAAGCGCGCGCATCGCGGGCGCGGCGATCCAGCCGGTGGTCGAGGCCACCATGGCCGCCATCGCGCGCGAGACCGCCGCGCTGCACGGCACGCTGTCGCAGACCGTGCAGCAGCAGCTCGAAGGTCTGTCGAGCCGCTTCGCCGCCACCACGGCCGGCGTGGCCGACACCTGGCAGACCGCGCTGGCCGAGCACCGGCAGACGAGCCAGACGCTCTCGGGCGAAGTGCGCAGCGCGCACGACCAGTTTGCGCAGACCTTCGCACAGCGCTCGGCCACATTGGTCGACAGCGTTTCCGCGCGGCTCGAAAGCACCGTGGGCAGCGTGTCGGACACCTGGAGCGGCGCGCTCGCCGAACACCAGCGCGTGAGCGAAAAGCTCTCGGCCGATTCGCAGCAGGCACTGACCGCCGCCGCCGCGACCTTCGAACAGCACGCGGCCTCGCTGCTGCGCACCGTGGGCCAGGCGCACGTCGAGTTGCAGACCGACATCGCCTCGCGCGACGAGCAGCGCCTCGCGGTGTGGGCGCAATCGCTCTCGGCGATGGCGGTTGCACTGAAGGACGAATGGCAGCAGGCCGGCGTGAACGCGGCCGGCCAGCAGCAGCATCTGCTCGACACGATTTCCCAGGTGTCGACACGCGACGAGCAGAAGCTCACGGCGTGGACGCAGTCGCTCGCGGCCATGGCTGCGGCGCTCAAGGAAGAGTGGCAGCAGGCCGGCGTGCATGCGACGGGCCAGCAGCAGCAACTGCTCGATTCGATTTCGCAGATTTCTTCGCGCGACGAACAACGCCTCGCCGGCTGGACGCAATCGCTGGCGGCGATGGCCGCCGCGCTCAAGGAAGAGTGGCAGCAGGCCGGCGTGCATGCGACGGGCCAGCAGCAGCAACTGCTCGACTCGATCTCGCAGATTTCTTCGCGCGATGAACAGCGCCTGTCCGCATGGACCGGCTCGCTCGCATCGATGGCGACCGCGCTCAAGGAAGAGTGGCAACAGGCCGGTGCCCACACCACCGACCAGCAACAGCAACTGCTGGACGCCATCTCGCAAATCTCTTCACGCGACGAGCAACGCCTGTCCGCATGGACCGGCTCGCTCGCGTCGATGGCGACCGCGCTCAAGGAAGAGTGGCAACAGGCCGGTGCCCACACCACCGACCAGCAACAGCAATTGCTGGACGCCATCTCGCAGATCTCCTCGCGCGACGAGCAACGCCTGTCCACCTGGACCGGCTCGCTCGCGACGATGGCCGATACGCTCAAAGACGAATGGCAGCAGGCCGGCGCGCAATCCGAAAGCCGCCAGCAGCAGTTGCTCGAACAGGTGGCGCAGACCGCGCGCGAGATGGCTTCGCAGACCGATGCGCACGCCAAGGCCACCGTCGCCGAGATCGCCCAGCTGCTGCAGGCCGCTTCCGAAGCGCCGCGCGCGGCGGCCGAAGTGGTCGCCGAGCTGCGCCAGAAACTCTCCGACAGCATGGCGCGCGACAACGCGATGCTGGAAGAACGCAGCCGCATCCTCGAGACGCTCTCGACCCTGCTGGACGCCGTGAACCACGCGTCCACCGAGCAGCGCGCGGCGGTCGACTCGCTGGTGGCCGCGTCGGCCGACGTGCTGGAGCGCGTGGGCGGCCGCTTCACCGAACAGGTCGAGGCCGAGACCGGCAAGATGACCGGCATTGCCGCGCAGATCACCGGCGGCGCCGCCGAAGTGGCGAGCATGGGCGAGGCCTTCGGCCTGGCCGTGCAGCTGTTCAGCCAGTCGAACGACAAGATGGGCGCGCAGCTGCAGCGCATCGAGGCCGCGCTCGGCAAGTCGCTCGCGCGCAGCGACGAGCAGCTGGCCTACTACGTGGCGCAGGCGCGCGAGGTCATCGACCTGAGCATCATGTCGCAAAAGCAGATCGTCGAAGACCTGCAGCAACTCGCCAGCCGCCAGGCCGCGGTGGGCAGCGAGGCGTGATGCGCGACGACATCAACATCGAAGACGCCGGCCTCGAGCCGGGCGTGCCGGTGTGGGCGGTGTTCGGCGACCTGATGTCGGGCTTGCTCGGCGCGTTCGTGCTGATCCTGGTGTGCGCGCTGGGCATGCAGATGGAACTCGCGGCCAAGCTGGAGACCGAGGTGCAGCAGCGGCAGGCCGAGGCCAAGCGCCGCGAGGCGCTCGAGCAGGCGCTGGCCGGCCCGCTGGCGGCGGGCCGCGTGACCTTGAACGACGGGCGCATCGGCATCAGCGGCAACCTGCTCTTCGCCTTCAACTCCGCCGACCTGCAGCCTGAAGGCCGGCAGGTGCTGCGCAGCCTTGCCGCGCCGCTGGCCGCCTACCTCGGCACGCGCGACCAGATCCTGATGGTGAGCGGCTTCACCGACGACCGCCAGATGCGCGGCGACGCGCGCCGCTTCGCCGACAACTGGGAGCTGTCGGCCCAGCGCGCGCTCACGGTCACGCGCGCGCTCATCGAGGAAGGCATGCCCTCGTCCTCGGTGTTCGCCGCGGCCTTCGGCTCCGAGCAGGCGGTGGCGTCGAACGCCGATGCCGACGGGCGCTCGAAGAACCGGCGCGTGGAGATGGCGCCGACGCCGCGCCCCTCTTCCGCCGCCGCCAACACGAAGCCCCGTGGGTAACGAAGAGGAAGTCATCGCCGGCAACGCAGCGACGGTCGACGCGTGGATCGCGCGCGGCGACCATCGCTTCGACCCGGTGCGCTTTCGCTTCATCGAGGCATTGGCAAGGCGCGCGGACACGCACGAAGGCGAAGCGCGCCGGCTGCTCGACGAGCGCGTGGCCGCGCTGCTCGCAGCCTATGGCAAGGCCATGGAAGAGGCGCGCACCGCGAAGCCGCAGGACAACACGCCCGCCGCGCCACGGCGCGAACGCGGCGCATTGGCCGAACTCGTCGAGCACGCCGCGCAGAACTCTCCCCTGCCCGCCGGCATGACGGCCGTGCCCGCCGATGCCACGCCCGGCGCATCGCCCGCGCTGGAGCTGAAGACGCTGCGCTACTTCCGCAGCACGTGGTCGAAGCTCAGCGCCGACCTGCGGCTCACGCAGTCGCTGGCCAAGGTGCCGGAGAACGCGGGCCCGCTCAACTCGCACCACCTGGTGCACCGCGCGCTCTCGCTGATGCGCGACCTGTCGCCCGAATACCTCAATCACTTCATGTCGTATGTCGACACGCTGTCGTGGGTCGAGCAGGCGAAGCAAAGCGCCAATGCGCCGGCCGCTGCCGGCAACGCGCGCGGCGAAGGCGCCGCCAGGAAGACGACGCGCGCCGGCAAGGCCGGCTGAGGCCACCCCTCAGCGCGCGCCCGACAGCAGCTTGACCGCCGCCGCCGACTTGCGGCCCGGAAAGCGCTGCACGATGCCCAACAGAAGAATGTCGAGCAGCAGGTCCAGGTGCGCGCCCGCGTCGATGCGGTCGATCCACGGGTCGTCGCCCGTGGACACCCGCAGCGAGGTCATGCCGTGCATGCCCTCCCACACGATCTGCGTGACCACGGCGACCTGCTTCTCGTCGGCCGCCACGAAGCCCTCGGCCACCAGCTCGGCCACGAGGCCGCAGACAAAGGCATAGGGGTCGAGCTCGGGGTCGCCGAAGGTCAGCGACGAGGTCTCGATGGGCGCGGCGGGCCGGCGCTCCATGAACACCAGGAAGTACTGGTCGGGGTGCTTGAGGCCGTCTTCCACATAGGCATGGCAGGCCAGCCGGATGCGCTCCAGCGCGGTCTTGCCCATGGCCACCGCCGCCTGCATGAGCTTGTGCAGGCGGATCAGGTCGTCGTCGACGGCGCTGGTGATCATGGTGGCCTTGTCGCCGAAGAGCGCATAGACCACGGTGTTGGAGAAGCCCGACTCCTCGGCCACCTTGCGCATGGTGATGTCGCGCGCGCCGCTCTTGGCGATCATCTTGCGCACGATCTTCAGGATGTCCTTGCGTCGTTGCGCCAGCTCGCGCTGCTTGCGTTCCTGAAGGCTGCTTGTGGCCATGGCGTGCGTGTGGGTCGATGGTCTCGGGGTTGATCGATCTTAGCCGCGCCCCGTCTTGCGTCAGGTGGCCGACCTGCCGTTCCAGGCCATTTTCGACAGAACATCAGTTCATAAAAATACATTGGTGTTTTTCAGATCATTGTTCTAACATCCGCCCCGCGCCAGAGACATGGCGCGCATCCGGCGAAGAGCCGACGTCCAGTCGGCCGAGCTCCCCATGGTTTTGGGCAGATGAAGGAGACAACAACATGAAGAGAAAGACAGCCATGCTTTCGGTCGCCGCATTGGCGCTGCCGCTGTGCGCCGGCTCCGCGTGGGCGCAAAGCAGCATCACGCTCTACGGCACGGTCGACGCGGGCCTGCGCTACGAGACCCACGCCACCGACTACGGCGAAGACGGCGCGCCGGTCAGCATCCGCTCGCGGCTGCGCATGCCCAGGGGCGGCGGCATGTCGGAGAGCTTCTGGGGCCTCAAGGGCAGCGAAGACCTGGGCGGCGGCCTGCAGGCGCTGTTCCAGATGGAGAGCCGCTTCGACGCGCGCAACGGCCGGCTCTCGCCCGACGACACGCAGTACTTCCAGCTGTCCTTCGTGGGCCTGCAGTCGTCGTCGTGGGGGCAGATCACCTTCGGGCGCCAGTACAACGTGGTGATGGAGGCGGCCTCGCTGGCCTACGGCTCCAACCTCTGGTCCGACTACTTCAACAGCTTCAAGCCCGAGCACACGCTGCTGGCCGGCAGCAAGACCAACAACATGATCCACTACGGCGCGCAGCTCGGCGACGTGGTGCTGCTCGCGCAGTACGCCATCGGCGAGGGCGAGGGCTCCGCGCGGCGCGGCAGCCAGTTCGGCGCGGGGGTGGCCTATGTGCCCGAGAAAGGGCCGGTCAAGCTCAGCGGCGCGTGGATGCGCAGCATCGACGACAACTCGAACGCGAAGTTCGACATCCACACCGCCGGTGCGCAGTTCAACCTGGGCGAGTCGGCGACGCTGCAGGCCGGCTACGTCGGCAACCGGCGCGACAACAACTTCACTTCGTTCGCGAACGGGCCCTTCGGTCCGGTCGACCTCGCGGGGCTGGGCATCATTTCGCCCGCGCAGGTGGTCGATCCCAGCGTGCCGGGCGGCTTCAGCAAGCGCCGCATGATCCTGGCCGGCATCACCTACAAGCCGATGCCGCTGCTCACGCTCGCGGCCAACGTGTGGTTCACGAAGCAGCGCGGCTACACGAGCGACTTCGACGGCTCCGCGAGCCAGTACCAGTTCGTGGCCGGCTATGCGCTGTCGAAGCGGACCATGCTCTACGCGGAGATCGATCACTCGGTGTACCGGGGCGGGCTCATCGGCGCGCAGCTCGTGGGCCTGAACTCGCAGAGCCCGACGGTGGCGCGCACGCAGACGGGCACCACCGTGGGCATTCGCCACAGCTTCTAGGAACGCACCGCATGCGACGACCCCACGCCTTCATTCGCCTCGCGCTTTCCGTCGTGCTGCTCCTGGGCCTTGCGGCGTGCAAGGAAGAAGCGGCGCAGGCTTCCCCCTTGTCGGATGCGCAGCGGGCCGAATCGCTGCGGCCCGCGTCGGCCGAGCTGCGCGCGCGCTATGAGCGCTCGTGCGCCGCGTGCCACACGTCGATCGACGCCAAGGCGCCGCTCACCGGCGCGGTCGCGCAATGGCAGCCGCGCCTCGACAAGGGCATGGACACGCTGGTGAAGCACGCGATGGAAGGCTTCAACGCAATGCCGCCCAAAGGCCTGTGCGCGGACTGCAGCGCGGACGACATGCGCGCGCTGATCGGGTTCATGAGTCAAGGGAAGGACAACAACCAATGAACGACACGAACGACAACGCGCCTTCGGCGGACAGCGAAGGCCGACGCACGGTGCTGAAGGCCGGCGCGGGCCTTGCCGTCGGCGCGGTGCTTGCGCGCCACGGGCTCGATGCGCATGCGGCGGAGGCGGCCACGCCAACGCCATCGCCGCCACAGGCCGCGCCCGGCTGGACCAACTGGTCCGGCATCCAGCGCTGCACGCCGCACGCCATCGAGACGCCCGGCGACGAAGCCGAGCTCGCCCAGGTGCTGCGCAAGGCCGGCCCGGCCGGCGTGCGCTGCGTGGGCGCGGGCCATTCGTTCACCGCGCTGGTGCCGACCGACGCCACGCTGGTCTCGCTCGACCGCATGTCGGCGCTCGTGTCCACCGACGCACCGGCGCAGACCGTGACCTTCCAGGCCGGCGCGCGCCTGGCGCTGCTGTCGCGCCAGCTCGATGCGCAGGGCTTCGGCCTGCGCAACCTGCCCGACATCGACACGCAGTCGTTCGCCGGCGCCATCGCCACCGCCACGCACGGCACCGGCCGCACGCTGCCCGCGCTGCATGCCGACGTCACCGCGCTGCGGCTCATGACGCCCGCCGGCGAGGTGCTCGAATGCAGCGAGCAGCGCAACCCCGAGCTGCTCGCGGCGGCGCGCGTGTCGCTCGGCAGCCTGGGCGTGCTCACGCAGGCCACGGTGCGCGTGGTGCCGGCCTACAACCTGCACCGGCGCGTGTTCCTCAAGCCGCTGCAGGCCATGCTCGACGAAGCGCCCGCGCTGGCCGAGAAGCACCGCAACTTCGAGTTCTACTACCTGCCCCACACGGGCTACGCGGCCGGCATCGTCAACGACCTCTACGACGGCAGCGACACCGTGCAGCCGCCCTCGGCCGACGAAGACATGCTGCGCGACCTGCGCCGCCTGCGCGACTGGTTCGGCTGGTTCCCGTCGCTGCGCCGCTGGGTGGCCGGCGTGATGATCGACGGCGACCAGACCGAGGAGGCGCGCAACCGCTCGTGGAAGCTGCTTTCCACGCAGCGCCCCACCAAGTTCAACGAGACCGAATGCCACGTGCCGCGCGCCGACGGCATCGCCTGCGTGGGCGAGGTGATCGCGGCGCTCGACCGCCGCAGCGACGTGTTCTTTCCGATGGAGTTCCGCTTCGTGAAGGCCGACGACGCCTGGCTCAGCCCGTTCCACGAACGCGACAGCTGCTCCATCGCCGTGCACGCGGCGGTGGGCGAGCCTTATGACTACCTGCTGTCGGAAATCGGTCCCATCTACCGCAAATACCGGGGCCGACCGCACTGGGGCAAGCTCCATGACCTGGGGCCCGCGCAACTGGCTACGCTCTACCCGCGCTGGAACGACTTTCTGGCGCTGCGCGCGAAACTCGACCCCGGGGGACGCATGCTCAACCCCTACCTGCGCCAACTGTTCGGAGTCACCGCATGAGCCGCCGCAAGATCCTGCTGGGCACGCTGGGCGTGGCCGCCGTCGGGGCCGTGGGCGCCTATGCGCTGCGCCCCGACGACCACGGCGCGCCCTACGACGACTACTTTCGCGCGCTCAACGAAGAGCTGAAGAAGAACGGCCCGATGCGTCCCTGCATGGTCATCGACCTCGACCGCATGGACCGCAACATCGACCTCGTGACGCAGAGCCTGAAGCAGGGCGGCAAGCACTACCGCATCGTCGAGAAGTCGCTGCCTTCGCATGCGCTGATCGACTACGTGGCCAGGCGCGCGGACACCAAGCGGCTGATGTCCTTTCACCAGCCCTTCCTGAACATCGACGCCGAGATTTTTCCGGACTTCGACATCCTCATGGGCAAACCGCTGCCGGTGCAATCGGCCGCGCTGTTCTACAAGCAGCTCAAGGGCAGCTTCGACCCGTCGCGCCAGTTGCAGTGGCTCATCGACACGCCCGAGCGCATGCAGCAGTACCTCGCGCTGGCCAAGGGGCTGGGCACGCGGGTGCGCGCCAACATCGAGATCGACGTGGGCCTGCACCGGGGCGGCGTGGCCGACAACGCCACGCTCGGCCGCATGCTCGAGCTGATTGCCGCCAACCCGCAGCAGCTGGAGTTCGCGGGCTTCATGGGCTATGACGCGCACGTGGGCTTCGGCGTGCCGAAGGCGCTGGGCACGCCGCAGGCGCTGCTGGCCAAGGCCATGGCCCTCTACCAGGGCTTCGTCGACCATGCGCGCACGCAGTACCCGGCGCTGTGGAACGACCGGCTCACGCTCAACACCGGCGGCAGCCCGAGCTACAAGCTGCACGAGGCCGAGAAGCTCAGCACCGAGGTCAGCACCGGCACCGCGCTGCTCAAGCCCACGCACTACGACATCGAGACGCTGGCCGCGCACGTGCCGGCGGCCTTCATTGCCACGCCGGTCATCAAGGCCACGGGGCCGGTGATGATTCCGGCGCTGGACGGCAAGTCGAAGGTGTTCTCGTGGTGGGACGTGAACCAGCGCGAGACCTTCTACATCTACGGCGGCTACTGGCTGGCGGAGTACGAGTCGCCGAAGGGGCTGCAATTCAGCGGCATTCTCGGGCACAGTGCCAACCAGGAGAACGTGACCGGCTCGCCGGCCGTGGGCCTGAAGACGGACGACCAGGTGTTCCTGCGCCCCGCCATCGCGGAAGGCGTGCTGCTGCAGTTCGGCGACCTCGTCACGCTGCGCGGCGGCAAGGTGCAGGACCACTGGCCGGTGTATCAACAGACGGGCTGAAGCCCTCGCGAGCATTCATGACACAAGACATGCGACAGACATTCGATGCGATGCGCGCCGCGAGCCTGCGCGGCCAGACGCCGCCGTGGCCCGAGCGCGCCGACCGCCTGCAGCGGCTGCGTGCGCTGGTCAAGGACAACCGCGCACAGATCGCCACCGCCATCAGCGCCGACTTCCACAACCGCGCGTTCCAGGAGACCGAGCTGGCCGAGGTGTTCCCCGCGCTGGAGGGCATCGCGCACGCGCTGCGCCACGGCAAGCACTGGATGCGCGTGCGCAGCCGCTCGACCGGCCTGTGGTTCAAGCCCGCGTCGTCGAAGATCATGCCGCAGCCATTGGGCGTGGTGGGCATCGTGGTGCCGTGGAACTACCCGCTGAACCTGGCCGTGGGCCCCATGACCGCCGCGCTGGCCGCGGGCAACCGCGTGATGGTGAAGCAGTCGGAGTACACGCCGCGCTTTGCCGAGCTGTTCGCGGCGCTGGTGGCCAAGGCCTTCGCGCCCGACGAGATCGCCGTGGTCAACGGCGACGCCGAGGCCGCGCGCGCGTTCTCCGCCCTGCCCTTCGATCACCTGCTCTTCACCGGCTCGACCGCCGTGGGCCACCACGTGATGCGCGCGGCCAGCGACAACCTCACGCCGGTGACGCTGGAGCTGGGCGGCAAGTCGCCCGCGATCATCGGGCCCGACGCCAACTTCGACAAGGCGGTGGAGCGCATCCTCGTGGGCAAGACGCTGAACGCGGGCCAGACCTGCATCGCGCCCGACTACGTGCTGGTGCCCGAGGGGCAGCAGCAGCGCTTTGCCGAGAGCGCGCGGCGCGTGTTCGCATCCATGTATCCCGACCTTGACGCTGGAAACAACGACTACACCAGCATCGTGAGCCCGCGCCACTTCGCGCGGCTGCAGGAGCTGGCGGCCATGGCGCAGCAGCAAGGCGCGGCCGCCGTGCCGTTGTCGGACACCGCGCCCGACGCCGCCACGCGCCGCTTTCCGCTGGTGCTGCTGACCGGCGTGAACGACGGCATGCGCGTGATGCAGGAAGAGATCTTCGGCCCGCTGCTGCCGGTGCTGCCCTACGGCGGCATCGACGAAGCCATTGCGTACGTCAACGCGCGCCCGCGTCCGCTGGCGCTGTACCTGTTCGAGAAGAACGGCGCGACCATCGACCACGTGATGCGCCAGACCGTGTCGGGCGGCGTGTCGATCAACGACACGCTGCTGCACATCGCGCAGGACGACCTGCCCTTCGGCGGCGTCGGCGCGAGCGGCATGGGTGCCTACCACGGGGAGTACGGCTTCGAGACTTTCTCCAAGCTCAAGCCGATCTTCCGGCAGTCGGCGTTCAACGGCACGGGGCTGTTCAGGCCGCCCTACGGCAAGACCTTCGCGCGGATGATGAAGCTGCTGGTGCGCTGAGGCACCGGCATCAAGGCGTCAGCGCTTGCCCGACAACAGCTTGATGGCCGCCGCCGACTTGCGCCCCGGAAAGCGCTGCACGATGCCCAGCAGCAGGATGTCCAGCAGCAGGTCGAGGTGGGCGCCCGCGTCGATGCGGTCGATCCACGGGTCGTCGCCCGTGGACACCCGCAGCGAGGTCATGCCGTGCAGGCCTTCCCAGAGGATCTGCGTGACCACGGAGACCTGTTTTTCGTCGGCCGCCACGAAGCCCTCGGCCGCCAGCTCGGCGGCGAGGCCGCGCACGAAGGCATAGGGGTCGGAGGCCGGGTCGCCGAACTTCAGCGACGAGTTCTCGATGGGCGCGGCGGGCCGGCGCTCCATGAACACCAGGAAGTAGGGGTCGGGGTGCTGGAGGCCGTCCTCGACGTAGGCGTGGCCCGCCAGGCGAATGCGCTCCAGCGCCGTGCCGCCCTGGGCCACCGCCGCCTGCATGAGCTTGTGCAGGCGGATCAGGTCGTCGTCGACCGCGCTGGCGATCATCGAGGCCTTGTCGCCGAAGAGCGCGTAGACCACGGTGTTGGAGAAGCCCGATTCGTCCGCCACCTTGCGCATGGTGATGTCGCGCGCGCCGCTCTTGGCGATCATCTTGCGCACGATCTTCAGGATGTCCTTGCGGCGTTGGTCCAGCTCGCGCTGCTTGCGTTCCTGAAGGCTGCTTGTGGCCATGGCGTCTGGGTGAATCGGCGTCGTCTCGGTCGGCGGGATCTTAGCCGGGCGACCCGCGCGCGCCCGCCAGTGCGCCTTTGCCGCGTAGGGTCAGCCGGCCAGGCGCGTGACGACCTTCCAGCGCCCGTCCTTGAGTTCCGCCGCATAGGGCGCGGGAATGCCGACCTCGAACCCGCCGCCCCGCACCACCGCGTCGTAGCCGCACACCGCTTGCCCCGCCGCGTCGTAGAGCGTCCAGTGCACCGGCGTGCCGTCAGGCGCCGCGTGCGCGACGTGCATCGAGGGCGCGCCGATGTTGGCGCCCACGTGGGCGTAGCGCGCGTCGACCGCCATCGGCGGGTGCGGCGGAAACGGGCGGCTGTCGGGCAGGTCGAACCACTCGTCGTGCATGCACAGGCTGCCCTGCGCCACCTGCCAGACGCGGTGCCGAAGGAAGTGCTGATCGGCATAGCGCGGCGAGAACGGCCGGCTTTGCAGGTAGGCGCGCATGTCGGCCGCCATGCCGGTGAACACGCCGCGGCAGGCGCCCCACATGCCGGCAAGCATCAGTTCGCTGTGCGTGTGGTAGTCGCGCATGGCGTGGAACCAGCGATCCGACTCGCACCACGCCTGCACCGCCGCCTGGTCGCGCGTGGACACCAGCGAGTCGGCGTCGCGGAACTGCAGACGGTCGAGCTGCGGGTCGTCCAGCGCGAGAAAGCGCCACATGGTGCCCGGCAGGTCGCAGGCGCCGAGCGCAGGCACGTCGATGACGCGCGCGCCCTCTTGTGTCAGCCGCTGTCGCACCGCGACAGGCACCGAGTCGTCGACATGGAAGCGGCAGACCCACGCGGGAAACAGCTCGCGCGCGGCACGCACATTGAGCACCGCCATTTCGCAGTAGCGCGGATCGGCGCCGAACAGGCTGAAGGCGATGGCGTTGCGCTCCGGCCTCGCGGGGTCGAACGGCGGTGGCGGCACGGACGTGGCCGATGCCGACACGGCGGCCGGCGTTTCCCGCGCGGCCTCCTGCATCTTGAGCCGCAGCGACACCGTGCCGTATTCGCGCACCTCGTCGCGCTTGCCCAACTGCCCCGCGGCCTCGGTCAGCCCGTCGAAGGTGTTGGCCGTCTTCAGCTGCCGCACGGCGCGGCGGTAGGTGTCGTAGGCCTGCTGCGGCTGGCCCAGGCGCATCTGGCACAGCGCCATGTCGGCCAGCGGCTGCGGGCTGTGCGTGGCGTGCCAGGCTTGCGTCGCGAACTTGAGTGCCTGCGCAAAGTCGCCCTGGGCGAAGGCCGCGCGGAAGCGCTCGCCCAGTGCGTTCAGTGCCTGTTGCGTCGGGGCCGGGCCGCGGTTCGGAATGGGGGGTCTGCGATGCATCGGCCGATCATCGTTCGCGCAGGGCCTCGCTCGCCTTGTTCAACGGCTTGATCAGGTAATCCAGCACGGTCTTGCTGCCTGTGTGGATGTCGACCGTGGTGGTGGCCTCCGCGCCGATACGGCCGGCCACTCACGCGACCGTCGTCAGACGCTTCTTCAATCTACCAGCGGTGCGTATAGCTCACCTTCAGCACCGCGCCCGCGGCCGGCAGCCGGCTCGTGTTGTTGCTGTTGCGCAGCAACTGGCTGTACAGCGGGAAATAGCGGCGGTTGAACAGGTTCTCGATGCCCAGCACCACGTTGTTCTTCTCGTCGATCTTCCAGCGGCTGACGAGGTCGACCGTGGTGTAGCCGCTGGTGTCGCGGCGCCCGAAGCTTTCGACGCCGTTCAGCCGGTAGTCCTTCGATGCGTACGAGGTCGCCTGCAGGCGGTGGCTCCACGCGCCGCGCGGCTTGTATTCGACGTACGCGGTCAGCTTGAGCGGCGGAATGCGGTAGCCCCACATGTCCTGGTAGCGGGTGCCGCCCTGCGGCAGCTCGCGCCCCTTCATCCAGGTGAAGGAGGCGCCCGCGCCCCAGCGGTCGCTGCTGCCGGCGTAGTCGATGGCGCCTTCGATGCCGTGGATGCGCTCCTTGGTGCGCGTCATGATCAGCCCGTTGAACGAGCTCTGCACCGCGCCCAGCGCCGACTGCGACTGGAACACGCTCAGGCTGGCCGCCGCGTTGGTGAAGCGGCCGCGCCAGCCCAGCTCCAGCGTGTCGGTCTTCACCGGCTGCAGGTCGGAGCCGCGGATGTTGAAGCTGGGCGTGGCGTTGCGCACCTGCAGGCCGATGTCGGGCAGCTCGAAGCCCTGGCTGTACGACGCGTAGATGTCGTGCCGCGCCGTGGGGTTGAACACCACGCCCGCGTTGTAGGTCCAGGCGCCGTAGTTCACCGTGCCGCCGGCCACCTGGCCGGGGTTGCGCACGCGCAGCTGCGACAGCGGCGTGAAGCTGTCGAAGCGCGCGCTGGCCTTGTCGTAGCGCGCGCCGCCTTCCACCGACCAGCTGTCGCTGAAGCGGTGCTGCAACTGCGCGAAGCCGCCCAGGCTGCGCGTGGTGATCGGCGGCATGAAGATCAGCGTGCCGGTGCGGCGGAAGTCCAGGCCCCGGCTCGCGTCGTACAGCTTGGGGTCGAACACGTCCAGCGGCATGTCGGTGCGCTCCTGGTTGAAGTCGGCGCCCCAGGTCAGCTGTGTCTTCTTGTCGGTGCCCAGCGGCGTCTTGACGGTCAGCCGGCCGCCGAACACGCGCGAGTTCTGCGTCACCTGGTCGACATTGGCGCCGCGGACCGACACGCCGCGCGCGTCGAAGGGCGCGAAGCGCGTGAAGAAGTCGCGGTAGTACAGCTGCGCGGCCAACGTGCTGCCGGCGATGTCGCGGTTCGAATAGTCCAGGCCCAGCAGCGTGTTGGTCACGCGGTTCTGCTTGTCGAGTTGCAGGCCCTTGAGCGGGCGCGCGGCCACGCTGCCGGCCGGCAATCTGGCCACCGACGGGTCGGAGCCGTAGTCGGTGTCTTGAATGGCGTCGTAGTGGCTCGCCGAGAACTGCAGCCGCTGGTCGGCGTCGATGCGGTAGCCGATCTTGGCCGAGCCGTTGTAGATGTTGGAGTCGAACAGGTCGCCCTGGCTGGGCTCGGGCGCGATGCGGTCGCCGCGCGCGTCGAACGAGCCGCCCACGCGGCGTGCGCCCAGGCTCACCGCATAGTCGAACACCTGGCCGCCGCCCGAGATGTAGTGCTGCACTTCCCCGCCCAGGCCGGCCGAGCCCAGCCGCGACAGCGGCACGACGCCGGTGACGGTGGTCTCGGCGCGCGCCTCGCCGCTGGGCTGGCGCGTGCGGATCGAGACAATGCCGCCGGCCGCGCCGCTGCCGTAGATGGCGCTGCTGCCGCGCAGCACCTCGATCTGGTCGATGTCGGCCGGGCTGATGTTGGCCAGGTTGCGCGAGGAGTCGCGGTTGGTGTTCAGCGGAATGCCGTCGACCAGCACCAGCATGTTGCGCCCGCGCAGGGTCTGGCCGTAGTCGGTGATGGTGTGGCTCGAATCGGCCATGCCGGGCACCACCTTGCTGAGCATCGTGGCCACGCTGTCGGAGCCCTGGCGCAGGCTGTCGAGCTCTTCGCGCTCGAGCACCGTCACCTGCCGCGTGGGCGCCATCACGTCGCTTTGCGTGCGGGCGGTCACGGTGACGGCGGTCAGCTCGGCGTGGGCGTGCACGGGTTCGGTGGCCGGTGCGGCTGCGGCTGCGGATGCCGCCGCCGGAACCGGCACGGCCTCCAGCGTGAAGTCGCCGCCCGCGAGGCGCCGCGTGCGCAGGCCGCTGCCGCTCAGCAGGCGGGCGAAGCCCTCTTCCACCGAGAACGCGCCGGACAGCCCGGGCGTGGCAAGGCCGCGCGTCTTCGCAAGGTCCAGGCTCAGGTTGACGCCGGCCTGCCCGGCAAAGTCGAGCAGCGCCGGGCCGAGCGGGCCGGCGGGCACGTCGTAGCTCTTGCGCGCCGGCGCGGTGGTGGCGTCGGCCGCCAGCGCCTGCAGCGGCGCGAGCCCCGCGGCACCCAGGCCGAAGGCGCACAGCGCGCCCTGCACGGCGCGGGCGGCGAGGCTGCGCCGTGATGCGGAAGAAGAAACGGAAGGCCGGGAAATCATGGCGAGAGGTCCTTGTCGCGAATCAGGTCGAGGGAGGGGTTTCAATCGACATGACAGGCAAGGCGCGAAAACCGGACACGCGCCGGCAAGTTTTTTTCAAGGCCCGGCTCAACGGGCGCCGACGGTCACCCAGTAGCGGGTGCGCGCATCGACGCGCACGGGCAGCGTCTGCGCGAGCACCGAAAGAATGCGGTCGGTGTCGCCCAGCTGGAACGCGCCCGACACGCGCAGGCCCGCCACGGCCGGGTCGCAGCGCAGCACGCCGCTGCGGTAGCGGCCGATTTCCGCGAGCAGCTCGCCCAGCGGCATGTCCTCGGCGTACAGCACGCCGCGCGCCCAGGCGCCGGCGCCGGGGCCCACGGGCGACAGCGCGCCCACGGTGTCGGCGGTGAAGCTCACGCGCTGGCCGGCGGGCACGACGACCGGCGCGGCGGCTGCAAGCGCACGCGCGGGCCGCACCTCGACCGCGCCCGCGAGCACTTCGAGGTGGCTGCGCCCTTCGGCGTCACTGGCATCCTCGGCGTCGCGCCGCACCACGAAGCGCGTGCCCAGCGCGCGCATCCGGCCTTCCGCCGTCTCGACGACGAAGGGGCGGCCGGCGCCGGGGTTGGCGTCGGGCGCGGTGTCGACCAGGATCTCGCCGGCGCGCTGGCGCACGGTGCGCTGCGCGGCGTCGAACACCACGTCGATGGCGGTGGCGGTGTTCAGCGCGATGCGGCTGCCGTCGGCCAGCGCGATGTCGCGGCGCTCGCCGGTGGCGGTGCGGTATTCGGCGCCCAGCGTCTGCCACGGCACCGCGCGGTAGCCGACCCACGCCGCCGCCGGCGCGCCCAGCAGCACCGCGAAGGTTTGCAGCAGTGCGCGGCGGTTGGCGGCGGTGCGGCGGCGGTCGAGCACGGGCATGCCCACGGCCGGCGGCACCGCGCCGAACTTGCGGCTGAGTTGCTCGGCGCTGCGCCACACGCGCTGGTGGTCGGGGCTCTGGTTGCGCCACTGCTCGCAGCGCCGCGCGTCGGCCTCCGAGAAACGGCCCGCGTGCATGCGCGCGAGCCATTGCGCGGCTTCGTCCACCAGGCGCGGATCGACGGCGCCCGCGCTCATGCCTGCCCGGCCAGCATCAGCCGCAGGCACTGCGAAAAGCCCTGCGCCATGTAGCGCGTCACGGTGCGCACGCTGACTTGCAGCCGCGCGGCGATGTCGTCGTAGGAAAGCCCTTCGAGCTGGGACAGCAGGAACGCGGTGCGCGCGCGCGGCGGCAGCTCGTCGAGCAGGGCATCGAGCTCGTGCAGCGTTTCCAGCAGGATCGCGCGCTCTTCCACCGACGGCGCCGTGGCCTCGGGCAGCAGCGCGAGCGACGCGCGGTAGGCGCGCTCCAGCGACTGGCGCTGGCCGTGGTTGATCACCAGCCGCCGGGCCACGGTGGTCAGGTAGGCGCGCGGTTCGCGCAGCGTGGAAAGCGCGGGAATGGCGTCGGCACGCAGCCCGACGAGCACGCGCATGAAGGTGTCGTGCGCGATGTCGGCGGCGTCGAAGCTGTTGCCCAGCTTGCCGCGCAGCCAGCCGGAGAGCCACCCGTGGTGGTCGCTGTAGAGGGCGTGAACCTGCTGCTGCAAGGCAGGCTCGCCGGCAACCATCGATGCTTGTTTGGGGTTCAACGCGCGGCTCTGAGTACAAATAAGAATCTTTCTCATTGTATCGCCAGCGGCGCCCGAGCCCCTCTTCCGGGGCGCCTTTCTCCCGGCGCCCGCGTGCGGTTCAGTCGCCGGTGCGCGGCAGCGCGAACGCCAGCGTGGCTTCGAGCCCGTCCTCGTCGGCCTCGCGGCGGTCGGCGCGCGGCCGCGTGAGCGACACGGCCAGCACGTTGAGCCCGCCGCTGCCCAGCACGACCGTGGCGCGCCCGGTGCGGTCGGTCTTCACGCGCGGGCCCGCCACGTTGCCGATGAAGTCGCCGATCACCATCGCGCCCACCACGGGCTGCCCGTTCGACAGCACGCGCACCGCCAGCCGCTGGCCGCGGCGCAGCGCCATCGGGTCGGCCAGCGGCACGATCTCCAGCGCCGCGCCGAGCGGCTTGAACGGCATGGCCACGGGCTTGAGCAGCGTCGTGCCGTACTTCATGTAGTGGCCGGCCTTGCGCGCACCGGGCACCTGCACGCGCGAGCCGCTGACCCACTTGCCGTCGGCGCCCTGCGACCAGAAGCCGTCTTCCACCGCCACCGCGAGCACGGCGGCATCGGCCGCCGGCTCGACCACGAGGTTGCGCTGGCGCGGCTGCAGCGTGACCTGCGCGGGCGCGCCGGCGGCCGTGAAGGCCTTCACCTCGCGCACCTGCGCCGGCTCGTAGCTTTCGTCGAGCGCGCCTTCGCCGAGCACCAGCGCCAGTTCGCTCGCGCGCTGCGCGACCCACACGCCGTGCGCGCAAGCGGCGGCGCCGCCAAGGCCCGCCAGCAGCAGCAGGCAGGCCGCGCGTGCCAGGCGCGTGAACGGACGGGAGGGAATGTTGTTCATGCGTGCCGCCTGCATCAGAAGTTCATCGTCATCGCCAGCCGCACGATGCGCGGGTTGCCCTGCGTCACGCCGCCGTAGTTGACCGAGCTCCAGTAGCGCCGGTTGGTGACGTTCTCGATCGACAGGCGGATCACCGACGGCGTGCCCGCCAGCCTCGTCGCATAGGCGGCGCCCAGGTCCCAGCGCGTGAAGCTCGGCACGATCATGGTGTTGGCGCGGTCCAGCGGCCGGCTGCCCACGTGATAGACCCCGGTGTTGACCGACAGCCCCGGCACCGACGACAGCCGGTAGTCGAGGAACACGTTGGCCTGGAAGCGCGCCACGTTGCTGGGCCGGCGCCCTTCCAGCGCCGCGTCGCCGGTGTCGCGCTGTTCGGCGTCGAGCCAGGCCACGCCCGCGATGCCGCTCAGTTGCGAGGTGATGCCGCCGTTGGCCGTGAACTCCACGCCGCGATGGCGCTGCCGCCCCTGCTGGCGAAAGATGTTGTCGGACGGGGTCACGGCCTGCAGCGGCTTGTCCATGTCGAACACGGCGGCGGTGAGCATGAGGTCGTCGCGCACCCGGCTCTTCACGCCGACTTCGTACTGCCGGCTCTTGATGGGGCCGAGCTTCTGCAACGCGTTGTCGGCATAGCTGGGCGCGTAGGCGCCCTGCTCGAAGCCTTCGCCGTAGGTGGCGTAGACGGTGGTGCGCTCCGTCGGCTTGTAGATGGCGCTGAGCGTGGGCACGGTGACGCGCGTGCTGTAGCCGGGCGTGCCGTCGTACTTGCTGCCGATGTCGCTGCTGTAGTCGATGTAGCGCGCGCCCAGCAGCAGTTGCCACTGCGGCGTGAAGCTCAGCGTGTCGCTCACGAACACGCTGCTCTGCCGCGCCGTGCTCGACGGCAGGTGCGTGTCGTCGGGCAGGTTGGGCTGCAGGTACGGCAGCGGCCGGTACACGTTGCCGATCAGTTGCGGAAAGCGCAGGTAGTCGCCGTCGGGCGAGCCCAGGCGCGAGTACGAATAGCCGATGACGGCCTCGTGCCCGACCGGGCCGGTGCTGAAGCGCCCGGTCGCGAACAGCTGGCCGGCGGCCGTGGGGTACGGCTCGCCTTCGTAGCGCGTGTTGCCCTTGAGCACGTCGCCGTTCGGCGCCACCTGCGAGGCGTTGAAGAACAGCGCATTGCGCTTGCTGCGGCTGAAGCCCAGTTGCGCGGTCAGGTCCCACTGGCTGTTGAGCGCGTAGTCCAGCCGCGCGCCGATGTTCCAGGCGTCGGTCTTGTACTGGCCCCAGGGCTGGCCCACCAGCGTGCGCGGGTCGAAGCTTCGCGCGGACACCACGGTGCCGTCGCTGCGCGGGCCGATCATGCCGCTGGCGGCCAGCGACTTCTTCTGCCAGTCGAAGTCCAGCTGCAGCAGCGCGTCGCGGTTGATCTTGATGTCGACCGCGCCGCTCAGGAAGTCGCGCTTCAGGTCACCGAAGTGGGTGAAGTCGCCGACCTTCTCGGTGGCCGCGTTGAAGCGGTAGCCCACGGTGCCGGACGCGTCCAGCGGGCCGCCCGCGTCGACCGCGGCATAGCGCCCGCCGTAGCTGCGCACTTCGGCCGTGACGCTGGCGAAGCGCTCGCGCGTGGGCCGCTTGATGACGTAGTTGACGATGCCGCTGGGCTCGCCCACGCCGTACAGGAAGCCCGACAGGCCCTTGAGCACGTCGACGCGCTCCTTGTTCTCCAGCGGCACGTCGCTGTAGATGTTGGCCAGCAGGCCGTCGCGCCGCACGTTGTTGAAGGAGTTGGCGGCAAAGCCGCGCACGGCCACGCCGTCGAACGACGAGAAGCCCGAGGTCGGCGTGACCGAGGGGTCGTTGCGCAGCACGTCCAGCGCGGTGCGCGCGCGCTGGGTCTCGATGGTGTCCACGGTGTAGGAGCCCATGGCAAATGGCAGGTCCTGCAGCGAACGCACGCCGAGCGCGCCGGCGTTGACGTCCTGCACGTCGTAGAGCTTCTCGCGCTGCGCGCTGACGATCACGGGCGCGAGCGTGGTGCCGGTGGTTTCGGCAGGCGGCGAAGGCGGCGCGACGGCGCGGCTTTCGGCGGCAGCGGCGGCATTCGCTCCGCGGCGCAGTCGCCAGCCGCCGCCGGCGCCGGGCACGGCCTCGAGGCCGCTGCCCGCGAGCAGCCGGTCGAGCGCGCCGGGCACGGTGAAGCTGCCCTGCAGGCCGGGGCTTCGCAGGCCCTGCGTCAGCCCCGGGTCGATGGCGATCATCACGTTGGCCTCGCGGCCGAAGCGGCCCAGCACGCTGTCGAGCGAGCCCGCGTCGATGGCGTAGGCGCGGCTCGCGCCCGCCACCGGCGCGCCCGGCTGCGGCTGCTGGGCCCAGGCGACGGGCGTGCCCGCCGCCAACGCGGCGGCAAGGCAACTGGCGCGGGCGACGAGCGCCAACGGGGAAGGCCGGAACTGCGGTCCGGGCCGTGCGGGGAATGCCATGGTGATGAAACTCTCTGTGATCGTTCGGATGGGAGGGCGCCGCGCCGCCTGTCTTTGCGGTGCCTTCTTCCGTTGATGCGCGAGATCCGCAAACCTGCCGGTTTCGATGAAAAAAATTTCGCGCCGGTGGGCGGGCGGCGTTATCGCGCCGCGACCGTCACCCAGTAGCGGCTCATGGAACGCAGCCGCACGGGCAGCGTTTCCTCGAGCATGGCCAGCACGGCGTCGGTGTCGGCCAGCGGGAACGCGCCGCTCACCAGCAGGCCGCCGACCTCGGGGTCGCAGCGCAGCACGCCGCCGCGGTAGCGCCCCAGTTCGCCCAGAAAGTCGGCCAGCCGCATGCGCTCGACCACCAGCGTGCCGTCGGTCCAGGCGGCCGCGCGCTCGTCGGCGCGGTGAAGCTCGCCGATGCTGGCGGGGCCGAAGCGCACGCGGCTGCCCGCCGGCACGCGCGTGACCTGCGACTGCTCGCCCGCGCTCAGGTCGACCTCGCCTTCGAGCACGGTCAGCTCGCTGGCGCGCGCGCCGCCCGTGTCGTCATCGAAGGCGCGCACCACGAAGCGGGTGCCGACCGGCACCATGCGCCCGTCGCGGCCGAGCACGATGAACGGGCGCCGCGCCGGGTCCTTGCCGGTGGTCACCATGATCTCGCCGCCCAGCAGCCGCAGGGTGCGCGCCGAAGCGTCGAAGCGCACGTCGACGGCGCTGCGGGTGTTGAGCATGAGCCGCGTGCCGTCGGACAGCACCACGTCGCGGCGCTCGCCCACGCCGGTGCGGTGGTCGGCGCCCAGCGCCGCGATGTCGTGCCGCAGCGCCCAGGCCCCCCAGGCGCCGACGCCGAGCCCCGCGATGGACTTGAGCGCCCAGCGGCGCTGCTGGCGGTCGGCGCCGCGCAGGGCCGAGCGGGCAATCTGCGGCGCCACGCCCTGCGTGCCTTCGCGCAGGTCGCGGCCCAGGCCGCACAGGCGCAGCCAGGCGCGCTCATGGTCGGGGTCCGCCTGGCGCCAGCGGTCGCAGGCGGCGCTGTCCGCCGCCGACGCGCCGCCCGACTGGATCTTGACCAGCCACGCCACCGCCTGGTCGACGACGGCGGCGTCGATCGGCCGTGGCGCGTCGGTCGCGGGCCTGAACAGCACGCGGGCCAGCCGCTCCTTCGATTCAGTCGCCATAGACGGCGTCATAGCAGTGGCGGTAGGCCTTCAGCATGGCTTTCTGCACCACGTTGAGCGTCACGCCGAGCTGCTGCGCGATCTGCGGGTAGGTCAGGCCGTCGAGCTGCGCCATGAGGAAGATCTCGCGCACATGTGGCTTCAGGCCGTCGAGCACGCGGCTCACGGCGGCCAGCGCCTCGAGCACCAGCAAGCGGGTTTCGGGCGACGGGGTGCTGGCCTCGGGCAGGTGCGCGATGGCCTCCAGGTAGGTGCGCTCCAGCGCGAGCCGGCGGAAGTACTGCGCCGCGATGCGGCTCGCCACGGTGGTCAGGTAGGCGCGCGGTTCACGCAGCGGCCCCGCCTCGTTCGAGGACAGGATGCGCATGAAGGTGTCGTGCGCCAGGTCGGCCGCGTTGTCCAGGTTGCCGAGCTTGCGGCGCAGCATGGCCAGCAGCCACGGGTGATGGTCGCTGTACAGCGTGTTCACGAGGCGGACGGAGGCTTCGGAGGTGGGCATGAGGGCTCGCAATGCAATCCATGCGCTTGATGCGAATGGTTCTCATTGTAAGCAGATGGTTAACTCTCGGCCCTGCTGTGTGACGGCAATGTGTCGCAATACGGAGACAAAGTTCCAAACGCATTGCAAACGAAAGGTAAAGTTCAATGTCACTTGGTATTGCGAGTCATTACTATTCTCATAACCGTGACGCGTGATCCTCCCCCGTGGGGACGCAGCGTGCAGCCGGCCCGGCGTTCGCCCGGTCGGCCAAGTAGAGAGCACGGCCCGCAAAAACCCCCGGAGGACTATGACCTACGTCAAAAGCCGCAAGCACTCGCCTGCGCGTTACATTTCTGGCCGCATGGCCACCACCGCCACACTGCTGGCCATCGGCTCGGTGTCCGCGCATGCCCAGAGCACGCTCAACGAAGTCCGCGTCGAGGCCTCGACCGACTACAAGGTCGAGAAGTCGGCTTCGCCCAAGTTCACGGCCCCGCTGCTGGACACGCCCAAGTCGATCACGGTGATCCCGCAGGAAGTGATCCGCCAGACCGGCGCGACCACGCTGGTCGACGCGCTGCGCACCACGCCCGGCATCACCTTCGGCGCCGGCGAAGGCGGCAACCCGGTGGGCGACCGCCCGTTCATCCGCGGCTTCGACGCGCAAAGCGACACCTACGTGGACGGCGTGCGCGACGGCGCCGCGCAGACGCGCGAAATCTTCAACGTGGAGTCGGTCGAGGTCGTGAAGGGCCCCAGCTCCGCGTTCGGCGGCCGCGGTTCGGCCGGCGGTTCGGTGAACATCATCAGCAAGACGCCGCAGGCCGAGAACTTCTTCAGCGGCACCGTCGGCCTGGGCACCGACTCGTACCAGCGCGAAACGCTGGACATCAACCGCAAGCTGTCCGACAGCGTCGCGGCCCGCCTGAACGTGCTGAACTTCAAGTCGGACATCGCCGGGCGCGGTCCCGTCAACGTCAAGCGCTGGGGCGTGGCGCCGAGCGTGACCTTCGGCCTGAACTCGCCGACGCAGGTCACGCTGAGCTACTACCACTACGAGACCAACGACCTGCCCGACTCGGGCATTCCGATCAACAACCCGTTCAGCTCGGGCACCAACCAGCTGCTCAACGGCGACGGCCGGCCCATCGTGGTGCCGCGCGGCACGTACTACGGCGTGGTCGGGCGCGACTATCAGCGCACCAAGGTCGACGCCAGCACCGTCGACGTGAAGCACGATTTCGGCGGCGGCCTGGTGCTGCGCAACGTCACGCGCGCGAGCAACTCGACCAACGACTACATCTGGTCGCAGCCCGACGACAGCCGCGGCAACTTCCTGGTCAACGGCAACGTCTGGCGCCGGCCCAACAACCGCGTGACGGACACCGAGTCGCTGGTCAACCAGACCAGCCTGACGGGCAAGTTCGAGACCGCCGGCATCAAGCACAGCTTCACCACCGGCATCGAGCTGGGCAAGGAATCCACCACCAAGGGCAGCTACCTGTTCCTGCAGGACCCAAAGACCGGCTTCGAGTCGTACCCGCGCTCGGGCGTGAGCGGCCTGAACTGCGCCGTGGGCTCGGGCATCCGCAGCAACTTCAACTGCACCTCGGCGCTGAGCCCGACGCCCTATGACCCCTGGACCGGCGGCATCGTCAACTCGCCGGCCGTGACCGAAGTCAAGACCACCACCAATTCGGTCTACGCCTTCGACACCATCGAGTTCAACCCGCAGTGGTCGCTGAACCTGGGCCTGCGCTGGGACGACTACAAGACGCGCGCGGTCACGCCCGCCTACATCGCGCCGATCGCGACCACGGCCGCCGTGCCCAGCAACACGCTCACGGGCTCGACCAGCGTGGCCGTGCCGGCCGGGCGCATGGTGCCGGGCATCGAGCTCGCCAACAAGGCGTCGTTCCTGAACTACCAGGTCGGCGCGGTCTACAAGCCGGCGCCCAACGGCAGCATCTACGTGTCGTACGGCACCTCGTCGACGCCGCCCGGCACCGACGGCGGCGACGGCGCCGACGGCATCAGCGCGGCCATCCGCAACCTGAAGCCGCAGGAAAGCCGCAGCCTGGAGCTGGGCACCAAGTGGGAAGTGCTGGACCGCCGCCTGGTGCTGACCTCGGCGATCTTCCGCACCGACATGAACAACGCCCGCGTCGTCGCGGCCGACGGCTCGACGCAGAACGTCGGCAAGAAGCGCGTGGAAGGCATCGAGTTCGGCGTGGCCGGCAGCATCACGCGCGACTGGCAGGTGTTCGGCGGCTACACGCACCTGAACGCGAAGATCACGGACAACGGCTTCACCTCCACCGGCGCCGTCTCGCCGTTCAACGGCAACGTGTTCCCCAACACGCCCAAGGACAGCGCGACGCTGTGGACCACCTACACCGTGATGCCGGGCCTGACGATCGGCGGCGGCGCCACCTACGTGGGCAAGCAGTACGGCAACGTCAACAACACCAAGTGGATCCCGTCGTACGTGAAGTACGACGCCATGGTGAGCTACGTGGTCAACAAGAACTTCAGCCTGCAGCTGAACATCCAGAACCTGACGAACAAGTACTACTTCGACAAGGTGTACAGCTCGCACTACGCGACGGTGGGCGCGGGCCGCTCGGCTTCGCTGACGGGTTCGTTCTCGTTCTGATACCGCGCTGACGCGGCCCAGGGGCGCCTTCGGGCGCCCTTTTTTTTCGTCTTCGCGCGGGTCGCACGCGTTGCACGCGTTGCACGCGTTGCACGCGCAGCGTTCATACTCGGCGGCGAATGCCGACCACGAATGGCGCCGACGCCGACCGCACGATGGAAAAAAAGAACGCCTCCTTCCTGGAGATCAGCAGCCTTCGCACGCGCGGCGGCGGGGCCATCGACCTGAGCGCCGCGCGCGGCGAATGCGTCTGCATCCTGGGCAAGTCGGGCTCCGGCAAGAGCGTGTTCCTGCGTCTCGTGGCCGACCTCGACCCCGGCGAAGGCAGCGTCGCGCTCGACGGCGTCGAGCGCAAGACACTGAGCGGGCCGCAGTGGCGGCGCCGCGTCATCTACCAGGCGGCCGAACCCGCATGGTGGGCCGACACGGTGGCCGCGCATTTTCCGGAGGCCACCCACGCGCGGCTGGGCGCGTGGATGGAAGAAATCGGCCTGTCCCCCGGCCTGCTCGACACCGACATTCCCCGCCTCTCGACCGGCGAGCGCCAGCGCCTGGCGCTGCTGCGATCGCTCGCGCGCGAGCCCGCCGTGCTGCTGCTCGACGAGCCCACCGCCTCGCTGGACGCCGAATCGACGCTCGTCATCGAGGCGCTGCTGGCGCGCCGGCTGGCGCAGGGCCTGACCATCCTCATGGTCACGCACTCGCGCGAGCAGGCCGCGCGCATCGGCCACCGGCGCTTCGACATGGCCGACGGCCAGTTGCGGGAGGCCGCATGAACGCCACCATTCACCTGGACGCCACCGACCTGGTGCTGGCCACGCTGCTGGTGCTGCTGAACGCGGGCGCCTCGCTCGCGCTGCACCTGCGGCTGCACCGCCAGGTGCTGTGGGCGGCGGCGCGCATGGTGGTGCAGCTGCTGCTGGTGGGGCTGGTGCTGCGCTTCGTGTTCGCGGCGGCGTCGCCGGTGGTCACGCTCACCATCGTCGTGCTGATGATCCTGGCCGCGGCGCGCGAGGTGGCGGTGCGGCCGTCGCACCGGCTCGCGCGCGGCGGCAACTTTCGCATCGGCGCGGCGGCGGTGGGCATCTCGAGCGTGGCGACGGTGGTGCTGGCGCTGATGACGGCGATCCGCCCCGACCCCTGGTACGACCCGCGCTACGCGATTCCGCTCATGGGCATCGTGCTGGGCAGCGTGCTCAATTCGGCGAGCCTGGGCCTGGACAGTTTCTTCGAGGGCGTGACCACGGGGCGCGCGCGCATCGAGGCGCAGCTGGCGCTGGGCGCGACCATCCACGAGGCACTGTCGGAGCTCACGCGCTCGTCGATCCGGCGCGGGATGATCCCCATCATCAACCAGATGTCGGCGGCCGGCGTCATTACCCTGCCCGGCATCATGACCGGCCAGTTGCTGGCGGGCATGGACCCGGTCGAGGCGGCCAAGTACCAGATCCTGCTGCTGTTCCTGCTGACCGGCGCGGGCGGGCTCGCGGCGGCGGGCTCGGTCTACCTGGCCGCGCGCTCGATGACCGACGACCGCCAGCGGCTGCGCTCCGACCGCCTGCACTGAGGCGCGGCGCCTGCGACACTGTGCGCCTTGCTGTTCCGGAGAATTCTCGAATGACATTGCACATTGGCGTGGTGGGCTGCTCGGCCGAAGGCGCCGCCCTCTGCTACCGCACGCTGTGCGTGGAAGGCGCCCACTACCTCGGACAACCGCACGCGCACCCCGAGGTCTCGGTGCACACGCACTCGCTCGCGCGCTATGTCGATTGCCTCGACGGCGGCGACATCGAAGGCGTCGCGCAGCTGATGCTCTCGTCCGCGCGCAAGCTCGCGGCCGCCGGCGCCGACTTCCTGATCTGCCCCGACAACACGATCCACCAGGCCATGCACCAGGTGCTGCCGCATTCGCCGCTGCCCTGGCTGCACATCGCCCAGGTGGTCGCAGCCGAGGCCGCATCGCGCGGCTTTGGCACCGTGGGCGTGCTCGGCACGCGCTGGCTGGTCGACAGCGAGGTGTATCCGCAGGCGCTGTCCAGCGCGGGCCTCGTCGCCGTGCGGCCCGAAGCGCCGGAGCGCATCGAACTGGGCCGCATCATCATGGACGAGCTGGTGCGCGGCGTGATCCGCCCCGAGTCGACGGCGGTGCTCCGGCAGATGATCGAAGGGCTGAAGGCGCGCGGCTGCGATGCCGTGGCGCTGGGCTGTACCGAGCTGCCGCTGGTGCTGAACGACGGCAACTCGGCGCTGCCCACGCTGGACTCCACGCGCCTGCTCGCACGCGCGGCATTGCGCCACGCCACCGCCGCCTGAGCCTTTCAGCGCACGCCGGCGACGAGCCGCGCCTCGCTGCACAGCCGCCCGCCGAAATCTTCCGCGCGCGCCTCGAAGCCGTAGGCCGCGGCGCGGCGCAGCGCGAAGGCCGTGACGTCCTTCATGTAGGTCTTGCCCGGCTTGCGCCCGGCCGCCGCGCGGGCCTCGAAGTCGGCCTGGAAGTCGCGCGCCCATTCCTCGTACAGCCGGTAGCGGTCCCGGTGGTCGCCGGGGTAGCGCGACAACGCCAGCGCCTGCGCGATGTCGACCAGCGGCATCGTGAAGGGCATGTGGTTTCGGTCATGCATGCGCGCGCCCGGCCTCTCAGAACTTGCCCAGCACGTTCAGGAACCAGCCCTTGCTGCGGTAGCTCATGTCGGTGAGGTTGTCGGAGTAGTCGGTGAAGTTGTAGCCCACGCCCACCTTCAGGTTCTCGTTGACGTGGTAGTACGCGGCCGTGACCCAGCCGCTCTTGCGGTCCTTCAGTTCCCTGGCGCGCAGCGTGCGCCACTCGACCATCCAGTCCCAGTTGCGCACCAGTTTCCAGTCGACGCGCAGCACCGCGAGCTCGGCCGAGCTCTTGAACCACGGCGCCGAGCTGTCGCGGCTCGCGCGCAGTTCGCCGCGCCGCCAGGCGTACTTGCCGCCCACGGTCCAGCGCTCGTTCAAGTCCCAGGTGGCGTCGATCGCGAACACGTGGCTGCGCTGCTGGTAGTCGATGCTGCTGCTAGACACCGTGCCCAGGCTGGAGTCGACCCCGCCCGACACCACCTGCCCCGGCGACGACAGGTCGTACAGGTAGGTGTACTTGAACAGCAGGTTGAGCCGGTCGTTGAACGCGGGGCGCAGCGCGTAGCCCAGCATGGCCTCGGTGTACTTGGCCGCGGCCAGCACGCCGGTGCTGCTGTCGCTGTCGGCCCAGTTGAATTTGCCGAGCCAGCGCGAATCGTCGTCGACCTTCCAGGTGAAGGAATTCTTCAACAGCCAGCTGGTGCGCGTCTCGGCCGAGGTGCGGTCCTTGCGGTACTCCAGGCCGCCGCTGTACTTCAGGCGCTCGCTCGAATAGCCGGTGGTGAAGGCGATGGCCTCGCGGCGCGTGGCGCCCAGCGTCTCGGCGCCGACCCAGCCGTTCTCGAAGTTCACGCCGAAGGTCCAGCGCGTGTCGGGCGCGTACTGCACGCCGTAGGCATGCGTGAGGCCCGGCTGCGTGCCGGTGGCATGGCGGTGCTCGGTGAACATCGTCAGGCCGTCGCCCACGCGCGAGCGCACGCCGGTCACCAGGCTGCCGCCGCGGCCGATGAGGTTCTCGTCGGTGCGGCCGGTATCGGCCACGTAGGTCATGTAGAGGTTGGAGCGGTCGTCGTACTGGTAGTCGACGCCGGCCTTGCCCGCGAGGCCGCCGTCGCCGGTGGAGAGCTCGCCGCGCAGCGCCAGCTTGTCGTTCACGCGGTAGCGCCCGCCGAAGCCCAGGCGGTCGTTCTCCAGCCGCGTGCCGGTGCGCCGCAGCGTCTTCTGCGCGAAGCCGTAGGCGCTCCAGCGGTCGCTGCCGGTGTATTCCAGCTGCACGGCCGCGTCGGCGCGCTCGCCCGACACGGCCTGCGTGGTGGGCAGCGACGGGCTGGTGATGAGCGCGTCGCCGGTCTTGTCGTCGTGGCGCAGGCCCAGGCCGAGCTTCCATCCGGGCGACAGGCGCAGGCCGTACTGCGCGTCGAGCACGCTGCTGTTGTAGCCGTCGCGCTCGTCGCGGCGGTCGACCTTCAGCCGCAGCTCGCCGGCCTCGCCCTTCTCGCCGAAGGGCACGGTGGCGGCCGCGCCGACCTGGCGCGTGGCGTTGCTCGCGTACTGGCCCGGCGCCGAGAAGCCGGCGTCGCGCGACTGCGCGTAGGCGCTCACGCGCCCGCCGCCGCGAATCTCGAAGTCGGCCAGGTCGGCCTGCCCTTCGAGCCGCCACGCATTGGCGTTGCCCGTCGGCCCGCTGCCCAGCAGCGAACCCACGGCGCCGTTGCGCCCGCTGAAGTTGAAGCCGCCGTCCAGCGAGTCGAGCTGCCCGGTGCCCGGCCCCTTGCTGCGCGCGAACTCGCCCTTCACGTAGGTGGCCTCGGTCTTGCGCACGGTGAGGTCGACGCCGGCCAGCCGCTGGTCGGCGCCGATCTGGTCCTGGCGCGACGCGGTGATGCCCACGCCCACGTGGTCGTTGGCCCACCACGACACGCGCCCGCCGATGGCCAGCGTGCTCAGCGAGGTGGCGATGGGCGTGTATTCGTAGTCCACCACCAGGTAGGTCGGCATGCCGGTGAAGCCGCCGGCGCGCACCAGCGAACCGTCGTCCGACAGGCTGGGCAGCGGCGCCGACAGCAGCACGCGGCCCTGCAGGTAGTCGATCTCGTAGTCGGAGCTGGGCACGAGCTGCGTGCGCTTGAGCACGAAGCCCGAGTCGCGGTCGCGGATCTCCAGCGTCACGCGCTCGGCGCCGCGCGTGATGTCCTGGTTGCGCAGGTAGTACAGCGAGCCGCCGGTGCCGCGGAATTCTTCGCGCGCGGCCAGCGTGCCGGGCTCGGCCGCGAAGGCGTCGACCTTCAGCCGCGCCTCGCCGAACGCGGTCGATTCGTCGCCCAGGTAGCGGCCGTGGAAGCCGTACAGGCCGCGGCTCACGCGCGTGAGTTCGGTGTCGCCGAAGTTGAGCTTGAAGTTGCCCCACATGGCCTGCGAGCGGCCGTCGTCCACGCGCAGGTAGAAGCGGCCCTGCGTGGGCGCGTCCTGGATGGCGGTGGAGTCGTCGCCGAAGGTGGTCCACGAGTCCTCAGGGTCGAAACGGCGGAACAGCGAGGTCGGGTCCTTGCGGTCGAGGTTGCGAAACAGCTCCTTGAGCGGGCGCTCCTCGGTGTCGACGCTGGCCGTGAGCGTCCAGCGGTCGTTGAGCTGCCCCTTGGCATAGCCGGCGATGCGGCCTTCGCTCCAGCCGCCGCCACCGTAGCGGTTCTTGTCGTTGGTCATGATCGCGGCCGGGCCGCTCACGCTGTTGCTGCCCACCGTGAGGTCGGCCTGCCCGACGAAGAACCAGTCGCTCGCGGGCAGCTCGAAGTCGCGGCGGTAGGCGCGCGTGGCGCCCTGTGCGTCGGTGACGGCGATCTCGCCGGTCTGCACGCGGCGCGGCACGAGTTGCTGGAACACGAAGCGCCCGCTCTCGTCCACCGGCACCGCGAAGCCCAGCGCGCGCACCGTTTCGCCGGGGCGGATGGCCGCGCCGCTCGCGGTGACGGTGCCGGCCGGCAGCGGAATGTTCGCGATGGCGATGTTGTTCATGCCGTAGCCGCGCAGCAGCTCGCGCGCGGGGTCGGGCGGCGTGCCCTTCTCTGGCACATGGCGTTTGGCGAGCGAGAGCGACAGGTCGTCGGTTTCGTCGAAGCGGCCCTGGCGGTCGTACACGCGCACGCGGTAGTAGAGCTTGCCGCCGGCATCGGCCGCGCCGTCGGTCAGGCGGTCGAGCAGGCCTTCGGGCACCTGCCATTCGCCGCGCAGGGCGGCGTCCAGCGGCACGGTGGCCAGCAGGCGGCGCTGCATCACGTCGTTGGCGGTGAACACGCGCAACTCGGCCTTCGAGGTGAACAGCAGGTAGTTGCTGTAGCCCGCGAAGCGCACGGTGTCGCCGGCCACCACGGTGGTGGGCCAGGCGCTGGCGCTCAGACGGCGCGGCTGCGAGAGGTTGTCGTACTGCAGGCGCAGCTGGTTGCGCTCCAGCTGCACGTCGACGCAGCGCTGGCGGTCGGCGCTGTTCGTTCCGTCGCCCGCGCCGGCCTTGCCGTCGGCCGTGAGCAACTGGCCGTCGACGCTCAGGCGCAAGGGCGCGTCGTCGGTGCCGAAGGCGGTGAAGGTGCGGCACACGCCGGGGTCGGCAGCCGCTGGCGCGGGCGCCACGGCCACGGGCGCGTCGCGCCAGTACACGCGCACTTCGACGCGGCGGTTGGCGGGCCAGTTGGCCGGGTCGGTCGCGGGCGTGGCCACGGGCACGTCGGGGCCGCGCGAGGCGGCCGATGCGGCGTCTTCGGGCAGTCCGAGGCGCTGCGTGAGGTAGCGCGCCACCTGCTGCGCGCGCGCCAGGCCCAGCGCGTGGTTGTCGGCGAAGCGCTCGCGCGACCTGGCGCTCAGCGCCTGCGTGTCGGTGTGGCCCACGATCTCGAAACGCAGGCCGTCGCGGCCCTTCACCTGTTCGGCGATGCGGTCGAGCTGCGCGCGGTCGGCCGGTGCGAGCCCGTCGGCGCCCGACGCGAAATGCGGCGTGCCGGTGTCGCTGCGCTCCGCGCCCGGCACGGGGGCCGGCGCCGGCGCGGCGGGCGCCACCGGCGCGCTCGCGTCGCCGAGCACGAAGGTGGCCTTGGGCAGCTCGCGTTCGCTGCCGCGCGGCAGGTGGCGCGTGCCGTCGATTTCCACGGCGCGCGGGTCGGCCGCGGCCTGGTCGTGCATGCGGCCGCGCACGGTGGCCGACGACTCCTGCGCCGCCGCGAAGCCGATGCTCATGCAGGCGGCGGTGACGGCGCCCGCAAGGGCGATGCGCTTCGGTAGCTTTCTTCTTTTCATTTCGGCTCGCTGGCTCGGGTTCTTCTGTGCGAAGGGGCGCGTCATGGCTTGTGCTCCTGCGTGGCGGCGGGTGCGAGTTCGACTTCGACATCGAGGTTGAACAGCGGCGGCTCGTTGCGGCCGCCCCGCTGCGCGCCCAGCTGCTTCCAGCGCGCGAACACCTCGGCCTTCACCGCGTCGGCGCGCTGGCGGCCCAGCGAGGCGGCCTCGCCGGGCGCGGCCCGGTAGGCCAGCCGCAGCACCGCGGTCTTCTCGGCCAGCAGGCTCACCGTGCGGTCGAGCTCGGGCACGAAGCCGGCGCGCAGCACGGCGCTGCCGTCCTCGAAGGCCGCGCCCTGCAGCGCGAGCCGCACCACGCGGTGCACGGTGGCGCCGAAGTTGATCTTCAGCACCTTGCCGCGCGTGGCGCGCTCGGCCGCCGGGTTCTCGCTGGTGGTGCGGTAGCCCGAGGGCAGCGTGCGCTCGTCGAGCTTCAGCACCAGGTTGCTGCCGGTGCCTTCCTTCGGAATGGCGGCGCAGGCGATGTGGTAGCGGCCCTCGGCGTCGGTGGTCACCAGCACGCCGTTGACGGTGGCGATGCGCACGTTGGCCAGGCCCGGCTCGCCCTCGTCCTGGTAGCCGTTGGCGTTCTTGTCGTCGTAGACCTTGCCGATCACGTCGGTGCAGTCGAACAGCGCGTCGGGCACCACGCGCACGGTGGCCGTGGCCAGGTTCGACAGCGTGCGGCCGCCCACGCCCTGCGTGGCCACGACCTGGTTGACGAACTCGCCCTCGCCCACGCCGACCCCCACGCCCGCGACCATCAAATACTCCTTGGTCTCGTTGGGCGCGAAGTTCTGGCCCGGCACCACCAGCTGGCGGCCGTTCAGTTGCGGCACCACCGGCAGCGCCACGCCGCCGGGCAGGCTGCGCACGGTGAGCGAGCCCTGCACGTAGCGAAAGCCCGGCGGCAAGGTGTCGACCACGGCCACGCCCGGCACGGGGTTGCCGCGCGTGTTGCGCGCCGTGATGCGGTAGGGCAGCAGCTCGCCCTTCTTCACGGTGAGCTTCGAGGTGGTCTTGCGCAGCTCGATGAGCGTGGCGTCCGACGGGTCCAGCGGAATGTTGTTGGCCACCACGTGCTGGCCGCCGCCGCCCGGCATCTGGAACACCATGTAGTAGCCCGCGCCCGGCACCAGCGCCGCGCCGGGGCTCACCACGCAGGGGTTGGTCTGCGCGGGCGCCGGGCCGTTGGCCGGCGCCGCGCACGACTGCGTGCCCAGCGCGCCGGCGACCGGCGGGTACATCGACGAGGGCAGGTAGTTGCCCGGCGGCGTCACCACCAGGCGGTACTCGCCGGCCGGCGCGCCCGGCAGCACGAAGAAGTCGTAGTAGCCGTTCGGGCCGGTCGTGTAGCTGTCGCGCCCGTCGAACAGGTGCTGTGCGGGGTCGAAGCCGGGCGGGCCCACCAGGCGCACCACGGCGCCGGGCACGGGCGTGCCGCTCACGCTGTCGTACACCACGCCGCCCGGGTCGTACGGCAAGTCCTGCTTCTGCACGTTGGCGCCGGGGTTCACGCGCACCTTGATGGTGAAGCGCGGATCGCTCGGCGATGGCGTCGGGTACGGCCCGCCCGCGCCGTTCTGCGCCGCGTCGGTCGGCCACACGCCGCCCACGTAGCGGCCGTCGGGCGAGCGGAAGCGCACGCGGTATTCGCCGGGCACGAGGTCGCCGAAGCGGTAGCCGCCGTCGGCCGCGGTGGTCACGCTGTAGAGCACGGTGGCCGCGTTTTCCGCGCAGGCGTTGCCGCCGTCGGCGCAGCGCAGCAGCTCCACGGTCCAGCCCTCGCCGCCGCCCTCGCCCGATTCGCGGCCGCGGTTGTGGTTCTGGTCGAACCACACGTTGCCGCTGAGCGAGGCCGGCTGGTTGCTGTGCTCGTTGAAGTCGTAGCCGGTGCCGTGCGCGTCGAGCCCCGTGAAGCTCACGCGGATCTGGTTCGGGCCCTGCGCGGTGCCGCCCAGGGTGCCGGGCACGGCAATGCCCTCTTCGTAGCCCGCGGGCTGCGTCTCGGTGAGGGTGTAGCCGCCGCTGCCGGGCAACGGCAGGCCGGGCAGCTCGTAGCGGCCGTTGGCGTCGGTGACGGCGGTGCGCGTCACGGGCTGGCCCGCGGCGTCGGTGCCGGTGAGCGTGATGGTCACGCCCGGAATCGGCAGGTCCTGCGGCTCGCGCGTGCCGTTGCGGTTGGCGTCGTTGTAGACGGTGCCCGCGAGCGACGCGCCGCGTTCGCCGAAGTTGTAGTTGTCGCCGTTGCCGCCGCGGTAGGCGATGGCGCCGATGACGTCGTTGCCCAGCGTGCCGCTGGGCACGCCGTCGAGCGTGCCCACGGCGTCCAGGCCGTCGGCATAGGTCACGGGCTGTGTCTCGCGCAGCGTGTAGCCCGCGGCGTCGGCCGGCAGCAGGCCGGTGAACACGTAGCGGCCGGTGGCGTCGGTCACGGCGGTGGCGTTCACCGCCAGCCCGCTGGCTGAGCGGCCGGTGAGCGTGACCGTGACGCCCCCGATGCCCGGCTCGCTGGCCTGGCGCACGCCGTCGTTGTTGCTGTCGACGTACACCCAGCCCGCGATCTGGCCGCCGCGTTCGCCGAAGTTGTAGTCGATGCCCACGTCTTCCGACACCAGCGCGAGGCCGCCGAAGCGGTCGTTCACGTTGCCGGGGTTGGCGGTGCCGCGCGGCGCGCCGTTCACGGTGCCCAGCGACTCGGGGCCGTCGGCCACGCCGGCGGGCTGGGTCTCGTCGATCTGGTAGGTGCCGGGCACCAGCTTGTCGAACAGGTAGCCGCCGTCGGCGCCGGTCTGCACCGTGCGGTCCACGGCGTTGCCCAGGAAGTCGGTGCCGGTGACGCGCACGGTGGTGCCGCCGATGCCCGGCTCGCCGCTGTCGCGCACGCCGTTGGACGGCGCCACGTCGGCGTACACGTAGCCGGCCAGGCTCGCGGGCTTCACGGCCGAGAAGTTGTTGCCGGCCGAGCCCGCGCCCACCGCGCCGAGCACGATGTTCTGGATCACGTTGGCCGTGGAACCGTTGGGCCCGTTGCTCACGCCGCTGCCGCCGGTGGGCACGCTGCCCGCCGTGCTGCCCGCGCCGCTGACGTTGCCCGCGCGCGTGATGCCGGGCTCGTAGCCCTGCGGGCGCGTCTCGGTCACGGTGTAGCTGCCGGGCGCGAGGTTGGGAAAGCTGTAGTCGCCGCTGGCGTCGGTGGTGGTGGTGCGCGTGACGCTCTGGCCGTTGACGTCGGTGCCCGTGAGCGTGATGGCCACGCCCGCGATGCCCGGCTCGCCCGGCGTGTTCTGCGCGCCGTTGCCGTTGCGGTCGTAGTACACGCGGCCCGAGATGCCGCCCGGCAGCAGTTCGCCGAAGTAGTACTCGCCCTGCACGAGCGGCACGTTGGTGCCCGAAACGCTCACGCCCGTGATGACGTTGCCGCCGCCTTGCGGCGTGCCGGGGTGGCCGTTGTTGTTGGCCTTGCCCGGCGCGTAGTTGGCCGGCTGCGTCTCGGTGATGGTGTAGCCGCCGGGGCCCGAAGGCGGCACGTTGCGGAACTCGTAGCCGCCGGCCGGGCCCGAGGGCACGGCGACGATGCTCACGGGGTTGCCCGCGGCGTCGGTGCCCGTGAGGCGCAGCTCGACGTTCGCAATGCCGGTGTCGCCGGGTTGCGGCACGCCGTCGTTGTCGCCGTCGACGAACACGCGCACGCTGATGCGCGTGAGCAGCTCGCCGAAGTCGTAGCCGGTGCCGTTGACGTTGGAGCGCAGCGCAATGGCGCTCACCACGTCGTTGCCCACGGTGCCGCCGGCGCTGCCGGCCGCGTCGCTGCCGTCGGCAAAGCCGGCGGGCTGCGTCTCGGTCAGCGTGTAGCTGCCGGGCGTGAGGTTGTCGAAGGCGTAGCTGCCCGTGCCGGTGGCCGTGGTGGCGGTCTTCGACACCGGGTTGCCGAACATGTCGGTGCCGGTGAGCGTGACGGTCACGCCCGCGATGCCGGGGTCGCCCGCGCTGGCGGCGCCGTTGTAGTCGGCGTCCTGGTAGACGCGGCCGGCCAGGCTGGACGCGCGCACCTCGCCGAAGTTGTTCGACACCGAGCTGCCGCCCGTGCCGAGCACGATGCCGTCGATGCGGTTGGCGTTGGAGCCGGCCGGGCCGCTGGTCACGCCAGCGCCGGCGGTCGGCACGCTGCCGCTCGCGCTGCCCGCGCCGGTGACGCTGCCCGCGCGGGTGATGCCCGGCTGGTATGCGGCGGGCTGGTCCTCGACCACGTTGTAGGTGCCGGCGGGCACGGTGAAGCCCCAGTTGCCGTTGGCGTCCGTGATGGTGGTCAGCGACACCGGGTTGCCCAGGCTGTCGGTGCCGGTCAGGCGCAGGGTGACGCCGGCAATGCCGGGCTCGCCGCCGTCGATCTGGCCGTTGCCGTTCAGGTCTTCGTACACGCGGCCGGACAGTGCGCTGTTCTGCACCGTGATGCGGCCTTCGTTGAAGTTGTTGCCGGCGTTGGGGTCGGCGCCGCCGTTGGTGTCGCCCGAGCCGGTGGTGACGATGTGCGCGCGGTTGACGATCTCGGTGCCGTTGGCCGGCGCCGCGCCGTTCGCGAAGCGCACCGGAATGCGCACGGTGGCCGTGCCGTTGGCGGGCATCGAGGCGATGGCGCAGCTCACGGCCGTGCCGCCGGACGCGCCGGTGCAGGTGGGCGCGGCGGGCGTGAAGCTGCCGCCAGTGACGGTGAACACGGGCGTACCGTCCAGCACCAGGGCCGCGGGCAGCGTGTCGGTGAAGCTGGTGGTCTCGGCGCTGTCGGGGCCGTTGTTGCGCAACTGCACGAGCCAGTCGAAGGGCTGGCCCGCCGACGCGGTGGCCAGCGGCGTGCCGGTGCCCTTGACGACGGCCGCCTTCGAGACCACCTGCACGTCGGCCTTGAAGCGGAAGGTGGTGTTCTCGGCCACCGCGTTGTTGCCCTGCACCGCGTCGTAGACGTTGCGCGCGGCGTCGAAGAAATCGACCCTGGCGTTGTTCTGGAAGGTGCCGCGCGACACGCCGCGCAGCACCACGCGGAACTCCAGCGTGTTGGCGTCGCCGGTGGCGTTGGCGCCCGCGCCGCCCAGCGTCGGAATGGTGAACACCACCTGCCCGCCGGCCGAGCCGATGGCCGCGCCGTTGGCCAGCGCGAAGCTGGTGCCCGCGGGCGCTCCCGCCGGAAGGCTCACCGACACCAGCGTGGGCGGTGCCTCGCCGCCCGGGCCGGCCAGCGGCAGCAGGTCGACCATGCGCACGCCTTCCGCGGTCGACGCACTGTTGTTCGACACCGTGATGGTGTAGCCCACGTCGTCGCCCACGTTCACCGGGTCGACGTCGTCGCGCTTGGTGACGACCAGGTCGTACACCGGCGCGGTGACCGCGGCCGGCACCGAGGCGTCGTTGTTGCCGGTGCTGAGCTCCGGCGTGGCCGTGGAGACATGCACGTTGTTGGTCACCGTGGTGCCGTTGAGCGCGTACAGCGGCCGCACGCGCACCGTGACGGTCTGCTGCACGTTGCGGTCGAGCGAGCTCCACGCGCACTCGAGCTGGTTGTTGGTGATGCCGGTGCCCGTGGGCTGCGTGGTGTTCGGCGTCGTGGTGCAGCTGCCGCCGCCCGAGGCGGTGGCCGAGATGAACATCAGGCCGGCCGGCAGCGTGTCGACCACGCGCACGTCGTAGGCGCGGCTGCGGCTGCCCTGCGCCAGGCTCTGGTTGCGGGCCGTGAGCGTGTAGGTGAGCAACTGGCCCACCGGCACCGAGCCGGGACTGGCCGACTTGGTGACCGTCACGTCGCTGCGCGCGACCAGGTACGCGGTGGCGCTGCCGTCGTTGTTGGCCAGGTTCGGGTCGGCCGGCGTGACGGCCAGCGCGCGGGCCGTGTTGTCGATCTCGAAGCCGTGGTCAGCGGCCGAGCGGCCGTCGCCGTAGTGCGACGCGACCACGCGCACCACCGGGCACAGCGGCAGCGCGCTGGCGGCGTCGGTGCTCGCGCGGCAGACCGGCAGGGTCGTGAGCGTGCAGCTCGAAAGCGAGGCCTGGCCGTAGCCGCTGCCGTTGGCCGGCAGCGTGCAGTTGCCGGCGAAGGTGCCGCCGTTGGCGGCCTGCGTGACGGTGCCCGCGCCGATCACTTGCGCGAAGGCGTCGGTGACGACCACGTTCTGCGCCTCGGAAGGGCCGGTGTTGACCACCTCGAGTTCCCAGGTGATGTTCTGGCCGGCGACCTGGCGGTTGCCCGCGCTGTCGCCGATGCCCACCACGCGCTTGAGCACCTTCACGTCGGCGGCGGTGGCGTTGTCGTTCACGCCGGTGCCCAGGCTCACGCAGTCGTTGCCGGTGTTGGCATCGGGGTCGGCGCCGAGCGTGGGCGCGGCGGCGGGCAGCGCCACGTTCACGCACATGCTGTTGACGATCTGGCCGCCGCCGGGCGGCAGCGCCGGGATGGTGGCGTTCACGATGACGTAGCCGCCGTTGCGCGCGGCGTTGCCGTTCGACGCGTCCACGCCGATGTCGGCCGTGAGCGTGCGCGTGCAGGTCACCGTCGCGGGGCCGGGCACGGGCACGGCGGGCGTGGGGGCGACGATCGCGCCGCCCTGGGTCACGGTGCAGGTGTAGCCGTCGCGCTGCGTGACGCTGTTGATCTGCACGCCCGCGGGCAGGTCGTCGACCAGCTGGATGGTGCTTCCCGCCAGCAGGCGCGTGCCGCCGAGGTTGGTGCTGCCGACCTGGTAGTCGAAGGCCTGGCCCAGCGGCACGTTGTTCTGCGGCCAGCCGCGGCGCTTGTCGGCGCGGAAGTCGGCGGCGGACACCGCCACGTCGGCCGGCACGCTGCCGGTGGCCGTGCTGGCGATGGGGCCGGTCGCGTTCACGGTGGCTTCGTTGACGACGCCGGTGCCCGCGCTCATGGCAATGACCGGCACCACGATGTCGCCGAGCGCCACGCTGGCGCCGTTGTTGCCGCCGATGTTGCTGCGCGTGCAGCTCACCGTCTGGCCGCTGACCGAGCAGCTCCAGCCGGCGGCCGCGTTGATCGGCGACTGGATCGCGAAGTTGGCGGGAAGCGTGTCGGTCAGCGTCACGCCGGTGGGCGGGCTGCCGCTGAAGCTCGGGCTCAGCCGGAAGTTGAAACGCTGGCCCACCAGCAGCTGGCCGCCGTCATGGCTCTTGGCCAGCGCGAGCACGTAGCCGGCGGTGACGGTGGTGTTGGCGGTGGCCGTGTTGTTGGTGGCAACGCCGTCGCCCACCGAGCCCGCCGGCGCCACGGCCGGCTGGTGCGTGATGGTGGAGCCCGCGCCCGCGGTGACCACGCCGTTGACGGTGAAGGTGCGCGTGTTGCCGTTCGCGGTGGCCGGCACGTTGCAGGTCAGCTGGCTGCCGCTGATCGAGCAGCCCGAAGGCAGGCCCGTGCCCGAGACCGTCAGCCCCGTGGGAATGGGATAGGTGAGCGTCGAGCCCGTGCTGGCGTCGGGGCCGTTGTTGGTGACCGTGAAGACGATCGGCACCGTCGAGCCGCTGGCCGCGCTGGCCGGCGCGTTGATGCTCACCGCCACGTCGGCGCCCTGGTTCACGGTGATGGCCTTGGTCTCGCTCGCACCGTTGCCTTCGGGCGTGGCCGTGACGCTCAGCGTGCCCTGGGTGCGTGTGCGCAGCAGCACCTCGAAGGCACGCAGCTGGTTCGCCGCGAGCGTGATGCCCGAGCAGGTCAGCGTGCCCGGCCCGGCCGAGCCCACGGGCACGTCGGCCGTGCAGGTGCCCACGGGAACCGCGCCCGTGCCCATGTAGACGGCGTTCGCGGGGATGCTGTAGGTGAACGAGGTGCCAGGAGAGCCGATCGGCGCGCTGTCGGTGTCGGCAATCGTCACCGTGCTGGTGACAGTGCCGCCGGCCGGCAGGATGTCGGGCGCGTGCACCAGGCTGGACACCTGCGGCAACGCGTGCGCGGCCACTGCGAACAGCAGGCCGGCCAGCGGTGCGGCAAGACGCGCCAGGCCCCGCCGCCAGGCGAAGCGCGGCGTGGGCCGTGCGTTGAAGAACACGTCGCGCCGCACCGACGCGGCCGGCAAATTCGATGGGGTCCTGGACATCCCGTCCCTCGTGAAGGCTCTGATGGACCGGGCACCGACTGCCTGCGAACGCCGCTGGATGCGGCGGGGTGCTCCGGAAAGAGCGGGAGTCTCGAAGCCCTTCCCCAGGGCCACTTTTGCGATTCAGGACAAAAGGTTTGCTTCAGATGACAATTGTTTACGAATGCAACTTAACGTGAACTTAGTCACACAGCATTTCAGGCCCTCGCCCCTACGCTCGGCGCCATGTCTTACTGGTCGACCACGCCGCCACGGCGCGCGCACATCCTCGTCATCGACGACAACATTGAAGAGTTGCAGTTGCTGCTGGGCGCGCTGCGCGGTGCGGGCCACCGCATCAGCCTGGCGTTCGATGCGCTGCAGGGCTACCGGCGCGTCACCGCGCTGCAGCCCGACCTCGTGCTGCTGGACGTGCGCATGGGCGCCACCGACGGCTTCGCGACCTGCCGGCTGCTGAAGGCCGACCGCACGACGTCGCACATTCCCGTGATCTTCGTGACCTCGTCCAGCTCGGTGGAAGAGCGGCTCACGGGGCTGCGCGAAGGCGCGGTCGACTACATCCTCAAGCCCTTCGATTCCAGCGAAGTGCTGGCGCGCGTGGCGGTGCACCTGGCGCTGTCGGGCAGCAGCCACCGCGCGCAGGCCTGCATTGCGCAGGCCGAGAACGTGCTGGAGAACGCGCGCTCGGACAACGCCGACCGCGTCATCGCGCAGGCGGCCGAACGGCTGGTGCTGTCGGACCTGGCGAAGGTGCCGACGCTGCCCGAACTGGCCACGCGCGTGGGCACGCACGAGAAGCGGCTGTCGCGCGTGTTCCGCGAGCAGACCGGCCGCACGGTGTTCGAGTTCGTGCGCGAGCGGCGGCTGGGCGAGGCGCAGCGCCTGCTGGCGGGTTCCGCGCTCAGCGTGGAAGAAGTGGCGCAGGCCGTGGGCTTTTCGGGCGCGGCCAATTTCTCGACCGCGTTCCGCGAGCGCTTCGGGATCACGCCTTCGTCCTACCGCAACGCACAAGCGGGCCGCCTCGCCTCGTCGTCGGCGCCGTCGGCCTGAGGCGGCCGCGGTGACGGCTCGCGGTGTCGCCACCGCCTTGCTGCTGTGCGCCGCCGCGTGGGCCTCGTGGTTCGCGGGTCCGGCCGGCGCGGCCACGCTGCGGCTCGGCGATGCGCCCGCGCCGCGCCCTGCCCTGCCTCTTGCGCTCGACGAAAGCGTCGAGCTGCTCGAGGACGCGGAAGGACAGCTCTCGCCCGAAGAAGCCGATGCATCGCCCGGCTTCGCGCCCGGCACGCGCGAACGCATGCGCCAGGGGTTCACGCGCTCGGTCTTCTGGCTGCGCTTCGCGGTCGCGAACGACACCGCCGATGTGCGGCCGCTGCGCCTGGTGTTGAACACCACGTGGCTGCAGTACGTCGACTTTCATGTGCAACGCCGCACGCGCACCGGCGCCGAAGCGCCCCTGTGGGCGCACGAGGCGGCGGGCGTGTCGGTGCCGCTGCGCAGCGGCGGCAGCGGCGACCGCGTGCCGACGCTGTCGCTCGACCTGCGGCCCGGCGAGCAGGCGCGCGTGCTGGTGCGCGTGCAAAGCCTCAACAGCCTGAAGTTCGCGCCCGAGCTGCACACGGCCAACAGCTGGCGCAAGGCCGAGAACAGCCATGCGCTGCTCGACGGCCTGCTGATCGGCGGCATGCTGGTGCTCGCCGCGTACTCGCTCACGCTGTGGGTCATCTCGCGCAACCCGCTGATGGCCTTGCAGAGCGTGGGCTTCACGCTGGTGGCGCTGTACGAGGGCACCTATCGCGGTTATGCGCGGATCGTACTGTGGCCCGCCAGCACCGAGTGGAGCTACCGCGCGGCCGGCGTGGTGGCCGCCAGCTGCGTGCTGAGCCTGCTGCTGTACCTGCACCTGATGTCGCGCCGCGGCCCCGTGCGGCCGCCGGGGCTGCCCGTCATCGCGGTGCTGGGCGCCGCGCAGGTCGTCGCGATGCTGGGGGCGCTGCTGGGGCCTTATGCGCCCTTCGCGCGCCTGGGGAACCTCAATGCGCTGCTGCTGGTGTCCGCGCTCACCGCGAGCAGCTTTCTCTACATGCGGCGCGCGGGGCCGGGCGGCAAGCAGGCGTTTCCGGTGATGGCCATCATCATGGTCGGCGTGTGCCTGCGGCTGGCCGAACTGTCGATGCCCACGCACATGCTGCCCGGCTTCGACGCCTACGCGCTGGGCTTCCCCGGCATGCTGATGGGGCTGGTCGCGCTGTCGTCGTGGACCCATCATCTCTCGCGCCAGCAGCACCTTGCACAGCGCACGCTGGTGCGCTGGCAGGCCGACGAACAGCAACGCCTGCGCGACGAGGTGGCGCGCAAGACCCACGCGTTGAATGCCGCGCTCGAGCAGGCCGAGCACCAGGCGCGCGAGCAGACGCGGCTCCTGGCCTACGTGAGCCACGACCTGCGCGCGCCGCTCGCGACCATCATCGGCCACGTGCGCCTGCTGCGCGAAGAAGCCACGCCGCAGCCGCCTCCCGAGCGGCTGCAGGCGATCGAGCGCAGCGCCGCCTACCAGCTCTCGCTGATCGACGACCTGCTCGACTACGCCAAGGGCGAGCTGCTGCCCTTCTCCTTCGAGCCTCGCCCCGTGCGTCTGCAGGCGCTGCTCGACGACATCGCGCAGTACGCCGACACGCTCGCACAGCGGCAGAACAACACCTTCGCGCTCGAGGTGCGCGGCGCGTTGCCGCCGACGGTGCTCATCGACAGCAAGCGCTTTCACCAGCTGCTGCTCAATCTGCTGTCGAATGCCGCCAAGTTCACGCACGGCGGCAGGATCGGCCTGCGCGTGCAGGCCAGGCCGCGCGCGGATTCGTGGCGGCTGCGCCTCGAGGTGTGGGACAGCGGCGTCGGCATCGACAAGGAAGACCAGGCGCGCATCTTCCAGGCCTTCGCGCAGTGCGCGCCGAGCGCGAACGGCAACGGGCTCGGGCTGGCGATCGCGCGGCGCATCGTGCAGCACATGGGCGGGCGGTTGTTGCTCCAAAGCCATCCGGACCTGGGCACGCGCGTGCGCTTTTCCGTGATCGTGAAGGACGCGCCGAAGACGCTGCCGCCCGATGCCGCGACGCCGCGGATGCCGTCGCTGCCGCTTCCCCAGACGTCGCGCCTGCGGCTGCGCCGCGCGCCGACGACGGCAGCGGCGCCCACGCCGGCCATCGCGCCGCTGCCGGCCGCGGTGCGGGCCGAACTCGAACTGCTGGCGCGCGACGGCCGCTGGACCGATCTGCATGAATGGGCCGACCGGCTGGCCGCCGCCGATGCGCGCCACGCCGCGCTGGTCGAGGCCGTGCGGCAGGCGCTGGACCGGTTGGACTTCGAACACATCCGGCTGCTGGCACGCGCGGCGCCGGATCTGTGACGGCGCGCACGGCTTTGCATGCGGCGACGCGGCTGTTTAGGATGGCGGCTCCCCACGCACAGGAGCTTTTCATGCACGACATCGCCGCGCTTCAGAAACTGCTGGACCCGCTGTTCCCAGGCTTGATGGGCGTGCGCCTCACGGCACTGGCGCCCGACCGCGTGGTCGCGGAGATGGAAGTGCGGCCCGACCTGTGCACGGCCGGCGGCATCCTGCACGGCGGCGCCTACATGGCTTTTGCCGACACGCTGGGCGCGGTCGGCACCCTCGTCAACCTGACGGAAGGCAAGCGCACGACGACCACCGACTCGAGCACCAAGTTCATCGCGGGCGCGCGCGCCGGCAGCACCGTGACAGGCACCAGCGTGGCGCTGCATCGCGGGCGCACGACGATGGTCTGGCAGACCACCGTCACCAACGCGGACGGCAAGCTGTGCGCGGTCGTCACGCAGACGCAGCTGGTGCTGGAAGCGGCGGCGTGAGCGCTTCTTGCCGCGCCTCGGGCGGATGGCTTGCCGCGTAGCGTTCGAGGAACAGATACAGCATCAGTCCGCCGGCCAGCGGCAGCAGGTAATAGAGCGCGCGGTACGCGAGCACCGCCCCCATCAGCGCGCCCTGCTTCACGCTGCCCGACAGCAGCGCGAGGTACACGGCTTCGAGCACGCCGAGGCCCGCCGGGATCGGCGTCAGCACACCGACGATGGACGCGGCGAGCAGCACGCTCAAGGTGGTGGCGTAGGGCACCTTCTGCCCGAGCAGCAGGTACATGGCAGCGCCCATCAATGCCCAGTTGGTGGTGGAGAGCGCGAGCTGCGCCACGGCCAGGCGCGCGGCCGGCAACTGGAGGCGACGCCCTCTGAATTGCCATTCGCGTCCACGCGCCATCGCGCAGGCCGCGACGTATGCCAGTGCCAGCAGGATCATCACCACGCCGAGCAGGCGCAATGCCCCGTCACCGATATGCGCCTGGCTGGGCGGCGAGATCGCACCGGCCGCGAACAGGCCGCCCGCAAGCAGGCCGTAGCCGAGCCAGTTGGTCGCAAGACTCAGGCCGACGATCTGCGCGACCGTGGCGTCGTCGAGACCGGCACGCGCATAGAGCCGCGCACGCATCGCGACGCCGCCGACCAGCGAGCCGAGGTTGAGATTGAATGCATAGCTGGTCACGGCGATGGCCCATGTGCGCCAGTACGGCAGGCGATGGCGCAGATGGCGCTTGCCGATCAGGTCGAAGCATCCGTAGAGGGCGTGACTGGCGGTCGCGAGGCCCAGCACGGCGAGCAGCAGCAGCGGCGAGTAACGTTGGAGCGCTTGCCATGCGCCGGCCCAGTCGACCTTGTGCGCGTGGGAGAGGAGCAGGCCCAGGACGGCGATGCCCAGCAACGGCAGGGCCCATGGGCGGGAGCGGTGCCAGAGGGTGCCGGCGCCGGGCGCGGGGGCGTCGGCGGCAGTGGCAGTGGCCGCGTGCGAGGTCATGGCGACGGCGGGCGGGCTCAGGGCCGGGCGGGCCTGGTGTCGCTTTTCTCGGGGGTCTTGTGCTCGGCAGCGTCCTTGTCGTGGAGCTTGCTGTTGCGCACGTCTTTCATCATGCGCTCGCCTTCGGCATCGCGACCGTCGGTGGGAACGGATTCTTCTTGCGTGAGTTCGGGTTCTTCGGGGTGCTGCGGCTTGGACATCTGCATCTCCTCGGTGGATGTCCGAGTTTGTCGATGCCCGCGATGGATGCGCCGCCGGCCACAGGCGACGGCGGATGCAGGACATTTGCCATACCGCGCCCGCGCACGGCCGCGCGCCGGAAATTGAAAAAGCCCTTGGTCCTGTGGGAACCAAGGGCTTTGAATTTGGTGGCCTGGGGCTCCGTCGAAAGATGCCTTGGAAGCCGCGCCAACTCTAGAATTTTTTTCGGGTGTGATCTTGAGTTACTGCATCACTTACTGCACCTGAAAAACTGTTATGCCACGAAATCTAATCGGTTCCGACACCTCCCTCCGATCCATCAAACCCGGCGATCCGCGCAGGCGCATTTCTGACGGGGATGGCCTCTACATCCTGCTTTTCGTGAACGGCGGCGCCCACGGATGGCGCTTTGACTACAGCATCGCCGGCAAGCGCAAGACGCTCTCGCTCGGCACCTACCCCACCATCGGCATCGGCCTGGCCCGCGAGCGCGCCGAGGACGCTCGCAGGAAGGTTGCCCAAGGCATCGACCCCAGCGAGGCCAGAAAGGCTGTCCGTGCGGCGCATGTCCAAGCCCGTGAAGCTGCGACACGCGCCGAGGCGGGCCTGCCTGTGCTCGACAGCTTCGAGCACGTCGCGCGCGAATGGTACGAAGTGCGCCGCGCCGACTGGGCAGAGAGCTACGGCGTCAAGATCATCGGCCGGCTGGAGAACGACGTGTTCCCCTACATCGGCACGCGCCCCATCGCGCAGATCGACCCGCCTGAGCTGCTGACGGTCATCCGTCGCATCGAGTCTCGCGGCGTGGTCGAGACCGCGCATCGCGCGCTGGAGAACTGCGGCCAGGTCTTCCGCTTTGCCGTTGCCACGGGGCGCGCGACGAGCAATCCGGCCCGTGACCTGAAGGACGCCTTGCGCAAACCGCTCGTGCAGCACTTCCCGGCCATCACCGACCCCAAGCGCTTGGGCGAGCTGTTGCGCGCCTGCGATGGCTACAAGGGGACGCACGTTGTGCGGACTGCCCTGAAGTTGGCCCCCATGGTCTTGCTGCGTCCGGGCGAGCTGCGGCATGCGAAGTGGGAAGAGATCGACCTCGACGCCGGGCTTTGGACCGTGCCCGCCGCGCGCATGAAGCGGAAGAAGGTCGGCAAGCTGCACGGCGCGCCGCACCTTGTGCCCCTGGCAACGCAGGCCGTTGAGGCCTTGCGCGATCTGTACCCGCTCACCGGACGCAGCGCCTACGTGTTCACGGGCGAGCGCAGCCACGAACGCCCCATGAGTGATGCCGCCATCAACGCCGCGTTGCGCGCGATGGGCTTCGGCAAAGACGAGGTGACCGCCCACGGGTTCCGCGCGACCGCGCGCACCATCCTGGCGGAGCGCCTCAACGTCGACGAGTCGGTGATCGAGGCGCAGCTCGCACACGCCGTCAAAGACAGTCTCGGTCGCGCCTACAACCGCACAGAGTTTCGCGTGGAACGGTTTTCAATGATGCAGAAGTGGGCCGACTACCTCGATGAATTGCGCCGTGGCGCCGACGTGGTGAAGCTGCGCGCGGCTTGACGGGAACAGCCGAGAGCGCTTAAAGTTCTCTCGCCTCGTGATGAACGAGGTCGGGATTGGTCTCCCGAAGAAGTCCTGCGACGAAAGCCGCAGTTACCGCCATTGGTCTGCGGCTTTGTCGTTCGTGCCCCATTTTTTTAGGCGGCTCGATGGGCGGGCGCAAGCCCGGCCGGTTTCCGCAAGGACTTCCCGGTAGACCAACCCGTCGAGCTGCCGCCCCTGATTGGTCTCAGGGACGGCGGTTTTAGCAAACCGAAGTCCTTGGAGGCCCATGGCCGATTCTTCTCACGCTGGCGCCGACGCCAGCTGCTCGTTCGCGAGCTATCGCCCCACCGCTCAATTCAAGCCCTTCGAATGGGTTCGAGGGGAAGGGCTGAGCCTGCCCCAGCAACGGCTCGCCGAATTTCTGAGCGATGCGCGCGACGTGGTGCAAGGCACGCACATGCTCGCCCAACTGCTTTCCTGGGACGAAGACCGGCGCGAAGCGGCTTGTTCCGACGCAAGCCCTGCGCCCTTCTTCAATGCATGCCACCGCGGCGCGCTGGAACGGCTCATGTCGGTTTCGCTGGGACTTCTTGGCGCTCAGATCGAGCGCCAATGCGATGCGCTGGACAGCGCACGCCGCCATGGATGAGGGGCCGGTGATGACATCTTGGGCCTCCTCAATGTCACCTCCTCTGGGTGATCCTCATCCCATGTTCACTTCCGAGACCGTCCGCATGGCGTCGCCAACCCCTCTCAAAGTCGCGCCCGGCGACTGCTTTCTCAGGATTCAAGAGGTCGAGCGCCGCGTGTGTCTGAAGAAGAGCGCGATCTACGCGCGCATGGCAACCGGCGCATTCCCGCGAAGCATCTCGCTGGGCCGTCGATGCACGGTGTGGCTGAAGTCTTCCATCGACGGATGGATCGACGAGCAGATCGAGAGGGCCAACACCCTGGCCCTCTCGCCCGCGGCCGATTGCGCAAAGCAAGCTCGGAGGAGTTGAGCGCCATGGCGGACATGCATTGGTTCCGGTGGCATCACGGGACGGTCACCGATCCGAAATTCGGGTTGATCGCGAAGAAGGCGGGCACGTCTGTGGCCGAGGTCATCGCGATCTGGGCGTACTTGCTGGAGGCGGCCAGCGCATCCGAGGAGCGCGGCCATCCGGGCACACCGGACTTCGAATCCATCGACTTCGCCCTCGGGGTCCAGGAAGGCAGCTCACAGCGCGTCTATGGGCTCATGCAGGACCGGGCCTTGATCGACAGCGACACAGGGCGCCTTGCCGCATGGGAAAGGCGGCAGCCCAAGCGTGAGCGCGACGACGAGACCAGCACGGACAGGAAGCGTAAACAACGGGAGCGAGAAGCTTCAGGCGTGACGGCTGGCGTGAGCGCAGGTCACACCGAATCCGGTGATGTCACGCCATGTCACGCCACGTCCCGCCAAGTCACACCCAGAGGAGAGGAGAGGAGAAGAGATAAGAAAACACCCCCCTACCCCCCGCAAGCGGGGGAAGTGGGGGGCGAAGAATCGAAAAACTCCACGAAAACGGGAACCGTCTGCAAGGCGATCAAGGCCAAGGGCGTGGACGTGAGCCCGTCGAATCCGAAGCTGCGCGCGCTGATCGACAAAGGCGTCGGCGTGGAGACCTTCGCGCAGGCCGCCGAGATTTGCACCAGGGCGCACCCCGTGAAGGGCATGGGATACCTGCTTGGCATCGTGGAGCGCCAGTTGCGGGAGGCTGCGGACATCGGCGAGCAACCGGGTATGCCGCAGGCTGCATGGGACCAAAGCCGGGCCAGCATCGAGGCCAAGGCCGAAGCACTTGGCATTGGGCGGTGGCGAGAGTTCAACCTCGGCACGGATCACGAGCACTGGCCGGCGTATTTGCGTCGCGTCAAGGAGGCGGTCGAGCGCGAAGCGAGGGTGCCTGAAGGCCGTTGCGCAGCCGATCTGGAGATGGTGTCGAGGTGACATCGCTTGCCTTGTCGATGTCAGCTTTACTGCGCGATCCTCGCTCCATGTTCAATTCCGAAACTGTCCACATGCAAGCCCCACCCGTCCTCAAAGCAGCGCCAGGAGATCGCTTTCTCCGCATCCAGGAGGTCGAGCGCCGCGTGTGTCTGAAGAAGAGCGCGATCTATGCGCGCATGTCGGCCGGGAAATTTCCGCGCAGCGTGTCCTTGGGTCGGCGATGCACGGTGTGGCTGAAGTCGTCCATCGACGCGTGGATCGTCGAGCAGGTCGACTCTGCGAACGGCGTGAATGCACGATCCCCCAAGCTCACCGAGACGCAGGCATCGGAGGTCTGACGCGTCATGGCGGATATGCATTGGTTCAGATGGCATCACGGGACGGTCACCGATCCGAAGCTCGGGTTGATCGCCAAGAAGGCTGGCGTGTCCATGGCGCAGGTGATCGCCATCTGGGTACATCTGCTGGAGGCGGCGAGCACGTCCGAGGACCGAGGCAATCCCGGGGTGCCGGATTTCGAATCGATGGACTTTTACCTCGAGGTGGAGGAAGGTGTCGCGCAGCGGGTCTACGGACTCATGCAGGACAAGGGGCTGATCGCCAAAGACACCGGCCGGCTGGTGGCTTGGGAGCGGCGTCAGCCCAAGAGGGAGCGCGAAGACGAGGGAGGCGCGGAAAGAAAACGTCGGCAGCGGGAGCGCGAGACTGGGAATGCGGCCAATGGTGGCGAAGCCTCTCGCAGTCATCGAGGCCTGCCTATCGCGGTCCCCACAGCCGAGGGGGAGAACGAGACGGAGAGAACGACGTCGGACACGACGGCCAGCGCAGAGCGTGAAGCCCGAATCTCAAAGAAAGTGGCTGCTGTTTGCAAGGCCATCCGGGCCAAGGGCGTGACTGACGTGAACCCGTCGGATCCGAAGTTGCGCGATCTGGTCGAGGCAGGTGTCGGCGTGGAGATCTTTGAGGGGGCTGCGGAGGTCTGCGTCAAGGCAAGTCCGCCGAAAGGGATGGCATACCTGCTTGGCATCGTGAAGCGCCTGGTGCGGGAAGCAGAGGAGATCGGCGCGAGTCCAGATTTTTCTGATGTCGCGTGGGACCAGACGCGCAGCGGTATCGATGCGAAGGCGTGCGCCCTCGGCCTCACTGCATGGGACGAAGCGGCGTTCTCGGTGGGGCAAGGCGAGAGCTATCTCGCGTTCACCGCTCGGGTCAAGCGTGCCGCTGAGAAAGCAGCGGAGACCGAATGCGCGTGAGTGAGGGCTTCAATAGCGGCGGCCTCGCAACGGCACGGGTCCTTCCGCAGAGGTGGTCGTTACGGGTAATTCGAACCGCGATCTCGGACTGTTCACTGATGCGCTCAAGGGGGTTAAGTGAAGATCAAATGGTGCAACCACGAGCAATGGCGCAAGACGTACTTAGGCACCGATGACGAGACTAGTCAAGCCACGGCGCCAAATTTTTTTGTTAGCGCCCCCGGATCTGGATGGTCATTTTTCTGAGCGGGGAAGCGAATCTTCTTGCTCCCATACTTCTCGTACACCGATCCGAACAGTGTGTCGGCGATATGAATCCGACCGACTGCATCGATCTTGAGCAGCCCAAGGTCAAACAGAGTGTGGATGTCTGTCCGAAGCAGCAGTCCGTTCACAACATGGTTGGTGTTGCCATCCATGTAGGAAATGATGTGAGCGGCCTCGAGCACTGCTTCGATGTCGCAGCCCGTGACCGCGCACTTTCCGCCATATGCCCTTATCAGGTCCTTCCTGAATTTCGGTTGGCCGCGGCGACGGACAATCTCCGCCATGACTTTCTGGCGCGCGTCAACCAAGCTGTCGGAATCAAAGACCGTCGGATCGGCTGTGGCTTCCGCTGTCGCCAGATCTTGCTCGTAGGCTGGTGGCGGGACAACGGTTGAAAAGATCTTCTCCACGAAGTTTTCCAGGCTGCCGTACGTGCCGCGAATTTTTGCCAGACGCTGGTCTTTGATCCTCGCGAATCCAAAATACCCCTTCTGAAGATAGTCGATGACCGGCTTGCTGGTGACATGCACGTCGACAGCTCGCGGTTGAGTCAGTATGTACATGTACTCCCAGGTCTTCCCCTCGGCCCCTTCCGAAGTTTGGCCCCAGATTGCACGGGCCAGATCGGGGTTGTGGATCTTGACGATCACAGAGGAGACGTACCGATAGCGGTTCTCGAACACAGTGAGGACGATGTCCCCGTCCTGCATCTGAGTCCACATGGGAATGTTGCGTTCGCCAGGCACCGCCCCCCATGCATAGAAATGCTCCGGATCTGGCAGCAGTGACCTTAGATAGTTGGCACGCTCTGCTGACAGATGCGCGTCAAGGAGCGAGCTCGGCTGCGGGTTTCGAATGGAATCGTTGAGATGCTCTCGGGCATCTGCGTCACCGGCGGTGAAGATATACAGCTGTCGCATGCTTTCTCAGTACTCGGAGTACTTGTTGGACTTGCCCCTCACTAGATCGGCTGGGTATTTTTCTGCATTCTGTGCCAGCTTTGCCTCAGCAGCCGTGACCAGATCGATGCCAGTCACCGAGCAAAGCCGGAGCAGGTAGATAAACACGTCGGCCACTTCATGGCTGATGGCTTCACGCGTTTTCTCAGCCAGGCTTGACACGTCTTCCTGCCCGTCTCTCCACTGGAAGATTTCCATGAGTTCAGATGCCTCGACGGCCAGTGCCATGCTGAGGTTCTTTGGAGTGTGAAATTTCTCCCAGTCACGCTCCCTGGCGAACTGATCCACCTTCTGCTGGAGGACAGACAGTTCATTGCGGTTGGCTGTATCGGACATGATGCGGTTCCCTTGCCTAGGAATGCGATGGATGTCGCACACACGAAACGCATAGCTTACTTGCTGCGTTTGCACTCTCGCTGAGCGAACTTCAAGCGGATTATGCGAATCCCTTTTCCGCCCAAGCCGCCTTAGAGGCCGCATTTTCATCGGTGCGAGCTTCGCGCGTCGGGCCGCCATCGTTGCGAATTCCCAAGGTTCCATGGCAACGGACATCCGGCTCTGTCGGGTACTATCGTCGTAAAAGAACTCGTAGACCCAACTCCGATCCTAGGCACAGCGAATGAGCGCCACGCAAGAATTTCGGCTTCAAGGCATCGACTCTTTAGAGGAGATCGAGGCTGGGCTCACAACAGTGCTTGCCCACCGAAACTACGACCTTGCGGTGCACGCCAGCGCGCTGAGCAAGCGGCGCGGCCCCCTCAGGGATGCTGCGTACTTACAACTCTTGCTCACCTGGGCTCGCTTGAGCCCAACGTCAAATCTTCGTCTACTGTCCAACGCCTCGGTCGAAGTCATTCCAGTGCTGCGCGAAGCATGCGACTACTCCGTCGGTATCGCGGCGATCGCGACTGCGGGCGGCATTCGGGTAAACGACGCGCAGATTCCAAGGCCGATTGCATTGGCCCTTGGGACCCCTCGCGTTGATGCGGCGTTCCATGGGAAATACGATGAGCTAATTAAGGGACGCCAAATCGATCTGCTGTGCGTCAGTGGCGCAGAGCGTCAGTACCTAAAGCCCTTGTTCGACTCGCCGTCGCCGAGCGGGGTAAAGAGCAAGTTCGGACTGAAAACGACAGTCAAGGCTTTGGCGGCCAAGGCTGCTCCTACCGCCGAGTTGGACGACCAGACGATTTCCGCGCTCGCGCTTCTGACGCACGAGTTGTTCGAGAACACGCAGGACCATGCAACCCATCAGCTCGACGGGACCGCCTATCGACGCCACGTCGAATTGTTAATCGCCGGATGGGCGGTCATCTCCGACGCCGAGTCGCAGAACGACTTGCTCGTCAACGAGTCTTTGCGCGACTACTGGGCGGCGCTAGCGGCCAGCCAGCCGCAGCAAAGACAGGTGCAGGGGCTGTGCTTCAGTTTCCTCGACTCGGGCCCCGGCATGGCTGCCCGACTCGCCGGAAAGGAATACTTCGACATCCCCTTGGACGAGGAGCGGGATGCACTGCGCACCTGTCTTCGCATGCACGTGACTTCCAAGCGCGAACACGGCACAGGTGGCGGCCTGCGAGCTGTTCTGAGCGAAGTCGCCCAGGCTTTCGGTTTCGTCCGGGTGCGCTCGGGACGGCAGGCAATTTTTCGCAGTTTTGCGCCCGGGGTCGATCACGGTGATGTATGCGAGAACTTTGAAGACTGGTTTGGCAGTGAACGAACGCTCCAGCGCGTCACAGGCACGCTAATCACCGTGTTCATTCCGATCCCACGGTTTGCCGAATGAAGCGCGGCCTCTCTTTTCGCCAGCGAACAGTTTGTCTTGCCTCGGGCCAGACCATCGACGTCCTCACTATCTTCTTTGGCCGAGCTGCGCTCGATATCAATGTAGTAGACGACGCGCTGCAGGACGCGCTCAAAACCGATGATCCGCTGCCTGACGCAGTTGCACTAGTGTCCTTCGGCGCACACACTGAGACCTTGATCGAGGCGTGGCAGGGCAGCGCGCTGCGCGCCGAGGGCCTGAAGCGACGAGGCAGAACCGCAGCGGTGGACTATCTCAAGGAATTGTCCATCTGGAGCTTTTCAGATGGTGCTTTTGAAAAACGGCATCGAAGCGCGGATTCCCGCTCTGACTTCCTGCTCGATATGGCGATGCTCGTACGGCGAGGACTGGAGGATCTGGTCGAACTGCACGGGGCCTTCCAAGAGGCGCCACCGGGCCATGTCTTTCGGCATCCGTCCAAGCGGGAGTCCAACCAATTCCTGCTGGCCAGCGAACTCCTGAAGGACGAAATAGACGCGTATTTTGTTGCCCTGGCCGTGTGCGCTGTGGCTTGGCCGCGACTTCGCTCCACGCGCACCGTTCACATTGACACGATGGGCATCTATGCTGTGGCCAGAGCTATGGAGGACATCGTGTTGTCCAGCGGACCTGCGCCACATGTCGCGTGGGAAATCGATAGCTTCCACTCCCATGGTGGCGTGAGTGGGTTGTACAGCATCGTCGATTCCACGGAAGTGGTCCTGATTAGCGCTTCGACTTCCGGTTCGATGGCCAAACAGCTGGCCGAAGCCAAGGTCCCCGAGGAGGCGATCATCACGATCCTGGACATGTCTGACCAGGACCGGCACGGCAGCGTTGTGTACGCGCGAGATCGCGAGAGCAAGACGCCGGCGCCGAGCAACGTTTCCAGCCAAGGCACCTCGGTGATCGAACTGGCCGGCGAGTATTTTGCAGCTCGAGGGAAGAAGCCACGCTCGGTCGTGCTGACCAAAATGCACAAACGCGGCGAACTCGACACGCTGCTTGCGAACTTCAGTCACGCGCAGGCATGCAGCCTGAATAAGCAGCGCGCCCAAGACGCGCTTGCAGTGGACCTGGTGGGCCTTGATGAAAATGCAGTTGCTGGCAACCTTGCCTTCACCAAGTGGCTCGTTGAAGAGGTGCGCCTGAAAACGCCCGTGAGCGTGACGCACGTGATATTCGTCGGTGGCGACGGTGCCAAAACCGTTGCGGAGTTGGCCGCAGCCCAGATCTCGACCTGTACAGGTAGGACCCCGCTCGTGCTCGCCGCCGACAATGTGTTGAGCCTGCAGCCGGACGCCGTCAAAGGGGTGCTCGTTTGCGCGCCCATCGTCGGCAACGGTCACGCCTTGCGCTCGCTTGCGCGTGACCTTAGAGAGATAGTCCCCGACGCGAGCCGCCATTTCGTTGTCGGCATCGCGCTACCGAGCACCTCGGATGCCTGGAACCGGCTGAGTTTGTTTTTGACCCAGTCAGGCAACAAGGATCGCCCCTACGTTCTTTCGCGCTGGTCGGTACTGCCGACAGGCGCCGAACCCGGGCGCGGCGCGGCATGGCTTCGCGCCGACAAACTGATGCAGCGCGCGGAACGCCTGTACCACGTTCCTGGATCGCCTTGGGAAAAAAGCGTGGTCGATGCGTCGCTGCCGCTGGTCAGCAGCGCGTTGGAAGAGGCGGCAAGAACCTTCCTGCGTACGCCGAACAATCAGGCCCTGAAGCTGACCAACGGCTTCGTCTATTGGACGCCGCGGCCGGGAGAACTGGATGCTTGCGATGCTGCCGCTGCGAGCTTCGTATCAATGAGCTCTGCCGTCCAACATGCCCGCGAATTCGCGCAGCCCTCGCTGAGGCTGTCCTCTTCGATCCACGAGACGGTTGTCCTCGATCCGGAAAACTTCTTGCGCTTCAATGATGGGGTTCTCCAAGCCAGCCTATTGAGGGCGGCCCTGCCGCACGAACTCGACTATTCAGGCGCTCCGGAGCTCAGCGAGATGATTCGGGAATTCTTGGAAAAGGTCTTCATCAACCACGAGCGTAGTTACGGTGAGGCGGCCCTGGAGTTCGCATTCGCACTTGCCTCGGGACATCTTCGTCTGAGCGGCAAGGACAAGGATCTCCTGATTGACAAGACATCTCAGGCAGTTATCACAGCCGGCCCCTTGCTCGGCCTACTGTATTGCTGGTGGATTGACACCCAGCCAGCCGAGGAAATGCAGCGGCTGCTTTCGCAAGCACAGGCTGCGCTGCTGGAGGGAGTGATGACCGAGGTGCAACCGGGGGCGCAAATTGATGCCGGCCCGGCGGCGCCAACGTACGTTGCTCCGATTGACGCAGCGTCGACTGACACAACGGCTGTACCTGAGCCCTGATCGGACAGCGACAACGGCCTCGCCCGCTGCTTAGAGCGAAATGCGGGGGATCCGAACCCTCGAGGCTCAAACCGTGGAGTAGCTTGTTTCGATGCTCACACCTACGACGCTTGAAATTGCTGGGGGCAACTTGCTTCCATTCTCGTACCGCACCCCACCAAAATGTTCTGAAGGGAATAGCTTCTGCCTGGCATCCGTCGACGGCTTAGTGTTGTCTGACATGACTGTCGAGACACAGGGCTAGCAACGTCCGCTCTCGGCCGCAACGTACTACATCCGGTAGTCTAGTAACCGGCAGCTACCAACTCTCTGAAGTCGGACACGAACTCCGGCCGCAGATAGAAATTTCGATAGGCCTTTTCAACTAGGTCAAAGAATTCGTCGGGTTGACTCCACGTGACGCTCTGCAGCACGGCACCAGCGGGACCATCTTCCGCGTGATAGTCGTTGTACTTTACAAGATCCTCAAAGCGGAAGCCGATGTCAGCCAGCTCTTGATAGGTTCTACGCTCAGCAGCGCTGGCGGGCATTCGAAGGCCAGTACGCCGCATCACTTGGGCTGGCGCTGCGCCGCTCGCCGATTCGGAAAACGCCTCGTCCCACCTCGGCATCATCTGTTTGTACTCGAGCAAGCTTGAGGTTGAAGTAGCGCCGACGCCATGGTCCTGGCGCAACTGCTCTCGCGCTGGGACGAAATCCTTGTATAGTGCAAAGTATGCAAGCGTTGCGCCGCAGCTGACTGCGAAGGAGATCGTCTCCTCGGTGGATGCCGCGGTCTCCTTCTTGCCGCCAATGATGAAATAGGCCTTGGTGAAAATCCCCGCGTCACGAAGACGTCGAAACAAACTCGCGATCGCGTCGTTCGAGAACTCACGGCCGCCGGCCTTAATCGAATGTCGTCTTGCCGCGATGCCCGATTCCACGCCGAAGGCCAGCATGTTGCACCCTGCCTCAGTCAGCACGCGCACGAGCCCTCCCGTTTCGCCGAGCAACTCGTATGCCGCGAAATCCTCAAGCCTGAAGATTCCGCGCCAGGTGAGGTTGCCATCCATCTCGTCACGAATCTGCTTCAAGCCGCTCAAGAACTGCACCGCCCATGTCTTGCCTGCTTCTTGCTTGATGCCACCGATGTTGTCAGGCGATGCAATCTGCGGGAACAGGTTGTCATCGATGAACTGAATTCTGAGATTGGCGTATTTCGTTGCGAGTTGTCGCACCTCCTGCAGCACAGATTCAACATCGCGCCGCCGTTCACCACCGCTCAGCTCACGACGCTCCGTGCAAAAGCTGCAATTCCAATCGCAGCCTTTTGACATCACGATGTGGGCCTCGTGCACGCGCCCGCCCAGGTCACGCGTCCGCCCAGGTTCGTACTGACCTTCCGGCCCGGTATACAGCCGGCGGTCCAACTGTACGTTCATCCAACCTAGATCCTTGCTGGTGGCGCTCTTGACGTCATTGATCGACGCCGTCGAATCAACATCCCGACGTGTAACAAGTGTGCTGTGGGTATTGGCCACGATGCCGTTACTGATCGGCCATGGATCCGTTGTCTTGAGCGCGTCCACCAGCCGCTGGAGGTTACTTATCGCATCATCGGAAACCGCAAAATCCCAGCTCCTGAGGTCGTCTTGATCCAGCGCCGAATACTGCCAGCCATCAAGATTTGCCGCCGGCCCCCCGACTACCAGCATTGGCCGCTGGGTCGCACCGCGGATGTCCTTGAGCAGCCGCTGTGTGGCACGAACGGTGCTGAAAACTGTGGTGAAGCCAATTAGGTCAAATGTCTTCGCTAACCGCGTCACTTTTTCTGCGAGGTCGGGGTAGCGATGGCAGTCCACCAGATGTACATCGTGCCCTTGTTGAGACAGATGGGTTGCCAGCAGGCCCAGTCCTAAGGGCGGCGTGCTTGTCTTCGATGCAGCCCGCCCCTTGGTCGGATCTACCGAGATGGGCGGCAACACGAGCAGCACGCGCTTGAAGACCTCTCCTGCACGCGATTGGATACCTTTAACTTCCGGGTGCATCGGTCGCACTAGGACGCTATCATCCTGCCCGAAAACGGGTCCCATCAACTCCCGCGACCTAGGGAAATCTGCCAGTGTGAACCTCGCCACCTGAGCGGTCGCCACAGTCGGCGCGACGTACTCATCCAAGTAGTGACTCAAGAATTCACGCGCCAGCCACGGGTGCGCATCGCTTGTGATGACGGCGGTGTCCACGATCCCGCCGAGATTCGTCCGCAGTGCCCTGATGCCACCCGCGTCCTCTTCCATCGCTTCGAGCCGTGCCCGAAGGATGGGGGAGAAGGCCAAGTCGAGCGCCGCCCAACGGATCGCCTCCTCCTCGTCGCCCGCCATCGATTTCAGCACCGCCAGAACATTGCGACTCGACAATGTGACGGTCATCATCGCAGCCGCTAGTCGCTTGTCGCCGCGCCACGAGCCTGTGACGGCGTAGCGCGGACCTAGCTGCTTGACGAATCCAATTGGCTGGTCGATGGACTGGCGCGTAAGGTCCGGCTTTAGGCTAGACAACGCGAGCGCGGTCGATGCGAGATCCGGGGACTCCTCCAGCAGCTGGCTGAAGTCAAAGAGTCGGTTCAGAGCCCTCGCACATCTCGCCATTTCAGCGTCAAAGTCTGTGTTGCCGTCCATGGGCATCAGTCGACGCAATGAGGGGTATACCGTTGACAAGCGAGCAAGCCGGACGAGTAGCGGTCGGTCACTGGCTAGGCCCTCAATCAACGGCGCGAGGAACGTAGTCGCCTGCTCGTCGGACCTGCCGTCGAACTCCGGCGCAAAACGGGACACATAGAACAGTAACTCTCGGCGCAAAAATCCATCGCTGAAGATCGCCCCGCGCAAGCCGCTGGGTAACAGCGCAGTGAACTCGCCAAACGATGTTGCTACCCTTGAAGCAGCCGCGAGGTAACGCCAGCACAGGTCAAGAAACACCGTGTCAACAATGGGCAGACTCCCTTGCTCGGGTCTTATGTCAACCGCGGCTGCGATCGCTCCACCGATCACCAGCAGGTCTTTCCTGAGCATCTGGCGCTCGCTCAGCTTGGCCTTTCCGCCGCGGTCGCTGAACAGGTTTAATGCTGAACATGCCAATGTCCACTTAGTTTGGACTAGGCCCGATTGGCAGGCTGCAAGCGCTTCAAGGACCATATCGGCGTTCGCCACGCCTTCACTGCTTCCGGAGGCAATGTCGGCTGCCCTCTGACGTTGCCACCAGTCCTCCGAGGTCGCCAATGGCCACTTGAGCGGCCCGATCAGCGTCGAGGCGCATCCTTCCCAGGTGAAGAGGCGCTTTATGTGGAGTGCGAGCGAGAGTGCAGCCACCTTCCGCGCCGGGTAGTCGGCGATCACATTTCGAACCGCTCGCGATACTGCCTCGATATCCTGGGCGTTCGGCATGCCTGCTGGCGATCCACCAGTCAGTTGGACAGATTCGATGCTAAGAAACTTCTCCTCGGGCAGTTGGCTTCGGAGTTCAGCGATGAGCAGCGCCAACCCCGACTGGCTGGAACAGACGAGGGGCACGCCTGCGCATATGGCCTCCCAGCCGGCCAAGCCGAATCCCTCGTGCCAAGAGGGCATCAATGCGACATCGCACCTAACCAGGTGCCGATGCACCTCGTCTTGGCAATCCGAAAACGGGATCGCCTCGATCTCGAAGGCAGCCCCCTGGCGCACTTCCTCCTCGAGAGCCGTTAGGAGGTCACCATCCTTCACCGGATCGACCCCACAGGCGTAGAAATGTCCACGGGTTTGCCACCGGCCTGGCTGACTGGACGTTCGTTCCAGACGGTAGGCGTCCAGCACCGCGCGCACGCTCAGCACACCGTTCTTGATCTGGTCGTCTTCCAGTCCTAGGCGACCGCCGATGAAGAACGAGAGGGATGTTGCCTTTTCCGGCTGAGGTTCAATCACGGCGGCGCCCGGAGTCAGAGCGATCACCTTGTCGTCGAACTCGCTACGAGCGCCCCGAAAGCTGTTCGACAGCAGCGGCCCTACAGCGAACGCGTAGTCTGCGCTGGCCACGATGGCGAGTTGCTTTAAGGACTTCTGATCAACCTCCGCCAGGCCTTGCCCCTTGCGTCGAGCGTATTCGTAATAGTCCATGTGGCTTACTACCGCGGACCTCACTGGGGTGCGCCCCATCTTGAGCTGTAGTTGCTTCGCACAGTCGACGGCCATCTTGCCTGTGTGCAGATCGTGGCCAAGGATCAAGATTTCTTCAACGTCTCGTGTGGGGCGGTGCTCAATTGCCGAGGAAACGATGCCAGCGACTGACTCGGCATTCCAGTTGGGCGGTTTGATCAGCTTGACATTAGAGTCTGGTTCAACTGATGGCTGCTCTTCTACGACGCAGATGCACTCGCTAGGCTTCGGAAGGATCTTGGCAATGCCAATCGCCAAGCCCGTGTTGAACACGTTGATGCCCCCCATGGCGCTCCCCCAGCGGGTGGCGATGCAAACCACGATGTAGGCCATGTTCTCCTCCTGAACTTGTTAGCCTTGTATTGTCAATGGCTTTGGTGCGCGGCTGGCGGATGGCTACACATGGCTCAAGCGGTTTCTGCATCGAACCGGCGAATCTGCGAAACAGCGACGCATGAGTCTGCTCAAACCCTGCATGGCCAAGAGTTGAACAGCGAGAGGTTGCATGAAATCATCGACCCCAGCGGCAAGGTGCGTTTTAGCTTTCATCAGATCGCCTCCGCACCCTTCGCGAGCTACCGTAGACCTTTGTGGGAGGAACGATCGTGTCGGAGTCAGTCACCCGGGAGCAGCTCTATGAGATGGTCTGGAGCGAAGCAATGCTGCAAGTGGCAAAGCGATTTGGAGTTTCATCCAGCTATATGGCTCGGGTGTGCACTGACCTTCGCGTTCCTCGACCCGCACGTGGATACTGGGCGAAACTGCAGCATGGGCAAGTAATAAAACGCCCGCCACTTCCAGCGGCGCTACCTGGCGATGCCACGGTCTGGTCCAAAGGATTGCAGCGAACGAGGTCATATCGGTCGCTCATCAGACCGTCTTCTTCGGAGGGGGCTCACCCAGGTCGCTCAAAGAAGCCAGCACCAGAGGCGAAGCATGGCCTGGTTGCCGGAGCGCGTGAGCTCTATCTGAAGAGCCGCGCCAGCGAGGTGGGTCTATTGAGGCCCTACAAGCGACTGCTCGCAGACATTGTTGTGGGGGAAGGCCTCTTAGACGACACGCTGGACTTTGCGAACAAATTCTTTGTCGCCCTCACGTCCCGTGGTCACCGGGTAGTCCTAGCGCCTCCGGATGCTCGGATGCGGCGCTCCGAAGTGGACGAGCGTGAGGTGCCTAACAAGAATCGATTCCACCGGCCCGTCTGGTCACCCGACAGAGTGACCGTTGCCTATATCAAGGGGATACCGATTGGTCTCACTATCTTCGAGATGACAGAAGAGACGGAGATGATGTATGTCGACGGCAGGTACTTGCCTGTGAGGACATTGACACCCGAGCAAGTTAGGCGCTTCAAACCGCCGCGCTACTGGACCACCACGAAGAGTGGGATCTCCGGACGACGATGTCTTCAGGCCTATTGCCCGCACTGGCGGGTTAACTGGACGCGGCAGTGGCGGGAGACGAGAAATGGACAGCTCCCTGGTCTCATCGAAGAGATCATCCGCGAGCTGGAGGTTGTCGCACCAGAGCTACAAGCGAAGCTGGAGGAGGCCGAACGGCAAGCAGAAACTGAGCGCGTAAGGTGGGAGCAGGAACGGGAGCAGGCAAAGCTCGAAGCCGAGAGAGCATGGAAGGCAAAGGCGAGGGCGGATGCGAGGGTCGATCTTTTGCGGGCAATCTCATCTTGGGATGAAGCCCGACGCATCGTCGACTTCTTTGAAGCTGTCGAACGCGAAGCTGAGCATCTCGGCGACGAGCAGCGAGCCTGGATGCTGGACCGGCTAGACAAGGCGCGACAGCTCGTCGGCGGCATCGACGGGCTCGAGGTATTGCGCCATTGGCGCGCTCCCGAGGAACGGTACGCTGCGACGCGTCCGGTGCCGCCTTCGGGAACCGAGGCACCTTCCACGGAGAGTTCATGAGCAAGTCTTCAGCTCTCAGTCTCGAACTCAACGAACGCACGGCAAGAGCACACATGGACTATTTCCTTGACGAAAGCGGCAGCAGCGGTGACCTAATACACACTGCGGCGAGTCTGGATTTCGGGGGGGCAGCCTTTCTTCGCTCTCGCTTGCATCGGTATCCCGGCTACGTCGAACCTGAATCGCGACATGGAGCGGCTGAGGCAGCGACATCGACTGCTCGCCGGTGAACTCAAAGCATCGTCGCTTCGCTCAAAGCCTGATCTCTTCGTAGATCTCGTTGAACTGGTGCGCGAGCGCGCCTGGCCATGGTTCGTCGAAGTTGTCGACAAACGCTACTCCATTTGTGCAAACCTGGTGACATGGCAGTTGCTGCCGCCCCTTTACTCAACTGGGGAAGGTCCAGAATCCAGTTTCGTGCGAAACACGATGGCAGATTGCTTGTTCGCGTACGCCCCGCCCAACATCTTCTCTTTGTTCCTTGATGCATGCCGCAGCCCATCTAACGATTCGGTGCGACGGTCACTTCAGGCGCTACAAGTGATGCCCTGGCTTACTGGGGTCAGCGGCGATATCGCCGAGGCGATTCGGCACAGCGCTACGCAGAGTCTGGAGGATTTCGGAGAAATGCAGCTTGAGGATGCCCATGCTTACAAGCAATTCCTTCCTCCACCAGACGACAACAAGCGAGGCTTGCCTGTCTGGATGTTGCCCAATCTTAGCTCGCTCACCCACATCTACGCCCGCATCAACCAGTCTCGCAAGCGCGACCTCAGCTCGGTTCGATTGATTCATGATGAGCAACACCATTTCGATGCCATCCTCTTCATTGCGAAGCGTCAGACAGAGGCAATGGCCGCTCAAGCGAACAAGGTGTACGCTCCCCACGCTGACTTTCGCTTTGTAGAAAGCGCGGAGCTGGTGTTTGCACGCTCCCAAGATCACGTCGGCCTCCAGCTCGCAGACATGCTGGCCGGCTTCGTGATGAGATACATGCGTGACCAGGCATCGGGACGCTCTCTAGAGCCATCGATCCATCGAGCATTCGAGGCGTTGCTGGAAATGGCAGATCCGGATCGTTCGATCGGAATGAACTTTGTGATCCCGACACAAGCTCACGCTGCGATGTTGCGGTGGCAGGCCTGAGGACGATCACCACGGCAAGCGTTAGCACATGCTCAGGACGGCTCGCGCGCTATATACCTTCGAGAGGCGCCGCAGGTGAGCCATCCGGCTTAGAGTTCCGATGCACTTCTGTGCACGCGAAACGAAGGAGAAGCCGCTGTATACCAACCGATGGCACAGCTCGACCTCGTGACGCAAGCTCAATTAAGCAGATCGGCTTTTGGCTCGATTGGAATCGCTTGATGAAGCCACTTTTCCGTGTCCTTATCTCTCTTGGAAAAGTGGAGGGGGCCTTGAAGAAAACCGCCAACGATTTGAGGATTTCAACAACGTGATCCGAGTTCATGGACTTGGTGTTCTGCCCGAATTCTCCAGTGCTCTAAGTCCCAAACCGCATCCCAGGTTGCGGCAGAATTGGGCCGACAACGATGGAGAAGCAACCATGGAAGAGGGATTCGACTGGGTTCCGTTCTACGAAGAATTGGCTAGGCATTTGCTGGCCTACCGGGACAGGCAACCCGAACTGGTTGCCATCTTGGCCGCAAGCGAAGTAAGAGGGCTGGCCGACCAGAGCCCGAAGAAGCACTCAATTCCACTCACTGAAATCGATCCGCTGACCTTCATCGCGCTAGCAAACAAGCAGTCTCCCAGTGAACGCGCGAAGATATTGAGCGCCTTCAAGGAGAAGTTCGGCATACGCGCGCCGGTCCCGACGCAGTTTCTGGGAATCCCAAGCACCAACGCCCGGCAAAGCTGGCTCTTCCCCTACAAGTTTGAGCGAAACGCCGGCGATGTTGGCAAGCTGTGGGATCTGTTCGAGGCTGTCATGTCGGGGCAGCCGCTGACCGACAAAGTGATGGCAGCCGCGCAGACGGTCAAGTATGCGGGCCACGCGAAGCTGACACAGGCAATTTTTCGAGCAGCGCCGACCCGGTACTTTCCCGTCGATGGACAGACCAGCCGCTACCTCTTTCGGCTGCAGATTCCCAGTCAGTTTCGCTCGGCCACGGAGTACCAGACCATCTGCCAACGGGTGGCCAAGAACGATGCCAAACCGTTCTACGAGCAGTCTTATCTCGCGTGGAAGCAGAACCGAGACTCGGCCCCCACCGCAGAAGAACTGTATCAAAGCAAGGTGCAGCAAAAGGCAGCCCGTGCCCAACCCATCGAAGATAAGCCAGGCGGTGAGCCGATTCCCCCACTCAAAAAGACGGCACCTTCTACCGAAGGCTATCAGCGCGACCCTCGCGTTGCGGGTATTGCGCTGGCGAACGCCGACTACAAATGTGAGATTGACTCCAGTCACCAGACCTTCACTGCGCATGCAGGTAAGAAGCCCTATCTAGAGGCTCATCACCTCATCCCGTTCAGCAACCAGCGCTTCTTCAACGTCTCTCTGGACGTGATGGCCAACGTGGTCGCCCTGTGCCCGAATTGCCATCGACTGTTGCACCATGGCACGAAGAAAGAAAAGTCCAAACACATTCGGACCCTGTTGGCCAAACGCGCGGATCGGCTTGAAGAAAAGGAACTGAGCATCAGCAACGCAGAGTTGCTGACGTTCTATAGCGGCGAATTGTTAGAAGAGGATGCTTGAAAGGCCCTCCTTCGGCATTTTGGAACTACAACATCCGAGTTAGTGCAGACCTCGTGATAAGACAATTCGCATCCGCGGTTTCCGTATCCATCGTGGCCTGCTTTAGATTTGGAATCTAGGTTTGACGCGCAGGTACGCAGTCTCCCCGCAGTTCGATTTCGCCAGCTAGGGACAACGTTGGAAACATCACGCCCGGGTCGATCGGTCAGAGCGCCGCCGCCTTCCCCGGTGACTAGGCAAGGGGGCCGATGCGGTCCTTCGCTCCACAAGGCTCGAGGACTGTTTCGCAGCGAAACCTGTCGTTCGACAGGTCAACGATGAACAACTGTCTACAGACTGAACTGCCCCTTCCGGAGGCATTTCTGGGCCGGCCGATACGCAAGCTTTAATTGCCACGCAATGCTCTTTTGGATCTCTGTCCGAGTAGCCGTCAACTGAGATCGGAAACTTCCTGTGTCCGTTCAAGGGAGCCTTGGGACCTAGCGGTCAAGAGCAACCGGCGCAACTGCGCTTCGGCTGCCGACTCCCCCTTTTTCGGTATAAAACCTTGGCGCTAGCTAAGAGGGATAACGCCTTGCTGCAGCTTCTCGAAGCCTAAGGCCTCCTGGGGGAGCCAGTTCCCTTGCCTCCAGATCGCTTGGATAGCCGATGCCAGCGGCTCTTCAAGCCAGGCCGCCACGAGATCGAGTGGAGCTTCAGTGCACTCAGGCTTCGGCCTGCGCGCACCGTTGGATACCAGCCAGGCATAGAGCTCTATCGCAGGGGAAACCTGCGGCTGGCCGGGGGCGGTTTTCCGATTGAATTCCAAAGGGATGCGAACTCCCTTCGGATCCAGGTCGCCGAAGTACAGGGCGCGTCCTGCTCTCACCTCACGCATCATCTGGGCGAGGGCCGCTCCGGTGCTCTGGAAGGCCTCGCCGCCGCCATAGACCACGGCAGAAAAGTAGTTCGCCGTAGTATTCCACTCCCCAAAACTCCAATACGCGTCCTTGTTTTCCAGGACAAGGGCAGGCCGGCCGGGGGCTACTGCCGGGCGGTACGGAAGAGGCGCGGAGACCTGGAAGCACCCCAGAGCTGAAAGCGGGAGCTTGCCAAAAAGCATTCCACTTTGGCACATGCGTTCCAGACGCTTCTCGTCGCCGAAGATCTCCAGCGACCGCTCCTTGGCCGGCACCAACGGCAGGAGGCCACGCCGGCGCAGGAGAAAGTCGTTCACCGGCATCAAGGCCTCGAGTTGTGGAGCCTTCAATCGCGGCCAGAAGTCCAGTTCCGGTGCCCAAGCGACGGTGCCGTAGTCCCTGCGCTCGGCCTGTTGCGGGACCCCAGCAAGGGTGATCCAAAGCGGTAGCGGAGGCTGGCCGAAGCTCTCCCAGCTCCCGCGGGCTGGCAGCTTGAGGTGGCCGGCGACTTCCAGCTCCTGCAGGCTTTTCAGGAGTTGGGCCCCACGTTGAGCGCTGTCTTGCACCTCAGGGAAGGCAGCGTAGAAGTGCCGCCGGATCTCATCGAGCTGGACACGTCGGCGGGGGCATGTCCGGAGATTCGTCAGGAATGCGTTCACGTAGCCGGCGCCTCCTCGTGCTTCGGCGTGAAGGTGTAGTTGGCTACCTCCAGGTGCCAGCGTCTCGTTCCGGTATGAGGTCCGGCCTTGCGCAGGCGCACGAATCGGTTGAACTCGGCCAAGGCGTTGTAGTCCTCTACCGCGGTCGCGAAGATGAGTTGCACCCCCATTGAGGCGGCAAGCAGGCGCTGGGCTTTCCACATGGCGCCCGAGGTGACCTTTGCGAACGGATTGTCCAGCAGCAGCGGCCCCCCGGCGGACTTCTGGACGCTGGCGTAATTCTCCGCCCTCAGCTCGTTGATCAGCAGGTACAGGAACATGGCCATCACGACGCCCTCCCCTCCCGAGTTCGAGATCCGGTCGACGACCACGTATTGCTCGGTTTCCTCCACCGACATCTTGAGCATCTGGATGCCGAGCGGGGCGCCGTACACACGCATCACCGATTCAGAGATCAGGTCCGTGCCGGTCACCGGAATCGCTTTGCTAGCCGCCAGGATGTCAAGGTAATCACGCATCCGCTGCTTTCGCAGATCCGTGTTGATGTTGCTGAAGTTCGCCCGCATCCGCAGCACCTGCTTGCCCCCGACGTACGGGGCGCCGGCTGGCACGCGCTTGTCGGAGCTGGTTGCCTTATTCAGGGTCGAGATGGCGATGCGCACGACTTCTGTCACCTCCTCGATGCAAGCGTCGAAATCCGCTTGCATGGTGTCGAGGGTGGACTTGGTAGTAGAGATGCGGTCATCCAGAGCGGTCAGGATCTTCTCAGCCGCGCGGCAGGTGTCTTCAAAGCTGTTGACCTGCATCTGCTGCGCAACGGCCGCATCTGCCTTGGCAAAGTCAGGTGACGCAGCTGCCTGCTTGAGGTCGTCGAATTCCTCGCGCGCCTTGTTGCTGAGCTTCTTCACGGCCGCGCCCTTCTGTCCGTACGACCTGCTCAATACAGCAACCTGCAAGGCGGCAGATTGCTCCAGGACGACAGGGTCTCCGGCTTCGAGGGTCAGGCCCGTAAGCGCCTGCGTTTCGGCCAGGATCTGAACGATAGTTGTCTGCTCGGAGAGGCTCAGGGCGCCACGAAGCATCTGGTCGGCATTCCGGTCGGCATCGACTTGCGACTTCTTCTCCTCGGCACGGAGCCGTGCTCGCTTACCGGCTTCAATTGCCGCCTCTGAGCGCTTCACCTCAGCTCCGTGCAGTTCGTCGAGGCGAATGGCTTCGATCTGCAGGTCGCCGATCCCTGTGGCAATGATCGCAGGGTTCGGCGGCGCGTTCACGAGGTGCTTATTGGAGGTGTACCAGCGCTCGGCCTCCTTGATTGCCAGTTGCTCGTTCGTTTTCTTTTCGACTTGCAAGACACGGGCATGTTCCACTTCGCTGCCCGTTTCCCGCAATACGGCATCGTGATCAACATGCAAGTACGGCTTCATGTCCGTTGCCGTCACACCCTTGCAGGTTTTAGCGAATTGGTCGGCTTTCTCAACCTTCTTGTCCCGCTCGCTTTGAATCCTTTCGTGGAGCTTGCCCAGTACGTCCTCTTCCTTGGAGCGATAGATCGAGGCGGCGTCCTTGTATTGGCCACGCAGGATATCCAGGGCGCGCGGATGCTCCTTCAAGTGCTCTGCAGCGTCGTAGTTCCTGTCGTAGTACTCGATCTGGCCGCGCTCAATGGCCATGCCATCTCGCTTCACTGTCTCCTCAGCCCGCACCGTCGCGTCCGTCGATTCCTCGATCATCAGTTCTTCCAGCTCGACTATCGCGGCCAGACGGTCTTCCTCCGCGGCAGCGATCAAGGCTGGCAGTTCACCGAGGCGGTGCAGGCGTTGGGCTCGACCAGCATCGTGATCCCTGATGAATTCTTCCACTCGGCGCACGGCCTCCGCAGCCGCTGCACGCTGTTCCTCGCTCTGCCTCGCCTTTTCTTCGCTTTCTTCGGCGGCCGCCTCCTGGTGGACAGCCTCTTCATCCAGGCTCGCTGCGCGCGCCCGGGTCGCGTCCGCGTCTTCAGCGATCACTTGCTCCTTGGCACGCGCTTCTGCCAGACGTCCTTCCCCATAGGTGGACAAGAAGGACTCAAGCTCTTGCTGTACCTTCAAACAGCGCTCATGCCGCATTTCCAGAGCCTTGCGTACCTGACTGTCCGCTTCCATGGCCGCAGCGAGCTTCGGGGCGAGCTGTGCGGCGGCCGCGGTGTTGAAGGCCGAGTCGTCTTCGGCGACTACAACGCAGCGGTCGGCTTGGGGTGCTGCTGGATCCAGGCTGGCCACGGACACCGTGACGGGCTTGCGGGGTAGCCGGCCGGTCCATGTCACGCCAGCAGCCTTCTCGAATTCGGTCCGGGCGACGCACACGCCCAGGAAGCGTCCCGGGTCGCTCTGGACCAATGCTCTGGAACGCTCGACATCCTTGATCGTTTCGGCCAGGTACTCGTTGAACGGACGGGCAGACCTGACCCCGGCCTCCCGCAGCACGCGCACCACGTGGGCCACCTCGGCACCGGCGCCGGCAACACCCGTGCTCTCGATTGCGCTTTTGGTGAGGTTCAGTTCTGCATAGCGAACGTCGATAGCAGCGATTTGGCGGCTGTATGAAGCGACCAGGGCAGCCAGTCGCTGTTGCAGTATTGGCGAGAACGGATCGACGAAGTCGGCCTCCGCAGCTTCCGTCAATGCGGGATGCTGCGACAGAGCCTCCCGCGCGTGTTCTCCTTTCGCGATGAATTCCTGTAGCCGGCGTACGTCGTGTTCCAGCTGCGCTGCCCGCTCCGTCTCGACCCTGGATTTGCGGCGCAACTGCTCGGCGGCCTCCCGCTGTTGCCGGCGCGTGGCGCGGTGACTCTCGCGGTCGCGTTCGTGCTGTGCGGCCGCGTGCTGCCAATTGACTGCTGCGGCGCTTGCATCTCCCTCCACGGACTCAATGAGGCCCTCGCGCACGAAAGCCTCCAGACGCTGGGCTCGCCGGGTTTCAGCACCATTCAGGTTCGACTGCTCCTGCATCAAGGCTCGCTCTTTCCGGTCGGCATCGTCGCGAGCCTTACCGAGCGTGACGCGACGGTCGTTCCTGGTCTTCTGCTTCGCGGTCAAGTCTTGAAGCAGTCCGGTCAGCCGGGTTTCATCCAGGAACAAAGCCGTGCGCAATAAAGAACCCTGCACTTCCGCGTGGTCCTTGATTGGCTTGAGTCCTTCCGCTTGGGCCGCTGCCACAGTTTCGAGATCTTTGATCCGCTGCTCGCAGGCAAGGATGTCCTTCTGGAGCACGGCCGCACGCACGAACCGCTCCTTATCCTGCAGGTCCTTCACTTGTCCGTCGGCCGCTTCGCGCTCGAGCGAAGCCGTCTCCTGCTTCTTCTGATGCAGCACATACAAGGCCGTCGCGTGCTCGCGCGCCAGCCGGCCGCCCTCGGCGTCGGCTAGCTGGCGAATCTGCAACTGCAGCTGCTCCTCCCGGCGATGTTCCTTCTCGGCTTCTGCGGCTGTGACCTGGCGCTCCTGCAATGCGAGGCTAGTCAAGGCGCCTTGAAGCTGGATCTGCCCCTGCTGCGCGACCGAGTCCAAATAGGCGCGGGATGCGTCCGCGAACGTGGACATCTGGCTCCTGAAGAGAGTCAGTTGGTTATGACGGGCCTGGTACTCGGGCTTGCGACTGTGCTTCTCGCAGACTTCGACCACGAGCTTGCGGGCCTCATCGGCGCGAGTGGTGTCCAGCGTGAGGGAGAAGAACCGGTGGACGAACTCGGACTCATTCTTCATGCGGATGAAGGCGTCGAAGCCGCCCTCCTGTGCCGAGAATCCCACCTGCATCTGCAGCATTTCCAGATCGATAAGTCGGTCGACCTGCAGGTGCTTCTTCCACTCCGCTTGGTTCTTGACGAAGAAAACATCGGGGTTAGCTGCCTTCTGCTCCTGCAGCCACCGAGACACTTCCGCGAGACTAGCGGCAGGCTTCGGGCCAAGCCGCGGCGCCGGAAGGTTCTCCAGGCGCAGGTCGGCCTGTTCCTGGAACGAAAAGAAGATCCGATCGACGTCCGCCGGCTCCACGGTGGCGCGCACGGACACGGCCTGACCCACGACGAGACGGATCGGTTTTCCCTTGGCCGTGCGGGACGGCAGCACCCATTCCACGGCAATGAAGCCTGGGATGCCGGTCTGGTCGAAGTACTGCGAGAAGCGGTTGTTCGCCTCCTGAAGGTGCTTCAAGAACTTGTTCTGCTCAGTCTCGAAGCAAGAAAAGATCAAGCTCATCAGGGTCGTTTTGCCGCCACCGTTCTCCAGGTGGAGGATGGCGTCGGTGGGGGCGTCGGTGACCGGGTCGGTCAGCGGCAGGATCTCCCCATCAAACCAAGCCGTGCGGTAGCCGCAGTGCCCCAGATAAAAGCGACTAATTCGCTGCATGCTCTTCTCCTAGCGACGGGCCGTGCAGAGCTGGGCCATATCGAACAGGCGGCGCAGCGCGATCTCCCGCAACTGCACGCGAAGGCGGTGGGTGGCGGTGTAGCTGGCCTGCGGGTCATCCTCGGTACCCCGATCAAGCCGCACGAGGCCGCCTTCCACCATCTGGTTCAACGCGATCTTTACGATACCTGCGCCCGAGGACGGAGCTGCGCGGACGCTTTCGCGCAGGGTTTGAGGAAGCGCGCATACCGCCTCCCAGCCCGGTGCCAAGTCCAGCGGGATGTCCGCCGGCAGCGGATTGGCATCCTTCAGGCGCTGCGCGAGGCTGTAAAGGGTGTCGCGGCAGGTTGCGATCGTCACCGGTGGAGGGATCAGGCTGTCGTCGTCCAGCGAATCGCTGGTCGGAAAGAACGCCGCACAGATTGAGACGTGCGCTAACACCAAGGCGGCTCGGTGAGGCTGTTCCATGCCATGCGCGCGGATATCACCTAGCCGTACGGCAAATCGGCTGTCCTTCGATTCAGGCACGAGCACCAGCCCGCGCAGCTCGCTGGCGTCGATGATCTGCAAAGTAAACCCGGTGGCCACGTCCTCACACATTCGCCGGAAACCTGCGTCCACGCGAAACAACGCGGCCAGTTCCCGGTACTCGGTGTCGCCGGCGGTCGTTAAGCTAGTCTGCAACGCCTTGTAGATCAACGTCGCCGCGTTCTTGACCGATGGTTCTGGTCCGTTCACTGGTCGTCTTTCTTGAAGAATTCGAGGTTGTCGCCGCGTACAAAGTCCAGGATGAACTCCTCACCACTCTTGCGTGTTGCCATGCCCTCGAAGGTGTTCTCACTCTGGGCAAAGGACTGGTAGAGGATGAAGACCAGGCAGCGCTGGGACGCCGCAGAAAGGCCGTCTTCACGTGCGAGCTCGAGCAGAAAGTCCGCCTGCCAGGTGGCGCCCGTTTCGAACTTGGCCGCGAGCCAGTTGCGGGCCTCGTCCACCAGGGCCTTGGGAAAGGGGTCGGGGACGGGGCTGAACTGCTCCAGCTCACCCTCGTCCTCCGCCGGGGGCGTATCGTCGGTGCGGGTCTCCCGCAGGATCGTGAAAGCGGTGTTCAGGTCGAAGACCTTCAGCGGCCGGGGCGGATACAGGGCGCTCAGGAACTTGTCGGCCTCCGCCAGCAGCACTGGCGAGTGCAGCTGCATGACGTTAGGGAAGATGGCGCTTTCGAGATCTGGCAACCCCATGGGTCGGCGCGCCCGGAAGGCAGCCTTCTGGGCTGCGATGAACAGCTCGTTGGAGGCGGAGATGTCCCGCACCAGTTTCATGCGGATATCGCCGGCGCCGCGCAGTGTTTCCCGCAGCTGCACCAGGTTTTCCCGCGTATGTAGTTCCGTAGCTTCGTGAAGCACATCGCCGACGGCCTGCTCCATCCGGAAATCCTCCGCCTGACGGTCGCTGACGTGTTTGCGGGCCTCAGCCAGCCGGCCCTGCATCTCCTTGCTCCAATTCACCGACGACGGGGCCCGGTATGCCTGCTGCAGCTTGTCGCTGATCAACTGGCGGAACTCGATGGAGAGCTTCCGGGCGCGCCGGGCAATGTCCAGCGCCGCCTCGAACCGACCGCGCCGGACTAGCAGGTCCAACATCTTCTCCATCAGCTCCTGGGAATCCTCCGGCGACAGGTCCAGCATGCCGAGGTACACAAGGTAGCCCTCGGCGGTGGGGGTGTACCGGTAGACGTCCTGGGGATCCGGCTGGAACTGCACCAGCCGGAACCGGAACATCCGCACGCTTCCGGAAGGGGCGTCAAAGTATTCAGCCTCGAATTCCCGGTGTTTGTTGGCTTTGTTGTCCAGGGCGTCTAGGACGGCAGTGGCCACTCTCTGTGCCTGAGTCGAAGTCAAGCTAGGACGCATTCGGGCGGCCGTGTCAGCGACATGCTGCAGCACTTCGGACGACATGCTGCCCATGGATATTGTTGTGGCCTCCATCATGTGATCCAGTGCCGACAGCGCCAAGTAGTGCGTGTCAACGCCGTCGAACGGGCTAGAGCCATCGGCCTCCTGCACAAGTGCCTTGGATCGCTCCAGCTGAAACATGGGTCGAAAGAGCAGCACGTTGCGCTGCTGGCGCGACAAGTCCAGCAGGCCAGCGCTGCTTCGGATGGAATCGAGGGCGCCTGCGGGAAGCGAAGGTTCTCTCACGGGTGCGGCGCCCCGCGGCCGTTCTGCATGATGTTCCTCCAAATTTCGCCGCGGAAGCCCGCTGCAACCATTCGATTCAGCATATCAAATAGAACGGTCCGGCCCATAGCCGGCATACGCGATGGACTTCTCCAGAAGCGCGTGATAGGCAAGGGAAGGTCGCCTGCTTCTAGCCGATCGGCGACTATGAACTAGTCACGATTAGTTTCCGCTCCCAGTCTGACGCGTGCGTACGCGAAGGACAGCTGTGCAGCGGCTGCGGTCGGTCATGGCGAGGACTCGAACGACCGCCACTACTCGAAGCAGTCCATGGCCGACCTGCCATGCCGAGCGGAGGGCTGGGCCGCGCAGTCATGATGTTGAAGCGGAGGCGACGTGACGAACGTCCCGGGCTTTTTTGAACGCTTTCAGCATCGTGTCTGGCATCACATAGAGGTCGCCGCGCGCACGCGAGCACGCGACGTACAGCTTGTTCCGCGAGGTCGCAGCCATCTCGGCCAGCGTACCTGCCGAGAAGTGCTTCCAAGACTCGGCGTTCAGGACGACGCAGACGTCCTGATAGTGGTCGCGCCCCTTTGAGTCGCCCCAGGTCTGCGAGTAGCAGCCGTACCGTCCGTGCTCTTGATAAAACAGCTTAATGGTGCCTGCAGCAGCGTGAAGCTCTGCCGCCAATGATGGTTCGCTGACGACTGAGACTTGGGTGGTGCGATCCGAGTGCGCATAGATGTCCACCCCGATCTTGTCTCGGATGAACGAGCACACTGAAGAACTGCAGCGATGGCTCTTGAGCAAGGATGTCGTGTCAACGACCAAACCAGCAGATCGCAAGGCATCCTTGAAGCGGTCATAACTGTCGTGCAGCCCTTTGTTGACCGCGCCATCAGCGCTGGTGGAGTAAGTGTGCTGATAGAAGTCACCGACTAACAGAACCTCGACGTTGGCCTGGACAATCTGCTTGAGTAGATTGAAGTCATGTCCGCCAAAATCCTGAACCTCGTCGATGCAGACTTTGTCGTAGTAGCGCTCCAGTCGACGCTGGAGCGTCGGGATGCAACCATGCACATCCAAGACCTTCGCCATTCTCGCGTGGTAGATGCGGCCGCCTGTTGTGACGTACCGGTCACGGCTCTGGAGCTTCTGGCGCGTTGAGTACTCGCTCGGCCTATCGAACGAAATTCCCATGGTCTGCATCTTCATGAGAAGCAAGGGCCGATAGCAGAACGAGTTCAAGAATGTGAAGTAGGTGCAGACGGTGATGCTGTCCGGGAGATACCCGAACTTCGCAAGGACGCGGCGACGAATCTCTTCGCAGTTGCTCTCTGTGTAGGTGATGAGCAAGACCCGCTTCGCAAGATCCAGCTCGTTAATAAGACGGGTTGTCTTCCCTGAGCCTGCGACCGCGAAGACTACTCGTTTATCCACTCGATAGCCTCCCGCATGTACCCAGGGGCCACCAGCTCAGCCTCCTTCGCCAGCAGGAGGTCAAACGCCGCGTCAGCCTTGTTGGCGAGCATGTACGCCAACGGTTCAAGCTTACGCTTTGGCTTGCGGAAGACCTCGTCGCAAACTGCCTTGTTGTCTTCGTACAGACAGATCTCGAAGGTCGTGCGCTGCTTGGAGTCGGCGTCTGCAAAGACTTTGGCATGCGGCATCACGTGCTCTGCGTAGTTGTCGACGCAGTTCTTCTGGTAGTCGCCGTCGTTGTCGCGAATGACCGCAGTGCGCACGCCCAGCAGTCTGGCGAGGTCTAGGTAGCGCTTAAAGCTCGTACCGCCCACCGAGATGACGTGGACACCGTCTTTCTTCAACGTGGACCCTGAGTGCTTTTGGTAGAGCGCATCCAGGAGGATGAACTCGGCATCGCCCTCTACGAGGATCACCTTCCTCGACAGCGCAAACTCAAGGACGTTGTGATCAGGCGCCTTCATGAAGAACTTCGCGGTGTCAGGTGGGAGCTTGTTGAGCCTCGCCTGCTGACCTCGCTTTCCAAGCAGGATGGCTTTGCGCAAGTCAAGTCGCGCGGAGATCAGGCTGCTGTGAGTCGCGATGAACAGTTGCTTGTTCACCGATTGAGCGATTCGCTCGATGAGCTGGTGCATCGTCGCGTGGCTCAGGTGGTTCTCAGGCTCCTCTAGGAGCAGGACGTCCAGGCCACTTTTGATGCCCTTCTTACTCAGCGCGAACTCTGTCTTGATGAAGCACTGCCGCCCCTTGCCCTTGCTCTCGATGGGAATCTCGTCTTCGGTGATGACCAGGTCGGACTCCAGGTTGGCCTTGGCGCTCGTGCGCACGCCGAACTTGTAGTCCACCAGCATGTCGTTCAGCTCCCTCAGTTGGGCGTTCTTGAATTCGCCCTTGCTTTGTCGATAGGCGTTCTCGAGCCTGCTGCGGCTCCCGACGTTCGCGTGCATCGCGAACACCGAGCGGGTGTACTCCCGCGCTGCATAATCGCTGTCGATTCTGGAGCTATCGATTGCCAGGTGCCGGACGTGCCTTTTGACGCTGGAATACGCCTCGCCCCCAAACGTATAGAACTGGACGCCGTAGTACTCGAAGGGGAAGTTGGTCGGGTCTTCCTTCAGCGCTTCCGCGATGTCCTTGCTGAAGTCGAGAATCGGCTCAAACGACATGCGCAGCCCGTCACGCTCGAGACCCTTAGAGTTGTTCTTTCCATTCAGGCCAGGCTTTTTGTCGGCCGAGAGGTAGACCTCAGCGAACAGTTTCGGTAGACGGTCTACGGTACATGGCCCTGCCTGAAATGCCCTGACAGCGTCGGCATTCAGTAGCGTCTCGATTCCGATGGTTTCGATCCTGCTGCGACTCCCGCTCATCACAAGTTCCAGCGCCAGCAGCACTGAGCTTTTCCCCGCCTCGTTGTCCCCGATGAGGAGGTTTAGCTCCGGATCAAACTCGAGTTCCAAGCTGTCGAACTTCTTGAAGTTCGACAGCACCAGGCTTTCAATCGTTGGCATCCTCGCTCCCAGTTCTTCGCTTCGGCACACGGGCCGACTTCGAGGACCGCCCTCCCGGGCGCGGCACCTCAATCAGACCCAATGTTATGCGAGCGGCGCCGGCATCTCCCAATCGCGATATGCCTGCCGCCTTGGTCTCGGAATGCGTTAGGGGCGGACTGCAGGCACAGCCGGCCTTGCGCCGAGAACGAATGCCAGACGGCCACGCCGCTGGCGGCTGCTATGCAGCGGTTGCCAGTCTGAAGGACGCTGTTAATCACCCGCCACAGCTAGCACGCGGCCAGAGGCTCAGCCCGTCAATGACCGGAATTGCGAGTATTTCGTGCCAACACACCCTGCCGGCGACGTCCGATACCGGCAGTCTAAAAGCAAGATCGCGGTCGGGTTCTGAAGCATGCGACCTGACCGGTCGCCAGATCGGCACAGCGTCCTGGTGACCAAGCCCTAACCCCGAAGCACTCGTGATTTGCCGGCAAACGTGTGAAGTATCAGTTGGAACAAAAGATTCGCATCGCAACGTTGGCACGTGCTGCCGATGTCTGGAGCGTAGCTAGAAAATAAGCCATCTGCAGTGACAACGGAGTCGGTCCAACAGGGCGGGTGAGCTGTCGGACAAGTTCGGTCTTGCTGAGCGTCCGGCCGGCAAAGATCCAGATCTCCTTGGGGTACTGGGCTGACTGGATGCCGCGTTTGATCTCTGCCCAAGTGGCTGCGAGATTCGGGCTCGAGGATCTCAGGATGCGATGCGGAACCTGCCGATGATCATCCGTCGACCAGGGCGATGCCCACCAGACGGAGCGATCCTGGAGCCGCGCGCCGCGTGCTATGAAGGCAAGAGACGCCATCGCCTGACGACCAACGATCTGCATAGCGCTCACGCTCATCGAGTTGTCGTTGACTTTAGCGTGCACGAACACCACGCGACGGGGGCTCTCACCCTTAAACATGAAGTCGGCCTGCTCCTGACCGCCGTCGTCGCACACCATCGTGTCAAACGTCTGCAGCTCTTGAGCGAGTGCAGGGTCCAGCGCGTGCAAGGGTCGTGACCTGGCATTTGAGCGAGCGCCGTGATTGGAGAGCCCGAACTCAGCGAAGACGCCGCCGAAGACGGAGCCTGCCACCCACTGTCTCGCGTTTCCTCCACCCTTCTCGGACGTGACTTGCTCGAGCCACGGCGAAGGCGTGAGCATCTCCAGAGGTGATCCTTCCTCCCGACCCGCGGCAATCGCATCAATGTCTAAACCGGTTTGATAAAAGAGCCGCTTGGCATAGGTGAGATCGGATCCACTCGGTATGACCCGAAATGCCTGCTCCTTATTGATGGCGCGCACCAAGGATGCTGGTTCAGTCGAGGGGGAGTTGGGATCTCTGACGAATGCGTCCAGTTCTGGTGATTCAATGTCATAGCGGCCTTTGGGCCGAACATTGCCTGTGACCGCGTACGTGATCTTGCCCCTCAGAACCTTGCCGGCCACATTCAGGCTGAAAGCCCCGGATCCGTCAACATCGACGCAGGTTTCTGCTTGTCGAAGAGATTCGCACTTCGTGGCATGCCAGCCGGCTGTATCCAACGAGGTGTCGAGCAGGTCGTAGAAGTCGAACAGGACGTTCATGGGTAGAGCGTCTTGTACAGGCGGTGCTGCGACTGACCGCGCGAATCGCTCGAAGACACCGCTGATGGGCGCATTCGAATCAAGGATTGCGGCCAGATGCTGGAGCCACACGAAGTATTCGTTGACCGACCGTCGCTGTGTGCGTGCGCTGTAGTCGGAAACGCTGGCTCGGTCGATCGACAGGTAGCGTGTCACTGGCGTGTCCTGCAGACGCATCGATGCCCGAACTGAGTGCAGAGCCTGGCTGCTCTGTGACAAGTCAAAAAAGCCGCTGGCGAAGTCGTGCATCCGAGCGGTGACTGAGCGGACGGCGGACTCGGACAAGTCCAACCCGATGGCGGATGCTTGAGACACTCTGGATGCGATGCTTTTCCCGTTCGCCGGAATCAGGCGCTGAAGGTGTTCCGCGGACTCCGGCTCAAATCCGAGTGCGTCCAGATCAATCACGATGCCTTCGGTGTCCAGGATGAACACCCGCGCGCCAATCCGGCCAAGCACCATAACGCCCAACCCCCAAATCGGCAGGGAGTGTCTGATCAAGAGCTCGGAATTCTTGCAAATCAGGTAGTGAATCAGCCGGATTGAGCTCGGCTCTGCGGCGCCAGGCTGCAGGATCGTCACGTGGTAGCGGTCCTCGAGCTGCATTGCCTCTGCGCAGGCTTTCGCCAGGTCTTCGAGCGTGGCAGTGCCGGAATACCGGTAGATCGATGTTCTCAGGGGCACAGCGAAATCAGCGTACTTGGGCGACTCGAGGGGGTCGTCCAGCGGAACGCGCTCCCGAAAGTCGCCGGCCAGGTACTGGTAGGGCGCCACGCTTTGCAGGAGCAGCGCCGGCAGGTTCGACTCTTGCTCAAGCGCACGTCTGGGGTCCTTGGCGAAGTGCTGCTCATAGCGTGTGTACCGCTCAAATCGAGCTTGGGCATCAGCTTGAATGTCCGCGCTGGCAAAGACGGTTGCGACTTCGTTGCCGGGCGCCGCCCGATCAAGCACCCGGATGATGCGACCGATCTGCTGGATCGTTGCTCGCGATGCGGAGAATGGCTCGTAGATCGCGATGGCTGCGAAAGTGCTGTCGTCGACGCCTTCGAGGAGTTTCCATTGATGGAGCCAATACTCGATGGGCCGGCTCTCGGGCGCTCGCAATGCCCGGTTCACGCTCTGGAACTCCAGCTGAGCCGCGTCGTCACGCTTCACGTTGTCATGGATCAAAACGGCGCTGCTGCCTAGGCTCGACAGGGCGTCGCGCATGCGGATCAGCGATTCGTAATCAGCGCAGCGTACGATCACGCGTCTGGGGCCACGCCCCGCTGGCCAGTGCTGCTTATCGAGAACCGATGTCTTGAAAGTTCTTAGGGCAGCGGCAAATTCCGAAGGACTGCAGCCGCTTTTGGGTAGGTGATGAGCATCAGCGAAGACCACGGGCCGAACTAGGTGCTGGCGGGTCGCCTCTTCATAGCCAAGATTGAAAGCAAAGTTCCCGCGGACCTGGAAGTACTTGAAGTCGTTGCGGTATGGCGTCGCACTGAACAACACCGTGGGTCGCGCCAGCTCACGAATGCACTGGGACCAAACAAATGCAGGCTCGTAGTGCCCTTCGTCAACGATGACGAGGTCAAAGTCGGAAAGCGCGGCACGGACAAGGTCCGCATCGGAAGTCGTCCATTCAGCCGATCTGGGCGCATCGGCCGGGCTCTCCTCGCGCTCAGTCGGATAGCTGCCGGTGAGCCGATGCGCAGGACGAGGCGGTCTGAGGATCTGAGCCAGTGCGCTGAAGGTGCCTACGACGATCAGCCGCTCACTCCTGGGATAAGCGCACAACTTGGTCGTCGTCGAGGGTAGAAGCCTCATGACACCATCGGCAGCCATCTGTGAGTCCGAGGGATCGGTGCCACCAGGTGGTGACGTGGCAAGCCCCGATTTTCCGTATTTCAGGCCAAAATGTTTCCAGAACCTCCAGTGAACGTCGTTCAGCATCTGGTCCACGAGCGATCTTCGCGGCGTGATGATCAACGTCCTGCGAACCGTCGGTAGAGCACAGGCCAAGGTCGCGATCACACCCGACTTGCCAGTTCCAGTGGGCATCTTGATGAGCGCGGATTCGGCGGGTGTGGTTCCCTCGATCGCGCCGAGATAGGCAACCGCAGTTCCTACGGCTCGGCGTTGGGGTGCCCACAGGCCGGCTGACGGTCGATACATGCGTGAGTCGGTGGCCGCCGTCCAGAACTTTTGGCTCGACAATGCCGCCATCGCACGGTTGAAATACTGCCGTTCGCCTGCCGTTCGATTCGGCGGCAAGCAGCATGTGCCGCCGAGGCGGGACATGTTAGTGCCCGTAGGATCGGTGATGACCAGGTCCGATAGCTGCAATTTCCTCCCCCTGTCTTGTTTCCAGTCGCATTGGACCGGCTGCCGAGCTTCGCATCCATCTTCTGGCAGGGCGGGGGCCTGCCATGCATTGGTTTTCGGTTATCAGCGCTGGCCTAGAAAATGTCATCGATCTCGATAACGCCGAAGTTCTTTGGGTTCAGCAACTGCGCAGACTTGCTCTTGACGTGAACATCGCCTTCGACCCTGACCATCTTGGACTGGTCATGCGCAAGAACTGCGAGGTGGTAGTCGTTGCCCGACAATTCGACCTGCACCTTGCGCTCAACATCGCCCAAGACTGAATCGATCGTAATCGTGTGGGACGTTTGGTCCTTTGGTCGACTGAGCTTGGTGATGTAGCCAGTAAGCTGCCGTTCCGGCAAGAGGTAGTCGCCCTTGTAGTAGCCCGTCGCCTTCTCCAGCATCCCGACGTGCTTGCCATCAAACTTGAACTGACGAGGCCTCGTTTCGAAAAGCGGACTTGGTGCTGCAGTGACAGTGATCTCAAACTTACGGTTGTGCTTCTCACCACTGAAGCCGAGTAACGCGTCGCACATGTTCGAGCTAGCTCCAGCCAAGACGGCTTCATCGAACGCTTTAAGGTCGCCCTTTTCCTCGTACGCCTCGCTGGCCTTCTTTAAAGCAGTCAAGCCAGTGACTAGATTCGCTGTAATCGCTTGGGCAATCGGGATCGCCGTCGCTAGCTCGGACCCCGCCGGAACCGCTTGAACCGGCGCAATGACGTTGACGACATAGCTACCGACCGCCGTTTGTCCAAGCAGCAAAGTTTCGAGGTACTCCTTCGCTTCCTTCGGTGCGCCACGTGTGAACTGCTTGCGCTTCGCATAAAGGGAGCGAGCTGCGGCCGATAACAGGTCCTTCGCCTTCGCGATCAACAAGACACCGTCATTGATGGGGATCGTCCCGTCGCTCGTGTCTTCCGCAATGACGCGGATCGCGATGACGCTCGCAAAGAGCCGCCTTACGTCGTTGAGGACATCCGGAACCGCACGCTCCTCAAACTGCGCGACGGAGCGCAACGCATCGCGCATCCGCTGCAGGTAGTCCTTAACGGAGGGAACTGGCAGCAACACCTCAGCATCTACGTCGTCCTGCCGATGCCAGATCGTCGCGACGCTCCGAATTTTTCCGTCCTCGCGCCACTGCTTGAGCTGAAGGTACGTTCTTAGCTGGTCGGAACTGACCCCCAGATCAGGGCTACGATCAGAGCTGGTCATAGCCATTCTCCGTCACTTGCGCGATCCATCATGTACTTCAGCGTCGCGCTCGTCAGCCTCTGTGCGAGCGGAATAGAGACGGTCACCGTGTGCTCGTTCTCTGTTGGCTCGTAGTCGCGCAATGACAACCAGTAGCAGTTCTTGTGAAGCTCGATGCACTCGTCGTTGTGATCGATCCAGCGCGCAAGCTCCTGCGGCACGAGGAGAACAGCAAGGTACCGCGGCGACGCGAAGTCAGCGCCCCGAAGGTCGTCGTAGTTCTTGCGTGAAAGCGAAAACTTGATCACTTCGCCTTCCACATTCACGAGGTCTTGCGACGTGCACTTGAGCTGGAACTCTATCTGAGGACTGCGAACAAGGTGACCGTGGTACCCCTTGCCCTTGAACGCAACATCGATGCTGTCGTCGTCTACCGCCGACGAGGTACGGTTCAGCCCTGCATGCGCTCCAAGAGCGCACACATAGGCGTAGTTGAACTCCTCTTTTTGCTTCTGCGGGTCCATGCGTCCCGGATTCTCCTGTCGGTAGCTTCATGCTACACATAGAAGTCACAGAAACTCTCATACGGCATGGCTTCCGGAGGAAATCCTGCTGGTGAGGGTGCGAGCACCATATCTCCCTGTGGCCACGCCCTCCACCGCTACGTACGGCTCTAAAGTCCGCTACGTCTGAAAGCAGACAGTCGGCCGATCAGAGTCCGAGGACCGCCTCAAACTGACTGTGGAACTAACGTCTGGAAGGTATACGGAAAGATCTGATTGGCAACCAATATGTTTGGGTCAACAACGGTCAGGCTTCCGTGTGAACCGACGGCTCAAGGTTCACTTGAGGAGGTCTGGATAAACGGTTGCGTGAAGAATGGGTGGCATGCTGCAGTAACTTTCACACGCCTCTTGGCCGGAGGGCGCAGTTACTGACGCTGTTACTGCACAATGCCTCGGAAGCACCTGGATAGATGTGGACGCAAGCGCAATGGAAAAAGCCCTAAGTAGTTGATTTACTTAGGGCTTTTGGACTTACGCGGACAACCGCGAAAGTAATGTTGGTGGCCTGGGGCGGAATCGAACCACCGACACGCGGATTTTCAATCCGCTGCTCTACCAACTGAGCTACCGGGCCATTGCAATTGTGTGCAGCCTCGAATTATACAGCGCTTCTGCGCCCTCTCGACAGATCGACGCCAAGTTGTTTGAGTTTTCTGTACAGATGGGTGCGCTCGAGGCCGGTTTTCTCGGCCACGCGGGTCATCGAGCCGTTCTCCATCGCGAGATGGAACTCGAAGTACGCCTTCTCGAAACCGTCGCGCGCATCGCGCAGCGGGCGGTCGAGGTCGAAGCTCTGGGTCGATTGCGGGCCGGTCTCGGCCACCGGCACCGACGCCAGCGACGCCATCAGCAGGCTGTCGCCCGTGGTGGTGATCGCGGTGGACTGCGCCACGCCCGCCGGTGCGGGGACCACGCCGGCGGCGGCGCGCCGTGCGCTCTCGCGCGCCAGCCCCTGCTCCACCGCCTTGAGCAGCTTCTGCAGCGTGATGGGCTTTTCGAGAAAGGCGAAGGCGCCGATGCGGGTGGCGTCAACGGCCGTGTCGATGGTGGCGTGGCCGCTCATCATGATGACGGGCATGCTCAGCAGGCCGGCGGTGGACCACTCCTTGAGCAAGGTGACGCCGTCGGTGTCGGGCATCCAGATGTCGAGCAGGACGAGGTCGGGCCGTGCGCGCTGGCGGGCCGCGCGCGCTTCGGCGGCGTTTTCCGCGAGCTCCACGTTGTGGCCTTCGTCATTGAGAATTTCGAAGAGCAGGTCCCTGATGCCCAGCTCGTCATCGACCACGAGAATGTTTGCCATGAGTGCTGCTTGTTGTATGCGCTGGTGTCTGCAATGTGTGTAGGGTCCGCGGGCACGTCCATCGCCTGTGCGACGGAATCGCAAGTGCTCAGGCGGCGGAAGACTTCGAATCTTCGGTGTGAGCGACCGCTGCCCGCGGCTCGCTTGCCAGCGCGAATGATAGCGAGACTTGCGCCCCCGCCACAGCCCCGTCGACAACGCGGTTGGAAAGCTCGATGCGCGCACCGTGTTCGTCGGCGATCTTCTTGACGACAGCCAGGCCCAAACCGGTACCTTTTGTTTTCGTGGTGACGTAGGGCTCGAAGGCGCGCTTGAGGATGTTCTCGGCGAAGCCGGGGCCGCTGTCCTGCACGGTGAGCCGCACGCGCTGCCCCGAGTCGCCCAGCCGCGTGCGGATGACGACCTCGCCGCGCTGACCCGTCACGCTGGCCGCGGCCTCGGCGGCGTCCTGGGCGTTTTGCAACAGGTTGTGAATCACCTGGCGAATCTGCTGCGCGTCGCCGCGAACGGGCGGGCAACGCTCGTCGAGTTCGGAGCGCAGCGTGATGGGCAGGCCCTCGGCGTTGTAGAGCTGGAGCACGTCGACCAGCAGCGCATTGAGGTCGACCGGCTTGAGGTCGGCCGCGGGCAGGCGCGCGTAGTCGCGGAATTCGTTCACCAGCCGCTTCATCGCATCGACCTGGTCGACGATGGTCTTGACCGACTTCACAAGGATGGCCTGCTCGGGCGGCTGCACCTTGCCCGAGAGCTTCATCTCGAGCCGCTCGGCCGACAGCTGGATGGGCGTCAGCGGGTTCTTGATCTCGTGCGCGAGGCGGCGCGCCACTTCGCCCCAGGCCTGCGCGCGCTGGGCCGAGACGATCTCGGAGATGTCGTCGAACACCAGCAGCCGCGCCGCGCCCGGCAGCTCGGCGCCGCGCGCGACGATGTTGATGGCACCGTCCTGCTGCGGCATGTCCAGGCCCGAGGCGTGCAGCTCGAAGGCGTGCTGCCAGTGGTCCAGGCCGTGCTGCATGCGCTCGACCTGGAATTCGTCGAACTGCTGCTGCACCTTGGCGCCGAACTCGGCCAGGCCCGGCACGCTGACCAGCGCCTGCCCTTCGTAGGCCGCGAGCGGCGCGCGCAGCACGCGGGTGGCGCCGGGGTTGGTCGACAGCACGGTGCCCTTGGCGTCGAGCACGATCACGCCCGAGGTCAGGTTGTCCAGAATCGTCTGCAGGTTGGCGCGGGCGGCGTCGAGCTGGCCCATGGTTTTCTCGACCGCGCCGCGCGCGTCGGCCAGTTGCTGGGTCATGACGGCGAACGAGCGCGTGAGGCCGCCCAACTCGTCCTTGCCCTGCAGCACGGCGGTGGGCCGCAGGTCGCCGGCGGCCACCTGGCGCACGCCGTCAGCCAGCACCAGCAGGGGCCGCGCGAGCTGGTTGCCGAACAGCACGGCCAGCAGCACCGCGCCGAACACGGCAAGGAACAGGCTCAGCGTGAGCGTGCCGATGTACATGCGGCGCAGGCCCTCGCGCGCGAGCGCCCGCTCCTGGTATTCGCGGTTGGCCTCCTGCACGGCGAGCGCATTGGCCACCACCGCAGGCGGCAGCGGCCGCGTGACCTGCAGGTAGCGCGGCGCGGTGTCGAAGTCGAAGCCGGGGCGCTGCACCATGGCGAGCGCGCGCACGCTCGCGACAGGCGGGGCCGCGCCCGGGGCGGCAGTTTCGTCCAGCCCTTCGATGTGCGCCACGGCGCGCTCGGGCCGCACCTGCCGGAACTGCTGCGCGGTCGGCCGCTCGGGGTTGAGCTGAAAGCGCGAGGAGCCGGCGCTGGCCACCAGTTGCCCGGAGCCGGTCCAGAGAATCACGTCGCTGGCCTCGAGCTGGTCGCGGATGCGCTCGAGCAGCAGGCCCGCGCTGGCGTCGGGCACCTGCGCCAGCTGTGCGCTGGCGCTGCGCGTCTTGGCGGCGAGGTCGTCGGACAGCGAGTCGAGCGTGGCGCGGCCCAGGTTCAGGCCGGCGTCGAGCGCGCCTTCGACCTTGACGTCGAACCAGCTCTCGATCGAGCGCGCCACGAACTGATAGGACACCACATAGACCAGCGCCCCCGGCACCACGCCCACCAGCGCGAAGATGGCCGCCAGCTTGATGAGCAGCCGGCTGCCGAACTTGCCTTGCCGCAGCCGCCGCAGCAGCCGGAACGCGACCCAGCCGATCACCAGCACCAGCAACACCGCCACCACCACGTTGATGCCGAACAGCCGCACGTAATAGCGTTCGTACAGCGCGCGGTTGTTGGTGGCCTGCGCGAGCAGGAACATCAGCACCAGCCCGATGGCCGTGACCAGCGCGGCGCCCACGCCCACGGCCCAGCGCATGGCGCGCGAGCGGCGGGCGGCGGGCGTGGCCGCTGCGCCGCTGCGCGGGGAGGTGCTCACTTCTGCTTCTCCAGCGCGAGCCGCGCGGTGCGCTCGGCGGTGATGTTCCAGTCGGCCTGGCCGACCACGCCGATCTGGAACGGGCGCGGCAGCTGCGAGGTGTCGAGCCGGAAGCGGAAGGTCACCTGGTGCAGCGGGTCGTCGCCGATCTCGGCCGCGTCGCCCAGCCGCAGCCGCCCGATGCGCTTGATGGCGTCGAGCGCGTCGCTCAGGGTGTCGAAGTTCTGGTTCAGCGAAATGCCCAGGCCGACGGCGCCGGTGATCGGCACGGGCGACACGTTCAGGCGCCAGCGCCGCGTGAGCGGCTGGTAGGCCAGCCGCATGTGGCGCTGCACCTGCGCGACCTTGCGGTCGGTCCAGTACCAGCGCTCCTGGAAGATCTCGGCCTCGGCCACGAAGTAGATGGCAATGCCCTTGTCGAGCACCTCCTCGACCAGCGAGGGCAGCTCGAACTGCACGGCCGCGCTCAGGTAGACGCCGTCGTCGGCCTGCTCCAGCCGCATCTGGCCGATGGAGGCGTTGGAGCGGCCCTGGGCCGCGGCCGGTGCCGGCAGCCACACCATGCACACCACCCAGACCCACAGCAGCACGGCCAGCAGGACCGGCGCGCGCCGCTCAGCGCGGGCGCTTTTCAAGCAGGGCGTAGAAGAAGCCGTCGTGGTCACCAGAGGGATTGTCCGGGACGCCACGGGCATTCGACCCGCTTTGGGGCAGCAAATGGCCGGGTGATGGCAGCAATCGTGCGTCGGTGTTGTGTACAAGAAACGCATCAATTTGTTGCGAGCCCTCTTCCCGGAAGACCGAGCAGGTGCAGTAAAGAAGGCGGCCGCCGGGGCGCACGAGCGGCCAGAGCGCGGCCAGCAGCGCGGACTGCTGGGCGGCAAGCTGGGCGGTGTCGCTCTCGCGGCGCAGCCAGCGGACGTCGGGGTGGCGGCGCACGATGCCCGAAGCGGTGCATGGCGCATCGAGCAGGATCGCGTCGAAAGGCGTGCGGTCCCACCAGTCGGCGGGACGCGCCGCGTCGGCCACCACGACCTTGGCCTTCAGGCCGATGCGCGACAGGGTCTCGTCGATGCGGCGGCTGCGCGCGGCGTCGACCTCGAGCGCGGTCACCTCGATGGCGCCGGGGCCGGCGAGTTCGAGCAGGTGCGCGGTCTTGCCGCCGGGCGCGGCGCAGGCGTCGAGCACGCGCAGCGGCGCGCCGCCGGGCGTGGCCGGCAGCAGGCCTTCGAGCAACAAGGGCGCGGCCATTTGCGCGGCCGCGTCCTGCACCGAACTGGCGCCCTCGGCAAAGCCGGGCAGCTGCTGCACGGGCCTTGCGCGTGCCAGTTGCAGGCCGCTGGGGCCCACGCGCGTGGCGGACAGGCCGACGGCCTCGAGCTCCACCAGGTAGGAAGCCGCGCTCGACTTCTGCGCGTTCACGCGCAGCGTCATCGGCGCCTGCGCGTTGTCGGCGCCGAGCACGCGTTGCCAGTCGCGCGGATGGTCGCGCTTGAGGCGCTCGATCCACCAGCGCGGATGGTTCCATTGCGCGACCGGCTCGGCATCCGTCGCGGCCACGAGTTCGTCGCGCTCGCGCAGAAAGCGCCGCAGGCAGGCGTTGATGAAGCTGGCCTGCGCCCGCGTCGCCGGGTTGCGCTTGGCGGCCTCCACGGCCTGGTCGACCAGCGTGAACGGCTCGTAGGGCGCGCGCGTGCCGTCCCAGGCCAGGGCCAGCGCGGTGCAGAGCAAGGCGTCGGGCAATGGCGGCGGCGTGCGCTTGGCGAGGTGACGGCGCAGTGCCTCGGCGCGGCCGAGCCAGCGCAGCACCTGGAAGCCGAGCGCCTGCACGCCGGGCCGCAACGCGGGCTCGACGGCTTCGAAGGCGACGGAGCCCGAGGTGCCGGCGCGAATCGACGCCAGCGCCACCGCGGTCAGTTGCAGTTGGCGCCAGAGCGGCGGTTGCAGCGACGACGCGCCGCTGCTGCTGGGGAGATCGGAAGGTAGTTCGGCCAAGTTGGGGCGATGGTAACGGGCGTGCGTAAAGCCGGACGCCACGCAATGGAAAGAAAAAGGGACCGCGTCAGAGCAAGGGCGCGGCCGGACGCAGACGCACGGCCCATGCCACCAGCAGCGCCGGGAACTGCGCGATCGCGGCGTTGTAGTGCCCCACCGCGAGGTTGAACTGGCCGCGCGCGATCTCCGCCGCCGCCGAGGGCTCGGGCCAGGCGATGGGCTCGACGCCGCCGGGCACCGCGGCCACGGGCGCGCCGGGCTGCGCCGACGTGGGCCGCGCGAGCGTGCCGTCGGCCTCGAAGACCGTCACGGCATCCGGATGCTGGCGCTGCCACGCGCCGATCCACACCTGCAGCGCGGTCGCCAGCGCGGCCATGCCGCCGGCATCGAGCGGCCGCAGTCGGGTCGCGCCCAGCAGGGTGGCCAGTTGCGTGGTCGAAGCCTGCAGCGGCGCGATCGACGACAACAGTTCGTTCGCGGGCGCATCCGCCGGCTGCGGCGCGGCGGTGATGCTGGCCTGCACGAAATCCAGCTGCTTGCGCAGCGCCGCATCGAGCGTGACGTAGCTCTGCAAGACGGCCGCGCGCAAGCGCACCAGCCGGTTGTAGGCACCGACAAACCAGAACAGCAGGACCGCGATCACGATCCAGCTGGCCAGCGATTCGGGCAACAGACTCATCGTCGAGAACACCTCATCCAGAGCACAAAGAAAAACGCCCCCCAACCGGGGCCGGTCGGGGGGCGTGGGGTACCGGTCATGGCCGGTGATGCTAACCAGTTATTCGGTCGCGGCGCCTTCGCTGGCGTCGACCGTGCTGGTGGCGGCATCGCTGTCACCGGAGCCGGCCAGTTCGGCGGCTTCCGATTCGGCGATGGCGCGGCGCTCGGCCTCGTCCATGGCGTCCTTGACCTTGCGTGCCTGGTGGTACGCCATGCCGGTGCCCGCGGGAATCAGGCGGCCGACGATGACGTTTTCCTTCAGGCCGCGCAGCTCGTCGCGCTTGCCCATGATGGCGGCTTCGGTCAGCACGCGCGTCGTTTCCTGGAACGAAGCAGCCGAGATGAACGAGTCGGTCGACAGCGACGCCTTCGTGATACCCAGCAGCAGGTTGGTGAACGTCGCGGGGATCTTGCCTTCGGCGCGCAGGGCGTCGTTGGTGTTGAGCATTTCGCTGCGTTCGACCTGTTCGCCGGAGATGTAGCCGGTCTCGCCGATGTTGTCGACCACGACGCGACGCAGCATCTGGCGAACGATCACCTCGATGTGCTTGTCGTTGATCTTCACACCCTGCAAGCGGTACACGTCCTGCACTTCGTCCACGATGTAGCGCGCCAGTTCTTCCGAACCCAGCAGGCGCAGGATGTCCTGCGGGTCCGCCGGGCCGTCGACCACGGATTCGCCCTTGTTCACCACCTGGCCTTCGTGCACCAGGATGTTCTTTTCCTTCGGCACGAGGTCTTCCCAGACCGTGCCTTCCGGATCGGTGATCTGCAGGCGGATCTTGCCCTTCGTTTCCTTACCGAACGACACGGTGCCGGTCATTTCGGCCAGCATGCCCTTGTCCTTCGGCGAACGGGCTTCGAACAGCTCGGCCACGCGCGGCAGACCGCCGGTAATGTCGCGGGTCTTCTGGCCTTCGACCGGAATACGCGCCAGCACTTCGCCGGGGCCCACGTCCTGACCGTCGCGGATCTGGACCAGCGCGCCGATCGGGAAGCCGATCGTCACCGAGTGGTCGGTGCCGGGGATCTTGACTTCCTGGCCTTGCGCGTCGATCAGCTTGACCTGCGGACGCACGACCTTGGCGGCGCCGCGGCGCTTCGGGTCGATCACGACCAGGGTCGACAGACCGGTCACTTCGTCCACCTGCTTGGCAACCGTGAGGCCTTCCTCGACGTTTTCGAACTGCGTCTTGCCGGCGAACTCGGTAATGATCGGGCGGGTCAGCGGATCCCAGTTGGCGAGCACGTGGCCGGCCTTGATCTGCTGGTCTGCCTTGACCGTCAGCGTGGCGCCGTACGGCACCTTGTGACGTTCGCGCTCACGGCCGTGCTCGTCATGGATGACGATCTCGCCCGAACGCGAAATCACGACCAGCTCGCTCTTGCTGTTGGTCACGTAGCGCATCGTGGCGTTGAAGCCGATCGAACCGTTCGACTTGGCTTCCACGCTCGAGGCGATGGCGGCGCGCGAAGCGGCACCACCGATGTGGAAGGTACGCATCGTCAGCTGCGTGCCGGGTTCGCCGATGGACTGGGCGGCGATCACACCGACGGCTTCGCCGATGTTGATCAGGCCGCCGCGGCCCAGGTCGCGTCCGTAGCAGGTGGCGCAGATGCCGAAGCGGGTTTCGCAGGTCAGCGCGGTGCGGACCTTGACTTCGTCGACGCCCTGGGCTTCCAGTGCTTCGATGTTGTCTTCGTCGAACATCTCGCCGGCCTTCAGCAGCACCGAACGGTTTTCCGGGTGCAGCACGTCGTCCGCGGCCGAGCGGCCGAGGATACGGTCGCGCAGCGACTCGATCACTTCACCGCCTTCGACGATCGCGCGCATCAGGTAGCCGCCGTGCGTGCCGCAGTCCTGCTCGGTCACGACCAGGTCTTGCGTCACGTCGACCAGACGACGGGTCAGGTAACCCGAGTTCGCCGTCTTCAGCGCCGTGTCGGCCAGACCCTTACGGGCACCGTGGGTGGAGATGAAGTACTCCAGCACGTTCAGGCCTTCGCGGAAGTTCGCGGTAATGGGCGTCTCGATGATCGAGCCGTCCGGCTTGGCCATCAGGCCCCGCATACCGGCCACCTGGCGAATCTGGGCCGCGGAACCGCGGGCGCCGGAGTCGGCCATCATGTAGATGGAGTTGAACGACTCCTGCTCCACTTCCTTGCCATGGCGGTCGATGACGCGCTGCTTGGACAGCTTGGCCATCATGACCTTCGACACTTCGTCGCCGGCCTTGCCCCAGATGTCCACCACCTTGTTGTAGCGTTCGCCGGAGGTCACGAGACCGGACACGTACTGCTGTTCGATCTCCTTCACTTCCTTGGCCGAGCGCTCGATGATGCCGTGCTTTTCAGCGGGCACCAGCATGTCGTCGATGGCGATCGAGATACCGGCCTTCGTCGCGAGACGGAAACCGTTCTGCAGCAGCTTGTCGGCGAACACCACGGTCTCTTTCAGGCCGCACTTGCGGAACGAGACGTTGATGAGCTTGGAGATTTCCTTCTTCTTCAGCGCCTTGTTGATGTTCGAGAACGGCAGGCCCTTCGGCAGGATCTCGGACAGCAGGGCACGGCCCACGGTGGTGTCCACGAGCGAGGTCGACGGCGTGAACACGCCGGTTTCCTTGTCCTTGGTGTACTCCGTGATACGCACCGCGACTTTGGCGGTCAGCTCGACTTCGTTGGCGTCCAGCGCGCGCTGCACTTCACCGATGTCGGAGAAGATCAGGCCCTCGCCCTTGCCGTTGATGCGGTCGCGGGTCGTGTAGTACAGACCCAGCACCACGTCTTGCGAAGGAACGATCGACGGTTCGCCCGAAGCCGGGAACAGCACGTTGTTGGAGGCCAGCATCAGCGTGCGGGCTTCCATTTGCGCTTCCACCGACAGCGGCACGTGAACGGCCATCTGGTCACCGTCGAAGTCGGCGTTGAATGCCGCGCAGACGAGCGGGTGCAGCTGGATGGCCTTGCCTTCGATCAGGATGGGTTCGAAGGCCTGGATGCCCAGACGGTGCAGCGTAGGCGCACGGTTCAGCATGACCGGGTGCTCTTTGATGACCTCTTCCAGGATGTCCCAGACCACCGGCGTGCCCGATTCGACTTCCTTCTTGGCGGCCTTGATCGTCGTCGCGATGCCCATGGCTTCCAGGCGCGAGAAGATGAAAGGCTTGAACAGCTCGAGCGCCATCAGCTTGGGCAGGCCGCACTGGTGCAGCTTGAGCGTCGGGCCCACCACGATGACCGAACGGCCCGAGTAGTCGACGCGCTTGCCCAGCAGATTCTGGCGGAAGCGGCCGCTCTTGCCCTTGATCATGTCGGCCAGCGACTTCAGCGCGCGCTTGTTGGCGCCCGTCATGGCCTTGCCACGGCGGCCGTTGTCCAGCAGCGAGTCGACAGCTTCTTGCAGCATCCGCTTTTCGTTGCGCGCGATGATTTCCGGAGCCTTCAGCTCCAGCAGGCGGCGCAGACGCGAATTGCGGTTGATGACGCGGCGATACAGGTCGTTCAGGTCGGAGGTCGCGAAGCGGCCGCCGTCCAGCGGCACCAGCGGACGCAGGTCCGGCGGCAGCACGGGCAGCACTTCGAGCACCATCCACTGCGGCTTGATGCCCGACTTGCGGAAGGCTTCCAGCACCTTCAGGCGCTTGGAGTTCTTCTTGACCTTGACTTCGGAGCCGGTCAGGTCGCCGCGCAGGCGTTCGATCTCGCTGTCGAGCTCGATGCCTTCCAGCAGGTCCTTGATGCCTTCGGCGCCCATCTTGGCGATGAATTCGTCGCCGTATTCCTTGCGCTTGGCGTCATAGTCGTCCTCGGACATGATGCCGAACTTCTTCAGCGGGGTCATGCCGGGGTCGGTGATCACGTAGGCTTCGAAGTACAGCACGCGTTCGATGTCGCGCAGCGTCATGTCCAGCACGAGGCCCAGACGCGACGGCAGCGACTTCAGGAACCAGATGTGGGCGCAGGGCGCGGCCAGGTCGATGTGACCCATGCGCTCGCGACGCACCTTGGTCTGCGTGACTTCAACGCCGCACTTCTCGCAGATCACGCCGCGGTGCTTCAGGCGCTTGTACTTGCCGCACAGGCACTCGTAGTCCTTGATGGGGCCGAAGATCTTCGCGCAGAACAGACCGTCGCGCTCGGGCTTGAACGTGCGGTAGTTGATCGTCTCGGGCTTCTTCACTTCACCGAAAGACCACGAGCGGATCTTCTCGGGCGAAGCCATGCCGATCTTGATGGCATCGAAATGCTCATCGGGCGTGAATTGCTTGAACAGGTCGAGTAGCGATTTCATAAGACTCTTTCCCTTTTCAAATTAAGAACGCTCGAGCTCGATGTCGAGCCCCAGCGAACGAATTTCCTTGACCAGCACGTTGAACGATTCCGGCATGCCGGCTTCGATCGAGTGCTCGCCCTTGACGATGCTTTCGTACACCTTGGTACGGCCTTGCACGTCGTCGGACTTCACGGTCAGCATTTCCTGCAGGACGTAGGCGGCGCCGTAAGCTTCCAGCGCCCACACTTCCATTTCCCCGAAACGCTGGCCGCCGAACTGCGCCTTGCCGCCCAGCGGTTGCTGCGTGACGAGCGAGTACGGGCCGGTCGAGCGGGCGTGCATCTTGTCGTCCACCAGGTGGTGCAGCTTCAAGAAGTGCATGTAGCCGACGGTGACGGGACGCTCGAACTGGTCGCCGGTGCGGCCGTCGAACAGGTACGCCTGCGTGCGCGTATCGGTCAGGCCCTTGAGCTTGGCGATGTCGTCCGGGTAGGCAAGTTTCAGCATGCCGCGGATTTCCTCTTCCGAGGCGCCGTCGAACACCGGCGTTGCGAACGTGGCGCCGCTTTGCAGGTTGGCGGCCATGGCCAGCAGTTCGGAGTCGCTCAGTTGGCCGAGTTCTTCCGGACGGCCCGAGCCGTTGTACAGCTGCTCCATGAACTTGCGCAGCTCGGCCACCTTGGCCTCCTGCTGCAGCATGTCGCCGATGCGCTGGCCGATGCCCTTGCCGGCCCAGCCCAGGTGCACTTCAAGCACCTGGCCCACGTTCATCCGCGAAGGCACGCCCAGCGGGTTCAGGCAGATGTCGCACGGCGTGCCGTCGGCCATGTGGGGCATGTCTTCGACCGGAACGATCTTCGACACCACACCCTTGTTGCCGTGACGGCCGGCCATCTTGTCGCCGGGTTGCAGGCGGCGCTTGACGGCCAGGTAGACCTTGACCATCTTGAGCACGCCAGCCGGCAGCTCGTCGCCCTGCGTGAGCTTCTTGCGCTTTTCTTCGAACGCGAGGTCGAAGCTGTGGCGCGTCTGCTCCAGCGAGTTCTTGATCGACTCGAGCTGCGTTGCCACTTCGTCTTCCGCCGGGCGGATGTCGAACCAGTGGAACTTCTCGACCGACGACAGGTAGGCCTTGTCGAGCTTGGTGCCCTTGGCCAGCTTGTTCGGACCGCCGTTGGCGACCTTGCCGGTCAGGAGCTTCTCGATACGGTCGAACGCGTCGGCCTCGACGATGCGCAGCTGGTCGTTCAGGTCCAGGCGGAAGCGCTTGAGTTCGTCGTCGATGATCTGCTGGGCGCGCTTGTCGCGCGTGATGCCTTCGCGGGTGAACACCTGCACGTCGATCACGGTGCCTTGCGAGCCCTGGTCCACACGCAGCGAGGTGTCCTTCACGTCGGAAGCCTTCTCGCCGAAGATGGCGCGCAGCAGCTTCTCTTCAGGCGTCAGCGTGGTCTCGCCCTTCGGCGTGACCTTGCCCACCAGCGTGTCGCCCGGCTGCACTTCGGCGCCGACATAAATGATGCCGGATTCGTCGAGGCGGTTGAGCTGTTGCTCGGCCAGGTTCGGGATGTCGCGCGTGATTTCTTCGGCGCCCAGCTTCGTGTCGCGCGCCATCACCACCAGTTCCTCGATGTGGATCGAGGTGTAGCGGTCTTCGGCGACGACGCGTTCGGAGATCAGGATCGAGTCTTCGAAGTTGTAGCCGTTCCAGGGCATGAACGCGATCAGCATGTTCTGGCCGAGAGCCAGTTCGCCCAGGTCGGTCGATGCACCGTCGGCCACGACGTCGCCCTTGGCGATCTTGTCGCCGCGCTTGACGATCGGACGCTGGTGGATGTTGGTGTTCTGGTTCGAACGCTGATACTTGATCAGGTTGTAGATGTCCACACCGACTTCACCGGCAGCCGCTTCGTCGTCGTTCACGCGCACCACGACACGGGTCGCGTCGACGTAGTCGACGATACCGCCGCGGGTGGCCGTGACCACGGTGCCCGAGTCGACCGCGGAGACGCGCTCGATGCCGGTACCGACCATCGGCTTTTCGGGACGCAGCACGGGCACGGCCTGACGCTGCATGTTGGCGCCCATCAGCGCGCGGTTCGCATCGTCGTGCTCCAGGAACGGCACGAGCGAGGCAGCCACCGACACGATCTGCGCGGGCGACACATCCATGTACTGGATGCGCTCGGCACCCACCAGGATCGATTCGCCGGCTTCACGCGCGGAGACCAGGTCGCCGGTCAGCACGCCGTCCTTGTCCAGGGCCGCATTGGCCTGGGCGATGACGTACTTGCCTTCTTCGATGGCCGACAGGTAGTCGATCTCGTTGGTGACCTTGCTGTCGACCACGCGGCGATACGGCGTCTCGATGAAGCCGTATTCGTTCAGGCGGGCGTACAGGGCCAGCGAGTTGATCAGGCCGATGTTCGGGCCTTCAGGCGTTTCGATCGGGCACACGCGGCCGTAGTGGGTCACGTGCACGTCGCGCACTTCGAAGCCTGCACGTTCACGCGTCAGACCGCCCGGGCCAAGGGCCGACACGCGGCGCTTGTGGGTGATTTCGGACAGCGGGTTCGTCTGGTCCATGAACTGCGACAGCTGCGAGGCACCGAAGAACTCCTTCAGCGCGGCCGAGATCGGCTTGCTGTTGATCAGGTCGTGCGGCATCAGCGGCTCTTGCTCCGCTTGACCCAGACGTTCCTTCACGGCCTTCTCGATACGTGCCAGGCCGGTGCGGTACTGGTTTTCGGCCAGTTCGCCCACGCAACGCACGCGGCGGTTGCCCAGGTGGTCGATGTCGTCGACTTCGCCGTTGCCGTTGCGCAGGTCCACGAGGATCTTGACCACGGCCAGGATGTCTTCGTTGGTCAGCACCATCGGGCCGGTCGATTCGTCTCGGCCGACCTTGGCGTTGAACTTCATGCGGCCCACGCGCGACAGGTCGTACGTGTCCGGGTTGTAGAACAGGCGCTGGAACAGGGCCTGCACCGCGTCTTCCGTCGGCGGCTCGCCGGGGCGCATCATGCGGTAGATGGCCACGCGCGCGGCGAACTCGTCCACCGTTTCGTCGATGCGCAGCGTTTGCGAGATGTACGCGCCCTGGTCCAGTTCGTTGGTGTAGATCACCTGAACGTCCTGCACGCCGGCGGTGCGCAGCTTCTTCAGCAGCGCTTCGGTCAGCTCGTCGTTGGCCTTGGCCAGGATTTCGCCCGAGTCGGCGTCCACGATGTTGCGTGCGATCACGCGGCCGATCAGGAAGTCTTCCGGCACGCTGATGTGCGTGGTGCCGCCCTGCTCGAGCTCACGCGTGTGGCGCGCGGTGACGCGCTTGTCCTTGGCGACCACGACCTTGCCCGACTTGTCGGTGATGTCGAAGCGCGCGACTTCGCCGCGCAGGCGCTCGGAGACGAACTCCATCTGCGCGCCGCTGTCCATCAGGCGGAAGTTGTCGTTCACGAAGAAGTTCGCGAGGATCGATTCCGGGTTCAGGCCGATGGCCTTCAGCAGGATCGTGACCGGCATCTTGCGGCGACGGTCCACGCGGAAGTACAGCATGTCCTTCGGGTCGAACTCGAAGTCGAGCCACGAGCCGCGGTAAGGAATCACGCGGGCCGAGAACAGCAGCTTGCCCGAGCTGTGCGTCTTGCCCTTGTCGTGTTCGAAGAACACGCCGGGCGAACGGTGCAGCTGGGACACGATCACGCGTTCCGTACCGTTGATGATGAACGAACCCTTGTCCGTCATGAGCGGCACTTCGCCCATGTAGACCTCTTGTTCCTTCACTTCCTTGACCACCTTCGACTGCGAGGTCGACGACTCGCGGTCATAGATGATGAGCTGCACCTTGGCGCGCACGGCCGAGGCGAAGGTCAGACCACGGGTCTGGCACTCACGCACGTCGAACGCCGGCTTCGCCAGGTTGTACTCGAGGAACTTCATCTCGACGAAACCGTTGTGCGAGACGATCGGGAAGGCGGCGTCGAACGCGGCCTGCAGGCCTTCGACGGTGCGTTGTTTCGGGGGAATGCCGGCTTGCAGGAACGCGGTGTACGCGTCTTTCTGCATTTGCAGCAGGTAGGGGATTTCAACGACGCTGTCGCGGTTGCCGAAACTTTTTCGGATGCGCTTGCGTTCTGTGTAGGTATAGGCCATGAGAGCTCCGGAGCTTGAGATCTTCAGCGACTTGGTTCGCGTGCAAATGCACCACTCCTTGGCGGCTGGCCACTACCAGCCGTTGGCGGACGGTGATGCATTGCACATCACCCGAACCAAGGGGTCTTCTGCAGTCGGGGTCAGAAGACACTCAGAAATCGCCTGAAAGACGGCAACTTTTGAGTGCGCTCTGAAAGCGCCAAAGGCTGGAGGGCCTTTTCAGACGCCTCCAGCCCTCGAGGGGGTCTGAATTACTTCAGTTCCACCTTGGCGCCGGCATCTTCCAGCTTCTTCTTGGCGGCTTCAGCGTCAGCCTTCGACAGGCCTTCCTTGACAGCCTTGGGAGCGGCTTCCACCAGGTCCTTGGCTTCCTTGAGGCCCAGGCCGGTGATTTCGCGCACGGCCTTGATCGCCGAAACCTTGTTCGCGCCAGCATCCATCAGCATGACGTTGAATTCGGTTTGCTCTTCCACAGCGGCTGCGGCGGGGCCGCCAGCTGCTGCGGGGCCTGCCATGGCGGCAGCGCTCACGCCAAACTTCTCTTCGATGGCTTTCACCAGGTCGTTGAGTTCCAGGACCGTCATTGCGTCGAGCGCGGTCAGAAATGCGTCTTTATCGAATGCCATTTTTGTTTCCTAACAATTGGGTTGAATATTTCAAACGCGGGCTCAAGCGGCCTGCGCTTCTGCCGGTGCTTCGGCGACGGGTGCAGCTTCGCCTTCGCCACGCTTCGCGGCCAGCGCCGCGAGAACGCGTGCCGTACGGGAAATCGGGGATTGCATCAAGCCCAGCAACTGCGACAGCAGCACTTCCTTCGAAGGGATGCTTGCCAGTTGCTTCACGCCGTTGACGTCCAGGGCCTTGCCTGCGAACGCGCCACCGCGAATCACCAACTTGTCGTTGGTCTTCGCGAAGTCGGCCACCACCTTGGCGGCGGCCACTGCGTCTTCAGAAAAGCCATAGATCAGCGGACCGGTCATCTGGTCGCCGACGACTTCAAATGCGCTACCAGCGACAGCACGGCGTGCCAGCGTGTTCTTCAACACGCTGAGGGTCACACCCTTGCTGCGAGCTTCGCTGCGCAGTTTGGTCATATCGGCCACCGTGATGCCACGGTATTCCGCCATCACGAGCGTTTGAGCTTTAGCGGCGAGGCTGGTCACATCACTGATGACCGCTTCTTTCTCACTGCGATTCAGACTCAAGGTCTACTCCTTTTAATGCGACCTTCGGCCGGGGCCTCGGATCGCGCTTCATGCAGCGACCAACTGTTTCGGAACAAAAAACAAATTCCTTGCAGCGGGATCGCCATCTGCGCTGATTGCCGGGCGGGAAGGCCCGGCGATTAAGTGCAGCACCCTGCACACCAGCGGTCTTGGATGGCCCGCGGCAACCGAAGCTGCCGCGACCCACCACATTCGCCCCGTTCCCGGCCGTGAAGCCGGGGACGGAGCCAATCTCTTTAGCTCGCCGAGATGGTTTGCGTGTCCACGCGGACACCCAGACCCATGGTCGACGACACAGCCACCTTGCGCAGGTACACGCCCTTGCTGGTCGCCGGCTTGGCCTTGACCAGAGCGTCGATCAGCGCGGCGAGGTTGCCTTGCAGCTTGTCGTTGTCGAACGAGCGACGGCCGATCGTGCCGTGGATGATGCCGGCCTTGTCGACGCGGAACTGGACCTGGCCAGCCTTGGCGTTCTTCACGGCCGTGGCGACGTCCGGGGTCACGGTACCGACCTTGGGGTTGGGCATCAGACCGCGCGGGCCGAGGATCTGGCCGAGCGTACCGACGACGCGCATGGCGTCAGGGGCAGCGATCACGACGTCGAAAGGCATGTCGCCAGCCTTGACCATCGCAGCCAGGTCGTCCATGCCGACGATGTCGGCGCCGGCGGCCTTGGCTTCTTCAGCCTTGGCGCCTTGGGCGAACACGGCGACGCGCTTGGTCTTGCCGGTGCCGTTGGGCAGCACGACGGCGCCACGAACGACCTGGTCCGACTTCTTCGCGTCGATGCCCAGTTGCACGGCCACGTCGATCGATTCGTCGAACTTGGCGGTGGCGGCATCCTTGACGATGACGATGGCGTCAGCCAGCGGGTACAGCTTATTGCTGTCGACCTTGCCTTCGAGCGACTTTTGCTTCTTGGTGATCTTGGACATTTACACGCCCTCCACAGTCACGCCCATCGAACGGGCAGAGCCGGCGATGGTGCGAACAGCGGCGTCGAGATCGGCCGCGGTCAAATCCTTCATCTTGGCCTTGGCGATGTCTTCGAGCTGAGCGCGCGTGATCTTGCCGACCTTGACGGACTGCGGCGTGGCCGAGCCCTTGTCCAGCTTGATGGCCTTCTTGATCAAGGTGATCGCCGGGGGCGTCTTGATGATGAAGGTGAAGCTCTTGTCAGCGAACGCGGTGATGACCACCGGCAGCGGCAGACCCGGCTCGACGCCTTGGGTTTGCGCGTTGAACGCCTTGCAGAACTCCATGATGTTCAAACCACGCTGGCCCAGTGCGGGACCGATGGGTGGTGACGGGTTGGCCTTACCAGCTGGGACTTGCAGCTTGATGAAGCCGACGATTTTCTTCGCCATGCTTTGCTCCTTGCGGGTGATATCGCCTTGGCTTCGGGCCGCGGCTCCCCGGGGTTGAACGACTCTTCGGGATCAAGGCCGCGCGCCGAGTCGGACAGCGCGCAGCCGGAAACAGTAACGCCGACCCGAAGGTCGGCGAGGCGTCAGGTCTTCTCGACCTGGCTGAATTCGAGTTCCACAGGGGTGGCGCGGCCAAAAATCATGACCGACACGCTGACCTTGCTCTTCTCGTAGTTGACTTCTTCGACCGTGCCGTTGAAGTCGGTGAACGGGCCTTCCTTGACGCGCACGAATTCGCCGACGGTGAACTCGACCTTGTGGCGCGGCTTCTCGGTGCCCTGCTGCATCTGGCTGACGATGTCCTCGACCTCTTTCTGCGAGATCGGGGCCGGACGGTTCTTGGCGCCGCCCACGAAGCCGGTGACCTTGTTGGTGTGCTTCACCAGGTGCCAGCTCTCGTCGTCCATGATCATTTCGACCAGCACGTAGCCCGGGAAGAAGCGACGCTCGGTGGTGCGCTTCTGGCCGTTCTTGATTTCGACCACTTCTTCGGTCGGAACCAGGATGCGGCCGAACTTGTCCTGCATGCCGGCGCGATTGATGCGCTCGGTGATGTTGCGTTCGACAGCCTTTTCCATGCCCGAATAGGCATGCACCACGTACCAACGCAGGTCGGGGTTGGCCGCGGGCGCCAGGATGGAGGTGTTTTCCTCTTCCGGGGTCGTCGGCGTGGTTTCAACGGTGTCGTCGGTCATTTATTTTCTCCAGCCCAGAATGAGGTCGAAAAACACCCATTCGAGCGTCTTGTCGGTGAGCCAGAGGAAGACGGACATGATCGCCACGAAGGCGAACACATAAGCCGTCATCTGCATTGCTTCCTTGCGGGTCGGCCAGACGACCTTCTTGACCTCGCGCCACGAGTCGCGGCCGAAGGCCCACAACTGACGGCCATTCTCGGAGCTGCCGAAGGTGGCCACGGCCGCAGCCAGACCGACCAGCAGCGCAGCCCATTGCACCACCGAGCCCTGGCGCGACAGCAGATAGAACGCCACGATGGCGCCCACTGCCAGCACGACGGCCACGGCCAGTTTGGCCTTGTCGGCGCCGGTGCTCACGGTTTCGATTTGAGAAGTGGCCATGGTTGGCTGATTTCCTGTGGCCTTTCGGCCTTCAATTCAATGCGTCTCTTGAGACGCCGAAGCCCACCGGGTCACGATGGGCTTTAGGGGTGCCACCTAAGTGGCAGGGGCAGTAGGAATCGAACCTACAACCTTCGGTTTTGGAGACCGACGCTCTGCCAATTGAGCTATACCCCTCCGGTACTCTTTACGCTCGGCTTAGATGTCGAGGATCTTGGCCACAACGCCCGAACCCACGGTACGGCCGCCTTCACGGATGGCGAAGCGCAGGCCTTCTTCCATCGCGATCGGGTTGATCAGCTTCACGGTGATGCTGACGTT